>Ga0268359_11024_pt1 | contig 1912026 bp, 1777 predicted proteins | sample BioMet11_FD_194416 | JGI IMG/M metagenome (GOLD analysis project Ga0268359, IMG submission 194416) | Sewage microbial communities from Oakland, California, United States - Biofuel 11 (PacBio Assembly) | ecosystem: Engineered > Wastewater > Sewage > Unclassified | place: USA: California... | reverse complement strand
CTCAGGTGGACTATTGCAAAATCGAAGGTCAACGAGTATCTGAAAGTACTTGATCAGATGAAACTCGAGATTATAAGAATAGATAATTTAGAAAATCCGTTAAAGCCAAGGACACTTCGATATGGGAATACAAAAATTTTCTTACTGTACCATCTGGTATACGAAGTGGCTCTGTCCTTCTATTTCCTGCGGGATAAAGAGGAACTGCTCTTTGACTTTTCAATAAATACTTCAGGAATATTGAAACGGCAGGTATTTTCAATGCTGAAGTACGTTCTTGATAACAAAAAGGATAGGCATGATCGTAGAGAACGCTTTCTTATCCCCTTGAAGCTTTTATATAAATATTGCATTGAGAATAATATTTCGGATGTAGAACAGATGACAGAAGCTGATATACAAGGATTTCGTGAAAGCATAGATGGACATGTGGGAACCAAAACGAATACATACATGCAGGAAGTGGGGAACCTTCTAAATTCCTTTTTGTTAATGCAAGGACAGTCAATTGGGACGCAAATATATGGTACATGGAAAGATTTCAATTTAAAGAAGGTCGCATGAATCCGGCAAGGGAAATACGGAAGATATCTTATGGGCAGATAGTAATCGAAGAAAATCGTAGACATTTTAAAGAATACATGCGCTATGAACTAGGTGTTACGCAAAAGAAATCTATACAGACGATACGGGACCGCTATTATGGCGTAAAAGAATTTCTTAAATACTGTGATGAGAAAACTTATATAGTCCTCTAACGTTCATCAGGAAGAAATGAAAGGCTATATACAGCAACTAGAAGATAAGCAGGTGCAGCCAGAAACATATAACAGAAGTCTTGTCGCTGCAGCAATGTTCTTTGGATATTTACTTACCAGGGGATTATGGAGGAAGAACCACTGCACGTTGGGGTATTATTTTAAAACGACGTTTCCAAGGCACAATGACCGTACTGTTTCTATAGAAAATCAGTTAAAGATTCTGAAGTGTTTAAATGAATTTCCGATTGTTTTGGCACTTATGTATCTGAACTTGTGGTGTGTTGGAATAAGAATATCTGAGGTCTGTGTCATAAAAGGCGGCGCATATACATTTGATGGAGAGACTGCATGGGTGAGGATCTATCAACAGAAATTAAAAAAAAGAAAAGCAGGTCCCGATTCCGACTCGCCTATACAGCATAATGATAGCATATATTACTGACAACAAGATCAGGGAAGACGAATTTGTCTTTAAAAACCATAAAGGAGGCGCTTACGATGCTGGAACATTTTCAAAGCAGTTTAAAAGGAGACTATCAGAACTCAGTATAGAGGGATACTCGTTCAAGAGTCATGATTTTTCGACATACAGTGGCAACATTTTTAATGGCACATGGAGCTTCTATTGAAGTTACACGTGATTATCTGGGTCATAAGACAACAGATATGACGATGCAGTATCTGGATTTTATGTCTGCCGTTTTAAAAAAAGAAAATGAAGCTATTTTTGAGGCTGAGACTGATAAGCTTAGCAGTCACGTAAGATAACAAGGAGAAAAGCAAGTGAAAAGTAAGATATATGTCCATGAGCTCGAATGCGCAAAGCAGGCGGATGATAAAACAAGGAAGAGTAAGCTGGCCGGTCTCAAATCGTTATTTCGACATAGAGGCGTTGCCTGAGGGAATAAGAGAAGAAATGTCAGAGTATATGGAATAGAGGCGAAGTACTAAGACTCCTTTCTGTAAGATGTGAGCTTTATCCTTATCATCAGCTATGTCAATTTCTTACAGAGGAGTACCCCGGATATTCAGACCTTTAAGGGAATAGATATAGGAAAAATAGTCAGAAGGTGCAAAGTCTGGATTGTGCGGAATGGTAAGAATCAGACACAGTCACATATAAAAAACTGATTCGGGTAAGATAGAGATTTCAGATGCAGATATCATCAAATATATCCGAAAGATTTATAAATACTTCAATAATGATGAAGATAAGTTCGAATTTGAATCTGATGTGTGGTATCTCGAGCATATGCCAGTAAAGGTAAGAGATAACCCTACAAAACGTACAAAATCAATTTCTTTTAAAAAGATTAATCAGCAGATGCTTAAAGAAGAGGTCAAGCAGGTGATATTTGTTCATCTTTCACAAACAAAAGTAGGCACTGTGCTAGCTGAGATGTCAGCTATAAACAGATTTGTGAGTTACCTAAGAGACCGTTATTCGGAAGTGGAGGCGTTTACAGATATAGATCGAGATTTGCTTGAGTCATACCTTATATATACAAATGTCGAAGCTACCGGCAGGAAATCATATGCAAATGAGCTGAAACACTTAAAGGCTGTGTTTTAAAAACTGCTGCGAATGTTCTTGGAGAGAAAAAATTATCACATATTTTCTACGACGACGATATTGCAGCACAGCCTGAGACAGTTTACAAGGTTTATTCAGATGCTGAGCTTAAGCGCCTAAATGCTGCTATCGTTAAGCTGGATGTGCAGATTGCACGAGTGCTTATAATTCATCAGCTTCTGGGCACTAGGATATCCGATACTCTTACACTTCGAAGAAATGCCATATTCAAGAATGATAAAGGGATATGGATGATACGAATAGACCAGGTAAAGACAGGTAGATCTTATAACAAAGCAATTGATGAAGACGTAAAAAGGCTATTTGATAAGGCCTGTGAGTATACACAGAAAAATTACGGAGATACAGAATACGTTTTTGTAATATGCGAAAGATTATTCAAGACCGATGCAATACGGAAGGATTGCATATCAGCTGCGAGCAATGATAAATAGAAACGATCTTCGGGATGATCATGGAGAACGTTTTCATTTGGGAACACACATTTGGCGCCACAACTACGGTCATAGCTCACGGAGTGCCATGTGGATGATGTGACTATAGCCAAATTGCTGGGACATGCCAATACGTCCAGTATTAAGAACTACAGAAAAAATAGGAAATAAAGTTATGGCAAATGAAACGCAAGATATGAGATCTGCTATGGATCAGATGATAGATGACATATTGAAAGGGTGGTGAAGATTATGTCAAGAAGAGAAGAACAAATGGTGCAAAAGAACAGAGAACGTAGCCAGGAAAAGGTTGGTATGGCAACAGCTGCCATAAGAAGGCTATTGGATGAAGACGAACAGGTTACTGTTAGCAGACTTATGAAAGATACTGGGCTTTCGAGAGCTTTCTTTTACAACAACCAGGCTGTAAGGACTGAAGTTGAACGAGCACAGGGTTTGCAGGAAGGTAAGACTTTTTATATCCCTCAGAAGGTGGTGTTGGATGCAGCTATGGAAAAACAAATCGTTCTCTTGAAAGAAGCAACCAAGAAAAGGATGTTCGTATTGCCGAACTCGAGGCTGAAGTAAAGAAATTAAAATTGGCTCTGAATAAGAAAAGTACAGAGTTTTTTGTAGATATTTGATATATAGTGGCAATGGATAAAACGAAAGTAAATCACATTTTAATAAATATAAAATACATGAAATATAAAATACAATGTTATTTTAGTTTCGTAATAAGAGAAATATAATAATAGTATAAACAAGAAAGGATAAAAAGAAATGATAGAAAAAATATTATATGTTGGCGTTGATATCGGATATGGCATGACAAAAGGCGGTGAGTGTGTATTCCCGTCTGGAGTAAAAAAGTTGCCAGTTAAGCCACCAATAGAGCAGAGGACTGTATATAGTAACGGAAATTATTACTCAATCGGAAGCCCTAAGATGGATATTCAGGAGAGTAAGTTCTCAAATGAGAATACCTTGATTCTTACAGAAGCTGTCATTGCCGAAGCATTGAAAGGACTTGGTATCAAGTCCGCTAAGATTCATCTGGGAGTCGGGCTCCCATTGACGCGAATGGGAGCTGAAAAAACGGCATATAAGGATTATATGCTAAAGAGCAAGAATCATACTTTCAAGTATGAAGGAAGGACATATACTGTTGAAATTATAAGCGTTGATGTGTTTCCCCAGGGCTATGCAGGAGTTGTTGACCGACTTGATACCTTTAGTGATTCCACTGTCGTTATCGATGTGGGAAGTTGGACAATAGATGTACTTCCTTTGTCAGAGGGACAGCCGGATCTTAGCAGATGTAAGTCACTTTCGCTTGGAACAATTACTGCGATGCAGGATATCAATGAGATGCTTCGTCAAAAGTTTGGCGCTGAAGCAGACGAGACCATCCTGAAAAAGGTTATGATAGATGGAACAGCGGGTATAGACGCAGGTTACCTGCAGGTAATAAAGGATGGATTGAGATTATATGTTACAGACATCATGGACAATTTAAGGGCGCTCAAGTTTAATACGGTTCTTACACAATATGTCTTTATCGGTGGAGGTTCGTCGATTGTAAGGAACTTTCTTGATGAAAAGCCTGAGAAGTGTCTGATCATTGAGGATATCAATATAAATGCCAAAGGCTATGAGAATATCATGAGACACAAGTACAAGGAGGTGTGCTGATGATACAGAAGACAATCAGGTTTTACGAGCGATCTCCTGATGACATGAAAGCACTTGAAAAACTTAATAATTGCCGAAAATTCGGATATACAAGCTGTAGAGAAATGATAATAGCTACTATAAAGGCCTATTCAATTGACACTGATAGGTATAGCAGCTTGGAAGATATAGACATGGATACTTTGGCTGATAAGATTGCAGCCAGACTAAAAAATGAGAATATAAATATTTCTGCGAATAGAGCAGAAATTAAGGAGAAACAAAATGAAACAGTTGAAGATAAATACAGCAAAGCACTTGATTTTATTGACTCATTATAAAAGAAAGGGACAAAGAAATGAACGAAAGAAAACGTACAAATGAGGATATCCAGAAGGGTATAGCAGAAAATAAAAATATCGAGATCTTTCTTAACAAAAATCAGGGCTTAATGTATAAGCTCGTTAACAAGAGAGTGACAACATATGGACTCTCAAGAGAAGACAAAAAGGATTTACTGCAGGAAGCTAATATTGCAGTATTTAAGGCATCATACACATTTGATGCAACGCAAAACACAAAATTTGGAACATATGCATGGTATCAGATTGAGTTCGCTCTCGATGCATGGATGATCATGAATTATAATATTAGGATACCAGCCACAAGATTTTACCAGATAATACATTATTATCAACTCAAAGAAGAATATGCAGAGCATAATAATGGGGCAATGGCGCCTGAAACATATTTTATCGAAAAGATGATGATAACAGAAAAAATATTACACAATATTGTAGAGGCGACTGAGAAGTTAGCATGTGACAGTCTTGATAGGGAATACAACGAAAATGGTGACAGTATAATGGCTTTGGTCGCTGATGAAGATAATCAGTATACTTCCATTTTCAAAAACGACGAAGCAAGGAGGATGAGATCTTTAATCAAGAATCTCAGAAACGAAAGAGAGAAGAAGGTCATGATTGATCATTACTACAAAGACCGTACATTCCGTGAAATAGCAAAAGAAATGAATGTAACAGAGCAACGTGTAGGACAGATTCATAGGTCAGCACTTGAACATCTTTATGCAATGCCAGATATGCTTGAGATTGCCGGTGATAATGACATAGAGATTAAAATCGAGTATAGAAGGACCTCATAAGTAACGGGCACTTATAAGATAGACTTCACATTAAGTATAAGATGCTTTCTATCTTATGCTTGATGTGAAGTACACAAGGGTTCGGGACTGTAGATCCTGAGTTTTTTAATATATTATGTAGTAAGAAAGGGTAAAATATTGAATATTTTGAAATTATTTAAGAGAAGAAGTTTAAGTGTTCCTATAGTAAAGGAAAAAATTATAAAGGTAAAAACTTTAAAGACATATGATGAGTTTGAACCAGTTGAAATAAGCCCAATAGATTTTGAGAAAATAAAGCTAATTTCAGCTGATGAGGCTAAAAAAGAGCAAATTCGCTTGGAGAAATTGGCAAAGAAATATTAGGCATTAGCAAACAAAATGACAGATCAGATTAGAGATATGCCTTTAGATACTGAGGAAGAAAGCAATGCTAGCTGGAAATTGATAGAAAAGCGAGATGGGTTCAGCGATGCTGTATTTGATTTAAAGAGAAGTGCTGATGCATATGAGATACAATATTATGCTAAAGTTGGATTCAGATGCAAAGCGCTTGAGCACGTACATAGAGAATATGCAGATGAGAAAACTACCTATTGGAAATTCTCACAGTCCCATTCTGGGGTGGCTGGTGAAGCGGGAGTATATGCTAATTATATTCCTGGAATTATCGTTGAATCAGGAGATAAGGACTGCGGATTATCTTTTGTGAGAGATGATGACTTATATAAATGCTGGATGTATGGAGACCAGATCACTAAGGTGGTGTTTGATCTTGGTGACAAACAGTTTGCAGAAATAGCTGATTTTCCGGCATATGAAACCGGCAATACATTCGGCGAAATAAAGACGGATTATCTAATACCACAAATGAATTATTTACTGTCGAGTCCGGAGACAGTAGTAAGAATATTAAAACTTAGCGGAAAGAATCGCGTTGATGCTGCAATGACATTATTTATAATCCCAAGTTTTAGAGAACCGATGGAAAGATTTGGTTTTATAGCCACGAGTTGTTTCATTGACTTTGTGAGGCAACAATCCTCTGAAAAAGAGGAACCTGCTGTATGGATAAGCAAAAATATAGATGATCTATATACAAAGTTTAAAATACAGGAATATAACCGAGGAGAGGTATCCATAACGGGGTATCTCTTTTTTAATATATATGGTGCATACCTAAAAATAAAAGAGCATTGTTTAGTTGAAAGAGTATAATGTAATCTGAAATGGTACTGTAGTTAGTAATGAAAATATAATGTACTAGTATATCGTCCTTTAAATAAATGGACCATATATTCCAACTATGATATAATACCTTCAAGAACATATTCCTGGAGGTTTATCATGGGCAGAACAGCATCATCAATAGAATTATCAATAGAGGACCGCAAATATCTTGAATCTCAAATGCGCGCGCGCACCATTCAGGCACAAACAGTAGAACGTGCAAGAATCTTAATCCTCAAAGCAGATGGAAAACCAATTGATGACATAGCTGCATTGATCGGTATGAACCGGAAAAGCGTTATGCTCTGCCTTAAAAAATATAAAGAGGGTGGTGTTGAAAATGCTCTGTTCGATGCACCTGGTCGCGGACGGAATGCTGAGATCACGGATGATGAAAAGACTTGGATTATAAACATTGCATGTAAAAAACCAACTGACTTCGGGTATGCCGCAGAAACCTGGACATATGCAAAATTAACCGCACACGTGAACCTCACTGCTGAAGCATCCGGTTACACAAGACTATCTACCGTTAATAAGAGTACCGTACATAAAATATTGGATGATGCTGAAATCAAGCCATTCCGCATTAACTATTATTGTGAACAGCGCGATCCTGATTTTGATCGTAAGATGCACAATGTATTGCTTGTATATAAGCAGCTTTCAATGCAGTTCGATAAAAATGGACAGTTGGTTCCGTTTGAAGATGATGAGGCTGTGCACGTTCTTTCTTATGATGAAAAACCTGGCGTTCAGGCAATCTCTACGACATCAGATGACCTCCTTCCGAATGGCAGTAACGGTGCAATACAACGTGATTATGAATACAAGCGTCTTGGTACAGTTTCTCTTTTAACAGCGATAGATCTGCAGACAGGAGAAGCAATACCATTGGTTAGTGAAACACATAACAGCAAGGATTACATAAAATTCCTCAGGATACTTGATGACAAGTATCCTGCCGGGGATAAAATCCGCATCGTCCTTGATAATTTAAAAGTACATACATCCGTTGAAACCCGGCGCTTTCTTGCAACACTACCTGGGCGATTCGAGTTTGTGTTCACCCCAAAGCACGGATCCTGGCTCAATCTTGTAGAAGGATTCTTCAGTAAAATGACCCGTCAAATGCTTCGGGGAATACGTGTTAAAACAAAGGAAGAACTTATTTCCAGAATACACAGATATTTTGATGAGGTAAATGAACACCCTGTTGTATATCACTGGAAATACAAACTTGACGATGTTGATATTACCGAAGAAATTGGAACTGATACGTTGCTACTCGAACAGTCCAGTTAATTATCGGACGTTATACTAGTTTTAAGAAGGGGCTTCCTAATGGAAAAATCAATATTTTGCAATTTAGATATGCTGAAAAAAGCACCAGATAAAGAAGATTTTGAAGGTTATGACTTCTCAAATTTTAACTACGAATTATACAAAGAAAAACGTGAAAAATTCATGCATAGATTCAAAGAACTATCCGAAGAATCCGATAATACAATCTACTTTTATAGTAGAAAAACTGATATGCTAAAGGATTTTAAAGATGTATTTCGCGAACATGGATACACCAACTTCATGTTTGTTGATAGAAGGAATGTTGAAAACTATGCAAAAACTCACAAAGATGAAAACAAATATTTCGTTTTTGTAGGAAGTAAAAATGCAGATTTTCAGTTAGCAGTAAATACACGTTCTTTATTTATCGTTCCTACTTGGTTGCCATTACAGGATAGAACTGAAAAGTATGGTATCCATGTAAATACAGTAAAGCAGCTCGGAAAATTCATTCAAACATTAAATAACCAGAACGTATGGTATTCCAGATTAGAAATTGATGATATTTCTACCGCATACTCACTTGTAGACGCTAGATTCGGTAAATACGCAGAAACCGATGAAGAAAAAACAATGGTGGCTAATTTCCAATATTTATTAAAAGACCATCAAAGCTTAAACTATAGACGAATTCTTCTGTATCACTTTCTTGCTGGAATGACCAGTAATATGGATTTTGATGATATTGAGCTTTTTGGTATGCTTCCATCTTCTAACTGTAATGTAAATGAATATGTATTTGACTTTATGACACAGGTAAGATTATTAAAGGGGAAACAGTTACCAAAAAGATACCCTTCTGATACTCCACCTGCAGACACAAATCTTCTTATTAGACACACCGAAAAGAGGCAGAACCACAATAACGGTAGAGAACGACAGGCTAGAATTAACCTCGGTGCTAAAGATGAATTTGCAACACTTATGATTAACCCTGATTACAAGAAAAGAATTAAGATCTTGAAATCAGAAGGACGTTTCAATGTTTGTATCTTTGATGATTATATGACACATGGTAACTCATTTAATTCTGTAAGAAACTTGCTTGAAAGCTTAGGTGCGGACAAAATCATTTTCGTGTCAGTTGGATTATTTAAAAGTCCATTCCAGAAACGAGACTATACAATTGCTGGTGATGTATTTAGCCAAAATTATACATACCAGCTTGAAACATACCAGCCGATTGATAATTACGAAATAAATAATAACGCAAAGGATGAAGTCGCAGAACTTTTTGAGATATTCAATTCATAAATAGAAGGAAGATGTAAAATGACAAGATATATTCTCGCCCTATCTGAATTAGGACTAAAGAATAATAACTTAATATCTCTCTTACGAGAACATTCTTCTGAAATTGTTGAAATGTTCGAGGATAAATCCGTTTTCGATAATCACCTCGAGCTTATGACATACTACGAACAATTCTGTAATCAGGGGCTCACTGACGAAGCATTAGCCAAAGCAGATGCCATTCTTTACAGAAACGAAGAAGAAGGTATTAAAACCACTTATTACACAGCGACTACATACCCAAAAGAACTTGCGAAAATTGACAATCCACCAGCTATTATATACTACAAAGGTGCTGAGTTTAGTGATATTCCAGAGAAATCAATCGCCTGTGTTGGTACAAGAAAACCTACACGGCTCTCTTATAACGCCGTAAATTATCTTGTACCGCAATGGGTCAATGAGGGATGTTCTATTATCTCAGGGCTTGCTTGTGGTGTGGATAAGATTGCACATCAAGCTTGTATGACTGCTGGCGGTAAAACTGTTGCTGTTCTGGCTCACGGATTAGATACAATTTATCCAAAAGAAAATGCTGCTTTAGCCAAGCGTATTCTTGATACAGGTGGTATTTTGATGTCTGAATATCCAATAGGTACAAAACCAGATAGATTCCGTTTTGTTAACAGAAATAGACTGATTGTAGGTTTATCAAAGACTGTAATTATCTATGAATGTGATGTTAAGGGCGGTACTATGCATAATGTAGAACACGCTGCAAAACAGGGCAAACAAATCTTTTGTCCAGCTCTCGGCGATGAAATCACAGAGATACAGACTGGTACAAAGAAGCTGCTTGATGATAAGACTGCTATCGAAATTAAAGAAGGCAGAGATATTGAAAAAGTTATTACAACAATAGGATTCTCTCTTACACAAAAAAGGCTTTCTAACGCTCAAATAAAGCGTAATTACTTAGAATCGCTGTTCTATATAATGAACGAAAACAATGTTCTCCTTGCCACACTACAGAACTGCAACCTTAATATTGATAATTCATTTTCTGCAAATCAGATTTTTGATATTGTAATCAAGAAGATAGATGACGGTGAGATATCAATTGATGATTTTATTAAATCAATGGTTGAAAACAATATACAAAGTATTGATAAAACGCTCACATTTACTGATTAAAATGGTGCCTGAAGAGTAAAGAAGAGTATAGAAACAAAAATTTGTAATCTAAGAAAAATAGTATTAATTAGTAGTTTCCCAACCAGTGAGACTATATCGACAATGACATAGCCTCAGATGGATGTTTTCTTCAGTGACCTGTTGGTCACATTGATGGTTCTGGCGGAGCTGCCTTCGGTTTGTTTTTGCTGCCCACCGGTCTACCGCGTTTACGCTTTACCAGCTGCTCCGTCTGATCGGATGGTGCCTTAGCCTTCGGACGATTCTTGCTTCCTCTGGGCCTGCCTGGTTTCTTTTTGGGCGGTTCTTCCGGCTTCGGAATGAGATCCAGCTTTTGGAGGACCACCAGGTGAGATGGATTCATCCGTACAAGCTGCCAGTTTTCGCTTCCGACACGTGCTTTCTTCGCTCGGATTAGCACGGAGAGAATCTTTCTGTAGGTGTAATCCTCGAGAAGACCTGCTTTGTCAAAGGCATTGATCAGGCGAAAGGTCAGGAGCGTTGAAAGGAAATCGCAAAACTCACTACCGATCACAGAGTAATCGTCTTGCACGCGGGTCTCATCGAATTCACAGGCGGATTTGTAATACCGCATGACGAGCTCGATCTCCCAGCGGTTGGCATAAGCTTTGTAGGCGATCTCCGGAGGAAGATCCAGATCACACTCAAGCACGATCGTGCCGAAAGTCTTCTGTTTCTCCCTGAGTTTTTCAAGGCTATAGGTCTTTTCCTTCTTTGCCCGGCGCAGCCAGTCACTTTCTTCTTTGGCAGCCTTGGCACTGCTCCGGTAGGAATAGAGCCATTTATCGATACCGACACACTTCTCCTTGCGGCAAGTGATGCCTTCGAAGCCGGGCAGAATCGCCGTGAAGTCCAGCATGGAGTGCCGCGCAATCAGCTTGGAGTTGCGCTTTATCGGATTAAGGTAATGCAGATCCGGATGGCTTTCAAACTCCTTGTGCGCTGCAGATTCCGGGAAGCCTTTATCACCGACGATGATTCCTTTGGTGATCCGGTTCTCCTTGATGAAGGCTTCATAGGAAGTGGCATCCAGCATATTTCCAGGAAAGCACTTGGAGCAGACCGGCTCCATCGCTTCCAGATCGAACGCGAAGAGAACAGAGATATCTCTTGTCCCCTTGATCCGGGCCTTCCTGGAAAAATCAGAGAGAGAATTCACTTTGGATTCATCCGACTTGAGCGTTCCATCAACTAACAAATGGTGATCCAGAGAGACAGAGGCTGTCCGGTTTCTCATAAAGGTAACGATGCGTGACATCGTCTTTCCAAGATCATTCAGAAAGGTCGATACCGTGTTTTTCGATAAGGATACGTCAGGATACAGTTCTGACAAAAAGCTAGTTTCATATGCCTCCTTAAGCTCAAAGTCGCGGATGCCTTTGTCACAGACTCTCAGCAGAGAGATGCAGTAGATCTTCATTGCGTCACGCTGGCTGTATACGGCAAACAGTTCGTTCTGGATACTTTTAAACAATTGGTCGCAGAGGACGACACTGGCCCAATCCTTCAGATCAATCGGTGAAAAAGAAACATCCTGCGGAGCACTCTTTGCGATTGGAACATAGGAACCATCAACGATGTGACCAATCGTAGGACCGTTCACCGGAAGATGACGGCCACCTACGTTTCTGCAGCCGACACGCTGGCGGACAGCGTATAGCTTTTTGTCGCTGCCATAAGCAATGACAACTGTATTCTTTGGACGCGGGACATCCAAAATTTCACGTGGGATCGGCATAGCAGGCCTCCTTTTGTATAGTCTAATAATAACATATATTAGACTATATTTCAAGATAAACATGCCTGAAATGTCGACAGGATTCAAGGTATTTAGTGTCAAAAAGAGGGATTTTCGGCACAATATCTGGCTGAAACGGGCCAACCAGAAGCGAAAATATAGTGATCAACCGAAAAAGCAGGCTTCATATAGGCTGTTATATAGTCTCATCGGTTGGGAAAGTATTAATTAACACAAAACCAAGTAGCGTTTACTGAAGCACTGTCAGAGATCCTGATGGTGCTTTTTTTAATCAATCGAAGAAAGGGAGAACGATAAAGCATGACAAAAGACGATGTGATGAAGCAGATGCAGGAATTTCTCAGACGCAGAAGCAGGGCGGAGGAAAAGAATCCGGCAGTATCCGGAACGGCATCACCGGAATCGGAAATCGAAAATACGATGCTGGAGGTTGCCGATGTCCTGGATGAGCTTGCCGAAAGCTTCACCGATGCTTCAGACATGATTCTGGATCTCACGGAGGATCTTCGGAAAGAGCTGAAGGAGCTGCGTAATGCCGGGAAATCGATGAATGCGGAACAGCACGAGGAAGATGATGGAAACCACGACTGCGGCATGGAAAGCCTTGTTATTTATGCGGTGCCCGGAAAACGTCCGGAGCTGATGTCTGCCGAGGACGCACTGGATCAGTACGGCATGAATGAAATGAATTTTACCTGTTTTGAGATCCGGGAAGGCCTTCTGCTCCACTATATGACGCCTGCATTTGAAAATCAGGAGGAAATTACGGTGGTGGATCCCGTGTATATCGCGAGAGTCGACGTTAAGCATAACAGGCTGCACGAAATTACGACACAGGATTATGCCGCAGCAATGGATTATCTTGCGGGGCATATGACACTCATTGTGGATGCGAATGGCAGAGCCATTGACGGTTACGTGTTTCCAAAATCAGATATGGAGGATTAAGCAATGGCTGACGAGGTAATGAAGAAACTGGACCTGGCGGATTACTCAAAGATGAAGGAGCTGCTTACCCTGCAGCTTATCTCAGCGGATGGGAACGGATACAAGCTGGAGGATGTTCCTTACCGCAAGGTGGAGGATATGACTCTGGTATACCGCTTTGATCTGGGAGATACGGAAAACGGCCGGGCAAGCATACTCGTGACCAATGACATGCTTCGCCGCTATGGCATCAACGCGGAGCAGCTGCATCAGGATGCCATGGCCGCAACGGTAAATAACCGGCCGGCGTCCCTCCGGAATATGGAAGATGTCCTTACCGGCGTGGAAATGGATAGCTCGCCTCTCTGGGTTGCGTCCGTGGATGGAGGGATGAACGGAGCCTGTGTCATTCAGTATCCGGGATTTCTGGATCAGGCCGCAAAGACGCTCGGCGGCGACTTCTTCGTACTGCCCTCTTCCATTCATGAGGTACTGCTCTATCAGGATGATGGAACCATCGGCAGGAAGGATCTTGAAGATATGGTTCGATCCGTTAATCAGACCGAGGTGGCACCGGCTGACCGGCTTTCGGATTTTGTCTATCACTATGACAGCAGAGAGCGGGTCTTTGAAAATGCCAGAAGCTTTGAGGCCAGAGAAGAATCCAGAGAAAAGGCCGCGGGTAACCATATGGAAAATCCATCCGCCATGACGGTGCTTCTTGTGGAACCGGAAAGACATCCGCAGGTGGTGGAAATCGGCTCGGATCTCAAAAGCCTGCAGAATGCTGTCGGCGGGATGATCGAGGCAGTATATCCGTTTGAGGAGAATGTGGGGCTGATCGTCAATGAGGAAGGAAAGCTGAGCGGACTTCCGCTGAATCGTGCGCTGAAGGATGAGAATGGCGAAGTTCTCGATGTGATGGCAGGAACGTTTCTTGTGACCGGCCTTAGCGAAGAGGGATTCTGCTCACTCACAAAGGAACAGACAGAAAAGTTTGAGAAGGAGTTCCATCAGCCGGAGGCATTTGTCCGGATGGGCAACAGTATTATGGCGATTCCGATTCCGGAGGAAAGGCTTAAGGGAGCAGAGGAAGCGAAAGGGCCCGGCAGGGATGCAGCTGCGCGGCCAAAGCATCGGAAGCCGGAAATAGACGGGCATTGAAATGACAGGAAAAGGAGGTGGTGATCCTTGCAGGAGGAAGTGGAAAACAGGACGGTGAACCTTGCCATCAGCACCGGTAAGATCAGCGCACGGCTGATCATGAAGGCGGCATTAAAAGGCATGGCTATGATGAAGCACAAGTTAACCGTCGGAAAGAATCAGAAACCCGTTGGAAAGCAGACCATAAAAGAGCTGATCGGTCAGAACCAGGGCGTCAGCAACATCGATATCGCAAAAACAGATCTCCATGGATTTGAAAAATACGCCAGGAAGTACGGAGTAGATTACGCCATTACAAAAGACAGATCCGTCATGCCGCCGAAGTATCTTGTCTTTTTCAAGGCCAGGGATGCAGATGCGATGACAGCGGCATTTAACGCCTATTCCGCGGAGATCCTTACGAAATCCGGACGTCCGAGCGTTCTGAAGGCACTGCACAAGATGGCTGAAGTCGTAAAGGATATGCCTGCAAAGGTGGTATCCAGAGAGAAACAGAGGCAGCAGTCGCGATGAAGATGGATACAGCGAAATTCAAAAAGCTTCTGATCCGGATCCTCCCCTATCTCATGGTTGGTCTGGTCTGTACCAACTTTGGAGAAGCCTGGCGTCTTGCTGAAGGAGCCGATGCATCAGAAAAGATGCTGTCATTCTTTTCCATGATCGGGACAGCATTTGAAAATCCGTCCCCCAGCCTGCACCCGCTGGATCTGTTCGTTGGAGCTTTGGCCGGTGCAGCCATGTGGCTTGCGGTTTATCTCCGCGGAAAGAACGCAAAGCATTACCGGCACAATCAGGAATATGGCTCCGCAAGATGGGGAGGACCGAAGGACATTGAACCATTCATGGATCCGGTTTTCGAGAACAACATTATTCTCACGAGAACGGAGCGGCTCATGATGAGCAACCGCCCGAAAAATCCGGCCAATGCGAGAAACAAAAATGTGCTGATTGTCGGAGGATCCGGTTCAGGTAAGACAAGGTTCTGGATCAAGCCCAATCTTCTGCAGCTTCACAGTTCCTATGTCCTCACGGATCCGAAGGGAACGACGCTGCTGGAGGTGGGCCACGTTTTTGAGCGCGCGAATTACCGGATCAAGATATTTAACACCATCAATTTCAAGAAGAGCATGCATTATAACCCGTTCGCCTATATTCACAGCGAGAAGGACATTCTGAAGCTGACAACGACACTGATGACGAATACCAAGGGCGAGGGAAAGGGAGCGGATCCATTCTGGGACAAAGCAGAAACACTGCTCTACTGTGCGCTCATCGGTTATATCCATTACGAGGCACCGAAGGAGGAACAGAATTTTGCCACACTGATTGAATTCATCAATGCAATGGAGGTCCGCGAGGATGACGAGGATTTCCAGAATCCTGTGGATCTGATGTTTGAGGATTTAAAGAAGCGCAAGCCGGACCACTTTGCGGTGCGGCAGTTCGCGAAATTTAAATTAGCTGCCGGAGTTATAAAGTGTAGAAGGTTTCTTATACAATCTAAAGGCAAGCCGCAACAGTGCGCAGCCTAAAACGAGAGAAGGGAGGGATTGCATTTGAAACAGAAATCAACGCAAAAGATCACAGCACTTTACGAAAGACTCAGCCATGATGACGAGCTGCAAGGCGAGTCCAACAGTATCTCAAACCAAAAGGCTATGCTTGAAGCATACGCTGAAAAAAACGGATTTGCAGGCATCAGACATTTTACTGATGATGGTATCTCCGGCACTACATTTGACCGCCCTGGGCTCCAAGAGATGATAACAGAGATCAAGGCGGGAAATATCGGAACAGTGATCGTTAAGGACAACAGCCGTATCGGTCGTAACTACATCAAGACAGGCAACTTCCGTGAGCTTCTCCGTATCTGCGGTGTAAGACTTATTGCTGTAAACGAAGGAACAGACACAGCATCAGACCAAGAAGATGACTTCCTTCCCTTTCGTGATGTTTTGAATGAATTTTATGCAAAGGATATAAGCAAGAAGATCCGGTCAACCTTCAAGTCAAAGGGAGATTCGGGCAAGCATGTTGCAAGTTCTCCGCCTTATGGTTATATCAAAGACTTACAGGATAAGAACCATTGGATTGTGGATGAAGAAGCTGCTGAGATTGTAAGACGTATATTCCGTATGACACTGGAAGGTAAAGGAATTTATCAGATATGTAAAATACTTGAAGAAGAGAAAATTGAGATTCCGGCATACCATCAGCAGAAACAGGGATTAGGACTTTGGCAGCACAGACCGATAAAAGATCCTTACCATTGGAGCAGCGGAACAGTTGCTCAGATCCTGATGAAACCGGAGTATTTAGGACATACAGTTAATTTTAAAACACAGAAACATTTCAAAGATAAAAAGAGCCATTATGTTGATAAGTCTAACTGGCAGATATTCGAGAATACACAGGAGCCGATTGTAGATCAGGAAACTTTTGACAACGTTCAGAGAATCAGAAGCAGAGTGCGCAGATACCCTGATGGATGGGGAACGGCACATCCGTTGACAGGTATTCTTTATTGTGCGGACTGCGGTCATGCTTTGTATGTTCATAGGGTAACGAATGGAGTGAGGGTGCCTTACTTCTGCTGCGGTAATTATAACAGATCTAAGGACATTCGCATGTGCAACTCTCCGCACAGGATTAAGGCTGATGATGTTATGCAGATACTGTCAAAGACAATCAAAAGTATAATCGACTATGCAAAGTTCGACAGGGATGCCTTTGTTGCTGAAATCCAAGCGGTAGTTGGCGAGCAGAAAGAAGCTGACCACAGCGGAGCTATATTGGAGATCGAAACAGCAGAAAAACGTATTGATGAGCTTGAATTACTGATCATGAAGATATATGAGGATCAGGCGCTTGGAAAGCTCAGTTCTGAACGATACACGGCTCTTTATAACAAATATCAGGAAGAACAGAACGAGCTTAAAGAGCGGGTAAGAAATCTAAGGGTAACTATCGCTGATGACAAGAAGGAAGTGCGTTCAGCCAGTCAGTTTATCAAGTTGGTGGACAGATACACAGACTTTACGGTACTTACCCCTGTAATTATCAATGAATTCGTGGATAAGATCATAGTTCATGAGCGGGATCGCAAGAGTAGTATACAGACCACTCAGAAGATCGAGATTTATTTTAACTTTATCGGTGAATATAAGCCTTCAACCATGAGGGAGCCGGAGCTTACCGAAGAAGAAAAAGAAAAGCTTGCAAGAAAGGAAGCCATCAAGGATAAACGTCATGCACAGTATATGGCACGCAGAGCAGATGGCAGAGATGCGGCATATAACAAGCAGACAGCTGCAAGAAGGGCACAGCAGAGAGAGGACAGACGTAAGACAAGACGCTGGGAGGATATTCAGGCGGGTATCTATCATGAAATGGGAACAAGGGAAATTACCGTAAAAAATGGCACAGATGATAGCAAGACCATATTAGTGTCGGCAGAGATACCAAGACAATAAAACCATAAAGTAATTACCGAGTGAAAGACTGTAGAAAAGGCATCTACAGTCTTTTCTTATGCCCGATATTGGAGAAGGTCAGTGATACCGGAATTGTTTCCTTCCTTTCCTCACCTTCCCTTTCCTTCTCTTCCCTTTCTCCTTCCCCTAGAAAGAAAAGCGAAAAGAAAGAAGCAAAGAAAAGATAAAAGAAAGATATACCCTATTCTTTTTCTATCTCTTCTTTTCCCTTCCTTTCCTATCCTTCTTTCTTGCCAGTGATTTTTACGAGTCTTGAATCGTAATTTTCACCAGTCAGTGTATTTACAAGGCTTTCGGGCACTATTGAAAAAGCAAAAAGGAGCATTATGAACAAAGAACAGGCATTTACAGCGATATTGGAACAGTACAACAAGATACCGGATCAGGAAGGTCAACGGCTCAATAATCAGCAGTTGAAGCCATATAAGTTTAATAAACGCTTTACCAGTGACATGAATTATCAGCGCATTTATACCAGAGAGGGTGATGACTGGCACTGGCTCAGCATCCGCAGAAGGGGCACAGACGCCTTTATTGCTACCAAGACGGAACCAGACGGCAGAATTTTCAGTTGGGATTATTACAGCATCCGAGGAGATCAGTTAATTTTGGACGGTAAAGAACGTATTGAGAAGAATGGTCAAATGTCATTCAAACATCAACTGGGTAAGAAGATTACAGAATTAAAACAGTCGGCAGTTACCGAACCGATTAAGCACAGAAAACGAGGTGAGCAGTCACTATGAAGTTGACAAAGTATGAGCAGGAAACAATCATTTCTTTCAATGCCGGAGAAAAGAATGCAGTAATCTACACCAGAGATCCGGCAGTCATGAGACAGCTTGATAAGCTCGCAAAGGACTTCCCACAGACATTTCACCTTGATGGACAGACAGATGTGGATAAGACCTATTCCATGGCAAAAACATGCGTTACTTACCGTAAGCCGAGGAAGGTCAGTGAAGAAAAGAGGGAACAGGCAAGGAAAATGATAAACAAGTATAATACAAGCAGGTAAATATTGAACAGACGTTTACAATTCCCTTGCATTTTTGCGTTACAAAAAATATAATAGATCAAGTGGAGGTTAAGCTATGGCTAAAGCGGGAAGACCAAAAGGCAATAATAATAAAGAGTATTCCTATACAATTCGTATGGACGAAAGCGTAAAAAATCGATTAGATGCGTATTGCGAAAAACGGCATATAGCAAAGGCTGACGCAATTCGGGATGGCATTTTGTTCATTACGAATGAAGCAGATCATGGTGAAAATGCTGTTTGTGATTAGAGGGAGGTTATATGGAGTTATTAACAGATCATGAAAGGTCGTATCTTTCAGATTGTTTATTAGACAAGTTTGAATTCTATAGCTATGGGCATGCTTTAGAAATATTGCATGAGTCATTTCCAGATGAATGGAAAGAGCTACAAGATTGCTTGGAGAAATTACAACTGACATCAGAAGACATAAAAACCGCAGGAGGTAACGAGTCACCGATACCAAAAAAGTTTGATGATGTACTTTATCCTTATGGTTGGAGGGAGATAAGAATTAGTGGTGATTTGATAATAAAAAAGTATCCAAGGCAAGCTGCGCAGAGGCGTGGACGATTTGCTGATGAACCCTATGAAAAACAAACTATTGAAGGGTATATTGATGGTCACAACATAGATTTTCTAAAAAATAAAGTGGCATTTGACCTTGAATGGAACAGTAAAGATCAAACATTTGACAGAGATTTATTAGCTATGAGAACTTATTTTGACTGTGGATTGATTGATGTTGGCGTGATAGTTACACGTGCAAAAGAACTCAATGATGTTTTTAAAGATGAAAAAATATTGAGTAAATATGGTGCGAGTACTACATGGATGGGAAAACTATTATACAGATTAGATAGCCGGAGAAATGGCGGATGTCCAATTCTTGCGATAGGAATAAAAAAGGAGTGTATTGATAGATATGGACGAATTTCAGCTTACGGTCAAAAACTTGGAGAGCTTCACAAAGGGTAAGAAATATAATACCATTTATGCAGATCCACCATGGCAGTTTCAGAACCGGACTGGTAAAGTAGCACCAGAACACAAAAGACTTACAAGGTATCCAACTATGACGATAGAGGATATTAAAAACTTGCCTATTGCAGAGATAGCAGCTGAAAAAGCACAGTTGTATTTGTGGGTACCTAATGCACTTTTGCCAGATGGACTTGCTGTTATGGATGCTTGGGGATTTGAATATAAAACCAATATTATCTGGGAAAAAGTCCGAAAGGATGGACAACCAGATGGAAGAGGTGTCGGTTTTTATTTTAGAAATGTCACAGAGATACTTCTGTTTGGGATTAAGAAAAAAAGCGCACCAAATAGGACTCTTGATCCAGCCAGATCCCAAGTGAACATTATAAGGACTATGAAGAGAGAGCATAGCAGAAAACCGGATGAAATGATTCCACTAATAGAATCATGCAGTACAGCACCTCGAATAGAATTGTTTGCAAGAGGTGATCGTAATGGATGGGATATGTGGGGAAATCAAGCGGATGAATCGTATGAGCCGACTTGGAATACCTATGCAAATCATACTGTTGCATCAATTTCCAATGGTTAATACAACAAAAGAATAAATGAGTAGTATTTTTAAGGCAGTGATAGCAAAATTATCACTGCTTTTTTTTACCCAAAATTCAAATGAAATGGAGAAATGATTATGATTGAGAACCTGATAACCAAAGACAAATCAACAGAAACTGCCGAACGTCAGCTTGAACAGGCAAGGGCAAGACTGGCAGACAAACAGAAGAAGGAGAACGAGAAAAGACGCAGAGCTGAAAATCATCACAAATATTTGATGGGCGGTATCATCGTGAAATACTTCCCTGAGTGCTACCACTTTGAGGAAGCAGAGCTGAATGAGATCCTGTCAAAAGCACTTTATTCAGCCGACTGCAAGGAAATAATCAAGCGCATTAAGGCAAGGTGTTCACAGACGGTAAGTACGGAAAAGAACCATGCCGGAAACGGCAGCAACGAAATGCAAAAAGCAGAGGTGAGCCATGAAGAATTATCGTAAGAGCCAGAGTCCCCAGACAGCCGGAAAGTGGTTCACCCAACTTGTTGGGTGCGCACAGATATACCATCTCCGATGGTATGTGCGCCCTTCGGGGAGTCCTGCGGACGGCAGATTGCCCTTGGTGGGCAATAGGGGAAGCTACACTTCCCCTGCGGTGCAAAGAACGCACCTACCCTTTTGTGTACTTCCGCCCTTGGGAGATTTAAAAGACAAATCTCCCAGGGGCGAAAGTTTTACCGGATTCTCTGCCGGAGGTGTCTGCCTATGATTGTCAGACAGCAGAGTACCCGATTTTCCATCGTTAAACGGAGCAAAGGTCAGTCTGCTGTAGATAAGGCATCCTACATCAGCCGTGAAACTTTGCAGAGTGAATACGATGGAAATATTTACAGACCAAAGTATCACGAAGATCTCGTTCATTCAGAAATCGGTCTGCCGGAGAATGCGCCGGAAGGGTATCACGACCGTGCCACTCTCTGGAATTCTGTAGAGATGGAAGAGAAGAGAGGAAATGCGCAGCTTGCAAGGATGCTGAAAGCAACTCTGCCAAATGAATGGACTTACGATCAGGCGGTTGAGATTGTCAGAAAATATATCAATGACAATTTCGTTTCACAGGGGATGTGTGCTGACTGGGCGATACATGATTCTGTCAATGATAAGGGGCAGAGAAATCTTCATTTCCATGCCATGTTCACCATGCGCCCGATTGATAAAAACGGAAAATGGGGAGCAAAGAGCCGGAAGGTCTATATTCTTGATAAGGACGGAAATAAGATCAGGAAAAAGAACGGTACTTATAAATGCACCACGGAAACTGTCATAGACTGGAATGATCAGAAAAAGGCAAAGGAATGGAGAACAGCACTTGCTGATATCATCAACAAATCTAATCAGGAGATGGGACTTGATGTGAAGTGGGAGCACAGGTCATTCAAAGAGCAGGGGCTTGATATCATACCGACCATCCATCTCGGACCACAGGCAACAGCCTTGGAGCGTAAAGGCATCCGGACAGAAAAAGGAGATCGCAACAGGGATGTCCTTGAAATCAGAGATCTTCTGCATCAGGTCAATACCCTTACGGCAAAGGTTATGGAGAGCAAGCCTGTTAAGGCAGTCGTGAAGGCAAGCAATGAAATCATAGATATGATCAGAGCCATTACGAATCAGAATGGAAGATTGAAGATCCCTGTTTTCGGCGGGAAATATATCAGGAGCATATCCAACAGGGAAGCACTGCAGAAGCCGGAAAATGCGATAGCTTTTGTTCAGAAGAACAGCCTTGAAAACTTTGAACAGCTGAGGATGGCTAAGAGTAAAGCTGAGAGTGAGTATGATACAGCTTATGATGAAAGGCATAGTCTTGATGACAGAATTGAATGTCTTGACCGTAAGCTGAGAATCTTCAAGCTATATGAGCCATATTCGCAAGTGCATCATAAGAGTGAACAGCTGACCGGATGGGCGAAACGGAAGTATGACAAAGAACACGCCAGTGCGCTGCGGGAATATCCGGATAAGCGTGAAATGATGCAGTGTGTCCTTGATGATGGCGAGAAAATCGCGCCGAAAGCATGGAAAGCGGAACGAGATAATCTGATCGGAAAGCGGGAAAAGGCGCAGTTAAGGATGAAAGCAAAAGTACCGGATCTTGCCTACATGGAAACCATTGAGTACAACCAGAAGGAACTCATGAGGGAACTTGAAAATGAGAGCCATGTGGCACAAAGGCAGATCACACCAACACACAAACACAGGGAGGAATTCTTATGATGACTGAAAATATGAATACTGTTACTTCCGAAGGAGCCGAAACAACGGCTCCTTCTTTTAACGAAACGATCGGAAATATGCGCTATGAAGTTGTTCTACATTTTGCGGAGAACAGCCAACAGACAGTACAGGACAGACTTAAGAGGGTGATTTTACACGAAGCAAATTCTGAAAGCTGATTATATGGTATTCAAAACCCTTGACAATTAGCAACAGGCAAAACAATGAAATCGATCCTTATTTCAGCCGGCGCAAGGCTGGCACCCTTTGATATTCAGGAAGTCCGGGAAATCACCATGTACGATGAGCTGGAGCTGGATACGCTGGGAGACAGAAAAACAGCACTCTTCCTCATGATGAGTGATACAGACAGCAGCTTCAATTTCCTGATCAGTATGATCTACACGCAGCTGTTCAATCTGCTCTGTGAGAAGGCTGATGATGTTTACGGCGGGCGGCTTCCGGTACACGTCCGGTGTCTGATTGACGAGGCGGCAAATATCGGGCAGATCCCGAATCTGGAAAAGCTGGTGGCAACCATCCGGAGCCGTGAAATCAGCGCCTGTCTGGTGCTGCAGGCAAGATCGCAGCTGAAGGCAATTTACAAGGACAATGCCGATACGATCATTGGCAATATGGATTCTCAGGTATTCCTGGGCGGCTCGGAGCCTACCACGCTGAAGGAACTTTCGGAGGCGCTCGGCAAGGAAACGATTGATACCTTCAATACTTCGGATACGCGGGGCAACAGTCCGAGCTACGGAACAAACTATCAGAAACTGGGCAAAGAGCTGATGAGCAGAGATGAGCTTGCCGTACTGGACGGCAGCAAATGTGTCCTGCAGCTGCGCGGTGTCCGGCCTTTTCTGTCAGACAAATACGATCTGACAAAGCATCCCAATTACAAATACACAGCTGATTTCGATAAGAAACTCACCTTCGACATTGAGAAGTTTCTGGATACCAGAGCAAAACTTCACTCGAAGGATGAGTTTTTTGTTGTCTCTGCGGAAGATCAGGAGGTTTAAAAAATGGCAGATGAAAACAGAATACCGGATTCGGTCCCCGACTTTGTCAGGGAGGCTGAGGAAGCTATGGCAAGAGGGGAAACTTTTGAACCGCCGGCGGAAGTGACAATTAAGTTTGGAAGAGGACTCGTTGGCGATCCGTTTACCTCGAAAAGCGGGAAGGAGCTGGTGGAAGTAAAGATCCCGAATCCGGATCAAAGCGACAGCCGTCCCTGGGAATCCTTTGTGATTTCACCAAAGATGATTCATGACAACAAATTCGGCAAGGGCGTGTGGATGAAGCTCCCCGAGGACGGAACAACCAGACTGTCCAGATCCGTGAAAACAGGCATGAACGAAAACGGGATGCCTGTCTGGGGGCATGAAACCCGGGAGGTATCCAATACAGAGCTCAAATCCCTGCTGGAAGCTTACAAGAATAAAGACAGGGGCTCGGTACTTTCGGATCTGTCCGACCGGAGAGCAGGATCATCGACTGGAAAGCCTCATGGAAAATCTTCCATGAAGGAAAGATAAGAACCATTAATCCCAATTCAATCATCTAATTTTAAGGAGGAAATTCATTATGGAATTTTTCAACAGCGCAATCACCGTACTGCAGACTCTTGTTGTTGCACTTGGTGCAGGTCTTGGCATCTGGGGAGCAATCAACCTTCTGGAAGGTTACGGCAACGATAATCCCGGCGCGAAGTCCCAGGGCATGAAGCAGCTGATGGCAGGCGGCGGTGTCGCCCTCATCGGTATCACCCTTGTACCGCTGCTTTCCGGTCTGTTCGGCTGATCGGCCGACATTCCGGGAAGGGGATGCAGGCTTAAAAACCTGCATCTTTACATAGCCGGCGACATCCTTGCGATGGCGGCTGGCTTAAGTACAATGAAATCAGAATACCCGCAGTCTCTGTACTGCTTAAGATCCGGAGGTCAGATATGTTCTTACTAAAGCTCCTTATGAAAGTCCTTTTACTGCCAATCATGCTGGTCCTTTTTGTGTTAAGAGTGCTGGTAAAGATCGGGATTGAGCTGTCATCCATCATTGTTGGCGGACTGATGCTGATTGTCTTCGGCTGCATCATCTATGCTTTCGTCAAGCAGATGTGGTCATCTGCATTTATCCTGATTGCCATGGAGGCATGTATTATCATGGTCACGTTTGGTGCGGGCCTTGTTGAGGGACTTCTGCAGATCGCACAGGAAAGCCTGGGAATCTTCATGAGATCATGATTTTTCATTATCCTCTTGCAAATGACACATTTTCTTAAAACCCCTGTGCTATGATAGGGGCGTGTCGGGGGATAAAGATCTCGACATATCGGAATTTGATACGGAGGCAATAAGAATGAATGATAAAGTGATAGGAGCTATTTTTTGTCTGATTTCAGCAAAGTTGATGTCTGTAAGATATTTAGCAGCAGCTATCTATATCAGTGGAGCGTCATTGTGGTCAGAAGATTTTTTCAAGGATGGGTTAGAATATGTTGGCTTACCATTGAAGACTTGGTCAATTATCTCTTTGGTAGTTGGAATTGTATTTATTGCGTATGGTCTTTATCAAGACTATAAGGCAGGTAAGAAGAAATAAATTTTAGTTTGTCGCTCTCTTAAACTAAATATGACTTTTACATAGCCAGGCGCTTACCCAGTGTCCTGGCTATTTTGCTGCCCTTTTCCTGCAGGTGCACATGCAGGATGAGGGCATTTTTGTTTCCCGGGATCCATAACAGATCCCATTACCATCTCCCGGGGAAGTTCCTCGGTATCCAACAAGGAGGATTTATCTATGGCATTTTTCAACAGCGCAGTCGGTGTACTGCAGACTCTCGTCGTGGCACTCGGTGCCGGTCTTGGCATCTGGGGTGCGATCAACCTGCTGGAAGGTTACGGCAACGATAACCCCGGCGCGAAGTCCCAGGGCATGAAGCAGCTGATGGCAGGCGGCGGTGTCGCCCTCATCGGTATCACCCTTGTACCGCTGCTTTCCGGACTTTTTGGCTGATCCCAAAGGGATGCGGGGGCAATCCTCCGCATCCCTTTGAACAGGATCATCATTGGCGTTCATCAACATTGCAGTCCCGGTACTGCAGAAAGGAGCGTAGTTTTTGGACAGTGTACTCGAACAGATTGGTGAATGGCTCAAGGGACTATTGATCTCTGCCATCATGGACCAGCTTTCGGGACTGTTTGACTCGGTGAATACATAGGTTGGCGATATTGCAACGCAGGTGGGACAGACTCCGGCGAACTTTTCTCCCGGAGTCTTTTCCATGATCCGGAATGTTTCCGAGTCAGTCATCATTCCGATAGCAGGTCTGATACTGACCTTCATCGCCTGCTATGAGCTGATCCAGATGATTATTGATCACAATAACCTTGCCAACTTCGAAACCTGGATCTTTTTCAAGTGGGTCTTCAAGACCTTTGTCGCTGTCATGCTGATTACCAACACATTTCCCATTGTCATGGCGGTGTTTGATGTCTCACAGCATGTGATCAGCAGCGCCGGTGGAATCATTGCCGGAAGTACAGCCGTGGATGCGTCAGGGCTGGCAAATATAAGGGAAACTTTGGAAGCGATGGAACTTGGCCCGCTCTTCGGCCTGTTTCTCCAGTCCGTGATTGTACAGGTGACCATCAAGGTGCTTAGTGTCGTGATCTTTGTCATTGTTTATGGAAGGATGATTGAGATTTATCTGATGACGAGTCTTGCACCGATTCCGTTTTCTACCTTTGGGAATCGGGAACAGAGCATGGTCGGACAGAACTATCTCCGCTCCCTGCTCGCGCTGGGCTTCCAGGGATTTCTCATCATGATCTGTGTCGGCATTTATGCCGTGCTGATTCAGAACATTTCCTATTCGGATGACATCATCGCGTCCATCTGGGGTGTTCTCGGATATACGGTGCTGCTTTGTTTCACGCTGTTTAAGACCGGAACACTTGCCAAGAGTGTATTCTCGGCGCATTGATGATGGCAGTCAGAAGGAGGTTTGTTAATGGCGGCCTATATTCCAGTCCCCCGTGATCTCACGAGGGTAAAAAGCAAAATTTTATTTAACCTGACGAAGCGGCAGCTTCTCTGCTTCGGACTGGCGGCACTGATCGGAGTGCCGTCTTTCTTTTTGATCCGGCGCAGCGGCAACATCAGCATGGCGGCAGTCTGCATGATCGTGATCATGATGCCGTTCTTTCTTCTTGGAATGTATGAGAGGGACGGGCAGCCGCTGGAGAAAATTGCAAAGCAGTTCATCGAGGCCAAATTTGTAAGGCCCTGTGTCCGTCCCTATCAGACCAACAATTATTACGCTGTCCTGATTCGTCAGGCGCAGGCAGAAAAGGAGGTAAAACGCATTGCTTTCTCTGACAAATCTGTTTCGAAAGACAGAACAAAGAAATCCAACCCTGCCGGGTAATCTTAGTAAATCCCAGGTCAGGCAGATTCAGAAGGTGATCGACAATGCCAGAAGGGATGATGGCATTCCACGCACCGCACAGCAGTCGATTCCGTTTCAGCGCATGTTTCCGGACGGAATCTGTCGTGTGACAGACCGCTACTACACCAAAACCATTCAGTATCAGGACATCAATTATCAGCTTGCCCAGCAGGAAGACAAGACCGCCATTTTTGAGGACTGGTGCTCTTTCCTCAACTTTTTTGACAGTTCAATTCACTTTGAACTGTCCTTCATGAACATGGCAACGGATGCGGAGAGTTTTGAGAAAAAGATCCGCATTCCCGGCAGGAACGATCACTTCAACGAAGTGAGAAACGAATACAGCCAGATGCTGAAGACGCAGCTCGCGCAGGGAAATAACGGCCTCACGAAGACAAAATACATCACCTTCGGTATTGAGGCGGATTCCATGCGGGAGGCAAAGCCGAGACTGGATCATGTGCAGACGAACCTCATGAACAACTTCAAAAGGCTCGGCGTTTCGGCCAGGCTGCTGAATGGCAAAGAGCGTCTGCAGCTGATGCATGACATGTTTCACATGGGCGACAATGACCGTTTTTATTTTGACTGGAACTGGCTTGCCGGAAGCGGTCTGTCCGTAAAGGACTTCATCGCGCCGACTTCCTTCTCGTTTCCCGGCGGCAGAACCTTTACCATGGGCAGCCTCTGTGGAGCCATGAGTTATCTCCAGATTACGGCATCCGATCTTTCCGACCAGCTGCTCAAGGACTTTCTGGATATGGAATCGAGCGAAATTGTCACCATGCACATTCAGTCTGTTGATCAGACGGAAGCGATCAAGCAGGTGAAGCATACCATCACGGAGCTTGACCGGAGCAAGATGATTGAGTGTCAAAAAGCTGGAAGTTAAGATTCTGCTTCTCCATCTGCTGAATACCAGCACGAAATTTGTGATTTTTCTTGTTTGTGTGCTATTTTAACAAATGTATTTGTTCAATTTTGTGCAAATATTGAATTGCATATTCTGGATTTCATGGTTATTATATACGTAATGAAACGTTTCCATGACGAATTTATTATGCTATATGAAAAGGAGAGTGTATGAGTAAGAGAATAAAATCGATTTTGCTTGCAGTGGTTACAGCGTCTACGTTGATGGCCTGTGGAAATACAGGAAACAATACGGAGACATCTGCTCCTAATCTATCAACAGAAGCATCTACAGAAAAAACTTCTGCTGAAATGGTGGAGAAGGCATCAGGAGATTCATCTTCCTCTGTTTCTGAAGAAGCTTCTGATACTGGTACGGTCGGAAGTTACACGGGCGAGCCTTATGAGATAAAGATGGCTGTCTGGTCAGGTGAATGGGGTGACAAGTTGGACCGAATGATGAACGCGTTCAACGAGGAACACAAGGATGATGGACTAACGCTGACCATTGAAATGCAGTCGGGCGATTATTCTAACTACCTGGGGAGCTGTGCCGCAACAGGAGATTATCCAGACATTTTCATCATTACCCCATATGCCCAAGTAAAACAGTATGCAAAAAATGGTACAATCATGGACCTTAGTAGCGAACCTTTTGTTGACAAAGTCTATGAAGGATCCCTTGCTTCAGTAACGTATGATGAAAAAGTTTATGGATACCCTGCAAATTATGAATATCTCGGTGTTTTCTACAATAAGGATCTTTTTGAAAAGGCAGGGATAGCTGACGTCCCTACAACACCAGATGAGTTTAAGGAGGCTTGCCGGAAATTAAAAGATGCAGGAATTCAACCGATTGCGGCGACTTGGAAGGAGTCTTGGACACTGAAGCATCTTCTCAGTATGCTAGTTTCCCCATTTGTTGCGGAAGATGAAGAAGGTTTTGTTAATGGCCTGAATGATGGGAGTCAAACTTTCAATCAGGAATGGATGACTCAGGTTTTGGATTTTGCAGACATCATCAAGGAGTATTCCGGCAGCAACATGATGGATTTGGATTCTACTTCTGGATTTAATGCAATGGCGACCGGGACTGCAGCTATGCAATTTACTGGAGAATTCAGTACGACTGTTAATTATGCGATGGACAATCCGCAGAATATTGGGGTATTTGCTGTACCGGTTTCGAACGACCCAGCACAGAATAAGCTTGGCGTGGATGTGGGTGTTACCTATTGTGTCAGTGCGAACACTGCTAATTTCCCGGCTGTTCAGCAGGTGCTTGAATATCTTTCAAATCCGGATGATCCGAACGGGTACATTGTGATTAACTGCAGCGCCCCCGGAGCTGCTCCGCCGGCAATGCCATTTGACGGATTATATGACAGCCCGTCAAATGAGGATTTCAATAAATACAACGAAGATAAAATGACATGTAATTGGATATATCAGCAATATGTCAATGGCTTCGATGTAACATCCGGTGATCTATTCCAAGGATATTTTGCAGGTACAGAAGATCGGGATACGTTTATTAAGGATTTGAATGAACAGTATGCATCTTATGTAGAGGCAAATCAATAACTGATCGGAAGCCGGAGACCGAATAGTAGAGGCAAATCAATAACTGATCGGAAGCCGGAGACCGAATAAGATCTCCGGCTCTTATCTGAAAAGAGGAATAGATTATGAGTTCATCCTACAAAAGAAGATTAAAGTACTATCTCCTACTGATCCTCCCTGCATTGTGTATTTACCTTTTTGCGGAAATACTGCCAATTATTCAAACTGTTGGCTATTCATTTCTCAAATGGAATCTGATGACAAATCGAAAATCTTTTATTGGACTGGAAAACTATATAAAGATGTTCTCGGACAGTGCTTTCTGGGAATCTTTTGGAGTGAATCTGGAACTCGGGATCTGGACGATTGTCGGCTGCAATATTCTTGGGTTTATTATTGCATATTTCCTGAATGAGAAATTGTTCTTGCGCGGTGTGATCAGGACGATGTTTTTTATTCCGAATGTCATCAGTATGGTTCTCATAGCTTTTATCTGGGTGTTTATATACTCACAGGTATTTCCGGCCATTGGAAAATCTGTCGGCTGGGAATGGCTTGCAAGTGCCAGCTGGTTTGGTACAAAGCACATGGCAATGATTACTATTATTACCGTCTCGATATGGCAGAGTATAGGATTTCTTATGCTGATCTATACAGCGGGGCTGCAGACGATTTCTAGGGACATTTTAGAAGCTGGCGAAATGGACGGATGCACCGGACTGAGCAAGGTATTCCGCATACAGCTTCCGCTGCTGATGCCTTCCATTACAATTAATCTGTTCGTTTCTATTGCGTCCTCGTTTAAAGCTTACGATATTGCCAATGCGCTCACCGGAGGAGGACCGTCAGGGTCTACACAACCGATGTCCATGAATATTTATCAGGAGGCGTTTGTAAAATATAATCTCGGATATGGATCTGCAAAATCCGTGGTGTTGTTTCTGATCGTTGCAGTGATTACATTGATACAGCTTTATCTGACAAGCAGGCAGGAGGTTGAAGCATGAAAAAGAAAAAGATCGAAAAGAGAATTGGGCTGACTGTTATCTTCCTGATTCTGGGCATTCTCTTTTGTTCTCCTTTTTTGCTTCTCCTTATTAATTCATTCAAATCATACAATGACATGGCCATGGACTTCCTTGCATGGCCCAGATCTTTGTATCTTGATAATTTCACAAAAGCTGTAACGGAAATGCATTTCTTTCGGGCAGCTGGAAATTCAGTGATCATTACCGGTGGGACTATGCTAGTTGCTACCGTGATTTCTTTCATGGCCTCATATGGAATATTTCATATTCGTGGAAAATTTGGAAAACTTTTCTATCTGTTCTTTACACTGGGGCAGATTGTACCGTTTCATTCTATTATGATTGCATTATCTGTTCAGCTCAATCGATTAGGGATAAATGACAAGTATTTTTCTTTAATCATGTTGTATTCGGGCTTCCACTGTTGCTTTGGAGTTTTTACATATTACGGCTTTCTAAAGAGCATTCCCAAAGAGCTGGAAGAGGCTGCGGAAATCGATGGAGCAAATATCATACAAAGCATGATTCAAGTAGTATTTCCTCTTTTGAAATCGACAACAATTACGCTAAACGTATTGTTCTTTTTATGGACATGGAATGATTTTCTTATGCCGAGTCTTTATTTGGGAAAAGATAAGAAAACACTGACAGTCATGATCTATATGTTTAAAAGCACGTCAGGATCCAAATGGAATCTTTTGCTGGCGGGACTTGTACTGGCGATTATCCCTGTTATTGTTATTTATATAGTCGCTCAAAACTATATTACGGAAGGACTGACATCTGGAGCAGTGAAAGGATAAGGTACAAGGATGTTTATGGATAATCTGAATCTTCAATATATAAGTGGTTTTGCAGTACAGCTCGTTGGATTTAAGACATGGGCAATTGATGAATTTGCAATAACACAGTGTTATCTTATTGAAGGAGAAGAGAGGGCGGCGCTGATTGATACTGGAATGGGACAGGGCAACCTCCGACATGTTATCGATTATCTTACGGATAAACCATATATCATACTGAATACACATGGTCATATTGATCATATTGGAGGAAATGATGAATTTCATGATCACGATATCTATATGAATGAGCTGGATGATGAGATTTCTCACATTGAAAATAATACACCTGAAATTAACCAATGGCATTTTGAGAAGAGTTTTCATGAACCTGGATTTTACGGACAAAAGATTTATGATATGAATCGTACTTATAGTGGGTTTATATATCATAATCTTAAAGAGGGAGATTTTTTTGATCTGGGAGGAAGACTACTGAGGATTTATGAAACACCCGGACATACCAAGGGATCAGTTGTGATTTGGGACGAGACTAACCATTATTTGTTTTCCGGAGATACAGTTGTGAGCACGCCGATCCTCATTTTATCAGACCTCGGAAATAGTGCCAGTGTTGAGTCTCTGCGACATTCCATGAAAAAACTAATGAAGCTTTATGATCAGGTTGAATTGATTTTTCCGGGACATTATATCCGTCCGATTGAAAAAGAATACATGGAAGATCTGCAGAAATTGACTGAAATGATCTGTAAGGGGACGGCAGAGAGGTCACCGATCGACCTTTCTCACATGACTAAGGATGAAACAGTTATCAGCAGATACAAAAAAGCATCGATCATTTATTCGGACCGGTGTGTTTTATAGATAACAATGAATGTTGTAGTAGGGGGGAGAGGGATGGTAACGATTGTAGATATTGCTCGGGAGAGCGGCGTCTCTGTTGGAACAGCATCAAGAGTACTGAACCACTGCACTAATGTGAGCGAAGGGTCAAGGCAGAAAATAATGGCTGCTGTCGAGAAACTTCATTATATCCCAAATGAAAGCGCTAGGTATCTGAAATTGAATGATACGCATACCGTTGTTGTGATTGTAAAAGGTATTGCAAATACATTCTTCTCACCGATGATTGAAAGAATTACTGCTGGCTTGAAAAAGGCGGGATATACTACTGTTCTTACATCGGCGGATGGAGTAAAGGATGAGGTATTTCTTGGCCGAAAGATGATATATGAAAAAAAAACAAATGGAATAATCTTTCTTGGCGGAGATTTTACAGGCTCGGTTGAGAAGTTGAAACACTTTCCTGTTCCATTTGTCCTCAGCGCAATAGGAGCATCTACGGAAGAAATGAGGTTTGACAATGGTTCAGTAATCGCAGGCTCTGGATTCTTAAGCAGTTATAGGATAACGGATTATTTGATTAATCTGGGGCATCGTTCGATAGCGGTGCTTCAGGCAGATCCGGAGTCCTCTATGTCGAAAGAACGGCTTGCTGGCTATCGTCGGGCCCTAGAAGACAATAGAATTCAATATGATGCTAACATTGTGTTCTCTGCAGGTGATTCGGAAAAGCAGTATTCCATCGAAGGCGGTTATCGTGCTATAAAAAATGCGCTAAAAAAAAAACGATCTACACAGCTCTTGAGGCTTTTTCAGATACTTTGGCTTTTGGCGCAAAACGAGCGCTTATTGAGGGTATGTACAGAATTCCAGAGGATATCTCGCTTACTGGAATAGACGGCACTTCATTGGCCCTATATTCTGTTCCTTCTATTACTACTATGGCGAATGATCCTCTTGTTCTGGCAGACTATACGGTGAAAATGCTTTTGGAATTAATGAAGGGAAAGTCAAAGGGAAAGATCATGCAGATTGAGCCCCATATTATTGTCGGGGAATCGACAGCAAAAACTAATGGGGTTGTAACTGATGCCATTTCATAATAGGCATCATGTATATCTGGATTAGCATTATATTTAAAATTTCATGAGAAGTACATATTTTTGCAATAATTTGCATTTATAAAGAGCATTCTCTCACATTCTCACACAGGTAAATACTTAAGAAGTATTTATGACAGATTTTATCAAGCTTTCAGAGGAACAGATTATGACAGATTTTATCAAGCAGGAGTTTATCCCTTGCGTGAGAAAAGAAAAACCACTATGGGAACTTTCCAAGGCAAAAACTCTAAAAACTTCCAATTGTTATATAGTCAGAGTTAATGGAGTAGCAGTGCCCGTTTATTCCAATATGTTTTTTTCTTTTGCTAATATTGTTGTTGCCGACTTTCATTGTCCTGTTCAAGTTGAAATTATTGCGAAAAAGAATTATACGAATGCTGTAATACGTCCGCTGGACCATGAAGAGATAACTGAAATTGGAGACAGGAACATAACGATTGTTTTCTCCAAAGAGGGACGGATCGTTTTTGAGCCGGATGGGATACTGACAGATGCGCTATATATTTTAGTTTCGAGATATATTCCATGCCCTGCACATTGCAGCTATAAGTTTGAAAAGGGGCATATATATAATATCGGACATCTTAAATTACAGTCCGGAGATGTTATGTACATAGAATCCGGAGCGATTGTCAGCGGTACAATTGAATCAAGTCATGCAGATAACTTATTGATTACTGGAAACGGGATCCTCTATAACGGGAACTGGCATAAAGAAGAGGAAAATGGCGGGGAACAGATGATGCTGTTCACTGTGGGGAATAACATTCAGATTGAAGGAATTACTCTTCTTGATGGAGGTTCTTGGCATCTTGTACCGGTCGGATGCAATAATGTGCAAATTCGCAATGTGAACATTCTCGGCAAAGTTATTACAGGGGATGGAATAGACATCGTCGGAAGCAGCAACGTTAAGATTGAAGATAGCTTTATCCGGGTTAATGATGACTGCATTTCGATTAAGGGTAGTTCTCATTGGGATGCATCTGGAACAAATGATGTAAGAAATGTTATTGTTCGCAATTGTCTTTTCTGGAATGCAGAATTTGGCAATGCACTGGAAATAGGATATGAAACCGCTTGCGATGATATTTCTGAAATTCATTTTGAAAATTGTCGTATTCTGCATTGCGAATACGAAGGAAATCAGTCAGGTGGATGTCTTACAATCCATGATGCTGATCATGCCGATGTTCATGATGTTCATTATGAAAATATTGTAATAGAGGATGCACAGGAGAAATTTATTGATCTAAAAGTACTTGATTCTAAATATTCCAGTGATGGGACACGGGGGCATATTTTTGATATTCATTTTTCGAATATTTCCGTGGTAGGAGATAATTTTCCGGTTTCCATTATTCGTGGATTTGAGATGAAGGATGAACTTTCGAGACCTGCTGAGATATATTTTCATAATATCAAAATTTGCGGAACCAAAATTACTGGATTTAGAGAAATGCACCTAATAAGTGAGCTTGCTGATAACCTATATTTTTCATAGATTGATTCGTGCCGGATATCTCATGGTCTCAAGATAGGCTCCGGGCGAAATGAATCTACCAGGAGCGGCCTTTCCATCTCTAACTTCGCAAAGGAGTATACCCGAATCGGCCAGTTCCGCATTGGCAAGGTGGTCCCGATTCCGATTGTTTACGCCGTCATCATCGCGTTGATCGGTCATATCATCCTCACACGATCGAAATCAGGAAGAAAAATTCTGGTGGTCGGCGGCAATGAGGAAACCTCGAGACTGGCGGGCATCAATGTGGATAAAATGAAGATTTTGACCTATGTGTTCGTCTCCGTGATGGCCTGCTTTGCCGGTGTGATTTACGGCGCGCGCTTCGCGACCGTCCAGCCGGCGATTGGCACGGGCTCTGAAATGAACATCATCGCGGCGGTTATCGTCGGCGGCACATCCATGATGGGCGGCGTCGGAACCATCGTCGGCACGGTGATCGGCTCTGTTCTGATGGCGATGATCACAAATGTTCTGATCATGCTCGGCGTTTCCGCCTATTGGCAGGCATTTGTCTTCGGTTTCATTCTGATTGTCTCGCTGTTCATCGATCGCTATCGCCAGCGCAGCTTGAATGCGTGAGTGTGACATGAAAAAAAGGAGATGAGAGAATGAGCGAAGTCGTCCTGGAGATGAAAAACGTTACGAAACGCTTTTCCCGGCGTTATTGCTTGAAGGAAGTTTCCATAGCCGTTGAAAAGGGCGAAGTGATGGCCATCTGCGGCGAAAACGGCGCAGGAAAGTCCACGCTGATGAAGGTTCTCTCCGGCAGCTATTCACATAAGGAATACGAGGGCGAAATTTGGATTAACGGGAAGCGTGAAGAATTTTCCTGTATTTCAGACGCTGAAAGATGCGGGATTGAAATGGTCTATCAGGAATTGAACATGATTCTGGTGGCGAGCGTTGCCGAAAACCTGTATGTTGGAAATCTTCCGGGAAACGGTGCGTTTGTTGACTGGAAGAAGCTGTATGCCGATACCCGGAAGATCCTTGAATCGGTTGACATGGGGCATATTGATCCCAGAACGCCGGCCGGCATGCTCAATAGCGGTCAACTCCAGATGGTGGCCATCATGCGCGCCGTGCTCAAAAAGCCGAAAATCATTGTGCTGGACGAGCCGACGTCCTCCCTGACTTACGATGAAACGGAAACGCTGTTCCGAATGATTCGTCAGTTGAAGAAATCGGGCGTGGCGACCCTGTTTATTACGCATAAACTGGATGAAGTCTATCGCATGGCAGACCGCGTGACGGTGATGCGCGACGGCGCTTTCATATCGGTGAATCTGATTTCGGACGTCACCGAGAACGATATTGTCGAACAGATGGTCGGACGCAAGGTTGAAAACCAGTACCCGAAGATTCATGTAGATCAGGGCGAAGAAATCCTTCTGGTGGAACATCTGAGCGTTCCGCACCCGAACATCAAGGGCAAGAACATCGTTGACGATATCGGTTTTACGCTGCATAAAGGCGAAATTCTGGGGTTCGGCGGTCTGGTTGGCGCAGGCAGAAGCGAATCGCTCGGCGCGATATTCGGCCAGACGGACAAGGGCGTAAAAAAACAGGTCTTTGTCGAAGGAAAAGAAGTGAATATCCATTCTCCGGGCGACGCGATCAAGCAAGGATTGGGTTTCCTGACGGAAGAAAGGCGCAAATCCGGATTTATTCCCGTGTTCTCCATCTGCCACAATCTCACGCTTTGCATGCTGGATAAGCTGCCCGGCGGCGCGCTGATCAATAAAAAATCCGAAGATGAAATCGCGCAGAAAATATTTAACAGGCTTCGCGTTAAAGCGCCTTCTATAAGGACGCAGATCATCAACCTGTCCGGCGGCAATCAGCAAAAAGTGGTTCTGGGCAAATGGCTCTTGGATACGCCTAAAATTCTGATTATGGATGAACCGACGAAGGGCATCGACGTCGGCGCGAAGGCGGAAATCTATACCATTATGGGTGAGCTGGCGTAGCAGGGCATGGCGATTGTGCTGATTTCTTCGGATATGAGCGAGCTGTGCGCGATGAGCGACCGCTGTCTGGTGCTCAGCAACGGAAAAATCACGGGCGAATTTGTCGGAGAGGATATTACGCAGGAGAATGTGATGCGCGCTGCAATCGCGTCGTGAGGTAGAGCGCCATGGTAAACAGACAGGTGCTGAATAATAAGCGGCTGGAAGTGACGATTCGCCTGCCCGGCAGTCAGCCGGAAAGCGAACGATTTGACAGCAACTGCGTCGTAGAACAGGTCTTGCTGGACGGAGAGCATACGTTCTGCCAGCCGGAACAAAAAATTGCTTCGAGGGTAACCTGTTGGGGATTCGGGCTGAATACCGAATTTGATATGAACGACGTGGCCCGCAAAGCGCGGAAAGGGGAGCTTTTCCCCAAACCGGGCGTGGGATTGATGACGCAGATTGAGGATAACCGGCCCTACGACATGTGGAAGCACTATGAGATTGCGCGCTATCCCAAGAAATGGGCCTGCGGACCGGACTGGATTGAATTCACGGAGGAACAGCCGGAATGCCTGGGCATTTCATTGAAAATCATCCGTCGATTGAGCTTGCGGGGAAACGAAATTCACCTGCAAACGGAAATCCGGAATACGGGTTCAGTCCGCGCGGAATTTTCCGAGTATCAACACAATTTTGTGGCGATTGACAATTTTCCTGTTCAAAAAGGCTATCGTTTAGAAATTCCTTTTGACGAAACCATAGACCAACTGCCGGAACGGTTTGTTCTTCAGTCGGATTATACGGCACGCGCGGAAAGCAGCGTTTGCGTAGAGGGGCAGACGGTGATTTGGACGGACGGTATGGACGGAAAAGCCTATCACAAAACAACGGCGGCCGAGAAAATTGCGGATCTGCCGTCTTATAGCTGGAGGCTTTTCCGCGACGATTGTGCCGTATCCATTCAGGAAAAGATGGATTTCAAACCCTGGAGGCTGGTGCTGAGGGGCATAGAGCACTGCATCTGCCCCGAAGTTTATTGCAGAATTTGCGTGAATCCGGGGGAAACGCAGACGTATACAAGACAATGGATTTTTGAATCATAACGGAGGAACAACATGAGCAAAAAGGCAATCGTAACCGGTGCGAGCCGCGGAATCGGAAAAGGCATCGCGATGTGTCTGGCCGCAGAGGGATATGATCTGGCGATTTCATATGCCAGCAAAAAAGAAGAAGCGGAGAAGGTCGTAGAACAGATTTCCGAAACGTATCACACGAGATGCTTTGCCTATCAGGCTGCGCTTCAGGAAAAAGGCGCGGGCAAAGCCCTCTTTGATCGAGCCGTGGCGGATCTCGGCGGATTGGATCTGCTGGTCAACAACGCCGGACTGACGATCTTCGAATCGCTTCAAGACATTCAGGAAGAGACGCTGGATTTGCTGATCAATCTGGATTTCAAAAACTATATTTTGATGATGAGGGAAGCTGCCAACTATATGATTGCCAGCGGAACCAAGGGAAACATTATCAATATCACATCCTCGCGCGGCGAACAGTCTTATCCGGAGGATGGCCTGTACGGCGGCCTGAAGGCCGGGTTGAATCGTGCCATATGTTCTTTTGCGCTGGATGTGTCTCAATACGGAATACGCATCAACAACGTTGCGCCGGGCGCGATTCGCATCCGAACGAGAGAGGAACTGATCGAAGGCGGAAACGTCGCGATGGCGGATTTTTGGGATGAGCTTGGAAACCGCATTGCGCTTGGTCGCTCTGGTTTGCCGGAAGACATTGGCCACGCAGTCGCATTTCTCGCTTCGGATAAAGCATCGTATATCACGGGAACGACGCTCCGCGTGGACGGCGGCCTGATTCTGCCCGGCATGCCGGAAATGATTAGGAAGGGCTAAAGCCGGGAGAATGGCGTTCGGTGGCAAAGCCTGTAAAAAACAAGGGATTTTCGTTGTAAGGCGACAGAAACGGATAAACAGAGAGGGAATTATATGATTACAATCAGAGACATTCGAACGATTGTTACGGCTCCCAGAGGCACTGAGCTGGTCGTGGTTAAGGTTGAAACGTCGGAACCCGGCCTTTACGGCGTTGGCTGTGCGACGTTTACGCAGCGCTGGAGTGCCGTTGTGACTGCGGTTAACGATTTCTTGAAGCCGCTTCTCGTCGGCAAGGCGGTGAACCAGATCAATGACCTGTGGCAGTACATGATGAGCTTTTCGTATTGGCGGAACGGCCCCGTTCTGAACAACGCGATAGCTGGTGTGGACGAAGCCTTGTGGGACATCAAGGGAAAGATGGCAGGAATGTCCGTATATGAATTGCTTGGCGGAAAGTGCAGGGAAGGCGTCGCCGCGTATCGACATGCGGACGGGCGAAACTTTGAAGAAGTCGAGCAGTGCATCCAAGGCTATCTGGATCAGGGATATCGTTATATTCGCGTTCACTGCAACACGTATGGCGGAAATATGGGGATCATGAACAACGCAAGCGGGTTGCAGTCTTCCAGCGCAAATGCATATACCATGCACAAAACGGAAAACGCACCTGAAGGCGCGTATTATGACCCGGCGCAGTATATGCGCAACACCGTCGAGCTTATCGATCATATGCGCGGGAAGTTTGGTTATCAGGTGGAGTTCATGCATGACGTCCACGAAAGGCTTACGGGCGTTCAGGCGTTGCAATTGGCTAAGGACTTGGAGCCGTACAAGCTGTTCTTCCTTGAGGATGCGCTTCAGCCCGAACAAGGCGAATGGTTCGAATATATCAGGAAGCAGACTGCGGTGCCTCTGGCGATGGGCGAGCTGTTTGTAAACCCGATGGAGTATAAGCAGCTCATTGAAAAGCGGTATATTGACTACATTCGCTGCCATATTTCGATGATCGGCGGTTTGACGCCCGCCATCAAACTGGCGCATTTTGCAGATGTATATGGTGTGCGCACAGCGTGGCACGGCCCGTTCGATTTGTCTGCGATTGGTGCGGCGGCACAGATTCATCTGGATTTGGTTTCTCCGAATTTCGGCGTCCAGGAATTCTCGGGTTTTACGCCGGAAGAACGAGAGGTCTTCCCCGGCGCGCCGGAAGCAAGAAACGGGTATATCTATTTGAACGACAAACCAGGATTGGGCGTAGATATCGACGAGGAAGCGGCGAAAAAGTATCCGCCGACATTCAGAGATAATTTCTGGCTGAAATGCCGGTTGCCGGACGGCACCTGCGTCAGGGCATAACAACATCAGGGCGGACGCTGCTGGATTGAAGCAGCGCCTGCCTTTTGGAATTCAAGGAGGAAAATCCATGAAGCAATTTCTAATCGGAAGCTATGCGCCGGAAGGAGAACCCAGCATTTTCGGTGTGGAATTGGATGAAGAGAAGCAAAAGCTCCGTCTGCTGTGGGAAGATGGACAGGTTCAGAATCCGTCCTTTCTTTATCTGCATCCGAATTGCCATGTTCTGTACGCGGTTGAAGAACGTGTGCCGAACGGCGGCCTTGCGGTTATGATCAAAACAGAAGAAGGGTGGCTTTTGAAAGAAAGGCTTTTAGCCGGAAGCGCTCCTTGTCATTTGGAAATGACGCCCGACGCACGATATCTTCTGGTCAGCAACTACATGGATGGAACGATTGGCGTATATCGGGCGGATGAAAGCGGAATGAATGTGGTTCAAACGGATTTGGTTCGTCATCAAGGCAAGGGCGTAAATCCGACGCGGCAGGAAGGTCCCCATGTTCATTCGTGCCTCGTGATTGGCGGAAAGATATATTCCGCGGATTTGGGGCTGGATACGATTTTCGTGTATGAACTCAATCTGGCTGACGAAAAATTGGAGGAGTGTGCTCAGATTCATATGCCGGACGGATGCGGCGTTCGTCATTTGGCGCATCAACCCGGTTCGCCGTATTTGTATGCTAATGCGGAAATGGGTGGCGATGTTTTCGTTATCGATCTGCGGGATGGACAGATCAAACAAACGCATCGGGTCGTACCGGCGGATTTTTCAGAAGCGTTCCGAACAAGCGCCATCAAAATCAGCAAAGGATATGTCTGTGTGAGCAGCAGAGAATGCAATGTGTTGGCCATTATGAAGATTCAAAACAATGGAATGTTGGCGGCACCTTCCATTTACCCATATGCGCAAAAAACGCCGAGGGATATTTTCTTTGATGAAAAATATGTGATTACCACCGACGAAGGAAGCAAGAGCCTGACGTTGCTTTCTTTGGATGAGCATATGCGGATAAGCCAGCGCGATCGGCTCTTGCTTGGAAATGCAATGCCGACATGCATCCAGCCGGTCTAAATTGCGCATTGCCGCAAGCAGAGGAGAGTATCCTGCGGCAATGTGATCGTTTTTCTCATTATAATATGGGTCTATCCCGAATTTTGTGTAAACGTTCTCCGCGAGTGTAAACAGCAGAAACTGGTATGAGGCGGCAACGGTTTGACCGATGCCGCCTTTTCTCTACCATAACGCCGACGGAGCCGGATGTCAAGGGCGGCGAATCCGGGCTGCTTGCAGCCTTTACACAGAATTTGGGATGGTCTCGCCTCTGCCTGTACCTTGCAAGCGTTCATCTGACGCACCCATTCCATTTGGTTTTCAGCTTTCAGCTGCTCGGTCACACCGTACTGCTTTGCCTGTTGTCCATCGGGACGTTGACACACGCAGTATCTATATCAAAAGCAGCGGATACAATTTCCATAATGGTTTCCTCCTTAAATGCTTTATCGTTCTTCTCGGTTGTTCTTTCGTTCTCTGGCGCGGCGGTTAAACTCCTACATTTGTTTCTGCATGATTTCTTGCAGGAAGTTCTTCACAGCCTCCGGCGCGTGCTTGACGGCGGCGATGTAATCCTTCGTCTGTTCGCGCAACTCGTTATAGCGGCTTTTCCAGAATGCTGATGCTTGTTTTTCCTGCTTTAAGCTCCGCGTCAGGTCGATGATCTTGGCACGAGAAGTAACACCTTCCTTCGCCAGCGTTTTGAGTTTCGCGGCTTCGTCCTGCGTCATGGAAATCTTTTTGCCGATAAGGCTGGATGAACCCATCTCGTCGATTTCCTGAAACGTCAGTGCGGCAGTCTTCTGGACTTTCAGCCGCTTGTCATACTTTTCAAGTACGGCTTCTTTCTTGTTAGCGGCGGCTTCCAGCGCATCGAGCTTCTTCTGTTCCTGTGCAACCTTGAACTCGGTCACGGTCAGGTGTTCGGCGGTGCTGCCGCGTTCGCCGCGCTGTATGTCGGCAAACCCTGCGGTTGCCATGTGGTCGAAGAACTGGTCTTGCAGGATGCTGTACGAGGTTCGGTAGACGGGTTTGCCCTTGCTGTTCAGCACAGGCTGACCGTTCTTGTCCAAAGCCTTTTCAGATTTCCACTTTTTAGAATGGCTGACCTGATGAACGACTTCTTTCACTGTACCGATCTTCTCCGGGTCTTTGCAGCGCTTCGACCATCGGATTTCCTTATCGACCACGGGCAATGCCATGACGTGCAGATGATAGTGGTACACAGGCTTACCGTACTTCTCGGTCATCGCTGTGTTTAGCTCGTTGGCGTGCATGACAGCGGAGACGATGTTCTCCTTGCCGTAAAACTGCTTTGCGAACCGATAGGCTTCTTCATAGAATCGGCAGGCGTATTCGTACCCGCCGTTCCGCTCAAAGTATTCCGTGTTCACGTCGAGGATCATCTCGTCAAAGACCTTGGCATCGGGCTTGAGTCCGCGAAGAGAAACCTTGCCTTGATCGACAAGCTGATCCAGATATTCGTTATACGTCAGATTGCCGCAGCCCTTGAACGTGACATTCATGGGCGTGCGGGAGAGATCGACGTTCATGTTTTCATAGGTTTCGTTTTTCCGTTCGATGTGTCGCTCAAACTTGCTGACTGATGCACGGGTCCGGGTAGCGACACGGGCGAAACAAAAGTTTGCGATAGGCGATTCCTCCTAGGTTCAGTCGGTGGGAAACGGGGAGCGGCGAGGTGCCGTTACGCATCTTTTTCAAAGTGCGTAACCCACTATGACACTTTCAGTCCTGCGGACTGCAAAGATGTCAGTGGGCTCTCCGAAGGGGTTACGGGCGGGAGCATCCCCGCGGCCTTGTGGGCTTCAAACAGGAGCGTGGCACGCTCCTGTCACAGCTCCCAAGGCGGTGTGTCCCAACGGCAGCTCTCCGGGATGCTGCGTCGGTTCAGGTATTCCTGTCGGGCTTGTTCGCGCTGCACTTCGGTCGGCACGGTCTTGTACTTGGCGTACAGCTCGCGGTCGAGGAGCGCATTTACTTTCTTGGTCAGACCGCGCCGAATATCGTTCTCAAATCCGTCGATGCCGTTCAAGTGATGGAGCGTGAGTTCCAGAAACAGTTCGTAGGGAATCAGTACGTTTTTCATTATCCATCCATCCTATCCGATCACGGAGCGCGACGGTCGCGACGATTGCGACGATGCTTTTGAGACCTGCAAAACACCGTCGCGACCGTCGCTATCGTCGCGTCACTTATGATTCATGATTTATTTTTCGATTCACCCGTAGGCGTGAAGGTCAGAACAACCTGACGCCCAGCGTGCTTGGCCTTGTTTTCATATCGGATCGAGTATTCGTCCAGTATCTTGCCGTACTTGATATTCAGGTACTTGGTCAGCGCGTTCGCCGCCATGTTGATGTTGGCTGCGGACGCGAGTTCTGAGGGAGAGCCCATCCAAGTCGGCACAAGCGGAGAAACCAGATCGGAAACTGCTTTCAGTATGAGGTCTGGGGGTTCTTTGTACGGCTCATTTTCCGTTCGCTCCAAGTTCCAAATTTGCGTATGCGGGTCTTTTTTCAGATAGAGGATCTGATCCTGCTGGTCGCGCCCGACCACATCGACCGTCGCATCCAACCCGGTGCGCTTTTTCTTTTGCATCAGCAGCGTGCCATCCGCGCTGCCGGACAAACCGTTTGTGCCAGACACCATGTCGAATGAATCCACGGCGGGCTACTTGCGCGTATGGTGGACGATGAGCAGACAGACACCGTGCTTGTCTGCGAACTGTTTGAGCTGACCAATGATCGCATAATCGCTGGCATAGCTGTATGCTTCACCGCTAAACTCCCGGATTTTCTGCATCGTGTCGATGATAATGAGCTTCGTATCGGCGTGTTCCTTGATGAAATTTTCAAGCTGGTCGTTCAATCCCTGACCGACCTTGTTTGCGGCGGTTGCAAAGTACAGTTTTTCACTGTCCTCCACGCCGTACATCATGAACATCCGGCTTTGGATGCGCTGAAAATCATCTTCAAGGGCGAGATAGAGCACGGCACCTTGATGGACTTTATAGTTCCAAAGCCTGCTACCTGCGCTGACATGATAGGCGAGCTGCGCAACCAGAAACGACTTTCCGATTTTCGGCGCGCCTGCGAGAATGTACGCGCCCGCGTACAGCAGACCGTCGATGATGGGCGGTCTGCTGGCGTAGGTGGTCTGGTACAATTCAGTCATGGAAACCGTGTGCAGATGAAGCGGATTGCTTGCGACGCGGACATTTTCGTTGATTTCTTTGTCAGAAGCGGGTATACTATTTTTGCAAACTTTTTGCGATGGCTGCCTTTCATCTGCGCCAACAGATGGAACAAGGGCAGTCATTTCTTTTTTATCCAACATCTCGTTCACCTTCCGGAATCTGGAAACCATAGAACTTCAAGGGTATGTCTACAATATTTTTAATTCCTGCCCTTATGGAAGGAACGATGACACAATCTTCTTTGATATCCAAAGCGGTGCTATTCATCTTCGCAGAGGTGACATCTGCACTTTCACTATTACCATCGTCTCCGATTACATCCAATGAAAGCCTTAAATTATTAACATCAGAGTCAGATATAAAAGTTATCCTATATATTCCATTTATTTCATCATAAGGAGTTTTTATCGAGCGAAGAGTAATAGACGATACGGTTTTCTTTTTGTGACCATTTTTATTATTTCTATGATTCTTATCACCCTCCATTACGTTCTTCTTTCTCCCAGTAGTATTTTTTCCGCGGCCATTGGATTCTCTACTTAGATCCTCCCTATTGTGTCAAGGGATTTTTCCCTATTAAATCAAGGTTTTTCAACCTCACGGTACTGAACGAATAAGAGCCAAAGGGTGTATTCCAGAGAAGGATTGGAGCATTCTGTCCAAAAGTTCGTACAGGAAATAAAGCACCTTTACTTTTATAAAGGCCTTCTTATACCCCTGAATGATCTATGAGGTGAACCTCCCGTGTCTATAGGGATCATCAGTGAGATACTCTGACGTCCACAACTTCCTTCGTCCCACCTGTCATACACCGGGTGCCGGCAAAGCTTAGATGCGGGGTCTATGCCCCATGGTAAAAACTTCCTGCCGGCTACAGCTCTTATTTGTTTGATACTGCTACCAGACCGGTTCGGATCGGACAACAGAGCTGTTTGATCAGCTGGCGCAATACTGCCGCCTATCTTCCCCTACTGGTTTAGAACTCTGTCGGTTCCAGAGCCCTGCCAGGTCTCAGATCCTCATCCGGGATCTGGCAGGGTACTGGAACCATGATTGCACTGCACAGCCTTTACAGCGGATCAGCCCTATGCTCTCTCATTCGATCTGTTCCGCTATATACTGATATGTTCACGCTACAGCGGCTCCTTTCGTCTTGTTTTTCGCGTTCTCGGGTCTCACGATGTCCCCTAGCAGCTTTTGTGGATCATAGTCCACCCCCTTCGTTAGAATCACGTATATGACTCTCAGGAGTTTGCACGCAATTGCCATCAACGATTGCATCTTCTTGAGCGGATTCTCCTCTCTGGTTGTGTAGTACGTGTGCAGCTTGGCAAACTCACTGGAATGTGCCACTACGCTCCTGGCACCCATGTACAGCCAGTATCTGAGTCGCTTGCGCCCTCTATGGCTGATATGCGTCTCACCATTGTGCTTTCCGGAGCTTTCAGAGACCAGTCCCAGGCCGCTATACTTCTGGATCTCTTTCACACTGTCAAAGCGGATTAGATCACCGATCTCAGACAGGATTCCGGAAATAATACGCTCTCCAAGTCCAGGAATCGCCGTGAGTTTTTCAACGTATTGGATTGATTTTGCCAGCTTCGTGATCTCGGCATCGATTTCATCAAGGCGTGCGTCTTTATCCCGGATTGATCCTGCAAGGTACTGGATGGACATCCTGGCCTGAGCCTGCCCTTCCCTCAGGCCAACGCTATGTTTGGCCTTCTGAAGGAGCTCTGCAGCCTTACTGTATCCACCACCACGCAGCTTCTCGCTATGCCAGAGAGCTCTGACCCCGTCTTCTCCGATTCTGACTATGTCTTCGGGCAGAGGGGCTTTTGCCAGGACTACTAGGCTGAACGTTTTATCAACTTCTTTGTAGATGCGCCTGTATTCCGGGAAGTATTTGTCCATTTCCTGGCAGAGCCTGTTAATGTCGCGGATCCTATCCTCCGAGACACGTTCACGGAAAAGCTCCAGCTCACGGAGTGAAGCATAGGTGCCTTCAGCGATGTACGGTATCGAATAATTGCCATTTTTGGCCAGCTCCGCGATTACTCCGGGGTCTTTGCGGTCGCTCTTGAGCTGGCTGTTGTTCTGGATCTCCTTCGTCGCTTTTACCGCATAAGGGTTGACCTGCACGACGGTTATGCCATGCGAAGTGCACCAGGCAGCAAAGCAAAACCAGTAATGGCCTGTAGGTTCCAGCGCCAGAACAATCTGCGTCTTATCGTTCTGCGCCGCGACTTTGACCATCCAGTCATGGGCAGCCTTAAAGCCTTCCTCGTCGTTTTCGAAGGGAAATGGCTTGTTTGTGAGAACTCTACCCTGAGCATCAATAGCCCGGATAAAGTGTTTAACGCTCCCGATATCGCAGCCGACGATCAATGAATCTGCCGTGATCAGATCGAGCTTCTCGTTATGCCTGAATTTATGTCCGACTTCGAGATCTTTCCAGGAGTGTGCCTGTAGTCCCTTGACGATCTCTTCGCATTTCTTGATGAATTCCGCTTGCTCTTCCTTTCCGCGTCTTCCTTCGCTTGCTGCAGTCTTAGATGTTTGCTTTTTTGATGTGTGTGCGTTACGATTCATGGCAGATACCTCTTGTACATTTGATCCTATTAACTGTGACGGTTGATAAGTAGTATCAATGTACCGTGAGGTATCTTTTTATGTCAAACCCGATCTACTTTGAAGATTACAGGAAGCTCAGAACTTGGCTTCTCGAATAGCAGCGCGACCAAAATGCCTGCAGGAACTATTTTGTTCAGCTCAAGAGCGCCAATCGGGTATATAGCCATTGCGTTAAATACTGTGACAACCAATCAGGGATTCAAGTCGGTCATTCCGAATACAAATGTCGGTTCAGCCTTTATGTATTTCTTTTTGAAACAGGCATTGCCGACCATCGAGGGTATGGCTTCAGGTTCGACTTTCAAAGAGATTTCTGGCTCTGGAATGAAATCCGTTCCTGCTGTTATCCCCGATGATGAAACGCTACATAAATACAATGAATTCTGTCAGCCACTTTTTGAACAGCAAGTTATTCTCGAAGCAGAAAACAGAAGGCTTTCAGGTATCCGTGATGCCTTGCTTCCGAAACTAATGTCCGGTGAAATCGACGTCTCCAACATCGACCTTTAAGCCACACATAAATTCTTGTTTATAACTCCCACCAACGGCGGGAGGAACAAACCAACGGAACTGCCGTTGATGTCGTTCTCTGGTAAATCTATAGAAGGAGAAACGACAACATGAAAGAATCAATCAAACAGGAAGTGCTGCAGCGGATGCTGCCGCTTCTGGACAATGCGCAGGCAAAGGCGCTGGAACAGTCGCTTGAATCTGTGCTGTGCAAGTACATGGAGGATAAGTCGGATAAGGATGAAATCAGCAGTCAGGAACTGCTGCAGAAGTTTCTGGAGGCAAAGCGTATCGAGGGATGTTCCGAGAAGACGCTGACCTACTATCAGAATACGATCAACCGCATGCTCACTGAAACCGGCAAGGAGGTAACGCACATTATGACGGAGGACTTGAGGTCATACCTGACGGATTATCAGAAGCAGAACAGTCTCAGCCGCGTTACGATTGACAATGTACGTCGGATTCTGTCGAGCTTCTTCTCCTGGCTGGAGGACGAGAAATACCTGATCAAGAGCCCGATCCGTCGGATTCACAAGGTGAAGACGACGAGTAGCATCAAAGACACTTATTCTGATGAGGACTTGGAGAAGATGCGCGACAGCTGCGAGGAGAAACGGGATCTCGCGCTCATTGATATGCTGGCATCGACTGGTATGCGTGTCGGTGAGTTGGTGCTTTTGAACCAGTCGGATATAAATTTCAATGATAGAGAATGCAAGGTGCTCGGCAAAGGCAACAAGGAGCGTATCGTTTACTTTGATGCCCGGACAAAAATACACCTGCAGGAGTATCTTGCCAGACGGAGTGATGATTGCGAAGCACTGTTTGCCACATTGAAGGCTCCGTTCTCACGACTGACGATCGGCGGCGTGGAATCAAGAGTTCGTGAAATCGGAAAACGCCTGAACATAGAAAAGGTGCATCCACATAAGTTCCGTCGAACACTTGCCACAAAAGCAATTGATAAAGGAATGCCGATTGAGCAACTTCAGCAACTTCTCGGTCATAAACGGATAGATACAACGCTTCAGTATGCAATGGTTAAGCAGAGCAATGTGAAGCTGGCACATAAGAAATTCTTAGGGTGAGGAAGAAAAAATGAAGTGGGAAGATTTAATTTCTTTAGAATATGGCAAACCTGTAAAAGATAAATATAGAGTTGATGGGAAAGTGCCAGTTTTTGGGACAAACGGACAGATTGGAACATCTAACCTTCCTGCTCAATGTAAAATCCCATCTGTGATAATTGGTCGAAAAGGAGCCTATAGGGGTGTACATTTTTCAAGCGTTCCTTTTTCTGTAATAGATACTGCTTTTTATATGATGCCTAAGACGGATGAGTTAGATTTGAAATGGGCATATTATAAGTTTTTAACATATGATATTAACAGAATGGACAGTGGTTCGGCTATTCCATCAACTGATAGATATGAAATTTACAATATTCCCGTTGACTTACCTTCGCTGAAGGTACAGAAGAAAGAGGTTTCGATACTGGATGCAATTGATAACAAGATTCAAGAGAATGAAAGGATAAACAAGAATTTATATGCGGCTTAGAGATCAATGTCGGATACGTCAATCTCGCCGGACATGAGTCGTGGAAGTAATGTATCCCGCAATTCCGATAGTCTGATATTTTCCGTAGCATTATTATGGATGGTTTTCATCATTGGAGTAATAGCTTCAATCACTCGTTGGCTGTCGGAATCGCTGAGCATATGGATGACCTCGGTATCAAAATCTCGTGTGACGATGGCATCAAATACCGCACCAGATGCTTTATGTTTTAACGATGTAACTGCTTTTAACGCATAGAAATACACCATAAGCGGATCAACCACGTCACTTACTAACGCATAGCAGGATTGGTTCATAGCCATAGGGGCACCGGCAAGGCTGACCTTCCCGACCGTTCCTCTTGCAGTAACAAAGGATGTGTTGATTGGATAAAGGCGACTGTTGCAATGTTCAAGTCCAGACTCCGTTATGTATTTCTCAGTACGAAATGTGTAAGGATCGCCAACATCTTTAGGTGTAAAAAACGGAATCGAACCATTCCAATAATCTGAGTTGCCAGTTTTGGGTGTTCCGCCGCCAAGTACTTTAATCGCTGAAGTAAATGGTTGCTGATCTGTCGAAGCGTTGTAAGCTTTACTGAATATCGTATTGGCTTGCGCCTGTAAATTCTTGTTTATTGATGTATAAGAGGTCTATTGGAGTATAAAGATAACGTATGAGGGAGTTGATTTTATGTCAGGTATTTACACCGAAGCGGACTATGAAAATACGATCATAGAGCTGTTCGAGGATATGGGATGGCGGCATGTGTATGGTCCGGATGTTGAAAGAGATTATGAGGATCCGCTCTATGAGGAACAGCTGGATGACGCAATTCATCGCATCAATCCTGAAATGCCGGAAAGCGCAATTCATGAGGCACTATTTAAACTGAAAAATTTCGACAATGCTGATCTGGTCCAGAAGAATGCGGTATTTATGGACTACATTCAGCACGGTGTTGAAGTGCGCTATCTTGTCGGAAGCGAAGAACGCTCTGGACTGGTTTATCTGGTTGACTATAAGAATCCTGACAACAACTCCTTCGTTATTGCCAACCAGTGGACTTTTATTGAAAACAGCAATAAGCGCCCGGATGTACTCCTTTTTTTGAATGGACTGCCTGTCGTGTTGATGGAGTTGAAGAGTCCTTCGCGCGAGGAGACAGACGCATCGGAAGCCTATACTCAGATCCGAAACTACATGCATGAGATTCCATCTATGTTCATCTATAACTGCATTTGCGTGATGAGCGACCACCTGACGAGCAAAGCAGGCACGATCACTTCAGGCGAAGATCGGTTCATGGAATGGAAGACGAAGGATGGTAGCTACGAAAATACACAGTACGCACAATTTGATACGTTCTTTGAAGGCATGTTCCAGAAAGAACGACTGCTTGATATCATCAAGAATTTCATCTGCTTCTCCAATGAAGGATTAAAGCAGTTCAAGATCCTTGCCGGATACCATCAATACTTTGCTGTTCGTAAGGCAATTGAGTCTACGAAGAAAGGCATGGCGACGGACGGCAGAGGCGGTGTGTTTTGGCATACGCAAGGCAGTGGGAAATCCCTTTCTATGGTCTTTTATGCACATCTTTTGCAGGATGCGCTGGATTCCCCGACGATTGTAGTCATTACTGACCGTAACGACCTGGATGATCAGCTGTATGGGCAGTTTGCCAAGTGCAAGGATTTTCTCCGACAGGTTCCAATTCATGCGCAGAGCCGACAGAATCTGAAAGAACTTCTCGATGGCAGACAGGCAAACGGTATCATCTTCACCACGATGCAGAAATTTGAGGAATCCCATGAGCCGCTGTCTGAGCGTCATAACATCATCGTCATGGCCGACGAGGCACACCGCGGGCAGTACGGACTAAAGGAAAAGATCGATTCTAAGACAGGTGAGATCAAAGTCGGCACAGCGCGTGTCATCCGGAATAGTCTGCCACATGCAACCTACATTGGATTCACCGGAACACCGATTGCGCTCAAAGACAGGAATACACGCGAAGTGTTCGGTGATTATATCGACATCTATGATATGACGCAGGCGGTAGAAGACGGTGCAACAAGGCCAGTCTATTACGAGAGCCGTGTTATCAAGTTAAAGCTCGATCCAGACACGCTTGCGCTGATCGATAAAGAATATGACATTATGGCGGAGAACGCCGATCCAGATGTGATCGAGAGAAGCAAAAAAGAACTCGGTCAAATGGAGGCCATACTCGGAAATGACAAGACCATCGAATCCTTGGTGAATGATATTCTTGACCACTACGAGAACTATCGTGAGAATCTGTTGACCGGTAAGGCTATGATCGTCGCCTATTCTCGCCCGATTGCAATGAAAATCTATAAGAGAATCCTTGAATTACGCCCCGCATGGACGGACAAGGTTAAGGTCGTTATGACCAGCTCAAACAAGGATCCGGAGGAGTGGGCAAAGATTATTGGGAACAAGCACCACAAGGATGAACTGGCAGCAGAATTTAAGGACAATGACAGTCCGTTTAAAATTGCTATCGTTGTTGATATGTGGCTGACAGGTTTTGATGTGCCCTCTCTTGCCACCATGTATATCTATAAGCCGATGAAGGGTTATAACCTGATGCAGGCTATTGCTCGTGTTAACCGCGTCTTTAAAGACAAGGAAGGCGGACTTATCGTCGACTACGTTGGTATCGCTTCTGCTCTCAAAGAGGCTATGAACGATTACACGGCACGTGACCGCAAGAACTATGGTGATACCGATGTGGCGAAGGTCGCATATCCTAAGTTCCAAGAGAAACTGTCCGTTTGTCGAGATCTATTCTATGGGTATGACTATTCTGACTTCATTCATGGCAGCAATCTCGCCCGTTCGAGAGCTATCAGTGGTGCGGTGAACTTTATCGTTGCTGTGGGTAAGGAAGATGACCGGGATACGTTTCTCAAGGAAGCCCTTATGCTCAAGCAGGCTCTGTCCCTCTGTTCATCCCTTGCAGCAGAGGACGAACGGATTGAAGCTGCGTTCTTTGAATCTGTCCGTGTGCTGGTAAATCGTCTTGTAAATCAGGGCGAAGGGAAGAAGATCTCTTTGCCAGAGATGAATGCACGAATCAATAACCTCCTGAAGGCCAGCATTCACAGCGATGGCGTAATTAACCTCTTCCAAGATGCCAACAGCGACTTCTCACTCTTTGATCCGAATTTCCTTCAGGAAATCGCAAACATGAAAGAAAAAAACCTTGCAGTGGAGCTTCTTAAGAAGCTTATCGCTGAGCAGGTGGTTGTGTACAAACACACGAATGTTGTTAAATCAGAAAAATTTAGTGAGATTTTGCAGAAAGCGATGAACCAGTATCTCAATGGAATGCTTACAAATGAGCAGGTAATTGAGGAGATGCTAAATCTTGCAAAGCAAATTCAGGCGGCACAAAAAGAGGGAGAAAAACTCGGGCTTACCGCTGATGAGCTTGCCTTCTATGATGCCCTGACCAAACCACAGGCTATCAAGGACTTCTATGAGAATGAAGAATTGATCGCAATCACAAAGGAATTGGCAGATACGCTTCGTAAGAATCGAACAATAGACTGGCAGAAACGGGATTCGGCTCGCGCAAAAATGAGAATGCTTATTAAGCGACTTCTGAAACATCACAAGTATCCACCGGAAGGTATGGACGATGCAGTGCAGACGGTGATGACGCAATGTGAGCTATGGGCCGATAATAACGAGTTGGGTGAGCGCGTTAATGCATATTCAGACAGGCTAAACCAGTACGTGAATAAGACCTATGATATGGGAATGGTCACGGAGCCGAAAACAGACTATAAGTAACTAACAAGCTGTGAGTGAAATCAGTCAGACACTGTCTGACCTATTTACGGTACCGTGGCTATCAACATAAGGCAGGACTTAATGCAGAATATGGTTCAGAAACCATAAAATGGCTGTCTCATGATCTGATCGAAAGATATGGAAGAGGCATCGGCATGAGCAATATCAGCAGAATGCGGCAGATGCATCTTGCTTATCCAAAATGTGCGACGCTGTCGCACAAATTAAGCTGGAGCCATTATGTGGAGCTTTTGAAGATAGATGATCCGCAGGAAAGATCCTTTTATATGAATGAATGCGAACCGAAATCAGTATAAGAAGGTGAAGCTATTAAGAAAAATGTTGGATGTATTCCGCAGAGAGTGAGTTCAACCTGTCGGATTTCCCGACAGGTTAGAAAAGCAAAACTGAGATTAAGAAATTCATCATGAAACTGGATCAGGGTAAGCATAACAACCAGCGTACGCTGACGAAACCTGCGTGAGGCGTTATCATTAAGGGGGAGGGTTCCAGTTGAAACCGCAAATACTTCAGAGATTCGCGGTTGACAGCGGAGGTGAATCTCTTTGCAGATGTATTGCCTTCGGCCGACGCATCCCCTGGGAATGAACTGCGCAGGTTCGGATCTGGCCTGCAGGTACGCCGGTTGTGATGGGGCGTCTCCGTGTACCTGGATAGGTTGGGCATCCGGGTCCCAGTCTCCTGTCACCCTGAAGCGATGGATCCAGACACAAGAAAGTCCGGCATGGCGATTCCCCAGGTGGGAACAATACCATGCCGGACGGTCAATTCTGCAGTTTCACTTATGCGACTGCAAGTGGCCGATGCCTGCCTGTTCGGCAGACGTCGGCTACTCGGGTTATTCTGTTTGTCAGGAGGTTATCATGCTACCAGGTATGGGCCGACCACCTTTCCATCTCGCATCCACCGGCCATTTACCAGGATGGGCTCTGTCTCAGATTGAAAACTGATACCTTTCCCGGCCTGTGTGGCTTCTCGCTGCTTCGCTTCGTATGCCCTGTATTCTTCAGACCAGCACATCATCTTTGGAAGATATTCATCTGGGTTGTCTCCCCGCCTCTGATGCTTGGGTATCTCGATGAGGAGATACCGGAAGTAGTACTCCGGATCGGCATCATTCAATTCCGCTGTTGTTGCGATGGAGTTCGCAATCATGCGGTCGGTGGCACCTTCATCTGAATACGAAAAGAGACTGCTGTTTCTTTGCAAAGCAATCCTACGGATGTTTCTTTCACAGTAAGTGTTGTCCGCAGGTACGTTAGAATCGTAGAGGAAGCTGTCGATGTGACCGCCTTTCTTGCAGTCCTCAAAGTAGTTCATCGCCTTGCGCATCGTCGCGGTCATCGTTACTCGTTTTGATGGATCAGAGGAAGTACCATGCAGCGAGGCCTGATAGGCCTCCTCATACTCACAGACGTACTGCCAGGCCAGATCCAGGTGCGGCTTTACGTTTTTGATTCTTCCGGCAACCCGCTCCTCTCCGGACAGGCGCTTGAGCTTCGTATCCTCGCTCTCGGCAAGGCTGATCTCGCGCAGGATTTTCCATTCCCAGGTCTGTGCCAGCTGTTTTCTGCCCTCCTCCGTTTTCATGAGGTCTTTTGAGGCCATCTTCACAATAAGCCAGGCAAGAAAGAACGGCCTTCTCAGATGCGCAAGGCAGAATGAGACCACGATCTTTCCTTCAGACTTGCGCTCCAGTTCCGGATATGCAGCATACTTGTCGTTCTTGCATACGACAGATGCATTTCCTGTCACTGTCGTAGGATCGGGCTCCGTTTCCTGTTCCGGCGGAGTTGTCTGGCCTGCGGTATCCGAACGATCCGCGTCCTTATCCGGAAGAAAGTCTGCAAACAGTCCATCCAGAAATGACTCAGCCCTGGAGGGATTGAAGAAATATGCGGCAGCCTTGGGACCTTCCCGCAGCTCACTTGTAATCAGCAGCCAGATATAGGACTTTTCTCCCGGCTTCTCAGCATCATAGATGGATCTCCAGGTGGTTTCATCCATCTGAATGTACTTGCCTGCTATGATGAAGCTGACGAGATAATCGAAGACGGGAAGCAGATATCTTGCGGCACAGGTATTGCACCAGTAAACCGTTTTCTGCGTTTTCATGGGATAGCCCATGTGACAGATCAGAGCAGCGATGCGCTTGTACGGGATGCTCATACTGGTCAGCATGTAGTACATGAAGGCGACGATCTCCGGGGTTGCCCGGGATCCCGGCATGATATATCCCTCGCTGTAAGGCCGGTATAGCGTACGATTCACCTCATGACTGTCAGAATCGGATTTTTCTTCGTCGCTGACATCCTCTGAGTATGCGATGATTGGTTTCATGATCGTCAGCACGACGACATGAGCCTCCTCTATACTGAGTTTTTCGCTTGCTTCGAATCCCAGCTTAGATAAAGACTTTGCTTTTTCGATCATTTCCGGAGTCAGATCATCCACATCATAGCTGATTCTGTGCGGGAGATTCTGCGTATCACGCTCCCAGATGCCCGGCTTGCGCTTCTGTTTTTCCTTTGATTCATCGGGTATCGGTTTTCTCGGGGGACGGCTGCTCCGTCTGGGTTTCCTGCCTTTTTCGCCAGCTCCGCCTTTCCTGGACGGATTCTCATCCTGAGTTTTTCCGTCACTGTCTTTCCCATTTTCGTCTGCATTGGCTGGCTCTGCAGGTGCTTCTGTCCCTGTCGTGTCTTTGGCCTGCTCTCCATCAGCGTCGGACTCTTCGGTGAGCGGATCTGTCTCCACATCCTCGCTGCCGCCTTGTGGAATCCCGGTTTCGAGTTCTTTCCCAGAGAGCTGCTCGTCCTTTTGCCCAAAGGCTCCCCTGCGTCCGAGTTTGTTGTTCTCGTCCTTACTCTGCTCCTTCTGTTTGAGCTCCTCATTTTCCTTTTGCAGCGCTTTATAATCTTCAGCTGCCTTTTCAGCTGCCTTTATCAGCGCTGCAATGCGGTTCGTCTTGACGATGTCATCCACGATAACCTCACTAAAGATGTTCGAGATGTCGCTCGGACTGAAAGCGCCACACTGGTACAGGAGGTTGTACTTATGAAGTCTCTGGAGAGGGATCTCGGTTTCCATCACCGGGCCTCTTTGTTTACGGAAGCAAGGCTTGCGCTGGCCTTCTGAACGGCATCCTGATAGGCGCGGAGAGCCTTCCTCAGCTGTGTATTCTCATTCCGCAAAGATGCATTTGTCTCCTCCAGCTCTGTTATTCTGGAAATCAAAGTTTTCGTCGAACCTTCAGCCCGAACAGAGTTTGCCTGCTCTGCCGGTGCGTCGGAGGCCGATGCCTGCTTTCGAACGTACTTCCTGGTGGGCACAACCTCCCCTGTAACGGGATCAAGCTTCCCGATCAGCTTCCGGTCTGTCTTGTGCTGTTTAGCCTCCTTGTCCCAATAGCTGTGTGAAGAATAAACGTATACCGTATCCCCGCGTCTCAGATGAATGGTACCCATGTCAGACCTCCTGAGAGCTGCTTATCAGTTCTCAGGAGCATAGTAACATATCTATACCCTCCTGTCAACTGAAAATAAGGGTATAGATATTTGAATATTTATACTCCCTACTGAAGTAGCCTGAAAGTTCAAAACCACGTGTTTTCAGGATCTCTGGGATTCTGCGGCCACCTGATCAGGCATGTCGATGTGCGGGTATACTTCGCGGATGGTACCGTCAAGTGCGATTCCGCTCATGAGCTGACGGTACTGCTCCGGAGAAAGAGATCTGGCTTCGTCCGCATTCCTGGGATACTGGAATGCGTTTCCCGGCGCAAGGCGAAGCGTATAGAGCACAGTGCCGATTCCCTCGAAGCAGATCCCCTTGATCGTTCTGGCAGATCTGCCACGAAAAAGATAGAGAACTCCACGGTCCGTTGGATCCAGGTGATAGTTCAGCATGACATAAGCGGAGAGTCCATCAACGCCGCGGCGCATATCCACCCTCTTCGTGCAGAGAATGATCTTCCTGAAGCCGATGCCGTCAACAAACATGAAAAGCCTCCTTAAGCATGGAGAGGGTCTCGCGCCGGACAGAAGAGTAGAGATAGAGCCGACAGGACCGTGTCTCCAGGATAACTTCCGGAGACACGGCAGGCCCTCCCGGTCTGCCTGGAACAGATCCGGCATTTCCTTCTTCCAGTGTACCGGTGATCCGCGGAAGATTAGAGTGGTTCGACTGGCTGCGGGAACCCGAGTCATCAGCAGTACCCGGTTCCGAGCCTATTGTATTGACATCAGGGCGTGCCTGTCCGTTTACGATGTCGGTGATGTCTACGAAGTTCTCTGTCTCTGGCACTGAACCAGAGGATGCCTTCCTGTTACTGGCGTCCGTCTCCCTGATCACGTTTTTCCAGTAGTAGAAGAGCGAGGCGTTGATCTCATGCTCCCTGCACCATTGTGCAATCGACATCAGCTTCGTTTCTCTGTTCTCGTACGCATTGATGATCGGCCTCCAATAGCGAAGCTTCTCCTCACGAACCATCTGCTGTTTCTTGTCCATAAAAAAGCCTCCTCTGTAGAACGCAGCTAGTAGTTTCCTAGCCTCATTCTACAGAAGAGGTTGATCCGGGTCATGGTACGTCCGTTGTTACGCTTACGGATCAGGAGTCAACCGTTCGGAAATTCCGAACAGTTCAAAATGAGAGCGACAAGACCGTGTCTCGGGAAATGACTTTATTATAACCTGAACATGATCATCTCTCGGATACAGAGTTAAATCACGATATGCTACAAGTGTAGATGATGACCTGAAGAGCAGTGAATCTATTGCTTTTCAAGCCTCCGTATCATGATGGCTCAGGTAACACATGAATTGTGTCCTTGACAAGGGGTACAATTCAGTTTGATGAAGTTGTATTTAATGATGCTGTCGGAGAATTCATGAAGAAGCGTCGGGAGCTCGCAGATTATTTTGATGCATCCCACAAGGGCGACATCTTTGACTACATTCCGCCGCAGAGAACCAACCAGATCTTTACGCCAAAGCGTGTCGTGAAGGATATGGTGGACCGGCTGGAGAAGGAGTATCCCGGCTGTTTTGATGATCCGGATGCTACATTCGCTGACCTCTATATGAAGTCCGGCATGTACATAACAGAAATTGTAACGCGTCTTTATCAGAGCAAACGCATGAAAGCACTCTTTCCAAATGACGCCGAGCGGCTGAATCACATCTTCGCGAAACAGGTATATGGCTTCGCACCTACAGAAATCATCTACCGTATCTGCCTGAGATATATCCTCGGGTTCAGTGATGAGATACATATTGCGAAGAATAATATCAAACTCTGCGACACGTTGCAGTATGCAAAAGACAACAATGGGGACGGAACTCGAGAAGATATTCGACTTCAATTAACTATAAGAAAGCGGCGTAAGAGCAATGAAAGGATCAGAAGCACAACTATTAGGATTTATGGAAGGCGCGAATAACCGCTACGTTATCCCCGTTTACCAAAGAAAATACGACTGGAAAATCGATAACTGCCGCCAGTTGTACGAGGACTTGAAGAAGGTGTCCAGCGACGGTAGAAGCAGCCATTTCTTTGGCAGCATTGTTTCGCAGGTTGTACCGGACGGCAGTAAGATCGAATTCCACATTATTGACGGTCAGCAGCGATTGACGACGGTCACGTTGTTACTCCTTGCAATTTGCAATATGGTCAAGGCTGGGCGTGTAAAATCGAACGAGGACGCACTTGATGATCAGATCATGGAGCGTTTTGTCATAGCCAAGTGGGCAAAGAGTGATGACCGCATCAAGCTTCGCCCTGTTAAAACAGACCGCAGCGCATTGGAAAAGCTCGTCGCAGGTGATCCGGAAGAATATGAACCTGCCTCGAACATGACCATCAATTACCGATTCTTTTGTGATCAGCTTTTGAAAGAAGAACTGCCAGTAGACGCATTGTATGAGGCCATCGGCAAGCTTCAAATCATAAGTATTACGCTGGATGGCGACGACAATGCACAGCTGATCTTTGAAAGCCTGAACTCGACAGGCCTTGCTCTTACAGAAGGCGACAAAATCAGGAATTACATACTGATGGGCCTTAAACCGAAGCAGCAGGATGAGCTTTACGATAAATACTGGACGAAAATTGAGGAATGCACCGGAAATGATGTCAGCAGTTTTGTCCGGGATTACCTCAGTATAAAGCAGCAGGTAACGCCAACCATCAGCAATGTATACCAGGCATTCAAAAAATATGTAGAGGCAGAAAAGATTCCACTGGATTCCCTTCTGGAGGACATGCGGAAGTATGCCCGCATTTATCAAAAGCTGATGACCGGAAAGAGCGGACTGCATAGTCAGAAACTTGACGATTGCATGTACCGCCTGAATCGGCTGGAGATCACTGTCACAGAGCCGTTCTTTATGGAAATCCTCAGACTGAATCAGGATGGTGAAAAGCTTTCCGTCGATGACCTGACTCAAATATTCCTGATCACGGAAAATTATCTGTTCCGCCGGAACATCTGTGATGTGCCTACCAACGCCCTGAACAAGGTGTTCCTGAACCTGAATCGTGAAGTTATCCGTTACGACAACAGCACAAATGACTACGTTCAGAAATTCATATATGCACTGCTTTCAAAGAAGGAAAGCAGCCGCTTCCCGGATGATGAGGAGTTCTCGCAGGCTCTGGCCAACAAGGCAGTATACCAGATGCGCGGTAAATATAAGGCGTACCTGTTTGAACGTTTCGAGAACTACGGTACCTTGGAAGCAAAGGATGTTTACACGCTTCTTGACAACGGAACCTATTCCATCGAGCACATTATGCCGCAGCATTTAACTCCTGCATGGATTCAGGCACTCGGGCCGGAAGCAGAGGAAATCCACAGCACGTGGCTTCATCGCCTTGGAAACCTGACGCTCACTGCTTATAACTCAAATATGAGCAACGCCACGTTCCAAGAAAAACGGGATGACGACCTTGGATATAAAAAGAGCGGGCTGCGCATGAACCAGCTGATCGCGACAAAAGAACACTGGGGTCCGGAGGAAATGCAAGAACGCAGTGATGAGATGGTCAATACTGCGACAAATAAAATATGGGCAATGCCGTCTACAACATTTGTTCCGGCGGAAAAAGAATTTGATTCATGCGCGCTGGATGATGAAGAATTTGACCTGAAGGGCAGGGATATTGTCAAGTACAGTTATCAGAATGCGGAGACACCTGTTTCAAGCTGGGCAGATATGTTTGAACATGTCGTGAAATATCTGCACGCTGAGGACAAGTCTGTCCTCTCAGCGCTTGCATATAGCACAAGCAGCGACACAGAACTCAGTGGCTACTTCAGTAATGATCCGGATAATCTCCGTTCACCACTGAAAATTGATGAAGATGTATATGTTGAAAAGAATACCAGCACTGCCTTGAAGATTTCTATATTGAGAAGGTTGTTTGTTTTCTTCCATGCTGATCCGATGGACCTCGTATTCTATTTACGTGATTCAGAGCAGGATAAAGCAGCGGATAATAATCGGATTGATCTTAGAAGAAGATTCTGGACATATGCTATTCCGATTATTCAGGATGCAAACCATGGAAATGGGTGCTTCAAGAATTGTAATCCAAACACCTCCAATACGATGAACGGATATTTTGGAATAGGCGGATTCTGTGTTAGCTGCGCAGCAAATCGCGATGGCGCTCGAATCGACTTCTATCTAGGAAAGAGTAGTACTGCTGAGAATAAAGCCGCATTCGATTATCTGAGAGCACATCAGGATGAAATTGAGGATGCTGTTGGAGACGTTCTTATTTGAAAAAGTAATAAAATAATATTGAAAAAATCAGTTGATAATTTAGCGTATTCTGTATATAATAAAGATACCAAGAGAGCAATCTCTTCCTGAAAAGGACACGAAGCATAAGGTGTTTGCTTCCGTTGCACTGGCAACGTAAAAACTTTGCAATTACTCTTTAGCATAGAGGATAAACAAGCCGATCAGGTGTGAGGCCTGTGAATTGGTGGCAAAGCACAATAAAGAAACCAGTCTTTTTGAAATTTTGGAGAAACCTTTGATATAAAGGTTTCTCTTTTACGTTAAGGAGAATTATGCAATATAAGATACAGAATGTAAAGCCATTGTCTTCCGATGAATTGTTATCAGTATTGAAAAAAAGTGCAATGTTGTATTCAGAGTATGCAGACACAACTTTACTATTCATTTTCAGAGAGAAAAAAACAGATGCATATGATTTCTATGAAGTGAGATACGGTAGAAATAATTTCATGCATCTGGCGGGAATAAAAAGTGTAGAGCTGACAGCAATTGAATTTTATGAACATTGTTTAGCTGGGACAATAAAGAAAGAACATTGTAATCCAAGACGAAATGCGAATACAATGTATGCAAAAGTGGCTGTATTAGAGCAGTTGTTGGATTTGCGCAATAGTAAATGCTATAAAATAGGAAAAAAAGATTTGGTAACTCGTTCAAATGATTTTGAAATGGCAACGGGGAATGATAGAGGTGTTGTGGGGTACGATTCCAGAATAAAAGAAACAGGAACTGTTCAGGTGAATCGAAAAAAAGTACCTATGCCAACTACATTGTTAAATAATGCAATAACGGAATATTGTACGAGACCGAAGAAAATTATGTTTATTCTTCAAAAGAAGGATGAGGAAAATACATATAAAGATTTGTTTTATGAGATAAAGAAGGAATTGTATGAATCTGAAAAGGAAGCTTTTCCAAAAGAGCTAAAAGAACTTGTTTTATAAAAGTAAATTAGAATATTGCAATAATAGATCAGGGTAACATTGTCCTGATCTTTTTTTGTGTCACAAAACAATATGTAGTACTACATAGAGATTAGAAAAACTTAAATCTCATTTAAGTTTTGCCCATTCCTTTAATAATCCGCTAAGGAAAAGTATCCCGAGTTAATTTATGATAATTCTTGTAAACAGCGCGCGAAACGTTTGCAAACAAGTACAAATTAGTAGGTAATTGATAAATGATTTTATCACCTATTGTGGATAACTCTCCCTTATATAAGGAGAGAAAAATGGTAAGTATTTAGAATTGTTTCTGAATCATTATAGATTAGCAGATTTTAGGTGTAGTCAAATAAGCCCCAATAGGAATTGTGACAATTGAATATTTTTTCAGGCAACTAAAGGTTTCAGACTTCGAATGTATTGTGGACAATTCATAGCATAGGCAGCGATAACTGTAAGCTGGCTGGCAATGCCAGCCAGGAACACATCTGCTTTGGTGGTGGTGTGGTTCCGCGTTTTTCTTCCAGCGATACACATGTTGATTTTGAAATGGTTGATGGCACGTTCAACAATAGTTCTTATCTTATAGGTGTCATTCCATTCATCAGTATCACGCTGGATTCCGGGAAACATACGTAAATCCATATTTTCATAAGTGTATGTTGTTCTGCCTTTTGCAGCAGAACTGCAGGGATTCTCACAGCCACAATGCCAACAACCGTGCCTGTAAGACATTTTGGGGCAAATCCATTTCGTTCGATCAGAGCGTCCTTTCTCTTTGGTCACACCGCAATAGTGCATATCAAGAGAATCGTCATTGGGGCATGTTGGATAGCCATAAGCATTGTAACCAACTTTCCTGAGAGAACTTTCATTTCTTGGATTATAAGGAATCAGAACTTTTGAAAAATGAAAATCATGAAAGAGGATGCCATACAAATCAGCAGAATCAAAGGCAGAGTCACCAAGAAATGTATCAGGATGAAAATCAGGAAGCAGAGTAAAGAAGTCAGAAAGAACAGGAACAAGAGAAGAAGCATCACCAACTGATTTGTCTTCATCGGGAGAATCGGTTTTCTTTTCCACAATGAGGTCAGGATGGGAAGATTTGAAGCCAGCATCATCAATAAAGGAGATGTGTCTCACAATGCCAAGGCCATTGGTCAGAATAGCGAACTTATCGGCATAACAGAAATGCCCATTGATGTACATGTGTTTTGCATCAGAAGAGGCAGCTGACTGAGAAGGCATAAGAGCATAAGCCATTTTGTAAGGATCTACGGAAGGATTGTCTTTATAAAAAACTTTTAGTTTTCTGATGAGAGCATTTAAAGTTTTTGGATTATTTTCAGTGACATAGAGTTCAATACCGGAAGTATCAAAAGTGAGTATCTGAGCCAGGGAAGCATCAATGGCCTGACAGAGCGGTTCGGTAAGATCGACCATCTGCTGAAACATGAGTTCAATGTAAGTTTCAAAATCGTGTTTAAAACGGGACAAAAGAGAAGCATCAGGAACTTGTAAGTGGTAAACTATAACCAGCAGATTTAGGCAAATAAAATCCAGCAACTATTACTGAGCATCATCGAATGATATACTGTCATTCGGAGGTGAAGAAAGGATGGTTAAATGGATGGATTACTATAAGTGTAGGGCGTCAGATTGAGAATGCCGCAAACAGCACTTTACATTCATTGATATCGGCTCTTTCAGACTGCCTTGTTGGGGAGCATTTCACTTTCTGATCACTGATAATGCAGATTGCAGCAGACTTTCGATGCTTGGACTTGACCACAGCAAAAAGGAGCAGCCTGAGCTGCTCCTTGACTTTTACGAAATATATTTGCCTATTGCGGCTATTGCATCTGCTATGCTGATAGCATCCACGGCGGACAGACCGGGACATGACTGCATGAGCTTTCCCTTATTCCATAAGATATCATCCAGTTCTGACAGCTCCATTCCTATGTCCCAGTTAGGGACGCACAGGTAATTACCATACCTGTGGCTCCCGCAGATGATATGAAATTCACTGCCTCTTGCCGATGCTTCAACTTCATATGGATCAGTACCTTTAAGCAGTCTGATCTTTCCGGTCCAGTGGCGCGGTTCCATGCCCGGCGGACCATCACATTTATAATCCATTATCATTATGACTTCATCTCCCCACCGGCCTATTCTGTATCAAGTGCCTGTTCATTTACGGCTGAAAGAATGACATCTGCATCTATTACAGCTTTATTGTTCTGGGCTCCAAGAGTAAGGGCTGTGGTCATTACATTGTCGATCAGCCTGGCATTTCCCTGACTGTAGCTCGTTACAGCACTGAGCGCAGCTTCGTTTATTATTCCCCGGTCTCCTCCTGCCTTCTCTATCTTGTGAAAGATATATTCAGGACCTTCTTTTTCAGTAAGACCCGTAAAGTTATAATGCATCGTTATCCTCTGTTTGAGCGCTTCATGGACGGGACGCTCAATAATGCTGTTAAGATATGGCTCACCTACAAGAATAAGAGAGAAGCAGTTCACGGAGTCGTAGTTCTGGTTCATTATCATCTTAAGATCACAAAGAATGCTGCCGTGAAGATGCTGTGCTTCGTCTATTGCAAGGATAAGCGGCTGCTTCCTGTCTTTATAAAGGTAATATGCCCTTTCCTGGATCTCCTTGAACATGGTGCTCTTGTGGAATGATGTGGTAAGTCCCAGCGCATCACATATGCTGCTGTAAAAATCCGAGATGCTTACTGTCGAGAGACATATATATACCGGCGTGTACATGTTCCTGTTGATTTCTCGCATAAAACATCTCAGGGAACAGGTCTTGCCCATTCCGGGGCGGGCAGTAAAGATACCTATCCCACGGATGTCTTTAAGATAATTCAGCCGTGACAGCATTTCCTTATGATCACCGGATTCAAAGTATCCTGAATCATCTACTGTTTCCTTTGAGAAAGGATTATACTTCATGCCATAATAATCGTTATACATTGATCTCTCCTTTGCCAGTCCTTGAATAATCTATGGTCATGGCATTCTGACGTTTGGTACGTGCGTTCTCGTTCTTATTGGTCTTTTTAAGATCGTACCTTTTCCCGTTGTTAAGGATATAAGCCATGTCCATTTTTTGGGGAAGATACCGTATTTCGACTTTCTGTCCAATGAACTCAAATGGCACATCATACATGACCGTGTCTATGATCACGGTCGAATCGCGCCTGACATTTCTTGTTATGCGATTGCAGAAACACTCATCAAGCCATTCTCTGGACTTTGGTTTCCGCACGCGGTCATTTGTCTTTGTATATCTTGTGAGCGGAGCCTCTTTTGTTACAGAATGAACTGTCGTATTGTGCCTGCGTATGTATTCGCTCATCAGATCGTTCAGCTCTTTAAGAGATCCTATCTGAGCGAAATCAAGCCCATAAAGCCAGCGCTCTTTCATGGTTCTGAAGTTTCTTTCCACCTTCCCTTTTGATGCACCATCTCTTACAGCCGTGTGCAGAAGGACCGTACCTATGGATGAACAGATCATTGCCAGCTGATCAATTACGGTAGGGAGCACCGTTATCACAGTACAACTTATTCGGGATCCCATAAGTCTCCACTGCGTTATGCAGCACAGTCTGCAGGTTATATGCATTATCCTGATAGAATATCTGCCCTCCGACGATCATACGTGAGTGGTCATCAAGTATCATGATCAGGTAACAGCGCCGTTTTTTTCCTCCTTCGTTAAGACATGGCAGATAGCATGTGTCTGCCTGCCACATTGCTCCGAAATATGTTTCTTCAAATGCTTTCCGGTCTTTCATTGACACCAGAGCCGCCCCTCTCAGTCCATTACGCTTTATATATCGCTGCACACTTGATAACGATACATTTGACGGAAGACACCCTTCTTCTATGAGCCGTTCCCTTATCTGCGTTGCATTCAGTCTCGGATATTCCTTTTTCAGCCTGTATATCTCTTCTTCGGCACTGACCGGTATGACCCTTGTGCTTCCAAGATCCTTGCGGCGCCTGTAAGTAAGCGCATCGATTCCGCCGCGCCTGTAGCTGCTTATCCATTTCTCCAGCGTTTTTGCTTTATACTGAAGTACCCTTCCATCCGGAAGGACGACCGGCTTCTCACTTACACGGCGGCAATACGCGGATATGGATTCATCAGGATATGTATCCTGTATGACCGGGGCTATAAGACCGAACTTGAACTGGGCAGCTTTTTGCATTTCACTGTCACTTTTCATATGAATCACCTCCTGTCAGATAAGGGTAGTCCATATGCACACACATGAACATGTCGCGATCATGCGGAGGATGGCTGGTAATTATTTCCTGTGTTTGTCGTCTCATACAGTGTGCCTTTTTTCCCCTGAAGGAATGAGAAACAGAACCGGCTCCGGAATCGTTCCGCGTCAGCCCCACTGAATGAATTGATGAAGGCTGTCCTTTCTGTCTCCATGCTCTTCATGATGCCGAGCAGTAGCTCTTTATGTTTCAGGAAGGTCTTTTTCCACCCATATAAAGTCGAATGAGAGATCCCCTCACTGCTGCATATCTGTTCAACAGTAGATACGCGCAAAAAGTATTTCATGAGTACATCAAGAACGAAATGTATGCTGTATGAACCATAAGGAATGAGATTGCCAGATATAAGAGCGTGCGTGTGTCCGCATGATGTGCATTTGACCCTTGTGATACTGACCTTTTCACGGATCGGTTCGCCATCATGCGTGTGGTAGATCATGTCCCTCTGATAAGGGTGGTGATAATCAACACAGCTGCCGACAGCCCCGCACGTAGGGCACTTATATGATGGAATACAGATCTTTTCAGATTCAATACTGAACCATTCGGGATCGGAAATATTTGATGAACAGAACTTGATAAGCAGCGTGAACAATCGTATCATAGTGTTCCAGCAAGGACTTTTTATCCGGCTTCAAGGGCTGACGTTCCTGCTGATAGCTCCAGTCATTTTTAATGTACTGGTATGGGAAGAGAGATCCGGCTTCTGGTCAGGAATGGGGATCTCTCTTTTGTTATGCAGCAATTCCGCTGACAATAATAGATCTGAAACAGACATAAATAAAGTGCCGTTATCCGCGGCACTTTCTCATCCTTTATAAGCTGTTACATCCTATTACAATCTGATGCATTTAACGCATCTCATATGAAACTAATCTGACGCCCTACACTATAAGATCCAAGAATACAAAAGAAAGAAATTTAATAAGAGCCAGACTGCCAGAAAGCTGGGAATCAACCGGGAAACGGTTGGTGTTTACTGGGATATGACTCCAGAAGCCTACGCTGCACGAGTCGAATCTGCCAAGACCAGAGAAAAGAAAGCGGATCCCCATAAGGACTTTGTATTAGAATGTCTGCTGAAATATCCAGACATGTCGGCAGCACAGCTTTATGACTGGATCAAGGAACGTACCTGTCTGGAAACACTCGATTTTCAGGAACGATGTTTCAGAGACTATGTGAAATCTATCCGGGAGGAATACGATATCAAGAAGCCGGAAACATCAAGACAGTATGAAGCAATGGATGAACTGCCATCAGGGCAACAGGCCCAGGTCGATATGGGAGAAATAAGTCTGGAAACATTAAGCGGCCGGCATAAAAAGGTCTACTGCTTTGGAATGGTCATGACACATTCCCGTTACAAGTTTATTCTGTGGCAGGAAAGACCATTTACAACAGATACCTTTGTACAGGCGCATATCAAAGCCTTTGCTTTTTTCGGTGGACGTCCACGGGAAATGGTCTATGATCAGGATAAGATCCTTGCAGTCAGTGAGAATAATGGTGACATCATCTATACAGAAGGATTCCAGAACTATGTAAATGAGGTGAAGTTTGATATTTTTTTATGTCATGGGGCAGATCCCGAATCCAAGGGACTGATTGAAAATGTCGTGAAGTATGCCAAGCATGGATTCGCAGAGCACCGCATTTTCAGGGATATCGGCAGCTTCAATGCAGACTGTATCGCCTGGCTTAAGAGAACAGGGAATAAAAAAGAGCATGGGACAACAAAAAAGATACCGGCAGAGGTGTTTACTTTCGAAAAGGAACACCTGATACCAGTATCTGAATACAGCTTCGTTGTGGCTGCTAATGACAGTATAGATTATCAGGTGAGAAAAGACAACATCGTTTTATACAAAGGGAATCGTTATCGGGTTCCTAAAGGAACATACAGTCCCGGAAAACGTGTATTCATGGTCGTTTCAGATGAAACAGTCTCCATCACAGACACCCTGACGGGAGAAATATATGCAACCCATCCGCTGTGTCATGAAAAGGGAAAACTGATTGGTCAGAAACGGGATGACCGGGATAAAAGCAAGTCATTGCAGGAACAGGAATGTCTTATTCAGCAGTTGTTTCAGAAAGACGAACTGGTTTCTCCATTTTTGGAACATATCCATCAGGCAAAGCCCCGCTATTACAGGGATCAGCTTGGCGTGATCAGAAAACTCTTTGAAGAATGGGATGTGGAACTGTTAATTCAGGGGCTTCACTACTGCTCAGAAAAAGAACTGTATTCTGCCGGGGAGTTAAAATCCAGTATTATCTATCTGGATCAGTTGAAAACAGCACCAAAGAAGAAAGAAAATTTAACAGCACTTCCGTCCAAGTATCGGGGAAATACACCGGAGATCCGCAATTTAGGAGTGTATGAGCAGGCAATGGAAAGGAGTGTTGTAAATGGATAATCTACAGGAAATCAGGACCTATGCATCATCGCTGGGGCTGATACACACAAAGAATGGGTTAGAAACCTTGATTCATACAGCAGAAACAGGGGAATCGAGCTATGTGACCTTCTTACAAGATGTGCTTGGCAGTGAAATACGTTACCGACAGGATAAAGCAAAAGAAAAAAGAATTAAAGAAGCTGGATTTCCATATCCAAAGTATCTGAAGGATTTTGATCTCAGCTTTTGTCAGTCGAGTACAAAGAAGCAGCTGAACCAGCTGTCAGAACTGACATGGATTGACGGCCTTTATAATCTCATACTTTCCGGTCCGCCCGGAGTAGGCAAGACCCATATGGCAATCGCACTTGCCTATCATGCCTGTGAGGAAGGATATAAAGCCAGTTATACAACAATGCAGTCATTAATGCAGTGTCTGCGTACCTGTGAGATTGATCGTCGAAGCAAAGCGAAAATGAACCGGATACATAAGTCAAATCTTCTGGTTATAGATGAAGTTGGATATCTTCCAATCACTTCTACAGAAGGCAACCTGTTCTTCCAGCTCATATCAGAACTGCAGGAACAAACTTCAATCATCATAATTAATTAATACTTTCCCAACCGATGAGACTATATAACAGCCTATATGAAGCCTGCTTTTTCGGTTGATCACTATATTTTCGCTTCTGGTTGGCCCGTTTCAGCCAGATATTGTGCCGAAAATCCCTCTTTTTGACACTAAATACCTTGAATCCTGTCGACATTTCAGGCATGTTTATCTTGAAATATAGTCTAATATATGTTATTATTAGACTATACAAAAGGAGGCCTGCTATGCCGATCCCACGTGAAATTTTGGATGTCCCGCGTCCAAAGAATACAGTTGTCATTGCTTATGGCAGCGACAAAAAGCTATACGCTGTCCGCCAGCGTGTCGGCTGCAGAAACGTAGGTGGCCGTCATCTTCCGGTGAACGGTCCTACGATTGGTCACATCGTTGATGGTTCCTATGTTCCAATCGCAAAGAGTGCTCCGCAGGATGTTTCTTTTTCACCGATTGATCTGAAGGATTGGGCCAGTGTCGTCCTCTGCGACCAATTGTTTAAAAGTATCCAGAACGAACTGTTTGCCGTATACAGCCAGCGTGACGCAATGAAGATCTACTGCATCTCTCTGCTGAGAGTCTGTGACAAAGGCATCCGCGACTTTGAGCTTAAGGAGGCATATGAAACTAGCTTTTTGTCAGAACTGTATCCTGACGTATCCTTATCGAAAAACACGGTATCGACCTTTCTGAATGATCTTGGAAAGACGATGTCACGCATCGTTACCTTTATGAGAAACCGGACAGCCTCTGTCTCTCTGGATCACCATTTGTTAGTTGATGGAACGCTCAAGTCGGATGAATCCAAAGTGAATTCTCTCTCTGATTTTTCCAGGAAGGCCCGGATCAAGGGGACAAGAGATATCTCTGTTCTCTTCGCGTTCGATCTGGAAGCGATGGAGCCGGTCTGCTCCAAGTGCTTTCCTGGAAATATGCTGGATGCCACTTCCTATGAAGCCTTCATCAAGGAGAACCGGATCACCAAAGGAATCATCGTCGGTGATAAAGGCTTCCCGGAATCTGCAGCGCACAAGGAGTTTGAAAGCCATCCGGATCTGCATTACCTTAATCCGATAAAGCGCAACTCCAAGCTGATTGCGCGGCACTCCATGCTGGACTTCACGGCGATTCTGCCCGGCTTCGAAGGCATCACTTGCCGCAAGGAGAAGTGTGTCGGTATCGATAAATGGCTCTATTCCTACCGGAGCAGTGCCAAGGCTGCCAAAGAAGAAAGTGACTGGCTGCGCCGGGCAAAGAAGGAAAAGACCTATAGCCTTGAAAAACTCAGGGAGAAACAGAAGACTTTCGGCACGATCGTGCTTGAGTGTGATCTGGATCTTCCTCCGGAGATCGCCTACAAAGCTTATGCCAACCGCTGGGAGATCGAGCTCGTCATGCGGTATTACAAATCCGCCTGTGAATTCGATGAGACCCGCGTGCAAGACGATTACTCTGTGATCGGTAGTGAGTTTTGCGATTTCCTTTCAACGCTCCTGACCTTTCGCCTGATCAATGCCTTTGACAAAGCAGGTCTTCTCGAGGATTACACCTACAGAAAGATTCTCTCCGTGCTAATCCGAGCGAAGAAAGCACGTGTCGGAAGCGAAAACTGGCAGCTTGTACGGATGAATCCATCTCACCTGGTGGTCCTCCAAAAGCTGGATCTCATTCCGAAGCCGGAAGAACCGCCCAAAAAGAAACCAGGCAGGCCCAGAGGAAGCAAGAATCGTCCGAAGGCTAAGGCACCATCCGATCAGACGGAGCAGCTGGTAAAGCGTAAACGCGGTAGACCGGTGGGCAGCAAAAACAAACCGAAGGCAGCTCCGCCAGAACCATCAATGTGACCAACAGGTCACTGAAGAAAACATCCATCTGAGGCTATGTCATTGTCGATATAGTCTCACTGGTTGGGAAACTACTAATTAATAATAAGAACCCTCTTTAGTGATAAAGGGGGTTCTTATTATTAATACACTGTATTTTGTGTTGGGAGTTACATAAATACTGAATTAAAGAGGAATGTGTAAAATTTTTTGTTGTTTTGATTGGATTGGTTATTGTGTTTAAAGAACAGATCAGTGGCCTTGTAGAAAATATCTTTAAAACAATTAAAGAAGATTCCAATGCAGTTACAGGCTAAAGGATATCTGACAGTTTTCTTATCTTTATCAATCACAATCATTCTTTCTCTGATTTTGGCTCTTTACCAAGGGGCCAGAATCGGAGCACTCAGAATGAAAGCAGAATGTGTATCTGACATTTCCATGAATTCTGTTTTGGCGGAATATCATCGTGAACTGTTTAAACAGTATGATCTGCTAATGGTAGATACCTCTTATGGGACGCAACACCCTTCAATTATCAATGTGCAGGAACATATGCGATTTTATGCAAACAAAAATTTTGAAAGGACCACAATCGGTAAAATTTTTGGAACTGTCAGATTAACGGGAATGGAATGTGAGAAAATTGCAATTCCGGAATTTTCGTTTGCAACAGATGGAAATGGCGCGGTTTTCAGAAGACAGATTCTTGCATACATGACAGCAGAGCCTGCAGAAGAGATTTTACAGGAAGTTACAAAAAACATCAGCATATTGCAGACGAATGGATTTGATACAAGAGATGTTGAAGCAGAAGAAGCAGAGAATCAAAACAAAATAAATGAAATTGGAATGCCAAAGACAACAGATGCAAACGGACAGGAACAAGAAGTTCAGCTGGATGGACCGGCCGAGGATGTTGCATCTCAAAAAGGGATCGGAATACTTGCGCTTACAATACCCGAAAATGAAGATATATCAGATGCAGCAGTACAACTGTCAGAATATGTTTCACACAGAACACAGGCAAAAGGGACGGGATTGGATGAAGGAGAAAAGCTTTCGGTAGCGGACGCCATTCTAATTGATCAATATATGTTTGAAAAGTGCGGAAGATATACCAAAAAGCTTGATAAATCACTTTTAAAATATCAATTGGAATATATACTGTCCGGAGAAAAAAGTGATAAACAAAATCTGGAAACAGTTGCAAAAAAACTTTTGTTTTGGCGTGAAGCATCAAATTTTACATATTTATTGAGCGACTCAGAAAAATGTGCCCAGGCAGAAGCGGTTGCAGCGCTTCTTGCAGCTGTTATTCTGGAACCTGAGCTGGAAGAGCCTGTTAAATATGCGATTCTTTTTGCATGGGCTTTTGCTGAAAGCATATCAGATTTAAAAATTTTGTTTCATGAAGGAAGAGTCCCATTGGTAAAAAGTGCGACAACATGGAAAACGAATCTTCTTGGACTTTCTGATCTTCGATTATCAGGAGAAAAGGGAGAAGAAGGACTTACGTATGAAGAATATCTCCGGATGTTGCTTTTTATGGAAGGGGTGCAAACAAAATCGCAGAGATTGATGGATATTATAGAAATGGATATTCGCAAAACAGCCGGAAATTCTGCTTTTCGCATGGATGCCTGTTTAGACTGTTTTACAGGAGAAATTTGTTTCATAGACAGAAAAGGTTTTTCGGATAAAATCGTCAAAACTTATGGATATGAGAAATAATGGAATCTAAACAGGAGTAAATGAAGATGTCCTTTTCGATGAAGTATAATACATTAAATCATAAGAAAACGTCTCTCCGGGCAGTTGGTCATGAGAAAAGGATGTCTTCATCTGCTTCTGTTACGGTAGAAGCTTCTCTTGCATTGCCTTTTTTTATATTCTTTTTTGTAAATATTCTTGTACTTTTTAATATTCTCGGGATGGAAAGCAGGATAAACGCTGCACTTCATCAGACGGGGAATCATATTTCCATAGATGCGTTTAACGAAACTTTTGTATCGGAATTTACGCAAAGTGAGCAACAGGACCAAAAGCTAAGAACTGGAATGGGGATTTTCAGTATGGTTTTTCTGTCTGAACAGGTAAAGAACTATCTTGGACAGGAATCACTTGAACATAGCTGTATTACGGGCGGTTCGAGCGGAATTACATTTTGGAAATCAAATATCATGCTGGGAAATGATTATGTAGATATTGTTGCATCCTATAAAGTTCATCCATTGATTCGGATAATCGGATTTAGTGATTTTGAAATGGAATCAAGATATTTTGGACATGCATGGACCGGGTATGCACTTGGGGATATACCTGAAAGAAATGCAGAAATGGATGAAGAACTTGTATATATAACGGAAAATGGAGCAGTATATCATACCGACATCAATTGTACCTATTTGAAGCTATCCATAGAATCCGTGCCATATGAGGAAGTATCTTTATTAAGAAGTGAAAGCGGAAACAAGTACTATCCATGTGAAATATGTGGAAAAAAGGGGTTTTGTACAATGACTTACATAACGAATTATGGAAACAGATACCATTCCAGTCTGCAATGCCCGGGATTGAAAAGAACAATCTATACGGTTCCGCTATTCGAAGTTGGAGGAAAACCGCCTTGCAGTAAATGCGGAATCAGATAAAACTGGCTTAGAGCATGGAAAGAGAGACAAAATGTTTTTTTATATCATTACAATGATTATTTTGGGAATTGCCGCCTTACAGGATATCAGAACGAAAACAATTCCCTTTTGGATGCTTGCAGCTGCAGGCAGTGTTGCAATTTTATCTTCTTCTGTAGATATTATGGATGGCATCATAAAATGGTATGCATGGATCCCGGCGTTGATTCCGGGACTTTCTCTATTACTGATAGCCTATCTCTCAAAAGAAGCAATCGGATATGGGGACGGACTTATGATACTGTTGTTGGGTCCGGTTTTTGGATTGACACGTATGACCGCAGGAGTATGTCTTGCATTCTTTTTGAGTTCATTTTTTTCAATTGCTTTAATAATGTTGCATAAAGCAAAACGTAAAACAACGCTTCCATTTATACCTTTTCTTACATCAGCTTTGGGGGTGGTTTTACTTGCAACGATATAAAAAAAATTTACATGGCTATTTTACGGTTGAAGCGGCAATGGTCATACCGATTGTAATTTTTATTATTGCCTTTTTGATTTATGCAGCTTTTTTGGTATACGGGAGATGCATCATGATACAGGATAGCTACCTGTTAGCGCTTGAAGCCAGTCTTGTACCGGATATAAATGATCCGGATACATATGTACGCGAAAAAGCGGTACAAAGATTTGGAAGAAAGTATTTTGGAAATGATCTGCCCGAAGTACATGCATGGAAAAGAGATAATCATATCTATGTTGCAATGAAAACAATCACACACCACAGAGCAATAGACGGGTATGACCTTTTGACCGATAAAACGTGGGAAATCGGATCACAGATGCGAGCAGATATAAATGATCCTCCCGGGAAAATTCGAAAGTTGGAAAGAATTCGGGATCTTGCAGAGGCCGGAATAAGACAATTGAAACAAAATGAATAAAAGGGGCGGGCAGTATGGAGCAAATAATGGAAATCAGATTTTACAGAGATTTAAATCATAATTATATGATCATTGACAAAAAAACAGATCAGCAAGACGGGTATCAGTACCATATGTTAAAAACAAACCACATAAAAGGGATTCTCCCATGTACGGTGCGAAGAATAAATAATGAAATATTTTTGTATTATTGTATTGATTCAAAGTTAAGGCTGTCCAGTTGCTATGAAATCAAAAAGATGCAGGCGGATGAATTAAGATCTTTACTGAGAGAAATGCAGAAAACCATTGCATCTATACGGGAATATCTTCTTGATGAAAGTAAAATTGTTTATAATATAAAAGCGATATATAAAGAACTGTCTTCCGAAAGAACCTTTTTTGCGCTTTACCCCTTTGAAAATTCAGATATTTGTTTCATGGATTTTGCGGAGCAGATTCTTGCAATAACCGACCATGAAGACGAAAACGCAATCTCTGTTGCATACAGAATGTGTGAACTGGCGCAAAATAAGGAATTGTCAGTCAGAGAAATTATTGAAATGCTGTTACGGGAAGAAACACAGCAAACTGAACCTGAGCAAAACAATATAAGCCAGGAGAAGATACAGCCACCAAAAGAATGGGCAGAAGAAACAGATGATTTTCCAGATGAAGAAAAATCAGAAAAAGAGAAAGTGAAAAAGGACAATAATATTCTTTTTGCATGTATTTCTTTTGCGGTATTTGTTGCTTTATGCTGTCTGCGGAAGTTCTTCAATCTGACATATCGTGAACATATTATTTCGCTCACGGTAATGACCATTACATTGTTGCTGACTTTTGTTTCAGTATATTTTGAAATAAGAAAACGGAAAAAAGAAAAAACAGCAGAGAAAACTGCTGCAGATATAGACATAGATGAATTTAATACGTCAGACAATAATATTTCCTTAAAGTCTGATTTGTATTATGGAACAGAATCTCAAAATAATATTTCTGAAGAAAAAGCAGGAGAATTAATAGGAGAGACAGTTGTTCTTAATCCTGAAGTGTTAAGAAAAATCAGTCGATTGTACAGTAGAAATACAGATGCTTCCATACAAATAGGACTTGAGGTTTTGCCAATTACGGTAGGAAAGATGGCCGGGCGTGCAGATTGTATACTGAAACACTCTTCCATTAGCAGGATTCATGCAAGAATATTCCAAAATGAACAAAATCAAATTTGCCTGCGGGATTTAAATTCAACCAATGGGACGTTCAAAAATGGAATAAGACTTCAACCGGAAGAAGAAATCATAATAAATCCCGGAGATGAAATCGAATTCGGAACATTGATATTCGATTACCGTTAATAAGAAATAGAATTGCTTGCGAAAGATGTGTGGTATAATAACAGATGCAGCCAATTCTTTGAATGAACCTGTACGAAACTGTGATCGAAGAATCAGCTGTATTTGTATCAGCTTTATAAATCTTGACATAATACTAAATAATGCACGGAGGTCAGCGTATGAAAATAAACATTTATTATGGCGGGAGAGGGATTATTGATGATCCCTCATTATATGTGATTTCCAGAATAACAGAGGTACTGAAAGAACTGAATGTGCAGGTGGAGCAGTACAATCTTTTTGAACTTAAAAATAATATTACAGCGCTTCCTAATTCTCTTAAGGATGCAGATGGAATAATCCTTGCTTCAACGATTGAATGGTATGGCATTGGGGGGTATATGCTCCAGTTTCTGGATGCATGCTGGCTATACGGAGATAAAGAAAAGATCAGCAAGATGTATATGCTTCCGGTTGTAATGTCAACGACATACGGAGAGCGTGAAGGCATGATGAACCTTGCGGTCGCGTGGGAGATTCTGGGAGGACTTCCATGTGATGGAATCTGTGGATATATTGCAGATACTACGCTTTTGGAAAACAAGGAAGATTATGCAAAATTAATTGAGAAGAAAATTGAGAATTTGTACAGAACAATCAATCAGAAAATTCCGGGACTGCCTGCAAGCAACCAGGCGGTAAAGAAAATGGTGTCGATTTCAAAGAGTGTTGATCTTACCCCGCAGGAATCTGAGCAACTTTCACAGTATGTATCGGACGACAGATATGTTCAGAAACAGAAAGAAGATATTCAGGAACTTACAAGTTTGTTCAAAACCAGACTAAAGCAGGATGATATACCGGGAGCACCGGATGATTATTTTAAAAAGTTTCAAAGTCACTTTAAACCGGCAGCAGGCGTGCATGGAAAATTCAGTATAACAATAGCGGATCAAAGTACAATGAAACCTCTGTTCATTGATGTTGAAGGGACTAATTGCAGTACCATATCAGAAGCATCAGAACAACCGGAGTGTGATGTGATTATACAGATAGAAAAAGAGCGACTGGATGAAATAATGTGTGGGCGAATGACATTTCAGCGGGCATTTATGAGTGGAAATATGAAAATGAAAGGTGATTTCAAACTTTTAAGAAGTATGGATCAGCTTTTTAAATTTATGGAGAACTAAATGCGGGAATATGGAACGGATAATTTTACACGTGCAGGAAATGAAAATTTTTGGAGCAGTTTTCGCAAAGCTCCTGTAAACAGTACAGTTGTAATGGCTAATATTGTTGTTTTCGTTATATGTATGATGAGCGGGAATTTGCTGTATGATTCCGGTATGCTGGTAGCTGCGAGAGTTTTTGGATATGGTGAATATTATCGTCTGGTCACATCAATGTTCTTGCATGCAGGAATACAGCATATATTCGGTAACATGCTGATTTTGGCATATATCGGATCAGTTATGGAAAGAAGCATCGGACACTGGCAGTTTGGACTTCTTTATTTTGCATCTGGGATATGCGGAAATATGGTTTCAATTGTATACGAGCGAGTGATGGGGTATACATGGTATTCTTTAGGTGCGAGCGGAGCGGTTTTTGGTGTAATGGGGGCAATGCTCTTATTTATTTTCCATAATCGTTCAAAACTTCAAAAAGGATCAACGCTTGTCGGAAGAGCGGTTTTTATGGTTGCGTATTCACTTTATGCGGGCTTTGCAAGTCCTGACACCAACAATATTGCACATATGGGTGGTCTTTTGACTGGTATATTGATAGGACTTCTGATTATAAAATTTCGACATACAGTTAATATGAATGAACTGGTCTGAAACATAACCATATAAAAGCTTTTCTGTAATATAAAATATTGTTGCCGTCGGAATTCTGAGGCGGGAAGGGAAGAAAGCATGAAAGATGAAAATTGCATTTTCTGTAAAATAGCAAGCGGAGAAATACCATCTAATACAATCTATGAAGATGATATGTTTCGTGTAATACTTGATAATGGACCGGCTACTAGAGGGCATGCACTGGTTCTGCCAAAGGAACATTATGCAGATTTGTATGAAATTCCGGATGAGACAGCAGCTGCGGCAATCATTGTTGCAAGAAAAATGGCGGTGACAATGAAAAGTAAGCTACATTGTGAAGGTCTTAATCTGATACAGAATAATGGAGAGAGAGCAGGGCAGACTGTCCGCCATTTCCATATACATCTGATTCCAAGATATGAAAATGATGAGCAGCATATCTTATGGGATCCGAAGAAACCGACAGTACAGGAACTACAGGAAGTTCTTGATGAACTGAATACCTGAATCCGGGAGGAGATTGTTTTGCGCGAAGTGGATGTCAAGGTGATTACAGATCTTGTAAGCGAAATGTGCATGGAAGCGAATTATCAGTTGTCTTCTGATATGAAGCGGGTATTGTCTGATGCACAATCAAATGAAAAATCGGAGCTCGGCAAAAATATATTGGTGCAATTGCAGGAAAATCTTATGATTGCGCAACAGGATAGTATCCCGATTTGCCAGGATACAGGAATGGCTGTTTTTTTCCTGAAAATCGGGCAAGAAGTTCATTTCAATGGTGGATCACTTACAGAGGCAATTAATGATGGGGTTCGAAGAGGATATCGGGATGGCTTCCTTCGTAAATCGGTAGTCAGTGATCCTCTTATAAGAGAAAACACCGGAGATAATACACCGGCAGTTGTTTATTATGATATTGTTTCAGGAGATCAAATACAGATTACATGTGCACCCAAAGGTTTTGGAAGCGAGAATATGAGCCGTATTTTTATGCTTAAACCTGCAGACGGGGCAGATGGAGTAAAGAATGCTGTTATACAGGCGGTAAAGGATGCAGGACCCAATGCCTGCCCTCCAATGGTAGTGGGAGTAGGAATTGGCGGTACATTTGAAAAGTGTGCGATGATGGCAAAACAGGCATTGACACGCCCTTGCGGTGAACATTCTGTAATTCCTTATATCAGTGAAATGGAAAAAGAAATTCTTGATAAAATAAACAGAACCGGAATCGGACCGGCAGGACTTGGAGGAACAACAACCGCACTTGCAGTAAATATTGACACATATGCAACACATATTGCAGGATTACCGGTAGCAGTAAATATATGCTGCCATGTTAACAGACACATAACGAAAAATGTATAGTGTTAAAGTTGTTTAAGGTTTGTGTTAGGAGAGCAGGCAATGCAGTATCAGATTAATACACCATTGGAAAAAAATGTAATAGAAATGCTGTCAGCAGGAGACATGGTATATATTACAGGCTGTATTTATACAGCCCGTGATGCCGCGCATAAAAGAATGGCGGAGGCATTGGAAACAGGGAAAGATTTGCCCATAGACATTAAGGGAGAGACGATTTATTATATGGGACCCTCACCTGCACGAAAGGGAAATGTAATCGGATCGGCAGGTCCTACAACTGCAAGCCGTATGGACAAATATACACCCAGACTCCTGGATATGGGTTTGTGCGGCATGATCGGGAAAGGGAAAAGATCCCGGGAAGTGATTGAAGCAATGATTCGAAATGGTGTTGTATATTTTGCCGCCATTGGGGGAGCAGGGGCTTTACTCTCCAAAACAATAGTAAAGGCAGAATTAATTGCATATGATGATTTGGGAACAGAAGCAATCAGAAAGCTTACGGTAAAAGACTTTCCTGCAATTGTGGTAATTGATGCAAGAGGCAATAATCTGTATGATATAGCACAAAAGGAATTTAATACAGAAAACAATTGACAAAATAGTAAAACTATAGGTATAATAACTGAGCGTCATATCCGACGGACTTGATTTACTTGATTGTAATATCAGCAGGAAGATGTGAAACAACCAGATACAGAATTGGTAGTGGGATTTCAGACCTGGAGAAATACTCAAGTGGCTGAAGAGGCGCCCCTGCTAAGGGTGTAGACCGCTAACGCGGTGCGAGGGTTCAAATCCCTCTTTCTCCGTTTCGATTATAGCTTATGGCTAGGAAGAGAATCATGAGAAATCCTGATTCTTTTTTTATCCAGAAAAAAGAAAAAATAGTTGTTGCATTTGATTCATCTCTTTGCTATAATACGATTTGCCCGCTGAAAAGCGAGTAAACAAAAATAAAAAAGTTCTTGACAAAGCGAACCGCAAGTGATAAAGTAAAGAACGTTGCGGCTGAGCAATCGCCAAGACACTGAGGATCAGGAAACACTGAGAATCAGAGCAAAGCACCTTGACAAATAAACAGTAATGCAACCCTGAAAAATTCCAAAAAGCAGATAAGATCTGCAGAGAATAATTCAGAACAACCAGCTTTCATACAACCAAGCCGGGCGTATGAGAGAAAAAGTAAAAAAACGGACAGAGTCAGCAAATGATTCTGGCCGGATCGAATAATAAACTGAGAGTTCGATCCTGGCTCAGGATGAACGCTGGCGGCGTGCCTAACACATGCAAGTCGAACGGAGTTATTGTGTTGAGACCTTCGGGTGGATTTATAATAACTTAGTGGCGGACGGGTGAGTAACGCGTGGGTAACCTGCCCTATACCGGGGGATAGCAGTTGGAAACGACTGATAATACCGCATAAGCGCACAGTATCGCATGATACAGTGTGAAAATTTCCGGAGGTATAGGATGGACCCGCGTCAGATTAGCCAGTTGGCAGGGTAACGGCCTACCAAAGCAACGATCTGTAGCCGGCCTGAGAGGGCGGACGGCCACATTGGGACTGAGACACGGCCCAAACTCCTACGGGAGGCAGCAGTGGGGGATATTGCACAATGGGGGAAACCCTGATGCAGCGACGCCGCGTGAGTGAAGAAGTATTTCGGTATGTAAAGCTCTATCAGCAGGGAAGAAAGACCCGCAAGGGGGATGACGGTACCTGAGTAAGAAGCCCCGGCTAACTACGTGCCAGCAGCCGCGGTAATACGTAGGGGGCAAGCGTTATCCGGATTTACTGGGTGTAAAGGGAGCGCAGACGGTTATGCAAGTCTGGAGTGAAACCCCACAGCTCAACTGTGGGCTTGCTTTGGAAACTGTGTAACTAGAGTACTGGAGAGGTAAGCGGAATTCCTAGTGTAGCGGTGAAATGCGTAGATATTAGGAGGAACACCGGTGGCGAAGGCGGCTTACTGGACAGCAACTGACGTTGAGGCTCGAAGGCGTGGGGAGCAAACAGGATTAGATACCCTGGTAGTCCACGCGGTAAACGATGAATACTAGGTGTTGGGGGACATAGTCCTTCAGTGCCGCAGCAAACGCAATAAGTATTCCACCTGGGGAGTACGTTCGCAAGAATGAAACTCAAAGGAATTGACGGGGACCCGCACAAGCGGTGGAGCATGTGGTTTAATTCGAAGCAACGCGAAGAACCTTACCAGATCTTGAGATCCAGATGAATGACGGGCAATGCCGTCAGCCCTTCGGGGCATCTGAGACAGGTGGTGCATGGTTGTCGTCAGCTCGTGTCGTGAGATGTTGGGTTAAGTCCCGCAACGAGCGCAACCCTTGTCCATAGTAGCCAGCAGTAAGATGGGCACTCTATGGAGACTGCCAGGGATAACCTGGAGGAAGGTGGGGATGACGTCAAATCATCATGCCCCTTATGATCTGGGCCACACACGTGCTACAATGTCGTAAACAAAGGGACGCAACCCCGCGAGGGCAAGCAAATCCCAAAAATAACGACCCAGTTCGGACTGCAGGCTGCAACCCGCCTGCACGAAGCTGGAATCGCTAGTAATCGCAGATCAGAATGCTGCGGTGAATACGTTCCCGGGTCTTGTACACACCGCCCGTCACACCATGGGAGTCGGAAATGCCCGAAGTCAGTGACCCAACCGTAAGGAGGGAGCTGCCGAAGGCAGGTCAGATAACTGGGGTGAAGTCGTAACAAGGTAGCCGTATCAGAAGGTGCGGCTGGATCACCTCCTTTCTAAGGAAAGAAACGAAAGCGGAATGAAGTAGGGGATTGCATTACTGTTTAGATGTCAAAGAGGCATCAGAAAGATTCTGGTGGCGATGCGCTTCGGGGAGACACCCGTTCCCATCCCGAACACGACGGTTAAGACCGGAGCGGCCGAAAGTACTATACTGGTAACGGTATGGGAGGATAGGTGGCCGCCAGATTTAAAAAAATAATATTTCGCTTCAACAGCGATGAGAAATCAAAAACATTTTGATTTCTGATGACTGTTGAAACAGTCAACTGCTTTATTTGCACCTTGAAAACCGAATACTGACTAGATTTATATCAGATAACTACGATATAAGACATCGAAAATATCCAGAAACAAACTTCTTAATAGAAGAGAAATAAAAGATTTTATCGATTGATCGCTCAAGAGATAGAATCAAACGAGACCTGTGAGAACAGGGATCAAGAGAACTGAGGTTATAGACCAGTTCCTATATAGAAGATAGATCAATGACTGAAGGCGTGTACCGAGACCGTTTACGGGCTCGTATATCAATTACCGGAGGAAATTGATATTGGTCAAGCTATATAGGGCGCAGGGCGGATGCCTTGGCACTAAGAGCCGATGAAAGACGTGATAAGCTGCGAAAAGCTGCGGGGAGTGGCAAATACACAATGATCCGCGGATATCTGAATGGGGCAACCCACCTGGAAAGACTCCAGGTACTGCATACTGAATAAATAGGTATGCAGAGGGAACCCGGTGAACTGAAACATCTAAGTAGCCGGAGGAAGAGAAAACAAAAGTGATTCCGCCAGTAGCGGCGAGCGAACGCGGAAGAGCCCAAACCATTGTGCTTGCATGATGGGGTTCGGACTGTATAATCGATCTTAATAGGGTAATAGAAAGGTCCTGGAAAGACCTGCCAGAGAGGGTGAAAGCCCCGTATATGAAACCCGAAGAAGCGAGACAGGATCCAGAGTACCACGAGACACGAGAAACCTTGTGGGAATGCGCGGGGACCACCCCGTAAGGCTAAATACTACTTAGTGACCGATAGCGAATAGTACCGTGAGGGAAAGGTGAAAAGGACCCCGGGAGGGGAGTGAAAGAGAACCTGAAACCCTGTGCCTGCAAGCTGCGAAAGCACCATATGAGTGTAATCGCGTACTTTTTGTAGAACGGTCCGGCGAGTTATGTATGCGGGCAAGGTTAAGTATCAAAGATACGGCAGCCGCAGGGAAACCGAGTGTGAATAGTGCGACAGTCGGCATACATAGACCCGAAACCGGGTGATCTACCCATGGACAGAATGAAGCGGCCGTAAAAGGCTGTGGAGGTTCGAACACACATCCGTTGAAAAGGGTGGTGATGAGCTGTGGGTAGGGGAGAAATTCCAATCGAACCCGGAGATAGCTGGTTCTCCCCGAAATAGCTTTAGGGCTAGCCCTGTAGCATACCAGATGGAGGTAGAGCACTGAACATCCGAGGGGGCTTCACCGCTTACCAAAGATCATCAAACTTCGAATGCCATACTGGAAGAGCGCAGGAGTCAGACTGCACGAGATAAGTTGGGTAGTCAAAAGGGAAAGAGCCCAGATCCACAGCTAAGGTCCCAAAGTGCGTGTTAAGTGGAAAAGGATGTGGGATTTCATAGACAGCTAGGATGTTGGCTCAGAAGCAGCCACACATTCAAAGAGTGCGTAATAGCTCACTAGCCGAGAGGTCCTGCGCCGAAAATTACCGGGGCTGAAACACGACACCGAAGCTTGGAAATGTGTCATATCTACGGGTATGACAGATTGGTAGGGGAGCATTTTCACCAGCGTAGAAACTGTACCGATAAGGAGCAGCGGAGCGGTGAAAAGAGAGAATGCCGGAATGAGTAGCGAGAATGAGGTGAGAATCCTCATGGCCGAATATCCAAGGATTCCAGGGTAAAGCTGATCTGCCCTGGGGAAGTCGGGACCTAAGACGAGGCCTAACGGCGTAGTCGATGGACAGCAGGTTGATATTCCTGCACTGGATATGGACAGAACATGTGGGGACACAGGAAATAAGGGTGTGCCAGGAGAGAAGCCTGGTAGAAGCATGGCGCGTGATACGGGAGAAATGCCCGTAAAGGAGCGTGCTGTGTGACAAGGAGCGAAATTAAAGTAGCGAAGTACTCAGAGGGCCTGTCGAGAAAAGCCACTATATTAGAAGATCCATATCTACCCGTACCGTAAACCGACACAGGTGGATGGGGAGAGAATCCCAAGGCCGACGGGAGAAGCATTGTTAAGGAACTCGGCAAAATGTCCCCGTAACTTCGGGATAAGGGGAGCCTGCATCGAAGGATGCAGGCCGCAGAGAAGAGGTTCAAGCAACTGTTTAGCAAAAACACAGGTCTATGCGAAACCGAAAGGTGAGGTATATGGGCTGACGCCTGCCCGGTGCTGGAAGGTCAAGGGGAGTGCTCAGGAGCAATCCGAAGGTGCGAACTCAAGCCCCAGTAAACGGCGGCCGTAACTATAACGGTCCTAAGGTAGCGAAATTCCTTGTCGGGTAAGTTCCGACCCGCACGAAAGGCGTAATGATTTGAATACTGTCTCGGCAATGCACCCGGTGAAATTGAAGTACCAGTGAAGATGCTGGTTACCCGCGCCAGGACGGAAAGACCCCATGGAGCTTTACTCCAGCTTGATACTGGGATCCGGTATTGTATGTACAGGATAGGTGGGAGGCTAAGAGAATAGGACGTCAGTCTTATTGGAGCCGCTGTTGGGATACCACCCTTACCGTACTGGATTTCTAACCATGGATCGTGAAACCGGTCCGGGGACAATGTCTGGCGGGGAGTTTGACTGGGGCGGTCGCCTCCGAAAGAGTATCGGAGGCGCTCAAAGGTTCCTTCAGGATGGACGGAAACCATCCGGAGAGTGCAAAGGCATAAGGGAGCCTGACTGTGACACCGACAGGTGGAACAGGTACGAAAGTAGGACTTAGTGATCCGGTGGTATGAAAGTGGGATTGCCATCGCTCAACGGATAAAAGCTACCCTGGGGATAACAGGCTTATCACTCCCAAGAGTTCACATCGACGGAGTGGTTTGGCACCTCGATGTCGGCTCATCGCATCCTGGGGCTGTAGCAGGTCCCAAGGGTTGGGCTGTTCGCCCATTAAAGCGGTACGCGAGCTGGGTTCAGAACGTCGTGAGACAGTTCGGTCCCTATCCGGCGCGGGCGTAGGATATCTGAGAGGAGCTGTCCTTAGTACGAGAGGACCGGGATGGACAGACCGCTGGTGTATCTGCTGCACTGTCAAGTGCATAAGGCAGGGTAGCCACGTCTGGACGGGATAAACGCTGAAGGCATCTAAGCGTGAAGCCCCCCTCAAGATGAGATATCCCCTAGCAATAGGTAAGACCCCTTGGAGAGTACGAGGTTGATAGGCACAGTGTGTAAGTACCGTAAGGTATTCAGCTGATGTGTACTAATAGGTCGAGGGCTTGACCAAAATGGATAAAGATGGTATAAATATATAGTCAGTGTTCGGTTTTCAGGGTGTAAAAATGTAAGGCCCGGTGGCTCAGTTGGTTAGAGCGCCGCCCTGTCACGGCGGAGGTCAAGGGTTCGAGCCCCTTTCGGGTCGTTTCAAATTAAATATTTTATTTGAAGAACGGGATCTTAGCTCAGCTGGGAGAGCATCTGCCTTACAAGCAGAGGGTCATAGGTTCGAGCCCTATAGGTCCCATTTATTTTCTTTATATTTTTTTGAACGCCGACGTGGCTCAATTGGCAGAGCAGCTGATCTGTAATCAGCAGGTTATCGGTTCGAGTCCGATCATCGGCTTTATATGGATGGCTTCCCGAGCGGCCAAAGGGGACAGACTGTAAATCTGCTGCAATTTGCTTCGGTGGTTCGAATCCACCGCCATCCATTATAACTTAATAACGCGGGGTGGAGCAGTCTGGAAGCTCGTCGGGCTCATAACCCGAAGGTCATAGGTTCAAATCCTGTCCCCGCTATTTTGTGCCTAGATAGCTCAGTTGGTAGAGCAGAGGACTGAAAATCCTCGTGTCACCGGTTCGATTCCTGTTCTAGGCACTTTTATTGTAATAAAATGATGATTTTTTTGAATAATATTGTGGTATGGTAAAGTGGAGATTATCCACTTTTTTTGTGTTTACATATGAATATTCTAAAATATATGTTACCTATTAGGTATTGCATTAGTGATATTTTCCTTTTGAAATTCTCAAAAGAGAGCTTGGCGTTCTGCAAAGCTTCAATAATTACCCACGTTATTAAAGTTGTATTATTGAGACTGTTACATTGATATAAAATATTTTTGAAACAAAGTTTGTACAAACCAGAAATTTTAATGCTTTTTCATGGATAGTTCTGGAGTTATAGAAATAAAGATAGTTGACGTTAAAGGATTTAATTATATAAGCAGACTATGCCAATTTACTTTTTTGCAAAGATTTTTAATTGAAATTCACTTATTCAAGTATATAAGTTTTCTGATCATCTTAAATTGCATATACAAATTATTATATAATAGAGTGCACAAAAAAATGTGAAAATTGTAATAATATACAGGGTTCAAAATATAAGTATACAATTAAAATCGTTCTTTTTGATTATTCCAGTTGAAAAGTGCACTCTTTCTGACAATTCAGAGCACCCCTTTCCGATAGATGAGAGCAGGTGTTTCCGCTCTCCAGTGCAACCCCTATAATGAATGCATGCACATGATTTATGTGTAAATTCATTAAGGAGGTCGATAACCATGGTTGATTATCGAGAAATCATCAGACTTCATAGTCTGAAATTTAGCAACGTTGGTATTGCAAACAGCATCCGTTGCTCACGTAACACGGTTTCTGAAGTATTACAGCTATCAGAAACACATGAACTGGAATGGCCTATTCCAGAAGTACTGACAAACAGAGATATTGAAATTCTGTTTTATCCTGAACGTGCAACAAGAGAAGGGAGAAAACTTCCTGATTTTGAGTATGTCCATCAGGAACTGGCTAAATCTGGTGTAACACTGTCCCTGCTTTGGGCTGAATACTGTACCAAATGTGAACAGGAGAACACCATCCCCTATCAGCATGCACAGTTTAATGAGAAATACCATGCATTTGCTGCAGCAAAGAAAGCAACCTTACGCATTAACCGCAAGCCTGGCGAAATAATGGAGGTTGACTGGGTTGGTGATACATTAAAGGTATTTGATGTTGCTGCTGGTTCAGAAGTAAAAGCCTATGTGTTTGTAGCCTGCCTTCCATGTAGCATGTATGGGTATGCAGAAGCATTTCCAGATATGAAGTCAAATCACTGGATTACTGCTCATGTACATGCGTATTCTCATTTTGAAGGTGTAACACGTATCTTGGTTCCGGATAACCTAAAAACAGGTGTAATCAAGAACACTCGGACAGAACTGATTCTGAACCGTTCTTATTATGAGATGGCTGAGCATTATGGAACAGCCATTATCCCAGCAAGACCTGTCAAACCTAAAGACAAGCCAACTGCTGAGGGAACAGTAAAAGTAATAGAGACCTGGATTCTTGCAGCTCTTCGTAACCGCAGGTTCTTCTCTTTTGAAGAACTTAATTCAGCAATAGCAGAAAAACTGGAAGAACTCAATGCAAAACCATTTCAGAAAAGAAAAGGAAGCCGACTGTCAGCATTTCTTGAGGAAGAAAAAGAATTCCTCATGCCACTGCCCGCTTCCCCGTATGAAACGGCCGTCTGGTCAACTGCCACCGTACAACCCGATTATCTCATAACTGTCGGGGATTGCAAGTATTCTGTTCCTTATGAATTTATTGGTAAGGCCGTTGATATTCGTGCAACCGAAAACAGCATCGAAGTCTTCTACCATAACAATCGTATTGCTTCACATGTGCGTAGGAATCATTCTAAAGATCCAGTTTATTTACCAGAGCACATGCCTGTAAACGGCAAGTACTTTCCGGCAAAAAATGGAAATTATTTTCCAGCAGTTTCTGGCAAATAAAATCCAGCACTTTTTGGTATAGCACCCGCGGAATAATCCGCGGGATTTTTTATTGAAATGGCAATCCTTCGTCTGATGAAAGTGCTACTTGATATAAGATGGCACCATCTGGCTGCTGAACTGGTTCATCATCAGACCATCCGTAATAATCCATTGCAAATTTACGTGTTTCTTCCGGGCTCATTCCTTTGGTATGCTGGCGGATATATTCTTCATCTCGATACACGGTCAGGAATTCCACCGGAACCTGTCCATCCGCCCAGGCATCACATGTATTCTCATACACGCTATGTCCGTCCTTTACCCATTCACGCAGGGCACGCATTTCCTTCTTTGTCATAACAGTTTCTTTTATGTATTTCTCATACTGAGTGGTAAGTAATTCTTCCACCTCAGGAGATAAGTGCTTATTAAATTTCATCACCTGTCTGTCCTTTCTCTAAAAATGATTTTCGGTTTTCCAACCGATAGCTTTTTCCTGACATCTGTATCCGATCACATCGGTATGACAGCCGGTCGAGGATTGCCGTAGCTAATGCTGCGTCATCCAGGAATTCAGCCCATTCCTCAAATCCTTTGTTCGTAGTTATGATGATTGAAGTTTGTTCCTGCAGTTCTGATATGAGCTGGAAGAACAGGTTGCCTTCTGTAGAAGTGATTGGAAGATATCCAACTTCATCTATAACCAGAAGATTTGACTTATGTATCCGGTTCATTTTCGCTTTGCTTCGACGATCAATCTCACAGGTACGCAGACACTGCATTAATGACTGCATTGTTGTATAACTGGCTTTATATCCTTCCTCACAGGCATGATAGGCAAGTGCGATTGCCATATGGGTCTTGCCTACTCCGGGCGGACCGGAAAGTATGAGATTATAAAGGCCGTCAATCCATGTCAGTTCTGACAGCTGGTTCAGCTGCTTCTTTGTAATCGACTGACAAAAGCTGAGATCAAAATCCTTCAGATACTTTGGATATGGAAATCCAGCTTCTTTAATTCTTTTTTCTTTTGCTTTATCCTGTCGGTAACGTATTTCACTGCCAAGCACATCTTGTAAGAAGGTCACATAGCTCGATTCCCCTGTTTCTGCTGTATGAATCAAGGTTTCTAACCCATTCTTTGTGTGTATCAGCCCCAGCGATGATGCATAGGTCCTGATTTCCTGTAGATTATCCATTTACAACACTCCTTTCCATTGCCTGCTCATACACTCCTAAATTGCGGATCTCCGGTGTATTTCCCCGATACTTGGACGGAAGTGCTGTTAAATTTTCTTTCTTCTTTGGTGCTGTTTTCAACTGATCCAGATAGATAATACTGGATTTTAACTCCCCGGCAGAATACAGTTCTTTTTCTGAGCAGTAGTGAAGCCCCTGAATTAACAGTTCCACATCCCATTCTTCAAAGAGTTTTCTGATCACGCCAAGCTGATCCCTGTAATAGCGGGGCTTTGCCTGATGGATATGTTCCAAAAATGGAGAAACCAGTTCGTCTTTCTGAAACAACTGCTGAATAAGACATTCCTGTTCCTGCAATGACTTGCTTTTATCCCGGTCATCCCGTTTCTGACCAATCAGTTTTCCCTTTTCATGACACAGCGGATGGGTTGCATATATTTCTCCCGTCAGGGTGTCTGTGATGGAGACTGTTTCATCTGAAACGACCATGAATACACGTTTTCCGGGACTGTATGTTCCTTTAGGAACCCGATAACGATTCCCTTTGTATAAAACGATGTTGTCTTTTCTCACCTGATAATCTATACTGTCATTAGCAGCCACAACGAAGCTGTATTCAGATACTGGTATCAGGTGTTCCTTTTCGAGAGTAAACACCTCTGCCGGTATCTTTTTTGTTGTCCCATGCTCTTTTTTATTCCCTGTTCTCTTAAGCCAGGCGATACAGTCTGCATTGAAGCTGCCGATATCCCTGAAAATGCGGTGCTCTGCGAATCCATGCTTGGCATACTTCACGACATTTTCAATCAGTCCCTTGGATTCGGGATCTGCCCCATGACATAAAAAAATATCAAACTTCACCTCATTTACATAGTTCTGGAATCCTTCTGTATAGATGATGTCACCATTATTCTCACTGACTGCAAGGATCTTATCCTGATCATAGACCATTTCCCGTGGACGTCCACCGAAAAAAGCAAAGACTTTGATATGCGCCTGTACAAAGGTATCTGTTGTAAATGGTCTTTCCTGCCACAGAATAAACTTGTAACGGGAATGTGTCATGACCATTCCAAAGCAGTAGACCTTTTTATGCCGGCCGCTTAATGTTTCCAGACTTATTTCTCCCATATCGACCTGGGCCTGTTGCCCTGATGGCAGTTCATCCATTGCTTCATACTGTCTTGATGTTTCCGGCTTCTTGATATCGTATTCCTCCCGGATAGATTTCACATAGTCTCTGAAACATCGTTCCTGAAAATCGAGTGTTTCCAGACAGGTACGTTCCTTGATCCAGTCATAAAGCTGTGCTGCCGACATGTCTGGATATTTCAGCAGACATTCTAATACAAAGTCCTTATGGGGATCCGCTTTCTTTTCTCTGGTCTTGGCAGATTCGACTCGTGCAGCGTAGGCTTCTGGAGTCATATCCCAGTAAACACCAACCGTTTCCCGGTTGATTCCCAGCTTTCTGGCAGTCTGGCTCTTATTAAATTTCTTTCTTTTGTATTCTTGGATCTTATAGTAATCCATCCATTTAACCATCCTTTCTTCACCTCCGAATGACAGTATATCATTCGATGATGCTCAGTAATAGTTGCTGGATTTTATTTGCCTAAATCTGCTGGTTATAGTTTACCACTTACAATGCCTGAAAATCATAGAAAATATCTGGAGTATAATACAGATACATTCCTTCAATGGGGTGAGAGCATTGGTACATCTACTCTCATTGTTGTGAAAAACTTTTTACATATGCATAAGGTTGAACAACAGGGCTATAAGCCATGTGCTTCCTTGATGAAACTGGCTGACAAGTATTCGATAGAGCGTTTGGACAAAGCCTGTGAGAAAGCCTTAGGATATACTCCAAGTCCAAGTTTGAAAAATATTTCAACTATTCTGAAAAATGGTCAGGATAAAGTTCCTGCATCAAAAACCTGCCAGACAGAACAAAGTAACACATATGGTATTACCCGTGGTGCCTCCTATTTCAAAGGAGGTGAGCGCTGATGATACGACAGGCAACAATAGATAAATTACATGATATGAGGCTTTCTGCCATGGCAGATGCCTTCGAAAATCAATGTAACGATACTAAAAGTTATGAGCATCTTTCTTTTGAAGACCGCTTTGGTATGCTGGTCGACAAAGAATGGGATAAGCGTAAAAGCACAAAACTCCAGAAAATCATTCGTGATGCGGGATTCCGCTATCCGAATGCCTGCGTTGAAGATATTGAATATCACGCAGACAGAAATTTGGATAAATCCCAGATGCTGGAATTCTCAACCTGTCGGTATATAGCAGACAGTCATCATATCATTCTGAAAGGAGCTTCTGGAAATGGTAAAACATATATTGCCTGTGCCCTTGGTATAGCCGCATGTAAGAACTTTATAAAAGCAAGCTATGTCCGTTTGCCAGATCTTCTAAATGAACTGGCTGTAGCGCATGGAGAAGGCACTTTTGAAAAAGTGATAAAGTCCTATCAGAAAATAAATCTTCTGATTATTGATGAGTTTTTACTTACTCCTCTTGCAAGTGATCAGGCTCGTGAGCTTCTGGAAATCATAGAATCCAGAAGCGTGAAAGGCTCTGTAATCTTTTGTACTCAGTTTGAGCCAAGCGGCTGGTATACACGCATTGGAAACGAAAGCGATGCAACCGTAAGTGAAGCCATCATTGACCGTATTGTACATAACTCCTATGAAGTCATGATTGACGGCCGCGTATCTATGAGAGAACGTCATGGGCTTAAATCTAGCCAGAAAGGCGGTGCACATGACTGATTATTGCGCTTTTAGCAAAGACCATAAATGTATCAAATGGTCTGATTATGAGATTGCACAGTTGGAACTGGAAGAAGCGGATCAACTGTGCCATGGTAACTGGATTGAAATTCAGCACCAGCGAGAGTATATCGAACTATTGCAGAATACTCTCAGACAGCATGGAATAGAAATTCCATCTGAATACTAAATATCAACCGCACTCACTCCGGAATGACATGCTCTGTTGTTCCGGAAATGGGTGCTCTGAATTAGCAGAAACAATGCACTATTGCATTGGAATACTCACTTTTATTAGTCAACTTTATATTTTGCATTAAAAAAGAAAAAAGTAGTTTGAAAGTTCAAAATTATATGATAACAGATTTTTTTAGTCAAACAAATTTTTTATGTTTGAAATTGATAAAAGGAAATTAGTGCCTATCATTATTATATAAAAATGTAATGATAATTTTATGAAACTTATTATATTAGATGATGTTAATTTGGGGTTTTCATGTTATAATATCGGATATAATGAGGTAGAAATGGCTTTTTGTGTGACGTTACAAGACATCGGAAACGGGAGCAATATGTTCAGGAAAAAATGTGCGGATATTACTGAAAATGATGAAAAACTTATCAAACAAAAGATTTTTGATGAAAAGTTGGAACGTTATGCAACGGATATTATTCATTCAGACAATTTTCAAAGCCTAAAACAATATATTCAACACGGAAATGTATCTGTATATACGCATAGTTTATATGTAGCAAGTTGTGCTATTTTGATAAATCAAAAATTCAACGTAGGATGCAATGAAAGAGAGTTGATCAGAGGAGCATTATTACACGATTACTTTCTGTATGATTGGCATGAAAACAGTATAGATAATATTCATCCGCATCTACATGGGTTTTATCATCCCGGCATTGCTTTGAAAAACGCAGATCGTGATTTTGAACTTACCTTATCTGAAAAAGACATTATTAAAAAGCATATGTGGCCACTTACAATTATTCCACCCAAATATAAGGAGGCGTGGGTAGTTACAACAGCAGATAAATATAGCAGTTTTCTTGAAACTGTAAGGATAAGAAAGGGAACCGGAAAGGCAGATTTGTATTATGCCTGAGATATATGATTTGCTGATAAATTTAGAGAAAAGTGATTATTATCCATTTCATATGCCAGGTCATAAAAGAAACATGCAGGAAAAACTTTTTGGTGATATAGCTGGAATAGATATAACAGAGATAGATGGATTTGACAATTTGCACGGTGCAGATGGCATCCTTTTAGATGCTGAGAGAAGAGCAAATTCGTTGTATGGATCCGAAGAGACTTTTTTCATGGTTAACGGTAGCACTGGAGGCGTCTTGAGTGCAGTATCCGCTGTCACAGATGGTGGGGACACTATTTTAGCAGCGAGAAATTGTCACAGGTCATTATATCATGCAGCATATTTGAAGCATCTTGATTTGAAATATATATATCCTGAGAATTTAGATTCATTTGATTTTGCAGGAGCAATTGATCCGAATGAAGTGGAAGCAAAAATTGATTCTTCTGTTAAAGCGGTGTTTGTGACATCCCCAACATATGAAGGAGTTGTATCGGATATTGCTTCTATTGCAGAAATTGCGCATAAGCATGGAATACCACTTATTGTGGATGAAGCACATGGCTCGCATTTTGGATTTTGTGAAAAAGTACCGGAAAGTTCAGTGCACCAGCATGCAGATATTGTGATACATAGTGTTCATAAAACGTTACCGTCGCTTACGCAAACGGCCTTGCTGCATGTTCAGGGGAAATTAGTCGATAGAGCGAAATTGAAAAGATATCTTCAAATTTATCAATCAAGCAGTCCGTCATATATTTTTATGGCATCAATCGATTCTTGTATGGATATGCTCGAAAGAAAGAGATCTGAGTGGTTTAGCCGATTATTGCAATATAGACATGATTTGCAGGTACAGACAGCAGATTGTAAACATTTGTTTATTGTAGATACAGATGTGATTCAGGATCCATGTAAAATTGTAATTGTGATAAGAAAACGATGTTATACCGGACAGAAATTATATGATATTTTTAGGGAAAAATATCATTTGCAGTTTGAAATGGCCGGATCCACTTATGTTTTGGCAATTATAACAGGGAATGACAGAGAGAGTGGAATTGTACGGATGATCAATGCAATTCGGGAAATTGATACTGCCATAGAAGAAGGCAGATGTTTTGAAAAATCAGATGAAAAGACTTCTTTTAAAATAAGTGGTATGCAGAAAAGAATGGATTTGCTTAAAACTATGTCGATTACAGATGCATGGGATAGGCCAAAAGAGAAAATTTTGTTGGAACATGCAAAAAATCGTATAGCAGCAGGGTTTGTTAATTTGTATCCACCTGGGATCCCTTTAATTGTACCGGGAGAGGAATATAGCGAACATTTGATTAAACAGATGCAATGGTATATAGCTGTTAACATGAATTTGCAGGGAACGGATTTTGATGAAAATGGCGAGATTCGGGTTTTTGTGATTTCCCAATAATAGGAAAGAATAAAAAAGGTTATAGCATATGAATACTGCATATAAAGATGTGGTGTCATATATCAAAATAAAACATTATGTACGCCAGAATCTGGCGTAGAAATGAGGAAAATATGCGTAGAACAAAAATCGTATGTACAGTTGGACCAGCAAGTCAGAGTGAAGAGAAAATTCGTGAGCTTATGCTTGCGGGAATGAATGTTGCGAGATGTAATTTCTCTCATGGTACACATGAAGAGCAGGGAATGAAATTTGATCGCGTCTGTAAAATAAGGGAAGAACTGGGTCTTCATGTTGCGACTATGATTGATACCAAAGGCCCAGAGATCAGACTTCGTGATTTTGAAACAGGAAAGGTTGAATTAAAGGCAGGACAGAAATTTACACTTACTTCTGATGAGATTATGGGAGATGCAACGCATGTATCTGTCACATATAAGGATCTTCCAAGCGATTGTAAAGCAGGAATGAAAATTCTGCTGGATGATGGTTTAATTGAGTTAAGAGTAGATGAAGTAAATGAGAAAAATATTATTTGTTCGGTATTGAATGGAGGAATGATATCTAACCATAAGGGGGTAAATGTACCTGGTGCAGATTTGTCTATGCCTTACCTGAGTGAGGTCGATACAAGTGATCTCTTATTTGGAATTGAAAAAGGATTTGATTTTATTGCGGCTTCTTTACCCGAACAGCAGAAGATGTACTTGCAATTCGTAAAATTCTTGAAGAGCATAATAGTCCGATGAAAATTATTGCAAAAATTGAAAGTACACAGGGCATAAAGAATCTGAATGCAATAGTGGCAGTGGCAGATGGTATTATGGTTGCAAGAGGAGATATGGGAGTTGAGGTTCCGTTAGAAGAGGGTACCGGTTCTTCAGAAACGTATGATCAAACTTGCCGAATCAGAAGGCAAATATGTTATAACAGCGACGCAGATGCTCGAGTCCATGATAGAACATCCCCGTCCAACAAGAGCAGAAGCAACGGATGTTGCAAATGCTATATACGATGGAACAACGGCAATTATGTTGTCAGGTGAAACGGCAAATGGTGATTATCCAATTGAAGCAGTAAAAACAATGGCAAGAATAGCAGAACGTGCTGAAGAAGATATCGATTATAGAGGAAGACTTGAGAAAAGAAAAGGTATTTTGGCAGAAGATACAACAACTGCTATTTCACACGCAACCTGCACGATAGCAGCTGAAATAAAGGCAGATGCAATTATTTCTGTAACAATGTCAGGGTTTACTGCAGGAATGGTATCAAGATATAAACCGACATGTCCGATAATCGGGTGTGCAACTGATCCGAGAGTTTGCAGACAGATTAATCTGATGTGGGGTGTGGAACCGATTCAGATCCAGAAGGAAAATTCTGCAGACGAACTGTTCCGTGAAGCAATCAGTGCTGCAGAAAAGGCGGGATTATTACATGAGGGAGACAAAGTAGTACTGACAGCAGGAATTCCGCTGGGTATTTCAGGAAAAACAAACATGATCAGAGTAATTGATATCTGAAAATTGGAGAAATATATGGGAAAAATCGTATTGCTGATGGGGAAGAGCACTACGGGAAAAGATACAATATATAAGAAATTGTTGGAAAATAAAACACTGGGACTTAAGAAGGTGGTTTTATATACAACACGGCCAATGAGGCAAGAAGAAGCAAATGGTGTTCAATATTTTTTTTCTGATGAAAATGAGTACCAGAGATTGAAGAAAGATCATAAAATCATCGAGGAAAGAACATATCATACCAATTATGGAGAGTGGAGATATTATACAGTAGCCGATGGACAGATTGAACTGGAATCAGGAAGTTATCTGATGATAGGAACACTGGAAGCGTATATGTCTTTATGTGCATACTTTGGGAAAGACAATGTTATACCGGTTCTCGTGGAAACGGATGATCGTATTCGAATGGAACGGGCAATGCATAGAGAGGCAAAGCAGGAGCATCCTAAATATGATGAGCTTTGTAGAAGATATCTTGCAGATGAAAAAGATTTCAGTGCAGAAAATATTAAAAAGGCAGGGATAGATAAGGCGTTCGTTAACAATGCGGATATTGAAGAATGTTTGCAGAGAATTATTACGTTTATAAAAAACGAATGTCAGTGAATATCTGCAGAACTGACCAGGAAGCGGTCAGGAATGTTTCTGATAGGAAATCAGGGAAATGAGGCATCCGTATGGATATTAAAATCAATCAGATTCAACAGACAGTGCCACCTGAAACAACGGAGCAGATACAACAGACAGATGATAAATTTAAATTTATTCTGACGAGTAAACTAGAAGATGCCGGTCTTGCTGCGCGTTTGAATACAATGATGCAGCAGATTACAATGCAGGGAAAGCAAATATCAAAAAAGCATGATATTCGGGATATGCAACGCTATCGTATCATGATTAAGGATTTCCTGAATGAGGTAGTTACAAGATCACATTCCTTTTCAAGAGAAAATTTCTTGGACAGAAAAGGAAGACATCGTGTATATGGAATCATAAGGCTTGTGGATCAGAATTTGGATGCGCTCACACAGGAGCTTCTAAAAGAAGAGAAGGATAATATTACAATTATGGGGGTAATTGGTGATATTGAGGGACTGTTGCTGGATATTTTTACATAAAGGGGGTATCCTATGGCGAATTTTGCTGAAGTAATCGATCAGCAACAGATGAAGGAACATTTGCAAAATGCCATTAGAACAGGAAAAGTATCACATGCATATATCATTTCCGGAGAAAAGGGATCCGGAAAGAAGTTTATTGCCGGAATATTTTCCAAGACACTGCAATGCGAGGACCGGCAGGAAAAAGAAGGTCAGATTGAAGCATGTGATAAATGCCATTCCTGTATTCAGGCAGAGCAATCTGATCATCCTGATATAATTACGGTTACACATGAGAAGCCTGGAAGTATTGGTGTAGATGATATCAGAACGCAGATCCGGGACAGTGTTTTGATCAAACCATATACGGGGGCTTATAAGATATATATTATTCCGGAAGGAGAGAAGATGACTTCTGCAGCGCAGAATGCTCTTTTGAAAACGCTGGAGGAACCACCGTCTTATGTTGTGATTATTATTCTGACGGAAAATATGGAAGTCTTTTTGCCGACAATTACCAGCAGATGTATTGTACTCCCAATGAAACCGGCGGGAGATAATTCTATCAGAAAATTTCTGATGGAAAATATGAGAGTGGTTGATTATAAAGCAGATCTTTGCGTTGCATTTGCAAGAGGAAATATCGGCAAAGCAATTCAACTGGCGCAAAATGAAATCTTTGATGAAATTCGAAATCAGACAATCTCGTTTGTACAGGATATAAAGCACAAAGAGATATTTGAGATAAATGAAACAGTTCACAATATTATTACGGCACAGGAGCAGGACAGGAAACAGGATTTTCTGGATGTGTTGCTTTTTTTGATTAGGGATATTCTGATATATAAGGCAACAGAAGAGGAAGATCACTTGATTTTCAGGGATAAAATATCGTATATTAGAGATACGGCTGACCGATGTACCTTTGAGGGATTGAATACAGTCGTTGAAGCTATGCAGCAAGCCAAAAGAAGGATTGATGCAAATGTAAATGCTGATCTGGCATTGGAAATGCTTATGATTGCAGTGAAGGAGAATATATGACAACAGTAATCGGCGTACGATTCAGGACAGCCGGAAAAGTATATTTTTTTGCTCCCGGAAAATATGATATACGTAAGGGAGACCATGTAGTTGTAGAAACTGCAAGGGGAATTGAATATGGAACAGTAGCAGGGGATCCTCAGGATATTGAGGATGATAAAGTAATTAAACCACTTAAACCGGTTCTGCGAATCGCAAATCAGAAAGATGATGAGCAGGAAGCATCAAACAGGGAAAAAGAAAAAGAAGCTTTCAGAATCTGTTTGGAGAAAATACAGAAGCATGGTCTGGAGATGAAGCTGATCGATGCGGAATATACATTTGATAATAATAAGGTTTTGTTTTATTTTACAGCAGACGGCAGAATTGATTTTCGGGCTTTGGTGAAGGATCTGGCTGCTGTTTTTAAAACGAGGATCGAACTTCGACAGATCGGAGTACGAGATGAAACCAAAATAATAGGTGGAATTGGAATTTGTGGCAGACCTTTGTGCTGCCATTCGTATTTAGCAGATTTTGCGCCTGTTTCTATTAAGATGGCAAAGGAACAGAGTCTGTCGCTTAATCCGACAAAGATATCAGGTGTTTGCGGCAGATTGATGTGCTGCCTTAAGAATGAAGAAGATGTATATGAAGAGATTAATCGGAAAATGCCTAATATTGGGGATATTGTAACAACAGATGATGGTCTTAAGGGAGAAGTTGCAAATATAAGCGTTCTGCGCCAGATGGTCAGAATCCTGGTGGATGTAAATGATGCAAAAGAAGTTCATGATTGCAAGCTGGAAACACTTCATTTTGTTAAGAAAAGCCAAAGCGAAAAAATGGGAAAAACGGGAAATCTGAGGAAGAGGCCGAACTTGAGAATCTGGAGAAAATAGAACAGAATGATACAAAATCAAAACTCGATGATAACTGATTTAAAACCCGGGGAAAGAGTAGATGATCTGCAAAGGAACGGGTATCGTATCATTCAGGATCCGAAAAGATTCTGTTTTGGTATGGATGCAGTTCTTTTATCGGGATTTGCACAGGCGGGCAAGGGAAGCCGGGTACTTGATCTCGGGACAGGAACGGGTATTATTCCCATTCTGATGGCAGCAAAAACGCAGGCAGCAGAATTGTTCGGGCTTGAGATACAGGCAGAGAGCGCAGATATGGCCAGGCGTAGTGTTTTTCTGAATCATCTTGAAAACAGAATTACGATTGCAGAAGGTGATATCAAAGAGGCAGGGGAGAAATTTGACGCTGCCTCTTTTGACGTTATAACCTGTAATCCGCCATATATGATCAGCCAGCATGGACTGCAAAACCCGGAGAACCCAAAGGCAATTGCCAGACACGAAGTGCTATGTACATTTGAAGATGTAGTACGTGCAGCAGCGAAACTATTGAAACCAGGTGGAAAACTGTATTTGGTGCATCGACCGTTTCGTCTGGCTGAAATTATAGTGACCCTTCATACGTATCATTTGGAACCCAAAAGAATGAAACTGGTATATCCATTTATTGATCATGAGCCGACAATGGTACTGATCGAGGCGGTAAGAGGCGCGAAGCCACGGATGACAGTGGAAAAGCCGCTTATTATATATGAAAGTCAGGGAAAATATACACAGGAAATATATGATATATATGGATATTGAGAAAGGGATTTAAATGAGTGGAAAGCTTCTATTATGTGCTACACCAATCGGAAATCTTGGAGATATTACCTTTCGTGTGTTGGAAACATTAAAGGCTGCAGATATGATAGCAGCGGAGGATACACGAAATAGTATTAAATTGCTGAATCACTTTGATATTCATACTCCGATGACCAGTTATCATGAATATAACAAGGTTGAGAAAGCAATTTATCTGATTGATAAAATAAATCAGGGAATGAATATTGCACTGATCACGGATGCAGGAACTCCAGCAATTTCAGATCCGGGAGAGGTTTTGGTCAGGATGTGTCAGGAGGCAGGAATTACGGTGACATCGCTTCCCGGACCTGCAGCATGCATTACTGCTCTGACGCTTTCGGGATTAAGTACAAGAAGGTTTTGTTTTGAAGGGTTTTTGCCTGGAACAGAGGATAAAAGGGAAAGAAAAGCGATTCTGGAAGATTTGAAAGATGAAAGCAGAACCATTATTTTGTATGAAGCGCCGCATCATCTTCGAATTGTACTAAAAGATCTTTATGATACACTGGGGAATCGCAGAATTGCAATATGCAGAGAACTTACAAAGAAATTTGAAGATATTATGCCGACAACTTTGGAACAGGCAATTGCATATTATACTGAAAAAGATCCGCGTGGAGAGTATGTTCTTGTAATTGAAGGTCACAGTCTGGAGAAACAGGCGGAAGAAAAGCAGGCTGACTGGCAGGAAATGTCTATTGCTGATCATATGAAATATTATGAAGAAACGGGAATCTCTCATAAAGATGCAATGAAAAAAGTAGCGGCTGACAGAGGTGTTGGAAAGAGAGATATTTACCAGGCACTTTTGAAACTGGATGAAGAAAACTGAGTTTTTTGATTTGAAAGGAAACAGTACGATGTCCGGATTGACAATCTATATATTGTTAGGATGTGTTGGCGCAGCAGGCACATTAATGGCGCTGCTGATATGGCATCTGAAAAGAAGCAAGCCGTTGCCGATGGATGAACTTGAAGGACATGAGTTTGAGTATTTTTGTGCGGATCTTTTACGCGGACATGGGTTTGTGGATGTTGAGGTAACAAAGGGAAGCGGTGATTTCGGGACGGATATTCTTGCAGAGAAAGACGGTGTGACGTATGCAATTCAGTGCAAGTGTTACGACAAACCAATTGGTGTAAAAGCAGTTCAGGAAGCATATGCAGGACGGGATTTCTATGACCGTATGGTTGGAACAGTAATGACAAACCAGTATTTTACAGCACCGGCAGTGGATGCTGCCAGGAAATTGAAAATTTTGTTATGGGACAGGGGATATCTGGATAGCATGATGGAAGAAGAAAAACAGGGAAAAGATAATGGTCGTCACATTTAAAGATGATCTGGATCTGGATAAGATTGCAGAAAGTGGACAGTGTTTCCGCTGGCAAAAAAAAGAAGAAAATACCTGGCAAATTGTTACAGGAAAGGAACTGCTCTATGCAAAAAGGCTAGAAGCAGGACTATATGATTTTGATTGTACAGAGATTGCATATGAAACTGTCTGGAAGAATTATTTTGATATGCAACAGAACTATTCTGAGATTCGCAGTTTGATTTCTCCCAAGAGAGATTTTTTCCTGTATCAGGCAGCGGAATACGGAAAAGGGATAAGGATATTGAGACAGGATCCATGGGAGATGCTGATCAGTTTTATTATTTCCCAAAGAAAAAGCATTCCGGCAATCAGGACAGCAATTGATAAGCTCTGTGAAATGGCGGGAGATCCAATTACTGGCAAAAATGGTAAAATGATTTATACTTTTCCAAGTCCAAAGCAGATGGCGGCATTGTCGAAAGATCAACTTGCTGCATGTGGATTGGGGTATCGGACAGCATATATCTGGGAAACTGCACACAGGGTTGCCAGTGAGGAAATTGATCTTAAACAGATAAATCGACTGGATGATAAAGCACTTCTGAAAAAACTCAGCGAATTATATGGCGTAGGGATTAAAGTTGCAAATTGTACAATGCTGTTTGGCTTTCACCGGTTGGATTCGTTTCCAAAAGATGTATGGATCAATCGGGTACTTGAACATGAATATGCGGCGGGATATTCATTTGAACAATACAGCCCATATAATGGCGTGATGCAGCAATATATGTTTTTTTATTACAGAGTAAATAAAGAATCGTGATGTTTTTTTATAGTTGCATAACAAGGCGAATATACATTTTGAATGAAGGCATGTTTTATCATGTCTTTTTTTATTTGAATCAATCAAAAAATTTTTTGAGTATAAATTTACAAGCATCAAAGTTGTACGTATACAACTTTGATAATATGTATATATTTGCAAGAAACAGTGATTGACATTGAGAAATGATATCGTTATGATAAAAGTAGATTAATAGTAGTTGCTTCATAAAAAAGGTGTTTTTGAAGAAAAGAAATACAACTATAAAAAAAAATACAAATATATGTTGCAATATAATGAAAAATGTATAAACGTTGTTTTGAAATACAACACAGTATGATATTGCATATCTGCTAAATATGCTGATTGAAATATTGAAAGGGAAAAAATGGCAAAATATCAGGAAGTAATCGGATGGATTACAGAACAGATTGACAGTGGAGTATTGCAGGAAGGGATGAAAATTCCTTCTGAAAATGAACTGTGCAGTCAGTTTCATATCAGCAGACAGACGGCAAGACATGCTATTGGCAGGCTGGAAGCAAAAGGGGTACTGACCAGCAGACGCGGAAGTGGTACCTATGTATCAGATGAACATTTTCAGACAGGAAGCAGACAGAAACGAGTTGCAGTTGTTACAACATATGTAGATGGGTATATTTTTCCGAGAATGATTCAGGGAATTGAGAATAAATTAAGTGATTATGGTTATTCTATGCAGATCGCGTTTACCAATAATACGTTTGAAAGGGAGAATTCGATTCTGGCAGAGATCCTGCAGCACGACGATATAGCAGGAATAATTGTCGAACCGACTAAGAGTGCGCTTCCGAACCCCAATTTGGAACTTTACCGAACATTAATTACAAGAAGAATACCGATATTATTTATTAACAGTTTTTATCCGGAACTAATTGTCCGCATGTTTCTTTGAATGATAAAAAATGCGCCTATCGTGCGGTGGAAGAATTGTTGGCACATGGACACCAGAATATCGGGTGCATATTAAAATTGGATGACGGGCAGGGGCATGCCAGATACAGTGGATATCTGGAAGCAATGAAAATGCAGGATTTCCGGTCAAGGATGACTGGGTTGTCTGGCTTGATACAGAAGATCTTGCACATATGGAAGAAAATCGTGAAAAAATCTGCAGAAGACTGAAAGATTGCACAGGAGTATTTTGCTATAACGATCAGGTTGCAGCAGAAACAATTCATTTTTTAAAGAAGCAGGGATTTCGGTTCCGGAACAGATGTCCATTGTAAGCATGGATGATTCGGATTTGGCGTTAACGAACGGAATAGCACTTGATTCGGTTCCCCATCCGAAAGAGCGGCTTGGTGCAAAAGCTGCTGAAAACCTGGTACATTTGATCCATAATGCACAATATGGCGCATCTTATGAATTCAGTGAGAAGCTGATATTAAGGAGTTCTGTAAAAGATATTTTGATAAAAAATAAAAGAATAAGAAGGAGAATGAGATGAAAGAAACAAAAAATTACAAGTTTTGGTTTGCGACCGGATCACAGGATTTATATGGAGACGCTTGCTTAAAGAGAGTTGCGGAGCATTCACAGAAATTGTGGAAGCACTGAATGCAACGGGAAAGCTGCCGTTTGAAATTGTGTGCAGGCCGACTCTGATTGATCAGGCATCTATTCGTAAAACATTTAACGATGCAAATAATGATCCGGAATGTGCGGGTGTAATTACCTGGATGCATACGTTTTCACCTGCGAAAATGTGGATTATAGGATTACAGGAGTACAAGAAGCCTCTTTGCCATCTGCATACACAGTTCAATGAAGAGATTCCATATGCAACGATTGACATGGACTTTATGAATGAAAATCAATCTGCGCATGGGATCGTGAATATGGGCATATTGTTTCCCGTATGGGAATTGATCGTAAGATTATTGTAGGACACTGGGAGGATCCCGAGGTTGTCGAGCAGCTTGCGGGATGGATGAGAACTGCAATCGGAGTAATGGAGTCTTCGCATATCCGCGTCTGCCGTTTCGGCGATAACATGAACAATGTTGCAGTAACAGAAGGTGACAAGGTTGAAGCACAGATCAAATTCGGATGGGAAATTGACCATTACAATGTGAATGATCTGGTAGAGGTAGTAGATGCTGTAAGCCAGGGTGATGTAGAAACATTGACAGAGGAATATTATCAGAAGTATCAGATTCTGCTTGAAGGAAGAGATCCGGCAGAATTCAGGAGACATGTTTCAGAGCAGGCACGAATTGAACTTGGAATAGAGAAGTTCTGTGAAGATGGTAATTATCAGGCAATTGTTACACATTTTGGTATGCTGGGAGGATTAAAACAGCTTCCGGGACTGGCAATACAAAGATTAATGGAAAAAGGTTATGGATTTGGCGGAGAAGGTGACTGGAAGACAGCAGCCATGGTACGTCTGATGAAAATCATGACTGCAGGTAAAAAGGGTGCAAAAGGAACTTCCTTTATGGAAGATTATACCTATAACTTTGTAAAGGGCAAAGAAGGCATCCTGGAAGCGCATATGTTGGAAGTATGCCCCAGCATTGCAGACGGACCGGTATCAATCAAGGTTTGTCCGTTATCCATGGGAAACAGGGAAGATCCTGCGCGTCTGGTATTTACAAGTAAGACAGGCCCGGGGATTGCATGTTCATTGATTGATATGGGCAATCATTTCCGCCTGATCATCAGTGCAGTTGATTGTAAAAAGACAGAGAAAGAAATGCCAAAACTTCCTGTAGCAACTGCGTTCTGGACACCTGCGCCTGATCTTCAGACGGGTGCGGCAGCATGGATTCTTGCCGGTGGTGCGCACCATACCTCATTTACTTATGATCTGACGACAGAACAGATGGTGGACTGGGCAGACGCAATGGGAATCGAATGCATTGTAATTGATCAGAACACAGATCTCCGTCAGTTAAAAAATGAACTGAAATGGAACAGTGTTTTATACAGATAAAACTTTATATGCGCGAAGAAATGCGCAGAAACGGGGAAAAATGGGAGATAATAAAAAGGCAATTGCACAGGGGCAGACTGTTCTGGGAATTGAATTTGGTTCAACCAGAATAAAGGCTGTTCTGACCGATATGGAGCATAACCCGATTGCATCAGGAAGCCATCAGTGGGAGAACCGGTTGGATCACAATATCTGGACCTATTCGCTGGAAGATATCTGGAGTGGTCTGCAGGATTGTTACGCAGATCTGGCAGGCAATGTGGAAAAACAGTATGGAGAAAAGCTGGAAAAGATCGCAGCAATGGGTTTTTCTGCCATGATGCATGGATATATGGCATTTGATGATAAGAATGAACTTCTTGTTCCGTTTCGGACATGGAGAAATACCATCACAGAAGAGGCTTCTGTAAAACTGACAAAATTATTTGGCTACCATATTCCGCAAAGGTGGAGTATTGCGCATTTATATCAGGCGATCCTGAATAAAGAAGAGCATGTTGGGGCGATTACTTTTGTTACAACGCTGGCAGGCTATATTCACTGGCAGATGACAGGAGAAAAGGTTATTGGCGTAGGAGATGCTTCGGGTATGTTCCCCATTGACTCTGCAACATGCGATTATAATGCTAAGATGCTGGATCAGTTTGACACATTGATTTCTGAGAGACATTTTGACTGGGATATCAGAAAAATTTTGCCGCAGGTTTTCACTGCAGGACAGGAAGCAGGAAGATTGACGGCAGAAGGTGCCAAGAAGCTGGATCCGACAGGAACGCTGCATGCAGGGGTGCTCGTATGCCCTCCTGAAGGGGATGCCGGAACAGGAATGGCAGCAACAAATTCAGTTGCAGTCAGAACGGGAAATATTTCTGCGGGCACATCGGTCTTTTCTATGGTAGTTCTGGAGCATGACCTGAAGAAAGCGCATGATGAACTGGATCTTGTAACAACACCATCCGGAGAACAGGTTGCTATGGTTCATTGTAATAACTGTACATCCGATTTGAACGCATGGGTCGGATTGTTCAGAGAGTTTGCAAAGCAATCGGAGCAGAGCAGGATGATAATGAACTTTATGGCACACTGTATCGTAAAGCGATGGAAGGCGATGCTGATTGCGGCGGACTCCTTGCATATAACTATTTTTCAGGAGAAAGCATTACAGGGTTCAATGAGGGCAGACCGCTTTTCGTGAGAAGACCGGATGACAGGTTTAATCTGGCTAATTTCATGCGAACACATCTTTATACTGCACTTGGCGCACTGAAAGCAGGAAATGATATTCTGATAAAGGAAGAAAACGTAAAAGTTGACTGCTTTTATGGACAGGGTGGTTTTTTCAAGACCAAAGGAGCTGGTGATCGTGTGATGGCAGCAGCAATGAATGCACCGATCAAGCTGATGGAAACAGCAGGCGAAGGCGGGCCATGGGGAATGGCGCTTCTTGCAGCATACATGCTTCAGAAAGATAAGAAGGAATCCCTTGAACATTATCTTGCAAGCAAAGTTTTTCATAGTGGAAAAATAGAGACAACAGAGCCGGATGCAGCAGATGTGAAAGGGTTCGATGATTTTATGGAAGATTACATGGCCGGACTTTCCATTGAAAGGGCAGCAGTTGATTCTTTAAAGTAAAATCATCATATTAGCGTAGAAGTCAGCAATTTCCGTGCAGACATAAAGAAAGGAAAAGCTTATGCTGGAAGAGTTAAAGAAAAAGGTGTATGAAGCAAATATTCTGCTTCCAAGGTATGGTCTTGTTACATTTACATGGGGAAATGTCAGTGAAATAGACAGAGAGAGTGGCCTGTTTGTTATCAAGCCAAGTGGTGTGGATTATGATGTCATGACACCAGAGGATATGGTTGTTATGGATTTAAACGGTAAAAAATAGAAGGAGAAATGAATCCTTCTTCTGATATGCCGACACATCTGGAATTATACAAGTCCTGGAAGGATATCGGAGGAATTGTACATACACATTCTTCTTATGCAACCAGTTGGGCACAGGCTGGACGTGGAATTCCATGTTATGGAACAACGCATGCTGACTATTTCTATGGAGAAATTCCCTGTGCAAGATGTCTGACAAAAGATGAGATTGCAGAAGCATATGAAGAGAATACCGGACATCTTATAGTGGAAGAGTTTGCACGTTTGGAAAAAGATCCTGCGGCGGTTCCGGCGGTTTTGTGCAAGAATCATGGTGTATTTACATGGGGAAAAAATGGAATGGAGGCGGTGCATAACGCAGTAGTAACAGAAGAAGTTGCAAAGATGGCATACCGTTGCGAAGTTATCAATCCACAGATCAAGCCGGCACCACAGGAACTCCAGGATAAGCATTACTATCGGAAACATGGTGCAAATGCATATTATGGGCAGGTCGAGAAAAGGTAATGGACTAAATGTGATACTTGTGTTAAATTCTAAGTTGTAAGTTTTTGGATGATTAAAGAAAATATGGTTTTAAAATAAAAAGGAGTGGAGACAGCTATGACTAACAAGGAATTGCAGAAAACAGCGAATGAAGTCCGCAAGGGCATCGTTACAGCAGTGCATTCAGCTAAATGTGGTCATCCGGGCGGATCTTTGTCGTCTGCTGATATGATGACATATCTTTATTTTGAAGAGATGAATATTGATCCCAGGGAGCCTAAAAAGGCTGATCGTGATCGCTTTGTTTTATCAAAGGGGCATTGTGCACCTGCACTTTATTCCGCGATGGCACAGCGCGGCTATTTCCCGGTAGAGGAATTGACGACACTGCGTAAACTTGGTTCACGTCTGCAGGGACATCCCAGCATGAACTATCTGCCTGGAATCGATATGTCGAGTGGATCACTCGGACAGGGAATTTCTGCTGCATGCGGCATGGCACTTTCTGCTAAGATTGATCATAAAGATTTCCGTGTATATACACTTCTGGGAGATGGAGAAACAGAAGAGGGACAGGTATGGGAAGCTGCCATGTTTGCAGGATTCCGTAAACTGGACAATCTGGTTGTGATTGTAGACAATAATGGTTTGCAGATAGATGGACCGGTAGATCAGGTAAATTCGCCTTATCCGATTGATAAGAAGTTTGAGGCATTTAATTTTCATGTGATCCGGATCGATGCGCATGACTTTGATCAGATCAGGGATGCACTTCAGGAAGCAAGAGAAACAAAAGGCATGCCCACAGCAATTATTATGCACAGTACGAAGGGTAAAGGCGTGTCCTTTATGGAAAATCAGGTAAGCTGGCATGGCAAGGCTCCGAATGATGAAGAGTATGCAACAGCTATGGCAGACCTGGAAAGGATCGGTGAACAGTTATGAGTGATGTAAAGAAGATTGCAACAAGAGACAGCTATGGTAATGCACTTTGCGAGCTTGGTGAAGTCTATCCTGACCTTGTAGTTCTGGATGCTGATCTGGCAGAAGCAACAAGAACATCTGTATTCAAAAAGAAATATCCGGAGCGTCACATTGACTGCGGTATTGCAGAGAGCAACATGATGGGAATTGCAGCAGGACTTGCAACAACCGGAAAAATTCCGTTTGTAAGTTCCTTTGCCATGTTTGCAACGGGACGTGCATTCGAGCAGGTCAGAAACTCAATTGGATATCCGCATCTGAATGTTAAGATTGGCGGAACGCATGCGGGTGTAACAGTCGGAGAAGATGGAGCCAGCCATCAGTGCAATGAGGATCTGGCCCTTATGAGATCAATTCCCGGAATGGTGGTAATGTGCCCGGCAGATGATATTGAAGCAAAAGCAGCGGTTCGTGCGGCAATTGAGCATGAAGGCCCGGTTTACATCAGATTTGGACGCGCAGCATGTCCGATCGTAAATGACAATCCGGATTTTCATTTCAAAATAGGAAAAGGTACGATTCTTCGTGAAGGAAAAGATGTCACTGTAGTAGCAACCGGAATCTGTGTCGGAGCGGCACTGGAAGCAGCAGAGATGCTTGCAGCAGACGGGATTGATGCAGAAGTGATCAATATCTGTACAATTAAGCCTTTAGACAAAGAACTGATTGCCGCTTCTGCAAAGAAAACAGGCAGAGTTGTTACAGCTGAAGAACATTCCGTGATTGGAGGCCTTGGCAGTGCAGTATGCGATGCACTGAGCGAATTATGCCCTACCCCTGTTAAAAAGATAGGAATGCAGGATGTATTTGGTGAGTCAGGACCCGCAGATGAACTTGTTAAAAAATACGGATTGGATGCCAAGGGAATCTATACTTCTGTAAAGGACTTTGTAAAATAAGATGAATATATTATCACCATCAATTCTGTCAGCGGATTTCTGCAGACTGGGACAGCAGATCACAACTGCAGCACATGCGGGAGCAAGGTATATACATATTGACGTTATGGATGGTGTATTTGTTCCTTCCATATCGTATGGGATGCCTGTTATCAAAAGCATTCGTGGTGTTACGGATCGTACTTTCGATGTACATCTGATGATCGTTGATCCGCTTCGTTATATTGATGAGTTTGCAAGTGTCGGATCAGATATTATTACTTTTCATCAGGAGGCGGCAAGTGATCCCGGAGCAGTAATTGATGCGATTCACAGAAATGGTAAAAAAGCCGGAATGGCAATAAAGCCACATACAACAATAGATGCTTTTATACCCTATCTGGAACAACTTGATATGCTTCTGGTCATGAGCGTTGAACCGGGATTTGGCGGGCAAAAGTATATGGATTCTGCTACGGAGAAAATCCGTATGCTGAGAGCATTACTCGATGAACGTGGGTTACATACCGATATTCAGGTAGATGGCGGGATAACTGTTGATAATGTTCAAACGGTGGTCGAGGCAGGAGCTAACATTATTGTTGCGGGTTCAGCAATTTTTGGTGGCAATATTGAAACAAATGTAAATGAGTTTCTTATAAAGATGAAGTGATTGGTGTTGCAGGCAGAAATCCGTATGGGTTTTTGCCTGTTTTTTTATATAAATTAAATTACGTCCTATTACTTAAAAAGCGCTGCTTTGGATCGCGTTCCGGCGGAGATGGGGATGCCTCATTCACAACCAGCCGGAGTCAGAGCATCTCGTAAGTGAGATGCTGTATTTTAAAAAGTTTATTTCGGATTTTCATATAGAAAAAGGGCAGATACCTGTTTTGTGCTCAAAGGACAAAGAAACTTCGATTTGACTTTTATGCCGTGAAAAGGCATACTTAGTCTGTATAATTATAATAAAAAGAAGGCAAAGCATGTACAAAAAAATAAGAAGTAATGATTTATGTTGGTGTGGAAGTGGAAAAAAGTATAAAAAATGTCATGAGGCATTTGATCAACGGATTATCGACTGTGAAATGGCAGGGCATATTGTTCCTGACAGAAGCATTATAAAAACAGCGGAGCAAATAAAGGGAATCAAAGAAAGTGCCAAAATTAACATTGCATGTCTGGATTATGTAGCATCAAAAATTCATGCCGGTATGTCAACAGAAGAAATTGACCATCTCGTTGCAGAGAAAACCGCGGAAATGGGCGGAATCCCTGCACCTCTGAATTATGAAGGATTTCCCAAAAGTGTTTGCACATCTATAAACGATCAGGTATGTCATGGAATTCCCTCAAAGGATGACATACTGAAAGACGGGGATATTATAAATGTAGATTGTTCTACTATTTTAAATGGATATTTTTCAGATTCTTCAAGAATGTTCTGCATCGGAACCGTATCACCTGAAAAGAAAAAATTGGTAGAAGTGACGAAGGAGTGCGTCGAGATAGGAATAAAAGAAGTGATTCCGTGGCATTTTCTGGGAGATATGGGAGAAAAAGTGCATCAGCATGCACTTGAAAACGGGTATACAGTTGTGAGAGAAATTGGCGGACACGGTTGCGGAGTGGAATTTCATGAGGAACCTTACGTCAGCTATGTGACCAAAAAAGGAACTGAGATGCTCATGGTTCCGGGAATGGTATTTACGATAGAACCAATGGTAAACATGGGATCAGATGAAATTTTTGTCGATGAGGCAAATGACTGGACCGTTTATACAACAGACCGTAAACCTTCTGCACAATGGGAAGTTCAGGTTTTAGTGACAGAGGACGGCTGTGAAATTTTAGCATATTAATGTAAAGGAGTTGCAAGATAAATGACAGATAAGGGAAAATACTACATCACAACTGCAATTGCATATACTTCCGGGAAACCGCATATCGGCAACAGTTATGAGATTGTACTTGCAGATGCAATTGCCAGATACAAGAGAAGAGATGGTTATGATGTTCATTTTCAGACTGGTTCGGACGAGCATGGGCAGAAAATCGAAACACGTGCTATTGAAGCAGGATGCAGTTCACCAAAGGAGTTTGTGGATCAGGTATCTGACACAATAAAGGGTCTTTGGAATCTGATGGATACTTCGTATGATCGTTTTATTCGTACAACGGATGAAGACCACGTAAAACAGGTACAGAAAATTTTTAAGAAGTTTTACGATCAGGGAGATATCTATAAAGGTTCTTATAAAGGAATGTACTGTACAGAATGTGAAGCATTCTATACAGAATCACAACTCGTAAATGGAAGATGCCCGGAGTGCGGAGGAGAAGTACATCCTGCGGAAGAAGAGGCATATTTTTTCCGGATGAGCAAATATGGACCAAGGCTGATAGCATATATCAATGAGCATCCTGAATTTATTCAGCCCGTTGCACGTAAGAATGAAATGATGAATAATTTTCTGATTCCGGGGCTGCAGGATCTGTGTGTATCCAGAACCTCATTTAAGTGGGGCATTCCGGTTGACTTTGATCCCAAACATGTTGTCTATGTATGGTTGGATGCATTGACCAACTATATTACCGGAATCGGATATGATGCGGATGGAAACAGTTCAGAACAGTTTAAAGCACTTTGGCCGGCTGATTTACATTTAATTGGCAAAGATATCATACGTTTCCATACAATTTACTGGCCAATTTTTCTGATGGCACTCGATCTGCCGCTTCCAAAACAGGTATTTGGACACCCGTGGTTATTGCAGGGTGGAGAAAAAATGAGTAAGTCAAAGGGAAATGTGATTTATGCGGATGATCTGGTAGAAATTTTTGGAGTAGATGCTGTCAGATACTTCGTTTTGCATGAAATGCCTTTTGATAATGACGGTGTCATCACCTGGGAACTTATGGCGGAGCGTTTTAACTCGGATCTTGCAAATACATTGGGAAATCTGGTCAGCCGTACGATTGCCATGTCCAATAAATATTTTGATGGAGTTGTAGAGAATCTAAATGCTGTGGAAGCAGTTGATGAGGATCTGAAAAAAGTTGTGACAGGCTGTTATGCGAAGGTTGCCGGAAAGATGGAAGAACTTCGTGTAGCGGATGCAATTACGGAAATATTTGTTTTATTCAAGCGTTGTAATAAGTACATTGATGAAACAGAGCCCTGGACACTTGCAAAGGATGAGACGAAAAAGGACAGACTTGCAACTGTTTTATATAATCTTGCAGAATCTATAGTAATTGGCGCTTCTTTATTGGAGCCTTTTATGCCGAAAACTGCAAAGCAGATTGTTACAGAGTTTAATACGCAGATGAGAAGTTTTGAGCTTCTGAATCAGTTCGGACTGTATCCTTCGGGAACGAAAGTTACACAGGCACCGCAGATGCTTTTTGCACGAAAAGATCTGAAAGAAACATTGGATAAGGCAGCAAAGATTACAGAAAAACAAAAGAATGATTTTGAAACACAGCAGAAGACAGCGGCTGAAAATCTTGAAAAGGCAGGAAGAAAGCCCGAACTGCAAAAGAGTGAAGAGAAAGCGCAGGAAACAGCAGATATTATTGATATTCCGGCAAAACCGGAGATCACCTATGAGCAGTTTGCTGCAATGCAGTTTCAGGTCGGAGAAATCATAAAATGTGAAGCCGTGCCGAAATCAAAGAAGCTATTATGTTCACAGGTGAAAATAGGAAGTCAGACGAAGCAGATTGTTTCAGGAATACACAAATATTACGAACCGGAAGAAATGGTTGGAAAAAAAGTTATGGTTCTTGCAAACTTGAAACCGACAACCCTTGCAGGGGTAGTGTCTGAGGGAATGCTGCTGTGTGCAGAAGATGCAGAAGGAAATCTTGCATTGATGGTACCGGAAAAGCATATGCCTGCGGGAGCTGAGATTTGCTGATTTTCAGACAGCAGATCTGAAAATGTGTGTGAAAACTTGGGAGGAAATGCAGTGGTGCGTAAGGAAGAACTGACATACGATTCCAGAGACAGAAAAACCAAAATTCATGCAATCAGGTGGATTCCATCAGACAAGCCGATTGCTATCATACAGATTGTGCACGGTATGCAGGAATATGTCGATCGGTATGATGAATTTGCACGTTTTATGGCAGAACGCGGAATTCTTGTTGCAGGAAATGATCATCTGGGGCATGGCGGATCTGTGCATGAAGGTGATACCTACGGATATTTCTGCCAGGGAGATGCAGCAACAGTTCTTGTGAGAGACGTGCACAGGCTTAAGAAAATGAATCAGGAAGAATACCCGGGAATTCCGGTAATCATTCTGGGACACAGTTTTGGTTCTTTTGTAGTAAGAGAGTATCTGACCCGTTATGGAACCGGAATTGATGCAGCAATCATTTTGGGAACAGGGATGCAATCTCTTGGGCTGGTCAGATTTGCAAAATGTCTGGCAAGTTGTATCCAGTTTTTTGGCGGACCGAGGTATCGGTCTCGTTTGATTAATTATATTGCGTTTGGCAAATATCTGGCTAAGATACCGAATGCAAAAACAAAGCAGGACTGGCTATCTCATAATGAGACAAATATCGATGCTTATGTTAAGGATCCGGCGTGCAATTTCATTTTTACGCTAAATGGATTTTTGACAATGGGAGAACTTGTAAAACGTACGCAATCTGCAGACAAAATAGAAGATATTCCGAAAGATATGCCGATTTTACTGACATCAGGGGTAGAAGATCCGGTGGGAGACTATGGAGCCGGTGTTCAAAAACTCTATGAACTATATCAGAAAGAGCATCATTTTACTAAGGTAGAAATTAAGATATATGAAGGTTTCAGACATGAACTATTGCAGGAAACAGGTCGGCAGCAGGTGTTTGAGGATCAGTACAACTGGATCAGGAAAGTGATCGGGTAAGTGAGAGCAGAAGATATGAGTGACCAGAAACTTGAGGTCAGGCCTGCCGCTGCAGAAGAGTGGGATGAGGCAATGCAGCTGGTGCTAAGAACTTTTACAGAATTTGATGCACCAGATTATTCCCGGGAGGGGATTGCTAATTTTCACAGATTTGTTGCAGATGCAGAACTTCGCAGACTTTTTATGACAGGCGAGTACCAACTTTTTGTAGCAACGTTTGAGGGGAAGATCAGGGGAATTATTTCACTCCGGGAAAACAAACATATTTCATTACTGTTTGTTGAAGGAAGTTACCACCGAAAGGGAATCGGAAAATCACTTATCAGTTATGCCCGTGCGCGTACTGCAAAAGAAAAGAAAACAGAATGTATTACGGTAAATGCATCGCCTTATGCTGTCGGATTTTATCAAAAACAGGGATTTTGTAAACTTGGAGAAGAAATGACAGCAGATGGGATCAGATTTACACCAATGAAAATGATATTATAAGACGTACGGAGAAGGAAAAAATATGGGTAAATTTTTTGACTTGGACAGTCCAATTATGCGGACTTTGAATCGACTTGCGGATTTGATGTGGCTCAATATTCTGACATTGCTTTGTTGTTTGCCAATTATTACAGCAGGAGCATCATTAACGGCTATGCATTATGTCTTGCTGAAAATGGTCAGAAATGAAGAAAGTTATATTTCACGCGCTTTTTTCAAATCTTTTAAAGAGAACTTTAAGCAGGCGACTCTCTTATGGTTGATCATGCTTGTTGTAATTGCAATTATGGGGGCTGATTACTGGATATTGCGAACGGCAACTGATTTTCCGAGGGTTTTGGTCATCGTGATTGGTGCAGTCGGGGTCTTTTTGTATATGTTTTCACAGTATATTTTTCCACTTCAATCCAAATTTTCAAATACAATTCGCGGAACAATAAAAAATGCTGCGCTGATGTCAATTCTTGGGTTTCCCAGAACGATAGGAATGACAGCAGCTTCTTTCGTACCGCTTCTTTTGCTGTATCTGTTTGATATACGTGTTGTTCCGATCATTATCATGTTTGGATTCAGCGGACCAGGCTATTTGTGCGCAATGCTTTATAATGGGCTTTTTAAGAAATTTGAGCCTGAAGAGAAAGTGGTTTCTGAAGAAGATGAAATGAATGATGTGATCAGTACTTTGAGCGAAGGCAAACAGGAAGAGGATCAGAAGTAAAGTAATAGAGGGTGGGGATGAAAACAGTCAGGCAGTGGATTTGGCTATTGTTGGCTTTTGGGGTAGTTCTATTCTTTATTGGGTTCAGTTTTATGCGGTATGCAATTTATAATTCGCACAGTCAGGTTGAAGCGGAATTAATGCATACTGTTGGTGAAAGAGCAGAGAAAATGTCGGATCAGTTGCTGCGAATGGACGCTGCAGCTGGTCCTGTTTGCTTTTATCTGAAAAAAGACATGAGTATTGTAAAGCAAAGAGAGGCCGCTGAAGCTTTGAAATCTACTACAGGAGCATATCTTGTTGTGATCAGTGATCAAAGCGGATGTGGGTATGCGTCAAATCATGCGACGGTATCAATTGGGGAAACAGATTACTTCCAGAAGATGAAAGAGAAAACCGGGACAGGTTACTACTATACAAAAGATGATGGAATAACAGATGCACAGGCAATTGTGACAGCAGTACCATTTGATGTTACAGATGACCATACCGATTATATTATAATGTATCTTGATAAGAAGAAATGGATTTCCATTGCTTCTTCCGGCAGATTCAGAAATGAACTTGATACAGTAATCAATCAGAGCGGTGATGTGATTGCAACGTCAGCGCTGGCACACCCATTTGTAAAAGATGGATCTTTATGGGACAATCTGCATGACACAAGCCTTTCAGTCGGACAGGTGAACAGTTACATTGTTCGTCATGTGAGTGAGGTGTTTAAGGCAGAAGGTGGGGTAGTTCTGATAGAAGCGCCGCTTATGATAAATGATTGGGCGCTTACAACAGGAATTGATGAATCGCTTTTGAACAAAATGTATGCACAGGAATGGCAGCAGACACAGACAATGCTGTTGAATCTCCTTGTCGCGATCATTTGCTTCACAGTGATTGTGACAGTTATGCTGATATTGGAACGTAAAAAGAACAGTGCAGTTCATGAGGGGCTAAAAGAAAAAGCGGAGACAGATTCTCTTACAGGATTGTTAAATAAGGCATCAACGGAGCGCGCAATCAGGAAATACATGATGCACAATCAGGGGAAAAAAGGTCTGCTTTTTTTGCTGGACGTGGATAACTTTAAAGGTATTAATGATACACTTGGACATGCGTTTGGAGACGAAGCACTCAGAGAGTTTGGCTTTCGCGCAAGTATGTTATTCAGATCTTCAGATATTTCAGGCAGGATCGGCGGAGATGAATTCATGATTTTCCTGAAGGATATTCCGGAAGAAATGATGGAGGAAGAAACACATAAACTGGAAGAATTTATAGCACATTTCAGTGCAGGAAACGGTTATATCAGGCATGAAGTGACGGCAAGTGTAGGAGGGGCAATTTTTCCAAAAGATGGGGATACATTTGAAAAACTTTATGAAGCTGCAGACAGAGCACTTTACCAATCGAAGAATCATGGAAAAAGTAAAGTGACGATGGCCGGATGAAATTTTGGATATTCTGTATAATAAAGTAAAAAAAATTCGTCAGAATATCACTTCGCTTATTGGATGAAAAAAAGAAATGAGCATTTTGGCGAATGTTTCAAAAAAACTTTGTGGAATTGTGGCATAGGAAAAAAAAATGAGTTTCGGTATACTGAAAAGGTATTAAGGAATGTTTAACCAATGTATATGGCAGGGAGGAAAATGTAATGGCAAGTTTATCATTAGAGAATATTACAAAACAGTATCCTAATGGCTTTGTAGCTGTTAAGGACTTCAACCTTGAAGTTCAGGATAAGGAATTTATCATTTTCGTAGGACCTTCAGGATGTGGAAAATCTACAACACTTCGTATGATCGCAGGATTGGAAGATATTTCTTCCGGTTCATTAAAGATTGGCGGAAGAGTTGTAAATGATGTAGAACCTAAGGACAGAGATATCGCAATGGTATTCCAGAACTATGCTCTGTATCCGCATATGACAGTATATGATAACATGGCATTCGGACTTAAACTCAGAAAAGTTCCGAAGGATGAAATTGATAAAAAGGTTAAAGATGCAGCAAAGATTCTGGATTTGACAAATCTGCTTGATCGTAAGCCGAAGGCTCTTTCCGGCGGACAGAGACAGCGTGTTGCTATGGGACGTGCAATTGTACGTAATCCTAAAGTATTCCTGATGGATGAACCTCTTTCAAATCTGGATGCAAAGCTTCGTGTTCAGATGCGTACAGAGATTGCAAAGCTTCACCAGAGACTTGGTACAACAATTATCTATGTAACACATGATCAGACAGAAGCTATGACTCTGGGTACCAGAATCGTAGTTATGAAGGATGGTATTGTTCAGCAGGTTGATACACCGCAGAATCTGTACGATGCACCTTGCAACCTCTTCGTTGCGGGATTCATGGGATCTCCGCAGATGAACTTCATGGATGCAGTTGTTGAAATCAAGGGCGAGACAGCATACCTTAAGATTGCTGATCAGAGTATTGAACTTCCGCCGGCTAAATCTAAGAAGATGGTTGAAGGTGGTTATAACGGAAAGACGGTTACATTTGGTATTCGTCCGGAAGATGTAGATGATTCCGAAATGTTTGTTAATACAGCAAAGGCAGTATTTGAATCAACTGTAAATGTATATGAGTTGCTTGGTGCAGAAGTTTATCTGTATTTTGATCTGGAAGGCTTCCCGATCACAGCAAGAGTTGATTCCCGTACAACAGCAAGACCTGGTGATAAGGTTAAGTTTGGTTTCGATGTTGAAAAGATCCATGTATTTGACAAAGAGACAGAACTTGTTATTACAAACTAATTGCAAATTCGAGGGGGATGCAGAAATGCATCCCCTTTTTGCGTGAATAAGCAGAGCCATGTGACTTTGCACAGACATTGTGTTTACACAAATGGATGTGAAAAGTCATATGGCGAACAACACGACCGAGGAGTCGCAGACTCCGAAGGTGGTGTCTGCTTATTCAAAAAGAAAGCAGAGCCATGTGACTTTGCACAGACATTGTGTTTACACAAATGGATGTGAAAAGTCATATGGCGAACAACACGACCGAGGAGTCGCAGACTCCGAAGGTGGTGTCTGCTTATTCAAAAAGAAAGCAGAGCCATGTGACTTTGTGCAGACATTGTGCCCACACGAATGGATGCAAAAAGACATATGGCGAGCAACACGGCCGAGGAGTCGTAGACTCCGAAGGTGGTGTCCGCATTATTTACATGAAAAGAGAACAACTGCGGATATCGCTGCGGATATAAGCGAAGCTGTGCTTGCAGATACCCGTAAAATGCATTAAAATAAGCAATATGGCACATATGGTTATCCACATGTAGTGAGAAAGGAAGCAGAACGAATGATATCCGCACAGGTAATAAAAACAAGCATAGAGGAACTTCAGACAATCACAAGAGTGGATTTATGTGTACTTGACTTAAGTGGGAGTGTTGTTGCATCTACTAAGGAAAGTGAAAGTATTGACTCTGGATTAATTACAAATTTTGCGAATTCGCCCGTTGACAGCCAAGTGATTGGAAATGATCATTTATTGAAAGTTTTAGACGAGGGAGAACTTGCATATATTTTGATTGCAAGTGGAAATGGGGAAAATACCTATACAGTTGGGAAGATCTGCGTAAGCCAGCTGCAAAATCTGATTGTTGCATACAAGGAACGATATGACAGAAATAATTTTTTCCAGAATCTGATGCTGGATAATCTTTTGCTGATCGATATATATAATCGTGCGAAGAAACTGCATATAGAGGTGACAGTTCCAAGGGTTATTATCCTGATTGAGACGAATACGGAAAAAGATAATACAGTTGCAGAACTGTTGGGCGGAATGTATACATCACAATCAGGAGATTATATCACTGCTGTTGATGAAACGAGTGTTATTTTAATAAAATCACTTGCTTCGGGGGAAAATTATGATGCAGTAAAGCAAATTGCAACAACGATTGTTGATATGATAAATACGGAAGCGATGATGAATGTCCGCGTAGCATACGGAACAATTGTAAGTGAACTGAAGGATCTGAGTAAGTCATACAAAGAAGCAAAGATGGCACTCGAAGTAGGGAAAATCTTTTATGTAGAAAAAAAAGTAAATGCATATAATACATTGGGTATCGGTCGATTGATCTATCAACTTCCCATTAATTTGTGCAGAATTTTTATTGAAGAGATTTTTGGTGAGAATGACATTCTTGATAGTCTGGATGAAGAAACGCTGAATACGATCAACAAGTTTTTTGAGAATAATCTGAATGTTTCTGAAACCTCCAGACAGTTATTTATTCACAGAAATACACTTGTTTACCGCATAGAGAAGCTTGAAAGAAGTACCGGACTGGATATCAGGAAATTTGATGATGCGTTGACCTTTAAGATTGCGCTTATGGTAGCGAGTTATATGAGATATCTTGATACACATGAATATTAATATTATTATGCATACAGAAATAGAAAAAAGGCAGGATTTGTTTTATATATCCTGCCTTTTTTGCGTTAAAAAATCGGTTAACTGAGGAATAAAAAATTATAAACCTTTATAATCAAATAATGGAATAAAGCTTTCGCTTGCAGTATCACTCCCTTGAATAAAGCCATTCTCAATACCAAGTGAGATGGCAAAATCCGTAAGTGCATCGTATTCATCAGAACTGATTTTTCTGGTTAGTGATGGATAGATTTTTGCCTGCTCCATAGGTGTATATTGATTCATGATACTGATATATATTTGTGAACCAAATGTATCATACAGATATCGAATAACGTTTTTGGAGTCTGCAAATGAACCCGGAAGCATCAGATGTCTTACAATAACACCCTTTTTCATAAGAGGACCAGAATAATCCTGACAATCATCAATAGAATCTGAAGAGGAAAGATCCTCAATCAGTTCATTATATTGTGTGGCAGAAATTGTAAGTGCAGAAGAATCTTCCGGGATATAAAATGCAGGGGCACCTGTTTGACGAATCATTTCATGCAGTGCATCATTACAGCGTTCAAAATAATCCGGTGCATTTGAATATTGTGCGCTCAGCTTGTCGGATACATATTTACAATCGGGAAGATAGATATCAATTAAACCGTCGAGCATTCGAAGCGTTTCCGGAAGCTCATATCCGCTGGTATTATATACAACAGGAATATTTAAACCATTATTTTTGGCATAAGTAAGTGCGACAGCAATTTGTGGAACAAAATGAGTAGGGGTAACCAGATTGATATTACAGGCATTCTGCTCCTGCAGTTCCAGAAAAATTTCTGAAAGTCGCTGTACAGTGACTCCCTTTTGAACTTCACTGTGTGCAATTAGATAATTCTGGCAGAAAATGCAACCCATGTTACATCCACTGAAAAAAACTGCACCAGATCCTGCTTTACCTGAAATGCAGGGCTCTTCCCACATATGCAGAGCAGCTCTTGCTGCGGTTATGACACTGGTCTGGCCACAATAACCGGTTTGACCATTGACTCTGTTCACATGGCAATTCCTTGGGCAAAGTGTGCAGTCTGAAAGAATTTTGTTATAAGTTTGCTCATTCATGAAATATAAGTTCCTTTACAAAAAAGCCGCGATACTGTGGAGGACACATGCACGTTTTCTCCCGGACTTAACCAGGCGACCTTACAACACATGAAAGATTCTGTTTAGTGCTGCTTCGTTCCCGACCTGACACGTTTCACAGATTTCCATTGCATAAGACCCGATTAAATACACGAAAGGACTGCTACATGCGCCCTTCACAGAACCGTGGCTCTGTGTATTTGAATAGTAACAATATATATGTTTTTTGTGGGATTGTCAATTATGGCTTATATGGAATAATCATATTCGCGAAGAGCTTTTCCCTGATCAACCAGATCCTGCAGGGTGACGCTGTCTACGTAATCATTGACAACCTTATCCAGACCGCGCCAGAAAGATAAAGTGGGGCAGTCTTCCGCATTGGGACAGTTTACGGTATCAGAACCTTCTGACAGACATTCAACAGGAGTCAGATCACCTTCCATGGTTCGGAGAATATCTCCAATTCGGTATTCATATGGTTTTCTTGCCAAACGGTGTCCACCATTATTTCCGCGCATACTTCTGAGATATCCGGCTTTGTTCAATACGGTAACAATTTGTTCCAGATATTTGACTGTAATACCCTGACGTTCAGAAATATCTTTAAGCGCAATATATTCGCCTGTATCATGAAGCGCAAGATCAATCATAACGCGAAGAGCGTATCTTCCTTTTGTTGAAATTTTCATATTCATTCCTCATTTCTGTTTGTAAAATATACAATCTGTACACTATAGTTATCTGATGCATAAAGGTGATACCAATGCATGCAGGAAGCGATTGCGGTGTATATAATTATTACTCAAACTTCGCACTTCAATAAGTGTATATGCACCTTGAAAATTCAATAATAACTGGCATAAGAATAGCATGAAACCTATGGTTTTGGTATAATTAAGTTACCACACCAAATCATAAAAACCGGAGGCTCATGCTATGAATAAAAGTATAACACAAGCAACACAGAATGATAAACAGATTTCTAAATCTATCAAACGATTTTTTATAAGATTCCATATTTCATCAGCTTTAAAAGCATCCAATGCTTATAAGAAAAAAGGAACTCCAGTAACCGAAATTTTTCAATATATGTTTCTGTTGATTTTCTCTAACAGAAGCATGTATATGAACCTGATTACTGGTCGTAATACTCCAAATTTTGCAAAAGATACTGTATATCGTTTTATGAAAATGATTCAGGTTAACTGGATCCGCTTTACAACTATTCTTGCATCAAGAATTATTAAGGATGAAATTCTTCCTTTGGATTCCGAAGACCGTGTGAATGTCCTTATCATAGATGACTCCATGTTCGAACGTAACCGTTCTAAAAAGGTGGAACTTCTTGCTAAAGTGTTTGATCACGCAAAACATAAATATCGTTTCGGATTTAGAATGCTTACATTAGGTTGGTCAGATGGAAGTACATTTCTTCCAATCAACAGCATACTTCTCTCATCGGAAAATAAAAGAAACCGCATTAATGAAGCAGCTCAAGTTGATAAAAGAACAGTTGGTTACAAACGCCGAAAATTATCTATGGAAAAAGGAACTCATGCTATGCTAAAACTGCTGTGTGAAGCCAAGAAGGCGGCAATTCCAGCAAAACATGTTCTTTTTGATAGCTGGTTTTCATCACCAAGTACGCTGCATGCTGTAAAATCTATTGGTTATGATGTCATTGGAATGGTTAAGAAAACACCCAAAATGTTCTTTCGTTACAATGGCGAGGATATGTCTCTTATATCAATCTACAGCAAAAACAAGAAAAAACGTGGCAAATCAAAATATCTGCTCTCCGTTATTGTTGATGTTGTAAAGGATGATGAAATCATTCCGGCTAAAGTAGTTTATGTCCGCAATCGCAATAAGCGAAAAGAATACCTTTGTCTTATTTCTACAGATATAAGCCTGGATGAAGCTGAAATCATCAGAATCTATGGAAAGCGCTGGGATATTGAAGTCTTTTTCAAGGTATGTAAAAGCTATCTCAGTTTAAGCAAAGAATGCAATTCTCTATCCTATGATGCAATGACTGCACATACAGCAGTTGTTTTTACGCGTTATATGATGCTTTCCCTGGAAAACCGGGAGTCAAGTGACAACCGCTCACTTGGGGAACTGTTTTTACACTTTTCTGATGAAATGTCTGATATCACATGGATACAGGCTTTTCAAATGATGCTTCAAATGTTCAGAACTATACTTGCTGATTACTGCGAATTATCGGATGAAAAAATCGATGAATTGGTGGATGCGTTTATGAATGCAATTCCAGCATTGTTGAAAACGCAGCTCAAAGCAGCATAATCACTAAACATTGACAACTGAATAACTGCCAGATATTGAATTTTCAAGGTGCATAGTTAAAATTTATGTGCGAAGTTTGAGATTATTATATATAATACGCATATATGTATCATAACACAGGTTTAAGGAGAAATACTAGTAAAATAGTATGAAATGTCTGATTAGATGAAAAAAAGCGAAGAAGAGATAAAAGAAACAGCACTGCAGAAAAAGCAGATAAAGTATATGAAGGCGGCGATGATGCAGGCAAAGAAAGCATATCAGTTGGGAGAAGTACCAATTGGATGTGTAATTGTTTATCATGATCAAATTATAGGAAGAGGTTATAATAGGAGAAATACAGATCATTCAGCATTGGCGCACGCCGAGATAACAGCCATTAGAAAAGCGGATCGCTTTTTGCAGGACTGGAGACTGGAAGAATGCACACTCTATGTGACACTCGAACCCTGCCAGATGTGCGCGGGTGCTATTGTACAGGCGCGGATTCCGGAGGTCGTAATAGGTACAATGAATCCGAAAGCAGGGTGTGGCGGATCTATATTGAATATTCTGGAGAATCCGGAATTCAATCACCAGGTGAAGGTTACAAGAGGGGTAATGGAAGAGGAATCGAGTCGCCTTCTGAAAGACTTTTTTACGGAACTGCGCATTCGAAATCGTATGGAAAAAAAGAATCATATGACACAGAATCCCCCAGGCAGGGTTGACGGACGGGAATAAATTGAGTACAATTCACTCGTTATCAGAGTAGAAAGGATATTTTATATGCATGAATTACCGGTAGTAATGGATATCATCCGGGAGATGGATGAACAAGCGCAAAAGTGCGGATTTGAAAAAATCACGGAGATTGATCTTGTAATTGGTGAATTATCTTCTGTTGTTGATGAATCTGTACAAATGTATTTTGATGTTGCGTCTCAGGATCATCCCTGCGAAAATGCAAAACTGAAATTCGAGCATGAACCTGCTATGCTGAAATGCAAAGAATGTGGAAGCGAGTTTCCGCATGAGAGGGCGTTTACCTGTCCGAAGTGCGGGGGAGACAGCGCACTGATCAAGGGAAGCGGACGAAGCTTCTATATTCGTTCGTTTGATGGAGATTTATACAAGAAACAAGAAGAAAGGGAAACAGAATGAAAGTTATTATAATGAAAGAACTGTTGGAGGCAAATGACCGTCTGGCAGAAGAAAATCGTAATTATTTTAAGGAGAACCATGTATTATGCGTTAATCTGATGGGTTCTCCGGGAGCCGGAAAAACAACACTGATTTCTGCAATTGCTGATGAGTTGAGCGATATAAAGATCGGAGTTGTAGAAGGTGATATTGCATCTTCCATTGATGCGGATGAACTGGAAGAAAAAGGTGTTCATTCTTCTCAGATCAATACATGTGGGGAGTGTCATCTGGATGCACATGTTATTCGGCAGGGGGCAGAAGAAATTGCAATGAAGAATGCAATTGTATTTGTGGAAAATGTCGGTAATCTGATCTGCCCGGCAGAGTTTGATCTTGGAGAAGCAGTCAGGCTTCTGGCAGCAAGTGTTCCGGAAGGTGATGATAAGCCATATAAATATGTTCCCATGTTTAGCTATGCGGATGTTGTGGCGCTTACAAAGTGTGACCTGAAAGAAGCGGTTGGATTTGATACAGAGTATTTTAAAAAGGGACTTCGTGCAATTTCAGAAGCTCCCATATATGAAATCAGCCTGAAGAACGGACAGCCGAAAGAAGGAATAAAGGAATTGGCTGAATTTTTAAGAAAAAAATATGAAAATATGTAATTATTTCATGCAAATATTGGAATAAATTGTTCATAATAATACAAAATTCCGGTACAACTGCTATAATAGTTGTATCGGAATTTTTTTACATAAAAAATAGAATTCTGACAGATAGAGACAGGAGGTCTTATGAGTAAGGGGAAAGAAAAAAAACAGAAAAAAGCCGGGAAAATCAGAAACAAGTTATTGATTTACATTATGCCGATAGTAATTGCAACGATTGTATTACTGGTATTTCTGACAGCCACACTATCCAGGAAAAGCATGACGGCAATGGCAGAAAATGAACTGGATTCCTCCATTACAAACCAGGCAGATAATATTGAATCCTGGCTGGATGAAAATCTGGAATTTTTTGCAACAGCAAAGCAGACAATAGAAAGCACACATCCGGATGCGGTACAGTTACAGACGATGCTGGATTCGTATTACGGATTTGATAAAAATTCTCCGGATGGTCTGTATATCGGAACAGCCGGCGGACAAATGTTTAAGGCAACAGAATCCAAAAAAGATACCAGTGATCCGACATCAACTACCTGGTACAAGCAGGGACTTACCAGAGTCGGAATGGCATATGGAGCTGCCTATAAAGATTCAAGTGGCAATAATGTGATCAGTGCAACAGGAATTTTAAATGACGGAGCGGATGAAATTAAGGTAATCGCGGCGGATGTTACACTGGATCAAATCAGTATTATTGTTAATTCCGGTGTAAAAATGCAGGATGCAAGCTCTTTTCTGGTGGATACATCGGATAATACAATTTTGGCACACAGAGATGCAGCGCTTGTTTCCACGACCTTATCGGAAAATGATAAAAATCCATTGATGAGCGGTGTTGCAAAAGCGCTTGCGGGAAGAAATTACACAGACGCAACGATAGCAAATTATATGGTGGCATATAAACAGATATCAGGAACGGATTGGGTTTTGGTTTCTTACATCAAAACAAATGTAATTTTAGCAACCGTCATGAGATTAAGCAATATTCTGATTATGATCGGAATAGTCGCAGTCATATTGATCAGTGCGATGATTGCAATCATTGTCAGCAAAGTAATATCTCCGATTTCTTCTATTACAAGGAATATCTCAGATATGTCTTCCGGTGATTTTACAATTGCGGTAAATGCAAAGAGTGATGATGAAATTGGAATTATGGGAAATAAGGTAGGGGAGTTTGTTGTCAGTATGCGCAACATGATTTCTAGCATTCATTCGGAATCTGAAAGACTGAAAGTGCAGTCGGATAACAGCGACCAGGTGTCCAAAGAAATGTATGATGCATCTCAATCGCAGGCAGAAGCGATGAAAGAACTGAATCAGACAGTTGATCAGCTTGCGTCGGCAGTCAATGATATTGCACAGAATGCGACAACACTTGCAACCGTGGTTTCAGATACAAGAGAAAACAGTGAAAAGGCAGATGCCAGTATGAAAGAAACGGTCCAGATCTCACAGCAGGGACGTGCAGATATGGAACAGCTCAGTGAAGCGATGAAAGAAATTCAAATGGCAAATAGTCGTTTGGTGGATTCTGTCAATAAAGTTGGTTCAGCATCTGAACAGATAACCAATATTGTTGGACTGATCGCAAATATTGCGGAAGAAACCAATCTTTTATCTTTGAATGCTTCTATTGAGGCGGCAAGAGCAGGAGAGGCCGGAAAAGGCTTTGCAGTTGTTGCGACCGAAATCGGAAAACTTGCGCAGACGAGTGCCGACAGTGCCAGTAATATCGGAAGTCTGATCAGTGAAGTGCATAATCTGATCGCAGATGTTGTCGGGCAGGCAAATACGAGTGCAGATAGTATACAGCATAATTCAGAGCTGATTGAAACGGCGGTCAAGACTTTTGACCGGATCTTTAATAATATTCAGGACTCAAATGAATTAATTGAGAAGATGATCAGCGATGTTGAAAAAGTTGATGATGTTGCCACAAATGTTGCGGCAATTTCCGAAGAACAGGCAGCAAGTGCGGATGAAATTCTGGCAACCTCTCAGAACATGGTAGAGCAGGCAAACAGCATTACCAGAAGCAGCCAGGATGTAGCAACAAATTCTCATGAACTTGCCAATACTTCAGAAACGCTTACAACATATGTGCAGAAGTTCAAAATATGAGGGGGTGGCAGCATATGAATAAACAGAAAATAAAAAAAATTGCAGCAGCTATGATGGTTGGAACTATAACCGTGGGAATGCTGTTCGGATGTGGAAAAGCGGAGACTGCGGGAAGTGCAGGAGGTGTTAAAATATTATATACAGCGGGTGCAAATGATGATCCGTTTCGGACAAGCCTGAGTAATGCAATCGAATCCTCAGCGCAAAGTAATGGGGTAACGGTAGAGACAAAGCTTTGCGATAATAAGCTGCAGAAGCAGGTCGAAGATGTGAAACAGGCAAAAGCAAATGGATACAGCGCAATCATTATTCGACCGGTTGATCCATCTACAGCACTTCAGCTGGAAGTCGCTGCAGACGGGCTTCCAATTGTTTTTCTCAATAATATGCCTGATAAGAGCAGATTGACAGCAAATAAATACATATATGTAGGTTCTAATGAAGAACAGGCCGGGAAGTATCAGGCTGAGTATGTTTTGAAGAAATTAGGAAATCCTTCTACGATGAATGTAGTTATTCTGGAAGGGGAAAAAGGGCATTCAGGCACAATCGGAAGGACTGCTGCGGTAAAGAATACGTTGAAAGATGCCGGCGTAAAGGCTAACTACGTATTTATTGATTATGCAAACTGGTCAGATACGGAAGCAGAAACGAAAATGAATCTGTTCTTCAAAACAGGACAGTCCTGTGATGCAATTTTCTCAAATAATGACACTATGGCACTTGGCGCATGTAAAGCACTGAAAGATCAGGGAATGGATCCTGCATCGATTCCGGTTACGGGAGTAGATGCAACTGCAGACGGATGTGCTTCCATTGCGGCAGGAGAAATGGCATTTACCGTTTTTCAGGATGCAGATGGACAGGGTAAAGCTGCAGTAGCGGCAGCGGCAGCACTTGGAAAAGGTAAAACCATATCCGCTGTAAAAGGTGCAACAGAAGATGGAATCTTTGTTTGGGTGCCATTTGTACCGGTTGATGCTTCAAATGTTTCCCAGTATCAATGAGAAAAAAATAAAAAAATCAGCCCTCTGTCTTTTCGACAGGGGGCTGATTGCTGCTGTAAAGTGTTCTTTCTAATTTTCAATATTATCTGCGGGATCAATATGACTCATTTGCTGCAATAAAGATATTTTTGTATCATATAGTTTCTGAGACAAATCAACATATACCTGATGTGGATTTACCAGACGTCTTGTTTCATCCCATAGGGTTGCCTGTTCCTGCTGACAGTATGTACGAATATCCATAACTTTTGGAGAATTATAGCAGCACTGACCGTTTTGAAATATCGGTTTCATCAGTTCGCGCAATACAAATGATCCGGGCTTTAACATCGTTTTCTTCCATGGTTCAAGCGGATCAAAAAGCAGAAGCGGTTTATCTTCCGTAAATTCTTCATTATCCATACAGATCAGATCAGCTTTGATTTTACCGGAAGCCTTTTCATAAATACGATATATTTTTTTGTTGCCCGGATTGGTTATTTTTTCTGTATTTTCTGACAGTTTGATCTTGGGCTGAAAGGTTCCGTCGGGATTCATAATGGCAGCAAGTTTATAGACACCGCCAAATGATGGATTATCTTTGGCAGTAATCAGATTGGTGCCAACTCCCCAGGAAGTAATGGCAGCGCCCTGCGTTTTTAAAGAATCGATCAGGTACTCATCCAGATCATTGGAAGCGGAAATGATGGCATCCGAGAACCCGGCATCATCCAGCATCTTCCTGGCTTCTTTGGAAAGGTAGGCAAGATCGCCGCTGTCAAGGCGGATTCCATAAAAAGAAAGTGGAATATTTTCTTCACGCATTTCGCGAAAAACACGGATTGCATTTGGCACGCCGGATTTTAAAGTATCATAAGTGTCTACCAGTAGAATGCAGGCAGAAGGATATAATCTTGCATAAGATTTAAAAGCACTGTATTCATCAGGAAAACTCATAATCCAGCTGTGTGCATGCGTTCCCTTAACAGGAATGTCAAAAAGCTGCCCGCATAAAACGTTGGAAGTGCCATTGCATCCGCCAATCACGGCAGCCCTTGCACCGTAAGTGCCGGCATCAGGGCCCTGCGCGCGGCGAAGACCGAATTCCATAATACCGTCACCACGGGCAGCATAACAGATTCGGGCAGCCTTTGATGCAATCAGAGACTGGTGATTTATAATATTCAAAATAGCAGTTTCCATCAGTTGAGCCTGCATAATAGGTGCAACGACCTTTACAAGAGGTTCTCGCGGAAAAATAATCGTACCTTCCGGAATGGCATAGATATCTCCCGTAAAATGGAAATCCCGAAGATATTCCAGAAAAGGCTCATTAAAAATTCCAATAGAACGTAAATAATCAATGTCTTCATCTGTAAAACAAAGATTTTTGACATAATCAATAACCTGTTCCAGACCTGCCATGATGGAATAGCCGCCACCAAAGGGATTAGTGCGATAAAAAGCATCAAAAATGACAGTTTCATTCTGATTCTTGTTTTCAAAGTAGCCTTGCATCATGGTCAGCTCATACAGATCAGTCAGCAGCGTAAGGTTCTGTTTTGACATTTCACCCTCATTTCCGCATATTTCGCAATATATTTCAAATAATAATGCCAATATTCTACAACTTTTTCGCAGAAAAAGCTATAATGGAGCTTAATACAGGGAGGGATATCATGCGATTCGTAATACAGGTGGTTACGCAGGCAAAAGTGACTGTGGATGATCAGGTGAAGGGGGAGATTGGGAGAGGACTGCTGGTGCTGATCGGAATAGGCAGGGATGATACAATAGAAACAGCTGATAAAATGATCAAAAAGCTGCTTGGGATGAGAATATTTGCTGACGAAAACGGAAAAACAAACCTTTCTCTGGCAGATGTTTCAGGAGAACTGCTTTTAATCTCGCAGTTCACGTTATATGCGGATTGCAGACATGGAAACCGACCGGGATTCACGGATGCTGGTGCACCGGATTCTGCAAATGAACTGTATAAATACATTTTGTCTGCGTGCAGGAAACAGGTTCAGGTTGTTGAGAAAGGTATCTTTGGAGCAGATATGAAAGTAACGCTTACCAATGATGGACCGTTTACGATAATTCTGGATTCTGAAGATCTGAAATAGGTGAAAGGCGTGTCTGACCCGGGATTGCAGTTCTTTTCTCTTCGATAAATTCTTCGACCTGTTTGAGATGATCTTTATTACGACGGGTTTCTCCTTTTTGTAGCTCTTTTCGGTAGGCAGATGGGGATAATTTTTTTTCCAGTCGAAAAGCTTTGGAAAAAACCATCGGATCCGAGTATCCGCAGGAAATGGCAATGCTCTCAATGGGAAGCTCTGTCAGCTGCAAAAGTTCGACCGCTTTGGCGATACGAAAAGATGTAAGGTATTGTTGGGGAGACATTCCCGTCGCTTTTTGAAAAAGCGTATACAGATAGCTGCGATTGATGCATACATATGCGGCAACATCAGTAATTTTGATTGGATTGTAGTAGTTGGCCCGGATGAAGGAAACAGCTTTTGGACATAATTGTTTGCCCCTGCAGAATCATTTTTTTCAGGAATGGAACTGCTTGCGACCACTGATAAAAATAGTGAAAGTTGGCCGTTACGTTCCAATACATCAGCAATGCTGAACGTATTATGCTCCATCATGTTGTGGACAATTTCGTAGATCCGGTCAGAGTCATCACAGCGAAATACCGGCTGTTGCAAAGACAGTCCAAGCAGTGTAATGGTCTGAGGGGCAAGATTTCCGCCGAAACCTACCCAGACATATGTCCAGGGATCATTCGCATCCGCTTCGTAATAGGCGAGTTCTTCGGGGGTGATCAGAAAACCGTAGCCGGCTTCAAGGGGATATTTTTTGCCGCCAATCGAGAAATGGCCTTTTCCACTGATAATGAAATGAATCATGTAATGCGGTTTGATGGCAGGACCAAACGAATGATGGGGCAATGTCTGGGAAAGACCACAGCAGGTTACATAAAGACTGCCTGATTCTTCTTCTGCAAACTCCAGTTTATATGCTTTTTCCATAATGAGCCTCTTTTTTTCAGTCAATTATTTATATATTTCATTTTATGATGGGAAGAAGATACAATCAAGTAAAAGGAGCTATTTCTTCATTTGAACAGGCTTAAGGAATTTATTTTGCAGGTTCGGATATTTACGAGAGGACTGCTTTACCGATATTATAAAATAAGGTACAATTAAAAACACTGAAACAATTTTATATGAGGAACAGAATATGAATATGAAGGATGTCTGCGAAGCCGGAAGCAATATCATGAATGCTGTGGCGGATGCAGTTGAGACAAATGATTACAGTAATCTGAGCAGTACAATAAAAAATCGTGTTACAGATGTGACAGTAGGGATATCCAAAACTGTTGCAGACAAAGCAGACCAGATCAGCAAACAGTATACGGGACAGAATATGACCGGCAGAAACGGTGGCAGTGTACATAAACCTGCGGAAAGATCCGGAAACGGGCAAAACTGGGCTGTGAAAAACACAAAGCCGGTTTCCTATTTTGCGCAGAGAAGAGTGAGCCAGGTTGGTGCAATCGGATGTATTATCGGTGGTGCGTTCGGCTTGATCAGCAGTGTGACTTTATCAGGGGTTCTGCTCGGTGTGGCAACAGTTTTTTTCAGTGTGTCACATATAATTTCGCTTGTGGTACTTTTGATCACAGCCCTTTTGATGGGAGGCTTTTCTCTTTTGCTTGGGAATGGCATAGCGCAGAAAAAACTGGTCAGTCATTATTACGAATATGCCAGAAAGCTGGGCGCGGCAGAGTTCTTTTCCATTCAGGAATTTGCGGCAAGACTTGGCTGCAGTGAAAAGACATTGCGAAGAGAACTGCAGAAAATGATGAAGAGGGGAATGCTCAGAGCCAGGATGGACGACCGTCAGACAACGGTCATGCTGACGGATCATGCCTACCATCAGTATACAGAAGCGGAAGCAACCAGAAGAGCAAGGGAAAAAGAAGAACAGCTGCGCAGTGAGAAGCTGGATTCGGCAGATGTTTCTGAAGATGTCAGAGATATTCTGAAAGAGGGAAACGCATATCTGAAAAAGGTACATGAAATAAATGATCTGATACCGGATACAGAAGAAATGTCCCGAAAGATTTACCGGCTTGAAGATATTATGAACAGAATTTTTGATCGTGTTGAAAAACAGCCCCAGAGTGCACAGAATCTGAGGAAATTTATGACTTATTATCTTCCGACAACACTGAAATTGTTAAATGCTTATGTTGAGTTGGATTCTCAGCCGCATGTCGGGCAGAATATTGCACAGACCAGAAGTGAAATCGAAGATACGATGGATACGATTAATGATGCTTTTGAAAAACTTCTGGATAGCCTGTTCGAAGATGTTGCATGGGATATATCATCGGATATTTCAGTAATGAAGACAATGATGGCACAGGATGGACTGACAAGGCATGGTGCAATGAACACGGGAACTGTGCAGGAAGATACAGAAGAATAAAGCAAACAGGGGAGAAAAGGCTATGGATTTTAAAAATGAAACAGCACCTACATTGGCATTTGATCTGACAATGCAGACAGAGCAGCAGATGCCGATGCAGACACTGCAGAATGAGCAGGTACCACAGAAGGAAATGACGACCACCAAGCAGGCGGAGCAGGAGCTGACACCGCAGGAAATGGAGCAGGTAGATGCATTTGTGAAGCAGATTGATCTGACAAATTCACAGGCAATCATGAACTATGGTGTCGGAACGCAGAAAAAGATGGCTGAATTTTCTGAAAAAGCGATTGACAATGTGCGGACAAAGGATATGGGAGAAGTTGGGGATATGATATCTACACTTGTCACCCAGCTGAAGGATTTTGATGTGGAAGAAGAGCAAAAAGGTCTTCGTGCTCTCTTTAAGAAAGTGCAAACCGTGTTACTGCGCTTAAGGCAAAATACAGTAAAGTGGAAACCAATGTGGTAACAATTACAGATGAGCTGGAAAAACATCAGATTCAGTTAATGAAGGATGTAGATATTCTGGACAGGATGTATGCACTTAATCTCAATTACTATAAAGAATTGACAATGTACATTATCGCCGGCAAGAAGAAACTGGAACTTCTTCGTAACAGTGAGCTTGTCAGATTACAGCAGAAAGCAAGGCTTTCAGGACTTCCGGAAGATGCACAGGCCGTAAAAGATATGGCAGCGCAGTGTGACCGGTTTGAAAAGAAAATATACGATCTGGAGCTGACCAGAACGATTGCCATGCAGACCGGTCCACAGATCAGAATGGTACAGAGTTCGGATACCATGATGGCAGAAAAGATACAGTCCACAATTGTAAATACCATTCCGTTGTGGAAGAATCAGATGGTCATCGCAATCGGAATTGAACATTCTGCGCAGGCTGCGAAAGCTGAACGTGAAGTAAATGATATGACCAATGCGCTTTTACGTAAAAATGCCGATGCACTTAAGACGGCAACTGTTGCAAGTGCAAGGGAATCAGAGCGCGGAATTGTGGATATGGAGACGCTCAAGCATACCAATGAAGCACTGATCTCTACACTGGATGAAGTAATGAATATTCAGAAAGAAGGCAAGCAAAAGCGCAGAGAAGCAGAACAGGAACTGCAGGGGATTGAGACACAACTGCGTGAAAAACTTCTTCAGGCAGCGAGTGCGTGATATAAGGTTGTATTATCTGAAAAGGGATCAGGGTGCGAGAACATCAGGATCCTTTTTTTGTAGAATAAAAACCAGAAATATGATATGAGCATATAACATTTTGACAGACATTTGAAACAAAGATATATGGATGAGGTTACCTGTAATAATATATAATAGAATTATTATTGAAGAAAAATCAGATAACATTGTCGGGGTTAAGTCACCGAAAGGTGCAGAAAGGCTTAGAGATGATTGATCAGAAGATGAGACAGGAAGTTTTGGAAGGATTTGAAAAAACGTTCGGAAAGATGGAGGATACAAGAGCATATTTTGCACCGGGGCGGGTAAATCTGATTGGGGAACACACAGATTATAATGGCGGACATGTTTTTCCATGCGCGCTTACAATCGGAACCTATGGTGCTGCGCATAAAAGAACAGACAGACAGCTTCGTTTTTATTCAATGAATTTTGAAAAAGTCACGATCAAAAATTCTTCGCTGGACGATCTGGTTCCTTCTGAAGATGCCGGGTGGACAAATTATCCAAAGGGCGTAATCTGGGCTTTTGAAAAAAGAGGATTTAAGCTTCCCTGTGGATTTGATCTGGTAATATATGGAAACATACCAAATGGTTCAGGACTGTCCTCATCTGCTTCACTTGAGGTGTTAACCGGATTTATTTTGCGTGATCTGTATGGATTTGATGTTACCAATCAGGATCTTGCACTCATTGGGCAGTATTCGGAGAATAATTTTAACGGAATGAACTGCGGTATTATGGATCAGTTTGCAGTAGCGATGGGAAAAGCGGATAATGCTATTTTTCTGAATACAGCAGATTTATCCTTTGAATATGCACCGATTCATCTGGAAGGTGCCAAAATTGTGATTGCCAACACCAATAAAAAGCATAAGCTGACAGATTCTCAGTATAATGCAAGACGAAGTGCCTGTGAGGAATCTCTTGCAGAACTTCAGAAGGTTGTTAATATTAAAGGCCTTGGAGATCTCTCTATCGAGGATTATGAAACATATAAGTATGCAATTACGGATCCGGATCGGCAGCGCAAAGCAAAACATGCAGTCTATGAAAACCAGCGGACAATTGAAGCAGTAGCAGCGCTTCAGGCAGGAGATATCAGAAGATTCGGTGAACTGATGAATGCGTCTCATGTATCACTTCGTGATGATTATGATGTGACGGGAGAAGAGCTTGATACATTAACAGAGGAAGCATGGAAAATATCCGGCGTGATCGGTTCAAGGATGACTGGTGCAGGGTTCGGGGGCTGTACGGTTTCTATCGTAAAGGATGAGGCAATTGAGAATTTCAAAAAGCAGGTTGGAGCTGCCTATCAGAAAAAAATCGGATATGACTGCACCTTTTATACCGTCGAGATCGGTGATGGACCGGCAGTGATCTGAATGTGGCAATAGTATGAGGAGGCAGACAATGTCAGAGGATATACAAAGTGCAGTTACGAAACTTACAGCATATGCGCTGCGAACAGAACTAATTGCGCAGGAAGATATTATTTATGCAGTGAATTGCATTATCAGAGAGTTGAAGCTTGAATTTTATACAGGATCTGAGGCAGAGATCATCAACTGTTCGAAGGAACTGTCACAGGAACAGATTGATGATGGAACCTGTCTGGAAAGTATATTGCGGATACTGAATGATTATGCATGCGCAGAAGGCTTGTGTGATGGGGACAGCATTGTATACAGGGATCTTTTTGATACCAGACTGATGGGGGTACTGACACCTCGTCCCAGTGAGGTGATACGTGCATTTGATATGCTGTATGAGCAAAATCCGCAGAAAGCAACCGATTATTACTATCTTTTTTCGAGAAATACGGATTACATCAGAAGATATCGTATTTCAAAAGATCTTAAATGGGTTACAAAGACATCTTACGGAGACCTTGATATAACGATTAATCTGTCCAAACCGGAGAAAGATCCCAAAGCAATTGCAGCAGCAAGAAATATGAAACAGAGCGGATATCCAAAATGTCAGCTTTGCATGGAAAATGAGGGATATACAGGCAGAGTGGATCATCCTGCGAGAGAGAATCACCGCGTGATTCCGGTTACGATTCGCAATGCAAAGTGGGGCTTTCAATATTCTCCATATGTATATTATAATGAACATTGTATTGTATTTAATGCGCAGCATATCCCGATGAAGATTGAAAAAGAAACTTTTTATAAGCTGTTTGATTTTGTAAAGCAGTTTCCACATTATTTTGTTGGGTCAAATGCTGATTTGCCGATTGTCGGAGGATCAATTCTGAGCCATGATCATTTTCAGGGAGGACATTATGAATTTGCGATGGCCAAGGCTCCTGTGGAAAGGCATTTTTCTGTAAAGGGATTTGAAGATATACAGGCAGGAATTGTGAAATGGCCAATGTCTGTCATAAGATTATCAGGACCGGATACGGAAAGAATTACCTCACTTGCGGATATAATTTTGTCAAAATGGCGAGGATATACAGATGAAAAGGCATTTATATATGCACAGACAGAGGGAACGCCGCATAATACGATTACACCGATTGCCAGAAAACGTGGAGACAATTATGAACTGGATCTGGTTCTCAGAAACAATATTACAACAAAGGAACATCCGCTGGGGCTTTTTCACCCACATGCACAGTTACACCATATTAAAAAAGAAAATATCGGACTGATTGAGGTAATGGGGCTTGCTGTTCTTCCTGCAAGGTTGAAAGAAGAAATGGCAAGACTGAAAGAAGCAATTCTGAGCGGAAGTAATATCAGTACTGACCCTGAAATCCAGAAACACGATGAGTGGGTAAAAGAATTCAGTTGTAAATATGAGCATATTGACAGAGATAATATAGATCAGATTCTGCAGGATGAGATTGGAAAAGTTTTTCTGCATGTATTGGAAGATGCTGGTGTATATAAGCAGACAATAGATGGACAGCTCGCATTTGACAGATTTACGGCAGAATTGTCATAAGAAAGCAAAACGGGCGGCAAGATCCGAAAGGATATGCCGCCCGTTTCGGAAATGTATCATAAAGGATAGATGGACAGTAGAAAGGATAGGGGAGCGTATATGATCAGAAAGACAAAGAAACTGGAAGATCGGGTTACAGAAGTGTTGCGGCGATTGGATCAGGAATATGGTACTGATATGCGCTGTTACCTTTCACATGAAAACGCATGGCAGCTACTAATTGCAACTATTCTCAGTGCACAATGTACCGATGCACGGGTAAACATGGTAACACCGGATCTTTTTCGCCAATATCCCAGCGTGCAGGCTTTTGCCGAGGCTGACACCAAGGAACTGGAACAGGCAATTCGCTCTACCGGATTTTATCACAGCAAAGCAAAAAATATTATCGCATGCTGCAAGATGCTAATGGAGCACTTTGACGGAGAAATTCCCAGAACAATAGAAGAACTGACGTCACTTCCGGGGGTAGGAAGAAAAACAGCAAATGTAATCAGAGGGAATATTTATGAAGAACCCAGTATAGTGGTAGATACACATGTAAAGAGAATATCTGTAAGGTTGGGATTCTCAGATTCATCAGATCCGGTCAGAATAGAACAGGATTTGATGAAAATTCTGCCCAAAGAGAACTGGATTCGATATAATATACAGATTATTTTTCTGGGGAGAACCATTTGCAAGGCTCCCACGCCCAAATGTAGTGAATGCTATTTGCGGGATATTTGCCCGTCTTCACAGGACAAACTTTGAAGAAATGCAGTGATAGGGACGCGGCTCAATGAATGCAGTGAATTTGCAACATTCAGAAGATGGGAAATTTTTTTCAGAATAATCTTTTTCGGAGAGATCTGATTTATTGAGGTAAATATCACATAAAAGCCTGTATGTGGCTTCAATATCTGTTCCGGTACTGACTGAAAAGGAAAGAACATTTGCGGCATCCTGAAAAAGTGCAGCATCATAAAGCACTTTACCCCATTTCTGCAGTGCGCAGACAAGAGAGGTGTAATTCTGATCATATTCAGATAAAGCAGTAATATTCGCAGCACCATAGCGAAGCTTTAAGTCTGTATTTGAAATACCCGTCAGATTAACAATTTTGGAGTCTGCAAGTTCACGAATTTGATCCTCACACTCCTTGCAGACTGGATTACCGGGTAAAGCATCAAAGGGCAGAAGGTCATATGGAATAGATATATAGTCAAGGTCGGCCAGACTTTTTCTGCGAACAGAATTAGCTTCTGTTTCTTTATCCCAGTAGCCTTCTTTCAGTTTATGTTCTTTTTTTTCAAGTCGACGGATCGTATGATTAAGCCAAAGTACAAAGAATATAAAAGTTGCAAGAAAAGGAAATTTCATCTATAATATCCTTTCAGAATCAAGGGTTTTGTGTTAGAGGCAAGGGCATAAGGAGCAGTGATATGTTTAATATGAATTCCAAAAAAAGAAGGGTCATCGCATCGGTGATCATCATAATTCTGGTACTGGCAATGGTTGTTCCAATGGTAGCGGAGTTAATTCTGTAACTGTAACGGAATATTATGTTACAATGATAACATATTTCTGTGAAAATGTTCCAGATATGAATTGTTATACGAAAAGGTTTTTTACCCGGCAGCATTTGTGTGTGTCGTGCCGGTTTGCACCTGAAAGTGCAGAAATGGGGAATTTATGAGGAAATTTGTCTTGGGTCTGATGCTGGCGGGAGTGATTACTCTGCTGGTACCTGCACGAAATGTGGAAGCAGCAGGGACGAACCAGACAGTACCAAAGGGTGTGTCAATCGGCAGTATTGATGTGTCAGGAATGACAGCTGATCAGGCAAATGCAGCCGTTGAAAAATATATGGATGATTTAAAAATGTTACGGTGACTTTGCATGGAAGAACAGCAGATCAAACGGTTACCATGACAGCGGGGCAGATGGGACTGTCCTGGACGAATCCGGATGTGGTAGAAGAAGCGCTGACACTTGGAACAAAAGGAAATGTAGTACAACGATATAAAGATCTGAAAGATGCACAGAATACCGGGAAAAAGCTGGAGCTGGATTATGCATTGGATGATACTGTTTTGACACAGGTACTGGAAGATCAATGCAAGGCGTTTAATGTTGCAGCAGTGAATTACGGGCTGACCAGAGAAAACGGTGCATTTACAGTTACCGGTGGAAGTGAAGGATATCAGGTAAATGAAGCAGCTTCTCTGAAGACGATACAGGATTATGTTGAGAAAGACTGGAATCTTTCGAATTGTGATATTAATCTTGTAATTGACGAGCAGAAACCGGAGGGAAGTGCAGAAGATTTAAGCAAGGTAAAGGATGTGCTGGGAACCTATACAACAAGCTATACAACTTCCGGAAGTGCCAGAAGTGCCAATGTTGCCAATGGCTGCAGACTTGCAAGCGGGAAAACGTTATATCCCGGAGAAGAGTATTCTGTACTGGATAATATTACTCCGTTTACCGAGGCGAATGGTTATTATCCGGCGGGTTCCTATCTACAGGGATTGGTGGTAGAGAGTATCGGAGGAGGTATCTGTCAGGTATCAACGACACTTTATAATGCTGTTCTGCGAGCAGAGCTTAAAGTGACAGAGCGATATAATCATTCTATGATTATTAATTATGTGGATCCATCTGCGGATGCTGCAATAGCGGAAAATGGCGGCAAGAATTTCAAATTTGTAAATAACACGGATTATCCGGTATATATTGAAGGATATACTGAAAATAAGCATATAACATTTACGATTTATGGAGTAGAAACGAGACCATCAGACCGAAAAGTCAGTTTTGAAAGTAAAACGCTTTCGACTACGGAGCCCGGTCCGGACAGTTTTGTTACAGATGCGACACAGCCAGTGGGATATGTTCATATCCAAACGGCGCATCAGGGAATAAAGGCGCAGCTTGAAAAAGTAGTTACGGTTGGCGGGGTCGAGCAAAGTCGGGAGACAATCAACAACAGCAATTATCAGATGGTACCCAGAATTGTAACGGTGGGCACTGCATCTGCAGATGCCAATACGCTGGCACAGATTAATGCCGCAATAGCAACAGGTAGTGCGGATACAGTCAAAGCAGTTACAGGGGCATTGGCAGCACAGATTGCAGCGGGTGTTCCGACAGCGGATGCAGCAGCACAGGCGTCTATGGATGCGGTAGCGCAGGCTCAGGCAGCTGCGCAGGCGGCAACGCAGGCCCAGGCAGCTACGTCTGATAACAGTGCAGTGACAGGACAGTAAGAGAGAATGATTTGCGGCGGAGTGCAAACATCTATATGATCACGATGAGAAACTGTATATGCTGGATTCTCATCAGGTGCCTTTGTAAAAAACGCTCCGGCATGGAGAACCAAAATGAGAATTGGAAAAGTGACTGAGAATGTTTTAAAACGTTCGGTCTTCAAATTGCATAAAGTTAAAAATGATCAAGAAAGCGCAGCTGTGGGGACAGACTGCGCTGTTTTTGCATATAGAGAAGAACAAGAAAATGAGAAAAGAGCGATTTTATCATCTGTTTGCCCGATTACGGTAAAAAGCACTTATGCCGGAAGATATGCTGTTATGGGTGCAGTAAATAATCTGCTGTGCAAAAATGTACATACGGATATGGTAACTTTATCGATATTGTTACCGGCAAATGCGGAAGAGGCAGTTTTAAAGCAGATCATGAAAGATGCAGATCATCAGTGTAAAGTTTGTGATACCTATATTGCAGGAGGACATACGGAAGTGACAACTGCAGTTACGCGTCCGCTTGTTACTGCGACGGCAACCGGTCATTCGAATGAAGATTTCACATTGACAAATGATGCCGAAGCAGCAGATGAACTGGTACTGACAAAATGGATCGGACTGGAAGGAACCTGTATGCTGGCAGAAGAGAAAGGCGATGAAATCTGCAGCAGATACCCGGCACATATGGTGCAGGAAGCAGAAAAATTTGAAAAATATCTTTCCATTGCATCTGAGGCTGCAGTCGCCGCGAAGTCCGGTGCGCGTGCCATGCATGACGTTTCCGGCGGCGGAATATATGCTGCACTCTGGGAAATGGCGGAAGGCGCAGGAACCGGACTGGAAGTTGATCTGAAGAAGATCCCGGTGAAACAGGAGACAATAGAGATAGCAGAGTTTTTTGAATTGAATCCATATCAAATGTTGTCAGGAGGGTCACTTCTGATCGCAGCCAAAAATGGAAAAGAAATGGTCCGATGTCTGCAGAATGCCGAAATACCCGCAGTGGTAATCGGAAAACTGACAGGAGGAAAAGACCGGATACTAGTTAACGAAGAGGAAACCAGATATCTGGAAATGCCCCAGGCAGATGAGATACATAAGGTTCTGGGGTAAGATAAATCAGATATTCCTGTGGACGATAAAAAAGACAATTCACAGAAAATACGGAGGATTTTTATGGCAATCAGAGATCAGATTTTGACAATTATAGAAAAGAACAGCAGAATTGACGTGCATGAACTGGCAGTACTTCTGGGAACAGAAGAGGTTGATATTGCAAATGAAATTCAGGCACTGGAAACCGAAGGGATCATTTGTGGTTATCATACCATGATTGACTGGTCCAAAACTTCAACGGAAAAGGTAATGGCACTGATTGAGGTTCGTGTAACACCGCAGAGAGGACTCGGATTTGACAGCATTGCAGAAAGAATATACAAATATCCGGAAGTGACAAGTGTATACCTGATGTCCGGTGGTTTTGATCTGATGGTTATTCTGGAGGGAAAATCACTTCAGGAGGTTGCAGGATTTGTAACCAATAAACTGTCTACGCTGGATACTGTTTTGAGTACGGCAACACATTTCATTCTTAAGAAATATAAAGATCACGGAACAATTCTGACCAAAAAATATGAAGATACAAGGGAGAAAATCACACCATGAGAAATCCGTTAGCTGATAAGGTCACGACCATCAGGCCATCCGGAATTCGTAAATTTTTTGACATTGTACAGGAAATTGATGATGCAATTTCTCTTGGTGTTGGTGAGCCCGATTTTGATACTCCATGGCATATTCGTGATGAGGGTATCTATTCCCTGGAAAAGGGACGTACTTTTTATACATCGAATTCGGGACTGAAGGATCTTCGAACAGAAGTGTGTAATTATCTGAAAAGAACACAACATGTTACATACGAACAGGCATCGCAGGTATTTATTACGGTGGGCGGTTCAGAAGCGATTGATCTTGCAATGCGTGCCATGGTTAATCCCGGAGATGAAGTACTGATTCCGCAACCAAGTTATGTTTCCTATGAGCCGTGTGCAATTCTGGCAGATGCCAAACCGGTTATCATCAATCTGAAGGAAGAAAATGAATTCAGACTGACTCCGGCAGAAATTCTGGAGAAAGTGACAGAGCGAACGAAGTTGTTGGTTTTGCCATATCCGAATAATCCGACCGGCGCAGTTATGGAAAAGAAGGATCTGGAAGCAATTGCAAAAGTAATTATTGATAAGGATCTGTTCGTTATTACCGATGAGATCTACAGTGAACTGACCTATAATGGGAAACATACGTCGATTGTATCTCTTCCGGGAATGCAGGAACGGTGTGTTCTGATCAATGGATTCTCAAAAGCATATGCAATGACGGGATGGAGACTGGGATATGCCTGCGGACCTGAAAATATTATCGGGCAGATGATCAAGATTCATCAGTTTGCAATTATGTGTGCACCGACAACTAGCCAATATGCCGGAATAGAAGCACTCAGAAACGGGGATGATGATGTTGCGATGATGCGTGAAGAATATAATCGCAGAAGGCGGTATCTGCTTCATGAGTTTAAGGAGATGGGGCTACAGTGTTTTGAACCATATGGCGCCTTTTATGTATTTCCCTGTATTAAGCAATTTGGAATGACCAGCGATGAATTCGCGACAAGGCTTCTGAAAGAAGAGAAGCTGGCGGTTGTTCCCGGGACAGCATTCGGAGACAGTGGAGAAGGATATATTCGCATATCTTATGCATATTCGCTGGAAGATTTAAAAAAGGCAATCGGAAGACTGAAAGAATTTATTGCAGGTCTGCAAAAATAAAAACAACGTACCATTGGATGATGAAAATATCCGATGGTACGTTGTTTTTGTATAAAAGTCATAAATCAATCAAACAGTTTTGATAATCATTCTTCTACGCGGGTGTCAAACAGATTGGATTCGAAAAGGCGGTTATAACCCTGCCAGCCGGGTTCAGAAGCACGACCAAGCACCTCTGTAAAGGTTTCGATCCGGGCATCAGCATTATCTGCCAGATTAAGTGCGACAGCTTCAATTAAGGCAGGCTTTTTGGGCGATCCATATTCAAATTCGCCATGGTGAGCCAGAATACAATGCTGCAATTCCTGACTGAGTAGAACCGGAAAGTCTGAAATCTGATGAATTTTTTCTGCAATCATCTGTGTTCCGATAACGATATGACCAAGGAACTGTCCATCATCGGTATAATCGTTGGTTGGGAACAGAGACAATTCTTTTGTTTTTCCGATATCATGACAGATCGCTGCTGTGATCAGAAGATCTCTTTGCAAAACAGGGTAAGCACTGCAGAAATAGTCACACAATTTAGTTACACTGAGTGTATGTTCCAGAAGGCCGCCGACAAAACCGTGGTGTACCGATTTGGCTGCGGAAGATTGGCGGAAAGCTTTGATAAAAGTTTCATCTTCTATAAAAAAAGCTTCCAGAAGAGCCTTCAGAAAATGATTCTGTACAGTGCGAATCAGTGAAAGAAGTTCCTGATACATTTCATCGTTGTTTCTGGAAGATACAGGCAGGTAAAGTGATGGATCATATTCACCTTCATGACAGATACGTGCGCGTTTGATATTCAGCTGTAAAGCACCGTTAAAGCTTGCTACTTCGCCAAAAATATCAACATAGTCAAGTGAATCGAATTCATCAATTCCTTCACTGTTCGGTTCCCATATTTTGGCATCAATCGTACCGGTCCGATCCTGCAGGATAACATTGTCATAATTTTTTCCGTTCTTCGTTGTAGCAGACTGCTTATATTTACACAGATAAATATCTGATATCCGGTCACCCTGCTTCAAATCACTGATAAATTTCATTGAACTTTTTCCCCTTTTTTATGAATCAGAATTATTTTCTCCCAGCGTTACACTGAGGTTCATTCTGGTATAACTGTCCGGTCCCTGGCGCATAATTACGAGATGAATTTCATCATCGGGTTTATGTGTCAAAAGATCATCAATCAAATCATCATATCCCGAAACGGTATTGCCGTCAAAGGAAATAATCACATCGCCGCTTTGAATTCCCGCTTCCATGGCAGGGGATTTCATTTCAATCTGTGTGATATAAGCACCTTTCGGGATAGCGGTATCCTCGCTTACCTGATCGGGAACATCCGTACCGTGGATTCCGAGATAGGCATGGGCAGTACCGTTGGAAAGTGTTTCGATCAGATTTTTCAGCTCTGTAATTCCGTATGCAGAAACTTCGTTCCTGTAATTATCTTCATTGTAACTCATATTGATAATTCCGATTACCTGTCCGGTCAGGTTAATCAGTACGCCGCTTCCGGAAGGGCTGCCATACAGATTGGTGGTAAGAAGGCGGTATGCAGAATCACTTAAATCAAGTGTTCTCGAACCGGAAGTGATCATTCCGTAGCAGATAGAGCCCTGCGTTCCAACGGGACTGCCGATCGCAATTACCGGCACGCCTGCAAGCGCGGCAGAATCAGAACTTCCGAGATCTGCGGTGTGGATGGCATCCTTTGTCTCCTGATCAATGAGACTGTTTTGTATGGAGAGAACGCAAAGACCTGTAATAGAATCAGATTTTTTCAGTTTGGCTTTATAGGTTTTACTGTTACAGAAAGTAACTTCAATGGATTCGGCTTTTTTAATGGCAGATTCATTTACCAGAATCAGCGTTTCGGTACCATTATCAGCAACGATCAGACCGGATTCACTTCCGCTTTTTTCATAAGCATCATTGATCCAGTCAGTATCGGAAGTAACGCCCGTTACAGTTACAACTGCCTTGGAAGCCTGCATGGCAGTTTTTTTGAGCGAAGCATACATTTCAGAATAATCGGAAGCATCAAAAGAATAGGAACTGATCGCCTGCTGCAGTTGCTTTTCTACAGTCACTTCAGCACTGTATTGTGCGCTGGCAGCAGCTTTTGCTTCAATCTCGGCTTCATCGGCATACATTTCTTCCGGCTGCAGTTCATCACTGGCGCTTTCTTCCGGAAAAGAAACTGTTTTGGGCTGCTCTTCGGGATACAGGGTATTGTTGATCACAGGCTCCAACAATAAAAAAGTGATGCAGGCAACTAGACCGAAAATGGCGGCAAGAGATACCGTAATAATCGTTCTGCGCAGAAGTTTTCTGCGGTTAATTGGTCTTTGCTTGATCTTTTCCTTCATAAAATCGGTATTTGCAAGTGGAACACCTTCGGTATTGATTTCGGCGTTGTTTGCTTGTTCGGGCATATTTTTGTCTTGTTTGTCGGACATATTTTCAACCTCTTTTTAATAAAAATAGAAAACAACAGCTGCGCTTGGGCGCAGACCAAAAATCATATGACAGTAAAAGTGACAGGAATTTTGCCATCCTGAAACAGTATATCACACAAATTCCATGGTTGCAGTTTAAACTGATAGCAGCGTTAACCTGACAGACGCTAGTCATATTTCCCTTAAAATGGTATTATAAAGATGAAATTATTGTTTGCAATATGCAAAAAGGATTGTGTGTATAAAATGAATCAGAAAGTATTACATGTACTTGAATATGATAAAATAATTAATCACCTTGCGGAGCTTGCGTCTTCTGTTCCGGGGCAGGAACTGTGCAGAAAGCTGATTCCTTCCGATGACCTTGCAGTAATCAGACAGGGGCAGCAGCAGACATCCGACGCGCTTGCGAGGATTTTTCAGAAAGGTTCGGTTTCTTTTGGAAGTAATACAGATATGTCTTCAATGATTAAAGCATTGAAAATTGGCGGATCGCTTGATGCGGGGGAATTGTTGCGGATCGCAGGCTTTTTGGATAATGTCAATCGTGTTAAGGCATACGGCCGAAGAGAACGTGATGAAGAAGCTTCGGACAGCCTTACAGCGTATTTTGATGCACTTGAGCCAATGACTGCAATAGTCAATGAAATTCGCAGATGTATTATTTCCGAAGACGAAATCAGTTCGGATGCGAGTCCTGCACTGCGTCACGTAAGACGTGGAATGATGCTGACCAATGACAGAATCCATGAACAGCTTGGAAAAATGGTAAACGGATCCATGCGGACGTATTTGCAGGAGACAGTTATTACCATACGTGACGACAGGTATTGCCTGCCTGTAAAATCTGAATACAAGAGTCAGTTCGGCGGAATTGTGCATGATCAGTCCTCTACCGGTTCTACGCTCTTTATTGAACCGGCTGCAATTGTAGAGCTGAATAATAAGATGAGAGAGCTGCATCTGCAGGAAAAGGCAGAGATAGAACTCATTCTGGCTGCGCTGAGTACACAGGCAGGTGAGCATGCAGCAGCACTTTCAGAAGATCAGAAGCTGATGACAACGCTTGATTTTATTTTTGCAAAGGCGTCGCTGGCACTGGAGCAAAATGCTACTACACCGATTTTTAATGCGGATCATTCTTTTCATATCAGAAAGGGAAGACATCCCCTGATTGATAAGAAAAAAGTTGTTCCGATTGATGTATATGCCGGTCAGGATTTTGATATGCTGATCATAACGGGACCAAATACCGGAGGTAAAACGGTTACACTCAAGACGGTCGGACTTTTGACGCTGATGGGACAGGCAGGACTTGCCATTCCGGCAGGGGATCGGTCAGAACTTTCAGTTTTTGATGAAGTATATGCAGATATCGGTGATGAACAGAGTATTGAACAGAGCCTTTCCACCTTTTCATCGCACATGACCAATACGGTAATGATTCTGGAACATGCAGATGAAAATTCGCTGTGTCTTTTTGATGAACTTGGAGCAGGTACAGATCCGACAGAAGGCGCTGCACTTGCAATTTCCATTTTAAATGATCTGCATCAGAGAGGAATACGTACGCTTGCAACAACGCATTACAGTGAGCTCAAGGTATATGCGATGACAACACCGGGAGTTTGCAATGCCAGCTGTGAATTTGATGTAGAATCACTTCGCCCGACCTATCGCTTACTGATCGGTATTCCCGGAAAAAGTAATGCGTTTGCGATTTCCGCAAAACTCGGACTTCCGGAGCGGATCATAGAAGCTGCCAAAGAGCAGATCGATCAGGATGATAAGCGATTTGAGGATTTGTTGACGGATCTCGAAAAGAGCCGTGTAACAATTGAAAAAGAACGCGCTGAAATAGCAGCTTACAAAACAGAAGCAGAGAAATTGAAGACGCAGCTGGAGGCCAAACAGGAGAAGCTGGATCAGTCCAGAGAAAAAATCCTGCAACAGGCAAATGAAGAAGCAAGAGCAATCTTACAGGAAGCAAAGGATCTGGCAGACGAAACGATAAAGACCTTCCATAAGGCGGGACCAAATGCCTCCATACAGGATCTGGAACGTGCAAGGACTAAAGTCAGCAAGAATATTTCGGAAAAAAATGCAAAAATCACCCTGGTTCCGGCAAAAGCACCGACGCATCCGATTCTGAAAGCATCACAGCTGCGGCTCGGAGATTCGGTAAAGATCATATCCATGGGGCTCAAGGGGACAGTCAGCTCCATGCCGGATAAAAGCGGCAATATGTTTGTGCAATGTGGTATTATCAGAACGAAGACAACTATTTCCGACCTGGTTTTACTTAAGGATGAGGATGAAAAAGGATCTATTCGCAAATTGTACGGGGGAGGAAGTCTTGGAGAGCACAAAATGGATCTGTCCCGTGCACTTCGGATGTCTACGGAAATCAATCTGATCGGAAAAAACTGCGATGATGCGATCGCTGCCCTGGACAAATATCTGGACAGTGCATATATGTCACATTTATCAAGTGTGCGTATTGTACACGGAAAGGGAACCGGAACACTTCGGAAAGCTGTACACGACTATCTCAAAGGTGTACCATACGTGAAATCCTTTAAACTGGGAGAATTTGGAGAAGGCGATTCCGGTGTAACAATCGTGACATTTATGAAATGATGAAAAGTAAAATGACCTGTAGGAAAAGAAAAGTTGCCGGGAGGGGAAGATGGTTAATAAACAGAAGATTCTGATCGTGGATGATGATAATAACATTGCGGAGCTGATTTCGCTTTATCTGGTAAAGGAATGTTTTGACACAAAAATCGTCAACGACGGAGAATCCGCACTGGAAGCAGTAGATAGTTTTGCACCCAATCTGATCCTGCTCGATCTGATGCTGCCGGGAATCGATGGCTATCAGGTATGCCGTGAAGTTCGGGCAAAGCTTCAAACACCGATTATCATGCTGTCTGCAAAGGGCGAGGTGTTTGATAAGGTTCTGGGGCTTGAAATGGGTGCGGATGATTATATGGAGAAGCCATTTGATTCCAAGGAACTTGTAGCAAGGGTGAAAGCGGTTTTGAGACGATATAAGCCGCAGACGCAGGTGACGGAAGAGTCCTCTGACAAGATGGTGACCTATTCCGACCTGGAAATCAATATGACCAATTACTCCGTTACCTATATGGGCAATCGTGTGGATATGCCCCCCAAAGAACTGGAACTGCTTTATTTTCTGGCATCCTCTCCCAATCACGTATTTACCAGAGAGCAGCTTCTGGATCAGATATGGGGTTATGAATATATCGGAGATACCAGAACGGTAGATGTCCATATCAAACGGCTGCGTGAGAAGATCAAGGATCATGAAAACTGGCGCATTGCAACAATATGGGGAATCGGCTACAAATTTGAGGCACATGAATGAAAAGGACACTTTATCTCAAATTCCTGATTGCCTATTTTCTGTTCGCTGCATTTGGTTTTCTGGCAGTCGGGACCTTTGTCTACAGTATGACACTGGATCATTGCAAGAGGGAACGGGCAGAGAGTCTGTATTCTGAAGCAACACAGATTGCAGATACCTATGCGAGTGATCTCTACAACAGTGAAACCTCCATTGCAACCGTTCAGGAGCAGTTGTCTGTGTTATCCAAATATCTGAAGGCGACAATCTGGATCATCAACCCTTCCGGACGACTGGTTATTGACTCGGCCAAAACACTGGATGCTGATCAGGAAGTCATTGTAAAAGGGTTTGATCCTACCGTTACAGGCGGTACATACTATACCATCGGGAATTTTTTTCATTCATTTGATGATGAGGAACTGAGTGTTTTTGCTCCGATTACAGCCAATTATAAAGTGCGGGCGTATGTAGTCATTCATACCCCGATGAGCAGTATTCAGCAGTCAGCCAATGAACTTCTGAATATTTCCTATTTGCTTCTGGTTGTGTTGCTGTTATTGTCGGTTATTATCCTGATTTTTTTCACAGAACTGGTCTATATTCCGCTTCGCAAAATTACGGAGGCAACGGAACAGTATGCTGCCGGGAATATGGACTACCGATTTACGGTTGAAAGTGAAGACGAAATGGGGTATCTTGCGGCAACGCTTTCCTACATGGCAGGTGAAATTGCAAGAACAGAAGAAGATCAGAAAAAATTTATCGCAAATGTTTCACACGATTTCAGATCACCATTGACCTCAATCAGAGGTTATCTGGAAGCAATGATCGACGGAACAATTCCCCCGGAGATGCATGAACATTATCTGCAGATCGTAATCAATGAAACCGATCGTTTGACGAAGCTGACAAATGGTCTTTTGACCCTTAATAATCTCAATGCAAAAGGCATGATGCTCGACAAATCCGATTTTGAGATCAATCAGGTGATCCGTAATACTGCGGCATCCTTTGAAGGAACCTGCAGAGCCAAGACGCTTGCAATTGAACTGGTGCTGACAGATGATAAGATGCTGGTAAATGCGGATATGAGTAAGATTCAGCAGGTATTGTATAATCTGATGGACAATGCGATTAAATTCAGTCATCACGATTCTGTGATCAAGGTTGAAACGACAGAAAAGCACAATAAGATTTTTGTTTCGGTAAAAGACAGCGGAATCGGGATTCCAAAGGAAGATCAGAAGATGATCTGGGAACGTTTCTACAAATCAGATTTATCGCGTGGAAAAGATAAGAAGGGAACAGGTCTTGGACTTTCCATTGTAAAAGAAATCATCAAAGCGCATGGTGAAAACATCAATGTGATCAGTACCGTGGGGGTTGGAACGGAATTTATTTTTTCATTGCCAAAGGCGAAAGCCATGGATGAGGATGGAGAAGATTAAGGAAGGAATGGGAGGGCAAATATGCACGTTATATTACATCAGCCGGAAATACCGGCCAATACCGGAAATATCGGGAGAACCTGCGTAGCAACAGGAACTTCACTTGATCTGATAGAACCACTTGGGTTTCAGTTAAATGAAAAGCAGTTGAAACGCGCAGGTATGGATTACTGGAACCGGCTCGATCTGCATCGTTATGTAAATTATGATGCCTTTTTGCAGCAGCATCCCGGTGCAAAGGTCTGGATGGCAACGACAAAAGCAAAAAAAAGCTATGCAGAGGTAAACTTCGGACCGGATGACTATATTATGTTCGGCAAGGAAAGCGCGGGAATTCCGGAAGAAATACTGGTAGAACATGAAGCAGACTGCATTCGTATTCCAATGGGGTATGATATCCGGTCACTGAATCTGGCCAATTCAGTTGCGATTATATTATATGAAGCACTGCGGCAGAATCATTTCGACGGACTCGAAACAGAGGGTGCACTGCACAGACTGCACTGGAAGGAATAAGAACAGCATGAACGAAAAAAACAAATCAGAACAAAAGCGCTATAGCAAGGATGAAGTGCTGCAGGTCACGATTACAGATATTGGAAACGACGGAGAGGGGATAGGCAAAGTAGACGGCTATACCCTCTTTATTAAGGATGCGGTCATTGGCGATACGGTTGAAGCCAAGATTATGAAACCGAAAAAAAACTATGCCTATGCACATCTGGAACAGGTACTGGAAGCATCTCCGGATCGCATAAAGCCACGTTGCCCGATTGCAAGGCAGTGCGGAGGCTGTCAGCTGCAAAGCATGTCCTATGAGAGGCAGCTGCAGTATAAGGCAGATAAAGTGCGGAATAATCTCATCCGCCTTGGCGGCTTTGCGGAAGCAGAAATAGAGAAGAGCATGGAGCCGATTCTGGCAATGGAGAAACCGTTCCGATATAGAAACAAGGCGCAGTTTCCCATTGGTACGGGGAAAGATGGAAAGGCGATATGCGGGTTCTATGCAGGGCATTCACATGATATCATTCCGGTAAAAGACTGCTACATCGGAACGGAAGACAATAAACAGGTACTGCAGACAGTGCTGGATTATATGGATCGGAATCATGTTCCGGCCTATAGCGAACTGACGGGAAACGGCAAGATCAGGCATGTTCTGATCCGAAAGGGTTTTACCAGCAAAGAACTGATGGTATGTCTGGTGATCACACAGAAACAGGGTGAAAAAGACACGTTTTTGCCGGCAGCAGATACACTGATCAATGCGCTTCGCAGAATACCCGGAATGACCAGTATTTCAGTCAGCATCAATAATGATGATACCAATGTCATTATGGGTGATGAGATTCATGTACTGTGGGGAAGTAATACCATTCAGGATTCCCTGTGCGGGCTGCGGTTTCACATTTCACCGTTGTCCTTTTATCAGGTCAATCCGGTACAGGCAGAGCGCCTGTACAGTAAGGCAATTGAATACGCGGCATTGAACGGAGCAGAAACGGTATGGGATCTGTACTGCGGAATCGGGACGATCACACTTGCAATGGCCAGAAAAGCAGGACAGGTATACGGTGTGGAAAGCATACCGCAGGCGATCGAAGATGCCAGAGAAAATGCTACAATAAACGGCATTTCCAATGCGGATTTCTATGTGGGTAAGGCAGAAGAGGTCCTGCCAAGGAAGTACGCAGAAGAAGGAATCCGCGCGGATGTGATTGTAGTGGATCCGCCACGCAAGGGGTGTGACGAGCAGTGTCTGGCGACCATGCTCAAAATGCAGCCGCAGCGTATTGTATATGTCAGCTGCGACAGCGCGACCCTTGCAAGAGATCTGCGTATCCTGTGTGATGGCGGATACAGGCTGGAGAAGGTATGTCCGGCGGATATGTTTGCCTGGACGGTTCATGTGGAAAGCGTCTGCCTGTTAAAACATATGTAAATAATTGAAAATATACGAATGGAGATGTATAGGATGTCAAAGAACGATGTGGAAAAAATGAAACAGTTTTTAAAAGAGAAGAAAGCAAAGGCTAATTACCTGCAGGAAGAAAAAAAGGTTGGGTCTGGTAAAGTTGAAAAGATGAATCGGAAAATTGGCCTTGAATTTGTAAGACCGAATAAGATATCACAATAAAGCGGGGCGGGAGCATGATGAGACGATTGCTTTATTAACTCGAAAAAGTATTTATGACAACAATGCAGAGAATAAAATTGATATAAAGCTGTATTAAATTAAAGATGTTCATGTTTTGATAGCGTTTTATTTGCTATAAACGGATACATCTTTTTTTATGGAGTATTGAATAATATATATTCAAACACGTCGTATACCATTATAAAGAATATTGCAGCAGGCAAAAATCAATGAATGACTGACGCAGGTACCGCAATATATGAAAGACAATCTGGAATTTGCCAAACTTGTATTGGAGCAGGAGAATTATGAGCTAATCATGCACATAACATTTCCCGGGTATTGAGATAATGAAGTATGCAAGTCAATTGGTACGATTTCCGGTGGGATTACGCCAGAGATAATATATTTTCCTTCAAATAATTATTGTGGAATGCGAGCGCGGAAAAAAATATGTTTCGAGGAATATGGATAGGTATACAATTATTATCAGTGGAAGATAAAGAAATATCGCTGAATGTATGACAAATCAATCTCGGGACAGCATATATTGCAAGTCGTGATTCCACAAAGATATTTGCATAATATGAATATTATATCTCGTAAAATACAAGTGGGAGCAGGCATGAATATGGAATTTTGGGATAGGAGGTGATGAGTATGCGTGATGTTCATGTTCATTTTTTGCATGGGCAGGGAGAATATTCCAATGCGTTTTTTGAAGGTTTTATTTCGGCTCCGCAGAAAGCTGATATAGATGAGATTTATTTGTTGGAGCATACACATCAATTTTACGAATTTGAAAAAGTGTATACCACTGTAAAAAAATATAATGCTTTTCAGAATGACTGGATTTCGCAAAGAATGAATGGTTCTATTGATAGTTATTTACGCTTTATTGAAAGTGTAAAAGGCAGAACTTATCCGGTTAAAGTTAAATTCGGTTTGGAAGTGTGTTATATTCCCGAAACTGCCGATCAGCTTTCTGATTGCCTTGAACAATATGATTTTGATTTTCTTACAGGATCGGTACATTGGATTGATGGCTGGGGATTTGACCATGCAAAACAAAATGAAATCTGGAAAACAGTAAATGTCAATGAAATATATAAGCGGTATTACCGAATCATGCTTGAACTCTGTGATAGCGGTTTATTCAGTGGACTTGCGCATCCTGACAGTATCAAGTGTTTTGGATATCAGCCTTCCTGTGATTTGAGAGATACTTATCATGAATTGGCGGATGCACTCAATAGAAACAACATGTATACGGAAAACAGTGGTGGATTGCGTCTGAATTACAGTAAAGATATCGAACTGGGATTGAATCAGGAGTTTCTGCAGATTTTGAAGGAAAAAAAGGTGATGCTGATGACTGCATCAGATGCGCATAAACAAAGTGATACAGGTGCAAATATAAAAGAACTTCAGGAGATGATAGATTCGTAGTTTTGCATATAGTTTATTTTCTGCTTTTGGCGTCATCCAAAGAAGCATAAAGGGAGATGCGGATATGAAGGCTGGGTAAAAGCACAGGAAGATTTTGCGAAACGCGCAAAGAACTGTTTACTGATTAAACTTGATTGTGGTCATAATCTACATTATTACAAGTCTGAGTATATTGTAGAAAAAATCAAAGAGTTTATGAAGGATCAGTGATTTTGCAGAACGTTACAGATATGATGGTCTACAATAGGCACTCAGCAAGAACTGTAAACAGTAATATTTATCAAAAGCAAAACCAATCAGAAAAAGCGGTTTGAAAAAGGAACTAAAAAGAAGTAAAAAAATGGTTTGAAAGAAGTATTTATTTTAGATAGATAGCATCATATAATGTGGGCAAGCAGAGAGGCATCGGAACAGTATTAATCCGTTGCCTCTTTTTGACAGACAAAGACGTTTTTGTTCGCCTATGTCTGTTTTTTGTTATCTGAAAGGAGGGATATCAAAAAAATGAAAGAAATGATGATCATTATCAGACCTGAGAAACTGGAGGAGTTAAAAGTAATTCTGGATGAGTTTCATTGCGGAGGGATGACGATTTCTACGGCAATGGGATGTGGTACACAAAAGGGAAATATGGATGCCGCCAATACGTTTGCGGGATTTCATACCAGCATTAATCTGATTCCGAAAATTGTAGTCAAAGTAGTCACAGAAGACGAAAAAGTGGAAGATATCATTATGAAAATCCGCGAAAAAATAGCAACAAATCATGTAGGTGACGGGAAAATATTTATCAGTGCAATCGACGATGCGGTTCGTATCAGAACCGGAGAGCGTGGAGAGAAGGCTTTATAAGTCAGAAAGGAATGACATTTGGCAGAGGCAGATATTGTATTGTACAGCAATACAATTTTTACAGGGACATCCGATGAAACGATTTCAGGCGGAATTGCGCTACTTGGAAATAGAATCATAAAAGTGGGAAAAAGAAACGAGATAAAACCTTTTATATCAGAAAAAACCACTGTCAGAGAATTGGGGGATGCACTTATAACGCCGGGATTTTGTGATGCGCATGCACACTTTATGGAAGGTGCGACAATGAGCAGCGAGCACTTCTGCAACACATTGGATCGGGCAAAATCAGAAGAAGAATGTGTGCAGATGATGAAAGACTTCTCAATGAAATATCCAAAACTGCCAAGATATTTTGGATATGGGTGGCTGCCATCATACTGGGGAGAAAATGCCGCTATGCCGACAAAAAAGTCACTGGATGCGCTGTTTCCTGATAAGCCTGTTTATCTGAGAGCTGTAGATGGACATTCTGAGTGGATGAATTCCAAAGCACTTGAAGAAAGTGGTTATACACAGAATATGAAACCGGAATACGGTTTTGTGGACAAACTGGAAACTGGTGAGCTTAGTGGCCTTGTCAGAGAGAAAGCAGATGTGCTCGCCAGAAGGAATGACACAAAACTTCCGGCAGAAGAAATGGAAATGCTTCAGGAAAGACTGATGAAGCAGATGAACAGAAAAGGGCTTACTTCCTGTACGGAAATGAGTGCTGTTCTTCCGGAAGAAATGGATCATGAATATCAATATGTCAGGAAAATGGAAAAAGAAGCCAAGTTATCTCTGCGTATTTTCCTGTATCCGGGAACAGATGTCAGAGAAGATCGAATCGCAGAGATTGATCCGTTCCGGGAAAAATACAATTCGGATATGCTGAAAATTGCCGGGTTAAAAGGCTTTGCAGATGGGGTAACTTCCACTTACACAGCAGCGCTGATGGAACCATATCTGGACAAGCCGGAAACGAGCGGAGCGCTGAATTATCCTGCGGAGCAATTTCAGAAATGGACAACAGAAGCAAATAGAAAAGGATATGGAGTCAGGGTACATTGCATCGGGGATTATGCGGTTCACATGATGTTGGATTGCTGTGAACAATCAAATCAGGTGAATGATAATGCGCAGATTCATAATTCAGTTGAACATATTGAAGTGATTGATCCGAAAGATATTCCCAGATTTCAGGAACTTGGGGTAATACCATCCATGCAGCCGCTGCACCTTCCACTGGACCGATTCGATAAACGATATCGGGTGGGCAGAGAAAGGAGCCGGTATGAGTGGGCTATGAAGTCTATTCTGCGTACAGGAGCAATCCTTGCGGCAGGGACGGATTATCCGGTTGCAGATTATGACCCGATTCCCAATATATATATGGCAGTTACGCGTAAAGGAATGGATGGGATACAGTATGGAACGGAATCACTGACAGAGAAGCTGAGCGTTTCGGAAATTATAAGAGCATATACATATGGCGGGGCATATGTAAATCATATGGAAAACTGTCTTGGAACACTGGAAGAAGGAAAATATGCAGATATTACTGTAATAGATAAGGATTTGCTGCACATTGATCCTGAGGAAATATTGAATGCAGGTGTCGTAATGACAATTGTAAACGGAACAATTGTTTATGAGGTATAGCAGTGAAAAGGAGGATGAAAAATGAAATCTAGAATTCTTGCCATTTTTTTGACAACAGCAACGGTTGCAGCAATGCTTGCAGGCTGTGGAAGCACATCCGGTACGACAGCAAATGCCGGGGAAATGAACATAATCTGCTGGAGTGAGTATATTCCGGATGATGTCGTTCAGAGTTTTGAGAAAGAGACCGGTATAAAGGTAAATGAAACGCTGTATACGTCTCAGGATGAGATGCTGGCGAAGGTACAGTCTTCTGCCAAAGATACTTTTGATGTGATCATGGATGGTTCACAGTACTATAAACCACTGCTTGATAAAGGTTTAATTGAAGAAATTGATAAAACAAAGCTCAAAAATTATGGAAATTTGAATGAGAATTATATTCCTACAAAAGAAGATCCGGATGGAAAATATGGGGTGCCATATCTTGGTGCAGATCTGGTTATTTGTTATAACACAGATACGGTAAAGGGAGATATTACAGGATATAACGATTTGCTTGATCCGGCATATAAAGATTCCATTGTAACGATCGAAGATCCTCGTGCTGTTGTTGGAATAGCACTTATGGCAACGGGGCATGATATCAATGACACAAGCGAGGGCGGACTTGCTGATGCGGCGACGTATCTGTCCAAACTGAAACCCAATATTCACGCTTTCAACGGGGACAGTCCGAAAACACTGATGATCAACGGAGAATGTTCAGTTGGGTTGATCTATGGAGCAGAAGCGGCACTTGCAATGGATGCAAATCCCAAGATCAAAGGGGTATATCCAAAAGAAGGACTTTATTTTGGATTTGATCGACTGAGTATATCAAAAGAAGGGAAAAATAAAGATAACGCATATAAATTTATTGATTATCTTCTGGATGCACAGGTAAGCGCGCAGATTTCGAAGGAATTTCCCTATTTGAATCCGAATAAGGCAGCACTCCAATATCTGGATGATTCATTTCTGAATAATCCGATCAAAAATATGCCGGATAATATTATTAAAACAGCGTCTACCCTCACAGATATCGGAGATGCACAGTCCAAGGTAGTTGATGTATGGAATAAATTTAAGGAAAACTAGAATTAGCTTTCGTTGGAAAGGTCAGGAATAGCAATGTCGGATATTATCATAAAAGTAGATGATGTATGCAAAGATTATGGAACAAATCAGGTTGTAAAACATCTGAATATGGAAATACACGAGGGTGAATTTCTGACTATGCTCGGCCCGTCCGGATGTGGAAAAACGACGACACTGCGCATGATAGCAGGATTTGAATCCGCATCTGCCGGGCATATCTATATGGACGGAAATGAAATCCAGAATACGGAACCATATGAAAGACCTGTTAATACAGTATTTCAAAATTATGCGCTGTTTCCCCATATGACAATTAATGAAAATGTAGCCTTTGGACTTACGATAAGAAAAGTTAATAAAAAAGAAGTAAAAGAGAAGGTAGAGGAGATGCTTGAGCTGGTCCAGCTCTCAGGCTATGGAAACAGAAAACCGGATCAGCTTTCCGGTGGTCAGAAGCAGCGTGTGGCAATTGCCCGCGCACTGATCAACAGACCAAGAGTATTGCTTTTGGATGAACCACTTGGTGCACTTGATTTAAAACTGCGTAAGCAAATGCAGTTTGAACTCAAACGTTTGCAAAGAAAACTGGGAATTACATTTATTTATGTTACACATGATCAGGAAGAAGCTTTGACCATGAGTGACAGAATAGCAATATTGTCATCGGGTGTTTTGGAACAATTGGATGTACCAAAGAACATTTACAATCATCCGTCGTCAAAATTTGTAGCAGACTTTATCGGGGAATCCAATATTTTTGAAGGAACTGTTAAGGCACTGCATGATAATAAAGCGGTGATTCAACTGGAAAGCGGAACGATATCAGCACAGATTACGGATCCTGCTGTTCAGGAGGGGAATATTGTAAATGTCTCTGTACGACCTGAGAATATGAAGTATTCATCTACTCCGGTTTCCGGATTCCGGCATGCCGGAGTTATCAAAGAATATATTTTTATTGGGAATACTGTAAAAGCAATTGTAAATCTTTCAAATGGTGACGAGGTTAAAATCAATCTTTCACCAAAAGAAGAAACTTTACCGGAAGGAACGGAAGCCTTTCTGTACTGGGATCTTCCGGATGCAGTTGTGTTGCCGTCTATGAGCAATATAGTATATCAGGCAGTTGATAACCCGGCCTTTTGATCAGAGATAGGAGAAGTGTATGAAAAAAGAAAGCAACAGAAAAAAATTTTCGGCTCTTATCATGTGTGGTCCGGTATCCTTGTGGATGATCCTTTTAGTTGCAATTCCGTTTATTTACATTTTAATTATAAGCTTCATGAATCCAGGGACATATGGAGGGGTGGAGGCTGGTTTTACATTGGATAATTATAAACAGTCAATGGACATTGATACCTTGAAAGTTTATTTGGACTCATTTCTGATTGCAATTGAAACGACGATTATCTGTCTGCTGATTGCGTATCCGTTTGCATATTTTGTTGCGCAGAAAACAATAATCAAAAAGACAATTTTTATGGCATTTGTCATGGTTCCATTTATGGTAAATTCAATGATCCGTCTGTTCAGTTGGATTAATCTGCTCAGAAAAGAAGGGCTTATCAATCAGTTTCTGATATCGACTGGACTGATCAGAGAACCATTACAAATGGTATACAACAGAACCGGTTCAATCATTGGGTTGGTATACACGCTTTTGCCATTTATGATTTTGCCGCTTTACAGTTCAATTGAGAAATTGGACAAATCACTTCTGGAAGCGTGCAGTGATCTTGGAGCGAAGCCGATAGAAGCGTTTTTCAGAGTGACACTTCCGCTTACGGCTCCTGGTATCTTTGCTGGATCGATTATGGTGTTCATTCCGACACTTGGTCTTTTTTTTGTAACAGATTTAATGGGTGGAAGCAAGGTTATGGTATTGGGTAGTTTAATCAGAAATGATTTTATTACTGCGAAAAACTGGCCCCTGGGATCCTCACTATCAGTTATATTGATAATTCTAACTCTGCTTATGGTTTATATATATAAGAAGCGAGGCGGAGATATGAACGCGCTGGGAGGTACCTGATCTATGAAAGAAAAAAAATTCGGATGGAATATATTTCAAAATATATGGATTGCATTAACTTTTCTGTTTCTATATTTGCCGATAGCAGTCGTAATTATTTTTTCATTTAATACCTCCAAAATGAATATCCTGTGGGAAGGTTTTACCTTTCAGTGGTACGGATCTTTTTTTCAGAACAGATCTTTGATGGATGCGCTTATGAATACGCTGATCATAGCAGTTGCGAGCACAGCAATTTCTACTGTTATCGGAACGATTGGCGCAGTTGGAATGGGTAAGTACAGGTATTTTGGGAAAGATATCATTGACTATTTATTGTATATTCCGGTCGTTATTCCGGAAGTCGTTCTTGGCATTGCGTTGCTGTGTGTGTTTTCAATCTGTCAGATTCCGCTTGGCCTTTTTTCCATAACCATTGCGCATGCGACGTTTTGTATCCCGTTTGTCGTAATTACAGTAAGAGCGAGACTGGCAGGATTTGACGGGTTTCTGGAAGAAGCAGCAATGGATCTTGGTGCCAATCGTTTTCAGACTTTTATGAAGGTTACACTTCCCCTTTTATTACCTGGGGTAATCTCCGGTGCACTGCTGGCTTTTTCACTTTCGCTAGACGATGTGATTATCAGTTTCTTTGTCAGTGGCCCCAATAGTATTACGCTTCCGGTCAAGATATTCTCCATGGTAAAAACTGGCGTAACGCCGGAAGTAAATGCACTTTCTACGATTATCATGCTGGTGGTCATGGTGGCAATCAGTATGAACACAGGCGTACAGGTCAAGAAACTCAAAAAGAAAACGTTTTGAAAATACAGAAGGAGAATGGAATGTCGGCTGATCTGATCATAAAAAGTAAAAAAATATTTACGGCACTGCAGGATGTTCCACAGGAAGCGGCAGTTATCATTCAGGGAAAAAGAATTTTGGACGTAGTACCTTATGGGGAAGAATTAAGATATGCAGATGAACATACCCATATAGTAGACGCCGGTGAAAAACTGGTCATGCCGGGGTTTATTGATGCTCATACGCATTTTTTTCAGGGATCACTGATATTCAGTAAATTTGTCTGTACTGAAATTGAACATGCAATATCGGAAGATGATTGCGCGTGCATGATTGGGAGATTTGCAGCAGATCATCCGGAAATGCCTGTCATTCGCGGATTCGGATGGTTTCTGCCAAAATGGAAAGGGAGTCCGTCGTTTCCGACAAGGGAAAGTCTGGATAAAGTGGTTCCGGATCGTCCTGTCTATATGGTCTGTGCAGATACACACAGTATGTGGCTGAATACAAAGGCATTGGAAATGTGCAGGATAACGGCGGATATGCCAGTGAAGAGCGGATATATCGGAACAGACGAAACAGGGGAACCGGATGGCATGCTGGTAGAACCGGATGCATATGCACCGGCGATGAAAAAGTTTACTGAATTTTCTGATGAAGAGACCCTGATTATTTTCAAAGATTTTCTTAAAAAAGCGGCAGAACTCGGAATTACCGGAATGAGTGAAATGTATGCGGAAGATTATTCGGAGGAAATTCATCACAAATACAATTTGGTAAAAGAATTGGAAATGTCCGGGGAATTGTCACTTCGACTCAGTATTTTCACAAGGCTTTTTGGATATTATCAATTTGAAAAAGTCCTGGACTGGAAAAAAGAAATGGATTCAGATTGTTTTCAGATTGCAGGTGTAAAAGGGTTTATTGACGGGGTCGTGGAGACTTATACAGGTTTGCTGACAGAACCCTATTCAGACAGACCAGATACCTGCGGTATCGGAGTACCGCTTGAACCCCGGGAAAGCATTCAAAAATCTGTTACGGCAGCCAATGCAGCAGGTCTTCCGGTCAGACTGCATTGTATTGCAGACGGTTCGGTACATATGGCATTGGATATTTTCGCAGAATCAAACCGGATAAATGGGAAAAAGAAAATTCCGAATACCATTGAACACATCGAAAATATTCTGCCGGAAGATCTGAACCGATTTGCACAGGAGGAGGTTATTCCATCGATGCAACCGATGCATCTGCTTCTGGATAATAATTTCAAGAAAGTAAGAATCGGGAAAGAAAGAGCTCTTTTAGAATGGCCGATCAAGACACTGCTTGAAAAAAGCGGTATGGTAGCACTTGGATCAGACTTTCCGGTGGTAGAACCGGATCCGTTACATGGAATATATGCGGCTGTGACCAGAAAAAGTTTTGATGGTATACAGGAAGGTGAAAATCCGTGGGAAACGATTACACTGGCGCAGGCACTGAAAGGTTATACAATTGATGCTGCAAAGGTGTATGGTATGGAAAATAGAACCGGATCGCTTGAAAAAGGGAAGTATGCAGATATTATTATTCTGGAGAGCAATCTGTTTGAGACAGATGTTGATGATCTTTGGAAGAAAACTGTTAATAAGACGATATTTAATGGTAAGGTAATTTTTGAAAAATGAAAGATGCTCGGGTAAAGACCGAATGACCGGATAAGAAATTCTTATAATTTCATTTTATTTGCCATTGCTGTGATAAAAGAGACAAACTGCTTTATAATTGTATTTATGATAAAGTAGTTTGTTTTTTATTGTTTGAAAGATGAAATATATTGAGGTGAGAGGAATGGCTGTAGAAGAGAGGTACACATCAGATGTTGATGCCATATTGTCACACAGGTATGATAATGGTGCAGATTATTGGACGACACCTGATAAGCGCCTTATAAAAGGATCACCATTTTCCATGCTGGAATGTATAATGTATCTGTTGGAATTAGGGATGGAGCCTACCGAGCCTTTACTGGAAGAATGTGCCGGCATAATATTCAGTGCATGGCGGGAAGATGGAAGTTTTAAGGTGTATCCGCAAGGTTCCGTTTACCCATGCCATACTGCCAATGCGGTTCGCGTACTTTGTCACATGGGGTATGCTTCTGATGTCAGAATGCAGAAGACCTTCCGGTATCTTTTGCATACACAATATACAGATGGCGGTTGGCGTTGTAATAAGTTTAGCTTTGGCCGGGGTCCGGAAACGGAGTATTCCAATCCGCTCCCAACGCTTATGGTTCTGGATGCGTTCCGGTTTAGAGAGGATTATAACAAAGAACCGGCGCTTGATAGGGCGGTAGATTTTTTGCTTATGCACTGGACAATACGAAAACCGATTGGTCCGTGCCATTATGGGATTGGCACATTGTTTATGCAGGTCGAATATCCCTTCCGCAATTACAATCTTTTTGTTTATGTATATGTTTTATCCTTCTATAATCGTGCGAAGCAGGATCCGCGGTTTCTCGAAGCATTGAAAGCACTGGAATCCAGGATGGTGGACGGACAGATTGTTGTCGAGCGTGTTGTTCCGAAGTTGGCCAGGTTTATCTTTTGCAGAAAAGGGGAGCCGAGTTCTTTGGCAACAATACGATATTTCGAAATTTTAAGAAATCTGGATGAAAAAACAATTTTGCTGAAATAGAATATCATAATTTCTACTGTGTTCTGCCGGACTTTATGATAAGATGACCGATGAATAGAAGAGCGCATGTACCAATTAACAGGAACACCACAGGGAGCAATTATGATAAAGGTTCAGAATTTGTCTTACGCATTTCCGCAAAAAGATTTATATAACAAAGTTTCTTTTACAATAGAAGAAAATACCCATTGTGCTTTGATTGGTATCAATGGAACAGGGAAAAGTACGTTGCTTGATATACTCATGCATACAGAAGACTATCTGTACGATGGGAAAATAGAAATTGACAATATGGGCAGAACTGGCTATGTAAGTCAGTTTTCACAATTAGATCCCCAGGAAGATCTGAGTGTATTGCAATATATCAGTGATGAATTTGTAAAGCTGGAACAAAAAATTGCAGATTTGTGTAAGCAAATGGAAACAGCCACAGATCTGGAAACGGTTTTTGCGGATTATCAGAAAGCATCAGATGAATGGAATGCGATTGATGGTGACTCATATGAAATTAATATAAAAAAACAGCTGAAAATTGCGGATCTGCAAACACTGGAAAAACAGAAAATCAGCAGCTTAAGTGGTGGGGAATTCAAACTGGTCCAGATCATCAAAGAGATGATGCTGAGTCCTGGACTTCTTATTATGGATGAACCGGATGTCTTTCTGGATTTTAAGCGTTTGAATGCATTGCGGAATCTGATCAATGCCTACAGGGGAACGCTTCTTGTAATTACACATAACAGGTATCTGTTAAATCACTGCTTTAATAAAATACTGCATATGGAAAATATGGATGTGCAGGAGTTTGACGGGACCTATACAGAATATAATTATGAGCTTCTTGCAGGTAAAATAGATTTGGAAGAAGCGGCGGCAGCAGATCAGGCAGAAATCGACCGGCAAAGCAAAATTCTGGAGAAGTCGCGAAAGAAATCAATGCAGTTTGACAATGAGGCGCTCGGGAGAGCCGTTCATGCCAGACAGACCATGGTTGACCGGCTCAAAGCCAGAAAGACGAAGGCTCCCTTTGTTGATATCCGGCAGCCGGAAATCTGTTTTAACATGGGAGATGCAGTAGCAGAGGAAACAATTCTGGAATTAAAAGATTATAGTGTCGCTTTTGATAAGCAACTTCTGGAGCAGGTGAATTTTGAAATGAAGCCGACAGATCATGTTGCGATTGTAGGCAATAATGGAACCGGAAAAACTACCATACTATGTGAAATTTTTGAAAATAAAAAAGACACGATCAGGTTAAGTAATAATGCAAAAATCAGCATGTTTTCCCAGATTACCGGAGTATTGTATGAAGAAGAGAAAACGATATGTGAAATTTTTGAAGAAAAAGGATTTGATAAAAAAAATGATATAGAAGATTACCTGAGAAAGTACGGATTTGAAAAAGATATGCTGGATCAGAAAGTCAGTGAACTATCCGGAGGTGAAAAAGACCTAATCCAGTTGGCAGCGCTTTCACTGGAAAAAAACAATTTCCTGTTGCTGGATGAACCAACAGGGCATCTGGATGTCTATGCGCAGAATGCACTGGAACAGGCAATCAGGGAATATAAAGGTGCGATTCTGATGGTATCGCATGATTATTATACGGTGGCTGGTTGTATGGATTATGTACTTCTGGCAGAAAATAATACTCTGCGCAAAATGAGCATCCGCAGATTTCGGCAGATGATTTATGCAAATTATTTTGATAAAGATTATGTGATTCTGGAGGAAAACAAAAAAGAGTTGGAAACAAAAATTCAGGAACTGCTGCAAAAAAATGAATTTGAAAAGCAAAAATTTTGCTGGAAGAACTGGACAAAATAATTAAGAAAATGAAGAGTACGATAAAAACGATTCAATAAAAGAAGGAACGAAGAAAGGAGATTGTGATGTCATCAGCAACTAAATATTATGAAAATCTGGAAAAAAACTTTGTTTCCTGGGCACAGTCCAAAGAAGATATCAGGGCAGCGTTTATGGTAGGTTCCCGAGCGAGAAGTGACCATCCTGCGGATGAATGGTCAGATATGGATATTATTCTTTATACTTCAAAGCAGGACAGTTACCTTTCGGATGCAAAATGGGTTGAAAATTTTGGAAGAGTCTGGACTTCAGTGCTGTCCCGGACATCCGGCGGAGAACCTGAATGTCTTACATTGTTTGAAGGTGGATGGCAGGTTGATTTTGTCTTTCACACAATAGGCGATTTGGAACAGATTGTAGAGAAAAGGGCGGTTCCGGATAATTTTAACAGGGGAGTAAAAGTCCTGGTTGATAAAGATAACATTGCAGATAAAATTACACCCAAATGTTTCAAGGCTCCCCAGGGAACCGTTTTGTCGGAAGAAGCTTTTGTACAGACTGCGAATATGTTCTGGTTTCTGGCACTGTATATAGCAAAACAGATTATGCGAAATGATCTGTGGATGGTAAAAGTCCGGGATACAAATATGAAAGAATTTTTGCTGCAAATGATAGAATGGCATGAAAAGGTTGTAAACGGATCCGCATATGATACCTGGCATGCAGGACGTTTCATCTGTGAATGGGCGAGCCCTGAGACACGGAAGGAATTGCAGAGTGCATTTGGACATTTTGACAGAACCGACAGCTGGAGAGCGTTAGCGGACACCATTGCACTATTCGAGCGTCTTTCGCATGATATTGCTCAAAGGAAGGGCTTTGCATATCCATATGCATTGGAGAATAATATTTCTGACTGGATCAGACAAAATGCAAAAGGTCTTTGATGTCACTGATGCTGTAGGTAGCAATATTGCAGCTGATCGCGGTGTCTCTGCTGAAGAAACAGGTGTCCAGCCCGAAATCAGAGGCACCTTTGATATCGGAAACGGGATTGTCCCCTACCATAATAACTGACCGGGGAGAAACCATACCGATATTTTTCAGACAGAAATCATAGAAGCAGGGAGATGGTTTTTCGTATTGTATCCTATCAGAAATGAAATGTCCGTCAAATAAGTCGATAATTCCGGCACTTGTGAGACGCTTCATTTGCGTGCTGTATACACCGTTGGATGCGGAAAATATCTTTTTTCCCATTTGTCGAAGTGTGAGCAGGGTTTGCTTTGCATGCGGAATGAGGTCGGCAGAATCATCAAGACAAGACCTGTATTGCATTTCCCATATTTTACCATCAACATTCATTCCGTAGAGCTGGAAAAGCTTTTGAAAGCGTGTATTTAAAACCGTATCTTTTGAAATAAGGTTTTGTTCCAGATCACGCCATAAAGAAGTGTTGATTTCCTGATATTTCTGAAACAGTTCATCGGTGTAGTCCATACCTGAATTTTCAATAATTTTCTTAAAACTTCTGCTTTCTGCAGCGTCAAAATCCAATACAGTATTATCCAGATCTATTAAAATAACATCATACATTGTCGGACTCTCCTTTTAGAAATTAAACGGATTATACGAGAAAACAGCACCTCATGTAAAGTCTTTTTTGCGGATGGATATTCCCAACCTGTATTTCGCTTACGTTTGAATCTGCGTATGAGAAAGGCCTGGCAGGCGGTCCAGTAACTGCCGGATATATTATTTATGTGATTAATGATATATTTGTGGATACACCGACCCCAATGCTTGCGGTTTATGTCGTATGAAGACGTCACCACATGATTTCATCTGTCAAGGATTTCATTGCGCTGATCATCAGAACACCGGAACGGAAAAAAGTATGTGGGATTTTATTATTGTTCTGTATGGCAGCGATGACTGTGGCAGTATTATATGGAAATCGCAATGATGCAGCATGGTATTGGATGGTGTTGGCATATCCGATTTTAATTATCGGAGGCGGGGTGGAGGAAATTGGCTGGCGCGGATTTTTGCAGCCACAGTTGGAGCAAAGATTCCCGTTCATGGTTGCAACAGCTATTTTATGTGGACAGCATCCGATCAGAAGGAAAAGAAAAAGTCATAAAGGGGGATAAAATGAAGGAAATTATAATCGGATCAACGGTTTCATTTGGCGGATATATGTGGCGGGTACTTGAGATAAAAGATGGTGCGGCGCTGATTATGACTGAAAATATGATCGGACAACATCCCTATCATGACAGGGCAGGAGATGTGACATGGGCGGATTGTGCACTGCGCAGGTATCTGAATCATGACTTTTATGCACAGTTCTCTTCAGAAGAACAGGAAAGAATCATACCGGTATGGAATAAAAATGAAGGAAATCAGTGGTATGGATCCTTTGGCGGAGAAGATACAAAGGATTACATATTTTTGTTGAGTATAGAAGACGTCGTATGCAAATATTTCGGCGACAGCAGTAAGAACCTGCAAAACAGAAGTGCAAAACAGCGGTACTGGTTTCAGAAAAAAGATGTGAATAACGGACTGCGCAAAGCTTCACTGGATGGTTATATATGGTGGTGGTGGCTGCGTTCGCCCGGACGGGATAATAAAAGAGCGGTATATATCCATGGAGATGGAAATATCGGCATTCAGGGGAATGGAACCTATCATTACAGCAGCAATACGCTTCATCCGTTATCACAGAACAATAGCGGGGGTGTGCGCCCCGCAATGTGGTTAAAGCTGGACTGATTTGCCAAGCGCAAAAGCAGTTTTGAGTGCAGGCAGTGCGTTTTCAATTGATAATGCACTTGACTCTTTATTACGGAAATCATGCAGGACATCTTCCAGTAAACGTCTGCAATGTGCTTCCGGCGGGAAGGAGATCTTTGTTTCCTGCTCTTTTGTATATACCGAGCATTCGGTTAATTCCCCGGCTTCGGAATCATTTTCCTGGTAGCAGATGGTCGCATGTTCGAAAGTTGCTTCATATCCGACAGAAAATGGCGTGCCGGGGGATCGCATGGAATTTCCTTCAACATGAATCTGAAGCGTTTCATTTGATAAAAGACAATCGATCACAGCGCCGGTGCGATCCGGATTGTCAGTGACAGAACAGGAAATCAGTTTCAGATCTTTACCAAGCCAGGTTGCAAAGTCCAGATCATGGATCATCAGCGACATGGCAATTTTGTCACTTCCAAGCGCCCCCCAAATCGGAGGTGTTCGTCTGTAAAGCGTGATATGTTTCAGTTCTCCATATTTTTTGCTTTGACATAAATCATGAATCATACGGTAATAAGGGTCATATAACAAAAACATGTTGACCAGAACTTTTTTATCAGTTTTCTCTGCAGCTTCCATAATGGCGAGACCGTCCTCGATAGTGGTTACGGCAGGTGTTTCCAAAAATACTGCATGGTTTTTGCGCAGTGCCATCAGGGCATATTCGGCGTGCAGTTGTGACGGCAGACAGATGTCAATGAAATCAAGGGCCTGATTATCCAGTAGAGCGGAAATGTCTGTTGTGTAATCACAGTGCAGTTCAGATCCGATTTGCATGAGTGTTTCGCTGTTTCTCCCCCAATAGGTCAATTGAATCGAAGGATCAATTTTCTGATACATCGATCCATGATATTTTCCGAAGCCTGTTCCCAAAATACCAATATGCATTTGTAATGCCTCCTTTTATCTGATACAGTCAGAATACACAGGTATTTATGACAGCAGTATGTCATAAAAGAAAAAGAGGTGGAAAAATATGAGAGTACACCGATTGGTTCGTATTTTGACCGAAATAGACAGATGTGGCAAAGTCAAGGCACAGAATCTGGCAGAAACGCTGGAGGTATCTGACAGAACAATATATAGGGATATTGATGTCCTGTGTGAAGCAGGATATCCGATTTTAACCACAACCGGACAAAATGGCGGGATATTTTTTGCAGAAGGATATAAATTGAATACGGACCAGCCAGAAGATATGCTGAAAACGCTGCTGTCTAATTTATATACTTTGCCGGAGCAGGAACGTCTGATACAGGCACTGGAAAATGGAATGTGGGTAAAATATGGCGGAAGGAATGATCTGCGAAGAGAGAACAGGCAAAAGATACTGTTGGATCAAAAGAGCTGGTGGGAAGATGATGTCATCGAAATTGATCTGCAGCCGATCATAAAGGCACTGTTTCAGCAGCAAAAGATATCTGTACAATATACGCACAGCGATGGGGCGGTGTCAGACAGAATACTTGCACCTTATGGCCTTGTACTGAAATACACAACATGGTATCTGATTGCATTTTGCTATTCCAGAGAGGAAGTCAGAACTTTTCAGTGTGCCAGAATTGGAAATATTACTTTATTGCCTGAAACATACAAGATTCCGGCAGATTTTGTACTGAAAAAGTATTGGAATTTTTCGACGGACGGGTTTAAGAAAAGCAGGAGGGAGCGGGAGTATTATCCGGTTGTCATCAAGGTTCACAGGGTGTTTGGAGAAATATTCAGGCGGTATGAAGTGATCGGGATGAAGCAGGATGGAGAAGATATAATTGGAAAGGTAAATTTACACAGAAAGGATATTGCAGAAGAAGAAATACGTGCGTTTCTGGGATATGGACAGATAATTTATCCGGAAGAAATGATAAAAAGAGCCGGTACTCTTTTGAAAAGAAATCTGGAGATATATGATTCTGCGGCAACAGAGGGCATCAGTCAGATCAAAATGCGTTTTGATCCAGAAACAGAAAAAGGAGAGTAGTCCGTCACACTGAAAGCGTTAAATGCAGCAGGAAGTACGGCCAAACGGTAAAAAAATGATAAGAGAATATGAAGCAGAAGATAATGAACAGATAGCTGCATTATTGAACCAGGGGATGGCATTTATCGGAAAAGAAGATATGGATGCTGTTTTTTTGCAGGCAGTGCAAATTCTGGTTTATGAAGAAAAAAATGTAATTCTGGGGTTCTGCAGTTTGCGAAGATGGGGAACGGACGGTATAAATGGCAAGATTGTGTCTTATGTTATGCCTGATGCCAGAAAAAAGGGAATCGGGAGTGCTTTATACAGAAAAATAATGACATATGCGGATGATTTGAAACTGAATATAATCAGCGCAGAGTTCAGAGCTGATAAAGACGGTGCTGCTGCGTTTATGAAAAACTGGGATTTGCAAAATGGTTTGGACTATGTGAGATGCGTTATAACGGGGAGAGACAGCCTGTTTCGGAGCAGATGATTGTACCGTATGAAAATCGGTATTTTGAACAATATGTAGAAGGAATGCGAAACAGCTTTTATGAAATGAGAAAGGTTCATGACTTTCAACCTTATCTGTGCTGTGAATGCAGTGAAGAAAAAAGAACAGAACTTGCAAACGGTAAGGATGATATTTTTGTTTTACTGGAGCAGGGTAAGGTTGCAGCTTCGGCTTCTGTCAGAGAAGACGATAAAGATCCGCTTGGCCCCATATTCGTTGCACCCGCATATCAGGGCAGGGGATATGGCAAATCTGTGACCAGGTTTGCTATCAATGAGGCGCTTCGAAGAGGAATGAAAGAAATTAATCTGGAAGTGGTGGAATGGAATACCAGGGCAGTGAATCTGTATCAAAGTCTGGGCTTTGAGATGATACAGACAATGCATACATATAGATGCGCCCGTATCAGATAAAATGATTTTGGGTACCGGCAGCAGATGGGGAACGGATAACAGATACAAAGAATTCAACCAGCGGTTGATTGACGCTTTGCCGGGAGCATTGTAAGGTTAGAGAGTAGTAAATTGTTTTGTAATTGAAGGGAAGTATTTAAATGTTGCTGGTTATAATGGGGGAGAGTTGTACCGGTAAGTCAACGCTTGCAGAGGCTGTTGAAAAAGGCCTCGGAGGAGAAATTTATTCGGGGAAAGATTATCTGCGGCTTGCAAAAAGCCAGGGAGAAGCAGAACAACTTTTTAGACGGAAGATGGAACAGGCAGTAAATGGAAGTAATCTGATTTTCATCGTACCGGAAAAAGAGCAGCTGTGTTTGGTTCCGGATGGCGCGGTGCGTATTCTTTTGACTGCACAGATGGATACAATAAAAGAACGTTTTAAGACTCGTATGCATGGCATGTTGCCGCTTCCGGTAGCAGCAATGCTTGAAAAAAAGCATTGCTGTTTTGATAAAGAAACGGCAGACATTCGTTTCGAAAGCGAAACACTGGATATACAAAAAGCGGTAGACGAAATTCGGAAAATTGCTTAAAAATAAGAAAGGGTAAGGTAGTATATGAGTACACCGGTTCAGTTTGCATAGCAATGGCTATTGCAAAAAATAGAATAGAAAATAGCCATTGCTTTTCCTGAAAAAACATCCGGGAGGCAAATATGAGCTATAAAAAAGCAGAAGAGGTTCTGCCAGTTGAAATAATAGAAATGATTCAGCAGTATATAGAAGGAGAGAATATCTATATTCCCCAGAAAAGCGAATAAACGCCTGGAATGGGGAACCAATACAGATACCAGAAATGAGATAAGGGACAGAAATGACAGGATATATCGGGAATACAGTCAGGGAGTGACGATGCAGGAGCTTTCTGTCAGGTATTTTCTTTCTTCTAAAAGCATACAGAGAATTATCCGTATGAAACGGTAGTGGTGAGTCGGTGTCAGGAGACATCGGCTCATTTTTTTTTCTAAAAAAGAATGAGGATGAAAAGAAGGGAACCGTCATTTATGATAGAAACAGAAGCACAAAATTATAAAGAGAGGAGAATGTATTTATGATGGAACCTTACTGTATTGCGTAGCGTAGCTATTGCAAATACAAAAAATAATTCTGTAATAGCTTACGCATCGGATCTGTAATAAGAGGAGATGCACGTGAGCTACGTAAGTACAACCCAAATTGTTCATAAATGTTCAGGATGTGGAAAGAAAATGCCGTTTGTTAACACCGGAAAGTTCAGGGTAAATGCAAACGGAAGTAAAGTAGATGTATGGCTGATTTATCAGTGTGCCAAATGCCGACATTCTCTGAACCTGACAATATATGAAAGAATAAGACCGGGGAGAATTCCGGAAGAAGATTTTCAGAAATTTCAGGAAATGATGAAGAACTTGCTGTTCGTTACGGTAATGACAAAGAGTTTCTGAAAAAAAACAAAGTAGAAATCAAAGAACATAAAAAAGGAGAGGCAGTATGAAGAAGAATTCTAAGGAGTCCGCACGCTGACCGGGAGGTTGGTGTAAAAAAGGACATCTCCTCCCGACCGGTTTGTAACTGCAAATTGTAATCGGAGGAATAAAAATTGAATAGAGAAAATAAACGCAAAATTTATGAAAAGGGATATTACAAAAAGCATCCCTGCAATGAAAGTTTTACCTGTAATTGCTGTGGGCGTATCGTAAGTCCGCAGGGTGCAGGAACGGATCACAGGAATCACTGCCCGAATTGTCTGAGCAGTATGCATGTGGATAATGACCCGGGAGACCGTGCAGCAGATTGTGGAGGACAGATGGAAGCAGTTGCGGTATGGGTAAGACCGGATGGTGAGTGGGCAATTATTCACAGGTGTAAATGGTGCGGAGCACTTTCATCCAATCGGATTGCAGCAGATGATAATCCGATGAAGCTGATGAGTATCGCAATGAAACCACTTTCTTTACCACCATTTCCGATCGAACGGATTCAGGAAATGACCAGGCTGATGGGAGGACAGGGGAATATGGATTGAATATTCAGCCCCAATAATTTCTGCACAAAAAACTTTTTGGGAGAATCAGATAATCTGTGCCGGCTGCTTTTGCAGCCATTCCATCTAGACTTTTCCGGTCTCCGACCATAAGAACTTTTTTTCGGATCACAGATATCATACAGTTGCATAATATGGAGAATTCCCTTTGGGTTGGGTTTCATGCAGTCAATCAGGGGATCCGCCGCATCATGGCAGGGTATGTCGGACAAACCGATTGCCCTGCTTTTTTGTTCGGCAGGATAGTCTGAGTATATGGCAATTTTTTTGTTTTGTTTTTGAAGCAGTTTAATGTTCCTGATCAGGTTATGATCCTGATATTTGTTTATGATCTGAAGCGGAATGGTAAACATCCATTTTTGAATAATGGTATCAATGTCTGATTCAGATCGATGCAACTGCTGAGCAGCCTGCGTAAGGGAATACCGGTAAGAATCAGAAACAGCAAGACCTTTCATCTGACCTCGGCAATGCCGAAAGACCCGAAGTGTCCGGATCACAAAAAAACCATCAAGCGGATGGCGGAGCATATTTGTAAGCAGTAAGAAAATCATATGTATCTGAAGCGGACGCTGAAAATAAAGGGTTCCATCCATATCAAAAATGATCAGATCATAGTTCCTTAAATCTATTTTTTTCATTTAATTGCTCCATACCCAGATTTTATAAGGGGAATCCGTATCCGTATAAGTTCCGATCAGTTTAAGCCCTAAATTTTGGGCATTGCAGATTTTGATTCGTGAAAAAATATATTTTCCACCAAGATTTTTGAAGGCTACCGGATCTATCATCAGCGTATCAGAAGCTGTTTTTTCAGTACGTTCCGGGGTCCATACAGATTCAATTGCTCCGGAGAAGATGTAGGCTCTGCCGGCCCAGTTATCATAATAGATTTGTGCAACAGAAGACTGATTGAGTGCAGGTGCAATTACAGTACGAAAAGATTCTTTGTAGGATTGCGGATAATAACTCAAACAGCCATCCAGAGTCGCAATTCCATTATAGGAAAGGACAGCAGGATGCAAAGCGTATGCAACAGAATATTCCTGCTTATAGTTAATTTCCTTTTTTATTTTTTCAAACAGATCTTCTGAAAAAAATTCACCATAGGAAAGCGTTTCAGATTTTTTCTGTTTTACGATCTGATATGTATTTACATATACGGTGTTATAAAAATCATTATAGAGAGTTTGCTTTCCAAGCGGAACGATCATCACGCAAAGCATAATCAGGATTGCTGATTTCTGAAAACCCTTATTGGTAAGCCGAAAGCAAATAATAACAGGTATCAGATACCAGAGAAAGGGATTAAAGAAAATGGTCCGGTTAAATTGCCAACCCTTCAAAGGCGGAACCAGGGTTTCAAAACATGTCCGAAAAAAGGACCAGGTATATAATGCATAAATGCAACAATTAAAAATGATCAGCATAAAAATGAGGTTAATCGGATCTGCATATATTTTTTTGAATTGCTTTTTTCGAAAATAATACAGATTCTTGTAAATCAGATAAAAAACAGAAAGCGGAAGTACAAAATACTTATGCACATCTTCACTGTGAAAAACACTGTTGATGAAGACATTTCCGGCTTCTGCAAGAATGCGGACACCGGTGTAAGAATCAGAGACCATGGTATCTCTTATGGTTGAAGTTCCGGATAGAAAAGCAATGAAAAATAAGCGGTATTCAACTGTTATATAGCCCATAGCCAAGCATATCAGTCCGAGAATCATTTTTTTTGTATGGGGACTTTTTTTGATGAAACAATATAAAATATAAATAAACCCGAATTATTCATGAGAGGGCAATTCTCCCTAAAAATTCAGGTTTCTGTTTTTTGAACTTTTAAGCATCTCATGTAATTGTATTTTCTTCTAAAAAAGGGTATAAAATCCCTGTATTCACTCAAATTACATGTTCTGCTGTCAATGTCCAGTGTTGTTGCTATTCCAGCTTGGGCTGTAGTCCTCGTATGTTTTCCAAGGTTTCATAGAATTCATCTTTATAAGGGCAGCTGCTACAAAGCTTGAATGTTATATATCTTGCTGAACGAACTACCTTAGCGGCAATCTTCAGCAGTTTCAAACGAATGGTGTCAATCTGCTGTCTTCTCATTTTTGCAGATAATGCTAATCGTTTAAACCAGTTAAATATGTTGTATGCTAGTGCATGAATCTGAAGACGGTTTGCATTTACGATCTTAGAAGAGCTGCTTACCGCTGCAAAATCAAAACCATTTTTACTTTCTTTGATGAAGTTCTCCATGGTGCCACGCTTGCAGTAGAATCTGATTACCTGTTCCGGTTCAGAGTCCATGTTTGTTACAATGAATGTGTACATATGGACAATCTGCTCTGTAGGCTTTTCAATTTTGCATACAACACGACGAGGATAGTCCCATGAGCCTGCCTGATACATGAATTCACCATAACAGACTGCATAAGAAACCATGTCCTTTTTGGTCTGTTCTGTAAGCTGTTCCTCAATATCAGAGGCTAAATTACGTAGTATGCCATTCTCTTTTAATCGGATGGCATAAGAAACTCCATTGGTTTCGCACTGATGATAGAGCTCTGGTTTGGTAAATCCACTGTCGCCTCTGAGAAGTAACGGAATATCTGGATAGTCATCACCGAATTCATCCAAAAGAGGCTGTAGGAAATCCATTACACCGGTTGATGAATAGTCAGTGCCATCACGCAATTCTATTTTCAAGAGGTCACCTGTAATGCCATCATAACAGACCAGAGGATGATAACCATGATTCTGATAGTGGAAGTTAAATCCTTCCCCTTCCTGATGTCCGTAGGTATTCAGAAGAGTAGAATCCAGATCCAGCAGAATTATTTCAGGTTTCTTAATAGAATACACAACTTTTCTGAAACGACGCATCAGAGTATAGAACTGATTCAATGAATCCTCGTCCATACGATTGAAAAATCTTGAAAGAGTCGGTTGCGATGCAAGCGCCTTCTTAACTAGAATAGCGGTCAAGATTGGATCTTTAGTTAGTTCATCTGCGCAGTCGTCTTCAAAATATGCTCCAAGTATTTGGTAGATTACTTGCCAGAGATTTTCGTCATCCTTGTGATAGCGGAAGGATGCGGTATCATTGGTTTTGAATTCTGATTTCAGAAGTTTCACAAAACCAAGTTTGCAGGCGAATTCTTTAATCAGAAGCAGTCCTGCATCGGAGGATAAATCACCTCCATCAAAATTTATTTTCAGATATTTATTGCTTTCTAAAGTGGTGTCTTTTAAAATGGGCATAAGGGCTTCTCCTTTTGTTATATTTTTAGGCTTCGACACCTTAAGTTTAACAAATTAGAAGTCCTTTTTGTATGTAATTTTTCTTCACCTGCTAGGTGAAAGCAAAAAGTATCAAAAACACTGTAACTATGCGGCGTAAGCCACTGCTGGACGAATTATCATGAATAATTCGGGATAAAGAAATATGCAAGGATAAAAAGACCAAAAAAAGCAAAGTAAGAAATTGTGGGATACAAAAAAAGAAACAGATAATATCTCTTTTTTCCTGAATATTTAAGTCTGCGGCATAAATAAATCAGCAATGGAATAGAAGAAAATGAAAAAGAGAAAGCGGGATATAAGGGAAGCAGTCCATACGTAAAGCTCCCCAGAACAATGATCCACGCATTCTTATGATAGTTACTTTTCAGAATTTCATGTCCCAGCAATATCCCCGAAACCAAGGCAAGTATGATCTTTAAAAAATATCCGCAAAGATAGGCGGTGTAAGTCGGTAATACAGCATAAAGTAGGGAGTACAGATACCATTCCGAAAGCAGAAAGTCCCGGTTGATTCCACCCAGCAGGGGAATTGCAGCGTTATGTGAAAAAAAAGCATGATTGGAACGAAGAAGTTCATAATCTGTGATATGAATATCAAGATTATCATGTATTCCAATATAAGTATGTGATTCTCCACTGATAGCAAAAACCAGAAATTCCATAAATAATATGCTGATTACAATTGCCCAGTACCAGTTTTTTTTCAGAAATTGCATTACAGAGTCACTTCCTTTTAAATAAATAGTAAGTAAAATCATAGTTACCGGAAATATATTTTTCTGTGGAGACCAAATTGTAATGCATTTCGATATTTTCAGGTATTTCATTTCTGGAGAGAACAAAGAGAGTCTGTCCGGATGTAATGTACCTGCTTTGCTCCTGAAACATTTCAGGAAGTGCAATTCCATTTGTCTGAAAATATTCACAGGATGGAACAATACCGGTTAAGGTATACAGTCCGGCATCCAGACAACCCACATTTAATAAAGTCGGATTTTGTTCCTGCAGTACAATATCGCGAAATCTGTAGAGATAGAAATCACTCTTTGCCTGTTTACTGAAATCTGAACTTCCGGAAAAAGCATGCAGAAACAGGATGCAGATGATTAGCAGAAGCAAATCGGTAAAGATCTTTATAGCATACCTGCCATGAAAAACAGGAATATGTTTTGATAAAAAATCAATCAGCTTGCCGAGGAAACCAATTCCGGGAGCCGCAAAAACAACAAGCGGAATGGAATAATAGGGAAGTTTTCCACCTGCCCAGAATATGCCGAGAAAGGAAAAAACAAAAAGAAAAAAATACTGTATTTTGAAAGTTTTGTTTCGGAAACAGTGAGTTCATATCCTGCAAAACCGGCAATGATCCAGATAAAATATGAAAAATTGTCAAGAATCAGATAATAGAAAACCTTAACTGTTTTCAAAATTTTTTCGGAAAAACTTTCACGCATGATCGAACTGTACAGGAAAACATTATTGTACAGATAGCAGCGATACCAGTCATCCAGTGCACCATGTGCGGCAAAAAAAATAATCCATGGAACGGAAGGTAAAAACATACCGATTCCGAAAATAACTGCTGATTTCAAAGCCTGCATGATTTTCTGGTCTGCAAGTTGTCTGAGCAGTATGAAAAAAATCCATGGAATATAGAAACCCAGTAATGTATATTTCAGTTGCAGAATTATTCCTGCGAAAAGACCGTTAAGCAAAATGAGAGATAGAAGATAACGTTGGGAATATGCATTTCTCTGTATTTTTATTCCCAAATATAAACTCCATATCATAAAGGGAAGACAAAATTCTTCTGCGGCACCGCCCCAGTAAAAACTTTTTGATACATAAAACGAAACAGCCATTACAGGAAGAAGCGCCATTGCGGTTTTTGTTCTGCAGAAAAGAGAGGCCACGCGATAACTTCCGAAAAGAAATAATGCACCGGAAATTATTTCCATAAACAACACACCATAAAAAGTTCTGTTTGATAACAGATAACTGAGTCCGTATAAAAGATACAGGTATGGACCTTTCTGATCATAAAGATCACGATAGATCACCAGTCCGTTCATCAGGCCTTTCCCCATTGTGAAGTAACTGTTTGCGTCATCCCAGTTGTTACAGGGATAAAGAAAAGATGACCGGGAACATAAAATCAGACAGATGCCGGCGAGCAGAAAAAAATAAGCAGTTTTTAAGATGTTTTTTTTACTATTTGTCATTTTAAGCGAATCAGCTCCTTTGATACAAAAATTTCCAGTGCCGGAATATCACAGAAAGTACATATCCCGAGAACCACGATTACGCAGGCAACGAGAAAAATCAGCATTTTTTCCTTATACAGTTTTTCCGGCTTCTGGGCAGCGGAGTCACGATTGTAGGACATACAGAAGTAATAGGCGAACAGTAAAAAAATAACAGGCATGGATAAAAGATACTCGATCCGGTACTTAATCAGAAAAACACCAATGCAAAAGGTTGCAACCATGCCATAAAACAAAGCGGACCCGGCTAATGTTTTTTCGCTGTAATAGGAAAATGATTTTCTGTACAGGCCTGCAATTTGGGAATTATTGATCATACGGTATTCCGCAAAACGTTTTGTTGCCATCAGGAAGGCGCCGCCCATCCAGTAACCAATCAGAATACTGGATGGAGGAAGGTGCGTAACATCAACGATAAACCATCCCAAAAGCAGACGAATCATATTATTGACGGATTCAGATAATACATCCAGATAAGGAATATCCTTGGTGCGGATCGGTTTGACATTATACAGGACACCCATAAGCAGAAGAAAAAGCTCCGTGTATAAAAAATATTGATTGATCAATGAGGCCAGAATACATCCGGCAAATATAAATATGAAATATTCCAGTAAAACATAAGAAAGTTTCATGTTTTCGGAAACAGCAGGACGATTCTTTTTGGTCGGATGATATTTGTCAAAGGGTGCATCCAGCCATTCATTAATGACATAATTTGCAGATGCAATAAAACAGGTGGATAAAAATCCCAAAGCAAACGTTAAAAAATGAACATCTGCAAGTGAATCGTTTGTAAGCAGAATGGCAATCACTGTACCCGGAATGATAAAAAGATTTTTTATCCAATGATCAATTCTGGCAATTTTAAGATATTTTTTCATTTGTCCTCCCAAAAAAAGCAGCAAAAACCAGGATGTATTGCTACATCATCTGATATTTTGCTGCTTTCTACATTTCTTTTCACTGCAGAGTGGATTGTCTTCTGACCATCCGCTCTGCTTAAAAGCTTATACCGTTAAGGTTGTAGTAAGTAAACATGTATTTTATATGGAAATATAATCTACCAGTGCAATGATGATGGGATTTCTCCCAAGTGTATGACTGATATATTCTGAAACTGCTGTTTTCAGGACATTTTTGATTTCGGAAACAGTAGGCTTTTGTGACAATCCGGTAAGTGTGCGCATTGCAGTATCACGAATTCCACGGATTACCGACTCTGATTGCACTTCGTACAACAGACCTTTTGTAATAATTTCAGGGCCATACAGAATACGACCGGATCTTCGTTCAAGCGAAATCTGAATAATTACCACACCGGAATCAGCAAGTGCATGACGTTCTGTGAGAATGCTATCTCCAACATCTCCTACAACACGGCCATCTACAAAATCTCATTGAAATCAATGTGGTCAATTATTTTTCCGGGGTTACTTTCTGATATAGATAAAACATCGCCATTGTCGATCATGAAAATGTTTTCAGATGGAATCCCCATTTTTTTTGCAATTTTTGCTCCTGCAGAGCGATGCCTGAAATCTCCGTGTGCAGGAATGGCATATTGCGGATGCACCAGAGAATAAATCAGTTTCAGTTCCTCTATACAGGCATGTCCGGATACATGCATATCCTGTTGAATGATGGTGGCGCCCTGACGTTCCAGTAAACTGATTGTTCGTGCCACACTCTTTTCGTTTCCGGGAACCGGAATGGAACTGAAAATGATCAGATCATCTTTACAGACATTTAACCAGGGATATTCTCCATAAGCCATTTGGGACAGTTCAGCCATAGGCTCTCCCTGACTCCCGGTTGTGATGAATACAATTTCGTTTTTGTTACAGGAAGCCATATTCTCTTTTGTTATAAAAAGGTCGGAAGCAAAGGACATATAACCCAGACTTCGCGCGACATCAAGAACATCCAGCATGTTTTGACCCTGCAGTACGACTTTGCGGTGGTGTTTCTGCGCAAGATTAATGATCTGATGAACGCGGTCAACATTGGAAGAAAAGGTGACAATAATCATTCTTTTTTCTTTATTGGTATAGAAGATTCTGTCTAATGTTTCTGCCACATTAAGTTCTGATGGCGTTGTTCCGGGGCGCAGTGCGTTTGTGCTGTCCGAAATCAGCGCAAGAACCTTTTTGTAGCCAAGAATACTCAGGCGCTGCAGATTGGTTGATTCTCCATAAAGCGGGGTATAATCTATCTTAAAGTCTCCGGTATGAATGATTACACCGGCAGGGGTATATATGGCAAGCATGGCAGCATCCGGAATACTGTGGTTTGCACGCAAAAACTCAACACGTATTTCGCCGAGTGTAATCATGTGTCCAATTTTAATGGCTTTGGTACGTGTTTTTTTGATACCGTGGGCAGCCAGCTTTTTTTCAACAAGTCCAATCGTAAGCGGGGTTCCATAGACCGGAAGGTTCAGATCAGGCAGGATATACGGAAGTGCACCGATGTGGTCTTCATGACCATGTGTCAGGACAATACCGTTTATGTGAGCGTTATATTTCAGGAAACTTTTTATGTCCGGAACGGAGGTGTCAATTCCGGGAAGATTATCTTCGGGAAAAGACATACCGCAATCAATCAGGATAGTGGACTCCTGATATTGTATCGCCAGCATGTTCATGCCGATTTTATCAAAACCGCCAAGCGGTATGATTTGAACGGTATCCTGGACTTCGTTTTTCATGCAAACTCCTTGGGGCGTGTACAAAAAAAGCAAATAAACACGGCATTTGTTCTAAGAACACATGTCATGCCTATTTGCAATCAGGTACACATTTCTTTTCACAACAGCAGAATGCAGGGAAATGAATTCTGTCATCTTAAAAGCTTTCACCTTTCGGCTGTGTCTAAAAGCATTGATTTTTAATGAAAAAATATATGTTTACATAATAGTATAGTTTTTTCTGATTCACAATACACATACTGAAATGATAAGATAAATTTAAGAATTAAATTTTGTAAAAGAACAACGCCAGGCAGATCATAAAATGGTAATATGGAAGTGTGTGATTGTTTTTTTGATAAAAAATCATTATGCATCCTGAACAAAAAAAAAAAATAAACTGGAAAAGGAATGATGCTACCATGTTTGAAGAAGATTATATTATGAAAAGAATCCGTGAAATGGTCCGGACAATATTAAAACTCCTGTTTCACATGGATACAGATCAGATCAGTGAAGAAATGCTGGATAAGGAAGAACAGAAACAGCAGATGCTGAGCCTCAAAAAACTGATCGATGCAGGTGAAATATGTGAAGCGGAAAATCAGTTGTATGACTGGATTGATAATGGAGAATGTGATGCGAAAATGGCACTGTTGTTCTATGCATGGCTGAATGAAAAAGGCAATGAATATCTGGATGGCAATGGCTTCAGCAGAGAAGAGGTAAAGACTGATCTGAAGGAAGTTATGACACGGTTTGGATATGGGAATCTGATGGAAACGCTTATGTATAATGTCTGATATAAAATAATTGATATTAAATAGAGAGGTCCTACAAAAATACCGGAAAGAAGAGCTTGCTATGATAAAAGAATATCTGAAATTTGAAGAATCGGGCCTGCATGTTGTATTTGGGATTACGCAGGATAAAAAGATCCGTCTGCTCCATTTTTCACACAACCCGTTTTGTGAAGCAGAAATGCAGGAAAAGGACAGTTACCTGGAAGAGGGATTTCTTCTGACGCAGGTAAGTATATATGGAATTAATAAGCCCTATGAAAAGCAGGGAATCATGTATGTTGCTACAGAGCCTGGCTGTGCGCTTTTGTATGATGGAATGACAAAGACTGAAAATGAATACGGAATGCATCTGGAGATTCGGCAGAAGGATGAACCTGCAGATAGTACAGGAACCGGGATAAAGGTTACAACGCACTGGCAGTTTTATCATGGCATTCCAATTGTCAGAATGTGGCATAGGATCGATAATAATGGACGAAACATGCAGACACTGGATTATGTTTCATCTTTCAGTTATCTTGGACTTGAAAAAGAGGGAACGGGCTCTTCTGATGATAAAATGAGGTTGTATATTCCGCACAATGGCTGGCAAAAGGAAATTTCATGGCAGGAATATTCTTTTGCACAATTGGGACTTGCACAAAATCAGCCGCATGTCTTTGTCAGAACCTCCAAGACAATTGATGTGACCAACACCGGACACTGGTCTTCCAAGGATTATCTGCCAATGGGGTATGTAGAGAATACGCATGCAGACAGCAGTCTGTTTTTTCAAATCGAGCATAACGGTTCGTGGCACTATGAATATGGATTTCAGAATGATCACATTTTCCTGAATGTAAGCGGACCGACAGAACTGCAGTCGCATTGGTTCCGGGATTTGCAGCCGGGAGGCAGCTTTACGACAGTACCTGTTGCAGTAGGGGTTTCGGATGCGGATTTCTCCAATGCAATGGCACAGATGACCCGTTACCGCAGGCAGATACGCAGACCGAATACGGACGATGAGAAATTGCCGGTTATTTTCAATGATTATATGAATTGCCTGTTTGGAGATCCGACGACGGAAAAGGAAATACCTTTAATTGATGCGGCTGCAGAAGCCGGTGCAGAATACTATGTAATTGATGCAGGATGGTATGCCGATGGAGAGTGGTGGAGCAATGTCGGTGAATGGAAGGAATCCAGAAAGCGTTTCCCGGGTGGTATTCGTGAAGTGACGGATTATATTCGCTCAAAAGGGATGATCGCAGGGGTATGGCTTGAACTGGAGGTTATGGGAATCTACTGTGAGATGGCATCCCGGGTTCCGGATAACTGGTTCTTTGTCAGACACGGGAAAAGAGTATATGACAGAAGCCGTTATCAGCTCGATTTCCGCAATCCGGAAGTAATCGCATATGTAACGGCAGTGATTGACCGTATGGTGCAGGATTATGGAGTCGGTTACATTAAGATGGATTACAATATTGAACCCGGAATCGGAACCGAGCTTGACTGTGAGAGTGTCGGGGAAGGTATGCTGGAGCATGAAAGGGCATATTTGAAATGGCTGGACGGTATCTTTGCGCAGTATCCGGATCTGGTAATAGAGAACTGTTCCAGCGGAGGTCTGCGGATGGATTATGCAATGCTGCAGCGGTACAGCATTCAGTCGACCAGCGATCAGGAAGACTATATCAACTATGCAACAATTGCAGCCAATGTTCCGTCAGCACTGACACCTGAGCAGGCTGCGGTATGGTCTTACCCGCTTCGTGACGGGACGCAGGAGGAAGTCATCTATAATATGATCAATGCGCTTTTGTGCCGTATCCATCAAAGCGGTCATCTTGCAGCTATTTCCAAGGACAGACGTGAACTTGTGGATGAGGGGATTTCATACTATAAAAAAGTTCGGGGAGATATCAGAAATGCGCTTCCTTACTGGCCGATCGGACTGGCGCATACATTGGATCAGTGGTTATGTCTGGTATTATATACAGATAAGAAAGCGTATATGGCAGTGTGGAGAAAAGATCTGGAAGCAGCCTCTCTGGAAGATGCTGCCGAGATTGAGATTCCTGTTCCGAAAAGAAGATTTGGCGAGATCAGCAATCTGCATCTGGCATATCCGGCAGATGCTTGCAGTAATCACCTGGAATATGAGTATAAAGCAGAGCAGGAACTGCTCTGGTTGCGTTTTGAAGAGCCGGTTATGGCAAGGCTGTTTGAGATGGATCTGCAATAAGCAGACCTGCTCAGGTTAATTCGGTAGATCCTTTTGGATTTGCAGCCATATCCAGAATACCGCTGAGGCCGTATTTTACCATATCATTAACGGCTTCCTCGGTATAAAAAGCCATATGCTGCGTCATAACGACATTGCGGAACTGGCGAAGATAGGCCATTTTCTGATTGGAAATGATATCGACACGGTGATCTACATGTGCGATCCCTTCTTCTCCTTCGATAACGTCGAGTCCGAGTGCACCGATTTTTGTTGACTCAATTCCTTTTATCAGGGCATTCAGATCTGCCAGTTCACCGCGTGCGCAATTGATAATAACAACTCCGTCTTTCATCTTACAGATACTGGATTCATTTATGATATGTCTGGTTGAATCCAGTAACGGGAGATGAAGCGTGATGATATCAGATTCTGCGAACAATTGGTCCAGTGAAACATAGGTTGCATGCGTTTTTGTCCAGTCATTTTGATGTACATCATAAGCAAGGATCCTGCAGCTGAAGCCTTCCAGATTCTGAATTACAATCCGGCCGATATTGCCGGTTCCCATAACACCGACGGTCATGCTTTTCATTTCTCTGCCCTGCAGACCAAACAGGGAAAAGTCATTTACCTGTCCGCGCCAGAGAGCCTGCTTATAGTTACGCAGGCACATCAGCATGAGCATAATGGTAAAATCAGCTACGCCATTTGGGGAATATCTGACATTACAGACACGCAGTCCGATTTTTCTGGCGTACTCGATATCGATATGGTCATATCCGATCGTGCGTGTGGACAGATATTTTACGCCCAGAGACTTCCAGTTATCCATAAGGTCTGATCCGATATAGGTCTGACCCAGTACGGAAACACCTTCACAACCGCTGACAATTTCCAGATTATCATCAGAAGGATCTTCTTCTGAAACAACCAGTTCAACAGATAGTTCTTTCTCCCAGAAACGAAAATATTTCTTTTCATCGTCCCTTAAGTTATATACACAGATCTTCATGAGAAAACCTTCTTTCCAAGTCTATGATACAGCAAAATCAGTTTTTGTTTTTTTATTCAGTGAAGCAGATCAGACTGAGATTGTACCTATCATAGAAAGGATGGAAAAAAGTGTCAAACACATGCTTTAAAACGTCATAGCGATAAATTGCACTTAAAAAATCATTCATCAAGTGTAGTGCGTGTCGGGTGATTGATTGCATCTTCAGCAAAAGTATCTGAAAGAGAACCTGGTACAGCGGCATTCATAGAATTCTTTTTGGCAGCAGCTTTTTTATTTCTGTGATTACGATATAGATATTGCAGAAAGGATATCCCGCCCAAAAGATAAGAAAAAACCACATCACTGATCACACTGGAGCGCAGATCGGAATATTCAGGATCTGTCAGAAAAGAAGGAACAGCATTAACGGCATCGAAAAAAGTAATATCATAATCTAAACGGTATGCATCATAGACTTCATAGGCAATACAAAGATATTCTGCAAGCGCAAGCGCAAGCAGGGTTATGACCAGTGAAATAATCATGCCTTTCGAAGTTTCTTTTCTACCGGAAAAGAGCTGATATCCGAATGCAGCCAGTACGTAGGTAGCGATACCGCAGATAGCTGCAATATAGCCCAGCTGATAAACGAGAAAATAGAGCAGGCATCCGCCCAATGAAAAAATGCAGGCACCAACGATTCCGCCCAATACATTTTCGCTCCTGGTTTCTAAAAAATTTTGATTTGATGAATTCATAAATCCTCCTTAAGAAAGTACTGTAAAGTTACAAAACATGCTTATTATAGACAAATATCGAAGCCTGCACAAGAAAATAGTATAAATTATATAACTATTTGAAAAAATTTAGTCAGCCAGTTGCCTATATTATGAGTGCAAATGTGACACAGTCACAGAAATGTATACGCCAGATTGATATAATTTTTTCATCAGAAATATGCATTTTTAAATGTACAGGGATTTGCATATGCACAGAAAATGAGGGATTTTTCTGTATATATGCGAAGTTTATGTGAAAACAGTATATATATAAGATCAGAAAAGGAGAGTGGAATGTCTGAGAAAACATTGATCATCGGCGGGGTGGCAGGAGGAGCAACAACTGCAGCCAGACTGCGCAGAAGAAATGAAGAAATGCAGATTATCATATTTGAAAGGGGAGCGTACATTTCTTACGCAAACTGTGGACTGCCATATTATGTCGGAGGTGCGATTGCCAGCAGGGACGCACTTTTGCTCCAGACACCGCAGATGATGAAGAGCAGATTCAATATTGATGTGCGCGTTCAAAGTGAAGTGACAAGAATTCTGCCGCAGGAAAAAAAGATTGAAGTTCATAATCTGCAGACAGGAGAGACTTATCAGGAAAGTTATGATCATCTTGTGATTGCGACAGGATCCTCACCAATCAAACCCGGAATTCCGGGGATTAAAGCAGAAAATATATTCACCGTTTGGACCGTTCCGGATACGGATCAGATTAAAAAATATATTGCAGACAATCATCCGAAAAGCGCAGCCGTTATCGGTGGCGGCTTTATCGGACTGGAAATGGCTGAGAATCTGCATGATGCAGGGCTTTCTGTATCAATTATCGAGATGCAGACACAGGTTATGGCACCACTTGATCCGGAAATGGCTGATCTGCTGCATGAAAACCTGAATATGAATCAGGTGGATCTGATTCTGGGAGATGGGGTTAAAGAATTCCATAATGTGGAAAACAAGACGCAGATTGAGTTGAGCAGTGGGAAAAAGGTCGATGCAGATCTGGTGGTTCTTGCAATCGGAGTAAAACCAAACAGTGAGCTTGCAAAAGAATGCGGCATAGCACTGAATCAAAAAGGCGGAATTGCTGCAGATGAATATCTGCGGACATCTGTTCCGGGGATATATGCAGTAGGAGATGTAATAGAAGTTGATCATTATACAACAGGGCAGAAGACAATGATTCCGCTTGCTGGACCTGCCAATAAGCAGGCACGTATTCTGGCGGACAATTTGACCGGTGATCATAAGAAATATACAGGGAGTCTTGGAACAGCAATTGCCAAAGTATTTGATTTAAATGCAGCGTCAGTGGGCTTAAATGAAAAGCAGCTGAAGGCAATGGGGAAAGTAAAAGGAACAGATTATGAGGCGATTCTGATTAATCAGAAGTCACATGCAGGGTATTATCCGGGAGCAACTCCCATTACGCTGAAACTGATTTTTACAGGGCAGGGAGATATTCTGGGTGCACAGATCGTGGGACAGGATGGCGTAGACAAGCGGATTGATACCATTGCGTCTACCATGCATCTGCATGGAAAGACAGCGGATCTGGCGGAACTGGAACTGGCCTATGCACCGCCGTTCTCATCAGCAAAAGATCCGGTAAATATGCTGGGATTCGTTGCAGAAAACGTGATTGGAGGTCTGGTTCATTTCATCAGCTGCAGTGAACTGGATGCGCTGCGCGCAGATCAGACAAAGCAGAATACATATACCATTTTGGATGTTACGGAAGAAATTGAGCGTATGGTATACCAGATTCCGGATTCTTACCATATCCCGCTCGGGAAACTGAGAGAACGGATGGAAGAACTTGACAGAAACAAGGTCATTATCCCCTATTGCGCGATTGGCGTTCGTTCCTACAATGCGGCAAGAATTCTGATGCAGAACGGATTTGAACATGTGCGGGTACTGGAAGGCGGTACATCCTTCTATAAAAGTGTACATTATGATCACAACCACAAGCCGGAAACTGCGAAAGTGCAGGAAGAGACTGAAAAAAAGGCAGCTATGGCGCTTCCTGCTGACAAAGAAATCGTGGTGCTGGACTGCTGCGGATTGCAATGTCCGGGGCCTATCATGAAAGTAAATGAAACCGTCAGTACCATGAAGGAAGCAGAGGTTCTGAAGGTCTCTGCAACAGATATGGGATTTGCAGCAGATATTGACTCCTGGTGCAGAAGAACCGGAAATACGCTTGTAAAGACAGAGAGACAGGGAAAAGAAAATATTGTTTATATCAGGAAAGGATCAGGAACCTGTGAAGTGAAAAAGGGAGAAATGGCAGAGCTTCCGCAGGGGAAAACGCTGATCGTATTCAGCGGTGATCTGGATAAGGTTCTGGCATCCTTTATCATTGCAAACGGAGCAGCTGCTATGGGCAGACCGGTTACCATGTTCTTTACCTTCTGGGGACTCAATGTACTCAGAAAAGCAGAGGCGCAGAAAGTCAGGAAATCCTTTATTGAAAAAATGTTTGGCTTTATGATGCCAAGGGGCACGGGTAAATTGAAACTGTCCAAGATGAATATGGGCGGAATGGGAACTGCCATGATGAAGAAAGTCATGGAGGATAAAAATGTGGATTCTCTTGAAGAATTGATGAAGCATGCGATGGACAGCGGAGTAAGACTGATCGCGTGCACCATGTCAATGGATATCATGGGAATCAAAAAGGAAGAACTGATTGATGGTGTGGAATTTGCCGGTGTGGCATCCTACCTGGGAGATGCAGAAGAATCAAACGTAAACCTGTTTATCTGATGCGGTTTATAAATAGTTTTATACAGTTTTTTGGACATGGATAGCATAAACAGTTTATAACATTTACAGAATAGTCTGACAATTAAACCGCAAATATATTGCGTTAATTGTCAGACTATTTTATAATGGTAAAAATTTTCCTGAAAACGTTTTTTTATACCGTTTTTTGCGGTTTTATGCTGAGAAGAGGTTATATGCAGATCATTAAAGCAACAGACAAAGAACTGGATCTTGTTATGAAAAGCAGATTTGAAATGCTGCGTGTTGTAAACCATCTTTCTGATCATGCGGGTTTTGAAGAAAGCTTTCAGTCTGCTTCCAGAGATTTTTTTCAAAATGCGGACCAGACGACGATTCTGGCATTGGAGGATGAATCAAAAGAAGTGATCGGATGTGCATCTATCTGTTATCTGACATTAATGCCTACGTTTGATCATCCGACAGGGAAACGGGCGCATATTATGAATGTATATACGAGAGAAGGTTATCGCAGACAGGGAATTGCTGCCCGCATGCTGGAACTCCTTTTAGATGAAGCACAAAAACGCGGTGTCACGGAAATCAGTCTGGATGCGACCAGTGAGGGTCGTCCCTTATATGAGCGATGCGGGTTTGTGCCTGCAGCTGAAGGAATGGTACTGAATCTGTAAAGCAGTGCCTGAAGGGAGCCTGGATGATGAAGAAAAAGAGTTTTACAGAATGCTGGGACAGTTCAGATGCCATTATGATGGAAGGTGCGCTGGGTGAACGTTTAAAAAGGGAATACCATCTTTCCTTTGATGAACATGTTTCCATGACCGGACTGATCTACCGTTTGCAGGGACAGGAAGCATTGTACAGGATCTGGCAGGAATATATAACGGTTGCCGGAACACATAATCTGCCGATTCTATTAACAACACCTACCAGACGTGCTGACCGCAAACGAATAGATGACTCGGTTTTTTCTCCGGAAATAATTGCAGATAATATGAAATTTTTAAAGAATATTACGGAAAGTGAGCAACACATTCCGGTTTATGCAGGTGGAATGTTGGGGAGTTATGGGGATGCCTATACCGGGAAAGATGCATTGAAAGACAGCAATGAGGCCAGAGATTTCCATAGATATACGGCGCAGCAATTTGCGCAGGCTGGTGCGGATTTTCTATATGCGGCACTGATTCCGACACTTCCGGAAGCAATTGGTATGGCATATGCGCTTGCAGAAACAGGGATTCCGTATATCATCAGCTTTACCATTCAGGCAGACGGGTGCCTGATTGATCATACGCCGATCGCAGATGCCATAGCGGCAATAGACGGGCTGGTATCGCCGGCCCCTGTCTGTTATATGACAAACTGTGTACATCCCGGGATTGTGATGCAGGCACTTTTGCAGCCCTGTAATCAGGCAGACATCATTCACAGACGCTTTCTGGGGATACAGGCCAATACATCCGCACTTTCCTACGCAGAACTGGATCATGCGGCTGATCTGCACAGCTCTGATCCTGAGACTCTTGCAGATGATATTATGAAACTTCGAAGTATCGTGCCACTGCGCATTTTCGGAGGTTGTTGCGGTACAGATGCCAGACATATGAAGGCAATTGCGGAAAGGATTACAGAATGAAACCGATGGAGCATCAGGGGACTATGGTAATAGAAACAGAGAGGCTGCTGCTTCGTCCGTTTACGATCGATGATGCACCTGCTGCTTTTCGGAACTGGACAAGCGATCCGATTGTAACAACGTTTTTGAGATGGCCTACACATATAGATATTTCGGTATCACGAAAGGTTATCTCTGATTGGGTGTCCAGATACACGGAAAAAAATTTTTATCAGTGGGGAATTGTTTTAAAAGAAAATGGTTCAGAGCCGATCGGGACAATCAGTGTGGTAGAAGAGGAAGAGAATCTGAATCTGATTGAAATCGGTTATTGTATCGGGAGAAAATGGTGGCATCATGACATAACAAGCGAAGCTTTTGCGGCACTGTTTCCTTTCTTTTTTGAGCAGGTAGGGGTGAATCGCATACAGGCCGTGCATGACGTGAAGAATCCCAATTCCGGAAAAGTTATGCGCAAATGCGGTCTGACATATGAAGGAACGCTGCGACAGAGTGGAAAAAACAATCAGGGAATCGCAGATATTGCGATGTACAGCATATTGGCGCAGGAATGGAGAAAACGGAATGTGTAAACAAATACGTCCGGCTGTAACAGAAGATATTTCCAGAATAGCGGAAATTCTCATTTTTACAAAAAGAAGTGCATATCGTCCTATTTTTCAAAATGATCATGTTTCTTTTGGAGAAATGCAGGTGCTTCCGCTTGCAGAAACTTATCTGGAGAATCCCGAAAAGCTAAATGATTACTATGTATATGAGGATGATTTTGTGAAAGGACTGATTCATATTGAGCAAACGGAGATTTGTGAACTGTATGTGGATCCTTTTTTTGAAGGGCAGGGAATCGGTGGAAAACTGATGGCGTTTGCACTTTCTCAGGGAGCAAAGCATCTGTGGGTCCTGGAAAAAAATGAATCTGCGATCCGTTTTTATAAAAGCAAAGGGTTTCTCTTTACTTCAGAAAAGAAACTGCAGGAGGGGACAGACGAATATATTGTCGGGATGATGCATATATGAAGCGATAGAAGGAAAGAAGCATGAAAATGCTTCGACGGGGAGAAAAAATGAATTATAAGGTAATAGATCAAAAAAAAATATTATCGGAGTGGTGTTTTCAGGCATTTTTCCGAAGACTGCAAATGTTCGACATCCATGACAGCAAGGATTGATGTGACAGAACTTGTTAAATTTGCAAAACAGACAGATACAAAATTCTATATTGATTTTCTTTATATTCTTTCAAAAGTGTTGAATGCAAGGGATGATTACAGAATGGGATATTTATGGCAGACGCAGGAACTGATCTGTTATGACAGAATTCATCCGACACAATACATCTTTCACGAAGATACGGAAACCTGTACACCGGTATATACGACTTACGATGAAGATTATCAGATATTCTATGAGAATGCCGTACAGGATGTGGAAAAAGCAAAGCAGACGAGGGAATATGGAATGGACATGGAGAATCATCCGAACTGGTTTGATGCCTCCTACATTTCCTGGCTGTCCTATGATTCTCTGAATATTGAACTGCCGGATGGCTATCTGTTCTTTGCACCGATCGTCAACTGGGGCAGATACAGAGAAGAAAACGGTAGACTCGTCATGCCGGTCAGTGTGAGAATGAACCATGCCATCGCAGATGGCTATCTGGTCGCAAATGTATTCCGGTTACTGGAAAAAGAAATAGCTGCTTTCTGTAAAAGACACAATCAATAAAACGGATGGAATAAATTAAAAAATAATTGAGGGACAAAAACGAATGAATATACAACTGGTAAAATTGTCTTATGAATACAAACAGCAGCTTTTTGATATGATGGAGGAATGGCTTTCTGTTGAACAGGATTTTTCCCCATATATGATCAGAAGAAATGATTATCATGATTTTGATTTTTATCTTGCAAATCTGGAAATAAAGAAAGAACAGGACGGAAGGGTTCCGGATTCCACCTTTTTCTGTCTGGATACAGATCGCAATATTTTTGTCGGAGCCATTAATATCCGGCATTATCTGAATGAAGAACTGCTTTATACAGGCGGACATATCGGAGATGGTATCAGGCCAAGTGAGAGGAGAAAAGGTTATGCTACGGCGATGATCGCGCTGGGATTGGAAGAATGCAGGAAACTGGACATAAAAAAAGTACTGATGACCTGTGATAAAGATAATATCGGATCTGCCAGATCAATTATGAATAATGGCGGTATTCTGGAAAATGAAGTAATGGAAGATGGTGTATTGGAACAGCGCTACTGGATTACGTTGTCATAAGAGTCAGCAAAAATGTTTCAACAGAAGGAGAGATATGAATCAAAAACTGTTACTGTTTGATCTGGATGGGACATTATTAAAAAATGATAAAACAATCTCGGAGAATACGTTGGCTGCGTTAATGAAATGCAGAAAAAAGGGCATGCTGATTGGAATATCCACGTCAAGAAGTGAACAGAATATCCTTTCTTTTATAGCTGCACTGCAGCCTGATATTATGATCACAAGCGGTGGGGCACTTGTGAGGAAGCGGGACGAGTATATTTATAAAGCAGTATTTACCCCGGCAGAGACGAAACAGATGATCCGCACGGCAAGAGATATTTGTGGAGAAGACTGTGAAATTGCAATTGATACGATGAGCAGACACTTCTGGAATTACAAAACAGATCCGCAAAAACAGGATCCAAGCTGGGGAGAGAGTGAATGGACAGATTTTTACGATTTTGACCTGGAATCTCTCAAAATGTGTGTTGAGATATCGGATGAGAAAAAAGCAGAGCAATTGAGGGAGAGTCTTCCGCAGTGTGACAGTGTCCGTTTTTCGGAAGGAGACTGGTACAAATATACCAGGAAAGGTGTGACGAAAGAGCATGCAATCACGCGGGTATGTAAGACATGCGGAATAGAATGTGAAGATATTGTTGCATTCGGAGATGATTATGCGGACATAGGCATGCTCAAACTGGCAGGGATAGGTGTTGCAATGGGAAATGCCATTCATGAAGTAAAGAAGGCCGCAGATGTTGTAATCGGATCAAATGAAGAGGATGGAATCGCAAAGTACCTGGAGGAAAATTATGAAACAAGTTGAAACAGAACGCCTGATCCTGCGTAATTTCGCAGAAACAGATGCGGATGATTTATATGAATATCTGTCAGATCCGAAGGTTGTTGCATTTGAACCTTATCAGGCAATGACGAGGGAAGAGACAATCGAGAACCTCAAATGGCGGATCAGCACGGATGAGATGGTTGCTGTAGAACTGAAACAGACACATCAGGTAATCGGAAATATATATCTTGGAAAAAGAAAATGTGAAAATATCGAGATTGGATACGTCTTCAACAGGCATTTCTGGGGAAACGGCTATGCAGCAGAAGCATGTATGGCGATGATGCAGAAATGTTTTGAAGAAGGAATCCATAGAATATATGCAATGTGTGATCCTGAAAATCCAAATTCATGGAAGCTGCTGGAACGCCTCGGATTTATCAGGGAAGCACATCTTTCCCAAAGTGTCTATTTTTGGAAGGATGCAGACGGGAATCCGATATGGAAGGATACATATATTTATGGGATGCTGGAATTGCCGGGAAATGAATAAAGATTTCCGGATGGAGAAAATGATCAGGTGGATGTTGTATTAGCCGGAATCTGAAATGACAGGAGAAGAGATATGTGTGGGATCGTACGGAGTGAAATAGATGAAAACTGGGCAGATGCAGCAGTTGTGGAAGCGGGAGATTTTGTCTTTATCGGTTATTGCATGAAAAACGAAGGGGAACCGATCGAAGCCCAGATTAACGGGGCTTTTGATGTTCTGGAAGAACGTCTGGGAACAACCGGACTGACACTGGAATCAGTTGTTAAAATGGATTGCCTGTTTCGTGATATTAAAGAGCTTGATTCTTTGCCTGAAATAATAAAGAAAAGATTTCGGGGAAATTATCCTGCCAGGAAAGCGTTTGAGACGAAGTTTATCAGAGACGGAATTGATTTTCAGATTGATGCAGTGGCCTATAGAAAGAGGTGAAAATGGTTCAAACAGTTGCGATTGTCAGTTTATCCAGTGGAATAATCGGAGAAGATTTTGCCAGGCATGAATATGAGATCGGCAAAAAAAGACTGGAAAGTTATGGTTTGCAGGTCAGACTGATGGAGCATACACTGAAAGGAATCGAGTATGTAAAAGATCATTCGGCAGAAAGAGCAATGGATCTGATTCGCGCATTTACAGATCCGTCTATTGACATGATTTTTTGTGCAATTGGTGGGGATGATACATACAGACTCTTACCTTATCTGTTTGCACAGAATGAACTGCAGGAAGCGGTGAAATTAAGCAAAGGGAGAAAGGTGTTTCTGGGATTTTCGGATACGACAATGAATCACCTGATGCTTCATAAACTTGGTATCCCTACTTTCTACGGACAATCATTTTTGGCAGATGTCTGTGAACTGGATCATGAGATGCTTCCTTATTCCAGAAAATATTTTGAGGAACTGCTCCATACGGGGCGTATTTCAGAGATACGACCAAGCGATGTATGGTATGAGGAAAGAACGGATTACAGCGAAGCTGCTGTAGGAACAAAGAGAATTTCGCATCCCGATAAAGGATTTGAACTGCTTCAGGGGCAAGCTGTTTTTTCGGGAGAAATACTGGGCGGATGCATCGATTCTCTATATGATATCTTCAATCATGACAGATATGCCGATTCACAGGAGCTGTGTGAAAAATATCATCTTTTTCCGGAACAGGAGGACTGGAGCGGGAAGATACTGCTGCTCGAAAGCAGTGAGGAGCAGCCGACACCGCAGTTGTACCGGAAGATGTTGCTGGCACTTAAAAATACCGGAATATTCAAAGTGCTGAGAGGTGTACTTGTAGGAAAACCGATGGATGAATTATATTATGATGCATATAAAGAAATCCTTATAGATACGATTGCAGATCCACATCTTTCAATTCTTTATAATGTTAATATCGGTCATGCTGCCCCGCGGTGTATTATACCGTTTGGCATCAGAGCAACTGTGGATGCGGTAAATCAGGTGATCCGCTTTGCGTAGTCAGGCAGAGAGTAAGAAACTGAAATATTTGTAACGCAGGGATATGTTTGCGGAGAAAACGATGAATCCATGGAATAATATTGCACTGGAAGATTATGAAAAGCATATGTGCTTTGAATCTGTTCAGCAGCTGCAACAGCTAAATGAAATGATGAAGTGTCAGATTGCATCATGTAATAAGGAAAGCATAATGATTCTTGGGGTTGCAGGCGGAAACGGACTGGAATATATCAATCCGGCGGATAATCAAACCGTTTATGGAATAGATATTAATGATAAATATCTTCAGATCTGCAGGGAGCGATATCCGGATTTGCAGAACATTCTACATACCTGTCATATTGATGCAGGGAAACATCCGGAGCAGTTACCGCAGGCAAAGCACCTTTTAGCAAATCTTTTCATAGAATATGTCGGAATAAGTTCTTTTCAGAAAATAGTAAGTATTGTGATGCCCGATACGATATCGTGTATTATTCAGGTAAATGGGATCAATGCATTTGTTTCTCACACACCATATGAAAACGCATTTGAGCAACTGGATCAAATTGCGCATGTGATTACAGAAGAAGAACTGGCAGATAAGATGCAAAAGACGGGATATGTAAAAACAGCAAAGAAAAAATATGATCTTCCAAACAAAAAGCAGCTTGTTCAGCTTGATTACAGGAAAACGGTTCCATCCTGTTGATATGTGAAAGACAAGCATAGATCGATCCGGTGCTTTGGAAATATTAAAAATCTGACTTTTTTGGGACAGCAAATGTCAGAGGATGGATCGTTCAATATGCTAGTATTGACAGGAAAGGGAGGCTATCGAATGGAGTGGCTTGATCGGATGAATAATGCAATGGGCTATATTGAACAAAATCTGGAAGATGATATTTCATATGAGAAGCTTGCACAGATCGCATGTTGTTCCACCTGTCATTTTCAAAGGATGTTTTCATTTATGACAGGGGTGCCGTTGTCGGAGTATATCAGACGCAGGCGGTTAACACTTGCAGCCTTTGATTTGCAGACGAGCAGGATGAAAGTGATCGATGTGGCATTCAAATATGGATATGAATCGCCGGAAGCGTTCAGCCGTGCATTTAAAAATCTTCATGGGGTTATGCCTGTATCAGCGCGCGATATTGGTGTTTCACTCAAAGCTTTTCCCAAGATGACTTTTCAAATATCAATCAAAGGAGTGGCAGAGATGAATTATCGTATTGAGGAAAGAGATGCATTTGAGGTATTTGGCCTTGCACTTAAAACAACGGTTATCAATGGACAATGTTATAAGGATATCCCTGAATTTTGGATGAGCTGTGGACAGGACGGGAGAGGCGCAGATCTTTTGGAGGCTGCAGGTAAAAAGCAGGGAGAACCGTTGGATGCCGGGGTGACATATGCACACAATCCAGACGGAAGCATGACCTACATGCTTGGATGCATCAAAAAAGAAAAAAGTGTTCCCGCTAAATATGAGGTACTAAGCATTCCCAAGCAGACATGGGCAATATTTTATACAGAATGGAAAAGTGAACAGGATGATGAAAAACTGCATGAAGTCTGGCAGAGAATTTATGCAGAATGGTTCCCGGTAGCAAGTTTTGAACATGCAGACTGTGATTTTGATCTGGAAATGTATTTTGGTGATGCACAAAAAGGATACAGCTGTCAAATATGGATTCCGGTTATACAGAAATAAATTTTACAGGCAGTACTTATATCAATCAGAGGGCAGAGATGAAAAACTGCAAAATGAAATAGGAACGAAAGTTAAAAAAGGTGACGTTATATCGTTCACCTTTTTTGATTATAGAACCATAAAAGTGATGATAATATGGTTTCCCCAAAGTAGCAAATGGTTGTACAGGGTGAATAACACATGTTCCATCAAAACGCAGGTTGTGCGTTTTTTTCTTTTGTAAAGTTTGATATCAGGATATTCCAAACATGATTATCGTGGTAGACTTGATTCAAATAAGTATTTATATAAGACTGGGCACGTATATCTGAATTGTATGGAACAGCAATATAAAATAAGAAAGGGAAAAATGAAAAAAAGACATACATTTTTTTTGATGTTGGTAATTTTGTGTATTATTTTTTCAGGTATCGTTTATGGGAATATACACAGTAGAAATATTGAGAAGGCGTATCTTGCACGGCAGGGAGATCCGGACACACATGATATTGAAAGTGTATTGGAATATAAGAGCAGGTATCTGGGAGATAACAGCAATACAATAAATTTATTTTATCATTTGCCAATGTATATACCATCCGAAAAGTTTCAGATTGATTCTGAAAAATGCACGTTGAAAATTATCTATGCAGAATTTTTTTCTGACATAGGAGAGGAAAAGGCGCAAAAGAGCATGATCTATAATTCAGCAGCGGCTTTTGCACTGATTGATAATCTTACTGTAATTACCTATGAATATGATGACAGAAGTGATACATTTTCAAGAACAGAGTTTGAAAACCTGCTTGGAACACCTCTTTCTTCTGTTTTGGACAAAACAGAGTGGGGAGAAAAAGTGCAGGGAAATCTGCGCAATCTGAAAGAAAAACTTTATAATAAATAGAAAGGTTTTTTCAAAAAGATAGAGAAAATATAACAGAAGAATTGTGGAAAGAAACAATAGTGGTAGGGAAGTAAAATGGATAGACCGAATAAAGAGAGTTTATTATCGGCACAGATGAATATATGATAAAATAAAGTTTACAGCATCAAATATGTTATATCGTGCAACGGAAGATAAAAAACAGCATAAGCGGGGATTGTCAGCATGGAATATGGGATGCCTACACTGATTGAAACAGATTCACTGGAAGAAACAGCCAGTTTATGCAAAGAGCTGGATCTTTCTTTTATAGAACTGAATATGAATTTACCACAATATCAGGTTTCGGAATTGGAAGATGTAAATCACTATCTTCGGCTGCAGAAGCAGTATGGAGTCTTTTTTACCATTCATCTGGATGAAAATCTGAATATTGCGGATTTCAATGAACTGGTTGCAAATGCATACAGTCAGACAGTCAGACGTACGATCCGTGTGGGAAAGATCCTGGGGGTACCGATACTGAATATGCATATGAATCCTGGGGTGCACTTCACGCTGCCGGATCGGAAAGTGCAGTTGTTTGAAAAGTATGAAGACAAATATCTTACTGCAATATCGGGATTTAGGAAAATGTGTGAAACGGAAATTGGAGACAGTGATCTGAAAATCAGTATCGAAAATACAGACGGATTTTCAGGCTATGAACAGAAAGCAATTGATTTATTACTTGAGAGTAAATTCTTTTCCCTGACCTGGGATATCGGGCATTCTAATTCTGCAGGTAATGTGGATGAGAATTTTCTGATGGAGAGACAAAGCCGGCTGGCACATTTTCATATTCATGACAGTGTGGGAGAACGGAATCATCTGACACTTGGAACAGGAGAAATCGATTTGCTTCAGAGAATCAATATTGCATCCGCAAATCATTGCAGATGTGTAGTTGAAACCAAAACGATTCAATCACTTCAGCAATCGGTCTGCTGGCTGAAAAAAATGTATCAGATCAATTCGAATCGATAAACATATGATAAGGAGATACCTATCCTGTTACCAACAAGAGAAGAGGCCGAAAGAATTCTGGCAGAAGCGGGGAAATGTAACCCCGGTCCCTGGGTCAATCACAGTTGTGTGATGCAATTGCAGGAGCGGATGGCGTTCTGGATATCGCAGAACGGATGGCAGATGTAAGACGCAGAGATGGCAGTTATCCCACTCAAAAGTGGAATCAAAATCTTTTGTTGAAAAAGTATTTGAAGAAAAAGCAGGAGATGAGATATATACTATGGTGGAAAAGACTGCCTATAAACCGTAAATATTACCGATGAAAGGAGAACGGGTTATGATACAAAATCAGTGGTATGCAATACTTCCATCCAAAATGGTCAAATGCAATCAGGTTATCGGTGTGAAACGATTGAATCTGGAACTGGTACTGTTCAGAAATCCGAAGGGAGAACTTGGCTGTGTCAGTGATCAGTGTACACACAGAGGCGCTGCACTGCATATCGGGAAGGTGAAGGGACAGTGCATACAGTGTCCGTTTCATGGGCTGGAATTTGATATAAATGGAAAATGTAAGTTTATTCCGGCGAACGGGAAAGCATCTACCGCAGATATCAGCAGATATAATGTCAAAAGTTATCCGGTCAGAGAGCAAAATGATATTGTTTATTTATGGTATGGAAATCCGGACAAAGTAACGGAAAAACAGCCTTTTTTTGATGAAGACCTGGACGCATCCTATGTTTACAGTGAGATGGAAGATCACTGGAATGCACATTATTCCCGCTGTATTGAGAATCAGCTGGATGTGGTTCACCTGCCGTTTGTACATCATAACACCATCGGACGTGGCAATAAAACGGTCGTAAACGGTCCGAAAATAGAGTTTGTGCCGGGCGGTCTTGTTACGAGTGCCAATAATGATCCCGATCTGGGGCAGACACCGAAGGCAGCTTCTGAATGTGTGATCAGATCTACCTACCTGAAATTCCTTTTTCCAAATGTATGGATGAATCATATCAGTGATCAGATAAAAGTGATCATCTACTTTGCACCGGTTGATGATGAGAATACAATTTTATACATTCGATTTTACTGTAAAATTTCGAAAATCAAAGTTCTGAACGATTTGATAGCATATATGGGAAAATACGGAAACCGTATCATTGAACGTCAGGATAAACGGGTTGTTATTACACAAAAGCCGAAAGCATCTGCGTATCACTCACAGGAAAAACTTCTTTCTGGAGACGGACCGATCATTCAGTACAGAAAGATTCGAGAAGCGCTGCAAAACAAATGACCAAAAGAAAAACGGGTAAAAATCATAGATGATCAGAAGAGCAACGAAAGAGGATATCAGTGCAATAGAAGCGGTTTTTTATGATGCCATATGCTGGATGGAACAGAATCATGTACCAAATTTATGGACGATTGCAAATACCAGGTGGGATATTCTGTCGAAAAGTTATGATATTACAAATTTCTTCGTATACATCACAGATAGAAGGGTTGCAGGATGTATGGCATTAACGGATGCAGATGTACAGTACTGGCCAGATATTCCCGAAGGAAATGCAATTTTTCTTCATAAACTGGCAGTTATCAGAAAATATTCCGGGACAGGGGTTTCGGAAAAACTGATTCAATATGCCCAAAAATTTGCAGCAGACAGCAGTATTCCTGCAGTGAGACTGGATTGTCGTGCAAATTGCAAAAAACTCAGAAATTTGTATGAAAAGTATGGCTTTCAATATACAGGATCAGTTACAGATGCATCTTATTATGAATTGGCATTATATGTTTGTACGGTATAATTTTTTTCAGATGCTACATTGAGCAGCAGAGGGACTTCTCGGCAGAAAGCAGGGAAATGAAAAGCATACTCAGACTTACAGATTTGGCAGTGGATGAAATATATGAGATTTTTCACATGACAGACGAAATAAAAGCGGGAAAGTATGCAAATGCATTAAGTGGAAAAACAATTCTGTTGTTTTTTCCGGACAGAAGCATTCGTACCCGGGTAACATTTGAAAAGGGAATTGAGCTGCTTGGCGGAAAGTCAATTTCTTTTTCCCCTTCCGTTCTGGACAAAAGAGAAAATATTCGTGATGTTGTGAAATATCTTGAGAACTGGATTGATGCAGCCATCGTGAGGTATCCGGATATCTCTATGCTGGAGAAAATGAGAAAATATTCGGAAATGCCGATTATCAACGCGATGACAGATGAGAATCATCCATGTGAAATACTGACGGATCTGTATAGCCTTTCTAAAATAAGAAAAGATTTCAGAAAAGAGAAGTATCTTTTTTGTGGTGCAAATGGAAATATCGGACTGGGATGGAAAGAGGCAGCAGTTACAATGGAACTTGATCTGTCACAGTGTTGTCCGAATGGATATGAGATGGAAGGAATTTCTGTATACCACAATATCAGAGAGGCTGTAAAGGGAAAAGATATTATATGTACAGATTCCATTCCGGCGGATGCCCGAGCTGACTTCAGAAATTTTCAGATTACGGAGGAAATTATGAACGGTGCAAACAGTGGTGCTGTTTTAAATCCCTGCCCGCCGTTTTACTGCGGTGAAGAAGTTTCGGAAGATGTGATCGCATCCGCATATTTTGCAGGATATAAATTTAAGAAAAGTCTGTTAGAGGTTCAACAGGCAGTGATTCTGTACTGTCTGACAAGATAAAAATTATCTTGAAATGGAGAAAAATGTCACAATACGATCTGAAAAAATTAAAACTGCTGGCTTCCGGCGGAGAAGCAAATATATATGAAATTGATGCGCATAAAGTGTTGCGTGTAATATATAAAAGAGAATCAAATAATAAAAATACGGAAGAAAATGTTTATCCATTGTTGGAAAAAAACAGGATCAATGTTCCGCAAATATATGAATATCTGACAATAAATGACCAGAAAGCACAGCTGATGGAGAGAATAAACGGGAAATCGCTGCTGGGGGAATGGATCAGGCACCCGTTTGCAGAAAAAGAACAGATGCATGAATTTGCAGGAATGCACGCTGAAATTCTTCGAATCAAGGGAGGCAGAGACATACCGTCCCTGCAGGATACCCTGCATTATTTTGTAACGCATATGCAAACGGATCTCCGTTCAGAGGTTTTGGATAAAATCATGCATCTTTATGATCATCTTCCAGGAGGAAACAATCTTTGCCATGGAGATTTTCATCCGGGTAATATTCTGGTTTCAGGGGAGAAGAAGACGATCATTGACTAGTCGGGAGTGCATACCGGTAATCCGCTCTCTGATATAGCACATACGTATCTGTTGATGACCTGTGTTCCGAAGATACCGGGACAAAGCAAAATACAATATTTTATTATGCATAAGGCAGGAACCAAACGTGCAAATGAATACAAAAAAGAAATGCAGGAACAAATGCAATTTGGTGAGAATGAATTTGAACAGTGGCTGATGGTTATGTCACTGTTTCGCATATATTGCGGGCTTCCTTCTGAAAAGGAAGAGCGTATAAAATATATAATTGACAGGGAGAATTTATTATGAATGATTTTAAATATGATCTGGTTGATAATGTGTTGCATGCCGATGATTTTCTGCGTCTGCGCAAAGAGGTCAATTTCACGCTCAAAACAGCAGAGCAGGCAGAGATTGCAATCGGGAACGGCTTATTTAATGTTACGGCCATATCCAACGGAGTGGTTATCGGAATGGGAAGACTGATCGGAGACGGGGCGATGTACTGGTACCTGCAGGACATAGCAATCACACCGCAGTATCAGGGAAAGGGAATCGGAAGAGCAATCGTGATGCATTTGATCGAATATGTGAAAAAAACTGCAATTCCCGGAACACAGGTAATGATTGGATTGTCTGCTGCAAAAGGGAAGGATCCGTTTTATGAAAAGCTTGGATTTGTAAGCAGACCATCTGAAACAGGGGGACCGGGTATGCAGATGATGGTGGATATTTCCTGATAATAAGGTCTTATGCCGGATGGGACAAAATATGCGCAAGGAAGTAAAGAAATCAGGACATTTATGAAAATCGGGATCATACAGGCAAGTTCACAGAAAGATAAAAATCATATTATAGAAGCAGCGCTTCGCAATGTTGTTTCTGAAAACAACGAAATTATTAATTTTGGGGTAACGGAGGATATGCAAAGTCAGCTATCCTATGTTGATATTGCACTTTGTGTCAGTTTGCTGTTGTCTGGCGGGGCAGTGGATTATATTATAACAGGATGTTCATCAGGGCAGGGAATGATGCTTGCATGTAACAGTTTACCCGGGGTGTTGTGTGGATATGCCGCAAATGTTTCCGATGCATATCTGTTTGGCAGGATTAATGCAGGGAATGCATTATCTTATCCGCTTGGGCTGAACTGGGGATGGGCAGCAGAAATCAATTTGACAGAAACACTTCGGGCATTGTTCTGTGAACCGATGGGAAAGGGATATCCTGCAGAAGATGCACTTCGCAAGCAGAAAGATACGCAGGCATTGAAAAAAATGTTGCGTATCAGTAAACGCAGTTTGATCGATGTACTTCCCGAACTGGATCAGGATATGGTAACGCGGGTAATGGAGTATGATCCGGTTTGTGATTTTCTGATCGAAAACGCTACAGATCAGAGAATAAAAGAATATGTTATGCAGAGAAGGCTTTAATGCGGCTTTGCAAATTGTGAAAAGATGAAAACGGAGAAAATCATAGATCCTAAACGGCAGAAAGAAGAATGAGGATTCGAATGCAGAAAAAATACAACTGGGCAACCTACGGGGTTGGCGTGATCGGACATGAACTGGCGGAAGCGATGAAAAAGACCGGAAGTACATTGTATGCGGTTGGAAATCGTACCCATACAAAGGCTGTGGCATTTGCAGAAGAATATGGGATTGCAAAAGTGTATGATGATCCGGATGAGATGTTTTCGGATGATGAAGTTGATATTATTTATATCTCAACGCCTCATAATACACATATCGGATTACTGGAAAAGGCACTTTCTGCCGGCAAACATGTTCTCTGCGAGAAATCCATTACCCTGAACACACAGGAACTGGAACGGGCAGTCAGGACTGCGGATGAACGGCACGTCATTCTCGCGGAAGCGATGACACTTTACCATATGCCGCTTTACCGGAAACTCAATGAAGTAATTTCTTCGGGCAGACTCGGACCACTGCGTATTATTCAGATGAATTTCGGGAGTTACAAGGAGTATGATATGCAAAACAGGTTTTTTAACAGAAACCTTGCTGGTGGTGCGCTTTTGGATATCGGGGTATATGCGATTTCGTGTGTCAGGTGGTTTATGACATCCTGTCCGGATCAGATACAGTCGCAGGTACGTTTTGCAGAGACCGGAGTGGATGAGCAGGCGGGTATTCTGCTGATGAATCAGGAGCAGGAGATGGCAACGGTTACGCTCTCGCTTCATGCCAAACAGCCGAAGCGGGGGATCATAGCCTTTGACAAAGGATTTATTGAATTGAATGATTACCCGCGCGGAGAGAAAGCGATCATAACATATACGGAGGATGGGCATACAGAAGCAATTGAGGCAGGAAGTACTTCTGATGCACTTATATATGAAATTATGGATATGGAGGAAGCGGTTACCGGAAGTGAAAACCATATGTATCTGGGATATACCAGAGATGTGATGCGCATTATGTCGGAAATTCGCAAAAGCTGGGGAATGCGTTATCCGGAGGAGGAACAATCTGAAAATTCGATATTATAATCGAAAGAAATCGATATAATGTTATAATATTAATACAGGCAAAAATCCGACTGACGCAAAGCGGCTATCTTTGTGTGTGGCAGAAAGGAAGCATATGGAGCAGAAGACATATTCAATTGTTGACTGGGAAGATTTATATGGAATGGTGAAACAGGTAAAGGAAACAGAAATGTACCATACAGCCCAAAGTATTCTGCTGCAAATTGTTGCGGGAATCTCGGATCCGGTTCAGATCCGCAAAATGCTGACCTTTTTAGAACAGGAGATTCCCAAAGCTGCTGTTTCCGGAATGACGGCATGTTCCAGTGTTGTGCAGGGCAATATGCATATAAACAAAATTGATTTCAGCTTTTTCTTTTTTGCTGAGTCTGATATTGAAGTGGTTGTGTACGATTGCAACGAAATAGATCCGGTGCGTGCGGGGCAGGATGTTGTGAAGCGCATGGGAGAGAAAGAACACGCCGTCGGATTGCAGGTTATGGCGACAACATCAAATCTTGCAATAGACGGATTTTTGAATGAAATAATGGAAAAAGATGAAAATATGACGATTTTTGGCGGAGGAGCGGGAGTTCTTACGGAAGAATACGCCGGGATAATGGCAGAAAGTATGAATACAGATAAGAGCAGAAATCAGATATATACAGAAGATAATCTGTTCGTGTTTGGTAAGGAGATCTATAAAAAAGGCATCATTGCGACGATTTTTTCAGGAAAAAAACTGAAAATTCAGGCGGGATACAGTCTTGGCTGGCATGCAATCGGTAAGGAAATGGAGGTTACCAGGACAAAAGGAAACACCTGCATTGCGGAACTGGATGGACAGCCAATTGTATCAATTTATAAAAAATATTTAAATGTTATACCGGACAAATATCTAATCAGGAATACCTGTGAGTTTCCACTGGTAATCAAACGTAAGGAAATGACCGTTGCGCGGACCCCTTCCGGGTATACGGAAGATGGGAGTATTTATCTGACATCGGATATTCACAAAGGAGAAAAAGTCAGATTGTCATATGGCAATCCGGCGCACATTCTGGTTGAGAGTTTTAAAATGTGTCAGGGGATGGCGAATTTTGAACCGCAGGGCTTAATGGCATGGATCTGTGGGAATCGAATTACAATTTTAAAGGAAGCGGGAAAAAAAGAGGTTTCCTATTACAGCAATTTGTTTCCACATGCAATCGGAGCATATTCTTTTGCGGAGATTATGCAGTGCAGCAAGGGCGGTGGGGTACTGAACAGTTCAATCGTTGTAGTGGGTATGCGGGAAGAGACAATCGAGATTTCACAAAAAGTATCTGTTATCAGTGATATGCAATTACAGGATAAAGAAGATATTGAAATCCCATATGCAAATCGGCTTTTGACTTTTCTGGAAGCGATCACTTCAGAACTGGAAGAGTCAAATCGTAAGCTGGAGAAAATGGCAACCGTTGATGCACTGACAGGAATATACAACAGACGCAGGATTGAAAATGTTCTGGAATACGAAATTAATAAAAGAACGAAAGAAGGGAATCTGTGCGTTATAATGTTCGTATTGACCATTTCAAGGTTTTTAACGATACCTATGGACATGAAGTGGGGGATATTGTTTTGCAGAAAGTAGCACAGTGCGCGCTTTCTGTCATTCGCAAGCAGGATACACTCGGACGCTGGGGAGGAGAGGAATTTCTGTGCGTGCTGCCGGATACGGGAATTGAAGCAGGATTTGAAGTTGCAGAGCGGATCAGGCAGACAATTGAGAAAATGTATTTTGCGGAAGTGGATTTTGTAACAGTCAGTGTTGGTGTAACAGTAGCAATGGCTGAAGATACAGAAGAAATGATCTATCAGAGGGTAGATCGGGCTTTATACAGAGCTAAGGAAACAGGAAGAAATCGTGTGATCAGAGGATAACAAAACAGATGCAGGGGGAGAAAATAGCCTGCATCTGTTTTGTTATATTCTTGTTTATTTCAATGATACAAAAATTTTTGTTCCGTGACATTATAGATACCACGGGGGTCAATCGGATTTCGGGAATTACGGTAAGTGCCATAAAAGAAAGGGTTATGAACGGATCCATATCCTTTTGAACTCCCATATCATGTGCTTTTTGAATCATGCGTTTGGTAATGGCGGTAACATATTCATAGGGCTGGTCAGAAATCAGACCCATAATCGGAAGTGGCAACGTTTCAAATACCTGGCCGTTTTCAACAATGGTATGTCCGCCGTGTGTCCGTTCCAGTTCTTTAACAGCGAGAATAATGTCTTCGTCATTATCTCCGATCACGATGATATTATGACTGTCATGGGAAACAGAAGAAGCAATAGCGCCGTGATGGATTTCAAAGCCCGATACTGCGCCTACTCCGATTTTACCGGTCGCTTTATGCCGTTCGAAAACGGCAATTTTGTTTATGGTTCCGTTTGGCATGAAAATATCATATCCCGGAAGTGGCATCATGATCTGGCGGGTAAGAATTTCTCCCGGAATCATTTCGATGACGGGAAATGGTGCGCCGCAATGCCGCACAATGAGCTGCTGTGGATCAATCGGAGCAAGGTGCACTGTATCAGTCAAATTTGCAGGGCAGGGTTTTGGTGTGATCTGCAGCTGTGTATCTACCCGCTTGCCTTTATAGAAAACCATCTGCGCATTAAAATCCTTAATGGAATCCCAGACTACCAGATCGGCATCGTATCCAGGAGCAACGGCGCCGGTCCTGCGCAGCCCGTAGCATCTTGCCGGCTGGATGGTTGCCATTTTAACAGCAGCAATGGGACTGATCCCCATACTGACTGCTTTGCGTACATTATGGTCAATGTCCCCTTCTATTTCGATATCTTCAATATGCTTGTCATCTGTACAGAAGCAGAAACCCTCGGTATTATTATTGTTTTCTACAATTCCACGTACAATTGATTCCAGATTTCTTGCTGCCGAGCCTTCCCGAATATGGCAGATCATTCCCATGGAACGCTCTTTCATTACATATTCATAGCTGGTGCCTTCATGATCCGTTGTGACACCGGCCAGAACATAGGCAGCAAGCTGTTCATCGGTAAGTCCGGGAGCATGCCCGTCCTTAATCTTTCCGTCAAAGAGTTCCAGCTTGGCATTCATTTCGGGATCACCGTTTATGACTGCATAACAGTCCATTACTTCGCCAAGACCGAGAACACGGTAGTTTTTCAGATATTGTCGCATTGCTTCGGCAGTCAGAGTAAATCCGTTATCTTCAATTTTGGAAGCCGGAACACAGGATGCAATCATGACATAAACATGTGCAGGAGAATCTTTGGTCTGTTCCAGAAGGTAATCAATTCCATCAGTTCCGGATACATTTGCCGCTTCATGCGGGTCTACAATGAAGCTTGTCGTGCCATGTTTTGTGGCACGTGCAATCAGTACCTGCGGATTGACCAAAGTGGATTCCAGGTGCAGATGTGCGTCAATAAAACCGGAGGTCACATATTGATCTGCAAGATCAATTTCCTCCCGACCTTCATAATCGCCGATTCCAACAATCATTCCATTTGTGATCGCAATATTTCCTTTTTCAATACGATCGGTAAAGACATTGACAATTTTGGCGTTTCTCAGCACCAGATCAGCTTTTTCAAGTTTTTGTGCTGCACGGGAGCATCCCATATACTTTTCCAGTTTCATGGCAGTTCCTCCGATTTTATCCTTTCTTTTGTTATATCATATATTGATCCGGAATGTATACTTTCCAACGCTTTATTAATGTTCCGGCAGCTATTATAATGAATGCAGGCAGCAGAATCATACAAAGGATAATTTATGCTTGCATAAAGCATGGAAATGTAGGTGAATATGGAGAAAATACTTGCGATAGCCTGTTCAGAGGCGCAAATTGAAATTCTGAAGAAAGTAACAGGAGATATGAAAATCCGGTTGCAGCGTATGCCTGTAAAGGATACCGATCATACACTGGAAGAAATTGTGAACAGCGGTTCAGATGAAAAAGTTTCAGGAGAAGAGGCATCCGACGGAGAAAACAGCCTTGTGATCTTCTGCGATCTGACAGAAAAACATCTGGATCATGTTCTGGCGAGACTGCGGGAGAAAAAGGCGGGGCTCTGTTATAAAGCAGTGCTGACACCAACCAATCGTAAATGGAATCTCCAGAAACTCTATATTAATATGGAGATGGAGAAAAAACAGTTTGAACAGATGCGTGCACAAGAGAAATGAAAAAAGTGATTTTTTTTGTAAAGCATGAAACAGTGCTGTCAGTGGCATGTATTCTGGCACTTTTTTCCTGTCTTTTTGTACACCCGTCAAGGGCTTATATCGGCTATATTAATTTCAGTGTTCTTTCACTTTTGTTTTGTCTGATGACAACTGTGGCAGGAATGGTCAGTGTCGGGGCTTTTGATGTACTGAGTCATAAACTGCTGTCCGGAATAAAGTGTTTCAGGACTATGGCAGGACTTCTGATTCTTTTATGCTTTTTTATGAGTATGTTTCTGACAAATGATGTAACCCTTATTACAGTTGTACCGTTTACAATCATGATGATTACATTGACAGGTATGCAGCGAAATACGATTTCTCTACTGGTGTTTGAAACCATAGCTGCAAATCTCGGCAGTATGCTGACACCGTTCGGGAATCCACAGAATCTGTACCTATACACACAGTTTGATGTGAGCCTGCCGGCGTTTCTGAAAATAATGTTTCCGTTTTCCTTTGCAGCACTGATTTTGCTTCTGGTTAATATTCTTACGATGCAGGATCAGAAGCTGGAAATAAGAATCAAAAGTGATCCCAAAATATCTGACAGAAAAAGCTGCTTATATACCTGCTGCTCTTTATCTTTGCAATTCTTACGGTTGCAAGGATTCTGGATTACAGAATTCTGCTTTTGGTTACGATCCTTACGATCATGATTATGGATCGGCGACTTTTTTTGAATGTGGATTACAGTTTGCTGCTGACTTTCGTATTCTTTTTTGTTTTTGTCGGAAACATGGGAAAGATGAAAGTGGTCAGCGATGCATTACAGGTACTTGTAGGCGGAAGAACTTTATTGATATCTGTTTTGGGCGTCACAGTTTATCAGCAATGTTCCTGCGGCAATTTTGTTGTCCGGATTTACCACGGATTATAAAGCTCTGATTATAGGCACCAATCTGGGAGGACTTGGAACACTGATTGCATCTATGGCAAGTCTTATATCATATAAATTCTATGCAGAAGAGTTTAATGACAGCAAGGGACGCTATATTGCAGTCTTTTCATTTTGGAATATTGTATATCTGGTGATTTTGTTTCTATTGACCTGTCTGTGCTGAAGTTTAGCTGCATGTTCTGATTATGTATGTTTTTTGTTTTCACATATTAAAGTAGAAACAGATGAGAGATAATCAGGCTGAACAGAAATGATAAATATTATGCAGTTCATTGTAAAAAGGAGAAAAAAGAAATGGCATGTACAACAATTCTGGTTGGAAAAAAGGCATCTTATGACGGTTCTACGATGATTGCACGGAATGATGATTCTCCATCCGGACAGTTTACGGCAAAAAAATTTGTTGTAATACATCCGCAGGAGCAGCCACGCAGTTATCAATCGGTTATATCGCATGTTCAGATAGAACTTCCGGAAAATCCCATGCGCTATACGGCAGTTCCCAACGTATTGAATAATGAGGGAATATGGGCAGCAAGCGGTGTAAATGAAATGAATGTTGCAATGACTGCAACGGAGACGATTACTTCAAATGAAAGAGTTCTGGGAGCAGATCCGCTGGTTGCTTACATTCCTGAAAAGGAAGGAGAGCAGGAACGGGCAGGCGGAATAGGAGAAGAGGATATTGTTGTTCTGGTGCTGCCTTATATTCACAGTGCAAGAGAAGGTGTTCTTCGTCTTGGAAAGCTTTTGGAGCAATACGGAACGTACGAAATGAATGGGATTGCATTTCAGGATAAAGATGAGATCTGGTGGCTGGAAAGCATTGGCGGACATCACTGGATTGCCAGAAAAGTTCCGGATGATGCATATGTAGTAATGCCAAACCAGCTTGGCATTGATGCATTTGACTTATCAGATGCATTGGGAAAACAGGAAAATTACATGTGTGCAACTGATCTGGATGATTTTATAAAAAATCATCATCTGGATCTGACTTTGCAAAAGGGATTTAATCCAAGGGAAGCTTTTGGCAGTCATGATGATGCAGATCATGTATATAATACGCCCAGAGCATGGTTTATGGAGCGTTATCTGAATCCGCATACAAGTACCTGGGATGGACCGAATGCGGAGTACAGAACGGATTCTGATAACATTCCGTGGTGCAGAACACCGGAAAGACGGATCACACCGGAGGATATAAAGTATCTGTTATCCTCTCATTATCAGGGAACGCCATATGATCCTTATGCAACCTATGGGGATCCTTCGATGCGTGGGGCATACAGATCAATTGGTATCAACCGGAATGATTTTATGGCACTGATTCAGCTCAGACCGGATGTCCCGCAGGAATATTGTGCGGTGGAGTGGCTTGCATTCGGCTCCAATGCATTCAATGCAATGGTACCTTTTTATGCTGCAGTTGAGAGTACGCCGGAGTATCTGGCAGGAACAACGGAAGATGTCTCTACGGATAATTTTTACTGGTCCAGTCGTATGATTGGTGCATTGGCAGATGCACATTATGGAAAATGTCTTTCTCATATCGAACGATATCAGTTGGCAGTACAGTCTCAGGGACATGAGCTGATTGGGTGCTTTGATAAGGAAATGTGTGGGGCAAAGTCTTCTGAACGTAAGGAAATATGCAAAAAGGCAAATAATAAAATTGCAGAAATGCTGCAGAGAGAAACGCAGCAGGTTTTGAATAAAGTATTGTATGAAACAAGTTGTCAGATGAAGAATTCCTATGCAAGATCGGATGCGTGATCCGGCGTATTGAGCAAACGATACAAGTGAAATAGAAAGCAGAAAGGTATTGCGGTATTTTGACAGAGCATCAGAGAAAAGAACGGGATTTTTATGACAGACCGGGAACCGTTGGCAGGGCAGATAATCGAAACAGAAACAGAACGGGAAGCCGAGTCAGGGACAGATATCAGGAAATTGACAGAGATAGGACGCCAGGCAGAGATAGAGATCAAAACAGAAATAGAGACAGATACAAATACAGGAATCAGAACGATTGGCGCAGGAGACACAGAAGGCGGCTGCGCAGAATTCGAAACGGTCTGTTTATTTTACTGTTACTTGCGGCTGCGACAGTGTTTGGATTTTATCTGTTGAACAGACATTTTCATTTTCTGGCAGATTATAAGTACGATAATTCTGATTTCGGAATTGAAACCTATCGAAGCAGTTCTGATGCAGACAAAGATGGAATAGACGATCAGACAGATATTCTGAGAAATGCAAGAGCCTACCTTTCGACCAGGCCACAGTATAAAAGTGAGATATATGATGCTGGATATCCGGATGACAACAATGGTGTATGTACGGATGTAGTTGGAATTGCAATGCGTGATGCAGGATATGATCTGCGTACTCTGGTATACGAAGATATGACTGCAGACCCGGATGCATATGGAATCGCAAATCCGGAAATCAATATCGATTTCAGAAGAGTTCCGAATCTGAATGTGTATTTCAAACGCCATGCGATCAGCCTGACGATTGATGTAACAGATATTTCGCAGTGGCAGGGCGGTGATATTGTGGTATATGCACATCACATCGGGGTTATTTCAGATAAGCGGGATCAAGATGGGGTACCTTATGTACTGCATCACAGCGGAGAAAAGCAAAAAATATTTGAACAGGATATTTTGCGGGATGGTTCGGTGATCCTGGCACATTACCGAATCAGCTGATGAAGGATTTTATTTATGTTGTCGATGGAATCAGTTTTGTTATCTGCAGGGAAAAGGTTATTTTTTGCAGGAATATGCCGAAATAGAAAAAGATGGAATCATGTGATCATTTCTATTTGATCGGAAGTATTCTATGAAAAGAAAAAAAGAGAGGAAGTATATGAGAGTAACAACGCAAATGATAAATGCATCTGCAGCACAGGCAGGACTGAACATACATACAGCTTCACTTGCCAACTATATTCAAACAAGTGATTCAGATGATTCGATTGCAACTTTACTGGAGAGTAAACTCAATACCGGATCCAATACCAGCAGTTCCTATAAAAAACTTGCAAAGTCAGCTACTGCACTTGAAACAGCGGCTACAGCCCTTTCCTCTGACAGTACAGACAGCATTCTTGCAAAAGCAGAGAGCAGCGGAGATAAAGAGGAAGTTTGCGATACGGTAAAAACATTAGTGGATAGCTATAATTCTGTATTGAAATCACTGAAAAAATCTCCTTCTACACTGAACAATTTCTACTGCTCACAGCTTAAATCTGCAGCATCAAATAATAGTACCGCACTCAAAAATGCAGGTGTTACAATTGCAAAAGACGGAACGATCAGTGTAGATGAGGATAAGTTGAAGAGCGCAGATATCAGCACAATAAAGAAAGCATTTGGTGAATCATCAGATTTTTCAGAAAAGGTCTCTTTTGTTGCAGAACATATTGGTGCAAATGCGCAGGCAGGTGCTGCGTCAATTTCCAGTCAATATAGTGCAAATGGTATTCTCAATTCTTCCTATACAGACAGTCAGTATGATTCGAAAGGTTAAACGCTCATTCTCTTTGCATGTGAGTTGCTGTAGAAATCTCTGAAGCGGGTTCTCCGGATGGCACCAGAAAAGTTCCGAAAAGCATGAGTGCGAGAGCCAACAGAAAATGTAAGGAAGGCAGCTCATGGAAAAAGAGGAGAGATATAAATGTTCCGATAAATGGAGCAGAGGCATAATATGCGCTTGTTCGTGCTGCGCCAAGGCTGCGCTGGGATAAGATATACAGGATAAGACTGAGTCCATATGTGAAATATCCGACGGCAAAAGCAATCAGCAGCATGAAAAGGGAGGGCATGCTCTGTTTGGTCCAAAAGGCGATAAACAGAGAACCGGTACCGGCAAATAATCCTTTGATGGCAACAAGTGTAATCGGATTTTTGGAAGAAAGTTTTCTGGTAAAATTGTTTTCTAGACCCCAGCAGGCACAGGCTAGAAGAATCAGCAGAGAACCATATGAAAAAGTAAAACTTTCATGCCCGTCAAAGGATAAAACTATGCTGGCAGCGGTAATTAATACAATCGCTGTGCATAGTTTTTTTGAAATTCGTTCTTTAAAAAACAGGAAGGCAAAAAGAGCAGTTGCAGAGATTTCAAAGTTTTCCAGAAGGGCAGCGTTTGCTGCGGAGGTATGAGAGAGACCGTTCATCAGGAAAAGCGGAGAAAAAATATCAAGCAGGATCATACCAGCCAACCACGGAAAATCTGATAAACCAAGGCGATGCGAAGGCATGGGATTTTCTCTGATCTGCAGAAACAGCTGGGTAACAGACATGCCAAGGCCTGCGCCCAGATACAGGCATGCAGCCATCATGGCAGGTGAAATGTGCTGGAGAAGGAGCTTGGACAGCGGCGTACTCAGTGCATAAAGGCAGGCAGAAAGAACTGCTGTAAATACTGCATTTGATAATGCAACCCGTTTTTTCATGATAGCGACCTTTCTTAATATATCCCCCACAGGGGGATATATTAATTCTATCATGAACGTAGCGGAAATGCAAAAATGCAAGTCTGGAGAGGTTTTATGGGTGAAAAAAACCTACCGCAACAGCGCCTGGGCCTGCGTGTGTTCCGATGGTGCTTCCCATCTGGCTGATTTCAGGAAACGTGATATGTGCATCCCACAAAAACCTGCTGTCTTCAATATATTTATTTAAAAGGGTACGTTCCAGACCGGAATAACCGAGAACAAGAGGAAGGGAGAAATCGATCCCTTCCTTTTTTATTTGCTCAATCAGCAGATTATTACCGCTTTTGGAACCCCGCGCTTTACCAATGACGGCAATCTTTCCATCCTGCAATGTGATAACGGGTTTAATAACCAGCAGATTACCAACAGCGGCAGCGGCAGCCGAAATCCTGCCACCTTTTTTCAGATATTCGAGCGTATTTAAAAGTGCCAAAATAGTGACTTTATCTCTTTTCTGAATGAGAATATCAGCAATTTCTGATGCACCTGTTCCCGCGTCCCTTAATTGCACAGCAAGGCGGACAAGGCATTGTTCACCTACGGTGACATTTTTACTGTCAATGACGTAAATATTGTCATAGTCCGCAGCTGCAAGAACAGCGTTTTGGTAAGTTCCGGACAGATCACTTCCTACCAGAATGACAACGGCACTATCCCCGGCGGAATTTATTTTCTGATATTCCTCTTCAAAGGTATAGGGATTGATCTGGCTTGTGGAAGGAAGTGCATCTGTTTCGATCAGTTTCTGATAAAAAGTGTCCGCGGAGATCTCATATCTGTCCAGAAATGAGGTATTACCAAACTGAATCTGCATGGGAAGAACGGTGACATTCAATTTTTCTGCTTCAGACAATTCAAAATCAGAAGCAGAATCTGTAATTATTCTGATCATTTTTATTCCTCTTTCAATTTTTTCATAATGGCAGCAATATGGGAAAGTTCCGGTATCAAATGCGTGGTTTCATCTGGACCGAGCTGCAGGATTAGTTGTTCCATAATACCAAGAATATGGGTATGTTCCTGCTGATATTGTATCTGACCTAGGGCTGTAAGCTGAATCAGAATATATCTTTTATCATGAGGAGACCTGAGCCGTTCGATCAGTTCTTTCTGTTCCATTGTATCCAGAATTTTATTGACCTGAGATTTTAATATACCGGTTCGTTCCACAATAACAGATGCCGTAATTTCTTCCACGTTGTTCTTCTGCGCATGTGAAAGAATGTTACAGATAAAAACTTCCTGAAAAGTAAGAGAATGCACCATCCTTTCATTTCTGACGGAAGCAGTTACTGCGAGCCAGGAAGAAAGCAGGTTCTCGCATAAATCTTTGGTTATCCAGTCATTGGTTTGTCGTTTCATGAAAACTCCATATAGTTCATAAAGTGAATAGTTAATAAAGTGAACTATACATAGAGATGTCCTTTTTGTCAAGATTATTGTTCCATTATGCTATCAGAATGATAAGATAAAGATAATTATTGATACAGGAGGAAGAACATGGCTGTTTTGATACATTTTATCCTGATTGGACTGAGCTCTGTGGCAGTGTATCTTTTTATTGTTTTTGCAATTCGCTTTTTTGGTAAGACAGAAATTGCGCAGCTTTCGGTTATGGATCTGGTATTTATCATGCTGCTCAGCAATGCGGTGCAGAATGCTATGGTGGGATCAGACACGACGCTTCCAGGCGGACTTGTAGCAGCTGCAGCATTATTTATTACAGATTCTCTTTTTAAAGAATGTCTATACCGGTTTCCGTGGTTTGGCAAGCTGATGCAGGGGGAGCCGCTTATGCTGATTTATAAGGGTCACGTAAATGATGCCAATATGAAAAAAGCAAAGCTGACAACGGATGAACTGTTGGAAGCAATCAGAGAGCATGGTGCCGAGAAAGTAGCAGATGTTGATCTGGCAGTACTTGAGGTAGATGGCAATATCAGTGTATTATCTTCTGATTTTCATGATAAGACGACCAGAGCAGTCCGAAAATCACGAAATCCGAAAAAGGAAACTGCTAAAAGGGAATAATACCGGAAAGGTGGCGGCATGTTTCAGAACTTTACAATGCAGATAAGGGAAATTCTTTATGGAAATTTGCTGATGGTTATTTGCAGCATTTTCTATCTGATCTGGTGGGGAATTACATTCAGACCAGGTGCAGGCGGTACAGCATTTGGGACGATATGTATCGGGCTGGCATTTATTCTTGGAGTGACGGGGGTTGTGCTTACAGTCAAAGGACTGAATGGGAGACAATTGCAGGCACAGACACAGACGATCCCCGGCCGGGGGATTGCAGCAGGCGGCGTAATTACATATGTGATTTTATTGGCAGTTACGAGCGGACTGTTACACAGGCAGGTAACTTCTGAACTTTTGATCATCACCGCATGGGCAGTACTGGAATTATCACTGGTGAGCTTTCTGTATGGGGTAGGGCGCTTTTCGATGCCGGTCACGCTGGGAAGTGTGATACTGATTCTTGTCGCGGCAACGATCAGCATGGTTTGCTACTTACTATATTACAGTCTTGCGCCCTATCCCGGATTTATTGATGGAATGATACCGCTGATTGCAGTTGCTGTCGTGATGATGAGCATTAATGCTGCACTTATTTTTTCAAAAGGTTGATGGTATATGATTTACGTTCGAGCCCTGTTGGTACGTTTTGCCTGAAACAGAAGCAGCATCAGAAATAACTGTAAAATTCCCAGAACAGTGAATGTAATATGAAGATTCCAGTGCGTTGCGATGGCACCACACAATGGGAAGAATAGAATCATTGATATGGAATAACACATACTGTCAACGGATATGATGGTTGCCCGCTGCGCGGACGGAATCAATGTGTTCAGAGAAGTGGATTCAATCGGATAAATCAGCGAATTAACTGTATTTGCCAGAATAAAAAAGACAATACTGCTTTGCAGATTCGGAAATGCACAGAACAAAATGGATAATCCCATACAGATGGAGATAATATATTTTGTTCTTTCTTTTAGTAATGCCAGAATACGAGTGCACATGAGTGCTGCAAGACAGGAAAAAAAGCTGCTGGCCACCATGATACTGCTGATTTGCAGGCGGGTTAATCCGTAATCGGCAAAGTATTGCTGTCCATAAAAAAACAGAACAGCATCAAAAGATGTAATAACCGGATAATACAATAAAATTCGTACTACAGCGGGATTCTGGCGAAGAATGTGATAAACGGTTTTAAAGTGGTTAAGAAAGCTGATAGATAGAGAAATCATTTCTGTATGGGAAAAAGAATGTGTTTTTACAGAAGAATCGGTTGCAGATTTTTCGCTCAGAACAGGAGGTTCCTTCATTAACAAAAGTGGCAGCATGGATAATGTTACAATAAACAGATCCGTCAGATAACACAATGTAAAAGATCTATCTGAAAGAAAGCCACCAATAAAGGTGCCAAGCCCCTGCGAAATTTCAATGATAATGTTCAGTCTGGACGATACGCTGAGATATTGATTTTCTGTACCCGAAGCTTTCATACTGTCATAGACAAGTGCATCCTCTGTACCGGACAGGAGATTATAACTGAGCGCAGACAGAATAAATGCCCCGCAGAATGCCGGCAGACTGTGGGCCCTGAGCATAAAGAGGGAAGAAAGTACAGACAATATTCTGCCCAGAATCATAACACGCTTTCTGCCAAGAAGATCTGCTGCTGCGCCGCTTGGAACTTCACAGATCAGACTGGTGATATGGAAAACACCTTCTGCGATACCGACTTCCATTAAATTCTGACCGCGGTAAATCATATATAATACCCAGATAGCATGCGCTACACCGAAATTGCGAAGAAAGCAGAAAAGATAATCAAGCGGAATGTTTTTTGCATATGAAATTGTAGTATTTTTTTTATTTTGAATCATTTTGTTGTTCTCCCTTACGATCAATTGTGATTTACAGAAAATAAAACATATCCCTTGTTAAAAAAAGGAATATGTTTTGTAAGGAAGACCAATATGCTTTGAATTTAAGGCAGAAATTATAACCGCATCCTGAAAAAAGGCATAGTAGTCCCCCAAAATGCCAAAGGCCAGCTTTTACGGTTGAACTGCTGCTCATCTGTGATACAAAAGTCATTGTTCCTGCTCCTTGCATAATTAGTGGCTGCATTGACGCAGCACATATTACAGATTATTAAATCCTGATATAAGAGAAGCATATTTCAGGAGCAGAATAAAGTCAATATACCCGTGGTTTATATGGGGAAGCGATTGATATATTTATTTACGGGAAACAGAATGTGCTATATGATGATTATATCTATAAAGCGATACAGAAAAATGAGAGATGAAAATGAGCAGATTATTGAGGGGGAAGGATAAAATCAGTTTTTTTATAGCGGTAATGGTACTATTTGCAGGAATATGCTGTTTCCTGCCGATTTCCGATACCCTAACTTACTATAGCCATTTTCAGACAGATTGTGCGCAGACGGTACGAAGTGATTTATATGAGCCGATTAAAGTAACACGCACGGAAGAGTTGACCAGATTGGATAGGGGGCTTCTTGAACAGGGAGGACCGTTTTCCGGGATATCAAATGCGGTTATGCTCATACCGGTTGCAGTATTATATATACTGCTGTGTCTCTTACCATTTCAGACTTTTTGCAATATCGTACAGAGTATGGGCATTCCCCTGTTTTTGTGTGATAGGATATTACGGTATCAACATAAAAAGGATGGTAAAAAGAGTATATGAGCCCTGACGGAAAACACTGAAAATATTCCTTTGGAGGCTTATATATTATGATGGAAAATATTGTTGCGGTAGTAATGGTTGTGATTGGGCTTTCTGTAGCTGTATTTGGATTCTGGTTTGAAAATAGTGGCGCAAAGTCAGAAAAAGACTCAAAAGAAGCGGAATCGGAAGAAAATAAAAAGAAAAATAAATAATTCGTAAATAAACCGCTGCGCATCATGCGCAGCGGTTTTGTATGCAGCAGGTCAAAAGGAGTATACATTAACGGATATCGTTTTAAACTTGCAGATGGATGCAATTATCCAGTTTTCATGCAGATTTTTCTTACGCCGATTGTAAAATCAACTTGGACATCTGAATAATATAAAGATCCATGGCAGGGTCTTTGGTAGAATGTAAATCACCAAAACCTACATCTACAAGGAGAACCGCCACCATGGACTACCCCAATTCTACCATAACTTCCCGCAAGAAAGGTAAACATCTTTCCTATGAGGAGCGAGTTATTATTCAGATACGGTACAAAGACCATTATTCCGTCCGTGCCATCGCTCGTGAGATTGACTGCTCCCCGAGCACTATATCGAATGAAATAGCACGTGGTTCTGTAAAAATGTATCACGGTAATGTGATCCGTTACAAAGCATCTGCCGGTCAGGAGGCCTATCAGAATAACAGAAAGAACTGTTGCAGGCATTATGACTTTTTAAGCAAGTCTGCTTTTCTGGACTACGTTATCAGGCATTTCACAAAAGACTGCTGGTCTCTTGATTCATGTGCAGGACGGGCAGTTGTGGATGGCGATTTCACCAGGGATCAGATTGTATGTACCAAAACACTGTATCGATACGTAGATCTTGGACTGTTCGGGATCAAAAACCATAGCCTTCCTGAAAAACTTAAGCGTAAAACCAAAAAACACCGTGTTCGCGCCAACAAGAAAAAGCTGGGGCGCAGTATTGAAGAGCGCCCTGGGGAGATAGAATCCCGCGAAGAATTTGGGCATTGGGAATGTGACCTTGTTCTTGGTTCCAAGACCCGTGATGATCAGGTCCTGCTTACACTTGCAGAACGAAAGAGCCGGGAATTCCTGATGATTCCAATTGCTGACAAAACATCAGCGTGTGTCATGAATGCAATAGAGTTGCTCAGGGAAACCTACAGCGAGCACTTCAGTAAAGTATTCAAAACCATCACCACTGACAACGGATCCGAGTTTGCTGATCTTGCGGATCTTGAGAAGATATCTGATACCCTTGTGTACTTCGCTCATCCCTACACATCCTGTGATAAAGCTACAGTAGAGCGACATAACGGTCTCATTCGAAGGTTCATCCCTAATGGGAAGAGGATTGATAACTTTACAAGCCAACAAATCTCAGATATCGAGACCTGGTGTAACTGTCTTCCGAGAAAAATTCTGGGATACCGAACCCCGGATGAAGTCTTTGAAGATGAACTTGACCAAATCTACAAGACGACTGCCTAGTGGAGGGTGTCCAACTTGTTATTGCAATTTGTGCAGATTTTTCTTATTAAAAAAAGCTATAATGAAATAAAGCATTTTCTGAATGGAAATCATAGGGAGACGTGAAACGTATGGAACAAAGTCTGCGGGTAATATATACCTGCTTTCCGGAAGGAAAGCATAAAGTGCTTACGATGAGTTATGATGACGGGCGTCTGGAAGATCGACGCTTGCTGGAAATAATGAATGCGTATGGTATCAGAGGAACTTTTAATCTCAATGGAGGGTTAGGGGGAGATGATCGGATTCCATTAGAAGAATATAAAGGATTGTATGAAGGACATGAAGTTGCATGCCATACTTATCTGCATCCGACGATTGCAAGATGTCCGATCGAACAGGTAATGCGAGAGATCCTGGAAGATAGACGCGCTCTTGAAAAAGTTATGGGATATCCGGTGCAGGGACTTGCATATCCCAATGGTTCATTTAATCAGGAGATTATTAATATGTTGCCGGCAACCGGGATAAAATATGCCAGAACAACTTTCAGTTCTGACGGATTTGATATGCCGGAAAACTGGTACAGGTGGAATCCGACCTGTCATCATAATGGTGCGCTTTTGGAGCGTGGAAAGGCATTTACTGATTTATACAAAAAGCAGTATCTGTACATGATGTATGTGTGGGGACATAGTTATGAATTTACACAGATGGATAACTGGAATGTTATGGAAGCATTTTGCAGGATGACAGGGAATCGGGGAGATATCTGGTATGCAACCAATATTGAAATTACCAATTATATGGAGGATGCTGCCAGACTTCGATTTGGTGTAGACGCAGACTTCGTCTGTAATCCGAGTGCACAGTCAGTCTGGCTCGAAGTGGATCAGAAAATTGTGGAAATCAGAGCAGGAGAAAGTAAGTCGTTATAAAAAAATTTTGTAAAAACCAGAGAGGCAGAAAAAGCACTGTAATCATACGCTTTTTCTGCCTCTTTGATTATATAGAAACAAGGAAAACCGGATCCTTATGCCGCTTTGGACAGTTGTTTCTGCAGCCAGTCTTTGCCGTCCACATAGCGTGAAACAATAAAGGAAACGACATAATCACCAGCAGAATTTACCATGGTGGCAGGCGGATCCACAAGATTACCGATTGCAAGAGCAAGTGTGTATGAAACAGATAACTGTTCCGGAGAATGGTTGAAGAAAATAGAGCACAGAACCAATTCTCCCACACCGCCGCCGCCGGGAATGCCGGACATTGCAACAGAAGAAAAAACGGCAACAAGAATTGCAGGAATGGCTTTTTCTGCATCAAAAGGAATACCGGAGATACCGAACAGAAAAGCAACTTTTATAATCGCTGACATAGCAGAACCGTCCATGTGCATCGTTGCACCCATAGGAAGAACAATTTCGGATACATCTTCAGAAATACCGGTATCTTTTGCAACCTTTATATTCGTAGGGATCGTTGCAACAGAAGAACAGGTTCCGAAAGAGACTGCGGCAGGTTCGAACAGATGGCTGAACATGACTTTGACAGCACCTTTTCCACCACCAAATCGTGCATAGATCGGGAAGAAGATGAACAGATAGACAAAACATACCACATAGTATACAATCAGCGTTTTGCCGTAACTGCCGATCAGTTCAGGACCGTAGGTAGCAGCAAGGTAGGCGAAAAATCCAAAAAAACCGATTGGAGCATAATAGATAATCAGTTTTACAACATTCATGATACATTTGGTAAAATCTGCAAGTGCTTTTGCCGTCATTGTTTCCGGACCGCCTGACATCTGTACTCCGAAGCCAAAAAGAATGGAAGCGACGATCAGCGGCAGCATTGCACGTCGGGAGAGTAACTCACTGAAATCCGGCTTGGTAAAGAAATTAACAATCAGATCTCCGGTTGAAATATCAGCAGCTTTTGTTGTTTCGGTGACCATTTCAGAAACATTAAATCCCTGTGGGACAATATTGATGACAGAAACAACAATATACATAATGATGGAAGCAATTGCAGCGGTGGACAAAAAAGTGATGATTGTTGTTCCCATAACTTTTCCGGCGCGGGAGAGCGATTTCATATTTGCGATTGCAGAAGCAATGGAGGCAAAGACCATCGGGACAACGACACAGAACATGGCATTGATAAAGAGTGTTCCCAAGGGTTCTAAGACAGTTGCCCCGGGCCAGAGAAGTCCTGTTACGGTTCCGGCAACAATAGAGACCATCATGCAGATGACAAAACGATAATTTTTCCAAAATGATTTTTTTACGGTTTTAAGATTTTCCATTTTGAATCCCTTTCTTTTAGGTTATTTTAATGTTCAGACAATATATTAATGTGCATGGAGCAAAAATTTTCCGCTTTTTATACGGAGGGATATCTACGAAAAGAAAAAAACAAAAGAGTAATTTCTGGATACGCATCTATACTGTGGCTCTTGTCATATATACCAGCTACATATTATTGGATGGTTTTGTTATTCCACACAGTTATCAGAAAGTTGAAACGATGCAGACTGATTCTGCGGCGCAAAACACGGATACACAAACGGGTGATCAGAATGAGATATTGACAGATACCTCATATAATAATGGAAATGTAGCAATTCAGATCACACAGTATCGGGAATATGACACAGATATCTATGTTGCAGATATCACTTTATCTGATGTGGATGAATTGCAGACTGCATTTGCAAATGCTACTTATGGTAAAAATATTACAGCAACAACATCTGATATTGCTGCGGATAACAATGCAATTCTTGCCATTAATGGTGATTATTACAGTGCGCGCAGCGGCTATGTGATTCGCAACGGTGTTTTATACAGGGATTCTTCCGCAGGAGCAGATCAGGAGGATCTTGTAATTTATTCGGATGGAACATGCGAAGTCATAAAAGAAGGGAATATAACAGCGCAGGAATTGATTGATAAAGGAGCCTGGCAGGTATTGGCATTTGGGCCTGGGCTTTTGACAAATGGTACAATAACCGTTTCAGAAAATGAAGAAGTGGATCAGGCTAAAACCAGTAACCCGCGCACCGCATTCGGAATGATTGATACACTGCATTATGTGATGGTGGTATCGGATGGAAGAACTTCGCAAAGCAGTGGATTATCACTGTATCAAATGGCTGCGTTTATGCAAAGTATTGGAGTTACAACAGCCTATAATCTTGATGGAGGAGGATCTTCCACGATGATTTTCAATGGAACAGTCATGAATCAGCCTACAACAGATGGAAATACAATCAGTGAAAGGAAGGTAAGTGATATTGTATACATTAATTAAAAGAAACAGATACAGTGATCTTATGCATGATATTGGAATAACTGCATTTTGCGGAATATTTGGTACAGTTTATGAATATTACAGTCATGGAGTATATTCCGGTTATATGCAGCTGATGTTTCTTTTTCCATTGCTTGGAGGAATCATACCAAGTATACTGCAACTCATAATTCCACAGATTCCCAAAACAAATGCTGCAGTAAAAAAGTTATGGAAATGCGGAGTGGTAACACTTACTGTGGGAAGTGCCATGACAGGTGTATTTGAAATATACGGCGGTTCAGTTCCCCTTTTGGTCAGCGGATATTGGCTTGCAGGGGTTCTGCTTGCAGGGATTGCAGTAATCCGTTACCTGTCAGGAAAATAAAATTCCGTATTTTCAGAAGTTCGCGTTGAATTTTTAATAAAATAATCAAAAAGACAGGCGCATTTGATACCAGGTAACATTTCCGTGAACAGACTGCGAGATCCCTTCATTTACAAAACCGAAGGATTCATAATAGTGGATCAATGCATTTTTACAGGTCAGAACCAGACCGGAGCGGTGCTGATCCTTTGCATCCTGAACTGCCTTCTGCAATAGCATTCCTGCATATCCTTTATTGCGACAGGAAGGGATGGTATCAACACCGAAGATCATCTGCCATCTGCCAAGTTCATTGTGCATTGCTGCATTTTCATACATTTCATCAGTCAGGTCAGGATTGTCTGTGACCATTCCATTTACAAAAGATACTATTTTTTCATTTTCCAGAAGCAGCCAGAAATGGTCGGGATAATAGAAAAGCCGATCTTTGAAAGAATCGCTGCGGGCAGCCTCTGCGCCTGGGAAGCAGGCAGCTTCTATAGCAGAGATGGAATCAAGATCCGTTGAAACGGCATATCGTATCGTTATCATATTCGGGAACATCCTCATATAAATTATAATCAGTCGTATATAGAGCCGAGATTGCAGAGCAATCTCGATAAGAGTCAGGTGTGTATTTCACCTGACTCTTATTTTAACACAGCACTGCGATAACGCAACAACAAATCAAAATGAACGGAGTGACATAAAACGAAATGAATGATACAATTTATTCCATGCGCCAAAAAACATGACAAAGGAAAGGTTCCGTAACATCGGAGAAGAGAGAGTAAAATGACAGAAGAAGTGAAGAAAAGTCTGGATGTAGTTTATAAGACAATGAATCAGATGGATATTTATCGTCATGCAGCAAAAGTTCTGCAGTATGACCAGGAAACCATTTGCCCGGAAAAAGCAATGGAAGAACAGGGAGAGATTACTGCTTTTCTCGAAAATAAGGCATATGCACTGACAAAAACAAAGAAATACATTGATGCAGTTGCATTTTTATATAAAAACAAAAGTATGCTGGATGAGTTTGATCAGGCAATGATTACCTGTGAATATGAAGATTATCTGAAAAATAAAAATCTTACATCGGATATGAATCACAGATTTTCACTTATTTATAATAAAGCATTTGTAAATTGGGTAAATGCCAAGCAAAAGTCTGATTTTTCTGTTTTTGAAACATCACTGGGAAAAGTACGTGATACAGAAATCAAGAAAATTGGCCTTCGCGAACAGAAGATGAAAAATTCCTATGATAATCTGTTGGATGATTATGAAAAGGAATGACAGTAAAGGATCTGGATGATTATTTCGAAAAATGCAAGGAGAGATTGATTCCTTTATTACAGAAGATTGTATGCAGTAAAAAGAAAATTCGTACCGACTTTCTTTCCAGAGCAGTAACGAAGGCGCAGCAGGAAGAAATGGCAGCGTATCTTCTGGAAATTATGGGATTTGATTTTACGCGTGGAGCGTTTACAACAAGTGAGCACCCTTTTACGGATGATCTGGGAAGAAATGACGTTCGTGTCACAACACATTATTATCCGGACATGTTTTATTCAAGCATGTTTTCAATTATCCATGAAGGCGGGCATGCATTGTTTGAACAATATCAGCCGCAGGAAAATTATGAGCATCATTTATATAACAAGACAATGGGACAACATGAATCCGTATCCAGATTTTACGAGAATCGGATTGGTCGTTCCAGAAGTTTTATTCATTTGATTTATCCCAAAGCAAAGGAGATTTTTCCGCAGGTATTTGCAGATGTTTCCGAGCAGGAATTTTATGAAGCAATGAATGTTGTACAGCCATCTTTGATTCGGACAGAATCAGATGAATTTACATATACATTTCATATTATTATCCGTTATGAACTGGAAAAAGAGATTATCGGTGGAAATGTCTGCATTGCGGATCTTCCTGAAATGTGGAATCGGAAATATGAGGAATATCTTGGCATTCGTCCGCAGAATGATCGTGACGGAATTCTGCAGGATATGCACTGGACTTCCGGATTTGGTTATTTTCCAACCTATGCACTTGGCAACATGTATAATGCAATGTATTATAATCGCATGGCACAGGATCTGGATATTGAAAAATGTATTGCAGACGGACAATTGAGCAGGATCAATGACTGGATGAAAGAACATGTCTGGGAGAAAGCAGATCGACAGGCACCGAAAAAATGGCTGAATGAAATTACGGAACGTGATTTCACACCGGATGATTTTCTTGATTATCTTACAGAAAAATATACAGAGATTTATGAATTATAAGTTACAAAAGGTTTTTCATAAATTCATCAAAAAATAATCTTCATGGCAGACCCCCGCAGGAATTATGATTGCTGCGGGGATTATTTTTCATTTTGTCTGATAAGGTATAAAATAAAGAGATATCGAACAGAAGATAATGAGAAAGGAAGATAGGGATGCTGGAAAAAAAATGCCTGGATTTTCTGATTGAACATGTTTCGTTCTGGGAACATTTGTCACCAGAGGAAAAGGAAAGACTGATAAACGGAACATCTGTGGTCAGTTATAAAAAAGGAACACTGGTACACGGCGGAAATGAAGACTGTATCGGGATCTTTCTGGTCAGGTCCGGACAGTTCAGAACATATCTGATGTCGGAAGATGGCAGGGAAATTACGCTTTACCGGCTTTATGGGGGTGATGTGTGTATTTTGTCTGCGTCCTGTGTTCTGGAAGCGATTACCTTCGATGTATACATTGATGCGGAGGAAGATACAGAGGCACTTTTAATCGATGCATCCGTATTTCGAATGCTTGCAGAAAAAAATATTTATGTGCAGAATTTCGGTTATCGCATAACGACGGGCAATTTTTCTGATGTAATGTGGGCGATGCAGCAGATCCTTTTCATGGGGGCAGATAAGAGACTTGCAATTTTCCTGATTGATGAGACCAGTAAGAATGGGACAGACAACGTCAAAATGACACATGAACAGATTGCAAGGCTGATGGGAAGTGCGAGAGAAGTTGTATCACGCATGCTGAAATATTTCGAAGAAGAGAATATGGTTGCTCTTTCCAGAGGAGAAGTCAGGATCACGGATAGAAAAAAACTCAGGGAACTGACAGAGTAGGTGGATAAAATAATAGAAATTAAATAAAAACGGCATTTTGATCTGCTATTGACAGGCAGATCAGAATACCGTTTTTATTGTGCACTCAATGTGCAGCAATCATGTTCAAAATGGAAGCTTTGGGTACAACACCAACTGATTGCTGAACCACTTTTCCGTCTTTGATCACTACCAGGGTAGGGATACTCATTACACCGAATTTTCCGGCAAGCTCAGGCTGCTCATCCACATTTATTTTTCCTACTTTTGCATCTGTGGTTTCTTCCGCAATCTGATCAACAACAGGAGAGAGCATCTTGCATGGGGCGCACCAGCTTGCCCAGAAATCAAGCAATACGGGTTTGGAAGAAGAAAGTACCTCCTGAGAAAAGTTATCTTTGGTGATGGTAATAACAGACATAATATCCTCCATTTCTGCATATTAACGTGCATGTCAATGATTTGTTTTTTTATGGTGGTTCTTGTTTACTGATGAACTGATTATAGCTGCTGTACAGAAATTATTCTGTGACCAAATCACAAAAGCGATGTTTTATTTCTGCAACTTCTCAAAAAGACAATGGGTTAACATAATGTTGCAAGATGTACAAAACAGGAATAAGATGATATGCGTTCAGTTGTTTTTTTGATAAAATCATAAGAGAAGAAGCCGATCCAAAAGCAAACAAAATGTGGAATCGGAGATGCATTTACAAAACGGAGGATACAGCTATGAGCCTGCACGAAGAAAGGGCCAGAAATCTGTTTATGGAAGGATATAATTGCAGCCAGTCTGTTGTTCTGGCATTTTGTGATGATATGGGAATCAGCAGAGAAGCAGCGCTTAGAATGTCCTCTGCATTTGGCGCAGGAATAGGCGGGATGCGTGAGGTATGCGGAACGGTGAGCGGTATGCTTATGGTAATCGGTTTTTATTATGGTTATTCCGATCCTGGAAATTTTGAGGCCAAAAAGGAGTTATATGCAAGGGTACAGAAACTGGCAGACAGGTTCGCAGAAGAAAACGGATCGATTATCTGCAGAGAACTTCTGCATCTGGATAAAGGAGTACGTCCGCAGGCACAGGAGCGGACTGCAGAATATTATAAGAAACGTCCGTGCCCGGAGTTGTGTGCCATGGCAGCAAGATTTGTAGATGAATACATGGAAGAGAATCCAATATGAGAGATCAGACGATAAAAGTCGTTGTTGAAAACAGAGGAAGAGAATACACAATCTCTGCCAGACGAGGCAGGAGACTCTCTGATGTACTGCTTGAAAATGGTTTTCCATTGGAAACAGTTTGCGGTGGAAGCGGAAACTGTGGAAAATGCAAAGTGCATTTTATGACACAGGCGCCTGCGGTTACCAATGCCGATCGCAAAAAACTTTTGCCCAGAGAGCTGCAGACAGGGGTAAGACTGGCTTGTATGGTACTGCTGCAGCAGGACTGCAGAGTGGAAATTGACTACTGCGAAATGGAAAATTGGATGATTCCGGATGTAATGGCATCTGAATCAGAAGAAACACAGACCGAAACGATAAAAGAGCAGGACGGACACTATGGTATTGGGGTTGATATCGGAACAACTACACTTGCAGCAGCACTGATTCGTTTACCGGATGGGATCAAACCGGCAGGAAAAGAGATTTCATTGCAAAAAGTGCGTGATCAGATTCTGTCAGCAGAAACCACATTGAATCATCAGCGGCAGTATGGGGCAGATGTTATTTCCAGAATCCAGGCTGCGCAGAATGGGTTGGACCAGAATCTCAGAGAAAGCGTTACGAAAGATATTTCAGAACTGATTCGCTCACTTCTTGATAAAAATAGGATATCACCGGAATGGCTTACGCATATTACAATTGCCGGTAATACTACAATGCTGCATATATTAAGAGGATATTCCTGCAGTGGACTGGGGACATATCCGTATGAAGCGGTTTCTCTGAAGATGGAAGAACATGCGGTAAAAGAGGTTTTTCCGCAACTTTCAGAGGTGCCGTATACATGCAGAATAACCATCTTGCCCGGGTTTTCGACTTTTGTGGGAGCAGATATTCTATCCGGACTTTATGCGCTTGCGGCAGATATTGATATGGATAAAGATTTTTTATTTCTGGATTTGGGAACAAATGGAGAAATGGCGGTTCAGACAGGGCAGAATATAATGGTAACATCCACAGCAGCAGGACCTGTATTCGAAGGTGGGGAGATCAGCCGCGGAACCGGGAGTATTCCGGGTGCGATTTCGCATGTGCGCATTACAACAGGTGGCTGCAGTGTAGATACGATCGGAAATGTCACGCCTTGCGGAATATGCGGAACCGGAGTCATGGAGGCAGCTGCAGAATTATATAAAGCCCGGATTATAGATGAGACCGGACTTTTGGCGGAACCATATTTTCAAAAAGGATATCCGCTTTATATGGATGAAAACGGACATGGGATATTTTTTACGCAGCAGGATATCCGTAAAGTTCAGCTGGGAAAAGCGGCAATTCGTGCCGGAGTTGAAATTCTTCTGAAGAAGGCAGGTGTCGAAGCAAAGCAGATTGTAAAGACGTATATTGCAGGTGGATTTGGAAGTCAGGTTGATTTTGAGGTGATCCGGCAGCTTGATCTGCTTCCGAACACGCTGCTGTCAGATACGGAAATCGTTGGAAATACGTCACTATACGGAACACTTCGTTTTATGCTTGTTCAAAATGCGAAAGAGGAAGTCGGCATGCTTGCGGGTAGTGGACATGAAATAGCACTTGCGCAGAATCAGGATTTTGAAGAGCAGTATATGGCACATATGAATTTTGAAAGCGAGGGAGCAGATGAATTGTGATAGCTGTACAAATTATGTATATGATGAAGAAGATGAGTCCTATAGCTGTATGGTAAATCTGGATGAAGATGAAATGTACCATTTTATAACCGGTAAATTTAAGAAATGTCCTTATTATCGTACAGACGATGAGTACAGGATTGTCAGAAAGCAGATTTAGAGAGGTCTGATTTGCGAAAAAAGGGACGGGGAGATTGGAAAGATGAAGGATGAACAAAAAAAATCAAATGCAGAAGCTACCGGACTGCAGGAAGAAAATGACGAATATGCATATGAGGATCACGACAGGATCACACCTGCAAAACTGAAATTTGAAAGTGGGAGAATAGCCGGTGCGACGGCAGGGGCCCTTATGTATGCGGTGGGAATTAATGTTTTTGTCGTTCCACTTGGACTGTATACAGGAGGAATGATGGGATATTGCCAGTTGATTCGTACATTTCTTTCAGGTTATCTTCATTTGATTCCGAGTACAATGGATATTGCGGGTATCATATATTACGTGTTGAATATTCCGCTTTTTATTATGGCACAGAAAAGAATGGGTAAGCTTTATCTGTTGAAAACAGTGATCTGCGTTACGGAGGTCACTATTTTCCTGATGTTGATTCCGATTCCGCACAGTACACCAATTGATGACAAACTGGCATCGTGCGTGATTGCCGGAATTCTGAGCGGCGGAGGTATCGGACTTATTCTGAGAATGGGAGCATGTGACGGCGGAATGGATATTGTCGGGATTTTGCTTCTGCGAAAGTGGAAAGATTTCAGTGTCGGAAGACTGAGTCTGATTATGAATTTCATTTTATATGGAAGTATGCTGTTTATATTTAATATACAGATTGTACTATACTGCCTGATTTATGCATCAGTCAGTGCGGTTTCTGTTGATCAGGTACATTCACAGAATATCAACGTTGAGGTTCACATTGTTACCAAGCACTGTTGCAGGGAAATGGAAGAAAAAGTTTTTTCAGAACTCGGACGAGGCTTGACCAGATGGCAGGCAATCGGAGCATATACAGATGAAAATGAAGAAATGCTGTATGTTATTGTGAACAAATATGAAGTCAACCATTTGAAAAGAATTATACACAGCTATGATCCCAAGGCATTTATTGTTGCCAATTCAGGGGTGAATGTAGATGGACATTTCCTGAAGCATTTGAGCTGAAAATGAAAACTCCGTTTTCTGATCCTGACAGGAAAAATTATTCCTGAGGAGAAAGAAAACGGAGTTTTTAAATGATCAGAATATATTGATCAGATTCAGTTTGTTTCGCGAGACTTCTGGTGCTTCAAAGAAGCTTCAACAAAACCTTTGAACAAAGGATGCGGACGGTTCGGACGGGATTTCAGTTCCGGATGAGCCTGCGTTGCAACAAAGAACGGGTGCTGAGGAAGTTCGATCATTTCGACAATTCTTCCGTCAGGAGAAATACCGCACAGTTTCATGCCATTCTCTGTCAGGATATTACGATAATCATTATTTACTTCATAACGGTGGCGATGCCGTTCGTGAATGGTTTCTTCTTTGTACATCTCATATGCTTTTGAATTCTTATCCAGGATACAGGGATATGAACCAAGCCTTAAGGTTCCGCCGATATCTTCGATACCATTCTGATCCGGCATGAGTGCGATGACAGGATGTGTGGTATCCGGATTAAATTCAATAGAGTGGGCGTCGTTGTATCCAATGACATCTCTTGCAAATTCAATAATGGATAACTGCATACCCAGGCACAGACCCAGATATGGAATGTTGTTTGCCCGTGCATAACGGATGGCATGAATCATGCCTTCGATTCCACGGTCACCAAATCCGCCGGGAACCAGAACACCGTCTACATCACTGAGCATTTCAGCAACATTTTCAGAAGTGACAGTCTCTGCATCGACCCATTTGATTTCCACTTCCGTATGATTAAAGATACCGCCATGCTTAAGCGCCTCCACAACACTGATATAAGCATCGTGAAGCTGTGTATACTTACCAACAAGGGCAATGCTGACCTTGTGGTCAAGAGAATACAGCGTATCAACCATGGAAGTCCAGTCAGTCAGATCGGGCTCCGGACATGGAAGTTTGAGACATTCACAGGCAACCTGCGCAAGATGTTCTTTTTCCATCATAAGCGGAGCTTCATACAGATATTTCAGATCCAGATTCTGCAATACGTGATTGTTTGGCACGTTACAGAATAGAGCAACTTTGTCACGCATATCCTGATCCAGTTCCATCTCACTTCTGCAGACAATCACATCGGGCTGCAGGCCCATTCCCTGCATGGTCTTTACTGCGGCCTGGGTAGGTTTGGTCTTCAGCTCCTCTGAGCAGCGAAGATAGGGAATCAGCGATACCAGGATCAGCATCGCATTCTCACGACCAACCTCATGCTGGAACTGTCGAATCGCTTCCAGAAAAGGCTGACTTTCGATATCACCTACTGTACCGCCGACTTCAATAATGGCGATGCGTGTATCATTATCTGTAAAATTGCGATAAAAATGACTCTTGATCTCATTTGTAATATGCGGAATAACCTGTACGGTACGTCCGCCGTAATCACCACGACGTTCTTTCTGCAGAACGGACCAGTATATCTTACCGGTAGTCACATTGGAATTCTTGTCCAGATTTTCATCAATGAATCGTTCATAATGACCAAGATCCAGATCGGTTTCGGTTCCGTCATCCGTAACGAATACTTCACCGTGCTGAATCGGGTTCATGGTTCCGGGATCAATATTAATATAAGGATCAAATTTCTGCATGGTCACCTTATAACCGCGGGCCTTCAGCAAACGCCCAAGTGAAGCAGCGGTGATTCCCTTGCCGAGTCCGGAAACAACACCACCTGTTACGAATACATATTTCACTGCCATCGTATGTTCCTCCTAAACATATCTAAAAATACATCAACATTTTTAAAAACAATAAAAAACATTATATATGCATGTCACAAGAAAATCTACAGACAATATAGCGAAAATTTCATATCAGTAAAATGATGGGATAAAAAACAGAATATAGTGCCTCTTTACGAATCTTTTAGACTTTACAATGCTTTTTTCACAAATAATGAATTGATTTATCAAAATGCAATCTCTATAATAAGTAATTATATGACGAAAAGTATAGATTGGAAAGATAAAAATGGAGAATAATAATCAGAACAGCAATCCGGGTAATGGTTCAGGCGGCCCGGAAGGAAACAATAATAACCCGAAAAAGCAGAGTCTTCTGGTACTCTTGGTGGCCGTTCTTGTAACGATGTTCATCATGTCGTACTTTATGCGCTATACGACGCAGTCGCAAACCAAGGAAATCACTTACAGTGAGTTTGTGAATGAGCTGAATAACAAGGAGATTGAATCGGTAGTCATTCAGGATGACAGAATTGTAATTACGAAAAAAGACACCGATAAGACAAAAGATACTGAAAAATCCCTTCTGGGAGTAAGCGAAAAAGTAACGGAGTACACCGGAAAAGCGGAAAATGATGATACATTGACCAAACGTCTTTTGGCTGCAGGAGTAGAAGTCAGCAGTAATGTGCCGAACAGTTCGGGAGTAATTGTTTCTTTTATCGTGTATTATATTTTACCTTTTGTCCTGGTGTGGGTACTTTTGGGATTTTTGTACCGCAGAATGTCAAAGGGTTCCGGAAGTCCTTTTAATGTCGGGAAAAGTAATGCTAAGGTATATGTACAGAAAGAAACCGGTGTTACCTTTAAGGATGTCGCGGGAGAGGATGAAGCCAAAGAATCACTTGTTGAAGTAGTTGACTTCCTTCATAATCCGGGCAGATATGTCAAGATCGGTGCAAAACTTCCCAAGGGGGCACTCCTTGTAGGCCCTCCGGGAACAGGTAAGACACTTCTTGCCAAAGCGGTTGCAGGAGAGGCACATGTCCCGTTTTTCTCGTTGGCAGGTTCTGATTTTATTGAATTATATGTCGGTGTCGGTGCCAGTCGTGTCAGGGATCTGTTTAAGGAAGCTTCCAAAAATGCGCCTTGTATCATCTTTATTGATGAAATTGATGCAATTGGCAGAAGCCGTGATTCCAAATTCGGCGGTGGTAATGAAGAACGGGAGCAGACACTGAATCAGCTGTTATCTGAAATGGATGGTTTTGATTCATCCAAGGGAGTACTCATTCTGGGAGCAACCAACCGTCCGGAGATTTTGGATAAAGCACTTCTTCGTCCGGGACGGTTTGATCGAAGAATTATTGTGGATAAGCCGGATTTGAAGGGTCGTGTAGAGATTCTGAAGGTACATGCCAAAGATGTCAAGATGGATGAAAGTGTTGATCTGGATGCAATAGCACTGGCAACCAGCGGGGCTGTGGGTTCAGATCTTGCCAATATGATCAACGAAGCAGCCATAAATGCGGTTAAGGGGCATCGTGAGAGTGTTTGCCAGATGGATCTGATGGAAGCGGTTGAACAGGTACTTGTCGGTAAGGAAAAGAAAGACCGCGTACTAAGTAAGGAAGAGCGTAAACTGGTTTCCTATCATGAGGTCGGACATGCGCTGATCAGTGCAGTTCAGAGAAATACAGAGCCGGTACAGAAGATTACGATTGTTCCCAGGACGATGGGAGCACTTGGATATGTAATGCAGATACCGGAAGAAGAAAAATATCTGAAGACGAAGGACGAACTGCATGATGAAATTGTAGTTGCACTTGGCGGAAGAGCTGCAGAAGAAGTCATTTTCAACACGGTCACAACAGGAGCTGAAAATGATATAGAAAAAGCAACTGAAGAAGCCAGAGATATGATTACCATGTATGGTATGAGCAGGAAATTCGGACTGATGCAACTTGAAACAGTTCAGAACAGATATCTGGACGGACGAAGAGAAATGAACTGTTCTGATTCGACTGCATCCAAGGTGGATAAAGAAGTAATGAAGCTTCTGGATGAATGTTATACGGAAGCGAAGAAGATCATCAGTGAACATCTGGATGCGATTGACAAACTTGCTCAGTTCCTGATTGAGAAAGAGACGATCTCCGGCAAGGAGTTCATGAAGATATACCGGGAATCCGAGAATATTCCTGAACCGAAGGAAACAGAGCAGAAAACACCGGTTCGTATTTTTGCAACCAGACCGGAATCTGCATTGGTTGGAGAGAATATCCCGATAAAGAATGCAGATAAGAAGGCTTCAGGAATGGATACTGCAAAAGAACAGGGTGATTCTGTGGAAGCAGCAGAAAAGGAATCAGAGAATTCAGGAGAAGTAAAGACGCAGACATGGCAAGCCTTTATTCCACCATATCCTGAAGTGACTGAAGAACCTGCAAAACAGGACGCAGCAGAACCGGAAGAAAAAACCGGAACCGGAAATTCGGATAAGCGGGAGCAGGCAACGGAGAACGGATCAGAGGAATTGGTTTCAGGCGGAAACGGCCGCTTTTCTCACATTCCGGATGATTTTCAGGAAAAGAAATAAATATTACAGAAGGAGTCCGGGCAGGTGTCTGGGTACCCGGATCAGATGAGAAAGTTGGATAGCGGCCGTACATTTCGTATGTACGGCCGTTTTTGCGAGGATATATGGAACAGGATAAATTTGATGTTCAGGCAGAACTGAAAAAGCTTCCCAATCAGCCGGGAGTTTATATCATGCATGACGCGGATGATACGATCATGTATGTCGGTAAAGCGATTAATCTGCATAACCGTGTCAGATCTTATTTCAGGAAAATTGTGGGAAGAGGACCGCAGATCGATCAGATGGTAGGACAGATTGCCCGTTTTGAGTATATTGTCACAGATTCAGAGCTGGAAGCGCTTGTTCTTGAAAATAATCTGATCAAGGAAAATCGACCAAGATATAACACGCTTCTGAAAGATGATAAGACATATCCTTATATTAAAGTGACGGTTGGAGAGGAATTTCCACGGATTCTTTTTTCCAGAATCATGAAAAAGGACCGTGCAAAATATTACGGCCCGTTTACAAGTTCTGCTGCGGTCAAAAATACAATTGATCTGATCAATAAACTGTATGGACTCAGAACCTGTAACAGAACATTGCCAAGAGATATCGGACTGGAACGCCCCTGCCTTAATTATCATATGAAACGCTGCTGCGGGCCCTGTACCGGCTGTATCAGCAGTCAGCTGTACAGAGAGCGGATTGATAAGGCACTGGAATTTCTGAATGGAAATTATGGACTGATTATGGATGACCTGTCCGAAAAAATGATGTCCGCATCGGAAGCTATGGATTATGAATCCGCGGCACATTACAGAGATCTTTTAAACAGTGTGAAGATGGTTGCGCAGAAGCAGAAAATGACGGATTCTGCAATGGAAGACAAGGATATTGTTGCAATGGCATCGGATGAAAGCGATGCGGTTGTTCAGATTTTTTTCATTCGGGACGGAAGGCTGATCGGACGGGAACATTTTTATATGACACATGTTTCCAATAATCCGACGGGAGAGATTCTTCTGAATTTTGTAAAACAGTTTTATGCCGGAACGCCGTTTATTCCAAGAGAACTGATGCTGCCGGAACAGATCGAAGATATGGATGTAATAGAAAAGTGGCTTACACAGCGCAAAGGAAGCCGCGTTTATATCAAAGTTCCTGAAAGAGGGCAAAAAGAGAAACTGATGGAACTTGCTGCCGAGAATGCAGCACTCATTCTGAGTAAAGATAAAGAACGTCTCAAGAGAGAAGAGGGAAGGACGATCGGCGCGGTAAAGGAGATCGGATCACTTCTTGGGATTCGGGCACTTAGCCGGATGGAAGCTTATGATATTTCCAATATCAGCGGATTTGCAAATGTAGGCTCCATGGTCGTATATGAAAAGGGAAAACCCAAAAAAAGTGATTATCGTAAGTTTAAGATAAAATCAGTTACAGGGCCGGATGATTATGCCTGCATGAAAGAAGTTCTAACGAGAAGACTGATGCATGGACTGGAAGAACGACATGATCTGGAAGTTCGTGATATTGATGCGCAATATGGGAGCTTTACAAAATTTCCGGATCTGATTCTGATGGACGGCGGACGCGGGCAGGTGAATATTGCCCTGCAGGTACTGGAGGAACTTGGAATCAGTATACCCGTCTGCGGAATGGTAAAGGATGATAACCACAGAACCAGAGGACTGTATTATAATAACAGGGAACTTCCGATTAACAGAGACTCGGAAGGGTTTAAACTGATTACCAGGATTCAGGATGAAGCCCACCGTTTTGCTATTGAATATCACAGATCACTGCGCAGTAAAGCGCAGGTAAAGTCTTCTCTGGATGATATTCCGGGGATCGGACCGGCAAGAAGAAAAGCTTTGATGCGACATTTCAAATCGATTGACGACCTGCGGACAGCAGACGTGGAAACGCTGATGGAGGTTCCGGAAATACCAGAACGCACAGCACATGAAATTTATGACTTTTTCCATCGCCCGGAAGAAAACGCGGAAACGGAATCTGATTGATTCACAGAGGCATCTATGCTAATATGAACGTGGCTGAGAGGAATGTTTTCAGCACAGAGGTTACCTATAAATCAGGAGGCGTGGTATGGCAAGTGTTAGCTTAAAAGCTATTATTGAGCGGATGAAACTGGACAATCTGACACCGGATCTTGATATCAGTAAGATCAGGATCACACAGCCGGATATAAACAGACCGGCACTGCAGCTTGCAGGGTACTTTGAACATTTTGAGGCAACACGTTTACAAATCATCGGATTTGTTGAATATACTTATATGGAAGGACTTCCTGAAGATCGTAAAAAGGATATTTATAAGGAATTCCTGTCATTTGATATTCCTGCAATTGTATTTTGCAGAGAACTGGTACCGGATCCGGTCTTTTTAAAGATAGCACAGGAAGAAAAAGTTCCGGTTCTCATGACCAGAAAGTCCACTTCAGCTATGATGGCTGAAATCATTCGCTGGCTGAATGTAAAGCTTGCACCGTGCATTTCCATTCACGGGGTTCTGGTAGATGTATATGGAGAAGGGGTACTGATTACAGGGGAGAGTGGAATCGGTAAATCTGAAGCGGCGCTGGAACTGATCAAAAGAGGACATCGTCTTGTATCAGATGACGTTGTAGAACTGCGTAAGGTGAGTGATGAGACACTCATCGGATCAGCACCTGATATCACGAAGCATTTTATCGAGCTCAGAGGTATCGGTATTATTGATGTTAAAACACTGTTTGGTGTATCAAGTGTAAGAGATACCAAAAATATTGACCTTGTGATCAAGTTGGAAGAATGGGACAAGGATAAGGAATATGACCGCCTTGGGCTGGAAGAGGAATATACGGAATATCTTGGCAATAAAGTCGTATGCCACCGGATTCCGATTCGCCCCGGCAGAAATCTGGCAGTTATTTGTGAGTCTGCAGCGGTCAACCACAGACAGAAAAAGATGGGGTATAATGCGGCCCAGGAATTATATAATCGTGTACAGAATTCATTACAGCATAAAAGAGACGAGGATGAGGACGAAGGATAATGATGAAAAAGTATGTATTTGGCGTTGATATTGGTGGAACAACTGTAAAGATGGGACTGTTTAACATGTCGGGCGAAGTGGAGCAGGTATGGGAGATACCGACACGAACAGAAAACAAAGGAAGTATGATCCTGCCTGATATTGCAAAATCCATTCGTGGAAAAATTGCAGAAGCGGGACTTTCTGATGATGAAATTGCAGGTGTCGGAATTGGTGCACCCGGGGCTGTTGATGGAGAAGGCGTTGTACATCAGGCAGTAAATCTTGGATGGACCAGATTTAACCTGAAAGAAGAGCTGCATGATCTGGTCAAGCTTCCCGTTAAAGCAGGTAATGATGCCAATGTTGCGGCACTTGGCGAAGCGTGGAAGGGCGGCGGAAGAGGATATAATAATATGCTCCTGGTTACTCTTGGAACAGGAGTAGGCGGTGGAATCATAAATGATGGAAAGATCCTGAGCGGAGCCACAGGCTCAGGCGGAGAGATCGGTCATATTCATCTGCAGGATGAGGAACCGGATGAATGCGGATGCGGCAACCACGGTTGTTTTGAGCAGTATGCAAGTGCAACGGGAGTGGTCAGGATTGCCGGAAGAGTTCTTGCTGCAACAGGAAATGATAGTGTTCTGCGTGGAAAAGAGTATACGAGCAAAGATATCTTTGATGCAGCAAAAGCGGGAGACAGTGTGGCAATAGAGATCACAAGACAATATGGTGATTATCTTGGTAAAGGACTGGCTGTTGTCGCAAGCGTGATTAATCCCGAGATTATTGTGCTTGGAGGTGGGGTTTCAAAATGTGGAGAGATGCTCTTTGACCTTTTAAAACCTTCTTTTGAGAAATATGTTTTTTCAGGCTGTGGCAGTGCAAAATTTGCGCTTGCAAAACTGGGAAATGATGCCGGCATCTATGGCGCTGCCAAGATGGTGATCGAATAATGATGATAGAAATTGGATGATAGTGATTTGAATTCAGAATTAATAAGAGAAATAAAAAAAATAGTTCCGGAAGAAAATGTTCTGGAAAATGAACCTATGAGCAGGCACACCATGTTTCGAGTTGGCGGGCCTGCTGACTGTTTTGTACGGATTACCCAGGCAGCACAGTTAACGCAGCTGGTAAAGCTGTTACACCGGGAACGGGAAAATTATTATATCGTTGGAAATGGCAGTAATCTGCTTGTTTCCGACATTGGATACAGAGGCGCCATTCTCTGCACGGCAGGTGGCCTGAATCAGGTCACGGCAGAGGGCAGGACGGTTATTGCAGAAGCTGGAGCATTGAATTCTGCAATTGCGCAGGTGGCGGGAGAACATGCATTGACCGGTTTTGAGTTTGCAGCCGGTATTCCCGGAACCATCGGTGGGGGAATGGTCATGAACGCCGGAGCTTATGGCTCTGAAATGGCAGACGTTGTCCAGACAGTGGACGTGTTATCGGCAGATGGAAGCGTCCAAACACTTTCAAACGAGCAGATGCAGTTTGGCTATCGCAGCAGTATCGTTCGCGGAACAGGCAGCGTTGTGCTTACTGCAGTGCTGGCACTTACAGAAGGTGAGCCGGAGGAAATTCGTGCTACAATGGCAGAACTGGCAGCAAGAAGGGCAGATAAGCAACCGTTGGAGTATCCAAGCGCCGGATCAACCTTTAAACGTCCGAAAGGTTTTTTTGCAGGAAAGCTGATTATGGATGCCGGCCTTAGAGGCTTTACAGTAGGAGGCGCTCAAATTTCCGAGAAACATTGCGGGTTTGTAATCAATCGTAATCATGCGACAGCGCAGGATGTGTACATGTTGATCAGCCAGGTGCAGGATAAAGTACAGCATGATTTTGGCGTGCGGCTTGAGCCGGAAGTGATCATGCTGGGTGATTTTAGTATAAAGTGACATTTGATGGAAAAGAAAACAGAGGCATAGGATTAATATGAGATTTGTAATTGTGACAGGAATGAGTGGAGGCGGAAAATCAACGGCAATTCATATGCTGGAAGATGCCGGCTTTTACTGCGTTGATAATCTTCCGATGTCTCTGATCCAGAAGTTTGTAGAACTGATAGCACTTCCTGACAGCGAGATTACAAAGGTTGCTTTGGGACTTGACGTCAGGAGCGGGCAGCGTTTTGAAGAGATGCCTGCGATTATTGATAAGCTGCGCGAAAAAGGATTTCCTTGCGAAATACTTTTCATGGATGCAAATGACCGGGTTCTGGTAAAAAGGTATAAGGAAAGTCGCAGACTCCATCCCCTTTCACAGGGAGACCGTGTGGAAGACGGGATCGGAAGAGAACGCGAGATTCTGGAAGTAGTAAAGAAAAAAGCAGATTATGTGATAGATACCTCACAGCTTTTGACCAGGGAACTTCGGGAAGAACTGGACCGGATTTTTGTTTCCAATGAAGAGTATAACAGCCTTATGGTAACAATCCTTTCATTTGGATTTAAATATGGAATCCCATCAGATGCGGATCTTGTATTTGATGTCAGGTTTTTGCCGAATCCTTATTATGTGGATGAACTGAAAACACAGACGGGAAATGACAGTGATGTACAGGAGTATGTTATGGGATTTCCTGAATGCGGACAGTTTCTGGATAAGCTGGTTGATATGTTGCAATTCCTGATTCCCGGATATGTGAAAGAAGGGAAATACCAGCTTGTGGTAGCCATTGGATGTACCGGGGGTCAGCATCGCAGTGTAACGATAGCAAATGAGCTGTATAAACGCATGAAGGATCAGGGTAACTATGGAATGAAGATTTCACACAGAGATGTGAAGCATGTAAAGTAAGGTTGATACCATATGTCTTTTTCAAGTGAAGTGAAAGAGGAACTGCTCAGGCATATAGGAAACGCAAGGCACTGCCAGCTTGCAGAACTTGCAGCGATCATGACTGTCTGCGGCAGTATTGCGGTTTCAGAAAATGGCAGGAAGATTGTATATCTGCAGACCGAAAATGAACCGGTGGTCAGAAAATGCTTTACAATATTGAAAAAAGCATTTAATATAGATACTGATATTTTGGCGGAAATTCCTGATATACACGTGAATGGAAGGATATATAAACCTTTTCTTGATAATCAGGATGAAATCAGAAGTGTTCTGATGGCGCTCAGGATAATGGACGAAGATGGAAACCTGAGACCCTTTGATTTGGGTGTGAATCCATTGATTGTCAGAAGTTCATGTTGTAAGAGGGCTTTTTTGAGGGATGTGTTTTTGTGTATCGGTTCTATGAGTGATCCCAAAAAGGCTTATCATCTTGAATATGTATGCAGCTGCCAGAAGCATGCACAGGATATACAAAGTCTTTTGATGAGTTTTGATATTGAAGCCAAAATGGTACGGAGAAAAAAGTATTACGTGGTATATTTGAAAGAAGGTTCTGAAATTGTCGATCTTCTGAACGTTATGGAAGCACATGTAAGTCTTATGAATTTTGAAAATCTGAGAATTTATAAGGAAATGCGAAATTCTGTGAATCGTCGGGTTAACTGTGAAGCGGCCAATATTACCAAGACTGTGAATGCGGCAACCAAACAGACAGAAGATATTATATATATCCGGAAACATTACGGGTTTAACAATTTACAGGATAACCTGAGACAGATGGCCGAAGTCAGGTTACAGTATCCTGAAGCTACATTACAGGAACTGGGACAATTTCTGAATCCACCGGTTGGTAAATCAGGAGTGAATCATCGCCTGAGAAAACTGAGCGAGTTGGCAGACAGAATCCGGTCACAGAGGAGCTCTTTGCAGTAAAGGAGGAATTATGATTAAGAAGTCTATTGAAGTTAAACTGGCGCATGGTTTGGAAGCACGTCCCGTGGCAGAACTGGTGCAGCTTGCCAGCAAGTATGACAGTACCGTCCATATTGAGGCACAGTCCAAGAAAGTAAATGCCAAAAGTATTATGGGGATGATGACATTGAATCTAAGCAGCGGAGAAAAAATTGATGTGATCGCTGACGGAAAAGATGAAGAAGCAGTAGTAGCAGACATGGAAAGTTATCTGCAGGGTGTGAAACACTGAAGAGACTGAATGAAGGGTGGCCTGCATCGTAAGATGTTGACCGCTCTTTTATTTTATTTCGAGGATCGCAAAAAAGGTTTATATGAAAAGAGTGGGAGCGGGGCTTGAAATGGGCAGAAAAAAAATGCTTTTTATCTACAATCCCAAAGCTGGAAAAGAACGGATTCGAAGTAACCTGTTGGATCTCATAGATATTTTTACGAAGGCAGGGTATGAAGTGACCGCATATCCGACACAGGGAACCGGAGATGCGGCAAATGTTGTTATGGAACGGGATGAAAAATATCAGATGATCACATGCAGTGGTGGAGACGGTACACTGGATGAGGTTGTTAATGGTATGATGCGCTCTAATCAACATATTCCGATTGGGTATGTTCCGGCAGGCTCTACAAACGATTTTGCCATGAGCCTTGGAATTCCGGCATCTATGAAAGCTGCCGCAGAGGTTGTGGCAGAGGGTAGAGATTATTCCTGTGATGTCGGGACATTAAATGGGGAGAGTTTTGTCTACATTGCGGCGTTTGGTGTTTTTACAGATGTTTCCTATCAGACAAGACAGGATTTGAAAAATGTTCTCGGGCACATGGCATATGTCATGGAAGGAATGAAAAAACTATCGGAAATACGCTCTTATCATATGAAAGTGGTTTATGATAATACAGTAATTGAAGATGATTTTATTTTTGGAATGGTTACCAATTCCATTTCAGTAGGAGGATTTAAAAGAATCACCGGTAAGTATGTGGAACTGGATGACGGGGTCTTTGAGGTAACACTGATCAAATTGCCGCATAATATGATCGAGTTAAGTAATATCATGGCGGCACTGGTGGATCGTGATATCAATACGAATTATATGTATTGTTTTAAAACTGCGCGCCTGACAATAGATTCAGGTGAAGCAATTGCATGGACAAGAGATGGAGAATATGGCGGGTATCATCGTCACGTAGAAATCATAAATGAGAATAAGGGACTGGTGATCAGAGTTCCAAAGGTATGATGTTCAAAAAATGTTCATAATTAGTTAAAGAAACCTTTACCTAAAATCATTGTTTCGTCATTTCTCATCTGTATACTAATAATTGTCAGATGAAACAATACCAATTAAAAACTTTTTCATAATAATGCCAGATAAACATAGTTTATCTGGCATCCTCCCTTTTTAGAGACAAAAAAGCAACAGGAAAGAAATTTTCCTGTTGCTTTTTTTTGTCTGAATTACATAAATATGTCAGAACATTACATCTTTTCCGGTTCAGGATAAGTAACACCGAAAGTATCAACGGTAACTTCCTGCATGACCTGTGGCTGTATCGGACGATCAGAAAAATCTGTCTGTACAGCAGCTATTTTATTGACGATATCCATACCCTCTGTGATTTTTCCAAACGCAGCATATTCACCATCCAGGTGAGGAGAATCCTGATGCATGATGAAGAACTGAGAGCCTGCAGAATCAGGAACCATGGTTCTTGCCATAGACAATACACCTGCAGAGTGCTTCAGGTTATTTGTAAAGCCATTGGATGAGAATTCACCTTTGATTTCGTAACCAGGGCCACCCATACCGGTGCCTTCAGGATCTCCGCCCTGTAACATGAATCCGCTTATGACACGATGAAAGGAGACGTGATCGTAAAAGTGTTTGTTAATCAGAGAGATAAAATTATTTACCGTATTTGGAGCAATATCAGGGTAAAGCTCTACTTTCATGATATCTCCATTTTCCATGGTAATTGTAACAATAGGGTTTTGTGCCATATAGAACCTCTTTTCTTTGATAAAATAGTGGTCGATGAAAAACGTAATTTATTATACAATAGAGAAGTGCCGTTCGCAAATAGTGGACGAATCATAATAGGAATACTGTAAAAACGGAAGGAATAAAACGATGCTCAGCAAAATTGTTTTTTGCATAAACGATCGGATATCCGTAGATAAACAGATGCAGGCACAAGCAAAAGCAGCCATAGCATATCTGAATGAATGCGGGATTGCTGGAGAATTGCATCATGTGACAGATGGAAGCAGGCTTATTTGTGATGACCCCGGACAGACACTTTTTCTGGCAGATGATGAAATAGTTGCACAAACCTTGCAGGAAAAAGGCTATTATGTGATAGCCTGGCAGGCTGATAGTGATTTGAACAGAAAATTTGGCGGTGTAAAGTATATTTTTACCAATATAGATGAAGTGGATCTGGATTCTTACGTAAAGGTATATCAAAGACTTGCCGGAATTTCATGGACGATTCTGGAAACAGAAAGGTGTCTTGTCAGAGAAACCAGAGTAGAAGACGTGGATGATTTTTATAAGATTTATGCAGATCCCCCAATGACCAGATATATGGAAGGATTGTTTGAAAATCCTGAGGATGAACGCAGATATACCAGGGATTATATTGAAAAGGTATATGGTTTTATGGGCTTTGGCGTATGGACAGTGATAGAAAAAAGTACGGGAGAGATCATTGGAAGAGCAGGTTTCAGCATACGGAATGGATTTGACGAGGTAGAACTCGGATTTCTGATCGGTGTACCGTGGCAGGGAAAAGGTTATGCAATGGAGGTGTGCCGTAAAATTATGGAATATGGACGCACTGTATTGCAGTTTGGCACAGTTCAGACACTTGTAAAAAAAGAAAATGAAATATCCATTCATATTTGTGAAAAGTTGGGATTTCGCGCATATGATGAAGTGAATATTGAAGAAAATATATACGGAGAAAGTTATCAGAATGGGCACAGCGTAAGTTTCAGCCCGTCACATTACGGAAAATATATCCGTTTGATCTGGGAAGCGGATAAGCGTGGCTGAGCGTATGGGGATTGGAGTGGGAAATGTTGAAGGTTTTTCTTGTCGAAGATGAAATCGTAATGCGGGAAGGAATCAAAAAAAATATTGACTGGGAGAAGGAAGGGTTTTCCTTTGCAGGAGAAGCAAGTGATGGGGAACTGGCATTTCCGATGATCCAGAATCTGCATCCGGATATTCTGATTACAGATATCCGGATGCCTTTTATGGATGGACTGGAACTGAGCCGCCTGGTCAAAAGAGAATTTCCGAAGATCAAAATCATTATACTGAGTGGATATGATGAGTTTGAATATGCAAAAGAGGCGATCAATATCGGGGTGACAGAATATCTTTTAAAACCGATGTCAGGAGCGCAGCTTCTGGAAGCGGTACATAAGGTTGGACAGACGATTCTGGAAGAGAAGGAACAACAGGATTTTATGGAAACCTACCGGAAAGAACGGCAGGAAGCGGTCATTTTGGAAAAACGCAATCTTTTCAGAGAACTGATTGATGGAAAAAGTGCAATGAGTGAGCTGATTGAAAAAGGGAAGGAACTGGATACCAATCTGGCGGCAGAATGTTATTGCGTTGTTATGTTTCAGATCAGGCCGGGTGAAGATTCTGAAGCAGTTACAGATGTATATTCAGAACGGGCCATTAACATTATCCATCAAATTGAATCATATTATGAAAAAAAACAGGACATTCAGATTTATGAACAGCTGGGAGAAGTGATTGCACTCTTACTGATGGCACAGGATGAACAGCAGATGAAGGAAAAAACAGAAAAATGTCTGGAAGAACTGAAGCAGATTGTGGCGGGTTATCCGGATGTTGTCTATTACGGAGGGGTCGGCTCTGCAGTCAGAAGAATCCGGGAGGTCAGACAGTCTTATCAGGAAGCAAACAGGGCTTTTTCGCATCGTTTTCTGACAGATGCCAGCAAAATATTTTATACCGGTCATTCACCTGCGGTGGCAGAAGGTTTGCCGGAGGAAATTGATTTACAGGAAATGGACATTGGAAAACTTGACCGGAAAATTGTTCTGAATTTTCTCAGAAGCGGCAGCAGTTCTGAAATAGAACATTTTGCAGAAGATTTTTTTGCAAGTCTTGGAGAAGAGAATGTCAGCTCATTGCTATTCCGGCAGTATATCGTGATGGATCTGTATTTCACGGTTGCTTCTTTTCTGGAATCTGTCGGATTATCCAAGGATGCAGTTACCAATATCTGCGGCAAATTTAGGGATGGAGCAATGGCACTTGGGAATAAAGATTCGACGCTTATATATCTGACACAGCTTCTGGAAAAAGCGATTCAGCAGAGAAATCAGATTTCAGAAAAGAAGTATAGCAGCACGCTGGAAGAGGCGAAAGCATATATTGATCAGAATTATGCAAGAGAAGATATTTCGCTGAATACGGTTGCAGCCAGTGTAAATGTAAGCCCGAATCATTTCAGCACAGTTTTCAGCCAGGAAACAGGAGAAACGTTTATCGAATATCTGACTGCGGTGCGAATGGAAAAAGCCAAGGAATTGCTGCGAAGTACATCGCTCAAGAGCTCAGAGGTCGGATATCAGGTAGGATATAAAGACCCGCACTATTTCAGCTATTTGTTCAAGAAAACACAGAATATGACACCAAGAGAATTCCGGACCGATGGTGCGATTTGATATAGGGGTGTATCGGATGAAAAAACAAAGTCTTAAGAACCGTGTAATGCTGTATATGTGGATCTCTATTGTGCCACTGACGGTACTGGTTGTGTGCGGTACACTGATCATGTACAGCTATTATCATCAATATGACCGTATTGTGTCGAATATTACTTCTGCAAATGAATATAATCTCAGTTTTAAGGAAGACATGGATGAGATTATGTATCAGATTGTCATTGGCTCTGCGAACTGGACTAATTCTGCAGAGAAACTAAAAGGAAAGGATCCTTATGCGCTGTTGTCAGCAGCCAGGAATCAGTTCGAAGAATTACAGCAGCAGGCAACGGATCCGGGAGACAGGAAGCGTTTGAACAGCGTGATCAAACTGATGAATACGCTGGAAGACAGAGATCGTGATATCACTGACAATGTGCAGGAAGGCGGTCATTATGATGAGAATATAACCATGCTCAACATGAATGTCTATACACTTACTACATTGATTCAGAAGCAGATACAGATCTATATATCTTATGAAGCATCCAGAATGGAAGTGATCAGACAGAATGTTTCAAGACAGGTCAGCATGACGCTTCTGGCAGTGATGTCTTTGCTTGTCGGAATTCTGGGAATATCTTTTTACATTTCAAGACAACTGACCAGAACGATAATCCGTCCGCTTCAGGATATGTGCCATGCCACAGAGAAATTTGCACAGGGTGATTTCTCTGTTCGTTTTCCGGTTACGCAAACACATAATGAAATAGATACACTGGCAGAAAGCTTTAACAGTATGGTACAGGAGATTGCGGAACTGGTTGAGGATATCAGAACGGAGCAGCATAATCAGAGGATGACGGAGCTTCGTCTGTTACAGGCCCAGATCAATCCGCATTTCCTGTATAATACGCTGGATACGATTATATGGCTGACAGAATCAGGAGAAAAGAAAGAAGCGGTTTCCATGCTGACAACATTGTCGAGTTTCTTTCGGACAACACTCAGTAAAGGAAGAGACTTCATAACCGTTGCGGAAGAAGAGGCACATATCAGGAGTTATCTGGAAATACAGCAGTTCCGGTATCATGATATTCTGGAATATGATATCAGAATTCCGGAAGAGATACAGCAATATCAGATCAGTAAACTGACGCTCCAGCCGATTGTAGAAAATGCGTTATATCATGGAATCAAAAACAAACGGGGAGGCGGAAAAATTACCGTAAACGGAAGAATTGAAAAGGAACGTCTTATATTTGAAGTAAGTGATACGGGAATCGGAATGACGAAACAGGAGTTGATACACCTGCGCGGACTCATTTCCGGAGAAGTTGCGGATGAGGAACAGCATGGTTTTGGAATGGCAAATGTGCAGCAACGGATTCAGTTATATTTTGGCAAAGAATATGGGGTCAGTGTAGAGAGTACCTATCTTGCAGGAACCGTTATTCAGGTGGTTATTCCTGCAATTTTGGAGCCGGTTTCCTGAGCGGATAAAAAAATGAACTTTTTTCGTAAGAAAGTATACTTTGATTAGAGCCAGCCTATATTATGATAAAAAAATCAACTTTTCAAAAAAGAAACTCGGTTTTAAAGAAAGCACCTGCTGTCTATAATAACAGACAGTAAGAGCCAATGGGGACTCTTAATCAGAAAATGGAGGATAGCAAAATGAAAAAGAAGCTGATCAGCGCAGTAATGAGTGCAATGATGATAAGTGCACTTCTGGCAGGCTGCGGAAGCAGTTCATCGACAACTGCAACAAAAGAGGAAGCATCAACTGCAACAGCTGCAACGCAGGAGGCAGCAGATGCTGCATCTGCTGAAGGTAGTATGGAAGCAGTTACAACAGACAGCGGGGCGACAATTACGGTCGGTTTTTCACAGGTCGGTGCTGAATCTGACTGGAGAACAGCCAATACGGAATCCATGAAGAGCACATTCAGTGAAGATAACGGATATTCTCTCATCTTTGACGATGCACAGCAGAAACAGGAAAATCAGATTACTGCAATCCGTAATTTCATTCAGCAGGAAGTTGATTATATTGTTCTTGCTCCGGTAACAGAAACCGGTTGGGATACGGTTCTTCAGGAAGCAAAGGACGCAGGAATTCCGGTAATCATTGTAGATCGTATGGTAAATGTTTCAGATGATTCACTCTTTACAGCATGGGTTGGATCTGACTTCCTGGCAGAAGGTAATAAAGCGGCTGAATGGCTGAACGCTTTTGCAACTGCAAAGGGTATCAATGCAAAAGATATTCATATAGCAGATATTCAGGGAACAATCGGTGCTTCTGCACAGATCGGACGTTCCAAAGGACTGGAAGATGCTGTCAAGAAATACGGATGGGATCTGGTAGCACAGCAGACAGGCGAGTTTACACAGGCTAAGGGACAGGAAGTTATGGAGTCCTTACTGAAACAGTATGATAACATCAACGTTGTATACTGTGAAAATGATAATGAGGCATTTGGTGCCATTGACGCATTGACAGCAGCTGGTAAAACCGTGGGAAGCGATATTGCAAACGGACAGGTTATGGTAATGTCCTTTGATTCAACCAATGCAGGTCTGACAGATGTCCTTGCCGGCAAAATCACACTGGATACAGAGTGTAATCCGTTACATGGTCCACGTGTGGAAGAAATCATCAAAAAGCTGCAGAATAAAGAGACAGTTGATCATCTGATGTATGTAGATGAAGCAATGTTCGCAGTAGATGATACGGTAAAGAGTGTACAGGCACAGAATTCTGTTGGCGATACAGTGACCTATGATGTAACAGTTGTTACAAAGGATGTAATCAGCGGAAGAGCTTATTGATCGGGAGACAGTTTTAAAAGGTAGAATAATGAGAGGATGGCGTAAGCAGTAAAATTGTTGCGGCGCCATTCTCTTTTTGAAAAAAAGAAAGGGAGTGGCTGTCATATGGAGAAGGATATTATTCTCTCAATGAAGGGCATCAGTAAAAATTTCCCCGGGGTTAAGGCACTCTCCAATGTTGATTTCTACTTAAGAAAAGGAGAAATTCATGCACTGATGGGAGAAAATGGTGCAGGAAAATCAACACTGATCAAGGTCCTTACGGGAGTATATGAGCTGGAAACCGGAGAAATCCGGATGGAAGGAAATACAATAGTCAATCATTCGCCGCAGGAAGCGCAGAAAAATGCGATCAGCACAGTATATCAGGAAGTAAATCTGTGTCCGAATCTGACGGTAGCAGAAAATCTTTTTATTGGACGAGAACCCAAAAAAGCAGGACTTGTTGACTGGAAAACAATGAACAACAAATCAGGGGAACTGCTGAAGAGACTCGATATTGATGCAGAACCCGGCAGAATGCTGGAAGAGTGTTCCATTGCGGTACAGCAGATGATCGCGATCGCCCGTGCGGTGGATATGCAGTGTAAGGTGCTGATTCTGGACGAACCGACCTCTTCACTGGATGATGATGAAGTGGGAAAATTATTCACTCTGATGCGGAAACTTCAGTCAGAGGGAGTTGGGATTATATTTGTAACACACTTTTTGGAGCAGGTATACGCAGTTTGCAAGCGAATCACGGTTCTGCGAAACGGAGAGCTGGTCGGAGAATATGAAACAGAAAAATTACCCCGTCTGCAGCTGGTTGCAAAGATGATGGGTAAAGATTTTGATGATCTGGCAGAGATAAAAAGTGAGAGAAAAGGGAAAGCAGATGATACTGCTGCACCTGTTATTCAGGCAAAAGAACTGCAGCATACCGGAACAATCAGACCATTTGATATCAGCATTAAAAAGGGAGAATGCATAGGACTTACGGGTCTTCTCGGATCCGGCAGAAGTGAACTGGTACGTGCAATTTACGGTGCAGATAAAGCAGATGGCGGTAAACTTCTGGTAAACGGAAAGGAAGTCAGAATCGGGAAACCGCTTGATGCCATGAAACTGGGAATGGCATATCTGCCGGAAGACCGTAAAAGGGACGGAATTATAGCAGATCTGACAGTGAAGGAAAATATTATCATAGCAATGCAGGCAAAAAGAGGAATGTTTCGCCTGATGAGCCGAAAAGAGATGGAGGACGCTGCAGACAGGATGATTCAACTGCTGCAGATAAAGACGGCAAGCAGAGAAACACCGGTTGGAAGTCTTTCAGGCGGAAATCAGCAAAAGGTAATTATAGGCAGATGGCTGATTACCAATCCGGACTATCTGATTCTGGACGAACCGACCAGAGGAATTGATATCGGTACCAAGACAGAGATTCAGAAACTGGTTCTGCAGCTTACGGAAGAAGGCAAGGCGGTAACTTTTATTTCTTCTGAAATTGAAGAGATGCTCAGAACCTGTTCCAGAATGGCAGTCCTGCGTGATGGTGAGAAGGTAGGAGAACTGACCGGAGAAGAAATGACACAGGCAAATATCATGAAAACAATTGCAGGGAATGATGTAAGGAAAGAAGAACAGGAGGTACAGGCACATGAGTGAGCAGAAAAAAGAAAATTGGAAAAAAATTGTGCATGCACCCCTGTTTATGCCTTTGGTTTGCCTTACAGTTGTTCTTCTGGTAAATATTCTGCGGACACCGGACTTCTTTTATATTTCGATTAAAAATGGCGTACTGTATGGATATCTGATTGATATAATCAACAGAGGATCGGAACTGGTCATACTGGCAGTTGGAATGACGCTTGTGACAGCGGCCAGCGGTGGACAGGATATCAGTGTTGGCGCAGTAATGGCTGTGGCTGCAGCAATCTGCTGTCAGATTCTTTCGGGCGGACAGGTTAGCACATCAACACTTGCAGCGCCGATCATTCTGGCAGCGATTGCCGGAATTGCAGTTGCTGGAATTTGTGGAGCATTTAATGGAATTCTTGTTGCAAAACTGGGTATTCAGCCGATGGTCGCGACTTTGATTCTATTTACGGCAGGAAGAGGCATCGCACAGCTGATTACGCTTGGACAGATTACATATGTAAGAGTAGATTCCTACAAAATTCTGGGGGATCATATCGCAGGGTGCCCAATTCCGACACCGATCTTTGTAGCCATTGCGGTGGTAATAATTGTACAGTTGATTTTAAAGAAAACAGCACTTGGACTGTATGTGGAAAGCGTAGGCATTAATGGTTCTGCCTCCAGACTGGTAGGACTGAATTCTACCATGATCAAAATTATTACCTATATTGTATGTGGAGTACTGGCTGGAATAGCCGGAATTGTAGCGTCCAGCCGAATATATTCTGCAGATGCCAATAATATCGGATTGAATATGGAAATGGATGCTATTCTGGCTGTTGCGCTTGGCGGAAATAATCTCGGAGGCGGTAAGTTCAATCTGATGGGATCTATTATTGGTGCCTATACAATTCAGGCATTGACGACGACTCTGTATGCGATGGATGTTTCTGCAGATCAGCTTCCGGTATACAAGGCCATTGCAGTTATTGTCATCGTGGTACTGCAAAGTCCGGTCTTCCGGAAAAAGTTTGCGGCTTTTTCACAGAGAAAGGCGGTGACAGAGAATGCACGCTAAAAAAAGAAGACTTTCCAATGCAGGGTTCTTATTACTGGTCACAATCGTTCTTTTTGTTGTGATGTATATTGCCGGGATGTTGATTTTTAAAGATAAAGGATTTGCAAAACCCCAGATGTTTCTGAATCTGTTTATCTCCAATGCAGGACTGATCGTGATCGGCTGCAGTCTTACCATCGTTATGATTACAGGTGGAATAGATATTTCGGTTGGATCTGTAACCGCGCTGGTTTGTATGGTGGTGGCAGATCTGATGGAAAACAAAGGGTGGAACGCCTATGCTGCGCTTCTGGTTGCGCTCCTGATCGGACTCGCTTTTGGTATCGTACAGGGCTATCTGATTTCCTATCTGGAAATTCAACCTTTTATTATTACACTTGCAGGAATGTTCTTCGGACGCGGCATGACCGCAATTGTCAGCACGGATATGATAGCAATCAAAAATGCGACATTTCTTGCATGGGCAAATGCCAAAATTTATCTTCCGTTTGGCTATACGAATAAAAAAGGAATGTTCATCCATGCATATATTTATCCTACGGTCGTGGTTGCACTTATTGTCGTTGTTCTGATTGCGATAATGCTCAAGTACAGTAAATTTGGAAGATCATTATATGCAATTGGCGGTAATCAGCAAAGCGCCATTATGATGGGTTTAAATGTAAAAGCCAATAAGATGAAGGCGTATGTCCTGGACGGGTTTCTGGCAGGACTTGGCGGTTATCTGTTCTGTCTCAACAGCTGTGCGGGATTTGTTGAGCAGGCAAAAGGACTCGAAATGGATGCGATTGCATCCGCAGTAATTGGAGGAACACTGCTGTCAGGGGGAGTAGGAACGGTAATCGGAACCTTGTTCGGTGTTTTGATCAAGGGAACCATCTCCAGTCTGATAACAACACAGGGAACACTTTCCAGCTGGTGGGTCAGAATTGTACTTTCGGCACTTCTCTGTTTCTTTATCGTATTGCAGGCAGTGATCGCGGCAATCAGCAGAAAACGGATTGCACAGCACAAATGATCATTTGATAATATTTTGACCGGGGGCGTTTGCCTCCGGTTTTTTTGCGGAAAAATATACATGTATAATCAAGAAGGAAGGTTTGCCAATTTGAAAACTATCGGGTATGATAGATGTGCAAAAAATGTCAAAAAAAAGTAAAGTTGTGTAAAAAAGAATTTACCAACATGGGAGAAGAAAATGAATTCACTGGAAGTTTTTTCACTGGTTGCGGGGCTGATCGGAGGGTTGGCTCTGTTCCTGTATGGTATGAACATTATGAGCGACGGTCTGACAAAGGCAGCCGGTGGTAAGCTGGAAAGCACTTTAAGTAAGATTACATCCAATCGTGTGGTTGCATATCTTTTTGGTATTCTGGTCACGGCACTTGTTCAGTCTTCATCTGCTTCAACGGTTATGGTAGTGGGACTTGTTAATTCCGGTATCATGACATTGGGGGAAGCTGTTAATATTATTCTGGGAGCAAACCTGGGAACTACCTTTACTGCATGGCTTTTAAGCCTGAATGCCATCACCAGTGAGAACTTCTTCATCAATTTATTCAAACCTACATCATTCACGCCATTTCTGGCATTGATCGGCATCGCGTTCCTGATGTTTTCCCATTCGGATAAAAAAAAGAATATTGGTACGATTCTGCTTGGGTTTTCAGTTCTGATGTTCGGTATGGATATGATGTCAGGCGCCGTTTCACCGCTTAAGGATGTACCTGCATTTCAGTGCTTTCTGATCAAATTTTCGAATCCACTGATCGGACTTCTTGTCGGAACCGGATTTACAATGATCATTCAGAGTTCAGCAGCCACCATTGGTGTTGTGCAGGCGCTCAGTGCATCTGTTGCGATAAACTATGGGATGGCAATTCCGGTAGTGATCGGAGCAGAGATTGGAACCTGTATTACAGCAATTTTATCGTCATTTGGTGCGAATAAAAATGGTAAACGCACTGCACTGATGCACTTGTATTTTAATCTGATCAAGGCAGCAGTATTTATGACGGTGTTCTATACACTGAATGCTTTTCTGCATTTTGCCTTTTTGAAAACACAGGCAGGAATGGTAGGAATTGCCGGTATTCATACACTTGTCAATGTAATTGCAACACCGCTGATGCTTCCGTTTTCCGGAATTCTGGTGAAGCTTGCAATGAAGACAATTCCGATCGATGAAAAGGAAAGACAGGAAAGGGAATCGGAAATGGGAATTACCACTCTCGATCCCAGATTTACATCGAATCCGCCTTTTGCACTTGAACAAAGTAAACAGGCGGCAGCGGACATGGCAGGTTTTGCAAAAGAATCTTTGTTTAAAGCAATGGCTCTTTTGACAGACTATAGCAAAGAGACAGCAGAAGAAGTGGAGAAACTGGAGGAAAAAATCGATCGATATGAAGACCAGCTTGGCAGCTATCTTGTTAAAATCAGTGCGCATCACCTGACGACACAGGACAGTCATACCCTTTCCATATTGCTTCATTGCATCAGTGATTTTGAACGAATCAGTGATCATGCGCTGAATATTATGCAGATTGCTGCACGTATGGATGAAGGAAAGCGAAAATTCTCAGACAGGGCATTGGAAGAACTGGTGGTATTTACAAAAGCAGTACAGGAAATTGTAACGACCTCAGTTCAGGTATTTCAGAATGAAGATCTGGAGCTCGCCAGAACGGTAGAGCCTTTGGAAGAAGTGATTGATGGTCTTCATATGGAAGTAAAGCGCAGACATATCAGAAGACTGCGGAAAGGAAAATGTACAATTGAACTTGGATTTGATCTGTCCGATATCGGAACAGATTATGAAAGAATTTCCGATCACTGCAGCAATATCGCAGTATGTCTGCTGCAGGTGACAGAGGATGGATTTGACACACATGAATATCTTGAAATGATCAGAAAGGAAAAGAATCAGGAATTTGAGCATGCAGTTGAAATGTATGAAATGAAATATCGTCTTCCGAAAATGAAAAAATCGGAAGAAGGAGAAGAAGACAGAATAGAATCTTCTTTTGCGGCAGAGCATCCGGTACTTCTTAATGTGAAAGCGTTTGGAGAAGAATCGGACATATATAATGCAGGACAGGAACAGCATGCTGCTGTAAATGATCCGGACTTATCAAAAAAGAAAGAAAAAAAGAAAAAGAAGAAAGATAAGAAGTGATAATAAAAATGCTGCAGTTCCACACTTCACAGCGATAAAGGGAAGTGGTATAATGCAGTTTGCTGCAGGGATATCATGTATGGAGGCTAGTGGCATATGAATATCAGAAAACTTGGGAGACTGGATGATTATATGGAACAGTGCAGAGTGCGGGGGAAATTATCCGGTGCTGCATTGCTCGTAGAACATAAAGGGAAAAGGGTGTACGAAAATTATCTGGGGACTGATCGCAAGGACAGCATTTATAAGATATTTTCAATGACGATGCCAATAACAGCGGTGGCGGCAATGATTCTGTTTGAAAGAGGCGAACTTGATCTCATGCAGAGGGTTTCTGAATACCTTCCGGGGTTTGCAGACTGCAGGGTCGCGACGCTTGAGGGAATCCGCAAAGCCGAAAATCCGATGCTGCTTCGCGATTTGCTGAATATGACTTCCGGAATTGTTTATAACGGGGATTATGGAGAAGCCGGACAATCCATGACAAAGGTGTATAAGGAAGCCCGTATTCAGAAAAAGTCGGGAATATTGAAAAATAATATAGACGTATGCAATAAGTTCAGTGAAGCTTGCCTTGCGTTTGAACCCGGGACGGCTTTCCGCTATGGGCTTTCGGCGGATGTCATGGGCGGAGTGATAGAAAAGATATCCGGAATGGATTTCTCTGAATTTTTACTGGATGAGATTTTTACACCGCTTAATATGGCAGATACGGATTTTGTAATTGATGCGGATAAAAGTTTTCGACAGGCTGTTTTGTATCGCAGAAAAAAAGATGGAAAACCTGTCCGTGCAGAAGAGGATATTCGGCAGAAGCTGGAAATGGATCAGCCGTTTGATGAACCATGGTATGAATCTGCGGGGTCCGGATTGTATGCAACGATAGAAGATTATGCACATTTTGCACAGATGCTTTTAAATAAAGGGTCCTATCACGGGAAAGAAATTATTGGAAGAAAAACACTTTCATTTATGACATCAAATCAGTTAAGCGTACAGCAGATGAATACCTATCGCATGGATCGCTGTATCGGATACGGTTATGGCAATTACTGCAGAATCCTGCAAAATCCTGCAGAAGCTGCTACAGGAGGCAGTATCGGAGAATTTGGATGGGATGCGCAGACCGGGAATTATTTTCTGATAGACCCGGAAGAGGAATTAATTGTAATATATATGCAGCAGATCGATGAAGGATATGATAACAGCCTGATCCGTGGCATCAGACAGATTGTGTATGGAGCAATCTGAACAGAGATTGCACGAAGCAATAAAAGGGATACAAATATGGAATTTAAAATGATCAACAAACTGGAAGAAGGAAATTATATTACCCGATATAATCTGCATTATGAAACAGCAGATGGCAAAAACAAAATATATGAAATGATCAGCAGAAATCCGGATATGAAGACCAGTGAAGATGTAAGAAATGATGGAATAGATGCAGTGGTTCTGATTATGGAAGATGAAACACACGAGCATATTCTGATCAATAAAGAATTTCGACTGGCTGCAAACAGTTGGGTATATAATTTTCCGGCAGGGATGATCGATCCGGGAGAAGAACCGGATGAAAGTGCAAGGCGTGAATTAAAGGAAGAAACCGGCCTGGATCTGATCTGCATTACGGATCATATAGGACCCAGCTATAGTGCGATCGGTTTTTCAAACGAAAAAAATGTGTGTATTGTAGGTATTGCACGAGGCAAATTTGCAAAAAGTTCTTCTTCATTTGAAGAAATTGTACCAGGGTGGTATACGAAAGAAGAAGTGAGAGATCTTTTACATAAAGAAGCATTTACGGCAAGAACGCAGGCTTATTGCTATCTTTGGTCGAAAACGGTGCAATAGAAAACAGATGCAGGTGTGAAAACACCTGCATTTATTTTGCAAGTAAAAGTGGCAGGAACATTTTTGCCAGTCCCAGAAAAATAAAAAAGCCACAGGTATCCGTCATGGTGGTAAGAAAAATAGAAGAAGAAAGGGCAGGATCCGCACCCGCTTTTTTCAGAACCAGCGGAATCAGAAATCCGGAAAAGCCTGCAATGATAAGGTTTCCGATCATAGCCAGGAAAATAATCAGACCAAGATAAACATTTCCATATCGAAATGAAAAAACGATTCCGGTAAATAATCCGATGGCAGCACCATCCAGGAGACCGACGGCAATTTCCTTAAAAACAAGTTTCCAGTTGTTTTTGAGATCAATTTCTCCTAAAGTAATCCCGCGAATGGCAAGTGAAAGGGTTTGCGTGCCGGCATTTCCGCCCATACCGGATACAATTGTCATCATGGAAGCAAGAGCGGCAACCTGGGAGATCACATCATCAAAAAGTGCGATGGCACTTGCTGCGATAAAAGCTGTGAGTAAATTGACAAACAGCCAGGGAAGGCGCCTGCGAACCGAAATATTAACAGGACCTCCGACTTCCTCAACTTCTCCGATACCACCAAGACGAAGGATATCTTCTGTCTGTTCTTCAACCATGACATCCATAATGTCGTCCATCGTAATAATGCCAAGTAAAGCGTGTCGCCTGTTTATAACAGGAATAACACTCAGGTTATATTTATTTACGAGAAGCGATACTTCTTCCTGATCCTGCTCCGGGAATACACTGATCACGTTTTCATCCATTGCAGAAGAGAGAATCGCATCGTTTGAGGCGATCAGAATATCCCGCAGATCAGCAAGTCCAACCAGCTCACCTGCTTTATTCAAAACAAAAATGGTTTCAATTACTTCTGTTCTGGGGGCAATTTCCTTGATTTTAACAAGTGTCTGTGAAATGGTAAGATCTTCGCGCAGGGCAATATATTCGGTGGTCATAATACCACCTGCGGTATCTTCATCGTAACCCATCAGAACACTCAGTTCGCGGGAATCACTTGCTTTCATAAGATTCAAAAGCTTTTTTCGCAGATCAATTGGAAGATTTCCCAGAATATCAGCAATATCATCTTTTGACATATAGGAAAAGATCCGTATTACATCCTGATAGGGTAAAAGCCCTACTGCACGTGCCTGTAACTCTTCATCCGACTGCTCCAGTACGCTTGCCAGAAATTCCTTATCTTCGTGCTGGAAAAAGGCAGTCAGTTCTTCATCGGTAACATCTTCTTCATTCAGGCAGGCGGCAATATCGGCAGGGTGAATGTCTTCGAGAAATCCTGTGACAGGAATATATTCTCCGGTATGTATTTTTTTCAGTAGATCTTCCTGTATTTCTGATAACATATAAGCCTCCCTGCAACAACCGGTCTAAGTATATCTGGTATCCAGTATAACCGTTTGAAATTGTCTGTACAACTGATAAAATAAGGATATTATGTGGAAATTATGTTAATTAACTTACCTTTTTGGTATAGAATGGAAAAAAGAAAATGCTACAATTATAATAATTGGTATAGGTTGCAGTATGGCACACAGAGAGGTATCTTATGGAAAAATGGATCAGATCGAAATATCAACCCAATCTTCCGCTTGGAGAAAATGGGAAAAAGGTAACAGAAAGCACTGAACATATACAGTTGTCTAAAAATGCTGCAAAAGAGGGGATGGTTCTGCTGAAAAATGATCATCATGTATTGCCGCTCCCAATGGGCAGCAAGGTTGCACTGTTCGGAAAGGGAACTTTTGATTATGTAAAAGGTGGTGGTGGAAGCGGAGATGTTACCGTTTCATATATACATAACCTTTATGATGGACTGAAAATGCTGCCGGACAGCGTGAGTGTTTATGAAGAAACAGCAGATTTTTACAGGGAAAATGTTGAAAAGCAGTATGCGACTGGAAAAGTGCCGGGTATGACAGAAGAACCCAAACTGCCGGGAACGCTTCTTGCAGGGGCAGCTGCCTACACGGATACGGCAATTATTTCCATCAGCCGTTTTTCCGGAGAAGGTTGGGACAGAAAGGCTGCAGAAGATCAGAAACGTAAGAAAAAAAGCGAAGATGACCGTATGGTTGCAGAGTCCGAGAAACTCTTTGAACGTGGTGATTTTTATCTGACCAAGGCAGAAGAAGCGCTTGTAAAACAGGTAAAATCGGCATTTCGAAAAGTAGTCGTTGTGATGAATGTCGGTGGTATGGTAGATACAGAATGGTTTAAGGCAGATGCCGGGATATCTGCAGTTCTGATGGCATGGCAGGCAGGAATGGAAGGCGGACTTGCGGCTGCGGAGCTTTTAACCGGAAAAGGGAATCCTTCCGGAAAGCTGGCAGATACATTTGCCAGAAAGCTGGAAGATTACCCTTCCACTGCAGGATTTCATGAATCAGATGAATATGTTGATTATACAGAAGACATATATGTCGGGTATCGCTATTTTGAAACAATTCCAATGGCTGCACAGCAGGTAAATTATCCATTCGGATTTGGGATGTCCTATACAACATTTGAGGTATCAGAACCCGTAGTGAAGGAAGAGAACGGCCGGATTCTGTCTGTGGTAAATGTCTGTAATACAGGTGATATGCCGGGAAGAGAAGTCATTCAGGTTTATTATGGCGCACCACAGGGAAAACTTGGTAAACCTGCAAAGGTTCTTGCAGGATATCGTAAGACGAAATTATTACAGCCGGGAGAAATGCAGCAGATTCATATCAGTTTTTGTGTTGATGAAATGGCATCCTATGATGACCTGGGGAAGATAAAGAAATCTTCCTATGTACTGGAAAAGGGTGATTATGTATTTTATGCAGGCACTTCGGTCAGGGATACGCAGAAAGCTACTTTTAGTTACACACTGAAAAAGGACAGAGTTGTAAAAACATTCAAACCGGAAATGGTTCCGACTGCGCTCAAAAAGAGAATGCTGGCAGACGGATCCTATGAAGAACTTCCGCAGGGAAAAGCCAACGATCCGAATGAAAGTATCATGAAGCGTGAAAAGCTTCAGAATATGGACCTGTGTGCGCCTGCAGTTCGGGCAAGAGATCCATTTGTGTTTTTTGGTGTAAAGAGCGAAAAGCATCAGCTGATCGAGGTTGCGGAAGGAAAGCTTTCACTGGATAAATTTATTGCACAGCTTTCGGATGAAGACCTTGCAAATCTGCTCGGCGGACAGCCAAACACAGGGGTTGCGAATACGTTTGGATATGGTAACCTTCCTGAGTACGGCGTTCCGAATGTGATGACGGCCGATGGCCCTGCAGGACTCAGAATCTGGCCGGAGTGTGGGGTTCATACAACAGCATTTCCATGTGCAACGCTGCTTGCCTGCACATGGGATCCGGATGTGACAGAGGCAGTTGGAAGGGCAGGAGGAGCTGAAGTAAAGGAAAATAATATTGCAGTCTGGTTGACTCCTGCGGTTAACATTCACAGAAGTCCGCTTTGCGGCAGAAATTTTGAATATTATTCAGAAGATCCGCTTTTGTCAGGGAAACAGGCAGCAGCCATGGTCAGAGGGATTCAGAGCAATCATGTTGGCGCAACTGCAAAGCATTTTGCACTCAATGATAAGGAAACAAACAGAAGAAACAGTGATTCACGTGCTTCCGAGCGTGCAATTCGTGAGATATATCTCAAGGCCTTTGAAATTATCGTAAAGGAATCGGATCCGTGGAGTATTATGTCTTCCTACAATATTATCAACGGACATCGTGCATCAGAAGATCATGATCTTCTGACAGATATTCTGCGTGATGAATGGGGATATGAAGGTATGGTGACAACTGACTGGTGGAATCTGGCAGAACACTACAAAGAAGTGTGTGCAGGAAATGATGTAAAGATGGGACTTGGATTCCCGGAACGCCTTCTGGAAGCTAAGAAAAAAGGTGCAGTGAGCAGAAAAGAAATGGAAGTTTGCGGAAAACGAATCCTTAATCTTATTCTCAAAGTCGATTGATTGAAATAGATACGGATAATATATCATTCGGAAAAATATTTTATGGACCGAGATTGCGGATGCAATCTCGAATAAATGCAGGTGATATATCATTCGGGAAAATATTTTATGAGCCGAGATTGCGGATGCAATCTCGAATAAATGCAGGTGATATATCATTCGGGGAAATATTTTATGAGCCGAGATTGCGGATGCAATCTCGAATAGATGCAGGTGATATATCATTCGGGAAAATATTTTATGAGCCGAGATTGCGGATGCAATCTCGAATAGATGCAGGTGATATATCATTCGGAAAAATATTTTATGGGCCGAGATTGCGGATGCAATCTCGAATAGATGCAGGTGACTTTTCACCTGCATCTATTTTTTACGTACCCTTTACACTCCTTTGATAGCAGATTTTACCTGCTTTTTCTATGATGATAACAAACAATAAGAGTGGCGATAATAAAAGCGAGGGAAGATATGACGAGATACTTATTTGATAGTGAGCTTGCAGAACTGAACAGTGAAATGATAGAGATGGGAAGTCTGATTGAGCAGGCAATTGAATCTGCGATTCAGGCACTGATTCATCAGGATGTGGAAATAGCCCGTAAAACAATCGCAGATGACGAAACGGTAGATGCACAGGAGCGCAAAATCGAAGCACTTTGCCTGAAACTTCTGATGCAGCAGCAGCCGGTAGCAAGAGATTTGAGAACAATATCTTCTGCTTTGAAAATGATTACGGATATGGAACGCGTCGGAGATCATGCAGCGGATATATCTGAAATTATTCTGATGATGGATGGCAAGCCATATATCAAGGATCTTGAACATATCAAAGCGATGGCGAAGGAAACCACTTATATGCTGAACAGCAGTATTGATGCGTTTGTCCATAAGGATCAGATGCTAGCCGCAAATGTCATTACACATGATGATGTGGTGGATGAACTATATTGCAGTGTTAAAAAGGAACTGATCGGTCTGATTCATCAGAATCCGGAAAACGGTGAGCAGGCAATGGATCTGATGTCGATTGCCAAGTATTTTGAGCGAATCGGTGATCATGCGACCAATATTGCTGAATGGGTTATTTTTTCCATTACGGGTAAACATGTCGGAGAAGAAATTACAGAAGAAGGCAGAGAGGCGGATGCAAAAAGGAAGAATGCAACCTATGCGGAAGGAGTAGATCATAGTGACTGATAAACGGAAAGAGATGGAAAACAGAAAAACATTTGCACTGTACATTCTGATGCGGGCGCTGATCTATGGCGTGATTGGTTTTGCAGCAGGGGTTCCGGTGCATATGTTTTTGCGTGCAGTCATCTTTATTCCCTCTAATCTGACGGAAACCTGTTTCCTGACAGCAGGATATGCAATTATCTTTGGCGGAATTCTGGCGGGACTTGTCCATTTACTACGCAGACAAGAATCTGCGTGACAGGACAGATGCATAGAAAAATGTTATTTTAAACAGGTAAAAGATATTTTCATGACAGTCGAGGTCAACCCAAAATCCCTCATGATATAATAATGATGCAGTCAGATCGGAGGCTGCATCAGCATATGCAGTCAGAAGTATGAGGGATAATGGAAGAAAAGAAAATGACTCGGAAATTCCAGATAGCAGGATGGTGTGCACTTCTGACAGAAGTGCTTATTGTCGTGTTTATTATACTGCAGTTTCGAGTGACGGATATGACACTTGCAAAAGGGAGAATAGATTATTTTAATACCGGTTGGACGATGATTCGTGCAGACGGGAGTCAGCAGGGGATTGAAAGCCTTCCATATGCAGGCGAATCGAACGCTGATGAAGTTATTATTTTGGAAAACAGGATTCCACAGGAATATGCGGGAAAGACGCTTTCTTTTTTATCTGCGGAAAAGACAATTACCGTAATGCTTGATGGAACGGAAATCTATACATTCGGGACAAAAGATAAAAGGATTTTTGGACATACAGCAGGCAGCATTACCAATTTTATTGATATTCCGGAACACTTTACGAAGGGGAACATCAAAATTATCATGCAGTCACCGTATGAAGGGTACGCCGCAGAAGTGGCAGTAATGCGGATTGCATCCCGTGAGGTAATGATATTGCAATTATTAAGGGAAAATCTGTTCAGTTTTGCACTGAATGTTGTTATGTTATTTTGTGGTGTTCTTCTGGCAATTTTGATAATGATACAATATCTGTCACATCAGAACTTTCAGGGGATGCAGTTTTTGAGCCCGTTTTGCATTCTGGCTTCTGTTTATTATTCGATTGAAACAAAAATGATGTCTGTATTTTACGGAAATCAGATTCTGTATTCCAATCTGATTTTTTTGATTCTGATGATCATGCCGGTTTTTCTGTTGTTGTATTATCAACAGAGATTACCCGGAAAGTTTGATTTTTATATTTTACTATCCTGTTCTTATTTAAATGTCTGCGTGCAGATTATTCTGCAAGTTACAAATAAAGTGGATTTCATGATGATGGCACCTGTTTCACATATGTTGATTTTTTTTACAATTCTGTTGATGATGATCAAATGGTGCAGGGTTGCCTGGAGGGAAAAGACAATATCATTTCTTCTGGAATTTATCGCATTGATCAGCTTTGCAGGAGGGAGTATGGCTGATCTTGCAAGAACATATGTTATAAGGGTGGGAGATCTGGGCAGATACAGCAGGTATGGAGCAGCAGTTTTTGCGGTTGTGATGGTATACATCCATTTGAAACAGATCATAAACGGTTATGCAGGAGCTTTTGCAGAAAATGAAAAACTTCTGCGAAGAGAAGTAGAAACAGAGAAGGCACGCATGATGCAGCTGACGGATGCAAAGGATAAAGCAGAAGAGGCAAATCGTGCAAAGAGCAGGTTCCTGGCAAATATGTCACATGAAATCAGAACGCCGATTAATGCAGTCATTGGAATGAATGCATTGATTCAAAGAGAGGCAAAAGAGACAGAAATCCAGGAATATGCAGGGGCTGTAGAAGGTTCTGCAAGAAATCTTCTTTCAATCATTAATGATGTGTTGGATTTTTCCAAAATTGAATCCGGAAAAATGAAAATTGTACCGGTTGCGTATGACCTTTCTATACTGATTGCGGATAGTTGTACACTGATCAAAGCCAGAACAAAAGAAAAGGGAATAGCGTTTGCAGTAAAAAACGATCCCCTGCTTCCGGAAAGGCTGCTTGGCGATGAGGTAAGAATTCGACAGATATTGATCAACCTGCTGTCCAATGCGGTTAAATATACGGAACATGGTAAAATTACACTTCAGATTTCATTTTACAAAAAATCTGAAAATACCATTATTCTGGAAATTTCTGTAAAAGATACAGGGATAGGAATTAAAGAAGCGGAACAGAAGAAACTTTTTGATTCTTTTCAGCGCGTGGATGAAGAAAAGAACCGGAGTATACAGGGAACGGGGCTGGGACTTTCAATCACGAGACAACTCTTGGAACTGATGGGCGGGACAATACATCTGGAAAGTATATATGGTCAGGGTTCCGTTTTTACAGTGGAAGTTCCGCAGATTATTGTTTCAGATAAACCGATGGGAAATTTTACAGATGAATATCTAAAGATTGTGTGCAGTAACCAAAAAAGGTCTCAATCCGGATTGTTTATGACAGGTAAGCAGATTCTGATTGTTGATGATATGGAAATGAATCTGAAGGTAATCATGGGATTATTAAAACAAACCGGAGTTGCCATAGAGGTTGCATCAAGTGGGGAAAAATATCTGGAGATGACGGAGAAAAAGAAATATGATCTGATTTTTCTGGACGATATGATGCCGAACATGACTGGAACACAGGCGCTGCAGAAAATGAAAAAAGAAAAAAGGGCTGTCAATTCCGATACCCCTGTCATAGCAATGACCGCAAATGCGCTTTCGGGGGCGAGGGAAGGATATATTTCGGCGGGATTCAGTGATTATCTTGCAAAACCGATTATTTATAACGAACTGGAAGAACTGTTGTGCAAATATTGTAACTGCGAACCGTTGGCAGAAAAAACATATGAAGCAGATCCGGATCCCCTTGAAAAAATACAAGGAATAAATTTAAAAACAGGACTTTCCTATTGTATGGACAGCAGAAGTTTTTACCTGGAAATGTTGAAAGAATACATAAACAGTGACCGAAGGAAAGTAATGGAAAATTATTTCAGTATAAAAGACTGGAGCAATTATCAGATTCAGATGCATTCGCTCAAAAGCCTTTCACTTACGATCGGAGGAATATATCTTTCGGAACAGGCCAAAGATATGGAATCAGAATTGAAAAAAGGAAATATAGAATATATTATTATACATCATGCTGATCTGATGTTTGCGTATGGAGAACTTCTTGCAAATCTGCAGTGTGTGATTGACAAAGAACAAAAGGACAGATAAGATTAAATGGCAGTTATTTTGATCAATATATGAAAAAGAGGCAAGAAAAAATGATGCAATCCCGTACACATACCTGCGGAGAGCTGCGGCTGTCTGATGCGGGTAAAAAAGTGAAACTGGTCGGCTGGATGGAAAATGTGCGTGAAGTCGGCAGTAATCTTGGTTTTGTCGTACTGCGTGACTTCTATGGTACCACACAGATCGTCATTCAGACCGAAGATATGATGAAAACATTAAAAGTGGTGAACAAGGAATCCACTATTTCCGTAGAAGGTGAAGTAAGAGAACGCAGCAGTAAAAATCCGAAGCAGGAAACAGGTGAAATTGAGGTGGTACCTCAGAAAATAGAGGTGCTTGGACGCTGCCGTTATAATGAATTGCCATTTGAAATCAATCACAGCCGTGAGGCGGATGAGGCTGCAAGACTGAAATATCGTTATCTGGATCTGCGTAATCCGGAAGTGAAAAAGAATATTATTTTGCGCTGCAATGTTGTTGCAGCACTCCGCAAGGCGATGACGGAGCATGATTTTCTGGAAATTACGACCCCGATTCTGACAGCCTCTTCACCGGAAGGCGCAAGAGATTACCTGGTACCGGCAAGAAAGCATCCGGGACAGTTTTATGCTTTGCCACAGGCCCCGCAGCAGTTTAAACAATTACTCATGGTATCGGGCTTTGATCGCTATTTCCAGATTGCACCGTGTTTTCGTGATGAAGATGCGCGTGGGGATAGAAGTCCGGGTGAATTTTATCAGATGGATATGGAGATGGCATTTGCTTCCCAGGAGGATGTTTTTGCAGTTCTGGAAGATGTTCTGCCGCCTATATTTGCACAGTATGGTATCTATAACAGGGCATCTGAAGCTCCATTTACCAGAATCCCTTATATGGAAGCGATGGAGAAGTATGGTTCCGACAAACCGGATCTTCGAATTGATCTGACCGTTACGGATGTAACCAGGTTATTTGAAGGCAGTGAATTTGGTCCTTTCCAGGATGGGAATGCGATCAAGGCTGTTGTGGTATCTGATTTTAAAGAGAGCCGTAAATTTATCGATAAGATAATGGGAGATGTGGAAGTACAGTCCGGGAATAAGGCCTATTGGTTCCGGATGGATGAAAACAGCGAAATTGTCGGCGGTATTTCCAAATTCGTAGCACCAAAGAAAGCTGAAGTTGTTGCAGCACTGGGTCTTAAAACTGGGGATCTGGTTCTGGTATCTGCCGGTAAACTGACAGCAGCACAGAAGACAGCAGGTGTGTTGGTAAAGACTTTTGGGGCAGCGGTTCCGGGACATATGGATAAAGAACAATATGCTTTTTGCTGGATCGTTGATTTTCCGATGTACGAAATCGGTGAAGAATCAGGAGAACTGGAATTCTGTCATAATCCATTTTCCATGCCTGCAGGGGGACTTGAGACACTTCTGAAGGCCGAGCGCGGAGAAATTGATCCTTTGGCGATTACAGCTGATCAGTATGATCTTGTTTGCAACGGCGTAGAACTTTCTTCCGGAGCGGTTCGAAACCATGACCCGGAAATTATGATCAAGGCATTTGAAATGGTACGCCTTGGTGAAGAGGATGTGAAGGCAAAGTTCCCTGCGATGTATAATGCGTTCTGTTATGGGGCACCGCCGCATGCGGGTATTGCGCCGGGTGTAGACCGTATGGTTATGCTGCTTGCAGGTGAGGACTCTATCAGGGAGATCATTCCGTTCCCGATGAATAAGAATGCGCAGGATGTCATGATGGGCGCGCCGGGGTATGTAACGGATCATCAGTTGGAAGAATTACATATTCAAACAGTGACTGAGGAATAAAAGAATTGCATAAAAGCTGAATGACTGGAAAGGCTACGACATTTTGAACGGTACCCCGCTTGTTTGTCCAACAAATGAGGTTCATTTCATTTGTGTTGTAGCCTTTCATTTTTGGCAGAACGGGTAAGATATAATTATAGAAACTGCAGATATCAATCAGTATGAATCATTTTCTTTTTAAAAGGTAGAGGTGTAACCGGGATGGAAAATTTATTTGAAAAATATAAAATTTCAGAAGATATTCTGACGGCATTGACTGCTCTCGGGTATGTGGAGCCTACGGCGATTCAGCAAAAGGTACTCCCATATGCATTGGCAGGTAAAGATATTGTGGGTCAGTCCCAAACAGGAAGCGGAAAGACTGCTGCTTTTGCGATTCCCATCTGTGATCAGGTGAAATGGGATGAAGTACTGCCACAGGCACTTGTTCTGGAACCTACCAGAGAACTGGCAGTTCAGGTACAGGATGAGATCTTTCAGATCAGTCGAAAGAAAAGATTGAAAGTTCCGGTAGTTTTTGGCGGGATGCCGGTTGAAAAGCAGGCGATTACGTTAAAGCAAAGAAGTCACATTATTGTCGGAACTCCCGGAAGAGTGATCGATCACATGAAGCGGGGGAATCTGATTCTGGATCAGGTACGATACCTTGTAATAGACGAAGCGGATCTGATGCTGGATATGGGATTCATGGAGGACGTGGAATATATTGTATCCCATACAGGTGGGACGCAGAGAGTACAGATGTTTCTGTTTTCGGCAACAATGGAGGAGACGATTACTCATCTGGTGGACAATTACATGCATCATCCTGAGAAAATCATCATAGAGGGCGGGCAAAAAACAGCAGATGCCATTACACAATGTGCATATCATCTGGAACCGGAGGAAAAATTTGACGCATTGCTGGGGCTTCTTGTTACTGAAAATCCGGAAGATGCGATTATTTTTTGCGATACCAGAGAGATGGTAAATACTTTATTTCAAAAACTGCGCAGGAAAAAGATCCGTTGTGGGATGCTGCATGGCGGGATGGAACAAAAGGATCGGTTATATGCGATTTCGGATTTCAGAAAAGGGATTTTTCATTATCTGATCACAACAGATGTTGCGGCAAGGGGAATTGATTTGTCTGAAGTGACACATGTTATCAACTACGATTTTCCGACGAAACGTGAGAATTATGTGCACCGAATCGGAAGAACAGGCAGAAATGGTAAAACGGGAAAAGCCTTTAGCTTTATCAGCAAAGAAGAGGAGCATTATAAGAAAGAAGTGGAGACCTATATCGGGGCAGTGATTCCATGGCAGGAACTGCCGGAGGAGACACTCATAAAGGACTATACCAGGCAGTTTCAGGACAGACAGAAAGAAAAAGTCGTGATTCGGGAAGGTAAGGGCGCAGTCTTTAACAAAGAGATCCTGAAATTAACAATCGGTGGCGGGAAAAAGTCAAAAATGCGTGCGGGTGATATTGTAGGTGCGATCTGCTCCATTCCGGATGTGACGCAGGAAGATATCGGTATTATTGATGTACGTGACAGCATCAGTTTTGTTGAGATATTGAATGGAAAAGGGGAACGGGTATGTGAGGAACTGCAGACCAGACCCGTGAAAGGAAAAATAAGAAAGGTCAAAAATAGATTCGGGTGAAATTTCACCCGAATCTATATGAGAGTGCTTCGCAATCTCGGCATATAAAACAGCATGTAATATTTTGTTATTCTAAAACAGGTTCTTTTTCTGTTCTTTCTTTGTAATGATGTTTGTCTTCGAGCATCATATCTTTGACTTTCATCAGGCGGATCTGTGTACTGCGCTCGTTTTCATCCAGTTTCATCGTAATATACTTGATGTTTTTCTGATAACCTGGAATCATGACATGTTCCAATGCGTTTACGCGGCGGCGTGTTTTTTCTATTTCCGCGGCCATCAGCTGACAGGATTTTTCTACTTCGGCGAGCCTGAGCATATCATCCTGAAGTTCTGCGAGGCTTTGGACTGCTGCATCCAGATCACTGGAGGTGAATGCAAACCCATAGGAATAGATATCGTTTATATCCGAAGTACGGGTATGCGTTGTAAACTGCGGAATATCAACACTCATAACATTTTTGGTTGATACATCAACGGTGACTTCCTGTTTTGGGGCCATGAAGGCGACCTCTACTGTTTCAGAAGACATGGTGGATCTGGCAAGAACAAAATTTTTATTGGCATCCTGAAGTCCCTGTTCCACTTTTTCACGAAGTGCTTTATTCACACGTACCAGATCCAAAAACTGACGCATCAGCTCGTCCCGCTTATCCTTTAATAGCTTATGCCCACGTGTTGCTGTTGCGAGCTTTACTTTCAGTCGCGTCAGCTCCATTCGGGTAGGATTGACTGTTGGCATTTTGTGCCTCCTTTTTAGGTGCTGCATATACTTTTGGATATATGTGCCCGCATTGCAAAATGTTCCAGCATAGAGGCACATATGCATCAGGCCTGTCGATTATAGTATTTATCCAGATATTCATCCTTGATACGTTTCAGTTCAGTCCTTGGCAGAATTCGCAGGAGTTCCCAGCCGGTATCCAGTGTTTCTTCAATACTGCGATCGGTACGATATCCCTGTGATACATACTTCTGCTCAAATTCATCAGAAAACTTAGCATACAGCTTATCAATATCGGTAAGAGCAGCTTCGCCCAGAATTACCATCAGTTCCTTCGCGTCTTTGCCACGTGCATAGGCTGCGAACAGCTGATTCATCTGGTTGGAATGATCTTCACGTGTCTTGCCGGATCCGATTCCCTTATCTTTGAGACGTGACAGAGAAGGCAGTACATCGATCGGAGGCTGTACACCCTTACGATACAAATCACGGGAAAGAATAATCTGTCCTTCTGTGATATATCCGGTCAGATCGGGGATCGGATGTGTTTTATCATCTTCAGGCATAGTCAGAATCGGGATCATGGTAATGGAACCCGGCCTTCCTTTCTGTCTGCCGGCGCGCTCATACATGGAGGCCAGATCAGTATACATATATCCTGGATAGCCGCGGCGTCCGGGAACTTCTTTACGTGCGGCGCTGACTTCACGCAGCGCATCCGCATAGTTTGTAATATCAGTCAAAATGACCAGAACATGCATGCCTTTTTCAAATGCAAGATACTCGGCAGCGGTCAGAGCCATACGCGGGGTTGCAATACGTTCTACAGCAGGATCATTTGCAAGATTAATGAATAAAACGGTTCGGTCGATGGCACCTGTTTCCTTAAAACTTTCCACAAAGAAATTGGATTCTTCAAAAGTGATACCCATTGCAGCAAAAACAACAGCAAAAGGCTCATCTGTTCCCACTACTTTGGCTTGGCGGGCAATCTGCGCAGCGAGTTGCTCGTGCGGAAGGCCGGAAGCGGAGAAAATAGGAAGCTTTTGTCCGCGAACCAGTGTATTCAGACCATCGATTGCAGAAACTCCGGTTTGTATAAATTCTTCCGGATATGCTCTTGCGGCTGGGTTCATAGGCAGACCGTTGATATCGCGGCGTTCTTCCGGCAGAATATCGGGACCGCCATCAATCGGGCGTCCCAGACCATCAAATACACGTGAAAGCATATCTTCCGATACACCAAGTTCCATACTTCTACCAAGAAAACGTACTTTACTGCTTTCCAGATTGATACCGGTAGAAGCTTCAAACAGCTGTACCAGAGCATTGCCATCGTCAATTTCCAGAACTTTGCAGCGGCGCTTTTCTCCATTTGCAAGTTCGATTTCACCGAGTTCGTCATATGCGACGTCACTGACACCACGTACGAGCATCAGAGGACCGGCGACCTCCTGTATGGTTCTATATTCCTTAGGCATTTAGAAGTCCTCCTTCTCCGCGGCGATATCATCCGCTTCCTGAATCAGTCTCTGCTCAATTTCCTTAAACTTGGCATCAACCTGATCTTCGGCAGTATATTTGAAACGACCAATGGGTTCACGAATGTTCATATCGACCAGCTTATTGATGTTGGCGCCCTTTTCCAGGGCCTGATTGCATACATCGTAGAAAGCAAGTACGAGTTTCATCAGCATGTATTGCTTATGCAGAGAAGTGTAGGTATCTTCATCCATAAAAGCATTTTGCTGCAGCAAATCTTCACGGATAGAGCGCGCGGCTTCGATTTTCAGACGGTCTGGTGCAGACAGCGCATCTTCACCGACAAGCCTTACCATTTCCAGCAAAGTAGATTCATCCTGCAAAAGGCGCATGATACGTCCTTTTTGAAGCATCCAGTCATCCGCGACATTTTTGTCAAACCAGTTACCAAGTGTGTCATACAGTGAGTAGCTTTCAAGCCAGTTTATGGCAGGAAAATGACGCTTATAGGCAAGATCCGAATCCAGACGCCAGAATACTTTTACAATTCGCAGAGTAGCCTGCGTAACCGGTTCAGAAATATCACCGCCTGCAGGTGAAACGGCACCGATAACGGAAAGCGTCCCTTCTCTTTCATCATTTCCAAGTGCTGTTACACGGCCGGCTCGTTCATAGAACTGTGCCAGACGGGATCCCAGATAGGCAGGATAACCTTCTTCTCCGGGCATTTCTTCCAGTCGTCCTGACATTTCACGCAGGGCTTCAGCCCAACGGGAAGTAGAGTCTGCCATCAGTGCAACGGAGTAACCCATATCACGGAAATATTCTGCAATCGTGATACCGGTATAGATACTTGCTTCACGTGCTGCAACCGGCATATCGGAAGTGTTGGCGATTAGAACAGTTCTTTCCATCAGCGTATGTCCTGTTTTGGGGTCCTTTAGTTCAGGAAACTCATTCAGAACATCAGTCATTTCATTTCCACGTTCCCCACATCCGATGTAAACGATAATATCAGCTTCCGCCCATTTTGCAAGCTGATGCTGCACAACTGTCTTACCGGAGCCGAAAGGACCCGGAACAGCCGCAACACCACCTTTTGCGATCGGGAAAAGTGTATCAATAATACGCTGACCTGTAATCAAAGGCATGTTAGGAGATAACTTCTGTTTGTAGGGGCGTTCTTTTCGAACAGGCCATTTCTGCATCAGACCAACATTGATCTGTGCACCGTCGGATTGAGAAATAACGGCAATGTTGTCGCTTACGGTGTAATCACCTTCTGCAATATGCAGGATATTTCCTTCCGTTCCGTAAGGTACCATGATTTTCTGAGTAACAATGGCAGTTTCCTGTACGGTTCCAAGAATGTCACCTGCAATTACATGATCACCGATCTTTTTTAGCGGAACGAAATGCCAGATGGTTTCTCTTTTCAGAGAGGGAACTTCAACACCACGCTTGAGCAGATTTCCACCTGTTACTTTCATGATATCATCCAATGGGCGCTGAATGCCATCATAGATACTTCCAATCAGTCCGGGCCCAAGTTCTACACTCATTGGCTGGCCGGTTGATTCAACGGGAGCGCCCGGTGCCAATCCTGAAGTTTCTTCATATACCTGGACGGAGGCCTCATCACCATGCATTTCGATGATTTCTCCGATCAGGCGCTGTTCACTTACACGAACAACGTCAAACATGTTTGCTTCATTCATTCCTCTTGCGATAACAAGGGGACCGGCAACTTTCTTTATTGTTCCAGTACTCATTTTGTTGTGCTCCATTTCTGCGCAGTAGGAATCACGCAAGTACTTTTTTCAGTAGCATTTAATTGTTAAAAATAATATCTGAACCAACGGCCTGCTCTACCGATTTTTTTACGGATAAAATACCTTTTCCTGTATTTCCTGAAATACCTGGAATCAGTATAATGGCGGGTAACATCAGTTCTCTGTAGTGGTCAATTTCTGCAGTAAGCTTATCTGCAAGACCTTCTGTAAGATAGATAACAGCATAACCACTGTCAGCAAGTTCACGTAATTTTTTGCCGGCAGGAGCAGGGTCTGAAAATGGAAACGTATCAAGACCCAGGGCGGCAAATCCGTAAATACTGTCTTTATCTCCCATTACGGCAATCTTATACATACGTTTCCCTTACCCTTTCTCTGACGGATTCTTCAGACAGATGATTCAGCTTGCCGGAAAGAATGATCCGTACAGATTTTATTTCATTCTCTCGAGCCAGAATATAAGCTGCAAGAGGACCAATGGATGACGGATTATGTATTTGTGGCCGAATGCTTCGGATCAATTTATTGTCGCACCAGCGTTCAAATGCGGAAGGAGATGTTTTTATTTCGGGAACAGTATCCGCATAAACAGTTCGGTCAAGATAAGCATACACGGCATCCAGACTTTCAACAGCGGAAGCAGAGAGCTGTTTGATATCAAGGGAGTCACACGGAGCAAGTGCGCGAGTCAGGAAATGAATATCTTTTCCTGTTCTGCAGGCGCGAATTGCAGTTTTGATGTCGGCAGATGCAACCGTAAGTTCTCCGTATAAATCAAGTATCTCATTTCCGGATTTGCGACCGGATTCATAAATTGTAGTAAGTGCGGCACGATCAATTATAATGTCGCAAAGCTGGCCATCACCGGTATGAAGCAGGGTATCGGCAGCAGATTTTGCAACTGCCTGCATATGTTCCGGTAATAACTGGTAATCATGTTCCCGGATTGCTTTCTGAATCAGAAGCGGATCTATGGTACACTGACCTTTTTCAAAGTAAATACCGGTATGCATGGTATTGGTACAGACTTCTTTGATGGCAGCCTTCAGATTATGATAATCATTGGCATATAGAAAAACATCAAAGACCGACATATCCTTTACCAGTTCTCCGATAAATTCCCAGGTCTTATCACGTTCTGCAGACAAAAGCATTTCAGGAGTTATTGTTCCGTCATTGCTCCAGCCATGATCAGAAAGAAGACGAAGACATTCTGCGTGGCTTCCTGCAGCAAGCAGGGATTCCATGACAGAACTGTTTAACAGAGTCAGCTCTTTGCATCGAATTCTGGCGACCGCATATAAATATTGTTCAGGCATGTGATTCCTTTCTTTATTTACAGGACCCGTATAGGAAAGCGAGAATCTCATCGATATTTATAAGAAGAGAAGACGCTGTATCTGATCCTGCAATATTTCAATATTGGTCTCGAATAACGCGTTGAAAGAGCAGTTCTCTTCGATCCCGTCATAGGTGAGAATGAAACCACCGTCAATGGGACAGGACTGATCGGAAATCTGAAGCGAACCCCCTTTTTCTGATGCAGCCTGATTCAAAAGTGTTGCAAAATCAGAAGGAAGTCTCTCCTTATCTTTTGCATTAAATATTATTTCACCTTTTTGAGGTAAAACAGATTTTCTGACCAATTGAAGAATCAGATCAAAATATTCATTTTCCGGAAGCTGGGTCAGCTTAAGGTGTGCCTGTTCAAGCACGTCACCGATCAAACGCTGCTTTTCTGCAAGCAGCAGTTGCCTTTTTGCAAGAGCAGCGGCAGAAGTGGCGCGTGAAAGCTGATCAGACAGGCGAACATCTTTATCATGCATCAACTTGTCACATGATTCCTTTGCCTCATTTTCGGCCTCAGACATAATGCGGGCAGCTTCTTTTCGGGATTTTGCAAGTATTTCGTCAATAACCTCCTGAGACTGGGCATTTATCTCGCCGATAATTTTATCTAATTCAGCCATGTTGTTTTCCTTTCCCGTTACTTTCTATTAATTGGTCTCTGGCTGTCCTGATCAGACATTAACGTTTGCAATACCAAAGATAGACAGGATGGAAACCAACAAAGCCAGAATAGCATAGGTTTCTACCATGGCAGGGAAAATCATGGCTTTACCGAACTGATCAGGTCTTTTTGCAACAAGACCGATTGCTGCAATAGATGCCTGGGACTGATAGCACGCCGAAATATAGCCAACGATTGCCATGGGAAGGCAGGCAGCCAGATAGAGAAGTCCCTTTGTAAGTGAAATATTGGAGTCTCCGCCCATAATACCAATCTGCGTCAGCGTGATGAAAGCAATCAGCAGACCATAAATACCCTGCGTACCCGGAAGAAGCTGTAAAATAAGAACCTTACTGAACTGAGACGGATCGTCCGTTACAACACCTGCAGCAGCCTGACCCGCACGACCAACGCCTACTGCAGAACCTGCGCCTGCAACTAAAGCAGAAAGAGATGCACCAAGAAGAGCAAAAAATAATCCTAACTGTGACATAATGAATACCTCCATTGTTTGAATGTGTTTGTGCAGTTACATTAACTATTCCTGTACTTTGTAATATTTTGTTTTTTCCATAAAAGGTTCAAAGGGACGTCCGCCACCTTCATAAAATTTACCGAAAAATTCAACATACTGAAGACGGTTGGTGTGAACATATGCGCCAAGTGCATTGATCGCCAGATTCAGCAGATGACCGATGATAAAGATCACCATAAAAATAATAAAACCGACGATACCTCCCCCGAGACCTGACGCAACCATACTGCCCATTTTATTAAAGACAGTAGCAATAACACTTGTTGCAAGTCCAAGAGCCAATAAACGCGAGTAGGAGAGTACATCACTTAAATAACCGGTAATACCATATAACGAATACAATCCCTTCAGTATTCGTTTAAACCAGTTGCGCGATTCTCTTCCTCCGGTCAGGATAATTCCGACAGCCGAGATGATCATACATACTGCAGCAATCTGTCCGCAAACAGATGGAAGAACGAAAGTGAGCCCAAGCATTGCAGTCATCATGGGAACAGTCAGCAGATAGATAACAGAACCGCCTACCAGCATATACCAGAAAAAAACATCGTAAACTGCATCCAGATAATGGTGTGATTTGATGCAGGCTTTCAGTTTCAGCGTCAGTCCTGTAAATAAATGAATCAGCCCAAGTAAAAATGAAAATGCCATCATCTTGATGGGAAGTGCAATCGGTTCAAACCAGATGGGAGGGAGTTTGATATCCGGTCTGCCAAAAAATGTTGTAGCAATCACGTTGGTAGCGTCTCCAAAAAAACTTCCGAACATAAATCCCCAGAACACCGTGCCTACTCCGCAAAGCAAAAACATGTGAAGTGTTTTTTTCATTCCGGCTTCCATATTCTGAAACTTTTTCAGAAGAACAGCACATGCAATTACCAGAATCAGACCATATGCCGCATCTGAAAGCATCAAGCCGAACAGGATATAGTAAAAACAGGAAACAGGGAATGTCGGATCAGCTTCGCCCTTACCAGGCAGGGAGTAACTTTCAATCACGCTTTCCAATGGAGAAGCAAATGCATTATTACTCAATGCGACCGGAACATCATCCGTATCATCCGGTTCGTAAAAATCAACAACGCAGTTGAATCTGGCAGTCAAAAGCGTTTCCAGTGCAGTAGAATCACGTTCACGTACATAACCGCTTAATAGAAAAGTGCGATTGGATTGCTGCAGTCCATTGATGATTGCATATTTATCAGAACGCATGGAAAAATAATCGATGATAAATTTAAGCTCATTCCGGCGATCAGCAAAAGAAGCAATTTCATTTTGAATTCCCGTTTCATCCGTGTGAAGCTGCACAAGTTTTTTTTGGATATCAGCTGCCTGTTGTGATGGAGCATCTCCTGAAAGAGATGGTCTGGCAAAATTCATATGCCGAAGCGCCTCTTCAACTTTTTGTGCATCTTTTTTCAGACAGATGATCATGATGCAGGTCTGTTCCGAGGAAGCACTGATAATGGAAATATCAGTACCGGAAACATCCGGTGCATATTGCCCTAACTGTGTGAGAATTTGCAATTCAGTTACTTCATTTGGCAATGTGCCAATAAAAGCCTTTGTACATCTGGTTCCCTCAAAATCCATGGGATATTCAAATGACAGCCAGGGCTGTAAAGCTTCCAATTGTGTTTCGAGCCTGGGGATTTCAGCCTGAATTTCGGTCAATTGTTTTGAGAGAGAGCCGAGTCGATAAACCATTTCCATGATATTGTCTCTGCGGGCAACATTTGTTTCATAATCTGTCAGACTCATTTTCTGGCGACCGGAAAACATGGTAACCGGATTGGTATCCGGAACAATATGATCCAGAACAGCAAGTGCCTGTACTGCAAGTGTGCAGTTTTTGTCAAAGGTTGCACGTGCGCCTGACATATCAATCTGGTGAAAAACAGGGTCTGATTGCTGACCGGACTGAACAGACGGTTCCAAAGTGATTTCCATAACACCTTTTCGCTGTAATAGTTCAAGTATTTGTTTTCTGTTTTTGCGAAGTCCGACAATCAGTACCCGTTTCATTGGTAATACGGACATGATAATCCTCCTTTCCGTTTATTATTTGAAAAAGTATCAGGAGACCAGCATTTTGATAACCGTATCAGTAGCATGCTGACGTTTTTGAATAACCAACTGCTGTAATGCTTCAATTTCCTTTTGTGCTTCCAATTCTGCTGTTTTCAGAAGTTCTTCGTTTTGCGAATTAGCCCGCGAAAGTGCGGCTTTTGTTTCTGACTTCATAGCGTTGATTCGCGATTGGATAAGCTCTGCAGCATCATTTTTTGCCTGCAAAACGATCTGATCGGCATTTTCTCTTGCTTCTTTCTCTTTCTGCGCCGCAGATGCTTCTGCATCTCGAATCGCCTGAATTGTATCCTGCGCCAATGAATTCATCCTCCTTCTCTGAATATATATAATTGTATATAAATAACTGATAAAACATATTAATTTTATCTCATACGAACACATTAATCAATGAAAGTGTTAGAAAATCCAAAGATTTATGGATAATATGCTGTAAATTCAAAAAAGAAAACTATAAAAGTAAATACTTTTCTGCTTTTTAGATTAAGGTAACAGTTTTCTATATTATAAAAGAGATTAATTTTGTACTTGATTATTTATGCAATCTGTGTATAATAAAATTCACAAATGAATAAATATGCATACAGACATCAAAAAACGTATATATTTTCGCAAACGAACAGAAAATTCGTATAAATATGCGAAAAAAAAATCGGAAAGATGCAGAAATGGAGAATATTATGAAAAAGAAGATAATCAGCATGATTATGATGACAGTAATGGCGACCAGCCTGATGGCCTGCGGAGGTACAGCTTCGGATGCAGCAAAGTCTGAGACCGGTACAGAAGCTGCAACAGGCGTGTCTGAGCAAACAACAGCGACAACTGAGCAGACAGCCGATACAGCGGCATCTGCTGCGGTATCCGGAAGTATCAATGGGGATGGAGTTGGAACCGCAGGTACACTGATCATGGCGACAAATGCCGAATTTCCGCCATATGAATATCATGACGGTGATAATATTGTTGGAATCGATGCAGAGATTGCAGCTGCCATTTCTGAGAAAATGGGCTGCAAGTTGCAGATTGAGGATATTGCATTTGACTCTGTCATTCCGGAAGTGACCTCCGGCAAGGCAGATATCGGAATGGCAGGAATGACCGTTACGGAAGAACGCAAGCAAAGTGTTGATTTTTCAGATACATATGCAGAAGCATCACAGGTAATTATTGTGAAAAGTGATTCTGCAATTGCGTCACCGGATGATCTGAAAGACAAGATCATTGGTGTACAGACAGGAACAACAGGTGATATCTATGCAACAGATGATTTTGGAGACAAGAATGTAGAACGCTACAATAAAGGAATGGAAGCGGTGCAGGCACTTTCTCAGGGCAAAATTGATGCAGTTATCATTGATCGTGAACCTGCAAAAGTATTTGTAAAAGAGAATACCGGACTGAAGATTCTGGATGAAGCATACACGACAGAAGAGTATGCAATTGCAGTTGCAAAGGGAAATACAAAGCTTTTGAGCAATATCAATGCAGCACTTGCAGAGCTTAAGGCAGATGGAACACTTGATAAGATCGTCAGCAAATATATTACCGCAGAATGATAAAATGTGAGGCAATGGGAGGGAAGAACCTGCGAGAACGAGCGGCAAGTTCTTCCTTTTTCTTTTGCTCGATTTTTTGTATATAATGGTGTAAAATGAATAAAAATGCAATGTTGAATACGATTCCGAGAGGAAAACGGGGGAATTTGAATATATGTGGGAAAGCTTTAAAAGTTCTTTTGTTCTAAATTTTGTGGAAGACAATCGATGGAAATATCTGACGGATGGTCTTCTTGTTACGCTGAAAATCACCTTTTTTGCCGTAATGATCGGTATTTTACTCGGATTTACGGTTGCAATCATCAGAAATACCTACCAGAATACAGGAAAAATGAAAGCAGCAAACTGGGTATGCGGGTTATATCTGACGATCATCAGAGGAACACCGGTAGTAGTACAGTTGATGATTGTGTACTTTGTCATTTTTGGCAGTGTAAGAATTGATAAGGCACTGACGGCAATCCTTGCATTTGGAATCAATTCAGGTGCATATCAGGCTGAGATCTTCCGTTCGGGGATTCAGTCTATTCCAAGAGGACAGTTTGAAGCAGGCAGGAGTCTGGGCTTTAGTTATCAGCAGACGATGCTCAAGATTATCATGCCGCAGGCCATCAAAAATGTGATACCCACATTGTGTAATGAATTTATTACGCTTTTAAAAGAAACTTCCGTAGCAGGATATATTGCACTGGAAGATCTGACCAAAGGCGGAGATATTATTCGCAGTCGGACCTATTCTGCATTCATGCCGCTTATGGCTGTTGCATTGATCTATTTGCTGATGGTTATTCTTTTGGAAAAAGGTGTTAAATATATTGAACGGAGGCTGAAGCAGAATGAACGATAAGATAAATGGCGAAAAAAAGCCTTTGATTCAGGTTCGGAATCTGTATAAAAAGTTTGAGCAAAAGGATGTACTGAAAAATATTTCGGTGGATATCAACGAGGGAGATGTGGTCTGTGTGATAGGACCATCCGGATCGGGGAAATCAACTTTTTTGAGGTGCCTGAACAGACTGGAAGAACCCACCGGAGGACATATTTTATTTGACGGAGAAGACATCTGTGACAGAAAGACAGATATCGATCTGCACCGCCAGAAAATGGGAATGGTGTTTCAGCAGTTTAATCTGTTTCCGCATATGACTATTCTGGGGAATCTGACCGTTGCACCGATGAGTCTGCAAAAAAAATCACAGGAAGAAGCAGAAGCCTATGCCATGCAGTTGCTGACCCGCGTTGGTTTGCAGGACAGGGCAGGAGATTATCCGAACCAGCTTTCAGGAGGACAACAGCAGAGAATCGCGATTGTACGTGCACTGTGCATGCAGCCGGAAGTAATGTTGTTCGATGAACCGACTTCTGCACTGGATCCGGAAATGGTCGGGGAAGTATTGAATGTGATGCGCGATCTGGCAGCACAGAAGATGACAATGGTGGTGGTAACACATGAAATGGGGTTTGCAAGAGAAGTAGCATCCAGAGTAATGTTTCTGGATGATGGTGATTTTCTGGAAGAAAATGCACCGGCCGAGTTTTTTGGAAAACCGCAGAATGAGAGATTACAGAACTTTCTTGGAAAAGTTCTGTAATTGCATAAATATTTCAAAAAGAAATTTCTTTGCAATGGAATTGTGTAGTATAGTATAAGGAACGAAGTACATAAATTCTGAATCAGGAGGGGATTGAAATATGAAGATTGAGAATATTAAAAATGTAAATGAGTTTTTTAAAGTTGTAGATTCCTGCAAAGGAAAAGTTGAACTTGTAACAGGAGAGGGAGACAGATTGAATCTCAGATCAAAACTGTCACAGTATGTATCTCTTGCAAATGTTTTTTCAGATGGAAATGTCAGAGAACTTGAAATTGTTGCATATGAACCGGAAGATATCACGAAGTTGATCGATTATATGATGCAGAGTGGAAAGTAGTCAAAGATAAAAAGTATAGAAAGAGCGGCTTCTTTGTAGCTGATCAATCAGTTATGGAGAAGCAGCTCTTTTTTTGTGCGCCTGCATTTTACATGAAATTTACAATATATAAAAAAAGAATTAAAAATATATTAAAAAAGTTGAAAAATAACTGAAAATGCTATGATAAGCGGTTTACAGAAGCGGAAATGCGAAATCGTAGCGTTCATATTTATACTATTAATTACTCAACTTTCCCAGCAAACATTTCCAAATAAAGCCTGTATAAATGAGGCTTGAGACATCATCCATTCAGTGACTTTACTTTTGATGAAGGATGTGATATCTGCTGATAATACCCCTATGTGTTCCACAAACAAAGCCATCAGGCTTTGAAGTGCATTGGTTAAATCTATGTCCTGGATATCTTCACAGAACATGAAAAATAATTCGCCATACGTTTTCTCATCGTTTCGGTTCCGGCGAATCCATTCTAGAATGGTGTATCTTGTGAATACAATGGCTGTATGGCTTACCATTGCCCCATAATTATGGCTCTGAAATTCAGTGCCTAACTTCAAGAAAGATTTAGATGATTTAAAGAAGCATTCGATTGACCATCTATTTCCATAAATACGTACGATTTCTGCATCTTCCAGCGAAGCATCTGTGCTTAGGATATATAAGCATTCGCTTTTCTTGTTTCGATTTCGTACAAATACAATCTTAACTGGTATCCCGGCTTTGGTTGTGACCACCAATGAACCAAAGATGTTTCTAGCACCTGCAAAACTTACAAATCTCTTTAATTCTGAGAGGGTGTATTGCTTGCCCTGATAGGTATAACGCTGTTTTAACTGCTTGACCATACCGATGGCATCCATGCCTGCTTTTAGGATCTCTTTGATCATTGGCTCTGTGGTGAACCAGGTGTCCATAAGGACATAATCCGCTTTTATACCAGCATTCAGTGCATTATTTATCAAAAGAATTGCAGCATCCGTTTTATGCATCATACTTTCCTTACGAAATCTATAGCCATTTGTACGATGATCCATGTCAGAAGATACTTCGTTGTAACGGTTGCTTTTTTCCGCGGAAGAAAGCATGTTGAATCCAGTTGGAATAAAACTATATCCGTCAGACCAGCCAAGTGTAAGGAGTGTAAAACCTTTCTGATATTTGTGCTCCACATGGTCAAAGACACGTGCAAGCAGTTCTACCGTTTTGCTGCGATTACGTTTGATAACAGAATCATCTAAAACCAGGACTTTTACCCGCTCTGGTCGGGTAAGCGAATCAAATGCAGTAGTGACTTTAACTGCAAGGAGCAAAAGAAACCTGCTCCAGTTATAGGAAGTTTCATTGAGAAAACGATAATAAGTATTCTTTGAAACTGCCAGCTCTTTATGTTTCGAATTCAGGAAACGAAACAGGTTCTTTCCCTGAAAAGCTAAAAGTAGTAAAAATTGAAATACCTCATACGCAGAAATACCACAAGATTTTGTAATGTTGGATTTTCGTAGTAGTTTTCCGATTTGAAGTTCCTTTAGAGCATAAGAAAACTGATTTTGAGGATTTTCATTTTGGGTATTTTGGTATATCATAAGTTCAGCACCTTTCTTTGTATGGTAATGTTTGTGGTGAACTTATTATACCAAAGATTTGGTGCTATTTTAATGTCAAGGCACCGATTTATGAAGTTGTTTTACTTGAAAAATCAAGCGTTTTCCACAGTTATGCTGGTGGGAAAGTTGAGTTAATTAATTTATATACGTAATAAAATAAAAGAAATGTGCTGTTACGGAGGGAAGGTAGCATGCCTAGACCTAAGATATATCAGGTTCGGTTAACGGATGAAGAGGTTAAAAAACTAAAATTACTGATCCGGAAAAAAGCGACTTCAAAAACGATCAGTCTGCGTTGTCAGATTATTCTGGATATGGATGAAAACCACGGGAAGATATTAACGCATGAACAATGCCGTAAGATCAATGGGGTTTGCTATGCGACAGTTTCCAATACGGTTGCAGGATACACGAGATATGGAATGGATTATGTGACTTCCATAAAGCGAAATGCAAATTCGGATAATGCAAGACGCAAAGTGGATGCTGGAACAGCAGCAAAAATCATCAAAATGGCATGTGAGCCGGCACCACAGGGATATTCAAGATGGACACTCAGGCTGTTGGAAGAAAAAATGAAAGTGACAATGGAAGAGGCAGTCGGGAAAGACGCAATCCGAAGAACATTAAAGAAAGTGAATCTGGATCTGAAAGTGGTTGTAAAAAACAGTGCATATACGGAAGAAAGCAATCGATCCGTAGTAAATAAAAGGGCAGTTCAAATTTGAAAGTGAGGTAAAAAGAAATGAAGGAAAAGGGTAAACGAAACAGCAGTATCATGGTTAAGATATTTGGCGGGTTCATGGGGGTAACGCTGATTGCAGTTGTACTTCTGCTGTTCACACTGTCACGGATCCATTCCATGGCAAGCGATTCCAGAAGTCTTGACCAAAGGTATCTTCCGTTGTATCAGAAGACGAATGCGGTTATTCTCAATTCAGAAAAAGAAATTGCTACAATACGTGCTTATGTTATCACAAAAGATGAATCAAATATTCAAAGTTTTACTGCCCTTGCAGACGAATCAGATAAAACGTTTGATGAATTGATTGGAAGTTCAACAACGGATGCCGGAACCAAAATGGTGACAGACGCGAAAGCGTTGCATGACTCTTATGTTAAAATAGCAACAGATACATTGATTCCCGCGGTCAAGGCAGGCGATGATGATAAGATTCTTGATACGATGAAGAATCAGATGGTACCTGCTTCTGCTGCATTGAGTACGAAACTGGATGAATATCGCGCAAGCGGAGAAAAGCAAATGTCGGGTCTTCTTGGTGCCGCATCTGATTCCGCAGCAGCAACCGAAAGCATTATTATTTTTGCGGTAATTGGATTTGCAATTGCGGCGATTGCATTAAGCTATCTGATCTCCAAAATGATCATCAAACCGATTAAAGCGATGCAGAGAGATCTGCTTGCAGCAGAAGCAAACAATGATCTGACGCTTCAAATTGCGGTCAAGAGTAACGATGAAGTCGGTGCAATGGCGCAGGCACTCAACAGCTTCATGAATAAAATCCGAAGTTCGATCCGGCAGGTATCTGAAAGTGCATTACAGGTCGATACATCCGTAACATCCGTCAATGATAATATTGGCCGTCTGAATGGATATATAGAAGATATTTCCGCAACGACGCAAGAACTTTCAGCCGGAATGGAAGAAACATCCGCATCAACAGAAGAGGTAACAGCAACGGTAGAAGAGATCAATAAAGCGGTACAGACTGTTTCAGAAAAGGCACAGGATGGTGCGACAACGGCCGAAGAAATCAATCATCGCGCAATGGAACTCAGAAGTAATTTTGAGAAAGCACAGGAAGCCAGTCATCAGGTTCGTGTCCAGGTACAGGAGAAGCTTGAGAAATCACTGGAAGATTCCAAAGCAGTGGAGAAGATCAATGAACTGGCAAACGGTATTCTGAGCATCGCCAGTCAGACTAATCTATTGGCACTGAATGCATCGATTGAGGCTGCAAGGGCAGGAGATGCAGGAAAAGGCTTTGCTGTTGTTGCGGGAGAAATCGGAAAACTGGCAGAAGAATCGACCAGAACCGTGAACCAGATGCAGGAAATCAATCAGCAGGTATTTGCTGCAGTAGAGAGTCTTTCCGAAAATGCAAAAGAATTGATGAAATTTGTTGAAGTAAATGTATCAGGAGATTATGATAAGATGTTGGAAGCAACTGCTGATTATAAAAATGATGCGGGCAAGATCAATGATATTGTTATGGAACTGAGTTCCATTTCAGAAGAACTGCTTGCCTCTGTTGAGAATATCACGACTGCGATTTCAGGTGTTGCAACAGCAACCAATGAAGGTGCAGAAGGAACGAGTAACATTGCAGGGCGTGCAGGTGAATCGGCACAGGAATCATCCAGAACCGTAAAAGAGACAGGAAAAGTGCAGGGTGAAGTGGAAAATCTGATGACGGCCGTTAAGGTATTTCGGGTATAAAATCCGGACGGGAACACAGGAGGAGTATGATTCTGCAAGTAACGGATGAAATATTTCAGTATGTCATGGAACAAAATGAATTTGAAGTCTATTATCAGCCCATTATCAGTATGGGTAAAGGCAGAATTACCGGAATGGAGGCTCTGCTCAGAGCCTCTTATCTGGGAGAACCGATTTCTCCTGAGGGACTTTTTTCATATGCGAAAAAAGTAAACAAATCTTTTGAACTTGATTTTTTGTGTCATATGTGTGCATTGCAAGGATATGAAAAAGAAAATGATGCACTTTTATTTCTCAATCTGGAAACATCTTTATTAAAAGAATATTTGTCCGATTTTGATCGTTTTGTTGCACGCATGGATTCTTTTGGAATTGAAAGGGATTCCGTAGTTCTGGAAATAAAGGAGCAAAGAGCGGAAGACGATGAACTTCTGGCAATTTTGTCCGAAAAATTTAAAAATGCAGGCTTTCTGATTGCGCTTGACGATGTGGGATCCGGACATGCAAGTTTTTCCAGAATCGTCAGTGTGGAACCGGATGTGATAAAAGTAGATCGTTCCGTGATATCCGATATTGACAAAAGTTATCTGAAACAGCAGGTACTTCAGGCAATCTGTGAAACGGCGCAGAGAATCGGTGCAACGATCATTGCAGAAGGAACAGAAACCAGGCAGGAAGTTCTGACCTGTATGTTCTGCGGAGTGGATTGGTTCCAGGGATTTTACTACGATAAAGCCATGAAGGCAGAAGAAATCAGAGAACAGTCCTATCTTCTCAAATGCAGAAAACTATCGGAAATTTACAGAAAAGAAGAGGAAGAGAAAATAGAATTCTGTTCCGGTAAAATCAGAAAATTCAAAGGTATTTTTCAGCGGTTTATAGATGGGATTCCTGTAAAAAATCATGAGGATATGACTGCCTATATGAACTTTTTTACTGAAAAATGCGATCTGATTGAAGAAATCTATATTTTGCGGGAAGACGGAATGCAGGTATCAGATGCAGTTATGAGCCCGAATGTTATGATCCGGAACCGGAAAATGTTTTCTGCACCCAGAAAAGGAGACTATCATGTATCAAAGCAGTACTATTATATGGTAGTACATCGGTCCGGTAAAATATATGTCAGCAATATATATATTTCCTGTGCGACAGGAAATTACTGCAGAACCCTTTCTTCTTCCTGTGAAATAGGTGGTAAATTTTATGTTCTGTGTATTGATTTTATTCAGGAAAGCCTGCAAAAAGATAAGATAGAAGGAAGCAGTGCATATCGTAAAGGCTGATGGTAAGGCAGATTTATCAGTATGGAATGATCAAAATGATAGTTAAAATAATGAGAACTGTCTGTCGAAATCCGGCAGGCGGTTCTCATTATTTTAACTATATGAATCGGATAACGGTTAACATTTATTCATGCAGAGCAACCTCTTCAATAGGCAGGGTAAAACGAAAAACAGTACCTTTGGGTTTATTGTCGAGTACAGTGATTGCACCCTTATGTGCTGTGATCACTGATTTACAGAGTGCAAGTCCTAAGCCCATACTTCTTCTGCTGTCAATGATTTTTGGGGTTGCAGTATAGAACATATCAAAAATTCTTGGCTTTTCTTCATCCGAAATGCCGGGACCGTCATCGGAAATTTCTGTAACCAGCATTTTACCTTTCGGATAGGTACTGATTGTGATTGTAGAGCCTGATGGCGTATATTTGACAGCATTATCCACAATATTGATGATTACCTGTACGATCAGGCGGGCGTCCATTCGGGCAAGAATAAAACTATCTTCCTGCTGTAGAATAACATGATGTTCAGCCTTTTTTCTGCTGATGTGGCGCAGGGCTTCCGCAATGACTTCATCCATCAGTTCCGGTTTTAAGCGAAGACCTATACTTCCGTCCTCAATACGGGTTACGGCAAGCAGGTTTTCCACGAGATTGATCAGCCACAGGGAATCATCATAGATATCCGTGTACAATTTCTTTTTCTTATCTTCCGGAATCAGTTCTCCACTGCTGAGTAGAATGCCGGCATTTCCAGAGATGGAAGTCAGGGGTGTGCGCAGATCATGTGAAATCGCACGCAGAAGATTGGCCCGTAACTGCTCATTTTTGGCAAGGATGGCAGCCTGTTCTTTTTCGGTACGGGTCTGTTCATTTTGAAGTGCCATGGCACATTCGCCTAAGATGGACAGTAGAATGCTGTTTTCAAAAGGATCGAAATTGCTGCCTTTCATAACGATACCAATAACAGCATATACATGGCTTTCAATTCGAACAGCCAGATACATGCACTGTGCACTGGAAAGGGTGTCCGTGGCGGCGCCTGCACGTTTATTATTGTGAAATACCCAGGTTGCTACGGCCTTTTCATTTTCAGTCAGATAGATAGCAGGATCCTGATCTCCCTGTGCAGAATAAAACATGGGATTCTCCAGAATGCCATGTTGCGAAGGATAAAAAACAATATCCCGTTGTAAAAGACGCTGCAACTCGTTTACGGTAACTGCAATGATCTCTGAACGGTTAGCTGCTTTCTGAAGAGACTGGTTGGTATCAAACAGTACACGTGTGCGGCTGGCGGACTGTGCGGACTGTTTGGCCTGATGCTTGATCCGCAGTGCAAGATTACTGGTAATCAGGCCCGCTATGAACATGATCAGAAAAGTAATCAGATATTCAGGGTTATAAACATTTAATGTAAAACGCGGTTCGGTAAAAAAGAAATTGAAAATAAGTACGCTGACGATAGAATAAGCGATACTGTAAAACTGTCCACCTGTAACAATTGCGGTAATTAAAACACCCAGAATATAAACGGTAATAATGTTGGATTCACCCAAACCAAAATAATAGAACAATGAACCAATGGCAGTAGCGGAGAACAACATTCCCATGCACTTAAAAAGGTCAGAAATTAAAAATGGACTTTTGAGCCTGGGATTTCCTGCATAAAATTCATGAGAAGACAAGTCGGGAATAATATAGACATCCAGACCGGGAGCATATTCTGTTAGCTTTTCTGTCAGCGGTTGTTTGCTGAAAAGACCATGGTGCCTTGCATTAAATCGTCCAACGACAATTTTGGACACGCCCGAAAAACGGGCAAATTCTGCGATCTGGAAAGCAACATCTTCTCCATAGCTTGTCTCAATTGTGGCGCCCAGTTGTTGGGCAAGATGTGTGTTATCTCTAAGCCTTGCTTTGTTTGCATCACTCATGGATGAAAAATCAGGTGTTTCTACGAAAAGAGCAGTCAGTCTGCCATGAAAAGCCTGTGCCATTCTTGCTGCTGTACGGATGATTTTGGCATTGGTCGGAGAAGAAGACAGGCAGACCAGAACATGTTCATCCGTATAATAATTTGCACCGGTTTGAATTTTTCCGGATTCGGCAACACGGTTTACTCTGTCTGCACAACGCCGCAGTGCAATCTCCCGAAGCGCAGTCAGATTCTGCAGACTGAAAAAATGATCCAGTGCACGTTTGGCCTGCTCTGCATGGTAGATTTTTCCTTCATTCAAACGGTCAATCAGTTCCTGCGGTTCAATATCAACCAGTTTTACCTGAGCTGCTTCATCAAATACATCATCGGGAATACGTTCCCGCACAGTTATGCCGGTGATGGAGGTAACGATATCGCATAGACTTTCAATATGTTGCACATTGATTGTTGTGTAAACATCGATTCCTGCACGAAGCAGTTCCTCTACATCCTGATAGCGTTTTTTATGCCTGCTTCCCGGCGCATTGGTATGTGCAAGTTCGTCGACCAGAATAAGCTGTGGCTTTCTTCTGAGTGCGGCAGCAACATCAAATTCGTTAACATTTATACCATCTGAAGAAATGTGCTGCAGTGAAATCTGTTCCAGACCATTTACAAGTGCCTGTGTTTGTGGGCGGGAATGAGGTTCCACGTAACCGATTACCACATCAATGCCATGCTGTTTGGCATTTTGGGCAGCCTTCAGCATGGCATAAGTTTTGCCAACACCGGCAGCGTATCCGAAAAAAATTTTCAAATTTCCAGTCTGCTCTTTCTTTTCTTCCAGTTGAATTGCACGCAATATTTCGTCCGGGTTTGCCCTTGCTGTTTCCATGCGTAACTCCTTTTTATATTATTCCATCCAACATCAGATTAACCTTCAGCACATTTACGGTTTTCTCTCCGAAGACACCAAGAAATCTCCCCGTTGTGCATTTTGCTATTATATCTCGTACTTCGGCTTCTGTTTTGCCGCTTGCATCTGCAATCCGTGCAACCTGATATTCTGCTGCTGCAGGCGAAATATGCGGGTCAAGTCCGCTTCCTGAGCAGGTAACCAGATCCACTGGAATGGGTGTTTTATCCATTTTCGGGTCTGCATCGTGCAGCAGTTTGATCCTGTCGCGAATCAGGGAAGCATATGCATCACTTGTTGGGGCAAGATTGGACGGAGAAGAGTATAGCAGTACTTTTCCGTTTGCATCCTGATAGGTAGTCAGATCCAGATCCATGATCCGACCCCACATATGAGCATTGTCCGTATAATACTGTCCCAACAGTTCACTTCCGTATTTGACTCCGTTCACTTCTATGATACTGCCGTTTGCCTGTTCCGGGAAAATCAGCTGGGAAAAAACAGTAACGATACCGGTATAAAATACACCGCACAATATTGTAAAAATAAGAAAAAAAGCAGCAGCTTTTGGTAGTATGTTTTTTGTCATACTCATAAATTCATTCCTCCATTCCGATTTCAGAACCGTTTATGCCATACCGCATGCGGTCAGAATCAGATCAATCAGTTTTACAAAGATAAATGGTGCCGCAAGTCCGCCCAGTCCATAAACCAGAAGATTACGACGAAGAAGCTTTCCGGCTGAAACTTCACGGTACTTTACGCCTTTGAGCGCTAGCGGAATCAGTGCAACAATGATCAGCGCATTGTAGATAATGGCAGAAAGGACTGCACTCTGCGGAGAAGTAAGCTTCATGATATTAAGCGCCGCAAGTCCGGGATATATTCCGACAAACAGAGCAGGAATAATAGCAAAATATTTTGCTAGATCATTGGCGATGGAAAAAGTAGTAAGACTGCCTCTGGTCATGAGAAGCTGTTTACCGATGCGTACGATATCGATCAGTTTGGTAGGTGAAGAGTCGAGATCTACCATATTACCGGCTTCTTTTGCGGCCTGCGTTCCGGTATTCATGGCAACGGCTACATCGGCCTGTGCAAGGGCAGGTGCATCATTGGTGCCATCACCTGTCATTGCAACAAGGTGGCCTTTTGCCTGAAAGTCACGTATCATGGCAAGTTTGCCTTCCGGGGTCGCTTCTGCAAGAAAATCGTCAACGCCTGCCTCTGCAGCAATGGCAGCAGCAGTAAGCGGATTATCTCCGGTGATCATAATTGTCCGGATACCCATTTTGCGCAGATCGGCAAATTTTTCCTGAACCCCTTCTTTGATTATGTCCTTTAAAAAGATAACGCCAAGAATTTTATGATCCATTGCCACGACCAAAGGGGTGCCGCCCTGCTTGGAAATGCTGCTGACAACACGCTGACAGTCTGGCGTATAGGTGCCTCCGGCTTCTTCCACATAGCTGCGTACAGATTCGGACGCACCTTTGCGAATTTCATGTCCGTTGTAATCAACACCACTCATGCGGGTTTTGGCGGTAAAAGGAATAAAAGTCATTTTTTTATCAGAAAGTGTTCTGCCGCGCAGGCCATAGTTTCTTTTGGCAAGAACAACAATGCTGCGTCCTTCCGGTGTCTCATCGGCAAGAGAGGATAGCTGTGCCGCATCGGCGAGCTCTGTCGCTGCAGCTCCGTCCACAGGGATGAATTCACAGGCCTGCCGATTGCCAAGTGTAATGGTACCGGTTTTGTCCAGCATCAGGATATCTACATCCCCTGCAGCCTCAATGGCACGTCCGGACATGGCAAGCACATTTGCTTCATTGAGTCTGCTCATTCCTGCAATTCCGATTGCCGATAAAAGTGCACCGATCGTTGTCGGAGCAAGGCACACCAGCAGAGCAACCAGTGTAGTTACAGAAGTGGGGTTTGAAATGCCTGCAAGTTTTGCAGAAAAAGCAGAATAAGCATAAAGCGATAGCGTGACAAGTATGAAAATCAGGGTCAGTGCGATCAGAAAAATCTGTAATGCGATTTCGTTGGGCGTTTTTTTGCGGGCAGCGCCTTCTACCATGGAGATCATTTTATCCAGAAAGCTTTCCCCTGCTTCACTCGTAACACGTACAATGATCTGATCGGATAATACCATTGTTCCGCCGGTAACAGCACTCCGGTCACCGCCTGCTTCGCGGATAACGGGAGCAGATTCACCGGTAATGGCGCTTTCATCCACGGAAGCGGCACCTTCAATGACTTCTCCGTCAGCAGGAATCAGTTCACCTGCATCTACAATCACCAGATTACCTTTTTTCAGAAGTGCAGAAGATATTTCAGTTACAGCGTTTTTCTGTTCCGGAGAGGGAATCTGGTGCGCTGTCACATCTTTACGGGATGCGCGAAGTGCGTCTGCCTGAGCCTTTCCCCGACCTTCTGCAATTGCTTCTGCAAAATTGGCAAACAGGCAGGTAAACCACAAAATGATTGCGATGGAAAATGTGTATCCGGATGGTGCATCCGAAATCCCGAACAGAGAAATGATCCAGAGAATGCTGGTCAATATGGCAGAGAGATAGACGAGCAGCATAACAGGATTTTGCGCCTGTGTTTTGGGAGACAGTTTAATAAAGGAATCTTTGATTGCTCGGCCTATCATTTTTTTGCTGGCAAAGCTCTTTTGTGTTTTTGCGGACATATTACAGTACCCTCCTTAAAACATTCGTTGAAAATATTCTGCGATCGGTCCAAGTGCGAGTGCGGGGAAGAAGCTCAGCGCACCGATGAGCAGGATAATGAAAATGAGCAGAAAAACAAACATGGTATTTGTAGTGGAAAGTGTTCCTGCAGTTACTGCAATCTTCTTTTTTTCAGTCAGAGATCCGGCTATGGCAAGCGTACCGATAATCGGCAGGAAACGGGCCAAAAGCATGACGAGACCAATCGTAATATTCAGGAATACAGTATTTGCGTTGAAACCTGCAAAAGCAGAACCATTGTTTCCACCGGCTGAAGTAAAGGCATACAGAAGCTCTGAAAAGCCGTGTGCACCGGTATTGTTAAGACTGTTCATGACCTGCGGAACAAGAGCGGCAATTCCGCTGCCGATCAGGATTGAAACCGGCGTAGCAAGACATACCAGTACAGTCCACTTCATTTCATAAGGTTCTATTTTCTTGCCCAAAAATTCCGGTGTTCTTCCAACCATCAGTCCTGCAATGAAAACAGTCAGAATCGCAAAAGCCAGCATGCAGTAGAGTCCACAGCCTACACCTCCGAAGATCACTTCTCCGAGCTGGATCTGGAGCATCAGCATCATACCGGAAAGCGGGGTATAACTGTCATACATGGAACTTGCAGATCCGTTAGAAGCAGCGGTAGTAAAAGCAGCCCAGGCAGAAGATGAAGCGATTCCAAAGCGCGTTTCTTTGCCCTCCATGTTGCCGCCGGACTGACCGGTTGTTCCCATATACACGGCGCCGTCTTGTGATAGCTGCGGGGTACCTTTTTGTTCGCTGAATCCGATGACGCATAGTGATACGAGCAGCATCAGGAACATTGCGGTAAAAAAAGCAATTCCCTGTTTCTTATTTTGAATAGCGGATCCAAAAGAAAAACAAAGCGCAGCAGGAATCAAAAGAATGGAAAGCAGCTCCAGCAGATCAGTATAAGCAGTTGGATTTTCAAATGGGTGTGCTGAGTTGGTTCCCATGTAGCCACCGCCGTTTGTGCCGGTCTGTTTAATTGCAATCTGGCTGGCAGCAGGTCCCATGGGGACAAATTCATCGGTAACAATCTGTGCACCGGTAACGATTTTACCGTTTACCGTGACTGTATTTTTCTGGCTGTCAATTACTGCATCCTTTAATACGGTTCCATCTGCACTGATTGCAACAGGTTCCAGAAGTCTGACTGTCTGGCTGTGATTCATGTTTTGAATTACGCCGCCTCCGACAAGGCAAAGTGCAAGGACGAGATTCAGGGGAATCAGGATGTGGATGATAATACGCGTCATATCAACCCAGAAATTACCAATTCCAGATTCCTTTGCATGGGTAAAACCTCGGATCAAAGCGAACAGGACAGCGATTCCGGCGGCTGCAGAAACAAAGTTCTGCACTGTCAACCCCAAAGCCTGTGTCAGATAGCTCATGGTGGACTCGCCTGAATAAGCCTGCCAGTTGGTGTTGGATACAAAACTGGCACTGGTATTAAAGGCCAGCGGCCAGGAAATACCCGGAAGTTTCTGCGGATTTCCTGGTAAAACACCCTGCAGCAGCTGCAGAATAAATAAAAAGGTAAATCCGACGGCAGAAAAAATCAGAACGGAAAAAAGATATTTTTTCCAGTGCATATTTTCTGATTCGCTGACACCTGTAATTCGATAGATCCACTTTTCTATGGGAGTCAGCATTTTTGAAAGAAAGTTTTTTTCTCCGTACATGACTTTTTTAATGTAGTTACCCAGTAAAACAGCAAGGGTAACCAGAATGATCAGATAAAGTAAATATTGGATAAAACTTTGCATCATGTTTTATCGCCTCCTGTTTTTTTGATAAGACTCAGCATAGCGTTAACGGTATGAAGATGGTGTAAATATGCGCGCGGGAATATTAAGACCGGATAAATACTGTTGAAAGTTTGTTGCAGGCTGATTATTCATGTTGCATTTGATTAAATAAAGTCATATGCTGCTGAATCGGTGCTTTTGCATTAAAATAATGCTAAAATGAACTTTACAAAAGCAGGAAGGAATAAAATAGCTATGAAAATTGTGGCTGCAGAAATTGACAGTGTTGGGAATGATATTGATTATGGTATTCTGAAAGATTTGGGAAATGTAATTTTTTATCCGGATAAAATCACAGAGGAAAATGCAGAAAAAAGATTGAACGGAGTTGAGATTCTGGTTATTAACAAAAGTGGTATTAACGAAAGCATTCTGGAAAAAGCCCCCGATCTGAAACTGATCTGTGAATTTGCAACGGGATTTGATAATATTAATATTCCGGCCTGTACACAGAAAGGTATAAAAGTTGCGAATGTGGTTGATTATTCGTCTGCTTCGGTTGCACAACATACTTTTGCCATGTTTTTCTATTTGCAGGAGAATCTGCGCCATTATGATGATTTTGTCAAAAGCGGGGCGTATGGTGCACAGAAACATTTTTCCTGTCTGGACAGGCCATTTTCCGATCTGGAGGGGCAGACCTGGGGAATTGTCGGTATGGGAAATATCGGAAAACGTGTTGCAAAGGCGGCACAGGCGTTTGGCGCAAAGGTGATTTTCTATGCTTCTTCGGGATACAGTGATTGTAGAGAATATGAGCAGGTGTCTTTTGATGAACTTCTGGCAGAGTCGGATATCATTTCCTTACACTGCCCGCTGACAGACAGAACAAGAAATCTGATAAACAGAGAAGCGTTTTCCAAAATGAAAAAAAACAGCATATCTGATTAATGTAGCAAGAGGCGCGGTTGTAAACGAGCAGGATCTTTATGAAGCATTGACCGAAGACAGAATCCGGGGGGCAGGGCTGGACGTTCTTGGAATGGAACCCATTGCACCGGGCAATCTGCTTGCAACAATTGCAGATAGCGGGAAACTGCTGATCACACCACATATGGCATGGGCAAGTACACAGGCAAGAACAAGGTGTGTTGTGCAGGTCGGAGAAAACATAAGGGCATACATAAACGGAATCAGTCGAAATATTATTAACTGAGTATTGAACAATTCCAGTATAAAATATGCCAAAAAGCTGCAAAAAAGCATTGGATTGCAGGTTGACCCTGTGAAGATATCTCTTTATAATGGACATATTAAGCATTTGTTAAGGCAAGAATAGAATAAAGCGAGGAAGAGAGTGGGAATGTTGAAAAAAGTATGTAAGTGGCTTATGACTGCAGCAGTGACATTGGGAATCATGGCAGCAGTTACTGTAATGCCTGGCGCAGGAATCAGAGCCGAAGCAGCAGGAGCTGTCGGACAGGGAATCGATGTTTCATCCTACCAGGGAGTGATCAACTGGCAGGCGGTTAAGAACAGCGGGGTTACATTTGCATTTGTAAGAGTTGGAACATCCCAGACAATTGATACGCAGTATATAAATAATCTCCAGGGAGCGGCAGCAGCAGGAATCAGGACCGGTGTATATTTTTATACCTATGCAACGACACCCGAACAGGCAGCTAATGAGGCGGCTCTTGTATTACAACTGATTGCACCGTATCAGGTATCGTTTCCGGTTGCAATTGATATAGAGGCCCAGGCACAGGCAGCACTGCCACCACAGCAGCTGCAGGCTATTGCAAACGCTTTTTGCACCACCATTGGTGCAGCAGGATATTATCCGATGGTATATGCGAGCCGCAACTGGTTTGTCCAGAAAATCGGCGATGTGGCGTGGGACAAGTGGGTAGCACAGTATAATTCAACGTGCAGCTATCCAGGCGCATACGGCGTATGGCAGTATACCAGCAGCGGTGCAGTGAACGGGATCAGCGGACGTGTGGATATGGATTACCTGTTTACAAATTATTCAGCAATCATTATTCCACAGGGTTTTTCTACCAGAAACGGAGTTACATATTATTATAGCAATTATCGCTGGCAGAAGGGCTGGATAACAGATAATGGGGGATTGTACTATTGCGGCCTTGACGGAGCACTTCAGACCGGCTGGTTTACAGATGGCGCATTTAATTATTACCTGGATCCGGCGCAGGGAGGCAAGGCATCTGTCGGATATACAGCGGTTGCAGGAAAACAGTATTTCTTTAATGCGGCAGGTGCGATGCAGATCGGACTTCTTCCTGTTGGCGAGCAGATCATGTATTTTGGTGCGGATGGCGCTGCGGTAAAGGGCTTTGTGACACTTCCGGATGGAATCCGTTATTTTGGTGATGACTATGCCATGGTAGCGGGACTTCAGACAATCAATAAGAATCTGTACGACTTTAATGCCGGCGGTATTATGCAGGTCGGCATGCAGGCACTGGATACAGGACTGTATATGTTCGGAGCAGATGGCGCTGCAGTAAAGGGATTCTTTACCAATACAGATGGTAAAATTTATTACTTTGGTGACAATTTTGCAGCAGTTACCGGACCACAGGTCATTAACAAGGCGCATTATATGTTCAATGCCGACGGGTCGATGTTTGTAGGATGGCTTGGAGATCTGCCTAACAGATCCTATTATAAGGCAGATGGAACAATGGCAACCGGCTGGAATGCAATCGATGGATTATCCTATTACTTTGACGGCAACGGTTTACTTCAGACAGGACTTCTGACAATTAAAAAGGATGGAACCTATTATCTGGATGTTGACGGACATCAGGTTGTAGGATTTGTACAGATTGGAGCAGGTTTCTATTACTTTGATCCGGCGACGGGCAAGATGGTCACGAAAGCGACAATCAATATCGCAGGACTTGACTGCACATTTGATAAGACTGGACTCCTGGTTGCACCGGCAGGATTTGTTCCACCGGTTATTGCAGCAGTTGCACCGCAGTAAGTATAGACAGAATGTTATGGTGAGGTGATGAAATGAATCTGGAAGATGCCAGAAAAAAACTGGAAAAATATGGACAGCAGCATGTACTGCAATATTATGATGAACTGAGTCCGGAACAGCAGGAGAGCCTGCTGAAACAGGTCGATGACACAGATTTTTCTGTTTTGCAGAAATGCAGTGAACTTGGGAAAGCAGGCGGGCGGGGTAAATTTTCTCCTCTTGCCGCTATGCAGCTGGATGAAATTGCTTTAAATAAGAATGAATATATACAACTGGGAGTTCAGACAATCCGTGCCGGTAAGGTTGCGGCTGTTCTTCTGGCAGGCGGTATGGGTACACGCCTGGGTTCTGATAATCCGAAGGGAATGTATGATATCGGAGTGACCAGACCTGTGTATATTTTTCAGAGAATTATTGAGAATCTGCTTGATACGGTTCATCAGACAGATTTTTGGATTCATCTTTTTATCATGACCAGTGATAAGAATCATGAGGCAACGGTTGACTTTATGAAGGAGCACGATTATTTCGGATACCGTGCTGACAAAATTACTTTTTTTAAGCAGGATATGGCACCCGCTTCCGACTATAACGGAAAGGTATATATGGAGAGCAAGGATCATATTTCCACTTCTCCAAATGGAAACGCAGGCTGGTATTCTTCTATGCGCAAAGCAGGACTGGATGCTATGCTTCATGCAGAAGGTATTGAATGGATTGATGTTTTCTCGGTGGATAATGTATTACAGAGAATTGCAGATCCGTGTTTTGTCGGAGCAACTGTCTCCAGACAGGTTGCGGTAGGTTCCAAGGTGGTACGTAAAAATGCACCGGATGAAAAAGTTGGTGTAATGTGTCTGGAAGATGAAAAGCCATCTATCGTGGAATATTATGAGCTTTCCGAGGAAATGATGAACGCAAAGGATGAAAAGGGTGATCCGGCATATAATTATGGTGTTATCCTGAATTATCTGTTTAACGAGCCTGCACTTGAAAAAATTGCAAGGAAAGAGCTTCCGCTTCATGTTGTGGATAAGAAAATTGCATATCTGGATGAAAAAGGGGAATTGATCAAACCGGAACAGCCAAATGGCTGCAAATTTGAACAGTTGGTACTGGATATGATTCATGAGCTTGACAGCTGTTTGCCGTATGAAGTGGTAAGAGAACATGAATTTGCACCGATCAAGAACAAGACCGGTGTGGATTCGGTAGAGTCTGCACGGAAACTGTGTCAGATTAATCATATTGAATTATGAACCGGGATGAGTTAACATTTTGACATGTATGTATAACATTAGAAACTTGTATTAATGCAGAATTTTGCTTACAATTATGTGCATAGGATAACAAATAACTTTGTTGACTGTGCAGCAAAAGTGCTGCGGAAAAGAGGCTTATATGACGATTCTGGTAACAGGCGGAGCAGGGTATATCGGCAGTCATACGGTAGTGGAACTGCAGGGCGCCGGCTATAACGTTGTGGTAGTGGATAATCTTGCAAATGCAAGTGAAAAGGTTATTGGCAGAGTTGAAAATATTACAGGTAAGAAAGTGCCTTTTTATAAAGCAGATATCAGAGACCGTGTTGCTTTGGAAGAAATTTTTGAAAAAGAAAAGATCGATGCTGTCATTCATTTTGCAGGTCTGAAAGCGGTAGGGGAGTCAGTATCAAAGCCATGGGAGTATTATGAAAACAATATCAGCGGAACATTAACACTGGTAGATGTGATGCGGAAACACAATGTTAAGAATATTATTTTTTCATCTTCCGCAACAGTATACGGAGATCCTGCATTTGTTCCGATTACGGAGGAATGTCCGAAGGGACAGTGTACAAACCCTTATGGCTGGACCAAATCCATGTTGGAGCAGGTACTGACAGATATTCAAAAGGCAGATCCACAGTGGAATGTTGTGCTGCTTCGTTATTTTAATCCGATCGGAGCACATAAGAGCGGAACAATCGGGGAGAATCCGAATGGAATTCCGAATAACCTGATGCCTTATATTACACAGGTTGCAGTTGGAAAACTGAAGAGCCTTAATGTATTTGGTAATGATTATGACACACCGGATGGAACAGGGGTAAGAGATTACATTCATGTGGCAGATCTTGCAACAGGGCATGTAAAAGCACTTAAAAAACTGGAACCCGGCAGTGGCCTGAATATTTATAATCTGGGGACAGGGGTAGGCTACAGCGTACTGGATATTGTAAAGAATTTTGAAGCGGCAACGGGGGTAACGATTCCTTATGAAATAAAGGGAAGAAGAGCAGGAGATATTGCAACCTGTTATTCTAGTGCTGATAAGGCATATCGGGAACTGGGCTGGAAAGCACAATATGATATCAAAGATATGTGTGCAGATTCCTGGAAATGGCAAAGCATGAACCCAAATGGTTATGACGATTGAACATTTGATTGTCAAATAAAGGAAAAGACTGTTATTATGAGAGGGAATCCTTTCATATAACAGTCTTTTTCAATAGTAAAAATATCAAATTCTTATGCAATATATAAGTACATGCATAGAAAATGGCAGATACTGCCAGCCATGACAAACAGATGAAAAATTTCATGAGAACCGAAATCCGTGTGGCGGGAATTGAAAAGCGGAAGTTTAAGTGCGTAAATGATACCACCGACTGTGTAAATGATTCCGCCGGACAAAAGAAGTGCAAATGCACCTGATTGCATCGAACTGATAAGCTGCCCGAATACGGCAACACAGACCCATCCCATTGCAATATATATTAATGAGGAAAACCATTTGGGACAACTGATCCACAGGATATTGGTGAGCATTCCCAAGGCTGCAAGCCCCCAGATGATGCCCAGAAGCTGATACCCGTTTTTGCCGCCCAGAACGATCATGCAAATGGGAGTATAGGATCCTGCGATCAGAACAAATATCATCATATGATCAATTTTCTGAAAAAATCGCAGAATGCCTGGAGAGACAGTAATGGTATGATAAAGGGCACTTGCACCATATAATAAGAATATGCTGAGCATGAATACACTCATGGCGAGCAGACTGGTGCGGGAAGAAGCACTTGCCTTTATCAAGAGGATTGTTGCTGCCGGAAAAGCAGCCATCATGGTGAAAAAATGTGTTAATGCACTACCGGGTTCACGAATTGTCAGTGTCATAGCTCCTCCATATATGTAGTATTGATAACTATGTTATATGACATCAAATACTACAACCATAAAAAGTAATTGTCAAGACTGAGAGGTAAAAAATGTTTCGTATGTGGGTTAGACTGATCAGAGATAATCATCTGATCCGGGATACAGTTATCTGTGATAATACTGCGGATACCCGTACACATAAAGTAATGCATGCCATAGAAAGTGCATGCTATGAACTTGATTTGGGTAAGCCGATCTGGTTGCAGGTGGCGGTAAATGATTTTAAACTGCATGGCAAATGCCGTTTTACAAAAGATAGTTTTATCGAAGAAATTTCATTTGATTATATGGAAATTCAAATTATTGAAGAGTGAAAAATTTCAATTTCGGTATGGGATAAAAAGGTACTTTTTTGCCGGATTAAAAACACATTTTCGTCACAAATCCCTATTATACTGATGTTATCAAACTAGAAAGGGGTATTTGATTATGTACGAAGACAATCAGGGTACAGATAATCAAAACAGTCAGACAAATTATTCGGACAGCAACGGAAATGATCATACATCACAGAATAATGTGGGTTCAGATATGACAGGACATACGGTCATGGATGACCAGAAGGCTGCGGCAACGGGCGAAAACCAGGGATCGGCGGTAACGGGAACTTCCTACGGCAGCAGTTCCTACAGCAGTTATAATTTTGGAACAGGTGGCAGTACCGGCAGTTATGGAGATTATGATTATAAAAATGGAAATGCGGCTTCCGGTAATGCTTCTTATGGCACAGAGAACGGTACCGCATATGGCAGTTATCAGTACAGCAACAGCTATCAGGGAATGCCATACAATAATCCGGATAATAATGGCGGAAAGAAAAAGGGCAAAGGTGGGATTGGAAGAAAAATCGCACTATGTATTGCTTTTGGACTGATCTTCGGAGTATGCTGCGGATTTGGAATCTGGGCAGTACAAAGAACGGCTGGACAGGGTTCTGCGAGCACAGGGATTTCGACAACCAAGGAAGTTGCTTCTGCCGGAGCAGAAACAGCAAATTCAGCGACAGCAGCTTCCACGCAGGAAGAACAGTTGAAGACAACTACAGGTTCAGGTGATTCTACAGTTGTGACAGATGTGACGCAGGTGGTTAAAAATGTAATGCCTGCAATTGTTGCAATTGATAATAACTACAAGGAATCGGTGCAGTCAATTTTCGGACAGGTGTCTGAGGAAGAAGCAACAGCTTCCGGATCCGGGATCATAATCGGGAAAAGTGATACAGAGCTTTTGATTGTGACAAACAATCATGTGGTAGAGGGTGCGGATTCTCTGAAAGTTCAGTTTATTGATGGGACAAAAGCCGGTGCAGATATCAAGGGTACGGATTCTGACATGGATCTTGCAGTAATAGCAGTCCAGCTCAAAGGTCTTGACAGTGCAACGCTTGGACAGATAGCGGTAGCAACGCTTGGCGATTCGGATGCACTTCAGGTAGGAGAACCGGCAATTGCGATAGGGAATGCGCTTGGATACGGGCAGTCTGTTACAACTGGTGTTATCAGTGCAATGAACCGAAAGATTGAATTGGAAGATGGTTCGACCGGTACATTTATTCAAACTGATGCAGCAATTAATCCTGGAAACTCTGGAGGAGCACTTCTGAACAGCAAAGGCGAAGTAATCGGTATCAATTCCAATAAGATCGGTGGAACAACAATAGAAGGAATGGGGTATGCTATTCCGATTTCATCTGCACAACCGGATATTGATAAATTAATGAATGAAGAGACCAAGATCAAGGTAGCAGATGAGAAGCGAGGCTATCTGGGCGTCAGTGTTATGACACCGACAGGTGTGGAAGGCGCTTATGTTGCTGAAGTAGGAAAGGAAAGTGCTGCCGAAAAGGGCGGTATGCAGGTTGGCGATATTGTAACAAAGCTCAATGATACAGAAATCACCTCACGAGAAGATCTTGTTAATTCACTGAAATATTATGAAGCGGGAACAAAGGTATCTGTTACGGTTTTGAGAAAAGGAGATACCGGATACAAGGAAGAAACGCTTAGTATTACGCTGGAGAGCGCTGCAGAAGCTAATGCAGCAAGCAGTCAGGGTACGAGCCAGGATGACCAGAATTCACAGGGCTCCCAGGGCCAGCAACAGATGCCGGGACAGGATGGACAAAGTAGTCAGGGCAGTGAGGGATCCGAAGGGGTTGATCCGTTTTCACAATTTGGATTTTAAAAATTTCGCAGTGTGAATAATAATTTAATGGAGACGCCGGAAGGAAAGTATAAAAACTTTCTTTCCGGCGTTTAGAGTTTCTTACCGTTCTTTAGAGTTTGTTTACTTGTTCCGCGATGGCTATGGGCATATAATCTGATTTAGGGTTACCATACGAAACGCTCATAGATTTGGAAAGGTGTACAGTTGTATGAATGATGAAAATAATAAGAACGATGATCAGAATAAAAATGAATATGATTTCAGAGAAGTGAATGAGGATGGTTCAAAGCGCAGTGATCTGATGCCTAAGGAAGAGAAGCCGGAAGAAGAGAAAGAAAATACCGGAAAAACAAAAGAGGAACAGAGTATTGAAAAATCAGATAATGAGGATGCATATGAGGATGTATGCTTTATCTGCAGAAGACCCGAAAGCAAGGCGGGTAAAATGTATAAGCTTCCTAATAATATCTGTATTTGTGAAGACTGTATGCATAAAACAATGGATACGGTCAGCCAGTTTGATTATCAGAATATGCTGAATAATCCTCAGCTTATGAATGAATTGAATAAGAAGAACAGTTTTCCGAATATCAGCTTTCTGAATCTGAATGATTTTCAAAATAATGGAGGAATTCCCAATTCACAGAAAATAAAAAAGAAGAAGGAAAAGCCGGAAAAGGCATCTGAATTTGACATTAATCATATTCCTGCACCGCATAAAATCAAAGCAAAGCTGGATGAATTTGTAATCGGACAGGAGCATGCAAAGAAAATCATTTCGGTTGCAGTGTATAATCATTATAAAAGAGTGGCAGAAGGAGCAATGGATGAAATTGAGATTGAAAAATCAAACATTCTGATGCTGGGACCAACAGGAAGCGGTAAAACATATCTGGTCAAAACACTTGCACGTCTCCTGGATGTGCCGCTTGCCATTGCAGATGCGACGTCTCTCACAGAAGCCGGATATATCGGTGATGATATCGAAAGTGTAGTGTCTAAACTGCTCGCAGCAGCAGATAATGATATAGAAAAAACCGAGCATGGTATTATTTTTATAGATGAAATAGATAAAATCGCCAAGAAAAAGAATACGACATCAAGGGATGTCAGTGGAGAATCTGTACAGCAGGGGATGCTCAAACTTCTGGAGGGTGCTGATGTCGAAGTACCGGTTGGAGCAAACAGCAAGAATGCAATGGTTCCTCTTACTACGGTAAATACCAGAAACATCCTGTTTATTTGCGGTGGAGCATTTCCGGATCTGGAAGATATTATCAAACAGCGCTTGAATAAACAGGCAGGAATCGGATTCAATTCCGATCTGAAAGACAAATATGATAAAGATCCTGATATTCTCAGCAAAGTGATAACAGAAGATCTGAAAAAATTCGGGATGATACCGGAGTTTCTGGGAAGATTGCCGATTGTATGTTCTCTGAATGGTTTAAGCAAGGATATGCTGGTAAAGATACTCAAGGAGCCAAGAAATGCGATTTTGAAACAGTATCAGAAACTGCTTGCTCTCGATGAGGTTGATCTCCAGTTTGATGATGGAGCATTAGAGGCCATAGCGGAGAAAGCACTTGAAAAAGATACCGGAGCGCGTGCGCTTCGCTCTATCATTGAAGAGTTTATGCTGGATATTATGTATGAAATCCCCAAGGATGACAATATTGGAAAAGTTACCATTACGCGTGATTATGTGGAAGGCAAGGGAGGACCCCTTATAGAAATCCGCTCTGATGAAGTGCCTGTGGTTCCAAGAATTCAGCCCCAGATCGGCGGAAAGACAGAACGGGTATGAAAAATGCTGCGTATCTGATGATAATTCCGGCAGTATTTGGAACAGATGTCATGCTCAAAAAAAAGTCTGAAGAGAAGAAGCTTCCAATAGAAAAAGAAGGAAATGATCCCATCATATGGCGAAACTATCATAATACAGGAGCGATGCTCAATTTTGGAGCGGGAAAAAGTTTTGTCAAAGTTTTGTCCTCCGTCTTTACCGCAGCGGTTACGGTATACTTCATCATTACGCTTGGGCATAGAGGGAAGAATCTTTTGAAAGCAGGACTGGCGCTGGTTCTGGGTGGCGCATACAGCAATATGTATGACAGGATGCGCAAAGATTATGTAGTAGATTACATTAGCTTCAGGTGCAGGTGGAAGAGATTTTCCAATATTGTATTTAATATAGGTGATTTTGCAATCATGGCAGGTGCCTTACTGGCTGTCATTGCAACAGACAGATCAGAATAAAAAGCTGCTGTATAATGACCGCTTGGGTTATTGTACAGCAGTTTTTGTGTTTTATATTGTATCGGCAACCTGATTGAGAAAAATATCCACAATTTGTGGATCGAACTGGCTTCCGGAACAAGTCATGATCTCAGAAAGGGCATCTTCTTTTGAACATGCTTTTCTGTAAATTCGATCATTTGTCATAGCATCGTAGGTATCTACAACAGACAGAATTCTGCAATTAACCGGTATCTGCTCACCGCTCAGTCTGGAAGGATATCCGGTCCCATCCCATCGTTCATGGTGATGTAATATTTCATTTGCCACAAAACTCAGCTCGGTTACGTTTGATGCAATGCGATAACCAATCTGGGGATGCGTTTTCATAATATCCCATTCGGAATCGGAGAGTGCTCCCTTTTTTCCGAGAATCTGATCCGGGATACCGATCTTTCCAATATCGTGTAACATGGCAAGCAACTCTAATCGGTTAATCCCTTCAGAAGGCAGGTGCATCGATTCTGCAATCTGAATGCATATTTTAGAAAGACGTACCGTATGTTCTTTTGTCTCCTGACTTTTTTCATCCAGTGTTGTCATCAGTGCATGAATGGTATTTCCCCGAAGGCTTTTACTTTCAAACAGCTTGATGTGATACATTTTTTCTTCTGCTTCCTTTAGAACGCTGTCAGTGGAATCATAAGGATTTTCCTTGATTGCACTTCCGAAAGAAACGCTTACTTCCAAATTCCCATTAATATATTTTGCCTGCAGATTTTTTTTGGCATGTTCGATGATATGTTCTAGCTTTTCGTTTGTTGCATTGGGCACGACAATAACAAATTCATCACCACCCCACCGTATCACGATCTGTTCAGGTTCGGCAATTTCAGATAAGGTGTCGGAAACCGTTATCAGCAGATTGTCCCCGGTTTTATGACCGAAAACATCGTTGGCCATTTTTAATCCGTTTACATCTCCCATGATAAAACCGAGCGGATAAATACTGATGTTTTCAAAACCTTCATAATTATCATAATAAAACCTTCGATTATAGAGATTTGTTAATCCGTCATGGTAACTTAAAAACTCAATTTTTTTCTTTTTTTCCTTTGCATGTGTAATGTCTCGAAAAATGATAACAACACCGTATATATTGCCATTTTTGTCGATAATCGGGTCAGCACTGTCTTCGATCGGAATGAAATTGCCGCTTTTTGTGCGCAGTAAGATATAATCTCCCAACTCCTGTTTTTGGCTTGTTTGAAGAACCTTGTCTACAATGCAGGGAATTTCCTGAAAAGTATGCTCATTTACCATATAAAAAACGTTACGAAATAATTCATTACAAATCTCTTCCAACGTCCAGCCGGTGGACTGAACCGCTGATTTATTCAGATATGTGACATGACCTTCCATGTCAGTTGTAACTACAGCATCGCCGATGGAATCCATTGTGATACGCTGCAGTTCCTTTTCGCGAAATAATTCCTGTTCACTTTCTTCTCTTTTGGTGGCATCCAGAATAATAGAAAAAAGAAATAACTGATCATTGATTTCTATCGGACTGGAATAAACATCAACCAGACGGATATCTCCATTTTTAAGCCGATGCCGGAATAAAAAATATTGTTTGGATTCGCGAACGGCTCTTTGCCTCTGCTCGCGGATTTCTTCATCCGTCAGGGTATTGATTTGCTGAATTTTCATACTGGTCAATTCTTCAAGCGAATATTGATAAAAGTGCAAAGCTGCCGGATTGGCATCTACGATATTGCCCGTATCAGGCTCAATCAGCAGCATACTTGAAGCATTTGCCTGAAACATCAGATCAAATTTTGTGACGGACAGCTGGTTTTCCTTCATCCAGGACTTTAAAAAGAGCGATTCTGTTTCGATAGCAATCACATAATTTTTTGCATTTTCCTGAAACGGAATCATTCTGCAGATCAGTTCTTTTTCTTCATTTCGCCAAAGTGCCCTGCCTTTGAAACTGATTCGCTTATTTTGCAGAATACTTTCCTCGATTTTCGTTTCGTATGTTTTGTAAAACGGTTCTCCCAGAGTGTCAATCAGATGTTTTCCGCTAATTTCATTTGCAGGTATGCCGGTCAGTTTTTGATGAGCGGCATTATTGAAACAATAATGTATTTCGTTATTTTCATATTCCAAAACAGCAACTGCTTCATCAAAATGCTGTATGATAAAGGCCATATATTGTAGTTGCTCTTCATTGATGTGATTGCTTTTGATGTTTGCTTTTTCAAGAAAAGTATTTTCATTTTCCATATGTGCTTCCTCCAAAAAATGAAAAAACGACAAATACATCCCAATAAAATGATAACAGAATACCAAAGCTTTATCAAACGCATAATCGCGTTGCTATATTATATGTGGTAAAAAATATCCTTCAGGTTAATGTGCTGCATCGTACCGGAAGGATATTTTCATTTATTTTATTGTAAATATTAAATTTAATATGAATAACAGTTAAGCGGTAATAAATGTACCGGCTTTTCCTTTTAATGCATCAGATACAGCGGAAAGAGATGTAATCAGAACACTTCCCTCAGGATTTTCGGTAAGGAAAGTAATGGCAGCCTCAATTTTGGGAAGCATGTTTACTTCGCCAAACTCTCCGGCCTGAATATATTTTCCGGCTTCAGCCAGATCCATACGCTCAATGGCAGTCTGGTGATCTGTTTCAAAACCGGTGTAGACACATGGAACGGAAGTCAGTATGACAAGTCTTTCTGCATGAAGATCAGCAGCAAGCTTTCCGGCGATGCTATCCTTTTCTATAACGGCAGAAGCACCTTTTAAATTATGTCCCTGACGCATTACAGGAATTCCGCCGCCGCCGCAGGCGATAACTTCCTGACCGGCATCACAAAGCGCACGGATTGCATCAATTTCCACAATTTCAAGAGGTTTGGGAGCTGCAACGACACGTAAATACCCTTTTCCGGGTTCTTCAATAACAAAATTGCCTTTTTTGATCTCATTTTCAGCATCTTCTTTGGACATATAACGTCCGATTACTTTATTTGGAGAATAAAATGCTTCATCATAGGGATCGACTGTGACCTGTGTCAGAATCGTGCTGACCGGTTTGGATATACCACGGCTTTCCAGCTCACAGTGAAGCGCATTCTGCAGATCATATCCAACATAACCCTGACTCATGGCACTGCAAACGCACATGGGAGCGGGCGTATAGTCAATATAGATACGGTGAAGCTCAGTCATCGCCTTATGAATCATGCTGACCTGAGGTCCGTTACTGTGTGTGATCGTTAACTGATAGCCTGCTTCGATAAGATCGGCAAGTGCTTTTGCAGTCACTTCCACAGCGCTCTTTTGTTCCTGTGTTGTATAGCCGAGGGCTTCGTGTCCCAGGGATACAACAGCCTTTCTGTTCTCCATTATCATTCCTCCACCTATATGATTTTTTATAAAAATATGCCGGTTGAAAAAGCAATTAGCCGAGATTGCAGAATAGTCTCGAACAGATACAGTCACCTCTGCGACCTAAACAGATACAGTCACCTCTGTGACTGAAAGTATTTTGCCGAGATTGCAGAGCAATCTCGAACAGATACAGTCACCTCTGTGACTGAAAGTATTTTGCCGAGATTGCAGAGCAATCTCGAACAGATACAGTCACCTCTGTGACTGTATCTGTTATTATAGTATAAAAAGCTATATAAGAATAGTAAGAAAATGATTGACATACAATTAATCGTGCGCTATACTACAAATCATAATAATCCTAGTTAAATAGTATGATTAAAATAAAAAAGGAGAGAATCATGGCAAATATCAAAACATCAGCAACACAGTTAATTGGAAATACGCCTCTTCTTGAGGTGAAGAATTATCAGAAGAAAGAGAATGCAGAAGGAGCACGTATCCTGGTAAAACTGGAATATCTGAATCCGGCAGGAAGTGTAAAGGATCGTGTGGCGCTTGCAATGATCGAAGATGCTGAGAAAAAAGGCAATATCAAACCCGGAGCAACCATCATTGAACCTACTTCCGGAAATACCGGAATCGGACTTGCATTTGTGGCAGCATCAAGAGGATATAAGGCAATACTCACGCTTCCGGATACCATGAGTGTAGAACGTCGTACGCTTTTGAAGGCCTATGGTGCAGAACTTGTTCTGACAGAAGGCGCACTGGGAATGAAGGGTGCAATTGCCAAGGCAGAAGAACTGCAGAAGACTACACCCAATTCCATTATTCTGGGACAGTTTGATAACCCGGCTAATCCGGCAGCACATAAGGCTACTACCGGTCCTGAAATCTGGAAGGATACAGACGGTCAGGTTGATGTCTTTGTAGCAGGTGTCGGTACAGGCGGAACATTGACAGGTGCAGGCAGCTATCTGAAATCACAGAATCCGGCAATCCGTATTGTTGCAGTGGAGCCTGATTCCTCAGCAGTTCTTTCGGGTGAAAAACCGGGGCCACACAAGATTCAGGGAATCGGTGCAGGATTTGTTCCAAAGGTTCTGGATCAGAATATATATGATGAAATCATCCGTGTAAAAAATGAAGATGCTTTTGCCAAAGGAAAAGAAATTGCTCAGACAGAAGGAATTCTGGTGGGAATCTCATCGGGCGCAGCTCTGTGGGCAGCAACAGAACTGGCAAAACGTCCGGAGTATGCAGGCAAGACCATCGTGGTACTTTTACCGGATTCAGGAGACCGTTATCTTTCCACACCAATGTTTGCCGAAGCCTGAGATATATTTTTTGACGTCAAATGCGCAGTGTGATATATTTTCAATTATATATTGAAATAAAAGAGGTAATTCTATGGGCGCAGAAATGACGGAAAAAGATAGGGATATGGGACAAAATATCATGATTCAGACCGTAAATGTCAGTAAAACCTTTTCCGGTAAAGAGGGACAGGTTGAGGCACTGAAAAATATCAGTCTGGATATATATAAGGAAGATATTTTCGGAATCATCGGTATGAGCGGAGCCGGTAAATCGACCCTTGTGCGTTGCCTGAATTTTCTGGAAAGACCAACTTCAGGACAGGTATATGTAGAAGGTAAAGATTTATCTGCTTTGACGGAGAAACAGCTTAGAAACGAGCGGACGCAGATTGCAATGATTTTTCAGCATTTCAATCTGCTGATGCAACGGAATGTGCTGGACAATGTTTGCTTTCCGATGGAAATTATTGGTATGAGTAAGGCCAATGCCAGAAAAAGAGCAGTTGAACTGCTGGAAGAAGTAGGACTGGAAGACAAGGCACGGAGTTATCCGGCACAGTTATCCGGAGGGCAGAAGCAGAGAGTTGCAATTGCAAGAGCACTTGCAACGGAACCGAAGATTCTTTTATGTGATGAGGCGACAAGTGCGTTGGATCCTACGACCACAAAGTCAATTCTGGAACTGCTCAGAGAAATTAACCGGAAACACGGAATTACGATTGTGATCATTACACATGCAATGTCTGTTGTACAGGAGATCTGCAACAGAGTTGCGATTATTGATAATGGGGAACTTGCAGAAACAGGAACTGTGCTGGAGGTTTTCTCCAGACCAAAGAGCCATGCGGCCAAAAAGCTTGTTTTTCCGGATGGCGGAGACAGCAGTGTAGCAGAAATGCGAGGCAGACGCTGCATCCGTATTGTTTTCTCTTCAAATTCATCTTTTGAACCTGTGATCGGGAATATGGTATTGCATTGCAATGCTCCCGTGAATATATTACTGGCAGATACGCGTGATATTGGCGGAATTGCACAGGGGCAGATGATTCTGCAGCTTCCGGAGGAAGAACAGACGGCGGCCAGAATGATACAATATCTGCGGGACAGAAATCTTGGAGTAGAGGAGCTGGATGGATATGTTGGCTGAATTTTGGCAGGATTACGGACAATTGCTTGCGCAGGGAACAGGCACAACTTTATATATGACCCTGGCATCTACATTAATGGCATATGTTCTGGGAATTCCGATGGGGATTATTTTGGTGGTAACAGCACCTGGCGGACTTCGTCCGAACGCAGTTATTTATAAGATTATGGATTTTGTAGTTAATATTGTCAGAAGTGTTCCCTTTTTGATTTTACTGATCATGATTATGCCGTTTACCAGATTGATTGTTGGAAAAAGTTATGGCTCGACTGCAACGGTAGTACCGCTTGTGGTATCAGCGGCACCTTTTATTGCCAGAATGGTGGAATCTTCCCTTCTGGAAGTCGATCACGGCGTGATTGAGGCAGCACAGAGCATGGGAGCAAGTAACTGGGTAATCATTTCAAAAGTCATGCTTACGGAAGCCAGAACCTCACTGATTGTCGGTGCGACAATCGCGCTTGGAACGATCCTCGGGTATTCTGCAATGGCGGGAACGGTCGGCGGAGGCGGACTGGGAGATATCGCAATACGGTACGGCTATTACAGATATGAAACGGGAGTCATGCTGATTACAGTGGTTCTGCTGGTACTTTTGGTACAAATCATGCAGGCGATCGGTATGAAGATCAGTAAGAAGCTGGATAAGCGGATTACCGGCTGAACAGAAGTAAGTGTGAAAGGTCCGGGTATACATTGTTTATCAGACACAGGATCGGTGCTGCGCACGATCCTGCTGTCATGAAATAATCCTACAGAGCAAGCCGCAGCAGGAGGAAAATTATGAAAAAGAAGGTTTTATCTGTATTACTGCTAAGTACCCTTGCAATTTCAGTCCTGAGCGGATGCGGTACATCCAAAACAGGTTCTGCATCCGGAACAGCAACGGCTTCTTCTGATGTTAAGCAGACAGACAGTACACAGGCATCTGCGTCAGTAGCAAGTAAGGGAAAGATTACGGTAGCAGCGACAGAGGTTCCGCATGCGGAAATCCTTGAAGCTGCAAAACCCATTCTGGCAAAAGAAGGCTGGGATCTTGAAGTGACAGTATTTGAAGACTATATTCAGCCGAATCAGGTCGTTGCATCCGGAGAAATTGACTGCAATTATTTTCAGCATCAGCCTTATCTGGATGAATATAATAAGGAAAACGGAACAGATCTCGTTGCCGTTGGCTGGATTCATTATGAACCGCTTGGAATTTATCCGGGTAAATCTTCTGATCTGACGAATATTCCCGACGGAGTCAAGATCGCCGTTCCAAACGACACAACGAATGAGGCAAGAGCATTACAGCTGCTGCAGGATAATGGAATCATCAAACTGAAGGATGGTGTAGGACTGAATGCGACAGCGAAGGATGTAATAAAGGATCAGTCTCATAATGCAGAGATCGTAGAACTGGAAGCTGCGCAGGTCGCACAGCATGCAACCGAAGTTGATTATATGGTTCTGAACGGCAATTATGCGATGCAGGCAGGCTTAAATGTGGAAAAGGATGCGCTTGCATATGAGAAATCCGATTCAGAAGCTGCCAAGACATATGTAAATGTAATTGCAACAACTTCCAAAAACAAGGATAGCGAAGGAATAAAGGCACTTGTTGAGGTACTTAAATCTGAGGAAATCACGAAATTTATCAATGATAAGTATCAGGGCTCGGTTGTGCCGTATGACGGAACAGCATTGCAGTAAAAAGATTGTTATATAAAAAACGGGAGAAAATCTGAAAAATGATTTTCTCCCGTTTTTTATTTCGATTTTGACTGTTCAGTTGAGAAGTGCTGCATCTGTATTACAATTCTGCATCCGATACTCCTTCGGTGTCAGCCCGGTTTTTTTCTTAAAAATGCAGTTAAAATAACTTTGCGAACTGAAATTCAGCAGATTACTGATTTCCAGATAGCCAAGATCTGAGTGTTGGAGAAGGCGTTTTGCTTCATCAATGCGCATATCCTGCATGAAATCGGTAATAGAAGAGCCGGTCTCTTTATTAAAAAGTGCAGACAGATATTTGGGTGAAAGATGTATTTCATCAGCCAGTTCTTCCAGTGTGATTTTGTCGGGCATCCGCTCAATGATCTTCTGAATACATTTATTGACCAGAGGGCTATAATCCGCTTTTGTATAGGTAGAGATTCTGTGCGTGCAGTTAGAATATTCACACAGACAGTTTCCGGTAAGTTCAATCAGATGTCCGATATTTTTGCAATTGCGGATTTGCTCCGCATATGTACTGTACAGATAGTAGGCGGGATCTGTTCCATATCCGCCTTCCAGAGCGGATAAACGGGCAATGGTCATGAGCTCGGTTGCACGGATGATACATTCCTGGATAGAAGAGCGGATCGGAAAAAGAAAATCCTGATTTTTCTCATCCTGCAAAAAAAGATATAAACGGTAAATATTACCCTTTCGGATATAATAACGAAGGCATTCTTCTTTTTCATGTAATTCGGAAACAGAGAATCCGGTATAACGGGAGCGACAGGCTTCCGCGGAATACTGCAGTTCATCATGCAATTTTTCATTTCGTGGAATCCGTTTCAGCAGAGAAGAAAAGTCCGGCGGAATAATTTCGCAATATTTTTGCAGAAATTCAGACATTTCATGTAAAAAGACTTCCAGCGTAGAGACTGGTAACAAGTCAGCAAGAATTGGTCTCTGGTCTTCGAAAACTGCTTTTCGGAAAGAAAACTGATCCCAGATTCGTTCTGTTGGTTTAGCTGGAAGCACGGGACCAACCAATACGGTATAATTCGTTCTTTTACTGATCGGAAGCGTAAAAGCATAGTAAGTTTCAAAGGGGTAGTCAAGAATAAGACGATATCCGTCAACTGCAGAAGCAACAATGTAATTGCGGACAAGTGGCTTTAGAACATCCATTAAATGAAGCAGAACAGGCGTTGTGAAATTGGTGAAACACAGTTCCAGATTCTGATTGTAGATCCAGACAGGCATATGACTCTTCCTGTAATAGGAATACAGGGAATCCTGCAGCTTTTTCAAATTGATAGCCATATTATATCCTCCCAACGGACTATATAATATTACAATATAAATAGGAAAAACTCAACTAAAATATGTCATGTTGACATAATAATGAAAATAAGTATGAGAATAATTAACAAACAAAATGTAAAAAATAAAAAAAAAACAACCAGATTATACAAAATTGTTCGGGATATTTTTTTAAAAAAACGGAAATTTTGATATAAAAGATGTCTGGTTCAATCTATGATAAGTACAACGAGTCATACGGAGACTCATAAATGATGAAAGGGAGGCTTATATGAAGAAAAGAACCGAAAAACTGATGTCGATTCTGATGATTTCTGCTATCACAGTATCTATGATGGCAGGTTGCGGATCATCAACATCCAGCACAAGCGAGACAAGCTCTGAAAGTGCAGCTTCAACGGAGGCCAGCGCAGCACCAGCTGCTGCAGCATCTACCGCAGCCAGCACAACTGAGACAGCATCCACAGATGATGGATCGACACCAAGAAATGAAACATTGTATTTTGCAGGACAACAGTGGGGATCTGTAAACGATTATAATCCGATGTCGGCAAACTCAAACAATGCAATGGTAATCAGCCAGACTGATTATGCACGTGTTCTGGTATATGAGACACTGTATATGTACAATCCGTTGGATGGTTCCGTAAAAGGACTTTTGGCAACAGGAGATCCTACATGGAATGCAGATACTACAGAAATGACTGTAAAGCTGAATCCGGATGCAAAGTGGAGTGATGGCACACAGGTTACGGCAGATGATGTTGCCTACACATTTGCATCACATGTAAAGTATCAGTCCTCTACAGGAACTGATTATTCCAACTACATTGACAGTGTAGAAGCCAAGGATCCGACAACTGTTGTATTCAAGGCTAAACTGGATGACAAGGGTAAAGCAGTTAACCCGCTTAAAGTAAAAGATTATCTTCCAAAAGTATATGTAATGCAGAAAGCATATCTGCAGACTGTTGAAAAGAGAAACGGTAACGATGCAGATAAGATCAAACAGGACAGAATGGAAGACCTTGTTGCTTCCGGACCGTACAAGCCATTTGTAGAAAATGATCAGAAGATCGTTCTGCAAAGAGATGATAATTACTGGGGTCAGGCAGCTTCCATGTGGGGAAAACTTCCTGCTCCGAAATATATTGCACATGTAATCTACAAGGATAATGCAGCAGGTCAGGTAGCTCTTCAGCAGGGCGAAGTTGATGTTTGCCAGGAATTCCTTACAGATGTTCAGGATATGTGGTTAAAGGATAATCTCCCGATTTCCACATGGCTCGACGATGCGCCTTATGGACTGTGCACAACAATGCCGACAGCTTTCTTTAATACAACAAAGGCCGGACTTGACAATGTAACAGTACGTAAAGCAATTGCAATGGCAGTTGATTACGATCAGATCATTGCATCTGCAATGTCAGGTCAGTCTCCTACATTTGATCAGTATCCGCGTTCTATCATGGGACCTCTTGACAGTGAGCAGGCAATGGTAGACAAGGATGCACTCAAAGAGCTGCAGTGGAAGAACGCAGATGTTGACGGCGCAAAGAAACTGCTTGATGATGCAGGAATCAAAGATACAAACGGCGACGGAATCCGTGATATTGACGGCAAGAATCTTTCCTATAAGGCTGAGTGCCCGAATGGCTGGTCAGACTGGAATGCAGCACTTGAAATTGTTGCAGCAGCTGGTAAGAGCATTGGTATTGATATTACGACCTACTTCCCGGAAGCAAATACCTATTATGATGATATGACAACCGGTAAGTTTGATATCTGTATGTGGACATCACCGGGAGCATCCGTATCCAATCCATGGAGCCGTGCAATGTTCTTCATGAGTTCCAAATATGCAGATCTGGATGTTAACTGGAGTGGTAACTTCGGACATTATAAGAATAAGGATGCTGAAAAGCTTCTGGAAGCAATTCCTGGAGAAACAGATCAGGCTAAGCTGAAATCAGATTATACAGAACTGAGTAAGATCATGCTGACTGATGTTCCCTGCTTCGCACTGATGTATCGTCCTGGTGTGTTCTATACTGTAAATGAATCTGTATGGACCAATTATCCGCAGGCTGATGATGGCAGAAACATTCCGCCTATGGATTGCACAGATGGATATGGAGTTGCAGCATTGTATGATCTTCAGCTGGTAACTAAGTGATCACTGCCTGAAGGCAGACAGATGAATACATGATTGCATGCGGCGGAAGCTGAATTCATGAGAAGGTAACTGAGGGAGTTGCCGGAAAAAATTCCGGTAGCTCCCTTTTTATATAAAATCATGGAAAAGCTTGACGTATGCATAAAAGCCTGAAACGGGGGTGACTATTTTGAAAGGGTACAAAAAATATTATGGTCAGAAAATATTCTGGTATTTCCTGACATTGGTTTTTGCCATAGTACTGAACTTTGTTCTTCCGCGGTTGATGCCAGGTGATCCGGTATCTGCTATTGCATCCAGATCAATCAATGGTATGCAGGACTCTACCGCAATACAAAAAGTATATCAGGACTATGCAGAAAAATTCGGTGTAAATAAGCCGATGATTGAACAGTTTGTTATATGGCTGAAAAATGCGGTTCGGGGGGACTTTGGCGTTTCCTTCAGTCAGTATCCGAGAACGGTTGCAGATATTATATCTTCTTCAGTATGGTGGACAGTTGCGCTGCAGCTTCCTGCTATTATTGTCGGATGGTTCCTTGGTAATCTTCTTGGAGCAGTTGCGGCATATATCAAAGGTGTGTTTGATAAGGCAATTCTTCCGCTGTTCCTTTTTGTCAGCAACATTCCGGCATTTGGTATGGCGACGATCTTACTGTTCATTTTTGCTATCAGGCTTGGAATTGCGCCCAGTAGCGGTGGTTATGGATTTGATCTGATTCCGAATGCCAGTTGGACATTTGTTAAGTCAGTAATTGTGCATTATCAGCTGCCATTCTGGTCAATTGTGCTGATTACAATCGGTGGACAGGCAATTGGTATGCGTTCCATGTCAATTTATGAATTAAATGCAGATTATGTAAAATATTCCCGTTTCCTTGGAATCAAGGACAGAAAGATTGTAGGATATGTATTCCGAAATGCAATGCTTCCGCAGATTACAGGACTTGCTCTTTCTCTTGGAACAATGATCGGAGGCGCGCTGGTTGCTGAAATCATATTCAGTTATCCGGGTCTTGGAACTACGATGCTGACTGCAATCAAAGGTCAGGATTATCCGCTTTTGTCTGCATGTACCCTGATCATTACCATTATGGTACTGATTGCAAATCTGGCGGTTGAGCTTCTCTACGGTATTATCGATCCCAGAGTCAAAGCTAATCAGCAGGATTAAGGAGGACGTGCAAAATGAAAAATACAATCAAGCAGGTATTTCACTCCGGAAAATTTCTGGTGGGATTCGTTATATTTGTTGCAATTCTTTTGATGTGCATGATTTACCCTTTGGTGGTCACGAACAATCCGCTTGAAATGGTTGGGAATGGTAATTTCTTTAAGCCTGGAACCTATATTTCACAGGAAGAATCGGCTACGGAGGAACCCTATTCACTCAACATCGATTCTTCGGCAAGCAAACTGCAGTCTGCACTCAGTGTAGAAGATCTTGCAGCGATGCAGCAATGGCTGATTAAGTTTGGTGGAGTCAAAGAGTCTGATATTAATGTTACAGATACAAATGAAATGGTTAAACTGTGGCAGGCACATTATGATGCAACAGTAAAACAGACAGGACTGACTGCTGCAAAAAAGAAGTATTATGTGCGTCTGGATAAATCAATTACTGCTGCAGTTAAGGATACCGGTGTCATTGTTGCAGACAAGGACGCTGATACAGGGGCACTGACAGAATCCAAAACGATCAAAGGCACTGATTATATCAATACTGCAGACATTTCAAATTCAAGAACATTTATCCTTGGAACAGATAACTTCGGACGTGATGTTCTCACAGAACTGATTGCTGCAACCATTTCTTCATTGAAAATCGGACTGGTAGCAGGACTGATTGCAACAGCAATCGGACTTCTGCTGGGACTTCTGGCAGGATATGTCGGCGGACTTCCGGATAATCTGATTATGTTTGTGACCAACCTGTTTACGGTTATTCCATCTTTTGTCATTCTGATCCTGATTTCCTACAGCGTCGGAAATGCGGCAAGAGGCATTATGATGGTCGCACTGATCATTGGACTGACTTCATGGCCCTGGACGACAAGATCAGTACGCTCACAGGTTATTTCACTCAGAAACCGTGATCACGTAAATCTGTCCAAATTATCGGGTCACAGTATGATGAGAATTATCTTTACGGATATTCTTCCCTACATTGCATCATATGTAGTTATGGCAATGATCCTGCAGATTTCTTCAGGAATTCTTGCAGAAGCACAATTGTCTATGATCGGACTTGGCCCTGCGACTACAACGACAGCGACCCTGGGCCTGATGATGAACTGGGCAATGCAGTATTCGGCACACCTTAATGGCAGCTGGTGGGCATACTTCCCGGTTGTTATTATGATCGCACTGATTTCTTTCTCACTGAACCTGATGAATACAGGACTTGATCAGGTATTTAATCCGCAGCTTCGTGACTAGAGCAGATTTTTGTTGAGAAAGGGAAAAATTTTCAGTGTGGTGACACGGAAAGGAAGAATGTATGGGAAAAACAATGCTGGAAATCAATCATCTGAAGACGAAATACATTACAAGGTTTAATGAGGATGTATATGCGGTAGATGATGTTTCCCTCAAAATAGAAGAGGGTAAATCACTTGGTATCGCAGGTGAATCCGGATGCGGAAAATCTACCCTTGCACTTAGCCTGATGGGCTATTATTTTGCACCGTTACATTATATCAGCGGAGAGATTATCGTTGATGGTGTTAAGATTTCAGATATGAAACCGGAACAGGTAAGGCATAAGATACTGGGAAATGAAATTGCTTATATTCCACAGGCAGCTATGAACGCACTGAATCCGACGCAGAAGATTATCAATTTCATTGAAGATGTTATGCATGCACATGGAATCAAGATGACCAAACAGGAAATATATGATATGGCGAGGGAACGGTTCGCAGAACTGGGTCTGCCGGAGGATGTGTTACAAAAACATGCGGTTGAATTATCCGGTGGTATGAAACAGCGTACTGTCATTGCGATTTCAACGATTCTGTCTCCGAAAGTTCTGATTGCGGATGAACCGTCCTCTGCACTGGATGTTACTTCTCAGAAAATGGTTATCCGTATGATGCGTGATCTGATGGAAAAAGGCTACATTAAATCCATGATCTTTATCACACATGAACTTCCGCTTTTATATAACGTAACGGATGATATCATGGTCATGTATGCCGGGCAGATGGTAGAAAAGGGATCAGCAAAAGAAATGGTCTTTGATCCGGTTCATCCTTATTCAAAGGGACTCATGGGATCGATCATCGTACCGGAAAAAGGAGTCAGAGATCATAAACTGGCGGCAATCCCAGGGACACCGCCTAACCTGAAGAACCCGCCGAAAGGCTGCCGCTTTGCGGAAAGATGTCCATATTGTACGCCGACATGTACGGCAATGTCGATAGATGAAAAGGCCTTTGATAATGAACGTATGTATCGTTGTCTGATGTCAATTCGGAAGATAAGGGAGGTATATGGAAATGGCGATGGAGAATGAAAAAAAACCCTGTCTGAGCGGAAGAGGCGTCACAAAGATATTTGGTGTCGGAAACAAACAGACGGTCGCAGTAGACCATGTTGATTTCGACTTCAATGAAGGTGAGATCGTATCCATTGTAGGCGAATCAGGTAGCGGAAAGACAACGTTATCCAAAATGCTGTTAGGTCTGATCAGCGTATCTGAAGGAGACATTCTTTATCAGGGTGCGTCACGTGATATCAGCACCAATATGAAGAGAAAAGAATACTGGAAAAATATTCAGCCGATATTCCAGGATCCGTTTTCTTCCTATAATATTTTTTATAAAATCGATTCTGTTTTATTGGACTGTCTGAACATGCGGGGGTGCAGAAATCTTCCTTATGAGCAGAAGGTTGAAATGATGACAGAGGCCTGCAGCTTTGTAAATCTGAAATTTGCAGAGTTGACCAATAAATATCCGTTTGAATTATCAGGTGGACAGATGCAGCGTCTGATGATTGCCAGAATCTTTTTACTAAAGCCAAAGATCCTGATGGCAGATGAACCGACTTCCATGATTGATGCATGCTCCAGAGCAACGATTCTGGATATGCTTCTGAAACTGCGTGACGAAATCGACATGACTGTCATTTTCATCACACATGATATTGGTCTGGCATATTATATTTCTGATAAGGTATATATCATGGAACATGGCAAATTTGTTGAATCAGGTCCTGCAGAGGATGTCATTATCAATCCGAAGGATTCCTATACAAAACGTCTGATCAGTGATGTACCGAAGATTTATGAAAAGTGGGATCTGGATACAGTGTTAAAAAAATAATTTGATGAAACTAAAGAATGCGGATCAGCTGTAAAAAACGGCCGATTCGCATTTTCTATTTCAAAATTATGTTATGCAATATATGCGGGAAACGTTTATAATAGTCAGATAGAGTATAAAGATAAGAGGAACTGATATGGCAAACAGTGCAACAAAAGATCTGACAAATGGTTCTCCCATGAAATTGATTCTTGGATTTTCACTGCCGCTTCTGGGTGGGGTACTTTTTCAACAGTTCTATAGTCTGATTGATACCATGATCGTAGGCAAGTTTCTGGGAAAAGAGGCACTTGCAGGAGTCGGATCTACGGGTGCAATCAATTTTATGATCATCGGATTTTGCATGGGTGTATGTAACGGATTTGCGATTCCGATTTCACAGCGTTTTGGAGCAAAAGATTATGTAAGTATGCGCAAATTTGCTGCACACAGTATATATCTTGCAATTGTATTTGCTTTGATTATGACGATTCTGGCAAGTGTATTCTGCAGACAGATTCTGATATGGATGAATACACCGGCAGATGTTATAGAATATGCTTATTCTTTTATTCTTATAATTTTCATAGGGATTCCCGCTATTTATATGTACAATCTGCTGTCCGGATTTTTGAGAGCACTGGGAGACAGCAGGCATCCGGTTATTTTTGTGGTGGTAGGTTCAGCAACCAATATTGTGCTGGATCTGTTCTTCATTTTGGTACTGCATATGGGAGTAGAAGGGGCAGGGATTGCAACCGTAATTTCACAACTGGTATCAGGAATCTGTTGCCTGATATTCATATTGCGTAAAATGGAGATCATGCATATCCGAAAAAATGAATGGAAAGTTGATCATTCTTATTTTGGCACATTGTGTGCGATGGGAATTCCCATGGGATTGCAGTACTCTATCACGGCGATTGGAAGTGTGATTTTGCAGGTTGCGATCAATGGATTGGGCTCTGATGCTGTAGCGGCTGTTACAGCGGCCAGTAAGGTCAGCATGCTCTTTTGCTGTCCGTTTGATGCAATGGGATCAACGATGGCTACCTATGCAGGACAGAACGTGGGAGCCAGGAAACTGAACCGTCTTGGAAGCGGTTTGAAGGCATGTATCAAGCTGGGAGTGACTTATGCGATATTTGCCTTTATCATATTATTCTTTTTCGGGGACAAATTCGCAATGCTGTTTCTTGATTCAAACGAGACGACAGTGCTTGCGCATGCACGAATCTTTCTGGTTCTGAACAGTGCTTTTTATGTTCCACTGGCACTGGTAAATATTATCAGGTTTACAATACAGGGGATGGGATTTTCGATGTTTGCGATTCTGGCGGGTGTGTGCGAGATGGCAGCAAGAACAGCTGTGGCACTTATCCTGGTTCCGCTGATCGGTTTTACAGGAACATGTCTGGCAAGTCCATTTGCCTGGATATGCGCAGATATATTCCTGATTCCGGCATTTATACATGTACGCAAGCGACTGAAAAAAATGTTTGAAGTATGTACGGATTAATCTATCTGAGGCTGCTGATTGGAACCATCCGTTTTGTTAGTGGAATCTGCATTTAACTTACATATTTTCCGGTCATAGGTCAGAATACCGTTTACTTCTTCCTCAACATCGCTGAGCTGGGTATAAACGATACCACATAAGCCTTTTGCAATCAGTGGTCTGACTTCATTGTTGATAAAATTCTGATATGCGATAGCAAAGGCTTCTCTGCTATCGTATTTTTTATATCCGTAAACCCTTTCAACACTTGCATGATCCGGAATGCGACATGCATAGCCGCCACATTCGGAGATGATAAAGGCGCGTTTGTGTGAGTCGTTTTCTACGGTGAGCCTGCGGAAATAATTGTGCACACTACGATAACTTCCGGTTCCCTGATCAAACCATCCGCTTGCCTGATCAATCGGGCGGCTTGAATCCAGCTGCGCAGCTATTTTTGTCATGCTCCTGGCATTGAATTGTCCCCATCCTTCGTTGAAAAGTACCCAGGTTGCAATGCTGGGAACATTATAAAGATAGTCAATGGTACAACGCATTTCAATGACCCATTGCTGTCTTCCTTCCCGGGAAGTGCGGGACAGCATTGGATAATTGATCCGGTTATCCGGAATATGACCAAGCAGATCAGGGAAAAGTGTAGGAAGATATGTTAAAAGCGGCTTGGAGTAGGAAGAGCCACCGCTGACCATGTCCTGCCACACGATCATGCCAAGCCTGTCGCAGTGATAGTACCAGCGGGCGGCTTCAATTTTGGCATGCTTGCGGAGCATATTAAAATGAAGTTTCTTCATTTGCATAATATCATAAATATATGCTTCATCTGAAGGCGCCGTGTATAATCCATCCGGCCAGTAGCCCTGGTCCAGTACACCCCATAGAAAATAAGGTTCATGATTGAGACAGAATAACGGTAAGCCTTTCCAGTTTTGTTCAATAGAGAAACAGCGCATAGCGCAGTAGGAAGTGATATGATCATCTCCTGCAGAGATCTGTAAAGGATACAGATAGGGATCTTCCGGACTCCAGTGATGTACATGGTGCAGCTTCAGATGCAGAACGGTTCTGAAGCAAAGGGTGGAATGATTACAGGGAAAGGTGTCAGAACCGGTCATAGCATGGTCGGTCTCTTTCTCCAGAGGATCCGAAATAATGGCAGTTTCGTCAGAAGCATCAGCACTGCAGCTTTCTTCCGGGATACAGATTTGGGCATGAACAGATACCGGTGCATTTGTATCAATGGTCAGATGAATCATGGAAAGATCGTAATCCGGCTGGATATGCATTTTGCAGATATATACTTCCGGAACCCATTCCAGCCAGACGGTCTGCCAGATACCGCTTTGTGCCGTATAATACATTCCACCCCGTTTGCGTGTCTGTTTACCGCGGCTGTGCCAGGAAGTATCGGTCACATCCTGCACACATACTTCAAGTACATTATCCTGTCCGGATTTTTTGCGCAGGTTATCAGTCAGATCAACCGTAAAGGGCAGATATCCCCCTTCATGTATACATAAAAGCTCCTGGTTCAGATATATTTCCGCATGTTGGTCTACTGCGCCAAAATGGAGAAGCAGACGATCTCCGTTTGCAGAAGGTGAAAGCGCGGGAAGAAACTTCCGGTACCAGAGATATTGATTTGGAAGCAAAGTCCGTTCTACGCCGGATAGAATGCTTTCAGGAGAAAAAGGAACCAGAATCTGCCCCTCAAAGCATGCAGGATGAATATGAAGCGGGGTAATGGAATAGTCCCAATAACCATTGAGACAAAAATAATTGTCCCGAACAAACTGAGGCCTTGGATATTCGGGAAGAACATGGGATGGATCCAGATGCTCACCCCAGACAGTAGTCAGGCGCGCAAGTACGTCATCTTCGTGGGTACGGTCAATATTCTGAACGGCATCTATCAGATCCATTATACATTGTTCCTTTTGCCCGAAGCGGCAATCAGATCCTGATAAAAAGCGGCAAGAGAAGCTTCAACATAAGAGTTCAGCCACAACATCGGGATGATCAGCGTGATAATACACAGAAGAAAAAGAGGAATAAAGCTAAGCAGCATACGCAGCATACGCCACTTATTGCCCTGCATCAGACGGATACTGGTTTTTAATATGTCAGGAACCGTTTTGTCCGGATAATCCTGCAGAATATAAAAGGACTGTGACAGCATCAGTGCAACAAACAGGTATGCAAGTAAGAAAACAAAATCAATCGAATAGGATATTGCTGCATGATAAGATTTTCCGGAAATGTAATCGTAAAAGATTCCGGGTAAAGAACAGACAAGATCTGCCAGAGAAAAAGCAAGCTGTATCAGGATTGCCTTATCCGGATGCTGACGAAATCCAAAGAAAAGATCACTGGCAGTAACCGGCTGGTCATAGATAACATTCATATACAGATAGGCATTTCCTGATATCAGGATTCCCATAAAGAGCTCAATCAGGAACAGAATGACACGATAGAAAATAATGCTGAGCAGACTGTCGGGATTTACCTCCATCAAAGCAAAAGAAGAAAGAAATAGGGTGGTTGCAAGAAGCATGAGCGCGGCACCGATTGTTGTGCCATATTTTCCAAGCAGCTGTTTTTTTGCGGTCGCCTTAATTTCAGCGGTTGTCTTATACTGTTTCATATCAATCCTGTCTCCTTATACTGCCAGATCAATATTTGCGCCGCGATATTTATTGGCGGCATCGGAAGATTTCATATTGGTCTGATAAGGATTGCTTTCATTATAGTATTTAATCTGTGTTGTTGTCGTTCCGCCGGAAACATAGGTACGTCCGCATTCCGGGCAGACAGCAGTGTGCAGCTGAACCGAGCATTGCAGAACTTTGCCGTTGTTCTGTTCAGCTTTATTATAGGCGTTGGATACATGTTCCTGCTCATGTCCCTTTACCACGGAGGCAGCAGACTGCGGATCGATATGCGCAGCCGATTTAAAGGAGACCATTTCGTCAGAACCGTCCTGATATTTACGGTTTTTACAGGTTTCGCATTCAGCAGGAGAGGACTTTTTGCCTGATTCCCTGACCTCTGACTGACCGGGATTCACAATGGAAGAAGACTGGTCAGATGAAGAACTGCTGTAAGGTGTTATACCATATCCGGTTGTATTCCCTGTAGAAATGCCACTTACAGAACTCATAATGTCCTCCCCCTTTCTGAAGAACATTGTAAAAAACAATGAGAAATTCTGATTTTCATCTCAGACGTTACTGCCAAAACTGACACCGAGATCATTTTCAATCTGCTTCAGCATATCATCAAAGCTGATACCGTTCATCTCTTCCGATATGGTATTCAGCTGTTTACGAAGAGACGGATCTGTCATCACAGTATGAAAACTGGAGATCATAACGGAATATCCTGCGACGATGCCGATCAATGAAAATGCAATGGCTTTTTTTGCCTGCGAAAGCATTTTTTTATTGTTTCCTTTTGACAAAATCGCCATCATAATCGATATACCCGCCAGAATCAGACCGAGTCCGCCGGACATGCACAGAACCACAGAAGATATACCCAGACCAATTGCCAGAACAGCAAGATTGTATCCGGGATCCATTGGATTTGGAGTACGCTGTGAAGGCTCTTCCCTGTTCTGGTTACCATATTCATTTTCCCAGGGATTTTTCCCGTTTCTGTTTTCGTCCATATACCAGCCTCGTTTTCTATTTTATAGCCAATAAAATTATACAACCAATGCAAACAGTGTACACTTATCTATTTTTAGATTAGCATAGAACCCTTTTTTTTTCAACCGGCGTATGATCCTGTGACTTGTCAAAAACAGGACGAAACGTCTATAATAAGACAGCATCAAACAGAACCATAATTAATAGATAAGCAGGAGAATTTCATGGATATTATTTTAAAACTGAAAGAAGAACTCGGCGTTGAAAAATGGCAGGTGGAAGCTGCTGTAAAGCTGATCGACGAGGGAAACACCATTCCCTTTATTTCCAGATACCGGAAGGAAGTAACGGGATCATTAAATGATGAAGTCCTCAGAAATCTGGATGAACGTCTGAAATATCTGCGCGGACTGGAAGAAAAGAAACAACAGGTCTTAAGCAGCATAGAGGAACAGGGGAAACTGACACCTGAACTGAAAGAAAAGATTATTTCCGCAGAAACGATGGTAGCGGTGGATGACCTTTACAGACCATACAGGCAGAAACGCAAAACCAGGGCGAGTGTGGCACGTGAAAAGGGACTGGAAGGACTTGCGCGGATCATTCTGGAACAGGAAACGAAGATACCCCTTGCAGAAGAGGCGGAAGCCTATGTTCATCCGGATGAGGAAAAAGACAAGGCGGTAAAGGATGTTGCGGAAGCGCTGCAGGGTGCAAAGGATATTATCGCGGAAGAGATTTCCGACAATGCAGATTATAGGAAATATATTCGGGAAGAAACGTTCGAACAGGGGATTATGACCAGTACTGCAAAGGATGAGAAGGCAGAAAGCGTTTATGAAATGTATTACGCTTACGAAGAACCTGTAAAAAAAGTGCTTGGACATCGAATTCTGGCTCTTAATCGGGGCGAAGCAGAAAAATTTCTGAACGTAAAGATCACAGCACCGGAAGAACAGATTCTGATGTTCCTGAATAAAAAGCTGCTCAAAAATGACAATCCTGTCACGGAACCAGTTATCAGAGAGATCACAAAAGATGCATATGAAAGACTGATTGCACCTGCTATTGAAAGAGATATTCGAAATGAGCTGACAGAGAAGGCAGAAAGCAGTGCCATAACCGTGTTTGGCAAGAATCTGGAACAACTTCTGATGCAGCCTCCGATCACCGGAAAAACTGTATTGGGATGGGATCCTGCTTTTCGCACAGGCTGCAAGCTTGCGGTAGTGGACCCCACAGGGAAGGTTCTTGATACGAAGGTTATTTTCCCGACAGCGCCCCAGAATAAGGTCGAAGAAGCAAAGACAGAACTGAAAAAACTGATCAAAAAATATAATGTGGATCTGATCTCTGTCGGAAACGGAACCGCTTCCAGAGAGTCGGAACAGGTAATCGTCGATCTGATCAAAGAAGTGGACAGACCGATTCAATATGTCATTGTAAATGAAGCAGGTGCATCCGTATATTCTGCCAGTAAACTGGCAACCGAAGAATTTCCGCAGTTCGATGTCGGACAAAGAAGTGCGGCGTCTATTGCACGGCGTTTGCAGGATCCGCTGGCAGAGCTGGTCAAAATCGATCCGCAGTCAATCGGAGTAGGCCAGTATCAGCATGATATGAACCAGAAAAAGCTCGGAGAGGCACTTGGCGGTGTTGTGGAAGACTGTGTAAACAAGGTCGGCGTTGATCTGAATACGGCTTCCGCACCACTTCTGGAATATATTTCGGGTATCAGCAAAGTGATTGCCAGAAACATCGTAGATTATCGGGAACAGAACGGAAGATTTCGGGGCAGAAATCAGCTTCTGAAAGTACCAAAGCTTGGACCGAAGGCGTATGAGCAGTGCGCAGGATTCCTGCACATTCAGGATGGCAAAAATCCGCTCGATGCTACCAGTGTGCATCCCGAGTCCTATCAGGCAGCACAGGCACTGATGGAGAAACTTGGAATTACCATGGAAGATGTCCGTGCCGCACAGAAACATTCTGCGGTTCAGACTAAGCCTGTAAAGACAGCACCGGTACAGAATGAATCCGGTATGAACAGGAAGACAGAAAAACAAAAGAAACAGGTTGTGATCCATAACACCAGTACTGCAATGGGTAGAGCACTGGCAGAGGCACTTGGAACAGCAGTTCTTGAGAATAATATACAGCAAAAAGAATCTGTAAGAGCAGACGGCAATACAGCAGGTAAAACTGCAGAAATGAATCAGGCATTCTCCGGAACCGGTACAGGAACGCTGTTGCGCAAAATAGGTGATAAAAAGAAAATGGCACAGGAACTGGGTATCGGAGAGATCACACTTACTGATATTGTAAGCGAACTCGAGAAACCGTCCAGAGATCCGCGGGAAAATATGCCAACACCGATCCTGCGAAGCGATGTCATGGATATGAAAGACTTGAAGCCTGGAATGATATTGAAAGGAACCGTCCGCAATATTGTAGATTTTGGTGCATTTGTAGATATTGGTGTACATCAGGACGGACTGGTGCATATATCACAGATCACCGACAGATATATCAAACATCCGCTGGAAGCAGTCAGCGTCGGTGATATTGTTGAAGTACAGGTGATTTCGGTTGATCTGCCCAAAAAGCGGATTGCGCTGACGATGAAGCCTGGACAGAAAGATCAGCTGCAGCAGAAACAATAAAAATGCGGCTGCAAATTTTAGACACTTTGGGAAAAATGTCCATTGAAAATCCGTTTATATTCCTGTAATATTCTCCTTGGATATTCGATAGAGCGTTTATCCGGGATATGAAAATTCCATATTGTAGATCTCTCTTATTCAGAGTGGTGGAGATACATAGGATCGATGAAGCCACGGCAACCCCAGTGACAGGAAGGTGCCAACCTGAGCGATATTTAAATGAAAGATGCATTTATTTTCATCTTTTATTTACGAGCAATAAGAGGATTTGATTATCTGACGTCAAGTCCGCTTGTTGTATTTTACAACAGGCGGATTTTTTATGATCAGTGCGTATTGCCAGCCTGATTCAGTCTCTAAATTTGTAAATATGCAGTTGCGCATCCGGTGCGCAGGAAAGGGAAAAAATGGAAAAATATATTTTTACATCCGAATCCGTAACAGAAGGACATCCGGACAAAATCTGTGATGCAGTATCTGATGCAGTTCTGGATGCATGTATGGCAGAGGATCCGATGAGCCGTGTAGCATGTGAGACAGCTACCTGTACAGGATTTGTACTGATCACAGGAGAAATCACGACAAAGGCACATGTGGATTATCAGAGAATCGCACGTGATACGATCCGTGAGATCGGTTATGACAGTTCTGACAAGGGCTTTGATGCTGACACCTGTGCTGTTCTGGTTGCACTGGATCAGCAGTCTCCTGATATTGCGCAGGGTGTTGATAAGGCTCTTGAAGCAAGAGAGAGCAAGATGACAGATGAACAGTTGGAAGCAATCGGTGCCGGCGATCAGGGTATGATGTTCGGCTATGCAACAAATGAGACAGAGGAATATATGCCTTATGCCATTTCACTTGCACACAAGCTGACCAGGAAACTGACAGAAGTTCGTAAGAACGGCACGTTGCCTTATCTGCGCGCAGACGGCAAGAGCCAGGTTTCTGTTGAATATGATGAAAACGGCAAGCCGGTTCGCCTTGAGGCGGTCGTTATTTCCACACAGCATGATCCGGATGTAACACAGGAACAGATTCATGCCGATGTCAGAAAATACGTGATTGATGCAATTGTTGACAGTAAAATGGTGGATGATAAAACCAAAATCTTTATCAATCCGACAGGACGTTTTGTAATTGGCGGACCGCACGGTGATGCAGGTCTGACAGGCCGTAAGATTATTGTAGACACTTATGGCGGAGCAGCACGTCACGGCGGCGGTGCTTTTTCCGGTAAGGATTGCACAAAGGTTGACCGTTCCGGTGCCTATGCAGCACGTTATGTTGCCAAGAATATCGTAGCAGCAGGATATGCAGACAAGTGCGAGATTCAGTTATCCTATGCAATCGGTGTTGCACAGCCTACTTCTGTACTGGTAGATACCTTTGGAACAGGTAAGGTTTCCAATGAAGCACTGGTAGATGCAGTTCGTAAGACGTTTGATCTTCGTCCGGCTGGAATTATCAAGATGCTTGACCTTCGCCGTCCGATCTACAGAGCAACAGCAGCTTATGGTCATTTTGGACGCAATGACCTGAATCTTCCATGGGAAAAGACCGATAAGGCAGCAGAACTGAAAGCAATTCTGGGCTGAAGCAGTTTGACGATCAGAATATAAAAAGACGCATTGCAAAGGATTTTGAATCTTTGCAATGCGTCTTTTTTCTTCAGGATATTTTTACATTTTCGCTGCCGATCAGTGCCCCAAGCTTTTCCAAAAGAGCGGCATCCGCATTGATATTGAATTTGGAAGAAAGCTTTTTCATCTGCTTGGTATTCCGGATAAAAATACCAATGGCATCATGGCCTTCGTTTCCGGAGATGGCAGAGAGTAAATCTTTTTCACTGTTTTCATAAGCAGACAGATCTTCAAACTGCAGCCAGAGGGTTTTCGGAATTTCTCCGAAAGAAGTGATTTTGTCTGCAATCAGTTTTGCATCTTTATCTTCTTCTACAGAAGCATGTCCGCGAATAAACACTTTACTGTCTTCATTCAGCTTACTGCTGCTTTCTTCATAAATTTTCGGAAAAACAATTACCTCTACCGTACCGACCAGATCCTCAACCTGCAGAAAAGCCATTACTTTATCATTTTTTGTGTATTTGATTTTCTTTTCCGAAATCAGTCCGCCGATAATGATCTGTTCTTTATCTGCTACCTTGGGCAAACCGGTTTCTTCATCCAGATAAAAATCCGTGGTAATGTTGGAAGTATGACGCTTCATCAGTGCAATATCTTCTTCAAGCGGATGCCCGCTGACATAGATCCCCAGAACCTCCTTTTCGAACTCAAGAAGCATATCCTTGGGGTATTCACCGACATCCGGCAGTTGAATGTTAAACTGTTCCCGGTCTTCCGAAGAAGCAAGATCGAACAGCGTCAACTGGCCCGCCATGGCGTTTTTATTGGAATGCAGATGATCCATGATCTGCGCATACACGCACATGAACTGCTTTCTGGTTCCGCCGAAGGAATCAAACGCGCCTGCTTTGATGAAGTTTTCGACTGCACGCTTGTTCAGATCTTTTTCATCCGACTGCATTCTGGTCAGAAAATCGTTCAGATCATGAAAAGAACCACCCTGGGTACGCTCTGCAACAACAGCATCGATGACAGGACGCCCCACGCTCTTGATCGCAGTGAGTGCATAGCGGATCGCCTTTACTGTTTTGCCGGAAGCATCGGTATAATCGGATACGGAGAAACCCGAACGGCCTTCATTTATATCCGGCGGCAGCAGATGAATGCCCATGCTGCGGCAGGAAGCAATATAACCGGAAACTTTTGGCGGGTTATCGATGACGGAGGTCATCAGTGCTGCCATAAATTCTACCGGATAATAATGCTTGAGCCAGGCTGTCTGAATGGCAACAACTGCGTAACAGGCAGCATGCGATTTATTAAAAGCATATTTTGCAAAATCCATCATGGAATCATAGATCTGATTGGCTGTTTGTTCTGAAATGCCTTTGGACTGGCATCCCGGAACGCCTTCTGCTGCATTTCCGTGTACAAAATTCTCCCGTTCCACTTCCATGACATGCTGCTTCTTCTTACTCATGGCACGGCGTACAAGATCAGCACGTCCGAGGGTATAACCGCCCAATTGCTGTACGATCTGCATGACCTGTTCCTGATATACAATACAGCCATAGGTCGGGGAGAGAATCGGCTCCAAAAAAGGTGTGGAATAGGTGATATTTTTTTCATCCTGTTTGCCGGCGATATACTTCGGAATGAAGTCCATCGGGCCCGGGCGATACAGAGAAATGCCGGCAATGATATCTTCCAGGGAACGCGGCTTTAATTCCTTCATAAAGGACTGCATCCCGCCGCTTTCCAACTGAAAAATACCATCACAGCGTCCGCTTCCGATCAGGGCAAGCACCGCAGGGTCGTTATAATCGATCTGATCAATATCAATGTAGGCGGCATTTCCCGGAACGGCGCCATTGGAATAATTGGCATTATTCACGGCATCCTTGATCACGGTCAGGGTACGCAGTCCCAGAAAATCCATTTTCAGCAGTCCGAGTTCTTCAATCGTAGTCATGGTGAACTGTGTGGTGATGTTGCCATCGGCTGAACGTGAGAGCGGAACCAGATCTTCTGCAGGAGACTGACAGATTACGACACCGGCAGCGTGTGTTGAGGTATGCCGGGGAAGTCCCTCCAGTCTGCGGCACATATCCAGCAGTTTATGAACGGTGGGATCTGATTCGTAGAGCTTTCGCAGATCAGGGTTAAGCGAGAGTGCGCGGTCGAGTGTAATATTCAGTTCGTTCGGAATCGCTTTTGCAAGCTGATCCGCGTAACTGTAAGGCAGATCCATGACACGTGCGACATCACGGATCACACCTTTGGCGGCAAGCGTTCCGAAAGTGATGATCTGTACTACTTTGTCAGAACCGTATTTGCGTGTGACATAATCAATGACATCCTGACGATGTGCATATTCGAAATCAACGTCGATATCGGGCATGGATACACGTTCCGGATTCAGGAAACGTTCGAAGAGCAGATCATACTGAATCGGATCAATGTTGGTGATGTGCATACAATAGGAAGCAATACTGCCGGCGGCAGAACCTCTTCCCGGGCCTACCGCAATGTCGTTTTCACGGCAATAATTGATGTAATCCCATACGATCAGGAAATAATCCACGTATCCCATTTTCCGGATAATAGACAGTTCGTAATCCAGTTTTTTGCGCAGCGTACCGTCATCGTGCGGATAGCGTTCTTTCAGCCCGTCGGTACAGAGCTTATTCAGATAGGTCCAGGAATCATACCCCTGCGGTACATCGAAGAGCGGGAGTTTTGTGACACCGAATTCGATCTCCACGTGGCATCTGTCGGCAATTTTCTGTGTATTATCGATGGCATCCTGCGCATATGCAAAAAGCGAACGCATTTCAGCCTCGCTCTTTACATAATACTGCCCGCCTTCATAGCGGAGCCGGTCTGTATCCGTTACTTTCTTCTGCGTCTGAATGCACAGAAGAAGGTCATGCGCTTCTGCATCGTCCGCTCTGGTGTAATGACAGTCATTGGTAGCGACAAGACCTATGTCAAGTTCTTTGGACATGCGAAGCAGCGCTGTATTCACATCTGCCTGCATCGGAATTCCGTGATCCTGAAGTTCGAGAAAGAAATTTCCGTGACCAAAACAGTCGTCATAGCGTTTTGCAATACTGACAGCTTCGTCATAATTTCCGCGCGCAATTGCTTTCGGAATCTCCCCTGCAAGGCAGGCAGAGAGACAGATGATGCCTTCATGATACTGGCGCAGAATCTCCATATCGACACGCGGCTTATAATAATATCCTTCTGTAAAACCGCGGCTGACAATATGTGACAGGTTGGTATAACCGGTATTGTTTTCTGCCAGCAGAATCAGATGGGAATATCTGTCATCGCTGACGGAAGCCTCCTTTTCAAAACGTGAGCCGGGAGCGACATAAACCTCACAACCGAGAATCGGATTGATCCCTGCAGCTTTTGCTTCCTTATAAAAGTCGATCACACCATACATGACGCCGTGATCCGTAATGGCACCGGCGTTCATATTCAGTTCTTTGAGGCGACTGACATATTCTTTTATTTTGTTGGAACCGTCCAGAAGACTGTATTCCGTATGAACATGAAGATGTATAAATGACATGAAAACTCCTTAGAGACACTTAAAATGTTACCGGGTACTGCGTGCCGGAAACAAGTTCCGGGCACAATACGAGAACTTATAGCCTTCTTTATCATAGCATAAATCACAAAATTACAGAAAAAAAGTTTGCATTTTGCATGCAAAGCAGATTCTGCTCCTGTAAAGTGAAAAAGCCGTTGCAGATTGCAATTGTTTGCGATAATATAGGAAACGGAGTACAAGTTTCAGAATGATAACAGCGGGAACGCGTTATACAGATATTGCGTAAATACCGGTGAAAGGAAGTATAGTAAAATGGCAAAAGAAATTAAGACAATCGGAGTTCTTACAAGCGGTGGCGATGCGCCTGGTATGAATGCTGCGATACGTGCGGTGGTTCGTAAGTCTATTGCAAACGGTCTTACCGTTAAGGGAATTAAAAAAGGCTACATGGGTCTTCTGAACGAAGAAATTATCGATATGGACAGACACAGTGTATCCGATATTATACAGCGTGGTGGTACCATCCTCGGAACAGCAAGATGCATGGAGTTCAAGACAGCAGAAGGCCAGAAGAAGGGTGCTGATATCTGCCGCAAGCATGGTATTGACGGTATCGTCGTAATTGGCGGTGACGGATCCTATATGGGAGCGCAGAAACTTTCCCAGCAGGGAATCAATACGATCGGACTTCCGGGAACAATTGATCTTGATATTGCATGTACGGATTATACAATCGGATTTGATACTGCAATTAATACAGCAATGCAGGCAATTGATAAGGTTCGTGATACCTCTTCTTCACATGAACGCTGCAATATCATCGAAGTAATGGGCAGAAATGCAGGATATATTGCACTGTGGTGCGGAATTGCAAATGGTGCAGATGATATCCTTCTTCCGGAAAAATATGATTATGATGAACAGAAGATCATTGATAACATTATTGAGAACCGTAAGCGCGGCAAAACACATCATATTATTGTAAATGCAGAAGGAATCGGACATTCAACTTCCATGGCACGCAGAATTGAGGCTGCAACGGGTATTGAGACCAGAGCTACAATTCTGGGATATATGCAGCGTGGCGGAAGCCCGACCTGCAAAGACCGTGTCTATGCATCCATGATGGGAGCTTATGCAGCAGATATTCTCAGCGCAGGCAAGACAAACCGCGTTGTCGGATATCGCGGCGGCGAGTTTGTGGATTATGATATTGAGGAAGCTCTTGCAATGCAAAAGAGCATTAATGAATATCAGTATGAAATCGCAAGAATTCTTTAATATCTCATGATATAAATGATAAGCGGCCTTACATCTTATGGATGCAAGGCCGTATTCTGTGTTAACAGTCAGTCAGACTACCCTAGATTACAGATACAGGAGAAATGCAGGCCATTATGATAACAAGTACCGGCAATACAAAGGTGCGCAGAATTGCCGCCTATATGGAAAAAAGCAAAGCAAGGCGGGAAGATGATGTGTTTATCGTAGAGGGAATCCGGATGAATGCAGAGATTCCCCAGGAAAAGATTCTGGAGACCTATGTGTCCGAAAGCTTTCTGCACAAAATGCAGCAGTCTGAAAAACAATATCTCATGGCACTTGCAAATGGTTACGAAACGGTAACGGACGAGGTGTTTCGCAAGATGTCTGACACGCAGTCTCCGCAGGGAATTCTGTCTGTTGTGAGGCAGACACATTCTGATCTTGTACACATTCTGGATCAGGACAATCCCATGCTCCTCCTGCTGGAGGATGTGCAGGATCCGGGCAACCTTGGAACCATGTTCCGTTCTGCGGAAGGGGCTGGCGTAAACGGCATTCTGATGAGCAGAGGGACAGCAGATGTATACAATCCCAAAGTGGTACGGTCCACAATGGGAGCAATTTTCAGAATGCCATTTATGTATGTGGATTCTATTCCGGAGACGATGGGACAACTTCGAAAAAAGGGAATATGTACCTATGCAGCGCATTTGCAGGGTAAAAAATCCTATGATGAAATGGATTACACAAAACCCTGTGCCTTTCTGATCGGAAATGAAGGGAACGGGCTCAGCAGAGAGGCAGCAGAAGCCGCGGATAACTATATTCTGATACCGATGCTTGGAAAAGTGGAATCCATGAATGCAGGAACTTCTGCGGCGATATTAACTTTTGAGGCAGCAAGGCAGCGGCGTACAGCACACTGATATTATCAAACAGAGAAAGAGGGAACGGACAATGATCATCGGATTTATCGGACTTGGTAACATGGCAAAGGCAATGATCGGCGGGATTCTGAAGAAAAAGATCGTATCCGCCGAAGATATCATCGGATCTGCAGCAACGCAGGAGACAAGAGACAAAGTTTCCGAAGCCTTTGGGATTCAGACCAGAGACAGCAATGCGCAGGTCGCAAAGGAAGCGGATATTCTGATCCTTGCGGTTAAACCACAGTATTTCAAGGTAGTGATTGCGGATATTATGGACTATGTTGAAGGTGACAGGCTGGTAATCTCTGTGGCTGCAGGCAAAAGTATCAAATGGATCTCTGAGGAATTTGAAAAACCTGTCAAACTGATCCGTGTGATGCCCAATACACCGGCACTTGTCGGAGAAGGCTGCACAGCCGTCTGCAGGAATGAACTTGTATCAGATGAAGAACTGAATTTTGCAATGGGGATTTTTGAAAGCTTTGGTACTGCAAGCCTCGTATCAGAGAACCTGATGGATGTTGTGGGAGGAGTCAGCGGTTCCTCACCTGCCTACGCCTTTATGTTTATTGAGGCAATGGCTGATGCGGCAGTTGCCGGGGGAATGCCCAGAAAACAGGCCTATCAGTTTGCTGCACAGTCGCTTCTTGGAAGCGCCAGAATGGTACTGGAAACAGGCAAGCATCCGGGAGAACTCAAGGACATGGTATGTTCACCGGGAGGCACGACAATTGAGGCAGTGCGGGTACTGGAAGAGAAGGGATTCCGCGGCGCAGTCATGGATGCAATCGCTGCATGCATTGAGAAAACCAAGCGAATTTGACAAAAAATCATATGTTTGTTATTATTTTCTTTGTAACTATCTTAACAAATACGTAACAAAGAGAGACAAAAGGATAACAAACATATATGAGAAAAGCGAAAGCATTGATTCTATGGCTGCTGAGCATAAATCTTATGTGCGCGATGTTTTTTTCAGCAATGGATATAACAGCCCGTGCAGCCGGGAATGATACGCAGCAGGTCGGTATTGCTGCCGTGATCGGTTTATCAGCAGATGCAGATGCCGGAAAAGAACTGGCAAAGGCAACGGAAGCAGCAAGTCAGGTCCAGCAAAGTCAGAGTTCCTCTTCTTCTGATACTTCACAGGCCTCCGACTCCGCTTCAGAGGAGGAATCCTCAGACCTTGTCATGGCAAATGTTTCGATGGCGGCAAATGTCCGGAATACACCGGATGAGGATGCGACAAAGGCAGGGGTTTTGTATAAAGACTGCGGAGGCCGTATTCTGGAGCGTAAGGATGGCTGGACCAGAATACAGTCAGGTGATCTGGTCGGCTGGGTAAAAGACGATTACCTTTACTTTGATGAAGATGCGCAAAAACTGGCAAAGGAAGTAGGAAATTCGGTCATCCGTGTAAAGACCGATGCACTGCGGGTGCGCAAGGAACCAAACGGTGATGCAGATACCTATGGTATTCTGGCAGAAGGCAATCAGCTCGATATTGTAAAAGATCTTGGAGATGGCTGGATCAGCGTCGCATACGATGATGAGACCGGTTATGTACAGGCGGATTATGTGGACACCGATTTCAGTATTGATGCAGGAGAGACGATTGCGGCAATCAGAGAACGGGAAAAGGAAGCAGCAGAAAAGAAAGCCAAGCTTACAACGAACCGCGGGGCGGTTGTGGCAAATGCAGATCAGACAAGACTGCTTGCAGCACTGATTCAGTGCGAAGCCGGAAACCAGCCATATGACGGGCAGGTCGCAGTCGGAGCAGTTGTAATGAATCGTATGCGCAGCGGGGCTTATCCGAATTCCATGGAAGGTGTTATCTATGCATCCGGTCAGTTTACGCCTGCATTAAATGGTAAGGTTGCCAGAGTCTATGAAGGCAATATATCCTCTGCATGCATGTCGGCTGCCGAAGCAGCACTTGGCGGAGCTACAACGGTTGGAGATGCAACGCATTTCAAACGTTCCGGCAATCATGACGGTATCATTATCGGCAATCATGTTTTCTGGTAAAAGGATATTAGAAACGAAACGGTTCCTAAAATGTTTGATAGAACGGAATAAGTTCTTATAATATGCAGCCGGGCAGTATTTGCCCGGCTGTTTTCATGGAATATTGGTATTTCATTGTAGGTGTTTTTCATGTATAATATTTTTAAACAGTAATACAACATGACCGTTAAAAAGGAAATGAAACGGAAAGGTGTGATGGAGATGATAACTGACATGGTTATATTCTGGCTGGTTGTTATGGTGGCACTGATCGTAATCGAGCTGGCAACGCTCGGACTGACTACGATCTGGTTTGCCTGCGGCGCACTGGTCGCAGTTGTTGCAGCGGCACTGGATGCGCCGCTGCTATTGCAGATACTGATGTTCGTGGTGGTATCCTTTGCAGTGCTTCTGGCAGTCAGGCCGATCGCAGTGAAATATTTTAACAAAGACCGTACACGTACCAATATAGAAAGCATGATCGGCAGACAGGCGATTGTTGTCGGCGAGATCGATAACATGCAGGGCATCGGGCAGGTAAGCGTAAACGGTATGGAGTGGTCTGCAAGATCTACAATCAATGAACTGAAGATTGCAGTCGGTCACGTGGTAGTGATCCGCGCAGTTGACGGTGTGAAGCTGATCGTAGAAGAAAATAAAGCAAATTAAAGGAGAAAAATAATGGGTATCGCACTTACAACAGTTCTGATTATTCTGATTATCGCACTATTGATTCTGACTTCCTGCGTCAAGATCGTTCCGCAGGCACATGCATATGTTGTGGAACGTCTGGGGGCATATCAGGCAACATGGAAAGTAGGTCTTCATGTAATGATTCCGTTTGTTGACCGTGTTGCCAGAAGAGTGAATCTGAAGGAACAGGTATGCGACTTTGCACCGCAGCCGGTTATCACAAAGGATAATGTTACCATGCAGATCGACTCGATTGTCTTTTTCATGATCACAGACCCGAAGCTCTATGCATATGGGGTTGAGAATCCGATCATGGCAATTGAGAATCTGACAGCAACCTCACTCCGTAATATCATCGGAGACATTGAACTGGATCAGACACTGACTTCCAGAGAGACGATCAATACCAGAATGCGCGCACAGCTCGATGTCGCAACAGATCCATGGGGCATCAAAGTTACAAGAGTAGAGCTTAAGAATATTACACCTCCGGCAGCAATTCGTGATGCCATGGAGAAACAGATGAAGGCGGAACGTGAAAGACGTGAAGCGATTCTGCGTGCAGAAGGTGAGAAGCGTTCTACGATCCTCGTAGCAGAAGGTAAGAAAGAATCTCAGATCCTGACAGCAGAGGCAACCAAACAGGCAACGATCCTGGCTGCTGAAGCAGATAAAGAGAAACAGATCCGAGAAGGAGAAGGACGCGCACAGGCAATCAGAGCCGTACAGCAGGCGACGGCAGATGGTATCCGCATGATCAAGGAAGCCGGTGCAGACGAGGCTGTTCTGACAATCAAGAGCCTGGAAGCATTTGTACAGGCAGCAGACGGAAAGGCTACCAAGATCATCATTCCGTCACAGATCCAGGGAATTGCAGGACTTGCAAGTTCACTCAAGGAAGTTATGACAGATGTTCCCAAGGCAGAATGAACAGACAAGTGAATAATTGAACAGATAAATGATGCCACCGTTGGATGTATGATCCGGCGGTGGTTTTCGTGATAAGCGCGGGTAGATCGGAAGACCCGCCGGACAGGGCGATGAAAGCGAGGAAGATATGGCAGAAATTAACTTACACGGACGGGATTTTCTCAAACTACTGGATTTTACCACGCAGGAAATTGAATATCTGCTCGATACGGCAGCTGATTTCAAGAAAAAGAAAAAAGACGGCATACTGACCAACATATATCCCGGCAAAAATGTAGCACTGATCTTTGAAAAGACCAGCACCAGAACCCGCTGCTCGTTTGAAGTGGCAGCACATGATCTTGGAATGGGAACCACATATCTGGACCCGTCCGGATCACAGATCGGCAAAAAAGAAAGTATAGCAGATACAGCAAGAGTGCTGGCTTCCATGTACGATGGCATCGAGTATCGCGGCTATGGACAGAAAATAGTGGAAACACTGGCAGAATACTCCAAAGTCCCTGTATGGAACGGCTTGACCAATGAGTTCCATCCGACCCAGATGCTCGCAGATCTGCTGACCATTCGGGAGCATTTCGGATATCTCAAGGGCATTCACCTTTGCTATATGGGGGATGCGCGTTATAATACCGGCAATTCTCTGATGGTGGCATGTGCCAAAATGGGCATGCATTTCACCGTCTGCTCCAGTTCCTGCTATTATCCTTCACAGGAATTGATCGATATCTGCAGAGAGATCGCACTTCAGACAGGTGCACAGATAGACTTTACAGAAGATGCAATGGAAGGAACCAAAGGAGCAGATGTCATCTATACCGATATCTGGGTATCGATGGGAGAATCCGATACCGTATGGGCAGAGCGTATTCAGGAACTTGAACCCTATCGTGTAACAATGGAGATCATGCAAAATGCAGGAGAACAGGCAGTATTCATGCATTGCCTGCCTTCTTTCCATGACCTGAATACAGCAATCGGTAAGGATATCAAAGAGAAATTCGGGCTGAATGAGATGGAAGTGACAGATGAAGTATTCGAATCGGAAAGATCTCTTGTATTTGAGGAAGCAGAGAACCGTATGCATACCATTAAAGCCGTCATGTATGCGACACTGGGATGAAAGTGAAAATTTTCATCCTGCGCTTTGTGCATAGCAAAGCCTTGTCAGAAAAATAAAGGAACATCAGGATGAAGGATGAAATGGATAAGCAGAACAGGGAATCAGATATGGCAGCAGAAACAGAGATCCATACGTCTGCAATCCTGAAAATGCTGCATACGGGCTGGGCAGGCAGGAATTTGGTCTTCCATCAGGTGACAGGATCGACCAATACGGATGCGGCAGAGCTTGCAGCGGCAGGAGCCGTACACGGGACACTGGTCATTGCAGACAGGCAGCAGGCGGGACGCGGCAGACGCGGCAGAGTGTGGGAATCACCAGCCGGGGAGAATGTTTTCATGAGTATTGTGCTCAGACCCCGGATTCCCGCAGAGAAGGCACCTATGCTCACGCTTGTGATGGCGCTTGCCCTTGCGGAGGGGATCAGCGTGATCAGCGGTGTGCAGGCAGGCATCAAATGGCCCAATGATATTGTGATACACCGACATAAGATATGCGGCATTCTGACAGAAATGCATATGAACAGTGATGGGAGCATCCGGGACGTTGTGATCGGAGTCGGGATCAATGTCAATATGCAGGAGTTTCCTGCAAGTATAAGGGATATGGCAGGATCTCTTTATACAGAGACCGGTGAAAAATATGACAGAAATGAACTGATTGCAAGTGTCATGGAGCATTTTGAAAAGAATTATGATATATTTGCAGAGGCAGAAAGCTTTGCTCCGCTCAAAGCGGCATATGAGGAAAGACTGCTGAATATGGAACAGGAAGTCAGAGTACTGGATCCGGCAGGAGAATATACCGGGAAAGCGCTCGGCATCACACTGACAGGTGAACTGCGTGTGGAGCGTCAGGGTGGTATGATAACGGAAGTGAATGCCGGAGAAGTATCGGTGAGGGGCTTGTACGGATATGTCTGAGAACAGGCAAAGACCTGTTTCATACATAAGAATATTTTTTTACGGAGGCAGTTATGGTTCTGGTAATTGATGCAGGGAATACCAATATTACATTCGGTGTATATGAAGAGAAGGAGTTGAAAGCTTCTTTTCGGATGATGTCCAAAACGGCACATACTTCCGACGAGTATGGGATCAGTCTGATCTCCATGCTGACGGCAAACGGAATCTCCAGAGAGGACATAGAGGGGATCGTGATCGCAAGTGTAGTTCCCCAGATCATGCATGCACTTGCCAATTCGATTATCAAATATATCGGGAAGAGTCCCTATATCGTAGGACCCGGCATCAAGACGGGTATCAAGATCGTTACGGAGAATCCAAAAGAAATCGGACCGGATCTGATCGTGGATGCAGTAGCAGGATATGAACTGTATGGCGGACCTGTTCTCGTGATTGACTTTGGAACGGCAACCACGTATATTATTGTGAATGAAAAAGGTGAATTCTGCGCAGGAGTCGTTTCTCCCGGAATCAGAATCTCTGCAAAGGCGCTCTGGCAGGATACCGCAAGGCTTCCTGAAATCGAGATCCGAAAGCCCGAGTCCATTCTGGCGCAGGAGACCATATCCAGCATGCAGGCGGGTCTGGTATACGGACAGATTGGTCAGACCAAATATATCATTGAGCAGATGCGCAAAGAGTCCGGGTATACCAATATGAAAGTAGTTGCAACAGGCGGACTGGGCAGACTGATATCGGAGGAAACACCTGAAATCGATATCTATGATGCATCGCTTACACTGAAGGGACTTGAGATCCTGTATCGCAAGAACCGTAAGGTCAAGCCGCAGATGCCGGAAATTGAGGAAGCCTGACACATTGCTGCAGCAGAATCAGGTAAAGCGAGCGGTACGAAACAGAAATGAGGAATTTGAATGAATAAAGAAGAAAAAAGTCAGGATGCGGAATTTCACGAAGCGGTATCTGCAGAGAGCCAGGAAGAGGCAATACATGCGGACACATTAAATGACAATGCTGTCACAAATTCTGAAAAGAAGCATCTCATCATTAATAAAGAGACCGGCAAGGTAATCGATGCCAAAACGGGAGAGGAACTGACCAATATTCAGGTCGTTACCAAAGACGGTACGCTGGGCAGCATCTCTGCGAGCGGCAGAATCATCCTGTGCGGTGCCAATGCCTATGAGAAAAAATATTATTTTAACCCATTGTTTCAGAAGATACCCGAGAGCATTCAGAAAGAACTGCACATCATCTGTGTCCTGTTCACACAGGAAGCGGGCGGAGTCTTCACGATCGAGTTCGAGGATGACGGAACGGTGACGATGGAAACAAACGCAGATGCAGAAGATATCACCTATGATGAAGTCAGCGCAGGTCTCCTGATCGGCGAAGTAAGGCGTCAGCGGCAGGACCTGTTCGAAGCGATGCAGATGTATTACAGAATATATATCCTGAAGGAAAATCCGGCGGATATTCTGACAGGCGAAGACGAATGATGACCGGAGTATGGGAATGGGATATGGAAGTTTACAGATCGGAAGCGTAACGCTTCCCAATAATATTATACTGGGACCGATGGCAGGGGTATGTGACCTGCCATTTCGTCTGCTCTGCCATGAGCAGGGAGCCGGACTTGTGTGCATGGAAATGGTCAGTGCCAAGGCAGTCACCTATCATAACAGAAGTACACAGATGCTCCTGCAGATACACCCGCAGGAGCATCCTGTCTCGCTGCAGCTGTTCGGATCCGAACCTGCCGTAATGGCCCAGGCAGTCGGTATGCTGCAGGAAGCAGATTATGACATGCTGGATATCAACATGGGCTGCCCGGTTCCCAAAATAGTCGGGAACGGAGAAGGCTCTGCGCTGATGAAAAATCCCGGACTGATCGAGCAGATCGTGAAGGCAGTCAGTCAGGCGACGGACAAACCGGTTACGGTCAAGATCCGGAAAGGGTTCACAGAGAAGAGCATCAATGCAGTCGAGTGTGCGCTTGCGGCGCAGGAAGGCGGAGCCGCTGCAGTAACCGTGCATGGCAGAACACGGGATCAGTATTATAACGGCAGCGCGGACTGGCGTATCATCCGTCAGGTCAAAGAGGTACTGCAGATCCCGGTTATCGGTAACGGCGATGTGACAGACGGGATCAGTGCGCAGCATATGTTCGAGGAAACGGGATGTGACGGCATCATGATCGCAAGAGCGGCGCAGGGCAATCCCTGGATATTCGCTGAGATCCTGCGGTATCTGCAGGAGGGCACGCTGCCTGAAAGACCCTCTCCGAAAGAGGTATATGAAACGGTGATCCGGCATGCGGATCTGCAGCTGCAGTATAAGGGGGAGTACATCGGGATCAGAGAGATGCGCAAGCATGTATCCTGGTATTCGACCGGATATCCGGAATCGGCAAGATTTCGTGCACAGATCAATTGTATGGAGGATATGGAGTCACTTAAGAAAGCCTGCCGCGCTGTTTTCCTCGGGGATCGGCAGCAGGGAGAGACAGCTGCGACGGGAATTTGACATACGGCATATTCCTAGGTATAATACATGAGTTAAATTGTACACTTTAGTGCAGCGCATATGCGAGAAAACGTGCAGCTGTCATATATTTTTACAGATAGAAAGGCAGAACGATGGAAGAGAAAAAGAACATACTGACCTATGAAGGACTTAAAAAGTACGAAGATGAACTTCATGAGCTGAAAGTAGTAAAAAGAAAAGAAGTTGCACAGAAGATCAAGGAAGCACGTGAACAGGGAGATCTTTCCGAAAATGCCGAGTATGATGCTGCAAAAGACGAGCAGCGTGACATTGAGACCAGAATTGAAGATCTGGAAAAGATCCTCAAAAATGCAGAGGTCGTGGTAGAAGAAGAAGTGGATCTGGACAAGATCGGTATCGGCTGCAAAGTCAGGATCATGGATCTGGAATATAAGGAAGAACTGGAATACAAAATTGTAGGTTCTTCCGAAGCAAACAGCCTGAAGGGTAAGATTTCCAATGAGTCTCCGGTAGGCAGAGCGCTTCTGGGAGCAAAAAAAGGACAGACTGTTTCGGTTGAAACACAGGCAGGGCTGTTCAAATATAAGGTACTTGGTATCGAGAGATCCAACGTAGGCTGATGTAACGAAAGGCAGGAGAGAGATCAGTGGCAGAAGAAAATATGCAGATGAATGAACAGGAGCAGAAGCCCCAGACAGAACAGGACGTGAACCGCCTGCGTCAGGTAAGACGCGACAAGCTTGCAGAACTGCAGGCAGCAGGTAAGGATCCGTTCCGGATCGTGAAATACGATCAGACACATCATACACAGCAGATCCGTGACAATGCAGAGCAGCTGGAAACAGTTCTGGCTGTCGGCGAAGATGGCAAGACCATTACACCGGGCTGGGATACCATTCCGGCAGACAAATTTGTGTCTGTTGCAGGACGTATGATGAGCAAACGTGTCATGGGTAAAGCTTCCTTCTGTAACATACAGGACCGTGACGGACGTATGCAGGTATATGTATCCCGTAACGACCTTGGTGATGATGCCTATGCAGAGTTCAAGCATATGGATATCGGCGATATCGTCGGCATCAAAGGCTTTGTGTTCAAGACCAAGACCGGAGAACTGTCCATTCATGCACATGAACTGACCCTGCTGGCCAAATCTCTTCAGCCGCTTCCGGAGAAATTCCACGGACTGACAGATACAGAGATCCGTTACAGACAAAGATATGTGGATCTGGTCATGAATGAAGAAGTTAAAGAGACTTTCAAAAAGCGCTCTGCAATCATCCGTGAGATCCGTAATTTCCTGGCGGGACGCGACTTCATGGAAGTCGAGACACCGATGCTGGTGGAGAATGCGGGCGGCGCAGCTGCAAGACCTTTTACCACCTATTACAATGCACTGGATGAACAGCGTAATCTGCGTATCTCTCTGGAACTGTATCTGAAGAGACTGATCATCGGCGGAATGGAAAGAGTATTCGAGATCGGACGTGTATTCCGTAATGAAGGCGTTGATACGCGTCATAATCCGGAATTCACCCTGATGGAGCTGTATCAGGCATACACAGACTATGAAGGCATGATGGAGCTGACAGAGAGTATGTTCCGTTATCTGGCAGAGACAGTATGCGGCACTACGACCCTGATCTATGGCGACAAGACAATTGATCTGGGCAAGCCGTTTCGCAGACTCACCATGCAGGATGCGATCAAAGAAGAGACCGGAATCGATTTTGATCAGATCAAAACCGATGAGGAAGCCAAGGCACTTGCTGCAGAGAAGCATATCGCATTTGAAGACCACCATAAGAGAGGCAACATCATCAATCTCTTCTTCGAAGAGTACTGCGAAGAAAAGATGATTCAGCCGACCTTCATCATGGATCATCCGGTGGAGATCTCTCCGCTGACCAAGAAGAAACCATCTGACCCGAGCAAGGTAGAGCGTTTCGAACTGTATATCAACACCTGGGAGATGTGTAACGCCTATTCCGAGCTGAACGATCCGATCGATCAGAGAGAACGGTTTGCAGCGCAGGATGCACTTGCGGCAGCAGGTGATGAAGAAGCCAACCACACGGATGAAGACTTCCTGAATGCTATGGAGATCGGTATGCCTCCGACAGGCGGTATCGGTTACGGTATCGACCGTCTCTGCATGCTGCTCACCAATGCACAGAGCATCAGAGATGTGCTGCTGTTCCCGACACTCAAGAGCACCGATTCAAAGAAGCAGTAAAATCAGGGGTTTGAGGATTTGAAAATAATTTTTACATCATTTTGACAACAAATCCGTATCATAAAGTAAAACTGTATAAAACGTTGTGAACTTGCTGGCGATTTTGGCAAAACATCGAATAGTGGGTATTTGAGACACCTTTTAAAAGATTGACTTCGAAAGAAGTTACTTTTGAAAGGTGTTTTTTTAATGCCAATCAAATTGATCCGGAGCAGGAAGCGGGTATTTCCAAGGAAGACTATCTGTCAAATTGTAAAGGAGCGAGAACACATGAAAATTGAAACCAAAGAGTATTTCGATATTGAAAAACGAAATGAGGTAAAGGACAGTATTCGAAAAGTCAGAAAAAAATTCTTACGCTATAAGGAAGCGGAGGTTGTTTACAGTATTCAGCACAAGAAACTTCTGGAACTTGCGGGACTTGCTGGAGCAATTTATCGGATTGATGGCTATGTACTGATCGACAGGGAAGTGTTCGATCATTATCTGGAACAGTTCAGAGAACCTGCAACGCCACCGGATCAGGCACTTAGCGTTCGCAGAAAGAAGGCGGGAATATGAGCGGCAATGCATGGATGTATTCAGACAGAATTGATGATCTGGATTTGTATATGCTGCAGAAAGATTTTATTACACTTGCAGATGCCATTGATTATTACGGAATGAGTTACAGGCCAATGCTCCGAACGGCAAAAGAAGCGGGGGCGGTATTTAAAATTGGTTTTAAGATGATCCGGATCAATCGTTCAGATCTGGATTCATATCTAAGAAAAATACGAATTTCTGAAAAGGAGGATTCTTCAGATGCATGATTATCCAAAAGGCAACAAGGTAAGAACGGAACAGGGGAAGACAGTTCAGAATACAAGAAACAATGTGGATAGAAAGTATATTCGTTATAAAGATGGTGCAAAAGTATATGGAATCGGGCTGACGAAGTTTCAGGCTTTGGCGCACGAAGCACATGCCATATGCAAAATTGATGGTATTGCACTTGTAGACTGTAGCATTATGGATAAATTTATTGATTCATTCAGAGAATATTGAGGAGGAAAAGCGATGTGTAAAGTAATTGCAATTGCAAATCAAAAGGGTGGCGTTGGAAAGACTACAACAGCAGTGAGCCTTGGTGAAGGACTGGTTAATGAAGGGAAAAAGGTCCTTATGATAGATGCAGATCCGCAGGCATCCATGACATTGACCTTTGGTTACAGGGAACCGGATAAACTGGAGCATTCATTGGTTGATATAATTTCCATGATCGTAAATGAAGAAGAAATACCGGAGAGTTTTGCCATCATACACCATTCAGAGAACCTGGATCTGTTGCCTTCTAATATTGAACTGTCAGCTGCAGAGGTTTCACTTGTAAATGCCATGAGCAGGGAACTGATCCTGCATGCTTACATAGAAACCGTACGGAATCGGTATGATTATATTTTGATCGACTGTATGCCGTCACTTGGTGTTATGACGGTAAATGCTCTTGCTTGTGCAGATACAGTTCTGATACCGGTTCAGGCGGCATATTTGTCAGTTAAAGGTCTGCAACAGCTAATCAAGACAATCTATACCGTTAAGAGAAGATTGAACCCGAAGCTGGCGATTGAAGGCATTCTTATGACAATGGTAGATCGAAGAACAGTATATGCAAAGAATATTGCAGAGGAAGTAAATAAGGTTTATGGGAAGAGTATTCCTGTTTTTCCGATTGAGATTCCGTTATCAGTCAGAGCTGCAGAAATCAGTGCAGTAGCGAGGAGTATCTACGATTATGATCCGAAAGGAAAAGCAGCATTTGCATATGCGTCACTTACAAAGGAGGTAATGAAACATGGCTATTAAGAAAGAAAAATTACATTTCGAATCAGTACAGGAGCTTCTTGGAGCTCCTGTAGATAATGAAGGAACGCAGGAAATACGAATCGATCAGATTTATCCGTTTGAAAATCATCCATTTAAGGTCCTTCATGATGATAAGATGACAGATTTGGTTGAAAGCATCAAAGAAAATGGAATTCTTGTACCGGTACTGGTGCGTCCGGATGATGAAGGAAGTTATGAAATGATCTCCGGACATCGCAGGCTTCATGCAGCAAAGGCGGCTGGCCTTTCAACAATTCCGGCGGTAATAAAAGAAATGACCAATGATGAAGCAACGATTGCCATGGTTGATGCCAATATTCAGCGAGAAGAAATTCTTCCGAGTGAAAGGGCATATTCGTTAAAGATGAAGATGGATGCAATGCGCAGACAAGGTGCGAGGATTGATTTGATTGACGGAACTTCCGACACTGAGTGTCGAAAGTTAAATACGGCAGAAATTGTGGGTGAAGAATGTGGGATGAAGCAGGTACAGGTAAGAAAGTATGTGAGACTTACAGAATTGATACAGGAATTGATGAATCTTGTTGATGAGAAGAAGGTCCCCATTGTACTTGGTGTGGAACTTTCCTATCTGGATCATGACATACAGGGATGGGTATATGAATATATCAAAGAAAATGGTTTCTTGAAGAAAGAACAGGTGGAAGCATTACGGAAACAGGCAAATCCGGAGAATATGACTCAGTTCACAGTTATTTCCATTATGAATGATGCGTTGCCGGGAAATAAAGCATCCGGGCGTGTGAATTTATCGGAGAAAAAACTGGATAAGTATTTTCCATCGCATGTTTCTACAAATGAAAGAGAGCGGGTAATTCTGAATCTGCTCCAGAAATGGAAGGAAGAACAGGAGGCGGATAAATGACGTTCAGCTATATAGACAGGTTACAGGCAGATCAGTTCAGCTTTATTCGCATTCCTAAGGCACTGCTGACGGAAAATACTTTTGCAGCCTTATCAAGTCAGGCAAAAATCCTGTATGGGATCATGGTCGATAAAATGGATGATTCCATGAAGAATAAGTGGCAGGACGACGCTGGTCGCGTATATATTGTATATCCGGTTTCTGAGATACAGGCGGATCTGCAACTTTCCAGACGAAAAGTAATTGACTGTCTGGCAGAACTGGAGCAAATCGGACTGATTGAGAGAAAAAAAAGAGGAAGAGGATTGCCAAGCATATTATATGTTAAGAACTTTGCCATGAGTGAAGGATAAAAAATTAAGAAGTGCAAATTTTGCACCTCTTGGAAGGGAGGGAAAAAGGTGAACGAAAAACCGGTGTTTAAGTATTTTCATGGTAAAGAAGCAGATCTGTACACGTTCTATCGTATTCCGAAGCAACTCTTTACAAATGATTTTTTCAAAACTCTTTCTACGGATTCTAAAGTACTGTACGGACTGATGCTGGACCGGATGTCATTATCCATCAAAAATAACTGGTTTGATGCGCAGAACAGGGCATATATCTACTTCTCCATAGAGGACACTATGGAACTTTTGAACTGTAAAAAGAATAAAGCAGTGCAGACAATTGCCGAGCTTGATTCAAAACAAGGAATCGGGCTGATAGAAAAGAAACGTCAGGGGCAGGGAAAACCGACAATCATTTATGTGAAAAGTTTTTGTATTCAGGAAAGTAAAGCAGAGATAAAGAATAAGGAAAGTAATCCAGAAGTTGGAAAAACAAACTTCAGGAATACCTCAAAACCAACTTCTAAAGGTTTATATTATCAACCTTTAGAAGTCCTTAAAACCAACCCTAATAAGAATTACTCTAATAAAAATTATTTGAGTAATATAGAACCAGATCATATCCAATCCATGGATGGGATAACAGGGATAGAAAAATATGCTGCTCTGATTAAAAAGAATCTGGAGATAGAAATATTACTGCAGAATCATCCGTATGACAAGGAACTGATAGAGGGACTCTATGAACTGGTTCTGGAAACACTATTGATGGAGGGAGATAAGATTCTGATCGCAGGAAGCACCTATCCGTTGGAACTGGTTAAGAGTAAGTTCCTAAAGCTGGATGCCGGACATATTGAGTATGTTATGAATTGCTTTTTAAAGAATACGACTAAGGTCAGAAACATCAAGAAATATCTTTTGACAGCGTTATTCAATGCGCCGACAACGATAGGGAGTTATTATCAGGCAGAAGTAAACCATGACATGCCGCAATTTGTACAGTTGACAGTATGAAAAGTGCGCGCACAGAATAAAGTGATTGCACTTACGACAAAGAGGTATTAATATGTAAGTGAGAACACAGAATTATGTGTAAACAAAAGGCGGTTGATTATGGATGTACAGTATTTTGAGTTGAGAGCAGCAAATAGACAGTGTACGGACAAGTTTACAGACGTTGCAAAGGTCCGAGTAGAGAATGTACCAATCTTTGAGCATGCCTGTAATTATGTGAATAACAGTTCCAGTTATAAGCGCAACGGAAGAAAACTGGAGATTGTTGAGATCAGAGATTATTGTATCATCGTGAAGCTGACCAGTGACACAAAACTGGAAATGGCATCAAAGTCACTGGCCGGTTTTACGAGAGAATTACTAAGGGTGGATGAAACATTGCATCAGGAAACGGAGAACAGACTGTTTACATATTTTCTGTACAGCAACACCCTGTTTCGAAATAAGCAGATTGATATAAAAGAAATTGATCAGAACGATACTATGGAGATGTCGGATACAGAGGCTTTGAAGAAATGCGTGGATATGTTCTGCAGTTCCATCACCAACAGCAAAGAGGCAGCTAAAAGGCAGACAGAAGCTAAGAATAAAGTAAAGCAGATATTACTGGATTATCTCAATAATCAGGCAAAATGAGGAGGTATATGACTATGGCAGCATGTAAGGTTATTTTTAAGATTATTCGCTTGATTCTCAAACCGTTTGTACTAATTCTGCAGATGATACTGACAATCATCAGCATTACAATAGGTTTCCTTGGAGGAATCGCGATGATTGTTGGTTGCATTATAGGTGCATTGCTTGTGATATTCAGCGTGTTTGGATTGATGACGGGACAGGAGCTGGATTCCAGCTTCTATTCAATGTTCATATGCGGAGTTTGTCTTGGCGTTATTCCTACAACATTACAGGTCTGGGGGCAGAAAGGGATTGGGATGCTGAAAGGTTTGCTGACAAGGGTTTGATTATAAGGAATTGTCTGTTTGGAGAAGAGCATTGTTAGATATCTCATATATCTTAAAATCCGAATTTGTAGAGCAAATATATGATGTTGAAGCATTGAAATTTTATGTATTTTGGAGGCTGTACAGGATAGACTTTCAAACATATCCCAATGCATTACTACGAATGAAAACTTAACAACAATTGTTGAGAGCGATGATAATTCACCATGTCAATATTTTGCAGAATATCTTTTGTTTTGGCAGTTATTAGACATATGAGATACACAGATAAAAATAGTAGAGACAATATCTTTCTTACTGCAAATGAAAGTGATAATATTTTATCTGTACAACACATTAGATTAGTGATGTCTGATTTGTCTGATTTAGGAGTTGAAATAAGTTGTTTTAAGGACGGGCAAGGGTATAGTTTTGATAACTATCGAAGGGAATTTTGGAACAAGAAAAAAGATGAAAAAGAAAATATGGGATCGAACTTGGACCGATAATTTCAATGAGGTACATGATACGGAAACGAACCAATGAAGGTCGTATAATTTGTCATCATAATAATTATGTTTTCATATCGGAGTAATTACTTTACTTTCAAGAGATAAGTATATTGTGTACCGTGAATAATGGGCAGTAGTATAGGTTTCAAGTTGATGATTATCACCCGGCAATCCTATACAAGGAATGGGATGTGTTCAAGATAGCATTGAGAGCCGAAGGCATAGAAAATGGGGATTATTATGATATTAAATCCAATCAAACATATTGAACAGTGCAAATCTCAGATGCAAAAATTTTTCCCGGGATGTTCTATTTCTCAAATAAGATCGGAAGTAGTTGCCAATGAAACATTTGGTACTACGAAGTATGATGGACAAAATGCTTTTTTTATTGAACTAAACAAAGAATATATTCCAACACGCGATGATCATAAAGACGCAAGAATGCCAGATCGTTTTGTCGAAACCGTAAATGAAATGACTATGGCAATTATGTGGAACCAGTTCAAGATGATATATACACTTGATTCTGAACTTGCAGAAGCATTATCGAAGACCAAAAATCTTTCATTTACAAAGGAAATTTTTGAACGTATTCCTTATAAGGGCTTTTACATAAATTTGACTTTATTACCGGAGTACGAAGCTGAAGGGTGCTTAGTAATTATCAGCAAAAACCGGAACAGTCATGATATGCAATTGGTCGATATACAATTAGTGGGTGGGGAAAATATTGAAGAAGGAGATGGGACATATGAGTTCCTTGTGTTTGTGAGTTCAAATGGAGAGGCTAGAATTGAAAAAACAAACAGAACTGTTACTGAAGGCGTGTTTTTTGATGATAATAAAGGACTCTTTAACATTTCTACCGATGATTTTATCGAAGCAACAGTTAAAGGCGAACAGGCGCTCCTAAAAAAGACTAGAGCGGGTTATGCCATAAACCCTGAAAATCCATATTTATTTCTTCCTATTCGAAAGAAAATGATATCATTAGAAATTTTGGTATTACAATTTCTAATGTATATATCTTCGGAACACCCTGATATTGAAATGTCAAAGGCAACAAAGCATCATCAGAACAGGAACAGACGATTAAATAAAAATGTACCGGAGCATAGCGAACCAGAAGAGTGGAATGTTGGAATAAGGTATGGCAATAAAATTAGATTATATAAAAAAGAATATTCGAACATTGAGGATGAATCAGAAAAGGAAGAACATGGTCATCACAAGCCCCCAAGACCTCATACGCGTCGAGCCCATTGGCAATACTATTGGACAGGAGAGGGAAGAACTGTTCAAAAGCATGTTTGGGTTGAGCCTACAATCGTGAATGGAATGAAGGAAGACATACCAATCACATTGGTTGATATTACGGATAAGCAAAGCAAAGGCTATGATGGAGAAAATCATATAAGAGACTATTTGGAAAAAAAACGAATCAAATTCAAAACTCAGTATACAGTTAAATCGACAGGAAAAAGATATGATTTCTGTATTGTGCTACATAATAATCGATTAATGATTGAATTTGATGGGGAACAACATTTTTCACCGGTTGAAATGTGGGGTGGTGATGAAGCCTATCAAAAACAACGAATAACCGATTTGGAAAAGAATGAATGGTGCGAAAAAAACAGGATACCTCTTCTTCGTATTCGATTTGATCAAAAACCGTTAATTGTTGATTTGGTAGATGATTTTCTGGAGAATTCATCTCAATATATTACATTACATAATAAAATTTTATCAAACAAAGAATACTATTCTATATGCAAATAGCGTTCACTACGGTCAATTGGATAGCGGGATTGACCGCACATTAAATACTATGTTTGGATCTATGTCAGCAAAAGCTATCAGTTAAAATTTCTGGGAAGTTCTCTTCGTTTCTATCTCAAAGGGCATTGCATGATTTAGAGTGATCTTTTGGATTGGATTTGGTGCGACGATAACACCTGAAATAACCATTGGAGAAAATTTGTTTGTTATAGCTGGCAGAGTTGCTACAAAGAATGTTCCCGATAAAGCTGTTATAGGATGAGTGGCTGCAAAGATAATAAAAAGATTAAATTTAGCAGAGCAAAAAGAAATGTGGTAATGTATTCAAGCTGTAAAGTGAAATTGCCATGGTCTATTAATGCTGGGACTATGTCATTATATTGTCCATTTTTTGTCCATATCTCATCCATTTTCATTCAAATTATGTAGTGTTAATATTATCATAGACAAGTGAGGGCGAAAGCAAAGAGCTGCAGCCTTCACTTGTTTTTCTTTTGCAGAAGAATATAGGGTTAATAACGAGCGTCAGCTTGTGATCAGAATGGTCACAGGTCTGGCGCTTTTGTTATGCCCAAAATCAGGTGACGGCCTGCTGACTATCAACCTTCATATGATGAAAGGGAAACAAACATTATGGATTTTGAAGATTTTAAAAAGATTCTTGTTGAGGACATTAAGAATGAGCTGGAGCATCGCGGCAGAACCAATATGGAAGTTTCATCGGTTCATGTAGAAAAGCTCAATGAAAGTTATGATGCAGCTACAGTTAAGGAAAAAGACAGCCATATCGGTGTGAACGTAAATCTCAATCGACTGTTTGATCAGTACAAGGCAAATGAAATCACTGTTACAGAGGCAATCTTCCATGCGGCAGATATTGCAGAAAACGGTTTGAAGGATACACCTCAGTTTGATGTAAACTCAATCGCTGATTACAGCCAGATGAAGGATAAGCTTTCCATGGAAGTTGTTTCTGCAGAAAAAAATGCAGAGATGCTGGGTACGATTCCGCATGAAGAGATGGAGGATATGGCTGTTGTCTATCGTTTGATCCTTGGTGAGAATGAATCCGGCAGGGGAACCGTTCTTGTAACAAATAACCTGATGGAGCAATTTGGAATCACGCAGGAGCAGCTTCATGCAGACGCCATGGAAAATGCACTGGAAATCAGACCATCCGAAATCAGAGGAATGTCAGAGGTCATGAACGAGATTGCCCCAGGGATGGCACCTGAAATCGCACCGGAAGATGAGCAGATGTTTGTCGCTTCGGTACCGGATAAGATCAATGGGGCGGGTGTCATTGCTTACCCGAATTTCATGGAAGACGCAGCGCAGAAGCTTGGCGGTGACTTCTATGTTTTACCTTCGAGTATCCATGAAGTGCTGCTTGTCAGAGACAACGGCCAGATGACAGCGAAAGAACTGGAACAGATGGTAAAGGAAGTTAATTCCACACAGGTAAGCCCGGATGAGCAGCTGACCGATCATGCTTACCATTATGATGCCAAAGCGCATGTCTTTGAGATGGCAGATAGATTTGAAGCGCGCCAGGCAGAAATGGATGCTGAGGAGCATGGAGCTGATAAGGATTCTGTACTTGGAGATCTGAAAGCAAAGAAAGATGAAGCAGCAAAACAGTCTCCGGAAAAGCATGCAAAGGATGTGGTAAAGAAGTCCAGAGGAGGTGAAGCATTATGAGATCCGGAGCGGTTTACCAGATTCACAGGCAGCCATCCGGAACAAAGAAAGGGGCAAAAGGATCGGTTCTGGGAACAGAATCGGTTCCCAAGCCCCAAAACTGTGAGCATCCGTGCTGCTATGGAAAAGGAAGGCCATTCTGCTGGCCATGTATGCAGAAACTTTTAAAGGAGCAGGCTGGAAAGGTGAGGTGATGGTGTGGGATATGACTACTTTTATGAAGAGCAGTCAGAGCAGTTTGCATTTTACCGTACACCGAAAATACTTTTTACGGATCCAAGATTTAAAACCATGTCACCACTTGCCAAGATGCTGTATGGACTGCTTCTGGACAGGGTGTCACTGTCTGCCCGGAATAAATGGATTGATGAGAGAAGAAGGGTATTCATCTATGCTACAAACCTGAGTATCCGGAAAGCATTAAACCTGTCAGATAAGACTGCAACAAAATTACTGTGTGAGCTGGAGCAGTTTGGACTGATTGAACGCAAGCGTCAGGGACAGGGAAAACCTACACGGATCTATGTCATGAATTTCATAGAATCGGAGAATTTACGATTCTTGAATCGTATTAATTCCGATTCTGGAATCGGAAAAATTACGAATCCAGAGTCGGAAAAATTACGATGTAATAATACTGAGTTAAATAAGCATAAGATTAATGATACTGATCTAATCTCTTCTGCAGATGAGAAAAGAAGAGAAGAGAGAGATCAGTACCGTATCTATTTTATGAAATCGCTTGAAATCATGACCATGGAAGAACGTTATCCCTATGACAGAGAAACGATCAGGGAGATTCTGGAGCTTCTGATCGACACAGTATGTTCCACCAGAAAGACAATAGGCATTGCAGGAGAGCAGAGACCGATTGAAGTCGTTAAAAGCCGTTTTATGAAGCTTGACTCAGGGCATCTGGAATTCGTATTAAAGGGAATGGATGACAACACCACTCGGATCCGGAATATGAAGCAGTACCTGCTTGCCGCTCTATATAATGCACCGTTAACCATCAACAACTATTATAAGTCGCTTGTTGCTCATGACATGGCGACAGGAAGAATCTGAGGAGAAACAGGAAATGAATGAAGTAAAGATTGAAATTAATCTCAATCCGCTGACGGATGGGATTGTACAGACAACATGCGCAGATGAGGCGGCAGAACGTCAGGAGCGACATGCGCTTGTTATAGCAACAAACGGAGACATGAAGCCGATCAGTCTGCAGGAAGTAAAAGCGATTCTGGACGGTCTGAATGGATGCAGCGGATCAGTCATGCTGGGGGATATGGATTATATCGCCATCTTCAATGATGATAAAGCATTTGACACAGAGGAAGGCAGATACTTTGTCGGCAGTATGCTGATCATGCGTATTGATGGGGACAGATTAGTCCCGCTTACGGAAGAGGAAATTCAGACGGCGAGAGAACTTCTGGATGAACGCATGAGAGACATGACAGCAGGTGATCTGCGTTTTTCAGCATTGGAACTTTCATAAGGAGAGAGAAGACGATGAGCAGAACGATACCAAGAGCCTATGTGACAGCTGCATGGAATAAGAATCCGGTCGTTGCGAAGGAAGAAGCAAAGAAATACTGCAGCGAACTGATCAGGGAAGGATATCTTCCGCTGTGTCCGATCCTTGCGTTTGATGGGATCTTTTCATCCGAAGATATGGATGCGCATAAACGCAGAAAAGAAATGGCCGAAGATCTTCTGCGCAGGGCAAGATTTCTTGTTATTTGCGGAAGTAAACAGAATGATGAAGTGAAGGATGACATTGCAATAGCAAAGAAGGCGAAAGTCATTGTGACATCGCTGGAAGGAGTCATCGGTTATGAGTAAGAGGCTGCAGAATATGCAGCTTTTTTTAGTTCCGGGAAAGGAGGTGGCGTGATATGCAGGAAGAAGTGGAACAGAAAACTGTCAATCTGGTTGTTACGATTGGAAAAGCTGCACTTCGGGAAGGTTTTCGCCAAGCTGAAAAGCAAATGGATGAGGCTAAGCGAAGACACGGAGAAAAGAACGCAAATTGCCCAGGTATAAGAGGCAGGCAATCTGTAAAGCAACTGGTAGGCCAGAATCAGGGAGTAACAAGTATAAATATTGCCGAGCTTGGATTAAAAGATTTTAAAAAATATGCGAGAAAATACGGCGTTGATTATGCAGTTGTAAAAGATACAAGTACCACCCCGACAAAATACAGTATCTTTTTTAAAGCAAGAGATGCAGATGCGATTGCCGGATTAATGCGAGAGTATACAGCGAAGCGCATGAAAATTAAGAAACAGTCCAGGCCGAGCATTCTGGCCAAACTTCAGAAATTTAAGGAGATTGTGGCGAAGATGCCGGGCAGGGCAAGAGAAAAAAGGAAGGAGCAGGAGCGATGAATCCAAAAGTAAAGAAGAAGCTGATCCTGACGATTCCTTATGTGGTGCTGGGGCTATTTGCAACGAATTTTGGCGAGGCATGGAGAATATCGGAGGGAACGAATGCTTCTGAAAAACTGCAGGGCCTGATCTTGTATGGCGGATCTCAGAGAGCATTTGCCAACCTGTTGCCGAGTCTGCATCCCATGGATCTGCTTGTGGGAGCGGTCTGTGCAGGAGCCTTGCGCCTGGCAGTATATCTGCGGGGGAAAAATGCAAAAAAGTTCCGTCATAACGTAGAATATGGCTCTGCCAGATGGGGTACGCATGCAGATATCGAACCATTTGAGGATCCGGTATTTGCCAATAACGTGATCCTGTCCCAGACAGAGAGGATTACCATGAACAGCAGGCCGAAGCTTCCGAAGTATGCCCGCAACAAAAATGTACTTGTTGTAGGTGGTTCCGGATCCGGCAAAACGAGATTTGTACTGAAACCGAATCTCCTGCAGATGCATTCCAGCTACGTTGTGACAGACCCGAAGGGAAGCATTGTAAATGAGTGCGGGAATGCACTCCTGCAGAATAAATACCGTTTGAAGATTTTTAATACCATCAATTTTCATAAGTCGATGCACTATAACCCATTTGCCTATATCCATTCGGAAAAGGATATTTTGAAGCTCGTTACCACGCTGATCGCCAATACCAAAGGGGAAGGAAAAGGCGCGGACGAATTTTGGGAGAAAAGTGAGAAGCTGCTGTACACGGCACTGATCGGCTATATCCATTTTGAGGCACCGGAAGAGGAACAGAACTTTTCAACGCTGCTGGAGATGATCAACGCCATGGAAGTCAGGGAGGATGATGAGGAGTTTAAGAATCCGGTGGACCTGATGTTTGAAGAACTGGCGCAGCGGGATCCGGAGCACTTTGCAGTCCGCCAATATGCCAAGTATAAGCTTGCGGCGGGCAAGACAGCAAAATCAATCCTTGTAAGCTGCGGTGCCAGACTTGCCCCGTTTGATATCAAAGAACTGCGGGAGATCACAGCCTATGACGAACTGGAGCTGGATACTTTGGGAGATCAGAAGACAGCCCTTTTCCTGATTATGTCAGATACGGATGCCACATTCAATTTCCTGATCAGCATGGTTTATACCCAGCTGTTCAATCTGCTGTGTGAAAAGGCGGATGATGTATATGGCGGCAGGCTTCCGGTCCATGTAAGGTGCCTCATTGATGAGGCGGCGAATATCGGGCAGATCCCGAACCTGGAAAAGCTGGTCGCAACGATCCGAAGCCGTGAAATATCCGCCTGTCTGGTTCTGCAGGCAAAGTCGCAGCTGAAAGCAATTTATAAAGATAATGCAGATACCATTATCGGTAACATGGATTCCCAGATCTTCCTTGGCGGTTCGGAAAAGACAACCTTGAAGGACCTTACGGAGACACTGGGAAAAGAAACCATTGATATGTACAACACCGGCGAGTCCAGAGGATCCCAGCAGAGCTACAACATGAATTATCAGAAGCTCGGCAAAGAACTGATGTCAATGGATGAACTGGCAGTCATGGACGGCAGCAAATGCATTGTGCAGGTAAGAGGCGTGAGACCTTTTCTCTCAGATAAATATGACCTGACACAGCATCCGAATTATAAGCTGACTTCCGATTATGACAAAAAGAACTGGTTCGATATCGAGAAATTTTTAAGTCACAGGTTAATACTGAAACCGGATGATGAATACGAAGTCATCGAAGTACCTGAATAAAGGCTCTCTGCATTGTGAATCACTTTGCGGAGGGCTTTTTGTAATAAATTCCTGCCTGAAACTGTAACGAAATATTGGCAGAGGGCAGCATGTGGCCACATTTCCGGGAGCCGTGCACAGCTTCCGGAGCAGACAACCAAATAAATCACATTTTTAATACGGAGGAAAAACATTATGGCATTTTTTACCAGTGCAGTCGGCGTACTGCAGACACTTGTAGTAGCACTTGGAGCAGGTCTTGGCATCTGGGGCGTTGTAAACCTGATGGAAGGTTACGGCAACGATAATCCGGGTGCAAAGTCACAGGGAATGAAGCAGCTTATGGCAGGCGGCGGAGTAGCCCTGATCGGCACGACCCTTGTACCGCTTCTTTCCGGACTTTTCTGATCTATGCGCAGGGCAGTGCCCTGCCGGATCAGATAAAACTTACAACTGAACAGCAGCAGGGAAAGTGACCGGAATCCGGAAAAGATGGCCGGTCTTTTTTATTCCCATAACCAATCACATTTCAATAACGGAGGAAAAATATTATGGCTATTTTTTACAAGCGCGGTAGGCGTATTACAGACACTCGTAGTAGCACTCGGAGCAGGTCTTGGAATCTGGGGAGTTGTAAACCTGATGGAAGGTTACGGCAACGATAATCCGGGCGCAAAGTCACAGGGAATGAAGCAGCTTATGGCAGGCGGCGGAGTAGCCCTGATCGGCACAACCCTTGTACCGCTCCTTTCAGGACTTTTCTAAAGAAAGGCAGGCCGGGGCCTGCAGAAGGATCAAATGAAAAAGTCACCTGACAGGAACAGGGAGAACCAATGAAGCAAAAGAAAAAACGGAGCCGGTCCTGCGGCTCCCGGAAAGGAGAGAGGCATTGGAAGAAATATTCAACCAATTTGGGGAATGGCTGAAATCCCTGCTGATTCCGGTCATTATGGATACCCTGTCCCATACCTTTGACATGGTAAATGACAAGGTCGGGGAAGTTGCCACACAGGTAGGTCAGACGCCGGCGGATTTCCAGCCGGGCGTGTTTTCCATGATCCGGACACTCTCAGAGAATGTCATCATGCCGATTGCCGGAATTATCCTGACATTTATCGCCTGTTATGAGCTGATCCAGCTGGTCATCAGCCACAACAACCTCGCAAATTTTGAGACATGGATCTTTTTTAAATGGGTATTTAAGACCTTTGTGGCAGTGGAACTGAATTCACAAATACGTTCAACATTACCATGGCAGTCTTTGATGTGGCGCAGCATGTGGTGCTGCAGAGCGGCGGCATTATATCCGGAAGTACGGCAGTTGATGCCTCGGCACTTGCCGGGATGCAGTCAACGCTTGAAGCAATGGATGCCGGCTTCGGTACTGATGGTCTTTCTGCAGACCTTCATAGTGCAGTTTCTGATGCGGATTTTATCGCTTTGTATTTTTGTAGGTGGTTTACGGAAGAATGATTGAGATCTATCTGATGGTCAGCATGGCACCGATCCCGTTTGCAACCTTTGGAAATAAGGAACAGAGCATGGTCGGGCAGAACTATCTGAGGTCACTGTTTGCACTGGGATTTCAGGGATTTCTCATCATGGTGTGTGTCGGGATCTATGCGGTACTGATCACATCAGTCACATTCTCGGATGACATCGTAGGTTCCCTCTGGGGCGTTGTGGGCTTACACTGTCCTGCTGGTATTTACGCTGTTTAAGACAGGATCTGTAGCAAAGAGCATCCTGCATGCACATTAAGGAAAGGAGCCACAGAAATGGCAAGTTATATAGCAGTTCCCCGTGATCTTACAAAAGTCAAAAGCAAGATCATGTTTAACCTGACCAAGAGGCAGCTGATCTGTTTTTCACTGGCAGCACTTGTGGGAGTGCCGTCTTTCTTTCTCTTGAAAAAGATCGGCAGCACCAGTATGGCGGCAATGGGCATGATGGTGATCATGATGCCGATGTTCTTTTTCGCAATGTATGAAAAGAACGGACAGCCGCTTGAAGTGTACCTTGGTCACTTCATACAGGCCAGTTTCATCCGGCCGAAGATCCGTATTTATCAGACGGATAACTATTATGCAGCACTGATCCGTCAGGCTGCCGCAGAAAGGCAAATACAGGAGGTAGAAAACAGTGTTCAACTTTATAAAGAAGCTGTTCCGGAAAGAAAAGAGGGAGATCAGTCCTTCCGGAGCATCTGTCCAGAGAGATCAGAAAAAAGTAAGGGAGATCATAAAGAACGCGCAGAAAGATGACGGTGTACCGAGGACCACACAGCAGAGTATTCCGTTTGACCGTATGTTTCAGGACGGCATCTGCAGGGTCGGCTGCGGATTATTATACAAAGACCATCCATTTTCAGGATATCAATTACCAAGCTGGCACAGCAGGAAGACCAGACCGAGATCTTTGAGGAATGGTGCAGCTTCCTGAACTTTTTGACAGTTCCGTGACATTTCCAGCTGAGTTTCATGAACATGGCAACGGATGCAGAGGACTTTGAAAAGAGTATCGCCATTATGCACAGGAAAGATGATTTCAATGAGGTGAGGGATGAATACACAGGAATGCTGAAACGTCAGATGGAAGCCGGGAATAACGGCCTGACAAAGACCAAGTACCTGACATTCGGGATCCGTGCGGATTCCATGAAAACAGCAAAGCCGAGACTCATGCACATTGAAATGGATCTGCTGAATAACTTCAAAAGACTTGGCGTACAGGCGGTAACATTAAACGGCAGGGAACGCCTTGAACTGATGCATCAGCAGTTTCACATGGGAGATCCGGAGAAGTTCTGCTTTGACTGGAAATGGCTGGTGCCTTCCGGACTGTCGGTCAAGGACTTCATCGCCCCGTCCGGACTGCATTTTAAGAACGGCAGGGTATTCCGGATGGGCAGCATGTATGGGGCCATGAGCTTCCTTGCAATTACCGCATCGGATATCAGCGACCGGATGCTGGCGGATTTACTTGGGATGGAGTCCAGCCAGATCGTGACGATGCATATCCAGTCCGTGGATCAGAATGAGGCCATCAAGACGGTAAAGCATACCATCACAGAACTGGACCGCAGCAAAATTGAGGAACAGAAGAAAGCAGTCCGTTCGGGATACGACATGGACATCATCCCGTCCGACCTGGCAACTTACGGCAAAGATGCAAAGGCACTCTTAAAGGAGCTGCAGAGCCAGAATGAGAGAATGTTCCTTTTAACGTTCCTCATTTTAAATACCGGCCACACGGAGCAGGAGCTGGAGAACAATGTATTCCAGGCAAATTCCATTGCACAGAAGCATAACTGCAACCTGACGCGGCTTGATTTCCAGCAGGAACAGGGGCTGATGAGTTCGCTGCCGCTTGCAAATAACCTGATCGGGATCCAGCGAGGGATGACCACCAGCAGTACGGCAATCTTTGTGCCGTTCACAACGCAGGAGCTGTTCCAGACAGGTGACGAGACGTTGTATTATGGGCTGAATGCCCTTTCCAACAACCTGATCATGGTAGACAGGAAGAAGCTGAAAAACCCGAATGGCTTGATCCTTGGCACACCGGGTTCCGGCAAATCGTTTGCTGCCAAAAGGGAGATCGCAAATGCATTCCTTGTAACGGATGATGATGTGATCATCTCGGATCCGGAGTCTGAGTACAGTCCACTGGTTGAACGTTTCGGCGGGCAGGTCATTAAGATCAGTCCGACCAGCGAGCAGTATATCAATCCCATGGATATCAACATGAATTATTCCGATGATGACAACCCGATTGCCCTGAAAGCAGACTTTATTCTGTCTTTGTGTGAACTGATCGTGGGCGGGAAAGAAGGACTGAAACCGGTGGAAAAGACGGTCATTGACCGCTGTATCCATCAGATCTATCAGAAGTATTTTGAGCATCCGGGACCGGAGAACATGCCGCTTCTGGAAGACCTTTACAATGCCCTCCTGAAGCAGGAAGAGTCGGAGGCAAGGAATGTTGCGACCGCACTTGAAATCTACGTCACGGGCTCCCTGAATGTGTTCAACCACAGGACAAATGTGGATATCACAAACCGACTTGTTTGCTATGACATCAAAGATCTCGGCAAGCAGCTGAAAAAGATCGGCATGCTGGTCGTACAGGATCAGGTGTGGGGGAGGGTTACGGAAAACCGCAGCCAGGGGAAATCCACCAGATATTACATGGATGAGATGCATCTGCTTCTCCGGGAAGAGCAGACAGCAGCCTATACCGTAGAGATCTGGAAGCGTTTCAGAAAATGGGGCGGCATCCCGACCGGCATTACGCAGAACGTAAAGGATCTGCTTGCATCAAAGGAAGTGGAGAACATTTTTGAAAACTCAGATTTTATCTACATGCTGAACCAGGCTGTCGGGGACCGGCAGATTCTGGCAAAACAGCTTAACATCAGTCCTCACCAGCTTTCGTATGTGACACATTCGGGAGAAGGCGAAGGGCTTTTATTTTACGGAAATGTCATCCTGCCGTTTGTGGACCGGTTCCCGAAAGACCTTGAACTGTACTGTATCATGACAACAAAGCCGGATGAAGTTGCAGCTGTGAAGGAGCCCTAAATGGAATGGAAAGAAACAGATGGCCTTCATGAGAAAAAGAAGGCGGAGAAGTCCTCCGGGAGATATAAGACCAGATCTCCCGGAAAAAAACTGAAAAATAAAACTTCTGCCAGAAAAGCCATGCGCGGCAAGATCCGTCATGGAAAGGCAGATGTGGAAATGAGCGCTGCAGAGAAAAAGGCTCTGAAAAAGCTGCAGGTGCAGGGACGCAGCAAAATCCGGAGCAGGGCAGCGACTGCAGAAATCCACCAGAGCATTTCTGAACAGAATCAGGATGAAAATGTGGGGACAAAAGCACTGAATGACGGCACGGAAGCTGCAGAAAATATGGTATCGGCAATGAGCCGCCGGAGATATTCAGGAAAGCTTCAAAGCAGTACGGGGGCAGACGGACCCAGCGTACTACGGGATGAGAGCGCGTATTCCGGAAATGGCGGGAAACTGGCTGGGAATGCAAGGGCAGCAACAGCTAAAACAGAAGCTGCAGAGTACGGAAATGCAGGGAAGGCATCCAGAGCAGCGCAGAAGAACCTGATGAAAAAAGAATTCCAGGCGGCAGCCAATAAGAAATCTACGGCAGAAGCAGCCAATCAGATCGGAAGCAAAACAAAGAAATTTGTGGATAAAGCGGAAGGTCTGATGGGTCGTCTCGGGGAATGGGTCGCGGAAACACTTGCAGAGCACCCGATGATCGCAGTAGCTGCTGTGATTATCCTGATCCTGCTTCTGGTGTGCAGCGGGATATTATCGTCCTGCTCCATGATCGGAGGCGGGGCAGGCAATACCATGGTGGGAACGTCCTACACGGCAGAGGATGATCAGATCCTTGCGGCAGAAGCGGATTATAAAGACAAAGAAAGCGCACTGCAGGCGAAGATTGACAGTATTGAAACGGATTATCCGGGATATGACGAATACCGGTATGACCTTGCGGAGATCAATCATAACCCGTACCAGCTGGCAGCCCTGCTGACAGTTCTGTATGAGAATTATACCGAATCGGAAGTGCAGACAAAGCTGCAGGAGATCTTTGAAAGGCAGTATAAGCTCACTACACAGGCAGTTACTGAGATCCGGACACGGACTGAGACAAGAACCGGTCACCGAACCATCCATCATGCAGACGGTACCTCGGAGGATGAAGATTATACCTACGAAGTGGAAGTGCAGTATGAATACCATATTTTAAAAGTAACACTGACCAATGCAACAATGGATACCGTGGCCAGAAATCTCGGACTGAACGACAGCCAGACAGAGCGCTATGAGATCCTTCTGCAGACCAGAGGCAACAAGCCGTATCTGTTTGGGGATGATATTTATTCCAATCCGGATCCGGGGGATTATCAGGATTATGACATCCCGTCGGAAGCCCTGACGAATGAGCGTTTTGCCAATATGATCCGTGAAGCGGAGAAGTACCTTGGATACCCTTATGTATGGGGCGGGAGCAGCCCGTCAACGAGTTTTGACTGTTCCGGATTTGTGAGCTGGGTCATCAATCACTGCGGGAACGGATGGAGCATCGGAAGACAGACAGCAAACGGACTTCTGTCACACTGTACCCGGATCTCCAGGGATGAGGCACAGCCCGGCGACCTGATCTTTTTTCAGGGAACCTATGATACGGCCGGGGCCAGCCATGTGGGGATCTATGTTGGGAATGGAATGATGATCCACTGCGGGAATCCGATTCAGTATTCATCCATTGATACGAACTATTGGAGAGAGCATTTTTATACATTTGGTAGGATCAATGATTAAGAAATGGTCAGAAATGGATTCCAGTTATCACCATAAGAAGGAGGGAAAAGCGTATGTATGAAAGACTTGACAGGCTTCGTGAAGAAGTAAAGCGATGTGAGAAAAGACTGGAAGATGCACAGGAACGTCTGAAAGCAGCACAGGCAAAATTAAAGGAAGCAGAGGCAACCCAGATCCTGTCGGATGTCGGTGCACTGAACCTGACGCCGGAGCAGCTGGCACAGTTTCTGCAGCTGGCCGCATCCGGGTCTATTCCTGCATCCGTGCAGTATCCGCCTGCAGGAGCCGGAAGCAGACAGACGACAAGTGTGACGGATCAGACCGGATGTGGTGCAGCACGAAAGGAAGAAACGGCAGAGGCCGGGGATGACAATGAAGAGGATGAAAACAGAGAGGATGACGAAGATGAGAATAATTAAAGGAATGGGAGTAAATGGAAATGACAGGGCAAAAAAGAGAGGAAAAAGCGCAGGAGCTGCCGTTTTCTGTGCGGCACTTGTAATGATGGCAATGCCTATGACTGCCTTCGCCCATACTGGTCCAGAAGCGGAATGCACCTGTGATACGAAGTGCAGTGAAGGGAATGTCAATGAGGAGTGTCCGGTCTGTAAGACGGACATTTCTTTATGTCAGGGGACGGAAACGGTATCGGATGATGCAGCAGAAGCTGCCTCTGAAACAGTATCAGGCAACAGTGCATCCGCAGACAGTCCAGAAGAATATGGCCCGCTGACACCGGACGGCAACATGAGCATTGTGGATGATTACGGAACACTGGACGCAGGCGGGAAGCAGTTCATTACGGTTGTAAGTAAGAGCGGTAATTACTTTTATATCATCATTGATCGGGATGACCAGGGACAGGAAACTGTACATTTCCTGAATCAGGTGGATGAAGCAGATCTGATGGCCCTCATGGATGAGGATGAGCAGAAAGCCTATGCAGATTCACTTTCTTCGGAAACAGCAGAAAGTGCGGATGCTGCAACAGCAGAAAGCTCAGAAGAATCTGTGACAGAAACGGATTTAACAGAACCGGATAAGGATACTTCAAAATCAGGCAGCGGAACACCGGCTGCAGTTGTTGCAATCCTGATCCTGTTAGGCGGCGGGGGATATTTTGGTTATAAATTTCTGAAAGAAAAGGGCCAGAAAAAGCCGGTGACAAGTCCGGATCCGGATGTGGATTATTCAGAGGATGATGAAGATTACCTGAGTACGCTTAATGCGAAAGATGATACGGATTTTGAGGCTCCGGAACAGAACACGGAAGATAACGCGGAAGAACAGATCCCGGAAGATGCAGAAGACATGGATGTATCCGGTCCGGATGAAGATATGGAAGATCCGGATGAAACAGAAGATAAATGATTGAAATAAGGAGCAGGGAATACACAGCGGGGCAGTCAGAAATGGCTGCCCCTTTTCAGTACAGGAAGAAAGGGAGAAAAACAATGGCAATGAAATCAAGATATAAGAAATATGCAGAAGGAATTAACAGGCTGCAGGCAGGGGGAAAGGCAAAGCAGAGAAAGAAATCCACACCCGGCTCCATCCTGCAGAAGCTGAAAGAACTTAAAAATCAGGAATTCAGTATGACCGTGCCGATCGGAGCTGCCGATGGAAAATAATCCGTTTGAACTGAAACAGGTGGCAATCCGCATGGTGGAGATGCCGCCGCTTCTAAGTAAGGAACCGATGGACGGCCCGCAGGCTGCCGTTAGGGTCATGGCAGATACGTTCCGGGATTTGGACCGTGAGGTTTTCTGTATCGTTAATCTGCGGACAGACCTGAAGCCGATCAACATGAACATCATCAGTATGGGAACCTTGAACAGTTCCCTGGCACATCCGAGGGAGGCATTAAAAAGCAGCATTTTGTCCAATGCTGCATCGATCATGCTCTTTCATAACCACCCGACAGGTAACCTGACACCCAGCAGGGAAGATATTGAACTGACCGACCGGATGCAGCAGATCTGCACACTGATCGGGATACCGGTTATGGATCATATCATCCTTGGGACAGGGAATCAGTATTACTCATTTAAGGAAAAAGATATTCTCACAATACCAAAATTGAACGTAGCACATAACATTGATCAGTTCAGACTGGAGGGAAGCAAAGTGGCTGAGAGCACAAGATCATTTGATCCAAAACAGGCGGCAGAAAACCGCAGACAGGAACTGAAAGACATCACAGAAAAACTGGAAAAGGGAGTTTCGGAAATTTTTACAAGCGAGAAGTATCAGGAGCTTTTGAATACCATGGCGAAGTTCCCAAGGTATTCCCTGAACAACAATCTGCTCATCATGATGCAGAAACCGGATGCAACGCTCTGCCAGTCCTATACCGGATGGAACAAGATGGGCCGCTTTGTAAAAAGAGGAGAAAAGGGAATCCGCATCCTTGCCCCGGCACCTTTTAAGATGGAGCGGGAACAGAACAAACTGGATGATAAAGGCCGGGCGGTACTTGATCAGGACGGTGAACCGGTAAAGGAAAAAACAGAAATCAGTGTCAATGCGTTTAAACCGGTGAGTACCTTTGACATTTCGCAGACGGACGGCGAACCGCTCCCGGAGATCGGCGTCAGTGAGCTGGCCGGAGAAGTGAAGGATTATCAGACCTTTTTTGATGCTATCTGCAATGCAAGTCCTGTTCCGGTGGCATTTGAAAATATCCAGTTCGGAGCAAAGGGCTATTTTCACACAGAAGAGAACCGTATTGCCATAAAGGAAGGCATGAGTGAGATCCAGAATGTGAAAACGGCGATCCATGAGATGGCACACGCAAAGCTCCACAATCTGGAAGCACAGCAGATGAAAGAAGGGAAGCAGTCCAGAAACAGCAAGGAAGTGGAAGCAGAAAGCGTTGCGTATACTGTCTGTCAGCATTATGGCATTGACACATCGGATTATAGTTTTGCCTACGTTGCCACCTGGTCACAGGGGAAAGAGATGCCGGAACTGAAGGAGTCCCTGAATACGATCAGACAGGCGGCCTCAGAACTGATCACATCCATTGATGAGAAAGTGCAGGAGCTGACTGCAGAAAAAGGATCGGCTGCAATTGATCAGAAAACCTCAGAAGCATTAAAAGCAGAAGCAGAGAAGCCATATATTACTTTTTCCGTGGCAGAATGTTCTGAATTTCCATCGATGGGTGAATTCCATGAGAACCTGACACTTCCGCAAGCGGTGGAGATTTATAAGCAGATTCCGGCAGAGAGGATGCATGGTATCAAGAGCATTCGATTTGAGATTCAGGATAAAAATGAGTTTTCCAGTCCCATGGATCTGGTACGGGGCGACAGACTGCAGCTGCAGGAAGTCAAAGAACTGGCTCCGGCACTTTCCTATCATCCGCTGGTACATAAGGCATTTGAAGATGTTCAGCAGCTGATGGGGGATATCCTGAAAGACCGGATCACGATTGATCCGCCGTTTAAGGTGGATCTGCCCAGGGATGAACCGATTAAAGTCGTGGATGCAAGGGAAAAACCGGAGAAAGAGCAGACGATCAGACTTGAAGATATCACTGATATAAAGTGTTTCAGTGCAGAGTATTATCCGGCATCCGGTCAGAAAGAATACAAATTATCCTGTGAGATCAAGGGCGTTCCAAAGGCAATGGAATATCTGGTACAGAGAAAAGATGACGGTGAAGGATTCACACTCAGGACAGAACCTGTTGATATATGGGATGCCATGTCAGTCAAAGATCTGCGGGCACTGGAAGAAGTTGTGAGCAGAGAGGTGAATGTATATCAGTGGACGAAAAGCATCGATGAAGCAACGAATCTGGAAGAAGTAAAAGACGTTGGCTATGGGCTGACCGAAACAGAAAACCTTGGGATGACAAAGGATCAGATCAGAGGACTGTTTGACAAAATCTCGGAGAAGGAAAAGAGTCTGAAACAAATCAGGAACAAGACATCAGTTAAAGAAAACCTGCAGGAAAAGAAAAAAGAGACCGCAACGCAAAGAAAGAAGCCGATTAAGAAGAAAGGAGAGGTGACGATATAGTCTATGGAATAAGAGGCGGATGTGTTAATATATTTAGATAAACTGGAAGTTGTCGATTAGTTTTGAACGTTAGAATTTCGATTTTACAGATTATCGGAGAATGACTATGGGCATTAAAAAAATAGAAGAGTTAATTGAATTAGCAAAAAAAGATATAAAAGAAGCAGCTGAATTTGATATAGAAGATGATGATGGGGAATTGGCAAGAGAAATATATAAGCGATTATTTGATTTTTACGACGAAAAAAAATTCTCTGGTGATGTGATATTCACTTGGAAATCTCCTTCATTGGTTCAAGAGGGTAATTTTATAGGAAGGAGAAATAGTCTTGTTGATAATAAAAGAGTAATTGGCAATATTTTTCCTAATTATAAAACAAATCAAAAATATAGTTTGAACTTAAATCGTAACAGTCACATGGGAGATTTTCCACATGATTATTTTGATATATATCTGGATCATGTTGCTAAATATGCTTTTAAAAAAGATAGACCACAAATTATGGAGTACTATCCGTTAAAACGAGCTATATTGTATGAAGAAAATAAAAAATATTTTGATAAATTTAATGACTTTGACGATTTTATTTCAAGAAATTTCTTAACTGAAATAAGTAGTATAAGAACTCCCTTTTTAGACATGAACTTTGCTGACTATAAAAAATTATCTGAAAAACTCATGCATGATAGAGGAATACTTATGTTAAAGAAAATGTTGGGTATTTAACTAAATTCCGATTGATCGAGTTGATTGAACTATCATATTTAAAGAACTAAGGACTGACGCAATGAAAAATTTTCATTGCACAGTCCTTTTTTGTTACCCAAAAAAGGAGAAAACGAATGAAATTAGTAATCGCAGAAAAACCTTCGGTTGCCCAGTCCATTGCGAAGGTAATCGGTGCAACCGAAAAGAAAGACGGCTACCTGCAGGGAGAAGGCTTCCTTGTCAGTTGGTGCGTAGGGCATCTGATCGAGCTGGCAGAGCCGCAGGACTATGATGAAAAGTATGAAAAATGGAAAAAGGATGACCTGCCGATCTTTCCGGATCCGTATCAGTACAGGATCAGCAGTGAGACGAAGAAGCAGTTTCAGATTCTGAAAGATCTGATGAAGCGGGATGATGTGAGAAGCCTTGTGGAAGCAACAGATGCAGGCAGGGAAGGGGAACTGATCTTCCGGCTGGTTTATCATCAGGCCGGATGCAGGAAGCCTTTTGAAAGACTCTGGATCTCATCGATGGAGGACAAGGCGATTGAAGATGGCTTCGCACATCTGAAGCCGGGAAGTGAATATGATGCGCTGTATGAAGCAGCGCTGTGCCGGGAGCGTGCCGACTGGATTGTCGGGATCAACGCTACCCGGCTTTTTTCAACCCTTTATGGTCAGACACTGAATGTCGGCAGAGTCATGACACCGACACTTGCCATGCTGGTCACAAGGGAAGCAGAGATTGCAGGCTTCAAACCGGAAGCTTTTTACACAGTGCAGATCACCGCAGGAAGCGTTCCGCTGACTTCGGACCGCATGAAAGAAAAGCAGATGGCCGAGGAACTGATCCGGAAAGTGCAGGCAGCAAAGACCGGAACGGTTACGCATATGGATGCAAATTCCAAAAAGGAAAAGCCGCCGCTCCTGTATGACCTGACTTCTCTGCAGAGGGATGCCAATAAATACTATGGCTTTACTGCACAGCAGACTCTTGATTATACGCAAAGCCTGTATGAGAAAAAGCTGGCGACCTATCCGAGAACGGACAGCAGATATCTGACAGATGAGATGGAAGAGAGCACGGCAAATCTTGCAGAACAGATGCGTCAGAAGTATGGTTTCACGAAAATTCTGCAGATGAACGTGAAGCAGGTTATCAACGGAAAGAAAGTAAGTGACCACCATGCCATTATCCCGACGGTGAATGTTGCAGGAGCAGATTATAGTGCGATCCCTGCAGGGGAACAGAAGATCCTGGGACTGATTACAGCAAGGCTTCTTGCCGCCATAGGAGAGCCGGCTGAGATTACAGAGTTTCATCTGGAGGTGGAATGCGCCGGGCAGACATTCAAAACGACAAGCAGTATGGTGTCCCAAAAAGGCTGGCGGGAAATTCAGGACTGGATTCTTGGGAGCAGCACAGAAGATGACGGAGCGGATGAGGAAAAGGCGAAGGACAGACTCATTGAAGTCTTGATGGCAGACCATACGATTTTTACCGAGGGCCGGTCCATTAACGTACTGGATCCGCAGGTCAGGGAAGGGAAAACCACACCGAAGAAACATTATACGGAGAATACTCTGCTTGCCGGAATGGAACGTGCAGGTGCAGATGAGACGCCGGATGAAGCAGAGAGGAAAGGTCTTGGTACCCCGGCAACCAGAGCAGGCATCATTGAGAAACTTGTGCGTATCGGATTTCTGGAAAGGAAAGGTGATAAGAAGACAAAATATCTGATCCCGACCCATAAGGGAACTGCTCTGATCACGGTTATGCCGGAAGCCATCCAGTCCCCGTCAATGACAGCAGAATGGGAACAGAAGCTTATCGAAGTGGAAAAGAAAAACTTTGATGCGGAAGAATTCATGCTTGAAATCAAAGGCATGCTCCGTGAACTGATCCGGACCTATGAGATTGTAAAAGACGCAGAAGTGCTGATGCATCCGGTATATGAACCAGTAGGAAAATGTCCGGCCTGCGGAAATGATGTGGTGGAAAAGCAGAAAGGTTTTTTCTGCAGCAACAGTCAGTGCAGATTTGCGCTGTGGAAGGATAACCGTTTCATGGATTCCCTTGGCAAAAAGATGACGAAGCAGATCGCAGAAAGCCTGCTCCGGGATGGAAAGGCAAGTCTTAAAAAGTGCAGATCGGCAAAGACCGGAAAGAACTATGATACAACACTGGTTCTTTCCACAAAGGAAAGCGGACAGGCTGAATTCAGCCTGAGCTTTGATAACAGCCAGAAGAAAAATCAGAAGAGAGGAGCACGCGAATGAACATATCAGAGGTTGGAAAGAAAATCAGAAAGTGGGATGAAGTAACGGGCAATGCAGTGGAGATCCAGATCTCGGAGACGGTTGACCCGGCAGAGGATGTCGGCATGGGTCCGTCCATCAGCAGAAATCACATGAGAGGTATTGAGGATATGGTGGAGCAGAACGACAACTGCTTTGACGGTATCATCAATAATGTTGCCATGCCGCAGACACCAGATTCAGGATCTCTTGCAGAACAGCAGACCGAAGCAGAAATTACAGAGGAAACAAAGAAGTCTGTTTTTGGAAAAATTAAGGAACAGCAGGACAGGGAGACATTCACACAGCCACAGCCAAAGAAAGCTGTGCCGCTCTGCCCGGACAGGGAGCTGATGTGATATGCAGGACCGGAATGTGCAGTTCCATTTTTTTGCAACCGAAGAGGAGGCTGCAGCAATCCGTCAGAAGGAAGCAGAAGCCGGAATCAGAAATGAGAGTGCGTATCTTAGGAAGATGGCAATCGACGGATATATGATCCAGATGGATCTGAGTGATGTGAAGGAAGTCGTAAGACTCCTTCGCATCAACAGCAACAATCTGAACCAGTATGCAAAAAAGGCAAATGAGACCGGCAGTATTTATCTCGATGATGTAAAGGAGTTGCAGACACAGCAGGCGGAATTATGGAAAAAGCTCAAAGAGATCCTGAGACGCCTGGCGGAAATTCAGTAACCGGGGAAGACGAACAGGCTATAAATCAGAAATATAGCCTGCTCTGGCTATAAAAGAACCGGGAAAGGAGATGGGAAAAGCATGGCGGCAACCAGACTGATCACGATGCATGTAAATAAGGGAAAGACCGTGGCAAGGTGCCTGAAAGACCGGACGGATTATGCTAAGAACGGAGAGAAGACGGAGAGCGGAGAATACATTTCCGCATATGCATGTGATGCCGAAACAGTAGATGAAGAATTCATGCTGGCGAAGCAGGAATATTTCCGGACAACCGGAAGAAAACCGAAAGGTGACATCATTGCCTACCAGATCCGCCAGTCCTTTAAGCCGGGGGAGATCACACCGGAGGAAGCAAATCAGGTTGGCTATGAAACTGCCATGCGTTTTACCAAAGGCAATCACGCTTTTATTGTTGCCACCCATACGGACCGGGCACATATCCACAATCACATCATTTTCAATTCTACAAATCTAAGCTGTGACCGGAAGTTCCGTGATTTCTTTTTTGTCGGGATCGCACTGCAGCATCTTTCTGACCTTGTATGCATTGAGCATGGTCTTTCCACTATCAAACCGAGAAAACCCAGTGAGCGGGAAAAGAGAACAACTTATCCGGAGAGAAAATCGTTCCGGGATGAACTGCGGGAAACGATTGATCAGATCCTGCAGGAAGAAAAACCGGAAGATTTTGATGCATTTCTTGCTACGCTACAGAAGAAAGGGTATGAAATCAAGCGCGGAAAGAATACTGCAATCCGGGGGAAATCCCAGAAGCGTTTTATCCGGTTCTGGTCGCTGGGTGCCGGCTATACGGAAGAAGATCTGAGAAAAATCTTTGCCGGAGAGTGGGAGCAGGATCCAGAAAAAATGCAAGGTCAGCAGGAGCCGAATAGAAGGAACCGCAGGACATGGCAGAGACCGGATACGGAATTTGATCTGCTGATCGATATCCAGAAGAAGATTGCAGAAGGAAAAGGTCGGGGGTTCGAGACCTGGGCAACGAACCATAATACAAAGCAGATTGCCAAAGCAATTTATTTTCTGGAGCAGCATGGCGTCAGGGACTACAGCGAAATCGAAGCAAAGCTCAAAGAAAAGGCTGCGCGTTTCGGAGAACTGTCATCGACCATCAAGGAAAAAGAGAAGCGACTGGCTGAGATTTCCGTTTTAAAGACTCACATAATAAACTATTCAAAGATCAAAGAGGTGTATGTGTCTTACCGGAAGTCCGGTTATAATAAAAAATTCTTTGAAGCGCACCGAGAAGAAATCCTTTTGCACAAAGCGGCGAAACAGGCATTCACAGAATTGCAGACAGACAAGCTGCCAAAAGTGAAAGAACTGAGCGCCGAGTATGCGCAGGTCCTTGCAGAAAAGAAAGCTGCCTATACCGAGTACCGGCAGGTAAAAAAAGAAATGCAGGAATATGGAATTGCCAAACAGGATATTGATCGCTTCCTGAAAATTGATGAAGAAGCGCAGCAACAGGAAAAAGAAAATAAAAAAGAAACAGCAAGATAGCCAGCGGGGAATTCATTGGATGAAAGTCTGATGGGTTCCCCGATTTTTTGCGTGTTAAAACGAGCCATGCGCTCAAAATAAAAATCAGATGAGGCATGCATGCACGAATCTGTTTTTTGTTTTGAGCATACGGCGAATGCCGTGACACTGAGATGAAGCGAAGCGTAATCGAAGTGCCGGCATGGCGTAATTAAAGAAGAGCATTCAGCGCTCACATGTGAGTGCGTGGCCAGACTCAAAGAGTCTGATCAAAGGGGATTGGGGATACTTCACCAACGAGCGGAAGGCCAACTTGTACAAGTTGGCACTGCTCGCCACTTTGTAAATTGCCCGTATCCGGGCTTAGAGCTTTGGAGCTCTTGCACTTATGTCCGTTTTAATGGACAGCGAAAATGATAATTTTATAGTGCCGGAAAGGACGGTGATGATTTACAAGTGAAAAATGCACAATTTCTAAATCATGACTTTGAATAAAGTCAACGTACCTTCGAGAAAACGAAGATCCTATTTGATTTAAAATGATATTCGGCTTATAATTGATATAATTGGCGCGTCATGGAGCCAAGAAACAGTTCAAAGGTTAATAAGAGGAAAATACTATGTCGGTTTCATACAACGGATTATGGAAGCTGTTAATTGACAAAAACATGAAGAAGATGGATCTCGTGGAGAACGAGAATATTGGAATCAGCACAAGTACACTTGCTAAGATGACTAAAGGAGAGACTGTCTCTCTTTCTATTTTGGAGAAAATATGTGCAGAACTCGATTGTGATTTTGGCGACCTTGTCCACTATCAGAAGGATGAGGTAAAAAAACAGAATGAGTAATTATAAAGGAAGCGGTGGACTTACGCGGGAACAGTTTCTTTTTTTTGAGACCAGGACAGTTGCAAGACTCATGGCAGATGAGAGTCTGGATGATAAAGAGGTCATTGAGAAAGTTGTATTAGAGAATCTGTTTCAGTTTCCAACGGAACGTATGATCAGAAATCTTGCCGGTGTATGTGTAAAGAGACTGAATTGCCTTGATGATAGGACAATGATTGGAGTAATCGCGCATAGTCCGGTTGTAACAGCAAAGCAGGCTTGCCTGTATGCCATGATGAAGCAGTACAGGCTTGTCTGGGATTATATGATTACGGTGATCGGGAAGAAGTATGAAGAACAGGACATGTCCTATGGAAAGATGGATCTGAATGTGTTCTTTATGAGACTGCAGGAGCAGGATGATGATGTCGCCGGTTGGGCAGATGCTACGATTCAAAAAATAAAACGCGTTTTAAATAGGATATTGATTGAAAATGAATATATTGACGGGCCGAGGGCAACGAAACTGAATCCGGTTATGATCAGTTCAGAAGTTGAGAATGCAATCAAGGCAAATGGTGATGAGGTAGCACTTCCGGCATTTAATTGTTTTTATTAAAGCAGAAGTAGGGAGAACCAAATGAGTGATATTTTGGAACGTCTGGATAAACTGAAAAATAGAATCCAGGAAGAGGATTTTTTGAAGGGAAAAGGCCTCAGCAATGAAGTCAATATACATATCTTTTGTTATGACCCTAAAGATGAGATGGCAGTCAGATACTTTACAGAGCAGCTTGTGGCAGATCAGTCCATATCTTGCCATATCATTGAGAAAAATTTATACAAGGTACTGCTCGAAATATGTGATGATAAAAGGATCACCAAGGCAGCAGCTTCTATGGAAGAGAAAAAGGGTAAAGAGTATCTCAAAGAACAGATATTAAAATTTGCCAACAACAAAGCTTTTGTTGAAAAAATAAAACCGGAAACGCAGGAAAATGGAGATGTACTTTTGATTACCGGTGTTGGAGAAGTGTTCCCATTTGCTAGAGTGCATGCCCTCCTGGATGCAATACAGCCGGAAGTTCCGGAGATCCCGATTCTGGTAATGTATCCGGGATCATTTAATGGAAGAGAACTGAAACTGTTTAATAAACTCACACCAAATGGTTATTACAGAGCATTTAACGCAATATAGGGGGATAGATATGAAGATACAGGAGATGTTCAGGGATGACATTGATCGAAAAATCAATGGAGTTGTAAAGGTTGATCAGGATACCAATGATGTCCTGATTCAGGAATTAAATGAATATGTCATTACGAAGGAACTGAAGAAACATTTCATTACTTTTTTCAATCATTATAGTGAGTCATTTGATGAGAATACTGCTGATATCGGTGTATGGATCTCCGGTTTCTTCGGAAGTGGTAAATCTCATTTCCTGAAAATCCTGTCCTATATACTTGCGAATAAAGAAGTTGACGGTATAAGAACTGTTGAGAGATTCCGGAAGAAATTTGAGGATGATCCTGCAACCTTCATGCTGATTGACAAGGCAACAAAGGGAGAGACAGATACCATCCTTTTTAATATTGATATTGAAGGCTCCATTAATAAAGATGCTACGGCAGTTCTCCGTGTATTTGCAAAAATGTTCTATAACTACATGGGGTTCTACGGGGAAGATCTGAAAGTAGCGAAGCTAGAACAGTTCATTGACAAAAAAGGCAAGACAGAGCAGTTCCGTAAAGTGTTTGAGGAAAAGAACGGTCAGCCTTGGCTTGAGACCAGAGATGCCTTTGCTTTCTTTGAAGATGATATCGTAGCGACACTGGAAGAAGTACTTGGCATGAGTGAAGAGTCTGCCCATAACTGGTTCAATGGAACGGAAACGGTTGAGACAAGTATTGCACAGCTGGTTTCTGAGATCAAAGACTATGTGAACAGCAAGCCGGATAACTTCCGCCTCCTTTTTATGATTGATGAAGTCGGCCAGTATATTGGTTCCAATACAGACCATCTGATCAATCTGCAGTCACTCATAGAGAAAATCGGATCTGAATGCGAAGGCCGGGTTTGGGTAGTTTGTACCGGACAGGAAGCACTGGATGAAATTATCAAGACCCGTCAGGATGAATTTTCCAGAATTCAGGCCAGGTTTAAGACAAGACTTTCTCTGTCATCATCATCAGCGGATGAAGTCATCCAGAAGAGAATATTGTCAAAAACTCCGGAAGCAGAGAAGAAACTGACTGAAGTATATAATGCCAATGATTCAGTGCTTCGCAACCTGCTTCAGTTTAATAAGGATGATGCGCTCCTTGATATCAGAGGGTATGAGACAGATGGCGATTTTGTAAGGAATTTCCCGTTTGTACCTTATCAGTTCATTCTGATGCAGAAGGTATTCTCAGAGATCAGGAAGCACGGTAATGCCGGTAAGCATTTATCCGGTGGGGAACGTTCCATGCTTTCCGGATTTCAGGAAGCGGCCCAGAAGATCGAGGGCAAGGATGAGTATGCGCTTGCACCATTTTACCTTTTTTATGACACCGTTCATACATTTCTGGATGGCGCGATCCGCCGTGTCATTGAAAGATGCGAGAGAGCGGCAGATGAGAAGAGAGGCATTGAACCGCAGGACGTAAATGTATTAAAACTCCTGTACCTAATCCGCTATCTGGACAATGATATCAAGTCCACTTTGGATACTATTGTCATCCTTATGGCAGATGACATCCGTATGGATAAGATCAATATGCGCCGCGAAACCAGTGCGTCGCTTGACCGGCTGCTGAATCAGAACTATATCGGGAGAAGCGGCAATACCTATAGCTTCCTCACGGATGAAGAGCAGGACATTGCAAGAGAGATCAAAGACACCTCCGTTGATACCGCGCAGATCACAGAGAGAATCGGGCATCTGGTATTTGGTGATATCTATGACAAGAAGAAATACCGTTATCAGATCTATGACTTTTCATATGATCAGTATGTGGATGGAACAGCGATCGGATCTGTCACTGGCGGAATGAAGCTGAACATCATGTCGGTAGCGACAGATGATACCGAAAAAGCACCGCTGAAGCTGCAGGCATTTTCCAAGGCGCAGGCAATTGTAGTACTGGGAGATAGTAAATACTATGAGTCTATCGAAAATGCACTGAAGATCAGAAAATATGTAAAGACCAGAAATATTTCACAGCTGCCGAAGTCGGTACAGGACATTATTCGCAATCAGCAGGATGAAGCAACGAAGTATGAAACAGATGCTGTGGATGAGATTAAGAGTGCGATAGAAACTGCAGAATTCTATGTAGATGGTGAGCATATTGAAATCAAGGGCGGAGATGCCAAGAGCAAATTGGATCAGGCACTGGAATATCTGGTGACACATGTTTACTTTGACTTGAACCTGATTGGAAGGAATGTAGATTCGGATACAGATCTTGTAAACATCCTGACAGGCGCAGAGACCTCAATGGCAGGAATGGGAGAAAACAGCGGAGCAGCTGCTAAAGTAGAAGAATTCCTTGAGATGCAGGAAACGAAAAATCTGCCGACTTCTATGGCAGACATCCAGTCAAGATATCAGGGTATTCCAAGCGGATGGAGAGAGATTGATATTGCGGCAGTTGTCGCACTTCTGATCTATGAGCAGAAAGTCACGATCAAATATTCCGGCATGACCATTCAGCCAAATGATCCGAAGCTTCCGGATATGCTCCGTAAAAAGAGTGAGATTGGCAAGACTGTTATCAGCAAGCGTCACGTCGTCAAGGCATCGCAGATGAAGGAAGCAAGAGACTTCCTACGTGACTTTTTGGATGTGATGGATGTACCTGCGGATGAGGACGGGCTTGTTCAGTTCATTATAACCGAGATGACAAAACTGCAGGAGCATTATGACAGTTTGAATAATAAATACGAAGGACACAGGTATCCGGACCAGAACCTTGTCAGAGAGGCAGACAGAATTGTCGCAGACGTACTCTCACAGAAAAATGACAATATTGCGCTGATTGATCGTCTGGTAGCTAGAGAAGATGCGCTGTATGATGCTAAGGATCACCTGGCGAATGTTGAAAGCTTCTTTAAAAATCAGGTCACGGTTTTTGATGATGCAGTAATGTTCGTGGAGGAGCTTCGCAATGATGTGGACTACATTGCAAAAGATCAGGAAGCCAATGACGCGCTGAACCAGATGCGCCTCATCACTCATGTCATTGATGGTAAAACTTTTGATTATAAGAGAATACCAGAACTGAATGAGCTGAAGGCAAAGGTGGCGAATTCGCATGATCAGATGCTGGAGGAAAAGAGAAATCAGCTGAAGGATATTGTAATGGAATGTCTTGGTGCAATCCATGAAAATGCGAAGTTTAACGACCAGACAGATCGCATCTCTTCTACAGCAGATCAGTTCTATACACAGCAGAAAGAAAATATTGATTCCAATAGGAGCCTCGCACTGTTGGAAGGCTTTGCTGTAAGACTTTGGACTTACAGAGATGAAGCCCTGCAAAGAATAGAAGCTGCAATGACACCGCCTGCTCCAAAACCAACAGCCAATCCGGTAGCCCACGTCGATCCGCTGAAGCCGGCCCCTAAGAAGATCATCAAGCCGGTCGCAAGGCAGCAGCTCTTCCCGGCAAAGATATTGACATCCGATGAAGAAATCGATGCCTATGTCGAAAATATCAGAAAACAGATGAAGCAGTATCTACAGGGATCGGATGGAATAAAGATAAATTAGGAACATGTCATTGCATATACAAAATATTGTGCCATGGAATTGAGGAAAAATGGTTAAACTGACAAAAGGCGAAGATCAAAATATTGAGTTTAAGGAATCATGGCGGGATGAATATCTGAAATGGATATGCGGATTTGCAAACGCTCATGGTGGAAAAATATATATTGGAGTGGATGATTCCGGAAATGTATGTGGGGTAAAGGATCCCAAGAAACTCCTTGAAGATATACCGAATAAAATTGCCAGTACGCTTGGTATCGTTGCAGACGTAAACAAACATGGGCAAAGTGGCAAATACTATATTGAAGTTGATGTACCGGCTAATAATATGCCTATATCCTATCAGGGGGTATATCATTACAGATCGGGTGCAACGAAGCAGGAACTTAAAGGGGCAGCACTTCAGGATTTCTTATATAAAAAGATGGGACTGTCCTGGGACAATGTGATATGCGAAGGTGCATCAGTGAAGGATATAGATCCTGATGCAATCAGGTTCTTTCTTAGAAAAGCGATTGATTCACAGCGTATGAATGCAGCTTCAATAAATGATAAACCGGAAAATGTCCTAAGAAATTTACGACTTATGGATGATGAGGGTCATTTAAAAAATGCTGCACTGCTTCTTTTTGGGAAAGATCCGGCAAAGTTCTTTACCGGAAGTGTTTTCAAGATAGGAAGATTCGGAGCAAGTGACGCCGATCTATTGTTTCAGGATGCCGTTGAGGGAAATATTATTCAGATGGCGGATCGCGTCATGGATGTGCTTAAAGCAAAATACCTTATATCTCCCATACACTACGAAGGACTCCAACGTATAGAACCGCTTGAGATTCCGGAAGCATCACTGCGTGAAGCTATATTTAACAGTATTATTCATAAGCAGTATGATGGTGTTCCGATACAGATGAAAGTTTACAGAGATTCCATCTGGCTCTGGAATAATGGTAATCTTCCGGAGGGTTATACGGTCAAAACGTTATATGGAAGACATTCATCTCAGCCCCGGAATAAGAATATTGCTGAGGTATTCTATCGGGCGGGCTTTATAGAATCATGGGGAAGAGGAATAGAAAAATTCGCTCGGGTTTTGAAGAAGCAGGACTGAGAAAACCGCAGATCAAAGCTGAATTTGGTGGAGTATCTATTATTATGCCGCGGAATGTAAAGGAAGCAGAAAATGGCATAGAGGATCATCGGACTACCCAGAAGACTACCCAGAAAACTACCCAGAAAACTACCCAGAAAATAACAACAGCACAGAGGGATATCCTTGATTATCTGAAATTTCACCCGACTGCCTCAAGAAGAGAAATTGCTCAAAATATAAAGAATATTACAGAAAATGGCGTAAAGTATAATATAAGGGTTTTGCAACAAAAGGGTATGTTACAGCGCATAGGACCTGATCATGGCGGGGAATGGAACGTAATTGATTTTTAAAAGGAGTGTTCAATAACATGGACAAGAATGCGATAAAGAAATATGCAGTGTGGGCAAGAAGAGAGCTGATCACCAGAGTCAGCCAGCGTGCAGAAAAATATGACATTACTGCAGAGGCAGATGCCAATGCATCCAGCGTGAATGGAGCATTGCTGACAGATGCTGAAAAGAAGCAGAGAAGGGCCCTCATTGATCAGGTAAAGCAGAAGGGTTTTGATGAGGCCATGGAAGAAGTTGCCTATACCTGGTTCAACCGCTTTATTGCACTCAGGTTCATGGAGGTCAATGGATATCTGCCCTCTCATATTCGTGTCTTTACGGATGATAATAATAACTTCAAGCCTCAGATTCTCGCTGAAGCGATTCATCTTGAACTGGATGGCCTTGATATGGAAAAGGTCTATGAGATGAAGAATGCAAATGAGAATGATGAACTCTATAAGTATCTCATCATCACGCAGTGCAATGATCTCAGTAAGATTCTGCCGGGGATGTTCCAGAAGATTGCGGATTACACGGAGCTTCTTTTCCCTGATAATATTCTTCGGGAAGGCAGTGCAATTGAACAGATGATCGAACTCATCCAGGAGGATGACTGGAAGGATGCGGTCCAGATTATCGGGTGGCTGTATCAGTATTATAATTCCGAGAAAAAGGACGATGTGTTTGCTGCACTCAAAAATAATGTCAAAATTACAAAAGACAATATTCCTGCAGCAACGCAGCTGTTTACGCCGGACTGGATCGTCCGCTATATGGTAGAGAACTCTCTCGGCCGCCTGTGGCTTGAAGGACACCCACAGAATGCAGCGCAGCTTCTCCCGACGGAGGCGGAGCAGGCAGCATACATTGCAGGTGATAGAAATCACGATGATTCCAAGTGGCATTATTACCTGAATGAAGCAGAACAGGAACCGGATGTCCAGAAGCAGCTTGCTGAAATCAGAAAAGAATATGCAGAATTAAAGCCGGAAGACATAAAGTGCATCGATCCCTGTATGGGCAGCGGACATATCCTTGCCTATATGTTTGATGTGCTGATGAAGATTTATGATGTTTATGGATATTCCATTCGTGAAGCAGTGGAAAGCATTGTAAAGAACAATATTTATGGGTTGGATATTGACGATCGTGCGGCACAGCTGGCTAACTTTGCAATCATGATGAAAGCCAGACAGTATGACCGCAGGTTCTTAAGCCGTGGCCTCCAGCCGCATGTTTATGCCATTGCGGAAAGCAATCATGTGGATGCCTACGCTGTGGACTACTTTGCGAATGGTGATGCCAAGCTGACGCAGGCGATTAAGATCATTACTGAGGAATTACTCGATGCCAAAGAGTATGGCTCTATTCTGACGGTGACTGAACAGGATTGGGATGCACTGTATGCCCGTTTTGGCGAAATTCGGGAGGACATCAATATTTCCCGTGAGGCGACGCTAAATGAGCTGTTGCCATTGGTGCAGGTGGCACAGGCTTTGGCACAGAAGTATGATGTGGTTGTGACGAATCCGCCGTATAGAGGAATTGGTGATGTAACAGCAAAATTACAAGACTTTGTAAAAAAGCACTATGCAGATTCAAGTTCGGATTTGAGCACAGTTTTTATGGATAAGTGCATTTTGATGACAAAGCAAAATGGATATTACGCCATGATTAATATTCCGGTGTGGATGTCACTCGCAAGTTATTCTAAGCTCAGAGAGAAAGTCATCAATGAGCAGCTAATTGTAAATATGTTGCATCTTGGCAGAGGAATGTTTGGTTCAGACTATGGCACAACAGCTTTTGTTGTTGCAAATCGCAAATTGGAGAATTTTACAGGGTTGTACAAGAAGTTTTTCCAACGGCAAGGCTCTGTTGAAACTGAAGACGACAAATGTAAAAAATTTTTTGGTGGCACAAGAGACTATTTTACAAAGGAATCACTTTATAAGTTGCTTCCAAACTATATCATTGCATATTGGGCTACATCATCATTTGCTGAAGCTTTTTCATCTGGAAAAAACATAAACAATTATGCTACTGTATTTGAAGGCCTAAAAACGAGAGACAAAGATAGATTTCTCAGGTTTTGGTTTGAAATTGATTCGCCAAAGTGGAGACCTTACGCAAAAGGAGGAGCCTTTAGAAGATGGTATGGCAATCATGATTATGTTGTAAAATGGGGAACTAATGGCGACGAAGTCCGTGCATTTAAAAAGTCCAGTGGAGCAAATTTTCAACATTATTTTGAGCCCGCCATCACTTATACTGCAATGACTATGTCGAAATTTACAGGGCGATATATTGAAGGTGAGATATTTGGTGGCGGCGGTGGTGGAATTACAGCTTCATCTGAAACCGAATATTTACTGGGGCTTGTCAATTCAAAACCATACGATTATATAATTAGCGCAATGAAATCAACTGTGAACTTTGAAGTGGGCCAGATTGGAAAAATACCTGTCCTGTTTGGAAATCAGGATAAAACTGAATCAATTATTGAATTGGTCAAATTAAATGTTGCGTTATCTCGTCACGAATGGAATGCCTATGAATACTCATGGGATTTCCAGCGTCATCCATTGATTCCCGTGATTGCAAAAAATGGAGTGGCTTTCGATGACATCCGTAACGTCAACCTTGCCGAGTGCTTCATGGTTTGGGAGAATGAATGCGAGGAGCGTTTCAATCAGCTCAAAGCCAACGAAGAGGAACTCAACCGCATCTTTATTGACATCTATGGTTTGCAGGATGAACTGACTCCGGAAGTTGAAGATAAGGACGTGACTGTTCGAAAGGCGGATTTGCAACGTGATATTAGAAGTTTTATATCTTATGCAGTTGGTTGTATGCTAGGTCGCTATTCTCTTGATGAAGGTGGACTTATCTTTGCTGGTGGAGAGTGGGATGCTTCAAGGTACAAGACTTTCCCGGCAGATAAGGATGGCATCATACCAATCTGCGATGACGAATATTTCGATGATGACATTGTTGGTCTTTTTGTGAAGTTTGTTGAGAAGGCATATGGTAAGGAAACGCTTGAAGAAAATCTGAAATTTATAGCTGATGCCCTTGGCGGTTCGGGTTCACCCAGAGACGTGATTCGTAATTACTTCTTGAACGATTTTTTCACAGATCACTGTAAGATTTATCAGAAACGGCCGATCTACTGGCTCTTTGATTCGGGCAAGAAAAATGGCTTCAAATGCCTGATCTATATGCATCGTTATCAGCCTGATACCATTGCCCGTATCCGTACTGATTATGTACATGAGCAGCAGTCACGCTACAGAACCGCAATTGAAGAAACAGAAAACAGGTTGCAGTCAGCAAGTGGATCCGACAGGGTGAAGCTTGAAAAGAAGCTGAAAAAGCTGCGTGATCAAGAGGCAGAAATACATGCATACGAAGAGAAGATCCACCATCTCGCAGATCAGATGATTTCTATTGATTTGGATGATGGTGTAAAGGTGAATTATGCAAAGTTCCAGGATGTTTTGGCAAAAATTAAGTAATACAGGGAGGGCATTGAAATGGCCATTAAATCAATCGAAATCCTTAACGTGATGGTATTCCAGCGCCAACTTCGTAAAAACAACGGAGATAGCAAGGTTGGACAGATCAAAGAGGGAGATATCGTAAGTGACGGTTTTAAACTGAATTTTTGTGATGGAATCAATGTGCTTATTGGAGAGAATGGTGTTGGCAAAACTACTATTCTCAAGATGATCTATGCTGCCACTCAGTGGTCAATCAAGCAAACGGAGCCAGGCAAGACCAGAAAGCTTCTGCAGTTTTTCTCTAATAGTATCAGCGATAGTGATGCCTTGAAGAACGGAGCTTCTTCATCTGACTACAGCTATTACAAAGTGTCTGATGGCGAGCATAGTTTTGAAGAGAGTCTCTCGCATAAGGGCATCTTCAACTACGACCAGTGGTTAGGGTTGGATATTCAGTCCGTATATATTCCGGCAACAGAAATGCTGTCTCACTCGAAGGGTTTTCTGGCAATGAACCAGAAGTACAATATGCCTTTTGACGGGACACAGAACGATATTATAGTGAACGCTTCCTTGCCGGAAACAAGGGAGATTCCTTCTGCCATGCAGTCCGTTCTTGATAAAATTAGTGAGGTCATTGACGGTACGGTCATTCAGGAGGACGATACATTTTATGTACTGAAGAATGACGGCAGGAAGATAGATTTTTCATTAGAAGCGGAAGGACTGCGTAAGCTTGGTCTTATCTGGAAGTTAGTGCGCAACGGCCTTCTTGAAAAGGACTCTATACTTCTCTGGGACGAGCCGGAAGCAAACCTGAATCCTGAGCTGTACCCGTTGGTTGCCGAAATTTTACTTACGCTTCAGAAGAATGGCGTGCAGATTTTTATTGCGACACACAGCTACAACTTTTCAAAGTATCTGGAAATTAGACGGATGGACAAGGAACAGGTAATGTTCCATAACCTCTGCAAAGGTAGTTCCGCTGTCACCGAAGAAATCGCAGATACCTTCAAAGATAGAAACCACAGGAATGATGAGGTGTATAGCCAGTCTGCTTATTTCCTGCAGGAGCTTAAGCCCAATCATATCATGATTGCTGATAATAAGCTGCTTGATGAAGTGTACGGGGAGTAAGTTTATGGAAATGATATTTACAGAAGAAAACGGGGTTTATGCTTTTGATTGCACAGCTGCTGTATGGGCTACCAACAGGATGCACGAGGATTATCATGACGCTGGTATTCATATCAATGATACTGACCTCCTGATAGAAGAGGATGCAGATATCCTGATGGTGGAATACAAGAATGCGAATGTGGCTGGAGCGGTCAATCCGGATGCCTTTCAACCTGAGTCAGATAAAAAGGTCAATAATGTGAGCCGCAAGTTTTATGATTCTCTACATTATTTAAGGCTGCTTGGCAAGGATAAGCCTGTTAGTTACGTATATGTACTGGAGTATCCGAACGGCGACATAGTTACAAGAAAGAGACTCCGCAACAAACTGAAGACAGAGCTCCCATTCACTTTACAGGACAATATTGGCAACGGCAGAAAACTTATAGACAAGCTTGATGTTGTTTCTATTCAGGAATGGAATGAAAACGGGAAATATGGGAAGTATCCGATTCATGAGGTGGTAGCACAAGGGTAAAGAAAGCGATTCAATACGAGTATGGATGATATTTTTAAGACAATATTAAAATATAATTTTAACTTGTACCGTGGTAGATCAGAGGTCTCAGAATATTTAGAGGGTCATTACAAGAACTATTACGATGACATCAAGGCTGCTTGTGATGGTGAAAATTTCTTTCTTGGGCGGTCAGCTGTAGATATGGTAAAAGGCAATTTGCCACGATTAAAACGTGTAGAAGATACAGTAATAAAAATATTGAAAAACTATGATGAGCGAGATTTTGAATACGTATACAATAGCAGTACACGCCTTTTTGATGAATTAAACGATGTTTATATATTGCATCGCACATTTTTTAATACTCAAAAAATCTTCTATCGTATACGTTCCGGAAATTATACTGCGAAAAATAACAAAAAGGAATTATTTCATATAACGAAGAACAATCGCGATAGAGTTGGATCTTATAGATTTAGTCAGGCGGGTTTTCCTTGCTTGTATTTATCATCAGGTATTGAACTTGCATGGTTTGAATGCGGAATGCCAAGAAAATTTAGTTATTGTCAGATGATGATTGATAATAATGAAGAATTAAACTTGGTAAATTTTTCGCTTCGACCGGTATTGGTAGAAAGTGAAGTATCAAGAGCAATTTTGCAAGCAAGGCAGGATAAAAATAGTGCTGAAGAACATACAGCAATTGATATTTTAGCAAGGTATATTCTTCTATATCCTATGCTTGCAGCTTGTTCTTTAAAAGTTATGAAAAGAAACACTGGATTTGTGGAAGAATACATTTTTCCTCAGATTTTTATGTCATGGCTTGCTAAATCGAATGATTATGATGGAGTTATTTATGAATCATCCCTAAATTCTGATTTAATACGAGGTATGGGAGCGAAAAATGTTGTACTTCCAGTGAAAACGATGGGAATAGATGGACTTGATGAAAGACTAACAAAAATATTTAGTGTGTCAGATATTTGCTTTTTTGATATAGATAGTCATTTTGAAAAGAAAAGTCAAGACTTGCGAGCGTTACAAGCGTTATCCGATGAACTGTTTATTATGTATGGTTCTGAAGAATATTCAGATTATATGCGGTTATTAAAGGATACTTGTGATTATATTTTAAAATTATATCAAACTGTAATTGGTGGAGAATATAAAAATACAGAACTGATTTTTTATCAATTTGCTGAATTAAGCAGAAATACAAACTTGTTAGATGAGTACAGAGAACAAATCATTGAAAAATCAAAGAAAGACTTCGTTTCACTTAATGCTGATCGGATTAGTTTTGATGAAAAGAAAGCAATTGAATATTTTGAAAGATTTCATTCTTTGTGTAAAAAAGTTATAAGCCCTAATGAACCATTCTTGTTTAATGTTGGTGGCAGTGAGATAAAGAATTTTGAACATATTGGAAATACTACTATTTAAAGGGAATGGTGAAGAATGATGGATTTAGGAACAATAACACAAGAATTGAATAAGCGATTTATGGCTCCTCTTCCGGAATTTTATAAACGCCGCATTGTGGTGTGGTATGACGAGGAACAGGAATTTGCTGAGCAGATTCCGGAGCTGGAGATTTCAGGTGCCAAGGTTCTGACACTTACAGGGACGAATAACTTCCAGATCAAGAAGCAGATTGCAGTAGATGAACCGGCTCAGAATTTCCTGATCTACAATCCGCTTAAGAATGATGATCCGGAGGATGACTGGCTGATTGATGTGGAGCTTTACAGTGAGGAGTTCCGTGCAGATCTCACGGCTATCTGGATGGATGAGATGGGGATTCCTTCTACTGTGGCACTGCGGAGTCAGGTGAAGAAGTACAGCAAGTTCCTCAATGCCAGGAGCCGCCGTGAAGATGTGGTGAAGCATATCACAGATATTGATACGCCGCAGAAGCTTCAGCTTGCTATTATGGCGACACTTGGAGAAACGCAGCGGACGGATGCTGCGTCTGTGATCAAGTCGGTCCTGAGCCATGGACTGGATATGAATTCCAACATCATTTATCAGGAGTTCACAAAATACGACGCTGCAGAACTTTTCTGGGGGATGGTTGGCAGCTGCACAGGGTATGTAGAGCAGGATCGAAGCCTTTTAAGATTGTCTGCACATATCTTATCAACTGCCGGGAACAGGACTTTACAGCCGGATGTATTTGACGGTTTGGATGCTTATTTATCGACGCCGCATGAAGCTGCCTGTTATGATCTGGTATCGGATTGGATTCATAGTGAAGATGCGGATAAATACGCCGAAATAGCGGCAAGCGTTGAAGACGAGATGCATATGCGCAGCCGCCTTGGTAAGCAGGGTGCAGAGGATCTTGCGGATACAGAGGTTTATCCGTGTATTGATGAGATTATCCTTGCAAAGATCATGACGGATATCGGCAATCATATTATCAATACCGATCAGATTATGACTGTTGCTGAAAAAAGAAGAACCTGTGTCTGGTTCCCGGAATATAAGAACTATTATGGCGGGATTGTTGCGCTTGCCAAAATGCAGGATTTTTACAAGGAACATGCGGCAGGCTTTCACAACGTAGAGCCGAAGAAAATATGGGATGCTTATACGGCAGAGTATTACAGGATGGATACGTATTACCGTGAGTTCCATATGAATTTTGCAGATAGTAAGAAGTCTTATAAGCAAGAGCTTCATGACCTTTTCGCAGGCGTATGTGAGAAGGTGGAAGGCATCTATACAAAGTGGTTCTTAGGAGAACTGGGACAGAACTGGACAGACGCTGTATCAGAAGATCTGAAAGAACTTGGATATATCAATGGAATTCCGCGTCAGGAGAATTTCTACAGCAGTTTTATAAGGAATGCAGATAACAAAGTATATGTAATCATTTCAGATGCAATGCGTTATGAGGTAGCGGCTTCCCTTAAGGAACAGCTTAGCCGGGAGATGCAGAGCAAGGTAACACTTTCTGGAATGCAAGGCGTATTTCCTACCATTACCAAGTTCGGCATGGCAGCGCTGCTACCGCATAATGAGATCACGATTGATTTAAAAAATGGTCAGGTCAAGGTACTGGATGATGGACAGATTACAGATAGCACGTATCGTGAGAAGCTGTTACAGCAGCAGAACGAGAGTAGTATTGTAATGAAGGCATCTGACCTTGTAACGATGAAGCGTGCGGAGAGATCTGAGATGGTAAAGGGCAAGGAAGTGGTATACATCTATCATGATACGATTGATGAAACCAGTCATACTTCCGAAGAAAAGGTTTTTAATGCCTGCCAGGAGACCATTGAGGAAATTAAAAATATCGTTCGGATTATCGTAAATGATTTCAGCGGAACCAATATTTTCATTACTTCAGATCATGGCTTCCTTTACAACTATAGCCCTCTGACAGAGGAGAGCAAGACAGAGAAGTCTGATTTTATAGATAGAATTGTTGAGTATGGCCGTAGGTACGCAATTCTAAAAAAAGGTGCAGATCCGGAATATCTGCTTCCAGTCAAACTGAATTATGGCAATGAAGATTACGAAGGGTACGCACCGCGAGAAAGTGTTCGCATCAAGACAAGCGCCGGCTCTGGAATGAACTTCGTCCATGGCGGTATCAGCCTGCAGGAGATGTGCGTTCCGCTGATAGAATATAAGCATCTGCGCAATAGTTCCAAAGAGTACATTCGCAATAAGGATAAGTACGATACCAAGTCGGTGAAGGTGAAACTATTATCCGCAAACCATAAGGTAAGCAATAATATTTTTTCTCTCAATTTCTATCAGGAAGATGCAGTGGGAGATAACAGAGAAGCAGCAAATTATGATGTTTATTTTGCAGATGCTTCGGGTCAGAAGATTAGTGATATTCAGAAGATTATAGCAGATAAGCGGGGGAATAGTGCGCAGGAGAGAACATTTAGATGCATGTTCAACCTTAAATCCCAAGCTTATGACAGCAAGGAGATTTATTATCTGATCATTGAGCAGGATGGCAGCACGGATCTGCCGGAAAGAATAGAATTCCAGATAGATATTGCGTTTGCTGCAGATGATTTTGGGTTCTTTGGGTGAGGAAACGGATGAAGCAAATTAGAAATACTGAGATAAGTGAAGTGATCTCTTCAGCAGCTTTTGTAATAAACGTTTTACAGAGTGATGATTTGAATCTTGAAAAATGGATTGATTATTATGACTGCTTGGACTTGGCTATTACAAAATGGTCGAAGCCAAATCCATGGACATTGGCACATGAATATATAGAAGCTGTTTATCTTGAAGATCAAAATTATATATTGGATAAACACTTTCCAGGAACAGTTATTCAGGAAATATGCAATATTCTTGATGCCTATGAAGTCGATTATTCATCTATATCAACAAATGATCCAGTTGAGATTTATGACGATGGATGTGGGAATGATGCAGCTGAAGAGTATGCTGAAAAGATGCAGAAATTTTTTGTTGATAATTATATAAAACAGTTCATAGATGAGGTCTTTACAGTTCTTTATTCAAATAAAAACTTTTTATTTGAATTTAATAAACAAAGTGCAGATATAATTATATCGTTAAAAAAGGCTGATTATCCTAATCTGTTAAAAGAAGATGGCGTATTCAAGCGAATCAATCGTGTCCCAGAATGGCTAAAAAATGGAGTGCGATTAAGAGATAAAGAACGTTGCTCACAATGTGGAACTAATCTGGGTAGAGTGCTTTTAAATGACATTCAAGCAAACTATGATCATATTATTCCGTTACAGAAACATGGAAATAATGATCCTACGAATTGGCAATTGACATGTGAGACATGCAATAAGAGCAAAGGTGATAGAAATTCAGCATTTAAAAATGTGTTTTCTTCATATTGGAGAATGTCTAAATAATCACTACATTTGATTGGAGATTTTGATATGGATGACATGAACTATCCATTCGGGGCTAGTGAAGAAGTGAATACCGGGACTAAGACTGAAGACGAGAAAGATGCTAGTAAAGGGGAGAAGCTTGATAAGAAGCTTCGCACTTTTTTTGATGGCAAGATTGTCCGTAAGGATCTGACAAAGCATATCAAGGAAGGCGCAAACGTTCCGATTTATGTTCTTGAATACCTGCTTGGCCAGTACTGCAACTCAGATGAAGAGGAAGTAATTGAAAAGGGTGTGGAAACGGTAAAGAGTATTCTTTCCAATAACTATGTTCGTCCGGATGAAGCACAGAAGGTTCTTTCACAGCTTCGGCAGAAGGGCAGTCATACCGTCATTGATATGATTACGGTCAGTCTGAATATGAAGGATGATTATTATGAGGCTGCCTTTTCTAATCTTGGTCTGACAAGAATTCCGATTTCTGAGGAATATCCGGAAGCTTATGACAGACTGCTTTGTGGCGGAATCTGGTGTATTGTTCAGTTGGAATATGGTGCTGAAGATACAGGAGACTTTGGATTTGTTGATGATGATGGGGCACAGCAGCGTGCAAAGAAATCAAAACAGAAAGATGCAACACCGATCAGCATCCGCAAGCTGACACCAATCCAGATGCCTCACGTAGATATGGATGAATTGAAGGAAGGTCGAAGGCACTTTTCAAAAGAGGAGTGGATAGATATTTTACTTCGCTCAACAGGTATGGAGCCAGATCAGCTTACCTATCGCGAGAAGTGGTTACTTCTTACTCGAATGATTCCGCTGATTGAGAATAATTTTAATCTGTGTGAGCTGGGACCAAGAAGCACAGGCAAGTCACATCTCTATAAAGAAATCTCTCCCAACAGTATCCTTGTTTCCGGGGGTCAGACCACAGTGGCTAATCTTTTTTACAATATGGGTCGCAGAACCATGGGGCTTGTCGGTCTCTGGGATGTAGTTGCATTTGATGAAGTTGCTGGTATTAACTTTAAGGACAAAGATGGAATCCAGATTATGAAGGATTATATGGCATCCGGATCTTTTGCAAGAGGCAAGGAAGAGAAGGCTGCTTCTGCATCTATGGTATTTGTTGGAAACATAAATCAGAGTGTGGATGTGCTCTTAAAGACATCATCGTTATTTGATCCATTCCCACCGGAAATGGGTACAGATACGGCATTCCTTGACCGTATGCATTGCTATAATCCTGGATGGGAGATTCCGAAGTTTAGACCGGAGCACTTCACAAATGATTATGGCTTTATTACGGATTATCTGGCAGGCTTCATTCGGGAGCTGCGGAAAGATCAGTATGGAGACGCAATAGATAAGTACTTCCGTCTGGGAAAAAACCTGAATCAGCGTGATACAATAGCTGTCCGCCGGATGGTAGACGGCTATCTGAAGCTGCTGTATCCGGATGGGGAGTTCACAAAGCAGCAGGTAGAGGAAGCTCTTATTATATCTCTTGAAATGCGTCGCCGTGTTAAGGAACAGCTCAAGAAGCTTGGAGGTATGGAGTTCTATGATGTGAATTTTTCCTATATCGATATGGAAGACATGTCAGAGCATTACGTATCTGTACCGGAACAGGGTGGCGGTAAGCTGATCCCGGAAGGCATGTGCAATCCGGGTCAGGTATATACAGTTGCACACGGCAAGTCAGAAATGATAGGTGTATTCCGACTGGAATCTCAGATGCTGCCGGGTAATGGCAAGTTTGAACGTACAGGTCTTGGAACTGACAGAGAATGCAAAGAAGCTGTAGACACTGCTTATAACTATCTGAAGGCAAATGGCAATAGAATCAGTGGTTCTATCAGCACAACGAATAGTGATTACATCATCAATTATCAGGATCTGCACGGCCTTGGCATGACCAAGAGCCTGGCTCTTCCTACGTTGATTGCTTTGTGCTCTATAGCCCTGAAGAAACCTACACAGAGTTCATTGGTTATCCTTGGAGATATCAGTATAAGCGGAACACTAATGAAGGTAGATAATCTGGCAAGCACTCTGCAGGTTTGCGCTGATGCAGGCGCAAAGAAGGTGCTAATCCCAGCAGTTTCTATGGTAGATTACGGTACAATTCCGGCTGATCTGATGACTGCATTCCAGATCATACCGTATAGCAGCGCTGAGGATGCAGTATTTAAAGCATTAGGGGTGGAGTAATAGTGGAATCTTACTTAAAAATATTTTTGAGAAAGTTATTGGAACATAAAGAAAACTTGGGCGAGTATGTCGATTCTTTATATTCTGATGAGTCCAAAGAAAGTGATTATAACGCTTTATTTGGTGAATTAAAGAGTGAAGGACTATTGAATGTACGTTTTGCTGATAATAAAGCGTATACTGTTCAGCTTACACCAAAAGGGAAAAATTTACGTGCATCAGATTTGAAATTATCTGATAAAGAAGAACTATTGAATCTGATAGACAGAACGGATGAAATCGGCGGTTTGTTTCACAAATTATCCAGTGAATGGGCTTTATTTGAAGAAATACATGACGTCCCCGAATATCAGGAGTGGATACAACAGGTCATAATGTTTTTGCAGGAAATATTTGACAGAACACATAACCAGTTTATTTGGGAATCCATAAATGCTTGTAATAGGCATATGAATGGAACTGATGATAGGGATATTTTCAATGAAATAGTTGGCAAACTAAAGAGCATAGCCAAAAATATAGATTCATATTATGAAAAGGAAACGGCTGATGATATGGGAGTAACAGGTAGCGCAAATCATAAACAATATGATGTTTTTATTTCTCACGCAAATCAGGATAAATTGGACTACGTTGATGAACTTTATACTGCAATCAATAAGTTGGGTATTCATATTTTTTACGATAAAGAAGAACTTGAGTGGGGAGATAATTGGAAAGACAGAATATTAAATGGTGTACAGGACTCTGAGTTTGCCATAATTGTTATTTCGGAAAACTTCTTTGGAAGAGAATGGACTGAACGAGAGCTTGATGAATTTCTTAATAGACAGGATGAGTCAGGACAAAAGATTATTTTGCCGCTTCTATATAACATTAGCGTTGATGATTTGAGACAAAAGTATCCTAAGGTCAGCGATATCCAGGCAATCAGCAACGAGGATAAGGATGTGAAGGATGTTGCAGTATTACTTGCTCGTCAGCTAATTAAAAGATACAAAGGAAATTGCAATGGTAGATAAGTATCCTGTTATAACATTATGCGGTAGTACCCGCTTCAAAAATGAATTCATGATGGCACAGAAGAAGCTTACACTGGAGGGCAACATTGTCATCAGTGTGGGCCTCTTTGGACATTCGGGAGATGAAGAAGTCTGGGAAAATATGGATGAAGGCACTTTGACAAAGACGAAAGAGATTCTGGATGACATGCACAAGAGAAAAATTGATATGTCCGATGAGATCTTTGTTATCAATAAAGACGGATATAAGAGTGTCATCTATGAATATGAATCAAACAGGAGAGGAATCAACGGTGATATTTTAATCGATCGGGCAAAGGTACTGCATACTACGCCGGAGTACATTATGAACGGAACATCCCCTGCTGAGGAAGATCCATACATCTCTGCAGTTATGGTCTTGCTGAAGTAATTGAAAACAGATAAGGCAAGGAAAGCTGCTTTGGAGCATATAAAACTGGTCTCTTTGCTGGAATAATTATAATTGGTGACCCCTTGGAAAGAATAATCATTTATAATTGCCTTGTAAAACAGTTTTACGGAAATAATTTTAGAAAGGCAATGAGGAAATGGTTAATTTTAAATTTATTGTAGCGAAAATACAGCAGGAAGGCTTCGATATTTCAGAAACTAAAGCAAAGGAGTATTTTAGCCAGTTAATGGAGGCAGTTGATGTTGAGTCTAGATTGTTAAGAAAGACTGGAAAGAATATTGAGGCATCAAGATTCACTGAATATGAAATACCTGAAGAAAGTGTTGATTTTGTTGTAGAGATGCTTGAAATGTTCACATCAGAAGATTTTAAGCTTATCAGATCAGCACGTAGTACAGAAGTAGATTTGGAATTAAGAGAAGAAATTGTGCTTGGTTTTTATCATTTGTTAAAAAAAACGTGGAGTGGGGGCTGCATCAATAATTAGCCAGATAATGAGAATATCTCGACGTCTCTGTGTAGAATTGAGCACGTATTATGAAGCTGCAATTGAAAATAGTAAAGGAGATTTGAAGGATGAGGCAGATCGAATCTTTGAAGAAATTTTTTTACAGTATGAAGATAAAGTGGCTGTTTTAAAATATTTATCTGAAAATCCAGATGTTGATCCGTATTATGCATCAAATATCTGTAATTACTTCATTGACATAAGACATGAAGAAATTAATGCAATTGCTGAAAAAGAAACATATGAAGGTGGAGATGAACTGTGGGAGATTGCCCAGAAAGAAATGATTCTTGCAGAAGTGTTAAATTCGGATCCAAGATATGCAGAGTGCGTTGATGCTCTGAATAAACTAAATACATCTGGAAAAATTATTCATCACCAGAAAAAGCAGTTAAAAAAATTGCAAGATGAATTGAAAAGTTTATATGAGGAGCATGAGAAAGAACTTTTTGGTACGGTTTTGCCTGAAGATGATGCAAAGTTGCCTCCATTAAAGCACCCGTATCAGGTCTTGGAGGAGGCAATAAGTGAATGGAACGATACGGAAAAGCAAATTGAATAGTTTAGAAAGCAGAACTGGTGAAAAGTAAAGAGTAAATATGCTTATAGATTCTGTGGTTAGGCAGAAAATGGGGATAAATATGAATAAAAGTGTAGAGACAAATAAAGAATGTGTGGTTTGTTGCCACAGATGCGGGGAAATCCTTATGGAGTCTGCAATTGCAAATGGACATATGCTTTGCCCAGGATGCGGAGCCAGACTTACGATAAACGTAAAAAACGGCAAGGTATCCGTATTCGATGATACAAGATCTGCTGAGGAGCTTGCTCTTAAGAGACATGCTCACTTAGCTGGATATGCTGCAAGGCTTAAATCAAGAGCAACGCAGTGATAAGAACTATAACAATTTAATATGAATGAGGTTATCAGGGAGTCTGCTGAATTGGTCGCTGAAGAAATGCGTTAAAAGACATACAAATGAGTGGCATCTGATAACCAAGAGTTTGTGAAGAGAGTAGTATTTACTACGGTTCAGCGCAGCATAGATGTAAGACGCTGATATCAGATTAAGAAGGGCCTGCAAAACGGAAGCTTTACCACGGAATGTGAGATAACACGTTTCCGGAGGTTTAATTAGGCTGAGTTTTGCAGGCTCTTTCTTTTTGCGCTCATTTTTGACACGCTGCAATGAAAATGCCTGTATTCTCAGTGACTTTCATTTCTATTTTGCTTCCGTTTTGAGACAGAAGGGAATAAGAATGAAGAAGGTAAATAAGAATAATACAGCAATTGATATTTCAACAGTTGGAAGCCGTATTAAGAAGCTGAGAACAGATCTTGAAATGAGCCAGGAGGAATTAGGCTGGGCTCTGAATATGGAAGGAAAGAGCGTTATCTATGGATATGAATCAAATAGAAGAGGAATCAGCGGTGATATTTTAATCAATCTGGCAAAGGTATTGCATACTACACCAGAATATATTATGTATGGCACGACTTTTCTGGAAGAAGATTGTTATACATCATCGGTAATAAGCCTGATGAAGAAAATGAAAACAGTTAATGCCAGGAAAGTTGCACTGGAGCACATAAAACTTGTTGCGATGATGGAGGAATAAAAAAATTGGGCGTCGCCAATAGCGGTGCCTTTCTTATTGTTAGAAACGTGATGATAATATCTGCTCATAGATGGCCTGTGCCATTTACACATTACTCTCAGAGCATAGGTACTCATTCATATTTTCATCAATTGTTTTACTGCACTTATCGCAGATTCTGTTACAATAGCGTTTGCAGGTTTCTTCTGAAACAAAAAATGCGATATCATTAAAATGTGTTAGAAATTCTATAAGTGCTTCCTTACTTTCGGTGATTGCTTCAAATTTTGTCATAATACGAGCTCCTGTCATTTATTTTTCTACCATTTTGCTCAAACTGATCATGTGACAGTATTTCCAATACACAGCCTGCAACGGATTTGTCAGTCCAGTGCCGGTGGTATGGATGATCCTTGTGGTGTTTATGATACAGATGAACCCTGCAACCATTAATCTGTACCATCCAGACATGCCCGGTGCTCTTTGACTTAGATCTCAGCAACACTATTATCTGGGAGTAAAAAGTGAATATTCAATTTATCAAGAGCCCATAGTCCGATTTCTGCTTCTGTAAACATATACACCTCAAAAGTGTTGGGAATACGCCAAAGATCTTTGGCAAAATGATGATATATTATTATCAGATAAGAGCGGAATTGCCAATATGGGTTTCCATATTTTTGAGGTGATAATTAAAAAACATACGTAAATTGCCTGTAATCAATGAGATAGAACTTTTGGCTATAACCGGCAGTTATTGCCATTAGATATCATTTTCTGGCAGCTGGAATAGCTGTTCCACGGACAACTGAAAATATGCAGCTAGGCGTATGGCGGTAGGCAGGGAGGGGGCGCGGCCACTTTCAATATTGATGATGCTGCGCTCACTGATCCCTATGCCGTCTGCCAGCTGTTTCTGCGTGATCCCTAATTTGCTCCGTTCTTCTTTTATTCTGCAGTCGATTACTTCCAAAGCAATTCCTTCCTTCTCAAATGCAAAAATAAATAGTATCTGATGTGAGGTGATATTTTCAGCCTCATCTGGAATTTTAACAGGTCTGCTGTCCCATAATCCGGACTAGCCGACCACACGACCGAAAATCCGGAAATCATCATCTTCATGAATGACGATTGGCGCGTATTTTTGATTTAAGGAAATGAGTGCGAGCCCTTTTTTATTATTCTGCAGTTTCTTAATAAAAGCATTCCCGTTCAGATAAAAAATTCCATATTCACCATGATTTAAGTCCGGCGTTTTCTCTACCCATACAATCTGCGTGTTCAGGAAGCGGGGCAGCATACTGTCACCGGAGACCCGGACACCAAAGTTTGCTGTTTCAGGGACCTCAGATCCGACCGTCATAGGTTCATACTGATCACCATCCAGAAATGATCCGGTACCGGCAGATACCGGAAGATCATAGACATTCAGACACCGTTCCACAGGAAATGGAATCGGCATGGATGTCTCTTTTTTGTATTCACCGGAAAGAATCAGCAGGCGGATATAGTCCAGTGCTTTTGTGCGTCCTTCTTTATTAAGTTCAGCCAATGGGTTATCCGGATTCGTTCCGATAAATTCGGTATAAATGTCAGTAATGCCGAGAACCTGGCAGACAGCGAATATCTGGGAAGCATTCGGCTGACTGATATCATTTTCCCAGGCACAGATCGCATTTTTCTTTATACGGATGTTGTATTTATTCAATGCTTCAGCGAGATCCTGCTGTTTTAGTTTATTCAGCTTCCGGTTTCTTGCAATAATTTTTCCAAGAGAGTCCATAATGTCACGTCCTTTCAAAGTAATCAGTCTCTTTTGCTATCTATACTATATAATCTGACACCGCTTGATGATGACATTACGATCAGACGGGCCTACTGCTACTATAAGCTCACTTTCGACCAGTCCAGTCGTATCCTGAAGTCATTTGCACTTGATGATAAAAAGGTACAGCGCGGCAAACGCGACGCAGGATTCTTTGCAAATACGACACATATGCTGGATATCGATGCAATGACAGCTAACAGTCATTACAGGCTCCGCGATGAGCAGGAAAAATATTTTTCAATGATGAAAGGCATCTTGCGTTCTGACCGGCAGCGTAACTGGTCTGAAGATGGGAAGAACGGACGACAGTTCATCCTGTTCGTGGCTCAGATCCTTGGCTGCTGCCTGAGCCATATCCGTAAGACAAAACTCGCAGAGCACTTTGATTCTACAGAGGCAGTCCTTAACGAAATGAGACCGATACGTTATGTGGAGCACCCGAATACTGTTCCGTACATCACTCCTTTCGTAGGGAAACAGGTAGATATCTGTGAAGCCTTCGGTATTTCCATTCCTGAAGGCTGTGCGCCGGAATATGTCGTGCGCAGTACCAACAAAGGAAAACGTGGCCGCCCGAGCAAGACCAAACTGGTGGTCCAGGATAAATAGTATAAAATCAATTAAAACTCAGATTTTCATAGCAAAAAAACGGTCTTGAATGGTTTGATCTCAGAGCGGTCGAGTATTTCTGAATCATTGGCTTTGGGGACATCGGATAGCTGGCTCCCGTAGCGTTTTTCCGTATATGCCGGTGCCGTTTCTACAAAGTCCATAGTTCTTGTGAATATCCATGATCGGCAAACCGCTGACTGGCAATATCTATGATCTATGAAACTGCATCATCAGTTATTTCGAGCGGTCGTCCTTTTTGCTGATCGTCGAGCAGAGCACGCTTGCATCCTCCTTCCTTATATTTTGTGATGCAGAGCTTAACTGTGTTTATATTTACATCAAGACTCTCTGCTATACCTTTATTTGACACGTCCTGTGATTTGTAAAGAAGTGCTTGGCTCGGTCTACGACCTGTGCCTGCACTGTCCTATTACGGGTAATTGGCTGGAGAAAAACGATCTCATCATTTGAAAGTTCAATTGCTTGTGAATAAGCCATAGCTGATATCTCTTTTTACTTGATGATATCAGTATGGTGAAGTGCAGTTTTCGTATATAGCCAATTATTTATTTCTTGCTATTTAATCTCTGTCTTCAGCGGAGCGCCAGATGTAGAAGACGAATAGACATTATTTATATAGATCATTGATACCTCTTCACAGTAAACAGCATCCTCTCTAATGTTAGCATTAACTTTCTTTTCAGATGGAGCAAGATCAATACACTTTTCACCTTTAAGATACCGATTATCACTTTCTTTTTGCTGATACAATACACCATCTATAATGATTTTCTGTATGTTTTTGTGCTCTCCGATTATTGCTATTGTATTTTCTGCTTCACAAATAATATCTCTAATAATAATATTCGTTATGTTGATCTTCCAATTTCTTTTTGGAACAGCAAATTTATAATTATCATAATTATGATTAACAGCCATAATACAAATTGGCTCCCCATTACCCCACCAATTTCCAGCGTGCACCTTGGTTTCAATCACAATTCCAGATATAATTATATTTTCCACTAATCCAGTTCCAGTACTGCTCATTATTGCAATGCCTCGCTGGCTTTCCCTAATAATACAGTTTTTAATTGTTACATCTCTGACTATACTATGCATATATCCAATAGATATTGCTTTTGAACAAGAACGCAAAACACAATCAGAAATAACTACATTTTCAGTTGGAATATTCCAATCTGTTATAGAAGTTAGCGCAATACAATCATCCCCTGCACTTATTATGCACCCGCTAATTAGTACATTTTTGCACCCACAAAAGTGCATGCCATCATTATTTGGAACAGTTAAGCAGTTATCAATTGTAAGATTATTAACTCTGATATTCTCGCATTGACTAAAAGAAAATGTCCAACATGGAGCATCAATTACCGTAAAATTTGCTAAAGATATGTTCTTGCATTTCCAAAAGAAAATGGGTTGGAATGATCTTGTTTTATATTTTCTTGTACATTCTTTTATTTGTATTTCAGAGAAATTCACTCCATAGTCTGGAATAATTCTTTCATCAGTAAAAAAAGCTTTTGCATTTAAATCTATAGTTCCAGATCCTTCAATACACACCCCATCACTTTCAACACTATAAAGAAGCGGATTAATCATTTCCATTTCATTATGAATAATAGGTAACACCTTATAGTCCTTAATATTTGAAGAACCTTTTAGTATTGAACCTTTTTCAAGTACCAGAGTAATGCTCTTAAGGTCAAGTGAACCAGTAATGTAAATTCCTTCTGGTACCACCACAACTGCATCAATAAGTGCTGCAGCGTTTATTGTATTCTGAATTGCTGTTGTACATAAACAATTATTCTTTGCGCCATAATCAAGTATATTTAAGCATCTCATTAAATTTCTCCTGTTTTAGTGTACAAAAAAATATGACATCTTACCTACGAATTGATAAGTGTTATTCGAATTCTTACTAGACCTTCTTTTTATTAGTGGCTTACCACTTGCAATTAACTATACTTAACACGATGTAAGTGTGAAACATTAATGCTATTGTGATGTTTTTCATTGCAAAAACATGCTTATCCTTTTACTGCACCGGCAGCAAATCCTGCATAGATTTGTTTTTGCGCAAATAAAAACCCAATAAAAATCGGCAAAGTAACTACTAGAATACCAGCCGCTATTACGCTCCATTGAGATGAATAAGGACCAATAAATCTATACAACACTGTTGACATAACTCCCTTTTTGTCGTCTGGCAAATACAGCATTGCGGTATAAAAATCGTTATATATATAAGTTGTTTTTATGATGCATGCAGTTGTAATTGCAGGTTTTATCATTGGCAAGAGAATATTCCAATATATTCTGAAATATGAACAACCGTCTAAGATTGCTGACTCATCAATTGCCACTGGAATTTCATTCAGGTACTGTTTATACAAATATAAAGTTACAACATCAACACCAGTATATAAAATAACAATGCTGCCCAAATTATTGATTAGTCCTATATGTGCAAAATCCTTGAAAATTATAAGATGAACAATAACTGATGGGACAAATGAAGCTATCATATAAAATCTATCAATAATGTTTCTATATTTGAAATCAAATCGTGTAAGACAATATGCAACCATTGTATTAGTGATAGTAGATGTAAAACACGCAATTATTATAATAATAAGTGTGTTTTTAAACCCAATTCCTACATTTCCTTTGGTGAAAACAGTAATATAGTTTTCAATGTTTCCCCAATCAACAGGCGGTGTCATACTCTTTGTTTGTAGATATTCTGACTGCGTTTTAAATGATCCAAATAACACACCAATAATTGGATAAAACACCAAAAAAAGAATGAAGCAAAGAAAAATGTACTTTAAAACCAATAAGAATATCTTCCTTAGTTTCCCTTTCTCAATATGCATTATCATTATCCTCTTTAAAAAATCTTTCTTTAAAAGCCATGACTATGCCAGCAATAATCAACATTATGATAGCCATCGCACATGCCACCCCATATCTACCATAATTAAATGCTGTGTCAACCAATGTTGTTGCGAACGAATTTGTTCCATTTTTCCCATTAGTTAATACATATGGAATATCAAAAACAGAAATGGATCCGACAATTGACAATGTTGTCATCATTCCAATAATCATTTTTATGGCAGGTAAAGTTATATACCTAAATTTTTGCCATGTATTTGCACCATCAATAGCAGCCGCATCATAATAATCATTATCTACAGACTGCATTGTCCCTAAATAAATTAGGAAACTATACCCAACATTTTTCCAAAGATAAATCCAAGCCAATGCAAAATTTACAGTTTTCGGATTTGTAATCCAAACCCTAACTAGACTTCCAAGACCCACAGAATTAAGTAACTGATCTAATCCTCCGCCCACTTGATAAAGCATCCTAAATGTTAATGAAACAGCTACACCATTCATTATGAAAGGGAAGAAAATAACTGCTTTAAAAAAACCTGATCCCTTTATCTTCTTTTGCAGTAAAATTGATAGAAATAATGCGATTATTTGTTGCAATAACCCGGCACACAAGTAATAAAATGCAGTTATAAACACATTACGATAATTATCTTTAGTAAATATCTCAATGTAATTGGAAAAACCCACAAAATTAGTTTTAGTAATAGATCCCTTCCAATCTGTAAAACTATAAAAAAGCATTGTTACTACCGGATATACTGTAAAGTAGATCAAGAAAATAAGCGGGATAAAAAGAAACAAAAATAAAAGCTTATTCTTTTCTCTGTTTCTTTTTGATACATAACTAAGTTTCACTTTATTTTGAAACATGAAAACCTCCATTGTTCTTTATGCAAAAAAGGAATTTCGATTGTGAAATTCCTTTTTTGCTAGATAAGATACAGCTATAGTCCTAAAAATTGCCTTCCCAAAGTTCATTCAAATCGTCATATTTAGGATCTTCTCCATTTTGCACTGGCAAAATCACATAATCCAGAAGATATCCATCATATGTATATACATCTATTCCCGCTTTACCTGCCATATCATTTATTTTCGTGTCCTTCATCGGAGAAGTATATGTTTCTACATAATCAAGATCTTGAAGAAATGCAAGATCCGGCTGATTTTGTCCACCATCTTTTACAATTTCATTCATTCCAAGACCAAGCGCCGCATGTTCACAAAAATAAGTGCAAAACTCCTTGGCAAGTTCAATGTTCTCAGAGTTTTTGTTCACTCCAACAAACAAATCCTGTGATATTCTCATTCTCAATTTATTATCAGAGCTTACATCATTCTTATATGGGAATGGCGCAAATCCTATGTCATCTTCTGAAAACCCTGCATCAACTGCATGAGTTTTCACCTGTGACAATGCCCATGTGCCGGTAAACATAAATGCTGTTTGTCCACTTCCAAGAGATGTTTCTGACGAATCCCATTGATCTGCTGTTACAACATCTGGTTCCAAATATCCATTTTTAGTAAAGTCAGCAAGTATATCATCGGCTTGCCTTAAATATGTTCCTTCTGCCCATGGGTCTTTTGTATCAACAATCTTATTTGCGTAGTCATCATCACCAGACATTGTTATAGCTAAGTTATCCCAATAGCGCATAGTCCATACGGATCCCGCATTTGTATAAAATCCGATAATCCCATTTTTTTTCAGCTTTTCACAATCATCCTTTAGCTCATCCAGTGTTTTAGGAATGTTACCATCGCAGTATTCATCCAAAACTCGTTTATTATAAACAATACCTTCATAAACAACACCAGTAGGTAAGCCATAGCTTTGGCCTTCATAAGACTCGTAACCACCATAATAGTATTTGTCATCCAGTTCTTCTGCGTCTCCTAAGGTGCAAAATAATTAGGAACTTCGCTAGTTGAAAGAACGGAAGGAATCAAACAAATATCTCCATACTCTCCGCCTGTAAGTCTTGTCACCTGCTGTTGATCTGTCGCACCACTAAGCGTATGATACACTACATCTTTTAATTCCGGATGATCCTTTTTGAAGTCTTGAATAATTGGCACAACAGTTTCATTATAAAAGTCCTCTGGATAATGAAAATCCATTGTTAATGTAACTGTTCCCGTTTCAGATGTGGTCGTTTGTGCTGTTCCAGAATCTCCATTATCTGTACTAGCTGTTTCTGATGAAGATTCAGTACTAGTTGAACTATCAGTTGTAGATACATTGCTACTCGTTGAAGCAGTCCCTGAACTACTACCACAGCCAACTAACGCACCCGCTACAATAGATGAAGTCAACAAAATTGATACAATTTTCTCTTTCATTACACACCTCCATAAATAGTTTTTCATATATAACACCTGTCATCTGTGAAACTAATCCTTATCATACTCTCAGCTTTTCTTATGTTCATCAGCATATTTGAACGTTAATTATGCTATATTGATATTTGTGCATTTTTACAATAATTCACTAAATCATAACCTTAGATTCATAAAAAAGCAGTTTATTTTTTAGGTATAGGGGGGTATGTAGTAAATAGATAGGGTTACTTATTCTTAGTGGCTAAACAAGCCATTTATATTTGTAAATTATGCATAGTTTATTTTTGAAAAAATATATAAATGTGCTATATGATGATGTGGGTGTCATAAGTCGCAAATTGCGACTTTATGAATACAGCTTTTCAGCACTTTGACAATTGAATATCGTTCATACTTTTTGATCAGCCCGGTGAAGAGCCCTATTTCGCCATAACAGCAGACCTGTCCTTCCTTATTTTCATGATTCTGTCTGGAATGTGCGGCACTTTCCCAGACCCCTTGTGTGTCTCAGGAGCTTTGAAAAGTTCAATGCGGCGACCTTGAATCCGAAGAACTGTTTTGTCTTCAGTTTTCCTCTTACAGGCATCCGGTCTACATGATATTTACTTCGAAGAGTGGACGGAAGTGTTTCGACACCGTTCCGATACCTGCCTGCCAACTGCATTACTTTATCACCCTTCCGGCAGATCGCGTCCCATGCCCGTGCTCTTGCGTTTAACGGGATCAGCAATACCGCAGTCCTTTTTCTGAGTGCCGGATTGCATTCGTCCCTGTAAGGACAGCCTTCACATTGCTCCTTAAGGAAAGAGACCCGGATGCTGTCACTTTGCCTGATGTATGAGCAGCTCTTGGGCTGGTTCCCGTTTGGACAGGAACTGATTCCGTGGCCTTTATCGGTGAGGATGAATCTTGTGAGTATTGGACGCGGCTTGCGCCCGAGGAGCCCGGTGGTAAGGATGCCTATATTTTTTATGGCAGCCATAAGAGCCAGTTCCTGACTGCTGTAAGCTCCATCTGCAATAACAGCTGTTGTTTCATCTCCGGGTTCTGATGACTCGATGTATTCCTTCAGGAAATCATTATCGCTGCGAGTGTTCACATCATACTGGTACTCTGTGATGACAGAGCCATTTTTGTCGGCTGCTTCTGTGAGGTTGGCTGCATAGCCGCGATGCTTCTTTCCTGCTTTCTCACGGTATGTCGCATCGGGATCTGCGGGATTCTGAAGGATAGATGAATCAATGGCATCTTCTTTTGTCCGTGATATGTTCTTTCCGTCGCCATACTTTTTTGTCTGTTCGCGGATCGCCCTTTCGAGGAGCTGATAATCATCTGTCCCTGAATAATCGGAAGCACATTTTGGGAGCAGAGAGGATGCATCATCTATGACTTTCTGTATCCTCTCTGACTGCGGCACACTGCTGTCATGGTAGACTACGCGGTTACGGTCATCCTGATCAGCATAATGTTCGAGACCGCTCATGAGATCCTTCCTGCCATCCTTGTTTATTCTTTTTACGAGATTGGAGAGACAGGTATAAAGTAATTCCAGCCTTCCCATCCTGCGGATGTTGGATTCGATCATCATACTGTCCATCCGTTTGATGTTCGGTGATATGTCCATGAACTCACGCATTGATTCCGCAAGTGAGCTGAAGCATTCATGGATCAGGTCTGTTCCTGTCGTGAGCTCATAAGCAGCACAGCGCTCACGGAACCGGCTGAATGTCCTGTCACTAAGCGGCTGTTCTTCAAAGCTCGTGGTGTGCAGAGCATACTGATAACGGAGATCGAATTCGCATGATTCCAGCATTTCATCGTCTGTCTGTCCTGTGAAGTCCTTAAGGATCAAGGCGCCAACAATGACATTTATGGGAGCGTTCGGTCTTGAATTGCGCTGCTCGCTGTATAACGGAGCAAATATCTGTTCATTTATGTGACCGAAAACATGATCTGAAAAGGCCTGTGCCCATGAACTATTGAGCATCCGCTGCTTGCGTAATGAAAGAAAACCGAGTGAATCAAAAGTGATATCTGCTGGGAGCTGTTAGGAATAAAAGACATGTGATGACCTCGCTGAAGAGATGAAATCTGATGTCTTTATTATAACATAAAAGTGCCCGCAGATCCGCATATTTACACGCTTTTTGAGCATTTTTCAGGACGGATTTTGCTCTGCTTTGCAGGCGGAATATGTATGAAATATATTCAATTGTCAAAGTACAAATGGAACCGTATCATGGTGTCAACCAGATACTTTTGACACCCACATCATATGATAAATAATAGACAATCTGAATTATTAATGTAATCTGTTCAAGAGTAAAATCACAAAAAATATTTTTTCAAGAGTCGCCTTGATGACAAATTTCCATCAAATTAATTTTCTAGTCGAATTCATACAATCTATCGGCAATTAATCACTCCATACACACAAGTGGTCACATAATGGCTCATCCATTTGTTCAATAATATATTCACTATATATTTGTTGTTTTTGTCCTATATTACTTACATAATCAATTTTACTTTTTTCAAGCCATTAGCAGTCAGACTTTCATTCGTTAGCGGAAAATACATTCATAATATTATGTTATTGCATTTCTCACCAATGTCTTTGTCTACCAAAATAGCCCTGTATAAATTTACATCTTTGGATATTCACATTGAATTCTGAGCCAAAAATACTTCTAAAATACAAAGTTGAATTATTTTTTGCTTTATATATACTTTCTAATAATGTACGCACATCAAAACAAGCCTAACAACAGGAACTTTGTTTTGATAATAAATCATAATGTGATGTCTGTTATTTCGAGTGAATATTCCGGACTCCGCTACATCACCAGTCCGGATGTTGTAAATCACTTATATCTTAGTGCCTGATTTGGTTGGTCAGATTGTACTTGTTTGAGCTCAATTGTCAATGGTTCCTTGTACCGCACTGGCGGCAAGCCATTGACAATTAATCTCCAACAAATGTGAATGCAGCCAAGCCAAATTATGGTGATTTGGGGGTGCGGACGAAAACTTGGACTTGAATGAGGACAAGAGGAGGTCTACACCGTGTATTCTTATGAAGATAGAATGAAGGCTGTTAAGCTATACATTCAATACGATTTATGTTGTGCTTCTGTATGCCGTGAACTTGGCTATCCAGATGGCAAATCCCTTAAAACCTGGTATAAAGAATATCTTGCAAATGGAGATCTCCGTAGAACATTTATTAAGACAAATGCTTATAGTGATGAGCAGCGCAAAGCAGCCACAGACTATTATCTTCAACATGGGCGGAGTAAAACACATACAATTAAGGCACTTGGCTATCCCACAAGGCAACAGCTTCTTTAGTGGATCAAGCAGGATATTCCTGAAGAAAACCGCCGTTGTACTGCCAGCAGTTCATTGGTAAACTCAACTCAAGAGCAGAAATATCAAGCAGTTGTTGAGTTATGTGCCAAAGATGGCAGCGCGCAGGAAATCGCCAATAAATACGGCGTAAGCCGTTGTTCTGTGTACAATTGGGCGCAACATATGCTCGGAAAAGGAAGTGTCCTACAGATGCCTGAAAAGAAACCAACAACTTCATCCACGAACGATATAGAGACTTTGAAGTCAGAGATCGAGCAGCTCCATTGCGAAGCCGATAAGCTAAAGCGGCAGGTATACCGCCTTCAATTAGAGAAGGACGTTCTTGAGAAAAATGCCGAAATCATAAAAAAAGATGAGGGCGTCAGTCCAGAGAATCTAACCAATCATGAAAAGGCTATCGTGATTGGCGCCCTTAGAGCCAAATATCAGCTTGGTGAGCTCCTGGAAGTGTTCCATATGTCAAAGAGAAGCTATTGTTACCAGCAAGCTGTGCAGGCAACGCCAGATAAGCGGGCTGTTATCCGCAGTAAGATCAGGGATGTGTTCCATGAATCCTCAAAGCGGTATGAATACCGCCGCATTTATGTGTCTCTCAACAACGAGCATTTGACAGTATCTGAAAAGGTCATACGCCGAATCATGAGGGAAGAGCACCTTATCGTTCCAAATATAAAGCGGAAGAAGTATAGCTCATACCTTTGAGAGATCAGTCCATCAGTGCCAAATGTGATCGAGCGTGATTTCCACGCAGACAGGCATAACGCCCAAGTGGCTCACTGACATAACAGAGTTTCACATACCTGCTGGAAAAGTCTATCTTTCGCCGATCATTGATTGTTTTGATGGCCTTCCGGTATCGTGGACCATTGGAACGTCACCAGATGCTGAGCTTGTCAACACAATGCCTGACAGCGCTATTGCGACACTGAACGACAGCGAAAGACCTATCATTCACTCTGACTATACCGAAGAAAAAACTATGCCGAAGTTTTTAACTAAGCTATGTATCTACTGTCTTTATATCATTTTCTTCGGCATAGTATCTCAGGTTAATCAAGTGAATAGATTGCCTTCCTGATTTTCTCGTTCTTCCACAGCTTTTCGGTTTCTTCAAACTGTGGTGCGGCTTTATTCATTGCTTCGCTCATCATTTCAAGTGTTGCAAATGCATAAAATCCTGAGGTTGTTGACATGCTCTCGTGACCGAGAAGCTGCATTATAAACGGAAGAGGTACACCGTTTTTGTAAAGATCCATTGCTTTGGTTTTTCTTATCAGATGGCAATGGACCTTTTTAGGTACCTCATCGCAGGTCGTGCGAGCAATATCTGCCGCAGTTTTCAACACCAAGCTTATACTGTCAGTTGAAAGTCGATGAGGTTCACCATCCATCATACTATAAAACAAGGGTGACTCAATGTGTGCAGGATGAAATTCTTTCAGATAAACCTGCAAATGTTTGACCGTTTTATTCATCATTGGAACATTCCTGCTTTTTCTCCCCTTACCAATTAATGTTACAAAAGGATTGGCAGCTTCCAGATGCAGTGATGAAAGATTTAAGTCGGCCAGTTCCTGAACACGTGCGCCAGTGTCATACAGAAGGATTAGAAGCATTCTGTTTCTCCTGTGTTTGCCTGTTTTTGTATCATTGGCAGCCAGAATAGCGGAAGTTGCGTTAGGCTGTAGGTATTGTATGGGATGCTTTTCTTCCTTGAGTTTTTTAATCGTACATACCTCGATATAAATACCACGAAGTTCAAAATCCTCTTCACTGCAATACTTTAAAAATGACCTTATTGCAGTGAGTTTCAGGTTAATGCTTTTAGGTGAAAAGCTCTGTTCCTTTAGCCATATCACATAATCCTTTACATTATCCCTTGAGAAGGCATCAAAGGTTACATATTCGTCCAATAACGATTTCCGGCAGCCAAGAAACGTCAGGAATGTTTTTAGAGATTGCTTGTAAGTTTCAACTGATTTATCTGAAAGATTTCTAACTGCTGGCATGTAATCATGCAGGTACGACCGGGCTAAAATCCAAAAATCACTGTCCTTCTTTCGTTTATACTTCATACTCATCAACCTCCGGAATCAAATCCTCCATGGAGGTCGTAAGTGACGTGTATTGTGCGAAGTAATCAGGAATAAGGTGTATGTAGTAATACGTGCTTTCCAAAGAAGCATGTCCCATATATCTCATTAAATACGGAAGCATGGCATGCACATTTTTACCCTCAATTGACCAGCGTATGATGTTGGCACAGGCAAAATGATGTCTGAAATCGTAGGCCCTCGGCTTTGTTTTGCCATCCCTTGGCAAGCCGGCCGATATCCAGATATTTCTGAAGTTGGCGGATACCGCAGTTGGAGAAACAATACCACCATGACCACCCAGGAAGAAATACTCTCTGTCAGGAAAACACTTATCTATAGATGAATCATATTTTTTTAAATATGTAATCAGCTCATCAGATAAAAACAGCCGCCGATCCTTATGAGCTTTTGACTTAAGGATATCAACATACCCTTTATCCAGATGAACATCTTTACATTTGAGATTCCTGGCTTCGGCACATCTTACGCCGCAGCAGTAAAGAAACCTGTAAAAGGCAGGCAAAACATAAGATCTTCCAAGTGTATTGTGTCTGAGAACATAGGAGTCACACTCTTTAAAGAATACTTGTATTTCATCCTCAGACAGGAGATATACTTCGGCATGATAATGCTGAATGGTGAACCGGTTATCAAGGACATAGGCCTCATTATCACCAATACTTTGTAAGTAACGTCCAAACTCACGTATGGGTGGGATCCAGCTTCTGTCATTGGTTGTTGACTTGCTAGCGTGCTGTATTGCCCAGCCTTCAGCAATCTCTTTGGTAAGAGTCTGAGCATTATTATGTTCAAAGTTATATTTATCAAGCTGTCGTAGATAAACTGATCCTGTTTTATATTCAATACCTAATGAGTTTTTTAATGTAACAAAGTCGTTCAATGCCGGCGCAAGGTTACTGATAAAACTTTTCATGGATTCACCTCCATTGAGATGTTAACCATGGGAAGAACGCATTCCTTAAGCCGGGATTCATCCGTTGTTATATATATGTCTGTAGTGTCGGCACTAGAATGTCCAAGGATGGCTGCAATCGTAGCAATTGGTACCTCTTGCTTTACCATTGTCGAGGCGGCATTATGCCGAAGCATATGCATTCCGAAAAATCTGTCCCGCTTACTAATACCCGCCTTTTTAAAAACATGAGATACTATCGCGTGGCAGGATGCATGATCCGTGAGCGGTTCAAAAGGGGCTAACTGCCTGACAAACAGAAAAGCATTATCAGTCGATGGTCTTTCTTTTGAAAGATAGTTAGCTATAGCATTTCCAATCACTGTGGTGAGTGGAAGGCAGACGGTATTTCCCGTCTTACTTTGCTTGAACGATATCGTTTCGTTGATCCAATCAATATCTGATAGTTTTAAACGTATCAGATCACAGGCTCTGATTCCGGTGGAAAGACCAAGCAGAACAATGGCTCCGTCACGATAAGATATTTTGTTTGTACTAATAACGGCTTTTATACAATCTTGCTCATTGTCAGTAAGTGTCGGAATTATTTTTTTATGACGATAAGCATGAAGTCCGGCTATTGCTGTATATAAATCATTTCTTTCTGCGTATATAAAATACCGGCGCAAGCCACACAAAGCAGCTCGCTGACGACATTGCTTAACTGACTTGATGTAATTCAGCACGATAGCAGGTGTTATTGTCTTGATAGCGTATATCAGAACTATATCCAGGTATTGAAGAAAACAGTACAATTCATACTCGTAGAAATGAATTGTATTCTCGTTCTCGTAAGAAGCACGAAGATGAGATCCATACTCCTGGTAAATGCATTTATGAGCATCATTTGCGGGCTGAACCTTGCCTCGCTTGAGCATAGAGAAATCATAAACGCCAGTCTTGTAATAGCTGTTGATCAAGCGAATAAATCGCCCCTGTGTGTGGTATCTGTTTTTGCTAAACTTACCAGTCAAACTGCTTACTACATCATCAGCATAGGTTTGACCGAATTCGGGAGTATAAATCGTAACTCCCATTTGATTGCAGTAAGCTTTAAATCTGCGAATTACACCTTGGTAATTAAAGATGGTGTGTTCGTTATAGCTTGCGTCCGCCAGCGTTTTTAAGAAATCGTTACAAATAGTATCAATCTTCATCTCGAAGTACCTCCTTTGTTTGGTACTTCAAGTATAAAATACTATGCCGAAGAAAATGAGATAAACTCAGTAAATATGTGATTTCAAAGAAACTTCGACATAGTATTTTCTTCGGTATAGTCGGTCTTATGCTGAATTCGGTATAACAGCGATCGTGGCTGCCACTATAGATGGCCAGGCTGGATCGAACGAATGGATAATGCCAGTCTTACAAGATCAATGTCAAAGAAAGGCTGCTCACCAGATAATTCGGCCTGTGAAGGATTCTTTGGCAGATTGAAGAACGAGATGTTCTATGGCTGCTCATGGTCTGGTGTTACAATAAATGGGTTCATTGATATACTCAATGATTATCTCCAATGGTATTCTGAAAAAAGAATAAAGCTGTCACTTAATGGAATGAGCCCATTACAATATCGAAGGAGCCTGGGTCTGATCCCCGCGTCATCCAAGGAGGCATCATGAATTACACGGGCTTTTATAAGATAGAACACAGTTCAGGAACAGTCTTCATGGACGAATTTGTTTCTGAATCAATGCGCGATGATATTTCGCTCAAGAAGAATGATGACGCGCACCTTTGACTATCTGAAGGAATCACGGACTACTCTTAATAATGAAATACTCACCTGTTATTCATTTCTGAAAGAGCAGAGCCTTTTGAAACAGTATCACATATACAGGGACAGAAACTAATAGGACTTAAGTCCTAAAAAGTGTCCGCACCCCCATTTCGAGTATTCTTCACCTGCAACAATGATTTATCTCTCTGCAACTATATTGAGATGATTCATTAATGTACTGTATATATATTCTATGAAATAGTGATCATCATTTCCTTTTGATGATGAAATAAAAATCAGTTTTCCTTGTTTCCATCACATTTGAATCGCCTGTTCATTATTGCTGTAACTAGCTAAAAGTCTTGTATTACCATATTAGTTATGATTAGTATCATGAATATAATCCATCCCGTGTCTATATCTCTCCGCCTCTATTACTTTCATCGAAATAGTACTTGCTTATTGTAATCTGATGTATACAACAAAATATCTGTTCCAATTTTCAAAGTAAAAAATATAAATTCCAGTATGAACTTTTGTATTCGTATGTTTTTTACCCCCATACATGCAAAAGCTACAGCAGTTGCCCTCACGGCCATTGAATCATCTCTACTTTGAATGATGCAGTTTACAATAATTGCATTCTGGCATTCGTCTGGGTCAATACCAGCGTTATTTGATGAACGTTCATTTTTATGTATATGACTATTATCTATCAATACGTTTCAGAATCCTGCTAAGAGAATAGTTAAAACCCTAATCAAGAAACGTATATTATTAATTGTAAGATGATCAATGTTTTCAACTAGACACGTTTTAGGTCGATTGTTTTTGCCAAAAGAAGAGTTTCATTATATTCTAAATCACTGCTCTCATCAGGGAAAATCTTGCCCTTGTCCGTCAACAATGCCCAAGCCAAATATCAATGATAAAAAGTTAATTAACATAACACTCTTTTCTTTGTCTTGTCAAAACCTCCTGTTAATATTCTATCCTCAATGGTTTAGGGATTAAAAATAGTTACTATGAATAATTTATGGAGTCAGCATTTGTTGATTGTTATTAAAACATGATTTCTAGCGTGCCATGTTAAAAATTGAATGCAACGAGCAATCAATATAGCATCATTTTTCAATAATATAGCTAAAGAATCTATTTGTTATGTTTGGTAAACTATTTCATAAATTCTAATTATTGTTGTGTATAAGAATATTATCAGAGGAATTGAAGCTAGTATTAATAAATCCAGCATCTTGATTGGAGAAATAATGAATGCAACAGAGCTTGATAGGTGCCTTAAGTCGCTGTTTACAGTGAATGAAGACACGATAGATGGTATTTTGGCTGGAGCTCCAGAACGTGAAGTCACAAAAGTTGGCACTTGTTGGTTGCCATATTTAGATACACTAAAAAAAATGTCAAATGATGGCGTAAATGTTGTAGTATGCCATGAGCCATTGTTTTATGCAAGTAGAGATTGGAATAAATACCCAAATGATGTAAAGGCATATTGTGAAGATCATAATCTTCAGAAGACTTTAGCAAAATTTCAATATCAGGTTACCATAAAAAAATAAATGGATATATGAACATAATATGACAATCATAAGGAGCCATGATGCTATAGACAAAGAAGATTGTTTGGGAATAACAGTCGCATTAGCACATCTGATTGGGCTTAATGATAAAAACTGATAAACAAAAAAGGTCATATTCTTGTATACGGAATAAAAGAGGTTACTGCAGTAGAGGTTGTAAAAAATATCGCAGAAAAACTCATGCCGCTAAAGCAAGGAAGTGTTTCGTTTTACGGAAATCTAAACTACCATGTTAATAGTATTGGGATATGTGCTGGATGTGACAGTAATCCTTTGGATATTATGGATTTGGGAGCTGACTTTTGTGTGACGATTACGGATGCAATGAAAAAATGTATTAGTGGAGCTTTTGCAAATGATACAGGATTGCCAATTGCTGTTATCGACCAAGGGGTTGAGCGAAGAGACTGGTGTCATGGATTTCAGCAATTATCTTGCTAACAAGTTTGACTTCCCAGTTGCTCATTTTCCACAAGGATCTGGCTATATTACTTTTTGGTCATAACAGAGAAAGCTTAGTATTAGTACTATTTTGTGCTTTTTCTGTTAGTTATATGAACAATGCCATAATTACATTTGCGATGCCAGTCAATCGCTAGTGTATTTTGCAACGGTCGTCTGGTGACGACAACAGTCAAAGATAAAGCTGCTTTGCTGTGATGATATCAGGCTTCTTAGAAATGTCAAAAGCAAGCGTTGTATGGGCATTCTTGACGTCTCTTCAAAGTCCGATTGCTGTAATGGCAGTTAAGAATTAGACCTCTTGCTATTCTATGCAGTTGCTTTTGGGGACATACATGGTTTTTTGCATAAGCTGTACACACATAAGTATTCAAAGACGTATTGTTACTGATAGCGGCTAGCATATGTATGTGCAAGGGTATTGATTTGTATATTGGATAACTGAATTTACAAATGGAAACAATTCGTATAGTAATTATATTTAATAAGCAAAAACATAATATCAATATAGCATTTAGTTTTAATAATTTAGCTAAAGCATCCATTAACAGTTTTGGATAAACTATATTAAGTAATTAATATCTATTACTCACAATTATGTTTGCAGGAGGCATAAAATGATTAATTTTAATAATAGCGAATTCTCATATCTGCTAGAATATACAGATTTATATAAAAAAACACCAAATAAATATTTGCGAGAGGCAAATATTCTTCGCCTTCAAGTCAATCATATTCTTCAGCCTCCGGTTAATGGAGAGTATGTTGTGGGAATGATAAAACACACATTTATTGGATGTAGCCCACAATATGGTGGCAAATACATGTATTTCTTTAATGAGGAAGAAGCAAATAAGTATTTACTTGAGAACAAGAGTATTCTATCTGAAAAACAATACCAAACTATATGCAATACATATAGTTTTTGGAAAAATGAGAATATGCTTGCGAAGCTTAATGATCGATTCAGCAAAAAGCATTCGCATTTTGATAAGTACTCTTTGTACAAAGATCATATTGGAGAATCATTAAGATATGGAGTAGTAGGGGAGCCAGATGGTCGTCTAGCATTAACAATACCGGATATAGATAAGTTACTTCAAAATGGCATTGTGGGTCTGCGAGAAGAACTTGAGGACTTAAGTGAGCCCTATTATCAAGCACTCGATATTACTCTAAAATCAATAGAAGACGCCATCGACTATTATAAATATCAGGTTTGTTCTCTTTTGGAGCAGGATCGTAATAACACTATACTTACGCAGGTCTATAATTCGCTTGGAAGAATAAGATACAGGAAACCAACTAATTTTCTTGAAGCTGTTCAATTGTATTGGATATATGCTGTGATTTCTGATCTCATGAATCCAGGAAGAATGGATGTCTACTTGGGTGATTTTTATGCCAATGACATTAAGACCGGTGTTCTTACGGAAGAAAAAACCATACAAATTCTTACGGACTTGTACAAAAAATACAAAACAATTGGAAAAATACACGATACAAGAATAATCATAGGTGGACTAGGGCGCAGAAATGCTAAAAACGCAGATGCATTGGCGATGGTTATAATGGAAACATCGCGTAGATTTAAAGACGTTGTTCCACAGCTTACGATTCGTTGCTATTCAGGAATGGATAAGGATTTGTATAATAAAGCTCTAGAGGTTAATGCTGAAGGATGCTCTTACCCAATAATTTATAGTGATGATACCGTAGTTCCTGCTATTGAAAAAGCATACAATGTATGTCATGCAGATGCGCTTCAATATATTCCCGCTGGGTGTGGTGAATATGTACTAGAAGCCATGAGTGTAGGTTCCCCGAATAGTTCAGTTAATTTAGCGAAGGCAATAGAATTGGTTCTTCATCATGGTAAAGATATGTACTTTAATGTTCAAGCTGGACCAGATTCAGGAAAGCTTGATAGTCTTAAAACTTTCGAGGACTTTTGGAATGCTTTTACTGCACAACTCGATTATGCTATTCCTATTGTAGCATGGGCAGAAAAAGATTGTTATGACATAATTGCTGAAAACTCTGGTTGTCTATATTTGAGTTTACTTATGAAGGACTGCATAGAAAGAAGAAAACCTCTAATGGAAGGTGGTGTCCGTTATGTTACTGGAATGACAGAAGTGAATGGTATGATTACGGCTGCAGACAGTCTATCTGCCATAAAGAAACTTGTTTATGAACAGCATAAATTCACATTAAACCAACTCGTAAATATACTTGATGCGAACTATGAAGGATATGCTGTAGAGAGAAAAATGCTACAAGAAAGTCCAAAGTATGGCAATGATAATGAAGAAGCCGACAAAATGGCCATAAGAGTATACAACTATATTGCAGATTTGTGCATACGTTATACAGACATAATTGGTATTGACAAATATATTATGGTTTCTGTTAACAATAGTGAAAGCGCGGTATGGGGTAATGTCACCATGGCTTCTCCATGTGGCAGAAAAAATGGGGAGCCTCTATCAAACGGAGATGGACCATCAATTGGAGCAGATAGAAATGGAGCATCTGCTTTGTTAAACTCAATGAGAAAGTTTGATCATACAAAAAATGCCGGTGTTATTAACAATATTCGATTCACCAAATCTGTTTTTAAGAATAGCTATAGTAAAGTAAGTGCTTTATTATGGGCATTTCTTACTCACAACGGTAACCAGTTAAATTTGATGGTTATTGGTAGAGATGACTTAATTAATGCAAAAGCTCATCCTGAGCAATATCAGAATCTGATTATACGTATTGGTGGATTTAGTGCACGTTTCGTGGAGCTTGATCCGATAGTGCAAAATGAGATAATTCAGCGCACGACATTCGAGTCATAGAGGGAAAATGGGGATTATTTTTGATATTCAAAAATTTTGTGTTCAAGATGGACCAGGTATAAGAACAACGGTTTTTTTGAAGGGTTGTAATATTCGCTGTCTTTGGTGTCATAATCCAGAGTCTTTCTGCTTAACCCCACAATTATCATTTGACAGCAATAAATGTATATTATGCGGTCGTTGTGTGACATCATGCCCAAAACATGTCCATGTAATCCAAAAAAAGGGTGATAAGTATACTCATAGTATTGACTATAATAAATGTATATTATGTGGAAATTGCGTTTCGGAATGCCCTTGTACTGCACTGAAAATTATTGGTAAAGAAATGTCTGTTAGTGAAGTTATCAATGAAGTTTTGAAGGATCGTATTTACTATAATGAAAGTGGGGGCGGCGTAACTTTTTCTGGAGGAGAACCAAGCACTCAGTTTGACTTTCTTATGCAATTATTATTAGCAAGTAAAAGAAACGGGCTTAATACATGCGTTGAAACAAACGGTATTATGAGCCATGAACGTTTCATTCAGCTAATGGATAACGTTGATCTTATACTCCTGGATTATAAAGCAACAGGTGATAATAATTACATCAAGCTTACGGGAGCAAGTAATGGTGAGATGTTAAGCAACCTCAATCAAGCTTGGCTTTACCACAAACCAGTTATTATGAGATGCCCAATTATCCCTGGCATTAATGATTCTGAAGAGCATTTTGCTGCTATTCGAAATTTCAAAAAACAATATGATAACATTATTAGGTGCGAAATTATGCCATATCATACATTTGGCGTGGGAAAATGGAAACAAATAAACGCTGATTATTCTCTTGGTGATGTGTCTGCTGCTTCAAATCAACAGAAAATACTATGGAATAAAAAAATAGATCAGTAAATGACCAAGCCCACATTCTACTAGTAGATCAAATAGTAGGTCTAAACCACTAGCTCAGTTGTGGTTTAGACCAGCAATAACAATGGACAATTTCTGCACCGCCCGAAGGCGGAGTATTACAAACGTGTTTCTAGTCATCTATAAAAAGGTACTATGTAGTTCTTCTTCCTGCTTTCTTCATTATGTTCTTTGATATATTTCCTTATCGCTTCTTATGTAACCTTGTAACTTATTTCTACATAATATCATCTTGACTGCATATTGCGCCGACGAACGGCCGGTTTTGCGGAGTTGAGCAGCCGCGATGCGGAGCGAGCGGTCTGATCCTTAACTGCTCTTGGTTACAGGCAATCGGATTTCGAAGAGATGTCAAGAATGCCATGCATAGCGCTTGTTCTTGACATCTCTGAGTAGTCCGATATCCTCACAGCAAAGCAGGTTTTTCTTCGACTGTTGTCGCCGCTTGCCGACCGTTGTCAAACGCACTAGCGACCGATGGGCGCCGCAAAATGCATCTTGACCAAACGCTTTGCCCCATTGCTCTGTAGGTTTGGATGTCTGCCATATATCATAAGCATACTCTTCCCATTAAGTTATCCATTTGGACACCGCCCCCTGTGCTTATAAGATTGACTTGCAACACCGCTCTTATGCTAGTACTGGAGGCTTTATTTTGTTATCCGTAACGTTTCCACTTACTTCATTCCCTCGGCTTAGCTTGGAATCAGTCTTTTCCTTTATTACATACTCGATTCATTATTACGTGATATCCACTATGTATGATTGATAATAAATTCCTTTGGCGAGCAGTGATATGTGTTTCGGAACACTTCATAAAAATAGCTTAAATTATTAAACCCTGAAATATAACATATATCAGTTATGTTATATTTCATAGATATAAGCAATTCACAAGCATAAGTCATTCTTTTTTCATTAATGTATTCTGTGGGAGTACAATTCAGATACTTAACAAATGACCTAATAATATACGGCTGCGAATAGTGACAGATCTCATATATTCTCTTTGTTCCAATAATGTAATTCTCTTTTTGGTTCATTTCATGATCAAGATCTACAAGCCATTTTGGTATATTTATATTTGCTGCTTTATTGCAATTTTTATTAATAATTGGATAGAATAATTCTGAAGCTATAGATCGAAAATAGGGCGCACATTCATAGCTCGGAAACATTTGACTAAGTGTAATAAGGCTATGCTTTATGTGTTCAAAAGCCTCTCCATTTATTTCCACTTGTAGCGGGCATTCAGGCGAGCATATTTGTGATAATGATATGCCTAAATAATCTAAAACTGGCAGCACAAGGTTCTGCGGAAATCCAACATTAACAAGTTTAAAGTTAAAATAATTAACAGCTTCATAATAGTGCTTATCAGATGGCCTCATATAGATAGCTGAACCTTTTTCAAGCAATCTGTCTTGACCATTAACGTGATGAATGGCTTTCCCTTCTGTAAGCATGAAAAATTCGTAAAAAGAATCGTGCGTATGTAGTGGAAAAGTTTCATTAACCCCATGTTGGCAAAACACATGAGGGCCAAAAATAAGATCCTCTTTAGGATACGTTATAACAATCATATTATTCAAACTATCACCCTTCATAATCTATTATCCCCTGTTGATTATTCCGGCTCGTTAGAGCCGGAATTGTTACTGATTTCTTGAGCTGTCACCAGACTGATCTGTTATGATGTCGCGGACTTGCTAAGTTTGTTGTCATTACTAATTGATAACATTCGGGCGGTTCCCCGCCCGAATCGGCTTTCATATATCCACGTATTTCGACAATTCGAAGAGTGCATATGCCACACTGCAGGCATCAACCTCATTGAGCTTTGCATTACATAGTTGCTGCAGGTTCCAGAAATGATCTGAAAGTGATGACAGTTCTGTTCCAATATCCCAGTTCGGAATACATATATAGTTCCCATATGCATGATGCCCTACAATCAAATGAAAACTGCTCCCTCTTGCAGTGACTTCTATTTCGTAAGGATCCTGTTTGAGCTGTATGGGAAAGATCTCACCCTGCCATACACGTCCGGGCATTCCTGACATCTTTGCCTGAAAAGCTATGCTCACGTTTCTGCACCGCCTTTCAACATTTCATGGTCTACCACATAACGCACCATGTGTTCATCGATGAGACGCTTATTCTGTTGGAATGCATACATCAGGCATTTCTCAGCTATCCGGTTAATGCTCCTTTGTATTCCGGCGGATTCACGATATAGGAGGTAATTCGCACATGATAACAGATGAATTTAAAAAAGAAGAACAAGTCACAAAAGAATGGCAGGATGACCAGGCACTGGAGCGTTTTCAGATGATCTCACCGCTTCTTGATGAATCACTTGACGATGCAAAGCGCACTGAACTCAGAGCGCGTATTTCGGAACAGCATCAGATCTCTGCCAGGAGCCTTTACCGCTATGAAAGCTACTATCGTAATAACGGATTCTCAGGTCTGAGACCAATGGATCGCGGATCCCGCAGGACAAAGACGCTCCCGGATAACTTTAATGAGCTCGTAAATGAAGCTATCCAGTTGAAAAGGGAAGTGCCATCAAGATCAGTCGCCCAGATAATCATGATCCTTGAAATGGAAGGGCTTGCGCCTCCAGGCATCCTGAAGCGCTCTACTATGCAGCGTTACATTTACAAAGGCGGGTTCGGGCGGAAACAAATGAAGAAATACATGGATGCCAGGAAAAGCTCATCCAGGCGATTCTGCAAGCCACATCGTATGATGCTGGTCGAATCCGATATAAAGTATGGATTAAAGCTTCCGATCGGGCCAAAGGGCGCTATGGTCCAGACATATCTCGTGGTCATCATTGATGATCATTCCCGCTATGTCCTGGAATCAAAATGGTATGATCATCAGCGTGAAAGTATTGTTGAAGACTGCTATCACAGAGCCATCCTTAAGCATGGAAAAATCAGATCCTGTTATCACGATAATGGAAAGCAATTCGTATCAGGACAGCTGATACGGTCGCTCTCAATGCTTGGCAGCCGTGTCCTTAAGGCAAAGCCATACTCGCCTCAGTCAAAGGGCGGTGTAGAGGTGTTCAACCGCTTTGTAAATGCGTTCCTTGCAGAGGCTGCCGTACAGAAAATACGAACGCTTGATGAACTGAACAAGTTCTGGGACATCTGGCTCGAGGAGTATTACCATAATAAACCTCATGAAGGGATCGAGGAGTACTATAAAAGCCTTAATTCCCCGATCCCTGCCGGAGGGATAAGCCCTCTGCAGGAGTGGAACCGTGATTCTCATCCATTGGTATTTCATGATGCAAGTATCGTCGGAAGCGCATTCCTGCATCATGAATACCGCGAAGTGGATAAAGGGGGCTGTATCAGTGTGGCTGGCCGGATGTATGAGACCAGCACAGCACTTATCGGCGCAAAAGTAGAGATCGCATATGACCCCATGAGGCCAGAGATCATAACCATTTCATACAAAGGAATAGTACCATTTACAGCAAAGCCGCTCAGGATAGGTGAATACTGTGATCCAAAGCCGGCGATACCGGTGAGCATGCTTCCCGCAGAACCAGAATCTTCAAGATTTCTTGAAGGGCTCAAACGGCAAAGAGAACAGTCCCTGACAATGCAGGCAAATGCTCTTTCTTTCAGCAGTTATGGGAAGGAGGATGCAGATCATGTATGAGAGCTTTTTTGAAATGGAACATACTCCTTTTACCAGAGACATCCCGTCCGGTCTGCTGTATGGATCACCATACATAGATGACGCCATCGGACGATTGACTTACGCAGCTGACCGCCAGCTCTTTGCAGTAGTAACAGCGGATGCAGGCTGTGGAAAATCGACACTCATCCGAAGATTTGTCGATATGCTGCCCAAAGACAGATATATTGTCCTGTACCTGTCGGATTCAAAGCTGACTCCGAGGTGGTTCTACAAAGGCCTGCTGGACCAGCTCGGGATGGAATCTAAGTTCTACCGCGGAGATGCCAAAACGCCAGCTTCAGAACCAGATCGAGATCATACGCGGAGTCCAGAGCAAAAAGGTCATCTGTATTTTGGACGAAGCCCATCTGCTTGAGAAAGAGACCATAGAAGAATTCAGGTTCCTTCTGAATTACAGGTTTGACTCAATGAGCCCAATGGCGCTTGTCCTTGTTGGGCAGACAGAGCTCTGGGACAAACTGAAACTGCAGCGATATGCCGCAGTACGTCAGCGCATTGACATAAACTGTATCCTTCCGCATCTTGACCGCTCAGAGACGGAGAAGTATATACAGGCACATCTGAAGTATGCAGGCGGCCGCCAGGATCTCTTTACAGAAAAGGCACTTGACGATATACATGGAACCTGCGGATCGACTTCCTGCGGTCATCCTCGAACTTCCCTTTATTATCAAGGACAAGTCCCTGAATGAAATACACCATGCCTTTTACCATGATCACGAACTGGTAATGGCACTTATCCATGTAGTGTATATTTGGCTCGCTGAAGTAGCCGCGGTCAAGGATGAACCCTATGTTCTTATATCCGTATCCTTTCGCCTTCTCCAGCATATACTGGAGCTGTGAGATGTCTACTATGCTTCCCGGATAGTCCTCATAGAACAATGGCTCTCTGTTGGTCTTGTCATATGCGATCGAATAGTTGATTATCGGTTTTCCATCATCGTCCTTCGCATGGCCGAACTCAGCCATACTTATGTCACCTGACTGGCAGGCCTTATTCGTAGAATCATAAGATATATATATCCGCTCACGATGGTCCCTTATTTCGTTCCATGAATTCAGGAACCCCACGCGCTCGTCATCGCCTGTCGATTTAAGGAAATCAGAGACTTTCGTATCACTGTATATGCGCATCCTCTCAGTAAAGAGCGGGTGATGATAAGCATAGTCAGGATAATACTGGCCGGCGTTATTCTCCGATATTATCGTATACGCTGCAAGGTCGAGGAAAAGTCCAAGGTCCTTTGCTCCGAACTGTTTCATCAGCAGTCCTCTGAGATCCTGTTCTTCTATGATCTTGCGGATCACGAGCCAGGTCCCTATCTGCAGGCAGCTGCTCCGCTTTGAACTGTTCTTTTCTTCCGGAATATCAGCATCCGGAAAGAATTTCAGGAAGTTCGGATTGGGGTACATCATTGTACGATCCTCTACAACGACTTTCCCTATCGTCGTTCTCTTTGGGATGTTGTATTTCTTCTCAGGCTTGTATTCCCTTCCATATTCATAGCTCACATAGTCAGTACCCTTGAGGTTCTTGACGTATATTTTCCCGGGGACTTTCGGTATCGGCACGGTAAGATCCAAGTACATTTCGCCCTCCTATTGAGTGGTTATTTATACTTACATTATACCGTGTCTTTGCTCTGATTGCAAGCGGAAATGGCGTATTTACTGGATTCTTTGGCATTTTATTCTGCCGTTCACAATCGAGTGGTTATTTGTTCAGGAAGTTCAGAAATACACAACATCGGTGGCTACAGATATGCAAGCACACAGCCTGCCGTCACTGATCCTGAGACCGGCATCAGGCATTACCACAGGATCCACTGGGGTACTGTTGATGACAACAATAAGTTCATTCCTGGGAAGAGCTACATCTTTGCTCCCATTGATGAGAGGAACAGGCTCATATTTCCGGAAGGCTGGGATCTCAGCGAGACACATAAGCTCTCCGGGAACAGGAAACAGGGGCGCCCGGTGATCGAAAGTCAGAACGAGAACCGGCTATATGGTGATATCTGGCTCCTTGAACAGATAGCCGGCCTCACAGGTATACGATCAGACCTCATTAAGACATTTGACGGAAATACAGAGATCACCGATGCTGTCATGACAATGGCCATGTTCCTGCTCTGTGGAAAAGGGACTTATAATCAACTGGCATCCTGGCAGAAGATCTCAAGAACGCCTTATACCAGGCCGCTCACATCCGTGTATGTTACAAAACTGACACAGATGATCACTGAAGATGACCGCATGACGCTGCTCAAATGCCGTGCTTCAAGGCTCAGCAAAGAAGAGCTCTGCGCGGTAGATTCCACAAGCCGGTCAGCATGGGGAGGTTCCCTTGCAGACATCCGCTACGGAAAGAACAAAGATCACCTTCCTCTTCCACAGACACTTGAAGTCGTAGTATACACACTTGATGGACATATGCCTGTATACTACCGTTCTTTTCAAGGGAACACTCCTGATTCAAGGACACTGGCAACTATCACCAAAGATCTTTACAATGCCGGATTCAGGAATGTCGTGCTCATCACTGACCGGGGCTACGAGCCGATCCGTAATCTCGAGATGTACATTGATAACGGCCAGCCGATGATCATGGGCACAAAGACGAACCAGAAACATGTCCTTAAAGAGATCGATAAGTTCGGGACATTTGACCATCATCCGGATGCAATGGAGATAGATCCGGATACCAGGCTCTATTACAAACAGTACGATCTTGATTATCAGATCGAAGGACAGTGCGATAACGTCAAAAAGGCTCATAAGCTCAAGCTTAACCTGTACTTTGATCCCGGGCGCCGGGCAAGGGAGCTGACCGATATGGACATAGCCATCGCAGACCAGAAGGCAGCACTTCAGGACATCCTTGATATCAAACAAGTCGCAAAAAGCAATACGAAATACAATATTATTGTGCCGCATGAAATATGTTTCACTTGAAAACCATAAATGATGGATTTATATTTTATATATGGGGAGCGGTAAAGAGGATATGGAACAGAGGTGAGAGTATGGGCATAAGAACAATATTACATAGTGACTGTAACTGTTTCTATGCATCTGTTGAGCATCTGTATCACCCGGAATTAAGAGACAGACCGGTTGCGGTCGGAGGAGATCCGGAAGCAAGGCATGGCATCGTGCTGACAGCAGACTATATGGCAAAACGCCGTGGAGTGAAGACGGGAATGGCCTTATGGCAGGCACGACAGGTATGTCCGGAACTGATCTTTCTTCCGCCGCGGATGGATCTGTACTTACGCTTCTCCAGAATGACCCATGAGATCTATGCGGAATATACAGACAGGCAGGAGCCTTTCGGCTGCGATGAATGCTGGCTGGATGTTACAGAATCGGCTGACATCAGAGGCAATGGTCTGCAGATCGCACAGGAGATCAGCGGGAGAATTAAAAAGGAACTTGGGATCACGGTAAGCATCGGAGTATCCTATAACAAAATTTTTGCAAAGCTTGGGTCTGATTATAAGAAGCCCGATGCCATCACAACTATGGGGCGGGATGAATATAAGCAGAAAGCATGGCCGCTTCCGGCATCAGATCTTCTATATGTCGGACGAAGCACAGAGAGTAAACTGACGCACCTTGGAATCCGTACCATCGGAAATATTGCAGAGACAGATCCTGCATTGCTGGAATCATGGTTTGGGAAGATGGGGTTGGTGCTCTGGACCTTTGCAAACGGATTGGATGATGCGCCAGTCTGTATTGAGAACACAAGAGCGCCGATCAAGTCGATTGGCAACAGCGTGACAACGCCGAGAGATCTTGTGACAGATCAGGATGTGAAGATCATTCTCTATGTGCTGTCAGAAAGTGTGGCGGCAAGACTCCGGGACAACGGTTTTCGCTCGTTGGTAGTGGAAATAAGTCTCCGGGATAATGGGCTTTTTTCTTTTACAAGACAAAGGAAGATTGACCATGCAACAAATATCTCCGGTGAAATTGCAGAGACGGCTTACCAGCTTTACAAAGAGAATTACGACATTGAAAACAAACCGCTGCGGAGTATCGGGGTCAGGGCCTGCAGTCTGGTGACAGAGAATTATTGGGAGCAGCTGGATTTATTTTCCAGTGCAGAGGAGAGGGAGAAGAAGCTTAAGATGGAAAAGGCGGTGGATGAGGTGCGCAGGCGTTTTGGATTTTACAGTCTGCAGAGAGGAATTATGCATCTGGATGAGAATCTTTCAGCAGTGAATGCGAGAGAGGATCATATCGTCCATCCAAGAGGCTATTTTGGACAGTAGTTTTGATCCGGCTGTGATACAGACAGCTGGTGCAGTATGATATGGAGGTGAAAAAAGTGGAGACACAGAAGGTATATGTGGATGTGGTTGCAGAATTTACGAGGGACGGCATCCTGCTCCCGAGGCAGATTACATGGGAAGATGGGAGAAAGTACGAGATTACGAGGATCAAAAGCAGAAAACGTGCCGCCAGCATGAAAGCGGGTGGTGTAGGAGATAAATACATTTGTGTGGTAGACGGGTGCGAGGTGGCACTTTTTTACGAAGATAACAATATGTGGTTCATGGAAAGAGCCGGAGCCTGACGGAATGGGATAAGCATACAGCGAATCCATATAGGCATTTCGTCAGTTGGCTTCAACAGATCGGCAAGTCAGGGCAGAGCAATCTGCATCGGAACTCCTGGCAGGAAGACTTGCAAAGGTGATTTCCCTTTCCTTTACGAGTACAAAATGCAGCGATTAAATTTTGTATGACAAAGGAGCGAACTGAATTGGAGAGTTTGGATACTATTGATTTTTACTGCAGGAAGTGCAGGAAGAGCCTGAAAATAACTTATGTTGCAACCGGGGAGATGCAGCCACCAGTGCTTCCAAATGTGCAGATCAAGTGCCATCACTGCACAAGAGTAATGGTACTGAAGAATTATACGGAAGAGTTACTGATAAAGCATTCAAGGGATGGCAGATATTATATCTGATCCCGGATGCGTCACACATACAATTAAATGATTGGTCATCATGATATGGGAGACTCCGGCAATTAAGAATCAGGACCGGAACACAGTCATCCTAAAGACGCATGAAAAAGAAACCAGTACGAACTGGGAACTTTTCATGCGTCTTTCTTTTTGCGTGCAGATAAATCATAGATCGGAGTTTTCATTCGGAACGTTTCCTGACCGGAACGGATGGATGAAAATGAAGAAAAACGAGACGGAAGTGTCAACCGTTGGCGGAAGAATCAAATACCTTAGAAAGCAGCTTGGAATGGGGCAGGAAGAACTGGCAGAGAGACTGCATCTGGAGAACCGCGCCAGTATTTCTTCCTATGAGACGAACCGCCGTGGGTTATCCGGAGAACTTGCCGTTGCTATGGCACAGGAACTGCAGACTACAACAGATTATCTGCTGAATGGAACGGAAGCAGAAGATGCTTTTGTGGAAGAGGCCATGTGTTTGATCAAGAAAGTAAAAACAGAAGGCGGGAAGAAGGCAGTGCTGAAGCAGATAGAGACGATATTAATGATGGAAAATGAATGCAACAAAAAAGACAAATGAAACAGTTTAAAATTCTTAGTGTAATATATTGAATTTGATTATTAGTTGTTTAAGATGCGTAGATATAATTAATACATTAATGATTTCTATTAGCTTAGCGATATAGAAATATTTTGAAAAACGGAGAATTATTAAGAATAATTGTAGAAATTGTACAAAAAATGGTAGGTATGTTAAACTAAAGAAGAGATGGGAAGCAAGTATGCCAATGAACCTATCCTGTCGATATTGTTGGTATACGGGTATCTTACTATACCTATTGCAGAAAAGTGTGAAAGCACATGAAACTATGTGGAGTGAAAGTAGAGACTGAAACCATGAAAGATTTTTAGCCTCATATAATCGAGCTGTCTATGAGTATATGGTAACATATATAAGTAGAGATCCCAACCTTGCATACAGTTTAAACAAGGTTAACCCCTGTAGGGTGAGTATTGTAAAGAGTTACAGGTTCATCTTTGCAAAAAATACATTAAATATAAAGGCATGTTTATGCCCTGCTTGCTAATAATGGAAAAGTTAAACATAGTCATTACATGAAACGATAATTTTAAGATGATGGTCGGTCGGCGAGTCTATCATGAGAGGAGGGATGCCAACGCATGCACGTCACAGTGTTACTATTTATGTTATATAGTTTGTTATATTATTTACGGTGTAAGAAAACGATGCGTTTTTGGTTAGTCATTAATAATTACAACCCTCCGATCAACATCAAATAAAATTAAGAGATTGCAAGTATAGTGCCCCTGTATGACAATCAGGATCAAGCGCTTGATACCATTGCAAAAATTCAGATGCAATTAGAAACTCATCTCCTAAGCGATAATGTTTCAGATTTTGAAATTATGTATAGAACATTAAAAAAAGGCTCTTCATGCATACCTGTGGGTAAAAACTGAGCCCAAAATGTCATTACCCTGCACAATTACTATGTTTTCTGCTCTTTTACCGGCCTGTTCGGAAGCGGCACCTTGATATTTGAACAAACAAGCATGATCATATCTATCATATTTCCGACATCCCTGAAGCCGAAAGCCCTGCGGATGATGAGCTTGATCTTATTGTTAGTGGCCTCGATCCTGGCATTGCTCATCTTCAGTTTTATCGTATTTAGGATATGCTCCTCATGCCGGCGGATCTTATAGCCGAGATCCTTGAATTCCTGGATCCGGCTGTGTGTTGCTCTCCAGAAGAAGTGCTTCAGCTCTTCTTTTGCATCCTGTTCATTGTCCATGTGAAGGATGAGACGGAGCTGTTCCTTGAGCAGATATCCTCTGTACAGGCGCTTGTTGCCAGTTGCAATGGTAGCAAGCTGGACCTCCTGTTTGTTCGTCAGGTGCTCTGGTGCCTTGCCAAGCGTATAAGTGGAACCTTTGATCTCAGAAGCTCTTGTCTCGGCGTTATGGACGGCAATTGAATCTTTGTCAGTAAGAGCTCCACGCCCGCGTTTGCGCTTTACCTTTTGCTTCAGATCCCGGCATGCCTGGTATGCATCCCGCCAGGCCTCCTTGCGGAGAGAATCGAGAGCTTCGCCTGCCCATTCAACTACGTGGAACGAATCGACACAGCGGGCACATTCAGGAAGATACTGGGCTATACATTCATCTATCCATTTGGCACCATCACCGGTCACCACCTTGATAGATGAGCGCTGTTCATCAGTGAGCCCGGTAAGGAACTTTGAGAACACCGCCTTGCCATGTTTATCACTTGCCCAGACGACTGTGTTCGTATCATGGTTAACAACCACAGTGATGTATTTGTGGCCTTTGCGGTAACTGGTCTCATCGATCCCGATCTTTTCGAGACCATCAAGCCGGGACTTAGGGTCCGGCTCTATATACTTTCTGGCTCTTGTGATACATCTGCCGACTGTCTTCCAGTCAATACGGAGATACTCGGCAACAGCAGAGCGGCTGATGTTCTCGGCCATCCATGTGGCTGTAAGATCGAATGACTTGGTGAACCCGGAATCGTGGAATGCCCATGGTACAGCTGCAACAAGGACACCATGTTCGGCGCAATTGATCCGCTGGGTATAAGCCGCGATGTGGACAATTACTCCTCCAAAATCGAGAGCTCTCCAGTATCTTTGATATGTTGCCCTGTCATAAACGGAGCAGTGCTTCCCGCAGATCGGACATCTGTCGTCCTCATGTATTCTGGGGCGGGCGAGGATCTTAAGGTTCGCGACACCGTCCGCGCTGATAAAGAAATCTGCACTTTTAACGACTGTATCCTTGACATTCAGGATGCGCTTCAATAATGTATTAGCTGAGATCACTGGTCCCCTCCGTTTTGTGTTTCTTAGACAGCTATACATTACGTGGAACCGGTGATTATTTCAATTGTAATTATTCAGACAGGCAATGCCCGGAGGCGGCATGGCCGGATCTTTCAAAAGCATGGTGTGGGACTACTATTTACCCACAGATATGCACGAAGCCTCTAAAAAAAAGATACTGTAAAGATGCACAAATGATGGAATTTACGGATCGGGAGATATTGAAAACAGCACATCTACCAGAAAATATATTTAGGAGAATGCGAAAAAATAACACGGGTTATTACGGTCCCCGTGAAGATGGATGTATTAGATTAGCGCTAGCAATGGATATAGATAATATTTTAGACATTGATGATCTAGTAATGGCTGGTGGATATGCAGCTATTACGGAGCAAAGAAACGCTAGTGCTAAGAGATATATGCTAATTGTGGACTTATTAATTAAAACAGAAGATTTATCTCCAGAAGATAAGGTGAAGATATTTGAACAATTGGCTTAGATTTGATTGTGGTGGAGCGTGCCATTTTGGCACGCTCTATTATTTTGTACATTTATAATAATAAATTGGAGGTGGCAGAAAAATGAAATATAAATATGCGGAAATAATTAAGGCACCCAATAATATGCAGTATGTTACAAAAGTCAATGTTAGGATAAGCCAAAAGCTAAAAATTAATAGATTTTGTATTGTTAATGATATTTTCTGTGTTGGCGCCAGTGTTTTCGAAGATTGTTACAGCAGAGAACTATTTGACGCAATTCTGATGATTCGGAGTGGGTGGTACGATGGGATAATTATAACAAGTTTGAACATATTTACAAATGATGAGCGGAGAGATTTTTTGAATCAGATAAAACATAACAGTGTTAACTTAGTTGTATTGGATAAAATCCAATATTTCTCAAGTTAAGCCACAAAATATTGATAATCAAATATACTTCACGAAAGTCTAATTGTGTCATTCCGACACACTTTTCTCGTCTTTCGTGTCATCTGTGATATCGAACAATAATCTGCCATGAACTAATATAAAACATGTAAAACAGTTCCGAAGCAGCGTGCGGGCTTCGGTGACAGATCAATTCTCATCGTCAGGGAGGAACGAGATGCAGCCAGAAGCTACTACTTCATTCAGAAGTGTATTAAGAAATTATATAAAAGCAGAGCCAGAAAAGAAGGCAAAATATATCCTCGGGAATTTTGCGGTGTTTATCTGTATTGTTGACAGCTGTGAGCATTCCTTGAAAAGAACAATCAAGGCAGAGCGCAGATACAACCGTAAGATTGCGATGGGAGATGTCGGGATTCGGGTGCAGAACTCTCATATGGGTGATCCAACATCAGAAGAAGCAACGGAAAACACTATTCTGGACAGAGCATTCGAGCTGGGAAATCTGGAAAAAGAATTGAAAGATACGGACTGTCCGGAATGGCATCTCCGCGAAGCAGAGATTATAGAAGATATGCGTGAGGATTATTCCATCCTCATAGATGTGATTCATACATTGAAACCAACGGAGCAGAAGCTCCTGTTGCCGTATCTTACATACGAAAAGAGCATACGGGATATTGCAGATGAAGCAGGCATTTTGTATGAATCTGCAGTAGTGAAGATTACAAGAATCCGCACAAAGGTCAGAAAACACGCAGCAAATTCATTAGCAAATAAATACGGTGCAATTGAGGAGGAAAACTGACTATGGGATACAGAAATATAGAGATAAAAGACTCAGTAGCAAGAACAAAAAAGTACGTGCGTTACAGAGAAGGTGCGGAGCTTTACAGTATCGGGCTTACCAAGTTTCAGGAGATGGCGCATGAAGCAAAGGCGGTATATAAGATCGGAAAGCTGGCCCTTGTGAACTGCGATAAGTTCGAGAGATATCTGGAGCAGTATGCGGTGGAATGAAAATATATTAAATAATTTGGAGAGAGTATAATTTATTGAGTATGTAAAAGGCATTGCAGTTTTGACAATGCCTTTTTACTTGTAGGCAAATCGAATATCACTGCAAGAGAGATGTGTTGATAACTTCTTATTATGGGAATCAATCGTAGAGACATTAAGTATGCAAGATTTATAATAGACGATTAAAAAAAACAGTTTGTAGGGCTTTTATGAGTGGCTCATTGTGCTGTTCAAAACAAGCTACTTATGATATGATGAAGAAGTTAAAAAAGGTGTTGACAGTTTTGAACTGCCATGATATTTTATAATGTTCCAATGAAAGTTGGAAGAGGGCGATATAGACTACCAAATATTTTCAAGGCTTGTCCTTGAAAGGAGGTAGTGCTATGAACTTGACAGTTACTATTGACTGGAAGTTTGTCGTTGCCCTCGGTATGGCAGCAGTAGGAACCGTTTTCGCTGTGAAGATGGATGCCACTGCAGCTGAGCGAGTATCAATTCATGTGATTGATTCTGGCATGGAGCGTTAGTTCCGACATATGGTTATGCAGAGCATGTAATCTTCGGATTACATGTTTTTTATTGGGAGGAATTCATGGTTGTGTCAAAGATTGCGATATACCCCATCTGCAGGAAAAAGACATATATGAGAATTGAGGATAGTGGATACTTAAAAGAGTATCCTATTCGTTTCAATTGTATTAACTGTAAGGAATCGTTAAAAATGATAAGAAAATATTTTGATTGATAACACGTGAGGAGGTGCAATGCACAATGCTATTCAATATCTATTATTTTAACTTCTCGAAAGTATATGAAATTAAGATGATGCTAAGTAATGTTATTAAAACTGATGAGACGGTAGAAACTGGAACTGGAGATACGCTTAATGCTGAATTACAAGCAAAAATGGGTGTTAAGTTCTTGAAAATATTTAATGCTGATGTTGGCTCTGACATTAAATCCGGATCAACTGATTCACAGAAAATTCTCGAAAATTTCAAGGTTACTATGACAAAATCATTAATATTAAGTGAAGTCATGGGAAAATGCAAAATCGTTACTCTAAAATTTGATGATATCTGCGAAGGACAACTTGTTAGAATTGATGATGTATCACTTTCCTTGGAAAATGAAACAGAATTGAGAACCGTAAAAATGTTTAATAATGGATCGTTCAAGGGTATGCGTTTGCCAGAAGCAGGAGGGATTGACATTAATAACTTATTTAATTCAATGTTCAAGGATTACTCATATAAGCTCAAAGGAGATATAAAGGATAGCGAAGAAAAGGTGTTAATTAAAATCCCTCTAACTTTTGAAAGTGAGTTTGAAAATTTGTATAGTGTGGATGATTTGTTTATCGGAAATGTATCATTAATCGGAATATATAAGGTAAAACAAAGATTAATGGTCTTAAAAATTCATTTGAATTCTTTCAAGAACTGGGACAAACATCAAATGTAGATCCAGACAGTGAGGTACATAATAGCCAGTACTCTGAGCCAATTGCATTTAAACTCAAAAGTGAAAATGATGGTGTAGATTATAATTATATTGATCTTCTTGCTATAGTACAAGTATTATGCCTGGCAATACTGAAGAAAAATCAACACCAAAGAAGGTGACGAGAGGAAAGAAGGTCACTGAATGAGTACACTGTACTTTTACACAAAAAAGCAGTATTTCGTTTTCAAATCCATTCAAATAGCAGGCGGATGTGAATTATTAAGTATGTCTAAGTTGCTTTCATCTCAAACAATCGATGAATTAGATGAATTACAGCAGTATTATGTTGATATATCGTCCATGTTTAGTTTCGTAAAGGCTAATGAATCGCAATTGCTAAACTTTGAACAACTATTTAGCAGCTTTGGGAGAAATATAACTTTTATATGTGATAAGGCTTATGAAAAGGATATTAGATATATATTTCGGTATGTATTTGATGATTTTGCAGATGTTGAAGCTGCAGATGAAGAAGCGGAGAGTGAGGTTGAAAAAACGCAGGGCACTGAAACTCTAAGATTAAAAAAATCACAGATTTAGATGAAGTGGAATTGAAAAAATTCTTTGCAGATTTTAATGCTAGATTATATGGACATGAACTTTTCAAAGAAGAATTTATTGAATTGGTAAATTCGTTCAGAGTGTTTAATAAATTGGGTGAACACAAAATATTGTCATTATTTCTTATGGGAGATTCTGGGGTAGGCAAAACGGAGGTGGCAAGAGCAATTCATAAGGCACTTGGAAGCCAGACAAAGATAGCAAAAATCAATTTTGGAAACTATAGTAGTCACGATGCTCTTAACAGTTTGATTGGTAGTCCGTTGGGATATATTGGTAGTGATGGAGGCGAGTTACTGAAAAGAGTTAATGAATCCGATATAGGATTAATTCTTATTGATGAATTTGAAAAAGCTGATAATGCGGTATTTAATTATTTTCTTGATGTTCTTGAAAATGGTAAAATAGTTAACTCACAAGCTGAAGAATACGATGTAAATGGCTACATTATTGTGTTCACATCTAATATTACTAAAGAAAATTTCAAAAAAAGAATATCACCAGAATTGAGATCACGTTTTGATTACAAAGGGGTATTTAATCTTCTTACAGATGAAGATAAAAGGAAATTTGTTCATTTTAGAGTGAACCAAATTATTTCTAAGGAAGCACTGATTAATTGACATTATTTCCAGCATTCTCCCATTTGATCGTTTTTTTTGCCGAATATGTAGCACATATGCCCATATCTGTTGTACTTTTTCTTTCACGATGGGAGATTTTCCCATCAATGGGCATACTTATGCCATACAACTCCGAAATTCCGCCGTCCTTCCTGCCCTACTGCACATGATCAGATTCGCACTTGCGAAAAGAATGTTGAATCGGTTCATGTTTTTCTTTATCCCTTTATAGACTACCTTCGAATACCCCATTTGCTTTTTGACAATTAGAAATGGGTGCTCCACTTTACAGCGGATGGAAGATTTTTCGTGCTCCATCTTTTTATCCCAATTGATTCCTTTATAACTTTCTGTGGTTTTGAGGCTTGATGGACGTCTGTTAATCCGGAATTCTATTTTGGACAGAACTTCATCACTTTTTATTTCGCTGCGCTGCTGGGCTCCCAGATATCCTGAGTCCCCATATATGGTATGGTCATCTTTACGAATCAGTTTTGATGTTTCTGAAACATCATGCATATTTGCAGAAGTTCCCGTAAGGGTATGGACATAACCGGTTCCGGCATCTACCCCTGTATGGACCTTCATGCCAAAGTACCATTCATTTCCTTTTTTCGTCTGGTGCATTTCAGGATCGCGCTTACCGGACAGGTTCTTTGTGGACTTTGGTGCTGCAATAAGGCTTGCATCAACAATTGTTCCACCATGCATGATCAGACCTGATTCATCAAGACGTTTACTGACATCTTCAAATAGCTTCTCCCCGATCCTGTTTCGTTCAATCATACGGCGGAATTTTAGAAGTGTGGTAGCATCCGGTACCTGCTGTTCATTAAAATCTATATGCATGAATGTTCGCATAGCATAACTGTCATAAATAGAATCCTCAATCCCCTCATCTGACAGATTAAACCATATCTGCATCAGATACATGCGCAGCATAATTTCAATTCCTATCGGTCTGCGTCCACGCTTATTACTGAAATAAAACGGACGGATCATATCTACCCAACAGGACCATGGGATAATCCTGTCCATAGCATCAAGAAATTCTTCACGCTTTGTTTTCTTTTTACGGTTTGAATATTCCATATCAGTAAGTGTTAATTGACTCATGTACAGCACACCTCTCTTTGGGTTGGTGCTTATATTCTACTATTTATTGGGCGAAAATGCTTGTATTAATCAGTGCTTCCCTAAGTATCAGGATTTTGTATCACAGGATATACCAGACAAGTTGCATGATAATGTTGTCGGTGCAATAGATGTATCGCAATATAAAAATATGAGAGATTTGAATAAGAAAATAAAAGATGCATTCGTTGCTTATGTGAAATTTTAGTTAGAAAGGTAGTAGATTTTGATGAATACGAAGAGTTACTGGATTATCTGGACTTAGTTCGTGCATTAATAACAGGAAAAATCAATCTGGATCACCTAATAAATATTGAAGGACAAAATGATGAAATTCTGAGAACCGCAATCCTATCTACTACTTTAGGGGATGTAAATATAGATAATATTTTGTCATAAATACGAGGTGAAAGTAAATGGAGGATGAATTGAGAAAAGCAATAGGGGATTGGTTAAATTATCAAAACGAGAAACAAGTTGAGTTAGATAAGAAATATCCGCCTAGTCCACCTAATGATGTATGCAAAATTGCTTATATAAAAGGAATATTAATTGAAAATAGTTTTAATCCTCATGTTGGAGAAATAAACAGGTTGTTTGAAACCGAATATGAAAAGTTATACATATGGACACATGACAAAGATGAAAATTCTGCAATAATAATAGATGTGGATTCAACTGTAAAGGATATACCTTTTTGGAAAAATATAAGCAGTATAATATTTATGGCAACAAAATACGCAAGAGCTTTTGGAGAAATCTCACCTGAAATGCTAGAATATAGGTGGATGTATTATTTTGATCAGAATAAAAAATTATTTGAGCAAGTATTTAATAACCTAGACCAGTTTGATGAAATATACTTGAAGAGTGGAAGTGTTATTAAAGCGACAGATATTGCTATTCTTGCACCTGAAATAGAATTGATGCTTCGAGATGATAAAGCCTATACAGCACTGATGATGTTATGCAATTCTTTTTTACAACACTATATTTGCTTGATTTGTGAATTGAGTAAACACCCATATCATGATCATCTATCTGAAGAACCAGAAATATGGGAACACGCTTCCATAATTCCGAATATGGAGGCAGCAATAGTTCAAGCTTGTAGAAGTGTAGAGGGAATTTTAGGGGAGCCACCAAACTCCACAAAGCAAAATGCTGTTTTAAAGCATAAAGAAAAATGGAAAGTACTTACAGGTATAGATCCTGATAGTACATTTGAAAAAGCGGAAATGTCATATTGTGACTTTTATTATAAATTATTTTTTGATTTACGAAACCCATCAGCACATAGTTATGGAAATATTCATTTTGAACTGGAAAAAGCAAAAACTGTTCAAGCGCAGTGTTTCGCAGCAATTGTTGTACACGGTTATTTTCAAAAGAATATATTAGAATTAAACAAAGCACAGGCAAAATTAAATTTTAATATGGATTTGCTTGCAAGGGTTAGTGAAACTATGAGTACAAAATTAACAAAATAAGGGAACTTGGTATTTTACTATGTAAAAGAGTATTTATTGTCAAATAAAAATAAAAATACCAATCCGCACGAAGGTCAGAAAAGACGCAGCGAATTCATTAGCAAATAAGTACAGCCTATATGAGGGAGGGAAACTGATCATAGGGAATAGAGAGATAGTGGTAAAAGATCCGGCAGCAAGAACAAAAACGTATGTGCGGTACAGAGAAGGTGCTGAGCTATACAGTATCGGGCTTACAAAGTTTCAGGAGATGGCGCATGAAGCGAAGGAGGTATATGAGATTGGAAAGCTGGTCATTGTGAACTGCGATAAGTTTGAGAAGTATCTGGAGCAATTTGCAGTGGAATGAAATTAAAAAGAAAATGAGTATTGTACGTGATGAATATTCTGGAATACTTTGATCCAGCAGTCCGGTTCCCGTGAGCCAGGACATATAGCAATTGTTTTGCATTTTCTGATTGAATCATTCGCCGTTGAATTTGTAAATGCTGCTTCGCACCACAAAAGTGGCAAGGCATTGACAAACTCAACGGCGAATAATAGATAATCTGATAAGCAAAACAACGTGGTTCTATATTGCCGGAATGATGGCTCACATTCTACCGGAAACATGGCTCTATATGATCAGAATATTCACGTGAAAAGCAGCCGTAAAAGGCAATGCTTTTTTTATACTGAAAATTGATGATTTGTTGATAACTGTTATGATGAAAACTGATAATTGCTCTTGCTTTATTCTCTTGTAGAAGTCATAATAAATGTTGTCACAGCGTGACAACAAAATGACAACAAAGTCTTCGGGAAATATGTAGAATATATAGAATGCGTACGAAAGTGAACTGCTTTTAACGTAAATATCAATGATATACACTCAGAAACAAATTTGTATGACGGAGTTTGAGTGACCTAGAAACGCTGGGAAGCCGCTAAATAAGCGACTTCCCAGTTTTTGCGTCAGCAAAATGTCAGCAGAATTTAGAATCACGATAGGATACTATTGTTGAGCAGAAATGAATATTTAAGAGTATTTAGAAAAAAAGATACGATTTTACAAGTAGTATTGTATAATTGCGTATGAAGAAAATAGTACTTATTTTGCAGATTGTAATTTGACTGTAGAATAGAGGAATATTTATATTAGCTTTACAGTATAAAACGGTGACTTGGAAACCATGTCACCGTTAATAGTTTATTTTTTATATTTGATTGCTAATACAGGGCATGAACGGATTGCATCGTTAAGTTTTCCCGAATCTAAATCGCTATATTCTTTTAACGTCGCTTTTTTGCTTTCCATCTCAAAAAGTTCGGGATATTTTTTAGTGCAAATAGTGCATCCCATACACGCATCCGTGTTGATTGTAACGCCGTGTTTTTCTTCTTCAGCAATTTGTGGCAAGTCTTTATCTTTGATTATTTTATCGGCAATATAAGAAAAAATAAGAATGGCGATTATGGTTAGTACCCAGCGTACAGCCATAAATTTTAATCCCAAGAATTTTGCTTCATTTAATAGCATTGGCACTTTTACAACCGCCCAAGAGCTTAGAATAATGACAATGTTCTTTACTGTAGCACCTTTTTTGTGAAGCATTACGCAGAATGGAAACGCTGCATAAATGGGACCCGCAGAGATACTGCCTAAAACAAATGATAGTAAAACACCTTTCGTCTTTGCTTCACGTCCGAGGTGTTTGATAATTGTTTTTTTGGGTACAAACGTATCAAGCAATGCCGTTAATACAAATATTACAGGCATAATCATCAGCATTTCTTTGACATAATAACCGCTATTTTTTATTCCTTGTACCGCAAAATTAGGCGAAAAAAATGCTAAGGCAATATAAGCCAAAATTACGACTGCAAAGAATAGATTGTTTTTTAGCGTTTTTACAACTTTACTCATAGAATCACCCCCATTACAAGTGCAATCGCAATTGCAAACACAAAACTAAGTCCATTGCGAATAAGTGCAAATTTAAGCCCAAACTCTCGCGTTTCAAGTGGAAAGGTAGCAATGCCGACCATTGTAAGCGTTGTTAAGAAAGCCACTGCCGGCATGATACCCACTCCCGCATTGGACAATGTTCCGATAAGCGGAAATGCAATAAACGCAGGTATCAGTGTTACTGTACCAAACGCAGCCGCAAGTATAGTTGCGATATACACATTTTGCCCCCCGATGATGCGAGCGATTTCTTCCGGCGGAAGCAGTGCGAGAATTAGTCCTATCGCAAAAATCACACCGAAAATTGAGAGTGCCATTCCTCGTCCCATAAAAAAGGCTTTCTTCAAAGCTTCCGTAGTTTTTTTCTTGTCCTTGATAAAAAATATTATCAAAAGCAAGGCTGTCAATATCCAAATTGATAATGTAAAAAAGTCCATACATATTCCTCCAATCAAATTTAATAATAATAAGCATATAGTATCGGTATTAAAATTTATAGACACTTATGTTTCTTTTTGCTATAATGTTTTAGAGGTAATATTTATGAAAATACAGGATAATACACTTTTTAAAAATGTTAATATAAATAACATGACTTATACAATAAAAACATTTGGTAAAAATCAAACTGTTCATAATCGTGGGGATGAATGCAGAGAAATAATTCTTGTGATGCAAGGTTCTTTGATTGCGTATTCATTATCTCAAAAAGGTAATGAAAATGTTGTTTTCAATTTTAACAAAGGTAGTGTAATTGGCGCAAATTTACTTTTTGGAAACGTAAACCGATATCCACTCAATATTTACGCAACGAGTGAGTGTGAGCTTATCTGCATCCCAAAAGAAGAAGTGCAAAGACTTCTCGAAGACAATAACTTTGCTATGAATTTCATTAAAAATATTTCTCTTAATTCTCAAGGCATGAACAAAAAAATTGCTATGTCCGTTAGGAAAAATCTTAGAGAAAATATTATTGAATATTTTACTGCTTTGTCGGTTGAGCAAAATAGCAACATGGTTTTATTACCTGTGAGTAAAAAACAACTTGCCGACTATTTTGGTGTTCAACGTCCTTCGTTTTTCAGAGAACTTAAAAATATGCAAGATCAAAAGCTGATAGAAATTAGCAACAAACAAGTGGCGTTATTATTTTTGCAAAGCGAATGAGCAAACAATTAAGATTTGCAAAATTTAAAGAGTATACAGAATTATAAACTTAGCCCGAAAATAGAAATCCCCATCTAGTAAAAAAATTAACTAGTATAACGTCCGATAATTAACTGGACTGTTCGAGTAGCAACGTATCAGTTCCAATTTCTTCGGTAATATCAACATCGTCAAGTTTGTATTTCCAGTGATATACAACAGGGTGTTCATTTACCTCATCAAAATATCTGTGTATTCTGGAAATAAGTTCTTCCTTTGTTTTAACACGTATTCCCCGAAGCATTTGACGGGTCATTTTACTGAAGAATCCTTCTACAAGATTGAGCCAGGATCCGTGCTTTGGGGTGAACACAAACTCGAATCGCCCAGGTAGTGTTGCAAGAAAGCGCCGGGTTTCAACGGATGTATGTACTTTTAAATTATCAAGGACGATGCGGATTTTATCCCCGGCAGGATACTTGTCATCAAGTATCCTGAGGAATTTTATGTAATCCTTGCTGTTATGTGTTTCACTAACCAATGGTATTGCTTCTCCTGTCTGCAGATCTATCGCTGTTAAAAGAGAAACTGTACCAAGACGCTTGTATTCATAATCACGTTGTATTGCACCGTTACTGCCATTCGGAAGGAGGTCATCTGATGTCGTAGAGATTGCCTGAACGCCAGGTTTTTCATCATAAGAAAGAACGTGCACAGCCTCATCATCTTCAAACGGAACCAACTGTCCATTTTTATCGAACTGCATTGAAAGCTGCTTATATACAAGCAATACATTGTGCATCTTACGATCAAAATCAGGATCGCGCTGTTCACAATAATAGTTAATGCGGAATGGCTTGATTTCAGCATCATCCAATATTTTATGTACGGTACTCTTATTAACGGTAGATAGTCTTGTGTAACCGGATGCTTCAGCAGTGAGGTTCACGTGTGCGGTTAATTTTGCATATGTCCAGGTTTCTGCGGCATACCCGAAGTCAGTTGGTTTTTTACATGCAATGTTTATAATCCAAGTCTTTTCATCATCCGTGATCTCAGCATTCCGTCCGCGACCAGGTGCATCGAACAGAGCATTTTCAACACCACCCTCTTTATATTTTTTAAGGCAGAGCATAACGCTTTTCCGGTTCATACCGATCAATGCAGCTATGTCATCAATTGGTTTTCCATCTGCTTTGAGGATTAAGATTCTTGCACGTTCTACTGTTTGTGCCTGAATGGTGCGCGCGCGCATTTGAGATTCAAGATATTTGCGGTCCTCTATTGATAATTCTATTGATGATGCTGTTCTGCCCATGATAAACCTCCAGGAATATGTTCTTGAAGGTATTATATCATAGTTGGGATATATGGTCCATTTATTTAAAGGACGATATACTAGTGTACTGACATATTGACAATTAGCTTTATTTTGTCGCCTTATCATGATGTTTCTGTAAAAGCAGGATACAATGATGCCAATTTCACTCTTGCATTATCCGTTCGAAATTGCCAGATGACTTTTGCGGCTAATGTATTACGTTCTGTTTCCCATGCCGATAATTCATCCCGAAGTTTTGAAATAGTCTCAACTCTTCGGGACAGACACTGTCTGGTCATAACGTTAAGTTCAATTTCCGCAATGTCAAGCCAGCTTCCATGTTTTGGCGTATAGTGAATTTCAAGACGCTTTATCATCCTTCTGGCTTCTGCTGCAGGATATCTTTTGTATAAAGAAGCTGGTTTATGTGTATTGAGATTATCCATTACAAGTACTATTTTTTTGACATCCGGATACATGACATCAACAAGATATTTTATTTCTTCTGCCCAATCCAAAGCGGTACGGTGTTCTCGTACGCTGACATGATGAACGCCGCCAAGCGGTTCTACAAAAGCGAATATACTGCATGTGCCTTTTCTGACATATTCAGAATCTATTTTCTGGTCGTTACACGGACGCATAGGAAGCGGGTCTCTGGCATCACCCAACAGCTGGTATGGTTTTTCATCCATGCAGACTACCGGCCTTTGAGCATTGTATGGAAGTTCATATACATCAAGGATATCTTCCATATGGGCTATAAATTCGGCGTCGTCTTTTGATGGGATGCACCAGTAGTCATTGTGGTGAGGTCGAAGTTTGTTTTTTTAAAGCTCTCCTGATAGCTTCGCGGCTGACAGGAGTATCCAGGACAACTTTTGATTTTTCTTCCAGCAGCCGAATTGTCCATCTTGAATGGCCTTCCGGCACTGGCCCGCATGCAATTTCAATGATACGGGCTTCAGCCCGTCCATCCAGGACCCGTCTTGCATTGTCAGAATTGATACTCCGATTATAAGCCGTTAATGCCTCAATACCGCCGTTAAAATATTTTGCCACTGTGTTTGTTACTGTGGCAAGGCAGGAACCATTGGATCGGGCAGACTGTTCATGAGTGAGTGCTTTACCATGTGCCTCGTCCAGATCAATAACAATCTGACATCTGCTCCGTATAGTTTTTGATGTTTTCTTTTTTCTGATAATGGCTTTAAGATGTTTGAATTCATCATCTGTAAGTAATATTTTATATTTTCTTGGTCTTGCCATAGGAAATCACCGCCGTTTCTTTTATTTTATCATAAAACGGCAATATATGCTAAATATGTTTAGTCAAATATCATTATGTCAATACACTAGTGCCTTTGAAAAGAGATATGAAGAGTTAGTTGCTGATGGAGATGGATTTGAAGATGATAAGGATGCTTATTCAGCAGATAATATTTTCTTTGTACCAGTTGAAGCAAGATGGGATAAAATTGCTTCAGCTGCTCATACGCCTGAGATAGGAACTATTATTGACAATGCAATGAGAGCAATAGAAGCAGAAAATAAGACACTTAAAAATGTATTACCTAAAAATTATGCCAGCCCAGATTTGGACAAACGTGTATTAGGTGACGTAGTTGACTTATTTACTAATATGAATATGACTGAAACTGGCGAGAATAAAGATATATTAGGAAAAACATATCAATATTGCATCCAACAATTTGCAGCATATGAAGGTGTCAAAGGCGGTGAGTTCTATACGCCAGAAAGTATAGTAAAAACTATTGTTGCGATTGCGAATTTTAAGGCCTTACACATTTGCTTGACGGTATATTTATTAAGATTGTTATTGATAAAGGACACGTACTCTGTTATCGATCTTTTGCGAATATGGCAGTAGCTTTTTTTAATATTTCATTCTCAATTTCAAGGTCTCTCATTTTCTTTTGAAGTGCTTTATATTCCTTCATAGAGATGGTTTCTGTCTCAGATACCTGAATGGGGCTTAAACTTCTTACCCAGTTTAGAATAGTTGATTTTGCCACGCCATATTCGCTTGATAGTTGCGGGAATGAGTAATTCCCAGTATTGTACAAATCCACAAGCTGTTGTTTGAATTCTTGTGTGTACTTCTTTTGATTCTTTGCCATGTTGAACAGCTCCTTTACATTATGATATTGATTATAAGGTGTTCAACTTTTCGTGTCCATTCTTATATATTAGTGTAGTGGCTTGATGATAATTAATCAAAACAGTATGAGCAACCCTCATACCCATTTGGGGTAGAGGGACTTGAGTTTAATTCTGGCATCAGGTGTTTGAAATTGCCAGTTAACGGTTTTCTTTTCAGCATTTCGTTCCTTCTCCCATACGGTTAATTCAGAATGTAACAGAGCAATATCATCAATACGCCGCTGCAGGCACTGCCTGGTCATGATGTTCAGTTCTATCTCGGCGATATTTAACCAGCTCCCATGCTTTGGGGTGTAGTGTATCTCAAGCCTTTTTGTTATCCTTCTGGCTTCTGCCGGATGGAATGCTTTATATAAGGATGATATTTTGTGGGTATTCAGATTATCCATAACAAGGACAATCTTTTTCGCATCAGGGTACATTGTATCGGATAGATATTTTATTTCCTTAGCCCATTCAATTGCAGTGCGGTGTTCATGCACACTAACATGGTGTTTTCCGCCAAGTGGTTCTATAAATGCAAAAATGCTGCATGTCCCATTCCTTATGTATTCGGAATCAATTGTCAGATCATCCCCTTTCCGCATTGGAAGTGGGGATCTTGCATCCCCGAGAAGCTGATATGGCTTCTCGTCCATACATACTACTGGATAATCCCTGTCAAATGGGAGTTCATATATATCAAGAACATCCTCCATATGTGCTATGAATTCGGCATTTCCTTTTTGGGGGATGCACCAGTATCGGTTCCTGTGTGGTCGGATTTCGTTTTTTTTAATGTGCGCCGGATTGTCTCACGGCTGACAGGCTCTTCAAGGATCATCTTCATTTCGTTTTCAAGAAGTCTGATGGTCCAGCGGTTATGCCCTTCAGGGGCAGGGCTGCATGCAACTTCTATGACTTTAGCTTCTGACCTGCCATTCATCTTGCGGCGTGCATTGTCTGATTTTATGCTCCGTTTCAGAGCAGTGAGATAACTGATTCCCTGTTTTGAAAATCCCGCAACAGTATTTGATACAGTTGCATGGCAGATACCGTTCGATTTATAGCACTGTTCATAGGTCAGCATTTTTCCGTGGTTTTCATCCAGATCAAGAATGATCTGACATCTGCAGCGGACTGTTCTTGATGTGTTCTTTTTTCTGATAATTGCTTTCAGTTTTCTGGCATTCGCTGTCAGTTAATTGGATTCTGTATTTTTTAGGTCTGCCCTTCATGATACGCACCTCGCTGTTTTCTATTATTTTAACAGAAAAACAGTAAAGATTAATAGCCTTATTTGGTCAAATATCAATAAGCCACTACACTAGCACCAGTCATCGCTAAACCCACCTTCTGAGATGAGACAGTGAATATGAGGATTCCATTTGAGATCTCTGCCGAAAGTGTGTAAGACCATGATAAACCCAGGAGTAAAGTTTTTAGATTTATTCATTTGAAAAAACATACGAGAGATTACACTATTCACAGCGTGAAAAAGACAGTTGAGCAGAGAGCGGTCATGGAGAAAGAAATCGCGGAGATTTTCATCAATAGTAAAAACGCAATGTCGATGTTTTACATTAATGGGTTTAAAAGACATACTGGTAGTGCGCTCCATGGCATACTTATTGCCACAGGTAGGACAAAAACGACTGTGACAACAGAAAGGGACAAATTTCCAATTTTTACAATGGGCGCAGATATACATAGCGCCACCAAAAGAAGGATTACCACAGTTGATCATCTTATCGATATTTTCCATCTCAGTCTTTCTGGGATGAAGAGTATATTTAATTACCTCATAATAGTCTGTAAAGATTCTTTGTAAGATATTCATAAGACTATTATGTAACAAAAAGTAAGAAAAAGAAACCCCCATCCCTCAAGATTGAGGGGCAGGGGAGTTGAATAGGCGAAGCCTATTTTTTAATTTGATATTGTTATAGGTAATCTGGACTATCGTACCACTTAGGTGGTTTGCTCATACTGACAATGAATTGACAAAGATCGGGTCTGATTTTAGCTTCCAGATATTCAAGTGGTCCAAGAGAACACATGGCAATTCGCGTATTAAAGAAAATAGGGGATCCTGGAGATAAGTTTAAAATTTGGGCATCTAAAAAATCAACTTGGATTATATTGATTCTTTCTTCACCGGTCTCAAATTTGATTCCGTAATGTTTTTGGATAAAATAATATAAGTCTACAATTTGATCATTGTAATTATCTAAATCAGGAAAAAAATCTGTTCGCACATAGTTCGTTAAAATTTCTATCGGTTGTTCGTCCGCACAAATGATTCGCCGCAGTCTGAAAACCGGTTCGTTTTCTTTAATCTGCAAAGCAGAAGCAACGGTACTTGGAGCCGGAATACAATCGATCCAAACACCGCGACTTTTGATTGTTTTTGCATTTGGAATTTCTGTACGAATATCAATAACGTTATGAAATTTAGAGAAGAAAGGAAGTTCACTTTCTGTAATTTTAACAACTTGTGTACCGGCACCTTGGCGAACTTGAATTTTTCGGTCTTTAACAAGAAGATCGATTGCGTGTCGGATAGTAGTACGACTTACTGAAAAAATCTTTTCTAGTTCACTTTCCGTAGGTAAAAATGAACCAATCGGATAAACATCATTATCAATATCACTTTTAAGTTTGTTGTATACAATTTTATAAGCGGGGAGTTTGCTCATAACAACCACACTCCTTTCGGTAAAAAAACATATATTTGAATTTAATCATATAGAAAAAAATGAAAAAGTCAATGAAAAGTTTTTGTAAAGATAGAATGTGTGCAAAATAAACAAAAATATAAGATTAATATTGTGAAAAATAGCATCTTTACTAAATTAGATAAAGGTTATATTATGTGTATGCAAACATAATTAACAATTTCAAAATAAGAAGGAAGATAATTATGAATAAGCAAGTATATGTACCAAGACCTATAAAAGAAAGTCCTCTTTATGAATTGAAATCAGTTGATGATATTAAAAAATCAGAACTATATTCTGTAAGAATTGATGGGACAGAAAGAGATGTTTACCATACAGAATTTTTTGATTTTGTTTATGCGGTGAAGGAAAAAGAGGAAATCAATGTAGAAATAGAAGTATCAAAACCATTTGAAAAGGTCGTTATACGTCCTTATTCGAGCAAGGTTAATTTTAAAACAGAAAATACAAAGATTACTTTTTCTATGACAGGGAAAGAAAGAGCAATCGTGGAGTTAGATGATGAATTAGAAAGTCCACTATATATTCTATTAGGAGAGTATATTCCTTGTCCGGAGAAAGCAGATTATGTGTTCGAGTCTGGGAAAGCATATAATATCGGTGCACTGGAATTAACAAGTAATCAAGTAGTCTATATTGAAGAAGGCGCTGTGGTCAGCGGATATTTTAAATCCAGAATGGCTGACAATATTAAAATATGCGGAAATGGAATCGTATATGGTGGAAACTGGCATAAATGGGATGAGAACAGTGGGGAGCAATTGATCGTTCCGGTGCTTGGTGAAAATATAGAGATTCGTGGAATTACTCTTTTGGATGGAGGGTCTTGGCATATCGTACCGGTCGCTTGTAAAAACGTTTTGATCGAGGATGTCAATATTTTAGGAAAAGTAATTACAGGTGACGGAATTGATATTGTAGGGTGTGAGAATGTTACAATAAGAAATTGTTTTATCAGAGCAAATGACGATTGTATTTCTGTGAAAGCAGTAGAATTTCAAGATCCATCAGGATGTACAGATGTAAAAATATTTTGGTTGAAAATTGCTTGTTTTGGAATGCAGAATTTGGAAACACATTGGAAATAGGATATGAAACAAGATGTGACGAAATCTCCGACATTATATTTAAAAATTGTGATATTGTGCATTGTCAATATGAAGGGAATCAATCGGGCGGAGTGCTGACGATCCATAATGCGGATCGAGCAGAAGTCCATGATATTTATTATGAAAATATAAGAATTGAAGATGCACAAGAAAAGTTTATTGATATAAAAACACTGGATTCTAAGTATTCAAAAGACAAAGAACGAGGAATGATCCATGATATTTATTTTAAAAATATTGAAATTGTAGATGAAGTTTTTCCGGTGTCAATTATAAGAGGATATGAAATGAAAAACGAAATATGCAGACCACATGGATTCTATTTTGAAAACATAGTCGTACATGATAAAAAAATAGAAACAGTGAACGATATGCGTATGGTAGTTGAGTTATCAAATGATATTGAATTTAGGTGATTATTATGAGTTTATTATTTGTAGGGACATACACAGAGTCAAATGCACCTGCAATAATTGAAGGACAAGAATTAGGAAAAGGAATTTACATTTATCAATATGACGAAGAATTGGGTGTTGTGAAAGATAAAGTTCTCTGCATTGAAATGACAAATCCTTCTTGGATAAGTGTGTATGATGGACGAATATTTGCAGTCAGCGAATCAGAAGATGCTGCAATATTGCAAGAATATGAGATGATTCAAAGAAATGAGGAGACAGCGTTAAATCTGATAAATAAGTTAGTTATGAAAGGAAGTGCATCTTGCCATATAGAAATAGACGAAAAAAGGAAAAGATTGTTTTTATCTGATTATGGAAGCGGAGATTTGAAAGTCATCGATATTTCTAAAAAGGATGATCTGAGAGTCATACAAGAACTTCATTTTATAGGAAAAAGTATCAGAGCTGATCGACAAGAAACATCGCATATACATTCGAGTAATTTATATCAAGAACGATTGTTTGCTGCGGACTTAGGGAAAGACAGAATATATGTTTTCGATACTTCCGGAGAATATTTAAAAAAGAAAGAGGAATTGGTAAGCACGGCAGGAGCGGGACCAAGGCATATGGCGGTTTTAGAAAACAGATTTAATGATCAGATGCTTTATGTCGTGAATGAGTTAAATTTATCACTTTCAGTATATAGAAACGGAAAAGAAATTCAAACCTTATCGTTGTTGGAAAAAGAAGACTTAAAAGATAAAGCGTTAGCAGCAGATATTTGTAAGTCAGAGGATGGTTATTTATATGTATCTATCCGAGGAAGTGGAGAAATACGTACATTTCAAGTGAAAGATACAGGAGAGCTTGAACAACTTCAAGTTCTTGAACTTTCCGAAAAAGGATTAAGAAGTATTTGTCTTGATAATAGTCAAAAACATCTTTTGGTAGCTGATCAGACAAGCGGAATGATACAAAGTTTTTTAAGAAAAGAAGATGGAACTCTCAGAAAAGGAATTCCGTTGGTTCATGTACCGGCAGCGGTAAAAGTGTTGATTGCGAGGTGAAAAAAGGATGCGAAAAAAGGCGATCGTGACAGGAGGAAGCCGTGGAATAGGAAGAGGGATTGTCAAAAAGCTTGTTGAAGAAGGATACGACGTTGCTTTTTCATACAGTACCAAAAAAGAAGAGGCAGAAAAGTTATGTGAAGAATTGCAAAAGAAAATGTGAATATATGGTGTCAGCAATCTGATATGTCGATTCCCGAAAATGGTGAGATTTTTTTCGAACAGGCAGTGAAAGTGTTAGGCGGATTAGATTTGTTGGTAAATAATGCGGGAATTACTGTCTTTGGTTCAATTTTAGAATTAGAGGCAGGAGAAATTCAAGCGTTGGTGAATTTAGATCTGTTAAATTATTTGATTTTATCAAGTAAAGCAGCAAGATATATGAAAGAGCATAACATAAAAGGAAACATCATTAATATTACATCTTCCAGGGCAGAAAGAGCATATCCTGAAGATTGTGTATATGGTGGAATTAAAGCGGCAATTAATCGGGCATCACAATCTATGGCTCTTGATCTTGCGCCATATGGTATTCGAGTGAATTGCGTAGCGCCGGGGGCGGTTTGTATTCGTACACCGGAAGAAATAAAAAGAGAACATTTAACAGATTTAGAAGGATTTTGGGAAGGTTTGGGAAGTAGGATTCCGCTGGAAAGAAATGGACGACCGGAAGATATTGGCAATGCCGTTGCATTTTTAGCAAGTGAGAAGGCATCTTATATAACCGGAGAGGTATTGCGAGTGGATGGTGGATTGATTCTTCCCGGAATGCCGGAAAAATTAGAAGAAGGACAGACGTGTTGGGGAGGAAGAAAATGAATGTAACAATTCGTGATATAAAGACAATATGTTGTGCACCACAAAAAGTTAATTTAGTTACAGTGAAAGTGGAGACAAGTGAACCGGGATTATATGGGGTGGGATGTGCAACTTTTGCACATCGACATATAGCAGTAGAAACGGTAATTGAAAAATATTTGAAGCCATATTTGATCGGTCGTAATGTAGCGGATATAGAGGATATATGGCAGTCGATACAAGGAATGAGTTATTGGAGAAACGGACCCGTACTGAATAATGCACTTTCAGGAGTGGATATGGCATTATGGGATATTAAAGGAAAAATGGCAGGAATGCCGCTGTATGATCTGTTTGGTGGTAAATGTAGAACGGGTGTTCCGTGTTATACTCATGCAGAAGGAAATACAATTGAAGAATGTATCGAAAGAGTTGAAAATTTGAAAAATAAAGGCTATCGATACATACGCGCTCAGTTAGGCGGATACGGCGGACGAGAAAATGGATTCGCACCACCGAAAAATGCACCGGATGGTTGTTATTATGACCCAAAGGTATATATGGATAAGACAATCGAATTATTTGAACGATTAAGAGAAAAATTTGGTTGGGATTTGGGACTGTGCCATGATGTTCATGAGCGGTTAAGACCAATAGAGGCAGTTGCTTTTTCGAAAGAAATGGAAAAATATAAATTACTCTTTTTGGAAGATTGTTTATCTCCGGAACAAATAGGGTGGTTCAAACAGATCCGGAATCATTGTGTAACGCCACTTGCAATGGGAGAGTTGTTTAATAATCCAAATGAGTGGGTGTCTTTGATCACAGAAAGAGAAATCGATTATATCAGAATTCACTTAAGTCAGATTGGCGGAATCACGCCGGCAAGAAAGGTGATCGCATTGTGTGACGCATTTGGAGTGCGAACAGCATGGCACGGACCGATTGATTTAACACCGATCGGGCATACTGTGAATATCCATTTGGATATGTCTTCTCCGAATTTTGGAATACAGGAATGGTCAGATAACGATAATGTCGCATTTGGTGATAGAAATGGAAATGCATTGGAAGAAGTATTTCTTGGAATACCGCGTATGGAAGATGGATATTTGTATTTAAATGACAAGCCGGGTATCGGTGTAGATATTGATGAAAAGGCAGCAAAAGAATACCCATGCAGCGAAGAAGTTATTACTTGGGATTGGATGTTACCAAGGCTTCCGGATGGAACAGCGGTGAGACCATAATGAAAAAAACATTTCTGACGATTCCCCACAAATTGCAGAATGTTTTTAATAAAAAGGAGGTAAAAAATCAATGTCATTTAGTTAACCAATTTCAAATTAAAATCCAGTGGTTTTCTTTCAGAGAGAGCCACTGTTTTTTTTCGTCAAAAACTTAAAAAATATTACGAAAATAGTTGACAAGATAGCCAAAATATGTTGCGCGAGCCTTGATTATAAACATTTTTCAAGGAGGCGCCCTATGGCTCAAAATTTTTTATCTGATTTAAAACTGACCCTCGACAACTGTATTGCAGACCTTGATGAGATTCACTTCATGTTCTGCCAAAATCCGGAGGCTGATTTTACAAGAAATCGTAAACTCTCTTTCCATGATTATATTCAGCTCATGCTTCAAATGCAGAGTAAGTCTGTTTCAAATGAAATCCTGGATTTCTTCGAACATTCTCTTTCAGCTCCTACAAAATCTGCTTTTACACAGCAGCGATTCAAACTTCAACCAGAAGGATGGAATTTCCTGTTCCATATATTTGTGGAACAGTGCAGGGAACTGTCTGATCAGCTCTATTGCGGCTATCGCCTTTTAGCATGCGATGGTTCTGATGTCAACATAGCACGCAACCCAGAGGATGAAAGAACTTTTATCCATGAAGGTGAAAAAGGTTACAATGCAATTCACGTCAATGCACTTTATGATATCACTAACCATACATACTGTGATTTTCTGGTTCAGGGCAAAAAGAAGCTTCATGAACGTGCTGCACTAAATTCCATGATTGACCGTTACTCCGATCCTGTACCAGCTATTTTAATGGCAGATCGGGGATATGAAAGCTTCAATGTCTTTGCTCACCTTATTCAAAAAGATATGAAATTTGTTATCCGTATGAAGGACATCAACAGTAATGGCATTCTTTCCACTTACAGTCTTCCTGACAGTGAGTTTGATACCTATATAAGAACTACGCTTACCAGACGACATACGAAGGAAACACTCGAAAATCCGAATACGTATACCATTCTTCAGCCGATTACCGATTTTGATTTCTTTGATGATGGTTGTACTTATTTTGCTATTGAATTTCGCATTGTTCGTATTCTTCTTGATAATGGAACTTACATTTGTATTGCAACCAATCTATCAGAAGAAGAATTTCCTTTGGAAGAGATTAAAAAGCTTTACAGAATGAGATGGAGCGTGGAAACAAGTTTTCGGGAACTGAAATATACGATTGGTCTCGTCAACTGGCACAGTAGCAAGTATGACGGAATTCTTCAAGAAATCAATGCGCGCATGATACTTTATAACTTCTGCGAACTTGTAATCGCTCATGCTGTAGTAAAAACAAGGGACAACACGAAACATACGTATAAAATAAATTTCGCCACTGCAGTCAACATATGCAGAGCATATCTAAAACAGGGCAGTGACGAAATAAAGACCATGCTTCTCATACAAAATCATCTGACACCAGTCAGATGCAACCGTAAATATCCTATCAACCTCCGACCAAAGAGAAATAGGGATTTCATGTATCGAGCGGCTTAAATCTCGTTACCATTATACTTCCTTTTTAGGCAGATTTGCAATCTGTCTATTTGACATACGCCAATATATTTTTGAAACCGTCAGATTTGTTTTCCTGATTCAAATCTCAACCGTTTTCACATGCCTTTTCTTAACTAAACAGATTTTCAGAGGCTTGTAACCTGTGAGATACCTTTCCTAACAGAAGAAATGCTTATCTAAATGACATTGGGTAAAAAATATGAAGATGAAAAGGTGGATGGCTGCAGGAATGGCAGCAATGATGACGATATCACTCGTGGCGTGTGGCAGTTCGGGAGAGGAAAAAAAGGAAGAAGATTCTGCGGGAAAAGGTGGAAAAAAACAGATTAGTTTATCGGTTTGGAATGGTACCTGGGCAGAAGATTTGGAAAACTTTGAAAAAGATTTCAACAGCAAAAATGAAGATATTGAACTTGATGTCCAGATGCAGACCGGCGATTATGCAGATTGGTTAGGTGCAAAAGTTGCGTCAAATGATTTACCGGATATTTATATCTTGACACCATATGCACAAGTACAATCTTTTGCAGAAGCAGGAAGGATCATGGATCTGTCAGAAGAAGGGTTCACAAAGAAAGTATATAAAGAAGCTTTAAATGCCGGAAAAGGAACAGATGGAAAAATTTATGCATATCCGGCTAACTACGAATATTTAGGAGTATTTTATAATAAGGCACTGTTTGAAGAAGCAGGAATCGAAACACTTCCTACAACAAGAGAAGAATTTGAAGCTGCATGCGCTAAATTAGAAGCGGCAGGTATTCAGCCGATCGCTCCTACATATAAAGATTCTTGGACATTGAAACATTTATTTAGCTCCTTGTTAACTCCATTTGTACAGGATGATGTGCCGGGATTTATTGAATCCTTGAATTCGGGAAAAGGAACATTTGATGTAAAAGGAATTGATGAAGTATTTGATTTCTTAGATATTATGAAAAAATACTCAGGAAGTAACATGATGGATCAGGATTCTACATCAGGATTTAATGCACTTGCAAATGGTGAAGCAGCTATGCTTTTATCCGGTGAATTTTCACTTACAACAGTTGCATCAGCGAATCCGGTTCAGGAAATCGGAGTATTTGCAATGCCGGTATCTTCAGATGCTTCTTTAAATAAGTTATCAGTAGATGTAGGAATTTGTTATGCAGTAAATGCAGAAACAAAATATCCGAAAGAGTGTATGAGAGTTCTTGATTATATGAGTAATCCGGATGAAGAGGGCGGATACATGCAGCTTGTCAGCCAGGATCCTGGAGATGCGCTTCCGGCAATGCCATTTGATGGTGGAGCTAAAAGCTTAGCATTAAGCAATTATGAAGAATATGTCAATGCAGGTAATACAGTACCTTGGGTTTATCAGCAGTATGCAGCAGGATTTGATGTAACATCCGGTGATATTATTCAGGGATATATGTCAGATGTTTCGGATCGGGAAACAGTAATCCAAGAATTAAATAAAGAATATTTGAATTACATCAAATAGTAGTTACAGAGCGTCTCTTGACGTCAATATAAAGTGACGCAGAGGCGCTCTGGTGCAGTGACCTGATGATATTTAGTGAAATATTTCAACTATTAATTGTAATAAGGATAAGGTATAATAAAAGAAAAACGATCGGAGTTTCCGTATGCCGCGTCCTAAAAAGTATAAAATCATTTTGTCTGATAAAGAATGTCAGGAATTAAAAAATATAGTTCGTAACAAGAAAACATCACGTACTGTAAAATGCCGCTGTCAGATTATACTTGATCTTGATGAAGCACATGGAAAAGTTCCAACTTATGAACAATGTGCCAAGTCCAATGGCGTATGTCCTGCTACCATTTCAAATATCGTTGCTGGATTTGATTCAAATGGAATTGCATATCTGAAGAAGCTTAACCGCAATCCCAATTCCGATCAGGCACGTCGCAAAGTAGATGGACGCCTGGAAGCACATATTATTGCATTAGCATGTGGTCCGGTTCCGGAAGGCCATAGCAGGTGGACAATTCGCCTTCTTGCTGATGAACTTAAGGTTGAAGTGGGTGAAGAGGAAGCTGTTAATAAAGAGACTATTCGACGCACTCTAAAAAAAACGAACTTCGACCTCACAAAAACGACTACTGGTGTCTCCCCAAAAAAGAAGATTCAGAATTCATAGCATGCATGGAAGATGTTCTGGATGTATATGAACTTCCGTATAATCCAGATATTCCGGTAGTATGCATGGATGAAAAACCATACCAGCTTTTAGGAGAGGTACGCGAACCACTTCCCATGAGACCTGGCAGTAATCGAAAAGTTGATTCTGAATATGTACGTGAAGGTACCTGCAGCATCTTTGCCTTTGTAGAACCCCTGGGAGGGAGACACCATGTTGATGTTTTACCACACAGGACTGCTATTGATTGGGCTCATCAGATAAAGTATTTAGTTGATGTGCTGTATCCGGATGATGATAAAATCATTCTTGTTATGGATAACCTGAACATTCATAAACCAGCATCGTTGTATAAAGCCTTTCCAGCTGCTGAAGCAAGACGTATTATCAAAAAACTCGAGATTCATTACACTCCCAAACACGGAAGCTGGCTTGATATTGCTGAGATTGAACTTAATGTCATGACCCGCCAATGTCTTTCAAGAAGAATCGACTCACTTGATAAGCTCAGTAAAGAACTATCTGCCTGGGAGAACAATCGTAATACAGAAGCAGCAAAGGTTAACTGGCAATTCAGAACACATGATGCAAGGGTAAAGTTAGTTTCCTTGTATCCTAAATTCATGGCAGTTCAGGATTAAATTAATCCTGAACGAGCCACTACACTAGTATATCATCCTTTAAATAAATGGACCATATATTCCAACTATGATATAATACCTTCAAGAACATATTCTTGGAGGTTTATCATGGGCAGAACAGCATCATCAATAGAATTATCAATAGAGGACCGCAAATATCTTGAATCTCAAATGCGCGCGCGCACCATTCAGGCACAAACAGTAGAACGTGCAAGAATCTTAATCCTCAAAGCAGATGGAAAACCAATTGATGACATAGCTGCATTGATCGGTATGAACCGGAAAAGCGTTATGCTCTGCCTTAAAAAATATAAAGAGGGTGGTGTTGAAAATGCTCTGTTCGATGCACCTGGTCGCGGACGGAATGCTGAGATCACGGATGATGAAAAGACTTGGATTATAAACATTGCATGTAAAAAACCAACTGACTTCGGGTATGCCGCAGAAACCTGGACATATGCAAAATTAACCGCACACGTGAACCTCACTGCTGAAGCATCCGGTTACACAAGACTATCTACCGTTAATAAGAGTACCGTACATAAAATATTGGATGATGCTGAAATCAAGCCATTCCGCATTAACTATTATTGTGAACAGCGCGATCCTGATTTTGATCGTAAGATGCACAATGTATTGCTTGTATATAAGCAGCTTTCAATGCAGTTCGATAAAAATGGACAGTTGGTTCCGTTTGAAGATGATGAGGCTGTGCACGTTCTTTCTTATGATGAAAAACCTGGCGTTCAGGCAATCTCTACGACATCAGATGACCTCCTTCCGAATGGCAGTAACGGTGCAATACAACGTGATTATGAATACAAGCGTCTTGGTACAGTTTCTCTTTTAACAGCGATAGATCTGCAGACAGGAGAAGCAATACCATTGGTTAGTGAAACACATAACAGCAAGGATTACATAAAATTCCTCAGGATACTTGATGACAAGTATCCTGCCGGGGATAAAATCCGCATCGTCCTTGATAATTTAAAAGTACATACATCCGTTGAAACCCGGCGCTTTCTTGCAACACTACCTGGGCGATTCGAGTTTGTGTTCACCCCAAAGCACGGATCCTGGCTCAATCTTGTAGAAGGATTCTTCAGTAAAATGACCCGTCAAATGCTTCGGGGAATACGTGTTAAAACAAAGGAAGAACTTATTTCCAGAATACACAGATATTTTGATGAGGTAAATGAACACCCTGTTGTATATCACTGGAAATACAAACTTGACGATGTTGATATTACCGAAGAAATTGGAACTGATACGTTGCTACTCGAACAGTCCAGTTAATTATCGGACGTTATACTAGTTATTTTGAAAGGAGAAAAACATGTCAATATTATATAAAAAATATAAAAAGTGTTATTATATGTTCATCATTCCTGCACTTCTGTTATACACATTTGCATTGCTCATACCATTATTTTTAGGAACGATACCATTTTCATTTGAAAACTGGAATTTGATGCGTGGAACAAAAAGCTTTGCAGGATTTGAAAATTATATAAAGCTCTTTTCAGATGCAGATTTTTGGAAGGCATTTTTATTTAATTTGAACTTAGGTGCATGGACGATCATTGGAAGTAATGTCGCTGGATTTATCATTGCATATTCCTTGAATAAAAGTATAAAGGCTAAGGGACTGATCCGAGCATTGTTTTTTATACCAAACATTATTTCCGCTGTGTTAGTTGCATTTATCTGGACATTTATTTTTGCACAGGTTCTTCCAAATATTGCGGAGATGATGAATTTGGAGTGGTTAGGCAGTATCAGTTGGTTTGGAAGTCCTAAAACCGCTACGTTTACAATTATATTAGTATCTATCTGGCAGCAAGTAGGATTTTTAATGATCATTTATACTGCGGGATTGCAAACGATACCGGATGAATTGATAGAAGCCGCTAAAATAGACGGATGTACCGAATTGCATTTGATTCGTCATATTCAATTGCCTTTGCTCATGCCGACGATCACGATTAATCTTTTCGTGTCAATATCAGTTGCATTTAAGGCGTTTGACGTACCGAATGCAATGACGGCAGGAGGACCTTACGGATCGACAATGACTGCGGCTATGGATATTTATAAAGAAGCATTTGTGAAATACAATCTGGGATATGGAGCAGCGAAATCGGTTGTACTGTTTTTGACAGTTGCGGCAATTACTTTGATTCAGTTGCGTATTACGAGAAAACGGGAGATTGAATTATGATAAAGGGCAAGAAGTCTAAAAAAGAGATTGCAATTATGATCATATTACTTGTTCTTGGCATTATTTTTGTCTCTCCGATCTTATTGTTGGTAATGAATAGTTTTAAGCCGTATAAGGATATGATCCATAATTTCTTATCACTGCCAATTCCATTTACGATGGAGAATTATGCTGTTGCAATTCAAAGAATGGACTTTTTCAGAGTGCTTCTAAATTCAGTGATCGTGACAGGATTGACCGTATTTTTTGGCGTGATCTTCAGTTTTATGGCAGCATATGGAATTTCACATATACGCTCGAAAAAGGGGAAATTTTTATATTTTCTGTTTACAATGGGACAGATTATTCCTTTTCACACGATCATGATCGCACTTCAGACAATGACGGCAGATTTGAAACTGAATAATAAGTTGTGGGTTTTAGTTTGTTTATATATCGGTTTTCATTCTGCGTTTGGAATATTTACTTATGTGGGGTTCTTAAAATCCATTCCAAAAGAGTTAGAGGAGGCTGCCTGTATTGACGGATGCGGCGTAGTAAGGACTATGGTACAAGTGATCTTTCCGCTGGTAAAACCGACGAGTATCACAATCGGAGTGTTGTTTTTCCTTTGGACATGGAATGATTTTCTGATGCCAAGTCTTATGATAAGTGATTCAAATAAGCGAACATTAACAGTTATGATCTATATGTTTAAGAGTAATGCCAGTTCAGAATGGAATTTGCTTATTGCTGCATTGACATTGTCGATTATTCCGATCGTAGTTATTTACATTTTGGCACAGAAGTATATTACCAGCGGAATTACAGCAGGAGCAATAAAAATGTAGAGAGGTGATATTTTGGATAATTTAAATGTAAATATTATAAATGGATACAGAACGCAGAAGATGGCTGAAAATATTTATGCAATCGATGAATTCGGAATTGATCTTATGTATCTGGTCTTGGGGCAGGATAAAGCAATGCTTGTAGATACTGGTGCCGGAATCGGAAAATTAAAAAATGTTGTGGAAGTGTTTACAGGAAAACCGGTATTCGTTGTGAATACCCATGGACATATGGATCATGCAATGGGAAATTATGAATTCCCAGAATGTTATATGAATGAAAAAGATTTGTTTCTGATAAGTCCGGAATATGTAACGGACGAGAGATGGAAGGATTTTTGCGAAAAAACAGTACGTGAACCATATTATGATGGACCGGATCTGAAAAATGCAAATTTGAGATTACCTCAAAAATTAAAATCGGTAGAAGGTGGAAATAAATTTGATTTAGGCGGATACCAATATGAAGTGCTCGAAACTCCGGGACATACGCCTGGAAGTATTGTTTTACTGGATTCTGAAAATAGAATTTTGATAGCAGGAGATTCCATTGTAAGCACGCCGATCTTGATTTTTGAAGACTATTCTACAACAGTGGAGGAATACCATAAAGGTCTGCTTAAATTGCTTGAAAGAGAAAATGAATTTGATCTTATTTTACCGGGACATTTTTTAAGACCGATCGGGAAAACTTATCTGCATAATCTGATTAAATGTGCAGAAAAGATTTTAGATGGAACGGTAGAATCAGAGATTGTTGATTTTAGTCATATGAGTTCGGAGAAGGCTATAAAAGGAATGTATGGAAATGCATCGATTGTTTATAATGAAAAGCACATTTTTAATACATGAAATAAAAGAAAAAATGAGGTAGCAATTTGAATTGTTATCTCTTTTTTTTCTTTCATTTTTTATATATCAGAGAAAAATAGAGCTTTAAGATAGAAGCCTCATTACTCTTTATACGTCAGAGAAGCCAAGTCGCAAAATAGATGCCCAGTTACTCTTACCATACAGGAATCTGATAATGTTCACCTGTTGATCTTCTTCTGAGACAACATAAAAAGCAAGAAAATTATTTACCTTTGTAAAGCGGATTCCCCAAGAAGCAAGTAGTTTATCCTCGACTAAAGGGAATTTCCCGGGAAACTGCGCTAGAGCATTGATCTGGCGTTCTGCTTCATCCAGCAAATGGTCGGCGGCCTGGGGATTTTTCAGAACGAATTCTATATGATCTGCTGCAAGAGCCATATCTCTTTCAGCGGCTGCTGTGATATGAAGATAATAGTTCATCGTTTACGCTGGCTCCTTAAGTCGGACATCGCTTCGGAGAATGGACGGGTCTTTCCTTCCGCTACATCGGAAATTCCTTCCTGAAGCAGTCCATATAATTCATAACGTCCGACCAGTTGTTCATAAGCCTCAATGCTCATAACGGCAAGGTCACCTTTACCGTTTTTGGTAATGAAAACAGGCTCGGAATAATCATGGCAAAAGGTAGAGATTTCATTGTAATTATTGCGTAAGTCTGCGCTTGAACGGATTGTTGGCATGATAGCACCTCCTCTATAAAGAAATTATACAAAAATTTTTGTATATGGTCAAGGGAAAGAGGGAAATACAGTGTTTTTATGATGTCAGAAATGGTAGGGTGAAACCGATTGATCAGATTTTTGACCCTTTATATTGAAAAGGATTCAGAGTATAATTGTATATGCAATTGTTGACAGTAGAAGAAAGCGAAGGAGATTGCTATGTGGAAAGATAGCTTGAGAGATAACGTAACTTCAATATCGGAACTGTGTAAATATTTTGATTTATCACCAGAGACACAGGAAAGTTTAACGACGATCACACGCCGTTTTCCCATGTCTGTACCCCAGTATTATTTATCATTAATTAATAAGGATGACGAGAATGATCCTATTCGTAAGATGTGTATACCGTCTTTAGAGGAATTGGATATGACGGGTAGTTTTGATACTAGTGTACTGACATATTGACAATTAGCTTTATTTTGTCGCCTTATCATGATGTTTCTGTAAAAGCAGGATACAATGATGCCAATTTCACTCTTGCATTATCCGTTCGAAATTGCCAGATGACTTTTGCGGCTAATGTATTACGTTCTGTTTCCCATGCCGATAATTCATCCCGAAGTTTTGAAATAGTCTCAACTCTTCGGGACAGACACTGTCTGGTCATAACGTTAAGTTCAATTTCCGCAATGTCAAGCCAGCTTCCATGTTTTGGCGTATAGTGAATTTCAAGACGCTTTATCATCCTTCTGGCTTCTGCTGCAGGATATCTTTTGTATAAAGAAGCTGGTTTATGTGTATTGAGATTATCCATTACAAGTACTATTTTTTTGACATCCGGATACATGACATCAACAAGATATTTTATTTCTTCTGCCCAATCCAAAGCGGTACGGTGTTCTCGTACGCTGACATGATGAACGCCGCCAAGCGGTTCTACAAAAGCGAATATACTGCATGTGCCTTTTCTGACATATTCAGAATCTATTTTCTGGTCGTTACACGGACGCATAGGAAGCGGGTCTCTGGCATCACCCAACAGCTGGTATGGTTTTTCATCCATGCAGACTACCGGCCTTTGAGCATTGTATGGAAGTTCATATACATCAAGGATATCTTCCATATGGGCTATAAATTCGGCGTCGTCTTTTGATGGGATGCACCAGTAGTCATTGTGGTGAGGTCGAAGTTTGTTTTTTTTAAAGCTCTCCTGATAGCTTCGCGGCTGACAGGAGTATCCAGGACAACTTTTGATTTTTCTTCCAGCAGCCGAATTGTCCATCTTGAATGGCCTTCCGGCACTGGCCCGCATGCAATTTCAATGATACGGGCTTCAGCCCGTCCATCCAGGACCCGTCTTGCATTGTCAGAATTGATACTCCGATTATAAGCCGTTAATGCCTCAATACCGCCGTTAAAATATTTTGCCACTGTGTTTGTTACTGTGGCAAGGCAGGAACCATTGGATCGGGCAGACTGTTCATGAGTGAGTGCTTTACCATGTGCCTCGTCCAGATCAATAACAATCTGACATCTGCTCCGTATAGTTTTTGATGTTTTCTTTTTTCTGATAATGGCTTTAAGATGTTTGAATTCATCATCTGTAAGTAATATTTTATATTTTCTTGGTCTTGCCATAGGAAATCACCGCCGTTTCTTTTATTTTATCATAAAACGGCAATATATGCTAAATATGTTTAGTCAAATATCATTATGTCAATGCACTAGCTGTTCTTGGAATCAAAAAATCATCAAACAACTTTTTCATATTGACTGTTCTAAAATATGTATACCCTTCAAGTACACATCGAAGCATTGTTTCCATACTATCTGACTCTTTCAATTCCAAAATGTATACCATATTGCTTGTACTATTGTATGATAATAAATCAATTTTTCCAGCAACATCGTCTCTTTTTGCTTTCAGAGGTGTTTGATAATCTATAATTTTTCCAATATGCTGAAATTCTCTTCCGTTTTCACTCATTACAAACATTTTCATTGCTATCTTCTCTTCTAATCGATTTGAAGACTCATCATATTTTCCATCATGGCTATCTATTTTATATTCAGATCGTATAATCTCTGGAATTCCATTCATAAATTCAAAGATATTCTCACAAAGATATTCAGCAACAACTTCACTGTACAACTCATTTGTATCTTCTGTTCTTCCTCGATAATTTACAATATCTTGTTGATAAAACGTCTTAGCGTCTTCTAATGCAATTTTACATTTCGAGATTATTTCTTGTCTTGTATACCCCACCACTCTCACCTCTGCATTTTTATCCATTTTCTAAAATCTTATAATTTTTTCAAATTATCAAACATAAAAATTTTTATTCTTCCACATCTACTATTGTAACGTCACTATCCAGTGCCCAGTACAAAGAGACCCCACCATCATAACCAAATACTTTCATATTTCCATACTCTTTTGAATAAAAATCAGTAATATCTATTGGTTTTTCAAATAAATCCGATTTAGAAATATCATCATAATTATCTACAATCGTTTGCAATTCAGTGGAATTAAATGACTGTTCCTCCCCTGTATTCATGAATACTTTTACATGATCATAAGTATTCATTACCGCTTCATATACTTCTGCAGACAAGCCATACTCATTTTCACTTTCTTCATTTATTTCTTTTTCTAATGAACTATTTTCAACTTCAGTTTCTATTGATTCTTTTTTTATGTCTTCTGCCTGCTCACTACTTAGCAATTCTTGTTTATATTGAAAGTTAACACAATCAAGATCTAACCATTCATATAATCTTATTTGTCCATTGTATTTTTTATTCACGAGTTGAATATAATACTCTAATTCTGGATTTTCAGTTCCTTTATACGCAGTAGTCATCAATATATAAAAATCCTTATACTCGTATTTGAAGATACCATATGGACTACTATCATAATATATTGTTTCGCATTTAGGCGAAATCAGGCTGGGCAATTCCATTGCCTTTTGCCAGCCATAATAATTGCTATCATATGTAGCAATTGCAGTTTCTTGTCCACCATCTCCATCTAACCATTCCTGAAGTTGAATACGTGTGTTATTGGCTTCAATTACGTTATACCCTTGCCATATTATTATTAATATAACTCAACTTTCCCAGCAAACATTTCCAAATAAAGCCTGTATAAATGAGGCTTGAGACATCATCCATTCAGTGACTTTACTTTTGATGAAGGATGTGATATCTGCTGATAATGCCCCTATGTGTTCCACAAACAAAGCCATCAGGCTTTGAAGTGCATTGGTTAAATCTATGTCCTGGATATCTTCACAGAACATGAAAAATAATTCGCCATACGTTTTCTCATCGTTTCGGTTCCGGCGAATCCATTCCAGAACGGTGTATCTTGTGAATACAATGGCTGTATGGCTTACCATTGCCCCATAATTATGGCTCTGAAATTCAGTGCCTAACTTCAAGAAAGATTTAGATGATTTAAAGAAGCATTCGATTGACCATCTATTTCCATAAATACGTACGATTTCTGCATCTTCCAGAGAAATATCCGTGCTCAGTATATACAAACATTCGCTTCTCTTATTGCGGTTGCGTACGAAAACAATCTTCACTGGAATTCCGTTTTTTGCTGTAACCACTAAGGACCCAAAGATATTCTTTGCACCTTCAAACCGAACGAATTTCTTTAATTCAGGAAGCCTGTATTGCTTTCCCTGACAGGTGTAACGCTGCTTCAGCTGTTTGACCATACCGATTGCGTCAATTCCTGCTTTAAGGATCTCGCTGATCATTGGCTCCGTGGTGAACCAGGTGTCCATAAGGACATAATCCGCTTTTATACCAGCATTCAGTGCATTATTTATCAAAAGAATTGCAGCATCCGTTTTATGCATCATACTTTCCTTACGAAATCTATAGCCATTTGTACGATGATCCATGTCAGAAGATACTTCGTTGTAACGGTTGCTTTTTTCCGCGGAAGAAAGCATGTTGAATGTCACGCGGCAAATTATAGTTCCTACCTACTGCAGTTTTGCCGCAAACTAAATTCGTATATTTATTTTTATATCTACTACAGCGTGCCGTGTATGACTGCATGCTTTTTTCGTTGCTGATATTGACCATTCTCATTGATTTCTGTATATTCTTTTCGTAGCAATAAAAAAAGAGAAAGAACAGCCCCGACCAAAGTTCGTTCCTTCTCTCAACAAAGTCGCTGTGCCAAGTCCGGGATCAAGTCCCACTAGTAAGGCGTCATGCGCAACCACTGTTATGATAAGAAAAAACTCACTTTTTTGCAAGTTAATTCGTATAAAAATTTCATCAAAGTCCATTTTTAATGCATTCATGGATCAATTCATACCTCAACTTGAACCCTGTCCGGTCTGTGAAGCGAAGGGTACTTGCCATATCCATGACTACTACGGCAGAAATATCATCGACTTTCGCTATGGTCACCTGGTCAAGGATAACCTCTGCATCATGCGTGTATTCTGTGACAACTGCGAGCATGCACATGCTGTTCTGCCAGACATTATCATTCCTTATTCCAGCTATGGCCTGTTCTTCGTTCTTCGCGTCCTTGCTGAGTTCTTCGCCCATCTTCATACAGTTGAACAGATCTGTGAACGATATAATATATCTGAAAACCAGCTCCGCAAATGGATCTCTCTTTGGAAGCTGCATAAAGAGCAATGGCTTGGGCTTTTAAATGATTCTGAAACCTCTGACCTTGCCTTGCTGAAACGCCTATGTAGCAAGGATAAGTTCTCCTCATTTTCTCAGGAATTTACTCTCCATATGTCACATACATTTCTTCAGTCGCATCGGAATCCTATCTTAAAGAGACCTGCAAACGCACGATACCATCAGCACGCCTTTTCTCCTGATTACGATATCTGGTGACCACACGACTGATGAATGGTGCAATGCACTTTTCCCCCTTATCATGTAGAAAACACTTAAGGAGGGCTCTGTTTTATGAGTAAAGAAACCGAAACAACAAAAAATGATGCGCTGGTAGCTCAGTTCCGCTTCGCCATGATAGCTCCTGTGATTCAGGGGCTTTTTCCTGACGTCTCTGCAACGGCTTACTATAAGCGTGTAACCGAACATCCGCTGACTCTTCCTAATGGAACCGTCGTCCAATACAGTTACAAGACTCTTGAAAAATGGAAGTCTCTGTATCTTCGCGGTGGACTTGATGCACTGATACCAACAACCAGATCTGATAAAGGTATTTCGCGTGCCTTAAATGATGAGGCTATTAACGAAATCTATCGTGTCAAACAGGAACATCCTCGTATGAACGCAACTCAAATCCATGATTACCTGATTCGTGAATCATTTCTTTCTGCATCCGTCAGTGTTGACTCCGTCCAGCGATTCGTTAAGAACAATGATCTGAAATCTGCAAGAGATCCCAACCTTAGAGACCGTAAAGCCTATGAAGAAGACGAATTCGGTAAGATCTGGCAGGCTGATACCTGCTATCTTCCATACATTACAGAAGATGGCAAAACAAGACGCGTATACTGCATCATGATTATCGATGATCATTCCCGCCTCTTAGTTGGCGGTGAACTTTTCTACAACGATAATGCCTACAACTTTCAGAAAGTCCTAAAACAGGCCGTTTCCACCTACGGAATTCCAGATAAACTTTATGTCGATAACGGCTGTAGTTACAGTAATGAGCAGCTTTCCATGATCTGTGTATCCTTAGGCGTTTTGCTTTTACACACTAAAATAAGAGATGGGGCCAGTAAAGGCAAGGTAGAACGCCATTTCAGAACGTTAAAAGAAAGATGGTTATATACCCTTGATATCAGCAAGATCACTTCTCTTGCCCAGTTCAATGAGATGTTGAAGGACTACATGCGCTCTTACAACACGACATTTCACCGCGGAATTGATGCAACTCCTATGGAACGCTTCCACAATTCAAAGGATCATCCTCAGTGTCCGCAATCTCGCGAATGGCTTGATGATTGTTTCTATAACCGCATTACTCGTAAAGTCCGCAAGGATTCTACGATTACCATTGACAACGTCTGCTACGATGTTCCAATGCAGTTCATCTCTGCCAGGGTGGATATCCGTTTTCTTCCTGATGACATGGATGCCGCATATATCCTGATGGATAATACAAAATTTCCAATACGAACAACGAACCGCAATGAAAATGCCCACACCAAACGTAATAATACAAAGCCAGCTATCGACTACTCTAAGATCGGAGGGACCCGCTAATGTTCAACTCTTTTTATGGGCTATCTTACAATCCCTTTGATAAACAGCAGATCCATGAAAAAGATCACTTTGTTTCAAACGACTTCACCGAAATGATCCATCGTCTGAATTACCTAAAAGAAATCCGTGGAATTGGCGTATTCACTGCCAGACCGGGTATGGGTAAATCTTACGCACTCCGGTGCTTTGCATCCAGCCTGAACCCAAGCTTATATCACATGGAATACATGTGCCTTTCCACCATTAGTGTTGCTGATTTTTACAAACAGCTCTGTTCCATACTTGGAGTCAGTGAAAAAGGGGGAAAGCCTGCGATGTTTGCAGCCATACGTGAGCAGATCACATATCTTTATAAAGAGAAGCGACAGCCATTACTGCTTGCAATTGATGAAGCACAATACCTGAATACCGGCATTCTCAATGACATAAAGATGCTGATGAATTACGGTTATGATTCTGTAAACTACTTCACTATGATTCTCTGTGGAGAATCGCACCTGAATGATACTCTTCGCAAACCAGTCCATGAGGCACTTCGTCAACGAATCACTGTTCATTACAACTATAATGGTCTCTCTGATGATGAAGTTGGAAAATATGTTCTTCATAAACTCCATCTGGCCGGTGCCGCTGATTCGATTATTGATACCGCTGCACTATCAGCAGTTCATAGTTATACCCAGGGAAATCCTCGTCTGATTGATAATCTCATGACCGACGCACTTATGATTGGTTCTCAGTTAGAAAAAGCAGTAATCAATGCTGATGTCATCCACGATGCTGTTGAGAATCAGGGACTTTATTGATGAAATCTTTAGTTTTCAATGTTCAAGGCTGTGATCACAACCGTGGTCATGGCCTTATCTGAAAAGCAGAAAAACTGCTCCTCAGATAAGACTACGACAGTGTGCGGTGATTCCTCTGAGAGTTTGCAGTTACCTACCAAACCGCACAGTCGGGGATGTGAAAGCACCTACAATAAAGTGCTGTTCACACCTCCCACAATGTGCCGTCTGACAGTTGAATCCAGTTGGAATAAAACTATATCCGTCAGACCAGCCAAGTGTAAGGAGTGTAAAACCTTTCTGATATTTGTGCTCCACATGGTCAAAGACACGTGCAAGCAGTTCTACCGTTTTGCTGCGATTACGTTTGATAACAGAATCATCTAAAACCAGGACTTTTACCCGCTCTGGTCGGGTAAGCGAATCAAATGCAGTAGTGACTTTAACTGCAAGGAGCAAAAGAAACCTGCTCCAGTTATAGGAAGTTTCATTGAGAAAACGATAATAAGTATTCTTTGAAACTGCCAGCTCTTTATGTTTCGAATTCAGGAAACGAAACAGGTTCTTTCCCTGAAAAGCTAAAAGTAGTAAAAATTGAAATACCTCATACGCAGAAATACCACAAGATTTTGTAATGTTGGATTTTCGTAGTGGTTTTCCGATTTGAAGTTCCTTTAGAGCATAAGAAAACTGATTTTGAGGATTTTCATTTTGGGTATTTTGGTATATCATAAGTTCAGCACCTTTCTTTGTATGGTAATGTTTGTGGTGAACTTATTATACCAAAGATTTGGTGCTATTTTAATGTCAAGGCACCGATTTATGAAGTTGTTTTACTTGAAAAATCAAGCGTTTTCCACAGTTATGCTGGTGGGAAAGTTGAGTAATATAACTACACAAAGCAAGAATATTTTTAATCTTTTTTTCCATATGAGGTTTAGAAGTACCTGATTTTTCATTCATACCATTTTGAGTCTGTTTAATATGATTTGATTGCATACAATCTTTCTCTGGCTGTACCCTAGATTCTTGAGTATTGTTCTCTTCTTTTTTAATAAAATTTTCAACTGCTACTGGCGATCCACATGAACCACAAAATTTATTACCATCCGCAATTTCTTTTCCACATTGTGTACAAAACATAATTATTCCTCCTAGTGTACTGACATATTGACAATTAGCTTTATTTTGTCGCCTTATCATGATGTTTCTGTAAAAGCAGGATACAATGATGCCAATTTCACTCTTGCATTATCCGTTCGAAATTGCCAGATGACTTTTGCGGCTAATGTATTACGTTCTGTTTCCCATGCCGATAATTCATCCCGAAGTTTTGAAATAGTCTCAACTCTTCGGGACAGACACTGTCTGGTCATAACGTTAAGTTCAATTTCCGCAATGTCAAGCCAGCTTCCATGTTTTGGCGTATAGTGAATTTCAAGACGCTTTATCATCCTTCTGGCTTCTGCTGCAGGATATCTTTTGTATAAAGAAGCTGGTTTATGTGTATTGAGATTATCCATTACAAGTACTATTTTTTTGACATCCGGATACATGACATCAACAAGATATTTTATTTCTTCTGCCCAATCCAAAGCGGTACGGTGTTCTCGTACGCTGACATGATGAACGCCGCCAAGCGGTTCTACAAAAGCGAATATACTGCATGTGCCTTTTCTGACATATTCAGAATCTATTTTCTGGTCGTTACACGGACGCATAGGAAGCGGGTCTCTGGCATCACCCAACAGTTGGTATGGTTTTTCATCCATGCAGACTACCGGCCTTTGAGCATTGTATGGAAGTTCATATACATCAAGGATATCTTCCATATGGGCTATAAATTCGGCGTCGTCTTTTGATGGGATGCACCAGTAGTCATTGTGGTGAGGTCGAAGTTTGTTTTTTTAAAGCTCTCCTGATAGCTTCGCGGCTGATAGGAGTATCCAGGACAACTTTTGATTTTTCTTCCAGCAGCCGAATTGTCCATCTTGAATGGCCTTCCGGCACTGGCCCGCATGCAATTTCAATGATACGGGCTTCAGCCCGTCCATCCAGGACCCGTCTTGCATTGTCAGAATTGATACTCCGATTATAAGCCGTTAATGCCTCAATACCGCCGTTAAAATATTTTGCCACTGTGTTTGTTACTGTGGCAAGGCAGGAACCATTGGATCGGGCAGACTGTTCATGAGTGAGTGCTTTACCATGTGCCTCGTCCAGATCAATAACAATCTGACATCTGCTCCGTATAGTTTTTGATGTTTTCTTTTTTCTGATAATGGCTTTAAGATGTTTGAATTCGCCGATTGTAATATCAACTTGGACATCTGAATAAAACAAAATCCATGGCACAGTTTTTGGTAGAATGTAAATCGCCAAACCTACATCTACTAAGGAGAACCGCCACCATGGACTGCTCTTATTCTACCATGCCTGCTCATATAAAGGGAAAACATCTTTCGTATGAGGAAAGAGTACTTATTCAGATCCGCCTTAAGGACAACCATTCCATCCGGGTCATTGCACGTGAGATCGGCTGCTCACCAAGCACTGTATCGAATGAAATAGCACGTGGTTCAGTTCCTTTGTATCACGGCCACGTAAACCGCTATAAAGCATCTGTCGGGCAGGAAGTTTATGAAAACAACAGAAAATGCTCCTGCCGGCATTATGACTTTTTAAGTAAGTCAGCGTTTCTGGATTATGTCTTTCAGCATTTCACGGAAGATAACTGGTCTTTGGATGCCTGTACCGGACGAGCTGTCCTCGATAGAAATTTCAGGAAAGATCAGATCGTATGTACCAGAACGCTGTACCGATATGTTGATCTTGGCCTCTTCGGAATCAGGAACCATAACCTTCCTGAAAAGCTGAAGCGTAAGTCCAAAAATCACAGAGCCCGTATTAACAAGAAGAAGCTGGGCCGCAGCATTGAGGAACGTCCAAAGGAGATCGAATCCCGCGAGGAATTCGGACATTGGGAGTGTGATCTTGTTCTTGGATCGAAGACCCGTGATGATCAGGTACTGCTTACGCTTGCCGAACGGAAAAGCCGTGAGTTTCTGATGATCCCTATTGCTGACAAGACATCCAAATGTGTTATGAAGGCAATGAAAAAGCTTCAGGAAACTTACAGCGAACACTTCAGTGAAGTGTTCAAAACCATAACGACCGATAATGGATCTGAATTCGCTGACCTTGCGAACCTGGAAAAAGTTGCCGATACGCTTATCTACTATGCTCATCCTTACACATCGTGTGATAAGGCAACAGTAGAACGGCACAACGGCCTGATCAGAAGGTTCATTCCCAAAGAAAAACGGATTGATGATTTTACCGGCCAGCAGATCTCCGATATCGAGATCTGGTGTAACTGCCTTCCAAGAAGACTTCTGGGATATAGGACTCCAGATGAGATCTTTGAGAAGGAAATCGATCGAATCTACCAGACTATTGCCTAGCGGAGGGTGTCCAACTTGTTATTGCAATTTACGAAGATGTTTGAATTCATCATCTGTAAGTAATATTTTATATTTTCTTGGTCTTGCCATAGGAAATCACCGCCGTTTCTTTTATTTTATCATAAAACGGCAATATATGCTAAATATATTTAGTCAAATATCATTATGTCAATACACTAGGCTGTAGGATTTTCCTTTATTATTCAAACTCTTGCTGGGCATTTTACCACCACTCGCCAAACACTGATAAATGGCGGTTTCTGGTATATGTATTCCGTGAAATATTACGCTTTCCGCATTGTTTTTGGTTCTTTTAGTTGCAGAATAGTAGCAGACTTTTAACTTCTAAAGATTGATATAATCTACTTTTTATTATTCACTAGTATAACGTCCGATAATTAACTGGACTGTTCGAGTAGCAACGTATCAGTTCCAATTTCTTCGGTAATATCAACATCGTCAAGTTTGTATTTCCAGTGATATACAACAGGGTGTTCATTTACCTCATCAAAATATCTGTGTATTCTGGAAATAAGTTCTTCCTTTGTTTTAACACGTATTCCCCGAAGCATTTGACGGGTCATTTTACTGAAGAATCCTTCTACAAGATTGAGCCAGGATCCGTGCTTTGGGGTGAACACAAACTCGAATCGCCCAGGTAGTGTTGCAAGAAAGCGCCGGGTTTCAACGGATGTATGTACTTTTAAATTATCAAGGACGATGCGGATTTTATCCCCGGCAGGATACTTGTCATCAAGTATCCTGAGGAATTTTATGTAATCCTTGCTGTTATGTGTTTCACTAACCAATGGTATTGCTTCTCCTGTCTGCAGATCTATCGCTGTTAAAAGAGAAACTGTACCAAGACGCTTGTATTCATAATCACGTTGTATTGCACCGTTACTGCCATTCGGAAGGAGGTCATCTGATGTCGTAGAGATTGCCTGAACGCCAGGTTTTTCATCATAAGAAAGAACGTGCACAGCCTCATCATCTTCAAACGGAACCAACTGTCCATTTTTATCGAACTGCATTGAAAGCTGCTTATATACAAGCAATACATTGTGCATCTTACGATCAAAATCAGGATCGCGCTGTTCACAATAATAGTTAATGCGGAATGGCTTGATTTCAGCATCATCCAATATTTTATGTACGGTACTCTTATTAACGGTAGATAGTCTTGTGTAACCGGATGCTTCAGCAGTGAGGTTCACGTGTGCGGTTAATTTTGCATATGTCCAGGTTTCTGCGGCATACCCGAAGTCAGTTGGTTTTTTACATGCAATGTTTATAATCCAAGTCTTTTCATCATCCGTGATCTCAGCATTCCGTCCGCGACCAGGTGCATCGAACAGAGCATTTTCAACACCACCCTCTTTATATTTTTTAAGGCAGAGCATAACGCTTTTCCGGTTCATACCGATCAATGCAGCTATGTCATCAATTGGTTTTCCATCTGCTTTGAGGATTAAGATTCTTGCACGTTCTACTGTTTGTGCCTGAATGGTGCGCGCGCGCATTTGAGATTCAAGATATTTGCGGTCCTCTATTGATAATTCTATTGATGATGCTGTTCTGCCCATGATAAACCTCCAAGAATATGTTCTTGAAGGTATTATATCATAGTTGGAATATATGGTCCATTTATTTAAAGGACGATATACTAGATACCAAATACTTCTGGTTTTCTCCAATCTCTCGATATATTCGTGAAGCAAATTCTTTATAGTATGAGCTTCCATTCATTGACAAAAAATCTGCTAAATATAGTCTCTCTTCTTTGCTATAACATAATTTTACTGTCAAATCTACCATATAATCTGTGAAACCACTATTATCTTCGGCAATTTGCTCCAATAACTCATCTAATACTTCTTTTCTTACTAACCAAGAGATATCATGATTTTTTTCAATCAAGTCCTCCATAATACTCATTTCATCATAAGCATCTTCTTCATCACTATCTGGACAACCTCCGTACATATTTGCCATTTGAATAATTGAATATGCTTTCTTCCAATGTTGCTTTAACTGCTTTTCAAATATAATATTCTTATTCTCTTCCACTGCATATTTTTGACAATAGTCTAGGAGTTTTTGCTCTGCAACATCACTTGAATTTGCAATAATTCCTATAATCTTTATAAGTTCTTTTTTGTCTAGATTACCTATTAATTTTTTTTAAAGTAGTCGCATCCATTACACTTATTACCTATCTCTCTTTTATGATTTCAATTTCGTTTTTATTGCACCATTCTATTGCCACCTTTTCATATGCATTATCGCGATATTTATACCATTTCTGTTCTAAGCCAAGTTCATAAACTTCATCCTTAAATCTTCGAAAAGCACCTCTTCCTAGAATTGCATCATATAATTCGCCTTTTTACGTCCGTCTGGCAGATTTTCAACAAATTCTTTCATCATATTATATTCATCAATCTCATATTTTCCAGGTAGTGTAATATACTCCTCACAATTCTCTTCTATTTCCTCAATTAGATCTGGATCAGTTTTCCCATTTACCATGCCGTCCCATACCATCAAGATTTCTCCTGTCTTAATGCTATAGAAATATTCCGTTTCATCATTTGCAAAATCTAATGCCTCGACAACATCACTTATCTTTACTTTCATGTTCATTCACCTCTTGCATATTTTTCCCAAACGTAATCTCCATAAGTTCCAACACTATTTCCTTACTCACAACTCGCATTAAATTATCATCTTCTTTTTCACCAGACAGCAAGTTCATACTTCCGTACCATACAATTTCTTCATCAATAATCGCATAATGTTCATGCATGATTGGCTCCTGTCTAACCTTTATTCCTACCGCTATAAGCTGATTAATCAATTGTCTAGTGTATTGACATAATGATATTTGACTAAACATATTTAGCATATATTGCCGTTTTATGATAAAATAAAAGAAACGGCGGCGATTTCCTATGGCAAGACCAAGAAAATATAAAATATTACTTACAGATGATGAATTCAAACATCTTAAAGCCATTATCAGAAAAAAGAAAACATCAAAAACTATACGGAGCAGATGTCAGATTGTTATTGATCTGGACGAGGCACATGGTAAAGCACTCACTCATGAACAGTCTGCCCGATCCAATGGTTCCTGCCTTGCCACAGTAACAAACACAGTGGCAAAATATTTTAACGGCGGTATTGAGGCATTAACGGCTTATAATCGGAGTATCAATTCTGACAATGCAAGACGGGTCCTGGATGGACGGGCTGAAGCCCGTATCATTGAAATTGCATGCGGGCCAGTGCCGGAAGGCCATTCAAGATGGACAATTCGGCTGCTGGAAGAAAAATCAAAAGTTGTCCTGGATACTCCTGTCAGCCGCGAAGCTATCAGGAGAGCTTTAAAAAAAACAAACTTCGACCTCACCACAATGACTACTGGTGCATCCCATCAAAAGACGACGCCGAATTTATAGCCCATATGGAAGATATCCTTGATGTATATGAACTTCCATACAATGCTCAAAGGCCGGTAGTCTGCATGGATGAAAAACCATACCAGCTGTTGGGTGATGCCAGAGACCCGCTTCCTATGCGTCCGTGTAACGACCAGAAAATAGATTCTGAATATGTCAGAAAAGGCACATGCAGTATATTCGCTTTTGTAGAACCGCTTGGCGGCGTTCATCATGTCAGCGTACGAGAACACCGTACCGCTTTGGATTGGGCAGAAGAAATAAAATATCTTGTTGATGTCATGTATCCGGATGTCAAAAAAATAGTACTTGTAATGGATAATCTCAATACACATAAACCAGCTTCTTTATACAAAAGATATCCTGCAGCAGAAGCCAGAAGGATGATAAAGCGTCTTGAAATTCACTATACGCCAAAACATGGAAGCTGGCTTGACATTGCGGAAATTGAACTTAACGTTATGACCAGACAGTGTCTGTCCCGAAGAGTTGAGACTATTTCAAAACTTCGGGATGAATTATCGGCATGGGAAACAGAACGTAATACATTAGCCGCAAAAGTCATCTGGCAATTTCGAACGGATAATGCAAGAGTGAAATTGGCATCATTGTATCCTGCTTTTACAGAAACATCATGATAAGGCGACAAAATAAAGCTAATTGTCAATATGTCAGTACACTAGATTAGTTGCAAGTCCCTTTGTTTTTAAAGGATCTATTCAGGAAAAGGAGATAATGGAAAGACGGCCATTTTTGAAAAAACTTATGGAATTATTAGAAAGTAAACCATTTTATATTACAGACAATTATAATGTGGAGGAAGCGTAAAGATGAAAAAAATTAATTTTGGAGAATTTGATGTATTAGAGAAGATTGGTGGTGGAGTATTTGGGGTTATTGCTATAGGTGGAGCAATTGCTGAAATGGTATATAATGGATTTTGCCCTGCAACCATTGCTGGTTGTGTAAAGGATGTAGCAGGCACTTTGATTGTCGTAATGGTTTTAATTGCAGCGCTTAGAAGAATTTGGCCAAAGCACGGATTTAGTGAGGTGTTTGAAGAGGAAATGAAAAGCGTAGTAGAAAGGTATCAGCCGGCAATCAAGAGAGGCGAAGATGTAAATAGCGGAAAAACCGTAAGAAATTATATTTATAATATTGCAGCCGATCTAAATTGTATTGTAGGGGCGGAAGCTAAAAACTACACAACTGAATTTTTTTATATCAATGAAGAAGCATGTACAATTACTTTTAAGGTAAGAAAAACAGTGTTTTCGGAAGTTCAAAAGAAGAAAAAAAAGAAGAACTAGGAAAGATAGCGGAACATATTGTGAAATGTGTCGTTTCGAGATTTGGAAATACACGTATTGCATATAGTGAGAAAAAAGATTTAGATATTACATTCAATTATATCCAGCAATCTACACCTGAAGATACGGCAAAGATGTTGGCATCAGTTGTAGATTATGTGATTTTATTATATATTGCGGAGAATAAAAAATAATGCAAATTTGTATTCACAGAGGTCAAAACCAAATTGGTGGTTCCATTATAGAAATAAAGACTGATAGTACAAAAATATTTCTTGATGTAGGAATTGAACTGGATGAACGCGAGCATATAGTTGTGCCGCAAATAGAGGGATTATTCTATGGAGAGAAGAATTGCGATGCTGTCTTTATTTCACACTACCATGGAGATCATATAGGTTTATTAGATTACATTTTGCCGAATATTCCGTTATTTATGGGTGAATCAGCATTTAAGATATTTTCTGCATCGGCAGATTATCGGAACCTTGAAGTTAAAAGTAGTCCCATATTTATTCGGCACAAAGAGCGGGTTACTATTGGCGATATTGGATTAACACCATATATTTGCGACCATTCTGCGTATGATTCGTATATGTTTCTGATTGAAGCAGATGGGAAAACAGTTCTTTACACCGGAGATTTTCGAGCAAATGGAAGATTGGACTATAGTGAGCTTCTTGAAGAGATTCCAAAAGTAGATGCAGTAATTATTGAAGGAACTTCATTATCGAGAGAAGAAGACAGGGTTAATATTCGGGAAGAGGAGTTAGAAGACATTGCAGTAAGTTACTTGAGCAATTATTCGGGTCCTGTATTTGTAATGATGTCAGCGATGAATATTGACAGACTTGAAACTATGTGCAATGTAGCAAAGCGCACTGAACGAATTATGTTAGAAGATATATATACAGCAGATATTGCATCGGGATCAGGGAAAAAAGAAATTACTCCTAGTAAAGAGAATGGAATTTATGCTTTTATGACTGGAGGAGATAAGCAATATGCCCGGTTACAAAATTATAAACAAGCAAAAATAGGTAAGGAAACCATAGCAAAGAAAAAATTTGTAATGTGTATCCGTCAGTCAATGAAAAATTATTTAGATAAATTAAATGAAATTATGTCTTTCCAAGATGGAGTGTTATTTTACGGTATGTGGAAAGGGTATCTTGAACAAGAGGAATTAAAAATATTTATTAGAACATTAGAAGAAAAAGGTATAAAAATGCATGTGCTTCATACAAGTGGGCATGCCGATACACAGACAATTGATAAACTTATACAGGATATCAAGCCTAAAACAATCATTCCGGTGCATACAGAAAATGCAGCTTGGTATAGTAGATATGAGAGGCAAAGCAAAGTAATACTTTTTGACAATGTACTTATACTGTGAGGAAAAAGTGTTATAATAAAAAAGCGGCAACACTATGGCAACATAAAAATCAGTAACCAAAATAATATGTGAAATAGAGATAAAATAATGGCCTGTTACAAATTAAAACTAAACAAATATGTTTAGTGAAATAAGTAAACGGGCCGAGTTGTAAGTGGTAAACTATAACCAGCAGATTTAGGCAAATAAAATCCAGCAACTATTACTGAGCATCATCGAATGATATACTGTCATTCGGAGGTGAAGAAAGGATGGTTAAATGGATGGATTACTATAAGATCCAAGAATACAAAAGAAAGAAATTTAATAAGAGCCAGACTGCCAGAAAGCTGGGAATCAACCGGGAAACGGTTGGTGTTTACTGGAATATGACTCCAGAAGCCTACGCTGCACGAGTCGAATCTGCCAAGACCAGAGAAAAGAAAGCGGATCCCCATAAGGACTTTGTATTAGAATGTCTGCTGAAATATCCAGACATGTCGGCAGCACAGCTTTATGACTGGATCAAGGAACGTACCTGTCTGGAAACACTCGATTTTCAGGAACGATGTTTCAGAGACTATGTGAAATCTATCCGGGAGGAATACGATATCAAGAAGCCGGAAACATCAAGACAGTATGAAGCAATGGATGAACTGCCATCAGGGCAACAGGCCCAGGTCGATATGGGAGAAATAAGTCTGGAAACATTAAGCGGCCGGCATAAAAAGGTCTACTGCTTTGGAATGGTCATGACACATTCCCGTTACAAGTTTATTCTGTGGCAGGAAAGACCATTTACAACAGATACCTTTGTACAGGCGCATATCAAAGCCTTTGCTTTTTTCGGTGGACGTCCACGGGAAATGGTCTATGATCAGGATAAGATCCTTGCAGTCAGTGAGAATAATGGTGACATCATCTATACAGAAGGATTCCAGAACTATGTAAATGAGGTGAAGTTTGATATTTTTTTATGTCATGGGGCAGATCCCGAATCCAAGGGACTGATTGAAAATGTCGTGAAGTATGCCAAGCATGGATTCGCAGAGCACCGCATTTTCAGGGATATCGGCAGCTTCAATGCAGACTGTATCGCCTGGCTTAAGAGAACAGGGAATAAAAAGAGCATGGGACAACAAAAAAGATACCGGCAGAGGTGTTTACTCTCGAAAAGGAACACCTGATACCAGTATCTGAATACAGCTTCGTTGTGGCTGCTAATGACAGTATAGATTATCAGGTGAGAAAAGACAACATCGTTTTATACAAAGGGAATCGTTATCGGGTTCCTAAAGGAACATACAGTCCCGGAAAACGTGTATTCATGGTCGTTTCAGATGAAACAGTCTCCATCACAGACACCCTGACGGGAGAAATATATGCAACCCATCCGCTGTGTCATGAAAAGGGAAAACTGATTGGTCAGAAACGGGATGACCGGGATAAAAGCAAGTCATTGCAGGAACAGGAATGTCTTATTCAGCAGTTGTTTCAGAAAGACGAACTGGTTTCTCCATTTTTGGAACATATCCATCAGGCAAAGCCCCGCTATTACAGGGATCAGCTTGGCGTGATCAGAAAACTCTTTGAAGAATGGGATGTGGAACTGTTAATTCAGGGGCTTCACTACTGCTCAGAAAAAGAACTGTATTCTGCCGGGGAGTTAAAATCCAGTATTATCTATCTGGATCAGTTGAAAACAGCACCAAAGAAGAAAGAAAATTTAACAGCACTTCCGTCCAAGTATCGGGGAAATACACCGGAGATCCGCAATTTAGGAGTGTATGAGCAGGCAATGGAAAGGAGTGTTGTAAATGGATAATCTACAGGAAATCAGGACCTATGCATCATCGCTGGGGCTGATACACACAAAGAATGGGTTAGAAACCTTGATTCATACAGCAGAAACAGGGGAATCGAGCTATGTGACCTTCTTACAAGATGTGCTTGGCAGTGAAATACGTTACCGACAGGATAAAGCAAAAGAAAAAAGAATTAAAGAAGCTGGATTTCCATATCCAAAGTATCTGAAGGATTTTGATCTCAGCTTTTGTCAGTCGATTACAAAGAAGCAGCTGAACCAGCTGTCAGAACTGACATGGATTGACGGCCTTTATAATCTCATACTTTCCGGTCCGCCCGGAGTAGGCAAGACCCATATGGCAATCGCACTTGCCTATCATGCCTGTGAGGAAGGATATAAAGCCAGTTATACAACAATGCAGTCATTAATGCAGTGTCTGCGTACCTGTGAGATTGATCGTCGAAGCAAAGCGAAAATGAACCGGATACATAAGTCAAATCTTCTGGTTATAGATGAAGTTGGATATCTTCCAATCACTTCTACAGAAGGCAACCTGTTCTTCCAGCTCATATCAGAACTGCAGGAACAAACTTCAATCATCATAACTACGAACAAAGGATTTGAGGAATGGGCTGAATTCCTGGATGACGCAGCATTAGCTACGGCAATCCTCGACCGGCTGTCATACCGATGTGATCGGATACAGATGTCAGGAAAAAGCTATCGGTTGGAAAACCGAAAATCATTTTTAGAGAAAGGACAGACAGGTGATGAAATTTAATAAGCACTTATCTCCTGAGGTGGAAGAATTACTTACCACTCAGTATGAGAAATACATAAAAGAAACTGTTATGACAAAGAAGGAAATGCGTGCCCTGCGTGAATGGGTAAAGGACGGACATAGCGTGTATGAGAATACATGTGATGCCTGGGCGGATGGACAGGTTCCGGTGGAATTCCTGACCGTGTATCGAGATGAAGAATATATCCGCCAGCATACCAAAGGAATGAGCCCGGAAGAAACACGTAAATTTGCAATGGATTATTACGGATGGTCTGATGATGAACCAGTTCAGCAGCCAGATGGTGCCATCTTATATCAAGTAGCACTTTCATCAGACGAAGGATTGCCATTTCAATAAAAAATCCCGCGGATTATTCCGCGGGTGCTATACCAAAAAGTGCTGGATTTTATTTGCCAGAAACTGCTGGAAAATAATTTCCATTTTTTGCCGGAAAGTACTTGCCGTTTACATGAGGAAACGGCAGATGTGTTCGGAGAAATCAGTATTTCAGAGCTGGTGCTCGAGCTTACGGGTAATGGTTGTGAGGTGAGGTCCATGCAGGAGCATGATGAGAATCTTGAGAGCTTCTACCGTTCACTCATAGGAGGCAAGGGTCATGCTTAAAATGCTATATGCAGACTTGCATCGCGTTTTTTGCGATAAAAGACTTTTTCCCGCTCTTCCGTTTCTGGTGATTTTTTATGTGCTTTTTGAAGCTTTGGCGCTTCTTGCTATTTCGGCTGCTGTGCATATGAATCCGGGAACTGCCGATGACCAGATAAGTGCGGCTGTAAAGTTTGTTCCGATCCTTCTTTCTTTTGTGATTGGTCTTCACTTTGGTACGGAATATACGGATGGGTGCATTCGCAACAAGCTGATTATAGGGACAAAAAGAAGCAGCATTTTGATTTCGGGAGTTTGCGTAGCCGCATTTCTTGGAGTAATCATCATTTTATGTGCAGAACTGCCTGTCATTCTTTGCGGTTACACGCTGTTTGATGGATTTGTGGTGACACCTGTGCAGATACTTGAAACGACACTGATATATATGGCGGCCGCAGTCTCTTTATCGGTATTTTTTACGGTACTCGTATTTGTATTTGGCAATAATCGTGCAGCATGGATATCGGGACCGGCAGTTTCAACCATATTTTTTGTACTCTCGCTGATAGTGCTTGATAAGCTCTATCCCGACAGCGGAGTGTGCACCTTAAACGGAGCGAGACTTGAGATTTACACTTTTCTTGACCATTATGTCCCTTTCTTCCATCTGATTGGATATCCAAGGTGGGAGCTTGACGGATATATAATCGGAAATGCGGTACTGGTTATCGTTTCTCTGGTGGCAGGACTTGTTCTTTTTGCAAAAAAAGATATTAATTAAAGATTTCGGAGGCATTTTTTAAAATGAATAATCTAATTAAGGCAAATTTTATTCAATGTCATTTAGTTAACCAATTTCAAATTAAAATCCAGTGGTTTTCTTTCAGAGAGAGCCACTGTTTTTTTTCGTCAAAAACTTAAAAAATATTACGAAAATAGTTGACAAGATAGCCAAAATATGTTGCGCGAGCCTTGATTATAAACATTTTTCAAGGAGGCGCCCTATGGCTCAAAATTTTTTATCTGATTTAAAACTGACCCTCGACAACTGTATTGCAGACCTTGATGAGATTCACTTCATGTTCTGCCAAAATCCGGAGGCTGATTTTACAAGAAATCGTAAACTCTCTTTCCATGATTATATTCAGCTCATGCTTCAAATGCAGAGTAAGTCTGTTTCAAATGAAATCCTGGATTTCTTCGAACATTCTCTTTCAGCTCCTACAAAATCTGCTTTTACACAGCAGCGATTCAAACTTCAACCAGAAGGATGGAATTTCCTGTTCCATATATTTGTGGAACAGTGCAGGGAACTGTCTGATCAGCTCTATTGCGGCTATCGCCTTTTAGCATGCGATGGTTCTGATGTCAACATAGCACGCAACCCAGAGGATGAAAGAACTTTTATCCATGAAGGTGAAAAAGGTTACAATGCAATTCACGTCAATGCACTTTATGATATCACTAACCATACATACTGTGATTTTCTGGTTCAGGGCAAAAAGAAGCTTCATGAACGTGCTGCACTAAATTCCATGATTGACCGTTACTCCGATCCTGTACCAGCTATTTTAATGGCAGATCGGGGATATGAAAGCTTCAATGTCTTTGCTCACCTTATTCAAAAAGATATGAAATTTGTTATCCGTATGAAGGACATCAACAGTAATGGCATTCTTTCCACTTACAGTCTTCCTGACAGTGAGTTTGATACCTATATAAGAACTACGCTTACCAGACGACATACGAAGGAAACACTCGAAAATCCGAATACGTATACCATTCTTCAGCCGATTACCGATTTTGATTTCTTTGATGATGGTTGTACTTATTTTGCTATTGAATTTCGCATTGTTCGTATTCTTCTTGATAATGGAACTTACATTTGTATTGCAACCAATCTATCAGAAGAAGAATTTCCTTTGGAAGAGATTAAAAAGCTTTACAGAATGAGATGGAGCGTGGAAACAAGTTTTCGGGAACTGAAATATACGATTGGTCTCGTCAACTGGCACAGTAGCAAGTATGACGGAATTCTTCAAGAAATCAATGCGCGCATGATACTTTATAACTTCTGCGAACTTGTAATCGCTCATGCTGTAGTAAAAACAAGGGACAACACGAAACATACGTATAAAATAAATTTCGCCACTGCAGTCAACATATGCAGAGCATATCTAAAACAGGGCAGTGACGAAATAAAGACCATGCTTCTCATACAAAATCATCTGACACCAGTCAGATGCAACCGTAAATATCCTATCAACCTCCGACCAAAGAGAAATAGGGATTTCATGTATCGAGCGGCTTAAATCTCGTTACCATTATACTTCCTTTTTAGGCAGATTTGCAATCTGTCTATTTGACATACGCCAATATATTTTTGAAACCGTCAGATTTGTTTTCCTGATTCAAATCTCAACCGTTTTCACATGCCTTTTCTTAACTAAACAGATTTTTCAGAGGCTTGTAACCTGTGAGATACCTTTCCTAACAGAAGAAATGCTTATCTAAATGACATTGAAATTTTATTCGTATAATAAAGAATCAATGTCATTTAGTTAACCAATTTCAAATTAAAATCCAGTGGTTTTCTTTCAGAGAGAGCCACTGTTTTTTTTCGTCAAAAACTTAAAAAATATTACGAAAATAGTTGACAAGATAGCCAAAATATGTTGCGCGAGCCTTGATTATAAACATTTTTCAAGGAGGCGCCCTATGGCTCAAAATTTTTTATCTGATTTAAAACTGACCCTCGACAACTGTATTGCAGACCTTGATGAGATTCACTTCATGTTCTGCCAAAATCCGGAGGCTGATTTTACAAGAAATCGTAAACTCTCTTTCCATGATTATATTCAGCTCATGCTTCAAATGCAGAGTAAGTCTGTTTCAAATGAAATCCTGGATTTCTTCGAACATTCTCTTTCAGCTCCTACAAAATCTGCTTTTACACAGCAGCGATTCAAACTTCAACCAGAAGGATGGAATTTCCTGTTCCATATATTTGTGGAACAGTGCAGGGAACTGTCTGATCAGCTCTATTGCGGCTATCGCCTTTTAGCATGCGATGGTTCTGATGTCAACATAGCACGCAACCCAGAGGATGAAAGAACTTTTATCCATGAAGGTGAAAAAGGTTACAATGCAATTCACGTCAATGCACTTTATGATATCACTAACCATACATACTGTGATTTTCTGGTTCAGGGCAAAAAGAAGCTTCATGAACGTGCTGCACTAAATTCCATGATTGACCGTTACTCCGATCCTGTACCAGCTATTTTAATGGCAGATCGGGGATATGAAAGCTTCAATGTCTTTGCTCACCTTATTCAAAAAGATATGAAATTTGTTATCCGTATGAAGGACATCAACAGTAATGGCATTCTTTCCACTTACAGTCTTCCTGACAGTGAGTTTGATACCTATATAAGAACTACGCTTACCAGACGACATACGAAGGAAACACTCGAAAATCCGAATACGTATACCATTCTTCAGCCGATTACCGATTTTGATTTCTTTGATGATGGTTGTACTTATTTTGCTATTGAATTTCGCATTGTTCGTATTCTTCTTGATAATGGAACTTACATTTGTATTGCAACCAATCTATCAGAAGAAGAATTTCCTTTGGAAGAGATTAAAAAGCTTTACAGAATGAGATGGAGCGTGGAAACAAGTTTTCGGGAACTGAAATATACGATTGGTCTCGTCAACTGGCACAGTAGCAAGTATGACGGAATTCTTCAAGAAATCAATGCGCGCATGATACTTTATAACTTCTGCGAACTTGTAATCGCTCATGCTGTAGTAAAAACAAGGGACAACACGAAACATACGTATAAAATAAATTTCGCCACTGCAGTCAACATATGCAGAGCATATCTAAAACAGGGCAGTGACGAAATAAAGACCATGCTTCTCATACAAAATCATCTGACACCAGTCAGATGCAACCGTAAATATCCTATCAACCTCCGACCAAAGAGAAATAGGGATTTCATGTATCGAGCGGCTTAAATCTCGTTACCATTATACTTCCTTTTTAGGCAGATTTGCAATCTGTCTATTTGACATACGCCAATATATTTTTGAAACCGTCAGATTTGTTTTCCTGATTCAAATCTCAACCGTTTTCACATGCCTTTTCTTAACTAAACAGATTTTTCAGAGGCTTGTAACCTGTGAGATACCTTTCCTAACAGAAGAAATGCTTATCTAAATGACATTGAATAAAGAATCCCTTATATGAAATAAGCTGCGTTCTGGCACTTTTAATCACTGCGTGGTTTACAGCCTTTGGGGATAAAATGACAATATTTCATATGGGCACAAAAGAAGAATTTGCAATATTTATAGGTGCGGGCACACTTGCTTTTTCCGCGGTTTTCGTGGCGGGCTTTATGAATTTCGAATATTCCGAAGGTGTAATTCGTAATAAGGTAATTGCAGGCCACAATCAGTGGGAAATTTTTCTTTCGAATGTTGTAAGTCAGATTCAGGTAAACATGTTAATGCTTGGCTTTTGGATTATAGGTGCACTGATGGGTGGGGCACATGTAACACAGCGCTCGTTTTATGCAGTAGTAACAGCACTTTTTTATAACATTGATTTTGTCTGTATTATGGCAGCCTTGGGTATGCGTGTTCGTAATCAGATTTTAGCTTCTTCTATAGGAATCATCGTGTTCTTTATCTTGACAAACGGCTTTTTAATCGGAAATGCGCTTGTTGCCTTTTCGGAAGGAACCGTTCAAAAAGTATTTATAGTTCTTTACAATCTCTCTCCTGCCGGACAGTGGTTTGCCAACAGTTGGTACGGTGTAATGTTAGAAATGAATCCCGGATTTTTTACAAGTGTTCTTTTGGCTTTGATTGTAAGCATTGCAGCAGTTTTGCTTGGTGGAATCAGATTAAATAAAAGAGAATTAAATTAAAAGAGTGGTGAAAAAATGAAAATTGCTTTGGTAATCGCCTTTTTTACATTGGTAGTACTGATTCTTAAAATAACGATATTAAAAGGCAGTATCCGTCAGATTAGGCGGGAATTTAAAGAACGCGATGAGCTAAACAGTAGCGCAAAGATCGGCATTTCTTCTAGAGATACCGATCTTTGCGATTTGACCGATGACCTAAATAAAACATTGGAAAAGATGCGGCAAAAGTATAATCTCTATGTGCAGGGGGATGGCGAGGTGAAACGGACAATTGGCAACGCTTCCCATGACCTTCGAACTCCTTTGACTGCGATTATCGGATATCTTGAGCTTGCCAAAGGGAAAATGCAGGCAGGGGAGGATATTACTTCATATCTTGATATCATAGAAAACCGTGCCCGCTATATGAAGGAGCTTACTGATGAACTGTTTGAATTTTCAGGCGTTATTGGGGATAACGACAGGGAAGAACTTCAGACAGAAGAAATCGAGATTAATCGCGTCCTTGAGGACAGTATTATAGATTATTATTCGGTGCTTTCAGAAAACGGGATAGAGCCGGTGGTGGAAATTACCGAGGAGCCTGTTGTGCGTTCTTTGAACAGGCATGCGCTCGAGAGAATTTTTGCAAATCTTCTCAGCAATGCAGTTAAGTACAGTCAGGGAGATCTAAAGATTACTTTAACGGGGAGCGGAGAAATTACCTTTGAAAACTATGCGCCTAAGATTACTGAAATACAGGTGCAGCAGCTTTTTGACCGATTCTACACTGTCAGAACAGGCAGAAATTCTACAGGCCTTGGGCTTGCAATAGCCAGGAATCTTGTGACGCGGTTAAACGGAACGATTGCTGCAAAACGCATTGAAAAAAAGCTTGTAATCAGGATATCTTTTCCAAAACGGCAGGGAGAATGCTAAAATATAAAAGAAGAAAGTTATGGCAGTTTCACCTTTGCATTTGACAGTAAACCGGAACTTTTATGGGGATTTTGAGCGGAACTGTGTTATCGCGCCATGACAACATGATCACTGCATAGGATGGTGCTCTGCTGAATCATGAATATACAATAAAACTACATATAATAGGTTGAATAAATCCTATTATATATGGTATAATATAGCCGGAAGGAAATGATTTATATAGAGCAGGGAGGTGTTCACATGACGATAGATACCAATACAATGATTTCCATTACGGAAGCAAATCAGAATTTTTCAAAGGTGGCCAGACTCGTTGATGAAAAAGGATCTGCAGTAATATTAAAAAACAATATGCCAAGATATCTTGTGATTGATTTCAGCAAGGCAGATAAGGATGTAACGGCATCCGATGAGGATGTTCTTACTGTTTCGAAAAAGCTGCTGGAACAGAACAAAGAGGCATACGAGGTACTGGCTAAATGATAAAACTGAGCAAAGAGCAGGTCCTGATGCTTCATACTCAGTTAATCAGACAAAGCGGCGGAAGCTGTGGAATTCGGGATGTTAAATTATTAGAGTCAGCATTAGATACACCATTTCAGTCTTTTGGCGGAGAAGAACTTTATCCAACGATTCAGGCAAAAGCAGCAAGACTTGGATACGGATTAATCAGGAACCATTCAATGATTGATGGAAACAAGCGAATAGGAGTACATGTAATGCTTGTATTTCTGGCGTTGAATGGTATTGAACTCAAATATACACAGAAAGAACTTTATGAAGTCATTCTGGCTGTTGCTGCAAGCCAAAAAGAATATGAAGACCTGCTGAAATGGGTATTGAAACATCAAAATTGAATAAAGTGATTACGAAAAGACCGATTGTCAAACGACGACTGGTCTTTTTTTAGTGCACCTAGCGGCGCACATCACTAACGGATGAAAGTTCCGAATCCGACTAGTGTAGTGGCTCGTTCAGGATTAATTTAATCCTGAACTGCCATGAATTTAGGATACAAGGAAACTAACTTTACCCTTGCATCATGTGTTCTGAATTGCCAGTTAACCTTTGCTGCTTCTGTATTACGATTGTTCTCCCAGGCAGATAGTTCTTTACTGAGCTTATCAAGTGAGTCGATTCTTCTTGAAAGACATTGGCGGGTCATGACATTAAGTTCAATCTCAGCAATATCAAGCCAGCTTCCGTGTTTGGGAGTGTAATGAATCTCGAGTTTTTTGATAATACGTCTTGCTTCAGCAGCTGGAAAGGCTTTATACAACGATGCTGGTTTATGAATGTTCAGGTTATCCATAACAAGAATGATTTTATCATCATCCGGATACAGCACATCAACTAAATACTTTATCTGATGAGCCCAATCAATAGCAGTCCTGTGTGGTAAAACATCAACATGGTGTCTCCCTCCCAGGGGTTCTACAAAGGCAAAGATGCTGCAGGTACCTTCACGTACATATTCAGAATCAACTTTTCGATTACTGCCAGGTCTCATGGGAAGTGGTTCGCGTACCTCTCCTAAAAGCTGGTATGGTTTTTCATCCATGCATACTACCGGAATATCTGGATTATACGGAAGTTCATATACATCCAGAACATCTTCCATGCATGCTATGAATTCTGAATCTTCTTTTTTGGGGAGACACCAGTAGTCGTTTTTGTGAGGTCGAAGTTCGTTTTTTTTAGAGTGCGTCGAATAGTCTCTTTATTAACAGCTTCCTCTTCACCCACTTCAACCTTAAGTTCATCAGCAAGAAGGCGAATTGTCCACCTGCTATGGCCTTCCGGAACCGGACCACATGCTAATGCAATAATATGTGCTTCCAGGCGTCCATCTACTTTGCGACGTGCCTGATCGGAATTGGGATTGCGGTTAAGCTTCTTCAGATATGCAATTCCATTTGAATCAAATCCAGCAACGGTATTTGAAATGGTAGCAGGACATACGCCATTGGACTTGGCACATTGTTCATAAGTTGGAACTTTTCCATGTGCTTCATCAAGATCAAGTATAATCTGACAGCGGCATTTTACAGTACGTGATGTTTTCTTGTTACGAACTATATTTTTTAATTCCTGACATTCTTTATCAGACAAAATGATTTTATACTTTTTAGGACGCGGCATACGGAAACTCCGATCGTTTTTCTTTTATTATACCTTATCCTTATTACAATTAATAGTTGAAATATTTCACTAAATATCATCAGGTCACTGCACTAGTAGTGGGAAGGATACAGCAAAGACCAAGGGTGTATCAGTGTAACTTTTTTTGACAAAACTTACGAGAAGATATATATAGAAGGAGACTAGAAAATGGGAAATAATTTATTAGAAAAAAAGTCTACAGCTATAAGTATAAGACTTTCTGATACATAGATGGAAACAATTGATTATGCAAAGGGTGGTAATCCGAGACTTTCAAACACGGATATGATAATGGCTGGGTTAAATCTGCTTAGAGTATTACTTGAAAATGAGAGAGTAAATGACCGTTCTTACGATGAATTAGTGAATGCTCTTATAATTCATGATGATTTAAGACGTTGCATAGCAAAACCGGATAATCCGGCAATTGATAATGAGAAGAATAAGGCCGGGTTAAGTCAATCATTGAAACAAAATGAGCAGAAATCATGGATTTTGCACGCAAGATTATGAATAAATCATAGATGATACTCTCAGTCCTTGTTGGAACTTTCTTCTGGGATTTTGCGGTCAGGGATAGTAATATAAAAATTAAGTACTCAAACTTCGCACATAAATTTTAACTATGCACCTTGAAAATTCAATATCTGGCAGTTATTCAGTTGTCAATGTTTAGTGATTATGCTGCTTTGAGCTGCGTTTTCAACAATGCTGGAATTGCATTCATAAACGCATCCACCAATTCATCGATTTTTTCATCCGATAATTCGCAGTAATCAGCAAGTATAGTTCTGAACATTTGAAGCATCATTTGAAAAGCCTGTATCCATGTGATATCAGACATTTCATCAGAAAAGTGTAAAAACAGTTCCCCAAGTGAGCGGTTGTCACTTGACTCCCGGTTTTCCAGGGAAAGCATCATATAACGCGTAAAAACAACTGCTGTATGTGCAGTCATTGCATCATAGGATAGAGAATTGCATTCTTTGCTTAAACTGAGATAGCTTTTACATACCTTGAAAAAGACTTCAATATCCCAGCGCTTTCCATAGATTCTGATGATTTCAGCTTCATCCAGGCTTATATCTGTAGAAATAAGACAAAGGTATTCTTTTCGCTTATTGCGATTGCGGACATAAACTACTTTAGCCGGAATGATTTCATCATCCTTTACAACATCAACAATAACGGAGAGCAGATATTTTGATTTGCCACGTTTTTTCTTGTTTTTGCTGTAGATTGATATAAGAGACATATCCTCGCCATTGTAACGAAAGAACATTTTGGGTGTTTTCTTAACCATTCCAATGACATCATAACCAATAGATTTTACAGCATGCAGCGTACTTGGTGATGAAAACCAGCTATCAAAAAGAACATGTTTTGCTGGAATTGCCGCCTTCTTGGCTTCACACAGCAGTTTTAGCATAGCATGAGTTCCTTTTTCCATAGATAATTTTCGGCGTTTGTAACCAACTGTTCTTTTATCAACTTGAGCTGCTTCATTAATGCGGTTTCTTTTATTTTCCGATGAGAGAAGTATGCTGTTGATTGGAAGAAATGTACTTCCATCTGACCAACCTAATGTAAGCATTCTAAATCCGAAACGATATTTATGTTTTGCGTGATCAAACACTTTAGCAAGAAGTTCCACCTTTTTAGAACGGTTACGTTCGAACATGGAGTCATCTATGATAAGGACATTCACACGGTCTTCGGAATCCAAAGGAAGAATTTCATCCTTAATAATTCTTGATGCAAGAATAGTTGTAAAGCGGATCCAGTTAACCTGAATCATTTTCATAAAACGATATACAGTATCTTTTGCAAAATTTGGAGTATTACGACCAGTAATCAGGTTCATATACATGCTTCTGTTAGAGAAAATCAACAGAAACATATATTGAAAAATTTCGGTTACTGGAGTTCCTTTTTTCTTATAAGCATTGGATGCTTTTAAAGCTGATGAAATATGGAATCTTATAAAAAATCGTTTGATAGATTTAGAAATCTGTTTATCATTCTGTGTTGCTTGTGTTATACTTTTATTCATAGCATGAGCCTCCGGTTTTTATGATTTGGTGTGGTAACTTAATTATACCAAAACCATAGGTTTCATGCTATTCTTATGCCAGTTATTATTGAATTTTCAAGGTGCATATACACTTATTGAAGTGCGAAGTTTGAGTTAAGTATATGAAAGAGTTGGCTTACATTGTACTTGCTACCGTACTGATTGGAAGATGCGTTATAATAAATTATACTGCTATAGCGATAAGTGCGGTATCAATAGAATTTTGCCAAGAGGATAACTGATGCAACAGCTTAATGCAATTGAAGAAACTTCATATTTGTCTGCAATTAATGCATTGCAATACCGTAAGATCATGCGCATTTTTTATACGGAGTATGAAAGAATGCATTTTCAACTCTATAAAGAGGATATCCTGAAGCAGATACAGGAAGAAGATGCGGCTTACAGCATGGAGCAGCTGAAGCAGGATCTTGAGGCACTTGTAAAATGGAAGAATCTTACACCGATTCAAGATCCGGGACGAGTATATACGATTGCAGACTATAAGAATAAACAGTATCGTTATACGATGTCAGAATATGCTGTCGAAATTGAACGAATGACTGTCCGGTTGGAGAATCTATTTCTGGAATCAGGTAATCTTTCTACCAATTTTTTTGTCCGGCTAGAATCAGGGCTGGAACAGGCCGAAGAAATAAACAATGGCAGTCTGAAGGACATCAATGAGTGGTGGGATCTGATTCAGGAAGATTTTAAACGTCTGAATCAGAATTATCAGGACTACCTGCGAGATTTCTATTCCGGAAAAACAGACAGACTGATGAAATCAGTTGAATTTATCGTACATAAAGATCGATTTATTCAATATCTGACAGAATTTGTGCAGGAACTTCAGCATCACGCCACACGGATCGAGAAAATACTAAAGCGGCAGAATGATGTCATTGAGGGACAGCTTTTAGACAAGGTAATTCAAAGCGAACTGGATATTCCGCATGCTGCACTTGAGAGAGAGGGAAGATCAGAACCGGGCATCAGGGAAAATGTGATCGGAAAATGGGAGTCTTTGAAAAATTGGTTTGTTGATTCGGCTGAGCGTGAGTGTGAGTGCAGGAAAGTACTGAAGATTACAAATGACATTATCAGAAACATCATTCAGAATGCAGCACTGATCGTACAGATACAGAACTGGGGAATCAGCAGAAAAGATGATTACCGAAAGTTCCTGGAACTTTTTCTCTCATGCGGAGATCTTGAGGAAGCCCACAGGTTATCTGCACATGCTTTTGGTATCCAGCAGATAGAGCATTATATGGCGAATGAGACGCGGGATTCCGATGGAATTAGTCAAAGTGTATATGAGGAAGAACCGATGGGGTATCTTCTGAAGCCACATGTTAAGACTTACCGGGAAAAGAAAAAACCGGCAGGGATTTACAGACAAATCCATTGAAAAATACATACAGAAAACGGCTTATCTGACGAAGGTTCAGAAAGAAAAAGAACTCGTTCTTTACTATATTAGGAATCATTATCTGGACTTTGGCGCAATTGATGAAGTGGTGTCAGAGACTGTAAAAAATATTTTTCTACAGTGGATTGCACAGGCCGGCAGCAATTCTGAGAAAAAGGGAAGAACGGAATACGGACAGGAATATATACTGAAGAGAAAAGAAGGTACGTGTGTCCTTCATTGTGAGGATGGAGATTTAACGATGCCGGTTTACGTATTGGAGTTTAAAGATGAATGAGATTCGCACACTGTTAGAGAAAAAATGGATTTGTAAAGATACAGATAAAGATCTTTATTATAGGGTAAAAAAGGATATTCCGTTATTTCAGCAGTTTGTACGGGAACAGTTGGGCTGGAAAATAATTCATACAGAGCATATCCTGAAACTGGAAAAAATACCTTCCCATGCAGAATCCTTTATGGGGATACAGGAGTTTTCGGATATCCGAGATTATTGTATTCTGTGTGTTGTGCTGATGTACCTTGAGGATAAAGAGGAACAGGAGCAGTTCTTACTGTCTGAACTGATTGATTATGTGGAAACTCAGCTGAAATCTTATATGGAGATAGACTGGACTTCTTTTGCCCAGCGAAAATCCCTTGTCCGGGTGCTGCAGTACATGGAGGGACTATGTATGTTGCGGGTTTATGAAGGCAGCAGTGAAGCCTTCGGTCAGGAAAGAGGACAGGAAGTGTTATATGAAAACACAGGCTATTCGAAATATTTCGCTTCGACATTTTCTTATGATATTTCACAGTTTCAGTCATGGTCTGATTTTGAAAGAATTCCGATTGAGGAGCTGAATGCGGATCGCGGTCATGTGAGGATTAATCGTGTTTACCGCCAGCTTGTAACGTCGCCTGCAATGTACTGGGATAATAACGAAGATGCAGACTCCCTGTACCTGAAGAATCAGAGACAGTGGGTGGCAAAAAATCTTGAAGAACAGCTTGGCGGGCGATTGGATATTCACAAAAATATGGCATGTTGGATGGTGGAGGAGATGGATTGCTACGGAAAAGTACATCCGAGGGATGCCATGTTGCCAGAAATCGTTCTGCTGGTCTGCAATGAGATACAGCAGAGATTGGAGCAGCATAGAATCGTAAAAATGGAAAATGAATGTATAGATTTGAAAAAAGGTGCCTTCGAGGAACTGATTTGGGAATGTCGTGAAAAATGGAATACCGGATGGAGCAAGGAATACAGAGAAATGCCGCGAGAACGCTTTATTAAAGCAGTGTTGGATTATATGCGCGACTGGATGATCATCCGGGAATCAGCGGACAAGGTATCTGTCCTTCCGGGTGCCGGCAAAACAAAAGGCTATTATCCTGCAGACTTTAAGGGAGAAGCGGATGAATAATTATTGGAAAATGAACCGTATAGGGTTTGTGAATTTCTGGCTGTATGACGAAGAGATATTTGAGTTTGTGGATGGAAAGCTGTTGCTGAGAGGACAGAACGGATCCGGAAAATCCATTACGACGCAGAGCTTTATTCCGTTTATTCTGGATGGTGACAGAACACCCAGCAGGCTGGATCCCTTTGGATCAAGTGACCGGCGGATGGAGTATTATTTTCTCGGGGAAGACGGAAAAGATGATTCAACAGGTTATCTTTTTCTTGAATTTCAGAAAATGGAAACGAATGAATATCGGACGATTGCAATCGGTCAGAGGGCACGGCGCGGAAAACAGATGGATTTTTGGGGATTTGTGATTCTGGATGGCAGAAGAATCGGTATCGACATTAATGTATATAAAGAAACAGGCAGCACAAAACTCCCGTATGACAGGCAGGAAATGAAAAAAGTATTGGGAGAAGAGACGCCGTTTACGGATGTTCCGGGGGAGTATAAGGCACTGGTTAATAAATATCTGTTTGGATACCAGCGTCCGGAGCAATATGAGCAGTTTATTAAATTACTTGTCAAGGTCAGGGCACCTAAATTATCCAAGGAATTCAAGCCGACAAAAGTGTATGAGATACTGAATGAATCGTTACAGACACTTACGGATGAAGAACTGCGTGCCATGGTTGATGCCATGGAAAAAATGGATGGAATTCAGGAGAATCTGGATCAGCTTCGCAGAACATTCTTAGATGTGAAGGCTATCAGAAACGAGTACTCACGTTACAACAGGTATATGCTTGCCAGAAAAGGAACGGCATATCTGAAAAGTTATGAAACCGTACAGAAGCTGCAGCAAGAATATGATAAAAAAGAACAGGAAATCAGGAACCTGACAGAAGAACGGTCTGAAAAAAAACAGAAAAGAGATGACTGTGAGGATCAGCTGCAGCTGATTGATGTAGAATTGCTGAATCTGGCAGATACGGATATGGAAGAAGCGGATCTGAAACTGGAAAATGCAAGGCATACCAAAGCGGAAGCGCAGATTCAGAAAAAGCAATGGGATAACAGGATTACAGAGTACAGATCTGATATGTTCCAGCTGGATCAGGTGATCAAAAAACTGACGGATGATATCGAAGCTTCCCGACAGGAATATTGTGCACAGAAAGAGGAACTGCAGAATCTGCAGGGAACACTTTGCTGGGAAGGACATGACCAGGCAGTGCAGCTGATACTGCAGGAAAACGCAGAGGTACTGAACACCGTGCTGAACCGGCTGAAAGATTATCAGAACAGGATTGCGGTCGGCAAAGCAGCTATTGAAGCGTATGAGCGTGTCAGAAAAGTACAGGACGAGCTGCTTGAAAAACTGGAAAAGACAAAACATGAAAAGGCAGAGAAAGAGATTGCACTGGAGCAGGAACAGGATGCTGTACTGGAGTGCCAGGATGCGCTGATTGAACAAATCTACAGGCAGCAGAAGGAAAATACCGAGTGGAAGATAGATCATGCGGTTCTTGTTCAGGCAGAAAACAAACTGCGTGCTTATCAGAAGCCAGGTGATGCAGAGGAAATACGGCAGCTGATCAGGGCAGATTTTGAAACCAGGCAGGATACAGTTAGAGCGCTGCAGAATGGAAGCAGCCTTGCATACAGCGAGCAGGAGAAGAAGCTGAATCTGTTCAGGGAAGAATTGGAGCGGAGGCTGGAAGAAAAGGAAGTGGAGCCGAAACGCCGCGAGGAGATTCTAGAATCACGAGCCGCTTTTGATAAGGCAGGAATATCGTGTATTCCGTTTTATAAAGCGGTGGAATTCGCACCGGATATGACAGAGGAAGATAAGGCGAATCTGGAAGCGCAGCTTCAGATGATGGGGATTCTGGATGCGATTGTGATAGAAGAGAAAGATATCAGGCGTGTGCAGACAGAATTCCCGGAGTGGGCTGATACGGTTTTATGCGCAGGTAAAAAAGGAGAATCCGCTTTTGATCGCCTGGTTGTCAGCCGTGAACTGGAAGAATCGTTTCAGGAAGCAGTTGCAAATATTCTGAGCAATATTGAGATACACGATCATGCAGAAAGCAAAATATTTATCGGTAATAACGGCACTTTCAGAAATGGTATCCTTTTCGGTCGTGCGAATACCTCAGGACAAGCGGAATATGTAGGTGTACTTGCCAGAAAAAGGAAAAGGGAACAGATGCTGGCAGAGATCAGAGAACAGATAGAGACGGCAGAGCAGTCCTTTGAGGTATTACGGAAAGAGCGGGAAGAACTGCAGGCGAGGATGCGCAGATTGCAGGAAGAGTATCAGGCGTTTCCACGTTTTACGCAGCTCGATCAGCTGCTTGACAGAATTCATGGCTGCGAGCTTGAACTGCAACTGCTTGAGAAACGACTGCAGGAACGACAGCAGGCATATGATAAATGTACGGATCAGTGTAATATCGGGTGGCAGAAGGTTCTACAGCTTTGCAAACAGCTTCCTTATGGGCGTACACTCCCGGAATACCAGGAAGCGGAACAGACATCGCAGGAGTACACAGAACTCTGGCGTGAGGCTTGCGGAACAGTCCGTGCACTGGAGCGTCAGCTTTCTGATAAGAGCAGGGAGGAGGATGCGGCTGAAAAGGAAGAAGAACAGATGGACGTGGCTTTTCAAGAGCTTCGCCGCTGTGAAAACGCTATCAGGCAGGTTGAACCGGAGATCAGAAAATATGAGGAGTATTTGCATAGAGAGGACATTCGGGAAAAGGCGCAAAGACTTGATGCGTTAAAACAGGATAAGCAGAGCATGGAAAAGTCTCTCCTGGAACTTCGGGAAAGAATCGCGGTAATTGACACAACCTTGGAGCTTACGCAAAAGGGGGAGGAAACACACAAGAATCGGCTGCAGGAAGAAATAGGAAGAGAGACCTTTCTGCAGAAGTATTTTGATGAGGAACTTGATTTGAAACTTGTGATGCAGCGAGAAAACAAAGGGCTTATTTCATGCGCAAAAGAGTCAGAAACGCTCGTAAAGGATGGCGACAGAAACAGAGAACCGGAGGATATTTTAAATTCATTACATCGGGTTTACCAGCAGAACAGCAGTAACCTGACACAGTACGGAACAACGATGGAGGATTGCTTTGAAGGAGAAAATGAACTTCAGGAAACCCGTAAAAGAGTGCGGCTGGTTTCTACCTGGAGTGGGAAAAAGCTGTATCTGGAGGAATTTTACGAAACGATAAAGCAGGCAATTGAAGAGACGGAGCTTCTGATTCAGAAAAAGGACAGAGAGCTTTTTGAGGATATTCTTTCGCAAACGATCGGGCAGCAGTTGACCGAGCGTATTGCAGAGAGCAGGAAATGGGTACAGGATATGTCTGAGCTGATGAAGGGAATGGATACCTCCATGGGGCTAAGTTTTTCCTTGAGTTGGAAGCCGAAGTCAGCAGAGAATGACCAGGAGATCGATACGAGTGATCTGGAACAGATTCTGCTTCGAGACAGGGCACTTTTAACAAATGGAGATATTGCGCGTGTTGCAGCGCATTTCCGCAGCAAGATCAAGACGGAAAAGATGCGTCTCGAGGAAGAAGGCAGTGCCATTAATTATATGGAACTTGTGCGTGATGCACTGGATTATCGGAAGTGGTTTGAATTTCAGATGTTCTACAAACGCAATCAGGAGGACAAGAAGACGCTGACAAATGCGGCATTTAACCGGTTTAGCGGCGGGGAAAAGGCGATGGCAATGTACGTGCCGCTCTTTGCAGCGGTAAATGCCCAGTATAAGAAGGCAAAGAACAAGGATCATCCAAGAATGATCGCATTGGATGAGGCATTTGCAGGAGTAGATGATAAGAATATTAACAGTATGTTCCAGCTGGTATCTACACTGGGCTTTGATTACATTATGAATTCACAGGCTTTGTGGGGATGTTATGAAACGGTAAAGGGATTGAAAATTGCAGATTTGCAGAGACCATCCAACTCACAGGTAGTTAGTGTGATATCTTATATCTGGAATGGTCATGAGAGGATTTTGAATGAAGGATAATGGGGCATGCGCCGACTATTTCAAATCACAGAGCGGATGGAACCGTTTCTTTCTGCTGATGAAGAGTAAGTGGGAATCCCTTGGACGGGTCGGTGGAAAAGTGTGTCTGAAAAAAAGTACACTCCAGGAAAGAACGTCTATCGGACGATTCCTTGGGAGAATTATAGAAGACGAAACAGTCGAAATTTCATTGGCGGAATTTGAAAATGCGTTGAAGAGGACGCGCTTTTCCGAGACTTCATTTACAGAACTGTTGGAAGCCTATTTTGGGAAAAAACTGGTTTCCAAGGCAGAACGGAAGATAACAGAAGAATATCAAAGGGAAGCTTTTTTCAAAAAGGCGGAGGACTGCTTTCGACAAAACAGCGAATCGGGCAGAGATGCCGCAGTATGGATTCATGAGGCATATAAAAGGCAGGAGTATGGCTATTCTCTGATTGTCAGGGAAATGTACACGAATGAGGAGCAGGCATTTTCTCTGCTGGAAAAGACAGGCAGAGCGCTTGGTATTCTCGAAGCACTTTCTTCAGAGAGAGTTGTATGTGGTATCCCGCTTGCTGTTCTTGCAGCGCGGGTTTCAGGAAATCCGCACGATTTGGACAGAGGAACGGTATCAGGTAGACTTTTGATGAATGTTCTGTGCTTTTTGCAGCAGAAGAAGTATCCGGATTCGGCGCTTGCATGGAAACAGCGCCTGGCTGCAGCCAGTGTACTGCCAGATAATATTTCAAGCCAGGTTACGGTATATGGAATTCATCTGGAAAGAGAAAACGGAACTCATCAAGCTGCGGAAGCATTTTGCAGGATGCATGAGCCGTTTGTCCTGACGGCATATAATATCAGCGGGCTGGTGCGCGCCTACGCAGAAGACAGGGATGTTTTTATTGTAGAAAATGAAATGGTATTTGACTATTTGATAGAAGCTGTTCATTCTGCACCGATATCTATTCTCTGCACATCCGGGCAGCTGCATGCAACCGCACTTGAACTGCTCGAACTTCTGGTAAAGGAAAACTGCTGCATTCATTACAGTGGTGACCTGGATCCGGAAGGGATGGGAATTGCCGACCGGTTGTGGCAGAAATATCCGGAACATATACAGATCTGGAGGATGTCGACTGAGGATTATGAAAAATCGGTTTCCCACGAAAAAGTCGGAGACAGAAGTATGACAATGCTGAATCGTCTATGCAATGAAGAATTGAAAAAAACAGCTGAATTATTGAAAAGGGAAAAACATGTTGGGTATCAGGAAAATCTTCTACAGGAATTAAAACAGGATCTGTATGTTCATATAAATTCAAAATAGAGCAGGTATTTGGAATATAGACAGAAAAGAAGAATTTTGATATGCAGCAAAATGATATTAAACTGATCAGGACAGAAATAGTAAAAAAGTGGAAGCAGAATTTGTAAACTGGATATAATTAGTTTTTTTCATAGGAGTCGGTTCAAAAAAATATATCAGCTTATTGAATGATCATGATTGCTATTCCGATACTGATATGCACGTCTATCTTGAAAAGAAGTAAATACCTGGAAAGAGAAATGTATTCTGGCTTAAACTGAAAAAGAATAAATTACTGAACGGTAAATTGCGATTGAATATAATTATTTTTGCTTTATGTGCTAAAAAGCGTCAAAACAATGTTGTTACAGCGTGACGAAAAATGACAAGAAAGTCTCCGGAAAGTATGTAGAATATATAGAATGCGTACCGTACAAAAGTGAACTGCTTTTAACGTAAATATCAATGATGTACACCCAGAAACAAATTTATAGGACAGTATTTAACGACAACAGACATGAGGATGAGAGAAGCGGAATCCGAATGAGAAAAATGACAAGATATCTAAGTTAGTCATTCACAACTTCAATTTAGTCTTTTTATATAAAATGACTAAATTGAAATTGACGTTGACTGAATTGGATGATAGGATTTAATTAAGCCATAAATTCAAAAATGACAAAGTTAAATTTAGAATGAGGAAGTGAAAATGAGATCATACGAGTATGATACTAAATGGCAAAAATTACTGACACCGGAGATTGTTGGCTATCTGACAGCAATTCATGAATATAAGGGAGAACAGCGACTGATTGCGGATAAGCATGCAGATGTATTAAATGATCTGGTAGATATCGCACTGATTCAAAGTACAGAGAGTTCGAATAAAATCGAAGGCATTTATACATCGGATGATCGCTTGAAGAAGATCGTAATGGATAAGACAATACCGAGGAACCGAAATGAGCGCGAAATTGCCGGATATAGAGATGTATTGAATACCATTCATGAAAATAGTGAACATATACCGGTTAGATCAACATTCATTTTGCAGATGCACAGAGATCTATATAAGTTTGAAGATGTTGGGATTGGTGGTGTATTCAAAAGCGTGAATAATGTAATAGAAGAACTGGATACAGCCGGAAATAAGCATATCAGATTCACACCGGTTCCTGCATGGGAGACGCCAGAATCCGTAGAACAATTATGTGATGCATATAACAAGGCCATTAACACTACCAATGTTGATCCGTTGCTCCTTATGCCGATGTTTATTCTGGATTTCCTATGTATTCATCCATTTAGGGATGGAAATGGCAGAATGAGCCGATTGATAACGCTGCTGCTTCTTTACAAATCTGACTTTATTGTTGGAAAATACATCAGTATTGAGCGATTGATTGAAAAGACAAAAAGTTCTTATTATGATGCATTGCAGGAAAGTTCAGAAAAATGGCATGAAAATGAGAACGATTATGCACCGTTTGTAAAATATATGCTTGGTGTAATTGTCGCAGCCTATCGTGATTTCATGGATCGTACCAAGCTAATTGAAGAAAAGAAAATTCCAAAGCCGGATCGTATCGCAGAAGAAATCAAAAACCATATGGGTACAATTACAAAATCAGAGATTAAGATGCTGGTACCGGATGTCAGCCAGACGACAGTACAGCGAACACTGACAGAATTGGTTAAGCAGGAGAAAATAAAGAAAATAGGAGATGGAAGATATACCAAATACGCATGGAACTGGGACAAGGAGAATTGAATAATGATTACAGGAGAATTAAAAAATAGAATAGATAGCCTTTGGGAGATATTTTGGACAGGTGGACTTACCAATCCATTGGATGTAATTGAACAGATGACATATCTGATGTTTATTCATGATCTGGACGATTCAGATAACATTCATGCAAAGGAAAGTGCTATGCTGGGGCTTTCCTACGAGAGCATATTTGCAAAAGAAGTAAAAATTGGGGAGAGAATTATTGACGGAACACAACTGAAATGGTCTGTTTTTCATGATTTTCCTGCAGATAAAATGTATTCCGTAGTACAGGAAATGGTATTCCCATTCATAAAAAATCTTCATGCAAACAAGGACAGTGCATATTCAAAGTACATGAATGATGCAATATTTAAACTACCGACACCGCTAATGCTGTCTAAAGTTGTAGATGCAATGGATGATCTCTATGAGCAGATGAGTAAGCTGAAGGAAACAGATGCCAGAGGCGACGTATATGAGTATCTGCTTTCGAAACTTTCGACAGCAGGGGTAAATGGACAGTTCCGAACACCACGACATATCATTAAGATGATGGTTGAGTTGATGGAGCCTACAGCAGATGATGTGATCTGTGATCCTTCCTGCGGTACGGCGGGATTTCTGGTAGAGGCAGGGGAGTATTTAAAGAAGAACAGAAAAGAAGAAATCTTTTACGATAAAGTAAAACGAGTTCATTATATGAACCATATGTTCCATGGCTTTGATATGGATAGGACCATGCTTCGTATTGGGGCTATGAATATGATGACGCATGGTGTAGAGAGCCCCTTTATTGAGTACAGAGATAGCTTGTCTGATCAGAATTTAGACAGAGAAAAGTATTCTCTGATTCTTGCAAATCCGCCATTTAAGGGTAGCCTTGATTACGATATTGTATCGGCGGATCTTCTGAAAGTATGCAAGACAAAGAAAACAGAACTATTATTCCTGACGCTATTCGTGCGCATGCTGAAAATTGGCGGAAGATGTGCGTGTATAGTTCCGGATGGAGTTCTCTTTGGGTCTTCAAATGCACATAGAGCGATCAGAAAAGAACTGATTGAAAATCAAAGACTGGAGGCTGTGATTTCCATGCCTTCCGGCGTTTTCAAACCGTATGCCGGAGTGTCAACCGGAATATTGATCTTCACAAAGACCAATCATGGAGGAACCGATAATGTATGGTTCTATGATATGCAGGCAGATGGGCTCAGCTTGGATGATAAGAGAGCAGTAACAGCAGAAAATGACATACCGGATATTATCGAGCGTTTTCATCATCGTGAAAATGAGGGAGAACGGGCGAGAACCGACAAGTCTTTCATGGTTTCGAAGCAAGAGATTGTAGATAATGAATATGATCTCTCAATCAATAAATACAAGAAGACAGAGTATAAAGCAGTAGAGTACCCGCCGACAGAAGAAATCATGGAAAAGATTATGGAATTGGATGAAGAAGCAACCAAAGAACTTGGTAAGCTGCAGAAGATGCTGGAAAACTAGGAAAGGAAAGCAAATTCAGATTTGTGAGGATGAGATGAAGCATAAAATCTGCATAAGTGATATAGCAAAGTATTCCAAAGGAAAGCAAATCAATGGAGATGAATTACTTGAAGATGGAAAATATGATTATTTAAATGGTGGTATTAATCCTTCTGGAAAATGGTCAGAATATAATGTTGGTGCGGATACTGTAACAATAAGCGAGGGTGGAAACTCGAGTGGATATGTAAATTATATGCCTGAACCGTTTTGGTGCGGAGCTCATTGCTACTATTTGTACGATATTAAGGGTGAAGCTAAATATTTATATTATGCGCTGAAAAGTCAACAGGAACGATTGATGGGTATTCGTTCGGGGGCATGTATGCCTAATATAAAAAAGTCAGATCTAGGATTATTTGAACTTTATTATGATGAGAATACAAGTACACAGAATGAGGTTATTGATAGATTACATGCCGTAGAGAATGTTATAGAATCACGAAAAAATGAGCTTGAACTATTAGATCAGTTAATCAAAGCCCGATTTGTCGAGCTGTTTGGTACATTGGATAATCCATCAAGAAGTTTCAAATATGATACGTTGAAAAATCTTTGTTATAAGATAACAGATGGAAAGCATGGTGGATGTACGCCAGAGGAAGGGACGGAACGCTATTTTGTAGGTGCTAGAGAAATATTTGATGATAGAGTGAATTATGATACCGCGCCAGAGATAAATGTAGATGAATTCGAGAAAGATTATAAACGTTGTAATGTTGAAAAAGGTGATTTTCTGATAGTTAATACTGGCGCAACTATTGGAAAAGCAGTTATTGCGACAGATGATAGAACTGAGCATACCTTACTTCAAAAGAGTGTTGCCTTGTTGAAAGTTAAGCCTGAAGTATTGAATCCAGTTTTTCTTAAATATTGCTACAGGGTAAATGAAAGAATGTATAAGGTGGAAAGCGCTTCAGCCCAACCCAATTTACTTCTTTCAAAAATGAATGCAACGAAGATATATGTACCTGAATTGACTTTGCAGACTCAGTTTGCAGATTTCGTAGTTCAGGTCGACAAATCAAAATTAGCAATACAAAAGTCTTTGGATGAGACGCATTTGCTGTTTGATTCGCTTATGCAAAAATATTTTGAGTAAGGAGTAATTGTAGCTTTTTATAGTAAGAGGCATCAAATTATTATCCATTTTATAATATTAGATACATTAAAATCATAGAAAAGGAGCCGTGCCATGTATAACTATTTTAATGATAGAATGTTTAATCAACAATACATTAATCCAACATATTTTGGAACAATACAACCATTATCTCAGGAACAAATACAAGATCAAAAAGTATGTAAAGCAGTAAATGCGATGCATGATTTATGTGAAGCAGTTAATGGCATGGATGAAGTACATCAGAAGCAAGCTTTTTTGGCATGTTTAACAGAAATGGCAATGCAACTTGGCTGGTAATAATAGTTGTAAATGAGGTGATAATATGACCAACTTTGATTATCTGAAATCTGATCCACAATTCAACACTTTCGTTGATGTTGCAATATCTGCAGAGAAAATCATTCATATTGATCCTGAGGCAAGCATAATCAATTGCCGCAGGTCTATGGAGTTTGCTATTAAGTGGATGTATTCAGTAGATAAGTCGCTTATTGTGCCTTATCAGGATAATCTGGTTAGTCTGATACATACAGATGAATTCAGGGATATTGTGAATGACGATTTGTGGCATAGATTGGATTTCATACGTCGTATGGGAAATAATGCAGCGCATACGGGTAAGAAGGTCACTTTTGATCAGGCATCCTTATGTTTGCAGGATCTTTTCATTTTCCTTGATTTCATTGCATATTGCTATTCGAACAATTATAAACAGAGAGATTTTGATCCATTCCTTCTTGATCAGCAAAAGGAAGAAGCAAAACCGGATACCGGAGCAGAAGCAGTGGACATTGACCTGGAAGCACTGATTGCCGAGAACAAGGCACTGAAGGAAAAATTGACCAGTAGGCGTGAGGCACAGGCACCGGAATATGTTTCAAAACCGCTTGATTTGTCGGAATACAAGACAAGGAAAATATATATTGATTCTATGCTGCTAGATGCAGGCTGGACAGAGGGGAAAGACTGGATCAATGAAGTGGAAATGCCTGGCATGCCGAACAGATCTGAAGTTGGTTATGTGGATTATGTTTTATATGATGATTCACACAGACCGTTGGCAGTGATTGAAGCAAAGAAAACCTGTGTGGATGTATCCAAAGGACGGCAGCAGGCAAAGCTGTATACAGATTTGTTAGAGCAGAAGTATGGCCGTAGACCGGTGGTATTTCTGACAAATGGATTCGAGACAAGAATTGTTGATGGCCAGTATCCGGAAAGAAAATGTGCAGCCATTTATTCTAAGCGGGATTTGGAAAAATGGTTTAATTTACTTACCATGCGGACCAGTCTTCATAATATCAGTATCGATAAAAGTATTGCAGGCAGATATTATCAGGAAGCAGCAATAAAGGCAGTTTGCAGCTCTTTTGATGATAAGAATAAGAGAAAAGCGCTCCTGGTCATGGCAACCGGATCAGGAAAAACCAGAACGGTAATTGAATTGTGCAATGTACTTTTAAGCAGAGGATGGACAAAAAATATACTTTTTCTCGCAGATCGGAATTCTCTTGTTATACAGGCAAAGAGAAATTTTGTGAATCTGCTTCCAAACCTTTCCTGCAGTAACTTATGTGAAGATAAGAGTGACTACAATGCGCATTGCATTTTTTCTACTTATCAGACGATGATCCATCTGATTGATGAGACAAAAGATGATGAGGGGAAGGTCTTTTCCTGCGGTCATTTTGACTTGGTAATTTGTGATGAAGCACATCGGTCGATTTATAATAAATATCGTGATATTTTCAATTACTTTGATGCACCGCTTGTCGGACTTACGGCAACTCCAAAGGATGAGATCGATAAGAATACATACTCCATATTTGAACTGGAGAGCGGTGTGCCTACCTATGGCTATGAACTGGCGCAGGCAGTAAAGGACGGCTATCTTGTTGATTTTCAGTCAGTGGAAACGACACTGAAGTTCATTGAGCAGGGAATTGTGTATGATGAACTGTCTGAGGAAGACAAGCAAGAGTATGAGAAAACCTTCGAGGAAGAAGACGGAGAAGTTCCGGAAGCTATCAGATCATCAGCGTTGAATACTTGGATTTTTAACGATGATACCATTAAAAAGGTATTGAATATTGTGATGACCAAGGGTATCAAGATTTGTTATGGTGAGACAATCGGGAAGACGATTATTTTTGCTAAGAATCATGACCATGCTGAAAAAATTCTGCAGATATTTCATAAAGAGTACCCACATTTACCGGACGATTTTGCAAAGGTCATTGATAATCGTATTAACTACGCACAGAGTGCAATAGACGAATTCTCAGACGCAAAAAAGCTTCCGCAGATTGCGATATCTGTTGATATGCTTGATACCGGTATTGATGTGCCGGAAGTATTGAATCTTGTATTCTTTAAGAAGGTTATGAGCAAGGCGAAATTTTGGCAGATGATTGGACGTGGTACGAGACTTTGCTCGGGACTCTGTGATGGAAATGCCAAAGACAAGTTTTATATCTTTGATTTTTGTGGGAACTTTGAATTTTTCCGAATGAGTAATGGCAAGCCTACGGCGAATATGATTGCCTTGCAGGGAGCGATTTTTAATCTGGAATTTCAAATTGCATATAAATTGCAGGGTATGGATTATCAGACAGACCGGTTAATCGCATATCGGAATAAGCTTGTTGAACTGATGACAGGCAAGGTAAAAGAGCTGAACCGGGAGAACTTTACAGTTCATCAGCATCTGAAATATGTGGATGCATACGCTGCAGAAACAAACTATCATGCATTGTCATATGAAGACACATTGGTTGTAGGAGAGGAGGTAGCGCCGCTCATTTTACCAGATGGAGATGATGCTAGTGCTGTGAGGTTTGATGCACTGATGTATGGCATTGAACTGGCATACCTGGTTGGGAAAAAATACACGAAAGCAAGATCTGATCTTCTGAAAAGGGTGAATGGAATAGCTAGTGTCGCCAATATTCCGGAGATTCAAGCAAAAACAGAGCTGATACAGAAAATCATTCATACGGATTATCTTGAAAAGGCAGGGATCAATGAGTTTGAAAATATCAGAGAAGAACTGCGAAACCTGATGAAATATATTCCACACATTTCGGTTCGGTATGATACAGATTTTACAGATGATATTTTGAATACAAAGTGGAGAGAATCGGAACTGGAAAGTGATGAACTGGAGAATTATAAAGCAAAAGCAGAGTATTATGTCAGACAGCATCAAGACAACATTGCTATTGCAAGGCTTAAAACAAATAAGCCGTTGACGGAATCAGATATGAAGAACCTTGAAGAAATTCTCTGGAATGAAATCGGAACGAAGGAAGAGTATAGGCAGGAGTTCGGAGAAAAGCCACTAGGCGAATTTGTCCGGGAAATTGTTGGACTGGATATGAATGCGGCGAAAGAAGCTTTTTCAGAATATCTTGATGGAGCATATCTTGACAGCAGGCAGATTTATTTTGTGAACCAGATCGTGGAATATATCGTGCATAATGGAATGATGAAGGATCTATCCGTATTGCAGGACTCACCATTCACAGATCGGGGCAGTGTAGTGGATATTTTTACGGATTTGAATGTTTGGATGGGGATAAAGAAGGTTATTGAACAGATTAATGCAAATGCGGTGGCGTAATAAGATGACGGAAGAATGGTGAAGTGCAATTATCCTATATTTCTATTTCGAATTATAGGAGTATAACGGACGCATATAAACTTGAAAACAGAATAATGAAAATGAGCAAAATGGTTAGTATTGGATCAGATGCTAAAAGAGAAATTGATGATATTGAATTATCTAGATATGCTTGCTATCTAATAGTAATGAATGGTGATTCAAGAAAAGAAGTAATTGCTATTGGGCAAATATATTTTACCATAAAATAAGACAGCAGGAACTTATTGATGATTATGAAAGTTTAGATGAAGATCAAAAGAGAGTTGCTATTCGCAATGAAATGAAAATGCATAATAAGTCATTGGCGGAAGCAGTACAAATGGCAGGAATTATTGAACCACAAGAGTATGCTATTTTTCAAAACAGAGGCTTTCAGGGACTATACGGGGGATTAGGTGCAAAGGATATTCAAAGTAGTAAAGCTTTAAAAAAGGGACAACAAATTCTGGATTATATGGGAAGTACAGAGCTCGTAGCAAATCTTTTCCGAGCAACTTAAACAGATGAAAAATTAAGACGTGAAAATATAAAAGGTAAAAAAGAAGCTGGCAATGCACATTTTGAAGTAGGAGCAAGAGTTCGACAAACGATCAAAGAACTTGGTGGAACAATGCCTGAAGATTTACCTACGCCTAATAAAAGTGTAAAGCAAATTGAAAAAGAAGAAGCAAAACGATTAGAAAAATAAAATGGTAGTGACGAATTATTTTCGTGTAAAGTTTCGAGTAGCTATATTGGTTTATTGTGAAGATTCAGTAAAAGATATAATGAGATCATGGAATTCCTTACAAAAAGCGAATAAAGGGAGAATGTTAAAATGGAGCATCATGCGCTAGATCCATATCCAATTCCCAAAGAAGAGTTTCCAATGTATATTAATGAACCATGGTTGATTGATAAATCACTTTCTGAACTGGATGTCCAAAAAGAACCGGAAAACGAAGAAGACAACCTGAGAATATATGTACCAATTGATCTGAATAAAAACGCCATTTTGAGACGATTGAATCGAATCATTGTTGATTATGAAGAAGCAAACGAAAAGAATGAGTCAGATTTTCGATTAGATGTAGATATGCTGATTGCTCAGATAGAGATTTATGATCAATGGTGGTACGTGAGGAACATGCCAGAGAAAGGAAGGCATAGCCTTGAAACGATTAAACTGGTAAAAAAGTTTATATTAGATCTTGAACAGATACCAGACGGAGGGGCAGAATGTTTTCCTTTTGAGACAATTGATGAATTGAAAGAAGAGTATTTAGCAGATTGAGCGTACAATACCGTATGAAGAAGTATATATCAACTGTGTAGAAGTAAATGTTATTGGTTTCTAACACGGTGGAATTTACCAATTCGTTTCAGGTGATATTGCGATAAGAGAAAATCACATTGACTATGGAAACTTTTGTTTGAATATAATAATTGCAACAGAACCCAATGCGACTCTCGACGATGCGGACGTTGGGTCTTTTATTTTATCAGTTAGTTATAACGAATGAGAAGAAATTTGAATGAAAGAGAGAAATCACTTAATGAAACCTATGTTGACAGAAGAACAATTGGTTACTCATTTAAAAGATAAAGGGGTTACCTTTCAACTTTATACTGAGAGTGATGCTGTAGATTATTTACGAAATAACAATAATTACTATAAATTGGCATCTTACAGAAAGAATTATGACAAATATCAAGGTGGAGAAAGTGCTGGGAAATATATTGGACTAGATTTTGGTTATTTACGGGATTTGGCCATTATAGATATGAAACTACGATATTCGCTTATTCAGATGGCTTTAGATATTGAACATTATGCAAAGATGAATATTCTTCGACAAATAGAATACTTTCAAGAAGACGGATACTCAATATGTGATGATTTTTTCAACTCATTAGAAGAAAATCAACAAAAACTTTTAATGAATGAAATCGAAAGAAGTAGGAATACTATTTATTGTGGAGATATGTTTGCTAAGTATCCAAATCATTTCCCAGTATGGGTGTTTCTAGAATTAATTCCATTTGGACGTATGTTATCGTTTTATGGATTTTGTGCGAAGCGATTCAATTCTCAAAAAATGAAAACGCAATTTTATATGTTGTTGTCTTGTAAAGATGTCAGAAATGCAGCAGCACATAGCAGTTGTATTATCAATGATTTGCACATCAATACACAACAACGGGAACCACAGTATATTATAATGAATAAACTTTCAAAAATTAAGGAGATATCGAAAGATTCACGAGAGAAGAGAATGAGTAATGCAAGAATGCAAGAAATTGTAACTCTACTATATGTTCATAATGATATTGTCACAAGTAGGGGTATGCATTCGAAAGCGATGGAGTTGCTTGACGATTTTAAAATTCGAATGATAAAGAACAATGACTATTATCAAACAAATAATTTGATAACTGCGAACTTCAACTTTTTGAAAACGGTAATTGACAAATGGTATGAGAAGAAGTAAAATGAACCTACACAGAAAAATGATTACGTCATTTTATATGGGCCGTGCGAATAGCATGGCCCTAATTTTTTTGTATGGCTATCTTTTAGAAAACCATCTGCTGCGCAAGCAATGTTGTCAACTTAAGAAAATTTGTAAAAATTACCTGACAAGTAAATCGAAAAATGGCACTTCGCATTTTATAATACAACTAAACGCGAGGTGCTCTATGAATTTTTCAAAAACAATTACGAATTGTGGTTGGTAGAAATTGGTTTTTATTTATAGAAATAAGCAGCACAACTTGTCACAAGACTGCAATCATACAAATCGATAATCGTAGATAATTTATAAGATCTGATAGAAAGTGCACAAAGCAAATAAATGAGAACCATAAAGTCATATCGTGATCTACAACGAATCATATCAGAAAATGAATCCCTGCTGGTGTATCTGACAGCGCCGGACTGCAGTGTGTGCCATGCGGACATGCCCAGAGTAGAACGATTGGTGGAAGAAATGGATTTTCCATCTGTGCAGATTGATATTGCAGAAGTTCCTGAGGCGGCTGGACAGTTAACGGTATTTACAGTTCCTGTGACACTGCTTTTTTATAGGGGAAGAGAGTATCACAGGGAAGCCAGAATGATAGATTTTAATATGCTAAAGAAGCGGATGTTGGAGTTGAAGGGGTGAAAAAGCTGATCATTTTTATGCATTAGTGCCCGGATTTGCGGTATTGACTTGGGGTTAACATAAAGACCTCCTTAAATTTGCGGCAGAAGTAGCCATCATTATGAAAACCGGTGTTCTGTGCGATACAGGAAATTGTGTTTTCTGTTGTATCGAGCAGCTGCGCTGCTTTTTTTAATTTGTAGTGAAGTAAATAGTCGATCGGTGTCATATGAACATATTTATGAAAGAGATTCAGGATACTGCTTTTACTGAGAGAGACCAGCTGTGTGAGCTCTTCAAGCGTAGGGTTGTCCTGATAGTGATCATGAATATATTGCAGTAGAATCTCCAGTCGTGCCTGATCCTTTATATCGGTGATACCTTTTTGCCCGGATGATATGGGATCTATATTTTCATACATAATCTGCCAGATTCGTAAAAGAAACTGTATTGTCTGCAGTTCACAGGAATCTGATTCTTCCTGTAGTGAAAACAGTGAATTGAGAATATCGAGAATTTCTTTTTGCCAGGGTATGCCAGGGCTGAATACCTGACAGTCTATGGAAGAGAGAATAGGCTGCATATATTTCTGATAAATTAAACTTTCTTTAGAAGCCAATAATAAAGGTGAAAATACAATATTGGGGATGATCGTAGATTCAGCAGATTCAAATCGATGAATCACCTGTGTATTGATAAATATACCATTTCCCTGTGTAAGAATATATTTACTGTTGCCTGCAGAAATGACTGCAGTTCCTTTTCTGACTGTCAGACGGCACATTGTGGGAGGTGTGAACAGCACTTTATTGTAGGTGCTTTCACATCCCCGACTGTGCGGTTTGGTAGGTAACTGCAAACTCTCAGAGGAATCACCGCACACTGTCGTAGTCTTATCTGAGGAGCAGTTTTTCTGCTTTTCAGATAAGGCCATGACCACGGTTGTGATCACAGCCTTGAACATTGAAAACTAAAGATTTCATCAATAAAGTCCCTGATTCTCAACAGCATCGTGGATGACATCAGCATTGATTACTGCTTTTTCTAACTGAGAACCAATCATAAGTGCGTCGGTCATGAGATTATCAATCAGACGAGGATTTCCCTGGGTATAACTATGAACTGCTGATAGTGCAGCGGTATCAATAATCGAATCAGCGGCACCGGCCAGATGGAGTTTATGAAGAACATATTTTCCAACTTCATCATCAGAGAGACCATTATAGTTGTAATGAACAGTGATTCGTTGACGAAGTGCCTCATGGACTGGTTTGCGAAGAGTATCATTCAGGTGCGATTCTCCACAGAGAATCATAGTGAAGTAGTTTACAGAATCATAACCGTAATTCATCAGCATCTTTATGTCATTGAGAATGCCGGTATTCAGGTATTGTGCTTCATCAATTGCAAGCAGTAATGGCTGTCGCTTCTCTTTATAAAGATATGTGATCTGCTCACGTATGGCTGCAAACATCGCAGGCTTTCCCCCTTTTTCACTGACTCCAAGTATGGAACAGAGCTGTTTGTAAAAATCAGCAACACTAATGGTGGAAAGGCACATGTATTCCATGTGATATAAGCTTGGGTTCAGGCTGGATGCAAAGCACCGGAGTGCGTAAGATTTACCCATACCCGGTCTGGCAGTGAATACGCCAATTCCACGGATTTCTTTTAGGTAATTCAGACGATGGATCATTTCGGTGAAGTCGTTTGAAACAAAGTGATCTTTTTCATGGATCTGCTGTTTATCAAAGGGATTGTAAGATAGCCCATAAAAAGAGTTGAACATTAGCGGGTCCCTCCGATCTTAGAGTAGTCGATAGCTGGCTTTGTATTATTACGTTTGGTGTGGGCATTTTCATTGCGGTTCGTTGTTCGTATTGGAAATTTTGTATTATCCATCAGGATATATGCGGCATCCATGTCATCAGGAAGAAAACGGATATCCACCTTGGCAGAGATGAACTGCATTGGAACATCGTAGCAGACGTTGTCAATGGTAATCGTAGAATCCTTGCGGACTTTACGAGTAATGCGGTTATAGAAACAATCATCAAGCCATTCGCGAGATTGCGGACACTGAGGATGATCCTTTGAATTGTGGAAGCGTTCCATAGGAGTTGCATCAATTCCGCGGTGAAATGTCGTGTTGTAAGAGCGCATGTAGTCCTTCAACATCTCATTGAACTGGGCAAGAGAAGTGATCTTGCTGATATCAAGGGTATATAACCATCTTTCTTTTAACGTTCTGAAATGGCGTTCTACCTTGCCTTTACTGGCCCCATCTCTTATTTTAGTGTGTAAAAGCAAAACGCCTAAGGATACACAGATCATGGAAAGCTGCTCATTACTGTAACTACAGCCGTTATCGACATAAAGTTTATCTGGAATTCCGTAGGTGGAAACGGCCTGTTTTAGGACTTTCTGAAAGTTGTAGGCATTATCGTTGTAGAAAAGTTCACCGCCAACTAAGAGGCGGGAATGATCATCGATAATCATGATGCAGTATACGCGTCTTGTTTTGCCATCTTCTGTAATGTATGGAAGATAGCAGGTATCAGCCTGCCAGATCTTACCGAATTCGTCTTCTTCATAGGCTTTACGGTCTCTAAGGTTGGGATCTCTTGCAGATTTCAGATCATTGTTCTTAACGAATCGCTGGACGGAGTCAACACTGACGGATGCAGAAAGAAATGATTCACGAATCAGGTAATCATGGATTTGAGTTGCGTTCATACGAGGATGTTCCTGTTTGACACGATAGATTTCGTTAATAGCCTCATCATTTAAGGCACGCGAAATACCTTTATCAGATCTGGTTGTTGGTATCAGTGCATCAAGTCCACCGCGAAGATACAGAGACTTCCATTTTTCAAGAGTCTTGTAACTGTATTGGACGACGGTTCCATTAGGAAGAGTCAGCGGATGTTCGGTTACACGCTTATAGTAAGCCGTTGCAGAGACGTCAGGAAAAAGCCCCTGAATCACAGGAGCTATCATGGCGAAGCGGAACTGAGCTACCAGCGCATCATTTTTTGTTGTTTCGGTTTCTTTACTCATAAAACAGAGCCCTCCTTAAGTGTTTTCTACATGATAAGGGGGAAAAGTGCATTGCACCATTCATCAGTCGTGTGGTCACCAGATATCGTAATCAGGAGAAAAGGCGTGCTGATGGTATCGTGCGTTTGCAGGTCTCTTTAAGATAGGATTCCGATGCGACTGAAGAAATGTATGTGACATATGGAGAGTAAATTCCTGAGAAAATGAGGAGAACTTATCCTTGCTACATAGGCGTTTCAGCAAGGCAAGGTCAGAGGTTTCAGAATCATTTAAAAGCCCAAGCCATTGCTCTTTATGCAGCTTCCAAAGAGAGATCCATTTGCGGAGCTGGTTTTCAGATATATTATATCGTTCACAGATCTGTTCAACTGTATGAAGATGGGCGAAGAACTCAGCAAGGACGCGAAGAACGAAGAACAGGCCATAGCTGGAATAAGGAATGATAATGTCTGGCAGAACAGCATGTGCATGCTCGCAGTTGTCACAGAATACACGCATGATGCAGAGGTTATCCTTGACCAGGTGACCATAGCGAAAGTCGATGATATTTCTGCCGTAGTAGTCATGGATATGGCAAGTACCCTTCGCTTCACAGACCGGACAGGGTTCAAGTTGAGGTATGAATTGATCCATGAATGCATTAAAAATGGACTTTGATGAAATTTTTATACGAATTAACTTGCAAAAAAGTGAGTTTTTTCTTATCATAACAGTGGTTGCGCATGACGCCTTACTAGTGGGACTTGATCCCGGACTTGGCACAGCGACTTTGTTGAGAGAAGGAACGAACTTTGGTCGGGGCTGTTCTTTCTCTTTTTTTATTGCTACGAAAAGAATATACAGAAATCAATGAGAATGGTCAATATCAGCAACGAAAAAAGCATGCAGTCATACACGGCACGCTGTAGTAGATATAAAAATAAATATACGAATTTAGTTTGCGGCAAAACTGCAGTAGGTAGGAACTATAATTTGCCGCGTGACATTCTGACAAAGACAAATTCAAGTTCCGGATGCCAATGCCAGTCAATACAGTGAAAATCAAATTTCCAGATATCTTCCAGATAATATTGAAAAGGATATTTTTCATTGCCGTGAGAAGTACTTTCACGGCTGTTTTCATCTGTTTGTACTTTGGGGTAGGAATTGCTCCCTCTCACATCGGACATAGAATACCTCTTACGATATTGTGTAATAATAGTATGATATTATGCATTGAACAGTTAGCACCGCTGGAATATAGTTTAATAAATTATAAAGAAAGCGGGTATGGAAATCAATATGAAAAAGAATTATAAGAAAACACTGAATGCATGCTATCTTGGATTTATTACACAGGCAATTTCAGCAAATTTTGCACCGCTTTTGTTTCTGATGTTTCATAAAATATATGCTATTCCGCTCGGAAAAATCGCACTTATTTCAACAACGTTCTTTTTTACGCAGCTTTTAGTGGATGTTTTTTGCGCAAAATTTGTAGACAGGATAGGTTACCGGAGAAGTGTTGTGATATCAGAGATCTGTTCAGCAGCAGGGCTGGTCGGACTGGCTTTTTTGCCGGGGATAACCAAAGATCCTTTTGCAGGAATCATCATGAGTGTGGTGGTATATGCGATTGGAAGCGGTCTGATTGAAGTCCTTTGCAGTCCGATTGTGGAGGCCTGTCCTTTTGAAAATAAAAGTTCTGTTATGAGCCTGTTACATTCCTTTTACTGCTGGGGAACGGTAGGCGTGGTTGTTCTCTCAACCGCCTTCTTTGCAGTATTTTCCATTGATCATTGGAAATGGCTTGCATGTATATGGGCACTTGTACCGCTTTACAATGTTTATAATTTTATGACCTGTCCCATTGAGACTCTGGTTGCAGACAAAGATGCAATGGGAATCAGGGGACTTTTTAAGGTCCCGATGTTCTGGACAGCGATCATTCTGATGGTATGTGCGGGGGCAGCAGAACTTTCGATGGCACAGTGGGCATCTGCATATGCGGAATTGGCGATCGGTCTGCCAAAGGTAATCGGGGATCTGGCAGGACCATGCATGTTTGCTGTGATGATGGGAATCAGCCGTTCCATTTACGGAAAATACGGCGAGAAAATGAATCTTATGAAATTTATGTTCTTTTCAGGGACGCTGTGTCTGGTATGTTATCTGATGGCAGCATTGTCAGAGAATGCAGTGATCGGTCTTGCGGGCTGTGTCATCTGTGGATTTTCAGTCGGCATCATGTGGCCCGGAACGATCAGTATTTCATCAAGGCAATTACCAACAGGTGGAACCGCCATGTTTGCACTTTTGGCAATGGCAGGAGACTTAGGCGGAGCCTTTGGACCAAGCCTGGTTGGAAATATCACGCAGAGGGCACATGATAATCTACATGCAGGAATGCTTGCAGGATGCATTTTCCCAATGGTTCTGCTCATTTCACTTGCTGCGATGAAGATGAGTCAGCGTAAAAAACGTCCTGTAAAATAGAAATGTAAATGGTAATGTTCAATTAAGGATACTCTGGTGAAGGCTCTATTTTTCATATAAAAGAGCAATTTCCTGTATCCTTTTTTTCATTTCGGTGCGTATTTGCAATGGCTCCAGGCATTCGCAGTTATTTCCAAAACTGAGAAGAATATCATAATAATAATCGTTTTCTATAAAAGGAAAGGTTACGATGTAATGCGCTTCACCATCAGGTACAAGGTCATCGTAAGTGCAATAATCAAGGATTCTTTCCAGAATAGACTTGTGGATGCGCAGCTGAATCTTTTTCTGCATCGGTTCCAGAATATCTGTAAAATCCAAAATGGGTTTTTCAAAATTTCCGGGGGTGAATGTCGCATCTTCCATCTGCAGATCTTTCATGCGGGATAACCTGAATAAACGAAAATCCCTGCGTATATGGCAATATCCATACAAATACCAGTGGTTACCTTTTAGTACGAGCTGACAGGGTTCCACTGTTCGCACGGTATGATTGCTGTGGTCATCAATGTATTCAAAAGAGAGCTGTCTGCACAGCTGCAGTGCATTCTGAATGATTTTCAGATACGGCTGGATATTGCGATTACCCATCCAGGGAGTCAGATCGATACAGATCTGGTTTACTTTCATTTCAATATCTTTTGCCTTTTCGGCAGGGATAAAGCTTTTTATCTTTGCCAGTGTATTTGGCAGTTCATCTCCGCGTATGATATCAGACAGATTGGTAAGCCCCGCGAGGATGGCAGAGAGGTTTGCAGTTGAAAAAATATTTTTATCAAGTTTATATTGCGGCATAATTTCAAAGCCGCCGCCTACGCCGGGGGTGGAGCGAACCGGAATACCGGACATATTGATTGCATCAATATCACGGTAGATAGTGCGCGGAGAGACTTCAAACATCTCAGCGAGCGCCTGTGCATCAATTCGTTTTTTATCAAGAAGTACGAATATAATACTCACCAGCCGATCTGTTTTCATTGGATATTTGCCTCCTCAATCTTTTTTACTGCGAATTGTTGCCATAATGTTGTCAACAATTACATGCTACGATAAGCCGGTCAGAAATACAATGAAAAGAGGAGAAAAGAGATGGTTGAAATTTATGTTTATGTGTTGGATACGCTGGCGGACTGGGAACTGGGATACGTGACTTCAGAGCTGAATTCCGGCAGATTTTTCAGAAAAGACGCGCCGCAGATTGCAATGAAAACAGTGGGTGCTTCAAAAGAACCGGTTCGCACGATGGGTGGATTGACAATAGTGCCGGATGTTCAGATAGATGATATGGTTGTGACGGGGGACAGTGTATTGCTGTTGCCGGGGGCAAATACGTGGAACGATCCGCAGAATCAGGCCATCCTGCACAAGGCAGACGAATTCCTTTCAACGGGAGCCATCGTGGGTGCGATCTGTGGTGCGACTGCTGCGCTGGCGGAATGCGGTTTATTGAATAATCGTGCACATACCATTAACGGACCGGGCTTTTTAGAGATGTTTGCGCGTAACTATCGGGGACAGAAATATTATATTGATCAGCCGTCTGTTGCGGATGATAATCTGATCACAGCAGGGTCCACCGGCGCGCTGATGTGGGCAAAACAGATCATTGAAAAACTGGATGTTTTCCGGGTGGATACGTTGGATGCCTGGTATGCCTATTTTAATACTGGAAAACCGGAATATTTCTATGCACTGATGCAATCGCTGCCGTCTGTCGAACAAAAATGATCCAAAAGAATGCAGATTATGAATTGAGCAGGTAACGTGTAAATGCTATGATAAACAGGATAATATATGGATCTGCCAGCATTTTATGTGAGAAAGAAATTGTTTGTGTGACACGGCAGTTTTGGGGACGCAGGTAAAAAACGGGTATCTGACATACAATATTAAGATAAATAAAGCGCTGCAAAGAGATCATTATAAATGGGAGAAGACAATTGAATTTTCAGAGATTCACAGAAAAAATAGCGGAAAGCGGGCTGGATGTTCATGGAGCTGCAGTATATGAAGATGGAAAGCTGATCGGGCAGTATGGGGATACGATCGGCAGATATCCGATTTATTCCTGTACCAAGGCTGTTACTTCACTGGCCGTGGGGATGGCAGTGGAGGATGGTGTCCTGGATATCAATCAATCTATTCTGCATTATCTTCCCCAATACGCGATAGAGGAACTTTCAGAGAAACAGACAGAAACGTTTGCGCAGATTACGGTCAGGAGATTACTCACCATGTCCGTAGCCGGATTGCCTTTTTCAAATGGCGGAGATAACTGGATTCAGAATGCACTCAGCAGCGAAATTGATGATGTGGAGGAGAAAACGTTCAATTACAGCAATGTTTGTGCTTATCTGGCAGGAGTTGCCGTATCGGTTGCAGAAAAACAGGATTTGTATGAAATGCTGACACAGAGACTATTTGATCCTTTGGATATACAGAATCCTCCGCATGCCACAAGTCCGTGTGGATTTATGAATGGTGCAACGAATATGGAGCTATCCGTTAACGAACTCAGCAGAATCGGAATGGTCTTTGCAGGCAGCGGTGCCTATAAGGACAGGCGGATTGTATCAAAAGAGTATATTCGTGAGGCCTGCAGTATTCAGCAGATGAACCGCGAAGGAGGATATGGATACTTTATATGGAAGTATCGGGACGGATTCAGCATTAATGGCAAGTGAGGGCAGAAGTGCTACATTCTTCCGGACAGGAAACGGATGGTGACTTTTCTGTCCAATATCCCGGAAGGTTCGGATATGATAAGGGGATGGATGGAAGAATATATTTTGCAATAGTCTGGGAATATAAAGGATAAGTTATAAAATTTGATAGCAGTATTCTGACTGGTATGGGGCATGTTGAACATGTGCCTTTCCTTTACTGTAAAAAGTGGTAGCTGATACAAATGATACGGGGGGAAAGGTCATTGTTTCAATATGTCCCGTTTTGAATCAGGATTTTATTCCGGGTTCTGTGTGTTTTCAGCTACTGCATGCATGGATAATTCTTTTTGCAAATGCCGGGCCATGAATACGGTTATGATGGCAGCAAGTACATCAGCAATAGGCTGTGCAATGAGAATTCCGTCCAGATTCAATAAAGCCGGTAATATCAGGATGCAGGGGAGAAAACAGATTCCCTGTCTGCAGGCGCCAAGAAAGGCACCCTCTTTTGCTTTTCCCATGACGAGAAACAGAAAAGAATAGACAGTATAAAATCCAAAGAACATAAATGAAAGCCCATTTGCTCTTAATGCTTTACTTCCGATATGGATCATTTCCAGATCACTTTTGGTAAATAAAGCTATGATGTTCCTGGAAAAAATAATAGCAATCAGTCCATATATTACACAAAATGCAGTAGACCATAAGATTGCAATTCTGATTGCTTCATGCAGACGGTCATATTTTCCGGCACCGTAACTGAATCCTGCAATGGGTTGGAATCCTTTCAGGAATGAGATCAATGTACCGCTGGCATTTGTGTGTATTACTGTCTGGGATGCGGCAGCAGTAACTCTTGCAAAGATCGGGATGGAAAAGAGAATGTGAGGTGCGGAGCATGAAAAAATTACTTTGGGTGGAAATTCAAAAACTGCGCCGCTCAAAGATTGTCTGGATTGCGGTTTTTGCAACAGTTATGGCAGCAGTCATGATTTTTTTCGGAGGACAGGATCTGTTTGATGCTTCTCAGTCTGATATCTATCAGGCAGGCTGGTATATGTCTGTTGCGCAGCCGCTTGCAACAATCTTTGTACTGCCTGCCGTTATCGCTCTTTTGGGCAGCTATATGATCTGCCGCGAAGAAGAGGAGGATACGATAAAATCGCTTCGGATCATTCCGGTTAAGGAAGCAGACTTAACAGCTGCCAAAATGATTGTAACTTTTATATTCAGTGTTTTTCTTTATATACTACTTTTTGTCATGACTTTTGGAGTTGAGCTGATCCTGCATGCATCGGATTTATCATTGCATGTTGTTCTGCATTTTTTTACAGCATATGTTATTGACGGAACAGGTGTATTTCTTGCAATCTCGCCTGTGATTGCAATGATGTCATATCGGAAAAGAGATTTCTGGATCGCACTCATAGTGACTGAAATATATTCTTTTACCGGCCTTTTTATGAGTCTGTCAGGCACTTTGAAAAAATCTATCCGATTACGGCGGTTTTTGGCATTTCGGGATATTATGAGACTGCACGCACAGACAGGATGATCAGTATAATTGTTTTATTGTTATGTGGTTTGTTTTCAGTTTTGTTATTGATACATCTGAATTACAGAAAAACGGATTCGGAAAAATGATTCTGAAAATCATACTGTTTTTCAGAAGGAAGCACAGGAGTATCATTTTCAAAATTGTTAGCGGGAAAACTTTTTGCAATGGCTTTACTTTCAATTCTTCCGGGTTTTTACAGTGTTGCAGTTACGTTGCTGACTGCTGTTTTTGCAGGACTTTCGGGGATCAGTGCAATCACATTGGCGGACAGTCTGTTTTCCATGATCGGAATTTCCATTTGTATTTATATTGTGGTTCTTCCGATTATCGCATTTTGTGGAAAAGTACAGGGAATGTTTATGGGAGGTGCGATTATTGCCTTTGTTTTAGGATATTGCAGTATGTTCATGAAAAGCGGGATCCTTAGAAATTTATATCCCTTTTTAGCACCCTTTACCATAATCGGATTTGATACAGCAAGGTATACCGGTGCCAATAAAGAGCCCAGCCTTCCTTTAGGAGCGGCTTCACTTGGTACCATGTTTATACTGGCTGTTATGATCATTTTATTTTCTTCAAGGCACGGCAGGATCAGAAATGAAAAGTGAATGTATATGAATGGCTATCCTGTGCAGACAAAAAAATATGAAAAACCTTACTGAATTCAGAAAAAAAACGGAATGATGGTAAGGTTTTTTTGTATTGTTTCACAGAATCATTGTGATCCATAAGATCAGGAGGAACCTGACTGCAGAGAATTGATATTTGCGCATTAATAAGCTATTGTTGTAACAATAGAAGATTATAAAATATAATAGCAAAAGGAACGTTATTCTGGTGCTTCAAAATTGCAACTGTCGTAAAATGTCCGGTGGAGCCGGAAAAATACATTAAAATATGCATTTATATTTTTAAACGCCAATTAAAAAGGAAAAAAATGATGAATGAAAAAAGCCGCTTGTTACTGGAAGAATTTATAGATCAGATTCCGGAGAATGAAAAAGAAATGTTTCGTCTGCTTTCTGAACAGGCAATTGCATTGGGATATTTTCCCAAAAAGACAAAGAGCCGGGTTTTCAATCTTGATTTTATAAATTCGAAATTGAAAAAAACAATTTTGAAATTGGGAGCACCTGATCCAAAAGATAAAGAAAGTAAATCCGGTATCAGACTTAAATTTTACGCCAATGAAACATATTCCAAAGTTTTCTCAGATGCGATCCAAAATGTAATTGAGGAATATGATGGAAGATATACCGGATGTTACGGCTGCGGAAGATGCCAGAACAAACCGAATGGCTATACCTTCATCTATCCGGATGGCAGGAAAGTCTTTCGATGTGGAAGCGAGTTGATTTTTATAAATGGATTCAGTTCCTGTCATCTTGATGAGGCCAGACAGCTGATGATCAGGCAAAATGATTTTTGGACGGGCAGTCATCAGGAATATAGGACAGCAGAATATTGATAGTTGAATTGACCGGGGGTTATGCAGCATAGCTGGTTCCGAAATCCGGAATCAATGGGGGATATACAATGGAGGGAAGTAGAAAGAATCTGATCCTGCTCTTTTGTGTTATCATTTTTGCGATCTTTATCGGAGAGATAGGGGTATATTGCTATACCAGACAGGGAAACAAAGGGAGTGTTTCTCCTGTAACAGGAGTCGGACAACAGGAGGAAAAACAAAGGGTCATTCCTGTCAGACTGACTCTTTTTTCTGATGTTTCGGGATGGATACCCGGTGAATGGAGTCTGGCTGATCATACACTCACGCGTGAGATTTCAGAAAAAACCGGTATAGCGATAGAGGCATCAGTGCCTGCACAGGATGCAGATCTGCAACTCTCTCTTTTGCTGATCAAGAACAGGCTCCCTGATCTGATGATTATTCAGGATCCCAACATGGTAAAGAAACTGGTATCTTCCGGTAAGGTTTGGGATCTGGATGAATTTTTTGATGAATACAATACAGACGCATCTGTCAGGAGAGCATTTGACCCTTCGGTAAGAAAGAAACTGATTGTACGTGATGGTGGATGGTATTGTCTGCCTACAGGGATGAATCAAAATGACCTTGCAGGAAGTGACATTTCAGTGATCTGGAATAAGGAACTTGCAGCAAAATATAACATTACCGCAGAAAGTGTTGATACTGTAAAGGGGTTTACCGATGTGCTGGAGAAAGCCGCCAGAGACAGAAAGATTTATGATAAATCCTTGATACCGATCCTGCTGGGAGGGAGCGAAGACAATTACAGGATTACCGAATATTTCGCAGGATGTTTTGGTGCTGAGGAGACCGGACTTGCCATGTGGAAGGAACAGGGTGGCAAAAGTGCCCTCTCTTTGCTGAACGGATTATTGAGAAAGAATATTCTGTATCCGGAATACCTTGCATATAGTGGGGCACAGACGCAGGATCTGCTGAACAACGGAAAGGTTCTGTGTTTTGCCGGCGATGTTTCACATATGGATTTTGATCAGGACAAATGGGTTTGCTTTGGACCGGTCAGATTGGATGAAAAAACGGAGCCGGTTCGCAGATGTAAAGACCAGAGTGATGCAGGCTGGCCGTGCATCATGATCAGCAAAGGGTGTACGGATCTGGCAGATACCGGACGATTCATTGACTTCATGGAAAGTGGTCAGGTAGTAGATCTGATCGAAAAATATAATGCAGATTACAGAAACTGGTGGATTTATGAAAATCCGCTCTGGGATATCTGCTTTGATGAGAACAGTACATGGTATCTGCATGAGAAAAAAATGCAATTGCTCAAAGATACAGACAGTAGGATGAAAACAGTGGAAGCAGCGGATGCAGAATCCGGGAATTATGATTTCAGTATATTGGCGCAGGTAATCTCGGCAACATCAGATAAGGATTTTGATTTTGCATATGACAATCTTTTAAACCGACTCGGGCAGGACCGGTAGGCGGATATGAGAAAAATGTGGAAGACCGTAAAAGAGAATATCATATTGCAGCTTACCGTAATTGTGCTGGTGATTATTGCAGTCTTTTTTTTCCTTCTGATTCAGAATATGAATTACTTCAGAAAAATCGAGCAGGAAAATGCAAGAAACCTGTCTAATCTGGTTCTGACACAGGCAGGTCATTCATTGAATTCCTATTATGACAATCTTGGAAGTATTTCAGAATCCTTTGGATATTCGCAGGCTGTTCTTGATTATTTTTCAGAGAAACCGTTGGAACGGATAACAGATATCGAGAATATAAAAGGTGCCTTTGGAAATACGATTCTGCTGAACAGGCACCTGGACTCGGTTCTGCTGTATGACAATAACATGAACTGCATCGGAGCCTTGGGAAATCACTACTATTTGCCGGATCGGATGAAGGTTTTAAGAGCGGTAGAAGAGTTCAGTGCTGATTATTATAACAGGGATTCAAACAATCTTTGCTATGCCTTCTATCTGCCGGTCTACAAGCTGCAAAGTGATGAATATATGGAACAGCTTGGTATGTGTGTTTTTTTTCTGGATTCCGGCGCACTGGATGATGCGATCGGGAATTCACTTTCAGCAGTCGGTTCTGCAATCGAACTGCAGGATACGGCGGGCAGACATCTTGCGTTCAGTGCCACGAGCGATCTGACTGCAGTAGATTCTATAGATAAGCTGACAACTGACAAAGGTTTTTATGCAACGCATGGGTCCTGGATGAAGAACAGTTGGCGAATAACGGTAGCTATTTCTGTAGAGGCTAACTCCAGTGAAGAACAAAGATATCAGAGAATGCTGAATTATACCCTCTGGATATTTGTCTTCATGCTGGCACTTCTCGTGTTTTATGCATATGTCAAGCTTGCAAGACCGATCCATACGATCGGCAGTTTTCTGGAAAAAGTTATATCTGAACCGGGCAAAAGGCTATCTATGAAACGGGAAGATGACATCGGTATTGTGGCGGATAAACTGGATCTGCTGCTGGATGAAAATCAGAAGGTAATCTATGAAATCAGAAAAAGCAAGATTCTGTTATATGAGGTGGAACTCTCCAGGCAGAAAATGAAGCTTCTGGCCTATAGAAACCAGATCAATCCACATTTTTTATATAATACTTTTGCGTGTATCAGCGGAATGGCACTGGCGAACGATCAGGATGATATCGCAGAAATTACAATGGCGCTTTCCGATATCTTCCGGTATGCGGTAAAAGGCGGCAATATTGTCTGTGTGGAAGATGAAATCAGGCACATGGAACGATATAAGAAAATTATTGAGTATCGTTTTACGGGTAAGATCTCAGTGGAAATCAGTGCTGAAAAAGAAACTTATCCGGTTCCGCTGATCAAACTGATCCTTCAGCCGCTGGTGGAGAATGCAGTTTTCCATGGACTGGAACAGAAAATGGAAAAGGGAAGTGTGAAAATTAATGTTTCAATGCAGGCAGCAAGACTGGTACTTGCTGTAACGGATGATGGCTGTGGAATAGAGACGGACAAACTGGCGCAGCTCAAGGAAAGTTATGAACAGCAGGTATATGAGCAGGGCAAAGCGGCAAGGGTTCCGGAATATATGAAGCCGGTGAACAACGTGGAGGGAACCGGGCGTGATATTGTAACTGCCGGTGAGAGCAGTACCAAACAGGGAATTGGTATTGCAAATATTATTCAGCGGCTCAAGCTGTTCTATGAAGCAGATTATACCTTTACAATAAACAGCCGCAAGGATGTGGGAACCAGTATCGTGATTACGGTTCCGGATCATGTAAGAGAAGGAATAACGGGGGACTGAAGAATATGATAAAAGCTTATATTGCAGATGATGAAGTATGGGTGGTTCTGGGACTGAAAAAACAATTGGAAAAAACAGGATATCCTGTTGAAGTAGTCGGTACAGCAAACAATGGGCTGACAGCAAGGGAGGAAATTGTAAAGCTGCAACCGGATGTGGTGTTTACGGATATCAGGATGCCGGGAGTAAACGGGCTGGATCTGTTAAAGGAAATCGGCAGTTTGAGCAGCAGGAGCCGGGTGGTTATCGTATCGGGATATTCGGATTTTGAATACGCAAGGAATGCTGTTTCCAATCACGCCTATGATTATCTGGTAAAGCCGGTAAGACAGGAGAATCTGGATGAGATTCTGGGAAAAATCAATGCAGAGCTTAATCCGGAGGAGACCGATGAGACGCGTGACAATGAAATGAAGAAAATCTGGGAAGCAAATGCAGGTCTTATTGACAGAATTATTGCAGAGATCCGTGCGCATTATACAGAGGATATCTCTTTGTCCGAATATGCGCTCAAATATGATATGAGCCTTGCCAGTCTCAGCTCGCAGCTAAAGGAGAAACTGTCAATGAACTATTCGGATTATCTGACATCTCTTCGCCTTCAGAGAGCAAAGACACTGCTGAAAGAACCCAATCTTTCCATACAGGAGATAGCAGAGCAGTCCGGTTATACAGACTATTTCTATTTTACCAAAGTGTTTAAAAAAGCCGAAGGGATATCTCCCAGCAAATACAGGAAAGAAATATGAAAAAAATACCAAAGTTCAAAAATCATTCCATACGAAACGGAATTGCAAATATGTAAGATAAGCTTAGTTCGTTGGTGAGAAAAAATCAAAAGGAGGAAAGTATGAAAAGACGGATTTTAAGCTTATTTATGTGTATGGCAATGACGGCATCCATGATGGTTGGATGCGGGCAGTCAGCCACAGGCAGTACGGGCAGTGGCAGCTCGGGGGCAGGAGCTAAAGATGCTGATGCAACAGCAGCTTCCGGTCAGAAGATCAAAATCGGTGTATCAATCTGGAGTTCGACGGATGTGCTTGGTTCACAGTGCAAGCGGGTACTGGATGAAGCAGCAAAGGCACTGAATGTGGATGTACAGTATGTCGATCAGGGGCATGTATCCGAGAAGGTTACCGCATCGGTTGAACAGCTCTGCGCAGCAGGATGTCAGGGAATTGTAATCTGTAATTCATCTGACACGGAAATGACATCTGCGATCAAGACCTGCAATGACAATAAGGTATATTTGGCTCAGTTCTTCAGAATAATCAGCAAGGATAACAACCCGGATATCTATCAGGCGGCGACAGACTCTGCGTACTATGTTGGAGCGGTTCATGAGAATGAACCTGAAAACGGTGAGAAGCTGGTTCAGATTCTGCTCGATAAAGGTGACAGAAACATCGGACTGATCGGATGGGAACAGGGTGATGCTACCTGGCTTGGCAGATGGGAAGGCTATAAGGCCGGCGTAGAGAAGTGGAACAAGGCACATCCGGATGACAAGGCTACTCTTTCAGAACCCCAGTATGCAGGAACTTCTTCAGAAGGTGGGTCAAAAGCAGCAGAAGCACTGATGTCAGCTGATCCCAAGCTTGATGCACTGATTCCTGCAGGCGGCGGCGGAGATCCGCTTCAGGGAACGATTGCAGCAGTAGAGCGTGCCGGCAAGACCAAGGATATTGATGTTGTATCAACAGATTTCCTTCCGGATCTTGGGACAAGACTTGCGGACGGCTCCATGGCAGGTGAGTCAGGTGGACATTATTGTGATCCTCTGTTTGCATTTATGATGGTATACAACGCAATCAAGGGCAACTACAAGGACTTTGCCGGAACATTCAATGATGTTCAATTCCCGTATCTGTATGTTTCATCTGCTGATCAGTATGCACAGTATGAGAAATATTTTGTAGACAAACTTCCTTACACCGATGATGAGCTTGTTAAAATGTCAAATATGAGTCTGGATGATCTTAAGGCAACGGCGGCAAAACTTTCTATTGAGGATGCGGCCAGTCGTGCAGGACAGTAAAAACGGATAAAATGTACAATGCTTGGCCGGAGCCTGTAAAAAAGCGCCGGCCATTTAAATGATAAAATGTCTGTTTTTATGACCTGAATGATGCAGATAGCAGGAGGAATGTATATGGGTGCAAAAGTACATACTGCAGAGGCTTCCAAAATGATGTCAGGGAAACTTGGCGGATATTTAATTCTTTTTGGACTGGTGGCAGTTTCATGGGCAATATTTAAAGTCATCACGCCGACAAATTTCGGATCATCCGAAAATATGCTTCAGTATTTTCAGGCCAGTCTGATTGCGGCAACAGGTGCAGTAGGCTTTTATTTTGTAATGGTAATGGGAATGTTCGACTTTTCAATTGGTGCCAATATCATGCTCTCTGCGATAGTAGGATGTGTTTTGGCAACCAGATTCAACATGGGTTTCCCTGGATTGATAATAGGATGTATCGCAACAGGTGCAATTGTCGGACTGCTGAACGGGATATTTTATGTAAAGCTCAAAATCCCTTCGATGATTGTCACGACAGGACTTGCGCTTATTTATGAAGCAATTGCGAATTATATTGCAGGTGGAGTGGAACAGACACTTCCATCGAATCTTCGCATGTTCGGCTGTATGCCCGGCAATATTATTTTGGCCGTCATCGCTTTTGTCGTTGCATATGTGATCCTGAATAATACGAAAATCGGTACCTATACCTACGCAATTGGCAGTGATGAGTTTGTTGCCAAAAATATGGGGATACGGGTAGACAAATATAAGGTACTTGCATTTATTATAAGCGGAGCTTTTTTCGGAATCATGTCGATTCTGACGATCAGCTACGGTTCATCCATGGTGGCTGTAACGGGAATGGCATCCATGAGCAGAAACTTTGTGCCGACCATGGGTTGTTTCTTCGGTCTGGCATTTAAAAAATATGGGATACCGATTCAGGCAATTATAATCGGAGAGTTTGTTATTAACATTATATTTTTCGGTTTTATCGCACTTGGCGCACCGACTGCAATTCAGGACGTTATCACAGGTCTCGCGCTGCTGATTATCATCACGCTTACAACCAGAGTAAGTAAAAGTGAAATTGTAAAATAACGAAGGGAGATTTTGCCATGAGTACAGATATCAGACTGGAAGTAAAACATCTCTGCAAATCCTTCGGTATCACAAAGGCAGTGCAGGATGTTTCTGTTGATATAAAGAAAGGGACAATACATGCCCTGATCGGTGAAAATGGTTCCGGGAAATCGACACTGACCAACATGCTTTCCGGCATTTATACAAAAGACAGTGGTCAGTTCATACTGGATGGAAAGGAAATCAATCCGACCAACCAGGTGGAAGCCAATAAAGAAGGTGTTTCGATCATTGTGCAGGAGCTTGGAACGCTCAGCGGCCTTACTGTGGCAGAAAATATTTTTCTGGGACATGAAGAGGACTTTGTCAGATTCGGCATAAAGAATACGGCAGTCATGAACAGGAAGGCAAATCAGCTGCTGAAAGATTACGGATTTGACAGAATCAAGGCAGCAGATTTGATCGATAATTATAATTTTGAGGACAGAAAGCTTGTTGAAATTGTAAAGGCTACCTATTTCAAACCAAAGGTGGTCGTGATAGATGAAACAACCACTGCGCTTTCACAGGAAGGCAGGGAAGAACTGTATAAATATATGAATAAGATCAGGGAATATGGCGGAAGTGTCATATTTATATCCCATGATCTTCCCGAAGTGCTTGACAGGGCCGATTACATTACGATTCTGCGGGATGGCATCTATATTGATACGGTCGAGAGCGGCAGTGTAACGGAAGATGATTTGAAAAGGCTGATGGTAGGACGTGAAGTAACGGGTGCATATTACAGAAATGATTATGGAGAAAAAATTTCGGATGAAGTTGTTCTTTCAGTAAAAAATGTGTCGGTGCCTGATCAGATCACGGATATCAGTTTCGAACTTCATAAAGGAGAGATTCTTGGATTTGGAGGACTTTCCGAGTCCGGCATGCATGAGATCGGAAAAGCTGTATTCGGGGCTTCTTTTGACAGAGAAGGGAGTGTGGAACTTTCGGATGGTACACAGATCAATGACATTCCGACAGCAATCCGGCATAGCATGGCCTATACTTCCAAGGACAGAGATAATGAATCGGTTGTCATGAACCAAAGCATAAAGGACAATATATGCCTGCCATCGCTTGGGGCATTAAAAGGGAAAGGCCATATGCTCAGTGATAAAAAGCTGAACGACTTTGCGGAAACGTATGCAAAGGAAATATCCGTAAAAATGGTCAATGTCAATCAGTTCGTGTCGGAACTTTCAGGTGGTAACAAGCAAAAGGTCGTTCTTGCCAGATGGATCGGAAAAGACTCTGATATCGTGGTACTTGACAGCCCTACCCGCGGAATTGACATTAAGGTAAAACAGGATATTTATCAGCTTATGGACCATATGCGCAAAAGCGGCAAATCGATCATCATGATTTCAGAAGAGCTGATGGAACTGATCGGGATGTGTGACAGAATCATAATCATGAAGGATGGCAGGATAAGCGGAGAACTCATGAGATCAACCGATGTGAATGAAAATGCACTGATCAGCAAAATGGTATAAGGGGGAAACAGATTATGACAAAAACAATAACAGCAGTAAAATCAGCGGATCCCGGACAGAAGAAATCAGTGATGACAATGGTCAGGGTACTTCTTCCCATAGCCGGGCTTCTGATCGTATTTATTTTATTCAATATACTGACACAGGGTCGTATGATCGGCAACATGCCTTTGGTTCTGTCACAGGTTTATGTAACACTGATTGCTTCTATGGGCGTCTTTTTCATCATGACGATGGGCGGACTGGATTTCTCGCAGGGGTCCATACTTGGGATGGCCGCCATTGTCGTCTGTATGTTGTCCAAAACCAGCATACCGCTTGCAATTATCGGCGGGATTCTGACAGGAGCAGTAATCGGAGCAATCAATGGATATTTTTATGTTAACCGCAAGATAAAATCTTTCATTGTTACGATCTGCACCATGTTTCTGTTTCGGGGATTTATAAAGTATCTGACGACCAATGCCCCGGTAGCAGGTTCTGCTGCACTGATCAATTATGACAGCACGGCGCTTAAGGTTACCTGTACGCTTGTCATTTTGATCATTGGTTTTATCTGCTTTCGTTATACCAGATTCGGGATCGATCTCAAAGCCATCGGAGCCGGTGAAAAAGCAGCAAAGTTTGCAGGTATCAGGACGGATAGAATGAAATTCCTGATTTATGTTTTATCAGGAGCAATAACCGGATTTGCAGCGTTTATCAGTGTTATTAAGGTTGGATCAGTCACGTCATCCGGCGGTAATCAGCTTGAAACACAGATACTGATCGCACTGGTACTTGGCGGGATGCCGATTTCAGGCGGTGCAAAGGTCAAGTTCCAGAATATTATCATCGGGTCACTTCTCTATACCGTGCTTAACAGCGGGCTGACCATGATGGGCTTCTCAACACAGATGCTTCAGTTGATTGAAGGCTGTGTATTCCTGATATTTGTTGCTGTATTTGCAGACAGAGAATCCATACAGGTAATTAAGTGATTTTTTTATGAATAAGCGGGAGATATAGAGATAAAGAACAGTCAAAACCGGTGTAGCGAAAGCTGTACCGGTTTTGACTGAATAAAAGCAGATATGCATTATTGTTCCGGTTGATACAGTTATGTCAAATCAGAAATTGACATGAACGATATTTTGTAATATTCTATAAAAAGTATAAAAACATTTGAAGAAAAGGAGGTAATAGCATGCAAATAAAGAAGAATGAAATTGGCAGAATTACATATGAGATTACCTCGGTTTGTCAGATATAAATATATCCGATTTTTGAATATCAGATAGGATGAGCCGTGGCGGTCTGCTGCGGTTTTCTTTTATTATGGACAGATCTGTCCGAAGATTCCGGTAAAATGCTATAAGAAGTTTCAAACAGCCCCAAATGATGTGATTATAAAGCGTTTAATCAAGAGAAAAAGAACTGTTTTCGAAGAAAATTATATTTTTGGAAGGTCTGGAACGGGACGCAGACTTTCATATGCACAGATGAGAAACGGTATGTGCAGTACCACATCATGTGCTTCCGCAAAAAATTCCCGCATGGAGAAAAAATGAAAAATTATATGATCAGTGATTTTACAAAAGAAATGATTCCGCAGGCACTTCAATTGCTGAAATGTGCATATGAGGCGGAGCAAAGCTTTGACCGGTACCTTCCGGACTTTGGAAGACTGCCGGATTCGAAGGATCTGCTGACGCATTTGGCAGAAAACGGGATGGGGGTAGCCGCAACAGTGAATGGAAATCTGTTGGGATTTTTGGGCGCATACCTGCCATTTCCACATGCTTATAATTCTCCTACTGATTCCGGATGCTGGTCTCCGCTCAATGCACATGCTGTTGCAGATCCGCAGAACATTTTGCTTTGGCAGCAGTTGTATCAGAAAGCAGCAGAGAAATGGACGACTGCCGGAGCAGGATATCACGCAATCACTTTTTACAGACATGAAGGAGCTGCAGAAAATGTATTTTATAATTATGGATTTGGCAGCAGATGTGCAGATGCCATTCGTGATACAGATTCGTTACAGGAGATGCCTGCCGCAAGTGCCTTTGTCCGTGAACTGACAAAGAAGGATGATATGCAGTTACGTCCGCTGCGCAGGGCATTAGCTGCCCATTTATCCAAGTCTCCGTGTTTTATGATCAATTCAGAGGAAAACATTGAGAAACATATTCGCGGCAAAGAAGCGGAGGAGAAAAGAAAAACGTTTGGCCTTTTTTATGAAGGTAGACTGGTCGGATTTATTGATCTGAACGAAGAAGGTGAGAATTTCATTTCAGATAGTGATGGTATGCTGAATATCCAGGGGATGTTCCTGCAAAATGACTATCGCGGTCGCGGATTTGCGCAGCAGCTGCTCAGTTCTGCTATTTGTGAAACTGCAGAAAGGGGATATGAGCGGATCGGAGTTGATTATGAAACAATGAATCCTACGGCAACCGGATTCTGGGAGAAATATTTTATGCCATATACGCGTTCACTGGTCAGAAGACTTGATTAAGAGGTGGTATTTTTGACTTTTGTGATTATAATGGTAAACAATAGTCGCAAATGGGAGGATGAAATATGATTTTTAAATCAAAAGAAGTGAAACTGCAGGATGGCAGGACAGTGATTCTCAGAAGCGCGGATAGATCAGATGCAAAGAACCTGATCCAATATCTCAAAGATACCACTGCTGAGACCCCATACCTGATCCGTGAACCGGATGAAGTGAATATTACAATGGAAAATGAGCTGAATTTTATCAGCATAAAAGCAGAAGATCCCAGGGAACTTATGCTGATAGCGGTGTGCGATGGTGAACATGTTGGGAATTGTTCTATTGCAGGCATCGGAAGTTACAGAAGATACAGCCACAGGTGTGATATTGCGATCGCACTTTATCAGAAATACTGCGGATTGGGATTGGGTAAAATCATGATGACAGAAGCTCTGAAAGTTGCAAAACAGGCTGGTTACGAGCAGGCAGAACTTGAAGTGGTAGCAGATAATATCAGAGCAGTTCATCTTTATGAGAAAATGGGTTTTCAAAAATATGGCACTTTTCCGGATAATATGAAATATGCGGATGGGAGTTATGCGGATGCATATTGGATGATGAAAAAGCTGTGAAAAAAATTTGTACAAGAGCCATGCTGAAAATGCAGGGCTCTTTTTTGTAATGGGAACAGATGTTATAGAACTGAGCGTTATTGCAAGATAAAAAAGCTTGAAAAACATACAAAATCGTGCAGAAAAAGACAGGAGAAAAAGGATTCAGATGTTATAAGATTAATCGCAACAGTGAAAAAAGAAAGAAGAGGAAATGGAAGTACGTAAAAGACCTATCACAACACTATTTATGCTTTCATCAGTAGATGGGAAGATCAGTACAGGTGCATCTGATTGTCTGGATGTGGATCGGGATTATCCCAAAATTGCGGGCGTAAGAGAGGGACTCCATCAATATTATGAAATAGAAAAAACAACGGATTTGTGGTCATTGAATTCAGGACGTGTACAGGCCAAAATAGGAGTAAACGAAAGAACTTTACCTGAAAAAACAGCGGTTTCTTTTGTACTGATTGATAATAAATGGTTGAATGAAAACGGAATTCGATATTTTTGTGCCCTTGCAGAAAATTTGGTACTGGTTACCACCAATCCGGAACATCCAGCATATGGGGTGAAACGGGACAATTTACATATCATTTTACAAAAACGACTGGATCTGGCAGAGATGCTTGAAATTCTTGTAATGCAGTATCACTGCGATCGAATTACAATACAGACAGGCGGTACATTAAATGGACTTTTTCTCAGGGAGAAGCTTTTTGATTATATTGATATTGTAATTGCACCGGTTCTGATAGGCGGAAAGGATACAGCCGGTCTGATTGACGGAGAATCGATTATGAAAACGCAGGAACTGGACAAACTGGGGGTACTTATACTTGAGAAGTGTGAGCTATTAACCGATTCATATATACATCTGAGATACAGAGTACAAAAATAAATCCTATAGATTCAAATCCGGCACTACATGATCAATACCTTCGAATTCTTTAACAATAATAGATTGAATATCTGCTTTGATATCGGGAGACACATTGGTAATGCACCATTCTTTTTCACCACCGATGCTGGCGCAGTCATCTTCAATCAGGATATCAGGCCGGATATGTTCTACCAGATCCGCGTAATTTTCTCCCCGATCCCGACAAAGGATCTGTGTATAGTGCAGTTTATGGTAATCCATGACTGATTTAATAAAATGATATCGATTCAGATGTACATATGAGCATAAATAGATTTCATTTCCTCGATTAAATAGGGTGTTGATGATATTTACTGCGTTTCCAATCGGTTGATATCCTTTTTTGGAAAAAAGAAAAAGAAGCGGTCTGGTATAAAAGATTGTTCCTTCTGCAAAAATCATTATTTTTTTCATCATGGCTCCTAAGCTGCACTACCTGATACAAAAAAGTTTTTGATACTGAGCAGTATTTTATAATGTTATGATTCAGAATAACACAAACAAAAGTCCTTTTATCAAAAAAGCATTATGAAAAGCCATAATGCTGTGGAAAAGCAATACAGAAAATTTTTCTGCATGGCGCAGAACTGAAAGGAATGCTAAGATAGAGATGGGATATGAATGAGCAAATGCAGAAAGGACAGAACATAGATGGAGCAGAATAAAGAACAGGGCGTAAGCCTTTCCGATTTACCCAATATCGGTCCGGTGTTGGAGCAACAGCTCCATGCAGTAGGAATATTGACAGCAGAGGATCTGAAACAGACGGGGACCAAAGAGGCGTGGCTGCGGATCCAGCAGATCGACAGTTCTGCCTGTATTCATAGATTGCAGGCACTGGAAGGGGCAATTACAGGGGTAAAGAAAAGTCAGCTTTCACCGGAAGTGAAGGAAGATCTGAGAGAATTTTATCAGTGGCATAAAATGTAACCGGATCAGTTGTCTGAGCCGGAAGAGCAGATTCCGTAATCCGGGTATCGGAGGAATATTATGACAAGATATCTGACGATTGATGCATATATTGCAGATTGTACTTCTGAAATGAGACCCAAAATGGAACAGATGAGGAGAATTCTGCAGGAAGCACTTCCGGATGCACAGGAATGTATTTCCTACAATATGCCTGCGTTTAGAACGGTAAAAGTACTGGTATATTTTGCAGCAGGCAAAAATCATGTCGGATTTTATCCGACACCTGAAGCCATTGTTCATTTTCAGGATGAACTGCGTCATTACAAAACATCTAAAGGAGCAATTCAGTTTCCAAAAGATCAACCATTGCCGGAGGATCTGATTTGCAGAATTGCACGGTACAGATCGGATACTTTGTGATAAAATCATGGTTTGTAAAATAAAATTTTCAGGGAGAATGTTGCAATGGAATACAGGGAAGTGAAAATAGAAGTATATATACCGATCAGTTTTGTAGAAGAACTGCGAAATGGACTGAACAGCATAGGCGCCTGTCACATCGGCAAATATGATAATTGCATTTCTGTTATACAGGTAAGCGGGTACTGGAGACCTTTAGATGGGGCACAGCCTTATGACGGGGAAGTCGGGCAGATATCCTATGGACAGGAATGTCAGGTAGAGGTCAGATGTAAAGCGGAATTTATAAAAGATGCCATACAAATGATTCGAAAAATTCATCCTTATGAAGAACCGGTTTATAACATCATTCCGCTGGTGAATGACTGCTATGAATAAGGGTTGTCCGGATATGTTTTTTTGATCAGAAAGAGAATCAACAGGCTGTTACAGGGTCTTTGATTCTTTTTTTTCGGGATAATAAGCGGTATTTATATGTTGAAAATAAAATCGTTAAAAAAAAGTTTATTTTAATTAATAAAAAAAATAAATTGACGAATGAGTACCTTAGTGCTATTATTCACCTCAAGGATATGAAGGCGTATTACTTCTTTATATCCCTTTTTGTTTTTTTAGAAGTAATTCTGGCAGTTTTTAAGTGTTTTGGATGCTGAGCACACTCAACGGAGAGTTCATTCGTTGCGTGTGCTTTTTTGTTGCCAATGTAGAAGAGAGGAGGTGGAGAAATGCATGGAAATAATAAGACGCAAATAGTTGCGGAAAATAAGAGACTTTCAATTCTTGCGCTTACGGTATTTTCAATTGTAATCATTTTTACGGGTTCTCTGTTCTGTATTTACAGCATGGTTTACGGCATTCGGTTTACAGTTCTGAACAATCCGGTTCACGGAGTGGTTTTTGGACTATTGGTAATATATCTTGGCTTTCGATATTTTTTTGCAGTCAGAAAGTTAAAAGTTGAGGTATATAAGCCAACGTCAAATTTTTCGTTTCGCAATTTTATAAAATAAAATCGGAGGAGTAATATTATGAAATCAACAACGAAAAAAGTAGTTCCAATGCTGATAGTATTGGCGGCGATCCTAGTGCTGATTATTATTAACAAAGTGGCAATCGGGACAACGGTCGCGGGGCCCGCAGATCCGACAGGGGCGTCATATGTAGCGACCACCGGTTCGGAACAGCTGGGTGATGTTGCAACAATCGCGAACAAGGCATATTTTGGTGCCAATTACACATGGGTTATGATCTGCGCATTTATGGTATTTTTCTTCCAATGCGGCTTTGCAATGGTAGAGACGGGGTTCTGCCGTGCAAAAAATGCAGCACACACCATGACCATGAATTTTATGGTATTTCTGGTTGGAGCAATTGGTTATTTCCTGATTGGCTTTGCATTGCAGTTTGGCGGTTCAGGCGGCGCAGCAGGACTTGGAAGCGGCGGAGCGGCGCTCAACGCTATGCTTTCCATTCCGGGACTTGGCGGGATATTGGGGTACAAAGGATTTTTGCTTGGAAATACCTATGATGCGGGAATTTATGCGTTATTCTTTTTCCAGATGGTATTTATGGATACAACCGTTACAATTCCCACAGGATCCATGGCTGAACGTGTTAAGTATTCGGCAGTTGTTATCACTTCCTTCTTTATTTCAATGTTCCTTTATCCGCTTTTTGGCAACTGGGTATGGGGCGGCGGCTGGTTGGCAACGCTTGGACAGAACTTCGGACTGGGACATGGCGTAGTTGATTTTGCAGGATCTGCGGTAGTTCATTCCATGGGTGGTATGATCGCACTTTCGGGAGCGATTGTAATCGGACCCAGAATCGGAAAATTCAAAAAAGATGGCACAGCAAAGGCATTTCCGGGACATAATATTCCAATGGCTATTATTGGAACGATCGTTCTGTTCTTCTGCTGGTTCTCCTTTAATGCAGGTTCTACACTGAATTCTTCTGATTTCAGATTGTCCGTAGTTGCAACCAATACCATGATCGCAGGTGCAATCGGCGGCTTCGCGGCAATGATGTATATGTGGATCAAATTCGGCAAGCCGGATCCTTCCATGACTGCCAACGGTACACTTGCAGGACTTGTTGCAATTACAGCTCCCTGTGCATTTGTAAATGGGATCTCAGCATTTGTGATCGGACTGATCGCAGGACTTCTGGTTTGTGTGGCAGTACCTTTTGTAGAAAATAAACTGAAGATCGATGATCCGGTAGGGGCGATTTCGGTTCACTGTGTTAACGGTGTTTGGGGTGTCATTTCGCTTGGTATATTTGCAGATGGTACCTATGGCGAGGGGCTAAATGGCGTCAAAGGTGGTGTTGCAGGATTATTATACGGAGATCCTTCTCAGTTTGCAGCGCAGCTCATAGCTGTTCTGGTGCTGATCGTATGGGGATTTGGTGTATCTTACATCTTCTTCCGGGTACTTGATAAATTCTGGGGAATCAGGGTCAGTCCGGAAGACGAACTGGCAGGACTGGATATTCCTGAAATGGGAGTTCTGGCGTATCCGGATCAGGCACTTACCGTTTCAGAACTGGATTTTTATTCAGAGGATAACTGTGAAATCAAACAGATCGCAAGATTTAACTGGAATAAGAAGTCCAATATGAAGCCTACAGCACCTGCAAAAGAGGTTTCAGTCGGTATTGATCAGGCGGTTCCGGTTGAACTTGTTTCCAAGCCGGCAGTTACGGTCGGATCAGATGTAAAGATTACAAAGATCGATATCATTACAAAGCAGAGTAAATTTGAAGCTTTGAAAATAGCAATGAACAAGATTGGTATTACCGGTATGACAGTGACGCAGGTACTTGGCTGTGGCATTCAGAAAGGAAAACCAGAATATTACAGAGGCGTTGAAGTAGAGATGAGCCTTCTCCCGAAAGTGCAGGTTGAAATTGTAGTGGCAACTGTTCCGGTCAGAAAGGTCATTGATACTGCAAAAGCAATTCTTTATACCGGTCATATCGGCGATGGCAAGATTTTCGTATATGATGTGGAAAATGTTATCAAAGTCCGTACCGGTGAAGAGGGATTTGACGCATTACAGGATACAGATGAGTAAATATTTTCTGATATAGATCAAGTGATAATATACATAGATTAAAATCCTGATACGGCATATGGGGTGTCCCAGAAAAGTTAAATCAAAAGTTTAACGATTGGGGCACCTCAAAAGCTGTTTCAGGATTTTTTTTACAACAGTTTTTACGCTCAAAACAGATTACTGAAGCAGAATATCCGACAAAAATGCTATAATAAAATAAATAAAAAATGAATATGACATACAGGTGTCATATTCAGACCGCTATTATTTCATAAAGATAAAACAAATATGCAGATATGGATATTATTTATCTGAAAAAGACGGTACGCCAGCCTGTTATACGGAAAATGTGTTTTTTGAGAAGATGATGCAGTCTGCAACAGGAGAATAAAGATTATAGAAAGGAGTATGCAGCAATGCCTTTTGATTTTAAAAAAGAGTATAGAGAATTTTATCTTCCGGGTAATAAACCGGAGATTATTCAGGTCCCTGAAATGCATTTTATTGCGGTCAGAGGCATAGGGGATCCAAACGATGAAAACGGAGCATATAAAAAGGCGATCGGACTTTTGTACGGTACAGCTTTTACAATTAAGATGAGCAAAAAAGGAAGTCATCAGATAGCAGGATTTTATGATTATGTGGTTCCGCCACTGGAGGGATTCTGGTGGCAGAATGGAATTATGGGTTTTGATTATAAACATAAGGAGCAGCTGCAGTGGATCTCTGTTATCAGATTGCCGGATTTTGTTACACAGCAGGATTTTCATTGGGCAGTCAGGGAAGCTGAAAAAAAGAAAAAGCAGGATTTTTCTCCGGTGGAATACAGAACAGTCACAGAGGGACTCTGTGTCCAGATGATGCATATCGGACCCTTTGATACAGAACCGGGCAGCATTGCACTGATGGACGCCTATTTGGCAGAAAAAGGATATGTGCCTGACTTTTCGGAAGACCGTATGCATCATGAGATATATCTGTCAGATGCCAGAAAAGTAGAGCCTGCAAGATGGAAGACCATCATCCGGCATCCGATCAGACCGGCAGACTGATAAAAGACAGAATGGCAAAATAAGTCGAGACAGTCCGGCCTGCTCTTTTGTACAATACGGGTATAAGGAGATGAGAGGATGAAGGAACAGATACTGGCAGTTCAACGCATGCAGGATTATATTGAAACACATTTGATGCAGGAGATTACATTGGGAGATCTGGCGGGTATTTCCATGTTTTCACCATGGTATTCGTATCGCCTGTTCAGGCAGTATACAGGTCTGACCCCTGCGGATTATATCCGCAAACTGAAACTTTCAAAGTCTGCACAGCAGCTGAAGGCGGATGGCTGCAAGGTAATCGATATTGCTTATCAAATGGGCTTTTGCAGCGTGGACGGGTATCAGAGAGCATTTTACCGGGAGTTTGGGTGTAACCCCGGTACTTATGCGATTCACCCGGTTCCGATTCGCCTGTTCATTTCTTATGGCGTAAAATTCAAAGAGCTCAGAAAGGAAGTGTCTGCTATGGAAACAGTACAAAGCATATTTATTCAGATTATTCATAAACCTGCGCGTAAGGCTCTGATTAAAAGAGGAACCAGTGCAACAGAGTACTTTGCCTATTGCGAGGAAGTCGGTTGTGATGTGTGGGGAATCTTGACCAGCATGGATTCACTTTGCAGAGAACCGGTCTGTCTATGGCTGCCACCACAGTACAAAAAAGAGAATACGTCAGAGTATGTACAGGGGGTTGAAGTACCGGAAGATTATACGGGTGTGATTCCGGATGGTTTTGACTGTATCACACTGCCGGAAGCGGATTATCTGATGTTCCAGGGAGAACCGTTTCAGGAAGAGGATTACTGTGAAGCAATTACTGCGGTGCAGCATGCCATGGATCAATATGATCCTGCAGTAATCGGCTATGAATGGGACAGTGATAATCCGCGGATTCAATTGGAACCGAGGGGAGAACGGGGATATATTGAAATGAAAGCAGTCAGGGCGAAATAAGATAAGGCAGGGACAGGCATTTGCGGGATAGATTGCAAATGCCTGTCTGCTTGTTGAGAAATAAAAGTGAGATTATGTGTCAGAATATTTGATCAAAGTACTCCGCCATGATAGGTGCATTCATAAACCAGGTTGTTCTGACAATAGATTTCTTCATAACCCTGAAACCAGTCTATTTTGCCGGTTGCCTTATTTTTATAAGTATATTCACCTGCCTGATAATATTCCGGACCGCGATAAGGAAGGTCGATGGTTCCAAGACGCAGCGCTTCTTTCAGAAAGTCTCCACTGAATCTTTCATCCAGAGTATGGCCGAAGTAGTTCATAGAATAAAGCGGAATATCTGATTTCCAGATCACTTCCTCACCGGCAAAGCGCTCTCCGCCAAACCAGGAGTCATAATATAGAAAATCCCCCGACTGATACTGATAATCATGAGATCCGGGTCTGCAGGACGGACAGGTATCCGCATAGCCGGCATAGGTGTTTCCGGCAGCATTTAATTTGAATGTAATCAGTGCTTCCAGGTCTGGGGTTTCTGATTTGAGAACCTCTTTTTCACAGGAATTGTCTTTTACAAGATAATCGATTGTGATATGGAACAATTCGCTTAAACCGATCAGGTTCATGATATCGGGGTAGGCCATGCCATTTTCCCATTTTGCGATAGCCTGACGGGAAACGTCAAGCTTTTCTGCCAGCATATCCTGTGTCATACCATTTGATTTTCGCAGTAACTGAAGTTTATCGGATAAAGTCATTTTTATGCTCCTTTTGTATGGTTATCGGGGATCAAATCTATGATTTTATGATAGCAGGATCTGTGAAAAAGGGAATCAAGTACAGGTTGCAAAATTGCTACTGATGGTTGCGAAAGTACTGTATTGTTGTAAGGTGCAATCAATATGAAACGGGAAGATGCTCTTGTTTGCAGATCCGGTAGGCCGCAAAACGACCTGTTGCAGCAGCAGACGGAAGTCCACCGGAACCCATTAGCCACTGGCTGGCGAGCATCACATTTGGAAGCTTTTTCAGTACTCCGGGTATCTGCCTGCTTTTGGCATGTTTTGTTGTAATAAAACTCATATAGGAACCGTGGTAAGCATTGCAGAAGCGGTGATAGGTTATTGGCGTCCATACATCAAGAACCGTCAGTTTGTCTCGAAAGGAGGGAACAGCTTCTTCCAGACGGATGCGTATTTCTTCGGAAAGTAGCTTTTTCATATTAGTATATTCCGCAGGATTTTCATACAACTTTTCCCAATAGAGATAATCATTTTCTGTCTGCATGATATTGGTTTGCAAAACCGTTTTCCCTTTAGGAGCAAAGGCAGGCTCATAATCATAGGAGCGGTAATTGATACGGAAAATGGTTTCTGTGGCAAGTGAGAGCGGACGACAGTCGCAGACATTTGTACCACTGTTTTCGGAAGAAACGGCATCAAGGGCAAAAGCAACCTGAAATCCACTGATAACAGGGTAAGATACTCTATTCTGATAAAGTGCTTTCAAAGAATCCGGCATATACTGGGGGCTTAGCAGTTTTTGAAACAGATAATCCGGATCGCAGGCACATACGATATAGGAAGCCTGAATTTGTGTACCGTCTCTCAGACAGATCCCGGTCGCTGCTTTCTGATCTTCAGACAGTATAATTCTTGTAACTTCGGTTTGCAGATGCAGTGTTCCGCCAAGCGAGATATATCGTTTGGCCATTCGAAGTGCCATACCGTTTGACCCGCCCGCAGGGATATCACCGTTATCACCGCTGATAGTGGCATAGGAGAAAAGAAAAGCGCTTGCGGGGTGGCTTGCCGGCATATAAGCTGTAATTGCTGATTGTATCAGCGGATTCTGAAAGCGTCTGCTCAGATCGGCAATATCTTCAGAATGGTATTCATGCATCAGTTTACCGATACCGCGCATGGAATGTGTCAGTTTCAGTAATTCATGCGGATGCATCAGATCAAAGGGCTTTTCTACGGGAACATTCATATTCTGGGCAAGTTTTGTGTAATCAATTAATTTGTTTATTTCTGAGGCATCTGCAGGGGAGAATGCAAGAAGTTCTTTTCTCGTACGTTCCAGATCACGCCAGAAAGTAACTGATTTTGTACCGGAGGATACGGTATAGAATTTATCGGAATGAATCAATGCGATTTCACCTAAACCCTCGGAAGTTCCAAGCACACCGGTATTTTTCCAGAGACGATTCAGTGCAGAACCGTCTTTTGTTCCTGTAAGCCAATGGATGCAGTTGTCAATGGTATAACCATTTCGCATCCAGCCGGTACATTCTCCGCCAGGAACCGTGTTTTTTTCAAATATTTCAGTTTGAAAACCTGCCTGTTGGAGATATATTCCAGCAGTCATTCCTGATATTCCACTACCGATAATTGCAATTCTTTTATTCATTTGTCTTTCCTCCGTATGATATCAATAACCCAATCCGGATCAGGCAAAGGCATGTCCGGATGTGCAGCATATTGTTCTGCGATTCCCTGTATGCTGCACCAGTAGCAGTTTGAAAGTGCCAGAGGATCACCCTTTCGGATACTGCCTTCCTGCTGTCCTTTACGAATCAGCGGGATAAATTCTGTAATGGTGTCAACGCACAGAGCAAGCTGCCGGATATGCTCAGGCGCATCCATACTTCGCTGTGTTTGTGCCATAAGAACAAACATCTGGGCAACATAAGGTTGTTTATGCATCGCATCAAAAAGAGCAGTAGTAAAAATTTCAAAATGCGCAATTGCAGAGTCACATTTGATCAGAGCAGGTTGTCGGGTCTGGTTCAAGCCTGTTTCCACAAGTTCCTGGTATAAAAGTTCTTTGGATTTGAAATAGTGAAACATAAGCCCCACACTCATTGGAACAGCTTCTGCGATATCCGATATTTTGGTTGCGGCATACCCTTTTGTGACAAAGAGATGCAGTGCAGTCAGCAGAATTTGCTGTCTTCGATTCTGTTTTTGTTCTTCACGTTTTCCCATTATAAAAACCTCTATTTGTTGAATTGTATTTCATTGAATTATTATTCAATAAATATTAAATTATATTTCTTTTTTTGTCAATCAGACAAAGTAAAAATGATGAATAAATAATCCGGTTCCGGTATATAATAAAGACATCGGAATAAGCCGGTGCAGGCTGGTTCCAGAATCGAGGTAAAGGTGAGTATAGTAGGCAGTATTATGGTTCCTCATCCGCCCCTGATTCTGCCGGAAGTGGGCAGAGGAGAAGAGGGCGTGATTGCAGAAACAGCAGCTTCTTATCTGAAAGCGGCTGAATTTGTGGCATCATTACAGCCGGAAACAATAGTGCTATCCTCTCCGCATAGTATGATGTATGCTGATTATCTGCATATTTCACCGGGAGAGTGTGCAGCAGGAAACATGCGTGGTTTTGGTGCACCCCAGGTGCAGATCAGTACGGCATATGATAATGAATTATCTGCTCTATTGTGCGAGAATGCGCAGAAGGAAGGTATTCCGGCGGGGTATTTGGGAGAGAGAGCCTTCGCTTGATCATGGAACAATGGTTCCGCTGTATTTTATTCTTCAGAAGTACACAGATTTCAAGCTGGTGCGAATCGGTTTGTCAGGAATCTCTTTAGCAGAGCACTATCGCTTCGGGCAACTCATACAAACGATAGCGGATCAGTTGAACCGTCGTGTGCTCTATGTTGCCAGTGGGGATCTGTCTCATAAACTGAAGAAAAGCGGACCTTACGGATATGACCCGCATGGACCGATATATGATGAGAAGATCATGGATAGTATGGGCAGAGCGGCATTTGGTGAGCTGCTTGCATTTGATCCGGTATTATGTGATAAGGCAGCAGAGTGCGGACATCGTTCCTTTACGATTATGGGAGGAGCGCTGGATGGTAAGGCAGTCGAAGTGAACAGACTCTGTTATCAGGATGTTACAGGTGTTGGATATGGCATCTGTACCTATCGTGTAACGGGAGAAGATTTATCCAGAAGGTTTCTTTCAGATTATCTGATGCAGGAACATAAGCGGCTGTTGCAGCAAAAAGCCGGAGAAGATGCATATGTCTCCCTTGCCAGAAAAGTGATTGAAAATTGTATTCGGGAAGGGACGCAGATCCCGATGCCTTCTGATCTGCCGGCGGAAATGTATCATGTCAGAGCAGGCGTGTTTGTATCTTTACATATCCGGGGTGCACTGCGTGGCTGCATCGGTACGATCGAGCCGACAAGAGCTTGTGTTGCAAAGGAAATCATGGAGAATGCCATATCAGCGGCAACCGGGGACCCACGTTTTGAACCGTTGCAGGAAGAAGAACTGGAACAGCTCGAATATAGTGTGGACGTTCTGGGGGAAGCGGAAGACATCGATTCTCTTTCACAACTGAAAGTGAAAGAATATGGTGTGATTGTGAGCAGGGACTCTCGCAGGGGACTGCTGCTGCCGGATCTGGATGGGGTGGACAGCGTGGAAGAACAGGTTCATATAGCCAGACAGAAGGCGGGAATCAGGGATGATGAGCCGGTCAGACTGCAAAGATTCAAGGTAACCAGACATTATTAGGGGGGCAGAACATGAAGCAGATATGCAGCGTTTGCTTTCATTATTGTGCGTTGGAAGAAGGACAGACCGGTCTGTGTGGTGCACGGCGCTGTGTAGATGGAACGGTGCAGGGAATCAGTTATGGTCAGCTGACGGCCATTGCACTTGACCCGATCGAAAAAAAGCCATTGGCAGAGTTTCATCCGGGCAGCAGCATTCTTTCTGCCGGAAGCTATGGTTGCAATCTTTTCTGCCCGTTTTGCCAGAATCATGAAATTGCGCATCCTTGTGAGCAGATCGATGCGCAGTACATGAGTCCGGAGAAATTGTGTGCGCTTGCGTGCAGATACAGGGAGCGTGGAAATATCGGAGTGGCATATACTTATAACGAACCACTTATTTTCTGGGAATATGTGAGGGATACCGGAAAGCTTGTACATGAAAATGGTATGTATAATGTTCTTGTCAGCAATGGTACGGCAGAGCCCGAAATACTGGAGAAAATACTGCCGTATATTGATGCCATGAATATTGATCTGAAAAGCTTTTGCTCAGAAACGTATGAAAAAACGCTGGGTGGATCACTGGAAGTGACAAAAGCGTTTATTAAGCAGTCGCTTGAGGCATGCCATGTAGAACTGACAACATTGATCGTACCCGGCCTGAATGACAGCGATCAGGAAATGGAAGAAATGAGTGCTTGGATTGCATCACTTATGGGAGGACGAGGAAAAGATATTCCGTATCACATCAGTCGATTTTTTCCAAGGTATCATATGGAGAAAGCAGAACCCACCGACATTGGGAAAATCATGCATCTTGCTGAAATTGCGCGAAAGCATCTGCATCATGTATACATGGGAAATTGCTGAAAATGATAATGGATGCAAGGTATCACAGGGTTGGATTTGAGTGGTTGGAAAAAAGAGGAAGAAAATGACAATACAGGAAGGTTATATGCCTTTTATGGAATACCGGACCTATTACAGAATTGTGGGAGAACAGAAAGATGCCCGGAAAGCGCCGCTCCTTTGCCTGCATGGCGGACCTGGCTCTACACACAATTATATGGAAATGCTGGACCGGATTGCAGACACCGGCAGGCAGGTTATTTCCTATGATCAGATCGGATGCGGAGAATCATTTGCAGAGGGAAGAGCAGATCTTTGGAAAGCACAGACATGGATCAATGAACTGAAGCAGATCAGGAGTTATCTGCATCTTGATCAGGTGCATATCCTGGGACAGTCCTGGGGCGGCATGCTTGCTATCCAGTATATGATCGAAGAGAAACCCTGCGGGGTGCAGTCATTGATTTTATCCAGCACACTTTCTTCCAGTGCACTCTGGTCACATGAGCAACACAGGCGTATTCATTTTTTGACACAGCAGGATCAGGAGGCCATTGCACGAGCGGAAATAAATGAAGATTATACGGAAAAAGAATATCTGCTTGCAAATGAACATTTCATGGAACGTTACTGTGCAGGAGAAGCAGATGAACAGACACCGGAATGCCTTACAAGGTCAAAGAAAATTGGTGCGGAATCCTATCTGTATGCCTGGGGACCCAATGAATATATCCCGAGCGGGTCACTCAAAGATTATGACTATACGGATCGTCTTGGTGAGATTTTGGTTCCTGCACTTATTGTAAGCGGGACAAATGACCTTTGTTCACCGCTGATTGCCAAAACGATGTATGATAGGATTCCGGATGCGGAATGGGAACTGTTTGACGGTGCAAGACATATGTGCTTTGCAGAGCAAAATGATAAATATTGTGAAATGTTGGAAAAGTGGCTTATTGAGAAAGAGAGGTGAGACGATGATGGAAAGTGCACAGTGTTTTGAATCACCAATCGGAAAAATGCTTCTCACAGCTGATACAGATGGATTGACCGGAATCTGGTTTGAGGGTCAGAAATATTATCCGGAAAATCCGGAGGATGCCTATCAGAACAAAACTACAGAAATATTGGAAAGAGCAGCACAATGGCTTGATTCCTATTTTTCCGGTAAAAATCCAGGTTCCGGACTGCCATTGCATCTGACAGGTACTTCATTTCAGAAAGCAGTATGGGAAATTCTTCTCACAATACCTTATGGTGACACGATGACCTATGGAGAAATCGCGCAGATGCTTGCGAAACAGATGGGTTATCAGACGATGTCAGCACAGGCTGTTGGAGGGGCAGTCGGGCATAACAGAATTTCAATTATCATTCCCTGCCACAGAGTCCTGGGGACGAATGGCAGCTTGACAGGGTATGCCGGTGGAATCTGGCGGAAAGAGGCACTTTTGAAACTGGAACATTCACAGAAAGACAGTTATATCTAGAAGGAGCGTAAATATAATGGTAAATGTCAGTGCGGTAACAAATAAGATGATCACATTTTCTGAAGGAAATCTCCATGATATCAATCATTTTATGAAAGTATATGCGTTTGCAAGAACAATCGGAATAAATGAAGAATTAGATCCGGAGCAGCAGGAGATTCTTGAAATTTCAGCACTTGTTCATGATATTGCCTGTCCGCTTTGCAGGCAGAAATATGGCAATACCAATGGTAGTTATCAGGAACTGGAAGGCGGGCCACTTGCAACTGCATTGTTGTCTGAGCTGGCACTTCCGCAAAAATTAATCGAAAGAGTCAGTTATCTGGTGGCACACCATCATACGTATACGAATGTAGATGGTATGGATTATCAGATTCTTCTGGAAGCGGATTTTCTGGTAAATGCAGATGAGAGTAATATGGCAGGAGATGCCATCAAAGCAGCAAAAGAAAGTATATTTCATACGAAAACCGGAAAAAAACTGTTGCAGGATATATATTTGAGGACAGACAGGATGAAATGAACGAAATAAAAAAGGTCATTGGCGCTGAATCATCCGTGCCAATGACCTTTTTAAATTACAGAATTACATTTTAAATTTATCTATTTCTTTCTTGAGTTTCTCAGCTAACTGCTTCAGATCTTCAGTATTCTGGCTGAACCGGGACATGGTTTCCGTTACTCTTTCAGCAGAAGCGGTAACTTCTTCAGTCGATGCAGCTGTTTCTTCAGAAATTGCAGAAGTGCTTTCAATCTGTGTTACGAAGATCTGCTTTTGTACCTGCATTTCATCCACAGAAGACTTTACTTCTATAACTTTTCCGGTCAGATCGGTAATGGAAGCGGAAATATCATTGAATATTTTTTCGGTCTTTGTTACAGCCTGATTCTGTTCCTGATTGATTTCTTTGGTTCCGTTCATTGCCTGAACGACAATGTCCGCTTTTTCCTGTATTTCTTCGATCAGGACAGTAATCTGTTCAGTAGATTTCTTTGACTGTTCGGCAAGCTTGCCAATTTCGCTTGCAACAACAGCAAAGCCTTTTCCGGCATCACCTGCCCGGGCAGCTTCAATAGATGCATTCAAAGAGAGTAGATTGGTCTGTTCTGTAATTTCTGTGATGGCATCTGAAATAGTACTGATTTTTTTGACGCTTTCATTCATATTCGAAACAATATCTGCAACTTTCATGGTAGCTTCCATTGTTTCACTGTTCTTACTGATCAGAACATTTACAATTCCGATGCCTTCACTGCTCAGCTCTTTTGTATTATTTGATACATTGCTCATGTCGCTGGTAACGTTTGAAATGGTATCAAGTTTACTGGAGAGTTCTCCGATACTGGTCACTGTTTCCTGAGAATTCTCAGCAAGATTCATTGCTCCCTGTGCAATTTCAGAAACAGCCATCGAAACCTTTGACATAGATGCGGTTGTCTCTTCGGCCATGCTGGAGAGTCCGGTTGATGTTTCATATACGGTAGTGGAAGTCTTTTTTGCACTTTCCAGAAGAACGCCGATATTTTTGATCATATCATTATAATTTTTACCCAGATTACCAAGTTCATCTCTTGATTTGATATTCGTGAAGGTAGAGAGGTCACCATTGGAGGCCTTGTCAAATACCTCCTGCAGTTTTTGGATGTTTGCTGCGATTCCATTGCTCAGGATAAAAGAGAGAATAACAGCAATGACAGCCATGATCAGCGTTATGATTCCGGTAGTGATAATGATCGTTCTGGTATCATCCGATAACTCATTCTGTTCCAGAGCTGCAATGATTTTCCAACCAGTCAGTTCATTGGTTGCATAAACACCAAATTTTTCTTTGCCATTGTAAAGGTAAGTAACTCAACTTTCCCACCAGCATAACTGTGGAAAACGCTTGATTTTTCAAGTAAAACAACTTCATAAATCGGTGCCTTGACATTAAAATAGCACCAAATCTTTGGTATAATAAGTTCACCACAAACATTACCATACAAAGAAAGGTGCTGAACTTATGATATACCAAAATACCCAAAATGAAAATCCTCAAAATCAGTTTTCTTATGCTCTAAAGGAACTTCAAATCGGAAAACTACTACGAAAATCCAACATTACAAAATCTTGTGGTATTTCTGCGTATGAGGTATTTCAATTTTTACTACTTTTAGCTTTTCAGGGAAAGAACCTGTTTCGTTTCCTGAATTCGAAACATAAAGAGCTGGCAGTTTCAAAGAATACTTATTATCGTTTTCTCAATGAAACTTCCTATAACTGGAGCAGGTTTCTTTTGCTCCTTGCAGTTAAAGTCACTACTGCATTTGATTCGCTTACCCGACCAGAGCGGGTAAAAGTCCTGGTTTTAGATGATTCTGTTATCAAACGTAATCGCAGCAAAACGGTAGAACTGCTTGCACGTGTCTTTGACCATGTGGAGCACAAATATCAGAAAGGTTTTACACTCCTTACACTTGGCTGGTCTGACGGATATAGTTTTATTCCAACTGGATTCAACATGCTTTCTTCCGCGGAAAAAAGCAACCGTTACAACGAAGTATCTTCTGACATGGATCATCGTACAAATGGCTATAGATTTCGTAAGGAAAGTATGATGCATAAAACGGATGCTGCAATTCTTTTGATAAATAATGCACTGAATGCTGGTATAAAAGCGGATTATGTCCTTATGGACACCTGGTTCACCACAGAGCCAATGATCAAAGAGATCCTAAAAGCAGGCATGGATGCCATCGGTATGGTCAAGCAGTTAAAACAGCGTTATACCTATCAGGGCAAGCAATACACCCTCTCAGAATTAAAGAGATTTGTAAGTTTTGCAGGTGCTAGAAACATCTTTGGTTCATTGGTGGTCACAACCAAAGCCGGGATACCAGTTAAGATTGTATTTGTACGAAATCGAAACAAGAAAAGCGAATGCTTATATATCCTAAGCACAGATGCTTCGCTGGAAGATGCAGAAATCGTACGTATTTATGGAAATAGATGGTCAATCGAATGCTTCTTTAAATCATCTAAATCTTTCTTGAAGTTAGGCACTGAATTTCAGAGCCATAATTATGGGGCAATGGTAAGCCATACAGCCATTGTATTCACAAGATACACCATTCTAGAATGGATTCGCCGGAACCGAAACGATGAGAAAACGTATGGCGAATTATTTTTCATGTTCTGTGAAGATATCCAGGACATAGATTTAACCAATGCACTTCAAAGCCTGATGGCTTTGTTTGTGGAACACATAGGGGTATTATCAGCAGATATCACATCCTTCATCAAAAGTAAAGTCACTGAATGGATGATGTCTCAAGCCTCATTTATACAGGCTTTATTTGGAAATGTTTGCTGGGAAAGTTGAGTAAGTAACAAAGCCCTGATTTCCAGATTTGACCTCATTCCAAAAAGACAGTTTTGTGATTGCATCTGTACCAATCAGACTTTTATCAGAATGTGCGATTACTACACCACTTGGATCACTGATACTGACGGAACCTGAATTACCGACTTTTTTTACACCAATACGTTCTGCAAGAGAAGAAAGAGAGCAGTCCAGACCGATAACACCTACAACTTTTCCATCTTTCATAACCGCCTGAACGATTCCGACCACTGTATTTCCGGATGCGGCATCCACATAGGGAGAAGTAATAGCAACTTTTCCATTTGCCTTTACTCCTTCTTCATACCAGGATCTTTTTCTGGCATCATAACCATCCGGCATCTGTGCATTCGGATAAATAGAAAATTTTCCGGATTCGGTTCCAAAGTAAGAGTCCAGAATATCTTTGTTACTTTCTGTCAGATTCTTTAATAGATCCGGTACGTAATTGAAATTGTCCGCATCATCGACATTTATGAAATTATAATTATTTGCGATCATTGAAACGCTGCCGGTAAAACCCGTAAAATAGTCGGTCAATCCACTGTTGATTTCAGACAGTGTCTGTGAACTGGTTACCGAAAGCTTTTTGACAACACGGATTTTGATTGCTGATAAGAAAAAATCCAGATATAAACAATGGAAATATACAGATCGAAAACAAACTGATAAATAGCTTACTTTTAATACTTCTCAGATTCATCTTTTTTAACAAAATAATCCCTCCTTTTTGACTCCTGTGTTCAGGTTTTATTTAAGTAAAAGCATTATTCCAGACTTTATTTGTAAAAAAAAAACAATTCCTCACAAAGTGTGTTGGAATTGAAAATATAGAAACAATCAAGCACGCACAGAAAAAGGAATTGTAGTTACAGAGTGCTATATAATCTGTCCTCCCTGACAGATATTTATAGATTATTTTATTTTTCAGGCTACGCTTGAAAATCAAAACCGTCAGACAGTTTAAAAATAATCCAATCGGGAAATGACCGCTCAGTATTTGAAATAAAGATAATCTTTTTTGAAAATGATCTTTTTACAAATTAATGTCATCATTATAGATATAGTATCATATTAGGGTTATATATTCTACAAAAAGTATACTATCATGTAAGATATTTTTTTTCTCAGCATAAATATTTCAGAAAATATCCCCAAGAAAACAATTTGCTGATTTTCTGACAAAATCATTCCGGACAGCTCTCTCTGGCGATATATTGTATCGGAAATTCTTCTGTATCGACTATGTAATTGAAAGAAGACAGTGAACGATAAACTTTTTTCAGACATGCTGCTGCCATTTCTTCCATCGGAAGTTTGATCACAGAAAGGGAAGGAATGGAGTATTCTTCCTGATCCGGATTGCCGTTTCCGACGCTGATGATTTCAATGTCATCAGGAATCCGTATTCCTTTTTCATAAAAAGCTTTCAGCGCGCCAAGCGCGATGCTGTCTGAAGTACAGAAGAGACAGTCAGGCAGTACGGAAGCTCTGCAGAGTTTTTTTGCTCCGTTATATCCACCCTGCATACTGTCATTTACGGTAAGAGAGACAGGAGGCTCCATACCGGACTCATGCACCAGAAATTCGAACATATTGGTACGAATATTCATGCCGTTAAACGTAGCAGGTGCTTTGATAATGGCCGGCCGTTTACGTTCATGGCGGATAAAGACACTGGCAGGAAGACTTCCGATTGTTTTGTCATCCATATTCACAGTCGCATATTTTGATGAATACCGGTTATAGAGAACGATCGGAAGCTGTACATTAAGATGATCTAAAAAACTCATATCATTTTCAGAAGGATTGCAGATAATAATCCCATTACAGGACAAAAAAGTATGTTCATTCATTGCTTCATCCAGATGATTGTTATCATAAGGCTTAATCTGAAGCTCACACTGATATTGATTTGCGAGGAGTGCGGATTGCAGGCCATTGATGAAACGGGAAAGCATATGAACGCGGATGTCTGAGGCCCAGAAAAGAGTAATGATGGATTTGTCTGAAATACCTCCGCGTAGAACTTTTGCCTGAATGTTGGGCTTATAGCCAAGTCTTCTGGCAGATTCCAGAACTTTTTGCTGCGTGTTTTCCGTGATTTTGCGTTTGTTCCCATTTCCTTTTAAAACAATGGAAACGGTACTCGGGGACAGTCCGGTATCGGAAGCAACATCTTTAATTGTGACCATCATAATCCTCCGTTAGAAATATTTGTCAGAATTACTGCAGTGAGTTCCCAAAAGTATATCTGACAAAAGAATACTGCTGTCATTATAGCATCCGGTACAACGTTCTACAATAAAGTAAAAGAAAATCTGGCTGAAAGAAAAATAGCACAATATTTTGGAAATGAATTTGGTAGTAAATCACAAATATAATAATTACAACGTTGTACTATTGACAAAACTAGACGTCGCGAATAATATAAAGCAAAAGGTACAACGTTGTACTAAAGAGGCATTTCAAATTAATCAGGAGGGATTTATATGAAGAAGAAGTTACTTTCAATACTGCTTGCAGCAGCAATGATATCTTCAATGCTTGCGGGATGCGGGGCAGCAGGATCATCAGCATCTGTATCCACATCAAAGATGCAGCAGTGACAACCGGGGGTATAGCATCATCACAGGAAACAAAGAGTTCAGGTACGGCTACAACAGATACAGGAAATGATCTGACGCAGGGAAACATTAAAGCAGGAGGGACGCTTCGTATTGGGACAACGCAGAATCCTTCCGTAATCGGTTATACACCGGAGCTGAAGAACAATTCTTTTATCCAGTATTTGCGCTGTGCATATGATTCACTTACCAGTTATGATAAAGATGGAAAAATTGTCGGAGATCTGGCGGAAAGCTGGGATGTTGATTCTGATAATGCCACGATCACCTTTCATTTGCTGAAGGGCGTTAAGTTTTCAGATGGAACAGATTTCAATGCGGAAGCCGTTAAATGGAACATTGAACAGTATAAGGAAACAGGACGTTCAGAAACAAATGATATTAAATCTGTAGATGTTGTAGATGATACGACAGTTAAAATTTCATTTACAAAGTGGAATTCTTCTTCCCTTGAGATGGTCGGATTCTTTATTTACTATATGTCTCCTACTGCATTTGAAAAAAATGGTGCCGATTGGCTCAGAAAAAATTCCTGTGGTACCGGCCCGTTTGTTGTAAGTGCTTTTGACCAGGGGGTATCCGTTTCCTACAAAAAGAATGAAAATTATCGTGTATCGGGAGAACCTTATCTGGACGGAATTACATATACGATTTTCGCTGATGCAACAACACTGGAAAATGCATTTAAGGCCAGTGAAATCGATGTAATTACCTATGGAAATGATTGTGATCTGATGAATGATCTGTCTACGATGCAGGGAATTACAATTGATAAAAATACAAATGGTCTTGGGGTGGAATCTGTCGGACTGATTCCAAGCAGTGCTGATAAAAGTGATCCGTTTTATGATGCAAATGTCAGAAAGGCTTTGTGTTATGCAGTTGACTGGGATACGATTGTTTCTTCTCTGAGTTATGGATTGTATCAGAGAACCAATCAGTGGGCAGCACCAGGTGCAGTAACCTATAATACAAAACTGGTCGGATATACATATAACCCTGAAAAAGCGAAGGAACTTTTAAAACAGGCAGGATATGAAAAAGGTTTTGAAACAACACTCTACACATTCAGCAACGGTTTTTATCAGAATGCTGCAACAGCAATTTCTGCAAATCTTGCAGAAGTGGGAATCACAGCCAAGATTGAAGTAATTGACGCTGCCAAATCAGCAGATATGATGGCAAATGGCTGGAAGGGGCTGTTCTGGCACTGGGCTTCCATCGGACCGGACCTGGGACTTTATATGGGACGCCATCTGGATGTCAACGGCGCATATTATGCAAAGGGTATTCAACATCCGCAGGACTGCCTGGATCTTCTGGATCAGATCAGATCTGCAAAAGATGACAAGACCAAGGTTGATCTGGAGTGGCAGCTGCAGGAAAAAATATATGATGAATATGCACTGTTTGGAGAACCTTTATATGTAAATGCACCATGTCACATTCGTTACGATTATGTCAAGGGTGGTCAGTTCGCTTTGGTAGATGCAATTATGTGGTCTCCTGCAACAACCTGGATGGATAAATAAATAAGGTGATGGAAAGGAAGCTGTATCCGGATTATCTGATGCAGCTTCCATTATAAACGGAGGCCGGCTTATGGCTAAATATATATTAAAGAGACTTGGTCAATCCTTGATTGTAGTTTTTATCGTTACAATTATGGTTTTTGGTCTCATGCATCTTCTGCCGGGAGATCCTATACAGATCTATCTTGGAGAGACTGCAACAAAAGAATCAGTGGCTTATTATACACAGTTGTTCGGGTTGGACAAACCATTGTATATCCAGTATCTCAAATGGATCGAAGGACTCCTGCACGGAGAAATGGGCAAATCCATAACATACTCAATGAGTGTACAGGATCTTTTGTTTAAAAGAGTTGCCTGCACAGTATCCATAACTTTTCCGGCTTTTATCATTGCATTGCTCATTGGTGTTGTGCTGGGGGCAATTGCTTCTGTTAACAGAGGGCGTAAAAAAGATACAGTGATTACTTCACTTGCAAATATCGGGATTGCAACTCCATCTTTCTGGATCGGGATTATTCTGGTTTATTTTTTTGCATTAAAGCTCAAATGGCTGCCGGTACAGGGGTATACACCACCTTCGGAAAACTTTGGAGAATATATCAGAAAACTGGTGTTGCCTGTCATTGTACTATCGCTGGGACAACTGGCATCCACGACCAGGCAGACAAGGTCATCCATGCTGGAAGTAATATCACAGGATTATATCAGAACCGCAAGATCAAAGGGACTTACTGAAAAAACAGTAATTTACAAACATGCTTTACATAATGCACTGATTCCGATCGTAACAATGATGGGTGGTGCAATTGGTATGCTGATCGGCGGAACGGTTGTTATTGAAAATCTCTTTAATATACCGGGGGTCGGTTCATTGATGCTCACGGCAATTATGAATAAAGATTATATGGTCGTTCAAAATGTGACCTTTTTCATATCAGTAGTGGTAGTCAGCTGCAATCTGCTGGTGGATATCCTGTATGGGTATATTGATCCCAGAATCAGAATCGAATAAAGGAGACGTCAGATGAAAACGCAAAAAAACAAAGCTCCCCTGACGCCTGTGCAGGAGAGAAGAAGGCAGTTTTTCAAGGATTTTCTGGCTGCAAAACCAGTCAGAATCGGTTCTATTATCATAATAATCATGATCTTTTCAGCTGTTTTTGCGCCGCTTATTGCACCTTATGATCCATATAAACAGGATTTACGCAATATGCTGAAGGGACCATCACTGGCACATCCATTTGGTACGGATGCGCTGGGAAGAGATCTGATGTCCAGAATCATATACGGCGCCAGAGCATCGTTATCGGTAGGACTTGTGTCTACACTGATTGCGGGTGGAATCGGAATTACACTTGGCTTGATTGCGGGTTACCTCGGGAAATGGGTAGATGCCCTGATTATGAGAGTGATGGATGCCATGATGTCTATTCCGGTTGTCATTCTTGCATTATTTCTTGGCTCTATTCTTGGTAAAGGGTTAGGTAACATCATGCTTTGCATCGGTATCGTTATGATGCCGGGTTATGCACGACTTACCAGAGGACAGGTTTTGTCGATCAAACAGTTGGATTTTGTCACAGCAGGGAAGATCAGCGGGTCAACAAGGCTGAAAAATGCATTTAAGCATATTCTTCCGAACTGTCTTGCACCGAATCTGGTTCTTGCAACAATGAACCTGGGATCAGCCATACTGACTGAGGCAGGTTTAAGCTATCTTGGAATGGGAATCAATCCACCGACAGCGTCATGGGGTGCAATGGTAAGTGACGGATACAAATATCTGGCAAATACACCTCACATTGCGATTATTCCCGGCTTATTCATCATTATTACAGTGTGGTCGTTTAACGTTTGTGGAGATGCACTGCGAGATGCCAGTGATCCGAGACTGCGAGGGACGATATAATCCGATTCCGGATGGAATAGATACGAAGGGGTCAATATGGAACATTTGATAGAAGTAAAGAATCTGCATACCGAATTTCACAGTTCAAAAGGAACATTAGCTGCTGTTAACGGTGTGTCGTATTATCTTGATCCGGGAGAAATTGTTGCGTTTGTCGGAGAAAGTGGAAGCGGGAAATCCGTTACACAATATTCCGGCGTGCAGCTGATTCCCTGTCCGCCGGGTAAGATTGTGGATGGAGAGATCCTTTTCGAAGGGAAAGATTTATTGAAATTCGAACAAAACAGTGATGAAATGCGTCAGGTAAGAGGCGGAGAAATCGGAATCGTTTTTCAGGAACCGATGACCTCTCTCAATCCTGTGATGTCAATTGGAGATCAGTTGACAGAGGGCATGATACTGCATCTGAAAATAAGTAAAGAACAGGCAAGAAAGCGTGCAGCCGAATTGCTTTCAGAGGTTGGAATTCCGGATGCGGAAAATCGTCTGGATGCATATCCGCATCAGTTTTCCGGGGGTATGCGCCAGCGCATTGTCATTGCAATGGCTTTATCCTGCAATCCAAGACTTCTGATTGCAGATGAAGCAACTACAGCACTTGATGTGACGACACAGGCACAGATTCTGGATCTGATGCAGGATATTGTGCGAAACAGGAATACAGCCATGGTTCTGGTCACACACAATCTGAGTATTGTTGCAAGATATGCCGATCGCGTCTATGTTATGTATGCCGGAGAAATTGTTGAGAACGGCACAACCGGAGAAATTTTTAAAAAACCGCATCATCCTTATACAATCGGACTAATGAATGCGGTACCGGGTTTGCATGATCCCAAAGACAGAAAACTGATTCCGATTGCAGGATTTGTTACAAATCTTGTGAACCGTAAAAATCAATGCGCTTTTTTGAACAGATGTCCGTATGCAACGCAGGAATGTACAGACAGGGAGGATCCTGATCTGCATGTTATTCCGGGTGAACCTGGTCATTTTGCAGCTTGTCACAGAATGATCAGCAAGGATAGCAGGGTGGAAAGAACGTTTGAATCCACCGATAGAACCTATCAGGAAAAGGACTACCGTAATCTGACGGAACAGGACCGCACCCTGCAGGTACAGGATCTGAAAGTTTATTTTCCGGTTTATAAAGGAATTTTCCGCCACAAAATTGCAGATATCAAGGCTGTTGACGGTGTTTCATTTGATATATATAAAGGTGAAACTTTTGGGCTGGTAGGAGAATCTGGATGCGGAAAATCCACAGTTGCAAGAACCGTTTTAAGGCTCAATGATGTGACAGACGGTAAAATAATATTTAACGGTAAAGATATCAGTAAGCTGGATGATGTAAAAATGCAGCCGATTCGCAGAAATATGTCCATGATCTTTCAGGATCCATACGGATCGTTGGATCCAAGACAACGGGCCGGCGACATTGTTATGGAGCCAATGAAAAATTTCGCGACAGATATGACACCGCAGCAGATGCTGGAGCGGGTAAAGCAGCTTTTTGAAATTGTTGGATTGGATCCGGATTATACAGAGCGCGTTCCACATGAATTTTCGGGGGGACAGAGGCAAAGACTTGTAATTGCAAGAGCCCTGTCAACCAACCCGTCGTTTATTGTCTGTGATGAGGCCATATCCGCACTGGATGTCTCCATTCAGGCGCAGGTTATCAATTTGCTGGAAGAACTGCAGGAAAAAATGGGACTGACCTATCTGTTTATTGCACATGATCTGTCAGTAGTAAGACATATCAGTGACAGAGTTGCAGTAATGTATTTGGGACAACTGGTTGAGTTTGCAGATTGGAATGCACTTTATTCAAACCCGTTGCATCCGTATACAAAATCTCTTTTAGAGGCGGTTCCGGTTCCGGATCCGGAGATAGAGAAGACCAGAAATCGTCAGATCATTCAGGGAGAAGTTCCAAGTCCTATGAAACGACCTTCAGGATGCGCTTTTTCGTCAAGATGTCCTTATGCAACGCAAAAATGCAGAAGTGAAGCACCTGTTTTAAGAGAAGGAAGAGACGGACATAAAGTGGCCTGTCATATAATTGATTTATAAAGGAAGGCAAGAAATGGCAGAAAACAGCAGTATGGAAGAAATGTATGCAGAACTGACCAGACAGATGCAAGAGGATTACGATGCGCTTACGATTCCGATTACAGATCGTGCATGTTGCATACTGGAAAAGATGCTTCCGATGTCAGATGGGGTGCAGCTCAAAACATATATTTTTTATGGGACTTCCATTGGTACACTTTCACAGGCTGTGAAAGAATATCCGGTTATTTTACAGCGTTCTCCCTATTTTCACGCTATGGAAGCGTATCGTATCCATGGAGAAAATCTGGCAAAACGTGGATTTGTTTATGTTTTACAGTTTTGCAGAGGAACAGGTGGATCAGAAGGTGAATGGATACCCAATATAAACGAGAGAAAAGATGGTTTGGATACACTCAAGTGGCTGGAACAGGAAAAATGGGCAGGAAATATCGGATATTGGGGGGATTCCTATCTCGCACTGACCGGATGGTGTATGGCAGATGCATTACCTGCAAAAGTGAAGGGAATGTATTTGGGAGTATACGGAACAGACAGGTGGACATCGGCATACTCAAAACGTCTGTTCCGGCATGATGTCCTCACATCATGGGCAATGGAAAATACCGGTTTTCCTGTAACGGCTGATTATATAAAGAGCTGCAGCTTCCGCCCGCAGATCAATGTGGATGAACAGATGTGGGGACAAAAAGTTCCCTGGTACCGGGATTGGATCACTGCAGTAAATGAGCAGGATGAATACTGGCAGCATGGTTTTTGGAAGATGCTGCGGGATATTCCGGGCAAAATTCAGATTCCCATGCTGATTACAGAAGGGTGGTATGACCATCATCTGGGAAGTGCAATCAGATCATATGAAACATTAAATGAACCATGCAGGAAAATGAGTACACTTGTGATCGGATGTTGGAATCATATGTCTATGAACTGTATTGAATGGGAAAAAGCAGAAAATCTTCAAAACAGTGAAATAAGCTCCATGACAGCCTGGTTTACAACCTTGCTGATGGAAGAGCACATTCCGAAACCACAGGTTCTGTTGTATGTTATCGGACGGGATGAGTGGACAGAGCTTAAATGTTGGCCGGTACCAATAAAAGAAATAAAAAAGTTCTATTTCAGTGCCGCGTCTCATGATCAGACAGAGAATGGAAAAATAGCCGGATTTCTGGTTTCGGAAAAGAATCAGTGTGCAGGGAAAACAGAATATACATATGATCCGGATCAGCCGGTACCTTCGTTGGGAGCAGAATCGATGCTCCGTTCCATGGACAGGGTGGGAAGCCTTTATCAGCCGGATGCGGGATATCGGCCTGATGTGAAGACATTTATTTCAGAACCGGTCACGGAATCGTTTGTGATCAGCGGAAAGATGAAAGTACGGCTTTGGGTTTCTACAGATGTTGAAGATACAGCATTCACAGCAAAGATTATGGAAATAAAAGAGGATGGAAGAGCTGTGAATATCAGATCTTCCGTCACAACGATAGCAGCAGACCGTCAGGATGAATATGTGCCGGGAAGTTTGACGGAAGTTGTTGTCGAAATGTGGGATATTGCATGGCAGGTCCATGTGGGATCCCGGTTGAGAATCGATATCTCATCTTCAGATTTTCCGCAATATGCAGTGCATACAAATTACGCCGGAGTATGGTCATTACAGGATAAGGCAAAAAAAGCGCATCAGGTTATCCGATATGATACAAAGCATTTATCCTGTGTTGAAATACCTGTAATGGATGAAAGTTTTGTGACACGAAAAACGGAAGGAAAGTAAGTAACAGGAGGCAAGGCCCGGATGTTTGTGATGAAGCGCGGGCATTTTGGGTCAAGTGTCTTTGAATGAAAGTGTATCGGCATGGAGGGAAAAATGAAAAAAATAGCAATCGGCGGTGGACAGGGCTTCTGGGGTGATTCTCCGGATGCGGCGATTCATATGATCAGAAAAGCGGATATTCAATACCTAAGCTGCGATTATCTGGCAGAGTTGACATTGTCAATTATGGCGAAGCAGCAACTGAAAGATCCGACAAAAGGTTTTGCTCCCGATTTTGTGACAAGACTTCTAAAGGAAGCAGGGAAAGAAGCCTGGGAGAAAAAAATACGTATCTGTACCAACGCAGGAGGAATGAATATTGAAGGCTGCGTAGATGCGATACGTCAATATGCTGAGTCAGAATCAATGAAGGGCTACAGAATCGGATATGTAACAGGAGACAAAATAAAGGATAAAATACCACAGCTTATAAAAGACGGCTGGACCTTTCCCAATTTTGATTATGAAGGCGATTTCAACGATATTGTAGACAAAATATATAATTGTAATGCTTATATCGGGCATGAAGGTATTGAAGAAGCAATTGCGCAGGGTGCGGATGTTGTTGTTACCGGAAGAGCTGCAGACAGCGCACTTTTCCTGGCTCCTTTGGCATATGAATTTGGTTGGGCAGATAATGACTGGGATAATCTGGCGCGTGGAATCATGGCAGGACATCTTCTGGAATGCGGAGGACAGGGATCCGGCGGAAATTATATGTATGACTGGCGTCATGTTCCGGAAATGGAAAATCTCGGATTTCCGATTGCAGAGCTTACCGAGAATACTTTCGATATTACGAAAGCACCTGAATGTGGTGGGATTGTCTGTGAACAGAGCTGCAAGGAACAGTTTCTGTATGAAGTTCTGGATCCGCATAATTATCTTACACCGGATGTGAATGTAGATGTCAGCAAAGCGACAATTCGCGAAGTGGAAACCAACAGGGTCAGAATTGAAAATGTACATGGGAAACCCCGTCCGGATACGATCAAATTATGCGTTGGGTATCATAAAGGATGGAAAACCGTGTCAATGTTGAGCTTTGCATGGCCGGATGCTTATGAAAAGGCAAAATACTGTGCAGAAATCATTATGAAAAAAATGAAAAACAGAGGAATGAAGGCAGATAGTGTTCACATCAGCTATATCGGGCTGAACAGTCTGCATTTGAATGTTGCTGATATGAGTGAAGATACCATAAAAAATCTGAATGAATGTGTTATGCGGATTGCAGTTTTCTCAGAAGACAAAAATGAGTGTGCCAAAATCATTCCTGAAATCAGTCCGATGCAGCTCAATGGACCGCCTGGTGCATCTTTCTTTGGAGGCAGAGCACATGTACAGGAAGTTATGGCACTTTGGCCAACTGTAGTACCAAGAGAAGTACTTGATATACAGACACATATAATGGAGGTGTAAAGATGCCGGAGATTTATCTGAATGATATAGCACATGGTCGCAGCGGAGATAAGGGAGATACCAGCAATGTCTGTGTATTTGCAAGAAAACCGGAATATTATCAGATCATTGCCCGTGAAGTCACGCCCGAAAAACTGCATGCTTTTTTTGGAGATATGGTAAAAGGTGAGATCATACGGTATGAGGTACCAAGCCTTGGCGGCTTCAATTTTGTCATGAAACATGCACTGGGCGGAGGAGCTACCATGAGCCTGCGTCTGGATAGCCTTGGAAAGTCAATGGGTTCTGCTGTCATGCGCTTGAAAATCCATGTAGATGATACGGAAATCTGAAAATATGATTGCAGGGGGAAAGACATGAACGGCAGTGAACAGTCAAATAATATGCAGGCACTTGAAAATCTTACGGTACTGGACCTGACCAGAGTTGTGGCAGGTCCCTATGCCGGTTCGATACTGGGCGATTTTGGGGCACATGTGATCAAAATAGAAATGCCGGGTAGTGGAGATGATGCCAGAGATTATGGACCATATGAAAATGGTGAAAGCATGTATTATGCAAACCTTAATCGAAACAAAAAAGGAATCACACTCAATCTAAAGACACAGGAAGGGAAAAACATCCTGTTACAGCTGGTAAAAAAGGCAGATATTTTATTGGAAAATTACAGACCCGGCGTGATGGATAAGCTTGGACTTGGCTATGATGTGCTGCATGCTGCCAATCCACGACTGATATACGGAGCGTTGTCAGGATTTGGATGTTATGGTCCTTATTCGCAAAGACCGGGTTATGACATCATTTCGCAGGGGATGGGCGGATTGATGAGTGTAACGGGGGCAAAGGGAGGAGAACCTACAAGATCCGGTAATGCAATGGGAGATATACTTGGAGGAATGAATCTGGTAATCGGAGTTCTGACTGCAGTAAACGCCAGAAGTATGACGGGATCAGGACAAAGAGTGGATGTATCACTTGTTGATTCGGTTGTTGCAAGTCTTGAAAATGCCTATATCCGGTACTTCAAATCAGGTGAGCTTCCGGAAAGAAATGGCAATGCATATGCATCGATTGCGCCGTATGATACCTATCATGCAAAAGATGGTTATGTCATTATTGCCTGTGGTAATCAAAAACTTTATGAAAAATTCTGTAATGAAGTGCTGGATATGCCGTGGATGATTACGGATGAAAGATTTCTTACGGTACCGCTCAGAGTCAAAAATAATGAGATTCAGAAAAAATATATTGAACAATGGACGATGCAGCATTCAGTAAGTGAAGTAGTGGATATTATCCTGGGTAAGGGGATTCCTGCAGGTCCGATTTATGATGTCGGACAGATTACGGAAGACGCACATATAGCAGGAGTCAGGGAGATGTTTATTGAAATTGATCATCCGCAGATCGGCAAGATGAAAGTGAACGGAAATCCGGTAAAACTGATGGATATGATGCCGAGAATTAACTGCCCGGCACCGACGCTTGGTCAGCATAACAAAGAAATACTGGAAGAAATGTTGGGGTATACAGAGGAATATGTAAAACAGCTTGAGGCACATAGTGTAATCTAATATGAATCAAAATACAAAGTAATTTTGGAGTAATAATGGGGTGAATATGCACAAAGCTATTGCAGAATGTTTTCTATTTTTAAGTAAAAAATATTAGGCAAATAGCCATATAATGCTGACACAAAAACGTATTTTCATAAACCACAATAGGGAGGGTTAAAGATGAAAAAGAAAATCGTAAAAAAAGTTGTATCAATTTTTCTAGCAACAGGTATGGTTGTTGCGAGTATGACAGGGTGTAGCAATGTTCATCCTTCATCCAATTCACAAAATGCAAAAACAGAAGAAAAAGCAGAATCATCAGAAGAACCATACACAGTACATTATCTTTATCTTGTGGCGCAGGAAGGAGCAGATCAAGATGCGGTTGAGGCAGCAGTGGATAAACTTGCCATGAAAGAACTCAATATGCATGTTGATTTAATTCCATTAACATGGGGGACTTATGCAACGCAGCTGCAAATGATGCTTGCTTCAAATGAAGATCTAGATATTTTCCCAGGACTTTCTAACCAGTTTTCAACCTATATTGACTCTGGGTATGTTGTAAATCTTGATCAATATAAAGATTTGATGCCAGATGTTTTTTCAACATTGGGAGAGGATGCAAAAGCTGGATATATTGGGAATTTCCTTATTGGATTTTCTAATATGAAAGAAAGAGCATATCCAGCAGGGATTATTGTCAGAAAAGATATATTTGAAAAGCTTGGCTACAAAGTTGATGATTTCAATATCTCAACAGATGACTATAATTCTTTTGAACAGATAACAGAAATGTTTTCAAAAGTGCACAAAGCATATCCGAATATGGTCTGTCTAGACGGAACAGGAATTATGGGGAATATGACGAATTCGTATATGGATAATTTAGGAAGCAATTTTGGTGTGTTAGAGAATTATGGACAGACAACAACCGTTACAAATTGGTTTGCATCAGATCAGTTTAAAAATTTTTGTAATATATCAAAAAAATGGTATGACGCAGGATATGAGTCACAGGATATTTCGGTTAATACTGATTCTGGAGAAATTAAGATGAAAGCAGGTAATTGTTTCTCTTATATTAGTCAGATTAAGCCAAATTCCAATATTGAAAAACTTGCACAGACTGGATATGACGTTGAGATTATACCAATCAGTAAAGAAATGAAAAACACCAATGCTGTTAATGCCGATCTTCTTTGTATTGCAAATGCTTCAAAAAATCCTGCAAAAGCAGCAAAGTTTATGAATTGGACATACAAAAGTAAAGAATTTAACGATCTTATTAACTGGGGAATCGAAGGAAAAGATTGGGTTGAATCAAAAGATGGAATGGCAGAATTTCCAAATGGAGTTAATGCAAACAGTGTAGGTTATCATAATGATTTTGGATATATTTATCCTAACCAGTTTGCAGGACATGCATGGGAAGGAAATCCGACAGATATTTGGAAACAGTATGAAATATATAATAACGGACTAATGAAATCAAAAGCATTTGGGCTTACATTTGATTCAACATCTGTAGCTACTCAAGAGGCTCAATTGAACGCTGTTTCAGATCAGTACTTGAAAGATCTTGCTTTTGGGACTGTTAAAAATGTAGACAGTAAGATAACAGAATTTAATGATGCGCTCTATGCAGCCGGACTACAAGATGTGATGGATGCAAAGCAGAGTCAGGTTGATAAATTTCTGGCATCTAAGGAGTAAATGTGAAAGTTATCTGACCGCTGCAGAATAAATCTGACAGCGGTCAGTATAATCCTGATGCAGATAGGAGAATTGCAGAATGAGAAAAATGAAAAAATTGGTACAGTACATTCCGCTTTATTTAATGATGGTTCCAGGGTTACTATATCTTTTTATTAATAACTCAACTTTCCCAGCAGATATTTCCAAATAGAGCCTGAATAAATGAGGCTTGAGATACCATCCATTCATTCACTTTACTTTTTAACAAAGATGTGATGTTTGCTGATAAAGATGAAATATGTTCTACAAACAAAGCCATCAGGCTTTGTAGTGCACTACTCAAATCCATGTCCTGAATATCTTCACAGAACAGGAAAAACAATTCGCCATACGTTTTCTGGTCATTTTGGTTCCTACGAATCCATTCCAAAATGATATATCTGGTAAATACTATGGTTGTATGGCTTACCATTGCACCATAATTATGGCTCTGAAATTCAGTGCCCAACTTCAGGAAAGATTTAGATGCTTTGAAGAAACACTCAATAGACCATCTATTTCCATAAATACGTACGATTTCTGCATCACTTAGTGATATATCGGTGCTTAAGATATATAAGCACTCACTTTTCTTATTACGGTTTCGTACAAATACAATCTTTACAGGAATTTCTGTTTTGGTTGTGACAACCAATGAACCAAAGATATTTCCAGCACCTTCAAAACTTACAAATTTCTTTAGTTCAGGAAGTTTATACTTCTTGTCCTTATAGGTATAATGCTGTTTTAGCTGTTTAACCATACCGATGGCATCCATACCGGTTTCAAGAATATCTGCAAGCATTGGTTCCGCGGTAAACCATGTGTCCATAAGGACATAATCAGCTTTAATACCTGCTTTTAAGGCATTCCTGATTAGGAGAACAGCTGCATCTGTTTTGTGCATCATACTTTCCTTACGGAGTTTGTATCCATTTGTACGATGATCAATTTGAGATGAAACTTCATTGTAGCGGTTGCTTTTATTCGCAGAAGAAAGCATGTTGAAGCCAGTTGGAATAAAGCTGTATCCATCTGACCAGCCAAGTGTAAGGAGTGTAAACCCCTTCTGACATTTATGCTCTACATGATCATAAATGCGTGCAAGAAGTTCTACTGATTTACTACGATTGCGTTTAATAACAGAATCATCAAGAATAAGGACCTTTACTCTTGCTGGTCTGGTAAGCGTATCAAAGATTGTTGTAACTTTAACAGCCAGGAGCAGGAGAAATTTGCTCCAGTTATAGGAAGTTTCATTTAGAAAACGATAGTATGTATTCTTTGAGACGGCTTGATCTTTATGTTTAGAATTCAGGAAACGAAAGAGATTCTTGCCCTGAAACGCCAACAGTAGTAGAAAATGAAATACTTCATATGCGGAAATACCACAGGATTTTGTAATATTGGATTTACGCATCAGATTTCCGATTTTGAGTTTCTTAAAAGCATCAGAAAATGCATCTGGAGTATGGTCATTGGGGCATATTTGGTTTATCATAGGATTAGCACCTTTCTTTTGGGATTTTATTGATTTCGCTAATCTTATTATACCAAAGAAATGGTGCTATTTTAATGTCAATAAACCAATTGAGCCACTGAAATTGCTTGAAAAATCAAGCATTCTCTCCCGATATAGGGGTGGGAAAGTTGAGTTAATAATTATATTCCTATGACAGGAATTGTGATTGCGTTTAAAAAATACAATGTAAATAGAGGGATATATGGTAGTAAATGGGTTGGACTTCAGAATTTCGAATATCTGTTCAGCACAAGAGATTCCTATGTAATTATTAGAAATACCATTTTGTATAATGTTGCTTTTATCATTGTGAATATGGTAATTGGAATTATTCTTGCAATCATGATTACAGATGTAGTGAATGAACATATGAGAAAAATATATCAGAGCGCAATACTGATTCCGTTTACAATATCAATTGTAGTAGTGAGTTACATTGTATTTGCATTGCTCAGTCAGGAAAATGGAATGTTGAACAAGGAGGTAATTCCATTTTTTGGTGGAAAACCGATTGCGTGGTATAACGATACAACATATTGGCCATTGATTCTAATTGCGGTTAATTGCTGGAAAGGAGTTGGATATGGGACTCTGATTTATATTGCTGGAATAGCAGGTATTGACAAGGGATATTATGAAGCCGCTGAACTTGATGGAGCAAGTAAATGGCAGGAAATTAGATATATTACGTTGCCAGAACTTATCCCCTCTATTGTTACGTTACTGTTGTTAAGCATTGGAAAGATTTTTTATTCGGATTTTGGATTGTTTTATCAGGTACCACAAAACTCGGGATCGCTGTTTGAAGTAACCAATACAATTGACACATATGTTTACCGTGCACTTATTTCATCAGGAGGGATCGGAAGATCAGCTGCTGCAGGGGTATTCCAGTCTCTAGTTGGGTTTGCGTTGGTAATGACCTCAAATTGGATTGTTCGGAAGATCAGTCCGGACAATGCGATTATATAAGGGGGATTTGCAGAATGATTTTGTCAAAAAGCAAAAAAAATTATGAGATTATAATAAATATATTACTTATCATCATAACATTAGCAATGGTACTGCCACTCGTATTATTATTTATGTCCTCTATAACAGATGAAAATACACTTGTTGCTAATGGATATTCCTTTTTTCCAGAAAAGTTGAGCCTGTATGCATATGAATATATATTGCAAAATCACGCAACTATTTTTCGAGCATATGCAATTACAATTTTTGTAACTGTTATAGGCACATTCACAAGTCTTATAATTACTTCATTGGTAGCGTTTCCACTTTCATTGAAAGAGCTTCCTGGTAGGAGAGTAATTATGTTTTATGTTTTTTTTACAATGCTTTTTTCAGGTGGGTTGGTTCCTTCCTATATTATGTGGACAACAATTTTTCATATTAAAAATACAATATTTGCATATTTGTTGCCGAACTTTTTGATGAGTGCATTTAATGTAATTCTTGTTCGAACTTTTTTTACAACCAGTATACCAAACGAACTCTATGAAGCTGCTAAAATAGATGGAGCAACATATCCCAAAATTTATATTAAAATGGTAATGCCTCTTAGCAAACCGATTTTAGTAACAATAGGCCTTTTTACTGGTCTGGGGTATTGGAATGACTGGACAAATGGATTGTACTATATAAGTAATCGGAAGATGCTCAGCATACAGGCGCTTTTGAACATTATGATTCAGGATATTCAGGCTTTAGCAGCTAATTCAACAGCAGATTCAGGATCTCTTCTCAAAATTCCACAGGTTTCAATTCGTATGGCAATAGCGTTTGTAGCAGTATTACCGATTCTTATCATATATCCTTTTCTTCAGAAATATTTTGCGAGTGGAATTATGCTCGGCGCGGTAAAAGGTTGATAGTAGGATTGCGTTGTTGCAGGGTAGGATAAAAAATGAAAATACTTAAAAAGCGAAAGGAGAAATAGCATTGGAAAATCAGTTTTCATGTAATGGAAATGTTGCAGTTGTCAGTACAGACAGAGGAAAAATTCGGGGATATCAGTACAAAGATATTTATATGTTTAAAGGTGTTCCCTATGCAAAGGCAAGACGTTTCCACAGGCCGGAACCGGTGGATAAATGGGATGGCGTATTTGATGCAACCAATTATGGTTATGTCTGTCCCCTTTTGACTACAGACAGACCACAGGGAGAACTCAGAGTACCACATAGATATTGGCCTTCTGATGAAAAGTGCCAGAATCTTAATATATGGACGCCGTCTTGTGACAGTGGGAAGAGACCTGTCATGTTCTGGCTTCATGGAGGCGGATACTTTGCAGGATCATCTATTGAGCAGGTGGCTTACGAAGGTGAGAATATGTGTAAGTACGGAGATGTTGTCGTTGTTTCAGTAAACCACAGATTGAATATTTTAGGATATTTTGATGTATCAGATTTCGGGTCCGAATATGAAAATTCAGGGAATGCAGGTGGAGACGATATTGTAGCAGCACTTCGCTGGGTTCATGATAATATCACAAAATTTGGCGGAGATCCGGAAAATGTAACCGTATTTGGACAATCAGGCGGCGGAGCCAAAGTTACAACACTTTTACAGACACCTGAAGCAGATGGTTTGTTTGCAAAAGGATTCAATATGAGTGGTATCATCGGTCCGGTTCTGGCGGATGGAGTTGGCAGCGGCAGGGAAATTGCCGATGCGGTAATGAAGAAATTAGAGATTACAACAATTGGCGAGCTTGAGAATGTATCGTATTCAAATTTTGCAGCAGCATATACAAAAGTAAAACCCGAATTTGAAAAACAGGGGAAATATGTGGGAGGGGTACCACACCCTAATAAGTTTTATCTCGGTGAACCTACGATAAATGGATTCAGACCTGAAAGTGCAGATATTCCGATGTTGATCGGAAGTGTATATGGTGAATTCGCTTCTTTTACGGTGCCTGCATATGATAGGAATACATTAAGTGAAGATGGACAGAAAAAAATTTTAGATAATTTTTTTGGAAAAGAAACGACAGATAAGTTGATACCGTTATTTAAAAAAGCATATCCTATGAGAAAACCAATTGATATGTTGATGCTGGATTTCATTTTCCGGATGCCTGAAATAGATTATCTTAGAAAAAGAGTTTTATGCAATGACTGTACCTATTCATATATATTTAATCTTGATCAGCCAATTGACGGAGGTTCAACACCATGGCATTGCAGTGATATTCCTTATGTATTTCACAATACGGAACTGGTTCCGTCAACGCAGAAAAGAGGAGTCACAGAGCGGCTTGAAAATGAAATTTTTGAAAGTGTAATGTCATTTGCCAAAACCGGACAACCTGGAATGAATAGTATTCCGGATTGGCCCTGCAGCAGTGCTTCTGAAGAAAAAACCATGATATTTGATGAAAAAACGCATCTTGAGACAAATTTTGATCATGAATTGCAGCCTGTTTTTGCAGAAAACATGGGTCCGAAATTCCAGGAGTTAATGTCTGGGCAGATACAGCATTAATTTACAGGATTGAATATATGGATTAAAATTTTTTTTTCATACAGAAAAGGTATGGGATAAAATGTCCCATACCTTTTCTGACTTAATTCTGCAGATACATGAATATTTTAACTGGTGTATGTTATATCATTTCTCTCAGCGGATGTCATAAACACTGCGAACGGAAAGTTTCTCTGCGATTCCTTCCAAAATAGTAACTTCCCTTATTCCGGCATTCATATCAAAGTAGTTGTCGGACAGAAGAAGGGCACCATCTTCATCGGTGATTTCCACACTTCTGGCATAAGCAGAAGCAGAAACAATGATCTTATCACCATTTACCTGACAGGTAAGCGCCGGGTGTCTGAAATGGAAGAATTTCGGCGCGCATAGCAGTACACTGCCACAGGAAATGATTGTTCCGTCTTCCTCCGCCTCATAACTGACATAATTTTCATAGATATCAGCATCTGCCAGTTCTTCTTTTTCCAGCCAGATGGAAGTAAGTGAATTTGCAGCAATTTCTTTTTCGCCACCGCGAAGGATATTGCCCCAGGTATCGCGAAGCGCCCAACGGACGGTCACGTTATGTTGCTGCATGGTTTCATTTGACAGACACAGGTGAATGGATTTTTTCAGATCAAAAGGCTGTGCATTCACATTGGTATTCTGTGTCAGTGTTCCCTCTTCTGCACAGGACAGCATAACAGGTGCAAAAAATCGTTTTGCCATATAGTGGAGCGCTTTCCAGCGGCCATAGTAATCAATAGAAGCCCAGGAAGCTACCGGCCAGCAGTCATTGAGCTGCCAGTAAATGGTACCCATGCAGATCCCTCTGATGCGGCGGAAGTGTTCAACACCGTAACGGATTGCATCTGCCTGTAAAAGCTGTGATGCATATAAAAGTGTATCAAAATCAGTCGGATACAGATAAGTCTGCTCCAGGTAGGTCATTATTTTTCCATTTGCAGAACCATTACGCTGATGTTTTTCCATTACATAGGAAAAAATATTGCGATCTTCAGGAAGCGTAAACTGCTTTACACTTGCAAGACAGGGGAATGACTGGAAACCAAATTCGGAAAGAAAACGGAAGTTGAATTTCCGGTACTCAGTAAAGGGTTTATTACCATGCCATACATCCCAGTAATGGGAATCACCACGCTTTTCATCACACGGATTATCAAAATTGCCGACAGAGGAAGGACTGGAAGGCCAGTAAAAGCGCTGCGGATCCTCATTCTGCAATATGGACGGAATGATATATTCGAACAGCTTAATGTAGTCTGCCCGGTATTTTTGCGGGAAATCCCACCATGTGATAGATGATTCGATTTCATTGTTTCCACACCAGAGTGCAAGGGAGGCATGGTGACGCAGACGTCTGATATTATCAACAAATTCTGCACGAAGATTTTTTTCAAATTCAGGTGACAGATCATATACGGCACATGCGAACATGAAATCCTGCCATACAAACAGGCCCAGTTCATCGCAGGAATCATAGAACCAGTCATCCGGATAGTAACCACCGCCCCAGACACGGATAAAGTTGAAGTTTGCAGCAATACAGTCTTCCAGAAGTTTATGCGTCCGCTGTGGATTTACTCTTCCAAGAAGATTGTCTTCCGGAATATAGTCTGCACCCATTGCAAAGAACTGAACACCATTAACAGTCGGAGCAAAACTTTCTCCGTGTTCATCTTTCTGAATGGTCATCGTCATTGTACGAAGGCCGATATTTTTTTCTATACGGTCAAGTTCTTTATCTCCATGCAGTAAAGAGATGCATACCTTATAAAGCGGATGAGCACCATAACCGTTTGGCCACCAGAGCTGCGGATCAGAGATAAGGAGCTCCTGTGCATTGTCTTCTGAAGCAATTTTTTGTCCGTTTGGATCAAAAACATCAACATGGAAACTATAATCTGCGGCCTCGGGATCATCGAAAAAGCGAAGTGCATGTTTGGTATTCAGCCTTTTGAAATCAATCCGGAAAGAAAGCTTGACTTCTGTCAGCCCGTCGGATGAATTCTTTTCGTGATTCTGCATGATATACACATTTTCAAATCTTGCATTGTCAATACCGATCAAATTGATATTTCGCCAAATTCCGGCATCAGGAAGGCGCGGACCCCAGTCCCAACCGGACATGGAATGTGCTTTTCTGAGCATGGAGAATCCGTCAATACAGTCACTTGAACCGCTTAGCGGGTTCTTTGCATAGGCTTCGCGGAAAAATTTTACAGGAGAATGAAAAACAATGTGCAGATGGTTGCCGGTTTCTGTCAAAAGATCACTGACCGGAAATTCCCATGTACGATGCATATTGTCGGTATGCCCCAGAAGCTGTCCGTTCAGAGAAATATCTGCAAGTGTATCCAGTCCCTCGAACGAGAGCATTATCTGTTCGCAGTTCAGAAGTGCTTTCTGCGCATCAAAGACAGTTTCATATTCATAGTCATATTCCATCAGTTTCAGTGCAACTTCTTCATTGGCACGATAGAACGGATCTTCCATTTTGCCGTTTGCCAGAAGGTCACCGTATACAGAACCGGGTACTGTTGCAGGAAGCCATTCGCTTTCACCGATGCGGCGCATCTGAAAGCTGCTTTGGATCGTTTCTTTTATCATGGGACTGTTCCTCCGTTTGTATATTATATATGTGATAATGTTGGTTAAATGATTATCTGATACTTTATATTATTCTACCAGTGATAATAACGACATGATATAATAAGACTGCTGAAAAATAGAACAAATCTATTTTGTTGAGGAAAAAACATGGAAGCTTTTTATGAAGAAATCGATGTCCTGAGAACCCCCTATGAGGCGTTTGAGTATAAGCTGACTCCGGATAACGGAATCAGGGCACACTGGCACTATTATATGGAAATAATCTATTTCACAAGAAATGGAGGGATGATCGGGGACGGAAGCAAAAAGTTCAGAATCGAAGAAGGTCAGATGGCTGTTTTTCCACCCAAAACGGTACATTTTATACATGGTGTGGATCGGTCGGCAACCTACCAGGTACTGAAATTTGATCCATATCTTCTTGGAAATGCAGGGCTTGGTGACTCGAATTTTGGTACACTGTTTGCTTTTGCACAGGGAGATCCAAAGGCTCCCATGCTTCTTACCAGAGAAATGCTTGCAGGTTTACAGACAGAGCAGTTGTTTCAACAGATCATAACAGAAACACAGGCAAGAAAGTACGGATACGGTCTGTTGATTCGATGCTATACAATCGAACTTCTTCTGAAGATAGTACGCAGTTGGAGAAACATGGGATTTGATACGGACCGTGCCATTACACAGAACAGTGAAATCCGGAATGTGGCAGCCTATATTTATGCACACGCAGGGGAAAATCTGATTGTACAGGAACTTGCACGAAAATTTCATATGAGTTATTCACATTTTGCGAAGCTGTTTCGGGAAATGTACGGACGAACCTGTGTAGAATATATATCCTATGTAAGGGTGAACAGGGTATGTGAAATGCTTCAGTTTACTGATTTTGATCTGAACTATATCAGTCATGAGTGTGGCTTTGCAGACTGCAGCCATATGATCAGGGTTTTTAAGAAAAGCGAGGAAATGACACCCGGAAAATATCGTCAGATTCACCGGGGAGGAGAATAAGACTTGCAAATATGCAAAATGGCAAATAAAAAACAAAGAATAGATTACATAATGCACAAATTATGTAATCTATTTATAAATTTCTTCTAAAAAAACAGAATAATGCACTTTTTAAAGTATACTTTTTGAAGATTATCTAGTATAATGACAATGGCATTTTAGCAGGGATTTCTTCCACGCCGGAATAGTATGGTAAAAAGTTACCAATGGTAAAAAAATTATTATAAAGAAAGAAGAGGTTAATAACAGCATGGCGAATATCAATTTGGAAAAGTATGGTATTGTGGGAACAACTGAAATTGTATATAATCCTTCATTTGAAGATTTATACAAGGAAGAGACACAGCCTGATCTGGAAGGCTATGAAAAGGGACAGGTCAGTGAACTCGGCGCAGTTAATGTTATGACCGGTATTTATACAGGCCGTTCACCTAAGGACAAGTACATTGTAATGGATGAGAATTCCAAGAATACTGTATGGTGGACATCCGATGAGTACAAAAATGATAATCACCCGGCAACCAAGGAAGCATGGGATGTTGTTAAAGAAATTGCCAAGAAAGAACTTTCCGGCAAGAGACTTTTTGTGGTTGATGCATTTTGCGGGGCAAACAAGGATTCCAGAATGGCTATCCGCTTCATCGTAGAAGTTGCATGGCAGGCACATTTTGTTAAGAATATGTTCATCGTTCCGTCTGAAGAAGAACTGCAGGATTTTGAGCCTGATTTTGTTGTTTATAACGCTTCCAAGGCTAAGGTAGAGAACTATAAGGAACTTGGACTGAATTCCGAGACTGCTGTTATGTTCAATATTACCAGCAGAGAGCAGGTTATTGTTAATACATGGTACGGTGGAGAAATGAAGAAGGGAATGTTCTCTATGATGAACTATTTCCTGCCGCTTAAGGGTATGGCTTCCATGCACTGTTCAGCCAATACAGATATGCAGGGACAGAACACTGCAATCTTCTTTGGTCTTTCCGGAACCGGTAAGACAACACTTTCAACAGATCCGAAGCGTCTGCTGATCGGTGATGATGAACACGGTTGGGATGACAACGGTGTGTTTAATTTTGAAGGCGGCTGCTATGCAAAGGTTATCAATCTGGATAAGGATTCAGAGCCTGATATCTATAATGCAATCAAGCGCAATGCACTGCTTGAGAATGTTACACTTGATGAAAACGGCAAGATTGACTTTGATGATAAGAGCGTAACAGAGAATACACGTGTATCTTATCCGATCGATCATATCAAGAATATTGTTCGTCCTGTCTCTGCGGCTCCTGCAGCAAAAGAGGTGATTTTCCTTTCTGCAGATGCGTTCGGCGTACTGCCTCCGGTTTCTATTTTGACACCTGAGCAGACAAAGTACTACTTCCTGTCAGGCTTTACAGCAAAACTGGCTGGTACAGAGCGTGGTATTACAGAACCTACTCCTACTTTCTCAGCTTGCTTCGGTCAGGCTTTTCTGGAACTGCATCCTACAAAGTATGCAGAAGAACTTGTTAAGAAGATGGAAAAGAGCGGTGCAAAGGCATATCTTGTTAATACAGGATGGAATGGCACAGGTAAGCGTATTTCTATTCGCGATACGCGTGGTATCATTGATGCTATTCTGGATGGCTCCATTAAAACAGCTCCGACCAAGAAGATGCCGTTCTTTAACTTTGAAGTACCGACAGAACTTCCGGGAGTAGATCCGAAGATTCTGGATCCCAGAGATACCTATGCAGACGCTTCTGAATGGGAGACAAAGGCAAAAGATCTGGCAGCCCGTTTCCAGAAGAATTTTGCAAAGTACGAAGGAAATGAAGCAGGAAAGGCACTTGTAAGTGCAGGACCTCAGTTGTAATTTCAGATATTTAAATGAAAAATGAAAAAAGTGGACGCAGCCAAAAACTGCGTCCGCTTTTTGCTTTCTTTTCAAAGGAATTTGAAATGGTATTTTGTGACTATCGATGGTATATTTAGAAGTAGTAAACCGTGAGATTTTATTACAAAGATACATTTTTGTATTTTATGGGGGATCTGATGACATCAGAACATTTGGGAATGGTCAGGCAGATAAAAAATCTTATTTTAGTAAAAACAGACAGGCATGAAGATAAAAAACTGGCAGTCAGGCAGATGGAACATTTAATCTGTGTGGCAGTCGGAATTTATCATTTCATGCTTTTTTTGATTTTCTGGAAGTATGCGGTTTGGATCATGGTCGTCGCAAATATAGGAAGTATGATTTCTTATTTATTGGCCTATATGTGTGTCTCAAAAGAAAAGTATAACTTCTTTTTCCATATTGTCTACACCGAGATTCTGGTACATATGATTCTGGCTATTATTATGGTCGGAGGAGAATGCGGGTTTGAATTGTATGGGTTTGCCATTTTGCCGCTTGTTTATTATAACTTTTATGCCTGCTTGGAGCTGAAAGGAGCAAATCAGGCGGTAAAGCGTAGAGTACTGGCATTGGTGGCGGTGGGAGTCAGTATCGGAATCAAGATTGTCAGCGGTTTTTATGAGCCTGTATATTCTTTTGGAAACGGAAGGGTACATTATGCGATGTACTTGCTGAATCTGTCACTTATAGCTGTCTCGGTTATGGTGATTCAGAGTATCTATATTTCACAGATCCTGAATATGAGAGAGGCATTGATGGAAAAAAACAGTATGCTGGACAGCCTGGCCAGAACAGATGAACTGACAGGGCTCAATAATCGCAGGGCTGTGATGGAGTTTATTAATCTTCCGATTGAAAAAACAGGAAAATATTCAGTGATTATGGCAGATATTGACGATTTTAAGAAAATAAATGATACATATGGACACGACGAGGGTGATAAAGTGCTGGTAAGCCTGGCTGAAATTTTCAGAGAGAATGTCCGAAACAGTGATATAGTTTGCAGGTGGGGAGGAGAAGAAATACTGGTTATTTTGATGAAATGTTGTTTGGATGATGCACAGAAAATAGCAGAAAAGATCCGGAATGCAATCAATTCAGAAAATTTGATTCAAATAGATGGGACAGACGCAAAAGTGACAATGACATTTGGTATTGCATATGCGGATCATGTGGGTGGACAGGATGTTATCAAAGCCGCGGATCATAATCTGTATCAGGGTAAAAATAATGGAAAAAACTGTATTGTTGCAGAATCAGATTAAAATACTTATGATAAAGAGAATGTTTGTAAAACAATCGTAGTGTGAGGTGAATAATGAAACAGCTTATGGGAAAAGAAATTCTGAATGATCCTTTTATGAACAAAGGAACAGCATTTACTTATGAAGAACGGAAAAAATACGGATTAACAGGACTATTACCAACAGTTGTCAGAACATTGGAAGAACAGGTCCAGATTGAATATGAAAAAGTTTGTCAGTATGAAACGGATTATGAAAAAAATAAGTACCTGATGCAGATATACAATATGAACCGCGTTTTGTATTATCGTCTGGTCGAAGATCATCTGGTTGAACTGATGCCGATTATCTATACACCTACGATTGCGGATGCAGTCATGAATTTTTCACATGATTATGAGAGACCCAACGAAGCTGTTTACCTGGATACAGATCATCCCGAAGATATCAGGCAGGCACTTCAGAATGGTGCAGCAGGACTTGATAATATTGATCTGATGGTCATAACAGATGGAGAAGGGGTTCTTGGAATAGGGGACTGGGGAATTGAAGGGGTGATGATTTCTGTTGGAAAGCTTGCAGTATATACTGCTGCAGGTGGCATGAATCCTGAAAGAGTACTCCCTGTTATTGTGGACAATGGAACGAACAGAGAAGAATTGTTAAAGGATGCAGAATATATAGGGAAAAAGTGTACGCGAAAAACAGGAGAAGAATACTATTCTTTTATCGAAAAGCTGGTTCAGGAATCAGAAAAACTTTTTCCGGGAGTTTTGTTTCATTGGGAAGATTTTGGCAGAGGAAATGCTGGTACGATTTTGGAAAGATATCGCAGCAGAATATGTACCTTCAACGATGACATCCAGGGTACGGGGGTTATGATGAGTGCGGCTATGAATGCAATTGCCAGGGTTACCGGAACGCCTGTAACAGAACACCGCTATGTGATTTTTGGCGGCGGTACGGCAGGGTGTGGTGTTGCAGATCAGATACTTCTGGAAATGACACTGCAGGGAATGCCACAGGAAGAGGCCATCAAACATTTCTATCTGGTAGACAGATATGGGCTTGTCACGGATGAGATGACAGATCTGACAGCAGGACAGGTAAAATATGCACGAAGACAATCAGAATTTTCTACGCCTTTGACTGAGCTTGCAGATATCATTGAAGCAGTCAGACCAAGTGTACTGATCGGAACATCCGGACAACCAGGGAAATTTACGGAAACAGTTGTAAGAAAAATGGCAGAATATAATGAAAAACCGGCAATTCTTCCGATCTCCAATCCTACAAAGCTTTGTGAAGCAAAGGCGGAAGATGTACTATCCTGGAGTGAGGGAAGGGCACTGGTTGTAACGGGAAGCCCTTCACAACCGGTTACGTATCAGGGAACAACATATGTGATCGGACAGGCTAACAATGCACTTTTATACCCTGGACTCGGACTTGGAATTGTGGTAGCAAAAGCCAAAACAGTAACGGATGGTATGCTGAGTGCAGCTGCGCATGGGATTGTTTCTCTTCAGGACCTTTCAAAAAAAGGGGCACCGATTCTGCCACCGGTCAAATATGTGAGAGAGGCGAGCAGACTTGTGGCAAAGGCAGTAGTAAAGGCGGCAATACAGGATGGCGTTGCTACCGCTCAAATTGCAGATGCGGATATAGATACAGCGGTTGAAGCGGCGGTATGGACACCAACATATAGATAAAGTCAGATTAGTGGCATTTTGCGAAAAATGTGGAATACGTTGTCTGGTACTTAATAGATAAAGCACCGGAGTTATCGGTAAAAGTGGATAACTCCGGTGCTTTTGAAAACCATTGTGCATAAAATGTGGTAAATCTTTTTATTTTTGGATCTGTAAAGTAAGCATAAAATCTGATGGAACCTGCTCTCAATTTGTTTTTATACTGACGGCGTGCAGATAGGAATCAGAGCCTCCTGCGAAAGTTACCTGAACACTCTCACCGATAACAAGAACACAACCGTTCATACTGGTGTTGTTATCCAGGCGAATCTGCATCGTTCCACCGCTTGTTGAGAGATACAGCAATTGAGAAGAAGTATCAGAAGTAACAGTTCCTGTCACGTTTGTGGTCTTTGCTGTATTAACAGTTGCCTGTGAAGAAGAACTGATTGTATTGTCAACAATTCTGCCGGCATGCATAACAGCATCTGAACCTCGATAACAGGCAACGGAGATGGACTGCCCCGGAATAAGTGTTCTGCACTCACTTAAATCGGTACTGCTGTCAATCTTGATTTCCATAAGTCCGGAACTTGTGGAAAAATAGAGGTAACTGGCAGTTGTATTGGCGGCTACGGTGCCTGTGATGTTTGGCATTGTGACGCCATTTATAACAGCAGTTGTGCTGTTGGATGCTGATGTGCTATCCGTAATTTTTACTGCATGCATATAAGCATCTGATCCTCGTCCGCAGATTACGATCAGTTTTTTGCCGAGCGTTACGGTAGTGCATCCGGTCATATCCGTATTGCTGTCAATTTTGATCTGCATCGTGCCGGCGCTGGTGGAAAAGTACATTAAGTCATCTGTTGTTCCTGTTAAAACAGTGCCTTCCACGGTAGCGGTGGAACGTGTATCAACAGTTACATTTGAAGCGGCATCGGGACTTGTTATTTTTGATGCATGCATATAAGCATCATCTCCCCGGTAGCAGGTTACAGAGATCTTTTTATCCGGCAGCAGAACTTTGCAACCGCTGGTATCCGTATCGCTGTCAATTTTGATTTCCATGGTGCCTGCTGTAGTAGACAGGTACATAAGAGTATCGGTTGTTCCGCTTTGAATTGTTCCTGTAACAGTTGTGCTGCTGGCAGCTTCAACAACAGGAATATCACTGACGGTTCCTGCCATGGTAATAGCCAGACAGGCTGCGGCGCAGACTCCTGCTATTTTTGTTTTGATCATAATTACCTCCTCGTATCTTATAACAATTACGAAATGTAGTTTATACCGTTTCTATTATACATCATATGGTTTGCATTATCTATCTATGGTGCATGCAGTCAATTTAAAGAAGAAAAAAGTAAGCAAAAGTTATATACTATTAAATAAAACATCAATATCAAACGGGGGTACAGCATGAAGATACTTTTTATTGGAAATAGTCATACCTATTGCAATGATATGCCGGAAATATTTAGAGGAATATGTGAAAAAAACGGAGTTGGCAAAGTGGAGACGGTTATGATTGCGACACCGGGGGTGGGACTTGATTATCATGCACAGTCACCCGAGGCACTTTTTAATATCAGACACGGACATTATGACTGCGTAATTTTACAACATAAGGCGCATCCAATGGGTGATCAGGCACAGATGCTTGCAGGTGCGGATACGCTGATCAAGGAAGTGAAAAATGCCGGAGGAGAGCCTTGCCTTTTTATGACATGGACACAAAAAAACAATGAGGCCGGGCAGGAAGACATGGCAGAAATATACGAGGGAATGGGAAATATTTATGGAATAAAAGTTGCTCCGGTAGGACGCAGATGGTGGAAATACCGGCACGAACATCCGGAAATAGAGTTGTATGCGCAAGATGGAGAACATGCATCTATGGACGGGTCGGTTTTGGTTGCACAGGTTATATATGAGACATTGTTTCTATAAGGTCAATGGGTGTCAGCTCCAAAAGAGACAGGGCATAGGCAAAGCTTTTTCACTTTAAAGTAAGTCTCTTTATTTAAAGAAACAGCAATGCTATACTATATATGATACATATTCAGGCAGTTACTTGTTCATATAACGTTTTTAGAAGCCTTTAAATTGCAGAAAATGCGGTTTATGTATTGGATAAACGGATGCATAGTTATTACATGCTAACGTATATTCTGCAACAACAAAACCTTAAAGGAGGAAATAAAAATGGCATGGAAGGACAGCTTTAATAATTTAGCATCAAAAACAAAGGATCTGACAGAGATTACAAGGATCAACCTTGAAATCAGTTCCTATGAATCCAAGGTAAAAGAGAGCTATGAAAAACTTGGACAGTATCTGATGGAACATCCGGAACTGATCAGCGCACAAGACGAGACAGTAGAAGTATTCAGAAAGGAATATGAGGAATACAGCGAGAAAATAAAAACAGATAAGGAAAAGATCCGCGATATCAAAAATGTGGATGTGTGCCCGAACTGTGGAGAAGAAATCGCACGGGATGTTCAGTTTTGTCCGAAATGTGGGCAGCAGATTGTACATGTTGAACCAGCAGAACCGGATAAGAAAGTATGTCCGAAATGCGGGGCGGATCTTGCTGAAGGTGCAGTGTTCTGCGGCAGTTGTGGCTATAAAGTAGTACAGGATGTTGTGGATCAGGAGCAGAAGCCAAATGAATCCCAGTGAAGAAGATAAAGCGGAAGATCTGAGAATACAGAAAACCAGGAAAAGACTGAAAGGAGCCCTCGTCGGGCTCCTTTCTGAGCGTGTATTTTCAGAACTTTCTGTCAGGCAGATCTGCCAGGCAGCCGGTATTACGACAATTACATTTTATACCTATTATTCTGACAAATATGCGCTTGCAAAAGAGCTGTTTCAGGAAGTTGCATTATCAGTAAAGCAGGAATTTCAAATGCGTGAAGCTAAATATAATCAGAATGGAGATCCAATTGAAAGCTGCTGCAATATTTTAGAGTGTCTGATCAGCCTTTTTGATAAAGAGGATTCGCTTCTTGCAAATGTGTCGCTAAAAAACGGGTTATATCTTTATCGGGCGCTTTTTGATATTATCATGAAAGAAATCAGCGGATTTCTCAAAAAAAATGGTTTGAAGACATCTTATTCGCTGAATATGGTAGCGGCTTTTTTGGCAATGGTATATGGGGATACTATGCGGAAGGGAAAATGGAAGGGAAACCACTTGAACAGGTCAGAAAAGAGGCCAGAGAATTATTGCGCACATTATTGCAAAGCGATTTTTTTGAAAACAGAGAATAATATCATCAGGAGAGAAAAAATTTCGCTTACATTAAATCTGATTCTCTTTTTACTGGAGCTGGTTTTTGTACTGGATGTAGTATTAAAAGAAGGATTGGGAATATTTGTATATTATACAGAAGACAGTAATTTGCTTGCACTCATTATCTCAGCAGTTTATCTGACTTTTTTTATTATCACGATGTTTAAGAAACAAAGCATGCCGGAATGGATTTACCTGTGCAGGTATGTGGTAACCTGTTGTCTGACACTTACATTTATAGTTGTTGTGACGGTACTCGCACCTATGGTAGGAACGGGAGGATATACAAAACTGCTTTTGTCCGGACATAATCTTTGCTTTCATCTTCTTGCTCCTGTGATTTCCTTTATTTCATTTGTTTTTTTTGAAAAAAAGGATGGAACAATATATCTTTATACGGCACTTGTGCCCACCATTGTTTATGCGGTATTTTCTTATATGTGGAATATTCTGCGGATATATGAAGGACCATATCCGTTTCTTATGGTATACAGACAATCATTCATAGCTTCATTGTTATGGATAATTGTACTTTTGGGAATAAATTTATTAATCGCTTTCGGACTGAAAAAAATATGGTGCAGATTTCGGTACTGATGGAAACAGGGATAAAGCTATTATGGGAGGTGTGGTATGGAACAGATGTCGTTATTTAATAATATGATTCCACAGCCTCTTGCGGCAAGGCTTCGGCCAAAGTCACTGGAAGAGTTTGCAGGTCAAAAGCATCTCCTGGGAGAAGGCAAGGTGCTCAGAAAATTGATCGAAAGCGATCAGATTTCATCCATGATATTCTGGGGCCCTCCCGGAGTTGGGAAAACCACGCTTGCACAGATAATTGCTTCAACAACAAAGGCATCGTTTATTGATTTCTCTGCGGTATCAAGTGGTATCAGGGAAATACGGACAGTCATGAAGGAAGCCGAGGACAATCGGATTTATGGTACCAGGACCATTGTCTTTGTAGATGAAATCCATCGTTTTAATAAGGCACAGCAGGATGCATTTTTACCTTTTGTAGAAAAAGGAAGCATTATATTAATCGGTGCTACGACGGAAAATCCATCATTTGAAATTAATAGTGCTCTTTTATCAAGATGTAAGGTATTTGTCCTGCAGGCACTTACAACACAGGATCTGATTGGACTTTTACACAATGCATTGAAGAGCCCGTATGGTTTTGGAAACCAAAAAATCCTTATATCGGAAGATATGTTGGAAATGATTGCCGTTTTTGCAAATGGCGATGCAAGAAGTGCACTTTCCACTTTGGAAATGGTAATACTGAACGGAGAAATTCAGACAGATGGAACGGTTAATGTAACAAAAGAAACATTGGAACAGTGTATTTCAAGAAAGTCTTTGTTATACGATAGAAATGGGGAAGAACATTACAATCTGATTTCTGCTTTACATAAATCCATGCGAAATTCAGATCCTGATGCGGCGGTGTATTGGCTGGCCAGAATGCTGGAAGCGGGAGAAGATCCGCTCTATGTTGCAAGGAGAATTACCAGGTTTGCAGCTGAAGATATCGGCCTTGCAGATACAAATGCGCTTACCATTGCAGTTGCTGCTTTTCAGGCGTGCCATCTGATCGGGATGCCTGAATGTACAGTACATCTGACGGAAGCGGTGGTTTATATGTCACTTGCACCCAAATCAAATGCATTGTACACCGCATATGGTGAAGCAAGAGAGGATGCACTTGCACAGTTGGCGGAACCGGTGCCGCTTGTGATTAGAAATGCGCCGACCGGGCTGATGAAGGATTTAAATTACGGCAAGGATTATCAGTACGCACATGATACACAGGATAAATTGACAAATATGCAATGTCTTCCCGATTCTCTTCTGGAAAAGGTATATTACAGGCCTACGAAACAGGGAGAGGAAGTGCAGTTCGGAGAAAAACTTGATAAGATAAAAGAGTGGAAACAAGTACATCGGAAGGATATGTCCCTGTGATTTGTGATACAACTGAGGATAAAGCAGAAATGAAAATATACGCTATGACGCATAAAAAATGCCAGATGCCCCTTGATTCGCTTTATGTTCCCATGCAGGTAGGGCGGGCCATACATAAACCATTGGGATATATGGGAGATGATACCGGAGAGAATATTTCAGCCCAAAACCCATTCTACAGCGAGCTGACCGGAATGTACTGGTTATGGAAAAATGATCAGACAGATGATTATATTGGAATGTGTCATTACAGACGTTTTCTGATTGATGAGAACGGAAAGCTTCTGAAAGAAGAACAGATCAGACAAATATTGGAAAATTATGATTTGATTACGACAAAACAGATTCGGCTTAATTGTACTTATTATGATGGATTTGCGGTTGACCATAATCAACGAGATATGGATATTGTAGCAGAAATAATCCGCCAGACAGAACCGCGTTATTATGATACTTTTCTGCGGACGGTACATGACACGAGAACCTATTTTGGGAATATGCTGATCACTTCAAAAAAACATTTTGATAATTACGCCGCCTGGTTGTTTGGAATCTTTGACAAAGCAGAACAGCAGATTGATATGAACGGGTATGATGGTTATCAGAAAAGATTGTACGGGTTTATTTCGGAAATCTTACTGCTGGTATGGATAAAAGTGAATAATTTAAAAGTATGTGAATGTAGAGTCGGTATGATCGGAGAAAAGAAAGAAACCAGAGAAATGGAAGATCAACTTGCGCAGTACTTCAGAGAGAAAGATATACAGGGTGCAAAGCAATACTTTCTCAACTGCCTGGCGGTTCGACCAGATGTCCTGATGGAGGCATCTGATGTATACGGAGATCTGAAAGCAGCAATGCAGGTGATTGCAACAGCAGAGTATGAAATGGATGCACATGGCAGGTGTATTTTGGATCAATGTACTGATTTTCAGTCACTTACGGAACTTTTTAAAGAACTGGATGCGGTAATGGAGAGACAGGCAGGTGGGGTTGCAAGACCTGAGGATGACATCTTTTTGGCACAGCAGAAGTTCAGCCCGGAGGCAATTATGATTGCACGGAAGATAGCGGAAAAAATGTGAGGGATTGACAAAATATATTAAAACGCATAAAATCTGTTCTTATAAAAATTGCACACAATTTAATTAGGATAAACATATTAAAGGACATAGGGCAGATAAAATGGGAAAATATGATAGTCTGAAGCTTGAAAACCAGTTATGCTTTCCGCTTTATGCGGTTTCCAGAGAAATAGTAAAAAAATATAAGCCTTTTTGGATAAACTGGATCTGACTTATACCCAATATATTACGATGATGGTTCTATGGGAGTATGGACAGATGAATGTCAAGGAACTGGGAGAACATCTCTATCTTGATTCAGGAACACTTACTCCAGTACTAAAAAAACTGGAACAAAAAGGGTGGGTGGAACGTGCAAGAGATAGAATGGATGAGCGTGTCCTTATGGTCACACTGACTCCGGAGGGGAGAAAACTGCAGGAGCAGGCAGCCGATGTACCGGCACAGATCGGAGCATGTATCAGAATTGAAAAAAAAGAGGCAATACAACTTTATCATACGTTATATCAGATTTTAAACCGAATTACGCCAGAATGACAAAAGGCAAGTGCTTATTGCGGGTGGGATGTGATCCATGAAGCGATTTGTTCCGCTGCAGTATTAAGCTGGTCGGAATTGGAAACAGAAGGAGTTCCGTCACCCTTTTGCAGACCATACATACCAAAGTAGGAATGGATGCCTCCCTGTATGATCTTTTCAGTAAGATCAGCAGGGAGGTTCTTTCTATTTGACTGATATTTTTCCATATTAAGGACATGATCTTCGGAACCGTAAACCGATAGTACGGATATATTTGAATCATGCAGATCACTTGCCGAGTAAGATGCCAGTAAGATTAACCCATCAAAAGCATCAGAATGTGAAGAAAGATATTCTGCAGCCATGGAACCACCCAGAGAATGACCACCGATATACCATTTGGATATCTGCGGATATTTTTTTTGAATCCCGTCTGCCCGATCAATACCAAAAACGGCAAGATTCAGAGGCATTCTGGGCATGATACACAAAACACCGGCTTGTGCGCATTTATATAAGAGAGGAGCATACGCTTCATATGCAACTTTTCCACCGGGATAGAAGATGAAGCCGGCAACAGGTTTTTCAGGAAGAAAAGAGATATATCCGTTCTGCTCTGTTACATGAATCTGATGATCTGTCCTCGTCAGATATTGCTGTGCTTCAGATGAAGCATGGTAATAGTCCGAAGTGTAGATCAGAAAAAGAGAAACCAGTACAGCTAAAATAATACCCAAAGTCAGGGTGATTCTTTTCATGATTTTTTTTCATCAGTTGCAGACACCTCTCATATGTTTTTTATATCACCATATTATGGCCCGGTAATCATTTTTGTAAAGCAGAATGATCAAATAACTGGAACAATGGAAAATAACTGTTGTGGTATTTGAAACCGGAACATATTCCTGCTACAATTTTATTAATTCAGAATCGAAAAAAGTGAAATACAGAGGGGTTAGGATAGGATGAAAAGAATTGTTACGATGCAGGATATCTCCTGTATTGGGAAGTGTTCACTTACAGTTGCGCTTCCGATTATATCTGCAATGGGAATTGAAACAGCAGTTATTCCGACAGCAGTGCTTTCGACGCATACAGGTTTTTCTGATTTTACATTCAGAGATCTTACGGAAGATATACCAAAGATTATTGAACATTGGTCTAAAGAAGGATTTGAACTTGATGCCGTGTACAGTGGGTACCTTGGGTCACTGAGGCAAATCGAGCTGGTTAGAGAGCTGTTTTGCAGATTTCATCCGGCGCTGCGTTTTGTTGACCCTGCAATGGCAGATGACGGAAAATTATATACCGGGTTTGACCAGAAATTTGTTCAGGCTATGGCAAAACTGTGCGCAGATGCTGATGTAATGATTCCAAATATGACAGAAGCATGCCTTCTTTGCGGGAAGACTTATGAACCGGATGCGGATGAGGCATTTATTCGTGAAATTCTGAAGGAACTTGGAAAAAGAGGAACACATCGGGTAATCATAACAGGGGTGCATGCAGAACCTGATTTACTTGGTGCGATGTGTTACGATTCGCAGGCAGACTCCTATATTTCATATTATAATGAAAAGATTTCAGCACATTTTCATGGAACAGGAGACATTTTTGCAAGCTGTATGACAGGTTCACTGGTCAGAAATGCTTCTGTTGAGCAGGCATTGAAGCTTTCGGTTGATTATACACTGGAATGCATCCGGGCTACCATGCGAGAACAAGAACACAACTGGTATGGTGTTAATTTTGAACAGGCACTGCCTTTTTTGATCAGAAATCTACCATAATATTATGCGAAAACGAAGTATTGATTTTATTGACTTGAAGGACTTTAGAAAAAATTCAGATGACAAAGCATGAAATGTATGATATATAGTAAATAGATAAGTAGTAAACAGACAAATATGAGCAAAACCGGAAAAATCCGGCGACGCAAAGCTATAGGGCCGGAAGTTCCAGCGGGGCAGCCAGTTGCAAAAAGAGACAGCATCGGGGAAACGCTAAAATTTTGTTTTCATAGATGCTTTTTTTCTCCCCAAAAACGGAAATGAGACGGTTTTATGAACAGGGAGGTGCCAGATGAGAATAGGATCAGTAAATTCATATCAGAATAATTATCAGCTTAGTCAAACAAAGCAGAATGAAAAGGAAACTGCAAAAGCGGGACGTGAAGTGGCTTCCGGTAAGAAAATAAACAGCGCAGGAGATAATTCTTCTGCAATGGCAGTTTCACAGGAGATGCTGAAGCAGCTAAAGGCTTTACAGCAGTCAACAGACAACATTTCTGAAGGAACAAGTGTGACCAATATTACTGACAGTGCAATGAGTTCAATTTCAGATAATCTGCAGGATATTGAAGGTAATTCTGTTCGTGCAATGAATGGAACACTGTCAGACAGTGATAGAGCAATGATTCAGCAGAGTGTTAATGGTTCACTTGATACAATCAATTCTGTTGCACAGAATGCACAGTATAATGAGAAAAGTCTGCTTACCGGATCAGCAGGAAATATTTCAATTGCGACGGCGGATGGTCAAATATCCATTACAGGAAATGATATGACGACAGATGGGCTTGGACTGAGCGGATACAGTGTAAAAGATGGAACGGCTGATATGGATACGCTTTCTGCGGCATTTGATAAACTTACCTCAGCCAGAAGCACAAATGGCGCACAGAGTAATGCATTATCGTCTGCATATAATGGAGCACAGAATGCCATACAGAATACAACAGCATCCTACAGTCAGCAGATGGATGCTGATATGACAAAAGCAATCAGCAGATATAAACAGTCTGCTGTCATGAATTCCGTACAGGAAGCAATGCAAAAGAAGCAGATGCAAGCAGGAACTGTTTTTTCACAGATGATATAATGGTGTTTGAAATTTTTTTGTGAAATAACGTAATTGTGATATACAAAAACTGCCTGTCTTCAACCAGTTACCAATTGGTTGAAGACAGGCAGTTTTTGTATATCGGCAAATTGAACTTTTAAGCATAGGTTAAGGTAAAGCATGATTATCATTAAGAAACTTTTTGTATCCTTTTTGAATACAGGAGGATACAGGAAATGAAAAAAATCAGGAAAGTCATTAAAATTTTTTTGCTGGTAGTTTTGATCAGTACAGTCGGAATTCTAATTTTTTCAAAGATCAATCATGAAGTCAGAAAATGTGTGGAAAAAAGGGAGCTGGGAAAAGTAATACAGGGACAATATGTGATGACAAAAGAGTGCAGAATATTTCTCAGAATACTTGGGAAGAAGGATGCAGACAAAACAATTGTATATATGCACGGACTTGGAAACAGTGATGCAATTGTAAGTACAGGACCAATGTTTCGGGAATTCGGCTCTGACTACAAAGTTGTGGTTATGGACAGGCCCGGTAATGGACTAAGCAAAGATACCGGGAAGGAGCAGTGCATCGAGTCAATTATTCAAACATACAGAGAAGCACTTGGAAATGCCGGACAAAAAGCGCCATATATATTGCTTGCACATTCGATTTCGGGAATATATGCGACCTATTGGGCACAACATTATCCGGATGAGGTTAAAGCTGTTATTTATCTGGATGCTGACCCTGCAGAAAATTATGTCAGGCATAAAGATGAAATTGAAGAAAGTATGATAGCATCAGAAATAGAGCATCTTGTTGCAGAAAGCGGATTGCAAAGACTTATTGGCTCAAAGGATAATCTGATTGGAGAAAATTACAATCATACATATACAGAAAAAGAAGAAAGCGAGCGACTGCTTCTGATGTATCAGAATACTTATTCCAGGGCAGCCAGCTCAGAAATGCAGAATGTATGTGCAAATGCAGAAAAAGTGGTAGCCGGTCCGGCAATCAGTCAGATTCCAAAACTTTATATCAGTGTGAGCAAAGTATCAGGACAGTATTATAATGAGATATATCAGGCGGATCTGCAAAAACGCTTTACAGCTGATAAAAATAAAATACAGGACTATATGAAGGAACAAAATCGGATTATTGATGAAAAGAAAAAGGAAATGCTAAAGTATGGTAATATAACGATTGTCGGTTTATCAGGACCGCATTGTATTTATGAATATGCGCCTGCAGAAGTAGCAGATACCATATTGCATTTTCTGAATCATAACTGAGAATGCAACCTGAAATAAGCATTCAGTAATGGAATAAAATACAAAATGAGGTTTAAAAGCATGCCGGATAGAAAAACAGTTTTGGTTGCAGATGATGAAAAAGAAATTCGAGATCTGATCAGATTATATCTGGAAAAAGATGGTTATGTGGTAATGGAAGCAGCTGATGGACTGGCGGCGTTGGAACTTGTTAAATGTGCTGATATTCTTTTGCTGGACATTATGATGCCAAATATCAATGGCATAACGGTGTTGCGACAGATACGTGATGCAAGTAACATACCGGTCATTATCATCTCTGCAAGGACAGCCTATTGTGACCGGATTCTGGGACTTGATCTGGGAGCGGATGATTATATTGTAAAACCGTTTGATCCAATGGAAGTTGTGGCAAGAGTTACTGCAAATCTAAGAAGGTTTTATAAACTGGGAAGTCAGGCAGAAAACGGTCAGATTTTACGGGTTAAGGATCTGGAACTGGATAGGGATTCCTGCCTGCTGAGACAGGATAAAGTGGAGATACCGCTTACTTCCGTTGAATTTCGTATCATGAAGATGTTCATGGAACATCCTGGCAGAGTTTTTACCAAACAGAATATTTATATGGCAGGGTGGGAAGAGGACAGGATTGTGGATGACAACAGTATTATGGTATGTGTCAGCAAACTCAGAGCAAAACTGAATGATCCGGGCAGCAGATATATCAGTACGATAAGGGGGCTTGGATATCGATTTGAAAAATAAATTGCAATACAGGGTTTTAGGCCATATTATTCGAAGTTCTTTTTTGCTTCTCTTGAGTGAAATCCTTTTTCAGACAGCGATTTCCTATATCCTTGGCCTATATCCGGATAAAAACATTGTAAATCAGTATATTGATATTTCACAAATTCTTTTTAATAAAAAGGGACAACTCAGCATTCATTATGAAGATCTCTTCAGAATTTTTTCCTTTGCGTTGCTGCTGATTCCATATATGTTATATTTATGGAAAATGATCCGGAAAACGGTAACGGATCCTTTGCTTTTAATTACGGATAAAATGTCAGAAATAAGTGAAAATGATTTGTCTGACAGATTGAAGGTGAATGTTACCTGTGAATTTCTGGAGTTAACCGAAGAATTTAATCATCTGATGGACCGACTTGAAAAGGCAACAAAGGAAAGAGAGAACATGGAAAATGAAAAGGCTCTCTTATTAAGCGGAATGGCCCATGATCTGAAAACGCCTATTACGACGATACAGGGTTATACCCAGGCGTTTAAGGACGGGGTACTTATATCAGAAGAACAAAAGGAAGAGTATCTGAATGCTATATATGTAAAAGCAAGGCAAATGAATGAACTGATTAATGTATTGTTTGAGTATACCCGGTTGGGTACAAAAGAATATCAGCTAAATATTGAAGAATTTGATCTGAACGAGCTGGTCAGGGAACAGATTGGCTTGTTCTATACGGATTATGAGGAAAAAGAGATAGCATTTCAATTTGAAATACCGGAGGAACCGGTCATGATCGCAGGTGATAAAGTACAGTTGGGGAGAGTCTTTTCAAATCTTTTTTCAAATGGGCTGAAGTATAATCACAAAGGTGACATGGTGCAGGTAATAATTAAATGTAATAATAGAATTACGATTACAATAAGAGATACGGGAGAAATGATTTCTGATGAAATTAGAAACTATATTTTTGATCCTTTTGTGATGGGAGACTATGCCAGAAAATCAGGAAATGGAAACGGACTGGGACTTTGCATTGCGGCAAAAATTATAGCTTTGCATCACGGCAGTATCAGATTGTGTGAGGAGAATAATTCGGAGTTTAGTAAAGCATTTGTGATCATGTTATAGTTCCAATATGGATAAAATAACATAGAAGAGCTGTCCTTTTTCATCTGTTTGAAACAAGAACTTCTGCAGAGAAAAAAATAATATAATGGAAAATTGATTTATAAAAGAGTAGTGCTATAATTTAAAAATTGAATTGATCGTATTGGTAAAAATCTGAAATCCATAGTTTTTGAACAGTGCATTTAAACTTGTGATAATACTTTGCTTGTTACCTGTTTGAGAACGTGTCATGGAATGGAGAATGTATTATGCAACAGATGGTGTTAAACAAAAACAGAAACCTTCTTTTAACCGGACAGTTTATTTCCCTTTTGGGAAATTCAATTCAAAGGTTCGCACTTTCTCTTTATATTCTGGACTTAACCGGTTCGGTAGCGGTCTTCTCGGCTCTGACTGCATTTAGCGTCTTGCCTCAAATATTTATCAGTCCGATTGGCGGAGCCATTGCAGATTTGACGGACAGAAGAAAGCAGCTGTAAATCTGTTTATGACACCAATTACAGTATTGGAATAGCCAGCGTTTTAAAGCTGACCTTTCATGTATCCAATCAGACATTTGGAATTGTACAGGGAATTGTGGGAAGTGGTATGGTGGTAGGGGCACTTTTGACACCAAAGATTAGTAACAGGATTCCGGTTGAAAAAATGTATGTTTATTTTTATGCAGTAAGCCTTGCAATATTCGGGATGGGATGCAGCACGAGTATTTATAATGATTCTTCAGCTATTACGAGGCAGATGGCCGTTTGTATTTTTGCGGGAATGGGTTTTTATACCTGTTTCTGATTGCAATCATTAATATTTCATTTTTCACAGTAGTACAAAAAAACATTCCGCTTTCCATGATGGGGAAAATTATGGCACTTATTGTGTCCATCTGTTCTGCATTTACGCCAATCGGACAAATCCTTTATGGATTCTGGTTTGATAAATATGCAGACAATCTGATTATTATATATATATTTGCCATAATATGTGCCGTTATATTAGGAATGGTTCTTGGAAAAATATTAAAGAAATATCATAGAAAATGAGTATAGACAAAAGATTTATATAAAAATGCCAAAACGGTCTGAAACTGAAAACAAAAAAGTTCCGATATCCATTGCGGATACCGGAACATGCAGCGGAGCAGCAGGGATTTGAACCCTGGCGGCGGTTACCCGCCCTATCGCATTTCGAGTGCGACCTCTTCGACCTCTTGAGTACTGCTCCATATCATATTACAGTAATACTTCATCATAAAAAATGACAGCAGCAGAAAATTGCTTATTAAACCTGCTTTTAAGCGCTTTTCTATTATAAGGTTTTGCATGCTGCAAGTCAACAAACAGTTGTTACAGAAGATAATTTTTGTATAATAGAACGGTAGTGGCAGGCAATAACATTGTTGGGGTATATGCTTCATAAAAGGAGATTTTCCTATGATGAGAATCGGTATGTTGACAAGTGGTGGCGATTGTCAGGCGCTTAATGCAGCCATGCGCGGCGTTGTAAAATGCCTTGCACACAGTGGTCAGGAAGTAGAGATATATGGGTTTCTCAATGGATATAAAGGTTTGATATACAGTGATTTTCGAATGCTTACAACAGTAGATTTTTCTGGAATTCTGACAAGAGGCGGAACGATTCTTGGAAGTTCCAGGGTCCCCTTTAAAACCATTCACGAGCCGGATGAGAACGGTGTTGATAAGGTTGAGGCAATGAAGCAGACATATCATAAGCTTCAGTTGAGCTGTCTTGTCGTACTTGGTGGAAACGGTTCACAGAAAACAGCGAATCTTCTTCGCGAGGAGGGCCTTAATATTGTGTCTCTTCCAAAAACGATTGATAATGACCTCTGGGGAACCGATATGACTTTTGGATTCCAGAGCGCGGTAGATGTTGCAACAACCGCAATTGACTGCATACATACCACTGCAGATTCGCATGGGCGGGTTTTTATTGTTGAAGTAATGGGACATAAGGTCGGATGGCTTACTTTGAATGCCGGAATTGCGGGCGGAGCGGACATTATTCTTTTACCTGAAATAGCATATGATATTGATAAGGTAATAGATGCCATAGAAGACAGGGCTTCCAAAGGATGCCGCTTTACAATTCTTGCAGTTGCTGAGGGGGCAATTTCCAAAGCAGATGCCAAATTGTCCAAGAAAGAGTACAAAGACAAACTGGCGCATTATGCATTCCCTTCGGTTTCTTATGAAATTGCTGATCAGATTCAGAAAAAATCAGGGCGCGAGGTCAGAGTTACCGTGCCGGGTCATATGCAGAGAGGAGGAGCTCCCGATCCATATGACAGAGTGTTTGCAAGCAGACTTGGTGCGGAAGCCGGGCAGCTTATTCTTAAGAAGCAATATGGATATATGCTTGCGTACAAGAATCGTGAAATAGTGAAAGTACCATTGCAGGAAGTTGCAGGTAAGCTCAAGACCGTTGATCCGGATGCGAGTATCATCAAAGAGGCTAAAATGCTTGGTGTAAGCTTTGGAGATTAATAAAAATATGCCATACTTTGGAGTAATGTGATTCATGTCATATATAGCGCTTTACAGAAAATTCAGACCACCGGTCTTTGCAGATGTCAAAGGCCAGGATCATATTGTAACAACACTCAAAAATCAAATAAAATCGGATAGAATCGGACATGCCTACCTGTTCTGTGGTACACGCGGAACAGGTAAGACTTCTGTTGCCAAAATTTTTGCGAAGGCAGTAAACTGCGAAAATCCGGTGGATGGAAGCCCCTGTGGAGAATGCCCTTCCTGCAAGGCAATTGCAGCAGGTAACAGTATGAATGTAATAGAAATTGATGCAGCATCCAATAACGGTGTGGATAATATCAGGGAGATTGTTGATGAAGTATCCTATTCTCCTACACAGGGGAAGTACAAGGTTTATATAATTGACGAGGTGCATATGCTCTCAACGGGTGCTTTTAATGCACTCCTCAAAACACTGGAAGAACCGCCTTCTTATGTTATTTTCATTTTAGCAACGACAGAAGTTCAGAAGATACCGATTACAATTTTGTCACGTTGTCAGCGATATGATTTTCACAGGATTACGATTGATATAATTGAAGACAGATTAAAAGAAGTTACGCAGACAGAACAGATTGCAACCCAGGAGAAAGCACTTCGTTATATTGCACGGTTGGCAGACGGTTCCATGCGTGACAGCCTGAGCCTTCTGGATCAGTGTATTGCTTTTAATTATGGGGAAGAATTAACATATGACAGAGTACTTAAGGTGCTGGGAGCGGTTGATACAGAAGTGTTCGAAAAGCTTTTTTCCTGCCTGTACAGTCAGGATGCAGCAGGTGCGATTGAACTGTTGGCTGAAATTGTCATACAGGGAAGAGAATTGACACAATTTGTCAATGATTTTATCTGGTATCTTCGCAATCTTATGCTGGTACGAACTTCGGATCAGATGGCGGATGTTATTGATATCTCATCCGAGCATTTGAGTGCACTCAAACAGCAGGCGCAGGAAACGGACATGGATACGATCATGCGCTATATCAGAGTCTTTTCCGAGCTTTCCGCACAGTTGCGTTTTGGTACACAGAAGCGTATTCTGATTGAAATGACGTTGATAAAACTCTGTAAGCCGCAGATGGAACAAAATGAGGATTCACTGGTGGATCGCGTTAGAATTCTGGAAGAACATGATGCCAGATCAGAAGAAGTTATCGGGCAGATCAGAGCGGGCCGGATTTCGGTTGCATCTGTAGCGGAAAACGTGCAGACATCGCAGGTTGTAGCATCTGATCAGCAGAAGGTACTGGACAGAGCAGTTCCGGATGAAATTAAATTTATTGTTAAGAATTGGGGAAAGTTTGTCAGCAAATTTCCGGCACCGGCCAAAGTATATCTGCAGATGATGCCACCCCCGAAACTGAGTCTGGGAAACGAAGGACAGCTTCAGATCGTATTTAATGATGAGATCAGAGCAGAAACCGCAAAACATGAGCAGCAAGAAATTGAAAGTGCTTTGTCAAAGGAAATGCAAAAACAGGTTCTTGTGGAAATTCGTTATCTGACGCCGACCGAACACTTTGAAGAAAACTATATTGATCTGCAGGCTATCAATTTTGATATTGTTACAGAGGATGAATCTGCAGCACCTGAATATATAGAAAAAAAAGAAGCAGAAAATGCGGCAGGCGAGCAGGGACACGTCAATATGTCTGAGGGATCACCTCCTGATGCAGCAACGCTTTATGAAGACGCAGCGGCTATGGCTGCGATAGCGGAGCAGGCGGATGATAATGCTTTTGAAGAGCAGGATACTGACGATGAACCGGACGAACCGGAAGACTTTCAAGAATAAAGGAGAAGAATGATGAGTAAACGTGGAGGATTCCAGGGCGGGATGCCTGGAAATATGAGTAATTTGATGAAACAGGCACAGCGTATGCAGCGCCAGATGGAAGAAAGCCAGAAAGAAATGGAAACAAAAGATTTCACGGCTAAGGCTGGCGGTGGAGCAGTTGAAGCAACTGTAACGGGAGCAAAGGTTCTTAAGGAAATTAAGATATCCAAAGAAGCAGTTGACCCGGATGATGTTGAGATGCTGCAGGATTTGATTGTTGCAGCAGTAAATGAAGCTATGGGAATGGCGGATCAGGCCAGCAGTGAGACACTTGGGAAAATGACCGGCGGTCTTGGACTTGGCGGAGGATTAGGATTCTGATGGATCTCTACAGCGGACATATTAATCGACTGATTGATGAGCTTGCAGCACTTCCGGGAATTGGCGGCAAGTCGGCGCAACGACTTGCTTTCTATATTATTAATATGCCCAAAGACAGAGTAGAACGATTGGCAAGTGCACTTACAGATGCAAAAGAAAATGTACATTATTGTAATATCTGTTGTACGCTTACAGATGATGATATTTGCCCAATCTGTTCCAATACAAAAAGAGATCATCATACAATCATGGTAGTTGAGAATACAAGAGATCTTGCGGCATATGAGAAAACCGGAAAATATGAGGGGGTTTATCACGTCCTTCATGGTGCGATTTCTCCCATGCTGGGGATCGGACCAAATGATATTCGCCTTAAGGAATTAATGGCAAGGCTTGGAACGGAACAGGTGGATGAAGTGATTATTGCTACTAACTCAAGCCTGGAAGGGGAAACCACAGCCATGTATATCAGTAAATTAATTAAACCGACAGGAATTAAGGTGACGAGAATCGCCAGTGGTGTTCCTGTTGGCGGAGATTTGGAATATATTGATGAGGTTACACTGCTTCGCGCGCTGGAAGGCAGAACGGAGTTATAAGGAGGAAGAGATGGGAGTAAAGAGAGAGTTTCTGGGAGAAACACCACAGGGAGCACCGGTATATGGTTATCACCTGACCAACAAAAATGATATGGAAGTATGCGTTATGAATTATGGCGCCATTATCAGGAATATCATTTTGCCGGATAAAAATGGGGTAAAAAGGGATGTTACACTTGGATTCGAGAAATTAGAGGAATATTTCATCAACAGAGGGTCTGTTGGTGCAACTGTAGGGCCGGTTGCGAATAGAACCGCAAAAGCAGCATACACGATTGACGGTGTAACTTATCATATGCTTGCCAATGAAGGAGAAAACAATCTTCATACGGATACGGATAATTGCTTTTATAAACGTATATGGGAAGCAGAAGAGACGGAGAATACAGTTACTTTTTCGATTGATTCACCCGCAGGGGATCTTGGATTTCCTGGAAACAGACATGTAACTTTAACATTCTCACTTTCAGATGAAAATGAGCTCAAGCTTCATTATCATGCACTTAGTGATGCCAGAACATATCTTAATCTTACCAATCATGCATATTTTAATCTTGGGGGACATGATTCAGGTAATGTATTACAACATGTCATGCAGCTGAATGCAGGGCATTATACACCTGTAGTAAAGGGTGCAATTCCGACGGGTGAGATTGCAACGGTTGAGGGTACTCCACTTGATTTTACCAAGCCCAAAACAATAGGGCAGGATATTGATGCTGATTTTGAACAGTTGAAGCTGGTTAACGGATATGATCACAATTTTTGTATTGATGCAGCGGATGGGTCATTGCGCAACTTTGCAAATGTAACCAATCCCGTAACGGGGATAACTTTGCACTGTGCAACGACATTACCTGGATTCCAGTTTTATTCGGCAAATGGATTTCATTGTGATTGCGGTAAGAATGGTGCAATATATGGTGATCGTGATGGCTTCTGCCTTGAAACACAGTTTTATCCCAATTCCATAAACGAACCCTCCTTCCCGGATCCGATTTTTGGACCGGATAGAGAATATGATGCGGTAACAGTATATCAGTTTACTTGATGATAAATGAAAGAGACGCTTCCAGATGGCAGAAGTAAGAGATTTCAGCTCTTATACGAAAAGTAAATTTCATAATGATAAGAAGAGCAGTGATCAGCAGAAGGAAGCGCCTTCCTATACAGAAAAAATCAGGAGTCATAAGCTGATTGTTTTTTACAGGACAATTCTCTCTGCGGCGCTGGTCTGTGCCGTTCTTGCGGTGATTTATATTCAGTGGAAGGATAAAGTCTATTCAGAATCCAAGGTAGTTCGTACAATTGCTGAATCAAATCTGGAAGGAACTTCTGTAATTGCACTTGGCGATTATATTTTACAGTACAGTAAAGATGGTATGAGCTGTATGAATGCAGGCGGGCAGGCGCAATGGAATCAGACATATGAAATGCAGGCACCAATTATTCATACCTGTCAAAACGCAGCAGCAGTGGGAGATTATAATGGACATCTGATTTATATCGCCAATACAAAAGGAACGCTTGGAGAAATTGATACCAATCTTCCGATTCGTGATTTTTGTGTAGCATCACAGGGGGTAGTAGCTGCAATACTGGATGATACAAATGTTACATGGATCAATCTGTATGATGCGCAGGGCAAGACACTTGCGAATTTTAAAACTACGATGAAAGACAGCGGCTATCCTGTCAGCATCAGCATATCTCCCAACGGACAACTCCTTTGTGTATCGTTTTTGTATGCAAAAGACGGAAATGTGAAAACAAGTGTGGCATTCTATAATTTCGGATCAGTTGGACAGAATGAGACTGACAATTATGCCAGCGGATATGATTATGACAATGTAGTGGCACCTCTTGTCCAGTTTATGAATGGAAAATCAGCATATGCAGTTTCCGATGACCGGATTATGTTTTATTCGGGTGATCAGGTTCCGGAGAGCCAGGCAGAAAACCTTTTTCAGGATGAAGAAGTGAAATCTGTGTTTGGAAATGATCAATTTGTAGGAATTGTTTTTGCGAACAACACGGAACAGGGAACATATAGGCTGCAGGTATACAATGCTGCAGGGGGATTGGTCCTGACCAAATATTTCAATCTGGAATATACAATATCATGTTTTCGGGAGACCAGTTTGTTATATATAACGAATCTCAGTGGCAGTTGTGCGCAATGGATGGAACGGATAAATTTCAGGGCACTTTTTCAGGTAATCTGAAGACAATTATACCAACAACATCCAGAAACCGTTTTACTCTGGTCATGCAGGACGCAATTCAGGAAATAGAGCTCAGATAATCAGCGGGAAAAAATCATGCCGGGAAATACAATTATATATGGAATTACAACAGAAGAATTTGTGGTTGCAGTCTCTGCAATAATGTTGCTATTGTGGAGAACTTCGTATGGATATCGGAAAGGCCTTATTGCGGAAGCATTGGGCCTTATTTCTGTGGTGGCAGCTTTTGCAGTTGCGTACTATGCAATTCGGGGCATTTAATAATTTAAAGACCTTTCAGTTAGGGGAGGTTCCCGGGAAGATAATTGGCCTGATTATTGCTTTTATTGTATATCGCGTATTTCACGCGATTGCGGATGCATTTCGGCATGTTAGTGAAGTACCCTTTATAGGAACAATTGACAGCATTCTCGGGTCCATTGTGGGATTTGTCGAGGCGTGTATTCTGATCTATGTTTTTACATATATTACAGGTATTGATGTGAAAGAAGTGGCATTAACAGTACTTGATAAATTGATTACAAATATCTGATAATTCAGACAATTTCACATATATGTGATATTAAAACAGCGTTTCTGATATGCTGTTCAAGATATAGTTGAACCTCAAAATAATATGACTAGATATAGTTATATAATAGAAAAGCAGTATAAATGCCTGATTGCGATAATTGTGTCTTTGTTTGGAACAGTTAATAAGTGATATATTATGGTATCAAAAAAATTGTGTGAAAAATAAATATAATTGTTGCATTCCAGAAAAGAAAGTGCTATAGTATGACTTACCCGCTACGGAGGACATACTTCTCCAGAAGCGAGGAAAAAAGAAAATAAAAAAGTTCTTGACAAAGCGAACCGCAAGTGATAAAGTAAAGAACGTTGCGGCTGAGCAATCGCCAAGACACTGAGGATCAGGAAACACTGAGAATCAGAGCAAAGCACCTTGACAAATAAACAGTAATGCAACCCTGAAAAATTCCAAAAAGCAGATAAGATCTGCAGAGAATAATTCAGAACAACCATCTTTCATACAACCAAGCCGGGCGTATGAGAGAAAAAGTAAAAAAACGGACAGAGTCAGCAAATGATTCTGGCCGGATCGAATAATAAACTGAGAGTTCGATCCTGGCTCAGGATGAACGCTGGCGGCGTGCCTAACACATGCAAGTCGAACGGAGTTATTGTGTTGAGACCTTCGGGTGGATTTATAATAACTTAGTGGCGGACGGGTGAGTAACGCGTGGGTAACCTGCCCTATACCGGGGGATAGCAGTTGGAAACGACTGATAATACCGCATAAGCGCACAGTATCGCATGATACAGTGTGAAAATTTCCGGAGGTATAGGATGGACCCGCGTCAGATTAGCCAGTTGGCAGGGTAACGGCCTACCAAAGCAACGATCTGTAGCCGGCCTGAGAGGGCGGACGGCCACATTGGGACTGAGACACGGCCCAAACTCCTACGGGAGGCAGCAGTGGGGGATATTGCACAATGGGGGAAACCCTGATGCAGCGACGCCGCGTGAGTGAAGAAGTATTTCGGTATGTAAAGCTCTATCAGCAGGGAAGAAAGACCCGCAAGGGGGATGACGGTACCTGAGTAAGAAGCCCCGGCTAACTACGTGCCAGCAGCCGCGGTAATACGTAGGGGGCAAGCGTTATCCGGATTTACTGGGTGTAAAGGGAGCGCAGACGGTTATGCAAGTCTGGAGTGAAACCCCACAGCTCAACTGTGGGCTTGCTTTGGAAACTGTGTAACTAGAGTACTGGAGAGGTAAGCGGAATTCCTAGTGTAGCGGTGAAATGCGTAGATATTAGGAGGAACACCGGTGGCGAAGGCGGCTTACTGGACAGCAACTGACGTTGAGGCTCGAAGGCGTGGGGAGCAAACAGGATTAGATACCCTGGTAGTCCACGCGGTAAACGATGAATACTAGGTGTTGGGGGACATAGTCCTTCAGTGCCGCAGCAAACGCAATAAGTATTCCACCTGGGGAGTACGTTCGCAAGAATGAAACTCAAAGGAATTGACGGGGACCCGCACAAGCGGTGGAGCATGTGGTTTAATTCGAAGCAACGCGAAGAACCTTACCAGATCTTGAGATCCAGATGAATGACGGGCAATGCCGTCAGCCCTTCGGGGCATCTGAGACAGGTGGTGCATGGTTGTCGTCAGCTCGTGTCGTGAGATGTTGGGTTAAGTCCCGCAACGAGCGCAACCCTTGTCCATAGTAGCCAGCAGTAAGATGGGCACTCTATGGAGACTGCCAGGGATAACCTGGAGGAAGGTGGGGATGACGTCAAATCATCATGCCCCTTATGATCTGGGCCACACACGTGCTACAATGTCGTAAACAAAGGGACGCAACCCCGCGAGGGCAAGCAAATCCCAAAAATAACGACCCAGTTCGGACTGCAGGCTGCAACCCGCCTGCACGAAGCTGGAATCGCTAGTAATCGCAGATCAGAATGCTGCGGTGAATACGTTCCCGGGTCTTGTACACACCGCCCGTCACACCATGGGAGTCGGAAATGCCCGAAGTCAGTGACCCAACCGTAAGGAGGGAGCTGCCGAAGGCAGGTCAGATAACTGGGGTGAAGTCGTAACAAGGTAGCCGTATCAGAAGGTGCGGCTGGATCACCTCCTTTCTAAGGAAAGAAACGAAAGCGGAATGAAGTAGGGGATTGCATTACTGTTTAGATGTCAAAGAGGCATCAGAAAGATTCTGGTGGCGATGCGCTTCGGGGAGACACCCGTTCCCATCCCGAACACGACGGTTAAGACCGGAGCGGCCGAAAGTACTATACTGGTAACGGTATGGAGGATAGGTGGCCGCCAGATTTATATGGGGGTGTAGCTCAGCTGGGAGAGCACCTGCCTTGCAAGCAGGGGGTCAAGAGTTCGAATCTCTCCATCTCCATTCAGTTCGAAAGAACTGATATGAATATAATTTCATAAGTAAGCTGTAACAGCAGTTTACGAGGCCTTACCATAAGGCCTGTTCGTACCTTGAAAACCGAATACTGACTAGATTTATATCAGATAACTACGATATAAGACATCGAAAATATCCAGAAACAAACTTCTTAATAGAAGAGAAATAAAAGATTTTATCGATTGATCGCTCAAGAGATAGAATCAAACGAGACCTGTGAGAACAGGGATCAAGAGAACTGAGGTTATAGACCAGTTCCTATATAGAAGATAGATCAATGACTGAAGGCGTGTACCGAGACCGTTTACGGGCTCGTATATCAATTACCGGAGGGAATTGATATTGGTCAAGCTATATAGGGCGCAGGGCGGATGCCTTGGCACTAAGAGCCGATGAAAGACGTGATAAGCTGCGAAAAGCTGCGGGGAGTGGCAAATACACAATGATCCGCGGATATCTGAATGGGGCAAACCCACCTGGAAAGACTCCAGGTACTGCATACTGAATAAATAGGTATGCAGAGGGAACCCGGTGAACTGAAACATCTAAGTAACCGGAGGAAGAGAAAACAAAAGTGATTCCGCCAGTAGCGGCGAGCGAACGCGGAAGAGCCCAAACCATTGTGCTTGCATGATGGGGTTCGGACTGTATAATCGATCTTAATAGGGTAATAGAAAGGTCCTGGAAAGACCTGCCAGAGAGGGTGAAAGCCCCGTATATGAAACCCGAAGAAGCGAGACAGGATCCAGAGTACCACGAGACACGAGAAACCTTGTGGGAATGCGCGGGGACCACCCCGTAAGGCTAAATACTACTTAGTGACCGATAGCGAATAGTACCGTGAGGGAAAGGTGAAAAGGACCCCGGGAGGGGAGTGAAAGAGAACCTGAAACCCTGTGCCTGCAAGCTGCGAAAGCACCATATGAGTGTAATCGCGTACTTTTTGTAGAACGGTCCGGCGAGTTATGTATGCGGGCAAGGTTAAGTATCAAAGATACGGCAGCCGCAGGGAAACCGAGTGTGAATAGTGCGACAGTCGGCATACATAGACCCGAAACCGGGTGATCTACCCATGGACAGAATGAAGCGGCCGTAAAAGGCTGTGGAGGTTCGAACACACATCCGTTGAAAAGGGTGGTGATGAGCTGTGGGTAGGGGAGAAATTCCAATCGAACCCGGAGATAGCTGGTTCTCCCCGAAATAGCTTTAGGGCTAGCCCTGTAGCATACCAGATGGAGGTAGAGCACTGAACATCCGAGGGGGCTTCACCGCTTACCAAAGATCATCAAACTTCGAATGCCATACTGGAAGAGCGCAGGAGTCAGACTGCACGAGATAAGTTGGGTAGTCAAAAGGGAAAGAGCCCAGATCCACAGCTAAGGTCCCAAAGTGCGTGTTAAGTGGAAAAGGATGTGGGATTTCATAGACAGCTAGGATGTTGGCTCAGAAGCAGCCACACATTCAAAGAGTGCGTAATAGCTCACTAGCCGAGAGGTCCTGCGCCGAAAATTACCGGGGCTGAAACACGACACCGAAGCTTGGGAATGTGTCATATCTACGGGTATGACAGATTGGTAGGGGAGCATTTTCACCAGCGTAGAAACTGTACCGATAAGGAGCAGCGGAGCGGTGAAAAGAGAGAATGCCGGAATGAGTAGCGAGAATGAGGTGAGAATCCTCATGGCCGAATATCCAAGGATTCCAGGGTAAAGCTGATCTGCCCTGGGGAAGTCGGGACCTAAGACGAGGCCTAACGGCGTAGTCGATGGACAGCAGGTTGATATTCCTGCACTGGATATGGACAGAACATGTGGGGACACAGGAAATAAGGGTGTGCCAGGAGAGAAGCCTGGTAGAAGCATGGCGCGTGATACGGGAGAAATGCCCGTAAAGGAGGGTGCTGTGTGACAAGGAGCGAAATTAAAGTAGCGAAGTACTCAGAGGGCCTGTCGAGAAAAGCCACTATATTAGAAGATCCATATCTACCCGTACCGTAAACCGACACAGGTGGATGGGGAGAGAATCCCAAGGCCGACGGGAGAAGCATTGTTAAGGAACTCGGCAAAATGTCCCCGTAACTTCGGGATAAGGGGAGCCTGCATCGAAGGATGCAGGCCGCAGAGAAGAGGTTCAAGCAACTGTTTAGCAAAAACACAGGTCTATGCGAAACCGAAAGGTGAGGTATATGGGCTGACGCCTGCCCGGTGCTGGAAGGTCAAGGGGAGTGCTCAGGAGCAATCCGAAGGTGCGAACTCAAGCCCCAGTAAACGGCGGCCGTAACTATAACGGTCCTAAGGTAGCGAAATTCCTTGTCGGGTAAGTTCCGACCCGCACGAAAGGCGTAATGATTTGAATACTGTCTCGGCAATGCACCCGGTGAAATTGAAGTACCAGTGAAGATGCTGGTTACCCGCGCCAGGACGGAAAGACCCCATGGAGCTTTACTCCAGCTTGATACTGGGATCCGGTATTGTATGTACAGGATAGGTGGGAGGCTAAGAGAATAGGACGTCAGTCTTATTGGAGCCGCTGTTGGGATACCACCCTTACCGTACTGGATTTCTAACCATGGATCGTGAAACCGGTCCGGGGACAATGTCTGGCGGGGAGTTTGACTGGGGCGGTCGCCTCCGAAAGAGTATCGGAGGCGCTCAAAGGTTCCTTCAGGATGGACGGAAAACCATCCGGAGAGTGCAAAGGCATAAGGGAGCCTGACTGTGACACCGACAGGTGGAACAGGTACGAAAGTAGGACTTAGTGATCCGGTGGTATGAAAGTGGGATTGCCATCGCTCAACGGATAAAAGCTACCCTGGGGATAACAGGCTTATCACTCCCAAGAGTTCACATCGACGGAGTGGTTTGGCACCTCGATGTCGGCTCATCGCATCCTGGGGCTGTAGCAGGTCCCAAGGGTTGGGCTGTTCGCCCATTAAAGCGGTACGCGAGCTGGGTTCAGAACGTCGTGAGACAGTTCGGTCCCTATCCGGCGCGGGCGTAGGATATCTGAGAGGAGCTGTCCTTAGTACGAGAGGACCGGGATGGACAGACCGCTGGTGTATCTGCTGCACTGTCAAGTGCATAAGGCAGGGTAGCCACGTCTGGACGGGATAAACGCTGAAGGCATCTAAGCGTGAAGCCCCCCTCAAGATGAGATATCCCCTAGCAATAGGTAAGACCCCTTGGAGAGTACGAGGTTGATAGGCACAGTGTGTAAGTACCGTAAGGTATTCAGCTGATGTGTACTAATAGGTCGAGGGCTTGACCAAAATGGATAAAGATGGTATAGATCTGAAAGTCAGTATTCGGTTTTGAAGGCACGAAGGAAGGCCTGCAAGGAACATTCCTCAATAGCTCAATGGTAGAGCGCACGGCTGTTAACCGTGATGTTGTAGGTTCGAGCCCTACTTGGGGAGCTTGAAGTAATCCTATGATTGTTACTGGTCACGTTGAACGGTACGATATTTGGCTCCGTGGTCAAGCGGTTAAGACATCGCCCTTTCACGGCGGTAACACGAGTTCGAACCTCGTCGGAGTCATTTTTATCGATAGATTTCATTTGGATATTGTATTATGAAATTTATCGTATTTTGTTATATTCTCTTTGGTGACATAGCCAAGCGGTAAGGCACAGGTCTGCAACACCTCCATCGGCGGTTCAAATCCGCCTGTCACCTTTTTATCCTGAATGTAAATACATTCAGGATTTTTTTGTATAGAAACATTTAACAGATGTATTGTATATGATGTATTGCACAGAAAATTTGGAACGGTATAATAAAAATATGAGTAAAAAAAAGATAAGTATATTTCATATAAGCGAAGTTTTTTTGTACGAATATTATTTCAATCAAAGTGAATATGAGTTTACGCAGGAAGATGAAGCACAGTTATATATAAACGAGGCTGCGCAAGATGAACAGAAAGGACATATAGATGAGGCTCTTCAGAAATATATTTGTGCTCATCATGCAAACCCGGTTTCCGTTGAAGTATACGCAAATATCATAAGATGTTATCGATTGATGGATAATTTGGATGAATTATATCATTATACAATTGAAAGCTATCGTTATTGTTGTACGAGAGCAGAATTAGCAAGATATTATAGAAATTTGGGGTATTTTTATCTTGAAAAATATCAACCTGATTTGGCTGCGGCATTATATCAATATAGTATCCTATATTATGAGAGTAAACAGGCTGAAAATGAAATGGCTTTTTTGAATAAGGCAATGAAGAAAGAAATGAAAAAGAATGATATCGGACAATTGCAGAAAATGCTTATGGAAGCTGGAATTCCGGTGGAAGCAGATTTAATAACTCTTGGATTAATATTTAAAGCTGGAGAAGAAGCAGAAAAAAAGAAAGATTACGGACAGGCACTAGATTGTTATAAAATGGTATATGACCTTAGCAATGATAAAGAAATTGCAAACAGAATCAGATATCTGGAAAAAGAACATTAGAGTGATAGATGCATATTTTATATGAAAATGATTGGAGAGATTATGGTTAAGGAACTTGTGTTGAATAACAGAAGCTGTAGAGGATATGATCAAAAATATCATTTTACGAGAAAGGAAATGGAAGAATATATTGATTGTGCACGACTCTGTCCCTCAAGCGGAAATGTGCAACCTTTGAAATATTACATAGCATATGAAGAAACTTATGTGACTGAGATTCAGAAATTAACACATTGGGCTGGATTATTACCGAAAGAAGAACTTCCGCATAAGGGAAAGGAGCCAACTGCATTTGTAGTAATTTGTCAGGATATGTCAATTAACAGTAATTTAAATAGGTTTCAAAAGGATGTTGGAATTGTTGCACAAACTATGCTTTTGTTGGCAACAGAGCAGGGACTGGGCGGATGTATGATTGGAGATTTTCAAGGTGGGGATTTAAAAAAAATTTGGGGTATCGATGAAAACATACAACCACTTTTGGTTGTTGCACTTGGCAAACCGGATGAAAAAATTGTTTTGACTGAAGTGGGTGCAGATGGAAAAACCGCTTATTATAGAGATGAAAAGGACATTCACTATGTTCCTAAAAGAGCAATTGAAACAGAACTATTAAATTAAAGGGAGAAGGTATGGAAATGGAAGAAAAAATGGAATCGATGAATGACTATGCAAAAGAGTTAGACCAGTCCTTCCGTAAGATTAGTGAGGGTGATATTCTTACAGGAACAGTAATCGGAATAGGTGATGTCTACATTGCACTTGACCTTAAATACTATACGCAGGGGATTATTCGTTTGGAAGATTTTTCAGACGATCCCAGATTTTCAGCAAGGCAGGATGTTAAACTGGGGGACGAGATTTCAGCAACAGTTATCAGTACAGATGATGGAAAAGGTAATATTTTGTTATCTCGAAAGATAGCAAACCATATTGAGGCATGGGAAAAACTTAAAAAGTATCAGGAACAAAATATGGATCTTGAGGTTACAATTGCAGAAGCTGTAAAAAGCGGAGTAGTTGCTTATCTTGAAGATATAAGAGGATTTATTCCTGCATCAAAACTTGGTTTATCATATGTAGAAGAAAAAGATTTGCCTGAATATGTTGGAAAAAAGCTTATGGTGCGAGTCGTCACAGCAGATTCGGATGCAGAAAAACTTGTTATGTCCCGCAAAAGAAATTTTGAAGGAAAAAGCTGACGCATCAAGAAATGAGAGAATTTCAAATGTCGCGGTTGGTTTGGTAACAGAGGGGATTGTGGAGAGCATTCAACCTTATGGAGCTTTTGTCAATCTTGGAAATGGAATTTCCGGATTGGTTCACGTTTCACAGATTTGTAATCATAGAATTGCACATCCATCTTCTGTTTTGAAGGTCGGAGAAAAAGTAAAGGTAAAAGTTATTTTGGTTAAAGACGGAAAAATCAGCTTAAGTATGAAAGCGCTTGATGATGTGGCGGCAACAGAAATTACTGAAGAGAAAGTTGAGTATATTTCAGACGGAGATGCAACGACTTCGTTCGCTGCATTGTTAAAAAAAGCAGGTTTCTAGGTATTTTTTTATAAAATCACATAAGAAGATTGTTTCAGGTAGTGAAAAGAATTTATAGGAATGGAGCAGTATGGGTCAGGAAGAGATTTGTGCGCTTAAAAAAATGATTGGAGAAAGTAACAATATTGTTTTTTTTGGTGGAGCAGGTGTTTCAACAGAAAGTGGAATTCCGGATTTCAGAAGTCAGGATGGGTTATACAATCAGAGCTATAAATATTCTCCAGAGCAGATTGTAAGCCATACATTTTATGAAAAGATGCCGGAAGAATTTTTTCGCTTTTACAGAGAACGTATGTTATATCCAAATGCAAAACCAAATAAAGCACATATCAAGCTTGCATTTTTGGAAAAAGAAGGAAAGCTGAAAAAAATTATAACGCAGAATATTGATGGTTTGCATCAGGCTGCCGGAAGTAAGGAAGTATTGGAACTTCATGGCAGTGCGCTGAGAAATTATTGCGAAAAATGTGGTAAATTTTACAATATGGAATACATTATGAATAGCAAAGGAATCCCATATTGTTCCTGCGGCGGAAGAGTAAAACCGGATGTAGTATTGTACGAAGAAGGACTTGACCAGCATATTCTTGAAGAAGCTGTAGAAGCAATCCATCAGGCAGATTTACTGTTGATTGGAGGCACTTCGCTTGCAGTATACCCAGCGGCAGGGTTAATTGACTATTATCAGGGAAGAAAGCTGATCGTGATAAACAAGTCTGCAACGTCTCGTGATCGGCAGGCTGATCTGCTGGTACAGGGGAGCATCGGAGAAATACTTGATCAGATGTGAATGGATGGAAAATACATGGAGATAAATGTCGGGGATGTTGTGAAAATGAAAAAGGCACACCCATGCGGAAGTTATGAATGGGAAGTACTTCGTATTGGTGCAGATTTCAGATTGAGATGTTTGGGGTGCGATCATCAGATCATGATCGCGCGACGTATGATGGAAAAAAATATTCGTGAAATTGTAAAGAATAAGAACGAATAAGAACGAAGTATAAGAAAAAGCTTGCATCTAAGGAATCTATATGATATCATAAAAATCCGTGATATAAATTCCTTGCTCCTGCATAGACAGGGGCCAGAGACCAAAAGGAGGTAAGTAGCATGAACAAGTATGAATTAGCCGTTGTTGTCAGCGCAAAAGTCGAAGATGATGTAAGAGTTGAGACCGTTGACAAGTGCAAGGCTCTGATCGAGAGATTCGGTGGTCAGATTACCAATGTCGATGATTGGGGTAAGAAGAAACTCGCTTATGAAATTGAAAAGATGAACGAAGCTTTCTATTATTTCATTCAGTTTGACGCTGAAGGTAATACACCAGCAGAACTTGAGTCCCGCGTCCGTATTCTGGATAACGTTATCAGATATTTATGCGTAAGACGCGACGAGGCATAATAGTAAAGGACGAAGATAAATGAATAAAGTTATACTTATGGGACGTTTAACCAAGGATCCTGATGTCAGATATACACAAGGCGAGAGTTCTACAGCAATTGCAAGATATACACTTGCAGTAGATCGCAGATTTGCAAGAAGAGACCAGCAGGATGCACAGACTGCAGATTTTATCGGTATAGTTGCATTTGGCAAAGCTGGGGAGTTTGCTGAAAAGTATTTGAAAAAGGGCACCAAGATTATCGTAACAGGACGTATCCAGACAGGTAGCTATACCAATAAGGATGGTCAGAAAGTATATACTACGGACGTCGTTGCAGAAGATCAGGAGTTTGCTGAGAGTAAGAATACTGCCGGTGGCAATGGAGGATTTTCCGGAACCGGTAATACGTCTTCAGGATCAGAAAAACCTGTAGCGGCAAGTGATGGATTCATGAACATTCCGGATGGAATTGATGAAGAGCTGCCGTTCAACTAAATAAAGCGTATAACGCCGGTCAATTAAATTGACTGATTTTGGATAGGAGGCAATGAAATGGCTTTCAACAGGACAGACAGAGCCGATTCTTCTATGAGAAGAAAAGGTGGAATGCACAGAAGAAAGAAAGTTTGTGTATTTTGTGGAAAAGATCATAATATCGATTACAAGGATATTGCAATGTTAAAGAAATATGTTTCTGAAAGTGGAAAGATTCTTCCGAGACGTATTACTGGAAATTGCGCAAAGCATCAGAGAGAGATTACCGTAGCGGTAAAACGTGCTAGACATCTCGCCATGATGCCGTATGTTGCAGATTAAGATAGGTTTGTGAGATATGGAAACGGACATTCCGAAAGGAGTGTCCGTTTTTGCTATTAAAAAAGTATTATGTTATAATATCCGCAAAAGAAAAACAGAGAATGATATATTATGTCTTATATGTAGGTATGCAATTGAATTTTACTTGAAAATTCTGAAAGGCTGATCAGTGATGAAAAAGGCAAAGGTAAGGCTAAAGGGAAGACTCAAAACATATATGGAAACCTTTATATATCTTGGGTTTGTTCTTGTGCTTACAAATATAGTGATATATGTTACATCGGGATTGGAACCCGGACTAATAGTTTCTTTTTTACAGCCCTATATATGTTGGCAATAATATATCTGAATATGCGAACAAGACCGATTATTATGAATGAATTGATCAGTTTTGCCACGCAATATGGTCAAATACAAAAAAGGCTTCTTCGGGAGCTGGATGTTCCAAGTGCGCTTTTAGATGATACAGGGAAAGTTATATGGACAAATGTGGCTTTTGAAAAAGTAGTTCATCAGGAAAAAGGATATCATAAGTCTATTACATCTTTGTTTCCGACTATTACGGTAGATAAATTTCCCATTACTGATGAGGAAGAGATTCAGATGGATCTACCTTATGAAAGTAATATTTTTGTGATGCGAATGAGGAAAATATCACTAAAAGAAATGGCCGTAAATAGTGATATTATTGAAGCAAGAGGGTATGAGGGGTATTTAATCGCGGTATATCTTTTTGATGAAACGGCTCTTCGGCTGGCAATCCAGGAAGTCGATAATCAAAGTCTGGCTGCAGGACTGATATATCTGGATAATTACGAGGAAGCACTTGAAAGTGTTGAGGAAGTCCGAAGATCTCTTCTGACAGCATTGATCGAACGAAAGATTAATAAGTATATCGCTTCGTGTGATGGAATTTCAAAAAAAATAGAAAAAGACAAATATTTTATTGTTTTACCAAAAAAATCCTGTAAAATGCTTCAGGAAAATAAATTTGATCTTTTGGATGATGTTAAGACAGTAAATATTGGAAATGAGATGGCGGTTACTTTAAGTATCGGCATTGGATTAAACGGGTTGTCATATGCACAGAATTATGAGTTTGCAAGAAATGCAATTGATCTTGCACTGGGACGTGGCGGCGATCAGGCGGTAGTCAAAACGCCTGATAATACGGTTTATTATGGTGGGAAAAGCCAGCAGGTTGAGAAGAGTACACGTGTTAAGGCGAGAGTAAAGGCACATGCTTTGAAGGAAATTATTGCTGGTAAAGATACGGTAATCGTTATGGGACATCGAATGGGTGATGTCGATAGTTTTGGTGCGTCAGTAGGGATATACAGGATTTCAAAAACACTGGATAAAAAGTGTTATATTGTTTTGAATGATATTACAAACGTCAATAAAGCCTTTGGTGGATCTTTTTAAAGAAAATCCCGATTATGAAAGTGATATGATTATTGGGAGCCAACAGGCAATTGATATGGCGGGTAATAATGCTGTTCTTGTAGTTGTTGATGTAAATAAACCCAGTATTACCGAGTGCCCTGAACTTATACGATTTTGCAAGAATATTGTTGTATTTGATCATCACAGGCAGGGAACGGAAGTAGTTGAAAATGCTACATTATCCTATGTTGAACCCTATGCATCTTCTACCTGCGAGATGGTTTCGGAAATCCTGCAGTATATTGGAGAAAGTGTAAAGATACATACAGAGGAAGCAGACAGTATGTATTCCGGAATAATGATTGATACCAATAATTTCATGACAAAAACGGGAGTCAGGACATTTGAAGCGGCTGCTTTTTTGCGTAGAAACGGTGCAGATGTAACCCGGGTAAGAAACTGTTCAGAGAAGATGCAAATGAATATAAGGCTAAAGCTGATGCGGTCAGTCAGGCGGAAATATATAGAAATGCGTTTGCAATATCCATCTGTTCAGGTGAGGATGTGCAAAGTCCAACAATTATTGGCGCACAGGCAGCAAATGAGTTGTTAAACATAAAAGGAGTAAAGGCAAGCTTCATTTGTACAGAATACCAGAATAAAATATATGTAAGTGCCAGATCGATAGACGAAGTCAATGTTCAGGTGATTATGGAGCATCTGGGGGGCGGAGGACACATGAACGTTGCAGCATGCCAGATGGAAGGTGTATCATTGACGGAAGCAATCGGAGTAATTAAACATACACTTGATTCAATGATAGAGGAAGGAGAATTGAACTGATATGCAGGTTATTTTATTGGAAGATGTTAAAACACTTGGAAAAAAAGGTGATATTGTAAAAGTGAGTGATGGTTATGCTACTAACTTTGTATTACCTAAGAAGCTTGGAATAGAGGCAACACCCAAGAATCTGAATGATTTAAAGGTTCAGCAAAAACGTGACGAAAAGGCAGCGGCAGAAATCCTTGCCCAGTCGCGTGAATATGCGGAAAAGGTTGAAGCAGTAACGGTTAAAGTATGTATGAAAGCTGGGGAAGGCGGAAAAGTGTTTGGCTCTGTTTCCTCAAAGGAAATTGCAACAGCTGCAAAGCAGCAATTTGGATTTGATATTGATAAAAAGAAGATTCAAATGGCAGAGCCGATTAAATCTTTTGGCATATTTGAGATTCCTGTGAGACTTCATCCACAGGTTACATGTAAATTAAAGGTATCTGTCACAGAACAATAAAGAATATTATTATCATGCGATAATGAAAACGCAGGAATAAGGTAAAATATGGCAGACGAAATACTGGCAAAGCGGGTTGCTCCAAACAGTCTGGAAGCAGAGCAGTCCGTTGTCGGGGCTATGCTGATTGACAGAGATGCAATTGGAACGGCTACCGAGTTTATCACAGGAGAAAATTTTTATAACAGACAGCTTGGAACTCTGTTTGATGCAATGGTGGAATTGGATAAGGCAGGAATGGCTGTTGATATTGTGACACTACAGAATCGCCTGAAAGAAAAGAATGTTCCCCCTGAAGTTAGCAGTCTGGAATATATTCGTAATCTGGTAACAGCAGTACCAACATCAGCCAATGTTAAATATTATGCACAGATCGTTGCAGAAAAGGCAACACTGCGCAAATTGATTCACATCAGTGAAGAAACAATTAATTCATGCTATGCAGGCTCGGATGAACTGGAAGCGGTTCTGAATAATGTAGAAAAAAATGTTTTTGATATCACTCAGAATCGTGGGGCAGGAGAATATACACCGATTAAAGAAGTTGTGGTTTCGGCTTTAAATAAGATTGCTGCATCCAGTAAATTAAAGGGAAATGTAACAGGGCTTGCAACCGGATTTACAGATCTGGATTATGACACAGCAGGATTTCAACCTTCTGATCTGATTTTGATTGCAGCACGTCCTTCTATGGGGAAAACAGCATTTGCGTTAAATATTGCAGAATATATGGCCTTTCGTCATAACCAGACTGTAGCAATTTTTTCTCTGGAAATGTCCAAGGAACAATTGGTAAATCGTTTGTTATCAATGGAATCAAAGGTTGATGCACAGCATATTCGTACCGGTTCCATGAGCGATGGTGACTGGGAACAGCTGATTGAAAGCGCAGACCTGATTGGCGGATCGAATCTTATTATAGATGATACCCCGGGTATTTCTGTTTCGGAGCTTCGTTCCAAATGCAGAAAGTATAAAATGGATCATGATCTTCAGATTGTGTTTATTGATTATCTGCAGTTGATGAGTGGAGGCGGAGGCAGATCTTCTGATTCCAGACAACAGGAAATATCCGATATTTCACGTTCTTTGAAAGCGTTGGCAAGAGAAATACATGTACCGATTGTTGCGCTGTCACAGCTTTCCCGTGCAGTAGAACAAAGACCGGATCATCGCCCGATGCTTTCAGATCTTCGTGAATCGGGAGCCATTGAGCAGGATGCGGATATGGTAATGTTTATTTATCGTGATGATTATTACAATAAGGATACAGAGCGCAAAGGTGTGGCCGATATTATAATTGCAAAACAAAGAAATGGCCCTATAGGTACAGTTGAACTTCTGTGGATGCCCGAATTTACAAAGTTGCAAATCTGGAAAAACATTAAAAAACCTTTTGAAACAGTTCAGTTTACATGCGAATTGGTTCAAAAGGTTTTTTTAGAAAAAAAAATAATGGGCTGAAAACAGCCCATTACTTAATCACTTAATCATGTTACTGATTAGCCCTGAGAAATAGCAGAAACAGGGCACTGGCTTGCGCAAGAACCGCAATCGATACATGTATTTGCATCGATCTCGTACTGAGAATCTCCCTGAGAAATAGCAGATACAGGGCACTGGGTTGCACAAGAACCACAGCTGATGCATGCGTCACTAATTACATATGCCATGATAATCTCCTCCTTATTATGGATGTTTTTTATTTTGAACAGATCGGATTTTGCCGTCACCGATCCCATGTTGCATAGAATATGATAATATAAATTCATTTTTTTATCAAGTAAAATAGTGTTAACTTTTTCCGGTATAATCCATAAAATGAAGCATGAAGCGGTTCTGCAGATTTGTTAAAAAAATATTTTTTCAATTGTATACAATATAGATGGAATATTTAGTAAAATAAAAAAAAATCACAAGATAATGGGGGATAAAACATTGCAATAGTGCAGGTATAAGATTCAGCAATCCCTTGCTATCATTGACATTACAGGCTTTGCATGCTACTATGTTTGATAGCAGAAAAATTTTATCTGCGGATATCCGTGCACGGATTTTATGAGAAAAATCCGATTCGTGCAGGGGTTTTTGTGCGCATCAATCTGCAAATGGTCAGACAATTTGCCTGACTGTAAAATGACATGACAGATTAATATGAAACTGCATGTCGACCATACAAGGTAGGAGGATTTGAAATGGCAAGAAACATGAAAACCATGGATGGTAACGAAGCTGCTGCATATGCATCATATGCATATACTGACGTTGCTGCCATGTACCCGATCACACCGTCATCTGTTATGCCTGAGCATGTAGATGAATGGGCTACAGCTGGAAAGAAGAACATCTTCGGACACACAGTTCAGATTACTGAAATGCAGTCTGAAGCAGGTGCAGCAGGTGCTGTACACGGATCACTTGTAGCAGGGGCACTTACATCTACTTACACCGCATCTCAGGGTCTACTTCTGATGATTCCGGATATTTACAAGGTAGCAGGTGAGAGATTACCCGGTGTATTTAATGTATCCGCACGTTGCGTAGCTTCACACGCACTGAATATTTTTGGAGACCATTCTGATGTTTATGCTTGCCGTCAGACTGGTGCTGCAATGCTTTGCGATTCCAGTGTTCAGGAAGTTATGGATTTAACTCCTGTAGCATATTGCGCAGCAATTGAAGGAAAACTTCCTTTCATTAATTTCTTTGATGGTTTCCGTACATCTCATGAAATTCAGAAGATTGCAGTATGGGATTACAAGGATCTGGATGAAATGGTTGATCATGATGCAATCGATGCATTCCGCAAAAATGCACTTAATCCAAATCATCCTCGTTTAATGGGATCCGCTCAGAATCCTGACATTTTCTTCCAGACAAGAGAATCCTGCAACTCAGCATATGATGCTATGCCGGCTCTTGTTCAGAAGTATATGGACAAAGTTAATGCGAAGATCGGAACAGATTATAAGCTGTTCAATTATTACGGAGCTCCGGATGCGGAAGTTATTATCATCGCAATGGGTTCAGTAAATGATACAATTGAAGAAACAATTGATTACATGATGAAAGAAGGAAAGAAGGTCGGCGTTGTAAAAGTCAGACTGTTCAGACCTTTTGTAGCAAAGGCATTACTTGATGTTATTCCGGATTCTGTAAAGAGAATTGAAGTCCTTGACAGAACAAAGGAACCGGGATCTATGCGTGAGCCTCTTGCTCTTGATGTAATTGCAGCACTTAAGGGATCAAAGTTCGAAAAACTTCCTGTATTCTGTGGCCGTTATGGTCTGGGTTCAAAAGATACAACTCCGAACCAGATTGTTGCTGTATTTAACAACGATTCTATGGAAGAGTTTACGATCGGAATCGATGATGATGTGACGCATCTGTCACTCAATGCAGGTGCACCGCTTGTTACAACTCCGGAAGGAACAATCAACTGCAAATTCTGGGGACTTGGTGCTGATGGAACTGTTGGTGCAAACAAGAACTCTATCAAGATCATTGGTGATAATACCGATATGTATGCACAGGCATATTTTGATTATGACTCCAAGAAGTCAGGCGGTGTTACAATGTCTCATTTGAGATTTGGTAAGAAGCCAATCAAGTCTACATACCTGATTCGTACAGCTAATTTCGTGGCATGCCACAATCCTTCCTATATTCGTAAATTCAATATTGTGCAGGAAATTGTTGACGGCGGAACATTCCTGCTGAACTGCCCTTGGACAGTAGAACAGCTTGAGACTGAGATTCCTGGACAGGTTAAGAAGTATATTCATGATCACAAGATTAAATTCTATATCATGAACGGTTCCAAGATCGGTGTTGAAGTTGGAATGGGCCCTACAAGAATTAATACGATTCTGCAGTCTGCTTTCTTCAAACTTGCGCAGATTATTCCTGAAGAAGATGCAATTAAGTTCATGAAGGATGCTGCACAGAAGACATATGGCCGTAAGGGTGAAGATGTTGTTAAGAAGAACTGGGATGCTATTGATGCCGGTGCTGATGACAAGAATCTGATCGCTGTTTCTGTTCCGGAAGCATGGGGAGAAGCAAAGGATGAGGGTCTTGACTTTACAGTTGCAAGCGGAAATAAAAAGGATGTTGTTGATTTTGTTAATAACATACAGGCAAAGGTTAATGCACAGGAAGGTAACAGTCTGAAAGTTTCAGAGGTTGCACCTTACACAGATGGTTCCACACCTTCAGGTTCATCAGCATTTGAAAAACGTGGTATTGCTGTAAATGTACCGGCATGGGATGCAACAAAATGTATTCAGTGTACATTCTGTTCGCTGGTATGTCCGCACGCTGCAGTTCGTGTTGTTGCTATGACAGAAGAAGAAGCGGCAAAGGCACCGGAAGGAATGACTACAATTCCGATGATGGGAATGCCGGAATACAAATTTGGAGTTGTTGTTTCTGCATTGGATTGTACAGGTTGCGGATCCTGCGCAAATGTATGTCCTGGCATGAAGGGTGAAAAAGCTCTTGTTATGGGTGCAATTGCACAGAATGAATATGAGCAGAAATTCTTCGATTATGCATTTACACTTCCGACAAAGAAAGCAGTTGTTGAGAAGTTCAAGGAAACAACGATAAAAGGATCACAGTTCAAGAAACCTCTTCTTGAGTTCTCCGGCGCGTGCGCAGGATGTGGTGAGACACCTTATGTTAAACTTGCTACACAGTTATTTGGCGACAGAATGTATATTGCAAATGCAACAGGATGTACTTCTATCTGGGGCAATTCCTCACCGTCAACTCCTTATACAGTAAACGAAGAGGGACATGGTCCTGCATGGGATAACTCTTTGTTTGAAGACAATGCAGAGTTCGGATTTGGTATGATGCTGGCGCAGAACGCACTTCGTGACGGACTGAAAGAAAAGGTAGAAAAGATTGCTGCTGAAGGAAATGATACTGAAAAAGCAGCAGCTCAGAACTGGCTGGATACCTTTGCTGTAGGTGCAACAAATGGAGCTGCAACAGAAACTCTTGTTGAGGCACTTGCTTCTGACAATAGTGAAACAGCAAAAGATATTTTGAAGGATAAGGATTTCCTTGCAAAGAAGTCACAGTGGATTCTTGGTGGTGACGGATGGGCATTTGATATCGGCTTTGGTGGTCTTGATCATGTTCTTGCTTCAGGCAAAGATATCAATGTTCTTGTTGTAAATACTGAAGTATATTCCAATACAGGTGGTCAGTCTTCCAAGGCTACTCCTACAGGTGCGGTTGCACAGTTTGCTGCAGGTGGTAAGGATATTAAGCAGAAAGATCTGGCTTCTATCGCCATGAGTTATGGCTATGTATATGTTGCCCAGGTATCTATGGGTGCTGATAAGAACCAGACACTGAAAGCTCTTGCAGAAGCAGAAGCATATCCGGGACCTTCACTCGTAATTTGTTATGCGCCATGCATTAACCATGGTCTTAAGATCAAGGGTGGTATGTCTAAGGTTCAGGATGAAGAGAAGAGAGCCGTTGATGCTGGATACTGGAATATGTTCAGATTCAATCCGCTTGCCGAGAAGAAGTTTACGCTGGACAGTAAGGCTCCGACAATGGATTATCAGGAATTCCTGGATGGAGAAGTTCGTTATCTGTCCCTGAAACTGAAGAATCCTGAGAGAGCAGCGAAACTTTATAAAGAAGCAGCAGAGCATGCAAAAGAGCACTTGGCATACTTGAATAAGCTGGTTACTTTATATGGTGATCAGGAATAATTGTAATGGAAGCAGGATGTGATGAGCATCCTGCTGATAAAAGACCTGTACGATATCGTAAGATATTCGTACAGGTCTTTTTAATAGAAGATATAAAGTAAAGATTATGAAACAATTGCTTTTACTTTCATTCAATTACGCTGTTATTCGTTAATGAAAAAGATCAGATTCCGGAAAGCGTTTGCAGTGCTTGATCACGAATAACGGCTATATTATGTTCATCAAGATATTGAGCACTTGCTGTAATGGAATCCATTTCCTGTCCATATTCTGAAATCACGGAACACAATGAATCAAAAGATGCAGTATTAGCCGGATCAGGATGAATTACCAGAATGTAGCTGCCACCGGAAGAATTCTTATACAAAGTATTAGAACCTTTGTATGAAGCAGAAATAATAGCAGCAAGCTTCGTTACATCATTTACAGAACGAAATGCAAACATTTTTAGATCAGAAGCACCTGAAATGCCTTTAATATATGCGGCACCCGTTTTTTCTTTTAATTTTTTAGAATCACTTGAAGAACCATTCAAAAAACTGGTCATATCACCTTGTTGAAGACGCTTAAACAGATTGATGACATCTTCAGAATCATCACTATCAGTGTCTTCGTCAGTTCCATCTTCGGATTCATCCTGAATAGATGGACCAAATTGTGAAAAACGTGTATCAAGTTCTTCCGGATCCTCTGTCTTGGTAATTACAAGAACAATACATTCAGAGTTAATCGGAATTGCTTCTATCATCAGGGGAATATCTTCTGCTTCAAAACCAAATTGAAAATTGGCCTGATGCATCATTTCCTGAAAAAGTTCTTTTGCTTTTTCTGTTCCGTATGCAAGTTCACTGATTTTGATCTGACGTTTTGCAAGGTCTTCTCTGGTAAGCGTACAACGAATCTGGTGATCATTTACTTTTTCAATTTTCATTATGCCTACCTCCTCTCGCCTATAAATTACACAAATACTAAATGATAGGATATGCAATGTCAATACATCTATTAGTTTGTTTTATAAAATTTAATATATTTTTTTGCAAAATATTACTTGCAGAACGAATTACTTTCGTGTATAGTATCTGCAGCAAGATGTCTCTGGATATTATGTATCGGAAGGGAGGCATGATATAATCTTATATTAATATGTTTAAAATGATTCTGCACGTTCTGTGCAGATGTCTTACAGGTATACGACCTGTCGGGTAGTTTTTTCTATTTCAATAATCAGAAATAAACCTCAAACAAACAACAAACAACAAACCAAAAAAGATTATGAACGTTATTTATGTATGTATTTTATGATACAACAGAGTATTCTTGCAGGACTATTCTATAAACAAAGCCTTCTTTGTTTTTAAAGAAGTACTTACACAGTATGAAATATCACGGATAAATGCCTTCTTTTGCGTTTGCTGTGCAGTACATCTTTTTATCCAAAATCAGTCAGAAAATAAAGTTTAATTGCAAAGAGAAAATGAACAGGAGGACCCCGCCGAATGTTCGAATTAAGTAATGACGTTAATTGAATAGTCTGATATAATATAGGACGATTGGAAAGGAGACAGGAGATGAAGAAAACAGCAATTCCTGTGATATTCACAATTGTCCTTATTATTTTGCTTGGGACGGCTGTGATCGGAAAGAAAATGTACAGTCGTTATTCATATAGCAAAGAACATGCAGACCTTAATTCCTATTTTGGAGTGGCAGATGAAAGTGATGTTCCGGTTATACTTCAGAATGATCCGATCAGTCAGCATGCAAAACTGATAGATGGAAACTATTATATGGATATTGATTCTGTGCACACTTACCTGAATAACAGATTTTATGAGGGAAAGGAAGACGGAACATTTATATATACAACGCCTACTGCTATTATAACGGCAAAGATCGGAACCGGAGATTGGACAAGCACAGACGGATCTTCTCAGACAGAGAAATATCAGATTGCCAGATATGAAGGAGATACTTTATATGTGGCACTTGATTATGTAAAAAAATATACAAATTTTGAGTATAAGACATATACGAACCCAAATCATATGCAAATTTATACAAAATGGGATACCAGAAAAACAGCGATAATCGCGAAGGATACTGAACTTCGTGAAAAAGGTGGAGTAAAAAGCGATATCCTGGAAGATTTGAAAAAAGGTGATAAGATAATTATTCTGGATGAGATGAATGACTGGAGTAAAGTGAAAACTTCAGATTCCTTTATTGGATATGTTGAAAATAAGCGCCTCATGAATCGTACAGATGAAACACCAATTGGAGTTTCGGATTATAAAACTCCAGAGTATACAAATATTACGAAGCCATACAAGATTAATATGGCCTGGCACGTTGTTGCCGGTAAGGCAGGAAATGATACGCTGAGTAGTTTTATGAATAATACCAAAAGCGTTAATACGGTATCTCCGACATGGTTTTATATAAATGATAACAGTGGGGATATAACAAGCTATGCAACATCAGATTATGTTGCAAAGGCACATGATATGGGACTTGAAGTGTGGGCTTTGGTAGATAATTTTTCCAGTAAGGATATAGATTCCTATCAGATTCTTTCTCATGCAAAGTCAAGAGCAAATCTGATCGGTCAGTTGATGGAGCAGGCCAGCGCATGTGGGATAGACGGCATTAATGTTGACTTTGAGAATATCAGCCAAGATTGCGGAGAATCCTTTATTGAGTTTATTCGTGAATTGTCTATCGCGTGCAGAGCAAAACAGATCGTGTTGTCAGTAGATAATTATGTACCACTTAGTATTAATGATCACTATGATCGTGCCGAACAGGGAAGAGTGGCAGATTATGTTGTTATCATGGGGTATGATGAGCATTATGCGGGGGACAAAGAAGCAGGATCGGTTGCAAGTATTGATTATGTAAAGAATGGGATAGAGAGTACAGTCAAGGAAGTTCCTTCAGAAAAAGTAATCAATGGTATTCCTTTTTACAGCAGAATCTGGACGACATCCGGGGGAAAGGTTGCAAGTGAAGCAGTCGGGATGGCGCAGGCACAGGAGTATATTTCGACCCATGGAATTGACATGAAGTGGGATGATCAAACCTGTCAGAATTATGGGGAATATACGGACAAAAACGGCGCACTTGTTCAGATTTGGTTGGAAGATGCAGATTCAATTGAAGCAAAGCTGGGGATTATGGCAAGTAATAACCTTGCAGGTGTGGCTGAATGGAGACTGGGATTTGAAACGGCTGATGTTTGGGATAAAATAGCAGCTTACGTAGGGAAATGATAAGAAATACATACCGGTGTATGAAAGCTGGTGTAAAAAAGTTCTATAATAGAGGCAATATGAGGACTGAAGTAGTTAAAATTGATGAAAATAATATAGACACAGAAGCAAAAAGAAATCTGCAAAAAGCAGGTAATATTCTGAAAACTGGCGGTTTGGTAGCATTTCCGACAGAAACAGTTTATGGACTTGGCGGAGATGCACTGAATCCGGAATCATCTAGAAAAATTTATGCTGCAAAGGGCAGACCTTCAGATAATCCCCTGATCGTGCATATCTATCGTACAGAGGACCTTGAACCGATTACCAGATCGGTACCACAGGCGGCTTATGATCTTGCACGGGCTTTTTGGCCGGGGCCACTCACCATGATTCTGAACAAATCCGATAAAGTACCATACGAGACAACGGGGGGAATGGATACGGTTGCGATTCGTATGCCCAGCAACAGGATTGCGGCAGAGATGATTCGTACAGGGGGAGGGTTCATTGCGGCGCCCAGTGCCAATACATCAGGAAGACCAAGTCCGACACTTGCCCAGTATTGTATAGAAGATTTGGATGGAAAGATTGAAATGATTATTGACGGAGGTCAGGTAGGAATCGGTCTTGAATCAACGATTGTTGACCTTACAGTAGATGTTCCGATGATCCTGCGACCGGGTTATATAACATATGAAATGCTTCAAAACACTTTGGGAAAGGTACAGATAGATCGTACCATTATTGACGGAACATCTACACAGAAACCAAAAGCTCCGGGGATGAAGTACAAACATTATGCACCAAAGGGTGATTTGACAATTGTGGAAGGTATTCAGGAAAATGTTGTTGCCTATATCAATAACATGGCTGCACAGAAAAAAGCGGCAGGGGAAAAAGTTGGGGTTATCAGTACAGATGATACATTTTGCAGGTATCATGCTGATTATGTGAGAAGTGCAGGAAGTAGATCAGATGAAGAAACCATTGCAAGAGAATTGTTTCATATTTTGCGTGAGTTTGATGACGAACATGTGACAGTCATGTATTCCGAATCATTTGATGACAGAGGGATTGGGCAGGCCATTATGAATCGTTTGTTAAAAGCGGCAGGACATCATGTTGAACATGTTTAAGAGTCAATATGAAAGATCTGATACATAATGCAGGAAAGGGGAAAAGTATGATAGCACTTGGAAGCGACCACGGCGGTTTTGAACTGAAGCAGGCAGTAATTGAACATTTGAAAGAGAGAGGGATTGCATATAAGGATTTTGGCACATATGATAAAGCCTCCTGTGATTATCCGGTTTATGGAAAAGAAGCAGCGGAAGCTGTTGCAAGCGGAGAATGTGATCGTGGTATTGTCATCTGTACAACGGGGATTGGAATATCGATTGTTGCCAATAAGGTAAAGGGAATTCGATGTGCATTATGTTCAGAACCTTTATCGGCAAAAATGACCAGAGAACACAATGATGCAAATATGCTTGCGATGGCAGGCGGAATGTTAGGTGAAAATCTTGCGATTGCTATTGTTGATACATTCCTTGACACGCCTTTTTCCGGACTGGAAAAGCACTGCAGAAGAATTGGTGAGATCAGTAATCAGGAGAAAGATTGCTGATAACATGATAAACTGAGCAGTATGCATAATAAAAGATATGACACTGCGGAATGGAGAAAAAATGGGGAAAGTTGTAATCATGGATCATCCTCTGATCCAACACAAAATTGGCTATATCAGAAGGAAAGATACCGGAACGAAAGATTTCAGACAGACGATCAGTGAAATAGCCATGCTGATATGCTACGAGGCAACAAGAGATCTGCAGCTTCAGGAAGTTGAGATTGAGACACCGATCTGTATGGCAAAAGTGAAAGAATTGAAAGGAAGAAAACTGTGTGTTGTTCCGATTTTACGTGCCGGACTTGGAATGGTTGATGGAATGCTGACACTTATTCCTGCAGCAAAAGTTGGACACATCGGATTGTATCGTGATCCGGAAACACTCGCACCTGTTGAATATTACTGTAAAATGCCTGCAGACTGTGCGGAAAGAGAAATTTTTGTTGTTGATCCGATGCTTGCTACAGGAGGTTCCTCTGCTGCGGCTATTACCATGCTGAAGAAAAGAGGATGTAAACATATTCACTTCATGTGCATTATTGCAGCACCGGAAGGGATTAAAAAACTCCAGGAGGAGCATCCTGATATTGATATTTTTATCGGATCAGTGGATGAAAAGCTGAATGAACATGGCTATATTGTCCCAGGGCTTGGAGATGCGGGTGACAGAATTTTTGGAACCAAGTAGTCTATGAGGATGAGGGAATGAAAAGAGAAGACTATATTACATGGGATGAGTATTTTATGGGAGTTGCCAAATTGTCCGGTATGCGTTCAAAAGATCCAAATACACAGGTTGGATCGTGCATAGTAAGCCAGGATAATAAAATTCTGTCTATGGGATATAATGGGCTTCCGAAAGGATGCTCTGATGACGAGTTTCCATGGGAACGCGATGGCGACGATGAACTTTCAACGAAATATCCCTATGTAACACACAGCGAACTGAATGCAATATTGAATTACAGGGGCGGAAGTTTAGATGGCGCAAAAATATATGTCTCTCTTTTTCCATGCAATGAATGTGCAAAGGCAATTATACAGGCAGGAATCAGAACTGTAATATATGATAGCGACAAATACAGTACTTCTGCAGGAACAAAGGCTTCCAAAAAGATGTTTGATGCAGCGGGAGTGAGATATTATCAGTATCAGCGTTCGGGGCGCAATATACATATCGTCATATGAGATATTCAAAAAAAGGGGATAAAAAATCATATATATTGGGGTTTGGCGCGCGATGTATGGGACTTATACTTGCGTTTATTATCTGTACCCTTTCAGTTCCGCATACGGTATGTGCAACTGAGGAAACAAAACAAAAACTAAAAGAAGCACAGGAAAAAAGACAGGAAACGCAATCGCAGCTGGATGATAAAAAAAATGATATTAATGCGATGAATACGCAAAAAAATGGTCTTCAGGGGCAATTGGGTAATTTAAATAGTCAACTGACGCAGGTCAGTGACAACCTTGCAGAAATTGAAAGTAAAATCAATGCGAAACAGAATGATATAGATACAACCAAAAAGAATCTCGATGAGGCCAAAAAAACAGAAGAAGAACAGTATGCCGCGATGAAAAAGCGCGTTCAGTTTATGTATGAACGACAAAATCATGTTGTGCTGGAAATGTTTTTAAAAGCCAAGAGCTTTGCAGATTTTTTGAATCAGAGCGATTATGTGGCAGAACTTTCGGCCTATGACCGGAAGATGTTGGAGAAGTATCAGCAGACGAAAGAGGAAATAACCAAAGAAGAAGCTGCACTTGAAAAAGAAATGAGTGAACTGAATGAATATCAGGTAAAGCAGCAGGCAGAGCAAAGCCGCGTATCAGGACTAGTCAGCCAGACATCCGGAAATATCAGCAAATATGCGAATCAGATCTCAGATGTACAAAAGCAGGCAGAAACTATTGAAAGTGATATTTCAAAGCAAGATGCAGACATAAAGGCTTTGCAGGCTAAACTTGCGGAAGAAATCAGGATGTCTCAGTTGGCAGCACAGTCAGCGTGGAGAGATATTTCAGAAGTGACTTTTGCAGATGGAGACAGATATCTTCTCGCAAATCTGATATATTGTGAAGCCGGAGGGGAGCCATATGCCGGCAAACTTGCGGTAGGTGCCGTTGTAATAAACAGAGTACTGAGTTCTGTTTATCCGAATACGGTTGTAGGCGTTATATATCAAAACAGGCAGTTTTCGCCCGTTGCAAGCGGGAGACTTGCGCTTGCTCTTGCAGAAGGAAGAGCAACACCTGCCTGCTATCAGGCAGCAGATGAAGCAATGAGCGGGACAACGAATGTAGGCGAATGCGTATATTTCAGAACGCCGATCGATGGCCTTACAGGCATTAATATTGGTGGACATGTTTTCTATTGATTTTTGCGAATTGCTTTTTCAAGTGGGATTTTAAGCACAGAAACACCATTGGCATATATTTCGGTTAAGAGCCCGTTCAGTGCGAACAGGCTCTTTTTCAACATTCCATCATCGATAAGGTGACGATCAAAAGCCTCTGCAAGTTCATCGAGATCAACAACCCGGATGCTTCCGTCAGGTTTTATAATAACATCGGCAAGAAGATCGGTTACTGTAATTGTGTTTTTTTCAGAATTTGATGTATAGTTAACAATATCACAATACCAATAAGCAAAAGAATTGTCAGCCCGATAGAATTTGCTGATTTTCCATCCTTTTTCAAGGAAATAGCAGGAATAGCCATAGGCAAGATCCTGTTTTGGACGAAAAGCTTTCCATGCGGTTACAATAGTAGACGCATCACACTGCAAAATGGTATCATCTTTAAGAAGAATACATTCGGATGGAATAATTCGTTTACGATAAAGAATCGGGTAGATCATATTTCCCCAATCTGCGCCTATAGCGCATTCACAAACAAAAATGATTGTTATTGAGTATGATTAAAAGCTTACACTTAAGACTTTAAAATGTCAATCGGACAAGGATAGGTTATTAAATGAAAAAACTGATTATAAAAATAATATATGTTCTGGCCATTTTTGTAATTTCGGTACTGATTATCAGCGGAATATCCAATAAAGAAAATGTGGATATGACAGCACAGATGCCTGCGGCAACATACCCGGTTGTATCCATGGTTGAAAATGGCACAACGGTAAACATACTGCATGGATATGCACAGGAAATGCAGGTTAATTATATGCATGGTACCATAATGCCAATCGGTAAAGACAGACAGGTACAGATGCAGATGGATTTGTTTGATACCTCTTTTGAAAATCTCACATTTGAAGTACGTACACTTGATGGAACAAGTCTTGTCGAAAATACACCAATTAAGAATTATAGTAAGAATGGAAATAAAATCAATGCATCTTTTCAACTGAAAGATTTGATTGATAAAGATACTGAATATATGCTCGTTATTTTGGCAGATGTAAACGGGAAAACAATCAGATATTACACAAGAATAATCTGGACACAGGATGACAGCAAGGAGTACATTGATCAAAAGCTTGATTTTATAAAGAACTTTCATACCAAGACTTTTGACAAAGAAAAAGCAAAAGAACTTACAACTTATCTGGAAAGCAATTCGGAGGGAGACAATTCTTCTTTTTCCAAAGTAACGATTAACAGCAGTTTGAATCAGGTATCATGGGGAAACCTGAATATTACGGCGCATTCGGATCCTGAAATATATATAACGGATCTGCACCAGCAAACTGGTTCTTTCAGGCTTGATTATACAGTTACGATAACGGATGATCAGAAAATTGTAAGAAACTATGATGTACAGGAAAATTTCAGAGTTCGATATACTTCGGATAGAATTTATTTGCTTGATTACACCAGAACAATGAATTATGTATTTGATGGAGCATCAACTGATTTCAATGAAAATGTATTAAACCTTTCTATCAGCGATCCTGCGCTTCAGATGATGGAAAGTGATGGTGGCGGAGCGTTTGCATTTGTCAGCGAAGACAGGCTTTATGTATATAATGTAACAGACAAAAAAATTGCGCTTTTATTTGGATTTTATAATAAAGATCAGGATGATATCCGGACCAGATTTAAAAATAACCGAATTCAGATTTTAAGTGTGGATGAAGCGGGAAATGTAGAGTTTCTTGTTGCCGGATATATGAACAGGGGACGGCATGAGGGAAATGTTGGAACAGTTGTTTATGATTATAATGCGACGGTAAATACGATTGAAGAAAAGGTTTTTGTTCCGAGTACGCAATCTGAAGAAATTGTAATGGCATATGCGCAGAAACTTGCATATTCCAATCATATAGATCAGTTCTATATGATGCAGGGTAACAGTGTATATGGGATATCACTTAGTGACCGTTCCTGGAAAACTGTGATAGAAAACATTGTTGGGTGCAATTACAGAATTTCAGAGTCGGGAGGCATGATTGCATGGCAGGATGGAACAGATGAATCATCTATGGGAAGTATTCATCTGATGGATATGAATACACAGTCGGTTTCTGAAATTGATGCTGACAAGGGTGAGTATATCAAACCACTTGGATTTATGGGGGAAGACCTGGTATATGGTAAGCTCTATGCAAAAGATATTCATAACGATCAAATGGGAAATCCGGTTTATGCAATGTACAGTATTGTTATTCGGGATAAGGAAGGCAATGTTCTTGAAAATTACAAAGCAGATGGAATATATGTTACAGATGCAGAAATCCATAATAATCAAATAGCTTTGACAAGAGTCAGGTGGGACGAACAGACACAGAAATATATACAGAGTACAGATGATCAGATTATGAGTACACTCGAAGCAGAGGAAGGCAGTAACAACATTGTCACAATACCTTCTGATCTGTTTGAAAATACAGTTGGGATATCCATGAAGGATGCGGTAAATACTGCATCACTCAAAATGCTGACACCAAGCGAAATTCTCTTTGAGGGAAATCGTGATGTGACAGTGAGTGAGCAGGGAGATAAAACAGCGCCACTTTTGTACTATACATATGGACAGAAGTCTGTCGAGGGTATTTATACAGATCCGGCAGAAGCAGTTGAACTCGCCGATCAGATTTCGGGTGTTGTTGTGGATAATACAAACAGATATATTTGGATGAAGGGGAATCTGCAGCTTAAAAACCAAATTATGTCCATCACTAATATGGTTAGTGATAAAAATCTTTCAGGACAAAATTCCACAGCGGTATGTCTGGATTTGGTTTTACAAAATGAAGGGATTAGTCAGAATGTTGGCGATATGCTTAAAAAAGGGAAATCGGTAGAAGAAATACTTAAGACGAGTATCCCTAACGCACAGATTCTGGATCTCGCAGGATGCAGCCTTAGCACTGTTTTATATTACGTGAATCAGGATATACCGGTGATGGCAATGATGAATGATGGAAGTTCCGTTCTGATTATTGGATTTAATGATCTCAATACGGTAATCCTGGATCCGGAAAAAGGTACCGGAGCAGTTTACAAGTATGGTATGCAGGATTCTGATAAACTTTTTGAAAAAAACGGAAATCATTTTATAACATTTCTGATGCCACCTGCAGATTCTAACGGGTGAAAACGAAGGACGTGAGTAGTTATGAGCAGGAAAAAGCAAGAGACAATGGAATTCAGATACTATGACCTTCCACAAAAAGAGCCGGTTCTTGCAATGATGGGAGAAGAGTGGATCAGAAAATATGGAGATGGGATTGATTACCAGCATTTTCATAATCTGATGGAGATCGGGTATTGTAAAGCGGGATATGGGATTTTAAGTCTGGATGAACAGAATCTTCCATATGAGCCGGAGATGGTCAGTGTAATTCCCAGAAACTATCCACATACTACAAACAGTGAGGAAGGAACGTCCAGTTACTGGGAGTTCCTTTTTCTTGATCCGGAAGGTATTCTGAGAGAGTTATATCCCGAAAATGAGCTTTATAGAAACAAAATCATCCAGTTGGTGAATAGAGCTGCAATTTTTGGAAAGATATCAGAATATCCCCAGTTGGCAGGGATTATTTCTGAAATTCTGGATGAAATGAGATACAAAAAAGAATTTTATGTAGAAGCAATTAATGGGCTTCTGACGGCACTGATCTATGAAATCGCAAGAGTGAATCAAAATCAGGAGGAAGTCGTTTATTCCGGACGTAAAGAAGGCATGATGTCTATCAGTAAGGCACTTACCTTTATCAGCATCAATTATAAAGAAACAATACGCATTGAAAAACTGGCTGCGTTATGCAACTTGAGTGAAACACATTTCAGACGTATATTTACAGAATATATGAATATGACGCCCCTTGATTATGTGAATATGATACGAGTTCAGATGGCCTGTGAACTGATTCGTAAGACAAACCGTCCGATGAGTGATATTGCAATAAAATGTGGATATGATACAACGTCAACATTCAACCGAAATTTTAAAAATATTACAGGGGTAACCCCTTATCAATTGAAAAAAAATGCAGAAAATTATGAAAGTAAATTGCTTAAATTTCATATTTCTGCTGAAAAAGGATGGTAAATTGGAAAAGTATGATTTTGCAAGGACAGGAGGAAATACGTAAACGTTTAAGCGTTATCCAGAGCGGGTTTGCAGAGTAACAAAAAAATGGAATGAGTTTTTATGGATATAGATGGTCGAATTTGCACATTTATGAAACGAATATAAGAACATGGATAGAAAAAACATTGTTATAATTGCCTTATAAAAGTTGAACGGACAAGGAAAAGTGTACAAGATGCACAAATAGAAAATGCAACTTTTTTTGCTCCGTTGTTTTGACTCAAATAGGGAGGGTTAAATAATGAGAAAGAAACTGGTATCAATTTTACTGGCAACCGTAACAACAGTATCACTTGCCGGATGTGGAAGTTCATCTTCTACAACAGCAACCTCAGCAGCAGGTGCTTCCTCTGCAACAGCGACTTCAGCTGAAACAACCACAGAGGATGCAGCAGCGACAGCCGCTACAACAGCAGTTAACGTTGATACAGCAAATGAAGGAGAAGACACGTTATCTGTTTATGCATGGGATGCGAACTTTAATATTCCGGCATTAAAAGATGCAGAGAAAGATTATCAGGACAATGTAGATCCCAATTTCAAACTGAATATTATTCAGGCTTCTCAATCATCCGACGTTGAAAATGCAATCACACTTGCTGCTTCAGCTGGAGATTACAGTACCTTACCGGATATTGTCCTTTTTCAGGATCACTATTTTCATAAATACATTACAGATTATCCGGATGCTTTCCAGGCAGTGGATGATGCACCGGATATGGACTGGACAGATTTTGGTGCAGAAAAATTGTCATATTCGACCGTAGATAAGGTTCATTATGGATTCCCCGTGGATAACGGAACGGTTATATGTGCATACAGAGTGGATCTTTTGAAACAGGCAGGTTATACAATTGATGATATGAAGGGAATCAGTTGGGATGACTTTATCAAGATCGGAGAAGCTGTATATGCCAAAACAGGCAAATATCTTCTGTCAATGGATGGAGACGGCAATGATCTTGTATATATGATGATGCAGGCAGAAGGCGCTTCACAGTTTAAGGACAATACAACACCATATATATCCGAGAATAAGACTTTGGTTGAAATCGTGAATAAAATTGTAGAAATGCAGAAGAAAAATGTTCTCTATCTAGCAAATGACTGGTCAGAGTATACAGATCAGACAATCATGGGAGACATGGTTGCAGGTGTAATGAATGGAAACTGGATCATCCCTACAATAGAGCAGGTAAAAGATAACAGCGGTAAGTGGGAGATTACGACAATGCCTACACTGGAAGGAAACGGAAAAGAAGGTTATGCTTCCAATGGCGGTTCTTCACTGTATATTACAGCAAACTGTCAGAAAGCTGATCTTGCCAAAAAGTTTCTTGCATATACGTTTGGCGGCAGTACAGTGACCTATGATGGAGCACTTAAGGATGGCGGTGTTATTACAACATGTATTTCGGCGGGCAAGTCAGATGCATATCAGGCAGGCGTTGCATATTTTAATAATACACCAATTTATTCGGAAATCGTTGCAATGAGTGCAAACGTACCGGTGGTTCAGCAGAGTGATTTTCATTACGACTGTCGTACACAGATTGCAGCTGCAATTCAAAATATTATTGGTGGCGCAGATGCAACACAGGCTCTTAAAGATGCCGAAGATCAGCTGAATATGGATATGGGCAATTAAAACAAATCAATGAATCTTCATCATCAGATAACGGGGAATCGGTATTTCCGACTCCCCGTTTCCTGACAAGATCATAAATTATTCAAAAATGATTATTTGATTAAGGAGGCTCAATTTGAAATCGAAAAAAATGAGCGTGACTGCAAAACAGCGTACAGCAGGGTGGATTTATCTGATGCCTGCAACGCTGTTGATTGCCATCATGAGCTTTTATCCAATGTTTCAGGCGCTTTTTACATCCTTTAAGACAGGATCCAGTGCACACATGAAATGGGCGGATCCACTTTTTTATAACTATGTTCGCATGTTTCGGGATAAGTTATTTATCCGTTCTCTTGGTAATACATTTTTGTATCTGATCATTGAAGTACCGATTATGTTGATTCTGGCGATTCTGCTGGCACAGTTGTTGAATAACAAGGATCTTAAGTTTAAAGGCTTTTTTCGTACATGCGTATTTTTACCATGTGCAACTTCACTTGTTTCCTATTCTTTGATTTTTAAATCACTGTTTGCGACAAATGGTTTGATCAATTCAATACTTGTGCAGCTTGGTATTTTTGAAAAAAATTATAATTTTCTTGGAACACCGTCTTCTGCAAGAGCAATCATTATTCTTGCACTGATCTGGAGATGGACGGGTTATAATATGGTATTTTATCTGGCAGGACTTCAAAACATTGAATACTCTGTATATGAGGCAGCCAAAATAGATGGCGCAAATGGATGGAAGACTTTCTGGAAGATCACGGTTCCGCTTTTAAAGCCAACAATTGTAATGACGATGATCATGTCGATCAATGGTACATTGCAGCTGTTTGATGAATCTGTTAATTTAACAAGCGGAGGTCCTGCAAACACAACAATTACAATGTCACACTATATCTATAATAATTCCTTTGGTAAGGGAGTTGCAAACTTTGGATATGCTTCAGCATTATCATTCCTGGTATTTATGATGGTAGCAGTTCTTTCTGCGATCAATATGAAAGTAGGTGATAAACGTGACTAAATCAAGTAAGAAAACGAATACATCTTCTATTCAGCGCAGATTGATTCCGACCTATATTTTCCTCAGTATTGTGTCTTTCATTTCAGTTTTTCCGTTATACTGGATGATTACTGCAGCCACAAATAAAACGTTAGATGTTGCAAGAGGAAAAATTGTTTTTGGAACATATGCTTTGCAGAATTTTAAAAGCCTGATTGCACAACAGAATCTTGGTCAGGGAATGCGCAATTCTTTCATATATGCCGGAGTAGAGACTTTTGTGGCATTGCTGATCTGCTCTCTTGCAGGATACGGGTTTGAACTGTATCATGATAAAGCAAAAGATAAGCTTTTTGCGATTCTCCTTCTTGCAATGATGATTCCACAGGTTGCAACGATGATTCCATTATTTAAGATCATGTCACATGCAAAACTGCTCAACACTGTATGGGCATTTGCGCTTCCGGTTATTTCGACTCCGTTTCTGATTATGATGTTTCGTCAGAATTCCAGAAATTTTCCGGTCGATATTATTGAAGCTGCACGTATTGATGGGTGCAGTGAAATAGGAATATTCTTTAAGATGTATATGCCGGTTCAAAAAGCAACCTATGCGGCAGCAGCTGTTATAACTTTTATGAATGCATGGAATGCATATATGTGGCCGAAGGTTGTTATGAACAAGGCAAGTGCACAGACGATGCCGATGCTGATTGCAAATCTGGCGGCAGGTTATAAAGTTGACTATGGCGTTTTAATGATGGGAGTATTATTCTGTTCGATTCCCACAATGATCGTATTTTTTGTTTTGCAAAAACAGTTTGCAGAAGGTATTACAGGTGCGGTAAAATAATCGTTGCTTGCATATGGAGAAGCCATCTTTGTCTGAGTATGGGCATAGACGGCTTTTCTGATTGCGTAATTTGTAAAGTAAGTACTTGAGAAATAGCTTTAATATCCAGATCTTTTTAATGTTGGAAATAAAAAAATAAGCGTGCAAGGCACACAGAAATGAGGCATCAATGGAAGGGTTTATATATGAAAATGTAAAAAATCCGGAATATTTTAAAGACAACTGCATGCAGGCACATTCTGATCATGTTGCATATGCATCATGGGAAGAAGAAAGAAGCGGAATAAGCAGTTTTCGAAAAAGCATGGATGGAATATGGAAATTTATGTATGCCAAAAATATTCATCAGGCAGTTCCGAATTTTGAAAAGGAAGATTACGATGCGCATGATTGGGATGACATCAGAGTGCCGGCGCATATTCAGCTGGAAGGTTACGATATACCACAATACGCTAATGTACAATATCCATGGGATGGACGTGAAGAAATCAGATCAGGACAGATTCCGGAGGCATTTAATCCGGTTGCCAGTTATGTAAAGTATTTCCGGATTCCGGATAATATGAGAGGGAAAAGAATATTTATCTCATTCCAGGGAGTGGAAAGTGGTATGGCTGTTTGGCTGAACGGTAAGTATGTCGGCTACAGTGAAGACAGCTTTACACCCTCTGAATTTGAACTTACAGACTACCTTAATGATACGGAGAATAAACTTGCAGTCAGGGTATTTAAGTGGACAGCCGGCAGTTGGTGCGAGGACCAGGATTTTTACCGATTTTCCGGAATATACCGAAGCGTATATCTGTATGCGATTCCGGAGACACATATATATGACATGACTGTCAGAACTGTTCTGGATGATGCATATGAGAATGCACAATTGGAGCTTTCGTGCACTGTATCGGGAGAAGGGAGGGCCGATATCAGTCTTGTACGAAAAGGGAAAAAAATATTCGAGAAAAAAGCAGAACTGGATTCGAAAACTGAGTTTTCTTTTATTGTAAAGAAACCGGAACTATGGAGCGCAGAAGAACCAAACCTTTATGATTTGCTTATTGAAGTAGAAAACAAAGCAGGGCAGTTGGAGGAATGCATTCATCAAAAAGTAGGATTCAGACGGTTTGAATTAAAAAATTCTTTGATGCTGTTGAATGGAAAGCGAATTGTTTTTAAAGGGGTCAATCGGCATGAATTCAGTTCCAAGACAGGGCGTGCGGTGTCAAAAGAAGAAATTATTCAGGACATTGTTACCATGAAACAAAACAACATCAATGCAATCAGAACCTGCCATTATCCGGATGGCTCTCTGATTTATGATTTGTGTGATGAATATGGATTGTACATGATAGCTGAGAATAATATGGAAACGCATGGCAGCTGGGATCCGATTGCGCGTGGAATTGAAGGGGAGGAAACCGCTATTCCGGGAGACAGAACGGAATGGATGGGTGCAATGCTTGATCGCGTTAATTCCTGTTATCAAAGAGATAAAAATCACCCGGCAATTCTGATCTGGTCCTGCGGAAATGAGTCCTATGGCGGAAAGGTTATCTACGAAATGAGCAATCGATTTCGTGAACTGGATGATACCAGACTGGTACATTATGAAGGGGTTACAAGAGATCGAAGATACAATGACACAACGGATATTGAGAGTCAGATGTATCCTTCTGTTATTCAGATCAAAGATTTTCTTGCAAAAAACCGGAAGAAGCCATTTATCTGTTGTGAATATACGCATGCAATGGGAAATTCATGTGGTGCCATGTTCAAATATACAGAGCTGACGGATACAGAACCTTTGTATCAGGGAGGATTTATCTGGGACTATATAGATCAGTCCATATGCAAGAAGAACCGGTATGGAGAAATGTATCAGGCTTATGGCGGAGATTTTGGAGAACGTCCGACAGATTACAATTTCAGCGGAAATGGAATTGTCTATGGCGGAGATCGGGATCCATCTCCGAAAATGCCATCGGTAAAATACAACTATCAAAATATCAGCATTGAAATAAAAGATTTTTCCAAAGCACTTGTTAAAAATAAAAATTTGTTTGTAGGTACAGACTATTACAATTGTATTGTGACACTGGAAAAACAGGGACAATTGGTCAGCCAGCAGGTTATGTCTGTAAAAATTGGTCCGCTTTCTGAGAAGGAAATAGAACTTCCGATTCAGAGACCGGAGCAAAGTGGAGAATATGCAATTACAGTTTCCTTCGCTTTGAAAGAAGATACATACTGGGCAAAAGCCGGATATGAAGTTGCCTATGGACAGAAAATCATGCAGATAGGTACGAAGAATATTTATTCTCCTGTACAGAATGGAAACCTGAAAGTAATTCATGGTTGGCTCAATTTGGGAGTAAAGGGTGAAGATTTTGATGTTCTGTTTTCTTTTTTGAATGGTGGCCTCGTATCGTATCGATATGCAGGGAAAGAGATGATTGACAAAATACCGATGCCGAATTTCTGGCGTGCACCTACCGATAATGATAATGGGAATAATATGCCACAAAGATATGCACAGTGGAAAGTCGCAAGTATGTACATTACACACAAACCTTGTGAAGGACAGGAGCAACATGATCCGGTTATTTCTGAAGAAACGGATCATGTCAGTATTACTTTTACCTATTTTATGCCCACAACACCACAATCCTCCTGTACATTGACTTATTCGGTGTATGCGGATGGTACGATTAGAACACGTATGAATTATGATCCGGTAAAAGAATTGGCAGATATGCCTGAATTTGGCGTTATATTTTGTGTAGATGCAGATTATGATCAGATAAAATGGTATGGTCTTGGACCCCAGGAAACATATGCAGACAGAACACAGGGAGCTAAACTGGGATGCTACAGTCAAATGGTAAAAGATGGTATGGCAAAATATCTTGTACCACAGGAATGTGGAAATAAGACAGGTGTTCGTTATGCAGAAGTTACGGATTATAAAGGACGCGGACTTCGATTTGAAGGAGATGATATGAACTTCTCTGCGCTTCCATATTCACCGCATGAGATAGAGCTTGCCGGACATCCATATGAACTGCCTGGTATTCATCATACATGGATCAGAGCAAGTCTTGGACAGATGGGAATAGCGGGAGATGACAGTTGGGGAGCAAAAACACACGAAGAATTTTTGCTGAATACAACTCAAAGTATGGTATTTGAATTTTCTTTCAAAGGAATTTAAAAAAGAAGCGCCGGATGACTGCAATAGTCTCCGGCACTTCTTTATATATAAAGCAAAAGCTTTTTTATAAAATCCAGTAATATCGATACTTTATTTGCTATTCAGCTCGCCATTCTTATATTTTGTTACAATATGCTGGATCCGTTCAACGGGATTGAGCAGATCACTGATTGAAGCATCATGATTGAGTGTATCAATCAGGTAGGCAACATATTTACTCATGTCACAGCTGATATACCATTCACGAGAAAGCAGTTCCGGTGTCTGATAGATCAGATTTGTAGTCAGAATTCGGTCAATGGTACCTTTTTTATGGGCATCATCGAATTTTTCAAGACCACCGGTAAATAATCCAAAAGTAGAAAAAACATAAATTCTGGAAGCTTTTCGTTCCTTTAATGCAGCAGCCACATCCAGCATACTTTCGCCGGAAGAAATCATATCATCTACAATAATAACAGATTTTCCTTCAACAGAAGTTCCCAGAAATTCATGTGAAAGGATAGGATTTCTGCCATCAACGACCTGCGTATAATCACGACGTTTATAAACATACCCACATCAAGACCAAGAACGCTGGCAAGGTAAATAGCACGACTCATTCCGCCTTCATCGGGACTGATAACCATCATATGCTCTGAATCAATCTGAAGATCGTTTACATTATGCAAAAGAGCTTTAATAAACTGATAAGTGGTACGAACAGTTTCAAATCCGTGTAATGGAATAGCATTTTGTACGCGAGGATCATGTGCATCAAAGGTAATGATATTATCAACGCCCATATTTACAAGTTCCTGTAATGCAATAGCACAGTCAAGAGATTCACGGCCACTTCTTTTATGCTGTCTGCTTTCATACAGAAACGGCATAATGACAGTGATCCGTCTGGCTTTTCCACCGACAGCGGCGATAATACGTTTCAAATCCTGATAGTGATCATCAGGAGACATATGGTTTTCCTTGCCGAAAAGAGAATATGTCAGACTATAATTAGCCACATCGACCATGAGATACAGATCATCACCACGAACAGATTCTTTGATTACACCTTTTGCTTCACCGCTTCCAAAACGCGGAACATCTGCACCTAAAAGGTAGGATGGACGTTCATAGCCTGTAAATGCAAGACTTCCCTTGTGTTCATTTTCTCGTTCCGCTCTCCATTTTACGAGGTAATAGTCCACTTTTTCTCCGAGAGAACTGCATCCTTTTAGCGGAATAATACCAAGTGAACCTACCGGTATTGTTTCCAGATCTCTCTTTTCTTCTCTTCTTGGCATGAAAAAAACTCCTCACTTTCTGTTCTTTGACAAAGTTCATATATCTACAAAGTGCGTTGGTGAACACTCTGAAAGAATCGAGGTATCAGGACGGATGACTCTTTTTATATAAGCGAATATCCGGACCTGTTAATTTAATCAGCATAAAATTACTTGTTATTCTGGAAAAAATGCGATCCGAGTAGCGGTTTCGGAGATCTTCAAGTGAAAGATTAGTTGATACAACAGTTGCATGATGTCTGATATAACGCTCATTCAGACATGCAAAAAGCTGGGAAGTGACAAAAGAATTTGTCAACTCGGTTCCCAGATCGTCAATGATTAGCAATTCACAATTATATAAATTGTCGTGAAGACTTTGCAGTTCGTCTTTACTATGGTAATCAAAAGAAGTTTCGGATAACCGTTTGAAAAGATCTGTGGCACTGAAATATACGACAGAATGACCAAGGTCCAACAGCTCTTTTGCAACACAAATGGAAAGAAAAGATTTTCCGGTTCCTACTGTACCATAAAAGAATATATTTTGGTAGACAGAATTAAAATTATTAATGAAATCCCTGCAGGCATTGACTGCACCGCGAAAATGATTCAGATCTTCTCCCTGATAAAAAAACTCTGATAAAACCGAAAAATTATTGTTGGCAGAAAGAATTTCCAGATTGGATTGGGAATACAGAAGATTAATAATTTCCTGACGAAAACAATGACATTTTTCATTGCCGATATAACCGGTATCATGGCAGTCAGAACATTGAAAATGTGGTTCAAGATAATCAGAAGGCAGACCGGCTTCCTGAAGTAAAAGTCTTTTCCGATCGGCAACTTCAGATAATTTGCGTTTTAACCAGTTGCGATCCTGAATTTCCCCGTTTAGCAGTTTCATGCCAAAAGATACACTGATATCGGAAGTCGACTGATCAAGATCACGATACCCGGGAATATGTTCATAAACATAAGCCAGGTGGCTGGCTGCTTCATCACGACTCTTTTGCTGTTTGACTTCATATTGGTGCATGATGGCATCATATTGTGCATTTGTCAGGGCCAAGGTGATTCCTCTCCGCGCAGATGGCGCATACTTTTACGATATGTGCAGATCAGTTTTTCAGAAGCTGTTTTTCCAATGCATCAAAATCATAATCATTTTGTTGAAACTGATTAAAAGAATTTTTTCCGGCCGAAGTACGTGCAGCCTGTCCGACTTGCGGAGCGGAGTGTGCGGCATCCAAACGTGCAATATCTTTTTTGTCCTGTACACCGTTATCACGCCAGTTTCTCAAAATACCGTCAGCATACCGAAGACGATTCTTCTGTGTGGATAAAACGGTACGATCACAGGCTTCCTGGATGATATCCATGGAAAAATCATATTCTTCAAGCCATTTACAGATAAAGCCGACTTCTTTATCTGTCGGAGCGTTATCCATGCCCAGAGACTTCATGACAACATAAATTCGCTTATCATATTTTCCGGATCGGCTCTTTGCCTGTTTTGAGGTTTTAATACCATCGCGATCCCATTCAATTGCAACTTTTTCCATATAGCGGAAATCGGTTTTTTTCATGTTCAATGCAATATTGCATCAGATAATCCAGCAGATCGTCTGAAAATTGCAATTCATTGTGGATATATAAAATTGTACGCATTTCAGCCACACTCAGTGTCCGACCAAAATACTGTTCAGCAATATACAGAAGCTGAGAGCAATGTTCATCCTGACGGAAATTCTGCAGCTGTTTGGCAGAATAATTCGGCTTTTCTGGTACAGAATCAGGAGCGGGAGTAGAAATACTTTCCTCACGTGCAGGAAAATTCTTTACAGGTGCAGTCTCTTCTGGAAGAGCATGTTCTGGAGATCCTGGAAGATCCTCCATGTGAATACCTGTCAGATGGCGTGCGCCATCATATTCCAAACTGATAAGACCCTGTTTTTCCCAATAACGCAGTGCCCGCATAACATCTTTTTCTGTATGATTAAACTTGTCTGCAATATCAGACACACTGGTAGGCAGATTAGCGCTCATCATGCGAAGAAGGTATAAATATACCTTGATCTGCGCATCATTTGCATTGCCCAGATATTCATCAATAAAAATATTAGAGACGGCAGTTGTGGTCTCCCCGGAACCATAGTTAATAGTAACTCTCCCCATCATAATGCTTCACCTGTCTTTATCTGAATGTGTGCATATGGAATCCGGCTTCCCTGGCTGGAAAAAAGGCCATATGCATCGAACATTTGAGATTATAGCATATGAAATTTTAAAATGATATAGAAAAAATGCCGAGAAAAACGCATACCCAGAGCGGCTTTGCGGACTTTGCAGCTCTTGTGGAAAATGTGGATTTTGTGGACGAAATAAGAAAAACGGGAATAAAAAAACCGTTACAGTCGGTATTTGCACCTGTTTCTGTAACGGTTGTTATCCACTTTTACGAAGAGCTGAAAATAAGTTTAAAACGTGGAAAAAGTGGAAAAGAATTATTTTCCCAGCAATTCATCGCCTATTTTTACAACATCACCGGCTCCCATAGTTATCAACAAATCTCCCTTCGTGCAATTTTGCAAAAGAAATTTTTCAATCTCGTTAAACGACGGAAAGTAGTAACAGTCATGTCCGAGTTTACGTATTTCTTCCTGCAATGTGCGTGAACTGATGCCCAGATGATCGGTTTCACGTGCGGCAAAAATGTCTGCAAGAACAACGTGATCCGCATGTGAAAGTGCTTCGGCAAATTCAGGAAGAAGCGCTTTTGTTCTGGTATAGGTGTGCGGTTGAAATACACACCAGAGGGATTGATGAGGGTAATTGAATGCAGCTTTGAGTGTAGCAGTTATTTCGGTAGGGTGGTGTGCATAGTCGTCTACGATCGTTACGCCATCTACTTCTCCCTTATATTCGAAGCGGCGATTTGTACCGGTGAAATGCAGAAGTGCGGCAATGATATATTTTTCTTCAATATGTAACAGATCAGCAACGGCAACAGAGGCCATGGCATTGTAAATATTATGTTCACCCGGAACATGCAAAGTAATATGGCAGTCTTCCCCATTTTTTCGATGCAGTAGAAATGATGCATTTGCTAAGGAATCATATGTTATATCAGTCGCGTAATAATCATTGGAAGTATCCATTCCATAAGTAATAATACGGCCTTTGACGCTTTCAGTGATTTCTTCAAGATTGTCAATCTCGCCATTTATTACAAGCGCACCGTCTTCCGGTACAAGCTTACAGAAGGTATGGAAAGAATGACGGATATCAGCAAGATCCTTGAAAAAATCAAGGTGATCGGCATCAATGTCCAGAACAACACCTATTTTGGGGAAAAGACTCAGAAAACTATTGGTGTATTCGCAGGCTTCAGCAACAAAGAAGTCAGAATGACCAATTCGGGTATTTCCGTTAATATCCTTGAAAACCCCACCAATAGAAAGTGTCGGATCCGTATCTGCTTCCAAAAGTATTTTGGATATCATTGAGGTGGTAGTAGTTTTACCGTGTGTACCGCTGACTGCAATCGGCATTTTGAAATAACGCATGATCTGTCCAAGAAGCTGTGCTCTTGTCAGCATGGGAATTCCTGCAGCCAGAGCAGCGGCATATTCGGGATTATCAGGATGGATGGCGCTGGTATATACAACGGCATCGATGTGAGAAGTCATTGAGATATTTTCGGATTTTTGACCATAAAAGATATGAATACCGAGCGTTTCAAGCGCGTCTGTCATTGCAGAATGCTTAGAATCTGAACCGGAAATCTGAAAGCCCCTGTTTTGCAGAATCTGCGCAATTCCGCTCATGGAGATTCCGCCTATTCCGATAAAATAGATGTGAACGGGACTCTGAAAATCAATCTGATACATAATGCCTCCAAATAATTTATTATTAATAAGGAAATGGTGATGTGAATGGTATAACCAGGGTAAAATTTCCTTTATAAATGTAAATGATAAGTCCTATAGATTATATAGCACGTAAGCTTGCAATGTCAAAATGTTAAAAACTGTAGTAAAAATGAAAAAAAATGATAAAAAATAGTATATAACGTATAAAAGTAATTTATAATCACCTTAAATAGTTGTAGATAAATAACAGAATATGTGACAAAAAATTAGCGAATTCTATCAATTCTCGTTTCCATACGATTCCGGATGTGATATACTGTTTGCAGGGAATCATTTTATTCATTTCCTGGAGTCGTAAGGCATGGAAAACATGATGGAAGCAGAGCGAAACGGCCATCGTGTTACGAAAGACCAGAATGATATCATACAACGAGGTGGCAAAATGATTAAAAAGGAAATGATAGCCATGCTGCTGGCTGGAGGACAAGGCAGCAGACTCGGCGTGCTGACAGCAAAAATGGCAAAACCGGCAGTATCGTTTGGGGGAAAGTACAGGATCATTGATTTTCCGCTCAGTAATTGTATTAATTCGGGAGTAGATACAGTTGGAGTTTTGACGCAGTATTGTCCGTTGAAACTGAATTCACACATCGGAATCGGAATTCCCTGGGATCTTGACAGAAATATAGGCGGGGTCACCATTCTTCCGCCATATGAAAATGGTGTAAATACGGAATGGTACAGTGGAACCGCAAATGCCATATACCAAAATCTGGAATATATGGAAAACTACCATCCTGATTATGTTCTGATTCTTTCAGGAGACCATATTTATAAAATGGATTATGAAACAATGCTTGACTTTCATAAGGCGTGTAACGCAGATGTTACCATTGCAGTCATGCCGGTACCAATGGAAGAGGCGAAGCGATTCGGAATTATGATTACAGATGATAAAAGAAAAATAACGGATTTTGAGGAAAAACCTGAAAATCCACGCAGTAATCTTGCATCGATGGGAATTTATATTTTTTCGTGGGAAGCACTCAAAGAAGCATTGATTACCAATAAAGATCAACCAGGACTGGATTTTGGCAAACATATCATCCCATATTGCAAAGATCATGGGGATAGTCTTTATGCTTATGAATTTGACGGGTACTGGAAGGATGTGGGAACACTTACATCTTATTGGGAAGCAAATATGGAATTGATAGATATCGTTCCTGAGTTTAATCTTTATGAGGAATATTGGAAAATATATACCAAGAATGATATACAGCCACCACAGTATCTTGGAAATGAAAGTGCAATTGAGCGAAGTATCATAGGAGAGGGCTCTGAAATATATGGGGAAATCTATGATTCTGTAATTGGATGTGGTGTTACAATCGGAAAAGGCACGGTTGTAAGACACTCCATCATCATGAAGGGAACCAGGATTGGAGAATATTGCAATCTTGAAAAAGCGATTGTTGCGGAAAAAGTTCTCATTGGTGATCATGTTTCGCTTGGTGCAGGTGAAGAAAAAGAAAATGAGACCAGGCCGGATATTTACAGAGATGGAATATGTACGATTGGAGAGAATTCAGTTATTCCCAAAGGTGTAACAATTGGAAAAAATACTGTTGTATCCGGAATTACCACGTTGAAAGATTATCCAGGTGATCAGCTGGAAAGCGGCAGCACTTTAGACAAGGCAGGTGAACGCTGATGAGAGCAATTGGTATTATTCTGGCAGGTGGTAACAGTAACAGAATGCAGGAACTGTCAGCAAAAAGAGCGGTGTGTGCAATGCCTGTGGCAGGTTTATATCGTAGCATAGATTTTGCACTCAGTAATATGTCTAATTCACATATTCAGACAGTAGCTGTTTTTACGCAATATAATGCCGGAAGTCTGAATGAACATCTCAGTTCTTCAAAATGGTGGGATTTCGGAAGAAAACAGGGTGGAATGTTTATTTTCACTCCGGCACAGACGGCCAACAGCAATCGCTGGTATCGCGGGACAGCAGATGCAATCGGGCAGAATCTTGATTTCCTGAAACAGTGTCATGAACCCTATGTGATTATTACATCGGGGGATTGTGTTTACAAGATGGATTATAACAAGTTATTGGAATATCATATTAATAAGCAGGCTGATATAACGGTAGTCTGTAAGGAAATGTCTGCGGATGTGAATACAGATCGTTTTGGCACGATTCGGATGAACGAAGAAAGCAGAATAGAAGAATTTGAAGAAAAACCGGTTGTTGCAAGATCCAATACCATATCCTGCGGTGTATATGTAATACGCAGACGCCAATTGATCGAACTGATTGAAAAGGCAGAAGCGGAAGAACGTTTTGATTTTGTAAGGGATATCCTTGTTCGATATAAGGATATGAAACGGATATACGGGTATAAGATTAAAAATTATTGGAGCAACATTGCTACGATAGAAGATTATTTTCATACAAATATGGATTTCCTTAAACCGGAAGTCAGACAGTATTTTTTCTGTGATTATCCCAATATCTGTACGAAAGTCATTGATCTTCCTCCTGCAAAGTATAACATAGGGGTCAAGGTTAAAAACAGCCTGATTTCAAGCGGCTGTATCATTAATGGAACGATAGAAGATTCATTGATTTTTAAAGAATCTTTTATCGGAAATAACTGCTCGATCAAGAATTCTATCATATTAAATGATGTCTATATCGGAGATAATACGCATATTGAAAATTGCATTGTGGAAAGTCACGGTACGATTCAGGCTAATTCGTATTACAAAGGCGATGATGGTATCAAAATAGTGGTAGAAAATAATGAGCGGTACGTAATCTAAGCTACACGCAGTACGTACAACCGTGGGGGGTAAATATGAATATTACAGATGTGCGTGTAAGAAAAGTGGCAAAGCAGGGTAAAATGAAGGCAGTGGTATCTGTCACGTTTGACAATGAGTTTGTTGTGCATGATATCAAGGTGATAGAAGGTGATAAAGGCCTTTTTATTGCTATGCCAAGCAAAAAATCGGCAGATGGAGAATATCGGGATATTGCGCATCCGATTAACTCTCCAACCAGACAGATGTTGCAGCAGATTATTCTGGAGAGTTATGAGAAAGCAGCGGAGGACTCTGTACAGGAGGAGCCGTTGGAAGCGGATATGGCAATTGAATAAAGTAAGAGGAAAGCAATCGGATCGTAATTGTTCCGATTGCTTTTTTTTGAAGTCGCTTTTATAATTCATTATAGAAATAATGATGAACATATATGGATAATCTATTGATAAAAGTCACGGAACAGGGCATGCATAGCATGGTCCGGCGTTTTGTGACGCCTTTTGTCGTGCAGGGAAAGGCAGACAGAACAGGGAGAGATATGTATATAATTGCAGGACTTGGAAACCCCGAAAGAAAATATGATGGAACGCGCCACAATGTTGGATTTGCGGTAGTTGATATTCTGGCAAAAGAATATGGAATTGATCTGACTGAGAAAAAATTCAAAGCGATATATGGAAAAGGAAGAATCGGTGAGGAAAAGGTCATTCTCGCAAAACCATTGACCTACATGAATCTGAGCGGGGAGAGTATCGGACAGATGGCAGAGTATTTCAAAATTGATCCGGTCACCGATCTGATTATTATTTCTGACGACATTGATCAGGAGATTGGTAATATCCGTGTGCGTCCCAAAGGAAGTGCGGGCGGACATAACGGTCTGAAGAATATTATTTTGCATCTGGGAACAGAAGAATTTAAAAGAATTCGTATTGGGGTAGGTCATAAGCCGGCGGGAATGGATCTGGCAGATCATGTACTCAGTCATTTCAGCGCAGGACAGCAGAAGGAAATGACCGAAAGTATGAATGAGGCGGCGGAAGCAGTTAAAGTGATAATTGAGCAGGGAGCAGGTGCAGCAATGAACCTGTTTAATGGGAAGAAGGGCCGTTAAAAAGCGGGCACAGAAATGGAGTATGATGAGAGCGATTGAAGCACCTTTGCAGGAAATGGAACAATTTGTACAGCTGAACAGCTATCTGGACAAGCCTTTTGCATGTGCGGAAGTATCGGGATGTGCCGATTCACAGAAGATGCATCTGATCAACTGCCTTGGTAAAGATGTACGTTATCGTATTATTGTTACCTACAGTGACCTTCGGGCGCGTGAAATATTTGAAGATTACAAGTTTTATGACCGCAACGTTACAGTATATCCCGCAAAAGATCTGATCTTTTATCAGGCAGATGTTCATGGAAATGAAATTACGCGGGAACGGATCAGAAGCCTCAGAAGACTTATTGAAGGACGTCCGATGACCGTAGTTACAACGTTTTCAAGTCTGATGACACCACAGATTCCGATTGAAGTGATCCAGAGCAATATATTGCATATAGATCGCAGAAAGCCGGCAGATGAGGCTGAAATCGCAGCAGCGCTTGTACAGATGGGATATGAAAAAAATTACCAGGTGGAGGCACCGGGGCAGTTCGCAATCAGAGGAGATATTGTTGATGTTTTTGATTTGACAGAGGAAAATCCCTATCGTATTGAGTTATGGGGCAGTGAAGTGCAGTCGATCAGAAGTTTTGATATCATGTCCCAGCGCTCTATTGAAAAACTGGAAGCAATTGAGATTTATCCCGCGACGGAAATGGTGTTGACAAAACAGCAGCTCCAAAGCGGTTTGGATAGAATACAAAAAGAAGCGGATACCAGCATAGGGGTCCTCCGGAAAGCGTTCAAAACAGAAGAAGCGGCAAGAATCAAAAGTAATGTCGCAGAGCTTAAAGAACAGCTGCAGGAGCTTCACACAACAACAAATATTGAAAGTTATATTCGTTATTTTTATGATACACCGGTTTCATTTCTGGAACTTTTCCCAAGGGGGAAAAGCTGCATTTTTATAGATGAACCGGGACATGTTCAGGAACATGCAAATGCAGTGGAAAATGAATTTCGTGAAAGTATGGTGCATCGGGCAGAAAAAGGGTATATTCTCCCTGGGCAGATGGATCTGCTTTTTTCGGTACAAAAATGTGTTGCCCGGATGGAGAACGGGCGACGTGTGTTATTGGAAACACTGCCGCTTGCAGAATCACAGAATATGTTTTCACCGGAAAAGAGCTTTACGATTCCGGCACGCAGCATTGCTCCTTATAATAACAGCTTTGATGCACTGGTGAAGGACCTGCAGAATTATCACCAGAAAGGATATCGGACACTTATTCTTTCCGGATCAAGAACAAGAGCAAAAAGGCTGGTCGAAGATCTGAGAGATAACAATGTGTCGGCTTTCTACAGCGAAGATCCCGGAAAAGTATTGCAGACCGGAGATATTATGACATACTACGGAAGAATACTAAAAGGTTTTGAATATCCTTCCATCAGATTTGCAGTAATCGCAGAAAGCGATATTTTTTCCGAACATCAGAAGAAACATAAGAAGAAAAAACATGCCTATGAAGGAGAAAAAATCAGTGACTTCGCAGATCTCAAAGTGGGAGATTATGTTGTCCATGAAGATCACGGGCTTGGTGTATATAAAGGAATCGAAAAAATTGAAACCGATCATGTAGTGAAGGACTATATCAAGATCGAATACGGTGACGGCGGCAATCTTTATGTCTTGGCAACAGGACTCGGTGTGATTCAGAAGTATGCGAACGGCGGAGATGAAAATGCGCATAAGCCAAGACTGAATAAGTTGGGATCTCCGGAGTGGAGTAAGACAAAGAACAAAGTAAAGAGTGCGGTTGAAGAAGTTGCACAGGATCTTGTTGAACTGTATGCAAAAAGACAGGAAGAACACGGATATCAGTTTGAACCGGATACGGTATGGCAGCAGGAATTTGAAGATGCATTTCCATATCAGGAAACGGAAGATCAGGAAAGTGCGATCGAAGCAACCAAAAAGGATATGCAGAGTTCCAGGATCATGGATCGCCTGATCTGTGGAGATGTCGGATTCGGAAAAACCGAAATTGCCATAAGGGCGGCATTTAAGGCAGTGCAGGATGGGAAACAGGTGGCAGTACTTGTTCCGACAACGATTCTGGCACAGCAGCATTACAATACTTTTACTGCGCGCATGAAGGATTTCCCGGTGCGTGTGGATATGCTGTCCAGATTCAGAACCGCAAAAGAGCAGAAAAAGACGATTGAAGATCTTCGAAAAGGGCAGGTGGACATTGTAATCGGTACGCACAGACTACTCTCAGCGGATGTGAAATATAAGGATCTGGGGCTGCTGGTTGTGGATGAAGAGCAGAGATTTGGTGTAACACACAAGGAAAAAATCAAGAAAATGAAGGAAAGTGTGGATGTTCTGACCTTGACAGCAACACCGATTCCAAGAACACTGCATATGAGCCTGATCGGAATCAGAGATATGAGCGTCCTGGAAGAAGCGCCAAATGACAGACAACCGATCCAGACATTTGTATGCGAATACAATGATGAAATGGTCCGGGAAGCAATTGTCAGAGAGTTGTCCAGACATGGACAGGTATATTATGTTTATAACCGTGTCAGCAATATCGCTGATATTGCTGCGCAGGTGCAAAAACTTGTTCCGGAAGCAAATGTTGCCTTTGCACATGGACAGATGCAGGAAACACAGCTGGAGAAGATCATGTATGATTTTATCGATGGTGATATTGATGTTCTGATCTCGACAACAATTATTGAGACAGGTCTGGATATTCCAAATGTAAATACGATGATCATCCACGATTCCGATCAAATGGGACTTTCGCAGCTGTATCAGTTAAGAGGCAGAGTAGGAAGATCCAACAGAACAGCTTTTGCGTTTCTGATGTATAAGAGAAATAAAATGCTCAAGGAAATCGCTGAAAAACGTCTTTCTGCAATTCGTGAATTTACCGATCTGGGATCCGGGTTTAAAATTGCCATGCGTGACCTTGAAATCAGAGGTGCAGGCAATATACTGGGTCAGAAACAGAGCGGACATATGGCGGCAGTGGGATATGACATGTACTGCAAGATGCTGAATGAAGCAGTCAGAAAACTGAAAGGGACGCAGACACAGGAGGAACAGGAAGGCTTTACAACCAGCATTGACCTGGATGTTGATGCATTTATTCCGACCAGATATATTCTGAATGAAGAGCAGAAGCTTGAAATCTATAAACGGATCGCGGGAATAGAAAATCAGGGAGAAGCCGATGATATGCGCGATGAACTGGTAGACCGCTTTGGGGAAGTCCCGGAATCAGTCGATAATCTGTTACGCATTGCGGTATTAAGATCGCGGGCGCATCACCTGTATATGGTGGAGATAAAGGGAGGAAACGGAGAAATCAGCATGGAAGTCAGCCGGAATGCGCATATCAACAGTGCATTTATTCCGGAACTTTTGAAACAATTTGGACAGAAATTATCTTTCCGGACAAGCGGGAAACCACTTTTCCTGTACCGGTATAAGAAATCCGATCAGCCCGAGAATGCCGAGAGAGAACTGCTCTGTGATGCAGAAAATATCATAAAAGCTATGGAAGAGTCGCTGTTACAAAAAATGTGAGGCAGGTTTTCATTCTGGTGCTACTGTGATAGAATCGTCCTTATGTGACATTCAAAAATACTGATACCGGGAGGGACAGGATGGTCAATCAGGAATATAAGAAAATGCTGGATGGGAAATCAGTGATACGGGAACTTTCAGAGTATGCAACAAAACGTGGAAAAGAAATCGGATATGACAACGTATTTGATTTCAGTCTTGGGAATCCTTCTGTTCCGGTGCCGGAATCCTTTACACGAACCATGATCAGCCTGCTGCAGAATACAGATCCCATGCTGCTGCATGGCTATACACCCAGCCTTGGAAATCAGGAATACAAAGAGAAAGTGGCAGCTTCACTCAACAGACGCTTTGACATGCAATATACGGCGGATCATATTTTTCCGACAACCGGCGCGGCAGGTGCACTTTCGCATGCAGTCCGTGCGGTTACGAAACCTGGAGATGAAGTCCTTGTTTTTGCACCCTATTTTCCTGAATATCAGCCATATATCATGGGAACCGGTGCGAAACTGAAAATTGTGCCGGCTGATACAGAGAACTTTCAGATTAATTTTGAAGAATTTGAGAAAAGACTGACAGAGCGCGTAAGCGCAGTGCTAGTAAATACACCGAATAATCCGTCCGGGGTAACATATTCAACAGCAACACTGCAGCATCTTGCGGAAGTTTTACGGCAGAAATCGACAGATTTCCATCACACTGTTTTCCTGATTTCGGATGAGCCATATCGGGAAATTGTATTTAAAGGTGCAGATTCTCCGTATGTATCAAAGTTCTATGAACATACACTTTCCTGCTATTCTTTTTCCAAATCCCTATCACTTCCGGGAGAAAGAATCGGCTATGTGGCAGTAAATCCGGAATGTGAAGATGCAAAGCTGATTGTTCCCATGTGCGGACAGATTTCCAGAGGAACAGGGCACAACTGTCCGCCATCCATTATCCAGCAGGCAGTTGCGCAGGTTTGTGATGAAACAGCGGAGTTATCTGTTTATGAAACAAATATGAATATCATATATGATACTTTACAGGAACTGGAATTTATTTGTGTCAAACCCGGTGGAACGTTCTATATTTTTCCGAAAGCACTAGAAGACAGTGCCGTAGATTTCTGCAATAAAGCCAAAGAATATGATCTGATCATGGTTCCCGGTGACAGTTTTGGTGCACCAGGCTTTTTCAGGATGGCATATTGTATCGATACGCAGAAAGTCATACGTGCGATGGAAAGACTGCGTATGTTTGTGCAGGAAGTTTATGGTAACAGGTAAGGAGGAGATATATGCCTGTATATAATGCAGGGCTGGTACTGGAAGGCGGCGGATTTAAAGGAATGTTTACCGCAGGAGTACTGGATTTCCTGATTGATAAGGATATAAAATTCACTTCCATATATGGGGTATCTGCGGGCGCCTGTGCGCTTTGCAGTTATGTTTCAGGGCAAAGACACCGTGTATATGATACCTTTGTTGATTATGCAGATATGAAGAAATTTTGCAGTCCGCAGAGTTTTTTGCTTACAGGAGATCTGATTAATGCTGACATGTCTTATCATCTGATTCCGGATTATCTGAATCCGTATGACTATGTTACAGCAGCAAAATATCCGGGGAAAGCATATGCGGTATGCACGGATATTGAAACAGGAATGCCGGCGTACTTTCAATTGGATAATATTCATGAAAAAATGCCGGTGATACAGGCTTCTGCATCCATGCCGCTTGTATCCAGAAATATCAGGATCGGGGATCATCTGTATCTGGATGGTGGAATGTCGGATGCAATTCCGTTTTTAAAATCATTTCAGGATGGAAATGTGAAGAGCCTTGTCGTTACGACCAAGAAAAGAAACTTTCGGCGTAAAAAGGCGGGCGTGGCCATGCGGTCACTTTTCAAAATGAAATATGCCCGGTATCCCAAACTGGTTGACCGTTTTGAAAACTGGGATCTGGAATATAATCGTTCGCTTGATCAGATGCAGGAGATGGAGAAAAAGGGGCAGCTCATGGTAATACATCCGACGAATCTGTACGGTGTCGGACGTGTTGAAAAAGACAGAGAGCGTCTGAATGCTTTATATGAAGAAGGGTATCAGGCAGCAGAAAAAATGTACCGTGAAATGTTGGATTTTTTTAATCCTCTGCTGGTATAAAAAAGACAGGAAAGAAATGGAGAGAAAAAAAGATGATTGATATTTTAAAGGCTGTTTTATTTGGTATTGTAGAGGGAATTACGGAGTGGCTTCCCATCAGTTCTACCGGACATATGATTCTTTTGAATGAATTTGTAAAAATGAGTGTATCACAGGATTTCTGGGATGTTTTTCTGGTTGTGATCCAGCTGGGTGCTATTCTGGCAGTTGTTCTCATTTTCTGGAATAAGATTTTTCCGTTTGATTTTTCTACAGAGGCCAGAAAAAATCATACTGTAAATCGAAAAGATGTGTGGCTGATGTGGGCCAAAATTCTTGTTGCATGTGTTCCGGCAGCAATAGTAGGTGTCTTATTTGATGATCAGCTGGATGCGCTTTTTTATAATGGCGTTTGTGTGTCAATCGCGCTGATTGTATTTGGTATCGGCTTTATTCTGATTGAAAATCGTAATAAGGGAAGAAAAGCACAAATCAGATCTTTGCAGGACATTGATTTTAAAACAGCTCTGATTATCGGAGTATTTCAGTTGATAGCAGCTATTTTCCCCGGTACGTCCAGATCAGGAGCAACGATCCTTGGTGGATTGTTAATTGGAGTATCAAGAACGGTAGCGGCTGAATTTACGTTCTTTCTGGCAATTCCGGTTATGTTCGGAGCAAGTCTTTTGAAGATTGTAAAATTTGGATTTGCATTTACCGGAATGGAAGCAGCAATCCTTTTGACGGGAATGATTGTTGCATTTGTTGTATCGGTAATTGTGATTCGTTTTCTGATGGGATATATCAGAAAGCATGATTTTAAGATTTTCGGATGGTATCGCATTGTACTTGGTATCATTGTACTGGTTTATTTTCAACTGCGTTGAACGGAAAATATGACAACCGGATATCCGAAAAACTGTCATGAAAACAGAAACTTATTAGCGTATAAACATTGACACCACTTCAGAATTGCGATAAACTCGGAACATAGACATTTTACTGTATTAACGTGTGATAGACATAAATGTCAATACGTGTTTACGAAATGGAGGATGGATATGGAAACGGATAAGAAACCGGCAGTGAAGCCTGTTGCTTCAATAAAGACAGCAGCAGTAAGATCCGAAGCACAGATAGTCATACCTGAAGTCGTAACAAAAGAAGAAAAAACAGTAAAAAAGACAGCTCTCAAAAATGCAAAAACAGTAAAGAAAGTTGCTGATAAAAATGCAAAAACGGTAAAAAAAGCTGTGAAAAGTAAAGCAGAGACAGTGAAAAAGGCCGTTAAGGAAAAACTTCCCGCAAAGAAAAACGAACCAAAAGTCAGGATTGTTTTACAGTATGGTGATCAGTCCGTAGAAGCAGATACAATGGTTGCAACTGCACAGAAGATATTGCAGGATGAGCAGAATGGTGCAGCACTGAAGAAGCTGGATCTGTATGTTAAACCGGAAGAAGGCAAAGTGTATTATGTTGCAGATGATAATAAAACCGGTTCGTTTGATATGTGAGAACAGTTTCATATTCTGAAAAGGCAGCAGGCAGTATGAGCCTGCTGTTTTTTTGCGAAAAAACTGTTTATCAATTGGTAATAGGCTTCATACATATTTAATAATTATTTATATTCTGATGAGTTGACAACAAAAAGTGCAAGTGATATTTTAGGTAAAGAAAGATGTTAGCACTCAAAAGAGAGGAGTGCTAACATAAAAAAGAAGGGAGTGATGGCATGCAGCTGACTGAAAGAAAAATGACGATACTGAATGCCATTGTCCGCAATTATCTTGCAACGGGGGAACCGGTTGGAAGCAGGACCATTTCCAAAGAACAGGATCTGAACCTGAGTTCTGCAACGATCAGAAATGAAATGGCAGATCTGGAGGAAATGGGACTGATCATGCAACCGCATACTTCTGCAGGTCGAATCCCTTCTGATCAGGGGTACCGTGTATATGTAGATGCCATGCTTAAGGACAAAGAGCAGGAAGTCGATCATATGAAGGAGATTCTTCTGGATAAGGAGGAAAAGCTGGAAGATCTGCTGAAACAGATTGCAAGGCAGCTTGCAGTAAATACAAATTATGCGACGATGATTTCGGTTCCGCAGATTCAGCGCAATAAACTAAAGTTTATACAGGTTTCAAGAGTGGATGAACAACATCTTCTGGCAACGATTGTAATAGAAGGAAATGTAATTAAGAATAAGATGATACCGATCGACCAGCAGATAGATGATGCAACGATCCTCAAACTCAATATTTTGTTAAATACGCATCTCAATGGGCTGGCAGTGGAAGATATCAATCTTGGAATGATTACCGTGATGAAGCAGGAAGCGGGAATACACAGTGAGATCATTGGAAATGTGATTGATGTTGCAGCGGAGTCTATCAGGGATGATGAAGATCTTGAAATTTACACAAGCGGTGCCAATAATATTTTCAAATATCCTGAATTGTCCGATAATCAGAAAGCAAGTGAATTGATTAATACATTTGAAGATAAAAGTGATTTAACCAGTCTGGTTGAAGAAACTCTTTCTGCAGGCGGAGAAAACGGCATTCAGGTTTATATAGGAAATGAAACTCCGGTACAGGCAATGAAAGACTGCAGTGTTGTAACAGCAACCTATGAACTTGGAGAAGGAATGAGAGGCACGGTAGGAATCATCGGACCCAAGAGAATGGACTATGACAGAGTCGTTAACACATTAAAGGATATGATGCATCAGTTGGATACTCTGTACAGAAAGAAATAGGCGAGGTAAGGGAATTGAAGGATCAGGAAAAGAAAATTCTGGAGGATATCATGGAAGATCTCGAGAAGGAATCCAAGGAAAAAAAGCCGGACACGGCAGCAGAAAAAAAAGAAGAAAAGTCCGTTTGTGAATCTGACACAGAAGAGCAGATGAAGCAGGAGAAAACAGAAAATCCGGAAACGGAGGATAAGGAAGAGTCAAAAGTACAGAACACGAAAGAAACAAAGGATGAGGAAAAAGAAAAAAAGCCTTTGTTTGGTAAAAAAGAGAAGAAAGATCCGCTGAAGGAAAAGCTGGATGAGATACAGGACAAATATGTTCGCCAGGTTGCAGAATTTGATAATTTCCGTAAGCGTACAGATAAGGAAAAAGCACAAATGTTTGATGCGGGAGCAGGCAGTGTGATTGAGAAAATGCTTCCGATTGTTGATAATTTTGAACGTGGTCTTGATATGATTCCGGAAGACCAGAAAGAAAGTGCTTTTGCAGATGGCATGAATAAAATATACAAACAGCTGATGAAACAGTTGGAAGATCTTGGAGTAAAGCCGATTGAAGCAGCCGGTAAGGAATTTGATCCGAATTTCCACAATGCGGTGATGCAGGTGGACAGCGAAGAAGTCGAGTCAGGATATGTTGCACAGGAACTGCAAAAGGGTTATCTGTTTCATGATACGGTGCTCAGACATGCAATGGTGTCTGTAGCAAAATAGTTTCTTTTATTTATAAGATTTTTTTACATAGAAAAAACAAAATGACACAAACTGAAAATATGGAGGTAACAGACAATGGGTAAGATTATAGGTATCGATCTTGGTACTACGAATAGCTGCGTAGCAGTTATGGAAGGCGGAAAGCCAACAGTTATAGCAAATGCGGAAGGAGCAAGAACAACACCTTCAATTGTTGCGTTTACTAAAAACGGTGAGAGACTTGTCGGTGAACCGGCAAAGCGTCAGGCGGTTACAAACTCTGACAGAACAATTTCTTCCATCAAGAGAGATATGGGTACTGACCGCGGACGTACCATTGATGATAAGAAGTATTCTCCGCAGATGATTTCTGCAATGATTCTTCAGAAACTGAAAGCTGATGCAGAGCAGTATCTTGGGGAAAAAGTGACAGAAGCGGTTATTACAGTTCCGGCTTATTTCAATGATGCACAGCGTCAGGCAACCAAGGATGCAGGAAAAATTGCAGGTCTTGACGTAAAACGTATTATCAATGAACCTACAGCTGCAGCGCTTGCATATGGTCTGGATAATGAAAAAGAACAGAAGATCATGGTATATGATCTTGGCGGTGGTACATTTGATGTATCCATCATTGAAATAGGTGACGGTGTCATTGAGGTTCTGTCTACAAACGGTGATACACATCTTGGTGGTGACGATTTTGACCAGCGTGTTATGAACTGGATGGTTGAGACCTTTAAGGAAAAAGAAGGAGTAGATCTTTCCGGCGATAAGATGGCAATGCAGAGACTCAAGGAAGCAGCAGAAAAGGCCAAGAAGGAACTTTCTTCTTCTACAACGACTAACATTAACCTTCCTTTCATCACAGCAACAGCAGAGGGACCCAAGCACTTTGATGTTGATCTGACAAGAGCCAAGTTCGAAGAACTGATTGCAGATCTGGTTGAGAAGACAGCACTTCCGGTACAGAATGCAATGAAAGATGCCGGACTTACAAACGGAGATCTGGGAAAAGTTCTTCTGGTAGGTGGATCTACCCGTATTCCTTGTGTTGTTGAAAAAGTGAAACAGCTGACAGGACAGGAACCCAGTAAGAATCTGAATCCTGATGAATGCGTAGCGGTAGGTGCAAGTGTTCAGGGTGGTAAACTTGCAGGAGATGCAGGCGCAGGGGACATTCTGCTTCTGGATGTTACACCTCTGTCACTTTCCATTGAGACAATGGGCGGGGTGGCTACCAGATTGATCGAGAGAAATACAACGATTCCGACCAAGAAGAGTCAGGTATTCTCTACCGCAGCAGATAACCAGACAGCTGTTGATATCAATGTTCTGCAGGGTGAGAGACAGTTTGCAAAAGACAATAAGTCTCTTGGACAGTTCAGACTGGATGGTATTCCGCCGGCAATGAGAGGTGTTCCGCAGATCGAGGTTACCTTTGATATTGATGCAAACGGTATTGTAAATGTTTCAGCAAAAGATCTTGGAACAGGTAAGGAACAGCATATTACCATTACAGCTGGATCCAACATGTCTGATACCGATATTGATAAAGCTGTGAAGGAAGCTGCAGAGTTTGAAGCACAGGATAAAAAGAGAAAAGATGCAATCGACACACGTAATGAAGCTGATTCGTTTGTATTCCAGACCGAAAAGGCACTCAAAGATGTTGGAGACAAGATTGATGCTGCACAGAAGCAGACTGTTGAAGATGATCTGAAAGCTTTGAAAGATCTGCTCGAACAGACCAAGGACAGAGAACTTACGGATAGCGAGATTGATTCTCTGAAGTCCCAGAAAGAAAAACTGATGAATGATGCACAGGCATTGTTTGCAAAAGTTTATGAGAGTGCGCAGGGAGCAGCAGGTGCACAGGGTGCAGGACCTGATATGAGCGGTGCACAGCCGGGACCTGATATGAACGGGGCAGCAGGCGGTAAGAATGATGATGTCGTGGATGGAGATTATAGAGAAGTCTGAGACGGAAAGGCTGCAGGGGTTCTGAAAAGAACCCTTACAGCTTTTATACAAAATGCTGATTGATTAATGCCCAGTACATGCTTACAATGTGTATTGGGCTTAAGATGTATAAAAGAGAGTTAAGGAGCAAACATGGCAGCACAGAAGCGAGACTACTATGAGGTTCTTGGCGTAGGCAAGAGCGCTACGGAAGATGAAATAAAAAAAGCATACAGAGTACTAGCCAAGAAATATCATCCGGATATGAACCCGGGAGATACTGCCGCGGCAGATAAATTTAAAGAAGCTTCAGAGGCGTATGCTGTTTTGAGCGACCCGGAGAAGAGGCATCAGTATGATCAGTTCGGGCATGCTGCTTTTGAAGGCGGACAGGGTGGATTTGGCGCAGGCGGATTTGACTTCAACAGTGCTGATTTCGGTGATATATTCGGTGATATATTTGGAGATTTCTTTGGCGGCGGACGCAGAACAGCAGGCAGAAGCGGCCCATCCAAGGGCGCAAATGTCCGTGCAAGCGTACAGATTACATTTATGGAGTCTGTTACAGGTTGCGAAAAGGAATTAACGCTGAACCTTAAGGATCCTTGCCCGACCTGTCATGGAACCGGAGCAAAGCCGGGGACAACCCCACAGATGTGTCCAAAGTGTGGCGGAAAAGGACAGGTCGTATTTACACAGCAGTCCTTTTTTGGAACAGTCAGGAATGTACAGACCTGCCCGGATTGTGGCGGTACTGGAAAGGTAATAAAAGATAAGTGTGCGGATTGTCATGGAACCGGCTATATCGCAAGCAGAAAAACGATTAAAGTTTCTATTCCGGCAGGAATTGATAATGGACAGAGTGTCAGAATCCGTGAAAAAGGTGAGCCCGGAGAAAATGGCGGACCAAGAGGCGATTTGCTGGTTGAAGTAATTGTGGCAAGACATCCGATTTTTCAGCGGCAGGATTACGATATTTATTCCACTGTTTCCATGTCGTTTGCAGTTGCTGCACTTGGCGGATCTGTATTGATCGATACGGTGGATGGCAAAGTGGTATATGATGTTAAAGCAGGAACACAGACTGGAACAAGGGTCAGACTTCGTGAAAAAGGAGTTCCTTCTCTGCGTGACAGAAATGTTCGCGGTGATCATTATATTACACTGGTGGTACAGACACCGGAGAAACTTTCCAAAGAAGCGAAGGAACTTTTAAAGCAGTTTGATGCTGAAACAGGAAACAGTCTGGAAGCAGCGCAGAACGCAGATATTGATAAGGAAAGTGATGAACCCGGTAATAGCAAAAAGAAGAAATTCTGGAATAAGTAATATGAAAGAAGATGCGCGGACGTGCAAAATGCATATCCGCGTTTTTTGTACGTTACAGAACAGATGGAATGGTGTATATTATTTTGCAGGAAGAAAGAACGGGAATGAAACCGTTTTCGGAATAAAATTCTCGGTTGACAGAAAAGGCTTAGAAATAGAGGATATTTTATGAAGTGGATGCGGTTTAGAATCAGAACAAATGAAGAGTCGGAAGACATTATTATCAGTACCCTGTCTGAAATCGGACTGGAGGGTGCACAGATCGAAGATCATGCACCGCTTACAGCGGCGGAGCGGGAACAGATGTTTTCAGATGATATGGTAGAAGACGAAGAAAATGATGGGATTGCGTACCTTAATTTTTTTGCAGAAATAGATGACAGACAAATGTTGACAATTACTGATGATGACGGGAAAAAGATACAGAAAACACCGGAAGAAATGCAGACAGCGATCAGGCAGCAGCTGGATGAACTGAAACAATACTCGGACATCGGTGCGGGAACCATTTCTGTTGATATCACGCAGGATATTGACTGGATCAATAACTGGAAGCAGTATTTTCATAAGTTCTATATAGATGATGTTCTTGTTATTCCATCATGGGAAGAATTAGACGAAAATGATGAGAAAAAAGCCAAGAAAATACTTCATATTGACCCGGGAACTGCATTTGGAACAGGAATGCATGAAACAACGCAATTGTGCGTCAGACAATTACGAAAGTATGTAAATACTGAAACAGAGTTTTTGGATATAGGAACCGGTAGTGGTGTCTTATCAATTCTGGCATTGATGTTTGGTGCAAGGCATGCAGTGGGAACCGATCTTGATCCCTGTACCATTCCCGCAGTGCATGAAAACATGCTTGCAAATGGAATTTCAAAAAAACAGTTTGAACTTCTGATTGGAAATATTATTGATGATCAGATGGTACGCGATCAGGTCGGGTATGAAAAATACGATATAGTAGCAGCCAATATTCTTCCAATTGTTTTACTGCCATTGACCCCATTGATAAAGGGGCATCTGAAAAAAGGTGGTATTTATATTACATCCGGAATTATAGCCGAAAAAGAAGAAGCTGTCAGGAAAGCCCACGAAGAAGCGGGATTCGAAATTCTCGAAATTCATCATCAGGGAGAGTGGGTTTCTATCACATCAAGAAAGAACTGAGGGAAAGCAGTCTATTATGTATCATTTTTTTGTGGAAAGCAGTCAGATGCAGGATGGCAACAAAACACTTTTGATTACAGGAGCAGATTACAACCATATTGTGAATGTGCTGCGATTTAAGGTGGGGGAAGAGCTTTCTGTCAGTACAAGAGACGGGGATGGAAAAGAATATCGTTTCGGAATTGATGAAATTACGCAGGACAGTATTATATGCAGACTGCGTTTTATCAAGGAGGATGGGTTGGAACTTCCATCCAAAATTTTCCTGTTTCAGGGACTGCCCAAAGCAGATAAGATGGAACTGATCATACAGAAGGCAGTTGAACTTGGAACCTATTCGATTATTCCGGTTGCAACGCGCAGAAGTGTTGTAAAACTGGATGAAAAAAAAGCGGTTTCAAAAGTACAGCGCTGGCAGGCGATTTCAGAAGCGGCTGCGAAGCAGAGTAAACGCAGGATCATTCCTGAAGTACAAATGCCGATGAACATGCAACAGGCGGTACAATTTGCAGCGCAAATGGAAGTAAAACTGATTCCTTATGAACTTTCAGAAGGAATGCAGAAAACCAAAGAATTAATTTCCAATATCCGGCCGGGACAAAATATTGCTGTTTTTATCGGACCGGAAGGCGGTTTTGATGATAAAGAAATCGAGGTGGCACAAAATGCCGGAATTATACCAATTACAATGGGACGCAGAATTTTGCGAACGGAAACGGCGGGATTTACAATTCTGTCCTGGCTGATGTATCATTTAGAGCAGTAAAAGTGGAAAGAGGCATTTGATATTATGGAGATATATCTGGATAATTCTGCAACAACAATGTGCTACCCGGATGTTGCAGAACTTACCAATACAATTATGACACAGGATTATGGAAATCCATCCAGTATGCATCACAAAGGACTGGTCGCAGAACGCTATGTCAGAAGTGCAACAGAGAAAATTGCTGTAACGCTCAGGGCGGATTCATCAGAAATATTATTTACTTCCGGCGGGACGGAGTCGGATAATCTGGCACTGATTGGAGTTGCCAGGGCAAATGTGAGAATGGGCAGACATTTGATTACGACCGGAATCGAACACCCTGCAATTCTTGAAACGATGAAATATCTGGAATCAGAAGGTTTTGAAGTGACCTATCTTCCAGTGGATGAAAATGGAATAGTCAGACTGGAAGACCTTGAAAATGCACTTCGCTCAGATACCATTCTCGTTTCTATGATGTATGTGAATAATGAAATAGGTGCAGTTGAGCCGATAGCCGAAGCCGGTGCACTCATTAAGATGGTAAACCCGAGGACAATTTTTCATGTAGATGCTGTGCAGGGATATGGAAAGTTCAGAATATGCCCTAAAAATATGGGAATTGACCTGATGTCAGTAAGCGGACACAAGATTCATGGACCGAAAGGCACAGGATTTTTATATATCAGAAGTGGAATTAAAATTTCTCCGATCGTATATGGCGGAGGACAACAAAAAGGGATGCGCTCCGGAACGGAAAATGTTCCGGGAATAGCAGGACTGGCACGTGCTGCAGAAGAAATTTATTCTGATTTTGACAAAGAAAATGCCGGGATGCGGGATTTGAAGAATTATTTTGTTCATACGCTTTCTGAAAAACTGGAAGATATACGGTTTAACGGAAAAACAAATGAAGAGAGTGCACCGCATATTATCAGTGTTTCTATCCGCGGAGTACGTGCGGAAGTCCTGCTGCATGCGCTTGAAGATAAGGAGATTTACGTATCTGCTGGTAGCGCGTGTGCTTCCAACAGACCACATGTCAGTGAGACACTGAAGGCAATTCATCTGGAAAATGAGCTTTTGGAATCCACGCTGCGCCTGAGTATGTCAGTATTTACGACCAAAGAACAGATGGACTATACAATTCAGGCGCTATGTGATATTGTACCTATGCTGCGCCGCTATTCACGTCAGTAATACAGAACAGTCCATAAAGGCAGGATGCGCTTAAAGACAGCGCAGAAAAGAGGACAGTGTGAAAAAGCAGGTTCACACGGCCTTTGCAAATAGAGGCAAAGGCAGGATGCGCTTAAATACAGCGCAGAAAAGAGGATAAGTATGCAATACCATGCATTTGTGATCAAATATGCTGAAATTGGAATAAAAGGCAAAAACAGATATATTTTTGAAGAAGCACTCGTAAAACAGATGCGCAGGGCGTTGGAGCGCTGTGAAGGTAAATTTGTAATTACCCGCGTGGCCGGACGGATTTATATTGAAGCATCTGATTTTGATTATAGTGAAACAATAGAAAATCTGCAGACGGTGTTTGGTATTACGGGAATATGTCCGGCAGTAACCATTGAACGGGATGAGAATGCAAAACTTCCGGATTATCAGAAACTTTCTGAAGAAGTGATAAAGTTTATAGAAGGAGTGTATCCTGACTGCCATAAGACATTTAAAGTAAAATGCCGGCGTGTGGACAAGACCTACCCGATGGACTCCATGGAAATTGATCGTGCTTTGGGCAGTGATATTCTGAACCGTTTTCCGGGAATGAAAGTGGATGTGCATGATCCTGATATCTGGCTGAGTGTCGAAATCAGGGAAAAAATCAATATTTTTTCAGAAATCATTCCGGGACCGGGGGGAATGCCGCTCGGGACAAGTGGAAAAGCAATGCTGCTTTTGTCAGGTGGAATTGATTCTCCTGTAGCGGGATATATGATTGCTAAGCGGGGAGTGGAAATAGAAGCAGTATATTTTAATGCTCCGCCATATACCAGTGAACGTGCAAAGCAGAAAGTAATTGATCTTGCCGGTATCATTGCAAGATATACGGGAATAGTAAAACTGCATGTTATTAATTTTACGGATATTCAGTTATATATCTATGACCAGTGTCCACATGATGAGCTGACGATCATTATGCGCAGATACATGATGCGTATTGCAGATCAGATTGCAGCAAGCCAGAATTGTCTTGGACTGATCACGGGAGAAAGTATCGGTCAGGTTGCTTCACAGACGATGCAAAGTCTTTTGTCTACAAATGAGGTAGTAGAAGATATGCCGGTATATCGTCCGCTGATTGCATTTGACAAACAGGATATTGTAAATATATCGTTGAAGATAGGTGCTTATGATACATCCATTTTGCCATATGAAGACTGCTGCACAATTTTTGTTGCCAAACATCCGGTAACAAAACCGCGCGCTGATATTATCCGGAGACATGAACTTGATTTGAAAGAGAAGATTGATGAACTGGTACAGACGGCGATTGATACAGATGAAGTAATCGAAATACGAAAATAAGGAAACAAAAAAGACATCCTGACTTTTGTCAGGATGCCTGAATGCTTTACCTTTGATTTGCACACAGCCTTTCAGCCATGTGCTCCCCCACCATATATCTGATTCAGATTGTATATGGCTTTAAGATGCTGAGAACTTCTTCAACGCCTTCTTCTGCGTGAATATTCAGATCGATCGGTTTTGAAAGATCGAGTGAGAAGATACCCATAATGGATTTTGCGTCGATAACGTATCTACCGGAAACAAGATCAAAGTCATAATCGAACTTTGTGATATCATTTACAAATGACTTTACCTTATCGATAGAATTAAGAGAAATTTTAATGGTCTTCATTGAGCAAATACCTCCTTCTTTTTATTAATACTAATCCAAAGAAGCAGTAAAAGTCAATGTCAAAACGCCTAAAAATACGGAGGATCTCTGTGAAAAGTGTTGCTTTACATAATCTTGGCTGCAAGGTGAATGGATATGAAATAGATGTGATGCAGCAGGAGCTTTCTGAACACGGCTATCGGATCGTTCCTTTTGATACAATAGCAGATATATATATCATTAATACCTGCACCGTAACGAATATCGCGGATCGTAAAAGCAGGCAAATGCTGCACCGGGCAAAAAAGGAAAATCCGCAGGCAGTTGTTGTTGCAGTAGGCTGCTATGTTGAAACAGATCAGGAAGGTGTTCAGAAGGATACATGCATTGATATCGCAATCGGAAATAACAGGAAGAGTAAAATAGTGGAAATATTGGATGACTATTTCGCTGAATGTGAGCAGGGAACCGTTTTGGATAAAACGATGTGCGATGAAACGATGGATGACATTGCACATACTTCGGAATATGAACAGATGCAGCTGGAACATCATCCGGGCCATACAAGAGCATATATAAAAATTCAGGATGGCTGTAACCAGTTCTGCTCGTATTGTATCATTCCCTATGCGAGAGGAAGAATCCGAAGCAGGAAAACGGAAGATATTCTTGCCGAGATAAAAGGGCTGGTAAAAGAAGGATGCCGTGAAGTAGTACTTACGGGAATTCATATCAGCTCCTATGGTCTGGACAGAGGTGAATCAGAGCTTCTGCATCTGATTCAGTTGATTCATGAAATTGATCTGGTGGAAAGAATCCGTCTGGGATCACTTGAGCCAAGGATTATTACTCCTGAAATGGCAGCCTCTTTTGCAGCACTGCCGAAGCTTTGCCCGCATTTTCACCTTTCACTCCAAAGCGGTTGTGATCTTACACTTTCTCGTATGAACAGACATTATACTTCACGGGAATATGCCGAAGGAGTGCGGCTGCTTAGGGCTGTATATGACAATCCGGCTATTACAACAGATGTAATTGTAGGATTTCCGGGTGAAACGCAGGAAGAATTTGAAGAAAGCAAAGATTTCCTGGAAAAGATCGCATTCTATGAAGTGCATGTATTTAAATATTCCATTCGCAAAGGTACTGCCGCTGCAAAGCTTCCGGGACAGCTGACGGACAACCAGAAATCGCAGAGAAGTGACATTTTGCTGCAGATAACAAGAAAACAGGCGCATCAATATCGTGAAAACTTTATTGGTGAAAAAGTCAAAGTCCTTTGGGAAGATACTGAAACAATATCCGGTCAGATATATTTGACCGGATATACGGAACGATATGTGCGGGTAGCAGGTTTGTTTCAGAATAATGAAGAAAAAATGAGTGGAAAATTCAGTGAGATGAAAGTGACCGGATTTTTAGAAAATGATATTTTATTGGGTACAATTTGCTAAATGAGTATAATTATAGTATGATATAAATAATTATATCTATCGGTCAGCAATATTTTGACTTGAAAGGATTTCTATGCACGAACAGGATTTGGGGAATACACAGTTTTTCAAGGTAGAAGTGCCGCAGGAAACCGGTGTAAAAAAGGTTCTTGAAATTGTATATGAGGCACTGGTGGAAAAAGGATATAATCCGGTTAATCAGATCGTCGGCTATATCATGTCAGGAGATCCCACTTATATTACCAGCCATAACGGTGCGCGCAGCCTGATCATGAAGGTAGAGCGTGATGAGTTGGTGGAAGAAATGCTGACGGAATATATCCGCAACAATCACTGGTCTGGAAAGCAGAACTGATATGCGTATTATGGGCTTGGATTATGGTTCCAGAACAGTAGGAGTGGCGATCAGCGATGAACTCTTTATGACTGCGCAGGCAAAGGAAATTATACGCAGAAAAGAAGAAAACAAACTTCGCCGTACACTTGCCAGAATTGAAGAACTGATTTTGGAGTATGATATTAGGGAAATTGTGCTTGGGCTGCCGCTCCATATGGACAGCTCTGTTGGTGTACGTGCTGAGATATCCATGGATTTTAAGGATAAACTGGAACGCAGAACGGGAATACCGGTGGTGCTGCTGGATGAACGTCTTACAACGGTAGAAGCCGATGAAATAATGGATGAACTTGGAATTCGTGGAAAAGAACGTAAGGATTATGTAGATATGATAGCTGCCAAGGTAATTCTTCAGGATTATCTGAATCAGCGTGATATAAAGAAAAATACGCCGGAAAACCAATAAAAGGATGGCGCAGGAAAGGATACTATTTGGAAAAAATTACATTCAGTCCCGACGGTGAAGAACCTGTGGATTTTTATGTACTGGAACAGACTGTTATCGGAGCCAGGACGTATATTCTGGTTACGGATTCTGAGAAAGGCGATGGCGAAGCGCTTATTTTGCGTGATGATTCAGCATCGGGAGCAGAAGAAGCACTCTACAGCATCGTGGACGATGACAGAGAGCTTCAGGCAGTCGGAGAGATTTTCGAAAAGCTATTGGACGAAGATGATATCGGATTGGACCTCTGATCAGAGAGGGGCAGGTAGAAACATACGCTGTTTGCATAAAGCGATGTACTGTGGAGCAGGGATATGACAGAAGATAACCATATAATAGACAGAGAAGAGTTTAAAAGGCGTCTGAAGGAAAAAGGCCTGAAAATTACGAACCAGAGGCTTATGGTACTGGAAACGCTGGGTTTGTCTTCCAGTCAGCATCTGACTGCGGAACAGATTTATGACAAGGTAAAAGCAGACAATCCCGAAATTGGATTGGCGACTGTTTACAGAACAATACAGGTACTTTTGGAGTTACACTTGATTGATCGTGTCAACTTTGATGATGGAAGTGAACGCTATGAAATTGTGCGGACGGGCACCACAGGAGCGAGACATCACCACCATCATCTGATCTGCATTAACTGCGGAAAGGTTTTTGAATTCGAAGAGGATATGTTGGAAGGCCTCGAGACGGAAATCGAAAAGAAAACCGGATTTCAGGTAATCGACCATGAAGTAAAACTCTACGGGTACTGTAAAGAATGTGGAGGAAAATTGATTGAATAAAAGAAAAATGAAAACACTTCCAAGCTGCAGATCATCCCCTTGGGTGGACTGGAACAGATTGGAATGAACATTACTGCCTTCAGGTATGAAGACAGTATTATTGTGGTGGACTGCGGGTTGTCTTTTCCGGACGATGATATGCTGGGAATTGATCTTGTAATTCCGGATATTACTTATTTGCAGGAAAATATAGATAAGGTAAAGGGCTTTGTGATCACACACGGCCATGAAGATCATATCGGTGCGCTTCCGTACGTACTGCGTGAAATGAATGTGCCTATTTACGCGACCCGTCTTACAATGGGTATTATTGAACATAAACTGGACGAACGAAATATGACAAAATCAACCCGTCGCAAAGTGGTAAAGTTCGGACAGTCTATTAATCTCGGACAGTTTCGTGTGGAATTTATTAAAACAAATCACTCCATTGTTGATGCTGCAGCACTGGCGATTTATTCACCAGCAGGCACAGTTGTGCATACAGGTGATTTCAAGGTAGACTATACACCTGTATTTGGTGATCCGATCGATCTGCAGAGATTTGCAGAAATCGGAAAAAAGGGCGTTCTTGCGCTGATGTGTGATTCGACCAATGCGGAGAGACCTGGATTTACCGCATCGGAAAAAACGGTCGGAAAAACTTTTGATACGCTTTTTCAGGAACATAAATCAACCAGAATTCTTGTGGCAACTTTTGCATCAAACGTGGACCGTGTACAACAAATTATCAATACGGCATATAAATTCGGACGTAAAGTTGTTGTTGAGGGCCGCAGTATGGTCAACATTATTGATATTGCGCAGAAACTGGAATGCATTCAGGTACCTGAAAACACTTTGATTGACATTGAGCAGCTCAAGAATTATCCGGAGAGCCAGACGGTCATTATTACGACAGGCAGTCAGGGAGAAAGTATGGCTGCACTGAGTCGTATGGCAAGCAATCAGCATAAAAAGATATCGATCGGACCAAATGATACGGTTATTTTTTCATCCAATCCGATTCCGGGAAATGAAAAGGCAGTCACGAATGTGATCAATGAACTGCTGATGAAGGGTGCAGATGTTATTTTTCAGGATGTTCATGTATCCGGACATGCCTGTCAGGAAGATATTAAGCTGATTTACACACTTGTAAAACCCAAATATGCAATTCCTGTTCATGGAGAATACCGCCACCTGATTGCACAGAGAAATATTGCAAAAGAATTGGGAATACCGAAGGATAATATTTTTATTCTGCATTCCGGAGAGGTACTTGAACTGGATGAGGAAGAAGCAAAGGTAAATGGAAAAGTGCCGGTTGGAGCAATTCTGGTAGACGGACTCGGGGTGGGAGACGTAGGAAATGTTGTGCTTCGTGATCGTCAGCATCTTGCAGAAGATGGGATTGTGATTGTTGTATTTGGCATTGACAGAGGAAGCGGTCAGCTGATATCCGGGCCCAGTATCGTTTCCAGAGGGTTTGTTTATGTGAAGGAATCGGATAAACTGATTGATGATGCTACAGATATTGTTCTGGATGAAGTGACAGAAGCCCTTTCAGGAGGAACGACTGACTGGGGGAAACTGAAGGGCATTGTTAAGGATGCGTTGAGTGAATATATCTGGAAGAAGACAAAACGCAGACCGATGATTTTACCGATTATAATGGACGAGAACGTGTAAGGCAACATATGGAAGGGTTTTTATGAACAGCAGGCAGGTTGGAGTATCAATTGTTGGAACTATTATAAAGGCAGTGATTGCAATTGTTGCAGTTATGCTGATTTACCGTTATGCAATGATTGCATACAGCTACGGTTATCAGATTTATAATCAGCAGCCTCTTGCAGCAGGAGATGGCAGGAGTGTCAGCATCAGTGTTTCAGAGTCTGATTCTGTAAGTGATATTGGAACAATGCTTGTGAATAAAGGGCTTATTTCAGATGCGAAATTATTCTGGCTACAGGAGCGTCTCTCGGAATATCACGGGATGATTCAACCTGGAACATATGATCTGTCAACAAATATGACACCGGATGAAATGATTCAGATTATGGCTGGAGCAGCGGATGCCAAGTCAGATAAAGCATCGGAGGAGGGTGCTGCAGCATCCGATGAAGCCGCATCAGAAACTTCAGACGTGACAAATGATACACAGATGCAGAACAGTAATGCAGGAGATGAGGACATGACAGAAAATGAAGATTCTGTAATGGGAGAATCTATGCCATGATCAATCCTGAAAGATTATCTGCATTCATTAACGCTATGGATGCAGGAAATGAAGAATGGCTGGATGAACTGGAACACCAGTCACTGGACGCAGAGGTTCCGATTATCCGGAAGGATACACAGAGCCTTCTGCGCTTTTTGCTGACACTTCAGAATCCACATAATATTTTGGAAGTCGGATGTGCGGTAGGTTTTTCGGCGCTGCTTATGGCAAGATACAGCCGGAGTGACTGTAAGATTACCACCATTGAGAAATATGAAAAAAGGATTCCAGTTGCAAAAGCAAATTTTGCAAAATATGATAAAGAAGAAAAGATCAGTTTACTGGAGGGAGATGCTGCAGATTTTCTTGCAGAACTTGTTCCGGGATATGATTTTATTTTTATGGATGCAGCAAAAGGACAGTATATTAATTTTTTACCGAATGTGGTTCGTATTTTGAAACCGGGTGGGATTCTGATTTCTGACAATGTTCTGCAGGACGGAGATATTATTGAGTCGAGATTTGCCGTTACCAGAAGAAACCGTACGATTCACGCGCGGATGCGGGAGTATTTATATACACTGAAGCATCATCCATTACTGGAAACCGTGATTTTGCCTGTCGGTGATGGAATGACCATCAGCGTAAGGCTGGACGGAGTAACAGAATAACTGATTTGAAAAGAAGAGAAGAAAATGAAAAAACCTGAATTATTGATTCCCGCAAGCAATCTGGAAGTATTAAAAACGGCGGTTATATTTGGTGCTGATGCAGTTTATATTGGCGGAGAAGCATTTGGCCTTCGGGCCAAGGCAAAAAACTTTTCCGGGGAGGACATGGCAGAAGGAATTGCTTTTGCGCATGCGCATGGAGTAAGCGTGCATGTGACAGCCAATATTCTGGCACATAACAATGATCTGGAAGGCGCAGAGGCATACTTTCAGGAACTCAGGGAACTGAAACCGGATGCACTCATTATTGCAGATCCAGGCATGTTCATGCTGGCGAAAAAGAATTGTCCGGGAATCGATATCCATGTCTCTACACAGGCGAATAATACCAATTATGAAACGTATCGATTCTGGTATGAGCAGGGAGCCAAGCGTGTTGTTGCGGCAAGAGAATTATCTCTGGCGGAAATAAAAGAAATTCGGGATCGGATTCCGGAAGCGCTTGAAATGGAGTGTTTCATTCATGGTGCTATGTGTATCTCCTATTCCGGCAGGTGTCTGTTGAGCAATTATTTTACCGGACGTGATGCCAATCAGGGAGAATGTACACATCCATGCCGGTGGAAGTATGCCATAGTAGAAGAAACCAGACCCGGGGAGTATATGCCGGTATATGAGAATGAACGTGGATCCTATATATTTAACTCAAAAGATCTTTGCATGATCGAACACATTCCGGAACTGATGGATGCCGGCATCGACAGTTTTAAGGTCGAGGGACGTATGAAAACTGCACTTTATGTTGCAACGGTTGCCAGAACATACAGAAAAGCCATAAATGATTTCCTGATTTCGGAAGAAACCTACAGGAAAAATATGCCATGGTATCAGGATGAAATTGCAAGATGTACCTATCGCCAGTTTACAACAGGTTTCTATTTTGGAAGACCAGGAAGTGAAGCACAGATTTATGACGCAAACACCTATGTAAACGAATATACCTATCTTGGTACGGTAGAAGAGGTGGATGCGCAGGGCAGAGCCAGAATTACGCAGCGAAATAAATTTTCTGTCGGCGACAAAATTGAGATTATGAAACCGGATGGAAGAGATATAGAGGCCAAAGTAATTGGAATATATCAGGAAGATGAAACGGCAGTTGAAAGTGCTCCTCATCCGAAAGAGATTTTATTTGTTCAGTTTGATGAGCAAGTGGAACAATATGATATATTGCGGATTCATGCACCGCAGGATGGACGAATTGCCAGGGAACAGCAGTAATGAAGCAAAAAGCGGGACTTTTGAGAGAACTTGAAAAGAAAAGTACATAAACTTTTAAAAAAGTTTTCAAAAAGTTCTTGCTTTTTTTTCGAAATTCGTGTATATTCATTTCTTGTCGGTGGGCTATCGCCAAGCGGTAAGGCAACGGACTCTGACTCCGTCATTCCGAAGGTTCGAATCCTTCTAGCCCAGTTATATAAAGCTCTCATGGAGAAATCCATGGGAGCTTTTTTGCGAAACCAATTTTCCGGAAAAATCTTCTGCGTTGCCTTGCAGGGGGACTTAATGTATAATTGAACGCAGGCAAAGACGGACAGGCACTTTATGATAATGTTGAAAAGGTGTCTGACAAAACAGAGAGGGAATCTATGGGGAATCAGAAAAAAGGTTTTTGCAGTGGATTGCTGCAAGGGGCTGCAGCAGTCTTTTTGGGAACATTCCTGTTTACGGTGGTGTTGATGGTGACCGGGACTTCACAGGCAGAAGCTGCCGGGTATGGCGTGACGGTAAAAACATGTCAGATTCAGGGTACAAATGTTGTGGTTCTGGTATCCGCATCACAGGTACCGGTAAATGATGACGGGGTATATCATCTCTATGCGCAGGAAGTATACGGGAGTGGGACAACAGGAACAGAGGTTGCTTCTGCAGCGGCAGGAGCAAATGCGCAGTTTGCGGTTCCACTGGGAAACAATACTGCAAAATCAAATTTGTATAAGAAATTCGTTGTTATGGTGAAAAAGGGTGGTGTGATGCAGCAGGTTAGTTCTGCAGCTTATATCACCAATCCGGAAGCAGTTGCCACACATTCAACCGTCAGAATGAATGTCGGGAAGAAGGGAATTCTTCCTGCGGCTACCATGCTGGATACCAATGATCTGCAGAATCTGGGAATTTATCAGTGTACCTATAATGTACTGGTTGGAACATTATGTCAGAGCAGCGGGGGAACCATTGCTTATCAGTATAACGGTAAAACCTACAATTTCAGTAAAGCAATCGTGGGACAGTATGACAGTCTTGTTCCCAAACTGAATAAACGTGGAATTCAGGTGACATTGGTCATACTCAACAACCGGACAAGTGACCTGACGCTGATCCATCCGCTTTCCAGAAACAGTGCATCAGCCAATTATTATGCTTTTAATACGGCTGAGCAGGCAGGCGTTGAGAAACTTGAAGCAGTTGCTTCTTTTCTGGCACAGCGGTATTCCGGAAACGGACATGGAACGGTAGACAACTGGGTCATCGGGAATGAAGTGAATGCGCGGGCTGACTGGAACTATATGTCTGCAGTGGATGTGGCTACTTTTGCAAATGAATATGCCAAGGCAGTGCGTATTTTCTATAATGGAATCAAAAGCGAAAACGGGAATGCGAAAATATATATATCCGTAGATCAGCAGTGGGCAAAATCTGCAAATGCGGCACTTTACTACAGTTCAAGAGATTTTCTGAATACCTTTAGTACAATTATGCTGACAGAAGGCAATATAGAGTGGGATGTTGCAGTTCATCCTTACAATGTACCACTGTACGATCCGGTTGCATGGAGCACAACGAGCAGAGTACAGCACAGTCAGGATACAGCATATATTACGATGCAGAATATCGATGTACTGACGGATTATCTGAGTCAGAGCAGCCTTCTGGCACCGAAGGGAAAGGTGCGCAGTGTGATTTGCAGTGAGCAGGGATATACCTCACTAAAAGGGGAGAACATACAGGCGGCTGCAGTTGTGTATGGATATATGCAGGCAATGGCCAACCAGCATATTGATGCATTTATTCTTTCCAGAGAGCTGGATGATGCGGGAGAGATCGGACAGGGCCTTGCAAACGGAATTGTGAATCTGAACGGAACACATAAGCTTGCATATGATTATTATAAAAATATTGATGGAGCCGCAGCGGCACAGTATGCAGCCGCAGCCGCAGCAACAATCGGGGTATCGGATCTGTCACAGATCCTGACGGTACGGTAAAGCAGACATCAAATACAGCGGAGGAAGACAGTGAAGCTTACAGACAGTATGGTTGGAAAAAGAGTATGTATGACCGGTATGGCAGTTGCAACAGTGATGACGTTTTTTTTTGCAACGCCGGGGAAATTACTGATACCACAGGGAAGTGATATTGCAGCCGCTGCAGATAGACCGGTTTCTGTTGATTCATGTCTGATCAGCAAAGATCAGGTAGTATGCAGTATATCCTGCAAAACAATACCGGACAGTGATGATGGAACATTGTATCTGTATGCAGATGAAGTATATGAAGACGGGGTACAGGGAAAGATAGTCGCCAGGGCGGCACGTGGAAAAAAAGCGACATTTACTTTTCCACTGAATCTGAATACGACAGATTCCAATCTGAGCAGAAAGTTTCTGGTCGCGGTAAAAAGCGGCGGTAGTATGGTGCAGGTCAGTAACGAACATTATATTACCAATCCGGAAGCAGTTGCAGTACATACTTCAGCCAGAATGACGACCGGAAAAAAAGGAATTCTCCCGGATCAGTTCAAACTTTCAACGAATGAACTGAAGGATTTGAATGTCAAGCAGGCCGTCTACAATATGAATCTGGGATATCTTTGCGGTGAGACAACAGATGCGGCATATCCAACGATTGCATATGAATATGATGGACAGACATACTATTTTAACGGTAAGATTGTAACTGAATATGATAATATTATTAAGGTTTTCAATATGCAGGGGATTCAGGTTACCATGGCGATTCTCAACAATGGAGCCGAAGCGACAAAAGATCTGATTCACCCGCTTGCAAGAGATGGTCATACGTGGAGTGCCCTTGCCTGGCCTGGATATGCATTTAATACTGCAGAAAAGGATGGAACAAAGCATTTGCAGGCAGTAGCAGCTTTCCTTGGAGAGCGATACTCCGGAACAGAGAACTGCGGACAGGTTGACAACTGGATCATTGGAAATGAAGTAAACGCCAGAACAGAATGTTATTATCTGGGAACAGATAATCTTGATACGAATGTGAATAGTTATGTAAAGGCGTTTCGTATTTTTTATAACGGCATCAAAAGCCAGAATGCAGGTGCCCAGATATACAATTCACTGGATCAGGAGTGGGCGAGGAAATCCAACCCCGGATGTTTCCTCAGCAAAGATTATCTGGACAGATTTAATTACTACATGTGCAGAGAAGGAAACATTGACTGGGGACTTTCGTTTCATCCTTATGATGCGCCGCTTTATGATCCCTATGCATGGAAAGGACAGGCAATTTATGTAAAAAATGATATCGGTACGCCTTATATTACGATGCAGAACCTTCACATTCTCACGGATTATATGAATCAGACTGAGTTTCTGAATCCGCAGGGGCAGACACGTAATATTTCACTTGCGGAGATTGGCTTTACTTCCAGCTTTGGAGAGGAACTGCAGGCTGCATCGATTGCATACGGATATCTGGTTGCAGAGGCAAATCCCTATATCAACGGTTTCCTTTTGTTCAGGGAAACAGACGATTCACATGAGATGGAGAGCAACCTTGCACTTGGACTATGCGGCCCGGATGGGACACATAAAATGTCTTATGATTTTTATAAAAACATTGATGGACCAAATGCGGCGGAATATAAGAAAAGAGCATCGGATATCATTGGCATGGATATTGATCAGATGATTTCCTCGGGAACGTTTGTGACAAGATGATGAGGTAAAAATGTATTATACGTTTGATTCAAGAATCAGGTACAGTGAAGTGGATTCGCATGGACTTCTGACCATGGAATCACTTATGAATTACTTTCAGGATTGTTCGACATTTCAATCTGAGGATAACGGCGCAGGCCTTGCAGTTATGTATGCAAGGCGTCAGGCCTGGGTCGTATCAGCATGGCAGGTTATTGTATACAGATATCCGGCATTATGTGAAAAAGTAGTGATCGGAACGATTCCATATGAGATGCGTGGATTTATCGGATACAGAAATTTCTTTTTACAGACGCAGGAAGGTGAGCCGCTTGCCATAGCAAATTCCATTTGGTCTTTGATCAATATTGACAGTGGTCTTCCGGAAAGAATATCGGAAGAAATTCTGGATGCATATCCCATATTCGATAAGCTGTCAATGGATTATCAACCGAGAAAAATTCCTTTTCCAAAGGAAGGGATAAATGTCGAACGGCAGAAAATAAAAGTGATCGAGGATTATCTTGATACAAACAGACATGTAAATAACGAACAGTATATCCGGATGGCCATGAACTGTTTGCCGGACCGGAATGCAAATATATACCAGCTGCGCGCAGAGTATAAACAGCAGGCAAGGCTGGGAGACATCATCTGCCCCCTACTGAATACGAAACAAACACAGGAAGGCAGGACGGTATATACAGTAGCACTTAATACAACAGAGAAGGCTGCATATTGTACCGTGGAACTTACGCTGGCTTGAATGCCCGGCATGGAACGGAGGAACCAATGTTAAGACTTGGAGAGAAACAGACACTGACAGTTATAAAGAAAGTGGAATTCGGAGTGTATCTTGCAGAGGAAATGGAAAGTGCGGATAAAGTGCTGCTGCCTAAGAAGCAGGTGCCGGAAAGTACGGAAATTGGAACACAGATGGATGTTTTCCTGTACAGAGACTCGGATGACAGGCTGATAGCGACGACCAATCAGCCCAGATTACAGCTTGGACAGGTCGGAAAACTGCACGTTAAGGAAGTTGGAAGAATCGGTGCATTTATGGACTGGGGACTGGAAAAAGATGTGCTGTTACCTTTTCACGAACAGACCCGAAGAGTAAAGGCAGGAGAAGATATTCTTTGTGCGTTATATATTGACAAGAGCAGCAGGCTTTGCGTCACAATGAACGTTTATGAATATCTCAGAACAGACAGTCCATACAACAGAGAAGATAAAGTAACCGGAACTGTTTATGAAGAAAGCGATAATTTCGGTCTCTTTGTGGCAGTAGATGATACCTATTCTGCACTGATTCCTTTAAAGGAAGTATACGGAGATATCCGGATCGGAGATCGTGTTGAGGCGCGCGTGATGGATGTCAAACCGGATGGCAAGCTGACACTTGGTATCAGAGAAAAAGCATATTTGCAAATGGATCAGGATGCACAGAAAATTCTGGACAGAATGAATGAATGCGGAGGAAAACTTCCTTTTACAGACAAAGCCGATCCGCAGCTGATTCGTGAGCAGATGCAGATGAGCAAAAATGAGTTTAAACGTGCAATCGGAAGACTTCTGAAAGAAGGCAGGATCGTAATCGGACAGGATTCAATCGATCTTACATGACTTGCATCTTGATGCAATACAAACTATACTGGTGGACATGAATACAAAAAGAGCAAACTGGTTGTTTTTTATAACAATTTTATTTTCCGCTTCAGTTTCCATGCTGTTGTCACTGATGATGCTGGCAGGTTTTACATTGCCTATTGTTGCCAACATGCTTGTCAGTGAGCTGCTGCTGGTGTTGCCTGCGCTTTCTTTTTGTCTGTGTACCGGTGAAAGGGCAGGAACGGTTCTTCCGTTTCACAGAATTCGCATATCTACCGTTTTTATGATACTTCTTTATACGGTGCTGGTAATCCCCATGACTATCTTTTTGAATGCATTATCTATGCTTTTTGTAGATAATACGGTACTTGAGATGAGCGGTGACTTTCTGAAGTGGCCGGTTTGGGTTACCATACTGCTGGTTGGAGTGTTCGGACCGTTTTGTGAAGAGTGTGTTTTCCGTGGCGTTTTTTTACAGAGTTATCGTAAGAGTGGAAGAATTTTAGGAGCGATGTTATTGTCTTCTTTCCTGTTCGGACTGATGCATCTGAATTTTAATCAGGCATCTTATGCGATTGTAATCGGGTTTATGCTTGCGATGCTTACAGAAGCAACAGGAAGTCTCTGGTCATCTTTCCTTTGCCATGCGTTGTTTAATACAGAAAATGTCGTAATGATGTATCTGGAAGAGAAGTATGCGCCGGAACTTTTGAAACAGACGCAGGATATGTCAGATGCAGCGTATCACCAGATGCTGCTTCAACAAATAGGAATATATGGGATATTTGCGGCTGTCTGTACATTTTTGGCGGTGCTTCTGGTATTCAGAATTGCAAAGCATGAGGGAAAAGACCGGTTGTTCAGAGATATATGGAAGTGCAGCAGGAGAAAAAAATACAGCAGAAAATAAAGGAAAAAACAGAAATCGCTTTATTTCGATACCGCTGATTCTGGGAATTTTGGTATCTGTTATATTTATGATTTTAACCGTTTGAGGCGTTCATTTAAACGCTAAAACAGCGGGGAAAATTTACCCCGCTATTTTAACTGTGTACCTCATGGACACATGGTAAAATTGTTTATGACTCTCAGAAAGCATTTGTCATGCTTTATACGCGCAAATCCATGTTGCTCCCTACAGAAGGGTTGACAGATTGCTCCAGTGACTGGTTCATCATGTTGACCATGGAAGCACCACTTGACTGTGCATCATCAAGATTCTTACTGAGCATGGCAACACCCACATTGGATTGTACATTACTGAGAGACATAGCGGATGATAATTGAGGTATATTCATCCTTTTCCCTCCTTTCCTGAAGACGCAGATACATATCTTCATATAAACAGTATATATCGAAATATCGCTAAAATCAAGTCGTGACAATATCCATTTATGTTATATGACCGGATGATGAAATGAGGATCTGAAATGCGTATAATCAATGTACTTGGAATTTCACTGACGGATTATCTTTTAAAAGAAGCATTGGAAAAAGTTGATGTTTTTTTGCGTAATGGCGCGCTGAATACGGTTTTATATCTGAATACAAGATTGATGGTAGCGGCAGGAAAAGATGAAAGTCTCCGAACGTGGATCGAAAAGGCTGATATGACGGTTCTTGGAGATGAAGAGACATTACGACAGTCAGGAATTACCACCAGAAACAGAATACATGAGGTTCAGGAATTTTCCTTTTTGAAAGAAGCATTGAATATTGTATGCCGAGATCATGATTCCTTATATCTCGTAGCAGATACACAGCAGGAACTTAAACTTTTGGAACATGACATTGATCTGCTGCATCCCGGACTTTTTATTTCCGGACAGGGGATTTTCGGAGATGATGGGAATATCAATGCGCAGACCATTAATGAAATTAATGACATTGTTCCGATCATGATCATTATGAGAATGCCATATCAGTATGAACAGAGACTGATGGGAGACGGTGCACTGATCAATTCGGAACTGGTGATAGGTCTTCCGGATGATTTTAATATCGGCAACAGGAAAGAATCTTTTTATGATCGTTTTATCAGAAGAACATATCAGAAGCTGCTTCGACGCCTTGTCAGTGAATATGAGAAAGATAAAAATTAACAATAATACACAAAAAAAACGCTTAAAATTGTAGATTTTTTTATATTTGTGAATTACAATGTTAACTGGGGAAAAACTATATAATTGCGTAGAAATGCCATGAAAAGCAATAGATGGTACGGTATATTTTTGCGCGGAAAGAGTGACAGATGATATCAAATCAGATATTGCAGAACACAATTGACGGGTTAAAGGGTATCGCGCATGTAGAACTGTGTGTACTTGATATTGATGGAAAAGAGGTAGCGTCAACGATATCTGATATTGGTGACGTTTCGGAAGCTGCACGGGAATTTGTACAGTCACCGGCAGATTCGCAGGAAATACAGGGGCATCAGTATTTCAAAATATATGATGATCAGCAACTGGAGTATATTCTGATTGCTGCTGAAAGCGGTGATAATACCTATATGTTGGGGAAAATGATCGCATTTCAGATTCAGAGTCTGTTAACCGCATACAAAGAGCGTTTTGATAAAGATAACTTTATCAAAAATCTTCTGTTGGACAATCTGTTACTGGTTGATATATACAGCCGTGCCAAGAAACTGCATATTCAGACGGATGCAAGCCGTGTGACCATGATTGTAGAATCGGAGAATGGCCGTGACAGTAATGCGCTTGAAATGGTAAGAACCTATGTAGGCAGCGCGGGGGATGATTTTGTAACAGAAGTGGATGAAGACAATGTGATTGTTGTGCATGACGTATCAGGTGGCAATGCGCAGGAAGAGATTACCCGTACAGCGGTTGAAATGGCAGCGCATCTGGAAAAAGAAGGGCTTCATGGTGTCAGGGTCGCATTTGGTACTGTTGTGCGTGAGATCAAAGAAGTCAGCCGCTCCTACAAAGAAGCCAAGATGGCTTTGGATGTCGGAAAGATTTTCTTTGATGGACGTAAAGTGATCTGTTACAGTGAACTTGGAATCGGAAGGTTGATTTATCAGCTCCCAATTCCGCTTTGCAAAATGTTTATCAAGGAAATTTTCGGGGGACGCAATCCGGATGATTTTGATGAAGAAACATTGACGACAATTGATAAGTTTTTTGAAAACAATCTGAACGTATCGGAAACGTCAAGACAGTTGTTTATTCACAGAAATACGCTGGTATATCGACTGGATAAATTACAGAAGAGCACCAACCTTGATCTTCGTGTATTTGAAGATGCAATTACCTTTAAAATAGCACTGATGGTAGTTAAGTACATGAACTATATGGAAAAGTTTGAATACTAAAATATCGTTCCAAAGGAAAACAATTGATGGATAGACTTGGGAAGAAGAGAAAGAAAAGCAGAATACCGGAGGATGAAATTATCACACTTGAAAATGTGACCAAATCTTATACCTCGGGAGCCCCGGCACTGAATGGGGTCACATTGCATATAAAAAAAGGCGAGTTTGTTTTTATTGTGGGAGACAGCGGATCAGGAAAATCAACACTGATCAAACTTCTTTTACGTGAACTGGTACCGACTGAAGGCAGTATAACGGTTATGGGTTATAATCTGAACCATATCAGACATGGTAAAATTCCGAAATTCCGCAGAAATCTTGGAATTGTATTTCAGGATTTCCGTTTGTTGAAAGATCGGAATGTATATGAAAATGTTGCGTTTGCACAGCGAATTGTGCAGACTCCCAGCCGTGAAATCAAACGGAACGTACCTTCTATTCTTGCAACGGTAGGGTTGGCGGGGAAATATAAAAATAAGGTCAATCAGCTTTCCGGAGGTGAACAGCAGCGTGTTGCTCTTGCACGTGCACTGGTAAACAGGCCGACTATTTTGCTGGCAGATGAACCTACCGGTAATCTGGATCCGAATAATTCATGGGAGATCATGAAACTGATGGAGCAGATCAATGAAAACGGAACAACAGTTCTGGTGGTTACCCACAATCGTGAGATTGTAAATGCCATGCAGAAGAGAGTCATCACAATGAAGAAAGGCGTCGTTGTGGACGACGAGGAAAAGGGCGTATATAACGATGAGAATTAGTACTTTTTTCTATACCATCGGGCAGGGATTTAAGAATCTGACAAGAAACAGATGGTATACGCTTGCATCAATCGCAACGATCAGTGCATGTCTGTTTTTATTCGGCATGTTTTATTCTATCATCACCAATTTTCAGAATGTCGTGAAAACAGCGGAAGAAGGGGTATCGGTTACCGTTTTTTTTGATGAAGGTATTACCGAAGACCAGATCCTTGCAGTAAAAAATGATGTTGAAAAACGTACAGAAGTACGAAAAGTGGATTATGTATCCGCAGATGATGCATGGAATAGTTTTAAAAAAGAATATTTGGGCGAATATGCTGATGGCTTTACAGAAAATCCGCTTGCTGATTCAGCTAATCTTCAAATTTATCTGAAAGATGTTTCCATGCAACCTGCTCTTGTTACTTATCTGGAATCCATTCAGGGAGTGCGGGAGGTCAATCGTTCAGAGGTTACGGCAACAACGCTGAGCGGAATGAATAAATTGATAGCCTATATTTCAATTGGAATTATTGTTATTCTGCTTGCAGTGTCTGTTTTCCTGATCAGCAATACGGTAACAATCGGAATATCGGTTCGTAAGGAAGAAATTAATATCATGAAATATATCGGGGCAACGGATTTTTTTGTCAGAGCACCATTTGTGATAGAAGGAATTCTGATTGGTCTGATGGGATCGCTTTTGCCACTTGCAGTAATTTATATAATATATAATAAGACCATTACCTATCTGGGGAGTCGGTTTTCGATGCTGAGTACACTTCTTAGCTTTTTGCCGATAAAAACAATATTTGATAATCTGACACCGATTTCTGTTGCAATGGGAGTCGGGATAGGCTTTATCGGGAGCGCTGTAACTGTACGCAGACATCTGCATGTATAAAGGCCGGTAATTTGAGTAATATGAATAGGATTTCAGCAAAAAGAATATTGATTGCATGTATACTCATCTGTGTCTGTGTTGGAAATCTGGGCAGCATTAAGGTCAGGGCAGAAGTTACGGAAGAGGGAATCAAGCAGAAGGAAAGCCAGATTGAATCTGCCAGGCAGGAGCGTGAGGGCATGAAAAGTAATCTCACAGATCTCCAGAAAGTGCAGGCGGAGTTAAAAGCATCCAAAATGATTTGAATTCCTATGTAAAAAAACTGGATGAGAGTCTTACCGGGATTCAGCAGAAAATAAATGAGCTCGAGACAAAGATTACCTCAAAAGAGCAGGAAATCCAGAAACACAAACCGAACTGGAAAAAACGCAGGCAGAACAGCAGGCACAGTATGAGGCAATGAAAGCCAGAATCAAGTTCATGTATGAGAGGGGGGGACTCTCTTTATCTTGAACTTCTTTTAGAATCCGGAAGTTTTGCTGAGATGCTGAATAAGGCAGAATATGTCGAGATGCTTTCCGAATATGACAGAAACAAGTTAAATGAATATATTAATACAGCCAAAATGATTGAACTGACAAAAGAAGAGCTTGAGCAGGAAAAGCAAACGCTTACGGATGCAAAGGCAGATGTGGCAGTTGAACAGGCAAATATGCAGACGCTGATCAATGATAAAACTGCAGAAATCGGTGATATTTCAGCGAATATTACAGATAAACAGGCGGCAATCGATGAATACGAGGCAAGTATTCAGGAGCAGAATGACACCATTTCAGCTTTGGAAAAAGCAGTCGCAGAAGAAAAGAAGCAACTGGAAGCACAGCAGAAAAAAGCGCAGACATATGACGGCGGAATGTTTACCTGGCCATGTCCTTCCTATACCAGAATTTCAGATGATTATGGAAACAGGATACATCCGATTCTGGGAATTCAGCAGTTTCATAATGGTATTGATATGGCAGCCCCGGGAGGATCACCGATTCTTGCAGCATATAATGGAACGGTTGTTGCGGCGGCTTACAGCACCACAATGGGCAATTATGTCATGATTGATCATGGAGACGGACTATATACAGTATACATGCACGCGTCATCACTAAGCGTATCGACTGGACAGACGGTTTCCAAGGGGGATCAGATTGCAGCAGTCGGAGCAACAGGAAGAGCAACAGGCAATCACCTGCATTTCAGTGTCAGACTGAATGGCTCTTATGTTAATCCATGGAATTACTTAAAATAACAGGCGGAGTATATGCAGAACCCACCGGAAAGATGTAAGAAAATGAGCGATCAGGATAGCAGACAGGAAAATGAACAACAGCATAGTACGGAAGAACAGCAGGCTGCTACACTCCAAAATGCAGATACATACTACAGATTTTCTAATGGAAGTACCTATGAAGAGAGTCAGAATGGTGTAAATACCTATAATGGAGTTCCGGAACCAATACCGGAAGAAGATCGTGAAGCAAAGCGTCTGCAGCGTCATAGTTTCTGGGGTGGTGTAATTGCAGGATTTATGGCTGCAGTACTGGTGGTGTGTGCCTGCTATGTATGGACTGAAAGAGCAGTGATTTTCAGCAGTTTCACAGGAACGGCACAGACAGAAGAAGGAACGCAGGCACTTACAAAGGATACGCTGAGTAAATTGCAGCTACTGGAAGATACGATAAATACCTACTATTATAAGACAGATATAAAAAGCAGTGCAGAAGCAGACGGGATGTATAAGGGACTGTTGGAATCACTGGATGACCCATATTCCACGTATTATACCAAGGATGAATTATCTTCCATGATGAGTGAAACCGAAGGCGTGTATTATGGAATCGGGGCGTATATCACAACGGATACGGATCTGAAGCTTCCTGCAGTTGCAGGCGTGATATCAGGAAGCCCAGCAGAGACAGCGGGACTCAGAACAGGAGATGTAATCTATAAAGTAAATGACGAATCAACGCAGGATATGACAACGGAAGAACTTGTCAGTAAAGTAAAAGGTAAGGAAGGAACCAGCGTTCACCTTACAATATACAGAGAGGGAGAATCCGGATATCTGGAATTTGATATTACCAGAAAAAAGGTCGAGAGTCCGACTGTAAAATATAAGATGCTTGATGATAAAGTTGGCTATCTTCAGATTACTGAATTTGATACGGTTACCTATGATCAGTTTGCAGAAGGCCTGGCAGTTCTGAAAGAAAAAAATATGAAAGGACTGATTCTGGATCTGCGCAGCAATCCGGGAGGAAATCTTGATACAGTATGCAATATTGCAAGGCAGATTCTTCCGGCGGGAAATATTGTCTATACAGTAGATCGTGACGGAAAACGAGAGAATTATACCTGTGATGGTAAAAATCAGTTGAAGGTTCCGATTGTTGTTCTTGTAAACGGATATTCTGCAAGTGCATCGGAAATTCTGTCAGGTGCAATAAAGGACTATGGTATCGGTACACTTGTAGGAACTAAAACCTATGGGAAAGGTGTTGTGCAGAGGATATTTCCATTTAATGACGGCACTGCGGTAAAGCTTACAGTCAGCAACTATTTTACCCCAAAGGGTAATAATATTAATAAAATCGGTATTGAACCGGATGTGGAAGTTGAATTCGACAGTGATGCCTATACAAAAGACGGTTCGGATAATCAGCTTAAAAAAGCACAGGAAGTAATTGCAGAAAAAATGAAATAAAATAAAGGAAAACAACCAAGGAAATATAGTCTATACAAAAGATAAAAATAGGATAAAATATCGAAGTCAGTCACGCAGGTGGCTGGCTTCTTTTCTTTTTTCTGATTATAAACCTGTAATCACAGGACAAATCCATGAAATTATATGAAGTATATTCAAAGCACGGAAATGAGGACTTATGAAAATAGGAAGCTGTGCCTGTACACAAAAAGGGTATGGGAAGAAAAACAATCAGGATGCGCTTCTTTTAAAAGTTGCGGTCTTAAACAAAGACAGAATTGTATTTGCAGTTCTATGTGATGGAATGGGAGGACTTGAAAACGGAGAAATTGCAAGTGCACAGGCTATCAGAACAATGGAGCGATGGTTTAATGATGATTTTTCTGAAATAATAGAAGTAAATCAGAAGAAAACGGGGTGTGGGAATTCAATTACAGATGCTGTAAAAGAAAGTTGGAAAAAACGGATCACGCAGCTGAATATACAGCTTACCGGATATGGAAGGCTGCATGAGAAAAAACTCGGAACTACAATTCTGGCAGTGCTTCTGATAGAACAGACATATCTTGTCATGCATATAGGAGACTGCAGACTGTATTATACTTTTAGCGGACAGCGGGAACAACTGACGGTTGACCAGACCTATGTTCAGAATCTCGTGGAAAGCGGAATTTTGACACAAAAGGAGGCAGAAAAACACCCGCAGACGCATGTTCTTCTGCAATGCATCGGTGCATCGCAAACAGTAATACCAGAGTTTTATGAAGGAAAGTTGGAATATAAGATGTCTTTTTTCCTCTGCTCGGATGGATTCTGGAAAAAAACAGATATGAGAAAAGTATATGAAGTGATGCAAAGAAGTTACAGGATGACAGATGGCAGAATGGAAAAAAAGATTGAAAAAAAGATCAGGCAATGCAGGCAGAAAGGTGAAAAGGATGATATTTCTGCCATTATGATAACAGTAAAAAAGGATAAACCCTTTATAAAAATAAATTGATCAGGTCGGTAAAGGTGGAGGACAATGCTGAAAACAGGAGATATACTTGACGAAAAATATTGGATCAGGAACCTGATCGGACAGGGAGGAATGAGCAGGGTATATCTTGCTGAAAATGAAACAGCAGATGCTGTGTGGGCCATTAAGGAGGCAGCAAAAAATGGATATATCGATCGATGGGCGGTAATGCAAAGTCTGATCACTGAAAAGGAAATACTGAAAGGATTGCGGCAGCGTGGAATTGTTTCAGTTTCAGATGTGTTGGAAACAAAGGACTGTTTTTATCTGGTAATGGAATATATAGAGGGAGAGACTCTGGAAAAAGGCATTCAGAGAAGCAGATTCGGAATGAAAACAGCTCTGAAATATGCCATGCAGATCTGTGAACTTCTGGGATACCTGCACAGCAGAGAGATACCGATCCTGTATCAGGATCTGAAACCTGCAAATTTGATGATAAGAAAAGATGGTAGTATTGTTCTGATTGATTTTGGAACAGCCAGAAAATATCAAAACGGAGAAAAAGAAAAGGTACTCTGCCTTGGAACAAAGGGTTATGCGGCACCGGAGCAGTATGAAGGAAAAAGCATGGGAGCAGCAACCGATATATATGCATTTGGAATGATCTTCTTATATATGTTGACAGGACTGAATCCGGCTGAAGATGAAAAAACAGCAAAACACGACTATGTATTTAAGTGTCAAAAGTATCATATACCGGAAAAAATAATCAAAGTAATCGGAAAGTGTATTCAAACAGAACCATATAACAGATATCGTTCCTGTGCAGAACTTTTCGAGGATTTGCTGAGTTGTGAAGCAGATACAGGAATGCAGAAACTTCTGTCGGGAATAAAACGACAATGGAACAGAAAAAAGAAAATAAGAAAACTGGATTATCAGATGCGGACGAGCGGAACATATGGTGAGCATGCAGATGTGCAGTATCAGGTATATGAGCAGTGGGAGGATATTTTGCTGCTGCTGGATGAGCCACAGAAAGACTGGCTGATCAATATGCAGCGAGCAGAGATAGAGTGTATAAAAGAACACAGAATGGAAATTGAAAAAGACATTTTGTATACGTTTGAAAGAAAAAAATTTTTATAAATATTACAAAAAAATCGAACATTCATTCGCCAAAAAATAAAACTCGTGCTATACTTTCACATAGATCATATAACAGAAAATGTGTTTGTAAGAAACGAGGCAGACGATGGATCATTTTAAACTGGTAGCGCCATATCAGCCGACCGGAGATCAACCCCAGGCTATCCGGGAACTCGTAGAAGGTTTTCAGAAGGGAAATCAGTTCGAGACCTTACTTGGGGTAACGGGATCAGGAAAGACCTATACAATGGCCAATGTAATTCAGGCGTTGAATAAGCCGACGCTTATTATTTCGCATAACAAAACACTCGCGGGACAGTTGTATGGGGAAATGAAAGAATTTTTTCCGGAGAATGCGGTCGAGTATTTTGTATCATATTATGATTATTATCAGCCGGAGGCATATGTGCCGCAGTCGGATACCTATATAGCGAAAGATTCAGCCATCAATGAAGAAATCGATAAACTGAGGCTTTCTGCCACCGCATCCCTGTCTGAAAGAAAGGATGTAATCGTTGTGGCAAGTGTATCCTGTATTTATGGTTTGGGAAGTCCGGATGAGTTTAAGGGAATGTCATTGTCACTGCGTCATGGGATGGTAAAAGAACGGGATGATGTAATCCGTGATCTGATCGCGATCCAGTACACACGAAATGATATGGAACTGGAGCGCTGTAATTTCAGGGTACGTGGGGATGTATTGGAAATATTTCCTGCGCAGGGAAGTGATTATCTGATTCGAATTGAATTTTTTGGCGATGAGATTGAACGGATATGCGAAGTCGAGCCCATTACAGAGAAAGTGCATGCCGAACTTGAGCATATTATGATCTATCCGGCATCACATTACGTAGTGCCTCAGGAAACGATAACCCTTGCATGTGAGAATATTGAGAAAGAACTGGAAGAACGGGTAAAGTATTTCAAGGGAGAGGATAAACTGGTCGAGGCGCAGAGAATCGCTGAACGCACGAATTTTGACTTGGAGATGATGCGGGAAACCGGATTCTGTTCCGGAATTGAGAATTATTCCAGACAACTGAACTTTATGAATGAAGGAGATCCGCCGTTTACGTTGATTGACTTCTTTTCGGGAGATTTTCTGATTATTGTCGATGAGTCACATATATCCATTCCGCAGATCGGTGCAATGTATAACGGAGATCAGTCCAGAAAAAGAACGCTTGTAGACTATGGATTTCGGCTTCCTTCCGCACTGGATAACAGACCGCTTAACTTTACAGAATTTGAATCGCATATTGATCAGATGCTGTTCTGTTCTGCAACACCTGGGAAATATGAGGCAGAGCATGAACTTCTCCGGGCAGAGCAGGTAATCAGACCGACAGGTCTGTTGGATCCCGAAATTGTAGTCAGACCGGTGGAGGGACAGATTGATGACCTGATTTCTGAAATCAGAAAGGAAACAGATCAGAAAAATAAAATTCTGGTAACAACGCTGACTAAGAGGATGTCAGAAGATCTGACGGAGTATCTGGCAGAAGCGGGAATCAGAGTGAAATATCTGCATTCTGATATAGATACAATGGAACGGGCAGAAATTATCCGGGATATGCGTCTGGATGTATTTGATGTTCTGATCGGTATCAATCTGTTGCGGGAAGGATTGGATATACCTGAAATTGCGCTGGTTGCAATATTGGATGCGGATAAGGAAGGTTTTCTCAGATCAGAGACATCTTTAATTCAGACAATCGGACGTGCAGCAAGAAATGCTGAGGGTCATGTAATCATGTATGCCGATAATATGACAGATTCCATGCGGAAGGCAATTGATGAGACGAAGCGTCGTCGCGCAATACAGCAGGAGTATAATGATGCACATGGGATTACTCCACAGACGATCAAAAAGGCAGTCAGAGATCTGATCACAATTTCCAGACAGATTACAAGAGAACAGGTTCAGTTTGAGAAAGATCCCGAATCCATGAGCCGCGAAGAAATAGAGAAACTGATTGTGCAGGTACAGAAAAAAATGAAACATGCTGCCATGGAACTTGATTTTGAATCGGCGGCAGAACTGCGTGATCAGTTGGTGGAGCTGAAAAAGCAATTGAATGAAATGACATCCGGTCTTTGATATCGGGATAGAAAGAGGCAACAGTCATGTCAGAAAATAATGATAGAATGACAAAACAAAATACAACGGCCAGACGTATCCTTTCTTCGGATATTCATGATTATATCAGGATACGCGGCGCAAATGAACACAATCTAAAGAATGTAGATGTTAATATCCCCAGAGAATCACTGACAGTTCTGACAGGACTGTCAGGTTCGGGAAAGTCTTCGCTTGCTTTTGATACGATCTTTGCGGAAGGCCAGCGCAGATATATGGAATCCTTATCCTCCTATGCCAGAATGTTTCTGGGACAAATGGATAAACCGGATGTGGAAAAAATTGAAGGACTGTCACCTACCATTTCAATTGATCAGAAATCCACCAACAGAAATCCGAGATCAACAGTTGGAACGGTAACGGAAATATATGACCATTTTCGTCTGCTATACGCAAGAATCGGAATTCCACACTGCCCGAACTGTGGTCGCGAAATCCGCAGACAGAGCGTGGATGAGATGGCGGAACAGATACTTGCTCTTCCTGCTGACAGTAAGATCCAGCTTCTTGCACCGGTTGTCCGGGGCAGAAAGGGTGAACACGGTAAGGTAATTGAAAGAGCAAAGCGTGCCGGGTATGTCAGAATCAGAATTGACGGAAGTCAGTATGAACTTTCCGAAGAAATCAGTCTGGATAAGAATATCAAACACAACATCGAAGTGATCATTGATCGTCTTGTTGTGAAGGAAGACAAAGAAAGCATAAGAGGACGCCTTACCGACTCTATTGAAAATGCGCTTGCCATGGCAGAAGGGCTTCTGACAGTGGATGTGATCGGAGGAAAAGAACTGACTTTCAGCCAGAATTTTGCGTGTCCGGACTGTGGAATCAGTATTCCGGAAATCGAACCGCGAAGTTTTTCTTTTAATAATCCATATGGCGCATGTCCGGATTGCTTCGGACTGGGATACAAGATGGAATTTGATGAGAACCTTATGATTCCGGATCAAAGACTTTCTATTGCAGATGGTGCAATTCAGGTTATGGGATGGCAATCTTCAGGAAAAGAAGGCAGCTTTTCCAACGCAATCCTGCAGGCACTGGCAAAAGAGTACAAGTTCAGTCTGGATACGCCCTATGAGAAACTTTCCGAAAAGGTTCGCCATATGTTGATTCATGGAGCGGATAAGACTGTTTCGGTTCATTATAAAGGACAGCGCGGTGAAGGAAATTATCCGATTCTGTTTGACGGACTGATCAAAATGTGGAACAGCGTTATCGTGAAACTGGGTCAGATACCATGAAACAGGAATATGAAGAATTTATGCGCATCACGCCTTGCCAGGTCTGCCATGGACAGAGACTGAAAAAGGAAGCACTTGCGGTTACAGTAGCAGATAAGAATATATATGAAGTTACATCCATGTCAATTGATGAACTCCATCAGTATTTAAAAAATTTGAAACTTTCAGCACAGCAGGAATTGATCGGACAGCAGGTACTGAAGGAAATTCGTAATCGTGTGGGATTTCTCATAGATGTGGGTCTGGATTATCTGTCTTTATCCAGAGCAACCGGAACGCTGTCAGGCGGAGAAGCACAGCGAATCAGGCTTGCAACTCAGATCGGTTCCGGATTGTGCGGGGTGTGCTATATTCTGGACGAACCCAGTATCGGACTGCATCAGAGAGATAATGATAAGCTTCTGAATACATTGAAGAATTTGCGGGATCTTGGCAATACGCTGATCGTGGTGGAACATGATGAGGACACCATGCGCGAAGCAGATTATATCGTAGATATAGGACCTGGAGCAGGTTCTCACGGAGGTGAGGTAATAGCTGCCGGGACGGCAGAAGAAATCATGAAGATTCCGGAATCGGTTACAGGACAGTATCTGAGCGGAAAACTTCGGATTCCGGTACCCAGGTCTCGCAGAAAGCCGCAGGATTGGCTTACGATTAAAGGCGCTGCAGAGAACAATCTGAAGGATATTGATGTGAAAATTCCGCTTGGGGTGCTGACGGTTGTAACGGGTGTATCAGGGTCAGGGAAAAGTTCACTCGTGAATGAAATTCTTTATAAACATCTGGCGAGAGATCTGAACAGGGCAAGGTGTATCCCGGGGAAGCATAAGGATATTCTTGGAATGGAAAAGCTGGATAAGGTGATTGATATTGATCAGTCGCCGATAGGAAGAACTCCCAGATCCAATCCGGCGACTTATACAGGGGTTTTGATATGATCAGGGATCTTTTTGCAGGAACACCGGATGCCAAGGCCAGGGGATACGCGAAAGGAAGATTCAGCTTTAATGTAAAGGGAGGCAGATGTGAGGCCTGCGGAGGGGATGGTATTGTCAAAATCGAAATGCATTTTCTTCCGGATGTGTATGTACCATGTGAAGTTTGTGGCGGAAAGCGTTATAATCGGGAAACACTTGAGGTAAAGTATAAAGGAAAGAATATATATGACGTTCTTGACATGACAGTTGAGGAAGCGCTTGCCTTTTTCGAAAATATGCCTTCCATAAAGAGAAAAATTCAGACATTATATGATGTAGGACTTGGTTATGTGAAGCTTGGTCAGCCTTCCACAGAACTTTCTGGTGGAGAGGCACAAAGAATTAAACTTGCAACGGAGCTCAGCAAGATCAGTACCGGTAATACGATTTATATTCTGGATGAACCGACAACAGGACTTCACTTTGCAGATGTCAAAAAGTTGGTTGAGATATTGCAGAAACTTGTGGAGTCAGGAAATTCCGTAGTTGTAATCGAACATAATCTGGATGTAATTAAAACTGCTGATTATATCATTGATATGGGTCCGGAGGGCGGTTCAAAAGGCGGAACAGTGGTTACAAAAGGAACACCGGAACAGATTGTAAAATGTAAAGAGTCTTATACTGGTTACTATATTGCCAGAATGTTGGAACGTGATAAAAAAATAAGCAAAGAAGGTTAACTTTCGGACGGTTTATACCGATAAAATCTATAACAAAAGAATCTTTCACCACTTTTGGTTCCCCAACCATAATGGTAAGAAAGTATGAAAGCAGAAATGACGGAAGGATCCGTAAGTAAAATGGCGGATTTTCCGTTATTTTATATTTCTTTTCATTATGAATTTTTTCTTAAGCCACTTTTAAAACTTGTTCCTATAGTTTATAATGGCATTGAAATTGTATCTTGTGATGACGTTATGTCCGCATTTATGCAGATATCACATAATAAATGCCATTCTGGAAAGGGGAACATTGTTTTATGCAGTACACGGATATAGGAATTGACTTGGGAACAGCCAGTATTCTGGTTTACATCAGAGGTAAGGGCGTTGTTCTGAAAGAACCTTCAGTTGTAGCTTATGATAAAGACACAGAGAAGATTAAAGCAATCGGGGAAGATGCCAGACTGATGCTGGGACGTACGCCGGGTAATATTGTAGCAGTCAGACCGCTCAGACAGGGCGTCATCTCTGATTATAAGGTAACGGAACAGATGATGAAATACTTTATCACAAAAGCGATCGGAAGAAAAACCTTTCGAAAACCGTTGATTGCTGTATGTGTTCCAAGTGGTGTTACAGAGGTTGAGCGTAAGGCTGTTGAAGATGCAACACTGATGGCCGGAGCAAGAGATGTCAGGATTATTGAGGAACCAATCGCAGCAGCAATTGGAGCAGGAATCGATATTATCAAGCCATGCGGGAATATGATTGTAGATATCGGCGGCGGTACCTCTGATATTGCAGTTATATCGCTCGGCGGTACTGTAGTAAGTACATCTGTAAAGATTGCAGGCGATGACTTTGATGAAGCAATTGTTCGTTACATGAGAAAAAAACATAACCTTTTGATCGGTGAACGTACTGCGGAAGACATTAAAATCAGAATTGGATCAGCTTACCCGCGTCCGGAGGTTGATTATATGGATGTCAGAGGCAGAAATCTGGTCACCGGTTTGCCAAAGACAGTGAAAGTATCATCTGAAGAAACGGAAGAAGCACTCAGAGAAACAACGTCACAGATTGTGGAAGCAATTCACAGCGTATTAGAAAAGACTCCACCGGAACTTGCAGCAGATATTGCGGATCGTGGAATTGTTCTTACGGGAGGCGGAAGCCTTTTGAGAGGTCTTGAAGATCTGATCTCTTCCAAGACAGGTATTAATACAGTCACAGCAGAGGATCCGATGACTGCTGTTGCAATCGGAACAGGAAGATATGTTGAATTTCTTGCCGGGTACAGAGAGGAGTAATCTGAAATGGTAAAGGGCCTGTATACTGCTTATACCGGAATGATGAATGAACAGAACAGGATGGATGTCCTTACCAATAATCTGGCGAATGTAAACACGACCGGATATAAAAAGGAAGGTGCAACCAGTCAGGCGTTCAGTGACGTGTTGGCTTATAAGATCAAAGATCTTTCCGATGCACCCAATACAGCGCGCAGACTTGGCATCATGAACATGGGCGTGAAGATCGGGGAGGTTATACAGATTATACTGATGGACCGATGAAAAATACCGGAAACACTTATGATCTTGCATTAGAGGGCGACGGTTTTTTTGCTGTAGATTATACAAACAAAGCAACGAATATTGAGAGAACGGATGCAAATCAGCAGACGACCATGTATACACGCGATGGAAATTTTACGCTGGATACAAATGGAAATCTCGTACACATGATGGAGACTATGTTCTTGATACAAATGGTAATCATATACGTTAAACCCGAACCTGACTTCACAGATCAATACAAAGGGACAGATTATTCAGGACGGAAATGTTGTGGCAACCATTCAGGTTGCAAATTTTGAAGATTATAATTACCTTGCGCATTATGGGGAAAATTATTTTCAACCGGTAGATGGTGCAACACAAACAGCATCAACGGCAACTGTTAATGCGGGCTTTTTGGAGCAATCGAACGTTTCGGCCGTTGATGAAATGGTAAGTATTATTGCTGTACAGAGAAATTATGATGCGAATCAGAAAATGATTCAAACTGAGGATGACACCATGAAGACAGCAGTGACTGATGTCGGAAGACTTTGATGGCATTAGCACGGAAAAGAGGTAAAAATGGTTAGAAGTTTATGGTCGGCAGCGACTGGAATGAATGCACAGCAGACAAACGTGGATACGATTGCAAATAATCTTGCAAACGTAAATACATCAGGATATAAAGCACAGGGAGCACAGTTCAAATCTCTTCTGTATCAGACACTTCAATCGACAACCACAACGGCAAACGGACAACCTAAACCGACGACTTCACAGGTAGGACTTGGTGTCAGAACGGCATCCATTAATCAGTATTTTACGCAGGGGAGTTTGCTTGATAATCAGAGCAATACAGCATTTGCTATTAGTGGAGATGGTTTTTTTGCGTATAATGATGCAGACAGCAAACCTGTCTATACCAGAAACGGTGATTTCACGTGGGCACTTGGTGATGCAACCGGTGGCAGTCTTGTTCTGACAACATCGGATGGCAATCCGGTTCTTAGTACAACGGGAGCAGAAATCAAGCTTTCAGGCAATTATGTTGCCAGCAGATTGACAGTTGGATCTGATGGAAAGATATATTATCCTGATGCGAACGGTACAGCGCAGGAAGTCGGACAACAAATCGGATTGTACCAGTTTAACAATCCTGGAGGACTTGAACGGACAGGCAGCACAAGCTACAGAGCAACCGCAGCAAGTGGTGCGGCTATCAATGAATCAACCAGCACAACAATCAAAAAGAGTAAAATTGAACAGGGTTACCTCGAAGGCTCAAATGTAAATGTTGCAACAGAAATGGTTAATCTGATTGTTGCACAGCGTGCATATGAAATGAACAGTACCGCGATCACGACAACAGACCAGATGATGCAGACAGCAAACAGTCTGAAGCGATAAATCATCCAATTTGAGAGATGGGTAGGATTTACTTTTGGTCGGAGGTGATGATATGGCAGTTGATTTCTCAAGTCTTTCCGGTATAAATGCAAATGCATATACAAATTACTCATCGCAGGAAGCACAGGATGCTTCAGCGAATAAAGTCAAGAGTACAATTGAGGGAACAGACAGCAGTTCATCTGATGATGAACTTATGTCGGCCTGCAAACAGTTTGAATCCTATTTTTTGGAACAGGTTTTTAAAGAGATGGAGAAATCAGTGGATGCACTGAAAGACAAAGACAGTACGGATGTCCCCACCAATAATCTTGTTTCTTATTACAAAGATCAGACGATTGCAGGAATTGCCTCAGAATCAACAGAAAAGCAGGGAACCGGACTCGCACAAATGCTTTATGAAAATATGAAGCGAAATTACAAAATCTGATTATGATCAGTACCTATTTGGCCGGAGATTGATACTTCGGCCATTCTTTTTGCCAATCGGCTTATCATGAGGAATACCCATTAAAATGGAAAAAGTAAAAGGTTATGTAGAACATTTTATTTATCGGAATAATGAAAACGGATATACAGTGCTGAATCTTGTCTGCGATGGGCAGGATGTTATTTGTGTGGGAAGTTTTCAGAATATTGATGTGGGAACTACTATGGAAGTAGAAGGAGACGTGATTCAGCATGCCATGTATGGGGAACAGCTTAAAGTGCATAAATATAGGATCACTGTACCGGAAGATGAAACTGCAATGGAACGATATCTCGGATCAGGAGCAATCAAGGGAATCGGAGAGGCACTTGCTGCACGTATTGTCAAAAAGTTTGGAGCAGATACCTTTCGGGTGATTGAACAGGAGCCGGAAAGACTTTCTGAAATACGTGGTATCAGTGAACATAAAGCGCTTGATATTGCGCAACAGATGAATGAAAAGAGAGAGATGCGTGATGTCATGATCTTTCTCCAGAAATATGGAATCTCAAATGCAATGTCGGTGCGCATTTTTAATCAATATGGAATAGAGGTATGTCAAATCCTACAGGAGAATCCATATCGGCTTGCAGAAGACATCGGAGGAATCGGCTTTAAAACGGCAGATGAGATTGCAGGGAAGATTGGAATCCGAATTGATTCTGATTATCGGATCAGAAGCGGACTGCTTTATACACTGCAACAGGCGGCTATGGAAGGAAACTGTTATCTTCCAAGACAGCTTTTGGTTAAAGATACCGGGTTACTGCTTGGCGTTCCGGATCAGCAAGTGGAAGACCAGATTGATTACCTTGCAATGGATAATAAGCTGGTGTGCAAAAATGGAAAAAGCGTTTATGCATCTTCTTTTTATAATGAAGAGCGTGCATGTGCAGCAATGCTCTATGATCTGAATATCAGAAACGAAGAAACAGATTCTGCGGCAGTAGAAGAACAGCAGAAGCAGAGAATTCTGCAGATGGAGAAAAGAAAAAATATCACATTGGATGATTTACAAAGGCGCGCAGTTCTGGAAAGTATCCGCAACGGAGTTGTAATTATCACCGGAGGACCTGGAACAGGTAAGACCACGACTATTAATACAATTATACAGTATTATGCCGAGGAAGGACTTGATATTATGCTGGGAGCGCCAACGGGGAGAGCTGCCAAACGGATGACGGAAGCAACGGGGTATGAAGCCAGAACAATACACAGAATGCTGGAAGTGAACGGGCAGATGGATGATAAGGAGCAGGTGGGAAGCGCCAGGTTTAACCGGAATGCTATGAATCCGCTTGCAGCAGATGCAATAATAATTGATGAAATGTCCATGGTTGATATACATTTATTCTATGCTCTTCTGAAAGCCTTGGTACCAGGTATGCATCTGGTTTTGGTAGGTGATGCATCTCAGCTGCCAAGTGTGGGACCGGGACAAATTCTGCATGATCTGATTGCAAGCCAATGCTTTCCGACAATTGTGTTACGGAAAATATTCAGACAGGCAGAAGAAAGTGATATTGTCATGAATGCACACAAGATTCACAGAGGAGAAATGCTTTCATTAAACAACCGCAGCAAGGATTTCTTTTTTTTGGAAAGAAATGATGTAAATGTGATATATAAACATATGGTTCAGTTGATCAGGGACAAACTCCCGGCATATGTTGATACAGAATCCAGGGAAATACAGGTTTTGACACCGATGCGAAAAGGGGTACTTGGAGCGGAAACACTGAACGATATTTTGCAGCAATATCTGAATCCACCGGATGAAAACAAGAAAGAATATGCATATGGCGATCATATGCTGCGGGTGGGAGATAAAGTGATGCAGATTCGGAATAATTATCAGGCTGAATGGGAAGTGATAGGAAAATACAATATACCGATTGATCAGGGAACCGGTATATTCAATGGTGACATGGGAACTATCATAGAAATAAATACATATTCACAGGAGCTGATTGTAGAGTTTGATGAACATCGCAGAGTACGTTATCCATTTGCACAGCTGGATGAAATAGAACTTGCCTATGCTATTACCATTCATAAATCGCAGGGGAGTGAGTATCCGGCTGTTGTTATGCCTATTCTTGGAGGACCCAGAATGCTTTTGAACAGAAATCTGCTTTATACAGCAGTGACCCGGGCACGTTGCTGTGTTATGATCCTTGGAAGCAGAGAAACGATTCAAACAATGATTGATAATGAGGAACAGCTCAAAAGATATACAGGTTTATGCGAAAGGATAAGGGAAACATTTGAAATTATGGAACATCAGCCTCCATGCTGAACCGGTTATGGAACAGGTTTTTAATATTCTATATCCAAGGCGCTGTCCTGTATGTGATGAGATTGTAACGCCTTTTGGACAAAAGATATGCCTGCAGTGTAAGGATAAACCTCAATATGCAGATGGGGTTACCTGTCTGAAGTGCGGGAAGCCGATGAAAGATGCCACTGCAGAATATTGTGCCGATTGCGTACGCAGAAAGCATGCATATGACAGAGGCTATGCTTTGTTTCGCTATCGGAGTATTTCCGGATCAATCTATCGGTTTAAGTATATGGGAAGACAGGAGTATGCAGATTATTATGCAGATCAGGTGGATAAAAGAATGGGAAAAATGTTGCAGAATCTGCATCCGGATGCGTTGATACCGGTTCCCATGCATGTCGAAAAAGAAAATAAGAGGGGATATAACCAGGCACAGGTTCTTGCACTTGCTATTGGAAAACGGCTGGGGATACCGGTTGAAACCAATTTGATTTGCAGAATAAGGAATACGGTTCCAATGAAGAAGCTGGATGAGCTGCAGCGCCGTAATAATTTGAAAAAGGCTTTCAAAATAGCCCGAAATGATGTAAAATTATTAACGATTATAGTAATTGATGACATCTATACAACCGGAAGTACCGCAGACGAAATTGCATGTGAATTTCGAAAACACGGAGTGGAGAAAGTATATTTTCTGTCACTTGCAATTGGACAAACAACATAAATAATTTTTTATGGATTTATTTATACCATAGGAAAAAGGTATAGTGGAGGATAAAGCACATGAATATACGGAACTGTACAAGATGTGGCAAGCTGTTTAATTATATTGTTGGCCCGATCATATGCGAAAATTGCAAGAAAGAAATGGAAGATGAGTTTCAGAAAGTAAAGAAATATATTAGTGAAAATCCAACGGCAACCATGAAGCAGATTACAGAAGATAATAATGTAAAAATGTCGCAGGTCAGGGAATGGATTCGCGAAGAACGGTTGATGTTTACTCAAAATTCACCTTTGCAACTGACATGTGAGAAATGCGGTGCGCAGATTCAGACCGGACGTTTTTGTGCGAAATGTAAAGCCGCTACGGCGAATGGACTGACAAATGCATTTGTGAAAGACAAACCGGAAATTCGCAAACCGCTGCCAAGGGAAGACAAAGGCGGAATGAGATTTATGGATAAATAAGTCAGAAGATTCTGGCATATGGAAAGGTATGGTTTATGCTGAATGAAGAAAGAGTTATTCTGATGACCAGAATGACTTCCTTTACACAACATGAGGGGAAGAAGGACACAGAAATCAATCAGTATTTCAGAAGTGATTATGTTGGTTTACAGGTTCTGAAATCCGCACTTTGTGCAACGGTTGCGTATATTATACTTTTTATATCCTATATGCTGCTCAGCTTTGATAAAGTCATGCAGAGTTTATATGATATGGATCTTATTGCACAGGGCAGGAAGTTTCTTATATATTACATCATACTCGTTGGCGGATATTCTGTTGTATCGTATATTATTTATTCCTTCCGGTATGCCAGAATGCGTAAAAATATGAAACATATTATACCAATCTGAAGAGATTGAATAAATGTACGAAAAGGAATAAATCAGGTATGACTACTTTACTGGAACTGAAACAGGCTGCGAAAATCTTCTACATGAAGTATGAAGTATATATCACGCATGTATGGAAATTTCTGCTGGCACTGATCTGTCTGCTGCTGATTAATGGGCAGCTAGGATATTTAGCGGCGCTAAACAGTATTCCCATCGTTTTGATGGCCGCATTATTATGCTCTATTTACCGACTAATTTTACAGTAATCATGGCAGCAGTATTCGTATTGGGACATTTGTATGAATTGTCCAGAGAATGTATGCTGATAGGTCTTGTACTTTTTCTTTTGATGTTTCTTCTTTATTATCGCTTTTCACCAAAAGATACACTTGCAGTTCTTCTGACCCCGATCTGTTTTCAACTGCATATTCCTTATGCTGTGCCGTTGGCTTTGGGATTACTGGGGACACCGGTCTCTATTATTTCCATGACTTTTGGTATTCTGATATCTTATTTTCTGGGGTATGTCGCGCAGAATGCAACAGCCCTTGGAACAGCGGAAAGCACGCAGGAGACGGCAAATAGACTGCAGAATATTTTAAATGGTATTCTAAGCAACAAAAGTATGCTTGTGATGATGATTGCTTTTGCAGTTGTGCTTCTGATAGTTTATTTTATACGCAGATTGCCAATTGACCATGCCTGGACAATCGCAATAGCTTCTGGTGCGATTACAGGACTGATAAGTCTGCTTATTGGAGATTTGCTATATGATACACAGTTGTCAGTATTTGGTGCAATCATCGGGATGGCAGTTGCGGTATTACTGATGAAGGTGCTTGCATTTTTTTCGTTCAATCTTGATTACAGTCGAACAGAAAAAGTACAGTTTGAGGACGATGAATACTATTATTATGTAAAGGCAGTTCCCAAGGTAACAGTTACAACGCCGGAACACAAAGTGAAAAAAATTAATCGCGCACAAAATCAACGTGGGCGAGGAGAAAATGATGGCAGGTATTAATACGCCTTACGGAAAAGAACAATGTGGTTCAAAAGTAAGGAGTAAGTAGCCGGAAACGGAAAATAGAATGCAGCAGATTGAATTATTTTTGGATACAAATCTGACCAGCCTGCATATGCCAAATATCAGAACGACAGACATTGTGGAAATTCTTATCATTGCGTTTCTGGTATATCATATTCTGGTCTGGGCAAAAAATACAAGAATCTGGTCGTTGATGAAGGGAATTGTCATCATCGTTATTTTTGTGCTGCTTGCTGCACTGTTTAATATGACAACGATACTCTGGATTGTACAAAACGTATTCAGTATCGCGGTAATTGCAATTGTGGTTGTTTTGCAGCCGGAACTTCGCAAGGCGTTGGAGCAGCTTGGAAGAAAAAATATATTTTCTTCACTTTTACCTTTTGACAGCAGTAAGAACAGTGGACGTTTTTCTGATAAAACGGTCAATGAAATTACACGTGCATGCATTGAAATGGCAAAAGTGCGGACAGGGGCACTTATCGTAATAGAACAGAACCATTCACTTATCGAATATGAGCGCACGGGAATTGATGTGGATGGAATTGTTACCAGCCAGCTTCTGATCAATATTTTCGAACATAATACACCGCTTCATGACGGTGCTGTTATTATCAGAGGCGACAGGATTACGTCAGCAACCTGTTATTTGCCATTGTCAGATAATATGGAACTTGGAAAGGAACTTGGAACAAGGCATCGTGCAGGAGTGGGTGTATCGGAAGCAACTGATTCACTGACGCTGATCGTTTCGGAAGAGACAGGAAAGATCAGTGTTGCTTATGGCGGAGAATTGGAACGCGGAGTTGACAGTGACAGGTTGAAGGAGAGGCTACGACTGATACAGAATAAACCAACCGAGGAACACAGACATAAGTCAGCATGGAGAGGAAAGGCAAAATGAAAAAATTCAGATTAACAGCCAACTGGGGTCTGAAGCTTGCGTCATTGATTTTTGCCGCTGTACTCTGGTTTCTGGTAACAAATATTAATAACCCGATTGTCACAGTACGCTTTGGAAATGTACCGGTCACGATAAAGAATGCAAGCCTGATCACGGATGCCGGAGATGTTTATGAAGTTGTCGACAATACGGATGTAATCAGTACGGTAACAATCTTGGCACCCCGTTCGATTGCAGATTCATTTTCAAAAGAAAATATTGTTGCAGTTGCAGATGTAAATGATCTTACCAGCAGAAATACAGTCAATATTCAGTTGTCTGTAAATAAGTACAGCAACGAAATTGACAATATCAGTGGCAGTATTGACACATTAAAACTGAATATAGAAAAGAAGAAAACAGCAACACTTCCGTTGCAGGCAACGACCTCAGGAACACTTTCGGACGGATATATTATCGGAGATGTATCTACGGAACAGAATATGATTCGGATAACCGGGCCGGAGTCTGTGATCAAGAAAGTAAGCAGTGCTGCAGTAGACGTTGATGTAACAGGTTTTACATCTAATATTGGAACAGATGCTGATATCAAGCTATATGATATAAACGGTAAGGTGATTAACAACGATTCCATACAGATGAATATCAGTTCTGTCCGGGTCAATGTTCAGATTCTGCAGGATAAATATGTGGCACTGCATTATAATCTGAAGGGAAAACCGGCGGATGGTTATATGCTTACCGGAGAAATCGAAAGCACACCGGATAAGATTCTGATTGCCGGAAAGAGCAGTGTACTGCAGGGAATTGAAACAATTGAAATATCTGATGATAAACTGGATGTAAACGGACTGAAATCTGATTTGGAGACAACAATTGATCTGGACAAATATCTTCCAAGTGGAATCAGTTTTGGAGATGATGATTTTAGTGGGGTTGTTTCCGTGGTCGTACATATTGAGCCAATCAGAAAAGAGACACTTGAAATTCCGCTGAGTCAGATAGCAATACAGAATATTCCGGATGGATATACGGCAATGGTCAAGGATAATGCCGGAAATGAAGGTAGTATGGTGCCGTTGGAAATTCAGGGGCTGGATACGACAATTGGTGCAGTTAAGTCATCGGATATTATAGGGACTGTTGATCTGAGCAGTTTGACAGATAATGGAACTGAAATAAAAGAAGGTACATATAAGGAAATTGTGACCTTTACACTTCCGGATGGTGTTACGGCAGATACAATAGTCAGTGTTTTGGTTGAATTAACAGGAAATGGAAAATCAGTCGAAGCAGCTTCGGCAAACAGTAATGCATCTGAGTAGGGCGAAATGTACAGAGCGGGAGGAAAAGGAATGGTCAGCCAGAAAGTAGTCATAAAGAATCCGACAGGTCTGCATTTAAGACCTGCTGGTATTCTTTGTAAAGTGGCTATGCAATATAAATCATTAATTACATTTCAATTTCGTGAAAGCACAGCAAATGCAAAAAGTGTTCTGAGTGTTTTAGGAGCATGCGTGAAAAGTGGCGATGAGATTGAATTTACCTGTAACGGTCCGGATGAGAAGGAGGCACTTGAAGCACTGGTAAGCGCCGTAGAAAGCGGATTGGGAGAATGAGAAAAAGAATTTGAAAGTGAGGACTTTTGTTATGAAAAAACTGCAGGTCATTCTGTTGACTGCACTTACAGCGGCAATGATATTCGGATGTGGAAAAAGTGATAATTCAGTTACCGGAATCAGTGCAGAGAAAATTACAAAATCAACACAGGAAACAAGTGCTTCTGATACTGCCTCTACAGCAGATTCGGCTGATGTACCACCTGCAGAGGGAATGGTACGCAGTCCATTTACAAATGAATGGGAAGATGAAGCTGTTGCAAATACAAGGCCCCTTGCGGTAATGTATCCGATCAATAAGGAAGCGCAGCCACAGTATGGATTAAGCAATGTAGCCGTTTTTTATGAAATTATGGAAGAAGGAAGTATGAGCCGCCAGATGGGTATTCTGGAAAACTGGCAGAGCCTTGAACGAATTGGAAATATCAGAAGTATCCGCGATTACTTTGTATATGCTGCGTTGGAATATGATCCGATTATTATTCATTTTGGCGGTCCGGAATTATATGTAAAAGATATATTGACCAGATCGGATGTTGAGAACATGAATGGTGTAGGCGGTGTGATGGGATCCGCATATGGTGCATTTTATCGTGTACCGGCAGGAAGTACATCAGAACATACAGCATTTACGGACGGACAGCATGTTGTGGATGCGGCAAAAACAGCAGGTTTCCAACTTGAACACAGAAAATATTATTATGGAAAATCCCATTTTCAGTTTGCAAATGAAAGTAATCCCAATACGCTTTCTGCCTATACAGACGCCGTAGATGCTACGGATATTGATATGGCAGGCTGCTATCCGGTAACAAAGTCAGCGCTGAAATATAATGCAGATGATCATCTTTATTATAAGACTTTATATGGTGCCAAACAGATAGATGCAAAGACCAAAGAGCAACTGAGCTTTTCCAATATCCTGATTGAGCGTGCTTATTATGAAGTTCGTGATGATCACGGTTATCTTGCTTTCCAGATGCATGATACGACACGGGACGGTTATTTTATTACCCAGGGCAAAATGATTCATGTAACATGGAAAAAGGAAGCAATCGGAGATACCGAGCCTGACTATTCTCCGACAAGATTTTATGATGATAACGGAAAAGAAATTACGGTCAATACCGGAAGAACAATGATATTCGTAATTGAAGAGGATAATACTTTTAAGATAAATGGTGAAGTTGTCAAATACCAGAAATAATTTTGACGGACGGCGCGGAGCCGTCCGTTTTTATTAAAGGGTTTACAATGGAGGAAAAACGGAAGATGAAGAAAATAATTATAACAGGATGCAATGGACAGCTTGGCAGAGCTGTAAATATTGAACTTGGAATGCAAAATGAATATGAACTGATCAATACAGATGTTGCAGAAGGAGAAGGAATTCATCCGCTTGATATTACAAGCATTGATGCAGTCACAGAATTTACGGCTGAAGTAAAACCCTATGCAATTATAAATTGCGCAGCCTATACAGCTGTTGATAAACAGGAGAAGGATATTGATCTTTCTTATAAGATCAATGCAATCGGACCGAGAAATCTGGCGATTGCAGCTACCCAAAACAAAGCAAGGATTGTTCATATTTCAACTGATTATGTATTTGAAGGGAATGGGACAAAACCGTACATTGAATTTGACCAGACAGGTCCGGTCAGCATGTATGGAAAATCAAAGCTGGCTGGTGAAAAATTTGTGGCACAGTTTGCAGATCAGTTTTATACGATTCGTACCGCATGGTTGTATGGCGATGGCAGGAATTTTGTAAAAACGATGATGAAACTCTCTGAAACACATGATGAGATCAGTGTAGTAGAGGATCAGGTTGGAACACCTACCAGTACAGCAGAACTGGCAGGGGCGATTCATGCCCTGCTTTTAACGGATAATTTCGGATTATTTCACGGTACCTGTGAAGGATCCTGCAGCTGGGCGGATTTTACGGAAGAGATATTTCGAAATGCGGGAGTCGGAACGAAGATAAATCGTGTATCAACAGAGGAGTATGCCAGCATGAACCCGACTACTGCGCCTCGCCCAAAGTATTCCATTCTGGAGAATTATATGCTTAAACTTACGGGTGGTTATCAATTTGCAGATTGGCATGATGCAATTCAGGCATATATGAAGGATTTTATACTTTGAATGATTTTTCAGCGAAAGCAGGGGGTATATAAATGACTTTTTTGAGTGATATGGTGCATAATGAGATTTTGATGGCACCGTTCTGGGCATGGGTTATTGCGCAGATCCTTAAGACATTGATACATATGTGGGTGACAAAGTCATTTGTACCGGAACGAATGGTAGGAGACGGCGGAATGCCAAGTTCACATTCAGCGACGGTTATGGCACTTGTTACATCGACCGGAATTAATTATGGAGCCGGAAGTTATCAGTTTGCACTGGCAGGAATACTGGCACTGATTGTCATGCATGATGCAATGGGTGTAAGGCGGGAGACCGGTATTCAGGCAAAGGTTCTGAACAGCATGATGGATTTTTTTACAGATATGGGTAAGGAAATGCCTGTTGAGGATAAGTTGAAAGAATTTGTCGGACATACACCATTGCAGGTATGTATGGGAGCAATCCTGGGGATTCTCGTAGGCTTCGCTGTCTGTGCAGTTATGATATAAAAATGATTCCAGGGGAGAGAATACGGTATGCTGAGTGTCATACTGATCTGGCTCTATGTGATTGGAACAACTTATGTAATTGGATATAGTCTGTTGAATTCTCTGACCGGAGTTGCTCGTATGCAAAGCAGAAGAGGAGACAGAACCTATCCTTATGCGGTTCATTTTCAGGAAAATTATCTGATAGCAGGGATAATAGTGGTAACGATATATGCACAGATATTCAGTCTGTTTGGAAAAGTCGGCCTGTATGCAAATATAATTTTGCTTCTGGTATCGGCATTTCTTTGCGTTATTCAAATTCGAAAAATTCTGGATGAGGGGCATAGGCTTTGGGCGATGCTTTTTTCTACCAGAAGTTTGTGGCTGTATTGTATTATTTTTTTGATATTTGCATACGGAACATCTCATGGAATCATGCATTACGACACGGGACTTTATCATGCACAGGCGATACACTGGATAGAATCATATGGGGTGGTAAAGGGCCTTGGAAATCTGCATGTAAGGCTTGCCTATAACAGTGCTGCATTTCCATTATCTGCATTATACAGCTTTTCGTTTCTTGGCGGGCAGTCATATCATACGCTTGCCGGATATTTTGCACTATTGCTTGCGTGGCAGTGTGTTGACCTGAAGAATATCAGGCGTAAAAAGAAAACAACATTACCGGATGCTGCAAGAATTGTCGCTGTTTATTATCTTTTTACAATATTTGATGAAATCGTGTCTCCCGCTTCGGATTATTTTGTAATAACACTGTTGTGCTATATCATAATACAATGGCTGGATCTGGACCTGAATCATGAAAAATCGGTTGCTCCCTATATTTTTTTGTGTGTTACTGCAGTATATGCGGTAACGCTGAAACTTTCTGCAGCACCATTTATTCTTCTTGCTGTCAAACCGATTGTGATGATGATACAGAGAAAAAGAAAAGAATATATCAGGATGACAGCATATTCTATTATGGCAGGGCTGTTGACAATTGTTCCCTTTTTGATCAGAAATGTAATCCTTTCAGGCTGGCTGATATATCCGTTTACAGCTCTGGATCTGTTTCATTTTTCATGGAAAATCCCGCTTGGTACAGCGGAATATGATGCAAGAGAGATTGCTGTTTATGGCAGAGGATATACAGATGTGAGCAGATACACAGAACCGTTAAGCGCATGGGCACCAACATGGTTTGGAAATGCAGGGAAAATTAATCAGGTCATGCTGACAGCAGATGTCTTATCTCTACTGGGCATGTGTTTTCTTTTGATATTCTGGGTCATGGCAATACGAAATAAAGATATCAGGATAAGTGAGAAGACCGGCAAAATTATACGTTTGGATCATATCAGAATGGTTACACTTGGTGATTTTCTGTTTATTGAAATAATTCTGTATCTGGCACTTTTATTTTGGTTTGTTAATGCACCACTGATCCGGTATGGAAGCATTTTTATTTTATTTCCGGCAGCGTTGATGGGATATAGAGCAATTATTTATTTGCAGTACAGAGTCAGGGATATCGTTTCCATTCGAATGTATCAGTTTATTTCCATTACGATTGTTCTGTTTCTGCTGTATAAAAGCGGAATGACTATATTGCAGGAAATTCCGCATTTTGATAAGAAATATTTTTTGAAACAGGAAGATTATTCAGCATATGAAGTAAAACCCTACATGGTATCCGGTATTGCATTTTATTATCCGGTAGAGGGAGATCAGACCGGCTATTCACCTTTCCCTTCCGTTCCGGTAAAAAAACAGATTGTATTAAGAGGGAAAAGCCTTGCAGACGGGTTTAATCCGTCCGTCACGGAATAATTCAGTGAGACCAGGATCTGCGGTATTTTCCGGGTGTTGTTCCTTCAATTTTACGAAACATACGTGAAAAATAATTCGCATCCGGGAAACCGCAGGAACGGCTGATTTCCTCTATGGTCAGATCTGTAAAACGCAGCTGCTGTTTGGCATGTGTGATTCGCAACTGTAAAAGATAGTTTGTTACTGTAATTCCAAACTGATCATGGAAAATGCGTGTCAGGTAGAATTTATTGATATAAAATTTTTCGGCAAGACGATCCAGGATGATCTTTTCGGAAAAATTCCGGTCAAGATAATCCTTAACGTCCTGCAGATTTTTTCGTTTCAGAGAAACTTTTCCATTGTTTTCAGGATGCCAGCTTTCCTCCATCAGAAATGTCAGCAGCGATGTTATCTGTTCATATATACGCATATCACGTAAATAATCCTCCGAAGAAGCAATTTTATACATACGATCCAGAATCGTCTCATATCCGGAAAATGATGAGGGATGAAAAACAGCCCGTCCGCCTCTTTCAACATACTTGTCATATATACTGCTCATATTTGGACCATAGAAATGAATCCATTTAAGCTGCCACAATTGGGGAGAGGCAGTATGGGAATAGGGTTTATGGCAATCCAAAAAGACACAGTCTCCCATGCGAAGCGGATAAGAGATCCCATCATAAGTAAGTGTTCCGGAACCTGAAATGATAATAAAGAACAAATAGGAGGAGAGATTCTGACGCTTACTGGTATGTGGCTTCTGCGCTTTTAATGTCCCGATTTCCTGCAGATGAATCAGGCTGCTTTTGGCGAAAGCAGAGGGGGTATAAAGAATTCGGTTTGCGGAAACAAGGTTTCCATGAAAAAGAAAAGTATCCATATAGTAGATATAGCATAAAAGTCAATATAATGCTATAAAAATTCAATTTTGTCTATTAAAAAGGCGGTAATTCAGAGATATAATAAATTGAAAGCTAAAAAAAGTGAAAACCAAAGAAAGTGAAAACCAAAGAAAGTAAAGAAAAATTCAAACAGAAAACCGAACACAGAATGAAAGGTATGGTTATTAATATGGCAAAAAAAGCACTTATCACAGGAATTACAGGTCAGGATGGTTCCTATCTGGCAGAGTTTCTGCTTGAGAAGGGTTACGAGGTACACGGGATCACTCGTCGCGCATCTATTTCCAATACAGCAAGAATAGATCATCTGATAGCAACTGCAGCTATTTCTCTTCATGACGGCGATCTTTCTGATTCCTCATCCCTGATTCGCATCATTGCGGAGATCAGTCCGGATGAAATTTATAATCTTGCGGCGCAGTCACATGTGCAGGTGTCATTTGATGTGCCGGAATATTCAGGAGATGTGGATGCAATCGGCGTTCTGAGAATTCTGGAGGCTGTGCGGATCCTTGGCTTGACCGGTAAAACAAGAGTATACCAGGCTTCTACTTCAGAATTGTATGGTAAAGTAGAGGAATTGCCGCAGAGAGAGACAACACCGTTTCATCCATACAGTCCATATGCGGTTGCCAAACAATATGGTTTCTGGATGATCAAAGAATACAGAGAAGCATACGGCATGTTTGCCGTGAATGGTATCCTCTTCAATCATGAGTCAGAACGCCGCGGAGAAAATTTTGTAACAAGGAAGATCACACTGGCGGCAGGGCGTATTGCAGAAGGTTTGCAGGATCATATTGAGCTGGGGAATCTGGATTCCAAACGTGATTGGGGTTATGCCAAAGACTATGTAGAGTGTATGTGGTTGATCATGCAGCAGGAGCAGCCGGATGATTATGTAATTGCAACGGGAATACAGCATACCGTGCGTGATTTTACAGAAAAAGCATTTCAGGCAAATGGGATCTCTATTCGATGGGAAGGCACCGGAGCAGATGAAAAGGGATATGACGTGCACACCGGTAAGATGCTGATCTGTGTAAATGCGGAATGGCTGCGTCCTACAGATGTTGATAATCTTTTGGGGGATCCGACCAAGGCAAGAACAGTACTTGGCTGGAATCCGCAGAAAACGACTTATGAAGAGCTGGTTAGGATCATGGCAGAACATGATCGTGCACTTGCCAGAAAAGAAGCGGCAGGCCGTATCTGATCAGCAGGAAAGAAGGAAGAAAATGGAAAAAGACGCAAAAATATATGTTGCAGGACATCGCGGAATGGTTGGTTCTGCAATTGTAAGGCAGCTTGAGAAAAAAGGATATACCAATATTATTACACGTACGCATAAGGAACTGAACTTATGCAGACAAAATGAAGTAGAGGATTTTTTTGCAAAAGAAAAACCGGAATACGTCTTTCTTGCAGCAGCAAAAGTCGGAGGCATTGCCGCAAACGAAGAAGCACTTGCAGATTTTATGTATGATAATATGATTCTGGAAATGAATGTAATCCATGCCGCATGGCAAAACGGATGCAAAAAACTGGAATTTCTGGGGAGTTCCTGTATATACCCCCGTATGGCACCGCAGCCAATGAAGGAAAGCTGTCTTCTGACTTCTGAACTGGAGAAAACGAATGAAGCTTATGCACTTGCCAAAATTTCAGGATTGAAATATTGTGAATTTCTGAATCGTCAGTATGGTACCGATTATATTTCTGTTATGCCGACAAATCTCTATGGTCCAAATGACAATTATCATCCTACGCACAGTCATGTATTGCCTGCATTGATCAGACGTTTCCATGAAGCAAAGGAACAAAATCTCTCATATGTAACCTGCTGGGGAGACGGCAGTCCGCTTCGTGAATTTCTGTATGTGGACGATCTGGCAGATCTTTGTGTATTTCTGATGGATCATTACAGTGGGAATGAAACTGTAAACGCCGGAAGCGGCAAAGAACTTACAATAAGAGAGTTAACGGAAAAGGTTGCAGCAGCAGTTGGTTATCAGGGAAAAATTCGCTGGGACAGCAGCAAGCCGAACGGAACGCCAAGGAAACTGCTTGATGTATCAAAGGCAACAAAACTTGGATGGACTTATCATACGGAGCTCGAGGAAGGCATCCGTCTTACCTATGAGGATTTTCTGCATAATCCGATGAGAGCGGAGCGATAAACTTCTGTAAACAACGGAGATACCCTTTCCCAAAATCAAAAGAGTATACAGCATATTTCTGTCCGAAGGATGTGGTACGGATATTTTCCGCATCACACAACATAGGGGCATAATATGAAGTATACTCTTTTTTATGACTGGTTTTTTTGCCGTTACACCGGTCCGAAACTGTTAAAAGGCTTTTTTCCTGTTCATGGCATGCCGGAAAGCATGTATTGCACCGAAGAAACGGAAATACAAAAAATAGATGAATCAGTTAAGAAAAAGGCTCACATCGTGCCAGAGAATTTCGATGATGTGAAAGACATAACAGCAAGTAGGGTGTGTTTTAAAATACTGACGAATCATATCAATTCGGCGTCAATCTGTCAAACAATATACGATAAAAGGTCAAAATAAACCAAAAAAATTATATTGGCCAAAACAAGCGGAATAACAATAAAAAATGGAAAATATCACTTGATATTGAAATAAAAAAGCAGGTGTGTCGCTGATATTATTGTGAAAAGTGTATAAAAAATATTGTCAGACTTATGTGATAAATATTTTACTTTGGAGAAAAATGCAGGAATCTGTAAATAAAATGTTTGTACATAACTGCGCCAAATAAAGAAATTGCGAATACAATGGTAACCGTAATGCATAAGGCAGGGATGCGTGAGGTGACTCCACTGATATGATGAAAGATTTCCCGAAAAGCAATAAAATGGATCAGATAAGCATATGGACTAAGGTCAGCAAGAATCAGAAGTGGTCTGCAGGAACCAAGAAATGCAGAAATGCGCCCGTTGCTGCAGGCAAAAATGTAGATCAGAAACGCACTGAAGGGAATCATGATAAGTGTCTCACTCCACCATTGCGTTCCCATATGCGCAATATAAACTTTTTCGAATAAAATAAATGCCGGAATCTGGAGAAGTGCCAGTCCTTCCGCAGCAGTTGAAAATTTTCCGAAAGATATATTTTTGTATTTCAGAAAAAGATACCCGAGATTACAGCCTATGATAAAATCACCTGCACGAAAAAGTGGGAAAACATAAGTTACCCAGTGGTTAAATGGATAGGCGGAAGTCGGAAGCGAGGACATGTTGCGTGTATAAAAAGCAAAAAATGTTTGAATGGAGAATATACCCAGTATGGCAAGAATGGAACTTCGGCCATGCTGATAGCGGTGAAGAAGATGCAGAATCAGAGGAAAAATCAGGTACAGAAACAGCATATCGGAAAGGTACCAGGATAAAGTATTAAAAGAATAGTAGAAATCACTCAGCGGAACCCAACTTTGCATCATCGTTATATTTGCAAGAAACTTTAGCCCGAAACGGATCAGCTCATAGCGGTTGCAGGTAAGAAGTTGTTCATAGCGAATACTCAGTACGAGCATGATAAGGTAAAGTGGATAAAGACGGGCAAGTTTATGAAAGGAGAAACGCAGAGCAGACGATGGTTTCAAAGAAAGCAAAGGAGAACGTTCATAATAGCTGTACACCAGAACAAAGCCGGATAACATAAAGAAAACAGATACTCCCCAGGAACCAAGACCTGTGAGGCTGCAGTGATAAGAAAATATGCCTAAAAAGGCGAGCGCACGTATTGCCTGAAGTGCATTTATTTTTGTGTTTTCATTTTTTTTCATATTTTTATTATACATGGTTTATATTAAGATTTTTCTCTTCATATATTAAGAATTTTATAAAATTTTTCAATTTCCGTATGATATGGTAGAATAGTCTCGTGTATGTTCGCACAGGAAATATTATAAAGAGAAACGAGGACAGCAATGAAACTGCTCAGTATTATTGTGCCGTGTTATAACGAAGCGGAAAATATCAGAGATTTTTATGATGAACTGATGAAGACAGAGTGTTTTTTTCAGGAACATGATGTTGAATTTGAAATAATATATGTAGATGATGGGTCTGATGATGGCACGGTAACAAATGTCAGGAAGCTGAATCAAACAGATCAAAGGGTACATCTGGTAAGCTTTTCGCGCAATTTTGGCAAGGAAGCAGCGATATATGCAGGTTTGCAGAAGGCATCAGGAGAGTATGCAGTGATGCTGGATTGCGATCTGCAGGATCCGCCGGCACTTCTTCCTGAAATGTACGGATACATTACGGAAGAAGGTTATGATTCCGTGGCCACGCGTCGTGTTACAAGAAAAGGGGAACCACCGATCCGGTCATGGTTTGCCAGAAGATTTTATGCTCTGATTAATAAAATGTCCAAAACAGAGATTGTTGATGGTGCAAGAGATTACAGACTCATGACCAGACAGTTTGTGGATGCGATTCTTTCAATGGATGAGTATAATCGGTTTTCGAAAGGAATATTCAGCTGGGTCGGTTTTAAGACCAAATGGCTTGAATATGAGAATATTGAGCGTAAGAAAGGGGAGACCAAATGGTCTTTCTGGAAGCTGTTTCTGTATGCATTGGATGGGATTATCGCTTTCTCTACGGTTCCGCTGGCACTTGCTTCTATTATGGGCGTATTATTCTGCTTCCTTGCATTTGTTCTGATTATTTTTACCATTATCCGCAAAGCGGTATTTGGAGATCCGACATCGGGATGGCCATCACTGGTATGTATTATTTCGCTCATCAGCGGCGTGCAGCTGTTCTGTATGGGAATTATCGGGCAATATCTGTCCAAAACGTATCTGGAAGTGAAAAAAAGGCCGATTTATCTGGTAAAGGAAGAACTGTAACAGAACATGGATAATAGGGAAAATATGGTAAGTATTGTTGTGCCGGTGTATAATGCGGGAAACTATATCAGCGAAACGATTGCCATGGTGGAGAAGCAGACCTGGAAAAACTGGGAGCTGATTCTGGTGGATGATGCGTCTTCGGATGACAGCTGCGCGAGAATTAAGGAAGCAATCTATAAAATGGAGATTGATCCATCCAGAATTCATCTGGTCAGGCGGGAGCGTAATCAGGGGGCGGCAAGCGCAAGGAATGTCGGTGTAGATGTGGCAAGAGGCAGATATATTGCATTTTTGGATGCAGATGATGTCTGGATGCCGTATAAACTGGAGCGTGAACTGCAGTTCTGTGAAGAACACGCAGCAGCTTTTGTTTTTACAGCATATGAGTTTGGAGATGAAAATGCAGTATCGACAGGCAGGGTGGTTCGGGTTCCGCAGCAGCTGGATTACAGACATGCACTTTCCAGAACTGTAATATTTACTTCTACGGTTTTGTTTGATACAGAAAGAATCAGCAAAAAAATGATCCATATGCCGGATGTCCCAAGTGAGGATACTGCTACCTGGTGGACAATTCTGAAAACAGGAATAACAGCATATGGTTTGAATGAAGTGCTTACCATATACAGGCGCCCGGTGAAATCACTTTCTTCCAATAAGGCAGCAGCCGCCAGAAGAATATGGAATCTGTACCGGAACGTGGCAGAACTCGGAGTAATCGCATCAGCCTGCTATTTTGCCGGTTGGGCGATCAGAGCAACGCTTCGCAGAATATGACAAAGAGGTATGATATAAGAGTATGAAAAAGCTGGAATCTACCAAAAGAATAATTGTACTGTTGTTTGGACTCATTGAGCTGCTGCTTCAGACATCTGTCTATGCGTGGTTCTGGTACCATGTGTATTATCCGCTTCTGAGTCTGCCAAGGATCAGTACGGAAGGCTATGCACTGGGCAATGGACTCAAGCTCTATTTCAGAGGACATCTTCTTGTAATTGCAATTTATTTTGTGCTTCTTTTATTCTTTTCCAACACATACGGAGGCTTCAAAATTGGTTATCTGAAGCCAATGGATGTCTTCTTTTCTCAGATATTTTCACTTTTAATGGTAAATATCATTTCCTATTTTCAGTTATCTTTAATGCGCAACTGGCTGGTTCCGGGAAAACCTTTTCTGGTTATTTTACTGTTGGAACTGATTTTGTCTTTTATCTGGACCTATATCAGTAATGGCATATATAAAAAGCTTTTTCCGCCGAGGCAGATGCTTCTGGTAAGCGGAGAACATCCAATAGATGATATTTTAAAAAAGTTTTCATCCAGAAGTGACAGATATCACATCTGCAAATGTATCAATATCTCAGAAGGACTTGCTGCAATTGAGCAAGAGTGTCAGGGAAAATACGGTGGAGTCGTTCTATGGGATATCCCCACAACGGAACGCAATATGCTGCTGAAGTTCTGCTATTCCAGATCACTGCGGGTATATCTGATGCCCAAAATACCGGATGTTCTGGTAAAAGGAGCAGATCAGATGCATTTGTTTGATACGCCGATCATGCTGATCAGGGAATATTCCATTAAGATAGAGCAGCGCGCTGTAAAAAGACTGATCGATATTGTTTTTTCATTGTTGCTGATTATCATTACATCACCCATTATGTTAATTACGGCGATTATAATCAAAGCATATGATCATGGACCTGTTTTCTACAGACAGATCCGCTGCACACTTGATCAGAAAGAGTTTGAGATCATGAAGTTCAGGAGTATGCGCGTGGATGCCGAAAAGGATGGAGTAGCGCGCCTTGCGGCAAAAAACGATTCACGGATTACACCGATCGGAAAGTTTATCCGTTCCTGCAGGATAGATGAACTACCCCAATTATTCAATATTCTTGCAGGAGATATGTCCTTTATCGGACCACGGCCGGAACGACCGGAAATTATCCAGCAGTATATGAGCGATATGCCGGAGTTTGCGTACCGGATGAAGGTGAAGGCAGGACTTGCGGGATATGCGCAGGTATATGGCAAATATAATACGACACCATACGACAAACTGAAACTGGATCTGACCTATATTCAGAATTATTCGGTATGGCTTGATATCAAACTGATGCTTCTGACGCTGAAGATTCTGTTTACACCGGAAAGTACGGAAGGCGTGGAAGAAAATCAGATTACTGCAATGAAAGAGGAAAAGGATCAGGAAGAGCGCTGATGAGCAGAGAATATAACGGATATCGCAGTGAAATGCTGAATCTGAGAAGCTTTTATTTAAGGCTGATACATATCATATGGATCATACCGGCAGCAATGATCATAGGGGGACTGATTGCTACAGGAATATACTACCTTGCGACAGTTACCTTTGGCCCTTCACAGTCGTACAGCGCACAGTCCAAACTCTATTTGAGTTTTGCCTATGATGAATCGGGCAAAGTATATGATTATTACAACGCCTATACCTGGAATGATCTGATGTCTACGGATGACATACTGAATCAGACAATGCAGAATCTTGCTGCTGCAGGAATACCCGAGATATCGGATCAGGAGAATGGGAAGAGTGGAGATGGAAAGGGAATCAGCAGAGCAGAAGTAATTGCCAGCACAGATGCATCAATCCCTTCGGATGGAAGGCTGATGGTTCTGACGATAACCAATCATGATCCGCAAATAACAGATGCGATACTGAAAGCAACAGATGCTTCTCTGGTTACATTTGGCAGTACACATGACGAATTTGAAAGCATCGATGTCAGGAGCAGATCTGAGGCTGCACTGGTAACCTATACAGACAGAACTTTAGCGGCAGCTGTAACGGGAGCTGTACTTGCAGGTATTGTGACAGTTCTGGCTTTTCTTCTATTGGATGTTCTGGATGATGCGGTGTATGTACCGGAAGACTGTGAACGCAGATATCATATTCCGGTACTTGGTATGCTGCCGCAGGAAGGATGCACTTTACAGGAGCGCTTTCGCAATGAACTGATCGCGGGGTTTGACCACCTGATCCGTTCGCAGAGCAGTGTGGTTCTGATTGCTGCAAAAGACAGGACGGAAACGATTTTGGCAGAGAAGGCACTGGAAGGTATTCGCGGTACACTGAAAAATGATTTTGATTTTCAGAAAACGAATATCAGTGCAGGTGAAGTTCCGGGAACCAGTCTTGCAGGATATAGAAAGATACAACAGACAGACGGTGTGATTCTGATCCTTCAGGCAGGAGAAAGAAACGGTGCAATGACAGAGCATCTGATCGGTCAGTTGCATAAGCATGACTGTCCGATTCTGGGAATAGTACTGACCGGTGTACGACCCGGATTTATAAACAGATATTACAGAATCTGAAATAGAGTCACGAATGGGGCTAAAAATGGAATATCAGAAAAACGGCATTGAAATGCTGGTCTCAGCGGTTAATCAGAATACAGCGACACTAGCATCGGAAATGAATCTGGAAGCGGATGCGGTTATCATTAATCAATGTCAGGAAGACAGATATACGGAATATCTGTACCAGGATCATATGATCCGCTGCATATACAGCAGACAAAAAGGTGTCGGGCGCTCCAGAAATCTCGCACTTTTGTATGCAGAAGCACAGCTGCTGCTTTTTGCGGATGAAGATATCAGATATCTGGATGGTTATGCACAGGATATCAGGCAGGAATTTGATCAGCATCCGGAGGCTGATATGATACTGTTTAACGTCAGGCAGTCGGAAGGCAGAGAAACCTATCAAAATAATGATTTCAGACGGGTCAGGTGGTACAGTTGCGGTAGATATCCGGCATACAGTATCTGCGTAAGAAAAAGGAAACTGCAGGAAGCAGGGGTCATGTTCTCCCTTCTGTTTGGCGGCGGAGCGCAGTACAGCAATGGGGAGGACAGCCTTTTTTTGCTGGAATGCCTTCGGAAAAAAATAAGAATATACCGTTCTCCGATAGAAATCGGGCACGAGATAGTACGAAAATCGACATGGTTTGAGGGATATACGGACAAATTTTTTATTGACAGAGGAGTATTATATCACTTTCTGTATGGCAGATTTGCATCTCTCTTTGCACTTCGTTTTTTATATAAAAACAGAAAGTCAATGTGCATTAATAAATCTTTGCGCAGTTGCTATAAGCTTATGAAGAAAGGAATGCAAAGCGTCTGATATTATGTGGCTGTATGTGGGAATAACGTTGCTGGTGATCGGATTGTCCTTTCTGATCAGAGATTCACAGGCAGATAAATGTAAAACTGAGATATCATATCAATATGTATATACAGGCATCAGCAGGCAGAAAATGCTCAATGCAATCAGCATGGTAAGTATTTTTACTGTGCTTTTTGGCGTATCTGCATGCAGACTGAATGTCGGAAATGATTATGCCAAATATGTAGAGTTTATGCATCTGGTATATTCGCATGCATATGTGCCAACTGAAATAGGTTTTAATCTGTTGACAGATGCGATTTATCATTTGTGCGGTTTTGAAAATTATCTGCTGGTCTTTGCAGTCTTTGCATTTGCAACAGCAGCGGTATTTCTTGCAGCGATATGGCAGCAGAGCGTTTCCTTTATATGGAGTTTCTCCATGTTCATGCTGTTGGGATATTATTTCCAGTCAATCAGTACGGTACGATATTATTTTGCGCTTGCAATCGCATTATATTCGGTCAGATATGTAATAGAAAGAGACTGGCCCAGATTTGTTCTTCTGATTCTGATCGGATCAATGTTTCACAAATCTCTTCTGGTGGTGCTTCTGCTGTATATACTGGCAGGAATGAAGTGGAAAAAATGGATGGGGATTGCTGCCGGATGCCTCTGTATAACGTTTCTTTTTTTAAAAGACCAGTATCTTCAGCTTGTAATATGGCTATATCCATCCTACCAGAACACCGAATACCTAAGTGGTGGCACAAGTTATGTAAACATTGCAAGATGTCTGGCGGTAATCATTCTGTCACTTTTTTATTATCATGAGATCATTCAGGGAAACAGAAAAAATGAGTTTATGTTTCACTGCAATATTATGGCGCTTCTTTTATATGTTTTCTGTTCTTTTTTGCCCGTTATTTCACGGATCGGTTATTATCTGACCATAACGCAGATCCTGCTTGTTCCGGCGATTCTGATGAATGTCCCACAGGACAGGCAGCGCAAAATACTGAAAACATTGACGATAGTGGGTTGTGTGGGGTATTTTATCATGTATATGCATCATGCAGGCGATGACGGTGTGCGGATATTACCCTATCAGACATTCATGTTTCATGATATGCCGCCGATTCTCTCAGACAAAGGGTATTAAACAGAAAATGAAAGGTATGGAAATGAAGGTATTTTTCAATATTATTGTAGTATCATTTAATGCAGGAGATAAGCTGGCAGATACGCTAGACAGCATCTTGAACCAGACCTGTCAGGATCTGCGGATCATCATAAAAGATGGTGATTCTACAGATGGTTCAGTAGAAAAAATCAGTCAGAAATATGCAATCGGACAGGACGGAAAGACTTCCGACGGGCAGATTATACTGGTCAGAGGGAAAGATGGCGGAATCTATGATGCGATGAACATTGCTTCGGATACGCTCCAGGCTGTTGAAAATGGACAGGAGAAGGCGGATTGCCTTGACTATGTATATTTTCTGAACTGCGGTGATCGCCTGACAGATATGCATGTACTTGAAAAAGTAAGGCAGGGAATTCTGAATCATGCTGCACATACAGATAATCCGCTTCCGTCAATCTGCTATGGTGATATCAATGAGTGCAGGACCGGGCAGCGTGTGGCATCCAATCCCGTGATTAATGATTTTGCCTGCTATCGTAATATTCCCTGCCATCAGGCCTGTTTCTATGAAGTGTCCCTGATCCTGCAGGAAAAATTTGATACACAGTGGCAGGTGCGGGCAGATTATGAACATTTTTTGCGTTGTTATTACAGGGATAAAGCGCAGACCTTTTATTTGCCCATGATCATTGCAGATTATGAAGGGGGCGGATTTTCGGAGACAAAGCACAGCAGGGAAATGTCGGAAAGAGAGCGCCGCTGGATCATTGCACTTTATCTCAGTAACGGCAAAATCCTGAAATATGACATTTTCCGATTCCTGACACTTGCTTCGTTGCGAACCAAAATAGCAGAAAATCCGAAAACAGCCGGTATCTACAACTGGTTCAAAAAACTGATCTACAGCAGCAAGAGGAAATGATAAATGAGAGTGTTATGGCTATGTAATGTCATGCTCCCGGTATTTGCAAAGGCGCATGGGCTTCCCTATACAAATCGTGAAGGCTGGTTGTCCGGCTGCTATGAGCGAATGACAGAAGAATGGGAGCAGCATGCGGAGAATGGGGAAACATCCGGGAGAGATATCGTACTCGGAGTCTGTTTTCCGGCATCGCATTCTATGGGAGAATTCAGAGAAGAACAGGGAAAGGTACTGTTTTACGGATTCCAGGAAAATCTGGATACACCAGAAGTATATGATCCATATCTGGAGATAAGGTTTCAGAAAATTCTGACAGATTTCAGACCTGATATCGTACATATTTTCGGAACAGAATTTCCGCACACACTTGCAATGATCAAAGCATTTCATCATCCTGAAAAAACGCTTCTGGGAATACAGGGGTTATGCTGTACCATTGCTGAAAAATATATGGCGGATATTCCGGAAACGGTTCAAAATAAAGCTACACTCAGGGACAGACTCAGAAAAGATTCGCTGATAGAACAGCAGGATAAATATCGCAGACGTGCAGAAATGGAAAATGAGTCGATCAAAATGGTGGGGCATATTACAGGAAGAACGGATTTTGACAGACTTACCACAGAACAGATCAATCCGAATGCTGTTTACCACCACATGAATGAAACGATGCGAAGCTGTTTTTATTCTCAGGAACAATGGAAAAAAGAAAATTGCAAACCTTACAGCATTTTTATGGCACAGGGGGATTATCCGCTGAAAGGATTTCACTATATGCTCCAGGCGATGCCGAAATTGCTCTCCAGATACCCCACCGCGCATCTTTATGTGGCGGGGAACAGTATTATCGGAAAAGCAGATCGCAGGACCGTACAGGTAAGAGGAGACAGCAGTTCGCAGGAAAAGGGCAGCAGGTATCCTTTGTTTATCAGAATCAGTGCATACGGGAAGTATTTAAAATTTCTGATTGCACAAAATCATCTCAGAAGACATGTAACTGTTTTGGGAAAACTAAGTGCCGAACAGATGAAGGAACAGTATTTGAAATGTAGCGTCTTTGTCTGTCCTTCTGCGGTTGAGAATTCGCCCAATTCTGTTGGAGAAGCCATGCTTATGGGCGTTCCTGTTGTAGCGGCAAGGACAGGAGGAATCCCGAGTATGATTGCGGAAAACAGGGACGGGATATTATATGAACCCGGGAACGTCAGCGAACTTACAGATGCGGTCTTTCAGATATGGGATGAAGCCGTTATCTCCTGCGTATACGGAGAAAACGCCAGAAAGCATGCCTGCAAAACACATGATCCGAATCTGAATTATGCAAGACTGATTGAAATATATCGTGCACTTTGTGCTGCGAATGGGGTATAAGACTAAATGGTTATCACATTTGTATCAAACTATATCAATCATCATCAGATTCCTTTCTGCAGGGCGATGTCTGAAGAACTGGGAGCCCGGTTTCATTTTATTCAGACGCAGCCAATGACGCAGGAACGAATCAGAATGGGATGGTCAGTTGATGTCACAGAGATTCCCTATGTCAGTCTTTTATATGAAGACGAAGCATATTGCCGCAGTCTGATTGCGGAAAGCGATGTAGTGCTGCTTGGATGGAGCGGCAGACCTGATCTTGATAAACTGCGTTTGCAATCAGGCAAACCTACCATTCGGATCAGTGAGCGGATATACAGAGAAGGCCAGTGGAAAGCCATATCACCCAGGGGGCTTATCTCCAAATACCGGGAACATTACAGATACAGGAATGCCCAGGTATATCTTTTGTGTGCAGGTGCGTATGTTGCATCGGATTTTCACCTGCTACATTGCTATCCGGATAAAATGTTTCAATGGGGATATTTTCCGGCGACCAGGTATTATCGGAACAATGAACTGCGCGAACAGAAAGCCGGTTCCGGGACAGTTGATATTGCATGGGCAGGGAGAATGATTGCCTTAAAACACCCGGAATATGCGATCAGGTTGGCAGAAACACTCAAATCAGCGGGAATAGATTTCAGGTTGCATATGATCGGTGATGGCGCTATGATGAATTCGCTTCGGCAGATGGTGTGCAATCTGTCATTGACAGGTGAGGTGGAATTTTACGGATCCATGGAACCGGACAAAGTACGTCAGGTGATGGAACGGTCACATATTTTCCTTTTTACCAGCAATTATCTGGAAGGCTGGGGAGCTGTTGTAAATGAAGCAATGAATAGCGGGTGTGCTCTGGTGGCATCAATGGAGGCTGGTTCGGTGCCGTTTCTGATCAGAAACGGGATCAATGGTTTGACCTATTCCAATGGCAGTTATACCGAATTCGAGACACAGGTGCTATATCTTGTAAGGCATCCGCTTGAACGCAGCAGAATGGGGCAGAAGGCATATGAAACCATTACTGCATGCTGGAATGCAGAGCATGCTGCAAAAGAACTTTTAAGATTCTGTGAGGGGATCGTAAACGATAAGAAAGCAATTCCTGCAAAAGAAGGGCCTTTGTCCAGGGCAGATATTCTGGCCCCGCCCAAAATGGTGCGGACCATACAGGAAGACAATCACTTACAGTAGGAGATTATAATGGAAGAAAAAGATATGAGACTCATTGACAGGGTTCTGAGAATGAAGATAAAAATTTTTGGAATCGAAATGGAATGTATTGATATGATGTTTGGCATTATCATACTGACATTCGGACTGGTTGCACGTTTGTATCTGTTTGATGTGGTTTCGGGAGATTATGCGGATGCATTTGCGGACTGGATGCGCGAAATCAGGCAGGCACATGAAAACGGGCTGTTATATATCAGTATGATACCCAAACAGACAGATGCATGTACCTTTGATTACAATTGCCTTCCACAGTATCTTTTCTGTTTCCTTTCTCTTTTTCACGGAGTAATGAGCGATATGTATCTGGTCAAGACAGCTTCTGTTGTATTTGACTTTGTTTCTGCCATTACCATTTTCAGAATTGTATATGAAATTACCGGAAATGTACGTAAATCAATGCTGGGACTTGGTGTTGCACTTGCTGTTCCGACCGTGATTCTCAACAGTGCTGCATGGGCACAGAATGACAGTATTTATACTGCGTTTATTTTGCTTTCATTTCTGTCGGTTCTGAAAAAAAGAGATATCAGTACCTTCGTTTATGTAGGGCTGGCATTTTGCTTTAAACAGCAGACCGTTTTCTTTTTCCCGTTCCTGATCATCATGTGGCTGAAGAACAAGATTAAGATCCGATATATTCTGATTGTTCCCGCATTGTATATTCTGGCTATGGTTCCGGCTGCAATTGCAGGCAGACCATGGGATAACCTGCTTGGTATCTACAGCAATCAGGTTGCCATGTTTTCCAGACTGTCCATGAATTATCCCAGTATTTATACCATTATCACTTCGCAGATGACCAATGAATACCGTTCTTATCTGACCAGTGCAGGGATGATGATTACAGTGATGCTCATGGGATTTCTGGCGTATTATACCTATCAGAAAAAATTCAGAATTACACCGCAGTATATGCTGACACTGGTTGTATTTACGGGAGAACTGATTACGTTTTGCCTGCCGTGCATGCATGAAAGATACGGTTTTATTGCTGAGATATTTGCATTCATATATGGACTTTTCGGCTGGAAGAGGATGTGCATTGCAATCGGGTTTGAGGTATTGACACTCATTACCTATACCAGATACCTGTTCGGATCAACAATAGCCTATCTGTATCCGTTAACCGGTATTATGCTGGTTCTGATCCTGTTTGTGGGATATGATCTGTATCAGCAGATGCAAAAGGAGAAGGCATGAACGTGGAACAGCCACGAATCAGTGTGATCATTCCTGCATATAATACACAAACACTATTGGAGCGTTGCGTGCGTTCTGTATGTGCGCAGACATATCCGCAGAGTCAGATGGAGATCATCATTGTGGATGACGGTTCAACGGATGGAACCGGTATTCTGGGAGACCGGCTTGCTGTAGAATATGCAAATGTGATCTGTTATCATGAAGCAAACGCCGGGTCGAGTGCAGCAAGAAATCTGGGACTTTCTCATGCAATGGGTGAGTATGTCGGATTTGTAGACAGTGATGATTATGTGGATCCACATATGTATGAAGCGCTGGCAGAGGTTATACAGCGTAGAGATGTCAGGATGGCACAGGTTTGCAGGGATGAGATTGCAGAAGACGGAACAAAGCTACCGGATGTAGTGGCAGTACCGCAAGCGGAACTTGTGGTAACTGCACAGGCATTTCTGAAAAGTCTTCTGATGCATGAAGGGGACACTTCCTATTGTACAAAGCTTGTTGCAAGAGATCTTTTTGCAAACGGAATGCAGTTTCCCACCGGCATGCTGAATGAGGATTTTTATCTGCTGTTTCATATGCTTCCGGAGGCCGGACAGGTTGTGATTCTTCCGCAGCAGTATTATCATGTATTCTACCGAACCGGAAGCAATTCCAGGAAAAAGGCGCAGGATAAAGATTATTTTCCGCCTGTTTTTACCGATATTGTAAACAATGCGGATGCAGTGACGGATTTTGTGAAGGAAAAATATCCGCAGCTTTTGCCCGTTGCAAAAAGATTTGGGCTTGTGCAGCGGCTGGACTATCTGCTGCATATTCCGCTTAGTCTGATGCGAAAAGAGAATGCATTCTATATTTCCGTAGTCAGATACCTTCGTCACAATCTTGCAGAGATCATCACAAATCCTTATTTGAGCAGAAAAAACAAAATTTATCTGCTGCTGCTTGCTCCGGCGCCCAGACTGTTACGGACACTTCATGCCGGGATACGGAGAGTAGGCTGACAGGTCAGATCAGCGAGTTGAAATGATAGGGCAGGATGAAATATATCCATGACATTGTGAGCGTATATGAGAAAAAAGAAATATTCGGAATATGTTCAGCATATTCTGCAAAATAAAAAAACTTCATATTTTCTTATGACGATACTGATGCTGCTGCAGCTTATGATGTGTATTTATTTCGGAATGCAAAAGCAGGGGTTTCATCAGGATGAATATTATTCCTTTTTTTCCAGTAACAGGAGCCTGGGGTTATATGAACCCGATAGAGAATGGCAGACTGCCCGGACGATCCGGAATGAATTTGTGGTACTGCCGGGGGAAGGCTTCCACTATGGTCTTGTTGCGCAGGTACAGTCCTGGGACGTGCATCCACCGCTTTTTTATGATCTGCTGCATACGATGTGCTCGATCTTTACGGGAGAATTCAGCAAATGGCTCGGAATTGCCGTCAATATGATTGCATTTGTGTTGTGCTTCTGGATATTGCGGGCACTTCTGGCAAGACTTGGCGCGGGGCCGCCCATGCAACTGCTGATTTGCAGTATTTGGGGATTTCACCCCATGACAATTTCCTGCGTGATGTTCATTCGGATGTATATGTGGTTGACTGTGTTTGTATTTCTGTGTGCCCTTTTGCATGTCAGGATGCTGCAGGAAGCAAGACAGATGGAAAGGCCCGGGGGGATATCTTTTTATATTCGTTTTCTGATTCCAATCATGATATGCAGTTATTTGGGATTTTTGACACAATATTATTACATGATTTTCTTTTTCTTTATTGGCGTGTTCTATACCTGCTGGACATTGGCGACGGAAGGACTGCGAGAACAGCGGATGCGTTCAGCATTTCTGCATGCAGGTATTTATGTGGGGGCATGCGCAGCCAGTCTTTTACTTGCAGTAGTGAGCTATCCGGCAAGTGTCTCTCATATATTCAGAGGATACCGGGGAAAAGAAGCAGCGGCTGAGTTTGTTTCTGCCGCAAATATAGGACAGCGCATTGGATTTTTTCTGGGATTATTAAATCAGGACGTGTTTGAAGGCTGCTTTTATCTTCTGCTTTTTTTTCTGCTGACTGGTTTTGTATTATATCGGATTTCCATCAGAACAGAGCTGAAAATGCTATTGTTTGCAGTAACGGGATACTTTCTGATTGTGACAAAGACTGCGCTTTTATTGGGGAATACTTCTAACCGTTATCAGATGCCTGTGTATGGACTGATCCTGCTGATTTTGATTCTGGCGGCAAAAGAAGTGGTTTTACATGGGAGAAAGTATAAGAAAGAGGCAGCTTTTTTACTTATTTTGGCGGCATTTATACTGGAAGCAAAGGGTCTTTTTGTGAATCGTAATGTATTATTCCTGTATCCGGAGGATGCGCAGCGCATCGCATATGCCAAAGAAAACAGTGACATACCTGTCATAATTATGTACCATGACCAGACACCGGATAATGTATGGCGATTAACGGATGAACTTTTGGAATATCCGCAGATGTATTTTATGAGTGAAGCAAACAAAGCACCTGTGACAGACAAGGCAATTGTATCTGCCGGAAAACTTCTTGTCTATGCGGCGGATTATGATACGCAGGATGAAAGTCTGCAGGGGATTCTGGAGAGTAATCCCAATCTGACCGGATATGATGTGGTATCCAAAAAAGATATGTGGACGCTTTATGAATTCCACTGATCCGGGCACCCCAGCCGCTGCCCGGGCATACTCGTGACATTATGGAGATATTATTATATAATAGCAGATGCGGGTGGAGCGGCACCCGCATCTGCGCGAGGATTGCTGCGCAACCTCGGAAAAGAAAGCGTGCAGAGCGTCACCCGCATCTGCGCGAGGATTGCTGTGCAACCTCGGAAAAACGTGCGCGCGCATCATTAACAGTATCTGCACGAGGATTGTGTTTCTATTACAAAGCGAAAAATATTGTTTATTATGATAAATAGTAAAAGGAAATGAGGATAGATATGGAAAATCATATGCTGGATAATAAAATTTTACTCGTAACAGGCGGAACAGGATCTTTCGGACATTGTTTCACAAAATATGTTCTGGAACATTACAATCCAAAGAAAATCATTATTTATTCAAGAGATGAGTATAAGCAGTTTGTAATGTCTAATGAAGCAGTTTATAAGGAACATGCATCGCAGATGCGTTTTTTTATAGGAGATGTACGCGATGCTGCAAGACTGGAACGTGCCATGGAAGGTGTCGATTATGTGATTCATGCAGCGGCGCTCAAACAGGTTCCTGCCTGTGAGTATAATCCGGCAGAAGCAATCAAGACAAATGTAACGGGCGCAGAAAATGTTATTAACGCAGCACTTAACTGTGGCGTTAAGAGAGTGGTAGCCCTTTCAACAGATAAGGCGGTAAATCCCGTTAATTTGTACGGTGCAACCAAGATGGTATCTGACAAACTGTTTATTGCGGCAAATGCCTATTCCGGTTCAAAGGACATTAACTTCTCAATCGTACGATATGGCAACGTAGCAGGCAGCCGTGGTTCCATCATCCCGTTTTTCAGGAAACTGATCGATCAGGGAGAAAAAGAACTCCCGGTAACCGATTATCGCATGACGCGTTTCTGGATTTCTCTCCCGGAAGGCGTAGAACTGGTTTTGAAAGCACTGATGGAAGCAAAAGGCGGCGAAACCTTTATCAGTAAGATTCCGTCTTTCCATGTAAAAGATCTGGCAGAGGCAATGTGTCCTGGTATCGCGACCAGGGAAGTCGGCATCAGACCGGGTGAAAAGCTGGATGAAATTATGGTTACAGTAGAAGATTCACCATTTACTTACGAGTATGACAAACATTTTATCGTATATCCGCAGGTAGTTTACAATGATAATCAGGTACCGGATCTGTCAGGTAAAAAAGTACCGGACGGATTTTCCTACAGTTCTGGTAACAACACCCAGTGGATGAGCGTGGAAGAGATTCGGCATCGCCTTACAGAAGCGGCAGAGGATTGACATAAAAGTGAGCAGTTCTGCTGACCGTTCATAAAAGTATGAAAAGCCTGGCCATATAATGGAACCGGGCTTTTTGTGAAGATAATGATCTCTGTAAATCGGGAAGGACACAAACATGAAAACAATTGCAGTTATTACAGCACGCGGCGGAAGCAAACGTATTCCGCGCAAGAATATAAAAGACTTCTGTGGTAAGCCGATCATAAATTATTCCATTGAGGCGGCACTTGAGAGTGGGATCTTTGATGAGGTAATGGTATCAACGGATGATGAAGAGATTGCTCAGGTTGCACGTATGGCCGGAGCAAAAGTGCCTTTTATGCGTTCAGAGGCCACATCGACTGATACGGCCAACACAGCGGACGTATTGCTGGAAGTTTTCGATGCGTATGAGAAAAGCGGACAACATTTTGATTATGGCTGCTGCATTTATCCGACGGCGCCCTTTGTAACACCTGACAAACTGCAGGATGCAATGCGGCTTCTGCAGGACAGCGGTGCACAGTCGATCATTCCGATGACGGAATTCTCCTATCCGCCGCAGCGTGGACTTTTTATCAATGAGACAGGAGAAGTCGAGATGCTGCATCCGGAATATGCGGCAACACGCAGCCAGGATTTGCAGAAACAGTATCATGAATGCGGACAGTTCTATATTTTCAGAATTGATGCGTTCAAAAAACAGAAAGATACGACCATGGAGCATTCCATTCCGTATATTATTGATCCGGTCGAAGAACAGGATATTGATAATGAAAGCGACTGGATGCTGGCAGAAATAAAATACCGGTTTCTCAAAGAGCAGGGAAGACTGTGAAAGAGAGGACTTTATGAAATTAGCAGAATGTCTGAAGAATCACCGCGCTTATATGATAGCCGAAATGTCAGCGAATCATGCCGGAAAACTGGAGAATGCGCTGAAAATTGTGGAAGCAGCGGCGAAGTCCGGTGCGGACTGCGTTAAAACACAAACTTATACGGCAGATACCATTACCATTGATTCGGATGCGGAAGCCTTCCGGATTCACGGCGGACTGTGGGATGGTTATATCCTGCATGATCTGTACAGGGAAGCTTATACACCATGGGAATGGATGGAACCGATTAAAAAAAAGTGTGAAGAATGTGGTGTGGATTTTCTTTCCACTCCTTTTGATACAACATCTGTGGATTACCTCGAGAAGGTTGGTGTGGATTTCTATAAAATAGCATCCATGGAGCTGGTGGATATTCCACTGATCAAATATGTTGCACGTACAGGCAAACCGATTATCATGTCTGTCGGAATGGGTAACGAAGAAGAGATTCGGGAAGCAATTGATGCTGCAAAAAGTGTCGGAAACGAGAAACTGATTTTATTAAAATGCTGTACAGTTTACCCCTCTGTTTCAAGCGATCTGAATCTTCGTACGATTACGGATATGCGCGAACGCTTTGACCTGCCGGTAGGACTGTCGGATCATTCGCTCGGATCAACGGCAGCCATTACTGCGGCGGCGCTTGGTGCGGTAGTAATTGAGAAACATTTCTGTCTGGATCGTAAGATCAAGAATGCAGACAGTGATTTTTCCATGGAACCGGCAGAGTATCAGGAGATGGTGCAGGGGGTACACGATGCAGAACTGGCACTTGGAACTGTTTCCTATGGACCGATACCGGATGAGGCAGAGGAATTTAAGAATCGCAGATCATTGTTTGTGGTTAAAGATATCAAAGCGGGGGAGCGCTTTACAGCGGAAAATGTGCGCAGTATTCGTCCGTATGATGGATTGAAACCCAAATATTATGAAGAAATTCTCGGGAAAACGGCTGTCTGTGATATCAGGCCGGGAACGCCGCTTGCATGGGAACTGATCAACAGATAATGGCGTTTTTCCCATTCAGGGGAGGTCATGTAATTGGAAACAATCGGAATCAGAGTAGATGTGAATGAAATGGTTGCAACAGGGCATTTCATGCGCTGCGCGACAATCAATGAGCAGCTGCAGCGAATGGGATACGCTGCAGTTTTTATTTCTGCGGAAACACAGATCATACCGTTTGTGAAGGAACGCGGACTGGAATATCATATTTTACATACGGACTGGAGACATCTGGACAAAGAAACGCAGCAACTGGTTTCTTATCTGAAAGGTGCCGGAATCAGCAGGCTGCTGGTGGATACATACATGGTAACAGAGGCATATTTGCAGATGCTTGCAGATGCCGGAATTAATGTAATGTATATAGACGATTTAAATGCGATGCATTATCCGGTAAAGGTACTTGTAAATTATAGTCCGGGTTGCCGGGAAGATGAATATGAGGAAGAATATCACAATACAGGGATGAAACTTATGCTTGGCGCAGATTATGTACCGCTTCGCGCACAGTTCAGAGAACACACAAAAGATTATATGGGAAGAAATGCAGTGCGCAGGATTTTTCTGACTACCGGAGGTTCAGATCCGATGGGAATTGCAGATCTGCTGATCCGAAATATTCTGGCAGAACCTTTCTTTGCGGATGTTACGATTCATATTCTTGCAGGACGTTTTTTTCATGCATCGGAAGAGCTTTTTGGCGAGCATGCATTATTTGGGAAACGGGTGATTTTGCATCAGAATGTGTCAAATGTGGCGGAGATCATGGCATCTTGTGATATGGGCATAACACCGGCAGGAACGACACTTTATGAACTCAGTGCCTGTGGGGTGCCGTCTGTCAGTTTTGTTTTTGCAGATAATCAGGAGTCTGATGCTTTATTTTTCGATCAGGAGAAACTGATCCCATATGCAGGCGATTTCAGGGACAGCATGGATGTCTGTTGCCTGCGTATTATCACAGAACTGAAAAAAATTGCGTCCTTATCCGTAAGTGATTATAAAGCACTTTGTGCAAAACTGTGCGGAACGGTAGATGCAAAAGGCGCAGAGCGGATTGCGCAGGCATTGACAGACCTGTAAAAAACGATAAAAATTCGATCAGCAACAGTCCACTGCACAAAGTACAGAACGGTGAAGAAGCATGAGGATTCCTATGAAAAAGATATTTATACTGGGCGCCAGTATGTTACAGGTACCGGCAATTCAAAAGGCAAAAGAAAAAGGACTATATGTCTATGCATTGGATTATGATCCGAAGGCAATCGGGATAGAATATGCGGATGAATTTCTGTGTATCAGCACAATAGATAAGGAAAAGGTTCTGCAGGCGGCACTTACATATCAGCCGGATTATATTATCACATCAACAAGTGACATGCCTGTCAGAACAGTTGCATGGGTAAATGAACAGCTTGGGCGAAAAAATGATATTGCACCTGCAGATGCAGTCTGTGCGACAGATAAGGCCGCGATGCGCCGGAGAATGAAAGAATCCGGAGTCCCGATTCCCGCATTTCATGTGATCCGTTCAACGCAGGAGCTGAAAAAAGTTGCAGATACAATGGGAGAACGTTTTATTATCAAACCGGCGGATAATGCTGCAAGCAGAGGTGTTTATCTGATTGATAAAAAGGATCAGCCGGATTATGAGAAAATTTTCGACTTTACCCGTCAGTATTCCAGAAGCGGTAAAGTTCTGGTTGAGGAATTTATGATCGGACCGGAAGTCAGCGTAGAATCTTTTACGGTAGAGGACGAGACACATATCCTTACAATTACGGATAAAAAAGTAACGGAAATTCCCTTTTTTGTTGAAACCGGGCATACAGAACCGAGCAGACTCTCTGCAGAAATGCAGGAGGATATCAAAAAAGTTGCGATGGGTGCGATTCAGGCATTACATTTGCATAACGGACCGACGCATACGGAGATTAAGGTGACACCGGATGGAGCCAGACTGGTAGAAATTGCGGCGAGACTGGGTGGTGATTTTATTACATCGAGGCTGGTACCGCTTTCCACAGGAATAGATATGATCGACTGCTGCATCAGTCAGACAATCGGGGAACCTGTGCACTGGCAGCGTACGCAGAACTGCGGATCCGCAATTCGATTCATACAGGCAGGTGCGGGCAGAATTACGGATATAAGCGGAACAGAAGAAGCCGGCAATATGCCGGGGGTAACGGAGGTCTGTCTGTATAAAAAGGCAGGAGATATGGCAGCCCCGCTTGAATCAAGCGGAGATCGTCTCGGGCATGTGATCGCCACAGGGGCAGATGCCGATGAGGCAGAAAAAAACTGTGAGGCGGCACTGGCCAGGATCAGAATTCAGACGATTTGAAATCCGGATCGGATCAATTGGGTATCAAAACGAAAAAAGGAGTGTGTGGATATATGTATGAGATCGGAAGTGAATTTCATTATGAAGAACCTGCACAGGAGGAAAATCTGCTGCAGCTTTTTGATTCGTTTCATGATGTCAGATTCATGCGCTGCGGACGTGATGCGATTGGACTGATCGCGGATGATATTCTGAAGCATGAAAGCAGATTAAAACCGGAGGACTGCACTGCCTTTTTGCCGGCGCTTTCCTGTGATTCCATGTATCTGCCATTTACAGTAAGAGGATTTCAGGTGATGTTTTATGCTTTGCAGGAAAATCTTCTGATTGATATGGACAGCCTGGAGAAGCAGATGCGGGGGGTAAAGCATCCTGTTATACTGACGATGAATCTGTATGGCTGTGCAGATCAGAGGAAAGCAAATGCCATATTGAGAAAAAAATATCCAAATGCCATATTGATTGAAGATGTAACACATATTCTGCTTGACCCTGTCTTGTATGATACTGACACAATGGATTATTGCATCGGCAGTATCAGAAAATGGATGGGAGTCCCGGATGGAGCTGTTGTAATCAGCAATAACGGAAGTATACAGGCACATGCAGACAAAGCGGAAACCGATTTTACACGCTTTCGGGAACAGGCTCTTCGTCTGAAGACCGATTATCTTGACATGGGCGATCCGGAGCTGAAAAACAGGTTTCGCGGTATGTTGGCAGAAGCAGAAGATTCACTGGAAGATGGACGATATCCGCATGAAATGACAATATCCAGCCAGGAAAGATTGTTCCATACAGATCTGATCAGGATGCGGCATCGCAGGACGGTCAATTATCATATGCTGTATACTTTGTTGCAGAATATGCAGGAATGTGGAGATTATTTCAGACTGTTACCGGAAGTTCCGGAAGAAGTTACACCTTTTACACTTCCCATTGTGCTCAATCCGGATAAGCTGCGCGCAGATGAGGCTGTTACAGCGCGGGAACCCGGCGCATTAAGAGATGTATTTGAAAAACATCTTGCCGGATATGGAATTTATGCACCCGTTTTATGGCCGATTGCAGGCGAGGCACGAAAAATATGTACGGTATCCGAAAATATTGCGGACAATATGATTGCGTTCTGGATTGATCAGCGCTACAGCCGTTTTGATATGGAACATGCGGCAGAAATATTCAGAAAAACGCTGCTGGAATGAGGATTTTTGTAAAGTGATAAAGGTAAGGGGGATGAGATGCGGCTGAGTGTGATTGTACCGGTTTATAATATGGCAGAGGGAGGAAAACTGCAGTTTTGTCTGGAGTCGTTGGTACATCAGACACTTCCGGAGGGAAGCTATGAAATTATAGCAGTAGATGACTGCTCAACGGATAATTCCATGGAAATACTCCGGGAATATGCAAAGCAGTACCCGGACAGATTCAAAGCGGTACATTCTCCTGTTAACCACCATCAGGGAGGAGCCAAGAATATCGGACTTTCCATGGCAAAGGGAGACTGGATCGGGTTTATTGATGCAGATGACTGGGTCACACCGGACTATTATGAGAGGCTTCTGAACCGGGCGGTGGAAACCGGGGCTGACATGGTTGGCTGTGACTATAGTCTGACAGATGAGCACAGTATGAAAATCGGTAAAATTGTCAGCAATAATACGCAGGAACAGGTTGGAGTAATGAACGCGGAGAAATACCGAAAACTGCTGCTGGATACCGGAAGTCTTGTTGTTAAGATCTATAAGCGTTATATTATTTTTGGGGAACAGGATAACGGAGCATTCCGGAAGATTTTTCCGGAAGACATGTTTTATGAAGATAATGCGATCAGCAATACATGGATGCTCCGGGTAAAACATTTTGAATATATTGCGGAGCCGTTGTACTATTATTATCAGCATGCAGAGTCAACGGTACATACCATTTCCGAAAAAAATCTGCAGGACCGTATCACGGCGGGCAGAATGATTTTGGAACAGGCACGTACGCATGGATATCTGGAAATGTATCATCCGGAAATTGAGTTTATGTATATCGTTCTGTTTTATATAAACACTCTTTTTTCTGCGATGCCCAAAGCTTCACATATCCGAAAATGCTATAAATTCTGCAGGGATCTTGGTAAAGAAATGAAGGAAACGTTTCCGGCATTTCAGGACAATCCCTATTATCAGCAGCGGATTCATCCGGAAGAAAAAAAACTGATTGCCATGCAAATGAAGTCGCATCTGAAGTTTTACTGTTACTATAGATTGCTCTGGTTTTACCGGGGTTTGAGAAAGAAATAGAAATATATGCATGAAAGAATTTATGTATGCCACACCTTTTATCATGTGTATGTGGCATGCCTTAAGGAATTTCACAGGATACACCAGGAAGAACGTGCGGATAAAAACAAGACAGGCAGCAGTGGCGGAGCAGGTCAGGCAACACTTGTTCTTTCGGCAATGTCGAATCATTTTGATACAATGATCCAGAGAGCACGGAACTGTGGAATTTTTGAGGAAGTAATCGAATTTGATGAAAAGGAAGATACTTTTTTCCCGGAACTGAAGCCACTGCGTACCAATACCGGCAATCTGGTGCACAATATGTTCAACCGAATCCGCTTCTGCAGAAAATTTGCGCAGCTGCAGGAGCAGTATATTCCGGTGAATTTCCGTTTATATCGCGATATTTATGTATTCTGTGATTCTGACCCGATCGGATACTATCTGAATTACAGGAAGATACCCTATCATGCGGTGGAAGACGGGCTCAATTGTATCAAATATGGAGACACAGCCAGATTTGATAATAACGGGCATTTTGCCTTTAAAGCATGGCTGGCCTCTACCGGTCTGATTTTTATACAGAACGGATACGGTAAATACTGTATTGATATGGAAGTCAATGATATTGCACTTTTGGATTATCCGTGTGCCAAATATATTGAGCAGCCCAGAGAAGAACTGGTCAGAGAACTGACACAGGCTGATAAGAATCTGATGTTGCAGCTTTTTATCTCAAATCTGGATGCATTGCAGCGTAAGCTTCAGGAGGGAAAAAACAGAGCAAGGGTACTGATCCTCTCAGAGCCTCTTTGTGACCTCAAAACTCGTGAACAGATTTTTCATGATCTGGTAGAGATATATGGAATAGTAAATGGGCAGCCGGCTGTTGTGATGATCAAGCAGCATCCGAGAGATTATCTGGATTATAGAAAACTTTTCCCGGACGTGATCCTTTTGGATGGTACTTTTCCGATGGAAATGCTGAATTTCATACCGGATCTGAGATTTTCCAGACTGGTGTCGGTGTATACAGTGGTGGATTCCATTCATTTTGTGGATGAAAAGATCTTTCTGGGAGATGATTTCATGGATCGGTATGAGGCACCAGAGATCCATAGGATCAATGAACAGATCAAAGCATAAAAAAGAAAACAGAAAAAACGGATAAGGTGGTCTATGCGTAAAATTTATAAAAAAATGATGGTACTTCTGGATCGGGAACAGAAGGGGCAGATGATAGGAATTGTATTTATGATGCTGATCGGAGGAATTCTGGAATCACTTGGTATTTCTTTGATTGTGCCGGTTATGACAGTTGTCATTGATCCTGGCGCAGTACAGAGCAGCAAATATCTGAGCGTGATCTATAACGGACTGCATCTGACCAGTACGACAGAGTTTGCAGCGCTGATCATGGTGGTATTGATTATGGTTTTTGTGGTCAAGAATATTTTTCTGTATTTTATGAATGTAATGCAGCTGAAATTTGTTTATACCAATCAGTTTGCAACTTCTCAGCGTATGATGATCAATTTCATGAAAAGACCTTATGAATACTATCTGAATGCGGATACTTCCATTATTCAGCGCAATATTACTTCAGATGTCAATAATATGTACGGACTGATTCTGAGCTGTTTGCAGCTCATCAGTGAAATGATCGTATTTGTATGTCTGGTTGGAATTCTGCTGATTCAGGATGTGAAGATGACAACCTTTATCGCAGTTCTTCTTGTTTCGGTGCTTCTGATCATCAAATATATTATCAAACCGGTTATGATCAAGGCGGGACAGGATAATCAGGATTTTTACAGCGGATTATATAAATGGATCGATGAATCCGTGACGGGTATCAAAGAAATTAAAATATCAGCAAAAGAGAATTACTTCATAAACGGCTACGGACAATGTGGTGCCGGTTATGTTAATGCGGTACAGAAATATAATCTGTATAATTCGACCCCGCGTCTTCTGATTGAAACCGTCAGTATTGCAGGCATGGTGGGGTATATGCTTTTTGTGATGCTCAACGGAACCGACATGACACATATGCTGCCACAGATAACTGTTCTTGCAGCAGCAGCAGCGAGACTTCTGCCAAGTGCAAACCGCATTAATAATTATCTGACATCCATTGCATATTTTGAACCTTTTTTCCTGAACGTCAGTGACAATCTGCAGACGGAGATCCATGATGACCAGGTCAGTTATGATCCGAGCGCGTATCAGGTAAGTCCGGAAGTAGAAAAGCTTCCTGTTACAAAAGAGATTGTACTGAAAAATATTACCTATAAATATCCCAATTCACAGACATATGTGCTGGATCATGCAAATATGCTTATTCCGGTAGGCAAATCGGTTGGAATCGTCGGCACCTCAGGTGCAGGAAAAACAACAATCGTGGATGTCATGCTGGGACTTTTGAAAGCAGAAAAAGGGGAGATCCTTGCAGACGGGGTTGAAGTGCGTGACCATTATCAGTCCTGGCTGAAAAACATCGGATATATACCGCAGACAATTTTTATGGTTGATTCTACGATTCGTAAGAATGTTGCCTTTGGGTATCCGGATGAGCAAATTGATGATGACAAAGTATGGCAGGCACTCAAAGAAGCGCAGCTGGATGAATATGTCAGAGGACTTCCGGAAGGACTGGATACCAAAATCGGAGAAAGAGGAATCCGTTTATCCGGCGGACAACGCCAGCGGATCGGTATTGCAAGAGCTTTGTTTGAAGACCCGGAAGTATTGGTTCTGGATGAAGCAACTTCGGCGCTTGATAACGAAACGGAGGCGGCGATCATGGGTTCCATTAATCGTCTGCATGGACGCAAAACCCTGATCATTATCGCACATCGTCTGCAGACGATTGAAAAATGCGACATTGTATACCGCGTCCGTGGCGGCCAGGTAGTAACCGACCGCGCATTGAAGTGAGGTTTTGGAAAAGTGTCCGGGGCAGCGGGTGGAAATCCACACCGTCGCCGCGCTTTCGCTCTGTCGTACGTCACAGCGGTACATAACGCTGCAAAGTACGCAGCGTAAGTACCGGTGCGTACGAAAGGGCTCCTTGTGTGGATTTCCACCCGCTGCCCCTCCGGCTTTTGCCAAAAGTGGGGACGCAGGCGCCTTCGGCTGTGCTGGGTGATGGAAAACTGTCATTCAGGAGAAAAGAGTGTGAAAAATTCACCAATATTGGCTGTGCAGTAGATGCTTAAATTTGTAAAAAGGTGTAATGTAAAAAGAACAATGTGGATAAGTGCATGCTAAATAACGCAGCATGTGGATAATAAATACATATGATCGGTTTATGAACGTGTAAGGTTTTCCAGATGACCATATTTGTAGTGTGTGAGCGTGGTTCATTATGTATATAGGGGGTTCGGGGGGTGACTTATGCGAGTGAAGGCCTTGTGAGCGCGCCGGTACTTGCATCGCGTTCTGTGCGATGCTATGTACCGCTGCGACGTGAGGTAGAGCGCAAGCGTGCCGACACCACATAAGGCAACCCCCGAACCCTACAAAGACTTTTTTTTCACACATGCATATGTTTATTGAAATGATCAAGGAGGAGAAATGCAGACAAAAAGACAGGCTAATTTTGAAATTCTAAGGGTACTGGCCATGATCATGGTGGTTGTACTGCATTACCTTTCACATTCGGATTCACTTCTGGCACTCGGCGTTCCGGCAACTTCGGTCAGAATAACGGGTTCACTGATTGAATCATTCTGTATTGTGGCGGTGAATGTATGGGTACTGATCAGCGGTTATTTTCTGTCACAGTCGGGATTCAAATTAAAGCGGATTCTACAGATCATCTGTGAGATCTTTTTTTATACAGCTGCAATATCACTTGTTATGCAAAGCGTGAATGTTTACCAGGTCAAATCTGATGATACGATTTTTAAAAGTGTACAATATTTTTTTCCCATTGCATCAGAGCATTACTGGTTTGCGACTTCCTACGTCATGATGTATCTGCTTTCTCCTGTTATGAATAAGGGAATTCAGTATTTAAGCAGAAGGCAGCTTAAAGCTACGATTCTGGGGTTATTGTTCTGGTTTTGTCTGATCAAGAGTTTTGTTCCGGTCAATTTTCCGACAGATGATTTTGGGTATGGACTCAAGTGGTTCATGTGTCTGTATCTGATTGCTGCATATATCAGAAAATATGATGTGCGTATCGTATCGGGCGCTTTACGCAGTGCGCTCTTGTATGTGATTTCCTGTGGACTGATTTTTGTGATGACACTTGTGCTATACCTGGTCAATGCGCGTTCAGGCAGATTTGATTATTATTTCAGCGTAATGTCACATTACAATTTTGTACTGTGCCTGACCGGTGCACTTGGCATATTCTCGCTATTCCGCTATATGACAATTCGGGAAGGGATGCTTGCCAATCTTGCGCGGGTGGTAGCGCCGTTGACATTTGGCGTGTATTTGTTCCATGAACATCTGGAGATACGTACCAGATGGTTATTCTGGATGGAAAGCCTGTTCGGACCGGTTCCGACCACCAATCCGGGGATATTCCTGGTACACCTGCTGCTGAGTGTTGCTGTTATTTTCCTGGCGGGCATCTTTATTGACTGGATCAGATCCATGGTTTTCGAGTTTATTGCCAGACTGCTTCGCGGAAGCCGTCTGATGCGCTGGCTGAACAGACTGGACAGAGAACTGCGTTTGCAGGAAGACTGAACAGGGGTGAATATGAATAGCAATCGATTGATAACCGGATGTAAAAAATATCAAAAACCGTTTGAAAAATATCTTTTTCCATTGATTCTGTTCCTGTATCCGTTTATCGGAGTCAGACAGGGGGTTGATGTAACCGATACGACATATAGCCTTGGCAATTATCAGTTTCAGAACAGTCTTGACAAAGTATGGATGCTGGCAACCTATCTGCCGAATCTGCTGGGACATGGATTGACACTTCTGCCGGGCGGAGATTCCATGCTTGGAATGAATGTTTATACTACATTTCTGATCTGTATCATGGCGCTTGGCGTATATTATCTGCTTCAGAGATGGATGCCCGGATGGATGCTTTTTGCAGGAGAAATGATTGCGATCAGTCTCTGCTGGTGCCCGAGAGTGATTCTTTATAACTATATGACCTATCTGTTTCTGACATTTGGCACGATCATGCTGCTGTATGCATTGACGGCACAGAAGCGAAATGTACTTTATTTTGTACTCGCAGGACTTTTTCTGGGATTAAATGTCATGGTACGCTTTCCAAATGTTGTGGAAGCGGGACTGATTCTTGCGGTATGGTTCTACGGTGGACTGGAAAAGAAAAAGATCCGCCAGATTATAAAAGAGACCTTTTTATGTATGCTTGGATATTTTACCGGTATTCTGATACCAATGATTTCGATTGTCCTGATATATGGATTCAATGCTTATTTTGATATGATCAGTGGACTTTTCGGAATGACATCAGGCGCTTCCGATTATACGCCCGGAGGGATGATCAGCTCGATTCTGGGAGCATATGGACATACGCTTTCGATCATGCTGCTGATGGTTCTCTGTGTGTTTGCAGGGATACTGATGTTTGTACTTCGGCGGGGCAGCTGCCTCAGGATCAAAAAAATTCTTTATATAGCAGGACTTCTGCTCTTATTCCGGTTTTTCTTTTCAAAAGGAATTATTACAACGAACTATTTCTATTATGATTCCATGTTTCAGATGGCCATGATGTTCCTGATTCTGGGCATAATACTCAGCGTGGTTTGCAGCATTGGCTGGCTGAGTGACAACAGACAGGAGAGGCTGCTGGCTTTTGCATCATTGCTGCTGATATTGATTACGCCGATAGGAAGTAACAATTATACATTTCCGCTTGTGAATAATTTATTTGTGATTGCTCCTGTTATATTATGGCTGTGCAGAAGATTAGTACAGAAAGCCGGTGGGGCACAATATCATTTCCCATGGAAAATGATGATTGCTGCTGTTATTCTGGTATTGATGGTACAGGGAACACTCTTTCATTTCAGTTACTCGTTTGTGGATGGTGCAGATGGACAGACAAGAGATACGCCTGTTACAGAAATTCCCCGTGCAAAGGGAATGGTAACGACCAGGGACAATGCAGAAGCTCTTTTACAACTGTACAGTTTTATACACAAAAGCGGACTGCAGGATGAGTCTGTGATCCAGTTTGGAAAGGCCCCGGGAATATGCTATCTGCTGAACCTGCAGCCTGCCATTTTTTCATTATGGCCGGATCTGGACAGTAATACAGTGGAGCGTTTTGATCAGGCGATGATGAGTCTGGATCCGGATACAAATCCGTTGATTATTGTGCATCCGGATTTTACCGGAGAAGTGCTCGCAGGGCAGAAATATGATATTTTATTGGACTATATGGCCAATTACGACTATAATAAGGTCTTCGAGAATGATGATTATATTGTATATCAGGTATCGGAGAATTAAAATTTCTGAATGGAGATTCACAAATGAAAAATTTACTGGCACAGATTGCAAAGTTTGGAGTAGTGGGAGTTCTTTGTTTTTTTATTGATTTTGGTCTGTATACGATTTCAAATGTTATTTTCAGAGCAACCGGTTTTGCTGCAGCCTTTACATATTATTATCTGATTGCCGGACTGATCGGTTTCTCTGTTTCGATGATTGTCAACTATCTGCTCAGTATGAAATACGTATTTGAAAGAAGAGATAATCTCAGCAGGCACAGAGAATTTGTTATTTTTTTCGTTCTGAGTCTGATTGGTATGGGAATTAACGAAATTGTACTGTATGTCGGAATAGATATGATCTATCAGCATTGGAGCTGGATGAGAAGCTGGATGAACAGTGGTTTTGCCGAAACTTTTTTCAAACTTGCAGCAACGGGAATTGTTATGGTTTATAATTTTATTTCCAGAAAAATTTTCCTGGAAAAAAAGCCGGAAGTTCAGGCATAAGGAAAACAGCAGAATGCGGCATATGGAATGCAACTATTATGAAAACAGACGAAGAGCCGTAAAGGAGGCAATATATGAAGATTAATTTTAATGTCCCACCTTTTACCGGAAAAGAAATGGATTATATCAGAGTATGTGTGGAAAACCAGAAGATCTGTGGAGATGGAGAATTTACAGCAAAGGATAATGCCTGGATCGAACAGAAAACAGGTGTCAGCAAATGTCTTATGACAACCTCCTGTACCCATGCCACAGAACTGGCGGCACTGCTTGCAGACATAAAGGAAGGGGATGAGGTTATTATGCCCTCATTTACCTTTGTATCAACGGCAAATGCGTTTGTTCTGCGGGGTGCAAAAGTTGTATTCGTAGATATCAGGCCTGATACCATGAATATTGACGAAAATCTGATAGAAGCTGCCATTACATCCAAAACGCGTGCAATTGTTCCGGTTCATTATGCCGGTGTGGCCTGTGAGATGGATACGATTATGGATATCGCAAAACGCCATAATCTTGTCGTAATTGAAGATGCTGCGCAGGGTGTGATGTCAACATACAAGGGAAAGGCACTCGGCGCCATCGGTGATTTTGGAAATTACAGTTTCCATGAAACCAAAAATTACAGTATGGGTGAGGGCGGGGCGCTGCTGCTTCGCGATCAGACCTATGTCGATAAAGCAATTATTATCCGTGAAAAGGGTACCAACCGTACGCTTTATAAACTTGGTAAAGTAGATAAGTATTCATGGATTATGGCAGGGTCTTCCTTCCTGCCGAGTGACATGAATGCAGCATATCTCTATGCACAGCTTGAGATGGCAGATCAGATCAATGCTGACAGACTGGATCACTGGAACAGGTATTACAGCGCGCTTGAACCAATGAAAGAGGCAGGTCTGATCGAACTTCCTGTCATTCCAAAGGAATGTGTGCATAATGCACATATGTTTTATATCAAAACAAAGGACTTTGAAGAAAGAGCCGGTTTGATTGATTATCTGAAGGCACATGAGATACTCCCGGCTTCTCATTACATTCCGCTTCACAGTTCTACGGCAGGAGTCAGATACAGCACATTCTACGGAGAAGATAAGTATACGACCAGAGAAAGTGAACGGCTTTTACGTCTGCCGATGTATTATAAGCTTACAAATGACGATCTGGACGAAGTTGTCCGTCGTGTAAAGGAATATTATCATTTCAGTTGAGATAAAAGAGGTATGGATTGAAAAATACGAAAAAGCAGATACCGTGGAATTTCATATGGGCTTTTTCGCTGACTGCAGGCATCGTACTGGTTGCAGGTGTACTTTTTGACTACTATTTTGACCTGAATGATGATGTCCTGATGAAAGATATTCTTGCCGGTGCCTATACAGGAACACCGGCAGGACACAACATACAGATGCAGTATCCGATCAGTGCCCTGATCAGCCTTTTTTATCGGCTGTTTAAGGGTGCAGACTGGTACGGCATCTTTTTATGTACCTGTCAATATGGCAGTATCGGGCTAATTCTGTGGAAGAGTCTGCGAATGACCGGCCGATCCGCAATGAAAATAGCACAGAAGGTTTTGCTGATTGCGGCAGAACTTTTGATTGTGATTGTTGTACTGTTACCCCATTTGATCTTCATTCAGTATACAGTGACAGTCACCATGTTATCAGCATGTGCAGCGTTTCTGTTATTGACAGATACAGGCGCTGCCGGGCAGGATATTACGCAGACAGACAGACGATGGTTGTCCCGTAATGATCTGGCAGTCTGTTTGCTCATCTGGCTGGCATATCTGATTCGTTCTGAGATGCTGCTTCTGACATTGCCGATTGTCGGTGTGGCAGTTTTTATACGCTGGCGTATGGAAAATCTGTATGCCTTGCAGCATAAGCTTCTGTTTCAGCGATATCTGATTCTGGGAATTGTGATCCTTTTGGGAATCGGCATTGGAACGTTTGTGAACCGCGCTGCATACAGTTCGCCGCAGTGGAAAGAATTTGTCAGATTTTTTGATAACCGGACGGAAGTATATGATTTCCAGGGAATACCGGAATATGGGGCTAACAGATCGTTTTATGACAGTATCGGGTTATCGGAGCATGAACAGGCACTGCTCGAAAATTACAATTTCGGGCTGGATGGGGAAATTAATGCAGATTGCATGGGTAAAATTGCCCAATATGCAGCGGTGCATAACTCGGGGAAGACATCCATGCCGGATAAAATAGCGCAGGCATGTAAAGGGTATCTGTACAGGCTGCATCATCTTGGAGTACCGCAGGACTTTGAATATCCGCAGACGGATGCGCCATGGAATCTGTTGACGATACTTCTGTATCTGACCATTCTGATTCTGTATCTGACAGAGGCAGGACAGGAGAAGAAATGGTATCGGTTGCGTTTTCTGATATGGATGGCAATCCTGTTTGCAGTCAGAACGGCACTTTGGGGGTACATTCTGGTACGCGGACGCGATCCGATCCGGATCACGCATTCACTTTATCTGATGGAGATGAGCGTGCTGGGGGCGATGCTCATCTGGAAGTTGACAGCAGGACGATTTCAGCAGGGAACAGATAGAAAAAAAGTCTGGCAGATTGTGTCAGGATTTCTGGTGCTGACAATTCTGGCAGGATGTATTATGTACCTGCCGGCACAGTATCGCATGACAGCGCAGGAAGCAGCGCAGCGCAGCCAGGTGAATGAACCCTATCTGGAGATGTATGAATATTGCAGAAAGCATGCGGATAACTTTTATTTTATTGATGTCTATTCTTCGGTGATTTATTCGGAAAAAATGTTTGCAGATGTGGATAATACTCTTGAAAATTACGATATTATGGGGGGTTGGGCATGCAAGAGCCCGCTTCAGATTCAGAAATATGCAAAATTCGGATTTACGGATATGCAGGGTGCGTTACTGCAGAATCATGTTTATATGATTGAGAATGTAGCAGATGATATATCCTGGATTCTTGATTATTATGGTGCAGAAGGAATTTCGGTGAAGGCAGAACGTGTCGATGTGGCAGGCGGGATTTTTGCAGTTTATCGTCTGGAAACCATACAATAAAGCGCGGAATGAGTGCAATATTGCGGAAAGCATAAGATAAACACAGGGATTGGAACAGGGAGCATATGGCAGACATACAATGGGTGCAGGGCCGGAAGATTTCGCTTCGTTTTATGACACAGGCGGATACACCTTTAATCATCAGATGGCGTAATCATCCACGGGTACAGAATAATTTCATATACAGGGAGACATTTACCATTCAGACACATAACGCCTGGATTCGTGATCATGTGGAGAAAGGTGATGCCGTTCAGTTTATAATCTGTGAAAACACAGAAAATCATCGCCCGGTAGGAAGTGTCTATTTCAGAGATATTGACAGGATTGCACATACTGCCGAATATGGTATTTTTATTGGAGAAGATGATGCTGTCGGCAGAGGTTATGCAAATGAAGCAGCTATTCTTGCAACGGAATATGCATTTACGAATATTGGGATAGAACAGATTGTTTTGCGGGTATTCACAGATAATGAATCGGCAAGGCGCAGTTATGAGCATGCAGGATTTTCTTATGTGAAAGATCTTCCGCAGGTAATATGCAGCAATGGAACAAAACGTGATATGATCATGATGCAGTTGCATAAACATTAGGAAATGATTGTACATATCAATTCCGACGCAGCAGACTTTTTGTGCCGGAAAATCAACAATGAAACACAGAAACGGGGAGTAAAATGCAGGATCGTTTTATCAGTTTTATCATTCCATGTTATCGTTCGGAAAAGACGCTGGAGCAGGTGATTCTCGAAATTGAAGATGCCATGCCGGTACTGATTCAATATACTTATGAGATCATTCTTGTAAATGACGGGTCACCGGATGCTACCTGGCAGAAGATTTGTCAGCTTGCGGCAGAACATCCGGAAGTAAAAGGCTTTAATATGGCCAGAAATTTCGGACAGCATGCTGCTCTGATGGCGGGACTGAACCAGTGTAAGGGTGAGATCGTGGTATGCCTGGATGATGATGGGCAGACACCTGCGGATGAAGTCGGAAAGCTTTTATATGCAATTGAAAAAGGTGCGGATGTTGTATATGCCAGATATCAGCACAAGCAGCATTCTTTTTTCAGAAACATGGGATCCGCCATGAATGAATGGATGGCGCATGTGATGCTGGGCAAACCGAAAGACCTGTATGTATCGAGTTACTTTGCGGCGCGCAGGTATGTTGTGGATGAAATGATTCAATACACAGGTTCCTATCCTTATGTGATCGGTCTGGTTCTGCGTACGACCGGCAATATTGTGAATGTGGATGTTAAACACAGGAAAAGAGAAGTCGGAGAAAGCGGGTATAATTTTGCAAAGCTTCTGGGACTTTGGATCAACGGATTTACAGCATTCAGTATCAAACCGCTTCGTATTGCCACAGCAACCGGTGGGATATGCGCTGCACTTGGATTTATCTATGGCATATATACGGTGATCAAGAAGTTTGTGGTGCCGAATGTACCGCTGGGGTTCAGTGCGCTGATGTCGGCGGTCATGTTCATCGGCGGCATGCTGATGCTCATGGTAGGGCTTGCAGGAGAATATATTGGCAGGTCTTATATCTCGCTCAACAATAATCCGCAGTATGTGATCAGAGAAAGTACAAAGGCACAGCAGTCTGATAAAAAGCAATGGGTTTCGGCATATGACAGAAAAAACGGATCTGATAATAAAACAGAATGAATCACACACCAAACAAGCCTGGCTCTGGTCAGGCTTGTTTGGCATATGTTTTTCAGCGGCAAATGTGTGGGGATATGAACTTGAAAAAACAGATCACATATCCTTTGCTTCTCCAAAAGCGATTGCCATATTTTTTCTGCTTGCAGTCCTGGTTACCATACTGACAAGATACAGCTGGAAATATCGGGACGGTTTATATAAACGGAACACCGACAGGCAGTTACAGAAAAAAGAAATGCATTCCTATCCCCGAAAATATTTTTTCTGTATCTGGGGAGGACTTGTTGCATGTCAGATTCCGGTATTACTTGCAGAGTATCCGGGTTTTTTTGTATATGATGCCCAGACAGAAGTTACCGAAGTTTTTACCAGAGTGTTTACAACGCATCATCCGCTTATGCATGTCCTGCTTCTGGGAGGAACTGTCAGTGCGCTGCATAAAATAACAGGCTCCTATAATGCGGGAATCTGCACTTACATCATATGTCAGATGCTTCTGATGACTGCCGTTTTTGCATATGTGATCGGATTGCTCAGGCAAATGCAGACCAGAAAGTGGATCCGTATTCTGGTTTTTATGTTTTATGGCTTTTTTCCCACAATCGTCATGTATACGCTCTGTTCGAGTAAGGACGGACTTTTTTCAGCCTTTTTATTATTGCTTTCGGTTATGCTGATGCAAATGTGGCAGAATCCGCAGAATTTTATGCAAAGCAAAAAAAATGTTGCGGCAATGATTTTTGCTGCAACCGGAATGATGCTGATGCGTAATAACGGTTTTTACAGCTACCTTGTTTTTGTTCCGATTGCTTTCTTTATGTTGGGTAAGTACAGAAAAAAAATATTTCCTTTTTTGCTTTTGCCCCTGGGTTTATATCTTCTGATCAGCAATACACTGATATTTGCTTTGCATGCAGAGGGCGGAGAACACCAGGAAATGCTGACGGTTCCGATTCAGCAACTGGCAAGAACCTGGCAGGCAGACCCGGATAACTTTGACGAAACGGATAAAGCAGTTTTGTACAGTTATCTGAGCAAAGAGGGACTGCAGCATTATACGCCAAGGATTTCGGATATTCTGAAGACCTTTTTTGATAATGCGCAGTATGAAAAAGACTCGGCTTCCTTCTGGAAACTCTGGTTTAAAATCGGAAAAAGGAATCCTGCAACATATCTCAATGCCTGGTTCCTGACTTCCTATGGTTACTGGTACCCGGGAGCAGTGATCAATGTATATCAGGGAAATACGGTTTTTACTTTTACCTATACGGACAGTTCCTATTTCGGTTATGAAGTGGAGGCGCCGGGAGTCAGACACAGTCTGATTCCTGCCATCGACCGGTTTTACAGGAAACTTTCCATTGAGAAATTTCAACAGAATATTCTTGGTATTTCTCTGCTTTTTGCGCCTGCATTCTGGTTCTGGATGATGGCTTGGTATGCAGGAGGACAGCTCCAGCGCGGAAATGTAAGGAGAATTTTGTGGATGCTTCCGGCATTTCTGACATGGCTGACCGTGCTGCTGGGACCTACCTACCTGGTTCGATATGTGATTATTTTATGGTATATTGCACCCTTATATATTCTGACGCACGATATGGCAAAAGCAAAATTTGATGAACAAATGTGAGTATGCTATACTTGCATAACATATAATGTATTGAATCCATGGAAATTGATATGGAAAAAAAGCAGGTCATAATGGATATGATCCTGCTGATGCAGGAAAGATATTGGGAAGCGGATGAGAAAGATAACTTATAAAAGCAGAGCAATCGAAGCAGTTATTTTGATTCTGGGACTGATTCTGATACTTACAGTCTGGCCGATGCGAATCTGGCAGACAACAGCAACATCTTCCGGTGGCGGAGTCATGACCGGAGAGACCGCACAGATTGACAGCACGCATGATGTAGTGCAGAAATTCATGGCACAATATAACAGGATCGGCTCTATCGATATATATGTAACAGAACTGACAGCCGGAAGATATATGGAAATGACGTTGTATGATCAGAATATGCAGCCGGTATACAATACATATGTAGATATGGGAAATACTACAATTCCGGGGTATGTAAAAATTCCGCTTCAACTGAGTCTGCATGTGAATGAGCAGTATACCATGCTTCTGACGCAGGCATATGCGACATACGCTGTTGCATATGAAGATATTCCTCATAACCCTTCACCATACGTTCTTGAAATGTCATACCAGGACACTTCCGTAGAAGGATATCATCTTGCGGCCACCTATCACTACAGCCTTCCGCTTGGGAAAACGGCATCACTCGAATGGATGGCACTGATCGGGACAGTCATGGTGCTTCTGGCAGGAATGACGGAACTGTTTTATCGCAGAAATCCGGGGAAAGATCATCTCATTACAACCGGACAGGCTATGCGATATACCCTGAATCCCATCTGGGCTCTATTTCTTGCGGCAGGGATCATTATGGTTTTTCCGCTGCGCCTTTTTGATGACAGACCTGCGGATCTTGTCTTCTATGAAATTGGATTGCTGATTACCGGTATACTTGTTTTTTATGGAATCAATCACAGAAGTGAGTCGGGAAATATAGCAGGGATCCTGCATTTTGAAAAAACAGCAGAAGCAGTCAGACCGATTGGGCAGATGATCGCGATTGCACTGACTGTCAAGTTCGGCTGCGATTATATGAATGCGCTGTATGACATTTATCATACGCTCGCAGAGCGCAGAATGATGATCTGTCTGTTGTGTCTGATTATCCTGACATTTTCAGCAAAGGAACTGATAAACCGCTATCATGCGGTTTATATTCCGATTGCAGTGATTGCAGGGATAAGTTATTACACGACGCACCATATGGCGATGACAGAAAAAGAATATGATCTGCATAATGCAGCACTGTCCTATGCAATTGTGATAGCAATCCTTGGCGGTATGGTGCTGATGAATCTGATCCGGTTGCTGATTCTGAGAATCAGGTCAAATTCTCACGGGCAGCAAAGAAAGCAGAGCAGAGACCATATATCGTTTTTCGGAGTTTTGACAGTAGTCTTTTTTATTGTGATCATTGTACTTCGCAATACCAGATGGTGGGGTGTTGCTCTGGCAGCAGTTTATGGGGCTTTTTATATCCGTTATGCAGTATGGAAGGACCGTGACAGATGGCTTGAAATATTAAGCGGCGGTCTGCTGCTCAATTTTGCGGGTTCTGCCATATACTGTCTGCTTTTCCGTTATTTTGCAGGATTCGTTTCCGCAAGGTTTTCGCTTGTGTTTCATACAGTTACGGTTACAGCGGAATACCTCACTTTCATGGAATGTACTGCCGTGGTTTTACTTTTGTCAAAGCTGTTTCAGATTCCATCAGGAAAGGGCATCCGGCAGATTTTCACAGCAATCTGGAAGGAATTTATTCTGTTCGGTGCAGTATCTGCGTATGTGATCTTTACAATGTCCCGCACGGCATATCTGGCAGTTTTTGTTGCATGTCTGATTCTGCTTTTGATCGTGGTTCGCGGTCATGGCATACAAAAAGGCGTTTCCTTTGCAAGAAATCTGTTGGTCTGTATGGCTGCCATATTGATTTGTTTTCCTGCAGTGTTTACCCTGCAGCGGATCGTTCCGGCTGTTGTTGGAAGACCTTATATATTTACGATAGAAGATACGGCAGTGCAGTTGCACGGAGGCGCGGACTGGGATAATCGTTCCTTTATGTGTGTAGAGCGTTTTGAATCCATGTTTATGGAAAAAATACTCGGAACGACCGGAAAGTCGTATAATTATCCGGAAGACAAATACAATTATGACAAAAATGGTAACTTGTTGTATGGAACAGACGGTGTACCGCTCTCAGGAGAAAATGCATTTCTGCAGAAAAAAGATACCGGGTTGTTTGCAAGCGCGAAACTGACAGCAGGTGAACGGGAATTATTACTTGCAGCTGCAAACAGTAATTCTGAGGACACGGATGGGGCAGCGACAACAGATGGACAGACAGAATCGGGTCTGGATGAATTCAGTAACGGAAGATTTACGATATTTCATTCTTATCTGACACAGATGAATCTGACAGGGCATGACGAAATGGGTGCGCTGCTTCCGGATGGAGAAATTGCCGTGCATGCTCATAATACCTATCTGCAGGTAGCATATGATCATGGTGTTCCGGCAGGTATTCTGTTTGCACTCCTGATCCTGTCAGCACTGCTCGCAGGATATCAATATGATAAAAGAAACAGATCAGAAAAAAGAATTACCATTCTTCCCACGGCGATCACGCTTGGCTTTGCAATTGCAGGTCTGACAGAGTGGGTATTCCAGTTCAGCAATCCGATGACGGTTGCCCTGTTGCTGTCATGGGCACCACTGATCTATAACAGAAAAAGAGATTGACAGGTTAAGAGGCTTTCATGAAGAAGAATGAAAAAGGAACTTTCAATATTGCAAAGCTGTACCGGCAGATCGCATTGGTCATATATGATGTGATCAGTATTATTGCCGCAAGTTATCTTGCAATTCTGATGCGGTATGAATTTCATGTGGATAATATTCCGGATCACTTTTTGTCTCCGGTCAATATGTTTTTGCCCATCAACATTATTATTACGCTGCTGATTTTTTATCTTTTTCGTCTTTATCACAGTCTCTGGGCCTATGCGGGCGAGAGCGAACTACAGAACCTGGTAGTTGCCTGTGTGCTTTCCGGAGTTGTGAACGGGATTGGCCTGCAGTTTTTTAAAGTGCATTCGCAGGCTGTTCCGCAGAGCTACTATTTTCTGTATACGTTTCTGCTGATTTCCTTTATTTTTGTCAGTCGCTTTTCCTATCGTTTCCTCCGCAGTCAGAAGCACAGGCAGGAAAACAAGAAGAACAGCACATCGGTTATGGTGATCGGCGCAGGTGAAGCTGCCAATATCATTATCAAAGAAATTGTGAACAGCAATTATTCTACGATGGTCATCCGCTGCATCATCGATGATGATAAGAACAAGTGGGGCAGATATATTCAGGGAATCCGTGTTGCGGGCGGTCGTGACAAGATCATCGAATGTGCGGATCTGTATGATATTGATGAAATCATTCTGGCAATTCCTTCCGCAACAAGGGGTGAACTCAGTAAGATTCTGGCTATCTGCAAGGAAACCAATTGTAAACTGCAGGCTTTGCCGGGAGTATACCAGCTTGTAAACGGAGAGGTAAATGTCAGTAAGCTTCGGGATGTTGAAATAGAAGATTTGCTTGGACGGGATCCGATCACGGTGGATATCGATTCGATTATCGGGTATGTCAGTGGAAAAGTAGTTCTGGTAACGGGCGGCGGCGGTTCGATCGGCAGTGAACTGTGCAGACAGATTGCCGGACATAAACCGAAGCAACTGATCATAGTAGATATATATGAAAACAATGCTTATGATATTCAGCAGGAACTGAAAATCAGACATCCGGAGCTTAACCTGACAGTTCTGATTGCATCTGTCCGCAATACGGCCAGGATAAACTGGATTTTTGATACCTATCATCCTGATATTGTATATCATGCAGCAGCACATAAGCATGTACCGCTTATGGAAGACAGTCCGAATGAAGCAATCAAAAATAATGTGTTTGGTACATGGAAGACGGCAATGGCCGCGGCTATGAGCGGAACCAGGAAATTTGTTATGATCTCTACGGATAAGGCAGTCAATCCTACGAATATCATGGGAGCCAGCAAACGTATCTGTGAAATGATCATTCAGACCTTCAATAAACATTATGATACCGAATTTGTGGCAGTCCGTTTTGGAAATGTACTGGGAAGTAACGGCAGTGTAATTCCTCTTTTCAAGCGCCAGATTGCTGCAGGTGGTCCGGTTACGGTAACAGATCCGGAAATTATCCGTTATTTCATGACCATTCCGGAAGCCGTGTCCCTGGTACTGCAGGCAGGGGCTTATGCGAAAGGCGGAGAAATATTTGTTCTGGATATGGGAGAACCTGTGAAGATCCTGGATCTGGCAGAAAATCTGATCAAGCTGTCCGGACTTAAAGTTGGTGAAGATATCAGAATAGAGTTTACCGGTCTTCGTCCGGGAGAGAAATTATTTGAGGAAATGTTAATGGATGAAGAAGGTATGCAGGATACAGCGAATAAAATGATTCATATCGGAAAACCGATCGAGATGGATGAAACCGAATTTTTTAAAGGTCTGGAAAAGCTGAATGAGGCATCCAGAAGCGAGTCCCAGAATATTCGTGATCTGGTGAAAGACGTTGTAACAACTTATCATCCAAAGCCAAATGAAGAACAGTATAATATTGAACATGCAAGAGAAATGCAGCGTGTTGCTGCAAAGATCAATGCGGTGGAGTGAATTTTTATATGTCTGATGATGTAAAGAAGTATAGAAAAGAGGTTAAAATGGAAAAACTTGCAATTAAAGGTGGATATCCGGTTCGCAGCAGTAAATTATATTATGGCAGGCAATGGATTGTAGAAGAGGATATCCGTGCTGTGGATGAAGTGCTTCGCAGTGATTTTTTAACATGTGGACCAAAAGTAGATGAGTTGGAAAGAACCCTTTCGGAATATACCGGAGCGAAATATGCGGTTGCAGTAAACAGTGATACAAGCGCGCTTCATTGTGCATGTATTGCAGCAGGAATCGGCCCCGGCGATGAAGTCATTACTACACCGATTACGTTTGCGGCAAGTGCAAACTGTGCATTGTACTGTGGTGCAAAACCAGTTTTTGCAGACATTGATCCGAAAACATATAATATAGACCCGGAGAGTATCGAAGAACATATTACTGCGCATACAAAGGCGGTTGTTGCAGTGGACTATACGGGACAGGCAGTATGTATTGATGAAATTCGCGCGATCTGTAACGAACATCACCTTGTTTTTATTGAAGATGCTGCGCATTCGATCGGAACCGCCTATAAAGGCAAGCGAGTTGGCAGTCTGGCGGATATGACGTGCTTTAGCTTTCATCCCGTAAAAACAATCACAGGAGGCGAAGGCGGTGCCATCCTGACAAATGACGAGAGCTTGTATCAGAAATTATTGCTGGCACATACACATGGGATTACACATGATGAGAACATGATGGAAGATGCACCTCACGAAGGACCATGGTATTATGAACAGATATCACTTGGCTATAATTACAGGCTGACGGATTTTCAGGCAGCATTGATAACAAGTCAAATGAAGCGAATCGGGGAACTGAAAAAACGAAGGCAGGAAATCGTGCAGGCATATAATGCAGCATTTGCAAAGTTGCCGGAAATAATTGTACAACAGGAGATACCGGAATCCGATACCTGCAGACATCTTTATGTTATACAGCTGAATCTGCAAAAACTGACTTGTTCGAGACGTGAGTTTTTTGATGCTATGAGTGCGGAAAATATTCAATGTCAGATTCATTATGTTCCGGTATATTGGTTCCCTTATTACAGCCATCTGGGTTATCAGAGGGGGTTGTGCCCCAATGCGGAAGAACTGTACAAGGGAATTATGAGTATACCGCTTTATCCCAAAATGACAGACCAGGATGTTCATGATGTCATTCATGCGGTGAATAAACTTTTAGATAATTACAGAAAATAGTATATTTTAGAGCCTTTGCTTTTTAAAGAATAAGTTGAAAATGTAAGAATAAACAGGAAAAGAGGCTTTTTATGACAGAGAAGAAAAAAATATATCTGTCATCCCCGACGATGCACGGAGACGAGCAGAAATTTGTACAGGAAGCATTTGACACCAACTGGATCGCACCACTTGGACCGAATGTGAACGGATTCGAGAAGGAAATGGAAGCGTACATGCACTGTTCCAATGCAGCAGCGCTCAGCGCAGGTACAGCAGCAATTCACCTTGCAGTCAAACTGCTGAATATTGAGGCTGGAGATGTTGTGTTCTGTACGTCTATGACATTCTCTGCAACCTGCAATCCGGTTTCTTATGAGAAGGCAAAACTGGTATTCATAGATTCCGAACCGGATACCTGGAATATGTCACCGGAAGCACTGAAGGCAGCCTATGAACGTTACCCGCATCCCAAGGCGCTTGTCTATGTACATTTGTATGGTACACCTGCCAAGATCGATGCTATTACAGAAATCTGCAGGGAACATAACACACCGATTATTGAAGATGCTGCGGAAGCCCTTGCTTCCAGTTATAAGGGGAAACTATGCGGAACGTTTGGAAAATTCGGAATTCTTTCTTTTAACGGAAATAAGATCATCACAACCTCAGGGGGCGGTATGCTGCTTTCTGAGGATACAGCGGCGATTGAGCGTGCAAGATTTCTGGCAACGCAGGCCCGTGATCCGGCACCTTACTATCAGCATTCCACAATCGGCTATAATTATCGTATGAGTAATGTCATAGCGGGAATCGGAAGGGGACAGCTCCTGCATCTGGAGGAACATAAGAAGATTAAGCAGGATATATACAGGCAATATAAAGAAGCATTTGCTGATATTGCGGAAATTACCATGAACCCGATGAACCCGGATGGAGAAGCAAATAACTGGCTTTCCTGCATGACATTATCGGAGGGCAGTCAAGTCGGCCCGTATGATGTGATGAATGCACTTGCCGAAGAAAATATTGAGACCAGACCGATCTGGAAACCGATGCATCTGCAACCGGTATATGCAGGATATGACTTTTTTGCGGATCCGATCGGACTTGAAAATCCCACCGGTTCTGTATCGGAAGATATTTTTAACCGTGGATTGTGTCTGCCAAGTGATATTAAGAATACCAAAGAGGATATGGAGCTGATTATTAATACGATCAGAAGAATGTTCTGAAGTGATTTTCGAATACCGATTCAAATGGAAAAATCAGAAAAATAAACGGAGGGGCAGGACACATATGTATCGTAAATTTATCAAAAGATTTCTGGATATACTGCTTTCCCTGTTGATTTTGATCCTGTTTTGCTGGCTGTATCTGATACTTGCTATTCTGGTACGTGTTAAACTCGGATCACCGGTTTTTTTTACACAGGAGAGGCCCGGACTGCACGGGAAAATATTTAAAGTATATAAGTTTCGCTCCATGACAGATGCAAAAGATGAAAAAGGGGAGCTTTTACCGGACAATATCCGTCTGACAGCTTTCGGCCGTGCACTCCGGGCATCCAGTCTGGATGAGCTGCCGCAGTTCATCAATATTCTCAAGGGAGATATGAGCTTTATCGGCCCAAGACCATTGCTCGTAAAGTATCTGCCCTATTATACAGAAGAAGAAGCGCACCGACATGATGTACGTCCCGGACTGACGGGTCTGGCGCAGGTTAATGGCAGAAATGCGGTCGGTTGGGAAGAACGGTTCCGTTATGATGTGAAGTATGTCCGCAATTGTTCTTTTGGTATGGACATGAAAATTATCGGTATGACGGTCATAAGTGTTCTGCACCACACAGGAGTACAGTCTGGAGATGCGCAGACTACGATTGACTTTGATCTATACCGCAGACAGCAGATGGAAAAAGAGAAATAGCAGTTGAAAAGAAAATCGGTGTTCTGGAGCAGTAATTGCACCGGCACCGATTTACTCGTTTGGAGGAACAGTTTGATGATGAATATTCTGATATTAAGTGCAGGAACAAGGGATAAAGTAGTACAGTTCTTTAAGAAAGAACTGGAAGGCAGGGGACGGGTCATTGCAACAGACTGCAGTAATATCGCACCTGCGCTTTATGAAGCGGATCAGGCATATCTTGTTCCGAGAATTACAGAAGAAGGCTATATGGATAAGATTCTTTCGATCTGTCAAAAGGAAGATATAAAAGGTGTATTTTCATTGATTGATCCTGAACTGTCTCTTCTGGCAAAAGAAAGGGAGCGCTTTATGGCAATCGGTGCGACGCCCGTGGTATCCTCCTACGATCTGTGTGAAACGGCGCTCGATAAATACCGCATGTACCGGATGCTTCAGGAGATGAATATCTGTTCCCCAAAGTGCTACACCTGCAGAGAAGATTTTTTCCAGGCCAGAGCGCAGGGAGAAATTGATTATCCGGTATTTGTGAAACCACAGCACGGAAGTGCCAGCATTGGCATTAACAAAGTTAACGGTGATGAGGAACTGAATACATTATATGATTACTGTGATGATATGATGATCCAGGAATATATGGACGGACAGGAATATGGAGCGGATGTATATATTGATCTGATTTCAGGAAAGTGTACTTCCATTTTTTTAAAGAAAAAGATCAAAATGCGTTCAGGAGAAACGGATAAATCTGTATCGGTTAAAGATTCTGCTTTATTTGAAAAAATCAGAAGTTTTGTTGAAGAATGCGGATTTCGTGGCATGATCGATATTGATCTGTTTCTGATCGGAGATAAATGGTATCTGTCAGAAGTGAATCCGAGATTTGGAGGAGGTTACCCGCATGCATATGGCTGTGGGGTAAACACACCTGCAGCGCTGATCCGGAATCTTGAGGGAAAGGAAAACCCTGTAACCATAGGGGAATATACCGATGGTGTTTATATGATGAAATACAATGAAATTATGCTGCGAACCCAGGAACAGCTCAGCAACAACAGAATCTGAACAGCAAGGAGAAGGTATGAGCAAAGTATTGATTCTCGCCAATTCATCAAGCGGGTTGTATGACTTTAGAAATGAACTGCTTCTGCGACTGTTGCAGGAAGGTCATGAGGTGTTGACCAGTCTGCCGGATGATGCAAGAACAAAAGAAATTGCAGCGCAGGGATGCCGTGTGATCCACACAGATATTAATCGCCGGGGGATGAACCCGCTGCAGGATCTGAAACTGGTAAAGGCGTACAGGAAGCTGTTAAAGTCTGAAAAACCGGACCTTGTTATTACCTATACAATCAAACCCAATATATACGGCGGTTATCTGTGCCGCAAATTCCATATCCCCTATATCACAACGATAACGGGACTTGGCAGTACCTTCGAACGGGAAGGCCTGATGAAGAAAATGATCATATGGATGTACCGTGCAGGACTGAAAGAATGCGAATGTATCTTCTTTCAGAACGCAGAAAACAGAGCTATTTTCCGCTCATTTGGAATCTGCGGACAGGAGGAGAGACTGGTCGGCGGTTCGGGGGTTGATCTGCGAAAGCATACGCCGGAGGCATATCCGGGACATGCAGATGATGTGACCCGGTTCGTATATATCGGTCGTCTGATGAAGGAAAAGGGAACAGAGGAGTATCTGAGCGCAGCGCAGGCACTGCATGAGAAATATGGTGACAGAGTGTCCATTGCCACCATCGGATATTGTGATGAAGACTATGAAGACAGATTAAAGATACTGCAACAGAAGGGAATGCTGAAAGTAATTCCGTATCAGAAAGATATTCACCCATATCTGCGGGAAGCGGACGCTGTTGTGATGCCGTCCTGGCATGAAGGCATGTCAAATGTTCTGATGGAAGCTTCTGCAACTGCCAGACCGGTGCTTGCTTCCGATATCAGCGGATGCAGAGAACTGGTTGAGCACGGAACAACAGGACTGCTGTTTGAAGCCAGAAATGTGCAGTCGCTGATAAAGGCGATGATACGGTTCATGGAAATGCCCGTAGAACAGCGGGCGGGTATGGGAATGCTGGCACGCAAAAAGATGGAGCGTGAATTTGACAGACAGTGTATAATAGATGCGTATATGGATAAAATCGGTGAGATTCTGTCCAGATAATACTATCGGAATGAAGCGCCTTGAAGCGCGGAAATGGAGATTTTTACAATGGATTTATATGAGAAGCTGTTAAAAGGTGAAGAAAAACTTTCTCTTGTGGGACTTGGATATGTCGGAATGCCGATTGCAGTTGCCTTTGCAAAGAAGATCAAGGTAGTGGGATATGATTTTAATGCTTCCAAAGTTGATTTATATAAAAAGGGTCTGGATCCGACAAGAGAAGTTGGTGACGATGCCATTCAGAATACAGCGGTTGAATTTACGGCAGATCCTGAGAAACTCAGAGAATGCAAATTTCACATTGTAGCAGTTCCAACCCCTGTAAATGATGATCATACACCGGATCTGTCTCCGGTAGAAGGTGCCAGCCATACGCTTGGCAAATATTTGACAAAAGGCTCCGTAGTTGTATATGAATCTACGGTATATCCGGGTGTTACGGAAGATATCTGCATTCCGATCCTGGAACAGGAATCCGGACTGAAGTGTGGTACTGATTTTAAGATCGGGTATTCACCGGAGCGAATTAATCCGGGAGACAAGGTTCACCGTCTTGAGACAATTACCAAGATCGTATCAGGAATGGATGAAGAGACACTCGATACCGTTGCAAAGGTGTATTCTCTTGTTGCACTGGCAGGCGTGTATCGTGCGCAGTCCATAAAAGTTGCAGAGGCAGCCAAGGTTATTGAGAACAGCCAGCGTGATATCAACATTGCATTTATGAATGAGCTGTCCATGATCTTTCATAAGATGGATATTGATACCAAGTCGGTTCTGGAAGCGGCAGGTACGAAATGGAATTTCATGAAGTTCGCACCGGGTCTGGTAGGCGGACACTGCATCGGAGTGGATCCCTATTATCTGACCTACAAGGCAGAGTCACTTGGTTATCATTCCCAGATTATTCTCGGCGGACGCCGGATCAATGATGATATGGGCAAATATATTGCAGAGTGCTGCGTGAAGAATCTGATTGCGAATGACCTGCAGGTTAAAGGCGCAAAGGTTGCTATTCTGGGCTTTACGTTCAAGGAGAACTGCCCGGATACACGTAATACCAAAATCATTGACATATACAGGGAACTTGGAGAATATGGGATTACCCCGGTTGTTGTTGATCCGGAGGCAGATGCGGATGAAGCCAAGCGCCTGTACGGGATTACCTTTAACAACATGTCAGATGTGAAGAATATGGATGCTGTTATTGTGGCGGTTGCACATAAGGAGTTTGTCCCATATACAAAAGCAGATGTGGAGAAGTTCTTTAATCCGGCACATGCAGTGAAAGTGCTGCTGGATCTGAAGGGAATTTATGACATGAATGAATATAAGGCTCCGGAGTTTGATTACTGGAGACTGTAAAGGAGTAATAAGATTATGGGATTTACAGAAATTTCTTTTCCTGAGAACAGTGTTTTTCTGGTAACAGGAGGAGCCGGATTCATTGGTTCCAACATCTGTGAAGCGCTTTTGGATAAGGGCTGTAAGGTCAGATGTATGGATAATCTTTCTACCGGACATATTGAGAATATACAGCCATTTATGAGCAATCCGGATTTTACTTTTCTACAGGATGATATACGTGATCTGGAAGCCTGTAAGCGGGCAACGGATGGTGTGACTTATGTTATGAATGAAGCTGCCTGGGGAAGTGTACCCAGAAGTATTGAAATGCCTCTTTTGTATGAAGAAATTAATATCCGTGGTACGCTGAACATGATGGAGGCATCCAGACAGAACGGGGTCAGAAAATTCGTGTATGCTTCCAGTTCTTCGGTTTACGGTGATTCCACGGTACTGCCCAAACAGGAAGGCGCCGAAGGAGATGTCCTGTCTCCTTATGCACTGACCAAGAAGACAGATGAAGAATATGGCAAACTGTATCATTCTCTGTATGGTCTTGATACCTATGGCCTTCGTTATTTCAATGTATTTGGCAGGAGACAGGATCCGGATGGCGCTTATGCTGCGGTTATTCCAAAGTTTCTGAAGATGCTGATGAACAACGAAATTCCCACGATCAATGGTGATGGACGTCAGTCACGTGACTTTACCTATATTGATAATGTCATAGAAGGAAATATGCGTGCCTGCCTTGCAGATTCAGCGGCAGCAGGTACCGCTTACAATATCGGAGCAGGCGGACGGGAATATCTGATCGATGTCTACCGGGATCTGTGTGAAGCACTCGGGGTTGAAGTAGAACCTGTTTTCGGAGCACCGCGTGCAGGCGATATTCGTGATTCCAATGCGGACATTTCCAAGGCCAGAAAGAATCTCGGCTATGATCCTTCCTATGATTTCAAAGCAGGTATCATGCTCGCAATTGAGTGGTACAAAGCAAATCTATGAAAATCGCAGTCAGAATGGATGATATTACGCCTGATATGGACTGGCGGAAATTTGACCGCTTCAAGGCACTTCTGGATCAGTATGGTATCAAGCCGCTGATCGGGGTCGTACCGGACAATAAAGATGCCAATTTGCGTAAAGACGCTCCCAAAGCAGATTTCTGGGAGCGGATCATACAGATACAACAGCAGGGCTGGATCATTGCCATGCATGGTTATCACCATGTATATACGACCGCAAAAGGTGGTTGTTTTCCTTTGAACAGACAATCCGAATTTGCAGGACTTTCTTTTGAAACCCAGAGCAGGATGCTGCGGGAAGCAAGAGCAATTCTGGAAGCACATAATATTTCGACAGATTTTTTTATGGCACCCTCACATTCTTATGATGCGAATACCATAAAAGCATTGAAACAAAATGGCTTTTTCCGTATAACGGATGGATTTGGGACACAGCCCTATGTCTGGCAGGGAATGACTTTTTATCCGATTTCCTATAGCAGAAGCCGTAGTCTTGGCAGTAACAGAAAAGGTGCGGTAACATTCGTAGTACATGTCAATACCATGGAAGATGCGGAATTTGCATATTATGAAAAGGTATTTCAGACAGCAGATATGATTCCTTTTTCAGAATATCTGTATTATCCGACGGTGAGAGGCACGCTGCTGCACCATCTGGCGGAATATCTGCTGGCAAAGGCAAAATATGTGGCGGTACATACTGTACACCCTAAATAAGGCAGGATGGTGATTGTATGGAAGCAGAAAAAAATGCACCGATTCGGGTTCTTCATGTGTTTGGAAGGGTAGGGCTTGGCGGAGCCGAGAGCCGGATTATGGATCTGTACGGTCATATTGACCGTGAACGGGTCCAGTTTGATTTTCTGGTACATAGTGAGCCGGACAAGACCGGTAAAAAATGTCCGACGTCGGATGAACTGATGCATGTCCGGGAGCCGGACTATTTTGATTCCGATATTCGAAAACTCGGTGGAAATATATATGCGGTACCAAGGTTTTGTGGTACCAATCTGCTGGCATATCGAAGCGCACTGCATCATTTTTTCAGAGAACACCAGGGCGTGTGGAAAGTTGTACAGGGACATATGACCAGTACAGCCGCAATCTATCTTCCGATTGCACGTCAGCACGGAATACCGATTGTCTGCGCGCATGTCAGAAGTGGCGGAACGGATCCCGGAATCAAGGGAATCATGACCGATATTTTGCGCAAGCCCCTTCAAAATGAAAAGACGGTTGACTATCGTTTTACCTGTACACAGGATGCCGGGAGGCGGGTCTACGGAAATGCACTTACGGATGCCGGGAAAGTACGTGTAATACCAAATGCAATCGATATAGAAAGGTTTGCCTTTCAACCTCAAACAAGGCAAAAACTCCGGAAAGAACTGCATCTGGAAGATGCAATCGTCATCGGACATGTCGGAAGATTTCATTATGCCAAGAATCATGAATATCTGTTGCGAATATTTGCACAGATGCAACGGATACTGGATGAAGATGACAAAAATCAGTATTCCATTATGCATGGCTTGCCGCTTCGTCTGATGCTGTTGGGTGAAGGCAGCCTTATGGAAGATATGAAGCGCCTTGCTGAGCAACTGCATGTCTCAAAGCAGGTACTCTTTATGAATAATCACAGTAATGTAAATGAATATTATCAGGCAATGGATTACTTCTGTTTCCCATCCAGATATGAAGGTCTGCCCGGAACAGTTGTGGAGGCACAGGCGGCTGGACTTCAGTGTCTGATCTCGGATTCATTGACAGAAGAAGTGGATATAACGCAGCTTGTCAGCCGTCTGCGGATTGATCTGCCACCACAGACATGGGCGGAGAAGATTCTGCAGGATCTGATGCCGGATGAGAAGATGACTACAGAGGGGCAGATGCACACAGCAGAACAGCAGCGGACAACGGCGTATGCGATTGGGGATCGGATGGGTTCATCCGGATACATTACGGATCAAATCCGTAAGGCAGGATTTGATGTAAAGACGCAGGCCATGATGATGACATATTTTTATGAAAATGGGCATTTCTGACACATGGAGGCAAATATGAATGATAAAAAAAATCTGTTATTGATCGTTCCCATGCTGCATCAGGGAGGCTTTGAACGGGTATGTGTACAGACAGCAAGACTTCTGGAGCCATATTATCATGTTTCCATTCTGATCTTCAGCGCAAAAGATATTAATTATGATGTAACAGGACTGGATGTAATTGATATTAATCTGCCCGGCGGGAAGACAGGGAAAATGGGAAAAGCACTCAATGTAGTGAAACGGGTGATCAAGGTCAGAAAAATTAAAAGGCAAAGGCATATTGATCTTTCTTACAGTTTTGGATCTTCAGCCAATTATGTCAATGTTTTTTCCAGAGCAGGAGACATTGTTCTGACAGGACTGCGTTGTTCAACAGATGTGGAAAATCCTGCACAGGTCAGACTGTTCTGCCGTAAATCGGATCAGGTACTGTCCTGTTCAAAAGAGATCATGAGGCAACTGAGTCGGGAGTTTGATTATAATAACAGCAGGTATGCGTATAATCCGTTGGACGTTCAGAACATTCAGAAACTTGCAGCGGAAGAAATTGATGATTTTCCTTTTTCACAGGAGACAGCTGATAATGCCAATCGAAATGAAAAACTACAGATCCTGATTTCTGTGGGGAGACAGGATTATATCAAAGGATTCTGGCATCTGATCAAGGCCTTTTCCATTGTAGTAGCGTCACATCCCGGAGCAAGACTGGTCATTGTGGGAGCAGGTGATTTTGAACCGTATCGTAAGCTTACACAGGAACTGCATATTGCAGATAAAGTAGCGTTTACCGGAGTACGGAAAAATCCTTTTCCATATGTAAAAAAAAGTGATCTGTATGTTCTGTCTTCCAATCATGAAGGGTTTCCCAATTCGCTTCTGGAAGCAATGGCACTTGGTAAACCGATCATTGCGACAGACTGTAAGACGGGACCCAGAGAAATTCTGCTGTCCGACGAAGAACTGCTGGAGCTGATGCAGCAGACACCGGATGGGGCATCTACTGCAGATACGATTGATGGTGCATACGGTATTCTGATGCATGATCTGAGTCAGCAGGAGGATCTGCAGGCGGAAAATATCACCAAAGATGATATGGATCTTGCATGTGAGATGATCCGTTTTCTGGATAATCCGGAAAAAATGAGAAGATATGGCGAACGGGCACTGGAAAGAGCAGAGATATATAAACCCGAAAAGTACAGAGAAGATCTGAAAGTGATATTTGATCAGATTCTTTCATGAGGGACAGAGATAAATGGCAAAAATTGCATTTCACTTAAATTGTCTGACACATGGAGGTGCAGAACGCGTAGTAACGAATCTTGCAAATCAGTTTGCGCAGGAAGGTTACGAGGTAGTAGTTGCAACGGAGTGGACGGATCCGGATGAATTTGTGCTTGACCCAAAAGTGCGAAGAGTCCATGTCGGATTAAGAGCAGAAGATGAATCAAAATCAAGAATTACAAAATTTTTTCTTCGTATTCGGTATCTGCATGCTTTTTTACTGAAAGAAAAGCCGGATGTCATAGCTGCTTTTGCAAAAAGAGCCTTGTACCGGGCTTTGATGGCATGCAAACATACAGGCGTGCCGGTCGTGATATCGGTGCGAATCGATCCGGTCAGATATTACAGTGCCTTATCAGACAGGCTGCAGACAGCATTCTTTTTCAAAAGAGCAGCAGGTGCTGTTTTTCAGACGGAGGACGCAAAGCACTTTTTTGCACCGCGTTTGCAGCAGGCAAAGGTGATACTCAATCCGATCAGTGATAAATACATTGGACTGCCAAGTGTAGCACAGAGAAAAAAAGAAATCGTTAATGTTGCCAGAATTGTAGATTTCAAAAATCAGCCAATGCTGGTGGAAGCTTTTGCGGCGGTACATGATAAACATCCGGATTATATTCTGAAAATATACGGTCCGGATGGAGAAGACGGAACTTTGCAGAAAATCGAAGAAAATATCAGGAAATTCCATCTGGAATCATCTGTAAAACTCATGGGTGGAAGTGACAGCCTGGAAAAGGAAATTCCGGAGGCGGCAGTTTTTGCCTATTCTTCAGATTACGAAGGAATGCCAAATTCTCTGATGGAAGCTATGGCCATGGGGCTTCCGGTCGTGTCGACGGATTGCCCGTGCGGAGGACCCAGAATGCTGATCCGTGATCATATAAACGGACTGATCGTTCCGGTAAGAGATCCCGGAGCACTTGCAGAAGGAATCTGCTATCTGATCGAACATCCACAGGAAGCAGAGCAGATGGGAACAGAAGCGAGAAAACTTGCTGATATCGCAAATACGAAAGCAATCTTTGAACAGTGGCGATCTTATCTTGAAGATGTGATCGCGCATGGCAGGAAATGCTGATAACGGTGCAATATTACAGCCTGGAGGATGACTATGTGCGGGATATGCGGTTATGTATCAAAAAAAAGAATATCAGAGGATGAACTTCGGATCATGAATGATACGATGTATCATCGAGGTCCCAATGACAGCGGGGTTGAGGTCTATCCTTTTCGAAACGGATACAGCATCGGCTTTGCACAAAGACGTCTGTCTATTCTGGATCTGTCCATGCTGGGACACCAGCCTATGCATTCTCAGGACGACCGGATCCGTGTTGTTTTCAATGGAGAAATTTATAATTTTCTGGAACTGAAACAGGAACTTTCTGATTATCCGTTCAAATCCAATTGTGATACCGAAGTAATCATTGCAGCATATCTGAAATGGGGAATAGACTGTGTGAAACATATGCACGGGATGTTTGCCATTGCACTTTATGATGGTGAAACGGATGATATATATCTGATTCGTGACAGAATCGGTAAGAAACCTTTATATTATTGGCTGGATGGTGTAAATCTTGTTTTTGCATCTGAGCTGAAACCTTTTATGAAATGTCCCGGATTTCGCAGAGAGATTCATAGAGAAGTAATTGCCAGATATCTTTATCAGCAGTATATCAATGCGCCTGAGAGTATATATGAGAATGTCTACAAACTTGCACCGGGCAGCATACTGCAGTTTCATCTGGGTGAAATCAAAATATGGAAATACTGGGATATCCGAAAAGCATATCTGGAACAGAATGAGCATCCGGTACGCAGTTATGCGGAAGCAAAGCAGGAATTGAAAAAGCGTCTGCAGAAGGCTGTCGCAGACAGAATGATTGCGGACGTTCCGATCGGAACGTTTCTGAGCGGCGGTTATGATTCTTCACTTGTGACTGCTATGGCACAGGAACATTCTGACACGCCTGTCAAAACGTTTACGATCGGATTTAATGAAAAAGATTACAACGAGGCAATGTATGCAAAAGAAGTTGCCAGACACCTCGGGACAGATCATACGGAACTGTATATTGATGAACGGGAAATGTTTGATCTGGTAGAAAGCATTCCGCAGTATTTTGATGAACCATTTGCAGACAGTTCGCAGATTCCGACGATGCTGGTGTCCAAACTGGCAAGGGAGCAGGTCACGGTTGCGCTGTCCGGTGATGCAGGGGATGAATTTTTCTGTGGCTATAATATTTATGAAAATGTGGCGCAGGCGCAAAAGCTCGATGCAATCGGCGGATTTGTGAATCTGATCGGACAGATACCGGATGGGAAAGGGAAACTGCTGGATAAAATGCCCATGCGCGTTCGGGTTGTGGCAGGTAACCGGGATCCGGAAACAAAGGTGCAGTTCTGTTCAGACAGTTACATTCGTGCTGCACATGCATTTCTGGACGGAACAGAAGCACTTGATAAACCGATGAGTTCACTGGAATATCTGCAGATGAATCAGATGATCCAGAATGGTCAGCTTCCCTGCAAATATCCGATGGAAAGCACCTATCCGGTTAATAACTGGCAGGTCAGACGGATGCTTTTGGATATGGATACCTATCTTCCGGGAGATATTCTGTGTAAGATGGATCGTGCTTCCATGAAATATTCACTGGAAGCCAGATGCCCGATCATGGATACCGCGGTTATGGAATATTCTTTCCGTATTCCCCACCAGTTCAAATATTACAGAGGTGATAAAAAGCACATTCTGAAGGATATTGCCTATGATTATGTCCCCAGAGAACTGCTCGAGCGTCCAAAGGTCGGGTTTGGGGTACCGCTTGATAAATGGCTCAGAGGACCGCTTCGTGCCAGACTGATGGATTACAGCAGTACAGATTATCTTAGAAGACAACATATTTTCAATACAGCATATGTATCAAAGTTCGTAAATGATTATCTGGTGACAGGGGATGCGGGACCGGCAACCGGTGCCAATTTCTCAAAGGTAGTATGGGCATTTTTTGTGTTCCAGCAGTGGTATGAGTATGAACAGTGCAAATGAATTGAAAAAAAGACATATCGCAATGTATATCGGCTCGCTTCAAAAGGGCGGTGCAGAACGTGTAATGGTCAATCTGGCAGAGTATTTTCATGAACAGGGCTATCAGGTCACTTTTGTTACAACTTATCTGAGCCGCGTGGAATATGAAGTTCCGGATGCAGCATGGAAAGTGCTGGAAACAGGGACTGAACCGAAAAAACAGGAGCAGGAAAACCGGCATCTCTCGGAAGAATGCAGGAGTGCGCTGCAACGCGTGCTGACAGTAGAGGGAGAATATGCGACAGTCAGCACGAATGCAGGAGAATCAAAGGTTGATCAGGCTGAGAACCCCAAAGTATCAGGCAGCTGCATCGGACGTGTTTTTTCTGCGCCGCTTCCGGAAGAACTGACAGGCAGCCGTATCGGAAATTTTCGCAGGCGCTTTGACAGACTGCGCAGTATCTGGAAGGAACTTTCACCGGATCTGATATTGTCTTTCAGTGGGAAGAATAACGTTATGGCGATTATGACGGCCTATGGACTGGAAATTCCGGTTGTCGTATCAGTCCGGTCCAATCCGTCAAGGGAATATGCGAACAGGCTTCTGCGAATGGCGATGTTATCCACATTTCGACAGGCAGCCGGCGTGGTCTTGCAGACGGATGGTGCCATGCAGTATTTTCCAAAAGCAATTCAAAAAAAATCTGTCATTTTGCCAAATTCCATTTATCCTGATTTTATCAGAGAACCCTTTCAGGGAGTGCGGGATAAAACGGTTGTATCGGTCGGAAGACTTGACGACAATAAAAATCAGGCCTTACTGATAAAAGCGTTTGCTAAAATATCGCAGCAGCAGCCATCCTACACACTGCACCTGTACGGAGATGGACCCTGCAGAGGAAAACTTGAAAAAATGGCAGAAGATTTGAATGTACAGGATAAAGTTTTTCTGGAAGGGATTGTGGATAAAGTTGCGGATCGGATCATACAGGCAGGCATCTTCGTGCTGAGTTCTGACCAGGAAGGAATGCCGAATGCACTGATTGAAGCCATGTCACTGGGAATTCCGTGTATTGCAACGGACTGCCCCTGCGGAGGACCCAAAGATCTGATTCAGGATGCCAGGTCTGACGCCGAACATGGGAACGGTTTGTTGACACCGGTCGGAAATGTCGATAAAATGGCGGAAAGCCTTCTCTATATGATGTCTGACCCAAAACGTGCAGCGCAGATCGGAAGCAGAGCGGCACAGGTGCAGAAGCAGTATAGCCCGGAGGTGATTAATGCCGGATGGAAAAAATATCTTGATTCATTGATGGCGTGACCGGAAAGGTAGAGATTTGTGATGAAAGAACTGGAATATCCCTTTGATGCGGATTATCTGCTGAAAAAGTCAAAACATATGAAAAAGCAACTGCTGGCGGACGGATTAAAGCGGATGCATAAAAATATTGCAGTTCTGGGCGGATCTACCACACATGATATTATCCGCATACTGGAACTGTTTCTGTTAAACAATGGTATTGAACCATCTTTTTATGAATCGGAATACGGACAGTACTGGCAGGATGCCATGTTTCCAGGACAGGAACTGCTGGATTTTCACCCGGATGTGATTTATATTCATACCAGTAACAGGAATATATCTGCATATCCAACACCTGGTGATGATGAAAAGTCTATTACCGATATGCTTTCTGAAAGTTATAACCACTTTGAAATGATGTGGAGGCATTTGCAGGACACTTTTCACTGCCCGGTCATACAGAACAATTTTGAACAGCCTTTTTTCCGTATTCTGGGCAATCGTGACGTGGTGGATGTACACGGCAGAATGCATTTTCTCAATGCAATGAATGAGCGGTTCTATGAGTATGCTGCGAAAACGCAGGGATTTTATATCAATGACATCAATTATCTGGCATCCTGTTACGGACTGGATAAATGGTCAGATCCGCTTTACTGGCACATGTACAAATATGCGCTCTGTGTTCCTGCGGTACCTTCTCTTTCCTATAATATTGCCAATATAATCAAATCCATATACGGTAAGAATAAAAAAGCACTTGTTCTGGATCTGGACAATACACTGTGGGGCGGCGTGATCGGTGATGATGGGGTTTCCGGAATAGAGATTGGGAAAGAAACGAATCTGGGACAGGTTTACAGTGAATTTCAGTCCTATATAAAGGCACAGAAGGATCTTGGCATCATTCTGAATATAGACAGCAAAAATGAAGAAGAGAATGCTCTGGCAGGACTCAATCACCCGGATGGAGTGCTGAAACCGGACGACTTTCTATATATAAAAGCCAACTGGGATCCCAAGAGTAAGAATTTCGCGGAAATTGCACAGCAGATGAATATTCTACCGGAAAGTATGGTGTTTGTGGATGATAATCCGGCAGAACGTGAGATCATCATGCAACAGGTGCCGGGAGTCAGTGCACCGGATATTCAGACACCGGAGAATTATATCCGCATTCTGGATCACGCGGGTTTCTTCGAAGTGACAACCTTGTCAGAAGATGACAAAAAGCGTGTTGAAATGTATCGGGAGAACAGGGAAAGAGCGCAACTTGAAAATAGTTTTGCAGATTATACAGCTTACCTGAAATCTCTTGAAATGAAGGCAGTGATCAGGCCTTTTGAAGAGCTTTATTATCCGCGTATCGCCCAGCTCACCAATAAAAGCAATCAGTTCAACCTGACTACGAAACGTTTTACACAGGAAGAAATTGCACAGCTGGCGCAGACTTCTGAATATATTACACTGTACGGAAGACTGGAAGACCGGTTTGGTGATAACGGCATTGTATCTCTTCTTGCGGGACATCAGGATGGCGAAGCACTTCATATGGATTTGTGGCTGATGAGCTGTCGTGTACTGAAAAGAGATATGGAATATGCTATGATGGATACGCTTGTAACCGAAGCACAGAACAGAAAGATTCACACGATCTTTGGATACTATTATCCGACGCCCAAAAATCACATGGTTTTTGAGTTCTACAGACAGATGGGCTTTGAGAAAATAAAGGAAGATGCAGAGGGAAATACGGTATGGCAGTTTGATATACCGGAAGATTATAGATTACAGAATAAGGTGATTGCATTGAATGCAGGTCAGGTATGATGGATAAAAAACGTATTGAAGAGATAAAAAAGCAATTTGATATTATTGTTCATCGTGTTGAGCATGACAAGATTGAGTTTTGGTATGCAAGAGAATTAATGTCGTTGTTGGGGTATGAACGGTGGGAAAATTTTGAGAATGCTATATCAAGAGCGATTGTTTCCTGTCATACATCTGGAATAGAGGTATCAGATCATTTTCGTGAAGTCACGAAAATGATAGAGCTTGGGAATGGTGGAAAAAGAGCAGTAAAAGATTATATGCTTACAAGATATGCCTGCTATCTGATTGCACAGAATGGAGATCCGAAAAAGGAAGAGATTTCGTTTGCGCAAAGTTACTTTGCATTTCAAACAAGGAAACAGGAGTTGATTGAAGAACGGATTTCTTATATTGAAAGAACAGAAACACGAGGCCGGTTAAAAGAATCTGAAAAGCGATTATCACAGAATATATACGAACGTGGTGTAGATGATGCCGGATTTGGACGGATTCGTTCCAAGGGTGATCGGGCACTTTTTGGGGGAAATACAACGCAGGATATGAAAGTGAAATTGAAGGTTAAGGATAACCGCCCGCTGGCAGATTTTTTGCCAACATTGACGATTGCAGCAAAGAATCTTGCGACAGAAATGACAAACTACAATGTTGAACAGAAAGATTTGCAGGGCGAAACACCGATTACGGAAGAACATATACAAAACAATACGACAGTAAGAGAAATGCTCGATAAAAGAGGTATTAAACCGGAAGATTTGCCGGCATCAGATGATTTGAAGAAAATGGAAAGACATGTAAAATCACAGGAAAAAAAGATAGCAAAACAAGCAGGGAAATTACCTGAGAAATAGGAGAAAATGACATGACAAGAGAAGAAGCGTTTGAAAGATTAAATGAAGTATTTCAGGATGTGTTCGATGAAGAGGATCTGACCGTAACGGATACCACAACCGCAAAAGATGTGGAGGGATGGGATTCTCTGGAGCACATCAATCTGATCAATGCGATTGAGCAGGAATTTGGAATGAAATTCAATATGGGACAGGTCGTTGCCATGAAAAATGTCGGTGAGATGGTAGATATTATCTTACAGCAGGTGTAAGGTGAGAAAACAGATTTTTTATCCGGAAAGGCATGGTTTTTAACATGAAGATTCATCACATCGGATATCTGACGAAGAACCTGGTCAAAACACAGCAGCAGATGCACGAACTCGGATTTGAAATTGAGCAGGAGGCTTCTTATGATGACGGGCGAAAGGTCAATATCGCATTCCTGATCAATGGAAATTATCGGATCGAATTGATTGAGCCAGCATCCAAGGAATCACCGCTCTATCCTCTTTTGAAGCGTTATAAAAATACCCCTTATCATATCTGTTATGAAGTATCCAATCTGTCAGATATGGTTGCAGAATATGAACAAAAGGGATACAGCGTTATTCAGCAGCCACAGGAAGCTCCCTGTATCGGGCAGCATAAAGTGGCATTTTTGATGCATATTAACGTTGGTATGATAGAGCTGCTGGAAATATAGAATATGCAAACAGAAAGATTTTGAATCATAATTATGGCGATTACATCCTTTGGATTTCTGTGTTTTTACACAGTTGTACTAATTTTATATTATATTGTGCCGGGAAAGTTTCAGTGGATGGTCCTGACACTTGCAAGTGTCATTTACTATCTGCTTTCAGGCAGCTATGTATTGATTCTGTACCCGCTTGCTGCGGTGACGGCGACCTGGATACTGCTTCTGATCCTGAGGAGGATACCACAGGAAGCAGTGCGGAAACGCCGGATGATTTGTACAGCGGAACTTCTGATTCTTCTTGGAATTCTGATCGCACTCAAATATACGAAGTTCATACATGGCGGTGATCTTATGGCACCGCTTGGCCTTTCTTTCTACACCTTCATTCTGGTAGGCTATTTTCTGGACTGTTACAATGGAATCGCACAGGTTCAGACCAACTTCCTCAAACTGATGCTGTATGGAATGTATTTTCCCTTAATGATATCAGGACCGATTGTGCAGCTGCGGGAGCAGGGAGAACAGTTTTTTGCAGGGCATCCGTTGTCCTACAGGAATCTGACCTATGGACTGCAGCGGATGCTCTGGGGATTCTTCAAGGAGCTCGTCATATCGCAGCGTCTGGGACTGATTGTGGATACAGTTTATGGAAATGATCAGGCATATCAGGGACCTTATATCTGGCTCGCAACAGTATGTTTTGCATTTCAGCTTTATACCAACTTCTCCGGCTGCATGGATATTGTGATCGGTATTTCCGAGACTTTTGGATTACAGATTCCGGAGAATTTCGATCTGCCTTTTCTTTCACGCAATATCTCAGAATACTGGCGCAGATGGCACATTACACTTGGCTTATGGATGCGGGAACATGTCTTTTATCCGCTGCTTCGTTCGCAGACTTTCATGAAGCTGAATAAAAAGCTGCGCAGCAAATATGGCAAGAAACGTGGAAAACAGTATAATATATGGATCGCAATGCTGATTTTGTGGACAGCGGTAGGCCTTTGGCACGGCGGCGACCTGAAATATGTCATCGGATCAGGCTGGCTGCATTGTTTTTATATCATTTTCGGAGAGGCCACACTGCCTTTCTGGGTATGGCTGTTCGGAAAAAAAATGCACATTAATCTGGAAGGCCGATTTGCCAATACCATCCGGGTGTTCAGAACATTCTTCCTTGTCTGTCTTGGTTTTGTTTTTTTTCGTGCGAGTTCCACCATGCAGGCGCTTCGTATGCTCCGTGAGGGACTGCACGCAGGTCACACCGGAATCATTTCGGATGGAGGCATATTCAGGCTGGGGATGAGCTGGATCGAATGGGGTGTCACACTGGTATCACTTGCGATTTTGTTTGCAGTATCGTTCTATCAGTATCGGGGTGAACAGCGTGCACTTGCAGAAGGAACAGAATATTCACATCACAGCTTGCGTGATGCAATTGCCGGACGCAAAATATGGCTTCGCTGGCTGATCTGGTTTTGTCTGTTGTTTTATGTGATTCTTCTGGGCGAGTATGGACCGGGATATAGTGCCGCAGAATTTATTTATCAGGGATTCTAGCAATTTGTGTGATGCACAGGACTGCCGGACTTTGAATACAAAACAGGTGTCAGGATATGACTAAAAAAGAAATTATCAAATCAATCAGTTTCATAACAATATTTCTCTGGCTTCTGATTTCCGTAACTTACGTAGTCCGGATGAACGGAGATGTAAAGGATCGTTTTGCAGGATTCTATTCGGAACCGAAAAACAGCATTGATGCAATTATAATCGGATCAAGTCCGGTTTACCCCTGTTATGCCACTCCCAAAATATGGGGGGATACGGGGATTGCAACGTATCTGCTGTCATCGAATATGCAGCGTCCGGTTGCCGGATATTATCTGGTGAAGGAAGCACGTAAAACGCAAAAGCCCAAGCTGTTTATTTTCGAAATGCGTATGTATGCAGCAAGTGAAGAAGATATGATGTCCAATATGGCGCATACAAGAGAAGTGACAGATAACATGCGCTATTCATGGAACCGGATTCAGACAATCAATGCCATGGTTCCGGATTTTGCAGAGCGGTATACCTATTATTTTGATATATTCAAGTATCATTCCAACTGGAAGACCATGGTACTGTGGTCACAGCTGCGGGATTTCACATACAGCTATCCGGATGATCTGAAGGGCTATGTAACGGAGACAAAGGTAGGACCTACGCAGGGCTATGATGCATCTGCCGATCATGAACAGAAACCGATTGAAGACATACAGGAGAAATATCTGCGCAAACTTCTGGAGGAACTGAGGGCTGACGGACAGGATGCACTGTTCATTGTCACACCTTATCTGCTGACAGCAGATAAACAGGAAAATTATAATTATATGCAGGATATTATCGAGTCATACGGATACCGATTCCTGAACATGAATGAGGATTATAGTGCAATCGGAATCGATTTTGCAACGGATTTCATGGATTATGGTAATCACGTAAATGCACAGGGCGGAGCAAAGGTAACGGATTATCTTGAGAAATACCTTGTTGCACACTATGATTTTACGGATAAGCGCGGTAACAGCGCCTATGATTCCTGGGATGATGCATATACACTATACAGAAGTCAGTATCAGGATGCGGAGAAAACGATTGCGAAACGTATTGCGGATAAAGACTGGACCGTACTGGAAGCAGAAAACTAAGTGAGACATTACTAAGGAGACAAAATGTGCGGAATCGCCGGGTTATGCAATTTCAGGGGTGACTGGAAAGAAAACATGAAGCGCATGAATGCGCACATGAAGAATCGCGGACCGAATGCAACAGGAATCTGGAGCAATGAAGACGGGACTGTTGTACTGGGACATCAGCGTCTGTCCATTATGGATCTGTCTGAAAATGGTGCACAGCCTATGACATCACACAGTGGACGTTATACGCTTGTATACAACGGCGAGATCTACAACAGTCAACCGCTTGCAGACAAACTGCTCGCTGATGCTGCAGTAGAGGCTCTGCGGGGATCTTCTGATACAGAGATTCTGCTGGAAGCGATTGAAGCATACGGACTGGAAAAAACCATATGTTATTGTAAGGGAATGTTTGCAATTGCATTGTATGATCATCAAAGCGGACAGATCAGCCTGGTGCGTGATCGAATCGGAGAAAAGCCCCTTTACTATGGCTTTGTGAACGGGGCATTTGCATTTGCATCTGATATCGGATGTTTTCGGGAAATTGATGGATTCTGCAAGCCCATTAATCGTGATGTACTGGGACTTTATTTTGCGCATGGATATATTCCTGCGCCTTATTCGATTTATGAGGATATTTACAAACTGGAGCCAGGGGTGATTCTGACAGTTGATACACCTTACGCATATTTCAACCCGCTTCAGAATGGTATGATCAGAGCTTTTTATGATGAAAAAGTACCGCAGACCCTGCAAAAGGTCACACTGCAGGATCTTACGTTTACAGGAGAATCTGCCACGGCTGCAGATAAGATGCGGTTACAGGAGAAACCTGTAAAATATACAACTTACTGGTCCATGAAGGAAACAGCGGCTTATGGACAGAGTCACATTTTTGCAGGAAGCAGGGAAGAGGCTGCGGATGAACTGGAGCGATTGATGCGTGAGGCAATACGTGGCCAGATGGTAGCAGATGTCCCGGTCGGGGCATTTCTCTCTGCAGGGATTGATTCAACAACGGTTGTTTCATTGATGCAGGATCTGGATCCGGGAAAGGTCAAAACGTTTACAATCGGAATGGATGATCCGAAGTATAACGAAGCCGAGGCAGCCCGTGAGATTGCAAAGTATCTGGGAACAGAGCATACGGATATATATATTTCGGGAGAAGATGCAAAGGCCGTTATTCCCGGTCTGGCAGGGATGTTTGGAGAACCGTTTGCAGATTCTTCACAGATTCCGACCTACCTTGTCAGCAAAATGACCCGCGAACATGTCACGGTATCATTAAGCGGGGATGCGGGAGACGAGTTGTTCTGCGGGTACAGATCCTATGAATCCGTCAGCAGAATCTGGGGGAAAATGGGACAGGTACCATATCCTGTCCGTGTACCTGCAGCCGCACTGCTCGCGCATAGTCCGCTTGCACAAAAGCAGGTGTGGAGAGATAAGGCAAAGCTTCTTTCAGCCAGCGGTCCTGCTGATCTTTATCGCAGACAGTATGAGCTCGAACCGTTTCTTTCAGAAATCGTTTTGAATCAGAATAGGACAGCGGTGCATTCTGCACATGCAAAAGAGATCACGACACTTCCGTACAGTTATAATACGATGCCGCAGAATTATCTGCAGGAAGTCAATCATGCCATTATGCTGATGGATATGACCATGTATCACCCGGATGACATTCTTGTTAAGGTAGACCGTACTGCAATGGCAGTTTCACTTGAAACGCGTGTACCGCTTCTGGATCGGGATATTGTGGAATTTGCATGGACATTGCCGGTTCAGTATCTCAGAGACGGGCAGACCGGTAAAAAGGTACTGCGGGATGTTTTGTACCGCCATGTTCCGCGTGAGATGATGGATCGCCCCAAAAAGGGTTTCAGTATTCCGATTGCCAAGTGGCTCAGGGAACCCGGACTGCGGGAATGGGCAGAAGACCTGCTTGCAGCAGACACAATAGTACGGCAGGGAATTCTCAACCCGGATACGGTTGCAGCGATTTGGAATGATTTTATACAACATGACAAGTGGTGCGTTCAGATCTGGTATTTACTGATGTTCCAGCAATGGATGCAGGAAAATGAAAAGGGAGCCGTACATGCAGCAGATTGATTTTTCACTTGAGAAGCGGACTGTTACAGGCGATGTACACACAATTTCTGTAGTTATAGCCTGCTATAATGTGGAAAAATATATTGCCAGATGTGTGGAATCTTTTTTGCATCAGACATACAGCAAGGTAGAGCTGATTCTGGTGGATGATGGTTCAACAGACAGAACAGGACAGATATGCGATGCTTATGCGGCGGCGCATAGCGAGATAAAAGTTCTGCATCAGGCCAATACCGGACAGGGAGAAGCCAGAAACCGGGGAGCCCTGGCAGCATCAGGAGAATATATCAGCTTTGCAGATGCAGATGACTATGCAGAATCACAGCTGCTGGAAATTCTGTATACGGTTTTACGGGAATTTGATGCGGATGTCAGCATCTGCAGTTATTTTCAGGAAACAGAGCAGGCAGCAGGAAAGGGTACTTCTGAAATAATACAAAGTCCATCCGAGACCATGCAGAACGATAAAGTTCGGTCTGAAAAGAAAGCCTGCGTGCGTCTGAATATTCTGAACAAAGATGAACTGTTGACCTGTCTTGTGGAAGAAGACGAAAAATGTCCGATCCGCAATGCTGTCTGGAATAAATTATATAAAAAGACGCTTTTGCAGGATCTGCGGATGAGTGCACACAAATATGAGGATATTCTATATACCGTCCAGGTCATGGCAGGAGCGCAGAAAGCCTGCTACATTGACATGCCGTTATATCATTATATAATAGACAGGAAAGACAGTACCATGAATCAGTACAGCTGGAATAATATTTTGCAGTATCAGATCCCTGCCTATCGGGAAAAAGATCAGGTTCTGATCGATGCTGGAAGAGCAGATCTGGCAGTGGAACATGATTACATGGTGTATAAAAAACTATTGCTGTTATATACGCAGGCCAGAAGAGAGAAGACGGTCAGCGGGCATCATTTTATGAAGGAACTGGAACCGGTTCTGCGTGGCAGCAGGGAACAGTTTGAGCAGCTGTATTCGTGCCGCATCGCAGATCCGCACCAGAAGATGCGGATGCGGATGTTCTTATTGGCTCCGGTATTGTATAATGTGTTTATGGATCTGAATGACAGGATTATCCTGCCACTGCGGCAAAAAGGTCATACGGATATATGAGTGCAGGCCCAGGGAAAGAGCAGGATGTGGTATTCATAATAAGGCGGCTATGGTTATTATCAGAATGAAGGGCGGTCTTGGAAATCAGATGTTCCAGTATGCACTTTACTGTGAGCTGAGGTATCTTGGCCGGCAAGTTAAAATGGACGACGTTACCGGGTTTCGAAGCGACAGGCAGAGGGACCCGGCACTTTCTGTATTCGGAATTGTATATGACAGAGCCAGTACAGAGCAGATTACAAAGATCACGGATTCCTATATGGATCCGCTCAGCAGAATCAGGCGAAAGCTTTTTGGAAGACATTCACTGGAATATGAAGAAAAGGATGGAAATTATGACCCTGCCGTACAGAAAATGGCGGATGCTTATCTGGTGGGATTCTGGCAGAGCCAGAAGTATTTTCAGGATACAGGGGTCAGGAAAGAACTTCGGGAAAATTTTCTGCAGAATGAAAGTCAGATCCTGCAAAGCAGCGCAGCCAGGGAACTGCAGCAAAGAATGGCAGAAACAGAATCGGTCAGCCTGCATATACGAAGAGGAGACTATCTGGATCCCGGTACAGTAGAGACTTTTGGCGGAATCTGCACGACACAGTATTACAGACAGGCGGTTGCAATGATCCGTAAGCGTTATCCCCGTGCGGTATTCTATGTTTTCAGCAATGATGTGCAATGGGTAAGGGAACATATTACGGAAGAGGACTTCATACCGGTTGACCCTGCTTCCATTGGGTCAGATGCCGCAGAACTGCTTCTGATGAGTAAATGCAGACATCACATTCTGGCCAACAGCAGTTTCAGCTGGTGGGGTGCCTGGCTGGGAGAGCATGAGCCGGATCAGTTGACGATCGTGCCTTCTAAATGGCTGAATAATAAAAAAATGGATGATATTTATACAGAATACATGACCAGAATTACAGGAGAGATCGAATGAGCTTATTCAGAAAAAAAGTGACAGGAAATGCAACAGCAGATCTCGGGCTGTTCCACAAACTCAACTATATATTTGACGGGAAGCAGAAAAAGCACTTTCTGGGACTTGGCATCATGATCCTGATCGGGGCGGTATTTGAAACCGTCGGCGTATCGATGCTGGTACCGATCGTTTCTGCGATTGTAGATCCGAATTCGCTGCATCGCGGAATCGAGAAAATTCAGAAATATGTACCCTGGATCCAAAGCGCCTTGCAGGCGATGCATCTCGACACGGATATGAAGATCATCATATTCCTGCTGGTAGCACTGATGCTGATCTTTCTGATCAAGAATCTGTATCTGCTCTGGCTGACTTATGAACAGAATACTTTTGTGGCACATGTCCGCAATGATATGATCAGCCGCGTAATGCGGGAATTTCTGAATCGTCCGTATGAAGATTATCTGGGAGCAGATATTCCGACTGTTTTTCGTATTACAGACAGTGATATCCCCCATACGTTTTCTCTTCTGCTGGCAATTTTGCAGCTGGCGACGGAACTGGTTGTATCTCTTTTCCTGTGCATCGTACTGCTGGTCGTGAACTGGCAGATGACCGTTTTTATTGTATTTGTTTTCCTTGTTCTGACGGCGGTCAATTCCAGATTTCTCAAGCCCAGACTGAATCAGATCGGAAAGACCAATCAGAATATTCAGTCGCAGATTGCAAAATGGAGAATTCAGGCAATCTACGGTCTCAAAGATGTGAAAGTATTAAACAGACAGGATTTCTTTATCCGCAATTATTATGAGAGCGGTAAGATCGGTGCAGATACTGCACGTGATTATACGGTATTCAATAATCTTCCCAGATATATGATTGAAACGGTATTTATGATCAGTGTACTGGGTTTCATAACAGTCTATATTGTAAATGGCGGTGATGTGACCAGATTGATTCCACAGCTGACAGCTTTTGCAGTTGCCGCAATGCGGATCATGCCCAGTGCGAACCGGATCAATACCTATATGACCGAAATTGCCTATGAAGAGCCGAGCCTTAATTTCGTTTATGATAACCTGACTGAATCCATGAAGACAGATAAAGCCATGCGCGCAGAAAAGGAAAAGATAGCAGGACCTGCCATTCATCTGGACAAAGAAATCAGACTGCAGGATATTACCTTTGCCTATCCGGATGGTGAGAAAAACATCTTTTCTGCTGCCAATATGGTAATTCCAAAGGAAAGTCAGTCGGAATTATCGGATCTTCAGGGGCCGGAAAGTCTACAATTGTGGACATCCTTCTGGGACTGCTGCATGTGCAGGCAGGAGAGATTCTTTGTGACGGAGCCAACATATTCAGCAATTATGAATCCTGGCTGGCACAGATCGGTTATATTCCACAGACCATCTATATGATTGACGAATCGATCCGGGATAACATAGCGTTTGGTATTGAAAAAAGCGAAATTGATGAAGAACGGATATGGGAAGTTATGAAAGAAGCACAGCTGGCAGATTTTGTGGAAAGCCTTCCGGAAGGACTGGATACCAAAATCGGAGACCGTGGTGTCAGACTCTCAGGCGGACAGCGTCAAAGAATCGGTATTGCAAGAGCACTGTATCATAATCCGGAAATACTGGTATTCGATGAGGCCACCAGCGCACTGGACAATGAAACAGAAGCAGCTGTTATGGAAGCAGTGAACAGCTTTCACGGAAAGAAAACAATGGTTATTATTGCGCACCGTCTGAATACAATAGAGAAATGTGATCTGATCTATGAAGTAAAAAATGAAAAGATCGTGCCGACATCGCTTGAAGGCAGAACAATTATTCATTGAGAAAAGGGTATAACATGATCGGAACAGAGTTTATTAAGGGATTCGGACTCGGCAACCAGCTATTCTGTTATGTGGTGGCCAGGTGTATTGCACAGGAGCGTGGCTGTGAGTTCGGAACAGCCAATTCGCAACAGCTTGGAAATGTATTTCACAGTCAGCGCGGGATGTATTTCATGGATATCGATCTGGGGAGAGAGATTACGCCGGAGATGAAGAAAGAATACCATCGCTTTGATGACGCAGATGACAGACTTTACATGGGTAATTCCAGACATGATATGAATAACGGATGTTATATAAGCGGCGCAGATGACAGAATCCATGAAGTGGCAGACAATACGCTGATCTATGGGAATATGCAGGCAGAGAGTTATTTCTGTAAATATCTGGATCAGATCAGGGATTGGCTTCATGTTAAGCCGGAAGCGGATTCACATGAATATACACGGGATAACTTATGCATCATCAACATGCGCGGAGGAGAATATACCAACCATCCGGAATTGTATCTGGACAGAAAATACTGGCTGCATGCGATAGCAAATATGAAGAAGATCCGCCCCGATATGGAATTTATGATTGTGACAGAGGATGTGGAATCGGCACATAAGGTACTGCCTGAGTATGAAGTGCATCATTTTGATATGGGGAAGGATTATGTAACTATTAAAAACGCACGTTATCTTATTTTGTCAAACTCTTCCTTTGCAGTTCTCCCTACCATGACGAGTGAAACACTGCAATATGCGATCGCACCCAAATACTGGGCCAGACATAATATATCAGACGGATTCTGGTCATCCGAACAGAACATATACAGCTTCCTGAATTATCAGGATCGCAGAGGCAGGATATATACCGCGCAGCAATGTCGTGCAGAACTGGAAGAATATAAGAAACATTCAAAGCTTTATGCACGCAGAAACAAAAGACCGGGGAAACTTCGTTATTTCTGTCAGATCCTGCGCAGGAAAGTTCTATATGCAAGATTTTATATACGGAAGATCTGGCGTTCGATTGAACGCAGAACAGGTATTATAGCAACCTGGCAGATGGCGGAAAAATAAATATCACATGCTATATTAAACAGGGAGAGCGATAGTGAAAGAATCTACAAAGCTGCAGCTGCCGAATGTGACGCTCGCAGCGATGACAAGTGTGAATATATATGAGACAGTTCAGGCACTCAGATACAGTATGCGCGGCATAGACTTCGGCGAGGTGATACTGATCACGGATAAAAAGCCATGGTTTCTGCCAAAAAAAATTTGCTATTGTCATACCGACAGACTGGATAATATTAATAAGTTCAATTATAAAATGACTTATGAACTGAAGGATTATGTGCATACCGATTATGTTATGATCGTGCATGCCGACGGATTTGTCATTCATCCGCAGCTTTGGGATGATGCCTTTCTGCAATATGATTATATAGGTGCACCCTGGCCGCTTCCGGAAAATGATTATGCCTATCGTGACAGCAAAGGGAATATCTGCAGAGTGGGCAACAGTGTGTCACTTCGCAGTAAAAGACTTCTGGATTTTCCGACAGAGCATCAACTGAAGTGGGAGCCTGTGGATGATGGATTCTATAATGAAGATATTTTCCTGTGCTGTCACAGCAAAAACGAAATGGAGCAGTACGGACTGACCTGGGCACCGCTTGAGGTGGCAGTCCATTTTGGCAGGGAGCATATGCTTCCCGAAAATCAGGGAATCGAGCCTTTTTCATTTCATAAATGGAGAGGTGAAAATGCTTCTTATCCGAGATTTTTTTCACCACGGAAAAGGTTCAAAAAGGCAGTGCGTCCTTTTCTGTTCTGGAGAAAGACAGACAGCTGGCGTAAAGCACACGGATTGACAGATTGAAACAGAATCATCGGAGGACTATGGTATACGATTGTATTCCCTTTTTTAACGAACTGGATATATTGAATTTACGGCTTCATATTCTGAATCCTTATGTGGACAGATTTGTGATCGAAGAAGCAACAATGACTTTTTCCGGCGAACCCAAGGAACTTTGCTTTGAAAAAAACAGGGAGATGTTCCGGGAATTTCTATCTAAAATAACATATGTTCTTGTAAGAGATACTCCCATTCATGCCATTACACATGAAAGAGACTATTTTCAGAAAAATCATCTGATCGAGGGGCTTCAGGATGCGACACAGGAAGATATCATCCTGTTCGGAGATGCAGATGAGATTCCAAATCCGCTGGTACTCCAAAAACTGATTGCAGAATTTGACAGCTCGAAAGTATATCATTTTGCGCAGCGTAATTTTTATGGATTTCTCAATATGGAAGAAACTTCGGGAAGCCTGATGTCCATTACGGGAGATTTCCCGCAGATCCCGAAGGCAGAGCGCAAGTGGCTCGGAACCAAGATGTTCAGCATCTGTAATATTCCGGAAGAGGGAATGGTACGGGTAAGAGATCTGATTCCGGTCACGGATCCCAGAAGTGTACGCGTCGCTGACGGAGGCTGGCATTTCGGATATATGGGTGGTTATCATGAGACCAATGCTGCAAGGAGAATCGGTGTAAAGGTGAAGGCGGCTGCGCATCAGGAGTATAATGACAAAGAGATTCTTGCTGAAACGATGGACAGACTGGTCCTGGGGCAGGACATTTTCGGCAGAAAAGCGCAGTTCAGACGTGTTGCGATTGACGATACCTATCCGGTATTTTTACAGGATCATCTGGCAGACTATAGGCATCTGGTAATGCCGCCGATCACACCATGGGTCTGGCTCATCCACAAAACGGATCTTACGGCAGGCAGATTTTGCCGTAAGGCATGGCGTCACATGATGAGAAAACTCGGAAAATAGGAAGTGCTTATGACAGAAAAAATTCCAAAGCTCAGAGAAATTCTTTTTTATATTGCATTGACCATTGAACTGCTGCTGGTCATTGTAGATAAAAGTGAACTGACCAATCCGTATATCAGCTATTTTTTCAGGCTGACCTTTCTGCTGACGGTTGTGGTTGTATTGCTTTCTGCATATACAAAGGCAGAATGGGGAGTGCTCATCGGAATGTGTGCGATCGGTCTCCTCAGTTATCACTTCTCAGGCAGAAATGAGGTGCTGCGTTTTACGATGTTCATTGCAGCATGCAGACAGATGGATGTGAAGCGTACCATGCGATACAGTTTTCTGGTGACGCTTGCAGGCTGTGCAGCGATCGCATTTCTTTCAATAACCGGAATATTCGGCGCGGTCAGTCTGACACAGGATTACGGACGTGGTTCAGGGGTCATTACAAGGTATACTTTGGGTTTTGGACATCCAAATTCACTGCAGTGTATGTTTTTCATGGTAATGATTCTTGGGATGTATGTATATCATAACAGAATGAAATGGTATATTTATGTGTGCCTTCTGGCGGCAAATGCCGGAATCTATTATCTGACAGATTCCAGAACCGGATTCATTGTTGCAACAGGAGCAATTCTGCTGTCGGCATTGATGCAGCTGCCGGTTTGCAGACAGCGTCGCTTCCCATATTATGGTGCAATCGCACTGCTTGGGGGATGTGTAGGATTTTCTGTCTGGGCCGCAGCAAACAGCAAGGACTGCTGGCAGCCGCAGAAGCTGGTGGACAAGATCGATCATTTCCTCAACGGCAGGATCGTGCAATTGTACTGGGGAACCAAAGCTCATGCAGGAGCAATCCAGACCTGGAATCTGTTCTCGGATCATCACAGTGAAGCGTTTTTTGATATGGGATGGGTCAGACTGTTCTACTGGTACGGATGGATCCCTGCGATCATCGTGATTGCATTGCTGATACTGTTACTGGTAGAATGTGGTAGGAAACACGATGGTGCAGTTCTGGTAATGGTCATTTCAATGACGGTGTATACAGTTGTGGAAGCGCATCTCGTTTCCGCGTATATCGGGCGGAATTATCTGCTGCTGGTATTAGGAGCATATTGGCCGGTGATGCTGCACATAGATAGAGGGAATTCAATTGGAATCATACATTGGATCAGAAAATCTGAGATAAGAGAAAGCAACAAAGAATAAGAGGAGCAAGCATGAATCAGCGCAACAAAGTGATTGAAGTTTATGGGCTGTGGATATTGGATCTGATCAGTATAGTGATGGCATTTATCCTGGCAACATATATCCGTTTTGGTAATTTTCGGGATATGGGAAATCAGACCATTCATTTCCAGACATGTATTTTACTTATGCTTTTTTGCACGATGTACAATTTCCTTTTTGACTGGAACCGAAATTTCTTAAAGCGTGGGGCTTTGGTAGAATTTCTGGCAATATTTCAGTATAACCTCATCATGGTCATGACAGTATTGATCCTACTGTATATGCTTGGCTGGGCAAGCGTTTTTTCACGTTTGGTCATGGGCTATTTCGCACTTATAAACCTGGTCTTCTCATATGTGATACACCTAATGGTCAAAAAGATGTTTCATATATATTTTGCTTCGGAACAGGTAAATATAAAAGTGCTTTTAATTGCTGAAAAAAATCAGTTACAGGACACAATAAGAAGATTAACTTCTGAAATGGAAATCACATACAAAATTGTCGGAATATGTTGTATCGATGAAGACATGTGTGGTCAAACAGTTGAAGAAATACCTGTGGTTGCGTCAAGGGATAATCTTCTGGAAACAACCATTCCCATGGCACTGGATGAAGTGTTCATTAATACCCCTGGGATGTCGCAAAAGGCTCTGGAAGATATTATTACAGGTTATGATGAAATGGGGGTAAATTGTCATTATTGCCTGGAAATGCCATCCATGCAATCCAGCTCACATGTAGGAACCTTTGGAGATTATAGTGTTCTGACTTATTCCCGATTTCAAAGCAGTTATAAAAGATTATTGATTAAAAGACTGATGGATATTGCCGGCGGACTTATAGGACTGTTCATAACGCTTCTTCTGACTCCCTTCATTGCATTTGCCATCAAATTGGATTCACCAGGACCCATTTTATTTTCTCAGACGAGAATTGGGCGTAATGGTCGAAGATTTAAAATATACAAATTTCGCTCTATGTATATAGATGCTGAAGAACGAAAAAAAGAACTGGAAAAAGAAAATGAAATGAGCGGGTTGATGTTCAAAATGACAAATGATCCCCGTGTGACCAAAGTGGGAGAATTTATTCGAAAAACCAGTCTGGACGAGCTTCCACAGTTCTGGAATATTGTAAAAGGTGATATGAGCCTTGTTGGGACAAGACCTCCGACAGAGGATGAATTCAATGCATACAATCAGTACTATCGAAGAAGAATCAGTATGACGCCAGGATTGACAGGTTTGTGGCAAGTCAGTGGCAGAAGTGATATTGAAGATTTCGATGAGGTAGTAAAACTTGATTTGAGATATATCGATCATTGGTCACTGACACTTGATCTGAAAATATTGTTGCAAACAATTGCAGTGGTTTTTAAAAAACGCGGTGCAAAATAATTTTGCAGATTTGTAAATGGGAAGGCAAAGATATGGCAGCAAAGAGTCGCCTTGTAATATATGATACGACCAATTTTATTGATTTTCCAATTGGAGGACAGCTTACAAGTGTCAGGAACTTTCTTTCATATCTGTGTGAAATGCATGCAGATCGGATAAAAGATATTATTCTTGTTGGAGTTTCAAAAGAACCGCTACAGATAGGCAGATTTTCTCAAATTAATGTTCATGGGTATCAAATGCGGTTTCTAGCTGTTACATCGGTAGAGGAAAATTTGGGTCATACTGTACATTCACTTAGATTAAAATATGCAAAGGGATTAATAAAGTACGGTAGAATGTTACATTTGAACCGTACAGATTGCAATTATTTTCAAACACCGGAAGCTGTCGGACCAGTTTGGCTCATGCAGCCTTTTGGAAAATATGTTGTCTTTTCACATGGAAGTTTTGCAAATATGGATCGGGGTTTTCGCTTCTTTCAAAATAGACCTGTAATCAGAAAAATGTTTACAGGATATTTGAAATGGGTCGTAAGAAAAGCAGATATGATTTTTATCCTGGATGAGGACAGCAGGAGAGATTATTGTTCTTATACAAAGCGCTTGAAAAAAACAGGAAATTCAATTGTATTGACGGATAGCTTTGAAAAGTGGAAAGCACATGAATATTGTGGCAATTTGATTTTTGTGGGAAGACTTTCAAAAGGAAAACGTGTTACAGATATCATCAATGCAGTAAGCCTTTTACATAATAATGAATGTCTGCTGATTGTAGGAGATGGCGAAGAACGCAATAATCTCGAGAATCTGGTAAAACAGATGGATATGCAGGGGCGAGTTTCTTTTTTGGGAGCAGTAATACCGGAAAAAGTAAGTTCATGTATGGACAATGCTGATATTTTGATTATGAATTCTGATTTCGAAGGCGTTCCGATGACGATACTGGAAGCTTTTAGCCATGGCCTTCCTGTTGTAACGACAAATGTTGGAGGAATTGGCGAGAATGTTCATTTTGGAGTGGACGCAGAACAAACAGATGCCTCACCGGAAAGTATCGCACTTGCAATAGAAAAGATCAGAGGAAATTATATCTCTTATGCAGAAGCAGCACATCAGCATGCCCTTGATTTTGATTACAGGAAAGTGAACAGTAAAATATATGACAGTTTATGCCATTTTTGGAAGGAATGAATATGTGGAAGAGATTAATGGAGAAGAAAATCCAATTTTGGGTGATTGTTATATTATGTTTCAGCACAATTTTAGTATATAACTTTTTAACACCAATGTTATCTGATGACTTCAATTATGCAACAGTTGTGAGAAATGCTGATAATATAGGGGATCTTTTCAGGCAAGAATATCAGCAGTATATGACCTGGACAGGAAGATCTCCAAGTCATATGCTTTTGCGTTTGTTCCTGTATGCTGACTCCAAAATTATTTTTGATATAATTAATAGTATCAGTTTTACACTTTTGACTATATTTATGTATCTGAATATTGAACATCGCGAGAAATATGATGTGAAAGTATATCTGCTTATTATTTTGTCAATATGGATTTTTGGAGTATCTTTTTCTGAAACGGTGCTATGGGAAACCGGTGCATGTAATTATCTGATTGCAACCACAGTAATTATGGGATTTATGACGGCTTTTCGCTTTTTTTATAAAATGGAAAATCGAGGTACCACTTTTCGCATTGTCGGAATGTTTTTTTTAGGGATATGGGCAGGATGGTGTAATGAGAATACATCGGGCGCATGTATTCTCTTCCTGCTCATTTTGATTGCCAGAAGGCTGTATACAGATAGAAAACATCTTCAGGGATGGATGATCAGTGGATTAATTGGAAATGTAGTTGGATTTCTGCTAATGATAGCTGCACCCGGGAATATGGTTAGAAGCGGATATAAAAAGGAGTTGCACTCCGGGCTTATGGGAATTGCATCAAGGTGTCTCAAAATAACTTTAAATATAAAAGATGAATTTTTTATTTTATTATGTATTCTCATATTTCTGACTTTACTATTACACTATCAGAAGGTAAACCTGTGCAAAATGAAGAATACGCTGCTGTTTTTTTTCTTATTTGCAGCAACCTGCTATGCATTGGCGCTTGCTCCGGAAGCACAGGTGAGAGCTTTTTTTGGTGCAGGGATTTTTCTGATCATAGCATGTGTGCAGGCTTATTCAGATGTTGTGGATTCAGATGCATTGATAATGGCAGGAAAGCGTAGCGCAGTAATGATACTGCTGCTATATATGGCTTTCAGCTATTTGGAGAATGGAGCCAATCTTGCCAGAATATACAGAGAAGAACAGGAACGTTATGAATATCTGCAACAGAAAGCGGAGGAAGGCGTTAAAGAGGTAACGGTACCGGAATTGAGACCACAGTTTGCAAGTAAATACAGTATGGCATACGAAAATGATATAAAGGTAGATAAAGAGTATTGGATAAATGGAGGATATGCGGGATATTTCGGTTTCGAATGGGTTTATGGAGTGCCAAGAGATGAGTGGACAGAATATTAAAACAATTGTGTTGGAGAATAGAATACAGCCACTGATCAGTGTCATTGTACCGGTATATCAGGCTGAATCTTATTTACAGCGTTGTGTGAAAAGCATACTAAATCAGACATATAACAATATTGAGATTATACTCGTTGATGATGGTTCAAAAGATAATGGTGGGAAGCAATGTGATAATTTCGCACAAGCTGATAAGAGAGTTCATGTTATGCATAAAGAAAATAATGGACTTATGAGCGCCTGGATGACAGGTGTAAGTGTTTCGAAAGGGCAATATCTGTGTTTTGTTGACAGTGACGACTGGATTGAACCTGATATGATCCATTCACTTGCGGAAAAACTTACATGGAGCCCGGAAACATCCAAAAGCAGAAATGAGATCATATGCAGTAATTTTCTGATTGATCGTGCAAACGGTGAAACCCCACAGAAAAAGAAACATGAAATCCTGCCTGGAGAATATGAGGACGCAGAACTGACCGGAAATATTTTTAGAAATATATTGGGGAATGAGAATAGAACAGTCACTTTATCAAGATGTATGAAACTTTTCTCGAGAAATCTGATCGAGGAGAATATGCATTATTGTGACACGAACGTCAGAATGGGAGAGGATGTAAATATTGTTCTGCCTGCAATACTTGATTGCAGGCGTCTTGTAATCTTGGATGGACATTATGACTATCATTACTTCTATAATCCAACATCTATGGTTCATCATTATGATGCAGGGCTACATGAAAATATAAAAAGACTTTATCTTATTATCAATCAAATTCTAAAGGAAAAATATGAAAAAATGGGGATAAAGAATGTTGACCCATGTAAGATGGCGGACAGAGAATATTGCTATTTATTCTGTCTGGTACTTAAAAATGAACTGCGAAGCGGGAGAAAAGGTCTTACCAGGCGAATGGTTGATTATTGCAGGCAGAGCCATATGAAAGATCTGATCAGGGAGACGGATCCACAACCTGAGGACAGATTAAATCGGATTCTATTTCTGTTTATGAAGTATCCATCCAGATGTTTTGCATTTTGCATGTATGCAGGCCTGTCATTCGCAGATTTGATGAGGTAGTAGGATCGATGATTGATATGAGAAAAAAAAGGATACTTCTGGTACATAATTATTATCAGATTCATGGCGGGGAGGATACTGTTGTTGCAGGGGAAATGAGACTGTTGCAGGAACATGGTCATTTTGTGCTGTTATATCAGCGTACGAATGCAGAACTTCAGCAAATGAATTTTATTCAAAAAGCAGGTATGATTTTTGCCGAGATTTTCAATTTCAGAACGTATCGAGAAACAGTCAGACTGATTAAAGAAAATCAGATAGATATCGTTCATGTTCACAATACACTTCATATGGTCAGTCCTTCTATATTTTATGCAGCTTTTTCCTGCAAAGTGCCGGTTGTTCAGACGGTTCACAACTTTAGACTGCAGTGTCCGGCAGGAATATTTTACAGAGACGGGCACGTTTGTGAAGCGTGTATGACCAGAGGATTACGGGCGGCAATCCAATATCGCTGTTATAGAAATAGCAGGATTCAGACAATTCTATGTGTTATCAGTATGAAAATTCACAGAATGCTGGGAACATACAAAAAAATAAATTATATATGTCTGACCCGGTTTAACAGACAGAAACTTCTGGAACTGAACCAAATTGGAAAGAAAAAATATATAGATGATAAAAGAGTATACATAAAACCAAATTTTTCATATGCTGCAGAAAAAATGCAAAAAGGAAATGGTTCAAGACAGGCATATTACATATATGCGGGCAGGTTGGATGAAATGAAAGGAATCAGATTATTACTGCAGGCATGGAAAGAAATGGGGGAAAATGCTCCGGAACTTAGAATATATGGCAGTGGTACGATGGAACAGGAATGCAGAAAATATATTTGTATGAATGAACTGAATTCTGTAAAAATGGCAGGCATGTTACCGGAAAAAGAAATTCTTCAACAGATTGCTTCGGCAAGAGCGTTGATTCTTCCAACACAGTGGTATGAAGGTTATCCGATGACTATTGCAGAGGCATTTTCACTACATACACCGGTAATTACATCTGATATGGGGAATGCGGGCGATTTGGTCAGAGAAGGAAAAAATGGATGGAAGTTCCAGACAAATTCATATGTAAGCTTAAAAGAAAAAGTAATGGAATGTCAAAAAAGTGCTTCAACATTTGTTTTTCAGGAAACAGAAAATGGAACACTTCCAGAAGAAAACTATGAACTTCTGAACAAAATATACGGGGATCTAAAAGTATAATGCGACTTGAATCATAAGAGAAAGCGGAAAAGCATGAACGAACAGACGGAAAAGGTTACGGTGATCATTCCTGTATATCAGGCAGCGGCAACACTGGAGCGGTGTGTACAAAGTGTGCTTGTACAGACTTATGAGAACCTGGAGCTGCTGTTGATCGATGACGGCTGCCGGGATGGCAGTGCGGCAATATGTGACAAATTGTGCACAGAGGATGCCTCCGGCAGGATTCGCGTCAGACATACGGAGAATTACGGCGTGTCGCATGCACGCAATCTCGGACTGGAAATGGCAGAGGGATCCTGGGTGATGTTTGTGGATGCCGATGATATGCTGACACCTGTTTTTGTGAGCAGACTGATGGATGCGGCCGCAAAAGGCAGCGCCAAAATGGTTGCACAGACGCAGAAAATAAGTGTTGCAGGAAAAAGGGATGGGGTTATGGTCTCCGGAAATTATTTTCTGGAGCATGCGGTATTAAACAGCGATACGCACGTATGGGGGAAACTGTATCAAAAATCATTTCTGGATCAGATGCTTTTTCCGGAAAAGCTTTCCATCGGAGAAGATATGTTATTTCTGCTGAAACTGGCTGTCAAAGCCGGCAGAGAGCCTTTCATTTGCTGCATCAGAGGAACTGATTATCTGTATACGGATAACGAACAGGGGGCGATGAACAGCGCTTATAAGACATCCTATCTGGATCAGATATTCTGTTGGCAGCAGGCAGAAACAATTCTGGAAGAGCATAGAAGCGAACTTTCTCCCTATATATTTGCCAGACTTGCAACCATACAGATCATGGCAACGCTTCTTGTTGCAGGAAAAGTTGCCTGTGCGCAGGAACTTGACCGGACAGACCGTCTTGCAGCACTTGATCTGTGCAGTGATGAGATCGGACATGCGCTTAAGACAAATGGTGCATTTGCAGGATTGCCTGCCGGGTACAAACTGAAGGTTATGTTGTACCGGATGAGCAGAGATCGTTATCTGAACCTGTATGGTAAATGGAAAAAAGAATGAAACATTAATCCGCATATAACAGGCAGTAAAGGAGCAGGCAGAATGGGAAAACAGAACCAGATACCGGTAATTCTATATATGCACGCAGGAAGCGGAAACCATGGCTGTGAGGCAATTGCAGACAGCACCTGCAGAATGCTGTATGAACAGTGGCAGAATGTGCATCTGGAAGACAATCTTGGAAGCGGCTATCTGGCTCCGCTGATCCTGTCCAACCGGATCAGGGAGGATCAGAAATACGCGCTGGGCGGAATCTTAAATGCAGGGCATTGTATTTTGCTGGAGGAAAATCATATCCGGGAACATAAACTGCTGCATACCGTTTATTATATCTGGAGAAAACTGACAGGAGATCAGGAATCCTTTCAGCGGTACCGCTTCAGAGCGGCATTTGCATATGCGGCTGCGAAAGCAGACAAAAGTCCCGCGTGGAAACATCCGCTTGCCGTATCGATCGGTGGGGATAATTACTGTTATCCTGAGATGGTTCATGATCTTGCACTTGCAAACAGCATGTTTCGTAAAAAAGGCTTAAAAACGATTCTGATGGGGTGTTCCATCGAACCGGATTCACTCAGAAACCCTGAAATTTTGCAGGATCTGCATTCTTATAGTAAGATAATCGCAAGAGAGTCGATCACTTTTCAGGCACTTCTGGATGCCGGAATACCTGCTGCATCCCTGCACCTTTGTCCGGATCCGGCATTCCTTCTGCCGGCAGAGAAACGGCCGCTTCCGGAAGGCTTTGAAGAAGGCAGCACAGTAGGAATCAATTTAAGTCCCATGGTCCAGCACAGTGAAAAGGTACCGGGCGTGACGATAGACAGCTATCGTGCGCTCATCCGACATATTCTGAAGCATACGACTGACAAAATTGCGCTGATCCCCCATGTTGTCTGGAAAAATAACGATGACAGAATACCCCTTCAGAAGCTATATGATGAGTTCAGGGATTCGAAACGTGTACTCATGATACAGGATCACAGCGCAGAAGAACTGAAGGGGTATATTGCAAGATGCACCCTGTTTGTGGGTGCAAGGACACATGCAACAATTGCGGCTTATGCAAGCTGTGTACCGACACTTGTATTGGGTTATTCAGTCAAATCAAGAGGAATCGCAACGGATCTGTTCGGAACTGCAGAGCATTATGTCATTCCGGTTCAGGATCTGGAAACAACGAACGACCTTGTGGCAGGATTTGAATGGCTCAGGCAGAATCAGGACCAGATTCATGCGCATCTCGTGGAGATCATGCCTGCTTACGCGGCGCGTGCAAGAGAAAATGTGAAGGTCATGATGGAAAACGGAGAGGAATAACACAATGATCATTATTCAGGTGGCAGGCGGCCTTGGAAATCAGATGCAGCAATATGCCATGTACTGTAAACTCAGGGCGCTTGGCAAAGAGGTCAGGCTGGATCTGGAATGGTTTGATGAAAACCATCAGAAAGGACTTCTGGCTCCCAGAAAATGTGAACTTCTTTTTTTCAGGGACCTTCCGATGGATATTTGCAGTGAACAGGAGCGGGCAAAGTTTCTGAACCGGAGTATTCTGCAGAAGGTGACCGGTAAGCTGATTCCATCCCGGAATCATATCTTTACGGAAAGCAGGATGTATCATCCTGAGATTATGGATTTTACGGATGCGTATCTGTACGGATTTTTCCTTTGTCAGAAATATTACAATGATATTTCTGATGAACTCAGGCAGTTGTTTCGATTTCCGGAACACACCGACGGGCAGTGTCAGGTGCGTAATGCAGAACTGATGCAGGAAATGGAGAACCGTCCCAGTGTCAGTGTACATCTGCGGCGTGGTGATTATCTGACAGATCCGGAGAATCTGGCACTGTTTGGCAACATTGCAACAGATGCTTATTATGAGGCGGCAATGGATTATTTTCAGAAAAAAGATCCGGACACACATTTTTATATTTTTTCCAATGATACAGAATATGTGCAGGCGCATTTCAGTGATCGCGAAAAATATACCATTGTTGACTGGAACACCGGAGAGAATAATCTGCTTGATATGGAACTGATGAGTCATTGCAGGGGCAATATCTGTGCAAATTCGACGTTCTCTTTCTGGGGGGCAAGACTGAATGGAAGACCTGACAGAGAAGTGATCCGAACCTTTACCATGCGTAATAACCAGGCGTGCGATCCGGATCAGATGCATGATTACTGGAAAGGCTGGCTGCTCGTGGATCGTGATGGGAAGTTCGTCTAGTATCAGAAAATATGGGAATAAAAAGGCAGTTTTATGAGTAGAATCAGATATACGGCGAAAAATATCGCTTTTGGCTATGCCAGTAATATCATAACCGCACTTCTTGGATTTGCTGCAAGAAAAGTCTTTATCATGCGGCTCTCCGGAACGCTTCTCGGAGTGAACGGGTTCTATACCGGGATTCTTTCCGCACTTTCTCTTGCAGAACTTGGAATCGGTACCGCACTGAATTTCAGTCTGTACAAACCGGTTGCAACAGGCGATACAGAGAAGATCAAGTCTTATATGGCAATGTACAAGAAGTGCTATCGTATTATTGCACTCGTCGTTGCTTTGATCGGTCTGTGCATTGTACCGTTTCTGCCCGAGATCATCAAGAATCCGGGCGATAATTCCATACGGGATCTGACTTTTTATTATCTGATCTTTCTGTTTAACAGTGTGACTTCCTACTTTGTTGCATACAAATACAGTCTGGTCAACGCCGAGCAGAAGACATATATTCAGACGAATATTACTACGGTGACCAAGATCATATCGGTCACGGCACAGATCATTGTCCTGTTTGCAACATCGAATTTCTACTGTTATCTGCTGACAGATGCACTTATCCAGTTATTACAGAAAATATTTGTCAGCTGGTATCTGAACCGGAAATATCCTTATCTGGAGGATAAGAATATCACGCCTCTGTCAAAAGACGAAACCGACGTGATCATCAGTAAGACCAAGGCACTGATGTGGTTGAAGATCGGTGACACGGCCAGAACGCAGACAGATGCCATTATCATTACCGCATTTGTAAATGTTGCCACGACAGGAATTGTGGATAACTTTACCATGGTGATCAGTTCGATCTCCAATTTTGTGAATATTATTTTTAATTCTGCACTTCCGGGATTTGGGAATCTGATTGCTACCGAGTCCAAAGAGAAACAGTTTCAGATGTTTAAGGTATATCGTTTTTTTGCAGACTGGATATATGGCTATTCTGCAGTGGGATTTCTGCTGCTGCTGACTCCACTGATCACGATTCTGTACGGTCCGGACTGGGCAATGGGACAGACGGTCGTAGCATTGATCGTTGCGGAGTATTATTTTAAGGGAGACCGTATCGTTCTGACGAATTTCAAGACGGCAGCGGGGGTTTTTGAGCAGGACAAGTACCTGGCGCTGATTCAGGGCGCGGTGAATCTGGTGCTGTCCATCTGGCTCGTACAGGTGATCGGACTGCCGGGTATCTATATCGGAACGGTTATTTCGGGTCTGATCGCCAATTTTGTCCGTCCGGTCATTATCTATCATGTCTGCTTTGACAGAAAAACAGGCGGATATTTCCTGGACTCTGTCAAGTATCGTATTGCGATGGTTGTTATTATAGGAATATGCTATGAACTCCAGAAATTTACGATGCCGACGGTTACGATATTGAACTTTCTCGTATCAGGCATTATGATCACAGTAGTATTTCATGTGATCTTCTTAGGGTTATTCTGCAGAACGGAAGAATTCCGGTATCTGTGGAATATCATAAAGGAAAGGGTTATACATAAATGAAAAAATTGAACGGAACGGTAATCGTAACCTATAGATGTAATGCGCGCTGCACGATGTGCAGCAGGTATAAGGCTCCCTCCAGACCCGATGAGGAAATTTCAATCGAAACGATCCGAAAACTTCCGCCGATGTATTTTACCAATATTACAGGCGGAGAACCATTTATCAGAGAAGATCTGAAGGATATTGTCAGAGAACTGAATCAAAAAAGTGACAGAATCGTCATTTCCACAAACGGTTTTTTTACCGACCGGATCATAGATCTGTGCAAAGAATTTCCGAATATCGGGATCCGCATTTCCATAGAGGGACTGGAACAGACCAATAATGCCATCAGAGGTCTTCCGGATGGATTCAACCGCGGGTATACGACACTGAAGAAGCTGCGGGAGATGGGACTGAAAGATGTCGGATTCGGGATGACCGTACAGGATCGGAACGCGCCGGATCTGCTTCCTTTATATGATCTTTCGGATGAAATGGGAATGGAGTTTGCGACCGCATCCCTGCACAACAGCTTCTATTTTGTGGAAGCCGGAAATTTGATTCAGAACAGGCCGATGGTGGCGCAGCATTTTGAAGATCTGGTCAATAAACTGCTGGATTCAAACAGTCCCAAGAAATGGTTCCGTGCCTATTTCAATCATGGACTGATCAATTACATCTATGCGCAGAAGCGGCTGTTGCCATGTGATATGAGTTTTGATACTTTTTTCATCGATCCGTACGCAGATGTGATGCCCTGTAACGGGACGAAAGAGAAGGAAGTCATGGGTAACCTCAATCAGCAGAGCTGGGATGAACTGTGGAACAGCGAGCAGGCTGAAGAGGTGCGCCGCAGGGTACGTACCTGTGACAGACAGTGCTGGATGATCGGTTCCGTATCTCCTGCCATGCACAAATATATATGGGTACCCATGTGGTGGGTCATCCGTCACAAATTCCTGCATTTCTGGAAAAAGAAAAAGTACAGTATGTATGAACTAAAGGCTGTGCGGGATTATCGTGACGGCAAAGTGACAAAGGAACAGCTTGACAGATGCAGTACATGCGATCTGCATGCAAAGGCGGCAAACGGACTATCCGCGGCATCCAGTGAGCAGCTCAGGAACAGAAGCGGAGAAGAAATCGTTGCAGAAGATGTTCAGGCACAGATGAAGAAACAGTGAGTGAGATCAGGGAAGTGGATAAAAGAGCGCGTGTTACAGGCAAGTTAATTGAATATGGTACGATAATCGCTTTTGTGCTGAGTCTGCTGCCGATTCTGTGGATATCACAATATGTTTATCCGCAGGCCGATGATTTTGGATTCGGACTTCGGACGCATCTGGCATGGATCGATACACATTCTTTTGTACAGGTTTTGAAGGCAGCACTTGGCACATCCGTTTTTTACTGGGGAGACTGGCAGGGTACTTATACCTCTTCCTTTCTGATGTCTCTGCAGCCGGGAATATTTGGAGAAAGCTGGTATCATCTGGTACCGGGGATCATTCTATTACTGCTCACGCTTTGTATGTTCTATCTGTTCAAGGTGATTCTGCATGACTGTATGCACACGCCATGGCGGCTTACCTGCGCAGTTACGGCGCTGGTTCTGCTGGTAACGATTCAGAATGTCAAAGATCAGACCGAGAGTTTTACCTGGTATAATGCAGCGATTCATTATACAGGGATGCAGGCACTCTGGATGCTTTATATGGGTATGTTGGTCTCCATGATTCACAGGCAGTTGCAAAAAGGTGGCAGAATTTCGTTGTGGAAGCTCAGCCTGCAGCAGATCCTGTCCTGTGTAATGGCATTTGTTGTGGGAGGCGGTAATAACATTACCGTTTTGTGGGCAGTACTGGTTAATGTATCGGGAATTGCGCTGCTGCTGATTCTGCTTCTAACGGAGCGCAGAAAGCAAAGGGATAAACGACCGGCAGGCAGGGTATTGCTGCTGATGATCCCTTCCAGTGTCATTCTGCTGGCAGGAGCGGCTCTGAATATACTGTCAGTTGGCAATCAGAAGAGATTACTGTTTATCGGTGGAAGTCATAATGATATTTTCACAACGGTAATGAAATCCTTTCTGTCTGGTGCACAATACAGTCTGGTCTGGATGAATGGCGGTGTTCTGCTCTTTGTGCTGTGGCTGATCCCAATGGTCTGGCGCTTATTTGAGAAAGCGGGTATCGGAGAAAGCGGAATGCGTCTGTATTCCTACCAGCCCCTTGCGGCAGGCAGAGATGCTGCTGCGGGACAATTTCGTTTTCCGCTTCCGGGACTGGTGCTGTTGTACAGCTATTGTCTTCTTTCTGCACTTTTTGCACCCAATTATTATACCAGCGGAGCTGCGGATATGCTGCGTACACAGAATGCAGTCTTTTATGTGTATATTCTGCTGCTGACCCTGAATGTGATCTATTTTACCGGATGGATCAGAATGCAGAATTTCAGAATACTCAGAAGATTTGCAGAGAAGGTGCAGGAACATGGTATCATTGCATCCGTTGCGGCATTTGTGATAACAGCTGCAGTATGTCTGTACATGCTGCTGCAGAATCCGGTATGTTTTACCTCCGCTTCTGCGGCGGTAACAAGCATCAATGGAAACGGAACTGCCTATGCGCAGACGATCGAGTATAACCTTGCGCTTTTGCATGATGCCGATCAGCCGGATGTACTGGTGAAACACATTACGGTGCAGCCCAGTATTCTGTATTCAGGGGAAATAGACTGGTGGAAGGCAGGAACGGTAAGTTATTACCGCAAGAACAGCGTGGAATGGGCACAGTAAGAACAATTGCCATAGACCAGGCATATGATTGGATTCCTTACAGAAATAGAAATGTGTATTGTGTACGAAATATAGCAAGATTTGGTGGAATATTTTCTGACTTGGATTATAATTGTATATGAAACCGGACGTGTGTTGCAAATGCATAAGGAGGTTTACACCATGAAACGACATTTACAGAAGCTGAGCGCAGTTCTATGCGCAGTTCTGGTACTCTCCATGATGTTTGGAATGACAGTAATGGCAGATGGAACCGATACGAGCACTTTTGATTTCGGACAGACAAATATGTCTATCCGCCAGGGAGAATCACAGACCATTTCTCTTTATGCGAAGGCTGCTTATACTTACTATGTCAGAGGCAACAGCAGTAAGGCAACCTATTGTGAGTGCAGCGGTAATGCGGGCAGTTCGAATATTACCTTTCATGTGGGTGCAGATGAAACAGCAGGGAAAACGGTGAGCTTCTGGTTCTATATCGAAGGCTCTGACGCACATGATCTCGTGCAGGTAAAAGTGGTGCAGAGTGCATCTTCGGCAGGAACCGTTGGGACAGTGGCTCCGACTATTGCATCTGCAATTCCGCAGGTGGCACAGATGAGCATTGCTTTTCCGGGAGGCAGTACCGGAATCGTATCCGTCACAGGCAATCTGATCGGTATGCTGATGAATGCACAGGGAACTCCTCTTGCAGCTTTCTCAATTGCAAATAAGGGTGGTAAGATCCTGACGATGCAGTTACAGAATATGGTCACGGTAAATGGAATCGGTTATATTGGTGTGTACTCACAGGTCGCACCGGCCAATATTACAATCAGTATTTCGGCAGCAGATAAGGCGGCTATGATGGCGCGCGGCATCGCAGGCCTTTATATCGGACAGCAGTACATTCTCTGGCCGTAAACCAACTATATTAAACAAACGGAGGACATACAATTCATGAAAAAGCTTTTCAGAAAACTGAGTGCAGTGATCTGCGCAGTACTGGCATTAACACTGATGTGCGGTTCCACCGTTCTTGCTGATGGCAGAGATACCAGTCTGTTTGATTTCGGACAGACCGTTCTCACCATTCCGCAGGGCGGATCGGCGAAGATCAGCCTGTATTCCAGATTCGATTATACCTATTATATGACCGGACAGACCAGCAAGAAGACTTATCTGGATGCCGATTACAAATCAGGGAGCAGCAATGTTACTTTCCACGTTGGAGCGGATGAAAAGATCGGAACGGTAACCTTCTATTTCTATGCGGTAGATCATGACGGAACGTATGACAGCGTGCAGGTACGTGTCGTTTCTCCGACATCTGCACAGGCGGCAGGACAGAAAGTTACCACGACAACTCCGACAACTACAGCATCAGCTGTGGCAGTACCGTTCACGGATGGCACAACAGGAACGGAAACATTGCAGAGCAGCAGTAAAGTTGTACTGATCAGTGATGCGGCAGGAACACCGGTTGGCGCATTCTCACTGACTGGTACAAGCGGACAGCTGGTATCCATGCAGACAGGCGCTGTTTTGAATAATGGCGGATTTAACTGGCTGAGCATTACCACTGCAATCGGGAATGGTACGATGACCGTTAACCTTGCGGCTGCGGATAAGGCAGCACTGATGACAAGAGGAATCGGTGGACTGTATCTGAACGGTCAGTATGTAGCATGGCAGTGAATTCAGAAAATACGGAAACAGTAAAAAAATCTGGTGCTGTTAAAATGACTCTTGAAAGCATGTCTTTACGACTGGCTTTCAGGGGTCATTTTTGCTGTGTGGGAGAAATTCATTTTTAATGTAATCTTAATATTATTGCATTACATAAAAGTGTAGAATACAATCATATGCGCATATACAAAAGTACTGAAAAAACTTGAAGAAAATTGTGAACATAGCTATATTGATATATAAAAACAGTAAAGGGGCAGACAGACCATGCAGGTTATTTCCTTCAGCTTTCTGATTTTTCTCCCGATTGTAGTATTCCTATATGCGATTTTGCCACAGAAGATCCGTTATCTGTGGCTTCTTGCCGCCAGCATTTTTTTCTATCTCAGTGCAGGACCTGTTTACGGAATTTTCATGCTGTTATCAATCTTGCTGACCTATACCGCCGCGCGGGGGATGGAACACCGACCGGGCAGTAAGAAAATGATTCTGGTGTTATGTCTGATCCTGAATCTGGGCGTTCTGGGAGTCCTGAAATATGCAGCATTTTTTTGCAGCAGTGCAGTGGGAATCCTGTCCCTTTTTCATGTAAAAGTGTCTGATCCGTCGATTCAACTGCTTTTGCCTGTGGGGATTTCCTTTTACATGTTTCAGGCACTTGGCTATGTAATTGATGTATACAGAGGACAGATTGCTGCTGAAAAGAATATCCTGCGGTATGCACTGTTTGTCTCCTTTTTTCCAAATGTGCTGTCCGGTCCGATTGAACGTGCCGGGCATATGCTGCCACAGTTCAACAATCCTCCGCAATTCAGCTATGATAATATGCGTCTTGGTCTTCTGCGTATGCTGTGGGGATATTTCCTCAAGATGGTGCTTGCAGACCGCATTGCAATTATCGTGAATCAGGTATATGCATCCCCCGGAAATTATCCGGGAACGGTTCTTTTGATCACTGCCATCCTTTATACCTTTCAGATATATTGTGATTTCGGCGGATATACCAGCATTGCAATCGGAGCGGCGAAAATCTGCGGATTCGAACTGACAGAGAACTTTGACAGCCCTTATCTGGCAGAAAGTATTGCACAGTTCTGGCGCAGGTGGCACAGATCACTTTCCTTCTGGTTTCGTGATTATCTGTATTTTCCGCTTGGCGGAAACCGCAAGGGAAATGTCCGCAAATATATCAATATTATGATTGTCTTTCTGGTAAGCGGCCTTTGGCATGGTGCAGCATGGACCTTTGTGATATGGGGAGGATTGCATGGGCTGTATCAGATTATCGGGCACCTTCTGATGCCGCTTCGGAACAAACTGGTGGAGTTATTCCATGTGGACAGAAAGTCTTTTTCGCACAGACTCCTGAAAGTTCTGTTTACCTTTTTGCTCGTAACGATCGCATGGGTGTTCTTCCGTGCAGGGAGCCTTTCTGAGGCCGCAGTGATCCTGAACGGTATGTGGCAGTTCACACCATCGGTCCTGACGGATGGCACGCTGTATCAGTTGGGACTTGACCGGCCGAACTTCCTGCTGATGGTGGCTGGCCTTTTATTATTGATATGGACCGATATCTGCAATTACAGGAAGATCAGGATCGCGGAGCAGATTCTGGAACAGGGCATCTGGCTGCGTTTTCTGATCGGTATCGGGGCGGTTCTGGTGATTCTGCTTTGCGGAATCTGGGGACCCGGGTATGATGCATCCAGTTTCATTTACTATAAGTTCTGACGGAGAGCCGAAATGAGAAGTGAAAGCGTGCAAAACAAACAAAATAAATTCTGGCACAGGGTTGGACAGGTAATCAGAAGTGTTCTGTTTCTTCTGATACTGGCTGCAGTAATCGGTACTGCGATCAGGGTAGTGGAGCGAAAATCCAGTCACCAGAAATATGCGGATTTTTTTGACACGGCAGATCAGCTGGATGTTCTGTTTCTGGGATCCTCTCATGTGATAAACGGGATCAATCCGGTACAGCTCTATGAGGATCACGGATATACCTCTTACAATATGGGTGGACACGGCAGTGTGCTGCCATCAACCTATTGGGAACTGGAGAATGCTTTGAACTACTGCAATCCCAAATATGTGGTCGTGGACACCTATCTGCTTGAAAAGGACTACCATTATCTGGATGAAATGGATTCCTATGCAAGTGAGAGTGATATTCGTTCTTCTATCGAACAGCTCCACCTGAATATGGACTGCTGGCCGCTTACACAGACAAAGATCGCGGCAGTTAAGGATCTGATCCATGATCCGAACATACAAAGAGAGTTCCTGTTCGACTTTGAACTGTATCATGATCGCTGGAATGAACTGGATGCAGATGATTTTGGCGTTTTAAACGGAAGTGATAAGCGAAATCTTCTGATGGGCGCAGAACAGCGTTTTGAAGTGGATTCGGTACCGGTCATTACACAGCCGGATCTGACCCAGACGGGAACGCTTCCCTATGAAACAGAAGGGGTCAAATATCTCAAAAAGATCATTACGGAATGTCAGAAGCGCCAGATTAAAGTCATTCTGACCTATCTGCCGGTTACGGACATCACAAGCGGAGATATTACGCAGGCGGGAACCGTTTCAGCAGCTGCGCAGGCAGCAGGAAGTGCTGCGCAGCTTGCCAGGGAATATGATATTCCATTTCTGAATATGCTGGAAAAGAATGAGCTGGCTGATCCTTATCTGAATTTTAATGACGACGGGCATCTCAATGCAGCCGGTATGTGGAAGGTGACGGATTATATCGGAACGTACCTCAGCGAACATACGAAACTGCAGGACCACCGCGGACAAAAAGGTTATGACATATGGGATCAGCGTGTGGAAAGTTCTGATCAGGTGGAAACGGATGCTGCATTATCGCAGAAAGATCTCTATGATCAGCTCATGGTATTCGGAGCGGAAAAATCAAATTATGTAGTTTATATCAAAACCGGCAGTCCTGCCATGCAGGACAAAGAGCTGCTCCGTATCCTGGAGGATCTCTCGGGAAGTACACAGGCGGAGAATGCCGCACAAAGCGGCGGACCTTACCTACTGCTTACGGATATCGCACAGAAGCATCAGGAGGAGTTTCTTGGAGAAGCGGAACCGGGCGCATTTGATACCACAGGCGGTTCCATGGAATATATCGGTCTGTCTGATTTTGCAGCGGTATATATGAACGGGGATGAAGACCATAATCTGTTGGATATGGATGCAGGCTATAACAGTGATGTTCAGGTTCTGGTCTTTGATACAGATACCGGAGTCTTTCTGAAACGCTTCTGTTACAGGGATACAGGGGAAAGTTATGAGCTGCAGTAGGAATTCAGATCAATCGAAACAGTTGGGATCGTATTGAACAGACAGCATGAAAACAGGAAAAAGAATGAATAAACGATATCGAATGCAGCTTCGCTTTTTGGCGGAAAGCTTTATGGCAACATGGGCAATCATGATCACGTCAGGGATGCAGGTGAGAAATATTCTCACACTGCCTGTTTTTGGTATGTGTATGATTTCTTTTCGGTATATAAAACGTTATGCACACAGGCAGAACTGTGCGGAGAATAAAGTGCAGGACAGGGGCAGCGAGGCAGTAAGTTATGCGGGCGCACTGCTGTTTGCGCTTCTGTTCCTTCTTGCAGAGCATGGAAAATATACAGAAAGCTTTACCAGCCCGCTTTTCGAATTTCTGACACTTTTTGCAGCGGGTACGGGACTCTTTATTTTATTCCGATATATTCTGGAACTCTTTGAGATGGTGTTATCAGATGAGCGGGTGCGTAGGCAGGTATTTCGGTCTGCCGGGCAGATCAGCGTGACGCAGTCAGGTAAGCGTAATTCTGTTGTGGTCATGCTGGTATGCCTGCTTTGCTGGCTGCCCTATTTCCTGTATGAATATCCGGGAATCATGTCACCTGACAGTATCAATCAGTTTGAACAGGTGGTCGGCATGAAACCATGGTCCAACCATCATCCGGTTGCCCATACACTTTGCCTGGATTTCTTTTATCATATCGGCAGATCGTTTACAACGGATATCAATGCCGCAATCAGCTGTTACACGATTGCGCAGATGCTGTTCATGGCCTTTTGTATCGCAGTACTGATTCATACACTGGAGCAGTACTGCGTCCGCAGACGTATCCGTATTCTGGTGCTGGCATTTTACGCCCTGCTTCCGTTTCAGGGGGTGTTCATGGTGGCCATCTGGAAGGATATTCCATTTTCCGGTATTTTCATGCTCTTTCTCTGTACCCTGCTGCAGATGATACGGCCACAGGAGAATTTGAGCAGATACAGTAAGCTGCTCCTCTGGACGAAGTTCTGCGCGCTTGGCTGTGCGGTATGCCTGTTTCGCAGCAATGGCTGGTATTGTTTTCTGCTTCTGATTCCATTTCTGCTGTATGGATTTCGCAGGCAGATGAAATGGGTTCTGGGAAGCTGTGTATTGGTCGTTCTGACAGTGGGACTGATCCGTGGGCCGGTCATGCAAACGTGTGGCATCGCACAGCCGGATTTCATTGAATCCTGCAGCTTACCGCTGCAACAGATCGCGCGTGTCGTGGTGGACAGCAAAGATTTGACGGTAGAACAGGAAGTGCTGATTCACAAAGTGATCGATACCACTTATATCAAACAGCTGTATGCGGCTGATTTTGCGGATAACATGAAGGAACTGGTGCGGGCAGGGGATGAAGCATATCTGACTGCGCATAAGGCTGCATACGCAAGGCTCTGGCTGCAGCTGGGGGTTCGGTATCCCGGCGTATATCTGGAAGCCTGGGCAGAGCTGACAAAAGGCTTCTGGTTCCCAAATGTGGCCTATGAAACGGGGAATATTGATGGTGTGATCCAAAATGATGCAGGCGTGACAGCAACTCCGCTGATCGGCGGCACAGCGGTGATAAAGGGCAAAGAGATCCTGCTGAAACTGGGGGATTTCGTTCCGCTTTATGGGCTGCTCTTCAGTATGGGAACCTACAGCTGGCTGCTCGTCTGCGCGGTACTTCGAGTCCTTGGGCGAAGGTCAGAAAGAGGAAAGATGCTGGTATTGATGCCATGTGTATGCCTGTTGCTGACACTCCTGATCGCAACACCGACTGCTACGGAATTCCGCTATGCCTATCCGATCGTGCTGACGATGCCGTTGTGGATACTGGCCGCGCTGTAAAATGTGACAGAGCGCTTTATTAACCGGAAGGATGGATAAGATCAATGAAAAAAAATGATGATAGCAGTGTACCCATATGAGGAAAATAATTCGCATCCGAACATGTAGAAAACTGGTTCTTGCTGTTCTGATTCTGAGTATGATTCCGATACTGGCAATATCATTTTATAACCACAGCAGCGCGGATGATTATGCCTATGGGATTCTGACCAGACATGCATGGATGCAGACACACAATCTGATCGCACTTTTTGCGGCGGTCGGGAAACAGGTGCAGACAACCTATCTGACCTGGCAGGGAACGTATGCGGCAGTCACACTGTTCTCACTTCAGCCGGCAGTATTTGGTGAACACTGGTATTTTCTGGTCACCTGGGTTCTGGCAGGAATGTTCATATTTGGAAATTTCTACTTTTTCCGTGTGATCTTCGGACAGATCGGAGGCAGGAAAGATATTGCAGATATCATTGCAGGCGTTGTGACCGTTTTCAGCATGCAGACACTTCCGCATGCCCTGCAAAGCTTCTATTGGTGGAACGGCGGAAGCTATTATACGTTTTTTTATTCCCTGATGCTGATCCAGTTTGCAATTTATGCCCAGGTGATACACAGCGGTAAGTGGAGCAGGAGAAAGTGTCTGCTGAGTGTAATTCTTGCAGTTGCGATCAGTGGCGGGAATTTTGTTTCTGCACTTGTCAATATGGAGATCACGGTAGTATTTCTGCTGATCTGCCTGTTCAGAAAAAAGAAGACAATACCGGGGAGCATTCTGGTAAGCACAGCGACACTGGCAGGACTCCTGGTCAGTATACTGGCACCGGGGAACAAAATCCGGATGGCAGCGGAAATGACCGAAGATCCGTTTCTGGCAATCGGACAGTCTTTTATGATGGCATATCAGTATATGCATGAATGGACAACACCGCTGCTGATTCTGTGTCTGCTCTTTTTACTGCCATTTCTATGGAGATTTCACAGAGAGAATTACCGCAAGGAAATGGATATTTCGATATTATTGCTGATCCTGTTCCTGTTTGCCATTTTTGCTTCGTCTTTTACACCGACGATCTATGCAACAGAGCAGGAAGGCCCGCGCAGGGTGCAGAATATCCGGTATTTTCTCTGGATCGTCATGTGTGTCATGACAGAAAGTACAGCTGTGTGCAAAGTACAGAAGCTGCTTACCGGATCTTCTTCCGGAGATGGCATTCTGGATCAGATCGAACGGGCTTTTTCAAAAGGGCTGGTATCCTTTATGGTTGGAATCATGTTCTGTATGGTATTGTGTGTCAGTAGTGATGTACTGCCGAAACAGAACAGAAATGTACTGACGAGTGTGTCGACAGCGAGGTCCATGCTGATCGGGGAGGCACAGAAGTTTGATGGGGAAATGGATGAAAGGATCAGCCTGTTGCAGTCACAGGAACAACATGTGGTGCTGCAGCAGCCGCAGGACAGACCGGAGGATCTGTACTATTTTGACATCACGGACAATATCAGTGACTGGTCAAATGTTGCAATGGCTGATTTCTATGATAAGGAGGATGTGGCCCTGACGGGGAAAAGGAGCCCAACAGGAGAGGAATAGGAAGTAAATGACAGAAACAGGTACAGAAGATGAACAACGTAGTAAAGTAAGGAAAGTATTTTCAGCAGCAGTATACATTATTTTCCTGGGTATTGTGGTGCTCAGTATCTTTATCCGACTGGGGGCGGGAGAAGTACTCCAGACGGATGAAGCAACACATGGCGTCAATGCCTATGAAATGCTCCGGCATGGAAATGCTCTGGTCAATACTTACAAATATGCCTTAGATTATTTTAATTCCAAGCCGCCGCTGAGTCTGTGGTGCATTATGCTGTCTTATCGTATCTTTGGAACAGGCAGCTTCGGACTCCGATTTGCATCAGCAATCTCCGGATGCCTTCTCTGTATTATTTTTTCCGTTTTTCTGAAGAAAAATTATGGAACAGTGGCAGCGGTTTCCTTTGCAGCGGCGTTTCCATTGATGACAGCTCTTTTTGAATACCATATGTTCCGGGCAGGAGATATGGATGCAATCTATTGTCTGCTGTTCGGAACCGCTATGATTGCGCTATATGAGACAAGCAGGGGTAAGCGGGGAATGCTGCAGTTATACGGCGCAGCTTTCGGACTGGCTTTTCTGGCCAAAAGTATTCATGCCGGCATCATCCTGGTAATCGGATATCTTTTCCTGCCATGCATGTGGCGAAATCTGAAAAGAAAAAGTGTGATTCCTGCTGCACTGATCGCAGCAGGGATTCCGGGCATTTGGGCGTTTGCCAGATTCCGCTTTGACGGAACCAGATTTTTATATACAATGGTATTTGGAGAGGCAAGTGATAAGATCAGATCTTCTGTAAATTTATATTATCTGCAGGATATTGCGAAATCCAAAATCTGGATTCTGATGTGGGCAGTCCTGCTTCTGGATCTGCTGATCGGATTGAACGAAACGGACAGAAAAGGCAGCATTTGGACCTTTCTGAGCGTAAGACTAAAAGACAATTATCTCTATGTTCTATGGCTGTTTGTCCCGGTTCTGCTCTATTCCTGTGCAGGCTCTCATATGCCCTGGTATATCTATACTTCCTATATAGCGGCAGCAGTCGTAACCGGTATCACGGTTCAGGATATTGGCCGAAGGCTCTGTCACAGGAAGATATTACTGACTGTACTGGCATTGGGCTATTGCCTGATCTGCCTGACAGTAGCCGGCAGACAGCTGCAGCGCCTGAATCTGTCAGGAACAGGCGGTAATCCAGGCCTGCAATGCTATAGTGCACTGCAGGAGTTCAAAGAAAAGTACGGAAATAAGTATAACGCCCGGAAAGTCTATATCGAGAACAATGATAATGTCTATGCCGAACAGGGCGTGTGGGAAAATGATTATGTATTCTATGCAGAGACATCCAATGATTTTCGCTGCTGCGATGGCGGCGTAAAGGCATTTCTGCAAAATCATGACGGACTGCTTCTCCTCGACAAGGATCTGTGGGATACTTACAGTAAGGAATTGACGGGATATGTGATTCTGGAGGATGATTCCTACCTGATCATCAGTACGGACAAATATTCGGATACGCATAAGAAAAGTAAGCCGGGTGCGTGATTGAGAACAGTAGAACTGGATACAAACCGGTAAGTGGAGGAAGAAAATATGCTGGAGGTAATGATCAGCTGGATCTATATGGGGGCGGTGTGTGCTACAGTTGGATACGGTCTCTGGAAGATGCTTGCACGCATTGGCGTAGCCGGAAAGTCATCCCCTGTCAAAAACATCATGACAGGAATCGTTGCAATAACCGTATATACAGAATATATCAGCGTTCTGTATAAAATCGCATTGTTGGCACAGATGATCCTTCTGATTCCGGTTTTCCTGATCTTGATCCATTATCGTGGGGAAATCATTTCAGAACTGAAAAAATATGCGCAAAAACTGTTTACATGGGAAGGGTTTTTCTTCGTTATGCTGGCATTGTTCTTTGCCTTTTATACCTCAAGGGGAACCTTCCATACGGATACGAATATCTATCATGCCGCTAACATCAGGATATATGAAGAAGTTGGTCTGATAAAGGGAATGGCCAATCTGCAGTGGAATTTTGGATACAACAGTGCGTCGCTTGCCTTTGCTTCCTTTTTCAGTATGGGGTGGCTTTTGCCACATCCGATCCATACAACAACGGGATTTCTGGAACTTGTTCTGGCAGGTTATACCTGTCATCATCTCAAAGACTGGAAGAAACATACGTCGCATCTGGGAGATGCGAGTTGTATCGCAATCTGGATCTATTTCTGGGACATGATCACCTACAGTATGTCTCCTGCAACCGATTATGCAGCGATGATGCTGGCATTATACGGTATAACGGCCTGGATACTGGCCATGGAGAATGGAGAGGATGTATCGGCCTATGCACTGATCAGTGTATTCATGGTTTATGTTCTGACGATAAAGGTTTCGGCAGGATGCCTTGTACTGCTGGCAATCTATCCGGGAATCAAACTGCTGTCTGACAGGCAGTTTCGAAAAACGTTCATTTATTTTACAATTGGAGTAATTGTTTTACTGCCATATCTGATTCGAAACTATCTCATTTCCGGATGGCTGATCTATCCTTTTGCAGGAATTGATCTTTTTCAGGTTGACTGGAAGGTGCCGCTCGCTGTGCTGCAGCGTGATGCAGGACAGATCGAGGCATACGGGAAATGTCTGTACAAACCGGAACTGGCAGACACACCCATCAGACAATGGATCCCGGTGTGGTGGGCAGGTCAGCGATTTGACGAACGAATGCTGATTATGGTGTTTGGGTTTGGTACAATAGGAATTCTGGTACACGCAGGAATGGAACTACTGCATCATAAGTTTAAACCGCAGTGGCTGATCCTGATCTTTGCAATCGGATGCTCGGCGCTGTTGTGGTTTATGCAGGCACCCTTTATCCGATATGGATTGTCCTTTTTACTGGAAATGCCCCTTTTACTGGGCGGAATCTGTATCAGTGGTAACAGGCATGGCTTTAAACGAATTCTGGCAGGCGTTTCACTGGTGATGATTCTGATTTTGTTTACACCATATATCGATAATTATCTGCAGGATTTTGGTGTATTTACAGGACATCATCTTAAGGACGGATATTACATTCTGCAACAGGATTATGACATCGTCCCAGACAATACCCAGTACGTTGGAACGTATGCAATGCATTATCCGGATAAGGGAGAGTTGAACAGTTATTATGCGTTCCCGGGAACGGCTTATCAGGGCAGGCTGGATGAAATTGAAGCAAGGGGAGATACGCTGCGGGATGGATTCAGGCATAAATAAATTTCATACAAATCTGAATATAAAGGATGAAAACTGTGGAAAAAGTATCACTTATCATGACAACATACAATTGCAGAGAGCATTTTGAAAAATCAATCAGAAGTGCTCTTTTACAGGACTACCCGAATCTTGAAATTGTCATTGTTGATGGAGGATCAACTGACGGAACAATTGAAATCATTCAATACCACGCAGAGCATAATGCTGATAAAACAAAAAAAATTGTATGGAAATCAGAGCCTGATAAGGGAATTTATGATGGAATGAATAAAGGAATTCTGATGTCCACAGGGGAAGTTATAGCTGTTTTTAATGATTTATTCACCTGCAATGATGCAATCAGTAAAATGATGCGCGTGCTGCAGGAAGGGAACTGTCAGGGAGTGCATGCGGATCTTGCATATATGGATGGGGATGTATGTAAGCGATTATGGCATATGGGACAGGGAAATATACATACCGGATGGATGCCGGCACATCCAACGTTATATCTGCGCAGGGAGATATATGAAAGCTATGGTTTGTATGATCTGAAGTATCAGAGTTCCTCTGATTATGAATTTATGGTCAGAATTCTGAAAAATGGGAAGGTAAGACTTGCCTATCTCCCGGAAGTAATGATTCATATGTTTTACGGAGGCACGAGCAACAATGGGATAAAGGGGTATCCCAGAAATATATGGGAAGCATATAAAATATTACTGCATCATCATATTATGTTTCCGATGACGGCTATTTTACTGCGTGTTATCCGCACAATGAAACAGTATCGTAAATCTGTTTCCTACAATGGCTAGACAAAACATATTTGCTATTGATAACATAGATTGGTGTGATAAAAATCATTCATTGTCATAAACTGGCAAAAAGTGTATCCTGATATAGGTATGATATGCGACAGAAATAAGGTGATCACTCACTTTACAAGTGCAAAAGAAGCTGCGTACATGTACGGTTTTTCAGAAAATATTGAGGTTGACTTGAGTAAAAGTATTAATTTGAGAAACAAAAAAATGAAGATTGCCATGATCGGACAAAAACGTGTTCCCTCTCGTGAAGGCGGCGTTGAAGTTGTTGTATGGGAACTTGCGACCAGACTTAGAGATGCCGGATTTGTGGTAGAATGTTATAACCGATACCATAAGCATGTTAAAAAAAGCGGATATGACAGATTTACAGGTAAACCCGGATATTATTGCGAGGATATTCGAATCATCACGGTACCGACATTACAGAATGGAAAACTGAATGCAATTATATATGCGTTCTTTGCATCTGTCAGAGCAATATTCGGCAGATATGATGTAATTCATTATCATGCGGAAGGACCATGCCTGATGCTGTGGCTCCCGAAATTATTCGGCATTCGTGTAATCGCAACAATTCATGGACTTGACTGGCAGAGAGCCAAGTGGGGTAACTTCGCATCCACAATGCTTTTGGCAGGTGAGCGCATGGCTGCAAGACATGCAGATGAAGTGATTGTGTTATCCAAAAATGTGCAGGAGTATTTTCAGGAGAAATATAACAGAGCTACACATTTTATACCCAATGGGATCGGTCGGCCGCAAAGGTGTTTGCCTGGTGAAATTACGAAAAGATATGGAATTCATGGGAACGATTATATTCTGACACTGTGCAGGATCGTCCCGGAGAAGGGATTACACTATCTGATTGAGGCATTTAGAAAGGTACATACAGATAAGAAACTCATTATTGCAGGTGGATTCAGCAATGCCGTAGAGTACATGAATCTGATTCAGGATATGGCCAAAGAGGATGACAGGATTATTCTGACTGATTTTGTGCATGATACTGTTCTGGAAGAACTGTGCTCCAATGCATATATTTACTGCCTGCCAAGTGATGTGGAGGGAATGTCTGTCAGTCTGCTGGAAGCCATGAGTTATGGGAACTGCTGTCTGGTAAGTGACATCAGGGAAAATACGGAAGTGGTCGAGAATCACGCAGTTACTTTTCATAAAAGTGATATTACTGACTTACAGAATAAAATACAGAATCTGATCGATCATCCTGAAACGGTTGAGCAGTATCGCAGTGTGGCTGCAGATTTTATCTGCACGAAATACAGCTGGGATAAAATGATGCAGGAAACGATAAAATTGTATTGTGGTACAAAAAGATGAAAATTCTGATTGTGAATAAATTTCTTTACCCAAACGGAGGCTCTGAGACCTATATTTTCAAAATCGGACAGCAGTTGGAGAAAATGGGTCATGAAGTACAGTATTTTGGGATGGAACATGAAGGAAGAATCGTCGGAAATCATGCAGAAAGTTATACTGCGGATATGAATTTCCATTCTGGCAAACCGGGGAGAATCATGTACCCCTTTAAAATCATATATTCAAATGAAGCAAGGAAAAAGATTCGCAGCGTGCTGGATGATTTTGAACCGGATGCAGTACATCTGAATAATATCAATTTTCAGTTGACCCCTTCTATTATCGATGAAATAGATTTATACAGGAAACAGAGATCTTCCAAATTGAAAATCATATATACTGCGCATGATTATCAGTGGGTATGTCCGAATCATATGCTGATGATACCTGCGACCGGTGCAATGTGTTCAAAATGCATTGATGGAGACTATAAGAACTGTTTCAAAAACAGATGTATCCATGAGTCAAAACTGAGAAGTTTGCTGGGCATGCTGGAAGCAGTACTATATCAGAAGCGAAAAACCTATACCAGAGTGGATACAGTGATATGTCCGAGCAGATTTATGGAGAGGGTATTGTCACATAATAAGCAACTGGCAGACAAACTGATCGTGATGCATAATTTTCTGGAGCCAGATATACGCGGGAATTGTGTCGGACAGAATCGTGATTCTGATTATGTTCTGTATTTTGGACGGTATGACAGACAAAAAGGCATTTCCACGTTGTTGAAAGCCTGTAAAAAGTTACCGGATATCCATTTTGTTTTTGCCGGTAAAGGAGAACTTGAAAATGAAGTTGATCAGATTACCAATATTGATAATAAAGGTTTTCTGTCAGGAGAAATGCTGCATGATCTGATCAGAAATGCAAGATTTACCGTATTTCCTTCAGAATGGTATGAAAACTGTCCTTTTTCCGTGATGGAATCACAAACGCATGGAACCCCGATCATTGCATCTGATCTTGGGGGAACGGCAGAACTGCTTCTACCCGGAGTAACAGGTGATCTGTTCAGAGGCAAAGATGAGGAACAGCTTGAGAAAGCAATAAGGAATCTGTGGAATGATAAAGAAAAGTGCGACAGATACAGGGAAGCATGCAAAGATTATGCTCAATTGTGCCGGTTGGATACATTGCCATCTTATTGCAGTAAACTGGAAGAACTTTACGGACAGGATGACAGAAGATGAATTTTGCTGTAAAATGGCGGCAGATGTATTTATTTCCTATAATTCATGATGAAACGGAAAGGTATCTTCAAAGCAGTGAAGATAGGAACATAACATGAAAAAATGGTTTATAAATAGAGAACTTAATATAAAAGCGGCAAGCATTGTCTTGTCGCTCATATATATTGTGAGTATTTTACCCATGCTGTACATATCCAGATACAATTATCCCTCAGCAGATGATTTTGCAATGGGAGTGGAAGCCTACAGAGCGTTCCGGGATACCGGTAATTTTTTTGCAGCTCTTGGACAGGGCGTTTATATGGCCTGGTATGATTATATTCATTGGATGGGATATTTTACATCCACTTTTTTTATGTCTGTGCCACCCAGTGTTTTTGGAGAGAAATTCTATATTTTGGGAACATATATCATGCTGGGCATTTTATCTTTTGCCACGCTGTATTTTATGCATGCTCTGTTATGCAAAGCATTAAGAATAAATGCGCATCTTGCCAACTGCATTACGATGATCATACTGATTGTTACAGTACAGTGCCTGCCACAGGGGATGGCAAGAGTGGAATCATTTTACTGGTATTGCAGTGCGGCAAATTATATTTTGATGTACAGTCAGGGACTTATCTTTCTGGGACTTCTCATATCCGCTATGCAGGATAATAAAAAAAGTAAAAGAAGATATGATTTTGTTATTGCGATGATAATTGGTTTTTTTGTTGGCGGCGGGAACTATCTGACATCATTAAGCGTTTCAATTATTATTTTTTTCCTGCTGCTTATTATTGTACTGAATCGACTTGGACTCATTTCCCTGTGGAAAGAGAATAATGATCGGATCGAGAAGATCCACCGGTTGAATCTTCTGATCATTCCTTCCCTGCTACTACTGATCGGATTTGCCTGCAGCTGCTTTGCACCTGGGAATGCAAATCGTGCATCGGGCCTGACAGGAATGAAACCTGTGAAGGCAATTTTTACTTCCCTATACTACACGCTTCGATATCCGATCGGAGAATGGACGAACTTTGCTGTCATCTGCTTTTTTTTGCTGTTGATACCTTTTCTCTGGAAAGCGGTACAGAAAGTAAAATTGTCGTTTGATTATCCGGGATGGGCGGTATTGCTGGTATACGGTCTTGTATCTGCCAATATCGTACCTCCAATGTATGCGGAAGGAAATATCAATGCAGGGAGACTGCAGGCACTGTTCTGGATGCAGTACGTGCTGTATGTGACTTTGCTGGAAGGCTATCTGCTGGGTTGGTTACAGCAGCGTTTCAGTATCCGTATTTCCAATGGAAGCATGCCATTTGACTGGAGAAAATATATCTGTTTTGTGAGTGTTCTATTGGCTTTTGGCTCAGCACTGAGCGTTCATGTAAATCCCGATTTTTATACAGGGACATCGGCACTGGAGGATATTCTGAACGGGCATGCGCAGGTATATGCGCAGCAGAATCAGGAGAGACAGGCCATATTAAAAGATGTTTCGATACAGGATGTGGTTTTTGATGCGTATACATATGAACCTGACCTCCTGTTTTTTGCAGATATTACGACAGATCGATCCGATTGGACCAATGAAGCCGTAAGGCGCTATTACGATAAAAAGAGTGTTGTCAGGCTTGCAGACTAAGTCATATCAATACATAATGTGATGGGAATGAAAATGGGAAAAGAGCAGAAATTTATATCAGTAGTAGCTTATGTGCATAATGGAGAAAGCTTATTGCAATCCTTTTTGGATAAGGTCATGGCAAAATGCACGAGTCAGTTTGACAAATGTGAACTGATACTGGTGAATGACAATTCGACAGATCGAAGCCTTGAAATGATTCATGCATATTATCAGAATCATCCGGCAGATTATATGGTCAGCATCATTAAAATGGGGATTTTTCAGGGACTGGAATCATCCATGAATGCCGGACGTGATATGGCAATCGGAGATTATGTTTATGAATTTGATGATCTTTATGTGGATTATGAGCCGGATATGATCATGGAAGCGTATCGAAAATGTCTGGAAGGAAATGATATTGTTTCTGTTGCAAACAATGCAAGAATGCGATTAACTTCCAGATGGTTCTACCGTGTTTATAATCGAACCACACATGCTCAGAATAAGATCGGGCAGGAAACTTTTCGCTTGTTGTCCAGAAGAGCAATCAATCGGGTCAAATCAATAGGATCCTATATTCCATATCGAAAAGCAATTTATATGAACTGTGGCCTTTCTGTGGGAAAGATGCAATATGTGAGTACTTTGGGAGCGGGACATCTGACCAAACACTCCAACAGAAACGAAAGAACCGGGCTGGCAATTGATTCTTTTATTTATTTTACAAATGTTATGGAGCGGATATCTCTGGCAATCAGTGCCGTGTTTCTATTCATTGCCGTTATCGTGATCTGCTATGTATTGTGGTCATTCTTTATGGATGAACATCTGGAATCAGGCTGGGTTTCTGTGATGGGGTTCCTTTCCATTGGGTTTATGGGGCTATTCGGACTTTTGACGATTGTCCTGAAATATCTCTCTGTATTGATAAACCTGATTTTCCGGCAACAGCGATATCTGATTGAAGATGTTGAAAAAATATCAAAAAACTGATCAGACAGTATAGGATGATTACATTGAATAATAATTCAGACGGTATAAAAAAATATGATCGAATCATTATAGGAGCAGGTCTGTATGGTCTATATGCAGCATTGAAATGCGGACAACGCGGAGAACATGTTCTGGTACTGGAATATGATTCCTGTGCGTTTGAACGTGCAACATATATCAATCAGGCAAGAGTGCATATGGGATATCATTATCCCAGAAGTCTTTCTACGGCAATGAAATCAGCCGGTTATTACAGAAGGTTTCATGAGGATTTTTCATTTGCCATTCATGATAAATTTACACAGATATATGCTACCAGTGCAAGATTTTCATGGACAGATGCGTCAGAGTTTATTGCTTTTTGCAGAGCAGCAGAGATTCGTTGTGATGAAGTATCCGTGAACCAGTATTTTCAGCCGGGGATGTGTGATGGTGCATTTCTGACAGAAGAAGATACTTATGATGCGCATATACTTCGAGATTATTTCCACGATAAAATCTCAGAATTATCCAATGTTGTAATGCTGTACAATGTGAGAATACAGGTAATTTTTCGTCGGTCCGATCTGTATGAGATATCTTACCATATCGAAGATGGGGCGGAATCATTTCAGGAACAATCTGCAGAAACAGAATTTGTATTAAATGCAACATATGCATCGACCAATCAGATCCTGCAGCGTGTTACAGGGCAGGATGGAAAAAAACAAATGCAGGGATTTGAACCGTTTAAGATCAAGTATGAATTATGTGAAATCATACTCTGTGATGTTTCTGACAAACTCAGGGATACGGGAATCACAGTTATGGATGGTCCATTTTTTTCTATTATGCCATTTGGACAGACAGGGCTTCATTCTCTGACCGCAGTAACCTTTACCCCGCATGTTACCAGCTATGATGTGGCGCCTTCTTTTTCCTGTCAGGAGGGAGTAGTCTGTTCTCCGGAGCAGTTGTCGAACTGTAACAATTGCCCGCATAAACCACATTCTGCGTGGTCATACATGAGCCATCTTGCAGACAAATATCTGAAACCTGATTACTCCTATCAATATAAAAGTTCGCTTTTCTCGATGAAACCGATACTGAAAAGTTCTGAAGTAGATGATTCCAGGCCGACAGCGATTCGTGTCAATTCTCAGAACCCTACATTCATCAGTGTTTTATCAGGAAAAATCAATACGGTGTATGATCTGGATGAGTTCCTGAAGTAAATCAATTTGATCATGGGTGAGGTAGATGTGTGAACAGAAGTGACAATTTAACAAAACAGGAAACAGGTAAAAAACAGGAAACCTCAGTTGCGGAATTTATTTTTCTGCTTTATTTTGCTGTCATGCTGTTTGCGAGAGCAATCGGATTATATGAAGGAATGACGGCATACAATATTACATTAGTAGTTGGAATGCTTCTTTTTGCCGCAAAGATTTTTCTGACTGAAAATACACTGTTTGAATATTGCTGGATGGCTGTACTTCTATTAATCAGTTTGATCGTATACCACAATACCGGAGAAAAAGGGCTGCTGGTGTATTTTACGATGATGCTTGGAATAAAAGGTGTCTCATTAAAAAAGGCATTTCAAACAGGTGGTGTAATATGGAGCATCGCTTTTATCTGTTTGCTGATATTTTCGATAGGTGGATTGATCCCTGAAACATACTTCCTGCATATTAAAAATGGATTTGGATATATTCTGTGCCACTCTCTCGGGTATCCCCACCCCAATGTTCTGCATATTGCCTATATTGTATTTATGGCGTTTATTACCTATCAGATGGGAGAAGTGAGACATCAGAAACTCTTTATTACAACCGGTTTACTGTTTTTGGGAAATTTGTTTGTATTTATGTATTCTGTCAGTTTTACAGGACTGATTGCAGCAACAGTATTTCTGCTTTTCAATTTATATTTTCAGCTTCGGACGCATCTTTCCCTAATTGAAAAAACACTGGTACAGTTGATCTTTCCGTTTTGCGTGGCTTTTTCAGTCATGGGACCGGTTATGATTCAAGGCAGGCTGTTTGAGATTATTGACAAGGCATTGAATACCCGTTATACCTTATCAAATTATTTTTTGACACAGCAGCCGATCACACTGTTCGGAACACGTTTTATTGTTCCAAATTACAGATATACAATGGACTGTTCCTATGTTTATGCTTTCATGCAGCTTGGTGTGATTCCGTTCATCCTGATCTGTCTGCTGTTTTTTCTGTTAATACGGGATTATCTGCGGCAGAGTAAACGAATCGAACTGGCAATTATTTTAAGCCTTTGCATTGCGGGTGTTACGGAACCTTTTATGTTTAATCTTGCATATAAAAATCTTATTTTTCTTTCTTAGGAGAATATCTGTTCAGAACCTCTCTTACGGTATCATCTGCATTGCCAAAGTGGGCAAATCGTGAGATGTTCTTTATAAAAGTGGGAAACAGACCGGTTGACGGACGGTTCTTACTTGCGGACAATTTGTATAATAATGCTGTTAATATTATGCATAATGCGCGAAGAGACAGTAAGAAATATCTGATTATTGCAGCAGTAGCAGGACTTGCCGCAAGTGGAATCTATATCGTGTCCGTACCTGTGCCGAATACGGTATATGTAAATGAGGAAACCATCAATGAAAGCGATACTGTAGAACCACAGTATCTTTCCATACAGGGAGTACAGAAAATCCGTGATGAAGGAAATCTGGTTCTTGATTATATGGGAGATAAGAGTCCGATGTATGCTTTTTCGGGAAACATTGCAGTTGTGGAATATATTCGGAAAGATATCAGTATCGGACTTGGTATTATGATCGCAATAAATGCAATTTTAATGATAATGAGAGGGTCACGTAATAAATGAGAGTGATGCATATGGATTCCGGACTGGGAAACCAGATGTTGGATTATGCGGAATATCTGGCTGCAAGGATAATAAATCCGGATGGTGAAATGTATATTGATACAGTTTTGTATGATCTTCCTGATGACAGACCCGGAATGTTTTCCAAGTGGAATGGCTATGAACTGGAAAGCGTATTTGGAATCAAAGCACCTCTTTTGTGCGATAAGCTTGGAAAAGAGGCCTGGGACCGTATTGTCAGCAGGGTCGAGGAAAGTCGTTTCTGGGAATCCGGTTGGAATTATGCTCCGATCATTACAGATGCAATCAACGCAGAAGGATATCAACTGGTAAACATGCAAAAAAATTCCCTTGCAAATATTCAGAAAGAGCAGGAAGGGAAAAAGAAAATCGGGCGTCGTATGATTCGAGCTTTTTTTCAGACGGGGACCGGTTATTATGTAAAACAAATTTTAAAAAGACAAATGGAAGAACGGATCGTGTCTGCAGAAAGCGCGAAATATGAAGTTTTCCGAAAATATCCGGAAGACATTTTTTCGGGTCATTCACTGCAGTTGAGGTACAAAAACACCGGAATAGAGAGAATAGACAGTTACATCAGAAAGGAATTTACTTTTCCGCAGATTACAGATCAGGAGAATGCAGTTGCAATACAGAAAATCAGAAGCTGCAATGCAGTATCCATTCATGCGCGAAGAGGAGATATGCTTTCAGTTAATGCATACTGCTACAAATATGGGTATTTTAAAAGGGCAGTACAGTATATAAAACATCACGTTGAGAATCCGGTTTTTTCTTTTTTTGTGATCAGGACAGCAGGGGCTGGTGCGAGCAAAATGAGGACGTGTTCGGATTGAACTTTCAGACAGATCATATTGAGTTTGTTACATGGAACGCGGGAAAGACAAGTTTTCGCGATATGCAGTTGATGGCAGAGTGCAGGCATAATATTTTTACAGAAAGTTCATTTGGCTTTTGGGGTGCATACCTGAACAGTCATCCCGATAAGATAACCTGCGCACCCGATCCGACGATCAATGCAACAAACTGGTTTTAGAAAGAAAAAAGTGAAAAAAATAGAATATAATCTGAAACAGATGATAAAAAAAATAAAACCATTGCAAAAAGCTGTTACATATCTCCGTTGGCATACAAAAAAGGTATCCTATGGATCGGAAAATGCCGATCTGACTTTTTACGTGATTCGAAGGCATGATATGCATGCAGGGCTTTTTTCTTTTGTCACGTCAAATCTTGGAGCCATACAGGAAGCTGTTGACAGGGGATATACTCCGGTTATCGATATGATGAATGCGCAAAGCTCCATGCTTCTGGAAAATGAAGTCGGAAAGAAGAATGCGTGGGAAGACTATTTTGAACAGCCCTGCGGATATAGCATGCAGGATGTGTACCGGTCTAAAAATGTTATTCTCGGTACGATTGCCCCACCTGCATTCTATCCTGATTTTGCAATGATCGAGAATCAGGATCAGATGATACAGTGGCAGGAATGTGCCAGAAAGTATCTGCATCCACTCGCTGTGCATCAGCAGACGATTACAGAATACTATAATTGCAATTTCTCGGGCAGACGTGTATTGGGTGTTCTCTGCAGAGGCACAGATTATCTTACAATGCGTCCGCATGCGCATCCGGTTCAACCTGAAATCCGGGACGTGATGGATAAATGCACGCAGGTGATGGAGGAAATGCACTGCGATTGTATTTATATGGCGACGGAAGATCAGAATATATGGGATCAGTTCCGTAACAGATTTGGAAATCTTTTATTCAGTTATCAGCATACAAGGTTGATTTCAGATGCGGCTGAATATATTGATAAAGTGGCAAATGAACAGACGACACCTTATGAGCGATCCCGTGAATATCTGATATCGATCGGAATATTATCAAAGTGCAACTGTCTGGTTGCCGGAGCTGCAAATGGAAGCTATGGAGCGCTGCTATTGACGAAGGGGTATGAATATCAGTATATTTTTCAACTTGGGAGATATGAATAGATAAATATGAAAATATTGATTGTACGATCCTGGCCGGAACAATTGAATATATCCAGTTATAATGTCCAGGAGATCGGCCTGGCCCGTGCAATGATCCGTGCGGGACATCAGTGTGATATTGTACTTTATCAGGATCAGAGCGGCAGCAGAATTCAAAAATGTCAGGATGGGATTACGATATACTGGATTCATGCATTGAATTTGTGCAAGAATGGATTATTTCCGGGGTTGGGCAGGATCATTCGTGAATATGATATAATTCAGGTTCATGAATATGATCAGTTGCAGAGCTGGTTTCTGTATACTTTTTCCAATAAACGGATCGTATTGTATCATGGACCGTATTATGACGTTTTCAACAGAGGATATAATCTGAAGTGTACAGTATTTGATCATTTGTTTCTTCCATGGTCGGGAAAAGCTTTGAAAAAACGTCCCTGCATCACCAAGAGCCCGCTGGCTGCTGATTTTATTCAAAAAAAGGGTTTTAAAGATGTTATTTCACTTGGAGTAGGTCTGAACGCTGAAAACTTTGGAGATTTAACAAACGATGGAAAACATCATCCGATCATAGATGACATGCCGGATGATCAGCTTAATATTCTGTACGTCGGAAAACTGGAAGCACGCAGAAATATCAGTTTTCTTTTGCAGATCCTGAAAAAGATCGCACAGACAAATGATAAGGTACATATTACGGTCATAGGATCCGGAACAATGCAATATCTGCAAATGATTCAACCGGAAATGTGTGAGATGGAAAATGCCGGACGCCTATCCTGTTTTGATAAATGCCCGCAGAAAGAACTTGGAAACGTATATAAAAAAGCCGATTTAATGCTTTTTCCATCCAACTATGAAATTTTCGGAATGACACTGATGGAAGCAATGTATTTTGGCGTTGCATGTATCAGTAGTCTGAATGGCGGGTCATCGCAGCTGATAGAATCCGGTGTGGACGGTATTGTTTTGGATAAGGCAGATATGGAATCATGGGTTACGCAGACACAGGCATTAATAGATGACAGGAACAGGCTGCATTCTATTCAGCAAAATGCAGCAGAGAAAATCAGGGATTTTTATCAATGGGATTGCCTTGCAGAAAAATTTATCGCAGTCTATGAACGTGCATAGGGAGAATAATTCAGATATGATACCACACATTATTCATTATTTCTGGTTTGGTAATAATGATAAACCGCAGATAATCATCAAATGTATCAATTCCTGGCGAAAATATCATCCGGATTGGGAAATAAAGGAATGGAATGAAAAGAATTATGATGTAAACAGAATTCCATATATAAGAGAAGCATACAGACAGAAGAAATGGGCGTTTGTAGCAGACTATGCCAAATTCGATATACTGAATCAATATGGAGGAGTATCCGTTGATACAGATGTGGAGTTTCTAAGACCGATTCCGGATGAACTATTGGAACAGGAAGCATTTACAGGATTTGAGAATGAGGTTAAAATAAATCCGGGTTTGATATATGCATCAATTGCACATCAACGTGTTTTGGAAGAGATACTCAAAGATTATGAACAGAGAGAATTTGAGGGAACGCAGATAACAGTCTGTGATATTATAACGCATATCATGCAGGCACAGGGGCTGATCAGCAACAATACACAGCAAAAGATAGGAAATGTGCTGGTATTGCCGGTTTCGTATTTCTGCTGTTTTGATCATGAGACACAGCATTTTACAATAACGCCCGATACGGTTTCCATCCATCATTATACGGCAACATGGTCGCCATGGTACAGAAAAGCACATTTCGGTGCAATCAGAATTCTTGCGGATATACTTGGACCGGATCGATACCTGCGAATAAAACACAGACTCATTAAAAAGAGAAAACAAGTCAGGAAAATATGATGAATGTATTAAAGCAATTAAACTATATTTTTGGCAAAAAACAAAAGTGGCAGAGTCTTGCACTGCTTCTTTCCATTATGGTCGGAACTGTTCTGGAACTACTCGGAGTATCGACGATACAGCCGCTGATCAATGCTTTTGTCAAGCCGGATATGATCACTCAAAACTGGTTCTTTAATTATCTGTATAAAGCGTTTGAACTTAAGAATATGACACAGATGATTTTATTGATCATTGCCGGACTGATTGGACTGTATCTGGTCAAAAATCTGTATCTGATTTTTATGTACAGATGGCAATACAAATATATATATTCAAATATGCGTGAACTGTCTACCAGGATGATGAAGAGCTATTTGAGCCGTCCATACAGTTACCACAGTTCCAAGAACAGCTCTGAACTGCTCAGAAACATCAATCAGGATACGGCTGATTTTTTTGGTGTTATTCAGGCACTTGTTCAGTTAACTACAGAAGGTATGGTTGTAATAGCGCTGGCATGTTATCTGCTTGTTGAAGACAAGTCCATTACAATTGCTGTCGGGCTGGCACTGGGAATCGTGATCTTTATTTTCTTTAAAATATATAAGGTCTATTTGCTTAAGATCGGTGAGAAGAACCGTTTCTTTGAAGCACAGGTTACCAAATGGGTACAACAGGCTTTTGGCGGCATAAAAGAAGTGAAAGTCATGAACAAGGAAGACTTTTTTTATAACAAATATGATGAGGCATATCAGGGAAGGGTCAGAAGTGAATATACCTATCATACAATGATTGCTATCCCCAAGCCCATGATAGAAGCAATCTGCATGTCGGCTCTGCTTGGAGCGACCGGAATAAAACTGTGCATGGGTATTGGCGCTGAATATCTGATACCGACACTTTCCATATTCGTAGTTGCCGCTTACAGATTACTGCCTTCGTTTAATCGAATCACAGAATATATGGGGACAATTGCGTATCAGAAACCGGCCGTAAATGCAATATACAGGGATTTGAAAGAAATCGATGAATACAACAGTAAATATAAGCCACAGGAGAAAGCAGATGAAATAATGGCGTTACCTTTTGACAGGCAAATCACAATTGATAATCTGTCTTTTCATTATTCTGATTCTGACAAGCTGATATTGAATGAGGTATCTTTTCAAATTGATAAGAATAAATCGATTGCCTTTATCGGACAGTCAGGTGCAGGCAAAACGACACTGGCAGATATTATTCTGGGGGTTCTGAGTCCTACTTCCGGAAGTGTCAGTGCAGATGGACAGAATATTGCATTATGCCTGAACAGATGGCATAAAACAATCGGATATATTCCACAGAATATATATCTGATGGATGATACCATAGCGTCCAATATTGCATTCGGAATACCGGAAAAAGAAATTGATCCGGTCCGACTACAGAAGGCGGTTGAAAGAGCACAGCTTTCAGAAGTAATCAGCCAGTTGCCGAAAGGCTTAAATACAAAGGTCGGGGAACGCGGGGTGAGATTTTCCGGCGGACAGAGGCAACGAATAGGAATTGCAAGAGCTTTGTACAATGAACCCAAAATTCTCGTGCTGGATGAAGCAACATCAGCACTGGATAATGAAACAGAGAAAGCAGTAATGGAATCCATTGATGCACTTCACGGAGAAATGACACTGATCATTATTGCGCATCGGTTATCTACGATCCGTAACTGTGATGAAATCTATCAGATCGGGAACGGGAAGGCACTGCTGCAGAAAGATCCGGTATGAGTATACAGAAGAAAATCGTTATCAGTCTATTGATCTTACTGATCTGCCTGTTATGGTGGAGAACTGTATTCTATGGGCAGAAGAGTGGATTTAAAGAAATAGCAGTAGCGGATGGTCAGACATCCTTTACTGCTGATTTTGATACAATCAGTTCAATCGTTGTGTCGAATAATGACAGGAAACTGATGAACCGGACCGAGCATGAACCGGCATCTGTTGGTGTGACCATAACGGATGCTTCCGGAAATACCGTTGCTGTATGTAATACAGATACAATCAATATACATACGAACGGATATACCAGTACGGAAAGCAGTAATTTTGCAGGAATGCCCGTTAAACTGCAAAGCGGACAGACATATAACTTCCAATATCAGGCGGTGTTACAGGATGGAACAAGATTGGAAAATCTGTCTTTTCTATTATACGGTGACCATACAGGTTCCGGTAAATGGAGCATGCTGATCATTTTGCTTGCTGCGGCAGCAATTGTTCAGGCATGTCTGGGGAAAAAATACACGATCCGGGGATATATGCTCTTATGGTTGACATTACTGATGATGACCTGCAGTATGATGCCTACTCTACAGGCAGATGATGAATGCAGTGCTTTTGCAGATGCTTATGGATATTCCAGTATGATTCTGAATCAGACTCCGGCAGATTCGGAGGGATATATTCAGCTGGATCAGAGCGGGATTGTCAATTCAGCTTATACATCTTACAGTATTCCACTGCTGCGTTTTTGGACAGACTGGCAGTATGGAAATCAAATATCACGCGAACAGACCAGTTATCTTTACAGAAAAGGTTCGGAACCGTTAACACCGGTACTGATTCCTGAGATTCTGGCAGTGACTGCTGCAAGACAACTGGAGTTGCCCTATCAGATGGTATGGATTCTTGGTTGGCTGATCAATATCGTAGTAGTCGGCGTGTTGACAGGGATAACATACAGGCTTCTGCACAATAATCGAAATCTGCAGTTCCTGATGATGCTGATCTGTCTGTTGCCGTCTATGCTGATTGCAACAATGTCTTTTACCGGCATGGGAATACAGTTATCCCTGTGCATGCTCTTTATTTCACTGGGCTGGAAGTATTATGAAGAGAAGCGACCGCAGTTCGTGATATTGGCAGGCAGTGTCCTGTTACTGATTATCTGGACACAGCATAGCTATGGGGTACTTCTTCTGCCACTGCTGCTGACCATTTGTGAGACCAGAGCAGAACAGGACAGTATCCGGAAAAGAACAGAATGGATCCTTTTCCTGATTGCGCTCGTGCTGCTTATCGCCCTGTTTGCTGTTAGAGCGGGAATGATCCTGAATACAATCATGGTCAGGACAGATGACCTTTTGAAACAGATCATCGCATATCATTATTTTTCTTCTGAAGATATGATCATTGTGATATATACAGCAATGGCTGTTATGATAGAAACATTTGTGCTGTTGAATAGAAACAATACTGCAGAAAATGCATCTGCCCGTAAAAGGGATATTCTGCTCAGGACAGTAACACTGTTGACCGGATTTGTGATGCTTCTTACAAGTGTTCCGATTGAACCGGATCAGACTGCTCCATGGGGAATCGCAAATGGTCTGTATGGAGAACAGCTGATTCCATTTGTTTTTTTACTGCTTCCATACAGATGGAAGCAAACAGATTCGATCACAGCGCAGAAAAAGAACAGATTGATAGCCATTATGACAATCTGCGCCTGTATCATTACGGTCATACGTTTGGGAAGAATCTGAGCAGATATCTGTAATTTCTGTGTTAAAAATGTAAGTGACAGGAAGGACGTAAATAAATGGAAATCAATATACTTTTTCCCGTATTAAATGAGCATTTGCGGTTGGAACGCGGAATCCGCAGGACAATGGAATATTGCCGGAAGAATCTGAAGGTACCCTATCATCTGACGATCCTTGATAATGGGTCAGATGATGACACACCGGAGATCGGCAGGAAACTTGCATCAGAGTTTGAACAGGTCGAGTATGTCAGATTAGATGAGCGGGGCGTTGGAGTAGCTTTTCGTAAAGGCGTTGAACTGAATCAGTGCGAAATTGTGGGATATATGGATATTGATCTTTCGACGGATATTCGGTATCTGAATGAAACAATCCGGATATTTTCAGATAATGCCCAAATTCAATATGTGAATGCATCCAGATTTAGTGACAGATCACACACAACGGGCAGAAAATGGTACAGACAGATTACATCCAGAGGGCTGCTGATCATTCTGAAAAGTGTTTTTCATATGAAGGCAACGGATGCCATATGCGGATTTACTTTTGTACGCAAAGATGTTGCAACAAAGCTGGTACAGGAATGCAGTAATGACAATGGGTGGTTCTATATGATTGAATTTCTGCTTCGTGCAGAGAGGAACAATATCAATATTCTGGATATGCCGGTAGAATGGACAGAAGACTATGATACAACGGTCAATGTCTGGAAGACCATCCGCAATTATGTGCACAATATAATCCGCCTGCATAAAGTATTTCAGAAAGAGCAAAGTGAGGGGAAAAATGTTAAAAAGAATTGATCTGACAAGAGATTTTGCAAAGCACAAAGACGCATATATGAAAGCAATCGAGCAGGTCTGTGAAGAAACAGCATTTTCCGGAGGGAAATATTCCGATCAGTTTGACCGTGAATTTGCCGCGTTCTGTGGTGTAAAGGCCGCAACAGGTTTGAACAACGGAACATCAGCACTGCAGATGGCAATGCTGGCGCTTGGCGTGGGACCGGGTGATGAAGTGATCGTACCGGCGAATACCTATATTGCTACAGCCTGGGGCGTTACCTATACGGGAGCTACGCCGGTTTTTGTGGACTGTACTGCAGATACCTGGGAAATTGATCCGGATCGGATAGAAGAGAAAATCACACAGCGTACAAAAGGTATCATTGGCGTGCATCTGTATGGACAACCGTTTGACTTCGGGCGTGTAAAAGAAATTGCAGACAGGCACCATCTGTTTGTAGTGGAGGATTGCGCACAGGCACATGGAGCAGAGTATGAAGGAAAACGTGTCGGAGGGCTGGGCGAAATTGGTTGCTTCAGCTTTTATCCGGGCAAGAATCTGTACGCGTTCGGAGAGGGCGGCGCAGTTACATCCAATCATCCGGATTATATAGAGCAGATCAATGTGATGAAGAATCAGGGATGCAAAGTACGTTATTATCATGAGACCGTTGGCTATAATATGAGACTGGAAGGAATTCAGGGAGCCGTACTGCGTGTCAGCCTGAATTACATAGAGGAATGGACGAAAAGAAGACGGGAGATCGGCAGGCGGTATCTTGCTGAAATTCACAATTCCAGGATTACAATGCAGGCACATCCGGAAAATACGAATCCTGTTTTTCATATGTTTGAAGTACAGGTTCCTGATCCGGAAGCATTTCTGCAATACATGTTGGAAAATGAAGTGGAATGTAACCGTCATTATCCGGTTCCCTGTCATTTACAGAAGGCTTATGCCGATCTGGGATATCGGGAAGGGGATTGCCCAAATGCAGAAAGGCTTGCAGCACACTGTGCAACGCTGCCACTATTCCCGGAGATGACGGATGCGGAAGTGCAACTTGTGATTGATTTGTGCAATGCTTACTGATGGGCAGACTGCAGGATCAAAGTGTACATGAAATACCTGTTTTCAGTGGGTATCAAAGTAGGAAAGGCTGGGAATTATCTATGCATGTGGTTCTATTATCAGGTGGCAGTGGAAAACGTCTGTGGCCGTTATCAAACGATGTAAGATCCAAACAGTTCATTAAAATGTTTCATGGAGACAATGGAGAGTTGGAATCCATGGTGCAGCGGGTATACAGGCAGATCAAGACAGCCGATCCGAATGCAGATATTACGATCGCAACGAGTAAAAAGCAGGTCTCAGCAATTCATAATCAGCTTGGAGACAAGGTATCCGTTTGTGTAGAGCCTACCCGAAGGGATACTTTCCCTGCCATCGCACTGGCAGCCAGTTATCTGCAGGATGAGAAAAAAGTGAACAGAGACGAACCCGTTATCATCTGCCCCGTTGATCCGTATGTCGATAACAGCTATTTTGACTGTTTCCAGGAACTGGAAAATATGGTAAGGGAAGGCACTTATGGTCTGAACCTGATGGGGGTGGAACCCACCTATCCAAGTGAAAAATACGGTTATATTATTCCGGAAAATACAGAGCACATCAGCCGCGTGCAGGATTTTAAAGAAAAGCCCGATCTGGAAACGGCACAGAAATATCTGCATGCCGGCGCACTCTGGAACTGTGGGGTATTCGCTTTTCGACTTGGCTATGTGCTCGACAGAGCCCATGAACTGTTGGCTTTCACAGATTACACGGATCTGCAGGCACACTATGAAGCCTGTCAGAAGATCAGCTTCGATTATGCAGTAGGAGAGCACGAGACATCTATCGGTGTCGTACGTTATGCAGGTCAATGGAAAGATATCGGATCCTGGAATACCTTTGCAGAGGAAATGCATGACCCCATTATCGGCCGCGCTGAAATGGATGAAACAAGTGAAAATTCCAATATTGTCAACGAATTGAATATTCCCATTCTGGGTATGGGACTGAAAAATATGATTGTAGCCGCCTCCAATGATGGGATACTGGTATCCGAAAAGGTACAGTCCAGTTATATTAAGCCCTATGTTGAGAAAATGAAGCAGCAGGTCATGTATGCAGAGAAATCATGGGGGAGTTTTACCGTACTGGATGTGCAGCCGCATGCACTGACAATCCGCATTGTATTATTACCGCAGCATCAGCTTCATTATCACAGTCATGAACACCGGGATGAAGTCTGGACCGTTATGAGTGGTGATGGCATGGTGATACTGGATGGAAAAAAAGATGATGTGCATGCAGGGGATGTGATCAAAATGCCTGCTGGAATGAAACATACGGTGATTGCAAAGACTGAACTCAAAATGATAGAAGTACAATTAGGAAGAGAAATCAGTGCAGAGGATAAGCAAAAATATGATTTTCCACTGACAGAAATATGAAAATGGATATAGAGAAATGTGAGAACGATATATGACAATTGGCGTCAGAGTTAAAAGCAGTTTTTCGAAAAAAAATATTTTGACAATGATCTATTTACTGGTTTTGGATCTATTCATAACAATGAGCAGTACATTGAATCCTTTCTCAAGAGAATTTCCGACGACCGATTCATCTGTATTTATTTACATCGGACAAGCCCTGAAAAGGGGGCAGATTCCATATCTGCAGATATTTGACCACAAGGGACCGCTTTTATATGCAATTGAGTGGCTTGGACTGACAATTGGTGCAGGACATGTGGTGGGCATATGGATTCTGGAAGTGGTGGCAATGTATCTGACGTTGTTTTGTCTGTACAGAACTGCAAGACTTATGACAGATTCCAGACTGGCAGCACTTGCAGCAGTTTCTTTCAGTCTGCAGATTCTGGTCGATGCTTTTGAAAAAGGAAATCTCTCAGAAGAATGGGCGCTTCCGCTGCTTGCGTTTTCATTATATGTTTTTGCAAAGTATATTGTGTCAGAAACCTTTCAGTATACCCAGGTGTTTCTGACCGGAATGTGTTTTGCGGGTATTCTGGTCATTCGGGCGAATATGGTGGCGACCTGGGTCTGTTGGATGCCGATTATATTGATCTTACTTGTAATAGACAGGAAAACGGATCTGAAAAAGAAAATTTCACAGATCATGTTTTTGGTCTTATCGTTTATTTTGGGAATTGCGTGCGTCCTTCTGCCAATTGCGATATGGTATCGTGCACGTGGCGCATTTGAGGCAATGATCAATACCTATCTGGGGTATAATGCAACTTATATGGGGGGCAGGCAGTCTTCCCTATCATCTATTGCAGCGGTTATTCGTACCTATTCACATACACAGGTCCTGACATTTCTGATCATTTCCATATATATTATCGCGCTGGTACAGTGGAGCTATCATAATTTGCGCAGCAGGCAGATCATTGCTGGCTGGATCAGCTTACTTTATATAGGCATTACCGTTTATTTTATCAGCGTCAGTGGCAGGACTTATACCCATTATTGCATGGTACTGGTACCCTGTCTGATCATACCGCTTTCCCTGATGCTGAACAGGTGGAGAGAGAACTTTCTGCATCAGGAAAATATTGCAAAGGTGCCTTCTGATCGGAAAAAGGCATATTGGATCGTGTTACTCCTGGTACTTGTTCTGGTGATTTATCAGGGGTATATTAAAACACAGATGATTCAGATCATGAACACCGGAGAAGCCAATGAACAGGATGAACAGCTTATTGCTGTGATGGAACAGTATGCAGATGCAGGAGATTCTGTTTATGTATTTGGCAATAATGTGAGATTGTATCTGGCAACACAGACGGTCGCTGTATCGCGGTTCGTATTTCCACCGGATTATATAGATGTAGATGACACGGTAGAGAATTCTATTCTTCAGGATAAACCAAAGCTGATTGTCAGACTGAATTATTATGAAGATGGAAGTAAGGTTGAAAAGGGCGATCTGGAGGAATTTGTAGATGCCCTTGTTTCGGAAGGACAGTACAGCGCGGTTTCAGATGATTACGCTACTGTATATGTTCGCCAGAATTAAGTGAGTGGCAGGAGAAAAGCAGTGGATCAGGATATATTATATATTGTTATGCCTGCTTATAATGAAGAGGCAAATATCGAAACAACAGCCAGAGAATGGCATGCAGTTGTCGCAGGAATCGGTGCAGATTCCAGACTGGTGATCATAAATGACGGATCGAAGGATCGAACCAATGAGATATTACAGGGACTTCAGCAGGAACTGCCGCAGTTGTTGCCAATTTCCAAACCGAACAGCGGGCATGGGGCAACACTGCTGTATGGATATCACTATGCACTGGAGCATAATGCGGATTACATTTTCCAGACGGATTCCGATGGACAGACAAGGCCGGAAGAATTCGCACAGTTCTGGGAGAAAAGAAAAAGCAGAGACGTTATAATCGGATACCGGAATCACAGAGAGGACGGCTTCTCAAGAATATTTGTCACAAAAATACTGAAACTGGTACTTTTGATGATCTTTCATCTGCAGATCACAGATGCCAATACACCGTTTCGCCTGATGAACAGGAAACTTCTGGAGACCTATATACAGAAAGTTCCGGAGAATTTCAATCTGTCAAATGTCATGCTGACGGTATTGTTTGTTAAGAACAGGGTGAATATGGAATTTATCCCGATCACATTCCGTCCCAGGCAGGGAGGGGTTAATTCAATCAATCTGGTTAAGATCGCCGGAATCGGCAGACAGGCAATCAGAGATTTCAGTGTAATAAAGAAAACGTTGTGATCAATCTGCCGGAATATGGAAGGTACATAAGGAAAAAATGAAAGAAAAAAAGAACAGGATCATAGAGATCCTGACGGCAATCTATTTCATTCCTTTTACGGTTATTGTGTTTCTGGTATTCGGAGTCAGCCTGTTTACGACGATCTATTATGACCTCTATCAGGAAGCGGATCTGCCGAGATACCGGAATGAAAATGTGATCTTATTGATGATATGCGTTCTACTGCTCTGTGGGTTCATTATGGTGCTGAAACGCAAAACAGGACTGATCACTGGAAATCCGCACAGAAATTATATACAGGGGAAATGCTATCCGGTCAGCAAAGCCTTATGGATAGCACTTATATGGGCAGCAGGGGTATCGTTGTATTTGATTCTGATCGTGCGGGGTCTTGCGACCAATGATGCGCTGCGTCTGGATCAGATCATCAATGCCTTCATGCAGGGAGATTACAGAGAAGTGATGCACCAGGGAGGATATCTGTTCGTATATCCCTTTCAGATCGGCTATGTGGCAGCAGGACAGTTGTTGTACATTCTGTTCGGGGCCAGTAATTATATGGTATATCAGCTTCTGAATCTGGTTGCGATCCTGATCACGATATGGATGTTATATGAGATTACGTGGGAACTGTTCACAGACCGGATGATATGTAATATTATGGCATTCCTTTCGATGGGAATGTTATTTTTATATGTATACAGCACTTTTGTATATGGCGATATCTGGAGCCTTGCACCGGAAACAGCGGCGCTGTATCTGGAAATCCGATTTCTGAAATATGATAAGGTGCGTGATCAGATATGGGCAGCCGTACTTGTCGGATGTGGTGTCGTATTAAAGACCAACTCTTATATTGCGGTTGTGGCAATGGTCATCATGCTGCTATTGGCGGCACTGCGTGACCTGATCAACATACGGGATCAGAAATCAGCGGATAACGGCCGGCACAGGAAAAAAGAGTTTTCGAAAGTGCTGACGAAAATAGCGCTTGCAATATTGGTTGCCGTGCTTTCCACAGGAATGACCGGAATCATCAATGCAGCTTATGCAAAAGCAATCGGGATCGAAGAGATGCCAAGGGGCGTACCAAGTACGACATATTTTGCAATGGGTATGCAGGAAATTGGTGGCGGACAGGGTGGATGGTATAATGGATATAATGTTGACACCTACAATAAATGTGGGTATGACTGGAATCTGACCAATCAGACTGCTGTTGCCAGTATGAAAGAAACGCTTCAGGATTTCGCAAGACGCCCACTTCACGCGGGACGGTTCTATGTGGAGAAGCTGCTCTCACAATGGGCAGATCCGACCTGTATCTCCATGCGGGAACTGGAGCTGACAAGCAGACATGTCGATGGACAGCCTGCAATCATGCAATCCATCGTGTATGGAAAGGGCAGGACAGTTTTCCAATGGATAATGAATGTGTTTCAAACCATGATATATCTTGGTACAGTTGTGTATTGTATACGGATTATCAGACAAAAAAGACTTTCTTTTGAACAGGCATTTCTGATATTGTTTATTTTCGGCGGAATGGTCTTTCATGAATTATGGGAGGCTTCCAGCAGGTACACGATGCGATATTATATCTGTTTGCTGCCAATGGCGGCATGCGGCATCAATCTGCTATGCGACAGAATAGAGGGAATGTTGATCACGAAGCATAAGTGAAAGAGGAAGAAAAAATGTAATTCTACAGCAAATTTATGCTATCTGAAACAAAGTAGACATATGAATAATGTGCGATTTATGGTAATATTAAAAAAATATAGCTATACTAAAAAAGTATTTTGCCAGAAAAAAATAGTTAAATGTATTAATATGCATCTGAAAAATTTCTTGGTTTGTTTTGATAAAATGAGCATAATATTTATAAGTTGGAGCGTTAATTGTATAAATGGAGCAGATGAGCAGTTTTGATGATTTGATCAGTATTATTGTTCCCGTATATAAGACGGAAGAATATTTATCGAAATGCATTAATAGTATATTGGTGCAAACATATAGGAATTTAGAAATCATACTGGTTGATGATGGTTCTCCGGATAATTCAGGGATGATATGTGATACTTATGCTAAAATGGATCCACGTATTGTTACAATTCATCAAAAAAACATGGGATCAGTGAAAGCAAGAAAAACAGGCATTTCTGCAGCACATGGTACATATGCGACTTTTGTTGATAGCGACGATTTTGTAGCTGAAGATTATATAGAAAAGATTTGTTTACGCATTAGACTATATAAGGCAGACATAGTAACATATGGATTTACCAGGTATTTTACTGATAGTGATACATACGGTGATAAGTATATTGACAGGATTGCAGGCGGGGTTTATTACTATGACGAGATTCAACAAAATATTATTCCAAAAATGATTTGTATTGGAAGTTCTTTTGAACCCGGAATAATGCCATCTTTATGCTGTAAAATGTTTCGCACTGAGCTGATAAGAAAGTATATGTTGCCAGTTGATGAGTGTATAAAAAACGGGGATGATGGAGCATGTACTTATGAGTGCATCTTGAATGCTAAAATACTCTGTATTTGCGATGATCTTATGGATTATTATTATCGGATGACGGGAAACTCCATAACTCAGGGTGTTGATTTGGAGTTTTTAAGTCATATGCAACATCTTTTTGCATATTTATATAAGAGACTGGGTTCATATCAGATTGAGTCAGTTATGATACAAATTATGAAATATGAAATGTTTATGCTGTTGCGGGTCGGAATCAACAATGTATATAGAGCAAACAAAAACAATAAAATTCGTTTTATTATAGAAGTGCTTAATTATAACAAAAAATTAATTAAGAATGATGTTTTTTATTCACATATTGTTAAATGCATACCATATATTTTGGATTTTGATAAAAAAGAAAAGAATATTATAATTGCAATAAAATGTAAAAAGGTGATTAGGGCGGCAGTTTATGAAATTTTTTAATAATGAAGAAGAGGATATACATATATTGGTAAGTATTATTGTTCCGGTATATAATGTGGAAAAATATATTATTCAATCTTTGGATAGCATAATAGCACAGACATACTCAAAACTACAGATCATCCTGGTTGATGATGGATCAGATGATCAATCAGGCAGAATTTGTGATGAATATGAAAAAAAAGATAATCGTATCATTGTTATTCATAAAAAAAATGAGGGATTAGTCAGCTCGAGGAAAGCGGGAGTAGAACGGGCAAATGGTCAATATACAACCTTTGTCGACAGTGATGACTGGATAGAGCCTGAGTGGATTGAAACAATGGTAAATCTGGTGCAAAAAACAAAAGCAGAAATAGTAACAGCTGGATTTACAGAGTTTGATGAAAAAGGTAATGAAATTCTTGTCCAAGACAGAATAAAGAGTGGGCTATATAATACAGATGAACAATTGGCACGTGAAGTATATTCACGAATGATTTGTTATGATAATGAGTGCAAAGCAGGACTTACAGTTGCAACGTGGGATAAGCTTTTCAAAACGGAATTATTAAGACGGCATGCAGGTACAATCAGTTATGATATAGCATGGGGGACAGATTATGTATTGACGTTTCCATGTATCCTTGATGCAACAAGTCTTTATATTAGTGATAATATTCATATGTATCACTATCGTGTCAATGATATGTCATTAACTGTTCATGCAGATAGAAATTTTCTGTTTCATATGGAATCACTATTTAGAGGGATGAATATCGCATTTTCAGATACAAATAATGATATGCTTATGAAGCAGGTTTTGCAATCAAAAGTACAGATTATGACAGAGCGCGGTGTTAATAATGCATATAAAGTTGGCAACAGCAGAATCTGTAGGTGGAAGAGTCTGTATTATTATAATAGATCATTGATAAAAAATAGAGAGATGCAAAAGGTATTTCAGGAAGCGCATAAGAATATTGAAGTCCTGACAGAAAAAAGAGCCAAAATTGTTGAAGCGCTGTATTGTAAATGTGCTGTAAAAGCGGTTGTAATTGAAATGTTTCATTAAAATCAGACTGGAGAGTTCAAGTGATATATTTAATTCTGGAGGGAAGATTAGGAAATCAGCTATTTGAATATGCAGCGGCTCTCAGGATGAGAGAACTTAGAGGAAGACAGGAAAAAATAGTTATTGATGATACAGATGTAATTAATACAAATTGCGTAGATCTGTTGCAAAAGCTTAACTTATATAATACAGAGTTTGTACATGACAATGAGTATCGGTGGCGCAGAGAATTCAAAGTGCAAAGACATTGTGTGACAGTTTATGAGTGGTTTATCAATAAGAGAAGTGTTATGCGAAAATTCAGATTAGAACAGTTTTTTCAGGCATTATTTAATTACTATGGATATGTGGCCTGTACAACCGGATACATTAAATATCACTGCCCCAGCACTGAAAGTGTATTGATGTCCGGATATTTCCAGAGCAGAGCATATTTTGAAAATATGGATCAGAAACTTAAAATGTTGTTTGATTTCAGCAAAATGGTTGGAGAAAAAACATGTTCCGAATTGCAGAATATATGCGAAGGTAATTCGGTATGTGTACATATACGCAGGGGAGATTATGTAAATACGGAATTTGATGTATGTAGCATTGACTATTATAATAATGCAGTACAGAAAATGCTGGGTGAAGAAACAGGACTTCAGTTTTATATTTTCTCAGATGATATTGAATGGGCAAAGAAAAATCTTAATCAAATAAGTAATATGAAATATATTGAAGGTGAACAGGATTATGAAGATTTTTATTTAATGTATCACTGCCACCATTTCATTATGTCAAATAGTTCATACAGCTGGTGGGCACAGTATTTATCTGATTATACTAAAAAAAAGGTTATAGCACCTAAAAAATGGAAAAATGTAAAAATTCCAGAAGGAATATATCAGAGTAATTGGATATTGATTTGAAAAAGAGAACATAATATAGTTTATAAGAGGGAATATGAGTGTTATATAAGTTATAATCAGGGGTGTGAGGGGACAGAGTGGAAAAAATCGATGTAGTCATACCGTGTTATAATGAAAACGAATGTGTGCCATTAATATTTGCAGAGATCCGGAAGCTTTTTGAAAATGAGCTAAATACTTTTGAGTGGTCTGTAATTTATGTTGATGATGGTAGCAGTGATGGTACACTGGAGCAGATCATTCAGCTGGAAAATCAATATGGATCTGAATATGTAAAGTATATTTCATTTGCACGAAATTTTGGTAAAGAAGCTGCAATATATGCAGGCTTGGAGAAGTCAACGGCGGATTATGTTGCACTGATGGATGCAGATTTACAGCATCCTCCGGAATTGCTGACAGAGATGATTTCAGCTATTAAGGATAAAGACTATGACTGTGCAGCTGCAAGGCGGGTATCCAGGGATGGAGAGCCGCCTGTTCGAAGCTTTTTTTCTGCAAAATTTTATAATGTAATTAACAAGCTGGCAGGAATTCAGCTGATGCCCGGGATGACAGATTATCGCCTGATGCGCGCAGATGTTGCAAAGGCAGTTGTTTCATTGCATGAAAGAGAAAGATTCTTAAAAGGAATATACTCCTGGATCGGATTTAAAACCTATTGGATTCCATATGAAAACATAGAGCGTGCAGCAGGCAAAAGCAAATGGTCCATGCGTGGGCTCTGGAATTATGCGAAAAGCGGATTCATAGCGTTTGCAAATGCCCCTTTACGCGGAGCTATTTATCTGGGAATGATTGTTGTATTGTTATCTGTTATTTATGGAATTTGGATTTTGAGTATGGTAATCAGTGGCGAACGTGTCTGGACGGAATCAGTTACAATTATATTACTCTTACTTTTCCTTGGAGGTACAATTATTACAATACTTGGAGTCATAGGTGAGTATCTGGCAAGAATTTATATGGAGGCCAAAGGGAGACCAATTTATATTACCAGAGCTACTAATATTAAAAGAGATGGAGCAGTAAAAGATGAATTACTTTAAGGTATCAATTATCATACCAGTTAAGGAAATTAATGCATATATTCATGAAGCGATACCGCACTATCTTCAGTTGGAATATTCGGATTATGAAGTGTTGATTTTCCCGGACGAACTTCCGGATCAATCAGTAATGGAAGAGTTGACGAGCAATGGTCGTGTAAAAATAATCGCAAGTGGCAAGGTAGGGCCTGCGGAAAAGCGAGATCTGTCATTGCGATATGCAGAAGGAAATGTATTCGCATTTTCCGATGATGATGCATGGCCGCGTAAAGATTGGTTGAAAAACGCAATTGCAGAATTGAAAGAAGAGGAAGTAGGAGCAGTAGGAGGACCAGCGATTACGGCACCAAATGATAATCTGATGCAACAGGGGAGTGGTAAGGTGTATGAAAGTTTCCTATGTAGTGGAAAATATACTTATCGGTATCTTCCTGGATACAGACGGGAAGATGATGATATACCAAGTGTGAACCTGATTGTTAAAAGAGAAGTGTTTGTGCAAATAAACGGATATGATTCTACATTTTATCCTGGTGAAGATACAAAACTCTGTATGGATATTGTAAATGCAGGATATAAAATTATATATTCTCCCAAAGTCCTGGTATATCATCACAGACGTACATTGTTCAAAGCACATCTGAAGCAGATTACAAACTATGCAAAGCACAGAGGTTATTTTGCCAAAAAACTTCCGCAGACTTCACTTCGTCTGGCATATTTTATTCCGACCCTGTTTGTTATCGGGTTAGTAGTAGGACCGATTCTGTGTCTTGTTTCTCCCATTTTATGGTGGGCATACTGTGGAGTGCTGCTTGTTTATTTTGGACTTGCAGCATGGAGTCTTCGAAAATGTAAGAATCTTGCATTGTTTGGAATATCGTTGATGGGAATTTTGCTTACCCATATTGGTTACGGAATATTTTTTGTAAAGGGTTTATATTCAAAAGAATTATTAAGATAAGGAAAAGAAGATGATGAGAGTAGCAATATCATATCCACCGCTCGAAAATGTGAAAGGAACACCACTGCTGGGACAGAACAGACAGTTTCAGTGGTTTAACAGTCCAACCTATATATATCCGATGGTACCAGCCTATGCAGCATCATTACTGAAGAGTAAAGGTTATGATGTTATCTGGAATGATGCAATTGCAGAAGAATGGACATACCAACAGTATTTGAATTTCTATCAGAAGGCAGATCTGGACGTCATAATGATTGAAACAAAAGCTCCTGTTGTAAAAATGCATTGGGAGATTGTAAAACAACTGAAAAAAATGCAACCGAATACGATTATTGTCATGGTGGGAGATCATGTAACAGCATTTCCTGAAGAAACAATGGAATGGTGTCCGGTAGATTATATTTTAACAGGAGGAAATTATGACTTTCTCCTGTTAAATTTATGTGAGATGCTGAAGAACAAGGGAGAAATTAGTCAGCTCGACAATGGAATCTGGTATCGAAATCCTGAAAATGGTGCAGTAGGAAATACAGGAATGTTTCAGCTCAATCAGAACCTAAATGATCTTCCCCTGATAGATCGGGAACTTACCAACTGGAAACTGTACAGTGAGAAGAATGGAAACTATTCCAGACTTCCAGGCACATATACTATGGCGGCGAGAGACTGTTGGCATCACAAATGTACATTTTGTAGTTGGACAACACTATATCCAAAGTATTTGGTATGTAAACCGGAAAAACTTCTTGATGAAATTGGGATTTTGATTGAACGGTATGGCATAAAGGAGATTATGGATGATTCCGGGGCGTTTCCGACGGGAGAATGGTTGCACACATTCTGCAAAGGAATGATTGAACGGGGATACAACAAGAAAGTCATCATGGATTGTAATATGCGATTATGTGCATTATCCTATGATGAGTATAAGATGATGCATGAAGCCGGGTTCAGATTTATTCTGTTTGGACTTGAAAGTGCAAATCAGTCTACACTTGATCGTATTGATAAATGTGAAAAGATTGAGAATATGATTGAAAGCCTGAAAGATGCAAAAAAAGCGGGACTTTCTCCTCATATTACGCTGATGTTTGGTTATCCCTGGGAAGATGAAGCAATGGTGCAGAAGACAGTAGAGCTTGGCAGACAGATATTGATCAAAGGCTGGGCACATACGCTGCAAGCTACCGTGCTGGTTCCATACCCTGGAACGCCACTTTATAGGGAATGTAAAGAAAATGGATGGCTTCTGACAGAGAACTATGAGGATTATGATCAGAGAATGCCTGTCATGAGGACTCCAATGGGAAGTAAAAAGATAACAGAGGCGGTCCAGTCGGTATATAAGGTTTCTTTTAATCCAGAGTTTCTGACAAGGCGTATTTTTGGAATTCGTAGTTGGGATGATGTCAGGTTCCTCTTTCGGGCAGCAGGAAAGGTAATGGGACATTTGATGGATTTTGGAAATAAGGAGAAAAAGTGAGTCCGGACAGACATTTGTTCAGTGGAATTGTACTGGGAACGCTTATATATTCTGTGACAGGAAACAGAAAAAGTGCAGCGGTTGCCGCCGTGTCTGCTGTAGCCTGTGATTCTGACCATGTGCTGGAATATGCTTGCTTCTGCTACAAAAATCATATCAGACCGAGCCAGCATGAATTTTTTTCCGGTGAGTACTTTGCCAAAAAAAGTACAATCTGGGTTGTATTTCATGGATACGAGTATCTTGTGCTGATGCTTTTCATTTTGGCAATGCAATTTAAGAAGGACAGGCAAAAGGCGAAAACTGTCAGTGCAATAATTTTGGGATATGGATTGCATCTGATGTTAGAATCTTGCGGGTAATGATTTCAGTATTTGTGGTTATAGTCTCATATACAGAATCATGCAGCATGGTAATGAAAAGAAACTTTGTTCTGGTAAAAAAATGAATAAGGGGAAATCATGTATTCAGTTACTATCGTAACACCGACTTATAATTCAATGCGTACACTGGATGAGTATATGCAGGCGATACTTTCACAGAATTACCCGCATCAGAAGATTGACATTGTGTTTGCTGATGGAGGTTCAACAGATGGGACAATTAACAGAATCGAATTATATCAGGCGAATGAAAATATACATATGCAGATTCTGGAAAACCCGCTTCGTACCGCGGAAGCGGGAAAAGCAGTTGCTGTAAGAAAAGCGATGGGAGATATTGTACTGCTGCTTGATTCAGATAATATTATTCCTGATGCAAACTGGTTATCCAGAATGATGAAACCTTTTGAGGAAGCAAAGATTGTAGCAAGTGAGCCCATAGAATATACATGGAGACCGCAGGACAGTGTAATCAATCGTTATTGTGCACTGATCGGAATGAATGATCCGCTATGCATGTTTACCGGAAACTATGATCGGAAATGCCTGATTACAGGCAAGTGGACAGAGGTGAAAAGAGAAGAGATCGATCGCGGAGATTATCTGTCCATAAAGTTCTGGGAAGATATGATTCCAACTATCGGAGCAAATGGGTTCTTGATGCGGAAGAAGGAATTGCTTGATAATTTCGAAGGAGACTATCTTTTTGATATAGATGTTCTCTGGGAATTATTCAGAAAGGATCCGGAACTTCGTGTTGCAAAGGTGAAAACGGGAATTGTACACCTGTTCTGTCCGGATGTTGCAACATTTAAACGAAAGCAAAATAGAAGAGTAAAGGACTACATTTATTTTAATGATGCCAAGGGCAGAAAATATCCATGGAGCAAAACCGGGAAAAGTAAGATTATCTTATTCGCAATTTGCTGCATTACCTGCGTTCCGCTTCTGGTGCAGGAGGCAATAGGGAACAGCAGAAAGAAAGATCCACAGGCCTGGGCATTCCATTTTAAGGCATGTTGGATCACTTTATGGGTATATGGTTGGGGTGTTATCGGCGGATTATTTAAAAAGGAAGCAGCCAATCGTGATGGATGGAAGCAGTGAGAAAGGATCAGTATGAAAATAGCAGTAGCAGGAACCGGATATGTAGGATTAAGTATTGCAACACTTTTATCACAGCATAATGAGGTATATGCAGTTGATATAATTCCGGAAAAGGTGGAAATGATTAATCACAGAAAATCACCAATTCAGGATAAAGAGATTGAAGAATATCTGTCTACAAAGGAACTTAATCTGACAGCAACATTAGATGCAAAATCAGCGTATTGCGACGCCGATTTTGTAGTAATTGCAACACCTACCAACTATGACAGCATCAAAAATTATTTTGATACTTCAGCTGTAGAGGCGGTAATAAATCTGGTTATGGAATATAATCCGAATGTAATCATGGTTATCAAGTCAACGATTCCGGTTGGATATACAAGATCCATTCGAGAAAAGACAGGCAGCAGGAATATTATTTTTAGTCCGGAGTTTCTGCGGGAGAGTAAAGCCTTGTATGATAATCTGTATCCGAGCAGAGTGATTGTGGGAACCGATCTGAATGATCAGAGACTTCTGGATGCAGCACATGATTTTGCAGATCTCTTAAAGGGAGGAGCAATTAAGCAGGAGATTGATACATACTTCATGGATTTTACAGAGGCAGAGGCTGTTAAGTTGTTTGCAAACACTTATCTTGCTATGCGTGTTGCCTATTTTAATGAGTTGGACACGTATGCAGAACTGAAGGGGCTCAATACGCAGAATATTATTAATGGTGTGTGTGCCGATCCCAGAATTGGCAAGCATTATAATAATCCGAGCTTTGGATATGGCGGATATTGCCTTCCTAAGGATACCAAACAGCTGCTGGCAAATTATGATGGTGTTCCGGAACGACTGATGCAGGCAATTGTGGAAGCAAACCATGTCAGAAAGGATTTCATCTCAGATATGGTTCTGGAAAAGACGGGATATCATGAAGCTGACAGCAATGGCTTTATCAGCCGCAAACAAAATCCTGTAGTGGGAGTATATCGTCTGACGATGAAAAGCAATTCGGATAACTTCAGACAGAGTTCCATCCAGGGTGTGATGAAGAGAGTGAAATCAGAAGGTGCGACAGTTATTATATATGAGCCGACACTTGCAGATGGAGATTTGTTTTTCGGATCAGAGATTGTGAATGATCTGGAAAAATTTAAGTCAAAGTGTGATGCAATTATTGCAAACCGTTATGATTCAGCTTTGGATGATGTAAAGATAAAGTTTATACCAGAGATTTGTTTCAGAGAGACTGAAATAAAAGAAAAAACACAAAGGGGATAATAAAGAAAATGAATAGAGTATTAGTAACCGGTGGAGCAGGATTTTTAGGGTCACATTTATGTGATTGCCTTATTAATAAAGGAAATGATGTTATCTGCGTAGACAATTTATTTACTGGAAGTAAAGACAATATCAGACATCTGCTTGGGAATCCCTATTTTGAGTTTATTCGTCATGATGTGACGGAACCGCTTTATGTAGAGGTGGATCAGATCTATAATCTGGCTTGTCCAGCAAGTCCAGTTCATTACCAGTATAATCCGATCAAGACAGCAAAGACAAGTGTACTTGGTGCCATGAATATGCTGGGACTTGCCAAGAGAGTCAATGCAAGGATTCTGCAGGCCAGTACATCTGAGGTATATGGAGATCCGGAAGTTCATCCGCAACCAGAGACATATCGAGGTTGTGTAAATCCAATTGGAATCAGATCCTGTTATGATGAAGGGAAGAGAATGGCAGAGACCTTTTTCTTTGATTATTATCGCAGAGAGAATGTAGATATAAAGGTGATCAGAATATTTAATACCTATGGTCCGAGAATGAATGCAAATGATGGGCGTGTAGTATCAAATTTTATTGTGCAGGCACTTCGGAATGATGAAATTACAATTTATGGAGATGGTTCGCAGACAAGATCCTTCTGTTACGTGGATGATTTGATTGAGGGAATGGTAAGGATGATGAATAGCAGGGATGGATTTACGGGACCGGTTAATATCGGGAATCCAGGTGAATTTACAATGCTGCAGTTGGCACAGAAGATTATTGAACTAACTGGTAGTTCTAGTAAAATCGTATATCAGCCGCTTCCGTCAGACGATCCGACACAGCGCAGACCAATTATTGATCTTGCTGAAAAGGAACTTGGATGGAAACCGGAAATCTGTCTAGATGATGGACTAAAGAAAACAATTGAGTATTTTAAGAAAGTTGTCTGATGCATAAAGGAAGATGAGAATGTGTAATAAGAACAGATTATCGATTATTGTTTATTCCTGTCTTAAAAATGCGGATATGTGGACTATTTTCTTACAGATGTTCCGCAAATACTGGAGTACCTGTCCATACAGTCTAGTTTTGGTTACTGACAGACTACCAGAGGATTATTACCAATGGAAAGATCATTTTGATCAGGTTATCCAAAAGGATGCGACATGGTCAGAGATGATTCTTGAGGCAATCGATAAAGTAAATACGCAGTATGTGATGTTGTGTATGGATGATTATCTGCTATGTGATCAGGTTATTAATACGGATATTGAGTTGCTGCTGAATAAGGCAGATCAATATCATGTTGCCAGTCTTATGCTAACACCTAATGATTTTAATGTTCCGATTCCATATTCACGCGATAAAACAATTGGTCTATATCGGTATAAATCAGCGTATTCGATTTCAACACAAGTCGGAATATGGAATACACAGTTTCTTCGGAGAAATATTAAAATAGGCTGGAGTGCGTGGGATTTTGAAAGAAAAGGTTCACTTGAGATATGTGATAATCAGTTCAGGTTGATGACCACGCTTGACTATTCTTTTCCGTATATTGAAGGTATTAGAAAAGGTAAATGGATGGATGCAGGAAGAAAACTATGTGAAATGAATCATATCAGATTGGATTATCAGAAACATCCTGCAATGACAAAGATGGAAATGGCAATGATATATTTTAAAGGTGCTGTTCTTGATATTAATCCTACCATGATATTAAAGATACAGAATATATTGTATAAATAGTGGCAATTTAAGAAGAGAAAACATATAAAATCATACTTTTCTTTTTTTATTAGCACAGGTTAGGATAACATTAAAGAACTATAAAAATAGCACCTGAAACAGCTGACAATATAGGAAGGCGTATCGTGATCAGCATAATTATCCCTGTGTATAACAGTAAAGAATATCTAAAGCAATGTATTGATTCGGTCTTGGAGCAGACAATCAGGGATATTGAAGTCATACTTGTGGATGATGCATCTACAGATGGATCATCTGGTGTATGTGATTGTATTGCTGGTTATGACAGACGAGTAAGGGTCATTCACCATAGCTGTAATATGGGGCTTTCCGCATCAAGATATGACGGATACAGTGCTTCAAGAGGTGAATGGATTGGCTTTGTCGATAATGATGATTATATTACACCCTGGCTTTATGAAATGTTGTTGGAAAATATAAATGGTGCGGATATTTGTTGCGCAAGTGGTAAGGATGTTTCCAATGAAAGATTCAATACTCAAATTGTGAAAAATGAGATTCGATCCGCGTGTGAAATTAGAAGTTTAACCGGATTAAAGTCTGCGGAAATAAATGAGATGCACGATAAGAAATTTGGCCTTATAGGTTGTACATGGGGAAAAATGTATCGAAGACAGATTGTAGATAGGGCACTTTCTGAGACACTTAAATATAGAGAAAGTATTCCATGGCTTTTTTTTGAAGATTTGATATTTGTCCCAATAAGTTTTTGCAAGGCGAAGAATATTGTGTTTTGTCTGGCAGAAGGATATTTGCATAGAAGTGCGCCAGAGAGCTTATCAAGGCTTCGAGTAATGAAACCATATCATTATGAAACGGCATTAGCCGGAGATATACTACTTTGTTATTTTAAAGAAAATAATATGCAGAAACTATATAATATGTATTTAGAAGGGTATCTTGCCAATTTGCAGAGTATATGGTATAGAATAGATCATTTTGAAAAAGATGCTAAAAAAAAGATGCTGGTATGTCAGATATCAGAACTGTATACAGGAAGTATTATCGTGATTATAAGAAACTGCATATGCGAAATGCAACATCAGTTACAATATCACTTTTTTGTAATGCATATGCTTTGTGGGAGATAATTGTGGGTAAAGGATATTTTGCAAGAAAATACACAAAAACCTAATATAAATCAAATAGAAGTGTAGCATTGAGAGGTGGGGACAATGTTTTCGTTTTTAAATTACATGAAGAAAAAAAGCTCAATACTTTGCTACATGCTTATCATAATCACCGTTTACATTTTAGGTCTTGTTTTATATGAATATCCAGGAATATATGAGGATACAATGGTTCCAGCCTCATTAGGAGTTAAGATCCTTTATCCAAATTCTCAGAATCCGCCGTTTCCATTGATGCATTCGGGGATAATATTTACACCGAATACTCATCATGGATCATACTCGGCATGGCTCCAGATTATTACCATGTTGATAGCAAGAGGTGGTCATCTGCTCTCCTTTCGAATATCTATATTAACAGTTGCAGCAGCATGCAGTTGCCTTGTGTTTTTTATACTATTTAAGGTGACAGAAAATAAAGTGGTGGCGCTAATTGCAGCATTAGTATCAGCGAGTGGTGTTAACCTAAATATAATATCCAGATCACAGTTTGATATAATGTATATTGGTGCATTGTTTGAAATGTTTGCAATATATCAGCTGTTCTTGGCGGAGAAGCAAAAAAGTGAGGTTAGACAGGTAAAAAAGAGGATATTTGTCTGCAGTTTACTTCAAGGGCTGGCGTTTTATGGATATTTTTCTTATCTGTTTTTATATCCAGCGGTTTTAGTGTGGATAATGTACAGATTAAAAGGACGAGAGAGAATAAGTGCATGGATATTGAGTGTATGCAGTCTTTTTATTGGATGTTCGTTTTATATATTTGGATATGCAGATGCTGCACTAACCAGTTTTCTTGGAACAGGGTTCAGAACGGTAGAACTACTTGTAATACTTGCAGTATTTATATATTCTTTTTTCGGTATTCCTGTTTATGTGATTTTAAAAAATAATAAAAACCGATCATTAAAGATTATTGTTATGATGGCGTTCATGCTTCTGCTATTGATAACTGGGGCAACGATACTGCTTGGGAGAAATTATATATTTGGAAAAATTGCTCAAATAGTAGGTAGTTCGATTGTAAATAATAAGAATAGTATATATGCACTTTTTTTTATCTACACATTTCGAGTTTTACAAGGTGATAGAATATCCCAAATGACTGGAGGAAATATGATTCCATATGCAGGGATCGTATTTTTAGCGCTATTTTCAGCTACATTTATTATTTTAATAATAGTGAGAATATTAAGCAGAAAACATGCCCACAAAGAAACTATGGCAGGAACATTTCTTGATATTGTTTATCTTCATATTATTGTTTTTTATTTTTTTTTCATTGATAATGATCAGATCCATGTGGGCACAGCATTTTACAATTATGTATTTTTTGATTATAATCATGACTGCACTTCAGATCTATGAGTTGATTTTGAATTGTACAGCCATATCAGTAAAAAAATAGTATTAGTAACAACTGTTATTTCCACTGTTTTGCTTGCAACTAATATTTATGAAAATACCCAGTTTTTCAGAATTCTGATGGAAACCGGAGGCGTCGGCGGATATTCAAATCAATTGACAGAATTATGTCAGGAAGCATATAAACGATATACGGATGGCGAAAAGGAAATATATGTTTTTGCGGAGTGGGGATTTAAAGAACCATTTGTATATTTTACTGACAATGCAGTTCTTTACAGAGAACAGTCAATAGATGAAAAGGAAACCAGATATTATCTAGATAAGGGATATTCAATCATATATTGCTCTAATGATAAGAACAGAATTGATGGTCTATTGCAGGAGAGTGGTATTACTGCGGCATATACAATTGATGCGCGACTTCAGAAGGATGGGAAGCCAGCTTTCTATATGGTAAAATACAAGAAATGAAGAGGAAATCGACTATGAACGTTGAATTACCCTTAAAAAAAATATTATGGATATCTGCGGCAGTTCCTTATGATAAAGTACCACATGCAGGTGGAAAGATTCATAACTTTTACCTGAAATATTTGAAAATGCACAGTGATATGAAGATAAAACTTTTATCATTCTATTGGGCGGGAGAGGAAAAGAAGATTGATCTCGACAGATATGGGATTACAGATTATGATCTGATAGAAAGAAAGATTTGGCATTTACCTGATCTGCTAGTTAATATTGAATCGGTATTAGACCCATGGAATCGTTATGCAGGAATAGACCAGAATTATACGGTGATGAAATTCGAAAGATATCTGAAGCAGTATAGTGCACAAGGCTATAATCCGGACATTGTCATTTTGCAGTGGACTGAAATGCTCGTATTGTTTAAAATTGTAAAGAAGTATTTTCCATGTGCTAAGATAATTGGAATTGAAGAAGATGTAAAATTTCAGAACTATGAAGACAATTTGAAAAAGAGCGTCATAAGATACTGAAAACAATAAAAAAGATCAGGTTTGAGAGACTCAGGAAAATCGAACTTGAGGCTTGCGGGCAAGTTGACAGATTAATAATGAATAATCCAAAAGATGTAGAACTTCTGATATCTAATGGAGTAAACAAAGGTCTCTTATATGAATGGCAACCGTATTTTGATAATTACACAGAAAATGTGTATTTTGGAGACAAAAAGCAAATAATTTTTTATGGCGCAATGGGACGTACGGAGAATTGGACAGCAGCAAAATGGTTTTCTGATAATGTAATGCCATTAATAGATGATGTAGATGTGAAATTTATTATTGTTGGTTCTCATCCACATGAGAGCTTGCAGCACATAACTGATTCACGGGTCAAGGTTATTGGGTTTGTTGAGAGCCCAGGAGAATATTTTGCACATTCAACGTGCCTTGTAGCACCACTTCATGATGGTGCAGGTGTTAAGATAAAGGTGTTGGAGGCTATGTCAGCTGGAATACCGGTGCTTACCACGGATGTTGGTATTGAAGGAATTCCGGCAGAAAATAGGAAAGAATATATGCATTGTGAGACAGCACATGAATATGCAGATGCAGTAATGTCTTTAATAAATGATAGTGTAATGCGTTTGCAGGTATCGAATGCTGAAAAAGTATTTATTAGTAACAGATTCAATCTTGAAGAAAGTGGACAGAAGTTTATTCATATGTTGGAAAATGTAATAAATATCGGTAATGAAGGGTAATTTATTCAAGAAAGTGAATATTACGAGCATCATACAGTCTATAAATAATCTTAGAAACATAAAAACAGACAACGAGGCATTTTGTACTTTTGTTCAGTTTTATGGAGATTTGCGATGGATATTGGTGAATTGTATTATTAATAAAATCCCAATATGGCCAGTGAGGTGGATTTTTTATCGAATGTGTGGAATGGAGATAGGAAAATATTCTAGGATAGGACTCAGAACAACAATAGTTTATCCAAGAAGTATTCGACTTGGGTGTGGTGTAATAATTAATGAAGACTGTTATATTGATGGAAGAGGCGGGTTGGACATTGGTGATAATACATCAATTTCTATTTATACAAAGATAATTACAGCAAGTCATAACAAGTATTCAGCTACATTTGAATATCATTCAAATAAAACAGTAATAGGCAAAAATGTATGGATATGCAAAGGTGCCATCATACTTGATAATTCAGCGATTGCTGATGAATGTATAATAAGTGCAGGTACGGTATTTAAGGGCGTTAGCTAAGGAAGAAAGATATATGCCGGCAATCCAGCTCAAATTATTTGAGATCGTGGCTTAGAAGGATCGTATAGGCTTAAAAGAAATAGTTTTATGATTAAACAATATGAATTAGAGCGAGAACCATTTGTTGCAAGACTTAAATTAAATATTCCGGAAGATGAAAAGGGGATGTTAGTAAATGCAGAAATATATAGAAAGTAGAAAATCATTAGTATATATATTGATATTAAATTATAAATGTGCGGACGAAACAATAGCCTGTCTTGATTCGATACAAACGAATATTACAGATAGTGATTACAGGATTATTATACTGGACAATGATTCTGCGGATGGATCATTTGAACGGCTATCCAAATATGTAATGGAATCAAGTACAAAAGAAGATTTAAATAGATGTGAACAAAATAGAATCAAATTGATACAGAATGATGTTAACTATGGCTATGCGAATGGTAACAATGTTGGAATTAAAATTGCATTGGATGAAGGTGCAGATTATATTTGTATTGTTAATCCAGATGTTATAGTGGAAGAAGATTTTCTGACAGAATTAGTGAATATAATGGATAAGGATAGTACTATAGGCATAATAGGTCCTGCTAGTTATGACAGTGACACGCCGGATTTGTGCAGTGGCTGTGGGGTCATGATTGGCAAGTTTTCTGGATATTCGATTATACTAAATTCAGGGATGCGGTTTGAAGAGATAAATTCAAAGAGTTATGATTGTGATTATCTGTGTGGAATGTGCATTATTATTAGATCAGATGTTATTAAAAAAATTGGATTTATACCAGAGGAGTATTTTTTGTTTTATGAAGAAACTGAATGGTGTATGAAATGTCATAAAGCGGGATACAGATGCGTTGCAAATTCTGGGGTAAAAGTTATACATAAAGGTTCATTTACTGTAGATCAGGCATCAAATGGAAAAGTAAACCTTCACAATTACTATTTATACAGAAACCGCATAGTATTTCAAAAGAGAAACAGGCCATTCTCAATATATGTTTTGTTTCTTTTGTATTATATAATCGAAATCATATATGAAAGAGTCAAAGGACATTATACGCGAGAGGTTTGGAAAGCTTATATAGATGGAATTTCAGGAAGGGACAGACTTCACCATATTATAAAGAAATAGTCAAGTTCAAAACCGTAGGGAAAAGGTTTAAAAAACAATTTGGCTATTACAGTTGACTGAATGGAGACCAAGTATGAAAATAAAAAATGTTATAACTTATTTTAAATATGAGTACATAAAAAGAAGAGCATTTAGGACAATAACAAGTCAGGCATTTCAAAAAAGTCATCCAGAATATGTTGATGAAATAAAATACATTCGTAAAAGAAAAAAACTACTCTTGTTTCCATATCCATACATTGAAAAATATGTGCCAGAGAAATTCCCTATTTTTATAGATGACATAAGTAAAATTCCATATGTAATCTATAAAAATAAGAAATTGTTTTTTAATGTAGGGCAGAATCTGAATTTAACTCAGATTCAATGGAAATATTCATGTTTGGCAAGCGAACAAGATGATGCAAGTCCACATAAATATTTTACTGATGAATTTAAAGTTGAACAAAATGATATTTTTATTGATATTGGTTGTGCAGAGGGAAAAGAGGCATTGGATGTTGTTGGCGTTGCCCAAGAACTGTATCTTTTTGAGTGCGATTTAAAGTGGCAAAACGCATTAAAAATGACTTTTTCTGAGAAACAGATTGGGGAACTATCCCATAATGTTAAGATTATAAATAAATTTGTATCAGACAAATCCACAGATGAGTGCATTAGACTGGATGATATAGTACCCGGAGGGGATAGCCTTTTTATAAAAATTGATGTAGAAGGAACTGAGAGTGACGTCTTAAAAAGTGCCCAGAACATAATTGAGAAGAGTAAAAGATGTCGAATTGCTGTCGCATGTTATCATAATAATGATGATGCAGAGAAATTAACTATGTTATTGTCAGAGATGGGATTTAAATGTTGGTTTACACCAGGGTATATGCTTTATTTCTATAATGATACAAGCAAGTTTATATATCCGTATTTTCGACATGGTGTGATTCGAGCTGAAAAAGGTAATTACTAGATGTAACATATATGGAAAATCTTAAAGGATAAAGCCGAAATTTAGAATTTGGAGAATATTCAAATGAATGTGTTGTATATTACTGATACTGAGGTGGATTATGAAAGCATGATGTTACTTCATGGATTATATCAAATTGAAAATGTATGTGTATATTTATATAATGACCTTCCATGGCTTTTTAGTGATTATTCAAAAGATACGACGAAGCTTTATGGAAAAGGCTTTAATACGACAAAACTTGTGGATTTTAGAAAGAAGCACATTCAGGAAAAAAATGAAATTATTGTAAATATAAAGCGGAAGAGTTATGACTTAGTGGTTTACGGAGTAGCTCATAAATATACCCCCTTTCTAAATCTCGTAATTGATAACTATGATAAAATGAAAATTATTTTTGTGGATGGCGCAGATGAGAATTTTGGGTTAAAAAAGAATCATGTTTCTTTTGGCGGATTGTTACCTGATTCACATTTGTTTCCTGTTCAATATATTCCATTTATGGCAATAAAAAAAGCTCTTTATCTTCGAAAGAAAGGAATATATTTTAAGCGAGAAATCAGTAAATTATACAAAAGGAAATTTATTCCTATCGAATTTGCAATTCCTGAGCAGCTTATTGTAGATGAGATCGAGCATATGGAAAAAAGAAGGCTTACTGCTTTGATATATCCAGGTCATAAAGAAACATATATATATTCAAATGCAGAAGATTATAATGATGGCTATAAAGAGGCTATGTTTGGAGTGACTTTCAAGAAGGCGGGATGGGATTGTTATCGCCATTATGAAATACTTGCCAATGGGTGTATCCCATATTTTCCAGATATAGATTCATGTCCTACAGATACAATGTTTCTTTTCCCAAAGCAGATAATACATATAACAAATAATTTATATAAAAAATGGGAAGTGGATGGATTTACAAAAGTAAATCAAAACGTTTATAAGTATTATCAAGAAATGCTTTTGGATTACACAAAGCATAATCTTACTACAAAGGCGCTTGCAAAATATGTATTATCTTATGCTGACGTTTGCGCAAAATGAGTTTAAAATCTTGTCAGAGGGAGCTCCTTCATTGGAGTGCAAATTAAACTTAAATACTATGATTTTGGTATCATATATTCTTTGCATTAACCGGTTATTTTCTATACCAGGATAGCATCATGTCAAAGAAATATTATTACAGGTTTATTTTATTGTTGAATTACTGTAATATCTTTTCTATTTTTTATAGTTGGATTTAAGCTTAAATCATCGTAATTGGATGTGAGAGATATTTTACCTTATATTAGACTTAATCTAAGAAGATGCTTTGTTTCAGCATATATCATGCTTATTATACTTCATCCTTTATTAATCAACTCAACATTGCCACCAACTATGTTGGTGGCAATGTTGAGTAAATTGTTTTATTGTAATGTATGACCAGTTACTATTATAAAATTTTTTTAGAGACTAAATAGTGTCCGCTGATTAACTGCTATGCAGTCAATCATGCTGTAGCGATTATCTTATTTTTATATCGTACATTGAAAAATTGATAAAACCACAAAAGAGTAAAAAGAACTCTCTTCGTTATTCTGAAGAGGTTCATGGTAAATATCGACAGAGCTATCGTACTAAGTGTAGTTTCAGCCAACCTGCAATGGATCAGACCGATCCCATAGCATCGTTTTGCAAGACTGAACCCACGCTCCACCTCAATCCTGTCCGTATTGTCCTGATATTCAGTCTTTCGATCCGTGAGTGCAGCTGTTTCTGATGGCCGTCCAAGTTTCGGACCTGATAAGCGGATATGATGTTCCCTGCAGAATGCGCGGTTTATTCTGGAACGGTAGATCTGGTCTGCAAGGATACGTTCCGGATATTTCCCTGTACGCTTTCTGTAACGTTCTGCAGATTCTATCAGGCATCCCGTTTCATTGTATGGATCGAAGGAGAACTTTTCAATCCTGCAGAATCCGTGTTCATCAGTGCTCATATCAAACTTTGCACCAAATTCAGTTGGATTTTTCGTCTTTCCCCTTACGATCGGGCGAAGGAAAGGCTGTGTGAGGCTTACAATCCGGTCCTGGATACTGTGTGTACTTTTCCGGTACATGTATTCCTGTTGTTCATACAGCTTCAGGATGGTCAGATAGTTTTCGGTTTCTTTTTTCTGAAATGGTGCTGCATATCCATCAGACATGTACGTGGAAAGATATCCGAGGTCGCGTCTTACAAATGCAAGCTGTTTTTTGATCGTTTTGCGGATCTTTTTTGCAGGGCGTTTCCTGCATTTGGCAAGTGCCAGGTAGTTCTTTCGTGCGACCCGCCGGCCTGTACTGGGCTTTTTAAATCCATAGGCTTTGCAGAACAGGTCAATCATATGCTCACATTTTTCCCTTGCTTCATTCAGCAGGGAGAAATCCTGCGGGTAACGTATATTGGAAGGGGCACAGGTTGCATCTATGATCATTGTTCCTGCGTTTTCCCGTTCTTCGTCCTGGTGACCTGCATCAGGGGATGCAGAACCATTTCCACCAGATTTCGGAGGATTAGATTTATCATCATCCTGATCACTACCTTCTGCATTACGGAGCAAGTATTCATTTGCTTCCATAAGTGTATCCGCACTGATCCGTTTTCGGAATGAAACCATCAGACTTGCTTCAAATGGCGGTTCCTGCTGATATCCGGGGAGTCCGATGAAGTATTGGAAGTAAGGGCTCTCGGTCAGCATTTCTACAAGTTCCCGGTCTGAAAAACCATACCTGGCCTGTATGATCATCGCACCAAGTGCCATACGCAGCGGTTTGGAGATGTTACCGTCACGTCTTTCGTTTTTGAAAGCGTGTGCATATTTTTTTTCAAATACATCCCATGGGATCTGGTCTGCCATCTGGATCCAACGGTTATCTGGATTCATGTGCAGTCCAAGTGGCTGGTTGAAGTCTAAAAAACTCGATTGTGTTTTATTGGCCGGTGTGTACATTTTTAATGCTCCATTCGCAGGATTTTATAAAAAAGTGTTCGAAAATCGAAAGCGATCCTTGATTTTCCATACACTTATTATACCTCAGAATGGCAGTGAAATCCGCATGAAATGCGGATAGTTACCGTTAATCAGCAGACACTAAATAGACCTTCACATTCGAAGTGTCTTGGAAACAGACTTTTCAATCAACATTCTATTAACAAAATGAGCATCTGGTTTGTACTGATTTCCAAACGGTAACCATGCCATCGATACGATCAGAAATTGAGGATAGATATAATTTTTCCAGATGAAATAACAAATGATGTTTTAATGATTAGATTGGTGGAATAATTTATGAGAATATCAGAATTATGGAACATATTTAAAACAAACAGGGATTTGATAGGGCTGGGTTTCAGGGCAAACGGAGACCGTTCAGATACGAAGGATACAATTGTAATTAACGCAGTAATTCAAAGCGGCATGGCAATGCTATTGTATAGTCTTAAAGATCATTTTAAGCATTTTGTGATTGTTGGTCATCCTACAACTTTACGATATTGCGTAAGGGTATTTGGAAAAGAAGAATATCGAAGGAAGATATCTTATGTAAGGAAACTTGATTTAAATAAGTATTATAATGCAACGATTATATCTGATGCACCAGATAATAACAGTGACCTTTGGGTAAACTTGGATTATTATAATCAGGAGGAAAGAGAGAAAGCATGCCTTGTACTTCCATATTACAGAGCTCCGGCAAGACATTACACGAATTATCGTGGAGCTGATGCGAGTTTTAGACCTATTTCGTGCAAAGTTTTTTTTGGAGGTTCAATATCCCGGTATGGATATCCGGATTTAGCACAGGCTTTTCCAGAAATGATGAACAGAACTGAAATTATTGATTCAGTTAAACAGAAATTCAGCAAAGATATTATTGATTATAATAATGCAAAAGAACAGCATTCATCCATAGATACCTATAAGATATTATTTGCGTTGAATGATAATCGACAAGAGCATTCACAGTATCCACTTTCGTTTGACAATTTTGAAGAACAGCTTTCAGCAAGTGATTTTTTTATTGCACCACCTGGAATTGGAATGCCACATTGCCATAACATTATGGAGGCAATGTCTGCCGGAACGGTGCCAATAACAAATTATGCAGAGTGGTTTTCTCCAAAACTTGAGGATGGATGTAACTGCATTTCTTTTCATGATGCTGAGGAACTTAAATATTGCATTGAAAAGGCTTTGGAAATGTCAGAAGATCAAGTAAAAAAGATGAGACAGAATGCAAGGAATTACTATGTGAAGTACTGTTCAACAGAAGCTGTATATAATAGGTTGAAACCTTATTTCGGAAAACGCGAACGTATGATGCTTATAACAAATGACGAGGGAAATTCGATACAACTTCAGAAAAAAAGAGAATGCAGAGGAAATCAAGATAATGCAATATAATCATGAAGCAAAAGTAGTCTTTGTGACGGATAGAAATTATATAATACCTACATGGGTTGCAGCAAGATCCTGTGCAGAATCAAAAAGTGATAACACAGAATTGACGATATACATAATTGGAGACCAGCTAATTGACAGAGATAAAGAAAGTCTATTAGATGTTGTCTTGAATATGTCAGGTGTTTCAATGCAATTTATAGATGTAAACAGTTCGGAGGATTTTGATGGCGTGGTTTCTGAAGATGCACTTAAATCATGGTCTCCTGCGGTATTGTATAAGTTTATGCTGGCAGATATATTGCCAGATTACTTGCATAAGGTCATTTATCTTGATGGTGATATGATAATACGGCATGATCTTACAGACTTATATGAGAGCAGTCTTGAAAGTGGACAAATTCTTGGGGCTGTCAGATGAGTATTCCAATGCAATAGTGCATTGTTTCTGCTAATTCAGAGCACCCATTTCCGGAACAACAGAGCATGTCATTCCGGAGTGAGTGCAGTTGATATTTAGTATTCAGATGGAATTTCTATTCCATGCTGTCTGAGAGTATTCTGCAATAGTTCGATATACTCTCGCTGGTGCTGAATTTCAATCCAGTTACCATGGCACAGTTGATCCGCTTCTTCCAGTTCCAACTGTGCAATCTCATAATCAGACCATTTGATACATTTATGGTCTTTGCTAAAAGCGCAATAATCAGTCATGTGCACCGCCTTTCTGGCTAGATTTAAGCCCATGACGTTCTCTCATAGATACGCGGCCGTCAATCATGACTTCATAGGAGTTATGTACAATACGGTCAATGATGGCTTCACTTACGGTTGCATCGCTTTCGTTTCCAATGCGTGTATACCAGCCGCTTGGCTCAAACTGAGTACAAAAGATTACAGAGCCTTTCACGCTTCTGGATTCTATGATTTCCAGAAGCTCACGAGCCTGATCACTTGCAAGAGGAGTAAGTAAAAACTCATCAATAATCAGAAGATTTATTTTCTGATAGGACTTTATCACTTTTTCAAAAGTGCCTTCTCCATGCGCTACAGCCAGTTCATTTAGAAGATCTGGCAAACGGACATAGCTTGCTTTTATAAAGTTCTTACATGCGGCTATACCAAGGGCACAGGCAATATATGTTTTACCATTTCCAGAAGCTCCTTTCAGAATGATATGATGACTGTCTGCTATATACCGACAGGTTGAGAATTCCAGCATCTGGGATTTATCCAAATTTCTGTCTGCGTGATATTCAATATCTTCAACGCAGGCATTCGGATAGCGGAATCCCGCATCACGAATGATTTTCTGGAGTTTTGTGCTTTTACGCTTATCCCATTCTTTGTCGACCAGCATACCAAAGCGGTCTTCAAAAGAAAGATGCTCATAACTTTTAGTATCGTTACATTGATTTTCGAAGGCATCTGCCATGGCAGAAAGCCTCATATCATGTAATTTATCTATTGTTGCCTGTCGTATCATCAGCGCTCACCTCCTTTGAAATAGGAGGCACCACGGGTAATACCATATGTGTTACTTTGTTCTGTCTGGCAGGTTTTTGATGCAGGAACTTTATCCTGACCATTTTTCAGAATAGTTGAAATATTTTTCAAACTTGGACTTGGAGTATATCCTAAGGCTTTCTCACAGGCTTTGTCCAAACGCTCTATCGAATACTTGTCAGCCAGTTTCATCAAGGAAGCACATGGCTTATAGCCCTGTTGTTCAACCTTATGCATATGTAAAAAGTTTTTCACAACAATGAGAGTAGATGTACCAATGCTCTCACCCCATTGAAGGAATGTATCTGTATTATACTCCAGATATTTTCTATGATTTTCAGGCATGTGCTCTGGTAAATAAACTGGATCTTTAGAATAATTCCTACGCACATGTGAAGCAATACGATTGTTATGGTAGAAGACTTCGATGCTGTTTTCGGTTGCACGAATATCAACGGCCTTACCAATAAATTCATAAGGAACAGAATACTTGCAATCCCCGACAGTTATGAGATAATCGGGTTGTACGGTGGCAGTTGACCAGACGGCCGTTTCATACGGGGAAGCGGGCAGTGGCATGAGGAATTCTTTTTCTTCCTCAAGAAATGCTGACAGTCGGCTTCCTTTTCTTTTCTGAAATGGTTTTGCATTGAGTTCTTCCAGTTTTTCTGCTATTGCTGAATTAAGTTCTTCAAAAGAGAAGAACCTGCGGTTACGAAGAGCTGCAAGAATCCAGGTCTCTATTACTTTTACTGTTCCCTCAGCAGTTGGCTTGTCTTTAGGTTTGACAGGTCTTGCTGGGATAATGGCTGTTCCATAATGCTCAGCCATCTCATAATAAGAACGGTTCAGAATCAGTTCTGTCCGAGTGTTCTTGATTACACCTGTTTTTAGGTTATCCGGAACCAAGATACGTGTTACACCTTCAAAATGAGAATACGCATGTACATGAGCAGTAATCCAGTGATTTGACTTCATATCTGGAAATGCTTCTGCATACCCATACATGCTACATGGAAGGCAGGCTACAAACACATAGGCTTTTACTTCTGAACCAGCAGCAACATCAAATACCTTTAATGTATCACCAACCCAGTCAACCTCCATTATTTCGCCAGGCTTGCGGTTAATGCGTAAGGTTGCTTTCTTTGCTGCAGCAAATGCATGGTATTTCTCATTAAACTGTGCATGCTGATAGGGGATGGTGTTCTCCTGTTCACATTTGGTACAGTATTCAGCCCAAAGCAGGGACAGTGTTACACCAGATTTAGCCAGTTCCTGATGGACATACTCAAAATCAGGAAGTTTTCTCCCTTCTCTTGTTGCACGTTCAGGATAAAACAGAATTTCAATATCTCTGTTTGTCAGTACTTCTGGAATAGGCCATTCCAGTTCATGTGTTTCTGATAGCTGTAATACTTCAGAAACCGTGTTACGTGAGCAACGGATGCTGTTTGCAATACCAACGTTGCTAAATTTCAGACTATGAAGTCTGATGATTTCTCGATAATCAACCATGGTTATCGACCTCCTTAATGAATTTACACATAAATCATGTGCATGTATTCATTATAGGGGTTGCACTGGAGAGCGGAAACACCTGCTCTCATCTATCGGAAAGGGGTGCTCTGAATTGTCAGAAAGAGTGCACTTTTCAACTGGAATAATCATCAGAGATACTTTTTATGATAATATAGTACATGAAAAGAGAATGAATATACGGGGGGAGTATTTCAATACCGGATGTCTATTTTTAAATCTTGATCTTATGAGACAGGAAAAGCTTTCACACAAAATGATAAGCATGAAGATGGTAAGACCTGATCTTGGACTGGCGGATCAGGACACATATAACGAAGTATGCAGAAATCGTGTAAAGCTATTGTCATGCAGATATAATTTTTATATTACAAGTTTTCTTTTAAATGAAGATCAGAAAGGTTTTTCGAAATATACAGTATGTCCTTATGATGATCGAATGAAAATGTTAGATGATATAGCAGTTATTCATATGATTCATTATAGACCATGGAAAGCACTAATGAAAGAAAATATGGTGGATGTAACCGAAAAGGCAGAAGTTCCGGATATAAAAAGGCTTCTATCGCTTATATTTTTGACAGATGGATGGAACTGTATAATAAGTCTCCGTTTGCAACAAGCAGAAAACGTGATTTTATATCAGATGATTCAGTACCGTCACTTTCGAGCCGTGGTTTGATATCGTTTGATAAACGTGGTGGAATTAAATTCAAAGTAATACAGGATTGTTGTGATGGAAGAATATGCGTCAGTTATTTTATTGGGAGAATAAGGCTTATTACAAAGGTAACAGATCCAAGCAGTAAGAAAGATAAATATCTAATTGGATAGAAGAACTAAGATAGAAGTTTATTAAACTCGTCCAACATCATTTAATTAAATGGATTATATAAACATTCTAAGAGTTTTATGCGCTAGGTCGTGGTCGAAACGCAGAAATCATAGACGAAGAAAGCGCTTGGATTATATATATTACCTGCCAGAAGACAGCTGATTTTGGATATGCTGCAGAAACATGGACTTAGCCAAACTTACATTTTTTGACAGTGTAGATTTAAAGCAACATAAGATTACATACTATTGAGAAGTGTGATCTTAACTTTGATGCAAAAATGCACAGTGTTCAGCTTGTATATAAACAGCTCGAAAATTAAATTGATGCATTAGGGAATTTATATATGGTTGCGGATGAACCAGTATATGTATTATCATATGATGAGAAATTGAGATACATGCAGTTACAACTAATCAGATGATTTACATCTGTGTAAGAAGCATAGAATATAATTGTGATTATATGAATACAAACGCTTTGGAACAAACAATATCTCGTCTCACTGCAATGGATTTACAGACAGGAGAAGCAATACTTCTTGTAAGAGAAAGACACAGCTGTATGAGATATATCGATTTCCTGAAAATACTGGACGAAAAATATCTCAAAGGAGATGGAATTTGTATTTTTTTGATAATCGCAAGGTTAATCTTCAGATAAAACCAAGAGTTATCTTGTAACAGTTACCGGTAGATTTGAGTTTGTATTTACCCCGAAACAAAAGTTATAGATAACCATGGTTGAAGGCTTTTAGTAAAATGACTCGCAAAGGTTAAAACGGAAGTGGGTAAAAAACAAAAGATGAACTGATTGAGTGAATTTATAAATATTTTTTTGATTAAGGATGAACCAGTATTTTTCATTGAAAAAATAATTTTGATGATGTTGATGTGTCAGAAGCAAATAAAGTAGATATTTTACCAATAAAAAAATACAGTAAATTGAAAAGTGCAGTGTCAGTATTGGAAGATAACATGTTAATGCATAGGTATAGTTACATTATTTTAGAGAATGGAAAATAATATGAAGATTGGAATTGAAATACAAGATGAGACACAACAAAATATTGATATGTCGCAACCTCAGCTAGGAAACCCAGGAATAGGAGGGAGCACATATGAGTCATTGTTACTTGCATGGTGTCTTACGACAGATATTGGGGATAATAAGGAACTAAAACCTCATGTTACAATTTATCATAATAATTGTACAAATATGTGCCCTAAGGATTGTTCCAGTGTTATAACAAAACCAGGAATAGCGGCTATTATAGAAGCGTCAAATCGTGATGAAGATTTGTATATTTGCAATACAAATCATGGGCATGAATGGTATCAGGAACTTAAAAAAAGTGAGTTAAAGGTTGTCATTTGGGCGGGGTGCTATATTGAGTATGAAGAAATGGTGGATATTAGAAAAACTTCAAATATTATTAATGTGGTATGCGTAAGCCAGGAAGAATATGATTATTATTACGATGATGATATAATCAGGAAGATGTGTGTAGTTAACAATATGGTGTCTGCGGATGCATATATGCATCGAGCAATGATTGGAAATTTGGATAATACTGTAACCTATGTTGGATCGCTTGTACCTCAGAAAGGTTTTTTTTATCTTGCTGAAATATGGAAAGATGTTATTGACCAGATTCCTGATGCAGAATTAAATGTCATTGGGACAGGACAATTGTATAGAAGGGATCAGAGACTTGGGCAGTATGGAATTTCAGAAGAAAAATTTGAAAAGAAATTTATGCCATATTTACTAGATAAAAATGGGAATGTACTTTCGTCAGTTCATTTTTTAGGAATTCTTGGAAATGAAAAAGATGAAATATTTTCAGCCACAAAAGTTGGAGTTGTAAATCCCAGTGCACTTACAGAAACATTTTGTATAAGTGGTGTTGAAATGCAGGCAAGTGGTATTCCTGTTGTTACACGTAGAAAACATGGACTTTTATCTACAGTCAAAAATGAAAAGACAGGACTCCTTTTTAAAACAAAAAGGCAGTTTACAAATGATATTGTGTTTCTTTTGAAGAATGATCTGATGAATGATGGCTATGGAAAAAATGCAATTGAATTTGTACATAAAGAGTTTGATTATAAGATTGTAGAGAAAGTTTGGATACAGTTAGTTGATGCAATCGCAAAAGGTACTGTTTTGCACGGACGGTTTTCTTATAAGAATTTTGGCAATGATATGAAATGGATAAAGGTGGTAAATCATTTTTTTCGTTTTAAGCTTCATATTCATTTTTTGCCTTCAGTAGAGGCATGGAGATATTATTTCTTTTTTATTGGACATAAAGTAAAGAGCTATTTAAAAAGTAAAGGGTAGTGCAAAAATGAATTATTTGAGCAATGGTATCAGAGGAGTATTGAACTAGATGAACAAAATTAGAGTTATAATTGATATGTTAAAGAAACTTCATGTTATTATTCCGCACGAATATCTGAAAAAAATTCCTTCCCTTTTTATTACGATGATAGTTTCTTCTGTTTTGGAACTGCTCGGAATAGCGGTAATCATGCCATTTATAAGTACACTTACAGATTCGGATTCTTTGATGAGAAAATGGTATGCCATACTCCTTATGAAGATTTTCGGTGTACGTGATTTCTATGGACTTCTTCTGATAATGAGTCTATCTGTTGTTTTTATATATGTTGCAAAAAATGTAGTCCTTCTTCTGGCACGTCATTACCAGAATAAGTTTCAGTGTGGTATACAAAGTGCAATGTCAACAGAAATGTTGCAGCATTGTACAGAGAGACCTTATTCGTACTTTCTTAGTGTTAACAGTTCTGAGGTTTTAACTGGTATATTTCAGGATGTAAATAATGTATATACAATTATTGGAGCATTTCTTGCAACTTCTTCTGAGAGTTTTACAGTATTGATGATAGGAATACTGATTTTTATGACAGATCCGGTAATGGCATTGGGAGTACTTATTCTTACTGCAGTCTGTGTTTTATAATTGTATTTGGTTTTAAACGTATAACAATCAAATCGGGGATTCAATATAGAGTTTCTTATAATCAGATGTACCAGAATGCAATGCAGACAATTGGAGGTATTAAAGAGATTGATGTTGCAAAGCGTGGTAACTTTTTTTTGAAGGAATTTGACAAAAACAGAAAAAAATTTCGAGATGCGCAGATTATTGGAAATTTTTTGAATTTATGTCCTGAGAGAATTGTGGAGACAATGTTTGTATGTGGCATAATTATGGTCCTGACCTTTCGAATTCGTTGGGGAATGGATGCCAGTTCTTCAATTGTGACGTTATCAGCTTTTGCAGTTGCAGGATACAGACTTCTTCCATCAGTTAATAAAATATCTTCCAATCTGAATAGTTTAATCTATTATCAGCCTTCTCTTGATGCCTCTTATGCTAATATCATGGGAGCGCGTGAGGCTGAGCGGGAACAAAGGGAATATAAAAAACGAAATTCTACGCATGAAGTAGCCGTTAAGGAAAAAAGGTTTGAGGATAAAATTGAAGTACGACAAGTTGATTTCGCGTATGAAGGTAGTAAGGAAAGCGTGCTTGAAAATTTGAATTTAATAATAAGCAAAGGGGAGGCCATTGCCTTTATCGGAGAATCTGGAGCAGGAAAGTCTACACTTTCAGATATTCTGTTGGGATTATTGATGCCACAAAAAAGGCTCGATATATATGGATGGAGTTGATATATATACTATTCCGGATAAATGGAGTAATATTGTTGGTTATGTTCCGCAATCTGTTTATCTTCTTGATGCGACAATAAAGGAGAATATCATTTTTGGAATGGAGACTGAGCCTGATACGGATGAAAGGGTATGGAAAGTACTTGAAAATGCGCAGCTAAGTAATTTTGTCCGTAGTCTGCCGGAATCTTTAGATACAATGGTTGGTGAAAGAGGCGTTCGTCTTTCTGGTGGGCAGAGGCAGCGGATTGCAATTGCAAGGGCATTATACAATAATCCGGATGTTTTGATATTAGATGAAGCAACATCTGCACTTGATAATGATACAGAAAAAGCGGTTATGTCGGCTATTGATGCACTTCATGGTAGTAAAACGCTGATCATTGTGGCACATCGTCTTTCTACAATTGCAGGATGCGATAAAATCTATGAAATAAAAGGTGGAAAAGCACTGTTATGTGGTAAAGAAGATGTATTAAAAACGTGCTTGGATAAAATAATTGGTGATTATTTGACGCATATTGATATTATCAGGAGAACTCCGGCAGAATTTGTTTTAGAATCAAAATATGCAGACTATTGAATAGGTTTGGGGACAATTGTTTTGATGTATATACCGCATATTATGGCATTTATGTTTTATTTGTTGATTGAAATTAGTGCAGTTATATTCTACATTGTCAGTATTCTGTTATCGGTAGCGGGAAAAGCATGCCGATGATTCCCATTTTGCGTGATTTTGAGAAAAATTTCTGGGCTCAAGAGTATAATTGTGTAAAGAGATAATATAGCACATAGACATGGTGGAGAATTGAAATGGAGAGAGAAATATCGCATATTGAATGGAAAGGATATCCGAGACCAAGAGATATAGAGAAATCAAGGAATACGCCAAATATGGAGCATACTATATCATTCAAAGAGAATCCGTGACATAAGACGATTACTGTTAATATGGTTGTAAAAAATGAGGACCAGTGGATCTGGTATACAATCATGTCAGTTATAGACTATGTTGACAGGATGATTATATTCGATACCGGTTCAATTGACAGAACCGTGGATGTAATACATACCATAATTGATAGACCAGAATATCGTAATAAGGTGTATTTTGAAGAGGTGGGATCGGTATCAGTAGGTGAATATCCACGCGTCAGGCAGCGGCAGCTTGAAATGACTGATACTGATTATATGATGCTTGTGGATGGAGATGAAGTGTGGTGGAGAGATGGAATTCGTGAAGTACGTAGCGTTTTGGATGAGCAGGCACCGCCAAGGGTTAACACATGTTTTATTTGCCCATGCACTGATATGTATCATTATAGAGATTTCAGAAGGGAATTATATGCTGATAAAGAGAATGGAATTTATGGAAGTATAAATGGACGCATTTTTTCCATGTTAATTCCGGGAATTCATTGCAGTGGTGACTATGGTGTTGAGGGGTTTACAGATAACAATGGTCAGTTTGAGATATATCATGCTGCAGTTATGGAGCATTTCTATTTTCATTGTACGAAGATGAGAAGGTCAAGCGCAGCGTTGGGAGATGAATCTATAGCATATAGACGGCGTAAGATATTTGACGATTGGGATTACGCTTTTCCGGAAGATTATAAGTATCCGGAAGTGTTTTATTGTCAGGACCGCCCTGCTATAGTGCCGGATCCTTTTAAGGTAAGGGATAATCTGACAAAGAGGATGGCTAAGTGTGTGGTACGCATATATAGATATGTTTTCAGACATGATGAATATGTAAAGGTAGGCGAAAGAAACAAGAAACATGATGGATTCAGATAAGAATAGAGCAATGAGACTGGAGATAGTAGTAGGGCTTTACAGAGATACCTGGATATCTCTTTGAAAGGTATTGAATATCTTTCAATGAAAAGAAATTAATTTATGGGTAAATAGAAATTGATAGCCACTTCATTACTTGAACTTTAATTTTTGAAACTTATTTTTATTTTTTTATCATGATAAGAAAAATTACATATGTTTTCTAAGCAAGTCAAACACATTCAGTTTACGTGTACTTGCCTGTTTTGTTGTGATTTTAAGCCACTCAATATATATATCAGCAACAGGGACACAAACAGAGTGTCATGGGAGCATTATTTTATCAGAATTATTTGCTAAAACTATTGCATGTGCGAGTATGCTAAATGTTGCATATATAAAGCAATACCGATACTGCATAAGCAGACTGGCGATTTAGAACACAGAATGCCATAAATGAGAAGGATACAAAGATATGAATAACCGTTTATTACATTATAGCAACGATATGGAGAAAATGAACAAAGTAAAAAAAATGCTTATGGTGATGGTGTTATTCATAGCCAGCTTGTATCTGTCATATAATTTTTTTGGAACACAGGAGCTGAATGCAGATGATGCTACACAGGGAATGATTGTATATGGTCATTATTATAGAGGAACATATGGATTATCAAACAATGTATTGATGATTCTTGACAAAATCAGTTATGCATTATTCGGAATCAATATTTATATGGCGCAGATGGTTTATTCGGTTTTATTTTTTGGGTGTATGTTCCTTTGTTTGTTTTTAGCAGTATATAATCGCAGAAATTGGTTGATGATACTGACGGTCATGCTATTTGTTTATGTACCGTGCAGTACTACGAATAAGTACCATTTGGTATCTACGTTGTTTGCGCTGATTTATCTCGCAGTTATGCGGATTGCGGAAACATCGCATGATCATAAAACGATATTAAGAATAGCAGCGTGTTTAATCCTGGTTTTTTCAGTGATATTTTTAAATGATAAAGCACTTTTTATATTGGATGTAGTCATTCCAAGTATGATATACATTATAATCGAGTGGCTGAAAAGGGGGAATGTCAGAAAAAGGTTATTGTCCCTTTTGGTCATGATGTCAATGTGCCTGGGGGTGTATAGGCTGATAGCGCTGGTTTTGTGTAAGTGGAAGAAAATAGATGTTCTGGTTTATAGGGGATATAATTATTCGCATTTTACAGACTTATCTAACGTTTTTCAGATTGGCATCGGAAAACTTCTGGATGATATTGCGACAGCGTTGAATGTGCCGCTGAGCGGTTCGTTCATATCGTTTCAGGGAGTTATGACAATAATCAGGCTGCTAATGGCGATCTACATGCTGTATGTACTGTTTCTGAATCTCAGACGATTAATAAAGAGCAGTACTGAGTTTGGATATGTAGAGGCTGTTCTGACGATTGGAACGCTTATAATATTATTATCTTTACTGTTAAATGGATACTTGATCATTGAAGGCAGAGATAGTTCATATGGTCCCATTGATAACAGATATGGCGCAGCGGCATGGTTTTATATGGGAGTTCTGTTGGCTTACAGGATTGATGAATGGGAAATCAGTACGTTAGAATCAAAAAAAGTATCAATTGCAATGATTGTTTTAACGATTTTGTTTTCGCAGAATATTTTTTCTCCTTTGGCAGTAACCAGGCAAGATGCTAATTATCAGGCTACGAACTGGCTTAAACAAAGAGGATATTATGCCGGCAAAGGAGTATCATGGTCTGGAAAACCGATTATGTATTGGTCAAAGGGAGACATAGCGGTTGAAAGTGCACAGAAATATGGAACGGATCTTTTATTAAATGATAATAGGTGGGAGAATGCGTTGGATGGAGTGGACCAATGTAATTTTGTTGTATTTGATGGCACTGTAACAGAAAATTATGATATTATTAAATATCTGGGGAAGCCGGTTGAAGAGCAGTCATTTGGCTCTTATGGAAAAAGTTCAAATACAACGGCTATTGCATATGACTACGATGTCAGATGGCTGCCGGAAATAGTATATTCATCAGACGATTCTGATATTAAGATGCCTGACAGATACAATGTATCATTTCCGCTTGGAACATCGGATATTGTAATTGTTGGAGAAAATATCGAAAATGTAGAAATCGGGTTTAAGGATTACAGATTAGCCGGTCATTGCATAATGCGAACTGAATCCAAGGTGGTATATCAGGTTTCTGCTAATCAAAATGTTAAGACAGATATGAATTTGATGTGTGATTCAAAAGCGCATATTGAACAGATTCGCAATCAGGTCACACAGGCAGCACGTATTATTGGCAAAGATATGTCAGTTGCTGCTTCGGATGGAGAAGAACTACCATTTGATGCAGAAAAAGGAAACTACATATTGATTGTTAAAGGAAAGGAAATAGGTGATATTACCATAAAAGGTGATGATAACATATTATGTGAGCAAATCAGCAGAGGAAAGGAATATGTAAAGTACAGTTTATGTGTCAAAATGCCGGGAATGCATAAAATGCAATTGTATAATAATGGGGTAGGTGGTCATGCCATTATAAAAACAGTATCTTATGAGTTACCACAAAATGTGATAGATGAATTTCTGAAGAAAAGAATTTATGTGCAACAGACGCTGCTTGATGAAAATTCTGAAGAATCAGCAATCCGATAAAAGCAGCATAAATCGATGACATATATTGTGTAAAGTGGTGATTGCTTATCAAAGTAATTATCCTATAAGGTGGGTATGAAAGATATAAATAATATTAAGGATGTATGGCATAAGTTAATGTATATATTAACACCGCAGCAAAAGAAGTATGGTGCAATTTTATTTGTGCTGTCGCTAGTTGGAGCACTTCTTGAAACGCTAGGGGTATCAATTATTATTCCGTTTATGCAGGCGATGGTGGAACCGCAGAAGTTGATGAGAAACATTTATGTTGCACGTCTGATGAAGCATCTTGGAATTAATAGCAATATAGGATTGACTTTTTTGATCTGTATTGTGATTGCAGGGGTATATATTTTAAAAAATATTTTCTTAACTGCGCTTTCATGGTTCAGAGCCAAATATTCTTGCAAGGTTGTAAGGGAAATATCAACAAAAGTCATGCGCTCATATATGGGACGCTCCTATTCATTCTTTTTAACTACTAATATGGGAGATCTGGTTCGTGGAACTGCGTCAGATACAAATGGTGTATATTCGATTATTTACAGCGGTTTTCGAATCATTGCTGAACTATTAACGGTTTTTTTTATTTTTGTGTATGTATTACTTACTGATGCTGCAATGGCCATATGCATTATGATTCTGGGTATTATCTGTATGTTTATAGTACAGGCTTATTTCAGAAATAAAATGAAAATTCTGGGAAAACTCAGCAGGACATATAATGCATCTTTAAATAAGTATATGTATCAGGCGTATCAGGGAATAAAAGAAGTTATAGTGATGCAGAGACAGAATTTCTTTGTCAGGAATTATGAGCAGGCATATATTGATGTTCAGAAGGCATCGGTTGGTCTGACAGTAGCAACGGAGTCTCCGGCGTATGCCATTGAAGCAATATGCGTTGTAGGAATTATTATGGTGTTGGGATTCAGAGTGAGTTCAATGGAGGATGCAACATCCTATATACCGAAGCTGGCATCATTTGCGTTAGCAGCATTTCGTATTATGCCTTCGCTTGGAAGAATAACAAGTTCGTCCAATAGCTTTATATACAGTTGTCCATCATTAACAGCAACATATAACAATTTCCGCGATCTTAGTGCAGCTGAAGAAATGTGTGCGCAGCATAGTGATCCTGAACTGGAGAAAAAATATGAAAATGGAGGCTTTATGCGCGAGATCCAGATGGATCACATTACCTGGAAATATAAAGATGCAGAGAATGCAGTAATAAATGATCTCTCAATGGATATCCCAAAAGGACAATGTGTAGGAATAATTGGTACATCAGGAGCCGGAAAATCTACACTTATGGATATTATTCTGGGTCTTTTCCAACCACAAAGAGGAGAAGTCAGTGTTGATGGGGCAGATATCAGAAAAATTCCTCACGCGTGGGCCAGAATGATTGGATATGTTCCACAGTCAGTTTATTTAACGGATGATACGATACGGAATAATGTTGCGTTTGGTCTTCAGGAAAAAGAGATTGATGATCAGAAAATATGGAAAGCTCTTTCAGCAGCGCATATCAATCAGTTTATTGAAGAACTTCCTGACGGACTTGACACAATAGTGGGAGAAAGAGGTATCAGATTTTCCGGTGGGCAAAGGCAGAGAATAGCAATTGCGAGAGCATTGTATTTTGATCCTGATATCATTATTTTTGATGAAGCAACTTCTGCATTGGATAATGAAACAGAGGCGGCGGTTATGGAATCAATTGACGCATTACATGGTACGAAGACAATGATTATTGTTGCACATAGGCTTACTACGATTAAGAATTGTGATGCTGTGTATGAGATAGTAGATGGAAAAGCAAAAAAGGCAGAAGAAAAGTAAGTATTTGCTGGTGAGTCGGTTCTTTTAAAATGTGGGAAACGGAGATTCAGGTCAGTAGAGATTGAGGTATATTCTGAGGACACTTTGTGCTATAATTATCTTGTTTTATTTTGCCTAAATGGCCAAGACGAGAGGAATAGCATGAAGTGTCTTCTTATTATACCTGCTTATAATGAAAGCGACAGTATTGAAGAGGTAATCCGAAGTATTAAGGAACAATGTATAATAGATATTGATTATCTGGTGGTCAATGATTGCTCAGTTGATGATACTGAAAAAAAACTTGATGATGCAGGTGCTTCATATATATCAGCACCTGTGAATCTGGGGATAGGAGGAGCAGTCCAGGCTGGATATAAGTATGCGCTTCAAAATGGTTATGATATCGCCATACAGGTAGATGGTGATGGACAGCATGACGTATCTTATATTCCACAAATGGTTGATATGATTGAGCAGAAAAAGGCAGATATTGTAATAGGATCTCGCTTTATTGATAAGGAAGGCTTTCAGTCTTCTGGTATCAGACGGGTGGGAATTGGATTCTTAAGTGGACTTATATTTACATTGTGCGGAAAACGGATTAAAGACGTAACGAGTGGGTTCCGGGCGGTAGATCGAAGGTATATTAAAATATATGCAGATGATTATCCGGATGATTATCCAGAGCCGGAGGCGATTGTTACTGCCCTTATATCAGGTGGTGTAATCAGGGAAATACCGGTTGTAATGAAAGAAAGAAAACATGGCGCAAGTTCAATCAATTTCAGAAGGTCTGTTTATTATATGATCAAAGTTACTTTGGCAATTATTATCTGCAGGATCAGTTTGGGGGTTCGCAGATCAGATAAATAAGGGAAAGGGTGATAGCTGATGTTGGTTCTTAACGGGGCACTTCGAACAACGTTGATAGTAGGGGTTATAATTTACTTTCTCATCATTTTGAAGCTTTTAAAAGATAAATCGCTTTCGCTGAAATATTCATTGTTATGGCTCTTTAGCGGAGTAGCGATGGGAATACTAGTGATTTTTCCAGAGCTATTATTACATATCATTGTTATTTTTGGGATACAGAGTAATATGAATGGCTTATTTTTGTTTGGAATTGCTTTTCTGGGAATGATATTAATGTCTATTACGTCAATTGTATCAAGGCAGAATAAGAAAATAAGAACACTGATTCAGGAAAATGCAATTTTGGAAAAGCGAATCCGCGATCTGGAGCATGGCAAATAGTCAATCAAGAAATTATATGAAAGGTTTTCGTACATTACGTGTATGATTCTTAATTACTTATGGAAAATGTGAAAAATCAAATAAGAGGATGGAAAGACAAATATCAAAAAGAAACAGTGATTATTTTGATAATAGGTTTTTTGACGCATATTTATGGAATGACCAATATGCTGGGCGGAGACGATCGCATTCTGAATTATTACAATGGACCGGGAACCGTTCAAAAAGCATTGCAAAGAGCCAGTACCGGGAGATGGCTTGCAGCGTTAGTCGAACTGCTGATGGGATGGTTTAAATCTCCGGTTGTTACGGGAATTTTTACAATCACATTAATGGCTATGGCTGCAATTATTTTCTGTGAAATTTTTGATATCAGAAACAGATATCTGCAAATTGCTGTCGGAAGCATGTTTGAGGCTTTTCCGGCAGTTTGTGTATTTATTACATTGGCGCCTGATACGTTTGCATATGGTGTATCTTTCTTTTTGTGCATAGCGGCAATGTATGTTTTGGTGAAATATCATGACAGGAATCGGTTTGTATTTTCTGTACTGATCATGTGGATGTCACTTTCCATGTTTATGCCAAATATATCATGTTTGCTGATTATGATGATTTTCTATTTGTTTTATGAAATATTGATTCTTAAGTCGTCAAAAAGTGATATAGCAGAGTTCATTAAGAAATGTGTTGGTATGATAGCAGTTTCTGGCTTTTTCTATTATATTGGCTGTGTGCTTATAATGAAAATAATGAATGTGCGGCCGGATGATTATCAGGGAGCATCAGATGCAATGTCAGGGGTATTCCTGAAAACGTTTTATCTGAATATTCCGTATTCTCTTTTTAAGACATGGAAGCATAGTTATGAATGGATGTTCATGATTCCGCAATTTAAATTCACATTGATTCTCTCATATATTACTATTTCAATCTCATGGATTTATCTATGGATAAAAAGAGACATATACAGAAGCAAAAAGAGAACACTGTTGTTACTGATTGCAGCAATGCTGATCCCTTTTGCTTTAAGTCCGATGTCTCTTATTTCCTATGCTTTCAGGTATCGCGCACAGCACTGCATGGGATATGCTGTTTTCCTTTTGGGAGTTGTAATATTTGGTAAATATCTGAAGGATGAGCTGAAGTGCAGAACATTTGTTAAAACATTGATTGCTGTGACGCTGACTTTAGAAATATATGCTTTTTTCTTATTTGATCAGGTTGAATATTATAATATGTCTTATGTATGGGAACGTGATAAAACAATGTGCACGCGCATATTGTGCAGCCTTGATCAGACAGATGGTTTTGAGTATAGTGATCCGGTCTATTTCCTTGATACGGTCGATCTGAATTATGATGAAAGTAATTCAGTTCTGCACTATGACTGGAATCTGTTTCAGACAATATCGAATTCAACTACTAATATAACCGGAGGAGATACATCTTATAAATCACATATACAGAGTTTTGAAGGAGTATCGTTAAGTACGCCGACACAGGATATAATTGACAGAATCAATAATTCTGAGCTTGTGGATATAAGTAAGAGCCTGAAGAATGGAGATTTTAAAATTGTAAAGTTTGAGGAAACCAATACTTATGTAATTATCGTGCACCATACTGCATCTCCATCATGGGAATTCAGCTAAATTGAAATCAGAATATTGTTTACATTTTGGATTCAAAAATAGAGAAAAAGGGAAATCCACATTGAAATATGGATCAATCAATATATCCAAAACTGTCCTTAAGCTGACTGGATATTTCCTGAGTGGATTGTCTGGAAGAAGACAGTTCAAATACAGGATGGGTTAATATGTTTTCTCTATTTTTGTTTACAAAGGAATCATAACTGCCAACAGGACGACAGGGATTGCCTGCAGCGATGCAGTTATCCGGAATATCATGATTGACAACACTTCCGGCTCCAATGACAACCTGACTGCCGATCTTAACATTTGGCAGAATAATTGTGCCATATCCAATAAATACGTTATTTCCAATACAGACCTTTCCGATTTTTGTTTTCCCCAAAGGAATTTTGGTACTGGCATCATGCCCCAGAATGGTGGCGTGTGTGAATGTTACATTGTCACCAATTTCAACAAGATAACGGAAACTGCCATCGATATAGCTGTTGTCATAATAGAAATTTCTGCCGATTCTAGCACCACTCTTTCTTAAAAGATAGATATCGTAACTGTCACCATATATTTTTGAAAAAAATTTCTTTATCAGATTCTTTATCATAGTCTACATAATCCCTTTGTTTTATGAATTGGAAAGCCTGATTAATATTTTGTTGAATTGGTTAATCAGGAAGATTGACGTGTATAAATGATGCTTTAACAGCAGGTAGGTCAGTCGGTTACGCAGGTCAGGAATGGTTTTGCAAGATAATGAACTGACTGCACTCACAAAAATCGGAGTTTTTGCAAGTTCAGCCATTCTGGAGCGCTTCTGCGAAAATGATTCGTCACAGGACATAATCCAACCGGATACAAAGCTATTATACCATCGCAGAGAGAGAATATGTGCATTGTCAATCAGAGCCGGATCAGTTTCCTGTAGCGTAATATTATTCCACAGACTCCAAAAGTGTTTCATCTGCGCAAGGTAAGTGTCATAGGTTCCGTGCATTGCTGAGAATGGGTTCTGCATGTATATGTACCAATAATCAGGAACAATGGCTGCAGATCCCGCTTTTTGAAAAGAAGACGGTTAAACAGCTGATCTTCTGAATATTTGAGACCAATCTGGTAACGGGCATCCTTAAGAAGAGCAGATTTGTACAGACGCCCGCAGGAACTGCCAAGTAAATAAAATATAGATTGATTGCAGATAAAATCATGACCTCTGGCACCGAGAAGAGCACTTTCCAGCTCAGTAATATTGGACTGATTCAGAAGCACGTCAGAGGCAGTAAATGACTGATTAAAGTGTTTCTCGGTGTCCTGAATGGAGCCAATAATAATATCATAATTACCTTCACTGGCAAGCGCAGCTGCATGGGGTAGAAAATCTGGTAAAATGATGTCATCAGCATCTATAAAGGTCAGATAATCCCCTAAAGCATGTTCCACACCAAGATTTCTGGCGGCGGAAACTCCGGCATTGGTCTGAGAATATATCTGTGAATGATACTCTTTTGCCAGTGCAACGTAGGCATCTGAAAGTGCCGGCTGACTGCCGTCATTAATCAGCAGAAGTTCATAATCTTTATAAGGCTGCTCACGTATGGAATTAAGGCATCGCTGGAGACAATCCACAGGAGTGTTGTATACAGGAATAATAATACTTATCATAGTATGTTCTTTCTTTATAATCTTCGGAATAATTCATTCCATTTTGCAGAGACCTGTTTCGGTGACAGAGAAGCAGATTTCGATATTGCTTTCGCTGACATTTGGTTACGAAGGTCAAGGTTTCCTGCCAGCTTCTCCATTGCGGCAGTGAGTTGATCGCTGTTAAAGGCAGGAACGATGATACCTTCCTGATTATGTGTAATCAGTGGCTTAAGTGCAGGGATATCGTAACCGATTACAGGAAGGCCCGCCTCCAGCGCTTCAGTGATTGACATCGGGAAACCTTCCCAGCGTGAAGTGATGACATATACGGAAGCCTGTAACAGGCAGGACTGTACATCTTTCACATAACCTGTGATGGTAATATACTCAGAGAGTTTTAAACGGGCAATCAGCTTTTCAAGCTTATACTGTAAACTTCCGCCACCGACGATCATCAGTTTCCAGTCCGGAAAACTTTGATGAACCTGATAAAATGCCCTGACGAGGTCGAAATACCCTTTTTCGGCCTCAATTCTTCCACAGGTGATAAAAGTATGATTACTCATGGCGGATTTCTGCGTCATGGAAAAGCTTTTGGGATTCGATATTACAGTTGTGTTTGAAACTGCACATTGACCAAACTTGCGCTGTATATCATCATTCAGAACCACAATCTGATTGAGTTTTTGGGCGCAGGCCACATAAGTAGCCTGTCTGTTTTTGAATGCACCTGTTCTGCGATTGAAATAGCCTTCATAGGAACTGTGCTCCCATCCGATTGTCTTCTGCGTTATCAGGGACTGTATGAGTCCCAGAAGAATTGTGTTATTGCCGGAAATGGCAATAATAATATCAAGATCAGCATGATGCAGTCGTTCGACCCATTCATTCAGTAACGTGTCAGGATAATACAGTTTCTGAAGAAAAGCCCGACAGTGAGGAGTGCTTATCATTCCGGTATAATAATATAGAAGTTTACAATATTTTGTAAAAAAACCATCTTTGGGTAATGATACTTTTTCTATATTAATTTGAGGAGAAAGATAATAGTCGTTTTTTTCCTCTGGTTTCGGGTTTCTTGTCTCATATGTATATATTGTTATTTTATGATTTTTACACCATTCATTCGCCATTAAAGAAACAACGCGTTCTTCACCACCACAGGTGGTCAGCGAATTAATGATAATTCCGATTTTTTTCATATGTTTTGTCCATGTTTACTATAGTATAGAAAATACTGTCAATTTGGATGCCTCTCTATTATAATGGAAACGTGTTTAAAAACCAATAATTGAATTGCAGATAAATTAATTAAAAGAATATATTCTGAGATACAGGTGATACAAATGACAAATACAAAATCAAATAGAAGATTATTTATATCATTGTTATTGATTACAGATATTATAATCGGAATATTGTTTTCAATACATATAGAACTTCCAGGTGTATATTTTGATTCTGCTATTACTGACTATATAGCAAGCACGATTGTCCATCCGGGGATTGACAATCAAACAGGAACAATGATGTCTCACGTTGGAATTCCGTTGTTGGGTGGGATATATCATGGCACAACCAGTATATTTTTACAGAGTGTGATTTTGCTCGTATTTCATGGCTCAGTATGGACGCTGAGATTTGCATACGTTATATATATATTAGGGTGCGCCGATTTAATCATGGTGTTGCTGTTCAGAATAACAGGTAGTGAATGGTATTCATTGGCAGGAGCAGTATTGTTTGGAACAAATGCTGCAGTAATGACCACAACCCGGACACAATATGATATTATGCTTCCTGGAGTAATTTTTTTTCTGATCTGTGCGTTGACGATTAATCATATTATTATAGCGCAAAACAGGACATATCTGTTTTACGCAAAGTATCTATTTATTGCAGGTTTCTGCCTTGGAGCCGCATTTTATGATTACTTTTGTTTCCTTTTTATGACTCCCGTTTTAATGGTACTTGGGTGGAATTATAGCAGAGGGCATAAAAAATACGGAATTTCCGCAGCAGTATGGGGATTCCTTTTGGGATGCAGTTTTTACTTTTGCGGATATGTAGATTCATTACTTACGAATTTGTTGGGACATACGCTTTTGACTAAGAGTGTATACGCATCTTTTTGTATTGGTTTTTATATTATTTTATTAATTCCGACTTTTTACATTTTAAAAGAGAAACTGTAAGGTATACGGTTAGGAAACTGTATCTGGTGTTTTCAGGAATAGTAATGATTGCAGGAATTATATCAATAACGTTATGTTGGCCACTTGTTTACAGCAAGATTCATGCTATTGCATGGGGTGGAGTTACGGGCAGAGCAATGGGCAGTTCCATTGCTGAACGGATGGTGCATTTTTTTGTGCTGTTTTACAGCCTTGGGAGTGGAAGCGCTGCAGAGTTGCAGATCAATGGAAGCGTGACGTCAGTTGCAGCAGGTATTTATCTTATTATTTTCGGAATTTCAACAGTAATGTTTTTACTGCTGTCATTTATGCGAAAACACAGAACAGGTGCAGTAATTACTAACTACTATCTTCTTGCCTTTTTCCTGTCGTTTTATATCTGTTCATTGCCAATCATTATGGAGATGCAGCCGCAGCATTTTGTACCACTGTTTTTTTCAGGCTTTGCTATATTTATTCTGAATATTTATTGCATTGAGGAAATGCATAGAGATATGAAAATGACAAAATGTTTGGAGACGGATAGAAAACATGATGCCAGAAAGATTATCGTACTTGCAACAGTGGTCGGACTGGTGATAATCAATGTATTTGATCTGAGTCATTTTTATAAAAAACTTGATAATACACGCGGAGTTGGTGCATATTCAGAGGAACTTAACATACTCTTTGATTCGGCTTACAGAGATTCACTTAACAGAAAAATGGTTTATTTCATGGTGAATCCGGGAATGGTACCATCTTTTATCTATATGACCGATAATCACATTAAGGTTGAACTGCTATATGGAGTAGATGGGAGAACAGACGTTACCAAGATAATAAATATGGAAAAATATCTGGGACAAGGCTACACAGTATATTTGTTGTCATGTAATGAGGACTTTTCAGAATTGCTGAGTACGATCGGGGAAAAACATGGATTTACGATACGGAACAGGAAAGCAGTGAATGACTCTCTGGGAAATCTGGTTTACAGTATATGTGAGGTTGACAGATATTGATTCATAATGAAATGAGTGAAAAATGCAGAAAGATAAAATGTTACAAAAAGGATTTGTTATTCTGAATTATAATGACTGTAATACAACGGCAGCGCTGATCAGACATATGCGGAGCAGTGGTATTACTGATGCAATATGCGTTGTGGACAACTGTTCAAAAGATGAATCATACGACAGGCTTATTCAGTTGGATTTTGAGAACTGTGTTGTCCTGAGAAGTGAAGAAAACAGAGGGTATGCGGCAGGCAATAATATAGGATGCAGATATCTGATTGATACAGGTAAAGCAGATATTGTCTTTATTGCCAATCCTGATATTGAATTTTCAAAAGAAACGGTAGATAAGATAGTCAGCCTGTTTGCACAAAATGATGATTATGCAATTCTCACACCACTGATGTATAAACCGGATGGAAGTGTATCGGACAGACCGTTTATCCGGCTTCCATCCTATTTTCAGGATTTGATGCTTTGCTTCTATTTTTATAACAGAATATATGAAAAAAAATATGCCTACAGTGTCGAGCAGACCGCCGGGATCATAGATGTGGATGCAGCACCGGGAAGCTTTTTTGCAATACGGGCAGAAGCTTTGAAACAGGTTGATTATCTGGATGAGGGTACTTTTCTGTATTATGAAGAAATGATTCTGGCAATGAAGATGAGAAATTGCAGCAGGAGATGGAAAATCGGTTTGGTTCCATCACTTGATTATATTCATCATCATTCAGTATCAATTCGAAACAGTCTGTCTGTAATGAACTCATATAAGATTTATATGAATTCAAAAATGTATTTTGAAAAAAAGTATCATAGGATCGGAATCGTTAAGCAGAAATTGTTAAGGATTGCAATCATGATTTCATGTGCAGAAGAATGGGGAATATTACATATATGCGGGAAAAATTGAAACTGATACAGATTAATACGGTCTGTAATGTCAGCACAGGTCATATCATGGCGGAAATTCAGCGTGCGGCAGATTGCAAAGGCTATGTGACGCTTTCAATCTATGGGAGAAGGAAAGGATATCCTGATCTGGATTGCTGTAAAATCGGGAATGCAGTTTCATTCTGGTCGCATGTGGCATTAACAACGGTTCTGGATCTACATGGGAGAGGCTCCTATCTGGTTACATGGAAGCTGATTAATGTTCTTCGTGCTGAAAAGCCTGACATTATTCATTTGCATAATTTACATGGTTATTATCTGAACTATCCGTTGCTGTTCAATTATCTGAGACATGAATTCGATGGAAAGGTTTTCTGGACACTTCACGATTGCTGGCCATTTACAGGGCACTGTGCATTTTATACGCTGGCAGAGTGCAACAGGTGGAAAAAGGAATGTAATCATTGCCCATGCAAAAAGGATTATCCAATCAGTTTATTTAAAGATTCATCAGTGTATAATTACAGGGAAAAGAAAAAGTATTTTACGGGTATCAGAAATCTGACGATACTGGTACCTTCTGAATGGATGAAAAAACAGGTTGAAAATTCATTTATGAGCGAGTACAGGACAGTTACAATTAATAATGGGATTGACCTCAGAAAGTTTTGCTACACGAAAGACAAGGATATTTTTACGAAGTATCAGATTTCGGAAAATCATCATATTTTGCTGGGAGTTGCTGCATACTGGACAGAAAGGAAAGGAATTGAGGATTTTATCAGATTATCAGAAGAACTGTCAGATGAATACAGAATTGTTCTGGTAGGAGTGTCACGTATGCAGAAGAAATCTTTGCCTCATAATATTATTGGAATTCTTCGGACGGAAAAGGTGGATGATCTGGTGAAGATTTATTCTGCAGCGGATGTATTCATAAATCCTTCGATCGAAGAATCTTTTTCCATGGTTACGGTTGAGGCTATGGCATGTGGAACGCCAGTGGTTGTGCTGGATACCAGTGCAGTTGCAGAACTGGTTACTGAAGACAGCGGAATTGTGTTGCATGAGCATAATTTGGAAAATTATATACAGGCTATTGATCAGATTCGAATGAAATGTAATGCGGGAAATATGACGCGGGAAAGGATCAGGCAGCATGCAGAACAGTATTCAATAGAGAATATGACAGAGGGCATATTGAAATTATATGCAGGAATTGATGGGGGAATTCATGCGGAGCAGATTGAATAATGGAATAAAACTGATGGCGATATATGTATTAGCCTGTACAGGGTATATTTTCTGGAATAGGTTCTTTACAATACCAGTTCACCTGGGAGTTGATGAGCAGTTATATATATCAATGGCAAAGTCGTTCCATTATACGGGACATTTTGCAGAGAACGGGCAGATTCTGAATTATTCCTGCTATTTTTATTCTATACTGATTTCTTTGGCATACTTTTTCTACAGTCCTGAAAAAATTGTATTTCTTTTTCGGTGCATAGGAGTCGTTTGTATGCTTTCTTCAATATTCCCTGTTTATCTGCTTGCCAAAGCAAATATTCGGACAATCTCGGATGATTTGGGGAATCACGCTAGTTTCAGCCATTATCCCGAGCATGAGTGATATTGCATATTGCATGCAGGAAACGCTGGCATACCCAATTGCATTATGGATTATGCTGTGCATATACAGAGAAACAAAACGGGAGGATGAAGTTCATCTGTCATATGACAGTATACTGATTATGATACTGGGAGCAATAGGATATTTTGTTAAGACATATTTGATATTCATTCCGGTGTCCATACCCTGATATATGTATTACTGCAGATGGCATTGCAAAGAAATAAGCATTGCAGTCAGAGAAAACTGCTTTTCCCGGCTGTTACATTTCTAATATGCTATCTTGTGGAAAAGTGGGATTATAGTTATCAATGGAGGAATATCAGGTGTAAATCACTATTCACAGCAGTTTTCTGGCATCTTTCCGATAAATTTCATACAATACTTTCCATAGTTTCGTGTATTATTTTTTATACATTGGCATTGTTGTTTTACTGGGGAGTTTTTCCTTGTATTTTACCACTGGTCAACTATAAATCATATAAGCGCCATGATCAGAGATATATTCTATTTCTTTTGATTGCAATATTAATGCTGATTATGGAGATTGTTATTCTGATTGTTGTGACAGAAGAGAGAAAAGCATATATACCTCATAAGTTTCTATATCGATATTTCCAGATACTGGAGATTCCGGTATTCTGCATGTTTATGAAAATGAATGGGAATTCTGCCAGATGGGGAAAGAGTCGGTTTCTCTTTATTGCTTCATCAGTGAGTATGGCATTTTATTTTGGAATAATGGGTTTGCAGATGCGAACGGCAATTATTGATGCACCTGTTTTTCTTTTATTTGAAAATGCAACGAAGCATGTATTTGCCGGTGCGGGCTGCATGGCCTGTGTTACAATTATGATAGCTGGTATTTTGGGGTATCTGTATTATCGAAATTACATACAGGGGTTTATTGCGTGTTATAAGAAAGTGCTGCTGATTGGAATTATATTATTTATGCTGATAAACAGTATACAATTACCGTACTATTCAGATACCGTAGCCAATGGAAATGCAATATCAGAAGATGCATGCGATATTGCGGCATATTTGAATCAGAAGCAGATCAGCAGGGTATATTATGTTACAGGAACCGCGGACCGGTATGAGCAGGCTGTATATGCGTATCTGAAATCAGATATGGTAGTGGTTTCGCCTGAAGAGGCGGATGCAATAGCAGGGCAGGGAACGTATTTTATTAAAGCCAAAACCAATCAGGACGCAGCATTTATGAAGACAATAGTACCAGATACAAAGGCGATAGATTTGTGCACCAGATAATATAGGAGATCGTTATGCTGATTTTTATTATATTTGCCTATATCATAATTCATACATACAACAGAAAGAGGATAACAGCAGCCTCATATGCAATTATTATCTGGATGCTGTATTTATATGTGATGAATGAAGTGTTGTCATTGCATAATATGCTGAATGGTGGTCATCTGATGTGGATATGGGGAACAGCAGATGCAGGTGATGGGGATTTTTGTTATATTTAGGTTAATCGGAAAGCAAAGAGAAAAATGTGAACTGATGCAGATGATAAAACGCAATCCGGTTCTGATTCTTTTTTTTGTTACATTCGGGACTATGATTGCAATATCACTGCTGACAGTACCATATAACTGGGATTCAATGAGCTATCATCTGGCGCGGATTGCACATTGGAAACAGAACGCTTCGGTTGCACATTATACAACAGGGGAACTCAGACAGCTGACCAGTCCGGTACTGGGAGAATTTGTAAATCTTCAGGTATATATCTTCTGGGGAAAATGGAATGATTCTGCTTTAAATCTGCTGCAGACTTTTTCGTATGTGTTCAACACAGTACTTATATATGGCATAGGCAAAAAAACAGGGTTATCATTGAAAAATTGCTTTATTGCCATGGTGTTATATATAAGTATGCCAATTGCATATGCTGAGGCATTATCTACTCAGGTGGATGAATTTGCAACGGTATGGCTTTTAATGTTTGTATATCTGGCATTGGATTTACAGACAGGAAGCTTGAATGGAACTGGAAAGGTGTTGCAGAAGTGTTTGCAATCGCGTGTACGATGCCGTTTGGATATCTGACAAAACCATCGGTATTACCGGGAATGTTGCTGATGGGTGTATGGATACTTGTTGCAAATCTTCGGAAAAAGTGCAATGTCAGAATTATTGTGCCATACATGTTTTGTATCGTGTTGATCAGTATAATATTAATATCGCCTGAAGTGTATCGTAACATTATTACTTTCATGCAATTTCATCACCACAGGGCAGGAGCAAGACAGATTGTCGGAACATTGAATCCATTTTACCTGCTAATTAACTTATGAAGAATATAGCGGACAATCTTACCAATATATATGTATATAATGGTGGAGCGATAATCAGTAAGGGTGTATTCAAAATGGCGAGTATTCTGGGTGTTGATATTAATTCTCCGGCAATTGCGGAGGATGGTCTGGAATATATCATTAATACGCCACAGAATTATAGCCATGATTCGGCGGGTAATCCGGTTATTGTGATTTCGTTTCTGGTGTTATTGCTGTTGTTCATTTTCAGAAGAAAAAAATCACAGAAGGGAAAAATAGATCAATATTTTATATATGCAGGTCTGGCATTTATACTATTCGCATGTATTGTCAGGTGGGAGCCATATACCAGCAGATATATGTTATCATATATGGCTTTGTTGTGTCCGGCAGTTGCGGGACAGATTCAGCATATAGAGAATCAGTCACAGATGAAATATTATATTGCTGTGGGGTTCCTGTATTTTTTCTGTGTGGTAGATCTGTATGGACTGACAAATTATCATGCAGAGATATGTTATAAGCAGCATCAGAGGGCGCGGAGATCTGATGGGTATTTTATTATAATGAAGATGCAATATCTTCCTATAATGGACTGGCAGATGCTGTTATTGTAGGAAAATACCGAACGGTCGGGTTGGAAGTGCCGGGAGGCTCATATGAATATCCAATATGGGCGATGTTGCAGAATACTCACATTCAGATAGAATCAGTGTTGGAAGAAGCAAATGTGTCATCGGTTTATGAAAATTCATTATTTGTACCGGATTGTATTATCATAATTGGACAAGGCGAGAAGGCAGAGTTAATGTATCATGGTACTTCATATCATGTATATCAAAAAATTAGTGATGATACTTTTATATTAACGCATGAATAGAACATTAATTTTAAATCTGGAAAGTGGTTTTGTATGAAAAAAATATCAGCAAAAATAAATGAGAAAAAATATATATTATCATTATTTTAACTTTAACTTTAACTTTGGCTTTGCCATATTTGATGGTGTGTAAATATATTGTGCCAGCAAGTGATGATTTTTCATATGCATGGAGGTCGGCTTTGTATTTTGAAAAATATCATAATGAATTATTGCGGCGTTGTATCAGACTAAGAATGAATATTTAAAGATGCAGGGGACATATTTGGCAGTTTTCTTGTGTTTTTTGGGGTACAGGGGGGAATAAGGGGAAATTTTATTTTAATTAAAGTAATCAGTTTTATAAGCATTATATTGTTGGTATTTTCAGTCCTTAAATTTATTTCAAAGATATTTGAAACATATAAAGTGTCAAATGTAAAAGAACTTTCACTAGGAGTGTATGTAGCAGTCTTTTTTACTGGAATGAACATGGCTTCACCAAATGAAAATTTTTATTGGTTGAATGGAATATGTTTTTATTCGATTCCGATAATTATGACTATTTGGGGAAGTATATGTTTAGTAGACTCGTACAATCAGAGGAAGAGATTGGTAGTACCTGCAATTGTATTAGGAATTCTGGCAGCAGGTGGCTCTTTGATGGTAGCAGCACTACTTAATGAACTGTATTTGGGAATTTCACTATTGATTATTTTTAAACATCATGCCAATTACAAAAAATGGAATTTTAAGTTGATTATTCCGTATATATTTATTTTTTCCGCTACAATTATTAACGTATTAGCACCAGGAAATTATATGAGACATGAAAGTATTACGGAGACAGGAAAGCTGGATTTGGCAGGTACAGTTATAAATACAATATATGTTCTGGCTATCAGAATGGGAGAATTGGCATTTCATTCCTATTTCTTTTTATTTTGTTGCATATTGATTGCGACAGTATATTTGTTTGATTTTGAAATCAGAGCAGAATATAGCTTTATATGGGGATGGTTATTTGAACCTGTATCTATTTTGATTGTTCTGTTCCCAGTTTTACTAGGATATGGTGGTACTGGATCGCCGAATCGGATCAATTCTCTTATATATTCAATGATAGCGATTGAAACTTATTTGAATATTATTTATACGACAAACTGGATAGAGAACAGAATTAGTAAAAAAGGGAGAAAAAACAAAATAAGAATATTAGAAATTGTATTTGCACTTATAATTTGTTTTGTTCTTAATACCGGGATGCTTTTCATGAGAACATATACAGCATCACCATATGGCATAGCAATTCATGAATTATCAAATGGAGATTTAAAGGTATTTTCTGAAAAGGAAAGACAGATATTATCTGATATACAGAATTCAGAGGAAGAAGATGTTTTGTTACTGATGAAATTCCTAAAGTGAAAACACTGAAAATGCTGGAATTATCAAAAGATCAGTTGTATTGGGTAAATCATGCAGTAGCAACGTATTATAAGAAAAAGTCAGTGACGTACAAACCGTAACATTTCCTTTGGATATATATTATGAAGGTATGAAGGAATGCATTGGAGTTGAAAAAATGATAAAGAGAAGCAAGAAAAAAGTAGTACTCATAATGTTGATAGCAATAGTGGCTTTTAGTATGACTGTATTCTGGAAAATCAGGTTGTCATCCGTTTATGTATCCAAAGAACAAATTGTCGAAGGCAATACTTTACACAATGTAAAAGACTATGTTGGGTCATTTCAGACAGAAATAGGAAGTATACAGAAAATAGCTTTTTGTAATGATGATACTGAGATAGACTACGCAAACAGAACTGATGATGTGGAGATATCTATTTCTGATGCTGATGGGAATATAGTTTGGCAGCAGGATTTTCAGAATATAAAATTATCAACAAATGCGTTTGGAGAATCAATTGCAGTTGCTAACCCCCAAAAACTTGAGGCAAATCAATTGTACAAATTGCATGTATTTGTTGATGACAGAGCAACGGACGCGGTATCGGTTGCATTATATGGAGATAGAGGATCATTATTCGGATTGTATTTAGTGTGCTGCGTTCTGATTATGTTTATCGTTTTAACTTCATTTCTGCTTTTTGATTCACAGAATATAAAAAAAATGCAAATAGGATTTGCAATTGTTATAGTTTTTATGGGGATATTAACAAATATAGTGATGACGCCATTATGTGTTCCGGATGAAGATTATCATTTTATGCGTACATATCATATTTCAAATCAAATTCTGGGAGTACGGGAAGACGGTTACAAAATGGCAATTACTGAAAGTGGGATCAGCAGGATGCTTGAATTTGGAAATGTTCAGAATTCCTATTTCTATTGGTCTGATTGGAATTATGGAAATCAAAAGGTAGATTATTCAAGTAGTAGGTATGTGAAATATGCTACTTCAGCAAGCATTGCGGATATTGTGTATGTCCCGGCGGCTGCAGTACTGACAGTTTGCAGAATAGCACAAGTTCCATATCAGATATTGTTGTTACTTAGCAGGATGACAAATCTTATATTATTGGTTGTTCTGGCATTAATTGCAATGAGTATTTTTCCGGAAATCAGAAATGCGATAGCGGCAATATGCCTTCTTCCTTCTACAATATGGATGGCAGCATCTTTTTCTTATGATACATGGAATCTTGCATTCAGCATGCTGTTTGTTACATATTGCTGTTATTGTAATAAAAATGTAGTACAGATGCGATTAAAAAATGTACTTATTTTATCTGCTTTGTTAGGTCTGTTTGTGCCTGTAAAAATTATTTACATTGTGATGGCAATGTTAATATTTTTGATTTCGAAAGATAAGTGGAAAGACAAAAGATTGATATATGGGACTGGTATAGCTATAGTGTGTGCTGCTGTACTTATTTTTATTGTGAAAGGACAAGAGATTATTGCGTTGCTTACATCGAGCATGATGGATACAAGAGGAATTGGTAATGCAGCAGCTAATTCCTATACGATTGGATGGGTGATGAAACATCCAGTTAAGACTGGGCTGATTATTATTCATACAGTAATAATGTATTTTGATAAATATATTTCGAAAGGTATAACAGGGGAATTTTTTAGTACATATGTGCCATCTTTTTTAATTGCGATACTGATTTTGTTTTTGGGCCTGGTTATGATGAGTACTATAAAAACAGAGAGCAGAGAGAAACAATTACGCATATTCATGTGGATAAATTTTGCAATCGGATGTTTGAGTGTTTTTATGACATTTTTATTTGCTTACAACAATATATCTGATAACCAGATTGGAATAATTGAAGGAGTTCAAGGAAGATACTTTTTGCCGTTTATGATTTATTTGCCATGGATGGTTAATTCGCCCAAAATCAGAAAGTATGTACTGGAATTAAACAGTATTGTCGGTAAAGAGATTTTGCTGATTGGTATAGCACTGGCCAGTAGTTGGGTTTTCTATTGTAAATTTGCGGGGATGGCATTGACAGTACTGAAATGAAGCTTTGTGTAAACTTGAGAAAATATACAGAGAGGTAGTTTAATTGTTCACATCGATATCATTTATAGTTTTTTTTCTTATACTTTTTATCATTTACTATAGCATCCCTGACAAATGGAAAAAGTTCTGTTTATTAATAGTCAGTTATGCATTTTGTGCTTATATAATGCCAGCAGCAGTACTATGGCTGGCAGTAACAACAGTAATGACATATATTGGTGGAATACTGCTTTCTAATAATCATAAAAAAATCAGTAAAAAGGTCTTTGGGGTTGCATTGATATTTTTATTGATTCTTATGCTTTTCATTGGCAAATATAGCATGTATTTGCAGTCATTAGTGATGGAGAGGGAGCCTGCATTTCAATTGGTTACGCCGATTGGAATATCTTTTTATGTTCTTCAGGAGGTCGCCTATCTGATTGATGTATACAGACGAAACATACTAGTAGAAAGAAATCTTGGGATTCTTGCACTGTATATATCTTTTTTTCCAAAACTTGTTTCTGGACCGATTGAAAAAGCAGATGGATTTTTGAAACAATTACAGGACGAATTTATAAAACCCGGATATGAGGAACTACGCTATGGCATATTGATTATATGCTGGGGATATTTTGAAAAAATTGTGATAGCAGATCATGCGGCAATTATTGTAAATATTATTTTTGACGGATATCAGAATTTCATTGGGATTACGCTGATAAAGGGTGCATTATTATATGGAGTTCAACTATATGCGGATTTTGATGGATATACTAATATTGCACGAGGCTGTGCAGAATTATTAGGGTATCATTTAAAGAGAAATTTTAATCAGCCATATTTTGCTGTCAGCGTTCAGGATTTTTGGAGAAGATGGCACATCAGTTTATCAGAATGGCTAAAAGAATATGTATACATTCCACTGGGAGGGAGCAGATGCAGCACATTCAGACATTATATCAATTTAATGTTGACATTCTTGATTAGTGGTTTATGGCATGGAGCTGGCATGAAATATCTGCTATGGGGTGCACTTCATGGCATATATCAGATAACAGGAAAAATAACATTGCCAGTAAGGATACACTTGTGTAAAACATTGAAAGTTCGCACAGAATGCATTAGCTTTCGGATTTTTCAAAGTATAGTTACATTTATTTTTATTGATTTTGCGTGGATTTTTTCAGAGCAAATAGTATTAGGTCTGGAATATTATATATTGCAGTACTTATAAAAACTTTCAGTTTTGCAGATATAGTATCAACATCTATTTATAGTTTAGACAGTAACAGTGTAGCAATTACAACTATGTTATGGGGGATAGTTGCTTTGCTTGCAGTAGATATTTTACATGAGTGCCATATTAGTATTATTGGTATTATGGAAAAACAGAATTGTGTATTCAGATATTGTATGTATGTTGTGATAATACTTGTTATATTGTGCGCGGAAGTACAGACAATAGGGCAGGATATATCGGCTTTTATTTATGCACAGTTTTGACAAATGGAGTTGATTGTATGAAAAGATTTATTAAGAAAGTAGGAATAATTGCAGTACTGTTATTGATAATAGGAACAGGGATTATTTTATCCTCTGCAAGTGCACAGTACAGAAATTTCTGGTCAGTAATCACGAATTCGGATGCATATGATGATAGTCCAACCAAAGAAATAGTTCCATATATTCTGAAAGCACAGCAAAAAAATAATGAATATACGAAACTGATTATTGGTGATAGTGTCTGTCATCAGATTTTTAATGGCTTTCAAAATGAAAATGAAGAATATGCAACAATCGGAAGCAATCAGGCTATTACGATCGTAGGGCAATATTTACTGGCGCATGAATTCGTTCAGAATCATTCGGACACGACAGATGTGTATTTAATAGTAACATCTCTGACTGGAAGTGGATTTAGCAATGCGGGGTATTGTTATCAGTATTTTGTCATCCCTTTTTCAAAGGAGAATGTTATTGGAACAATTGATCCAATAACGAAAGAAGGATTATCAAATATATTCGGAGTGTTCTATACAAACAGGTATTTTATTGAACTTATTGATCATTCCAATTTCTGTAGAAAGTTATATTTGAATTCACTTTCAAATAATGGTTATGCTGACGTAGCGCAATCATATCTATATTTGAAGAAATTAGCTGACTTATGTAATGAGAATGGAATAGAATTTCATTTACTGCATGCACCGATGGAAGAATCAACGAAGAGCGCAGTTGAGGATGAAATGAATAAAGAAATAGAAGCATGTCAGGATAGAGAACTTTTGCCATATTTGAAAGCGTATTATAATAGCGTGACCTACTATCCTGATAGTTTTTTTAAGGATGGAATTCATTTTAAGGATGAATATAGCAGTAAAGAACAACTAATATATTATATTCATAATATGCAGAAAAACAGTCAGCTGCAAGGGTTTTGTGTAAAGTAGAATGGTGTTAGCTTGGAGAAAAATTCAGTCAATAAGTCACAAAATTTGATTCTATTACTTTGTGGAGTTAATTGTAGTATAGCCGTATCCATGAAGAATAACTAATATTAATTCTTACAGATGGAGAATATTCAGATGCAATTTGACTAGTGTAGTGACTTATTGATATTTGACCAAATAAGGCTATTAATCTTTACTGTTTTCTGTTAAAATAATAGAAAACAGCGAGGTGCGTATCATGAAGGGCAGACCTAAAAAATACAGAATCCAATTAACTGACAGTGAATGCCAGAAACTGAAAGCAATTATCAGAAAAAAGAACACATCAAGAACAGTCCGCTGCAGATGTCAGATCATTCTTGATCTGGATGAAAACCACGGAAAAATGCTGACCTATGAACAGTGCTATAAATCGAACGGTATCTGCCATGCAACTGTATCAAATACTGTTGCGGGATTTTCAAAACAGGGAATCAGTTATCTCACTGCTCTGAAACGGAGCATAAAATCAGACAATGCACGCCGCAAGATGAATGGCAGGTCAGAAGCTAAAGTCATAGAAGTTGCATGCAGCCCTGCCCCTGAAGGGCATAACCGCTGGACCATCAGACTTCTTGAAAACGAAATGAAGATGATCCTTGAAGAGCCTGTCAGCCGTGAGACAATCCGGCGCACATTAAAAAAAACGAAATCCGACCACACAGGAACCGATACTGGTGCATCCCCCAAAAAGGAAATGCCGAATTCATAGCACATATGGAGGATGTTCTTGATATATATGAACTCCCATTTGACAGGGATTATCCAGTAGTATGTATGGACGAGAAGCCATATCAGCTTCTCGGGGATGCAAGATCCCCACTTCCAATGCGGAAAGGGGATGATCTGACAATTGATTCCGAATACATAAGGAATGGGACATGCAGCATTTTTGCATTTATAGAACCACTTGGCGGAAAACATCATGTTAGTGTGCATGAACACCGCACTGCAATTGAATGGGCTAAGGAAATAAAATATCTATCCGATACAATGTACCCTGATGCGAAAAAGATTGTCCTTGTTATGGATAATCTGAATACCCACAAAATATCATCCTTATATAAAGCATTCCATCCGGCAGAAGCCAGAAGGATAACAAAAAGGCTTGAGATACACTACACCCCAAAGCATGGGAGCTGGTTAAATATCGCCGAGATAGAACTGAACATCATGACCAGGCAGTGCCTGCAGCGGCGTATTGATGATATTGCTCTGTTACATTCTGAATTAACCGTATGGGAGAAGGAACGAAATGCTGAAAAGAAAACCGTTAACTGGCAATTTCAAACACCTGATGCCAGAATTAAACTCAAGTCCCTCTACCCCAAATGGGTATGAGGGTTGCTCATACTGTTTTGATTAATTATCATCAAGCCACTACACTAGTATATCGTCCTTTAAATAAATGGACCATATATCCCAACTATGATATAATACCTTCAAGAACATATTCCTGGAGGTTTATCATGGGCAGAACAGCATCATCAATAGAATTATCAATAGAGGACCGCAAATATCTTGAATCTCAAATGCGCGCGCGCACCATTCAGGCACAAACAGCAGAACGTGCAAGAATCTTAATCCTCAAAGCAGATGGAAAACCAATTGATGACATAGCTGCATTGATCGGTATGAACCGGAAAAGCGTTATGCTCTGCCTTAAAAAATATAAAGAGGGTGGTGTTGAAAATGCTCTGTTCGATGCACCTGGTCGCGGACGGAATGCTGAGATCACGGATGATGAAAAGACCTGGATTATAAACATTGCATGTAAAAACCAACTGACTTCGGGTATGCCGCAGAAACCTGGACATATGCAAAATTAACCGCACACGTGAACCTCACTGCTGAAGCATCCGGTTACACAAGACTATCTACCGTTAATAAGAGTACCGTACATAAATATTGGATGATGCTGAAATCAAGCCATTCCGCATTAACTATTATTGTGAACAGCGCGATCCTGATTTTGATCGTAAGATGCACAATGTATTGCTTGTATATAAGCAGCTTTCAATGCAGTTCGATAAAAATGGACAGTTGGTTCCGTTTGAAGATGATGAGGCTGTGCACGTTCTTTCTTATGATGAAAAACCTGGCGTTCAGGCAATCTCTACGACATCAGATGACCTCCTTCCGAATGGCAGTAACGGTGCAATACAACGTGATTATGAATACAAGCGTCTTGGTACAGTTTCTCTTTTAACAGCGATAGATCTGCAGACAGGAGAAGCAATACCATTGGTTAGTGAAACACATAACAGCAAGGATTACATAAAATTCCTCAGGATACTTGATGACAAGTATCCTGCCGGGGATAAAATCCGCATCGTCCTTGATAATTTAAAAGTACATACATCCGTTGAAACCCGGCGCTTTCTTGCAACACTACCTGGGCGATTCGAGTTTGTGTTCACCCCAAAGCACGGATCCTGGCTCAATCTTGTAGAAGGATTCTTCAGTAAAATGACCCGTCAAATGCTTCGGGGAATACGTGTTAAAACAAAGGAAGAACTTATTTCCAGAATACACAGATATTTTGATGAGGTAAATGAACACCCTGTTGTATATCACTGGAAATACAAACTTGACGATGTTGATATTACCGAAGAAATTGGAACTGATACGTTGCTACTCGAACAGTCCAGTTAATTATCGGACGTTATACTATTATTGTGAACAGCGCGATCCTGATTTTGATCGTAAGATGCACAATGTATTGCTTGTATATAAGCAGCTTTCAATGCAGTTCGATAAAAATGGACAGTTGGTTCCGTTTGAAGATGATGAGGCTGTGCACGTTCTTTCTTATGATGAAAAACCTGGCGTTCAGGCAATCTCTACGACATCAGATGACCTCCTTCCGAATGGCAGTAACGGTGCAATACAACGTGATTATGAATACAAGCGTCTTGGTACAGTTTCTCTTTTAACAGCGATAGATCTGCAGACAGGAGAAGCAATACCATTGGTTAGTGAAACACATAACAGCAAGGATTACATAAAATTCCTCAGGATACTTGATGACAAGTATCCTGCCGGGGATAAAATCCGCATCGTCCTTGATAATTTAAAAGTACATACATCCGTTGAAACCCGGCGCTTTCTTGCAACACTACCTGGGCGATTCGAGTTTGTGTTCACCCCAAAGCACGGATCCTGGCTCAATCTTGTAGAAGGATTCTTCAGTAAAATGACCCGTCAAATGCTTCGGGGGAATACGTGTTAAAACAAAGGAAGAACTTATTTCCAGAATACACAGATATTTTGATGAGGTAAATGAACACCCTGTTGTATATCACTGGAAATACAAACTTGACGATGTTGATATTACCGAAGAAATTGGAACTGATACGTTGCTACTCGAACAGTCCAGTTAATTATCGGACGTTATACTAGTTATAGAGAAAAAGGGTAAAAATATGATGAAAAAAGAACGAATCGCATACTTGGATGCGTTACGTATTTTTGCAATGTTTATGGTAATTATGTTACATACAGCAGCTGATCAATGGTGGTTAGTGTTTTCCGTAAATAGAAATGACTGGGAAGTTCTTAATTTTTATAACAGTGTTGTAAGATTTGCAGTTCCAATATTCGCAATGATAAGTGGGGGCATTATTTCTTGATCCCAAAACACAAATTCGATTAGAAAATTGTATTCAAAAAATGTAATGCACTTGGTAATATCGTTCTTTCTTTGGTCACTTTTTTATACTATATGGGAAGTGTATCGAGATAGAATATCAGATGTTGGAGCTTTTTTTTCGACATTGATCGACGGACATTTTCATATGTGGTTTATATATATGACTCAACTTTCCCATCCCTATATCGGGAGAGAATGCTTGATTTTTCAAGCAATTTCAGTGGCTCAATTGGTTTATTGACATTAAAATAGCACCATTTCTTTGGTATAATAAGATTAGCGAAATCAATAAAATCCCAAAAGAAAGGTGCTAATCCTATGGTAAACCAAATATGCCCAAATGACCATACTCCAGATGCATTTTCTGATGCTTTTAAGAAACTCAAAATCGGAAATCTGATGCGTAAATCCAATATTACAAAATCCTGTGGTATTTCCGCATATGAAGTATTTCATTTTCTACTACTGTTGGCGTTTCAGGGCAAGAATCTCTTTCGTTTCCTGAATTCTAAACATAAAGATCAAGCCGTCTCAAAGAATACATACTATCGTTTTCTAAATGAAACTTCCTATAACTGGAGCAAATTTCTCCTGCTCCTGGCTGTTAAAGTTACAACAACCTTTGATACGCTTACCAGACCAGCAAGAGTAAAGGTCCTTATTCTTGATGATTCTGTTATTAAACGCAATCGTAGTAAATCAGTAGAACTTCTTGCACGCATTTATGATCATGTAGAGCATAAATGTCAGAAGGGTTTTACACTCCTTACACTTGGCTGGTCAGATGGATACAGCTTTATTCCAACTGGCTTCAACATGCTTTCTTCTGCGAATAAAAGCAACCGCTACAATGAAGTTTCATCTCAAATTGATCATCGTACAAATGGATACAAACTCCGTAAGGAAAGTATGATGCACAAAACAGATGCAGCTGTTCTCCTAATCAGGAATGCCTTAAAAGCAGGTATTAAAGCTGATTATGTCCTTATGGACACATGGTTTACCGCGGAACCAATGCTTGCAGATATTCTTGAAACCGGTATGGATGCCATCGGTATGGTTAAACAGCTAAAACAGCGTTATACCTATAAGGACAAGAAGTATAAACTTCCTGAACTAAAGAAATTTGTAAGTTTTGAAGGTGCTGGAAATATCTTTGGTTCATTGGTTGTCACAACCAAAACAGAAATTCCTGTAAAGATTGTATTTGTACGAAACCGTAATAAGAAAAGTGAGTGCTTATATATCTTAAGCACCGATATATCACTAAGTGATGCAGAAATCGTACGTATTTATGGAAATAGATGGTCTATTGAGTGTTTCTTCAAAGCATCTAAATCTTTCCTGAAGTTGGGCACTGAATTTCAGAGCCATAATTATGGTGCAATGGTAAGCCATACAACCATAGTATTTACCAGATATATCATTTTGGAATGGATTCGTAGGAACCAAAATGACCAGAAAACGTATGGCGAATTGTTTTTCCTGTTCTGTGAAAATATTCAGGACATGGATTTGAGTAGTGCACTACAAAGCCTGATGGCTTTGTTTGTAGAACATATTTCATCTTTATCAGCAGACATCACATCTTTGTTAAAAAGTAAAGTGAATGAATGGATGGTATCTCAAGCCTCATTTATTCAGGCTCTATTTGGAAATATCTGCTGGGAAAGTTGAGTATATGATAATTGGGTTTTACATTATTGTTCCCATAATAAGGGATGTAATAATGAATAAGAAAATATTGCAATATGGGTTGCTTCTTTCTCTATGCTTTACTTTTATTGTTCCAACATGTTGTGATGTGATATTTCAGCAAGGGTATAGTGCATGATGTACTCACATATGTCATAGATAAACTTGGAATCTATATTACATTGGGATATTTGCCTTACTTTTTATTGGGACATTATATACACCAGTATCCAATATCCCCCCGAAATGAAAAAATCATATATATATTTGGTATTATAGGTGCTGTGACGACTACTGCTCTTTCAAATTCAGCAGCAATTGAGGCTGGAGAACCAACAGAAATATTTTATTTATATAATAGAATAAATGTGTTGGTAATGGCAGTTGGGATATTCGTCTTTTTTAAGTATCATATAAAAATGATGAGAGAGAATACAAAAAAAATTATACAAAATATAGCAAACGCCGATTGTAAAATCAACTTGGACATCTGAATAATATAAAGATCCATGGCAGGGTCTTTGGTAGAATGTAAATCACCAAAACCTACATCTACAAGGAGAACCACCACCATGGACTACCCCAATTCTACCATAACTTCCCGCAAGAAAGGTAAACATCTTTCCTATGAGGAGCGAGTTATTATTCAGATACGGTACAAAGACCATTATTCCGTCCGTGCCATCGCTCGTGAGATTGACTGCTCCCCGAGCACTATATCGAATGAAATAGCACGTGGTTCTGTAAAAATGTATCACGGTAATGTGATCCGTTACAAAGCATCTGCCGGTCAGGAGGCCTATCAGAATAACAGAAAGAACTGTTGCAGGCATTATGACTTTTTAAGCAAGTCTGCTTTTCTGGACTACGTTATCAGGCATTTCACAAAAGACTGCTGGTCTCTTGATTCATGTGCAGGACGGGCAGTTGTGGATGGCGATTTCACCAGGGATCAGATTGTATGTACCAAAACACTGTATCGATACGTAGATCTTGGACTGTTCGGGATCAAAAACCATAGCCTTCCTGAAAAACTTAAGCGTAAAACCAAAAAACACCGTGTTCGCGCCAACAAGAAAAAGCTGGGGCGCAGTATTGAAGAGCGCCCTGGGGAGATAGAATCCCGCGAAGAATTTGGGCATTGGGAATGTGACCTTGTTCTTGGTTCCAAGACCCGTGATGATCAGGTCCTGCTTACACTTGCAGAACGAAAGAGCCGGGAATTCCTGATGATTCCAATTGCTGACAAAACATCAGCGTGTGTCATGAATGCAATAGAGTTGCTCAGGGAAACCTACAGCGAGCACTTCAGTAAAGTATTCAAAACCATCACCACTGACAACGGATCCGAGTTTGCTGATCTTGCGGATCTTGAGAAGATATCTGATACCCTTGTGTACTTCGCTCAGCCCTACACATCCTGTGATAAAGCTACAGTAGAGCGACATAACGGTCTCATTCGAAGGTTCATCCCTAATGGGAAGAGGATTGATAACTTTACAAGCCAACAAATCTCAGATATCGAGACCTGGTGTAACTGTCTTCCGAGAAAAATTCTGGGATACCGAACCCCGGATGAAGTCTTTGAAGATGAACTTGACCAAATCTACAAGACGACTGCCTAGTGGAGGGTGTCCAACTTGTTATTGCAATTTGTGCAAAAAAAATCATACAAAATATAGCAAATCATTCTTTATGTATTTATTATGTGCATGCATTTGTTCTTAGTTGTCTAGTTGGATCGGGAATTAGTGCAATATCATTTACTCCTATTTTGGCGGTTCCAATCATTACTCTTGTTACGTTTATAATATCATATTGTATAGCACTACTTTTATCTAAGATACCCATAGTGGGCAAGTTGGTGGGATGAAAAATGTGTGTGGCAAAGATCACGTATAATAAGTTTCGCAAAATTAATTTCATAAACAAATAGTGTCTGCTGATTAACTGTTACTTTCCGCATTTCATACGGATCTGAGCGCCATTTTGAGGTATAATAAGTGTATGGAAAATCAAAGATCTCTTTCAATTTTCGAGCACTTTTCTGTATAAAATCCTGTGAATGGAGCGTTTAAAATGTACACACCGGCTAATAAAACACAATCAAGCTTTTTAGACTTCAACCATCCACTTGGACTGCGTATGAATCCGAATAACCGTTGGATTCAGATGGCAGATCAGATCCCATGGGATGTATTTGAAAAAAGATATGCACACTCTTTCAAAAATGAAAGGCGTGATAGCAACATCTCCAAGCCTCTGCGCATGGCACTTGGTGCAATGATCATTCCAGACCGTGAGACTGTGGAACAACTGACCGAAAACCCGTATTACCAGTATTTCATCGGCCTCCCAGGTTACCAGCAGGAACCACCATTTGAGGCAAGCCTGATGGTCTCATTCCGTAAACGGATCAGTGCAGATACGCTGATGGAAGTAAATGAATACCTGCTCCATGATGCAGAGAATGATGATAAAATGGATCCTCCGAAATCTGGCGGGAATGGACCCACAGCACCTGATACAGGTCATCCTGACGAAGAACAGGAAAATACAGGGACGATGATCATAGATGCAACCTGTGCTCCTTCCAATATCCGTTACCCGCAGGACTTTTCCCTGCTGAATGAAGCAAGAGAAAAATGTGAACATATGATCGACCAGTTCTGCAGGGCCTATGGATTTAAAAAGCCCCGTACCAGCCGCCGGATTGCAGGGAAGAATTACCTGGCTCTTGCCAAATGCAGGAAACGCCCGGCAAAGAAGATCCGCAAAACAATCCGGAAACAGCTGGCTTTTGTAAGACGTGATCTCGGATATCTTTCCACATACATGTCTGAAGGCTATGCAGCACCGTTTCAGAAAAAGGAAATCGAAAACTATCTGACCATTCTGAAGCTGTATGAACAGCAGGAATACATGTACCGGAACAATACACACCGCATCGCTGACCAAATCGTAAGCATCACACAGCCGTTTCTGGCCCGATCGTAAGGGGAAAGGCAAAAAATCCGACTGAGTTTGGTGCAAAGTTTGATATGAGTATCGACGAACACGGATTCTGCAGGATTGAAAAGTTCTCTTTCGATCCATACAATGAAACCGGATGCCTGATAGAATCTGCCGAACGCTACAGAAAGTGTACCGGGAAATATCCGGAACGTATCCTTGCAGATCAGATCTACTGGTCAAGAAAGAACCGTGCATTCTGTAAAGAGCATCCTATCCGCTTATCAGGTCCGAAACCTGGCAGACCATCGGAAGCAGCTGCACTCACGGAACGAAAGATCGAATATCAGGACAACACAGACAGGATTGAAGTGGAGCGTGGGTTTAGTCTTGCAAAACGTTGTTATGGAATCGGTCTGATCCGCTGTAAGCTTGTCGAAACAACTCTGAGTACAATAGCACTGTCGGTATTTACCATGAATCTCTTCAAAATAACGAAGAGAATTCTTTTGACTCTTTTGTGGTTTTATCAACTTTTCAATGTACGATGTAAAAATATGATAATCGCTGCAGCCTGATTGGCTGCATGGCGGTTAATCAGTAGACACTAATTCGGTTTCCTATACAACGCTTCGCTTACTCCTGCAGGAAAAACAACATTCCGATGCGGAATCCCCAACTCCATGCCATGAAAATCTCCGTATCGGGGAATGGATATAGGAGACGCATCATGCAGTATCAGACAATAGAACAACTGGCAGGCCTGAGACTTTCGTAAGCGTAAAAACATTCGCCTACCATTATAAATAAACCACTTTACAGTGGTCTATTTTCGACATTCTTCCGGTATTTCATCTGCCCACGGCAGAAGCTTTATCAATTCAGTTTTATCTATATTTCCATCATTATCTGTGATTTCTGGCAGCACTGTAAGGAGGTAGTTCAGGTAATAATACGGTTTCAGGTTATTCGCTTTAGCAGTTTCAACAATTGAATACACAATAGCACTCGCCTGGGCTCCACGGATGGTATTGTTAAACAGCCAGTTTTTGCGGCCGATCGTGAATGGCCGGATACTTCTTTCTGAATTATCCATCGGGACATTCCCATCAGTGAGAAATACCCTGAGATATTTTTCCTGGTTCAGGAAGTATTCGATACCCTGGCCTGTCTTACTTTTCGGCAGATAAGCGTTTTCTGCTTTCTTTGCCTTGATCCACGCAAAGAATTCCTTCACCAGCGGTTTGATATCCGACTGGCGACGGCCCAGCCTTTCAGCAGGTTGAAGTTCCTTCAGTGCACCTTCTATCTCATAGATCGCAGCGATCCGCTGGAGGGCCTGATAGGCAACCGAGAGCCTTACCTTATCCGGATCATCCTTCTTCATGGCTTTTGCAGCATCGAAGAAAAGGCGCCTCGCATGTACCCAGCAGTTCGCCGAGACCAGCCCCGGGATTGTGTCTTCCAGCATATGATACTGCTGGAGCCCATCCGTGACCAGGATACCCTTATAACCCTGATAGAACGCTTCTGGGAAATCATGATGTCTCGTCTTTTGGTATTCGTACAGGACGACCTGGCGGTCATGATAGAATTCACTGTTCCTGTGTACCCACATCCAGCTTTTTGTCGGGACAGGCCGCCCATCCTGCAGTGCAAGTACCGGAGTCTCATCTGCCTGGTTTACCGGGAAACGGAAGAGCTCCTCCTTCAGCAGTCCATAGAATGGGCGCAGGTACCTCTCAGAGATATCCATTGTCCAATTGCACATGGTCTGTTTTGAGATACTGACATCAAAGTTCCGGAACTCCTTTTCGATCCTGTCATAAGGCATTGCGTTCGTAAACTTCCCATTCAGGATGGCAGCGCCAAGGGAAGGCGTAAGAATACTGTTTTTCAGGAGCCCTCTGGGATGTTTCCCCCGGAGGAATTCATCCTGGTGGAGTCCGGATTTACCGACAACGACATTAAGAGTATGGATCTCAACCATCCATGATGCAGGCGTATAACGCAGCTTTTTGTACGTTTCATCCGGCATGCGTCTCCAGCAGGACTTCCCATAAAAATGGTCAGCTTCTTCATCCGTGACCGGATGATAGATCTGTTCCGTCGGAAAATCACTCAGGTCTGCTTCACGTTTTCCCTTCGGCCGATGGCTGCGCTGCTTCTGCGGGAGGACTTCCTCAAGCACGGGTTCTTTGCTGCCTGGCACGCAGAGGGTTTCAGCTTCGTCAAAGATCGACAGCTGTCCTTCAATATCTGACAGCTTTTCAGAATGCCGCCCGAACCGCTGGCTGCTTGCCAGTCGGATCTGCTCCGTCAGGTTTTCGAGGTTCCGGTTCATCATTTCCATCTGGTCCTGCATGGACAGGATCAGCATTACCAGTGCCTGCGGGTTCAGGTTATTCAGTTCCTCTTCCGTGAAGTTCCGACTCATTACATTACCTTCCTTATTAAGTCTTATTGTACCGGAAACTCAGTAAAATAGCCACTGCGGGAGGTTTTTGCATCCGTCATTTTTTATATGCCTGTGCTGCTCGTATACCCTGATCATGCGATGGAAATATACAGTTTTCAAGGAACAGGGAACATTACCCGGGTACCAGCGCACAGGCTATGCCGGTGCCAGGGCGCCTGTCAGAGCAGGCATTTACTGACACATCTATTGCAATAAAACAGGAGAAAAAAGTTCTCTGTTTTGCACAAACAAAAGTTAATAGATCCCGGATGGGTCAACTTTCCGGATCTTCGGGGTGATCGGGTTTAACCCGATCAGAAGCATGTGGTACTGCTCTTCATCAAGTTGTGCAGCCTGCTGTGGAGTCCGTGGCCAGTCAAAATGTCCGTCCTCCAACCTTTTGTAAAGAAGCAGAAAGCCATCACCTTCCCAGAGAAGGCCTTTTATCCGGTCAGTCCGTCTGCCGCAGAACAGGAAAAGCACGCCGGCCTCAAAAGGGTTCAGGTCATACTTCGTGCCAATGATCTGCGCAAGGCCGTCAATGCTGCGGCGTAAATCTGTATAGCCGACCGCGAGGATGATCTTATTGACTCCGTTTGCTTCAGCCAGCATATCTCACTGCTTTCAGGATACGGATGAGCATTGTATCAGATATGTCTTCGGAAAGCTCTATTCGCGCGGCACCGATCCGGAGTACTACTGCAGATGATTCGTGCTTCGAGAAAGCAGTTGAAGGAATCTCCGTAAATGTAATTGATGTATTATCTCCGGAATGGACTGCCGGTGCCAGCAGCTCTGTCTGGCTTACTATTTCCTTCCTGAATTTACGGAACCAGTAATAATAAGATTTCACACTGATCCGGTTATCGGTAAGCCACTGTTTTGCAGTGATCCCATCCGGACGTTGCTGACAGGCCTGTATCGTATTGAACCAGCTGGCCCGGCGTACATTGATTTGTTCTTGATCCATGGTTTTAGCCTCCCCTAAAAAGTGCAAAAAACTAATAGTTTTTTCGACTTATTAGAGTTTGCCACAAACGAGGCAATGATACCAGGCGAGCAATTTTACGCTTACAGACTTTCTGCCATGAAGGATGAATATCCCAACCAGATGGAACTTCCGGCAATCATGGAGGACCTCTCGTTTGATGAGAGGTCCTCCATGATTGTAAACCAGCAGTACACATCCCGCAGAGAAGCACATATCAAAAAACTGACAAAGCAGGCACAGTTAAGGGATACCACGGCATGCCTTGAACATTTGGACTACGATCCGGCACGTAAAATGAAAAAAGCAATGGTCGGGCAGCTGTCCGACTGTAAATGGGTTGCTAATGGTCAGAATCTCATCATTATGGGAGCTACCGGTGTTGGCAAGACCTATCTTCTTTCAGCTTTCGGTAGGGTAGCCTGCATGCATGGTTATAAAGTACGGGCATACAGAATGACAAGGATGCTTACTGATCTGGCAATCGGAAAAGGTGACAGTTCATACAACAGGCTCATACATGAACTTACAAAGCCCGACCTGCTTATCCTGGATGACTTCGGTATGAAACATATCAATGTAGATGTATCACAGGATCTTTTGGAGGTCATTGAAGAACGTTACCATCAGAATAAATCTATCGGAATATCCGCGCAGCTCCCTGTAAAGGAGTGGCCCGGTATCATTATGGATCTGACAGTAGCTGACGCGATCATGGATCGCGTAGTACGCAATGCATACAGGTTTTGACCTCAAAGGTGCATCAAGACGTCCCAGCATTGAGCATGTACCAGAAGGGAGTGATGACAAAATGGAAAGCAGCTGATATATTAAAAATGTAACTGATGTCATCACAAAATTTCTGCCCGGATAATTCAAGAACGACGTACTGTTTTGACAAGAATAATCAGTAAAGCATATAAAGACAATAATGAAAGAAATAATTGATGTTTTAAGCGCTTTCAGGAGTGGTATCTTTTGCTTTTGTATTCAAATCTTTTTAGGTCTCGCTCAAACAGGTGTTGTATCAAGATATTTTTTTCATCATTTGAACTATGTGGAGTGATTGTTATTCCATTTTTTTATTCAAATGGAACCGGTTCATTTGTGATATCCAATAAATTAACGTATTTGCTATCAAATTTGCCGACAATTGTTCGCTTGGTATTTGAAAAATTCCAGGTGTGATTCATCCATAATGCTTTTCCCGTAAGTTTTTTACCATTTACTACGAGTGGATAACTGTAGATTGCACCTGTCTGACTGTTTGTGACATTCAGGTAATACTCATCTAATGCAGTGCCATTTATGGTAGCGGAGAATGTAAGAACCTGATAATTGTCTGACGCCTCAGATTGTGCAATTGAGAGGTGAACATCTGTGATATTCTGCGATATGCTGTCTCCGGTGGATTGAACCGGTGCAACGAAACGGATAAAGCTTGTTCCGGTAGGAGCATAGGTATCTACAATTCCGGCAGAAACGTAAGGATTATAATAGTCGCACAGGTAGGCACTCCACGTGTCGTCGTATACGGTATATACATTTGGACGTGTCAGCATATAGGTAAAGAAATTGGATAAGTCAGGTACTCCGTATTTTGCAAAATCTGCGGAGCGGCCGCGGTTAAATACAGAGAAAATAGTAAAAAGATTATCCAGATAGTTTACCGGCTTTGCGGTCCAGATGTTATGCACCGAATAGAAATCATTTTCCATAAAATAAATGATGTTTTTGTTTGTGTTCATGTAATCGAGCAGTCCGGATTTTTCAGTGTTCGTTACCGCAGCGACAGGTAATTGGAAAGTTTTTTTATCCATGGTGAATTTTGCAGTTGAGAGTGAAGAGATCACGACCAAGATAAATGCCAGGGATGTAAGTACTGCATGCGGAAGCTTTTTATGCGGATTCATTGCCGGCCAGTTTTCGGAGCTCATAATGAGAAATAATATGATCCCGGCGAGTGTAAAACTGCAGATTACACGCCATGGATATCTTCCCATATGTACAAAGGCATAAGAACAGGCAAAAAAAGCAAAAATATTGGCCGCCGCCGGTATGATGCTCCTTCGAATGCCAAAATATGCAGCAGCAATTAAAAGAATGACCAGAGACAGGAACCATACAAGCTTAAAACTGTAAAGGGAACGCCAGTAGCCGGAAAAGGTTTTTGTTGTGGATCCACGGAACTGAAGCATTACGCTCATATCATCAGCACTGAAATGATTAATATCGCCTGTGTAACTTTGAAAAAGCATATGATACCATGATTTTTTCAGACCTGCAGATTCATATTGCTGTTCATTTTCTTCCCAGGTGGGGTATTTATCAGCATAATCGTAGGTGTCACATTCCAGGTCGTTTGCACGGACGTACTCTGCCCAGGTCGGATGGGTAAGACCATATGCGAAGTGGATACTGTAAGAACCAAATACACAGAGGATCATTGCAAACATTGGAATCAGGATTTGCAGCCTGATATAATTATGGAATTCCTTTTTATCGGGAATATTTTTATTAATATAGTAGACAAAAAGACGGTATAAAATGCCCATTACCCCAAAAGGAAGGCATAGTAAAAGGGAATCCCAGCGGATTGCACCGGCAAGGAGCAGAAAGAATATACCAATGAGGGCATGAACGATTCTGGAACGATGTGTAGTATACAGGTCCCAGCAAAGCCAGATGACCATACCCGCCACAGCGGCAATGGAAGCTGTCTGTGTAAAATTAATCTCCAGACTGAACATGGAACGCCATAAGAACATCGCAAGTGCAGCAGCGATAATTTTACCGATATAATTGTTGAAGCGTCTTTGAATATAGTAAAGAATGATGAGTTGACCACCAAACATAACAGTCATCGAGAACAGTGTCCACCAGTTGATCATTGGCAAGGCGATGGCACATAATCTTAATGCCCAGGCAAGCGCGGGAGAAATGAAATAATATCCAGGAGTCTCTGTTGAGGCAACGAATTCTGCAATGTTCTGATCACCTGCCGAAGAGTATCCCGGATTCGTAAAAATGAACAGGAGAAGGAATATCAGTGTCAGTATCATAGAAAAACAAAACTCTTTTTTATATTTAAAGTGTTGAAAGAAAGTATGCATAATGTCTCCTGGGTGTATGGTATTATTACTATTGTTTCAGGCATAATTATAATGTTTGAAAGGGTATCAGTCAAAGTAAATGTATAGTTTAAATGAGCAGGAGATTTATTCTTTTTTATTTATAAACATACGGAAGCTTCTTTTTCTGAGGAAGCAGAACCATAAGACGAGAATGGTGATGCCTGCTATTGATATAGCATATGCCATTTTTTGATATTTGGTTCCTTTATAATACACAGTAATTGTCTTTATACCATATTGATCATGTGGCATTATGATCCGTACAAGTTTTGTCTGAGCATTATAGGTTACTTCATATTTTGTACCATCGTCAGAGTACGCAGCATATCCTTTGTACCAGATATAGGGAACATCATAATAATCACCGGACAGATCAGCAGAAAATCTATAGCGGGTATATCCGTTCAGCTTTTGGCCTGTTACGGGTACGCCATTATTGTTTATTGCCAGCAAGGGGCTCCTTTCTTTCAGGGTATTGAGATCGACCTCAAGCGGCAGCCATTCTTCACCGGCACCAGCACCGGAAACATTTCCGTTTTCAACATCTTCCGTGCAGGAGGCGAATTGTGCAATATTATCTCTGAAAAGATAATAATCATAGCTGATGTTTATAATCATGATACAGATATATATCACAAGCATTAATTTATGATTATAAGGTTGCAGTTTTATTTCAGAAACTGCGCATCCAAAGGCAAAAGCAACAAGAATTGCAGCAGGGAAGTACAGGCGATAGGGGAACTGAATCAGTGTCATTCCATGTGAGTTAAGAAGTTGCCAGGGGGTTGCCAACATAGGCAAAAAGCAATAGATGCCTCCAAGAAAGGTAAATACAGATATGCAATACAGATTTTCAGTTAAAGATTTCTTTTTCTGTAAAGATCTGGAAATCAGAAAAAGAGATGTAAAGAAGCAGAAAACAAGTGCTCCGAAAATGAAAAGTCCGATTCCCCTGGTACCAAATAATGCGGCATGTAGATTGCTGATGTTATCGGATTCTGTTGTCCATGGAGTCAGATATTTCAACCGCTGTGCTTTCATTTGTTCCAGCATGGGAAGCCAATAGGATGCAGAGATAGTCAGCACCAGAATGACAGAGAATATGAGCTGGATAAGTTTGTATGGTTTGCACTTAATATAATTGATGTGGAAAAGCAGTATCAGGACACATACAGTAAATGTAAGTATGGCGGAAATTGTGTGGGTGTAGAATAAACCGGTGAAACCCAGAATCAGCGTAAGTGGGCTCTCGTCTCTGGCAAGGAACAGATACATACCGGCGATTGCGATAATCATGAAGATGCTGCCACAGATGCTTCCGATTGCAAAGTCAACGTATAAAGATTGAATGACGGATGTTCCTGATATATAGAGAGAAGCTGCAAACACAGCGCCAGACCATTTATTTGTTATTCGCTTTACGGAAAACAGCATTGCGGCATAATTCAGAGAGAGCAGCAGGAATGCAAAGATCTTGTATGCTGTTGTTAATGAACATCCCGATATGATCAGTATTGCCGGAAAATACAGAAGTGCGTCTGAATAAAAAAAAACCGGAAGCATAGCCATACCCATAGCATGAGAGTGCGTGGACTTTCACCGGGAATATACCGTTTTGAATTGAATTTGCCAGACTGTAAATTCGCATAAGGTGATATGGCTGATCTGATCCATATACAATACCAGCCTGCAGATATGGGATAAAGCATATGAAAACAACCACGAAAGAAACAACTGATATTTGAAGTGCTTTCACATATTTTGAATTTGCAGTACTTTTTGAGTTCATATTCAAATTTTTGCAGCCTTTCTCAAATTCAGCACAGTAGCTGAATAGCTATTTCCCCACCACAACCGCATAGTTACCGAATTCGACGATGTTATAGCTGTCAGCATCGAACATGCTCTCCTGCGCATGGCTGACAACGATGACATCGTTTTGATATTGGGCACTCGTTGCAATATCCTCCGGCAGGCCGAATACGAAGTGACCAAAAGAAGTAGCGATCCGGAATTCTGCCTGATCATCCCGGTAGACGACCGTGCGGTCGAACTCTGCAGGGGAAGTTTTCGTGTAGTACAGCGTCAGCATAAAAGGAGATGCGACATTGTCATATGTAGAATACACGGTCGAACCTTTCTGCCGGGCAATCATATCTGCATAGACCATTGAATCGCCATAGCCGGGCATGAACAGATAGCTGGTCTGGTCATTATAACTGCCAAAATAGTCGCGGACGAAAGAGGCAGAACCCATTAGAAAAAGGGTAAATGATAATAAAAACAGAACAGGAGCCTGTTTGAAACGAATTTTACATTGCTGCCCGGTCCGGTACAGGAAACGCAGTCCCATTACCTGACAGTAGATAAGCGGGATCCAGAGCATGACCATGCGGTTGATGTCCTGCTGAATAAACAGCGCAAATATAAGTGAAGCAGTCAGAAGGCTTGTCATAACCGCGTCACCGGAAGCTTTTTCATCTTTTGGTGTATGAAAGAAACGATAGTAGCAGGTCAGGATACCAAGGAAGGTAACAGGAAAAGTGAATTTGTAAAGAGTCCAGTAACCCGGCAGAACATTCCAGAGCACTTCCGTCCGGTTTCCGACAGTCAGGAACAGGATCAGACTTTTGCAGTTCGCAAGAAGGGATGAAAAGAGGGTATGATCAAAAGCAACGAAAACGCTGCCGAAATGACTGGAAGTGAATTTCTGGAAAGAGAAATAGGGCGTAATGATCTCCGGCAGCCCCAGAAAATTTACGGCATAAAAAACGGCAAGCGGAAGGGCAACGATCAGAAAGGAAATACCACTCCAAATCAGCTGACTGACTTTTAACTGTCTGTGATAAAGACAATAAGTACAAATGATCAGAAGGTGCAGCGGAATGACGACATTGGCCGCGCCATAGCTGTACAGGCACAGAGAATAGGCAGCAGCCGAGAGACAGAACTGCCAGGTCTGTTGCGAATGAAGTGCATATAGAAATAAAAGCGTTGCAAGGCAGAGCCAGAAGGGCATCGTGTTACTGTCAAGGCTCCAGCGGGAGAGAATGATGTGCCAGGGAGCAAGGGCCAGGACGGTCAGGGCAATCAGGGCGGTTTTCTGATTCCAGATCCGGCGGACCAGCAGGTAGAACAGCAGAAGCGTCAGGGAACCCAGGAAAGCAGGAACAAAACGCAGTGCAAAGACATTAGAACCAAACAGCTTTGTCGTAATCACATTGAGATAAATTAAAATCGGACTCCCGCCACCCGAACCCCATGTGATCGGATAGACCGGATAGACGTAACCGTTACGGTCTGTACCAAAGTTTGCAAGGCAGTATGCCTCATAACCGATCGAAGCCTCATCCTGCTGCAGCCCGTTCGGAACCAGACCGATCCGGTAGAAACGCAGGAAAGTACCAAGTCCCAGCAGCAGGAGCAGGGAAATGGTTTTGAGCAGATTGTTTTTATCATAATCTGACAGAAATCCGTCTGCAGGATCAGAAACAGTCCCTGCACCAGCCTTTTCAGCGCTTTTATGGTTGCGCAGAAACAGATAAACGGCGATTCCTGTCAGAATAATATTAATGAGCAGTGCCGCAAAATTATAGTAATCAATGATTCGCATAGGATGACCTCTTATATTTGATGTGAACAGCCATTCGGTACCTTATAATGGCAGCTAAAGTCATTGTAATAGTAAGGGGGAAGAACGTCAACGCACAAAGCGCTTTGCGGTAATTGCATTTCCGCTTTAAATCGTGTATATTTTTAGAGGTAAATGCATAATATCAGTATTTGGGAAATGAGGGTCATCATGCCAGTTAAAGTAAACAATTTTCTTGGGAAATTCGGATGGAATGCCAGAAAGTATTTTCCGAACCTTGCCAGCAGCGCATATCTGAAAATGCAGTTTCTGACAAGAGGAAAATCACAGCAGGCTTATGTAGATTTTTTTCTGAAATCGGAAACTGTACCACAGCCGATGGTAGTCAATATTGAAACAATCAACCGCTGTAATTCTACCTGCTCCTTCTGTACAGCCAACAAAAATGCGGAGAAGAGACCTTATCTCCGGATGGAGGAGGAACTGTTCTATTCCATCATCGATCAGTTGGCAGCCTGGAATTACAGGGGGCATCTGACATTATATGGCAACAATGAGCCATGGCTGGATACCAGGATCGTGGAACTGCACAAATACGCAAGAGAAAAGCTCCCGGAGAGTTTTATCTTCATGTCCACAAACGGACTGCTCCTGGACATCAATCAGGTGAAGCAGGTACAGCCCTATATCGATCAGCTGATCATCAACAATTATTGTATGGATATGAAGCTGCATGACAATGTGCAGCAGATATATGACTATGTAACGGCACATCCGGAGGAATTCACAGATCTGGATATTCAGATACAGATGCGTTATCTGCAGGAAGTGCTGACGAACCGTGCAGGAAGTGCACCGAATAAAAAAGCAACCGAAAAAGTGATCAAAGATACGTGCCTGCTTCCGTTTACGGATATGTGGATCATGCCGAACGGCAGGATGGGGCTATGCTGCTGTGATAACTTTGAAGTGACAAATTATGCAGATCTGCATACGACTTCCTTGCAGGACGGCTGGAGCGGAGAAGCATTTATGAAAGTCAGGAAACTGATCGCACAGGGGCGTCAGAATTATAAGTTCTGTGAGCACTGTGATTTCATTGATGCAGGATTTCGCAAGAATCTGTGTGAGGCGGCACTGGCAGGCGGCGCAGAGGCAGCAGGTTCAATCGGCGGACAGGCAAGGACCAAAATCGTGAACTGAGTATGATACGTTTTTTTTCGGAAAAAGACGCAATATGTTCAGAAATTGGACATATTTAGGGTATATTCTGGATAGGTTCTTTTGGAAAAGGGATAGCCCGATAAAGAATGAAGAAAACAGGAAGTGAATTTATGTTTGAGAATATGACAGAAGCAGAGGCGAGAGAGCAGATATTACAGGAGGTCTCCGCATATTGTGATGCGTTTCATAATAAGAAAGAATATCATACGGGGGACAGGATTCCATACGCATCCCGTGTATATGATCATAAGGAAATGACGAATCTGGTGGACAGTGCGCTGGAATTCTGGCTGACAGCAGGAAGATATACGGATGAATTCGAACGGAATATGGCACAGTATCTGGGAATCAGATTCTGCAGTGTGGTCAATTCCGGTTCTTCAGCAAATCTCCTGGCGTTTATGACTCTGACTTCTCCGCTTCTGGAAGAACGAAGAGTAATGCCCGGTGATGAGATGATTACCGTTGCGGCAGGATTTCCCACAACGGTAACACCTGCGATCCAATATGGTGTGGTGCCTGTATTTGTGGATGTTACGATTCCGCAGTATAATATTGACGTGAATATGTTGGAAGATGCACTTTCTGATAAGACGAAACTGGTGATGATCGCGCATACACTTGGCAATCCGTTTGATCTGAAGGCAGTGCGGGAATTTTGTGACAGGCATGATCTGTGGCTGATCGAGGATAACTGTGATGCACTTGGCAGTGAATACGAGATGGACGGGGTCAGGAAACTGACCGGTACGATCGGAGACATCGGAACTTCGAGTTTCTATCCGCCGCACCATATGACGATGGGAGAAGGCGGTGCTGTCTATACGGACAATCCGCTTCTGAACAGAATCATCCGTTCCATGCGTGACTGGGGACGTGATTGTGTATGCCCGTCCGGACATGACAATATGTGCGGACATCGTTTTGACGGACAATATGGAGAACTTCCGGCGGGATATGATCATAAATATGTATATTCTCATTTCGGATACAATCTTAAGGCAACCGATCTTCAGGCGGCAGTCGGTTGTGCGCAGCTGGAGAAGTTTCCTTCTTTTGTAATTCGCAGAAGACAGAATTTCGACAGATTGAAACAGGCACTTGCAGATACCACAGATCAGTTGATTCTGCCGGTAGCCTGCGAGCATTCAGACCCGAGCTGGTTCGGATTCCTGATCACCTGCAGGGAAGCGGACAGAAGGGAAAAACTGGTTCCTTTCCTGGAACAGAACGGGATACAGACACGAATGCTGTTTGCAGGAAATCTGACAAAACATCCGTGCTTTGATGTGATGCGAAAGACAAAGACAGGATATCGGGTTGTCGGAGATCTTGAGAATACAGACCGTATTATGCGGGATACCTTCTGGATCGGTGTATATCCGGGGATGACGGATGCGATGCTGGATGATATGGCGGAGTTGATCCATCGGGGACTGAAAATCTGAAATTAATGTGGAATAGCTGGATGTGAATGTGACAAAGACAAATAAATGTTGTGAAAAAAAAGTACATAAAAGCCAGCTGTTGCCGGCAGGAAGAACCTGTAATATTCTGGGAGTCCATATAGCAGTAACGAATATTCATTCTGTAATGCATGAGCTGACAACGCATCTGGAGAGTTATCGCGGAGGGTATGTATGCGTATCCAATGTACATACAACCGTTATGGCGCATGATAATCCCATGTATTGTAAGGTGCAGAATGAAAGTATCATGGCTGTGCCGGATGGCAAGCCGCTTGTTTTCGTGTGCCACAGAAAAGGGCATCCGGAAGCGGAACGGGTTGCAGGACCCGATCTCATGCCTGCGCTGCTCAGATTGTCAGAGAAAAAAGGATATCGGCATTTTTTCTACGGAAGTACGCAGGAGACAATTCTGCAGCTGGAAGAAAATCTGCATGAGAGATATCCGAAACTGGAAATTGCGGGAATGTATTCTCCGCCGTTTCGGCCGCTCAGCAGGGAAGAAGATGCTGCGATTGTAGATCAGATTAATGCGACAGCACCTGATTTTATATGGGTGGGGCTTGGCGCACCCAAACAGGAAGACTGGATGTATGATCACCGCGGCAGGATAAAGGGCGTGATGCTGGGGGTTGGTGCTGCGTTCGATTTCAGTGCCGGAACAGCAAAGAGAGCACCCAGATGGATGCAGGAATGTTACATGGAATGGCTGTATCGTCTGATGCAGGATCCCAAACGGTTATTTCACAGGTATTTTACGACCAATGTACGATTCGTATTTTTGAATCTGTTTCGCAGGTAATCCGGACGTATGAAAATGTTTAAAAGGAACTGGTATCGTATTTTAACTGGATTTTTCTTCATAGCTGTTTTCGTTTTCTACATGATTGTTGGCGAGAACAGCTATATTGCTGTGCACGATAATATGGATCTCTTTATCCCGCAGTTTCAGATGATGAAGGAGACGGGAACTTTTTTTGCCAGAAATGCTGCGGTTCCGTTTCTGGACGGAATCAGCAGAAATGCACTTCCTTCCGAATTTTCTCTTTATACAGTTCTGTATATGCTGTTTCCCTGCTTTACGGCTTATGTACTCGGCTATCTGGTCAAGATCGCAGTTGCCATGATTTCCTGCAGTCTTCTTTCGCATGACATTCTTTCGCATGAAGGGCTGGAAGTAAACGGCAGAAAAGGGAAAAGTGTATCAGCTGTTTCTGTCGATGTGATCATCTGGCTGTGCGGATTTGCATATGGTATTCTGAATCTGTTTCCGACTTTTGGAATTCCGTTTGCTTCGATTCCACTGATTATCTACATTCTGAGAAACGTGTACAGGAAACCTGCATGGAAATGGTATCTGGCAGTATTCTGTTATCCGTTTGTTTCCTATTTTTCCTATTTCGGACTGTTCATTCTGGCATATATGGTGGTTGCGGTGATCTGGCTGTGGATCAGAGACCGGCATTTGTCCAAACCACTGGTTCTGTCAACGATCCTTCTGGGACTTGGCTGTATGGTATTCGAATATCGCCTGTTTGTCATGATGCTGTTCGATCATACCGTTTCTATCCGTACAACGATGGTGGAAAGTGATCTGCAGGCAGGAGAAATTCTGCATGAGATATTTGCTGTATGGAAAAGCGGGATGATGCATGCCGATGATGCGCATATGTATCTGATTTTACCGGTCTGTGTGTGTTATTTCCTGTTCCTGAATATCAGATATCTGTTGCAGAGAAACGGAAAAGGGATATTCCATGATTATTATAATCTGTGCGCCCTGATTCTCATTTTTAACAGTGTGGTATACGGACTTTATGACAGCAGTGTTATAAGAAATATATTTAATACCCTTCTGCCTCCGCTGAAAGGGTTTCAGTTTAACCGGACCATCTTTTTCAATCCATTTCTATGGTATGCATCGTTGTTCATCATCTGTTACAGACTGTATGTATATGCGGGAACTGTATATACAGGAAGGAACAGGAACCTGATAAAGCACAGTGCGTCTGTGATCAGAAGCGGATCAGTCCTGCTGCTGCTGGCAGCAATTGCAGTGATTCTGCTGCAGCCTTCCAGGTATAATGATCTGTATCATAGCGCATATGGGGTGGTATACCGGGCAGCCCATGACGGAAAAGGGACTGATACGATGGACTGGAAGGAGTTCTATTCGCTGAAACTCTTCACGCAGATCAAAGAAGATCTGCATTATTCACCGGATGAGTGGAGTGTTGCATATGGGATGTACCCGGCCGTGCTGGAATACAATGGGATTGCAACACTGGATGGTTATCTGGGGTTCTATTCACAGGAATATAAGGAAGCCTTCCGCAAAGTGATCGCACCTGCACTGACGCGTGTACCTGCATCGAAAGCCTATTATGATAACTGGGGAGCAAGATGTTACCTCTATTCCGGAACAGATCCGGCAATACAATTGTATACGAAGAGTCTGACAGGACTGACGGATCCGGCAATCTATATTGATGCAAAAGCGTTGTCTGATCTGGGATGCAAATACGTGTTTTCACGGGTTGCGTTCAGCAATGTAGAACAGGCAGGGCTCACTTTTGTAAAGGCTTACGGGACTGACAGTGACCCGTATAAGGTGTATGTATATACGGTTGAATAGCAGTAACAGGAATGATCAGAATGAAGAAAGAAATGGGAGGGAAGAAGGGGAAATGAAAGAGCAGAAAAGAAGTCTGACACGAATGAAATATTTGCAGCTGCTCGTTCTGGTACTGTTTGTAATCAGCCTGATTCCGATTCTGTATCTGTCATTCACGGATGTGGCAACGGGAGATGATTATGGGTACGGTGCGATCACACGCGCGGCCTGGATGAATACACATTCGCTTGCGGCAGTTCTGGCAGCAGCAGTAGATGGTGTCAAGGGAACCTATACGTCATGGCAGGGAACCTGGTTCTCTGTTTTCCTGTTTTCACTTAATCCGGAAGTTTTTCATCCGCATGCATACTGGTTGGTGCCATGGATGGTATTGATCCTGCAGATCTGGTCGGTACTGACTTTTATGCATCACTTTCTGGTCGCTCGCTGCGGGCTGGATAAAATGACGTGGTTGTCAGTTTCTGCACTTTTGCTGATGGCGCAGATACAGTGCGCGATGTCGCCACAGTCTGCAATCTTCTGGTATGTGGGAACGACACATTATATGCTGCCGTTTGCAATGGGACTGTTCTGTATTGTTTGCGGAGATAGATTTCTGCAGGGATATCGGCTGCGGGATTTTGTTGTCCTGCTGATTCTGCAGACACTTCTGGGAGGTGCCAGTTATCAGGCAGCGCTTTTGGTACCGCTTACGCTGTTTCTGATCATTTTGCTGCGTATGCTTTGGACAGGGAATAGAAAAAGTCATATCAATAATAAGGATCTTCTGCTGTTGCTTCCGTTTATCACCGAAATGGCAGGACTGATCATCAGTGCAAAGGCACCCGGCAATAAATCGCGTGCGGGTGCGGATTTTGGATTTAGTGTGGGCAGAGCATGTGCTGCAATTCTGAATTGTTTTACAGAAGCAGGGCAGCAGGCGCTATATTATCTGTTGCATCATACCTATGCGATCATTGCGATGATACTGATCGGAATATTGCTTTTTCATGCATTTGGCAAAAAAAAGGCAGAGATAGTGTGCACCAGGGAAGCCGGAATAGAAGAAGCGGCAGATGGGCAGACTGGCATAGGTATCTATGACCATCCATGGTTGTTTCTGTTTCTGATGATCTGTCTGAATGCGAGTGCGCATGCACCTGCGCTTTATGCGGCAGTTGAGGTATCTGGCGGAGTTGGGAATACAAATTTCTTTGTTTTCTTATTTACAGTTGCAGCTACAATTGCCTATTTTGCCGGCTGGTACAGTACAAATGGAAAAAAGCAAAGGGCTGGGAAACTGTTTCAGGTTATGCTGACAGTATTATTGATCTTCCTGTGCATCATAGGACGCCATTCCATAAAGGCAACAACCGACTATGTGTGTTATACTTATATACGGTCAGGTCAGGCGGCAGATTATCGTGTCCAGACAGCACTGCAGTATCAGCTGCTGACAGATGATAAGGTTTCTGATCCGGTTGTGCCGATGATCAATAATGAACAGGGTCCACTCCAACAGATGCCGGTAACGGAAAAAAAAGATGCCTGGAGCAACACGGTAACCGCAGCGTTTTATGGTAAGAAATCGGTGACCGGAATGGACAGGATTAAATGGGATACATTATATGGGGTTAAGAAATAATTCTGTTTTGGGAAGAATGGAGATCATATGAAAGTAGTACTTCTGGCAGGCGGATATGGAACGAGAATCAGTGAGGAAAGCCATTTAAAGCCAAAGCCAATGATAGAGATCGGAGAAAAGCCGATTCTATGGCATATTATGAAGGAATATTCACATTGCGGATTCAATGATTTTATCATCTGCGCAGGTTACAAGCAGCATATTATCAAGGAATGGTTTGCCAATTATTATCTGTATAACTGTGATGTGACATTTGACTTCAGAAATGAGAATCAGCTGACGGTACACAAAAATGATTCAGAACCATGGAAAGTCACAGTTGTGGATACCGGACTTGATACGATGACCGGTGGGCGGATTAAGCGGATTCAGAAATATGTCGGGGACGAACGGTTCATGCTTTCTTATGGAGATGGGGTCAGTGATGTTGACATGAACGAAATTCTCAAATTCCATGAGGAAAACGGAAAACTGGCAACGCTTACGGCTGTTAATATCGGCCAGCGCTTCGGAACACTGGAAATCAAAGATGATAAAATTACCGCCTTTCGCGAAAAAAGTGATGTAGACGGCAGCAGGATAAATGCCGGGTATATGGTACTGGAACCACAGGTGTTTGATTATCTGGAAGGGGATAGCACAGTCTTTGAAAAAGGTCCGATGGAGAAGCTTGCGCAGGACGGTCAGCTTGTTGCGTATCGTCATGATGGATATTGGCAGTGCATGGATACCAAGCGTGAGAAGGACAAACTGGAAGAACTCTGGGCCGGTGGGCAGGCACCATGGAAGACCTGGAAAGATTAAATTCTGTGACATTGTAATTGCATGGAGGTAAAAATGAACGAGTTTGATAAGACAAAACGGTATCTGATCACCGGTGGAGTTGGATTTATCGGTTTCCATCTGACGAAGCGGCTTCTGGCGGAAGGCGCTGATGTGATCGGATTTGATAATTTAAATGATTATTATGATGTGCAGCTCAAGGAAGATCGTCTGCAGATTTTGCAGCAGATGAGTGCTGTGGATGGAAATGGCAGTTATCGTTTCATAAAGGGAGATCTTGCGGACAAGGAAACAGTAATGCAGCTGTTTGCAGAAAATAAACCGCAGATCGTGGTCAATCTGGCAGCACAGGCAGGTGTTCGTTACAGCATTGATCATCCGGATTCCTATATTCAGTCCAACATCATTGGATTTTATGACATTTTGGAGGCCTGCAGACATTATCCGGTAGAGCATCTTCTGTTTGCTTCTTCCAGTTCAGTTTATGGTGGCAATACCAAGATTCCCTTTTCAACGCAGGATAAGGTAGATGAACCGGTAAGTCTCTATGCTGCGACCAAAAAGTCAGATGAACTGATGGCGCATTGTTACAGCAAATTATATGGAATTCCGGCAACCGGGCTTCGCTTTTTCACCGTATACGGACCGATGGGCAGACCGGATATGGCGTATTTCAGTTTCTCGCAGAAAATCATGCATGGAGAAACAATCAAAATCTTCAATAACGGTGATATGATGCGGGATTTCACTTACGTGGAAGATATTGTAACAGGCATTATGAATATGCTGAATAATCCGCCGGCAGATAACGGTAAGGGTGCACATTATAAAATATATAATATCGGGAATAATTCTCCCGAAAAGCTGATGTATTTTGTGGAGATTCTGGAAAAGGAACTTGGAAAAACCGCGCAGAAGGAATTTCTGCCGATGCAGCCGGGAGATGTATATCAGACGTATGCAGATGTTTCGGAGCTGACAAAGGATTTTGGATTTAAACCCTCAACGAGTCTGCAGGAAGGTCTTGCGGAGTTCGTGAAGTGGTTCAGAGTTTATTATCATTATGATGCGTGAGGAAAGAAAATGGATAAGATTGCAGTATTGATCCCATGTTATAACGAAGAGAAAACAGTAGAGAAGGTAATTATCGATACCAGGAAAGTGCTGCCGGATGCGGTAATCTATGTGTATAACAACAATTCATCCGACCGAACGGCAGAACTTGCCGCAAAAGCAGGCGCTGTTGTCAGAAACGAATATATGCAGGGTAAGGGTAACGTGATCCGCAGAATGTTCCGGGAAGTGGATGCGCAGTGCTATATCATGGTGGATGGGGATGATACCTATCCGATGGAGGCAGCACCTGAGATGGTGGAAAAGGTTCTGCAGCACAATGCGGATATGGTAGTGGGAGACCGTCTTTCTTCTACTTATTTTACGGAGAATAAGCGACCATTTCATAATTTTGGCAACAGTCTGGTCCGTGGGAGTATTAATCGTCTTTTTCATTGTAATGTACGCGATATTATGACCGGCTATCGGGCATTCAGCTATGAATTTGTCAAGACATTTCCGGTCCTGTCAACGGGATTTGAAATAGAGACAGAGATGACGATTCATGCGGTCAACAATAATATGCAGATTGATAATGTGATCATTGAGTATCGGGATCGTCCGGAAGGTTCGGCTTCCAAACTCAATACGTATTCTGACGGAGTTAAGGTGCTGCGAACGATTGTGAGACTCTATCGGGATTACAAACCGATGGGCTTCTTTACTGTTCTGGCGGCGCTTCTGGCAATCCTTGCGATCATTTTCATCATTCCGGTATTAATAGCGTACTGGGAAACGGGACAGGTCAGGAAATTCCCGACACTGATTGTATGCGGATTTACAATGATTGCAGCATTACAGGCTTTTTTCTCGGGGATGATTCTGTCCAACATGTCACTGACAAACAGGAGAGAGTTTGAGATACAGTTGAACCAGCTGCACAGGCACAAGCTGGAAGGCATGATGGAAGAAGAGCAGTAAAATGATACCGGGAATCCTGTCTATGGGAGGATCAGTCTTATGATCCGTATGAAATGGAAAAAACGATCACACAGTTATTACAACATCATTTTCAGCATGGTCACGGCTTTTGTGATCATGCTGTTTTGCACAAGGTCATCTTTTCTCTATGCATTTAATAGCTGGGATGATACGAACAGCTATTTTTCCATGGGGAAAGCAATCTTTCACGGGATGGTCCCGTACCGTGATCTGTTTGACCAGAAAGGCATTCTGCTGTATATGCTGTATGGGATGGCTTCACTGATATCGTACCGCTCTTTTGCAGGTGTTTTTCTGATTGAGATGTTGGCAGCAGCAGGAGTGATACTGGCGCTGCTGCAATTGCAGCAGCTTTATATCAGCAGGAAACTGAGTTATATTCTGACACCTGTCGTGGCAGCAGCAATTTATGCTTCCAGGGCATTCTGGTGGGGCGGCAGTGCAGAAGAAATGATGCTCCCACTGTTGGCATGGGGACTTTTCCTCTCTGTTCGCTTTTTTAAGGAAAGTTATCCACAACCGGTACCGTATCGGATGGTGTTGACCGGTGGATTACTGGCAGGCTGCATCATGAACATCAAGTTCAACTCACTTGGATTTTATTTTGCATGGATGGCAATGCTGTTTCTTGCAGAACTGCTGCAGGGAAGATTGCTGCGCGGGATTCGATGCTGCATCATTTTTCTTGGCGGAATGGGAATTGTAACTCTTCCGTGGCTGATTTACTTTACGATTCATCATGCAGTGAAAGCGTGGCTGTATGTGTATGTGTATCTGAACGTATTTCTCTACAGTGAAAAGCTCCCGCTGCTGAAACGTCTGTACGAAATGTGTAAAACACTTTATTTTCATTTCGATTACAATACGACCTGGTTCCTGCCGGCTGTTTTGGGTGGAATCTGCTTCGTTATCCACAAAGCGAAGTGGATGGAAAAGTTGAATTTCATAGCCTTAAGTGGATTTCTCACCCTGGGAATCTTCATCGGGGGTGTGAATCTGCCTTATTATGTACTTCCGCTTTCGATCTTTTCTGTCTATGGCGTGATTTTGTTTGGAATCTGTGCAGAGAAGGCAGTTATGTTTGCACGGAGCAGGATGACAGTAAACACGTGCATCTGCGTGGATAATGATCATGCAGGAAGAAAGAAGCAGTGGACAGCATATCTGTCCGGGCGAAGACAGAGACATATTTTGTTTGTGGTGGGACTGTTGATGGCGGTTCTGTTAAGTGCAGGAATCGTAATCCGGAATTCGCAGAATCTTTCCTACATGAAATATCGAAGGGCGGATCTCTGGCAATATCAGTTTACCGATATAATCAGGGAATCGGGGATCGAACATCCGACGCTTCTAAATATGGGCTGCTTTGACGCAGGTCTGTATACGGCAGCGGGAATCGTACCGACCTGCTATTTCTATCAGACACAGACGATTCATCTGCCAAACGTTGAAACAACACAGTATGATGCCATGTGGGCCGGAGAGACGGATTTCATCGTGACAAGAGACCTGGAACCGCTTGGGATAGAGAATCATTACGAACTGATGGCACAGAAGAAATGGCAGCAGGGTGGTTATCTTTTTACTTATCGGCTGTATGAAAAAATAAAATAAAAAATACCGGTAAAACGCGCTTGTCTATTGTAACATGACAGAGCACGTTTTGCCGGTATTATGAACAGATATGGTTTACTGGATCGTACAAAATGTTGTGTTAGTTAAAGTCGGCGCTTTCAATCTGTAATACAGACGGCTCAGAGGTGTCTGTACCCAGATCCTTGTTGATGATGCGCGCAAGCGCTGTTGCATAGACGCGGCGCCCTCTTTCGGTGAAGTGGATGCCATCCTGCAGAAACTGATCTGCCGTATTCTGATCCAGATCGAAGGCAGTTCCGTAATAGGTATCCAGGTACAAAGCACCGGATTCGGAAGCAAGGTTCTGCGCGCTGCTGGCATAATCCTTAAGTGGTCCGGCGCCTTTGTCTACCATGTTGCCGTCACCGATATATACATGGTCACTGTTATAAAAGAGTGCGTATGCGGGACTGCAGATAACGATTTTGGCATTCGGGCTGATATTCTTCAGGTTGCTGATTCCGGTTCGCATGGCACCTACATAGGTTGATTGATCGCCGTTTTCATCCTGATTGAAGATCTGTGTCCCGTTAAAATAGTCATTGACACCATAATCAATGACATAATAGTCAACCTTTTTGACATCGATCTGCGGAAGAACGCTGGCAGCAGCATAGGTGCCAAAGATACCGGCAGATACATTTCCGGCCAGAACATTGACTACACCGGTGAAGTTCGGGTCGGTCCACTGGTCATAACCGATGTTCTTCTGTTCTCTGGAAAGAGAGGCGGCGGTTCCGCCGACTGCCAGGTTATAGCAGTTTCCACTGGTCTTCTGTGCGACCAGTTCCGGAATGGAACTTCCGGTACCTCTTGCATTATCAAACTGACTGTCTCCGATGAAGACAATATTCAAAGCAGAATCATCCATTGCGGATAGGGAAGCAGCAGTTGCAGCAGAAGCGGCAGAAGCAGCAATATCCGGTTCGGAAATATCAGAGGGATTAATGCTCGTGGTGGCTGCTGCAGAAGCGGTACTTGCGGATGCCGAAGCACTGGCACTGGAAGAAGAATCGGTTACATATTCTTTTCCTTTTGCAGTACCGGAGAGACTGCCGCAGCCGGTCAGAAGAGCCGTACCAAGAAGCAAACAGAGAGACATTGTAAATTGTTTTTTCATAAATTACCTTTCTATACAGAAAATATTATAATAGAAGTGAATTGTTTTTTGCATGATTCTATTCTAACATTGATTTCAGGAATGTGTAGGTATTTTCTGCATGGTTTAAGAAAATATTAAGTAACGGAAAGATGATCCGGCGCAGCTATCGGTTCCCACATCCATGGCAGGGAGGCAGGAGAATGTATGATAAATTGAAGACATTGATTGAGCATGCACGTTGGGATGCGGCAGAAGAGGAAGTGGATCTGCTTGCCCAAAGTCACTGCGATGAGGAATTATGTGTTCTGCAGGCAACGGTATGTGAGGCACGCGGGGACAGAGAGGGAGAAAGGAAAGCAATTGCACGGGGGCTGACCTTTAACTGGAGAAATTATGAGCTCTTTTTCATGCTGGGCCTGTGGTATCAGGATCTGAATATCAATCAGGCGTATTTATGTATGCGACAGGCTGAGTGGTACTGTGCATATGGCGGTGAAAGTCCGCATGACTGGTGTATTGGAACGAAAGCGGCGGCAGAAACAGAAGCGGCACGCAGAGAGGATCTGAAGGACATCCGTGCAATCAGGCTCGGGATGGAAGAGCAGCCGGGGATTTCGGTGAACGGACTGTCTGTTATGATTCTGTCCTATAATAATAAAGAACTCATGCAGGAATGCCTGCAGTCTATCCGCAGGTATCACGATTATCGCAGAACGGAAATCGTGGTAGTGGACAATGCTTCCACAGACGGAATTACAGAGTGGCTCAGAATGCAGGAAGATATCCGCCTGATTGAAAACGGAGAGAATGTAGGTTTTCCGACAGGCTGCAATATCGGTGTCATGTCCTGCAATGCGGAAAATGATCTGTTGCTGCTCAATAATGATGCGGTTCTGACACCCAATGCATTATTCTGGATGCAGATGGCTTTGTACGCGGAACCGGAAGTCGGTGCTGTGGGGGCTGTCTCCAATCATGCGGCGATGCAGGATGTACAGCCTGAAGCAGATCCGATTCCGGTGCGGACAGACCTGTCCGGGGAACTGGAGTGGTGGACCACATACGGAGTCCGGAATAATATTCCTTTGCAGCAGCCATATGAAGAACGCTGCAGGCTGACCGGATTTGCCGTATTAATGAAAAAAGAGGTGCGCAGCAAAATCCTGATTGAAAAAAAGCTTTTGTTTGATCCGGTCTTTTCACCGGCATATTTTGAAGACGATGATCTGGGAATGCGCATTGCAAAAGCGGGTTATCGTCAGGTTCTATGCCATAATGCACTGATCTATCACCGCGGTGGAAAGGGTTTTTCATCACGTGGTAATCATGTGATGGAAGACAGCAGGGAAAAGTTCCTGCAAAAGTGGCATTTTGACATCTGGGAATATGAAGCGCCATGGGATGAAATGATAGAAGCAGTCAGGTCATGTGTACCGGATACGGCGGCATGTCTGAGAATCCTGCAGATCGACTGCGGAATGGGGGGTAACACTTTCCACACTTCGCTATCTTTATCCGAATGCTTATGTTGCCGGAACAGAGAAGCGTGCAGACATAGCAGGAATCGGACAGCATATGGCACACATTCATATCGGAAGTGCGGAGACAATGGAACTGCCCTATCCGGAGCATTCTTTTCATATTATAATAGTGGCGGATGCACTGCAGTATGCCAAAGACCGGGAGACATTCCTGAATAAGCTCAGCCTGATTCTTGCTGGGGAGGGAACAATGCTTCTGAGTGCAGGAGATCATAACAGGAAAGAATATGTGAATTATCTTTCCGGGAAAGGGTTTCGAACAGAAGAACTTTCACAGGATATCCTGGCGGTCAGACACATCAGCTGATCGCTGCAATTCGCTCCACTGCCGGCTGGAAACTCCCGCATTTACCGTAATACTGCAGTGCAAGGTCATGTTTGCCAAGGCATTCATAGATGACACCGATGTTATACCAGGCACTGTAACTGTTTACGCCTTCAATGGAGTATTCTGACATCTTTGTCGCTTTTTCAAATTGCGCGATTGCTTCCGGAAATCTGGCGTTATTCATATAGATCAGTCCCATCAGAAACACAAAGTCAGCACGAACTGCAAAAGTGCCATACAGATTCTCGAACTGCAATGCTTTCTGGTACTGTTTCAGATCGAGCAGACAGTAACCATAGGATTCTACCATTTCCTGCACATAGGTCAGCGCAGGATTTACATCCATGTTCAGCCCAAGGTCAAAGTAATGCGCAGCAAGTGCAGGATCGTTCATGACTACATAGCATTTGCCAAGCTGATAATAAGTATAGGAAGAGGGACCTTCCAGACGCAGTGTTTCCTGCAGCATTTTCAGATCACGTTCTGCTTTTTGCCTGCGAATATCTTCCGTCTGATATCCTGCATGGAAAAATGTCAGTGGTATTTCAAAATATTTCGGACCGTTTCCGCTTGTGGGAACACCGGATAACGGAAGCGGCTCTACCGTTTCGTGTATCTTTCCTTTATAAGCATAAAGATTTCGATTATAGAGCCTTGCAACATATTCGTGCAGTGTCTGCTGCGTATTGTGCCTCGGGTATGGGCTGATCCGGTTGATCATACCGATTTCAAGCGGATGTTCATTAATAAGTGTACGCAGCATCAACAGATCTGCCTCAATCATATATTCATCGCAGTCAACGGCCAGGATCCAGTCGGAGGAAGCGCGGGATGCCGTAAAATTTCTGGCAGCGCTGAAGTCATCACACCAGGGGAACTGATAAATCTGGCGCGTATATTTTGCAGCTGTTTTAAGTGTATTGTCACTGGAACCGGTATCGGTTACAATGATTTCACATTGCATCGGTGCCAGTGCACGCAGACATTTCTGAATATTCTGTTCTTCATTTCTGGATATGATGCAGATGGAGAGATCAGTCATAGGATTCCTTCCTGGGGTGTAACGTAAATCATATAATGTTATTATACCTCATTCATGACAGGAAGGGTATAAAGTCAACATGTGCATAAAAAAGCGCAGGAAAGAAAAAAGATGAAAAAAGCAGTTGTAACAGGTGCGGCAGGATTTGCAGGATGTAATCTGACAGAGCATCTGATCGAACATGGTTATGAGGTATATGCAGTCATTCGCAGGAATTCTGCACACAATGACAGATTGAAGGAAAATGAAAGACTTCATTTTGTGACATTGGATATGACAGAGATATCAGAACTGCCGGACAGAATAGGTGGAAAATGTGATGTTTTTTTTCATTTGATCTGGACAGGCGGCAGAGATGACTTTGCAGCACAATATGCAAATGTTGAAGTTTCGCTTGCTGCACTGCGTGCGGCAGCAGCACTTGACTGCAAACGATTTATAGGTACGGGGTCACAGGCAGAGTATGGGGTTACAGACGAACTGATTACGGAAAAGATGTTACCGATGCCCTTTTCATCCTATGGAGCGGCAAAGGTCGCAGCCTGCTATCTGACAAGAAATCTGGCACAGCAGTTGCAGATAGACTGGATATGGGGCAGAATATTCAGCCTGATCGGCAAATATGAGCCTGCAGGGCGTATGCTGCCTGATCTGGCGGCAAAATTGCGAGGCGGAGAACAGATCAGCCTGTCCTCCTGCAGGCAGAACTGGGATTATCTGGATGCCGGGGATGCGGCAGAAGCATTGATCGCACTTGCGGAACACGGGCGCACAGGGGAAATCTATAACATTGCAAGCGGAGATTATCATCCGCTTCGTACATTTACCGAGAAACTGCGGCAATTGTACGACGTGGAAACGGAGATCGTCTATGGAGAGGACCCAACCCCGTTCGTGTCACTTCAGCCGTCAACTGAGAAAATTCATGCGGATACGGGATGGAAACCGGATACAGAATTTATGAACAGTGTATCATTTTATAGCTGATATAGCAGGATCCTGGAAAGATATCAGGAAACGCTCTGTCCGTTAACGGTACCAGGACAACACCTCTATAATAACGTTATATCGTATGTGAATTGTAAAAATACAGAGAAAAGTTATAGATATATTACAGATGTTATCGATTGAGAGAAGCAAGTATAACGACAAAAAGTGAAAAGAATGTGAACAGATTCATAAAAAAGCCTAAAAAAGGGAATTTTGGTAAATGTGCTAAAAATGAGAGTAAAAGTTCATTAAAATTTATTGTAAATTTTAAGAAAAAAACGAATGACGAAAAAACGTATATGAGTTATACTTTATAACTGACCCGAAAAACAGTTTGCAGGAAGTTGGTATAAGGAGGTATACGCATATGACAAAGGCAGAAATACTAAAGAAGGAAATCTTACAGCAATATAAGAGTGTCAGACAGTTCGCAATTGACATGTCTATTCCATATAGTACTTTGGTAACCGCCCTGGACAGAGGAATTGAAGGAATGGCATACGGTACAGTGATCCGTATGTGTGACAAGCTGAATCTTAACCCAGTAGATTTCACAGCGCTTGAGAGAGGCACGGATCTTGGAAACAAAATTGTTGAGAACCGTGTGATGCAGCAGTATGTTAAACTGAATAAGACCGGACGTAAGAAAATACTGGATTTCATGGGCGATCTTGCTTCACTTGAAAAGTATCAGGCCTGATGTAATGTTTTTTGAAAAAGAAAAATATTGAAAATGGAATGAGCAGCAGGTGAACTGCCATACGGGACAGAGTAATGATCCCGGCATGGCGGTTCTTTTTTTATGTGGTAAAAGCAGAGTGATTTGCGATTCAAACAGATAGCCGGGGCTGCAGGAAATAGAAGCATCAGGGTTGCGGGAAGCTTTTTTTAGCGCTAGAATATAGGCAATATGGTGCCGGCATTCGGCAGAAGAAAAATGCGTTTTCAGGAAAAAGGCGCAGGGAAACGGAGAATGGGATTCATGCATTATGATTATCTGATCGTGGGAGCAGGTCTTTACGGCTGTGTATATGCACAGCAGAAAACACAGGCAGGTAAGCGCTGTCTTGTGATTGACAGAAGAGCACATATCGGCGGAAATATTTATACGGAGAACAGGATGGGCATCAATGTACACAGATATGGCGCACATATTTTTCATACAGCAGATGAAACGGTATGGAAGTATGTCAATGAATATGCCCGCTTTAATAATTATGTAAATTCTCCGGTTGCTATCTGGAAAGATGAACTGTATAATCTGCCCTTTAATATGAATACTTTCAGCAGGATGTGGGGAATCCGGACACCGGAACAGGCAAAGGAGATTATCGGCAGACAGAGCCGTGAAGCGGTGATCATGATTCTGCAAAAGCGTCATGAAACGGCAGGTATGCAGGAGCCGGTCTCAGAGGATGAGATCGCCGGTTTCAAAGCTGAAAACCTGATGGAGCAGGGACTGTGCCTTGCCGGCAGGGATATATTTGATAAACTGGTAAAAGGGTATACGGAGAAGCAGTGGGGAAGATCCTGTGAAGAATTGCCTGCATTTATCATCAGACGTTTACCGTTTCGCTTTATATATGATAATAATTATTTCAACGATCCGTATCAGGGGATTCCGATGGGCGGCTACACACAGCTGATACAAAAGCTTCTGGAAGGGATTACGGTACGTACGGATACAGATTATTACGGGTTCATGCAGATGCAGGATGGCATGCCGGCAAGACCGTTCACATCGGTAACGGGAGATTCATTTGATAAGATTGTTTTTACAGGCATGATCGATGAATTCTTTGGCTATCGTCTTGGAATGCTGGAATACAGATCATTGCGCTTTGAGACACAGGATATTGCAGATGTGGACAATTATCAGGGAAATGCAGTTGTGAACTATACAGAAAGAGAAATTCCCTATACAAGGATCATTGAACATAAGCATTTTGAATACGGCAGGGGACATGGCACAATCATTACACGGGAATATCCCGCAACCTGGAAAAAAGGTGATGAACCATATTATCCGATGAATGATGAGAAGAATAACAGGTTGTTCGCAGAATATCAGAAACTGGCCGCAGATTGGCCGGATATTATATTCGGCGGTCGTCTGGGCCAGTACCGGTATTACAATATGGATCAGGTAATCAGGAGCAGTCTGGATGCGGCTCAGCAGTAATTGTTGAACAGCATCCCGGAATATTCACTGGTAATATACGGGTTCGGGAGCGTCCGGCCGGGATTTTTATAATTAACGATCGGACGGTCAGTGAACTTCATGGGATCAAGTGTTACTTCATTTGTTTTGGTGGAAAGAGCTGATACGAAGTCTCTTACCGGCCTGAATTCTTCTGAGAAATCACCATTATTATCCAGTACATTTTGTGTCAGAAGCTGGTCATCCAGCGTGATCTGTCCATTTTCCCCATACTGGAAACCAAGCGGTTCAAGTTCATTGCGGTAGTATGCGGAAATGGAGGTCATCTGGCTTAATATGCGCTGACGCTGAAAAAGAGGACTGCTGATTGCAGACACGTTATTGATAAAACTGTTATATCCGTTTACCAGTTTATGGATGTTATCAATCATAGCATCACCGTCATTTTTCACACCGATGGAAACACTGTCATCCGGATCCTCATTTATCTGATGCAGTGTTACCTCATAGGCGGAATTGATCGTAAAATGATTCGAAGAGGAAGATCTTGCTGCTCCGTCGATAACGAACTGCGCATTGACGGCCTGCTGTGAGGTTTGATCCAGACCAAAGTAAGGTACAATTCCATGATGATCGCCTGTCAGAGCATCATAGATTTCAAATTGCCTGTCCTTGCCTGCGGACAGACCGGTAAACTGAGATCTGATCTGCAGAGCGGATTCACCGGATGCCTGATCAAGAACCTCAGCATCCAACCTGACACCCGCTTTATTAATCAAACGCGCGATGCGGCTTTGTACATCACGGTTAGAGTCGTTTTCACCGATAGAAAACTGCAGTTCATAACGCTGATCTGCAACACGTGCATTAAATATGTAACTGCCGGGATCCAGATGTGTTTTTTCGTCAGGAAGATATGTTCCGGTATTGATCTGGTTTGCGGCAAGACTGTCAACATGAAGTGATACAGGAGCAGCAGTGTCCTCCTCTGATCCGACGTAGGAAGCAGTGACGGCATTTTCATCTGTAGAGTATGCAGTCTTTTGTCCGGACAGAGACTGATCAGAAGAACTGACAAGCGCAGACAGAGACTTCTGTAAATGTCTGGCTTCTTCCTTAAGCCCGATCGCACTTACCTCTGTGGAGGTATCTTTTGGAAGAAGATAGAGAGGCGATTCCTGATTGATTTTAACGATGGATTTGTAGATATTGCGCAGTTCTTCACGTTTATGCGTGTCTGACTGTGAAACTTCCTTAGATGCATAAGTGGTCAGAAAATGATTATATACGCCACTCAGTAAAAGATTTGCCATCTGAACGCCCTCCTTTCTTCCATGATCGTGCGGGCTGCAGTTAAACACCTTGTTGTGGTGCCGTCAATCCATTGACAGAATTACCCACATAGGCATAATACGACCTATTAGTATATTTATAATAACACGTTTTACCGTTTATTTCAATATGATTCATTTATTCGATGATTAAAATTTTGAAGCAGAATTATTTTTCTGATCCAAAAAAATGTTGTGTTTTCTGCAGCGAAAAATAATGAATCAAATGAGCAGAAAATAATTGACGAAAGGCCTTTCTTATGCTATTCTTGATAAGCGACATGAAATTTAGGTCTTTTTTTTATGCAAAAAAATAAGTAGAGTAGCGTGTTGAAAATTTCACGCGGAGGTGGAATATGCGTACAAGAATCACATTGGCATGCACAGAATGCAAGAACCGTAACTATGATACAACAAAGGATAAGAAGACACATCCTGACAGAATGGAAATCAAGAAGTATTGCCCTTTCTGCAGAAGACACACAACACATAAGGAAACAAAGTAATTTCGTCCGATTTTCGAAGGGAGACCGTGAGCAAATGGAAGAATCCAAGGTAACAGAGAGTACGAAAAAGAACTCGACTGGAAAAGAAAAAAGTGCTCCCCGCAAAGAGAACAGGATCAACAGATTCTTCGAGGGCGTTAAAGCTGAGTATAACAAAATTGCATGGCCGTCCAAGGACGACGTGATCAAGCAGACAACAGCGGTTGTCATTATTTCTCTGATCAGTGGTGCTTTGATTGCTGCGCTTGACTATGGCTTCAGTTATGGAATCAACATTCTTACAAATCTCAAGCTGTAAGAATATAGACTGAGAATGCTTTAACAGGACTCGGATGAACATGGTGATCATTTTTTCTGAAGTGTATCACATTTGAGGAGATCATATGGCAGACGAAGAAAAGGACGTTCAGAAAGAAGAAATGCCGGAGAACAGTGATGTGGCGTACGAAGCAGAGAAAGCCCCGGCTGAACTTGCAGGCAAAATGCACTGGTATGTTGTGCATACTTATTCTGGATATGAAAATAAGGTAAAGGCAAATCTTGAGAAGACAATCGAGAACAGACATCTGGAAGATCAGATCCTTGAGGTTCGTGTTCCGCTTCAGGATGTTGTAGAACTGAAGAACGGCGCACGTAAGACAGTTCAGAGGAAGATGTTTCCGGGTTATGTTCTGGTGAACATGGATATGAATGACGAAACATGGTATGTTGTCAGAAATACCCGTGGAGTTACCGGATTTGTCGGACCGGGAAGCAAGCCGGTACCGCTTTCTGACGCGGAAATCAAACCGCTCGGAATCAGAACCGGCAGCAGTGGTGTATCCGTTGACTTTGGTGTCGGCGATGAAATTGCTGTTATAGCAGGTGTCTGGAAAGATACTGCAGGTGTTGTACAGAGGATGGACTTCGGCAAACAGACAGCTACCATTAATGTTGATCTGTTTGGACGTGAGACTCCCGTTGAAATCAGCTTTGCTGAAGTCAGACGTATTGACAGCTGAAGATTTAAAGATTATGATACGGTATGTTCTGCTGTCTTACAATTTCTATCCGTGGCAGTTGAATATAAAGCTGCTTTTTTCAGAAATGAAAAAACAGCAACACAAAGAAGCGTGTGAGCGCCATTTGTGGATGTTACTGGAGTGGGAGCATAGCGCTGTTTTACAACAGGCAAATATGCGCCAACCACATATTTTCAGGAGGTGCCATCATGGCAAAGAAAGTCGAAGGATACATTAAGTTACAGATCCAGGCTGGTAAAGCAACACCAGCACCGCCGGTCGGACCAGCACTTGGTCAGCACGGTGTTAATATCGTTGAATTTACAAAGCAGTTCAACGCAAAGACAGCAGATAAGGGTGATCTGATCATTCCTGTTGTTATTACTGTATATACAGACAGAAGCTTTACATTCATCACAAAGACTCCGCCTGCAGCAGTTCTTCTTAAGAAGGCCTGTAACCTGAAAAAGGCTTCCGGCGTTCCGAATAAGGACAAGGTTGCCACAATTTCCAAGGACAAGATCAGAGAAATCGCTGAGACAAAGATGCCTGATCTGAACGCTGTTAACCTGGAAGGTGCTATGAGCATGATCGCCGGAACAGCCAGATCCATGGGAATCACTGTAGAAGACTGACGGAGGATAAGAGATGAAACACGGAAAGAAGTATATAGAGGCTGCGAAGCTCGTTGAGAAAACAAAGCTGTATGAGTCTTCTGAAGCAATAGCTCTTGTTAAAAAGTCAGCTAGTGCCAAGTTTGATGAGACAGTAGAAGCACACATCAGAACAGGCTGCGATAGCCGTCATGCTGATCAGCAGATCAGAGGCGCTGTTGTACTGCCGAACGGAACAGGTAAGACTGTTAAGGTTCTGGTATTTGCAAAAGGTACAAAGCTGGATGAAGCACAGGCAGCAGGCGCTGATTTTGTTGGCGGAGATGAGCTTGTTCCGAAGATTCAGAATGAAGGCTGGCTTGACTTTGATGTTGTTGTGGCTACACCTGACATGATGGGTGTTGTTGGTCGTCTTGGTAAGGTTCTTGGTCCGAAGGGACTTATGCCGAATCCAAAGGCCGGCACAGTTACCATGGATGTTACAAAAGCTATTAATGATATTAAAGCAGGTAAGATCGAATACAGACTTGACAAGGCAAATATCATTCACGTGCCGCTTGGAAAAGCATCTTTTTCTCAGGAGCAGCTTGAGCAGAACTATGGCGCTCTGATGGATGCGATTGCAAAGGCTAAGCCATCTACTGTTAAGGGTCAGTACCTTAAGAGCATCACACTGGCTACCACAATGGGACCTGGTGTGAAGGTTATTTCCAACAGATATTAATTCGTTTTTTTAAGAAAATGATTAAAAGATGACAGTGTAACAGCTGTCATCTTTTTTAGCATGAAAAATTTGTGTATTGATAAGCTTTTTGCTATAGTAGAAGCTATGAAAAAAAGAAAAAAACGTATAAATGCGGAAAAATCTGAAAAATTGTACAGGCTGTCAGGTGCGTGGAAATTTGCAAAGGTATTTATTTTCACGCTTACAACCGTTGTATGTATGGGGATGGTAATTCTGCTTGCAATTTCTTTGACCGATCTGAAAGCGGAGAGAGCATCTGCTGCTTCTTCTGAAGGAACAGAAAACAGTCAGAATGCAGCAACAACGCAGGCGTCGGGTACCCTTGCGGAACCGATTACGCCGGAAGATAAAGAACGCGCAGCATCCTCAGAACAGTCTGCAGCGGCAACTGAAGAAAAGAAACAGACAGATGTCTACACGTATGAAAGGACACCTGCAACGCAAGGAGAAGCAACCTGCGTATTTGCCGGTGATTTTCTGTTCGATTCAGGCTATAGTGTTATGACGAAAATCAGTCAAAGCGGAGGAATCGGTAATGTGATAGGAGCAGATCTGATGGCACAGATGCAGAGTGCTGATGTGACGATGATCAATAATGAATTTCCATACACAAATGAAGGAACACCGACAGCAGGCAAGCAGTACACTTTTCATGCGGATCCCTCGTGTGTCAAATATCTGCAGGATATGGGAGTAGATGCGGTATCTGTGGCAAACAATCACTCCTATGATTATGGAGAGACGGGGCTTCTGAATACATTAACCACTTTGGAGAGCGCAGGTATTGCACATGCGGGAGCCGGCCGGAATCTGGATGAAGCATCACATATCATTTATTATAATGTCGGAGAGATCAAAATTGCGCTGATTGCATCAACAGATATCGAACAGATGGACAATCCGGATACAAAGGGAGCAACGGAAACAGAACCGGGTGTTTTCAGAAGCGTGGATGATAAACTTTTGCTGCAGAGGATTCAGCAGGCGAAGGCAACAGGCGCTTTCGTGGTTGTTTTTATTCATTGGGGGAAAGAAAGTGTGACGGAGCCGTCCTGGCTGCCGCTTGAGCAGGCACCTCAGATTGCAGCAGCGGGTGCAGATCTGATTGTGGGAGACCATTCTCATTGCCTGCAGAAGCTGGATTACGTGAATGGAGTGCCGGTCATATACAGCCTGGGAAACTTTCTTTTTAATTCGAAGACCGTGGATACCTGTTTATTGAAGGCTACATTTGACCGAAACGGGCTGAAAAATTTACAGTTTATTCCAGCGATTCAGGCAGGATGCACAGTATCATCTGCGCAGGGTTCCGAGAAAACCAGGATAATCGGTGAAATGGCCGGAATGTCACCAGGCGTTAATCTGGATCAGGACGGAAATGTAACAGCCAGATAAAAAGAGTCCGAAATTTTCTGTATGGATAAAAAAATCATTTTGTTGTTGACGAAATGCTGGAAGGGTAGTATCCTATTAGAGGTCATTGACCAGCCGAAGACAGTAGGTGTCTTGCAACATAAGACATAAGCGTAATGCGCCTACCGAGGGAAAAGGATGAACTTTTAGCCTCTCCTGTCTAGGGAGAGGTTTTTTCGGCGGTAAAAATTCTATAAGGAGGTAAAAAGATGGCAAAGGTTGAGATTAAAAAACCTGTAGTGGATGAGATTTCCGAGAAAATCAAAAACGCACAGGCAGTCGTACTTGTAGATTACCGTGGACTTACGGTAGCGCAGGATACAGAACTTCGTAAGCAGCTTCGTGCAGAAGGTGTGTCTTACAAAATCTACAAGAATACGATGATGAACTTCGCATTTGAAGGAACAGATTTTGCACAGATGAAGGATCTTCTGAACGGACCGAGTGCTATGGCAGTTTCCGAGAGTGATCCGGCAGCTCCGGCACGTATTCTTTACAAATTTGCGAAGACAGCAGAGAAGCTTGAGATCAAAGGTGGTGTTGTAGAAGGAAAGTTCTATGACAGCCAGGCACTCAGCGAAGTGGCAACAATTCCTTCCAGAGATGAACTTCTTTCCAGATTCCTGGGAAGTATCCAGTCTCCTGTTACCAATTTTGCTCGTGTTATCAAGCAGATCGCAGAAAAGAAAGCAGAAGGCGCTCCGGTAGAGGCAGTTGCAGAAGCTACAGCAGAAGCAGCACCGGCTACAGAAGAAGCTGTTCCGGCAACAGAAGAATAATTCTGTTACATGCAAAGGTTGCATAAGCATCCTGAAACAATTTGAAATCAAAAACAAACTAAATGGAGGTATATTATCATGGCAAAATTATCCACACAGGAAATCATTGATGCTGTTAAAGAGTTATCCGTTCTTGAACTGAACGATCTTGTTAAAGCTTGCGAAGAGGAATTTGGTGTTTCTGCAGCAGCAGGTGTTGTTGTAGCAGCAGCAGGTGCAGGCGCAGTTGAAGAAGAGAAGACAGAATTCAACGTAGAGCTTACAGAAGTTGGACCTAACAAGGTTAAGGTTATCAAGGTTGTTCGTGAGATCACAGGTCTTGGACTGAAGGAAGCAAAGGATCTTGTTGACGGCGCTCCTAAGATGATCAAGGAGAATGCTGAAAAGGCAGAAGCTGAAGACATCAAGACCAAGGTTGAAGCTGAAGGCGCAAAGGTTACTCTTAAGTAATTTGACCGCAGATCTAACAGGCAAAAAAGCAGGTCGGTTTTCACTGACCTGCTTTGAAATGAGCAGGAGTGGATGTGTACACCATTTAAGTGCGCATATCTTCTCCTGTTTTATTAGATGTTTTTTTTCTATATAATCTTTTTCTTCCTATACTGTTCAGGAGTCACAGAAAGTGTCTCTCTATCATATTTTTCAAGAAAAGTCAAAAAGAAAATATTTTTTATTGACATAAGAAAATGCTTGCTGTACAATGGATGGTGCACTATTGTGGAGTGGTAGGCTTTATTGCGCTCTTTTTTAGGCAACGAGGCGTCCATGGTTTCAAAAATATAGAGAACGGGGTGAATGTCAATGGAAAAGTACAGAATACATCCTACTGGTTCGGGTAAGAACTTACGCATGAGCTATCAGCGTCAGAAGGAAGTCCTGGAGATGCCGAATCTGATTGAAGTTCAGAAGAACTCCTATCAGTGGTTCCTCGATGAAGGTCTTAAAGAGGCCTTTGACGATATCTCTCCTATTGAGGACTACAGCGGTAAGTTAAGCCTTGAATTTGTAGACTTCAAGCTTTGCGAAGATGAAGTCAAGTATTCTATTGAAAAATGCAAAGAAAGAGATGCAACATATGCTGCTCCTCTTAAGGTAAAAGTACGCCTTCATAACAAAGAAAAGGACGAAATTACCGAGCATGAGATATTTATGGGTGATCTTCCGCTCATGACAGCTACAGGCACTTTTGTTATCAATGGCGCGGAAAGAGTCATTGTCAGTCAGTTGGTACGTTCCCCCGGTATCTACTACGATATTTCATACGATAAACTTGGCAAAGAACTGATTTCATGCACAGTTATTCCAAATCGTGGAGCATGGCTGGAGTATGAAACGGATTCCAATGATGTCTTTTATGTAAGAGTGGACAGAACCAGAAAGGTTCCTGTAACAGTCCTGATCAGAGCACTTGGAATCGGTACAAATGAAGAAATTGTTGATCTCTTTGGAGATGAACCGAAGATTGAAGGCAGCTTTTCGAAGGATCCGGCAACGGATTACCAGAGCGGCCTGCTTGAGTTATATAAAAAGATCCGTCCCGGTGAACCACTCAGTGTGGACAGTGCTGAGAGCCTGATCAATGCAATGTTCTTTGATCCCAGAAGGTACGATCTTGCAAAGGTCGGCAGATATAAATTTAATAAGAAGCTTCATCTCAAAAATCGTATTAATAAGCAGATTCTTGCAGAAGATGTTGTGGATGAAGCAACAGGAGAAATGATCGCAGCAGCTGGTACTACGCTTGATCGTGCACTCGCAGCTGAGATTCAGAACTGTGCAATTCCATACGTTATGCTTCAGACAGAAGAACGCAATATCAAGGTTCTATCCAATATGATGGTTAGTCTGACCCATTATGTGGACTGCAATCCGGCAGAACTTGGGATTACAGAAGATGTATACTATCCGGAATTGAAAAAAATCCTGGATGAATATGCTGATAAAAATGATCCGGAAGGCCTGGCAGAAGCAATTCGTTCAAATGTGCATCTGCTTGTTCCCAAACATGTGACAAAGGAAGATATTCTTGCTTCCATTAACTATAATATGCATCTGGAATATGGCGTAGGGCATGATGATGATATCGATCACCTGGGCAACCGTCGTATCCGCTGCGTGGGAGAACTGTTACAGAATCAATATCGTATTGGTCTGTCAAGACTCGAAAGAGTTGTTCGTGAGAGAATGACAACACATGATGCTGAAGAGGTTTCTCCGCAGACATTGATCAATATCAAACCGGTACAGGCGGCCGTTAAAGAGTTCTTTGGATCTTCACAGCTTTCACAGTTCATGGATCAGAATAATCCGCTTGGAGAGCTTACCCATAAGAGACGTCTTTCAGCCCTGGGTCCTGGTGGTCTGTCACGAGACAGAGCCGGATTCGAGGTTCGAGATGTACATTATACACATTATGGTCGTATGTGTCCTATTGAGACTCCTGAAGGTCCGAATATCGGTCTGATCAACTCTCTGGCAAGCTATGCAAGAGTCAATGAATATGGATTTGTTGAAGCTCCTTACAGAAGGGTAGACAGAACCGATCCACAGAATCCGGTTGTTACAGATGAAGTTGAGTATCTGACAGCGGATGAGGAAGATAACTATCATGTGGCACAGGCCAATACACCTTTGGATGAAGCGGGACATTTCGTAAGAAATAATGTATCCGGTCGTTACAGAGAAGAAACGCAGGAATATCCAAAGACTGCATTTGAATACATGGATGTATCTCCAAGAATGGTATTCTCGGTTGCTACAGCACTGATTCCTTTCCTGGAAAACGATGATGCAAACCGTGCACTGATGGGATCCAACATGCAGCGTCAGGCAGTTCCGCTTCTGACTACAGAAGCACCTGCTGTCGGAACCGGTATGGAGGCAAAGGCTGCTGTCGATTCAGGCGTTTGCATTGTTGCAAGAAAAGATGGCGTGATTGACTTTGTAGATTCCAAGCTGATTCGTATGACATATGAAGATGGTGAAAGAGAAGAATTCCACCTGATTAAGTTCCAGAGATCAAACCAGAGTAACTGCTATAATCAGAGACCTATTGTATTCAAAGGGGATCATGTAAAGGCAGGACAGGTTATTGCAGATGGACCATCTACTTCCAACGGTGAACTTGGACTTGGTAAGAATCCGCTGATCGGATTCATGACCTGGGAAGGTTATAATTACGAGGATGCTGTTCTGCTGAGTGAACGTCTGGTGCGGGATGATGTATTTACATCTGTGCATATTGAAGAATATGAAGCAGAAGCAAGAGAAACAAAGCTTGGGCCGGAAGAAATCACCTGTGATGTTCCGGGCGTAGGCGATGAAGCATTAAAAGATCTTGATGATCGTGGAATCATCCGTATCGGCGCAGAAGTTCGCGCAGGGGATATTCTTGTTGGTAAGGTTACACCTAAGGGCGAGACAGAACTGACAGCTGAAGAAAGACTGCTTCGTGCGATCTTCGGAGAGAAGGCAAGAGAAGTCCGGGATACATCTCTTAAGGTTCCGCATGGTGAGTATGGTATTATTGTAGATGCAAAGGTATTTACGAGAGAGAACGGAGATGAGCTTTCACCGGGTGTTAACCAGGCAGTTCGTATCTATATTGCACAGAAGAGAAAGATTTCTGTAGGTGATAAGATGGCTGGCCGTCATGGTAACAAGGGTGTCGTTTCACGTATCCTTCCGGTTGAAGATATGCCTTATTTGCCAAATGGACGTCCGCTTGATATCGTACTGAATCCGTTAGGTGTTCCTTCCCGTATGAATATCGGACAGGTTCTGGAAATTCATCTTTCACTTGCTGCAAAGGCACTTGGTTTTAACGTTGCAACTCCTATCTTTGATGGGGCAAATGAGAAAGACATTCAGAACACTCTCGAGATGGCAAATGATTATGTGAATGACACATGGGAAGATTTCGAGAAGAAATATAAAGATACAGTCCGTCCGGAAATTATGGAATATTTGTATGAAAACAGAGATCACAGAGAACTCTGGAAAGGTGTTCCGATTACGACAGACGGTAAAGTACAGTTGCGTGACGGACGTACCGGACAAAAATTTGATGGACCGACAACAATCGGACATATGCATTATCTGAAACTGCATCATCTGGTTGATGATAAGATTCATGCACGTTCAACAGGTCCTTACTCTCTGGTTACACAGCAGCCGCTTGGTGGTAAAGCACAGTTTGGCGGACAGAGATTTGGAGAAATGGAAGTATGGGCACTGGAAGCATACGGTGCGGCATATACACTGCAGGAAATTCTGACTGTGAAGTCGGATGATGTGGTAGGACGTGTAAAGACCTACGAAGCAATCATTAAGGGTGACAATATCCCGGATCCTGGTGTTCCGGAATCCTTCAAGGTTCTTTTGAAGGAACTGCAGTCACTTGGACTTGATGTAAGAGTACTTCGTGAAGATAATACAGAAGTTGAAATCATGGAAACCATCGATTACAGTGATTCGGATTACCGTTATGAAATCGAAGGAGAGAACCAGAATCGTGATCTTGGTCAGGAATCTTTCGAAGCAAACGGGTTTACCAAGCAGAAATTTGATGAGGACAGCGGAGAACTTATTGCAGAGGAAGATGATGCAGAAGTTGATTTTGCAGAAGCTGATGAGAATTCTGATTTATCCGATGAACAGTAAACGTCGATTGGAAGGAGAGCAACAATCATGTCAGATTCAACTATGAATAAAGCAATCAATGAAGCTTCCAGTGGCAGATCCTCCATGCAGCAGACTTATCAGCCGATGACGTTTGATGCAATCAAGATTGGCCTTGCTTCACCGGAGAAGATCAGAGAATGGTCTCACGGTGAGGTGTTAAAACCGGAAACGATCAATTACAGAACATTGAAACCGGAAAGAGATGGTTTGTTCTGTGAGAAAATTTTCGGACCTACAAAAGACTGGGAATGTCATTGCGGTAAATATAAGAAAATCAGATATAAGGGTGTTATATGTGATCGCTGCGGGGTTGAGGTAACAAAATCCAGCGTGCGCAGAGAGCGTATGGGTCATATTGAGCTTGCTGCTCCGGTTTCACATATCTGGTATTTTAAGGGGATTCCCAGTCGTATGGGTCTTATTCTGGATATTTCTCCCAGAATACTGGAGAAAGTACTGTATTTTGCATCTTACATTGTATTGAACCCTGGGGAGACGACACTGGAGTACAAACAGGTATTGTCTGAGAAAGAATATCAGGATGCAAGAGATCAGTGGGGAAACAAGTTCCGTGCAGGAATGGGAGCTGAATCTGTCAGAGAACTTCTGATGGATATTGATCTTGAGAAAGAGTACAAAGAACTCAAAGAGGGTCTGGATACTGCGAGCGGACAGAAACGTGCAAGGATCATCAAGCGTTTGGAAGCCGTTGAAGCATTCAGAGAGTCTGGAAATCTTCCTTCATGGATGATTCTTGATTGTGTACCGGTCATTCCTCCGGATCTGCGTCCTATGGTGCAGTTGGATGGCGGACGTTTTGCAACATCCGACCTGAATGATCTGTACAGAAGAATTATTAATAGAAATAATCGTCTGAAGAGACTGCTTGATCTTGGGGCTCCGGACATTATTGTAAGAAACGAAAAGAGAATGCTGCAGGAAGCGGTAGATGCCCTGATTGACAATGGACGCCGCGGCAGACCGGTTACAGGACCTGGCAACAGGGCACTTAAATCACTTTCTGATATGCTGAAAGGTAAATCAGGACGTTTTCGTCAGAACCTTTTAGGAAAGCGAGTTGATTATTCCGGACGTTCTGTTATTGTTGTCGGACCTGAACTCAAAATCTGGCAGTGTGGACTTCCGAAAGAAATGGCAATTGAGCTGTTTAAGCCTTTTGTTATGAAAGAACTTGTTTGCAGAGGAATTTCACAGAATATCAAGAATGCCAAGAAACTGGTTGAACGTTTGGATGAGCAGGTATGGGATGTACTGGAAGATGTAATCAAAGAACACCCGGTAATGCTGAACCGTGCTCCTACACTTCATAGACTTGGAATTCAGGCTTTTGAGCCCATTCTGGTGGAAGGAAAGGCAATTAAACTTCATCCGCTTGCATGTACACCGTTTAATGCCGATTTCGATGGAGATCAGATGGCAGTACATCTGCCTTTGTCGGTAGAAGCGCAGGCAGAATGCAGATTTCTGATGTTGTCTCCGAATAACCTGTTAAAACCGTCTGATGGTGGACCGGTAAACGTTCCTACACAGGATATGGTTTTGGGTATTTATTATCTGACACAGGAGAGACCTGGGGCAAAGGGAGAAGGAAAATTCTTCAAGAATGTTGATGAAGCTGTTCTGGCATATGAAAATGGATATGTTACTCTGCAGTCCAGAATTCATGTCAGAATGAATAAAAAGAGAGCAGATGGAACAGTTGAAACAGGAGTAGTAGAATCTACACTTGGACGTTTTCTGTTTAATGAGATCATTCCGCAGGATATCGGATTTGTGGATCGCTCCAAGCCGGAAAACTTCATGACACTGGAAGTTGACTTTATGGTCGGCAAGAAACAGCTGAAGCAGATTGTTGAAAGACTGATCAATACACACGGAACCTTCGGAACAGCTGAAGTTCTGGATTACATTAAGGCAACAGGTTATCATTATTCTACCCGTGCTGCCATGACAGTATCCATTTCCGATATGACAGTACCACCGCAGAAACCGCAGATGCTGGATGAAGCGCAGGCAACCGTTGATAAGATTGCAGCAAATTACCGCCGTGGTCTTATTACAGACGAAGAACGTTATCGTGCAGTTATTGATACCTGGATGGATACAGATAGACAGTTGACAGAAGTTTTGCTGTCAGGTCTGGATAAGTATAATAATATTTTCATGATGGCCGATTCCGGTGCCCGTGGTAGTAATCAGCAGATCAAGCAGCTGGCTGGTATGCGAGGCCTGATGGCAGATACAACAGGTCGTACAATTGAGTTGCCTATCAAGTCAAACTTCCGTGAAGGACTTGATGTATTGGAATATTTCATGTCTGCACATGGAGCACGTAAAGGTTTGTCTGATACGGCACTTCGTACAGCCGATTCAGGATATCTTACCAGAAGAATGGTCGATGTATCGCAGGATCTGATCATCCGTGAAATTGACTGCAGCGAGGGCAAGGAAGAAATTCCGGGTATGATTGTCAGAGCGTTTATGGATGGTAAAGAGACAATTGAGCCTCTGAAGGATCGTATTACAGGAAGATATGCCTGCGACAGCATCAAGGACAAGGATGGTAATGTTCTTGTTAAACGCAATCATATGATTACACCGAGCCGCGCAGAAAAGATTTTAACAATTGGCGTAAATGCAAAGGGACAGCCGATTGAAGCAGTAAAGATCCGTACAATTTTGACATGCCGTTCTCATATTGGTATCTGCGCAAAATGTTATGGTGCTAATATGGCAACCGGTGAGGCTGTTCAGGTCGGTGAAGCAGTTGGAATCATTGCAGCACAGTCAATTGGAGAACCAGGAACACAGCTGACAATGAGAACATTCCATACCGGAGGTGTTGCCGGCGGAGATATTACACAGGGTCTTCCCCGTGTAGAGGAGTTGTTCGAAGCCAGAAAGCCTAAGGGACTTGCTATTATTTCCGAGCTGGATGGAACAGTTGCAATAAAGGATACCAAGAAAAAGCGTGAAGTTATTGTAACAAACGATGATACAGGAGAATCAAAGGCATATCTGATTCCTTATGGTTCCAGAATCAAAGTGCAGGATAATACAACCATTGAAGCCGGAGATGAGTTGACAGAAGGAAGTGTAAATCCGCATGATCTTCTGAAAATTAAAGGAATCCGTGCAGTTCAGGATTACCTGCTTCGCGAAGTACAGCGTGTATACAGATTACAGGGTGTTGATATCTGTGATAAGCATATTGAAGTAATTGTTCGTCAGATGCTGAAGAAAGTCAGAATTGAAAATAGCGGAGATGCTGATTTCCTTCCTGGAACACTTGTAGATTTCCTTGATTTTGAAGATGGAAATGAGCTTCTTGCAAGCGAAGGCAAAAAGCCTGCAGAGGGTATTCAGGTTATTCTTGGTATTACGAAGGCATCACTTGCAACGAATTCCTTCTTGTCAGCAGCATCCTTCCAGGAAACAACAAAAGTCCTGACAGATGCAGCCATCAAGGGAAAGATTGATCCATTGATCGGTCTGAAAGAGAATGTTATTATCGGTAAACTGATTCCGGCTGGTACAGGGATGAAGAGATACAGAGGAACATCACTTAATACAGATGATCATTTTAAAGATCCCGCCAAGCTGGTTCTGAAGAAAGATCTCGATGATGATATAATCGACGATTTTGATTCAGATGATCTTATGGTCAAGGATGATATGGACTGAAAGATTTGTATTGACAAGTAAAAGACGAGTATTTATACTATCTAATTGTGTGCACATCGGAGGGTCAGAGTGACCCTCTGTTTGTGAGCATGTAAACGAGATAACATAGAAAGTCGATAACTGACATTCTATTTATCATATAAAATTTTTATCAAATCACACACAGGAGGTGAAAAGAATGCCAACATTTAACCAGTTAGTCAGAAAGGGTCGTCAGACATCTGTAAAGAAGTCTACTGCGCCTGCACTTCAGAAGGGCTTTAATTCCTTACATAAGAAAGCCACTGCAACTGCATCCCCGCAGAAGAGAGGTGTCTGCACAGCTGTTAAAACAGCAACGCCGAAAAAACCTAACTCTGCTCTTAGAAAGATTGCCAGAGTACGTCTTTCTAACGGTATCGAAGTAACAAGCTATATTCCGGGCGAAGGTCATAACCTTCAGGAACACAGCGTTGTTTTGATCCGTGGTGGAAGAGTAAAGGATTTACCTGGAACAAGATACCACATTATTCGTGGTACATTGGATACAGCAGGTGTAGCTGACAGAAGACAGGCTCGCTCCAAGTATGGCGCAAAGAGACCTAAGGCTTCCAAGTAATTTAATGGATCAGCCTAAAAAAATCTAATTATTGGTGTTGGGATTCTATATGATAGATAGTTAACGGTATGATGATCCGGAGCAGTAATGCAATGTGACATATATCAGTAACAGTTATTGTCATAAATGTTCCATGTTAATGCCGAAAAAGGTTTTGCTGTATGTGTTCTGAGAGGAACACACGGAAATTTTTTTGGTAATACGGAATAGAAAACCGCACGTACACTAATTAGTGAGTACCGATGATTTATTGACCAATTCATAAGGAGGGAAGAACCGTGCCGCGTAAAGGACATATTCAGAAACGTGATGTATTAGAGGATCCTTTATACAATAACAAGGTTGTAACAAAGCTTATCAACGGTATCATGCTGGATGGTAAGAAGGGTGTTGCACAGAAAATTGTATATGGAGCATTTTCACAGATAGAAGAGAAGACAGGCAAGCCTGCTCTTGAAGTATTCGAAGGAGCAATGAACAATATTATGCCTGCTCTTGAAGTTAAGGCAAGACGTATCGGTGGCGCTACATACCAGGTACCGATCGAGGTTAGACCGGATAGACGTCAGGCCCTGGCTCTTCGCTGGATTGTAATGTTTTCACGTAAGAGAGGCGAGAAGACCATGATTGATAAGCTCGCTGGAGAACTCACGGATGCATTTAACAATACAGGTGCATCTGTAAAGAGAAAAGAAGACATGCACAAGATGGCAGATGCAAACAAAGCTTTTTCACATTACAGATTCTAATCTGTGTATGAGAAATGTGTTTGCATAAATATATAAGGAGGAAGAACCATTGGCTCAAAGACAATATCCATTGGATAGAACCAGAAATATTGGTATCATCGCTCATATTGATGCTGGAAAAACAACATTAACAGAGCGTATCCTGTATTATACTGGTGTAAACTATAAAATTGGAGAGACCCACGATGGTGCTGCTACTATGGATTACATGGTACAGGAGCAGGAACGTGGTATCACAATTACATCAGCAGCTACAACATGCCATTGGACCTGCCAGGAATTTGGAAAGAAAAGGGATGGTGCACTTGAGCATCGTATCAATATCATTGATACTCCTGGACACGTTGATTTCACAGTTGAAGTTGAACGTTCCCTTCGAGTTCTGGATGGTGCCGTAGGCGTATTTGATGCAAAGAACGGTGTTGAGCCTCAGTCTGAAAATGTATGGCGTCAGGCTGATACTTATAAGGTACCCAGAATCGCATTCATCAATAAGATGGATATCGTAGGTGCAAATTTCTTTGCAGATGTAGATCAGATCCGTAACAGACTGGGCAAAAATCCGATCGTAATCAACATTCCGATTGGAGCTGAAGATCAGTACGAAGGACTTATTGATCTGTTTGAAATGAAGGCATATTTCTTTAACGGCAGCAATGGCGCAGAAGAAGATGTTGAAGAAATTCCTGAAGCATTGACAGAACAGGCTAAGGAGTGGCATGACAAGATGGTTGAGCAGATTGTTGAGCTCGACGAGAACCTTATGGAAAAGTATCTGGATGGACAGGAAGTTTCTGTCAGTGAGTTGAAGGCTGCTTTGAGAAAAGGTACATGTGAGTCACTTGCAGTTCCGGTATGCAATGGTACAGCATATAGAAATAAGGGTGTTCAGAAGCTTTTGGATGCTGTTATTGAATATTTGCCATCACCACTTGATGTTCCGGCTATTGAAGGAACAGATCTGGAAGGAAATGAAGATCACAGGGATTCTTCTGATGCAGAACCTTTTTCAGCTCTTGCATTTAAGATCATCGCAGATCCATTCGTAGGAAAACTCGCATTCTTCCGTGTATATTCCGGAACTTTGAAAGCAGGCTCCTATGTTCTGAATTCTACGAAGAATAAGAAAGAACGTGTTGGACGTATCATGCAGATGCATGCTGACAAGCGTATGGAACTGGAAGAAGTATTTTCAGGTGATATTGCAGCGGCAGTTGGATTTAAGGATACTACAACAGGTGATACGATCTGTGATGAGAATCATCCGATCATACTTGAATCAATGGAATTCCCTGATCCGGTTATTGAGCTTGCAATTGAGCCAAAAACAAAAGCCGGTCAGACAAAGCTTGGAGAAGCACTGCAGAAACTTGCTGAGGAAGATCCTACATTCCGTGCACATACTGATTCTGAAACAGGTCAGACGATTATCGCAGGAATGGGTGAACTTCATCTTGAGATCATTGTCGATCGTTTGCTTCGTGAATTCAAAGTAGAAGCAAATGTAGGTGCTCCGCAGGTAGCATATAAGGAAGCATTTACAAAAGCAGTTGATGTTGAAAGCAAGTATGCAAAGCAGTCTGGTGGACGTGGTCAGTATGGACATTGTAAAGTTAAGTTTGAACCTATGGATGCAAACGGAGAAGAGCTTTATAAATTCGATAATGCAGTAGTAGGTGGTGCAATTCCGAAGGAATTCATTCAGCCTATCAGCGAAGGTATTGAAGAAGCTATGAAAGCCGGTTCACTTGGTGGATTCCCGGTTGTCGGCGTTCATGCTACTGTATATGACGGATCATATCATGAAGTCGATTCTTCAGAAATGGCTTTCCATATTGCAGGATCCATGGCATTTAAAGATGCTATGAGCAAGGCTTCACCGGTACTGCTTGAGCCTATCATGAAAGTAGAAGTAACAATGCCTGAAGAATACATGGGTGATGTAATCGGCGATATCAATTCTCGTCGTGGCCGTGTTGAAGGTATGGACGATCTTGGCGGTGGAAAACTTGTTAAAGCATTTGTTCCGCTTGCAGAGATGTTCGGTTATGCTACAGATCTTCGTTCTAAGACACAGGGACGTGGTAATTACTCTATGTTCTTTGATAAGTATGAGCCGGTGCCGAAGAATGTTTCTGAGAAGGTTCTTGCAGCAGTTAAAGCTAACTAATTCGATTTTTACTTAAAAATCGAATTGCAGGTAACAAATTCAGGCAAAACATGCTGAAAAATGTAAGTAAAGCTTGAATTTGTGCCTGAATTTTAATATAATCGATGTTAGTCGGTTAAGATTAATCATGTTTGTTAACATTTATTTTAAGGAGGACTTTAGAAATGGCTAAAGCTAAGTTTGACAGAACAAAACCGCATTGTAACATTGGTACAATCGGTCACGTTGATCACGGTAAGACAACATTAACAGCTGCTATTACAACAGTACTTGCAGATAGACTTGGTCTTGAAGATGCTGTTCCGTTTGATCAGATTGATAAGGCACCTGAAGAAAAGGCTCGTGGTATAACAATTTCAACAGCTCATATCGAATATGAGACATCAAAGAGACATTATGCACACGTTGACTGCCCTGGGCATGCTGATTATGTAAAGAACATGATTACAGGTGCAGCTCAGATGGATGGAGCTATCCTTGTTGTTGCAGCCACAGATGGTGTTATGGCACAGACCAAGGAGCACGTTCTTCTTGCTCGTCAGGTTGGTGTTCCTTACATCGTTGTATTCATGAACAAGTGTGATATGGTTGATGATCCGGAACTTCTGGATCTTGTTGAAATGGAAATCAGAGATCTTCTTTCTGAGTATGATTTCCCTGGAGATGATACACCGATCATCCGTGGTTCTGCTCTGAAAGCTCTGGAAGATCCTAAGAGCGAATGGGGAGACAAGATCATCGAATTGATGGATACTGTTGATTCCTATATTCCGGATCCTAAGAGAGAAATTGATAAGCCGTTCCTTATGCCTGTTGAAGATGTATTTACAATCACAGGTCGTGGAACTGTTGCAACAGGCCGTGTAGAGCGTGGTCAGCTGCATATGAGTGATGAAATTGAAATCGTTGGTATCAAAGAAGAGGCTACAAAGTCTGTTGTTACCGGTATCGAAATGTTCCGTAAGACTCTGGATTATGCAGAGGCTGGTGATAATGTTGGTATTCTTCTTCGTGGTATTGACCGTGAAGGCATTGAAAGAGGTCAGGTTGCTGCAAAACCTGGCACAGTAACATGCCACAAGAAATTCACAGCTCAGGTTTACGTTTTGACAAAAGATGAAGGTGGACGTCATACTCCTTTCTTCAATAACTACAGACCTCAGTTCTACTTCAGAACAACAGACGTAACAGGTGTCTGCAACCTTCCTGAAGGAACAGAGATGTGCATGCCTGGTGATCACGTTGAGATGTCTATCGAACTCATCCACCCGATCGCTATGGAGCAGGGTCTTACATTCGCTATTCGTGAAGGCGGACGTACAGTAGGATCAGGCCGTGTTGCTACAATCAGTGAGTAATAATATCTGAATATTGTATTTTTAAGACCTCCGAGGTATTCTCGGAGGTCTTTTTGTGTAAAAGGATTGAAAATGAACAATGTGACAGTCAGGATACTTAGGTTAGATTGGATGCATCATGAGCAAACTGATTTCTATATGTCAAAGGAGTCATACCAACCTGTTTTTTAAAATAATAAATAAAATAGCTGCTACCATTAAATCCTGAGTTGTCTGCTATTTCAGATACAGAAAGATCAGTACTGCGCAGCAATGATTTTGATTTTGAAATTCGAATAGAGGATAGGTATTCATTAGGAGTCATACCGGTCTGAGATTTGAAAAGATGAGAAAAGTAAAATTTGCTGATTGAAAATTCCCTACATATGTCATCCAGACATAACTTTCGAGTCATATTTTCTTCAATGAAGGTAATTGAATTTCGTATAATTGCAGATTGCATATGATCGCAGTTAGAGATGCTTTCTTTTATATTTAAAAGTATTTTTGTGCACATTTCAATAATTGCAGTTGATGCCAAAATGCTGTTGGCTATCGTATTGTTCTCCTGGGAATAGTGATTTATTTCGTGAAAAATTGAGTTGATATCTATATTTGTTACACAGCATGCATCAACTATTTCCTGCATATATCCTTCTATACAAGTCCCGTTAAAATGAATCCAGTAAAAGTCCCACAATTCTTTTGCTCCTGCATAATAGGAATGTTTTAAATCACAGTCAATCAGAAATGACATTCCTTGTGTCAGGGTTATTTTTTGTTTCTATATTCAATAATTCCGGTTCCACTATGTGTATATAAAAGAAGAAAACTGTGGACATTATGCCTGTTGACAACACAGTAATTTGAAGTGGCAAAATAGTGTCCTATGCATTGTACATACATGTATTTTTTTCTTACATCCAATGATGGGGTTAAATCTTTCGACCAGGATTTTTCATTTAAGGAAGTGTATAAAACTGAAGTTTTCATATTGGAACCCTCCAAAGTAAGTACGAATCTCTCTTGATCTGTTTATTATGAAATGCAAAATCAGATATAGCAAGATTATTATATTTTTATAGCAACAAACTCTAATGACAGGGAAATATGCTGATGATAATATTTTAACCAGAAACAGATATGACACCAATAATGGCAGAAAAGAAAAAAATGAATTATCAATATTCCGGAAATCTTGTCACCGAGGCAGAAATATCACTAAAGGGAGAATGGTCTTTAACGCTGTCTTCTTATAAAAACAAGAGTGGACAGAAAAGCTATAAAATACTTCTACCTGCGTCTGTTACAGAGAAGGGGTTTGGAGATAAAAATGAGAAATCTGAAATATATTTTTTGAGTGAAAATGCAAATATGTCGGTTGTGTGGTTTTTGAAAAGGAAATTAATTTATCTGATATTGGTAATAAAAGTATTATATTCTACATGGAGAGAACCAGACTCACAAAAGTATGGGTTAATGGTAACTATGTTGGCAGACAGGATTTATTAACAACAGAGCAGAATTATGATATTACAGAATTCGTTCATGAAGGAAAAAATCAAATATCTGTTGAAGTTGATAATACCTATGAAATGGCACCGAAAGATGCAATATTAAGTTCACATATGGCAACAGAACATACACAGACCAATTGGACAGGTATTTTAGGTGAAATAGGAATACGGATCAATCCAGGAATATACCCTTCTTTGATCCGTATTTATCCATATGCTGCATTATACAAAGCGGGTGTGCGGATTGATATATATTCACATCGATATGGAAATGAGCGTGTTCGAATTACAGTAAAGCAAGGGAACACTTTTCAGAATGAAGAAACAGCAGAAGAGTTTACTGCTGAAAGTGGAAAGAACAAATTTGAGATGGAGCTGGATCTTGATAAAAGGACGCCGCTCTGGAGTGAATTTGATCCTGCTATGACCTCATTGATGGTGAAAATAGAGACCTCTGAAGGAATCATAGAAAAAGAAATTAAATATGGACTTCGGGACTATCAGGTCAGTAAGGATCAAAAGCATGTTGCAGTAAATGGAAAAAACATATTTATCAGAAGCGAAACCAATTGCGCGGTTTTTCCCAAAACAGGTTATGCGCCGATGGATGAAGAATCCTGGGATGCGTTATTTGATACCTACCGTTCATATGGCATTAATTATGTCAGATGCCACTCATGGTGTCCTCCGGATGCAGCTTTCAGGAGTGCTGATAAAAAAGGTCTGTATATTCAGCCTGAATTATGCGAATGGACATTCCATACCTTTGAAGATCTGAATGAATATGATTATTATGCCCGTGAAGCGAAAGCAATAATCGATCTATATGGAAACCATCCTTCACTGGTGGCGCTTACATGGGGAAATGAACTGCGCAGTGATAATAGAGATCGCCTTGGTGAGTTTTGTCATATCATGCACGATTATGACAATACAAGATTATATGCAGAAGGATCTAATGCCTGGTACGGGCAGGAGGGAATCAGTGAGGAATCTGATTTTGTACTGGCACAGGCAAACCGTGGTGATATGTGGAGAGGTGCATTTGCAGGGAATAGGGGCTTTATCAATGAAGAGGCACCAGCTGAAAACAGGAATTATTCAAAAGAAGTCAAAAATGTTGATAAACCGGTCATCAGTTTCGAAGTCGGTCAGTTTCAGGTCTATCCGGACTATGATGAAATCCAGAAATATGATGGACCTGTCGAAGCAAGAAATTTAGTGGAATACCAGATGAAAATGAATCAGAATGGACTGACTGGACGAGATAAAGAGTTTTACAATGCTACGGGCAGGTTATCCATGCGGTGTTATAGAGAAGAAATTGAAGCTGCGATGAGGACATCTGATTTTGCAGGCATTTCACTTCTTGGAATACAGGATTTTCCGGGACAGGGAACAGCACTTGTAGGAATGATTGATTCCTTTGGAAATCCGAAAGAATTTTCCAAACCCGAAGAATTTAAAGCGTTTTTTTCTCCGGTTACACCTCTATTACAGTTTGATAAATATAGTTATTTTGAAAATGAAAGTACTTCATTTGATGTGCTGATTCATAATTTTGGAAAAGATTGCCTGCATGAAAAAGTGACATTCAGCATCTGGAATAAAAAAGAACAAACGACCATATATAAGCAGGAATGGATACCCAAAGAAATTGCACAGGGTGAGCTGAATTATATTGGCACGGTCTTGTTCCGGATGCCTGCTGTATCAGATGCGGCTGAACTTGCATTGTCTGTTTCAGTAGGGATGCATGTTAATCAATATGAGGTCTATGTCTATCCGGATGAAAAGATTACAGAAAATGAAGAAAACAGTATCATTACACAATTTGATCAGAAGGCGATAGAAAGGTTAGATAATGGGGAAAGTTTATTATATGTACCTCGATTGACGCCGGATTCACTGCCTTCCAGTATTCGTGCATCGTATATATCCGATTTCTGGTGTTGGGTCATGTTCAAAAAATGGGACAATAGCGGAACAATGGGGCTTTCATTAGATCCGAAAAAACCTGTTTATAGGAGTTTCCCTACAGATATCGGGACAGATCCAAGGTGGTGGCATTTGCTTGCAGGAAGCAGGGCGATGGTATTGACACAGACGGGGATAGAACCGCTGATTACCATGGCAGACAATATTCAAAGAAATGAAAAGCTTGCAATGGCTTTTGAAGTAAAGGTTCGCAATGGAAAAGTACTTGTAACATCGTTCAATATTTCAGATAAAAAAGAACCTACTGTAAAACAGTTTATTAAAACACTTATTTCATATATGCAGTCGGATGATTTTGAACCGGCAGTCTCAATGGATATTGAATCGCTTATGAAATTAGTACCGGGAGAAAGAGATTGTGTTTTTGATTCAGAAACAACAGCTGTTTCAGGAATCAATGGTGATCGATCAATGAATGCACTGGATGCATCAGAGCGAATATGGGATACAGCAGGATTGGCAGAGAAGGAAGATGCATACTTTCAAATTGATTTCCATAAAGCAAAGAGGCTGGATACGATACAGATGGAGTTTGTACAAAACAGTGCGTATGAAACAGATGGAATCGCATTTGATCTTCCAGGTAAAATCAGTGTCTTTTATAAATCGGATGAAAAATGGAAACCGATAAATATGATATTTCAGAATGAAATAAACTGCAGTGATGATAATCTGATTCATTTTGAACCGGTCATCACAGAATCAGTAAAAATATTTTTTGATAACGAGGACAGAAATGATGTGGAGGTAATTGCTACTTCTCAGTTTGGCTATCAGCCATTCGCGATTCGAAAAATAAATGTATATTAGGAGATTTTTTCGTGCGGGAAAAATATATCAATCCAATGGTGATGAAATCCTAAGTATCCAGATATGGTGTTTGAACATTTTATGGTGCAAAGTGTGCAGATGAGATAGAAAACAATCGCATGAAAAAGGTGAGAAAATGGGAATGGCAAAGGTTTGGGAAGAGAAGATTGTTATACCGACATATCCTGTTGGAAAAGAAGAAAAAAATCCGATGTTTATTGATAAGCGGGTTTATCAGGGAAGCAGTGGAAAGGTGTATCCATATCCGACAGTAGAAACAATTGATGATATAAAAGAAGATGTGGTGTACAAAGCTGTTTATCTTGAAAATGATTATCTCAAGGTAATGGTTCTTCCGGAACTTGGCGGACGCATTCAGCGGGCATATGATAAAACAAATGATTATGATTTCATATATTATAATCATGTCATGAAGCCTGCATTGGTAGGGTTGTTGGGACCATGGGTATCAGGGGGGATTGAATTCAACTGGCCGCAGCATCACAGACCGACAACTTTCATGGCAGTTGATCATATAATTTCAGAAAACACCGATGGGAGCGTTTCGGTACTGTGCAATGATACAGACAGAATATACGGAACAAAGGGAATCTGTAAGATCACACTTTATCCGGATACAGCTTATATAGAAATTACAGGGCAATTATATAACAGAACATCTTTGCCGCAGACTTTTTTGTGGTGGGCGAATCCGGCAGTACCGGTAAATGAATATACCAAAACAATTATGCCGCCGGATGTTAATGCGGTTATGGATCACGGGAAAAGGGATGTTTCAAGGTTCCCGATCGCTACAGGGACATATTATAAAAAAGATTACAGTGAAGGTGTTGATATTTCCAGATATAAGAATATTCCGGTTCCTACATCGCTGATGGCTGCTTCATCCAAGTATGATTTTGTTGGTGGATATGATTATAATGTGCAGGCGGGAATTCTGCATGTAGCAGATCATCATTTCAGTCCGGGTAAAAAACAGTGGACGTGGGGGTGCGGGGATTTTGGCAGGATGTGGGATAAGAATCTGACAGATGCGGACGGACCTTATGTAGAACTGATGACCGGTGTGTATACAGATAATCAGCCGGATTTTACATGGCTGAAACCATTTGAAGAAAAGACCTTCACGCAGTATTTTATGCCATATAAAAAGGTCGGAAATGTAAAAAATGCAACAAAAAAAGCCTGTGTCGGAATGGAAGTTACTTCCGCGGGATTGCATGTAACGGTGTATGCGACAAGAGAATATGAAAATGCAAGTGTTACTGTGAAAATAAAAGAGGAGACTGTATTCTGCAGGGAATGCACAATTTCTCCGAATGCTGTTTTTGATACCGTAATTGAAATGAATGCTTTGCAGAAGTCTTTGCTGATAGCGGATGAATCAAATGTTTCAATCTGTGTGATGCAGAATGAAAATATATTGGTATTTTACAAGCCCGAAACAGAAAAAATACCCGAGATTCCAACACCTGCCGAGGCAGCAAAAGATCCTTCCGAAATAATGAATAATGAAGAACTGTTATTGACAGGACGTCATATTGAGCAATATCGTCATGCTACGTATTTACCGGATCCATATTATCTGGAGGGATTAAAAAGAGATTCCGGGGATTCCAATATTAATTGCGCCTATGGAATGCTTCTGCTTCGCAGAGGCAGGGCAGAATTGGCTGAACCATATTTCAGGACAGCAATAAAGAGACTGACAGAAAGAAATCCCAATCCGTATCATGCGGAAGCTTATTATGACCTGGGATTATGTCTGCTTTTGCAGGGAAACGAAGAGGAAGCCTATGATGCATTCTATAAAGCAACATGGACAGCGGAACAACAGAATCCAGCATTTTATTATCTGGCAGTAATGGATTGCAGAAAGGGAAAATTTGATAATGCACTTCAGATGATAGAAAAGTCTCTTATCAGAAATTCTCATAATATAAAAGCAAGAGCTTTAAAAGCAGTTCTATTGAGAAAACTTGGGTTAATGAAAACGGCAGCAGAATGGATCGCCCTGAATCTGAAAATTGATCCGTTTGATTATGTATCCGCGTTTGAAGCGCTGCAGATGGGCGAGACATCGGTAATAGATGAAATAGAGCTTGCGCGAAGAAATCGTGGAGATTCATTTAATCTTTTGCGTGCCGCAGGAGATTATGCAGAAGCCGGATTCTATACAGAGGCACTGAATGTATTGAAATATGCGGATGTAAATATGCCTCTGACTGGGTATTACAAGGCATATTATACAGGCGAACTTGGAAATATGACAGAAGCTCTGGCATTCGTAAAAGAAGCAGAAAAAGCAAAGCCGGATTACTGTTTCCCAAATGATCTTGCCGATATTGCTGTCCTGAAATTCGCTGTAGCAATGGATGCAAAAGCAGCAATGGCCATGTATTATCTGGGAAATCTTTTTTATGATAAAGCACAGTGGGAACTGGCACTTGAATTATGGGAAAAATCCGTAGCGATCAATGATAAGTTTCCTACGGCACTCAGAAATCTTTCTTTGGTATATTATAATAAATGTGGCGATGCAGACAAGGCAAAAAAAGTACTTGAAAAAGCATTCCGATTAGATGAAACGGATGCAAGAATATTTTTGGAACTGGATCAGTTACACAAAAAGACCGGTTACACTTTTGCGCAGCGCCTGAAAGAATATGAGAAATATTCCGATGTATTTGTCAAGCGGGATGATCTGTGCGTGGAGTATTGTACAATACTGAATGCCGTAAATAAACCTGCAGAAGCATATGCGTTTATGATTCACAGAAAATTTCATCCGTGGGAGGGTGGTGAAGGCAAGATTACTGCGCAATATGAATTTTCACTGCTGCTTATGGCAATTGATGAAATCAATGAACAGGAATATGCTGCGGCCCGGGATTTACTCGAAAATGCTTTGGCATATCCGGAAAATCTGGGAGAAGGAAGACTGGAAGGTACCAGAGAAAATCATATTTATTACTATCTGGGACTGGTAAATGATTTACTCGGAAATTCTGATATTGCAGAGACGGATTATGCAAACGCATCGCTTGGAACAGATGAACCATCCGGAATGATGTATTATTATGATCAACCGGCAGACATGATCATGTATCAGGGATTTTCCAGAAAGAAAAAGGGTGATATCGGTGGGGCAAACAAACGGTTCTACAGATTGGTTGATTATGGTGAAAGACATTTGAAAGATCATGTGAAAATCGATTTTTTTGCAGTATCACTTCCCGATTTTCTGACATTTGAAGATGATCTTGATGTGCGTAATGAAGCGCATTGCTATTTTCTGATGTCAATGGGACATGCAGGACTTGGGAATCAGAAAAAAGCAAAAGAGTATATGAGAGAAGCATTGAAACGTGACCCGATGAATTACCGAATGGTTTTGATCAATCATATTCTTAACGTTACAAATGTATATTGAAGAATGAATGCCCGCAGCCATATGGTGAAAGCTGCGGATATTTTAGTGAAAAACAGAAAAAAATTTTGACATGTATAGTACTATATAATACTATCCTATATAGGAGGGAATATGATACAGACAAAAGGAGGATTTCTGGTTTCACAGATCAGACAGATTCAGGGAAGAATTTTTGAAAGATTACTGGCAGAATCGGAAATAAATGATTTTAATGGTGCGCAGGGCCGGATCTTATATGTTTTATGGCAGGAAGATGATCTGTCGATTGTAGAAATTGCAAACAGAACAGGTCTGGCCAAAACGACACTCACAAGTATGCTCGACCGGATGGAAGCACAAGGACATATTCATAGATCTTTTGATGAAAATGACAGAAGAAAAATTCGAATTTGTCTGACGGAAAAAGCGCGTAAACTGGAGAAAAAGTATCAAAATGTTTCGGAAGAAATGAATCAGATTTTTTATCGTGGGTTTACAGATGAAGAAATACGAATATTGGATCAGGGACTGGAAAAGGTGTTGCAAAATCTGAAGGGAGAACAGTTAACATGACATTGGCAGAAATGAATCATCTTATTATTGGATCAGAAACAGCATGTCTCGGATTTACGGATGAAGAAGGAAGACCGGAGATCAGACGCGTATTCAGTACATGGCATAAGGGAATAGGAACTCATCTTATTTCAACAAATACCTCATCAGAACATGTTCAAAAACTATTGCATAATTCTGCTGCATGTTTGTATTTTGATAATTGCAAAAAATTTGAAGGTTTGAGCTTGAAAGGAAAGGCAATTGTCCATTTTGACCATGTATATAAGGCTATGTTATGGAATGAGGGGGATGAGAAATATTATCCGGCAGGAGTGGATGATGAGGATTACTGTGTGATTGAGTTTATAGCAGATGAGGGACGATTTTATCGCTACGATGGAAAAGGTGATATTTCAAAAACAGAAATTGAAAATCATGACAGAAATGAAACATTTAAGCATTATACAGAATTTGATCATTAAAAAATAACTGTATCTTAAGGAAATTTACGGAAACCTTTATATATATTTAATGGTTAAAAAAATAAAAACTGATATAATATGAAGTATGGGAAAAATGGTTTTTATGGGCCAATATAAATGTAAAGGGGTTTATAGATTTTAATGGAAGATGCTAATGTTATACATGTACTCTCAGACACCGGGAAAAATCTGCAGGCAAAATTGAATGGAATTTCACAGGAAGACGTGGAGCGGCTTTTAAGGCTTACGGATCAGGCGGATGAATTTCAAACATTGATGATGAAATATGATTGCGCTTTATCTGAAGTGCGGACAAAGCTTGATGTATTGAATAAAGAACTTTCGCTTCGAAATAACAGAAATCCTTTTGAGTCAATAAAAAGCAGAATAAAAACACCGGTCAGTATATATGAGAAGATGAAGAAGAAAGGTATTGATTTTTCAATCAGTAATATTGAGGAAAACCTTTCTGATATAGCAGGAATCAGAGTGATTTGTTCATTTGTTGATGATATCTATATGCTGGCAGACTGTTTAAAACATCAGGACGACATTATTATGCTTCAGGAAAAGGATTACATAGCAAAACCCAAGGCCAGTGGGTACAGAAGTCTTCATCTGATATTGGAAGTACCGATTTTTCTTACACAGGAAAAACAGTTTATGAAAGTTGAAGTCCAGTTCAGAACGATAGCAATGGATTTTTGGGCAAGCCTTGAACATAAAATGAAGTATAAGAAAGATATTGAAGATGCAGAAACAATTTCAGATGATTTAAAATTCAGTGCAGATCTGATTAATCAGTTAGATCGAAGAATGCAGCAGATTCGCGAAAGAATAGATGAAAGCAGAGCACAGGACGTGATAGAGTCAGCCTGTCAGCGAAATGAACTTTCGGAACTCGAAAATCTTGTTATAAATACGGATACATTGGCGAATGCTGCAGATATGGTGAGTAAAGTGCTGGAAGAACCGGATAATGATCCAACAGAGCCTAAAAGTGTAAAAGCTGAGACAGATGGTGCTTCTGAGAAAGAGGAAAAAGAGAAAACCAAAGAAAAAAAGAAAGTGAAGAAAAAAGTACAAAATTAGTTTTTCGTTTTATTTTCATTTTAATACAAAAGCTTATCGGATGAAGTTGTAATAGAAACAACTTTGTCAGACAAGCTTTTTATTTTACAGTTTATTTTGCCAGAGCTGTCCACCTTCCGCTTGCGCCGCATGGAAGAACCAGCCCGTTTGAGGAAACCGGAAGGCCAACCTCATCGGATGCAACGGTTCCATTGCAAATCGGATCAAGCACTGTGTGTAACATATATGAGAGAACAGCGGGCTGTAATCCGGTTGTATAGGAATTGATCAGGAAAAAAAGCGGATCATCGGACAGTAATTGTGAAGTGAGCCGGATAAAAGGGAAAATGCTTTCTTCAATTTTCCAGATCTCGCCTTTGGGACCACGTCCATAGGAAGGCGGATCCATAATAACAGCATCATATTTGTTTCCACGACGTATCTCACGTTCTACGAATTTGGTGCAGTCATCTACCAGATAGCGGATGGGGGCATTTTCCAAACCTGAACTGACAGCATTCTCTTTTGCCCAGGTGACCATTCCTTTGGAAGCATCTACATGTGTGACGCTTGCTCCCGCTTTTGCAGCAGAAACAGTTGCACCGCCGGTGTAGGCAAACAAATTTAATACTTTGACAGGCCTGTTTGCGTTTTGAATCAGATCTGAGAACCAATCCCAGTTTGCAGCCTGCTCAGGGAAAAGACCGGTATGTTTGAAACTGAATGGCTTAAGATGAAAAGTAAGATTATGGTAATGAATATCCCATTCTTCAGGAAGCTGATGAAATTCCCACTCTCCGCCGCCTTTACTGCTGCGATAATAGTGTCCGTTCGGATTATTCCATTCATTTTTTTTACGGTCGGTATTCCAGATCACCTGCGGATCGGGGCGAACCAGGATATATTGTCCCCATCGTTCGAGCTTTTCTCCATTTGAGGTATCCATAACTTCATAATCATTCCATTGATTTGCAACCCACATAATTCGTCACTTTCTTCTATAATATAATATGATAAAAAATTTGCAGCTAAAAATATCTTTTCTATATCATACACGTTGTATGACATATATGACAATGAATGCTTTATGATTTTACAGCAAAAGTGTAAAATTGGCTATTTAAATGCATAATAGAATAAAAAAGATCAATGTATTTTATCACAAATTGTTGATTTTTCAATGAAAATCATTAATTTTGAAAATGCTATTGCATAAGATAAGAAAATAGGATAAAATATCATTTGCTGTGACATGATAGCTGTGAAGCGTGAGGTTGCTGCCTTATCCAGTGAGGCGGGTTTTCCGTGGAGCGAATGTCTAGAGACCGCACAGTCGGTCAAATAAACTGACGACAAGTCACTGTACAAACAAAATGGTCTGTTGGGAATCCATACGGATTTGAATAAACAGAAACGACGTGTAGTAAAGATCTGATTTATGTTTTGTGTAAATAATCAGGACACACACGGGAGAGTGTACAGTCACCGCTTGTCGTACTTAGTATTAAAAGTGCGAAAAGGAGGCGACTTTTTTTATGGCAAATCAGGTAATGAGAATCACATTAAAGGCTTATGATCATCAGCTCGTAGATGCATCTGCCAAGAAGATTATCGAGACAGTCAAGAAGAACGGATCTCAGGTGAGTGGACCTGTGCCGCTGCCGACAAAGAAGGAAGTAGTTACTATCTTAAGGGCAGTACACAAGTACAAAGATTCCAGAGAACAGTTCGAGCAGAGAACACATAAGAGACTGATCGATATTATCACACCTACACCAAAGACAGTTGATGCATTGCAGAGACTGGAAATGCCTGCAGGCGTTTATATCAACATTAAAATGAAATAAGAAACAACAACACAATTAACCTCTACTAGTATGATGTGAGCCGCATGATGCCGTGAAAACTGGAGAATTGCTTAAAGCAATTAAAGCGACATTGCGATGGAAACAAACATCCGCTGTAGACGAATTAAGGAGGTAAACACATGAAGAAGGCTATTTTAGCTACAAAGGTCGGTATGACCCAGATCTTCAAGGAAGATGGCTCACTGGTTCCTGTAACTGTTCTTCAGGCAGGACCGTGCGTAGTAACACAGATCAAAACAGTTGACAATGATGGCTACAGTGCTGTTCAGGTTGGCTTCGTTGACAAGAAAGAAAAGAACTTTGAAAAAGGCAAGACCTGGCACAGACATGGTGTAAACAAGGCTGAAAAAGGCCATTTTGCAAAAGCTGGTGTTATCTGCAAGCGATTTGTAAGAGAACTGAAGCTTGAAAATGCTGCAGAGTATCAGCTTGGCAGCGAGATCAAAGCTGATGTTTTTGCTGAAGGCGATAAGATCGATGTAACAGCAATTACAAAAGGTAAGGGATTTCAGGGTGCTATCAAGAAGTGCGGACAGCACAGAGGACCTATGGCCCACGGTTCCAAGTTCCATCGTCATCAGGGTTCCAATGGTGCAAGTTCAGATCCGAGCCGTGTATTCAAGGGAAAAGGAATGCCTGGACATATGGGCAGTGTCAGAGTGACAATTCAGAATCTTGAAATTGTAAGAGTTGACGCTGACAAAAATCTGATTCTTGTTAAAGGCGCTGTACCGGGACCGAAAAAAGGCTTAGTTACAGTAAAAGAGACTGTTAAGGTCGAGGCATAAACCTAAGAGCGATGAAAGGAGGACCATTCAGATGGCTAATGTATCTGTTTATAATATGGAAGGCAAAGAAGTTGGCACAATCGAATTGAGCGATGCGATATTCGGAGTTGAAGTCAACGAACATCTTGTGCATCTGGCAGTTGTTCAGAAACTTGCGAACAAGCGTCAGGGTACACAGAAAGCAAAGACCCGTTCAGAAGTATCCGGAGGCGGAAGAAAGCCTTGGAAGCAGAAAGGAACCGGTCATGCAAGACAGGGTTCAACAAGATCTCCGCAGTGGACAGGCGGTGGTGTAGTATTTGCACCCGCTCCAAGAGATTACTCTTTCAAGATGAATAAGAAAGAGAAGAGAGCAGCTCTTAAGTCTGCTTTGACAGATAAGCTTCAGAACAACAATCTGATTGTTGTTGATGAACTTAAGATGGATGAGAAGAATACAAAGAGATTTGCAGAGGTTATGGTTAACCTCAAGGCTACACGTAAGGCATTGGTTGTACTTGCTGAAAAAGATGAAAATGTGTTTCTTTCTGCGAGAAATCTTCCCGAAGTAAAGACAGCATTTACAAATACAATCAATGTATATGATGTTATGAATGCAAGAACACTGGTTCTGACAAAGGATGCAGTTACAAAGATCGAGGAGGTGTATGCATAATGGCAGCTTTAGAATATTATGATATAATCCTGAAACCCGTTCTGACAGAAAAAAGCATGTCGGGTATGAGCGATAAGAAATACACTTTCCTTGTAAATCCTGAAGCTAACAAGACTCAGATCAAGGAAGCTGTTGAAAAAATGTTTGAAGGAACAAAAGTTGAAAAGGTCAATACTTTGAATGCCGATGGCAGAAAAAAGAGACGTGGAGCCAGTGTTGGTTTTACAGCAAAGACCAAGAAAGCAATTGTTCAGCTGACTGAAGACAGCAAGGATATTGAAATCTTCCAGGGACTTTAATTCTACGGTAAGTAGATGCAACATTCGAATATGCGTGCGGGATCACATGGAAAAGTCCCGGGATCCGGTGTGACAGCTGTCACATAGACACGCGATAAAAACAAAGGAGAAGAACCATGGGAATTAAGAAATTTGGCCCATACACCCCATCCAGAAGAAATATGACTGGCTCTGACTTCTCTGAAATCACAAAGAAGACTCCTGAAAAGTCTCTTCTGGTTTCATTGAACAGCAAGGCTGGACGTAATAATCAGGGTAAGATTACTGTAAGACATCAGGGATGTGGTAACAGACAGAAATACAGACTGATTGATTTCAAGAGAAACAAAGATGATATGCCTGCAAAGGTTATCGGTATTGAATATGATCCTAACAGAACTGCTAATATCGCACTGATCTGTTATGCAGACGGAATCAAGGCATATATCCTTGCACCTGCAGGGCTTACAGATGGTATGACAGTTATGAACGGAGCAAAGGCTGAAATTCGTGTGGGCAATTGCCTGCCGTTATCAGAAATTCCGGTTGGTACAAATGTACATAATATTGAACTCTATCCGGGCAGAGGCGGTCAGATGGTTCGTTCTGCCGGCAATGCAGCTCAGCTTATGGCTAAAGAGGGCAAGTATGCAACACTTCGTCTTCCTTCAGGCGAAATGAGAATGGTACCGATTGAATGCAGAGCATCTATCGGAACAATCGGAAATATTGATCACAACCTTATTAACTACGGTAAAGCAGGTCGTATTCGTCATATGGGTATCCGTCCTACAGTTCGTGGTTCTGTCATGAATCCGAATGATCATCCGCATGGTGGTGGTGAAGGTAAGGCTCCTGTTGGACGTCCTGGACCGTGCACACCTTGGGGCAAGCCGGCTCTTGGCTATAAGACGCGTAAGAGTAAAAAGGCTTCGAACAAGATGATCGTAAGAAGAAGAAATGGTAAAGCCATCAAATAAGGAGGAGAACAATGTCTAGATCACTTAAAAAGGGACCTTTCGCTGATGCTAGTCTCTTAAAAAAGGTTGACGCAATGAACGCAGCTGGCCAGAAGCAGATCATCAAGACCTGGTCTCGCCGTTCCACAATTTTCCCGTCTTTTGTCGGACATACAATTGCTGTTCATGACGGAAGAAAACATATTCCGGTATATGTTACTGAGGATATGGTTGGACATAAGCTGGGCGAGTTCGTTCAGACAAGAACATTCAGAGGACATGCAGGAAATGCACCGGCTGAGAAGAAATCAAGTGTTGGAGCCAGGTAATTTCTGACTCAGAAACGAAAGGAGGTTCATCTATGTCAACGCAGCATAGATCCCAATATAAAGTAGATAGAAATGCTCAGAAGGATACAAGACCTTCAGCAAAGTTATCTTATGCAAGGATACCTGTTCAGAAAGCGTGCTTTGTTATGGACGCTATCAGAGGTAAAGATGTAGCAACAGCTCTTGCAATCTTAGAGTACAATCCAAGATATGCTTCAAGTGTAGTTTATAAGCTGCTTGCTTCTGCAGCTGCAAATGCAGAATTCAAGGGAATGAATAAGGAAAATCTGTTTGTAGCAGAATGCTATGCAAACAATGGCCCTATCATGAAGAGAATTCAGCCTAGAGCGCAGGGCAGAGCTTATAGAATCAATAAGAGAATGAGTCATTTGAGCATCATTCTGGATGAGAGATAAGGAAAGGAGAACTGAAATCAAATGGGACAGAAAGTTAATCCTCATGGCCTGAGAGTTGGTGTCATCAATGACTGGGATTCCAGATGGTATGCTGAAGAAGGCACATTTGCTGATAACCTTGTTGAAGATTACAACATCAGAAAATTCCTGAAAAAGAAGTTATATGCTGCTGGTGTTTCCAAGATTGAAATTGAAAGAGCATCAGATAGAGTTAAAGTAATCGTATTTACTGCTAAGCCAGGTATAGTAATCGGCAAGGGCGGTTCTGAAATCGAGAATACAAAGAAAGAGCTCTCCAAACTGACTGATAAGAAGGTTATGGTTGATATCAAAGAGATCAAGAAACCTGATAAGGATGCTCAGCTGGTAGCTGAAAACGTTGCTCAGCAACTTGAAAACCGTGTTTCTTTCAGAAGAGCAATGAAGTCCTGCATGAGCAGAACAATGAAGACAGATGCACTTGGTATCAAGGCATGCTGCAGTGGCCGTCTTGGCGGTGCAGATATCGCTCGTAGCGAGTTTTACAGCGAGGGTACAATTCCGCTGCAGACACTTAGAGCAGATATTGATTATGGTTTTGCTGAAGCAAATACAACGTACGGAAAAGTCGGCGTTAAGGTATGGATCTATAAGGGCGAAATACTTCCGACAAAGGCTTCTGAAGCTACGACTGATAAGGAAGGGAGCGATAAATAATGTTAATGCCAAAAAGAGTGAAGCATCGTAAACAGTTCCGCGGATCGATGGCTCACAAGGCTACACGCGGTACGACCGTTACTTACGGTGATTATGGAATTATTTCTCTTGATCCCTGTTGGATCAGATCAAATCAGATTGAAGCAGCCCGTGTTGCTATGACACGTTTTGTAAAACGTGGCGGTCAGGTTTGGATTAAGATTTTCCCGGATAAGCCAGTAACTATGAAGCCTGCTGAAACTCGAATGGGTTCAGGAAAAGGATCTGTAGAATATTGGGTTTCTGTTGTAAAGCCGGGTCGTGTGTTATTTGAAATCGGCGGTGTATCTGAAGAAGATGCTAAAGAAGCACTTCGTCTTGCAATGCATAAGCTTCCTTGCAGATGTAAGATCGTTTCCAAGGCTGAATCGGAAGGCGGTGTATCTGATGAAAACTAATAGTTATGTTGAAGAGCTGAAGATGAAAGATGCAAAGGCACTTGGTGAAGAACTTGTTTCAGCTAAGAAGGAACTTTTCAATTTAAGATTCCAGAAAGCTACCAACCAGTTGGACAATACAGCAAGAATCAAAGAAGTAAGAAGAAATATTGCAAGAATCCAAACTGTTATCACACAAAATGCAAAGGCAGCTGAATGAATTCCGGAAATTATGGAAAGGAGAAAGTGATCGTGGAAAGAAATTTGAGAAAAACACGTGTTGGTAAGGTAACAAGCGATAAGATGGATAAGACCATCACTGTTTCCATTGAAGACCATGTAAAGCATCCTCTTTACAAGAAAATTGTAAAAAGAACCTATAAGCTTAAGGCGCATGATGAAAACAATGAGTGTCATATTGGTGATACAGTAAAGGTTATGGAAACAAAGCCGATCTCTAAGGATAAGAGATGGAGACTTGTTTCTGTCATCGAGAGAGCAAAATAATCGTTTTTATGCTTTTAGAATATTCAAAGGAGAATTAGCATGATTCAACAGGAAAGCAGACTTAAGGTCGCTGATAATACTGGTGCCAGAGAACTGCTGTGCATTCGTGTTTTGGGTGGATCTACAAGAAGATATGCGAGAATCGGCGACACCATTGTTGCTTCGGTTAAAGATGCAACACCAGGTGGCGTTGTAAAAAAGGGAGACGTTGTAAAGGCGGTTGTTGTTCGTACAGTAAAAGAAACACGCCGTAAGGATGGCTCTTATATCAGATTTGATGAAAATGCAGCAGTTGTTATCAATGATGATGGCAATCCGAAAGGAACCCGTATTTTTGGACCGGTAGCAAGAGAACTTCGTGAGAAGAAATTCATGAAGATTCTGTCCCTCGCTCCGGAAGTATTATAAGGAGGCACAGAACATGGCAACAATAAAGATCAAAAAGGGTGATACCGTAAGAGTTATCGCTGGTTCTGAAGCAGCCGGTGGAAATAAGGTTGAAGGAAAGGTCCTTTCCGTAGACGCTAAAAAACACAGAGTAGTTGTAGAGGGTGTTAATAAGGTTACGAAGCATGAGAAGCCTTCTATGCAGAATCAGAATGGTGGACGAGTTGAAATTGAGGCTCCCATTGATATTTCCAACGTTATGTTAGTGCATGACGGAAAGCCTACCAGAGTTGGTTTTAAAGTCGAGGATGGCAAGAAGGTCCGCGTTGCAAAGGCAACAGGTAAGGTTATTAAAGACTGATAAGGAAGGAGGTACTTTAAAGTGAGCAGATATAAAGAGTTATATAATACAGAGATCGTTGAAGCTATGACGAAGAAGTTTGGCTATAAGAATGTTATGGAAGTTCCGAAGCTGAATAAAATTGTTATCAATATGGCTGTTGGTGAAGCAAAAGAGAATGCAAAAGTTCTTGAAAATGCTGCTGGAGATATGGCTACTATTGCAGGTCAGAAACCTGTGTATACAAAAGCAAAGAAATCAATCGCTAACTTCAAACTCAGAGAGGGAATGCCGATTGGATGTAAGGTTACGCTGCGTGGTGAGAAGATGTATGAGTTCATGGATCGTCTTGTAAACCTGGCGCTTCCTCGTGTACGTGACTTTAGAGGTGTCAATCCGAATTCTTTTGATGGAAGAGGAAATTATGCACTTGGAATCAAGGAGCAGTTGATTTTCCCTGAAATCGAATATGATAAGGTTGATAAGACAAGAGGTATGGATATTATCTTTACAACCACGGCGAAGACTGATGAAGAGGCTCGCGAGCTGCTTAGATTATTCAATATGCCCTTTGCTAAGTAAAAATAGGAGGAAATAGAAAACATGGCTAAATTATCCATGAAGCTTAAACAGCAGATGAAACCAAAGTATTCTTCACGCGCCTATAATCGCTGCAGAATCTGTGGTCGTCCTCATGCATACCTTAGAAAGTACGGAATCTGCAGAATTTGTTTCCGTGAACTGGCATACAAAGGACAGATTCCTGGTGTTAAGAAAGCTAGCTGGTAAAGAAAAAACGTAACTGTATTGCGCTGATCCGATCCGAAAATCAGGACTTTGCAGTATAGTCACATGTGGCTTGCAATCCGGGATGGGGATTGCAGAAATTCAAAGACTTCTTTGAACCGAAACCAATAAGAGCGGAATTGCGGCTTCGTGTCTCTGCTCAATTCGGGGAGTAGTAAGGCGAAGCAAAAATAGTTTAGGAGGCAAATTTAATGGCAATAAACGATCCTATTGCAGATATGCTTACAAGAATTCGTAATGCGAATACTGCAAAACATGATACAGTTGATGTTCCTTCTTCAAAGATGAAGCTTGCAATCGCAAACATTCTTCTGAATGAAGGTTATATTAAGAAATTAGATGTAGTGGAAGATAAGGGATTTAAGAATCTTCACATTACTTTAAAGTACGGCGCTGACAGAAATGACAAGGTCATCACTGGACTGAAGAGAATCTCCAAGCCTGGTCTTCGTGTATATGCCGGCAGAGATGAACTTCCGAAGGTTTTAGGCGGACTTGGTATTGCTATTATTTCTACAAACCAGGGCGTTGTAACTGATAAAAAAGCAAGAGAGCTGCAGGTCGGCGGTGAAGTTCTTGCATTCATTTGGTAAAATGGAGGTACGGGCATGTCACGTATAGGTAAAATGCCAATCGCAGTTCCTGCTGGAGTTACAGTTGAAATTGCAGAAAATAACAAAGTGACTGTAAAAGGTCCCAAGGGAACTCTTACAAGAGAACTCCCTCGTGAAATGACAATTACATTGGAAAACAGTGAAATTGTTATTACAAGACCGGATGACCAGAAAAAGACAAGAGCTCTTCATGGACTTACAAGAGCACTTCTGAATAATATGGTAGTCGGTGTACATGAAGGATTCGAGAAAAAGCTGGAAGTTAACGGTGTTGGATACAGGGCCGCTAAGAAAGGTAATACTCTCGCTTTAACACTTGGTTATTCACATCCTGTAGAACTTGAGGATCCGGAAGGACTTGAGACTGTTGTTGAAGGACAGAATATCATCGTTAAGGGTATCGACAAAGAGCAGGTTGGCCAGTTTGCAGCCATCATTAGAGATAAGAGAAGACCTGAACCTTATAAGGGTAAGGGAATCAAATATGCTAATGAAGTGATCAGACGCAAAGTTGGTAAGACCGGTAAGAAGTAAAAGATAAGGAGAGTGTAAAAATGGTTGGTAAGGAATCCAGACAGGAAATTCGTGCGAAAAAGCATTTGAAGATCCGTAATCGTTTTAACGGCACGGCCGAAAGACCGCGCTTAGCAGTATTCAGAAGTAATAATCATATGTATGCTCAAATTATCGATGATGAAGCTGGTAAGACACTTGTTTCCGCATCTACTCTTGAGAAGGATATCAAAGCTGAGCTGAAGAATACAGATAATGTTGACGCTGCTGCATACATCGGAGATGTTGTTGCCAAGAGAGCAATCGAAAAAGGCATCAAAACAGTTGTATTTGACAGAGCTGGATACATTTATCACGGTAAGGTTGCAGCTGTAGCTGAAGCTGCCAGAAAAGCAGGCTTAGAATTCTAAGGAGAGGAGAACAGGATAAATGAAACATACAATCGTTGATGCAAGTCAGCTGGAATTGACAGATAAAGTTGTTACCATCAAACGTGTTACAAAAGTTGTTAAAGGCGGACGTAACATGAAATTTACAGCACTTGTTGTTGTAGGTGATGGCAATGGCCATGTTGGAGTAGGTCTTGGAAAGGCTACAGAAATTCCGGATGCTATCCGCAAGGGTAAAGAAGATGCAACAAAGAATCTGATCACAGTTCCGCTGGATGAGAATAACAGTATTACACATGATTTTATCGGTAAGTTCGGTTCTGCCGAAGTTCTGCTGAAGAAGTCTGCTGAAGGTACCGGAATCATCGCCGGTGGTCCTGCTCGTAGCGTATGCGAACTTGCAGGTATCAAGAATATCCGTACTAAGTCACTTGGTTCAAACAATAAGCAGAATGTTGTTATTGCTACAATCAATGGTCTTAGTCAGTTAAAGACACCTGAAGAGGTTGCTAAGAGACGTGGTAAGTCTGTTGAGGACGTTATCGCTTAAATTAGAGCCGTAATTCAGATGGAAGGAGAAAATCAATGGCAGCCAAGAAGAAATCAGATGAGAAGAAACTCAAGATTACATTGATCAAGTCTACTATTGGTGCTGTTCCGAAACAGGTAGCGACAGTAAAGTCAATGGGATTCAAGAAGCTTAACAGCGTTGTTGAATTACCGGATAACTCTGCTACAAGAGGACAGATCCAGCAGATCAGACATTTGATTAAGGTAGAAGAGATTAGCGAGTAATTTTTATTACCCGTTCCGGTCTGTGAAGCAGTTGTGTCATGGACCGGATAGAACTTGATAAATTGGAATGTGGCAGTTGAATGTGCATGTTCCAAATATGCAGTTTACAAGACTGCAAAGGAGGATAAATCATGGAATTATCAAACTTGAGACCTGCTGAAGGTTCCGTTCAGAGTGATAATTTTAGAAGAGGCCGTGGTCATGGTTCAGGCAATGGTAAGACAGCTGGTAAAGGCCATAAAGGACAGAAGGCTCGTTCAGGAGCTCCTAGACCGGGATTTGAAGGCGGTCAGATGCCTTTATTCAGAAGACTTCCCAAGAGAGGCTTCACGGATATTAATTCTAAGAATATTGTAATTGTTAACCTTAGTGCACTTGAATCTTTTGATGAAGGTGCAGTTGTAGATGTAAAGGCTTTAAAGGATAACGGTATCATCAGAAAAGAATATGATGGTGTTAAGATTCTCGGTAACGGAGAGTTAACCAAAAAGCTTACGGTTAAAGTAAATGCATACAGTGCATCTGCAAAAGAAAAGATCGAGGCGCTTGGTGGAACTGCAGAGGTGATCTAATGTTCACAACCTTAAAGAATGCATTTAGAATCAAGGACATCAGACATAAGATTGGGTTTACATTTCTGATGCTGATTATTATCCGGCTGGGATCAACAATCCCGGTTCCGGGTATTAATGTTACGGTGTTCCAGAACTGGTTTAAGGAACTATCCAGTAATAATGCCCTTGGATTTATGGATCGGTTTACCGGTGGTTCATTCGAGAAGATGTCTATTCTTGCTTTGAATATTACACCGTATATCACTTCTTCCATTATCATTCAGCTTCTGACCATTGCAATTCCCAAATTCGAGGAATGGCAGCGCGATGGAGAAGAAGGAAGGAAGAAACTTACAAACCTGACACGTTATATTACGATTGCACTGGCACTGATCGAATCTGTTGCAATGGCAATCGGATTCTACAGACAGGGATTCCTGACCAATCAGAGTTGGGTATACTGTATTGAAATTGTAGCAGCTTTGACGGCAGGCAGTGCATTCCTTATGTGGATAGGTGAAAGAATTACTGATTATGGCGTGGGAAATGGTATTTCTATTGTTCTTACTATAAATATTGTTTCCAGAATGCCATCTGACATGCATACATTATTTTCACAGTTTGTTGCTGGAAGACCGATTGTTCAGGCAGTTATATATGCAGCTATAATATTTGTAATTATTGTGGGTATGGTTGTCTTGGTTGTGTTGTTAAATGGTGCGGAACGTATCATTCCTGTCCAGTATGCCAAGAAACTGCAGGGAAGAAGAATGGTTGGAAACAACAGTGCGCAGATTCCACTAAAGGTAAATACTGCTGGTGTTATGCCAATTATTTTTGCAATGTCGCTTTTTCAGTTTCCTATTATCATTACGCAACTTGTTGGGTATAAGGGAACCGGAGCCTGGAGCGAGATCCTGAAGTATTTGAATGAAGGATACTGGTGTGATCCGGATAAGTGGATTTATTCATTGGGATTGGTAGTATATGTTTTATTGCTGATTTTCTTTGCATATTTCTATACATCAATTACCTTCAATCCGCTTGAAATTGCAGATAATATGAAAAAACAGGGTGGTTTTATTCCTGGAATTCGTCCAGGCAAGCCAACCAGTGATTATCTGACCAATATTCTGAACTATATTATTTTTATTGGGGCTTGTGGACTTACCATTGTAGGTGTACTCCCAATAGCATTTAATGGGTTGTTTGGAGCAAATGTATCTTTTGGAGGAACCAGTTTGATCATTGTTGTCAGTGTTGTTTTGGAAACAGTGAAGCAGATTGAGTCACAGATGTTGGTACGTAATTACAAAGGCTTTTTGGACGATTAAGTATATTTAGAGGTTACGGGGCCATGGCTTATACCATGACTCAATGGCCTCTAAATTTATATTATTGCTTTACAACACATATCTGTCTCAATATAAATAAAACAAATAGACAGGTTTTATTTATATTGAGATGTATATGGTATTCAGTCAGGTACAGTTCCAGATATGGAATGTTTGGGCTGATTTCATATCAGTAAAATGATTATCAGGAAGGAAGGGGCTATTATTATGAAGATTATTATGCTGGGTGCACCGGGTGCAGGTAAAGGAACGCAGGCACAGATGATTGCTGATCAGTATCATATTCCACATATTTCCACAGGAGATATTTTCCGTGCAAATATTAAGAACGGAACAGAACTTGGAAAGAAAGCAAAAGATTTTATGGATAAGGGGCAGCTTGTTCCTGACGAACTGACTGTTCAGATCCTGCTTGACAGAGTTGCACAGGAAGATTGCCAAAACGGGTATGTATTGGATGGTTTTCCAAGAACAATTCCCCAGGCTGATGTCCTGGATTCTGCATTAAGTAAGCTGGGTGATCAGGTTGATTATGCAATCAATGTAGATGTTCCGGATGAAAGCATTATTCATAGAATGTCAGGGAGACGTGCATGTCTTAAGTGCGGAGCAACCTATCATATTGAACATATTCCGCCCAAGCAGGAAGGAATATGCGATAAATGTGGAAGTGAACTTGTTCAGAGAGAAGATGACAAGCCTGAGACTGTTAAGAACAGACTTTCGGTTTATCACGAACAGACACAGCCGTTGATAGAGTATTATACACGTAAGAATATTTTAAAAACGGTAGACGGAACCAGGGATTTGAAGGATGTTTTTGATGACATTACTGCGATCCTTGGACAATAAAGGATTATGTCATGTCGATTATCATAAAAACAGATGATCAGATCGAACTGATGAGACAGTCAGGGCATCTTCTGGCAAAAGTACATGAAGAGCTGCACCAGATGATTCATCCGGGGATGTCTACCATGGAAATAGATACAATTGGTGAAAAACTGATTCGTCAGATGGGTGGAATTCCGAATTTTAAGAATTACGAAGGATATCCGGCATCAATTTGCGTATCTGTAAATGATGAAGTAGTACATGGGATTCCCCATCCGGATCATATTCTGCAGGAAGGTGATATTGTCAGTCTTGATGCGGGATTGATTTATAAGGGTTGGCATTCTGATGCAGCCAGAACCTGGGGCGTAGGGCAGATCTCTGAACAGGCTCAGAAGTTAATAGATATCACGCAGCAAAGTTTTTTTGAGGGTATCAAAATGGCCAGGGCAGGCAACCGACTGTTTGATATATCAAAAGCAATTGATGCATATGTTTCACCGTATGGATATGGGATTGTAAGAGAATTGACCGGACATGGTATCGGACAACATTTACATGAAGATCCTATGATCCCGAATTATCAGCAGATTCGAAGAGGCATCCGACTTGAAAAGGGTATGACCCTTGCAATTGAACCGATGATAAATGCCGGTTCGAGAGAAGTAGCATGGATGGATGATGACTGGACTGTTGTTACTTATGATGGATCCATATCTGCGCATTATGAAAATACAGTTGTGATTACAGATGGTGAACCTGAGATATTGACTTTGTTGGATGAATAATGAGGAGGCTATATAATTTATGTCAAAAGATGATGTAATTGAGATTGAAGGAAAAGTACTTGAGAAACTTCCAAATACAATGTTCCGTGTTGAACTTGAGAATGGACATATTGTCCTTGCACATATCAGTGGAAAACTCAGACAGAATTTTATCAGAATCCTGCCTGGTGATAAGGTAACAATGGAACTTTCACCTTATGATCTGAGCAAGGGAAGAATTATCTGGAGAGATAAGTAAATATTTCCGGGTAAATGAAATTGTAGAATATAATATAATTTCATTAATAGAAAAAATTTTGATTATATATAGCTTTTTTTGCAGAAGTGGTATAGAAAAAATGAAAAAAATCTTGCCATTATTCCGTATTTATGCTACACTATAAAACGGTCTTCTGCGAAGGGGGCTATATTTGCGTTTGTTTGTAAGACAAGAATGCGCTATGAATGTGCAGGAAGGGAGTCAAAATGAAAGTCAGATCTTCTGTTAAGCCGATGTGCGAAAAGTGCAAGGTTATCAAGAGAAAGGGAGTCGTAAGAGTTATCTGCGAGAACCCGAAGCACAAGCAGAGACAGGGTTGATTCGATTTCGTTTGGGCTTAGAAAAGTCTATTCGATATAATATTGCGTAGAGCCTACGTATATTACTTTTTGATACCAAGTGTATTGGAAAGATCGGATCATGAATCAACTGTCCGATTGGGCAAAGGTTTTGCCCCAATCAATTAGTAACCGTATGGTACATATGAGCGGGTACCGTACCTATTTATCAACACTTTATGGAGGAATTATTAAAATGGCTCGTATTGCAGGTGTAGATTTACCGAGAGACAAGCGCGTTGAAATCGGCTTGACTTATATTTATGGAATTGGCAGAACAAGTTCAAATAAGATTCTTGTTGCTGCAGGTGTTAATCCGGATACACGTTGCCGTGATTTGACAGATGATGAAGTTAAGAAACTCGGCGAAGTGATTGGTGCGACATGTACTGTAGAAGGCGATCTCAGAAGAGAAATCGCAATGAACATCAAGAGACTTGAGGAAATTGGATGCTATAGAGGCGTTCGTCATAGAAGAGGACTTCCTTGCCGTGGACAGAGAACAAAGACCAATGCAAGAACCAAGAAGGGTCCGAAGAGAACAATTGCTAATAAGAAGAAGGCATAAGCTTTATTCTTAAAGTAACTTATAAATTTAATTTTAAAAGGAAGAAAGTAGGTTAGTTTAAAATGGCAAATCAGAAACAGTCTACCGCTTCTGCAAAGAAAACATCTGGCAAGAAGCGTGTCAAGAAAAACGTTGAACACGGACAGGCACATATTCAGTCATCTTTCAATAATACAATTGTAACATTGACAGATGCTGCAGGAAATGCTCTTAGTTGGGCAAGTGCCGGCGGTCTCGGATTTAAGGGTTCAAGGAAATCTACTCCTTATGCTGCACAGACAGCTGCAGAGACAGCAGTTAAGGCTGCGTTACTTCATGGCCTTAAGACAGTTGATGTCTTTGTAAAAGGACCGGGTTCAGGAAGAGAAGCAGCAATCAGAGCACTGGCTGCAAGCGGACTTACAGTTACCAGTATTACAGATGTTACTCCTGTTCCGCACAATGGATGTCGCCCGCCTAAGCGTCGTAGAGTATAACACGCAGGACAAGTCCTATATTTCCTATGACAACAACAACAAAACGTTGGATGAAGGCATACTGGCATTGCGTCAGTGCTGTAAACAACATCAGGACAAATGTGTCCTGAAAGAAAGGAGCCACCATGGCAGTTAACAGAACCCCTGTGTTAAAGAGATGCAGAGCCCTTGATCTTGATCCTACATTTCTGGGATATGATAAAAAATCCAAGAGAACTTCTTCAAGAACCGGCAAGAAGATGAGTGAATATGGTCTTCAGCTTCGTGAAAAACAGAAAGCAAAGTTTATCTATGGCGTACTTGAAAAGCCTTTCAGAAATTACTATGAGAAGGCTGATAAAATGAGAGGACAGTCTGGTGAAAACTTGCTGGTTCTTCTTGAGCGCAGACTTGATAATGTAATTTTCAGAATGGGATTCGCAAGAACAAGAAGAGAAGCAAGACAGGTTGTTCTTCACAAGTTCCTTACAGTAAACGGAAAAGTTATCAACGTTCCGTCTTATCTGATTAAAGCTGGTGATGTTGTAGAAATCAGAGAATCTGCAAAGAACATGCAGAGATTCAAGGATATTGCAGAAATCGCTGGCGGCAGACTTGTTCCGGAGTGGATTGATGTTAATAAGGAAGCTCAGAAGGGAACAATTAAAGCATTACCTTCCAGAGAAGCAATTGACGTTCCTGTAAACGAAATGCTTATCGTCGAGTTGTATTCAAAGTAATTGCATGAAGAACTGCATTTTTCAACACAGAGGCTGTTTTGCAGCCTCTTTTGGAAAAAACGCAGTGTTTTATGTGTGAAAATAATTTTGACGAAGCATATAAGGAGGGTATATCAGTGTTTGATTTTGAGAGACCAAATATTGAAGTTGCAGAGATCTCAGATGACAAGAAGTATGGTAAATTCGTTGTAGAGCCTCTGGAAAGAGGTTATGGTATTACTCTTGGTAATTCCTTAAGAAGAATCATGCTGTCGTCTTTACCTGGTGCAGCGGTAAGTCAGGTCAAAATCGAAGGTGTGCTTCATGAGTTCAGCTCTATTCCTGGAGTAAAGGAAGATGTAACTGAAATTATCATGAACATTAAGAGCCTTGCTATAAAAAACAACTCCGAGACAAATGAACCTAAAACTGCTTATATTGAATTCAACGGTGAGGGTGTCGTAAAGGCATCTGATATACAGGTTGATCAGGATATTGAAGTTATGAATCCTGAACAGACCATTGCTACACTTTGCGGAAGCGATGCAAAACTGTACATGGAACTGACAATTACAAAAGGCAGAGGCTATGTCAGCTCAGACAAGAACAAAACACCAGACCTTCCGATTGGCGTAATTGCAATTGATTCCATTTATACTCCTGTTGAGAGAGTAAATGTAACCGTTGAGAATACACGTGTTGGACAGGTGACGGATTTTGATAAGCTGACACTTGATGTACATACAAACGGTACACTTGGACCCGATGAGGCTGTAAGCCTTGCTGCCAAGGTATTGAGTGAGCATCTTAGCCTGTTTATCGATCTTTCTGAAAATGCCAGAACTGCAGAAGTTATGGTAGAAAAAGAAGATGATGAGAAAGAAAAAGTTCTTGAAATGAGCATTGATGAACTGGAGTTATCTGTCCGTTCATTTAATTGCCTTAAGAGAGCTGGTATCAATACTGTCGAAGAACTTACGAATAAGACACCGGATGATATGATGAAAGTACGTAATCTTGGTCGCAAGTCACTTGAAGAAGTGCTTGCCAAGCTCAAGGAACTGGGCCTTTCACTTAGAACAGGTGAAGATACTATTTGATCATATGATTGATCCGTGGAAGGTAAATCCGATGTGTACGGAAGCGGATTCTCATGGATTATGTACATGGCCGGGAGGCTGTGGAGACACACATTTCGAAAATAAGACCGATGAGCGTTTGGGGATGTGCCAATGCAGAGAGAACTCTGCAATGAGAAAGGATTATTATCATGGCAATGTATAGAAAACTTGGAAAAGCTTCCAAGCCTAGAAAAGCATTATTAAGAAATCAGGTTACAAATCTTCTTTATAACGGCAAGATTGTAACAACAGAAGCAAGAGCAAAAGAAGTTAAAAAGATTGCTGAACATTTGATCGCCCTTGGTGTTAAGGAAAAAGACAATACTGAGAAGGTTACTGTTCAGGTTAAGAATGCACGTAAAGATGCAAATGGTAAGAGAGTTAAGGAAGTTGTCGATGGTAAGAAAGTTGTTGCTTACGATGTAACAGAGAAGGAAGTAACAAAGGATATGCCGTCCCGTCTTCATGCAAGAAGACAGATGTACAAGACTCTTTATACTGTAACTGAAGTTCCTACAGAACTGAAGGGCAGAAGAAAGAACACAAAGGTTGTTGATATTACAGATAAGATCTTTGAGGAATATGCTCCCAAGTATGCTACCCGTAAGGGTGGATATACCAGAATTGTAAAGATCGGTGCACGTAAGGGCGATGCTGCAATGATGGTAGTTCTTGAACTGGTTTAATTAGAATAAATTTATCATATATTTGATAGACAAAAAGAGAGCCTTTCAGTTAACAGGTTTATGCCGACCACCAAATGGTTTGAATAAAATCATACATTTGGAGTTGCATCAAGATTGTTTTCTGACAGGCTCTTTTTGTGTGCCATATGAACCGTTGTATTCATTGAAAAAAAGAGAATAGATTCAAAAATTTATTTTTCAAAATGTTGATAATCCTTTATGGAATTCCAATTACCACCCCAGATAAAGTCGTGTTTTGTAAAAAGTTTATATGCAAGATCCTGATCACTTATTTTATAGGCAAAGTTTTTGGTACGATCAACATAGTCTGTTGCAGTGGATGGAGCAATAATGGAATTTCCTTTTTTATCAAAAGTAACAGATGGATTGTATAGCGGATTAATATCTATAGCCAAGCCAAGTGCATGTTTGGATATTTTTGAACTTCCGGCTATCGTTCTGTAGTTGAAACAGGAAGTGTTATCAGCTTCCATTGAAGCTTCATCATCTCCACCAAAATCATCAATCAAACGGATACTTTCAATCTGGTATCCACTGTCATACAATTGGCTGAAAATCTGCATCACATCATCTGCGATTGCTTTGTTACATATCATTTCACCATCCTGCTTATTTCCGTCAAAGTCGATATACCTGATATGACAATAGCGCAGCGCTGTAAGTGAAACGGGACAGTCTTTTGGATAGGAGATACCCTGTATTCGGCCAAGAATACTTTGCGGAATATTTTCATAATAAAATCCATCACGATATATATTCCTTTTATTGGAAACATCGGAGGAAGCACTTTCTGCTGCGGATGCAGTTGAAACGGAAATATTAGAACCGGAAATATTTGAAATGGCAGAAACAGAGTCATCCGCAGTTGTCTGTAAATGATTTGAAAGTTCTTTTTGCATAGAAGTATTTTCGGAAGAAGCAGTAGCATAGGCAAGGGAAGGATTCTCTCGCGCATAATCAGAGAGCGTTTCACTGCCGTTAAGCAGACGGGCGCCTACAGCACATCCAATAATGACAGCGAGGAGCAAAATAATTTCTTTCCAGTATTTCATATAAAATAACCTTCGTTTTCATAATAGTAGCAGAATTTTATTGTCCGGTAGGTAATGACCGAATATGATATAATTATAGCATTATAAGCTTTATATGGCATCTGAAAACGAAACTTATGTAAGTGGTTAAAGGAATATATAAAAGGAAGGATACTGCTCTTCTTGTATTTGCAGGCGATTCCGAGTAAAATGAAATTCGAATTCTCACTTGAAAGGAAACAGGCATGAGCCGTAATGATATGCTTCGGACAGAAAATCTGACATTTGAATATATACGACGCGATGAGGAAGGCAATGTAGAAGGAATTACGACTGCGGTTGATCATGTGAATATGGAAGTTCACAAAGGAGATTTTATAGCAATCCTGGGACATAATGGTTCCGGTAAGTCTACGCTCGCCAAGCATTTTAATGCACTTTTATACCCAACAGAAGGAACAGTATGGGTAGATGGTATGAATACTGCAGATGATGCCCATCTCTGGGATATCAGGCAAAATGCCGGTATGATCTTTCAGAATCCGGATAATCAGATTATCGGACAGCTTGTAGAAGAAGATGTCGGGTTCGGACCGGAAAATATGGGCGTACCGACAGATGAGATCTGGCAGCGGGTAGAAGAGAGTCTGAAGGCGGTAGACATGTATGAATACAGAAAGTCTTCCCCTAATCATTTATCCGGTGGTCAGAAGCAAAGGGTATCTATTGCAGGTGTAATCGCGATGCATCCCAAATGTATTATTATGGATGAACCGACTGCAATGCTTGATCCGAATGGCAGAAAAGATGTGATTCGGGCAGCAAAAGCACTCAATCAGGTTGAAAATATAACAATTATACTGATTACGCATTATATGGAAGAAGTTATAGATGCAGATCATGTGATTGTAATGGATCAGGGGCATATCGAGATGCAGGGTACACCGCGGGAAATTTTTTCACAGGTGGGCAGATTGAAAGAACTCCGGCTGGATGTGCCGCAGGTTACACTCCTGGCGCATGAATTGCAGCAGAAGGGCTTGCCGATACCGGATGGGGTGTTGACGAGAAAAGAACTGGTAGATGTACTGACGAGACTTTATACAGAAAAAAAATAAAATGGGGTAAACATGGCAATTATTCTTGATCATGTGAATTACATATACGATGCCGATACTGCAATGGCGCAGGCTGCACTTTCAGATATCAATCTGAAAATTGAGGATGGCCAGTTTATCGGACTGATCGGTCACACCGGGTCAGGTAAATCGACGCTTGTTCAGCATTTGAATGGACTGATGACACCAACTTCCGGGCGTATTTTTTTCAACGAAAAAGATATCCATGATGCAGATTTTGACCGGAAAACATTGCGTTCGAAAGTAGGGCTTGTGTTTCAGTATCCTGAGCATCAGCTGTTTGAAGCGGATGTTTTTTCGGATGTATGTTTTGGACCAAAGAATCTGGGATTGACCAAAAAAGAAACAGAATTGCGGGCTTATGAGGCGCTTAAGCAGGTTGGGCTGGAAGATACTTATTTTTATCAGTCTCCGTTTGATTTGTCCGGAGGACAGAAACGGCGGGTTGCAATTGCAGGGGTTCTGGCCATGAAACCGGAGGTGCTGATTCTGGATGAGCCGACTGCAGGACTTGATCCACGTGGCAGGGATGAAATTCTGGGACTGATATCCTCTTTGCATGAAGGAACGGGAATGACGGTCATTCTGGTTTCTCACAGCATGGAAGATGTAGCGAACTATGTGGAGCGAATCATTGTAATGAATAAAGGAAGTGTTGCATATGATGATGTTCCCCGGAATGTATTCAGACATTATATGGAGCTGGAGCAGATCGGACTCGCGGCTCCGCAGGTGACGTATGTTATGCAGGAATTGCGAGCGGCAGGTTTTCCTGTCAGCGTTGATGCTACAACTGTTAATGAAGCAAGGGATGAGATATTGAAGGTATTTCAAATATAAAAGGATTTTGAAGCAGGAATAGTGCAATTTGCAGATAGGATAAATCAATGCTGAAAGACATTACACTGGGACAATATTATCAGACAGAGTCAGAAATACACAGACTTGATCCAAGAGTCAAGATTGTCGCGACACTTCTGTTTATTATTTCTCTTTTTATTGCAGACAATTTTATAGGCTATGTGATAGCCGCAGCTTTTCTGGGGTTGGAGATTCATATGTCACATGTTCCCTTTCGCTTTATCATGCGAGGGATGAAAACCATTGTGTTTTTGTTGTTGATTACGGTTGTGTTTAATCTTTTTCTGACGCCGGGAACACCGCTCATACACTTATGGAAGCTGACCATCACGTATGAGGGACTTGCACTTGCATCTATGATGGCAGTGCGCCTTATTTTTCTGATCATCGGATCTTCTGTTATGACATTAACAACGACTCCAAACCATCTGACAGACGGGCTTGAGTCGCTTATGAATCCGATGAAAAAAATCCATGTACCGGTGCATGAGATATCGATGATGATGTCGATTGCACTTCGGTTTATCCCGATTCTTCTGGAGGAAACGGATAAGATTATGAAAGCACAGATGGCAAGGGGAGCTGATTTTGAAAGCGGTTCGATTATAAAACGGGCCAAAAATCTGGTACCATTGTTAGTACCGTTGTTCATATCTGCATTCAGAAGGGCAAATGATCTTGCCATGGCAATGGAGGCCAGATGTTATCGGGGCGGTGAGGGAAGAACCAAGATGAAACCGCTGATTTACAGGAAAAGAGATGCAGCGGCCTATGGAATCCTGTCAGGGTATATGATTCTGATGGTAGTATTTGGTAAAATTCTGTTCTGAAAATATCACATGTAACAGAGGTAAGAAATGCAGAGAATAATGCTGACTGTGGCCTATGACGGCACAAACTATAAAGGCTTTGCGGAGCAGCTTTATGCACCAACCATTGAAGGAACGCTGAACAGGGCACTGACGGGAGTCACAGGAGAACCCATCAAGGTGATTGGAGCAAGCAGAACGGATGCCGGCGTGCATGCATATGGTAACCTTGTGGTATTTGACACCGATTCGCCGATTCCTGCAGATCGGTTTTCCTATGCGGTGAATCATATGCTTCCGGATGATATCCGGGTAATATCTTCACGGAGCGTGCCATCTGATTTCCATCCCAGACACTGTCATTCTGTTAAAACATATGAATACCGCATTTTGAATGCGGAGAATCCAATTCCGACACAGCGTTTATACAGTTACTATAATAATATGCATATGGATTTGGATAAAATGAATCTTGCAGGCAGTTATCTTGTGGGAGAACATGATTTTACAAGCTTTTGTAATACAGATACACAGGCAAAAAGTCATGTCAGAACGTTGTATGAAGTGACTGCAGAACGAGGGACGGATATCCGGAACAATATGATCATCATACGTGTCAGGGGGAATGGTTTCCTGTATAATATGGTCCGGATCATTGCAGGTACGCTGATGCAGATCGGGAGTGGAAAAGGTATGCCGGAAGATGTTGTATCAATGCTTGAAAAAAGAGCCCGTTCAGCGGCTGGACCGACGGCACCGGCATGTGGTCTTTTTTTGATCGGATATGAAATTGATATTGACAAAAGGTAGTAAAATATCATATAATTTAACACTGTGTGAAAGCGTCGTAATGAAACTCCGGTAAGTGACATTGCGTACCAATATATCTTAAGGTGGTGATCAGGTGAAGGGTCGCCATAGCATGAGTATTTTTATATAAAATGCTCATACGCGATAGTAATCGGAAATTGATTATGGAGGTAACATAATGAAAACATTTATGCCAAATGCAGCTACAATTGAAAAAAAATGGTATGTAGTTGATGCAACAGATATGACGCTTGGACGTCTTGCTTCCGAAGTTGCAAACGTTTTAAGAGGAAAGAACAAGCCGATCTATACCCCTACCGTTGATACAGGCGATTATGTCATCGTTATCAATGCAGAGAAGATCAAAGTAACAGGTAAGAAACTGGATCAGAAGACTTACTGGCACCATTCAGATTATATTGGCGGTCAGAAAGAGACAACACTGCGCAAGATGCTGCAGGAGAAGCCTGAAAGAGTTATTGAGCATGCCGTTAAGGGAATGCTTCCCAAGGGATCTCTTGGAAGACAGATGTTCACAAAACTTCACGTATATGCAGGACCGGAGCATGAACATGCTGCTCAGAAGCCTGAAGTACTGACATTTTAATAGGGATGTTTGAAAGGAGAAATTAAAATGGCTAAAGCAGCTAGTTATTATGGAACAGGCAGAAGAAAGAGTTCTGTTGCAAGAGTATATCTCGTTTCCGGTTCAGGAAACGTTACAATCAATAAGAGACCGGTTGACGAGTATTTTGGTCTTGAAACACTGAGAATGATCGTTCGTCAGCCTCTTGTTGCTACAGAGACAAACGATAAATTTGATGTTATCGTAACAGTACGCGGCGGTGGCACAACAGGCCAGGCAGGCGCAATCAGACACGGTATTTCCAGAGCACTTCTTCAGGCTGATTCTGATGAATACAGACCTACACTGAAGAAAGCAGGATTCCTTACAAGAGATCCTCGTATGAAGGAAAGAAAGAAGTACGGTTTGAAAGCAGCTCGTCGTGCTCCTCAGTTCTCAAAGAGATAAGAATTACTGCAACGCAGGACATCTCAGAGCAACTCAATACGATTCAGAACCTCTCAGGACATTTTGTCTTGGGAGGTTTTTTTGTATTATTTATAAATATATTCCTTGAATAAATGGCATAATAATGATAAAATTATGATAATAAAGATGATGAAATAATATTTTTATAGAAGGAGGCGAATCTCATGATACAAATTAGACCAGTTTCTGATTTAAGAAATAAATTTACTGAGATTGAGAAAGAAGTGAATAAAGGTGAGCCAGTATATCTGACTAAAAATGGATACGGAACAATGGTAGTTATGAGTTTGGAAAAATATTCAGAAATTACGGATGAAATTGAATTAAAGTTGGATGAAGCGGATAGACTTGCGGATGAGTCTAGTATTAGATATTCAAATGATGAAGTTTTTGGAGGGATAAGGGAGGTATTGCATGGTTCAAAAGCAATACAAGCTTAGCTATCTTCCTATATTTTATGATGACTTGTTGGATGCAGTTAATTATATTATGTTGAAGCTAAAGAATGAACAGGCAGCAGAAGAATTGCTTAACTTAACTGAAATGGCAATTAAAGAGAGATTAGGTTCTCCAGAATCTTTTGAAAAATTTCAATCAATGAAAAAACGTAAATATTCTTACTATCGGATATATGTCAAAAATTTTATTGTATTTTATGTGGTTATTCCAGATGAAAGTGACAGTAATATTGCAACAATGGAAGTACGTAGATTTTTGTATAATAGACGAGATTTAGAAAAAGTATTATAGCTAATTGTATATTAATATAAAATGTCTTGAGACGTAATAAAATGTCGTGGGTGTGAAACGTATGTGCAACAACAATCACTACAAACCCAGTATTTCCGGGATTTTCAACTGCATAAACGGTTGACAAAGAGATAATAGAACATCGTTTTGTGATGTTCCAAGTGAATATCAAAGAGTATATAAACCTCAGAAACCATGTGTTTCTGGGGTTTTTCTTTGTTGTGCGCCCGGCGGGCGCACGTTTCAACGGGTGCAAGTCCCGAATCCGCCCGGTAGTGGGAAGGATATAGCCAATGGAAAGGGTGTCGTGGGTGACTGCGAATCTGAAGGAAGCCGGATGGTAAATCTCTGGTCTGACGTACAGAAATCACATCAGGCTATGCATGAGGGTAAGGCTGCAACACAAGTCGAAGCCCAATAACTACACGGAACCATGTATGGTAAATGTGGCAGATGGATGGAGAGAAGGAACGTGTGGGTACCCGGGGAGATCTGCATGATACGCTCTGAAAAGAGTAACTATTGTCGTAAGGTAGTACTGAACATGCAGAAGTCAGCAGAGGTCATAGTAGTAAACTGAACAAGTTCAGTTCAGAGGCGAAGGACCGAATCAATAGGAGTCCCCAGTATGACAGAGAAAGGAGGAATGGCTAATGAAGGCAGAAAACTCTGACAACAGAGACTGTCCGCAGAGAGATAGTGCGGAACATGAAGGTCATGCGGAAGTGCGGAGGTCATTCCGCTCGATATGGAAAGAAAAGGACAGTGCACGGCCAGAGCTCTTAGAGAAGATACTGTATAAGGACAACTTAAACAGAGCTTATAAAAGGGTGAAGGCAAACAGGGGAGCACCGGGAATCGATGGAATAACTGTCGATGAAATAGGTGCATACCTGCGGGAAAATCAAGAGGCCATTATCGAGAGGATTTATAAAGGGAAATATACCCCCGACCCGGTAAGACGAAAAGAAATCCCAAAAGCAGACGATGGAGTACGAAAGCTTGGTATTCCAACAGTCAAAGACCGTATTATTCAACAAGCCATTTCACAACAACTGATGCCGATTTATGAAGCGCAATTCTCAGATGGAAGCTTCGGTTACCGCCCGGGAAGAAGTGCAAAAGATGCTATCACTAAGGTGAAAGAGTATGCAGAAGAAGGATACCGCTATGCGGTATCAATCGACCTTTCGAAATACTTTGATACCTTAAACCACGAATTACTGCTGAACATCCTACGAAGAAATGTGAAGGATGAAAGGGTAATACAATGGATTAAGAGATACCTTAAAAGTGGTGTCCTGGAAGATGGAGTAGTTGTGGACACAGAGGAAGGTTCTCCGCAGGGAGGAAATCTGTCTCCGCTACTGGCAAATGTCTATCTTAATGAGTTTGACGAAGAATTCCAAAAGAGAGGTGTTCCGTTCGTACGCTATGCAGATGATATCGTTCTGCTGGCTAAGAGCGAAAGAGCCGCAAAGAGACTTTTGAAAACAAGTACGAACTACCTTGAAGGAAAGCTTAAGCTGACTGTAAACAAGGATAAAAGTCGTGTGGTTAGTGTGTTTGCAATCCGAAATTTTAAATTCCTTGGCTTCGCATTGGGAAGGAACGAAAAGGGGCATCTATGTCCGAGTTCATCCGAAGTCATGGAAGAAGTTCAAAGCCAAGCTGAAAGAACTTTCTTCCCGAAGGTCTGTTCAGAGCATACGACCGCACTGGATAAGATAAAGGTATATGCGAGAGGATGGCTTAACTATTACGGACTGGCAGATATGAAGAAAACCATTGAGGACATCAATAGTTGGCTCTACCATCGGATTCGGATGTGTATTTGGAAACAATGGAAGAAACCGAAAACGAAAATGAGAAACCTTCTTAAACTCGGAGTGTCCAACGATCTGGCAATGCAAGCGGCTAACAGTCGGAGAGGTTACTGGTTTGTGACACACAGTTGCGGTCAACATAGCTTTAACAAAAGAAAGACTGATACACAATGGCTTTTATGACTTGGCCATTGCATATCAGTCAGTGCACGTCAACTATTGAAAGCGCCGTGTACCGAACGGTACGCACGGTGCTGTGAGAGGACGGCGGTTAATCACCGCCTCCTACTCGATTGGAAACGTTGTGAGATTGGATGAAAAATGAGAAAACCCGGAAGTTAAGAAGCAAAATTCTCATCAGCTTCAAATCTTATTGATTGCTCCTATAAAGGTTTCTACATCGAGATGAGTAAAAATCCTTTCTGTAAGAGTTATGGCTCCGGAATGTTCAAGAATGCTTTTAAAATCAGATATATGTGAGCTTTTGCCGGTCTTATGGCAAATTGGCATGACACGTTATTGTTAATTATCGTCAGGAGTAAATTATAATTGACATATATAGACAACCGATATACTATATAGGTAATCTATATATCGCACATTAATAATATAAGGAGGAAGTCATGGCAATTGATAAATCATTAGTTTCGGGAAGTATGACAATGTTAATTTTAAAACTGTTGCTCGAAAAAGATATGTATGGCTATGAGATGATTGATACTCTGCGTCAAAAATCTCAGAATGTTTTTGAACTGAAAGCAGGAACTTTGTATCCGCTTTTACATAGTCTTGAAGAGAATCGTTTTGTGACTGTTTATGAACAGGATGCGTTGGGAAAAATCAGAAAATACTATAGTCTCACGGAGCAAGGGGAAAAAAAACTAGCTGAAAAAACCGAAGAATGGAATACATATCAGAAAGCTATTTGTGATGTTCTTGTAATGGAGGTGTAAGAAGGAATGGAAGAGTACTTAGCTACTGTAATGGAACAGATTCGATGTAAAACTGTAAGACCGTTCATAGAAAGAGAGTTAAGAAATCATATTGAAGATCAGATAGAAGACAACATAAAAAAGGGGATGGAGTATGAAGAGGGAGTTAATAATGCAATTAAGGATATGGGGGATCCTGTAGAAACGGGAATATCACTTGATCGTATTCACAGACCTCAAATAGCGTGGGGAATGATAGCACTTGTTGCAATAATGAGCGCTTTCAGTGTGGCCCTTCACTACACTATTTCCAGAAATGGTGTAGGATATGAGTGTTATATATCAAGTAAAGCTCCATTCATGTATGTGGTTGGCTTTATTATAATGATTGCTGTTTACTTTATAGATTATACGTTTATTGCAAGATTTTCAAAACCAATAGCAATTATTTACTTCTTCTGTGTCTGTATTGTAGATTCCGGGGATTGTCTGTGAATGGTAGTAGAGTAGGAATAAAAGTGTCTGGATTATCATTTTCGGTTGAAGCACTTTTGATGCTATATGTTCCTGTTTTTGCAGGAATTCTATATAAGTATAGAAATACAGGACTGCTTGGACTGATAAAATCCATAGGTTGGATGATTGCTGCGGTATTGTTGGTATTTGAATTGCCGGCACTTGTGACTTCTTTGATAATGCTTATTTCCATGCTTACCCTTCTTACCTTGGCAATTACGAAGGGATGGTTTAATATCTCAAAACCTATATCAATAATAGCTTTGTGGGGAGTGTTTGTCGGATTACCTGTTATTGCTTTAGTTGTTATGTTTTTTGGTGATGGAATGGCAGATTATCAAAAGGATAGAATTATTGCAACTCTTTCAAATAGTGGAAATGAAAATTATGCTGTAAAACTTGTGAGGGATATTTTGAGTTCAAGTAAGCTGATAGGCAATAATGGTGTTGATGTGGCAAACACAATTCCGGCATTTAATTCAGATTATGTTTTGACATATATATCATCTACTTATGGATTGATAGCGGGAACGCTCATAGCTTGCATGCTGATAATAATAATTGGCGGTATATTTGGAATTACATTTAAACAGAAGAATCAATTGGGAATGATGATTGGATGTGGATCTGGAATGGTTTTGTTACTTACTACATTCATCAACGTTTTTGAAAACATTGGAAAGTTTCCGCCGACAAAAACATTTCTGCCATTGGTTTCTGCAGGCCGAAGCTACACTGTTGTAACCTATGTGCTCATAGGAATTGTGCTTAGTGTGCATAGGTATAAGTGTATCTATCCAAAACATGTGAGTATGAATATGCCCCAAATAACCTTCACCCTTAAGGCAAAAATTTGAAAAATGCTGTTTACTGTTGCTACTGAGAGCAGATTAGTATATCGTCCTTTAAATAAATGGACCATATATCCCAACTATGATATAATACCTTCAAGAACATATTCCTGGAGGTTTATCATGGGCAGAACAGCATCATCAATAGAATTATCAATAGAGGACCGCAAATATCTTGAATCTCAAATGCGCGCGCGCACCATTCAGGCACAAACAGTAGAACGTGCAAGAATCTTAATCCTCAAAGCAGATGGAAAACCAATTGATGACATAGCTGCATTGATCGGTATGAACCGGAAAAGCGTTATGCTCTGCCTTAAAAAATATAAAGAGGGTGGTGTTGAAAATGCTCTGTTCGATGCACCTGGTCGCGGACGAAATGCTGAGATCACGGATGATGAAAAGACTTGGATTATAAACATTGCATGTAAAAAACCAACTGACTTCGGGTATGCCGCAGAAACCTGGACATATGCAAAATTAACCGCACACGTGAACCTCACTGCTGAAGCATCCGGTTACACAAGACTATCTACCGTTAATAAGAGTACCGTACATAAAATATTGGATGATGCTGAAATCAAGCCATTCCGCATTAACTATTATTGTGAACAGCGCGATCCTGATTTTGATCGTAAGATGCACAATGTATTGCTTGTATATAAGCAGCTTTCAATGCAGTTCGATAAAAATGGACAGTTGGTTCCGTTTGAAGATGATGAGGCTGTGCACGTTCTTTCTTATGATGAAAAACCTGGCGTTCAGGCAATCTCTACGACATCAGATGACCTCCTTCCGAATGGCAGTAACGGTGCAATACAACGTGATTATGAATACAAGCGTCTTGGTACAGTTTCTCTTTTAACAGCGATAGATCTGCAGACAGGAGAAGCAATACCATTGGTTAGTGAAACACATAACAGCAAGGATTACATAAAATTCCTCAGGATACTTGATGACAAGTATCCTGCCGGGGATAAAATCCGCATCGTCCTTGATAATTTAAAAGTACATACATCCGTTGAAACCCGGCGCTTTCTTGCAACACTACCTGGGCGATTCGAGTTTGTGTTCACCCCAAAGCACGGATCCTGGCTCAATCTTGTAGAAGGATTCTTCAGTAAAATGACCCGTCAAATGCTTCGGGGAATACGTGTTAAAACAAAGGAAGAACTTATTTCCAGAATACACAGATATTTTGATGAGGTAAATGAACACCCTGTTGTATATCACTGGAAATACAAACTTGACGATGTTGATATTACCGAAGAAATTGGAACTGATACGTTGCTACTCGAACAGTCCAGTTAATTATCGGACGTTATACTATTATTGTGAACAGCGCGATCCTGATTTTGATCGTAAGATGCACAATGTATTGCTTGTATATAAGCAGCTTTCAATGCAGTTCGATAAAAATGGACAGTTGGTTCCGTTTGAAGATGATGAGGCTGTGCACGTTCTTTCTTATGATGAAAAACCTGGCGTTCAGGCAATCTCTACGACATCAGATGACCTCCTTCCGAATGGCAGTAACGGTGCAATACAACGTGATTATGAATACAAGCGTCTTGGTACAGTTTCTCTTTTAACAGCGATAGATCTGCAGACAGGAGAAGCAATACCATTGGTTAGTGAAACACATAACAGCAAGGATTACATAAAATTCCTCAGGATACTTGATGACAAGTATCCTGCCGGGGATAAAATCCGCATCGTCCTTGATAATTTAAAAGTACATACATCCGTTGAAACCCGGCGCTTTCTTGCAACACTACCTGGGCGATTCGAGTTTGTGTTCACCCCAAAGCACGGATCCTGGCTCAATCTTGTAGAAGGATTCTTCAGTAAAATGACCCGTCAAATGCTTCGGGGAATACGTGTTAAAACAAAGGAAGAACTTATTTCCAGAATACACAGATATTTTGATGAGGTAAATGAACACCCTGTTGTATATCACTGGAAATACAAACTTGACGATGTTGATATTACCGAAGAAATTGGAACTGATACGTTGCTACTCGAACAGTCCAGTTAATTATCGGACGTTATATTAGTGCTCTCGGTAAGAAACAGGTAAGAAGCAAAGAATTAGTAGGATGATGCATTTTAAAAATTTTTATCTATATCAATTTCTATATCAATTTTCAAAGAGATAATTATTACACAATATATTACATCTTTGGACAATCGAATACGATTTATTACACCTCAGAACAATGTTCTGGGTTGTTTTTTTATATGTGCGCCCAGCATGGGCGCAATCTTAAGGGGTAAAGTCCCTGGTCTGCCCTAGTATCTTAACATATGCTATTATTGACGTACAGATAATTGTACGATATAATAAAAGTACAGAAATATGTACGTAAAGGAGGTGCTTTTATGTTGGCTGTTAACTATACGGCGCTAAGAGAAAATATGAAGACATATATGGATAAAATCACCGATGATTATGAGACGATGATAGTTACAAGGAAGGATAACAAAAATGTTGTTATGCTATCAGAAGAGTCCTACAACAATATGATAGAAAATATATATGTAATGGGAAATAGAAGTAATTATGATTGGTTGATGGAATCAAAGGCTCAGTTAGAAAATGGAATGGTAGCTGTACATGATCTTACTGAGGTAGAAGTTGATGAATAAGGTATTTACGAAAAATGGATGGGATGATTATATTTATTGGCAGACGGAAGACAGAAAAACATTAAGAAAAATAAATCAATTAATTGAAGACATCGTTAGAAATGGAAATGAAGGGGTTGGAAAACCCGAAGCATTAAGTGGAAATTTGGTTGGCTTTTGGAGTAGAAGAATCAATGATAAAGATAGACTGATTTATAAAATTGACAAAGAAAATATTTATGTTTTGGCTTGTAGATATCATTATGGAGATAAGTAATATACCATATATTTTAATCTCCTAATTAAAGCTTAAGATAGCAAAATGTTGCTATGGGTAACACACATGTAATCAATATAATCACCTAACAATCCAGCATTCATGCGGTTTTACAGTTCGGGGGCACCTATCAAAGAGATAGGCAAGCATTTTTTATTTACAAATTCAAAAGCCCGCAAACACTTGTGTTTGCAGGCTTTTGAATTGCAATATATTTTTCTGAATCTTACAAAACATTATTAACTCAACTTTCCCAGCAAATATTTCCAAATAAAGCCTGTATAAATGAGGCTTGAGACATCATCCATTCAGTCACTTTACTTTTTATAAATGATGTTATATCTGCTGATAATGCTGAAATGTGTTCCACGAACAAAGCCAGGAGGCTTTGCAGTGCATTCGTCAGATCCATGTCCTTTATATCATCGCAGAACATGAAAAATAATTCACCATACGTTTTCTGGTCATTCTGATTTCGACGAATCCATTCCAGAACGGTGTATCTTGTGAATACGATGGCAGTATGGCTTACCATGGCACCATAGTTATGGCTCTGAAATTCAGTGCCTAATTTCAGAAAAGATTTAGACGACTTAAAGAAACATTCGATTGACCATCTGTTTCCATAAATACGAACAATTTCAGCATCTTCCAGAGAAATATCCGTGCTCAGTATATACAAACATTCGCTTCTCTTATTGCGGTTGCGTACGAAAACAATCTTCACTGGAATTCCGTTTTTTGTTGTAACCACTAAGGACCCAAAGATATTCTTTGCACCTTCAAACCGAACGAATTTCTTTAATTCAGGAAGCCTGTATTGCTTTCCCTGACAGGTGTAACGCTGCTTCAGTTGTTTGACCATACCGATTGCGTCAATTCCTGCTTTAAGGATCTCGCTGATCATTGGCTCCGTGGTGAACCAGGTGTCCATGAGGACATAGTCCGCTTCTACACCGGCGTTCAATGCATTCTTTATCAGAAGAACTGCGGCATCCGTTTTATGCATCATGCTTTCCTTTCGGAATCTGAATCCACTGGTGCGATGGTCAATATCAGAACACACTTCATTGTAACGGTTTATCTTTTCGGTGGAAGAAAGCATGTTGAATCCGGTTGGAATAAAACTGTATCCATCAGACCATCCAAGCGTGAGAAGTGTAAATCCCTTCTGGCATCTGTGCTCTACATGGTCGTAAACACGGGCAAGTAATTCAACCGTTTTACTGCGGTTACGCTTTATGACAGAATCATCCAGAATCAGTACCTTTACTCTTTCCGGACGTGTAAGAGAGTTAAATGCAGTTGTGGCTCTGACAGCAAGGAGCAAAAGGAATCTGCTCCAGTTGTAGGAAGTTTCATTCAGGAAACGATAATACGTATTTTTTGAAACAGCCATATCCTTATATTTCGAATTCAGGAAACGAAACAGGTTTTTCCCCTGAAAAACTAACAACAGTAAGAATTGAAATACCTCATATGCGGAAACACCACATGATTTTGTAATATTTGATTTCCGTAGCAGTTTTCCAATGCCAAGTTCCTTCAAGGCGATAGAAAATTGATTTTGAGGATTTTCATTTTTGTTATTTTGGGATATCATAAATTCAGCACCTTTTCTTTGGGATTGTATTTTTGTGGTGAATTTATTATACCAAAGATCTGGTGCTGTTTTTATGTCAAGGCACCAATTTATGGAGCTGTTTTGACTGAGAAACCAAGCATCCTGTCAATTGTTCTGGTGGGAAAGTTGAGTTATTAATAAATATAAATTTTTATCGATAACATGGAAGTAATAATCATGTGAATACTGATTTGCGGGCTTAACGAGGCCCGGTTAGTTTCGAAAATCAAAAAAGAAGTGTTGTCAATTACAGATAATATCCTTGGTGATTATTTTTTGCATGAAAAATGATGAAGGAATGTATGTCGTGATTTTATAAACATGATGAGATGAAGAATTATATATATGTGAAATAGAAATCATCCAGATGATTTTGGAGAGGAGAAGTGATCATGGGTAACAACAGGAATAGTTCATTTTATGAAGGTTTAGTAGAAAATGATATCGGTAAACTGTTGGCTTCTCCGAAAAGTGATTTACATAACCATTCTTCTAAAGGGTGCAGGTTAGCGTGGTTGGAAAAACGATTAAGTCATTCTTTCACTAAGCCACCTGGTATATTTAACGGGCTTGATGGAATGCAGGAATGGTTTATTGCTTCGGTTAAGGCGTATTGCAATGGATATGAAGGTATAATTCTCAGATGGGAAGGAGCATTTGCTGAAGCAGAGCGAAACAATATTTCCAGACTAGCCATGAGTTTTGGAACTCCGGATATTGAGTTAGTGGGTGGGGTAGAAGCATTTCAATTACTGATTGAAGGGTTTCATCAGAAATACTGTCCCGATACGGCTTTCGAGCCTGGATTGACATATGCATCATCCTGCAATGCTGATTTGGAAGCTGCAAATATTGATCGGTATCTTCATTCAGGTTTCTTCAAATCTATTGATGTGTGTGGAGGTGAAAATGTGCAGTCTTTTGAAACTTTTTTGCCATTATATAAAAAAGCTGAACGCTACCACTTGATCAGGATAATGCATGTTGGAGAAACAGGATCTGCAGATGATGTAAGAAGAGCAGTTGAAGTTTTGGGCCTTACGGAAGTTCACCATGGGATTAATGCATATACTTCAAAGGATACAATGCGATTCCTGGCGGATAATCACATACAACTTAATATTTGTCCGAGTAGTAATGTCATGTTGGGGTATGTGAAAGACTATAGGAATCACCCCATAAAAACACTGTTTGAGAACGGAGTCATGGTGACAATCAATACCGATGATTTGTTGATATTTGACAGCTCAATAGAAAACGAATACCGGTTACTTTACCAGGCAGGGACACTAAGTGCGGAGCAGTTGGATGAGATAAGGTGTAATGGCTTGAAAGAATGTTGCAGATAAAGGCAGTTGATCAAGCGTGCATGATGACATGCTGAGAAAGTACTTTGATTCGACCAAAGCGTGGGAGTTACAGTATTCAGAATTCGTAGCTTTTGGAGGTAACATATGGAAAGAACGGAAGCTGTCACAATAACCAATATGTGCATGGTTTATGATGGCAATAGAGTTTTGGTGCAGGAAAAGAGAGATGCTGATTACTGTGGAGTCACGTTTCCCGGGGGACATGTTGAAAAAGGTGAATCTTTTACTGATGCGGTAATTCGTGAAATTTTCGAGGAAACAGGTTTAAAAATTTCTGAGCCTGTTTTATGCGGAATAAAAGATTGTTCAGATGATGATGGATCAAGATATATGGTTTTGTTCTATAAAACAGATAAATTTGATGACCAATTATCTTCTTCTGACGAAGGGGAAGTTTATTGGATCGAATTGGATGAGATGAAAAAGTCGAATATGGCAGAAGGAATGGATAAAATGCTGGAGGTTTTTCCGAAGGAAAACCTGAGCGAGTATTATTTTTATAAAGAAAATGGTGAGTGGAAAGAAACACTAAAATAAAAGGATAGAAGGATGAGCAATGGGAATACTGATTTGCGGTCTTAACGGGACTGGTAAGAGCACAGCAGGAAAAATACTTGCTGAGCGGCTGGGGTATGCGTTTATTGACAATGAGGAACTGTATTTCCCCAAGAATGATCCTTCGTATGAGTTTTCCAAACCCAGAAGTAAGGCAGAAGTGATAGAACTGCTTGATAAGAAGATACATGATAACAATAATTTTGTTTTCGCAGCTGTAAAGGGGGACTACGGTGACAAGCTCATAGAAGCGCTTGATACAGTGGTATTAATAGAACTCCCAAGAGGGGAACGTCTTGAACGGGTGAAAAACAGATCTTTTCAAAAGTTTGGGAACCGAATGCTGCAAGGCGGAGATTTGTATGAAAAGAAGGCAACTGGCTTTCTTATGTGGCAAGCAGACCTGAAGATTTAGTGGAAGAATGGGTTCTTTCTGTCAAATGTCCTGTTATCAGGGTAGACGGCAGAAAACAGGTAAATGATACGGTTGACTATCTGTTATCGGTGCTGAGAGGTTGATGAAAAAATGCTTGAAATGGAAAGAAAGAACAGAACTGCTGCGAAAGCTTTAATCATTAAAGATGGAAAAATGCTTGCGATTAAACTAAATGATAATGGGGATGTTTTTTATATTATGCCCGGTGGTGGTCAGGATTCAGAAGAAACACTTACGGATGCTGTTAAACGGGAAGTTGCGGAAGAAACAGGAATAGAGATTAATCCTAAATCATTGGAGTTCGTGATAGAGGGGGTACATGGGGAAGCTTTTCATCGCATAGATTTGATCTTTTTATGTGAATATGTGGGTTTGGTTAATGGAGCTGTTTTACATGAAGATACAAATCAAGTAGGGTATGAATGGCTTGCTATTGAAAATCTAGCGGAAAAACCATTGTATCCATCAAAATTACGCAGGCAGATTATGAAATTATATCACGGCGAAAAACAGATGTGTATTTGGGAAATGAGGAAGTTGGTGACCCGGTATGTTTAGAGTAGATGAGTAGAAAAAAGCAGAAAATAGAAAGATCTGTAGTACCTCTGAAACAGAAAAAGATGATTAACGTAGGAAATGTGGGGGCTAAACAATTAGTTATATGATTATGTGGATATGACATTTAACCAGGCTGATGAAACAATTTTCAGGTTATAGGACGATGGGAGCTTATTCATGGATCAATATGCAGATGAAAGAGATTCAAAATTACTGGAGAGTGATAAATACACATTTTTTGTATTGCGCCGAATTATTGGAGCAGAGTGTAAGCTGCTCTTATTGTCAGACGGCACATTGTGGGAGGTGTGAACAGCACTTTATTGTAGGTGCTTTCACATCCCCGACTGTGCGGTTTGGTAGGTAACTGCAAACTCTCAGAGGAATCACCGCACACTGTCGTAGTCTTATCTGAGGAGCAGTTTTTCTGCTTTTCAGATAAGGCCATGACCACGGTTGTGATCACAGCCTTGAACATTGAAAACTAAAGATTTCATCAATAAAGTCCCTGATTCTCAACAGCATCGTGGATGACATCAGCATTGATTACTGCTTTTTCTAACTGAGAACCAATCATAAGTGCGTCGGTCATGAGATTATCAATCAGACGAGGATTTCCCTGGGTATAACTATGAACTGCTGATAGTGCAGCGGTATCAATAATCGAATCAGCGGCACCGGCCAGATGGAGTTTATGAAGAACATATTTTCCAACTTCATCATCAGAGAGACCATTATAGTTGTAATGAACAGTGATTCGTTGACGAAGTGCCTCATGGACTGGTTTGCGAAGAGTATCATTCAGGTGCGATTCTCCACAGAGAATCATAGTGAAGTAGTTTACAGAATCATAACCGTAATTCATCAGCATCTTTATGTCATTGAGAATGCCGGTATTCAGGTATTGTGCTTCATCAATTGCAAGCAGTAATGGCTGTCGCTTCTCTTTATAAAGATATGTGATCTGCTCACGTATGGCTGCAAACATCGCAGGCTTTCCCCCTTTTTCACTGACTCCAAGTATGGAACAGAGCTGTTTGTAAAAATCAGCAACACTAATGGTGGAAAGGCACATGTATTCCATGTGATATAAGCTTGGGTTCAGGCTGGATGCAAAGCACCGGAGTGCGTAAGATTTACCCATACCCGGTCTGGCAGTGAATACGCCAATTCCACGGATTTCTTTTAGGTAATTCAGACGATGGATCATTTCGGTGAAGTCGTTTGAAACAAAGTGATCTTTTTCATGGATCTGCTGTTTATCAAAGGGATTGTAAGATAGCCCATAAAAAGAGTTGAACATTAGCGGGTCCCTCCGATCTTAGAGTAGTCGATAGCTGGCTTTGTATTATTACGTTTGGTGTGGGCATTTTCATTGCGGTTCGTTGTTCGTATTGGAAATTTTGTATTATCCATCAGGATATATGCGGCATCCATGTCATCAGGAAGAAAACGGATATCCACCTTGGCAGAGATGAACTGCATTGGAACATCGTAGCAGACGTTGTCAATGGTAATCGTAGAATCCTTGCGGACTTTACGAGTAATGCGGTTATAGAAACAATCATCAAGCCATTCGCGAGATTGCGGACACTGAGGATGATCCTTTGAATTGTGGAAGCGTTCCATAGGAGTTGCATCAATTCCGCGGTGAAATGTCGTGTTGTAAGAGCGCATGTAGTCCTTCAACATCTCATTGAACTGGGCAAGAGAAGTGATCTTGCTGATATCAAGGGTATATAACCATCTTTCTTTTAACGTTCTGAAATGGCGTTCTACCTTGCCTTTACTGGCCCCATCTCTTATTTTAGTGTGTAAAAGCAAAACGCCTAAGGATACACAGATCATGGAAAGCTGCTCATTACTGTAACTACAGCCGTTATCGACATAAAGTTTATCTGGAATTCCGTAGGTGGAAACGGCCTGTTTTAGGACTTTCTGAAAGTTGTAGGCATTATCGTTGTAGAAAAGTTCACCGCCAACTAAGAGGCGGGAATGATCATCGATAATCATGATGCAGTATACGCGTCTTGTTTTGCCATCTTCTGTAATGTATGGAAGATAGCAGGTATCAGCCTGCCAGATCTTACCGAATTCGTCTTCTTCATAGGCTTTACGGTCTCTAAGGTTGGGATCTCTTGCAGATTTCAGATCATTGTTCTTAACGAATCGCTGGACGGAGTCAACACTGACGGATGCAGAAAGAAATGATTCACGAATCAGGTAATCATGGATTTGAGTTGCGTTCATACGAGGATGTTCCTGTTTGACACGATAGATTTCGTTAATAGCCTCATCATTTAAGGCACGCGAAATACCTTTATCAGATCTGGTTGTTGGTATCAGTGCATCAAGTCCACCGCGAAGATACAGAGACTTCCATTTTTCAAGAGTCTTGTAACTGTATTGGACGACGGTTCCATTAGGAAGAGTCAGCGGATGTTCGGTTACACGCTTATAGTAAGCCGTTGCAGAGACGTCAGGAAAAAGCCCCTGAATCACAGGAGCTATCATGGCGAAGCGGAACTGAGCTACCAGCGCATCATTTTTTGTTGTTTCGGTTTCTTTACTCATAAAACAGAGCCCTCCTTAAGTGTTTTCTACATGATAAGGGGGAAAAGTGCATTGCACCATTCATCAGTCGTGTGGTCACCAGATATCGTAATCAGGAGAAAAGGCGTGCTGATGGTATCGTGCGTTTGCAGGTCTCTTTAAGATAGGATTCCGATGCGACTGAAGAAATGTATGTGACATATGGAGAGTAAATTCCTGAGAAAATGAGGAGAACTTATCCTTGCTACATAGGCGTTTCAGCAAGGCAAGGTCAGAGGTTTCAGAATCATTTAAAAGCCCAAGCCATTGCTCTTTATGCAGCTTCCAAAGAGAGATCCATTTGCGGAGCTGGTTTTCAGATATATTATATCGTTCACAGATCTGTTCAACTGTATGAAGATGGGCGAAGAACTCAGCAAGGACGCGAAGAACGAAGAACAGGCCATAGCTGGAATAAGGAATGATAATGTCTGGCAGAACAGCATGTGCATGCTCGCAGTTGTCACAGAATACACGCATGATGCAGAGGTTATCCTTGACCAGGTGACCATAGCGAAAGTCGATGATATTTCTGCCGTAGTAGTCATGGATATGGCAAGTACCCTTCGCTTCACAGACCGGACAGGGTTCAAGTTGAGGTATGAATTGATCCATGAATGCATTAAAAATGGACTTTGATGAAATTTTTATACGAATTAACTTGCAAAAAAGTGAGTTTTTTCTTATCATAACAGTGGTTGCGCATGACGCCTTACTAGTGGGACTTGATCCCGGACTTGGCACAGCGACTTTGTTGAGAGAAGGAACGAACTTTGGTCGGGGCTGTTCTTTCTCTTTTTTTATTGCTACGAAAAGAATATACAGAAATCAATGAGAATGGTCAATATCAGCAACGAAAAAAGCATGCAGTCATACACGGCACGCTGTAGTAGATATAAAAATAAATATACGAATTTAGTTTGCGGCAAAACTGCAGTAGGTAGGAACTATAATTTGCCGCGTGACACTCTTATCCGATCATGAAAGGTTAATCATCTGTTTTACAGGACATCCCTTTCCGGTATGGATATGGACACCGGATGGTGCTGATTCAGAGGAAATGGAAAGGGCATATCAGCTTGCAGTTGATAATTCTCTGATGGATGGAGAACATCATTTTAACCTCAAATATGATCTTGCAGATTATTTTACGAGAAGGGCGGCTACGGATGGTATAAAAATATCTATCGCTACTAACCTGTTAGCTTACGACTGTTTGAATCCTGTAAAACCGGAATATGGCACGGATGGTGCACTTTATCTTTGCACAGATACAGATATTGATGAACTGACAGATATTCTTGACCGGTTTCATAAAGAAATTGGGATAGATCAAAAAGATACGGACGGTTACCGTGCGGATGCAGAGGCGTTTATCAATACCGGTCATATGTACCTGTGGAAGGATGAACAGGGAAATAAAGTGGCAAGCTGCAAATACGAACCAAATGGGGATATGGCTTCCATTAATCTTGTTTTTACATATCCGGCGTATCGCAGAAAACATTATGCCGGGAATTTAGTATATCAGGTTTCCATGATGGCCAAAGAGGCGGGATATGTGCCGATGCTGTATACAGATGCAGATTATATAGCATCGAATGCATGTTATGAAAAGATAGGGTATGTTTTAAGAGGAAAGCTGTGTACGATAGGTTGATTGGAAATGTATGCTGCCATAAGTTTTATCTGATAAATACAAAGCTTCGGAACAGAAATGTTCCGGGGCTTTTTGACTGAAATTGTAAAAAAATCTGTTGGGCAGCGAAACACTGTCGTGAAAAAGATTAGGTTTGACATAAATAATACGAATATAGTACTATTTACACATGGTACTATATTGAAAAATTATCACCCGTAATTTTCGGGAAATATATTAAAAAATGATATGAGATGAGGAGACCGGATGTTAAAATATGAAGAAATGCTTCATTTTGATGATTTTTATGCCAAATGTCAAAAAAGTCGGTGCTTAACATTTATTACTGTTTTTTTCGAATCTATAATCTGCTACACAATTCTTTTTTGCCTGTTGCGGATGAAGCCGGATCCTGTTCCGGACATATATGCATGGGACAGAACAGAACCATGGTTCGTGATGGGAGGTATTACCTTTATAAAGGCGGATGCTTTATATTATTGCATGGGCCTGATTATCTGCATATTTTCTTCACTTCAGTTGAAGCGTATAACAATGCAAAATCATGGGGTAAGAACCAAAGAAAGCAAGATTCCGGAACACATTATACGAGATGGTTTTTATGCAAAAAAACGGCATCCAATGTATGGAACATTCAGCTTTTTGTATATGGGGGTGCTATTGTCATTGCGTTCGCTTAATGGAATCCTGTTAGCACTGCTATTGATCGGGATTCAGTATATAAATGCCATGTGGGAAGAAAAGCGTATTTTGCAGACGGATCTGAAAGAGGAATACAGGGCGTATCAGAAAAATGTTCATTCAATCTTATTTGATCGAAAACAAAGTATCATTGTCATATTGCTTTTTCTGGGTTGTGCAATAGGCTTTTTTTATAACTGAAGGCAGGGGTGATAAAACAGTATGCAGGAAAAAAACAATAGGGAACGGGATGAGCAGATCAGTGCCTTTTCACAGACATGGCATCAGCTTTTAAAATTGGATCAGCAGATGAATCCGGAACAGAAATATAAAGAATTTCTTGCTTTGAATATAAATGAGATAAATGTAATCAGTTTTGTTTCGCAGCAACCGGACGTTATCTTAAAGGATATTTCAAGTGTACTCGATTTGCCAAAAAGCACATTGACCAGCATTGTCAGCCGACTGGAAAGAAAAGGATATATTCTCCGGATCATTTCACAAAGAGACCTTAGATCCTATGGACTGCGCTTAACAGAAAAGGGAATTCTGGCGCAAAAAGAGCATCTGGAATATGAAAAAGAAGTTTTCGGAGCAGTATTGGGAACACTGGAAGCTGATGAAAGAAAGGAACTGGTAAGGTTAATGAGCAAGATAGCCGCAACCCTGATTCAGGAAACATGAACCTGAGAAGAGTGAAAAATCGGATATATGAAGTGATTATGGCGGATGAGAAAGATAAAATATCTTACACCGGAAACGGATGGGGAGGTGGCAGATGAAAATAACGATCATTCGGCATCAGAAAGTGAAAATGAAGTGGCCATTCTGGTGTGATTCGGTTGCTTTTGATCAGGCCTGTATGGAATATGATGTTTCTGAAATCTTTTCTTTGCATGCGGAGAACGTTACAGATGAAGCTATATATGTCAGCGGAATGCGAAGAAGCGCAGATACGGCAAAGGCACTTTTTCCAAACAGTCATTTTATTCTGCTGGAAAGTATAAGGGAAGTTCCCCTTCGATCCTTTTGGGACTGCAAAATAAAACTTCCCCTGTGGATATGGAATGTTATGGGAAGAGTGCAGTGGAAACTTTGTATCAGAAGACAGCAGGAGTCATTTGAACAAACCAGGCAAAGAGCGTTAGAGGTAATAAAATATCTGGAAAGTAAAGATGAGGATTGTATATTGGTGACACATGGCTTTTTCATGAGAACGCTGATTAAGGAACTGAAGAAGAAAAACTATAAGATCGAAAACGGGAACGGACCGGCATTCACGAATCTGCAAAGAGTAGCAGCCTATAAATTATGAAATGGAACCAGGGAGAAAAATAAAATGGGTCAGATTGCAAATCAAAAGGTGATTGAACTGTTTTTTAAGATGAAAAGAAAAATCGCCGATTGTAAAATCAACTTGGACATCTGAATAATATAAAGATCCATGGCAGGGTCTTTGGTAGAATGTAAATCACCAAAACCTACATCTACAAGGAGAACCGCCACCATGGACTACCCCAATTCTACCATAACTTCCCGCAAGAAAGGTAAACATCTTTCCTATGAGGAGCGAGTTATTATTCAGATACGGTACAAAGACCATTATTCCGTCCGTGCCATCGCTCGTGAGATTGACTGCTCCCCGAGCACTATATCGAATGAAATAGCACGTGGTTCTGTAAAAATGTATCACGGTAATGTGATCCGTTACAAAGCATCTGCCGGTCAGGAGGCCTATCAGAATAACAGAAAGAACTGTTGCAGGCATTATGACTTTTTAAGCAAGTCTGCTTTTCTGGACTACGTTATCAGGCATTTCACAAAAGACTGCTGGTCTCTTGATTCATGTGCAGGACGGGCAGTTGTGGATGGCGATTTCACCAGGGATCAGATTGTATGTACCAAAACACTGTATCGATACGTAGATCTTGGACTGTTCGGGATCAAAAACCATAGCCTTCCTGAAAAACTTAAGCGTAAAACCAAAAAACACCGTGTTCGCGCCAACAAGAAAAAGCTGGGGCGCAGTATTGAAGAGCGCCCTGGGGAGATAGAATCCCGCGAAGAATTTGGGCATTGGGAATGTGACCTTGTTCTTGGTTCCAAGACCCGTGATGATCAGGTCCTGCTTACACTTGCAGAACGAAAGAGCCGGGAATTCCTGATGATTCCAATTGCTGACAAAACATCAGCGTGTGTCATGAATGCAATAGAGTTGCTCAGGGAAACCTACAGCGAGCACTTCAGTAAAGTATTCAAAACCATCACCACTGACAACGGATCCGAGTTTGCTGATCTTGCGGATCTTGAGAAGATATCTGATACCCTTGTGTACTTCGCTCATCCCTACACATCCTGTGATAAAGCTACAGTAGAGCGACATAACGGTCTCATTCGAAGGTTCATCCCTAATGGGAAGAGGATTGATAACTTTACAAGCCAACAAATCTCAGATATCGAGACCTGGTGTAACTGTCTTCCGAGAAAAATTCTGGGATACCGAACCCCGGATGAAGTCTTTGAAGATGAACTTGACCAAATCTACAAGACGACTGCCTAGTGGAGGGTGTCCAACTTGTTATTGCAATTTGTGATGAAAAGAAAAATAAAAGAAGAGAAAGAAAAAAAGAGAATCAAAGGAGAAGACAAACAGTCTGAATGATAAACAGTCAACTCATTTCTGATTGTGATAAACGATCTCCGGAGAAACAATGAAAAAAAATAGGTACTGCAAAAACAGACCGGATTTCCAGTCTGTTTTTGTTCTGGATAGTTTCTTAAAAAGTAAAGGTTCAGATCAATGTGCCCGGGAAAATGATTTGTTACAGCCGTCTTCACCCAGTGAAATCAAAGCTTCTTTTCTCAAACTGTCCCAGGATGGCATTGCGCTATCGCTTTTGTTACGCAGTTCATCAAAAGCACTGCTCAGGGCAAGCATTTCCGAAATGGCATTTGCGCAGTGGATACTGATTACAAATTTACCGGCGGGTGATTTCAGGAAAAAATACAGAGAACGATTTTTTTTCTTTTCATATACGGAATAAGTGTCGGCTTCCCGATCCGGACGAATGGGATATCCAAGCTGCTTCAGCACCTGATGCGCCTCTGCGACAGCTTTGACGGACAGGTGTACCTGTTCTCTACTGACCTGCTTCAGGTTATATTGAAGTATGTAGCACAAATAAGCGGTCGGAAGAATATGTGCAGCATGTGAGAGCAGCCATCCTTCCATATACGTCTCCCACACTAACTGATATTTGGTGCCGGAAAAAGCATCCTGCAGAAATTTCCGGTAATCAGACGATAGGTTATTGCATAGACCGCCAAGTGTCATGGATGGCCTGAAATGCATACTGATTACTTTATCTTTTTTACGTTTGCCGCCGCTGCCCTGAAAACCAAATGCAATGTTTTTATATACAGAAGTATTCTGAATAATTTCGTTCTGACAGGCAGATGGGGTCATGTTGTTCCCAACAAACAGAATATTGTGACTGATATTCTCCGCAAGTTCGGACAGTACTTTCTGCATCTGGTTGTATTGCATTACGACAATAATCAAATCATAAAAATCATCCTGTTCAAGATTTTCAATTGTCTGCACATGATCAACTGTTGTATGAAACTGACCAGAGTGCCGAATAACCAGACCCTTTCGGGCAATTGTTTCTCTCCAGGAGCCTCTTGCCAAAAGTGTGATATCGTTATTTCCGCAGCACAGCTCGTGTGCAATTTCACAGCCGATGACACCTGCTCCAAAAATCAATATTTTCATCTGTTTTTCTGTTTTTCTTCTTTCATAAAATGGACATAGCGATGTATGTCATGTATAATGGGTAACATGTTGACTATATCGGGAAAGAAGAAAAAAGTCAACATGTTTACCAAATATACATTACAAAAAATCATGAACAGAGATATAGGGAGGAACAGGATGGGTATAGAAGATTATCAGGAAGAACTTTCGATATTGGATGATATGCATCAAATTTACAGTATGCTTCATACCATAACCAATAGAATTCAGGCTGAAGCGGATGCGAATCTGGAGGATATCACCTCCAGACAGCTTATGCTGCTGATTGCAATCCGGCATCTTGAGCCAGGGCAGGCAACCATCGTGAACATAGCGGCAATGCTTGGAACCAGTAAGCAAAATGTTACCCGTCTGGTGAGTGCTATGGTACATAATGGGTTTCTTGACAGCATGCAGGGAGAAACGGATAAAAGAAATGTGAATATCCGGATTACCGATAAGGGACTGGAAGCGATGCAGAAAAACACCATTCGGTCAAATAACTATTTTGCTGATCTGTTCAGGGATTTTTCGAGGGATGAGCTTAAACTTTTACGAAAGATGCTGACAAGGTTGAATCATTCAGAAGATGGAAAAAAAGATTTTTCTGAAAAAGCCGATATCAATATCGGAAAGAATACAAAAGAAATGGAACATTTTTTGCAACAGATTCGGGAACGACTTTTATAAAAACATTTAGAATTTGGTATTATTTGGTATTATTTTCTTATTGACCATGCCCCTGGGGCATGGTTTATTTTTATTACAGGGTTGTAAAGAGCGCTTTTACGAAGTGTTTTTTATGAAGGATAGCAGAAACAGCAGGAGGCAGAGGATATGCAGAAGGACTTTTATACAGCAGGTGAACTGGCAAGGCTTACAGGAGTATCCTATAAAACGATCCGGCACTATAATAAAGTGGGATTGGTTAAACCGGAGAAGTATACGGAAAGCGGTTATCAGCAGTACGGGATGAAGTCATTAGAGATTTTGCAGCGGATTCTGATGCTGAAATATCTGGATTTTTCATTGGATGAAATACAGAAAATTCTGTCCGAGGAAAATATAGCAGATACGTTTCTGAAGCAGGAAAGAATGCTGCAGGCGCAGAAAGAGCATATCAGTCAGGTCCTCGAGGCAGTAAAGGAGATGCAGGGGCTGGAAGAGATGCAGCGCTGGGATAAAATGCTGCAGATCATACACATGACCCAGCAAAAGGAAGAAGTGATTAAACAATATACAGAAAGCGGGAACTTGCAGAAACGTATCAATATTCATGTGTACAGTACTTCGAAAACCAACTGGTATCAGTGGATTTTTGAAGGTTTACAGTTGAAAAAGGGTATGAAGATTCTGGAAGTGGGATGTGGAAATGGAATGCTCTGGAGCATGATACATGCACAATTACCTGATGATATGAAAATTTATCTGACAGACAATTCAGAAAGAATGCTGCAGGCGGCCAGAAAAAAAATTGAGAAAGATGCAGCATTTTACAAAAAGAAAAATATTGAATTTGTATATCTTCAGAAAGATGCGGAGCGTTTTGGCGTGATAGAAGGATCCTTTGATCGTATCATAGCCAATCATATGCTTTACCATATTTCGAATGACAGCAGGAAGGAACTGCTTGAGAACTGTAAAGATATGCTCAGAGCAGGTGGGATGTTCTATGCATCTACAGTAGGGCAGACTCATTTGAAAGAACTGTATACCCTTGCAAAAGGGTTTGATGAGCAGATCGATCTGCCGGCCTGGATGACAAAGAATTTTGAACTGGAGAATGGGATGGAACAGCTGCAAAAGGTATTTGCAAAAGTGACAGTTTCCGAGCAGCAGAATGATCTGCTGGTTCCCAGTGCGCAGGCAATCTATGATTATATTGATTCCTGGCCGGGCAACGCAAAAGAAAAAATTGAGAGCAGGAAGCGCGAATGGATGAATTATTTAAAAGAAAAAGTTTCAGAAGATAACCCTTATTTCATTCATAAATCGGCAGGTGCATTTAAAGCTTTTAAAGAATGAGAAAATAACAGAAAGAGATGTATGGATGCGGTTTCAAGATCCAGGACATCTCTTTTTATATTATCAGATATATTGTGCGATAAATGGAATAAAGCGAAAATAGATTTGCGTGTGCAGATATGGATTTGGCAGAGGATAGCAGGTTCTGTTATGATTTGAACTTTCATCCGATTGCGAAATGGACGATGTGGCAAAAGTAAGCATACAAAGAGGAGAATAGATTATGTATTGGTGTTATGAAGATTTGCAGATGTATTATGAAACGGTCGGAGACGGGGTGCCTGTTCTGATGCTGCATGGATATTATGTAGACCATCACATTATGACCGGCTGCCTGGAGCCGGTACTGGAGCAGGAAGAATGCAGGGGATATAAGCGCATCTACCTGGATCTGCCGGGCATGGGCAAGACCAAAAGTGTATTCTGGATCAAAAATGCAGATACTCTTTCAGAGGTTCTGGTGCGTTTTGTTCACGAAGTAATTGGTGCGCAGCCGTTTATTCTGGCAGGTGAATCATACGGAGGTTATCTGGCGCGCGGAATTATAAAAGCGTGTTCTGCACAGATTTGTGGAAGTCTGTTCATTTGTCCCTGTATCATTCCAGATTATGAAAAGCGTGATCTGCCCAAATTCCAGGTGATGGAACGTGAGGATATGCAGGAATATGCACCCGAAAAAGATTACAGTGATTATGCAGAATCCATGGTGGTTCAGACACCGAAAACGTGGCAGCGTTATGAAACGGAAGTAATGGCAGGTGTTAACGTGGCAGACAGCATGTTCTTACAGGAATATCAGCGAAACGGATATGCATTTTCCGGTGATGTGGATCAGGTAGAGGAAACATATCATTTTCCGACAGTCTTTTTTGCAGGGCGGCAGGATGACTGTGTTGGATTCAAAGATGCATGCGGCATTCTGCGGAATTATGAAAACAGCAGTTTTCTGGTATTGAATGCGGCAGGCCATAACCTGCAGATTGACCAGGAAGAAATATTTCAGGACTATGCAAAACGCTTTTTTATCAAGATAAAATCATCTGTTTGTAAATAATGGAATTGTGCATCTGTGCATTTTACTGTAAAGTAGGAATATAAAAAAGAATAACAGGAGATTTATGGATGGCAGCACAGATTGCAGCAGTGATTATTTTTTTGATTATGTTCGGAATGATCATTACAGACAAGGTTGAAAGGCATATTGTATCACTATCATGCGGCGCGGCTACACTGATCATTGTATTTGGTATCGGTATGCACAGTATGAAAGCCATATGGGAAACACTTGCGTTCGATACCATTTTCAGAAAGTCATTCTGGTATACCGCAGGGGCTTCTGAAGAGATCGCAAAAGGAATAAACTGGGAAACGATTATTTTTATTCTCGGAATGATGATTATGGTAGAAGGGATGGCAGACTCGGGATTTTTTCGCTGGCTTTGTATCACAATTGCAAAAGCGGTAAAATATAAAGTAATTCCGATTTTCTTTACCTTTATGATTATATCTGCAATTTTGGCAATGTTTATTGACAGTATTACCGTAATCCTTTTTCTTGCAGCAGTTACGGTAGAATTATCACAGTTACTGAAATTCAATCCGGTTCCCATGATTTTATCAGAAATTTTCTGTGCAAATCTCGGCGGTTCCGCGACAATGTGCGGAGATCCGCCGAATATCATAATCGGAACTTCTCTCGGCTATTCCTTCAGTGATTTTATTACAAACACAGGATTAATGGCGGGAATTTCGCTGATTGCAGTTGTGATATATTTTTATCTGGTTTTCCGCAGGGAGTTGCTTTCCGGACAACAGAATACACAGAATAAGTCATACCCCGAACCTGCAGATGCCATAACGAACAGGAAAGCATTTATTTTCAGCTGTGCTATTTTTTCCTGTGCAGTGATTCTGCTTGTAACGCATGCACAGACGGGACTGAGCGTTGCACTGATCGGTTCGTTGATTGCAGCGTTATCCCTGCTTGCAGCAGGAAAAAAAGCTGTAAAACTGATTCGTAAGATTGATTATAAGACACTTCTTTTTTTCATAGGCCTTTTTGTAGTAGTAGGAGGGCTGGAAGAAACCGGATTCCTGGAGATTGTTGCAGATCTGATAGGCAAAGTCAGCAAAGGCAATGCGATGGTCATGATCGCAATTATTATATGGGTTTCTGCAATTGCAAGTGCATTTATTGATAATATTCCGTTTGCAGCAACCATGTTGCCGGTAATCAAATCACTTTCGGCATCTACGGGAGTAGATCTGATGATTCTGGCATGGGCGCTTTCCATTGGAACGGATGTAGGCGGAAGTGCCACACCAATCGGCGCATCGGCCAACGTTGTCGGTACATCTGTTGCGGCGAGAGAGGGATATCCGATCGGATGGGGAAAATATTGCAGGACAGCAGCGCCAGCAACTGCAATTGTTCTGATTATATCAATGATCGTCATGTACGTGAGATATTTCTGAGTAAACAGACAGGAGGAATGACATGCCGGATAAACAGATCATCATATCAGTGGGACGTGAATATGGCAGTGGGGGACATGCAATAGCGGAGATATTATCACAGAGATTCGGACTTCCATTTTTTGACAGAAATCTTTTGGAAGAAATTGCGCTGCATAAAGAGGTGGATGTAAAAAGCCTGGAGAAATATGATGAAACGCCCAAGATGCCTTTTTTGTCCAGAACCGTGCGGGGATTTAACAATTCTCCGGAAGAAAATATTGCCATGCTGCAGTTTGATTTTCTGAAAAAAATGGCAAATGAGGGAAAATCTTTTGTCATTGTGGGACGTTGTTCGGAAAATGTTCTGAAGGAATTTCCCGGATTGATCAGCTTTTATATTCTGGGAGACAGAGATGCCCGAATTGAACGGATCATGCAGGCTTACGCTGTATCCAGAGAAAAGGCGGCAGATAAGGTTCGTATGCATGATAAGAGTAGAAAAGCATATCATGATCATTTTTGTGAGTGGAAATGGGGAGACTCCAGAAATTATGATTTTTCCATTAACAGCAGCAGACTTGGCATTGATGAAACATCAGATATAATGGATGATTATATTCGCAGAAGAATAGCACGTATGTAATTATATAAATTGAATTTTTTTGAAATATAGCAGTATAATAGAAAGTACCGAAAGCTGTTGCATTTCATGACATTATGAAAGCCTTTAAGTCAATCTTTCTTGTAATAAGAAACAAATCATCTTAGCATATACAATGGAGCATACAGGGGTAATTGTAACACATTGAAAGGTCTGGTGATTTATTCCATGGGAAGACAGAATACAGAGAAGGAACAGAATACAAAAAGACTGCAGGTTAGAATGCTGGGGGGATTCTCAATTTCCTATAATGGAAAAGAAAATGTACCCGGTCGTAATACTACGTCAAAATTTGTGCAACTTCTCCAGATTATCTGGGCGCATGGAGAAAAAGGGATTACCAGAGATTCACTGATCGATGCATTGTATGGGGAGGAAGATTCGGCCAACATCAGCAACAGCTTTAATAATCTGATTTATCAGATGAGAAAGCAGATGGTGAGTGCAGGATTTCCGGATGCGGATTATGTATGCAAAAAAATGGGAGTCTATATTGCAGACCCTGAGGTTCAGATAGATCTGGATGTGCTGGCATTTGAAAAACTTGCAGCGGATGGAATGGAAGAGAAAAACGATTCTCTGCGATGTGAGATTTATCAGAAAGCGCTTGCACTGTACAGGGGAGAACTGTTGCCGCATCTTGCAACAGAGAGCTGGGTGATTATTGAGAGTGTTGCACTGCGTAGAACGTATGATGATATCGTTACCTGGATGGGTACATATCTGAAAGAACAAAAGAGCTATGATGCAGCATATCATCTTTATGCAAAGGCTGCTGAAATTTATCCGGAAAGTGACTGGCAGATCGGACAGATCGAGAGTCTGATTGCACGCGGGGATTATAAGGAAGCTTTTCGGTTATATGATAAAGTGGTCGATTTTTATACACAGGAACTGGGACTTCCCATATCACCGAAACTGATGCAGTATTATCAGGAGATGAGCACAAAGATTGATAACGCTCAGAGCAGGATAGGGGAAATCCAGTCTGAACTTCTGATTAACAGGGCAGAAACGGTTGAAACCGGCGAAGGAGCATATGATTGCACTTATCCGAGCTTTATTGATGCATATCATATTCTGAGTCGTAATATGGCGCGAACAGGGTACTCGGTATATATGATGTTGTGTACGATTGTGGATTATGAGGGAAAGCCGATCCGAAATCCGGAAAAGCTTAAGAATCGCAGTCAATCTCTTTATGAGGCAATTCGACAGACACTGCGGCAGGGAGATACATTTACCAGATACAGTAATGCTCAGTATTTGATTCTGCTGGTTGGAACCAGTCAGGAAGATTGTGATATCATATATCGCAGAATCGTCCATAAAATGAAGAACATTGCAGGGACAAGGGCAGAATTTAAATATAGTGTTGTTTCGCTTGCAGAATTGCCGCAGGAACTGATTTGCTGAAAACATAAAATTTCGCGAAAAAGGCATATTTCTTTTGAATTCCTGATGACACTTTTTTTACTTTGTGATAGTATTACGGATAGTATTGTCGGGTTTTCGACTTACATTGCTGATGTCGCATCAGCGGGGAGATTATGAAAAAGAAACCTTTTTCCGTAAAAATTATTGTAACAACGCATAAGAAGTACTGGATGCCAAAAGATCCCATGTATCTGCCCATGCAGGTGGGTGCGTCTGTGAAAAAAGCGGATGGGAAAATGCAGGACCTTGGTTATACGAAAGATAACACAGGGGATAACATTTCCGAGAAAAATCCGCTTTTTTGTGAACTGACGGGACTATATTGGGCCTGGAAGAATCTGGATGCGGACTATATCGGACTGGTCCACTACCGTCGTCATTTTGGGGGCAGGAAAATGTGTCAGAATCCTTTCAAGAAAATTCTGACACGAAAAGAACTGCAGCCCATGCTGGGACAATACAGAGTGTTTGTGCCGGAGAAGCGGCACTATTACATTGAAACACTCTATTCCCATTATCAGCATACACATTATGTGGAGCATCTCTATGAAACAAGGGGCATTATATCCAAAATGTGCCCGGAATATCTGGAAACATATGATAAAGTCATTCGTCGCACAAGCGGACATATGTTCAATATGATGATCATGGACAGGGAACTTCTGGATGAATACTGTACATGGCTGTTCAAAATTCTTTTTGAACTGGAAAAGAAAGTAGATGTCAGACAGCTGTCTTTCTTCCAGGGCAGATATTGTGGAAGAGTCGGAGAGATCATATTGAATGTCTGGCTTGATTATCAGGTATCGACCGGCCGGATTAAGGAAAATGAAGTAAAAGTATTACCCTACGTTTATACTGAAAAAATAGACTGGTGGAAAAAGGGTACTTCATTCCTGAAAGCTAAATTTTTCCATCAGAAATATGAAGTATGAGCAAATTGCATTTATCAACCGTGGATGCCTTTAAGCATATTCATACGCAGGCGTGTGTGGAACTGGATGATGAACAGCTGCAGCAGCTGCAGCGTATATTGAACGGAATACTCAGGGATATTGTTACGGTTTGCGAGCAGAATGATATCCGATATACACTGGGCGGTGGAACTGCGCTTGGCGCATTCAGACATCATAACTTTATTCCGTGGGATGATGATATCGATATCAATATGCCAAGAGCAGACTATGAGCGGTTCATACCGATATTCCGGCAGCAGTTTGGTGACAGATACTGGATTCATACACCGCTTGAGACAAAGAATTATGACCTTCTGCTGTCCAGAATTCGCCTGAAGGGAACTTCAGTCTGCACGCGGGAAGATTTTGATAATTCCGAGAGCGGAGCGTTTGTAGATCTTTTCATAATAGAGAATACCTTTGACAATGCATTACTTCGAACGGTTCATGGAATCGGATGTAATGGATTGGGTTTTCTGGTGTCCTGCAGAAAATTTTTCAGGGACAGGAAACCATTGATGAGGCTTGCGTATGATACAAAAGACAGACATCTGCAAAGTATCTTTCGCTTCAAAATCATACTTGGTGCCTTAATTGCATGGATTCCGATTGAAGCCTGGCTTTATGCCGGAGACAGGTGGAATGCACTGTGTAAAGAAGAACATACAAAATTTGTTGTTGTACCGACAGGCAGAAAACATTTTTGGGGAGAAATGTATCGCAGAGAGGATATCTGTGATACCACAAAGATCCTCTATGACGGCGCTATGCTCTGTTGTCCTTCGAATATCGATCTGTATCTGACAAGACTGTATGGGGATTATATGAGGATACCGGATCCTGACAGCGTTGAAAAACATGTTTTTTTTGCACCGTTTAGGCTTTGATAATGAGGAAATAGAAAGAGGAGAAGCATGAATATAGCACTTATTTTTGCCGGCGGAACCGGTAAAAGAATGAACTCAAAGGCAGTTCCCAAACAGTTTTTGCAATTGTACGGGAAACCGATTATTATCTATACTCTGGAGAAATTTGATAATCATGAGGATATTGATGCGATTGTAATTGTCTGCCTAAAGGCATGGATTCCCGAGATGAAAAAGTTTGCCGAAAAGTTTGGTTTGCAAAAAATAAAGGCAATTGTCCCTGGGGGGAAGACAGGGCAGGAATCGATCTATAATGGTCTGAAGGCTGCAGCATCATTATATGATTCAGATTCCATCGTATTGATTCATGATGGGGTTCGTCCACTCATCGATGCCACTACGATTACTGCAGCGGTCGCCAAAGCAAAGGAAAAAGGAAACGCTGTTACGGTTACGCCTGCGATTGAGACTATTTTCCTGGACAATGATGCAGAAGGCCAGGTAGGAACGATTCTTGACAGAAAAACCTGCCATATGGCTAAGGCACCACAGTGTTTCCGGTTATGTGACATTCTGGCCTGTCATGAGAGGGCAATGGCAGAGGGCAGGACAGATTTTATTGATTCTGCGAGTATGGTGAAGTTCTATGGTCACGAATTGTATACGGTAGAGGGCAAAAGTGAGAATATTAAGATTACTACCCCAATCGATTATTATATGTTCCGTGCAATTATTGATGCAAGTGAGAATTCTCAGATTTTTGGGCTGTAAGCAGCAAAGGAGAGTATAGATTCAATGGTAGTAATTCATATTCTGAAGAGAAAAATGAAACGGATTTTTCCGGTTATGGTAGAAGGCAAATTTTTTAAACGGGTCGGTGTTGCGTGGAAGCAGTTCAAGGCCTGGACAGACAGGCAGATCGGCTATCAGAATCGTAAGATCCTGACCCAAAATACAGCTGTTAAAAAAAATCAGATTCTGTTTATTACTTTTCAGCATGCATATGCCTGTAATCCCAAATATATCTGTGAAGAACTGATTAAGAGAGATGAACCGGTCGAAATATACTGGGCACTGGAAAATGTTCTGGATGCGGGAGATCTTCCGGTACGCAGTAATATCCATACGGTAAATATCAATTCATTCGAATATTTTCAGGCTGCCGCTTCTGCAAGAGTAATTGTCATCAATTCTCTGCTGGGGGACAAATGGTATCCGTTTCCGGTTAAGAAGGGGCAGTATGTATTTGAAACCTGGCACGGTTCGCTTGGAATTAAGCGCTTTGATGTAGCACATTACAACACGAATATGTCCTGGCCGATTGCCGCGGAACGTACAGGCAAACTGACCAGTTACTGTATTTCCAACAGTACATTTGAAGAAGATGTGTTTCGTGAAACTTTTTGGAAGGAAACGCCGATTTTGCGACTGGGACATGCCAGAAATGATATCTTTTTTGACACCTACAGCGAACAGCGCGCGAAGTGGAGAAAGAAATTTCTGCGTGAATACGGACTTACGGATGATACCAAACTGATTCTGTATGCACCGACTTTCAGGGATACACACAATTTTGCCGTATATGATCTGAAACCGGAGATGCTCATTGAAGCTTTGAAAAAGCGCTTTGGGGGTAACTGGAAGGTACTTGTCAGATATCATGATAATGATAAGAAGACGGAATCACAGAACAATCGTGTTGTTTCCCAGAATGTAATTGATGTAACGAGCATACCGGATATACAGGAACTTCTGTCTTTTGTCGATGCAGGAATTACAGATTATTCTTCCTGGATTTATGATTTTATTCTCAGCAGAAAACCGGGATTTATTTATGCAAGAGATATCAAAATCTATGATAATGAAAGAGGCTTCTATTTCAAACTGGAATCCACACCATTCCCGGTAGCGACCAACAATGACCAGATGTATGAAAATGTTCTGAATTTTGATGCGGATCGTTATCAGAAGGAAGTGGATCGTTTCCTTGCAGGCAAAGGATGTATGGACGACGGACATGCAAGTGAACGGATCGCAGACAGATTGATGAAGCTGTTGAAATAATGATGAAGAAAAAGCGAAACGGCAGAATTGATTTTCTGCGATTTGTATTTGCACTGATCATCGTCCTGCATCATACAAGATACTTACTTGGCTACGAGCATACAATTTTTATTGGTGGATCACTTGGCGTGGAATTCTTTTTTCTGGTCTCCGGCTATCTGCTGGTTGCAACAGTAGAAAGAGTTGCGGAGCAGAACCATTTAGCCGGTTCTCTTGGAACAGAGACCCTTATCTTTCTGCAACGGAAAGTAAAAGCCATTTGTCCTGAGTTTCTGGTTTCCTGGATAATCGGATTTCTGGTCGTGATACTGTTTCAGCACAAAAGTCTGACTGAGGCAGTAAAAATGTTCATTTCAGATTTTTGGGAGTTGACGCTTCTGAAAATGAGTGGTATATATCTTGATGGATTAAATGGTGTGATATGGTATGTTTCTGCAATGCTGTTGTGTATGGCAGTATTATATCCGCTTCTGAGACGATTCCCCGATATGATGAAAAAGATCATTTGTCCTCTTGCAGCAGTTATTCTGATGGGAATTCTTTGCCAGACACAGGGAAATCCAAGAAATCCCACAGTATGGATGGGGATTCTGTATAAGGGGAATATCAGAGCGTTTGCAGAACTTTGCATGGGAGTTGTCTGTTATCAGGTTACACAGAAGATATGCCTGATACCATGGAATAAATTCAGCCGTATTGTAATTGAAGGAATGCAGTTTGTGCTCTATGGTATTGTAATTCTGTATATGTATCTCTATAAGCCGGGGATGCAGGATTTCTTTTTTGTTTTTCTGTTCTGTATTGCAGTGATACTGTCTTTCAGCGGTCTTGGAGCAGGATCTGCTGCTTTTGACGGGAAAATTTCGGCTGCACTTGGAAAGTTCAGTACAGCATTGTTTTTTTCACATTTATATTATGCGCAGAATCTGAATCACATCTTACCGAAGCAGATGCACACGGCTGAAAAAGTTATTATTTATTTGCTTTGTGCGTTCTTTACCGCACTCATTGTTGCATTCATATCAGATCTGTTACGCAGAAACGGACAAAAGATTAAAAAGGGCCTTGGGAGATTGTTTCTCACAACAGGTTCCGGTTTGGACTGAGAGATGAAACGGATTATTGAAAAGTGTAAAAGTATAAGTTTCTGTTTGAGGAACTTGTAAAGAGGGATTTTAAGGAAAAATATAAGAGAAGTATACTGGGCATGGGGTGGAGCATCCTGTCTCCCTTATTGACTCTATTGGTCATGAAACTGATTTTTACTGAATTTTTCGGAAAAGATATGCCTCATTATACGATATATCTTTTCAGCGGGAACCTTGTACTGGCTTATTATAAGGAATCTACCAAAAACGGGATGAGTTCACTGGTTAAGAATGCCAATATCTTTACAAAAATCAATGTACCGAAATACATGTTCTTATTATCAAAGAATGTATCGGCACTTGTAAATTTTGGGCTGACGCTTGTGGTATATTTTATGTTCTGTGCGCTGGATGGGATTCACTTTCATTTCAGAATGCTGTTGCTACTTTATCCGATTCTGGGACTTTTGATGATGAATATAGGGATTGGACTCATTTTGTCGGCGTTGTTTGTCTTTTTCAGAGATATCCGGTATCTGTATGAAGTATTTCTGACACTGATTACATATGTATCGGCAGTATTCTACTCCGTGGATAAGTTTTCACCCAGTGGACAGAGGCTGTTTTTGCTGAATCCGGTGTATGTTTTTATCAAATATTTCAGGTGCATTGTGATTGACGGGAAGATACCGTCTTTGGAGTATCATGCGCTGTGCGCGTTTTATGCAGTGATCTTCCTGGTAATCGGTGGATATGTATATAAGAAACTGAATCATCAGTTTCTGTACTATTTATAAGGTGCATATTACAGAGATTCAGATTAGTGGATGAGTTGACGAATAATAAAATAAGTCAGGGAAAAAGATATGTCAGTGATTGAATGCAATAATGTGGGAATCCGTTATATTACAGGGGATTTCAAGGCGATCGGATTAAAAGAATATGTGATCAGGCGTATTAAGCGTGACTATCATATAAAGGAATTCTGGGCGGATAAGGATGTTACCTTTAAACTGGAAAAGGGAGACATGCTGGGTATTATCGGCTCAAATGGTGCCGGAAAGAGTACCTTGCTAAAGGCAATCACCGGGATCATGATTCCTACCTATGGAACACTTGAGACGAATGGTACAATAGCAGCACTTTTGGAACTGGGAAGCGGATTTGATGCAGATATGACTGTTAGAGAAAATACTTATCTGCGTGGTGCACTGCTTGGTTATACACGGGAATTTCTGGATTCTAAATATGATGAGATCATTCACTTTGCAGAACTGGATGAATTTCAGGATTATGAATTCAAACAGCTTTCGAGCGGTATGAAGAGCAGACTGGCATTTTCCATTGCATGTCTTGTAAACCCGGATATTATTATTCTGGATGAAGTTCTGAGTGTCGGAGATGGCGCTTTTCGTAAGAAAAGCGGGGACAAGATGAAGGAAATTCTGGATAGTGGGGTAACAGGCCTTTTGGTCAGTCACACAATCTCACAGGTCAGAGAATTATGCAATAAGGTACTGTGGCTTGATCATGGTAAACAGGTTGCGTTTACGAGTGAAGTGGAGTTATACTGTGATGCTTACGAGGAGTTTCTAATGACTAAAAAGCTTCCTAAGGATCGGGCGCAGATTGAGAAACTGGCTGCAGATTTTATGAAAAAACAGGAAGAGGATCCAAATTTGAAAAGATCCTATTGAGAAGAGAAATACAGGATCAAAACTGTATAGCAGAGAAAGAAGGTTATGAAATGGATCAGCAGATACTGGAAAGCCCTGCAGACAAATACCTGCAGGAAGATCTGGAAAATATAGCTGACAGTAATATACCGGTGGAGGAACTGAAAGGTTCCTCCATTCTGGTTACCGGGGCGACAGGACTGGTGGGATCACAGATGGTTAGGGCACTGGCCTGTATCAACAGAAAAAAAAATGCCGGTATGAAAATTCTGGCATTGGTACGCAGCCCGGAAAAAGCACGGGGAATATTCGGAGACCTTCTTGATCGCGGCGATATTACACTGATCGTGGCAGATCTGAAAGATCCTCTTTGTGTACAGGAAAACGTTGATTATATTATTCATGGGGCTGCAGTCACCACATCCAGGGTAATGGTTTCAAAACCGGTTGAAACCATCAGAACTGCAATTGACGGAACCGGAAATATGCTGGAACTTGCATTGACTAAGAAAGTCAAGGGAATGGTTTATCTATCTTCCATGGAGGTATATGGTACATGGGATGGCTCTGGTGTGGTTACAGAAGATAAAATGGGGTATGTCAATCCACTCGTTGTACGCAGCAATTATCCGGAGAGTAAACGGATGTGTGAGAATATGTGTATTGCCTATCTGTCAGAATATCATGTTCCTGTCAGAATAGCACGACTTGCACAGACATTTGGCGCAGGCATACTGCCGGGGGAAAACCGTGTATTTGCACAGTTTGCAAGAAGCGCTATGAATGGAACGGATATTGTTCTCCATACAGCCGGACGATCGGAAGGAAATTACTGCTATACGGCAGATACAGTCCGGGCCATATTGACCATATTGGTCAAAGGGAAAAATGGGGAAGCATATAATATCAGTAATGAAGAAACACATACTACGATTGCCGAGATGGCAAAATTTGCTGCAGAGAGACTGGCAAATGGAAAAATAAAGGTTGTTTTCGATATCCCGGAGAATAATACTTTCGGATATGCTGCAGATACGAAAATGAAGCTTAGCAGTTCCAAAATGCGCGGGCTTGGATGGGAACCGCATTATTCACTCGAAGATTGCTACCGCAGAATGATGGGCAGTATGCAGGAAACAGAAAAATAGAAAGCAGTACGATTTGTACAAAAGAAAAAAACAGATGAAGTAGTTATATCAAAATACACTTGTAAAGGAGCGATTGGCTCTTTTACAAGTGTATTTTGATGTAATCAGACGGCTTTCCTCTGAGTTATATAAAAAATCAGAATATTTTACCAAAACAGCAATTATATTCATCAAATAATCAAAACTTATCAGGTTTGGCAGATAAATAACTTTATTGCATTAAAAAAGATGGCTTTATGATTATTTTCATGATAAGTGATTTGCTAGAATAAGAACTATAAGAAAAACGTAATATAAAAATAAACAGTGGCATGAACGGATCAGATTGATCGACAACTTTATAAAGATGCAGTAAGTATGGAGAAAGTAAAATGTTAATGGGGGGAAAGCAAAAGGCAAACCATACAGTGTGTGTCTACACAGGGCCATCCGGCTTTGTGTAAAGGGAAAGGAGATCATTATGACGAAAGGAAGCCTAAAGCGATGGATTGCATGTATCAGTATTGTAGTATTGTTGGTAAGTACGCTTGGAAGCGATATGTCTGCCATAAGGGTCGTTCACGCTTCCGAGATAAATGATCCAACTGTGCAGGTTTCAGAAGAACCTTTGTCTTCTGCAGAACCGGCTGTTCCTGAAGAATCCGCACCGGCTGAAGAAGCTGCTCCTTCAGAGGAACCGGCAGTTCCTAAAGAATCGGTGCAGCAAGAACCGGAAAATCAGGAACCGATATCAAATGCAATAGGAGAAGCCCTGCAGACAGAAACGTTATCGGATGCGATAGTGGCATCATCAGATGCAACAGAATCTGCTTCTGATCTGATAGCGTCTGAATCAAATATAGCGGGCAGTGAGGCATCGAGTATAGCGGCGGATATTGCATCAACTGCACAGACCACAGAAGAGCAGGCATTGGTAAATGCTGACAATATCACGGTTTTGTACGTTGCAGGTGAAGGCGGAAAAGTTTCTCTTTCAGAAGAAATGGTTGATCTTTCTTCTGAAACAGTCATTTTTCAGGGAAGTACAGCAACTGCTTTGGAAGGATACAAGTTCATAAACTGGATAGATGAGAATGCACAAATCGTATCTTCGGATGCGACTTTTATTCCGGCTGATCTGATGCAAAATAGAACTTATACTGCGAATTTTGAAAAAGATGAGGTAATAGTGCAAAAACTTGTTTCTGTTACGTATGTTGCAGGAAAAGGCGGCACAGTTTCCCGAGATAAAGAAACTGTTGACTTAAGTAGTCAAAACCATGCTTTTAAAGGTGCTACGGCTTCTGCAAAAGAGGGTTATGTGTTTACAGGGTGGGAAAGTGAAGATGGAAAGGCAGTATCAAAAGATCCTACTTTTATTCCACAGAATGAGATGAACGAAGAAAATATCGGAATTGATTTCCTGTATACTGCAATATTTGAAAAGATACCTGAAACATACCCTGCACAGGATTTTTCAGGAGAAACAGGCGGGGTGAAGGTAGATGCACATTCTGAAGAGGGCGCTTTTCCGGAAGGAACACGCATGGAGGTAAGAGATGTAACAGGAAGCAGTCTGGATGGTGTTATGGAAGCTGCACAGGAAAATACCGTGGATAAGGTAGTAGATGCTGTTGCAGTTGATATTACTTTTTATAACAGAAATGGTGATAAGATTGAACCTGCAAATGGTAAAAATGTCAGTGTACAGCTTCACAGTCAGACCATGGTAGAAGGTGACAATCACGAGGTTGTTCATGTGGAAGAAAATGGAAATGCGTCTACGGTAGCTGGTGCAGACGCAGCAAGCGCAAGCTTTACAACAGATGCATTTACAATCTACGCAATTATCGGTACAGATGAAAATGCGCTTGCAAGATCCACCTATCATTTTTATATATTGAACAATGGCATAAAGACTCTGATTGATACTCAAATAGTAAAAAAAGGAGACACGCTTGTAGAACCTGATGATCCGGTTGCAGTTGAAGGACATAAGTTTCTGGGCTGGTATGTCGGTGATGAAAAAATTGCATTCGTAAATGGAAATTTTACGATCACGCAGGATAGTACTGCAGATGAAACAATTGATGTATATGCAAAGTTTGACGATGTATATTATGTGATTTTCTATAAAGACAGTACAAAGGAAGAAATTGTACAGATTAAATCGGGAAAAGAAGCGGATAACATTACAACAGATGATGTTACCTTTACTGTTGGAGACAGTGAGGCAGTCACAGGATGGAAGTATCTGGATGGAACCCCGGCAGTATCCCCGATTACGCTGGCAAACCAGGACATCGAGCTGATACCGATCATTGCGGAGAATGTTGTATGGGTAGAATTTGATTCAAAAGGCGGTACAGCAATCAATGCAGTGTATACAGCCAAAGGCGGGACGGTTACGAAGCCGGCAGATCCAACACGTGACGGATATGAGTTTATGGGATGGTATACCACAGAGAATTATGCAGATGGAGGATTTGATTTCTCAAAGCCGATAATGGAGAGCGTAAAGCTGTATGCGAAGTGGCAGGCAGATAAGAAGGTAAAATATACAGTTGTATATTGGAGACAAAATGCTGAGGATAATGGATACACCTTTGCAGGAAAGGACTGGAACGAAAAGGAATTTCCAGGAGAAAGAGCATCCGATTATCTGGGATTACCGAATCCGGATGTGGAAGGATTTATCCTTGATACAGCAAAGACAAATGCGGAAGCACCAATAGTAAGTGCAGATGAATCCACGATCATGAATGTATATTACAGCAGAAAAAAATATCCACTGACATTTAATGTATACAATGGAACGAATGGATATGATACAGTTGCAACAATAATGCTGAAATATCAGCAGGATACCGCTACAGGCTGGAATAGTATTACAGGTGGGTATTCAGGGTATCTGTGGTATATATCACGAACTGACGCTGATCATAATAGGATAGCATATTCATCACCTCCCAGAATGGAACCGACAAGTGGAACAGTGGCAGGTTTTACAGGAATAGTTGTATATGGAAGAAGAAGTTCTGGAAGCGGAACATTTAATTATCTTGATAATGATACGCATGAAGTAATACATCCAAGCTTTACTTTTGCAAGAAGTCCATGGGAATTTACGACAGAAGATTATATAGCAATACCTGGATATCGTTACCATACTTCCCATAAAGCAGGGAATATAGGATATATTTATTACAGGAAAAATGCATATAATCTCACGATCATAACCAATAATCAGCACAATGATCAAATGGTCAGGAACAATATCACCTATAAAGACCCGTTGTCTGAATATGAGCCGGATGGTTATGTAAAAGGGGTGACAACAAAGCTGGTTAGTGGAACCACTTACTATTTTGCAGGATGGTACTCCAATGAAGCATGTGCAGGAACTGAATTTGATTTCCATACAACAATGCCGGCACTGGATAATGGATATTCAGGATCTATGGCAGGCGGTTACAAAGATAACCTAAATGGATTGCTGATTTATGGAAAATGGATTCCGAAACAGGTAACCGTTACATTTGATCTTGCAGGAGGCAATCTGGGTGGGCAGACTACTGTTTTACCACAAACGTTTGCAAGTGGAATGAAAGCCTCAGATCCCGGGAATCCGGTCCGCACGGAGTATGGATTTAACGGATGGAGGATCGGGAGTGCAAGTGGAGCATTGTTCAACTTTGATAATATCGTTACACAGGATACGAATCTTGTTGCTGCATGGTACAGTTCCAGCCGATTCAGTGTAATATATAGGGCCGGAGCACATGGAATGGAGTCAACGCTACCAACAGACAATAAGGCATACAGCAATGGAGCAAATGTCATTCTAAAAGCGGCACCGCAGGTAAAGGATGAAGACAAGAAAAACTGGAACTTCTATGGCTGGAAGGTCGGGGATACAATCTATCAATCCGGTACATTCACGATCAATCAGGATGATGCGGATAGCAATCATGTAATTGAAATAGTTGCGCAGTACATACCAAGAACAGGAACAACGCAGGTGATATATGATCCAAATGGCGGAACAGGAAAGGTTACAACTGATTCAGAACTTGTCAATAATGCTGATTATATGGTAAGAACAGCAGAGTATCTTGGATTTGCACCTGCTGAGGGCACGCGGGCAGACTATACTTTTGAATGGAATACGAAAACTGACGGCAGTGGAAAAGCATATCAGGCAGGCGCGACTGTTGCAGTCGATCTATTTAAGCAGGAAAACAATATTCTGTATGCATGCTGGACAAAGAAACCGGAAACAACAATATATATCACCGGACATTCTTTAGCAGTGGTATACGACGGGAATCCACATACTGTCAGCGGTTATGATTTACAGGATGGAACCGACATAAACATATCGGTAACACTGAACGGAACAGGGAAAGATTCCATAACAGAAACGGCAGCAGGAACATATGAAATGACTATGACAGCGGCAGACTTTACGGCAACATCGGATAAATACAGCAGGATAACGATCAGGGTAGAGCCAGGTAAACTCACAATTACGAAAGCATCTGCGGAACTGAATAAAGTAACAGCCACCGGATATCAGGGAATCTATGATGGAGTGGCACACACAATTACAGCAAGTGCTGTTCAACCGGGATCAACATTCTGGTACAGTCTGGATGAGGTGGAGTGGTCTGTAGCGGCAGCAGCATATACAGATGTAACGGTGGCAAAGACCATATACGTAAAAGCAACAAATGCCAATTTTGAAGATGCGTTCGGATCAGCAACGGTTACAATTGATCCGAGGTCTGTAACGCTTTCATCCGGATCGGCAAGCAAGACAGTTGATGGAACACCACTTACCAGTCCCGGAGTGAATGTAGGCGGAGATGGATTTGTGGCAGGAGAGGTTACCAATATCAGAGCAACAGGAACGATTACAGCGGTTGGAAGTACAATCAATACCATTGCATTTGATACAGCAAATGCATACAAAGCTGCAAATTATAATATTGCACGTAATGAAGGGGTACTGACAATAACGGCAGCAACAGGTGGTACTACAACAACTACTACGACCATAACAACTACCATCATTACACCGGCACCGGTACCGGCAGCCGCGGCACCGGCAGTTATAACGCCAACGCCGGCAGTGCTTGGCGCAACCAGAACAGTCGAAACGCCGGCTACGCCTGCAGCAGCTGAACAACCGGCAGTACTGGGAGCAACAAGAGGACGTACTACAGGAGATACAACATATGACCTGACGAGATTCCTGATTATTCTGATCTGTGCGGGGGCAGCAGGTATTCTGATTTTGCAGAGAAAGAAAAAGAGTCAGGAAAAGGAAGGATAAAGAAAAATCCATAGAAGATTGTAATGAAATACTAAATGACAACCATCCATAAAACGGGTGGTTGTCACTACCATACAAGTGTAGCTATTAGAGCGTGATTAACTCTGATAGCTACACTTGTTTTTTGGTAGAGCAAGTGGCCTGTCAGGTTTTTTGAATCACATTTATGCCGGCTGCAGTTTCTGCTTTTTCTGATTTATCAAAAATAATTGACTTTATGATTATTTCTATGATGTTGCGTTTGCTAGAGTAATTGTATTAAGGGGAAAAGGTATGGAAACAACTCAGAAAATCTTATTGTTTGCTCCAAATCTGATCAATGTTTGTATTGACAGTGTAAGTGAAGGTGATCTCGAAGGACAGCTCTGGCAACCATATGACGTAAGGCCGCAGATTTTTATCGGGATGACGGACATGCTGTTGCAGATGGATGAACTGTACAACAGATGGAATTATCCGCAAAGAGCAATGGACAGCAGGACATTTCTCAAGGAAACGGTTGCGACACAGCCACTCAATATCAGGAAAGGTGATTCCCGTATGAATATTCAGAGGATACAGGACAAGAGAGGGCAGCAGGGAACAGTTATTGTACAGGTTCAATATAGACAGAATGCAACCTGGCAGGGCCAGGTTCTCTGGGCAGAGAAAAATAAGAAGGAATATTTCAGAAGTGCACTTGAACTGATCAGGATGATCGACAACGCTGTTTCGGAAGAAAAAGATAACAGGAAAGAAGCAGAACAGTAAAGAAAAGACGGTAAGGCAACTGACACGATTGGTGTTTATACATAGATTGAGTCTGTGAGAAGAAAGGGAGATATTTATGAGGAAAGGAAGTTTTAAAAGATGGATTGCAAGTGCAAGTATCATAGCAATGCTGGTAAGTAATCTTGGCAGCGATATGTCTGCAATGAGTATTGTTCATGCAACTGAATTAAATGATCCGACAGTGGAGGCATCTGCAGAGGAACCGACTGCAGAAGAGCCGGCTGTTACAGAAGAACCTGCAGCAGAAGAGCCAACTGTTGCGGATTTACCTGCAGCAGAACAGCTGCAAACAGATACAGCAGGAACCGCGCAGGTTACAGAGTCTGTGACAGATTCGGCGGCAGCGGGCACAGATGCTTCCAATACGTCGGCATCTGCAGCAAGCACAACGTCATCTGATGCGGCTGGTACAATATCATCTGATGCAGCATCAACTGCACAGACAACACAGAGCCAGGCGGGAAATATTACAGTTTCCTATACTGCGGGTGAAGGCGGAACAGTATCTCTTCCAGAAGAGAAGGTTGATCTTACTTCTGAAACAGTTACATATCAGGGAAGTACCGCAACAGCAGCAGATGGATATAGATTTATGAACTGGACAGATGACAGTGAGCAGATTGTATCGGAAGATGCGACTTTTGTTCCCGCTGGTCTGGTGCAGGACAAAACTTTTACAGCCAATTTTGAAAAAAATGAAGTGGCAGAAAAGAAAGTTACAGTTACCTATACAGCAACCGAAGGTGGAACGGTTTCTCTTGAACAGGAAACTGTTGACCTTGCAGGTCAAGAAGCTTCATTCAAAGGCTCTACAGCTACAGCAAAGGATGGTTATGATTTTGTAAGCTGGAACGATGCAGACGGAAATACTGTATCGAAAGATGCAACATTTGTACCGGAGATAAAAGCAAAGGATGATGGAACATATTCAACGGATCCATATGTATATCGTGCAAAGTTTGAGAAGATTCCGACATCTGAGGAAATCAAAGGGACAGGCTCGTATAATGGGGTTACTGTTGATGTAGACGCACCAGAAGGCGCTTTCCCGATCGGAACAACACTTTCAATCAATCCTGTAACATCTTCAGGAGTTGAAAATGCGGTTGAAAATGCAATGGATAATGATAAAAATCTGACAGGAACTGTTGCATTTGATATTACATTTCGAAGTAACAATGGAGAAGAGATAAATCCCGCAGAGGGATATTCTGTGGCAGTATCATTCAGTGTAAGTACATCGTCATCGATTATCAATGATAATACAGATGAACTTCAGGTATACCATATGCAGGATAGCAACAGTGTGGCGGAGCCAATTGGCAACAGCAACAGTGCTGATCCTGACGCAACAAATCATATTGGTGTAGAAGCTGACCATTTTTCAATATATGTAGTCAGTGCAAGTGGAATACCTCAAATCGTGACATATAAGTTTTATAATGCGACGACTGGCACAGATCCGGTTGATACACAGATGGTCAAAAACGGTGATTCTCTGATTGAACCGGAAGTAACAGACGCAGACGGAAAATATTTTGCAGGTTGGTATTACAAGAGCGGAAGTAGATGGGGTAATGAATTTACAGCATTTGGTACACAAAGTGGAATAACAACGACTAAAACGGTAGATCTGTATGCAAAATATTCAGATGGATATTATGTTTACTTCTGGAATGCAGAAGGTACAACAGTTATGCATACAGAAGTTGTTACAGATCATAATGCACATGACTTTTCTGCAGTAAAATATGATGTCAGTAGTACGCAGGCAGTTACAGGCTGGGCGAATACACAGGGTGGAACGGCGGATGTCAGTAAGAATGTCAGTGTTGCACAGGGAAATACCAGGTTAAATCTGTATGCAATTGTTAAAACTGGTTACTGGGTTACGTTCCATTCACAGAACGGTTCTCCGGTTGATCCGATTTTTGCGATTACCGGAGCGACAACGGATACTTCGAAAATAGTATCGACACGTGTCGGTTATACATTTAATGGATGGACGATGTCAGCAGATGGTACAGGAAGTGCAGTGGAGTCTGTTACTTCTGCTACAGATTTGTATGCAAAGTGGGTACCGAATCAGGCATCGTATAAAATTGTATATTGGATTGAAAATGCAGATGATTCAAATTATACTTATGAAAGTTCAGCAACGGGACACGGTACGGTTGAACAGAAAGTTGTTTTAAATTCGGCTCAGATAAGTACAAATCATATTAATGGGAGTTATAACAAGTATTTCTCTTTTGAATCCTATGAAAAAAATAAAATTATAGCAGGAGACGGATCTACGGTTGTAAATGTTTATTTTTCGAGAAATAGGTATACGATTAATTTTACTTTTTCTGATAATTATGAGCGAATTTATGCATATCAATATGATTGGGCTTATTCTTATTATGACTGGTTAGGCTGTTCTCAAGAACCTATATTTACGATTGGAGGTAAAACATATTATCCATCCTATTCATTTACTGCAAAATATGAATCAAATATAGCGGATAAATGGCCTACAGCATCAAATATTACAACTAATCCAGAGGATGTGTATGGAATAACTTATTATTTGGAGAGTTTCAATGGGAACAATCAGTCTATGGCATCCAAACGTTTGGTTCTGACTTCAGATCTGATTGGTAATAGTACAAATGAAAGTACAACGACCTATACTGCATATTGGAGAAGTAATATGGTACCTGTGACACTTCATTATATGCTACAACCTACCAGCGGAAGTACGGACAAACAGAAATATATTGACAGCCCCAAATATAAGCAAACAATGCAGGAAGCATATGGAACTAACTGGAGTGCCAAAGACATTGAAGGATTTATAACGGAAAATGCTAATGGAACAAGGAATCAAAAAGATGTCTATTTCTACTATACAAGAAAACAATATAATATTTCTTTTGACACGAATGGTGGAACACCATCTGTGTCCGGTATAAATAATGTATATTTTGAAGCAGGTATTTCAGGGTATAAACCGGCTGCATATGTAGAATTGAATACAACGAAGACAGTCGATGGAAAACATATGTGTTTAGCGGTTGGTATGACAATGCAGATTACCAGGGAACAGCATTTAACTTTACAGGTGCCACCATGCCGGCCCATGCTTTAATGCTTTATGCAAAATGGGTACCGGTTACTTATACAGTAACTTTTGTATATGGTAATGGTACTGGGAACACTTCTAAGGTTGTAGCTTCTGGAAATGTGGTGGAAGAGCCGACCAATCCGGTTCAAAATGGTTATACCTTTGCAGGTTGGCTGAGAGATGGCAAGGCATTTAATTTCAGTACAGTAATTACTGCATCTACAACGCTGACTGCAAAATGGATCAAGAATGGAGCTTTTGCTGTCATATACAGTGCAAATGGTGGGACAGGAACAGTAACAGATACTACATCCTATGCAGATGGGACAGTGGCAACGGTCAAAACAAGAGTAGGAATGACAGCACCAACCGGAAAATCCAATTTTCTGGGATGGAATACCAAGACGGATGGTACCGGCACGATGTATCAGCCTGGAGCGGCAATCGTTATAAACGCTGCCAATGTTTCTTTATATGCAATATGGGGAGCAGATGCAGCCAAGACAACATTGACTTATAACGCAAATGGCGGAGGCGGTGCAAATGTTGTGGAAATATACCCAAATAACGCAGGTACAAAGGTAAAGTCAATTGCAGCTGTCAACTTTACAGTACCGGATGACCAATCCTTTGTTAACTGGAATGATAAACAGGATGGAACCGGAAATAATTACGCAATAGGAGCGACGATCTATGTTGATATCAATCAACCTAGTAACAATACGCTTTATGCGCAATGGAAACCCAATGTCCATACAGTAACATACAACTGGGGAACAAGTGTACCGGCAGGTCAAAGTCTTCCGAAAGATACTGGAACATATACAAAGGGACAAAGCTATACAGTTGATTCTCACTTTACAGATGGTTTTGTGGTAGCGGATGCAAATGGATATTGGACATTTTCAGGCTGGAAACTGAATGGGGGAAAAGTAACAGGTGTTCAGAAAATGGGTAAAGACAATGTTACCCTTATCGGAGAATGGACATATTGTCTGAAAACGGAAATTACCGTTCAGGCCAACAGCCTTACAACAGTATATAATGGATCAGATCAAGCAGTCAGTGGATTTGTAAACGAATCAGAAAATGGAATTGCAGTTAGTGATAAGGGTTCTACATTATATGTGTCTGGTCTTACATCATTTGCACGTGCAAAAAATATTACAAGCGGTATTGATACAGCTATTGCCGGTAGTATCAAAGTCTTGCTTGGAAGCAAAGATGTCACAAATCAATATAAGGTTACTGTGAACCCCGGGAAGTTGATAATCAACCCAGCACAGGTAACAGTAACAGCACTTCCGGCAGGCAAGGTATTTGGAACAGATGATCCGACACTGATCGCAGTTGTAGCGGGTATGGTAAATGATGAAGATACGAACCTGATCCAGTATTCAATCAGCAGATTGCCTAGAGAAGAAGCAGCTAAGGTATACAATAAAGCTATTGTTCCGACAGGAAATCCGCTTCAGGGTAACTATGCAGTCACTTATGTACCTGCAGACTTTACAATTACCAGGGCAGAAGGTCTTAGACTTACAGCAGCTGGTTATGAAGGAACCTATGATGGAAAACAGCATGGGGAGGCAGCAAAAGTAAGTGTGACGGATGGAACAACCATCTTGTATAAGGTCGGAGCAGATGGAACCTGGAGCAGTACTGTACCGCAGATCAAAGATGCAGGAAGTATGACGGTAACAGTAAGGGCAAACAACAGTAATTATATAGATCCAGCAGAAGTGACCTATACGCTTAAAGTGAACCATGCACCGGTAACAGTAACAGCACTTCCGGCAGGCAAGGTATTTGGAACAGATGATCCGACACTGATCGCAGTTGTAGCGGGTATGGTAAATGATGAAGATACGAACCTGATCCAGTATTCAATCAGCAGATTGCCTAGAGAAGAAGCAGCTAAGGTATACAATAAAGCTATTGTTCCGACAGGAAATCCGCTTCAGGGTAACTATGCAGTCACTTATGTACCTGCAGACTTTACAATTACCAGGGCAGAAGGTCTTAGACTTACAGCAGCTGGTTATGAAGGAACCTATGATGGAAAACAGCATGGGGAGGCAGCAAAAGTAAGTGTGACGGATGGAACAACCATCTTGTATAAGGTCGGAGCAGATGGAACCTGGAGCAGTACTGTACCGCAGATCAAAGATGCAGGAAGTATGACGGTAACAGTAAGGGCAAACAACAGTAATTATATAGATCCAGCAGAAGTGACCTATACGCTTAAAGTGAACCATGCACCGGTAACAGTAACAGCACTTCCGGCAGGCAAGGTATTTGGAACAGATGATCCGACACTGATCGCAGTTGTAGCGGGTATGGTAAATGGAGAAAATACGAACCTGATCCAGTATTCAATCAGCAGATTGCCTAGAGAAGAAGCAGCTAAGGTATACAATAAAGCTATTGTTCCGACAGGAAATCCGCTTCAGGGTAACTATGCAGTCACTTATGTACCTGCAGACTTTACAATTACCAGGGCAGAAGGTCTTAGACTTACAGCAGCTGGTTATGAAGGAACCTATGATGGAAAACAGCATGGGGAGGCAGCAAAAGTAAGTGTGACGGATGGAACAACCATCTTGTATAAGGTCGGAGCAGATGGAACCTGGAGCAGTACTGTACCGCAGATCAAAGATGCAGGAAGTATGACGGTAACAGTAAGGGCAAACAACAGTAATTATATAGATCCAGCAGAAGTGACCTATACGCTTAAAGTGAACCATGCACCGGTAACAGTAACAGCACTTCCGGCAGGCAAGGTATTTGGAACAGATGATCCGACACTGATCGCAGTTGTAGCGGGTATGGTAAATGGAGAAAATACGAACCTGATCCAGTATTCAATCAGCAGATTGCCTAGAGAAGAAGCAGCTAAGGTATACAATAAAGCTATTGTTCCGACAGGAAATCCGCTTCAGGGTAACTATGCAGTCACTTATGTACCTGCAGACTTTACAATTACCAGGGCAGAAGGTCTTAGACTTACAGCAGCTGGTTATGAAGGAACCTATGATGGAAAACAGCATGGGGAGGCAGCAAAAGTAAGTGTGACGGATGGAACAACCATCTTGTATAAGGTCGGAGCAGATGGAACCTGGAGCAGTACTGTACCGCAGATCAAAGATGCAGGAAGTATGACGGTAACAGTAAGGGCAAACAACAGTAATTATATAGATCCAGCAGAAGTGACCTATACGCTTAAAGTGAACCATGCACCGGTAACAGTAACAGCACTTCCGGCAGGCAAGGTATTTGGAACAGATGATCCGACACTGATCGCAGTTGTAGCGGGTATGGTAAATGATGAAGATACGAACCTGATCCAGTATTCAATCAGCAGATTGCCTAGAGAAGAAGCAGCTAAGGTATACGATAAAGCTATTATTCCGACAGGAAATCCGCTTCAGGGTAATTATGCAGTCACTTATGTACCTGCAGACTTTACAATTACCAGGGCAGAAGGTCTTAGACTTACAGCAGCTGGTTATGAAGGAACCTATGATGGAAAACAGCATGGGGAGGCAGCAAAAGTAAGTGTGACGGATGGAACAACCATCTTGTATAAGGTCGGAGCAGATGGAACCTGGAGCAGTACTGTACCGCAGATCAAAGATGCAGGAAGTATGACGGTAACAGTAAGGGCAAACAACAGTAATTATATAGATCCAGCAGAAGTGACCTATACGCTTAAAGTGAACCATGCACCGGTAACAGTAACAGCACTTCCGGCAGGCAAGGTATTTGGAACAGATGATCCGACACTGATCGCAGTTGTAGCGGGTATGGTAAATGATGAAGATACGAACCTGATCCAGTATTTGATCAGCAGATTGCCTGGAGAAGCAGCGCAGGTATACGATAAAGCTATTATTCCGACAGGAAATCCGCTTCAGGGTAATTATGCAGTCACCTACGTAAATGCAGACTTTACAATCACCAAGGCATCTGCAGAACTAAATGCAATAACAGCGACAGGGTACAAAGGTACATATGACGGACAGCCGTATACAATTGTAGCAGGTACAAAGGCAGAAGGCTCTACGTTGTTATACAGCCTGGATGGAGAGAAGTGGCTTGATGCAGCACCTGAATTTACGGATGTTACACCGGAGACGACCATCTATGTGAAAGCAGAAAATGACAATTATGAAGATGCAAGAGGATCAGCAACTGTTACAATTACAGCCAGACCAGTAACTCTTACATCCGGGTCAGCAAGCAAGACAGTTGACGGAACGCCACTTACAAGTCCAAATGTAACAACGAGTGGAGACGGATTTGTAGATGGAGAAGTTAGTAATATCAGAGCGATAGGTACAATTACAGTAGTCGGAAGCACAATCAATACCATTGTGTTTGATCCTGGAGAAGCATATAAGGCGACCAATTATCTGATCACAAAAGCAGAGGGTACACTTACAATCAATGCTGCAGCAACAGGTGGTGGTACAACAACCACAACGACAACCACAACGACTACAACAATTGAAGCAGCTCCGGTACCTGCAGCCGCTACACCGGCAGTTCTTGGTGCAACGAGAACACCACAGACAGTGACTGTACCTGCAGCAACGGAACAACCGGCAGTTCTTGGCGCAGCAAGAGGTCGTGCAACAGGAGATACAACAGATGATCTGATGAGAATCCTGATTATTCTGATCTGCGCAGGTGCAGCATCCAGCGTTCTGGTAATACAGAAAAAGAGAAGAAAACAGGAAAAAGAGTAATCGGAACAAAAATATTAATGAGTAAATGTATTTAACCCAAAAAGATCTCAGGCCAAAAAGCCTGAGGTCTTTTTGATTGCAGAAGGTCCCGATAAAAGATATAGCTTATCATATTTTTTCTTTTTAAAAGATTAAAAGCTGAAAAATGCAGCAAAATCAATATAATTTGGGATTTCGGCAGGTGTAAAAAATCTTCTTTTTAGACAAAAAAGCTATTAATGAGAACTAAATTCAGATAAAAGCTATCATAAACATACACATAAAAACAAAAAGAAATGAAAATATGATTATTTCCATGATTATCGATTTGTTAAATTAGATATCGTAAGTTACCACAAGGGGGACCTTTATAATCGGAATTTTTTGCAAAGAGCATAAAGCATGGCAGGAAAAGTTACATTGACCAATCAGAGTTGAAAAGAATATTTTTGAGTACTTTTGAACTGATGAAAGTGGTCGAGGATGTAATGCACATGACAGGATACAAAGACTAAAGTTTCCTGAAAATATGTCAATAAGAGAAAAGAAAATGTGAGAAACAAGAGGGAGAAAGTCATGAGAAGAAAAATGGGAAGCACAACCGTTAAAAGAGCAATTATTGTGGCAATGGTAGCAATGCTGACAATCAGTTCGCCAATGACGGCAATGGCAAATGAATTGGATAATCATGGAACAAGTGTTGCACGGGTAAGTGACGATGCATCCTATCATAATAACGAAACATCGGGAAATGCAGATGCGGCACAGATGACAGCAGATGCTGCAGATGCAAAAGGGGAAGCAGCAGCGGCAACTGCAGATGCCAATAATGCAGCAGGAAATGCAGCAGCAGCACAGACTGTTGCATACGTTGCAGCAGCAAATGCAGCAGCAGCCAGTTCAGCAGCAGCTGCTGCTGGTACGGCAGCACAAAGTGCAGCAGATGCAGTAGCGACAGCACAAACCGCAGCAAATGAAGTTGCAAAACAGGTAGGGGCAGCAGGTGAAGATGCTAAAAATGCAGCTTCAGCGGCAGCAAGCGGAAGTGCAGCTGCAAATACAGCTGCAAATGATGTTGCCAGTGTCAATGCAACAGATGGAACTTATAGCAGCCAGGAAAAGCTGAATGATATCAAAGACGCAGCAGGTGCCTATAACAGTGGAGTGGGAGCAGCGCAGTCAGATGTTAATAAAAAAACGGCAGATACAGTTAATGATGCAGACGGAAACGGACAGAATGATACAGTGGAAGCGATTAACAAAAATCTGACCGATGTACAGAAACTGCAACAGGATGCACTTGCAGCATTGGATCAGACTGTTGCGGCAAATGGACAGGATAGAAAAGATAGTGCAAAGACAGTAGCTGATATTGCTGTACAGGCGCAGGCTGTTTATGCAGATGCATCAAAGAATCTTCTATCTGCACAGGATCAGTTGGCAGCTGCAATTGCAGAGTATAATAAACAGGCAATGATTTATGGAAAACCATTATATGGTGCTGGTGACAAGATTACCTATACTGCAAAGGATATTGAAAAGGCAGGACTGACAGCACTTGCAAAAGCTGCAGCAGATGAAACTGCAAAAGTAAAAACTGCAAATGCAGATGTACAGGATGATTCAATTGATACATATGGGGATCAGGTTAAAAAGGCGCAGGAAGACTGCACAACAGCAACTGGAGCATATACGACAGCAGTCACAGCAGCTTCTACCGCATTGGATACTGTGAAAAACATGGCAGATGGCACAAATGCCGCAAGTGTTGTCAGCAAGGCACAGGAAGCAATTAACAATGCAGATGCAGCGATTCGAGATGCAGGTATTACCAAAACAGCCGCAGGAATAGTAGAGAGCAAGGCTGATCAGGCAGATCACAATGCTGTAAAGGCGGTTACAGAGGCAGATGCAGCAATAGGAGATGCGCAGGCTACAATCAATCATTATGTTGATCAGGCACAGGCGGCGTTGGATGATACCAATGCTAAAATTGCACAAAATCAGGTTCAGACAGCTGCAGCACAAACTGCGTATGATGGAGTAGTTGCAGCAGCAACGACACAGCAGCAGACAGCACAGAGTGCATTTGACAGCGCCAAAAGCGGAATTGTATCTGGAGCAGAAACAAAATATGATAACGATTTAAATTCAAAGAATGATGCAAAAACAAGTGCAGAAAATGCATATAACAATAACTATATTGGAAAACGTATTTGGATATATAATCCGATTAAACATGCAGAAATGGTAATCGCTCAAAATGCATATAATGATTTTAACAAAGCTTCTGTAAAACAGTCATATGTAGATAATGCGATCAATTCCTCAGCAGAGTATAAGAGTCTGCAGGCTGCAAATGCTAGCCTTGACAGAACTGTAAATTCTTCTGCAGAGAAACAGACACTGGATCAGCTGAATGCAACAGGTGCACAGCTTTCGACAACGCAGACACAGCAACAGGGGACACTTGACAGTGCAAAAGCAGATGTACAGAAAGCACAGAGTGATTATCTGGATGCAGTTAAAACAGCAGATGCAGCAGCACGTGATCAGATGGTGAGTGCCATTTCTGCGCTGATCGCAAGTGATAGTGATGCCATTAATCAGACGGAATATGATAAGGCGTTATATAAGTGGGCAGAGGATCCAAACTTCACTAAAATAGTTGTGTTCTGGACACCGGAATATAAAGATGCTGCAAAACTTCGTGAATATATGAATGATACCTATAATGAAACATACTGGAGAGGTGTTTTTGATCATCTGGGTATCACGCAGTGGACGGTAAATACCAAAAAAGTTAATGAAGTAATGTCAAATGTGATTCTGACATATCGTTCAGATCTCAGAAAAGCGGAAGAAAAGAAGGCAAATACGATTGCAGCAATTGCACAGTCGGATGCATTAAGTGCAAAAGGAACAGCAGCTACAGCACAAAGCAGTGCGCAAACAGCAAGAAATATGGCAGCAAGTGCAGTAACAACGGCAGATTCTGCAGCATTGAGTGCGGCAGCTTCAAAAGCAAGTGCACAGACGGCGGCAAGTACGGCGGAAAGTATCGCGAAGACAGCGCAGGATACTTTTGCCGGGAAAGCAACACTTACCGGAACGGATGGGAGAACGTACACGCAGGTTCTTGCAGATGCGCAGGATAAAGTAACGGATGCGAAATCACAGCTTGCAGATATAAAAAAGGACGCGGCGGCATATAGCCAGTTGTCAGCAATTGATCTGACAAAACTCTTTAATGCAATTGCAGATGCGGAAAAGGCAGTAAAAACAGCGGAGAATACAGTAGCGCAGGTTATGGCATTGACAGAAAAGACAAATGCATACAGTGGATTTGCTAACGCATATGCAGGATATGTAGATGGAGAGGCACAGACGACATCTGCATTTGCACGAGTAAATCGTGATGCTGACGGAAATATTATTTATCCGGCCGTTAATGATATGGATTTAACAGATACAACGGTAAAGTCACAGAATACCAATAAATTCATAAATGTATCAGAAAGCAGTGCGGTAGAAGTTCCGGAGAATATCTTTAAGGCATATCTGGAGGCAATTTCAAAATATGAGCATGGAGATAAAAACGGAATTAATTATGAAGTAAAGGGAAGCGGAATTTCAACCGGAGGATCTATGCCAATCGTATATTGGGCAGTAGATGCAAACGGTAATGTGACAGGTAATTATTATACATCTACAACACAGCTGTCACCTTCTACAAGATATTTTGTAGGATATACCTTCAAACATGAAAATGATGGTTATCATATGGATGGCATATATCTGACGACAGCAGCGGCACAGCCTGTACCGCAAACGGAAACAACTACAACAACGACTACCGGCACCGTTACAACCACAACAGCAGCTACAACCATTGCAGAAACAGCAACACCACTTGCAGCAACACCGGCGGTACTGGGAGCAAGAAGAACACCATCCGTTGCAACGGCAGAAACAGCAGCAATAGCGCAGACCCCGGCAGTACTGGGAGCAGCAAGAAGCAGAGCAACAGGAGACAGCACGCATGATGATCTGCGTCTGATCGTTACACTGGCAGGAGCGGCAGGAGCAGCAGGACTCTTTGCAGCTGAGAAACGTAAAAAGGCACAGAAAAAAGAACAATAAAAAGTGTATTTATCTTGCATATCCGGACAGATGCTAGTATTCTTGAACATATGAGCAGAAATGCTATTTTTAAGAGCCAAATCTTGAGGGGGAAGCGGTCCGGTGAATGCAATAGCGCAGGAACAATTACATTTGTTTGCACAGAATCTGATCTGTGTCTGTATCGACAAAGAGCAGAATGGTGATTTTGAAGGGCGGCTGTTGCAGCCATTTGATCATGCGTATGGTTATTATAAGGGCGCTGCAGATATGATTTTACAGATGAATCGACTATATGATTTATGGAATTACCCTCAGACTTCACTTCGGATGCGAACTTTTGCATCTGAACAACCAAAGCGACAGAAGATGGACATTCGAAAATATAGTATTCACGCGAGGGTAGAAGAGATGCAGGAAGAAAGAGGAAAAGAAGGCACTTTCATTGTACAGGTTCAGTATAGACAGAATGCAACATGGCAGGGGCAGGTCATATGGGCTGAAGAGAACCGTAAGGAGCATTTCAGAAGTGCTTTGGAGCTGATCAAGCTGATTGACAGTGCCATGGATGAACAAAGAAGCGGTTCGGAAAACGCGGCACATGGCCACAAATCTCAGGAAAGTGTTTCCTGAAGCAAAGCAGCATTGTGAAAAAGAATATCGGCTTTCAGTCGCCAGATTTGTATCTGATGCTTGGAAGCCGATATTTTTTGTGCATTTTATCAGATGATTTCATGTGAAATATGTGTCTGCCAGTTTTATTGCTTTACAAGTACCATTTGGATGTAGTTTATGCTACAATCAGACTCAGGTGCATTACCTGAAACGGAGGCTTGGAAAAATGAGCACACTCAGAGAATATTATAATCAGGATGTGGATGATGTAGTAAAAACAATCCTGCAGGACTATGATAAAAAACGTGATATAGACAGAATGAATGTCGGACGTCAACCGGATCGGAAAGCAATTATCGATATTGTGGATAAACTTCTGAATATTTTTTTTCCGGGCTATTATAGAGACAGAGTATACAAGAGCTTTAATGACAGGAGCAGACTTTCGGTTCTGGTTGAAGATGCAGTTTATAATCTGAAGAAACAGATTGAGATCGTGCTGCCTTATGCTCCGGATTATGCAGAAACGGATGAATGCGAACTTGCCAAAAAAGCGGAAAAGATTGCAATTGCTTTTTTTAACAGGGTTCCCATGATCAGAGAATATATTGATACGGACATTCAGGCAACTTTTGACGGAGATCCTGCGGCATACGATAAAGGAGAAATCGTGTTATCCTATCCGGGACTTCTGGCGACTACCATCAATCGTGTGGCACATGAATTATTTCTGCTGAGGGTGCCGCTGATACCGCGAATGATGACGGAATATGCGCACAGTGAAACGGGAATTGATATTCATCCGGGGGCGACAATCGGCAAATATTTTATGATCGATCATGGAACCGGTGTCGTTGTCGGTGAGACTTCCATTATAGGAGAGCACGTCAAGGTATATCAGGGGGTCACGATCGGTGCACTTTCCACAAAGGGTGGACAGACGCTGAAGGGGATAAAAAGGCATCCGACCATAGAAGATCATGTTACGATTTATTCGGGAGCCTCCATTCTGGGTGGAGAAACGGTAATTGGCAGTAACTCTGTAATCGGCAGTAACTGCTTTATTACAACGTCTATTCCGGAAGGAACGCGTGTTACCATTCGCAATCAGGAACTGCAGTACAAAAATGGTGACTGTATTACATTTAATGTAGATGAGCTTGGAAACTGCTGATTTTCAGCAGAAATGCATAGAGGTAGGGTGTGAATCAAAAGGAAAAAGAACACTTGTCAGAAACGGGGCATACACTTTTGCTCCTTCTGGCATCACTGATCTGGGGAGCTGCGTTTGTTGCACAAAGCATAGGCGCTGAATATGTCGGGGCATATACCTTTCTGGCTTGCAGAAGCTGGATTGCCGCTGTTTTTTTATCTGTTATCGGCTATTTTCTGAACAGACGGAAATCAGTTACAGCAGACAAAATGAATATATCGGAAGATAGGAAGCCGCAGAGGCGGATGCTGATCATTGCAAGCCTTTTCTGCGGTGTGTTTTTGTTCACGGCAAGTGCTGCACAGCAAATCGGAATTGCCTATACTACAACTGCAAAATCAGGTTTTCTGACAGCCATGTATGTGGTTATTGTGCCGATTCTGTCAATTTTTCTGGGACACAAACCAGGATGGAAAATATGGATGTGTGTAGTATTGAGCGTCGCAGGACTATATCTGTTGTGCATTCAGAACCGGATGATTATTACTTTTGGTGACAGTGTCACGCTTTTGTGTGCATTGCTTTTTTCCTTTCAGATCATGGGGATTAATCATTTTGCACCCAAGGTCAGCGGGATCTGGCTTTCAGCGGGACAGTTTCTGGTAACGGCAGTTTTGTCAACCATTGCGATGTTTTTGTTTGAAAGGCCGGTGGTGGCAGATATTCAGGCAGCAGGTACGGCCATTTTGTATGCAGGTATCATGAGCAGCGGAATCGGTTATACGCTTCAGATTATCGGACAGAGAAAACTCAAACCCTCAGTTGCAAGTCTTGCAATGTGCATGGAAAGTGTATTCAGTGCACTTGCGGGGTGGATCTTCCTGCACCAGAACCTGACCGTGCGGGAACTATGCGGTTGCGGACTGATGTTTGCAGCGATTGTCTTATCACAGATATTGTAATGGATGCAGCAAAATGGCAGGTAGCATTTGGACGTTTTTTGGCAGAAGTCAGGAATGGTGACAGGTATGTGGGTTGTGATTATTGTGGCTATATTATTGACAGCAGCGCTAATTTCATGTTACAGCAGCGAGGATATAAGTGATACGCTTCCCATGACAGTCTGCGGCGTGATACTTCTGCTTTATTTGCTGGCCTTCGGTCGTTTGTTGTATGCAATTGATTTTATCAGTTTTGCAGTACTGGCAGGATCTGCCATATTAATCATGAGAAAAAAAAGACTGCTGCTGCCTGCTCTTGGCAGAATCCTTTTACAGCCTTATCTGATTATCAGTATCCTTTTACTGGTTGGTATTACTTTCTTTGTCAGGGAGCAGATATTCACGTGGTGGGATGATATCAATTTCTGGTCGACGGATGCAAAAGCACTGTATTATCTGAACGGATTTCCCGGGAAATATGGTAATGTGTCTCCTGAATTTGGGGATTATCCGCCCGTGACCAGTTTGTTTAAATGGCTGTTTCTTCATTTTTCTCCAAAGCATTATGTACAGGGATTGCAATTTGCAGGATATTACTGTCTGAATATAGTTTTGCTGATGCCGCTCTTGCGGATGCTTCGCAAAAGAAATATTCCGGTACAGGCGGCAGGCAGCATTTTACTTTTATTTCTGCCTGGAATCGTAAATGGAGTCCTGTTTTACGGAACCTGTGCGGATGTTACGATGGGAATCGCTTATGGCGCTCTTTTATGGTCGATATGGGACAGAAACGGACACACGGCAAATTTCTACATGGCCAGAATTGCCCTTTTTGCATCTGTTTTGTCATTGACCAAATCAGTCGGAATATTATGGACGCTTTCGGCATTTCTATTCCTGCTCCTGGTTCCTGGAGAACGGAGGAAACGTTGTTTGGTGTTCCCGGCATTTACTGTTCTGCTGACAGAAGGTTCCTGGGTTACATTTTGCCTCGTTAATCGCCGGATAGCCAAACTGACCAGTGCAGGGATTCATATGGCAGCAGGCGGGTATCATATACCGGATAATGCGGTAGAGAAGATAGGGTTCTTTCTGAAGGGGTTCCTGTTTATTCCCATGCACAGTGATCAGAATATTACATTTGATCTTTCTTCCTTTGCGATGCTGCTGATTCTCGTTCTGGTTCCGCTTCTTTTTAATCGTACCGGGATCTGTACTGCCAGAGAGGGAAAAAAATTATCTGTTTTTATGTTGATCATGGCTTTTGTCATATATGGCGCGATTTTTGTTGCACACATTTCAATTTTTCAGACAGAAGCACAATATCTGGATGCTGCAGCGATGGCTCTTTCTCTTTCCAGATATGGAGTTCCCTATACGATGGGCGGTTTGTATCTGCTTACAGGAATTGCACTTTCCGCTGCAGAACAGGCGGGGCAGGAAGTTTTGCCAAAGAAGATGCGGCTGATTTATATATGCTTATGCTGTGCAGGTTTTATTCTGCTGACGGCAGATTACAGGGGAATGTACAGCGGACTTGCAGGATATCGGAAACTGCTTGGAGAGAATCGGCAGCATTTTGCGCAGATGATAGATGCAGATGGGCAAAAATTTCTTGCAAAGACAAAGGACAAAAGCGTTTTATGGGGCAGGCGTGTTTTGTATCTCAGAGACAGTACCAAAATTCATTGGGTAAAAGATACTTATATCAGTAATGAAGCGGCTCCCATAGCACTTGTATATTCGGATTATAATACATCGGGCATGACAGCAGAGCAGACCGGAAGTCTGATTATGGCATCACACGCATCATATCTGTATGTGGATGCTGTTCCGGGAGATGCCGGGTCGAATCTGGGGGTGTATACAGAAGACGGGACATTTTCCTGCGGGGAGATATACCGGATCATACAGACGAATGGATCGGTCAGACTGGAAAAACAGTAAGCAGCCGCATGCGTGATTTTTATGTAGGATTAAGGCAGGACGGATATAGTAAATTACAGGAATCAGAGCAGAAGGTGAAATATGGAGGAAGTAAATGAACACAGAACAGACTATAATACCCGTAATCATTCCGTCGTATGAACCGGATGAGAGAATGGTTGAACTGCTTGGGCATCTTGATCGCGCAGAAATCGGCCCGGTCATAATTGTAGATGATGGATCTGCCGGCAAACAGTATCAGGATATTTTTGAAAAAGCAGAGAAGGATTACGGTTACACTGTCCTGCATCATGTGGTTAATCTTGGAAAGGGCCGTGCGCTTAAGACAGCATTTAATTACTGTCTGTTGAAATATCCGGAGATGCTTGGATGTGTTACAATTGACTCTGATGGTCAACATACGGTAAAGGACATGTGTGCATGCATGCAGGCACTTCGTGAGAATCCGGAGGCATTGATTATGGGCGTCCGGGATTTCACAAAAGAAGGAATTCCGGCAAGATCATTATTTGGAAATCGTTGTACCAGTGTGATACTGAAAGCACTTACAGGAATTGGTGTTTCTGATACACAGACAGGATTGCGTGCAATTCCTTCAGCGTTCATGCGCATTCTCATGGCTGAAAAAGGAGAACGTTTTGAACTGGAAACCAACATGCTGATTGATACCAAAGAACTGGAGATACCTATTATTGAGGTGCCCATCGAGACAATATATCTGTCTGAAAACAAATCCAGTCATTTTAATACCTTTAAAGATTCTGTTCGGATATATACAGTATTTGGAAAGTTCATTGTTTCCTCTTTTTCTTCAGGGATCGTGGATCTGTTTCTGTTTACTCTATTTTGCCATCTGTTCAGGGACAGAACGTTCGGAATAGTCGATTACATCATGCTGGCGACTGTTTTGGCGAGAGTTCTCTCTGCAACCTACAATTTCCTGTTGAATTATAAAGTGGTATTCAGAAGTAAAAAGAGTACTTCGGGAGCTGTTATACGTTATATTTTGCTGGCAGTGTGTATTATGCTGACAAGTGGTTTTCTGGTAGGAAGGCTTTATGAAGTACTTCCGATTGCCGAAGTTATGATCAAAATTCCCGTGGACTGCATGCTGTTTCTGATAAGCTTCTGGGTACAGAGAGAGGTTGTGTACAAATAAAAATAGATTCGGGTGGAGCGCCACCCGAATCTATACGAGATTGCTGCGCAATCTCGGCGGATAGAAAATGAAAAAAGGTGGAGCGCCACCCGAATCTATAAACGATAAGAATTTCCTGAATCAGTTTCTTTTGGCTTTGGAAGGATCGGATATGATTCCCGCATTGTAATGCCTGCGACAGAGAGAAGTATAGGATTCGTTTCCGCCCATCATAATACGTTCTCCACTTCGTACGATTGCCCCGTCATGGATACGTGCTGTAAAGTGCGCACGTCTCCCGCACCAGCATACAGTGGGAACTTCTTCCAGCTTATCTGAAATTTCCATAAGGCGGGCAGAGCCTTCAAACAGGTGACTCGTAAAATCGGTACGAAGACCGTAACAGATGACAGGAACATCAAAATCATCCACAATTTTTGCCAGCAGGTCGACCTGATCGGTTGTCAGGAACTGTGCTTCATCAATGATAATGCAGTCAGGCTTTTGCGGAATGCATTCATCGCTGCATTCCCTGCCAATCCATTCTTTTCTGACCATTTCAAGATAGTCTTCCACAAAAACGCATTCTGCGGATATGCCAAGTCTTGACCGGATCAGCTTTTCACCGTCCCGGTTATCTACAGCAGGTTTTAACAGAACCGGATACTGCCCCTTCTCCAGATAATTATAGCGCACCATGAGTGCGTTGGCAGTCTTCGAACTTCCCATGGCTCCGTATCTGAAATAAAGCTTTGCCATGCCATAATCCCCCTTGTACAAATGATATATTCTGATTTTACAATTTTCTCACAGTATTATACTACGATTATTTTGCTTCGCGTATGTTTATCTCATAAAAATGTTTCATGCGAATACGGCAGGGGATATAATATAAAAGGGTTTTGCACAAAACAGGGCATGTTTCATGGCATTACCCGTTTGACCAATTACAGAAACGATAAGGGGATAAACATGATATATCAGATCAGAAATGAACAACCGCAGGAGATTTCGTTTGAACAGATAGACGGTAAAAATGAAACGGTCTGTTTTATGAATCTGCAGGAGTTTGAACAGTATTACGCACAGTTGGAATTTAATGTAAGCTGTCTGGAGGAATGTCGTAACGTTAAACCATACAGGGGAAGTAAAATAGAGGTTTACGATGATTTCACCTATTCCTATCTGCGGGTACTGGATACCGGCACATTACGGAAACTGCCTGACAGGATGGCTCTTTTTATGAAAAAAAATCTGCTCATCTGCGTGGAAATTGTAGATGCGGATAAACATCTTGAGAATAAGTTCAGAGATATACTGGCAGGGAACATCAGACATATGACACTGGAAAAAATACTTTATAATATTCTGATCGGATTTCTTGGTGATATCAATGACACACTTTCTCATGTTGAAAATCATGTCCTGCAATTGGAGGAACGGCTGTTCAACGGAGAGGAGACGGGAGATGTAAATAAAGAGGCATTTCAGATCAAAAGGCATCTGTTTGTCTGCCAGAACTATTATGAGGAGATACAGGATGTATGTCTTGCATTGACGGCAAATGCCAATCATATTTTTCATCAGGACAGCATGCGTTATCTGAAGATTCTGACAGAAAAGACAGAACGGATCTGTAAAAATCTGGATCAGCTGCTTGAACGGCTGATACACTTGCAGGAAGCATATGATGCTGCGCTTGATCTGAACCTGAACAGGATTATGAAAATCTTTACGGTTGTGACAACTGTTTTTCTACCTCTTACGCTGATAGCGGGATGGTATGGTATGAACTTCAATATGCCGGAGCTAGAATGGAAATACGGCTACAGTTGTGTAATAGGACTCAGTGTCCTTGTAATAATAGTCAGCATGCTTTTTTTCAAGAGGAAAAAGTGGCTCTGAAGTGATATGATAATGTTGTGGCGTAATTTATGTTGCCATATTATACAAAGGAGGAACCGGAAATGAAGCAGATACTGATGATGATACAGGAAAGCTGTCCCTATTGCAGAAAAGCAAGAAAATTCATGGAAGAGCTTCAGGCAGAAAATTCCGAATATGCCGAAGCAGATATTCGTTTGGTAGATGAAAATATAGAAGTAGCGTTTGCAGATTCACTGGATTATTATTATGTGCCGACCTATTATGTGGATGGCAAAAAAATTCACGAAGGTGCAGCCTCCCGGGAAGATGTCAGGGCTGTACTGGATGCTGCTCTGGAAAAATGAAAGCAGGAGAAAAAATGTTTGAAGATATGACGCAGCAGATGCTGCAATTTATTGAGGCATGCCCGACTAGCTATCATGTGATCGCGAACTTAAAGAAAAGGCTGTTACAGCATAATTTCACAGAACTGCGGGAAGCAGAAAGCTGGGAACTGGAAAGGGGAGGAAAGTATTTTGTAACGCGTGGCGGTTCTTCCATTATTTCCTTTCAGATTCCGCAGGTACCGTTCAAAGGTTTTTATATGATCGCAAGTCATAGCGATTCGCCATCCTTTAAAATCAAGGAAAATGCTGAAATGCCGGAGAGCGGAACATATATTAAACTGAATGTGGAAAAATACGGCGGGATGCTGATGGCACCCTGGTTTGACAGACCGCTTTCTATCGCAGGACGCATTATGGTGCGGGATAAAGAAGGAAAAATTGTTACAAAGCTGGTTAATGTGGACAGGGATCTTGTGATGCTGCCTTCTCTTGCCATTCACATGAACCGGGATGCGAACAGCGGTTATTCCTATAATGCACAGAATGATATGCTGCCGATACTGGGCGATGCATCGGCGAAGGGGCAGCTTGGCAAAATCATTGCAGAGGCAGCAGGTGCTGCGGAGAACGATATAACAGGAAGTGATCTGTTCCTTTATAACCGTGTAAAGCCTTCCGTATGGGGAGCATCCGGTGAATATATATCATCGGCAAGGCTGGATGATCAGGAATGCTGCTATACCACTTTTGCGGGATTTCTGGCAGCACAGGTACAGGATAATGTGGCTGTGCACTGCGTATTTGATAATGAAGAAGTAGGCAGCGGAACCAAGCAGGGCGCAGCATCTACATTCCTGAAGGATACACTGGAGCGAATCTGTGAGGTGCTTGGCTGTACCAGACAGGAATATCATATGGCACTTGCACAGAGTTTTATGATTTCTGCGGATAATGCACATGCGATTCACCCCAATCATACGGACAAAGCGGATCCGGTCAACAGACCGAAGATGAACCAAGGAATCGTAATCAAATTCAATGCGAATCAGAAATATACGACAGATGCGGTTTCAGAGGCAGTATTCCGCGGCATCTGCGATGATGCGGATATTCCGTATCAGATGTTTACCAACCGGTCGGATATGGCAGGCGGATCTACACTTGGCAATATTTCGAATACACAGGTTGCTGTCAATACGGTGGATATCGGGTTGGCGCAGCTGGCGATGCATTCCCCATATGAAACGGCAGGCAGTCAGGATCCTGTTTATATGGCGAAGTGTGCGACAGCTTTTTACGGAGCGAATCTCAGGTTGTCAGAACTATAAAATTTCTATATAATTAGATTTATAATATAGTGCATGATGAGGATCAATATAAAGCAGAAATGAGGAACAGCATGGGTATTTTTGATTTATTCGGGGGCAAAAAAAGTGCAGAAAAGGCTGCAGCAGAAGCAGAGCAGGAAGCAGCAAAAGCACAGGAAAGGAGACAGAAGGAACAGCATGAAGCACATGCTGATTTTACCTGGCCGACCATACAGCCGCTGAATCCGATCAAAGTTGCGGAAGATCAGCCTGAATCGATAGAAGATCCGGTTACTTTGGAACGTAAGAATGAACTTGGAGAAATGATCTATGAGGAACATCTGAGTCCTGAATCCGTAAGATTTTTGCCTTTACAGGAGCTTTTATTTGTGCTGACGGTTTTGGAATTTTATCATGCAAAGGCACCGCTTGATAACTTTCAGTCCAATCACAGAGTTTTGTACAATGAGCTTCTTAACAGAATACGGGATGCACAGGATATTTTTGTCCTGTATGATCAGTCAACAGGTTATCCTTTTATAGACAATGGTTTTGCAAATATCTATCTGGAGCAGGAACGTGCACAGGCAGCGGCAGATGCATTCGGACACCAGTTCCGAAAACTGGCGGTCAGAGAATGCAAGGGAGAGAACAGTGAAGAAGCCTCCAGCAAAAGAGGATTTTTCGATTATCTGTATTATCTTGGTATCGAACGGATCATTATTGATAATGGCTGGTATAGAGCACATTTCAGAAGAAATGAAATTGTTGCGCCACCGAACTGGGCAGAGGATAAGAAGATGCCTCCGGCTAATCCGGCACTTGCTTTTTCCATGCTGGATTTTCTGGGAGAAGTCAGATGGCCGGTCAAGTACGAAAAAAGAATGCAGGTGTTGCAGGCAAAGGAACTGAGGATGCTTTCACTTGCAATGGTTGGGCATTATATTGTTCCGATTCAGCATGAGGGACCTGCCGAAGTGATGGAAGACGGCAGAATTCATTTCAATAAAGACACAAAACTGAAATTTCCGGTTATGAAGAATGCGGAAGGAAAGATTTTTTTACCGGTATTTACAGATGGCGTTGAATTTTCCAAGAAATTTGGTAAAGACGGATTTGAAGGCGGCGTATTCGGATTTCAGGATGTACTTCGCTTTATTCAGGATAAGGAAGGTTTTGTAATCAATCCGATGGGACAGAATATTATGATACCAAAGGATCGGATTCTTGCACTGCAGGCAGCAGCACAGGCTGCTGAAGCTGCAAAGGCAGCAGATCCGGCAGTACAGACGGGTCAGGAGACGGCACAAAAGGATACACTATCGGAAACAGAGGATGCGGCGAAAAATGCCACAGCGGAAAATACTGCAGATACCGTAAAATAAGATTGCGGCCAAGCCGCAGATAAGGAGCATTCATGTTCGATCGGTTGATGGGAAAATTCCTGGTGGAAGAAGGCATGCTTTCGAAAGGACAGTTGGATCAGGTTTACAGGACGCAGGAACAGAATCATGCCAAAATGGGAGTAATTGCAGTTTCGGAGAAACTGATGACGATTGCACAGGCAGAAGAAATCAATGCACTGCAGGCTTCCAGAGACATGCGTTTTGGTGATCTGGCAATTGCCCGGGGCTACCTGCAGGAAGAGCAGGTAGAAAGGCTTCTGGAAAAACAGACCAATGAATTCCTTGCTTTTACACAGGCAATTATCGACCGCGGATATATGACGCTGGATGAGGTTACGGGCTCGGTTACAATTTATCAGAAAAAGTACGGACTGTTGGAATCCGATATGGAAGCTCTTAAAGTCGGAGACATCGAACGGATTGTGCCGATTTTTATGGGAACGGATCAAAGAGAATACGAAAGCCTTTTTGCGATAGCAATTAAGAATATCTATCGTTTGGTGGATGCACATATTTACATAGGAAGAGCGAGAACGGTCAGGGAGTATCAGGGAGAGGCACTTGGGTATCAGAAGATGCGCGGAGACTGCAGCGCATTGATGGCATTTACGGGAAAATACGAGGATCTCCAGAAAATGGCGATCGCCTATACGAAGGAAGAGTTTATTGAAACAAGAGAAGATGCACTGGATGCATTGTGTGAGCTGATTAATTGTATCAATGGCCTTTTCGCAACACAGAACAGCCTGCAGGGTTCTTCTATTGAACTGGAGCCACCGGTTTATCTTTCCGGATTTGCTTCGATTGCTGCGGTTGAAATGGTAATTATGCCGGTATATATGGATAATGCAGAGATTGAACTGATTGTTTCACTGGAGAAAGATGTTTCAGTCAGATAAGAGCAAGATGACTGGATACAGGAAGATAGATTGCCTGGCGCAAGGAAAAGAGGAAATATGGCGAAGATACTGATTGTGGATGATTCAAGGACATCAAGAAAGTTTTTGCGCGATATTCTGGAAAAAAGCGGGAATGAAATTGTAGGAGAAGCAGTAAACGGGCGGGAAGGCTTTGATTTATATCAGAAGCTAAGACCTGATATTGTAACCATGTATATTACAATGCCGGTTATGGATGGACTTGACAGTCTGAAGCTGATCATGCGGTTTGATCCTGCTGCAAAAGTTGTTATGGTAACAGCGGCGGGGCAACAGCAGAAGATGCTGGAGGCTGTTAAACTTGGAGCGCTTGAATTTATTGCCAAACCGTTTGATACGCCTACCATAGCAGAAACAGTAAATAAAATAATGGAAAAAGATGATGAATAGTCATTCTTTTCTGTTTTGGATAACAGCACAATAATATGCTTTATGAAAAAATGCTTTTCAATACATTTGATACTGTATTGAAAAGCATTTTTCGTACCGGTTTAGATCCATCCGCCATCAATGGTCAGAATCTGACCGGTCATATATATCGGGGAATCTGCCAGAAGAAGCGCCAGTGCGGCTACTTCTTCCGGACTGCCGAGGCGGTCTGCCGGAATTTCATTTCGAAGTATGTCCATTTCTTCTGCATTTAAATGCGTGCGGTTCATATCTGTATCAATCACGCCACAGGCAATTGCGTTAACTGCAATCCCGCTTGGCGCAAGTTCTTTGGCAAGTGCCTTTGTAAAGGCATTTACGCCACCTTTGGATGCAGAGTAGGCAACTTCTGCAGATGCACCAACAGAGCCCCATACGGAGGATATATTGATGATTCGGCCGCTGTGCTGGCGCAGCATAAGCGGAATGGCATATCTGGAAGTATAGAAAAGTGCATCCAGATTAACAGACATCACTTCCTGCCATTCCCGGGTTGTCATATCCGTCAATAGTCCAAGCCATGCAATTCCTGCATTATTGATAACGATATCGATGGAAGAAATATTTTTGAACAATGATTCTACAGCTTCAGCATCACCCATATCGCATCGGAATGCTTTGCAGATAATCCGGTAGTTTTGCTCCAGTTCAGCTGCAAAGGTATATAGTGCAATATCATTTTTTTTACAGGTAAGATATAGATTATATCCTGCCTGTGCATAACTTATGGCAATGGCTTTTCCAATACCGCGTGAAGCTCCGGTAATTAATACGAATTGATTCATTTTACGCCTCATTTCCTGTATAATAAGATAATATAAAAAGAAATGAGTAAATGCAAGCAAGTGATATAAAGGAAAGGAAGGATGTATCTATGTATGATCTGATTATAGCAGGCTCAGGCCCTGCAGGGCTTACAGCTGCAATTTATGCAAAAAGAGCGGATCTGAAGACTGCGGTGATTGAAAAAAATCCGCTTAGCGGAGGACAGATCCTGAACACTTATGAGGTGGATAACTACCCTGGCATGTCAGGTATCAGTGGATTTGACCTGGGAATGAAATTCCGCGAGCATGCGGATAAATTTGAAACAGAATTTCTGGATGGTACGGTATCTGGTATCGAGGTTATTGAAAAAGGAAGTGAAACAAAGCTGCCTTTGTTCCGGGTTCTGACTGAGACAGAGAATTATGAAGCAAGAACGGTAATTCTTGCCTGTGGAGCATCCTACGCAAAATTGGGTGTGCAGGGAGAAGATCTGCTTGGCGGAAAAGGTGTATCTTACTGTGCAACCTGTGACGGAGCTTTTTTCAAAGGAAAGACGGCGGTTGTTGCAGGAGGAGGAGATGTCGCAGTTGAGGATGCGATCTTTCTGGCCAGAGGGTGCAGCAAAGTATATCTGGTTCATCGCAGGCATGAACTGCGTGCTGCAAAAATCCTGCAGGATGAGTTATTTGCGCTCAGTAATGTGGAAGTGGTCTGGGACAGTGTGATCAAATCCATTGAAGGCGAAGGTCATGTGGAAAAAGTTCTGGTCGAAAATGTCAATACAAAGCAAACTTCCTATATTGATACTGCGGCCTGCTTTATTGCTGTCGGAATTCATCCGGATACAGATGCTTTCCGTGATCTGGCAGATTGTGATGAAAAAGGATATTTTATTGCGGGAGAGGATACGATGACTTCGGTTCCTGGAATTTTTGCGGCAGGAGATTGCAGAAAAAAGAGATTACGGCAAATTGTTACAGCAGTTGCAGATGGTGCAAATGCAGTAACAGCAGTGCAGGATTTTCTGATTGGGAAGGCATGACGCAAGATCTGGTATTTTTACCGGGGAAATATATTACATTTTGTAACAATATCGAAAAAAATGCATGATAAAGCGTTATAAAAAGTGAATATAATTAAGTAATTAACAGAAATGTATTTTTTACAGGCCTCCGGTCATTATGCGAAAAGCGGCGTAAATATCACATTTCCGTCACATTTTCAGGTTGACAAATTACTTTGCGCGGAGTATATTGGTTAACAGATGTAACAAATTCGTAACAAAGTTTGGAGGCCCGAATTGAAAAATGCTAAGATGCAGCTTCTCGCGTGCTCACTTACCGCTGCAGTAACGTTCTCAAGTATGGGATTGCAGTCCTATGCTGCAACATCAAGTGTATCCTCAGTACTTCCATCTGCAGGCATTGGCTATGAGCTGACGTCTGATCAGGTGTCGCTTTCTTCCCTTCAGGCTACATCCAAGAAAAACAGTACAGTAACTGCAGGTGTTGCACAGGCTATCGTAGCATCAGATAAAACGATTACCGAGACTACACCTCTTGCAGCCAAGGTACAGGATGATATATTAAGTGATATTGAAGCAGCAACCGGAACAACTACATCTTCGGGAGAGGCAGCTTCATCATCTTCTGCATCTTCGTCAGGCAGCAGCTCTTCTGATGCAGCTTCTTCAGCAGCAAGTGCGGAACAGGCAGAAGAGGAAAGTTTTAAGAGTCTGGTTATTGCACAGGTGGATGATTACGTAAATGTCAGAAGTGAGCCAAGTGAAGATGGAGATATTCTTGGTAAGCTTTATGACAAATCGGTGGGAAAATATCTTGGTGAGGAAAACGGATGGTATAAGATTGAATCCGGATCTGTAACCGGTTATGTCAAGGCAGAATATTGTGTGACAGGTGAAGATGCAGTAGCACTTGCCAAAAAAGTCGGAACCCGAATTGCTACGGTAACGACAACAACACTTAAAGTAAGAGCTGCAGCCAGTACGGATGCAGATGTGCTCGGTCTTGTGCCGATTGACGACGAACTGGTAGTCAGTGAAGAAGAAGATGGTTGGATCAAGGTAGATATCGAGGAAGGTGAAGGATTTGTATCAACAGATTATGTTACACTTTCCACAGAATTTGTAAAAGCTGAATCCAAGGCAGAAGAAGAAGCACGTCTTGCAAAGGAAGAAGCTGAAAAAGAGGCAGCCAGAAAAGCAGCTAGCAGCGGTACTTCCAAAAAGTCTTCCGGCAAGGTTAAATCTGCAGAAAGTTATACTTCCAAGAGCAGTTCCATTGGTTCGGCAGTTGCTCAGTTTGCACAGCAGTTCGTTGGAAATCCGTATGTATATGGCGGAACAAGTTTGACAAATGGTACGGACTGTTCGGGATTTGTTATGAGTGTGTATTCCAATTTTGGTGTCAGTCTTCCGCATTCTTCGGCTGCTGACAGAAGTGTCGGTGCAGCGGTTGATGGACTTGCAAATGCACAACCGGGCGATCTGGTCTGCTATTCAGGGCATGTGGCACTGTATATTGGAAATGGACAGATTGTTCATGCTTCTACGTCCAAGACGGGTATTATTATTTCAAACGCAAGTTACAGAACACCTCTTTCAATCAGACGTGTTTTCTGACCAGGAATAAGGGTCAGCTATATCAAAAGATTAACCAGAGCGGGGGATTTTATTTCCTCGCTCTTTTTTTATAGGAATCTGGCAGAAACAATCCATTCTGGCTTATTTCTGTTTTTGTTAGATGCAGGATTGGTAAACTTGTCCATATCCTGAAAAGTCAACATGGAAAAAACATATTTTCTTACAAAAAGGAAAAAGTTTTATCCACGACAAAAAAGTTCGGGAAGGGGGGAAAAACGGTTATACACAAAGTTATACACATTATCCACATATGACAAAACAACAAAAAAAATCACAAATAAAGAGTAACAGAACACATTTTTTGTGAAAAAGTAACAAAAAACGAAATACAGTGCACTTTTATCTTGGATGTATTCACGTACGGGATTTGATTGTTCAGTTCAGATTGTACATTCTGCAAAAAAGATGATATACTGTATACAACGGTAGGACAGATACCGTTATGGTACCAAAATATTCCGTAAAGGGGATGAATGCCATGAAATTTACAATCTTAGGCAAGAATATTGATGTAACACCCGGTTTAAAGGCAGCAGTAGAAGAGAAAATCGGCAGACTGGAAAAATATTTCACACCGGATACCAATGTAAATGTGACTCTGACTGTAGACAAGGACAGACATAAGATCGAGGTTACAATTCCGGTAAAAGGCAAGATCATCCGTTCCGAACAGAGCAGTAACGATATGTATGTATCAATTGATCTGGTTGAGGAAGTGATTGAACGTCAGCTTAAGAAATATAAGAATAAGCTGATCGACAAAGAACAGGAGTCCGGTAATTTCAAACGTGAATTTATTGAGCAGGATTATATGGATGAAGAAGTAATCCGGATCGAGCGTTTTAAAAAGTTTGATATCAAGCCGATGTATCCTGAAGACGCATGTGTTCAGATGGAACTGCTGGGTCACAGCTTTTATGTATTTATCAATGCAGAGACAGATGAGACAAATGTTGTATATAAGAGAAAAGGAAATACATATGGCTTGATCGAGCCGGAGAAGTAATTACCTGGACCGGATAAGCTGATTGAAAATTGAATAAAAAGAAATATCATCCTTTACAAAAATGTGATGGGACCCAATGCAAATGGACGTGATTATTTGCTCTGGGTCCTGTTCTTTTTCGGGAATTCTGTTGCAAAGTAAAATTTGCTATGCTATAATGAAAATGTTCTGATAAAAAATTAACAATCAGATCAAAACATTGTAAATACAGTGTTTTTAAACAAAATAATAACTGATCACAGTCGAAGACGGAGGTAATCGAATGGCACAGAAAGTTGTTTTAGCAGGCGCATGCAGAACTGCAATCGGTAAAATGGGTGGTGCGCTCAGCAATGTACCGGCTGCGGAGCTTGGATCCATCGTAATTAAGGAAGCACTTAACCGTGCAGGTGTTAAGCCTGAGCAGGTTGATGAAGTATTAATGGGATGTGTAATTCAGGCAGGCCTGGGACAGAATGTTGCAAGACAGGCATCCATCAAAGCAGGTCTCCCGGCTGAAGTTCCGGCTGTTACTATCAATGTAGTGTGCGGATCCGGTCTGAACTGTGTTAATATGGCAGCTGAAATGATTAAGTCCGGCGATGCTGATATCGTTGTAGCAGGTGGAATGGAAAACATGTCTCTTGCTCCTTATGCACTTCCCAAGGCTCGTTTCGGATATCGTATGAATAATGGCACACTGGTTGACTGCATGGTGAATGATGCACTCTGGGATGCATTCAATGATTATCATATGATTCAGACAGCTGATAATGTTGCAAAACAGTGGAATCTGACAAGAGAAGAACTGGATGAGTTTGCAGTAAAGAGCCAGAATAAATGCGAAGAAGCACAGAAAAACGGCAAATTTAAAGATGAAATCGTTCCGGTACAGGTTAAGGTAAAGAAGGAAATGGTCGCATTTGATACAGATGAAGGCCCTCGTGCGGGATCTGCTATTGAGGCACTTGCAAAACTGCGCCCGATCAATGCAGATGGTGTAACAACTGCAGGTAATGCATCCGGAATCAATGACGGTGCAGCAGCAATTGTTGTTATGAGTGAAGAAAAGGCAAAAGAACTGGGTGTTAAGCCTATGGCTACATGGGTTGCCGGAGCACTTGGCGGCGTTGATCCTTCTATCATGGGTGTTGGTCCTGTTGCGGCAACCAAAAAGGTTCTTGCAAGAACAGGACTTACCATTGATGATTTTGATCTTTATGAAGCAAATGAAGCATTTGCAGCACAGTCTGTAGCAGTAGGAAAAGATCTTAATTTTGATCTGAATAAACTCAATGTCAATGGTGGTGCAATTGCACTTGGCCATCCGGTTGGCGCGTCAGGATGTCGTATTCTTGTAACACTGCTTCATGAAATGCAGAGAGAAAATGCCAAGAGAGGCCTTGCTACTTTGTGTATCGGTGGTGGTATGGGCTGTGCTACAATTGTTGAGCGTGACTGAGTTTTGAAACACGTCCGGGACTGAAATCAGAAAGGATATGAAATGGGATTTGTTAATTATGAAGTTAAGGGTATGACAGGTATCATTACAATCAATCGCCCGGAAGCACTGAATGCACTTAATTCTGCAGTACTGGATGATCTGAGCGCAGTTCTTGACAGCGTGGATCAGGAAGCAGTCAGAGCAATTGTTATTACCGGTGCAGGCGATAAGTCATTTGTTGCAGGAGCTGATATCGGCGAAATGAGCACACTTACAAAGGCAGAAGGCGAAGCTTTTGGTAAAAAAGGAAATGATGTATTCCGTAAGATCGAGACATTTCCGATTCCTGTTATTGCGGCAATCAATGGTTATGCACTTGGCGGCGGCTGTGAACTTTCAATGAGCTGCGATATCCGCATTTGTTCAGACAATGCAATGTTTGGTCAGCCGGAAGTAGGCTTGGGAATCACACCTGGTTTTGGCGGAACACAGAGACTTGCCCGTCTGGTTGGAATGGGCATGGCAAAGCAGATGATCTATACAGCACGTAATATCAAGGCAGATGAGGCGTTTCGTATCGGTCTTGTGAATGCTGTCTATACACAGGAAGAACTCTTACCTGCAGCAGAGAAAATGGCAGGGCAGATTGCCATGAATGCGCCTATTGCTGTTCGTGCCTGTAAGAAAGCCGTAAATGACGGCCTTCAGGTAGATATGGATAAAGCAATTGTTGTTGAAGAAAAACTTTTCGGAAGCTGTTTTGAAACACTGGATCAGAAAGAGGGAATGGGTGCATTCCTTGAAAAAAGAAAAGAAAAGACTTTTACAAACAAATAATGTAAGTTCACAGGCAAAGTGTCTATAAACTGAGCCATAATACATATTATTAAGGAGGCATAATCAAATGAAGGTAGCTGTAATTGGTGCCGGCACAATGGGTTCCGGTATTGCACAGACATTTGCACAGGCAGAAATTGTTGATACTGTATATCTTTGTGATATCAAGCAGGAGTACGCTGACGGCGGTAAGGCCAAGATTCAGAAAGGTCTTGATAAGAAGGTAGCAAAGGGAAAGGCTACGCAGGAAGAGGCTGACAAGATCGTTGGAAAGATCAAAACCGGTCTGAATGAAATTTGTACAGAGGCTGATCTGGTTGTTGAGGCTGCACTGGAAGTAATGGATATTAAGAAAAACTGCTTTAAGGAACTGCAGGAGAATATTGTAAAGAACCCTGATTGCATTTATGCATCCAATACGTCCTCTCTTTCCATCACAGAAATTGGTTCAGGACTTGCTAAGCCGATTATCGGTATGCATTTCTTTAATCCTGCTCCGGTTATGAAACTGGTTGAGGTAATTGCCGGTATCAATACACCTGCAGAGATGGTTGAGAAGGTTAAGGAGATTTCAGTACAGCTTGGCAAGACACCGGTACAGGTAAATGAATCTGCAGGATTTGTTGTTAACAGAATTCTGGTTCCGATGATCAATGAAGGTATCTTCGTATATTCAGAAGGTGTTGCAGATATCGAAGGCATTGATGCAGCAATGAAGCTTGGCTGTAATCATCCGATGGGACCGCTGGAACTTGGTGATTATATCGGACTGGATATCGTTCTTGCTATTATGGAAGTTCTTTATAAAGAAACCGGTGATTCCAAATATCGTCCGGCTCCGCTACTTCGTAAGATGGTTCGTGGTAAGAAGCTTGGATGCAAGACCGGTATCGGCTTCTACAACTATGCCGATGGCGGAAAAGTTCCGACAGATAAACAGTAATTACACATGGAGACCTGTGCTTGTACGCAGACAGGTCCCCTTTTATGCTTTAATATTATGGAGGATAATAGAACATGGACTTTCAGTTGGATCAACAACATGAAATGGCAAGATCACTTTTCAGAGATTTTGCAGAAAAAGAAGTAAAGCCTCATGCAATTGAAGTGGATGAGACAGAAGTTTTCCCGAGTGAGACTGTAGCAAAAATGCAGAAGTACGGATTTATGGGAATTCCGGTTCCGAAAGAATATGGCGGACAGGGTTGTGATCCACTTACCTATGCAATGTGTGTTGAAGAACTTGCGAAGGTTTGCGGTACAACAGCAGTTATTGTATCAGCGCATACCTCTCTTTGCTGTGATCCTATTATGAATTATGGTACAGAAGAACAGAAACAGAAATATCTGGTTCCCCTTGCAAAGGGTGAAAAACTTGGTGCATTCGCTTTGACAGAGCCCGGAGCAGGAACAGATGCACAGGGTGTTCAGACAAAGGCTGTTCTGGATGGAGATTCTTATATCCTGAATGGTTCCAAGTGCTTCATTACAAACGGTAAGGAAGCTGAGATTTATATTATCATTGCATATACAGATATTCAGGTAGATGCAAGAGGAAGAAAGAATAAGATCTTTTCTGCGTTTATCGTAGAGAAGAATACACCTGGTTTTACATTTGGAACCAAGGAAAATAAGATGGGTATCCGCGGATCATCTACTTATGAACTGATTTTCCAGGATTGCAGAGTTCCGAAAGAAAATCTGCTTGGAAAAGAAGGACAGGGATTCAAGATTGCCATGCACACGCTGGATGGTGGACGTATCGGTATTGCAGCACAGGCACTTGGTATTGCAGAAGGTGCGCTTGACAGAACCGTTGCATATGTAAAGGAAAGAAAACAGTTTGGCAGAAGTATTGGCCAGTTCCAGAATACACAGTTCCAGCTTGCGGATATGGCAACAAAGTGTGAGGCAGCACAGCTCCTTGTTTACAAGGCAGCAGAGGTAAAGGCTAAGAAAGACAGATTCTCAGTCGAAGCAGCAAAGGCAAAACTGTATGCAGCAGAAGTTGCAATGGAAGTTACAACAAAGGCTGTTCAGCTGCATGGCGGATATGGCTACATCAGAGAATATGAAGTAGAGCGTATGATGCGTGATGCTAAGATCACTGAGATTTATGAAGGAACATCTGAAGTACAGCGCATGGTTATTTCCGGTGCTCTTTTAAAGTGATGACAGTACATTCGCAGAAATGAATGCGACTGCAGCGACGTTGCTGTTGTGCAAAGCTGCGGGAAAAATCCGGAGAGCCGGACAGTTAGCCAAGCTTATATAAATAAAGGAGAAAAAACATGAAAGTTGTAGTTTGCGTTAAGCAGGTCCCTGATACAAAGGGCGGCGTTAAGTTCAAACCCGATGGAACATTGGATAGAGCTGCCATGCTTGCCATCATGAATCCGGATGACAAAGCAGGTCTGGAAGCAGCACTTAGATTAAAAGATCAGTATGGAGCAGAGGTTACCGTAATAACCATGGGTCTTCCGAAGGCAGATGCAGTGCTTCGTGAAGCAATGGCAATGGGTGCGGATAAGGGAATTCTGGTAACAGATCGTGTACTTGGCGGTGCAGATACCTGGGCAACATCCACAACAGTTGCAGGTGCACTCAGAAATCTGGATTATGACCTGATTATCACAGGACGTCAGGCTATCGATGGAGATACAGCACAGGTTGGTCCACAGATTTCAGAGCATTTGAATATTCCGGTTATTTCTTATGCAGAAGAAATCAAAATTGATGGTGAATATGTAGAAGTAAAGCGTCAGTTTGAAGACAGATATCATGTGATTAAAGCAAAGATGCCTTGTCTGATCACAGCACTTGCTGAATTGAATGAACCCCGTTATATGACTCCGGGTGGAATCTTTGATGCTTTTGCACAGGATGTTACCGTTTGGGGAAGAAAAGATCTGAAGGATGTTAAAGATTCCGATATCGGCCTTGTGGGTTCTCCTACCGTTATCGCAAAGGCATCTGATAAAGTTAAGAAGGGTAAGGGCGAAAAAGTTGTCCTTGATTCTGCAGAGGAGTCCGCAGATTATATTCTTGGCAAGTTGGATGAGAAACACGTAATCTGATCACTTTCAGATTAATATACCTATAAGCAGGAACTATAATTCAGAGAAATGATGCGCAGATGCTCTTGAAAGAGCAGGAAGACGCAGAAACGGAGTGATAAAATGTCTTTAGAGGAATATAAAGGTGTATATATCTTCGCTCAGCAGATAGATAATGAGATCAGCAGTATCTCATTGGAGCTTCTGGGCAAGGCAAAAGGTCTGGCAGCAGATCTGGATGAAAGTGTTACAGCAATCCTTGTTGGATATCAGGTAAAAAATCTGGCTGACAAGCTTGCAGAATATGGTGCCGATAAGGTTATTGTGATTGATGATCCGGAACTGAAGGATTACAGAACAGAACCCTACACACATGCAATCGCTGAAGTTGTTAACAAGTACAAACCTGAAATTCTTCTGGTTGGTGCAACGGCAATCGGACGTGATCTTGGCCCTCGCGTATCTGCAAGAGTGCATACCGGTCTGACAGCAGATTGTACAAGCCTGGATATCGGTGATTTCCCGCTGATCGCTGTTCCTGGACAGGAACAGAAGCATAAACAGTTGTTGATGACACGTCCTGCATTCGGTGGTAACACAATTGCTACAATTGCATGCCCGAATTATCGCCCACAGATGGCTACCGTTCGTCCTGGCGTTATGCAGAAGATCACACCTGTTAAGGGTGCAAAGGCTAATATCGAAGAATTCAATCCTGGATTTGCAAAGAACAGCTGCTATACAGAAATTCTCAAAATCGTTAAGGAAATATCCAATGTAGCCAACATTCAGGAATCCAAGATTCTGGTTTCCGGTGGACGTGGTGTTGGAAGTCCGGAGAACTTCAAACTGCTGGATGATCTTGCAGAGGTTCTGCATGGTACGGTCAGCTGCTCTCGTGCAGTAGTAGATTCAGGTTGGAAGCCAAAGGATCTGCAGGTTGGACAGACCGGTAAAACAGTTCGCCCGCATCTGTATTTTGCAATCGGTATTTCCGGTGCAATTCAGCATGTGGCAGGTATGGAAGAATCTGATATTATCATTGCAATCAACAAAGATGAAAATGCTCCGATTTTCGACGTAGCTGATTACGGTATTGTTGGAGATCTCAACAGTGTTCTTCCGATTCTTACCAGAAAGATTAAGACTGCAATTGAAGCAAAGGCTGAAGGTTGAGTTCTAAACTAAGCGAAAACAGTAATTTCATATAGAATATACTGAGATAAAAGCATGGTTGCTTACCAAAGAACCATGCTTTTATCTTATATGAAATAAGAAAAGAATTGAAGAAGGAGTTGTGTTATGAGTGAAAAAGTAATGATCAGAACAGCAACGACAAATGACGCGGAAGCAATATTGGCAATATATGCGCCATATGTAGAGACGACAGCAATCACTTTTGAATATGAGATTCCAGGAATAGAAGAATTCAGAGAACGGATCAGAAATGTACTGAAAAAATATCCATATCTGGTAGCGGAGGCAGATGGTGAAATCGTCGGATATGCCTATGCAGGATCGTTTAAGGGGCGCGCAGCATATGACTGGGCAGTTGAAACAACGATATATGTAGATCGCGCAAGGAAACGTATGGGAATAGGAAGGAAATTATATGATAAGTTGGAAGAGGCCCTGAGAAAACAGGGAATATTGAATATGGAAGCATGCATCGGATATCCGGAAACGGAAGATGAACATCTTACAAAAGACAGTGTCAGATTTCATGAAAAGCTTGGCTATCGTATGGTTGGAGAATTCTATCAATGTGGATATAAATTCAGTCATTGGTACAATATGGTATGGATGGAAAAGATGATTGGAGAACATCAGGAAAAACAGCCGCAGATCCATCCGTATTCAGAAATTGAGAATAATGTAATATAAAAAAAGATGCAGAGAAAGTATCTGCATCTTTTTTAGTACATTTCATGATAATAAATCAGATTTCATCATAACTTTTTGGACTATATATTACGGTATCATGGCGGGTCTCAATCAGATAACCCTTTTGACGCAGCATTTCTTCTATTTCATCCAATATGGCAACAGAGCGGGCTTCAACCGTGTGGTAATGATATCCCTGCGTTATATTCTTTAACGGAGTAGATACGCCACTTTTCATATCACGCATGAAGTTTTGTACATCCCGCTTTGAACTGATACTGAGGGGAACACGAATTGTTCCATATACTTTATGCTCGACAAAGACATCCAGAATTGCACCTCCGAGATCAACAATACCGGTCAGTTCATCCTCCGTCTGTTCATCCGAATGACGCGTTTTGTATATGCGACGGGTAGAAGATGCCTGCATCAGGATGTATCCGGAATTGGTAGAAATCAGATCCGGATGTGAGGTTTTTAAAAGGGCGATATCAGTTACAATGACTTGTCTGCTGACACCAAGAAGCTTTGAAAGCTGACTTCCGGATAAGGGAATGGCAGTTGTCCGCAGCATTTCAATAATTTTGTTTCTTCGTTCATTTCCGCTGATACGCATAGGATGCAGATACCCCTTTCCAATGATTTGCTAAAACCTATTGTACAACAGGATGCAGATTTTTCATAGACAGATCCAGTATTGGTGCAGAATGCGTCAGTGCACCGCATGAAATGTAGTCTACACCCAGATCAGTCAGTTTTTTAACATTTTCTGCTGTTACGTTTCCGGAACACTCTACCTCGGCTTTTCCATTAATGATATGCATGGCTTCTTCCATAGTCGGATGATCCATGTTGTCCAGCATAATAATATCCGCACCTGCTTCGACAGCTTCCTTGACCATCGAAAGATTTTCGACCTCGACCTCAATTTTACGGACAAAAGGCGCATAGTCTTTTGCCATTTGAACCGCTTTGGTAATACTGCCTGCGGCACCAATGTGATTATCTTTCAAAAGAACTCCATCAGATAGATTATAGCGATGGTTATGTCCACCACCGACAGTTACGGCATATTTTTCAAAGATACGATTATTGGGAGTGGTTTTACGGGTGTCCAGAAGTGTGGTTCTGGTTCCGGTAAGCATGTCTGCAATTGATCTTGTATAGGTCGCAATACCGCTCATACGCTGCAGATAGTTCAGGGCTGTTCGCTCTCCGGATAAAAGGACACGAATGTCACCATGTATGATTCCGAGTTTTTGTCCCTTTTTTATGACATTACCATCCTGTACAGAAAAGGAAGTGATGGTTTTGTCATCCAGCAGTTCAAATACCCTTGCGAATACATTCAGTCCCGCAATGATACCATTTTCTTTGGCAATCAGATCCACTTCACCTTCACAATAATCCGGCATTACAGCATTTGTGGAAACATCTTCGCTTGTGATATCTTCCTTAAGCGCTTGCAATATCAGATTGTCTGCGTTCATTTTCATTGTGATACTGTTCATGATATTTTTTCATCCTTTCAATTTCTGTCAGTATGCTTTTTTTAAATCCGTTAAAGATTTCATCAGGGTCGCTATATACTTCCCAATTCAAATTATCGGCAATATGTGGGACAATGACTGATGTGTCATATTCATTTGTAATATGCAGGGCCGCTCTTTTGGCAAACACAAGGCTTTCCAGCAGGGAGTTGCTGGCAAGACGGTTTTTACCATGAACTCCGTTACAACTGGTTTCACCGACCGCGTAGAGTTGTGCAAGAGAAGTCTGACTATAATGGTCAACATCAACACCCCCCATGAAGTAGTGTTGTGCGGGTACTACCGGAATGGGTTCCTTTGTACAATCATAACCTTCTTCCAGACACTTCTCATATATATGTTTGAAATGTGAAAGAATTACTTTCGGGGGGATCTTTTCCATTGATAACCATACATGTTTTGTTCCGGTCCGGCTCATTTCAGCCAATATTGCATTGCTGACAACATCGCGTGGAAGCAGCTCATTGACAAAACGCTTGCGTCTGTCATTCAGCAGAATACCGCCTTCACCGCGAACTGACTCGGATATCAGGAAGCTTCTGCCTGGTTTGCCGGTATAAAGTGTTGTAGGGTGTATCTGAATATAATCCGGATTCTGCAAACGGATATGGTGGCGAAGTGCGATTCCCAGGGCATCTCCTGTCAGATGAGCAAAGTTTGTGGAATGCTCATATAAGCCACCGATTCCACCGCATGCCCAGACGACTTCCGGTGCTTCAAGCGCAAAAAGTATCCGACCATCCCGGGTTTTTTCTTTTCCATACTGCAGGGCAAGAGGAGATTCGGCAGGCGCCATGGCAACAATGCCCTGACAATGCGGTGAAGGCGTTTTGGATGTTATGATATCCACCATCGTAACATGATCATAAATTGTAACGTTTGGGAGAGCCTGCACTGCTTTCAGGAGATGGGATGTAATTTCTTTGCCGGTAATATCTTCGTGGAAAAGAATGCGGGGAGTAGAATGTGCACCTTCTTTTGTAAATTGAAGTTGACCGCTATGGTCATGCTCAAAATCAACCCCGTAATGAATGAGATCACGAATGACATCCTGAGAGGAACGGATCATAATTTCAACGGACTCGGGATTGTTTTCATAATGACCTGCACGCATGGTATCTTCAAAATAACTGTCATAGTCTGCTGCATTTTTGAGCATGCAGATGCCGCCTTGAGCGAGATAGGAATCACAGTCTTTGATATCAGCTTTTGTGATAATTGTGATTTTCTTATCAACAGGAAGGTTCAGCGCACAGTAGAGTCCGCCGACACCACATCCCACAATAATGATATCTGTTTTTTCCGTCATGATTTATCTCCTTATCTTTGGTTCTGCATAAACCTTATTTTGCAAGAGCAAGCATGCGGTCAAGCGGACTACATGCCTGCAGTCTCATATCTTCAGCCATGACCGCTTTTGTCATTCCGGTTCTGAGACAGTCACGTACTTTTTCCAATGTAATGCGTTTCATATTCGGACAGATCTGTTTTGCTCCGATAAAGTAGAAAGCTTTTCCGGGCGCCTTTTTCTGAAGTTCATGCATAACACCCGATTCTGTGCAGACAATAAATTCATTGGCATTGTCTGCAGCAGCATAGTCTATGATATCTTTGGTACTTCCGATATAATCAGCCAGTTCGCAGACTTCCTGTGTGCATTCCGGATGAACAAGAATTCTGGCATCAGGATGCATACGAAAAGCCTGCACCACATCCTCTGCTGTAATACTGGTGTGCACATGACAATAGCCCGGATTCAGGATGATATTCTTATCGGGAACCTGGGAAGCGATATGGCGACCCAGATTTGCATCCGGAATAAAGAAAATGTTTCGATTTGGAAGTGCACGAACGATTTTCAGCGCATTTGAAGATGTTACACAGACATCTGAGAGCGCTTTGATATTTGCCATGGAATTGATATAGCATACAACAGCCAGATCCTCATATTGCGCCCGCATGGAGCGTATACTTTCAGCATCTGCCATAAGTGCCATGGGACAGACTGCATTTTCATCCGGAATCAGGATCGTTTTATCCGGATTCAGAATACAGGCGCTTTCACCCATAAAAGTAACACCACAAAATACAATTGTATGATGTGGATTTTCCCGCGCAACTTTGGCAAGGTAATAAGAATCTCCTACGTAATCGGCAATATCCTGTACATCACCGTCTACATAATAATGTGCAAGAATAACCGCATCGTGCTCTTTGCAAAGCGCACGGATTTCCTGAGATATTTGATTCATAAGTCTCCTTTTTCACCGACCTTTTTCTGTATATTGGTTGTCATCATAACACGCTGTTCATTAAATGACAAGATAAATGTACAAAAAAGTATTTACACATGTCTTGTCATGTAAAAATAATGTATACACGAAACAATGTGAATGATACAGAGCTGATGCAGATACAGAACAAAGCTGGAAAAAGCGGATGCAGCAGGCTATAATAAGGATTGATGTTACAGGAGGTGAATCCATGGGAAAAAAGGAAGTAAAAACAAATGCCATGCGCATTCTGGAAAAGAGAATATTCCGTTTCAGCACTATACCTATGAATGCGAAGCGTTCACGGATGGGATACAGGTTGCAGATATGCTGCATCTGCCACATGAAAAGGTCTATAAAACACTTGTCACACAGGGAAATGACCATAATTATTACGTCTTTGTTCTTCCGATTGAGGCAGAACTGGATTTTAAGAAGTGTGCAAAATCAGTAGGTGTCAAGTCGGTAGAAATGATTCATGTGAAGGACATTCAGAAGATTACAGGATATATCCGCGGCGGATGTACTTCTGTCGGTATGAAAAAGCAATATGTGACCAGAATCGCCAGACAGGCAAAAGAACTTCCAAGTATCATTGTCAGCGGCGGAAAACTGGGGTCACAGCTCGAACTTGCCCCGGAAGATCTGTGCAGGGCTGCGGGTGCGGAGTATGCGCAGATTACGCAGGATGACACGGAGAGCTGAAAAAGTACTTTTTATGACATTTGTTCGGAATGATAAAAATGAAAAACAGGAATGGAGAAGGACGCATATGAATAGGGATACCAGAAATATTTTGGATTATGAGACGGTTGCGCTGGAAGATGACAAAGACGCGATCACGATCATTGATCAGACAAAACTGCCGGGAACAACGCAGCTGATACAACTGCGTACAGGAGAAGATATCTGGAATGCAATTTATCTGCTGCAGGTGAGAGGTGCACCGGCAATCGGTGTAACTGCAGGGTTTGGAATTTATCTGCTGATGAAACACACCAGGGCAGCGGATTATGATGCCTTTATGAAAGATTTTCATGAGAAAAAGGATTATCTGAACGCAGCAAGACCGACCGCAGTGAATCTGTCCTGGGCACTTAATCGTATGGAAAAACTGGTACGGCGTATCTGTGAACAGGATGCTGCAAAAGAAACGTTCCGGACAGAAGCAGTGCTTGCGGCAATGAAAAAAGAGGCGGAAGACATCAAGCAGGAAGATATTGATGTATGCAGGCGGATCGGAGAAAACGGCCTGACACTTGTAAAGCCGGGAGATGGGATACTGACACATTGCAATGCAGGGCAGCTTGCTACCTGCAAATATGGTACAGCAACGGCACCGATTTATCTGGGACAGGAAAGAGGCTATCATTTTCACGTATTCTGTGATGAGACAAGACCGCTTTTGCAGGGGGCAAGGCTGACAGCCTATGAACTGCAGTCTGCAGGTGTGGATACAACGCTGATCTGCGATAATATGTCCGCTTCCGTAATGAAGCAGGGCTGGGTCAATGCGGTATTTGTCGGATGTGACCGGGTGGCTGCAAACGGAGATACGGCCAATAAGATCGGGACAAGTGTGGTAGCTACTGTTGCGGCAAGATACCATGTCCCTTTCTATATCTGCGCACCGACATCTACGATAGACTTGAATACACCTACAGGAAATGAGATTCATATCGAACAGAGGAAACCGGAAGAGGTAACACAGATGTGGTACAGGGAGCGTATGGCTCCGGAAAATGTTAAGGTGTATAATCCTGCATTTGATGTGACAGATCATGAACTGATCAGTGGAATTGTAACAGAACATGGTATTCTGCATGCGCCTTATGATATTGCAATCAAAGAACTGTTTGATAAAATGGCCATTGAATCCTGATATATTGTGCAATATAAACCATTGTGATAAAATATGAACGTAGATTTGTACATTTTTTGAATTTCCGTTATTATACAGATAAGTCAGAAAACTGTGGAAATGATAAACATAAAATAGAAAAGGAGCAGTAAAGATATGAGCAGAAAAGTAGTACTTGCAGGAGCATGCAGAACAGCAATTGGCGTAATGGGAGGTGCACTCAGCACAACACCGGCACCGGAGCTTGGAACGATAGTTGTAAAGGAAGCATTGAAAAGAGCCGGGGTTAAACCGGAGCAGGTTGATGAAGTATACATGGGATGTGTTATTCAGGCAGGTCTTGGACAGAATCCTGCGAGACAGGCGGCACTCAATGCCGGAATTCCGGTTGAGGTTCCTGCTACTACGATTAATGTATTGTGTGGTTCCGGACTTCACTGCGTGAATCTGGCTGCGAAACTGATTTCCATGGGGGATGCAGATATTATTGTAGCAGGCGGCATGGAAAATATGTCAATGGCTCCATATCTGCTCAGACAGGCAAGATTTGGCTATCGTATGGGGGCTGCGACAATGGAGGATTCCATGATCACAGATGCCCTGACGGATGCGTTCGGACATTATCATATGGGTATGACGGCGGAGAATATTGCTGAGCAGTGGCATCTGACAAGAGAGCAGCTGGATGCGTTTGCAGCAGAGTCTCAGCAGAAAGCGGAAAAAGCGATTGCGGAAGGCAAGTTTAAAGATGAAATTGTTCCGGTTGAACTGAAGAAGAAAAAGGAAACCATTATTTTTGATACGGATGAAGGCCCGCGCCCGGGCGTTACAGCGGAAGGCATTGCAAGACTGAAGCCGGCATTTAAAAAAGATGGTGGTGTTGTAACAGCTGCAAATGCTTCCGGTATTAATGATGCTGCAGCCGCTATTATTGTAATGAGTGAAGAAAAAGCGAAGGAACTGGGTGTTAAGCCGATGGCAACATGGATCGACGGTGCACTTGCGGGAGTAGAACCTTCTATCATGGGAATCGGTCCTGTAGCAGCAACACAGAAAGTAATGGCACATACCGGATATCAGATCGGCGATTTTGATCTGATCGAAGCAAATGAAGCATTTGCGGCGCAGTCCGTTGCGGTTCAGCATGATCTTGGATTCAGCAGTGATGTTCTCAATGTCAATGGCGGGGCGATTGCGCTTGGACATCCGGTTGGATGCTCCGGAACGCGTATCCTTGTAACACTTCTATATGAAATGCAGAGAAGAGATGCCAGAAAAGGCCTGGCAACGCTCTGCGTCGGTGGTGGTATGGGCTGTGCTGCAATTGTAGAAAGATAAAGTCTATTATCTTTGCAGGATTTTACCGGGGTCGGAAGCGGAAACAGTCGGGGTTGATCATATGGCAGAAATGCAGAATCAGGGAATGAATACAGCTGGTGGATCTGATGGGAATGAAGTTCTGGAAACACTTGGGACACAGGAATATGAGCAGGAGCTTGCACTGTGTCTGGCTGCCGGAGGAGATATAGATACAATCAGAGGCGAGCAGCTTGATTTGTATCAGCTGACAGAAGTTCGGAAGGGCCTTCAGTCCCGTGTGGATGTCAGAAAATATATGTCTGCATCCATTCCGTGGATGCAGATGGAAGAACTTCGCCTTGAAATGGAACAGCATGTTGATATGTCCAAATACCGTAAAAATGGTTATGCACGCAGCCAGATTGCAGAAATCAGAGAGGGTCTTGCAAAAGGACTGGATGTATCAGAATATGACAGAAAAGATTTCTTTTCCGGACAGATGAGAGAGATACGGATCGGTTTGCAGGAGGGACTTCCGGTAATTTTTTACAAGGATCCGCAATATGACTGGATGCAGATGGCGGAAATCCGTATGGGTCTTGAGACCAATATGGATATTTCGTTATATGCACGGATCGATATTCCCTATCTGAAGATGCAGACAATTCGTAAAAGTCTGGCTGATGGATTGACTTTTACCAGAAAGGAAATCGACAGCTATTCTATTGGTATACTGGAGCAGATGCGTCAGGCTTATCTGCAGGCTGTTGATATCAGAGAATATGTGATACTGGGATATGATGCGGATCAGCTGGAGCAGATCCGCATTGCGCTATCCGAAAAACTGGATATTTCCTGCTTTTTGTTTCCTGAAATGCGTGGTGAAAGTATGCAGGAGATTCGGATGGGGCTGGAGGAAGGCATTGATGTATCGGTATATGCCAACATGAATTATAACTGGCAGCAGATGCGTGAAATCAGGAAAGGACTTGAAAACCGGGTTGATGTATCTGTATATGCCAAACCATTGTATCTGAGTCAGCAGATGCGTGAAATCAGGAAAGGACTTGAGAGCGGACTGGATGTCAGTAAATTCAGCAGCATGAGCAATACACCGGCTGAGATGTACCGGATCCGGAAGAAGCTTGAAGCAGGAGAACCCATTATATCACCGGCGGAAACAGCTTATAATCAGCTGTCAGAAGCCGAAGACCACCAGATGCGCATGGGTTTGGAAAGTGCAGCAGGAGATACGAAGGAAAAGAAGAATCAATCACAGGAGCACTATCTGAGGGTCTCTGAAGATCGGATGAAATGTTTTCTCCGCCTTCCCAGACCTGTAAATGGCAAAAGCTATACACTTGATTTCATTCTGATGCTTTTGGGTAAGGCAGGCGTTTTAAAAGGTGTAAACAGGAAAAGTATCAGCGATATGCTGTTGAATGAAATATATGAACTGGATACACTTGTTGCGCAGGGTAAAGAACCTGTAGATGGAAAAAAACGGCTATTATGAATATTTTTTTGACAGAGAAATTCCATCTCCTTTCCATGTGATGGAGGATGGGACAGTTGACTTTGCAGATGTCAAACTGTTTGAAAATGTCAAAGTAGGAGATTGCCTTGCAGAATATCACAGGGCAACACAGGGAACAGATGGTTATAATGTGAACGGCGATATCCTGCAGGGAAAAAATGGAAGAGAAATGCCTATTCTGAAGGGAAGAGGATTTATGTTACTGCCCGATAATAAGTACTGTGCAGCAGTATCGGGCGTCGTCAAACTGTCCGGAAATGAGCTTAATATCAATCGTCTGCTGATTCTGAAAGATGTGCAGACAAAAGACAGGCCGATTGATTTTGGCGGAAGTGTATGGATAGAGGGGGATGTTGAACCCGGTGCATCTATTCATGCGCTTGGGGATCTGGTCATTGACGGATCAGTCAATAATGCCGTGATTTCTGCAGAAGGAGATATTCTGATCAAGCAGGGAGCTTCCGGAACTGCTCCTGCCCGAATTGATGCCGGTGGACAGCTTACCGGAAAATATTTTGCAGGGATAGAGATTCATACCAAAAAGGATCTTGTGACAAATTCCTGTTTGAACTGTAAGATTTTTTCCGAGGGAAATGTGATATGCCATGGTGAAAAAGGAACCATATATGGAGGGGAACTGCAGACTCTTCTGGGACTGAAAACGGCAATTCTTGGAAATGAACAGAATACAAGAACCTTTGTCAGTCTGGGAATTACAGCAGCGCTTGAAATTCAGTATAAGGAGAATTCCAGACAGATTGATAAAGTTCGTGAGCAACTTGAGGTGATACGTAAAGAACGAAAGCGCCTTACGAATATGAAACTTGTTACAAGAGAACAGCTTCAGTGGAAAATTAAAATCAACGTAGCAACAGGAATGAAGGAAAAAGAACTTGCAACACTGGAACAGGAAAAAGAGAACCTTGAAGAGGAAATAAAGAAAGTGTCGGGAGCCTGCGCTGTGGTATCACACATGGTATATGCGGGAACAGTATTGAAAATTGATGGTATGGTTGTAAATATTTCCACAAACAGAGAGGAAAAAAACGGTATCATTTTCAGAAAAGAAAACAGATCAGTATATGCAATGGAAATGTGATAAGGTTAGAAGCAATTCAGAAATATTCATATTACAAAACAGAAGACCTCAGATGTTTGTTAACATCTGAGGTCTTCTGTTTTGCAATTCAATAATGTGCGTGACAAGATTCGAACTCGCGACCTTCTGGTCCGTAGCCAGACGCTCTATCCAGCTGAGCTACACACACATATTTGTCTTTCGGCAACAAATAAGATTTTATTATAATATAGAGCATTTGTCAAGGCTGGAACATGTTTTTTTATATTCTTTTTGAAAATAAAGAAAATGTAATAATGAGCCGGACGGGGGCCCGGCTCATTATAAGGGGGTAATGAAAGTGAATCACGCCATATAAACTTCTACAGAAACTTCTTTTGCAGAAGCGTCATATGGAATGACATTTCCGGTAATCAGTTTGCCATCTACAGTAAGGTTTTTTACACCCTTCTGAATATGACCGGGATCCTTCACACTGATGTGGTAAGTTACGCCACGGTATTTCCTGGTAAGGGTAAAATCACCAAAATCCGCAGGAATGCAGGGATTGATGGAAAGTCCCGTTAAAGTAGGCTGTATTCCAAGGATATATTGTGAAATGTTGACAAATGTCCATGCAGCAGTTCCTGTAAGCCAGCTGTTCTTGCCCTGACCAAAGAATTTTGCATCTTTTCCGGCAACCATCTGTGAATAAACATAAGGTTCTGTACAGTGAACCTCACTGATTCCCTCAATGTAAGCAGGGCAGGTCTTTTTATAAATTTCAAATGCGCGATCGCCTCTTCCGATTACCGTTTCAGCAATGGAAACCCAGGGGTTGTTATGGCAGAAGATACCTGCATTTTCTTTATATCCCGGCGGATAGGAACTTACTTCTCCAAGTTCGAGGTGATACTGCGTATAAGCAGGCTGCAGGATCATAATACCATATTTGGTGTCCAGTTTTTCCTTTACAGAGTCGAGCGCCTTTTGAGCAAGACCTTCTTTTACACCGATTCCGGCAAGTACACAGAACCCCTGCGGTTCTATGAAAATCTGGCCTTCTTCACATTCGTGAGAACCGACCTTATGGGAATATGCATCATAAGCGCGAACGAACCAGTCACCATCCCATCCGTCCTTGCAGACTGCGGCGTACATTTTTTCAACTTCGCTTCTTGCGTAGTCAGCTTCTTTCTGATCGCCCAGAAGTTCACAGAGCTGTGCGTATTCTTCACCGTATTTTACAAACATACCGGCAATGAATACAGACTCTGCAACGGGACCCTCGCTGGGACCGAAAGTCTGGAATGATTCACCGGGATGTGCAGAAAAACAGTTCAGATTCAGACAGTCATTCCAATCTGCCCGTCCGATCAGAGGAAGATCATGAGGACCTTTGTGATTGACGATATAATCAAAGGATCTCTTCAAATGATTCATCAGAGGTGCTTTGACACTTATATCGCTGTCGAACGGAACCTGTTCCTTCAGGATGGAAGTATCGCCGCTTTCGCGAATGTAGGCGCTTGTTCCGGCTATCAGCCAGAGCGGGTCATCGTTAAATCCGCTTCCGATATCTGAATTACCTTTCTTGGTCAACGGCTGATACTGGTGATATGCACTGCCGTCCTGGAATTGTGTACTGGCAATATCGATGATACGCTCGCGGGCACGGTCAGGAATCAGATGCACAAATCCCAGCAAATCCTGACAGGAATCACGGAATCCCATTCCACGGCCGATTCCGGATTCATAATAGGAAGCAGATCGTGACATATTAAATGTAACCATGCACTGATACTGGTTCCAGATATTGACCATACGATCAACTTCCGGATTGGAACTTTCCACATGATAATTCGAAAGCAGGTCGTTCCAGTATTCTTTCAAAGCCGCAAAGGCTTTTTCAACATCGGCATCTGTCTTGTAACGATCCAGCATAGCCCATGCACGGCTCTTATTGATGATACCGTAAGATTCCCATTTCTCATCATCCGGATTCTCAACATATCCCAGAACGAAAACGAAAGATCTGCTTTCTCCCGGTTCCAGTTTCACGTTGAGCTGATGGCAGGCAATCGGAGACCAGCCGCTTGCAACCGAATTGGTACAGGCACCGTTTACAACAACGTCCGGCGTATCTGCACCATTATATGCGCCAAGAAAAGCATCTCTGCTGGTATCAAAGCCGTCGACCTTTGCGTTTACGGAATAAACAGCATAATGATTACGGCGTTCGCGATATTCTGTTTTGTGAAAAATAGCAGAATCAACAATCTCTACTTCACCGGTACTCAATTACGTTGGAAGTTACGGGAATCATCATCCGCGTTCCAAAGACACCATTCGACATAAGAAAAAAGTTTCAGTTCTTTCACGCAGCTATCCTGGTTGGTCAGTGTGACATGACTGACTTCACAGGTATCATCCATGGGAACAAAAGTCAGAACACTTGCCTTAACATTTTTATTGGAAGAGGTAAAACGGCTGTAACCAAGGCCATGTCTGCACTCATAGGAATCAAGGTCAGCCTTTACCGGCTGCCATCCGGGATTCCAGATGTTTTCGCCATCTTTGATGTAGAAGTACTTTCCGTTGTTATCATAGGGAACATTATTATAACGATAACGTGTAAGTCGCAAAAGCTTGGCATCCTTATAAAAAGTATAGCCGCCACATGTATTTGAGATCAGTGAAAAAAAGTCCCGGTTTCCAAGATAATTAATCCATGGAAGCGGTGTTTTTGGCGTTGTGATGACGTATTCTCTGTTCATATCATCGAAAAAACCGTATTTCATATTATACCTCTTTCTTTTTAGTAAAAACTTAAACGGTTAAGCTTTTTTCTCTATTATAAGTGTGGAAGAAACAGAATGCAAGTGCAAAAAGCAGGCAAAATGCTGAGCAAAAATAGTTCAGACAAAACTAAACTGAATAGTATGTCAAAGAAAATTAAAAAAAACACTTGATTATTTGTGCAGAATGTAATAATATCTACTTACGAAACGATTAAGTAATCGTTACGTTCGAACGGGGTGCATCGACGGGTGCATACAGAAAGTTATCACATTATTTTTCAGGAGGGAAAACATGAAAAAGAAACTGTTATCAGTTGTTTTAAGTACAGCGATGGTTACAGCAATCCTTGCCGGTTGCGGATCATCATCAACAAGTACATCTGACACGGCAACATCCACGGCTGCAGCATCACAGGCAGCTACAGCAGCATCTGCAGAGGCATCCGATACAACGGCAGCTGCAGCAACAGGCACATCAGCATCAACACTTGCATATAAGGGTGAGATTACCATGATGCATTATTCCACATCTGAGGAATCAGAAGGAAACGGCGGTTCTGATGGATTTCGTACCATGATTCAGCAGTGGACAGATGCACATCCTGATATCACATTGAACCAGAATGTTCTGGCCAATGCAGAATATAAAACACAGATCGCTACGATGGCATCTGCAGATGACCTTCCGGATGTATTCCTGTTACAGGGTATGAATACAAAAGCATGGGCAAAGCAGGGACTGATCCTTGATATGACAGATATCATCAAGAATTCTCCTGATTATGCAAATTACAACCAGTCTTATTTCACACCTTTTACAGATGGCGACAAGATGTATGCACTTCCGGCTCTGACAGGCGGTACCTGCACAGTTGTTATCTATGATAAGGCAGCATGGAAAGCAGCTGGTTTTGACAAATTCCCGACTACATGGGATGATGTAAAGAAGGCAAATGACTACTTTACAAGAACGGCTATGACTACTCCATCGCATTTGGTAATGGTGGTCAGTGGCAGGCTAACTCGGATTTCCTGAGCACAATTGGTGACAGATATACAGGAGGTGACTGGTTCCAGTCTATTATCAACAAGGGCGGCGCAAAGTTCACAGATGCCGGATTTGTAAGTGCTTTGACATTTATGCAGAACATCTTCCAGAGCGGCGTTTTCAACAAGGATTTCAATGATGTAACAAATGAAGATGCACGTGAGTACTTTATTTCAGGTGATGCACCGGCATTCATCGGCGGCAACTGGGATGAGTCCTACATTACAACAACACTTAAGAGCAGCAACCCGGATCTTTATAACAATATCGGATTTGCAGTTCTGCCGCAGCCTTCAGATGCAAAGAATGATCCGAACAGCCAGAACATCGGCCTTGGATATGGTATTGCAATCAATGCCAAAGTTGCATCAGATCCCGACAAGCTTGCAGCATGTGTAGATCTTGCATATAAACTGACAGGTCCTGACTTTGCCAATTATGTAGCAAGTAACTATGCACTCAGCGGTCTGACAAAGGTTGCAAATGTTGATCTGAGCAAGTTCACACAGGTTGAACAGGACTTCTACAACTGGTCTTATGTTGATACAACACCTTGTGAAATTTATGATTCTTATGTTGACCCGGCGGTTTGGTCTGTATGCAATACAGAGCTTCAGTCCCTGCTTAACGGCCAGGGCGATCCGAAGACAGTTGCAGCAGATATCCAGAAGGCTTATGAGGAGAACTATCTGAACAAGTAATCCTGGTGGAAAGGGGCCTCGGGGAATTGACGACGGGGCCTCTTTTTCCCTGTATAAAAACTTATGAAAAAAAGATTCTATCTAAAGAAAAAAGGAGCACAAGCTATGCTGAAAGCAATTAAACCTAAAATGGGTGTGGTCGCAGCTTTTCTGGCGGTTCCCGTGATCTGGTATGTGTTCTCGGTATTTGTTCCGCTTGCAGCAGCACTTTTCTACAGTTTCTTCGACTGGAAAGGTGGACCGAACAAGACATTTACGGGAATTGCCAATTACGTGAAATTGATTCATGACGGTACCTTCTGGCAGGCATTCGGACACAACATCTTTATCGTTGTAGTCTGTATTATCGGACAGGTGGGAATCGCATTTATTCTGGTTCTGATGGTAAATTCCAGACTGACCAAGTTAAAGGGAATGCATCGTACTTTCGGATTCTTTCCAAGTACAATCTCAGCAGTCTATATCGGTTTGATCTGGACAATGATTTTTGATTATAAAAGAGGTATTCTCAATTATATTCTGACGCAGGCAGGTCATAAGGACATGACGCAGGTCTGGCTGAATAATCCGGCACTGGTACTTCCACTGGTATCGATTCCACTGGTATGGCAGTTTATCGGTTATTACATGGTTATTCTGCTGTCTGCTATTGCTGCGGTAGATAATGAGATCTTTGAAGTGGCAGAGCTTGATGGGGCCAATGCATTTCAGAGAGCAATCTATATTGTGCTTCCTCTTATTAAAAATATGCTTATGGTCTGCATCACTTTATGTGTTGCCGGTAATATGAAAGTATTTGATCATATTTACACCATGACAGAAGGCGGACCTGGGACATCTTCCATGGTAATGGCATTATATGGATATAAAGTTTCCTTTGAGCAGAGTAACATGGGATACGGCAGCACGATTTCAGTTGCAATCTTTATTGTCAGCCTGCTTGTTATTCAGGGAAGTCGTAAGCTGGTAGAACTTACAATGAAAAATAAGGGGGTAGAATAAATGAGCACACAGACATTGAAGATGACAAAAGTAAAAAGTGCCCGTACCCCGCTGCAGAAATTCGGAACAGGTGTTGCAGCTGTGCTGATCAATGCAGTTTTACTGATTTTTTCGATATCCTGCATTTTTCCGCTGGTATGGATGTTCTATTCCTCTCTGAAACTGAAAAGACAGTTCAATGCAGACATTATAGGCTTTCCTACAGCGCCGACCTTTGAGAATTATATCAGAGTGCTGACCAATAAGGATTATCATCTGGGAAGCTCTATGCTGAACAGCGTACGTGTAACGGTCATTTCACTTTTCTTCATCGTACTGTTCGGTTTTGTGATCGGATACATTCTGGCACGGGTACCATTTAAACTGAACCGTCTCTTATATGTATTGTTCCTGATGGGATTACTGATACCGGTGCACTCCCTCCTGGTTCCGATTTATGTTGTATTTAATTCGGTGGGAATGAGCAATCAGTGGTATACTCTTATTATTCCGTATGTAGCGTTTGGACTACCGATTGCGGTGTTCCTGGTGGAAGGCTTTATCAAGGCGATTCCGGTAGAACTGGAAGAGGCTGCGGCTATTGACGGCAGTTCTTTCACACATACCATGTTTAATATCATTTTTCCGGTATCAAGACCGATATTAACAACGATTGCCATTATTCAGTCTTTCTCCTGCTGGAATGAATTCTCTTTTGCACTTGTTCTTTGCAGCCGGAATGTCAAGCTTCAGACCGTTCCGCTTGCAATGACAAATTTCAAAGGACAGTTTGCTTCGGATTATCCGAAAATTATGGCAGGTATGTTGGTTACAATGATCCCGATTGTACTGCTGTATTTCCTCTTCAGCAAAAAGATCATTGAAGGTATGGTTGCCGGCGCTGTGAAAGGCTGAGTATGGGTACAAAAAAGTGAAAGCAAAACCATCAATGAAGGATATTTCCGTTATATGCGGCGTATCGATTGCAACGGTCAGCAAGGCGCTGAATGATCAGAATGATATCAGCAGGGAAATGAAGGAAAAAGTGCGTAAGGTGGCAGGCGATCTTGGCTATTTGCCAAACTCTGCCGCGCAGGCACTTAAGACCAACAAATCCAATAATTTAGGCGTTTTGTTTATTGACGAGGCAAGAAGCGGATTAACACATGACTATTTTGCACATGTGCTGGACAGTTTCAAAAGAACAGCAGAAGAGAACGGGTATGATATCACGTTTATCAATGGTTCACAGAAAGATAACGGATCGGTATCCTATCTGGCACATGCGCAGTACCGTGGCTTTGATGGGGTAGTGATCGCCTGCGTGGATTTTTATGATCCAAGGGTGGAGCAGCTTGTAAGGGGAAATATCCCCGTTGTGACGATTGATCATGTATATGATAATCGTGTAGCGATCATTTCTGATAATGTCAATGGAATGAAAGATCTGCTGACTTATTGTTATGGCCAGGGTCACAGACGGATTGCCTATATTCACGGAGCATATTCTTCCGTTACGCAGAGCAGATTATCAAGTTTTTACAAAACAGCGGAGGCCCTTCATCTGGATATTCCGGAAGAGTATATCCTGGAAGCGGATTACAGAAGTACCGATAAGGCATATCTTTGTACACAGAAATTATTGGAACTTCCGGTGCCACCGACCTGTATTCTGTATCCGGATGATTTTGCCTGCTTTGGAGGAATCAGTGCGATTCAGGCAAGGGGATTAAGGATTCCCGAGGATATTTCCATTGCAGGATATGATGGAATTCCGATCGCCCAGCAGTTTCGTCCGCAGCTCACAACAGTTATGCAGGACACCGAGCGTCTGGGGAGTCTTGCTGCGCAGAAACTGATCGGGCTGATTGATCAGCCCAGGACAACACTGGTAGAACAGCTTGTCGTCGAAGGACACGTGGAACCAGGCGGATCTGTAGGAAAAGTGCAGGTCGATTGACAGGAAATGAAGTATATGTTATCATAACCGAAATAATATTACTGCCACCGGGTAGGAATGCATAACAGCATTCATGTGTGTATCGTTAGGTCAAAGAAGATACGCATGTGAGTGCTTTTTTATTGATTTTCGAAGTATTTTTGCCCGCTTTACAGGAGATATAAAAGGAGAAGGAAAATATGGCATGGGTAGAATTATTAATTGCAGGTTTTTTTGAAGTATTATGGGCAATCAGCCTGAAGTATTCAGCAAATTTTACGAAACTGATTCCATCAGTAATCACCGTGATCGGTTTGATAGCGAGTTTCCTGTTTCTGGAAATGGCAACCAGAGAACTGCCGATCGGAACTGCATATGCGGTTTGGACGGGAATCGGAGCGGTCGGAACGGTTGTTTTGGGAATCATTCTGTTCCATGAACCGGCCGGTATCTGGCGTATGTTATTTCTTTCTATGGTTATTGTAGGAATCATGGGGCTTAAGGCAACTGCGTCATAACGGATGGAAAGGAGTATAACAGGAATGTTTGTATGATTAAAATTATGATAGAGCATATGACCGGAAAAGAAGCGATTGAATTAGTCAGAAAAAAGCAGTTTATAAAAAAATAATGTCATTAATATGATTTTTCATTGTACCGGAAGGAAATTATTGATAAAATGTAGGTCGTGTGGTGGCTTTTTTTCGGGGTGAAAAATCATGGATCGATTTTTGTATACAGAGATCAATATTTTTGCAATTGTGGTTCTGGCATTGATGTATCAGGGAAGGCGGAAAGAATTTCTGCAAAAGGACCAGATCATGTTTAACCGAATCATTTTGTCAATGATTCTTGTTCTGATTCTGGATACACTGACATGGCTTCTGAATGGACTGACTTTTCCTTATGCAAGGATAACCTGCCATGTTATAAATGGATTATTCTGGTTTTGCTCAATGATTCCGTGTGAGTTGAGTTTTTTGTATGGATATTACAAATTGTATGGGAAAAGTAACCGGATAATCTCATGTATCGCGCTTCTCCCGGTGATTTATGCTGCGGTTTTCCTGTTGCTGAATATTCGTACCGGATGGGTATATACTGTCTCAGCAGATAATATTTATCGAAGAGGACCGTTTTATCTGTTGCTTGGAATTGTACCTTTTATACATATTTTTGCAGCTGAGATTCTGATGATCAGGAGGGTTTTGCACGTACCTATGATGGAACGTTCTCCATATAAGATCATGGCGGCTTATCTATTTCTTCCATTGATCGGGAGTGCTATTCAGGTTGCATTTTACGGGACTTCTACGATATGGGTCAGTCTTACGATTGCAGTAATCGTGTTCTATAATTACTTACAGAAAGGATATATTTCAGTGGATTCACTGACAGGTCTTGCCAACAGGCGAAGATTTGACAGTTATACCAGAGGGCGCATGGAAAATCTGGAAAAGGACGCTTCCCTTTATCTGTTGATGCTGGATATTAATAATTTTAAAGGAATCAATGATACATTCGGACATACGCAGGGAGATCAGGTTCTTGTTATGACTGCGCGGACACTTCTGAGGGCAAGTGAGGGAGTTGGCGCGTTCACAGCCAGAATTGGCGGGGATGAGTTTGTTATAGTGATGTGTAACACTTCCTTGCAGCAGGTTGAGCGGATGACTGATAAAATCGGAAAATATATGCAGGAAGAGAATAAAATAGCAGGTAAAAAATATACGGTTTCGTTGGCAATTGGTTATGCCGGTATGAAAGGCAGTGATGAGATCAGTCTGGAGACGCTGTTTGATCTTGCGGACAAGAACATGTATGCAAATAAACGGCGAAGAGAAGAACGGCTGAAAGATGATGCAAAATGAATATGAAAAAGGGAAAGTAAACTTCCTGGCAGAGTAAGATATGCCGGGAAGTTTTTTTGTGCAAAAACTGTTCCGTTTTTTACAATTTTTTTCATGTGTGGTATGGCATAATGCATTCAATGAAATACATGAATACAAGTATACAAAAAGCAGGGATAGTTATGTGAGGAGGTGAGCAGATGGAAATTACGAGATATTTATCAGGTGCGCCATTGGAAAAAAGTATAGGCTATTCCAGAATGATTAAGGTGGCAGGGCTGATTCTGATTGGCGGAACCACTTCCGTGCAATCTGACGGAACGGTATATGGAGAAGATGCATACAGTCAGACAGGATATGTTCTGGAAAAACAGCTGCAACTTCTTGAGCAGGCAGGTGGTAAAAAGGAAAACGTTGTGGCAGTTGATGTTTTTGCTGTTCATATGTCCGACACAGCAGAGATTGGGCGGGCTTATTCAGAAATATTTCACGATATCAGGCCAACATTTACCGTTGTTGGTACAACGGAACTGAATCGACCGGCACAGCTTGTGGAGATCAAGCTTATGGCAGTGACCAGTCAGGTATAAAGAGATATGGCCGGAAAGAGGCAGGAATGACACAGACAGCAGAAGTCATCATCATAGGAAGCGGCGTAATCGGAAATGCAACAGCCTATTATCTGGCATGTAAGGGCAGGAAAGTGATCGTACTGGAGGGCTCAGACAACATCGGAAACGGCGGATCATCCAGAAACGGCGGAGGAGTCAGGCAGTCAGGGAGAGACCCAAGGGAACTTGAAATGGTCATGTGGGGCATTCGGAATCTATGGCCGCATCTGCACGAGGAGCTGGATGCGGATGTAGAGTATGTACAGAAAGGCAATCTTCGGCTTGGGAAAACCACCGCACATATGCAGATTCTGCAAAAACTGACAGACAGCGCAGTGAAATGCGGACTGGATGTCCGCATGATGGATGCGCAGGAGGTTCGCCGGATTAATCCATACCTGTCGGAGGAAGTAATCGGTGCAAGCTGGTGCCCGACAGATGGACATGCAAATCCAATGAAAACAACACTTGCCTATTATCGAAAAGCCAGAGCGCTCGGAGTGAGATTTATTACGGGAGAAAAAGTGGTCCGTCTTGAAAAAATCCATGGAAAATTGAGGAAAGTCGTTACAGCAAAGAATATATATGAAGCGGAAAAGGTTCTTGTGGCAGCAGGTTATGAAAGCCGGGAAATAATCAGGACTGTAGGAATAGATGTTCCCATGATCAAGCAGAAGATGCAATGCCTTGTAACAGAGGCAGAACCCAAAATGTTCGAGCAGATGCTGGGAACGGCAGAAGCTGATTTCTACGGACATCAGTCCAGTCATGGCTCTTTTGTTTTTGGGGGATCCAGCGGGCAGGAAGGTTATGAATCTGATAAGGACAGGCTGATTGCGAGCAGCATCAGTGTACCGTGTATCTGCCGGGGTATCTTGAAATATTTTCCGGGTCTGGCTGAAACCAAGATTGTAAGAGCATGGACAGGATGGATTGATCCGTGTGTGGATGGTATTCCGGTGATGAGCAATGTAGAGGAGGCAGAGGGACTCTATCTTGCAACCGGATTTTCGGGACATGGGTTTGGTATTGCACCGGCAGCAGGCTATCATCTCTCACAGATGATCTGCGAGGAAGAACCGGTTGTGGATATGCGTGCATTTCGTTATGACAGATTTAAGGCTAAGATCTGATAACCTATTTGATATAAGAAAGCGGAGGGAAAGAAAATGTCGTATCCGGAAGTAAGTATTCTGTATCTGAATGAAAAAGATATGCTGGCAGCAGGAGTCGGTGATGGAGCAAAGTGTACGGACTGTATGGAAGAACTTTTGAAACTCCTGGATAAAGGTAATTACAGAATGGGAGGAGAGAACGGCAATTCACATGGTTGTATGATTTCCTTTCCGGAGAACCCGGAATTCCCGGAAATGCCCAAGAACGGTCCGGACAGAAGATTTATGGCAATGCCCGCATATGTCGGTGGTAAGTTTGATCTTGCGGGAATGAAATGGTATGGCTCCAATGTAGACAATCGTGACAAAGGTCTTCCCAGATCTATTTTGATGGTCATGCTGAATGACAAGGAAACAGGAGCTCCGCTTTCCCTGATGTCAGGAAATCTGATCAGTGCATACCGCACAGCGGCAGTTCCGGGTGTTGGTGTAAAACACTTTGTGAAAAAAGGTTCCAGAGTACTTGGAATAGTAGGACCAGGGGTGATCAACTGTATAGCAGTCAAGACTTTTGCAGCTGTATGTCCCACGCTGGATACGCTCAAAATCAAAGGCAGAGGACAGGCTTCTATTGACAGATGTATCCAGTTTGTGAAAGAGAACGTACCGCAGATCAAAAATATCGTGGTCTGTGATACGCTGGAAGCATGCATCCGGGACTCGGACGTAGTGAATTTTGCCACTTCTACGGCAATGGGAGTCGGGGAGGCTGCCTATCCGTTTGTAAAAACGGAGTGGATCAAGCCTGGTGCTGTGATGTGTCTGCCCGGTGCGGCTAATTTCGAGGAATCACTTTTACTGGATCCAAAAACAAAGCTGCTGGTAGATAACATTAAATTGTATGAAGCATGGGCAACGGAATATCCGTATCCGACTTATGATATGGTTTATATTCTGGGTTCCAAGCTGATGGATCTGGCACATGAAGGTAAACTGGATAAATCCAGAATTCATGATCTGGGTGCGATCTTAAACGGTAAGCTCCCGGGCAGAGAAAGCGATGATCAGATTGTACTGTATTCCGTCGGTGGAATGCCCGTAGAAGATGTTGCATGGGGAAAAGAAGTATATGATTATGCAAAAGTCAATGGAATCGGAACAGAACTCAAGCTTTGGGATGAACCATACCTGTTCTGAAGGGTAATATCTTTTGGCTGAAGAAATGTGTAGGAAAGAGCGAGGACGCATAATGTCCTCGCTCTTTTCGTCCAAAGACAAAAAAGCAATAAAAAGGAGGCGGATTATGAAAAAATTATCACTTTTTGACGGAATCTCTGTAACCGTAGGACTGATTGTAGCAACCAGTTGTCTGGTATCACTGGGAACGGGAATGGGACTTGCGGGAAAAGCGTTTATCCTTCCGTTGTTCGTTGTTATGATCCTGAATATGTTTATTGCAATCAGCTTTGCCGAACTTAACAGTATTATGCCGAATGTGGATGGTGGAACCGGGCAATATCTTCTGGCCGGACTGGGACCTGTTCCTTCACTGATCGGGAATGTGTCGGCATATGTGATCACAATGGTGCTCGCATCAACAGGAGAGCTTACCATGTGCGGAAATGTTCTTTGTCAATTGTTTTTTCCGGGAATGGATAATCGGATCGTTTCGCTGGGTGTGCTTGCAGTTTTCTTTGTGATCAACTGTTTTGGGGTAGACATTTTTTCCAGAATCCAGAATATTGTGGTCGTTCTTCTGATCGGTTCCATGATCATGCTCGGTCTGATCGGTATGCTCCATCTGGGAACCGGAAGTGTTGTTACGCCAGCCATGCAGTCACAGCCTTCTGTAGCAGGAACCGGAAATGTCATGGGTCTTGCCGCACTGGCATTCTGGCTGTTTATCGGAGTGGAATTTGTTATTCCGGTTGCAAAAGATATGAAGAATCCGAGAAGAGATGTGTTTTTGTCCATGATGCTGGGATTATTGCTTTTATTCGGTGTGCAGGCAATTCTGGGACTTGGGATGACAAATTATGTCAACCTTGCAACACTTGCGGCAGATCCGAATGGAACGCCGCATATGACTTATGCGATGAATCTGCTTGGAACTGCAGGGAAGTACTGGATGGGGTTTGTCACCATTTTGGCAGCAGTCAGTACCATGAACACAGTGTTCGCATCCACTTCCAGAATTCTGCAGGGAATGTCGGAAGAGAAACTGATGCCTTCCGTATTGTCTAAAGTAAACAAACACAATGCACCGGTTAACGGGCTTATTATGATGGGAATACTGGATGCTGTTCTGGTCATTTCCAACCTGGCGAATACAAACGGAATAACGTTTATTATTCTGGCAGCTTCCTGCTTCTGGCTGGTTACGTATTGCATGATACATGCGACGGTGCTGATCCTGCGGAAAAAATATCCGGAGGCACCCAGAAACAATAAACTGACTTTGTGGGGAATTCCACAGATTGTCGGTATTCTGGGAAATATATATATGTTCTGGCACATAGATTCCGGGGCTTCCAGAATCCGTATATTTGAAATCTTTGCTGTAATATTTTTGATGCTGGTAGCATATGCATTTATCTGGGTCTGCGGTGTGATGAAAGTACGCCCGTTTGAACCGGTGGACATGAATCTGGTCAATGATTCCGCAAGCGGATTTATGGATACGGTAATTGCCAGTGAAAATCTGACATCAGCAGACGCAAAAGCACAATAAAATTTCCGAAACAAAAGATATTGACTTGCAGAAAAAATGCATCTATAATTCCTGTAAAGATGCAGAGAGGCAAAACTCTCTGCATCTTTTTGCAAAGAAAAACATAACATTGGTATCGGAAAAACGTAAAGCCGTTATAAAAAAGCAGGTATCAAAAAGCCTGTAACGGAGAAAAATATGAAAAAAAATCTGCTTACCATGCAGCCGTATTTTGTATTCGGCACAGAAAAGTTTATACAATACAGATGTTTTCACAACGGAATTTCGCATCTGTATGCATTCGGGGTCAGTCAGGAAAAAAACACAGGTTGCATGATCATTCCGGATGGTTGTGTAAATGTTCTCTTCGGATATGATGAGAACGGAATGAGCGCAAAGGTATATGGTACAGCCAGAAGTCCGCAGATATTCACACCGGACAAAAAAGAATATTTTGGAATTCGTATTTACCAGGATGAGTTCGCATCCAGAATGCGTTGTGCGCCGCAGGAAATTGCAGATGCGACGGCGGACATTGATGCAATCCCTGCAATCAAAATATACAGAGATCAGCTTTCTGAAGCGAAGAGTTTTGAAAAACGGGTAAAGATCCTGAATGCTTTTACCGGAAACAGTGATCCGATTTTCCCTGAACCCAAAGAAGTTCTGCTGCAGGGGATGAAGTCATATATCGCAGAAAAACAAGGAATGGAATCAATCAGTGAAATTGCGGAAGAATTTCATTTTTCAAAAAGATATATCAATCATATTTTTCAGGAAAAAATGGCGCTTAGTGCAAAAGAATACAGTGAAATCGTGCGTTTTCAGAGAATACTCTTTCGAATAAAGGAAAAGGAATATACAACGCTGACGGATCTTGCCATAGAAGAGGGTTATTATGATCAGGCACATTTCACAAGGAATTTCAGAGAAAATATGGGTATGAATCCGCTCGAATATGTCAGGCAACTTCGTGCAACCGGTTTTCAGGATAAAATCAGGGAAATATGAGGATACAATATGCTTTGAAGGGAAGCAGGAAGCATTTGTCAGAAACTGCATTTACTGGTAAAATAGCCTTGATCATCAAATTGATATACGGGAACCGGAGTGGACATTTTTGAATCTGTCCAAAGGTTCATTCGAGGCAAAAACAAATGGGTAATACGCAGTTTTGGAATAATATTCCGGAGGATAAATACAAAGAAGGAAAAGCTTTTTATGAAAAGGGCGGAGTCAGTAATCTTGACATCATGCCCTTTTATCGTAGTGGAGTTTGGTATGACAAACTGACTGCGGATGTTCTGGGAAACAACTGGCGGGAATATCAGGCACATGTCACTGTGGACAGGGAAAATAAAATCCCGACCGGATATACCTGTAATTGCGAGTATTTCCAGAAATCCCGTGAAATGTGTCCGCATTGTATAGCCGCGCTGCTGCGGTATCAGGAAGTGGACAGGGAAATACAAAAACGCAGGGAAAATCCGGTCCCGAAGATCAAAGTGGATTTGACAGAAGCAAGAGAAGAGGCAAAAAGGATAAAGCCTACAGAAACTGCACTGCTTGATATTTTTGCCCGGCAGAATGAAACCTTTCAGAACCGGTTCAGAATACGCAGTGCCAGAAATGTGGAACTGGTACCCAAACTGATATTCAGAGGAGAAAGTGCCCCTGAAGTAGAATTTAACATCGGGAGAACAGGCGGAAAAAAATATATTCTGCAGAATATGACTGAATTTGCAACACTTATGGAAAATGGCGGATATCGCAGATATGGAACCGAGCTGGAATTGTCGCATGAGCCGGGCAGTTTCAGTCAAAGCGGGGCGGAATACGCTGCATTTATTATGGAACTGGTACGCAGTCAGAAATTGCAGAATCGTGCGGATGCGCGGTATTTCTACAGAAACGATCAGCAGATCAGACGCAGGGGACTACTGACAGGAGAGAAATTTGACAGATTCATGGAACTTGCCGCACAGTCCGGAACCATTTATGTGGAGACTGAAAATATACAGCGGGGAACTTCATACAAAGGATATTATGATGTTCTTGAACAGAAACCGCGTCTGAAGCTCAGTATTCAGGGATATGAACGGGGAGTCCTTGTCAGGGACTGCAGTGTCGGAACATGGTATCAGGGCGCACGTAATGAATACCTTCTCACCGGGGATACAATCTATTTCTGCCCGATCGCGGAGATGGCACCGATTCGCAGCTTCAGGGATTTTCTGTGGAAAAAAAATCAGGCGACCTATATCGGAGAAAAAGAGCTTCCTTTTTTTGTGCGTAAAATGCTGCCGCAGTTACAGCAAAGTTATGATCTGGAGCTGCTCGCATTCGATCCGCAGAAATATCTTCCGGAACAGGTTCTGTTCCGGTTTTATTTAGATGCACCGGAAAGAAACATCATTACTGCAAGATGTGATGCAGTCTATGATACAGAGACTTATGTGCTGGGAGACAGCAGCCGTAAAAATTCCAACAGAGATGAAGAGAGTGAATGGCAGGTTTTATCTGTGATCCGCGATTATTTTGAAAATTATGATCTGCAGAATGAGTTGTATGTAATTCGTGAAAATGACGATCAGATATATCAGCTCCTGTCGGAAGGCACGGAGCGTCTTCAGGAACTGGGCGAGGTATATATTTCGGATGCACTTCGGAAAATGCAGATCAGGCAAAAAACACATTTCAGGGCAGGTGTATCCATTCAGAGCGATCTGTTGAAATTTGATATTGATTCTGAAGAAATGAGTATGGATGAACTTGCTGAAATCATGATGAAATATGATCGTAAAAAGAAATATTTCAGACTGAAAAACGGTGAATTTGTATCCATGGAAGACGGAGAACTGCTCAGTATGGTGGGCGCATTGGATGAACTGCATCTTGACGGAAGAGACGTCAGAGACGGATCCATGGTGATTCCCAAATATCGTGCGATGTATCTGGATGCGCTTGGCGGTAATGAAATATCTTCTTTTAGCAGAGATCATGCTTTTCGGGAACTGATCCGCAATATGAAATCGGTGGAAGAAAGCGATTATGAGGTTCCGAAATCGCTGGATCAGATCATGCGCGGTTATCAGAAAAAGGGATTTTTATGGTTGAAAACGCTTTCACATAATGGTTTTGGCGGAATTCTGGCGGATGATATGGGCCTTGGAAAAACACTGCAGGTAATTGCTTTTCTGCTTTCAGAGATACAGGAAGCAGGGGAAAGTGATAACAGAAGGTGCCTGATCGTATGCCCGGCATCTCTTGTTTATAACTGGAAAAATGAAATAGAACGTTTTGCACCGGAGTTATCTGTTGTTATGGTAACCGGACAGGCCGCGGACCGTGCTGCGCTGATTGCGGAAAGTACGAATCGGGATATCCTGATTACTTCTTATGACTTATTGCGTCGCGATCTGACACATTATGAAAAATTACTGTTCTATTGTGAGGTTGTTGATGAGGCACAGTTCATTAAAAACCAGTCAACCAGAGCAGCACATGCGGTCAGAAAAGTAGCAGCTGCTACGAAAATTGCAATGACGGGCACACCGGTAGAAAACAGGCTGAGTGAACTTTGGAGTATTTTTGATTACCTGATGCCCGGATTTCTGTATGGCTATAAACAGTTCCGGGACGAAATGGAGATACCGATTGTAGAGGGAAAGGATGCTGAAACGCTGGAGAGACTGCGTAGATTTATTTCGCCCTTTGTCCTTCGCAGACTCAAGAAGGATGTTTTGAAGGATCTGCCGGATAAAATGGAAGAAGTGATTTACGTACAGATGATGGATGAGCAGAAAAAGATCTATCAGGCCAATGTTCTGAAACTGCGTCAGAATCTGCTGAGCAAGGAGGATGCTGATTTCAGAAAGGAAAGGATCGAAATTCTGGCAGCACTTACAAGGCTGCGTCAGCTATGCTGTGCACCGCAGCTGATTCTGGAGCAGTACAAAGGCGGTTCGGCCAAAACGGATCAGTGTATGGACATGCTCACAGATGCAGTGGGGAACGGACATAAGGTACTGGTCTTTTCACAATTCACTTCCATGCTGGATATTTTGACAGATCTGGCGAGGCAGCAGGGGATCAGCTATTATCTTCTGACAGGAGCAACATCTAAGGAACGGCGGGCAGAAATGGTCACCGGTTTCAATACAGATGATACCCAGGTATTCTTTATTTCCCTCAAGGCCGGCGGGACCGGTCTGAATCTCACAGCCGCAGATATTGTGATTCATTATGATCCATGGTGGAATGTTGCGGCACAGAATCAGGCAACGGACAGGACGCACAGAATTGGTCAGAAAAATGTCGTAACGGTATACAAACTGATTGCACGGGGTACGATTGAAGACAGTATTCTGGCACTACAGGAGCATAAGGCACAGTTGGCAGATCAGGTACTGGGAGGAGATGAAATCGGACAGACCGCTTTTTCCAGACAGGAGCTGCTCGAAATACTCCGAGATACAAACTCCTAGGAATGTGTGATACAATCAGATGCAGGTGGAGCGTCACCTGCATCTGAACGAGGATTGCACAGCAACCTCGGAAAACGCTGCAGGTGGAGCGCCACAATAGAAAGGATATTTTATGCGGAAATTTGAAATTGTTGTTCCGTGTCATTTTGGACTGGAATCTGTTTTAAAAAAAGAAATTACGGATCTCGGCTATGATACCACGGAGGTTGCAGACGGCAGGATTACTTTTGAGGGAGATGCGGATGCAGTCTGCAGAGCCAATATCGGTCTTCGCAGTGCAGAACGTATTCTGATGAAAATCGGAAGCTTTCATGCAGAGTCTTTTGAAGAACTTTTTCAGGGCACGAAGGCACTTCCCTGGGAAGATTATATTCCGGAAAACGGAAAGTTCTGGGTTACCAAAGCCTCTTCGGTAAAAAGCAAGCTGTTCAGTCCTTCTGATATTCAATCCATCATGAAAAAAGCAATGGTGGAACGGATGAAACAAAGTTATCATACAGACTGGTTTCAGGAAGACGGAGAGTCTTTTCCGGTCAGAGTTTTTCTGATGAAAGATGAAGTGACCGTAACACTCGATACAACAGGGAATTCACTTCATAAAAGAGGTTATCGTAAACTGGAATCAAAAGCACCGATTGCAGAAAACCTTGCGGCTGCACTGATCGAACTTACTCCATGGAAGGCCGACAGAATTCTGATTGATCCCTTTTGCGGCGGTGGAACCATTCCGATTGAGGCGGCGATGATTGCAGCTGGTATCGCACCGGGTATGCACAGGAGTTTTACGGCAGAGAACTGGACACATCTGATTCAGCCACAGAACTGGCAGGATGTCCGTGATGAGGCGCAGGATATGATCGATATGAATGTGGAGACCGACATTCAGGGATACGATATTGATCCTGCAATGATTGAAATTGCAAGGATTAATGCAGAAAAGGCAGGCGTGGAGAAACTGATTCATTTTCAGGTTCGTGATGTGGCAGAACTCAGTCATCGCAAAAAATACGGTTTTATCATTACAAACCCGCCATATGGGGAAAGAATTGGTGAGCAGGATGAACTTCCCGCACTTTATCGGACGATTGGAGAGCGTTACCGTTTGCTGGACAGTTGGTCCATGTATTTGATCACGGCATATGAGCAGGCGGAAAAAATGCTTGGATGTAAGGCTGACAAAAACAGAAAAATTTACAATGGTATGATTAAGACCTATTATTATCAGTTTCTGGGACCAAAACCACCCAGAAAAAAGTACGCGGGTGAGGAAACATAAAGCATGAAAGATGATGGCATGATGAAAAAAACAGCGGTGCTTGCGGCAATTTTTGCAGCAGTATCACTGACAGTCATGCTGCAGCGTGCCGGAACCAGAAATGTGATCATTGCAGATGCGGCACAGGCTGTAGTACAGGACAATGGGCAGCAACACGGGAAGACCAAAGCTGCAGGAAAATTTGCGCTTACATTGAAATCTCCGGCGACAGATGCAGTGCAGGATACACTGGTGATTCCGCTGCCTGAAAACGTGGACTCGGATGATGTGGTGATCGAGAACCATTATCTGACCCGTCAACTGTGGGTGTACATCAGAAGCCATGACAGCAGGTATTATGAGACGAATCCACTGATCACAGGACTGAAGCAGATACAGGGCGGGAAATGTATTTTACAGGGAACAAATGACAGAGTATGTCTGCATATCCAGCTTGACGGACTGTATGAGTATCAGAGTGAATTATCAGAAGAAAATGTTACGGTACGTTTCCAGTCACCGCATGAAGCCTATGATAAGGTTGTTGTGATTGATCCATATGGCGGAGGCGCTGACCAGGGGAATACAGGGAATGGTCTTCTGGAAAAAGATGTTTGTCTGCAGATTGCAAGAAAACTGGAAAAAGAGATTGACAGTGCGGATGTGAAAGTTTATTTTACGAGACTGGATGATTCTGATCCGTCCACACAGGAGCGCAGCAGTCTGATTACAGATGCAAAGGCAGATATGGTGATCGGATTATGTGCTGATGCTGTGAATCCTTCTGTCAGTGGAATGACCGCATATTATAATAATATCTATTACATCAGAGGTTACGGAAATGCGGATATGGCAGCACAACTGGAAAGGGATTGTGTTTATGCAACCAAAAGTAATATACTTGGTATCAGAGCAGCAGGAGATCGGTATGAAACCCTGAAATATGCCGAGATGCCTTCTGCATATATCAGTGTCGGCAATCTGGCAAATGTGCAGGATGCCGAAAATCTCGCGAAGGAAGAATATCTGGAAAAGATTGCGCAGGGCATTCTGCAGGCAGTGAATTATGGGGGTCAGGTACAGAATAAGTCACAGGAATGAAAACATCGGATGTTGCCGGAAAAGAAAGGTGGATACTATGAGGATTGTTTTTGCGACAGGCAATCAGGATAAAATGCGTGAGATCAGAGAAATTCTGAGTGATCTGGATATGGAAATCGTTTCCATGGAAGAAGCCGGCGTGTATATGGATGTAAATGAGAGCGGAACTTCCTTTTCCGAAAATTCACAGATTAAAGCAACTGTAATAGCGCAGGAACTGCAGGACAGGAACCAGCAGGCGGGAACCATTGTTATGGCAGACGATTCCGGTCTGGAGGTAGATTATCTGCATAAGGAACCGGGAATTTATTCCGCCCGATATCTTGGAAAAGACACATCCTATACAGAAAAAAACAATACGATCATAGAAAGGCTGCATGGGGTTCCGGATGAAAAGCGGACAGCACGCTTTGTCTGCGCGATTGCGGCTGTAATGCCGGACGGGACGATTCTGTCCACAAACGAAAGTATGGAAGGGCAAATCGGCTACGAAATCAGCGGACAAAACGGATTTGGATATGATCCTATTTTCTTTCTGCCGGAATTTGGAAAAACAGCTGCAGAATTATCCGAAGAAGAAAAAAACAGGATCAGTCATCGGGGAAAAGCACTTCGCGCGATAGAAAAAATGATACGGGAACACCTTGTATGAGCGGATTTTGCGGCATTTTGCAAATTTAAATAATTTAATTTGCAAAATCGGGTTGACAATTGTTCGATTTACATTATATAATAGCACTTGCGTTATGGCACTGGACTTAGGGCACAGGACTTAGGCCGATAATGATGGAAGACATTCCTTACGGGGTGTGGCTCAGCTTGGCTAGAGCGCCTGGTTTGGGACCAGGAGGTCGCAGGTTCGAATCCTGTCACCCCGATTCATTTTGGCAATGTCATCGTCCGTACAGATACGCGGGTGTAGTTCAATGGTAGAACACCAGCCTTCCAAGCTGGATACGTGGGTTCGATTCCCATCACCCGCTTTGATCAGACACCTGATCATGATCCAATGTGTGTCTGTAGCTCAGTTGGATAGAGCAACGGCCTTCTAAGCCGTGGGTCGCAGGTTCGAATCCTGTCAGGCACATTTTTTATGAATCTTTGATTTATTGCCAATACTGCAGCCATGATTGGATCGGCAGTCTATGGTGGGTATGGCGCAGTTGGTTAGCGCGCCAGATTGTGGTTCTGGAGACCGTGGGTTCGAGCCCCACTACCCACCCTGTTATTCTCTGTCCAGTTTATCGGATAGCTTGGTTACAACACATTGGGCTATAGCCAAGCGGTAAGGCACAGCACTTTGACTGCTGCATTCACCGGTCCGAATCCGGTTAGCCCAGCTTTCAAATATACATGAGATACTAGCTCAGTCGGTAGAGCACTTGACTTTTAATCAAGTTGTCGTGGGTTCGATTCCCACGTGTCTCACTCAAAAAACTCAGAACTCAAAAAGTTCTGAGTTTTTTTATGTGTGCGCCTGGCGGCGCACGTTTCTAACCGGTGCAAGTCCGGAATCCGCCCGGTAGTGGGAAGGATATAGCCGAAGGCAAGGGTGTCCATCGTGAGGTGGAATCTGAAGGAAGCTGGATGTGGGGAACATACTAACCCATGGGCAAATCTCTGGTCTGACGAACAGAAATCACATCAGGCTATGCATGAGGGTAAGACTGCATAACAAGTCAAAGCCCAATAACTACACAGAATCATGTATGGTAAATGTGGCAGATGGATGGAGAGAAAGAAATGTGTGGTACCCGGGGAGGTCTGTATGAAATGCTCTGAAAAGAGTAACCACTGTACAAGGAAACGAGGCAGTGCTGAACATACAGAAGTCAGCAGAGGTCATAGTAAGCCGAAAGGACGAAGGACCGAATCAGTAGAAGTCTTTAGTACGACCGAGAAAGGAGGAAAGAGCAAATGGATGCAGAAAACAAAGATAGCTGCCTGCAAAAGGATAGTGCGGAACACGAAGGATATGTAAGAGCGCGTCGCTCTTTCAATCAGATATGGAAGGAAAGGGACAGTGCACAGCCGAAACTTTTGGAGAAGATACTGTACAAGGATAACCTGAACAGAGCTTACAAAAGAGTAAAGGCAAACAAGGGAGCACCGGGAATCGACGGAATTACCGTTGATGAAATAGGAGCATACCTTAGGGATAATCAAAAAGAGCTTATCGCAAGAATCAAGAAGGGAAAATACACCCCAGACCCGGTAAGACGAGTAGAAATCCCAAAACCAGACGGTGGAATACGAAAGCTTGGTATTCCAACAGTCAAAGACCGTATTTTTCAGCAAGCCATAACACAACAGCTCATGCCGATTTATGAGTTACTCTTCTCAGACAATAGCTATGGCTATCGTCCGAGAAGAGATGCGAAAGGTGCCATTACAAAGGTAAAAGAGTATGCAGAACAAGGATATACCCATGCAGTAGCATTGGACTTGTCAAAATACTTTGATACTCTGAACCATGAAATGTTACTAAATATCTTGCGTAAAAACGTAAAGGATGAAAGAGTAATTCATTGGATAAAGAGATATCTAAAGAGTGGTGTCATGGAAAACGGTGTAGTCATGGATACAGAGGAAGGTTCACCACAGGGTGGAAATATATCGCCCCTACTGGCGAATATCTATCTGAATGAGTTTGACCAGGAGTATCAGAAACGTGGAGTAGCATTTGTCCGTTATGCAGATGATATCGTTCTGCTGGCAAAGAGCGAAAGAGCCGCAAAAAGACTTTTGGAAACAAGCACGAAATACCTTGAAGGAACACTGAAACTGAAAGTGAATCAGGAGAAAAGCCGTGTAGTCAGTGTGTTTGCAATCCGAAATTTTAAGTTTCTTGGCTTTACATTGGGAAAGAACGGAAAGGGCATGCATGTCCGAGTTCATGGAAAGTCATGGAAGAAGATGAAGTCAAAACTAAAAGAACTTAGTTCCCGAAGGTCTTGTCAGAGCATACGTCCTTCTTTAGAGAAGATAAAAGTGTTTATGCGTGGATGGCTGAATTACTATGGGATTGCAGATATGAAGAGCAGGATAGATGAGCTTAATTCGTGGTTGTATCATCGGATTCGCATGTGTATATGGAAACAATGGAAGTTGCCCAAAACCAAGAAAAGAAACTTAATGAAACTTGGGGTACCTGAATATTTTGCCCACCAAGCGGCAAACAGTCGCAAGAAATACTGGTATGTGTCAGGAATGGGAGCGGTCAACAGAGCACTAACAAAAGAAAGACTGATAAACGGTGGCTTTTATGACTTAGCCACAGCCTATCAGTCTGTGCACATCAACTATTGAAAGCGCCGTGTACCGAACGGTACGCACGGTGCTGTGAGAGGACGGGAGCTAATCACTTCCTCCTACTCTATTATAGGCTTTAGCCTGTTGAGGATGCGGGAGTTTCTCCCAGCGGAGAAACGGGAGCGTCCGAAACAAAAACCCACCCGCTATGCGGGCAATGTCGTCAACTTAAGAATTTTCCGGCGTTTTTTGTAGTGCATTTATGTTCATAGAGCAAATATATGCATATAAAATAAACTATTCAGAAATAGCATTGAATGAAGTGATTTATTCTTTTTATAGACAGTTTTTCATGTGAGAATAGAATTTTCTTCGTGTATGTCTGCGGTATCTTCCATATTTTCTATCTGGACGGACTATAGAGCGTATCAATGCAGCTTCTTCTACCAGTATATGAATTGCTTTAAGGATGAAACTTTTTGTGGACTTAAGAAGTATGAGTATATTGTTTTTTAGCCTGTTTAAGATATAACTGCGGTTTGCCTGATAGGTATGCTTTTTATTGTGGGAGGAAGGAGCGGATGAAATTTTTTTATCAACCTCCTGCTTTAAAATAGCTGAAAGATTGGAAAGGAACATTGCCACATAAAATTCCTGTTTGATGCATGTTGGTTTCAGGCTGTTGAAATTTTCAATTTCAAGTCGGTTTTTCAATTCACGGTATTTGCTTTCTATCCCCCAGCGAAAGAAGTACAGTGCTTCGAACTGCGATTGGGGCATCTGATCTGGCATTAAATTTGTAACCAGATATTCTTCTTTTCCACTCTTCAACGTAAAATGAATACTCCGCAAAGTGATTTCATCGAAGTTTTTGTTAGAAGGGAAAGTAAAGAGAGTATCTGCTTCATCATAAATTATTTTCTTGAAAGTTTTGGGAACCCGCATCAGAAAAAATATTTTTCTTTGCTGTAAAAATCGAAATAAATTTTCGGAAGGATACCCCCGGTCAAAGATCACAATCGAACGGGCCTTATCTGGAAGATACTCCATATGCAATTTTGCAGATTCCCTTTCACTGAAACGGTAAGGTTTTAAATTTACATCAACTAAAATATCGTTTGTGATATCATATAGTGCTGACACAGAAGCCAGGGGTGTATCCTTTTCATATTTATTTGGATTAGATCCGAAAGTTTTAAGATTTTCTTCGGAAACAGGTATTTGAATAGTAGTACCATCTACCGCAAACAGATGAAATCCGTTCCATAATGATGTATTTTTATTATGTTTGTAATATTCTTCAACCGAAATCCGAAAGAAATTCAGAAAAGCTTTATGAGAAATTCCCTGACGTGCCTTTGATAATGCCTGTTTTGAAACCATAGGAAGTTTTTCATCATAAATCATGTTTCGGAAAGAGGAATAGTTTACAGAAACAGAATGATGTGAAGAATGAATAATATAGCGGATAATATTTGAAAAGGATAATTTTCTGGAGCGGGTAAAAGCATTATTAATACGATAGCGATTAACGTATTCTTCAGAATAAATGCAATTACTGACAGATAGAAGAATAGCTGTAATTGTTTTTGAAAAATTCATAGAGCACCTCACGTTTAGTTGTTTTTTAAACGCGAAGCGCCATTTTTTGATTTATTTGTCAAGTGTTTTTTACAAATTTTCTTAAGTTGACGACATTGCCCGTTTTACGGGTGGGAGCGACTTATGGGTTTTGACCTGTTGCGGATATGAGCGTTTCTTCCAACAATGGAACAGTAGTATTGCTATTTGTCTTTTTATTATATTATGATATAGATACAACCCTGATAAGAGTGAAGATATAGCAGGATAATGGGAAGAACCTTTCACACTGGTTCGAGGAAAAAGAGGTAGTATGATGGGAATTTCTGTTGTATGGATCAGAAATGATTTCAGATTTCATGATAATACAGCGTTGATTCATGCTGTAAATGATTTAAATGGAGATGACAGATTAATGTTTGTTTTCCATTTTGATCAGAAACTTTTCAAAATGGGGAGCAACAGTCATGATTATTTTTTTGCCTCTTTAAATTATTTTTATAAAATCTGTCTGAAAAAGGGAATTGATATTTTTTATATGTATGGGGAACTTTTATCCTGCTTTGATGAACTTCTGGGTTTGTTCGAAAATATAAAGAAGATATATTTCAATGCGGATGAATCCGGTTATGGAGAGCGCAGAGATCAGGAAGTATCGGACTTTTTGAGAAAAAGAAGCGTGCAGGTACTGACATATCAGGATCACTATATCAATTCGGCAGAAGCGGTATTAAAAGAGGATGGCACACCATATAAAGTATTTACCCCATACTATAACAGCTGGATGGAGACATTTAAATGTCAGGAGCTGGATGTTGATTATGATAAATTAAGGAAAAGCATATGGAATGATTTTCGGGGCAGAGATTCTGCCGGTAAGGCAAAGTTTTATGAATTAACGGGTAATATCAGAAAATACTGTTCAGAATGTATAGGGGAGGAAAATGCCCGGGAGCGGCTTGCAGATTTTGTGAAGCACAGGCTAGCCGAATATGATATAAACAGAGACTACCCTTACCTTGATGGGACAAGTCATTTATCTGAAATTATAAGTACAGGGCAGATATCAATCAGAGAAGTATATAATTATGCAATGAAAATGCCTTTTTCCAAAGGCAGAACTGTTTTTGTGAAAGAACTGGCCTGGCGTGATTTTTATAATATGATATATCATTTTTATCCAGATCAGCAGAATGTGGAAATTAATTCCAAATATAGAAAGATTGCATGGCGTTACGATGAGGAAAGTATTATGAAATGGAAAGAAGGGCATACCGGATTTCCGATTGTTGATGCGGCTATGCGGCAGCTTGCTGAAGAAGGCTGGATACACAATCGTCTCAGGATGATTGCGGCATCTTTTCTGGTAAAGGATTTACTGATTGATTGGAGAATAGGAGAAAAAATTTTTTCTGAAATGCTGATTGATTATGATCCTGCTTCCAATATTGGGGGATGGCAGTGGGCTTCATCAGTGGGAACCGATGCGGTACCTTATTTTCGGATTTTCAATCCAACAACCCAAAGCAGGAAATTTGATCCGGAAGGCGAATATATCAGGAAATATGTCAGGGAGTTAGAAGCTATCCCGAAAGAATATATCCATGAACCTTACAAATATAGGAAGCAGATATCTGACAAATGCGGGATCGATATTGAAAAAAACTATGATAAGCCTGTTGTGGATCATAGAATTCAAAGATTGAGGGCATTGGAAATGTTTGATATACAATGACTTTGGCGGGGAAGAGATGTGTCGGTTGGTCTTGGTGGGATTGCCGGGTTTTTCACAGCTTCAATTCCAGGAGGCTTGATTTGGGGATGACGCCAGGGTGCTGCCCTTCAGAACCTTTGATTTTCCCGCTTTGGGGTAATTGACTTTCATTTTGTGAAATAGTAATATGATAAGAGTTCGGAGCCTGCCAGGTTGGATATGGCACGGGAAGACGGTATACGGCTATGGCGGAATTGGCAGACGCGCAGGATTTAGGTTCCTGTCCGAGAGGGTATGGGTTCAAGTCCCACTAGCCGTATTTAGAAAACCATGTATCAGTTTATGATTCATGGTTTTTATTATGTCTCAGGCTTTTGAAACAGGGGGAGAGTTGTGAAGAAAAGGTTACAGATTATTCTTACATTTTGTATTGCGGCGATGCTTCTGACATCTGTTTTTGCAGGATATTTTCCCACACCGGAGTATGTGGTTGAGTGCACCTGTATTTCCAATTCGTTGATCGGACTGCTGTTTCTTTTTTCCGGTATCAGGATCATAAGGGGCGGAATGGTTTTTGGCAATTGGCTCTATGGTACCGCTTCGGTTACGTTATTATTTGTTTTTCTGATATGTATGGGCAGTTTGTCAGGTGCTTATCAGATGAATTTTAAAGGTGCTTTTTTCTTTCTGCATGTGATCAATCCGATTGCGGTTCTGGTCTATTATCTTGTATATATCAATGAATGGGAGCATGGAAGACCGAAAAGGTTGCTGCTTATTCCGGTACCGCTGCTTTGTTATCTGGTTGCCGATTATGTGATCGGAACAATAGCAGGTCATTACGTATATGGGTTCTTCAAACCGGGAGAACTTGGCGTTGGCAGAGCTTTTCTGATCGGATGCGGAATATATGCCGGATTGCTCATACTGGGAAGTGTTATATTTGGGCTTAATCGCCTGATACATCGGAACAGGACCGGAAGATAGGTTCAGAGACAGATTTTAGAATCTGTCTTTTTGCTTTTGCAGAAGAGATACCCAATACAGTATGATGAACGGGGTGATATAAAATGGAGATTATTAAGGCTGAAATTGGTACATTTGATATCATAAAAAGAATCACACAGGATACAATAAATCAGGTATATCCACATTACTATCCGGCGGGAGTGGTGACTTTTTTTTCAGGAACACCACAATGATAGTAACATTCTGGCAGATATTGCACAGGGGAAAGCATTTGTTTTGCAGGATAGGGCTGAATATATCGGAACTGTCACCATAGATGGAAATGAAATAAACAGATTATTTGTGCTTCCACAGTTTCATAAAAACGGATATGGTTCAAAAATGATGGATTTTGCGGAAAAGGAAATATTCAGTAAATATTCTAAAATTCAACTGCATGCTTCCTTGCCGGGAAAGAAATTTTATATTGAAAGAGGCTACAGCGCGGTTGAATATCGAACCAAAAAGGTGTGTTATGACGATTGGATCTGCATTGACATAATGGAGAAAAGAGCGTCAGATGTAGAAAAGGAGAAATGAAGATGCGAAAAGCCTATATTGATAATATCCGGTGGCAGGCGGTTATATTGGTTCTGGTCTATCATGTCTTTTATATATTCAACGGAGCCGGCGTACCGGGTGGTATGGGAGGCTTTACGAAGGTTCAATACCAGGACAGTATGCTGTATTTTGTATATCCCTGGTTTATGGTATTGCTGTTTCTGATTTCCGGAATGAGTTCCCGGTATGCATTGGCACACCGGACGCATCAACAGTTTATCAAAGACAGGACGGTGAAACTGCTGGTGCCTTCTACACTCGGACTGCTTGTTTTTCAATGGATGGTCGGGTATCTTAACATAAAGATCGGAGGCGGCTGGGACATGATCCCGCCGGTTATCCGTTATCCGGTCATGGTTTTTGCAGGAACAGGGCCATTATGGTTTATCCAGATGCTGTGGCTGTTTTCTTTGCTGCTGGTATTGATCAGAAAACTGGATTCCGGAGATAAATTCTATATCCTATGTGGAAAGTGCAATACCGGTATCATTCTTTTGCTGTTTCTTCCCATCTGGGGTGCGGCGCAGATACTTAACATGCCGGTTGCTACAACATACCGGTTTGGTATTTATTTTGTGGCATTTTTGCTTGGCTATTTTGTCTTTTCACATGAGGAAGTGCAAGATCGGGTGCAGAGAATACATTTGCCGATGCTGTTGATTTTCATTGTAATGGGAATCAGTTATACCATATATTATTTTGGGCAAAATTATGCTGCAGATGCCTGCCTGAAAAGTCTATATACAAACATATATCTGTGGACTGCTATTCTGGCGATTCTGGGCTGCGCAAAGACATGGCTGAACAGAACATCAAAATGGACGATATATATGACAGAATCGAGTTTTGGCATATATATCGTCCACTATATTGTTGTATTGTCGGTCTGCAGTTACCTGAAGTTTCGTACGAGTCTGCCGGTTAATGCAATTTATGTGATCGCTGTTCTTGCAGTTGTAATCATTTCTCCTGTTTTATATGAGATAATCAGGCGCATACCGGTTCTGCAGTACCTTGTTCTTGGAATCAGGAAGACGAAATGAGTACAGATCGGTTGGATGAATCAGATAGCGGGGGCAGCTTTTTCTGCTATTTTGTTTTGCGACAGATTCCAAAGCCGATCGCCTTTCGGGGACAGGTGTCAACACATTTTAAACAACTGATACATTCTGCAGAATCAGGCTCTCCGGATTTAATCATTTTATCAACAGGAAGTCCCATGGGGCAGTTTCGGCTGCAGGTTCCGCAGGAGACACACTTGTCCGGACTGGCTGTAAGGCGAAATCTGGGTATGTGAAAAAGATCAGCCAGTTTTTCACCGATTACCATAAACGGAGACATCCAGCAGAGACTGTGGCACATACCGCGTCTGCCTGTTGCAAGCGTAAAGAAAAAGATAATGGACATGACAACTGCGTAGATGATGATGTATTGCAGATCAATACTTACCAGGTAGAGAAAATCTGCTTTGAGAGGTCTGTTATGAATCCACAGGAACACGATAAATGAAAACCAGATGACCCAAATGATGTATTTGGAAAGATTTTTTGCGTTGCTGTTCCAGCTGTGGTTATTGGCTTCTGCAATATGATCCTGCACAGCACCGCCCGGACACAGCCAACCGCAGAACAGCCGGCTTCCGATAACAGAAAACAGCAGAAGCAGGCCAAAGATCATGGCACTTCCGTTCAGAAATCCATTTGCGGCTGATATAACGATTACCATCGGAGATAAAAAGAAAAAGGTTATCGGAAACATGAGTGCGGAAAATGTCAGTATTCCATTTCGAATTTTTTGTCTCATCATTTTTTCATTCCTTTCTGTTCGATTACTTTTTTGGCATCGATAGCCCAGTTCTTTAATGCAGAATAGATATAAACGCCGCAGGAAGCAGTCAGCTGGCTGTAAGTGCAATCTGTACCCTGTTCTTTGAGCTGATCAAAGAGATTGATATATCCGTTCATATCTGTAACCAAATGCTCATTTCGATCGATGAAGGCATCTAAATGCCGGAGTAGGATTTCCGGGCTGGTATGATCGCCAAAAGAAATTTTAAGAAGTATTTCGTAGCGAAGCTTTTCAATTTCGGGGTCTTCCTGCAGCCAATCGGCCAGTTCCTTCCTGCCGGCATCTGTTATAGTATATAGGATCTGCCTGCGACCGGTATCCGTTTCTGAACTTTCAGAGCGAACAGCAAGCCCTTCAGCAACCAGTTTTTTGAGCGTAGGATAGATCTGCCCAAAGCTTTCCTGCCAGAAATGACTGTACTCGTGCTCAATCCACTTTTTTATTGTGTAGCCGGTTTGCGGCATACGTGCCAGTGTTCCCAGTATTACGTACTTTGTTTTCCCTGTGTTTTCCTTCATTGTATTTTCATCCTTTGTTTATTTATATATCTTTATGATATATCATGAAGATATATTGGTGTCAAGAAGGAAATGTGCATTGATTTTTTTTGCATTGGCAAAGATAGCTTGAAATCATGCCAATATTTCTGAGTTATATATAAGGAATATGTGAAGTGATTCTGCGCATTGACAAAAAATATTTTTATCTCTAAAATTGAGCCAAAAGGTTGGGAAAAAATTTTCAGCCTGCCTTCGTGCATTGCATGAAGTTGCCCAATTTTGAGAAGTGTATTTTTAAAGCGATGAAGAGAGATAGTAAATATTTCGGATTGCACAGAGAAGAGCCGATTGGTGAGAGACTCCGATGAAGGAATATTGAACCGGTCTTGGAGCTGTGTACCGATTGTGTTATGCAGAAACTTCTGCAGGATGCAAAAGGCTGCACTGGGAGCGCCCATTATAGCGTAAGAGTATCGAAAGAAATTTCTGTACTTACAGTGGCCTGTATTGTGAAATGCAGGTAAATTAAGGTGGTATCACGAAGCGTTAGCTATCGTCCTTAAAATAATTTTAGGGAGGGTAGCTTTTTTTGTACAAAAAAATAATCTGATTAAAGAATGGGAGGAAATCTGATGAGAAATTATATTGTGGATTCTTATGAACATGGCAAAGAGGAAGACAGACTGACAACCAATAATGCAAGAAAAACAGAATTTATAACGACAACCAGGATTTTGATGAAATGTTTGATGTGAAGTGCAAAATACTGGATTGTGCTGCCGGAACCGGAGTATATGCATTTTGGTTTGCAGGTAAGGGACATGATGTAACTGCTACCGACATTACACCAAGGCATATTGATATAATTAACAAAAAGCTTGCGACAACAGAATATTCCATGGATACTGCGGTTTTGGATGCAACGGATCTTTCGATTTTTGAAGACGGGACATTTGACGTTGTTTTAAATATGGGACCGTTTTATCACCTTCTTACAGAAGAAAAGAGAGATAAATGCTTGTCAGAATGTATACGAGTACTGAAAAAGGGTGGACTTTTGATCACTGCATATATTCCAAGATTTTCTGTTTTTCAGCATGTTGTTATGGGTGAAGAAAAATATCTGGATGGTGCTTTGGCAAAGCAGTTAGTGGAAACCGGCGTATTAAGGCATGATGATGAAATGTGTTTCTGGACGGATACGTATTATGCAACAAAAGAAGAAATGGAGCAAATCTACTGTAATCATAATCTTATAATCACGGACCATTTTGCACAGGATGGATTGGCACCTCTTTTAGCAGGCAAAATAGATACATGGAATGAGCAGCAATTTAAGATATGGTGTGATTATCATTACAGCATATGTCGTGAGAAGTCTATCCTGGGTTCCAGTAATCATGTTATCATTATCGGAAAAAAAAAATTTTGATTTTATAATACAGCGCTGATTGACGAAAAGGAAAGGATAGTCTAATGTTATTGGAATATTATTTTTTGGTCAAAATTTTGCGCGCTGCAAAATTACAGAATTAGAAAAAGCGGGAGGATACGGATCATGAAAGAGCGGATCAGAGATTATGTATTAAGTAAAGGTGCAGATGTGTGCGGATTTGCCAATATAAATCGTTTTTCGGGATCGCCAAAAGGGTTTCATCCAAGGATATTTTTCCGGAATGTAAATCGGTCATTGCATTCGGAACAGCACTTCCGAAGGGACTTACAAAGGTCGATCCAAGGCTGATTTATGGCCATTTTAATGACAGTATCTATCCACAGCTTGATTGGATCGCTTTTCAAACGGCAAAAGAGATCGAGCGGTTATATGGCGGATATGTGGTACCGGTTCCTTCAGACGATCCGTATGAATACTGGAATCAGGACAAACTGGAGGGACGTGGTCTGATCTCCATGAAACACGCAGCAGTGCTTGCAGGGATCGGAACAATGGGGAAAAACACATTGCTGTTAAACGAGAATCTCGGAAATATGCTCGCTTTGGGTGCAATCCTCACGGATCTTGATCTGGAGTCTGATCCGCTTGCGGAAAGTATCTGCATAGATGGTTGTGATTTATGCCTGCAGAGCTGCCCGTCAAAGGCACTTGACGGCAGCAGTGCAGATCAGATGAAATGCAGACCCAATACCTACGGAAAAAATACGCGGGGTTTTGCTGTTGTTAACTGCAATCGGTGCAGGACAGTTTGTCCGATGCGGTTTGGAAAGAAACGGCAGTAAATGGGATACAGTCCATCAGATACCGGACCTTTCCGATCATTAATAGGAACTTCATTCAACTGATTTCAGCGATTCGATCATGTCGATGGTCTGCAATTTAAAGTAGGTGACAACCTGCATGATAACAGAAACTGCTATGGCAATCAGGAATGTATAAAGAAAACTGATCTTTTTGATCTGAACAAAAAACAGTATGGGAGTATTCCCGTTTATCATATTCATGATGAGATGATGTACAAAAGTTCCAAGGATCAGACCGATACAGATGCTCAGCAGGGTCAGTATGACAGTTTCACGATAGATATATGCATTTGTTTCGGTATCGTTGAAACCCAGTACTTTCAGTGTGGCAATTTCGCGCTTTCGTTCACTGATATTGATAGAAGTCAGATTGTAAAGCACAATTACCATCAGCAGTGAGGCAACACAGACCAGCAAAATCACTACACTGTTCAGGCCTTTATTCAAACTTTCCGCCTGCTTTAGCATATCCTCTCTGAAATTGACATTGACGATCAAACCGCTTTTTAACAGGTTTTTCTGCAAGTGTTTTCTGATTACCCGAATAGTCTGATACAATGATATTAAACGAGGCCGGTTTATCAAATGTTTTACGATACAGATTTTTACTCATATAGATATAATTCTGTATATGATTTTCAGTTATTCCGGTAACAGGAAGCTCATATATTTTGTTGCCGGAATCTGTTATAAGGATGCTGTCTCCTTTCTGTAACTGAAAGGAACCTGCCAGATTCTGCGAGACAATGACACCGCTGTCACCCAGTGCAAGATTTGTTTTATCCAAAGTGTCCTTAAGCTGAAAATAGTCAGAAAAGGTCTTTTCATTTTCAGGTACGATCAGGTAGGCATCCAGTGTTTTTTTACCGGATTCACAGGTGAATGCGGACTGACTGATCAAAAGAGGATTCAGAACGGACTCTTTTTTCAGGAGGTTGTCCAGATTACCGCTGATGTCAGTTACATCATTTTTTAATACCAGTAAATCGCTGTATCTGAAAATCTCTCCATATTGCGTTTGGGAGACGCCGCTGATGCTGTCCTTTACACCAAAACCGGTAAGCAGTAAAGCAGTACATCCGGCAATCCCGATTATGGTCATAGCGACTCTTTGCTTGTAACGAAACAGGTTGCGCATGGTTATTTTCCAGGTAAAAGACAGGTGTTTCCAGATCAGATTCATTTTTTCAAGCAAAATAGTCTGCCCGCTTTTGGGCGGAACAGGGCGCATTAATGTTGCAGGTGTTCCCTGCAGTTCCCGGTTACAGAAAAGAACGGTTACGGTTGTCATGATGATTGCGGCAACAGCTAAAATCAGCAGGAAGGTGAGCAGGCTATACTGTATGATCAGCGGGGGCAGAATAAAAGGAAAGCAGCTGTAAATAATACGGGGAATCATAGTGCATCCGATATAATAGCCGAGCAAAGCACCGGAAACAGTTGCAGACAGTACATAGAAAAGATAGGTTGAAATAATCTTTCTGTTGCTGAATCCGAGGGAAGCAAGTGTTCCGATTTCTCCGCGTTCTTCTTCTACCATGCGTGCCATGGTGTTGGATGTCATAAGTAATACAATCAGAATGAAAAAGAGTGGAAAAAATCTGCTGACTGAAACAATGACTTCCGAACCGGATTTGATATTCGTATGACCTGCAACGGCTGTATCTCTGCCCAAAATTGTCCACTGTGGCTGTTTCAGATCGGCAAGTTCATTTTGTGCATCTTTGATTTTTGCCTGTGCATCACTTATTTTTACAGTAAAAGTACTTAAATTATCATTATATTTTGTGTATCCGTTATCCAGTTCTTTCTGACTCTTGCTTAATGTTGTTTCTCCGTCTGCAAGCTGCTTTTTTGCTGCGGCAATTTTTTCATGGAAGGCAGCAATACCCTGATTGAGCTGATCTTCCTGCTTATTTAATGCATCGATGGATGCCTGCAGTTTTACAAGCTGCTGATAGGAGGCGGTATATTGGCTGATCTGTGTTGTAAGCTGAGCCTGTTTCGGATTGTCAGAAGAGATACTGTCCTGTTGTTTCTGCAATGCACTGATCGCAGAATTCAGTTCACTGATCTTTGCAGGCAGTTCTTCCTGTGTAAGACCATTCTGTTGTAAAGCAGCACTGATCTGATTTTGTCCGCTTTGGATCTGGTCCTGCGCGGATTGGAAGGATGCGTTTTGTGTCTGGATTTTTTCCTGTAAATTTATTTGATTTTGATTCAGTTCTGCTTTTGCACGGCTCAGCTTTTCCTGATTGGTATCAAGCTGCGCTTTTGCATCGGCTAACTGCTTTTCAGAGTCTGCTGTTTGTGTGTTAAGTTTTGTAAGATTCTGTGCGATCTCATCAGATGCTTTATTATATATTTCCTGATAGCGTGCAGTTTCTCTTTTTGCTTCAATCGTATTGAGTTCACCACTCAGCAAAGAAGTGAGATTGTCATATTCTTTATCATAACCGGAGATATTCGCTGTTCCATCAGCCTGTACATAGATTTCGGTGTAGGCCTCAGTCACAAAATTGCTGCGGTTTACGAAAACGAAGGAGGTCAGTGTTCCGCTTCCAATGCTCGTGTTACCGTAATCATAGGCCAGATATAATGGAGAGCGAATGGTACCAACAACCGTAAATTCTTTGTTTTTGAGCTGATCACGGACATCACTGGTAATAATGATTTTGTCACTCGGCGCGTATTTTTTTTCATCTGCAATACATTCTGTATCACTTTCAGGCATTCGGCCTGCTGTCAGAATGACGGTGTTGACAGAAGGTTCTATTGCGTGTATCCGGATTGCATTCCCCTGATCCAGAACATCCAGTGAATAGCTGGGGATTACTGAGCGGACATTTTGAAGTGATCTGACAGCTGCTACATCTTCATCCGTTAATCCCATTGTGCTGACAATTTTGTAATCCATCAGTTTGTGGTCATTGTAGTACTTACTGATTGACGCAGCAATATCAGGAGCAGTTGCCTGCAGACCTGCAAAAAAACCGACACCAACCAGTACAATGATAAAAAGGGATATGAATCTTCCGAAAGATTTTTTGATTTTAACAAGTGTATTTTTATATAACATATGCATTACCACGCAATCTCTTCTGCATTTTTGGGAGATTGATTCAGGATAAAGTTACTGACCGTTCCGTTTTTGATATGAATGACTTTGTCTGCGATATCTGCCAAAACTGCGTTGTGTGTAATCAGAATAGTTGTAGTACCCATTTTCTTGCAGGTTTTCTGTAATAAAGCGATGATCCGTTGACCGATCACACTGTCAAGTGCTCCGGTAGGTTCGTCGCATAATAATAACTTCGGATTTTTGGCAATCGCTCTGGCAATTGCAACACGCTGCTGCTCTCCACCGGAAAGCTGAGCCGGGAAATTGTTGATTCGATCGGACAGGCCGACCTGTTCCAGGATGGTTTTTGGGTCAAGTGAATCGGAGCAGATCTGGCATGCCAGTTCTACATTTTCCAGTGCGGTCAGATTACCCACAAGGTTATAAAACTGAAAAACGAATCCGATGTCATTGCGTCTGTAATTGATTAACTCTTTTTTACCATATTGATGAACGTTGCTGTTATCTACGACAATGCCACCGCCGCTGGGGCTGTCCATTCCGCCAAGCAGATTCAGTATTGTGGTTTTTCCGGCACCGGACGGCCCGAGAATAACAACAAGTTCTCCCTTCTCAATTGAAAAGGAACAATTTTGAACTGCATGGATCGTTACATCTCCTGCAGTGTATTCTTTTTTTACATTTTCAAAATCAATGAATGACATAAAATTCCTCCATAATTATTATACACGGTGTTGAATATTAACATTGGATATAGTATATTGACTTTATGATGAAGTAACAACAAGCAGATTATTAATGAATGCTGTTTATCCGACAGATTAAAAAGAAGTGTATGAGAAAAAGCAAATAATCTGAACAGGAGAATTTATGGAAGAAAAGAAAATGGACAGGCGAGTGAAATATTCTTTAATGGTGATCCGGAAAAGTTTTATCACATTATTAAAGAAGAAGCCGATATCAAAGATTACGATAAAGGAAATCTGTGATGTTGCAGATGTCAATCGTGCAACCTTTTATGCGCATTACCTGGATCAGTATGATCTGTTACATCAGATTGAACAGGATCTGATTGATGAGATAAACCAATATTTATTCGGGCATGATCTGAATGCCAATTTAAGCGCGGTTTCAGAAGAACCCATTGAACTGCTGGATAAGATTCTACAGTACGTAAAGGAAAATGCGGAACTTTTTGATCTTTTCCTGAATCTGGGGGAGGATATTCATTTTCAACAGGAAGTAATACAGATTGTAGGGAATCAGCATTTCGCTTCAATGACTGCAGACAGAGACAGCTCTGAATATATGTTTCTGTTCTATGCAAGCGGCAGCATCGGGGTGATACAGAAATGGTTACATGACGGTATGAAGAAATCAACGAGAGAAATGGCAGAACTGATACTGAAATTATCGATCAGCGGGAGGATGGCATTTCAATAACAGCAGAAGATGCGACTGACGGTTTTGCTGCTCACAAGTCGAATCTGTGGACAAAAAAATCATGTGCGCTATAGTAGAATATAAGAAAACGGTTTCCATTACAGGCGGGATAAATGCTGGTGGAAACAGAGCATGAGGGTCACAATGGTTTCAATTAAAGACGTAGCAAAGGAGGCCGGGGTAGCAATTTCAACGGTTTCCAAGGTACTTAACAATTATCCGAATGTCAGTGAAGAAACAAGGCTGAAAGTATATGAAGTAGTGGAACGACTCAATTTTGTACCCAATGCGGTTGCAGCGACACTTTCCTCCAAAAAGGCAGGCAGGGTCGCACTTCTTCTGAAATTGAATAATCAGACGCAGGCAATCGATGAAATTGATATGCAATATATTTCGGGGGCTCTCCGGAAAGCCCAGGAATTGCAGATGGATGTAATTACGGTGTTTTTTTCCATGATACAGGATATGTCACCGGAGGAGATGACAAGATATTTTGCAGCACAGAGTATCAGAGGAATCATCATATATGGATTATCTACAAATGACAGGGTGCTGCATCAGCTGATCAGAAGCGGCAGCTTTAAGATCGTTGTTGTGGATGCTCCGATGGTTAACGAAACGACAAGTTGTGTCGGCATTGATCATGAACAGGCGCAGTATGATGTAGCCCGGAAAACAATTACGGAGAATACCTGTAAACGTGTCCTGTATATATCCGGTACAGCAGATGGGTATGTGACCGGTGCGCGCCAGAATGGAATGAAGCGTCTGGCACAGGATCTGAACCTGAAGATGATGGTGCGCTGCGGAAATTTTTCAGAATTGCAGGCGCGTGAGATTACCATGCGCTATGCCAAAAACAAAGATGCGGTAGTATGTGCATCTGACCTGATGGCGATCGGGGCGATGAAAGCACTGATAGAAATGGATATTTTCCGTCCGGTATGCGGGTTTGACGGGATCATACTGATGGGATATGTGGGCAAACAGATGAATACCGTACGGCAGAATTTTGCACATGTATCGGAAGAGGCCGTAGTTGAAATTGACAGATTACTGGCGGGCAGCACCGGGAAAAAGATTGTTCTGCCGCATGAACTTGCACGGATAAAATACGAGGATATTATTTGCTGAATCCAAATTGCAGGAAAACACTTGCGGAAAACGTTTTCTTGTGATAATGTGTTTTTAAAGAAAGAAAACGTTTTCCAAATTGAGAAAAGGAGAAGAAAATGGCAACACATACAAATATGCAGCGTGATATTCTGGTACTGAACATGGAAGAGGAAATTGAAAAAGTTGCAGAGCAGAAATTTGATAAAACATTGAAGGCATGTTCTGTGCAGGAAGCTTATTATGTTCTGCTGGAAGTGACCGGTGAGCTGTTAAAGGTTGCAGAGCCGATTGCAGGGGAGAAGAAAATTTACTATATCTCCATGGAATTTCTGATCGGAAAGCTGTTATCCAATAATCTGATCAACCTGCGTGTATATGACAAGGTTGAAGAAATTTTGCAGAAAAACGGAAAAAGCCTGGCACAGCTCGAAGAGGTCGAACCGGAACCATCACTTGGAAACGGCGGACTTGGAAGGCTTGCAGCATGTTTTCTGGATTCCATTGCAACACTTGGATTTGCCGGAGAGGGAATCGGTCTGAATTATCATTTCGGCCTGTTCAGACAGGTATTCAAAGAACACTTGCAGACTGCAGAAAAAGATGCATGGCAGGAAAAGGAATCCTGGCTTGAAAAAACGGATGTAACGTTTGATGTCAGTTTCGGAGACCGCAAGGTGACGTCCAGACTGTATAACATGAGTGTTGTCGGATACGACAGCGGGATTAACAAACTGCGTCTGTTTGATGTGGAGACAGTCGATGAAAGTCTTGTAAAAAAGGGAATCTCTTTTGATAAAGACGCAATTGAAAAGAATCTGACATTATTTCTGTATCCGGATGATTCAGATGAAGCAGGAAATCTGCTGCGGATTTATCAGGAATATTTCCTGGTCAGCAATGCAGCACAGCTGATCCTGCATGAAATGAAGGAGCGTAAGTACGATCTTCGAAAGCTCAATGAACATGCGGCCATTCAGATCAATGATACACATCCGACCATGATCATTCCGGAACTGATCCGCATACTGGTTGAAGATAAGGCGTTTTCCATGGATGAAGCGATCGATGTAGTCAGCAAGACCTGTGCGTATACCAATCATACGATTCTGGCAGAGGCACTTGAAACGTGGCCGCTCGCTTATATGGAGAAGGTAGTACCGCAGCTGGTGCCCTATATTAAAGAACTGGATAAGCGGGTACGTGCAAAGTATAAAAATGCCAAAGTACAGATCATTGATAAGAAAAAGCGTGTACACATGGCTTTTATCGATATCCATTACGGATATTCCATTAATGGTGTTGCAGCGATTCATACGGAAATTCTGGAAAAATCCGAGCTGAAAGATTTTTATCAGATCTATCCGGAGAAATTTAATAATAAAACAAACGGAATTACATTCCGCAGATGGTTATTGTCCTGCAATCATCCGCTTGCAGATCTGATTTCCGGTAAGATCGGAGATGCTTATAAAAAGAATGCAGACCGCCTGGAAGAACTGATGGAATATATGGAAGATGAAGCATTTCTAAGCAGCCTGGAAACAATCAAAATGGATAAGAAAAAAGAACTTGCCGCCTATCTGAAAGAAAAGGAGAACGTGGAAGTGGATCCGGAATCCATTTTTGATATTCAGGTAAAGCGCCTGCATGAATATAAACGCCAGCAGATGAATGCGCTATATATTATTCATAAATATCTGGAGATCAAAGGAGGCAAAAAACCGAACCGTCCGTTAACCTTTATCTTCGGAGCAAAGGCAGCACCTGCTTATATTATCGCACAGGACATTATTCATCTGATTCTGGTACTGCAGGATATCGTCAACCATGATCCGGATGTCAGTCCATATATGAAAGTCATCATGGTGGAGAACTACAATGTCAGTTATGCAGAAAAACTGATTCCGGCCTGCGATGTATCGGAACAGATATCATTGGCTTCCAAGGAAGCTTCGGGAACCAGCAATATGAAGTTCATGCTAAATGGTGCTGTTACACTGGGAACCGATGATGGTGCCAATGTTGAGATTCATTCCCTTGTTGGCGATGATAACATTTACATTTTCGGAATCAGCGCGGACGAAGTAATCGAACATTACAAAAAAGCGGATTATGTGTCCAAAAAATATTATGATAAAAGTCCTGTTATCAAGGAAGCGGTTGACTTTATCATCGGCAAACAGTGCATGAAAGTGGGGCATAAAGAAAACCTGCAGCGCTTATATAAGGAACTGCTGAACAAAGACTGGTTCATGACCCTGATCGACCTGGAAAGCTATATTGCAGAAAAAGACAGAATTTTTGCAGATTATGAAAATCGTGACAAATGGAAGAAGATGATGCTCACTAACATAGCAAAAGCAGGCTACTTCTCCTCAGACAGAACGATAGAAGCATATAATAATGACATCTGGCACCTGCGTAAGCTATGAGCCAGGCGCGTAACCAAAGAGAAAGCCCCTCGCTGCATGCTTGCATGCAAGAGAGGGGCTTTCTCTTTGGTTACGGATCGGGCGAATGCCCGATCATCGAGATGAGCGAAGCGAAATCGAGATGCGCAAGGCGGAGATGAGCGAAGCGAAATCGAGATGCGCAAGGCGGAGATGAGCGAAGCGAAATCGAGATGCGCAAGACGGAGATGAGCGAAGCGAAATCGAGATGCGCAAGGCGGAGATGAGCGAAGCGAAATCGAGATGCGCAAGGCGGAGATGAGCGAAGCGAAATCGAGATGCGCAAGGCGGAGATGAGCGAAGCGAAATCGAGATGCGCAAGGCGGAGATGAGCTCTTCAAAAATCATATTCATATCGAGATGAGCGAAGCAAAATCTCGACCATCGAGATGCGATATCTAAATGCTTCAAACCCCCTTTGTCCGAAGCGCCCGCATTGCATTTATGATTGCAATTACAGATACGCCGACATCCGCAAATACAGCTTCCCACATGGTTGCAAATCCAAGTGCACCCAGCACCAACACGATCACCTTTACAGCAAGTGCGAAAATGATATTTCTCTTACGATACGGAGTGTTTTCCGGGAAATCTTGACAATTCCTGCAATTTTCCGGATATCATCATCCATCAGGACAATGTCAGCTGCTTCAATTGCAGCGTCACTTCCCAGACTTCCCATTGCGATTCCGACATCGGCACGCATCAGGACGGGAGCATCATTGATGCCGTCGCCTACAAATGCGACACGTGCATTTTTGGAAGAGGTGCTCAAAAGCTGTTCTACCTGGCTGACCTTGTCTGCAGGCAGAAGTTCTGCATGAACCTCATCAATTCCAAGTTCTCCAGCTACCGCATCCGCAACCTCTTTGCGGTCACCTGTCAGCATAACTGTTTTGCGGATGCCTACCTGTTTCATACTGCAGATCGCTTCTTTTGCACCTTCCTTTACGGTATCCGAGATTACGATGCAGCCGACAAAGTGGCGGTCATATGCCGCATAGACAACCGTTCCGGATTCGTTACAGGGAACATATGAAATATGTTCCTGCTTCAGCAGCCCTGCATTTCCAAGCAGAAAGTCGAGACCATCAAATTTTCCATGGATACCGTGCCCTGCAACTTCAGAGACATCGGTGATGCGCTCCAATTTAAGCGGCTGCCCGTAAGCCTGTTGTATGGAAGCACCGATTGGATGGGTGGAATATCCTTCTCCATGTGCAGCAAGTTCCAGAAGATCGGAGGAATCGAAGCCCGAATCGACAGCCGGCAAAATTTTCGATACTTTGAATTCTCCTTTGGTCAGGGTTCCGGTTTTATCAAAAACAATGGTGGAAACTTCTGCAATTGCTTCCAGAAAATTACTGCCCTTTACAAGAACACCGAGTTTGGAAGCGGCACCGATTCCACCAAAAAATCCCAGTGGAACGGAAATGACCAGTGCACACGGGCAGGATACAATCAGGAAAATACAGGCACGTTGAATCCAGGAAGAAAATCCACCACCCAGTATAAAAGGCGGAACAATAGCAAGAATAGCAGCACCAAGTGTTACCACCGGGGTATAATATCTGGCGAAACGGGTAATGAAATTTTCAAGCCGTGCTTTTTTGTTACTGGCATTTTCTACAAGTTCCAGAATCTTTGCAACAGTAGAATCCTCATATTTTTTGGCAACACATACTTTCAGTGTGCCGTCACCGTTCAGGCATCCGCTGATCACATTATCACCGGTTCTTGCCTTTCTGGGAACAGATTCTCCGGTCAGTGCGGCTGTATCAATAAAAGATTCGCCTTCTATAACAGTTCCATCAAGCGGAATCTTTTCTCCCGGACGAATCACAATGATATCTCCGACAGCAACATCTTCCGGATCGACCTGACTGATCTGTCCGTCCTTTTCCAGATTTGCATAAGACGGCGCGATGCTCATCATTTCGGTAATGGATTGCCTGGATTTTCCCACCGCATAGCTCTGGAACAGTTCTCCAATCTGATAGAACAACATGACCGCAAGGGCTTCAGAATATTCCTGAATGGCGAATGCTGCAAAAGTAGCAATCATCATCAAAAAGTTTTCATCAAAGATCTGACCATTTCGAATATTTTTTCCTGCTTTTATTATAATGTCATAGCCGATGAGCAGGTAAGGTATCAGGTATAGTAAAAAAATACTCCATGCAGGAAGCCCGGCAGCTTTCTGCAAACCGGTGTTATCTGTAATAAGCAGGAGAAAGAAAAGAAGCAGGACAACCAGAATTCTGTTTCTCATTTTCTTTTGTTTTTTTGACATAAGTCCCCATTCTATCGTTACCTGAGAGGCAGGTAACGGTCTTTTTATTTTTAGATTTCAATTTTGCAGTCGGGCTCAACTTTTTGCAGGCTTTGACAGCCTGCAGGACGATGCTGTCAAACTGATCATCCGATGCTTCCAGCATCAGTTTTTGTGTCATAAAGTTAATAGATGCATCAGATACACCCGGGATTTTTTTGATTGCGTCTTCCATTTTGACAGCACATGCTGCGCAGTCTACTTCACATTTAAATTTCTTTTTCATAGTTTTCTCCATATCGGAGCTTTTTTGAAGGTTCGCGATGAGAATTTTCACATGCAGGTTCTCGTTGGCGAACAGAAAGGATTGTGCTCCGTCACAAACCTTTTGCATTTTGCTGAATGATTATTCGGTAATGTGTTCAAGACCCTGACAGATCATAGTGCGAACATGGTCGTCAGCCAGGTAATATATAACGGATTTGCCATCACGCCTGCTGTTTACCAGCTTGGACTGTTTCAGAATCCGAAGCTGATGTGAAATGGCGGACTGCGTCATCTGAAGCGTTTCAGCCAGATCACAGACACAGATATCTGCTTCAAACAGAGCATATAGAATACGGATCCGTGTTGAATCACCAAATACCTTGAACAGCTCGGCAAGGTCATACAGGGTGTCTTCCGGGGGCATTCCATCATTTACAATCCTGATTTTATCAGGATGAAGTTCAAATTGTTCACAACAATCTTCACTTTTATTTTGCATAAATTCCTCCTTAAAAAGATTGAACATATGAATGATTGTTCATATGTTCAATCTATCACGAAGTATTCAAATTGTCAAATAAAAAACCGGTCATAAGATTAAAATCATGACTGGTTTCTTATTTTGATTCATATAGGTGAAATCGTATGATCTCGAATGATTCCCCGGATAGACTGATATAAATGGGGTTTCAGATCTTCCAGAGAAATCGGATCGTGGTACAGGATAGAACTGTACCCTGCAGATCCGGTCAGTTCTATGATCAGGAAAAGCATAACTTCCGGATTGTCATATTTCTGATCAGATTCATTCAGTATATCCCTGTATATCGCGCGAAAGTCAATATCCTCGGTAGCGGAAGAAAAGGCAAGCGTTTTTTTGAATACACCCCAACTCAGATCTTTATAGATAAAGGACAGAAGCGGTTTGTTATTTTCCAGTTCATCCAGAATATGATCCACGATATAAATGATTTTATCACTTACATCAGTAAGTCCGCTGGTCTTCAGACAGTCGTAAGCATGTGCAAACAACTGACTGGTTTTGTGTACAATCAGACGGTCTTTGATATCATATTTATCTTTGAAATACAGATAAAAAGTGCCTTTGGCAACACCCGCTTTTTCTACAATGTCAGAAATGGATGTTTTATTAATTCCTTTGGCGATAAAGAGTTCAAAGGATGTATTCAGAAGAGAATCTATTTTCAGGCGTTTATTTTTATCAAGTTTGCCCATGAAGCCTTATTGCACCTCCATAAAAAGTACTTGGTACATGTATTTTAGCAGACAATGGAAAATATTGTAACTACCTGGAAAGATGTTTCGTAAAAGCAAAAAATATAAATAAAATATTAAATGTTGAAATATAATATTGACCATTGGTCATTTTTGAAGTATACCATATAGTGTTGAAAATGACCAGTGGTCAATATTTATTTGAGGAGAGAGATTATGGAGAAAATATCCAAAGGCATTGTAAAAATGCGGTTTGTTATCCTCATCGTCAGTGTGATTCTGCTGTTTCCTTCCATATTGGGGTATATCGGAACAAGGGTTAACTATGATATCCTATCCTATTTACCGACCGATATTGAAACAATGAAAGGGCAGGATATTCTGGAGGATGAGTTTGGAACCGGCGCCTATTCACTTTTTGTAGTGGAAGGCATGCAGGAAAAGGATGTTGCTGATCTGAAGAAACAGATTGAAGCTGTTCCGCATGTGAAAGAAGTTGTCTGGTACGACAGTCTGCTGGACATCTCCGTTCCGATGGATATGTTACCGGACAAAGTTTATGACGCATTTAATAACGGAGATGCGACCATGATGTTCATCGTTTTTGATGAAACGACATCTTCGGATGGCACGATGGGAGCAATCAAACAAATTCGTTCCATCTCCAATAAGCAGTGCTTTTTAAGTGGCATGTCGGCAGTGGTAACAGATACCAAGAATCTGGCAGAGAAAGAGACACCCATTTATGTTCTGATTGCAGTGGCACTTGCGACGATTGTCCTTTCGCTTACAATGGATGCCTATCTGATTCCGATCTTTTTCCTGCTCAGCATCGGATTTGCAGTTATTTATAATATGGGTACCAATATATTTCTGGGGCAGATATCCTTTATCACACAGTCCCTGAGCGCGGTACTTCAGCTTGGTGTGACAATGGATTACTCTATTTTCCTGTGGCATAGCTATCAGGAAGAACTGGCCAAAGAACCGGATGACAAAAAAAATGCAATGGCAAGGGCCATTACAATGACCTTTCAGTCGATCATCGGAAGTTCGATCACCACGATTGCAGGTTTTGTAGCACTTTGTTTCATGAGTTTCCGGATCGGACTGGATCTGGGAGTTGTTATGTCAAAGGGTGTTGTCTTTGGCGTTATCTCCTGCGTTACAGTACTGCCGAGTATGATACTGGTATTCGACAATGTACTGGAAAAGTCAAAGCATAAACCACTGATGAAAGAATTTAATAAAATTCCAAAGTGGATCGCAAAGCATTATGTGATGTTCGGGGTAATATTTCTGTGTCTGCTTCCGTTTGCAATATACGGAAATAACCATACAAAAGTATATTATGATCTGGCCAAGACACTTCCGGATTCTCTACCGAGTATTCAGGCAGGCACGGAACTGGATAAACATTTTCAGACCAATACGACCTATATGATATTGATGGATTCCAAACTGGATGACAATACGGTAGGGCAGATGATCACGAAACTGAAAAAAGTTGACGGAGTGGATGCTGTACTGGGACTGCAATCAGTTGTAGGGGCGTCTATACCAAAAGATATGCTTCCGGATAAAACAAAAGATGTACTGGAAAGCGACCATCACCAGATGATGCTGATCACTTCCAAATATAAAGTGGCATCCGATGCTGTAAATGCGCAGATCGGGCAGGTCAATACGATCGTAAAGCAGTTTGACAAAAATGCAATGGTAGTGGGGGAGGCTCCCTGTACAAAGGATTTGATCACAATTACCAATCGGGATTTTCAGATTGTCAACTGGGTATCCATTGCAGCGGTATTTGTTATTATTCTTTTTGTACTCAAATCGATATCTTTACCTTTTATTCTGGTTGCGGTAATCGAGTTTGCCATATTTATCAATATGGGAATTCCTTATTATACGGGATCGGTTCTTCCCTTTATTGCATCTGTCGTGATCGGTACCATTCAGTTGGGATCCACGGTAGACTATGCGATCCTGATGACGACCAGATACTGCAGGGAGAGAAATGAAGGACACAGTAAAAAAGAATCTACGGAAATAGCACTTGCTACGAGTATGAAATCCATTATTGTAAGTGCACTGAGCTTTTTTGCAGCGACCTTTGGAGTGGGAATGATCTCCAGCATTGACATGATCGGATCATTATGCAATCTGATGGCCCGTGGTGCCCTGATCAGTATGTGTGTTGTATTGCTGGTGCTTCCGGCAATGTATATGATCTTTGATCCACTAATCTGCCGATCAACGCTTGGATTTGCAAATGCAAGGGAAGCGGACAGGAACAGGAAAAAAATGCATGCAGATAAAGAACAGCTGAAAAGTGCTTGAAAAAGTGCAGAAACAAATAAGGAGCGAGCGATGTATAAAAAATATCTGATCAGAACAAGGGTAGTTGCAGTAGCATGTGTACTGGCATTTACCACAATGGCATGTGGTGTTGCTGCAACAGGTAATGCGGCAGACACTTCTGTAAGTGCCACGTCATCTTCAGGACAGCAGTCAGCGGCAGACAAAGCTGAGAGCAAAACATTGGAATCGGTTATCAATAATGGGAGCTTTGGACAAAGCAGTGATGATGTTAATAAGGAAGAAACGGTATACGTTGCAGGAGATGCAACGGGGGCAAATAATTCAGTTACGGTCAGCGAATGGCTGAAAAATAAGGATGGCAGTACGACCATTACGGATGAAAGTAAACTTTCAGATATTAAAAATGTAAAAGGAAATGAAGAATATACCGTGAATAAGGACGGTACGATCACCTGGAATGCAAATGGAAACGATATCTATTATCAGGGAACGACAAGCACGCAGCTCCCGGTAGACGTCAGGGTGAGTTATAAACTGGACGGTAAAGATATTACACCGCAGGAGCTGGCGGGTAAGAGCGGAACGGTTACCATCCGCTTTGATTATATCAATCGTGCAAAGCAGACTGTACAGGTCAATGGAAAAGATGAAGACATATACACGCCGTTTGCAATGATATCGGGAGTTATGCTTCCAACGGATAAATTCAGTCATGTGCAGGTGTCTAGCGGCAAGGTAATTTCGGATGCAAATGCCTATATTGTTATGGGCGTAGGACTTCCGGGATTGAAAGACAGTTTGAAATTAAATGAAGATAAGCTCAAAGATATTGAACTGACGGACAAAGATGTCAGTATTCCGGACTATGTTGAAATAACGGCTGATACGAATGACTTTCAGCTGGGGATGACAATGACGATGGCGACCAGTGATGCTCTCTCTGATTTGGGTTTTAACGATCTGGATAATTCCGACAGGATCGATGAAGTAAACAGTAAGCTGAATGATGTGACAGATGGCGTGGATCAATTGGTGGATGGTTCAGGAGAACTGAAAGACGGAACAGGAAAACTGTATGACGGAACCAAAACATTAAAGGATGGTGCAGGGAAGTTAAACAAAGGTGCAGGAGATCTGCAAGGCGGAATCAGTGATTATACAGGCGGCGTCAGTAAAATTGCAGATGGCGCTTCACAGCTGGATGATGGTCTCTTTACAATGAAGGATGGTGTAACAGCTCTCTGGAGCGGAACAAATGAACTTTCAAACGGTATCACAACAGCATACAATGGCTCTTCTACATTAAAAAGTGGTACAGCAAGTGCGCTGACAGGTGCATGTAAACTGAAAGACGGTGCGGCAGCGATTGACACTGCAGTAGCAGAAAGTGTGACGCAGGCAGATCAGCAGTACTGGGCAATTAAGGAAGCTGAATATCTGCTTGGGAAAATGAGCCCCGCAGGGGTTCATCTGGGTGTAAGTCTGATGCGTGCGGCAGTTGTGTCTGCACCTTCCGTAACGCTCGATCTGCAGGGAGGCAGTTATGCGGATAGTACGGATGCAAATATAACGGTAAATACGGATACGGATGATGATGGAAATAAAGTTTATTCACTGGACAAGCCAAAAAACGCCTGAAAGGGAAGGGTATACCTTTAAAGGATGGTATGAAACAGCGGATACAACTGCTGATCCGATTGCAGATGATGCATGGCCGTTCAGTATTACGGAATCAATCACGCTTTATGCCGGATGGGTGAACAATACAGACAATGCAGCTGCTATAGAAAAAACTGCGGATACGGGAAAATCAGTACAGGAGAGCGGATCGGCGTCTGACTCAGAACAGGCAGCAGACAGCAAAAGTTCAACGAATACGGATAGTTCCGCGGATGCTTCAATAAGTGACCGTCAGGAAACAACGGATGCATCTGTAAGTACAGAAAATGCAGATGATGCGAAAACAGAGGATTCAGCAGCGGAATCAGCTGGTACACAGGTAGCAGATCAGTCAAGACTTGCAAATGTTATTTCTTCCCATATTATTCTTTTTGCCGGAAGTGACAGCAGCAATATGCTCAGTGAAAGCGGATACAATGCGTTTAAAATGCAGATCGATGGACTGAAAAGTTTTGCTGCTGCAAAGGGATATTCTCTTTCGACCGTATTAAATAATGCAATGAGCGGCGGTATGGGAACCGTATATCAGGCTAAAGCACAGGCTCTTGATACACTTTTGAGAGGTACGACAGGAGCAGGCTTATCGGATTGGGCAGGCTATTCGGAAGATGCCTATACAGCAGAACTTACGACTCTGCGGGTAATGGAAGAAAGTGCGCGTAAAACCGGAACTTCGCTGGGAACCCTCAAGTCCGGTCTGGATCAGCTTTCAGGTGGAGCTTCTGATCTGGCAGGCGGAATCGGACAGCTTGATAATGGTGCAGGTTCCCTTAATGATGGCCTTTCTCAGCTCAATGCCGGTGGGGAACAGTTATCCGGCGGTGTATCTGATCTGGCAGGCGGGGTGACCAAACTAAAAGACGGTTCGGCAGCACTTCGAAGCGGTACGGATGAACTGAGTGCCAATAGCGGTAAATTGAACAGCGGTGCAGCGGACCTTGTCAAAGGAACTTCCGATCTCGACAGCGGCGCAGCGGATCTGCAGAATGGTGGCAGGCAGGCTTGATGAAGGTGCAGGTGATCTGACAGATGGAATTGTCAAGTTCAACGATGAGGGAATATCCAAAATATCGGAAGCGTTTGACGGAGATATCCGTTCCTTCTCAGACAGGCTGCAGGCGATTAACAAGGCGTCTGCGGATTATACCTCATTTGGCGGAGCAGATAAGAGCCAGAAGAGTAATGTGAAATTCTTCATCAAAACAGCGGGAATTACGACAGAAGATGACTGATCCTGTTAAAATGTCTTCTCCATTATAGCGGAGAGGTATCTATTCTTTCCCCATATTTTCCTCATATATTTCCAAAAAGAGCCAGCAGGTCATGCGCCTGTTGGCTCTTTGAATTAAGAAAAACTATTTCAGAATAACAAAAGATTGCGGGGCAAGCGTGATTTTTCCATTTTTGGAATTGGCTTTCCCGATTGTATAAATTGCTTTTTTGTCGGTCGTGATCGGGGCAGTCTGTTCTGTTGCGGACGGATTGACACCAATCAGAAGCTGGCCTCTGCGAAAGACAAAAGGAAAACAGTTTTTTTCTGCATAGAGCACTTCAAACTGTGCATCGGCCTGTAAATCTTCCTCGGCATGACGAAGGCGGATCAGATCTCTTACTGTGTGGAAAAGAGAATCAGGATCTGCAGAAGCATTTTCCACGGTAGGTGCAAAAGCATCACTGTCAACGGGAAGGTATAAAAGCTGTGGGTTTGCTTCCGAGAAACCGAGATTGTGGCCGGAATTCCATTGCATGGGAGTTCTGGTTCCGGTTCTCGCATATCCGCCCTCTTTCGTTGGAAGATTTTCCTGATAACGCATACCGATTTCATCACCATAATATAGGAACGGAACGCCGGGCATGGTCAGAAAGAATGCATATGCAAGTTTTCGTTCCATAGTATCCAGTGTACGGCTTTCTCTGGGCGTATCATGATTGCAGGTCAGAAAGCTGATATAACCTTTTTTGCAGGTCGTGTTATATTTGGGCAGGTAATCATTTAAGAACCGCATGATATCTCCGTTTCCATCTTTACGGAAAAAGCTGTGGTCGCCTCCCGGTGTTTCGTTGTCACGTACCAGCGTGTTATAGCCGTTACCGTGATGATCCAGGTAAAAATCCATATGAAATCCGGCTGAAAGAGCCTGCTGCGGGTTACTCCATTCGGAAACCATTGCAGCATCGGGGTATTCATTGTCCAACATGGCACGGATATTCTGCCATACAGCGGAAGTGGCCGATTTTCGGTCGTCATCTTCTTTCACAAGAGAATCTGCCATATCAACACGAAATCCATCGCATCCCCGGTCCAGCCAGAACCGCATAATATCCTTGAGTGCTTCTCTTGTTGCGATACAGTCAGGATGATCAGGTGGTAATTGCCAATCCTGCGTCCTGTTCAGAAAGCCATAATTAAGGGCAGGCTGAGATTTGAAAAAGTTCAGCATATAAGAACCATCACGCGGACATTCGCCACTGATATAAGGGTGCCCGGCAATTCCTTCAAATGCACCGTTTGTCCATACATATCGGTTGGAGTATTCATTTCGTTCAGCTTTCTGACTTTCCAAAAACCAGGCGTGTTCTTCAGAAGTATGTCCGGGGACAAGATCCAGCAGAACATGCATATTTCTGTTATGCGCTTCGCCGAATAAGCGGTACAGGTCAGTGTTATAGCCGTATCTGGGAGCGACTTTCCTGTAATCCCGTACATCATATCCGGCATCCTTAAAGGGAGAGTCATAACAGGGGTTGATCCAGAGAGCATTGCAGCCCAGATCCCTGATGTAATCAAGTTTTTCGATGATTCCATTGATATCACCGATTCCATCACAGTTAGTATCATAAAAGGATTGCGGATAAATTTCATAAAATACAGTGTCTTTGAGCCAAGCTGGCATAATTGCCTCCTTACAGTTAATGTTTCGAAAAGTTTCGTAAATATATTTTATCATAAAATGAAGAAAATATCTTTTTGATTTGTACTATATTTATTTATAAAAAAAGTGTAAACTATTTGTAGTATTATGTAGACTGACTGAAACCCATTCAAATATAATGGGACAGAAGACATTCAGTTCGTAAGAAATTATCAGGAGGGATAAGAGATATGTGGACAAGAGCAGAGTTAAAGGAACGGGGAAGAAAAGTATTCATGGGAAATTACTGGACAACTGTCGGATGTATTCTGGCAATTCTGGCAATTTCAGCAGGGGCATCCGGACTTGTCAGTAAGATTGCACCGATGGGAAGCCTGATCGTGTCAATTCTGGTAGCATACCCATTAACAGTAAGTATGTCAAAATTTTTACTGGACAACAGGGAAGGAAAGGCAAGTTCAAATGACATTTTTTACGGATTTACGGCAGGTTACGGTAATGTTATCCTGAATATGTTCATGATGAACCTTTTTATTGCATTGTGGTCACTTCTGCTGATCGTGCCGGGTATTGTCAAGGCATATTCCTACAGAATGGTACCGTTCCTTGTAGCGGAGAGACCGGAGATTGATTATAAGGAAGCACTGGACACATCCAGAAAGATGATGGATGGAGAGAAAATGAATGCATTTGTTCTGGATCTTTCATTTCTTGGCTGGATGCTTCTGACAGCACTTACCTGTGGAATTCTTGGTGTATTTTATACAGTACCATACATGTCACAGACCAATGCCGAATTGTATGTAACGTTAAAAGCCAAACTGGATACACCGGTTGCAGATTTTCAGCAAATGTAACATTTTGCAAAACAGGAAGAAATATATGTGATTCAGAACTGAGTGCTGTAAATGCGGCACTCAGTTTTTTTTGAAAAAAATCATAAGGTACCTTGTAAATGAAAATAAAAAGAATAAAATGGTAGGTACCTGACGATTAAGAAGAGGAGAAAAAATGGAAAATAACGATGATCTGACATTACTGATACATTTCTATCAATGTGCACATAAGATTCACCACGCACAAAAATATCCTGGGCAGGGCAGAATTCTGACTCTGCTCCTGGAAAACGGAACCATGACGCAACGGGAACTGATTACGATCACGGGACGCAGATCAGCGACTTTAAGCGAACAACTTGAAAATATGGAGCAGGCAGGCTATATCACCAGAAAGAGAAATGAGCAGGACAAAAGGAATGTGGATGTTACATTAACGCAGATCGGAATAGTGGCTGCAGAAGACGCAGTAAAATGCAGAGAAGCGCTTTCACATGATCTGTTTGATCAGTTCTCGGAAGAAGAAAAGAAACAGTTTGATCTTTTTCTGGAGAAGATGGTGCAGCAGCTGAGGAGCAGAAAACCTGAAAGAGAGGATATACAGCAATGAAACTGATCCTATCCTATATCAGGAGGCATCTGGGTATTTTTATGACCAGCATGCTGTTTCTGACGCTGGAAGCATTCGCAGATCTTCTCCAGCCCACATTTATGGCGCATGTCGTTGATGACGGTGTAAAAAACGCAGATACTTCTCGTATTCTTTACTATGGCTATATGATGCTGGCAATCGCAATTGGGGGAGCGGCAGCAGCTGTCATGCGCAATATTTTTGCCAGTAAAACTTCACAGACAATCGGAATGGAACTGCGAAGCGACATGTATCGTAAGGTGCAGTCACTGTCACAGGAAAATATAGACAGATTACAACCGGCATCCATCATTACCAGAATTACCAATGATGTTACGCAGGTGCAGGATTTCATCAACAGCTGTATGCGTATTATGGTTAAGGCGCCGATTACATGCGTGGGAGCGATTATCCTGATCGTATTGCAGACACCGCAGCAGATTCCGATCATGCTCGGAATTCTCTTAATTGCAACCGTTCTGATCTTTGCCAATATGCAGATCGGTTATCCCAGATTCGGGAAACTGCAGAAAACCCTGGATGAACTGAATAATGTCAGCAGAGAATTTCTTTCTTCCATTCGTGTGGTAAAAGCATTCGGGGCAGAAGACAGGGAAAAAAATAAATTTGAAAATGCTGCCTGGAGAACGGCAAATGCAAATATGTCTGCCATGCAGGTTATGGCGGTATTCTCACCTCTGATCAATTTGACGGTGAACATGGGAATTGTACTTTTATTGTGGAGATCTCAAAATCAGAACAGTGCACAGATCGGGAGACTGATGGCTTCGGTCAATTATATGACACAGGTACTTTTCGCATTGGGGATGGTAACCAATATATTAAATACTGCAGTGCGTGCAGTTGCATCATCCGGCAGAATCAGCGAAATACTGGATGAAAAGCCGGCTCAGGCAGAAGCAGAAGATGCATATATTGCCAAACTCAGTGGAAAAATTGATTTTGAAGAAGTTTCTTTTTCCTATGCAGGAACCGAACGGGAAGCACTGCATCAGATTACATTTCATGCTGCACACGGGCAGACAATCGGGATTATCGGACCGACCGGATCGGGGAAATCCACCCTGGTAAGCCTTGTTCCGAGATTCTATGATGCAACCGCCGGAAAGATTTTACTGGATGGATATGATGTGAACCGGATCAATATGAAAAAGCTGCGGGAGCAGATTGCAGTAGTACCACAGAAGGCGCTCCTTTTTCGGGAACGATCATGGATAATCTGAAATGGGGGGATACAGGTTCTGATGAGCAGGAAATCAGAGCGTGCGCGCAGGTAGCAAGAGCAGACAGCTTTATCAGAGAATTTGCGAACGGTTACCATACCGTACTGGGACAGGGCGGGGTAAACCTTTCCGGAGGACAGAAACAGCGGATATCTCTTGCACGGGCACTTGTGAGAAAGCCGTCCATTCTGATTCTGGATGACTGTACCAGCGCATTGGATGCGGAAACAGAGGCAGCAGTGTTGAAGGGACTCAGAGAAAACATTGCTTCCACGACGGTACTTCTGATCAGCCAGAGAATATCAACTGTTATGAAAACTGACAGGATATTGTGCATGGAGGATGGGGAAGTAAAAGGGTTCGGAACACATGAGGAACTGATGCAGGACTGTGTCTGTTACAGAGAAATCTATTATTCTCAGATTGGAGTCCAAAATGACTGATCATAATATGACCCCGCCGCAGGCAGAAATGGGTGGACAGGGATTTGGCAGACATACCAGAGGAAAAGCAGTTGTAAAACCCAAAGATATGAGAGGAACACTACGCAGGCTTTGGGCACTCACAGATGGACACAGAAAAGGTCTTGGCTGGATCATCTCTCTTTCTGCATTGTCCTGTATTTCCTCGATTCTGTCTCCGCTTGTAATCGGAAAGGCAGTGACCTGTATCGATAACAGAGAGCCTGCCGTCACCATTATTCTGATTTTGATCGCGTTGTATCTGGGAGACTGGCTGATTCGTTTTCTGCAGCAGTTTTTTATGGCAGCGATCGGTCAGCGTATTATTTTTGGAATCAGGACAGTATTGTTTGATGCCATGAGTAAAAAAACACTTGCTTTTTTTGATCATCATCAGCATGGGGAACTGATGAGCAGACTGACGAATGATGTGGATAATATCAGCAATACCATATCCAATTCGCTGACGCTTCTTTTAAGTTATGTTTTTACGATACTTGGAATTCTGGGAATCATGATTTATCTCAGTCCGCTCCTTACGGCAGTATCTCTGGCGGGTGTTTTTCTGATTTATCTGCTCACCAGAACGATAACGAGGCATACGGGGAAACTGTTTGCTGCGCAGCAGAAGGAACTGGGCAAATTGAACGGTCAGGTTGAAGAGAGTATTTCTGGAATGAATGTTGTCAAAGCATTTTGCAGGGAAGAAGAAATGCTGCAGGAATTTGAGAAATATAACAGTAGTTATTGCCGTACAGCCACAACTGCACTGATCTGGTCCGGGTTTTTGATGCCGATTATGAATGTAATCAATAATCTGAGCTTTGTAGCAATTTCAGTTGTCAGTGGTATCATGGCAGTTGATGGAATAATATCGGTTGGTATGATATCAACTTTTCTTCTGTATGTGAGGCAGTTTGGACGTCCTTTTGTGGAGATTGCGAATATTTATAATAACTTTCAAACAGCAGTTGCCGGAGCAGAGCGGGTATTTGAGATCATTGACGAACCGGCAGAACCCGAGGATACAGCATACGCACTTCCGCTGGTTCATCCTGCCGGAAAGATCGAATTACAGGATGTTTCTTTTGGTTATGATCCAAAGGCATTGATACTAAAACATGTTTCGCTCAGAATTGAAGCCGGTACAAAGGTTGCAATTGTAGGTCCTACAGGTGCAGGGAAAACGACGATCATTAATCTTCTGACCCGTTTTTATGATGTTACGGGAGGGGAAATCCTTTTGGATGGTAATGATATCAGAGCATATCGCATGAAAGATCTTCGTAATGCATTTGGGGTAGTGTTGCAGGACACGGCGCTTTTTACAGAATCCATATTAGATAACATTAGTTACGGAAAAGAGAATGTAACACTTGAAGAAGTCAAAAATGCGGCAAAGACAGCAGGAGCAGATCCGTTTATCAGAAGACTGCCACATGGATATCAGACGATTTTAACACAAGGCGGAGCAGAACTGAGTCAGGGAGAAAGACAGCTTCTTACAATTGCACGTGCTATCTTATCTGAATCACCAATTCTGATTCTGGATGAAGCAACCAGCTCGGTTGACACCGTGACGGAACAGAAAATCCGTCATGCGATGCTCAAAATGACAGCGGGGCGTACTTCCTTTATTATTGCGCACAGACTCAGTACCATCCGTGATTCAGACTGGATTATTCTGATCGAAAACGGAGGAATTGCAGAGCAGGGAACGCATAACGGGCTGATGGAACAAAATGGCAGATATGCCCGTATGTATCGGACACAGCTTGGGGAAGAAATGTAATTTTACATTTTTCTCACATCAGAAGGGAGAAGCATTCCGCACTGCAGCATACGGAACATTCGAATTGCTGCTTTGTAATACAAAATTTCCGCATCGCGGATTGCTTCTTCTGTTGTCATGGGTGCATTTATGGTTGTCATGATGGATGTGATACCGTTTGCATAGAGCATTTCTGCACCATCTGCAATAGAGCCGGTAAGCGCGATGACAGGAATATTCTTTTTCATGCAGAAGTTTCCGATTCCCTGCATGACTTTTCCGTTACAGGATTGTGCATCTGCACGGCCTTCTCCTGTGATGACAAGATCGATACCGGACAGATACTGTTCAAAGGATATGAGTTTTAGAACCTGTTCGATGCCGGAAACAATCGTTCCGTTCAGAAAGAGCTGCAGTGCGCAGCCAAGACCTCCGGCTGCACCGGCACCTGGAAGCGTGTCTGGATCGACTGCAAATACTTCTTTCAGAAGGTCACGGTAATGACACATTCCGTTTTCCAGTTCTGTAAGTATGGCAGGGGTCGCGCCTTTCTGCGGTCCATAAACGTTTGTTGCACCGTCGGCGCCGCACAGGGGACTACGAACATCGCACAGAATCTGAAAATGTGTCTGTTTCAGCTCCGGGGACATGTTATGCACATCAATTTTCGCAATTTGCATAAGATCTGCTCCTGTGCCGGAGAGTTCCTGCCCGTTCCTGTCCAGAAAGCGAATTCCCAGCGCTTTCAGACAGCCGATTCCGCCATCGTTGGTAGCTGATCCGCCAATGGCAACGGATATGTCACGAAAGCCATGTTTTACGGCATCCAGAATCAGTTCACCGGTACCGTAACTGGTAGTGAGAGCAGGATTTCGCAGATGGGCAGGAATCAGTGTCAGACCGGAAGCCGCGGACATTTCAATGATCGCTGCATTATGTGATACAGCACCATAGACCGCAGTGATTGGCCTGCCAAGCGGATCATGTACCTCGCAGGATAAAAGGTGACCGGAACAGGCAGATATAACGGCAGCGACAGTGCCTTCTCCCCCGTCTGCAACAGGAAGACTTTTACAGTGGCAGTCAGGAAAAACCTCTTTTGCGGCTTTTTCAAGTATAAGTGCGGTTTGCGTGCTGGACAGAGAACCTTTAAAAGAATCGGATGCAAAGAGAAAATTCATATCATGGCCTTTCTGTTTCTGACTGACTACAATATATTATTGATAGAAACATTTTATATAATTTTACTTTAGGCTGCAGGCTACTGCAAGAGAAGCATATACTGTAAAATGGATATTGCGCTGTATTTTAAAAAAGGGATTGTTTTTTTATTCTGAATCATGTAAAGTGAAATAAGACCTGTATGACTGGCGGATCAGTGGAGCGGCTGCAATGGCAGACATCACCACAAGGGAGTGCAGGATAAATTCTATTAGCCGACCGCCTGGGCAGCCTTTATACAAGGCCCGCTCAGGCGGTCTTTTTGTATGTCCTGGACAGATTCAGGTATGGGATGCTGAATCTGCTCAGGCAGAAAGAATGTTGGTTATTTGCAGCAGATGAAGGAGACAGGTGATGAGGAATTTACAAAAGGAACTTGCAGAGAACAGTTATCCCGGAAGAGGTATCGTGATCGGTACATCAGAAGATGGAAAATATGCGGTCACAGCATATTTCATAATGGGAAGAAGTGAGAACAGCAGAAATCGTATTTTTGTGGAGGATGGAACAGGAATCCGGACACAGGCTTTTGACCCTTCCAAAATGGAAGATCCGAGTCTGATCATTTATGCACCGGTCAGGACACTCGGGAATTATACGATTGTTACAAACGGAGATCAGACAGATACGGTTTATGAAATGCTGGATCAGCAGCATACCTTTGAGGAAGCGCTCCGCACAAGGAAGTTTGAACCGGATGCCCCCAATTATACACCCCGGATATCCGGACTGATGCATATATTGAATGGAAAGTATGACTTTGCACTTTCTATTTTAAAAAGTAACAAAGGAGATGCGTCTTCCTGCCAGAGATTTACCTACACCTATGATTGTCCAAAGGCAGGTGAGGGATATTTTATTCATACTTATATGGGAGATGGCAATCCGCTTCCAAGCTTCGAAGGTGAGCCTGCACCGGTTAATATTATCGGAGACATCGAGTCTTTTACCGGACAAATCTGGGAATCATTGAATCAGGATAATAAGGTATCGCTTTTTGTAAGATATATTGAAATTGAGTCAGGCAAATATGAGAGCAGAATTGTAAACAAAAATTTCTGAAAAGGATGAGGTGGAAAATGAAAGAGCTTGCACTTAAATATGGATGTAATCCGAATCAAAAACCTTCACGGGTATATATGGAAGATGGAAGTGAACTGCCGATTACAGTGGTAAACGGCAAACCTGGATTTATCAATCTGCTGGATGCGTTAAATGGATGGCAGCTGGTTTCTGAGCTGAAAAGGGCGACAGGACTCCCTGCAGCCGCTTCCTTTAAGCATGTTTCTCCTGCAGGTGCAGCAGTGGGATTGCCGCTGACGGATACAGAGAAAAAAATCTACTGGGTAGACGATATGGATGAGTTGTCTTCGCTTGCAAGTGCCTATGCAAGGGCGAGAGGTGCTGATCGCATGTCTTCTTTTGGCGATTTTATAGCACTTTCCGATACCTGTGATCTTGCTACTGCAAAACTTGTCAAAAGGGAAGTTTCGGATGGTATCATCGCACCCGGTTATGATGCGGATGCCCTTGCACTTCTGACTGCAAAGAAAAACGGAAATTATGCAGTTGTACAGATCGATCCTTCTTATATACCCGCTGCAATTGAACGGAAACAGGTTTTTGGAGTTACTTTTGAACAGGGACATAATAATATCATAATTGACGAGACGATGCTTGCGAATATTGTGACAGAGAATAAGAATCTTCCGCAGGCAGCACAAAGAGATCTGATTATTGCACTGATTACGCTGAAATATACACAGTCCAATTCGGTTTGCTATGTCAAAGGCGGTCAGGCAATTGGTATCGGAGCAGGACAGCAGTCCAGAATTCACTGTACGAGGCTTGCAGGCTCCAAGGCGGATAACTGGTTTCTGCGTCAGTCTCCCCAGGTAATGGAGCTTCCGTTTTTGGATCATATCAAACGTCCTGACAGAGATAATGCAATTGATCTCTATATGGGTGAAGATTATATGGATGTGCTTGCAGACGGTAAATGGGAGCATGTTTTCAAATCAAAACCGGCCGTGTTTACTGCAGACCAGAAACGTGCATGGCTGGATCAGAATACAGATGTTGCACTGGGATCAGATGCGTTTTTCCCATTTGGAGACAATATCGAGCGTGCTTTTAGAAGTGGGGTAAAATATGTGGCACAGCCTGGTGGATCGGTGCGGGATGACAATGTAATTGAAGCTTGTAATACACACGATATGGTCATGGCATTTACAGGACTTCGACTCTTCCATCACTGAAACGAAATGATGATATTTTTCAAAAGAACTGCGGAATCAGAATTCTGCAGTTCTTTTTTTGCACACTGTTTCATACTTTCCAAGCTATGGAAAGTGTATTTATGATACAATCAGATTCAGATAAACGGTAATCAAAAGGAGCATGCGCAAATGCTGAAATTCTATCTGGGCGCTTCCGGCGCGGGAAAAAGTACAAAATTATATCAGGATATTATTGAAAGAAGTATAAAGGAAACGGAGAGGAACTTTCTGATTATTGTTCCGGATCAGTTTACCATGCAGACGCAGATGGACATTGTGAAGATGCATCCTGCGCATGGCATCATGAATATCGATGTACTGAGTTTTGGAAGACTTGCGCACAGAATATTTGATGAAGTCGGAACGGATAAAATTCCGGTGCTCGATGATACGGGGAAAAGTCTTATTCTGAGGCATGTTGCAGATTTGAATAAACAGAATCTGCCGGTAATCGGAGGAAATATGCATCGCAGCGGTTATATTGATGAGGTGAAATCCACCATTTCCGAGTTGATGCAGTATGATATTGCTCCGGAAGGTATGGATTCGCTTCTTGCCTGCACGGCAAAAAAAGGTGCATTGCATGCAAAGCTTAAGGATATTCAGCTTTTATACAACGAATTCATACATTATATTAAGAATAAATATGTTACTTCAGAAGAAACACTTGGTATTTTATGTGACAAACTGATTGATTCTGAACTGATAAAGGATAGTGTGATTGCTTTTGACGGGTTTACGGGATTTACACCGGTACAGTATCGTGTCATAGATAAACTGATGAGAATAGCCAATGAGATAAATATATCAATAGATATTGATCCGACAGATCATCCCTATTTACCTCCGCAAAATGAGCAGGAACTGTTTCAATTGTCCAGGAAAACCATTCAGGATCTGGAACAGATTGCATATGCGGCGCAGCAAAGTGATAACGGAAGGCAGGTACCTGACTATGAAAGATGGAAAGAATACAGAGATACACATAATCAGGATGTTCTGATAACCGGAAAACCGGTAGAAAGGCTCAGGGATAACCCTGCAATGGCTTTCCTGGAGCAGAATCTGTTTCGTTACAGAAAAGCACAGTTTCAGGGAGAGACGGGAGATTCAATCAGACTGTATGAGTCAATGACACCAGCAGAAGAAGTCAGACAGACCTGTATTGAAATATGCCGTTTGATCAGGGAATCCCGGGATGTTTTCTATCGGGATATTGCTATTGTCTGTGGAAGTCTGGATACCTATGGAGATGTGATTGCACAGGCAGCAGAGAAATTTGATATTCCGGTGTACGTTGATAAAACCAGAAACATCAGACTGAATCCCTTTATCGAATATATCAGAAGTGCTTTGCATATTGTATCGCAGAATTACAGTTATGAATCCGTTTTCCATTTTATGCGCAGCGGACTGACAGATTACAGGTATGAAGATGCAGATCGCCTGGAGAATTACGTGCGCGCACTTGGTATCAGGGGGCAGAAGCAGTGGGAGAATCTGTTTACCAGACCTATTCCGGGCAGCGGAAAGAAAAAGGAAAATGAGCAGAGTGAAATTGAATTTCTGCAGCTTATGAACGAAATGCGCCGGAGTCTGACGCAGCAGATTGCTCCGCTTATGGCAGTGCGGGGTGGAACTGTTGCAGAGCAGACCAGAGCACTGTATGAATTTATTTCCGGAAATCATGCACAGGAAAAGCTGATGCAGTATGCTTCTTTTTTTGAAAAAAGCGCAGATCATGTCCGTGCAAAGGAATATGCACAGATTTACGCGAAAGTAATGGATTTGCTGGATCAGATGGTCGGACTGCTCGGGGAGGAAACAATCAGTCCCGAAGAATATATGGATATTCTGGATGCAGGATTCGGTGAAATTGAAGTGGGAACCATCCCACAGAATGTGGATCGGGTTCTGGTGGGAGATATAGAAAGAACAAGACTGAGTGAAGTAAAATATCTTTTTTTCATTGGAATTAATGACAGTGCCATTCCCAAACATGCAGGAACGGGTGGAATCATATCAGATACAGACAGGCAATTTCTGGCAGATGCGCAGACCGGGGTGGAACTTGCACCAACACCCAGACAGCAGATTTATATCCAGAGACTCTATTTGTACATGAATCTGACGAAACCATCAAAGTGCCTGTATCTGTCATTCAGTAAAACAGATGCTGCCGGGAAAAGTATCCGCCCTGCTTATCTCATTGCCAAACTGCAGAAAATGTTTCCGAAACTGCAGACAGAGTATCCACAAAATCTCCCGGTGTCAGAGCAGATTATGACCGTTAAAGATGGACTTGCGTATATGGCGGTACAGATGCGCGAATATGCGGATGGCTACCTGCAGGGGGATGCAGAGAAGTATTTTCTGACACTTTTTGAGACGCTGACAAAGATGGGAGAAGAGCAACCGGAACTTGCCGCTCAAATTGAGCGGCTTACACAGGCAGCTTTTCTGCGTTATCGGAATAGACCTCTTTCAAAAGCTGTTTCTGCGGCATTGTATGGCAGTTATCTGGAAAACAGTGTGAGCAGACTCGAACTCTTCGCATCCTGCTGTTATGCCCACTTTGTTCGCTATGGACTGCAGCTGGATGAACGGGAGGAATATACGTTTGATGTTTCAGACCTGGGAAATGTTTTTCACAGCGTTTTGGAACAGTTCACAGTAAGCCTTCAGGAGCAGGGACTTGATTGGTTCTCCTTTACAGAAGAGCAGGGAGAGCAGATATTAAAAGATGCTTTAATTAAAATTGCAGACAGCTATGGACAGACAATATTGATGAGCAGTGCAAGAAATCAGTATGCAGTGGAAAGGATACATCGCATTTTATCCAGAACGGTTAACACCCTTCAATATCAGCTTCAAAAAGGCGATTTTCACCCGGAAAGAGTCGAACTTGATTTCAGGGAAGCCGGTGATATTGATGAAATAAATATCGCATTAACGACAGATGAAAAACGTAAAATAACAGAGCATATGAAATTGCACGGGCGAATCGATCGGATGGACATTTCGGAAGATGAGCAGCATATTTATGTGAAAATCATTGATTTCAAATCGGGTAAAAAAGACTTCAATATTACTTCTCTTTATTATGGACTGCAGCTGCAGCTGGTTCTATATATGAATGTTGCAGCAGCTATGGAAAGGGAACTGCATCCGGATAAGGAGATTGTTCCGGCTGCAATTCTATATTATCATGTCAGTGACCCCGTGATTACGCCTGAAAGAGAAGATACCCCGGAAATAATCGGAGAGAAAATCAGAAAACAACTCAGGACGACCGGAATAGTCAATGAAAGCGCTGAGGTTATAAACCTTCTGGATAAAGACTTTACAGACAAATCAGATGTTATTCCGGTGCAAAGGAAAAAAGACGGTAGCTATACGGCTGCTTCCGGTGTCGTATCAGGGAAAGACTACGGACTCATTTCGGAATATGTCAATGACAGGATCAGGGAATTCGGTAAACGTATTCTGGATGGTGACATTGCAGTCAATCCATATGAAATAAAGGGGAAAAAGGCCTGTACCTGGTGCAGATTTCGTGCAATATGCGGATTTGATCCTTCACTGGAGGGATATGCAACCCGTGAACTCCCGGATCTGAAGGAAGCGGAAGTAATAGAACTGTTGCGAAAAAACAGTGCGGACAAAGGAGAGGACGTAAAATGAATTTTACAGAGGAACAGCAGGAAGTCATAGATGCGCGTGGCTGTAATGTCCTTGTCAGTGCAGCAGCAGGTTCAGGCAAAACAGCAGTGCTGGTGGAACGTATCATTCAGCTGATCACAGATCAGAACGCCGTCGACATTGATCATCTTCTGGTAGTTACCTTTACCCGTGCAGCAGCAGCACAGATGAAAGAGCGCATTACACAGGCGATAGAGGGAAAACTGGAGAATGATCCGGGGAATGTGCATTTACAGAGACAGGAAACGCTGATTCATAATGCGCAGATTACAACAATTGACTCTTTTTGCCAGTATGTAATACGGAATAATTTTAATGAAATCGATCTGGATCCATCCTATCGGGTGGCAGATGAGGGAGAAATGAAACTCCTGCAAAAGGATGTCATGTTGGAACTGCTGGAGAAGGAATACGGGTTGGCAAATCCTGATTTCCTGTTTTGCACTGAATATTACAGTACAGGAAACAATGATAAAGCACTGGAAGACTGCATCATGCAGCTGTATCAGTTTTCAGTCAGTATGCCCTGGCCGCAGGACTGGCTGCGGGAACGTGCATCAGATTATGATCTGACCCCGGATACCTTTGAGGATGCCCGGTGGATCAGAGCATGTATGGAACAGAGCAGAAAATGTATTGCAGACAACATTGACAGACTGGAGAAGGCGATTCTGATCTGTGAGCAGCCGGACGGACCATATATGTATGCAGAAATTCTGGAAAAGGATATACAGAGTCTTTCGGAAATCATGGCTGCAAAAGATTTTGATGCAATGCAGAAATTTTGTACAACGCTTTCTTTTGATCGTCTTTCAGCTAAAAAGGATGATGCAGTATCAGCTGAAAAAAGAGAACTGATTAAAGAGATTCGCGGTCAGGTAAAAAAAACAGTTGCGGATCTGCAGGAAAAATTTTTTGAACAGGACAGGGAAACAATTCTTTCCCGCATGCAGCTATGTACACGTGCCGTACATGAGCTTTGTAATCTTACCCTTTTATTTATGCAGGCGTTTGAGCAAAGGAAGAAAGAAAAAAATGTAATTGATTTTTCAGATATGGAGCATTTTGCACTGAATATTCTGGTCAGACATGAACCGGGACAGAAACCGGAAGAGGCAGAGCCAACCCAGGTAGCGCTGGAATACAGAGATTTCTTTGCAGAGATTCTGATCGACGAATATCAGGACAGTAATCTGGTACAGGAACTGATTCTGGGGGCGATTGCCAGAGAAGGGGCAGGTATATCCGATCGTTTTATGGTAGGAGACGTGAAGCAGAGCATATACCGGTTTCGGCTTGCACGACCTGAAATATTTATGGAAAAACTGGATCGCTTTTCTGTAAAAAAAGATGGAATAAATCGAAGGATTGATCTGCATCGTAATTTCAGAAGCAGAAAAACAGTCCTGGATGGTGTCAATTATATCTTTGACAGGGTAATGGAGCGGACGGTCGGCGGGGTAGACTATGATGCAGATGCAAAACTGCAGGCAGGTGCAGCTTTTCCCGAACCACAGAATGGGCAGGTATATGATACCGAACTGCTGCTGATCCGGCAGGATGATGAGCGGGAGCAGGAAGCTGATACAGAAACCGGAAATGATATACAGGATACTGCATGGGGAATGGAAGAACAGATCGGACCGCAGACAAAACTGAATGCAAAGCAGCAGGAGGCGGTGCTGATCGCCCAGCGGATCAAAACGCTGATTGCAGAACAGAAGGTGTCGGATGGAAATGGCGGGCTTAGAAAGATAAGCTATCGTGATATTGTCATATTGCTGCGGGCAACTTCCGGATGGGATGATACGTTTCGGAAAATTCTGGAAGCAGAAGGAATTCCTGCTTATGTAGAATCAAAAACCGGATATTTCAAGGCACCCGAAGTGCAGACGCTGTTGCAGCTGTTAGCGGTGCTGGATAACCCTTTGCAGGACATACCGCTCGTCAGTGTCATGCACTCCTGCCTGGGAAATTTCTCGGATGAAGAACTTGCGATCTGTAAGGCAGCGGACAGAAATGCTGCCTTACAGGATAGTGAAATGGTTCAGGAAGCCCTTGAAAATGAAGAAACGGGAGATGCCATCAGGCATGCAGACAGCAAATTTTACGATGTGTTATTACGGTTTGAAGCAGAGCAATCTTCAGCGGAGGCAGAACTGCGTGATAAATTACATGCTTTTTTGAACAGGCTGCGGGAGTGGCGGGCGCATACCGTTTATCTGCCGGTGCATGAACTGTTGCAGTATATTCTGGAAGACAGCGGTTATACACAGTATATTACCGCAATGCCCGGAGGGGTTCGCAGAAGAGCAAACGTGGATATGCTTTTGGAAAAAGCATCCGATTTTGAGAAAACAAGTTTTCGCGGCCTTTTTCATTTCGTACGCTATATTGAGCAGCTTGAAAAGTATGAAGTAGACTACGGAGAAGCAAATGTGCTGGATGAAAATGCGGATGTGGTAAGGATCATGAGTATACATAAGAGCAAAGGACTGGAGTTTCCGGTTGTATTTGTTGCGGGATTGTCCAAGAAATTCAATACAAGGGATACGGCAGGTACACTGATCACAGATATTGATCTGGGGATCGGGGTCAACTGTGTAGATCCGGAAATGAGAACACAATGCGGTACCCTTCGCAGAAATATGATTGCGGAGAAAATGAAAACAGACAGTCTGGGAGAAGAGCTTCGTGTACTGTATGTGGCCATGACAAGAGCAAAAGAAAAACTGATTATGACCGCTTCAGTCAATAAAATTGAGCGCCAGATTACTGGACTTCTGCCACTTCTTTTCATCGGGAAAGGGGATGTTACTACGGCGGGCAATTATCTGGGTATTCTGCTTATGGCGCTGGTTCATCATCCGACATTTCGGGCAGCGGCGCAGGAATGCGGTGTGGATATGACGATGATGCCGGATAGTGATGCTGCAGAAAGCTGTGCCCCGTTTTGCCTTCGCCTGATTCGTTCGGAAGACATTCATGCGGGGATCATCAAAGAGGCGGTACTGACTTCTGAACGGGAGCGCAGACTGAAAGACAAAACCTATGCAGACCTGCAGGAAGCGGAACTCTCAAAACAGATGCAGGAGCGCTTCTGTTTCATCTATCCGCATGAAAATTATCACAGTCTTTATACCAAGACAACTGTTACAGAACTGAAAAAAGAAGTTCTGGAGGAACAGACCGAAGGAGCCTATCATGCATTTGAAAATAAATCGGAAGGGCAGGAATATATTCCGCATTTCATTCAAAAACCAGGGGAAATGAAGGGCGCAGAAAGGGGTACGGCATATCATAAAGTCATGGAACTTCTGGATGGTACCCTTTTTCAGAACAGCAAACGCTCAGATGAAAGTGTTGCAGTGTGGATGCGGCAGAAAGCTGAATCGGGCAGGCTTTTGGACGAATATGTACAGACTGTTCAGGCAGCGGATGTGATTACTTTTCTGGAGAGCAGGATGGGACAGCGGATGGCTGCAGCATATGAATCAAAATGCCTGTACCGCGAGAAACCGTTTATGATGGGGCTGCCCGCAAATCGTGTAAATCCAGATCTGCCTGCCCGGGAACTGGTATTGATCCAGGGAATAATTGATGCATGGTTTCTGGAAAATGACGAAATCATATTACTGGATTATAAAACAGATGCTGTCAGAACCGGAAAAGAGCTTGCAGATAAGTATCATGTGCAGCTGGATTATTATAAGGAAGCACTGGAAAAGATTACCGGTAAAAAAGTAAAAGAGAAGCTCATCTATTCGTTTGCACTCGGAGAAACGATCTCTGTATAAATACAGAACGGAGTAAAAAATGCATCCACATAAGAACCGGCTACAGTCTGGACGCCGGTTCTTTGTGCATGCACAATACAAAAAAATGGATTAAAGCGCTTTTATCAGATGCCTGACATCCTCCTCGTTGGCCATGATCTTAACTCTGCCAAGAGCAGTGCGCACAGCAGGAATAGCCAGAATAACAAGTGTAGCAGCGCCTTCAATACCGATATACAGACCGTTATAGGCTACGGAATATACGAACGGATTCATTCCATCCGGGGCATACATACCAAAGAAGATAACACCGGATAATACCGCAAAAATAAAGCGACCGAAGATGCCCATTAGATAGCCTTTGATGATGCCGCTTTTTGCATTTGTGAATATACCTGCAAGTCCAAGTGCTCCAAAAGCAAGAATGTAATCCGTAAGGAGCTGCGGAATGCTTACGACATAAGGATCAATGAGCAGTTGTAAAAGTCCATATGCTACGCCGGCAGTCAGTCCGCTTCGGGGACCGTAGAGATATCCGATAAAGCAGATAAAAAACATACTGAATAAAGTGATGGATCCCCCAAAGGGAAGATGCAGAAGCTTGATATTGGATGTTACAAAAGCCAGTGCAATGGCAACAGAAGAAAAAACAAGCTGCCTGGTGCTGAATCTCTGCTTGTTATCCCTGTTGGTGAAAAAACATGCAGTCAAAAGTGCAGCAAGCATCAGAATAATGAAAAGCGTATAGCCTGCTGTGGTAAAAATATACGTTACTTCGCCGTCACTGACGACCTGTTGAAAGAATATTGACATAAAAAAACCTCCTTAGTATTTGGAATAATACAGGAGGGGATTTGTCCGTCAGCTGCATCTGTGCAGCAGACAGTACTTGTTCTTGCTTCCTTACGCCGGCATTACCCGGTTCAAGTAGTAAGGGTCGGAAACAGGTTTGGTGTTTCCATCTCAGCTAAGCTCCCCCAGCGATTATTCAGTTTTCTTTCACAAAAGAGCGTACACATTTAACGGACAAAAGTCAATAGCAGGTTTTAAATTTGGAGATAAATGGGATTGCGGGAAGGAAAAGAAAAAGGTAAGCTTACAGAGTAGGCAGTTTGTGGTGCAACAGGTAAAGCAGGGAGAATATGTAATGTACAGATATATTTTGTTTGATCTTGACGGAACACTTACCGATTCAGGGGAAGGAATCACCAAGGCTGTGCAGTATGCGCTTCACGCACAGGGAATAGAGGAGCCGGATATTCATAAACTTGACTATTTTGTCGGTCCGCCGCTTGACGTGAGTTTTCAGAAGGGCTTTGGAATGGATCGGGAACAGATGGTACATGCAGTTAAGAAATTCAGAGAATACTATGAATCAGTCGGTATATTTGAGAACCAGGTATATCCTGGAATTCCGGAAATGCTCAAAGCCTGCGGAAATCAAAATATTGTTCTTGCAGTTGCATCGAGCAAACCGCAGCTTTTTGTCCATCAGGTGCTGGAACATTTTGATATTGAAAAATATTTCAATGTAATTGTCGGAAGTGAAATGGACGGCAGACGGACAGATAAAAAGGAAGTTGTGGAGGAAGCCCTGCGGCAACTGGAAGCGCTTGCACAAAAAGAAAATGTTTCGAAAGACAGGGAAGCTGATAAGGCAGATATGCGAGAGATGCAGCAGGATTTCAGACAGGAAATGATTCTTGCTACAGCAATGGTCGGAGATCGCTGTTATGACATGGAAGGCGCAAGGGAGCATAACCTTCAGGCCGTCGGTGTCAGTTATGGTTATGGCTCAGAACAGGAGCTTCGGGAAGCCGGTGCACATATGATCGCAGCTACAGTAGCAGATTTGCAGGAAATGTTACTGCGCTGAGAAGGAATGGTTCAATGCCGTGTGGGAGATAGAATGAACAGACAGATATGCCGAAAAGCAGGAGAAATATTTCTCCCGCTTTTGCTTTTCATTTTGTGTAATGAATGCATATACCTGCTTCTGGAGCAGGGGAAAATGATACTGGAGCAGACAGGAACGGCCGTTGGGGATTATGTTCTGACTCATCTCGCAGGAACAGAGGTGATCCTGCAGGGAACTTCTGTTTTTGCAGCCTTTCTTTTTCAATACAAAACAGCCGTTATTGAATTAAGCGAAATACCGGAAAAGAAGGAAGACGGATTAAAGTTATATTTACTTTTAATATTTGAAGGAGCCGCATTTGCAATTATACTGAATCTGCTGTTCAATGCTGTCGGATGGACGGACAGCCAGGCATACAGCGTGATCAGAAACAGTCAGCTTTCTGCAGGGAAAGGTCTGGAAATAGCGGTTTTTGGAATTCTGACACCTTTTGCCGAAGAGATGATATTCAGGGGAATTTTGTTCAATCGGATGCGTAAATACCTTGGAGCGGGACAGACGATTCTTTTATCTGCGATTTTGTTCGGACTGTATCATTTTAATCCGCTGCAGGGTATATACGCTTTTTGTATGGGACTTCTGATCTGCTGGAATTACAATCGCTGTCACAGGATTGCAGTACCTTTTACAATCCATGCGGCAGCGAATATCAGCGTGATTCTTATGACAATGTTTTTTCATTGAAAAGTCTAGATTTGATAGGCTGCATATTTTGCAGCATCCCGTTCGGAGCATTTCACTCTGATCCTGGTTCCTTCCGGCAGATATTCCGTCTGCATGATTACACCGCACTGATTTAATTCATTTAATAGATTTCCGGCAGTATAGGGAATAATCATATCACATACAATACTTGAACTTTCCAGACTTTTTTCAATCAAATCAAGGAGTTCCGGAATACCGGCACCGGTTTTTGCAGACATATAGATTCGCTGGTCTCTTACATAGGGGACCGTAATTCCGGTTTGAAATGAAATGATATTGGAAGCTCCTGCAGCAGAATCAGCATCATCAGATGGTGCGGACACCTTTGATACAGCAAGGTCTGCTTTGTTGAATACGCAGATACGCGGAATCGTGCCGGCACCGATTTCCTGCAGTGTTTTCTCAGTAACTTCCATATGAGCCATATAATCCGGATCAGAGAAATCAATTACTTCGAGAAGCAGATCTGCAAATTTGGCTTCTTCCAGGGTGGACCTGAATGCTTTAACAAGTGTGTGCGGGAGTTCATCAATAAATCCGACCGTGTCAGTCAATAAAAACGGACGTCCCGAATCAGGTGTTATTTTTCTTACCGTTGTGTCGAGTGTAGCGAACAACATGTCTTTTTCCATAACCAGTTTACCGCTGATGTCATCGCTTCCCCCATAGGTTGCAAGCAGTTTATTCAGCAGCGTGGATTTACCGGCATTGGTATACCCGACAAGAGAAACTCTTGTCATTCCGCTGTCCAGTCTTTTTCCTCTTTGTGTGCTTCGCTCCTGATCAATACCTTCCAGTTCTTTTCGGAGTTCACTTAAGCGATGCTCAATATGTCTGCGGTCAAGTTCAAGTTTTGTTTCACCGGCACCTTTATTACTGAGTCGTCCGCTTCCGCCGCCCTGTCTGGACAAATTGGATCGCATGCCGGAAAGTCTCGGCAGAAGATATTGCAGTTTTGCCGATTCAACTTGCAGTTTGGCTTCTCTGGTGTGTGCTCTTTCGGAAAAAATCTGCAGGATCAGACCGGTTCGGTCAATTACTTCTGTGTCAAATGCCTTCTCCAGATTGCGAATCTGCATAGGAGATAACGTCTGGTTGAATATAACAATGTCAGCATTCTGAATATATAATTCAGATTTAATTTCTTCAACTTTTCCGCTTCCTACAAGCGTCGACTGACTTACTTCAGATGCATTCTGTGTAATGCTGGCGCAAACCTGCAAATTGCATGCGCCTGCAAGTTCTGCCAGTTCACGCATGGAACGTTCAAAGCGTAAAGTGTCTCTGTCGGTACATAAACCGACCAGAACGGCCATGGCTTTCTTTTCATTCTCTTTTATTGTAATCATTTCTGCCATATGTGATTGGTACCTCTTTCTTTTTATAAAGTGATGGGACTGTTACATTTCATACACTGGTGTTAGAATCATCTTAGCACAAACCCGCCTATAAGCGTAGCGCTTAAAAGTATAAGAACAGACAAGAAGGAGATTGAACATGACAGATCAGAACAGAATGGAAAAAGTACTCACACATCTTGCACAGCTGCAACTGCAGCAGATGATGATATGTGATCCGGTAGCGGTATTTTATCTGACAGGAAAATGGATTTTTCCGGGTGAACGGTTTCTGGGACTTTTGATTCGAACAGGACAGGCTCCGGTACTTTTTGTAAATGAACTGTTTCAGTTTGAAGAGGAAATCGGGGTTCAGAAAATTTATTTTTCCGATACAGACAATGTGATACCGATACTGCAGAAAGAAATTGATCCCGCCCGTCCGCTTGGAGTGGATAAAATTATGACAGCCAGATTTCTGCTTCCAATGATGCAGGCGCACATTGCAACTGACTATATCAATGCATCGCCTGCAGTTGACTGCAGCAGAGCGGTCAAAGATCAGGCAGAGCAGGAAAAGATGCGCAGATCTTCCCGAATCAACGATCTGGCGATGGAGCAGTTTACAAAATTGATCCATACAGGAGTTACGGAGACAGAGGTTGCGCAGCAGATGCTGGGAATATACCGCAAGCTTGGCGCAAGTGCATATTCATTTGATCCGATTGTAGCCTTTGGCGCAAATGCCGCGGATGGACATCATATGCCGGATCAGACAATTCTGCAAGAAGGAGACTGTGTTCTTCTGGATGTAGGGTGTATTGCAGATCACTATTGTTCCGATATGACCAGAACTTTTTTCTGGAAAAAAATACCGGATGAAGAATCAGGAAGGGTCTATGAGCTTACCAGGAGAGCAAATCAGGAAGCAGAAGATATGCTAAGACCCGGTATCAGACTGATGTCAGTTGATAAAAAAGCCAGAGATATTATTACGGAAGGTGGGTATGGCTCCTGTTTTACCCATCGTCTCGGACATTTTATCGGAATCGAAGATCATGAGTATGGAGATGTATCGCAGGCCAATCAGAATCTGACGGAAGCAGGCAATACATTTTCTATTGAACCCGGAATATATGTAACGGGGAAGGTAGGCGTCAGAATAGAAGATCTTGTTTTGCTTACGCCGGATGGCTATGAAGTGTTGAACCATTATCCAAAGGAAATCAGAATTCTTTCAGATTGAGGGATCAGAAACAGAATGGAAATCTATCAGTGAGACCGATACAAAACAGGCAGGCACATTCTTAAAAAATAGAATTGCCTGCCTGTTTTTATGATCAATATTCATTACATCAGTATCTTAATTGCATCTTTCAAATAAAGCCGAGAGCCTCACAGCAACATAATCCCGTTCTTTTCAGCTTCTGTCGAAACACCTTCCGGCCAGAGAGAACATTGTACCTCACCGATGTGCGCTTTGCGCAGGAAGAACATGCAGATACGGGACTGCCCGATTCCGCCGCCGATCGTATAAGGAAGCGCATCGTTCAGAACTGCTTTCTGGAAAGGCATTTCAGCACGTTCCGGGCAACCTGCTTTCTCAAGCTGACTTTTAAGTGCCTTGCTGTCAACACGAATTCCCATTGAGGAAAGTTCAAGTGCAATATCCAGAACCGGGTAGTAAACAAGAATATCAGCATTGAGTTCCCAGTCATCATAATCCGGTGCACGTCCGTCATGTCTTTCTCCGGAAACCATTTTGTCACCGATTTTCATAATGCATACGGCACCTTTGGCCTGGGTAATATAATATTCACGTTCTTTTGGCGTATTATCAGGGAACATATCCTCCAGTTCCTGTGTTGTCACAAAGAAAATATCAGGAGGTAGAATCTCTTCAATATAATCATATTGAATAGACATGAATTTTTCTGTTTTGCGAAGTACTTTATATACGGTACACACGGTTTCCTTCAGTGTTTCGATATTCCGTTCTTCTTTGCTGATGATTTTTTCCCAGTCCCATTGATCAACAAAAACAGAATGAATATTATCCGTCACTTCGTCGCGGCGAACAGCATTCATGTCGGTATAAAGACCTTCACCCATGGAAAAACCGTATTTTTTGAGTGCAAAACGCTTCCATTTGGCAAGAGACTGCACAATCTGAGCAGAATGGGCGGAATCATATTTGATATCGAAAGCAACCGGACGTTCAATCCCGTTCAAATCATCATTGAGTCCGGAAGATGGGTCTACAAAAAGCGGTGCCGAAACGCGAAGCAGATTAAGGCGTGCCGCCAGCAGATTCTGAAAAAAGTCCTTTACGGTTTTGATGCCGATCTGTGTATCATGCAGGTTCAGCGCGGAATGATAATCTTTTGGTATCTTAAGGTTTTCCATAATTAAAACATACCTTTCTCTGATATTTACTTTAAAAAAGCAGACATAATGGTCTGCCGGCAGAATACTGAATTTGTGCAGAAATATCCCTGCACATGTATTATTAAAGCGCTTTTTAGAAGAGATTGCAAGTGTAAAAATGTAGCTTTCTGTGCTTTTGACAGCAAACTGTATTTTGAACAGCTTTTTATGGAGCTGATAAGTTATAAAGAACTAAAATAAAGTAAAAAAGGGAAATTTTATACTTTTTTTATAGAAGAAAGTAAAAATTTTAAGAAAAAAGATATTTATATTCTATCAAAAAGCGTTATAATACTTCCCATGCAAAGAAAACTGAATTATTTTAGAAAGTTCTGCATGAGCCGGCATTGCCTTCCGAACAAAGGGCTTCGGGAGTGTTTTTTCAGAAAGGATGATTTTTATGTTACACGGTATGATTCAACATGTGATTAAATTGCAGCCTTCAGATGTGAAGCATTTTGTTCATGAAGCGGAGCAGTGCGATTTTGATATTGATATCTCCTATAATCGGGTGGTGGTAGATGCCAAGTCGATTCTGGGTGTTTTCGGTCTGGATCTTTCTCAGCCGCTTACCATTCGTTATTACGGATACAATCCGGAATTCGAGAATTATGTCAGAAACCTTGCTATTGCCTGCTGATTTTTTGCCTGGCAATGTTTGGCCATAATGAAAAGTAATCGGAAAGCTTCCTATGGTATAATGCTGTAGGAAGCTTTTTCTGTATGCAAAAATGATATACGGACAGGCGGCAGAGCGAGGCTCTTTGCATAAAAAGACAGCAGGTAGGGATAATAGAAAGATGGAGATCAGAATATCAGTCAGGACCCTGGTGGAATTTATTCTTCGCGAGGGAAGTATCGATAACAGAATGCGTGTGAACGCAGAAAATGCCATGCAGGAAGGCGGGAGAATTCACCGCATGATACAGAAGCAGATGGGAGCGGAGTATCATGCTGAAGTATCCCTTAGCTATATTTTTCATACGGAGGCGTATGACCTTATTATTGAAGGCAGAGCAGATGGCATACAGGATGGCGATCCCGTATTGATCGATGAAATAAAGGGAACATACAGGGACTTGCGGCATATGAAGGAACCTGTTGCAGTGCATCAGGCACAGGCAATGTGTTATGGCGCAATTTACTTGCTTCAGCATGCGCTTCCATCCATTCGAATCCGTATGAGTTATTGTAATCTTGATACAGAGGAGATGAAGTATTTTCATTTTGACTATACTGCGCAGGAAATCACAGAATGGTTTGATGATTTGATTGGAAAATATCGTATCTGGGCAGATTTCAGGTCACAGTGGAATCAGAGAAGGACACAGACGATTCATGCAATGCAGTTCCCGTATCCGTATCGCACGGGACAGAAGGAACTTGCGGCAGGGGTATATCGTACTGTATGTCATGAACGAAAACTTTTTCTGGAGGCGCCAACCGGAACAGGGAAGACGATTTCAACAGTATTTCCGGCGATTAAGGCAATTGGAGAGCAGAAGGCGGATAAGCTTTTTTATCTGACAGCGAAAACAATTACACGAAGTGTTGCGGAGGATACTTTTGCATTGCTGCGCAGAGAGCAGAAGCTTTCATTTAAAACAGTTACGCTTACAGCAAGGGACAAGATATGTTTTCTGGAAAAAAGTGATTGTAATCCGGTGAGCTGCAGTTATGCGAACGGGCATTATGATCGCATCAATCAGGCAATGTACGATCTTCTGACACATGAGGATAACTTTGACAGGGATACCATTCTTGCATATGCGGGGAAGCATCAGGTATGCCCCTTTGAAATGTCGCTTGATATGAGTCTTTTTTCAGATGGAATCATTTGCGATTACAATTATCTTTTTGATCCGTTCGTTTATCTGAGACGCTTTTTTGGAGACGGCGTAAAGGGAGATTATGTTTTTCTGATTGATGAGGCACATAATCTGGTAGATCGCGGACGTGATATGTACAGTGCGTTTTTGCGAAAAGAAGATTTTGTGGAACTGATAAAGCTGATCAAACCTTATCATATAGAGATAACGGGGCAAATGGAACAGTGTAACAGGGAACTGCTCAAACTCAAACGGGATTGTGAAGGGTGTGAGGTTCTTGACTCCATTGAACCATTTATTACTGTGCTGAACCGCCTTTCCTCCAAACTGTCAGATTACCTGGATGAACATTCGGAAGGACCTGTCAGAGAGGAAATCCTGCAGTTCTATTTTCAGGTGTCCAGGTTTCTGACCATTTACGATCTGATGGACCGCAATTATGTTATTTATGATGAAATACAGAGTGATGGCGGCTTCATGCTTAAATTGTTCTGCGTAAATCCAGCGATGAACCTTTCGGCATGTATGGAAAGAGGCCGCTCTACAATCCTTTTTTCAGCAACTTTTTTGCCGATCCAATATTATAAAAGACTTCTCGGCGGTACCGAACAGGATTTTGAAGTGTATGCCAGAAGTGTATTTGATGCCGGGCGGTGCGGCTTATTTATCGGTAATGATGTTACGAGCAGATACACCAGAAGGAGTGAATCGGAATATGGCGCAATAGCCTCTTATATTCATCAGATTACAACGGCCAGAAAGGGAAATTATCTTGTCTTCTTTCCATCTCACTCTTTTTTGGAACAGGTGGGAGAGTTATATGAAAAAAATTTTTATGATCCTGCCGAGACAGAATTGATTGTACAGGAAACATATATGTCAGAAGAAGCAAGAGAAGCGTTTCTGGAACGGTTTACGGCAGGAACAGATGTGGATATCACAAAAGTTATCCACATGGATATGGAAGTAGTAGATAACCACAGTCTGATCGGATTTTGTGTGATGGGTGGAATCTTCAGTGAAGGGATCGATCTTAAAAATGATAGTCTGATTGGAGTTATTGTCGTTGGAACTGGTATTCCGCAAGTATGCAGTGAACGTGAGATCCTGAAAGCGTATTTTGATGAAAGCGGCGAAAACGGTTTCGATTATGCATACAGATATCCGGGAATGAATAAAGTATTGCAGGCAGCGGGAAGAGTGATCAGAACAGAAACAGATACCGGAATTGTTGCACTTCTGGATGAACGTTTTTTACAAAGTGGTTATAGTCAACTTTTTCCACGTGAGTGGCAGGAATTTCATCAGATTACGACTGATACAGTCAAATATGAGCTAAAATCCTTTTGGAAGAAGTGGAAATGATAATAACAGGAACGATTATCGCATGTTATGTAAAGTGAAAAACGCAAAAAGATGAAAAGGTTTACATAATTAGTGCTATAAATAGATTATGTAAACTTAAGAATGACGTTAAATTGTTTTAATTGTTAGAAAAATAACATTCATGTAGAAACAAAATGACTTTAAAAAAGATGAAAATGACACGTATGTACATGTGGATAACTTGGTGGAAAATGGGGATAATTTTGAAAACTCATTTTAGAAACCGCATAAACAGTGATTAAAGCACTATATCGAAAAATAGTTACTAAGGAAATGAAATTTGAAGACAGAACTGATTCAGTCAATAATGTTATGTAAACTAAAATAAAAATGACATGCAAGTCATAAATATCCTGTGATATATGGAAAAGGAGCGGGAAACATTGAATTTACAATGTTTCCCGCTTCTTTTTTCATGGAAGTATCGATCAGGTACGTTTTGCATCAGCAAGAGATTTCTGCGAAATAACAGCGGAATGCAGCAGAACAATCTCACCTTTTTTATGTTGCTTAACGTTATAGAGCGCATTATCCGCCGTGTACATATAGTCCCAAAGTTTATTTTCTTCCTTTGGAACTGAATTTCGAATACCCTGCGAAATGGTAATATAGGAGGAAAATCTTGATCCACCGTTTGGAATATGCAGAGCAATGACCATGTCACGCAGTTTGGCTGCAAATTCGGTCACTTCATTATCGGTTTTGTTTTCGTATATCAGTACAAATTCATCACCGCCGTATCTTGCACAATAGATACCACAGCAGCTTCTTGCCAGCAGCTGAATCTGTTCTGCGATTTTCTGCAGACAGGTATCACCGGCCTGATGACCGTAAGTATCATTATATTCTTTAAAATAGTCAATATCCAGAATTTCAACAGCAAGAAAAGTTTTGTTGTGAAAAGCCCGCTCAAAAGCCTGGTCAGAAAAACGGTTAAGGTGATACCGGTTTGGAAGACTTGTCAGCTGATCATATTCAGCCTGTCTGGTTAGGCGCATATTTTCTTTTTGAATTTTTTCCTGAGAAACGCGCATTTCTTCCATGGAACGTCGCACATCAACAGAAAATTTGTAGGAAACAGCCTCATTGCGCTTTAAAAGCTGTGAAAGTTCATAATATGTAACGGTGGATTGCTGTAGTTCCGCCTGCATTCCAGCTTTTGCATAATATTCGATTTTCAGCTGGACAATCTGGATTTTTACGCTGGGAAGCTCAAGACTGTTCATGTAGGGCTCTGTAATTTCAATAATGGATTTCACATTTTGCAGATCACCGATTTCAAGAAGAAAAAAACCGATATCAACAATATCTTCAGCCATATCGGCTATACTATGCCACTGAGAAAGTGTAACCATCAGATTGGCAATTTCAGCATCTCTTTCTGGAGTCTTTCCCGAATAATGCAGAATCTTGATGTTCAAAATGGAATAAAGAAACTGATCAGAAACATCCTCCGGTGTTTTGGAAGACATCAGAATCTCATGCGCATGCTTCAGAGATATTTTCGCCTTTTCAAGTTTATGATTGTGATGCAGATAATAATTTCCCTGCAATGTATAGCATAAAACCATATCATGAGAATACATCGGGTTGTTCGGATATTTTCTGATTTCTTCCAGTGCATCTTTCATATAGCGAAGTGCTTCCTGATAATCACCCAGATCAGCGTAGATGTGCCCGACGTTGGATTGTACAATCCCCTTGAGATTATTACCGCTGTTATTGTCGCAGTACCGCAGAGCTGTCATCAGATAATCCATTCCAAGAGACATTGTTCCATGCAAAAGGGAATCGATTCCAAGCAGATTATAACACCTGCCAAGGAGCATGTATTCAGACGCAGCCTGCAAGTGCTCCATCGCACGAATGACTGTTTTTTTGAAATTGTCATGATTCATAGAATAGATGTAATGCGATTCGGCAATATAGTAGCAGGAAAATCCGATCAGTGCATCATCTTCGAGTTCCTGCGCTCTTTGCAAAAGTTTGGTTGCGGTCTTTGCAAAAGAAGAGTCATGTTTGGCACGTTTTTCCATCAATTCTTCAATCAGACGTTGTACATGGTTGTCGTATTTTTGTATATTCACTGCGGCATATGCTCCTATCAGTAAGACGTCCATATATCAGATTGTTTACACAGATTTTTGCTTCTATCATACTACACCAGATATTTACTGAAAAGAAATATTAATGTAAATTCAGTAAAATATATCTAAAGTGGTATGATTAAAAAATAATATATTGGCACTGTTAATAATACCAGTATGAATATATTGTTATGTTATAAGAAGAAATAGAAACAGGTTAAGAGGATAAGCGGGAGGATAATAATATGAAAAAAATAAGCAGTACACTTCCGGATCAGGAACATGGTCAGGACCAGACACTTCGGAAAATTGTATTTGCCGGTATTTTTGCAGCACTTACGTATGTTGTATTTACATTTTTGTCTATTCGGGTACCGACACCCGGCGGACAGGTGTCCATACATCTTGGAAATGCATTCTGTGCACTTGGCGCACTGCTTCTGGGAAGCATGTACGGTGGCCTTGGCGGTGCGATCGGACTGACCATCGCGGATCTGATTGATCCGGCGTACATTGTAGAGGCACCTATTACATTTCTGATCAAGCTGGTCATGGGAATATTGGTTGGACTTGTGGCACACAGGATAGGGCATATATCAACGGAAGAAAATCGTGCAAAAGTTCTGAAGTGGACCATTATAGCGACTGTTGCCGGAATGGTATTTAATGCAGTAGGAGACCCGGGGCTGCGATATCTCTATAAGATTCTGATTCTTGGAAAGCCGGCTGCAGAGGTGACATTTGCAATTAATTTTGGTGTGACGCTTCTGAATTCAGTTGTTTCAGCATTTCTGACGGTAATTTTGTACATGGCACTTCGGGTTCCGCTTAAAAAGGCGGGGTTGTTTTTCAGAATGTAAAGGAGAAGGTGCCGTAAAAGGTATTTTTGCTGAAATCCTTGACAAGCAGGCGCTTTCTGCCTATGATGAAAAGCATAAAACTTTATTTATAAAATAAGATGATAAAGGTTGTGACAAAGAAGAGTACATATTGAGATGCCATTACAGAGAGGATTTCCGGGTCATAAATTATAGAAGTACCCGCTGAAAGGAATCCATGACAGATGATATGGAAGGTAGCTTTGGAACCGGGAACTGAGAAAGTGCCATGCACAAGTAAGTGACCCCGCAGCATCAGCGTTAGAGGATGAACCATAATGTGTTTTTTCAACAGACACATGCTGGACTGAGGCAGCGAAAGCTGCGAATTAAGGTGGTACCGCGTACATACGCCCTTGACTGAAAATTTTCAGTCAGGGGCATTTTTTGCGTGCATAAGCAGAGCCATGTGCCATTGTGCAGACATCGTGCTTGCACGAATGGATGCAGGATGGGATATGGCGAGCAACACGACCGAGGAATCGAAGATTCCGCAGGTGGTGTCTGCTTATGCAAAAAAGAAAGCAGAGCCATGTGCCATTGTGCAGACATCGTGCTTGCACGAATGGATGCAGGATGGGATATGGCGAGCAACACGACCGAGGAATCGAAGATTCCGCAGGTGGTGTCTGCTTATGCAAAAAAGAAAGCAGAGCCATGTGCCATTGTGCAGACATCGTGCTTGCACGAATGGATGCAGGATGGGATATGGCGAGCAACGAGGCCGAGGAATCGAAGATTCCGCAGGTGGTGTCTGCTTATGCAAAAAAGAAAGCAGAGCCATGTGCCATTGTGCAGACATCGTGCTTGCACGAATGGATGCAGGATGGGATATGGCGAGCAACGAGGCCGAGGAATCGAAGATTCCGCAGGTGGTGTCTGCTTATGCAAAAAAGAAAGCAGAGCCATGTGCCATTGTGCAGAAAACCAATAAAAATTGATTGAGAAAGGATATCATATGAAAAAAGAACTTGCAAAGACTTATGATCCGAAAGGAATTGAAGACCGTCTGTACAGCAAATGGGAAGAAAAAAAGTATTTCCATGCAGAAGTTGATAAAACCAAAAAACCCTATACCATCGTAATTCCACCGCCGAACATTACAGGACAGCTCCATATGGGACATGCTCTTGATAATACCATGCAGGATATTCTGATCAGATGGAAACGGATGCAGGGATATAATGCTCTCTGGCAGCCGGGCACAGACCATGCCAGTATTGCAACTGAAGTTAAGATTATCGGTGAATTGAAAAAAGAGGGAATTGACAAGCATGACCTTGGCCGTGAGAAGTTTCTGGAACGTGCATGGGAATGGAAAAAAATTTATGGCGGCAGAATTATTCAGCAGCTTAAGAAACTGGGCTCTTCCTGCGACTGGGACAGAGAAAGATTTACGATGGATGAAGGCTGTAATAAAGCAGTTACAGAAGTCTTTATCAAAATGCATGAAAAAGGATATATATACAAAGGAAGCCGTATTGTTAACTGGTGTCCGGTTTGCAACACATCTATTTCGGATGCGGAAGTGGAATATGAAGAGCAGGCAGGGCATTTGTGGCATATCAAATACCCGCTGATCGAAGAGGATGGCAGCGTCAGTACGACAAAGTTCATTGAATTTGCAACGACCCGTCCGGAAACCATGCTGGGAGATTCTGCAGTTGCCGTTAATCCGGAAGATGACAGATACAAAGATATGATCGGAAAGGAAGTAATGCTTCCGATTATCAATCGTAGAATTCCGGTTGTGGCAGACAGCTATGTGGATATGGAATTCGGTACCGGAGTGGTGAAAATTACACCGGCGCATGATCCGAATGACTTTGAGGTTGGAAAACGCCATAATCTTCCTGAAATCAACATTTTGAATGATGATGCTACCATTAACAAAAATGGCGGGAAATATGAAGGGCTCGACCGTTACGAATGCCGCAGGCGTATTGTGGAAGAACTTGACGGTATGGGACTTCTGGTAAAGATTGAAGATTATTCTCACAATGTAGGGACGCATGACCGCTGCCATACTACAGTAGAACCGATGATCAAAAAACAGTGGTTTGTTAAGATGGACGAGCTGATCAAACCGGCTGTAAAAGCTGTAAAAGATGGTGATGTCCGTTTGATCCCTGCAAGAATGGACAAAACATATTTTAACTGGACAGACAATATCCGTGACTGGTGCATCTCCAGACAACTGTGGTGGGGACATCGAATCCCTGCATATTACTGTGAAGATTGCGGAGAAGTAGTTGTAGGACGCGAAATGCCGGATGTATGTCCAAAATGCGGATGTACAAGATTCAAGCAGGATCCGGATACTCTGGATACATGGTTTTCTTCTGCCCTGTGGCCGTTTGAGACACTTGGCTGGCCGGAGAATACAGAAGATCTGAAGTATTTCTTCCCGACGGATGTCCTGGTTACCGGTTATGATATTATCTTTTTCTGGGTAATCCGTATGATCTTTTCCGGATATGAACAGATGGGAACCTATCCTTTCAAAACAGTTCTGTTCCATGGACTGGTAAGGGATTCGCAGGGACGTAAGATGAGTAAATCCCTTGGAAACGGGATCGACCCGCTGGAAATTATTGATCAGTACGGAGCAGATGCGCTGCGACTTACGCTGATCACCGGCAATGCGCCGGGTAATGACATGCGCTTTTATAATGAAAGAGTTGAGAGCAGCCGTAATTTTGCCAACAAAGTATGGAATGCATCCCGTTTCATCATGATGAATATGGGTGAAAATGAGCAGTCAGCGATTCACCAGCCTATGCCGAAAGGTCTTGAACCGGTTGATCACTGGATTTTGTCAAGACTGAATGAAACAATTAAAGATGCAACAGAGAATATGGATCACTTTGAACTCGGAATTGCGGTGCAAAAGGTTTATGATTTCATCTGGGATGAGTTCTGTGACTGGTATATTGAGATGGTTAAGCCGAGGCTGTACAATTCGGATGATCAGGTTTCCCATGCTGCCGCAATGTGGACACTGCAGACGGTTCTGATCAATGCACTAAAGCTCCTGCATCCATATATGCCATTCATTACGGAAGAAATTTTCTGCACGATGCAGGAGGAAGAGGAATCCATTATGATCTCTTCCTGGCCGGAATATCAGGAGTCCTGGAATTTTGCGCAGGATGAGAAGGAAATTGAGATCATCAAGGAAGCTGTCCGCGGAATCCGTAATCTGCGTACACAGATGAACGTTGCACCTTCCCGTAAGGCAAAGGTATATGTTGTCAGTGAAAAAGAGGATCTGCTGAATGTTTTCAGAACAGGCAAACTGTTCTTTGAAAGTCTTGCCTATGCATCAGAATCTGTCTGCCAGAGTGATAGAAGCGGCATTGCCGAAGATGCGGTATCTGTTGTAATTCCGGATGCAACGGTATATATTCCGTTTGCAGATCTGGTTGATCTGTCAGCCGAAATTGAACGGTTGCAGAAGGAAAAAGCCCGTCTTGACGGAGAACTGAAAAGATCCAGGAATATGCTCAGTAATGAGAAGTTTCTTTCTAAAGCACCACAGGAAAAGATCGATGAAGAAAAAGCAAAACAGGAAAAATATGAGCAGACCTATGCACAGGTAGAAGAACGCCTGGCACAGCTGTGCAAATAATTTTCTGTAAATACAGTAAAAAGAGACGCCATGCAGATCATGTCAGACAGCTGCATGGCGTCAGACATGCAGGGGTAAACCGGACAGGCAGAAGGAAACGGAGACGCAAGTGGAGAACAGGACAATTGCTGAAATGACAGGCAGGATCAACGAACGGAACAGACAGGGAATATTGACATTAGAGGATTGTGCCGATTTTTTAAATGAAATGCCAAGGTTCACACAGAAACATGTTTTGGCGGATACCAGAAAATTTCTCGATTTTATGGGAGCTCCGGATGAACAGATGCAGATCCTTCATATTGCAGGCACCAATGGAAAGGGTTCTGTCTGTGCATATCTTTCTTCTATTCTGATGCATGCCGGTTATACAACAGGGATGTTTTCATCACCGCATCTGGTAAGGATATCTGAGCGATTTCGAATAAATGATGCGATAATTGAAGATAAAGTTTTTATTCATTATTTTATGCTGGTACTTTATCAGATATCACAATATGAGGATCAAAACTATTTTCCGACTTTTTTTGAATATCTTTTTTTATGGCAATGCTGTTATACCATGAGCATCCGGTAGACTATCTCATTCTGGAAACCGGGATGGGAGGAAGGCTGGATGCAACGAACAGTATCAGATATCCCAAAGTATGCACAATTACAGAAATCGGGATGGATCATATGCAATACCTTGGCAATACAATTGAAGAAATTGCGGGAGAAAAAGCCGGGATCATAAAGGAACATATTCCGGTCGTATATTGTGACAGAAGAACGGAAAGCTCCGGAGTAATCGAAAAAAAAGCAATGCAGGAGCATGCACGGTCATACGCGGTATCAGGTGCACAGATTTCTGGAGTTACATTTTCCACATCTTCTGAAGGGAATAAATGCATTGATTTTTCGTATCATTCCCGCTATGATAAGTATGTTGATTTGGCGGCTGTCCACAACAGCAAAATATCAAACAGAAAATGCCGCTTTAGCGATAACAACAATAGAAGTACTGCAGGAACAGGGATTACAGATTTCACAGGAAGCAATACGCAGGGGACTTACCGATATGACCTGGGAAGCACGTATGGAAGAAGCGAAACCTGATTTTTATATTGATGGTGCGCATAACGCAGATGGCATAGCAGCTTTTTTGGAAAGCGTCAGAAGTATTGACTGCAGTGGTCAAAGACATCTTATTTTCGGGGTGGTAGGAGACAAACAGTATGCAAATATGACAGAGCAGGTATTATGCAGTGGTCTGTTTGCTGATATTGCAGTGACTGTTCTTGCAACGGAACGTTCTGTTCTGAGACGGAACTGGAGCAGACTTTTTATAATGAAGAAAGACTTTACAAAACAACAGAAAACAGCTTTTTTTGATAATGCAGCGAAGGCTTTGAAATGGACAATGCAGAATAAGAAACCGGGAGATCTGGTGTTTACAGCAGGATCACTCTATCTGGCAGGCCAGATAAAGGCAGAACTGAGCAGCAAGATATAGTGCGCGGGATGATGACGCAGAAATGAGGTTTTTATGATTAATTTTGAAGACGAACTCAAAAAATTTCATCCAAGTCTGGAAATTGAGGATGCGGAAGAAATGATTTGTAATCAGGATCTTGACGATATGGCAGATGTGCTTGTGAAGCTTTTAAAAGATGCCGGTGCAGATACCGATGGCAGGCATGCGGCAGGCAGACCTGTTACAAGAACGCCCAGAAACTGAAAGGAGTAAGTTTTGCCATGAAATGTTATCATTGCGACTGCGAATTGACGGATCAGGATACCTGTCCGACCTGCGGCGCTGATGTTGCTTTATACAAAAAACTGATGAGCCTGTCAAATCTTTATTATAATGAAGGGTTGGAGAAGGCAACAGTCAGAAATCTGACAGGAGCGGCGGAAAGTCTTCATCAGAGTCTGAAACTCAATAAGGGAAATATTGATGCAAGAAACCTTTTGGGACTTGTATATTATGAGATGGGTGAAGTGGTCGCAGCACTCAGTGAATGGGTGATCAGTAAAAATCTGTCTGCAGAGGATAATGCAGCGGATGATTATATGAATGAACTGCGAAATAATCCGACACGTCTTGATACCATGAATCAAACAGTTAAGAAATATAATATTGCGCTCAAGTATTGCCAGCAGGATAGTCTTGATCTGGCAGTGATACAACTGAAAAAAGTTTTGTCGATGAATCCGAGTTTTATCAGGGCACATCAGCTTCTGGCATTGTTGTATCTCAATAGCGGAAACTATGCCAAAGCGGAGCGTGAACTTGAAAAATGTGCAAGGATTGACACGGGGAACACCCTGACACAAAGATATCTGATGGAAGCGCGGCATATGCAGATACCGGGAGAAGATGAAACAAAACATCTCTCTGAAATCCCTTCCTCGAAGGAAGTTGTGCAGTACCAAAGTGGAAATGAAACGATCATACAACCGGTACATAACCTGCAGCCCAGGGGCGCAGTCTCCATGCTCAGCATAGCAATCGGAACAGTTTTGGGTATTGCAATTGCATGTTTCCTTATTTTACCTGCCAGGATTCAGGCGATCAACAGCAGTAATAAGGATCGTATTACAGCAATCAGTGAGCAGTCAGATTCCAAATCAGCTCAGCTCACGGAGTATGAACAGCAAATTGCAGATTTAAAAAAAGAAAAAGATGGATTACAGTCCCAGATTGATTCCTATCAGGGAACGGATACGACAATGGATGCCATGGATGCATTAATGGCAGCTACCAGTACTTATCTGACCAAGCCTTCTGATACCGGGACAATAGCAGGATATTTGGAACATGTTGATTTGAGCAAAATGGGTTCATCCGCTACGGCTGAATTTACGCAGCTTTATAATTCACTTGTGAAGCTAGTGGGACCGAGAATGGCAGCTATGTATTACAGCAGTGGTCACTCGGCATATAAGAAACAGGATTATGATACAGCAGTTACAGCCTTGACTGCGGCATACCAGTATGATAATACCAATGGGGATGCGTTGTTTTATCTTGCCAACTGTTATTATGAAAAGGGGGATACCAATCAGGCCAAGAAAATTTATGATCAGGTTATAAATGATTTCCCGGGAACCAGAAAGGCAAGCAACTCGGAAGCAAAGATTGCAGAGATCAATAATGCTTCCAATTGATGAAAAGAGGCGTGTAAATTGGCACGTGAGATGATTTTCAAAATGGAAAGACCCGGACTTCTGAAAGAAGGAGATCCGATAACAGTGACCGAAGGGGTTCTTCCAAGCAATTATTATTATACGATCGATCCATCTCTTGCAATGTCCGCTAATTATCCATTTCGCGAGCGAATGGCGGAAAAGAACGGAATAGTGACGGAAGTTGTTGAGAATGCGAGAGGATATTATGTGAAGGCTGTTTTTGGTACAGACAAGGGATAGAAAAGGAGTGTGAAAGTATGAAAAAAATAGCAACAGACAAAGCGCCTGCGGCAATCGGCCCCTATTCACAGGCAATTCAGGCGGGGGATTTTCTTTATGCATCGGGGCAGATTCCGATTAATCCAGCAACTGGAAATATTTCAGGTGAAGACATTACAACACAGACAGATCTTGTCTGCAGAAATATAGGTGAAATTCTTTCTGCGGCAGGTACAGATTATGAGCACGTTGTAAAAACGACCTGCTTTTTAGCAGAAATGTCTGATTTTGCAGCATTTAACAGTGTATATGAAAAGTATTTTACAGGCAAACCGGCAAGAAGCTGTGTTGCAGTAAAACAACTTCCAAGAATGTGCTTTGTGAAGTTGAAGTTGTATGTTACCTTGGAAAATAAGGTGTGGTCCGTGATGAAATCAAACAGAAAGTATAGATTGGTTGCAGTTATTTTATGTGCAATGATTTCCTGTTGCGGCTGCAGTAGCTTTTCTGGTCAGAAAAATATTGATTCCGGTATGAATTATCTTGAGAATCATGATTATGAAAGTGCGCTCGCAAGTTTTTCACAGGCACAAAAGGCCGGAGAAAGTGCGAGGCTTCTTTATCGCGGAATGGGGATAGCTGATTTGAAGATGGCAAATTATGCAGAAGCAGCAAAAGCTTTGGAACAGTCGCTTGCTGCGAGCTGGGGTATTGTGGATGCCATGGATTTTGATACAAATTACTATCTTGCAGAAGCACTTTCCGGAGAAGGGGATTATACCGGTGCAATTCAGATCTACAGTGCAATACTCAATCTACATGAAGACGAGCGTAATGCCTATTACCTGAGGGGAGTTACGGAACTGAAGAACGGTGATTATGACAGTGCTTCTGCAGATTTCACCAAAACAATTGCACTTGCACCAAAGGATTACGACCGGATCATTATGATTTATCAGGCACTTGCTGATTATGGCCATCAGGACGAAGGAACGGCAATTTTACAGACGGCAATGAGTCAGGGAAGTTCTTCCATGACAAATTTTGAAAAGGGACAGATTTCATATTATCTCGGAAATAATGCGGATGCGCAGAATTATCTGGAAGGGGCACGAAGTGAAAAGGGGAATTCGGATAATACGGCAGTGATTCTTCTTTTGGGTCAGACAGGGGAAAAGCAGCAGGACTATAATTATGCTGTCAGTGTCTATAAATCATTTTTGCAGGATAATCCCAAACACGCTGATGTGTACAACCGTCTTGGAATTTGTGAGATGAAAATGGGAAGTTATGAAGCAGCGATAGCTGATTTTGAAACGGGACTGGCACTGAAAGATGTTTCTGTAAATCAGGCGCTTTTGCGTAATGAAATGACAGCATATGAGTATGCAGGAAACTTCGAACAGGCGAAAACACTGATGGAAACCTATTCCAAAACGTATCCTGAAGATCAGCAGGCAGCCAGGGAGAAGATATTTTTGTCTACCAGATAACAATCAAAAAAAGGCTTTTCGCTCTGTGTTTTTACAGAGAAAAGCCTTTTTGAATGTCAGGAGATATTTACTGGTCTACGGAGTCCATATTGTCTACAGAATGGATATCATCGCTTCCGAAACCAATATCCTGCATGTTGACGGTTTCTACGTTTTAAACGGCATTTTTCAGATGTTTGCAGAATATAATCCTTTATTTCTGAGCCGTGGCGGATGTTCTTCATAACGATTGTGCGGTCTGTAACGTCAGATGTGAAACAGGTAACAGTTGAAAGACCGAACAGGCGCTGAAAAAGATTTCTGGAAAGCTCAACATCACTGATTCGATACAGATAACAGTCATTTTCTTTTATATTGATGAGCCCGGAAACAATAACGAGGTCAGTCTCATAAATGCGGAAGTGGGTAAAAGGCCACGGGATGCCAAAAAACAGCAGGCGCGTGGTTTCCTTATATACAAGATTTCCTTTTGCAAGAATGGAAGCTGATGAATGATTTGTATCCATTTTTTCCTTTCTCCGGGATATATTCCGGAAAGCAAGATTCAAATAAAAATGTAAATTGGATTTTGCAAAATCGAAACAGATCATCCACGATCTGCCGGGAGCCATGCTCGGAATCTGCTGCGCAAATCCCTCACTGTGGCGTATCCGCCACATGAATTTGTGTCAACGCATACTCCCGAATGCAAGCATTCGTCGCATGCGTTGATACAAATTCGCATGGCTCTGAACAATAACATGATAGATGAAATTAAGAAAAAAGTAAATAGAGGCAGATTGACTTTGCGTTAGCAGAAAATTATAATCCAATTACCGGAACGGCAACAGTTTATTCAGTAAAGGATGGAAATGGACGAAGAAAGATACAGACATGTTTTGAATGAAATGAAAAATGATCCCAGAATTCGGCAGATGCAGAAGTATCCACAGCATGGGTCCTGCAATACTTATCAGCATAGTGTATTTGTGGCAGAAGGATCGTACAAACTTGCCAGACTGCTGCATATTCCGGTGCGTGAGGCAGAACTTGCCAGAGGAGCCATGCTCCATGATTATTATCTTTATAACATTCGTGAGAGCGGGTACAGTGCCTGGCGGCATGGAACGGGACATGCATGTATTGCGCTTGCCAATGCACAGGAAAGTTATGACCTGACGGATCTGGAAAAGGATATTATATATTCACATATGTGGCCGCTTAATATCACACATATCCCACATTATCGCGAAAGTGTTATAGTAGGGCTTGCGGATAAATACACGGCATCCCGGGAACGTCTCCACCAGTGGAGAACAATATTATCATTATGTTTGAGGAGAAGAACAGTATGAATCAGTGTGCAATTGCACTTTGGAACAAAGAAGAATATAACTACTCTATGGCGATTGATTTTGTACCAAATATTGTACCGTATTTACAGGAAGATGACAGTGTACGTCCCTGCATATTAGTGGTTCCCGGAGGAGGGTATTGCTTTGTGTCACCATCAGAAGGGGAGATTGTTGCAGACAGATTTCGGGATAAGGGATATCAGACTTTTGTTCTTACTTATACCGTGAATATGCTTATGAATGAGCCACTCAAAGACCAGCCGCTGAAGGATATTACAAGAGCAGTTCGGCTGATCAGAAAAAATGCGGAAAAATGGCATATTGATCCAAAACGTGTTTATATTTGCGGTTTTTCGGCAGGCGGACATCTCTGCGCGGATGCATGTGTACATTTCATGGAGGCGACAGACTCAAATCCGGAATATGCAGATATTTCAGCAAGACCGGATGCGGGAATATTATCCTATCCGGTCATTACTTCCGGAGAATATGCGCATCAGGACTCTTTCAGGGCACTTCTTGGAAGTGATATTTATGAAAGAAATGACCGGGAAAGTCATGATCAATTAAGACATGCAAGCCTTGAAACACAGGTGAGTGAGCAGACTCCGCCATGCTTTCTGTGGCATACGGCAACAGACGGCCTTGTTCCGCCGCAGAACAGCTTCCTGTTTGCACAGGCTTTGCAGGAAAAAGGAATTTTGCATGCACTCCATATTTTTTCAAAGGGAAATCATGGTCTTTCTGTTGCAAATTCAGAATGGGCACACGGCAGATTTGGTGAACCCTATTGCATGGAACAGAATGTAAATATCGCACAGGCAATTCGGGAAGATCGAATTTTGATGCCCAAAGAGAGCAAAAAGGCATTTCTGGAGTCATTTCACGAAGTACCTACCAAAGAGGATCTGCAGCAGAACATACCCAATCCGGAGGTCGCACTCTGGCCGGAACTGGCAGATGCCTGGATCAGGAGTAACTGGTAAAAATGATGGTGAGGCAGCAAAAAAACGCATATTTGACTGAGGTGTGAAGTGCTGTAAAAATCAGCAGGATATTATATTTGACAATGAAATGCTAAAATGTATATACTTGGTAAAACGGTTTATAATGAAGCGAGGGGAATCGCATAATGACAATAAAAGAAGTAGCGAAAATATGCGGCGTTTCACCTGCAACAGTGTCAAATGTCATCAATGGTAAGCATAAGGCGGGAAATGAGACAACACGAAAAATTCTGGATGTGATCAAAGAAAATGATTACCATCCAAACCAGATCGCCCAGGGACTTCGCAGACAATCAACGAGACTGGTCGGACTTCTGGCTGAGGATATGACAATGTTCAGTACGCCGCTCATCATTGATGGAATTGTGCGCTTTTGCGAGGAAAACGGTTATAATGTGATACTGGAGAATATGCGTCTCTACGCACGTTGGCAGGATAGCTGGTTTCATAACAATCAGAAATATCAATCCGCATTGCAACCGGCGATACGGGAACTGATGTCGCTCAGAGTTGACGGAATGATTTATATTGCGGGACATGAGCGGATTGTGGAAGGCTTTGACGAACTGCCGGTTCCAACAGTAGCAGCCTATACATATACAACCAATCCGAGAGTACCTGCGGTTGTAATAGATGATGAAAAAGGCGGTTATGAGATTACGGACCATCTGATTCGTATGGGACACAGGAAAATCGGCGTATTGGCAGGAGAAATGGATAATCTGCACGCACAGGCGAGGATAAGAGGATATCAGAAAGCACTTTTTGAGAATGGATTATTATGTGATCTGGACCTGATTCACTATTGTGCATGGAACCGTGAGGCGGGATATCAGGCAGCAGGACTTTTTTCGGGTAGTGGCGTAACCGCCATTTTCTGTTTTTCAGATCAGATTGCCGGAGGTGTATATGATTATATGCACGCACATAATATGGAAGTTGGAAAAGATATATCAGTAGCGGGTTATGATGATCAGGTAATGGCAGAATATCTGTACCCAAGTCTGACAACTATGAAACTTCCTCTTTTTGATATTGGCTATCATTCTGCGCAGAAACTCATACAATTGCTCAGTGGAGAAAAGCCGGGAGAGCCGGATGTTGAGAAGCTTTCCTGTAAAATGATACTGCGGGATTCGGTGAGCAGCCTGAATATTGAATGAACGGAGGATATTATATGATCCTCCGTACTTTTCACATCAGCAGTAAAACGTTTTATAATATATACAGCAAAGAACCTGGTACTGACAGATTATCTATGAACTGAATAATTCAGAATAATGAAGCAGAAATGAGGATTGAAAATGGAAAAGACAGTCAGGGTAGCAGCAGAAGGACAAACATTTCGGAATCAGGCTACAATGTGTGTCGGAACAGGAAGAATGGATCTGGCACTACAGGAAGAATATCAGCAGCATCTGAGCCTTGTACAGGATGAAATCGGATTCCGGTATATCAGAGGACACGGACTTTTTTCAGATCAGATGGGTATCTACAGAGAAATTGAACAGGATGGGAAAAAGATTCCATTTTATAATTTTACGTATCTCGACAGAATTTATGACTCCTATCTGAAAAAAGGAATCAAACCGTTTGTGGAACTTGGATTTATGCCATCCGCTCTGGCATCCGGGGAACAGACAATTTTTTACTGGAAAGGCAATGTAACCTTACCGAAAGATATACAAAAGTGGCAGCAGCTTGTTCAGAAGACCCTGCAGCATTGGCTCGATCGTTATGGCAAAGAAGAAGTGGAAAGCTGGCTGTTTGAAGTCTGGAATGAACCCAATATTGATTTTCTGGCGGGAGATCTTGCTGAATATTGCAGTTTTTATCAGGACACGGTTACAGCAGTCAAACAAATTGATGCAGCGTTTCAGGTCGGCGGACCGTCAATTTGCGGAGTGGATGTTGACAGATGGTTAAATGGTTTTTTTGCTTATTGTGAAGAAAATCAGGTTCCGCTTGATTTTGTGACCCGGCATTGCTATTGTGCCAAAGAGCCTCATTCGAACGGGGAGTACGTACATCATCATATGAATGAGCCGGAAAATATGTCTTCCGAACTGAAGGAAACACGCAGGATAATGGAAAAATATTCTGTAACGCGAACAGTTCCGCTTCATATTACTGAATTCAATACTTCCTATACACCTTTATGTCTGGTACATGATACGGTGTATAATGCCGCATATGTTGCGGACATCCTCAGCAGGGCAGGAGATGATGCGGATTCCTATTCCTATTGGACTTTCAGTGATGTATTTGAAGAACAGGATGTTCCCAAAGCTGAATTTTATGGTGGCTTTGGACTGGTAGCAGCAGGTGGAGTCCGTAAGCCTACATTTTATACCTTTCAGTTTTTTTCCAGAGCTGGTAGTGAACTGCTGTATCGGGATGAGCATATGGTCATCACCAAAAATAATGAAGGTAAATATCAGATCATTGCATGGAACATGACTGCACAGGGGCTTGTTTCAGATGAAGCGGATCAGCCGCTCATATACCATATTTTTCTGCCACAGACAGGAACAGGTGCAGAAGCAACCGAACTGCGTACCTGCGTTGATTCACGGCATGGAAATGCAGCGGGGAGCTGGTGTGATCTTGGGTCTCCCAGAACGCCGGATGCGGCGTGTCTGAAAGAAATACGGGAATTGTCCCTGCCGGAGCGTACATCGCAGAAGCTGGCAGCTGCAGGCGGATATTATGAGACACAACTGATTCTGCAGGGTAACATGGTGATGGAGCTGCGGATTAAGTGCTGCGCAAAGAATGATCAGCCATACCACGGATTCGAAAAAGATTACGGGTTTGGTCTGGATATTAAATAGTGCCCAAACGAACGATTTGCATATTTTATTGAACAGAAACATGCTTTTGTATAATTTCAGTACATTTTTTATGCACTGATTTTGCAATTGTAAAATGGTTATGGATAAAATATACAAAATGGTATACAATACAAAAAACGAAGACGTTCTGCCAAGGAATTAGAGCGTCTTTTTTTAATACGAAGCCTGCAAAAAGGCTTTGTGACTACATCATTTTAGGGAGGAAACGATATGAAAAAAGCTTTAGGTGTTATTCTGGTACTTTCCATGGCGGTAGGTACACTGGCAGGCTGTGGTTCTGCCAAATCAAGCGGGGATACATATAAGATCGGTGGTATCGGACCTACCACAGGTGCAGCTGCAATCTATGGTACTGCAGTAAAGAATGGCGCACAGATCGCAGTGGATGAGATCAATGCGGCAGGCGGTATTAATGGCAAGCAGATTGAATTCAAGTTTGAAGATGATCAGCATGATGCTGAAAAATCAGTAAATGCATATAATTCACTCAAAGACTGGGGAATGCAGATGCTGATGGGAACCGTTACATCAACACCCTGTATTGCAGTAGCAAATGAAACAGCAAACGATAAAATGTTCGAATTGACACCTTCGGCTTCTTCAACAGATGTAATCAAAAATGGAAATGTGTTCCAGGTTTGCTTTACAGATCCGAATCAGGGCGTTGCATCTGCAGACTATATTGCAGATAATAAGATCGGCTCCAAAGTTGCGATTATTTATGACAGTTCAGATGTTTATTCCACCGGTATTGAAGAGAAATTTGTTTCTGAAGCAAAATCCAAAAATCTTGAGGTTGTAGCGTCGGAGGCATTCACGGCAGATACCAACACAGATTTCTCCACACAGCTTCAGAAAGCAAAGGAAGCGGGAGCTGATCTTGTATTTTTGCCTATTTATTATACACAGGCAGCGATTATCCTGCAGCAGGCATCTTCCATGTCCTATGCGCCGAAGTTCTTTGGCTGTGACGGACTGGACGGAATTTTAAATGTTGAGAATTTCAAGACATCTCTGGCTGAAGGTGTTATGCTTCTGACTCCTTTTGCAGCAGATGCAACCGACAGTAAGACCAAGACGTTTGTAGATGCTTATAAGAAAGCATACAAAGATACACCGAACCAGTTCGCAGCAGATGCATATGATGCGATTTATACCATCAAGGCAGCAGCAGAAAAAGCAAATATCACACCGGCTACAAGTGTCAGTGATACCTGTGATGCAATGAAAAAAGCAATGACAGAGATAAAAGTTGACGGGTTGACCGGAACCGGAATGTCATGGACTTCCTCAGGGGCAGTGAGCAAAGATCCGAAAGCAGTTGTGATCAAGAACGGCGCTTACGTTTCCATGGACTGATTGGATGGATACAAAAAGGATGCCGTGCGGCATCCTTTTTTGGTATACGGAGTTTGTTAAGCAGATATTTGTGGAATGCGCTGTAAATGCAATTTATTTCAATGGCATTTTATAATGAAATGTGATACAAATAAGTGGTAAAATGTATAATTATAAATTTGAATTGTGCCTGAAAATTGACTTCAGAAAATGAAGAATTCGTACAATTTAATAATAATAATATGGAAAGACAAGAGGTTTCCGGATATGAGCTTTGCTTCCTATTTAATTGATGGAATCAGTCTCGGCAGTATTTATGCAATTATTGCGCTGGGATATACCATGGTTTATGGTATTGCCAAAATGCTTAATTTTGCACATGGTGATGTAATTATGATTGGCTGCTATACTGTTTTTATGGCAGTAAGCGGATTTGGCTGGAATCCGATTGTCAGTACACTGGTATCTGTGGTCGTGTGCACGGTGCTTGGAATAGTAATTGAAAAAGTGGCATACAGACCCCTCAGAAAAACAGCATCTCTGGCTGTTCTGATTACGGCAATCGGTGTAAGCTATCTGCTTGAAAATGCAGCGCTTCTGATTTTTGGGGCAGACAGTAAATCCTTTACATCTGTAATTGAACTGCCTCCACTTTCACTTGCAGGGGGAAAACTGCAGATATCCAGTGTGACGGTTGTGGCAATCGTTTCCTGTATTGTAATCATGATTGCGCTGATGCTGTTTATTAAAAAGACAAAAGCAGGGCAGGCGATGCTGGCTGTTTCAGAAGACCGGGATGCAGCGCAGCTGATGGGTGTCAATGTAAATGCGACCATATCGCTTACTTTTGCAATCGGTTCAGGACTTGCCGCAATTGCAGGAGTACTGTTGTGTTCACAATATCATTCCCTGAATCCTTATACAGGAGCACTTCCGGGGATAAAGGCATTTACGGCAGCGGTTTTTGGTGGAATCGGTTCCATTCCGGGGGCCTTTATCGGTGGAATTCTGCTTGGTATTATCGAAGATCTTGCGAGTGCCTATATTTCTTCCCAGTTATCCAATGCAATTGTTTTCGGTGTCCTGATTCTGGTTCTATTGATCAAACCGACCGGAATTCTCGGTAAACAGATTCGTGAGAAGGTGTAGGTGAGCAGAATGAAAAAAGTATTTCAAAGACTGACAGACGGATATGGGAAAAAAATGGCAGGGTTCAGTAAAACTTCTCAGAATCTGATCAATACCATTGGAATGATTGTTCTGGTATTTATAGTAATTCAGATATTAAGTGCAGCAGGGGCATTATCCTATTCCTTTTCCAATCTTCTGGTTGGATTATGTATTTATTCCATTGTTGCAGTCGGATTAAATCTCTGCGTCGGTTATCTGGGGGAACTGAGTCTGGGACATGCAGCATTTATGTCTGTCGGTGCTTTTTCCAGTGCACTATTTTCCAATATGACACAGAATGTGATCACAGTTGCGCCGATCCGATTTGTTTTTGCACTGCTGGTCGGAATTATTTTTTCAGCTTTGTTTGGGTTCCTGATTGGTATACCCGTACTGCGGCTGAATGGAGATTATCTGGCAATTGTGACGCTTGCATTTGGAGAAATCATCAAGGGACTTCTGAATGTTCTATATATTGGAATGGATAAGTCAGGGCTTCATTTTGCATTTATCAAAGATACGATCCAGATGGATGAAACAGGCAGAATGATCATAGATGGGGCACAGGGAATTTCAGGTACCGAGAAGATTTCCACTTTTACAATTGGTGTTATTCTGTTGATTCTGGTTCTTCTGGTCGTTACATTTCTGGTGAACTCCAGAACCGGACGGGCAATTATGGCTATTCGTGATAACAGAATTGCAGCCGAGTCAGTTGGTATTGAGATTACCAGATATAAAATTATCGCGTTTACTATTTCAGCAGCAATCGCGGGAGTTGCGGGTGTGCTCTATGCACATTATTATTCTTCGCTGACTGCCAATAAATTTGATTACAATACTTCTATTTTAATTCTTGTATTTGTTGTACTGGGTGGAATGGCAAATTTCAGGGGATCTATCATTGCAGCAATTGTTCTGACACTTCTTCCGGAAATGCTTCGCGGACTCTCTGATTATCGTATGCTGATCTATGCAATTATTTTGATCGTTATGATGCTCCTGAACTGGGCACCTGCAGCGATTGAAAAGAGGCAGATGCTGGTACTGAAGTGTAAAGAGAAGTTCAGCAGGAAATCGAAGGAGGTATGACAAAATGGCTTTACTTGAAGTAAAGAATCTGGGGATTTCCTTTGGAGGCCTTCGCGCGGTAGATAATTTTAATCTGTCGATTGAAAAAGGCAGGTTATATGGACTGATCGGACCAAACGGAGCAGGAAAGACGACTGTTTTCAATATGCTCACCGGGGTATATAAACCCACAGACGGATCCATTTTTCTGGATCAGGTCAATATTACGGGGAAAAAAACGATTGATATTAATAAAGCAGGAATTGCAAGAACTTTTCAGAATATTCGCTTGTTTCAGGAACTTTCTGTGCTGGATAATGTAAAGGTCGGTCTGCATAATCAGGAAAAATATTCTACGGCAGCAGCCATCTTCCGCTTGCCGGCTTATTTCAAAACAGAAAAGATCATGGATGAAAAAGCAATGGAGCTGCTGAAGGTTTTTGATCTTGACCACGAGGCAGAAACACTTGCAGAAAATCTGCCATATGGAAAACAGAGAAAACTGGAAATCGCCAGAGCACTTGCAACGAATCCGAAGCTTCTGCTGCTGGATGAGCCTGCGGCAGGTATGAATCCCAATGAAACGAAGGAACTGATGGAAACAATCCGGTTTGTCAGAGATCAATTTGATATGACGATCCTGCTGATCGAACATGATATGAAACTGGTATCAGGGATCTGTGAGGAACTGACGGTTCTGAATTTCGGGCAGGAACTTGCACAGGGGAAAAGCTCAGAAGTGCTGAATGATCCGTTGGTAATCAAGGCTTATCTGGGAGAGTAGGAAGGAAATGACTTATGGCAATGCTTGAAATAAGAGATTTGAAAGTATATTACGGAATGATTCAGGCAATTAAGGGAATTTCCTTTGATGTAAATCAGGGAGAAGTAATTGCACTGATAGGAGCGAACGGAGCGGGTAAAACGACAACACTTCAGACAATTACAGGGACGTTATCTCCCAAATCCGGAAGCATTTTTTTTGAAGGTACTGATATTACCAAGGTGCCGGGACACAAAATCGTATCACTTGGAATGGCGCATGTACCGGAAGGACGCCGCGTTTTTTCGCAGCTCTCCGTTCTGGAAAATATCAAACTGGGTGCATATACGAGAAAAGATAAAAAAGAAGTGGAAGAATCCATTCGAAGAGTCTATAAGAGTTTTCCGAGACTCGAAGAAAGAAAGAATCAGCTTGCGGGAACGCTTAGCGGCGGTGAACAGCAGATGCTTGCCATGGGACGCGCATTGATGTCCAAACCCAGAATCATTTTGATGGATGAACCTTCTATGGGACTGTCTCCTATATTCGTTGAGGAAGTATTTCGGATTATCAAAGAAATTTCCGCAGAAGGGACAACGGTTCTGCTGGTGGAACAGAATGCCAAAAAAGCACTGACAATTGCCGACCGGGCGTATGTGCTTGAGACAGGCAGGATTGTTCTGCAGGGCGATGCCAAAGATCTGTTGAATAATGAATCTGTGAAAAAAGCATATCTGGGAGAATGACGAAACCGGGTGATCTAGCGGAAATCTTTTACAATCCAGGAATCAGGGTGGTCTGTACTACCCTGATTTTTAGGATAAAAGAAGAAAAAAATACGGTCCAAAATGATTTTTCTGTTGAAAGAAAAGATAAACAGGTATAATTAATTCAAAATGACAGGAACAGTGAGGGTATGGCTATGAAAAATACGGTAATTACGATTGCAAGGAGCTACGGAAGCGGAGGAAGAACGCTTGGAAAATTGCTTGCAGAGGAGCTGCACATAAATTGTTATGACAGAGAACTGCTTCGTATGGCATCGGATGAAAGCGGGATTAATGAGGCATTGTTCGGAGCTGCAGATGAGAAGAAAAAGAACCAGTCTCTTTTCCGTATTGCCCAAAATATTTACAAAGGGGAAATTTTCCCGCCTGACAGTGATGTATTCACATCAGATGATAATCTGTTCAATTATCAGGCGAAGGTGATTAAGGAACTTGCAGCATCCGAATCCTGTGTGATCATCGGAAGATGTGCGGATTTTGTACTGAAAGATTTTGATAATATAACCAGATTGTTTCTCTATGCACCCAAAGAAAACTGTATTCAGAGAATCCTGAATCAGGAGGGCGGCGATGAAAAAGAAATTTCAAAAAAAATTGACAAAATAGATAAATATCGTGCGGAATATTACCGATACTATACAGGTAGGAATTGGTATGATGCACGAAACTATGATTTTTGCATTGATACTTCTTCCAGATCATACAGTAATCTGATAGGTCTGGTAAAAAGCTATATCGAGCGGAATGAATAGAAAAAGCGGGACAGGCTGGTTTGATCGTGCGTTTATATTATGATGACAGGGAGGTTATCAATATGAGGGTGGATAAAACAGATGTGATGCAGCGCAGTATGGCAGCTGCAGAAAACGGAACGAGTACAGCCGCGCAGAAAAGCGAGGCAGACAGTGCTGCCAAAACGGATACAGGCGAGGTAAAAAGTGTTTCTGCAGCGCAGATGAGTTTTCCGGGAGATGACATAAAGGAGCGGCAGGATGCAGCGAAAAAGAAGTCATGGGATATCATTTCCAAAGCCTATGCTGCAGAAAGCAAGATAGATGATGCCGTTCAGAAAATAAAGGATGATACCAGTCAGAAAAAAGCAGAGAACAGCGATGCACTGGACAGCATCAATCAGAATAATGATCGGATTGATGGTTTGCAGGAACAATATGGAGTTGATCCGGACAGCAAGGAACAAAAAGATCTGGAATTGATGGAAAAAGCATCTGATGCAATGGTATCTCCGAATAAACATCTTACAAAAGAAGAGCAGGATGAACTCAGCGCAGCCCAGGCAGACGGATTAACCGAGTATCAGCAGCGTGCAATGGAAATCTATGGACAGAACACCTATTATCAGACGCAGATCAATGATAATATGAGTGCGATCAGGGTAAATAATGCTTCGGTAACAGGCATAAAGCTGGAAAGACTTAAAACACATACAATGGAAGATGCACAGGATGCTGCAAAGCAGATTATGGATACAGCAAATCAGGATATTGTGGGAGCACTGACCAGTAAAGTGGTTCAGAAGGAAGACGACAGACAGCAGAAAGAAGACGATAAAACAAAGGAACAGCAGGAGGGTGAACAGAAACAGCAGGATGCGCAGGATGCTGCAAAAGCAAAAGATGCAGCGCAGGAAGAAATGATTCAGAAGATCAGAGAAAAAAATGCGGAGAGCACGCCGGATGCAGCAGTAAATGATGCAGATTCGGCAGTATCTGCGGAAACTTCTGAGCAGCAGAGTGAACCTGAACAGACACCGATTACCCTGCAGCAGACCCAGCAGAAGGTTAACCGGGAAATTGATGCAGTGCTTGCAAAAATGAAGATGATGACGGAAGATATCAAAGGTGAAGTAGTGGATAGTCAGATTTGAAAAAAGCTGTTACAGAACAAGTGATTGAAATTGTTTTGTAACAGTTTTTTATTATAAAAAATATCCCTTTCTAATTGACAATGATTATCATTAATATTATTATTTAGGCGGAATAAAAAACAGACACAACGATAGGGGATTTATATGACACTGAGAGAGTTAAAGGCAGGGCAATCCGCAACGGTCATGGTTGTGGGAGGAGAAGGTGCACTCAGACAACACTTTCTGGACATGGGAATTATCCCCGGAATACGAGTGGTGCTTACCAAGTTTGCTCCGATGGGAGATCCGCTGGAGCTTAATATTAATGGTTATGAACTGACACTGCGCCTGGCAGATGCCGGCAGAATACAGGTGGAAGACATTGCAGAACCGGGAGAAAGTGATGTGGATGTACCGGAGCAGGATCAGAATGCATTTATACCACATCCGGGTCTTGGAGAAGGCGGCAAATATCATGATAAAAAAGCGGAGCATCCGCTTCCCAAAGGAACGCAGCTCACATTTGCGCTTGCAGGTAATCAGAACTGCGGGAAAACAACACTATTTAATCAGATGACAGGGTCCAATCAGCACGTGGGCAACTTTCCGGGGGTTACGGTAGATCGCAAGGACGGTGTGATCAGAGGGCAGGAAAAGGCTTTGGTAACCGATTTGCCGGGTATATATTCCATGTCACCCTACAGCAGTGAAGAGATTGTTACCAGAGAATTTATCTTACGGGAGAAGCCCAGGGGAATTATTAATATTGTAGATGCAACCAATATTGAACGGAATCTGTTTCTGACCATGCAGCTGATGGAACTGGATGTTCCCATGGTGCTGGCACTTAACATGATGGATGAGGTCAGGGAAAACGGTGGAACGATAAGGGTCAATCAGATGGAAGAACTTCTTGGAATTCCCGTTGTCCCGATCTCTGCAGCCAGAAATGAAGGAATAGATGAACTGATCAGTCATAGTATTCATGTAGCCAGATATCAGGAAAATCCGAAAAGAATGGATTTCTGTGATGAGAATGACCATGGAGGGGCGGTTCATCGTTGTATTCACGGCATTATGGATCTGATCGAAGATCATGCCAGAAAAGCAGGAATACCGGTCCGATTTGCTGCGTGCAAACTGATTGAATCAGACCAGATGGTCTTACAAAAACTGGAACTGGATGAAAATGAAAAGGAAATGCTGGAACATATTATTACGCAGATGGAGAAGGAGCGCGGACTTGACCGTGCAGCTGCCATTGCGGATATGCGGTATTCCTTTATTCGAAGAGTATGTGCCCGGACGGTGGTGAGACCGCATGAGAGCAGGGAACATATCAGAAGTACCGAAATGGACCGGATTCTGACTGGAAAATATACGGCAATCCCCTGCTTTATCGGAATTATGGCGCTGGTATTCTGGTTGACCTTTAATGTCATTGGAGCCTGGCTGCAGGGAATTCTGGAAATGCTGATCCGGTTTGTGACAAATGTTACGGATCAGGCACTGACAGCTGCAGGTGTGAATGAGGTGCTGCACTCGCTTATTATCAATGGTGTTTTCAATGGCGTGGGAAGTGTACTGAGTTTTTTACCGATCATTGTGACACTGTTCTTCTTTCTGTCGATGCTGGAAGACAGTGGTTATATCGCAAGGGTTGCCTTTGTAATGGATAAGCCGCTTCGTAAAATCGGTTTATCGGGACGCAGTATTGTTCCTCTGCTTGTGGGATTTGGATGCACCGTTCCGGGGATCATGGCCAGCAGAACAATGCCTTCGGAGAGAGATCGTAAGATGACGATTCTCCTGACACCCTTTATGAGCTGTTCTGCCAAGCTTCCGATTTATGTGTTTTTTACAGCAGCATTTTTCCCGCATTATGCAGGACTTGTCATGATCGGTTTATATATTCTGGGTGTCCTTCTGGGAATTCTGATGGCAGTATTGTATCGTAAGACACTGTTTCAGGGAGAAGCGGTACCCTTTGTAATGGAACTGCCCAATTATCGTATGCCGGGAGCCAAAAGTGTGGGACAGCTTTTGTGGGAAAAAGCAAAGGATTTTCTACAAAGAGCTTTTACCGTTATCTTTATTGCAACGATTATCATATGGTTTCTGCAGACATTTGATATGCATCTGAATGTAGTAAGCGATTCACAGAACAGTCTTCTGGCTATTCTGGCAAGTGTTCTTGCACCGATATTCCGGCCGTTGGGATTTGGAGACTGGAGAATCTCGACAGCGCTGATTGCAGGATTTATGGCAAAAGAAAGTGTAGTTGCAACGCTTTCCGTTCTGTTTGGCAGTACGGCGCAGCTCCTTGATACGATCACACCACTTGCAGCAGGGGCACTTCTGGTGTTCTGCCTTCTCTATACTCCGTGTGTTGCTGCAATAGCAGCAGTAAAAGAGAACTTGGCAGTAAGTGGGCTGTTGCGATGGTAATCGGACAGTGTGTAATAGCCTGGATTGCTGCTTTTCTGGTTCGAATGATCGGACTGATGTTTGGACTGATGTAAGAAATCCGGAGAAAAAATACAAAAAAGAGCTGTTGATTCCTAACTGAGATATCGCGTTCAGTTATCAAACAACAGCTTTTTTTTGCCCCGAAGTTTATTTCATATCTTAATGACTTTTTAACATAGTATGGAAAAAAATGACATTTCTCTTACGTTCAATTATATATAATTGGACCGAAAGCAGAGAAGTAGCGGAATGAAAAAAATGATGACAGAAAAATTTCGATGCTTTCAAAGGAGAAAATTATGGATGAGATGTTAAACAGTTTAATAGTAAATGTAAGAGAAATGATGGCAAAACGCGAATTGAGAGAATGCGAAAAAATAATCAGGCAGGCGATGTCAGATTATCCGGATAACGCGATTCCGCATAATCTGATGGGGCTGCTTTATGAAAAAAAAGGAGATCACCTTGGTGCAATGAAACATTTCAGGGCAGCATGGGCACTGGATCCTTCTTATCATCCGGCGCTGATGAACCTGGATTCTTTCGGTACGGTATTTTCCAATAAAATATTTATATTTGATGAAACCGATGAAGAATCTGCAGTCGTGAGCAAGCAGAACATGCCGCAGACAGGCGGGGAGGTCAAGCGATGTATATCATAATTGCAGGATGTGGTCGACTGGGAACAGAACTTGCAAAACGTTTTTCTGATCGCGGTGATGATGTTGCAGTGATCGATCCGAAACCGGAAAGATCGGAGAGCCTTGGGTATGGATTCAATGGACTTGCAGTTACGGGTATGCCTTTTGATGAAGATGTTTTGCAGGAAGCCGGAATTGAAAATGCAGATGTGGTTGCAGCAATGACAGATGATGACAATGTCAACATTATGATTTCACAGATTTCCAGGGTTCTGTATCAGATACCGAAAGTGTTGACCAGAATATCTGCACCCGATAAGGTAAGCACATTTCAGAAAATGGGGTTTGATGTAATCTGTCCTACCATCACTGCCGCGGACAGTGTTGAAGAATGGCTTGGGCATATGGAGGAGGAAAAAAGATGAATCTGGTCATAGCAGGTGGCGGAAATGTCGGATATTATCTTGCCAGAACACTTTGTGAGCGCAAATACCATGTCAGTATTATCGAGGAAAAGGCAGAGCGGTGTGAATGGATTGAAAACAGTAATCTGGTTCGCAATCTGATATTGATTCATGGAGATGCAACGGATGAACAGATTTTAAAAGATGCCGGGATCAAAAACTGTGACACATTTATTGCGGTAACCGGACAGGATCAGAATAATCTGACTGCCTGTATGCTTGCCAAAGAACTGCTTCATGTCAAGCGTACCATTACACGTGTCAATAATCCGAAAAATATTCGTGTTTTTCAAAAACTTGGGGTTGATGCGGTTGTCAGCAGTGCAGACCGGATATCCAATATGATTGAACAGGAACTGGAGTGGGCAGATATCGGATCCATTCTTTCTGAAAAAACTGAAAATGCCCGTATTCATCAATATATTATCGGGGCTAATGCAAGTGCTGTGAATTCCAGATTATCTGATCTGGCGTTGCCGCAGGAAACAATCATTATTGTGGCAATACGTGGCAGCCGTGCTTTTATTCCAAATGGCAGTTTTATATTTAACGAGGGAGATGAAGTCGTGGTTATGGGGGCGGAAGAAAATCTGCGGATGGTTGAAAAACTGTTTTATCATGAGGTAATGATATGAATAGAAAGTCAGGAAGTTTTAAGACGGCAGCAGGTGTTTTGCAGGAAATGTTGTATACTTTTCTGCTGATCGGAATTGGCAGTTTCATTGCGCTGAACTTTGCGAGGTAAGCAAAATGCAGACAGAAACGAAAGAAAGGGCTTTATCAGTAATATATTATGTTGGCGGTGTACTTATGGTACTGGCAGTTTGTGAACTGATACCGCTTGCCACATCTCTTTTTTGCAGAGAAACGCGGTTTGTCTTTGTTTTTTTGGCAGCAGCATTCATTATGATCAGTTTCGCAGCTTTTATGATGTTGATTGGGGCAAGATACCGTAATGTGCATCTGAGTTTTGGAGAAGGAATGACAGTTGCTTCTGTATCCTGGCTTATGGGAACGCTGCTCTGTGCACTTCCTTACTATTTTTCGGGTAATTACCTGTCCTATCTTGACTGCTGTTTTGATGTCATGAGTGGTCTTACTACGACAGGACTTTCCATGATTCAGGATCTGGATCATCTGTCCAATGGACTTAACATGTGGCGTTTTTTACTGACCTATATTGGCGGACAGGGGATGGTGGTTCTGGCATTGACTTTTGTAACGAAGAATGCGGGCAATGTATATATGATGTATGTAGGAGAAGCAAAAGATGAGCGTCTTCGCCCGGGGGCAGTGAGTACAGCACGTGCAATATGGAAAATCAGTATTCTATATCTGATAATCGGTTGGATTGCAATGAGCATTGCGGGTATTTTGGCAGGATTACCCTGGGGGAATGCAATATTGCACGGATTATGGATATTCATGTCTGGATGGAGTACCGGTGGTTTTGCACCGATGTCACAAAATATCCTGTATTACCACAGTATGATTTATGAACTTGCCACGGTTGTTTTCTTTACGATCGGTTCGTTCAACTTCGCGCTGCATTATGCGGTATTAAGCGGAAATAAAAAAGAGATGCGCAAAAATATTGAAATTGTATCTTTTACAGTAACACTTACACTTTTGTCACTCATAGCAGCATTTGCATTGATGCATGATCATGTTTATCCGAATATGGCCGCTCTTTTCCGCAAAGGTTTTTACCAGTTGATTTCAGGACATACTACGACCGGTTTTATGTCTCTTTATGCCAGACAGATTTATCACGATTGGGGCGATCTGGCGATTTATGCCATGATTCTGGCAATGTTGTTTGGCGGAAGTGCCTGTTCCACTGCAGGAGGATTTAAAGGATTAAGAATTGGTATTATTTTTAATACCATCCGGGCAGAGATTCGGCAATACACAATACCGCAGTCCAGAGTCATTACAACGAAAATTCATCACATAAGGGATATTGTTTTAACAGACAGTATGATTCGGAGCGCTTTTTCCATTGTCGTCCTGTATCTGATTACTTTTTCCGCAGGTACGGTCATTGGAATGGCTGCAGGATATTCGGGTGTAGAATCGGCTTTTGAATCGGCATCTGTTACAGGAAATGTCGGTTTAAGTATTGGCGTTACGGCACCTTCGAATCCGGCTTTTCTGAAAATCACCTATATCATTATTATGTGGCTGGCACGTTTGGAATTTGTTTCTGTTCTGACACTGATCGCACAGATCTGCAGGAGGCTTGTAAAAAGATGAAGCAAATGACTAAGTACAAAGCCCTTTTCCTTTTGATTATCATGATTCTGAATGTATTTATCTGTTTTATGCCGGTTTCTGCAAAAGAAAAACAAGCGGATAAAACAGTCGGACTGACAGATCTGGTGGAGCATGCAAAGCAATATGATGATAAGGAAATCAGTTTCAAAGGAGAAGCAATCGGAGATGTTCTGTATCGTGGTTCCAATGCATGGATCAATGTCAGTGATGGGAATAACAGTGCAATTGGTGTATATATGCCTGCCCAGACCGCAAAAAAAATTTCGGTGATGGGACATTACGGAGCACAGGGAGATGTGATTCTGGTAACCGGAATTTTTCACAGAGATTGCGCAGATCATGGTGGTGATATGGATATTCATGCCGATCAGGTTCAAATTCTGAGTAAAGGATACCGTGTCAGTGCAGAAACGCCACGCTGGCTGGTGTACCTGTCGGGAGTAAGTGTGCTGTGTGCAGTTTTGATATGTGCTTTTGCACTTTTTATAACTCGGCGCTATGATATAACCAAAAAGAATTTTCATAATCATGATAATGCAAAAAGAGTTGATTAATAAGCGGCAGTTAATGTGAGGTAATATGAAAACAGATAATCAGCGTATTCTTGTATGTGTTTCTTCTTCTCCGTCCTGTCACAGGTTGATTCATACGGCATCACAGATGGCAGCGTCCATGCATGCTTCCTGGGTGGCAGTTTTTGTTATGGAAAAATATGATAAAGAGAAAAAATCTGTAAACTGGCAGCATGGTATGGATAATCTGATATATGCAAAGGAGCTGGGTGCGGAAATACAGTTTGTCAGTGGATATGATATTGCATATCATCTTTCAATGGCTGCAAAAAAATGGAATGCAACCAAATTAGTACTTGGTCGCAGAGTCGGAAGGAAAAATCTCTCCATCAGAACCTGCTGTCTGGTCAGCAGACTACGATGGTTTCTGAAAGACACAGAGATTATTACAATTCCAAATCCCGTATCAGATTATGAGGAAGAAAGCGATACAAAATTGTCACTTTCATGGAAAGATATGGGAATCAGCCTTGGAATAATGGCTGTAACAACGCTGCTTTGCTGGTGGTTTAACAGACTGGGATTTACGGATGCTACGCTGATTACCGTATACATTCTTGCGGTACTGATCATTTCATTTTTTACCAATGGATATCTGTGTGGTATGATTTCTTCATTGCTGAGTGTTATGGTATTTAATTTTTTATTTACAGTACCTTTTTTTTCATTAAAGTCTTATGGAACAGGTTATCCGGTTACATTGGTGGTCATGTTTTTTGCAGCTTTTCTGACCAGCTATCTGACTGTTCAGGTAAGGCGTCAGGCTCAGCAGCATGCACAGAATGCATACCGGACAGAAATGCTGCTTGGTGCCAACCGGAAACTGCAGCGTGCTGCAAATGAAAAAGAAATTATGGAGGCGGCAGCAGTACAGATCAGCAAATTATTGATGCGATCAGTGATATTATATCCTGTCCGCAGCAATCAACTTGCAGAACCGATTCTGATTCCTGTGGGAGAAACATCGGATTACTTAGCCCAAAATGCTGCACAGCCAGAGGAACGTGAAGTTGCAAAATGGGTGATTCAGAATAATATCCAGGCGGGAGCCACTACCGGCATCTTTGATGATGCCGGATTCTGGTATCTGGCAGTCAGAATGAATGAGGGGGACAATATCTGCGCGGTAGCAGGTATCCGGATGAATAAGAGGGAGTGGGTGGATGTTTTTGATAAGAACCTTCTGCTGGCAATGCTTGGTGAATGTGCTGTTGCGGTGGAAAAAGAACGCTTAAACCGTGCAGGAGAAGAATATGCAATTCAAATAAAACAGGAGCAGATGCGTTCGAATCTGTTACGGTCGATCTCACATGATCTGCGTACGCCGTTGACTGCCATTTCAGGTAATGCAAACATGCTCAAAGATGGTACCGTAATGACGGAAAAGGATAAAGAACAAATCTATACGGATATATATGAGGATTCGGTCTGGCTGATCGATCTTGTTGAAAATCTGCTCTCCATTACGCGTATTGATGGCGGACATCTCCACATTCATCTGCAACCGCAGGACATGTCGGATATTCTGGACGAGGCAGTTGCACATATGCAGTCCAGGATGAAGAAGCACCATATTCAGATCATAAAACCGGAGAAACTGGTGATGGTCAGTGCGGACAGTGCACTTCTGGTGCAATTGCTGGATAATCTGATTGAAAATGCTTTCAAATACGGAGCAGAAGATGGAACGGTGGATATTACAGTCAAAATGGAACACAAAAAATGATTTTGCTTGTGGCAGATAATGGTCCGGGGATTCCGGATGCTGAAAAAGAAAAAATTTTCGAAATGTTTTATACAACACGGACACACAAGTCATCAGATGACAGACGCGGTCTTGGAATCGGACTTGCACTTTGCAAAATCATTGTGCAGGAACACAATGGAACCATTCGTGTGTATGACAGAGAGCCACATGGGGCAGTTTTTGAAGTGATAATGCCGGCTTTGGAGGAGAAAAATGAGTAAATTGCCGCTGATTTTAATTGTAGAAGATGACAGACCGGTTCGCAGTTTGATATCCATGGCATTGAAATCCCGTGGATATCAGCAGGAGGCTGTATCAAATGGGCAGGAGGCTGTTTTGGCAATGACCGGGCATCCCCCGGATATCCTGATTCTGGATCTGGGACTGCCGGATATGGACGGAAATGATATTATCAAAATGGTACGTGAATGGTCACAGTTGCCAATTATTGTTGTCAGCGCCAGAAGTGATGAACGGGACAAGATTGATGCATTGGATTATGGAGCAGATGACTATCTGACCAAACCCTTCAGTGTGGAAGAGCTTTTGGCACGCATTCGTGTTGCTGTCAGACGATTGCAGTATATACATGAAAATCAGGAATCTTCTTCGTCTGTTTTTACAAACGGAAAGCTTTCCATTGATTATAATGCAGGACTTGTAATGATTGACAAAGAGGAGATACATCTGACTCCGATTGAATACAAGCTTTTGTGTGTTATGGCACAGAATGTTGGAAGGGTATTGACACACAATTTTATCTTAAAAGAGGTGTGGAATAATACGTTACCAAATGATACACAATCGCTGCGTGTCTATATGGCTTCTCTTCGGACAAAGGTTGAGCCGTTAATCGGAGAAAAAGTAATCCAGACGCATGTCGGAATCGGATATCGTATGATCAAATTATAACAATAATAATACCGTGTTCAGAAGAAAAAATTACTGAACACGGTATATTTTGTTTTTGGTATTTTTATGCGCCTGTTGCAGCATTCGCAGCAGAAGTTCCGGTTTCTGTCTGAGCGGATGTGCTATTCTGTTTTCCATTCAGAATATCCTGCAGTTTATCGGAGGCATTTACTCCGAGAATGTTTTCCATTGCATTTGCACCACCATCAGAAATTTTGGTCAGCGTTACCGTTGAGGTACCATCTGCATTTTTGGTTGTTGTTTTGAGATAAATTGAGCCATCCGGCTGACGAACCAGTTCTGTAGTTGTTTCTGTAGTACCCTTCGAATCAGAGGAAGAACTGTCTGATTGAGTTGATTGTGTTTTTCCGGTGGTTGAATCTGTTGTATCAGTAGCAGCGGTTGTTTCAGCAGCTGTAGTACTGATACTTTGCCCAGAACCGGAAGAACTGTCTGCTGTAAGAGCTCCGCTTGCCGTGTATTCACTGGTGACCGGCTTGGTCAGAACAGAAGCGAGTGTAGACTCAAAACTGTCCGTTTTGTCGGAAGCATCACTTTGTGAAACAGAGGAAGAGTCTGTTTGCACAGCATTAACCAGGGACGTGGCATTCACAGCCATCTGCTGTTCATAAAGCTTTTGTGTAGAAATATCCATTGTGAAATCACCCTTTCATGATTGTTTCGTCCATGAGAGTCAGCCTCAGCAGAATGCAAAAGACTGTCCAAAACCACTACGCAGTTTCGGATTAGATTATTGTATAAGAACTTCTGTCATATTATTATATCGGAATATGTTTTTGAAAAATAACACTTTTGAAATAGCATTATGTTTTTTTTTCTTATATACTGATAGTCATAGGATATAAAATCAGAACAAAACAAAGTCAGATGGAGGGATATAAAGATGGGAGCAGGATGTGTTACATCTGATATTACAAGGGACGCCTGTATGCTGCGGGGCAGTTTTGCACGCAGGGGATATGATTGGTGGTGGCATTCTTTTACAGCCAGAAATAATAATACAGGAAAAGAAAAAGCATTTTTTATCGCTTTTTTTCTCTGTAATCCGGAACTTGCCAAATCACAGCCCGTATTGGGGCAATTACCGGAAAATGCAAAGGCAGAGCGTTTGCCGTCATATCTGATGGTCAAGGCAGGATACTGGGGAGAAAATGCCAGACAGATTCATCGCTTTTTTGCATGGGAAGATGTGACACTGCACATGGATGCCCCTTTTTCGGTAGAAGCAGATGATTGCATTGCAAGCGAAACCTGCCTTTCCGGAACTGTGCATGTAACAGAGCAGGAAGCACAGCAGCATCCGGAGTATATGTGTCAGGCGGGTGAGATGAGCTGGAAACTGCAGGTGGATAAGCAAATTCCTTTTAACGTCGGGTATGGGGCTGCAAAACCTTTTCGAGATGCAGGCATTTTTGAAATGTACTGGCATGCGGAAGGCATGAAAACACAGTACAGCGGGACAGTTATGCTGGATGGGGAAAGTTATACCGTTTATCCGCAGACCAGCTATGGCTATGCAGATAAGAACTGGGGATCCGGGTTTACCTCCCCGTGGGTCTGGCTTTCTTCCAGTCATATGGTGAGCAGACTGACCGGTATGAAGCTGCATAACAGCGTATTTGATATTGGGGGCGGAAAACCAAGAATCTGTTCTGTTGCACTGGATCATAAGCTGCTTGGCGTAATTTATTATGAGGGAACGCCATATGAATTCAATTTTTCCAAACCATGGACACATTCCAGAAGCAGATTTGCCTGCAAAGAAACAGAAAAGGAACTGATCTGGCATGTGCGTCAGACAAATGAAACAACGATCATGGACGTACAGATCAGATGTCCTAAAAAGGAAATGTTATTGATCAATTATGAAGAACCGGATGGACAGAAGCGTCATAATCGTCTTTGGAATGGCGGTACAGGCGTAGGGCGTATCCGTCTGTATCATAAGACCAGAATCGGCAGAGAACTGATAGACGACATCAGTGTCAGAAATGTCGGCTGTGAATATGGAGAATTTGATTCACAGGAAAAGTGACCCGATCGGCTAATTTAATTTGAAATTCAGACATAAACAGGGAGAGAAGGTATCAGATGAAAACTGAAGAATTAAAGGAATTGCTCAGGAGTATGACGCGTAAGGAAAAGGTTGATCAGATGCTGCAGATTATGGGAGCGTTTTATCAGGAGGATGTGAATGCCGTTCTGACAGGCCCGGCAAGCAGTCTTGGAATTACAAAAGAGGATATTGACCAGGCGGGTTCCATTCTCGGAACAGCGGGAGCTGATGCACTGATCAAGATTCAGAAGGCATATATGGAGCGCCAGCCGCATCATATTCCGATGTTGTTTATGCTGGATGTGATTCATGGTATGAAAACAGTATTTCCGATGCCGCTCGCACAGGGAGCAAGCTTTGATCCGGAACTGGCGGAAAAATGTGCTGCGGTAGCTGCAAAAGAAGCAGCAGTCAGTGGGATTCACGTAACGTTTTCGCCAATGGTGGATCTGGTGCGGGATGCCAGATGGGGACGTGTCATGGAGTCACCGGGAGAAGATCCCTGTCTGAACGGACAGATGGCAGCAGCAATTGTGAAAGGATTTCAGGGAGATGATATGAAAGCGCCCGGTAAAGTGTGTGCCTGTATCAAACACTTTGCTGCATACGGAGGCGCTACTGGAGGAAGAGATTACAATACGGTAGAACTGTCCGAGCATACCCTGCGTGACTTTTATCTGAAGCCTTATCAGGCAGGAATTGATGCCGGTGCGGGTATGGTAATGACTTCCTTTAACACAATAGATGGAATTCCTGCCAGTGTAAATAAACATCTGATGCGGGATATTCTGCGGAAAGATCTTGGATTCAAGGGTGTTCTGATCTCTGACTTTGCAGCAATTCAGGAGACAATCATGCATGGCTGCAGCAAGAATCCTGCAGATGCTGCCGGAAAAGGGCTGGAAGCCGGTGTTGATATTGATATGATGACGAGCTGCTACAGTGCAAATCTTTGTGAAATGATCGAAAGAAACGAAGTGGATGAAGCACTGGTGGATGAGGCGGTGCTTCGAATTCTTACATTGAAGAATGATCTTGGCTTATTTGAAAATCCCTATAAAGATGCAGATCCGGAAGCGGAGAAAAAAGTGATTCTGTGTCCGGAACATCGCAGGCTGGCGAGAGAAGCTGCGGCAAAATCTTTCGTCCTTCTTAAAAATGACGATATTCTGCCATTGGATCAATCTCAGAAAATTGCATTTATCGGACCATATACAGATAATCGTGAGATGATCAGCAGCTGGGCGATTATGGGAAATACGGATGACTGTGTCACAATCAGGGAAGCTGCGCAGGAAGTTCTTGCGGCAGATAAGATATCGTTTCATCAGGGAAGCCGGCTTCTGGGAAAGGGTGTAAAACTGGTGGGATTTGATGCATGGTCTCAAAAGGATGCCGGAGAAAAGGACTGGACAGAGGAAGAAGAAAAAGGATACTCTCGGATGCCTGTGCTGCAGCACAGGAGGCAGATGTTGTTGTGTTGACACTTGGAGAATCCTGGCTGCAGAGCGGAGAGGCAACGAGTCGGGGAATGCTCGATATTCCGGAACCACAGATGCATTTGTTTCGTGAAGTGGCAAAGTATAACAGCAATATTGTTGTGGTACTGTTCAATGGAAGACCGCTTGACCTCAGAGAAATCAGTTCTACCGCAAAGGCGGTTCTGGAAGTTTGGTTTCCGGGAACAGAGGGAGGACATGCGGTTCTGGATGTTCTGACCGGAGCGGTCAACCCATCAGGCAAACTGTCGATGAGTTTTCCGTATTGTGTCGGACAGTGTCCGGTATATTATAACGAATATACAACAGGAAGACCGTTCAGGGAGGGGGATAACAATCGTTTTCTCTCCAAATATCTGGATATTCCGAATAAACCTCTGTACCCGTTTGGTTTTGGACTGAGTTATACAACGTTTTCATATGAGCCGGTTGTCTGTGACAAAAAGGAAATCGGAGACAAGGAAAAGCTTACGGTAAGTGCTGTTGTAAAAAATACAGGAAAAAGAGAAGGCACAGAAGTGGTGCAGCTCTATATTCAGGATGTGATTGCATCTGTGGTACGCCCGGTGAAGGAACTGAAGCAGTTCAAAAAGGTAACGTTAAAGCCTTCAGAGGCGCAGAATGTTTCATTCGAAATTGATGCATCCATGCTGGAATTTCTTCGCGCAGACGGGACAGAAGGTACAGAGCCGGGAGAATTCCGCGTATGGATCGGCGGGAGCAGTGATACGCAAAATGTGGATTCCTTCCAATTAAAATAAGAACCATTGTGGAAAACTTTTTTCCATATAAACCGGAAACAATGCTTTGCTTCACAGTAAAAAAGTGTATAATCAGATGCAGGCGCAGAGCCATACTATTATGCAACAGGAGGAATCAAGATGGAACGCGAAACGAAATGCATTCAGGCCGGTTATACACCCAAAAACGGTGAACCGCGGATGATACCAATTATTCAGAGTACAACATTCAAATATGACACCAGTGAAGACATGGGGAAACTGTTTGATCTGGAGGCTGAAGGCTACTTTTATTCCAGACTGCAGAATCCGACAACGGATATGGTAGCAGCCAAGATCGCAGCTCTGGAAGGCGGAACAGCTGCCATGCTGACGTCATCGGGTCAGGCCGCCAATTTCTTTGCGGTGTTCAATATTGCAACGGCAGGCGACCATGTTGTGGCTTTATCGGCAATTTACGGGGGTACATTCAATTTATTCAATGTTACAATGCGTAAAATGGGAATTTCTTTTACGTTTGTCGGACCGGATTGTACCGATGAAGAGCTTGAAGCAGCATTTCAGCCCAATACGAAGGCTGTATTTGGTGAAACAATTGCAAATCCTGCACTGAATGTATTTGATATCGAACGTTTTGCCGGTGCAGCACATGCGCATGGCGTACCGCTTATTGTGGATAATACGTTTGCGACACCGATCAATTGCCGACCGTTTGAATGGGGCGCTGATATTGTGACACATTCAACGACCAAATATATGGACGGGCATGATGCGACAGTCGGCGGTTGTATTGTGGATTCAGGAAATTTTGACTGGATGGCACATCAGGAAAAGTTTCCGGGACTTACGACTCCGGATGATTCCTATCATGGCATTACCTATGCGGAACGCTTTGGTAAGGGCGGCGCATTCATTACGAAGGCAACAGCCCAGCTGATGCGTGATTTCGGCGCAGTACAGGCACCGATGAATGCTTTCATGCTGAACCTTGGTCTGGAATCACTTGCTGTCCGGATGCAGAGACATTGTGAAAATGCCCTGCAGGTAGCATCATTTCTGGAAAAAGATGATCGGATTTCATGGGTCAATTATCCGGGACTGCCCGGCAATCAATATTATGAACTGGCCAGGAAATATATGCCGGACGGAACATGTGGAGTCATTTCCTTTGGGGTAAAGGGTGGAAGAAAAGCTGCAGAAGAATTTATGAAGCATTTGAAACTTGCAATTATTGCAACGCATGTGGCAGATGCACATACCTGTATTTTGCATCCGGCATCCTCAACACATCGCCAGCTGACAGATGAAGAACTTCTGGCAGGAGGAGTAAGTGCAGATCTGGTGAGACTTTCTGTCGGAATTGAAAATGTGAATGATATCATTGCAGACCTGAAGCAGGCACTCGATCAGGTCTGAGAAGAAAATCTGCTTATCAGGGAGTGTTCATTACCCTTAGCCTTTAAACTGGCAAACAGGTTGGAAAGATTGAAAAAAGCATTTTTTTGAATCGGATCAGATAAACCTCTTTCAAACAAAAAACGCCTGTCCTGTGGTATATGAAAAACCGCAGGACAGGCGTTGTATATTTGCTTTTTTACTTCAGTTCACTGCCTGTCAGAAGCTTATATGCTTCCAGATACTTGGCAATTGTCTTATCAATGATTTCCTGGGGCAGGTTGTAGTCGCTGTCCGGATTTTCGGTAAGCCAGTTACGTACAAACTGTTTGTCAAAGGAAGGCTGGTCGTGACCGTGTTCATAACCTGCAAGAGGCCAGAAACGACTGCTGTCAGGGGTAAGCATTTCATCACCGATCACAACTTTGCCATTTTCATCCAGACCGAATTCAAATTTGGTATCAGCGATGATGATACCGCGTGTCAGGGCATAATCAGCACATTTTTTATAAAGCGCAATCGTATTGTCACGAATCTGAACGGCATATTCTTCACCATGACCGGGGAACTGTTTTTCCAGAACAGAGATACTCTTTTCAAAGTTGATATTTTCATCATGGTCGCCGATTTCTGCTTTTGTACTGGGCGTATAGATGGGTTCCGGCAGTTTGTCACATTCTTTAAGACCTGCAGGGAGTTTGATTCCGCATACGGTACCATTTTCCTGATAGCTCTTCCAGCCGCTGCCTGTGATATATCCGCGTACGATGCACTCAATCGGAAGCATGGTCAGTTTACGGCACAACATGCTGTTGCCATCAAACCTGGGCTGACGGAAATATTCCGGCATATCTTTTACGTCAACACTGAGCATGTGATTTGGAACGATGTCTTTGGTGTAATCGAACCAGAATCTGGACATCTGGGTCAGAACAGTACCTTTTTTTACAACTTTGTTCTTAAGGATGACATCGAATGCAGAGATGCGGTCAGTTGCGACCATGATAAGACTGTCGCCGTTATCATAGATTTCACGTACTTTGCCTTCTTTGACAGGTTTGAATTCTTTCATACTTGTTCCCCTTTTCTGGACTATGCGCTTTTTCGTCTGCTGTAAATAAATACCTGTTCCAAGTATATTACATTTTTTCTGTGAAACAAGAGCTTTTATGACAAAAAACATGCTAAAATAAAGCTATCTTTTGGACATTAAATGCATAAAAATGCATAAAACAGTATTGACCTGGAGTTCACTATAAGTGATATGCTGAAGAAAGATACATAAAGTCTGAGAAAAAACTTTATGAAGAAGGGGAATGCAAAAATGGAAAAATCAAAAGTATATTTTACGGATTTCAGAACACAACTGGAAGTCAGTCTGACACAAAAATTACAGAAGCTGATCAAGGTAGCCGGAATCGGAGATATCGACATGGATGGCAAGTTTGTGGCGATCAAGATGCATTTTGGTGAACTGGGTAATCTGGCGTATCTTAGGCCCAATTATGCCAAAGCAGTTGCAGACGTGATAAAGGAAAAAGGCGGAATGCCTTTTCTGACAGATTGCAATACCCTTTATCCGGGAAGCCGTAAGCACGCACTGGAACATCTTGACTGTGCAAATCTGAACGGTTTCAATACCGTGACGACAGGCTGTCAGATTCTGATAGGGGATGGACTGCGGGGAACCGATGATGTGGCGGTGCCGGTACCAAATGGAGAGTATTGTCAGGAAGCATATATCGGGCGTGCAGTTATGGATGCGGATGTGTTTGTTTCACTGACGCATTTTAAAGGACATGAAGCAACCGGTTTTGGCGGTGCGCTTAAGAATATCGGAATGGGGTGCGGAAGCCGCGCAGGTAAAATGCAACAGCACAGTGCCGGAAAGCCCCATGTAGAGCAGGATCTCTGCAGAAACTGTCATCACTGTGCGAAGGAATGCGGATCGGATGCCATTACCTATGAAAATGGAAAAGCATACATCAATCAGGAACTTTGCAAGGGATGCGGAAGATGTATCGGTGCATGCGGATATGATGCCATTGTGAATGATAATGGAGAGGCAAATGAGGTCCTTGGCTGTAAGATAGCGGAATATACGGCTGCTGTGTGTCAGGGAAGACCCTGTTTTCATATCAGCCTTGTATGTGATATCTCACCGAACTGTGACTGCCATGGTGAGAATGATGCACCGATCCTTCCTGATCTTGGTATGTTTGCATCCTTTGATCCGGTTGCACTGGATCAGGCGTGTGTGGATGCCTGTCAGAAACAGACACCAATTCCGAACAGTCAGTTATCGGATAATCTTGCAAAACCCGAATGGCATCATCATCATGACCATTTTATGGACAGCAATCCGAATGTACGCTGGAAGGAAACACTTGAACATGCTGAAAAACTTGGAATCGGCACGAGAGAATATGAGCTTGTGACAATACGCTGATCATTGCGGATAAAAGTTGAAAAAGAAAAACAGGAATCGGGAAGTACAGAGATTACAATAATGTAAAAGAATAAAAGTGGATTCCAAAACAGCAATGTTTTGAAATCCACTTTATTTGTATCAGTATTATGCAAATTCTGAAAAATCAGTTTTTGTGACCTTCCCATTTCCAGTCTGCGATTTCAGGCATATCCAGACCAAATTCGTGGATATACTGTTTGTGCTCAACAAGCTTATCACTCATCTTCTGGTAGAGATATGCACCACGATTGCCAAGCTGTGGCAGACGCAGCAGAACATCCTGTACCAGATGGAAACGGTCCACATCATTTTGAACACGCATGTCAAACGGTGTTGTGATGGTTCCCTCTTCCTTGTAACCGCGTACATGGAGATCACGATTGTGACGGCGATAGGTCAGCTCGTGAATCAGGGTCGGATAACCATGGAAATTGAATATAATCGGTTTATTTTTGGTAAAGAGCATATCATACTCTGCATCCGATAATCCGTGCGGATGCTCTGACTGAGGCTGCAGCTTGAACAGATCGACAACATTGATGACGCGGATCCGGACTTCAGGGAGTTCTCTGTTCAGGATAGAAACAGCTGCAAGTGTTTCCAGTGTCGGCGTTTCACCTGCACATGCCATAACAACATCCGGTTCTACGCCATGGTCGTTGGAAGCCCATTCCCAGATACCAATACCCTGTGTGCAATGCTTTACGGCCTGTTCCATGGTCAACCACTGTGGACGGGGATGTTTACTTGCCACAATGACATTGACGTAATTACGGCTGCGGATGCAATGGTCGAAGGTAGAAAGCAGACAGTTGGCATCCGGAGGCAGATACAGACGTACCACATCCGCTTTCTTATTTGCGATATGATCCATAAAACCAGGATCCTGATGTGTAAAGCCATTGTGATCCTGCTGCCATACGTTGGAAGACAGAATCAGGTTAAGTGAAGCAATTTCTTCACGCCATGGGAGCTGATTGCAGACCTTAAGCCACTTGGCATGCTGTGCAACCATGGAATCAATGATTCTGATAAAAGCTTCATAGCTTGCAAAGAAACCATGACGACCGGTCAGCAGATATCCTTCCAGCCACCCTTCACACAAATGTTCTGACAGCATGGAATCCATGACACGGCCATCAGGGGAGAGAAACTCATCGAAATTAAATGCATCTGCATTCCATACACGATTTGTTGTTTCAAAAATAGAGTTCAGTCTGTTGGAAAGCGTTTCATCCGGACCAAATACACGGAAATTTCTGCTCTCCTGATTCAAACGCAGTATGTCACGTACAAATTTTCCAAGTTCGGTCATATCCTGACCATCAGAAGACCCTGGTGTTGTAACATCAAATGCATAACTGCGGAAATCAGGAAGACGAAGATCGCGCAGCAGAAGTCCGCCATTGGCATGTGGATTGGATCCCATCCGGTGGTCTCCTGTTGGTGCCAGTGCCTTCAGTTCCGGAATCAGTCTGCCCTTTTCATCAAAGAGTTCTTCCGGTCTATAACTTTTGAGCCAGTCTGTCAGAATCTGCACATGTTCTTCCGGTTTATCCATCATGATCGGAACCTGATGTGCGCGGAAGCTGCCTTCGATCGGAAGACCATCTACAACTTTTGGACCGGTCCAGCCCTTTGGCGTACGCAGAACGATCATCGGCCACATCGGACGCGTCGCATCCCCTGTTTCACGTGCATGCTTCTGGATTGCCCTGATCTCTTCGATTACGGTGTCCATGGTTTCAGCCATGGTACGGTGCATGGTCATCGGATCGTCGCCTTCTACAAAATAAGGCTTCCAGCCGCAGCCTTCCAGGAACTTCTGCAGTTCTTCATGAGAAATACGGGAAAAAACAGTCGGATTTGCAATTTTGTATCCATTCAGATGGAAAACAGGAAGTACTGCGCCGTCTGTGATCGGGTTCAGAAATTTATTGGACTGCCAGGAAGTAGCAAGCGGGCCGGTTTCTGCTTCTCCGTCACCAACCGTAACGGTTGCAATCAGATCCGGATTATCAAATACAGCACCAAAAGCATGAGCGATACCATATCCAAGCTCACCGCCTTCGTTGATGGAACCTGGTGTTTCAGGTGCGCAGTGACTGGGAACACCGCCCGGGAAAGAAAACTGTTTGAACATTTTCTGCATACCGTCTTCATCTTCACTGATGTGTTCGGATATACTTCGCTGTAACTTCCTTCCAGATAAGTGTTGGCAATATAGAAATTACCGCCGTGTCCGGGACCGGACAGCAGGATCATGTCAAGGTCATAACGCTTGATGATACGGTTCAGATGTAAATAAACAAAGTTCTGACCAGGTACCGTTCCCCAGTGTCCAACAATCTTTTTCTTGACCATCTCAAAGGTCAGCGGTTTTTTTCAGCAGTGGATTTTCAAGCAGATAAAGTTGTCCGGCGGACAGATAGTTGGCTGCACGCCAGTAGGCGTTCATTTTCCGCAGCAGTTCATCTGTGATGGGGCCTTTTTCTTCACAAACCATTTCTTTAGCTTCATCCATAATAGTTTAGATGCTCCTTTCGAAATAAAACAGATGGTTAAATATTTAACATTTTACCTTATCATACAATGCTTTTTTTGACAGAGCAAGAAAAAATGTTATGCAAAAAAGTAAAATAGTTTACAGATATTGCCATTAATGCTTCATTTTAGATAAAAAGAGCAATATATGCAAAAAAATGGAAATGCAAATATAAAAAAAACAGCAGATGCAGACTGGTATATGATATATTTTATTAATAAGGATAAAGCAATATTGTTTGTGGTTAAATGACCGGGAAAGAGGGGCAAATGAGATATCGGGATCTTGGGAAAACGGGACTTCGTGTAAGTGAAATCGGGCTGGGTGGAGAGTGGCTTGAGCGTCATAATACAGAAGAAGTTTGTGCAGTTATCGATGCGTGTGAAAAACAGGGAATTAATATTCTGGACTGCTGGATGTCAGAACCAAATGTCAGAAGCAATATCGGCGAGGCAATTAAGGGCAGAAGAGAGCGATGGATCATTCAGGGACATATCGGTTCGACATGGCAAAACGGACAATACGTCAGAACGCGTGATATATCTCAGGCAGATACTGCATTTGAGGATTTACGCACCAGAATGCAGACAGATTATATTGATCTCGGCATGATTCATTTTGTGGATGAAGTGTCGGAATATGAGAAAATTATGTCCGGAGAATTTCTGGAGTATGTCAGGGGACTCAGACAAAGCGGGAAGATCAGACATATCGGTATGAGTTCACATAATCCTGTCGTTGCAAAGCTTGCGGCTGAAAGCGGAATTGTTGAAATGATTCTGTTCAGTCTCAATCCGGCATTTGATCTGCTGCCGCCAAGTGAAGATATCAATACACTTTTTGCGGAAAAGTATGATGAAAAGCTGGGAGGAATTGCACCGGAGAGAGAAGAACTCTATAAAGTCTGCGAGAAAAACGGCGTCGGAATCACAGTCATGAAGGGATATGCCGGCGGACGACTGTTCCAGGCGGAACACTCTCCATTCGGGGTGGCGCTTACACCGGTACAGTGTATCCATTATGCACTGACACGTCCGGCAGTGGCATCGATTATGGTGGGATATGATACGCCTGCACATGTGATTGCAGCAGTAGAATATGAAACAGCCACAGATGAAGAAAAAGACTATGCAAGTGTACTGGCAGGCGCACCCAGCCATGCTTTTATTTCGGGACAATGTACCTATTGCGGACACTGCGCCCCGTGTCCTGCAGAAATAGATATTGCTATGGTCAATAAGCTTCTTGATCTTGCAGAAATGCAGCCTGTGGTTCCACAGTCACTGCATGAGCATTACAGGCAATTGCATGCAAATGCATCAGATTGCATGGCATGCGGCGGATGTGAATCCAGATGCCCTTTTCATGTTCAGGTAATCAGTCGAATGGAGCGGGCAAGTGTAATGTTTAACTGAAAAGAATCTTAAATAATGAAAATCCCGTAATACATGGAGTTGTAAGTTGTATTATGGGATTTTTCATATGGAAACAATAAAAATGCGAGAATTATATAAAATACATTGACTTGGAGCTAACACCAGGTGCTATGCTCAAAGGGTAATGTGTCAGCGAAAGGAGTATATCTGTATGACAATTAAAGATGTATGTGAACGATTTGATATTACGCAGGATACGCTCAGATACTATGAACGTGTGGGAATGATTCCCGCTGTAACGAGGACAGCAGGTGGTATCCGCGATTATCAGGAGTCTGATCTTGGATGGGTACAGCTTGCAATCTGTATGAGAAATGCAGGACTTCCCGTAGAAGCGATGATTGAATATGTAAGGTTATATCAGGAAGGCGATACAACAATTTCTGCAAGATTGCAGCTTTTGACAGACCAGAGAGAAGTGCTGCTCGATCGCAGAAAAAAAATTGATGAAACACTTGATCGGTTAAATTATAAGATCGCACGATATGAGATTGCGGTTGAAACAGGGAAGTTGACCTGGGATGAAAACTGTGAGAATTGACAGAAAGGAGAAAGAAAAAATGAAAAAAGTGAATGTCATGAAACTGACACAGGCGGCGATGCTGATGGGACTTGGGCTGATTCTTCCGTTTGTGACGGGGCAGATACCGCAATTTGGTAAAATGCTGCTTCCCATGCATATTCCGGTTTTGCTTTGCGGACTGATATGCGGATGGCAGTATGGTCTGGCAGTAGGATTTATTCTTCCGCTTCTTCGCGGGGCGGTCTTTGGAATGCCGGCTCTTTTTCCCAATGGCATTGCAATGGCGTTTGAACTTGCAACATACGGTATGGTCGCAGGTCTTCTGTATTCCAGGTCCAGATGGCAATGTGTGGCAGCGTTATATAAATGTCTGATTGCTGCAATGGTTGCGGGCCGTATTGTATGGGGAGTTGCAATGATGCTGATCAGCGGTGTGACGGGTAATGCTTTTACCTGGCAGCTGTTCATGGCCGGCGCTTTGATCAATGCGCTTCCGGGAATTGCAATTCAGCTGATTCTGATTCCTGCAGTTATGGTGGCATTGAACCGTGCAGGACTTGTAAAATTCAGAAAAGGACAAAAATCACAGATGGTCAAAACATTCTGAAAGTAAACGTATGAAGAATTCCTGGTAAAATTATTTTGCACAGAAGCTTTGAGACGAGGCGGAGCACAAATTTTTGCAGGGAGCGCTCCGGAATGGAGGAAAAATGTACGATTCAAAAGCCGACAGAATAAAGGCCTGTGAAGAGAAATTCGAAGTATTGTTCGGAAAAAAGCCAAATGAAGGAGAAGGCAATGACCCGGAACTTTTGCAGATACTACAGAGATTTATTTTCGGGCAGGTCAGTTATCTGGGAAGTCTGAATGATCAGACAAGGGAACTGATTACCTGCGTGGTACTGGCTGTTTATCAGACACTTCCGCAGCTTCGAAGTCATGCTGCTGCTGCGCTTCATATTGGTATTTCACCTTTACAACTAAGAGAAGCTGTCTATAACTGTATGCCGATGATCGGGTGTCCCAAGACACTGAATGCGATCGGCGCAGTAGATGAAATTCTGACAGAAAAAGGTATTATTCTGCCGCTTGAAAGTGGAGTCACAATCACAGAGGATGAAAGATTTGCAAAGGGAGCTGTGATTCAACAGCCTTTGTATGGTGATGAGATCCGGGATAATATGAAGTTTATGCCTGCGGAATTTGCGGAGGCTGTTCCGGATTTTCTGACAACGTATTGCTTTGGGGATTTCTATACACGCAAGGGACTGGAAATCAGAACAAGAGAACTTCTGAATATGGTTATTCTGGTTGCACTCGGCGGCTGTGAAAATCAACTGAAGCCCCACATTCTGGGATGCCTTAAAACCGGTAATACAATAGAAGATATTTATACGGCGGTTGTTCATGCAATGCCTTACACCGGGATTCCACGGGCATTTAATGCAATTTATGTGATCCGTGATGTTGCAGGAATGAAAAAGTGAATAAAGCATTTTACGGCATTGTATAAAAAGATCAAAAAGTGATATGATTGGGGATATAAAGGCAGGGAGGAGATAGTATATGGATGCTATTGAAGTACTTAAGACCAGGAGAAGTTGCAGGAATTTCACGAAGGAGCAGGTTGGGAAAGTTGACCTCCAGACGATTCTGGACTGCGGTCTGAATGCACCAAGCGGAATGAACAGACAGGATAGCAGAATTGTTGTGATTCAGGATTCGGATACGGTAAAGGATATGTCACGTCTGAACAGCATGATCTGGGGGAAAGAAACAGATCCGTTTTATGGAGCACCTACCGTATGTCTGATTCTTGTTCCGACAGATAACCCCAATGGTGTAAAGGACGGTTCACTGATCATCGGAGCAATGCAGGATGCTGCCTATGCGATCGGAGTGGGTTCCTGCTGGATCAATCGCTGCAGGGAGATGCTCGAACTGCCTGATGGAAAAGCCTATTTGGAAAAATGGGGACTCGAAGGATATGAAGGAGTAGGGTGTTGTATTCTGGGATATCCGGGGAAGGAAGATGCACCAAAAGAAATTTGGAAGAGCAGAATTCTTTGGATCTAAAAGAATAGACCGGCATAAATAAAGAGAAGGAGATTTTTAACATGAGTAAGCTTGGGAACAAGAAAAACAGTAAAGATGCAAAACAGAAACAGATGGCACAGCAGTTGGCTGCGCTTGCTAAAAAAAATGAAAAGAAGAAAACCGGTAAGTAATGAGGGTATCGGTCTGATATGAAAATATGGAGAATACGGAAAACCATGCTTTTAACCGGAAGCATTCGAGGGCAATGATGCTTCCGAATGCTTTTTTGATATAGAATGTACAAAAAAGTTCCTTCTCAGGGAGTGGCGGGTGAATCAATGGATGTGATGGAAGTATTGGATAATATGAAAGAAAAGGCGTTATCTGATCAGGGGCTGTATATACGGATAATGCAAACACAGGAGCAGCAGTCTCCATATGATGCGTTCTGTGCAATCTGCAGAGAATGCGGTTATGATATATATCCGATGGATCTTGCAGCTGCAGGCGAAGAAATGTATGCAGCGATTAAGAGAAGTACAAACGGCGGTGGTGAAAATTCTCCCATGCTGGAAGGGGAAGATGATTTGTACCGCATGTTCATGGATGAAATCAAATCATATGGAAAAACGTGAAAAGAATATTATATAACAAAAAATGGAACAAAACAGAAAAAAACTGTCGAATATGATTGGCAGAGTATGTTATAATCAAACACATATCATGAGACAGGCACTACAGAGCCGGATTCCGGGCAGATTGCAAGGGATGGATGCGGCATGCAGCTGCTGATGAGATAAAGGATGGTTTGGAAATGAACTGGGTGGAGAGTATACATACTAACAGACAGGAAGAACAGCGGTATTTCAGTGTGGCAAGAGATGATATTATGATGATTAATCTTCGGCAGCTGAAGTTTGCGAGTGTGATAGCCGTCGTTTTTATGGCATTTTTTATTATTATTACTCCTTTTGTGTTTCCGGAATGGCATCTTACATGGCCAAATTATATCTTTTTCGGTATGATGCTGCTGGTAATGGCCGTGGTTTATCTGTATGACGGATATGGAGAAAAAACATATCAGAAAACCATTGTTTTGTGTGTGTTATTTGATGTTGCGCTGATGATTGGCAGTATTATGATTGATGTAATTCCTTTTCCGAATTTTGTTTCAACCTATTTTCAGATCGGGATTGTTTTTATAGCAGCATTGTTTACAATGCCTCTTAATGTTACACTTCCAGTGCTTTCGGGGCTTGAAATAGCGTTTATAGCTGCTATTTCCCTGTGGAAAACGCCAAAAATGGCAGCGGTAGACGGATATGAATCGGCAGTAGGATTTATATGTGCAATTCTGATTGCACTGATCGTGACAGATCTGAGAGTAAAAGAAGGTCTTTCAAAGTATTGTTACATCAAACAGGGAACAACGGATACGCTTACCAGCGTCAGAAACAGGGCAGAATGTGAAAAACTGATCAGAGACTATCTGAGCAAAAGAAGTGAGAGTGCTTCTTCCTGTGCGCTGTTTATGCTGGATATGGATAATTTCAAGCAGGTAAATGACGGACTTGGACATCAGGCAGGAGACATCGTGCTGGAACGGGTAGGCGCAATACTGAAAAAGGAATTTCGCTCGGAAGATGTGATTGGAAGGATAGGCGGAGACGAATTTATTATTCTGGTCAAAGATATTAATGACAGAAATACGGTTGAAAAAGTATCGGAACGTGTAATTTCCAGCATCAGCCGGTTGTCGGAGATGCTGGATGGAGTTGGTGTGAGCTGCAGCCTTGGCGCTGTGATCTTTGACGGAGCCGCCGAATATGAAAGCTTGTACAAAATGGCCGATGATTCCATGTATGAAGCCAAAAGAAACGGTGGTGGAAAGTGTGTCGTACAGGTACTGCGGGGCTTATCCTGAACGATAGCATATTTCAGTCAAATCTGGCATGTACAAATTCTTTGAATTTGTATGCAGAAGCAGATAAAGCTTTGTTTTTGTTGTAGATCATGCTGTACGGATAATCCATATCGCTTAACGGGATCGGGATGGTACACAGGGTCTTTTCCTGTAGTTCATTTTCTATGGCAACCTGCGGGATAAGTGCAATGCCGATATTCATAATTACAGCGGTTTTAATTGCTTCGATACTGCCCAGAGACATACCGATTTTTTCCGGAATATCAAGTTGTTGAATCATTTTTTCATAGTAAGTATATAATTGAGAATTTGCTTTATGGACAATGAAATTCTCGCCTGTCAGATCATTCCGGCAGGCTTTTTTCAGTTTTGTAACGGGATTGCGTGGGGAGGCAACCAGGAGCAGTCTGTCATTCAGAATCTGTTCGGTACAAATCTGATTATGGTAACATATATTCCCGCCATTGACCGCCAGATCAATCTGACCATCTGAAATCTGGTCGGAGATTTCAGAAGTTGTGCCAACAATCATGTTGAATCTGACTTTCGGGTACAGATCCGCAAATTCTGACATCAATTTGGGCAATATGTACGTTGCGGGTGTATTACTGGCTCCGATATTGATGTTTCCGCCGATATAATCTCTTTTTTGTTCAATTTCCAATTCCAGTTCATCAATCGTAGAAAAAATACGTATCGTATATTTTTGAAGCATCTTACCGTTACTGTTGAGACAGATCCGATTTCCGACTCTGTCAAAAAGACGTAGTCCGATCTGCTCTTCCAGTTTCTTGATTTCGGTTGAAAGCGCAGGCTGACTGATACGAAGTTTAATGGAAGCTTCTTTATAACTTTGGAACTTTGCAACGGTATTAAATATTTCCAGATAATGTAAATCCATATATGTTACCTCATATTGCATCATAAGTTCTGTGAATGATGATCATAGACCAGATGTATTTGTAACAGAAGAATACAAACGGTAAACTATATTCTGGATGAAATTTTATTTTCAAACAGTGAGGAGAAGGCTATGGCATCATTTTTGTTGGTTCCACTTAAGGTCATAGGGCTTGGGATTGTCATTTCATATGCAATTGCCCTGATGATGAAAGTTATTATGTTTTGTATCCGGTTTACCAAAAAAGCAAATACGAAAGAAGGTGTACAGGAATGAATCCAATTACGCTGTTCCAGGGAATCGGAACGATGTTCTATCAGTCGCCTGAAATCGTTATTTGTCGTATCGTATTGATATTCGCAGGATTTTTACTCGTATACCTTGGTAAAAAGGGTATTCTTGAACCGCTGATCATGATTCCGATGGGCGTCGGAATGTCTTCGGTAAATGCAGGCATGCTTTTTCTGACCGATAATAAGATCGGAAATCTGATCATTGATCCTTTGCTGACTTCTACAGATGATCTGATGAAGTATATGCAGATTAATTTTCTGCAGCCGGTATATACGCTTACGTTCAGTAACGGTCTGATCGCGTGCCTTGTATTTATGGGAATCGGTATTCTGTGTGATCTTGGCTATGTACTGGATCATCCGTTTATCAGCATGACAATCGCGTTGTTTGCTGAACTTGGAACAGTTGCAACTTATCCGATCGCCAAACTGATGGGGCTATCCGATGGAGCTGCAGCGGCCGTTTCCATAATCGGCGGTGCAGATGGGCCAATGGTACTGTTTGCTTCCCTGAAACTTGCACCCGAATATTTTGTTCCGATTTCAATTGTGGCCTATTTGTATCTGAGTCTGACTTATGGTGGATATCCGTATCTGATCAAGCTCTTTATTCCCCCGCATCTGCGTGGAAAGCAAATTAAGAGAGAAAAGCCTGTCCAGAAGATTACATCCGGGGAGAAAATGGTTTTTGCTGTAATCGTCAATGCAGTTCTATGTCTGCTGTTTCCTGTGGCGGCACCCCTGTTTTTAAGTTTCTTTCTTGGCATCATTATCAGAGAAGCCGGTATACAGCGTTATATCAGTCTGGTAGGAGACGGATTCCTGTATGTGGCAACGTTTTTCCTGGGTCTGATTCTGGGGGTTCTCTGCGATGCAAGCACCCTTTTGAATCCGGTCGTTCTCAAACTTCTGGTACTTGGGATGCTTTCACTTTTGCTTTCCGGTATTGGCGGTATCATTGGAGGATATGTTGTCTACTTCTTCAAGCATGGTAACTTTAATCCTACAGTCGGTATTGCAGGGGTATCCTGCGTTCCGTCTACAGCAAAGGTAGCACAGAAGGAAGCACAGAAGATTGATCCATCCTCTTTTATTCTGGATTATGCGCTTGGGGCAAATATCTGCGGAGTAATCACAACTGCAATTCTTACAGCTATTTATGTAACACTTCTTTCCTGAATTAAAATATTCCAAAGGGATTTTTTTCCATCAGAAAGATGGATAAAGTGAACAGGTAGAAAACGTCTGATTCTGTCACTGTTGAAGAGCAGGAGCATAACTCCTGTATAAGAAAAAAGATTGGTGGCAATCATTTCCAGAAGAGCAGCAAGGCTGATATGCAGGCTGCTTTTCTGGATTTTTGTTGTAATGATAAGTGTATCTTCTTCAAATTCATTACTGGATTTGCGTAGTGCGGTGACAGTCTGAAAAAGATCTGTGAAATTATTGATTTGCATGTGATTGTCAGAGATGGTTTCCCGCACTTTTAATGAATCGGATACCAGAATCTGTGCGCATACAAAGAGAATGATGACACCTGCCATCAAAAGAGAAAAAAATTTTCCGTTTTTTCTGAATGCTGTAATATTCATGAATTCATTCTCCAGTTCAAAAAGAGTTTATTCTAATTGTGCGGGTGTTGTCAAGAATTACACATCTTTTACTTTTTAGTCATACTTTCGCCACAAAATACGCGTAATATAAAAATCAGGAAGGAAACTTCCGATAAAGTGAAAAAATCTTTTTCATAAAGGGCTGTCTGGTCCCCACCAGGCAGCCCTCCTCCCTGAAATAAGCAGTTTTTAATCATAGACAAAGCGGAAACAAATCCTTGGTTTTCGCTTTTTTAAATAATATTGAAGATTCATGCAAAAATGGAAGCTCTTTCATTAAAAATATAGTATAATACTTATATATTGCATTATACAAATTCTGCTGGAGGATCAATAAAAATGAGTAGTAATAGAAAAAACCTGGGTTTGTTCCGTTTAAAATGCGAATATCGGTATAAAGCTTTTGATTATTATCATTCCATTGGAAATACTTTCTCTTTTCTGCATTTTTTTCTTCAGTTACAGGGAAAAAATGGTACTGAGTGATGCAAAGCAAATGTATTATGATCAGTTGTATCAGGTCAATACAAATCTTTTGAGTGCAGATCGTGATTACTATCAGTCTATGCTCGCAGAGACACAGTATCTGGTATACAAGGATTCTTTGACAACAGAAGAACACCAGCAGGCACTTAAGGATTATCAGGATAATGCGCAGCAGGTGGTGGATCGCATCAAAACAGTAGAATCCATCGCTTCTTCTCAGCCATATTTTTATGAAACGTATCAGGATAAATCCGGCAATACCATGAAATCGCTTTTGGACACTTTTAATGCCTCCTATACAAAATGGCAGCAGGCATTTGACCCTTCTACCGGTGAAGGGGATTTTAAGACACAGTCACAGTTGTTTTTGGATACGCGTGAATATATCAATACCATGCAGGATCTGATGGTTGCATACACAGACGTCAGCAGTGCTGATCTGACAGCTTCTGTGCAGAACAATATAGTGACAACAGGTGTCATAATATTTGCAATATTGTTTTTGGTTGGAATTTTTTCGCTGATTATTTCCAGATATATCAGAAGAAGCGTACTTGAAGTAACAAAGCGTATCAATACAATCGCAGATAATGATCTGACAGATAGTACGCAAGCGCTTGATTCAAAAGATGAGATTGGCGTTCTTTCAAGATCAGCCAGCAGTGTACGGGACAGACTGCTGGAAATTGTAGGCAGACTGCAGACATCTTCAGGAGAACTTACCGGATCTGCGAACATAATGGATTCCAGTACAGGTGAAGCATCGAATTCCATGAAGAATATTTCAAATGCTGTTTCGGAGCTTGCAATTACAGCAACACAGCAGGCCATGGATATTGAGAAAATTGCCGGTAGCATGAAGGGAATTGAAGAAGTTATGAAAAAGAGTGTATCCAGTACAGATGCGCTTGGAAATGTAGGTTCGCAGATCAATTCGATAACATCCAATGGGATGCAGACCGTAGATGATCTGATAGATATTACGAAACAAAGCAACTCGGCATTCCAGTCGATTTTTGATGTGATTTCAGGAATAGAAGAAAGTACGCAGCGAATCAGCGAGGCAAGCGGGATTATATCATCTATTGCGGAACAGACAAATCTGTTATCACTCAATGCAAGTATTGAGGCAGCCCGTGCAGGAGAAGCAGGTAAAGGCTTTGCTGTTGTTGCAGAGGAAATCCGTAAGCTTTCTGAGCAGAGTGCAACTTCCGTAGATACGATCAATCATATGTTGAGTGACCTGCAGGGCAACACGGAGCATGCAACAACACAAAGCGCTCTTGTAAAAGAATATGTTGTAAAACAGACAGATTCTGTAAGAAATACCAGAGAGAGCTTTAATGAAATTGTTGGAGCAATTGATACGGTTAACCATTCTGTTATAAATCTGAACAATGTCAATCAGGAACTGGAGAATGGTATCAGAGAAATCGGAAGTCTGATTGAAAGTCTCTCAGCCGCATCAGAAGAAAATGCAGCAACTGCCGAAGAATTGAATGCAACGACAGATATTGTTACCGGAAATATAGCTAATTTGCATGATACCGGTTCATCAATCAACGGATCAGCAAAGGGGCTGGGAGAGATCATCGGGACATTTAAGACGGAAGTATAAAAGTAAAAAAATGGAAGAGGGCATATAGCGTTTGTGCGGTGATCCCCAATCGTTAGACCGGAATGCTAACGGTTGGGAGGTTGGTACATCTGCTGTATGTCTTTTTTGATGGGAATTTTAAATGAAGTTATATGAAAAAAATATAAATTGCTGCAATATCAAAATACCATATGCTATTATGGAATAACAACGATTTTTTTATTTGGCAGTTCTGATAAAATATATTTCATAAGGAACAGAAAACTGCCTGTTTTTATCAGATGATTTGTAAAAATCATCAAGGGTATTTAAGCAGCTTCAGACATACCGGAGAACGTATCATAAGGTATGAATAACAATAGTTTGCTGAAAAGCATGGAGGAAATATAAAATGACGATATTAATTGCGCTTATTCTGATTTTTGCACTTGGCGGCGGAGTGATCAGTTTTGCAGTACGTGCAGCATGGGGAATCCTGAAATTTTTTCTTGGGCTTATCATTTTTCTGCTGTTTCCCGGAATTCTCATATTTGCAATTGTAATGGGATTTTTCTCCTATGTGATATTGCCGGTACTGATCATTGGAGGCATATTATATCTGGTTTTCAAACAGGTTGCTTAAGCGCTGCTTCCTTGACCCGAAAGTGTTGCTGTGCTATAGTTTTGTAAGTAAATATGACGAAATCAAAGCGTCAGTATTCTGCATTTTTTGCAGAAGTGCTGACGTTTTTTGTGGATAGAGCAAAGGGTGCAATAAGGAGGATTTTGCGGTGACATTATTTTTGGCAAAACTTTTTTTTAAGGATTATGCGGAAACGGACAGGCCGGAAGTACGGCAAAAGTACGGAATACTAAGCGGTTTGATCGGTGTTTGTTTCAATCTTTTTTTGTTTACATTTAAAATGATTGCAGGTATGCTCAGTCATTCCATTTCCATTATGGCAGATGCTTTCAATAATCTTTCCGATGCAGGATCATCGGTCATTACAGTAATCGGGTTTCATCTTGCAGGAAATGATCCGGATCCGGAGCATCCGTTCGGACATGGGCGGATAGAATATATTTCGGGACTGATCGTTGCATTTCTGATTCTGATCATGGCGTACCAGCTGGTGGTATCTTCTGTCGACAAAATCCTGCATCCGCAGGAACTTGCCTTCAGTCCTGTTATTGCACTGATACTGGTGGCATCAATTGTGGTAAAACTGTATATGTATTTTAATAACAGGCAGGCCGGCAGAGTGATCGGAAGTCCCGTTATGATGACAACTGCTGCGGATAGTATTTCGGATGCGGTTGCAACAACAGTTGTTTTGGTTTCTTCCATTTTCAGTTTTTATACAGGAATGAACATTGATGGGATTTGTGGTGTTGCAGTCGGTCTTTTTATAGCAAGGGCAGGAATCGGAGCAGCGATGGATACCATCAGCCCGCTTTTGGGGAATCCGGCATCCGTGCAGTTGGTGGAGCAGATCAGAAACTGTGTGATGAAACATGATGGTATAATCGGGATTCATGATCTTGTAGTGCATGATTATGGGCCGGGCAGATTTATGATCTCTTTACACGCAGAAGTCCCTGCAAGCGGAAATATACTGGAAATACATGATATGATTGATAATATTGAACAGGAACTTGAAAATGAGCTGCACTGTGAGGCTGTGATTCATATGGATCCGATTACAACGGATGATTCTTATACGAATGAACTGAAAGAAAAGGTGCGGCAAATCATTCAGGAAACAGATCCGGTTCTGCAGTTCCATGATTTCCGGGTTGTCAGAGGTAAAACGCATACCAACGTGCTGTTTGATGTTGTGGCACCATTCAAATATGTCAAAAGTGCGGAAGAGCTGACCGAAGAAATCGGTATGCGAATTCAGAAACTGGATGATCATCTTCACAGCGTGATTCATGTAGACAGAGTATATGTGGAAAAGGAAGAGCAGAAAAGTTGAAGCAGGAAGAAAACAAAAACAGGCAAAATGGAAAGGATATTGCAAAGGCAATTGGTATTTATCTGGTGGTAACGGGACATCTGCTGAGTGCGCAGGCACAGGCAGGTCATGCACTGATTTATCTGGTGCACATGCCGCTTTTTTTCTGGATCAGTGGATATTTTCTGTATGGGTCTGTAAAAAAGCATTCTATTGCTGAAAATGTGCGAAATAAAGCAAATACGCTTCTGATTCCGTTTCTGGTATGGTCAGGAGTGGCACTTCTTGCAAATCTGGCGGTATCTTTTCTGAATGGGAGTTTGGATTTGCAGGTCATCTGCTCGGGATTGTATGAGGTATACATACAGGCGAGAAGTATGTGGTTTTTATTGATTCTTTTTCTGGCGCAGATGCTGGTACTTTTGCTGCATAGGCTAACATCAAAATGCAGTATCAAACTGGAAATTGGAATGATGCTCATAACATGGCTTATTTTGATTGGACTGTTACCGGATCAGCTTTTCAGTCTGGACAAGTTCAAGTGGATGTTTCCATATCTGATACTGGGATATGGGATGCATGCAATGGAAGTTTTCAGGGAGAAACAGAAAACATTATCTTCTGACAAATCCATTTTGACCGGACTGTTACAGAAAAAAAAATGCGGGCAGGAAATATGCGGGTATAATCGGAGTGGTATGTAGTACGGTATATATCCTTGTAACACTGAAACTATATGGATATCCCTATATGCAGGCATTCTTAGCTAAAAAAAGCAGTGGAATAAATGATTTTCTTCCGTATTCACTTATTTTTTTACTGAGTCTGCTGGGACTTCTGGGGTTGATGAAGTTGTCAGAAGGACTCTCTGAAAGCAGGATCGGAAGTATTCTGGCAGGTGTGGGCAGATACAGTATGGATATATATGTGATCCATATGTTTTTTATCAAGTTTGTTACCTATGTACCCGCATATGCCCAAAAAAGTGCGATTGCATATAATTGCGGATTTGTGCCTTTTTATGCTTTGGGGGTAGTAGGTGTGGTATATCTGATGGCGGCATTTCTTTTGCGGCGAATCGGGTTATACTGCAAAATGATGGGAACAAATAGAAAATAAGGCAGAATTTTTAGTCAGGAAAGTGAAGGAAAATCAGAGATGGAAACAGAGTCAGAGACAGGAAAAAGTATGCAGGAAACGCAGCACAATACTGCGGAGGAAGCAAGACAGAAGCGATATATTTATATGACGCAGACACCTATACCAAGGCTGATCAGAGATCTTTCTATTCCAACGATCATCAGTATGCTGGTCAGTGGATTATATAATATGGCGGATACCTTTTTCGTCGGGAAGCTTTCAACGCAGGCAACTGCCGCTGTCGGAATTGTTTTTTTCCATCATGGCGATCATTCAGGCGGTTGGATTTTTCTGTGGACATGGTTCGGGCAATTATATGTCGAGAAAGCTGGGTGCAGGAGATATAAAGGAAGCTTCTGAAATGGCAGCGACAGGATTTATACTTGCATTTATTTTGGGAGGACTGATTCTGGTTCTGGGAATTGTTTTTTTGAAACCCTTATCAGTGTTTCTGGGAGCAACGCCGGCAATGCTCCAGGAAACACAGGATTATATGCGGATTATTCTGATCGGAGCACCCTATATGACCGCACAGCTGGTCATTAATAATCAGCTGCGTTTTCAGGGAAGTGCGATGTATGCAATGGTAGGGTTGGTGTCCGGAGCAGTAATAATATTGGACTGGATCCATTTTTTATTTTTACATGTGGCATGGGTGTATCAGGAGCAGCACTTGCGACAATTCTGAGCCAGTTTATCAGTTTTTGCATATTATTTGCAGGGAGTCAGAAAGGGGTAAATATTCGGATTAAACTCAAAAATGTCCATTTCAGCAGACATTATATGCTGCAGATCGTGAATGGCGGAACGCCTTCTCTTTGCAGACAGGGACTTAACAGTATTGCTACCATTATTATGAATACAATGGCTGGATCGCTTGGAGGAGTGGCAGCAATTGCCGGAATGTCGATTGTTACACGGGTTATGCTACTGGCTAATTCAGCACTGATTGGTTTCGGACAGGGTTTTCAACCGGTCTGTGCATTTAATTATGGTGCGGATTTGAAGGAAAGGGTCAGAAAGAGTTTTTGGTTTTGTGTCAAATATGGAACGATCTTTTTAATCCTTATAGCAGTTTTATGCGGTATTTTCTCAACAGAAATCATCACCTTTTTCAGAAAGGATCCGGATGTAATTGCTGTCGGAAGTGTAGCGCTGCGGGTTCAGGCACTTGTTTTTCCTTTGAATGCATTTATTGTTATGGCGAATATGATGCTGGCAGTCAATCGGAAAGGGAGTAAAGGCATCGATTCTTGCAGCATCAAGATCCGGTCTTTTCTTCATTCCGTTTATTTTGATTTTGTCTTATGCATTTGGTCTTTTTGGGGTAGAGATTACACAGACCTGTTCGGATGCCTGCACTTTTGCAATATCCATACCAATGGTAGTTTCTGAACTTCGAAAAATGAAATCGGGTGGTAAAAATTAGTAAATGCAAACTATTCGCATTTACTATTGACACAAAACGAAAGGAAGGGTATTCTTTCATAGGGGGTATGTAAATGCAATTCATTTGCACTTACATGCCCCCTATATCAATGGAAAGGAGTTGCCGGAAAATGACAGGGAAAAAAAGATTTGCAGCGGTTATTATGTGTATCATGCTGTTTTTGTCGATATTTACGGCATCCTTTTATATTGTCAGCAAGGCGCATCATGAATGCACGGGGCAGGCTTGTCCCATTTGTCATGAAATTCAGCTCTGTGTTCAGTTTCTTAATACGGTAGGAGGCGCAGCAATTATTGCTGTGGTTGCATTCTTTACTGTCCGTGAATTTCTCATTGTTCTGCCATTGTTTGATCATGTATGTCAGAATAATACTCTGGTTTCCCTTAAAGTGAAGTTGTCCGATTAAAAATTGAGTCAGATGCGACAGCATCTGACTCAATACGAGATTGCAATGCAATCTCGGCAAAAAACGTGGTCAGATGCGACAGCATCTGACTCAATACGAGATTGCAATGCAATCTCGGCAAAAAACGTGGTCAGATGCGACAGCATCTGACTCAATACGAGATTGCAATGCAATCTCGGCAAAAACGTGGTCAGATGCGACAGCATCTGACTCAATACGAGATTGCAATGCAATCTCGGCAAAAAACGTGGTCAGATGCGACAGCATCTGACTCAATACGAGATTGCAATGAAATCTTGGCAAAAACGTGGTCAGATGGTATCTCATCAGACTCAATACAAAATTGCAGCGCAAACTTTGCAAAAGCGTTATGACTGGCTGCAAATATCAGTTGCTTTATTTGGTCACTTTGAAGAGAGTGGCTGCTTGTTTTGGTATGTTTTTTTACAGAAACAGACAGTCAGAGAAAAATTTTGAAAAAAGAAAATGAGGAAAAAATGAGAAAATATAGAAAGATTTTTATTAACTGCATGGTTGCAGGAGCGCTTGCTGTAAGTACAATGACAGGTTGCGGAGCAGCTTCAAAGACTACGGATGAAACCGCAGCATCAGAGAGCGAAATATCCAAACAGGACAATATGGAGGCGGCACAGAGTGTCAGCTCTGTGGTAAAGTCTGATGCTGATCAGAAAATCAGTATTGTATGTACCAATTTTCCCGAATATGACTTTGTAAGACAGATTGTGGGAGAACAGGCTGATGTCACAATGTTACTGAAGCCGGGAGCAGAGAGCCATACTTTTGAACCGACACCGCAGGATATTATTACGATTCAGAACAGTAATCTGTTCATTTATGTAGGTGGAGATTCAGATGAATGGGTTTCCGGGGTATTGGATTCCATGGATCAAAGTAAGATGACAATTGTCAAACTGATGGACTGTGTGGATACGGTTGAAGAACAGTTGGTAGAAGGAATGCAGCCTGAAAAGGAGGTCAGCGAAGATACAGCATCAGAAGGCAGTACAGAGGCACCGGAAATGGATGAGCATGTCTGGACATCACCGGCAAATGCCATAAAGATCGTACAGGCTCTTTCTGATAAGATATGCAGTCTTGACCCTGCCAATCAGGATATTTATAAGGCAAACACGCAGACCTATCTTCTGAAACTGAAAAAACTGGATCAGGAATTCCGGGATGTTGTGAATAACAGCAAACGAAAAGAAATCATTGTAGGCGATCGTTTTCCATTTCGTTACTTCTGTGAAGAGTACGGATTGAAATATTATGCGGCATTTCCGGGATGCTCTGCTGATACAGAGCCGGATGCTGCAACAGTCGCTTTCCTGATTGATAAGGTTAAAGCGGATAAAATTCCGGTTGTCTTCCACATTGAATTATCCAATGAGCAGATGTGTAACTCGATTACGGAAGCGACCGGTGCCAAAAGTGAGCTTCTAAATGCAGTTCATAATGTCAGTGACAGTGATTTTAAGGCAGGTGCGACCTATATCAGTCTGATGGAACACAATGTTCAGGTATTAAAGGAGGCATTGAACTGATATGAGTCTTATAACCTGTGAGAATGCAGCTTTTTCATATGAAGGAGTTACGGTACTTTCGGGCATAGACTTTGCGGTTCAAAAAGGTGAATATCTCTGCATCGTAGGCGAAAACGGTGCAGGGAAAAGCACACTTTTGAAGGGCCTGCTTGGCCTGAAAAAACCGTCCGAAGGTTCTATTATAATGGGAGCGGAATGTAAACGCAGAGAAATCGGATATCTTCCACAACAGACTGCAGCACAGAAGGATTTTCCTGCAAGTGTCATGGAAGTGGTACTTTCCGGAAGACTTAACAGCCTTGGAACCAGAATCTTTTATAAGAAAAAGGATCGGACAGATGCAGAAGATAAAATGGAACAATTGGAAATTCTGAATCTGAAGAATCGCTGCTACCGGGATCTGTCCGGAGGACAGCAGCAACGGGTACTTCTGGCAAGGGCGTTGTGTGCGACAGAGCAGCTGCTGCTGTTGGACGAACCGGTTGCAGGGCTTGATCCGGTTATGACAGTTGAAATGTATCGTGTCATTCAAAAACTTCATAAGGAACGTAATATAACGGTTATTATGGTGTCACATGATATCAGAGGTGTGATGGAACAGGCTGACCACGTCCTGCAGCTTGGCAGCAGACAGCTTTTCTACGGAACGATACAGGAATACCTTAAAAGCGATATCGGAAGAAAATTTACGGAGGGAAGCGGATGTTGAATATATTAATCAAGATGATGAGCTACCCTTTTCTGGTAAGGGCACTTATAGTAGGAATTCTGGTATCGCTTTGTGCGTCTCTACTGGGAGCAAGTCTTGTACTGAAAAGATATTCTATGATTGGTGACGGACTTTCGCATGTTGGATTTGCGGCACTTGCAGTTGCATATGCTATGAATCTTGCACCTCTTTCTGTTTCCATTCCGGTGTGTGTAATCTCAGCGTTTTTTCTTCTGCAGATTAAGGAAAGTTCCAGAATCAAGGGAGACGCGGCAACCGCACTTTTGTGCAGCGGTGCACTTGCGATTGGGGTAATGACAATATCACTGACAACCGGAATGAATACGGATGTATGTAATTATATGTTTGGGAGCATTCTGGCAATGAGTCAGAGTGATGTCGTGCTGTCGGTAGTTTTAAGCATCGCAGTTTTAGTGCTGTATATTCTTTTTTACAATCGCATTTTTGCTGTGACTTTTGATGAAAATTTTGCAAGTGCGACAGGAACCAGAACACAGCTTTACAATATGATCATTGCATTTTTGACTGCAATCACCGTGGTATTGGGGATGCGAATGATGGGAACGCTTCTGATTTCCAGTCTGATCGTATTCCCTTCTCTGACGGCAATGCGTGTGTGTCGGAAATTTCAGACAACGATTGTTATGGCAGCGGTTCTTGCTGTTCTTTCTTTTTTTGCGGGAATCACAATCTCTTATCTGCGCGCTGTTCCGACAGGTGCATGTATTGTTGTGGTAGATATTGTGTTATTTGCAGTGTTTGCGGGAGTAGAGAAAGTCAGGAATCGAAAATGAAAAAAGAAAAAATCATTGTAATAGAAATTTGTATCGGAATTTTGATTCTCTTAACCGGCTGTGCACAGGGACGTCAGAAACAGGTGCATGCGGCAGAGACATCATCTAGCACATCCTCTCGTGCGTCGTTTCAAAAATCTGACAGTCAGGACAGTGAAAGCACAGAGTCCTCAACAGATATGTCAGCGGAAAATTCAGGAGTTATTGCAGGAACGGCGCAGACGGATGCACTGTTAAATGCACTTGCAGGAGGCAGCTTTTCAGATGATGCAAGAGATGAATATCCCTATGATATTGGAGCAGATCAGAAGAAATATGCCGGGAAGAAAGCGGATATTGTAGTAGGGGATGATCTGTATATGACACAGATCAATGACTGGTTCATGAATTTCAAAGATTATGAGGGGAAACTGGTCAGTCTGGAAGGCTATTATATCAAATATGAGAATTATACATTTGTGGGAAGAAATGGGCCGACCTGTCCTTATTGTACAGGCGGGTATGTAGATTTTGAGTTTAAATCGAATGAGGATTTTTCAGATTTGAAATCCGGAAAATCCTGGATTTCTGTGAAAGGAATCTTAAGACAGGGTTATTCCTATGACAGCAATGGAAAAAAATCCAGTGCGTTTTACTATATTGAGGCATTGAATATAGATAAGAAAACAAAAGCAGGTGTCGATCCGATCTATGACTGAAAGGATAGAATATCATAGTTTATACAATCAGACAGATCTTTGAAATATCAGGGGAAAAAGTCAGATCCGCAGGTTAAAGTATTTCACAGGTGAGATGCTCCGTTTTCGGTGGCGCAAGATCCAAAGCGGAACGTTTTTATGTAACAGGACTGCATATTCCTGTTACATAAAAAAGGAAGTACACAGAAATGTGTACTTCCTTTTTTTATATAATATGTGATTCGATTGATCAGTTCTCACTAAAGAGCAGATCAGAATATACAGGGAATGGCCAATATTCTTCATCAGTCAGTGTCTCGAGTGCATCTGCTTCTTCTCTTGCCTTTGCCATATCGCTTAAAATGGTTTTATGGTAATAGTTCATGGCTTTTGTAGCATCTTCCGGAACTTTATCCAGATCCTTGGAAAGTTTGTCACAGGTATCAGCAAGCGCATCTGTCAGTGTTGAAACCTTTTTAAGCGTTTCTGATTCATACTTTGCGGAAACGCCTGCTCCTTTTAAGGCAGCAACACGGCCGGCAAGGTCGGTTGCATAAGAAGATACGGCGGGAAGAATCTCACGGCGAATCATATCTGCCATGGTTCTTGCCTCAATGGAAATAGTGGCGTTATAGGTTTCTACATGAATCAGGGAACGTGCCTGCAGTTCTTCCTCAGTATAAATTCCGTTTGATACATACAAATCCACATTCTTTTTGGATGCATAATGCGGAAGTGCATCCGAAGTGGAAATCAGATTATCCAGTCCACGCTTTTCAGCTTCTTTTACCCATGACTCATCATAACCATTGCCATTGAAAATAATACGCTGATGATCGGTGAATACTTTTTTGATTAATTTCTGCAGGTCTGCCTGGAAATTTTTGGAATCTTCAAGCTGACTGGCAAATTCATTCAGTTCTTTGGCCATAATGGTATTCAGAGCAATATTTGGACCGGAAATAGACTGTGAAGATCCAAGCATACGGAATTCAAATTTATTACCTGTAAAGGCCATTGGTGAAGTACGGTTACGGTCAGTATTGTCCTGTGGAATAGTAGGCAAAACATCGATACCGATCTGAAGAGTCCGTTTGCCGCCGTCTTTATACGGCTTACCGCTGATGATAGATTCTACAACGCTGTTCAGTTCATCGCCAAGGAATATGGAGATGATAGCCGGCGGTGCTTCCTGTGCGCCGAGGCGGTGGTCATTGCCTGCAGATGCAACCGTAGCTCTGAGGGTATCCTGATATTCATCCACACCTTTGACAAATGCAGCAAGGAAGAGAAGAAACTGTGCATTCTGACTGGGTGTTGAACCAGGTTTGAACAGATTCTTACCGGTATCTGTTCCGAGTGAGAAGTTGTCATGTTTACCGGAACCATTCACGCCATCGAAAGGCTTTTCATGAAGCAGGCATACAAAACCATGACGGTCTGCAACCTTTTTCATCAGTTCCATTGTCAGCTGATTCTGATCACATGCAGCGTTGGCATCCGAATAGATTGGAGCCATTTCATGCTGGGAAGGAGCAACTTCATTATGCTTTGTTTTAGATAGAACGCCGACTTTCCAGAGTTCCTCATCCAGATCTTTCATATAAGCAGATACACGGGGTTTGAGCTGACCAAAATAATGATCTTCCAGCTCCTGACCGCGAGGAGGTTTATTACCAAACAGGGTACGGCCTGTCAGACGAAGATCTTCACGCTGTGCATAAAGTGATTTATCAATCAGGAAATATTCCTGCTCAGGACCAACCTGTGCGGTAACTCTTCTGGTATCCTTATCACCGAATAAACGCAGAATACGGATTGCCTGACGGCTGACCGCATCCATGGAACGAAGAAGAGGAGTCTTCTTGTCCAGAGCCTGTCCGGAATAAGAGCAGAAAATAGTAGGAATATAGAGAGAATTATCTTTTACAAAAGCAAAAGAAGTAGGATCCCATGCTGTATATCCACGTGCTTCAAAAGTTGCGCGCAGTCCACCGGACGGGAAAGAAGAAGCATCAGGCTCACCACGAACCAGTTCTTTACCGGAGAAATCCATGACAATTTTACCGCCGCCGACAGGAGCGATGAAGCTGTCATGCTTCTCAGCAGTTACACCGGTCATAGGCTGAAACCAGTGTGTATAATGCGTAGCTCCTTTTTCAATTGCCCACTGTTTCATTGCCTCAGCGATTTCGTTTGCGGTAGAAAGTTCAAGGGCAGTACCATCTGTAATACACTGTTTCCAGGCTTTGTAGGAAGCGGTAGAAAGACGCTCCTTCATGGTCTCTTCATTAAAAACCATGCTGCCAAACAATTCAGGTAACTTTGTTGGTGTTTCCATAATTCTCTCCTCTCTTATGCACAGATACAATAATCTATGTGACAACGAATCCGAAAGTCGATTCGTTCGTGCCTGACTTCAGACTCCGCTTGCGCCATAGTTTGCAAGAACACGCGCAGACGGATCATTTACGTTACAACCTTCCCAGGCTTTGTTCGGCATCCAGTAATCCTTTATCATTTCAGCCTGTCCCGGATAATATTGTTCAAAAATTTCGCGATACAGAAGACTTTCCTTTGTGAATGGGGTGCAATAACTGTATTGCATGCGGCGCTGTTCATATTCCGCATCGGTATATTTGCTTTCAGCCAGAGCTTTCAGATCGTCTACCATGGAATGTCCGACAGCATCTGAAAAAGCGGCTTTCTGGCGCCAGAGAATTTCTTCGGGAAGAATTTTATCTGCTTCAAAAGCATGACGCAGCAGATATTTTCCCATATTGTAAGTATTCATCTTGATTTCAGGGTTGATCTGCATCACATATTTTACAAAATCAGTATCACCAAACGGAACTCTTGCTTCCAGTGAGTTGACTGAAATACAACGATCTGCACGAAGAACATCGTACAGATACAGTTCATCCATACGCTTTTTGGATTCTGCCTGAAAAGCATCGGCATCTGGCGCAAAATCAGTATATTTGTATCCGAACAATTCATCGGAAATTTCACCTGTTAACAATACGCGAACATCTGTCTGTTCATGAATTGCCTTGCAGCAAAGGTACATACCCATACTTGCCCTGATTGTCGTGATATCCCAGGTACCCAGAAGAGCAATGACCTCTGGAAGCGCATTTACGACATCCTCTGCAGTCATATAGATTTCAGTATGATCAGAGCCGATGAAATCAGCAGCTTCTCTGGCATATTTCAGATCGATTGCATCCTGATCCATACCAATTGCAAAAGTGCGTATCTTTTTGCCCAGAATCTTGGCACTGATGGCGCAGACAAGACTGGAATCAAGACCTCCTGACAACAGAAATCCGAGAGGTGCATCCGAATCAAGTCGTATATCGACTGCTTCAACAAGTTTGTCATGGATCTTTTGGCAGACAGTTTCCATATCATCTGCATTATAATGATTAACCGTTGTGATATCCGTATATCGGACAAATTCTCCGTCCACATAGTAATGGCCGGGAGGAAAAGGCATAATTCTATCACATAAATCTGTCAGGTTTTTGGCCTCACTTGCGAAAACAATTCCGCCTTCCTTATTATATCCGTAGAACATGGGACGGATGCCAATCGGATCACGTGCTGCAATCAGACAATCTTTGCGGTGGTCGTAAAGAATCATCGCAAATTCTGAACCCAGCATTTCGAACATTTTCAGTCCGTATTCCTTATATAATGGAAGAAGAATTTCACAATCACTTTCACTTTGGAAAGAATATTTGTCTGAAAGTGCTTCTTTGATTTTACGAAAACCGTAAATTTCTCCATTACATACAACATAATCGCCATCCAGTTCGAATGGCTGCATTCCCTGCTCGGAAAGTCCCATAATGGCAAGACGATGAAAGCAAAGATAACCGGATGCTGTTTCAATGATCCGGCTCATATCCGGTCCTCTTGAGAGGGTACGGTCGAAATAGGGAAGAAGTTCTTCCTTTGTAAGTGCCTTATCGGCAAATCCCATAATTGAGCACATTGCGATATCCTCTTTATACTATATATTTTTAATCTGCCGTGCAAGTGATTAAATAAAAAAACGGCTCGTTTCGCCGCATTTTCTCATAAAAAAGACAAGGGCAGATGCAGAAAAAAGCTTTCTCCATCAACGCCCTTGTTGATTGTTTGAACAGATTTTTATTAGGACTGATACTACCACTGCCGGCATGGCTTTGTCAATGCCTTTTTTATAATGTGTTGATAATAACACAGAAAAATGGTATTATTCTTTAAATAATGTGCAATACAATGAGGCAGCCACAAAAATACTTGTGAACTGCCCTTTTTCTTTTCGGAAAGGAAATGACATTAAAATGAACCTTTTTGATATTGTGGGGCCGATTATGGTAGGACCATCCAGTTCGCATACGGCAGGTGCGGTAAAAATCGGAAATGTAAGCAGGAAACTGATCGGAGAAGAGATTCAAAATGCTGAGATATTATTTCATGGTTCGTTTCTTGCAACCGGAAAAGGGCATGGGACGGATAAAGCGATTGTGGCAGGTCTTCTGGGGTGCGGGGTGGATGACCCGCGGATTCCGGAGAGTCTTTCCATGGCGGAGAAGGCAGGACTGCAATATCATTTTGGCGGGGCAGATCTTGGCGATGTACATCCGAATTCAGTCAAAATGAAGCTGACCGGAATATCCGGTAAAAAACTGGAAGTGGTGGCAGCTTCTATCGGAGGCGGGCGGATTCAGATCTGTCAGTTGGATGGTCTGACTGCAAATTTCAGCGGAGATTATCCAACGCTGATCGTTCATAATCTGGATCAGCCGGGTCATGTGGCGGAAGTAACATCTATGCTCGAACATAAGTCAATTAACATTGCCACAATGCAGTTATACCGTTCCGGACGGGGCGGGAATGCAGTTATGGTACTGGAATGTGATCAGGAAGTTCCTGCCGAAGCAATTAAATGGCTGGAGCATTTGGAAGGTATTGTAAAAGTAACTTATTTGAGCCTGCTTTGAGCCGGCGCAGAGCCAATATTTGGAATGAGGACGGATAATGTATAAATCACTTGCGGATATATGTGCGGAAAGCGAACAGAAGGGGATAAACTTCTGGGAAATCATACAAAAAGAGGACTGCATGGAAGAAAACATGACGGCAGAGCAGTCTTTTACACAAATGCAGAAGATCTATCAGGCAATGAAAGAGGCAGATCAGAAATATGATCCGGAACTTAAATCTGCCAGCGGGCTGGTGGGAACGGAAGGTGCAAAAGTCAGAAAAAGGCGCATGGATGGAGAAATGATCTGTGGTGAGCTGATCAGCCTGGTGATGGAAAAGGCGCTTAAAATCACAGAATCAAATGCCTGCATGAAACGTATTGTTGCAGCTCCGACAGCGGGATCCTGCGGTGTGGTTCCGGCAGTACTACTGAGTATACAGGAAAAAAAGGAATATTCTGATGAACAGATGACGAAAGCACTTTATGTAGCGGGAGGAATCGGTGGTGTTATCGCTTCCAGAGCAAGCCTTTCCGGTGCGGAAGGAGGTTGCCAGGCAGAGATTGGTTCGGCTTCTGCAATGGCGGCAGGTGCACTTACTTATTTGCTTGGAGGAGATGCACAGTGCATGATACAGGCAGCTGCGCTTGCACTCAAGGGACTGCTCGGACTGGCGTGTGATCCGGTAGCAGGACTGGTTGAAGTACCCTGCGTGAAACGGAATGTGATTGGCGCAGTCAATGCGATCACCTCGGCAGATATGGCACTTGCAGGGATCCGCAGCAAAATTCCGCCGGATGAAGTGATCGATGCCATGCGATCGATCGGGCGCAGTATGAGTACGGACATCAGGGAAACCGGAAAAGGCGGCCTTGCCGGAACCCAGACCGGTATTCTGATCAGAGATCAGATTGCAATGCAATAATTTGGGGTTGACGTAAAGATAATCAAGTGATAGCATACACGTATACAATTTACAACAGCATATTTTCAGTTCAAAATGAATGAGAACTCATACGAAGAGGTAGAGCCATGGTATTATGTGGTTCTGCCTTTTTTGGTGAATCCGGTTCTCAGATTCATTTGACGATAAAACAACGAAGACGTTTGCCGGATGATCCCTTTCTTTGCGGAAAAATCCGAAGGTAAATGTCTTTTTTATGATGTGCTGAGAAAGATGGAGGGAAAAACAGTATGAGCAGATTTATCAGTAAGCGTTTTCATAAAATGGTTCCGTATCGTTTGGGAGAACAGCCCAAAGACAGAACATATATCAAATTGAATTCCAATGAAACATCTGTTCCACCTTCGGAAGCAGTATATACGGCTTTATCAAAAAGTGCACAGCATTCCGATCTGGGACATTATTCCGATCAGGACGCAACGCCGCTCAGAAAGGCACTTGGCAGATATTACGGCGTAAAAGAAACAGAAGTTTTTGCCGGGAACGGTGCAGATGAGGTACTCAGCTTTATTATGCTGGCATATGGACAGGGAGAGCATGGCGTATGTTTTCCGGATGTTACCTACGGATTTTATAAAACAGTATGTAACGCATTCGGACTTATATATAAGGAAATTCCGGTGGATGAAAACCTGCAGATCAGAGTAGAAGATTATACTGAAACACAAAGCATGGTTATTCTTGCAAATCCGAATGCACCGACAGGACTCCGGATCAGTCAGAAAGATATTCGCAGAATGGTTGAAGCTAATACGGACAGAATCGTTGTAATTGATGAAGCATATGTGGATTTTGGCACGCAGACCTGCATTCCGATGATCCATGCATATAATAATCTCATTGTGGTACATACGATGTCAAAGTCCAGAAACATTGCGGGACTTCATGTTGGTTATGCAATCGGAAATGCGGAGCTGATGACAGAACTGAATAATCTGAAAAACTGTTTTAATCCCAATAATATCAATCAGGTAACATTGGATGCCGCGGTTGCCGCAGTGGAAGATTTCTCTGCACTGGAAATGAGCTGTCTGAATAAAATAAAGGTACGGATCTGGTTTACGAAACAGCTAAAAAAAATGGGATATCAGACGCTGGAATCCTATGGGAATTTTGTGTTAACAAGGCATGATGGATATGACGCGCAGACACTTGCAGATTATCTGAATGAGCAGGGAATACTGGTCAGATATTACGCAAACGAGCGCATCAGAGAATATGTCAGGATATCTGTCGGTACGCTTAAGGAGATGGAAATGGTTGCAGAAGCACTTCAGAAATATGAACAGAAAAATACACAGGAAGCGGTCTGAAAAATTGATATCAGGTACTGTTTCAAAGTGACCGGTCAAAAGAAACCCTGCAGGATGCAAATATAATATAGGGAGGAAGACATATTATGAAAAAAAGACTTATGGCAGTAACGGTTATGCTGGTGACAATTTTTTCACTGGCAGGATGCGGAAGTGGAGATGCAGCAACAGGATCTGAAAAGGCATCTGCAGATGTAACGGTATCGGATACTGCGGCTTCAGCAGTCCAGACAGGCAGCAGTGAGAAAACGGCGGTAGAAACGGTAAAACCCGGAAAGCTTCGGGTTGCAATGGAGTGTGCATATGCTCCCTATAACTGGACGCAGCCGGATGATGCAAATGGCGGAGTGAAGATTGCCGAGTCTGTTGATTATGCAAACGGATATGATGTGATGATGGCACAGAAAATAGCAGATTCACTTGGCCTTACACTTGAAATTGTGAAGCTGGACTGGGATTCTCTGATCCCTGCAGTTCAATCCGGCACAGTTGACTGTGTGATAGCGGGACAGTCCATTACCGCAGAAAGAGAGGAATCGGTTGATTTCTCGGATCCATATTTTTATGCATCGATCGTAACACTTACAAAAAGCAGTTCCCAATATGCTTCTGCCGCATCTATTGCAGATCTGAAAGGTGCAAAAGCAACTTCACAGATCAATACGATCTGGTATGACAATTGTATCCCGCAGATTCCGGGTGTCAGTATTCAGCCTGCGCAGAAGACCGCACCACAGATGCTGGTAGCACTGGATTCAGGTGCAACGGATATTGTTGTAACAGATATGCCGACGGCAAAAGCTGCACTGGTCGCATATCCTGATTTGAAACTGCTTGATTTCTCAGGCACAAAAGGAGACTATCAGGTGTCAGCAGAAGATATTAATATCGGCTGCTCTATGAAAAAAGGAAATACAGCTCTGAAAACAGCTGTAAATGCTGTTGTGGATCAGATGACAAAAGAAGATTTTAACAAGCTGATGGATCAGGCAATTGCAGTTCAGCCGATGGCAACAGCAAAATAAGATGTCAATCAGAGCACAGAATATTTTTTAGCAGACTGGATTGGACTGGATTAGTCTGGATTAGTCTGGAATTAGAAAGGATGCAAATCTATGCCACAGAGCTTTTTGGGAAGAATTGAGATGATTCTGTCCAGATACGGAGTGAGTATCATCAGAGGAGCCGGTTTCACGATGCTGATTGCATTGATCGGTACTGTATTTGGCTGTCTGATCGGACTGCTGGTCGGAATGGTACAGACAATTCCGCAGCCGAAGGGAGGGCATCCGATCAAAAAAAGCCTGCTGGCAGTCGTGAAGTTTATCTGTATGGCATATGTGGAGATTTTTCGCGGAACACCCATGATGGTACAGGCGATGTTCATATTTTATGGTGCAGCAGCACTTTTCGGGATTCATATGACTACCATGTTTGCGGCTCTTTTTATTGTTTCGATCAATACAGGAGCATATATGACAGAAACGGTAAGAGGTGGCATTCTGTCAGTTGATGCGGGACAGACAGAGGGTGCAAGAGCAATCGGTATGACACATGTTCAGACCATGCGGTATGTTATTTTACCGCAGGCGATGCGTAATATTATGCCGCAGATCGGCAATAATCTGATCATTAATATTAAGGATACCAGTGTGCTGAATGTAATTGGTGTTGTAGAACTCTTCTATACGACCAATACGGTGGCAGGCGCTTACTACACCTATTTTGAGGCATTTTTTGTTGCAATGGTTGTCTATTTTGTAATGACTTTTACCTGCTCCAGAATTCTGCGATCCGTCGAAAAGAAGATGGATGGGCCGGATAACTATGTCATGGCAGTTAACACCGGAACTGTGGAGGGTGCAAGATGAAAGATTCAGAGCTGCTGATTGCTGAAAATATTCAAAAATCATTCGGAAGCCATATTGTACTCAAAGATATCAGCATGAAAGTACAGAAGGGTTATGTTACCTGTATCATAGGTGCTTCGGGGTCCGGAAAGTCCACTTTTTTAAGGTGTATTAATCTGTTGGAAATACCCGACGGGGGCAGTATATTCTTTCATGGCAAAAATATACTCAAAAATCCGGTGATGACGGAATCGGTATATCGATCAAAGGTCGGGATGGTATTTCAGAACTTTAATTTATTTAACAATATGACAGTCCTGGAAAACTGTATGATCGGACAACAAAAGGTAATGAAACGTTCAGAAGAAGAATCCCGGGAAAATGCACTTGCCTATCTGGATAAAGTGGGAATGGCACCCTATATAAATGCCAGACCCAGACAGCTTTCGGGTGGTCAGAAACAGCGTGTTGCAATTGCAAGGGCGATGGCGATGGAACCCGAAGTCCTGCTGTTCGATGAGCCTACTTCAGCCCTTGATCCGCAGATGGTAGGTGAAGTGCTCGATGTTATGAAAACGCTTGCACAGGAAGGGCTGACAATGCTGGTGGTGACACATGAAATGGCGTTTGCCCGGGATGTGGCATCACATGTGATATTCATGGCAGACGGGGTCGTTGCGGAAGAGGGAAGTGCAGAAGAAATATTCAGCAATCCGCAGCAAAAGCTTACAGGAGAATTTCTGAGTCGATTCAGAAATATGTGAGGACAGGGTATGAGGACACTTGAAACCAACGACTGGATACTGCTTAACAGTATCATATACAAAATCTATACAACCGAAAGTATGCGGGAGATGCGGGAGCAGTTTCTGGAGCAGATGCGTATGCTGATCGATTTTGACAGCGCGGATTTCTATCTTCCGTCTCGGGATAAGAGTCAGAAGCTTGTTTCTCCGATTACTTTTAACTGTGATCAGGACATGTCACAGCTGTATGAGACCCTTGATTACAGCAGAGGTATTATGTACAGTGGAAAGTCTCTGATTTACAGAGAAACGGACATTATGCCGGATGAAAAGAGAGAAGAAACGGAATATTACAGAAAGGTATACAGACCCAACAACTGGCATTATTCCCTGCAGATGATTCTGGCAAGAGACCGCGAGTTTGTCGGTGTTGTAACTTTTTACAGATGCATCGGTAAAGATAATTTTCAGTATGATGATATTTTTTTATTGGATATGCTCAAAGATCATATGGCGTACCGGTTGCATATGGATATGAAAAACGGAAACCCGCTGGAAGAGAAATTGACCGTGTCACGTGCAAGTGAAAAATACGAAATGACACATCAGGAGCAGAATATACTGCGTATGCTGATGGCGGGGAAAAATAATGAACAGATATGCGCAGAGCTGACGATCAGCGTGAATACGCTGAAAAAGCATATTCTGAATATATACAGAAAACTGGGAGTCAGAAACCGGGTGCAGTTGTTTAAAATGATCCGGGAAAAAGAATGATCTCTGATAAGTACTTAAAAAGTAGTAGGAAAATGGTAATTCCTGTGCATTGAAAAGGTATTTTTTCTGGATTATGATGCACATAACATAAGTAAGCACTTGAGCAAAGAGGCTGTCGAAAGACGGCCTCTTTTGCGATTAATGAAGGAGGGAAGATCATGAAAGAAATAGTAATGATTGTAAGACCTGAGAAACTGGAAGGTATCAAGAAAATCATTGAAGATATGGGATGCGGCGGAATGACTTTGTCCACAGTAATGGGCTGCGGAACACAGAAAGGCGTTGCACAGGAAGACGGCGTAAATGAAATCAAAGGGTATAAGACCAATATCAATCTGCTGCCCAAGATACAGATTGATGTGGTGGTAGATGATCAGCATGTTGAGACCATTATCATGAAAGTCCGCGAGGTATGTGCAACAGAGCATGTAGGAGACGGTAAGATTTTCATCAGAAATATTGAAGAAGCAGTCAGAATCAGAACCGGTGAAAGAGGTTCCAGAGCCCTTTGAGGGGATCAAACAGAAAACGCAGGTGATTTGCATGGGATGTATTGTAGAACTAGAAGGTGTAAATAAAAAATATGGCAATAATCACGTGGTAAAGGATCTGAACCTGAATGTGGAAGAAGGCGAATTCCTGACACTTCTGGGATCTTCCGGATGTGGCAAGACAACAACGCTTCGCATGATCGCAGGATTTGAGGAACCCAGCAGCGGAAGTATCCTTGTGCAGGGAGAATCCATTGCAGAGAAAGAGCCTTATGAGCGTGATGTCAACACCGTTTTTCAAAGTTATGCGCTATTTCCGCACATGACTGTTTATGACAATATCGCCTACGGATTGAAAATGAAAAAGGTTCCGAAAAAGGAAATTGCAGAGCGGGTCATGAAAATGATGACAATGGTGCAGCTGGAAGGTTTTGAAAAAAGATATCCGACGCAGTTATCGGGTGGACAGAAGCAGAGAGTTGCAATTGCCAGAGCACTGATCAACAGACCAAGAGTACTGCTGTTGGATGAACCGCTTGGCGCACTCGATCTCAAACTGCGCAAGCAGATGCAGCTGGAACTGAAACGGTTGCAGAAAAAACTGAATATTACCTTTATATATGTAACACATGATCAGGAAGAAGCACTCACCATGAGTGATCGTATTGCAATCATGCATGAAGGGGTTCTGGATCAGATCGGTACGCCCGCAGAGATATATGAATCTCCCAAAACCAAATTTGTGGCCACTTTTATCGGAGAAACCAATGTATTTGACGGTTGTATAAATGAAATACAACAGGAGAATATCGGAATCACGGTCGAAAATGGTGTGATTACCGGACAGGGTACAGGCTTTGAAACGGGAGAATATATTACAGTATCTGTCAGACCGGAGAAAATGAGATTTGAAACAGTTCCTGCAGAACATTTTACACTGCGCGGGGTTGTCAGGGATTATATCTATGTTGGATCAATCGTGAAATGTATTGCAGTGCTTCCAAACGGAAACGAACTCAAAATGGAGAAACTGGCAGGCGAAAAGCTTCCGCAGATAGGGGAACAGATATACCCCTGCTGGAATCCCGGAGATGCCGTATTGATACACAGTCAAAGCCATATCGTATATCAGGCAATGGAAAATGTTGTTTTAAAGTAGGAGGCGCTGATGAAGCATTCCAAACATGAGTGGAAGTCCAATATACTTCCGGCACTTGTAACGGTTTCACCGGTTGCAGTCTGCATGCTGTTTCTGGTACTGATTCCACTGGTCTATGTCGTGGTCATGAGCTTTTGTTCAATTGATGAATATTATAATGTGGTATTCAAATTTACGCTCAAGAACTATATCATGCTGGCAGATCCACAGTATACCCATATTTATCTGCAGTCTCTGCTGATTGCGTTTCTGACTACGCTGGTATGCATCCTGATCGCATATCCGTTTTCTTTCCTGATTGCAAGGACAAAGAGTAAAAAGAAAAATATCCTGTATATGCTTGTCATTATCCCGTTCTGGACAAATTCACTGATCAGAATATACGGATGGCGTACTTTCCTTGGAACGAACGGATGGTTGAACCATATCCTGCAGTTCCTGCATATTACATCTGAACCGGTCAATTTCCTGTTTAACAGAGGAACAACCGTCCTGGGTATGGTGTACTGCCTGATGCCGTTCATGATCCTGCCATTATATACTTCGATTGAAAAACTGGATCAGAGTCTGCTGGAAGCATCAGCCGACCTTGGATCCAGAAGGGCAGAAACCTTCCTGCATATCATCCTGCCGCTTACAAGCGGTGGTATTTTTTCCGGCAGTATCATGGTCTTTATCCCATGTCTGGGTTATTTCTTTGTTTCGGATATTTTGGGTGGCGGTAATTCGGATGTTATAGGGAATCTGATTGAAAGACAGTTTCAGAGTGGGAACAACTGGCCGTTTGGTGCCTCACTGTCGATTATACTGATCGCAATCACACTGCTGCTGGTCAAAATTTACCAGAAAATAGGCGGAAGCATGGATGAACTTGGTGTCTGAAAGGATAGAAATCATGAAGAGAAAGAAAAGAGAAAACATTCGGCAAAAAGGCAATATATTGTTCTGTATACTGGTATATATTTTTTTGTTCCTGCCGATTCTGGTGATCGTTGTCAATTCCTTTAATGCAACGACTTCCAAACCGTATCTTTCCTGGAAAGGATTTACCTTCGGATGGTATGCGGAACTGTTTACCAATACAGATCTTCTGGGAGCCTTTGGCAATACGCTGATTCTGGCGGGAGTCAGTACGCTTCTGGCCACGATGATCGGAACTTTGGGAGCGGTTGGAATGTACCGGTACAAATTCAGAGGAAAAGGAATAATTGATGCGGTTCTGTATATTCCGGTCGTGATTCCGGAAATCGTAGTCGGAATATCACTTCTGACCATGTTTTCCAAGGTGAATATCCCACGTGGTATGCTGACGCTGATTCTGGCACATGTTTCTTTCTGTATTCCGTTTGTAATCTTCAATATCAGAGCAAGACTTGCCGGTTATGACAGCTCTGTAGAAGAAGCCAGCATGGATCTGGGAGCGAACCGGATCAGAACTTTTCTGCAGATCACACTTCCGATTCTGGCACCCGGAATCGCAGGAGGAGCACTGCTGGCGTTTACACTCTCCATTGATGATGTCATTATCAGTTATTTTGTAAACGGACAGACGATGACCTATCCGCTAAAAGTAATGGAAAGCATTAAAAGCGGGGTTGCCCCGGATGTAAATGCACTTTCTACGTTGATACTGGCCGGAACGACGATGCTGGTCATTCTGACACAAAGTGATCTGATCATTAAGCACAAGCACTATTAAGGTCTGCAAAGGAGGAGCATTATGAAAAAAAGAATAATATGTCTGGTACTTACGGTAATCATGACGGCATCCGTGATGGCGGGCTGCGGAAGCACGAAAAGTGCATCTGCAGACAGTGGTAAAAAACTGAATGTATTTGTATGGACCGAATATGTCCCGGATTCTGTTTTCAAGAAATTTGAGGATGAAACAGGAATCAAAGTGAACGTTTCCACCTATTCTTCCAACGAAGATATGCTTGCCAAAGTAAAATCAGAGTCACCCGGCACCTATGATATTGTTCTGCCCAGTGACTATATGGTAAAGTCCATGATCGCACAGGGAATGCTTGAAAAGCTGGATCAGAGTAAACTGACAAATATAAGCAACATCGGTTCGCAGTATCTGAATCCGTCCTATGATCCGGGCAATGCATATTCCGTTCCATATCAGGGAGGTGTAGCTGCCATTGCGGTCAATACTTCTGTTGTCAAAAAAGAAATTACGGGTTATGCGGATCTGTTTGATCCTTCATTAAAAAATTCGCTGGTGGTACTGGATGATTATCGTGCCGTGATCGGAATGACTGCACGCAGTCTTGGTTACAGTATGAATGAGACTGACTCCGGAAAGCTGCAGAAAATATCGGATCAATTGATGAAACTCAAGGACAATGTCAAACTATATGATTCTGACAGCCCGAAATCGGCACTGATCTCAGGGGACTGCAGTGCAGGGTTTGTATGGAGCGCAGAGATTGCACTTGCCATGGAAGAAAATCCCGATATCAAGATTGTATACCCCAAGGAAGGTGCCTATATCTTCATGGATAACTGGTGTATTACAAAAGATGCCAAAAACTATGATACGGCCATGCAGTTCATTAATTTTATGCTGGATCCGACTTCAGCGCAGATGGTATCAAAGGAATTCCCGTATCTGTGTCCGAATGTAACAGCAGTTAAGGCAATGGGATCAGAGTATGCAAGCAACCCGGCTAAAAATCCGCCGGCAGATGTAATAGCCGCAGGAGAGTATGTCCAGGATCTGGATTCGGATACCTTGAGTATTTATAACAATATGTGGAACAAACTCAAACAGTGACGGCAAAGGGAGCAGGTGACCATGAAAGTTGATTTTCTGTATCTGAATGAAGAAGATATGATAAAAGCAGGCGTTCTGGATACAAAACGCTGCATTGAGACCATGAAAGAGACAATGTCGCTTTTTGGAAAAAAAGATTTTCTGCTGGGAGGACCAAAAGCCGATGAACATGGGTTGCAGGTGAATTTTCCTGCCCAGTCAGATATTCCGGGATTCCCTTTGGATGACGGACCGGACAGGCGTTTTATGGCTATGCCGGCTTATCTGGGAGGCAGATTTCATATTGCAGGGCAGAAATTCTATGGCTCGAACAGCCATAATCTGCAGATTGGACTCCCAAGGTCCATTCTAATGGTCACACTTTCAGATGTGGATACCGGAGCACCGGTTGCAATGATGTCTGCAAATCTGCTCAGCGCAATGCGTACCGGTGCCATGCCGGCAATGGCCGCAGTTTATCTGGCCAATCCGGATGCAAAGGTTTTATCCATCATCGGACCGGGTGCAATCAGTAAAGAAGCACTGCGCTGCTATATGGAAGTTCTCTCCGATATCGAAGAAATTAAATTGCGGGGCAGTTCGGAACACTCAAAGTCTGCGCTCGATATGAAAGACTATATTGAAAAAGAATACCCGAAGGTAAAAAAAATTACGATATGCGGATCACTTGAAGAGGCCTGCCGTGATGCGGATGTAGTCAGCGAGGCAATGTCCGTTACCAAACAGGATATGGAGGAGTTCAAACCGGAATGGTTTAAGAAAGGCGCAACCGTATTTTCACTTGGCAGCTTTTTGATTCGTGATTTTACTAAGCTTGAAAATATGAAGCTGGTTGCAGATAACTACGGAATGTATGAAAAGTACATGAAGAACTTTGTTGCCAGAGGACCTGTTGATGAACTTGGCAGAAAAAGAGAATGGTGCATAATGGGAATGCATTTCGTATATCTGGTGGATAAAGGAGTTAAAAAAAGGGAGCAGATCATCAATCTGAGTGACATCATAAATGGTCTTTCACAGGGCAGAACAGATCAGGACGAAGTCATATTCTGCAGCATCGGGGGGATGCCGCTTGAGGATCTCTCATGGGGATATGAGTGTTATAAAGTAGCAGCAGAAAAGCAGATCGGTACTACTTTGAAATTATGGGACGAACCGTATCTGAAATAGAAAATACTTCTTTTATACCATATATCAGTATAAATGAGCAGAATGATGGTGCTTTTAAGTAATTGAAACGGCACGTATAAACAATTAAAGTGGAGTACAGAAGAAAAGCGATGGAGCAGAATCCATCGCTTTTTCTGCATAAAAAAAGAGGAGGATAATACAGATGCAGTACCCTGCAATCGATTTTTTGTTTTTGAGTGAAGAAGATATGATCCGTGCCGGTGTCAAGAATATGCCAGAATGTATTGATACAATGGAAGAAGTGGTCAAGTGCCTGAATACGGGAGATTATGTGATGGGAGGACAAAACCATAATTCACATGGTTGTCAGGTATCGTTTCCCAAGGATTCGCCTTTCGAGAATATGCCAAAAGACGAGGGAGACGACAGAAGGTTTATGGCAATGCCGGCTTATATCGGCGGATCGTTTGATCTGATGGGAATGAAGTGGTATGGATCCAACATGGAAAACCGGAAACTGGGACTTCCCAGATCCATTCTGACAGTTATGCTCAACGATAAGGATACCGGAGCGCCGCTTTGTCTGATGAGTGCAAATCTGCTCAGTGCCTACCGCACCGGTGCTATTCCGGGCGTTGCAGCAAGACATCTTGCCAGAAAAAATGCAAAGGTCTGCGGAATCTGTGGTCCGGGTGTGATGGGCAGAACCGGTCTGGCAGCGATGATGGCAGCATGTCCGGAAATTGATACTGTTAAAATAAAAGGACGCGGGCAGAAATCGCTGGATGCATTTGCAAATATGTTCAGGAAAGTTATCCGCAGCTCAGACAGGTGGAAAAAGTTCAGACGATTGAAGAACTGGTAAAAGATGCAGATGTGATTGTTTTTTCCAATTCGGGAAATACAGATCCGTCTACCTATCCATACGTAAAAGGAGAATGGATCAAAGCCGGGGCACTTTTGATCGGAATCAGCGCTTTTGATATGGATGATGACTTTATGCAAAAGAAATGCATGCTTGTAGTAGACAATATGAAGCTGTATGACGCATGGTCGGAAGAATTTCCGTATCCATCATTTGGCGCCAATAATATCATCGGATCCAAATTTACGGATATGGTGCACGACGGGCTGATTACCAGAGAGGAAATATATGACCTTGGTGACATCATATTGGGCAACAGAGAAGGCAGGAAAGATGATGATCAGATCATTGTATGTTCGGTTGGCGGTATGCCGGTAGAAGATGTGGCCTGGGGAAAAGTATGTTATGAAAATGCAAAAAAAATGGGGCTTGGGGTACCGCTCCATCTGTGGAGCAAACCGGATCTTACATGATAAGGGAGGAAACCGAAAATGGAAGAGAGAATCGACATACATCCCATTCTGGGGAAAATAGAAAAAGGAAGAAAAGTAAGCTTTCTGTATGACGGGCAGGAACTGGAAGGATACGAAGGAGAACCGATTGCTGCAGCGCTGAAAGCGGCAGGCGTTACGGTACATCGCTATACTGCCAAAAAACATTTACCGAGAGGTATCTTTTGTGCGATTGGAAGGTGTACGGACTGCGTCATGATCGTAAATGATAAACCCAATATCAGAACCTGCGTAACACCGTTGCAGGAAGGCATGAAAGTACAGACGCAATATGGTGTCAGTGCAGATACATTTGAAGAGCAGGAGGGCAGAGACAATGAAAGATATGATCTGATCGTGACAGGTGCCGGACCCTCCGGACTTTCAGCAGCAATAGAGGCTGCAAAGCGCGGATTGCAGGTAATTGTTTTTGATGAAAATGACAGGCCGGGCGGTCAATTATTCAAACAGATACACAAATTTTTCGGGTCAAAAGAACACAGGGCGAAGATCCGCGGTTTTGTGATCGGAGAAGAGCTTCTTGCGGAAGCCGATAAGGCAGGTGTGAAAGTTGTACTTGGTGCAACTGTGATCGGACTTTATCAGGACAGGGAAATTGTGGTACGAACAGGAGAAGAGGTAAGCCATTATAAAGCAGATGCAATTATAATCGCTACAGGAGCCTCTGAAAACATGGTACCTTTTGAAGGCTGGACACTGCCGGGTGTGATCGGTGCAGGAGCTGCACAGACGATGATGAATCTGCATGGCGTACGACCCGGCAGAAGAATTCTCATGCTGGGATCGGGTAATGTCGGACTGGTGGTAAGCTTCCAGCTGTTACAGTGCGGCTGTGAAGTGGCAGCACTGGTGGACGCGGCTCCGAAAATCGGCGGATATGGTGTACATGCAGCAAAGGTGGCACGAACCGGCGTACCGTTTTTTTTATCCCATACAATTGTAAAAGCAGAGGGAACTGATCATGTGAGCGGAGTGATCATCGCACAGGTAGATGAACATTTCAATTTTATCCCGGGTACAGAAAAACATTTTGATGTTGATACGATCTGTGTTGCAGTGGGGCTTTCGCCTATGTCGCAGCTGCTCAAAATGGCAGGTTGTGATATGGAGGATAATCCGCTGAAGGGCGGCCAGGTACCGATATGCGATGCGCATGGAGCAACCTCTGTTCCGGGAATCTTTGTTGCCGGAGATGTGGCGGGTATTGAAGAGGCAAGCTCTGCCATGATTGAAGGCAGAATGGCAGGAATCCGTGCAGCGACGTATCTGGGGTATATGGATAAAAGTGAGTCTGAAAATGGAATGGATCAATTGGATCATGCACTGAATGGACTCAGACAGGGAATGTTTGCACCTGGCAACAGAGGTAAGGATATTACAGAAACAGAAGAAGGCATTCCGGTATCTGTAAATCTTCTGACACATGGTTTCGTGGCAGATGATGAGATCGAACGCTTCCCTGGTACTTCTCATAAAATCGGGATACATCCTGTGATGGAATGTACACAGAATATACCCTGCAATCCCTGTCAGGATGCCTGCAGCAGGCATTGTATCAAAATCGGGGATAAGATCACGTCACTTCCGTCTGTTAATCCGGACAGTGACTGTATCGGCTGCGGACTTTGTGTGGCAAGCTGTTCGGGTCAGGCAATCTTTCTGGTCAATGAGAATGCGGAAGAAGGGTTTGCGACGATCATGCTGCCATATGAGTTTCTCCCGCTTCCGGAAAAAGGGGAAATGGGAACCGCACTCGGAAGAGACGGTCAGGCAGTGTGTGATGCAGAAGTTGTTGAAGTCAGGACTGCGCCGGCATTTGATCAGACCAGTCTGCTGACAATGAAGGTACCATCCGCATATGCGATGAAAGCCAGATTCTATAGAAAGAAGGTGCAGTGATGGTCAATGACAGAAACAGAGAAATCGGTGCGTTTATTCCGGCTCCGGATGATGATATGATCATATGCCGATGTGAAGAGGTTACCAAAGGAGAAATCCGTAAAGCTGTTCACGAGGGAATGTTTACCATCACAGAGATTCGCAGATATTTAAGAACCGGTATGGGGCTTTGTCAGGGACAGACCTGTGCAAAGCTTGTAAAGGGAATTGTGGCACGTGAACTGGGAGTTTCGGCGTCACAGCTTGAACCTGCTTCATCGCGTGCACCGATGCGTCCCACCGAAATGCGTGTTCTTGCAAATGAAGCAAAGGAGGCACAGGATGAGTAACTGCTATGACGTGATTATAATCGGAGGCGGCATAATTGGCTGTGCAACAGCATATTACCTCAGCGGAAGCGGAATCAGTGTGGCTGTACTGGAAGGCAGTGATCAGATCGGTGAAGGGGGATCATCCAGAAATGGCGGAGGCGTGAGACAGTCAGGACGGGATTCCAGAGAACTGCCACTGGTTATATATGGCATACATAATCTATGGCCGACACTTGCACAGGAACTGGAAACAGACTGTGAATATCATCAGGATGGGAATCTGCGTCTTGGTAAAAATGAAAAACATGCAAAAATCCTTCAAAATCTTGCACAGAAAGCATCTGCCTGCGGGCTGGATGTCAGAATGATCGATGCAGATGAAGTGCACCGGATCAATCCGCACCTCTCAGATGAGGTCACGGTCGCAAGCTGGTGCCCGACCGATGGACATGCCAATCCGCTTACGACAACACTTGGATATTATAAGATGGCCAGGAGACGGGGGGTTCATTTCTATACCGGTGAAAAAGTGAAAGAACTGCAGATGGTAAAAGGCAGAATCCGCAGAGTCATCACGGAGAACAATGTATATGAAGCGGATAAAATATTGGTGGCAGCAGGGTACCACAGCAGACAAATACTGGGAACAGTCGGTATCGATGTTCCGATGACGCAGTCACTTCTGGAAGCACTTGTAACGGAAGCACAGCCGCATCTGTTCGATCAGATGCTGGGAACTGCGGAAGCCGATTTTTACGGACATCAGACAAAGCATGGCTCTTTTGTATTTGGCGGATCTTCCGGATATGAGGGCTTTAACAAGGATAATGGAACGCCTGTGACGAGCAGTATTACTGCTCCCTGTATCTGCAGAGGGATTATGAAATATTTTCCGGAACTGGCAGATGCCAAAATTGTACGTACCTGGGCCGGGTGGAGTGATAAAAGCGCAGACGGGATACCGGTTCTTGGAAAAATTGATGAGATACCGGGACTCTATGCAGCCTGTGCATTTACGGGACACGGTTTTGGAATCTCTCCTGCAGCAGGAAATCAGATGGCCAAATTGATGACGGTCGGTAAAACGGATGTTGATCTTACGGCCTTTCGATATGACAGATTTATGGCAAAAATCTGAGAAACCGGCAGATTGCCTAGCGTAAAACGATATCTGTTGACAGATACCGTAACAGGAGGAGAAAACACCATGCATGATTTTACATACCGGATACCAACTGAAATACGTTTCGGAAAAAACAGTATTTCCTGTCTTGCAGAAAAGCTGGCAGTATATGGACAGAATGTTCTTCTGGTCTATGGAGGTGGGAGCATCCGAAAAAGCGGACTGTATGAAAAGGTCTACAGCCTTTTGAACGGGTTTCACGTATATGATCTGAGCGGAATTTCACCCAATCCGAAAATTGATTCAGTCAGGAAGGGCGTTTCCATGTGCAGGGAGTATGGAATCGATGTGATACTGGCAGTCGGAGGAGGAAGCTGTATTGATGCTGCCAAAAATATTGCATGTGGTGTATACTATAAGGGTGATCCGTGGGATCTGGTTGCAGACGGAAGCAAAATCACAAAAGCACTTCCGATTGCAGTTGTGCTGACGGTAAGCGCAACCGGTTCTGAAATGAATAACAATGCGATCATCAGTAATGAAGAAACACATGAAAAACTCGGTATCGCAAATGATGTAGTATACCCTGCCCTGTCAATCTGCGATCCACAGTATCTGTATACGCTTCCGGCAGGTCAGACGGCAGCAGGAACCGCAGATATCATTTCACATGTGATCGAGCAGTACTTCCAACCTTATGATGGTGCATATATTACAGACCGGATGTGCGAGAGTGTACTGAAAACCTGCATTCACTATTGTCCGGTTGCATTGGAGAGGCCGGATGATTATGAGGCAAGATCCAATCTGATGTGGGCAAGTACAATTGGACTCAATCACCTTCTGACGCTCGGAAAGGGCGGAGCATGGTCCTGTCATCCGATGGAACACGAACTGAGTGCATTTTATGATATTACACACGGTGTGGGACTTGCTATTCTGACACCTGCATGGATGCGGTATATTTTGTGTGATACGACGGTGAAACGGATGGCGATGTTCGCAGAGAATGTCTGGAACATTCATGCAGATGATCCATACAGGCAGGCAGGGGAAGGAATTGACAGACTGCAGCGTTTTTTTTCAGAGTGTGGATTACCTGCGACGCTGAAAGAAGTGGGAATCGGATCGGAATATTTTGAAAAAATGGCTGAAGAAGTAGTCAGAACAAGTGGAATAGCGAATCGGGCATATATCCCCCTGCAGACAGAGGATATTGTCAAAATATATGAAAGCTGCGCGCAGTAAAAAAGCACAGGGTCCCTGATAGTGAATCAGCATAAAAATGATACTTGACAATTCTTCGTATGTGCGCCATAATTCATAAAAACATAAGATTGTATACAAAAATACAAAAGCGGCAATGGCGTCGCAGTCGAAGGGGGACCATCCCTTGCTGTGCGTCATTGCTTTTTTTCATTGCGAAAGGAAATGACTATGGCAGATCAGTATCATAATGCGCTCTACAACCCACAGGAGGAACATGATGCCTGTGGTATCGGGACAATCGTTAATATCGACGGACATGCGGATTACCAGGTGCTGGATGATGCACTTCATATTGTTGAGAAGCTGGAGCATCGTGCAGGTAAGGATGCAACCGGTAAAGTCGGTGATGGTGTCGGTATTCTTCTGCAGATTTCACATTCTTTTTTCAAAGGGGCAGCAAAGCAGCTGGGAATCGAACTTGGCGGTGCCAGAGATTATGGTGTCGGCATGTTCTTTTTTCCGCAGGACAATCTCAAAAGAACCTTTGCAATGCGAATGTTTGAAGTGATCGCAGAAAAAAACGGGCTGCAGTTTCTGGGTTGGAGAACAGTTCCGGTACATTCCGAGATTCTGGGCGAAGTAGCGGTAAACTGCATGCCCGAAATCATGCAGTGCTTTATTGCACGCCCGGATCATTGCGAAAAGGGTATTGACTTTGACCGCAGACTCTATGTATGCAGACGTGAATTTGAGCAAAGCTCGGAAGATACCTATATCTGTTCACTGTCCTCCAGAACCATTGTTTATAAAGGAATGTTTCTGGTAAAACAGCTGCGCGCTTTTTATGAGGATCTGCAGAGCAGAGATTATAAGACCGCAATTGCCATGGTACACTCCCGTTTTTCCACCAATACAACACCAAGTTGGGAACGTGCACATCCTTACCGCATGATTGCGCATAACGGAGAGATCAATACAATACGTGGTAACATTGACCGTATGCTTGCACGTGAAGAGACCATGTCTTCTCCGATTATGGAAAATGATGTGGAAAAGGTATTCCCTGTCATTACCAAGTCAGGATCTGATTCGGCAATGATGGATAATACACTGGAATTTTTCTATATGAATGGAATTGACCTGCCGCTTGCGGTTATGATGATGATTCCGGAACCCTGGAAACATAATAAAGCGATGGAAGCGGAGAAAAAGGATTTCTATCATTATTATGCCACGATGATGGAACCCTGGGACGGACCTGCCGCAATCCTTTTTTCTGACGGAGATATCGTGGGTGCGACACTGGATCGTAACGGACTTCGTCCTTCCCGTTATTACATTACAGATGATAACAGACTGATCCTGTCTTCCGAGGTGGGTGTTCTGGATATTGCACCGGAACATATTGTCAGGAAATCAAGATTACAGCCGGGACGTATTCTGCTTGTGGATACCAAACAGAAGCGGATCATATCAGACGATGAATGTAAGAGCAGTTATGCGCAGAAACAGCCTTATGGTGAATGGCTGGATCAGAATCTTTTGTATCTCAGGAACCTTTCGATTCCGAACAAGAAGATTCCCGAACATACACAGGAGATGCGTGACAAACTGTATAAAGTATTCGGATATACCTATGAGGATGTCAAGAGCAGCATTGTACCGATGGCAACAAACGGTGTGGAGGCGACTGCTTCCATGGGACATGATATTCCGCTTGCTGTTTTATCAGAGAAACATCAGCTTCTGTTTTCCTATTTCAAGCAGTTGTTCGCGCAGGTAACAAATCCGCCGATCGATTCGCTTCGTGAGGAAATTGTTACGGATACAACCGTATACATCGGATCGGATGGGAATCTGTTAAAAGAAAAAGGGGATAACTGCCAGGTTCTGGAAGTGGACAACCCGATCCTGACCGGTGTGGATCTGATGAAGATCAAATCACTTCATCAGAAGGGCTTTATGTCCGAAGTAATATCCATACTGTATTATAAGAATACTTCGCTCGAAAAAGCTTTGGAGCAGCTTTGCATCAGTGTAGACCGTGCCTATAGCAGGGGCTATAATATTGTGATTCTCTCTGACAGAGGAATTGATGAGAATCATGTTGCAGTTCCGTCACTTCTGGCCGTATCGGCAGTGGAGCAGCACCTGGTCCGCACCAAGAAAAGAACAGCAATATCACTGATTCTGGAAAGCGGAGAACCAAGAGATGTTCATCAGATGGCAGCACTGCTCGGATTTGGTGCACGTGCAATCAATCCGTATCTTGCACATGAGTGTATCGCGGAGATGATCGATATCGGTGTGATGGATAAGGATTATCATACAGCGATTGAAGACTATAATCAGGCAATTTTGCACGGTATTGTCAAAATTGCAGCTAAAATGGGTATCAGTACATTGCAATCCTATCAGTCTGCCCGTATTTTTGAGGCAATCGGATTAAGTGTGGATGTGATCGAAAAATACTTTACCGGAATTGTCAGCCGTGTAGGTGGAATCGGACTGGATGAAATTGCAGAGGGTGTGACTTACCGCCATGACCATGCATTTGATCCGCTCGGACTGGGAGTGGATACTTCACTGGACAGTCTGGGACTGCATAAGCTCAGAAGCGGTGCGGATAAGGAAGACCATATGTACAATCCGCAGACGATTATCGCGCTCCAGCAGGCAACCCATAACGGAGATTACACAAGATTTAAGGAATATACAGCCATGGTGGATAATGATCTGCCGCATACGCTGCGCGGACTGCTGGAGTTTGTCCCGCAGAACAAGGAGATTCCGCTGGAAGAGGTTGAACCGGCAGCTGCGATTGTCAAAAGGTTCAAAACAGGCGCCATGTCCTATGGATCAATTTCACAGGAAGCACATGAAACGATGGCAATTGCCATGAACAGACTGGGCGGAAAGTCCAATACCGGAGAAGGCGGAGAAAATCCGGAACGTTACAGTACGGAAAAAAATTCTGCGATCAAGCAGGTTGCATCTGGCCGGTTTGGCGTGACCAGTTCCTATCTGAACAGCGCCGTTGAGATTCAGATCAAGATGGCACAGGGAGCAAAGCCGGGTGAAGGCGGACATCTTCCGGGACAGAAAGTATACCCGTGGGTTGCAAAAACAAGGTTCTCAACGCCTGGCGTATCACTGATTTCACCGCCGCCGCATCATGATATTTATTCCATCGAAGATCTGGCACAGCTGATCTATGATCTGAAAAATGCCAACAGAAAGTCCAGAATTTCTGTAAAACTCGTATCAGAGGCAGGTGTCGGGACAATTGCATCCGGAGTTGCAAAGGCCGGTGCGCAGGTCATACTGATATCCGGTTATGATGGCGGCACAGGAGCGGCACCAATCAGTTCCATTCACAATGCAGGACTTCCGTGGGAACTGGGAATAGCAGAAGCACATCAGACACTGATTGAGAACGGTTTGCGTGACAGGGTCATTCTGGAGACAGACGGTAAGCTGATGAGCGGCAGAGATGTTGTTATCGCGGCACTTCTTGGTGCTGAGGAATATGGTTTTGCGACAGCACCGCTTGTTTCGATGGGCTGTATGATGATGCGTGTCTGCAATCAGGATACCTGCCCGGTTGGTATCGCGACACAGAATGAATGCCTCAGAAAGCGTTTTAAGGGCAAACCGGAATATGTTATGAATTTCATGAATTATATTGCGGAAGAAATGCGCGAGATCATGGCCAAACTCGGATTCCGGACAATTGACGAGATGGTGGGCAGAACAGACTGCCTTCGTATGAAAGAAAAGCAGATTACGGAGAGAGCTGCCATGGTAGACCTTTCTGCAATCATTGATCCGGAATATGTAAATGCAAAAGAGAGACATTTCGATCCGGCGCATGTATTTGATTTCCATCTTGAAAAAACAGTGGATGAAGCAATTTTACTCCCTAAATTTGCACAGGCAATGAAAAATGGTACACATCATGAAGAAACCGTAGAAGTGTCCAGTACGAATCGTACAGTTGGTACAATTCTCGGCTCTGAAATAACGGCACGTTTTGGTGATTCCCTGCGGGAAGACACCTTTGTTGTGAAATGTGTTGGCGGAGGTGGACAATCCTTTGGCGCATTTATTCCAAAGGGGCTGACCATGCATTTGTATGGAGATGCCAACGACGGATTCGGCAAAGGTCTCTCCGGAGGCAAAGTAGTAGTGGTTCCACCTGAAAAGGCAGCCTTCAGGGCAAGCGAAAATATTATCATCGGTAATGTTGCACTCTATGGAGCTACAAGCGGCAAGGCTTATGTCTGCGGTATTGCAGGAGAGCGTTTCTGTGTACGTAATTCAGGTGCAACCGCAGTAGTAGAAGGCTGTGGTGATCATGGACTGGAATATATGACAGGCGGACGTGCAGTCGTACTTGGTGAAACGGGTAAGAATTTTGCAGCCGGCATGAGCGGTGGTATTGCTTATGTGCTGGATATGGATCACAGTCTGTACCGCCGTATGAACAAGGACATGGTCTCTATGACTGAAGTAACGGAGAAATATGATGTTGCAGAGCTGAAGGGAATTCTGAAAGATTACGTAAAGGAAACAAAGTCTGTTTTGGGTAAAGAAGTACTGGAACACTTTGATGAGTACCTTCCTCACTTCAAAAAAATCATTCCGAATGATTATCAGCGTATTCTGACCGCAATCAGTAAATACGAGGAGCAGGGTATTTCACATGAAAATGCCGAGCTCGAAGCATTCAATGAAATGAAAAAAGGCTGAGAAAGGAAGGATACAGTCATGGGAAAGCCAACTGGATTTATGGAATATCGCAGGGCGGAAGATGCAACAGTTCCTGCTGCTGAAAGAATAAAGAATTATAATGAATTTTATGACCATCTGGACGAAGAAGAAAGAAAAAAGCAGGGTGCGCGCTGTATGAACTGCGGCGTTCCACTGTGTCAGGCAGCACTTAAGCTGCATGGGATGGTGACGGGCTGTCCGCTTCATAATCTGATTCCAGAATGGAATGATGAAATTTATCACGGTCATATGGAGCATGCGCTTTCAAGACTTTTAAAAACAGGGAATTTCCCTGAATTCACGGGCAGGGTATGTCCTTCTCTTTGCGAGAAAGCCTGCATATGTGGCATGAATGATGAGCCGGTTACGATTCACAACAATGAACTGTTTCTGATTGAAACCGCATTTCAAAAAGGATATATGAAGCCGCGGATACCGGAAGTCCGAAGCGGTAAAAAGGTTGCCGTGATCGGGTCAGGTCCTGCGGGACTTGCGGTAGCAGATCAGCTTAATCATCGTGGACATCAGGTAACGGTATATGAGCGGGATGATCGTGTGGGCGGACTGCTGATGTATGGAATTCCGAATATGAAACTTGATAAGAGTGTCATTGAACGTCGGAAAAACCTGATGGAAACAGAAGGGGTTATTTTTAAGACCGGACAGAATATCGGTGAAAATGTTTCAGCGACAGATATTCTCAAGGAGTTTGATGCAGTTGCCCTGTGCTGTGGTGCCAAGAAGCCACGTCCGCTTGCAGTTAAGGATGCGGATAAAGTGCAGGAGGTCTGCTACGCGGTTGATTTTCTGTCCTCCACGACACAGAGCCTGTTAAGTTCCAACCTGAAAGAGGGTACATATATCAGCGCCAAAGGCAAGAATGTAGTAATTGTTGGAGGCGGTGATACCGGAAATGACTGTGTCGGTACCTGTATCCGTCATGGCTGCAAATCCGTGACACAGTTGGAGATGATGCCGGAACCTCCGTTGGAGAGGGCAGCATCCAATCCATGGCCGGAATGGCCCAAAGTGCTTAAGACTGATTATGGTCAGGAGGAAGCAATTGCGCAGTTCGGACAGGATCCACGGATTTATGAAACGACGGTAAAAGAACTGATATTGAAAGCAGGTAAACTTTCTGCAATCAAAACGGTGAAAGTCAGATTTGAAAATCGTCAGATGGTTGAAATTGCGGGAACAGAGCAGACGATCAAGTGCGAGCTCTTACTGATTGCAGCCGGATTTATCGGTTGTCAGAATTATACGGCAGATGCATTTGGCGTCAAACTTTCCGGTGCAAATACAGTACAGACTGCGGAAGAAAAATATCGGACAAGTGTCAGCAAAGTATTTACTGCAGGAGATATGCATCGCGGTCAGTCGCTTGTGGTATGGGCGATTGCAGAAGGACGCCACTGTGCAAAGGAAATTGATGAATATCTGATGGGTTACACAGGAATGGAAGATTAAATATACAGAAAAAAGTCTGTATCAATATAAGCAAATGAATTACAATAAAAGTGCCACTGAAGAAAAGGTGACACTTTTATTGTGTTACAGGAAGGATAAGTACCGGAAAAATATGCAGGAGATATATCGGCCTTTGATGCAGCAGATACAAGAACTGATACAGGAAAAGAAACAGGTGATTCTGTCAATTGACGGACGATGTGGAAGCGGGAAGAGCAGCCTGGCAGAGGCAATCGGAAATACGTATGATTGCAATATCATGCATATGGATGATTTTTATCTTCCCATGATAAAAAGGCAGGAGAACTGGTGGGAGATCCCCGGCGGAAATATGGATTTTGAAAGAATACAGAAAGAAATTACTGAGCCGCTCCTTATGCAGGAGAAAATTCTTTATCGTCCATATAACTGCAGAGAGGATTTCTTTCAGCAGACAAGCGTGATGCTTCCGAAGCAGCTGAATATTCTGGAAGGAAGCTATTCCCAACATCCGCGTATTCACATACCTTACAGTCTGAAAATCTTTTTGACCTGCAGCGCAGCGGAACAGGCAAGACGACTGCAGGAGCGGGAAGGGGATCATTATGAGAGCTTTGTGCATCGATGGATACCAATGGAAGAGCTTTATTACAGAACATTTGGAATCGATCAGGCAAAAGATACACGGATGATTGATACGGAATAAAAGAGTCTGAAGGAATAAAGGAAGAAGATAAAATGAATCAGAAAGAAAAAGCGGCAGCGCTGATCAAAAATATACTGTTGGCAATTGTTGTCGGACCGGTTGTCGGAGCGCTGGATGCTTTCTTTGGTAGAATATTGATTGCAGTATCGGCATTCCGGGAGGCGCATGTGTTGATACTGGTTCCCTTTTTACCACTGGCCGGGGTTGCAATTACCTATATGTATTACAGATATAATAAACTCAGTCTGCGCGGCATGACGCTGGTATTTGAAACGGGACAGAACAAAAGAGACAGGATTCCAAAGGAACTGATACCGCTTGTCATGGTCGGAACCTGGGTGACACATTTATTCGGCGGAAGCGCCGGAAGAGAAGGTGTTGCAGTCCAGATCGGTGCTACGGTATCCCATACAATAGCCAGAAAACTCAAAATGCCTGAAAATGGCAGGATCATGCTGATAACCGGTATGGCAGCAGGTTTTGCTGGGTTATTTCAGACACCTTTAACAGCAACTTTTTTGCAATAGAGGTAATTACGGCAGGTGTACTTGATTATGAAGCATTATTGCCGGCACTGATTGCATCCTTTCTTGCCAGCAGGACATCTGCATTTCTGGGGCTTGAAAGATTTTATGTTAATATAGGCAATACACTTGATTTGAATGGTATGACACTCATAAAAGTTATGATTCTGGGAATTGTATTCGGACTGGCGGGGTGGTGCTTTTCTTTTTCACTTTCCAAAGCAAAGAAACTGATGGCGGATAAGCTGGAGAATCCGTATCTGCGAATTGGAATCATATCGGTTCCGCTTGCTGTTTTCCTGCTTGCTGCATCTGCCGGAAGATACTGCGGACTGGGAACCAATCTGATCAACCAGTGTTTTCAGGGAGGCGGGATCCATACTTATGATTGGATACTCAAACTGATTTTTACAATTCTGACACTTTCAATCGGATTTCAGGGCGGGGAGGTAACACCGCTTTTTGCAATCGGTGCAACACTTGGTTATGTTCTTGGTACATGCATGGGAATTCCGCCTGTTATAACGGCTGCGCTTGGTTATGCGGCGGTTTTTGGCAGTGCAACCAATACGCTTGTTGCACCGGTTCTGATCGGACTGGAAGTGTTCGGAACGCAGAATGCACTGACTTTTGTACTTGTCTGTACACTGGCATATATTTTGAACGGGAACTGTTCAATCTATGCAGCGCAGCATGTCTATGAACACCCTGCCCGGAAACAGTAAATAATTATAAGGTAATAAAAATGATTGACATGAATTGAATACCAGTATACAATTTGTTTATCAAAAGCAAAGGTGCTTGAAGCGTAATTCTTCAGGCACCTTTTTTGATTATTTTATGGAAAAGCAGCATAAAATTTCTCCATGCTGCGTAATACTTAATCTGCTTCCTTGTTATACTTTTTAATATATACATTTCTAGGGCCGGATGGGGAAGGAAGCTCCGTCCGACCCCTTTCTCCTTCCGATACAGCGGGATGGGAAAGGAATTGACACAGATGTTTTTTTCTGCTAGGCTACAGGGTATAAAATATTTGCGAATCAGGTATGGCAAGGGCGCCGGTAACAGAATGTTATGGTTGTCTTTGCCATTTTTTTCATAAGGGAATTGTGTCCTGTGAAAAAAACGCTTCGCTTTGGATCGCACTCCGGCGGAAAGGAAGATGTCGTTTACACGACCCGCCGGAGGCGGAGCATCTCACAAGCGAGATGCTTTCTTTCAGGTCACAGAAGGTATAAATGACAGAGCGTGTCATTGGGGAAAGGAGTATTAAATGAACAAGTACAGCAGGGAAGATATTTTCAGAATCGTGGAAGAGGAAGATGTTGCGTTTATAAGGCTGCAGTTCTGTGATATTTTCGGAATGCCCAAAAATCTGGCGATTACGCCCTCACAGCTTGAAAAGGCACTGAATAACGAAATTATGTTTGACGGTTCCTCCGTAGAAGGATTTGTTCGGACGGATGAAAGTGATATGTATCTGTATCCGGATATTGATACTTTTGAAATCTATCCATGGAGACCGCAAAGCGGTAAAGTGGCAAGAATGTTCTGCAATGTATATACACTGGACAGAAAGCCTTTTGAAGGGGATCCCAGAAATGTGCTCATGAGAGTATTGGATGATGCACATAAGATGGGAATCTGTTTCAAAGTGGATCCGGAACTGGAATTTTTCCTGTTCGGATGCGATGATGACGGCCGTCCGGAAGCAACTTCCCATGAGAATGCAAGCTATTTTGACGTGGCACCTTCTGACTGGGGAGAAAATGTCAGAAGAGATATCATACTGAATCTGGAAGAAATGAATTTTCAGGTAGCATCTTCTCATCATGAAATTGCTCCTGCGCAGCATGAGATCGATTTTGAAGCAGAAAGTGCCGACCGGATAGCAGATATGATCATGACCTTTAAGATGGCAGTCAAAACAATTGCCAAAAAACATGGTCTGTATGCGACATTTATGCCCAAACCGAGGGAAGGGGTGAATGGTTCCGGTATGCATCTGAATATCCTGGCAGAAGATACAGATGGAAAAAATCTGTTTTATGATGAAAAAGATGTATTGCAGCTGTCAGAAACAGCATACCATTTTATCGCAGGTGTTCTGGAACACATGCAGGCAATCACACTGGTTACAAATCCGCTTGTGAATTCCTATAAGCGTCTCGTACCGGGATATGATGCACCGGTTGACATTGCGTGGTCGGGTTCATCGGCCAATCGCTCTGCACTGATCCGGATTCCATCCCAGAAAGGCAGTGCCACACAGATTGAGATCAGAAATCCGGATGCTACGTGTAATCCGTATCTCGCACTTGCGCTTTGCCTGGAAGCCGGAATGGATGGAATCAGAAGAAAGCTTACTCCGCCTGAAGAACTGCATGCAGGGGCAGGAGAGGAAGATAATGATCTGAATCCGGATCGTCTTCCTGAAACACTGGGAGAGGCAATTGATGCTTACTCCAGAGATGAGTTTGTCAAATCAGTGCTGGGAGATCAGATTTATCACAAATTCCTGCGGGCAAAGAAAAAGGAATGGAAGGGATTCAGGATGTGCGTCACACAGTGGGAACTGCGTGAATATCTTGACCAGTATTAAAATTATCTGATCGGAATAAAACAATAAGAAAGGTGCGGAGCGGGCGTGCAGAACATTATTGTGGCATTTGCCAAAGAAGCGGATGCGAAAAACTTCAGAAGCATATTGGTTCGAAAAGGCTTTGATGTTGCTGCAACATGCACTTCAGGAGCACAGGCACTTTCTGCGATGGAGGATCTTGGAAACGGGGTCGTAATATGCGGTTATCGGCTCAGCGATATGATATATAACGAGCTTTCTGCAAATCTTCCTTCCTATTTTCAGATGCTGCTGATCTCTTCACCCAATAAAGTGGATGGTTCACTTCTGCCGGAAAATGTGATTTATCTGGAAACACCTCTTAAAACGGAAGATATGGTTGCATCTCTTAATATGATGCTGGAACGGGTCAGCATCAGAAGAAAAAAAGCCAGACAGGTGAATCGGGAACGAAGTCAGGAGGAACAGGAGACGATTCGTAAGGCGAAGGAACTTTTGATGGAACGGCATAAGATGACAGAACCCGAAGCACATAAATATCTGCAGAAATGTTCGATGGACTCCGGGACAGGAATTGTCGAAACAGCAGAGATGATCATCTCTCTGACAAGTGTATAGACATCAGAACGATGCATTTTATATGACATTGCGTAATTCATTCGGTTGATATGGATTGCGCAATGTTTTTTTGTACGTTATACTCTAAGAGCATTTTAAAGAGAGGAAAAAACCTTATGATGAAGAAAAGCATTTCTGCAGCAGTGATGGCGATTACAATTGTGTTGGTGGTGGTTACTTCGGGATGCGGTGCACAGCAGAAGACGGATCAGTCTGTGCAGGAAAGTGCAGCGGAACAGAGTATAAATGCGGCTGCGCAGGGGTCACAGGAAGCAGCGGATCATTCCACTGATATTGTGAGAATCGGATCACTGAAGGGACCGACCACAATGGGACTGGTCAATCTGATGAAGAAATCAGCGAACGGAACGGCACAGGGGGCATATACCTATACAATGGAGACACAGCCGGATGTACTGATGGCTGATATGGTTAATGGAGAGATTGATATAGCACTGGTACCGGCGAATATGGCAAGTGTTCTGTATCACAAAACAAATGGCGGGGTTGCTGTTATTTCTGTCAATACCTTAGGCGTTCTGGAATGTGTAACAGCAGACAGTACCGTTCGCACGGTCAGGGATCTGTCCGGAAAGACGGTTCTGATAACGGGTCAGGGATCTACACCGGAATATACGCTTTTATATCTGCTTAAGGAAAACGGGGTAACGGATTGCAAACTGGAATTCAAATCAGAGGCGACAGAGATCGCAGCAGAACTGCAAAAAGATCCGAACCAGATTGCGGTTCTGCCTCAGCCCTTTGTTTCCGTGGCAATGATGCAGAACAGCAGTCTTCACAGTGCGTTTTCACTCAGTGATGAGTGGGATGCGCTGCAAAACGGATCCAGATTGCTGACAGGCGTTACGGTAGTCAGCAGATCTTTTCTGGAAGCACATGCAGATGCGGTGAATATATTTCTGCAGGAACAGAAAGAAAGTGCAGATATGGCGCAAAAGGATATAAAGGGAACAAGCGAACTGGTAGCAGAATATGGAATCATCGAAAAAGCAGCGATTGCACAGAAAGCAATACCGAAATGCAATATTGTCTGTATTACGGGAACTGAAATGAAGACCATATTGGAAGGTTATCTCCGGATTTTATACGGACAGGAACCAAAGGCAGTCGGCGGTTCCATGCCGGAATCCGACTTTTATGTTCTGCAGACAGACAATCTGAAATAAAGGAAGTAGTTATGAAAAAGAAAATTCTGATCATTATACTATGGCTGTTTATCTGGCAATTCCTATCTTTTGTGATTCATAACAGCATTCTGCTGGTAGGACCTGTCGAGGCATTTCATGCACTTGGTGAAATGGTAAAGACGCAGGAATTCTGGAAAAGCCTGGCGGTATCCTTTGAAAAAATTACGGGCGGCTTTTTTCTGGGATCGGCCGCAGGCATTTTCTGTGCTGTTTTTGCATATAAAAAGCCATTATTCGGAGAAATACTGGCGCCTCTTGTCATGTTGCTCAAAACGGTTCCGGTGGCAAGTTTTGTCATTCTGGTACTGATCTGGGCGGGAAATGCCAATCTGTCTTTTCTGATCAGTATGATCGTGGCTTTTCCGATTTTGTATCTGAATACATACAGCGGATTTCAAAGTGCAGATCAGAAGCTGCTTGAAATGGCAGAGATTTATCGTATGACAGCATGGCCCAGAATTCGTTATATTTATTTACCGGAGCTGTATCCGTTTCTGCTTGGAGGTTTTAAAATCGCGATCGGCATGAGCTGGAAAAGCGGTGTTGCCGCAGAAGTGATCGGACAACCCCTGCATTCTCTCGGAAATGGTTTGTATCAATCCAAAATATATCTTGCAACCGGAGAAGTTCTTGCATGGACAATTGTGATTGTCGCCTTATCGTGGGGCTTTGAAAAGCTTTTTCTGCTCGTTCTGCAACTGATCGATCCGAACAGAAAGGGCAGGCGGAAGGGAGAAAAAAGATGACAATTGAAGCGGAACATATCTGTAAGGCATATGGAGATCATCCGGTTCTGCGCGATTTTAATCTGTCAATTCAGACAGATGCCTGTATTGTTGTTACAGGACCATCCGGTAGTGGAAAAACCACTTTTATGAGGATATTGCTGGGGCTTGAAAAACCTGACAGTGGTAAGATTCAGCTCCTGGGAGATTACAAATATGCGTATCTGTGTGCGGGTGTGGTATTTCAGGAAAATCGTCTGTGTGAGCAGTTTTCTGCAATCGACAATGTTGCGATGGTCCATCATAAGATTACGAAACAGACAGCAAGACGGGAACTGGCCAGACTCCTTCCGGAGCAGCTGTTGGAGAGGCCGGTCAGGGAACTTTCAGGAGGAGAACAGCGCAGAGTGGCAATCGTGAGAGCCTGCGCTGCACCTGCAGACATTCTGGTTCTGGATGAACCCTTTACCGGACTTGATGCAGATGCCAGACAGAAAGCACTTGCATACATTATGGAAAGAAAAGGGAGTAATCCGGTTCTTTTTCTGGCACATGAAACAGATCATCTGGAATTTTGCAGAAAGGTAAGTATCGTATGATAACAAATGATGAAGGTATTATCAGCCTGAAACACAAAGTGATGGAAGAAGTCTGCAGATTAGCCTGGGATAACAATCTGAACGAAGAAACAAGAGAGCAGCTGGTATATCGGATTATTCCGGGACCAAAACCGGAATTTCGCTGTTGTATCTATAAGGAAAGAGAAATTGTCAGACAGAGAATACGGCTTGCCTGCGGACAGAATACATTGGAACATCCGGATTCCGTAAACGTCGTTCAGGTAATCAATGCAGCCTGTGATGAATGTCCGATTTCAGCATATTCCGTAACGGATAACTGCCGTTTCTGTATGGGAAAGGCATGTCTTAATTCCTGCCATTTTGATGCAATATCAAAAGGAATTGTACGGATGCATATTGATGCACAGAAGTGTAAGGAATGCGGAATGTGCGCAAAAGCATGTCCATATGGGGCAATTGTTCATCTGGAACGTCCCTGTAAAAAGGTGTGTCCGGTAAATGCAATTACTTATGATGAAAATGGATTGTGCAGAATTGATGACAGCAAATGTATTCAGTGCGGACATTGCATTCATGCCTGTCCGTTTGGTGCGATCGGTTCCAAAACATATCTTGTTCCGATCATTGAAAATATTCTGGCAGGAAAAGAAGTGATCGCTATGTGTGCACCATCCATAGAAGGACAGTATGGAGATAATATCACCATGGCTGCGGTCAGAAGTACACTGATGAAACTGGGATTTGCGGATATGGTCGAGGTAGGGCTCGGAGGGGATATGACTGCGGCATATGAAGCAGAGGAATGGACTGAGGCTTATCAGCAGGGTAAAAAAATGACCACATCCTGCTGTCCTGCTTTTGTAAATCTGTTGCGTAAACATTTTCCCGATATATACGAGAATAATATGTCATCAACAGTTTCCCCCCATGTGTGCCATTTCACGTTATCTCAAATTGACCCATCCGGGTTGTGTAACCGTTTTTATCGGACCATGTATTGCCAAAAAGGCAGAGGCCCAGGATACTACCATACCCGATAATGCAGATTATGCGATTACTTTCGGAGAACTTTTGCATTGATGCGTTCAAAAGACCTGGAATTTGAACCTGCCGAGAAACCTTATCAGGAGGCTTCCCTGTGGGGCAAGCGATTTGCTGTCAGCGGTGGGGTCGCAAATGCAGTGATGGAATGCATGCAGGAAAAAGGAGAAGATACTTCCGAAATTAAACTGCTGCATAGTGCAGGGGGAGCAGAGTGTAAAAAGACGATGTTACTGTTGCACAGCGGCAAGCTGCAGGAGGATTTTGTGGAAGGAATGATATGTCCGGGAGGATGCCTTGGCGGGCCATCCAGACACAAAACAGAAGCAGAATTGACAAAGGCCAGAACAACACTCTTTGCAAAGGCAGATGATCGAAAGGTGCTGGAAAATCTGAAAAATTATCCGATGCATGATTTTTCCATGCACAGAGACGGACATCTGGATCATTCATCTGTAAAACCAGCGGTCAGGAAGAAAAAACAAAGCAAGGTTTAAAAAAGGGTTTATATAAAAGCTGATCGGATCTGTACGAATCCGATTTATATTTTCTGCAAAAGGGAGTCTGCCGGATACAAAGGCAGACTCCCTTTTATAAAAAGAAAATTATACAGCAGGATCAGTTTTGCGGATGCAGAAAACGTGTCATATATCTTCCTACAAAGGTAATCATGGGACCAAGCGTAACAGCCATGACAATGGTACCGACATTCGGACGGCTCCCTGCGAGAATACCGATCAGGATGGCTGTGAGATCATAGGCGATCCGGATAAAATGAAAAGGAATTTTCGGCAGCCATTTTCCGATTATGGCGCAGGTTGCGTCATAAGGGGCAAGTCCCATTTCAGAATTCATATAAAAAGAAGCACTGACAATGAAAAAGAAAAGTGCGACTGCAAATACGACAGCACGGTAGGGCTCCCGTGTAAAAAGATAATCAGGCAGATAACGGCTCCAAAGAAAGCGGCAGAAATCAGCCACATAACCGATCAATACCATATTTGCAATTGTACCGACTCCGATCAGGTGGCGACCGGCGATCAGAACAAAAATCAGCAGTACCGCATTGATCATAAGCTGCCAGTTTCCAAAGGAAAAACCCAGATCACCGGAGAGGGTGATATTCATAAAGGTGCAGGGATCTGTTCCAAGATCAACATCAATCAGGAAAGACAGGAAAAATCCCATACAAAGTACAGATACCAGTACAATAATCAGTTTTTTAACAAATTCAGGGGTCAGATATTTTTTCAGATTCATTCGTTTGCCTCATGCTTTCTTTTAGGTTCAGTCTTCCTATTATAAACTTTTTTGGGAATATGGTATACTGAATATGATTTTTTTTATGAATTTGTATAGATGGAGGCATCATGTCGAAAAAACAGCATATGCGCACGGAACAAAAATCCAATGTCAAGAACAGTGTCAGCAGGCTTGCAGCAGTGACGCTTCTTGTAATATTGCAGGTGTGGTGGATGGTGCTGGTGATGATCAGGGTAAATGATTACAGTGCACTGATCGCATCACTGACAAAGATTCTGGCACTGATCGTGGTACTGGGAATATATGGCAGACATGTGAATTCTGCATTTAAGTTACCATGGATCATGCTGATACTGGTTTTTCCCGTAATCGGACTTTCTCTGTATGCGCTTATGGGAAGGCCAAATACGACGAAGAAAATGGCTGCCAGATTTGAACGGATCGATCAGCAGCTTTTTCCTTTTCTGCCGCAGAATGATACTGTTTTTCATTTGCTTGAGGAGAAGGATCTGTCAGTTGCCAACCAGGCAAGATATGTGTGGAAATATGCACATTATCCGGTTTACAGTAACACAGATATTTCCTATTATCCGGATGCTGCAGAGGGACTGCAGGCACAGCTCACAGATCTGAACAGGGCAGAAAAATTTATTTTTATGGAATATCATGCGATTGAAGATGCCGAGTCTTTTGCTCAGATTCGTGATATTCTTGCCAGAAAAGCAGGCGAAGGGGTTGAAGTCAGACTGTTTTATGATGATATCGGGAGTATTGGCTTTATCGATCCGGGCTTTATTGACCGGATGAAGGAATTGGGAATCCGTTGCAGGGTATTTAATCCGATTGTTCCGATTATGAATATTTTCATGAACAACAGGGACCATCGCAAAATTACGGTGATTGACGGAAAAGTCGGATTTACAGGCGGATACAACCTTGCAAATGAATATTTTCATGTGACACAGCCATATGGCTACTGGAAGGATACCGGAATCAGACTGGAAGGAGATGCGGTCAGGAGCCTGACCATCACTTTTCTGGAAATGTGGAATGCGGTCAGGGACTCGGATATTGATGATACCAGCTTTGACAGATATCTGCCCGAACCATTATATCGTGCATCGGAAAAAGGATATGTCCAGCCATATGCAGACAGTCCGTTGAATGCCGATCATGTAGGCGAGAATGTTTATATGGATATTCTTAAAAATGCCAAAAAATACTGCTATTTCATTACGCCGTATCTTGTAATTACAGATGAAATGGGACGGGAGTTTTCGCAGGCAGCCAGACGCGGCGTGGATGTAAGAATCATCACACCCGGCATTCCGGATAAGAAGATCATATATCAGGTTACCAGATCCTACTACAGCAGTCTGTGTCGTAACGGTGTGAAAATATATGAGTACACACCGGGGTTCTGTCATGCCAAGATGTGTGTTTCGGATGATACGATTGCGACAGTTGGTACGATCAATCTGGATTTCAGAAGTCTGTATCTGCATTTTGAAAACGGGTGTCTTTTGTATGGGTGTAAAGCAATCCGTGAAATCCGTGAAGACTTTGACAGAATGTTCCTGCAGTCAGCAGAGGTTACGGGATATTACAGATATCGCAGAAAGCTGCCGCTCCGTATTATTCAGTGCATTTTGCGACTGTTTGCACCGCTTTTATAAAAGCGTCACTTTTTTATATATTATATGTGACATTTTCTGATTTTATGGTAGTATAGGGGAAGTAATAAAATCGGTATATTATGAGCAAAGGAAAAAACATATGATTCAGAAACTGATCAGTGCGATTCAGAAAACGCAGGCTCCGATCGTAGTAGGACTTGATCCCAAATTGTCATTTATTCCGCAGCGGATTACCGAGAAGGCATACAGCGAATACGGAGAAACGGCGGAGGGAGCGGCACAGGCACTCTGGGCTTTTAACAAAGAAATTATTGACGGGGTATATGATCTGGTTCCGGCAGTTAAACCCCAGATCGCCATGTATGAACAGTTTGGTATTCCGGGATTGATTGCTTTTCAAAAAACAGTTGATTACTGTCATGAAAAAGGTTTGTTCGTGATCGGTGACATCAAGCGGGGAGATATCGGATCAACCTCGGAGGCATATGCTGTGGGACATCTTGGCAGCACAAAGGTTGCAGGAACTGTATGCAGAGGATTTGATGAAGACTTCGCAACGGTTAATCCATATCTGGGTTCAGATGGCGTACAGCCGTTTATTGATGTATGCAAAAAAGAAGATAAGGGTATATTTGTTCTGGTTAAAACCTCCAATCCCAGCAGCGGAGAATTTCAGGATCGTATTGCAGACGGAAGACCTCTCTATGAGCTTGTCGGAGAACAGGTTGATAAATGGGGAGCACAGTGCATGGAGGGATCATACAGTAATGTCGGCGCAGTTGTCGGGGCAACCTATCCGGAAATGGGCCGTGTACTCCGGAAAATCATGCCGCATGCTTTTATTCTGGTACCGGGATATGGTGTGCAGGGTGGAAAAGGTGCAGATCTGGTACATTTCTTCCAGGAGGATGGTCTGGGAGCAATCGTTAATTCTTCCAGAGGTATTATTGCTGCCTGGCAAAGCAGTCAGTACGAAGAATTTGGAGAAAACCGCATCGCAGAGGCAGCGCGTGCTGCTGTACTTGATATGAAAAAAGATATTTCGGATGCACTGAATAAGTGACATGTCGTTTATTCTTTTCTGTCTGAAGAAATAAATACAGCGCCGGTCAGTTCCGGCAAGAAGGGGTCAGAAATGGAGAAGTACAAAGAGGAATTCATTAATTTCATGGTGGACAGCAATGTGCTGAAATTCGGTGATTTCACACTTAAGAGCGGTAGAAAGTCTCCGTTTTTCATGAATGCGGGAGCGTACGTAACAGGTACACAGCTTCGTAAGCTGGGAGAATATTATGCAAGGGCGATTCATGATACTTTCGGTTTTGAGTTTGATGTATTGTTCGGACCGGCATATAAAGGAATTCCGCTTGCAGTAGCAACTACAATGGCAATCAGTGAGATATACGGACGGGATATCCGGTATTGTGCAAATCGTAAGGAAATCAAGGATCACGGAGATAAAGGAATTCTTCTGGGAAGCAAGCTGAAAGATGGTGACCGTGTTCTGATCATAGAGGATGTTACAACATCAGGCGCTTCAATCGAAGAAACAGTTCCGATCATTCAGGATCAGGCAGATGTTGATCTTGTCGGACTCATGGTTTCTCTCAATCGTCAGGAAAAAGGTCAGGACAGTGAAAAGAGCGCATTGGATGAGATCCATGAAAAATATGGATTCGGAGCACATGCTATTGTAACCATGCAGGATGTTGTGACCTATCTGTACAATCGTCCGATTGACGGTGAAATCCTTTTGGGAAAAGAAATGAAAAAGGCAATTGATACATATTATAAGGAATATGGAGCCATCTGAAGAATATTGAAGGATGGAGAATGGAGAGCATATGGAAGAAAAAACATTCAAACTGATGGGCAGCACCGGTGCAATCAATATTGCGTTTGGAATTATATCGATCGTTGCAGGAACGGCAACAGGTGTGATGCTGATTATCAGCGGGGCAAAGCTTTTAAGTGGTCGCAAGAAGATCATATTCTGATGGTGCGTCATGAAATTAAAAGTTAGAGTAAAGATAAAACCGCCCAAAAGAAAAGGGCGCTATATTTTCACAGATAATAAACATCCGAAAAAAGGAATATTTGCTACTGTGCTCGGCGTAATCGCTGCGGTTACAGTCTACGTGGCGGTACGGAAAACATTTGAGGCAGGTGGGCAGGCGCAGGCAAATTATGCGACTGCAGTTATTCTTGCGCTGGTATATAGTATATGCGGTCTGGTGCTGGGCATTATATCCAGAATGGAAAAAGACATTTTCAAATTATTTCCCAATCTTGGAATAGTGGTTAATTTGCTTGTTATTATTTGTATTACAGGTATTCTATATCTTGGTTTGGTCTGAACATATTGACAGAAGATGAGAGAAAGGTTATTTCAGATATGGCAATTCAGGAACAGAAGCTGACGGGAAGCAGGCAGAAAGAAGAACAGGAGTTTTTACAGGAGCGGTATGCACTTGCTGTCTGTAGAATTGGAGAAATAGAGCAGGAACATTTGCATATGGAAGCATATGACAGATATTTTCACTTTGTTGCAGGATTCCTTCAGATGATGGATGAAACCTATCAGATGGCGTGTGAAGGTGGGATCAGAAAAGGCAGCATGGAAGAACTTTCGCATCTTAATCAGCGTCTGTATGCAGATATTCTTCCGGAGAATTATGATAAATCATATGCAAATCCGGCATATGCTGTTCAGATATTTGGCAGAAAATATGGACAGCTTTTGTCCTGTCTGTACTATGAAATGCGCAGTCTGATTCCGCATGCATTTGAATGTCAGATTAAGGAAATGACCATTCGAATGGAACTCTTTCTGGAGATATATGTTACATTCAGCGGTGCAGAGGAAGGAGAACTTCCTTCAACTGACAACGTGCAGCAGATCCTGTATTGGTTTTTCAGTGATTATGCAGAAGAAGAGCGGCAGCTCAGATTCGGTCAGATGGTAGCGCCTGATGAGGACTATGCGCGGGATCTGATCATGAACAGTGATCTCGATGATTTGACCTATTTATACCGGTTTGGTGAATATATTACGGACAATGAGCTGAATACCGCACGGCATCTGAACCAGATGAGTACGGAAGCAGTTGCAGTACTTGCCCGTACTTATACGGAAGGATATCGTATCGGTTTTGAAACGACCGGGAAAGATATCCGCAAAAAGAAGACTGTAAGTATACGATATAGTCTCGGGTTTGAGCAGTTGGTACGTCTGGCTGTGCAGAATTTTGAGAAGATCGGGCTGCAGTCTTCTGTTTATCGTGCGCTTCCAAGCCTTTTCCATACAGCGAACAGTACACGCAAAAACGGATATTTTGGTGCATCGCCGAATAAGCAGTATGATTATGATCATAAGGATGATGATGCATTGTTTATCAATCCGGATTTTCTGAATCGCAAACTGGAAGCAATTCGCAGCGGCGGAGAAATGTTCCGTGAACAGGCAGCTGTTTTTGGAGGACCCGCTGTAATAGAAACTTTTGGAGAAAAACCTTTTTCTCCGGTTATCATAAAGGACGCCGTACATCTGTCAGAGGCACAGGAAAAAATGCTTTCCGAATACAGAGGACAGGCTGCGATGATCCAGAATGAATATATTCCGGAAGAAGAACGCAGCTTTACCATTATAGCGTTTCCTGTTCCGGAGATCGGTTCGCGGTATAAAGAAATCTTTGATGAAACCATCCGTCTCAATACACTGGATTATCAGTTATACCGGAGAATGCAGCAGATTATCATCGATACGCTTGATCAGGCGCAGTACTGTGTGATCAAAGGAATGGGTGATAACCATACGCAGATGCGCGTGGCGCTTCATGCACTTTCAGATCCGGCGAACGAAACCAACTTTGAAAACTGTGTTGCGGATGTCAATATCCCGGTAGGAGAAGTGTTTACTTCACCGAAGCTGAGCGGGACAGAAGGTGTACTGCATGTTACACAGGTATATCTGGAAGGGTTATTATTCAAAAATCTCGAGATCCGATTTGCAGATGGTTGTATTTGCGGATATTCCTGCACAAATTTTGAAACGGAAGCGGAAAATCGGAAATACATTGAGGATAATATCCTGTTTCATCATGAAACGCTGCCACTTGGCGAATTTGCAATCGGAACCAATACAACGGCATACGTCATGGCACGCAAATTTGATATTGCTGACAAACTTCCAATCCTGATAGCAGAAAAAACGGGACCGCATTTTGCAGTAGGGGATACCTGTTATTCGCATGAGGAAGATGGTATTACATACAATCCGGATGGAAAACGTATTATTGCAAGATCCAATGAAATATCCGATCTGCGCAAAACGAATCCGGATAAGGCATATTTTAACTGTCATACAGATATTACCATTCCATATGATGAGCTTGGGGAGGTATCGGCTGTAACTGCAGACGGGACAGTAATTCCGGTTATTCTAAATGGCCGTTTTGTGCTCACAGGAGTAGAAGAACTGAATAAACCGCTTCAGGAGCTTTGATTGGTGCTGGAATGAGCTTAATGATTGTGGTATTGTGTGAGGGGAAAAAGGAAAAATGAATGCAGTTTATTCATATAAATTTCAGTTTCATATGTAAAAGAGGAGAGAAAAAATGGCAAAAGTCGGAATTGTAATGGGCAGTGACTCGGATATGCCGGTCATGTCAAAAGCAGCAGACATTCTGGAACAACTCGGAATATCTTATGAAATGCATATTATTTCTGCGCACAGGGAACCGGATGAGTTTTTTGCATATGCAAAGAGTGCGGAATCCAGAGGCTACAAGGTTATCATTGCAGGCGCAGGTATGGCAGCGCATCTGCCGGGCATGTGTGCCGCGATATTTCCGTTACCTGTAATCGGTATTCCAATGCATACCACATCTCTTGGCGGACGGGATTCCCTTTATTCCATCGTTCAGATGCCGACGGGTATTCCGGTTGCGACCGTTGCAATCAATGGCGGTGCAAATGCCGGTATTCTGGCTGCCAAAATTCTTGCAACATCCGATCCGGAACTCCTTGGAAAACTGAAAGAATATACGGAGTCTCTGAAAGAAAATGTGATTGAAAAGGATGAGAAACTGCAACAGGTCGGATACCGGGATTATACAAATTAATCGAAATATGGGCGCAAAGCAGCAAATAGGAGGATAGGTCACAATGGCATTAAATTATAAGAACGCTGGAGTTGATATTGAAGCAGGATATAAATCAGTAGAACTGATGAAACAGTATGTAAAGGAAACAATGAGACCTGAGGTAATGGGTGGGCTTGGCGGTTTTTCCGGTGCTTTTTCACTTGCCAAAATTAAAGACATGGAAAATCCTGTACTGCTGTCCGGAACGGATGGGGTTGGTACAAAGCTTAAACTTGCGTTTCTTATGGATAAAAATGATACAGTCGGGATCGACTGTGTAGCCATGTGTGTAAATGACGTTGCCTGTGCGGGCGGAGAACCGTTGTTTTTCCTGGATTATATTGCATGCGGTAAAAATTATCCGGAGAAGATCGCTGCGATTGTGAAGGGCGTTGCGGAAGGCTGCAAGCAGTCTGAGGCAGCACTTGTAGGCGGAGAAACAGCAGAAATGCCCGGATTTTATCCGGAAGATGAATTTGATCTTGCAGGGTTCGCCGTTGGCGTTGTTGATGCAAAGGATATGATTGACGGACATAATATTCAGGGCGGGGATATATTGATCGGCGTAGCATCAAGCGGTGTTCACAGTAACGGATTTTCACTTGTACGTAAAATTTTTGATATGACAAAAGAAAGTCTTGCAACCTATTATGATGAGCTTGGGATGACGCTTGGAGAAGCACTTCTGGCACCTACAAAAATTTATGTCAAGATGATGAAGTCGGTTAAAAATGCAGGCGTTCGTGTAAAAGGCTGCAGCCATATTACCGGTGGTGGCTTCTATGAGAATATTCCGAGAATGCTTCCGGGTGGCGTACGTGCTGTTGTGAGAAAAGACAGTTATGAAGTACCGGCACTCTTTCGTCTGATGCAGAAGCAGGGTGAACTGGATGAAAAGATGATGTACAACACCTACAATATGGGGCTTGGAATGGTTATGGCAGTTGATCCTGCTGATGCGGAGAAGACACTCGAAGCCATCAGAGCAGCAGGAGAGACCGGTTATGTGGTAGGTTATGTTGAAAACGGTGAAAAAGGTGTGACAATATGTTAAAGATTGCAGTATGTGTTTCCGGCGGCGGAACAAATCTGCAGGCAATTATTGACAGTATAGCGAACGGCACGATTACCAATACACAGATTGTTCTTGTTTTCAGTAATAATAAGAAAGCATATGCGCTGGAGCGTGCCCGCAAGGCTGGAATTCCGATTGCAGCAATTTCACCCAGGGATTATGAGCAGAGACAGGAATTTAATCAGGCGTTCCTGCAGGCAATTTCGGATGCACATCCGGATTTGATTGTTCTGGCCGGCTGCCTGGTGGTAATTCCCGAAGAAATGGTAAAAAGTTATCCGGACAGAATCATTAATATACACCCGTCTCTGATACCTGCTTTTTGCGGTAAAGGGTTTTATGGACTGAAGGTGCATGAGAAGGTACTGGAAAGAGGTGTGCGTGTCACAGGCGCAACGGTTCATTTTGTAGATGAAGGAACGGATACGGGGCCTATTATTTTGCAGCAGCCTGTCATGACTGCGCAGGAGGATACACCGGAAATTCTGCAGAAAAGAGTGATGGAGCAGGCAGAATGGAAAATACTGCCCAAAGCAATTGATCTCATTGCAAATGAAAAAGTGCATGTAAAAGCAGGAAGAGTTATAATAGACGGATACAGAGCAGAGTGAGGTTGAACAATGAAGGTACTGATCATCGGCGGTGGCGGACGGGAACATGCGATTGCAGAATGTGTGTCCAGAAGCCCAAAGGTTGAAAAAATATATTGTGCACCGGGTAATGCCGGAATAGCTGAACTTGCGGAGTGTGTTCCGATTACTCCGATGGAATTTGACAAACTGATCGCTTTTGCAAAAGAAAAAGAGATCGCACTTACGATTGTCGGGATGGATGATCCGCTGGTAGGCGGAATCGTGGATGCATTTGAAGCAGCGGGGCTCAGGGTATTCGGGCCAAGAAAAAATGCGGCGATTCTGGAAGGCAGCAAAGCTTTTTCGAAGGATCTGATGAAAAAATACGGTATTCCGACGGCCGGATATGAGACATTTCAGGATGCAGATCAGGCAATGGCATATCTTGAATCTTCCCATTATCCTGTTGTACTCAAAGCTGACGGGCTTGCACTTGGAAAAGGGGTTTTAATCTGCAATACGAAGGAAGAAGCCCGGGCAGGCGTAAAAGAGATTATGGAAGATCACAAATTCGGAAGTGCCGGTAATCAAATGGTAATTGAAGAATTTATGACAGGACGTGAAGTATCGGTTCTTTCTTTTGTAGATGGAAAGACCATAAGGCTCATGACTTCTGCGCAGGATCATAAACGTGCAGGGGACGGTGATACCGGACTGAATACGGGTGGAATGGGAACTTTTTCACCAAGTCCGTTTTATACGGAAGACGTAGATGCTTTCTGCTGGAAAAACATATATCAGAAAACAGTGGATGCACTTGCAATGGAAGGCCGGGAATTCAAGGGTATCATATATTTCGGATTGATGCTGACACCGGAGGGACCGAAGGTTCTGGAATATAATGCAAGATTTGGAGATCCGGAAGCGCAGGTTATTCTTCCAAGAATGAAAACGGATCTTGTCTCGGTATGTGAAGCCTGCATAGACGGAACACTTGATCAGATGCAGGTTGAATTCGAAGATAATGCCGCGGTATGTGTTATACTTGCTTCAGAAGGATATCCGCAGGAATATGAAAAAGGAAAACTGATCCATGGGTTGGAACGGTTTCATGCTGCAGAAGGTTATTATTGTTTTCATGCGGGAACAAGACAGACAGCGGAAGGAATTGTAACAAATGGTGGACGGGTTCTGGGTGTAACGGCGAAGGGAAGAGATCTGAAGCAGGCAAGAGCCAATGCATATGAGGCGACCGAATGGATTGCTTTTGACAATAAGTATATGCGTCATGATATTGGTAAGGCAATTGACGATGCACAGTTGTAAATGTAGAGGAATAAGCTGGATAACGGCGAAGAAATGAGGACTGAAATGAAGAAAATGTTACGCGGGAGAATTGCAACATCTGTACTGGCTCTGATGACGATACTGACACTTGGGCTGACTTTACCCATGACAGTAAAGGCATATACACCTGTCAGCGCAACGGTAACTGCCAATTCTGCGAAGGTACGTTCCGAGACGACGACCACCAGTTCAGTTGTAGGAAGTCTTACAAAAGGCAACACCATCGAGATTCTGGATGAGACGACAGATGCGACCGGACAGGTATGGTATAAAGTCAATGTTACCGGTGGTACCGGATATGTCAGAAGTGATCTGGTAAGCAAGTCAGGGACGACGGCTGCAGCTGCGACTGCAACTTCAACAGCGGCTGCACAGACTACCCCTTCCGTGACTACAACTCCGACAGCCTCTGCTGCAACGGCAACGAGCACGGCGGCGACACTTCCCAAAACTTCCGTTACAACAGTCAATCCTCTGGCGGCAACTGTATCAACGAGCAAGGCAAATGTCCGCTCCGGTGCAGGCACCGCATATTCCTCCGTTGGCTCTGTAGCCAATGGAGACAGTGTAACAGTTACAGGGAAGGCAACCGGAACCGATTCCAAAAAATGGTACCAGATTACCTTTGGGAATGGCAGTCAGGGTTTTATTCGCGCGGATCTTGTAACACTTGGATCTTCTTCTGACAAAAAGACAGACAGTCAGACAACAACCAAGTCAGACAGCTCTGCCGGTACAAAGGAGCCTTCTTCAGACAGTCAGGCAGCATCTGCGGCATCCGAGGCTGTGTCAGATGATCAGTCTGCGGCATCGGACAGTGCTTCCAGCGGAGCTTCTGATGGAGCATCTGCAGCCATGTCAGCTTCTTCAGCAGCGGCAGCAAGTACAGAAGATACAACGGATCAGCAGTTTACGCTTGTGAACGAATCAGATGCAAACGGCAGTTCTGTATTATATCTGTATGATAATTATGCCGGAAATAAGTATCAGGTGCAGGCACTTCTCAATACAGCCAACAGCAGTGAGGCAATTGCAACCATAAAGAGCCAGAATCAGATGATGAAGATGGCGATTATTATTATGGCAGCGGTTATTGTTATTCTGATCATTATTCTGATTGTTATGATTATCAAGATGCGTGATCTTCTGTATTACGAAGATGATGGATATGATGATGAAGATGATATGCAGGATGACAGACGCAGAGACAGGCATTATGACGATCGCGATGAGGAAGCGGATAGCAGGAAGAAACGCCCCGCGGAGGACGATGATGAGCCTGTGGAAAAGAAGAAAAAGGGATTTTTCGGACGTTTTCAGGCTGACGAAGAAGAGGAAGAGGATGAGGAACCTGTAAGACGCAGACCGGCAAGAAATACAGAGGAAGCAGAACGCTCTTCACAGGAACGCAGAAGACCACGTGATGACATGCATGATGACAGAGAACGAGGCCCGAGAGGAAGAGACAACAGGGAAGATCATGATTCAGATTCCAGAAAAAGAAGACCGCGTCCGGAAGATGACAGAAGCCCAAGACGTGAAGATGACCTCCGCGAGTCTGACAGCCGCAGGAGAGAAGAAGCACCAAGAGTCAGAACTGATCGTGGGAGTATGGTAACACCTGAACAGGATTCGTCTCCTGCTCCGCGTAAGCCTAAGAACTTTGTTGAAGATGATGATGATTTTGAATTTGAATTTCTGGATCTGGATAAAGAAGATGGCTCCAAAAAGAACAGATAAGATAAAGATAATTTGATTGGATATTTAAAAAGCTGCCGGCACGAATGCGGGCAGCTTTTTAATGCCGAAAAGTTCTTTATGTTTTTTTATAAAACCTTTCCGGTATGCTTATTGACATCCCTTTTCTACTGTTATATGATTCATGACACAGAGAGATAGCAGAGGATTCAGCCATGTATATTGAAATTGATTTTAACAGTGATGAGGCACTATATGTACAGCTGTGTAATCAGATCATACTTGGGATTGCGACCGCAAAATTTACAGAGGGAGAGCAGCTTCCGAGTGTCAGACAGCTTGCGGATACGATCGGAATAAATATGCATACCGTCAATAAGGCCTACTCCATTTTGCAACAGGAGGGCTTTGTTAAAATTGACCGGCGCCGTGGTGCGATTATTGCTGTTGATCTGAATAAACTGCAGGCTTTGCAGGAAGCACAGGATGATCTCGCGGTAGTTATTGCAAGAGCAATGTGTAAGGAAATTGGCAGACAGGATATTCACGGACTTGTCGATAAAATATTTGATTACTATGAAAAGGGGAATAATTCATGAATTCACAGTTTACTGATAAAGCGAATGATGCATTGAAGCTGGCGAAAAAGACAGCAAGAAGCCTGAAGCTGAATTATGTGGGTACCGAACATATTCTCATGGGGCTGGTCAGAGAACAGGGAAGTGTTGCTTCCAGGATTCTACAGGACAATGGAATTGAAGAGAACCGGCTGCTGGATATGATTCGTGATCTGATGGTACCGGAAGGAACGATATCAACTTCGGAAAGAGACGGATTTTCTCCGAGAGCGGAGCAGGTACTTGCGGAAGCACATCGACAGGCAGAAAGATTTCATGCTGAAAAAACCGGGACAGAACATATTCTTTTGGCACTGATCAAGGAAAGTGAGAATGTTGCTGTCAGACTGATCAATACGATGAATGCGCCGATCCAGAAGATTTATGCAGAAACACTCGTGGCGATGGGCGAAGATCCCAATCTGGTCAAGGAAGACCTTGGCAAACAGAAGAACAATCATAAAAAAGGGTCTGCACTTGCACAATACAGCCGTGATCTGACAGCTATGGCAGCGCAGGGAAAACTTGATCCCGTAATCGGACGTGAGACGGAGATCAAAAGAGTGGTTCAGATTCTGAGCCGCAGAACGAAGAACAATCCCTGTCTGATTGGAGAACCGGGAGTTGGCAAGACGGCAGTTGTAGAAGGCCTTGCACAGAAAATCATAAGTGGAGATGTACCATTTACGGTTCAGAACAAGAAACTTCTGACACTGGATCTTTCCGGAATGATTGCCGGATCCAAGTACAGAGGTGAGTTTGAGGAACGTATCAAGAAGGTGATTCACGAAGTATCCGAAGATGGAAACATTATTCTGTTCATAGATGAAATGCATACACTGATCGGTGCAGGAGGCGCAGAGGGAGCAATTGATGCATCCAATATTCTGAAACCCTCTCTGGCACGTGGTGAACTTCAGATGATCGGTGCAACAACGATTACAGAATATCACAAATATGTTGAAAAAGATGCAGCGCTGGAAAGAAGATTCCAACCCGTTAATGTGGAAGAGCCGACCCCGGAGCAGACGATTGATATCTTAAACGGAATTGTTCATAAGTATGAAGAGCATCATCATGTGAAGGTTGAACCGGAAGCAATCAAAGCAGCAGTGGACCTTTCTACAAGATACATTAATGATCGGAATCTGCCTGATAAAGCAATTGATCTGATTGATGAAGCGGCATCAGCGGTACGTCTCAGGACAATGAGCGGTTCTTCCAGAATGAAAGAAATGGAAGCACAGATAGCGGCGCTGGATGGCCAGGTTGAAGAGGCACTTCGCAGAGAAGATTATAAAGGTGCGGGTGAACTGAACAGACAGCAAAATGCGCTTCTGAAAAAATTTGACAGATTGAAGGCTTCTGAAGAGCGAAAAGAAAAGAATGCCGCATATGCTGTAACAGAAAATGATATTGCAGAAGTTGTTGCAGAGTGGACAAAAGTTCCGGTGAAAAAAATTGCTGAAAAAGAATCGGAAAAACTTTTGAAACTGGAATCGATTCTGCATAAAAGAGTGATAGGGCAGGATGCGGCGGTTGAGGCTGTCTCTAAAGCAATCAGGCGCGGGCGTGTCGGTCTGCAGGATCCGAACAGACCGATCGGATCATTTTTGTTCCTGGGTCCGACAGGAGTTGGTAAAACAGAACTTTCAAAGGCACTTGCAGAAGCAATGTTCGGTTCTGAGAGTGCACTGATCCGTGTGGATATGTCGGAATATATGGAAGGGCATTCTGTATCCAAGATGATCGGATCACCCCCGGGATATGTCGGGTATGATGAAGGCGGACAGTTAAGTGAGAAAGTTCGCAGAAATCCTTATTCTGTAATATTGTTTGATGAAATAGAAAAAGCGCACCCTGATATTTTCAATGTACTGCTGCAGGTTTTGGATGATGGACATATTACCGATGCCAAAGGCAGAAAAGTCAGTTTCAAGAACACGATCCTGATTATGACTTCCAATGTCGGCGCGCAGAAAATTATTGCGCCCAAGAAACTTGGATTTGATACACAGTCTGATGATAAAAAAGACTATGAGACAATGAAGAGCGGTGTCATGGAAGAAGTAAAGCGTCTCTTCAAACCGGAGTTCATTAACCGGATTGATGAGATTATGGTATTCCATCAGTTAAGTGAAAAGGAAATGATGGAAATTGTTACACTTCTTTCTGACAATCTGGCAAAGCGTTGCAGGCAGCAGCTTGGAATTACACTGACGATTACCCCTGCTGTGAAGAAGCATTTGGTCCACAAATATGCCGATGCCAAAATGGGAGCAAGACCGCTTAAGAGAGCGATTCAGTCTGTTATTGAGGATACTATGGCAGAGGATCTTCTGAAGGGAAATATTCGAAGAGATTCAGAAGTAACTGTTGGACTGAAGGATGAAAAAATCACTTTTACCGGACACGAAAGAAAAAAAGGGGATTTGCCGCAGTTATCAGCTTCAGGAAAGATGCAGACCGATAAAAAGCCGGGAAGAAAAGCGACAGCCAAAGATTCCGGGAAAAAGAAAAAAACAGCTTCCAAAACCGGAAAAAAAGATGAATCGGTAATTTAAAATTAAGTTTTATATTCTCATGAATTGAATTATAATTACTGTATATGATGATTCTTTTACATATCGTATATCAGACAGGAGGGTCAAAATGGCTGTTGTAGAGCAGTTACTGCGTGCGGAACCGGATGGTACCATCAGTTTTGGTAATTATGAGCTAAAAGAAAAAGCCAAGCTGGAAAACTTCAAACATGATGGGGATATTCTTAAGGTAAAAACTTTCAAGGATATTACAAAGCTTGAAGCGAATGAGTCATTTGTATACGAATCGGTTCCGGGAACCACGGTAACAAATTTCCGTGAAAAAGAGAATGGAGTAGAGTTCAATGTTGAGGGCAGGGAAGATGCACAGATTACCGTTGGGCTTGAAGAGAATACCGATTACAGAGTGTATGTGGATCACGCCGATATGGGTGATATGAAGACAAATCTTGGCGGGAAGTTGAATATCAGTGTTGAATTGTCCGGAGCAGGAGCTGTTAACGTCAGAATCGAAAAGTAAAATATTGAAATGAGATGCTGTTATGGCATCATTGAAAGCGCGTCCGTAGGACGCGCTTTCTTATCCTTTATAAAAAAAGAAGCGGATAAAGGATGTATGAGAGATTGGAGAAGTTCAGATGGCTGTAAAGATAAAAACAGTTTTTTTCTGCCAGAACTGCGGGAATGAATCTTCCAAATGGATGGGACAATGCCCGGCCTGTAAAGAATGGAATACAATGGTGGAAGAAACGGTCAGACCCGAATCAAAAACAGGCAGGGGCGGGATCTCTGTGCAGAACCGCGCAGAACGTGCAGAACCGCAAAGCCTTTCCGATATCCTGATGGAAGAGGAGGAACGTGCAGATACCCATATGGAAGAACTCAACCGTGTTCTTGGCGGAGGTTTGGTAAGAGGATCGCTTACGCTTGTTGGAGGAGATCCGGGAATCGGAAAGTCAACACTCCTGTTGCAGGTGGCCAGAAATATGTCGGCAGATGGCAGAAAAATGCTGTATATTTCAGGAGAAGAATCGCTTCGACAGATCAAGATCAGAGCAAATCGTATCGGAAGTTTCAGTCAGGATCTGAGGTTTTTGTGTGAAACCAATCTGGATACGATTGAAGAGGTGATCAGACATACTGCTCCGGAAATTGTTATTATTGATTCCATTCAAACGATGTACAGTGAAACCGTTTCTTCTGCACCGGGAAGTGTCTCTCAGGTTCGCGAATCTACATCGGTTTTGCTTCATATTGCCAAAAGTATGAACATATCCATATTCATCGTCGGACATGTCACGAAAGAAGGAACCGTTGCAGGGCCAAGAGTACTGGAACATATGGTGGACACTGTTTTATATTTTGAAGGAGACAGGCATGCATCATACAGAATCCTGCGCGCGGTAAAAAACCGTTTTGGATCAACCAATGAAATCGGCGTTTTTGAAATGCAACAGGAAGGCCTTGCAGAAGTAAAGAATCCATCGGAATTTATGCTGGATGGGAGACCCGTTGATGCAAGCGGTTCTGTTGTAACCTGTTCAGTGGAGGGAACGAGACCGATTCTGCTTGAAATTCAGGCACTGGTATGCCGCAGCAATTTTGGATTTCCCAGAAGGCAGGCAAATGGAGCGGATTTCAACAGAGTGAACCTTTTAATGGCAGTTTTGGAAAAAAGAGTCGGATTGCAGCTTTCAGACTGTGATGCCTATGTCAATCTTGCAGGCGGAATGCGACTCGCAGAGCCTGCACTTGATCTTGGAATTTGTCTGGCAATTATTTCCAGCTTTAAGAATTGTCCCATTGATCCACATGTGGTGGCTTTTGGAGAAGTGGGGTTAAGCGGAGAAGTGAGATCGGTAAGTATGATAGAAAATCGTGTTGCTGAGGCATCAAAACTTGGTTTTACTACCTGTATCATTCCGAAAGCATATGAAAACAGACTCAAAAGTATGAAAGGAATGAAGATAATCGGAGTTCGTTCTGTGCAGGATGCAATGCAGATTATGTGATGAAGAAAACGTATCCGTACAGGTGCTGAGAATAATAGCTTGCGGAATTTGGCGGGAAACCGCAGAATGAGGTTACCTATGAATAATTTTGAATTTTTTGCTCCGACAGAAATTGTTTTCGGAAGAGGTGTGGAAGATCAGACCGGTGAAACAGCAAGAAAGTATGGTGCGCGCAGGATCATGCTCGTATATGGCGGAGGCAGTGTGGTTAATAGCGGATTGCTTGCAAAAGTAGAAAATTCACTGTCCAAAGCAGGTGTCACCTATATAGAATATGGCGGTGCAAAACCCAATCCGACGCTTGCACATGCAAACGCAGGTATCAAAAAGGCGATTGCAGAACATGTAGACATGATCATTGCTGTAGGAGGGGGCAGTACAATTGATACTGCAAAAGCAATTGCCCACGGAACTGCAAATCCGGATCATGCGCTTTGGGATATCTGGATCAGAAAAATACCGCTTGAAAAATCGCTTCCGGTAGGTGCTGTATTGACAATACCGGCAGCAGGAAGTGAGATGAGTGATTCTGCGGTTCTGACCAATGAAGAGATTGGCAAAAAAAGCGGGATCAATACCCCTTATAACAGGTGCAAATTTGCAGTTATGAATCCGGAACTTGCATTCACACTTCCGGACAATCAGCTTGCAGCAGGCATTACAGATATTATGATGCATACATTGGAGAGATATTTTATTCCGGGAGTATGCTGCGAACTGACGGATGAGATTGCGGAAGGCCTTCTCAGAACGGTGATCAGAAACGGAAGAATCGTGATGACGGACAGAGACAATTATGATGCGATGGCGGAAATCATGTGGGCGGGCAGTCTTTCTCACAATAATCTGACCGAATGCGGCAGGGGAAAAGACTTTTCGGTCCATAAACTTGGACATGCGCTCAGTGCCAAATACGATGTAACGCACGGCGCATCACTCTCGGCTGTGTGGGGCTCGTGGGCTGCATATCTGTATCAGGATGCACAGGGAAGGTTTGCAAGATATGCACATCAGGTATGGAAGGTCGATGAAAATGATCAGCTTAAGGCAGCGGAAGAAGGAATCAGGAGAACAACAGAGTATTTTAAATCGATCGGAATGCCGGTTTCACTTTCTGATTTAAACATTTCTCCTTCTGCAGAGGATTTGCAGGCACTTGCAATGGATGCAACCATGAACGATACGGTAAAATTATCCAGAATCTGCCCACTTGGTGCTGTAGATGTTTTAAAAATATATCAGATGGCAATGTGATAATTTTATCAGAGGAATTATACAGATATGAAAAAGGCACTGCGTGAACAGAACTGGAATCTGCTCGCAACAGTGCCTTTTTATGCCCTTTTCCTGCGCAGTTCAAATACTGCAGGATCAAAAAGCTGATGATAGATTCCGGACATAGCCTGAATTACTTCATGATCAGAAGGCTCAAGTCTAAGTGGCATGGCAAGAATCTGGTATTCCATGTCATAAACACGGGTTTGAATTCCGGTGGTGCTGAGTTCATTTTTCATATAAAAACGCATCCGCTTTTTGCGCATATAAAGATCTTCCCCTGTCAGTGCATAATCCGGGTTCTCAACTTCCAGCAGGATTACATCTGTATCATGGAACATTTGCTGCATCTGTTGCAGAAAAATACTACCGGCGCCGGTTCCCCGTGCGGAAGGTACAACTGCGAGATAGTCCAGAAGAACAGCACGAATTTCATGTCTGGGCGGTTTGACATATAAGGCATAGGCCACGAAAAGATCCTGATCATCATACATGCCATAACCTTCGTAATGACCTTCCTGATATAAGCGCTGTGTCTGCGCAAAAGGGCGGAGTTCGTTTGCCGGAAAATCCGTTATCATATTTTTTTCATAAATGATCTGTATTTCTGTAAGGTCAAGTTTTCTGATGTACATAATACTCCTTTTCAATAAGTTAACATAACAAAGAAAAAATACAAAAAAGATTCCAGAATAAGAGTGAGAAAGGTTTAAGACAGTTTGCTGGAATGGATCAGGTTATAAAGAAAAGAACCTGTATTATGACTGAAAACGGTCACCTACAAGTTCTCTTACAGAATAAAACATTTACAGGGGAACAGCGATTCGAACGCTGATGAACGGTTTTGGAGACCGCAATACTAACCATTGTATGACTCCCCTAAGTGCGTCAACGAAGTGTATTATATCATATATAAAAAAGAATACGCAAGGCTTTTTTCATCTTTTTATCATTTCTTTTTTTGAAATCAGTAAGCTGGTCAATGATCAATCTGAAAACGTTTCAGATGTTGCTCAAAGAGCTGCGGATTGATATTGATTACAGAATCTTTCTCTGTTATATATTTGGTTGCGATGCGTGGTCTGGCAATTGCAGCAGAAGAACGAATGACCAGTGATGGGCGAAGCAGGTTTTTACTGAGGGCGATATGCTCAACCATAGCATGTAAAATATAATAACCGCACTTGCCAAGCTCAAGACGGTCCTGTCTGACGGTTGTAAGCGGCGGATCAAGGTGCGCTGCAAGCGGGATGTCATCAAAGCCTATCACACTGATGTCCCGTGGAACCAGATATCCATGTGCGTTGCATTCACTGATGACACCGGATGCAATCAGGTCATTACCACAGAGAATAGCCGTTGCACCAAGATCAAGAAAAGCGGGGACATGATATTTGGCTGAATCAGCAACAAAGTATCCGTATACGGCAAGATTTGGATCGACAGGCAGATGATGTGCAGTCATACTGTCCAGATAAGCAAGCATACGCTGGTCAGATATCATGGAATTGCGTGAGCCGTCCAGAAAAGCAATTTTTTCATGGCCCAGCGACATCAGATATTCAATTGCCATATTAATGCCTTCTTCACTGTCTGTTCCAACGTACCCGACGCTTGGATTGATGCGAATGAAATTATCAAGCATGACTGTCGGAACATTGGTCTCCTGTATCTGGGTCATCCAGGGGTCTTCAAGAGAAAAGCCCAGCATAAATGAGCCACTGTAACCATTTTTGAGCATATAGGTATCATATTTTTCTTTTTGCTGGAATTCGTGGCTGACCGGCTGGACGGATAAATCCCAGTTTTCCCGGAAAGCCGCCTGCCTGAAACCCAGAATGATATCATAACCGAATTGATTGGTGGATTCATATTCCATGTTTTCAACAAATATGCACAATTGTCTGTTTTCGGCTTTTTTGAGTTTACGGTTCGTATATCCCAGTTCGACTGCTGTTTCAAGAACGGTTTGACGAAGTGATTCACTGATGTCTTTTGCACCGTTCAATCCTTTTGAAACAGTACTGACAGAAATACCAAGTTTATCTGCAATATCTTTGATCGTTGCCATTTGTACTCTCCTTCAGATAAAAGATGGTAAAGCGTTATCTGATGATTCAGAATTATTATAGATAAGTTTTTGCAGGAATACAATAGAAATACGAAAAGTTACGAAAACTTTGTTGAGTGTGGCACAAAAAACAGCATTTATATTTGTGCATAATAACGAAATACTAAGAAAAAGAATGGAAATATTGACAAAAGTAACGGCAATGTGCTAAAATAATAATAGCGATACGAAAGTTTCCGAAAGTTTCGCAAAAGAAAATGGCGAAACATTTTTTAAACGGTATATCGGAAACGTTTCCAGAGAAGCAGGAACAAAAGAAAGGGAGAATAAAAAATGAAGAAGAAGACATTGGCAGTACTCCTTACCATGTTCATGACAGCAGGTATGGTAGGATGTGGCAGTACAAATCAGGGAACGGAAGCAGCGAGCACGGCAGACAGTGCAGCAGCAACGGCAGAAACTTCTGCAGCAGGTTCTGCGGCAGCGGCATCCAGTGAAGAAGCTCCGCTTACCGCTTCCATGACGGTTTGGGGACCGCAGGAAGACCAGTCAGACGATAACTGGCTGAAAACAGAATGTGAAGCTTTTGCAGCACAGCATCCGAACTGGACACTGACGTTTAACTATGGCGTATGTGCCGAAGGCGATGCAAAGACAAATGTCGGAACAGATCCTACTGCAGCTGCAGACGTTTATATGTATGCAAATGATCAGATACCGGATCTGGTTGCAGCAAACGGAATTGCCGAACTGGGCGGTTCTACAGTTGATCAGATCAAGGCTGAGAATTCCGAAACGACTGTGTCTACCGTTACCTACAACGGAGGAATATATGGCGTACCGTTTACAGGAAATACATGGTTCATGTATTATGATAAGAGTAAGTTTACAGAAGATGATGTAAAAAATCTTGATAAAATGCTTGCAAAGGGAAAAGTTGCTTTCCCGCTTTCCAATTCCTGGTACATTGCATCTTTCTACGCTGCAAATGGCTGTACATTATTTGGAGCTGACGGAACAGATACCGCTTCCGGAGTTGATTTCAAGGGAGACAAGGCTACTGCAGTTACCAACTATCTGGTAGATCTTGCAGCGAACAAGAACTTTGTAAACGATGCAGATGGTGCCGGACTTGCAGGACTTGGTGATGGCAGTATTTCAGCAATTTTCTCAGGATCATGGGATTATGAGAATGTGAAAAAGGCGCTCGGAGACAATATGGGAATCATTGCACCTCCTACAATCACGATTGACGGAAAAGATCTGCAGATGAAAGCTTTTGGCGGTTCCAAGGCAATCGGTGTAAATCCGAACAGCAAAAATCCGCAGGTTGCTGTGGCACTTGCTGCATATCTTGGCGGTAAGGATGCACAGGAAGCACACTATAAGATGAGAAATATTCTTCCTACCAATAAAGATATTGATGTTTCCGCGGATGCACTTGCAAAGGCACAGGGAGATACAATGGATTTTGCCTCTATCGTGCAGCCGATTCTGCCTGAAATGGCCAACTATTGGACACCTGCCCAGAGTATGGGAGAAGCACTGGTTGCAGGCGATATAACGCATGACAATGCTGCTGAAAAGACTGATGCAATGAATACGGCAATGAACACATCTGCAGCGCAGTAATGTGAGTAAATAAAAAAGGATAGCGGTGTGGCAGAAATGCCGCCTGTCTGACACGGCCGGGATGGGGAATATGTCCCGACCGTGTTTCTCTGAAGAAATAATAATTATGTGGGGTCTGCCGATGGTGCATTTTATCTCTGATATAATGAATCATCGGCAGGAATCACAGATCAGAATATGCAGAGAGAATAGCATAATGTACCGGCAGTCAGCCGTATATTGTGCGGAAATGAGGAAATGAGGAAATGATGGAAAAGAAAGAAAAGAGAAAAAATATGAGAACCTTTTCGAACTGTTCGATTGGAGGCGCCATTTTGCATGGTGACTGGGCAACCAGATTATCCATGATCATTATGGGCGCCGGATCCATGTTTCACAGGCAGCTTGTTAAAGGTCTGATTATTCTGGCACTTGAAGGTGCCTATATTCTGTTCATGATAAAAAAAGGTGCACATTGTCTTGCCATGCTGCCATCTCTTGGTGGTCAGGCACAGACAAAAGTATGGAACGAAGCAAAACAGATTTATGAATATGCGGCTGGAGATAATTCACTTTTGATTTTGCTTTATGGTGTTGCAACAGTCTGTATAACAGTGGGATTTATAATATTATGGGTTGTTCAGATGAAACAGTCCTATGCAAGGCAGTGTGAAATGGCAGCAGGAAGGCCGGTAAAGACTTTTCGCGAGGATTTGCATTCACTCAAAGATAATAATCTGCATCTGACACTGATGCTGTTCCCACTGATCGGAATCATATTGTTTAATATTGTACCGCTGATATTCATGATCAGTATGGCATTTACCAGTTATTCCAAGGAAAACGGACATCTTGTCTTATTTGACTGGGTCGGACTTTCTAATTTTGCAAGGGTACTGAGCCTGAAGAACAGTATCGGACGACAGTTCTGGTCTGTTCTGGAATGGACAGTTGTCTGGGCTATCCTTGCTACTTTTATGAATTATATTCTGGGTATGATCCTTGCAATGATCATTAATCGTAAGCAGACACATTGGAAAGGCTTATGGAGATTCTGCTTTGTCCTTTCCATAGCAGTACCGCAGTTCGTTTCCCTTTTGATCATGCATACCATGCTGCAGCCGCAGGGAGCGGTCAATGTTATTTTACAGAATCTTGGGATCATCAATACACCGCTTCCTTTTTTGCAGAATGCATTATGGGCACGGGTAACCATCATTGTGATCAACCTCTGGATCGGAATTCCCTATACCATGCTGCAGGTAACCGGTATTCTGCAGAATATTCCGTCTGATCTATATGAGGCGGCAAGAGTAGATGGCGCAGGTCCTGCAACGATTTTCTTTAAAATTACATTGCCATATATGCTGTTCGTGACCACGCCTTATCTGATCACACAGTTTACAGGGAATATCAATAATTTCAATGTAATATATCTGCTGTCTTCAGGTGGACCGACAAAAGTCGGAGATACAGCGGGACAGACTGATCTTCTGGTTACATGGCTGTATAAACTGACAGTAGATCAGCAGTATTACAATCTGGGTTCTGTAATCGGTATATTTACGTTTATTATTCTGGCTGTAATTGCACTGGTTACCTACAGAAATTCCGGATCCTACAAGAATGAGGAGGAATTCATGTGATGAATAATAAGGACTCTCAGATTGCCAAAATCAGAAAAACGATCGTAAATATACTGGTACATATTTTTCTTGCTATCCTTTCTTTTATCTGGGTACTTCCGATCTTCTGGATCATCCTCACAAGTTTCAGAGGAGAACAGGGATCTTATGTAAATACTTTTTTTCCAAAAACATATACACTGGGAAATTATATTAAACTGTTTACGGACAGAAATGTATTGAATTTTCCGCAGATGTTCATGAATACACTGATCATTGCAGTTTTTTCCTGTATGGTATCAACATTTTTTGTACTTTCGGTATCCTATTGCATGTCAAGGCTGCGGTTTAAACTCAGGAAACCCTACATGAATATGGCAATGATTCTGACATTGTTCCCCAGCATCATGTCAATGGTTGCTGTATATTATATTCTGAAGGCACTTGGACTTTCAGAAGGCGCTATGATCCGTGTGGCACTTGTCATGGTGTATTCAGGCGGTGCAGGTCTTGTATTCTATATTGCAAAAGGATTTTTTGATACGATCCCGAAGTCGCTGGATGAAGCTGCGCTTCTGGACGGGGCTAATAAATGGCAGATATTCACCAGAATTACGATCCCGCTGAGTAAACCCATTATCATTTATACGATTATGACAGCATTTATCGGACCGTGGGTTGATTTCATATTTGCAAAAGTCATATGTCGGGCAAATGCAAGGTACTTCACAGTGGCAATCGGTTTGTGGAATATGCTGCAAAAGGAATATATTCATCAGTGGTATACCTGTTTTGCTGCAGGGGCAGTCTGTGTGTCAATTCCGATCGCAATCCTCTTTGTTTATATGCAGCAGTTTTACGTAGAAGGAATGTCCGGAGCGGTAAAGGGCTGATGAACAGAATATATCAGATAACAGCGGCTGCAGTTCTGGCTGTGCTCATCCTGAATCTATCGGGATGTGGTGCAGCAGAGGTGCAGCCGTCTGCACAGGGTGGGTATGCAGGCAGTACTGATACAGCAAATGCAGAAATTTCGGCAAAAGCACAGATACTGACCACACAGATGAATGAAATAAATGATAAGAAATCGCTTTCTGTACAAGATGACAAATACAGAACGACATATGAAGTTTTTTTGTATTCTTACTACGATAGTAACGGAGATGGGATTGGGGACATTAATGGGCTGATTCAAAAGCTGGATTATATTAATGATGGGAATGATCAGACAGGAGACGATCTGGGATGTAATGAGATTTGGCTGATGCCGGTCTGCCCTTCACCAACCTACCACAAATATGATGTTACAGATTATGAGAGCATTGACCCACAGTATGGGACAATGGATGATTTCAGACAGCTTGCGGCGAAATGTCATCAGAGAGGCATCAGACTGATCACGGATATGGTTATGAATCATACTTCCAGTGAACATCCCTGGTTCAAACAGGCAGTCAGTTATCTGCAAAAACTTCCGGATGGTCAGGAACCCTCTGAAAAAGATTGCCCGTATGTAAAGTATTATCATTTTTCCAGAAAAAAATCGGAAGGCTACGAGCCGCTGAAAGGAACCGGGTGGTATTATGAAGCACGTTTCTGGTCCGGTATGCCGGATCTGAACCTTGACAATCCTGCGGTCAGGAAAGAGTTCCAAAAAATTGCAAAATTCTGGCTCATAGAGGGAGCAGACGGCTTTCGAATGGACGCGGTCACTTCATATTATACCGGGCAGAATGCAAGAAATATAGAAACCCTGAAATGGTATACGGATATGGTAAAGAGAATGGATCCGGATGCCTATGTTGTCGGTGAGGTCTGGACCGATCAGGGAACATATGCGACCTACTACAAAAGTGGAGTTGACAGCCTGTTTGACTTTGCATTTTCAGGCAGTACAGGAATGATTGCCAATACGATAAAGAAAAGCATACCGGCAAAAAGCTATGCAGAGGCAATGGTCAGGGAGCAGCAACTTTTTGCCTCTTATGATAAAGATTATGTAAATGCACCTTTTTATACCAATCACGATATGGCAAGAAGTGCAGGGTATTATGCCGGAGATGATGCACAAAGTAAGGTGAAACTTGCCGGTGCACTGAACCTGCTGATGAGCGGTAATGCATTTATCTATTATGGAGAAGAACTTGGTATGAAGGGCTCGGGGAAGGACGAAAACAAGCGCGCACCAATGTACTGGTCGGAAGATGTTGCCGGAACAGGTATGTGCAAAGGCCCTGCAAATATGGATGCAATCAAGATGCTGTATGGCAGCTATGAAGAACAGAAAAAAGATCCGCTGTCTGTTTATCAGTATTACAGGCAGGCAATCAGACTGCGCAATATATATCCGGTCATTGCACGCGGCAAAGTGCAGATGTTAAATGCTATAAGCGGACAGGATGTCTGTGCATTTATCAAAATACCGCAGAAACAGGACAATGGAGATGAAATACCGCTGCTGATTGTGATCAATACCGCTGCAGAAAGCAGAACGGTTGATCTCTCCGGACAAAAAGAATATGGCGTACTTGGCGGTGTACTGACAGTATCGCAGGAAAAGGTTACACAGAAGGAGAACCGCTTGATAATGCCGGCTTATGCAATTGCGGTTCTGACAAAACAGGCGGACATGAAATGAGGAAAAAGTGGGAAAATATTATCAGAACTATATTTTCGACCTGTATGGGACACTGATTGATATTCATACAGATGAAAACAATTTGCATTTCTGGAGCAAAATGGCGGCACTGCTGTCCTGTTATGGAGCAGATTACACCCCGGAACAGATGCAACAGGCGTATTTCAATATTGTACATCAACAGGAACAGGAGCTTGCCTATGCAAAAAAACTGAATTTTCCGGAAATCAGAATACAGGGCGTTTTTGCAAAACTTCTGAAACAGGCACCGAAATATCATGAAACAGGAGAAAAAATCCTACAGTGTCCGGAAGAAGTGATTGCAGAAGGGGAATGGGTAAAGATGTTTTCCAATGTGTTTCGAACTTTATCCAGAACAAAACTGGTGTTATATCCGCATACGGCAGCTACACTGGAAGAGTTGCGCAGGAATGGAAGCCATCTGTTCCTGTTGTCAAATGCACAAAAGCAGTTTACGGATGCGGAGATTGAGATTACAGGAATCAGAAATTATATGGAAGCAATTTATATTTCTTCTGATGCGGGGATGAAGAAGCCGCAGCCCGAATTTATACAGATGCTGATGAGAGAACAGAAGCTGGAAGCAGCAGAAACGGTCATGGTAGGAAATGATTTTCAGAGTGACATCGGCAGTGCGGCAGCATGCGGGATACATGGGGTGTTTCTGAATACAGATAAGCTCAGTACTACCGAAATGCGGGCACGCCTTTCAAGACTTCAGACAAATCCGGATGGCAGCAAATGCAGACCGGATATTATTTCATCCGGAGACATACAGGAATTGTTGCACATATATGAAAAAGCAAAATGAGTAACAGCACTACAGGGAATCAAACAAAAAATCGTCATACAGATAATTTCTGCATGACGATTTTTATATTACGGAAAAGATAAAAAATTACAAAGCATAAAAAATGTTGTGAAATGCAACTCACCAGGATGCATCTTTTTGTGGTTTGCAAGCGGACGGAAAATGGTCATACGACCAAGCCATCCGAAAATCCGTACAAAGAAAATGCCGATCAGAATACCGATACTGTCAATCAGGACGTCTCTTCTGGCAGGTGTTCTTCCGGAGATAAAAGACTGGTGAAATTCATCCATGGAGGCATATCCGACACAAAAGACGCCGGCGATCAGTACGAGTGCTATTCCGCGTACGCCATATACATAGAGCGGAAAGGCAACAGAAACAGCCAGAAGAAAATATTCGGTGATATGTGCGGCTTTCCGGATATAGAACTGTGTCGACTCGGAGTAGTGCGCAATCTGTGCGTTGCTCCATCCAAGATTAAGTTCATTATTCGCAAAAGAATAGATCTTAATACCGGTGTTGTAACTGAGCTGCCCGCTTTCGTTTCCGGACTGAGAGGAAAACGAAAAGATCAGGCACATCATGATGATGGCAGGTACAAAAGATAATGGTTTTAAAATAAAGCGTAAAGTTTGTTTGATAAATAAAAGTATGTATTTCATAAATGCAGTATACAGCAAAAATAAAGACAGAAAGTGAAGAAAATGTGAAAGAAATTCTTACCGTTATCTTAAGAACGGTTTGGCGCAGATAGTTTATTTCGTTTCAAGCCGGAAACCAAAATACCGGATGGCATTATTATAAGAAATATTTTTAACCAGTTCGCCCAGAGCGGACGCATCATCTTGAACTTCTCCGTTTTCAACCCAGTCGCCGATCAGATTACAGAGAATTCTTCTGAAATATTCGTGCCTTGTATAGGAAAGAAAGCTTCTGGAATCCGTCAGCATTCCGATGAAATTTCCAAGCAGACCAAGGCCGGCAAGTGTTGTAAGCTGTTCAGTCATACCGGCTTTGTGATCATTGAACCACCATGCGGCACCAAGCTGCAGTTTACCCACTGCATCACTGTTTTGAAAACAGCCGATAATACTCGCATTTACGGCAGTATCACCTGGATTAAGGGAATACAGAATGGTTTTGGGCAGGTTCCCTTTGCCGGCAAGGCTGTCCAGAAAATCAGCAGTCTGAGAAGCCGGCGCGGTATCACCGATACAGTCATAACCGGTATCCGGTCCGAGTGCTTTCCAGGCAGCAGAATTATTGTCCCGTTTGCAGCCATAGTGAAGCTGCATGACCCAGCCGCGTTGCCGGTATTCTGCACTCATATCCTGCAGAAATGCAGTTTTGTACAGTAGAATATCCTGTGCGGAAAGTGATTCACCACGCATCCTTTTGTCAAAAATATGTGCAATATTTTCTCTGAATGAGGGAGCATACATAATGTATTCCAGTGCATGATCGCTGACCACACATCCGTGGCGGCCGAAGTAGTCGAGCCTGTTATGCAGAGCGGATAAAAGAGATGCATAATCATGAACAGATATACCACTGCAGCGACTGAGTTTGTCCAGATAGGTCAGGTAGGAAGATCTTTCAATATGCATAGCCTGATCGGGACGCCATGCGGGCAGTACCTGAACCTGAAAAGTCTGATCGCAGGCCAGCTGCTCATGCCATTCGAGTGTATCTGCAGGATCGTCGGTTGTGCAGATCAATGTTACACCGGACTTTGCAATGATCTGCCGTACAGAAAGGGTTTGCAGCTGCTCATTGCACAACTTCCAGACTGCAGGCGCAGTCTTTTCTGACAGAATGCCGTAATATCCGAAGTAGCGTTGCAATTCGAGATGACTCCAATGATAAAGTGGATTACCGATTGCTTTTTCAAGCGTTTTGGACCATTCCACAAATTTTTCATAATCAGAGGCATCTCCTGTGATATACCGTTCATCAATTCCGTTGGAGCGCATCTGCCGCCATTTGTAATGATCCCCGCCAAGCCATAGCTGTGTGATATTGTCATAATGTCTGTCCTCTGCAATTTCACGGGGATCAATATGACAGTGATAATCCAGAATCGGCATCTTCTCCGCATAGTTGTGATAAAGCTTTCTGGAGAAAGGTGTATTTAAAAGAAAGTCAGCATCCATGAATTGTTTCATTGAACAATATCCTCTTTTCTGCACAAAAATGAATATGATTGTCAGCTCTGTTTTCTAAATCCCATTTATTACCTGAATGGACTGAAAACTATTATAGCACATTTATTTCGAAATGTAAGAGCTTACAAAACGAATATTGTAATATTTAAAAATAGACATACTGATACGCAATTAAGAATATATATAAGCATATGATAATGAAAATGATTGATTTAATGAATAAAAACAGTATAATAAAATAGATTGATATATCAGTAAAAATGAGTGTAAGAGATTACATAAAAGGAGATCATATGGCGGTGACGATTTACGATATTGCAAAACTTGCAGGGGTTTCCATTGCGACCATTTCCAGAGTTGTGAATAACAATCCGGGAGTCAGTGATAAGACAAGAACAAAAGTACTTACGGTAATGAAAGAAAATAACTATACACCAAATCCGTTTGCCCGCAGCCTGCAGCTTGATACGATGCGCACAATCGGAATTTCCTGCCCGGATATCTCGGATGAATATATGGCAAGAAGTGTTTCCGAAATCGAGAAGAAGCTGCATGAGTACGGGTATGACTACCTTCTTTTCTGCAGTGGATATAAACAGGATTCCAAGGAATATGCAGTTGATCTTCTGATCAAAAAGAAAATGGATGCATTGTTACTGATCGGTTCCGGATTTATGGGAGCAGGGACAGAAGAGGATGTGGCATACCTGCATAAGGCGGCAAAAAGTGTTCCGGTATTTATGATCAACGGGTATCTGGAAGATGATAATATTTTCTGTGTCCTGCATGATGACGCCAAAGCAATGTACGAAGCAACAGAGGAGCTGATTCTGTCAGGGCGCAGCAGAATTCTTTTTTTGTATAATTCTGATTCTTACAGCGCACGACAGAAAATGACAGGTTATGAAGCTGCACTGCGCGATAACGGTTTACCGGTAGACGGAAATCTGAAACTGAAGATAAAAGGGACGGTTCAGGAGGAACGCGATATTCTGCTGCTTCGCAGGGATATCAGTTTTGATGCTGCAGTTGCGACGACAGATGAGCTGGCGATAGGCGTACTCAAATATGCAAAAGCAAAAATGATAAAAGTGCCACAGGATATCAGCGTGATCGGATATAATAATTCACTTCTGGCGGATTGTGTGGAGCCGGAACTGACTTCTGTGGACAGCGCTGTAAGAGAATTGTCCCAAACAGCAATCGTAAAGCTGATGGAATGTATCAGGGGAGAGAAAGTGTCGCGCAAAACGTTGATAAGAGGACAATTGATCAGAAGATGTACAACTGATTTTTGAAAATAGAAAAAGAAGTGATCATAAGAAGCAGTTTCAAAAAACGGCAGGCAGCATGAAGGAGGGCACGGATGGACAGACTGAACAGAAAAAGATCGGCATATCAGGACAGACCGGTAAAGGTGATCCAGTTCGGGGAAGGCAATTTCCTGCGGGCATTTGCGGATTATATGATTGACTGTGCAAATGAACAGAATATTTTCAACGGAAATATTGTATTGATCAAACCGATGCCGCAGAATACCGCATCCGATATCTGTAATCTGTTTCGGAAACAGGAATGTCAGTACACCGTAGTCCTGCGCGGGCAGATTGATGGTCAGATCAGTAGTACAAAACGGATCATATCCTGTGTAAAAGAGATGATCAGTGTACATGATGCGTATGCGGAGGTTCTTGCGCTTGCAGGACTGGATACCCTTGAACTTGTGATTTCCAACACAACAGAAGCGGGGATTACCTACGATGCAGCGGACCACAGGACGGAAGAAGAACCGCCAGAAACTTACCCGGGGAAGCTGACCGCTTTTTTATATGAACGTTTCCGGATTTTTGCAGGAGATCCGACAAAAGCACTTTACATTCTGCCGACAGAACTGATTGATGATAATGCTGCAAAGCTGAAGCAGTGTGTTCTACGGTACGCTTCCGACTGGAAACTCGGAGCTGAATTCAGCAAATGGGTAGCTGAATCATGTACTTTCTGTAATACACTGGTAGACCGGATCGTTTCGGGATATCCGCGGGAAGAGGCAGAACAGATGCAGCAGGAAATGGGATATGAGGATGCACTGCTGGATGTTGCGGAACCGTTCGGGTTATGGGTGATAGAGGAGCAAAAAGAGATTCGGAAAATTTTCCCGCTTGATCTGGCAGGGATGCCGATACTTTTTGCGGAAAGCATCGTTCCATATAAAAAAAGAAAAGTCCGGATTTTAAACGGTGCACATACTTCTTTTGCACTGGCTTCCTTCCTGACAGGTAATGACGATGTTTATACATCCATGCAGGATGCGTGCGTTCGAAATTATATCAGAAAGACATTATACAGGGAGGTAATACCGGAACTGGCATTGCCCGAAGGTGAGGCAGAAGAATTTGCAGCGGCTGTTCTGGAGCGCTTTTCCAATCCATTTATCAGGCACAGGCTTCTGTCCATAGCATTGAATTCCGTATCCAAGTGGAGAGAACGCTGCATGCCAAGTCTTATCGCGTATGAACAGAACAGAAAACAGCTGCCTTCGCATTTGGTATTTTCCCTGGCGGCGTTACTGCAGTTTTACTCCGGAACAGAATATGAGAATGGAATATTTGCAGGTTCCAGAAAGGCAGATGGGAACTTGAATGGAGCGGAACAAAAATATCAGATCTGTGATGACAGGGCCGTTCTGGAATTTTTCAGCCAGAACGGTAAATACACGACAGCGGAATTTACAGAGGCAGCGCTTGGGCAGACAGCATTCTGGGGAATTGATCTGAATAAAATACCCGGACTTACGCGTGCAGTGACAGTATACCTTGGTGACATCCGGTACAATGGCATGCGGAAAGCAATGGAGAGACTTGACGGAAAAGAATAATCGAAACAGCTGCAGAAAGAGGAATACGAAAGGTTATGGAAGAGCAGAAAGTTTTGCGTATTAATAGGGATGATAATGTTGCTGTTGCACTACGGGATTTGCCGCAGGATGATGCAGTATGCACAGGAGAGAAAGCAATCCGCGTAAAGGATAACATCCCGCGCGGTCATAAAATTGCACTGACGGATATTGCAGAGGGTGCAGACGTGATCAAGTATGGCAACCGGATCGGGATCGCAACAGAGAATATCCGTACAGGCAGCCTGGTACACGTACATAATGTCAGAACAGGGCTTGGTGACATGAATCAGTACCGGTATGAACCAACGCTGCAAAAGATTGATGAAAGAGCAGAACAGAATAAGGCAGGAGCTTTTTTTGAAGGATATCAGAGAGCAGACGGCCGCGTCGGAATCAGGAATGAGATATGGATCATTCCTACTGTCGGTTGCGTGAATGATGTAGTCAGCGCTATTGAACGAAGAGCGCGGAAAGAAACCGGATCAGATGCCATCATGGCATTTCGGCATCCTTATGGCTGTTCACAGCTGGGGGAGGATCAGGATCATACCAGGCAGATTCTGGCGGATCTGGTGAGGCACCCCAATGCCGGCGGTGTTCTGCTGGTCGGTCTTGGCTGTGAAAACAGCAGCATAGCAGAGGTTAAAAAGCACATAGGCGACTTTGATCCGGACAGTGTACGTTTCCTTGTGGCACAGGACTGTGAAGATGAGATTACAGAGGGAGTCCGACTGGTCTGCGAACTCTATGACCACGCATCCGGGTTGCACAGAGAAAAGATCAGTGCATCCAAACTGGTGATCGGACTCAAGTGCGGAGGTTCGGACGGGCTCTCCGGGATTACAGCCAATCCCACGGTCGGAAATGTTTCAGATCTGCTCATACAGGCTGGCGGATCAGCTATTCTGACAGAGGTTCCGGAAATGTTCGGAGCAGAACAACTGCTGATGAATCGATGTATCAATCGGAAAGTTTATGATCAGGCGGTCCGGCTTATCAATGAATTCAAAAAATACTTTATCAGCAACAATCAGCCAATCTATGAAAATCCTTCCCCGGGAAACAAAGCAGGCGGGATATCGACACTGGAAGACAAATCACTTGGGTGTACACAGAAATCGGGAACAGCACCGGTCATGGACGTGCTTGGTTATGGGGAACGGGTCCGGACAACAGGGTTGTCACTTCTGGAGGCACCCGGCAATGATCTGGTTGCCAGTACAGCGCTTGCAGCAGCAGGAGCACAGCTGATCCTGTTCACAACAGGGCGGGGAACACCCTTTGCCTCACCTGTACCGACGATTAAAATCGCCAGTAATTCAGAACTTGCAGAAAAAAAGCACGGCTGGATCGATTTTGATGCAGGCACATTGGTACGGGAGGGCACAGTAGATATCCTTGGTGAAAAATTATTTGAAAAAATACTGGAAACAGCATCGGGAAAACGCACCTGTTCCGAGCAGTCAGACTTCCACGATCTTGCTATTTTCAAGCAGGGAGTGACACTCTGAGAAGGAAGATTTCAAAATTCTTTTTTTTGCAAATCGTCTCTGTACATTTCAAATGCGAGTTGCTATAATATGTCAGAAGTCTAGAGTCTATATTTATGTCTGGCGCCGGAAAGTAGGCAGGAAGCGTGTTTGTATGAGTTTGGAAAATGACAGCAATGTCAATGAAAACAGCATAGCAGATGTCGTCAGAAGATATCGCGCAGATGTAGAAAAACTGACCCCATATCTGCCATGGCTTGAGACACATGCTACCCAGCAGGTAGCGGAAAGTTACGGGAGTGAGCAGTTATCGCACTCGGTTTCATTTCCGGTATACGATTCAACACTTCTGGCTTTTGTAAAGCAGGCACAGCAGACCAATCTGCTGGATCGTAATTATGTATATATTTATACGCAGAACCGGATCAAAAGTGCACAGGATGAACTCCGGTTCATTCAGAGAGCGCAGATCATGGATATGGCGGCTCTGGCAGGAATTCTGTCAAAGTATATCATGTCCGGTATGGTAAAAGGAACGGTATGGGCCGAAGGGGTCAATAACCGTGTTTTGTACAGCGTTGTCGCCAAAATGCAGGAACTGATAAAGTTCTGGGGATCAGAAAAAAACTGACCGGTATCGGCCGCAAAGGGGATACAAATGGGAGAGAAGTCTGCACAGAAGAGAAAATTCATCATCGATACCGCCCGTGGTGTATTTGCCGATAAGGGTTATAAGGCAGTAACGATGAAAGATGTTGTGGAAGCTTGCCAGATCAGCAGAGGCGGGCTTTATCTCTATTTCTCCAATACGGAAGATCTTTTTCTGGCAGTTCTGGAAGATGAGAATGAAGACGATGACGATGAAGCAGTTGACAGGGCGCTGAAAAATGATGCATCTGCATCGGATATGCTGGCGCTTTTCATAAAGGAACAGAAAAAAGAAATTCTTCGTAAGAAGAATAATCTTACTGTTGCTTCTTACGAGTATTTTTCCGGACACAAAATATCGGGAAAACAGAACCCTCTTAAGAAACAGTTTGATGTGGCAGTCAGAATTGTGGAAAGGCTGATTGAAACAGGCATGGACAATGGTGAGTTTTATTGTGAGGATCCGCTTGGCTGTGCACGTAATATGATGTATGTCATGGAAGGGCTGAAAATATCCAGCCGTACAATGGGAACAACGGAAGAAATGATTGACCGGGAACTGTTATATGTATTGCAGGGACTGGTGCCGGAAGAATAGCATATTAATTTGTAAAGAAAAGGTGCTTCGAGATTTTGCTTGGAGCACCCTTTTTCTAAATAGAAAGAGCACGAAAGTAGCTTTTTCCATGCGGGATTGCAGGCAATCCCGGCATATAATTCGGTTTGTACCGTGGTAAAGAGGAGAGGAGCATTATGGTAAGAAGAATCTATGTAGAAAAAAAGAAACCATTTGCAGGCAGAGCAAAGGAACTGAAAGAAGAGATTGCAGGTTATCTCGGAATCCGCAGCGTAGACGAAGTACGTATCTTTATCCGTTATGATGTTGAGAATGTATCGGATGAGGTCTTTGAACAGGCTACAATGACTGTTTTTTCGGAACCTCCTGTTGATATTCTTTACCGTGAAGAAATAGAAATACCGTCAAATGCGAGTGTGTTCAGCATTGAAGCACTTCCCGGACAGTTTGACCAGAGAGCGGATTCGGCTGAGCAATGTGTCCGTTTCATCCGTGAAGACGAACAGCCTGTCATCCGTACAGCAGTTACCTATATGCTGATCGGAGACATTTCGGAAAGTGAACTGACTAAGATTGAAGAATATGTCATGAATCCGGTTGACTCCAGAATCAGTGCAGCAGAGAAACCGCAGACACTGGTAACAGATTACGAAGAACCGGAAGATGTCAAACTGTTTGAAGGCTTTGTACAGATGCCTGAAAAAGAACTGCAGGATCTGTATGAGTCGCTTGGACTTGCGATGACATTTCACGATTTCAAGTGGATACAGACCTATTTCAAAGATGATGAGCAAAGAGATCCTACCATGACGGAAATCCGTGTTCTGGATACATACTGGTCCGATCACTGCCGTCATACTACCTTTGCAACAGAACTGAAGGACATTACTTTTGCAGACGGGTTCTACAGAAAGCCGATCGAAGATGCTTACAACAGTTATCTGATCGCAAGAAATCAGGTATATCAGGACCCTGAAAAAAGACAGAGCAAGTTCATCTGTCTCATGGATCTGGCATTGATGGGCATGAAGAAACTCAAGGCAGACGGGAAACTGACAGATATGGAAAAGTCGGAAGAAAACAATGCCTGTACGGTTGTGGTGCCGGTAGAAGTAGATTATGGAGAAGGAAAAAGCGCGGAGAACTGGCTGGTGTTCTTCAAGAACGAGACACATAATCATCCGACTGAAATCGAACCGTTTGGTGGTGCTGCAACGTGTCTTGGCGGAGCCATTCGTGATCCGCTCTCCGGCAGAGGGTATGTATACCAGGCAATGCGTGTAACAGGCGCCGCTGATCCGACCGTTCCCGTTGCGCAGACACTGAAAGGAAAACTTTCTCAGAAAAAACTCGTTACAGGTGCGGCACAGGGATATTCTTCCTATGGAAATCAGATCGGCCTGGCCACCGGATATGTAAAGGAAATTTATCATCCCAATTATGTAGCAAAACGTATGGAAATCGGTGCGGTTATGGGCGCTGCACCGCAGAAAAATGTAATTCGTAAGAGTTCTGATCCGGGAGATATCATCATCCTGCTGGGCGGTCGTACAGGACGCGATGGCTGCGGCGGAGCAACCGGTTCTTCCAAGGCACATACCAGTAAGTCTCTTGCCAGCTGCGGCGCTGAAGTACAAAAGGGGAATGCGCCGACAGAGCGCAAACTGCAAAGACTGTTCAGAAGACCGGAAGTCAGCGGTCTGATCAAAAAATGTAATGATTTTGGTGCAGGCGGTGTATCCGTTGCAATCGGCGAACTGGCAGACGGACTGGTCATCAATCTGGATCTGGTTCCCAAGAAATATGCAGGTCTGGACGGAACGGAACTTGCAATTTCAGAATCACAGGAACGTATGGCAGTTGTTGTGGATCCGGCAGATGCAGACAGATTTCTGGCATATTCCGCAGAGGAAAATCTGGAAGCGGTCAAGGTGGCAGTTGTGACAGAGGAACCACGTCTTGTTCTGAACTGGAGAGGCAAGAGCATTGTCAATATCAGGAGAGCATTCCTTGACACTAACGGTGCACATCAGGAAACAACGGTAAAGGTCGAGCTTCCTGAAAAAGAGGAAAATTATTTTCATAAAACAGCGGCACCGGGGGCTGCAGAGGCACTTGCCAGAGGTGATGTAAAGGCGGCCTGGCTCGGAGAATTGAATGATCTGAATGTCTGCTCACAGAAAGGTCTGGTGGAACGCTTTGATTCATCCATCGGAGCAGGCACGACAGTGATGCCTTATGGCGGTCAGTACCAGATGACCGAGACACAGGCAATGGTAGCCAAGCTTCCGGTATTACACGGGAAAAGCGATACAGTAACAATGATGGCATACGGGTTTGACCCATATCTTTCATCCTGGAGCCCTTATCATGGGGCAGTGTATGCAGTAACCGAATCCATTGCTCGTATTGTTGCAAACGGCGGGGATTATCATCAGCTGCACTTTACTTTCCAGGAATACTTTAAGAGAATGACGGAAGATCCGCAGCGCTGGAGTCAGCCGTTCACAGCACTTCTTGGTGCATATGACGCGCAGCTTGGGTATGGCATCGCATCCATTGGCGGAAAAGATTCCATGTCAGGATCCTTTAATGAAATCAATGTCCCGCCGACACTGGTATCGTTTGCAGTAGATGTGGCAAAGGAACAGGATATCATTACACCGGAACTGAAGAAGGCAGGCAATAAGCTTGTTACATTCCGTATTGTCAGGGATGAATATGACCTGCCGGTATATGAAAAAGTCATGGAACTGTATGGACAGGTAACCAGTCTGATTCGGACGGGCGCGATCGTATCCTGTTATGCGATGGATAGTTATGGTATTGCTGCAGCAGTCAGCAAAATGGCTTTTGGTAACAGAATGGGTGTTCAGATAGATGAGAATCTGGATGCAAAAGCGCTGTTTGCCAATGAAATCGCAAATCTGATTGCAGAAGTTCCGGCAGACAGACTGGCAGAAGTTCTGCAGACAGCAGGCAGCAGCCTGATCGGCAGTGTGACGGATGATGCAGTGCTTCGTTACAGGGAAGTTGCGATTTCAATCGAGGAAGCACAAAAGAGCTGGACGTCCAAACTGGAAAAAGTATTCCCGACAACCGTATCAGAAGACAAGACTCCGGTAAAGAGTGCGCTCCATACAGAAAAAAATGTATATGTATGTAAGAATAAAACGGCAGTTCCTACAGTGTTCATTCCGGTATTTCCGGGCAGTAACTGCGAGTATGATTCTGCGGCAGCTTTTGAAAATGCGGGTGCCAATGTAATAACAAAGATTTTCCGTAATCAGAACGCAGAAGACATCAGAGACAGTGTAGAGGAATTCAGAAAGTCAATTGAAGCGGCACAGATCATCATGTTCCCAGGCGGATTTTCAGCTGGTGATGAACCGGATGGAAGTGCCAAGTTCTTTGCGACCGCTTTCCGCAATGCCAGGATCAAAGAAGCAGTCGAAGACATGCTCAGTAAGAGAGACGGACTGGCACTTGGTATCTGTAACGGTTTCCAGGCTATGATCAAACTGGGACTTGTTCCCACAGGAACCATTGCAGGACAGAATGCAGATTCTCCGACACTGACCTTTAATACGATCGGAAGACACATCTCCAAGATGGCCTATATCAAAGTTATCTCCAACAAATCGCCATGGCTGCAGAAAGCTGAACTTGGCGGTGTGTATACAAATCCGGCTTCGCACGGAGAAGGCAGATTTGTAGCACCACAGGCTGTTCTGGAGCAGCTGTTTGCAAACGGACAGGTCGCAACACAGTACTGCGATCCGCAGGGTAATGTTTCCATGGATGATACCTGGAACATCAACGGTTCCTACCTGGCAGTGGAAGGTATCACGTCTCCGGACGGACGCTGCCTGGGAAAGATGACACATGCAGAACGCCGCGGCGATGGTGTGGCGATCAATATTCTGGGTGAGCAGGACCTGAAGATATTTGCGTCCGGTGTTGCATACTTTAAATAATTTGGCAATTCAGATTTGGAGGTTTTGATGAAAGCTTTTTTGATTCTGGAGGACGGAACAGTCTTCAGGGGACAGCATATCGGTGCTGATAAAGATGTAATCAGCGAGATCGTTTTTAATACATCCATGGCAGGGTATACGGAAGTGTTCACAGATCCTTCCTATGCCGGACAGGCAGTATGTATGACGTATCCGCTGATCGGAAATTATGGTGTATGTGAAGACGATATGGAATCGGAGAGAATCTGGCTGGACGGCGTGATTGTACGCGAATTGTCCGGGATTCCTTCGAATTTCCGCTGTGATATGACCATTCAGGAGTTCCTGAACAGATATGATATTCCCGGAATAGAAGGAATCGATACCAGAGCACTGGTTCGTATCCTGCGGGAAAAAGGAACCATGAACGGGATGATCACGACAAATGAAAATTATAAGGTGGAAGAAATCATTCCGGAATTGAAAAAATACACCACAGGTAAGGTTGTGGAAAAGGTTACCTGTAAAGAAAAGAAATTTGTGAAAGGCGTTTCTGCGGTAGAAGAGAACGGATCCATTTCCGGAAGTGCAGTTTTTGATCAGGAAGCTTTTGCCGCTGACAGAGCGGGAGACCATACCAGGCGTGAGAAGAAACCGAGTATGGTACGGGAGCTGAATGGTAAGGGCTTGCAAGTTGCACTGCTGGACCTTGGTGCAAAAGATAATATTGCAGACTCCCTTTCAGCACGCGGCTGTGATGTGACAATATATCCGGCACGGACGACGGCAGAAGAAATTCTGAAAGATCATCCGGATGGCATTATGTTATCCAATGGACCGGGTGATCCGAAAGACTGTCCGGAAGTCATTGCTGAAGTAAAGAAACTGTATGATTCGGATGCAACCATTTTTGCAATCTGCCTTGGGCATCAGCTGATGGCACTTGCAACGGGGGCAGATACATTCAAGATGAAATATGGACACAGAGGCGGGAACCATCCGGTCAAGGATCTTGCGACCGGGCGGGTATACATTTCATCCCAGAATCATGGATATGTTGTGGATATGGACAAACTGGATCCACAGGTTGCCAGACCGGCATTCATCAATGTAAATGACGGAACCAATGAAGGACTGGCGTATGTCGGTAAGAATATCTTTACCGTTCAGTTCCATCCGGAAGCCTGTCCAGGACCACAGGACAGCGGATATCTGTTTGACCGGTTCATTACCATGATGCATACGAAGAACGGATAAGCAGAACTGGTACACAGAAAGCATTTGCGGTAAGAGAGGATAGAGAGATATGCCAAAAAACAAAGATGTGAAAAAGGTACTTGTGATCGGTTCCGGCCCGATTGTCATCGGTCAGGCAGCTGAATTTGATTATGCGGGAACGCAGGCGTGCCGGTCACTCAAAGAAGAAGGAATAGAAGTTGTTCTGGTGAATTCCAATCCTGCAACCATCATGACGGACAGAGATATTGCGGATGAAGTATATATTGAACCTCTGACTGCAAAGGTTCTGGAACAGATCATCGAAAAAGAAAAGCCTGACAGTGTTCTTCCGACACTGGGAGGACAGGCGGGACTGAATCTGGGAATGGAGCTGGATGAATCGGGATTTCTGGTTTCTCACAATGTGAAACTGCTCGGAACCAATGCAGAAACGATCAAAAAGGCAGAGGACCGCCAGGAATTCAAAGATACCATGGAAAAGATCGGGGAGCCATGTGCGGCTTCTCTGGTGGTACATGATGTGGAGAGCGGCGCAGTGTTTGCACGTGAAATCGGCTATCCTGTTGTACTGCGTCCGGCCTATACACTTGGCGGAAGCGGCGGCGGTATCGCACATGATCAGGCAGAGCTGGAAGATATTCTGTCCAACGGACTGCGCCTGTCCCGTGCACATGAAGTTCTGGTGGAACGCTGCATTTCAGGCTGGAAAGAGATCGAATATGAAGTCATCCGTGACAGTGCAGGCAACTGCATAACGGTCTGCAATATGGAGAACATTGATCCGGTTGGTGTCCATACGGGAGACAGTATCGTTGTGGCACCGTCTCAGACACTCAGTGATAAAGAATATCAGATGCTCAGAAGTGCTTCACTCAATATCATCAACGAACTGAAGATCACAGGCGGCTGTAATGTGCAGTTCGCACTTCACCCGACCAGTTTTGAATATTGTGTCATAGAGGTAAACCCGCGTGTCAGCCGTTCTTCTGCACTGGCTTCCAAGGCAACCGGCTATCCGATTGCAAAAGTTGCAGCAAAGATCGCGCTCGGCTATACACTGGATGAAATAAAGAATGCAATTACAGGGAAGACTTTTGCAAGTTTTGAACCGACACTGGATTACTGCGTCGTGAAGTTTCCAAGACTGCCTTTTGATAAATTCATAACGGCAAAACGCACACTTTCAACACAGATGAAAGCAACCGGAGAGGTCATGAGTATCTGTACGAACTTTGAAGGTGCCATGATGAAAGCGATCCGTTCTCTGGAACAGCACGTTGACTGCCTTTTAAGCTATGACTTTTCAGACCTTTCCGATGAGGAACTGACAGAACGTCTCGCAGTCATCGATGACCAGAGAATCTGGGTCATTGCAGAGGCACTTCGCAGGAACTTTACCTATGATCAGATCCATGCGATCACCATGATCGATCACTGGTTCATCAATAAGCTGCACGTGCTGGTCAGAATGGAACAGAAACTGCAGCAGGAGCAGTTGACACCGGAGATCCTGCTGGAAGCAAAGCGTCTGGAATATCCGGATACGGTCATTGCCAGACTCACGGGCATGCAGGCAGATGAAGTGAAAAAGATGCGCTATGATCATCAGATCACAGCAACCTTCAAGATCGTTGATACCTGTGCAGCAGAATTTGCTGCAGCAACTCCGTATTACTACTCTGTTTATAACGGTCCGGATTCTGAGAATGAAGCGGAACAGACGGCCGGTGAACAGAAGAAAAAAATACTGGTTCTGGGATCCGGTCCGATCCGTATCGGACAGGGAATTGAATTTGATTACTGTTCGGTTCATGCGACCTGGGCTTTTGAAAAAGCAGGCTATGAGACGATTATCATCAACAATAATCCGGAAACGGTCAGTACGGACTTTGATATTGCCGACAAGCTGTATTTTGAACCCTTAACACCGGAAGACGTGGAAAATGTTGTCAGACAGGAAAAGCCGGATGGGGCGGTTGTTCAGTTTGGCGGACAGACAGCTATCAAACTGACCCAGGATCTGATGAAAATGGGCGTTAAGATATTCGGAACGGATGCAAAAGATGTGGATGCAGCCGAAGATCGTGAGATTTTCGATGAAATTCTGGAAAAGACACAGATTGCAAGGGCAGCAGGTGCTACTGTATATACCGCAGAAGAAGCAAAAGAAGTTGCGAACAGACTCGGATATCCGGTGCTGGTACGTCCTTCCTATGTATTGGGCGGGCAGGGAATGCAGATTGCTCTTTCCGATCAGGAAATTGAAGAATTCATGAATATCATCAACCGTTATGCACAGGATCATCCGATTCTGGTCGATAAGTATCTGCAGGGAACAGAGACAGAAGTAGATGCGGTATGTGATGGTGAAGATATTGTAATTCCGGGTATTATGGAACATATCGAACGCTCCGGCGTCCATTCAGGAGATTCCATTTCTGTATATCCTGCGCAGACACTGAGTGTGCAGGTAAAGGAAAAAATTGCGGAGTACACCAGAAGACTGGCAAAGGCGCTTCATATCATCGGTCTGATCAATGTACAGTTCATTGCGGTAGGAGAAGAGGTCTATATCATTGAAGCCAATCCCAGATCCTCCCGTACCGTTCCGTATATCAGCAAGGTAACAGGGATTCCAATCGTTGATCTGGCAGCGCAGGTCATGATGGGCAAAAAACTGAAGGATCTTGGCTACACACCGGGATTGCAGCCGGAATCGGATTACATTGCGATCAAAATGCCGGTGTTCTCTTTTGAGAAGATCAGAGGAGCAGAGATCAGCCTCGGACCGGAGATGAAATCAACAGGGGAATGTCTTGGCATCAGCAGGAACTTTAATGAAGCGCTTTACAAAGCTTTTCTCGGAGCAGGCATCAATCTGCCAAAGTACAAGCAGATGATCATTACGGTCAAGGACGCCGATAAGGGTGAAATCATTGATATTGCACGCAGATATGAAGCACTTGGATATATTATCTACGCAACACTTTCAACAGCAGAAACACTGAATCAGAATGGGGTATATGCCAGAAGAGTCAATAAGATCAGTCAGGAATCTCCGACGGTCATGGATCTGATTCTGGGGCATAAGATCGATCTGGTCATCGATACGCCCACACAGGGACGGGATAAGACAAGAGATGGTTTCCTGATCCGTCGTACGGCGATCGAAACAGGCGTAAATGTGATTACCGCACTTGATACGGCAAGAGCACTTGTTGCAAGTCTTGAGACAGCCTGCAATGAAGACAGTCTGCAGCTGGTGGATATTGCAAAGATCTGAAAAAACAGAAAAACGTAATTGGAATTTTATTTTTTTAAAGTTGCAGGATTTTGTAAAACGCATATTGATCAAATTGAAAGAGAAAAGCGGGGTTGTAAAAATGATTATTTTATCATTTTTGCAGTCTCGCTTTTTGATGGATCTGTTTTTGACTGATATCATTATTTTATGTTGTTTCTTCGAAACTTTTGCACGATATTTTATATTTGAGATGCTTTGGTTTTCAAAATGAGGTTACCCGTTCTCATTTGCATTTTTTCTGCCGAAAGAAATTCTGTTTTCTGAAATGAACAGGCCGGATAAAGTGAGTAATATTCCGATTACTGCGATATGCGTAAGCTGTTCATGCAGGATCAGAACAGAGGTTACCACCGTGATGACCGGAACCATATAAATATAGACACTGGTTTTGACTGCACCCAACCGTCTTACGGCAAGGTTCCAGGTCACAAAGCAGAGCGCGGATGCACCGAGTCCCAGAAAAAGTATATTAAAAAGGTTCACAGGTTTGACCAGAAGATTTATATTGGGATGAAAACCGAATATAAACAGCGCGGGAATCATGAATACAAGCCCGTAAAGAAACGTTCTGCGTGTTGTCTGAACAGTTGAATAACCAAATTCACTGATTTTTCTGGTCAGGATAGAATAGGCAGACCAGACAACCGCTGCCAGTACAGCAAGTATATCACCAAGCGGATTCAGTTTTAATGCACTGCTTCCTTCAAAACTGATCAAAAAGATACCTGTCAGTGCAACAATGAAACCCATAAAAAACTGTGGTCTCAGCTTTTCACCGCGCAGAAACAGATGCGCCAGAATTGCGGTAAAGCAGGGTGCAACGGAAACAATAACACCCACATTGGAGGCAAAGGTATAGGTCAATGCAATATTCTCCAATAAGTAGTAAAAGGTTATACCGCATAGACCTGCTGCAGCAAAGTACAGTTCCTGCTTTCGTGACTTGACTACAAATCGGTGGGGATAGATGAACAAAAGTACAAGTAAACCGATTGAAAAGCGAAGGAAGAGTATTTCGATTGGAGAAAATGATTTTAACAGTACTTTTGTTGATATAAAGGTGGTGCCCCAGATCAGAATCGTGACAATTGCGAAGAAGTGTCCGTCCAGTTCATTTTCTTTATTCATAAGTATCCTTTCTGCTGTACATTACAAGTTGTTCAGGTCTGAAAATTCCTGAAAATATTCCGATATTGTCCGGGAGTCAGTCCAATAAATTTTTTAAAGAAATTTGAAAAATGACTCTGATCCGTAAAGCCTGTCTGAAAAGCGGTATCAATCGGTGCAGCGCCCTGCTCCAAAAGCTTTTTTGCGTGATTGATCCGAATCGTTTTCAGGTAGCTGTAGGGAGAGATACCTTTTTGCATGGTAAAGGAACGCAGCAGATAATACTTACTGAGTCCGGTCAGTTTACATAAATCATTCAACGTAATATTATGCATGTAATTCTGTTCCAGAAATTCGCATATGGCTTTTGCTTCGGCACTCTGTTCACTTTCAGGAGAAGAGATACCCTGCTCGGTGTATTCTGTAATCAGCTGCTCTAAAAGGAAAAAGAAGATTTCCTCTTTTCTGAAATCTTTTTCCTCCTGCATGATCATGGTATGCAGTTCTTTCAGCAGGGGGACCAGTTCACTGTGAAAAACGACCTGCGAAGTAAAATATGGCAGGTAGTCATTTCCTGTTATTTCATGGACTGCCCTGCGCATACTGTCTGGCTGAATATTGATACAGCGGTAATCAAGTGTCTTGCCGTCTATCTGCTCACAGGTATGATTGTCACGTGGATTAAAGAGCAGCAGATCACCGGGCGCTATGGTATATTCCAGATTCTTACAGGACAGGTGCCGATGTCCCTTTTCAATAAAGCCAATTACATAATGTTCATGAAAGTGATTGGGGAACTTCTGCATGATGCCCTGAAAATGGTAGGCTTCCAGCATTAGATCCGTATCAAATTTGACAGTCCTGATTTCCTTTTCCAAGTGTGCATTGTCCTTTCGAAGAGCATGATAGATAGTGTAACACAGATTATCATAGCTGTTTTGTATGATGTTGCCCTGCTGGTAATTCAATTGGCTATTTGCATATAGTGCTTCTGAAACAGGAAGTATGGTAAAAAAATTCCCAAAAAACAAATAATAGACTAAAATAGAGACAATTATGGTATTAGTTTATATACGAACATGTAAAGTGTCAAAACAGAGTTTTATAAAATAGAAACCAAACCTGTAATATAAACTGAAAGGAAAAGAAGCAATTCATGAACTTTGAAGAAAATGAAAAACAGCGAAAAATGTACAATAAGAAGATTCTGAAAACGACATTTCAATCTGAAATGCGTAATAAGAAATTCAGTATGATAGATTTGCTTTTGGATGTACTGATATTTTTTGGTGCAACTGTATTAACGGAAACGGTAAGCGGTTTTGCACATGCCGATTTCAAAGAGCGGGAAATGAGACCAGCGGGGAGGCAGATACCAATTTGAATAAAGAAAATTATGCCAAAGAGCTGGATCAGATGATCAGTACTTTTCAGAAAGAAGATAAAGTTCCCAAACTGCTGCTGCATGCGTGTTGTGCTCCATGCTCTTCTTATTGCCTGGAATTTCTGAGAGAATATTTTGATGTCACGGTTTTTTTCTACAATCCCAATATTACCGAGGCAGCGGAATATCATAAGCGTGTTGCAGAGGAGAAGCGTCTGATAGAAGCATATAACAGGCAGGTGGAAATGCAGGATTTTGCGGGCATGCATTCAGATAAGAATGCAAGGCGTATTGAAATGCTGGAGGGAAGTTATGTGCCGGGAGATTATACAGAAGCAGTGCGTGGGCTGGAGACCTGTCCGGAGGGCGGGGACCGCTGTACGAAGTGTTATGCACTCAGACTGGAAGAAACCGCCAAAATCGCAAGAAAAGGGAATTTTAACTATTTTACAACAACACTGACGATCAGTCCTTTGAAAAATGCGGACAAACTGAACCGGATCGGAAAAGAAATGGCACAGAAATATGGAGTACATTTTCTTCCTTCGGATTTTAAGAAAAAAGAAGGATATAAGCGTTCCATCGAATTATCACGCAAATTTGATCTGTATCGACAGGATTTCTGTGGATGCGGATATTCGAAGGCAGAGCGTGAGAGACAAAAGCAGGAATCCGCTGAAAAAAACAGTTGAAGTTTTCACAATCGTATTTGACAGATTCTCCGGTACGTGTTTCAATAAGAAAATAGCTGAATAACGTTTGATTTTATGTATTTATATACATTTATGACAGTGCACAATCATAAATATGCGGGGTGATGCACTGTTACTATTTCTGATATAAGGAAGGATTATAAATTTGAAAAAGGTAATTGATCTGATTTCAAAGGAAGTATCGGATGCATTTGCGGCAGCAGGATATGATGCCGGGCTTGGGCGTGTTACATTGTCTAACAGGCCTGATCTGTGTGAGTACCAGTGCAATGGCGCGATGGCGGGTGCAAAGGAATATCACAAGGCTCCGTTTATGATCGCAGATGAAGTTGCAGCAAAATTGCAGGAAAATGAAATATTTGAGACGGTGGAATCTGTTAAACCCGGATTCCTGAATATAAAGGTCAGCAAAGAGTTTGTCAGACAGTATATTGTTAAAATGCTGCATGAGAAAAAGTTTGGTGTGGAGCAGCCCGGTCATGCACCGGAATTCATCATTGATTATGGCGGACCCAATGTAGCCAAACCGCTTCATGTGGGACATCTGCGTTCAGCTGTTATCGGAGAGTCATTAAAGCGAATTCTCCGTTATACAGGTCATAAGGTGACAGGTGATATTCATCTGGGAGACTGGGGCCTGCAGATGGGACTGATCATAACCGAACTGCATCATCAGAAGCCGGATCTTCCTTATTTTGATGAGAATCATGCAGGCGCTTATCCCAAAGAAGCACCGTTTACCATTTCAGAACTGGAAACGATCTATCCGGAAGCGAGCAGGAAATCCAAGGAAGATGATGCCTACAAAGCAGAAGCCATGGAGGCAACCAAACTCCTGCAGAACGGGCATAGGGGTTATCGTGCATTATGGCATCATATACTGAATGTATCGGTTGCTGATCTGAAGAAGAATTATCAGAATCTGAACGTGGATTTTGATCTCTGGCGGGGAGAATCGGATGTTCATGAAGTGATTCCGGGTATGGTTGCTTATATGAAGCAGCATGGTTATGCACATGAGAGCCAGGGAGCGCTTGTGGTAGATGTTGCAGAAGAGTCGGATACCAAGGAAGTTCCACCCTGTATGATCCTCAAATCAGATGGTGCTTCTCTGTATAATACTACGGATCTTGCCACCATCAGTCAGAGAATGGATGAATTTCATCCTGACGGACTGGTCTATGTGGTGGATAAGAGGCAGGAACTGTATTTCACGCAGGTATTTCGCTGCGCACGAAAGACAAAGCTGGTAATGCCGGAAACGGAACTGCATTTCGTAGGTTTCGGGACAATGAACGGCAAGGACGGTAAACCCTTTAAGACCAGACAGGGGGGCGTTCCGCGTCTGGAGAATCTGATTTCGGAAATTGATGAACAGATGTATAACAGAATCAAAGAAGGCAATCAGGACATAGCAGATGCAGAAGCAAAAAAGACTGCACATCAGGTTGCACTTTCAGCAATCAAATATGGAGATCTGTCCAATCAGCCGTCCAAGGATTATGTATTTGATATTGAAAAGTTTACTTCCTTTGAAGGAGATACAGGACCGTATATTCTTTATACCATGGTTCGTATCAAGTCGATTTTGAATAAGTATGAGCTGGAAGGAAAATCTGCAAAGGAAGCACTTTTAAATGTAGCAGGAAGTGATACGGAAAAGACGCTGATGCTGCAGCTGACCAAGTTTGCAGACAGCATCGAAAGTGCATCCCGCGAACTGATGCCGAACCGCATCTGTGCATATATTTATGAATTGTCCAATGATTTCAACAGCTTTTATCATGAGACCAAGATCCTTACGGAACCTGATCTGAACAGGAAAGAAGGTTATATTGCACTGCTGAACATTACACTGAAGGTCCTCGAAACAGGAATTGATCTGTTGGGCTTTACAGCACCGGACAAAATGTAAGCAGCGCATATTGTATGATGGAAGAGCCAAAACATATTTTCAGTAACAGGGATCTATATAAACTGTTGATCCCTGTTATGGCAGAACAGTTTCTGAATTCTCTGATGGGAACCGCAGACAGCATTATGGTCAGCAATGTCGGACCGGCAGCTATTTCTGCGGTTTCTCTTGTTGATTCCATGAATATGCTGATCATTCAGGCCTTTTCAGCACTTGCGACAGGCGGTGTTATTGTATGTGCCAATTTCATCGGGCAGGAAAAGCCTGAGCAGGCCAGAAATTCTGCAAAGCAATTGAGCCTGGTAGCACTTGTTCTTTCTATTGTGATCATGCTGCTCAGCATGTGGTTTCGGACTCCGCTTCTGCATCTTGTTTTCGGGAAAGTAGACGCGGAAGTGATGAAGGCTGCGTCAACTTACTTCTTTTATACGATTCTTTCTTTCCCGGCTATCGCCATGTATAATGCGGGAGCCGCGATTTATCAGGCACAGCGCAATACGAAACTCCCCATGCTGATTGCGGTATATTCCAATGCACTGAATATTGCGGGGAACGGATGGCTGATCTGGGGGATGCATATGGGAGTCGCAGGATCTGCAATTGCCACACTGGTATCCAGAATTGTTTCTGCTGTAGCAGTATATGCATTTCTGCACAGAGAAGGACAGGAAATCAGTATCAGGAATTACGCGGCTACCAGACCGGATCTTCACAAGATCAGGACGATCCTTGCACTTGGAATTCCCAATGGAGTGGAAACTGCAATGTTCCAGTTCGGTAAACTTGCGATTCAGTCAACCATTTCCACGCTCGGTACAGTTGCCATGGCAGCACAGGCAATGACAGCTATTATGGAGGGCCTCAACGGCATCGCAGGAATCGGAATCGGAATCGGGCTGATGACTGTCGTGGGCCAGTGTATGGGAGCAGGCAGGAAAGATGAAGCCAGATATTATGTAAAGAAGCTCTCGATCTGGGGAGAAGTGACTGTAACAGGCTGCTGTATCCTGATCTATCTGCTGGCCCGTCCCATTACCATGCTGGCGGGAATGACAAAGGAAAGTGCAGATATGTGCCTGTTCATGATGGGCTGGATCACGATTATCAAACCGATCGTGTGGACAGCATCCTTTATACCGGGATACGGAATGCGCGCGGCAGGCGATGTGAAATTCTCCATGATCATCAGCACGCTTTCCATGTGGATATTCCGCGTAAGCCTTTGCACATTCCTGTGCAGAGTAATGGGATTTGGTCCGATTGCAGTCTGGATCGGTATGTTCACGGATTGGACCGTCAGAGCAGTATTTTTTACCATTCGTTTCAGAAGCGGCAAATGGCTGTCACATAAGGTTGTATGAAGCAGCCTTGCCGAAAAAGAGTATAGAAAAAATCGCATAAAAAATCAGTATAAAATATCCAAAAATCAGTTGACAACATGCCTCCATAAGTTGTATATTATCCTAGTCGGCTACGACAAAAGGTATCCGACCTGTTATGGCGAGGTAGCTCAGCTGGCTAGAGCACGCGGTTCATACCCGCGGTGTCGAGGGTTCAAGTCCCCCTCTCGCTACGAAGACCCGAAAGAAATTCTTTCGGGTCTTTTTTGACGGAAAGTAAAAATGACTTTTGAAAAAGGAGTAGAGGTATCCTTTTTTGGTTTAAAAAAATAATAAAAAATACTTGCATAATTGTATAATAGGATATATTATAATCTGGATTCGAATCTCAGATACACCTTTTGTAGTACTGATTAAACTGAATATTGAGCAGTTATGCGTATATATCAATTTGACACAATGGAGCGGCAAAGACGTCGGCGGAATTTTTTCCCGGCGTCTCTGCCGCTCTTTTTTGTCAGCACAGATATATCAGGCGTAGATTGAAAAGGAGGCATAATTTGAATTCCGGAGATACCTGTTTTGTACTGATCTCAGCAGCACTTGTCATGCTGATGACACCGGGACTTGCCATGTTTTACGGCGGACTGGGCAGAAGAAAGAATGTAATAAGTAATATGATGTCATCCTACTTTATCATGGGTGTGGCTATGGTCATGTGGATTCTATTCGGCTATTCACTTGCGTTCGGAACCGATCATGGCGGCGTGATAGGCGGATTGAATTATGTACTTTTTAATGGCGTGGGAGCAGAAGCAGGCCCTTATGCTGCGACAATTCCGCATCTGGCATTTGCCATGTTCCAGATGATGTTTGCGGTGATCACACCTGCTTTGATTACTGGTGCCATCGCAGGAAGAATGCGCTTCAAGGCACTGTTTTTCTTTGTTATATTCTGGACGATCGTGGTGTATTACCCGATTGCACATATGGTATGGGGACAGAATGGTTTCCTTGCAGCAATCGGTTCTGTTGATTTTGCAGGCGGAAATGTAGTACATATCAGTTCCGGTGTCTCGGCACTGGTATTGTGCATTGTTCTTGGCAAGAGAAAAGGGTATGATCAGGTCAGATATCGTGTACATAATATTCCGCTTGCAGCAATCGGAGCAGGACTTCTGTGGTTCGGATGGTTTGGTTTTAATGCAGGGAGCGCACTTGGTGCAAACGGACTGGCAGCACATGCCTTTGCCACGACGGCAATTTCTGCGGCAGCAGGTATGTTGTCCTGGATGCTGATTGATGTGATCAAAAATGAGGTACCGACGCTGGTAGGGGCAAGTACAGGACTTGTTGTGGGACTGGTTGCCATTACTCCAGGCGCAGGATTCGTTCCGATCTGGTCAGCTCTGATTATTGGCGGTCTGGTCAGCCCGATCTGCTATTTCATGATTTCGGTCGTAAAGAAAAAATTCGGTTATGATGATGCACTGGATGCATTTGGCTGTCATGGTGTTGGTGGTATCTGGGGCGGAATTGCAACCGGTATTTTTGCCAGGACGGATATCAATCCGGTAGCAAAGTGGAACGGACTCCTGTATGGAGATATCCGTTTATTTGTGGCACAGCTCATCAGTATTGCAGTGACGATCATCATCGCGATAATCGGCACGGGAATCTGTATCAAGCTGGTTAAACTGATTGTACCGCTTCGGGCGGATCTCAGAGATGAACAGGTCGGACTGGATTATTCACAGCATGGAGAACATGCCTATCCTTCCTTTAACGGATTGGATGACTGATATCGGTCTGGTATAGAGAAGCGCTTGCGGGAAAGGAATTCAGATGATCAAAATAGAAGCAATTGTCAGGGAAGAAAAACTGGAAGATGTGAAAGAAGCATTACAGAAGATCAAGGTGCAGGGAATGACAGTATCCCAGGTCATGGGCTGCGGAACACAGCACGGATATACCGAAAACATCCGTGGTAGCAAATATACGGTGAATATGCTGCCGAAGATCAAATTTGAAATCTTTGTACCAAATACGGAATGGGAAGAAAAGGTGATTACGGCGATTACGCAGGCTGCAAGAACAGGCAGTGTGGGTGATGGCAAGATCATCTCCTATGAAATCGGTGAAGCGGTCAGGATCCGTACCGGTGAAAGAGGAATAGCAGCACTGAAAGAGGCAAAAGATAAGCCGGAGTAAACGGCAGACGGTTTTTCTCCGGATTATTCTGGAAATGGCAATAAGTATCATAAAAAAAGCAATATCTGTAAAGCGCCTTGCATAGAATCCTCTTATAATTTAATATGGATAGTAGGAGTTTGGTAATATCAACTTTAAAAACATTTTTATTTAGGAGGGTTCGTCCATGAATAACATTCCAAAGGCAAAGGTCGGTATTGTTGCGGTCAGCCGTGATTGTTTTCCGGCAGCTCTTTCTCAGAAGAGAAGAGAAGCTCTGATTGCTGCTTATACAGCAAAGTATGACAAAGAAGATATATATGAGTGCCCGATTACCATTATCGAAAGTGAGACCGATATGGTAAAGGCTCTTGCAGATGTAAACGCACATGAGTGCAATGCACTTGTTGTGTACCTTGGCAACTTCGGACCTGAAATATCCGAAACACTGCTGGCAAAGCACTGGGGAGATCGTCCGGTTATGTTCTGCGCAGCAGCAGAAGAATCCCAGAATGATCTGCAGGATGGCAGAGGCGATGCATATTGCGGAATGCTTAATGCAAGCTATAACCTCAAGCTTCGCGGCGTAAAGGCTTATATTCCGGAATATCCGGTTGGCACTGCAGCTGATTGTGCAGATATGATTCATGATTTTCTGCCAATTGCCCGTACAGTAGAAGGACTTCATAACCTGAAGATCATTTCATTTGGACCTCGTCCGATGAACTTCCTTGCATGCAATGCACCGATTCAGCAGCTTTACAATCTGGGCGTTGAGATCGAAGAAAATTCCGAACTGGATCTGTTCGAAGCATTCAATAAGCATGCAGGAGATCCCAGAATCGCAGAAGTTGCGGCAGATATGGCAAAAGAACTCGGAAACGGCAACAAGATTCCGGAGATTCTGCCTAAGCTTGCACAGTATGAAATCACACTTCTTGACTGGATCGAAGCACACAGAGGATACAGAAAGTATGTTGCCATTGCAGGCAAATGCTGGCCGGCATTCCAGACACAGTTCGGATTTGTTCCCTGTTTCGTTAACAGCAGACTGACAGGACGCGGTATTCCGGTATCCTGTGAAGTTGATATTTACGGAGCACTTTCCGAATATATCGGAACCTGTGTTTCAGAAGATGTTGTTACACTGCTTGATATCAACAATTCTGTTCCTGCAGATATGTATGAAGAATCCATCAAGGGCAAGTTTGATTATGCACATACAGATACTTTCATGGGCTTCCACTGCGGAAATACCTGCTCCAAAAAGCTTTCTTCCTGTAGTCTGAAGTATCAGAAGATCATGGCTCGTTCTCTTCCGAGAGAAGTAACGAACGGAACGCTTGAAGGTGACATCATGCCTGGCGATATCACATTCTATCGTCTGCAGTCCACAGCAGATTCCAAGCTGCGTGCTTATGTAGCAAACGGAGAAGTTCTTCCGGTGGCAACACAGTCCTTCGGCAGTATCGGTGTATTCGCAATTCACGAAATGGGCAGATTCTATCGTCACGTTCTGATCGAGAAGAATTATCCGCACCATGGCGCTGTTGCATTTGGACATTTCGGCAAGGCTCTGTTCGAAGTATTCAAGTATCTGGGAGTTGAACTCGAGGAACTGGGATATCCGAAGGCAGCCGGTGATATGTACCCGTCAGAGAATCCTTTTAAGAAATGAGTTTGATATCATAAGATAAACCTGGGCCGCAGATTTCGTGATCTATCAGAAATCTGCGGCCTTTGTCTGTGCATATGCAAAAACGTGTAAAAATGCAGAACTGCAGGCTATGTAGGAATTGTTTACCAACTGAACTATACTCAAAATGAGTATAAAATACAATGAAACTATACTCATTTTGAGTATAGTTTCATATTGATAGATATTTGTATTAATTGTATAGTATATGAAACGGAGGTTTTGTATATGGAGAAAAAAACATTTGCAATCATGCAGGAGATATCGGGCGTGGAAATCAGAAATCTCAGAAAAAAACTCTCACTTTCACAGTCTGCTTTTGGACGCCTTGCAAATGTATCCGTACAAACAATAGCCAGATGGGAAAGCAGCAAGGAAAAAATATCAGGACCAATCGTAACGTTAGCAAAACTTCTGGGAGAATATCCGGAGATTGCGGTCAAGTTTCTGATACCGGAACAGAAACTGCCGCTTCGCCTTTGGTATATGAGAAATACGGATGTCTGTACGATCATAGATGCAGATGAACGTCATCGGAAGGTGGAGATATACAATTATACTACTGAGAAGATGAATCGTGCATTTGGTGTACGGGAATACCCGACTTATGAAGATTATGAAGAATTTCTGGAATCCAGATGTTTTCCGAGAACAAGAGATAAAATGAAACTGGAACTGAAACGTCTGGATCTGCCGTTTTATGATCCGCTTATGATTATTGAGAAGACAGAAGGCAGAATGGCTGAGGATGATTTCTGGATTAAAATAGAGAAAAAGTCGGGGAATCAGGTATTTCACGGGTAGATTTGTGTAAAAAAGCACAGGAGTGGAAAAATGATCACACTTTATCAGAATGATCAACAAGATGACGGGAGACATTCATCAAAGGGAAATCAGCTGAAATGGATGACCCACGATACCTGGTATAAAGCAGATTATACAGGCTATGAAGGCATTGCGGAATATGTGATTTCTCATTTGCTGCAGTTTTCAGATATGAAACCATCAGAATATATTCTGTATGAAACAGAAGAAATCCAATATGCGGAACAGATATACAAAGGCTGTAAGAGCAGAAATTTCCTGAAGCCCGGATGGAGACTGTTCACACTGGAAAGATTGTTTCAAAGTGCATATGGTGAGAGCCTTAACAGCAGTATATATCATATAGAAAATCTGGAGGGCAGAATCCGGTTTCTGGTGGATCAAACAGAGAGAATCACTGCAATCAGTGATTTTGGAAAATATATGAGTAAAATGGCAACAATAGATGCGCTTTTTCTGAATGAGGACAGGCACACCCATAATATGGCAGTCCTGATGGATGAGCAGGGAAGTTATCATTTGTGTCCGTTTTTTGACCATGGGGCGGCACTTCTTTCTGATACAACAATGGATTATCCTTTGGGCGGAGAAATGTATAGTCTGATTGATCAGGTGAAGAGCAAAACCTTCTGCCAGGATTTTTCCCGCCAGCTTGAACAGATTGAACTGCTGTATGGACAGCAGATTAAATTCCGATTTACAGAAAAAGATATACAGACTCTTTTGGACACAGAAGTGTATTATCCGTCAGCCATAAAAGAGCGGATCATGAATATTTTGCTGGAACAGAAGCGAAAATATAAATACCTGTTCAGTTGAAACAAAAACTTCGGCTTTGAGACAAGACCAAATGAGCATGGCGGCTTTGGTATGAGCCAGTGGATTGAAAAATCATTTTGCGAGGTATAAATGGAAAAGAAAAAAATACAGGGTGTGATTTTTGATATGGACGGGCTTCTGGTAGATACGGAGAAACTGTATAACCGTTTCTGGAGAGAAGCTGCGCACGATTACGGTTATGAAATGACATATGAGGATGCGCTTTCGATACGCAGTATGACAGCAGTGTATGCATCGGCATTATTGAAAAAAAGGTTTGACGCAGCATTTCCTTATGATGAAATCAAAGAACACAGACGCGTTATCATGCAGAAATATATTGACGAGCAGGGGGTTGAACTGAAAAAAGGTGCAAAGGAACTGCTGCAATATCTGAAAGCAAATGAATACAGGACAGCACTTGCAACAGCAAGTCCTTTGCGACGCGCACAAAGATATCTGCAAAATGTCGGCATATGGGAGTGCTTTGATCAGAAGATAGGTGGCGAAGATGTTCGACTGGGAAAGCCGGAACCCGATATTTATCTGACAGCGGCCTCCAGATTACAGCTTCCACCTCAGAACTGCCTGGCACTGGAAGATTCTCCAAACGGGATCACAGCCGCCTTTCGTGCAGGCTGCCTGCCGGTCATGGTACCGGATCTGGATGAGCCGGATGAAGAACTAAGGGAGAAACTGTACGCTTGTGTGGAATCACTGGATCAGGTAATGGCGATTCTTTCGTAAACAGGATTTTGAACAGAAATATCGTGGTCACCGGAAAAATATCTTGACGACAATACCATAATCATGCAAAAATCTCATATAAAATTGAATATAAATGTTTTGCAAAAACAGGTGCATAACGTGATAAACGCATATGCTGCGCACAGATTATGTCATAAAACCTTTGTGGTATGAGGCTGAATATGAGAATGGAAGAGCGTTTTCTGGTACCGGATTATTATAAGAACTTTGTATGCAAGGGACCGACTTGCAGGCACTCATGCTGTGAAGGATATCGGGTCAATATTACAATGGATGAATATTACAGACTGAAAGGTCTGGAGTGCTCCGAACATCTCAGAAGCAGGTTGGATGCTGCCCTGATCCTGTATGGTTACCCTGATGAGAACAGGTATGCGCATCTAAGCCATGCCTGGGATGGAAGATGCAGGATGCACAGGGCGGATGGGTTTTGTGAACTGCAGGGAGAATGCGGAGCAGATGCACTGGCGTCTGTCTGCAGATACTATCCGAGAAGTCCGCTGAATGCATACAGACCGGAATGTTCCTGTGCAAATGCCTGCGAAGGGGTAATCGAACTACTCTTTGCACATGAAAAAGAACTGTCGTTTGAACAGATGGAACTGTGTTTTGATCTGGCAGGAGACAGAAGCCGGAAAAGTGATGTACTTGCGGGCAGAATCTATGATGCAGTAAGACATTTCATTATTCTGTGTCTGCAGGACAGACATATTCCGGTTGGAAAAAGAATTGAGCAGATCAGAGAAAGTCTTGCAAAAATTCCGATGAAGGATATGCACGATGAAGCACTTTTGAATAGAGCCGAGCAGCTTTGCAATGAAAAAATGGCAGAGCGGGAAATTAGTATGGAGCAGGGTATCCATGTTGATGCTGCGCCGGAAGAAAGCTTCACAATTCCTGCAGATACACTTTTTCTACTGATAAAAGAACTTGGAAAATTGTATGCTTCTGTTGAAAGGTATGCAGAAAAGGCGCAGCAGTTCAGAGAAGAAGCTGAAAACCGGGAACAATCTCTTGCACTGCAGCTGCAGGATGCATGGGAAAATGCAATGATGATGTATCCGGATATGCAGCTGTATCTGGAACAGATGATGGTAAATCACGTATTCTACACAGGCTTTCCATATGCAGATGAGCGAACCAGATGGGAAGAAAACGGGCTGGTTCTGACGGTGACCTGCGAACTGCTCAGAGTACTGATTGCAACCTCTCTGGATCAGAATGCGGGAATATCGGAACTTGCAGATTTGTGTGCAAACTATTTCAGAATGGCAGAATTTACTGCATTTGCGCACAATGTGCCTGTTTTGATGGGAGAATGAATCGAATTGAAAAACAGTGCAGGATAGCATCCGATGTCAGGGATGTTATCCTGTGCTGTTTTTTTGTTGCAATTTGGAAATGATCAGAAGGTAATGATCCTGGGTTCGGCCGTAAATGAATAAATGGTTGCAGTTGCATTTTTGAGGTAAAGAACTTCCATTAAGTTATCATCAACTGTATACATGCTCGATAGAGATGCTTTATTAGCGTCCATCATAGCAACACGTGCTTCGCGGCGAGAATCATGAGCAGCCTCAGCTTCTATACGGATCCAGGTTCCTTTCTGCATCCCGCAGATTTCAATTTTGGCATTGTCGGCCATCTGAGCATATACTTTTTTCCGGTTGTTCGTAACAATATAAAGTTTTCCCTCAAATTCACATACGGCACCAAACGGGCGTACATGAGGCTGATCTCCGTCTGCTGTTGCCAGGTAAAATGTACCGCAGGATTTTAAATAGTCTAACACTTCATTCATTTGAAATTGCTCCTTTCGATGTGCAGCTTGAATTGATTATGGGATCATTATATAATGTGAGAATAAAAGAGCAAGTACGATATTTTATGATACCGATATTGGAAAGGATACTGTTATGGCAAAAAAGGAATTATTTGGAAAATGTCCGTATGTAACATCCCAGAAAGTATTGACCGGGAAATGGTCTATTTATATTCTATATTTACTTTCCATGCAGGACTCGATTCGTTTTAATGAGATGCAAAGGCGTATGCCGGATGAAATGACGCATACAACACTTTCCCGTCAGTTAAAAGCACTGGAAGAGGAAGGACTGATTATCAGAAAAGAATATTCTCAGATCCCGCCAAAGGTTGAATACTCACTCAGTGATATCGGCAAAAAATTTGAAAAGGTTCTGAATGCATTAGGCGAGTGGGGAAGTGAGTATATTGACTATATAAATACCAATAAGGCGAGCGTTCACGAAAGGTAATTTATTGAAATAACCTGTAAAGATTTGGAGAAGGCTATTCATATCTTATTTACATCTTTTGTGTGCATCATAATGTGTAAAGATCGAAAAAACAGTAGGGATATAAATGAATTTATTTTTTAATTAAATCTGTTGGATGGCAGGAGAAGTTTGGATCAAGGAGATATTGAATAGAAAATATAGCAAATAAGCCATCTTTGAATGATAGGAGCGCCACTGGCGTAATAAATTAAGAGTCTTTGATACAGTTATTGATTTAGATTCACTTACGGGATGTGATTCAAAAAACTTTCATGGATATATGGCTTCAAATATGTGAGAAGATGCTTTATAAGGACTGAAGGAGCTTTACTTAATTTTTCAATGAAGAATATGTTAATAGGAGATCCGGCAGATTAGCAGAACTTCCTGCAACAGAGATATCTGGAGAAAAAATGGATGACAGCAGAAAAAATAGAATTGAAATAATCCTGCAGAGCATCACAACGCTGCATACAGACGCAATTGTGAATGCAGCGAATGAAGGACTGCTGGCGGGCGGGGGTGTATGCGGAGCAATATTCAGTGCAGCAGGATACAATGATCTGCAGGCAGCCTGCAACAAAATTGGTCACTGCGATACCGGCAAAGCAGTTATCACAGATGGGTTTAAACTTCCCGCGAAATATATTATTCACACGGCAGGTCCGATCTGGCATGGCGGGAATCAAAGAGAAGAGGAGCTTTTGTACAGCTGTTATCACGAGACGATGAAACTGGCACAGGCTTATAATATCCATAGAATTGCATTTTCGCTCATCTCGGCAGGTATTTATGGTGTTCCGGCAGCTGTGGCATGGAAAATGGCGATTCAATCTGTGTCAGATTATCAGAAGGAGCATCCGGAAACGGATATTGACGTAATATTTGCTGTTCTGGATGAGAATGTGCTGGAGCAGGGGCAGAAATATTTACACGAATTATTATAGCAGGTATATTTTTATTGAAAAAAGCAAATAAAAAACATGTCGTTTTTTTACAATAATCCAGTTGAAGTATCAGGTACACTTTCTCATATAATTATACTTAAGGGGGCGTGCAGATGAAAAAACTGAAAGCGCAGGAATTGGAAGAAATCCGTCTGTGGATGTACAGAAATGCAAGGCAGATTGAATTGGCGCTGTGGCAGTACTATTTTGAAAATGGAAGTCAGGAGTCTGTGTTAGCGGCATTGGCTATGTATCAGAATGCAGATGGCGGATTTGGAAATGCATTGGAGGCAGACAGTTGGAATACGGAATCTTCACCATATACAACACTTTATGCGATTAATATATTAAACGGGATTCATTTCACGGATACAGGCCATCCACTTATGCAGGGGATATTCCGATTCCTTGAAAGCGGGGTATACAGCGATGATGACGGTTGGTGGTTCAATATTCCAACGAATGATGATTATCCGCATGCGCCATGGTGGACATATGACAGCAGCGCCAACAAATTTGAAAGCATTGGTGTATCTGCGGGGATTGCAGGTTTTATTTTGCAGTTTTCAAGTAAAGACACACAAATTTATCAGAAAGCGCTACTGGTTGCAGATAAATTGATTGAAAAGCTTCATACCCCAGAAAATCTTGGTGAAATGGGAGTGGGAGGTTATATTGCGTTAATAGATGTATTGCATAGACTTAACATGGCAGATCGGTTTGACCTCGATTTTCTATCAGATTCAGTGAAGCAGCTGGTCAATAAGGCGATTGAACGGGATGTTTCAAAATGGGGGTTATATGGGAAAAAGCCCGCTGATTTTATCAGGTCACCTGAGAGTGAGTTTTACGCAGGTAACGAGGAGATCCTTCAGCAGGAACTGGATTATACAGTAGATACGCGAGTTGAAAAAGGTGTTTGGGGAATTACCTGGAGCTGGTTTGACAATAATGAAAAATATCCAAAGGAATTTGCAATATCAGAGAACTGGTGGAAAGCAGCGGTTGCGATAGAGAAGGTCAGATTACTGAAGAATTTTGGCAGAATTGAATAATTTTGAACAGGATTACAGATGAGAAACTGCGTGTGAAGATTTTTATTGCGTTCCTTCGCAGGAATGATTCAATATGGAGAAAAAAATGAGAAGGGTTCTTTTACAAATTTATGCAGCAAACAGGGACGAAGCATTTGATTTTTATAAGGATGCATTTAACGCGGAAATCGGATTTTGTGATAGAGCGGAGGATGGCACAATTATTCATGCGGAACTGAATATCTGCGGACAAAGTATTGCTGTCGGGCAGATTTATCAGGATAAGGGACAAACGGTAGCCGGTAATACAATGCAGTTTTGTTTACAGTTTGAACCTGGTGAAGAACATATTATTGAACGGGCATATGCGAAAATGAAAGAGGAAGGAGAGATCCTAGAACCGCTTGGACCGTGTTTTTTCAGTCCATTGATGACAGATATTGTGGATAAATACGGGGTACATTGGTGCCTTTATATCGGGTAAAGACTTAGTTTGGATGTTATCCAATAGTTGGATTGATAGTACATTGGTTTCAAAAATATCTTGACACATCTTTCAAAATGAAATAAAATGAACATTGTTCAAATGAACGATGTTCATTTTGCTGTTTAATTTTGAAAGGATGTGATGGTATGAGTGGATTATTGATTGGTGCAATTGTTGCAATATCGCTGGCGTTGGTTTTTTACACAATTGGTGTCTGGAGTGAACACAGGGAAAAGGTTTTAAAGAAATTGCATGTACTGTTTTTTGGTTTGGGTCTTGCATTTGATACGACAGGGACTTCTCTCATGTCAGTTATTGCCGGAGAAAAGGCAGAGACAAATACTTTTGCACTGCAAATGCATCAGATTACAGGTGTTCTGGCAATTCTGCTGATGCTGGCACATTTTCTCTGGGCGGTTTATGTACTGGTAAAGGGTTCTGAAAAGGCGAGAGAAAATTTTCACAAATTCAGTATGGTCGTATGGTTTTTCTGGCTGATCCCATATCTTCTTGGTATGATTATGGGGATGCGAGGCTAGATTTTAATTTTAAAAGGAATATACTGGAATCTGTGTGCTGCAGAAGTTAGCCGGATTTAGAAATGTACAGGTTAAAAAGAAATTTTTCGACCGGCATTCTGGTTCATTGTAAAAACATGCTGGACTTTGGAACGCATGTGGATACTGTTTAAGCTTGCAGCAATCAAAATGACGTTTCCATGTCAGGGGCAGGTGGAGAAGTGAAAAAAATAGATGTGAGTAAAGAAGATATTTTAAAAATGGGACTTGCACTTTTAACATCGGGAAATGCAAAAAGCCTGACCTTAAGAGATTTATCAAGTCAAACAGGTGTTTCTGTTGGGACACTGTATAATTACTTCGGGGATAAAGAGCAGCTTCAAAGAGAAATTTTCGGGTACTACTGGAAGAAAGCAATGTGTCAGGAAAATCAGCGAAGTGTTGAAAATATCGATTTTATTACACATGTGGAACAATCCTATCAGCTCTTTTTTGATCATTTTCAAAAGCTGCATGGCGTAATCTGTGGAGAAAATGCAGATGATACAGGTAAGTGCAATATGCAGGAGAATTTTCCGGTGAAGCATGTCAGTGCAAAACTGGAGATGTGGGTTCAGAATCTGGTTGCGCTTCATGCTGATGAACTCGCAGTGAAAGAAACAAAATGTACGAAAGAAGAACTGGTCGACTATATTGTTGTCATCTTCATCGGGAATTTTGTAAGAGGAAGTGACAACCTGGGGATTGCAATGAAAACACTAAAGCTGTATTTGTAGAGAAACGAAATATATAATATTTTGATACCCAAGAGTGGCATAATCATTTACTGATTATGCCACTCTTGGGTATCTGCTTCAAGTCCTGACGTTCTGACAGCGAAAAAAATATTGTACTGCATCAGAATACAACGATCTCTTTTCTCGCTTGCATACCGGATCTGAATCTGATTCCAATCAAAAAGTGCGCACAGTATCTGAATCGTGTGCGGGGAACATCTACACGTCCGGATAATATTATCATTACAAATGATGCAGCTTGATATACGTGAAGAATATGATAATATACCTATTTTCGGTTGTGGGAATACGCCTGTTGAAAAAATTGATGAAGGGATAAAATGCTTGCAGAAATCATTAGCAAAAAAGTGATAGAATAAGATATATTCTAAAAGAGGATGGATAAAAGAATGTGGATCATGTTTGCTTTTGGCTCTGCCCTGTTTGCAGGTCTGACCGCTGTTTTAGCTAAATGCGGTATCAAAGATATGGACTCTAATGTAGCTACTGCGCTCAGGACAATCGTTGTTCTGATTTTTTCATGGCTGCTGGTTTTGCTGACTGGCGGGATTGGTACGATAGGTGAAATAGGTAATAAGACCTGGTTGTTCCTCATTTTGTCAGGAATGGCGACCGGAGCATCCTGGCTGTGCTACTTCAGAGCACTTCAGATCGGGGATGTCAATAAGGTAACGCCAATTGATAAATCCAGCACGGTTCTGACCATGTTGCTGGCATTCATTTTTTTAGGAGAAAAGATTACACCGATTCGAATTGCAGCGATGATCCTGATTGGAACAGGAACTTACCTCATGATACAGAAGAAAGCAGTCCCGGATAAAAATCAGGAGAAGGAAGCACAGTTATCCGAATTTGCAAAACAATATGAATGGATCATTTTTGCATTTATGTCAACCATATTTGCGAGTTTGACATCCATTCTTGGAAAGATCGGAATAGCAGGGGTAGATTCTAATCTGGGAACTGCGATTCGTACGGTCGTAGTTCTGATTATGGCATGGATCGTTGTATTTATTACCGGTAAGCAGCACACAGTGAAGAACACGAATGCTAAAAGCTGGTTATTTCTGATTTTATCAGGGATAGCGACCGGATCATCATGGATATGCTATTATCGTGCTTTGCAAATGGGAGATGCAAGTGTGGTTGTTCCAATTGATAAGCTTAGTATTCTGGTAACCATAGCATTTTCATATATCGTGTTGAAGGAAAAGCTGGATTCCAAATCGGCAATCGGACTGATTAGTATCGTGGCAGGGACGCTTATATTACTTCTTTAATTAAGGTTGTTTTGTATGCAAATTCATTTAAAATTCATTTTTGGTATGTTAAGCTCTACAGATTTCTCAAAGTTTGACAATTTGTGCAGCGTACAAATTGCCGGTTGAAAAAAGAAATTTTTCAATCGGTGACTTTTATGAGGTAATGTGAATGAAATTGTTAGTTGTTGAAGATGAGTACGATTTGAATAATATATTATGCAGGCATTTAATGAAAAACGGCTATGGGGTTGATTCCTGCAGCAACGGTGTGGAAGCGCTCGAATATATGCAGGTGACAGTTTATGATGCAATTATTCTGGATATTATGATGCCGATTATGGATGGTTATGAATTCTTGAACAGAATACGGTCAAATCATGATCAGACACCTGTCATTTTGCTTACAGCAAGAGATTCTTTACAGAATAAAATACTGGGGCTGGATAGCGGTGCAGATGATTATCTTGTAAAGCCGTTCGAGCCGGAAGAATTATTGGCAAGAATACGTGTCATGACAAGACGGGTATACGGACAGGCCAGTAATGAAATTAGAGTGGGAGATTTGATTCTCGATATATCCAAAAAGAAAGTAGTACGTTTGGGAGTAGAAATCAACTTAACATCTAAAGAGTATGAAATTCTGGAATATCTAATACAAAACCAGGATCATATATTATCAAGGCAGCAAATTCAGGATCATGTCTGGGATTTTGATTATGATGGTGTATCTAATCTGATTGATGTTTTAATTAAAAATATACGAAAAAAAATAGATGTAAAAAATGCCAAACCATTGATTTATACAAAAAGAGGGATGGGATATGTTATCAGAAATGCTGAAGAAGGTCAGACAGATGAAAGTGGTAAAGAAAATCAGCAGCCTTCCTATTACAATTAAAGTAACTGCATGGTATACCATATTTTTATTGATGCTGTTAACTACTTTAGTTACAGTATCATTTTTAATGACAAACAGTTATGCGATAAGTATGAGTGAACAGGATCTGAAGAAAGCCGTTAATGATATTGTTTCAGGAGAGGAAGCATATACGCCATACGATGAAGGTGTACAGTTATTGCTATATGATGAGAATGGTACTATGAAAAACGGGCAGGTACCCGCTGCATTTAATATCACCCCGGATTTCAGCGAGAATGAGGTGAGAGAGTATGCAAACGGGCAGAGCCAGTTTATATACTATGATTCACAAATAACAAAGGGAAAGAATCAGGGAGATTGGGTCCGTGGGATAAATTCAGTCAACGGATTAAAGCATAAGCTTTTGATGGTATCGATTGCTCTATTATTTATTTGTCCGATGATTCTGATTGTTGTTTCGGTAGGCGGATACTCTATTATAAAATTTGCATTTAAACCTGTCAGGAAAATCAGCAAGACAGCGATTGAAATCGGAAATAATTATGATTTGACAAAAAGGATTGAGATTGCGGAAGGAAATGATGAAATTCATCAGATGGCAAATGCTTTTAATGAAATGCTGAATTCATTGGAAAAAGCTTCAAGGCATGAAAAACAATTCACCTCCGATGTTTCGCATGAACTCAGAACTCCGATATCTGTAATTCTGGCAGAAAGTCAGTATGGAGAAGAGCATGTTGAAAGTCTTGAAGAAGCAAAAAAGTCATTTCAGATTATTTCGAGACAGTCGAAAAGAATGTCAAAACTGGTAAACCAATTATTGGAAATATCAAGAATGGATAGATCTGTTGAAGTTGAAAAAAAGGAGTTTGATCTTTCTGAAGTAGTACAATCTATGATCGTTGATTATAGAAATTTAACGGAAGCAAACGGTTTATTATTAGTTGATCAGATAGAAAAAAATATTTATATATATGGAAATAGGATGATGGTACAGCGGGTATTCGATAATTTTTTACAAATGCGTTGAAATACACCTCAACACAGATTAGTGTCTCATTGTCTGAGGATCGGCAGTTTTGTTATCTTCAATAGCAGATGATGGCCCGGGTATTTCAGAAGAGAATCAAACTCGTATTTGGGAACGGTTTTATCAGATTGATTATTCAAGAAATAAAGAATCAAATAACGGATTTGGTTTGGGGCTTGCAATGGTAAAAAAGATCATGCAGGTGCATGACGGCGAAGCATATGTCAAAATGAAGCAGGATGGGGGAAGTATATTTACAGCAGCATTTCCAATCGCAAAAACATAATCAGGATAAAGGATAAGGTACTGGCATAACAAAAACGCCCTCCAAAAGTTAGATTCATGATTGATATGTACCAGATTTTCGGACACATATCAGCGAGGTCTGATTTTTTGGGGGGCGTTTTAATGCCGGTGTGTTTATTCATTCAGGGTTCATTTCGTATGGATAATATACTTAAAGATCTTGGGAAGAAACAGATTTTGATCAGGGATAGCACCATTTATTCTGATTGGATATATATCAGAAATGATGAAAAATTCATTCTATATTCATTAAGAAAAGTAATAATGGGAGAGTGATGAAAAAACGATTTGTATATGTGGTTAATTATGATGAGACAAAAAGGAGTAAAAAATGCTGGAAATAGTATCAAATTTTGACTGGGCAGTACTACATTGGATTCATAACACATTGAGCAGTCCGGTACTGGACTTTCTGATGCCAAGGATTACGGAACTGGGTGATGGCGGCGCAATCTGGATTTTGACTGGATTAGCACTTATGTGTACAAAAAAGTACCGTAAGAATGGATTTATACTGATTATTGGCCTGGCATTAGGTATCGTAACTGGAAATTTTCTTTTGAAAAATCTGATAGCAAGGTCTCGGCCTTGCTGGATTGATCATTCGGTGGCATTGCTGATTGCAAATCCATCAGATTACTCATTTCCTTCCGGACATACATTATCATCAGTGATAGCGGCCACGGTACTTACTTTGAGTAATAAGAAATTTGGGCTTTTTGCTATTCCGTTTGCAGCTCTTATTGCATTTTCAAGGTTATATCTTTACGTTCATTTCCCAAGTGATATATTTGGTGCAACTATTATAGGATTAGCAATTGCGTTTTCTATTTTCAAAATATCAAGAAGGTTTCTTACAGAGGAAAGTGTGACAAGTGCATCAGTACAAATTTCATGTAATGGTAATTAATTCATAGATTAACGTAGGGTAAACGGTGAATATTTGAAGACAAAAGGAGTAATAGGATGAATCAGGCAGAAAAAAACGGCAGATATTTGTTAAGCAAGGTACCGGAAGTAACAATATTTTTCTGGATAATAAAAATACTCTGTACAACAGTAGGAGAAACATTTTCGGATTTTATCAATGAAAATCTTGGACTGGGGCTTATAAATACAACAATTATTATGGGAATAGCATTTTTTGCAGTCGTTTATTTTCAGTTCAGGGTGACAAAATATATTCCGGGTTTATACTGGCTGACGGTTGTACTGATCAGTGTGTTTGGTACGCTGGTCACTGACAATTTGACTGATGGAATGAGTGTGCCGCTTGAATTCAGTACAATATTGTTCAGTATATTATTATTGTTAACATTTCTCTTCTGGTTTCTGAAGGAAAAAACGCTTTCGATTCATTCCATTTATACAAGGAGAAGAGAAGTCTTTTACTGGCTCACCATTCTTTTTACTTTTGCACTTGGAACGGCAGTCGGAGATTTATATTCAGAGCATCTTGGACTCGGATATCTGCCAACAGGAATCCTTGTAGCAAGTATTATAGTCTGTATATTTCTGGTATATAGATTTTTGAAACTTGATGCAGTGTTATCATTTTGGGTTGCATATATTTTCACACGTCCACTTGGGGCATCAATTGGAGATTTTCTTTCTCAACCATCAAAATATGGCGGATTGGGACTAGGGGCAACGATTACCAGTCTGATTTTTCTGAGTGCAATCCTGGGTATTATTAATTTTCTTGCAGTTACCAAATGCGATATTAAGTCCGGGAAAGAAACTTATGAAGATCAGCATAGAGAAGATCAATATGAAATAGAAATTAACAAAAATGTTTTAAGACAGACGATTGCAGTATTATGTGTTTTTCTGGTTGTTGGAACTTCAAGCTATGTTTATTTGGGCAACAGGATTACAAAACAGACGGATGCATCACAAACTACACTGAAAGGACAATTAACAGATTTTATTATTACAGAAAACAGTATGCTGAGCGATGTGAATGCAAATGACTTTGCTGCTGCAAAAACAAGTGCTGATAATTTGGAACATGAGTGGGATACGCAGGCAGCAGCGCTGCAGAAGACTGATAAAAAAACATGGTCAGAAATTGATGGAACAATAGATAGTGTACTCGCATCGACAAGATCCGGTAATCCTGACAGCAGTAAATGCTTGACCGCACTGACTGATTCTCTCAGTGCGCTGAATACGGCTAATGAATAGCGTGAAAAATTTTTTACCGGTAATTTGTATATGAAGTAAGAACATCCCCAGACTGTCATCGGTCTGGGGATTGTTGTTATATCAGATTACTAATGTATTCCTTTTTTCCATTGAGGACATCTTTGTAGAACCCCTGTTTCCAGTTAATGTAATCAATAGAAGCATTTATCTCTTCAATTTGGGAAAGCAGTGCTGCTTTCTTTGCATCCAGCATTTCCTGCCTCAAAGGAATCGATGGTTTTCCTTTGAGACACAGTGAAAGATATTCTTTCATATCGTCAATACTCATGGAACATTTTTTTAAGCAGGTCAGGTCCTTGATCCATGCCAGATTTCTCTCATCAAAAATTCGATGCTGATTTTTGTCTCGCTTCACATTTGGTACCAGACCCTCATTACAATAATATTTCAGTGTTTCATATGTCAGGCCGGTAGCTTGACATACCTGTTTCATAGTATACATTTTCATTCTCCCTTGATTCATAAATACAAATTTGAAAATCTAATATAAAACACTTGACCGGTTGTTACTACCGGGTAATATAATTTAATTGTAACGAAAAGTAGAAAATTACACAAGGAGATTTCAAATGGTATTTTATTTTACTGGTACAGGTAACAGCCTTTATGTGGCAAAAAATATCGAAGATAAACCGATTAGTATTCCACAGATCATAAATGAAGACAGTTTAAATTTCAAAGATGAGAGAATTGGTATCATATCTCCTGTTTATGGACATGAAGTACCACCTATGGTAAAGGATTTTTTGAAGAAAAGCACATTTGATACAGAATATTTCTATATGATTCTAACCTATGGGAATCGTCATGGAGGCGCATCTGAACTGGCGAACGATCTTTGTAAAGAATGCGGAATATCTGCATCCTATATCAACATTATTCTAATGGTTGACAACTGGCTTCCAAGTTTCGATATGAACGAGCAGATTTTGCTCGATAAAAATGAGGACAAGAACATTGCCGGAATTGTAGAAGATATCAATAACAAAAAGAAAATGATTTCTGAAGTAACAGAGACTGACCGTGCAGCACATAGGCAATTTCTTGAAAATATAAGTAAAATGCCGGCAGATGCATGGAAGCATCTTCTAAAAACAGGAGATATGTGTACTGGATGTGGTATTTGTGAGAAGGTCTGCCCATCCGGTTCAGTCAGGGTTGAGAATGGAAAAGCAGTTCATATACCCGATAACTGCCAGACCTGCCTGGCCTGCGCACACGCCTGCCCTATGAAAGCGATTGGACTTGTTGTGCCGGAAAAAAATCCGGATGCAAGATATCGAAACGGGAAAATAGAACTCAGTGAAATCATAGCATCTAATAATCAGAGATAAAAAGGAGGTTTTGAAATGAATGAAGCAGCAAAGGTAAGAACGGATGAACTATCTGAAGCCGCTGAAAACTCTTTGGCAGTAACTGATCCGGAATGGGTAGAAATCACTTCGAACTTTTCACAGAAAGAAGTAAAGAATACAGGTAATTTGTCTGAAAAAGAGCGAATATTATGTATCCTTGCGGTGTTGCTGGGGTGTCAGGGTATGGCAGAGTATAAGAACATGCTGAAAACAGCTTTGCATGCAGGAATTGATCCGATCGCAATTCGGGAAGTTGTTTATCAGGCAACAGCTTATCTGGGAATCGGACGCATCTATGATTACGTGATTGTTACAAGTGAAATCATGAGACAGTATGGAATTGAACTTCCATTGGAAAAACAGGCAACGACTAATGAAAATAATCGTTTCAATAAAGGTTTGGCCAAGCAGATAGAATTGTTCGGGACGGGAATGGCTGACAGACAAACAAATGGACCGGTTTTAAGAAGAAATGTAAATCGCTGGCTGGCAGATAACTGCTTTGGAGATTACTACACCCGAACCGGTCTTGATAATCAGGAACGGGAGATGATCACCTTCTGTTACATTTTGGCGCAGGGTGGATGTGAGAATCAGCTGAGAGGTCATACCATTGGGAACTTTGGTGTGGGTAATGACAAGGAAAAACTGTATCAGGGTCGTTGAACAATGTATGCCGTATATTGGATATCCACGGACGTTGAATGCTATGAGCATTATTGATGAAGTTGTTGCAAACGCAGAAAGGAAGCAATGAGTAATGAATGAATTTACATTTTCATATCCGGTAAAGGTTTATTTTGGCAAAGGAGCTGCAGAGAAAGCATTAAAAGCTGAACTTGGGAAACAGGCAGAACGGTCATGCTTGCGTATGGCGGGGGATCTGTTAAGAATAACGGAGTATATGATGAATTAGTGCAACTTCTTGAAGCGGCAGGGAAAGTAGTCATTGATTTTTCCGGTATCATGTCAAATCCTACCTATGCAAAAGTGCAGGAAGGAGCAAAACTCGTAAAGGAAAAAAATGTTGACTTTATTCTGGCTGTTGGCGGAGGATCTGTAATTGATTGTTGCAAAGTCATATCTGCCCAGGCAACTTTGGAAGAAGACATTTGGGATATGGAATATAAGGAGGGTAAGATTCCTGTAACCGGAATACCGATGGGAGCAGTTGTAACTGCATCCGGAACCGGAGCAGAGATGAATCCCGGGGCAGTCATTACCTATAAAGACAAGATGTGGAAAGGCCCGATCGTCGGAATATCTGCTCGTTTCGCAGTCCTTGATCCAACTTATACATTATCATTACCTATGAAACAGGTAATATCAGGTGCTTTTGATACATTAAGCCATTGTATGGAAACCTATCTTGGGACACCGAGAGAGTTTAATACATCCGATGAGATAAATGAAGCAGTTATGAGAAGTACGATTCGAAACATACGAAAATTGATCGTGGACCAAACAGACATGGACGCAAGAAGTGAATTAATGTGGACTTCTGCAATGGCGGAAAACGGCATTTTGAAGATTGGTAAAGTTACTGACTTTCAGGCACATCAGATTGAACATCAGTTAGCTGCATATACTGACTGTAATCATGGACAGGGTCTTGCGGTTATTCATCCGGCACTGTATCGTCATATGGTTCCGACCGGGGTAAAACAGTTTGCCAGACTTGCAAGAGAAGTGTGGAAAGTAGACGAGACAGATCGTAACGAAGAAGAAATAGCGATGGCAGGTGTTGATGAAATGGAAGCATTTATAAAAGAAATAGGACTGCCATCAACATTTTCTGAAATAGGGATTACGGATGAAAGCATCTTACGCTTAGTAGCTGACACCTGCAATTTATCACCCGGATGCAGCAAAAAATTCGAACGGGATGAAATTTTTGAAATTCTGAAAAAATTATTGTGATATAAAAATCACAAATTGCAATAACAAGTTGGACACCCTCCACTAGGCAGTCGTCTTGTAGATTTGGTCAAGTTCATCTTCAAAGACTTCATCCGGGGTTCGGTATCCCAGAATTTTTCTCGGAAGACAGTTACACCAGGTCTCGATATCTGAGATTTGTTGGCTTGTAAAGTTATCAATCCTCTTCCCATTAGGGATGAACCTTCGAATGAGACCGTTATGTCGCTCTACTGTAGCTTTATCACAGGATGTGTAGGGATGAGCGAAGTACACAAGGGTATCAGATATCTTCTCAAGATCCGCAAGATCAGCAAACTCGGATCCGTTGTCAGTGGTGATGGTTTTGAATACTTTACTGAAGTGCTCGCTGTAGGTTTCCCTGAGCAACTCTATTGCATTCATGACACACGCTGATGTTTTGTCAGCAATTGGAATCATCAGGAATTCCCGGCTCTTTCGTTCTGCAAGTGTAAGCAGGACCTGATCATCACGGGTCTTGGAACCAAGAACAAGGTCACATTCCCAATGCCCAAATTCTTCGCGGGATTCTATCTCCCCAGGGCGCTCTTCAATACTGCGCCCCAGCTTTTTCTTGTTGGCGCGAACACGGTGTTTTTTGGTTTTACGCTTAAGTTTTTCAGGAAGGCTATGGTTTTTGATCCCGAACAGTCCAAGATCTACGTATCGATACAGTGTTTTGGTACATACAATCTGATCCCTGGTGAAATCGCCATCCACAACTGCCCGTCCTGCACATGAATCAAGAGACCAGCAGTCTTTTGTGAAATGCCTGATAACGTAGTCCAGAAAAGCAGACTTGCTTAAAAAGTCATAATGCCTGCAACAGTTCTTTCTGTTATTCTGATAGGCCTCCTGACCGGCAGATGCTTTGTAACGGATCACATTACCGTGATACATTTTTACAGAACCACGTGCTATTTCATTCGATATAGTGCTCGGGGAGCAGTCAATCTCACGAGCGATGGCACGGACGGAATAATGGTCTTTGTACCGTATCTGAATAATAACTCGCTCCTCATAGGAAAGATGTTTACCTTTCTTGCGGGAAGTTATGGTAGAATTGGGGTAGTCCATGGTGGCGGTTCTCCTTGTAGATGTAGGTTTTGGTGATTTACATTCTACCAAAGACCCTGCCATGGATCTTTATATTATTCAGATGTCCAAGTTGATTTTACAATCGGCGGTGATATAAAAATATAAATTTATTCACATTTTTATGTCTCATACATAATATGTGATTTTGAATAATGAGAGGCATAGTTTTTGGTACAATTTATGTACTTATAGACTTTGCTTCTTTTTATATCAAAAACAGAAAGCTGAATTGAAAAAGATGATTCGTTTATATTATACCGGAAAAGTAATTGTAATGTGATAATAATTCTCATAAAATTAAGAAGCTGTACTGAATAGAATACAAAATACACGAAAGTTTTTTTGTGAAATTATTGGAGAATGTACTTGAGAGATCAGCACTACAGTTCGTTGAAGCACGATCAGACAATATAAAGGGTGTCCTGTAGTGCTTGTTTTTATGATTTGAAAATGTGATGTTTGTAGAGCTGTAAGAACATGAATTGAAAAAAATATACTAAACGAATTTTTATAGAATTACAAATCATGTGATCAGAAAGGAAAATAAAAAAATGGAATTGTGGGATGCGTATAAAGCAGACGGAACACTGGCAGGAAGTACCCTGGTAAGGGGGGAGGAAATACCGGAAGGCCTTTGCCATGCGGTAGCAGAAGTATTTGTCATGCATGAGGACGGAACCATACTGTTGATGCAAAGAGATAAAAATAAACCGCATTATCCGGGCTACTGGGAAAGCAGTGCAGGGGGAGCCGTACGCAAAGGGGAAAGTTTTGAGCACGGCGCAAGGAGAGAATTACTGGAGGAGACCGGAATTTTAGCCGGAGAACTGGAGCCGATTTATAAGGTTTTTACACCGCATACAATTTACAGAGGCTATTTATGCAAAACCAATATAGAAAAGAATTCCATCCTGTTACAGCAGGGTGAAACGATTGATTACAAATGGGTCAGTCAGCATGAATTTACAGATTTTTTCGAATCAGACGAGTTTTCTGATTCCTTACGTGAAAGATTAAACACATTTGTAAATAATAATTTTGTTACGGAAAAGGATTGCTGTTTTTCACGGGATAAATTCTGGTTTCGTTATCGTGTCGGGGCAATTATAATAGAAGATGGATGCATTCTGATGGTAAAAAATGATGCAGATGACTATTACTACAGCATTGGCGGCGGAGTACACATGGGTGAGACTTCCGAGGAAGCTGTGGTAAGAGAGGTCAGGGAAGAAACCGGCATGAATTATGAAATTGACCGAATGGCATTTGTGAATGAAAGTCTTTTTCATGGAGACGGTTCTTTATGTGGCAGAGAATGCCATGTCATAGAATTTTATTATCTGATGAAACCCAAAGGAAGAAAAGATGTAGAAAGTAATGTTTCAAACGGAACCGCATTTGGTGGAATACCGGAATATCTACACTGGATTGCGATTGCGGAGCTGGAATCAGTAAAGGAGTTTCCACTCTTTTTCAGGGAGAAGCTGTTGAACCTGCCGGAAACAATTGCGCATATTGTTTCGGATGAAAGGAACTGAAGAAAAATAGACAAACTACAAAAGGCCGTACATTTTATTGATTGAACTATGAAAATGATAAAAATTCATAAAGGAATGCGGAGACTGCGGATGATGAAAAAACCCAAAATGATCTTGTTTGATTATGGTCAGACACTTGTAAATGAAGAACGGTTCGATGGGATCAAAGGAACCGGAGCGGTGCTTGCGCATGCAGGGAAAAATAAATATTCGCTCACAGCAGAGCAGGTCCAGGCAGAAGCGGATGCCATTAATAATGGTCTGGGCAGATTTGACCCAAAGAAGAAACATCTTTTTCAAATAGAGATTCCTTCCCAGATGTTCAGTAAATATCTGTATGAGTCATTGGGTATTTCGATTGATTTGTCGCCAGTAGAAATAGATCGTATCTTTTGGGATGCTGCATCACCCGGCAGACCAACAGATGGAATTATGGAATTTTTACGTTATCTGAAGGAACAGGATATTCGAACCGGCGTGATCAGCAACATTACATACTGCCAAAAAGTCGTAGCAGAGCGTATCAATCACCTGATTCCGGAAAATGATTTTGAATTTATTATTGCCACAAGTGAATATATGTTCCGCAAACCGAATAAAAGGATTTTTGATCTGGCGCTTGAAAAAGCCGGATTATCTGCTGAGGATGTCTGGTATATCGGTGATCAGTACGAAGCAGATATTGTAGGAGCAGGAAATGCAGGGCTGCATTCGGTTTGGTATCAGGGGGCGATTGATATGGACTTTGAAAAAAGAGATGATGTATTTACAATAGAAAGCTGGGATGAACTGAAAATAATGATGGAAGAGAACCGCTGAGGGAAAATTTTAATGAAACAGATCATACATATATATGGAGCTTCCGGGGCAGGAACTTCAACAATTGGGAAAAAAATATGCGATGAAATGGGTTATTTTTTTATGGATACAGATGATTATTTCTGGATGCCGACTGATCCTGCATATACGACAAAGAGGGAAATAAAGGAACGCCTCTGTATGATGCATAAAGATATCGACAAGGCAGAAAACGTTGTAATTTCAGGTTCTCTGGTTGATTGGGGGGATGAACTGATACCGCAGTTCACATTGGCAGTCAGGGTCGTTACAGATACGGATATCAGGATCAGCAGACTGCGGAAAAGAGAGTCCGAAAGCTTTGGCGCAAGAATTGAAGCGGGAGGTGATATGTACGCCGAACATCAGGAATTTATTGCATGGGCGGGGGAATATGATACAGGCGGCATTGATATGCGCAGTAAAGCCAAGCATGATAACTGGCAGAAACTGTTATCCTGTCATCAGATTCTTGTTGATGGATCAAAGGATATAAATGAGAATTTTGCATTAATCAAAAGAGAAATTGATTGTAGGAACACATAAAAGAAGAATATGGCAAATGAGCTGGATCAGTTTATGCATACGTTTGTGGATGCATTCTATCCGTAAAACAGGAAAAAGACAGGGAGTCCGGTAGTTATGGATTTTTATAAAAAATACAACCCGATAACAGCAACTCCGTTTGCCGGCAATGACAGTTATATGGAGTTTGCACCCTGCGATGCATTAAAACCATTTATCCGATGCTTCTGGGGAACTCACAGGCCCCTTTTTCAAAAGAAAACACAGATTCAGACAACCGGAATCGTGACACCGGATACCTGTATGGATATCATGTTTGATGTTTATTTTACCGGTAACAGGATCAGTAATAGTTTTTGCGGGATAAATGACCGGACTTTTTCTGTTACGAACCACAATGACACAGATCAGAGCATCTTTTCATTTGCAATCCGTTTTTATGCCTGGAGTGTGGTCCTTTTTTCAGAAGAGAGTATGAGCACTACCAGAAATGCTCATTTTGATGTTGGATTTCATTTTTCAAAGATCAAAAAGAAAATGGAAGCGATATTATTTGATGTTTCAAGTATCTATGAACTGATCCCTCAGGTAGAAAAAATTCTGATGGAAAGCTACAACAGCAAACGTGAAAATGCACAGGTTTTTCAAGCGGTAGCAGGAATGCTTGAAAGTAGAGGCAAACAATCTGTCAGTATCATTACCGCTAAGACATATATGAGTGAGCGGCAGCTGGAAAGATTATTCAGGGAATATGTCGGTGTTACCCCCAAAAAGCTTGCCGCTATGATCCGATACCAATATCTTTGGAATGATATTGCCTTTCAAAAGCATTTTGATATCAGGGATGCAGTGTATCAATATGGCTATTCGGATCAGGCGCATTTGTGTCACGAATTTAAAAAATATCATTCGATGAATATTGCTGATGCGAAAAAATATGCTTTTCTAAATGTCGGAAAAGTACAAGAGGCAAACGATAATTTGTAGTAAACTGCCAGATGTAGTATGTGTCAAACATGTCAGGGCAATGAAATTGCTGACAAAATTTGTTTGAATGTAGCAGTAGATAATTTGGGAGGTGGAAAATGAAAGCGCAGATCAGTCTTGTTACAATCTGGACAGATGATATCAAAAAAATGAAAAATTTCTACAGTCAGGTTCTTGGATTTAAAATCGATGGTGACCTTGGCGGTTATGTTGAATTTGAAAACGATGGTGTAAGATTTGCGATCTGTACAAGGGATGTTATGTATGCGTACAGCAGTGAATACAGGAAAGCACCGCAGGGACAGAACTTTGAACTGGCGTTTCCGTGTGAAAATCCCAAGGACGTAGATGAATCATTTAGAAAACTGATTTCTGCAGGCGCAACACCCGTTCATGAGCCGGAGAATATGCCCTGGAATCAAAGAACAGCGCTTTTTGCAGATCCCGATGGCAATATACATGAAATTTTTGCAAACATTGAAGTTGAAAAATGAAATGCCGGGTGTCATTTTGTATGCGGCATAGCGTTGCCGGATTTTGAGAAAGATAGAGCAATCAGATTACGAGGGGGTTACCATAGATGGAAAAATCAGCAGCTGAACTTCAAAAGGAAAGATAAAAAAGAATGTATCACTAGCGTGAGCAAGTGATACATTCTTTTTTATGTGCGCCTGGCGGCGCACGTTTCTAACCGGTGCAAGTCCGGAATCCGCCCGGTAGTGGGAAGGATATAGCCGAAGGCAAGGGTGTCCATCGTGAGGTGGAATCTGAAGGAAGCTGGATGTGGGGAACATACTAACCCATGGGCAAATCTCTGGTCTGACGAACAGAAATCACATCAGGCTATGCATGAGGGTAAGACTGCATAACAAGTCAAAGCCCAATAACTACACAGAATCATGTATGGTAAATGTGGCAGATGGATGGAGAGAAAGAAATGTGTGGTACCCGGGGAGGTCTGTATGAAATGCTCTGAAAAGAGTAACCACTGTACAAGGAAACGAGGCAGTGCTGAACATACAGAAGTCAGCAGAGGTCATAGTAAGCCGAAAGGACGAAGGACCGAATCAGTAGAAGTCTTTAGTACGACCGAGAAAGGAGGAAAGAGCAAAATGGATGCAGAAAACAAAGATAGCTGCCTGCAAAAGGATAGTGCGGAACACGAAGGATATGTAAGAGCGCGTCGCTCTTTCAATCAGATATGGAGGGAAAGGGACAGTGCACAGCCGAAACTTTTGGAGAAGATACTGTACAAGGATAACCTGAACAGAGCTTACAAAAGAGTAAAGGCAAACAAGGGAGCACCGGGAATCGACGGAATTACCGTGGATGAAATAGGAGCATACCTTAGGGATAATCAAAAAGAGCTTATCGCAAGAATCAGGAAGGGAAAATACACCCCAGACCCGGTAAGACGAGTAGAAATCCCAAAACCAGACGGTGGAATACGAAAGCTTGGTATTCCAACAGTCAAAGACCGTATTTTTCAGCAAGCCATAACACAACAGCTCATGCCGATTTATGAGTTACTCTTCTCAGACAATAGCTATGGCTATCGTCCGAGAAGAGATGCGAAAGGTGCCATTACAAAGGTAAAAGAGTATGCAGAACAAGGATATACCCATGCAGTAGCATTGGACTTGTCAAAATACTTTGATACTCTGAACCATGAAATGTTACTAAATATCTTGCGTAAAAACGTAAAGGATGAAAGAGTAATTCATTGGATAAAGAGATATCTAAAGAGTGGTGTCATGGAAAACGGTGTAGTCATGGATACAGAGGAAGGTTCACCACAGGGTGGAAATATATCGCCCTTACTGGCGAATATCTATCTGAATGAGTTTGACCAGGAGTATCAGAAACGTGGAGTAGCATTTGTCCGTTATGCAGATGATATCGTTCTGCTGGCAAAGAGCGAAAGAGCCGCAAAAAGACTTTTGGAAACAAGCACGAAATACCTTGAAGGAACACTGAAACTGAAAGTGAATCAGGAGAAAAGCCGTGTAGTCAGTGTGTTTGCAATCCGAAATTTTAAGTTTCTTGGCTTTACATTGGGAAAGAACGGAAAGGGCATGCATGTCCGAGTTCATGGAAAGTCATGGAAGAAGATGAAGTCAAAACTGAAAGAACTTAGTTCCCGAAGGTCTTGTCAGAGCATACGTCCTTCTTTAGAGAAGATAAAAGTGTTTATGCGTGGATGGCTGAATTACTATGGGATTGCAGATATGAAGAGCAGGATAGATGAGCTTAATTCGTGGTTGTATCATCGGATTCGCATGTGTATATGGAAACAATGGAAGTTGCCCAAAACCAAGAAAAGAAACTTAATGAAACTTGGGGTACCTGAATATTTTGCCCACCAAGCGGCAAACAGTCGCAAGAAATACTGGTATGTGTCAGGAATGGGAGCGGTCAACAGAGCACTAACAAAAGAAAGACTGATAAACGGTGGCTTTTATGACTTAGCCACAGCCTATCAGTCTGTGCACATCAACTATTGAAAGCGCCGTGTACCGAACGGTACGCACGGTGCTGTGAGAGGACGGGAGCTAATCACTTCCTCCTACTCTATTTATTTTTTATTTCTCAAACAGAAATTCTTCCGGCAGGGTTACATGGAAATCCTTTGCCAGATTTCGGAAATCATCCGGCGTGATGGTCTGGCGCTTAGGCTGTCCCATGGACATTACCTTTACCAGAATTTCAGCGGACTTTTCGATGGTATGGAAGAGTCCGAAGGTCAGATCAAAGTCTTCCCCGGCAGCGAACAGGCCGTGATGCGCCCAGACAGCGGCGTCATACCGCTCCATCAGTTTGCTGGTGGCTACGGCAATATCGCGTCCGCCAGGCACCATCCACGGAACGACGCCGACGCCGTCCGGAAATACCACAGGACATTCCGTTGCCATTTCCCAGAGCTCTCGGCTAAAGATCTTATCTTCCAGCGGAAGGACAAAGGTCAGTGCGATCAGATTCGCTGGATGACCGTGATAGATGACGCGGTATCTGCCGTTTGTCTTACGCTTTTTGACTTCATGGTTCATCAGGTGGCTGGGCAGTTCACTGGTCGGACGTCCGCCGTTCACAAGGCCCCACATGATGCGGTAGTTCTCGCCTGTATCATCCAGTTCGATGATGCAGATGGAGTCCTCCGGTTTGATCATGACATTCCGGAAATATTTGCCGCTTCCTGTAACCAGAAAGAATTCTCCTGCAAGTGCAGGCACGCTGGTTCCGATCGGCTGCCACTGACCGGGGGTCAGAAACTTCTTTACCGCTTCGGCTTCTTCTGCCTTCATACGATAGGAGAGATTACCGCCGTTTCGTTCATGCCAGCCCTGCAAAAATCCGTCATCTGCCATTCTCATAAACCCTGCATAAATTCATTATCATAAATTGTATTCATCTGATACTCCGTTTCTGATCTGGTTTATTTTAATAACACTGATTGTTTTATATATTCCTGTTTCAGATTCTTTTTGAAAGAATATTTTTTTCGTACGATTCTACTTCTGTGTACCATGCTTCCCGGACCGGAACGCCTTCGGATTCACAGTAGTGATCCCAGACGGCACCAAACGGATAGGATTTTCATTTCTTCCGAGATCATCATCAGTTTGGAGAAATCTTCCTGATCCTGCAGTTCTTTCATCTGCTGATTCGGGAGCAGGAGTGCATACAGAAGAGCCTTTTCCGCATTACGCAGTCCGACAGTCCAGGCACTGATCCGGTTGATGCTGGCATCAAAGAAATCAAGACCCAGTTTGACACGGTCCATGGCATCATTACGGACGATCTCCTTTGCAATTTCCTTTGTCTCATCATCAAACAGGACAACATGATCGGAATCCCATCTGACAGGACGCGTCAGGTGGAGCGCGATCTGATCGTGAAACAGGAGCATCGAAGGAATCTTATCGGATACCGTCTCGGTCGGATGGTAGTGGCCGTTGTCCATCAGCGGCAGAATACCTTTTTGCGCAGCGTAGTTGATCGTAAATTCGGAAGATCCAACGGTATAGGATTCCATACCGATTCCGAACACTTTGGATTCCAGGCATACGAGTACTTTGCGCTTGTCATAGTTGATACTCAGAATTTTGTCCAGGCTGTCTTTGAAACGTGCTCTGGGACCCAGGCGATCGGCAGGAACATCCTTATATCCATCCGGGATCCAGATGTTCATCAGGCATGGCGTGCCAAGTTCTGTTGCGAAATACTCGGAGATGCGGATACAGGCCTGTGTATGCCTGATCCAGAAATCTCTGACTTCCGGATCGGGACTGGAGAGTGTCAGGTTATTTTTGACCATTTTATGTGAGAAAAGAGTGGGATTAAAGTCCAGTCCGATATTTCTCTTGCGCGCAAAGTCGACCCATTTGGCAAAATGCTCCGGCAGCAGCTGATCGCGGTCCACCCACTGACCCTTTTCGAAAATGGCATAATTTGCGTGGAGATTGAGTCTCTTAAGTCCCGGAGCAAGTGAGAAGACCTTGTCTATGTCATCCATCAGTTCCTGCGGCGTACGTGTCTTACCCGGATAGTTTCCGGTAGTCTGAATGCCACCTGTCAGAGGTCCGTCTGCGTCAAAAACCGTGTACATCATCACCCTGCCAGCAGTGAAGGGAGATCGGGAACTGCTTTAATTTTGCAATTGCAGCTTCTGTGTCAACGCCCATTGCAAGGTAAATGTTCTGTGCTTCTTCATAATATGCGGTCATAGGATTCATATTTTGTTTCCTCTTTCCTGCGCATTTTTCAGCGCGCATTTTCAGTTGAATTTCTGCAGATAGGAATCTAATTTTTTCAGTTTTGCTGCACTGATTTTTTTCCTGTTTTTTGCGGCAAGCTCACAAATGGAGCGTTCCGGCTGATACAGCAGTTCTCCCGGCAGCATTTTTTGAGCCCGTCTGCAAGCTTTCGGTTCTTTAAAAGCTCCTGAAGCGGTGTTTCCAGATCATAGTGCTTCTTCAGACAGGTTGTCAGAGCATAGGATACGTGGTAGGTTCCTGGCTGCAGAATGCATTTCCCATTTTCTGTTTCTGCGAACATCGGATTTTCAGAATCCGCATACAGCTCTTTGGGCGCATAAGGCAGCAGGAGCTGTGCTTCACAGCCAAAGGGTACTGTTACGGTATAGTCCAGATGCTCCGGATCAGTCAGCTTCCAACTGCTCACGTACTGACCGGCAGGCGAATCATAGGAAGCATCCGCAGAGCGCAGATCCCAGTTTGGAATAGGTGCGATCTGCATTTTCCGGCAGCCGGGAGCTTCTTCCATGACACGCAGGCCGGCTACATGTGAGAACATCCATTCCAGAACGGATCCGTAGGAATAATGATTCATGCTGTTCATGCTGATGCCGGAGATCTTCCCGTTATCCAGCAGGCTGTTCCAACGCTCCCAGACTGTTGTTGCACCCAGTTTTACTTCATGGAGCCAACCGGGATACTCTTCATTCAGCAGCAGACGATAGGCAAGTTCGTCCAGACCGTGATCAGAGAGTACACTGCATAGAAGCGGTGTTCCGACAAAGCCTGTCTGCAGCTTCCCGTTATTGTCATCAAAGAGTTTTGTCAGCTGCGCTTTGACAAGCGCTTCGTTATCCGAAAGGTGATATTTGAGTGTCAGGATCAGAGCAGTCTGGGTTTTGATGCAGCATCTGCCGGTTGCGCTGTAGTATTCTTTTTGACCAGATCAAACTGCTCACGGGAAAGCGTGTCATATTCCTTTTGCATGGCAGTATCACCCAGAACCGCGGCAGCTTTTGCCACAATTCCTGCGCTGGCTGCGTAGTACAGATTTGCGATGAATTCTTCATCTGTTGCACCAAGTACCTGTTCCGCACCACCTGCCGGTTTATCCAGTGCCAACCAGTCACCGAAATGGAATGTGCGCCGCCAGCCATGATCTGTTCCATCCACTTTACAGATATAATCGACCCAGCCCCGCATGCTTTCGAACTGATCGGCGAGGATATGCGGATCTCCATAGAACAGATAGAGATTCCACGGAATGATGCAGGCGGCGTCACCCCATACACTGGAACAGCCTTTTACACCACTGGATGGAATAACATGCGGTACCATTCCGTCCAGTGCCTTTTGTTCCTGCGCCATATCGTACAGATATTTTGCGTAAAAAGACCAGGTATCCGTCAGATAGGTCGCAGTGGGAGAGAAGACCTGCGCATCTCCGGTCCAGCCCATTCGTTCATCCCGCTGCGGGCAATCGGTTGGTACATCAATAAAATTGCTTTTCAGTCCCCAGCGTACGTTACGGATGAAGCGGTTTACCAGCGCATGTCCGGTGGAGAGTTCACCGGTCTGCTGCACATTACTGTAGAGCGCAAGCCCTTTGCAGGCATCCTTTTGCAGATCAGGGATGCCATCGATTTTGATATAGCGGTAACCGTAATAGGTGAAATGCGGTGTAATGTTTTGCCTGGTTCCATCTGAAATGTAGAGATATTCGGATTTGGCACTCCGCAGATTTTTGTTGTAAAAATTTCCGTTTTGCAGGATCTCACCTGTTTGAATATGGATTTGTGTTCCGGCCTTTTCATGAACCGTCAGGGTGAAGAGTCCGGCAAATTCCTGTCCCATATCCAGAACAGTTTCCCCTGCAGGCGTATGGATCACAGCTGCCGGTTCGAAGATCTCATGAATTGTAACGGGAAGGCTCATACGCGCAGTCAGCGTTCCTTTTGGAGCAGCGCAGGAGGCAGCGGTTTCCGAAGGAAGCTTCGGCAGGGTATCATCCCGTTTTTCTCCATCGTACAGGTTGGAAAAGGTAATATTGCTGCGCCGTACGCACCAGGATTCGTCAGTGCCGATGGTTTCTGATGTTCCGTCTGTATAGGTGATTTGCAGGTCGGCGATCAGTTTCCACTCTTTTCCGTAGAAGCCGGTATCCTTATGTGCGTCAAAACCAAAGCGTGCCTTATACCAGCCGTTTCCCAGCAGTACAGACAGCATACCTTTTTGCTGCAGTTCCTGTGTCACATCAAAGGTCTGATATTGTACCCATTCGTTATAGTCATTGCTGTAAGGAGTCAGGTATTCTGTTCCGATCCGTTCATTGTTATAAAAGGCCTCATAGAGTCCAAGTCCGCAGATATACAGTCTGGCCTGTCTGACAGGCCTGGAAGGGTTGATCTTTTTTTCAAAAAAAGGATGCCGCTTCTCCTGATTGTTGCAGGTGATCCACTTTCCTGTCCAGGGCGCCTGCATCTTGGCGGTTTCAAACCACGCTGCGTCGCTGCAGATTTCTTCCGCTGCATCGGTGCGTATGGTTACCTGCCAGAAATAGCGGGTGCAGGGAGAGAGCGGGATATCGATCTGCCAGCCAAGGCTGTCCGCTTCAGACTGGAATCCGGTATCTGCCAGCAGGTTTTTCATATTTGCATCAGCAGCAATCTGTATGCTTGCTGCTGTCTGCTTTTTACCATCGGAACCCGTAACCTTCCATGAAAAACAGTTCGTTCCATCCGAAATCCCAGCGGATTGCTGAGATGGTTCACTTGCATATTATAAATTTTCATCCGGCTCATATTTCATCACCCCAAAGCTTTCATAAATGCATTTTCTGGCTGACATAAGATCTGTAAAGATGCCAGCCGACAACAGTTGCGCAGTCAGGTTGCCGATCGCGGTTGCTTCGCCAGGGCCTGCCAGAACCCTGCGGCCGCTTTTGATGGCGGTCAGACGGTTCAGAAAAGGACTCTTGGAACCACCGCCTACGATGCAGATCGTGGAGATTTTTTTGCCTGTAAGACGTTCCATTTCGTCCGCGGTTCTGACATAATCGCCGGCAAGTGACTGGTATACGACGGAAGCGGTTTCTCCGACCGATTTGGGAACCGGCTGAAAGGTGCGCCGGCAATAGGAACGGATCTCCTCGGTCATATTTTCGGGAGCCAGAAAGCAGCTGTGGTCGACTTCCACCCGGGAGGGAAAGGTAATGGATGCGCGTGCCATTTCAGTCAGATCTTCCCAGCTGTAACGGTCTCCTGTTTCATGACGTACACTTTGGATCATCCACAGTCCCATAATGTTTTTGAGAAAGCGGAACCGGTAATCATATCCGCCTTCATTTGTGAAATTGGCATGCAGGCTGTCCTGCGAGATAATAGGTTTCTTTGTCTCGATTCCCATCAGGGACCAGGTACCGGAACTGATATAGGCACTGTTCTCATCTGCGCATGGCACAGCCATGACAGCCGAACCGGTATCATGTGTGGCAGGAATGACGACATTGCAGCTAAAGCCGACTTCTTTGCTGACCGCATCTGTAAATTTCCCCAGGAAACTACCCGGCATTTTAAGGTCATGGAAGATATGTGGTGGAAATCCCAGTTTCCGGATGAGATCATAATCCCAGTTTTTGGTAAGCGGACTGACCAGCTGTGTGGTGGAGGCATTGGTATATTCATTGGAGTACTCTCCGGTCAGCAGGAAGTGGAAATAATCCGGAATCATCAGGAAATGTTCCGCCCGTTCCAGATCAGATGGAGACTGTTTCTGCAGAGCAGACAACTGGTATATGGTATTGAAGATCTGTTTCTGGATGCCCGTTCTCAGGTAAAGGTCTTCTTCACTGATCTGCCGGTAGACTTCCTGATCGATACAGGCAGTGCGCGCATCGCGGTAGCAGTATGACTTGCCGATTTTCTCCCCGCCGGCATCTGTCAGTACATAATCTACGCCCCACGTATCAATTCCCATACTGACAGGAACTTTATTTGCTGCCTTACAGGCTTTGAGACCGTTCAGAATCTCCAGGAAGATATGCTGCGTGTCCCAGAGCAGCTCACCGTCTTTTTTAATCGGACCATTGTCGAAACGGTAGATTTCTTCCGTGATCAGAATACCATTTTCCATGTGACCCAGAATGTGGCGTCCACCTGATGCACCGATGTCGATCGCTAGGTAATAATTCATTTTTCTGTTCCTCATTTTTACTGTTTTTTGGATGTTAATAAAATTGCAGGATGATATTATCATGGTAATATGGACGGTAGCAGAAAAAAAGGTCGTGAGAATGTCAAAACAGGGACTTTATTTGCAGAATTGCAAATGCTATGATGGAAAACAGAAAAGAACACAGAGTCAGCTGTGTACAGAGAAAAGGGGAGAATAGTTTGAATCAGAGTCTAATGGATTTCCTGAAGAGAATCACACCGGAAGAACAGGCTATTCTGGATGGACAATCTGCAGTGGATATGAAAATCTACAATACCGAAGGGACTTCTGTGATCGACTCCGGTAAGCTGCTGCCGGCTGGTCGGCTGATTGATATACGGGTCAATACAAGGTTCGTTCATTTTCCCCGCCATACACACAATTATGTGGAAATGGTCTATATGGTGCAGGGGAGTACAACACATATCATCAATGACTCGGAAAAAGTGGTTTTACAGGCAGGGGATATTCTGCTCCTGAATCAATACGTGACACAGGAACTGCTGCCGGCGGGGAGTGATGATATTGCAGTCAATTTTATTATTCTGCCAGATTTTTTCACCGGAACACTGAGTCTGATGCAGGAAGAGAGCAGTCTGAAGGATTTTATTACGATGTCACTTTCCGGAATGGATATGCCCGGCTATCTGCATTATGCTTCCCAGGGGCTCCTGCCGGTGCAGAATCTGATTGAGAATATGATCTGGACATTGGCCGGGCATAAACACGGAGTGGATACGATCAATATGGCAACCATGGGGCTGCTCTTTCTGAATCTGATGCGTTTCGTACCGACGGCACAGACACTCAGCCCTGCAGTTGCAGAGCAGAATCTGGTTTATGAGATGATCCGGTATATTGATATGCATTACCGCGATGCACAGTTGTCTGCATTTGCGATGCAGCATCAGGAAAGTACCTATTATCTCAGCAGATTGCTCAAAAAGAACACCGGTAAGAATTTTAAGGAACTGCTGAAAATGCGGAAGATGCGGGAAGCAGGCAGAATGCTGCACACGACAACGCTTTCGACAGACGGGATCATGGAACGGATCGGGTACAGCAACAGCAGTTTTTTTTACAGAACCTTTCGACAGCAGTATGGAATGTCGCCGGCAGACTATCGTGACAGCATCCGGAAACAGGAATGAAAAACAGAAATTTTACGCATATAAAATGGAAAAAAATCTTATTATTGCCTAAATATGCAATACAGTGATGGACTTATGGATGAAATCGCATTAAAATGGAAAAGAAGTTTTGCCGGAAAAAGGTGGAAAAAATGATAAGAGAAGATTACATCAGAGAGATCGATGAGGCAGTTGCCGCTGGAAATCGTGCCATGCAGGCACTCGATGAGGCAGACAGCTGTATTCGTTCAGCCAGGAACTGGGGTATTTTTGATATCCTGGGCGGTGGCATGCTCAGCAGTTTTATCAAACATGAACGGCTTGGAAAAGCACAGGATCTGGTGCAAAAGGCAGGAAATGAACTGCAGCGTTTTAACAGAGAACTTTCAGATATTCAGTTACAGAATAATATTCAGATTAAATGTGACGGTCTGACGCAGGCGATAGATATCTTTTTTGATAATGTACTGGTCGATGTGCTGGTACAGTCCAAAATTGCGGATCTGCAGAAACAGATGGCAGCATCCAAAGAACAGGTACGCAGTACGCTTGCACATCTGGAACAGCTCAGGCGGGAAGCATAACGAATTAAAAGAAGGTTTATATGGAACAGGAAAGATTCATTCTTCGAAAACTGGAAGAAAGAGATATTGAAGAATTTGATGATTTGTTCAGATATGCATTTCAGGTTACGGATAAGGAGATGGAACGTACCGGCTGGACAAATCCGGCGATGAAGCGTTCAAAGGCACCGGTTTTTGATTCTTCCTATGTTCTTGGCTGGTTCTTTGAAGATCATCTGGCGTCCCAGATCGTTGTATATCCCATGAAGATCAATATTCACGGTAAGATCTTTGATATGGGAGGGATAACCGGTGTTGCGACCTATCCGGAGTATACAGGGCACGGACTGATGCATACGCTGATCAGAAAATCACTGGAACATATGCGTTTGCAGCATCAGAGTGTCTCATTTCTGTGTCCCTATTCCATTCCGTTTTATCGGAAACAGGGATGGGAGGTATGCTCGGACAAGCTTACCTTTACGGTCAAGGATACACAGCTTCCGGACAGAAAGGAAGTCGGCGGTGTGATCAGACGGGTGGATCCGCAGGATAATGAGGATGTGCAGAAAGTATGGAAATATTTTGCACTGCAGCATCACGGCGCACTTTTGCGCAGTAAGCTTGAATGGCAGGAATACTGGCGCTGGGAAACAGATGATGTACTTGGCGCAGTGTATTATGATGCCAGGAACAAGCCGATCGGATTTATTGTTTATTATATAGAAGATGATATCTTTAAAATCAAAGAAGTTGTATACCTGAGCATGGAAGCCAAGAACGGGATCTGGAATTTCATCAGTGCCCATTTTTCCATGGTGGATAAGGTTGTCGGCAATAACTATTCAGGCGAACCGATCGCTTTTCAGTTTGAGGACAGTGAGATCACGGAGACCATTGAACCCTATATTATGGCACGTATCGTAGATGCAGAAGCGTTTATGAAACATTACCCGTTTCGTCTGACCGGAGAACATACGGATTTCTATTTTCAGGTAACAGATCATGATGCGGGCTGGAATCAGGGTACCTTTTATGTGGGAATTGACAGCTTGAGCGGCAGACAGATCTGCCGGAAGGTGGAAGATACGGAGACTGATCCGAAGCGGATCGTCAAACTGGATATCGGTACCCTGACGGCCATGCTGATGGGATACAAAAGGCCGATGTATCTGTATAATAACGAGCGGATTCATATGAATTATAATCTGCTGAAGGAACTGGAGCAGGCAATACCGGGAGAAAAAGCATACTTTTCAGACTATTTCTGAAAAATATAAAGAGCTGTATTTTACAACAGGAGAAGAACAAAAGGAGAATATTTCATGAAGGCAAACAGATTGATTATGGCTGGAATTACGGCTGCGTTTCTTGTGAGTGCTGTAGGATGCGGAAGTGCAAAGACAGGGGCAGACAGTGGCACAGCACAGACAGTGGTGGTGGAAAAAATAACAAAAAGCACCTCTGCAGTGACAGTAGCGACTTCGGATTCTGCGGCAGAGGCAGCATCGGTACCTGCAGGAATGTATCTGAGTGAACTGACAGGAGAACCGATTGATGAGTCCCTGAAGGATCAGAGACCGATCGCAGTCATGGTAGACAATGAGCAGACAGCGCTTCCCCATTTCGGGACAGCAGATGCAGATGTGGTTTATGAGATGATGAACAGTACCATGAACGGCAGAATTACCAGATTGATGTGCCTGTATAAGGATTGGGAGAAGATCAAACAGGTAGGAAGCATCCGCAGTACAAGACCCACCAATATACTGCTGGCTTCTGAGTGGAATGCGGTTCTGTGCCATGACGGAGGCCCGTTCTACAATGACCAGTATTTAAAAAAGGATTATTCTGCGCATTTTTCAGGTGGTTTTTCCAGAGTAAATAACGGAAAATCCAGAGAATTTACAGAATATATCATGACCGGTGATCTGGATAAAAAGTTCAAGGATTCCAAATATTCCACGACATATAATGAATATAAGCCGGATGATGATTCTCATTTCAATTTTGCAGCATATGGTACGGATATCAAATTGCAGGATGAATATGATACCGTTCTGGATGCTACGGATATCAAGCTGCCGTTTACGCATAACGGATCAGAACTGAAATATAATGAAAAAACACAGACCTATGACTACTATGAATATGGCAAGGTTCATAAGGATGAAGATACCGGTGCTGTATTGACATTCAAGAATGTGATTCTGCAGGATTGCACCTTCAGTCAGCTGGATGAGCATGGATATCTGATCTATAACTGCATTGATACCGGTAAGGCAGGATTCTATCTGACAAACGGCAAGGCTAAGAACATCAGCTGGGTCAAGGCTACCGAAACAGATCCGACAAGGTATTATGATGAATTTGGTAAGGAAGTAACCATAAATGACGGCAAGACCTACATTGCACTGGTACCGGATGATACCTGGAGTGACGTGTCCATGCAGTAACCGTGTTCAGTCCGGCTATATGGCTGATGATACGGAACAGGCAACATAATTTCCATTCGAAATGCAGACTGTTATCAGGAACGTTTTTATCTTGTAACCGTTTCCGTGCTGTGCTAGAATTACGGTTGTTATAGAGGAACAGGTATGAAAAAGGAGGAAAGGTCATGAATAAGAAATTCGGAATTAAAGAGGTTGTTGCAACAGGTATCGGAACAGCGATTTTTGTGGCACTTACACAGATCCAGATCCCAATCGGATTTATTCCCAACACATCTTTGCAGCCAAGAGCAGCATTCCTGGCATTTTTTGCAGCAGTGTTCGGCCCTGTTGTTGGTGGAATCATCGGACTGCTGGGACATGCACTCGGCGATGCACTTTTCTATGGCAGTGTATGGTGGAGCTGGGTATTCCCGGATGCACTTTTCGGCATTGTAATGGGAATTTTTGTAAAGAAGTATATGATTAAGGAAGGTGGTTTTGGTAAGAAAGAAATCATTCTCTTTAATGTCGTTCAGGTTGTGGCAAATGCGGTAGCATGGATCATTGTTGCACCGATACTGGATATTGTGATTTACGCAGAGCCTGCCAATAAGGTATTTACACAGGGCGTTTTTGCTTTCATCGGCAATATCATTATCATTGGAATTCTGGGGACACTGCTTGCAGTAGGATATTCCAAAATCGGAGCAAAGTCTTCCAGCCTTTCCAAGGAAGATTGACCAAAACTATAAAATCAGACGTGCAATATCGTGGCAGAAAGTAACAGATGGAACCGATAATTGAGTTTAATGATTTTTCATTTAAGTACAGAGCGCAGACTGAGGAAACACTCAAACATATCAGTCTGAAAATATATCCCGGAGAGAAGGTCCTGATCATCGGACCTTCCGGTTCCGGAAAATCGACACTGGCACATGCCATAAATGGGCTGGTGCCTTTTGCGTTTCCGGGGAAAATATCCGGAACTTACCGTGTGAACGGGCAGAATCCTGCTGAGATGGGGATTTTCGGACTGGGTAAAATGGTTGGAACGGTGCTGCAGGATACGGATGGGCAGTTCATCGGGCTGACGGTTGCAGAAGATATTGCTTTTGCAATGGAGAATGACCGGGTTGCACAGGATGAGATGAAACGCAGAGTTGATGCAGTCGCAGAGCTGGTTTCCGTAAAGGAACTCAAGACACATTCCCCGAGAGAATTATCCGGGGGACAGAAGCAGCGCGTATCAATGGCAGGGGTTATGGTAGATGATGTTCCGATTCTGCTGTTTGATGAACCGCTTGCCAATCTGGATCCTGCAACAGGCAAAAATGCGATTGATCTGATCGATCATATTCATAAAGAGCGCAGTGCAACCATATTGCTCATCGAACATCGGTTGGAGGATGCCCTTTACAGAGATGTTGACAGGATCATACTGATCGCGGATGGACAGATCGCTGCAGATATGAGACCTGATGAGATATTATGTACGGATATGCTGATTCGAAATGGAATCAGAGAACCGTTATATATTTCTGCACTCAGACATGCGGGATGTCGTTTGATTCCGCAGGTTCATCCGCAGCATGTTGAATCTATGGATCTGTCTTCCTACAAAGAACAGATCAGGAACTGGTTTGATCATGTTGAACTGCCGCAGAAAAAGCCGCAGACACCGATGGAGCTGGAAGTGAAAGGGGTTACATACGCCTATGTTCCGGAACATCCGGTTTTGGAAAACATCAGCTTCGGAATTCGCAGGGGAGAGATGGTCAGCATAGTCGGAAAAAACGGTGCAGGAAAATCAACACTTTCCAGTCTGATCTGTGGTTTTATGGAACCTGATAAAGGTGAGATCCGGTTGGCGGGTGAAGACATATCGGCATGGTCGGTAAAGGAACGTGGAGAGAAAATAGGCCTGGTCATGCAAAGTCCGGGACAGATGATTTCTAAGCCGATGATTTATGATGAAGTCGCACTGGGACTTGCAGTCAGAGGAATTCCGGAAGAAGAGATCAAAGAGAGAGTAAATCGGGTACTGAAAACCTGTGGCTTATATCAGATGCGCAACTGGCCGGTTTCAGCCTTGTCTTTCGGACAGAAAAAGCGTGTGACGATCGCATCTATCCTTGTCATGCAGCCTGAGATCATGATCCTGGATGAACCGACAGCGGGACAGGATTATCGTCATTATACGGAAATCATGGAATTTATTCGCAGGATCAATGAAGAATCCGGTATCACGATCATTATGATCACGCATGACATGCATCTGATGCTCGAATATACGGATCGTGCGATTGTAATTGCAGACGGGCAGATGGTATCGGATGATACACCGGCCAATGTCCTGACCAATGAACAGGTTGCGGATAAGGCTTTTCTGAAGAAAACATCTCTGTATGATCTTGCACACGCATGCGGAATAATTGATGCATCGGCATTTGCAGAACGTTTTATTTATTATGAAAAAATGCACCCGTCTGAGCTGGGACAGATGGACGAGTGAATAGCAGCACGGAGGAACCATGGCACAACAGAGCGGAAAATTACTTTCATACGAAGAAAAGGACACGTGGATTGACAGATTGAGCGGAGTGACCAAACTGATCTTCTTTCTGATGTGGTCCATTACCAGTATGATTTCATATGATACAAGGGTGCTTGTTGTAATGCTTGTCCTGAGTCTGCTGATTCTGAAAGCATCCAAAACAAAGTGGCGTCAGGTCGGGAAAGTTTTTACACTGATCATGGTATTTTTATGTATCAATATTTTTGCAATTTTTCTTTTTTCACCCTATCAGGGAACTGCAATATACGGATCCAAAACGGTACTTCTGCCGCTTGCACTCGGACATGATATTACCCTGGAGCAGCTTTTTTATGAAATGAATATCGTGATTAAATATCTGACGGTTGTTCCTGCTGTATTCATGTTTATTGTTGCAACCAATCCAAGTGAATTTGCCGCATCGCTGAGCAGAATCGGCATCAGTTACTACGCAGGATATTCTGTTTCCATCGCACTTCGTTATATTCCGGATGTGCAGGACAGTTATGTGAAGATCAAAAATGCACAGGAAGCACGTGGAATTGAAATGTCAGGAAAAGCCCCGCTTATGAGCAGAATCAAGAGTACGGCCGCAATTATTTTTCCGCTGATCTTTTCCAGTATGGAGCGGATTGATGTAGTAAGCAATGCGATGGAGCTGCGTGGTTTTGGGAAATATAAGAAGAGAACGTGGTACATGGAGAGACAGTTAAAGCGAAATGACTATCTGGTACTGGGATTCACAATTGTGTTCTGCTTACTGGCATTGATTATTACGTTTCGCAACGGGAGCAGATTTTATAATCCGTTTATCTGAAGCAGGGTCATTTATCTGTAACTTTCATTGCAAGTACCTGATATTGTCCGTTTATATCTGTCAGATACAGCAGATAGTGAGAAACATAGCTCTTTTCTCCGTTGGTCAGCGTACCTGTAATCCGATAATTTACACTGACAAAGCAGGAAAAAGCATGATCGCCATATTTCTGCTCATCTGATACGGAAAGTGCATCGTACTGATCGGAAAGGTAGGTTTGTCCCCAATCCGTGTTGTAGGCGGATAGTGTTCTGTATAGTGAAGAATCAGGGAAAACCATGGACAGAATCTCTTTTGGAGAAGCATTTTTTTGTGTGGCAAAAACGGTATAACACTTTGCGAAGGATTCCGCAAAGGTGTCTATACCGTTTTTTTCGCTTTCGGACAGCGCAGGAAAGATCCGGTAAGTATCTGCGGCAGGAGTGGAAACGGAGCAGCCTTCTGCTGAAAGAGAAGAAATATAATTCAGATCACGGATCGTATAAGTCGAGATGGCAGAATCTGATAAACCGGCGCTGGCAAAAACATCTGTCAGCGGATCGGAAGAAGACAGGTAGCCGGCGCTGAGCGGTTGCCCATTTAACAGTACCGGAACATTGGAAGGTGCGGTGATCGTATAGGTACAAAGCGGCATCAGCTTCAGCGATGAAATCCGGTATGCATGATGATTCCAGAAAGAGGATTGTGTTTCTTTATTCAATGTCAGAACAGCAAGTTCTGTTGATCCGTCAGAGAGAATATAACGTCTGGTGTCGTTATCGGAAGAAGATATGCTGTCTTCGTAGCAGTAGACTTTGGCAGAGTCGTAGTGTCCGTTCATATAAGCGTGCAGATTTTTGGGATTTTGCAGAACAGTCGGAAGGGTATGACACCAGGCGATAATACTGCCGGTATCCGCAGATCGGAATGCGGATACTACCCTGTCAGTCTGCTGCTGCGGGAGACATTTCTGAAAATCTGCAAGCCAGAACCAGAACAGGAGAAGACCTGTAAGAATACATGTCAGCAGAAACAGAAATGCGATGAGAAAATGTCTGTAGAACGCAGATCGAATCAAATATCTTTTTTTATGAAAATGTGTGTGTGTGTTTATTCTTCGTCTTTGCGTCATACAACGCTCCTGTTTTTTATGGAATGTTCTTTTTTACAATGGGAATCATGAAAGTATTCGGGCAAACGGAAATTCCTTTACCGCTCATTCTGCGCTTACCAGTACTGCAGTCGGCAAAGGACGCAGGCCGATCAGAGAAGAAGACGCATTCAGCTGTTGTCCCTGATAATAAAGAATAGAGGAGGAACCGCCATCCAGATTGGCGGCATTTACAGCACCGTATTGCAGCATGATATCACATAGATCCTTGAAGGAAGCCCCGAGAGAACCGGGCTGGCGACCGTCAATGACCAGAAGCAGGATCGCTCCGTTACTCTTCTGGCCGATTGCAGAGCGGGGGTTCAGTCCGCCTGCATTGTCAGGATATGGAATCCGTTGTCCGTTGATTACAAGAGCAGGACCAAAGGTTATACCGTTTTGCATGCCCATACCGATTGCATCTGCAGCAGACATATTTCCGATGATCAGTTTATGGGAAGCATCGAACCCGATCAGGGTTTTGTATTCGGATTCGTAATTGCTGATGAGAGTACCGTTCTGAATGACTGCGCCAAGCGGCATTCCACCATGTCCTTTTCCATTCGGGTCATAGAAACCGCCTGCATTCATACCGGCAATCGAACCTGTCTCGGATATCATTTCCGACAGCTGTTTACCGGTTCCGGAAGTACTGAAAGTGTCTATGGTATAAAATGATACCCGCGCGGGGTCATCGATGCACATCAGTTTGCCGTGATAGGATGTTCCGGTGATATCCGTTACGGTAATTCCGCTTGCAGTATCAGAAGAAGCAGTGCCTGCAGAATCTGAAGCGGTAGTCTTTTTGGTAATCCGGACAGCAGAGGTGTTTGTGACAGCCTGCGACGAACCGATGTCATTTTGCGTGGTAATGCTTTCTACTTCATCCGCAGACAGATATATGCGCGCCAGAAATCCGGCAGCACTTGTCTGCGTGACGGTATTCACGAACAAATTTCTTGCAGCAGGCGATGGGCCAAGGCAAATGATACCGATCACTCCAAAGAAAAGAAGACAGAGCAGGAAAAGTGCTGCCAAAAGAACAGAAAACAAGCGCAAAAACAAACACACGAAAGTGCGTCTGGAATGCGAAACATATTTTTTTCTGCTGTTGGATGCACGAATGTGTATCTTTTTTTTATATCTTTTCTTATACATGATTTGACACAGAATCCCGTTCTGATGCAGTTGCATCTGCTCCCCATTGTAGCATATTATGTTACTGGGAGTGTGATATTTTATTTTTGCAGACAAGGGGAAAGACCCATATACACTGCCGTTATATATATTTCGGATAGCAGGGAGAGAACATGAATAACATTGTATTTCTGGAAACAAAGAGACTGATTCTTCGGCCGTGGAATGAAGCGGATGCAGAGGTGCTGTACCGGTATGCCAGGGATCCGCAGGTCGGACCAAATGCCGGGTGGCTGCCGCATGCAGACGTTCGTTACAGCAGAGCAATCATCCGTACGGTACTTGGCAGAGCAGGAACCTTTGCTGTTGTGCCGCGGGAAGGAAACGGCGAGCCGGCAGGAAGCATCGGCATAATGACGGGAGAAAGTGCTGCAAGGTGCAGATCGGAGACAGAAGGCGAGATCGGTTACTGGCTGGGGGTTCCGTTTTGGGGCAAAGGGCTGATTCCGGAAGCAGTCGGAGAAATTCTGCGATATGGATTTGAAGAGTTGCATCTGCAGAGAATCTGGTGCGCTTATTATGATGGTAATATCAGATCCATGCGTGTAATGGAAAAGTGCGGATTTCGATATGATCATATGAATCCGGATTCCTATAATCCAATGCTGCAGGAACACCGGATTGAACATTTTACCAATATTTCGTATGAAGAATGGCGAAAAAAAAGCGGAAACGCGTTTTGATTTTTGGGTATTATTAATATTACAATTTTTTTACAAATTTGTTATTATAGATGTAGTGAATACGTGGCTTGCGGAGGATTCCCCAGGCCATGTTTTATACTGTCTCTGATTGTCCGGGCATAAGAGGCAGTGCTGCAGGGACGCAGATAAATGTAAGAGGGGGAAAACAAGCGCAAATCCGGAATTTGCAGTGGAATGCTTTTTATTCCATGCCGTGCGGTGGGCAACACCGTGGTATGAAATCAGCAGGATGTTCTGGAAACATTTGAGATTTCAGTTTTGGCGTGAAGAAGCGCCAGAAAGGGGTAGAAATGCTGGAAAAAGGTGCTGTGGCAGTATATGGCAGTCATGGTCTGTGTAAGGTAAGTGATATCCTGGTACCTTCATTTATCGAGCATGGGAAGGAAAAGCTGTATTATTTGCTGGTATCTGCGATTGACACCAACGGACTATTATATGTGCCGGTTGAAGGTGCGGAAGACAAAATGAGAGATGTCATACAGACAGAAGATGCGGAAGGACTTGTTGAAGAAATCGGGGATGTCGATGAAATGGAAATTCCTGTTGGCAAGAAATCGGAAGCAGCAATTGTGGAAGTGATCAAGCGTAATCTGGCAGGTGAAATGATGAGCATGATCAAGTCACTTTATAAGGTCAAAGCGATCCGCGAAACGGAAGGAAAGAAATTCGCGGCCATAGATGAGAAATATCTTGCGATTGCAGAAAAGCTGCTCTATTCTGAATTGGCTTTCGCTCTGGATTCTGACTGGAAGGCGATTCAGGAGAGGGTAAGAGAAAATTTTTCACAGCTTTCTCTGGAAACGAATTAACATATTTACCGTATTTACCGGAATGATTATAACAGGAACTGTTGTAAGGCATACAAAAGCCGTACAACAGTTCTTTTCTTTTGGATTGAAAAAAAGTATAATCAGATTCAGATATTATATAGATTCATCATGATCACAGGAGAAAAATGATATGATCAGAAAATTTGTGGTTGGAAGCCCTTTGGAAACATATGCGGTAGTTGAGAAACAGGCAGCACAGACAGGTGAAATTCCATATCTGAAGATGGAAGACAATGGAATAAAACTCTCCATGCAGTTGGATCCGGATGCTGTTGTATACGGACTGGGAGAACAGATCCGCGGCATTAATAAAAGAGGATGGATTTATGTCAGTGATAATGCCGATGATCCCAATCATACAGAAGGCAAACACTCGTTATATGGTGCCCACAATTTTCTGCTCATTGACGGAAAAGTGACATTTGGTCTTTTCCTGGATACCCCGGGGAAAGTAAGCTTTGATATCGGGTATACATCCTATGATCAGATGGTAATCACATTTGAAAATCCGGATTATGACTGTTACGTGATTGAGGCGGATATGCGGGATGAAAATGTCGGGCAGGCATTACAGATCGTGCATGAATTTCGGGGATTGATCGGCAGAAGCTATATTCCGCCAAAATGGGCTTTTGGTTTCGGACAGAGCCGTTGGGGATATAAGAACGCTGCAGATGTACGAGAGATCGTAAAACAGTACAGAGAAAATAATATTCCGCTTGACAGTGTCTATATGGATATCGATTATATGAATCATTTTAAGGACTTTACGATTGACGGACAGGCATTTCCCGACTTTCCGGAATTTGTCAGTGAAATGAAAAAAGAGCATATTCATCTGGTTCCGATTATTGATGCAGGGGTGAAAATCGAAAAGGGCTATCCGGTTTATGAAGAAGGAATGGCAAACGGATATTTCTGCAAAGGGGAAGACGGTAAACCGTTCACAGCAGCAGTATGGCCCGGCAAAGTGCATTTTCCCGATGTATTGCATGAAGAAGTCAGACAGTGGTTTGGAAACTGGTATAAAGTGCTGTTGAATCAGGGAATCGAAGGATTCTGGAATGATATGAATGAACCTGCGATTTTTTATTCTGCGCAGCACTTAAAGGAAGTCTTTGAGCAGCTGGAGGATTATCAGGATAAGGAACTGGATATCTGGTCATTTTTTGAACTCAAGAATCTGATCGGCGGGATTGACAACCGTGCAGAGGATTATGCTTCTTTTTATCATATGTATAACGGACAAAAGATACGGCATGATCTGGTGCACAATCTGTACGGGTACAATATGACAAAGGCCGCAGGTGAGGCGTTTGAGCGCCTTTCGCCGGAGAAGAGAATATTGCTGTTCTCCCGTGCATCTTACATCGGAATGCACAGATACGGCGGAATATGGACCGGAGATAACCAATCCTGGTGGTCTCATATTGCACTTAGTATGAAACAGATGACAGGGCTGAATATGTGCGGATTCTTATACAGTGGATCTGATATCGGCGGATTTGGAAGTGACTGTACACCGGATCTGCTGCTTCGCTGGCTGGAATTCGGTATTTTCACACCGCTCATGCGAAATCATGCAGCGCTGGGGACAAGATCGCAGGAAGCTTTTCGCTTCGATCGAAAAGAGGCTGCGGATATTATCGGACTGCGCTATATGCTGCTACCCTATATTTACAGTGAGTATGTGAAGGCAGCAGTCAATGGCGAGATGTACTTCAGGCCAATTGCATTTGATTATCCCGAAGATGCACGCGCAAGGCATATTGAAGATCAGCTGTGCGTCGGAGAGAGCATTATGATTGCGCCGGTCTGTGAACAGAATGCGGCAGGCAGAAATGTGTATCTGCCGGAGCGGATGAAAATGTACCGTTTTCGCAGTATGACGGATTTTGATACGGAGGTTCTTGCGGAAGGGGATCATTATCTGAGAGTAAGTTTGCATGAAGTGCTGATATTTGTAAAACCGGAGCATATCGTTCCGATTGTGACCGGGCAGATTATGAATGTGGCGGAAGAACCTTCTTTTGCTGACCAGTGTAAAGTCCTGAGCTTTGTCGAAGAAGGCAGCGCTTCCTATCGCTGGTATGATGATGATGGATATACCAGAAATTATGATATGGAAAAAAGAATACGAACTGTTACAGTAGATTGTTCAGGCAAAGTTACTGTAAGGTGAAATGCCGATCCCGGCTTGTCTGTTGTGGACAAAAACGGTATAATGGCACCATATGCGGATTACTGTGTTGATGCAGCGTATTCTGATAAACGGATACCCGCAAAAAATGGGGACAAAATGATAACAGAGAAATTGTATGATGCGGATGCGTATGCCGGAGATTTTACGGCAGTGGTGTTATCCTGTGAAGAAATCGTAAAACAGCAGAAAAAGCTGTATGAAGTAATACTCGACCGCACGCTCTTTTTTCCGGAAGAGGGCGGGCAGACACCGGATACCGGGACGCTTTCGGATATTCCGGTGGAAGATGTACAGATCCATGCGGGTGTGATTTCACATATGCTCGCAGAACCGATTCCTGCAGGGCAGCAGGTGCAGGGCCGAATTAACCGGGAACATCGTTTCAGTAATATGCAGCAACATTCAGGGGAACACATTTTTTCCGGGATCGTGCATGCCTTATACGGATATGATAATGTAGGCTTTCATCTGAGTGATTCTGTTGTAACGATGGACTATAATGGGGTATTGAGCGAAGAACAGATCAGTAAGATCGAGCAGGAAGCGAACAGGGTCATCAACCTGAATCTGGAGATTCAGATATCTTACCCTTCTGCACAGGAACTTTCGATGCTCCAATACCGGAGCAAGAAAGAAATCGAAGGACAGGTGCGGATCGTAACCGTGCCGGGATATGATGTCTGTGCATGCTGCGCTCCGCATGTGAGAAGAACCGGAGAGATCGGCTTATTGAAGGTAGTCAGCAGTCAGAAATATAAAGGCGGCGTGCGGATCAGTATCCTGTGCGGCAAAAGGGCACTGGCACTCTTTACAGAAGAGCATGCGATGCTGACAAAGCTTGCAGCTTCTCTTTCAACGGCAGCAGATCAGATACCGGAGATGATAAGGAAGCAGCAGAAAGACAACGCAGAGCTTGCAAGGAAGTTGCAGCAGGCCGGAGCAGAACTGATGCGATATCGTCTGCGTGATATTCCGAAAAACCGGAAAAATGTTATTCTGTTTACGGAAGAAACGGATGGCAGGATCCTGCGGGAGAGCGTGAATCTGCTGACCGCAGAGCACAGTGGATGGTGCGCGGTCTTTGCCGGAACAGATGCGGATGGTTACCAGTATATAATCGGGAGTGCGCAGAAAGATGTCAGAACAATAGGGAGACTGCTGCAGCAGGAGTTTGGCGCCAAAGGCGGCGGCTCAGAGCAGATGATACAGGGACAATTGCAGGAAGTATCTGCACAGAAAATTCAGGAATGCCTGAACGACCTGTAAGGGAGTGGTAATGGGATCTTGGAGTGATTTTCGGAACGGCATGAGAGATGGAATACCGATTTGTCTTGGTTATCTGGCCGTATCCTTTGCATTTGGAATACAGGCATCGGAAGCAGGACTGAGTGTGCTGCAGGCGGTAACGATGTCATTGATGAATGTGACAAGTGCGGGACAGTTCTCCTCACTTGAGCTGATTGCACATCAGGCTACGCTTGCGGAAATGGCACTTTTGCAGTTGGTTGTAAACATGCGGTATCTATTAATGTCTTGTGCGTTGACACAAAAACTGAATCCTGCAGTATCAACGGGCAATCGCCTTGCGATTGCATATGGGGTGACCGATGAGATATTCGGGGTCAGCGTACTGCATAAGGGAGAACTTCATCCGGCGTTTTCCTACGGGCTGATCCTGACATCTGTATCCGGGTGGGCACTGGGGACATTTCTGGGCGCCGCGGCAGGGCAGATTATGCCGCAGAGACTCATCAGCTGCCTGGGGCTTGCAATCTACGGGATGTTTCTTGCCATTATCATTCCGCCCGCAAGAGAGAAGAAAAGTGTACGGATGGTGGTCATAACGGCAATGCTGCTGAGTGCGGTATTTACGTGGGTACCTATGCTCAAAACGATTTCATCCGGTTTTCGGATCATAATTGTAACAATTGCAGTTGCAACAGCAGCGGCTCTTCTTGCACCGGTTACGGAACAGGTACAACAGGAGGTGCAGACAGATGCATAATGTATATCTGTATATTCTGGTAATGGCACTTGTAACATATCTGATCCGTGCCCTTCCCCTGACACTGATCAGAAAAGAGATAAAGAGTCCCTTTGTCAGATCATTTTTGTATTATGTACCGTATGCTACACTTGCAGCCATGACTTTTCCGGCGATTCTTTCGGCAGCTGATCACAGACTGGCTTCCATTGCCGGATTTGCCACTGCGCTGATACTTTCGTTTTATCGCAAAAGTCTTTTGATGGTTGCAGCCTGTGCATGTGCTGCGGCATTTATAGTGGAACTCTTTTTGTAATATCTGCAGGGATATCGTGGTGCTGTTTAAGAAAGGATAATAGATTCAATGCATATAGGAATGGGATACGACGTCCACCGTCTGGTGGAAGAGAGAAAGCTGATAATGGGAGGCGTGGAAATCCCTTTTGAAAAAGGACTGCTGGGCCATTCTGATGCGGATGTGCTGCTGCATGCCATCATGGATGCACTGCTTGGTGCCGCGGCGCTGGGAGATATCGGGAAGCTTTTTCCGGATAACGATCCTGCATATGAAGGCGCAGATTCACGCATGCTGCTGAAAAAGGTCGGGGATATACTGCAGGAAAAAAGATTTCTGATTGAGAACATTGATGCAACGATCATTGCGCAAATGCCCAAAATGAGGCCTTATATCGACCAGATGCGCCGGAATATTGCGGATACGCTGGAGCTGGATCTTTCACAGGTAAATGTGAAGGCAACAACGGAAGAAGGACTCGGATTTACAGGAACAGGAGAAGGAATCTCTGCACAGGCGATCTGTCTGCTGACAACTCCTGCAGAGGCATACAGCAGGAATGTAACCTATCAGACAGGTGAAGAGGCAGTGCAGTCAGGAAATGGCTGCGGAGGCTGCAGTGGCTGTCCCGGCGGGGGACAATGACCGGATGATGAAAAGAAAAAGTTATGGCAGCTGACAGACAAAAATGCAGAATATGAGGTGAAAAATGCAGATTTATAATACAAAGACCAAACGGACAGAGGAATTTCATACGCTTGAGCCGGGAAAAGTAAGAATGTATGTATGCGGACCGACTGTTTACAACCTGATTCATATCGGAAATGCGCGTCCGATGATCTTTTTTGATACGGTACGCAGATATCTGATGTATAAGGGATACGAAGTGAATTTTGTTTCCAATTTTACAGATGTGGATGACAAAATCATTCGGAAAGCAATGGAAGAAGGCGTAGATTCTTCTGTGGTTTCCGGCAGATACATCGCAGAATGCAGACAGGATATGGAGTCCATGAATATTCTGCCTGCAACGGTAACACCGCTTGCTACGCAGGAAATTGACGGTATGCTGGACATGATACAGACGCTGATTGATAAAGGTTATGCATATGTGGCAGCAGACGGAACGGTATATTACAGAACCAGAAAATTTGCGCAGTACGGCAAATTATCTCATAAGAATCTGGATGACCTGCGCACCGGAGAACGTGAGTTGAAGGTCAGCGGAGAAGATCAGAAGGAAGATCCGCTCGATTTCGTACTCTGGAAGCCCAAGAAAGAAGGCGAGCCGTTCTGGGAATCTGCATGGTGCAAGGGACGTCCCGGATGGCATATTGAGTGCTCCGTCATGAGCAAAAAGTATCTGGGTGAGCAGATTGATATTCATGGAGGCGGAGAGGATCTGATCTTCCCGCATCACGAGAATGAAATTGCGCAGTCGGAAGCATGCAGTGGCAAGGAATTCGCAAATTACTGGATGCACAATGCTTTCCTGAATATCAACAATCACAAGATGTCCAAATCTGCCGGTAATTTCTTTACGGTACGCGATATCATCAAGAGATATGATCCGCAGGTGCTGCGTATGTTCATGCTGTCGGCGCATTACAGAAGCCCGTTGAATTTCAGTGATGATCTGATGGAAGCTGCAAAAGCGGGATATGAACGGATCGTTACCTGTGTCAGCAATCTGAATTTCATGTTGGAGAAGGAACGCGCAGCCGACATGACAGCACAGGAGCAGGAACTTTTGAAACAGGCGCAGGATATGCGCGGCAGATTCGAAAGTGTGATGGAGGATGACTTTAATACTGCGGATGCAATCTCTGTCATTTTTGATCTGGTAAGATTTGCAAACAGCAATACGAATGAAGATTCTGCAAAGGCATTTCTGGAAGCACTCAGAAATGAAATAATCGAACTGGCCGGTGTATGCGGATTAATTGTTGAACGCAGGGAAGAATTACAGGACGCTGAAATCGAGCAGCTGATCGCAGACCGCCAGAAAGCAAGAAAAGATAAGGATTTTGCGCGTGCAGACGAAATCCGTATGGAACTTCTGGAAAAAGGGATTGTGCTGGAGGATACCAGAGAAGGTGTGAAATGGAAGAAAGCATGATGAATCTCCCGGAAGAAATTCGTGCACGTTTTGAGCTCGAAAAGGTGGATCTGCGAACCTATTCTCCGCTTGGGCTGGCATTTATCGGAGATGGAATTTATGACCTCATCATCCGTACACTTGTCATGGAGAAAGGAAACCGCCCGGCCAATGAACTGAATCGCAGAAAAGTGAAATATGTGAATGCAGCTGCACAGGCAGAAATTTCTGATGTGATTCAGGAAATTCTGACGGAAGAGGAAGTGAGCGTATTTCGAAGAGGAAGAAACGCCAAGTCCTATACAAGCGCCAAAAATCAGTCAGTGGGGGATTATCGTAAGGCTACCGGTCTGGAAGCTCTCTGCGGTTATCTGTATCTGAGCGGGAATACCGGACGTGTAATGGACCTGGTAGAGTATGGAATCAAGCACAGCAGCTTTGGCAAAACAAAGCAGATTAAATAACTGTTGTTGAAATCAGGTAACAGTACAAAGTGCGCACAAGCGCGGAAAGCAGAAAATGAATAACAGAGCAAACGGCAGAGAATCATCCGAAAACAGACAGCATTACAGCAAGGACAGCAAGCCCAGAGAATATGGCAAAGACAAGGGGCATTCGTCCTACGGAAAAGATACGGATCGGAAACCATACGTACATAAAGGTGCTGATGCAGATAAAAAGTCCTATGGCTACAAGAGCGAAGATCGCAGAGATGATAGCCACAAGACCTATGGCTACAAGAGCGAAGATCACAGAGATGATGGTCATAAGTCGTACGGCTATAAAAGTGAGGATCGCAGGGATAAGGACAAGCGTGAAACGGGGCGCAGAGACTACACTGCGCGCAAAGATGATAGACAAAAACCAAATGGCTATCAGAGCGAAGATCGCAGGGATAAGAATGATCGTAGCACAGAGCGCAGAGAATATTCAGCGCGCAGGGATGATGATCATAAGTCGTACGGGCACAGAGATTACACACAGAAGAAATCATACACGGAAAATGCTGGTATTGGTGCAGAGGCGGCAGACGTGCAGGAAGTACAGGTACAGCCGGAAGCAGAAGATCAGGAGGATGTACTTGCAGAGAATACGCTGACGATTGAAGGGCGCAATGCAGTTCTGGAAGCATTTCGTTCAGGCAAGACAATTGATAAGATTTATGTGCTGGATGGATGCACGGACGGACCGGTTGCAACGATCAGAAGAGAAGCCAAGAAACAGGGCACTATCATGAAGTTCGTAACCAGAGAGAGACTGGATCAGATCTCCGAAACCGGAAAGCATCAGGGGGTTATTGCCTGTGCTGCGGCATACGATTATTCTGAAATAGATGATATTTTTGCACTGGCAGAGAAAAAGGGAGAAGCACCGTTTATTTTCGTACTGGATAATATTGAGGATCCGCATAACCTTGGAGCGATGATCCGGACAGCAAATGTTGCAGGTGCACATGGCGTAATCATTCCCAGAAACCGCGCAGTCGGACTTACGGCAACAGTTGCCAAGACCTCAGCGGGTGCATTGAACTATACACCTGTTGTTAAGGTAACCATATTGCACAGACAATTGAAGAACTCAAGAAACGGGGGGTATGGTTTGCCTGTGCGGACATGACAGGAACACCAATGTATGACCTGAATCTGACAGGATCGATCGGACTGGTGATCGGAAATGAAGGTGCAGGGGTTGGCAAGCTTGTACGTGAGAAATGTGATATGGTAGCAGCCATACCGATGAACGGCGAGATCGAGTCACTCAATGCATCGGTTGCCGCAGGTGTACTGGCATATGAGATTGTAAGACAGCGCCGAATGAAGAAATAAATGGCAGAATCAGATTTTTTGCAACTGTTTCCGAATTGTTTTCCGGGTATTGAAGAGATTGATATGGAGAAGAAATGAAGAAATATTCAGATGAGACAGATGAGGTCCTGATACAGAAATTGCGGGACGGCCAAAACGATATCACCGATTTCATTATGAATAAATATAAAAATCTTGTTCGTAAAAAAGCGCAGTCCATGCATATACTGGGTGCGGATAAGGATGATCTCATTCAGGAAGGCATGATTGGATTGTTCAAGGCAATACGTGATTATGATTGCGGCAGGGATGCCAGCTTCTATACATTTGCGGATCTTTGTATTTCCAGACAGATGTATTCAGCTGTGGAAGCGTCCCTGCGTAAAAAACATATTCCGCTCAATTCCTATATATCTTTGTATACCAGAATAGATGATGATGATACGTCTTCCAGTGCCACACTTGAAAATGCGCTTACTTCGGATAAAGATTTAAATCCGGAACAGCAGCTGATTGATCGTGAAAATGTAAGACTTCTGGAAGAAGCGATTGAAAAAGATCTGAGTGCAGTGGAGCGCCGCGTGCTGGGACTATACCTGACAGGAATGAGCTATACACAGATTGCAAAAGTGCTGAATAAGGACGAGAAATCAACAGACAATGCGCTTCACAGAGCAAAATCAAAACTCCGAAAATATGCACATTTACCAAAATAGGCATGAAATTTTTGGGTTGTGATTTATGGAGAACTATGTTAGAATAAGTTTGTTAAAAAAATAACATAATAATTCATTCACAACACGACCTATAAGGAGGTACATGCGATGTTACGTTTTACACTGCCCCGTGATCTTTATCATGGAAAAGGAGCACTGGAGGCTCTGAAAACGCTTCAGGGGAAGAAAGCAATTATCTGTGTGGGCGGCGGCTCCATGAAACGCGGAGGATTTTTGCAGAAAGCAGAAGATTATCTCAGAGAAGCAGGAATGGAAGTAAAACTGTTCGAAGGGATTGAAGCTGATCCGTCTGTAGAGACTGTTATGAAGGGTGCTGCAGTCATGCAGGAATTTGAACCCGACTGGATCGTTGCAATCGGTGGAGGATCTCCGATCGATGCAGCAAAGGCAATGTGGATCAAATATGAATACCCGGAAACTACATTTGAAGATATGTGTAAAGTTTTCGGACTTCCCAAACTCCGTAAGAAAGCACATTTCTGTGCAATTTCTTCTACATCGGGAACTGCAACGGAAGTAACAGCTTTTTCTATTATCACAGATTATCATAAAGGAATTAAATATCCGATTGCTGATTTTGAAATCACACCGGATGTTGCAATTGTTGATCCGGAACTGGCAGAGACCATGCCGCAGAAGCTGGTTGCACATACCGGTATGGATGCAATCACACATGCGGTTGAGGCATATGTATCAACTGCACATGTAGAATATACAGATGCACTTGCACTTCATGCAATCAAAATGATTGAAGCTGATCTGGTAAAATCATACCAGGGAGATATGGCTGCAAGAGATTCCATGCATGACGCACAGTGCCTTGCGGGAATGGCATTTTCCAATGCGCTTCTCGGAATTGTTCATTCGATGGCACATAAGACAGGTGCTGCGTTCCAGAATGGTCATATCATTCACGGTGCTGCCAATGCAATGTATCTGCCGAAGGTTATCCGGTTCAATGCAAAAGATCCTGCAGCAGCAAAGAGATATGCATATATTGCTGATTTTATGGGACTTGGCGGAAATACGGAGGAAGAAAAGATCGAGCTGCTCATTCAGGCACTTCGCAGCATGAATGATGATCTGAATATTCCGCACTGCATTCAGCATTACGGTGAAGGCGGACTTCCGGCTGAAACAGGTATTGTTCCGGAAGAAGAGTTCCTTTCCAAAGTACATGATATTGCAGCGAATGCACTGCTGGATGCCTGCACGGGTTCCAATCCCCGCCAGCCCAGTCAGGAAGAGATGGAAAAACTGCTCAAATGCTGCTATTATGATACAGAAGTTGATTTCTGATAAAAACATTTTTCAGGCAGATGTCAGACCGGTGAAAAAGTATGATGGAAAAATCCTGTTTAAAAATTTCACTTGCACCGCCTCGAAATGTGTGCTACAATAACAAAGCTGTCTGTGAGAGAGACTTATTTCAGATGGCCGAAACTATTGTGAAAAATTGAGATTATTTGACTATAGAGAGGTGAGAAAAATGAAGCAGGATTTACATCCAGAATATTATCAGGCAAATGTTACATGCAACTGCGGTAATACTTTCGTAGTTGGTTCTACAAAACCGGAAATTCACGTTGAAATCTGTTCAAAGTGCCATCCATTTTATACCGGCCAGCAGAAAGCAATTTCAGCTCGTGGACGTATTGATAAGTTCAATAGAAAATACGGCATGGAGAATAATTAATCTGATTGCATGAAATGAGGTTGGGGCATATGCCTCAACCTCTATTTTGTTATTTATTTCATAGGAATTGCGTTCTTGAAATAAATAACGCTTCGCTTTGGAGTGCACTCCGGTAGAAAGGAATGTGTCGTTTACACGACCCGCCGGAGGAGGAGCATCTCACAAGTGAGATGCTTTCTTATAAACGAATCACACAGATGCTGTATGGAAGAGGATTGACATGAAGAAAAAAAAGATCGCTCATTATTCGGGAATTGGCGGACAGGCAGTGCTGGAAGGTGTCATGATGCGGAATAAGGATATGTATTCCGTTGCGGTCAGAAAGCCAAATAGTGAAATCGCAGTTGAGATAGATGAATATCACGGAATTGCTTCAGGGAGTAAATTGATGCGTATTCCGTTTGTGCGTGGCATATTTGTGTTTATTGATTCACTTGCAATCGGGATGAAGGCCCTTAATTATTCTTCTTCTTTTTATGAAGAGGAAGAGCAGGCACCATCCAAGGCAGACAAATTTCTAGATAAGATTTCCGACGGGCATGCGGACAAACTTGTTGAAGTGATAACAATGATTATATCGTTTGCGCTTGCAATCGGTATTTTTGTTCTTCTGCCCTATTTTATTGCTGATTTCCTGACTGCCTATGTCAGAAATGCATCTCTTCTGTCTTTGCTGGAAGGAATCGTTCGTATTCTGATCTTTATCGGATACATCCTTCTGATCTCTCGGATGAATGATATCAACAGATTGTTCCGGTATCATGGAGCAGAGCATAAATGTATCAATTGTATCGAGAAGGGAAGACCGCTTACTGTTAAGAATGCGATGCGCAGTTCCAGACTTCATAAACGTTGCGGCAGCAGTTTCATTTTGTTCGTTATGTTTGTCAGTATTGTTCTTTTTTTCTTTATCAGAGTAGATTCGTTTCCGATGCGATTATTATTGCGAATATTGCTGATCCCGGTGATATCGGGGATCTCATATGAAATGATCAGACTGGCAGGCAGGAGTGATAATGCAGTCGTTAATGCAGTTTCAGCACCGGGATTATGGCTGCAGAGACTGACAACCAAAGAACCGGATGAGAGTATGATCGAGGTGGGAATAAAGGCTGTTGAAGCGGTTTTTGACTGGAAGGCTTATCTGAAAGATTCTTTTGGATATGAAATTGATGATTCCTGGATGGATGAAGATACGGAATCGGATGAAGATGCGGAAGATTCTGATATCAGTGATATTCTGAATGCAGCAGAGGCAGAACCAGAGGATGAAAACATATAAACAGTTGTATGAGTATGGAAAAGCGGAACTGACAAAGGCAGGGATTGCGGAAGCACAGTTGGATGCCAGACTGCTATTGGAATATGTATGCGGCACAGATCATAATACACTTCTGGTACATGGTGAGAGAGAAGTGGAAGAACCTGGATCAGTAGCATACTGTGATCTGATTGTACAGAGAGCGGCACGTACTCCACTTGCTTATATTACAGGAACACAGGAATTTATGGGATTGTCATTTTCGGTAAATCAGCAGGTGCTGATTCCGAATCAGGATACAGAAACACTGGTAGAAGAAGCAATGAGGCTGATGCATGACGGCATGCGGGTACTGGATCTGTGCACCGGTTCAGGCTGTATTGCGCTGAGCCTTCTGCATTATACAAATGATACCAGTGCTGTCGCAACCGATATTTCAGAGGCTGCACTGACAGTGGCGGTACAGAATGCAGAACAGCTTAAGCTGATGGAAAGAATCTCTTTTGCAGAAACAGATCTTTTTCCGGTACAAAAAGAAAAATTTGATTTGATCGTCTCAAATCCGCCCTACATTCCAACAGCGGTTATCGAAACGCTGGCTCCGGAAGTAAAGGATCATGAACCAAGACTGGCCCTTGACGGGACAAAGGATGGGCTGTCTTTCTATAGACGGATTATCCGGACTGCTCCCCAATGGCTGTTTGAAAGCGGCTGGCTGATTCTGGAAATCGGATATGACCAGGGAGAAGCTGTTTCGGCAATGATGCGGGAGAATGGATTTCGCGATATTGAGGTGATCAGGGATCTTGGCGGAAAGAATCGTGTTGTTATCGGATGCTGCTACTGATTACTTATTTAAATGGAAGGATTTAAGGTATGTTTGATAAACTGGAGGATCTAATCAGACGATTTGAGGATATCACACGGGAACTGAATGAACCTTCCGTAACAGCAGACCAGGATCGTTTCAGGATGCTGATGAAGGAACAAAGCGATCTGGTGCCATTGGTAGAATGCTATACGGCTTACAAAAAATGTAAGGAAACAATTGATGAAAGTATAGCCATGCTGGAAGAGGAATCTGACAGTGAGATGCGTGAAATGCTCAAGGAAGAGTTATCTGAAGCAAAAAATCATGTCCCGGAACTGGAACAGCAGCTTAAACTGCTGTTGTTACCCAAAGATCCCAATGATGACAAAAACGTTATTGTCGAGATAAGAGCAGGTGTAGGCGGTGATGAGGCAGCTCTTTTTGCTGCGGATCTGTACCGGATGTATGTAATGTACTCCGAACGTCAGGGATGGCGGGTCGAGACCATGAATATAGAAGATATCGGTATTGGTGGCATGAAGACCGTCAGCTTTATGATCAATGGTCAGGGTGCCTATTCCAGGTTGAAATATGAAAGCGGGGTACATCGGGTACAGCGTGTGCCTGCAACTGAATCAGGCGGCAGGATACATACTTCAACAGCGACTGTTGCAATCATGCCTGAAGTTGAGGATGTGGAAGTAAATATAGATATGAATGATATCAAATTTGATGTTTTTCGTGCATCCGGTAATGGGGGGCAGTGTGTTAATACCACAGATTCTGCAGTCAGACTGACCCATTTCCCGACTGGAATTGTCATCTCCTGTCAGGATGAAAAGAGTCAGATCAAGAATAAAGCCAAAGCAATGAAAGTTTTACGCGCCAAGCTCTATGAGCTGGAGCAGGAAAAGCAGCATAACAGTGAAGCTGAGCTGCGACGCAGCCAGATTGGAACAGGAGACCGTTCTGAGAAAATACGTACCTACAATTTCCCACAGGGTCGTGTGACAGATCACAGAATCAAACTGACTCTTTACAAAATTGATCAGGTGATCGATGGGAATCTGGATGAACTGATCGATAGTCTGGCTGCCGCCGATCAGGCTATACGCTTGACCAGGTTGAATGAAGAAGTCTGATAATGCTGTATTTATGAGAATTTTGGGAATTGTGATGTTGTTTTAATTCGATAAATTTAAAAGAAAACGGTCTGTCAGGTTGTCTGGCAGATTGTTTTGTATAGGAAAATGTGTCCTGTTACATAAAAAGCCCTGCTTTGGATCAAAGAAATGATGTTGTCTGAAAAAATTTACAGCAATGAAAAGTGTTATAATGACAATACATATTTGATGGATAAAATGCATGTATCATAAAGATGTGAGGGAGTTGTCATGAAAATACTATTGTTGTGTCTAAATGCTTTTGAAACAATGGAATTCAGTCCTTTTATTGATGTGATGGGCTGGGCCAGAGATGATTATGGCTGTGATGTTCAGGTTGTAATAGGCGGTTATACACGCAAAATTGTGAGTACCTTCGGGGTATCTGTTACGGCAGATATTTTAATGGATGAAGTGAATGTGGATGATTATGATGCACTTGCCATTCCGGGCGGATTTGAAGAGTATGGTTTTTACCTGGAAGCCTATCGGGAACAGACGTTGGATCTGATCCGTGCATTTGACTGCAGACACAAACCGATTGCTTCGGTTTGCGTGGCAGCTTTGCCGCTTGCCAAAAGTGGTATATTGCAGAACCGGAAAGCAACGACTTATCATCTGGATGGTGGATACAGACGGAGTGAACTGGAGAAAATGGGTACAGTACTGGCAAATGAGTGGCTTGAAGCGGATGATAATGTTATTACATCTTCCTGCCCCAGGACAGCACCGGAAGTAGCATTTCGGTTACTCGGGATGTTGACATCAGAAGAAAAAGCGATGCAGGTAAGACAGGCGATGGGATATTGACAGGATCTTTTACGGAGGGGCAGATATGAAGAAAATTCTGGTAGTGATAGATATGCAGAATGATTTTATTGACGGAGCACTCGGAACAAAAGAGGCACAGCAGATTGTACCGCTTGTTGTGAGCAAGATTCACAGTTATCCGCAGGATTGCATTTATGCGACAAGGGATACCCATCCGGAGAATTATCTGGAAACGCAGGAAGGCAGGAATCTGCCTGTACCACATTGCATAGAGGGCACAAAGGGATGGGAGATCCGGAAAGAAATTGCGGATGCGATGCCGGGAGCAGAGATTATCAATAAACCCACTTTCGGTTCTGTTATTCTGGCACAGGAACTCATGGAACGAAATGAGAGAGAACCGATTGAGGTGGAACTGGTCGGGCTTTGCACCGATATCTGTGTTGTTTCAAATGCACTTTTGATCAAAGCATTATTACCGGAAGTAGTTGTAAAAGTAGATCCGGGGTGCTGCGCCGGTGTTACGCCGCAGAGCCATGAAGCAGCGCTTGCAACCATGCGTGCCTGTCAGATTCAGATATAGGAAGTTTTGCATTATAAAATCCAATAGACCCGGTAAGTCTAAAAGCCAATGTAAATTCGTTTATACTTTTTTGCACACATATAAATATTCATGTTATACTGTTTTCTATCAGACATATATGTTGCATTTATGAATGCAGATAGGAGCCATGATGAATGATGAGCTGAAACAGAAATTATGCAGCTGGGGAATTGACTGGCCTGATGTGTCCGCAAGATTTATGGGAAACGATGATCTGGTAATTAAATTTATGTTGAAATTTGCAGATGATCAAAGTATGGAGGAATTAACTGCAGCACTTGCCAATGGGGATACGGAAAACGCGTTTAAAGCAATCCATACGCTGAAAGGGGTTGCCGGTAATCTTGGTATGAGCGTGATTCATGATGATGTATGTGCGCTGACAGAAATTCTGCGGGTTGGATCTTTGGATGGTGCGAAGGAAAAGTATGATCGTATCAAAATAAAATATGATGAATTGCTTGCGATAATAGCAAAGTACCAGTGATTTCAAAAATTTTTATAAGACGAACTGATCGGAAAGTGGTGATATTGCCTTTTTCCGGTCGGTTTTCCATTTCTGCAGGTTTTGCATATAAAAGTATCACAGTTCTTCAAAAGCAATTTCATTTTGAGACAGAAAACTGCGAATATATCTGTCCCAGATCTGTTCATAGGACTTATCCAGAATAAAGGTACGTATCGCTGTTCCCGTTGTAAGAGAAATGCTGCCTTCTGAAAAGCGTATGCTGAGAACATAGGCTGCAATCTGATCACGAGAAAGAGCAGATGAATCCTGTTCCAGAAGTGTTGTAACTGTTTCCTCTTTGCAGTGCAGGACAAATTTAAAGCTGACAGGGGTATGCTTACCACGGATCAGAGACAGACAGACACTTTTCATGTCACTCCAGATCGAAAGCGGATAGGGATGCTGATCGGATTCCTCCGGTCCATAGAAGTTTTTTTGGATATGACCGTCAATGGAAAAAATATTGTAGGTCTGTATCATGGCTTCTTCCAGAAGGAAAGCATCAAAACAGGTGCTGTTGAGAAGCTTATTCATAAACTCTTTTGTGTGTATTATCTTCAGTTCAATCATTTTTAATCTTTCACTTTTTTGATTGGTTAATCAATGTTATAATCAGGATATTATAGCATGTTTTTGTGTGACTGTGTAAAAATCCCAGGGAGATCTTTTGGAAATATCTATATATTGAAGTCAGAACAGAGTCCAATATTCTTTTGTTCCAACTTTACGAAATATCTGAACAGTGCTATCATATTATGTAGTATACAAAACTATGTGATGTATAATTATACAATTAAAATGAAATCCCGGAGGAAATATGAGTTATAAAATTGTTGTGGACAGTTGCTGTGATTTACCGGAAGAATACAGAAAGGATCCACGTTTTGAGATAGTACCGCTCGGACTTGAGGTCGGAGATTACCATATCATGGATGATGAGAATTTCAATCAGAAGGAATTCCTTGAAAAGGTAGCCACCAGTGATCAGTGTCCCAAGTCAGCATGTCCGTCTCCGGATCGCTATATGAGAGCTTATACAACGGATGCGGAGGATGTTTATGTTGTTACACTTTCCTCTCATTTGAGTGGCAGTTATAACAGTGCTATTCTGGGAAAAGAAATATATCATGAAGAACTGGGTGATAAAAATATATATGTAGCAGATTCTCTTTCTGCTGCCTGCGGTGAAACACAGATTGCTTTAAAAGCTATGGAACTTGCAGAGAGCGGGCTTTCTTTTGAAGAGGTGATTCCACTTCTGGAGACATATCGGGACAAGATGAGTACCTATTTTGTTCTGGACAATCTGGATACACTGCGTAAAAACGGCAGACTTTCAGGTATGAAAGCATTTGTTGCTTCCACACTTAATATTAAGCCAATCTGTGCAGGTAACCATGGGGATATTGTGCAACGCGGACAGGGTGTCGGGATTAAAAAAGCATTGATCAAGATGACGGAACTTGTCGTAAGAGAAACCGAACATCCGGAAGAAAAAAGACTGATGATCAGTCATTGCAACTGTTTTGAACGTGCAATGGTGGTAAAAGACATGATTATTGCAAAAGCACCTTTTCAGGATGTGATTGTGGTGGATACTGCAGGTGTGGCAAGCATGTATGCAAATGATGGTGGAATTGTTGTAACCTGTTAATAAAAAGGAGAAGCTCTTCGGAAAGAAATGATGCAGAATACATCATTTTATTATCCGGAGAGCTTCTTTTACATTACTGAAGAAAAACGGGCTGACATAAAGCTTTTGCCCGTTATCCATCGTGACATGTAGAAAGGATTTACCGGTCAAATGGTGAATATTGATGATGGAATGATCTGTAATGGGAATAAAACTGTAAAAATCTACAAGCTGTTCATAAAAATTTGCTGCATCACTTAGAATATGAACATTGCGATTATCTGTCAGGGTAACGGATAAAAGTCCTTTCTGAAGTGTTGTCACATATCGGATTTCATCACAGTGTGCATAAATCGTATTACTTTCACCGCGCAGTTCGACCATGGGCTCCGGATGAATCCGTTTTTTTTCACAAAGGATGAGCATATCATTTAAGTCTGTTGCAAGAACGGGCTTGTGCATATACAGAAAGGAATCATGTGAAGAAGCGGAAAGGGCTTCATAGTCCCAGACAGAAGAGCACAGAACGATGCAACAGACAATTCCGTCTGCACGAAGTTTGCGCGCTATATCCAGACCATTCTGTGAACCATTTACAATATCCAGAAAGATCACATCATACATTTGCGGATATTGCATAAGAGAAGGAATATTACCATATAGATCAATGTAGTAGCCTTCATGACCACTTTTTTTCTGCTGGTCGGATGCTCTTGTAAGCAAACGTTCCATTTGCTTACGATCAGCGATGTTGTCATCGCATACTGCAATATGCATAATCAAATAACTCCTTGTAATTACATAAATCGAAAATCAATTGGCGCCTGCCATAACAGGAATAATGCAAGAACCTGCAGAATAAGGATTGCAGGCATTCCATATACAAAATACCAGTGGCGTGTTTTGTGATGGAATGTATACATACCCAGAATAGAGCCGATACTGCCGCCAATTATTGCAAGCACGAAAAGAGTGCCTTCCGGAATACGGAAGGCACCGACTTTTGCTTTATGCTTGTCAATGCCCATCAGAGCAAACCCGATAACATTGACCACAATTACATAGATCGTCAGAAAAATAATCGAATTCATAGTGCTCTCAACTTATTTTTATTTTTTGATACCGGCTTTTGCTGCAGCAGATTCAACTTCCTGCATTTTCATGGCACGAACTTTGCAGGAAAGACCGAACAGATTGATAAATCCTTCCGCATCATGATGGTCATACAGATCACCTGTTTTGAAAGAAGCAATACTTTCATTATAAAGAGAATAAGGAGAGGTTGTTCCTGCTTTGATAATGTTTCCCTTATAGAGATTAAAGGTGACTTCACCGGTAACATTCTTCTGCGTAGACTCAATAAATGCCTGCTCTGCTTCACGCAAAGGGGTAAACCATTTTCCTTCGTAAACAATGTCAGCAAATTTATTGCCCATATCTTTTTTCATTGTATACGTATCGCGGTCCAAAATCAACTCCTCAAGTTGCTGATGTGCGGCATAGAGAATTGTTCCGCCGGGAGTTTCATATACACCGCGGCTCTTCATGCCGACTACACGATTTTCAACAATATCAACAATACCGATTCCATTCTCACCGCCAAGCCTGTTCAGTGTGCGAATGATATCAGATACTTTCATTGCTTTTCCGTTTACGGTTTTGGGAACACCGTTTTCAAAAGTCATGGTAACACTTGTTGCCTGATCCGGTGCATCCTGCGGGGTTACACCCAGTACGAGCAGATGCTTGAAATTTGGCTCTTTGGAAGGGTCTTCGAGTTCCAGACCTTCATGGGAGATGTGCCAGAGGTTACGGTCACGGCTGTAGCTGTTATCTGCAGAAAAAGGAAGATCAATACCATGCTGATGGCAATATTCGATTTCTGATTCACGGGAATCCAGCGTCCATTTTGCATTTCTCCATGCGGCAATGATCTTCAGATCCGGAGCAAGTGCCTTGATGCCAAGTTCAAAACGAATCTGGTCGTTTCCTTTTCCGGTTGCACCGTGGCAGATAGCTGTAGCGCCTTCTTTTCTGGCAATTTCTACAAGTTTTTTGGCAATTAAAGGACGTGCCATGGAGGTACCAAGCAGATACTGATTTTCATATACGGCATGTGCCATTACACAGGGAACAATATATTCATCACAAAATTCATCAATAACATCCAGAATATAGAGTTTGGAAGCACCACAGGATTTGGCTCTTTCTTCCAGTCCGTCCAGTTCTTCTTCCTGCCCGCAGTCGATACAGACACAGATTACTTCATAATTAAAGTTTTCTTTTAACCATGGGATGATGCAGGTGGTATCAAGTCCTCCCGAGTATGCCAGAATTACCTTTTCTTTTGTTTCAGTCATTTTTTTTGCCTCCGTCCATACCGGCCTGTTTATGCCGGTATCAGTTTTTATAAGAATATGCTATGAAAGGTGCTTTTTTCTATGTTGTTTAATATACATCAGCGGGGCGGATAATGCAAGCATGAAATGTATAAATATATAATTTATTTAGCAATAAATGCATAAATATAAAATTTACGCTTGCATAACACCATTAAAGGCCGTATACTTATGCAATACAAAAACCAAAGAAAGAGAAGTGAATGCGATGGTGAGAGTAGGAATTATCGGTGCAACAGGATATGCAGGAGCGGAACTGGTAAGACTTCTGACACAACATAAACAGGTTGAGATTTTGTGGTATGGATCAAAAAGTTATATTGATCAGTGCTATGCGGATATATACAGGAACATGTTTCAGATTGTAGATGCAAAATGCATGGATGATAATATGGAACAGCTTGCTGAGGCGGTAGATGTTATATTTACCGCAACGCCGCAGGGATTTTGTGCATCGCTTCTGAATGAGGGGATCCTTTCAAAAGTGAAAATAATAGATTTGAGTGCGGATTTCAGACTAAAAGATGTAAGTGTCTATGAAAAATGGTATGGGATCACGCATCCATCACCCGAATATATTAAGGAAGCGGTTTACGGGTTATGTGAGATTAACAGAAGTGAGATACGAAATGCAAGAATCATTGCCAATCCCGGATGTTACACGACCTGTTCGATTCTGACGGCCTATCCGCTGGTAAAAGAAGGACTGATCGACCCGGATACACTTATTGTGGATGCGCTAAGTGGTGTATCGGGAGCAGGGAGAGGCGCCAAGACAGACAATCTGTTCTGTGAAGTAAATGAAAGTTGTAAGCCTTATGGCGTGACGACACACAGGCATACTCCTGAAATTGAAGAACAGCTGGGTTATGCGTCGGGCAAAAAAATCCAAATCAGCTTTACACCTCATCTTGTGCCGATGAACAGAGGAATACTGGCAACGGAATATGCTTCCCTGAACAAAGTAAACGGTAAATTACCAGATGAGAATGTGATCAGAAAAGCATATGAGAAATATTACGCAAAAGAGAAATTTATCCGTTTACTGGAGCATAATGTCTGTCCGGAAACCAGATGGGTGGAAACAAGTAATTATGTAGATATCGGTTTCAGAGTTGATGAAAGAACCGGAAGAATTATCATGATGGGTGCGATTGACAATCTGGTTAAAGGTGCAGCAGGACAGGCAGTGCAGAATATGAATATTTTATTTGGTCTGGATGAGGCACAGGGGCTTGAACTGGTTCCGTGTTTTCCGTAAAAAAAAAACCGAGGTATTACAATGGTCAGAGCAATGTCGATAGCGGATTACGAAGAAGTGTATGATCTGTGGATGTCCATTCAGGGTTTTGGAATTCGCAGTATGGATGATTCAAAAGAAGGGATAGAACTGTTTCTGAAGAGAAATCCGACAACAAGCGTAGTTGATGTGGAAGATGGCAGGATTGCAGGAGCTGTTCTGTGCGGACATGACGGAAGGCGTGGGTGCCTCTATCATGTCTGTGTCAGTCAGAAATACAGACGGCGGGGTATTGGCAAAAAAATGGTTGCATTTTGTATGGAAGCACTCAGGAAAGAACAGATCAGCAAAGTATGTCTGAATGCTTTTGTAATCAACCAGGTGGGGAATTCCTTCTGGCAGAAGACAGGATGGAATAATCGCACGGATTTGAATTATTATGATTTCAACCTGAATGAGAAAAATATTACCGTATTCAATCAATGAAAAATAATTTGGAGGAATGACGATGAAAATGACAACGGGTGGGGTGACAAGTGCAGCGGGATTTATGGCAGCAGGGTATGGCGCAGGAATCAAGTATCAGGGTAGAAAAGACATGGCCATGATATACAGCAGTATGCCTTGTCGCGCGGCGGGCGTGTTTACCAGTAATGTCGTAAAGGCAGCCCCTGTGTTGTGGGATCAGAAGATTGTACAGGAATCCGTACCGGTTTACGCAGTAGTTATAAACTCTGGAATAGCGAATGCCTGTACAGGAAAAGATGGATATGAAATCTGCAGGAAGACAGCAGAAGAGATGGGAAAAGTGCTGGGAATACCATCCGATGGTGTTTTGATCGGGTCAACCGGTGTAATCGGGATGCAGATTCCGTTTGACAAAGTTGCAAATGGTATAGAGAAACTGAAAAGCGGACTTTCTGCTAATCAGGATGCAGGAACACAGGCCGCGGAAGCAATCATGACAACAGATACGCATTCCAAACAGCTGTCGGTGACGCTTACACTGGATGGAAAAGAATGTCATATCGGAGCCATGGCCAAGGGTTCCGGTATGATTCATCCGAATATGTGCACCATGTTATGTTTTGTAACAACAGACATATCCATTTCACAGCAGCTTCTGCAGAAGGCTCTTCGCAGGGTAGTGACAGATACCTTTAACATGATCTCTGTGGACGGAGATATGTCAACAAATGATTCGCTCATGATTCTGGCAAACGGATGCGCTCATAACAATGAGATCACGCAGGAAAATGCTGATTATGAAACTTTTCTTGCCGCACTGGAAATGCTCTGTACGGAAATGGCCAAGATGCTGGCAGGTGACGGAGAAGGAGCAACTGCACTTTTTGAAGCGCATGTGATTCATGCAGATACCAGGCAGAATGCCAGGGTTCTGAGTAAATCGGTCATCTGTTCTAATCTGACCAAAGCTGCAATATACGGACATGATGCCAACTGGGGCAGGATTCTGTGTGCACTTGGCTATTCGGGGGTAATGTTCGATCCGGATAAAATTGATCTGTATATTCAAAGCGCGGCAGGAAAACTGCTTCTGTATCATGACGGACAACAGGCAGAATACAGTGAGAAAACTGCTTCCGGCATTTTATCCCAGTCCAGTGTTACGGCACTTGTGGATATGCATATGGGAGAAGAGGAAGCAACAGCATGGGGATGTGATCTGACATATGAATATGTGAAGATCAATGCGGATTACAGAAGCTGATTGGTTCTTTCAATAATCGGGAAATGTGAAAAAGAGGGATAAAAATGGATAAAGATATGCAGAATGGTTTGAAAAAAGCGGAGATTCTGATTGAAGCGCTTCCTTATATTCAGAAATTCAACCGAAAGATCATCGTGGTAAAATATGGCGGAAGTGCGATGAGCAATGAAGAATTGCAGAAAAATGTCATTCAGGATGTAACGCTTCTCAAACTGGTTGGGTTTAAACCGATCATCGTTCACGGAGGTGGAAAAGCAATCAGCAAATGGGTCGGAAAAGTGGGAAAACAGGCTGAGTTTGTAAACGGACTCCGGGTAACGGATGAAGAAACGATGGAAATCGCTGAAATGGTCCTTGGCAGAATCAATAAACAGCTTGTGACAATGGTGGAATCACTCGGGGTAAAGGCTGTAGGGATCAGTGGTAAAGATTCCGGACTTCTGCACGTACATAAAAAATATTCTGACGGACAGGATATCGGATATGTCGGTGAGGTCGATACGGTAGATCCAAAGGTTCTGTTCGATCTGCTGGATAACGATTATCTGCCGATTGTTGCACCGATCGGTCTGGATGATGCGTTTAATACCTATAATATCAATGCAGATGATGCGGCATGTGCAATTGCAAAAGCCGTAAGCGCCGAAAAACTGGCATTTTTGACTGATATTGAAGGTGTATATGAAGATATTCATGATCCTGCTACCTTTATTTCACGCTTGACCTGTACAAAAGCAGATCAATTAATGGAAGCAGGCAATATAGGCGGCGGAATGCTGCCTAAACTCAATAACTGCGTTTCCGCAGTGAGGGAAGGTGTTCACAGAGTCCATATTCTGGATGGCCGTATTCCGCACTGCCTGCTACTGGAAATATTTACCAACAAAGGCGTTGGAACAGTTTTTTTGAATGACGAAGATGAGCTTGCAGAAAAAGAATGAATCAATCAGAGAAAAGTGTCTCGTAACCGAAAGGGCAGAATGCTATGGAAGATCAGATGCAGAAATATATTGATGAAGCGGAACAGGATCTGCTTCATACCTATAATCGCTATCAGGTAGTGCTTGATCGTGGAAATGGTGTTTATCTTTATGATATAAACGGAAAAAAATATCTTGATTTTGTTGCCGGAATTGCAGTATTCGCACTCGGATATCACAACGAGGCATATAATGATGCGCTTAAGGATCAGATTGATAAATTGATTCATACTTCCAATTATTATTATAATGTTCCGGCAATTGAGGCAGCGCGCAGGCTGAAAAAAATAAGCGGTATGGATCGGGTCTTTTTTACCAACAGTGGTGCGGAAGCGGTAGAAGGGGCGATCAAGGCAGCCAGAAAATATGCATTTCTAAAAGACGGCAGAACGGATCATGAGATAATCGCATTGAATCATTCTTTTCATGGAAGAACATTCGGTGCACTTTCTGTAACAGGCAATGCCAAATACAGAGAACCGTTTGAACCGATGATCGGAAACATCCGGTTTGCCGAAATGAATGATTTTGAAAGTATTCAGGCAAATGTAAATGATAAAACCTGTGCAATCATCATGGAAACAGTGCAGGGAGAAGGCGGAATTTTTCCTGCTGAAGAAGTTTTTCTCAGGAAAGTAAGAGCACTCTGTGATGAAAAAGATATCCTGCTGATTCTGGATGAGGTACAGTGCGGAATGGGACGAACCGGATATATGTTTGCCTGGCAGAAGTATGGCGTACAGCCGGATATTATGGTTTGTGCCAAGGGACTTGGATGCGGCGTTCCGGTGGGAGCCTTTCTGCTGAATGAAAAGGCAGGAGCCAATTCACTTGTGGCAGGCGATCACGGAACAACATACGGGGGGAATCCTCTTGCAACGGCGGCTGTGAACAAAGTTCTTGATTTATTCGAAAGTGACCATATAATAGAGAATGTGAATGATGTGGCTCCCTATCTCGAAAAGAGACTGGATGAGCTGGTAATGCGTTATGACTTTATTGTGACCAGGCGTGGTGCGGGACTGATGCAGGGACTGGTGTTTGACAGACCTGTCGGAGAATATATTCAGAAGGCACTTGAGAGAGGGCTGATCCTGATCAATGCAGGACCTGATATTATTCGTTTTGTGCCTCCGCTGATCATATCCAGGCAGGATGTAGATGCAATGATCCGGATTCTTGAGGACTGTCTGCAGTGATCTGTTGCACTTTCTGAAAATATGCGCATGCCCAGAGCAAGACAACTGGAGGATAAATGAAACTGAAGATCAGACTGCTGTCAGTATTGCTGATGGCATGCGTTGTTTTTATTACGATATATTATGGACTGTCCGGTCAGACAATTTCTGCGCCAGGGCAGAATTCTGTCTTTTCAGCAAATAAGACGACAATACGGATATGGTATGATGATGATTTGATGACAGACTATCTTAAGAGTGAGGCAGTTGCATATAATGATTCACATCAGAGAATCCGTGTTGAGCCTGTTCTGATTTCAGGACTGGAATATCTGGAAGCAATTAACAGGGCATCCGTAGAAGGTGATGATTATCCGGATCTTTTCATTATTACAAACGATTCGCTTGAAAAAGCTTACCTGGCAGGTCTGGCAACGGAAATCACCGGTTTGGGAAATGCCTATCCGACGGCAGCAATCTCAGCAGTTACCTATCAGGGGAAAAGCGTTGCATATCCCTATTATTTTGAAACAAGTTCACTTTTGTACAATAAGACAGATCTGGAGAAATCCGCGAGAAGCTCGCTCGAGGCACAACAGGATGCAGCTGCCGGCGAAGCAGCCATGGCGGGACTTTCAGACAGCACAGATGCAGAATCAGATGATGCCGCATCTGCGGTCAGCTATGACATAAAACAGGCAGATATTGACCGGACGGTTCAGCAAATGCTTCCGTCAACCATATCTGATATTATGACTTTTGCAGAGAATTATAATGCACCGGATGAGGTTGAATCTGTATTTAAGTGGGATGTATCGGATATTTTCTATAATTATTTCTTTGTGGGGAATTATATGAATCTGGGAGGCAGTGCCGGTGATGACCCGAAAAAAATTGATCTGTATAATGCAGATGCCATCAGTTGCATGAATATTTACCAGCAACTGAACCAGTTTTTGCGATTGATTCGGATGAAGTGGATTATGACAGTATCATGCAGGATTTTATAGGCGGAAAGATTGTATTTACAGTTGCAACAACAGATGCGCTTACCAAGATAAAGGCAGCGCAGAAAAAAGGTACCTGCAAATATGATTTTGGTGTTACAACAATGCCGGCATTAAGCAGCCACTACAAAACAAGAACCATGTCCATTACAGACTGTATCGCGATAAACGGTTATTCAGAGCATCAGAAGGAAGCTGCTTCTGTAGCGCAGTATCTGTGTTCCAGGACAGATGATGATATGTTTGAAATGGCAGGCAGGATTCCGGCAAGATACGGAGTTTCGCACGCAGATTCCAATATTGACGCTTTTCTGGATGTATATGCACAATCTGTGCCGATGCCCAAAATGGTAGGGACGAGCAATTTCTGGGTACAAATGGAAATTGCATTCACCAAAATTTGGAATGGTGCGGATACAAATGAGACTTTGCAGAATCTTTCACAACAGATTATGACACAGGTAACCGGAAGTCCATACGAAGAGAAAAAATTACCGGATCCGCCGCAGGTCTCTTTGACGGATGATAATGGATATATTGATAATGGAATGAATAACTGAAGAATCTGAACAGGTAATTTTTTTGCGTAAATTTGACAAATATTACAAAAAGCTTGCGATACCATATCTTTTCATATAGAATAAAAATGCATAGGCGGGGTTCTCCGGATATAAAGGAGAAACTATGTACGATTGTTGTTTCAAAAAAAATCGAAAATGCGGCACAGTTATGGTCGCTGTTATTTTGCTTCTGATGCTTTCCGGGTGCAGCCCGAAAGGCAATACAATTGTTCTAAGACCGGTAGAAGAGTCATCAGAGAGTTCCTCAATCAAAGCAGATGCTATTCCGGAAACAGAGAAAACAACGGAAGAGGCTTCTTCAGAGAACAGCGGATCAGCAGATACGCAGATTGCAACTGTTTATGTATATGTATGCGGAGAGGTAAAGCAGGAAGGGGTATATGAGCTTCCTGACGGGAGCCGTGTATTTGATGCCATTGATGCTGCAGGCGGATTCCGGGATGGCGCAGATACTTCTTATGTAAATCAGGCAGCTCCGATTACAGATGGAATCAGAATCAGAATACCAGGAAAAGCTGAGACCGGACAAAAAAACGATCAAATAAAGGAACCTGTTATTTCGGTGGGAATTACGCCGGAAGATGAACAGAATACGGATCCGGCGCAAAAAGGTCTGATTAATATCAATACGGCGGATGAAACGGGTTTATGTGATATTCCGGGAATCGGATCGGGGCGTGCAAAAGATATCATTCAATATCGTACAGAACATGGCAAATTTAAAAGCATAGAAGAAATTATGCAGGTAACCGGCATCAAGGAAAAACTGTTTGCTAAAATTAAGGATTCAATAACAGTCTGATTGTATATGGAATGGGGACGGATATGGCAAAAAGAGCATTGGTTGTTGATGATGAGAAAATGATCGTAAAGGGCATCCGATACAGTCTGGAGCAGGACGGGATAGAAGTTGACTGCGCCTATGACGGTGAGGAAGCGCTTGAATCGGCACAAAAGAATAAATATGATATTATTCTTCTGGATGTCATGCTGCCCAAGCTGACCGGTTTTTGAAGTATGCCAGCAGATCAGGGAATTCTCCAATGTTCCTATTATCATGCTGACAGCCAAAGGCGATGATATGGACAAGATTCTTGGTCTGGAATACGGAGCAGATGATTATATCACCAAACCATTCAATATTCTGGAGGTAAAAGCCAGAATAAAAGCGATCATGCGCAGAACGACCAAGACTGAGGCAGCACCCAGTATCATCACATATGGGGATTTAAAGCTGAATGAAGAATACAGAAGAGTGTACATCAAGGAACAGGAAATCAATCTTACGACCAGGGAATTTGAGGTTCTCGAACTGCTTGTTTCTACACCGGGGAAGGTATACAGCAGAGAAGAACTTCTGAAAACAATCTGGGGGGATGATTATCCGGGAGATGTTCGTACTGTGGATGTCCATGTCAGAAGACTCAGAGAGAAACTGGAAACAAATCCAAGTGAGCCAAGGTATGTCCGGACAAAATGGGGTTCAGGCTACTATTTTCAGACTTAAAAGCTGGTCGTAAATGAATTCAAATAAGAAAATTAAACTATCAGAGCTTTTTCATAATTACAAAATCTCAAATATTTTTCGAAGTCTGCGTGCACGTATTTTTATAATTGTTTTCCTGACCGGACTGATTTCCTGTCTGGTCATGCATTATGCAATTATTCAGAATTACGAAAAACGTGCGGTTGCAGTCAAATCTTCCGAGGTGCAGACGCAGCTCAGAATTCTCGCAAATCACCTGATTAATTATGGATATCTGCAGGATACTTCTTCTGAAGTAATCGGTTCAGAACTTAATATGCTTGCCAATCTGTACGATGGTCGTGTTTTGATTATTAATGATAATCTGCAGGTTGTGAAGGATACTTACGGAATCAGCGAAGGTAAGACGATTATCTCCGAGGAGGTCGTTCGCTGTCTGAAAAAGGGAAATGACGGAATTACTTCGGTATATGACTCTGCAGACGGATATATTGAAATTACGACTCCGATTATTGAAACCAGAGCATTGGAAGAAGGCGATGTGCTTGGCGATAAGCAAACACAGGAAATTGTCTGCGGAGTTATGCTTACGAGTGTATCAACAGAAAATATCAGTACGACACTTGCTATTCTGAGTCAGAAAGCAACAAGGGTGGAGGTAATCGTAATTCTGATTGAACTGGGGTTTGCACTTCTTGCAGCAAATGGGCTTCTGAAACCATTCGACAGAATAACAAATGCTATCAATGATATCAAGGCAGGGTATACTGATCAGCCCATATCCGTTTCGGATTACCTGGAGACGGAGCATATTGTAAATGCATTCAATCAGCTTCTGGAGCGAATGAATACCTTAAATGATTCACGTCAGGAATTTGTATCCAATGTATCACATGAGCTTAAGACACCCATCACCTCTGTGAAAGTGCTGGCGGATACTTTACTGGCGCAGGAAGATGTTCCGAATGAAATGTATCGTGATTTTATGCAGGACATCAGCAGTGAAATTGATCGTGAGGATAAGATCATCAATGACCTTCTTGCACTTGTAAAAATGGATAAGAAGGCATCCAGCCTGAATATTTCTTCTGTGGATATTAATGCAATGACGGAGATTATTCTGAAACGTCTGCGGCCCATTGCAAGAAAACGTAATATAGAACTCACACTGATGAGCAGAAGGCAGGTTACTGCGGAGATTGATGAAGTTAAAATATCACTCGTTATAATGAATCTCGTAGAGAATGCAATAAAATACAACAAAGATAATGGTTGGGTAAAAGTGATTCTGGATGCAGATCATCAGTTTTTTACGGTGGATGTAATGGATTCCGGGATCGGAATACCCGAGGATTCTATCGATCATATTTATGAACGTTTTTACAGAGTGGACAAGTCAAGATCCAGAGAAATCGGCGGAACCGGTTTGGGACTTGCAATCGCAAGAAGTTCGGTGCTGATGCATCGTGGTTCATTAAAAGCTTCCAGTGTTCCGGGAGAAGGAACTACCTTTACAATGAAGATTCCGTTGACCTATGTTTCAACAGAAAACAGCAGGGCGTGAATAAGAAAATGTAATTGATGGGGAAATCGTATGCGATATTTTTATAAATCCAAAAAAGTAATCGTTTTTTTGCTGTTGCTGATGTTATTGCCGTATTGTGTTTCCTGTGGTAAAAGTAACAGCAGTGCAACAGGGAAAAGTACAAATGTTGTAAAGGTATATTATGTCAATAAAGATGAAACGGCTATCATATCAGAAGACTATGCACTTCAGTCAGATCCTGGGGATTCAAGTGCAGTGATACAGGAATTGTTAAAGCAGATGGAGACGATTCCTGTAAAGTTGGAATATGAGGCTCCCATTACCGGAAAAGTGCATCTTCAGAAATTTTCATTGAAAGATGAAATTCTGACGCTTTCTTTTGATGGGGAGTATAAAAATATTGAACCGACAAAAGAAGTATTGGATCGCGCGGCTATGGTCAGGACTCTTTCACAGGTCGAAGGGGTCAAATATGTTACATTTCTGATAGATGGAGAGGCATTGACAGACGAAAATGGTAAAGTGATCGGAAATATGTCTTCGGATATGTTCATCTATAATGCCGGCAATGAAATTAATACATATGAAAAAGTACAGCTTACATTATATTTTGCAAATAAAAAGGGAGATCAACTGATTCCCGTATATCGCACGGTTGTATATAACAGTAATATATCTATGGAACGGCTGGTCATGGATCAGCTGATCGCGGGACCCAATACGGATGCCGCCTATCCAACTATTAATCCGGATACCGGTGTGATCAGTGTGACGGTACGGGATGGAATCTGTTACGTGGATCTGGATGAAAAATTTGTAACAGAACCATATCAGGTAAATTCTGATGTAGTTATTTATTCTATTGTAAATTCACTGGCAGAACTTGTGGAAGTAAATAAAGTACAAATATCCGTAAACGGAAAAAATTCAGTAAAGTTTATGGACACAATGACGCTGTCAAATCCTTATGAAAGAAATCTTGAGATAATCAAATAATTTATGAATATAAAACGACCGCTGTATTTGCTGTGTATGGCATTTACTGCGGCTGTCTGGTTTTTTCTGAAATTGTCTCCGCCGGATCAATATACGGATGCATCTATAGCGGATGACAGTATTGTTTCATTTACCGGAACGGTTATGCAAAAAGAGTTGAAAACCGATTTTCAGGGTAAAAAAGTGTTGGTAATATATCTGCGGGATGTTTTGAACGATGAAACATCTGTACAGTGTTATATGAATGAAAATATGTCCATGGAACCACATATGGGTGAGAAGATCCGTGTAACAGGACAAATCAGAAATTTTCCGAGAGCCACCAATCCTGGTGAGTTTGACAGTCGTCAGTATTATTCCATTTTAAAAATTCAATATCAGATTAGAAATACGAAAATAGTCATGACAGATGGTAAAGCAGATATATATAGTGATACACTATATAAAATCAGATGCTATTTTTCCCATATTCTTGAGCTCTGCCTGAACGAACAGGATGCATCGATTATGAAAGCAATGCTGCTTGGAAATCGAACGGATCTTGATTCAAAAACAAGTGATATGTATAGGCAAAGCGGTATTATTCATATTCTTGCAATCAGCGGTCTCCATATATCGATTATAGGAATGGGAATATATACGCTTTTGAGAAAATGCAGAATAAAAATTTTTCCTTCGTCCTGTTTTGTAATTGTTTTTATGTGGTCATATGGTGTGATGTGTGGAATGAGTACATCTGCTTTCAGAGCGGTGATCATGTTCGGACTCAGGCTGCTCTCAAAAGTTTTTGGGAGAACATATGATATGTTAACCGGTCTTGCTGTTGCTGCAGTTCTGGTTCTTGTTGAACAACCGCAGTATCTTAGACATACAGGCTTTCTGATGTCCTTTGGTGCAATTATTGGAATTGGAATGATTTTACCGTCTATTCAGCCTTTGCTTACGCTTCCTTCTGTAATCAGGAAAAGGTTTGGAACTTTTTTCTCAGGTACAGCGGTGTCACTTGTCACGCTTCCGGTCTATACCAATTTCTTTTTTACATTCCCGGTTTATGCAGTATTCCTGAACCTTCTGATTCTACCATTGATGTCAATCATTATGGTCATGGGACTGCTGTGTCTGGGATTGGGAAGCGTTGCAGAATTTGCCGGCATTTTTACAGGATGGGGAATTCATTTCATACTTGCATTTTATTGGAAATGTTGTGAGCTCAGTACGCAACTTGCAGGAAATACCTGGTATGTCGGACATTCCAATATACTACAGACAGGAATATATCTGATCATGCTGATGGTCTTTGTGTATGTAACGGAACAGATGAAAAGGCATATCAGAAAGCGTGAAGACCGCAAAGATGAAGAAAACAGTATCAATAGGCAAAAGTTGTTATTTGAATTGAGATATCTGTGGCTGATCATTGCAATTGTTATATTGACTTTTCATGCTAAACCGTCTATGAAAATAACTTTTCTGGATGTCGGACAGGGAGACGGCATTGTAATAGAAAGCAAAAAAGCCGCCTATTTGATAGACGGAGGCAGTACTTCCAAGAAAAATACTGGAAAATATCAGTTGATTCCGTATCTGGCATATGAAGGAATCGGGAAACTGGATGCGGTGATCCTGACACACGAGGATGAAGATCATATGTCAGGAATGATGGAGATCATGGAGAAAATTCCGACTGGAGGGGTGCAGATCAATGAATTGATTTTGCCTGATATTGCGGAACAGTCAAAAGGAGAAAATTATCTGCGGCTGGAATCAAAAGCCAAAAGCCTTCAAATCCCCATCAGTTACATCAGCAGAGGTGAAAAAATACAAAGCGGTAAGCTGCAGATGACCTGTCTCGGACCTGTTGAAAAGATGGCAACAACGCAGCCTAATGCGTATTCAACTGTTATGTTGCTGCAGTATGACAGTTTTAAAGTACTTTTGACAGGTGATGTGGATGGGGATGGACAGGAATATCTGAAAGCATGTCTTCGGGATAATCAGGATGCAGCGCAGGATATTACACTTTTGAAAGTGGCACACCACGGTTCGCGTTATACGACTGACAATGAATTTCTGAAATTGTGTAAACCGAAATATGCGGTGATTTCATGTGGACTCAAAAACAGATACGGACATCCTCATGCGGAACTGCTCAAACGCCTTTCAGATGCGAATATCAGGACCTATATAACCAGAGACAGTGGGGCGGTTAGCGTGATTTCAGATGGTGAAAAGATGAATATACAGGAATTCACAGAAAAATACCGGTATGCGGAGGAGTCTGTATACCGGTAAGGTTGGGTATCTATTCAAGGTACATATCGATTGCCCAGTGATTTTTGTGCGCTTTGATATCCGCATAACTGCCACAGATAAGGGGAACGGAAGGCGGCATGTGCCCCAGATCGGCATCAAGCAGGATCGGAACATGATATTTGGACAAAACATCTGTCACGGCATGGATGTGATCGAGGCCACATAATGAATTACCGTTTGCAGGTCTTCCAATCAAAAAACCACTTGTATGTTTGAACCAGCCGGCATGCTCCATGTGCCAGAGCGTTCGTCTGATGGATAGAACATTCAGGTCACAGGATTCCAGAAACCATATGATTCCGTCTTCACTGTATGCTTTTTGAAAAGCTGTAACATGGTCATATTCTGTGCCGATCAGATTTTCAAGACAGTCCATGCATCCGCCCAGCAATCTCCCTTTCATGGAAAGGAAACCGGCATGTGTGTTTACCAGTGTAAGTTTTTCTTTTTCTGTCAGATTGTAGGGAGCAAGTGGATATTCTGCATTTTGCAAAGATTCCTTTTCCCACATGCCATAGCTGTCGAAAGACAGTTTTCTTCCCTGCAGAAGTGCAAATGCGTCATGCAGACTTGCATGCCAGGGATCCATTCCGAAAGATGATGCGTTAGGACCGTAGACAGAGGCTACATCACAAAGTGTGGTCAGCAAAAAAGTAAAGTTGGTATTGTCGGAAAATCCCATATACCATTTTGGAGCAGATTCTCTTATTCTTTCAAAATCTATTTCGTCCAGAATTTCACACATCAGCTCTCCACCACCTACAGAAAGAATGATATCATTTTTTGAACTGATGTATGCAGTGCGAAGTTCCTGTGCACATCTTTTGGGGGTACTGCTGATACCGATTCCTTTTCCAAGATAGCAGTTGGGACCGATGCGAAGATGGTAACCCATTGTTTTAAATTTTTTTCTGGCAGCATTCAAAAGCGATTTGTATGGCTCTGTGCTACATCCAAAAGAAGGTGCAACCAGTGCAATTGTTCCATGTGTATGTAAGAAATCAGGATATTTCATAATAATATTCCTCCAATACAATTTATCATAGCATATCAGAGAAGCAAAAATGTGTTCAGAATCTGAATTTAGCCAAAATTAAGATTCCATATTCCAAAATAAGGTAGGAATCATGGTATAATATCAACAGATGCTGGTGGAGAACCACCATGCATCTGTGCGAGGTTATTCCATAACCTCGGAAAAGCGGCAGGTGGAGAACCACCATGCATCTGTACGAGTTTATTCCATAACCTCGGAAAAGCAGCAGGTGGAGAACCACCGTGCATCTGTACGAGTTTATTTCATAACCTCGGAAAAGCAGCAGGCAAAGAACCACCATGCATTTCAATTTTTATGAAAAATAGGAAAGTGGGATTGGGTATGCCACAGAAAACATCTGAATTTCCTGCAAAGCAGAGGCAGATCAATGAAGAAATCAAAAAAGAAGAATTTCATGCCAGCTATCTTATATATGGGGAAGAGGCATACTTGAGAAATCAAAATCGCGATAAGCTTCGAAAAGCACTTCTTGGAAGCGGAGATGCGATGAATCTTCAGCATTACCGGGGAAACGGGATCAACCCGGCGGAAATAATTGATATTGCTGAAACAATGCCTTTTTTTTCGCAGCGACGCGTTATTTTAATTGAAAACAGCGGCTTTTTTAAAAATGGATGCCCGGAGCTTGCTGGCTATCTGAAAAATCCGGCAGAGACAGTGAATTTCGTATTTGTCGAAACGGACGTTGATAAACGTAAAGATATGTACAAGGCGGTACATAACTGTGGATTTGACATAGAGTGCGATACGCAGGATGCAGAGACGCTTAAGCGATGGGCAACCGGAAAACTGCAGGCAGAGGGGAAACGGATTTCTCCACGTGCTGTGGCATTTCTGATTGACAGAGTCGGAACCGATATGGACAATATTATAAATGAAATTGAAAAGTTGGTTTGCTATACTGCAGAACGCGTGGAAATCACAGAAGCAGATATTGATGCTATCTGCGCAAACTGGCTGACCAGTCAGATATTTGCAATGACAGATGCCATAGTGGAGAAAAATCAGAAGAAGGCAATGAATCTGTACTATGATCTTCTGGCACTGCGGGAACCACCGGCTAAGATCCTTTCATTGATTACCAGACAATTTAATTTGATGCTTCAGATTAAGGAAATGTCCGAACATCACGATGATATGGCAAAGATGATGAGTGCTACAAAACTGCCACGCTTTATTGTTACCAAATATACAGGATGGGCGCAACGTTTTCGCAAGGAGGATCTGATGCATGCACTTGAAATGTGTGTGCAGAATGATGAGGCGATTAAGACCGGAAAGCTTGACCAGGTGATCAGTGTCGAAATGGTGCTGGTTGGATGCTCTATGTAAACGAGAGGATTGAGCATGCAATTGAAAATTCGGGTTGGCAGGTTTATACTTGTTTACGGTAGACAGGTTTGAACAATAAGGAGATAGATATTATGACAATGATTGATAAAGTCAGAGCAGAAATGTTTGAAGCAATGAAGGAAAAGGATAAGGAACGCAAAGATTCACTGTCAATGCTTCTTTCTGCACTTAAGAACAAGGCAATTGATAAGAGAGAAGATCTTACACCGGCTGAGGAAATTGAAGTTGTGCGCAGGGAAATCCGCCAAAGTAAAGAAACAATGGAACTTGCACCACAGGACAGAACAGATATTAAAGAGCAATGTGCTGGCAGAATTAAAATCATGTCGGAATTTGTACCGGAAGAAATGTCGGCGGAAGCCATAAAGGAGTTTATTCTGAATGAACTCAAAGTACTTGGGATTGAGCAGCCAACAGTCAAAGATAAAGGAAAGATCATGAAGGAAATCATGCCAAAGCTCAAGGGCAAGGCAGATGGTGGAGTGATCAATCAGGTTGTTGGTGAGATTCTTGCCTGAACAGGAAAGTGAAAGGGAGTATACTGCTTTGCATAGACCACAGCCACAGGAAATATACAGGCATTTTAAAGGAAATTTGTATCAGATCATTACAATTGCCAAACATTCTGAAACCAGGCAGGATCTTGTTGTATATCAGGCACTTTACGGAGATTATGCAGTATATTGCAGACCACTCGAAATGTTCACATCAGAAGTGGATCACATAAAATATCCGGATGTTGTACAAAAAGACAGATTTGAACTGGTTAACAGAGAAAAAGCGCGGACCGAAAGCACGAATGTGGATGAACAGGTTAAAACAGGCCAGAAGTCTGATCCTGTTCAGAATAATGAGAAAACCGCTATTTCCTATTCAGGGAATATTATGGATAAGACGGTTGAGCAGGAAGCAGAAGATCTGCATATGAATCCGCTTGTTGTAAAGTATCTGGACGCAGATTCTGCAGCTGAAAGAATCAATATCATGGATCAGCTCAGATCAATAATAACTGACGATATGATTGATATTATGGCGATGGCAGTTGATGTTGAAGTTAATCCGGGAGAAATTGATACCAGATTTGATGAATTGAAAGAATGCCTTGCAACAATGGAGAAATTTGAGACAAACAGACTAAGGAGTTTATAGGTTATGAAACTGTTAAGTATCACGGTTCCCTGCTACAATTCTGAGGGATATATGAAGCGTTGTATTGATTCACTTTTGATTGGCGGGAATGAAGTCGAAATCCTGATTATAGATGACGGTTCAACAGATGCAACAGGAGAAATAGCAGACCAATATGCAGATGAATATCCGGATATTGTACGTGCAATCCATCAGAAAAACGGTGGGCATGGTTCTGCAGTCAATACCGGAATAGAGAATGCTACCGGATTATTTTTTAAGGTTGTGGACAGTGATGACTGGGTTAAGGAAATTGCTTATCGCAAAATTCTGATGACACTTGCTGATTTTGCAGGCGGAGACGTACGTCTGGACATGCTGGTCAGTAATTTTGTCTATAATAAAGTGGAAGAAAAGCGACATAAAGTTATGCGGTATACACACTCACTTCCGGTGGACAGGGTTTTTACCTGGAAGGATGTTCGAAATTTCCATAAAGGCAAGTATCTTTTGATGCATTCAGTGATTTTCAGAACAAAACTGCTGAGAGAATGTGGGTTAAAACTTCCGGAACATACTTTCTATGTGGATAACCTGTACGTATTTGAACCGCTTCCGTTGTTACCAACATGTATTATCTGGATGTGAATTTTTACTATTATTTTATCGGAAGAGAAGATCAGTCTGTTCACGAGGATGTTATGATCAAACGAATTGACCAGCAGCTTCGTGTGAATCGCATGATGATAGATTTCTTTTCGGAAAACTATGGAATGATTGCATCATCAAAAAAGAGATATCATTATATGTTCAATTATCTTGAAATTATTACGACGGTTTCCTCTATCCTGCTCATATATTCAGGCACAAAGGATAATCTGGAAAAGAAGAATGAATTGTGGAAATATATCAAACAAAAAAATATGTTTTTGTTCCTGAAACTTCGCTGTGGTATCCTTGGAAATTATGTTTACCTTCCGGGAAAAGGCGGCAGAACCATTACTGTTGGCGGATATAAGCTGTTTCAGAAAATATATAAATTCAATTAAAAAGAGCTGTTGCGAAATAACTGAAAAATCAGTTAAACGCAACAGCCTTTCTTTTATTATTTGTAATATCTGAATCAGTTGATTGCCCGTTCTTCTTCTGCGGTATCATGTCTGTGAAGGAAGCTGACTACAAATTCTGAACGATAGACAATAACATAAACAATCAGTCCCATAGCGAAAGCAGTTGCCACATCAAAAGTGGAATGCTGTTTGATAAACATGGTTGAAAGAATGATCAGCATACTGATTATATCGCAGATGATTTTCCCTCGTTTTGAAAATCTTTTACTTGCATTTACACCGATACAGCAGCCGATAGAATTATACACATGTATGCTGGGCCACAGATTGGTGGGTGTATCCCTTTTATACAGAAAAGATATCATGTGTGTGAAAATATTGTCACGTGGCATCACAGTAGGACGAAGATGCTGTATATTTGGAAACAGTGTTGAAACAATCAAAAAAACAGTCATTCCGGTAATCAGGAAAGTCAGCAGTTTGTAGTAATCCTCTTTTTCATACTTGAATAAAAAGAACAGGACAATGGAACTGACATAAAAAAACCACATAAAATAGGGGATAACAAAGATTTCCAGGAACGGAATCTTATCATCCAGTGCAGTGTGGACTTCGGTATAATGAACCTGTGGCGTAACTTCGAGATGATGAAACCAGATCAGATAAATAACTGCATATATACCAATCGGAACAGCCATCTTTATGGAATCAACAATACGCTCACGGGTCATTGGTTTACTTAAAGGATCTTTTCTGAACATAGCATATTCCTTTACTGTTGTAGAATTACAAAAAGCTTATATCCGATTACAAATATAGCGCAGAAAGCGGCAAATGGCAAATGACAAAAATCATAAATATATTAAAAAAAAAAGAAAGAAAATTGACTTTTCTGACAACGAAAGCCTACATCATCAAAATGAGTTTGCGTGGCAGACAATCAAGAGAGATGCAATCTGATTTCATGGAAACTTCTCCATCGGTATGAACCCATAAAGGAAGCATGGTATGAATTTTGACATGCTGCGCTCTGTAATGATAAACTCCTTTTATACCATAATGTTTTCCGATGTATGCGAGCGGGAGTGCGGCAAACATTTTGAACAGGGGCATATCCCCAATCACACATAAATCGAAAAGTCCATCCGAAGCGTCTGCATCAGGAGAAAATCGAAAGCCACCACCTTCAAATTTGTGCACCATGATTGCAGCAAACAGAAAGTGATCAAAATGTATGACCTGGCTGTGATCCAATTCTATATCACATGCTATTTTATCGGCATGTATAAGCTGATGAATTGCGATTGCACCATAAGTCATTTTCCCTAGTCCGATGAGATTCAGAAAATTTTTTGTACCGGAAGCAAGTGCCTGTTCACAGACAGCTGCATCAAAACCGATTCCGGCACTTACATCGAACATCCTGGTATCACTTCGCACATGGTCATGAAGACGCGAAAGTGTATGTGTCTCTGAATCATAATGCAGTTTTCCGATATCCATGCGACGGACTTCCCGGCCGTCCAGAATACGATCCATGATGATTTCGGGATCAGAAGGTAAGTCAATATCTCTTGCAAAATCATTACTGGAACCAACAGGGAGATATCCCAGCATAATCTGATCAAAATCGCAGATGCCGGAAATGACTTCATTGAGTGTGCCATCACCGCCAAGTACAACAAGACGAAGCGGGAGTTCTGCCGTATCAACACATTCCGTCAGTTTTTTTACAAAAGAGAGCGCATGACCCGGTCCGTTTGTATAGATGACCTGATAGGCAATGTTTCGATTCTGAAATTTTTTTTCGAACGTTTTCCAAAGTTTCATTCCCATTCCGGACTTTGCGGAAGGATTTACAACACAGTAATACATGGGCTACCTCTGATTTAAAAAATATATTTAGAACAGTATAACATATATAGCAGATTTTGACATTCTGTGATATGATAACCCAAATAATACTTTAACACATTAAAATAATGAATTAAAAGTGCCCGAAAGTGCTTCAGGATAGCGTACTGAGCAGAAACTGAGAGGAGAAAAGAAATGTATTCATTGGATGAAGTGAAAAAGTTGATCCTGAAATTGCCTGTGCAATTGAGGAAGAGATGCAGCGTCAGAATGATCACATTGAACTGATCGCATCTGAAAACTGGGCGAGCAAGGCAGTTATGGCTGCAATGGGAAGTCCTTTGACAAACAAGTATGCGGAAGGTCTTCCGGGGAAAAGATATTATGGGGGATGCGAATGCGTTGATGTTGTTGAAAATCTTGCAAGAGATCGTGCAAAGGAACTTTTGGCTGTGATTATGCCAATGTTCAGCCTCATTCAGGTGCACAGGCTAATCTGGCGGTTCAGTTTGCGGTACTCAGTCCCGGGGATACGATAATGGGGATGAATCTGAATCAGGGCGGACATCTTTCACATGGCAGTTCGGCCAATATTTCGGGTACATATTTCAAAGTAGTTCCTTATGGCGTAGATGAGAACGGTTTTCTTGATTATGATGAGATGTATCGTCTGGCAGTGGAATTTAAGCCCAAAATGATTATTGCAGGTGCGTCTGCTTACTGCAGAACCATTGATTTCAAAAAGTTCCGTGAAGCAGCAGATGCATGCGGAGCTGTTCTGATGGCAGATATTGCGCATATTGCAGGACTGGTTGCAGCAGGTCTTCATCCGAGCCCGTTTCCGTATGCCGATGTTGTGACCACTACGACACACAAAACGCTTCGTGGACCAAGAGGCGGAATGATTCTCTGGAATCAGAATGTACAGGACCGGTTTAAGTTTAATAAGGCTGTTTTCCCCGGGAATTCAGGGGGGACCGCTTGAACATGTGATTGCCGCAAAGGCGGTATGTTTTAAAGAAGCACTGCAACCGGAGTTCAAAACCTATCAGCAAAATATTCTGGATAATGCAAAAGCATTATGTGCCGGCCTGATGAGCCGCGGCGTTCAGATCGTTTCTGGGGGGACAGATAATCACCTGATGCTGGTTGATCTGACGAATTTTGCGCTTACCGGAAAAGATGTGGAAAAGTGGTTGGATGAAGCACATATTACTGCGAATAAAAATACCATACCGAATGAGCAGCAGTCCCCATTTATCACAAGCGGAATTCGCCTGGGAACACCGGCGGTTACAACAAGGGGGATGAACACAGAGGATATGGATCAGATTGCAGAAGCAATCACTTATGTAATAAAGGAAAGAGAAGCGGGGATTGAGAAAGCAAGAGAAATGGTAAAGAAACTGACAGACAGATATCCGTTGATCTGAAACTTCCTTATATATGTTTGATGAATAAAAAAATCCGTTGTATTTTGCATGAATTTCCAAAGCAGAATACAATGGTTTTTTTATTTAAAAAATGTCAAATGCACTTGACATTTAATGTAAAGCAAACTATACTTTAGTAAAGCAGACTTTACAAAAAGAAACGGAGAAAAATGAAAACCAGGATTCAGGAGCTGAGAAAAGAAAAAAAGATTACGCAAAATGAACTGGCAGATGCGCTTAACGTCACAAGGCAAACGATTATATCGCTTGAAAATGGTAAATACAAGGCATCACTTGTTCTGGCACACAAAATTGCGCAGTTCTTTCAAAGTACAGTAGAAGAAATATTTATATTTGAGGAGGATGAAAATTTATGACAGGTATGTGTTTATTATCAGGTAAGGGAGACTATACAACAAATGAAGGTTACAGGAAACAGTGAAGAAAAAATTGCAGTAATGAGTTTGATCATTATTCTGGGGCTGCTTAGTATTGCTGCCATTGAGCTGTGCAAACATGTTTTTAACATTCCAATTGCGGATTATACAGAAGGCTTGTATCTTGGAATCGGAACGGGGCTTATTGCCTGTGGGACAATATTAATTATTAAGCAAAAAAGAATTCTTGCTGACGAAGAAAAACTCAAAAAAGCCAGAATTGCCGAATCCGATGAAAGAAATCTTGCAATAGCAAATGCTTCCTGGAAAACAGCTACGATAGCACTTCTGATTGCGGTATATGCGGAGTTTCTGATTGCAGGGATGAGCATGCCACAGGTTGCACGTGCGGCAGAGATTCTGATTGCTGTTTTTTTTATAGTTTATCTGGTTTCATATCGGACAAATGCTGCAAAAATGTAAAACTTCTGTTTAAACCCAGGCATTTCATATCCTTTACCCCCAATGCGACAGACTGATTTGTTTTTATCAAACAAAATTGTCTGTCTTTTTGGGACAGAAAATGTGTGATACATTTTTTGACAGCTTTTGGTGCCTGTTTACGTTATATATTATTGTATTAAAAATATATACAATAAAAATAATATACAGAATACAATCAAAATACAGCTTAATATTACAAATAAAACTAAAAAAATAATAAACTGTATTGACAAATCGAAGGCGATTTCATATAATGAAGACAGAAAAAAGATAGTAGAGAAAAGAAGAAAATACTTCGGAGAGACCGAAAGAAAGGTAGGTATAAACCCAAAACACAGTAACTAAAATATTCAGGAAAGTGAGGTAAACTCCACCGGAAATTTGATTGAGCATTTGAATTTTATATATTACAACAGTTCAAGTACATGACAGGGTGGCGAAGTTCAATATTATAATCTTGACCGTCACAGCATATGAATGCAAAGGTGAATGGAAAGAATGTGTTGAGAAGAAGGAGGACAGTCCATTGGATATGAGTGACACTCCGACGCAGAATAAGGTGCCGGAAAGAGGAAGAAAAATAGAAACAAAAACAGTAAGAGAAATTGAAACAGAATAAGAGCGGAGACTTTTGGAATTATAAAAGTTTCCGCTCTTTTCGTTATATGAAAATTATGATAAAATCAGAGCAAGATAGAGACATCATAACAGATATGCAAAAAGAGCGGGGATGGCAGATGCGTGACGACAGAGATGACGAGCAGAGAGATGATCGGGGAAGCGTTGAGGATAGAAGAGAGCAGCGACGGCAGCGAAGAGTCAGGAATCAGATTATCGTATATGTGACAGTTGCCATACTTTTGACAGTTATATGCTGTGGGATTTTTCTTGGAGCAGTCAGAGTACGCGGAATAGTAGAGCAATATCAGGCAAATGAAGTAGCGGAACAGGCATCGCAGGATGCGAGCGAAGCAATTACGATTGGAGATCCGGATGCTGCATCTACTGCTGCAACGCAGAGTCGGGACGATATGCTGAATGAAATTGTCGAAACCTGTATTTCAGAGATGCCCTTGGAAGATAAGGTGGCAGGGCTGTTTCTGATCACACCCGAACAGCTTACCGGGGTGGATTCGGTGATTAAGGCTGGGAGTGGTACACAGGATGCACTTTCCAAGTACGCGGTGGGCGGAATTGTTTATAATTCCAAGAACATGAAGGATCAGGATCAGATTAAGTCCATGCTTTCCGATACGCAGAATATGAGTAAATACCCATTGTTTTTTGCTACAGATGAAGAAGGCGGGGACAAGTCAACTGTTGCAGGTATGGCGGGAACGGATAAGGCACCTGCAGCGGCAGATATAGGTGACTCTGAAACAGCGGTACAGAGCGGAAACGCAATTGGAACATATCTTGCTGCATGTGGTTTTAATCTTGATTTTGCTCCGGTATCGGATATTGCAGATGAAAATGCGAAAGAGAAAAGTATTTTTTATGGAACGGATGCCGCAAAGGTTGGGCCGATTGCTGCGGGAGTTGTACAGGGACTTCAGGAAACAGGAGTCAGTGCATGTATGAAATTTTTTCCTGTTATGGGAAACTCATCGGATGAGGCACAAGACGGAATAGAGAAAACAGACCGTACGCTTGATGATATGCGTCAAAGTGAATTTCTGCCATTTCAGTCGGGTATTCAGGCTGGCGTGAATATGATCATGGTAAGCAATATAGCAGCACCGTCGGTTACAGGAGACAATACACCCTGTTCCCTTTCCAGTGTGATGATTACAGATGAGCTGAGAAATGAACTTGGTTATACCGGAATAGTTGTAACAGATGCACTCAATCAAAGTGCAATTACGGATTATTATACTCCCGAACAGGCTGCGATTGCAGCCATTCAGGCAGGGGCGGATTTGTTATATATTCCGGAAGATTTTCAGAAAGCATATGATGGTCTATTGAAGGCAGTTCAGAGCGGAACAGTTTCCGAAAGCAGAATAGATGAATCACTTAAGAGAATATACAGAATCAAGTATGCAGATAAAGTAGATGGAATTGCAGCGGATGATGCAATGAGCGCGGCAACGGATGAAACGGCAGCATCGGAATCATCCTCCGGAGCATCAGAACAGGACAGTGCTTCTGCCGGAGCGGAAAATTCAACAGAAGAATCAAATTGATACAAGGGAATCATATAAAAAGGTCTTTCGGTACAATTCCGAAAGACCTTTTCTTTTAACTTAATCAGACGATTGTGTTCATCAGGCTGCCGGCCTGATAGGAACTGTATGCACCGGAAGCGGTATATGTTTTTTCAGAGGATGCAGATACTGCATTGTTTGCGGCGCTTTCGACCAGAGATGAAGCGGAAGAAATCTGGTAAGCATATCCGGAATCACTGCCGAATATTTTTTGAATGGCGGCTACATCAGCTTTTTTGAATGCAGTTTCATTAACAGAAAGTTTACCGGTCTGAGAATCCTTGGTTATCCCGACTTCTTTCAGCGCATTTTCATTCATTTTGGTTATGGTAGAAAGATAAGATGTACGTGTTGCAATATTTGTGCCGGAAGAAGATGAACCTGACGCAAGAAGACTGTTATATTTATCTGCAAAGTCTGATACAGCCTTGAAAATGCTATCAGTGTCATAGCCGTAGGTTGTTGTTCTGGTACCATCTGAAGCGGTAGTGGTAAGATTCTTTTTTTTATAAAGAGAATCAGAAGAAAGCGTTTCTACAGAGGACTGCAGATTCTGCGCATCCTTTGCAACTGAAGCGTATGCTTTTGCCGTAACAGTTGAAACAGATGAAGAACTGCCTGCAGATTTTTTTGCATCCGCAACTTTTGCATAATATGCAGAAACAATTTTACCATAACTGCCGTTTTTTATTGAACTATAATCAGAGACCATGTTTGAAAGCGAAGAAACATAGTCTTTTGAACTACTACCAGATGATAGACTGCTGAATAATGTTGTATAATCTAAGTTGGGATTAAAATTGATACTCATATTGATCACTCCTTATTGATATAAAGGCGGCATCCATGCCACGGATCCACATAGTTCCTCTTATTAATATATATCATAATATCATGAATAAATCAATAGAAAAGCGTCTCAATAGAAGGCTTTGACACAATCCTGCGGATACATTTTTCAAAGATAAGGGAAAGAAACAGAGATTGCTATATGCTGCTTATGCGTGTATAATAATGTTGCATTCTTGGCAAACAGGCAGAAGAATGGTTGGAGGCTATCAGGTATGTCATCAATACTGCAGGAAGATCAGGTTTTTAATAATGAGGTTCCTTTTTGTACATTATACAGTATGGAAAGTAAAACAAAACTGGAAGAGATTTTTTTGAAGCATCGTGTATCTTATTATGTGGAATGGCAGGAAAAAACAATCTGGCAGAGATTATTTGCAGGCCGCGCAGGGCGTGACAAGATTTGTTGTACGATTCGGATTAATAAAGCAGACATTGAACGGGCACGTGAACTGCTCAAAATATTGAGGGTATAAAGTTCAGGGATTTTGAGACAGAAGACGCTGCCTCTGTAAAAATGAAATAGACACGCGGGGTTGCTGCACGGTCCGGTGATATCGGAAGTGAACACCCGCGTTTTCTTTTTGTAAATGGAAATAGACTGAAAAGAACAAAAACCTGGCACATGTGAAATGTAAAAATGAGGTGATGCGTATATGGTAAAAAAAACAGATAACAGAAACTGGCAGCGCAAAGGTGCAAATACGACGGAAGAACAGATCGGGACAAGCAAAGCAGAAAACAAGCGGATCGGAACGAGCCGAAAGACAGAAGAACGGATCGGGACAAGCAAAGCAGAAAACAAGCGGATCGGAACGAGCCGAAAGACAGAAGAGCGGATCGGGACAAGCAAAGCAGAAAACAAGCGGATCGGAACGAGCCGAAAGACGGAAGAGCGGATCGGGACAAGCAAAGCAGAAAACAAGCGGATCGGAACGAGCCGAAAGACGGAAGAGCGGATCGGGACAAGCAAAGCAGAAAACAAGCGGATCGGAACGAGCCGAAAGACGGAAGAGCGGATCGGGACAAGCAAAGCAGAAAACAAGCGGTTTGAAACAAGCCGGAAACCGGATAGAAGAAACGAAACATTTAAAACTGACAAGAACAGCAGATGTCCTGTGTCCAGAAAATGCGGCGCCTGCCAGATGATAGATGTTCCATATGAGGAGCAGCTGAAGATAAAGCATGCGAGAGTGCAGGAACTTCTGGCTCCGTATTGCACCGTAGAATCGTTTATCGGAATGGACGAACCGGAGCATTACCGCTGCAAAGTTCATGCGGTTTTCACGCATGACAGAAAAGGAAATCCGCTTTCAGGTATTTATCGTGAAGGAACACATGATGTGGTTCCGGTAGAAGAGTGCCTTCTGGAAGACCAGAAAGCAGACGATATTATCAAGACAATCAGAGGAATGCTGAAATCTTTCAAAATCAAAACATTTGATGAAGATAACGGATACGGACTGATTCGCCATGTCCTGATTCGTGTCGGACATATCAGTGGGCAAATTATGGTTGTTCTGGTTCTGACATCTCCAATATTGCCTTCCAAGAATAATTTTATAAAAGCACTTCGAGAAAAACATCCGGAAATTACAACAATAGTTTTAAATGTGAATGACAAACAGACCAATATGATATTGGGCGATCGTGAAAAAGCAATATATGGTCCGGGATACATTTTTGATACCATGTGCGGAATGGAATTTAAAATTTCGCCGAAATCCTTTTATCAGGTGAATCCGGTTCAGACAGAAAAACTGTATCAGAAGGCAATAGAACTTGCAGGACTTTCCGGAAAAGAAAGGGTACTTGACTGTTACTGCGGAGTCGGCACTATTGGTATTATTGCAAGTCCTTTTGCAAAAGAAGTAATTGGTGTTGAATTAAATCATGATGCGGTTCAGGATGCAATTGGAAATGCCAGAAGGAATAAGATAAATAATATTACCTTCTACGAAAACGATGCCAGCAGATTTATGCTGCAGGTAGCAGATGCGGGAGAAAAAGTGGATGTTGTATTTATGGATCCTCCGAGATCCGGTTCGACACCTGTTTTTTTACAGGCGATGTTCCGGTTGAACCCGAAAACGGTCGTTTATATTTCCTGCAGCCCCGATTCACTTGCAAATGATCTGGAACTGATTACAAAGCATGATTATGAAGTGAAACATGCAATACCGGTTGATATGTTTCCGTTTACACGCAGTGTCGAGACAATTGTTCTGCTGCAGAAGAAAAAATGATATACGGGGAAATGATAATTTGTATCAAAAGATATTGGACAATGCTGCAGAGCACTGTTAAAATATAGAACGGTGTAAATATTTTATAGCAAACAAATGGAGGAGTTCGCTATGTTGGAGAAAATGTTTAAGTTACAAGAACACGGAACAACTGTCAAAACAGAGATAGTTGCCGGGATTACCACCTTCCTGGCAATGGCTTATATTCTGGCAGTTAATCCAAGCATTCTGGGGAATGTAATGGATGCAAACGGTGTATTTGTTGCTACCGCTCTTGCGTCTGCAATCGCAACTTTTATCATGGCTTTTCTTGCCAATTACCCGATCGCATTATCTGCAGGTCTGGGGTTGAATGCGTACTTTGCATATACAGTATGCCTCGGAGAACTAAAGGATGTTGCAAATCCATTTACGATCTGCCTGACAGCAGTGTTGGTCGAAGGTATTATTTTCATCGTCATTTCTGCATTTAAATTCAGAGAACAGATTATAAATGGTATTCCGCAGAACCTGAAGTATGGAATTTCTGCAGGAATCGGTCTTTTTGTTGCCTTTATCGGATTACAGGGAGCAGGCATTGTTACAAAGAATGATGCTACACTGGTTGGACTGGGGGATTTCAGTACTGCAGCTGTTGTGTTGTGCTTTGTTGGTCTTCTGATTATTGTAATTCTTTCTCATTATAATGTACAGGGATCGGTTTTGATCGGTATCATTGCTACATGGATTCTTGGGATGATCGCACAGAAGGCAGGCTGGTATACAGCTGGGAATTGTTTCCCTGATTTTTCACAGGGAATTCAGCTTGGCGGAATTAAGAATACAGCATTTCATTTCAATTTTGCATGGGCAGGATCACATTTAATTCAGTTTATTGCGATTACATTCAGTTTTTTGTTTGTTGATCTCTTTGATACGGTAGGAACAGTAGTCGGTGTTGCTGATAAGGCAGGACTTTTGGATGAAAAAGGTGAACTTCCCCGTGTTGGTAAAGTATTCATGGCCGATGCAGTCGGAACGGTTACAGGAGCATGTCTTGGAACATCTACAATTACAAGCTTTGTAGAGTCAAGTGCAGGTGTTGCTGCAGGCGGACGTACCGGACTGACAGCCCTTACAACAGGTATTCTGTTCCTTGTTTCACTGGTATTCAGTCCATTCTTCCTGGCTATCCCGGGATTTGCAACTGCTCCGGCGCTTTTGTATGTTGGTATGCTGATGGTGTCAAGCGCAACAAAAATCAGATTTGATGGGGATGTTGCAGACAGCTTTGGCGCATATCTTGCTATGATGATGATGCCTCTGACTTATTCTATCGCAAATGGTATTATGTTTGGAATCATGGGTTGGGTTATTGTAAAGGTATTTTCAAAGAAGGCAAAAGATGTCAGCCCTGTTATGTGGGTTATTTTCATCATGTTCTGTCTGCGGGTACTGACGTTGATGTTCAAATTCCAATAAAGAATGATTTTATTAATATAAGGATTATAAAATTTAATTTTTTCTTAATCCCCTTTGCGGTATACACCGCAAGGGGGATTTTTTATGGGAAGTATGATAGAATCAGATTCGAACGGCTTTTATCTGTTAGGCATTTGGAAAATCAAATTATTCATAAGGGGAGAGAATTGAGAAAACAGGTTCATTTATGGAAATTTATTGCATTATCAGCTATGTCGATGGTTTTGTTTAACACATGGTCTTTAGAACTGACAGGTGGACAGGAAAATGTATACGCAATGGAGAAAAGTCCGGCTGTTCAGAGTGGATTTGATTATTCACCGGTTTTTGATGCGGCCTTTTATGCGGCGCTGTACCCGGATGTTGCAGATACATATGGCAAAGATACCGCAGGAATGTATGCGCATTTCGTTACATATGGAATACCGGAAGGGCGTCAGGGGTCTGCAGATTTTAACGTACAGATTTACATGTCGAATTATCCGGATCTTGACAAGGCATTCGGATCAGATATGGCAGCTTATTATCAGCATTATGTTTCTTTTGGTAAAGCAGAGGGAAGAATTGCAAATGTTTTGCTTCCCGGCGTCACGCTTATTACTACTCAGAATGAGTGGAAGCTGATATTGGTAAATAAAGATCATCTGTTATCAAAAGATTTCATACCTCCATTAGGCCAGGTTGCATCAGGCAAGCAGATGCGTTCAGAAATTGCACCGGTTGTTAAACAGATGATCAGTGACGCCAGGGATCAGGGGGTTAATCTTACAATTGTATCTGCATACAGGGATGCTTCCAGGCAGGCTTTACTGTTTGAAAGAAAAACCAATTACTATCTTGGAAAAGGATTTAACAGAACGGACGCAGAAGCAAATGCTGCGACAGTTGTAGAAAGACCCGGTAACAGTGAGCATCAAACAGGTCTGGCAATGGATATTACAGACAGTTCTTTTGTGTCTCTGACAACTGCGCAGGAGAAAACAGCAGGATATAAATGGCTTTATGCAAACTGTGCAAAATATGGATTTATTTTGAGATACCCGAAGGGAAAAGAAAATATTACGGGAGTAATCTATGAACCCTGGCATTTCAGGTATGTCGGAACAGATGCGGCACAAGCAATCATGACACAGAAGATTTCATTGGAAGAATATCTGAATTCATAATATTATTGTTTCCATTCTGTCTTTTAGGTTTATTTTAGGCTTACATGTTATTTTGTATTTATTACAGGAGCCTGATAAACGGAAAAAGCAGAAGGGACGAAAAAAAATGAAAAAAAACAGGATAAAAAAGGTTCTGACAGGAACCATAGGTACGATTGTTGCCGCAACTATCACCGGGGGGACTTGTACCGGAACTGTATTTGCGGCAGAAAATGCTGCACGAACAGAGAACTCCGTTGCAACTGAAACTTCACAGGATATGCCGGGCGGGACCCCTCCGGATGCAGCGGATACAGGAACAAGCGGTAGACCTGGCGGACAGGCACCGGGAGGCGGAAGCAGTGCAGTAACTGAATGGACGGCTGTAAATACGGTTACATCGGATACAACAGAAAAAAGCAAAAGTTATGAATCTACTGGAACGGATGAAAATGCAATTCATGTTGCGAATGGTGCCAATCTTGTTCTGAATGATCCGACAATTACGCGGACAAGTACGGACAGCACGGGTGGGGATAATGCAAGCTTTTATGGAGTTGGCGCAGCACTCTTGACGACGGATGGAACAACATATGTCAATGGTGGAACAATAGATACGGATGCAGCCGGCGGTGCAGGCATCTTTTCATACGACAAAGGTGTTACCTATGTTGCCGGAACGACGATTAATACCAGGCAGGATACTTCAGGTGGAATTCACGTTGCAGGCGGAGGAACGCTTTATGCATGGGATGTGACCGCTACAACGCAGGGAAACTCTGCAGCAGCCATCAGAAGTGATCGTGGTGGCGGAACCATGGTGGTAAATGGTGGAACTTATACATCCAACGGAGAAGGATCGCCTGCCATATACTGTACGGCAGATATTTCTGTCAACAATGCGAAGCTTACTGCAAACGGATCAGAAGGAATATGTATAGAAGGACTGAATTCTCTCAGACTTTTTGATTCTGATCTGACAAGTAATATGAAAGATCTGGATCAGAATGATTCAACATGGTCGGTGATACTCTACCAGAGTATGTCAGGCGATTCGGAGGTTGGTAATTCTACTTTCGATATGATCGGTGGAAGCCTGAATGCAGAAAACGGCGGTGTATTTTATACAACCAATACGGAATGCGATATTTTACTGAATGATGTAACAATAACGACAGCGGGTAACAGTGAGTATTTTCTCCGCGTTTCCGGAAACGGAAATGAAAGAGGATGGGGAACAAGCGGCGCAAACGGATCACAATGTAATTTTACCGGAATCAGTCAGGTTATGAGCGGAGATGTGATATGGGACAGCATCAGTGATCTTGATTTCTATATGACGGATTCCAGTTCTTTGACAGGTGCCGTTCTGGATGATGAAACCTATGCGGGAAACGGTGGTGACGGATATTGCAGTATGTATGTGGATTCTTCATCGGAGTGGACAGTTACCGGAGACAGTACTTTGACCAACCTCTACAATGAAGGGAGAATTGTGGATGCACAGGGAAATCAGGTTTCTATAGTTGGAACAGATGGAACGGTATATGTTGAAGGAACAAGTGAATATACAATAACAGTTGATACGTATGCTGAGCAGGCAGACCTCTCAGAGGCACAGACGGCTCCTGTATGGTCAGATTATGAAGCAGCCGTTCCAGAACAGCTTACAGCGGTATCATCATCTGATTCTGAAACGGCAGTGTCCTCTTCAGATACTGGCGAAGCAGCATCTGTACTTACTTCACAAAGCGGTACAGCATCTTCTTCGGAATCGGAAACAGATATGACAGATTCTCATCATTCCAATATTCCAATTTATGCAGGGATAGGAGTGACAGCGTTAATTTTATGCGGATGGTTTATCGGACGCAGAAAAAAATAACATAAACAGAGGTAAGCGGATTGGAGCACCCGGCAGAGATGGATTCTGTCGGGTGCTTTTAATTGAAAATATTTTCTTTTTGTGTGGCATAATATATGTTATACTAAACAATGGTTCAGTACGGGAGAGAAAATAAATGACTTCAAATTCGGGGGTCAGAGACAACCGTGACAGCCGAGAGAAAAACAGTCTGAAAGGGCATGATCCCTTTGCAATGAAAAAGAGAGTACCTGATCGAACGAACACAAAACGGGGATTTTTTCGATTGTTTGGCATTGCGGTAGTCATAATTGCGGTTGTTTTCTGCGTTTTTTGCGGGATCTTTTATAATCATATGATAAGCAGCCTGCGGGATGTGCAGGATAAGTTAACACAGTACCAGACAAGATATGGCGATATTAGTGCAGCCCGGGAAACGTCTGCGGATGTTTCATCATCAGCAGGTACAGCAGCGACAGCCGATTCAGAGGAATCTGACAGTGCAGTAGTTCGCAGGGTATATCTGACATTTGATGACGGACCCAGTACAATGACGGATCGCATTCTGGATGTTCTGGACAGATATGGTGTTAAGGCAACTTTCTTTGTGGTTGGCAGGACAGATACGGAATATCAGAGAATATACCGTAGAATTGTCCAGGATGGACATACGCTCGGGATGCATTCCTACAGTCATAATTATAGTCAGATATATGGTTCACTGGATAGTTTTCAGGCAGATATGCACAAACTGCAGGATTTTCTTTATGAACAGACAGGCGTCTGGACAACATATTACCGGTTTCCGGGAGGAAGTTCCAATACGGTCGGGAAGGCTAAGATGCAGGATCTGATTGATTATCTGGGGCGTGAAAACGTAACGTATTTTGACTGGAATATCTATGGCGGAGATGATGTGGATGCTGCAACAATGGTTAAGAATGTCACAGAAAATTTATCGGCATATTCCGATGCAATGATCCTGATGCATGATGCATCTGACAAGGAAGCAACCGTGCAGGCGCTTCCGGAGATCATCGAATATATACAGAAGATGGATAATACAGTGATCGTTCCGGTAACAGAAGATACAATACCGGTTCAACATCATAAATCAACGAATACAAAATGAATGGGAGGATTACAAAATGGGTTTTTTCTCAGAGCTGAAAAGCGATCTGTCCTCAGCAGTGAATACGATTTCACCTAAGGATGAGGACAAAATGAGTCCTGCTGAAAGTGATTCGGAAACACAGAAATCAGGAATGAATGAGGAAGTGGATCTTGACAGTATGCTCAACCGCCTTGACAATATCAAGCTGGATGATGATTTCGAGACAGAGCAGGAAGAAAAAAATGATGTTTCTGATCCGGAATCTGTAGGGGAAACACCGCAGGAGGATACGACTGCAGCAGAAGAGAAAATGAAGAGCGATGCGGAAAATGCTGCGCAGGATGATTTTGCTGCTGAATTTGGTATTTCCTTTGAAAAGGAAGAAACAGAAGAAAAAGCAGGAGATGAAGTAGTTCAGGATGCAATCAGTGCACTGGAGGCTATGCAGGTAGATTCTGCAGACCGGATGAATCCGGTTCAGGAAGAAAATAGAGAGAATTATGGGGGTAATGGTATGATGGACACACTTCAGGCAGCAACAGACGAAACAGCATCAATAACAGGCGGAATGGTAATAAATGGAGATATCCAGACAACCGGATCGCTTGATTTGCTTGGTAAAGTTGTCGGTAATGTTACGGTATATGGCAAAATGAATGTAAATGGAGAAATTGAAGGCGATTCTACTGCTGCTGAAGTTTATGCTGAATCTGCAAGAATTACCGGAGACATTCACAGCCAGGGTTCTGCAAAAATCGGACAGAGTACGGTCATAATCGGAAATATTTTTGCCACCAGTGCAGTGATCGCAGGAGCTGTGAAGGGAGACATTGATGTACATGGCCCCGTTGTATTGGATACAACAGCAATTGTTATGGGAAATATCAAATCCCAGTCGGTCCAGATCAATAATGGTGCTGTAATTGAAGGTATGTGTTCTCAGGTATATGCTGAAGTTAATCCTTCTGCATTCTTTGAAGAATTGAAAAAGAAATAAATCGTATCTATTGTTTTGAAGAGTTATAGAAATAAGAAAAGATTGTTGCTGCACATAATCTTGGGTAATTGTTTCAGAGAATAAAAAAACAGTTGCAGCATGAGGTATAAAATGAGAATTTTATTGAAACTGAGCGGAGAAGCTCTTGCAGGGGACAAAAAGACCGGATTTGATGAACCTACCGTCAGAAAAGTTGCATTACAGGTAAAACAGCTTATGGATGCGGGTACTGAGGTTGGTATCGTAATCGGAGGCGGAATTTCTGGCGAGGCCGTACAAGTGAGAATATTGACAGAGTTAAGGCTGATCAGATCGGGATGCTTGCCACTGTCATGAACTGCATTTATGTTTCAGAGATCTTTCGAAGTGAAGGTATGATGACCAATGTTCTGACACCTTTTGAGTGCGGTGCTTTTACAAAGCTCTTTTCAAAAGACAGAGCAAACAAATACTTCGCAAAAATATGGTTGTTTTCTTTGCAGGTGGTACGGGACATCCCTATTTCTCAACTGATACGGGGGTGGTACTGCGGGCTGTTGAGGTTGAGGCTGATGTGATCCTGCTTGCAAAAGCAATTGACGGGGTATACGACAGCGATCCTGCTCAAAATGCTAAAGCAAAGAGATATGACAGCATTTCGATTGATGATGTGATCAGTGAAAATCTGCAGGTTGTTGATATGACAGCATCCATTCTGGCAAGAGATAACCATATGCCAATGCGTGTATTTGCACTTCAGGAAGAGAACAGTATTGTGAAGGCAGCTACAGGTGACTTTAACGGAACGACTGTTACAACAGAATAAAACACCCGTTTGAAGAGAGGTATACTATGAATGATAAATTAAAAACATATGAAGAAAAAATGAAAAAGGCCTTTGAATTCCTTTGCGAGGATCTCTCTGCTATTCGTGCAGGGAGAGCAAATCCGCATGTACTGGACAAAATCCGTGTTGACTATTATGGAACACCGACACCTATTCAGCAGGTTGGTAATTTATCCGTACCTGAGGCGAGAATTATTCAGATCGTACCATGGGATAAGACGTTGCTCAAAGAAGTTGAAAAGGCAATTCTGGCATCTGATGTCGGAATTACACCTTCAAATGATGGTACAATGATCCGCCTGGTATTTCCGGAACTGACAGAGGAACGCAGAAAACAGCTGGCAAAAGATATTAAGAAAAAGGGCGAGGATGCAAAGATTGCAGTTCGAAATATCCGTCGTGACGGCAACGACGAATTTAAAAAGCTGAAAGGATCTGACGTTTCGGAAGATGAGATCAGTGAATTGGAAGATGAGCTTCAGAAGCTTACTGACAAGTATGTTAAAGAAATGGATGCTGCAGTAGAAGAAAAATCAAAAGAGATCATGAAGGTCTGAAATTATGGCAGAAGAAAAAAGAATTCCGGCACATGTTGCGATAATCCTGGATGGCAATGGGAGATGGGCAAAAGCAAAAGGAATGCCCAGAAACTATGGACATTTGCAGGGGGCAAAAGCAGTAGAGGATATTCTGGTAGATGCGAGAGACCTTGGAATCAAATATCTGACTGTATATGCTTTTTCTACCGAAAACTGGAACAGACCGGAAAAAGAAGTATCTGCGCTTATGACGCTTCTTCAGAATTATCTGAAGACAAGTATAAAGAAGTCTATGAAAAATAATGTACGATGCCGTGTGATTGGTGAAAAATCAAGACTTTCAGCTGATATTCAAAAGGCAATAAAGGATTTGGAAGAAACAACAGCTGGAAATACGGGACTTACCTTTACGATTGCAATAAATTACGGCAGCAGAGATGAGATTACCCGTGCTGTCCGGAAAGTAGCAGAAAAATGCGTTGCCGGACAGCTTCTTCCGGATGCAATTACAGAAGCATCAATAGAACAGGAACTGGATACTGCATTTCTTCCGGATCCGGATCTGCTCATCAGAACCTGCGGAGAGCAGCGTATATCCAATTTTCTGCTTTGGCAGTGTGCGTATACGGAATTCTATTATACAGATATTGCATGGCCTGATTTTAATAAGGCGGAGCTTGAAAAGGCAATTGCAGCATATGGAAGGCGTGACCGGAAATATGGCGGTCTGGAACAGGATGACAAAGAATAAATCCGGGATGGTAATGTGATTTGAAAACAAGAGTAATGAGCAGTATAGCAATCGGTGTGATCCTTCTGGTTGTACTTTTATGCGGCGGTTATGTTATGGCAGCGGTTTTGCTGATGTTGTCTCTGATTGCCTATTTTGAACTGATGCGGGCAACCGGAGTGCATCAGGCAGAGAAAAAATGCAGCGGAATCGAAATGGCAGGTTATATCGGAATCATTTTCCATTACGGACTGATGCTTTTTATGGGAAAAGATATTCGCTTTTTCGGACTCTCTATCTTATTTGTTTTCTTTGCAGTAATGATTGTTTATGTTCTTACATTTCCGAAATATCAGGCACAGCAGGCCATGGCAGCAATATTTTCTTTTTTGTATGCACCGGTTATGCTTTCTTTTGTATATCTGCTTCGAATAGGAAAATATGGAGAATATATTGTATGGGTACCCTTTGTTGCATGGATATGTGACACCTGTGCTTATCTTGCAGGACGTGCATTCGGCAAGCACAAGCTTTGTCCCAGACTTTCGCCCCAAAAGACGATAGAAGGTGCAATTGGTGGAGTTGCAGGGTCAGTAGCGGCAGGAGCGATATTTGGAGTTGTTTTATCCGGTGCGGCTACTCATAATTCGGATACAATCTGGATGTTTATGATTATTACCCTGATCGCTGGTGTGATTTCTCAAATTGGAGATCTGGCAGCATCCGGGATCAAAAGAGATCATCAGATCAAAGATTATGGGAACCTGATTCCCGGGCATGGCGGAATCATGGACCGGTTCGACAGTGTCATCTTCGTTACACCGATGGTCTATCTGCTTGCAGTGCTTTTCATCAAATAATACTGTTCTTTTCATATGATTTGGAGAAAACGATCCCTATATGTTTATCTGAAAATTATCATGCCGGTGCAAAAATGCATCGGCATCTTTGCATCAATACTGTTAAAATCAAAATATAAACATATCACAGTTCAAACAGACAGAAACGGAGAGGTTCACAAATGGGAAGAAAAATCATCCTTTTGGGTTCAACAGGATCAATCGGAACACAGACACTTGATGTTGTGAGAAATAATGCAGATCTCGAAATAATCGGACTTGCGGCAAATAGAAATGTTACATTAATCGAAGCACAGATCAGAGAATTTCATCCTCATTATGCGGCAATGTTTGATCCTGCTGCTGCACAGGAACTCAAAGTAAAAGTTGCAGATCTTCCGGTAAAGATTTATGCGGGGATGGAAGGATTAATGGAACTTGTTACGGTTCCGCAGGCAGATACCGTATTGACTGCGGTAGTTGGTATGATCGGAATTCGTCCGACAATTGCTGCAATCGAGAGTGGGAAAGATATTGCACTTGCGAATAAGGAAACACTCGTAACTGCAGGACATCTGATTATGCCGCTTGCGGCAGCGCATAATGTAAAGATTCTTCCGGTAGACAGTGAGCACAGTGCAATATTCCAGTCATTAAACGGAGAACCCAAAAGAAAACTGGAGAAAATTCTGTTAACAGCTTCCGGGGGACCATTTCGAGGGATGAGCAGACAGCAGCTTGAGACAATTACGGTAAAAGAGGCATTAAAACATCCGAACTGGTCGATGGGTCCCAAAGTGACCATTGATTCGGCATCCCTTGTTAATAAGGGGCTGGAAGTAATGGAGGCAAGATGGTTATTTGATGTCCGCCTGGATCAGATTCAGGTGGTTGTTCAGCCGCAAAGTATCATTCATTCAATGGTTCAGTATTGTGACGGTGCAGTAATTGCACAACTTGGGATACCGGATATGAAGTTGCCGATTCAGTATGCACTTTTTTATCCTGACCGCATGCCGATGACTGAGGATCGACTTGACTTCTGGAAACTTGGCGGTATTACCTTTGAAAAGCCTGATACAGAGACCTTCAAAGGGCTTGACCTTGCATATCAGGCAGCCGGAATTGGTGGAAGTATGCCAACGGTATTTAATGCGGCAAATGAAATGGCAGTGAAACATTTTCTTTCGGGAAAGATCCGGTTTCTGAAAATCTATGATATGATTCTGGATGCGATGGAACATCATCAGAAGATAGAAAGCCCGGATCTGGAACAAATTCTTCAGTCAGAGCAGGAAACCTATGAGTATCTGCAGTCCAAAAACTATTAAAATACGATACATTTAAAGTTCTTTGGCAGAAAGGATCAAATTTGATTATCAGTATTATTATCTTTTTTATTATTTTTGGGGTGCTGGTGATTTCTCATGAGGGGGGACATTTTCTGATTGCAAAGGCAAACGGAATAAGGGTAAATGAGTTTTCAGTCGGAATGGGACCGGAACTGTTTAAAAAGCAAAAAGGAGAAACACTTTATACCATAAGACTTTTACCGATTGGCGGTGCATGTATTTTTGACGGGATGGACGGCCTGCAGGAAGAAAAGGGAACGCAGGATGAACATTCTTTTCAGAAGGCAAAGGTCTGGTCGAGAATCGCAACCGTTCTGGCAGGGCCGCTTTTTAATTTTCTGACAGCATATCTGATGGCACTTGTTGTAACCGGATTTTCTGTGTGGAATTTTCCTGTCGTTTCTGAAGTAATGGATCAGTCTGCTGCCCAGGAAGCAGGTCTCCGGCAAGGGGATACGATTCTTTCCATGAACGGTGAAAAAATTCATATGGCGCAGGAAGCAACGCTGATTTCGCAGCTCAACAGTGATGGAAATGTGTTTGATATTGTATATCAAAGGGGGGGAAGTCAATATGAAACGAAACTGACCCCCAAATACAGTGATAAAGATAAAAGATATTATATGGGTGTATACATTGGTCAGGCAGGAAAAGTAACCGGTGCAAAAATCATTCCCTATGCCGGATATACGGTAGAATACTATCTGAAGGCAACCTATAAAAGTCTGATCATGCTGGTAGAGGGAAAGCTTGGCAAAGACAGTGTATCAGGTCCTGTGGGAATGGTTAAAATGGTAGATGATACATATGAGGAGGCAAAGCCATACGGACTTCCCTCTGTGGTACTGACGATGCTTGATCTGGCACTTTTGTTATCGGTCAATCTGGGCGTGATGAATCTTCTGCCGATTCCGGCGCTTGACGGAGGCAGACTGGTGTTTCTGTTGCTGGAAGTGATAAGAGGCAAACCGGTTCCGCCCGAAAAGGAAGGACTGGTGCATCTGGCGGGGATGGTTGCACTAATGGTGCTGATGGTGTTTGTAATGTTTAATGATATTACCAAATTCCTAAAGTAATGAAACATTTTTGAAACAGGCAGGAGCAGATACATTTCAGATGCGGAATAGAGGAAAATATGACATATAGAGATCATACCAGAACAGTTCAGATAGGAAATAAAGTAATCGGAGGCGGAAATCCGATCTTGATTCAATCAATGACGAATACCAGAACGGAAGATGTAGAAGGATGCGTCAGACAGATTCTGAGACTGGAAAAGGCAGGATGCGATATTGTACGCTGTACCTGTCCGACACAGGAAGCAGCAGAGGCAATCGGGCAGATCAAAAAGCAGATTCATATACCGCTTGTTGCTGATATTCACTTTGATTACAGGATGGCAATTGCGGCAATTGAAAATGGAGCAGATAAAATACGCATCAATCCCGGAAATATCGGTTCAAGGGATAAAATTGAAGCGGTTGTTTCAGCTGCAAAGGAGCGAAATATTCCGATCCGGGTGGGTGTCAACAGCGGATCACTTGAAAAGGATCTCCTGGAAAAGTACGGCGGAGTAACGGCGCAGGGACTTGTTGAAAGTGCACTCGACAAAGTTCATATAGTGGAGGATTGCGGTTATGACAACATGGTCATCAGCATCAAATCTTCCAATGTGATGCTATGTGTAAAGGCACATGAACTTTTGGCTGAAAAAACTGACTATCCGCTTCATGTAGGAATAACGGAAGCAGGTACGGTATATGGCGGTAACATCAAATCATCAGTCGGACTGGGAATTATTCTCAATGAAGGAATCGGAGATACGATCAGAGTATCACTTTCCGGAGATCCGGTAGAAGAAATCAAGACTGCAAAGCTGATATTAAAAACACTTGGCCTTCGAAAAGGCGGGATTGAAGTAATCGCATGCCCCACCTGCGGCAGAACCAGAATTGATCTGATCGGCCTTGCCAGTCAGGTGGAAACGATGGTACAGGAATACCCGCTGGATATAAAAGTGGCAGTTATGGGATGCGCAGTGAATGGTCCCGGTGAAGCACGCGAAGCAGATATTGGAATTGCCGGAGGAGATGGTGAAGGCCTTTTGATCAGACATGGGGAGATCATTCGCAAGGTTCCTGAGGATCAGCTTCTTTCGGTATTGAAGGACGAATTGGATCATTGGAAAGCATAAAACAAAAGTAAGGGGTTCCGGAACAGATGGCAAAAGCTTTTTTTGAAGTATTTCCCGCTTTGCGGTTGGACAGACACATGAAAGAATTGATGGAGGAAGTGACTGTTGACAAGGTTTCAACGACCAGAAAACAGGATTTCATCCGAATTTATCTGTCAAGCAATAGGTTGATTGACAAGACAGATGTCTGGAAAGTGGAAAATGAAATTAAAAAGCAATTCTTCGGAACTGCGAATCTGACAGTAAAGGTATATGAACGCTTTCATCTTTCGGCGCAATATACACCTGAAAACCTGATGGAAATATATCAGGACAGTATTTTGCAGGAATTCAGGGAATACAGTCCGATTGAATACACGATCCTGAAAAATGCTGAATTTTGTTATCCTGATACAGACAGTCTGGAATTGATTCTGGAAGACTCTGTTGTAAGCATGAGCAAAGCAGACGAGATTGTTACGATTCTGAGCAAAATTCTGAATGAACGTTGCGGTTTTGCATTATCCATTCGGACTTCGTTCAGAAAAACGCAAAAGAAGGAAGAAACGGCTCCGGATTACAGTAAGGAATCGGCCAGAGCTTCTGCAAAAATGGAGGCGGCAGAACAGGCAAAAGAAGTACAGAAGGAAAAACGCGAGCAGGCCAAGGAAGAAAAAAAGCCCGTTACAGCTGTGCCTTCGATCGGAAATGCATCGGGTGGGAATACAGCAAGCGGATTCAAAAGCAGTATGTTTAAGAATAAAGGGAAGTGGGGAGGCCGTGATTTCGGAGGCTTTAAGAAATCTGACGATCCGAACATCATATACGGAAGAGATTTTGACGAAGAACCCATGCAGATTGCAGATATTGTCGGGGAAATGGGTGAAGTCTGCATTCATGGTAAAATTATTCTGTATGACAAACGTGAGATCCGGAATGAAAAGACCATTCTGATATTTGATGTAACTGATTTTTCGGATACGATCACAGTCAAGATGTTTACGCATAATGAGCAGGTTCCGGATCTGGAAAAAGAGATCAAACCCGGTGCTTTTATTAAATTAAAAGGAATCACCATGGTGGATAAATTCGACCACGAGCTGACGATCGGTTCTGTTGCGGGAATTCGAAAGGCTGCTGATTTTACGGTCAAACGCCTGGATAACAGTGAAATCAAACGGGTAGAACTGCATTGTCATACCAAGATGAGCGATATGGATGGTGTGTCTGAAGTAAAAGATATCGTTAAGCAGGCCTACAAATGGGGAATGCCCGGAATCGCCATTACAGATCATGGGGTGATACAGGCACTGACAGACGCAAATCATCTGTGGGATGATTTGTGGAGTTCGGAAACTGCAAAACGGAAAGAAGCAGGAGAAAAGCACCCTGACAGACAGGATTTCTTTAAGCTGATACTTGGAGTGGAAGCATATCTGGTGGATGATCTGAAGGAAATTGTTTTGCACGATAAGGGGCAAAGCCTTACGGAATCAACATTTGTTGTCTTTGATATTGAGACAACAGGGTTTTCTCCCCTCAAGAACCGTATTATTGAAATTGGCGCGGTAAAGGTACAAAATGGAAAAATCATTGACCGTTTTTCTGAATTTGTCAATCCGGAGGTACCGATCCCTTTTCGAATTGAGAAATTGACCAGTATTACAGATGAAATGGTCATGCAGGCTCCCACGAGGGATGAAATTATTCCCAAATTCCTTTCTTTTTGTCAGGATTGTGTCCTTGTCGGACACAATGTCAGTTTTGATATGAGCTTTATCAATCAGAACTGTAAAGAAATGGGAATTGAGAAAGAATTCACCTCAGTGGATACGCTTGGGATATCACGTGTTTTCTTCCCGCTGCAGGCAAAGCATACACTTGATGCAGTAGCCAAAACACTTAATATTTCATTGGAACATCATCATCGTGCGGTGGATGATGCAGAATGTACTGCACTTATTTTTTTGAAATTTGTACCAATGATGCAGGAAAAGAATGTCACAAATCTCACACAGGTAAATGCACTTGGCATATCTACACCACAGATGGTCAAACATCTGCGTCCGCATCATTGCATTATTCTGGCAAAAAACACATTGGGAAGAGTGCATTTGTATACGCTTATCAGTAAGTCACATCTGGATTTTTTTCAGAGATTTCCATTAATTCCCAAGAGCGAACTGCTCAAATACCGGGAAGGACTGATTATCGGGAGTGCCTGTTGCGCGGGAGAACTGTATGGTGCGGTTGTGGAAGACAGGCCTGAGCAGGAAATTGCGAGGCTGGTGAATTTCTATGATTATCTCGAAATCCAACCGGTTGGAAATAATCATTTCATGGTGGATTCGGATCGATATGATGACATTCATTCCGATGATGATATCAGAGATATCAATCGCCGCATCTGTACGCTTGGAGAACAGTTCCATAAACCGGTTGTGGCAACCTGTGATGTACATTTCCTGAACCCGGAGGATCAGATCTATCGGCAGATCATTCAGGCAGGAAGAGGATTTGATGATGAGGCGCCTGCGCCTCTTTATCTGCGTACGACACAGGAGATGCTCAAAGAATTTGATTATCTCGGGACTGATAAGGCGAAGGAAATCTGTATCACCAACACAAGAAAGATTATGGAGATGTGTGACAGTATTTCTCCTGTCAGACCGGATAAATGTGCACCGGTCATTCCGGACAGTGATAAGATTCTGACAAGAATCTGTTACGACAGAGCACATGAAATATATGGAGAGAATTTACCGTCCATTGTGGAAGAGAGACTGGAAAAGGAACTTCATTCTATTATTTCCAATGGATTTGCAGTTATGTATATTATTGCGCAGAAGCTGGTATGGAAATCCAATGAAGACGGTTATCTGGTAGGATCCCGTGGATCTGTCGGTTCCTCATTTGTTGCGTTTACTTCCGGAATCACAGAAGTAAATTCACTCAGTCCGCATTATGTATGCCCCAAGTGTCATTACAGCGATTTTGATTCGGAAGATGTAAAGGCATATGCAGGCAAATCCGGATGTGATATGCCGGATAAGAGATGCCCGAAATGTGGGCATATGATGGACAAAGATGGATTTGATATTCCGTTTGAAACTTTTTTGGGCTTCAAAGGAGATAAAGAGCCTGATATAGATTTGAATTTTTCGGGAGAATATCAGAGTAAGGCGCATAAGTATACAGAAGTTATTTTCGGTTACGGTCAGACCTTCCGTGCCGGTACGATTGCAGGTCTTGCAGATAAAACAGCATATGGATATGTCAAGAAATATTATGATGCACTGGATCAGGGAAAAAGAAAATGTGAGATCAATCGCATATTGCAGGGGCTGGTAGGAGTCAGAAGAGGCACGGGACAGCACCCCGGCGGAATTATTGTGCTTCCGGTAGGGGAAGATATCAATTCCTTTACTCCGGTACAGCATCCGGCAAATGATATGACAACAGCGACGGTTACAACACATTATGATTATCATTCAATTGATCACAATCTTCTCAAACTTGATATATTGGGACATGATGATCCGACGATGATCCGTTTCCTGCAGGACTGCACAGGACTGGATCCGAAGCTTGTGCCGCTCGATGATCAGAATGTTATGCGTCTGTTTGAAGATACATCATCCCTGAATATTACGCCCTCTCAGATTGGAGGAACAAAGCTTGGATGCCTGGGGCTTCCTGAATTCGGAACAGATTTTGCCATGCAGATGGTTATTGATGCACAGCCGACCTCATTCTCTCATCTGATCCGCATTGCTGGTCTTGCACATGGGACGGATGTTTGGCTTGGAAACGCCCAGACGCTGATCATGGAAGGCACGGCAACGATTGATACCGCAATCTGTACACGTGATGACATTATGATTTATCTGATTCAGAAGGGAATGGATAAGTCACTTTCCTTTAAAACCATGGAATCTGTTCGAAAAGGAAAGGGACTGAAACCTGAAATGAAGGAAGCAATGATTGCGGCAGGTGTTCCCGACTGGTATATTCAGTCCTGTCTTAAAATCAAGTATATGTTTCCCAAGGCGCATGCAGCGGCTTATGTCATGATGGCATGGCGTATTGCATATTTTAAGGTATATGTTCCGCAGGCGTTTTACGCGGCATGGTTCAGTATCCGAGCAAAAGCTTTTTCCTACAAGGATATGTGTCAGGGAGAAAATCACCTGCACAGTGTAATGCAGGAATATAACAGCCGTAAGGATGAACTGTCCAATACCGAAGAAGCCGAATATGGTGATATGCGTGTAGTGGAAGAAATGTATGAAAGAGGAATCGAATTTACACCGATTGATATTTTTACTGCGAAATCAAGACTGTTTCAGGTGGTCGGGGACAAGATCATGCCTTCACTTAAGAGTATTGACGGTATGGGTGAAAAAGCAGCAGATGCTGTAGTGGAAGCTGCCAAAAACGGACCTTTCCTGTCACGGGATGATTTCAGAGAACGGACCAAATGTCCGCAGGGAGTTATCGATACATTGAATGAGCTGGGACTTTTAGGAGAAATTCCGGAGAGTAATCAGATCAGTCTGTTTGATTTCGGGATGTAAACTACACTTTTACTTTTACAGGTTCCTTTGTTATAATTAATATCAGGTCCAGACAGCAGAAGGGAGACCTCCATGACGGAAAATGGCAATCTCGTTTTACTGGTAACAACGGAGCAGAGTTATCTGATTGTTTCCTTGATTGATAAACTTGCAGGACACAGGATTCGGACACTCAGTTTCAATGCGCGAAATGCGTCTGCTTCCCTGAGCAAGGAAAAAGCAGATATGATCATGATTTATGTGGATCAGATGCCAATCAGTAAAGAAGTCCTCATTTTTTTGCGCGATAAGGCTGATATGGAAAATATTCCGATCATTATGCTCGGGGATAAATATAATATTGAAAAAATCATTAAAATCATTCCTTCCGACCTGATCAAAACCATTTTTTTGCGACCCATTAATATAGACGAAGTTGCGACACGTATTAAGGAGCTGATCAGAGTTAAAAGTGGTGGGGCAAAGAAAAAAATTCTTGTGGTGGATGATTCCCCGGACACGCTGAAAAAAATGAAAGAATGGCTGCATGATAAATATCAGGTCATTGTGGCAAAATCCGGAACGATGGCAATTAAATATCTGACAATGGAGACCCCGGATCTGATCCTTCTGGATTATGAAATGCCAATTATTAATGGCAGGCAGGTTTTCGAAATGATTCGTTCAGAAAAAGATTTTGAGACTATTCCGATTATGTTTCTTACTTCCTGTAATGACAAAAATGTTGTTATGGATATCGCGCGGCTTAAACCGGAAGGTTATCTTCTGAAAACAATGAAACCGGAGCGTATCATTACAGAGGTGGATGCTTTTTTTGCTGAAAAAAGAGGGAAGCAGCTCTGAAAATAAAGAAAGAAACGATATACAGAAATATTTGGTATTTATATCTTTTTGTCATAGGAGCGGTCATTGTTTATACGATCATCAGTTTCTGGCGTCCGTATAACAGAGAAGGCTTCTATTCGAATGACTGCCATGCACTCACGGATGGCTGGGATGCATATTTTGGAGAACGGGAGTACTACAATGTTTCACTTCCGCTTAATGTGGATGCATTATCCGATGTCAGACAGGTATCCTTATCACGTGTATTACCACAAAATATTCCGACAGGCTGGTATCTTTCTATTCCCGCTCCGCTTAATACAGTTGCAGTATATATCGGAGAGCAAAAAGTACTGAATTATCAGGGACCTGAAGGATTTCTAGCTACCGGCATGCCGGCAAGTGAATATCTTTTTGTCATGCTGAAACAGGATTATGCAGGAAAGATCCTGACCGTTTCGTTTTACAGTCCCAATCAGAATCATATTGGCAGAATCGAAAAAATTTATATCGGAGATCACACGGATATCGTATACCAACTGGTTGCGCAGAAGTGGACGGCACTGACCGGTGGACTTGTGCTGATGATTTTCGGTATTATCCTGCTGATTCTTCGTTTTTTTTATGAAAAAATGGGTCACGCACCGAAATGACTATTTTTTTATGGGAATATATGTTTTTCTGATCGGGATATGGTTTTTTTTGGCGTCGGGGATGGCACAGCTTATTTTTGAAGATATTGCATTTGCGCGTGCTCTTGAATTTTTTACACTCCTGGCGATTCCGGTTCCGGTGATACGCCATATCGACAGTGTTTCGCAGAACAGATATCACACTGCGGCACAGATTCTCTGCTATATCAGCATTTTTTCATTTATTCTCTTTTTTACAATTGTTTACGTGTTTCACAAAGATTTTCTGGAGATCAACGGAATCAATCTTACCGTTTTGGGTGCAACGATAGGGTATGTTCTGCTTACTTTTTTTCTGATTCGGCAAAGGGACGCAAAATTGTATGCAGATATCAAATGGCTTTTTTATGCCAATCTTTTTCTTGGTGCCGGTGCAATTCTGGAAATTGCAGATGCAGTTTTTTATGCGTATCAATACGTTGGCGTATTCATGTTTACATCTGCTATTCTGTACTGCGTATGTGCGTTTGAGTGGGGAATGCGTCAGATCAGAAGAGATGAAGCAGACAAAGAAAAAATACAGAGGCAGACTTCTGCAAAAAGTGAGTTTCTGGCCAATATGTCACATGAAATCAGAACACCGGTTAATGCGATTCTCGGAATCAATGATATGCTCAGAAAAAAGAGCAGAGAACCCCGTGTGGTTTCCTATGCAGCGGATATTGAAAGTGCAGGGCGCGAACTTCTGATGCTGATCAATAAGATTCTGGACAGTTCCAAACTGGAATCAGGCAGGATGAGTCTGGCGAAAGCGGATTATTCGGTGGGACTTTTGATTGATGATCTGAATGAAAATGCCGCTTTTTTTTATAAGCCTGAAGTGAAATATATTATCAAAAATAATCCGGGACTTCCCTCGGTATTGTATGGTGATGAACCTAAAATCTGTACGCTTGTTACAAATATTATTGAAAATGCGTTTAAATATACGCAAAGCGGTGCTGTCATAGTCAGTATTGATTATAAAAATCGGGAAAATGGAGATTTGCTTTTGATCATTCGGGTAAGAGATACCGGAAGAGGAATGGACGAAACCGCACAGAAGTATATCTTTCATCAGTTTACACGCCCGACTTATGAAGCGGAAGGCACAGGCCTTGGGCTTTCCATTTCATGGAATCTGGCCAAAATGATGGAGGGGAAAATAACAGTTGAAAGTGCAGACGGCATAGGTTCACTCTTTACGGTTGAAATTCCGCAGGAGGTTATTTTACATGAACCGCTTGGGGCATATGATACCAGATCGGAAGAAGAGCATGGAAAGGCAGATGATACAGCAGGGATATTTATTCTGCTGGTAGATGATGAACCCATGAATCTGAAAATAGCTGAAAACGTGTTGAATGAAATGGATATTCAATCAGAAACCGCGCAAAGCGGTGCTGAAGCGGTGCAGAAAACCGCAAACAGAAAGTATGATGCCATACTGTTGGATTATATGCTTCCGGGAATGAACGGAGAAGAAATTTTTATTCGGATCAGAAAAAACGAACAGGGACCCAATTTGAATACGCCGGTAATTATGCTGACTGCACAGGACAATGAAGAATTCAGGAGCAGAATGGTACAGCTCGGTTTTTCAGCCTGTATTCTCAAACCGATCACACAGAAGGCAGTTACAGATGCACTGAATCAGGCGGGAATCCGCGGAGGCACGACAGAATGAAGAAAAGGGATTTTGTGCGTACCTTATATGATCTGATCATTTTTTCAGCAATCATCATGATTTTATACAACTTCACACAACCCCATTCGCAGGATGGTTTTGACAATAAACAATATACCCAGATCAGCGCTGTTTTCAGATCGGATGCGGATGGAAAATTTGAAAAACTCAGTCTCCCCGCATTATGTCCGTCTGAAAAAGGGAGAACAGATTACCATTTCGGCGCAGATTCCGGAAGGAATAGATGCAGATGATTTTATGATGATATATTCGAATCAGCTGCGCCTGAAGGTATATTTGAATGAAAAAAGTTTCAGTACATATACAGAGGTGAATAATTTTGATCCGGATTCAAAAATTCCGGCTATGTGGTATACATTTCCGATCAAGACAGGAAGTGACGGCAAAAGGTTCAGAATCGTTTATCTGGCAGAACATGCAGCATATGCAGGGTGGATTGACCAGATTTATGTGGGAGACCGTACGGCAATTTTGTATCATCTGGTGAGAGTAAATGCTTTTTCACTTGTTACTGCATTCATAATTGTTGTTATGGGAATTTTATTCAGTGTTATGATCTGTGTATGTTACGAAAAACAGCAATCAAACAGTACCGGTTCATGGGCAGCTTTGCTGTTCTGGCCGGTCTGCAGCTGATCCTGCATACACCCGTCAGGCAGCTTTACATGCAGAATATCGTTTATGCGGACCGAATGGAAACGGTGCTTTTTGTTATATCGCTGATTCCCTTTTTTCTTTATCTGATCGGCTGCGGGAAGACATGGTACAATCACTTTACACTTTCCGGGCTGCTTGCATTTGCAACCGGCCTGACCATACATCTGATTGCCAAACTGGGGTTCAAGGATAACCGGTTATATTTTTGTTATGTTCTCGGGTTACTGGTGATGTGTTTTCTGTGGGGCGGGCGATTTATCGAGCATATGGTATTCCTGCGCAGAGAACGCATGCTGCGGGCAAAGGAGAATGATGAAAAAACATTGTTTCTGGCCGATATGTCACATGCGATCCGAACACCGGTCAATACCGTCATGGGGATGGATACGATGATCATTCGGGAAACGCATGATCCCAGAACGCTTGACTACGCTGAAGAAATCAAAAATGCAATTGCATCGCTTCTGTCAATTATTGATGACATCCTTGATTTCTCCAAGATTGAATCGGAAAAGATGGAAATCGTACCGCATGCATATGAACTTTCCTCATTGATCAATGACTGCTATAACATGATAATCATGCGCGCAAAAGCAAAGGAACTGACATTTTATGTCAGTAATGATAAAGCAATACCGGATGGCTTGTATGGTGATGAAATGCGGATCAGGCAGATTATCATCAATTTATTGTCAAACGCAGTAAAATATACACGGGAAGGAAGTATAGAATTTCATATCGGATATGAGATTGTATCCAGAGACAGTATTAGTCTGAATATTGCAGTAAAAGATACCGGGATCGGAATCAAACCGGAGAATATGGAAAAACTTTTTACTTCCTATGAACGTCTGGATGAAATACAGAATCGTGGAATTGAAGGCACAGGGCTTGGCCTTTCCATTACCAGAAAGCTTGTTTTTCTGATGAATGGAAAAATATCGGTTGAAAGTGAATATGGGAAAGGCTCCATATTCCGTGTGTCTGTTCCGCAGAGAGTGATCGGCAACGAACCAATCGGCAATTATTCTGACAGAATTCAGGAACAAAGGGAAAATATCATACAGATGCCACAATGGTTCGCTGCACCGCATGCACGTGTTCTTGTAGTAGATGACGTTGAAATGAACATCAGAGTTATGCAGGCACTGCTTCAGGAAGCACAGATACAGGTTGATACGGCTGAAGGAGGAGAAGCATGTCTGGAAAAAGTCAGAGAAAATCATTATGACATGATTTTTCTGGATCATATGATGCCTGAACCGGATGGCCTGGAAACTTTTCGGGCAATGCGGAAACTGAAGCTGCAGGAACATACACCGGTAATTATGCTGACAGCCAATGCTGTGTTGGGAGCGAGGGAAAAGTATCTGGTAGAGGGATTTGATGATTATCTGTCTAAACCGGTTGAAGAGCGTGAGCTGATCCGGCTGTGCAGGCAATATTTACCCGGTGACCTGATTACTGAAGTGGACGGTGATGAAAAGAATAACGTAATAAACAATATTTATGATCATAAAATAAGAAAACTTTCCGATGTCCTTAATATTGAAGAAGGGATGCAGTTCTGCATGCATAAACCTGATTTTTATATGGAAATGATAGAAGATTTTCTGACAACCGGAAGAATGCAGATGATTCGGGACAGTTATGATGCTGGCCAAATGGATGATTACCGAATTCATGTGCATGCTCTCAAAAGCATGGCATATACGCTTGGAGCAGATGATGTTTCAGAACAGGCAAAAGCCCTGGAAAAAGCAGCAAGAGAAGATGATATGGACTATATTCGCAGTAATCATTCCAGATTACTGCAGACTTATGATGCTTTGGCGGAAAGAATCCGCGCACTGGCAGACATAGAGGAAAAACAGCAGAAAAAGAAAAAATTGTTTCCGTTTACAGAAGTATCTGACTTATTGGTAAAAGCACATGATTGTGCAAGAATTTTTGATCTGGATGGTGTAAATGAGGCGGTAGGAAAACTTGATGAATGTGAATTTTCGGGAGAAATGGAAATTTCCATGAAAGCATTGAGAAAAGCAAGTGATGAAATCGAGTTTGATGACATTCAGATGATAGCACAAAATATGCTGGAACAGATAAAAGTGTAAATTGAAATGCAGCAGAAGGCAGAGCAGACTGTATTGTAGGTCATTCCTGAAAAACAAATAAGTGAATTTCTGCAAAAAAAGAGCATTCTCATTCGAGAATGCTCTTTTTCGGGTTGGGCTATTCGTTAAAATAGTCTCAGTAGCTCGTACGGGAATCGAACCCATGATTCTGCCGTGAGAGGGCAGCGTCTTAGCCTCTTGACCAACGAGCCATAGTTATATCGTCTTGCGCCGACTTAGATACGATATCACAGAGAAATCTAAAATGCAAGAGAAAAATTGTGTTTTTTTGAGAATCCCATCTTTACAGTTTTTTTTGCTGACTTTTTCGGCAAAAGCCTTGACGATTTCCCGATAAATGTGTTATTCTACCAGCATGGTAAATGATGAACGTGAAGTGGGCTTGCGAGAGTCCACTTTTTTCATGCGGAGATCGCGAAGCGGGATCTTTCGAATGCAGTAAAGGAGTTACATGTCAAAAAAGGAAGAGATTGAAGCACATACAGAGCAGCTTCTGTTACCAGTCATACAGGAAAAGGGTTTTAGTATTTATGACATTGAATACATAAAAGAAGCCGGTGAATGGTATCTGAGAGCTTATATTGACAAGCCGGGCGGTATAAATATCAATGATTGTGTAGACGTAAGTCATGCGCTTTCGGACGCACTGGACAAAGAAGATTTTATTGAAGATGCCTATACACTCGAAGTCAGCAGTCCGGGACTTGGGAGGCAGCTTAAAAAAGACAGACATTTTGCCAGCAGTATCGGACAGGAAGTAGATCTTAAGACATACATGCCTGTCGATGGATGCAAGGAATATACAGGAATACTGAAAACTTTTGATTCCAATACCGTTACTGTTTTTGTGAATGATCAGGATAAAACATTCCTCAGGAAGGATATTTCAGTGATTAAACTTGCTTTGGATTTTTAATGCAAAGCGGAAATGGAGATTACGATGAGCAAGGAACTTATGGAAGCACTTGATGCGCTTGAGAAAGAGAAGAATATCAGCAAGGAGAGCCTTTTTGATGCAATTGAAAATTCTCTGGTAACGGCATGCAAGAATAATTTTGGCAAGGCAGATAATGTCAGGGTTGAGGTTGACAGAGAAACCTGTGATTTTAAACTTTATGCTGATAAGACAGTTGTTGAGTCGGAAGATGATGTGATGGATCCGATGGTTGAAATATCATTGGATGATGCACGTAAGATTGATAAAAAAGCCAAGACCGAAGATGCTATCAGTGTGCCGATTAACTCCAAGAATTTCGGGCGAATTGCAACGCAGAATGCCAAAAATGTTATTTTGCAGAAAATTCGCGAAGAAGAGCGTGGCGCAGTTTATAACGAGTATTATACAAAGGAACATGATATTGTTACCGGTGTGATACAAAGATATATCGGCAGAAATATCAGTATCAATCTCGGTAAGGCAGATGCTGTTCTGAACGAAAATGAACAGGTAAGGGGAGAAGTTTATAAGCCGACAGATCGAATCAAGGTTTATATCCTGGAAGTAAAGAATGGAAATAAAGGCCCCAGAATTCTGGTTTCCCGCACACATCCAGATCTGGTCAAGCGTTTATTTGAACAGGAAGTTACAGAAATAAAAGATGGAACAGTTGAAATCCGCAGTATTGCCAGAGAAGCAGGCAGCAGAACCAAGATCGCTGTATGGTCCAACAACCCGAACGTAGATGCTGTAGGTGCGTGTGTCGGCATGAATGGCAGCAGAGTAAATCTGATCGTAGATGAATTGCGCGGAGAAAAGATTGATGTTATCAACTGGGATGAGAATCCCGGAAATCTGATTCAGAACGCATTGTCACCGGCTAAGATCGTTGCAGTATTTGCGGATCCGGATGAGAAGTCTGCGAAGGTTGTCGTACCGGATTATCAGCTTTCTCTTGCAATCGGCAAAGAGGGACAGAATGCCAGACTTGCGGCAAGATTAACAGGTTACAAGATTGATATAAAGAGTGAAACACAGGCAAAAGATGCTCCGGGATTCCGCTATGAAGATTATGTGGATGATGATGTGGAAGACGGAGAAGAATACGAAGAGTTTGAAGAAACACCGGAGAATGTCACTGAAGAAACAACCGTTTCTACAGATGAGCAGCAGCCGGAAGCCTGAATAACAGGCAATCATTTAGGAGTGTGTGAATGGCCAAAAAAATTCCGATGAGACAGTGCGTCGGATGCGGACTCATGAAAAGCAAGAAAGAAATGATCCGCGTCATCAAAACAGCTGCCGGAGAAATCCTGTTGGATAAAACCGGTAGGCAGAATGGCAGAGGCGCCTATATCTGTGACGATAAGGAATGCCTGATCAAAGCAAGAAAAAATAAAGGACTGGAGCGCTCATTCAAGCAACAGATACCTGAGCAGGTGTATGACAGCCTGGAAAAGGGGTTCGATGGAAAAGGATAGAATATATTCCTTTCTCGGACTCTGTATCAGGGCGGGGAAACTTGACACCGGAGAACTTGCGGTGGAGAAGAGCATCAGCTCCGGGAAAGCCGTGCTCGTAATTGTCAGTGAAGATGCTTCAGTAAATACGAAGAAGCAATTCAAGGATAAATGCAGGTTTTATAACGTCCCTGTCGTGGAATTTGGAGAGAAGGAAAAACTGGGGCATGCAACCGGGAAATCAGAGAGGACAAGTCTTGCAGTAACGGACTATGGACTGGCACAAGCACTGATGAAGAAATTACTCTCAGGCGAACAGGACGGAGGAGATATAAATGGCGAAAATTAAGATATCCGAACTTGCAAAAGAGCTTGGATGTGACGGTAAGGATCTGACAAGCTTTTTACAGAAAAACGGAATAGAGGCGGCAAAACGTTCTACAAGTTCTATCGAAGACGGGGAAGCGGATCAGGCAAGAAAGCATTTTGGAAAGGCTGCAGGACAGACAGTGGAGAAAAAAGAAGAAAAAGCTGCTGAAGTAAAAGAAGAAAAGAAAACAGCAGAGCACAGCGCAGAAAATGAGGCGGATCAGCAGCCTCAGAAGAAAAAAAAGAAAATTATTTTTGTAAGCAATCCGGGAAATTCAAAGATTCCGGGAGGAAGACCTGCGCAGGAAAATCATTCTGTGCAGAGACCTGTACAGAATCAGACGAATAACAACAGCGGAGGGAATGCAGGACGCAGCAGATCCGGATTTTCCGCATCACAGAATGCTTATCATCCGATTAAGCCGAAGACAGCACCTTCACAGGTCGAAAGTTATAATACAGTGATCGCAAAAACAGAATCCAAACCTGTGTCTGTTGAGAAAAAGACAGAGGTGAAGGAAGTGCCTGTACAGAAGCCGACAAATGAAACGGCTCCGGTACAGGACAAGGCAAATGAAAAACCTGTAGCAGTAAATATTGCTCCTGTACAGACAACAGCGCAGGAAAATTCCGCGGTGGAAAAGCCAGTATCCCATGCGACACCGGCAGTATCTGATTCTGCTGTAAAACGTCCCTACAACGGCGGTAATCGTGACGGACAGAGCCAGGGCAGCTATGGCAATCGCAGCAGCCAGGGTGGATACAATAATCGTGACGGACAAAGCCAGGGCGGTTACAATCGCAGCAGTCAGGGCAGCTATAATAACCGTGGGGGTCAGAGCGGACAGAGTCAGGGCAGTTACGGTAACCGCAACAGTCAGGGCGGATATAATAACAGCCAGGGTGGTCAGGGAAGCTATGGTAACCGCAGCAGTCAGGGCGGATATAATAACAGCCAGGGCGGTCAGGGAAGCTATGGTAACCGCAGCAGTCAGGGCGGATATAATAACAGCCAGGGCGGTCAGGGAAGTTATGGTAACCGCAGCAGTCAGGGCGGATATAATAACAGCCAGGGTGGTCAGGGAAGCTATGGTAACCGCAGCAGTCAGGGCGGATATAATAACAGCCAGGGCGGTCAGGGAAGTTATGGTAACCGCAGCAGTCAGGGCGGATATAATAACAGCCAGGGTGGTCAGGGAAGCTATGGTAACCGCAGCAGTCAGGGCGGATATAATAACAGCCAGGGCGGTCAGGGAAGTTATGGTAATCGCAGCAGTCAGGGCGGCGGATACAATAACCGTGGCGGTCAGGGTGGACAGAGCCAGGGCAGCTATGGCAATCGTGGCGGCCAGGGCGGTGGATACAATAACCGTGGCGGTCAGGGTCAGGGCGGTGGATTCGCAGGAAGACCTTCCTTTGGAGCAAATGGTGCACGTGGCGGTCAGAACAGACCGGGACGGCAGGCAGGCAGCGATTTTGCAGATACACCGATCAAGGATGCTGAAAAGCATAGAGATGAAGAAAAGAGAAGAATCGGTCAGGAGAAAGACAAACGTTCCAGAAAAGATATGGTTTATGAAGAGGATGAATCCAAGATGCCCAGAAGTAAGCGCGTTGGAAGATTTATCAGACCTGAGATCAAAAAGGTGGAAGAACCTGTTGAGCAGATCAAAGTAATTTCCATTCCGGAAAAACTGACGATAAAAGATCTTGCAGAGAAGATGAGACTGCAGCCTTCCGGCATCATTAAGAAACTTTTCCTTTCCGGAAAGATTGTAACGGTAAATTCTGAACTTTCATACGAAGATGCAGAAAATATAGCCATAGAGTATGATATTATCTGTGAGAAGGAAATTCCGGTTGATGTAATTGAAGAACTTCTCAAAGAAGATGATGATGCAGATGAAACGCTTGAAAAGAGACCACCTGTTGTTTGTGTAATGGGACATGTAGATCATGGCAAAACATCACTTTTGGATGCAATCCGTAATACAAGCGTAACAAGTCGTGAAGCAGGCGGAATCACACAGAAGATCGGTGCATATACAGTTTCAATACAGGATCAGAAGATTACATTCCTTGATACGCCTGGTCATGAGGCTTTTACTGCAATGCGTATGCGTGGAGCTAATTCCACCGATATCGCGGTATTGGTTGTAGCCGCAGATGATGGTGTAATGCCGCAGACAATTGAAGCAATCAATCATGCGAAGGCAGCAAAAGTTGAAATTATTGTTGCAGTCAATAAAATTGATAAGCCGAATGCAAATATTGATCGTGTAAAACAGGAAATGACGGAATATGGACTTGTGGCAACAGATTGGGGCGGAACAACCGAATTCGTACCTGTTTCTGCAAAGACCGGCGAAGGCATTGATACCTTACTGGAAACGATCCTTTTAACAGCAGATATTCTTGAACTGAAGGCAAATCCGAATCGTCAGGCAAGAGGACTTGTTCTGGAAGCAAAACTGGATAAGGGGCGCGGACCGGTTGCAAATGTACTGGTTCAGAAGGGAACGCTGCATGTAGGAGACTTTATTTCTGCAGGTGCATGCTCCGGTAAAGTAAGAGCTATGGCAGATGACAAAGGAAAACGTGTAAAAGAAGCACTTCCTTCTCAGCCGGTTGAAATACTTGGACTTTCTGATGTGCCGAATGCAGGAGAAGTTATTCTCGGGCATGAAAGTGATAAGGAAGCCAAGCAGTATGCAGATACATATCTGCAGCAGCACAAGAAAGATCTGATTGATGAAACCAAGGCTAAAATGTCTCTGGATGATCTGTATTCCAAGATTGAAGAAGGTAAGCTTAAAGAACTTGATATTATCATCAAAGCTGATGTGCAGGGTAGCGTAGAAGCATTGAAGCAGAGCCTGATGAAGCTGTCCAATGAAGAGGTTGTTGTAAAGGTAATTCATGGCGGTGTAGGTGCAATCAATGAATCTGATGTTACACTTGCAGCAGCATCAAGTGCTATTATTATCGGATTTGATGTTCGTCCGGATGCGACAGCCAAGAGTATGGCAGAGCGTGAAGGCGTTGAAATGAAACTTTACAAGGTCATCTATCAGGCAATCGAAGATGTGGATGCTGCCATGAAGGGCATGCTTGCACCTGTTTATGAAGAAAAGGTACTTGGACACGCCGAAGTAAGGCAGATATTCAAAGCGTCTTCTATTGGAAATATTGCAGGTTCTTTTGTTACGGATGGTATTATGCAGAAAGGCTGCAGCGTCCGTATCAAGAGAGACGGCGAACAGGTATTTGAGGGTAAGCTGGAATCTTTGAAACGTTTCAAGGATGATGTAAAGGAAGTAAAGGAAGGTTATGAATGTGGTCTTGTATTTGAAGACTTTGATCAGATTCAGGAACTGGATGTAGTAGAAGCATATACAATGGTTGAAGTTCCCAGAAGTTAAGGAATCCAGCCGGGAGAATAAGATTAAGGGGACTTTTGCTTTCGGGTTGGTAAAGCGGGAGTTCCCTTGATTGGGCTTATGACAGGAGGTGTCTGTTTTGAGAAAAAACAGTATCAAAAATATCAGAATAAATGGCGAATTCATGCGTGTTATTTCCGAAGCAATCCGTTTCAGCAAAGATCCGAGAATCAGTCCTATGACGTCTGTCATGGAAGTTGAAGTAGCACCGGATCTGAAGACCTGTAAAGTATGGGTCAGTGTTCTGGGTGATGCACTTGACAGAAAAAAAACGATGGAAGGACTCCAAAGTGCAAGCGGATATATCCGCAGTACACTGGCAAAAGAGATTAATCTGCGTAATACGCCGGCATTACGGTTCATTATGGATGATTCAATTGAATATGCAATTAACATATCCAGAAAGATTGATGAAGTAACAGCTGCAGATGCGAAGGCGCAGGAAGAGAGAAAGGATGAGGACGAGGAATGAGAATAGATGATGTGATCGGGGATGCACGGACGGTTGGCATCGGTGGTCATATCCGTCCGGACGGAGACTGTATCGGCTCCTGTATGGGAATGTACCTTTATCTGCGCAGGAAGTATCCAAAGATCAGTGTGGATGTTTTTCTGGAAGAAATACCGGAAGAATATCGTTTGATCAAAGATACGGATAAAGTCAGAACAGATTTTGCAACTGAGACAGAACAGTATGACCTGTTTATAGTCCTTGATTCCGGGAAAGAGCGACTGGGCAGGGCAGAAAAATATTTTGATGCTGCTGTCAGAACAGTAAATATCGACCATCATATCAGCAATACGGGAACCGGAGATGTGAATTATATTGTTCCGGATGCAAGTTCTGCTTCAGAACTGGTATATCGTGTAATTGATACAAAAATGCTGGATAGGGATATTGCAAAGGCACTTTATGCCGGCATTATCTGTGATACCGGGGTGTTCAAATATTCCAATACCTCTCCGGAAACGATGAAGATCGGTGCAGAGCTGATATCATATGGATTTGATTTCGGCAAACTGATAGATACGGTTTTTTATGAAAAAACGTATATTCAAAATCAGATTCTTGGAAGGGCACTGCTGGAAAGTACTCTTTTTATGAATGGTCGGTGTATTGCGTCAGCCATTACCAGAGCGACAATGGATTTTTATCATGTCAAAAGCAGTGATCTGGATGGCATTGTGAGTCAACTGATGCTGACAACAGATGTGGATTGTGCAATTTTTCTGTATGAAATAGGTACCATGGAGTTCAAGGTAAGTCTGCGGTCAAATGAGAATGTCAATGTGGCGCAGATCGCACAGCTTTTTGGCGGCGGAGGACATGCTAAGGCAGCAGGCTGTACAATGAACGGAACCGTATATGATGTGATCAATAATCTGTCCAGATATGTGGAACAGCAATTTAAGGACAAGGATAATCAGAACAGTCTATGAGTAGTGTTTATAATGGTTTACTCAATGTATATAAAGAACCGGGATATACTTCCAATGATGTTGTGGCAAAGCTGCGAGGCATTTTGCATCAGCGTAAGATCGGACATACAGGAACGCTTGACCCGGATGCTGTTGGGGTACTGGTAGTATGTCTTGGGAATGGAACACGTTTATGTGATATGCTGACCGAACATACCAAAGAATATATTGCAGTCTGCAGACTTGGTGTGACAACAGATACACAGGATATGTCGGGAACGGTACTGCAGGAGCAGCAGGTAAACGTGACAATTGAGCAGCTGCATGCTGCGGTAATGGCTTTTGTCGGTGATTATGATCAGATTCCGCCCATGTATTCAGCAATTAAAATCGGAGGCAGGAAGTTATATGATCTTGCAAGGGAAGGCAAGGAGATAGAACGGCAGCCAAGACGGATTCATATTGATGCGGTGGCAGTTCTGGATACTTCTCTGTTGCAGAGTGAACATATTTTCACAATGGAAGTCAAATGTTCAAAAGGTACTTACATCAGAACACTTTGTCATGATATCGGACAAAGACTTGGATGCGGTGCCGCAATGCAGCATCTGACACGTACCGCGGTAGGCAGCTTTCATCTGGAAGATGCCATCACACTTGGGCAGATAGAACAGCTGCGTGATGCGGGAATGTTACAGGACAGGATTCAATCTTCTGAACAGTTGTTTCGTGATCTGGATGCAGTACGGATAGATGATGCCTGGCGTGTCCAGATAGAAAACGGGAACAGTTTCAAGCCGGAACAGATTTTGAGCGAGTCACCTGAACAGGAACAGGATATCACAGATCCGGATAAGATGTATGAAGATGGTGAACGTGTGCGGGTTTACGGACAGGATGGCACTTTTTTCGGTATTTACAGATTTAATGCGAAAACGATATCGTTTCAGGTTGAAAAATTTTTCTTTGAAAGGTCATAGAAGGCATGCGTGAGTCAGCATGCGACAATAAATATGCAGATAATAGAAGGTTTGAGAGAATTTCATATAGAAGGTGAAAGTGCGGTTGCCATCGGTAAGTTTGACGGGATTCATCTCGGACACAGGCAGCTCATCAGAGAGCTGCTTGCACAGAAAAAGAACGGGCGCAGGGCGGTGATTTTTACATTTGATCCGGAGCCGGCCAGCTTTTTTTCAGGAAAAATAATACCGGGGCTTTCTACCAGAGAAGAAAAAAGAAAACTGTTTGCAGAAAGCGGTATAGATATTCTGGTTGAATATCCTCTGACACAGGAAACAGCAAAAATGGAACCGGAGAAGTTTATCAGTGACATTCTGGTCGGAATGCTTCATGCAGTTTTTATTGCTGCAGGAACAGATGTTTCATATGGAAATGCAGGAAGAGGAGATTACCGCTTATTGCAGCGTCTTTCCACGCAATACAGGTATGAGGTCCAGCTGATCGGAAAAGTCAGCATGAACAGGAGAGAAATCAGTTCAACCTATGTACGTGCGGAAGTTGCTTCCGGACATATGGAAATGGCTGAAAAACTTCTGGGTATGCCCTATTGCGTGAGCGGTATAATTGAGCATGGCAGGCACCTGGGACATACAATCGGAATTCCGACGATCAATCTGATTCCGCCTGATAACAAGCTTCTTCCTCCGAACGGGGTGTATTATTCGCTTGTTAAAGTTGAGGGGAAAACATATCGCGGAATGACCAATATCGGCTGCAAACCGACCGTGACAGATGAAGGAAAAATGGGAGTCGAGACATATCTGTATGATTTTTCCGGAGATATCTATGGGCACTATGCAGAAGTCTTCCTACTGGCCTATCGTCGTACGGAAAAGCATTTTAAGACAGTTGCAGAACTGCAGGCGCAGATGGAAAAAGATGTGGCGGATGGAACTTTGTTTCATCAGGAATATCAGAAAAATACTTTACAGAACACCGATGCTGTGATAAAGTAAATTGGTTGTAATGATAAAAAACATATGGATTTACCGATACCCGGATCATGGATACTCCAACCTGGTCTCAGTATACGGCGAATTGAAAAAAGGAGAAAACAATGATTTCAAAAGAAAAGAAAACAGAGATTATTAATAAGTTTGCAAGAACCCCTGGTGATACAGGTTCACCGGAAGTTCAGGTTGCAGTTCTGACAGAGAGAATCAAGGAACTGAACGGACACCTTGGCGAGAATCCGAAAGATCATCACTCTAACAGAGGACTTCTCAAGATGGTAGGTCAGAGACGTGGACTTCTTGCTTATCTGAAGGATAAGGATATCGAGAGATATCGTGCACTGATCGCAGAACTTGGTCTGAGAAAGTAATTTGATAATCAAAGGCGGGTTAAACTGGATATGTCAGTTTTCCGCCTTTTTTTATCATTGAAATGGATTTCACTGGAAGTTTATTTCAGCGCAGAGCGTGATTGCTATCTCTGCATTGAAATGAGGTGCCACGGCATCCTGGTTAACGGGAATGTTTTGAAATCTCTGCATGGAAAGCTGCGTCATGAGACGCATCAAATATAAACGAGAAGAGGAGCTGCACACGTACCTTCGCAAAGAAGTGATACGGATGAGCAGGAAAAGGAGAGACGATGTATAAGACTTATAGTATGGAACTGGCCGGTCGCACGCTGCGCGTTGATATCGGAAGAGTAGGTAAACAGGCAAACGGATGTGCACTCATGCAGTACGGCGATACAACAGTACTTTGTTCGGCGACTGCATCCTTAAAGCCGAGAGATGGTATTGATTTCTTCCCTTTAAGCGTTGAATACGAAGAAAAAATGTATTCAATCGGTAAGTTCCCGGGAGGATTTAATAAAAGAGAAGGAAAGGCATCTGAGAATGCGGTTCTGACAAGCCGTGTTATTGACAGACCGATGCGCCCTCTTTTCCCGAAGGATTATCGCAATGATGTTACCATTGATGATATTGTAATGGCAGTTGATCCTGAATGCCGTCCGGAGCTTCTTGCAATGATCGGCTCTTCTGTTGCAGTTTCCATTTCCGATATTCCGTTTGACGGTCCTTGTGCAATGACACAGATCGGTATGGTTGATGGTGAGTTTATTGTAAACCCGTCTCAGAAACAGTGGGCTGAAGGTGACCTGAATCTTACTGTTGCTTCTGTAGGGCAGAAGGTAATCATGATCGAGGCCGGTGCGAACGAGATTCCTGAGAGCAAGATGCTGGAGGCAATTTACAAGGCACATGAAGTGAACCTTCAGCTTATTGAATTCATTCAGAAAATCGTTGCAGAAGTTGGCAAAACGAAGTCAACATATACGAGCTGTGCAGCTCCGCAGGAACTTTTTGATGCTATGAAGCAGATCGTTCCGCCGGCTGAAATGGAAGAAGCTGTATTTACAGACGAAAAGCAGATTCGTGAAGATAATATTGTCAGGATTACAGACAGATTGACAGAAGCGCTTGCTGATCACGCGGAATGGCTTGCAGTTCTGCCGGATGCAATCTATCAGTATGAGAAGAAGACTGTACGTAAGATGATTCTGAAGGATCAGAAGAGACCTGACGGTCGTGAGATCACACAGATCAGACCGCTTGCAGCAGAAGTGGATCTGATTCCGAGAGTACATGGCAGTGCCATGTTTACAAGAGGACAGACACAGATTTGCGATATCTGTACACTGGCACCTCTTTCTGAGGCACAGAGAGTGGAAGGTCTGGACAGCTTTGTAAACGAAAAACGCTATCTGCATCAGTATAATTTCCCGTCCTATTCTGTTGGTGAAACAAAGGTCAGCAGAGGCCCGGGACGCCGTGAAATCGGACATGGAGCACTTGCAGAAAAGGCACTTGTTCCGGTACTTCCTACAAAAGAAGAGTTTCCATATGCAATCCGCTGCGTATCAGAGACTTTTGAATCCAACGGTTCCACATCTCAGGCTTCTATCTGTGCATCAACGATGGCACTGATGGCAGCAGGTGTGCCGATCAAAAAGCCGGTAGCAGGAATCAGCTGCGGACTTGTAACAGGGGATACAGATGACGATTTCATCGTATTGACTGATATTCAGGGCCTGGAAGATTTCTTTGGAGATATGGACTTCAAGGTTGCAGGAACACATGATGGTATTACTGCAATCCAGATGGACATCAAAATCCATGGTCTGACAAAAGAAATCGTTGAAACAGCAATTGCACACTGCAAGGATGCAAGAGAATATATTCTTTCAAATGTTATGGAGCCTTGTATTGCCGAGCCTCGTGCAGAAGTCAGCAAGTATGCACCGAAGATCATATCCATGCAGATCAGTCCTGAGAAGATCGGTGATGTTGTAGGACAGCGTGGCAAGACGATCAATGAAATCATTGCACGTACCGGTGTCAAGATTGATATTACAGATGACGGTAAGGTATCTATCTGTGGTGAGGATAAAGAGAAGATTCAGAAAGCAATTGATATGGTAAATATCATTGTTACAGAATTTGAGCAGGGACAGATATTCAAGGGTAAAGTTGTCAGCATTAAAGATTTTGGTGCGTTTATTGAGTTTGCACCTGGCAAGGAAGGAATGGTTCACATCAGCAAGATTTCCAGAAACAGAATCGATCATGTGGAAGACGTTCTGACACTTGGAGATGAAGTGACAGTTGTATGCCTTGGCAAGGATCGTATGGGCAGAATCAGCTTCTCAATGAAGGATGTTGCACAGCAGTAAAATCTTACAGGAAAACGCTGCGCTTTGGACGTTTCAGTCAGGCCGGCATGCGATATATATGCATGCCGGTTTTTGCTGACAATGGAGGATTTATATTATGGGCAATGTAATGTTGTAACGATTCTTTATAACAAACCTTATATTACGAAAACAAGACTGAATTGAGAAAAAGGAGTTATAAAGAAATGGCAAACAAAATAGTTACAGATGAAATCAACAGACGCAGAACTTTTGCAATCATTTCACATCCGGATGCCGGAAAAACAACGCTGACAGAAAAGTTTCTTCTGTATGGAGGAGCAATTAATCAGGCGGGAAGTGTCAAAGGTAAGGCAACAGCCAAACATGCTGTTTCGGACTGGATGGAAATAGAAAAGCAGAGAGGTATCTCAGTTACGTCATCTGTTTTACAATTTAATTATGAAAACTGCTGCATTAATATTCTGGATACACCGGGGCATCAGGATTTCTCGGAGGATACCTATCGTACACTGATGGCAGCGGACTCTGCTGTTATGGTAATTGACGGATCAAAAGGTGTTGAGGCGCAGACCAAGAAACTGTTTAAGGTCTGCACGATGCGGCATATTCCGATTTTTACATTTATCAATAAGATGGATCGTGATGCAATGGACACATTTGATCTGCTCAGTGATATAGAAAGTAATCTTGGAATAGAAACCTGTCCGATGAACTGGCCTCTTGGATCCGGTAAGAATTTTAAAGGGATATTTGACAGACAGGAGAACCAGATCGTTACCTTTGCAGATACCATGAAGGGAACCAAAGAAGGAACAGAAACCTGTTTTTCACTTGAAGACCAGAGTATGATCGATCAATATGTCGGAGAAGATGCTTTTGAAACACTGCAGTCAGAAATTGAGCTGTTGGATGGAGCAGGAGTAGAGTTTGATCTGGATAAGGTCAGAGCAGGCGAAATCACCCCGGTTTTCTTTGGCTCAGCGCTTCAGAATTTCGGCGTAGAAATATTTCTGCATCATTTTCTGCAGATGGCGACACCGCCTGCAGGAAGAGTATCCGGTGATGAAATCATTGATCCGATTGAACATGATTTTTCTGCATTTGTTTTTAAGATTCAGGCAAACATGAACAAGGCACATCGTGACCGTATTGCATTTATGAGAATCTGCTCCGGCAGATATGATGCTGACATGGAAGTCAAGCATGTGCAGAGCGGCAGAGTAATGCGTCTATCCCAACCGCAGCAGTTGATGGCAGATGAGAGGAAAATTCTGAGTGAAGCATATGCCGGGGATATTATGGGTGTTTTTGATCCCGGAATGTTTTCCATCGGAGATACGATCTGTATGCCGAAATCAGATGTCCATTATGAAGGAATACCGACCTTTGCACCGGAGCATTTTGCAAGAGTACGTCAGGTAGATACCATGAAGCGCAAGCAGTTTGTCAAAGGCATTTCGCAGATCGCGCAGGAAGGTGCAATTCAGATATTCCAGGAATACAACATGGGATTGGAAGAAATAATTGTCGGCGTTGTAGGTGTCCTGCAGTTTGATGTCCTGAAATTCAGATTGAAGAATGAATATAATGTTGAAATCTATCTTGATATGTTACCATATGAATATATACGCTGGGTGGATTCACCGGAGACCGATATGTCAAAGCTTGTCGGAACATCAGATATGAAGAAGATCAAAGATATGAATGACAGACCGCTCCTTCTGTTTGTGAATGAATGGAGTGTCGGGATGACAACAGAGCGGAATAAAGGTCTTGTACTTTCTGAATTCCACAGAAACTGATTGACAAAGCATTATCATATGACAATTTAATTTTTATGCAGTCATTCCTCCCAGGCATCCGTGAGAGAGGAATGGCTGTATTCTATGTAACCAAGCATGCAGAGGCGTAAAATGCGATATTTGTACAATTCTGAAGTCGGGTAATCAGGAATCTTCGAAGACAAATCCCAAATCAATCTATGCAAAATGTATAATTTTATGTATAATGTTTTGTATGCGGAAGACGGTTCAGTTAGAAAACATATAAGTTTATGACGAACTGCACAAGATAAAGTCAAGGAAAAATGTTCAGGAAAGTACAGCAGAAAGAGGCGTTGTTATGGAGAAAAATACAGACAGCAGCACGTTTACGTTAAGAGATAATGCAGATATCGGTACAGTAAAGATTGCAAGTGATGTGATCGGAATGATCGCTGCTCTTGCAGCAATGGAAATTGACGGTGTATCTGCTATGGCAGGAAATATTACCAGTGAACTTATGAGCAGGGTAGGATATAAGAATCTGTCAAAAGGTGTAAAAGTGTTACTCGACGAAAATAAGGTTCGTGTTGATCTTTCTATTCTGATGGGATATGGATATAATATCCCGGCAACCTGCCAGAAGGCACAGACACGGGTAAAGACAGCAGTAGAAAATATGACGGGACTGGAAGTTATAGATGTGAACATCCGAATTGCCGGGATCACAATGCCGCAGGCGTGAAGCCGCAATAAGTGAAAGGCTGAATAAGAAAAATATGAATAGAAGTGAAATCAGAGAGCAGGTTTTTAAGCTGCTTTTCCGCGTAGAATTTAATTCCATGAAGGATATGGCAGAGCAGGAGGACTTGTTCATTGCCGGCAACGAACCAAAGCTTTCAACGGTTGACGGAGCAGAAGTCAGAGAAAAGTATGAAAGCATTGCATCAAAACTGCATGAAATTGATGCAATGATAAATGAAGAAACACTTGGATGGGATACCGGCCGAATGGCAAAAGTTGATCTGACAATTATACGATTGGCAATTTATGAGATAAAGTTTGACGATCAGGTTCCGACCGGAGTTGCGATTAATGAGGCTGTTGAACTTGCCAAGAAATTCGGGCAGGATGGTTCGGCAGCATTTGTAAATGGAGTGTTGGCAAAATTTGCATAATATCTATACCGTAGCGCAGGTAAATGCATATATTAAGAACATGTTTACGCAGGACTTTCTGCTGCATGCTATTACAGTAAGGGGTGAAGTCAGTAACTGCAAGTACCATTCTTCGGGGCATGTATATTTTACATTGAAGGATTCGGCAGGTGCCATTGCATGTGTGATGTTTGCAGGCAGCAGGAAGGGGCTTTCTTTCCGGATGGAAGATGGGCAGCAGGTACAGGTGACCGGAACCGTAGATGTTTATGAACGCGACGGCAGATATCAATTGTATGCCAGACAGATTGAACGTGACGGAGAAGGGCAGCTTTATGAGCGTTTTGCTGAACTAAAGCGCAAACTGGAAGAACTGGGAATGTTCTCGCCGGAATATAAACAGGAAATCCCGAAGTATATCCGTACACTTGGGATTGTTACAGCACCGACGGGTGCAGCGGTCAGAGATATTATCAATATCAGCACCCGCAGAAATCCATATATACAGATTATTCTATATCCTGCGATCGTGCAGGGAGATCAGGCCGCTGCCAGTATTGTAAGAGGCATAGAGATTCTAACAAAACGTGCCGTTGATGTGATCATTGTCGGCCGTGGTGGCGGATCTATCGAAGATCTATGGGCGTTCAATGAAGAAGAAGTGGCAGAAGCCATATTCAATTGCCCTATTCCGATCATTTCAGCAGTAGGACATGAAACAGATACAACCATTGCAGATTATGTGGCAGATATGCGTGCACCGACACCATCAGCTGCTGCGGAACTTGCGGTATATGAATATGACCGGTTTGTGGAAAAGGGAAAAGACTTTGCAGAAGCATTGCAGCAGAGTATGGAACATCGGCTGACCCGAAAAAAACAAAAAACGGCCTTATTGGAGAGAGAACTTGCGCTGCTGAGTCCGGCGGCAAGAGTCCGCGACAGGCAGATGCGTGCTATGGGATATGAAGATCGCTTAAGCAACAGGATGGAGCAGATCATTGACACATATCGGCACAGGCTTGCAATCGATATTGAACGGATCAGAGGACGATCTCCGCTCGATCGCCTCAATACCGGTTATTCTTATGTTGAGGATGAACAGGGTAGAAACGTTCGGAGCATTGACAAAGTCAGCGCAGGAGATCAAATCAGGATCAGAGTGTCAGACGGAATGATACATGCAGACGTAACAACAGTGATACCGGGCAGTTCAGAGATGAGCTGAACAGAAACAGTGCATGGAGAAGAAGCATGGCAACCAAAAAAGAAGAAAAGAAGCCGAGTATTGAAGAAGCTTTTAGTGAAATAGAAAAGAAAATAGCATTACTGGAAAAGGAAGATATATCACTTGAGGATTCATTCCGGTATTATCAGGAAGGTATGGATCTTCTGAAATACTGTAATGAATCAATTGATCAGGTAGAAAAAAAAGTTCAGAAGATTTCTTCTGACGGGAAAACAGAGGATTTTGAGTAAATGTCTGGAAATACTGAGTTTGACTTACAATTGCAGGAGCGCGCGCAATATGCGGAAAAAGTAGTTGCAGAATTTCTGCCGCAGGCGCAGGGAAATCAGAAAACAGTGATTGAAGCTATGAATTACAGCGTTTTGGCAGGCGGCAAAAGGCTTCGGCCGATACTGATGCAGGAAGCTTTTTCTATGTTTGGCGGAGCACCCAGGCAGCGAATTGAGCCGTTTATGGCTGCAATCGAAATGATTCATACCTATTCGCTGGTGCATGATGACCTTCCTGCTATGGATAATGATGAATACCGCAGAGGGCGTAAGACGACACATGCGGTGTATGGACCGGGTATGGCAACGCTTGCAGGTGACGGGCTTCTGAATTATGCTTTCGAAACAGCACTGCGCGCAGCTCCCTGGTGCAGGGATATGACACCGTATGAGACGCAAATGCAGGACAGACTGATTGCGGCGTTGCAGGTACTGAGCACAAAAGCCGGAATTTACGGTATGGTTGGCGGACAGTGTGCAGATATTGAAACAGAAGGCAGAAATAATCTGACAAAAGCAGAACTTCTTTTTATTCATGAAAAAAAGACAGCGGCTATGATTGAAAGTGCGCTGATGATCGGGGCTATTCTGGCCGGTGCTTCTGCAGAAGAGGTTGCTGATCTGGAGATAATCGGACATAACGTTGGAGTTGCTTTTCAGATTCAGGATGACATTCTGGATATTACCGGGTCAGCGGAAGAACTTGGCAAACCAATCGGATCAGATGAAAAAAACGATAAGACGACATATGTGACTTTATTCGGAATGGAGCAGTCCATTCAGGAAGTCAGAACGCTCTCGGAAGAAGCTATTCAGTTGACCGAAAAGTTAAGTGCAAAAGATGTTTTTCTGGTTCAGTTGATACGCTGGTTGATCTCCAGGCAGAAGTGATGAGTGAAGGTAGAGTATGGGAAAACTATTGGATCAGATAGAAAAAACAAATGACATTAAACAGATTCCTGCTTCTGAACTGGACGGTCTTGCAGAAGAAATCAGAGAGTTTCTGATTGAAAAAATCAGTGTGACGGGTGGACATCTGGCATCGAATCTTGGAACAGTAGAGCTGACGATCGCACTCCACAGGGCTTTGAATCTGCCGCAGGACAAGATTATCTGGGATGTGGGTCATCAGTGTTATACACATAAGATTCTTACCGGCAGAAAAGAGGAATTTGACCATCTGCGGCAGTTCGGCGGGATGAGCGGATTTCCGAAGCGCACGGAAAGTGATTGTGATACGTTTGATACGGGACACAGCTCCACATCTATTTCTGCAGGACTCGGAATGGTGAAAGCCAGAGATTTGGAAGGCGAGAGATATACTGTTGTATCCGTAATCGGAGATGGTTCACTGAGCGGCGGACTGGCTTATGAAGCGCTGAACAATGCAGCTAAGCTTGATACCAATTTTATCATCATTCTCAATGACAACAATATGTCTATCTCAGAGAGTATCGGCGGAATGTCCAAATATCTCAACAGTGTCAGGACGGCAGAGGGTTATCTGAACCTGAAGGAAGATGTATATAATTCACTGCTTGGAGCGCCCAGAGTGATCGATCACATCAGACGTGCCAAGAACAGCTTTAAGCAGCTTTTTGTTCCGGGAATGTTATTTGAAAATCTTGGAATCACTTACCTGGGCCCTGTAGACGGGCATGATATCAAGGCACTGGAACGGGAGATCAGAGAAGCAAGAAAAGTCAAAAAAGCAGTAATGATCCATGTTCTAACCAAAAAAGGAAAAGGATATGAACCTGCAGAAAGACATCCGGCAAGATTTCATGGAACGGAGCCTTTTGTAATCGAGAACGGGATTCCCAGTAATCACAGAGCAACAGCCAATTATCAGGATATTTTTTCAACCTGTATGTGTAAGCTGGGAGAACGGGATCCCAAAGTCGTGGCAATTACTGCTGCCATGGCAGAAGGAACAGGATTAAAGCGATTTCGGAACATGTATCCGGGCAGATTTTTTGATGCCGGAATCGCTGAAGAGCATGCCGTTACGTTTGCAGCAGGACTGGCACTTGGCGGCCTGAAGCCGATTTTTGCGGTTTATTCCTCTTTTTTGCAAAGAGCATATGATCAGATTCTGGAAGATGTGTGCCTGCAGAACCTGCCGGTCGTTTTTGCGGTAGATCGTGCAGGTCTTGTGGGAAGTGACGGGGAGACGCATCAGGGAATATTCGATCTGTCCTATCTGTCCAGCATGCCCAATATGCATATCATGGCACCCAAAAACAAATGGGAATTGTCTGATATGTTGAAATATGCGGTGAACTTTGGTGCTCCGGTTGCAATCCGGTATCCAAGAGGGGAAGCCTATGCAGGACTTGATACATTCCGCGCACCGATCGAGATGGGTAAGGCTGAACCGATTTATGAAGAAAAAGACATCTTGCTGCTGGCTGTCGGGAGTATGGTAAAGGAAGCAGAAGAAGTGCGCAGAATCCTGAAGGAACATGGATTGCACTGTTCCCTTACCAATGCAAGATTTGTAAAGCCGATCGATACCGAATATGTAAGAGTTGCGGCGAAGACACATCCTTTGATTGTAACAATGGAAGAAAATGTAGCGAGTGGAGGATTTGGGGAAAAGGTACGGACGTGTCTGGATGAAGCAAGGGCTGATGCCAATGTACTTCAGATTGCAATACCCGATGAATTTGTGACACATGGCAAACCGGAAATACTGATGCAGCAGCTGAGGCTTGATGCAGCATCTGTTGCAGACAGGATTCTGGATATACTGTAAGGTGTAAGAACTGGAGAACGTATGGCGAAGGAACGGTTGGATATTCTTCTGATCCAAAGAGGAATGGCCACATCAAGGGAACGGGCAAGAGCAGTGATCATGGCAGGAGAAGTATTTGTAAACGGTCAGCGGGAAGATAAGCCAGGGACTGCTTTTGATGAAAATAAAATAGAGACGCTTGAAATCAGAGGTGAGCAGCTGCCGTATGTCAGCAGAGGCGGACTCAAACTGGCAAAGGCGGTGCAGAATTTCGGACTGACCCTTTCGGGAAAGGTATGTATGGATATCGGTGCTTCGACAGGCGGATTTACAGACTGTATGCTCCAAAACGGTGCTGTAAAAGTTTATTCTGTTGATGTAGGACATGGACAGCTGGATTGGAAACTTCGAAGCGACGAGCGGGTCGTTTGTATGGAAAAAACGAATTTCAGATATATGGTTCGCGGGGATATCGCAGATGATCTGGATTTTGCTTCTGTAGATGTTTCGTTTATTTCATTGACCAAGATTCTGATACCGGCAAGGAAATTATTAACCGAAAAAGGACAGATGGTATGTCTGATCAAACCACAGTTCGAAGCAGGAAGAGAAAAAGTAGGCAAAAAAGGTGTCGTGCGGGATGCAAAGGTACATGAAGAAGTAATAAAAAAAGTAATCGACTTTGCAGATCTGGTCGGATTCAGGATTCTGAACCTGGATTACTCACCGATCCGGGGGCCTGAAGGCAATATAGAATATCTGATATATCTGGAGAAAGACGACAATCGTGATACGGAAGTAGATGGAATCGATGAGGCAGCGGGGAATCATCAACTGGCGGGGATCATATCTGCAGGTACCGGATTATCCGGTCATGCGGAAAATGTCAGCAGGATTGAGGAAACCGTGCGGAAAGCGCACGAGGAACTGGAGTAATGAAACATTTTTTCATCATCACCAATCAGACTAAAGATACCAATCTTCAAGTGACCCAGTATGTCCGCAGCTTTCTGGAGAAGCATGGGAAGAAATGCGACGTCGCAAGCTATAAAGGCAATGCTGACAGGGAAGGAACATTGGATGCAAAAGAGTATATTTGCACGATTCCGGATGGGGTAGACTGCTGTATTGTTCTTGGGGGTGATGGTACAATGCTGCAGGCATCTCACAATGTGCTTGGGAGAGATATTCCGGTACTGGGTGTTAATCTGGGGACACTGGGCTATCTTGCCGAGGTAGAAAAAAGTGGTTTGGATGAAGCACTTGCGCAGCTTCTGGCTCAAAAATATACGATTGAAAAACGTATGATGCTGGCAGGAGAGATACATGGCCGTATTCGGGATGATGCGCTCAATGATATTGTGATTGCGCGAAAAGCCACTTTGCAGGTGATCAGTTTCAACATCTATGTAAACGATCTGTATCTGAATAATTACCATGCAGATGGAATGATCATCTCGACCCCTACCGGTTCGACCGGATATAACATGTCTGCAGGCGGACCAATTGTAGAACCCGGGGCGCAGATGATCCTGTTGACACCGATCTGCCCTCACACACTGACGACGAGAAGCATTGTTTTGTCGGCAGAGGATAGAATCACAGTCGAGATTGCAGCGGGTAGAGATGATGCTTCATTACAGGCGGAGGCCAGTTTTGATGGCAGAAACGGTTTTGAGATGAGAACGGGAGACCGGATCGTCATTACCAGATCTGCGCAGACAACAAAGATATTGAAATTGAACCAGGTCAGTTTCCTGGAAGTATTACATAGGAAACTGATATAAAATATTATCGGAAATCAATCAGGTGAGGCTCAAATGAAGAGAAACAGACACGATAAGATCATAGAACTGATCAATACAAATGACGTAGAAACACAGGAGCAGCTTGCAGATCTTTTACGCGAAGCAGGATATGATGTAACACAGGCAACAGTATCAAGAGACATTAGGGAACTGAAACTGACAAAGATTGCAATGGGAACCGGCAGACAGAAATACCGGATTATGGAACAGGGTGATGACCATCTGAAAGATAAATATATACAGGTGCTGCAGAACGGGTATCTTTCCATGGACAGAGCACAGAACATTTTGATCATGAAGACGGTAGCAGGAATGGCAATGGCTGTCGCAGCAGCACTGGATGCGCTTAAGATGGATGAAATAGTAGGCTGTATCGCAGGTGACGATACAATAATGGCGGCTGTCAGAACAAGTGAAGATACACTTGCGCTGATGGATAAGATAAGGGATATGCTGAAGGATTAATCTATGTTATATAATCTGCATGTTAAGAATCTTGCATTGATCGATGAGCAGGAAATTGAATTTGAAAATGGTCTGAATATTCTGACAGGAGAAACCGGTGCCGGTAAGTCTGTTATTATCGGCTCTATTAATCTTGCGCTTGGAGCCAAGGCTGATAAGGATATGATACGCAGCGGAAGTGAATATGCGCTCATTGAAATGACCTTTGGTCTCTCCGGGCAGGAGCAGATCAGCCAGGTGAAGGCACTTGAGATACCGGTTGAAGAAGACGGAACGGTACTGATCCAGCGAAAGATCATGCCAAACCGCAGTATATGTAAAGTGGGCGGAGAAACTGTCACAACAAGGCAGCTCAAAGATCTTTCCAATATTCTGATCAATATCCACGGGCAAAATGATCATCAGCTGCTATTGCATAAGACCAAACAGCTTGCGATTCTGGATGATTATGCCGGAAATCAGCTTGCAGAGGTCAAAGAGCAGCTACGTGAATGCTATCATATCTGTCAGGAACTGCAAAAGCAATTGCAGGAAACCGATCTGGATGAGAAAACGCGGATCAGAGAACAGGAACTGGCCTCTTTTGAAGTAAATGAAATTGCAGATGCGGCATTACAGCCGGGAGAAGATGACAGACTGGAAAATGATTATCGTAGAATGCTCAACGGACGCAGAATAGCAGAAGCCGTCGGACAGGCTGCAGAGATCATTACAGGAGAGAGTGCAGACGAAAATGCATCGGATGCCATTTCCCGTGCACTCAGAGAGATGAATGCAGTCAGTGCGTATGATACACAGGTTGCTGAGCTGAGTAAACAACTGTCTGAAGTGGATGATTTGCTGAGTGATTTCAGCAGATCCCTCGCAGAGTATATGGACGATTCGGAATTTGATGAGGCGGATTTCCAAAAGACAGAAGAACGTTTGAATCTGATCAATCATCTCAAGGATAAATATGGCAGCAGCATTGAACGGATTCTGCAATATCAGGAAGAGAAGCAGAAAGAACTGGAAATGCTGCAGGATCTTGACACGCATCGCCTGCAATTACAGAAACAACTGCAGGAAAGCAAAAATAAAGCGCTTCAACTGTGTGAAAAACTTTCAAAGATCCGTTCTGAGAGTGCATCCAGACTGACAAAATTGATGAAAAAAGCACTGATCGATCTGAATTTTCTGGATGTCCGGTTTGAGATTCCGGTCAGACCATCGGCAGAGAACATTTCTGCAAATGGATACGATGATGTGGAGTTCATGATCTCAACCAATCCGGGAGAGACTATTCGGCCGCTGGAGCAGGTCGCAAGCGGTGGCGAACTTTCCAGAATCATGCTGGCACTTAAGACCGTACTGGCTGACACGGATGAGATTGAAACACTTGTTTTCGATGAAATTGATGCAGGAATCAGTGGACATACAGCATGGAAAGTATCTGAGAAGCTGGGCGTTCTGGCAAAAGAGCATCAGATCATCTGTATCACGCATCTGCCACAGATTGCAGCAATGGCAGATACGCATTTCCAGATAGAAAAGGGAATAGAAAGAGACAGAACGATCACCAGGATTCGGCGGCTAAACAGTGAAGACAGCATACAGGAACTTGCAAGACTTCTGGGTGGAGCGCAGATTACGGATGCAGTGGTGCAGAACGCACGCGAGATGCGGAAAATGGCGGAACAGACAAAGGTAGAGGCTTAAGAAATGACACTGGATAATGAAGATGTTTTGAACAGCATACTGGCAAGTCTTAACAGAATTGAGAATATCAAACTCGAAGATATTCCGAATATTGATCTGTATATGGATCAGTTGACAACTTTTATGGAAGAGAAGCTCCGTAAGACAACAAGATATCCGAATGAGGATAAGGTACTGACCAAAACAATGATCAACAACTATGCAAAAAATGATCTGTTGCCTCCTCCTGTCAGGAAGAAATATTCCAAGGATCATCTGATTTTGTTGATTTTCATCTATTATTTCAAAAATATCCTGTCAATCAATGACATACAGACACTTCTGGATCCTGTGAAGGAGCGATTCCATACCAGTGATACGGACAATCTGACCCTGAGTGATATATACAAAGTTCTGTGTGAACAGGATGCGCAGGAAGTGGAAGCGGTCAAGGAAGATGTGACCAGAAAATATCATATCGCGCAGGAGGCATTCACAGATGCACCGGAAGAAATGAAGGACAAGATGCAGATGTTCTCATTTATTTCACTCCTGAGCTATGATGTTTATGTCAAGAAACTGATCATAGAGAAGCTTCTGGATAACTATAAGGAATTTGAAGAGACACTTAAGAATCAGACAAAAGAACAGGCAAAGAACGATAAAAAAACCAAAGAAAAGCATCAGTAACAGGAGTTTACAGTGAGTATATACGATACATTAAATCCGGAACAAAAAAAGGCAGTACTGCAGACTGAAGGACCGGTACTGATCCTTGCAGGCGCCGGATCAGGCAAAACAAGGGTACTAACGCACAGGGTAGCGTTTCTGATCGATCAGTGCGGCGTGAATCCCTGGAATATTATGGCTATTACTTTTACCAATAAAGCTGCAGGAGAGATGCGGGAACGGGTAGATAAAATTGTCGGATTTGGTTCAGAAAGTATCTGGGTGACGACCTTTCATTCTACCTGTGTACGGATTCTCAGAAGATTTGCTGACCGTCTGGGATATCAGACCAATTTTACGATATATGACAGTGATGATTCCAAAAGTGTCATGAAGGATATCTGCAAGCGTTATCAGCTTGAGACACAGTCACTTAAACTGCGCCGGATCATGAATGTGATATCTTCTTCCAAGGATAATCTGGTCGCTCCGGACGAATATTCTCTCAGTACCATGAATGATTCGGAAAAAATCCGTATTGCGAAAGCATATCAGGAATACCAGGCTAATTTGAAAAAGAATAATGCAATGGATTTTGATGATCTGATCAGCAAAACAGTGGAACTGTTCAAAACATGTCCCGATGTGTTGGATTATTATCAGGAACGGTTCCGTTATATCATGGTGGATGAGTATCAGGATACCAACAATGCACAGTTCGAACTGATCAGACTACTGGCATCCAAATACAGAAATCTCTGCGTGGTCGGTGATGATGATCAGTCGATATACCGGTTCAGAGGGGCGAATATTCGGAATATTCTGGACTTTGAGACTGTTTATCAGGATGCGACCGTGATCAAGCTGGAGCAGAACTATCGTTCCACACAGAATATTCTGGATGCGGCGAATCAGGTGATCCGGAATAATAATGGCAGAAAAGATAAATCGCTGTGGACAGAAGAAGGCGCAGGCGAAAAAATCCGTTTCTGCAAATTTGATGCAGGACAGGATGAGGCAGCATTTATTGCAGAAGATATCGCAAAAGGCAAGAAAGAGGGCACGGCTGATTACAGTGATACAGCGGTTTTGTATCGGACAAATGCACAGTCCAGACTGATAGAAGAACGTTTTATCCTGAACGGAATACCATATGATATCGTGGGTGGCACGAACTTCTATTCCAGAAGAGAAATCAAGGATCTGCTGGCATATCTGAAGACGATTGACAACGGACTGGATGATCTGGCAGTCAAGCGGGTGATTAATGTACCAAAACGCGGAATCGGCGCAACTACGATTGATAAGATGCAGAACTATGCAGATACGCATTTGAAAAGTTTCTATGATGCACTTGGACATGCCGATGAAGTGATTGGCGGAAAAGCGGCAGAGAAGATTCGAAATTTTGACTTGATGATCCGTGCTTTTCGTACCAAAGCAAAGGAGTATTCGATTGAAGCGCTGATCCGTGATATTATCAGTACCATTGGATATATGGATTATCTCAAAGCACTGGATGAAGAAGATGATTCCAGCGGAGACAATGACAGAGCACAAAATGTGGACGAACTGATTTCCAAGGTCGTCAGTTATGAGGAGAAGGCCGAAGAACCATCTCTGAGCGGATTTCTGGAAGAGGTTGCTTTGGTTGCAGATATAGATAAAGTATCGGGAGATGATAATAAGGTGCTCCTGATGACGCTGCACAGTGCCAAGGGACTGGAGTTTGAGAATGTCTACCTGGCAGGGATGGAGGAAGGTCTTTTTCCGAGTTATATGACGTTGCAGGCGGAAGAAAGTGATCCGGCTGCAATGGAAGAGGAAAGAAGACTTGCTTATGTGGGCATTACCCGTGCCAGAAAAAATCTGACGATCACAGCGGCAAGAGCCAGAATGATCCATGGGGAACTGCAATATAACCGTGTAAGCAGATTTGTGGAGGAAATTCCCCGGGAACTGATTGAGGAGCAGGCTGCAAAGCAGAAAAAACAGCCGGCGTTTCTGGATGATGATGATAGCGGGTATACACAGAAAGACGCTACCGACAGATCCGGATATGGCGGAAACGGGTATGCCACCAGATCCGGATACGGAAGCAGGTCAAATGAACCTGTCGAACACGAATACGGCAGCAGTATCTATGGCCTTGGCAGAAGACCCAAAGCGGCAGCAGCCAAAAAGAAGCCTTCTGCAGTTCCGGATAAACCATTTATCGCAGGTGCATCTTCCAGACATGCCAAAGCTTCTCTTGGTACACTGTCAAAGGGAATACCTTCTTCCTCTGCACCGGAATATATAGTAGGAGACCGGGTAGAGCATATTAAATATGGCATTGGAACTGTAGCACAAATGGAACAGGGACCGCGTGATTATAAGGTTACGGTAGCTTTCGATGAATGCGGACAGAAGATCATGTACGCAGCTTTTGCCAAACTGAAGAAGGTATAATCGGATAAAATGTCCTAATGGAATAGCAATATATTCCATTCCGTGATAGAATAGAAAGGTAAAAGCACTTACAGGAAAGGGGCGCATATGGGAATGAGAACAAAGTTAGAAGATGTACTGGAAATGACTAGAATCAATGAGCTTTTGAACAAGAAGGACCACGAAAGTGCAAACAAGCCGTCCAATGTAATCCTCTGGGTGCTGGCAGTCATCGGTGCCATTGCAGCAGTTGCTGCGATCGCCTTTACCGTGTATCGTTATATGACACCGGAATATGAAGACGATTACGATGATGATGATTTTGATGATGACTTCGAAGAAGATTTCGAAGACGAAGAGGATGACAAGAAGTCCGAGAAAAAGGACTGAGCATCACGTAAAATGAAAGAGCAGTAAGGAAAGCGGGATGTACGTAACAAGTGCATTCCGCTTTCCTGCTACACAGGAAAAGGATTAATGACGAAAAAAGAGTTGATAGAGGGTGTTATTACACGTGTTGATTTTCCCAATAAAGGAATCATAGAGCTGCCGGATGGCGGCAGGTGTATTGTTAAAAATGCACTTCCCGGACAAAAAGTAGCGGCAATGGTGCAGAAAGTACATAAGAATAAAGCGGAAGCCAGACTGATCAAAGTACTGGAAGAGGCACCGGATGCAGTTGCAAGTCCCTGCCCGCATTTCGGAAAATGCGGTGGGTGTAATTATCTGACCATGCCATATGCCAAGGAGCTTGGGACAAAGGAGCAGCAGGTCAGAGGTCTGATAAGGGAAGTCGTACAGAATCAGGATCTGGAATATACCTGGGAAGGCATCAAATGCAGCCCGGTTCAGTTCGCATATCGCAATAAAATGGAATTTACCTTTGGAGATGAAGAATTAAACGGACCGCTCGCACTTGGTATGCATAAGCGCGGCAGCATGTATGATATTGTCAGTGTTACAGATTGTCAGATCGTAGATGCGGACTATCGTGCAATCATACGCTGCGTGCTGGACTGTTTCAGCCCGGATTATCAGGCCGGTAATATTTCTTTTTACCATCGTATGAAACAGACCGGTTACCTGCGGCATCTGCTGGTCAGAAAGGCAGTCAGAACAGGAGAGATTCTGGTAGATCTGATCACCACAACGCAGGAAAATCACGATCTGACGGGATTTTGTGAAGCATTGAAGGGGCTCTCCCTTACAGGCAGGATTGTCGGTATCCTGCATACGGTAAATGACAGTATGGCAGATGCCGTTATCGATCAGGGAACGGAAATATTATACGGACAGGATTTTTTCTTTGAAGAACTTCTGGGACTGCGTTTTCGCATCACACCGTTCTCTTTTTCCAGACAAACTCGCTCAGCGCAGAGGTATTGTACCAGACAGTACAGGAATATGTCGCAGATGCGGGCAGCAGTCAGAAAGTACTGTATGATCTTTACTGCGGGACGGGAACGATTTCACAGCTGATGGCGTCTGTCGCAGACAAGGTGATCGGTGTCGAAATAGTGGAAGAGGCTGTGGAAGCTGCCAAAGAAAATGCCCGTATGAACAGACTGAATAACTGTGAATTTATTGCAGGAGATGTCCTGAAGGTACTCGATGAAATAACAGAGAAGCCGGATTACATTATCCTGGATCCGCCGCGTGACGGTATCCATCCCAAAGCGCTGCAGAAGATCATTGACTATGGCGTAGAGAATATGGTGTACGTTTCCTGCAAACCCACCAGCCTTGCAAGGGATCTGGAGATCCTGCAGGCAGGCGGATATTATGTCAAGCGCGCATGCTGCTGCGACCAATTCCCGTGGACAGTGCACGTTGAGACCGTTGTCTTGATGTCGCGCCAAAACGCATAAAGGTCTGGGAAGCCCTCCCAACAAGGCTTATCAGCGAACAACGATTATTTTCAGATAATCCTGCTTACTGATAAGCTTTGCTTTTTTCTTGAGAAATGGCTTCAGAAACAGTGCTTTATAATGAAAGGTTGTGTTGATAGCTTTGTTAAAAGGCCGGGCCTGAGTTGACAATATTATTATTAAAATGGGCCGAAGAGACAAAATTGTTATGAAGATAGGCCGAGGAGATAAAGTTGTTAATTAGAAAAGATAAGGAAGCGATGCTGGACCCGTATTTTCAGGTTCTGAAATTGTTAGAGGATTATGATGAGGACTACGTCGAGTTAAAATCAAAGTGTACTGGGCACTGCTGGATGATCCAAGTAAAAGGTGGAAAGATTTTTTTACGGCATAAACACTACCAGGATCAGGACTATCATAAGCAGCGAGAGTGTCCATCAATTATGATGGCACTTAAGAACATAAAACAGCACGATGAGTTCCAGATGGCAGGTAGACCTATGAATAATTGATTGTGTATTATTAAAAAGGGCTCTTGTAGCTTGTTACTCGGACAATTCGAGTGACGGCACAGGGTCCTTTATTTTTCTGACCTATTTCAAGTCAAATCATATAATTTGGTATGCGAATACCAAAATAAGAATAACGCTTGACAAATTACCGCGAACGGTGTATATTCTTTTTAGAAGCTAATCAAGGGATCAATTTCGAGAGCACTTGCGGAGGATACGGAAATGAAAGTCAAAGCCAACAGAGCGCTGAAAGTGTATGAGAGTAGCGGCTACCACTACAAGCCGACTCCCACAATCATATTAAAAGGACAATGGTTGGAACAGTTCGGGTTCGCGGCCGGCGACAATGTTGACATTCACTGCGAAGATGGAAAGTTGGTTGTTACCAAGGCTACCGATGATTCACACGTTGAGTTATAAGGAGAACGAAGATGAATACAGTACAGGAAGATAGAATGCGGGCATATTACAGCAGACTGCGCGGCGCGATGAGCGTAGACCAAATGATTACAGGCGCAATGCTTGTAGCTGAAACCAAAGCTGAGAATAAGGGTAAGGAATTAAATAAGGAAGAAGCATATGAAGCAATGCTGATCGTGTCGGGCAAGATGCGTGAAGTCAATCCGTTTAAAGGTGCAGATGATTTCTATCAGGCATACCTGCAGGTAGATGAAAATCCTGACTGGGAGAAACTTCTGTATCAGAGCATCGAATATGAGCGGTACGGCTCATTACTTGTTCCTTTTCCACTTATGAAAGAAATGGCCGAGCATATTGAAGGCGCTACTACGGTGTTGATCGCTGAGGGAGAGAAGTTCGTGCCGAATCTGAGATCCACTGTAGATGCTCACCTGGACTGCAACTTTACAATTACCACCCAGAATATGCTCTATGCAAAAGTGCTGAGTCGAATTTTTGAAGGTTACGATAATGTGACGATTCAGGAGACCAACATATATACCTATGGCTTCCTGAATGAAAAATTTGACCGTATACTCTCTGTTCCAATCTTCGGTGGTCGAGACCTGGCCGAGGACGCGGAAAACTTTATGTGCCGTGAGACTGATATGGTAGCTCTGGAAAATCTGTTACTGCATCTTTCTGCGGTTGGCGAGTTGGCTATTGTATTACCGGGCCGTATCACTTTCGCGGGTGGACATGTAAATGATCTGAGGAAGTTTGTGACACAGATGTATAAGCTGGAGATGATCGCAGAACTTCCGGACGGTATTTTTCAGAATACTGGTATTAAGACTTACTTGATCACAGTTGCAGCTGGCCGGACTGAGGATGTTGTAATTCGTAAATATGAGGCTGCAGATCGTAAGACCAAGCGTGGCCCGGTTGAAAAGATGACTATTAGCGAAGATACCTTCGCAATGCAGGAAGAAATTGAGGAAAATGGTGACTGGAGTATTGATAAACTTCTCACGCAGCAGAATGAGGACTATATGAGATACCAGGCATCTGATTCAAGAAAAATTCCGCTCGGCGATGTGGCCGAGATATTCCGCGGTAAGGCCGTGTCAAGAAAGGATCAGACTGGTGATATCGGAGTTGTGAACATTTCTAATATCGGCCAATATGATATTGATTTTAACGGTTTAGATAAGATTGATGAGGAAGAGCGCAAAGTACAGAACTATATTCTTCAAGAAGGCGATGTGGTCATTCCAGCTCGAGGAACAGCGATTCGATCGGCAGTATTTCACGAGCAGACATATCCTTGTATCGCATCCTCAAATTTAATTGTTATCAGACCGGACCAGAAGAAGTTAAACAGCATGTTCTTAAAAATATTCATTGATAGTCCGATAGGAAATAACATGATCAGCAGCTTGCAGCAAGGCATGACTGTCATGAATATCAGCTATAAGGATCTGAAAGTGCTGGAGGTTCCTTTTCCATCAATTGAGGAGCAGGGACAGATTGCCAAGGAATATGAAGATTCATATAAGAAGTATACAGAGAGCATTTCTGAGGCCGAGAAGCAGTGGAAGGATACGCTCGACAAGTTACAGAAATTCTGAAAGGAGTATGGGCAATGACAAAAATGTACAACATCGTTGATATGCAGGGCAACTTTTATAAAATTGGCGCAAAAGGAAATCTTGAAGTTGCCCGGAACTCCGATGAAGCAGCACCCTTTTCCTTTCGGGAAGCGAATGAGCGAATCGGAACGGGTAAAAAGGCTCACTTCTATTCAGTAATTGAAGCGAATGTGCAGCAGCCACAAGAGGAACCTGTTTATAGCGCATCTGAATACGATGAGGTGAAGAAGCCGACTATGTTCGATACCCTTAAAAATGATTGGGAGAATACACTATCGAATCTTTGTTATATGAGCTCACATATGGAAGAATATCAGGAAAATCTGAAAACAATGCTTTCTGATGTAGATAAGGAAGTGTGTGACCTACTTCATTACCTGGAACTGAATGATCTGGATGACGGTGAAATGCTGAAGACTTCAAAAATGCTTCAAGATGCCAGGCGCCGTAGACGTGAAGTTAAGGATGAGATGGAACGAACAGCAGTTATGCGTTCTACCTTTTTGGATAAAGAATTCGGAATAAAGGTCCATCAGGGGCTGGAGCAGATAGAACATATGAAAGGCAGAATCTATACCCCGCGCAAGTTAGCAGATCTCTTCGATGAGCAACCAATACAGCGCGCAGTATAAGGAGAACTGGGATGGATATCAATAATCAAAAAGTAATGCATAAAGTATTCGGAGAAGGCATCGTGGCTTCCACCGATGGAAACCACGTGTTGATTGACTTTGGCGATAAGGGCACTAAGACCTTTATTTACCCGGATGCGTTTGAAAAGTTCGTGAAGCTACAGGACGCTTCGGCCCAGGCAGCAGTTGAGGAAGAGATTGCTTCAGCTCAGGCTGCGAAGAAGGCAGCGGCAGATGCTGCAGCGGCCGAGAGGGCTGCAGTTGATGAAAGACGCCGAGCCGAGCAGGCGCCGGCGGCCGGAAAGAAAAGAGGAACCGACGTTGATCATGGCTTCGGCCCAGACTATCACGTTGAGCACCTGGCCAGACAACCGATCCTCACATATAAGCAGGTCGAGGATGAATTTGGCATCCGCATCTCCGGCTTTGGCAAGGGAATCAATAAGACCGACACAACTGTCGTGCTGATCTCCTCTGTCGATAAGAAAAAGAGCGGCTTTGTGTATCACGATCACTGGGATACAAACGGCGACTACATCTATTCCGGTGAAGGCAAGAGCGGCGATCAGAAAATGACCGGTGGCAACAAGGTGATCAAGGATGCAGCAGCGGATGGCAAGACCATCCACCTGTTCGTGAAGCTCTCGCCTGAGGAATATTACTACCAGGGGGCTTTCACTCTGGTCGAATACTACTATGAAACAGAGAAAGATGAGGCTGGCGATACCCGGAAGGAATATAAGTTCCGGCTGCGCAAGGTCACTGAATAAGAAAGGAACTCCATGGCACATTACGTTGAGAACAAAGAGCAGGACGGCATCGAGCTTTACTTTGATGGCCAGTTCCCGGACGAGGAGCTGTGCAATCAGATGAAGGCTGCGGGCCTCCGCTATACGAACTATAAGAAATGCTGGTATACAAAGACCTGGAACACAGAAGGTGTCGCATTCATCAAGCGTTACTGCGGCGAGGACGTCGAGGTTCCGACTGCTGCACCGGCGCCGGCAAAGAAGCGTGCTTCGACTCCGAAGAAAAAGAATGAGCCGATCATGAACAGGCGATGCTGCTATTCCAACAGCATCGGTGGATTCCTGGGTGCAAACCGTGACGAATGGCTGCAGGAAATGCGGTCAGCATTCTCGGATGAATATTGGCTGGCGCTCGGCGATTCGCAGGAGCACGCATGGGTGGATTGTTTTGATACACTGCAGGACCAGCTCTCCAGCCTGGACCCGGCATATAGCATTATCTTCGAGTATGCGCTTCCCTATGAATCAGGCAGGCGTCCGGACGTGATCCTTCTTAGTAAGGAGCAGGTCCTGATCCTGGAGTTCAAGATGAAGCCTACCGCGCTTCCGGAGGATGTGGACCAGGCCGGTGCCTATGCACGTGACATTCGGGAGTATCATTTCGAGTCTCGCGATAAGGACGTAAAGGCTGTTCTTGTTCTCACTCGTGCCAAGGGTATCCATCCGACAAATAACGCTGGCGTCACGGTTTGTTCCGGTGATTGCCTGGCGGAGACGATCGAGGCAAAGCAGACAGCAACGGTTACTGCTTGTGATCTGTCTGCATGGATGGATTCCAAGTATGAGCCGCTTCCGACGATCGTCGAGGCTGCTCGGATGTTTATGAAGAATGAGGAGCTTCCGCATATCCGCAGGGTCCAGAGTACGGTCATCCCACAGACGCTGGAAAACCTGAAAAAGCTCACGGACCACGCCAGGGATACCAAGGCGCACACGATTGCTTTTGTGACCGGTGTTCCTGGATCGGGCAAAACCTATCTGGGCCTCCAATATGTTTATGATATCCAGGGCCATGGCGGAGCAGTGAATTCTGTTTATCTTTCCGGAAACGGACCGCTGGTAAAGGTGCTTACCGACGCGCTCGGTAGTAACGTTTTCGTCAAGGATCTGCATAAAGTCGAGAACGAGTTCCTGAGAAACGGCGCACCGGACTTTAGCAACAACGTGCTGGTCTTTGACGAGGGTCAGCGGGCCTGGGATACAAAGCAGATGGTAGCGAAGAACCGCGGTAATTTCTCCGAGCCGGATGTGATGATCCGCTTGGCAGAGCAGCGCCTCGAATGGTGCGTGATGCTGATCCTGGTCGGCGAAGGCCAGGAGATCTATAACGGCGAGAATTCCGGCATCGGTTTGTGGAACCAGGCTATGAAGAACGGCAGCAAGCACTGGGAGATGATTTGCCCGCCGAAGCTGGCTGACGTGTTTGGCGGTCAGACGATGGCCACCGGACTTGATCCGGAAGCATTCGATCTGAAGATCCCGCTCAGGACTCACCTTGCCGGCGATGTCAGTGACTTCGTCAACCTCCTGATCGACGGGGATCTGGCTGCGGCTGCAGCGAAGGTACCTGCCATTTATGACCAGAACTACAACATGTACTATACCCGTGACGTTGAAAAGGCAAAGCAGTACTGCCGGGATCGTTATCGCGGAGAGATCAATAAACGTTTCGGGCTGTTATGCTCGTCAAAGGCTAAGGGACTGGACCCGTACATGCATGTGCCGGAGTTCCGCGATCCGCCGACCAACTATGGCAAATGGTTCAACACGCCACAGGGCGATTCACGTTCCTGCTGCGCGCTCACAGAGGTTGTCACTGAGTTTGGTGTACAAGGCTTGGAGCTCGACATGCCGATCGTCGGATGGGGCACCGATATGATGTGGGACGGCTATACATGGAAGTTATACAAGCCGAATGAGGACGAGGATAGCGACGGGAACACCTATCGCGTAAACAGCTATCGCGTCCTGCTGACCAGAGGCCGTGACGGATTCATTGCGTTCATTCCTCCAAAACCGGAGATGGACTGCATTGAAGATCTTATGAAGACGGTCGGCGTAAAGAAATTATGAGGAGGAATCAAACATGCTTGGAGCAATAATCGGTGACATTGTAGGGTCACGATATGAATGGAACAATATAAAAACAAAGGACTTTGAGTTCTTGACATATAAATGCTTTCCAACCGATGACAGCATTATGACACTGGCGGTAGCAAAAGCAATCTTAAATAGCAAGGAAGATTATAGTGATCTATCCGCTATGACGGTCCGCTATATGCAACAACTTGGGAACCTCTATCCTGATGGCGGATATGGTGGAGCGTTTGCTAAGTGGCTGAAAGACAAAGAGCCAAAGCCATATAAGAGCTATGGAAACGGAGCAGCGATGAGGGTTAGCGCGGCCGGCTTTGCTGCCAAGGATCTGACAGAAGCAAAGATTCTTTCCAGTATGATCACGAGAGTAACACATAATCACCCAGAGGGGATGAAAGGCGCAGAGGCCACTACCGTTGCGATCTTCATGGCCAGATCTGGTAAAAGCATGCTTGAGATCCGTGATGTAATTAACAAGGAATACTACCCGATGAACTTTACTCTGGATGGCATTAGGGACAGCTATAAGTTTAATGAAACCTGCCAGGAAACTGTGCCGCAGGCGCTGATGGCGTTCTTTGAATCAACGGATTTTGAAGATGCGATTAGAAATGCGATCTCCATCGGAGGCGACAGCGATACACTTGCTGCAATTACAGGTGGGGTGGCTGAGGCATATTATGGCATTCCGGCGGGAATTAGAAAGCATGCACTTACTTTCCTGGATAAGCGTCAGCTTCAGATCCTGGTGGATTTTGAAAATAAATATCCGCCGACTATGGAAAAGAAGATAGGCGACGCGAGCATTCCGGTTGAGCGCAAGTCGGAACAGAAGGTTTCTGGTACTGACCGTGGAAGCCTTATTGAGGATGCTACAAGAGCTGCCGATGAGGACATTGCTGCAGCATCAGACACACCAGAGGAGTTGGCTAAAAAGGAGCTTTTTAATCACCTGTATGAAGCCTGCAATATTCTCCGTGGCCCGATCAATCAGGATGAGTTCAAGAGCTATGTTACACCGATCTTATTCTTCAAGCGTATCTCGGATGTTCACGATGAAGAACGTGCAGCGGCTCTTGAGAGATCAAACGGTGATCAAGAATACGCAGATTTTGAAGATAATTATAGTTTTGTAATACCTGACGGCTGCCACTGGGATGATGTCAGGAATGTCCCGGAAAACGTTGGCAAGGCGATTGTTAAAGCGATGGTTGGCATTGAAAAGGCAAATCCTGATACGCTTGCAGGCGTATTCTCGAGTTTTGATGATGCAACCTGGACTGACAAGAGCAAGCTCACGGATGAGCGGCTTAAGAACTTACTTGAGCATATGTCAATGAAGAAGGTCGGCAACAAGAATTATGAGGCTGACATCATGGGCGACAGTTATGAGTATTTGATTAAAAAGTTCGCCGATATGTCCAAGAAGAATGCTGGTGAATTCTATACACCGCGGACGATAGTAAAACTAATGGTTGACCTTCTTGATCCGAAGCCTGGAGAGACCGTTTATGACCCGGCTTGCGGAACAGGTGGAATGCTGATTGAGTCTATCCGTCATATGAAATACGATCATTTGACCTATGGGAGGATCTACGGACAAGAGAACAACCTATCAACATCCGCCATCGCAAGAATGAACCTCTTCCTTCATGGTGCTAAAGATGTACGAATTAAGCAAGGTGATACGCTTCGGAATCCACTGTTCCTTGAAAAAGGCAAGCTAAAGACCTTCAGCTGCGTTCTTGCTAATCCGCCTTTCGGAATGGAGAAATGGGGAGCGCAGCAGTTTGAATCAGATAAGTACGGCAGAAATATTTGGGGCTGCCCTACGGATTCCAATGCAGACTTTGCGTGGCTTCAACACATGATTAAGTCAATGGACCCTCAGACCGGTCGTTGCGCTGTTGTGCTCCCGCAGGGCGTATTGTTTCATGGCGGAAAGGAAGGAACAATCCGTGAACAGCTGGTTAAATCAGATAAGCTCGAAGCTGTCATCACGCTTGCAAGCGGTGTGTTCTATAGCACTGGCGTGTCAGCATGCATTCTGTTCCTCAACAATAAGAAGCCGCATTCACATAAGGGCAGAATCTGCTTGATTGATGGATCTGAAATATACAAGGCTCAGCGTGCCCAGAATGAGATATCACCCGAAAATGTAAAGACCTTGTATGAACTTTATACAAATTACACGGATGTTATTGAGCGCTGTAAGATTGTTACTATTCAGGATGTTGAAGACGGCGGTTTTAATTTGAGTGTCAAAAAATATATAGAGAAAGAACAGCAAGAGACAGTTCCACCAGAAGTCGTGCGCAAGCACTACTTTGAGGCCCTTGAGAATGTCAATGCAGCAGAAGACAAAATGAAAGAGTTATTGATCGAAGGAGGGTATGTAAATGAGTAAGAAAATATCACAGGAAGAACTCGAATCATACCTCTGGGGGGCGGCGGTTCTTTTAAGAAATCACATAGATGCAGGTTCATATAAACAGTACATTTTTCCACTTCTCTTTTTTAAGAGACTCAATGATGTCTTTGAAGAAGAGACCGAGAACGCTGTGAAAGAGAACGGACCGGATGCAGCTAATTGGGACGAGACGCATAGCTACAATATTCCTAATGACGCGCATTGGGACGATGTCAGAAATGTTTCAGAAAATGTCGGCAAGGCTATACAGAAAGCTTTCAGGGCAATTGAGAATGCCAATAGTGAAAAGCTCACTGGTATTTTTGGTGATGGTACTTGGACCAACAAGAATCGTCTTCCGGATAGGCTATTGAAGGACTTGTTAGAGCATTTTAGTACAAAAACATTATCGATAGGAAACTGTCCAGAAGATGAACTTGGTCGTGGATATGAATACCTAATCAAACAGTTTGCAGATGATAGTGGTCACACAGCTCAGGAATTTTATACCAACCGCACTGTCGTTCATCTTATGACGGCTGTTCTTAAGCCGGAATCAGGAGAGTCTATTTATGACCCTACCTGTGGCAGCGCCGGTATGCTTATTTCTTCGATCGCGTACCTTAAAGATCAGAAAAAAGAATGGCGTAACGTATCTCTATATGGCCAGGAATTTAATGCCCTGACGTGTGCTATTGGAAGAATGAATTTATTCCTGCATGGAATTGAGGATTTCCAAATAGCAAACGGTGACACACTTGCTGCACCTGCTTTTATTGAAAAAGGCAAGCTGCAACAGTTCGATGTGGTCATGGCCAATCCGCCGTATTCCATCAGTCAGTGGAACAGAGACGCATTTTCTAAGGACAAGTACGGAAGAAATATACTTGGTGTACCTCCTCAGGGCCGCGCGGACTATGCGTTTTTTCAGCACATCCTTGTGAGCATGAAACAGAAGACCGGTAGATGTGCGATCTTGTTTCCGCATGGAGTTTTATTCAGGAATGAAGAAAAGGATATGAGAGAGAAACTCATCCGCTCGAATTTGCTTGATTGCGTAATTGGCCTCGGACCGAATCTTTTCTATAACTCACCAATGGAAGCGTGTATTGTAATCTGCAGAACTAAGAAACCTGACAATCACAAAGACAGGGTTCTCTTTATTAATGCAGTAAACGAGGTAACACGTAAAAATGCTCAGAGCTATCTTGAGAAGTGTCATATAGAAAAAATAAAAAGGGCATATGAGTCCTATGGCAAAGATGATCCAGAATTCGCGCGGGCGGTCTCTATCCGGGATATAGAAAAGAATAACTTTTCGCTGAGCATTCCTCTCTATGTCAAAGATCCAGCAGCACCAGTCGTGACGGACGACCGGTCCGTTAATGATTGCTATGTCGATTGGAGGAACTCATCGACTAAGTTGCATGAAAACTTTGATGCAATAAATGAACTATTACAAGGTGGTGAAGTTAATGAGTAAGTTTAGATTTGATGAAATCGCTATTAACTGCAAGGAAAAAAGAACCCCCACAGACGAAGACATGACAACATATATTGGTCTTGAGCACCTTGACCCCAAGAATATTGTAGTTAGTAGATGGGGTTCCAGTGTCCCAATTAAGGGAGACAAACTTGTTATGCACAAGGGAGATGTCCTTTTAGGAAAAAGAAACGCATATCTTAGACGTGCAGCGGTAGCTCCCCACGACGGTTTATTTTCGGCACACGGAATGATTTTGCGGCCTCAGGAGTCAGTCGTGGATAAGGATTTCTTTCCGTTCTTTATCTTGTCAGATTATTTTTTTGACGAGGCAATTAAAATATCGGTAGGTTCACTTTCTCCCACTATTAACTGGAAAGATTTGGAAAAGATCGAGTTCAAGCTCCCACCCCTTGATAGACAGCATGAATTAGCAGGATTGCTATGGGCTATGAATAATACATTGGAGCAGTATAGAGCTCTACTTCTTGCTACAGATAAATTAGTTAAATCACAATATATTGAGTTGTTTGGCATACCAGGAAAGGATAGTAAAGGTTGGGGATTAACAACTTTGGGTCAATGCTGTGAATTGAATCCAAGAAGGCCAAAGAATATTGATGATGATATGCTCGTATCATTTATTCCTATGCCAGCAGTATCGGAGAATGGTCATTTGGATTGTTCAGACATAAGACCATATAAAGAAGTTCGAAAAGGGTTTACATATTTTGCAGAAAATGATGTGTTATTTGCCAAAATCACTCCTTGTATGGAAAACGGAAAAGGCGCAATTGCTTTAGGATTATCAAATGGAATTGGCTCTGGCTCAACAGAATTTCATGTGCTCAGGCCTATAGAAGGGAAATCTAATCCATACTGGCTATATATATTAACAATGTTTGATAGTTTTAGAATTAATGCAAGAAAAGTTATGACTGGTACAGGTGGACAGCTTAGAGTTCCGATTGCCTATCTTGAAAAATTTCCAATTGCGCTTCCACCTATTGAATTACAAAATGAATTTGAGATATTTGTTAAGCAAGCAGAAAAATCAAAACTCTTTTTGCAAAGAGCAATGGACGATTTACAAGCTATGTTCAACAATGTGCTTGAGAACAACTTAAGAAATATATAATGATGAACAGAAAGGAGATCTGATTGATGTTTAACGAAGATAATACGACTGAGCAGATGATAATCAATGCTCTTAGTAAAAATGGCTGGGAATACATTTCACCAGACGAGCTTAATCGTCAAGAAAGTGATGTCATGGTCGAGTCAATGGTGCGGGATGCTCTTATTCGTCTGAATCCGGAAATTGCTGAGGATGATTCCAGGGCAGATACCATCATTTACAAGTTAAGAACGTTGCTGCTGTCTACCAATCCACAGAACCTCGTTACACAGAACGAGGAGTTCAAGAAGATGGTATTCGAGAAAAACTCGTATCCTTTTGGAGAGGATGGAAGACAGGTACCCATCAATTTCTTTGGGACCGAGATCAATGGCATGCTGGACAAAAACCAGTATGTTGTGACAAATCAGTGGGTATATCCGAAGAAGGAAGGCGGGAAGCGGCTGGATATTGTGCTGCTGGTTAATGGCTTCCCGTTTGCAATCGGTGAACTGAAGACTCCAGTACGTGCAGCTATTACATGGCTGGACGGAGCACAGGACATCAACAAATATGAGCAGAGCATCCCGCAGATGTTCGTGACGAATGTGTTCAACTTCGCGACTGAAGGAAAATGCTATCGCTACGGTTCTGTCTGTATGCCTGCAGCTAAATGGGGCCCGTGGCATACAACTGATGACAAATCAGATGGAAGCCTGGCGGCGGTTCAGACCAGCATAAAGGATATGATCACTCAGTATAAGATGATGGACTTGTTCCAGTTCTTTACATTATATGCGACGGATAGTAAATACAGAAAGTACAAGGTTATTGCTCGTTACCAGCAGTATGAAGGTGCCAACATGATCGTTGATCGTGTTCGTGCCGGCTATCCAAAGAAGGGCTTGATCTGGCATTTCCAGGGTTCAGGAAAATCATATCTGATGGAGTTCGCAGCGGTGAAGCTCCGTATGCTCCCGGACCTCAAAAATCCGACCGTCATTATTGTCGACGATAGACTGGATCTGGAATCGCAGATTACAGCGCAGTTTCATTCTTCTGATGTTGGAAATCTTGAGACTGCAGGAACCAGAGACCAGCTCATGACAATGCTGCGTCAGGATATCCGTAAAATCATCATTACTACGATTTTTCGCTTCTATGAAGTAGATGGAGAGCTCAGCCCACGCGACAACATTATTGTCATGGTTGACGAATGTCATAGAACGCAGGAGGGCGACTTAGGCATTAAAATGCGTACAGCACTCCCTAACGCATTCTTCTTCGGCATGACTGGTACACCTATCAATCGTATTGATAAGAACACGTTTGCCACATTTGGAGCAAGCGAGGACCGTAGTGGTTACATGAGCAAGTATTCCTTCTCGGATTCTATTCGTGACCATGCTACATTGCCGCTCAACTTTGAGCCGGTTCCGATCGACCTGAGAGTAGACCGTGACACGATGGATCGCGAGTTTGATGTTTTGACCGACACCCTTTCTGATTCGGATAAGGCAGAGCTTTCCAAGCGTGTGAATATGCAGGCTATCATGTATAACCCGCAGCGAATTCATAAAGTCTGTGCCCATATTGCAAAACACTTTACTGATAAGATTAATCCAAATGGCTATAAGGCACAGGTTGTTGTTTATGATCGTCCTTGCTGCATCAAGTATAAAAATGAGTTGGATAAGATCCTGGGGCCGGAATGCTCCACTATTGTCATGGATACAAATGATGACAAGGCTGATGAATATAAAGCATACCATCGTTCCAAAGATGAAGAAGCGAAGATTCTCGATCGTTTTAGAGACCCTAATGATCCGTTGAAGATTGTGATTGTTACGGCAAAGCTGCTCACTGGATTCGATGCACCGATCCTGCAGGTTATGTATCTGGATAAGCCGATGAAGGACCATACGCTTCTGCAGGCAATCTGCCGTACAAACCGTACTTATGATGACGGAAAGACACATGGTCTGATTGTTGATTATATTGGGATATTTGATAACGTTGCGAAGGCTTTGGATTTTGATGAAGGCAGCATGAAGAAGGTTATTTCCAACATCGAAGAGGTCAAGAAACAGATTCCTGCACTGCTTCGTAAGTGTCTCAGCTATTTTATGGGCGTCGATCGTACTGTTGAAGGTTGGGAAGGTCTTATGGCTGCACAGGAATGTATTCCGACAAACGCATTGAAGGATAAATTTGCAGCAGATTATCAGGTCCTTAACCGTGCCTGGAATGCGGTATCTCCAGACCCGATGCTCAATCCGATTCAGGCCGATTATGTTTGGCTGTCAAAAGTATTTGAATCTGTGAAGCCGACGAATGGTGGCGGCGGCCTCATCTGGGCGGCTCTCGGCGCCAAGACAATGGAGATTGTAAACTCCAACATGGATGTCGGTGAAGTTCATGAGGACGAAGAGATTCTGTCCCTGGACGCAGAGTTGATAGATGCGTTTATTGAAAAGCATAATGGTGCAAGAAACGCAGCTAAGAAAGTAGAAATCGATCTTGTTGCAAAGATACAAAAACACGGCGACGATCCGAAGTTCATGAAACTTGGTGACAAACTGGAGAAGCTCCGTGAGCAGCATGAGCAAGGCCTTATAAACAGTATCGAATTCCTTAAAATGCTGTTGGAGCTGGCCAAGGAGGCTGCTCAGGCAGAAAAGGAAGTTGTGCCTGAAGAAGAAATCGATAAAGGTAAGGCGGCACTGACGGAACTTTTCAACGGTGTCAAGAACTCAAGTACTCCGATCATCGTCGAGCGGATTGTCACTGATATTGATGACATTGTAAAGATCGTGCGGTTTGATGGATGGCAGAATACAACCAGCGGCCGTCAGGAAGTCAAGAAAGCCCTTCGTAGTGTTGTGTGGGTGAAGTACAAGATTAAGGATAAGGAAGTCTTTGATAAAGCATACAGCTACATCGAGGAATATTATTGATGAAGACAGTGAAGGTCGTAGCAGCAATCATACAAGATGGAGATAAAATCTTCGCCACCCAGCGAGGCTACGGTGAATTTAAAGATGGCTGGGAATTCCCTGGCGGCAAGATCGAGCAGGGCGAGACTCCTCAACAGGCCCTGAAACGAGAAATTGAAGAAGAACTTGATACGGAGATCACGGTCGGCAATTTGCTGACCGTGGTTGAGTATGATTATCCGGAATTCCATCTTTCAATGCGGTGCTTCATATGTACCGTGGCTTCCGGAGATCTTGTACTGAAAGAACATGAAGCTGCCAAATGGCTGACAGTTGAGGAGCTCGACTCTGTAAACTGGCTGCCGGCTGACGTGCTGGTAGTTGATGCATGTAAGACTAAGTGCGGGAGGCGGTGTTGATTGGCATATAAGGATTTTAAAGAATACATACAACGGAATTATTACCAGCTTCTGAAAGAGGCTATCGATAGTTTTTTGGCGACCAGTTATGATGGGCAGGGCTTTCATGCGTATAACGTTTACTCACTTCTAAAAACAGATTCAGACAATATCCAGGTATGTAGCCTGACTTGTCGCGATGATATTGGCCCCAGAATTCAAGTCGATGTTCACGTTAAGGCAGACGTTGTATCCGCAGGCCTCGGTACGACAAGATATGAAGCGAGTAGACAGTCACAATGGTTTACAGTATATCTTCAGGCGAACTTATGCAAAGGCCTTCATGATGTTGAAGTGCTGGCAACCGATACATATCACCCGGCGAAGTTCGATAAGAATCACGCGCTGGACGAGTTCTTCCTCCAGTATGTGTATTCTGATCAACTGGAGGATATAGCAGACGATTTCACAGAGTTTTGGCTGGGCGATGATATTTATGACGGTTGGAACTCACCTTTGAAGAAGATGCTGCAGGAGTTGGATCTGACTTGGTATGATGCCGAGCTTCCACAAGGCGAAATGGGAAGAATGTATTTTCGAGAGGCAGAAGCGGTTATTGACGACTTTGTTCAGGAGCCGGGAATGCATTATCCCGAACGGCGCCAGATAAAGCGTAAGATAGACCCAGGCACAATGCTGATCAGCCATGATTACTATTTCATTAATGGTTACGGAAGTAAGCCGGATACGATTGCCCATGAAATTGTGCACTGGGACAGGCATGAAAAATTCTTCGAAATTCTTGCATTGTTGAATCAGGATGAGAAGACGCTTTTCTGTGAATCAAATCCGACTGTAAAATCTCCGGAAGGTCTGGAAGGCGTTGCAAAGGTACGATGGTGGGCGGAGTGGCAGGCAAATGCACTTGCTCCAAGGTACTTGATGCCGCGGCGTATATTCAATAAGTATTTTACTGATATGCTCCAGGAACAGCGAGAGCTTTATGGTGGTACAGAAGGTGAAGTGATGGAGCGGGCGCTCCGTCAGATTGCAGGCGTTTTTGATGTTACAAAGTATGAAGCCAAGTTACGGGCGCTTCAACTGGGGTACAAACAAGCGGAAGGTGCATTCCTTCGAGTTGATGGTCATGAGCGCTCACCGTTTAGCTTTAATCCAGACGTTCTTGGCGATCACCAAACATTTATATTGGACAGTAAAAACGCGGCCAGGCTTTATAAAGAGGATTCCCATTTTGCAGAGTTGATCGACAGCAAACGCTTCGTATATACGGGACACGTTGTTGTAATTAACAATCCACTATATGTTATAAAAACCGGCGATCCGTCATATCCGCAGGGATACAAACTGACTGACTTTGCCCTTGGCCATGTAGATCTTTGCTGCCTTATATTCACACGGAACTATACGCAGAACGATGCAATTGCAGAGTACTATGACCAGTGTTACTTTAGCAAAGAAGTCAATGTCGCTGATTTTAAAGAAACCAGGACAATCGACTATTCGGTCAATAAAGATGTAGAAGCAGAAGCTCTCGGCTTGAAGGGTTATGATGACGAGAGCGAGCGTCTTGCCGAGATTCTCGCGCCGCTGCCAGGAACATTCTGGGGTACATTCGATGCTCATATGAATCGCTTAAAAAAAGAAGAAAAGCTGACAAACGAGATCATGAGCTTCCGGACCGGACTGTCTGAACGGTATATTCGGGCACTTCGAAAAGGCGATCAAAATGTTCAACGGAACACAGTATATGCATTAGCAATTGCGATGCATCTGCATCCATATCTTAGCGAGGACTTTGTCAGGAAAGGTGGCGGGTATCCGGCTACCAAAGAGGGGCTTTATTATAGAACTCTGATTGAACGTCACTATCCAGAACCACTCAGTTATATTAACGAAAAGCTCAAAGCTCGTGGGTATCAGGCATGGGGAGATGAGAGTAAGATACTGGATTTGGATGAAAATGCCATACCGGAGGAACAAAAATAAAAAAATTTCAAAGAAAATTGTATAAAACCGGAACTGGTGGTTCCGGTCGAAAACGACAAATATTACGGCATTTTGAGGGCCCTGTGGTTAGCGTCAAACAGACGCGGCTGCAGGGCCCTTTTTTCATGCCTAAAACCGGAACTGGGAGTTCCGCGACGATCTGAAAGATCTTCGGTAGTATAGCCATAGTTACAGCAAATCAGAGTCAATCAAGGGAGGAAATTGTATGTATTTCGATTCATCTTAGAACACCGGGCAGGGTCTTCCCTGCTAATGAAAATCTGCCGGCGCCGGATCGAGTTGGCCGCTCGTAAAGGATGTTGTGCAGAGTATTCGCGTTTATTTGAACATCAACTTTTATGCCTATCGCTGAGGGCCCACCGGAGACGTCCGGTACCGTTCATCGGGCCTCAGCGAGCAACGTAAAAGTGAACAGCCAGATTGATGAGCGGCTGGCCAACGAGACGGAGGATGTTTCGATGGTCAGTACAAATCTAAGCAAGAGCTGCCGGAAAGGCTCCTCCGTGGAAATCTACGGAGGCAAGCCGAAATGGCAGAGAAAGATAATTATTATTCAGACTTTAGCAATCGTCACCCGTTCAACAATGCTCCTCTTCGTGAGGGCGAGGTTCTGGCACCAGTGGTCGTCAACGACGATTTCAAACCATACCTGAAGACACTCGGTCTGGACTGGAAAAACATCGAGACCTGGCACTACAAGCATGGCAGGACTGTCCCGGTCGCTTTTATTCCAATTAACGTAGATGAAATGGAGTCGTCAATGGCCTATTTCAAAGCTCAGACGACCCGGTACCTGAAAAAGTATCAGAAGACAGAATGGGATGAGCTTGACTCAATCGAGGACATGCTTGAGGCTGCCGAAGACGATGACAGGAAGGGCTATGATCCAACTGGTACGACAGAAAACGAAGATAATGCGTTTTTGGAGATGGCATTTGAAATGCTGCTCGGAGAGTTGAATAAGCAGGACCCGATGTATGGACGTATTATCAGTCTGCTGGCCCAGGGTTACAACAAGGGCGAGATTCTTGATAAAGTTGATCTTGGTAAAGAGAAAACCCAGGCATACGCTTACGTTAAAAAAGCGCAGATGATCGCAAAGAAAATCTGGTACAGAGATCGCTAAGGTGAAGCATAAGCAATAAAAAGAGCGGCACGGAAACTCTCTTGTGAGAGCGACCGTGCCGCTTTTGCATTCAGTCTTTCTGATAAAAATCACATTCGTATCCATCGGCCCGGAGCAGCAAACCAGGTATCCAGGAAGGAGTTCTTCCCATCTGTTCACAGATTACGTGGTAGTTCATGTCTGGACTGCATTCGATGATCAGTTCATCATGCACATGCCCAACAATAAAACAGTGGGATAGGGTTTGCATGCTGTAGCATAGGATATCGCGGCTGATAGCCTGAACCAGATTCTCCACGATTTTGGGGCCATAACTTTCAATCCGTGACCAGTGCTTGGTGCTGTCATTTCCCATATAGGTGATGCTTTCGCCGCCGAACTGATTCTCACCGATCCTGGGTTTTACGTATGATAAGTGCCTACCGGATGGTAGTTCGGCAAAGAGCATGCCGCTTTTCCAGTGAAAGGCTACCAAGCCAACCTTTGTTGTGATGCGCTGCTTGATGGTTGTCTTTGCAGCATTGTCGATGTCCCACCAGTATTGGACAATATTGGGGTTTGAGTTTCGCCAGGACTCCACCAGGCATGGCAGCTCATCTTCGGAAAGGCCCATGTCAATGGCACCCATTGCTTTCAGGGCACCTACGCTGCCACCGTAGCCGAGCGCGAGTTCTGCGATCTTGCCTTTTTGCCGGAGCTCGCCGTTGGTGCCGTGCTTGACGACCGGGACACCAAACATGTGCGACGCGCTCTCACAATAAATGTCACCGTTGTTGGCAAAGACATTCATCCGCCATTGTTCGCCGGCCAGGAAGGACAGCACCCTGGCCTCGATTGCGGAGAAGTCGGATACCACATATTTATATCCGAGTTTTGGAATGAAGCTGGTCCGGATTAGCTGACTGAGCACGTCGGGGATATTGTCATAAAGCATATTTAGCGCTTCATAGTCGCCCTGACGGACAAGCTCACGTGCTTCAGAAAGATCTGGCATGGAATTCCGATAGAGATTTTGTAACTGTACAATGCGGCCGGCAAAGCGACCGGTACGGTTTGCACCATAGAAGCGAAACATACCACGGCAACGGTTATCGTTGCAGGCGGCAGTATCCATCGCAACATATTTTTTAATTGAACTCTTTGAAGACTGCTGACGGAGACGCAGAACTTCGGCTACCTCATCGGGGGCTTCTGGTATCAGTTTGGCGACGTCTTTCTTACCGAGACTGTCGGTTTCTACATCGTTATCCGAAAGCCAGCCTTTAAGCTGTGTGATGGAGTTTGGGTTATCCAGACCGGTCTTATTCTTCATTTTCTCAGACAGATGTTCCTGGGTAGTCTCGCTCATTCGGATGGCGTTATCAACAAGCTGCCGGTCGATTAGGATACCACGGTCGTTGATCTCTTCGGATATGTGGTACTCATTCCAAACAATGTCCGGCACCGGATAGTTTTGCAGGCGTTTATGGATCTGCATTTCAACTTCGACATCGCGCTGATTATAAAATTTGAAGAGGCCCCATTTATCAGGAGCGTGCTCTGGAAGATTGCGGGTCCTGCCGTTGTTCGCTTTTGTAGGCTTGCACGGAACACAGAAAAAGCGGATCAGGTCCTTCCCTTCTTTGAGTTTCTGCTGGTCAAGACCAAGGATCGCACCGACCTGTTCGAGGGACTGTGGCAATCCGTTATATGCTGCCAGAACCATGCTGCAGCGCCAGGAAACGGGATTTAAATAGTTGCCGACTGTGTCCTCTGGAATGCTATACCGGCAGGGAGTGAATCCATTGCCCGTATTATCAAGGTACTGTGGATAATGTCTGAGCAGCCATGATGATAAGCAGATGCGTTCGAAGGAAGCATTGAAGCTCCATTTGATAACATAATCATCTGCAATCGCCGTAATAAGCTCATCAGGGACGCTGTCGCCCGATGCAAGATCATATACTTCAACCGGGTCATCGTTAACTGAAACACCCAGAAGTAAGATTTCAAAATTAGGAGATTCGGCATATTTGTAGACACCTGCCTTGGCGAGATCCACGTCACTGTAGGTTTCAAGATCCAGCGAGAGAGTTCTTATTTTTTCCAATATTGTCACCATCCTTAATTAATGATACGGACGGAGGAAGTCTCCGTCCGTATCTGGTTTGTCACTGTTGAGCAGTGGCCTTATCCGCATGCTCGTTCTTTTCACGTTCTTTGCGCTTTTTTTCTCTGTGGTCGCTGACCTTTATCGAAATCCAACCGAACAGGGCCCCGAGGCAGATAATTACGTTGATTGTCGTGCAGGTCACAAGTACCTGCTGATATACTTCCTGCATGTGGCACCTCCTATTAGCTTAAAAAGTCGTCGTCAGTATCGGTATCAAAGTCATCCTCGGCTCTGGACTTGCCGCCGAGAGGTTCACCATCGCGGATCTTCTGAAGATTGTTCAGGCCACAGGCAATACCACGGTTGCCATTACTGTTGAAAGCGTACAGGTTAATGCTGGCTCTGCCGTAGACACCACTGTAAATCTCGGACCTGTCCAGGATTGGGTTACGGTCTGCATCTACGATTCCAGGCGCGGTACCGGAGTTCGCATTGATGAAATAGCTGTTCTCATAGGCAGGATCGCCAGGACGCTCCTTGTCACCATCGCGAAGTGGAGTCTTGATGGTATCAAGTGCAGGTACGGCCTTGCCATTTCCCTTAAGCTTGGCCTCGCCTTCCTCATAAGCTGCCTGGATTGCGGCCTGAACTTTATTCAGGGTAACCGTGTCGGACTTCGGGATGATAAGTGAAACGCTGTACTTCGGGCTGCCGCCATTGATGGACTTGGGGTCCCATACATTTGCATAGCTGAAGCGTGTGTTTACGCCTGTGATAACTTTCGTAGGGTTCTGAATCTTATTAGACATTTTCTTTTCCTCCATTGTCATTAAAATCGTCTGCTGCTGTATTCACTGCCGGTCTCTTGTCAGATTCCGGAACAAGTGCTGGTTTTCCGGGTGGTTTGTATATGAGCCCACCCAGGAGCTCTTCAAATTGTGTCTTTCCAAGCAGAGTGCTCATTGCGGTAATGCCGAGAAGTTTCTGCTCATAAGGATCGTAGCCGGCGTTCTTGACGGCCGTTGCTACAGTAGCCTCGTCGGTGTATTTTCGGTTAGACCTGCCTTCGACAACTTTCCAGCCTTCAAAATGTGTACCGGATTGTGCTTTTGTAAGGGCATAATCCTTGATGTCATTGCCCCATGCAATCAGCTGATCTACCTTGCTGAGGATTGATGCGATCTCAAGTTCATCCAGGGTGTCTGGCATTACGAAGTCATACTGTGCCAGTTCCAGGTTGTATTCAGCACGCTTACGGCAGGTTGCTTTCACTTTGCAGAACTGACAGTGATCACCGGCTTTAAATTCGCCCTTACCCTCGTAGGCCAGCTTTGCTGTGGGAGAAAGCACCGTGTCAGCCCAATTTAAGAGGTCTGATTTGCTGATGCTCCAGGTTGAGATGTTGTCACGCCTTGGCTGGAAAATCGTCATGGTTACCTGGTCGATGTCATAGAGATCACCGAAGGCTTCCAGGGCTCCGAGCGCATAGCACATCATTTGACTGTTGTTTTCTGCTTCCACCAGGACGCCGAGACCATGCTTGTAATCAATGATCTGCAGAACCTTGTCTGCCAGAATGACACAGTCGCCAGTGCCGAATCCGTTCTCAACCCAGTGGGAAAAATCCAGCTTCTGCTCGATGAATATCATCGGGTCGGGGCAGTACTGCTTTGCGGCTTCCAACTGCTGTAGAACGTACTCGCAATATTCCTCTGCGCAGTTCTGCATTTCTGCGTTGTAGAATGACAATCCCTCAGTGGGGTCCCGCACATCGTGCCCCAGCGCTTTTTCTACCAGGTAGGCACAGAGCTCATGACAGTCGGTACCTTCCTGGGCGTAGGGACTGCTCTGATCCTGGATGCTCTCGCAGAGCTTTGCGGAAGGCGGGCAGTTCAGCCACCTGTGTGATGCGGAAGCGGAGAGAAATGCGTGCTTAGCCATTCGCGATCACCTTCGCTTCCTCAGCTATAGCTGCATAGTTTTTCTCATCCAGATCACTTAAGCGACTTACACCGTATTTCTGAAGAAGCGATCTGGCTTCGGTTTTTTTCCCTTTGCCAGCAAGACCGGCCATAATGCCGCGGACGTCTGCGAAGGTGTACTCCATCGCCGCTGTTTCCTTATCAGGGAGTGATACCGGTTTTGGCTTTTCGGAAAGTGCCGGTTCGGTTGTTGTGGTGCAGAGTGCTTTCATTTCCTTAAGTGCTTTGATTACCACTTCGGCACAGGTAAGAATGCGCTTACCGGATTTAATGATTTCGTCACCACTTGTGATAATTTCGTCAAGAATTGCAGATAAATCTTTCTTTTCATTCATGTTATTTAGTCTCCTTTGTCTGAATCTGTTGTCTCAGGTTGTCTGCCAGCCGCTTGGCTATGACGCTGATGGCGATCAACGTGTCAATCAGCTCTTCATCGGTTTTGTCTGCCAGGCTGGCTATGTCTTTTGTTGCGGTATTCATCTTTTGACCTCGCTTTCCGAAAGGCCTCTCTTGCCTTCCTAACTTTCTAAGGGGTTCTGCGAGAGCTTTTTCCGGGCTTCTACAATTTTTTTCTTTTCCGGAGGATCACTTCGCTGTTTCCTAACTTTCTAAGGGCTGGCAAGATATACTTTTCCGGCCGATTTACAAAAAATATCCGGGCCTTGTTTCGCTTATAAAAAGGAAGCGATTCAGGCTCGGATATATTTTTTTTGCTTTTTTCTTTGAAGGACCGGAAAAACGGAAAGAAAACCTCCTTAGAGAATTAGAAGGAATTGTCCTTCGACATTTTGAAAGCGAGGTGAAAAGAATGGAATTTTTAAATAAGGACCGTCCGGTCGTTTACATCTGTTCACCATTTTCCGGAGACCGCATTGCAGGGACAGAGAACGCAAAGCGGTACAGCAGGTACGCAGTTGATGCGGGAGCGATTCCATTTGCGCCACATCTGCTTCTTCCTATGTATATGAAGGAAGACAGCGAACGAGGGCAGGCGCTCTATATGGACCTGGTGTTCCTTAGGCGCTGCGATCAACTTTGGGTGTTTGGACAGAACATCACAAGTGGCATGCAGGCAGAGATCGACCAGGCCAGGATGCTTGGCATGAAGACCCGGTACTTTACGGAGAGTTTTAAGGAGGAAGAGTGTAATGCAATTTGAATTATTCACTGCGAACTGCACCGGGGATGCGGGAAACTGCAGCTATCCGAATAAGGTCGTCGCACGTGATCCGGCGCAGCTTGCAGACGCTGTCTCAAATGACCATGTCTGCGCTACCTATAAGAATGATTATCGCAGCAAGGATAACTTCATAAAGTCCTCGCTCGGTGTCTGGGACTGTGACAATGACCATTCAGATAATCCTGACGACTGGATTACACCTGAGAGTCTGGGAGAAGGAATCTTCTCGGACATCTCATTTGCTACAACACCGAGCCGCCATAACAACGACTGGAAAGAGAGCAAATCTCCGAGGCCCAGATTCCATCTGTTAGCCGAGGTCAGTGAGTTTACAAACCCGGATCAGTATGGGGATATGAAAAAGGCGCTCCAGAAGAAATTTCCGTTTTTTGATGATAATGCGCTGGACGCAGCCAGATTCCTGTTTGGAAATAAAGTATCGCAGGATGAGATTTACTGGCATGAAGGCTGGCTGGATATGGATGATCTGCTGGAAGCGGAGGATTACGGAAATGATCCGGAAGGCCAAGAAACAAGCAGTGGAGTCATTCAGGAAGGAAGCCGGAACAAGACCATGAGCCTCTTTGCAGGCAGGGTCTTAAAGCGCTATGGCGATACAGACAAAGCAAAGGAAGTCTATCTGGAGCATTCAAAGAAATGTGATCCGCCGCTTGATGCAGAAGAGCTTGATACCATCTGGAACAGCGCCGTTCGTTTCTTCAATAAGAAAGTCGCTACCCAGGAAGGCTATGTACCACCGGATCAGTATAACGAGGAGTTTGTCTCTACATCATTAAAGCCGGAAGACTACTCCGACATTGGAGAAGCAAAGATTCTTGCCAGGGAATATGGCGAGGAGCTTAAGTACACCAGTGCGACAGATTACCTTCGTTTCGATGGTGACTGTTGGCGTGAAGATAAACAGATGGCAGTCGGCGCCGCAGAGGAGTTCCTGGATCTGCAGCTACAGGATGCAAAAGACGCAGTGCAGTCAGCGGAAGATATGCTTGAGGCCGCTGGTGTTGATAAGAACAGCGTTCGTGATGGTGGAAAGGCTCTGGAGAAAGCATGCAGCACGGACAAGCTGATGAAGATCCTGTTCCGGTTGATTGGGGCCCAGACGTATTTGAAGTTTGTTATGAAATGTAGGAACTACCGGAACCTTGTTAATTTCCAGAATGCGGCTAAGCCGATGCTTTCCATCAATGTGAGTGAGCTTGATAAGGACCCGTTTCTCATCAATACACCGTATGCGACGTTTGATATGTCAAAGGGTTTGGCAGGCGAGCAGCCGCATGATCCGAGAGATCTAATTACGAAGATTACAGAGAAGTCGCCCGGCCAGGACGGAAGACAGCTCTGGGAGGACGCATTGAACCTCTTCTTCTGTGGCGACCGCGACCTGATTGACTACGTTCAGAAGACGGTCGGTGTTGCTGCAGTTGGAAAGGTTTATCAGGAGCACATGATCATTGCTTATGGCGGAGGTGCCAATGGAAAGTCGACTTTCTGGAATACAGTTTATCGCGTTATGGGAAATTATGCCGGCAAGATTTCGGCGGAAGCGTTGACCATGAATTGTAAGAGAAATGTGAAACCAGAAATGGCAGAGCTCAAGGGCAAGCGTCTCATCATTGCGTCCGAGATGGAGGAAGGCATGCGCCTGAACACAGCTACAGTAAAGCAACTCTGCTCGACCGACGAGATCCAGGCAGAGAAAAAGTATAAGGATCCATTCGCGTTCGTGCCATCACATACGCTGGTCCTTTATACCAATCACCTGCCTAAGGTCGGTGCGAATGACGATGGGATCTGGCGCAGGCTGGTGGTTATTCCATTCAATGCAAAGATTACCGGAAAATCTGACATCAAGAATTATGCTGACTACCTGTTTGCTAAGGCCGGGCCCTATATCATGAGCTGGATTATCGAAGGTGCCATGAAGGCGATCGCAGAGGATTTCAGAATTGAGGAACCGCAGATTGTGAAAGATGCGGTTGAAGCTTACCGCGAGGATAACGACTGGCTTGGACAGTTTATAGACGAGTATTGCGAGACAGGGCAAGGATTAAAAGAAAAATCAGGAGAGCTGTATCAGTCATACCGGGCTTACTGCACATTGTCCGGAGAGTATATTCGCAGCACAACAGACTTCTATGGCGCTATGGCTAAGGCAGGTTTTTCTAAAACTAAGACAAATAAAGGAGTTCTGGTGTTGGGCCTGAAGCTGAAGGACGGTCAGGATTTTCTTTCCTAAGGTGCAGTGCGTGTAGGTCAATCGCAGAAGTGTTTGTTAATTTTTGTCATTGATGCAGGTCGTGAAGGTCAATAGAAAAGTGTTTCAGAAAATAAAAACAGTAAAAGTGAAGGTCGTGAATGTCTATATATAAAAGTCGCTATAGAGAGAATTTTATAAAAAATCTTATATAGGGGTTTTTAGGGGCGACCATCACGACCTGCACTTTTTGAAATTCATGATGGGAGGCAGGTATGAGAGAAAAAAATATCGAGCAGCAGTTACGAAATGAGGTCCGGCTGCATGGAGGATTGTGTGAAAAGTGGACTTCTGGCAGTTCAGGCTGGCCCGACAGGATCTGCCTATTTCCGGATGGGAAGGCCTGTTTTGTGGAAGTGAAGGCACCAGGCAAGTTACCACGGCCACTGCAACTTCATAGACATGAGCAGCTTCGGCGTCTGGGCTTTCAGGTTTATGTCTTGGACAATGAGAAGCAAATCGGAGGAATTTTGGATGGAATACAGGAAACAGAAATATGAGCCACATGATTATCAGAGGTTTGCGACCGACTTCATTTTGCAGCACCCGATCAGCGCTGTGATCCTATTTTTAGGAGCGGGCAAGACGGTGATCACATTGACAGCGATTGAAGAACTTCTGTATGACCGCTTTGAAGTTAGTAAGGTTCTCATCGTAGCACCGCTTCGGGTAGCGAAGGTTACCTGGAAGGATGAAATCACAAAATGGGATCACCTGCAGAATCTATCATTTGCGGTAGCTGTCGGATCGGAGAAAGAGCGTATGGATGCCCTCAAGCAGAATGCAGATATCACAATTATCAATCGAGAAAACCTGCAATGGCTGATTGAAAAGTCAAAGATGCCATTTGAATATGACATGGTGGTTCTGGATGAGCTTTCTTCGTTTAAGAGCTGGCAGTCAAAGCGGTTTCGGGCTTTCATGAAGGTCCGGCCAAAGGTCAAGAGGGTCGTTGGACTCACAGGAACACCGGCTCCGAACTCACTGATGGACTTGTTTGCAGAGTTTAAGTGTTTGGATATGGGGCAGAGACTTGGCCGTTTCATTACACAATACCGAACAGGATATTTCATGCCGGATAAGATGAACGGCCAAATCGTGTATTCGTATAAGCTCCTTCCGGGAGCGGAAGACAGGATTTATAGCAAGATATCGGATATCACAATATCTATGAAGGCAATGGATCATCTGAAAATGCCGGAACTATTATCAGAGCGGTATCCGGTTTACATGGATGAGGACGAGACCGCCAAGTACGAATCAATGAAGCATGACCTGATTCTTCCCTACCAGGATGAGGATGATATCACTGCAGCAAATGCGGCAGCTCTTTCCGGAAAGCTTTGTCAGATGGCAAATGGAGCAGTCTATTCCGATAACGGCGAAGTGGTTCACATCCATGACCGGAAACTGGATGCCTTAGAGGATTTGATTGAAGCAGCACAGGGTCCACTTCTTCTTTGCTACTGGTATAAGCACGATCTGACAAGAATCATCAAACGTTTGGATCAGCTGAAAGTCAGTTATGATCGCATTTCTTCGGAGGATAGTATCCGGAAATGGAATGAGGGCAAATACCAGGTCGGGCTGATACATCCCGCATCCGCAGGCCACGGCCTAAATCTGCAGCAGGGCGGAAACGTGATCGTGTGGTTTGGACTTACGTGGTCTCTTGAATTATATGAACAGACCAATGCCAGGCTGTGGAGACAGGGCCAGCAGGCAGGGGCCGTTGTGGTACAGCACATTGTAACAGCCGGGACAATCGATGAAAGAATTCTGGAAGCAATCTCTCACAAGGAGAAGGGCCAGAATGCCTTAATCGAAGCTGTGAAGGCCGAACTGTAAATGAGCCCAGACAGGCCGAGTCAATCTATGCCAATCCGAGGGGAACAAAACAAAGTACCGGAGGAAAGCATATGCAAAATAGAACTGATGGTGATCCTTATGAGAATCTTGCCAATGTGATCGTTTCGGAAGCGGGAAAGGACTATATCGCAGCCCTTAAAAAGTTGAAACGAAAGCACAATAACAAAATAGCCATGCAAGAGGCAATGGATCTGGAGCGTTTCTTTCATTCAGGTTGGTACAGCATGCTCACTTCGGTAGACCCGGATTATTTGATCCGGAGATTAAGAGAAGAGGTGAGCAAATGACGCCAAAGGCATATTTGAATCAGGCATACCGCCTGGAACAGCGAATCAAACTGGACCGAGAAGAAATTGCAACATTACAGTCACTTGCCGGAGATGTTGGTAGTCCGGGATTTGAAGAACACTACAATCCCAATCGTCCAACCGAAGCCGCATTCGTGAAGACTCTGGAGCGAGTCTGGGAATACGAGCAGAAGGTAAATGAAGAACTGGATCTGCTTCTGAAATTGAAAAATGAGATTCAGGGCGCGATTGCCGAAGTCGAGAACATGGATGAACGGCTTGTCCTTACCTACCGCTATATCAAAAATTACACGTGGGCAAGAATCGGTGACGAGCTGTATGCGGACGAGCGTACCATTCGCAGGTGGCACAATAGAGCGTTGGCCCATGTGATCGTACCAGAAAACCCGACTGTTATATGAGTGCGCCGGAAATGTCCGCAATTGTCCGGGTGGCACTTATGATATGGTATAGTCAGCAAGATTTGAAGATGAGCTCCGGGTGCTATGGTACCTGGGGCTTTCTTTGTGGAAGGAGGCGCTGATGCCGTATAGACCAAACGTTCCCTGCCGGCATCCAGGCTGCAGTGCACTGGTACCGCCAGGACAGAAATACTGTGAAGCACACAAACCGCTGCACCCAGAGGAGGCACGTCCTTCCGCGAAGCGTGGGTACAACAGCCAGTGGGAACGGGAGAGCAGACGGTACCTGCAAGCACATCCACTCTGCATTCGCTGCTTGGCAAAGGACCCGCCAAGGTATGTGAAGGCTACGATTGTAGACCATATCGTTCCTCACCGGGGAGATCAGAAACTCTTCTGGGACCGATCAAACTGGCAGCCTCTCTGCAAGAGATGCCATGATCAGAAAACAAGAAACGAGGACGAGACTCCTACGTATCACTATTGATTTTGGTGCATGGATTTTCACCGGGTGGGGCGGGATGAAATCCCTAAAAGGATTTGCCGCGGGGACCGCCGCCCCCTCTTGCGCTAAAATCCGCGAAATTGTTAGGGCGGGGGTTCAGTCACCTGGCTGTACCCGCAAAATGTACACCGGGCACGAACCCGGCACCGGAAGAAACCGGACGAAAACCGCCTGAAATCAGGCAAAGACAAAATATCTCGGGCCGCGAAATGAACACTGGAAGCACTAAGTTAAGACAGTGATGGATGACAAATCCACCGCTGCTTTTTCACGTTATGCTCGCGTGGAATTTCGTGGACATGCAGGTGTTTCGTGGACAGGAGGAGTTATGGAGCGCGAATTTGATTCGCAGGATTTATCAGAGTTCATTGCTGCCTGCGCAAAATGCTTCTGTCCGGAGTGCGGGAAACCAGTGATGCAAAACAAGACCGGCCGGCCGAGGAGCTTTTGCTCAGACCGCTGCAGGTGGGCATTCAATAAACGAAGTCAGCGCCGGAAGGCGAAGGAGGAAATTTTACATGAAAACAGCAGAGCTGAAAGTCCTGCCGGTGATGAGTCTGAAGCCGGCCGAATACAATCCAAGGAAAAAGCTGAAGCCGGGCGATAAAGAATACCAGAAGATTAAGGATTCCATAACCGAGTTCGGTTTTGCAGATCCGCTGGTTGTCAATTCTGATATGACAATCATCGGCGGTCACCAGAGATTGAACGTGGCAATTGACCTCGGCTATACCGAGGTGCCATGCGCCGTCGTTGATGTAGACAAGGTCCGTGAGAAGGCGCTGAACATTGCACTCAATAAAATCACTGGTTCCTGGGACGAGACGATGCTGGCAGACTTGCTTGCAGACATCCAGAACAGTGATTTTGATCTTGGAAAGACCGGCTTTGAGCCGCCTGAGATTGAACAGCTTTTTAATAAGGTCCATGACAAAGAAGTGAAGGAAGACGACTTCGACGTGGATCAGGAACTGAAAGAGCCGACGATGAGTCAGCTTGGTGATATGTGGTTCCTGGGAAAGCACAAAGTGCTCTGCGGCGATTCGACAAATGAAGAAAATTACACGGCTCTTATGGATGGTGTGAAGGCAAATCTGGTTCTGACGGATCCTCCATATAACGTTGATGTTGAAGAGACGGCCGGAAAGATCATGAATGATAACATGGCCGACCAGGACTTCTATAATTTCCTGCTATCTTCCTACAAGGCTATGTACGCAAACCTGGCGGATGATGGTTCCATCTATGTCTGGCATGCGGATACTGAAGGACTAAATTTCCGTAAGGCATTTCAGGATGCCGGATTCTATCTTTCCGGCTGTTGTATTTGGAAGAAGAATAGTTTGGTTTTGGGCCGCAGCCCGTATCAGTGGATACACGAGCCTTGTCTATTCGGCTGGAAGCAAAAGGGCACGCATAAATGGTACAGCGACCGGAAACAGACTACGGTCTGGGAATACGATAAACCGCGATCTTCCAAGGACCATCCGACCATGAAACCGGTAGTTCTGATGAGCTACCCGATTAAGAATAGCTCTGCTACCAATGGGATTGTGCTTGATCCGTTCCTTGGGTCTGGCAGCACGCTCATTGCTTGTCAGGAAACGGACCGCGTTTGCAGAGGCATTGAGCTCGATCCGAAATTCGTGGATGTCATCGTAAAGAGATACATTGAGCATGAGAGCGGCAGCACGAAGGACGTGCATGTTGTCCGAAACGGGCAGAAACTGAAGTATGAAGAGGTTGCTGTGGACGCCGCTGATGGTAAGACATGAAAATAATGTGCTTAGTATTTTTAGGACCGTTTGTCACATATGTCAATCTTTAAAATCTCTGCAGAAATGACTGGATATATCTCCGACGTAGAGTGATTAATACAGTACCGAAAGGTAAACAAAAACACTCATACGGAGGGAAAAAACATGATGAGATTTACAAAGAAGGCAGAAGACAGAAAAGCATTGGTTAAGAGGCTCGGCGAGCTTACTGGAGTTAAGCCACATTACAATGGAGTTCCGAGCTGCACTTACGCCGTCGGCGAATACACCATTGAGAAGGACGGAAGCATCACAGTGGAGGAAGAAAAAGTAGACATGGAGATTGTAAATACCCTGGCGGCGGAAGAATTGATTGAGACGCCAAAGATGGAAACGGCGGACGCTTCCGATGCGGGAACCGGAGATGATTCTGAAACTTGCTTGAACGGAACAATCCCGACTGAGCTTTCCATTGCACTTTCGCTGGATGGACACACTGGAACAAGTATCCGGAACCTCATGAACTTGATCTTTTCGAGGGCCGGCCTTCTCAACAAGGCGATCGGCAGTCATTTCAAAGCAAGCGAGGATCTGGTGAAAGCCCTGGCAAAGCAGGAAAGCACGGCAACAAGGGAAAAGGCACTCAAGACAATCACGTCAATTGAAAACGGACTGGAAGGAATTGATTTTGCGGATGATAAAGTTTGCTTTACTGGATTCCCGATGGCGACAAGCCCGGAAGAGTTCAAAGCCTTTATGGATCTGGCAGCTTTCATGAATAAGTCAGCCATCGAGCAGAAACGGATCATGGCAAAAGAGGTTGATGACACAAATGAAAAGTATGCATGCAGAGTATGGCTTCTGCGACTGGGAATGACTGGAGACGAGTTCAAGACCACACGAAGAATTATTCTTCAGAACCTTTCCGGCCACGCAGCTTTTAAGACTCAGGATCAAGTCGAAGCAGCCAAGGAAAAAGCCAAAGCAAAACGGGCAGCTGAAAAAGAAGCAACCACAGCTGAAGGAGGCACAAGCGATGACGAACTTTCCGAGTAAAGAGATCGTGGAACGCATAAGAGAGCACTTCCCTGCTGGGACCCGCGTCGAGCTTATGAAGATGGATGATCTACAGGCGCCGCCAATTGGCACTTGCGGTACCGTCCAAGGAGTGGATGACATTGGGTCGATCATGGTTGTCTGGGACAATGGCAGCAGTCTGTCAGTAGCTTATGGAGAAGATTCATGCAGAAAGATCCGAAGCGGCATGAGTGATACGGTCAAAGAACAGATTTTGACGGTCCGTAGTACCGGCCTTACCAACATGTTTGATGTTCCTGCTGTTCAGCGAATTGCTTATGAGAGGGATCTTTATGACCTGGTCCTTTTCCTGGAGGAACACAAGCAAGAATATGTGCACTTCATCCTGACCGGAGAGTGTAAATAACACAGTTTCAAGGTGCAAAGATTGTACAGATTATTGCAAGAAATGACTGGATATATATCCGCCGTAGAGTGATTAATACAGTACCGAAGAGGAAAACAAAAGCACAGAAAACGGAGGACAAGAACATGAAATACACAGTTGAAGCTATTGAAAACGCAAAGACAAAGGAAGATTGGCAGAAGATCAAAATGAACCGGACCCTGGTTCAGGCTTACCTTTGGAGCACGGAAGCCGGAAACGATCTTCCAAATTTCGCAGAGGTCATTTGGGACGAGGACATCGAAGCGATCCTTCAAGATTGCAAGGAGAACGGAATCAAGGAGTTTACAATCAGCTCGACTTTTTCAAGCCTGATCACAACGATCGACAAACTGACAGAGCTTGGCTGCAGCCTGGACGGAATTATTAAGATCAACGACCGCTACACACACTTCGGAAGAGAAGAACGCGACCTGATCCCGGCTTTCAAGATGACGGTAAAGGAGGCCTAAAACATGTGGAGCGAGGGAACAATCGGAATTCCAGATGGGAAGGACAAGGCCAAGTACACGACCTGCCATTACTGGATAAAGCACTACGAAGAACCGAGTGAGATTTATGGAATCAACAAGGGTAAGATTTCAAAGTTGGAGATTCGGATCAAAGACAATACGGTATGCAGTTATGACCGCGGGTGGGATTTGAAACCAACCTGCAAAGAAGCAGAGCTGGCGCTCAGCATTCTGCTTCAAAATTACAACTGAGAAACACTAAAAATGATAATTCCGGGAGAAGGGCCAATCGGCTCTATCTCTCGTTCTGATAGAGATCGCTTCGGCGGTCTTTTACTTTATGAGGAAGGGAGGCGAGCCTTATGGCTACCAGAGGAAGAAAGCCGACGCCGACCGCGCTCAAAAAGCTCGAAGGCAATCCCGGTAAGCGGCCACTGAATGATTCGGAGCCAAAGCCAGATAAGAAAGCTCCCTCCTGCCCGAAGTGGCTGGAGCCGGAGGCAAAAAAGGAATGGCGACGCCTGGCCAAGCAGATGGAGGCACTTGGAATATTAACAGAGGTAGATATGGCGGCTTTTGCAGGATACTGTCAAGCCTATGCCAGATGGAAGGAAGCCGAGGAATTCATCACACAGCATGGGACAATCGTCCGGACGCCTTCCGGTTATTGGCAGCAGGTTCCACAGGTCAGCATCGCACAGACATATTTGAAAGTGATGAATCGCTTTGCCGAGCAGTTTGGTCTTACACCTGCATCAAGGTCCAGGATTGTTGCGGATAACGCTGCATCCGGAGTCGTCGATGAGATGGAGGATTTACTCGGAGGCGATGACTAATGGCAGAAAGATATGAGGGTTATCCGAAATTAAAAAACTACAAGCCGACCCACTTCATGCTTGAGACGTCTCATTATGATCCGGCAAAGGCGAATCGGGCTGTCAAATTTATAGAAAACCTGAAACATACCAAGGGCAAGTGGGCCGGAAAACGCTTCTGGCTCCTTCCTTGGCAGGAGCAGATTATTCGAGATCTTTTTGGAATCGTTGATGAGAACGGGCACCGTCAGTTTCGGACTGCTTACATCGAGATCGGAAAGAAGAACGGAAAGTCCGAACTTGCTGCAGCGGTGGCACTTTATCTGCTTTATGCAGATAATGAGCCATCTGCGGAGGTATATGGAGCCGCGGCAGACCGACAGCAGGCGTCCATCGTATTTGATGTGGCCCACCAGATGGTCCGAATGACACCGGCGCTCATGAAACGCTCCAAGATCATGGCTGCCACAAAGCGAATTGTGAATTACACGAATGCAGGCTTCTACCAGGTCCTCTCTGCAGAGGTTGGCACGAAACATGGTTTGAACGTATCCGGACTGGTCCTGGATGAAGTGCACGCACAGCCAAACCGGAAACTATATGACGTACTTACACAAGGCTCCGGCGATGCCAGAGAGCAGCCGCTGTACTTTTTGATAACGACGGCCGGGACTGATAAAGAATCAATCTGCTACGAACTGCATTCAAAGGCAATGGACCTTTTGACTGGCAGAAAGATTGATCACACATTTTATCCGGTGGTCTATGGACTTACCGATGAGGATGATTGGCATGATGAGAAAAACTGGTACAAAGCAAATCCATCTTTGGGAGAAACAATTCAGATTGACCGCGTCCGGGACATGTATCATGAGGCCTTGGAAAACCCAGCGGAGGAGAATGTGTTCAAGCAGCTACGGTTAAACATGTGGGTGTCGTCCATCACCAGGTTTATCCCGGAGCAGATCTATGACAAAGGCGATCTATCCATTGATCTGGCTTTACTTGAAGGGCGGGATTGCTACGGCGGCCTGGATCTTTCAAGCACGGGTGATATCACGGCGCTGGTCCTGATGTTTCCGCCAAGGATGGAGAATGAGAAATATATTATGCTTCCGTTCTTCTGGGTACCGAAGGACACGATTCCGCTCCGTGTGCGTAGAGCATCGGTCCCATATGACGTCTGGTATCGGCAGGGATTTTTGCAGGCGACTGAAGGAAATGTGATCGACTACAACTTCATTCAGGCTTTTATAAAAAAGCTCTATGAGAAATATCACATCTTGGAAATCGCTGTGGATAGATGGAATGCAACGCAGCTTATTCAAAACCTGACCGATGACGGATTCACGATGATTCCATTTGGCCAGGGTTTTAAAGATATGTCGCCACCTACGAAGGAGTTCTACAAGCTCCTGATGGAGGGGAAGATCATCCACGGAGGCAATCCAGTTATGCGTTGGATGAGCGGAAATGTAGTCGTAGACCGGGATGCAGCAGAGAACATCAAACCCACGAAAGCAAAGTCACCGGAAAAGATAGACGGCATCGTTGCAGCCATCATGGCCCTGGACCGATGCATTAGGCATGAAAACACCTCGAGCGTATATGACGATCGAGGTTTACTTGTATTTTGAGGAAGGAGAAACACATGGGACTTAGAACATGGCTGGGATTATCCAGTCCAAGAGACGCACCTAAAGAAAAGCTGCCGGAGGTGACAGACAACGTTCGCGATTCTGGGCAGACATTTCTATTTGGCCGGGCCGACAGTGGTGAGCGAGTTGATGAGAAATCGGCCATGCAGATTGCAACGGTATATGCATGCGTGCGACTCCTTTCGGAGACGGTCGCAGGATTACCACTCCATTTGTATCAGTTTACGGACGACACGGAGAAAGGAAAAGAACAAGCCAGGAAACATCCGCTGTATAAGGTCCTTTATCGGCAGCCTAATCCGGAGATGACAAGCTTTTCTTTTCGGGAAACAATGATGACGCATTTGCTCTTATGGGGCAATGCCTATGCGCAGATCATTCGTGACGGCAAGAACAATATTCTGGCGCTTTATCCTCTATATCCGGAAAACGTAGAAGTCGACCGGGATGAGAATGGTGAGATTTATTACATTTATCATGCGTATACGAATGAGGTTCCGGGTGATCAGAACAAGGATCTGTATTTCAGAAGAGATGAGATCTTTCATGTACCGGGCCTTGGCTTTAATGGTCTGGTTGGCTTTTCGCCGATTGCCATGATGAAGAACGCACTCGGTACAACACTTGCGGTTGAGAAATATGGGTCTGCATTTTTCCGAAATGGTGCACAGCCTTCTGGGGTACTGGAGCATCCTGGTGTTCTAAAAAATCCCGAGAAGATTCGTGAGAACTGGTCAGATACCTACGGAGGTACCAACAACGCACATAAGGTTGCGGTGCTCGAAGAAGGCATGACCTACAAACCGATTTCATTACCTCCGGAAGATTCACAGTTCCTGTCGGTGCGGCAGTTTTCGGTTGAGGAAATTTGTAGAATTTTCCGAGTACCTCCACACATGGTGCAGGACCTGGACCATGCGACATTCTCCAATATTGAACACCAGAGTATTGATTTTGTGGTACATACTCTGACACCTTGGCTGGTTCGTATTGAGCAGGCGATTGAAAAAGATCTTCTGTTGGAAGAAGAACAGGACCGTTATTTTCCAAAGTTCAATGTAGATGGGCTTCTGCGTGGTGATTACCAAAGCCGTATGAGCGGCTATGCGACCGGCATCAGCAACGGGTTCCTTTCACCAAATGATGTACATCGCCTGGAAAATATGGACCTGATTCCCGCCGAAAAAGGTGGAGATGATTACTACCTGAATGGCGGGTATGTACGACTGGAAGATGCAGGCAAATTTGCAGGTGACGGTAATGCAGGAACAAAGTCACCGGAGGACGAGCCAGAGACAGAAAATAAAACGAAGGAGGCACGGCCTCCGAGGAGGAAACGATGAAGAAATTTTGGAATTGGATTCACGATGATAGTGGAGGCAGAATCCTGCGATTGGAAGGCCCAATCGACGAAGATTCTATCTGGGGTGATGAGATCACTCCGAAAGCCTTCAGAGAAGAACTCGAAGCAGAAGATGGGGATGTTACGGTCTGGGTCAACAGTCCGGGTGGCAATGTCTTTGCAGCCGCAGAGATATACACAATGCTGAAAGACTATGGCGGTTCGGTGACCGTCAAGATCGCGTCCATCGCCGCCTCCGCTGCATCAGTGGTTGCGATGGCTGGAGCTCAGGTTCAGATGTCACCGACTGCACTTCTTATGATTCACGACCCGTCTACAATTGCGATGGGCAACGCCAAGGACATGGAGAAGGCAATCGAGACACTGAATGAAGTGAAGGAAAGCATTATCAACGCTTATACAGCGAAGTCTGGCCTTTCTCGTAAAAAGGTTGCTGATCTTATGAGCAACGAGACATGGATGAATGCGAAAAAGGCCGTCGAGCTTGGATTTGCAGATGAAATTCTGTATCAGGATAAGAAAGAGCCTGATGAGGACCCAAAAGAAGATCCCGATGATCCCAAGGAAGATCCCGATAACCTTGATTCGGACGGCCCTGATGAGAATGATCCAGACAAGAAGAAAAAGGTCATCATTCCCGGTGCAGAGGCACACATGTATTCGAGCCGTATGATGGATCTGGCAATCCTAAATAAACTCCGGGAAAGAGATACCAGTGAGAAGGCAAAGCCAAGAGCTGAACCTGAGCAACATTCTCCTGTAATCAAACTGAACGGAACAACTGAAGATGGCAGCATGCCATATGAAATCCTGAAGAAACAGCTGGAATTCCTGAAATAAGGAACCAGCTGTTTTTCATAACTCATACCTTTAAGGAGGAAAAATATCATGAGTAAGATTATTGATTTACGCAATAAGCGCAACACCCTCTGGGAGCAGACAAAGGCATTCCTGGAGGAACATAGAAACGAGAATGGTCTCGTTGAGGCATCTGCAGTCGAGCAGTATAACAAAATGGCTTCCGATGTAAAAGCTCTCGGTGATGAGATTGAACGTCTGGAGAATCAGGCAGACCTGGATGCCAAACTCGCAGCGCCTACTTCACTGCCGGTGCATTCTGATCCGAAAACCAGTGCTAAGAAGACAAACGCTCCAACTGCTACAGCAGAGTACAGTGAGGCCTTCTGGGACATGCTCCGTAATCGCGGCAATTATGCAGAGGTTATGAACGCACTTTCCGTAGGTGAAGATCCAAAGGGTGGCTATACTGTGCCAGATGAATTTGAACGACAGCTTGTTGAATCTCTGGATGAGAACAACATCTTCAGGGGCCTCGCAACTGTTATCCGTACTTCTTCTGGGACTAGAAAGATTCCGATTGCGGAGGATTCCGGTGAAGCAAGCTGGATTGATGAAGGCGAGGAAATCCCGGAAGCTGATACGACTTTTGGACAGACAACTCTTGGAGCTTACAAGATGGGTACACTGATTAAGGTATCAAATGAGCTGTTAAATGATTCTGCGTTTGATCTTGCATCCTATATTGCTCGTCGTTTTGGTGTTCGTATGGGAAATGCAGAGGAAAAAGCATTCTTATCTGGTGATGGTAAGAATAAGCCACTTGGTATTCTTGCTGATACGGGTGGAGCTCCGGTAGGTGTTACTACAGCGACTCAGACAGCGGTCAAATTTGACGAGGTCTTTCAGTTGTATTATGCGCTGAAATCTCCTTACAGAAAGAATGCTCAGTTCATCTGTAATGAGGCACTGCTTCTCCAGCTTATGACGCTGAAGGATAAGAATGACAATTATATTTGGAAGCCTTCACTGGAAATCGGCAAACCGAACACCCTGCTTGGTCGTCCGATTGTAACAAGCGCTTATATGCCTGCAATCACTGCCGGTGCCAAGGCTCTGCTTTTCGGCGATTACAGCTACTACTGGATTGCGGATCGTCAGTCAAGGACCTTCAAAAGACTCAACGAGCTTTATGCCCGCACTGATCAGGTTGGTTTCATTTCCACTCAGAGGGTAGATGGCAAACTGATTCTGCCGGAGGCGGTTCAGGCTCTGCAGATGAAGACCGGTACTACAACACCCTAATTGAGAAGGAGGTAAATGATCGTGGCATTTATAGAGCTTTCGGAAGTGAAACAGTACCTTCGGGTAGATACATCCGATGAGGATGCCACGATCAGCATCCTCTTATCATCGGCGGAACGGCTGTGTGTAGATGTGGCAAGGCTTACTGAGGATCAATGGGCAGCGGTGAATTCGGATGTGAAAGAGTCAGAGATTTATACAAGAGATGAGCTTCTTGCCGTGCGCGAGACAATGAAGGTCGCCGTGTTATATGCAACGGCATATCTTTTTGAGCATCGAGAGGAAGCGGATCATCATGCTCTGACTTTGATGCTCCGGTCCATTTTGTTTGCGCTCCGGGAAGGAGTGAATGGATGAATATCGGGGAACTTCGGGTCCGGATCAAGATCCAAAAAAATGAAACAGTTACAGATAAGTACGGGAACCACACGAATACCTGGACGGATTACTTTTCCTGCTGGGCGACAGTGGGAACCAGCAGTGGATCAGAGAATAGTGATGCTATCGTAAATCAAGAGGAGTCTTTGGATTTTACAGTCCGATATTCCTCGGAGACTGCTGCAGTGGAATCCACGAAGTTCCGGATCGTAGCTGCCGGCAAGACTTATAACATTACCTATGCGAACCCGATGGGCTGTAAGCACAACAGTTTAAAATTCAACTGCAAGCTGGAGAAGGTGAAGAAATGAGCCAGAAAGTTTCAATAGACGAGATGGGAGACATCATTATGAAAGAGCTGGAAGAGTACGCTAAGCTCGCAACTGATGATATGAAGGACGCGGTCAAAGATACTGCTAAATCGGTGAAGAAAGATATCGAGGGTTCTGCACCCGTCCTGACTGGCAGGTATAAAAAAAGCTGGTCTATTAAGAGCATCAGCGAGAACGCTAACAGCATCGATATGGTAGTTCATTCGAGAAATCGTTATCAGCTCACCCATTTGTTGGAATATGGACACGCCAAACGCGGCGGAGGCCGTGTGGAGGGAAAACCTCACATTGCGCCTGCCGAACAGCGCGGCAACGAAACGCTTGTAAAAACCATCGAGCAGAAACTGAAAGGCGGCTGAGTATGAGCTATGACGACATAAAAAGCATACTTGATGAATGCAATCTTCCATATGCATATGACCATTTTGCTGAAGGAGAATCGCCAGATCCACCGTTTATCTGTCTTTTATTGCCTGGTTCAGATAATTTTTCAGCAGATGGTATTGTTTACCAAAAAATCGATCAGGTTAGAATTGAACTTTACACCGATATAAAAGATCCTGAAATAGAAGAATTAGTCGAAGCCGTGCTAGATAAGCATGGCATTTTTTATGAAAAATCGGAGGTCTGGATTGATTCCGAGGAAATGTACGAAGTCATGTTTTCGTTTGAAATAAGGAGGTAAAAAATGGCTACAAAAAACAAAGTAAAATATAACATTCGTAACGTTCACTATGCTCTTTTAACGCTTGATGATGATGGAACAGCAAAGTATGGAGTACCGGTACCACTTCCTGGCGCCGTTTCTCTGTCGCTAGACCCCAATGGAGAGCCATCAGTATTCTATGCAGACGGATATGCATATTATACGATTTCTAACAACATGGGATATGAAGGCGATCTGGAATTAGCGCTCGTTCCTGATTCATTCCGTTCTGATGTTTTGAAGGAATCACTTGATACAAATAAGGTGCTTGTGGAAAATTCAGGCGTTGAAACATCCAATTTTGCGCTTCTTTTTGAGTTCGATGGTGATGTCAAGAAGATCCGCCATGTGCTTTACAACTGTTCTGCAGCAAGACCGACTATTGAATCTGCAACAAATGAGGATGAGATTGAAGTTCAGACAGAAAAATTGTCGATTAAGGCAACGCCTTTGGCTAACGGCTGTGTAAAAGCAAAAACAGGTGAAGACACAACGGATACTGTATATACCAAATGGTATGATGCAGTTTATGTCCCGGTAAATACTGCAGTCTCTACAACATCATCAACTTCTACGAGTACTAAAACTACTTCGACAAGTTCATAAGGAGGGCGCGTGATATGGGTATGACCAAGGATATTGTAATTGATGATAAACCAGTACGATTCAGAGCATCTGCTGCGATCCCCAGAATTTACAGGATAAAGTTTGGACGTGATATTTATAGAGATCTGGCTTCACTCGAAAAAGCTACCCAAAAAGGCGACAAGAAAGAGTCAAATCTTGACCTTGTTAACCTGGAAATATTTGAAAATATTGCATGGATTATGGCAAAGCATGCTGATCCGAAAGTTCCGGATACCCCAGAGGAATGGCTGGATGAGTTTAACACCTTTTCAATTTATCAGGTACTTCCGCAGTTAATTGAGTTGTGGGGGCTAAACATGCAGACAACAATTCAGGCTAAAAAAAACTTCACTCGACTGAAAGAGAAATGACAACTCCATTATTTATGCTTCGCTGTGTGCAGATCGGAGTCTCAATTAGGGATTTAGATCTGCTCACAGTTGGCATGATAATTGATATGTATGTGGAAAGCCAGAATGACGAATATAAGTATCCTGATTTAGCGGGCCAGGACGATTTTGATAAATTTTAAATGCATATGAGCGGACATCACTTTCGGGTGGTGTCTTTTTTCTGCAATAAGTGAGGTGAGATACTTTGGCAGATAGAATTAAAGGAATTACCGTAGAGATTGGTGGTGATACCACTAGCCTGTCAAAGGCGCTCTCTGGTGTAAATAAGCAGATAAGCGAAGCGCAAAGCCAGCTTAAGGATGTAAACAGGCTTCTTAAGCTCGATCCAACAAATTCAGAACTTTTGGCCCAGAAGCAAAAATACCTTGCATCAGCTGTAGGCGACACAAAGGAAAAACTTACAGAGCTAAAATCTGTTCAAGATCGAATGGATGAAGGGTTAAAGAATGGATCTGTAACGCAGAAACAATATGATGCATGGAAAAGAGAAATTGTCGCTACCGAGCAGGAACTAAAAAAACTGGATGAGCAATGCAAAAATACAGATAGCAGTGTATCAGCAACACTTAAGCAGGCTGGAAGTAAAATTCAGGAAGTCGGTGGCAAGATTTCTGGTGTTGGAGAAGGACTTACAAAAGGAGTAACCGCACCCGTCATGGCAATAGGTGCGGCTTCACTTGCTGCCTTTGGCGAGGTCGACTCTGGCCTTGATATTGTTGAGGCAAAGACAGGCGCAACAGGTAAATCATTAGAATCCATGAATGGCATGGTAAAAGAACTGGCAACTGAGATACCTACCGATTTTGAAACCGCCGGTTCTGCAGTCGGTGAAGTAAATACACGTTTTGGACTGACTGGTGATGCCCTAAAAAAGTTATCAGGACAGTTCATCAAGTTTGCAGCGCTGAATAATACTGATGTTTCCACTTCAGTTGATGATGTATCATCTGTACTAAATGCCTTTGGAATGGATGCCAGTAAAGCTGGTGATGTACTTGATGCCTTAAATGCGACAGGACAAGCTACTGGTATAGATATGAGTACCTTGGCAGGTTCTCTTTCATCAAATGCAGTACAGCTAAAAGCGTTGGGGCTTAGTGCCCAGCAGGCTTCTGGTTTTATGGGCATGGTAGAAATGTCTGGTCTTGATACGTCAGCCGCAATGATGGGTCTTAAAACTGCTATGAAAAATGCAACAAAGGATGGGCAGACCTTAGATCAGGCACTTGCTGGATTTTCGAAGACAATGTCCGGGAATGGAACGGAAGCAGATAAATTGCAGGCTTCTTATGATTTGTTTGGAAGCAAGGCTGGTGCAGCAATATTCAATGCTGTTCAAACAGGTAAGTTAAATTTAAAGGATCTATCTGGATCACTTACCAACTTTTCTGGAAGCGTTGAAAATACATTTAATGAAACAATAGATCCCATTGATCAGTTTCAGATGACAATGAATTCATTAAAAGAAACGGGTGCCGATATTGGCAATACACTGGCAGCGGTGCTTGCTCCAGCACTAAAAGAAGTATCTGCCTCTCTCAAACAATTTGCTGGATTCTGGAGTACAATCCCAGAGCCAATGCAACAGACGATCGTAAAAATTGCATTAATAGCTGCTGTGATCGGGCCTTTATTAGTCGGCATAGGGAAAGTTGTATCGGCAGTTGGCACTATCACATCTGTTCTTGGTGCTTTGATTCCGGTTATTACTGGTGCTGGTGCAGCAGCCGGTGCAGCATCTATACCGCTTCTTCCGGTTATAGCAATTATCGCTGCAATTGTAGCTGCAGTTATTGCCGTCATTGAAATTGTTAAGCATTGGGGAGAAATCAGTTCGTGGTTTAGCGGAGTATGGAGCAGTTTATGCTCAGGACTTCAAAGTGCGTGGACTGCAGCTCAAGGTTTCTTTACACAAACGCTACCGAATTTTTTCTCTGGTATAGGTCAGAGCTGGAGCGCTGGATGGAGCAATTTAAAATCCGGTGCCGAGACTATTTGGAGCGGAATTACTACAAGTGCGTCGACAAATTTTGAAAATGTAAAAGGTGCCATTTCTACAGCTATAACGGGTGCTCAAATGGTGACACAGACAACACTCTCTGCTATGCAATCAGCTTATCAGACAAGCGGAGGAGGAATCCAAGGCGTGGTAGCTGGTTTTTCGGCAGGAATACAAAATATCCATAATATTATGTTTGCAGGCTTAAATACATTAACTGGTGGAAAACTGGGAGAACTCGTATCTACTTTTTCTGCAAAATTTAATGAGATTCAAACCAATGTAGGGAACATTTTCAACGGGCTTATTGGCAATGCAAGATCTTGGGGTGTTGACTTAATCAATAATATCGTCGGAGGAATCAGAGACATGATCGGTTCTGTGAAAGATGCAGTTTCTGATGTAGCAAATACCATTAAATCTTACCTGCATTTCTCAGTTCCAGATAAAGGGCCTCTCACGGACTTCGAAAGCTGGATGCCAGATTTTATGAACGGAATTGCATCAGGCATTAAAGATAATAAAAATGCAGTTTCAAAGCAGGTAGATGACTTGGCCAAAACACTTGATATCAATAATGCTTTGCCTAACATGTCGGCGAGTCTTGATGTAAATGGGACAAATGGAATATCCGAAAATAGTGAAACGGCAGCGATTACTTTAAATCAACCGGTACTTTTGGATGGCAAAACGATCACAACAATTGTTTCACAGATTCAATATTCAAATGGTAAAGCATTTCTTAGAAATTTAGGTACTGTATAAGGAGGTAGGTATATGTCAGAGATAATTGGCGGAGTAACATATTATACCGTCCGTTTTCTAAATTATGCAGCAACTGACCTTCTAGGTACGGCGAGTGTTGCAAGTGGCGGTGATGCCACCGCTCTTGCGCCAAAACCTGAGACAATTGAAGGAAAGACATTCACAGGATGGAATGTAGATATCACTCATGTAGTTGAAGATATGACAGTTCGACCGGTTTATGAGGATTGCTTAACCGTAAATTTTTACGAGTTCGATAAGACATCGATACTTTCTACAGTAACAGTGAAAAAAGGCAAGGATGCAACTCCTCCATCTCCAGAAGTCGTAATGCATTATATATTTATTGGCTGGGACAAATCGTATCTTAATGTAACTTCAAATTTGGATATTTACCCAATGTACCGAGTAATATCTACAAACCCCACGCTTCGATTTTATTATGTAAAAGGAGATAAGTCATCAGGTGATTTAATAAAGACCTATCGTGGCGTAAATAGTTGTTCTATAACACAGAAGCTCTCAGGAGAATGTACCATTGATTTTTCCCTACTTACAAGGAAGCTGGAGGAAGATATCACTACAGGCAGTCGCGTTGAAGTTGAAGGACTTGTTTTTACCATTGTTGATATAAAGAAGAACATTTCTTCTGGAATGTGTTATACGCAAATGACGGGAGAACATGTTTCTTATCTTTTAAATGATGAGGACTACAAAGTTGAGGCTTTTGATATGATGGATACTCCAAGAGCCATCCTCACAACATTACTTTCAGATACACCGCTTTCTGTAGGGCAGATTGATGTTGCGGATACAATGACATTAAGGGTAAACACAGGAGCTACCAGACGTGCCTGTGTAATGCAACTAATCGCACAGGCCGGTTGTGAAATTGAGTACTACGGATATACTATTGGCCTCAGAAAACATCTCGGAAATAAAGCCCCCATTGATCTGATAAAAAATGCTAATCTCCAGGATATCAGTTATTCCTATAGTTCCAATGATCAAGTAACGAACTACACCCTGAGTATTTATAACAAAGGCTCTCTTTCGCTTGGAGATGAACTTAATCTTTGTTTTTCGCCAATGCGCATAAATCAGCAAAGCCGGATTGTTGGAATAAGCTGGAATCCATTCAATTATAAAGAAGTCAGCATCACCGTGGGGCAGTATATTCCAACATTAAATGAGTCCTTATATCAGACGATTAATACTGTTTCTGATATTACTCAGAAAAGTGCAAAGTACACTGTAGAATTTGGAGAACTGATAGGAAATGGCAGCTTTTACTTTACCAGGGCATATAATGACAGGCCTTACTATCAGATAACTACAAATGATGGAACGAAAGGTACAATAACACTTACCAGAAAAGATGGTAGCGCATTTTCGAGTTATGTTGGGGCATCACTTTCTGGAGTAAATAGTACCACTGTGACGCTATTGGTATTTTACTGTACGGTTCCAGATGAGGAGTAGATATGACATTTGACGGTGATAAGTATAAGACTGCTTCTGATAAAGCACTTTCATTTATAAAAAGGCAGCTTGATGTTAATAATTTCAAATTTAGCGTATCTTTTGATCAGGCATACTCAGATTATTATAGTGGAGATGTCATCAGCGGCACGGTAAATGGACTAAACCCAGATGAAGATCAGGTTTTTCCAAAATACATCAACGTGGATACATACTATGATTATGCTTATAAGGGAAAAGTTCATGGAACATGGCATGATATATCTGATTATCAGAACTATGCGGTAAACGTTTATGTTATAAGAGACGCAAACTATAAAGTGATCTCGTGTCCATTAAAAGCAGATGGTACTTGGGAATCCACAATGGATTATAAAGAGATCTATACCATAAAAGATGAAGGCGGCGGTTCCCATACAGAGACATCAGAATATAGGCTGGATGTGAATGTTGGAGAAGGCGTGAAGGTCTTTTACCTAGGGAAAAACCTGACAGATGTATGGGAAACCCTTACGCATACACTGAAGCTTACAACCATACGCCATGTATATAATGCGCCAGATGAACTCTCTGATGAAGAAGGTGGAAACGTCTACAGCTATTTTGCATACTACACAGTGCGTCTTTATACCTATTCGGACGCAGAATATTTAAATAGTACCTGTAAAATCTATCGGGTAAGTTCATCGGAATATATTTGGTACACCAATAAGGTCGCCGAAGGACATAAGATTGGAAAGGTTATGCATCAGGTTTGGCGAAATGGTGAAACCCAGTATGACGTTGTGGGTATTGCAGGTAGCATTACAAATTTGCAAAAAGGGCGTCTTCCCGCATCTTTTTTAATTCCGGAGGATGATCCACAGTATAATAAGGACGGTTCAAATGCGCTGGGAGCTTGTGGATATATGTTAAACTCGCGTACTTGGGCATATGACGTTGGACTTGCTCTCTTAGTATTTACCACAAGTGGTGATTACGATATCTGTAAAGAAATGCTGACCAGGATGAACTATGAACAGAACAGCGATGGCAGCTTCAACTTTTCTTATGATATCTATATTGGACAGCTGTTTGATGGATATGTAAGAACAGGAGCCTTGGGCTGGCTTATATGGGGAGCCTGTTACTATACGCTGGAAAGTGGTGACCGGTCATTCGCCGAGATGATAAAAAAGGCTGGTGATTTTCTCATAAGTAGACAGGTCACAAATACAAATGATCCAAGATATGGGTTGATGGCTGGAGGATATGGCGCCTATAATATGGAGGACTATTCCTATTCTGGTGTGGAAATTGAATGGTGTTCCACGGAGCATCAGTGCTCAGCGCTGCAAGGCTTGGAAGGTTGTGCTCTTGTTCTTAAAGATAAGAAATATAAACAGGCGGCAGAACTGGTAAGAGATCAGCTATATGTAAAATGTTTTGATAAAGAAAATGGAAGATTCTACCAGGGAATAAACAGTGGAAAACCAGATCAAGCATGGGCCCTTGATTGTACAACATGGGCCGGAAGCTTGGCATTTTCTATTGTCTGCTCTGATGCAGTGAAATCCTGCTTTAATACAGCAAAGAATGTATATCTGACGCAAGGTAAAAGTATTATAACCAGCTCTGAAAAGGATTATTACAACACTGCTTATTCAAGCAATGAAACATTTTCTGGATTCAAACCATACAGCGATAAAACATCGGCTTACGCGGGGGCACCTGATATTGTGTGGACGGAAGGAACACTTGGTTATTCATTACTTGCCCTTATCCTCGGAAATAAAGAAGAAGCTCAGAAATATGTGGATGAATGTATTAGGATTCAAAACATTTCTTCCAGTACGGGCGGAGTGATTTATACCACAGCTACTTACGGAATGCTTCCTTGGGAATTTCATGTATGGGAAAGCGTAGTATCTTCATCGTGGTTGTATCTTATCATAAATAATCCGAATATCTTATTCCCAAGAACACTTAGACAAGTGTTTTACATGACAAAGATAACAAATATAAAAGACGAAAGGCCATAAAAATGGTTTTTCATATATGGCGACTTCCTATGGGAGGCCGCCTTTTTCATGCAAAAAATCAAAGGAGGAATTTCTCATGAAAGAATTCTGGAACTCGTTACAACTAATTTTTGCTGCTGTCGGAGGCTGGCTTGGCTACTTTCTTGGCGGTTGCGACGGAATGCTTTACGCGCTGCTGATTTTCGTCGTCTGTGACTATATTACCGGTGTCATGGGTGCGATCAGCGACAAAAAGCTCTCTTCAGCGGTCGGCTTTCGCGGCATTTGCCGCAAGGTGCTAATCTTCATTCTGGTCGGCATCGCAAATGTCATCGACATCAATGTGCTCGGACAGGTTGGTGTCCTGCGAACGTCGGTAATCTTCTTTTACATCTCAAATGAAGGCCTGTCCTTGATTGAAAATGCTGCCCACCTTGGACTTCCGATTCCGGAAAAGATGAAGGAAGTACTGGAGCAGCTGCATAACCGTGATGAAAAAGGCACGGATGATAAGGAGGAAAAATAACATGGCTACAAAAGGAATTGATGTATCGGTATGGCAGGGCGCGATTGATTTTAACGCTGTCAGGAACAGCGGAGTGGATTTTGTGATCATCCGCGCGGGCTATGGTACAAGCTCAAAAGACAAGTACTTTGAAGAAAATTACAGGAATGCAAAAGCTGCCGGTTTACACATTGGCGCTTACTGGTACAGCTATGCAGACAGCTTTTCTGAGGCCGAGCAGGAAGCTGAAATGTTTCTGTCTGTCCTTACCGGGAAGCAATTTGACTATCCAGTTTTCCTCGATATGGAGGAAAAGAAACAGATCGAAGCCGGGACTGATTTCTGCTCTGGTCTGATCAAGACCTTCTGCGACAGGCTGGAGGCTGCCGGATACTTTTCCGGTTTTTATACTTCGGCATCCTTCGCGGGATTTGTTGTGACGGATGCTGTCCGCAAACGTTACTGCTACTGGTGCGCCCAGTGGGCCGATGCCTGCTGTTATGAAGGCTCCTGCGGAATCTGGCAGCACAGTTCCACTGGCTCCGTTCCCGGCATCAATGGCCGCGTAGATATGGACTGGTCTTATCAGGACTTCTCAGCGGTCATCGCTGGCGGCGGTTTCAACGGATACTCAAAATCAACTGACGATACTCCTACTCCTGTCGCTTCGAAAACCGTTGATGAGCTGGCGCAGGAAGTGATCGCTGGGAACTGGGGCAACGGAGATGATCGAAAAAACCGACTTATGGAAGCAGGATATGAATACGCAACAGTTCAGGAAAGGGTCAATGAACTTTTAAAGGCTCCGTCAAAAAGTATTGACACCCTAGCACGTGAAGTGATTCACGGAGGCTGGGGTAATGGATCTGAACGTATGCGACGCCTTAGGGCGGAAGGCTACGATGCGGAAAAAGTACAAAAGAAAGTAAAGGAGTTGCTGAAATGAGAAATGGCCTCCTGGGATTGATCCTGGGAGGCTTTATTTTTTTGCCTTTTTATAAAATGTTCTGGTCGTAGCCGGAAAAAGGTCAGCGGAACCTCCTTAGAAAGTTAGAGAAAACATTTCCATGTAAGGAGGTTCTTATGACAAACAATGATACGGTTCTTGCAAGTAACGTAAAAGAAGTGACTTCCACTTCCCTGCCGACAGTTGAGCCACGACATATGACAAAGGAAGCAATGCAGAAGGACTTTGACTATATGATGGCGCAAAAAATGACGCAGGCACTCTTGGATGGCAGTCTGATTACACAAAGTGAATTTGACAAAATCTCTGCGAAAAATCGTGAGAAATTTTCTCCGTATATGGCAGAGTTATTGCCATAAATGACTGGATATGTGTCTTGTTTAGAGCGAATATGTCACTACCTTGGAAAGGAGGTGAGTTGATGCCAAGGATAACAAAAATCGATGGCGGGCAGCCGCAGGAGCTTAAAAAGAAAATCCGCGTTGCTGCTTACGCAAGAGTGTCTACGAACAGTGAAGAACAGCTTGTCAGTCTTGCTGCGCAAAAGGACCATTACGAATCCTACATCAAAAAGAATCATGAATGGGAGTATGCAGGGCTCTATTACGATGAGGGTATCACGGGTACGAAGAAAGAAAAGCGAGACGGTCTTCTTAAGATGCTTGCGGCTTGTGAGGCTAAAAAGATTGACCTGGTGATTACCAAGTCGATTTCAAGACTGGCCCGAAACACGACGGATTGTCTGGAAATTGTTCGGAAGCTCTTAGGACTTGGAATTTTTATTTACTTCGAGAAGGAAGATTTGAACACCGGTAGCATGGAAAGCGAGTTGATGTTGACGATCCTTAGCGGCTTGGCTGAAAGTGAATCAGTTTCCATTTCTGAAAATGAAAAATGGAGTGTAAAACAGAGATTCCTAAATGGGAATTTCGTGATTGGATTTCCACCTTACGGTTACAGAAACATTGACGGGAAGATGGTTATTGTCCCGGAAGAGGCAGAGATCGTAAAAGAAATTTATGCGGCGTCCCTCTCCGGAATTGGGACTTACTTGATTGCGAAGAAACTGAATGCAAGAGGAGAACGGACAAGGAAAAACGGCCAATGGACCGCATCAACTGTGAAGGGAATCTTGACGAACGAGAAGTACACCGGTGATGTCATTTTTCAGAAGACCTATACGGACAGCAATTTCAACCGGCACATTAATAACGGTGAGTGCGACCAGTTTCTAGCACAAAACCATCACGAGGCAATCATAAGTCATGAGGACTTTGAACGTACCGCCCAGGTCCTTGCCCAGCGTGGTAGGGAGAAAAGCAATACCGGAGAAGCAGGGAAGTATCAGAAACGATATGCTTTTTCTGGAAAGATTAAGTGTGGAAACTGTGGTTCAACCTTTAAACGGAGGCAGCATTATAAGCCATCCGGCAATTATATCGCCTGGTCCTGCAGTAAACATCTTGCGGATAAGAAGGCATGCGGGATGATGTATATTGAGCAAAGCGAGATTGAAGAAGCGTTTGTTACCATGATTAATAAGCTGATTTTTTCACAGAAGCAACTGTTGAAGCCCTTTGTAGAGGAATTGCGTGGGGCCAACGGAAAAGCAAACATTCAACGTGTACAGGAGCTTGATCAGCGCTTGGAAAAAAACAAGGAACAAGAGAAAGTGCTGGCTAACCTGATGACCAGCGGTTATCTGGATACGGCGCTCATTACCAGAATCCGAAATGAGATTCAGACAGAATACGATTTCATACAAAGTGAAAAATCGGCTATTGCAGAACGCATTCATGGATCGCTGGCTCACGTAAAGGAAGCACAACAGCTTCTTCGATTTGCTGAAAAAGCCGACGAACTGGTAACGTTCGAGGATTCGATTTTTCTGGATTATGTGAATGAGATCCGGGTCCTATCCAGAAATGAAATAGAATTTCGATTAAAGTGCGGTCTGAAAATAAAGGAAAGGCTGGTGAGAAAATGAGACAAGTGTTATTAGGCTACCGAATTGAAAATGGTGAAGCAAAAATCGACGAGGCTGGTGCTACAAAGGTCAGGTCCTTGTTTGAAGCCTATAATAACGGCGTTGCCTTAAATGAGGCTGCAAAGAGGGCCGGACTTACCGGGTATCACTCCAGTATCGGACGTATTCTGAAGAATAAACGGTATCTGGGAGATGATTACTACCCGGCGATCATAGATGTGGGAACCTTTGATAAGACACAGCAGCTTCGCATGAAAAAGGCCAAAAGCCTGGGACGCATTCGTGATTACACAGAGTGTGCTTCGGAGCTGACAAAAAAGAAAACAAGTACATTCAAGCTGGGTAAGGTCACACGAAAATTTAAGGATCCTTACGAACAAGCAGCATATGCTTATAGCTTGATAGAAATGGAGGAAGTGGATGGAGAGTAACATTACCGTCATTCCTGCAAGAAGGCATGTGGGAAACACAGTAAAAAGCAGGAGGAACATCCCAAACTCAGAGTTGCAGCGTATTGCCGTGTCAGCACAGACTCAGACGAGCAGGAGACCAGTTATGATGCTCAGGTTCGACATTACACAGAGTTTATTCAACAGCATCCTGATTGGAATTTTGCAGGTATTTTTGCCGATGATGGAATTTCAGGTACTAATGTAAAAAAGCGCGATGAGTTCAATCGTATGATTGATGAATGTATGTCCGGCAACATTGACATGATCATTACAAAATCAATATCCAGGTTTGCCCGTAACACACTGGACTGCCTTAAGTTTATTAGGCAGCTTCGAGACAAGAACATCCCGGTTTTTTTTGAAAAGGAAAACATTAATTCGATGGATTCTAAAGGCGAGGTTCTCCTAACAATCATGGCCTCCCTGGCACAGCAGGAATCGCAGTCGTTATCTCAGAACGTGAAATTGGGCATTCAATTCCGGTATCAGAGCGGAAAAGTTCAGGTAAATCATCACCGTTTCATGGGTTATACGAAAGATGAGGACGGAAACTTGATTGTTGATAAGACCGAAGCCGAGTATGTTCGACGCATTTTTCGGGAATACCTTGCCGGGAAAAGCCTGCTGGAGATTGGAAGAGGGCTTGAAGCAGATGGAATTCTGACCGGCGCCGGCAAACAGAAATGGCGCTCAGAAACCATCAAGAAGATGCTACGAAATGAGAAGTACATGGGAGATGCGCTCCTGCAGAAAACATATACAACAGATTTCATTGAAAAGACTCGTGTAAAGAACAACGGCATCGTTCCCCAGTATTATGTGGAAAACAGCCATGAACCTATCATTCCCCGTGACCTTTTTATGCAGGTTCAAGAAGAGATGGTTCGAAGAGCGAATCTTCGTGGCGGTAAAGGCGGTAAAAAGCGGGTCTATAGCAGCAAGTATGCTTTATCGAGTATTGTTTACTGCGGACAGTGCGGCGATATTTACCGACGGGTACACTGGAATAACCGAGGTTACAAGTCTATTGTTTGGAGATGCGTCAGCCGTTTGGAGGAAAAAGGGTCTGAATGCACTGCCCCTACCATAAACGAGGAAACATTACAGACAGCAGTTGTTAAGGCTATTAACGAACTTTTGGCTACCAAAGAACCCTTCCTCTCAACGCTACAGAAAAACATAGCTACTGTACTTAATGAAGAAAATGATAATGCAACAGATGATATTGATAGCAAATTGGAAGAATTACAACAACAGCTTCTTATACAAGCAAAGTCCAAGAATGACTATGAAGATGTGGCTGATGAAATTTACCGCCTTCGGGAAATGAAGAAAAATTCACTGGTTGAAAATGCAGAGCGAGAAGGAAAAAGGCAACGAATCGCTGAAATGACTGATTTCTTGAATGAACAATCCTACGAGTTGGAGGAATATGATGAGCAGTTAGTAAGGCGGCTTATTGAAAAAGTAACGATATATGAAGATAAGCTCACCGTTGAATTCAAGTCTGGGATTGAGATTGACGAAGAGATATAGAATATTAACCGCCAATTAAGGGCTATCACCATTTGGCGGTTTTTAATGGATTTTTTTTAATTTAAAAGTTGCTTAAAATGACTTATTGTGTTAAAATATATGATGATCCAAATAAGAATTTAGGAGGAACCGAAACTATGACAGCCTCAATGCGTTTAAGATAAGCTGGCAATAAAAAAAGCAGAATCTATCCCCGATGATAGGCTTTTTTGTTGTGCTTATTTATACGATATTGAGCATTCATTAGTTACGGTGAGGATATAGGTTATTAAACTATACCTTTATTTAACTATGTCTTTAATATGAATGTTTCCAAATTGTATGTATGCAGACCAAAAGCCACATTGTGGATTTAGGCCTGCATTTTTTATTGCCTAGAATGCTATTCAAAATAGAAATTCAAGCAAAATAATATGCAGGAGATAATATAAATGGAAAAATACAACAATTGGAAACTTAAGTTTTATACAATATGGGCAGGGCAAGCAGTATCATTAATCACTAGTGCCATCCTGCAAATGGCGATTATTTTTTACCTTACAGAAAAAACTGGATCTGCGATGGTCTTGTCTATGGCTTCACTAGTAGGTTTTTTACCCTATGCGGTCTTTGGACCTGCAATTGGTGTGCTAGTGGATCGTCATGATAGGAAGAAGATAATGATTGGTGCTGATTTAATTATCGCAGCAGCTGGTGCAGTGCTTGCTATTGTTGCATTCTATATGGAGCTACCTGTCTGGATGGTTATGATAGTATTGTTTATCCGTAGCATTGGAACAGCTTTTCATACCCCAGCACTCAATTCGGTTACACCACTTTTAGTACCAGAAGAGCAGCTAACGAAATGCGCAGGCTATAGTCAGTCTTTGCAGTCTATAAGCTATATTGTTAGTCCGGCAGTTGCAGCACTCTTATACTCCGTTTGGGATTTAAATGCTATTATTGCCATCGACGTATTGGGTGCTGTGATTGCATCTATTACGGTAGCAATTGTACGTATACCTAAGCTGGGTGATCGAGTGCAAAGTTTGGAACCAAATTTCATAAGAGAAATGAAAGAAGGAATTGTCGTTCTGAGACAAAACAAAGGATTGTTTGCCTTATTACTCTTAGGAACACTATATACTTTTGTTTATATGCCAATTAATGCACTATTTCCTTTAATAAGCATGGATTACTTTAATGGAACACCTGTGCATATTTCTATTACGGAAATTTCCTTTGCATCTGGAATGTTAGCAGGAGGCTTATTGTTAGGAAGATTAGGGAGCTTCGAAAAGCGTGTATTACTAATAACAAGTTCTTTTTTTATAATGGGGGCCAGTTTAGCCGTTTCGGGAATACTTCCTCCAAATGGATTTGTAATATTTGTAGTTTGCTGTGCAATAATGGGGCTTTCGGTGCCATTTTATAGCGGTGTGCAAACAGCTCTTTTTCAGGAGAAAATTAAGCCTGAATATTTAGGACGTGTATTTTCTTTGACCGGAAGTATCATGTCACTTGCTATGCCAATTGGGTTAATTCTATCTGGGTTCTTTGCTGATAGAATCGGTGTAAATCATTGGTTTTTACTATCAGGTGTTTTAATTATTGGCATTGCCATAGCTTGCCCCATGATAACTGAGGTTAGAAAATTAGATTTAAAACAAAATTCATAGGAGGGACCATATTTATGTATTTAATTTTCATGTAATTCTTCCTGCTAAAATCGCAGGGTTTTCCCTGCGTACAAGCAAAAGAAACATGCGATTATAGACAGGAGGAAATGTTATGGAATTGATATTAAAAGCAAAAGACATTCGTGTGGAATTCAAAGGACGCGATGTTTTAGATATAAATGAATTAGAAGTATATGATTATGACCGTATTGGTTTAGTAGGAGCAAATGGTGCTGGAAAAAGCACTTTACTCAGGGTACTTTTAGGAGAATTAACTCCCCCAGGATGTAAAATGAATCGTCTGGGTGAACTTGCCTATATTCCCCAGTTGGACGAAGTAACTTTGCAGGTGGAAAAAGATTTTGCACTTGTAGGCAAGCTCGGTGTTGAGCAATTAGATATACAGACCATGAGCGGTGGTGAAGAAACAAGGCTTAAAATAGCACAGGCATTATCGGCACAGGTTCATGGTATTTTAGCGGATGAACCTACGAGCCATTTAGACCGTGAAGGAATTGATTTTCTAATTGGACAGCTAAAATATTTTACAGGTGCACTGTTAGTTATTAGCCATGACCGCTATTTTCTTGATGAAATAGTAGATAAAATATGGGAACTGAAAGATGGCAAAATCACTGAGTATTGGGGAAACTATTCTGATTATCTTCGTCAGAAAGAGGAAGAACGCAAGAGCCAAGCTGCAGAATACGAACAATTTATTGCGGAACGTGCCCGATTGGAAAGGGCTGCGGAGGAAAAGCGAAAACAGGCTCGTAAAATAGAACAGAAGGCGAAAGGTGCTTCAAAGAAAAAAAGTACTGAAGGCGGAGGGCGTTTAGCTCATCAAAAATCAATAGGAAGTAAGGAAAAAAAGATGCATAATGCCGCTAAATCCCTAGAGCACAGGATTGCAGCCTTAGGAAATGTAGAAGCTCCGGAAGACATTCGCAGAATTCGTTTCAGGCAAAGTAAAGCATTGGAGCTCCATAATCCATACCCTATAGTCGGTACGGAAATTAATAAAATATTTGGGGATAAGGCACTGTTTGAAAATGCATCTTTTCAAATTCCTCTAGGAGCAAAAGTGGCGTTAACTGGTGGTAATGGAACCGGAAAAACAACTTTAATCCAAATGATCTTAAACCATGAAGAAGGAATTTCTATTTCACCTAAGGCAAAAATAGGTTACTTTGCACAGAATGGTTACAAGTACAACAGTAATCAGAATGTCATGGAGTTTATGCAGGAGGATTGTGATTACAATATATCAGAAATTCGTTCAGTGCTAGCATCTATGGGGTTCAAACAGAACGATATTGGAAAAAGCTTATCTGTTTTAAGCGGTGGAGAAATTATAAAATTGTTGCTAGCTAAAATGCTCATGGGTAGATATAACATCCTACTAATGGATGAACCCAGTAACTTCCTTGACATACCAAGTTTAGAGGCTTTGGAAATACTAATGAAGGAGTATGCCGGAACTATCGTGTTTATCACCCACGATAAACGCTTACTCGAAAATGTAGCTGATGTAGTTTATGAAATTAGAGATAAGAAAATAAATCTGAAACATTAAATTTAAGGTAGTCGCTGGTCAGTATAGTCTGTTCTGGCTGGCGGCTCCATTGTTAAAAAGTATAAAGACTTTTTTCTAAAAATATTATTCGTTGAGAATGAGATTGGAGGGTTTATATTGTTTATACGAGTAGTTCCGTACGACCCCTTTTGGGAAGTAGAGTATGAAAATGAATCACAGAAGATAAAGAATATATTGAAGGATATATTGGTGGAGGTTTACCATATTGGCAGTACAGCAGTCAAAGGGTTAGCCGCTAAATCAATCATTGATATAATGCCCGTAGTGACAAATATTAGTTTGGTTGATAAGCATAACAAAGAATTTGTAGCGATTGGTTATGAGTGTATGGGTAAGTTTGGTATTGAAGGACGTAGATATTTCCGCAAAGGCGGCGATAACAGGACACACCAGATTCATATTTTTGAGCAAAGCAATCACAAAGATATTAATAGGCATATAGCAGTAAGGGACTTTCTGCGTACACATCCAGACATCGCTTTAGAGTATGGTGAATTAAAGATGGAGCTGGCTTATCGATTCTCGGAGGATATTGAAGGCTACTGCACTGGTAAGGATGCATTTGTAAAGCAACTAGAAAAGGATGCTTTGCTATGGTATCAAAATAATGAATCATATAAAACACGATAGAAAACATATAAAAGTATGAAAGAGAGGTGTATCCTATGATAGGACCAGATAAGAAAAAACTATATCCAAATGAAAACATAAAAACTGTTTGTTATTTAAGTAACCTACCGAAAAGACCTAATGTTGAGATTGGAGATTACACCTACTATAGTGATCATAAAAATTCACCAGAGAAATTTTATGATAATATAGAGCATCATTATGAGTTTCTTGGAGATAAACTGATAATAGGCAAGTTCTGCGCAATAGCAGAGGGTGTGAAGTTTATTATGAATGGTGCAAATCATAGAATGGATGGAATCACAACCTATCCCTTTAATATCTTTGGATGTGGATGGGAAAGGTTACTCCTACAATAGAACAACTTCCTTTTAAGGGAGATACTGTGATTGGTAATGATGTCTGGATTGGTCAAAATGTAACCATTATGCCAGGTGTTATAATTGGTGATGGTGCGGTTATTGCCGCTAATTCAACAGTAGTGAAAAGTGTTGAACCCTATTCAATATATGGTGGGAATCCAGCTAAGTTTATCAAAAAACGCTTTAGTGACGAAAAGATTGAATTCTTACTAAAGCTAGAGTGGTGGAACTGGAGCGAAGAGGAAATATTTGATAATCTTGAAAATCTAACATCCGAAGCAGGGTTAGAGCAATTAATGAATAAACAAATGTAAACTAAAGGGTTTCCCGAATAAGGTGAGTCGACTACATTGTGCACAGATTGTCGGATGGGTAAATGCATCCTCTGATAATATTGATGATGAAAGGAGGTTGTTTGATGGATTCTTTAAGAAGTATGAATAATGCATTGGCATATATTGAAGAGCACTTAACAGAGGAAATTGATTATAGTGAAGTATCTAAAATCGCTTATTGTTCAGAGTATCATTTCAAGCGGATGTTTTCTTTTTTAGCAGGCATAAGTTTATCAGAATATATTCGGAGAAGAAGACTGACGTTGGCTGCACTTGATCTGAAAGATAGGGATTTGAGAATAATTGATGTAGCCGTCAAATATGGCTATAATTCGGCTGATTCATTTTCCCGTGCTTTTCATTCCCTGCATGGCATTCTCCCTTCTGAGGCAAGGAGTGAGAATACACAATTAAAAGCTTATCCTCGAATGACCTTTCAATTATCAATTAAAGGAGGATGCGAAATGAACTATCGTATTGTTGAGAAAGGACCTTTTAAGTTAGTAGGATTTAAGAAGAGAGTTCCAATTATTTTTAAAGGTGTCAATCCAGAGATTGCAAAAATGACTGAACTTTTAACCACGGATGTTATTAAACAATTAAAAGCAATTTCAAATGTAGAACCAACAGGTATTATTAGTGCTTCCACTAATTTCTCGGAAGGAAGAATGGAAGAAAGAGGAGAACTAGATCATTACATCGGTGTAGCAACTTCAAGTGATGAAACAGCAGAATTTGATGTATTAAAAATTGATGCTAGTACTTGGGTTGTATTTGAATCGATTGGACCATTCCCGGAAACACTTCAAAATGTGTGGGGTAGGATATATTCAGAGTGGTTTCCATCATCAGGATACGAGGCGGTTGAAGGTCCTGAAATTTTATGGAGTGAGAGTCCAGACACTGGGAATCCTAAGTATAGAAGCGAAATTTGGATTCCAGTAAAGAAAAAAGACTATTAATTACATCAATGTTTACGAAAAGGGCGCTCCTATTAAGAGTGCCCTTTTCGTAACGGTACGATTGGTGAATGTTTGGCGTAGCTAATTTCGGGTTGTGCTAGGCACCCCCGAAACAATAAAAGCTTAACTTCACTGATAATATACTCTTCCTCACTTTAATTATAACATATACAAAATTGCAAATATAGACTGTTCGTTCTGAATTTCAACTGCTATACTTCGATAGTATATTAGTGAGATTTGTTGGGGGATTTGGGATAGTGATTATTTTGGTCTGCTTCATTAATCGACGAATTGGCAAAAGGCAAGCCAATGGAGAAGATCTTGAGCAGTTGAAGTTCTGGATATACTCATCATAACATTCAATTAATTTGGAGGTAAGATTAGATGAATAAAAAATTTGATCCAAATAACGTTATTATTAAAATCTGCATGAGTGGGATGGGATTGGAGGACTGTGGAAACAGTGAGGGTGCGATTGCGATGTTTCATAAAGCATGGCACGAAGCAACGGATGACTATGAAAGATTTATCGCAGCTTATCATTTAGCTCGTATACAAGAAAATATTACAGATAAATTAAAATGGATGGAAACATCCTTACAGTGTGCACAAAATATAGATGATGATAACGTTAAGAGTGCTTACTCCACGTTGTATATAAACATTGCCAACTGTTATGAGGAGTTGGGTGATTCTGAACAGGCAACTAGAAATTATGAATTGGCCAAATCATATAATGGTGCACTAACAGATAAAGGCCCATTTTACCATGGGACAAAGGCAGATTTGAAAGTTGGTGATTTTCTGATAGCGGGTGGAAATTCAAATTACAAACCTGGGCTTAAAATGAACCATATTTATTTCACTGCTAATGTCAATGGGGCAGGTCTTGCAGCAGCATTAGCAAAAGGAAAAGGAAGAGAACGCGTTTATATAGTAGAACCTACAGGTGAATTTGAAAACGACCCAAATGTTACTGACAAAAAGTTCCCTGGTAACTTAACGCGTTCTTATCGCTCACAAGAACCTTTAAAAATTATTGGTGAAGAAACAGAGTGGACGAAACCGACAGCTACTAAGCGACGAGAATGGCATGAAAATTTAGCTAAAAACAAAGGCGATATTATTAACTAAACACATTTAATGGTGTGATAGTTGAAGGTCGATATGTTCCCGCCTACCGATAGTGCCAAAAACGTAGTGGATATGTTTCCGAGAACGGATACGCTCAAATGACATTCATTCTGTCCTCTCGAGCCACGTGGAGTGCGTGGTATTGATGTCGAGGGTAAATTGACGGGTGTGTAAAAAGTCCAGCAATACTGGTGCTTTCGGGGTTTGAAAGTAAAATTCCGATGTGTGAAAATCGCAAAAATATCGGTTCATGGGAATAAGTCCAAAGACACGATTTTGCCCGTGAGAGAGCGATTTAGATGTCGGTGCTTAACGAGTGGTCGATTTAGATGTTTCGGCTTTTTGGGGCCTGGCGAGTGGTCGATTTAGATGTTTTTTGATTTTTACAGGGTTGTGTGGTCGAGTTGGATGTTACAATAAAAACGAGCTGTTTTTAAAGCAATAAATCGGATTTGAAGTACGCATTAAAATGATGAGGTGAGTTACATGAATGAAATTAAAACAATATTAGATAAAGTTGTATATGCATTGGCGGATGTTTCAGGCATCCAAGCTATTGTGCTTGGTGGCTCGCGTGCTAGGGGCACTCATTCCTCTGAATCGGATATTGATATCGGTATCTATTACGATAAAGCCACACTTGACCTTGTATCTTTAAACAAGGCAGCTCAACTAATAGATGATAAACATCGGGATAATCTGGTTGTTCCTCCCGGTGAATGGGGTAAATGGGTGAATGGCGGGGGTTGGCTCGTTATTAACGGATACCATGTTGACTTTATTCTGCGTGACGCGGATAGAGTAAAAAATGTGATTGCCGAATGTCAGCAAGGGGCTATTTCCGCGCATTATCAAACGGGACATCCTCATGCCTATATGAATGTGATGTATATGGGAGAACTGGCAGTTTGTAAAGTGTTGTGGGATAAAGAGGGCAATATATCAACCTTGAAGCAAGTAGCGGAAAAATACCCGCAAAAATTGAAAAGAGCTATTATTGGTTTCTTTGCGTTTGAAGCAGAGTTTTCTTTAATGTTTGCGGAAAGTAACGCCGAGAAAAACGATGTTTATTATGTTACTGCCCATATTGTACGGGTAATTTCAGCGCTCAACCAGGTGTTGTTTGCAGTAAATGAAGAATACTGCCTAAACGAAAAAAAGGCAGTCGGCATGATAGATCATTTTAACATTCACCCACTTGGATACAAAGATAAAGTAAATTCAATTTTTGCGGTAGCCGGAACAGATGGGGTAAATGCCTGTGTGCAGCTAAAGCAATTGATTAACGAAGTGAAAGATATTCTTCCGAATGATTGATGAACATTCATTCTGGAAGATATTAACTGCACGAATTAGGTGAGAATATGAACAACATTTATGATAAAAAACAATTTTTTGACCAATATGCAAAAATGTCACGCAGTCAACAAGGCTTATCCGGAGCGGGCGAATGGCATCAGTTCAAGGCCTTATTTCCTGACTTAGGCGGCAAAAGCGTACTCGATCTTGGATGCGGTTACGGCTGGCACTGCAAATATGCGGTTGAGTGCGGTGCAAAGCAGGTGCTGGGTATCGACTTAAGCGAGAAAATGATACATGAGGCAAAAGAAAAAAATGCCGATCCTAAAATTACCTATCGGGTCTGCGGACTGGAAGAATATGATTATCCCGCCGATTCATACGATTGCGTGATTTCCAATCTGGTACTTCATTATATTGCAGATATTGACGAAATTTTTAGGAAAGTATATCTGACGCTAAAGGCGGATGGCATTTTTCTTCTTAACATCGAACACCCTGTCTTTACGGCGGGTGTGAACCAGGACTGGATTTATAATGCAAACGGCAAGCCTCAGTATTGGCCTGTTGATGATTACTTTTATCCCGGAGAGCGAGTTACCCATTTTCTTGGACAGGATGTCACGAAACAGCACCACACACTGACTCAAATTCTTTCGGGACTCATCAACGCCGGATTCCGGCTGGAAGCTGTTGAAGAAGCGACGCCGAGTGTCGATATGATGGGGATTCCGGGTATGTCAGATGAAATGCGGCGACCGATGATGTTGCTAATTAAATCACTGAAGCAAGGAGCGCGATAAACCCCAATTTAAGGGAGATAGAAAAAATAGATATTTTACAAGGAAAATTAAAATGGATTTATTAGAATTAATCATAGAGTATCACAAGGATAACGAACGGCAGGGGCCGGGCAGTGAAGAAGCGACATTAAAAGCGCTAAGCTATATTCCGCAGTTAAATGAAAAATCGAAAGTATTGGACATTGGATGTGGATCTGGAGGTCAGACAATAACCCTTGCAAAAAACACAGCTGCACAAATAACAGCTGTCGATATGCTGCCGCAATTTTTGGATCAGCTGCAGAATAATGCAAAAGAGAATAACCTTATTAACCGTATAACAACAAAAGAGATGCTGATGGATGGCTTAACCTTTGATGAAAATTATTTCGATGTAATATGGTCGGAGGGGGCTATCTACAACATCGGTTTTGAAAAGGGGTTGTCTCTGTGGAGAAAGTATTTGAAGGCTAACGGATATATCGCTGTCTCCGAAATCTCATGGCTGACCGATACAAGACCGGAGGAAATCGAGCAGTATTGGGTTAATGCCTATTCGGAGATAGATACAATCGAAAATAAGCTATCAGTTATTGAGAAATGCGGATATACTTCCGTCGCCCATTTTGCGCTGGATGATAAGTGCTGGATAGATAATTATTATCAGCCGCTTTTGGAAAACGCGGAAGCATTCCTGAAAAAGTATAATTATGCTGATGAGGTTAAAGAATTCGTTGAAGCAGGTAAGGTTGAGGCTGATTTGTATAATAGGTTTAAGGATTATTACAGTTATGTATTTTATATCGCAAAGAAAAAATAGTTTAATGCAACTTCTAATCATAAGCACTGAGGGAGGTAAATTAAATCATGGATATAAAGAAGATTACGGCAAACGGCAAAGAAATAGCTATTGTAAGCAGCGATGCGGTTTGCATTTCAGACGTGCAGTCCGCACTGGATTTCATGATGTCTGTAAATTATGAAACAGGAAGCCATTCCATTATATTGAACAAAGATGCGGTGACCCCGGACTTTTTTGTTTTGAGTACGAGGATTGCGGGTGAAATTTTGCAAAAATTTATCAATTATCAGTTTAAGTTTGCGATTGTTGGAGACTTTTCAGTATATACAAGCAAACCGCTGAAAGATTTTATATATGAAAGCAATAGAGGAAGAGATATCTTCTTTGTGTCTTCCGAAGAAGACGCTATTCAAAAATTGAGTAGAACATAATCCTGTTTCATGTCTTGAGATTGCAGTTAAAATATAGTATAATAATTTTAAAGTGAAAGTGGGGTAGAAATATGTATTTGATATTCATGTAATTTAGTTTTTAAGCACTGCCCTTTTTAGGGTTTATTTGTTGTGCTTAAAGACATATTTACATGAGTATATCCTCGCTTTTGAAGATCTCCTTGTAAAATTATGTCTTTCTGCACGAACAACGCTTAAGCAGTTGTTCGTTTTTAATTTTATATAAGGAGATTTCTATAATGAACAGAATAAAAAATTGGAAGAAACAATTTGCTGTAATATACACAGGACAGGCTTTTTCAATCTTGGGTTCTGCCGCAGTGCAGTTCGCTGTTATCTGGTGGCTGACCATCCAGACTGAATCCGCAATCACCTTGACGATTGCATCCTTAGTTGCCTTTCTCCCCAATATGTTAATCGGACCCTTTGCCGGTGTGTGGATCGACCGATACAACCGCCGAACAGTAATGATTTTAGCTGACGGTCTGGTAGCTGTGTCCAGCATCATCCTTGGCACAGCATTTTTACTTGTGGAAACACCCCCTATTTGGTTTATCTACATTGTTTTATTTTTGCGTGGATTGGGGAATACCTTTCACGGTCCAGCTATGCAAGCGGCGATACCCATGTTTGTGCCAGCAGATATGTTGACCAAAGCAGGGGGCTGGGGAAATATGATCCAATCAATATCCAACATGATGGGGCCTGTGCTTGGTGCTGCGCTTATGTCATTTCTACCTATTTCCTCCATTATGATTGTGGATATACTGGGAGCCGCTTTTGCGATAGTTTGCCTCCTATTTGTTATAATTCCGGACATTCCGCAAACCAATGAGAAGATGAGTGTATTGTCTGACATGAAGCAGGGCTTTATCGCAATGAAAGCAAATAAACCTTTAATGGCTGTGTTTTCCCCCATGCTGCTGATGACCATACTTTATATGCCCTTAGGTTCTCTGTTCCCTCTGCTGGTACGCAACCACTTTATGGGCGAAGCATGGCACAATAGCATTGTGGAATTTGTCTTTGCAGGTGGATTACTTCTTTCATCTTTGGTTATTGGTGTATGGGGCGGCATGAAAAGGAGGTTTTTCATGGCATCCTTAGCTATTGGCTTAATGGGTCTGGCTACACTGATTAGCGGAGCGTTACCGACAAGCGGTTTTTGGATATTTGCTATATGCTGCTTCTTCTTGGGTGCCTCTGGCACATTTATGAATGTTCCTGTTATGGCCTATGTTCAAGAAAGTATTGCACCTGAAATGATGGGCAAGGTGTTTTCCCTTTTGATGACCGCCATGACTCTTTCTATGCCGATAGGCTTACTTGTTGCAGGTCCGGTTGTTGAGGTTATAGGTGTAAACACATGGTTTTTCTGGTCAGGTGTTGTGCTGATGGCAGATGCTATTCTCTGCCGCCTTCTGACACGACGCTATGACAAAGTAACAATGAAACCGCAAGTGGACTGAAAAAAGGACCGGGTTGATGATAATTTGTAGTGGTGAGCTTCTGGGAGTACAAAACAAAGTGCTCAAAATTGTCGGGCTCATGGCATTTAACGGTATTAACCTTAGGGTATAATAATTTTCTTTTGTGATAAGACAAGGCACCCTACGATGTGTTTTTCGTAGAGTTGTTTTCGGTAAAATGAAAGTATCGCAAAAGGTCTCGAAAAAGTTAGCACCCCAAATGGCATAAAAAGTGAGCCATTGTCAGCACCTGAAATAACCGCTACCATTAGTTTGTTGAAGACTAAGGAGGTAGCAGAAAGGTGTTAAGAATGGCTCAAGTAAATCATATCAAAGATCTCTACGAAAATGAAGACCTAAGTTTGCGAGAAATTTCCCGAAAGACAGGTCACAGCTTCAAGACTGTCCAGAAGTACGCCTACCAGCTTGACTGGAGTGCGGACAATCTGCCGGATACCGAGCCAACGAGTTATCCGGTGCTGGGAGATTTCATTCCCGTGATTGACGAATGGCTGGAGAACGACCGCAAAATTCCGCGCAAGCAGCGCCACACCGTTTGGAGGATATTCTGCCGCCTGCGGGATGAGCACGGCTTTGGTGGCAGCTATTCCAGTGTGAAAAAGTACGTCCGCAAAAAGCGGTTCGTGATGAATTCCAAGAACAGCGGTTATCTGCCGTTAGAGCATACGCTGGGCAGTGGGCAGGTGGATTTCGGCAAGCATCTCTACTACGACGGCGCCGGGCAGGAACAAGACGGTTATGCGCTGACCATTTCCTTTCCCAATTCCAACAAGGGTTACACCCAGACCTTCCCCTCGCAGAACCAGGAATGCCTGCTTACCGGAATGAAGCGTATCTTTGAGCACATTGGCGGGGTGCCGCCGGTGCTGCGCTTTGACAATATGTCCACCGCCGTTGTGCAGGTGCTCAAGGGCACAGACCGAATCCTCACAGACGGTTTTACACGGTTCATGCTGCATTACCGTTTCCGTGCGGAGTTCTGTAATCCGGCGTCCGGTAATGAAAAGGGCAACGTGGAAAACAAGGTGGGCTACAGCCGCAGAAACGCCTTTGTGCCAGTTCCGACCATTGTGTCCTTTAACGATTTTAACGAATCCCTGTGGGAATGGTGTGAGAAGGATGCCCAGCGCCCCCACTACAAGAAAAAGCGGCTGATTGAGGAGCTTTGGGAAGATGACAAAGCGAGTCTCCTGTGCCTGCCAGAGTATCCGTTCTCGGTGTTCCGCTATGCGGCACTGACGGTGAACAAAAGCGGCTTTGTGACCATTGAAACTAACAAATACGGCCTTTCTCCCATGCTGTCCGGTGAAACGGTGCAGGCTAAGATTTTCTTTGACCATGTGGAGTTTTTCCATGACCACCACCCGGTTGGCCACTACCGCAGGAGCTACAAAACCAATGATGAGGTCTATGACTGGACGCAGTATGTGTCCGTGCTCTGCAAAAAGCCGGGAGCGATTGAGCACACCCGCTTCTTCCACCAGATGCCGCAGCAGTGGCAGACATTTTTGGAACAGACCAGCGGCAGAGAACGCAAAAATGCACTTCAACTGCTCAGCGAAATTGTCTCTGACGGCAACGCTGCTCTGTGCGCAGATGCATTGGAGCTTGCCGGTGAGAATGGCCGCACGGATGCAGACAGCCTCCGGCAGTGCTATTACATGATTGCAAAGAAAGAGTACCGACCTGACCCGCTGAAACTGCCCGGTTCTCTGGCACTGCATTACAATCCCAACCTCTCCGCCTATGATGTTTTGTTTGGAACAAAGCATGAGCCCAATGAAATGGGTCATGCTTTGAGAGGAGGAGCAAGGGAGTGTGCTTCGTTTTCCGCAAAGCGGGAAACGAAGCTAAACGGACTTTGCGCCGACGAGATGGGAGGCGATGCAAATGTCTGAGGAAATTGAGCTGATGATGCGACAGGTGAAGCTGGGCGGCATGGCCAAGGAATGGCGCTCTGTCCAGTTTGAAAACACAGAGCAATATGTGACCGATCTGCTGAAGCTGGAGCTGAAGGAGCGCGAAGCCAACCGTATTAACCGTATGGTGAAAACCGCCGGTTTCCGTGTCCTGAAAACGCTGGATGACTTTGTGTGGACTTCCGCCATTGAACTGCCCAGCGGCTTGACCGCCGAGTATATGGAGGAACTGCAATTTCTCACACCCAAGGAGAATCTCATTTTTATGGGCACCGTTGGTACTGGCAAAACTCATCTCGCCACGGCTATTGCCTTGAAAGCCTGCCAGGAGGGGCGGCATGTCCGCTTTTACACGGCGGCATCTCTTGCCAATATCCTGCTGGAGAAGAACAACAAGGGTACGCTGAACAACTATCTCAGCACGCTGAAAAAAGTGGAGCTCATTGTGATTGACGAGATTGGCTTCGTGCCCCTGCACAAGGATGCCGCAGAGCTGCTGTTTCAGGTAATCTCCGACTGTTACGAACGCAAGAGCCTCATTATTACATCCAATCTGGAGTTCTCACAGTGGAACACAGTCTTTGGCGACAACCGCCTGACAGCAGCGCTGGTTGACAGGCTGATCCACCATTCCCATATTGTGATTTTTTCCGGCGAGAGCTACCGGCTGACCCAGTCCATGCAGCGCCAGCGTACTCGCTGAAAAGGCGCTCCAAAAAGTGAGCATTGGGCCCCGACCTGTTTGGCCCCCAAAAGGGCAGTAGTGGGTCTCTGACGCTGGCTGAACGAACAATCTATTAGGTGCTCCAAGGTGCTAACCTTTTTGGGGACCTTTTGCTAACATTTTTACTTGACGAACACACCCGGCTATTATGGTCGAGAGGGTTTCGTGCGTCTATAGGCATTATCCTTCAATATCCACGCTTACGCCGGACTTGAATTCCACAGTGAAGTGGTCTTGAAAAACGGTGATTTGCTGGATGAGCTTCCGGACGAGTGCCTCATCGAATTCCATGATGTCGGTTTTCTGCTGGTCGATGAAGTCCTGCAGTTCTTTGATCCGGTTGATGGCTTCTTCCCGGCAGTGGCTGTCTACTTCGGATTTTTCCTTCTGCTCTCGGAGCCGGAATATCTCGTCGGCGATGGCGTCGTAGTCTTGCTTGCTGTTGGCCTTTTTGATGAGCTCCCTTTGCAGTTCCGCCAGCCTGTTCTGGATGCCATCAGGCGAAAGGGTATCAGCGCTGACAACGGCTCTGGCGATGTTTTTCTGCAAGGTTTTCAGGAAGGTGCTTTTATCAGTGAGAATCTGGTTGAGTGCCTTGACGGTGACATCCTGCAGGATGGTTTCGTTTACCGTCCGGTTGGTGCAGTTCATGTCGGCGGAGGTTGGTTCCAGGCGGCTGATGCAGCGCCATACCACGGATTTGCAGCCGTGATTGTTCCAATGGACGCGGCGGTACAGCTCACCGCACTCGCCGCAGAAGATCATCTGCGCAAAGCAATGATTGCAGGAGAAGCTGCGTTTCTTTCCGGATGGACTGACGTGAACTGCCCGGCGACGGACAAGTTCAGCCTGTACCTGCATAAAGAGATCTTTCGGTATAATGGCCTCATGGTCATCCTCCACATAGTATTGAGGCACCGTGCCATTGTTCTTGATCCGTTTCTTGGTAAGGAAGTCGGTGGTATAGGTCTTTTGCAGCAGGGCGTCTCCGATGTACTTTTCATTTCGAAGAATCTTGTTGATCGTGCTCGTGTGCCATTTTTCTTTCCCGGCACCGGTGAGAATGCCGTCAGCTTCCAGACCGGCGGCGATCTTGTCCATGCTGTAGCCTTCGAGGTACTCCCTGTAAATGCGCTTCACAATCTCAGCCTGTTCCGGATCAATAACCAGGTGGCCATCTTTGTCCTTCGTGTATCCGAGGAAGCGATTGTAGTTGACCTGAACTTTTCCCTGTTGGTAGCGGTACTGCAGACCGAGCTTTACGTTTTGCGAAAGGCTCTGACTTTCCTGCTGGGCAAGACTCGCCATAATCGTGATCAGCACTTCGCCTTTGGCATCCATTGTGTTGATTGACTCCTTTTCGAAGTAAACCGGGATATTCTTGTCCTTGAGCTGCCGGATGTATTGCAGGCAGTCAAGAGTATTGCGGGCGAACCGACTGATGGATTTTGTGATGATCATGTCAATGTTTCCGGCCATGCACTCGTCGATCATACGGTTGAATTCCGTACGCTTCTTTGTGTTGGTACCGGAGATGCCGTCATCGGCGAAGATTCCTGCCAGCTCCCATTCCGGATTTTTCTGAATGTACTCTGTGTAGTGGGTGACCTGTGCGTCATAGCTTGTTTCCTGTTCATCAGAATCCGTGCTGACTCGGCAGTAGGCTGCAACGCGGAGCTTAGGCTGTTCCGATTTTTTAACTGTATTTCCGACCTGGCGTCTGGCCGGAATGACCATAACGTTACCCATCAAACCGCCTCGCTTTCAATGAGGCTGTAGAGATATTCTGCCTGCAGTCTCGGATCATCATAATGCTGCACAGCGGCAGCAAGGTGGAAGTACGTCGGGACGACAGATGGTTTTATCACTCTCTTGTGATTCAGTCTGCCGAGCTTGTTTGCACGTTTGATACGCTCCGCTGCAGCACTTTCGAAGATTTCCTTGTCAATAATCGCCGGGTAGAAGTTGTCGCCAAGATAGTGCCTGTTTTCCATCATGCGTTTGGCTGTGCCGTGATAAGTGTCGATTCCGGCTTCCGAGGCAGCCTTGGCGAGTGGCATGCCGGTAAGATAATTACTGTAGAGCTTACGGATTTTGTCTGCGTTTTCCTCGTCGATGATGGCGCATCCATTTTCAATTTTATAGCCGTATGGTGTGTACCCCATATCATCACATCCTTTCCTTTAGTGCCAGACCGCATTTCAGCTCGAAGCATGCTTCATTTCTGGAGCGAATAATAATGCGGTTTACATATTTTTCGAATAGTTCTTCATCAAAGGCAGGTATCATTCCGCCTTTTTCTGCAAAGCGCAGCAGTGCGGTTGCCTCGGTGACTTTTGTGACATCTCCGGAAACTGTATTTTTCAGGGCATTAATTTCACTGCGAAAGCTGTCTGCCTGCGAAAGCAGTTCATTGGTTTCCTTTTTGAAAAGAATCTGATCAATGATTCCCTGCGTCATGAGCCGCGTCAGCGTTTCACGCTTTTCCGTATTCTGGGCCAGTAAGGTTTCTATCTCCTGAATTCGTCGTAGTGAGTCATCAGTGGACGTGTTCTTCAGAGCGTCAACATATGGCTTTAAAATCATCCGGTGGGCAAAAATCAGCTTGTTCATCATGGTGCAGAAGGCTTGCTTTATGGTTTCATCTTTGACGTAGAGCATAGAACATTTCTGCTTATCCAGAATGTGAGTGTTGCAGCTCCATGCTGTATATTTGTATACGGTGCAGGTATGAATCCTGCGCTTGAAGGTATCACCGCATTCTCCGCAGACGATCCTGCCGGAAAAAGCATAGCGTTTCTGATACTTTTCGCTTCCTTTGACGATGCCTTTCTCAGCTGAATGCTGATGGATAAGCGCTTGGACAGCCTCGAAATCCTCGCGACGGATAATTGCCTCATGATGATTAGAAACCATATACTGATCTTTTTCACCGTGGTTGTTGTGCCGGTTGAAAGCAGAATCGGAGAAGGTCTTCTGGAAAATACAGTCACCTACATATTTTTCATTAGAGAGCATTCCGCGAATCGTAGTAGATGTCCATTTACCGTTTCGCTTGGTAGGGACGCTACGCAGATTCAAATCTGCGGCAATGCTGCTTGTACCTTTTCCTAAAAGGGCAGCAGCAAATATTTCCTTCACGACCGCTGCTTGTTCTGGGTTGATGAGCATTTGCTCGCCGTTCCAGTCATAGCCGTATGGCGGATAACTTACCTTAAAGGTTCCGTTTTCAAAACGTTTCTGGATAGACCATTTGCTGTTATCCGAAATGGAGACCGATTCACCTTCTGCCATACTTGAGAGGATGGCAAGAAAAAGCTCACTCTCCATAGACCCGGTGTTGATGTTTTCTTTCTCAAAGAAAATGGGGATATGCAGGGCGAGAAGCTGTCTTACCAGTTCGAGGCAATCTGTGGTATTGCGGCTGAACCGGCTGATGGACTTCGTTACTATGAAATCGACTCTACCGGATTTGCAGTCATCAATGAGCCGAAGCAGTTCTTGCCGCTTATCCTTTTTGGTGCCGGTGATTCCTTCGTCATAGTAAAGCCCGGCAAATTCCCAATCGTTACGGGAGTTGATGTAATTCTCATAGTGCGTTTTCTGGGCTTCCAGACTTTCAAGCTGGGCATCTGAATCTGTAGAGACGCGGCAATAGGCGGCGACTCGTATTTTTTTGACGTTTATCTTGGGGCTTGTTATTTCTGCGATTTTCGTTATCTTTTTCAATCTTGTCCCTCCTTTCCGTACGTCTATACATCACTCTGTAAGCCTTATATATCAAGCAATTTCAGGCATTATTTCCGCGAACAGAGGAGAGAAAGTTTCTCGATTGATGGCGGTTAATTTGTTGAATTCAGCAACGGATATGAGCCCGGAATCAAGCATCGTTTTCGCGATGGCCTGAGCTCTTTTGTAGTTAAGGTCTCCCTGAATGCGCTCCTGTGTGAAATATCCAGATGGAACATTTGTATTATTGTCTGTCATAACTTATCCACCTCCAATTTCCCACTGGAGATGAACAGGTGATTTGAGCGGAAGAAAATAAAAAAAACCTGCGGGTATTCCAAAAAAAGGAACACTCGCAGGCGAGAAACCAGATGATGGTTATTTCACTCTGATCTTCCAGCCGACCAGAATCATATTGACATTTTGAATCAGTGAGCTGTTCATGGACTGGATAGCAGAAACAGTTGTATCGTACTGGCGGGCGATGGCAGAGAGCGTATCGCCTGACTTCACGGTGTAATAAACAGGCAAAGGTTCATTATGGACACCGCACAGCTCGTTCACCTCGGACTGCACGGAATCATAATCATAACCGGCAGCAGTGAGGCGGTTCTTCCGATCTTCGCCGTTGCCCCAGTTCCCAGCGAGCACTTCATGCGCCAGCTCATCAACGGTTTTTGAAGCGACCGGAGTAGGAGTATCGTCAGCTGATTTTTGAAGCGACCGGAGTAGGAGTATCGTCAGCTGATTTTGAGTATCCGTTAAACCCGCCGCCAATAATGACTGTCGGGAAGTCCTGATATGACCAGTCCATATCCTATCCACACGGCCATTGATGCCGGGAACGGAGCCATTGGAGCTGTGCTGCCAGATTCCGCAGGAGTCTTCATAGCTGCAGGCATCGGCCCACTGGGCGCACCAGTAACAGTAACGCTTGCGGACAGCGTCCGTCACAACAGATCCCGCGAAGGATGCAGAGGTATAAAATCCGGCAAAATATCCGGCAGCCTCCAGTCTGTCGCAGAAAGACTTAATCAGGCCGGAGCAGAAATCAGTCCCGGCTTCAATCTGCTTCTTTTCCTCCATGTCGAGGAAAACAGGATAGTCAAACTGCTTCCCGGCAAGTGTAGACAGGAACATTTCAGCTTCCTGTACGGCTTCAGAGAAGCTGTCTGCATAGCTGTACCAGTAAGCGCCGACGTGAAGTTCGGCAGCTTTTGCCTTCCTGTAGTTTTCTTCAAAGTACTTGTCTTTTGAGTTTGTACCGTAGCCTGCGCGGATGATCACGAAAGTCAACTCCGCTGTTCCTGACAGCGTTAAAATCAATCGCACCCTGCCATACCGATACGTCAATTCCTTTTGTAGCCATGTTATTTTTCCTCCTTATCCGTGTCTTTTTCATCACGGTTATGCAGCTGCTCCAGTACTTCCTTCAGCTTTCCCGGAATCGGAAGTCCAAGGTGGGCAGCATTTTCAATCAGGGACAGACCTTCATTCGAGATGTAGAAGAAGATGACTGCCGTCCGCAGGACACCAACCTGTCCGAGTACATTGATGTCGATGACGTTTGCGATGCCGACCAGAATGAAGATCAGCACCTTGCGGCAGATGCCGCGAAAGCCGACCGCCGAGGAGAGCTTTTTGTCGCTGATCGCTCCCATGACGCCGGTGATGTAGTCGCAGACGACAAAGATCAGCAACGCGTAGAGCAGGCCGTCGCAGCCGCCAAGAAAGTAGCCAAGCCAGCCTCCGACAGCGGCAAAAACAAGTTGTAACGTGTTCCAGAATTCTTTCATAAGAAATTCCTCCTTTGATTTTTTGCATGAAAAAGGCGGCCTCTCGCAGGAAGGTCGCCCAGTGCATATAGATTGTTGTTTACGACTGCGTTTCCGTCAGCGTATAGGTGATTTTCATCGTCTTGTCCGCCGTCTTGATGACCGGAGTCGCCAGATTGTTGATGGTCGCAAGATATGGCGTATACAGATATAGATCCTTGTAGAAGTAATAGTTGCCATAGGAGCAGTAGTATTCCTGATAGGCGAAGGCCTTATATCTTGCCATAGATTTTCTGCCCCATCTTGCATAATCGTTTGACTGGAGATTGCGGACATGCAGCTTCGGTTCGCCGTTTAAGTAATACCAATCGTTAATCACGACATCATCGTCAATGAGGAAGGTATGCAGGCTTGAGCTGTTGTAGGATGCATTGGGCACGACCTCGATATTGGCCACGCTGGTTGTGTCAATCCGATAGACTGTATTTCCAATAGCAAACATAAGCCACTTCCCACTCATACCGATATGACTGATTTCTGAAGTATTTGCAGGCAGGATGATTTTTTGCGTGGTTGCCTTTTCTGCGCTTACGGTATCGAGAAACCATTCGTAGCTTTCGTGATTGTAATAATCCGTGCTGCCGGAGGAATAGCTGTATTTCTGATTGTCCCTCCGGCTGATTCCATACCAGTTGCCATCTGCGGCATGGAACAGATATGGAAAAGCATCGCTGGAATTGCTATAGGGAGCAATCGTCCCGTCCTTGTTCCCGCCGCTATAGGCATACCAGTATGGATAGTGGTTCAGCTCGATTGTTTTTTCTTCCACTGCATCCGTAGCAACTAAGCTGTATGGCCGCTGCATAAGTCTGGCATGGAGATAATCCTCCGGTACCTTTCTCAGGGTAACCGAGGTTAAATTATAAACAGGGATCATCTCCAGACGATAACCGTCTTTGATATATGTCCGGTGGTTCTCCTGATAATTGCTCTGGTTTCCTGGTATGTTTGAAATGACGTTATCGCTTTTTAAACGCACAAAGTAATTGCTGTCATACTGCGTTCCTTTGCCAGCCAGTACATTCGTGAGGGAAATACAGGATATTGTCCCGTTCGCCTGCGAGGTCGCAAAGTCCCAGACATATTTGAAACCGCCATCCACAGTTTTGCTTTCTGTAAGGTTTCTGCTGCCGCGCCGGATGTCCTCCGTATTGTTCGCGTCATTGGACGCGTATCCTATGAGCGGATTGTCGAGCGGTGCATAGATATTTGCAGGATCTTCCTCAACCGGATTCTGATATAGCAGGAGTCCGCCCGTCAGCCTGCTGTAGATTGGCAGCATCCAGTCCTCGCCATATTTACCGTCGAAGTAGGGATTGTTAAACATGGCTCCCTGGATATTGGTATTTAAGATGTCCGCGATTGCCTCTGTTACAAGGTTCTCATCCCGGTATATTTCTTTTTTGCCCGTGTGGACGTCTGTCAGTTCTATTGTGCTTTTTCCCTTGAGCATGTTTATTCCTCCCTGTTCAGATAGTCGGTTGTGATCGCCTTCACAAAGCCCGCTTCTCCGCTGATCACAAAGCGGTACATAAGCTGCCCGGTGATGGCCTTTTCCGACCATGCATCGGTTGAGATGGCTTCCAGCGCGGCCTTGGACATGCCGGATTTCTCCTCAGAAAGCTGCGCCCATTCCGTTCCGGTATATGTCCACCAAGCTTTCCCAGCATCAAATGATACGGCAAGGAGTGTGGCGTCATCGCAGTCGGCGGTTACCTTTTCAATGCCAAGAATAGAAGCATCGGACATGTCGATGTTTTCCGAGTAGATGACCTGCGGCTTCGGGATTCCGGTGTAACTTGCCTGAAAGGGCGGGAACCGGTTATTGGAATCATGCCAGTAAAGGATGGTCGGGTCTTTCAGGGAAAGAAGCAAAGCACCATCCGGGATTTCCTGTACGCCATTTGTCTCGAATATCTCTGCGGTCAGATCGGTATCCGTCAGTTTGGAAAGCGCTTCCATTTGAAACCGTGTATAAGGCTTTTGTGGCATCCGTGATGAGGTACCTGCGGTTATATGGGTCAAGCAGCACTGGAAGGTCGTTTGACTGAACGAAGGCTGTCCCGGTTGCGTCCTGATGCAAAAATGAGAGATTCGACCCGGCTGCTGGCGTAAAGGAGATTGAACCTGATGTGGTAACCAGAGCGGATTCGCCAAGGTAAGCAGTATTCGTCGGCAGCGTTTCAAAATGCAGGACAATGTCCCCGGTATCAAGAAGCAGCAGATCCCAGACAAGCCTTACATCCTCTGTGGTCACGCTGTAGTTGGCATAGCCCTCCCAGCGGATGCGCAGAAATTTATAGTGGTTATAGATCGTTCCTTCCTCACGTCGGATTGTCCATACCTTTGCATCACGCCTGCAGACTTTGACCTGTTCGGTATTGCTGCCAATGCCCATCCACGAGTTGCCATTTACATAGATGTTTTCTGCAGCAACAGAATTGTAGATAAACCAGCTGACACCAGTCAGGGTATCGGTGCCATCATCGTTGCCAGAGTTGTCGCGGATGATGGCCATATTTTCTGTTGTGGCCAGAAGCTCTTTAATAGAAAAGTAATCAGCCATTTTGTACCTCCAATTCTGATACCGATTCAAATGCCGTAAAGTCAAGCGGATAGGCTGCAAGACTGCCGCGGTCTATTTCGCGGCTTTCACCTGTTATCGTTTCTTTGTAGCTGGTCTTTAGGATGACCTTGCCGTCTGTAAGCATGGTGTATGCCGTACCGGTTAGCTTCTTCGCAGGCTGCATATTGCCGTCAATAAACGGATCTGTCTTAAACGGCTCAATCGTGATGCCCGTCAGCGTATCAAAGTCGGCGGTAGAAATTGTAAGCGAGTCCATGCGGCCACGGTTAAGAGCACGTTCAGTTCCTCCAGAGATGGTGTATGCCTGCCGGAGCGTGAACTGCGTATCGTCGGTCACATAAACTTTGCTGTAGCGCATCTTTTGCTTATCACTGACATCAATTACGTCATGAACAATCGGTGCAAAGATTCTCAGCTGATCAGCAATCTCAAGTAGCGGCATACCGGTAAAAGCAAACTTTGAAATACTCTCTGTGATGCCTGCAGGCTCCGGTGTCAAAAGGGCCATTTCAAGAACTGCAGCAAGAGGAAGCGTCTGCATCCCGGCAAAAACAATCGGGAGGTATTCATCGCTTACTTCAATGCGCCCGTTCCATCTGTCCTGCGCGCCTAGACCCTGGCCGGTAATGGAAGCAATAATGCCCTGTGCCTGTATGACCGCAGATCCGGGTGCAACCGAAATCCAAACTTCAAAGGTATGCAGCGTTTTTTCCTGCATGTCGAGAAGCGGGTAAAACAGGTTCAGGATGTGGTCGCCGCTGTGCCAGGTTTCCATCGGATGGAATTCTTCTACCTCATGCCCATCCACCACATAGGTAACCGTAACAACCGATTGACCATCTTCCTCCCAGGAAACAGGGACGGTGACCGTGGTAGCCAGTTCCCTGTTTTCGGTTTTGGTATTACCGTCTGCATCCTTTGTATCCTCTGGCAGGATGGTCGTGCCTGTTCCGGTCGCCGTGACCGCGCGTTTCAAAGAAGCTGCAGTAACTTGCAGGAGAACGGCTGCTTTGAATTCACAGTCGGTTTCTTCCTGCGTGGCGAGTTCAATGTTTACAATCTCGACCTTGTCTGCGCCGAGCGTATACGCCATCGCATTCACATAGGAATAGGTCGCCATCTTTGTGGCCTCAACAGAATTGGTCAGCCCGGAGATATCCTTATCGTTCTTACTCTTGGCTTCTGAAAGGCGTGGATTTTTGCCGACACATTTGAGGGAGCACTTTCCGTTGACCTTGACTGTAATGGATGTGATTGCTGCAATCTTTGTGGCATCTGCCTGGCCTCCGGTAAATGTGAGTACATCACCTGGGTCGAGTGCCGGATCTCCGATGGTTTCAGAATCGAAAGGCACATAATTGATTACGGAAATGGCATTCAGGATATTTTTAAGGATGCGGGTTCTGGTTTCATCAAGGCCAAATTGGAGCAAGGGATTAACCGCAAGGTTCATCGTCAGCCCGTCATCCGGGTCAAGCGCATAGTATTCTGCCGTATTTGTGCGCCGGTTTGTTGAACTAATAGCCGTATATCTGGTGACGAAATCAGAAAAGCTGGAAGAATACCGGTGTGTGCTGTTTACGCTACAGACCGGGCTTTCACCGTATTTTACAAGCTGCAGCTTTCCATCCCGGTTAATGAAGGCAAAGCAGCCAAGCGCCTGAGAAAGATAATGAAGGAAATCCCGCCAGGTTTCGATATCATTGTCCGGATAGACGCCGAGAAGTTCAGTGCCATTTGGCAGAGCTTCAATTTCTGCTTGCGTCTGTGCAAGGCTGACCTTTGCAGTCGTTACACATGATGTTTAGAAAATCATATGGATAACCGCTGGACTGTTCTTTTTTATAGGCTTTTTCAAAGCGCAGCATTCCATCATAGGCCTTGAGTTCCAGCGTCCGTATTTTTCGGTTTGCCTCCGCCACATAAAAGATTCCCATCGGGATATCCTCGACATTCCCATCCGGAAGTGCCATGTGGAAATCCAATGCAATCTGTGCGTCCTCTAATGAGTAACGGTCAACGTCTGAGAAAAGGGATATGCCAAGTTCCGCAGAATAGACGGAGCCGAGCTCTATTTCAGATGTCCCGGAGCACTGTCTTGTAATATAGCCGGAGCCCTTGACAATGTCCTTATTGACAAACGGATAGTTTTTCCCGGTTGCTGTGGTGATGTTCCCAGACCATGTAAAGGAGCGGGCATTTTCTTGTACTGCTGTCTTGTATAGATCAGATACGGGATACATAGCGCCGCTCCTTTCTCATCAATATTCCTTCAGTTCAAAGCTGACTTTCCATAGTCCTTTTCTGCTGGTGTCGTGTGCAAGGGAAGCTTTGAAACCGTCGATGTACATTTCTCTGGTCTCCCTGACCATTGTTTCTGTATTAAAAAAGTTGACTGCGAGCTTTGGCTTCCCACGCATCGCGGACAGCTTTTTAAGCCACGCCGGTGATACCTGAAAGGAGACGGATATCTGGGCAACACCGGATCGCACGATGTCGCGCTGAGTCGTACCGGCTTCCGTTTCCCCGGAACTGTCTGCCTCCACATCGGAAAGCGCCAGATCATAGGAAACAGGAAGCGGCATGTCTGTGCCATCGATATTTAAATATTGTGTAAATGCCATCATCTGCCTCCTGACCGGAGCGCCATCCGCTGCTGGGCGGTAATAATAGTTTCATCCAGCAGGGTTCCTCCAAGGTAAACTGGAATGGTAATGTCACCTCCGCCGCCCACATTTTCAAGAGCTGCAGAGAGCGCGTTTACCATCGTGCCGGTCTGGCTTGCTACGGCATTCTGAATCATGGCCTGCAGGGACGAAACGCCGACGACGGCTTCCGCACCGGCCTCACCTCCGGCAAGCAGGCTGTTTCCGCTCATCCCGAAGATGGTCGGTGAATCCAGAATCATGCCGTTTCCCATTGCCTTCTTATACCAGTCCACAGAGAAATGCGGGATGGACGGCGGGTCGAGCGAGAAGCTGCCGGAAATAGAAAAGTGCGGCAGCTTGATCTTCGGCAGTTCCCAGTTGAAATTGAAGATGCCCTTGAGCTTATCTACAATCCCGGATACAAAGCTCCAGATGCCGTTGAACACGCTGCTGAACACATCCTTAATGCCGTTCAGAATTCCGGAGATCGTGTTGTGGATTGCGTTGAAGGCTGTGGAGATGCCGGTCTGCATGGCATTCACCACGCCCATGACCACGCTCTTGATGCCGTTCCAAACAGTGGTGAAAACCGTATGGATTGCATTGAAAACCGTACTGGTAACCGGTCTGGATGGTATTCCATGCCGTTGTAATAAAGGTCTGAATTGCGCTGACCACTATGGTTACTACCGTTTTTATGGCGTTCCAGATGGTAGTGACAACGACACTGATCGCCGTCAGAACGGTTGTAATGATTGTCTTGTAAATTTCAAAGTAGGTCGTCACGACGAGCTGAATCGCGGTAAAGATGGTTTCAAAGAAAGTCTTGATCCCGTTCCAGATCGTAGAGATTACCATCTGGATTGCCGTCATGACAGTTTCAACCGTAGTCTTGATGGTATTCCATGCATTCGTCAGGAACGTGCCGATGGCTGTGACGACGGTTGTAAATACCGTCTGGATTTCCTGCCAGATGGTGACGAAGAAATCCTTGATTGCCGTGAACACAGGTAATGACGGTCTGTTTGATACCTTCCCAGAGATCGATCCAGAACTGCCGGAAGCCGTCGCAGTTATTCCAAAGATAAATGAATGCCGCGACCAGCGCAGCGATTGCCGCAATAATCAGGATGATCGGGTTTGCCAGCATGACTGCAGTTCAAGGCCCCGAACACCGGAGTAAGGGTACCGATGACGGAGGTGATGGTACCGACTGCCGAGATGACCTTGCCGATGACCACCAGAAGCGGCCCGATTGCAGCTGCAATCAGCGCGACCTTGATGATGACCTGCTGTACCGGTTCCGGGATGCCGCTCCAGATCTGCGAGAATGATTTCAGGGCATTGGAGATGTCCTTCAGCACCGGCGCAAGGGCGGAAGCAAGGCTGTTTCCGATGTCGGCACCGGTTTCCTTCAGGGAGTTCATGGTCATCTTGAACTGGTCAATCGGGTCGAGCGTTTCATTGAAGGTGTTCTCGACGCTCCCGGAGAAGTTGCCGAGGGAGCCGGACAGATTGTCAAGGTTCAGTTTTCCCGTTGCGCAGGCATTGTAGATTGCTGCGCCTGCCTTACTTCCGAAAAGGTCATAGGCTGCCTGCAGCTTTTCCGTTTCAGAGCCGTTGCCCTTCATGGTGGTGGAGAAACCGGCAATCGCCTGATCCAGTGTCTTGCCGTCTTTCGTCGCGTTCTTCATTGCAGTCTTTAGGCCCATCATGGCTGCCGAGGTATCAAGACCGGACATCTCGACCATGCCCATGAAGCCTGCGGCCTGCTGTGAATTCAGCCCCAGCTCTTTAAGCTGCACCGCGTTTGTCTGCAGGGCGGAAGCCAGCGTATCCATGTCGATGCCGGTTGCCTGTCCGGTCGCGTTCATGGCATCCAGCAGATCGCCTGCGTCCGAGGCATCCTGTCCGAAGGCATTCAGTACGCCGGAGACATTATCCACGGAGGTGGAAACATCCGTATTGTTCAGGTCAGCAAACTTGATGAATTTCCCGGAGAGATCGTCCAGCGCCTGTCCGGTCAAGCCAAAACGTGTGTTGACTTCACCGACAGCGGCACCGGCGGTCTCAAAGTCGGTCGGGATTTCCGTTGCAAGGTCTTTGACGGTCTGGTTCATGTCTTCCAAGGTCTGACCGGTCGCGCCGGTTTTCTGCTCGACGATATCAAGACCGGAATCCACCTCGCTGAAAGCAGCCAGAGAGGCCGCGCCGACCGCCACAATCGGAGCCGTCACGTGTGTGGTCAGTCCTTCACCGACCTCGGAGATTTTGCCGCCAACCTCCTGCATCTTGCTGCCAGCCTGTTTCAGGGTGGCGGATACGCTGGTGTCGGTTTTCTTGCATTGCTGCTCCAGACCTTTAAGTTCCTGCTCGGTGGCGATGATCTCACGCTGCCATGCATCATACTGTTCCTGCGTGACGGAGCCGTTTTTCAGGCCCGCGTCCATCTGATCCTGCACGGATTTTAACTGCGTGAGTTTCTCTTTTGTCTCGCCGACTGCCTGTGACAGGAGTTTCTGTTTTTGCGAGAGCAGCTCGGAATTGGTAGGGTCAAGCTTTAACAGGCGGTTGACGTCCGTAAGCTGCGACTGTGTGTTTCGGATCTCTTTGTTGACGCCGGAGAGGGCTTTGGAAAGGCCGGTCGTATCGCCGCCGATTTCCACTGTGATTCCTTTGATTCTGTCAGCCATGCGATGACCTCCTTCCCTTGGTTAAAATTGATCCATCTGTTCCTGCGTTGCTTTTGCGGGCCAGTCGTAGCTGTCATTACTCATTTCCGAGTACATGTCATTGACTGTACCGATGGTGAGCAGGTCGAGCTCGGAAATAGAAAGCCCGATTTGCACACAGCGGAGCAGGAACAGTGGCGTCGTCATTTCGCGTTCAGTTTCATAAGGTTTTTTTTAGACTCGACCTCCGTCTCCACATTCAGCCCCCACAGCGAAATGATCTGCGGCAGGATTTCATAAATGGAGAAGGTATTGAACTCATCAAGCCATTCCTCCGGAGTGTCCGGGATATCCGGATTCTTATGCTTGGCCATAAGCCAGGCGATGTTCTCGAAAAGCTCCAGACTGAAGGTATCCAGATCCGATTCCTGCGGATTGGCTTCGTCGATGCCTTTCTGCAGCTGGTTCAGATCCTTGTAGATATCCCGGTGGAATTTGTTCCTGTACAAACGAGGAATGGCGGCAGAGGCACGGAATTCGACCGGCTTGCCGTCAATCTCGATGGTTTTTGTAACTGCCATAGTGCTGCCTCCTTATGCTGTCTGCGAGCTGGTCTTGGAAGACGTTGTCGCAGTGGTGCTGGTGCTTGTGCTGGTACTGGCGGCGGCGGTCGTAGTGGTGGTCTTATCCTGCGGTTCATAGACCTTGGTGTACCAGTTGTTGTAGGTTTCCTCGCTGGTGTTCGTACCGGTTTTGACCTTTACCAGCCCGCTCGGAAGCGGCGAAACAGTAAGCGAGAGCTTCTCCGTCTTGACTTCCTTCTTGTCCTCTGTGGTATCGCCCTCCATCGAAGGTCTGGTCGCGCTGCAGTAATACAGGCAGTGGCGGATCTTCCGCTGGTCGCCGGAGAACTCAAAGAGCAGAGCAAAATGCTCCGGCTCCACATCCTTGTTTTCCACCAGCACGCCATTGGCATCTTCGGTTTCATGCAGGACATCCACAAGAAAGCTCTCCGGGATGAGCGCAAGCTCGAAGTCGCCGGAATAACCGTTATTGTTGCTGACCATGTAATACACGGAATCATCCGCGTAGAACGGGTCGTTATCGCCCTCTGCATCCAGTGAAAGGCTCACGGAGCCGGGCATGCTGACAGGCGTCCCGAAGGTGACCTTGCCATCCTCGTCAATCGTGACAAGTGCGTAGTGACAGTTCTTAAGACCGAACTTCACTTTGTTTTTTCTGTTAGCCATAGTGGCATCCTCCTTTAAATCTCAGTTTGATAGAGCACTTCATACATCTTCTCGGAATCAATCCAGACCTCGGATTTCTCCCACGGAATTTCATGGGCGGTCAGGATATCCTCCAGTTTTTCTTCCAGCTCCGGGTCTTTCTTATCCGTGTAGAGTTCCATGTTCAGCTGGCTGATTTTGAAATACACGCCGTTGTCTGCGAACATGTTGTCACTGCCCGGAAAGAGAAAAATAAGGAAGGGCGGCTCAGGAGACTCACCTTCGGCGAAATGGTCGTAGGCAAGAGGGAGTCCCGCTTCCTTTAACATGTTGGTTATGTCGTCATAGGTCATACTCAGCCGCCTTTCAGTTTCTGTTCGATGGTTTTTACAAGCGTTTCGTTGCCGCGCTGTTCGGCAGGCGCGATGTGAGGCTTTCCCTCGACACGGCCTCCGCCGCGTTTGGCGTGTCCGTTCTCAAGCAGGTGCGCAATCTGGTATCGGTTCCTCGAATGCACCACAAGGTCAATGCTCTCGGAATCCTCGTGGACATTTTTTACCGACCAGCTTTTCTTGTACTTTCCGGTATCGACGGGAGCGCCAGATTGGATGTCCTTACGGACAGAAGCCGCCGTATCCTTTACGGCATCCTTCATGTCGTCGGTTGCGAGCTTTGAATATTTTTGAAGCTCCTCCATGATTGCGTCGTCCATTTCGCTGATCGGTATTTTTCTGCTCATGTTTTTTTCTCCAGCTTGCAGTTGAATTTAAGGCTGTTCCGCTTGCAGCCCATCGGGTTCACATAGGTGATGTTGTAGATATGGCCTTCCGCGATGATCCGGTATTTTGTGGATTCCACGGCGGCAAGCTCGGAAGAGTACCGGCAGGTAAAGTCAAGGGATTCTTCCGGGTTAACAACAACGCCTTCGGATTCCGAACCGGTGCTTGTGCCGACTGTTGCCCAGCAGGAGCAGTAATCCGTCCAGCCGTTGGTGTGGTTTCCGTATTTGTCAACGGTGACCGCGCTTTTCTGAAAAGTGATTTTTGTCCGCATCGCGCCGATATTCATCAGAAGCCCTCCTTCCGCGTGCCAAAGAGAAGGGAGCGCAGCGTCATGTTGAGGGCATGGTGGTCGGCTTCCTCCCGGTGCTCGTAGAGATAGGCCACGGTGTAAAGGATGGCCACCCGGATGCGGATCAGGGCTTTTTCCTCGTTTGCCATAAACTCCTCGTCGGACTGTCTTGTGATGTCCTGTACCTGCTTTGTCGCCGCAGAAATCAGGCTTTTTATCAGCTCGTCCTCGTCACCGGTGGTGACCCGGAGATAGGCTTTTGCTTCCTCAAGAGTTACTTCCATCGTCCGCCTCCTTAAAAAGAAACCGCCTGCAGGAAGGTTAATTCCTGCAGACGGCTGGTTACGTTAGCTGCCATTTTGATCAGGCACCGGCCTTGACGGACAGTCCCTTCACGGCCTCCGGCAGGATGAGCTTGCCGTCGATGCGCTCAGAGGCAAGGAAGCCAATCTGGCCGTTTGCCGCGTAGAGCTCGGAGAGGCGCTTGAAGGAACGTCCCTGACGCTCGGCGATCCAGTAGTAGGAGAAATCGCCGAACAGAATTGGTACATTGCCTGCAACCAGCTCCGGCGCATAAATCGAAGTCTTATAAGGACGGTTCAGGATCGTGTCGGGCTGACCGACGACAACAGACGGCTGCCAGATGTAATTTCCGTTGTTGTCCTTAATCTTGCGGAGCGCCTTGATGGTGGTGTCGTTCAGAATCCAGATGGCCTTGCTCCTATAAACGGAACGCAGGGAGTGGAACACATCCATGATGTTGTCAAAGGAAACCGTGCTCCCGGTAATCTCTGTGGTCGCGCCTTTGGTAGCCGCCACCTTGGTGAAGATGCCTTCCGGCTTCTTGCTGCCATCGCCGGTGAGGAATGCTTCTTCCTCCGCAGCGCCGATCCTGCGGCCAAACTCCGATGCAATGTAGGTCTCGAGATCGAAAACGGAATCGTTCATAAGTTCCTCGGATACCTTGATTGCCGTGCCCAGCTTGTAGGCTGAGAGGCTGATCTGGTCGAAGGTGTCATCGGATTCCGGGTACAGGCCGTTTTCCTCCATCCATGCCGCCGTCCCGTGGGAAGCAACGACCGGGATGGTGTGCGTGCCGCTCTGGGTCTGAATGACCGTCGCAATCGTGCGGAAGAAATTCTCCTCCTGCAGGGCGTCAATCAGACGCTTCTCATATTCATCCGGGACAAGGTAGCCGCCATTGGCGTCGGTGCCGATTTCCAGCACATCCTTTACGTCGTAGTAGTTGCGCTTGCGGATGTTGTTCCAGAATGCCGCCTTGTATGCCTTGGAAGCGATGCCGGGCTTGTCGTCCGGTTCATTCTTCGCGCCGGGTTTGCCGGTAAGCGGAGCAGAGGTCGGAGCAGAGAGCATCTTGTCGATCTCTTCCTGACGCTGCAGACGTTCAATGTCGTGTGTAAAGTCTGTGACTTCCTTTTCCATCTTGTCGTAGGTCGCGGCATCCTCTGCGGAAACCATGCCGCCGTTCTGAGAGTGTGTATTCAGGAATGATTTTGCTGCTTCCCATGCCTTCGCTCTCTTGTCCATAAGTTCCATAATCTGAGTCATAATAAAAATCCTCCTTTAATGTGCGAGAAGCGAAAGGCGCTTCTCAAGATCGATAACGGGTACCATGTGTTTATCTGCTTCCGGCTTTTTCTTTGGAATCAGCATTGAGAGCAGTGAATCTGTGACAGCCTTGCGGGAGAAAAGCATCTCTATGGTGTCGTCTTCTTCCGGCAGCGGGTTCTCACCGCCAGCGAAAAGAACCTCATCCGCAAAGCCGAGCTTCCTGGCCTCCTTGGCATTCATCCAGGTTTCGGCATCCATGAGCTTTGAAATCTTCGCGCGGGAGAGCCCGGATTTGATTTCATAGGCGTTCATAATAGATTCCTTGACCTCTGACAGCATGTCGATGGCCTTTTGCATTTCTTCGGTATCGCCAATGGCGATGGTCGCCGGATTGTGAATCATCAGCATGGCCACGGGGCTCATACAGACCTTGGTTCCGGCCATAGCGATGACGGATGCCGCAGAAGCGGCAAGCGCGTCAATCTTGACCGTGACATTGCCCTTGTAGTCCATGAGCATGTTGTAGATTTGCGCAGCAGCAAAAACATCACCGCCCGGACTGTTGATCCAGAGGGTGATGTTCCCGTCTCCTGCATTCAATTCATCTTTAAAAAGCTTGGGTGTTACTTCATCGCCGTACCACGTCTCATCGGAAATTTCTCCGTCGAGGTAGAGTGTGCGTTCGCTGCCGAACGAGTCCGGTTCCTCGTTTCGCACCCAGTTCCAAAACTTTCTGGTCATAATGCCTCCTTACGTTTGTGCCGGGAGCTGCCGTTTTCTGGCTGCTGCTCCGGTTCTGTTTGTGGTTCTTCTTCTGTTTCATCCGGTTCCTCCTTTGCAGGTGCCGCAGCCGCAAAGATACCTGCGTCCGCGAGCTTTGTCATGTTGCCGTTGATGAGATACAGATCGCCGCCGTCCTCTGCCGGAATGCGGTCGAGGTTTTCAAGCTCCCGGATATCATTGGCGGACATCCAGCCGTTCTGGCGGCCTGTTGCATAACCGTTCATACGGCTTTGGTAATCGCCACGGAGCAGGCCGTCCACATTGAATTTGAAGAAGTATTCCTTTTTCTCATCCTGCGTCAGGAGCGCCCGCTGCATCGACTGTTCCCAGCGGCAGACCCATGGGTCAAGCGTGTACTTCACGAATTCCAGTGACTGCTGCTCGATATTGGAAAAGCTCGATTTCTCAAGGTCGCCGATCATGTGCGGCGGAATGCGGAAGATACGCGCAATCTCATCAATCTGGAACTTCCTTGTTTCAAGAAACTGTGCCTGTTCAGGTGAAATGGAGATAGGCGTGTACTTCATGCCTTCCTCCAACACGGCCACCTTGTTGGAATTGGAGCTGCCGCCGAAGGCTGCGTTCCAGCTGTCGCGTACTTTATCCGGATCTTTTACAACACCAGGATGCTCCAGAATGCCTCCGGGCGTCGCACCGTTAGCGAAGAACTTAGCTCCGTATTCCTCGCAGGCAATCGCCATGCCGATGGAATTCTTGGCCATTGCAATCGGCGAGTAGCCAACCAGACCGTCGAAGCCGAGCCCTGGGATGTGAAGCACGTCATATGGAGAAAGCCGGACACGGCTTCCGTTCATTGTGTGCGCCTCCTCCTGTGAGGTCTGGTACTCGTAATAAAGGTGTCCATCCTCGTCGCGGTCGACCGTCATGCGGTTCGGCATGAGCGGATAGAGCGCCACCACTTCACCTTTGCCGTTTCGGATAATCTGCGCGTAGGCATTGCCCCAGAGCAGAAGATGCGTCATAAGTGTTTCTCGGAAAACAAAAGAGGTCATTTCCGGATTCGGCTCATCGTGCAGGATAAAGTAAAGCGGATGGTCAGTTGCCTTTTCCTTGCTGCCGTCGTCATCGCTTCGGTACAGATGAATCGGAAGTCCCGCAATCGCCTCAGAGAGAATCCGGACGCAGGAATAAACCGCCGTCATCTGCATGGCAGACCGTTCTGTCACGGCTTTCCCAGAGGTTGTGCCGCCGAATAGGAAGCGGTAGGTGCTGCCGGTCGTCGAATCGGTCGGCTTGTCGCGGCTCCGAAAAAGTCCAGAAAATATGCTCATAGCCATCCCTCCATTTCGTTTATGGCTTCCCGGAGTACGAGAAAGCCGATCAGTGTCAGTAGAATCATTTCATTGCCTATATGAATAAAATGCCTCTCGTGTCATACACGGAGGCTCCGTTATCGTTGCCACAGCGGATCGCGCGGTCAAGCGCCATGATGGTTGCCACGGCACCGTCGATTTTCTCTGTGGATTTTTCCTTGTCTGCTTTAATGTTTCCGGCAGGATCAGTGCGGATGAAGATGTTGTCCATCATCCAGCGGAGCACCGGGTGGCCGCCGTGGGCGATACGCTTTTCCAGCGTCAGCTTCATCAGTTCTTTGGTAGGTGGCGACATATCTTTGAATCCCTGTCCGAAGGGAACAATGGTAAAACCCATGCCTTCCAGATTCTGAACCATCTGCACGGCTCCCCAGCGGTCAAATGCAATCTCCCGGATGTTGAAACGTTCGCCGAGTCCTTCGATGAACTTTTCAATGTATCCGTAATGGATGACATTTCCCTCTGTGGTTTCAAGAAAGCCTTGCTTCTCCCAGAGGTCGTATGGGACATGATCACGCCGGACGCGGAGATCCATCGTATCCTCCGGCACCCAGAAGTATGGAAGAACCACGTATTTGTCATCCTCGTCAAGCGGCGGGAAGACCAGAACGAATGCCGTAATATCTGTGGTGGAGGAGAGGTCAAGGCCGCCATAGCAGACACGGCCCTCAAGGTCATCATCGCTGACCGGGAAAGCGCACGCATCCCATTTGTCCATTGGCATCCAGCGGATGGCCTGCTTTACCCATTGATTCAGGCGTAGTTGCCGGAAGGAGTTCTCCTCACCGGGATTCTGCTTGGCAGATTCGCAGGCGGCTTCCACCTTGTCGATGCCGACCGTGATACCAAGGGATGGATTGGCTTTCTTCCAGACCTTTGGATCAGTCCAGTCCTCGGTTGCTTCGGCCCCGTAGATGACCGGGTAGAAGGTCGGGTCAAGCTTCCTGCCGTCAAGAATGTCCTGCGCTTTCTGGTGAACCTCATAGCAGATGGAGTTTGTATCATTTCCAGCAGTCGTGATCAGAAAGTAGAGCGGCTGCATTCTGGCATCGCCGGAGCCTTTGGTCATAACATCAAAGAGCTTTCGGTTCGGCTGCGTGTGCAGTTCGTCAAAGACCACGCCGTGAATGTTAAAGCCGTGCTTTGAGTAGGCTTCAGCGGAGAGCACCTGATAGAAGCTGTTGGTCGGCTCGTAGATGATCCGCTTCTGGGAAGCAAGGATTTTCACGCGGCGGTTTAAGGCCGGGCACATCCGCACCATATCAGCAGCAACATCAAAGACGATAGTTGCCTGCTGGCGGTCAGCGGCGCAGCCATAGACTTCGGCGCGTTCCTCACCATCACCGCAGCAAAGGAGCAGGGCGACGGCAGCGGCAAGCTCAGATTTTCCCATCTTCTTTGGAATTTCGATGTAGGCCGTATTGAACTGCCGGTATCCGTTTGGCTTTAAAACACCGAACAGGTCGCGGATGATCTGCTCCTGCCAGTCAATGAGTTCAAAGGGCTTTCCGGCCCACGTGCCTTTGGTATGAGTCAGGCTTTCAATGAACATGACGGCATAGTCGGCCATCTCTTTGCTGTAGGTGGAGGTCTTGGCCATGAAGCGGGTCGGCTTGTATTTTTTCAGTTTGCGCATTGCCATACAGTCCGCCTCCTTCAGGGCAAAAGAAAAGACCGCCGAAGCGATCTTCAAATCTTTATCAGTACGAGAGAAAGAGCCGCGTGGCTCCTGTCTCACGGAGTTTTCATTCTCAGATTTTGCTTAGTTGTAGTTGTTCAGAAGAATGCAAAGCACCAACTCTGCTTCCTTACAGGTGGGCTCGATGTCCAAGCCTCTATCGTAGTTTGCCGCGACCGTTCCGTTGATCTTGATCATGAGTTTGGAAATCCTACCTTTATTGAGGCCGTAGATCTCGCTGGGTTCATCATAGTGCTTTACCCAGTAGTGGCAGGCTGTTTATTTGTTCTTGTCAGCCGTATCAGGAATTCCGATGGTTCCTTCGCTCCACATGGGTTAGGCCTCCTTCACCGTCATCTTGAATGCAGGGATCAGGGCATGCTCGTTGCTTCCGAAGTGGGTGCAGCGTTCCTTGACTCTTACGATTCCGTCCAGCGTGCAGCCGAGGTCTTCGAGCTTTGCGATGGTTTCGATGAGGCTTGAAAAGGTGGAGCTGATGGTGAATTCCTTCACACCGAGCCGTCTGCAGTCTGCAAGAATGGTTTCAATATCCTCGTCCCAGATGACCTCAGCGAAGTTCGGCAGCTCGTTCCCGGCATCCTTGCTGTAAAGGTAAGCCTGCGCGAGTGTCCACTGCACTCCGATGTCGCTCCATTTCATTCCGGCCTTTGCGTTCTCAATCGCTTCAATTGTGTACTTCATGTTGGTTCCTCCGTTTTCCTTTTGTTTCCCTTTCGGTATGTACATATATCACTCTGAAGCCCTTTATTAGCAAGCGATTCAGGCAAAATATATGTGACAATCCTGAGGAAAAATCACAGGGCCAAACTGTGTATTTTAGCCTTCGCCGGTCAGGATGAAGTGTGCATATTCTGACCGGTGATCTTCGAGGTAGAGAACCAGTTCATAGAAGTCACGCTCATAGGCAAGGCGCTGAACCTATGCCAATGTCAAACATGTTGGTAAGGCCGGTATCGCGGATGGCAAGAATCTGTTCTTTGATTTTCTGTTCCATGTCAATCCGCCACCTTCCGGACAAGGTCAACTCCGTAGATTACATTGAGGCCGGAGCCGTTGTCCCAGTTTACGAGGAGGGAACCGGTATCATCAATCCCGGTCACCGTTCCTTTGGTACCGATGGGCGGTGCCTGCACATCGTCCATCTGAAGAAGCTCCACACGTGTGCCAGCAGGATACCGGGAGCGGAGAGCGTCAAGCTCATTTTGTCTGATCATTCGCATGTTGCCGCCTCCTTGTCCGGAGCGCCGTTCTTCCAGCTGGAGTTGCCGGAGAGGTTCTTTAAGAGAATCTTACGCTCTGCCTTGTATTCATTTCCGATGAAGCCCAGCCGCAGAAGAAAGCAGCGGAAGGCGTATTTCTCGTTTTCGACCGGTTTCTCTGTGGCGTTGATCCGTTTCTGATCTTTGCTGAGTTTGCAGAGGGCGGCAACGAAGTGAAGGTAGGTTTTGATTTCATCTGGCGGGAGCATGGCCTCAAACCAAGTGAAGCTGATTTTGTCATCCTCGATGGAGAAGCCGAGATCATCAATACCGAGTGCCTTTTTGATGAGGCTTCCTTTGGCTTCGAGAAGGTTTGTAAGGTTTCCGACGTCTGCGCAGTCGAGCGGAAGGGCAACGGTAAGGCCAGCGCCTTTGTCGGCTGCTGTCTGCGGAGCATCGTCTTCGCTGGCGCTTTCAGCAGGAGCGTCTGCAGTTTCCGGTGTGAATCCGTCTGCGATCAGGTTGTGCATCAGGCGATCGAGCTTGTCAGCATCCTCGCAGCTGACGCATCCTTCTTTGCTGACGGTGATGTCACCGATTTCATAGGCGCAGGTCGGCATGAGCTTGTATATGGCCTTGTCGCCTGTGATGTTGGAGATGGCACTCACCAGTGCCTTTCTTGCTGCTCCGGTTACGTTGTAGTTTGCTTTCATGGTATGTACCTCCGTTTATTTTGTTTTCCGAAGGCTTCCTGTTTGCCTTTCGGTACGTACATATATCACTCTGAAAGCCTTTATTAGCAAGCGATACCGGGCATATTCTGTAGTAAAACATCGACGAATATCAGACGCGGAATTTGTGTATTATACAGTCTCAAAATCCACCTGCTTGGCAAGCTCGGAGTAGCTGATCCGTTCGCCGTTTCTTACGACATACACATTTTCCGCGTCATTCGTGTCCTCTACATAGCGGCGCAGAATAACAGAAGCGTACTTTGGATCAAGCTCCATCATGTAACAGATGCGGTTCAGCTGCTCGCAGGCCATGAGTGTGCTGCCAGAGCCGCCGAAGGTATCAATCACTACAGAGTTTTCCTGCGAAGAGTTCTGGATGGGATAGCCCAGAAGATCCAGCGGCTTTGAAGTCGGATGATCCTTATTGCGCTTCGGTTTGTCGTAGTTCCAGATGGTTGTTTGCTTGCGGTCGGAGTACCACGGATGTTTACCATTTTGTAAAAATCCATAGAGGATTGGCTCATGCTGCCATTGGTAATCGGAACGACCGAGCACAAGGGAATTCTTTACCCAGATGCAAACACCGGCGAGGTGGAAGCCTGCGTCAATGAAGGCTTTCCTGAAGGTGAGCCCTTCGGTATCCGCGTGGAAGCAGTAGGCGGCACCGCCTTTTTCGAGGTGGTCGGTCATGTTCTTGAATGCGGCAAGCAGGAAGTTGTAAAACTCCTCGCCCTTTAAGCTGTCGTTTTCAATGGTCAGACCGTCTGAGGCTTTGAAGGAAACGCCGTAGGGCGGATCAGTCAGAATCAGGTTGGCACTCTTTCCATCCATGAGCAGGTTCACATCGTCGGCAGAGGTGGCATCGCCGCACATGAGACGATGCTTTCCAACAGTCCAGATGTCGCCGCGTTCCACAAAGGAGGCTTTCTCCAGAGCGGCGGTCAGATCAAAGTCGTCATCCTTGACATCCTTATCCGCACCGCCATCGAGGAGTTTCTCCAGTTCATCGGCACCAAAGCCGAGAAGTGAGAGATCAAAAGCGGAATCCTGCAGATCGGATAATTCCACGGACAGCATTTCTTCATCCCAGCCTGCGTTCAGGGCCAGCTGATTGTCCGCAAGAATATAGGCGCGTTTCTGTGCCTCTGTCAGGTTTTCGGCAAAGACGCAAGGCACGTTTTCATAGCCTTCCGCGCGGGCGGCTTCGATTCTGCCGTGTCCGACGAGGATGTTGTAGTCAGCGTCAATAACGGCGGGGCTTACAAATCCAAATTCCCGGAGGGATGCACGAAGCTGTGCAATCTGTTCTTTACTATGCGTCCGGGCATTCCGGGCGTAAGGCACCAATTTATCAATGGGTACCTGTTCCAATTTCTGTGTGTTCATTTACATTCCCTTTCTGGCCTGCAGGAGTCGTTCCATCACGTCGTCCTGTGGATTGAGCCCGCTGTATTCGGCAGAGCAGTTTTCCTTGACGATCTGAAAGATTTCATTCCACAGGCGGCTTGCCTGATTCATGTAGTTGATGCCAATGTTGATGAAGGGTGAAGGGATCGGCTTCCCAGTCGTCGGGTGCTTGGAAAGGTATCCGAGCCGAGTGGTCATCTCTTCGCACTGAATCCAGCGGGCGGAGCACATCGCGTAACGCTCTAAGAGCTGTGGAGACACCGCTTTTGCTACGCCGAGCTTATCCAGCCATTCCCATGTTTCCCGATAGATATCACCAGCTTCCAGGGTGGAGCCGTCATGCTGTTTGGCAGATAGAAAGTCATGCGGGGTTGGCATGTCCTCGCCTTCGACATCCGGTATGTCCAGCACAGTGAGATCTCTGCCGCCTGGATTTCCGTTTTCGTATTTTTCTTTGACGGCGGTCTTTTTCCGGCCCGCACCGGGACGTCTGCCGCCGCGACCACCTGTGTTATTTGATTTTGTCGGCATGATTTTTAACCGCCTCCTTTATTACCCGTTTGAAATCGCCTTTTTTGCACGCAAGAGGGGGCGCCGTTTTCCGCAGCATTCGCCACAGAGATTTGACCCGCCCCTCCCTCGTCAAAAATATTTCTTTTACAAAAGAAAAGACCACGAAGATCATCAGCGGTCTCCTCGGTCTTTATGAATCTTCTCATGACAAGAACGGCAAAGGCTCATGAGGTTGCTCTCATCATTTGTTCCTCCCTCGGAGAGAGGAACGATGTGGTGGACTTCCTCGACTGGTTTGTAGCGACCTTGCTCTAAACACATCTCGCAGAGAGGATGCTTGTGAACGTAGCGGTCACGGATTCGTTTCCATGCTCTGCCGTACCTCTTGCCGGAGGAGTAACCGCGCGTGAACTTCTCGTAGTGCTGCTGCATAACCTTGGCATGTTCTTCACAGTACAGACCATCGGTTAGCTTCGGGCAGCCGGGGTAGCGGCACGGTCTCTTTGGTTTCATAGGCATGGCTGCCTCCTTTCCGGACTAAAGAAAAGCCCTGCAGTGTTTCCTGCAAGGCTTAGGGCTGCGCGTGCAGCCGTTCTTTATTCTGTTTCGCTGATTATATACTATCATAATGGCAGGGGTGGACATCTTTGGACAAAGCAGGACATTTCGGGCGCATTTCATATAATGATGGGATGCTCCGGCAGAGAGGCATGCTGCAGAGCCTTGCCATGCCAGCGACGAATCGTGCGGGCGTCAGCACAAAGCTCGATGCCGATCTGCTCCCAGGTTAGTCCATGAATGTAACGATACTTTAAAACCATGCGTTCATCTGTATCCGGCACAGCTTCAATGACCTCACGGATCTGTTTCTTTAGGTCGGAGAGGGTTTCAAGCTCCGCCGCGATCCTGTTTTCCAGATCCCACATCTTTTCCAGCGTCCGGATAAAGGGCGCGTCCGTAGATCGGGATGTCTGTACACGATCCTTGTCATATTGGATTGCCGACACGCTGCCAGCCATCACCCGGAGGTTCTGTACTTCCATCGTGTCGGACTTGATCTTCTGGTCAAGGCGATAAGCCTGATGAAGATATTCTTTTACGGTCATTTTGACTTCGCCTCCTCTCGCAGCTTTTGTATCAGGTAGTCGCCGTCCACACTGGTGATGGTCTGATACCAGGCAGAATGGAAAAATCGTTCTATCTCCATCGCAGTGGACATGGCGTCAGTGTTCTGTGGTTTTTTCTTCAGGACGCTTTAAGGCATCCCGATAATCCTTCACTGCCTGCAGAACTGATGGCATTGATAAGATTTTCATACGGTCTTGTCATCGCTGGCACCTCCAGATCCACCTTGACGGCATCAATCAAAGCGGACTGGGTCAGCTCCTTTTTGGAGAGTGCCTTCAGGATGCGTTCATCAATGGTGCCCTTGGTAATGATGTGCTGGATGACTACGGTATGAGACTGCTGGCCTTGCCGCCAGAGCCTTGCATTTGTCTGCTGGTATAATTCCAACGACCATGTGAGCCCGAACCAGACGAGAGTGGAACCGCCTGCCTGCAGGTTTAGGCCGTGTCCGGCTGAGGCAGGATGGATGACTGCTACAGGAATCTTTCCCGCATTCCAGTCAGCAATGTCGCGGCTTGTCTTGATCTCCCGGACATTGAAGCGATTCTTGATCCGGGCCAGATCGTGTCTGAACCAGTAGGCCACCAGAAGCGGCTTTTCATTTGCGGCCTCGATAATATCCTCCAAAGCGTCCAGCTTCCGGTCATGGAACTCCATGATCTCGCCGGTATCGGAATAAATGGCACCGTTCGCAAGTTGGGAGAGCTTCCCTGTCAGCGCGGCAGCATTGGCGGCGGTTATTTCGCCATCCGGCAGCTGCAGGATTAACTCCTGCTTTAAATTCTCATATCGGTCACGCTCGGCATCCGAAAGTGCTACTTCATATTGCGTAGAAATGAGCTCCGGCATTTTCAGGTGGTCGGTGGACTTCATGGAAATCGTGATATCTGAAATCCTCCGGTAAATGGCATCTTCTGCATAGGGTAGCGGCTTATAGGAATATATGATTTCGCCATTTCGCTTGTCCGGAATGAAATAATTTATGCGGTACTGTGTGATAAAGCGACCGAGGCGCTGCCCCTTATCCAGCAGCTTGAATTCTGCCCAAAGATCCATCAGTCCGTTGGAAGAAGGCGTGCCGGTAAGACCGATGATCCTGTGGATATAGGGCCGAACCTTCATCAGGGACTTGAAGCGTTTTGCCTTGTGGTTTTTGAAGGATGAGAGCTCATCTATGATCACCATGTCAAAATCAAATGGGAATCCGGAATCGTCAATCAGCCACTGCAGGTTTTCGCGGTTGATGATTGTAATGTCGGCGCTTTGCAGCATGGCCGCTTTCCGTTCCTTGACAGTCCCGACTGCAACCGCATAGGTCAGACCTGAAAGGTGCGACCATTTTTCTATTTCGGAAGGCCAGGTATCACGGGCAACGCGGAGAGGCGCTACCACAAGGACTCGATGAATTTCAAAGCTGTCAAAAAGAAGGTCAAAGATCGCCGTCAGGGAGATGATTGTTTTTCCAAGACCCATATCTAACAGGACAGCCGCGATGGGGTGGGTCTCAATATATTGGATGGCATAAGCCTGATAATCATGTGGTTCGAATTTCATTCAGCATGCCTCCAATCTGCTCCGGGTCGTCAATGACATAGACCTTAAAACCAAGCCGCTGAAGCAGCCGGTGCCTTGAGAGCTGAAGCGGGTCGCGGCAGTTTTCCCGGAGCCTTAAGCTCTGCAAAAGCGATATGGCCGTCAGGGAGTAAGATCAGACGGTCGGGCATTCCTGCAAATCCCGGAGACACGAACTTCGGTGCAATCCCACCGGCCTTTTTTACTGCCGCTGTTAATTTGTTCTCTACCTGTTTCTCGTTCATTGATAACCTCCGTCAGGCGCTTAATTACTGGGATGTGCAAGGTGTATCAATGGTATTTACTGAACTTTTCCTTATAGCTTTTTTTATTGCCCTAAGAGAGTTTTTATATAAGACCTTGATACACCTTGTCATCCATGGCTATTACTGCAGAAAATCCTCCTCTGCACCGGTGTCCCTCACGAATGCGCAGCCCTTTAAAAAAGCGCTTCCGATTGAGTGTCAGCCGTTCAAATCCGGCCTTCTCCAGCGCAAAATAGAAGTCCGCCGTACTGCGCACATATTCGTTGCAGTCCAGTGAGTAGTTGCGGTACGCCTGATACAGCGACGAGGAGCTTTCCTTAAAGGAGTCATCCACCTCGCACTTCTCATCCAGAAAATGTCCGAACCAGTCGTTCTGGCTGCGGTATTCCTCAATGGCCTTCGTCACGCAGTCCGGGATCGGGATCTGGTAGCCCAGCGCAATTACCTTCATGGCTCCTTCGATGACCCAAGCCAGAATGCTTTCTCCGGCATTTTCATACAGGTACTCGCCGTAATTCTTGATGTCGGTTTTGCCCTCGATCTTGGCACCGAAGGGAATCACGATGAGCCTGCGCCAGATGCCGTCATCAGATGCGGAAACACGCGGCAGATGGTTGGTGTATAAAACCAGCGTGTGGCAGGGTTTGAAGGAGAACGGGTCTTTGTATTTCTTTTCCGCAAACACTTCATCGGTGGAGCAGAGCTGCTTGACGGTAGAATCATTGAGCCTTGCACCTTCCTGCATTTCTGCAGCGATCAGAAGACGCTTGCCCTTGACCTCCGCCATTTCCGGTTTGATGTTTCTGCGGCAGCCGACAGTCAGGGTATCTGCAGAGATGTTGCCGCTGTAAAGGCCCAGCACGTGGGAGATGGCATTCCAGAAGGTTGACTTGCCGTTTCGCCCGTCGCCGTAGGCAATGATGAGAGCTTCCACATAAACCTTGCCAATGGCGGCAAGACCGCAGATCATCTGAACATAGTCAATTAGCTGCTGGTCTTTCTGAAAGATGAGGCTTAAGTTATCAAGCCAGAGCTGCTGGCCCTTGATGCCGGGTGAAACCGAGGTGATCTTTGTAATAAAGTCATTCGCGGAATGCTCCCGCGCACCGGCCATTCCTTTTCTGAGGTCATAGGTTGCCTCCGGAGTACAGAGCAAAAAGCAGTCGGCATCCAGATCACGTGGCGAGATCTCCAGCATTGGATGGGATTCTTTCAGTGTGGATGTGATGTTCTTGGAGTCACGGCGATGGACAGCAAAGCTCTGATATGCCTTGGCGGAGAGAAATTCCTGATAGGCTTCCATCTGGTCTTTGTTCATGAGCTGTTCAGCCTTGGCCTTGGAGGTATTGTCCAGAATGTCCTGCGCTCCGCAGTTTTTTAGCTTCTGGGCCGCATCAATCATTGCTTTTGCCGATTCGTTCATCTGCCTGCGGGTCAGCTCGTGGGCGACAGCCTGTGCGCCGGGCTCCGTTTCCTGCCAGTAGTGATCGCTGTAACGGATAAAGTGCGTGGCCGGAGAATAGCGGAGCTCGCCGGAGAAGTATTTTGCCAGTACTTCGGCCTGACCGACATCGGAGAAATCTTCCGGCTTGTAGCTGTTTTCATCGTTGTAGGCTTCGGGCGGGACATAGCCGTCCTCTTTGCTGATTTTTAAGTAAAAGCGCTGGGCGCTGTGCCAGATGGTAGAAAGTTCATTGTTATCCAGCGGCGGGACGCAGGTCGCGGCTTTTTCCAGAAAACTCTGATAGGCCTTTTCGGAATCACCATATTTCTTGATGACAATACCGGCGAAGCGAGACATGACAGCATTACGGCTGCCTTCCGGGATAACCGCGTCTTTTTCGTGCCCGCCGGGAAGGCCTGCATCGAATTCGTCGTCGTTTAAAAATTCCGTGAGATTCATACGGCCAGGATAGAGCTCTATATTTGGCTCCTGTGTACCGAAAAAGAAGCGGGCAGCATCCAGAGCCTTTGTATCAAAATACGGGAAGATGGAATTGACCAGCTTTTTCATGTCGCTATAAAGGGTAGCGTCCGTCATCCGGTCGATGGGAAACAGCACATGGAACTTCGGCCTTGCGGGCTTTCCGTTTTTCTCACGGTTATTGAAGCGGCTGTAGTGGATAGCAATACTCACGCCGGGAAACGCCTCCAGCACATCGGCAGGTGTGACCCAATCCTTCGGTTCTTCCGAGTGATCGTTATCACAGTCGACGGGCAGACAGTCGGCGGAGATGAAGTTTTCACCGTTGCGGTAGTGATTCTTGTATTCGGCGCAGACATAGTCATGACAGACAGCCTTTCTCAGGTTGTCCGTATTCATGACGACGGTCTTGTGCGGGTAGGAGCAGTTGCCGGGATTTCCGGTAAAATCAGCACTATAAAGTGTGAACATCAGTCATACACCTCCCCGGATTCGTCTTCGAGCACCTTGGTGATGAACTTCAGTGCGCGGATCATAGTTTCAAGTTCGCAGTCACCGCCGAGGGTGACTTCAAAACCATTACAGCCGTATTTGTCCATGAAAGGCGTGACATGAATATCTGTGCAGGCCTCATCGGAGATGCGGAAATAGGTGCGGCTGCCATGACCGGTATCGCCGCCCTGATAGCCGTTTGTCCCAGCTTCAACTTCGAGAATATTGGCGCTTACAACGTCACGGGTATAGGTCGTAATTTCTGTGCCGTCCTGCAGCTTTCTGCGATTTTCTTTAACTTCATACATAGCGTTAAACCTCCTGACATTCTTCTGTGAAATAGCGCAGGTAGTGGTTTTTCCACTTGGCGCGTTTGATTTCTGATTCCATTCCGGACGAGATGCGACTTCCGAATACCCAGACCTCCGAGCATTTGCTCATGAGGGCATTCCCAAAAAACAGTCCCAGTTCCCGTTCGTCCGAGCGGTTGTCATCCAGAAATTGCGGAAACAACAGATGTGGGGCGATGGGGATATATCCTTGCTCCACGGCAAAGCGGCAATAGCGTCTTGCGGCGGCTACATTTCCTTCCACATCACCGGAATAGGGTGAGCAGATGTAGACGATAGGCCGGAATGCGCGAAGCGCTTGTTTTTCACTGCTCTGGATATTGGCCAGTGCTTCTGCCGCAGTCGGGTCGGGATAACCCTCGCCATTTTGATAATCAAGATTCAATTTGGAGTTCTCCTTTCCGGGTGGATATAGAAAAGGCGTCCACCTCTAATTTTCCACTGGAGATGAACGCCTGATTTGAGCGGATATTTTTTAATCTTTTTTATAAAAGTCTGTAACGTAGCCATCAGCACGGAGCTTGAGACCGGGCGTCCACGGCGGTGTCCTTCCCATCTGTTCGCACAGTACGTCAAGCGACATACGCGGGTCGGCTTCTATGACCAACTCATCATGGATGTGCATGACAATGGAGCAGCAGCGTAGCGTCTTCATGGCGTAACAGAGGATGTCGCGGGAGGTTGCCTGTACGATGTTTTCCACAAATTTCGGGCCGTAGGAATCAAGACGTTCCCATTTCTTTGTGGAACCGATGCCTTCATAGGTGATGCATTCGCCGCCGAACTTGTTCGTCCCGACCTTCGGCTTCACATAGGCAAGGTTCCTGCCGGAAGGAAGTGTAATAAAGAGCATCCCGGAGCGGCAGGAGAAGGTCAGACCGTGGCTGCTGGTTGTGTGCTTATGCTTGACCGCTTCCATAACCGCGCGGTCAACATCCCACCAGAACTGGACGATACGGGGATTTGTCTGCCGCCATGCGTCTACCAGCGGAGGAAGCTCGTCCTCTGAAAGCCCCATCTCGATGGCACCCATAGCTTTGAGTGCACCGACCGAGCCGCCATAGCCGAGCGCCAATTCAGCAATTTTGCCTTTTTGACGCAGGTGGCCGTTGATGCCGTGCTTCACGACAGGAACACGGAACATCTGACTGGCACTGGCGCAGTAAATGTCGCCACCATCTTCAAAGACCTTCTGCCGCCAGGTCTCACCCGCATACCAGGCGATGACTCTTGCCTCGATGGCACTGAAGTCGGAGACATAAAACTGACAGCCATCTTTCGGAATAAAGGCAGTGCGGATCAGCTGCGAGAGCGTATCCGGTACATCCTCATAGAGCATTTTCACTGCGTCAAAGTCACCGGATTTGAGAAGTGCGCGGGCATCTGCGAGATCCTCCAGATGATTCTGCGGAAGATTTTGTAATTGAATCAGTCTGCCTGCCCAGCGGCCTGTGCGGTTGGCTCCGTAAAAAGCAAAGCAGCCGTGCGCTCTGCCGTCATCGCATGCGGCGCGTTCCATCGTCTGGTATTTCCGAACAGAGGATTTGGCAAGCTGCTGGCGAAGTGTGAGAACGGTCTGCAGCTCTGGTGAGGCAGTTTTTAAGAGCTCTGCCACGGCCTTTTTGCCAAGTGTGTCGGTTTCGAGCCCGTTTTCGGAGAGCCATTGCTTCATCTGCTGGACGCTGTTGGGATTATCAAGGGCAGTGAGCTTTTTCATTGATGCGGTCAGCTCCGTCCGGGAGCGGGTATCCATTTCGATGGCCTTCTGCACCAGATCCATGTCGAGGCGTACACCGCGATCATTGATTTCTTGGTCGATATGATATTCATCCCAGACCGAGTCTGGCACAGGGAATTTTGCAAGCCTATTCTTGATACCCATTTCGACTTCTACGTCTCTTTTGTTATATGTTTTAAACACTGACCATTTATCAAGAGCATCTTCAGGAAGATTTCTGCTGCGACCACCGTTTATTTTGGTAGGGGCACATGGTACAGAAAAATATTTGATGAGAGCTTTACCTTCATCCATCTTCTGATCTTCAAGCTTCAGTACAGCGCCGACACCTTTTAAGGAAAGCGGCAGTCCCATTGTGGCTGCCCAGACCATAGAACAGTACCAGCTTTCAGGATTTAAGAAGCGGGAACATTTCTGCGAAAGAGGGTGTGTATCATGGAAGGGGTCGAGATTTATACCTAAATCACGTAGGTATCTTGACAGGCATACGCGTTCGAAGTTCGCGTTGTATGCCCATTTGATGGCTTCGTCACTGACAAGCGCGTCGATGATCTCCTGTGGAATTTTTTCTCCTTGAGCTAGATCGATTGTCCTGACCTCGCCGTTGTCAACGGAATATCCGAATAACAGAATTTCGAAGTCTGGAGATTCTGCGTATTTGTATACACCGCACTTGGACAGATCCACGCTGGAAAATGTCTCCAGATCCAATGACAAACTGTTCACTTTAGCCATGCAAAATTCCTCCCCGTTTTTATTGCACTGATGATTGTTGGCGTTTCCATATTTCTATTTTCAAATACTCGCCTCCAATCAAACAGGCGACAGAGATCGTTCCCTGCCGCCTGCCGTAAATTATTTATCTAAGGATTTCATGCGTTTTTCGTGATATTCGAGATCACGAGCTGCCTGATCCTTTTCGCGCTGTTCATGTTCCATACGGCGCTTTTCCTCTTTGCGGTCATTGAAAATTGTCTCTACGGCTACAGCTATCCATGTGAGGACAAGCACGCAGAAGCAACCGACGAGAATGTTACAGAGAATTGTAGAGATCATTACTTCGTTCATTATTTCACCTCCCTTAGTTCAGAAAATCTTCGTCGTCATCAGTGGCAAAATCGGACTCAGCACTTGCCTTGCCACCAAGAGGCTCGCCGTCGCGGATCTTCTGCAGGTTGTTGAGCCCGCAAGCGATACCTTTGTTCCCGGAAGAATTGAAAGCATAGAATGTAATGCTGGCTCTTCCATAGACACCGGAGTAAACTTCGGAGCGAGTAATAATTGGATTCAGGTCGGCATCAACAACACCGGGAGCGGATGTAGCATTGGCATTTACAAAGTAAGCATTCTTGTATGCTTCATCATCGGGACGTTCAACATCGCCATCACGAAGGGGTGTCTTCAATACAGAAAGCGCAGGGACGGATTTCCCGTTACCTTTGAGCTTGGCTTCGCCTTCTTTGTAAGCGGCCTCAATGGCAGCTTTGATTTTTGCGATGGTCTTAGCATCAGACTTCGGGATAATGAGGCTGATACTGTACTTCGGTGTGCCTCCGTTAATTGACTTTGGTTCCCAGATATTCGCATAACTCCAACGGGTATCTGCACCGGTGATAACCTTCATAGGATTCTTTACAATAGTGTTCTTAGACATGATTTTGTCCTCCTTAATTTTCGTTAAAATCATTTTTTGCTGTATTCATGGCCGGGCGTTTATCGCTTTCCGGCGCAAGAGTGGGCTTTCCCTGCGGCTTTTCGATGTAAGCCGTCAGGAGTTCATCGAAGCGGGACTTTCCGAGGAGCTTCTGCATGGCAGTGACGCCGAGCAGCTTCTTTTCATACGGATCAAATCCTGCTTTCTCGACCGTCTGGATAACAGCGGCCTCGTTACTGTATTTACGGTTGGAGCGGCCTTCGACCAGCTTCCAGCCGTTCCATTCCTTCCCAGAGAGCGCCTGCTGCAGGGCATATTCCTTGATGTCAGATGCCCAGCTGATCAGCTCGTCCACCTTGTAAAGAATGACTTCGATTTCGGTGTCCGTCAGGAGCGGCGGGAGTTTGAAATCATACTGCACCAGCTTCAAATTGGCTTCGGCCCTTGCACGGCATTCATTCTTCGCTTTACAGAAACCGCACCATTCACCGCAGAGAAAGTTTCCATCTCCTGCAAAGGCGAGCTCTGCAGTGGGCTTTAACACTTCATCCGCCCAGCGGTATAGATCATCTTTGCTGATTTCAAAAGTGCTGACATTCTGACGTCTTGGCTGATAGATGGTCATGCTGACCTGATCGATGTCGTAGATGTCATCAAAGAGTTCAAGAGCCCCGAGGGCGTAGCACTTCATTTGCGGATTCTCTTCAGCGGAAACAAGAACGCCGAGGCCGTATTTGAAATCAATAACCCGGAGCGTGCCATCTGCGATGACGACGCAGTCGGCGGTACCGAAGCCCTGTTCTACCCAGCGGGAGAAGTCAACTCGCTGCTCAATCAGGACAACCGGATCAGCGCAGGTCTTCTTTGCGGCCTCGACCTGCTCCAGCACGAATTCGGCATAGCCGCTGGTGCAGTCGTCCATCTCTTCGGAATACCAGGAAAGTCCATCTGTCGGATCGTCTGTCGGGAGCCCCAGCACTTTCTTAAGCTTGAACTCCGCGAGTGCATGAGCATCAGTGCCTTCCGCTGCGTAGTCGCTTCCTTTATCCTCGTAGGTCTCACAGAGCCGTGCCGATGGCGGACAATGAATCCATCTGTCAGCGCCGGAGGCAGAGAGGATCGCGTGTTGCTTACTTGCCATTTCCGATTGCCTCCGCGTCCTTCATCAGGGCCTCATAGTTTGCCGGATCAATAGCGGAGAGCTTTGTCGCTCCGTATTTCTGAAGCAGGTCACGTACCTCGGCAGTGTGTCCTGCGCGGGATTTCCCGGCAAGAACAGATCTTACGTCCTCCAGCTTTAATTCCGGCTTGGGTTCTTCTTTTGTAGCAGCAGTTTCAGAACTTTGCTGCTTATTGGAATCGTCTGCGCCGGAGAACTGCTGGTAAAGCCAGTCGGCTGCGTCGTTAATAGCGGTAGCAGCACTGTGGAGATCTTCGATTGTCTGTTTCATGTCTGCCATTTTGCTCATAGGTTCTTTCTCCTTTCTCGGATTGTCTTTGCGCGGCAAGAATTGAGAGGTTTCTTGCCATTCTTGCTGATACCTGACTGATTGTTGTAAGGACTTCAATCATTTCAATGTTGGTATCGCTTTTGTGATAAGCTTGCATCTTGATGCTCACCTCCGTTTCTGAGAGGCTGTTTTGTTGTGCCTCATACTTTCCCACTGGAGATGAACACCAGATTTGAGCGGATTTTCTTTAAAAAAAATTTTCTCTCCGACTGAGGTTGACCCAGCCAGAGAGAAACATGTGCGTTACCTATTAATAACCACGTACTTTACGCAATTCAGTACGGATGCGCTTCATCTGGTCAGCAAAGGTACGAGGTTTGCGGCCCAAAGCCTCAGCGATACTACGGTCAGAAATCTTGTCGTTTTCTTTCCATAATTCAATAATGCGGTCGGCATCAGGGTCGAGTTCCCGAAGACGCTGGAACAGCTGTTCTAAAAGTGCACGGTCTGCATAGATGTCCTCCATGTTAACGGACGGAGTGAGCTCGGTATCCAGCAGAGAATTCTCATCCTCGGTATTTGATGCATCGAGCGAAAGTGTACCGTAGCCTAAATGGTGTTCACAGTTTTCACAGTCACCATCGCAGGCCCAGAAGAACTTTTTCGGGCATTTGCAGCGATGGTGGTATTGCTCTTTCTTGCGTACTGCTCCGGCCATACGGTAAAAGTCCTGAAACTGTTGCTCCGAACAAGAAATTTTCTGCTTGGTGGAACGGATGTAGATAAAGCGTGTGTTTTGATTGTCGTTGATTGCCATAAGATTTTCTCCTTTCGGCTGTTAAACCGAAGCGGAGATAACCTGTATGGCTGCCAGTTCTGCTTTTCATAAGATGGTCACCTCATGCGGATTTCTCCGCTTCAAATCGGTGACCAGCCGTTCGTAAGCTGGCACTCATATTGAAAGTTCTTCCATCCATCAGCTACGAACACACCTCGTGGCCACGAAGAAGGTGAGCAAATTTCAGGAAAAGTAGTTTTATGTCATGCTTAGGACAAGAATGCAAAAGCAATAATTCAAATTAGCGATAAAATATTTGCGAACGCGATGTAAATATTCACGCAAACAGTAGAAAAATGCATTACAATGTGCTATAATTAAAAAGTGCATTTGTCTTAAAAAATACGTTTTGTCAGAAAGCAGTGGTTTGCTGCTTCTGAAATTAAGTATAGAAAATCAGGCTGGTACGTTTGGGTACCGGTGGATATGTTCGGATATGAACGGATACGGAGGTGCTTTTGGCAATGGTGTTTTGTGACTTCGCTCAGCGCGTATATTCAGTGATTGGCTCCGGTAGTAACACAAGTGCCTTCGCTCGCACACTGCTTGATACCATCGTTGTTTATGAGGATGAAGCTTTGAATCCGATTCAGGAATTAAAGCCTTCGACTTTCAAGGCCTACTACAATGGAACAAACAACATCACGAAAACAGCAAAAAAAATAAACGCCAACGTGGAGACGTCAGCGTTTGAAGAATATATTGATTCTTTCCCGGATAATGCTGTTCAAGGACTCTGTAGTTTATTTGAAGAAGCCATTCCGAATATCACACCATATAATGCGAGTCAGAAACTGGCAGAGTTGTTTGCTTCTATTATTTATGAAGCTGCTATGGCAAAGCCAAAGGCTGCGAGCAAAAAGAAAACAAGCGAGGAAACGACTACATCCGCGCATGATAAATTGACTGCAAAAATTCTCGCCTCTGGGGAAGCGATGGCAAAGGCCTGGGCCGGGGCTGTGAATGGATTGACGGAGGAACAAGAACAGACTGCTAAAGCAAAAAGCATCCCGGTATTAAAGCCGGGTCTACTTTCGGATGCAGATAAGGGATTACTTTGTCAATTCAAAAAAGATGTAAAAGGACTTTTGAAATACTGTATAGATAACGATCCTGCAGCACAACAGACAAAAATTAGTCTGGCAGATGAATTGCACAGCGTGCATCGGAAGTGGCAGTACGACCTGCGCGAGATTGAGGATATCGCTTTCCGTCAGCTTGTAATCGATACGACACAAACTATGGAAGAGTACTCCTATTATGTGTCTGATGAGTTTTTGCGTCTGATACCTGGCACGGATAGATTGTGGTTTAGAAATGAATCGGCCGAAGATGGTGACCGTCTAAGAAATGTTCTCCAACCGAAATCACATGAATTAAGGCTTGCAATGGCAGAATTATATAGAAGGTTGTATCCAATTCCAGAGGAGGCAAAGCAGGATGAGGCAGAGCCAGTGGAAGCAGAGACTGTGGACGAAGAATCATCAGGTGCCGCAGATGCAGCAGGAGATGGTGTAAGAACTCAAATAATCAACAATCCGACTATTGTAAATCAGTACGGTGAAAAGAATGTTCATATTGAACATGTTGATAATTTGAAGCTCTGAGCGGAGGTGAGCCTATGAAAGATGAAATACAAACGATAGCTGGTGTTGGCTTACCGGCAAAAACAGTAAATCAGTATGGCGAGAAAAATGTACATATTGATACAGCTGAAAATGTAACACAGAATATAAACATAAATTTTCCATATGTGCAGAGAATGGCAAATGGAACCATGCAGCCGACCAGCCGAGTCATCAATCCAGAATATTACAATTTATTTGTGATTGGTGATGAGACTTTTGAATATGATCATTTCATAGTTCCAGCAGATCGTGCGTTATCGAGATATTGGACATCAGAGGAGCTTCGGGAACGGTATGGCACTTTGTCTGAGACTGCAGTTGAGGCAATGAAAACCTTTCCAGCGCTGTTCATGCCAGAGGCAGAATTTCAACATGCAAGGGCTGGAGAAAATCAGCAAGTATTCTTTGGCTTTGTTGATGGAATAAGAAAGCAGGATAACGGAGTCAAAATACGATGTCAGTTACTGTGGCCCATTCCCATGCAGCAAATAAGCAATATTGGTTTTGAACTTGGCATGTTAGATATGACGAGAGGCATATCAGAAATGAATCATACGCATTGGGCAATTAAGCACATCAATCTAAAGGAAGAATTGGCTGATGCGAAGATTTCCCTGTTTGGCTTCTGATGGGAGGTGAAAGCATGAGAGACAAACTGACATCTGAAATTGTAAAATTGGACATGAACGATGCCTCCTACAAAGGTTGCGGGGTATCGATTGTGCCGACTTATGTGAATTTCTTTTTTGGAAACAATGGTACGGGCAAATCGACCATTGGCAAAGCGATAAAAGTTGATCGTGGCGTGGAGTGGCAGCCCGGTCGTTCGGTATCCGATTATAAAGTGCATGTTTATAATCAGGATTACATTAGTGCTAATCTTCCCAACTATCATAACCTTCCAGGCGTGTTTACCGTGAATGAGGTAAATGTCACTATTCAGGCAAAGGTCGATGAGAAGCAGATTCAAAAGGAAAAGGCATCAACTGCCTTCTCAGAAGCAGGCGAAGCGAAAACGAAAAAGGCCGCTGCGCTGCAAGAGGCATTGGAGCGGTTCCAGCAGGAGTGTTGGGAGAAAACCGCAAACTTGCGAGCAGAGTTCAAGAAAACACAAACGAACCGGATGCAAAAGAAATCCTTTGCAGAAGGGGTACTCGAAGTAAGGACGCCCAAAGAACATGATGTGGAAGCTTTGCACCGCCTCTATGCTGTAGCCTATTCTGACGACGCAAAAAAATATGAGCTTTTTCCTTCCATTATAAATACAGCAGCGCTGGATGAACTTGAAGGCAGAGATATTCTCGGAAAAAGAATCGTAAGTAGTGCAGACACGCCTTTTGCGCAGTTCTTGAAAAAAATAAATGCGGCCAGTTGGGTACAGCAGGGCCACAAACAATTTCATGAGGCAGCAAAAGATACATGCCCGTATTGTCAGCAGCCTATGCCGCTTAGCTTTGAAGATGATCTAAAGGCTTGCTTCGACTCCAGTTATCAGGAAGCAAAGCAGGCCTTGGCAGATTATTATGAAGCCTATAGAAATGAAGCGAATGAGATAGTAGCACCATTGCTCAAGCCGCCTGCGGTGTTGAAACCGGGCATGGACATTACGCCTTTCACTGATAAAGTAGCAGCCATAAAAGGTGTTATCTCGACAAACCTGCAAAAGATAAAAGAAAAAATTGATGAGCCAGCTGAGCTTGTGGAAATCGAAGATGTCGCATCAATGCTAAGCGAATTGGAGAATATCATTGATGGTTTTAACACGCTCATCAAAGAAAATAATAGCGTCCTCGATGCAAAACCAAAAAAGCAAGCAGAATGTAGAACTGCTGTCTGGGAACATTTTGCTTTTCTTTTGGCTGATCAGGTTAGCCGGTATAAAACCAGTAAGGCCTTATTGGAGGACGAAATCTCTAAGCTGATTACGGAAATTTCAACACAGCGGACAGCAATCGGTGCACTCACACGTGAAATCGCTGAGCTCAATAAAGACTGTGTAAATACAACCGCAACAATTGAGAGCGTAAATGTACTGCTTCGAGATTCTGGTTTCCAAGGCTTTAGTATCCGGGAAAAAGAAGGAACGCCAAATGTATATGAGGTTGTTAGGCCGGACGGAAATATTGCAGAAAATCTAAGTGAGGGTGAAAGAAACTTTATAGCATTTCTGTATTTTTATCATCAGGTTAAGGGCAGTGATAATCCAGATGGGAGCCAGCTCGATAAGATTGTTGTAATCGATGATCCCGTGTCCAGTATGGACAGCAGTGCCTTATTTATTGTGAGTGCCTTAGTCAGAGAGATGATTCAGATTTGCGAGAATAACGCAATCGGTGTTGATCCGGTCGCAAAGGCAGATTACATTAAACAAATCTTTATATTGACACATAATGCTTACTTTCATAGGGAAATCACATACAATCAGGTTAAAAATTATTTGTTTGTGAATTTCTATTTGATCAGCAAGATTGACAATAAGTCCTCTATCAAGCTTTGCACGAAAGTCAATCCGGAAATAATGACCGAAGAAATAAACTACAATCCGGTACAGAATTCGTATGCCGCTCTATGGGAGGAATATAAAGAAATTAATGCACCGATTCCTCTGATGAATGTTATTAGGCGAATACTGGAATATTATTTTCTACAGCTTTGCGGATACGACGGTGTGACGCTTCGAAAGCGTATTCTGATCGATAACAAGGATAAGTTCATTACAACAGATGCCAACGGCAAAGAGGATTATACACAATACCAAATGGCACATGCAATGCTATCTTACATCTGTGCGAATTCTGTAGGAATCAATGACGGCATCAATTTTGTAGATGACTGTGTAGATGTAGACCAAACAAAAGAAACCTTTAGGCTTGTATTTGTGTTAATGGAACAGAAACAGCACTATGACATGATGATGGGAAATCAGTAAAGGAGAAAAAAATGCGAATCAGTTATAACAAGCTGTGGAAAATGCTAATAGATAAAGGCATGAAAAAAAGTGATTTGAAAGAACAAGCTGGAATCAGTTCAGCTTCAATCGCTAAGCTTGGTAAAGGTGAAAATATTACTACTGATGTTCTGATAAAAATCTGCGAATCTATGAATTGCCATTTAGAGGACATAATGGAGACAATTCAAGATGACGAGTCCTGATTATGGTACAGCGAAAGGAATAAGATTAGTATGGGCGTAATTATTACGGCCCGGAATTTTTCTCCACAGAATCAAGCCGGGCTCTTAAAACCAATTGTTTATTGCTGTCCGTATGCAGGCGTAACAGAGCATGCTGTGGCGATAGATCTTGAATTGGCACAGGCGCTAAAGGCAATTAAACCAAAGCGACGGACAATGCAAATCGAACGCTGTTTTGCAGATATACTATCGAAGCTCCCGGATGGAGTAGTGTTGAAAGATTTTGATGTACTTTTCAATCCGGACTACAAAGTTGATGTGATGACGATGATGGTGAATACCTGCAAAGCAAAACCTTTTGGAATTCTCTGGCCAGGTACCTTTGACGGCACCAGACTTGTATATGCAGAAGAAGGATTTCAAGATTACAAAACGTATGACGTGAGCTCCTATGACATCACGTGCATCGTATAAGGAGGAAATGCGAGATGAAATATTCAGAGCTTATTAGCTTTAGTCCGATTGAATCTACCTTGCAGTTGATTCAGTCCAACAGCAATAAGGCAGAGGAAATCAATAACATTAAGACCTACGTGATGTCTGAGGGCATGGCGCAGAGTATGAAAGCACCGGTTATCGACCAACTGCAAATGGATGAGGTCGTTGATAATAAAGGCGTGCTTATTGTTGGTAACTATGGTACTGGTAAATCTCACTTGATGAGTGTTATCTCCTCCATTGCTAAAGATGCAGACAATTTGCAGTATCTGCAGAATAAGACCTTTGCAAAAGATGTGGAATGCATCGCAGGCAAATTTGAAGTGCTGCGCATTGAAATTGGTGGCGTTACTATGTCACTTTATGATATTCTGTCGGGCTACATTCAGGATGACTTTGATAAAAGGAATATCGACTTCGAATTCCCGGAGCAGGCCACTGTTCGGAATCCCAAAAAAGTAATTCAGGATATGATGATTGCTTTCGCTGAAAAATATCCGGACAAGGGCTATCTGATTGTAGTTGATGAGTTCCTTTCTTATTTGACATCCCGTGACGAGCGCCAGATTGTTCTTGATCTGGAGTTCTTCCGTGCACTGGGAGAAATGTGCTCCAAGAGCAAGCTCCGCGTCATCTTTGGCGTGCAGGAGAAGATTTTCGACAATCCAAGATTCAGCTTCGTTTCAGATACGTTGAAGCATGTATCTGACCGTTTCACACAACTTATCATCACCAAGGAAGCCACATCCTACGTTGTTTCCGAGCGTATTCTGAAAAAGTCACCGGAGCAGAAGGCCTTGATTCGTAAGCATCTGGAGAAGTTCTCCAATCTCTATACAGGTATGTCCTCTCGCTTGGAGGAGTTTGTAGATCTGTATCCTATTCATCCTTCGTACATTGATGTGTTTAATAAGATTTACCTGATTGAGAACAGACACATTCTGAAGAATATTTCCACGACTATTCGGGATATTTTTGATACAGAAGTGCCGGAAAATGCACCGGGCATTATTTCTTTCGATGATTACTGGCCTGCAATCAAGTCCAATGGACTGCTGAAGAGTGATGTAACCATCAATCGTGTCGTTACTGCCAGCGGGCAGTTGGAGGACATTATTAATCGTGCTTTCCCGAAGCCAGCTTATAAACCGTTGGCAATCAAGATTATTTATGCGCTGAGTGTGCACCGTTTGACCACAAATGGTCTGGATGTACAATTCGGCCTGACTGCTGAAAATATGAAGGACGATCTGTGCCTTTTCCTGCCGATGCCGGAGCAGGATGCAGACTTTCTGCTTTCTCTGATTAAGACAACTTTGAAGGATATCATGACCACCGTTTCCGGTCAGTTCATCATCTTCAATGACGGCAACAATCAGTACTACATTGACGTGGACAAGGTTGTTGACTATGACGAGAAGATTAAGCAGAAAGCTTCTGTTATGGCAGATAGCGAGTTGAATCGATTCTTCTATCAGTTGGTTTATGGATGTCTGGATTGGGACGCAAAGCAGTACGTTCCGGGCTTTGAAATCTACCAGCGAGACCTGAATTGGGATTCCCATAACATTTTCCGTGAAGGCTATCTGTTCCTTGGCCTGCCGGGAGAACGTAGCACGGCCCAGCCGGAGAGAGATTTCTATATCCACATCATGCCGCCGTACAGCGCAACTACAATCGCTGTGAAAAATCTGGAAGATGAAGTGTATTTCTTCTTTAAGTCCTCAGACGAATTTAAGGAGCTGCTCGGTCTGTTTGCCGCAGCCAACTCTCTGGCGCAGATCAGTGAGGGCAAGGATAAGGATGCCTATCTGAACAAGGCTGGTATGGTGCGCAAGAGACTTATCAAGTACTTGGGCGAGAATAAGAACACATGCTTTGAAGTGCAGTATAAGGGCCAAAAACGCCAGATGATTGAAGTGCTGAAAGGCCGCTACAACAGAGACATGGATTTCAAGGATACCGTTGACCTTGCAGCATCGGTTTGCCTCGATGAATACTTCGACAGCATTTATCCGGAGTTCCCTGTCATGAAGACCAAGGTAACCAGAAAGAACATGGCAGAAAATGCCCGTCAGGCCTTTGATTACTTTGCAGGACGCAAGACGCAACCTGCAACACTGATGCTGCAGAGTTTTGGCATTCTGGATGGCGATAAAATCCGTCCGGAAGGTTCCAAGTATGCTGCTTACTTTATTGATTTACTCAAAAAGCTGCCGCCGCAGGGCGTTATCAACTATTCCGACATTTTTGAGTTGAAGTTTGGCGATGTGTTTGAAGATAAGAAGTTCAAGATCAGCTTTCTGTTTACACCGATTGTATTTCTGTCTATGGTTTATGCCGGTTATGCAACGATGACCCTGAAGAGTGGAACCGTCATCACGGCCTCAAATCTCGACCAGGTATCGAAGCTGGGCGTTATGGATTTGTACGAGTTCAAGTATCTGTCCAGACCGGCTCAGATTTCTATGGTGGAGCTGAAGAAGCTGTTTGAGGTGCTGGATATCAATGGCGCGCTGCTGGATAATCCGAATGACCGTGAGGAAGGTGTGAAACAGCTACTTGCAAAGGCTCAGGAACTGAGCAATTCCTCTGTTCTGGCTGCACGCAAGCTGCAGGAGGGCTTCGAACTCTGGGGTGAGCCGCTTGCAAACGCGCAACAGGTTGATAGGATGCAGAAAGCCTGCACTGCCGTTCGTGACGAGTTCAGCAACTACTCGGCAAAATATAACACACCAGCGAAGTTGAACAACTTTAGTCTGACCGGAGAACAGGTTGATGAACTGGCAGAACAAATTGCACTCATCAAAACCGTCGCCGAGTATGTGACCTTCAAAGACTACTGTTCGTTTTGTCTACAAATGATTATATACCAAAGAAATTCAAAGCCATTGATAGAATGTCAGTTGGATTTTATGCGTAAAAACTTAAAAAATCGCATTGTTAAATTTCGATTTTGTTGATATGATTTCAATGGAATAATTGATTTGCAAGTGTTATGCTATATAATATTGGAGAATTGAATGATGAAAAAAATAATCAGTATAGTTGCTTTTGGTATTTTATCATTTATACTTGGAGCTGCTTCGGGGGCGATAGTATGGTTGATATTGAAAATAATGGATCTTGGCATTGAGTTTTTCTGGACTTGGCTGCCGGAAAAGTTCAACGCTGACGGCAGCCTGATATACTTCATGACGGTATGCCTCATCGGAGGATGCCTTATAGGTTTGTGGCAGAAAAAATACGGACTGCTTCCAGATGAGCTGCCTGTAGTTTTGGGAAAGATTCACAAAGACGGTAGATACCCATATGATAATCTTCATATTCTGGCGGTGTCTGCATTGCTCCCGTTGATCTTCGGCGGGGCATTAGGACCTGAAGCAGGTCTTACCGGCATAATAGCCGGGCTTTGCTGCCTGGTAGGTGACAGACTCAGGTACAAAGGAGAAAAAGTGGCTGCGCTGGCGGAAACAGGCATGTCCGCTACGCTGGGAGTGATTTTTGGATCGCCGTTATTTGGAATAATCGACAGCCTTGAACCCGATAATGAAAACGAACATTACAAGGCAAAGCTTGTCGATAAAAAAACCAGAATATTTGTTTATGTGTGCGGAGTAGCAGGGGGGATGTTGATCGTAAAAGGACTGACTGCAGTCCTTGGCGGCGGAATGGGCCTTTCAAGATTTGACAGAGCACATGGCTACGGCATTGAACAGTGGAAATGGATAATCCCATTGATACTCGCAGGTATTGCCGGAGCATTTATATATTTGATATTCAATAAGCTGACATCAATGATTGGCAATAAGTTGAAAGATCACATAATTGTAAGATGCATGCTTGGCGGAGCGGTGCTTGCTTTGGTAGGCTGGTACGTACCCCTTACAATGTTGTCGGGAGAAACCGATATGGGTACAATTATGGCAGATTGGCAGACAATGAGCGTATCGGTGCTTTTCGTTATCGCAGTGTGCAAGCTATTCCTGGTCAATTTCTGCCTGAATATGGGTTGGAGAGGTGGAAGCATATTCCCTATAATTTTCTCGGGAGTAGCCATTGGATTTGCTTTTGCACTGATGACAGGAATGGATGGGGCATATGCAGTAGCAGTTGTGTGCGGTGCCATATATGGATATATAATGAGAAAGCCTGTGACAGTTATCGCTGTGCTTCTGCTGTGCTTCCCGGTGACTTATATAGTGCCTCTCGGGATTTCAGCATTCATAGCGTCCAAAATACCGATGCCACGCTGCCTGGTTGAATAGTTGAATGAAATAATTACGAAAGACAGATTGCTCTGCAGTTGTGAGCTATATTGCTAATATTGAGTTCCTTGATCTTGGAGCAGTTTTCAAGCAGGAGCTTGAGGCCGGAAAGGCAGCCTTTCGCGAAATCAGAGACGACATCGCAGATGGCGCTTCCGGTGAAACGGCAGCGCAGAAGGTTACGACCGAACTGGATAAACTGAAAGATAAATACATTACGATGTACTTTGAGGAGCATAAGAAAAAGCGCCTTGACATCGAGGATGCAAAGCGCCGTGGAAAATTGCAGGAAAGTGTTGCACTGGCAAATCTGCGCAAGCTGCGTAGCATAGAGATCCTTTCAGGTGCAAAGCTGACTGCCATTGAACAGGATATGGCTGATCTGAAGGTCTGTTATGAACTAACACCTGTTGAGTTGAAGACAAGTCACATTTGCCCTCACTGCCACTATACCTATGGCGACAAGGCAAAAAATGTAGCCGGGCAACTGGACAACATTGATATTCGCATGGATGATTTGGTGACGGAATGGACAAATACGCTGCTCAACACAATCTCTGACCCGATTGTGGTTAGCCAGAAGGAGTACTTGAGTGCGGAACAGCAGAAGGTCATCGATGAGTTTATTTCCACCAAAACACTGCCAAAGCATGTAGACGATCACTTCGTGAATAGCATCAAGGCGCTGCTTCAGGGCTTTGAGCCAGTGGTTATCGATACGGAGGATATAGTTGCAAAGCTGGATGAGCTTGGCCCTTGTGATGTGGCTACATTCAAGAACAAGCTGAATAGCATTGTGGAGTCTTATATCAAGGGAAAAGATGCAGCTAAACTGCGTATCGTAGTGAAGCGGAAAGATAGTGAGGTGTAACGATGGAACCAAGAAAATTAACGAAAGAGGATATCGACAAAGTTCGCGACATTGAGGGCTTTCCGATTGCCAAGGATGAAGATATCATTGCTCTTTCAAATGCACCGTTTTATACGGCATGTCCTAATCCATTTATAGATGAATTCATCAGGGAAAATGGGACTCCTTACGATGAAGCAACGGATGACTATCATTGCGAGCCTTTTGCTGCGGATGTAAGTGAAGGTAAATATAATCCAGTGTATAGAATGCATCCTTATCATACAAAAGTTCCTCATGCGGCAATTGTTAAATATTTGGAGCATTACACGAAACCTGGTGACCTTGTTTTTGACGGTTTTTGCGGAACGGGGATGACTGGTGTTGCAGCTCAATTATGCGGAGAGGGTAGCCTTTTTCATCCAACTGAACCACGGAAAGCGATTATTTGTGATATTTCTCCCGAAGCTACATTTATTTCTAACGCATACAACCAATCATATAGCTTCGATAAGGTTTTTAAAGAGGCTCAAAGACTTGCAGACGAATGTGAAAAAAAGTACGGTTGGATGTATAAGACAAAAGTCGACGGTACTGTATTGGCCAATGTAGACTCTTGCGTATGGTCTGATGTTTTCATTTGTCCGCATTGTGGGCATGAGTTCGTCTTCTGGGATGAAGCCGTGGATGTTGAAAATGGGAAAATACCTACACAGTTTAGTTGCCAATCTTGTGGTGCTAAATTGAAAAAGAATGACTGTCAGCATGCGATTGAAATTTCATATGACAAAATAATAGGAGAGACAATCAAAACCTACAAGCAAATCCCAGTGTTTATCGGATATAGTGGTGCTGCACGCGGTACCAAAAAAACCGATGAATATGACCTCGATATTATCAAAAAGATAGAGGATACTCCGGTGGAAGGCTTTATTCCAATCGCGATTATACCAAATGGAGAAAAGACTCAAGAAGCCATTACGCGTGGAATTACACGATCATATCAATTTTACTATAAACGTTCTCTTTTGGCATTAAGTTATCTCTGGACAAATGGTAGTTTGAGAATAAAAAGTATTGTCTCAAAGCTGTTATTTAGAATGACTAAGCGATATGCATTGACATATCAAAGTGGCACATGGGGCGCAGGAGGCGGCCCTACTCCAGGAACGCTTTATATACCATCGTTGGTGAAGGAACTGAACATTATCAATCAATTCAGAGATGCAGTTCGAGATTATTCAAAGGCTTACTCAAATTATTCCGAAGGAAATGTATTGATTACAACCCAAAGTTCAACTGCGGTTCCTCAGATTCCGGATAATACTATTGATTATATTTTTACTGACCCTCCTTTTGGAAGCAATATCATGTATTCGGAACTGAATTTTATATGGGAATCTTGGCTTAATGTATTTACGAATGAAAAAAGGGAGGCGATTGTAAGCCAACTTCATGGAAAGAATCTTTTGGATTATCAACAGTTAATGTCAAATTGTTTTTTGGAGGACTGTAGGATTCTCAAGCCTGGTCGTTGGATTACTATTGAATTTCATAATTCAAAAAATGCTGTGTGGAATTCAATTCAGGAAGCAATACAATCTGCAGGATTTGTTGTGGCAGATGTCAGAGTTTTGGATAAAAAGCGAGATAGCTTTAACCAAGTAAAAGAAGCAAGTCAGGCAATAAAACAGGATTTGGTAATTTCAGCATATAAACCTATGGGCGAGTTTCGCAAAAAATTCTCTTAAGATATTGGTAGTGAGGAAACAGTGTGGGACTTTGTCCGGCAACATCTTGAAAAGGTACCAAAAGTCGTTATTCAGGATGATAAAATAAAAATCGTAACAGAACGTCAAGCATATTTGCTTTACGACAGAATGGTGGCATATCATATCGTGCAAGGAATTGCTGTACCTATCGACTCTACAAGTTTTTTCAGGGGACTGGATAGCAGGTATTTGAAACGCGATGACATGTATTTCCTGCCAAACCAAGTAAACGAGTATGATAAAGCTCGAATCAAGGCGGATGTTGAGCCTATCCAATTCAGTTTATTTGTTACAAATGAAAAAACTGCAATTTCTTGGCTTTATCAACAACTTAGCGAAGATTTTGACGGGCCACAGACATACGCACAGCTTCAGCCAAAGTTCATGCAGGAAGTAAAGTCAGTAGATCAATATGAATCTATGCCAGAGTTAGCTGTTCTTCTTGAAGAAAACTTCCTTCAGGATGAGAAGGGCCGCTGGTATATCCCTGATGTGACCAAAGAAGGTGACGTTACCAAACTGCGTGAGAAGAATCTCTGGAAAGAGTTCGAAGGTTATATGAGCAGCAAGGGCAAGCTCAAACTGTTCCGTTCCGAAGCAGTCCGTGTGGGCTTCTCTCGGCTGTGGAAGGACAAAAACTACAAGGCCATCGTGGACATTGCAGAGCGTCTGCCGGAGCAGACAATTCAGGAGGATGCAAATCTCTTGATGTACTACGATATTAGCTTAGGTCGTATCAAAGATTGAGGTGAAGAGGAATGCTGGAAATCGGCGATTTCGCTTTTGACACGCTGGAACAAGCGAATGTGCAGGTACTGGAGAAAATTGAAGTATGGGGCTATGTTTCCTACAAGGTTTTCAATCCGGCTACCGGCCATGTCTACAAAGCGACAGAAGAACAATTGAATTCAGAAGTCGGTAGCATTCGCTACGATGAGAATTATCTGCGATATGTTGTACAGCTTTCAAAAATCAAAAACGAGACCGCCGGAGGCTTCCTTTCGTCACTGGCAAGCGGTATTATCCCGTTGCCGCATCAGCTTCATGTGCTCAATCGCGCAATGGAGACAAACAATATCCGCTATATTCTGGCGGACGAAGTTGGTCTCGGCAAAACGATCGAAGCCGGGATGATTGTCAAAGAACTGAAGAGCCGTGGACTTGTCAGCCGAGTACTTGTGGTTTGTCCGACCGGTCTTGTAACACAGCCGTTACTGGAAACCATTGATGCCATAATGAGCGATGACAAGACCCAGAAAATCATTATCTTCACGGAGTTTGTTGCCACACAGAAATATCTGCAGGAGCTTCTGACAAATCGCGGCTTCTCTGTTACGGTCTTAAACGGTAGCATGGATATCGAAGAACGAAACGAAGCTATGCAGGAATTCAAGAACAGTACCAGTATCTTTATTTCGACTGATGCTGGTGGGGAAGGTCTCAACCTTCAGTTTGCAAATATCATCGTCAACTATGATCTGCCTTGGAACCCGATGAAAATCGAGCAGCGCTGTGGTCGTGCAGACCGTATTGGCCAGCAGAGAGACGTACATATTTATAACTTTATCGTTTCGGATACAGTGGAAAATCGTGTGCGTGAAGTGCTGGAAGAAAAGTTGTCTGTAATTTTGAAGGAAATGGGCGTAGATAAATACTCCGATGTTTTAGACAGCGAAGTCGCTGAGTGTGATTTTACTGAGGTCTATATGCGTTCCGTTGGTCATCCGGGACAGGTTGAAAAGAATACCTATCCGGTTGAAGCCGAGATGAAGCAGCAGCTCGCCAATGCAAAGAAATATAAGGATGTTATCCGTGAAGAAAAGGATTTGACACGTCTGGTTGGAACAGAATCTGATTTTGATGTGGATGTGGCCCTTCGTACCATGATGACCTATTATGAGTGCTGGAAAGGCAATGACCCTCGGCTGATTGACCGTATCAGTATTGGTGATGAAGAAATTACAAAACATTTGCGGACAGAAATTCTTCAGGATAGAACAAATCCGCTGCTTTCAGTGAGCATTGCTAATTTCCCCAATGAGGCCGGTTATTTTATGTTGTGGGAGCTTTCTATATCTGATGATGAAAGCGGAAAGCGTATTATCCCCATCTTTGTAAATGATGATATGATTTTACGTCCGATGGCAGGAAAGCGTTTGATGGATGTTTTCCTTGATGGCACCAGTCGTTTGACGATTGGAACTGCTCCAAATATAAAGGCAGAGAAATATGAAAATCTTGAGAAGCTCAGCATGGAATTCGCTTATGATACCTTCATGGAATTGAAGGGGAAGCAACTGCAGCTGAATCAGGAAAGCTATAACAAATATATGTATGCTTTAAAGCTCCGGATGGAAGCTGCTGAGCATATCGGAATAGAAAATATCCGCCGAGGCCGATTGGCGAAGCTGGAAAAAGAGAAGGCCACCATTGAATCTGAGCATAAGAAAGGTACACAAGTGTATCCGGACTTCCGCTTGATGCTGGCAGTCAGATTGGAGGCATAACGCATGTTTGGAGACTATGTGCTGAAACAGGCAGCAGCAGAATACAACAATCGAATACTCCTTATAGATGACGAAGGACTGGATGAAGCAACTCATTACAGTGCTGACTTTCAGGCGCATGGCTTTGAAGTGGTGCATTATACAGATGATTTGACTTTTCGAATTGAGTATGAGGGTAAGCTGAAAAGTACAAAGGACAAGTTGCTGGTACTTGCACATTCTAATAGCTATATTCCCTATGACCTTCAACGAAGACTTCGGGCTTATATTGTTTCAATGGACAGACTGTTTCCAAAGTTGAATATTGAGGTTTTGAAATCACACAGGAACCTTGATCTGGAGCTTTTATGCTTAGCATATTTGAAGAATTTCGACGATCTTCGTCAGCGCAAACAGACGGAGGACTTTATTCAGGAAAAGGTTGACAGCCCGGAAAATGTTGCCGCGTATCTTGAACAGCTTGATATTGAATTGCAGCAGAAGCAGGAGCAAGTTAATTCATATCGTGATTGGTTTGCCATTGCAGAGATAAAGGCGAAGATTGATACGCTTGCTACTGAGCACAAATTGAATGTTGACACTTCAGTCGTAAACAGAGTTTTTAAAGATTATGTTTTGGCGCAGTTTGGTAAGCTGTCCTCTGAAATGAGCCGGGAGACACCCGTGCTTGTTAGCCGTGCGATGGATTACATGCACGACCATAGCAGCAAATTTGTGATTATAGTAATGGATGGTATGTCAGAATTTGACTGGAGGATTATCTCTAAGTCCTTTCAGAATGTTCAATATGAGCAGACAGCTGCGTTTGCTATGATTCCAAGCACCACGTCGATTTCACGGCAGTGCCTGTTATCAAATAAAACACCAGGTCAGCTGCTGGAGCCGTGGAAACAAAGCAAGGAAAAGCAGGAATTTGTGGCCTGTGCAAAATCAATGGGCTATACAGATAATCAGATAGGTTATGAACGTGGTTACGAGGCGCAGTTTGGCTCCTTTGTAAAGTGTGGCGCGGTCATAATTAACGATGTCGATGATATGGTGCATGCGCAGCACCAAGGCCGTCTGGGAATGCTAAATGACATTGGTGTTCTCTCCGATCAGCATAAGCTGGTAGACATGACAAAGCGGTTTCTTTCAGAAGGTTTTGATGTTTATATCTCTGCAGACCATGGAAACACGCCATGCACTGGACTTGGAAAATTAATGGGTACTGGAGTGGAAACAGAGACAAAGAGCCACAGAATGCTGGTGCTACAAAACTTTGCTGACAAAGCAGGACTCATACAAAAGTATGGAATGATAGAATATCCGAAATATTATCTGAATAAGGACTTCGATTATCTGATTTGTGATGTAGGAGACTCCTTTGATGCCAAGGGCGAGGAAGTCATGACGCACGGCGGCATATCAATTGACGAGGTCATAGTACCTTTTATCAAAATAAAGGCGGTAAAGTGAATGGCAAAGATGGTAGGCTTATCGAGAAACTTGAAACTATCATGGTTGAATCAAGCCGTGGAGTTGGTTTCGAGCGAGTTGACAGAGAATGAAATAAAAGAAAAATTGAATGAATACTTGGGCTTTGAAATCGGGAGTCCCACAAATGTTCGTAAGACCAGAGAAATTCTAATGTGCATCTGGAGCTATGAAAATGAATATACAGAAAAATTAAGACCTACAGCACTCGAACTGATTAAGAAATATCCGGATTATGCGCTTGAAATTCACTGGAGCATGATGTTGGCGGCTTATCCGGTTTTTATGGATATGTGCAAACTTATCGGTAAAATGTCAGAGTTCCAGGATGAGATTACGCTGGCCCAACTGAAGCAGAAGCTGTTTGATGAGTGGGGAGAGCGTACGACACTATATCACTCCATTGACAAACTGGTATCCACACTAAAAGAGTTTGGAGTTCTCATTTGCGACAAACCCGGAAAATACCGAATCAGTAAGCACAAGGTTGCAAGAGATGAGATCAGTAGTTTTTTGGTTTATACCATGATGAATGTGGATGACAGTGGATATTATTCTTTTCAAGAGCTGAACGCCTCAACATATCTGTTCCCATTCGAATATCGAGTGACCAAGGAAACTTTGTTGCAGGATGATCGTTTCGTAATGAACAATTTCGGTGGAGAACTATCGATAGCACTGAACAACTAATATCATTACTGTTGTGGATGTAGATTTAACAGATTACATCCGAGCGTAGTTTACTATTAATGATCTGACGGTGTTTTGCCGTGGCAGGGATAAAGAGCAGCACCGTTTAATTTTGCCCCACTTTTTAATTATCCATATTCTGACCGAAAGGAGACCTTGTAAAGATGGCATTAACAGCAAGAATGGCTCGTCTCAAAATGCCCAATTTCAGGTGCAGAACGAGCCGTAGGAACTATCAAAACACGGGAAATGCCTTGTTTACAGGGCCTTTTCACTACACAAATCCTTGTATCAAAAACGTGGTCTTGATAGACTCAGCTTAATATAGAGGCTATATTTTGATGGATATGTACGATTATTTAGTTATAACTTGCAGCACAAAGGAAATGCTGTGAAATGAATTAGAACAGGAGGCCATCAGCATGGACGACCGTGGAGAAGTAATTATATATCAGACTGAAGACGGTTTGACAAAAATAGATGTCACTATGCAGGATGAAACAGTGTGGTTGAGTCAGGCAGATATGTCAAAGCTTTTTCAAACGACTAAGCAAAATGTTAGTCTGCATATAAATAATATTTTTAAGGACGGAGAACTTGACAGTGCTTCAGTTGTCAAGGAATGCTTGACAACTGGTGCTGACGGAAAAAACTATAAAACAAAATTTTATAATCTGGATGTTATCATCTCCGTTGGCTATCGTGTCAAATCCCAGCGTGGTGTTCAGTTCCGTATATGGGCAACAAACATTTTAAAGGAATACATCAAAAAAGGTTTCGCGATGGATGATGACCGCCTGAAAGAGTTGGGCGGTGGCGGATACTTTAAGGAGCTGTTGGAAAGAATCCGAGACATCCGGGCTTCTGAAAAGGTATTTTATCGTCAGGTATTGGAAATCTATGCGACCAGTGTTGATTACAACCCTAATGCGGAAGTCTCCATACAATTTTTCAAGCGAGTACAAAACAAGATCCATTATGCCGTTTCCGGCGAGACTGCGGCGGAGGTGATCTATCATCGTGCTGACGCAGAAAAGGATTTCATGGGTCTGATGACTTTTTCAGGAGATCAGCCTACGCTCCGTGAAGCGAAGACTGCAAAGAACTATCTGAATGAAAAAGAGCTTCGCGCAATGGGCCAGCTCGTTTCCGGATATCTTGATTTTGCTGAGAGACAGGCAGAGCGTGAGATTCCGATGACGATGGAGGACTGGGCCAGACATCTTGATGGCATTTTGACCTCCACAGGAGAAAAGCTGCTGATTGGAAATGGGACTGTCAGCCATGATCAGGCAATGGACAAGGCGCAGACGGAGTATAAAAAATACAAAGCGAAAACATTGAGCAGTGTGGAGCAGGACTACCTGAATAGCATAAAGCAGCTGGAAAAGAAGAGCAAAAAATAATCTATCATGGCTACAGGAAAATCTATGAATAAGGGTTGAGACAATGGCAATCGTGGAGCAATTCCCTTGTACCAATCCGGCGTCAAGGTGGAGACAGTGGACGCCAGACCCGGATGCCATATATAAGGTACGTTCAAACAGTGGAGCAATTCCCGCGAACGTACAAAAGCGTGTCGATAAGTTTTCGCAAACCGAAAAAAGCGGTTGAACAATTTCCGCGAACGGATGGGCAGAAAATCGAAGGTTCACGAGAACTGGTCAATAAGGAGACATCAAGATGGAGCAATCGGGCCAGAGTGTTCAGAATGGATGTCAACAGCCTCAACCTATGAAATTGAGAAATGCTGATAAAATGAGCGTTTGCGGGTATTAGTGTACATTGGATATGTTCTGATGAACCGAAAAAGCATATCGGTACGTGGAAATAAATCTATCGGAAATCCGCTTGAGATAAGGGAAAATACCCGCGTGGATATATTCCCGCGTACGAACGGAGCTGACTTTTGCCTGTTCACGGTAACAGGTCAATAATCGGACATCAAGATGGAGCGATCGTGCCAGAGTGTTCAGAATGGATGTCAACAGCCTCAACCTATGAAATTGAGAAATGCTGATAAAATGAGCGTTTGCGGGTATTAGTGTACATTGGATATGTTCTGATGAACCGAAAAAGCATATCGGTACGTGGAAATAAATCTATCGGAAATCCGCTTGAGATAAGGGAAAATACCCGCGTGGATATATTCCCGCGTACGAACGGAGCTGACTTTTGCCTGTTCACGGTAACAGGTCAATAATCGGACATCAAGATGGAGCGATCGTGCCAGAGTGTTCAGAATGGATGTCAACAGCCTCAACCTATGAAATTGAGAAATGCTGATAAAATGAGCGTTTGCGGGTATTAGTGTACATTGGATATGTTCTGATGAACCGAAAAAGCATATCGGTACGTGGAAATAAATCTATCGGAAATCCGCTTGAGATAAGGGAAAATACCCGCGTGGATATATTCCCGCGTACGAACGGAGCTGACTTTTGCCTGTTCACGGTAACAGGTCAATAATCGGACATCAAGATGGAGCGATCGTGCCAGAGTGTTCAGAATGGATGTCAACAGCCTCAACCTATGAAATTGAGAAATGCTGATAAAATGAGCGTTTGCGGGTATTAGTGTACATTGGATATGTTCTGATGAACCGAAAAAGCATATCGGTACGTGGAAATAAATCTATCGGAAATCCGCTTGAGATAAGGGAAAATACCTGCGTGGATATATTCCCGCGTACGAACGGAGCTGACTTTTGCCTGTTCACGGTAACAGGTCAATAATCGGACATCAAGATGGAGCGATCGTGCCAGAGTGTTCAGAATGGATGTCAACAGCCTCAACCTATGAAATTGAGAAATGCTGATAAAATGAGCGTTTGCGGGTATTAGTGTACATTGGATATGTTCTGATGAACCGAAAAAGCATATCGGTACGTGGAAATAAATCTATCGGAAATCCGCTTGAGATAAGGGAAAATACCTGCGTGGATATATTCCCGCGTACGAACGGAGCTGACTTTTGCCTGTTCACGGTAACAGGTCAATAATCGGACATCAAGATGGAGCGATCGTGCCATGTGGAGGCGGTGGTGCAATTGGCTCAAATTCATGAGGCGAAACATCATATGAATGTGACATTGGAAATGGACGAGCTTGATATTATTTCTTCAGGGATCAAAATCATCATTGAAAAGATGAAGAAGTTTCTGGAGAAGGAGCATGGACTGCAGGTAAGAAATTTATTGCACAGGTGAAACGTAAATGTTGAATCATTGAGAGGAAAACTATAATTTGCCTGAGAACTATGATGTAAAGCACTACAGTGCCCGGAAGAGAAAAGCGATAAGGGGATAAATTGGAAAATATTGGGATGGTGTAAGTATGATAAAGGAGTTCGGAGTAGGTATATCTGATAGTTCAAAAATATATTTTATTGATTCGAATATTCCGTTGGCTATGTGTCAGCTTTATTACAAGGGGAAGTGTGTGCAAGGGGGAAATCAGAGCATTTGAAAATCTCAGATGACACTCATTTTCTTGTAAACTCAAATTTATTTCACTACCCAAATAATAAAATAAACTGAAAATAATGCATTATTAAAATAAAATTCTGACAAATTTGCAATATTTGTACTTTAAACTGATATTTTATGTTATACTGAATTACAGTAGGCTAGTGACATATATCGAAATTTAATATTTTTTGCTTGAAAAAAGCCACTTTTTTAAGTGGCTTTTTATTATGATCCAAAAATGATATTGCATGGTGATAGATGTGTTTGGTGATAACGCAAGGTTATTCACTGGGAAGATGGTGCCAATGAAATTACCACTTTTTGAATTTGCAATGCTTATTTTTACGCTGTTATTGATTGCTTTTGCAGTCATAAGACTTAGAAAAAGTAGAAGAATCAATATGCTGAATGCATCATTGACGGTTGAAGAACTTGAAGTACACGCCAAAAGAGCTGCGCTTACGCATACTGTAACATCTCGAAAAAACACAAGGAACTGGCCGATCAATCGAGTCAATGATAATTATGATTTCATCAAGTCATTGTATAAAGACTTAAATGATGACATCAGACATAAAAGAGCAGTTCCACCTGCAGCAGAGTGGATTCTCGATAATTACTATGTTATTGAGGAAAGGACAAAAAGTCTTAAAAGAGATCTGACAAAAAAAGAATATTATAGATTGCCCGTATTAAAAAAAGGAACTTTTCGAGGGTATCCCAGGGTGTTGGCTATTGCAATGGAGTTTGTTGCAGTCGTTGATGGGCAGATAGAAGAAGGAACATTATTAAAATATCTGGAAGCTTATCAAAGCCATAATGTTTTATTTGATCGGGAGATCCGTATGATACCAATGATGTTGCAGATAGCCCTTCTTGAAAATGTCAGAATGATTTGTGAGAATATTAAGGAGACACAGAAGCAGTGGAATATTGCAGATGGTATTGTAGATAGATGGTGGTCTGAGGATGTGTCTAATGAGGAAAGAATAATTGCTTCCTTTAAAAATACGCTGGAGAACAAAATAGATACGGATATATCCTTTGTTGAGCATTTGTTCTATCGGCTGCGACGTTCTGGAAAAAGCTATGTAAAGCTGCTTCTTGAATTGAATGAGTATCTGGTTTCCTTTAGTACGACGATAGAAACAATCACACAAAAGGAGCATAATGCGCAGGCGGTAAGTGCTGTCTCAATGGGAAATGATATTATGAGTTTTAAGTATATATCAAGTCTGAATTGGACAGAATTATTTGAAACACTCAGTTTTGTTGAGAAAATACTGAGACAGGATCCAGATGGTGTATATGGAAATATGGACACACAATCAAGAGGCTATTATCTGACACGAATTGAAAAACTTGCAAAAATATATGGAGTATCAGAACGACATATTGCACAGGCTGCAATAGATTTGGCGAAGGAAGCTTGTAAAATAAAAGATCAGATGGCAAACCCGGGGAATGAACAAATCAAAAGATCCCATGTTGGGTTTTATTTGATTGGAGAAGGAGTCAGACAATTAGAAGAAACTCAAAAAAAGAAAGAAAAGGTTTATCGTCAGATACTGCGCAGACTGATTCAATATCAAGGAAAGCTATATATTATGGCAATCATTCTGACAACGGCTCTATTTATGGGTGTAGTAATCAATTATTTTTTCAATCAAATCAATTCAAATAATTTAATGTACGGGGTTCTGATGGGAATATTGATTTTGATACCGTCATCAGAAGTGGGAATTTCGTTTGTGAACTGGATGGTAGGAAAGATAAAACAACCGGCGTTTTTCCCACGCCTTGAACTTAAGGAAGGAATTCCGGATTATTTAAGTACTATGGTAGTAGTACCAACTTTGCTCAATGACAAAAACAGAGTGGATGAATTGCTTAAAAATTTAGAAAATCATTATTTGGCCAACAAGGAAACCAACCTGTATTTTGCACTAATTGGTGGATTTAAAGACTCAAGTACCGCAAGTACAATAAATGATAATCCTATTCTTAAAAAAGCACAGGAAGGTATCGACGAATTAAATCATCGATATGTTTTAGGTGATACCAATATATTCTATTTTTTCCATCGTAAGAATATGTTTAACGAAAATGACCAGAATTGGACGGGCTGGGAAAGAAAACGCGGAGCCTTGATGGAATTTAATGATGTGCTAAGAGGCGCTGATAACACAAGCTTCATTTACAACAATAACAGCTTTATCAGACATGCTCAGATTAAGTATATTATTACATTAGATGCTGATACTTTGTTACCGCTTGGTATGGCAAAGAAAATGATTGGAACGATGGCACATCCTCATAACCTTCCGGTAATTGATCCGGTGCGAAAAGTGGTTATCCAGGGACATGGTTTGATGCAGCCAAGAATAGCATTTGATATGGACAGTTCTAATAAATCTATTTTTTCAAGAATTTACACTGGGCAGGAAGGAATAGATCCCTATGCCAGTGCAATTTCAGATGTATACCAGGATTTGTTTGATGAAGGAATTTATACAGGAAAAGGAATTTATGATTTAGATGTTTTTCAGGAAGTGCTTCGTGATGTTGTGCCTGAAAATGCAGTCCTGAGCCATGATTTATTAGAGGGATCCTATGTCAGGGCGGCATTAGTCTCTGATCTTGAATTGGTAGATTCCTATCCTACAAAATACAATGCCTATATGGCAAGGCTTCAGAGGTGGATTCGCGGAGACTGGCAATTAATTCCGTGGTTAAAACGAAATGTATACAATAAAAACAAAAAGATCATTACCAATCCGCTGTCTTATATTTCGATTTGGAAAATAGCAGACAATTTAAGACGCAGTCTGTTTGCTCCTTCTTTAATGCTGTTTATTGTAATGATTATTGGGTTTTTACCAGGAAGCGTATTTTTTTGGCTTGGGTGTGTAGCATTTGTTGTTTTGTTTCCACTTATTATTCAGATTTTGGAACAGATTATAGGAACCGGATTAAGCATAAGAAGCAGTAAACGCCATATTGCTGATTTTTTTGGATTGAAATCTTCTTTATTTCAACTTTTGTTTAATGTTGTTTTTCTTCCATACCAGGCATTTCTTGCTATGAAAGCGGTAGTAGTTACATTATTTAGAGTATTTTTCACAAAAAAGAAAATGTTGGAATGGATAACGTCTGATGATGTAGAAAAAATGCAAAGTGGATCATTGGAAAGTTATGTATTATCAATGGGACCAAGTTCCTTGTCTGGGATATTGCTTGTTGCAATAGCCTTTCTTTTTCATTCGGAAAATTTGTTGCTAAGCCTGTTTTTTGTTGTAATGTGGGGCATTGCACCTTTTATTGCCTATTATATAAGCAAAGAACAGGATACCTCTACAGAAGTGTTAAAGGAAGATGAAATAAAGGAACTCAGGCAGATAGCGAGGAAAACCTGGCGATATTTTGAAGAGTTTGCAAATAAAAAAAATAATTATTTAGCACCTGATAATTATCAGGAGGAACCTTTTAGAGGAATAGCATACAGAACTTCACCAACCAATATTGGATTAGGACTATTGGCTATTTTGACAGCCAAAGATCTTGGCTATATTAACCTGGAAAAAGTAATACTGCAATTAGAGAGAACAATGTGTACCATCGATAAATTAGAAAAATGGCATGGACATCTGTGCAACTGGTATGACACAAAAACGCTGGAACCTTTAAAACCACGTTACATTTCTACTGTGGATAGTGGGAATTTTGTGTGTTACCTCATAACATTAAGGCAGGGACTATTAGAGTATAGGGAACGACCAATCATTGATGTGATTGTGATGAATGGAATAGAAGACACCTATGCCTGTGGAATTGGCAGAATAAGTCCATTTTTCAGCGATGATACAAATTTAGAAATGGGGCCTCATGTAGAACACATTTCCTTACTTTCATGGAAAAGAATGCTGGAAAAAGCAATTAATAATCCAAACATCAATCAGGTAACAAGTGAAGCCTGGAAATACAAACTGGAACATATGATTCGTGAGAATATAAAAGAATTACAGCAATTCATGCCATGGGTAGGTCTCCTGGAGGAAATTCCTGATTGTTTATATGCCGAGGAAAGGAAGGAAGCCGGAAGTGAATTATTAGAATTGATGGATGGTAATACTTCAATGGATAAGTATGAAAATCATTGCGACAAGATTCGCGAACATGTGAAATATATTATGGAAGCGCTTTATAATAATCAGACAGAACAGCCAGCAGAACTTGTTTCCTGGTTGGAGAAAACTCTTGAAAATGTAGAAAACGGATTAGAACATATGAGGAGTTTCATTGCACGATATGAAAAAATGACTGAATGGGTTTATCAGGTATCGCAGCAAGTAGAATTTGCTCCTTTATATGAAAAAAAACGTCAACTGTTTTCAATTGGATTCAACCTTGATGACAATAGAATGACAACCTCATATTATGATTTATTGGCCTCCGAGGCACGACAAACGAGTTATATCGCAATTGCCCGTGGAGAGATTCCTGTGAAACACTGGTATACGCTTGGCAGGTCATTAACTGTTGTAGACAGGTACAAAGGATTGGTATCATGGAGCGGCACCATGTTTGAATATCTGATGCCATTGATCCTTATGAAAAATTATAAAAATACTTTACTGGACGAAACATACTCATTTGTTATTAAGAGTCAGATAAAATATGGAAAACAACGTCATATGCCATGGGGTGCCTCAGAGTCTGGATTTAGTTCTATGGATATGCATTTGGATTATCAGTATAAAGCAATTGGAGTGCCATGGCTTGGATTAAAGAGAGGGCTTATTGAGGATGCGGTAACTGCACCTTATGCAACTTTTATGGCATTGCTGGTTTCACCTTTAGCTGCATATAAAAATATACAGTATTTAAAAGCAGAAGGGCTTGATGGGGTATATGGCTTTTACGAGGCAGCAGATTATACGCCCGAACGACTGAGCAAACAACAGGATAAAATTATCATTAAAAGCTATATGGCACATCATCAGGGAATGAGCTTATTATCATTAAACAATTATTTGAACAAAAACGTTATGCAAAGAAGGTTTTCAGCAGATTCTTACGTGAAAGCAGCAAGGCTGTTGTTACAAGAGAAAGTCCCTGCAAATATCGTTTATACAAAGGAAAACAAAGAGAAAATCATGCCTTATAAAGGTACGATATCTCATGATAAAGGTTCCTACAGACATTTTACGCAGCCGAATAGCTTCTTACCCAAAGCGCACGTTTTATCAAATGGGTATTATTCAGTAGTTATAACGGATAAAGGCACAGGGTATAGCCGAACAAAAGACTATGCCATTACAAGATGGCGGGAAGACTCTATTATTGACAGCTATGGTATGTTTTTTTATATTAAAAATAAAGATACCGGCAAAAACTGGTCAGCAGCCTATGCTCCTTTTAATGTTTTGCCGGATGGATATGAAGTTACCTTTACAGCAGATAAAACATTGATAAAGAGGACGAACGGTCTGATTGAAACCCTTACAGAAATCATTGTAACCTCTGGGGATTTTGCAGAAATCCGTAGAATTAAGTTAAAAAATAATGAAAAAGTTAGTCGAAATCTGGAAGTTACCAGTTATTATGAAGTGGTAATGGCACAACAAAATAGTGATGAAGCGCACCCTGCTTTTAGTAATTTGTTTGTAGAAACAGAGTTCAACCAAGAGTTCCAGGCACTTTTAGCGCATCGTAGACCAAGAAGTGAAAGTGATAAAGAATTATGGTTAGCTCATATGGCTGTCATTGATGGAGATCAGGCAGCGGGTACTGAATATGAAACAGACAGGATGCATTTTATCGGGAGGGGACATACGGTATCAGATCCGGCGGCAATAAAGCGGGAAAGACCATTGGGTAATCACGTTGGAAATGTATTAGATCCAATCTTCAGTTTAAGGGCAAAGGTAAAGCTTTTACCAGGGAAATCTGCCAGAATATCCTTTATTACCATGGTGGCGAACTCGAAGGAACAGATGCTGGAATTACTCGCAAAATACAACAGTGTTGAAAGTGCTGATGCAGCATTCTGGCTGGCAGTAATCAGAAGTCAGGTAGAAGCAAAGTATTTAAATATCAAAGCACATGAGATGGAATTATACCAGGATATGATTTCTGATATCATTTTTTTAAATCCTTTACGCCAGGAATGTGCGCAATATATGCAACAGAATCAGAAAGGGCAATCAGCGTTATGGCCTTATGGTATTTCAGGAGACCGCCCAATCGTTGTAGCTAAAATTCAAAAACTTGAGGATGTAGAAATTTTGTATGAATTATTGAAAGCACACGAATACTGGAGGATAAAAGATCTCAGAGTGGATCTGGTTATACTGGTTATGGAGGAATATAGCTATGCGAACCCGGTATTTGCGCTGGTTAATGACATTGTAGAGGCAAACCAGTCAGCGGATATGCTTCATAAAAAAGGAGATATCTTTATTTTGAATCTCGCACAATCTGCGATTGAAGATCAGTATTTATTCGCTGCATTGGCAAGATTGTGTTTCTACGGTCAAAAAGGCAGTATGTCAGAACAATTACAACGTTTGCCAGGTAAGAAATTAGAACCATTTATAATACCGGAAGATACATTTAAAGATAGTTTTTTTGAGACAGGAGAGGAAGCCGGCACTGGAAATCAGGTGACAGAAATGGAAGGAGAACATCTGGAATTTTTCAATGGAGTAGGTGGATTCAGTGCAGATAACCAGCGTTATGCAATATATCTGGATAAAGATCAGACAACACCTGTACCATGGTCCAATATAGTGGCAAATGAAGAGTTTGGTTTTATGGTGACAGAATCAGGTGGTGGATATACATGGTGTCAAAACAGCAGGGAAAACAAACTGACACCATGGTCTAATGATCCGGTCAGCGATTCACCGGGTGAGGTTTTCTATTTAAGAGATGAGGCAGTCAATATCTGGTCTCTGACTCCATTACCGGTACGTGAAAAAAGTTCTTATATCATAGAGCATGGTTATGGGTATACTACTTTCAAACATGCAAGTCATGGGATAGGACAAAAACTGACGCAATTTGTGCCTGTAAAAGGAAAAAGCAAGATCAGTATAGTGAGTCTGAAAAATGAAGGAACAAAAGAGCGAAATCTGGCATTAACATACTATATTAAGCCAGTGCTTGGAGTAAGCAGTCGTGATACTGCAATGCATCTGATTACAGATGTTACACCGGAGGGAATTATAACTGTTAAAAATGGTTACAATCAGGAATTTGCCAGTCAGGTTCTCTTTATGGATACATCAATAGAGGAGAGAACTTATAATGGGAATCGTAAAGATTTCATTGGACAAGGAAGCATGCAGATGCCTGAAGAACTTTCAAGACAACAATTGTCAAATCAGGTGGGAGCAGGATACGATCCATGCGTTTCCATGCAGGTGAAAATAGCAATAGCACCGAAGGAAACATTTGAATTAGTATTTGTAATGGGAATTTCCAATGGACCTGGAGAGATTCTGCCTGACAGCCTTCCTTACAAGACAGTTGCAGGTGCAAAGAATGCACTGGATTCAGTTAAGATTTTTTGGCAGGAGAAGCTTGGCGTGCTCCAGGTTGAAACTCCGGATTTAGCAATGAATCAGATGTTAAATGGACATTTACTCTATCAGGTAATTGCCTGCAGACTTTGGGCAAGAACTGCTTTTTATCAGGCAGGTGGAGCATATGGTTTTAGAGATCAGCTTCAGGATACACTTGCGGTTCTGTCTGTCTGGCCGGAGTTGACCAGGACGCAGATTATCAAACATGCGGCACATCAGTTTGTTGAAGGCGATGTCTTGCATTGGTGGCATGAACCAGCACTTAAGGGAACAAGAACACGTATTTCAGATGATTTTTTGTGGCTTCCTTATGTCGTGGCCCAGTACCTGAGTGTAACGATGAAAGATGAAATTCTAGAAGAAATGATTCCATTTATCGAGTGTGAGCAGCTTAAAGCGTATGAAGATGAGAGATATGAAAATCCCAGTATTTCCAGGGAAAATGGTTCTTTGTATGAACATTGTATCCGTGCTATTGAAAATGGGTTGCGTTTTGGAACGCATGGTCTTCCTTTAATGGGATGTGGTGACTGGAATGATGGTATGAACAGAGTTGGTAATGAAGGAAAGGGAGAAAGCATCTGGCTGGCCTGGTTCCTGCTGTCCATTCTTAAGAAATGGATTCCAATTTGTCAAAATCATAACGATTCGACGAGAGGGATCAGATATACAGGTATTTATGAGAAACTAAATGAAGCAGTTGAGGAACATGGCTGGGATGGAAATTGGTATAAACGGGCCTATTTCGATGATGGTACACAACTGGGATCTGCAAATAATGAAGAATGTAAAATAGATTCTCTGGCGCAGACATGGGCAGTGCTATCGGAGGCAGGAAACCCGGAGAGATCGCTGAACGCCATGTCAGCGTTGGAAGATTATCTTGTCAGTAAGGATGATGGAATTATAAGATTACTGACACCGCCTTTTAATGATGGGCAATTAGATCCTGGTTATATAAAAGGATATGTACCGGGGGTACGAGAAAATGGAGGCCAGTATACGCATGCAGCTGCCTGGGCTGTAGCAGCATTTGCAAAACTGGGTAATGGGGATAAAGCATTTGAACTATTTGAGATGATTAACCCGGTTAATCATGCCAGAACAAATCTGGAATTAAAAACCTATAAAGTGGAACCTTACGTTATGACAGCAGATGTCTATGGGTGTACCCCTCACATTGGGAGAGGTGGTTGGAGCTGGTATACAGGTGCAGCAGGCTGGATGTATCAGGCTGGAATACAGAGTATTTTAGGCTTTCATAAACGGGGATCGAATCTTGTTATTGACCCCAGTATTCCGAAGAGATGGCAGCAGTTTTCAATTCAATATATTTTTGAAGAAACAATATACGATATCCAGGTAAAGAATCCCGATGCAATCAGTCATGGTAAGGTGAATATAAAAGTAAATGGGGTAATGCTTCATGATCATAGTATTCCAATGATTGGCGGACAGGAGATTCAACATGTTGAAGTTATTATGAAAGCACAGTAAATCATATCGAAACAGATAGAAGCCGTGGATATGAGAAAGCCGGGATCAGTTTGATTCTGGTTTTCCTGTTGGTCTTCATGATGAGATCTTTTTGCAGTTCTTCCGGTTATTGTGATCATTTCAATTGACGGTCTTACCGGTTTTGCCGATGCCATAATGCAGTTTTTCCAAAAGTAGAGTACAGCGCTGCATTGTGCATCAGGTAAGTTATCCCTACAAACTGGAATTTAGGACTCTGTATCCGGTTGTTGTCCGTTATGTGCTTTCCACTGGCATTCCATCAGTTCCATATTGCTGAATACTGCTTTGAAAGAAGATTTTTCTGGAGAACAGGCATAGATTCCAAATTGAATCCTGCCATTTCCCTCATGCAAATGACATACTCGCATTTGTTCAAAATGAATGCCATCTTTAGAACATTCAATACAATAATCATCTTCCCGTCTGCTCAGGCGATACCACATGGTTTTTACAGATGCATCAATTACTGTAGTTGCCCAATCGGAATAACCATGATTTGTTACTACGCTTCCTAAATGCTGAAAACTGTCGTTTTCATATTCAATTGATGCTTTCAGCCAGTTTTCACTGTCAAGATAAAGGACAATGCCGCATTGATCAAATCTTTGATGACTGTCTTCGAATTCAGTTTTTACAACAAAACTGAAATACTTTTCATCTGTTTCCATTTGATAAACCGGTGCATTATCATTTTGAAAATGATAATAGGTTCTCTGCCATAAATCGGTATTTGGTTTTGTAATAATTTCCATTTTTCCGTTATCATTCTTGAAAGCTTCCGGTTCCCTTGTCCATTTGAAATTTCCTGATTTCATAACCTCTCTCCTTTTTGCACTCTGCCAAAACAGTTTTTTTCATCTTCTGTTGTCTTTCTGAGTAACCTTTTATTATTTTCGATTGTCTTCCCGTTCCAGATGGGCGAAGTTGATTATAATCATAGCATAAATCCTCTGCAATGCCAGAATATAAATTTGTTATTGAGAATATAAAATGATTTTTTTTTTTTAAAATGATTTTTTAAAAATTATGGCTTATAATATACAAAAGTTATTATTAAAGTAAAGATCAGGCAAGATAGCAGAAGAATTTGCATCATTTATTTAAAGCAAAAAGAAATCATGCAAGAGTTATAAAACACAGATGGAAATCATGCAATTTCAGTTTTGCGGAGATGATAAAACAGATTACAAAACGGCTTTTTGGAGATGATAATATGATGAAGAAGTGTAAACGAATATGCAAAATTGCGTTCGGTATTCCAATTGCTGCAATACTCATTTTCATGATTTCCATTCCTATAGTCAATGATAATATTGCTGATAAAACGGCTGAGCGCATTCAACAAATAGAATTACCGGATAATACGCAATATCTTGAAACCTTTTCGAAAGCCGGCAAACTAAGCGGGAATGGAAACGGTATGCAGTATATTGGCGGAATATTGATTAAGAGTGATTTATCCTTACAGGATCTGCAGTCATATTATTCCCGATATGCAAAAAATGAGTGGGATTGCATAGTAGAAAAGCAGACGGATCAGAACATCTCGTTTATTGAACATGAAACGGTATCACTTAATAGTGACATAAACGGTGACACCTGTTATGTGGTGTATTCGTGGGGAGATAATGATTCGCTGTACAGTGAACTGGACTTACGGGGACACTGAGCAGAACGATTTATCTTTTGTTCCCAAAACGTTGTTATATTTTTTTTCAGATGTTCAGGTTGATTCTGCGATTGTCAGGAACACAGAGTGTTGGATTTGAAGAAGGAGGAAAAATGAAGAAAACAGAGAAGATATTGTATTGGGCACCAAGGATTCTATCAATTTTGTTCATTTGTTTTCTGGCTTTATTTTCAATTGATGTGTTTGAGCAAGGGAAAGGCACAGGAGAAATCCTGATTGGGTTGTTCGTGCACAATATTCCTGCCATCATTATGATTGTCATACTGGTCATAGCCTGGAGAAAGGAAATTGTGGGCGCAATATGCTATTTGGGGGTGGGGTTTTTATACATCGGATTGGTTACATTCAATGTTATAAATTCGGAATTGCCATGGTATGTTATAAAAGGGAGCATGGCTGTTGCAGGACCGGCATTTATAATAGGTATTCTATTTCTGATTAACTGGAAAAAAAGAACAAAATGCATAAATCCAATTTGTAGGTGGTTTCCTTTCCTATTGTCAACCGCTAGTATATCGAAGAAATAACCTGATATAAAAGAAAAAATATATAGATGCCATAGCAGAGCCTTGATGCCTTGCTGTGGCATCTTTTTGCAGAAAGAAAAACTCCCCAGTTGGTCTGTACCATCGCTGATCGATCAATTGTTGTGCTGGAAGATTGATTGATAATGAGAGGCAAGTTCCCACAGGGTATTCTGAATGCTGCTTTTCAATTTTTCAGGGGATACTGAAATGATCTGTTTGCCATAAGAGATAAGGTAATTTGAAATGAAGCTTTCTTCTCCCAGGCGGTAATAACCATTAATATAAAATCGATTATCGATTATTTCAAGTTTCATTGATGGATAGTTTTCTTTATAAAACTGATCGACACCTTTTCGTGTGAGTTCGATTTTAAAATCAATTGCATCACTGCTCTTGAAAAATGCAAAATCTGAAGTATCATGTTCTGGTGAGTCTTTGGCAACATAATGCGTACATTCTTTTATGGATGATATTTTATCACACCGAAAGACGATCGGTTTTTCCGACTCAAAATTGAAAGCAGTTGCGTACCATTGACCGAATGAAGAAGAAATGTTGAAGAACTGCACATAATAGGTCTGCTTAACTGAATTTTTCATATATTCAATTTCACACACTTTGTTATCAATTGAAAATGCCAGGATATCTTTTAAAAATCGACTCTCATTAAAATGTTTGATGCCACCCATTCGCAGTATTTTTTCCATTTTCCGGAGCTGATGCTTTTTTTCATCGGACAGGCACATCTCAAACTTATTTTTAAGGGCTGTTACAGATAAGTGAAAGGGTGTAGTTTGATAATCATTAAGGGTCAGCATGGCAAAGTAAAGGGCATACATCTCATCGACGGTAAAAACAATGGGTGACAGCAATCGATTGGGGAGAATACCGTAATACCCGTTTCGACCCTGTTGAGAGTATATCGGCATTCCAATAGATTCAAGAGATTGTATATCCCGCAGGGCTGTACTTTTTGAAATTTGATATCTACAAATAATATCTTTTAGATTGAATGAATTTTTATCATTCAAATAGATCATCAGATCATGCAGGCGTTCAGATTTTTTCATCTTCTCCTCTTTTGAAATAATATATTTAAATGGTATCACAATATGACACCATTTAAAAGTAAAATGAACATAAAACACAAAAAGGAGAAAGATAAAAATGAACGTGAAAGAAGAATTTTACAGAATTATGGCGACACAGACAGAAATTGCTCTTGCAACATATATAGCGAACGTTCCAAATGTGAGAATTGTAAATTTCGTATTTGATGAAGAAGAGAAAAGAATATACTTTTCGACATTTGGAGACAATGAAAAAGTCAAAGAAATTGAAAAAAATGATGTAATCGCATTTACAACAATACCACATATGGGTAATGAGCATGTCCGGGCAAAAGGTGTAGCAAGAAAAAGCGAAAGGTCGGTCTTTGATTTAGCAGAAGCCTTCAGTAAAAAAATAAGTGGCTATGCGGATACACTTGAACAGGTGGGTGAGTATCTGGTTTTATATGAAATAAGTTTTGTGAGTGCAAATGTGATATTGAATCTGGAAAGTGCAGATGTGATTGAACTGTAAACGAAGATATTGCATTTTTTATAGAGAACAGATTAAAGGCAGCTTTTCTGCTCATTGTGTGGCTGAATCGAATTGCATCTTCCGGTATAGTCCACAACAGAATAAGTATCTGAGTTTTATAGCAAAATATTATAGATTTTGTATTGAATGAAATGAATATCTGCATGCGGTTATGGAATTGTCTGTTTATGTCATTTTGAATGAGAACGACAAATATATTCCAATATGAAAATGTGATGATTTCAGATGGAATTGCTTATGAATGGAGCGTATTTATGGATATAAACATTCTCTTATTCGATGATTTTGAAACCCTTGATGTATTTGGATCGGTAGAGATTCTTGGTCGTCTGGAAGGATATGAACTGCATTTTATTTCGATGAATGGGGGAGTAATCAAAAGCAGACAGAGAACTGAAATTGTAACGCAGCCTGTGAGGGAAATAAAAGCAAATGGAATTCTCGTTATACCTGGAGGACAGGGTACCCGGGCACTTGTCAATGATATCGGTTATGTGAACGGGCTGCAGGAGATCTGTCCTTTGTTGAAAAATTCAATGAGCATCTTGAACTGTGAAAAATGGTTCAAGGTGTTTTTTTGTGCCGGATTTCAAGCAGTAAATATATTTATTTGCAATGTGATACAGTCACAGATAATAAATTGGAAGTGGATTATAATATAAAACATAAATATGTTAAAAAATTAACTGAAAATAGAGATTCAAAAACCAGGAGGAATATAAGATGTTTGATTTTTTAAAGAAAGACGATACAAAAGTCATTAATGTAAATGACATGGACGACCTGATTGGGAAGGTAGAACTGATTGACATAAGAGAACCGTATGAATATCAAAGCGGAACCTTAAGAACTGCCAGAAACATCCCTATGAATAATTTGCTTACAAGTCCTGAGAAGTATCTGATAAAAGATAAGACATACTATATCATGTGCCAGTCAGGTGGAAGAAGCGGAAGAACTACAAAGATGCTTGCAAAGCAGGGATTCGACGTAATCAATGTTGCCGGCGGCATGGGTTCTTATGTAGGAACCAAGAGGAAATAAAATTCAGCATAGGAGGTATGCAGAATGAAACGAAAAATACTGATTATCGGCGGAGTTGCAGGAGGCGCATCAGCAGCAGCCAGACTTAGAAGAAACAGCGAAGAAGATCAGATTATGATGTTTGAAAGAGGACCTCATGTTTCCTTTTCCAACTGTTCACTTCCTTATCACTTGAGCGGCATGATTGAGGATGCCGACGATTTGGTATTGATGGATCCGGAGCTTTTTTTAAAACAGTACCATATAGATGCACGCGTAAACACTGAAGTAACGGCGATAGACCGGGAAAACAGGACTGTAAAAGTAAAGAAGACAGATTCAGGTGAAGAGTACACTGAAAACTATGACAAACTGATTCTGTCACCGGGAGCTTCTCCGATTGTACCGGGGCTTCCGGGTATTGAAAAAGTAAATGTATTCACAGTTCGAAATGTAGTTGATATTGATAAGCTGAACCGATTTGTCAAACAGATGGATTCGAAGGATATAGCGGTTATTGGTGGTGGATATGTTGGAGTAGAAGTTGCGGAGAACTTAAATGCAGCCGGATATAACGTATCCCTGATAGAAGCAACCAACCAGATACTCAGGCCATTTGATTATGATATGGTTCAGATCTTCCATAAAGTGTTGCTTGATCATAATGTGAATTTAATGCTCGGAGATAAAGTAGAGAAATTTGAAGAAAATAAGGTTGTTCTGGCATCCGGGAAAATGGTGCATGCCGGCGCTGTTGTAATGGCAATTGGTGTATCACCTGAAATACATCTTGCAAAAGAAGCCGGTCTGGAAATTGGGGGAACGGGAGCGATTCAGGTCGATAAAAATTATCGTACGAGTGACCCGGATATTTATGCAGTAGGGGATGCAATTGAAGTTTATCATGCATTGACCCATACCATGACGAAACTGTCATTGGCAGGTCCTGCATTAAAGCAGGCAAGATCTGCCGCAGATCACATTAATCATAAGGTTACCATAAACAAAGGGTATATCGGTTCTTCTGCAATTAAAGTATTTGAGTATAACGGTGCATCTACCGGCTTGAATGAATCCCTGATCAAAGTGCTTGATATGAAAATCAGGTATGATATCGTTCGTGTCATTCTGTCAGATAAGGTGGGGCTTATGCCGGATGCGGCACCGATGCATTTCAAACTGTTATTTGAAGTACCGACCGGAAAGATTCTTGGAGCGCAGGCAATCGGTAAAGGCGATGTTACAAAACGCATTGATACGGTTGCTACAGCCATTAAGTTTGGCGGAACAGTTGAGGATTTAAAAGATCTGGAATTCAGCTATGCACCTCCGTTTACGACCGCAAAGGATATTGTAAATTATGCGGGGTATGTCGGCTCAAATCTTTTAAACGGTGATTTTAAGCAGGTAAATGTAGATCAGGTACGAACACTGGTTGAAAATAACAATACCATCATCGATGTGAGAGAAGACTATGAATTCAAGCGTGGACACATTAAAGGAGCGATTAATATTCCTTTAAGTGAACTGCGGGAAAGAACGGATGAAATTCCAAAAGACAAACCGGTATATTTGCATTGCCGAACGGGACAGCGCAGCTACAATGCTACTCTGGCACTTCAGAATCTGGGCTTTCACAATATTGTCAATATTACCGGAAGCTTTCTGGGAGTTTCTTTCTACGAATATTATAATGACAAAATGAGCGGAAGAGAAAGTATTGTGACAGAATACAATTTTAGATAAGGGAACAAAGCGCATACGCTTCAGTCCTTTGGAAAAACTACCTGCTTTACTTCAAAGGGGGTGTTGCAAATTGACTGATTTTTAGTCGTTTCGCAATACTCCCTTTTGACACTACTGTTAATTCTTATGGAAAATATTAATTTTTTACCTGTAGATTATCATAGGTTATTCATTACTGTTACTCCTTAAAATGCAGAGGACTGGCTGAAATGATTTTGCTGATCTCCAGAGAAAGATCATTCAAGGTAAGATCCAGATCCCCACGGAACCATAACTGATAAAGGTTGATGACTCCGCCGGCAAAAAAATTGGTACGAACATGAAATTCAGAAGTCTTTTTGACTTCTTCCGGCGCATCGCTGTTGTTTTCCATATAGGAGACAAAAATATTTTTCAGCTTGATCAGAAATGCGTTTGCACCATTGGAGTTGATCAATATGCGATAGAATTCCAGGTCTTCCTCAAGATACCTTGCTATTTTTAATAGTAAAGGGAGCGGATTCTGGAAAAAGTTTTTGTATTGGAATTCACTCAGAACGCCGATCATTTTCTCAATAATATCATTTTCAATCTGCTCTATCACAGCACGGATGTCCTGATAGTGTGCATAAAATGTTCCACGATTGATATCTGCAAGGGTGATCACATCAGTTACAGTAATTTTTTCCAAATCTTTTTCCTGCATCAGTTTGATAAACGCCTGCATGATCAATTTCCTGGAACGGATAGCACTGCGGTATTCAGCTTTTTTCTCCATGGGGAACCTCTTTTTACTTAAAATCCAATAATATTTCATAATCTGTATGATTTTGCATAAATACGGAAATTCTGCTGATTGTTCACTGTTTTTGGTCTGATTATAATTTAAACAGAAACAAAATACAACACATGTATAAAATTGGTAATCATACCAAAAATAATATTGGAGCAAAGAAAGGAGTATTAAGATGAAAAATTACGATCGTATTCATGCAAGAAAACCGGAGGGAATTGAAACACGTCATGCACATATTGTGGGAGGAGGAATAGCGGGACTTTCCACTGCCGCATTTCTGACTGAAGACGGACAAATGCCGGGTGCAAATATAACAGTATATGAGCAGTTACCGGTTGTAGGGGGATCCATGGATGGTTCGGGAAATGCCATTGATGGTTATATCAGTCGCGGAGAAAGAGAGTTGGAGCCTTATATGGAATGTCTGTGGTATTTATGTGCCATGATCCCGTCTCTGGAAGAAGAGGGAAGGACTGTTTTGGATGAAACACGTGAGTCAAATAGAAATCTTCCCATCTACGCCAACAGAAGACTGTTTGAAAATAAATTCAGACCCAGAGATATTTCTACACTCGGGCTCAGCAAAGCTGATATGGATCACATGATGAAGATGATGACCACAGCGGAATCCGAACTTGAAAATGTCACGATAGAACAGTGGTTCACAGCAGATTTCTTCAAAAGCAATCTCTGGTATTATTGGGCAAGCATGCTTGTATTTCAGCCATATCACAGTCTGATTGAGATGAAGCGGTATACAGTCAGATTCATGCAGCATCTGGACGGCGTGGAGAACTTAAAAGGAATTCTGCGAACCAGATACGATCAGTACAACAGCATCATTAAGCCATTGCATAAATGGCTGGAAGGAAAAGGCGTACAGTTCTTAACTGGAGCTGTTGTAGAGGAAATTCATGTGGAAATGGATGGCGAGTCAAAAACGGTAACTTACCTTGAAGTAAAAAAAGATGGTGTACTGCGGAAGGTTCCGGTAGCTTCTTCAGATCTTGTTTATTTTACAAACGGAAGTATGACGCAGAACAGTTCACAGGGAGATGCACATACCGTTGCCGGAATGAATCGTGATGATCAGAACAGGGGATGTTTTACCGTGTGGGAAAAGTTGGCAAGGGTCAGCCCTGTATTCGGGAACCCGGAAAAATTTGATGAGTTTCCTGATAAATCGCACTTTATCAGTTTTACACTTACCATTACGGATTATCCTGAATTGTTCAAACACATAGAAGAGAGAACCGCAAATATTACCGGAACAGCCGGTGCGATTACGCTTGTGGATTCGGCATGGTTCTTTAGCATGAATACGCCGCCTCAGCCGGTATTTCCTGATCAGCCGGAAAACGTCCAGGTTTTATGGGGATATGGTTTACACGGAAATGAAGTTGGTGATTTTATCAAAAAGCCGATGACTGAATGTACCGGTGCAGAGATATTACAGGAACTTTTATATCATATGGATTATCTGAACCATTATGATGAAGTTCTGGATCATACGAAGATTATTACCAGTATGCTGCCTTATATTACAAGCCAGTTCATGCCACGCACCCTGACCGATCGCCCGCAGATTATTCCAAATGGCTGCACCAATCTGGCATTTATAGGTCAATTTGTTGAGCTGGAAGGGGATGTTGTATTTACAGTGGAGACATCGGTCAGAACAGCTATGGTAGCTGTTTACAGGACATTGCATCTGGACAAACCGATTGCACCGTTATTTGAGGCACAATATGATATCCGTATTATTACTGCATGCATAAAGAAAATGCTTAACACGGACCTTATCAAAAGAGATGATCTGCCGCCCATCAATCCGATGAAAATCTCAAAAACGGTTGATGATCTGTTAAAAGCAGTCAATGCGGTTCCAGCCATGAAGGATTACTATTCTGAAAAAGAAGAAAATAAATAGTGTGAGCTAAAAAACAAAGAAGACTATGTTCTGAAGTATTTTCAATAGAACATAGCCTTTTTGTATTAATATGAGCGATTTTTATAAAAAGTATTTTGTTATTATGATTTCCAAATTAGAAATTCAAAAAGAGCATATCTTATAATACGATATAGGTATTCGCTATTTCTAAAACCATACAGTAGAGTATAAGGGTAATGTTATGAATACTTATTTATATGGAAATATCGGATAATTCAGAAGAGGACAAAAATATGTTTTCGAACAAAGATTTGAGAAGCTTGATTCTGCCATTATTTATGGAACAATTGCTCGTTATTTTTGTTGGAATTGTGGATACCTTTGTAATCAGTTATGCAGGTGAGGCAGCAGTATCGGGTGTATCACTGACAAATTCCTTTAATACGATTTTTATATATCTGTACACGGCACTTGCATCAGGAGGAGCAGTTATTATCAGTCAGTATATAGGGAATAAGAAAATGGAATCCGCAGGGGAAACTGCAAGTCAGTTACTGATGATCTCAGTAATCTTTTCAGTAATAACTTCAGTATTCGTATTAGTAATGGACAGAGTACTGATACGGGCATTATTTGGCAGTGTTGAGCCGGCAGTTATGGATTCGTGTGTGATATACCTGAAAATTTCAGCATATTCTTACCCGGCACTTGCAATATACAGTACAGGAGCGGCTTTATACAGAAGTATCAATAAAACAAGCACAACCATGAATATTTCCATTATAGCAAATTTGATTAATGCATTTGGTTCTGTCATAGGCGTTTTCGTGTTTAAGGCAGGTGTAGCAGGAGTAGCCTATCCATCGCTGATCGCCAGAACCTTTTCTGCGGTTGTAATCACGATATTATGTTTTCGAAGTGTAAATATGATACAATACAAAAAAAAGTGGATTTTTAAATGGAATGGCGATTTGTTAAGGCGTATTCTGAATATTGCCATACCAAATGGAATTGAGAGCGGTATATTTCAATTTATCAAAGTTGTGCTGAGCAGTGTTGTGGCATTATTTGGTACTTATCAAATTGCGGCGAACGGAATAGCACAAAGCATATGGTCACTTGCCGCACTGGTCTGCATGGCAATGGCTCCGGTTTTTGTTACAGTGATCGGGCAAAGCATGGGTGCCGGAGATGTGTCTGTGGCAGAACAGTATTTTCATAAACTTCTCAAAATAACAATTGTTGCTTCAATTGCATGGAATCTTCTGATTTTTATACTGACACCACTTGTAATGAGAACCTATCATCTGGAGAGTGAAACAAAACAGTTAATCATTATTCTTGTGCTGATACACAATATATTTAATTCGGTGGTATTTCCCTTTGCCGGGCCATTAAGTAATGGACTGCGGGCAGCTGGGGATGTGAAATTTACGATGTTTGTATCAATTGCTTCTACGGTAATGATTCGGCTGGTGTTTTCTGTTTTATTTGGTATGGTATTGAATCTTGGAGTAATTGGAATAGCATATGCCATGTGCCTTGATTGGATCATACGGGCGGTAATCTTCTGGATTCGCTTCAAATCAGGGAAATGGAAAAGATTTCAACTGATATGAGCTGACCGGAATGGTTCCAGATTTATCCGGAAAAGGCGAGACAGAAGGGAGTAAGCGGATGGAGTTACGTGTTTTACAATATTTTTTAATGGTAGCGGAGGAAGAAAATATTACAAAGGCAGCTGCTTTACTTCATGTTACACAACCAACACTTTCAAGGCAATTAAAGCAGCTGGAAGATGAACTCGGGGTAAAACTGTTTGAAAGAAGCAGCCATAATATTTTTTTGACAAAAGACGGCATGCTATTAAAACAACGTGCGCAGGAAATGATCACTCTTGCAGAAAAAACGAAACAGGAGCTGCAGCAGGCGAATGCATTATCCGGTGAAATTGCACTTGGAAGTGGTGAATCAAACGGAATGTATATAGTAGCTGATATAATAAGCGGATTTCGGAAGAGATATCCACAGATTCGATTTGAAATTTATACGGATAGTGCAGATGGAATAAAAGAGCGATTTGAACATGGATTGATCGATTTTGCTATTTTTCTGGAACCGGTTGAATCTGGAAAATATAATTTTATTAGAATACCGCTAAAGGACACATGGGGTGTAATGATGCGGAATGATCATCCACTTGCCCAAAAAGGTTATGTGGAGCCGGATGATCTCAGGGAGATACCGTTACTTATGCCCGGAAGATATCTGATTCAGAAGGAATTGGCAAGTTGGTTTGGTGATCAAATGGATAATTTAAATATTGTTGCCACTTACAATTTATTGTATAATGCGGCGCTATTGGTAGAAAATGGGGTCGGGTCAGCTCTTTGCCTGAAATTGGAAGCACATTATGATAACCTTACTTTCGTCCCGGTTTCTCCACAATTGGAAATGCGTTCACAAATGGCATGGAAAAAAAATCAGTTTCGTTCTCCTGCTGCTTCTGAATTCATTAAATATGCAAAAGACTATATGAAAGAAATGAAGAACAATGGGAATCTGCGATAAAGCATGATTGTGTTTCCGGGTCTGTTTCAAGCTTCGTTCAAGAATAATCTGATATACTTGAATGAAACAGGAAAATAGAATTTTACAGGAGAATAGATCGTGAAAATATTACTGGTAGAAGACGAGCCAAGAATGTCAGAAGCGCTTTGTGCAATTCTGCGGCAGGAAAAATATGACGTGGAGGCATATCCGGATGGAATAAGCGGATGTGATGCTGCTGTCAGCGGTATTCATGATCTTCTGATTCTGGATGTGATGCTGCCGGGAATGAATGGCTTTGCCATTGCAAAAGAAGCGCGCCGTGCCGGAATCAAAGCACCGATACTCATGCTGACGGCAAGAGCAGATCTGGATGATAAAGTAACAGGACTGGATAATGGCGCAGATGATTATCTTACAAAACCGTTTGAAACAAGAGAGCTTCTTGCAAGAATCAGAGCCATGCTTCGCAGGAATAACATACAGAGTATGGATGAAAACGGGCAGCTGACATATGGAGATCTGCGACTGAATCTGAATACCTCAATGCTTTGTAACACGGTCAATTTGCAGGAAGTACGTCTTTCTGAAAAAGAACTTCGTATTATGGAGGTATTCCTTACCAATCATGGTAATATTGTGAATAAAGAACAACTTGCCGTTAAGATATGGGGATATGAAAATGAGGCAGAATATAACAATGTTGAAGTGTATATTTCATTCACGCGGCGTAAGCTTCAGTTTCTGAATTCAACAATGGAGATCAAGGCTGTGCGCGGGCTTGGATATGAGCTTAGAAAGGTAAGAAGTAAAGGCAGATCATGGCAGATAATATAAAACAGAAAGTCTTTCGTAATTCGCGCAATAAAATTGTCCTGACGATCATGAGCCTGCTCACAGCCGTACTTGTGGGAACACTGCTCACAATCTATGGCACGACTTATCTTGCCGTATATCGCAACAACCAGACGATGCTCAAGCGGTTCATGGAAGAAAATCAGGATGGGGTTGTGCAGGATAAAGACTTACAGGGATCTGATCATAAAGAGAAAGCAGCGGCATCACCTGATGATCAGAAACAGGTGAGTGATAAAGCGTTGCTTGCAGGTAATAAGTTCAATAAAAATGTTGTGTTTTATCTTGTAAAGTTTTCGGAAAATGGAAGTCTTCTGAAAATCATGAATGATATTCAACCGGTTATGAGTAATGATGCCCTGGAGAAAACAGCATGGAAACTGGCAACAGGTTCAAGTGACAATGGCGTGAGTCAGAATCTGGTGTACCGTGTAATCACTGTAACGGAAAGCATAAACGAAGAACCTGTGGTTTATGTTGTTATGATGGATAATATGCTTATGCATGACAGTATGACTGCGTTGGTGCAGAATGCGATTATTTTTGGATTTGCAGCACTGATTATTTTTTTTCTTGTTTCCATTTATATTGCAAAGCGTATTGTGCAGCCAATGGAAGAGGCATATCAAAAACAGAAACAGTTCATATCGGATGCCAGTCATGAACTGAAAACACCGATTTCTACGATGGATGCAAATGCGGAACTGTTAAAGCGTGAAGTGGGAGAAAATCGATGGCTTGAAAATATCATTTTTGAAAATCATCGGATGAAGGATATGGTTACACTGTTACTGGATCTTGCCAGAACGGAAAATGTGGAACCGATATTGGAAGAGGTGGATTTCTCACATCTTGTAATAGGTGGGGTTTTGCCATTTGATTCGGTAGCGTACGATAAAGGTATTAGTCTTAATACGAACATTACACCCAATATTCATGTTATTGGGGACAGCAGACAGCTCGGGCAGCTTGTATCAACACTGATTGATAATGCGCTGACACATACCTCATCGAATGGAGGCAGAGAGCAAATAGCAGATGAACAAAACGCAGTCTGCGTTTCACTTGTGAAAGAAAGCGGGGCAGCAGTGTTTCGTGTTATGAACCCCGGGAAGCCGATTCCGGAAGCAGAACGTGAGAAGATTTTTGACAGATTTTATCGGAGTGACAGCTCACGGGAGCTCAATGGTCACTATGGCCTTGGTCTTGCGATTGCGAAAGCAATTACAACTGTTCATAAAGGTAAAATTTTCTGTTTTTCGGAAAAGGGTAATAATATTTTTACAGTCAGGATACCGCTTCGATAGAAAAACAGTAGAATTCATATATTTCGGAAGCTTGCAGGAACTTCAATGTTTCTTCAAGCTTCCTTTTTTATAATATGAACATTCAATTGAAAGTTCATATTATAAAAAACTGCATAATTGCAGACTTGATCAAAGGAGAAAATGTAATGAAGAAAAAGGGTAAATACATTCTTGATGCAATACTGATCATCATGATTCTGACTTTGTACAGCAAGAACGTTATCAATCTGATGTATCACGAAGTGGCAGGTCTGATTATATGCGGACTGTTTTTGATTCATCTGGTTTTTAATCGAAAGTGGATAGTCGGTGTCGGAACAAAGGTATTTTCGAAAAAGGTGACAGTTAAGGCAAAAGTGACATACGTTGTGGATATTCTCCTGCTTGCAAGCTGGATTGGCGTTGCCGTAACCGGCATAATGATCTCAAAAAGGCTTTTTTCGTTTCAGGTACAGAGCGCTACACCACTTCACCTGTTTTGTGCAGGAGCGGGACTTATTCTGACAGGTATCCATCTGGGGCTGCACACGGAATACATACATGCGGTTCTTTGGAAGCTTCCTGGAATCAGAAAACTGACGCGTCCGATTACCCTTATATTGATGCTGCTGCTACTGATTGTCGGGGGTTACAGCTTTGCTGCAAGTGATATGACGAAATGGATTTCTGCTCCATTTGCACAAAGTAATATGACTGCAGGATATGAGTCGCAGGATGGAAATGCAAATGTGGTTGTAGATAATGGCATTTCGAAAAGCCAACCAGATAAAGCAAAAGGGAGCGGTCAAGATCAGACAGGCCAACAGATCCAAAACGGAAAAGCGATGCATGGTCAGGAATCGTTCAGTATGATCAATCTTTTGAAGTTGGTGGTTAATATATTTTCCATGCTCTATTTTATTATGATGATTACATATTGGATTGAAATGTTGCTGCTTAAAAAAAGAAAATCAGGAAATGGAATGAGGTTACAGGATGAAAAGTAAATATATTCTTTATAAAGGTGCAGGCATCGTTTTGACTGCGGCCATGCTGGGAACCGGGCTGACAGCATGCGGATCTAATGAGACATCCTCTGCTGTCAGCGTAGCATCCGGTACATTGTCTTCCGGTACCGATCTGCAGGTTGCGGACACTGTAACAGGCGAAACAAAATCGAATCCGGTCACGGATCTTTCTCAGATCGATAACACGAAATGGCAATACAATGCAGATGATAATGTTTATTATCAGATTGGCATCAGTTACTGTGAAAATCCCGCAGATGTAAATTATGAAACACTTTCTGTCTTTGTGCCAGGTGCTTATATGACAGCAACAGATAATGGTGATGGTACGTATACCTGCATGATCAATAAGACAGCAACAGTCGGAGACTCCAAATATACGGCGGAAACGGCGCCGATCGTTCTGCCTGTTGATACACCAGGCTATGCAGCACAGGCTGCACTTACAGAGTATAAGAGCTTTACCGGTTATACCGATCAGGGATTCATATATGTTCATGCCGGATGTCGTGGCCGTGATGCGGGTGCACCTGCCGGTGTAACCGATCTGAAGGCTGCAATCCGTTATATTCGCTACAATGATGGTAATATTGCGGGTGATATGAATCGTATCTTTGCTTTTGGAATGTCCGGTGGTGGGGCACAGTCGGCACTTCTTGGGGTGACAGGAGATTCAGAACTCTATGATGATTATCTCACAGCAATCGGAGCAGTACAGGGTGTCTCGGATGCAGTGGCGGGTTCGCAGGCATGGTGCCCGATCACCTCGCTGGATTCAGCAGATGAGGCATATGAATGGCAAATGGGGACGACCCGGACCGGACTCTCCGATGAGGAGCAACAGATTTCGGATGATATGACAAGTGCTTTCGCAGACTATATTAACAAACTGGGGCTGACAGACACAGAAGGTGATGCCCTGACATTGGAGCAGTCAGATGACGGGCGTTATCAGGCAGGAACTTACTATGCATATATTAAATCGGTTGTGGAAGATTCTTTGAACAATTTTCTGTCTGATACAACGTTCCCATATGATACTGCAAGCAGTGCAGGACATGAAGCAGGGATGGGGCCGGATAATATGTCTGCTGGTATGATGGGTTCTCTGGATTTATCACAGAAACCTGATTTTGGGATGGCTCCCGCGTCAGGAACAACTGCTTCATCGGATGCACCAGCAGGCACTGGGAACAGCACTGATTATACGGCAATTGATGATATCAGCAGATCCGGTACTGCTTCTGTTGCAGGGGTAACACTTTCCGGAACTTATCAGACAGCACAGGATTATATAGATGCACTCAATGCTGATGAAAACTGGGTTACTTATGATGCGGCAACCAATACTGCAACGATAACTGATCTGGAATCTTTTGCAAATGCGGTAAAAACTGCCTCAAAGGGCATTGCAGCTTTTGATCAGTTGGATGAGAGCCAGGGAGAGAATACATTATTTGGCTACGCGGATGGAAATGGTGCACATTTTGATTCCATTCTGACGGATATACTGGAAAAAGAGAAGTCTCAGTATGCATCTGCATATGAGACGGATAGCAAAAAAGAAGATGCCGAGGGACACACTGTGGACTACAGGTTGAATATGTATTCTCCACTTTATTATCTGATGAAGAGTTCTGCGGGTTATGGAACTTCTACTGTTGCACAGTTCTTCCGCATTAACACCGGTCTGTTCCAGAGTGATACGGCAGTCACGACAGAAGCCAATCTGGCGCTGGCACTGGAGAATTACAATGCAGATGGCACTGATATCAATGTAGACTTCACAACTGTATGGGGAATGGAACATACCAAGGCAGAGCGTTCTGGAGATTCCACGACTAATTTTATCAGTTGGGTAAATACGTGCTGTGCACAAATTACAAAGTAAAAAAACTATTATATGATTTATAAAGGAGAAGTTCTGATGAACAAAAAAGTACAGACAGGAATAATTGCTGTAGCAATAATGGCTGTCATAGCAGGATGTGGAAGTACAGAGACATCTACAGAGCAGGGAGCAGCTGCATCAGCAACATCAGCAAATATAGAAATCAGTTCTGATAATATGGGATTCGGAAACAGTATGGGAGGCCCTGCAGGCGGAAATATGGGAGAAGGTATGACCACTGATAAAAGTGCGGATACAGAGCTGCAGGATATGATTACCGAAGTAGCGGACAAATTTACGCAGGGGTCATATGAAGATGATGAGACGGGGCTTACTGTTCCGTATAACATTTATCTGCCTGCAGGATATGATGCAAGTCAGAGTTATCCGTTAGTTGTTTTTATTGGTGATGCAACAACGGTCGGAACAGATATGGAATATCCTCTGACTCAGGGATGGGGCGGACTTGTCTGGGCTACCGCTGACTGGCAGAAGGATAATCCCTGCATTGTCATTGTTCCTGTATATCCGGAGACTGTGATCGATGATAATAATGGGAATGAGAATATATCTGATTATGTGGATCTGACAGCGCGTTTGATTACAGAAGTATCTTCAGAATATGCGGTTGATACAGACAGAATATATGGTACCGGACAATCTATGGGCGCGATGACGACGATGTATCTGGCCGCCAATTATCCGGCTCTGTATACAGCAGTTTTGATTGTTGACGGGCAGTGGGATGTGAGCGCTCTGAAAGGACTGGAACAGCAGAAAGTAATTTATATCGCAGCAGGAGGTGATGATAAGGCATCAGAAGGACAGCAGAATGTAAAAACCATGCTGGATGCAGACAGCGTATCCTATTCCGAGGTCACAGATCTGGATGCACAGGCAGATCGTGATACTTTAAATAAGGAAGTACAGGCAATGCTTGATAAAAACAGTAAAATCAACTTCATTACATGGACAGCAGGAACGGTTATGCAAGGTGTTTCCAGCAATATTTCAAGTGAACATATGGCATCTTTTGATTACGCCTATAAATTGTCTTCTGTCAGAGACTGGATTTTTGCCCAAAGTAAATGATAACTGAATTTCCGAACATGCCAGATTTGTTGGATAATAAAGATTAAAACTGATTAACAAACAGAACCATCGAGATATTTAAAAGCCCCGGATACGGAAGAATTGTTACTTTTCTTCTGCATCCGGGGCTTTATGTTTTTAGAACTGAATAAATCATGTAATTACTGGTTGCGCAGAACTTGGTCAATTGTTCTTTTTCAATTGCAGAGGCATTGTTGCAACAACAATGTGCTTGTATTTGAGCAGTTCCCTGCGGACATATAATCCGGTCTGATTATGCAGGAAGTTTTCATGTTTTGATTTTACGATAAACTGCGGGAGAATAACGGTGATGATTTCTCCCTTTTTAATACTGTATTCTTCCGATTCAATATACTTTACCAATGGATCAACTACTTTTCTGTAAGGAGAATATTTGATTACAAGCGGAATATCGGTCTTCAAAAGAGCATATTTCTCTTTGACTTTTGCTTCGGACTCCTGATCTACAACAACACAGAAAGCAACGACATTGCCTGAAATGGTGTTGGCATAGCGCAGGGCACGTACACTGGCTTTATTCACACTGGCAATCGGTACGATCACGCGATTTTCATAATGCTTGTTTATGGGATCTTCTTCTTCCACCTCATAACTGGATAAGCTCAGCTGGGATGCTACATCGCCGTAATGTTTCTTTATTCTCTGCATTGTGTAAATTAGAAATGGAATTATGATAATGACCAGCCAGGCACCTTCCGGAAATTTGGTTATGGCGATGATGATTACAGCAACGGCTGTAGCTATTGCACCGGCGCCGTTCACGATTGCCTTTGGAAGCCAGCCCTGGCTCTTTTCACGCTTCCATTTGAAAAACATTCCGGCCTGCGATAGTGTGAAAGATACAAATACGCCAATTGCATATAAGCCCGTAAGAGATTTTACGTTTGCTCTAAAACCGATTACCAGAATACTTGCAACTACTGATAGAATCAGGATTCCGTTTGAAAAACTGAGTCTGTCTCCACGCATATTCAACTGACGGGGCACATACCCATCTTTACCCATGATCGCCATTAATAACGGGAATCCTGAGTATGCTGTATTGGCAGCCATGATCAGGATCAGGGAAGTGGTAAAAGTAACATAATAATACATGAAACTTTTGCCAAATACCTGTTCTGCCAACTGAACGAGCATAGTTGTATGTGTGATATCTGGATGATAAAAACTTGCAAGAACCGCGGTCCCGCCAAAAAGCAAAAGAACCAGTGAAGATAAGATCAATAAAACCAGCTTGGCATTTTTCTGAGACGGGCTCTTGAAACTTGGTACTGCATTGCAGATTGCTTCAACACCTGAGAGTGCAGTACAGCCACTTGAAAATGCTTTCAACAATATCAGGAATGTAAAAGGCTGGAGAATATCCTGATCAGTAGAAACGACCTGGACACTGCTGCTTCCATGAAAATTGAAAAAACCCACGATCATCATAATAACGATTCCAAAAACAAACGCATAGGATGGGATTCCGAAAAGAACGGAAGATTCCCGAATTCCTCTTAAATTCCCGATTGTAAGCAAAAGAATAATGGCCAGTCCGATTAGTACCGAATAGATTTTCAAATGCTGATAAACGGATGTGATCTGTTCAACAGCGGATGAAACACTTACCGCAACGGTCATGATGTAATCTACAGACAGTGCAGCACCGGCACAGATTCCGGCGACTTTTCCGATATTTTCTCCAGCGACCACATATGCGCCCCCGCCATTGGGGTATTGGTCTATCGTCTGGCGATAGGAAGTGGTCAATATCATCAAAAGACCAATAACAATAAATGCGATCAGTGGAAGTTTTGAATATGCTGCAACCCCGATCAGCGGTAATAATACAATCAGAATTTCCTGACCCGCATAGGCTACCGATGAAATTGCGTCACTGGCCAGAATCGGAACACCCCATAAAACGCCGAATTTTTCGCCATCAATGGCTTCATTTTCTAATGGTTTGCCTATAATATATCTTTTTACTTTTTCATACATTGGAACTGCCCTCTCCATACTTTTTTTGTGTAGCATTTGATTCAAAAAAATTGTTTTACAAAACAGAAAATTACTAAAAAGAAATTTTCAATGCCCTTCACTATACCGCATTGCAATGATATTTTCAATAATGGATATTTTCTGTAACAAGAAAAAGTCTTTTCGAATCAATATGTAAAAAAAATGTAAATATTTGAATTTCATATTGACAGAATAACGAATTGATTTCATAGTGGTACTACAAATATAATTTCAGTACCAAAAGAGTTTGGGGGAAAACATTGCACAAGAATATCTATTTGGAAACATTAAAATTATTTGGGAATAAAGGAGTTCGATTTACAACGGAAGAACTTGCCAGGGAGCTTGGTACAAGCAAGAGAACAATCTATAACTGTTTCACAACAAAAGATGAATTAATTGAAAAAACAATTGACTTTGTGTTTGAAGAAATGTATGTTTCCGACACGCTCATTTTAGAAAAAAAAGAAGTACCCATTCACACAAGACTGGAACTCTATTTTCAAAATACGCCGGATGCATACAGCCTTTCCTCGCTTGTTCAGCACATGGATGATTTGCAGCGTTATTATCCGGTACTATGGGAAAAACTTAATCACTATTTGAATGATGTATGGAATCCTTTGATTGAGGTGATTGAAGATGGAATTCGGACAGGTGAATTGGAAGAAACGGATACCACAGTATTAAAGATTATGCTGATCCAAACCCAGAAAAAATTGCTGGACTATGAATTTCTTGCAACAAATCAGGTAAGTTATGACCATGCGGTAAAATCTATGGGAAAAATTATTCTGACAGGTTTATTGAAGAGATAAAACATAATTAGATATTGTATTCCGGGAGGGTATCATGAATTGGAAAGAAAAATTTTTATCAGCAACCATATATTCCATAAAATTTAAATTAATTGCAGCAGTAGTCGTAGTACAGCTATTTAGTTCCTATATTGGGCAATTGGTCAATCTTGGAATCAGTAAAGGAAGAGCCAGTCTTGAAAAAATAGGATTTGGAACTTCGTTTTTTGATGGAACCGTTGGCGTAGTTATTACTACGATGATCAGCTTAGTAATATCCGTTTTCATCATTGTCTTTATTTATGATAGTCTTGTTTTAAAAAGAAAAAATATTTATATTTCCGATTATTTCATCAGTCATTATTTCATTAATCGCAATTGCGATTGTATTTATTTCTGTACCCGGGATGGTGGTAAACAATTTGTTGTCCAATGCACAAAAATATTCCAGGAAGGGAACGAAAGTATATATGAAAAGCTGTCATGAGCGGAACGGGCATATCAATTATGCAGTGTTTTCTGTAAGTAATACTCCGGCTCAACCGATGACGGAGGAAGAAACAGCAAAACTTATATTCGGATTCTCTGTTCTGACGCAAATTCTTTGCAGGCATTTTATGATTATCTGATTGACAAGGTGCCTGCCTTGGAGTAGTCTTAAAAACAATTATATTGAAACGGAAAATTCAGGAAAGGATTTATAAAAATGCAGAAAACAAAAAGATTCTCATATCCGCAGAAGCAGCCGGTCGTGTCCATGATTATGCAGGGGCTTTTGTCTGATGGAATCTATACTGTATTTTTACAATCCTTTTAGTGATAGCACAGAAAATAAGTGCAGATATCCGGAAAATTGATACAGGAATGTATAGAACACCATCAGACGATTATATGAAAAGTCTGGTGGTGTTTTTTTCAGAAGAGGGAAAATGACAAATATGGAGAAATACAGTTTTATCAGATGTAGTGGGAGTAATTCTGACTTTATAGAGAATTGCAGACTGCTGGATGAAGATCTGGACAGACGTGTCGGAAAAGTGATTCAGAGAGATAAATATGCGCAGTACAATCAATTAAATCATATCAGTGAGGCAATTGTAGTTTACCAGGATGGCGTACCCATTGGAGGGGGAGCAATTCGGAAATACAGTGAGGACAAAGTGGAGCTGAAAAGGGTATATGTACGTGCCACAGCGCAGGGACAGGGAATCGGAACCCGACTGGTCAGATGTCTGCTTAATTGGGCACAGGAACTGGGATATAAAAGTGTGATACTGGAAACAGGAGATTTGTTGAAAGAGGCAAGTCATATATACCGGAAAGTGGGGTTTCATGTAATTTCCAATTATGAACCATATACCAATATGCAGGAATCGGTCTGCATGGAAAAAAATCTGATGGAGGAGAGCATAAATGAAGGAAACGATAAAGCTTATAATAGGTTATGTCTGCGTCCATACAGAAGCTGCGATGCAGAGGTAATTGTGAAATGGATTGGTGACGAAATCAGTTTCCGCAAATGGTGTGCTGACCGATATGAGAGTTATCCGATTAAGGAAACGGATATGAACCATCAGTACAATGAATGTATGCAGACAGGCTTTTTCTACCCAATGACAGCTTTTGTGGATCAACATGCGGTAGGGCATCTGATTATGCGATTTACAGATGATGAAAAAATGGTTATTCGTTTTGGCTTTGTCATATTGGACAATAAAAAGAGAGGTATGGGATATGGAAGGGAAATGCTGCGGATTTCACTAAAGTATGCTTTTGAAATACTGAAAGTCAGGAAAGTTACGCTTGGTGTTTTTGAAAATAATCCTGCTGCCTACCATTGTTATCAGGCAGCCGGTTTTCACCGCGTGGAAGACGAACCGGATAAATATTACGAAGTTCTGGGACAAAAATGGAAGTGTATGGAGATGGAAATGACGGAGGCAGAATATGCGGGTAGAAATTGAAACAGACAGATTGATACTGAGAAATCTCATACCGGAAGATTATGAAGCTGCATTTAAATGGTGCGGAGATCCGAATGTGAATACCTACATGATCTATCCGCTGTATCAGAAAGCAGAGGATGTAAGAGACTGGATCAGGACTCTGAATCCGGATAACCCGGATGATTATGATCTGGGATTTGTGCAGAAAGTGACAGGTGAGCTGATCGGAAGCGGTGGAATGGTGTATAACAAAGAAAGAGATGTATGGATCATCGGATACAATCTAAGAGCGGATTGTTGGGGAAATGGTTATACAGTAGAAGCCATCAGCGGAATCATTGATTATGTGAAAAAGAGCAGACCGGTAAAGGTGATTGGAGGAGAATTTGCAGTAGAGAATCATAAAGTCAGCGTGTTATGGAAAAACTGGGAATGACCTTTGATCGTGATGCGGAATATGAGAAGCTGGATGCAAGTGTACGGTTTCAGGCAAAAGTCTTCAGAAGAGTTTTGGTATGATATACTCGAAAGTGAAAGGATATGCCGGTAAAAATTTTGCTGCAGGAAAAGAAGTATATAAAAATTGTGGGGAAGTAGTAAATGAAAATTGAAAATAAACTGTTACGGAATATTATATGTATCATCCTGCCGATTACACTGCAGAATCTGATCGGAGCAGCGGTCAATACAGCGGATGTTGTCATGCTTGGAAATGTGAGTCAGGTAGCACTTTCGGCATCTTCACTTGCAAATCAGATCGTATCGATCCTTTTCATGTTTTTTACCGGTCTGACATCCGGACTTGTAATCATGGTCGCGCAGTATTGGGGGAAAGGTCAGAAACGTACAATAGAAACGCTGTTTGGCATGGGCCTGCGGGTAGCAATGATCGTTTCGGTTATTTTCACACTGATGGCGGTTCTGATACCGCAGTACCTGATGCTGATTTATACAAATGACAGGGAATTGATTGCGGCAGGCGCAGGATATCTTCGGATTGTCGGATGGTCATACCTTTTCATGGGATTCTCACAGGTCTATGAATGCATCATCAAGAGTATGGGAAGAGCCAAAACAGCAACCGTTTTTTCAAGTGTGGCGCTTGTTGTAAATATTATTCTGAATGCCATACTGATCTATGGACTATTGGGAGCACCTGCGCTTGGAATTAAAGGAGCCGCCATTGCGACGCTGATCGCAAGAGTGGTGGAAATGCTGGTTTGTGTAGTCGATTCACATAGACAGAAAGAGATCGCACTCACTTTTACGGCAATCACAAACTGGAACAGGCAGCTGTTTGCTGATTTCAGGAAATACTCGCTTCCGGCTCTCGGAAACGAATTTCTGTGGGGAGCGGGATTTTCCTGCTATACGGTGGTATTGGGGCATATGGGAAGTGATATTGTTGCTGCCAATTCCGTTGTATCCGCAGCGCGTAATCTGACATCTGTTTTTGTATTTGGTGCAGCATATGGTACGGCAATTATAATCGGCAGTGAAATCGGAGCAGGTCAGGAGGAAACTGCAAGGAAGGATGCGGGAACAATGCTACGGGTTGTATTTGCGGCTTCTCTTCTGGCAGGCATGCTTATTCTGGCGATGCGTCCGCTTATTCTTCATTTTGCAACGCTTTCGGAAACAGCAGTGGATATGTTGAATATCATGCTGTGGATCAATTGTCTGTATATTCTCGGTATGGGAATGAATACGACCTTTATCTGCGGTTTGTTCCGTGCAGGTGGAGATGCAAGATACGGGTTTATTCTGGATACCATTGTCATGTGGGCAGTTTTTGTTCCGCTGGCTTTTATCTGTGCGTTTGTACTGCATTTTCCTCCGCTTCTGGTCTATACAATCACCTGCAGTGATGAATTTCTGAAACTGCCGATCAATACCGTTCATTATCTGAAAGGAAACTGGATTAGAAATATTACGCGAAGTGAAGCAGAACTGCAGAAGCTGTAATGACAGTTACGGTATATAAAGTAAGAAATTGAGCAGACGATTTGGCAGCATATAGAGAATGCAGACCCAAAAATGGACAGGAGGAGAAATTATGATAACAGATTCATTTGATACCATTACAGAAGCAATTATATCTCCTGAAAAAGCAAATGAAAGTACACAGCATTTGAGTGATATCTGCATCATTACTTTTTCACATCATATTATTACAGAAATTCTGCAGCAGTTTGCCTGTGTGAAAATAGCGGAAATACAAAGTGCAAATGGTGCAATTCCATGCTATAAACTGAACTATAGGGGAACAGAAATTTCTTTTTATATGACAATGATCGGATCAGCAAGTGCGGCTGCCTGTATAGAGGATGCACACTGCCTGACCGGTGCGGCCAGATATATCATGTTTGGCGCATGCGGGTGTCTGGACAGAGCGGTTACTGCCGGAAAAATTATTGTTCCGACAGATGCATACCGGGATGAGGGACTATCCTACCATTATGCAGAGCCGGCAGATTATATCAAAATGAAAAACGCCGGCGTGGTAGCTGATTTTTTTGAAAAGTCAGGAATTCCCTATGTGACAGGGAAAACCTGGACTACCGACGCGATATATCGGGAGACCAGAGGAAATATGGAGAAAAGAAAAGCAGAAGGATGCATTGCGGTTGAAATGGAGTGTGCAGGCATTCAGGCAGTATGCGATTTCAGAAAGCTGGAACTGTACAATTTCCTGATCAGCGGAGATTTGCTGGATGATTCAGAGTGGGACAGGAGAATACTCGGAAATACAGGAGAACGCACACATCAGATCAGAAGCTTTTATATGGCACTTGAACTGGCACTTCAGATTATGTCAGATGAAAGAGAACATTGAAAGAAATCATTGAATGAGATCGTTATAGAAGGGAGTTTTTATGGTAAAAATTTATTATGAGCAGGATCAGAAAAGGTCTGCCGCATATGATGATGGCAGACTGATCGGGGAATGTGATTATTCGATGCCCGGTTCTTATTGGATCATTACACATACACAAACCGATCCGGCATACGCAGGACAGGGAATTGCGGCGAATCTGGTACAATGTGTGATGCAGGCAGCAGAGACGGCAGATGTAAAGGTAAAACCGATCTGTTCTTATGCGGAAAAACTCTTTACGAAAATACCGGAATATGCTTTGCGGGAAGAAAAAAGTGTGATCCTCGTCTATACGATGAAAACATGCCATGAATGCATTTATGTAAAGGCGCAGATACAGGATAACGCGAACTTTGAAGTGATTGATATCGGGGAGAATGTTCAAAATCTGAAGGTGTTTTTGAAAATCAGGGATAACAGTCCGGTGTTTGACGATGTCAGAATAAACGGTTATGTGGGTATTCCATGTTTTGTATTAGGAGACGGAGCAGCCACCATTACACCGGAGGAAGTTGGACTTAGATCAGAACCTGTTCAGGATGGGCAGACATGTAAATTAGATGGAACAGGATGCTGAAGCAGACAGGGTGCAGAAACTGTTCAATATAACAGTTTCTCATAATTAAAGGTAACAAAATCCGATTGGGGTAAATGCATGAGAATTGCGGTTTGTGATGATGAGAAAATCCAGATGGAGCTTCTTTCTGCATATATGACGGAATATGGAAAAGAAAAAGATGTTCTGGTAGAAGTAAAAAAATATGATACGGCAGACGGACTATGGTGGGATATACAGGATGGCTTCAGCCCTGACCTTCTGATGCTTGATATTCAGATGGAACATATGACTGGAATCGAGCTGGCACACCGGATCAGAGATCTGCATCTGGATAATCTCATCTGTTTCATTACAGGAGTAAAGGATTATGTTTTCGAAGGATACGATGTCAATGCAATCGGATATATTCTCAAACCCTTTGAAAAAGAACAGATTTTTCGAATGCTGGATAAAGCGGGCGCAGTGATCAGTGCCCCGCCTGCGTATACGGTCATGAAAACCGAGGAGGAAATGATCCGGATTTATCACAGAGATATTGTTGCACTGGAAGCCGTGGCTCATAATACAGTATTCTGGATGAAACAAAGTGTGACAAACCAGAAAGATTCCATAAGTGTCAGGGACGGAATCAGTGAGTGTATTGCACAGCTTGGCATTTCGGATATGATCAGGATCCACAGATCCTACGCCGTGAATATGCAGAATATTGCTGCTGTCAGAAAGGACGCCTGTGTCGGGGCAGACGGTAAATGCTACCCGGTTTCCCGTTCCAATCGGGAAGATGCCATGCAGGCTTTTATCAGAGCCAATCGGGGTAATGTGCAATGAAGGTTTTGATTTTGGTATATATCATTTTATTGTTTTTGTGGATATTCGAATTCATGCTGTATCATCAGAAAAAAGTTTCCTTTGTTCTGATTACAGCTTTTTTGATGACTGGTTCTGTTATACTGGTATCCCGTTTTCCATTTCTGCTGTGTACGTTTCTGGGACTGGCATATTTCTGGAATCACAGACATCTGATCAAAGAAGAAAAGGTATATGGCCTTGGTGTGACCGCAGTATACCTGTATCTGACTTACTGTGCATATTGCAGCCTGTTACAGGCAGGCATTACAGCAGCGGGCATAACTGTTTTGCTGGAATATATTACCCTTCGGATCATGAAGAGAGAAGAAGATTCCACTATCATTTATCAGAATAAACTGATGAAACAGCAGATCGATGAAATTGAGAATATGTATCTGACCATGCGGGGATGGAGACATGATTATCATAATCATCTGCAGTCGCTGAAAGGTTTTCTGAAGCTGGGGGAGTATGATCAGATAGAGAATTATCTGAAAAACCTGGAAACAGACCTTGATTCGATTGACACCCTTTATCATTCAGGCAATATTCAGGTGGATGCCATTCTGAATGCAAAGCTTGCAATTGCGGAAAAAAATCAGATTCAGATCAGGTGTGACGCACAGGTTCCGCCGGTACTGCATGTGTCAGAGCTTGACCTGTGTGTCATGATTGGAAATTTACTGGATAATGCAATTGAATCCTGCAGAAAGATCGCGGATCCGCAGGAACGGTTTATCCGTATTTATCTGGATATGATGAAGCAGCAGCTCTATATTTCTGTTACAAATGCCACAGGCGAGAGTGTCAGAGTCCGTACAGATGCGTATTTTACGCAGAAACGCGGAGATCATGGTCATGGGCTGAGGCGTGTCGATCAGGTAGTGCAGAAGTATGAAGGTTATCTGAATCGCCAGAATGAACCGGGTGTTTTTGCTACTGAAATATTACTGCCACTTTAATTGCAATGTTATTCGTGCACGAGTTAAACCATTCGTGCACTTTTTTGTTTTAGGATAAAAACACGCTAAATTAAAGTGGCAGGAGGTAAATTAATATGAAAAAAGAGAAATTTACAAGATGGAATACTGCCGGATGTATCCTGAAAGATGCCTGGGGTTATAGTCGCAGGATGATGGCTATGATGGGACTTGAAGTGGTTGTAAAAGCAGCAGCGCTTGTTGGCGGAGTTATTTTGCCGGCATTTATTATTAAAAGTCTTACAGGAGAATTCACGAAAACGGAGATTGTTACAAATATTATTCTGATATTTTGTGCAGTGGGACTGATCAATGCCTGGAGTACCTATCTGTACAACAGGAACCAGATGCAGTATATTCCGTGGCGTGGCAGGAAGCTGATTACCGGGTTGCCGGCGGTTATGGAATGCGATTATCAGAAGTATGAATGTAAAGAAACACAGACGCAGATGAATAAAGGATTGCATGCGGTTGACACAAATACCGTCGGGATGGAAGGCTTTATGCATCTGACGGCACTTTTTCTGGCGGATATTCTGCAGCTGATCATTTATATGGCAATGATTTCCTATATGAACATCTGGATCATTTTATTTCTTCTGGTCCTGTCAACTTTGAATTATCTGGTCAATTACGGAATTTATCAGAAGATGAAGAAAACAAGAGAAGCAGTGGCCGAAAATGATATTCATATCGAGTATTTCAAAAAGCTACCGTATAATACGGAAACGGGAGAGGATATTCGTTTGTATCAGATGCAGGACATGCTGAAAAATGTTTTTCAGATGTTTAACAGGAAAGGAATTAAATTCCAGTCTGAAACGGAAAAGTGCAAAATGCAGTCAGGGCTTACAACAAACGTTGTTACACTGGTCAGAGATGCACTTGCATACGGTTATCTGATCTGGAGTCTGACCAGCGGGAAAATGGATGTTGCGGCGTTTGTTCTCTTCCTTGGTGTATTTTCCGGTTTCAGCAGCAGATTCACAGATATCAGCACAGAGCTTTCGTCCATGATGCAGTGTCTGGATGAAAAAATTGAATATCGCAAAATGTTTGAAATGCTGGCACCTGTATGCGGAGACAGGCATCTGGGGGCAGGGGAACTGGATATTGTATTTGAGCATGTGACATTTTCTTATCCGGGGAGTGATAAAAAATACTGGATGATTTTTCACTTCATATCCATCCGCATGAAAAACTGGCACTGGTAGGCGTTAACGGAGCTGGAAAGTCTACGATGGTAAAGCTTTTATGCTGTTTTTATCATCCGAATGCAGGTAGAATACTGATAAACGGAACGGATCTGGAGAAAATTGACACGGTGGATTATCAGAAGAAAATCAGCGTGATTTTTCAGAATACGAAGCCCTTCAGTTTTACAATTGGTGAAAACATCAGTGGTCTTCCGGAAGAGCAGTATGATGAAGCAAGAGTAACAGAAGCGCTTGAAAAGGCCGGTATTTCTGATTATATCAGAAAACTTGAAAAGGGAATCCATACCTATATTGGTAAAGATTTTGATCCGGACGGAGTGATGCTTTCAGGAGGTGAGGTGCAGAAGCTTTTGCTTGCAAGAGAATGGTATCACAATTCCGTGTTTACCATTATGGATGAGCCGACCGCTGCACTGGATGCGATCAGCGAACAGGAGATGTATGGCAGATACAATGATTATATCGGGAGACATAATGCATTATTTATCAGCCACCGATTGGCGAGTACCAGATTCTGCGACCGGATCATTTTGCTGAAGGACGGCAAAATTGCGGAGCAGGGGACACATGAAGAACTAATGGATGCTGCAGGCTATTATGCCAGCATGTTCCATGTTCAGAGTAAATATTATCAGGAGGGAACATCAGATGACGATGAAGGATGTATTGGTTAAAATGAAGCATTTCTTTTCCATGATGAAAGAAGATTATCCATATGTATGGTTGGTAATTATCGTAAATATGTTGAGTACCGGTACCCTTCCTTTTTTAAGTCTGTTTTTGTATGCCTGCATACTGAATCAGCTGCTGGCAGGAAAATATTCAGCCGCTGTGGTTTCTGTGGTAATCCTGATCCTGGGAAGTTTTGTTCTGGAAATTCTGGGAACGGTTAGCGATTCCAGAATTAATCTGTATTACAGTACGCTGAATAATTCCATATCCCGTCAGATCAACGACAGGGCTTATGTAATGGAATTTGATAATTATGAAAAACAGGATTCCATGGACCGGATCCGCTCTGCAAGGGAAAAGGCAAATGGCGCAGGTGGTGCGGGAGAGGTACTGTTAAAGACCAGAGATCTGTTTCTTGCGATATACGGCGCATTACTGTGTGCAGGAATGACCTCTTATCTGTTTGTTTCTTTGCGTCATGTGATTCGGATCACAGATATTTCACTTTGGATTCTGCCTGTTCTGTTGTTGCTGATCCTGTTCGCAGGAAGCAGGGTTTCAAGGTTGTCCATGTCAGCATATGAAGCAATGCAAAAGAAAAATGTCAGATCAAATTCAATGGCAGGCTACCTGATGTCAGCAGGGATGAGCCCGGAGAATAAGAAAGATATCATGCTGTATGGATTCAAAAATGTTTTCAGCAGCTATGTGGAAAAGGTACTCAGTCAGTTTGATAATTTTCTGATATGGGGCAGAACGAATGGTTTTCTGACAGCCATTCTGGTGATTCTGATGTATCTGTTTGCGGCAGCAGCCTATATTTTTGTCGGTCTGCAGGCATACAATGGTAATATCGCGATCGGTGATGTGCTGATGTATGCGGGAGCGATTCAGATGCTGACCGGAAAGATGAAGGATATAACAGTGGCATGGAATGCAGTTGCTTTCCGCATGGATTTTGTAGATGAATTTTACACTTTTATCAATGCACCTGCCATGCATTATGAGGGTACTCTTCCGGTTGAAAAAAGATCCGACAATAACTATGAGATTGAATTCAGAGACGTCTCCTTTTGTTATCCTGGCAGTGAAAGACTGGTTCTGGATCATGTGAATCTGAAATGCAAAGTGGGAGAAAAGATTGCCATGGTAGGCAGAAACGGTGCAGGCAAGACAACGATGGTCAGACTGCTTTGCAGATTGTATGAACCGACGAAAGGGCAGATTCTTCTGAATGGAATCGATATCTGGAAGTATGACTACAGGGAATATACAAGGATTTTCGCACCGGTATTTCAGAACTTTGCAATTTTATCTCTCAGTATTGCAGAAAATGTGGCATTTGAAAAAAATGCGGATGAAAATAAAATATGGAATGCTTTACAGCGCGTCGGTTTGAAAGAGAGAATGGATTGTATGCCGGAAGGAATTCATACATTATTGAATCATGACAATGGAGAAGGTGTCGATGTGTCCGGAGGGGAAGCGCAGAAAATCGCAATTGCAAGAGCACTCTACAAAGATGCGCCTTTCGTTATTCTGGATGAACCAACCGCTGCACTTGACCCCATGGCAGAGGCGGAAATATATGAGAACTTCAACGATCTTGTGCAGGACAAGACCAGTATTTATATATCACATCGTATGAGTTCCTGCAGATTCTGTGACCGGATTGTTGTCTTTCAGGACGGAAAGATCACGGAAGAAGGCACACACGAAGAGCTTCTTGATAAAAATGGGGAATACGCTGCGCTTTTTCATGCACAGGCAGAATACTACAGAGAAAGTGCGCTTGCATAGCTCCCTCGAATTATCTATTGGTACATTCTTTTTTGGAAATGAAAATAAGGTGGTTATTAATAAAACATATATTACAATGGAAAAGTAAGAGGGGGATGAAATATATGTTGGAAAAAATGACTGATTTCTTTACAGAAAGAGTGGAACAGTATGATGCGCATATGCTCGCTAACGTCCCGGCATGTGCAGAAGCATATCGGAAAATGGCACAGCTGATACCACAAAAGTGCCATGAATTGTTGGATCTTGGCTGTGGAACCGGATTGGAGCTTGCGGAAGTATTCAACCTGTACCCGGATATCCATGTGACGGGAATTGATCTTACACAGGCGATGCTGGATAAACTGAAACAGAAATATGCGGATAAACAGATCAATCTGATCTGCGGCAGCTATTTTGATGTTGATTTTGGAAAAGATCGTTTTGACTGTGTAATTTCTTTTCAGACGATGCATCATTTTACACATGAAAAGAAAATAGGACTATATAATAAAATACAGAACTGTCTGAAAAAAGCAGGAATGTATATTGAATGTGATTATATGGTGGAAGCACAGGAAGAAGAGGATTTTTATTATGCCGAGAATCGCCGGATCAGAAAAGAAATGAATATTCCGGAAAATGCGTTTTACCATTATGATACACCCTGCACGGTTCATAATCAGATCATAATGTTGAAACAAGCCGGATTTGCAGAAATTGTTCAAAAATTCAGAATGGAAAATACGACAATTCTGTGCGCATACAGGCAGGAAATATCGGGGAATGGGAGCATACAATGAAAACATTATATTTAATCGGGGGTACAATGGGTGTAGGAAAGACAACTGTCTGTAAATGCATGAACAGGAAGCTTCCCGACAGTGTTTTTCTGGATGGAGACTGGTGCTGGGATGCGGACCCTTTTCAGGTTACAGATGAAACAAAGAAAATGGTAATGGAGAATATCTGTTTTCTGCTGAATCAGTTTCTGCACTGTTCAGCATATCAGAATGTGGTTTTTTGCTGGGTCATGCATGAACAGGGGATTATTGATCAGATTCTGAACAGCATTGATCGATCAGCCTGTGAGGTTCGGGTCATTTCACTGATTTGCAGGGAAGATTCCCTGCGAAAACGGCTGACAGAGGATGTTCAAAAAGGTATCCGTTCCCCGGAAATTATAGAAAAGAGTGTTGCCAGAATTGATTTATACAGGAAGTTGGAAACAGAGCAGATCAGAACAGATGATAAGACACCGGAGATGATTGCAGAAGAGATTCTGACAAGGTATGAACAATAAGGGAGACCCGACAGATGGCACTTAGAACGGTATGCCTTTGTGATGGAAGATATATTGGGATTGAAATGATATATACCGTTATTGATGGAAAGCAGATCAATATTCCGGAGAATCTGGAAAATCTGCGGGCAAAGAGCAGGGATAACAGACTGTTTTGTCCCTGTGGATGCGGATCCAATCTGATACTTGTTGCAGGGGATAAGAATCTCAGAGCGCAGCATTTCAGATTGAAAGAGGGACCTTTCAATTCTGCTTGCGATGTGATAATGGAAGGCAGCGTATCAATTGAATCCAAGATAGTCCTGAAATGCTGGCTGGATGATAAAATAAAGGCAGCTGATCTGGAATCACGTGTCCCGATTCAGGCGGTAGATGAAAGCAATCGAAAATATGAATTCACCTTTTTATCCAGAGAGAAAAGAATTGCACTGAGTTATTGTCATGAAAGAATAAATCTGTCGGATGAAAAAATGGAATTGCTTGATAACAACAGCAGCGGAATTTCTGTCATTTATGTTGTGGATTCTGAAAATGGCAAAAGCAATGGTCAATACCCCGAATTTCTCATGAAAGTACAGAGCAGGCAGGGGTATTGCCTGCTGTTGACGATCGTATCAACAGATTACAGCAAGGCGAGGTTGAGCGCGGTATATTATGTCAAAAACATTGACGGATTATGGCAGGAAGAAACCTTTGCAGAAGGGTATCTGAATGAATTTCGGATAGATGAATCCGGGAAAATAAGATTCTGGATGGAATATCTGGATGAGATGAAAGCGGAAGCGGCTGCTGCATTTCAAAAAGTATTGGAAGAAGAGAGAAAGAAAAGAGTAGAGGAGAAGCAACATAGGGAAATGAACTGGAAAGCTTTTCCTGAAAAAGGCAGAGACAGCATACTGAAAAAAACTGTTTTGCAGGAAAACAGCAGGCAGCCGGAACAAAAGACAGAAAATATGCATGCGATGGCTGAAGCTGATTTTGTGCAGCAGCAGATCCAGATCAGAGACGCAGACGGAAATCGATGGATCAGGTGCGAATTCTGCGGGAAGATTGCGCAGGAGAACGCATTTCGTTCATATGGGGGAGCCGGACATGTTAATCTGGGAATCTGCAAGGTATGTGCAGCAGAAAATCCGGCAGTAAAACAGAAAGAAAAAGAGCAGGAGGAGAAAAAAATCCTGTATTATGGTTCAACAGTCTGTCCCCTTTGCGGCGGACAATTGAAAGAAAAAAGAGGATTATATGGCAGATTCATGGGATGCAGCAATTTCCCAGACTGCAAATACAACCAGAAAAGCACCTGATTTTTTTGTGTGATTGTATGTTAAAATATAGAAAAAGACGTGAATTTTGCAATGAAAGAGCGGTAAAGCATTTATATCGCAATATCACAGAGGAGGTAATGATATGGAACAGAAATGTGTATGTGTTATTACTGGCGGCGGAAGTGGTATGGGATTTGCAGCAGCAGAATTCATGTCAAAAGATAAAATAATTGTCTTATCAGGAAGAACGAAGACAAAGCTGGAGAACGCGGTGGGAGATTTAAAAAGGATGGGAGTGGATGCCTATGCGCATACCTGCGACACATCTGACAGGATCAGCGTGCATGAGCTGGCACATTTTGCTGCTTCACTTGGCAAAATAACAAATGTGATCAATGCGGCAGGTCTTTCCCCGGCAATGGCAAAAGGAGAACAGCTGCTTAAGGTCAATGCTCTCGGAACCGTTTATGTGAACCAGGAGTTTTCCAGGCTGATGGGTGCAGGAAGTGTAATTGTTGATGTGGCATCAACGGCGGCCTATGCTTTACCGGAATATATGATCAGTCATAAAGTCTATGGACTTGCAGAGACAAATGAAACGCAATTTGTCCGTAAGTTGCTCAGAAGAAGCAGTTTTATCGGAAATGCTTATGAAAAGGCCGGATTTGCCTATGCGTTGTCCAAGAATTTTGTGGTATGGTATGCACAGAAATGTGCGTTTGAATATGGGAAAAGAGGAATCAGAGTTGTTTCAGTGAGTCCTGGACCGACCACAACGGAAATGGGAAAACTGGAAGAAAGGACAGGTGGTTATCTGCTGAAATATGCAATCGAACATCGTCCAGGCAGACCGGAAGAACTGGGATATGCGCTGGCAACAATTGCCGATGAACGAAATGGTTATCTGGCAGGAGTTGATGTATTATGTGATGGCGGATGTGTGAATGGAGAAAAAAGAAAACGTTATAAATAAGGAGATTCGGAAATGGTTGACCTGACCAAAGAACTGCAGAATAAAGATGATAAGGCAGCATACAGATTATTTCAGGAAATGTCAGCAAGGTCAGCTGCATCTGATCATATCAGATGCAGGGGGTAAAGGAAGTCTGAACGGATAATTTATGAAAGATAATACAGTTTTTGCACCGCTGGTTCTCAGCGGTGTTTTTTTTATGACAACATAGGGTAGTTCTGTCTCATTTTTATTTACAAATTCGTAAATTACAAGAATTGTAGTATTAGTATAAAAAAAGACATTATTAAAATTTGTTACTTATAGTCCGTTGACGAATATGCAAAGAAGAGAAAAAATATATATAATTTATAAAATTTTCTACACAATTTAATGAATATTTTAATTGTTTTAGGCAGCTAGTGCATAATTCGTCGGAGATTATATAGTAAAAAAGGAAAATGGAAAGTTAAAAAGTACAACCTATAGAGAAATATATCATATATCATTTCACAAAAGCGCAGAGATTTAAGAATGAATAGTAAAAAGATATTTGTCGACTGCAGGGGTATGATCTTTATTGGTTATATAGGGCTGGAAATGTTGATAAATACTTTTTACGGTGATGAGCATGATAACTGCGCAGGTTGGTACACGCATAAGAAAAATAAGAATAGAAAAAACAGGCATCAGTCAGGAAAAATTTGCCAATGAAATAGGGATGGACAGGACCTATTTTTCAGGAGTAGAGTGCGGCAAACGAAATCTGTCGCTGAACAGTCTGGATAAAATCATAAAAGGGCTTGGCATATCTTATTCGGATTTTTTTGAAGATGGATGGGATGAGGAGGATCCGATCAACAACGGGAAAAAAACAGAATAGAAAATATACTTGCGTTTCATTACAACGAAGGTCATGGAGGACAGCATGATGGGGGAATCAGGGTCTTTTTGGGAACAAAAGCAGGACAGGCAGGATTTTTTGCAGAAAACATCGGATCTGGTGGGAGAATCCGATGCGGATTACAGCATGCTGTCACTGAATCTGGACAATTATTCAGCATTGGAATGTGTTTTTGGCAGGCAGATGATAGGTAAACTGGTGTGTGCGGTCAGTACGGCAATCAGCGGTTATGTTGGCGGAAAGGGATTTTGGACCAGTATTGGAAATGAAAGATTCTATGCCTGTCTTTTATCTGAAAAAGTTTTGCCTGAAAAACTTTCCGGGCTGATCAGTATTAATATGATGATGTTAAAGGTAAAAAGCTTTCTGTGTTATCACATGGGGTATGCGCGGATCGAAAATCATCGCGAAAGTATTTTTCTGGCAATGAATCAGGCAGATGAAGCCAGAAAACAGGTGCAAAACATTTTTTCTGCAAATGCAGGGTATTTTAATACTGCAATGACCGAGAATATGATTCTGGAACAGCAGCTTTTAGCAGGGATAAAGGAAGCATTGATCAAAAAGGATTTTACAGCTTTTTTCCAGCCTATCTATAATACACAGAAAAGATTGTGTGCGATGGAAGCACTTGGAAGATGGAAAAGGAACGATGCTCTTGTTATGCCGGATACATTTGTTCCGATCATGGAAAAATACGGAATGATTCAGAAACTTGATTTTCAGATATTGGAAAAAGCACTTTTCTTTCTGCAGACAGCGCTGCAGAAGCATAAAAATGTTGTACCTGTTTCAGTCAATATTTCAAGATATTATCTTTCTGACCAGTCACTGGCAGATCAGATTTGTCAAATGGTAGATCGGTTCGGAATATCACATCATCTGATTAAACTGGAGATTACTGAGACAGCAGGAAATGTTTCACAGAGCATTTCCAAACTCGTCATGCAGCTCAAAAAAATGGAGTTTGCAGTGATTTTGGATGATTGCGGGAGCGGATACGCGACACCGGAAGCAATTATGGATGCGCAATTTGATATGGTCAAAATAGACCGCGCATTTGCGCAGAATATGTTAAGCGACAGGCACAGTAATATTCTGCTCAGACATATGCTGGCAGCATTTCATGAAATGGGAATTCCGACAATTGTGGAGGGAGTGGAAAATGCTGCGGTATGTGAGCAGTTGTGCGCAATGGATTGTAAATATATGCAGGGATTTTATTTCAGCAGGCCGCTTGTACAAAGTGAAGCAGAGCAGTTGCTGATTTAGAATAAATAAAAGGGGTAAAGAGAAGGAGAAACAGGAAATGAAAAAGGTACCAGTTTAGTTATCAAAATCATTGTAAGTTCTTTGCTGATCGCATTGCTTGGGGTTGCAGCAGCAGCCTTAAGTATTATTCGAATTGATCAGATGACCGGTTCTGAGCAGTCTATACAATCGACTTATCTGCCAAAATATTCGAAATCTGCAGACGTATCAGAAGATTCACTGGAAATGATTTCGAATCTGAGAGCATATATTATTGATAAAGATGAAAGCTATCTTACAAACTATAAGACATTATCAGCTACTGTATCGGAAGAATTAAATGAAGCTTATCAGAATTCAACAACAGAAAAGGGGAAGAAACTTCTGTCCGGTGCGCAGAGTGCTTTTAAGACGTATACGGATGCGGTTGATCAGAAACTGATGCCTGAGATTGAAAAAAATGGAGACACTGCAGCTGTTATGAAGACAGAGATCGCACCTGTTGCCAAAACGCTGGATCAGAATCTTCAGGATTATAAAGACTATCGCAAAAGTATGATCACGGATGAACTCTCAGCATCTGTTTCCATTGCACAGCAGACACAGATTATCATGTACATTGCAATTGTGCTTTTGATCGTAATATCAGTCATATTGAGCCTTGTAATTGCACTGATGCTGACCAGGCCGATCAAGGAAATGCAGGCAAAGCTCATAGCTGCTGCAGAGCAAAATGATCTGACGGTTTCCTTTCTGGTCAGAAGCAGGGACGAAGTCGGGTCCATGGCGGATGCATTAAATTCCTTTTTACAGAGAATCCGGACATCTTTTACCGAAGTATCAAAGGATTCTGTAAATGTCGGAAATTCTGTTGAAGCAACGGTACGCTATATCGGAGATCTGCATGCAGATATGGAAGATATTTCCGCAACAACGCAGGAACTTTCTGCAGGAATGGAGGAGACAGCTGCCTCTTCTGAAGAAGTAAGTGCAACAGTCAGTGAGATCAATACAGCGGTACAGTCCATTGCTGAAAAAGCACAGAGTGGTGCTGTCAAAGCAGATCAAATCAATCAAAGAGCCGATGAACTGAAAAAAAATCTGTCTGAAAAGCAGGCAAAGGGAATTAAGGTCTTTGAAGATGTAAAGGGCAAACTGGAGAAGGCGCTGGAACAGTCAGGAGAAGTGGAAAAGATCAACGTCCTTGCCAATGCGATTTATGATATCACCAGTCAGACGAATCTGTTATCACTGAATGCATCCATTGAAGCAGCACGGGCAGGGGAAGCAGGGAGAGGTTTTGCCGTTGTAGCGGGAGAAATCGGTAAGCTGGCAGAAGATTCGGCAAATGCAGTCAGTCAGATTCAGACGATCAGTGATACAGTAAGAAATTCTGTTGCCAACCTGGCAGAAAATGCAAATGATCTGTTAAAGTTCATTACAGATGTAGTACTCAAAGATTATGCCGAAATGCTGTCGGCTACAGATTCGTATCAGGAAGATGCATGTTATGTGCAGGAACTGGTAAATGACTTAAGTGCAACGACAGAAGAATTATCTGCATCGGTAGAAAATATTACAAGTGCTGTTACGGAAGTAGCACAGGCTTCAACAGAAGGAGCAACAGGAACAACGAATATAGCGAACAGGTCCAGTGAAGCGGCAGTTACTTCTTCATCTGTAGTAGAAGAAGCAGAAAACGTGAAACAGAATGTCAGTGCTCTGATGCAGTCTGTTAACCGTTTTCATTTCTGATTGTTTGAGATTGCTTGAGATGCCTTATAAATCTGTTTGGCCTGCATCTTTTTTATGATAAAATATAGAAAAAGATTTAGAACAAAACAGAAAAATAGTACACGGAGGCGGTATGGGAAAAAAGCTATCAGAAATGAGTCTGGAAGAATTGTGGCAGCTTTTTCCCATATTTCTGGTTCCACATGATGATGCATGGAAACTATGGTATGAAAATGAGGAACAACGTATTTTGACAATACTTCCGCATGGAATTTCAGCACGTATTTCGCATATCGGAAGTACGGCAATTCCTGGGATATATGCCAAAAATATAGTTGATATCATGCTGGAAGTTACCAAAACAGATGATTTGTATACTGTATCGGAAATTCTGCAGAATAACGGATGGATCTGCATGAACAGGGCAGAGAAGCGTATATCACTGAACAAAGGATATACCGAAAACGGATTTGCGGAAAAAGTATTTCATCTTCATCTGAGGCTACAGGGTGACAATGACGAACTTTATTTCAGGGACTATCTGGTGGAATATCCGGATGCAGCAAAGGAATACGAAGAAATGAAGCTGCATTTATGGAAGCAGTATGAGCACGATCGGGACGGATACACCATGGCAAAGGGAAGTTTTATACAGAAATATACTGAAAAAGCAAGGGAACATTATGGCATGAAATATTGATTGCATAGCATCCTGAAAACGCCGCCAGATCAAATGATCAGACGGCGTTTTGGATGTTTTGAGGCAAATTAAAATGCAAAAACTGAAAGCATATCAAGACAGCGCAGAACGAAATATGTTATGATTGCAATCGGACAAAAAAATCATGACAGGAGAAAAAGAAATGTGGTTTTGGCTTTCACTGATTGCAATATTGTTTTGGAGCGGTTCTGATCTGTTTTCCAAAATGGGTTCCAGGGAAGAGGATCGGTACAGTCACTGGAAAATGATCATTGCCGTCGGCACGGTTATGGGAATGCATGCTGTTATTGAATTGTGCAGCGGTGCAGAGTTTGGCATAAAGGATATTCTGATTTATTTACCGGTATCTTTTCTCTATATTTTTGCGATGCTGCTTGGTTATGTCGGGCTGCGTTATGTGGTACTCTCGGTTTCTACGCCGATCTGCAATTCATCAGGCGCAGTTGCGGCGCTTTTGTGTTTTTTTATTTTGAAACAGGCGATGAGCAGATTGCAGTTATCAGGGGTCGTGCTTGTCTGTATCGGTATATTCCTGCTGTCGGTAATTGAGAAAAAGCAGGAGGATGAAGCACGCAAAAGAGAAGGTATTATTCCGGACAGAAAATATACGCATAGTTTTATTGCGGTTTTTTTCCCGATATTCTATTGTATCCTGGATGGTGCGGGTACGTTTGCGGATGCGCTTGTACTGGATCGTTACATCAAAGAGGAATCAGCGAATATTGCATATGAACTGACTTTTTTCATGCTGGCAGTACTTGCCTTTATCTATGTGGTCATTATCAGAAAGCAGAAAATCAGGCTTTCACAGGAAAAACCCAAGATGCTTGCGGCTGTATTTGAAACAGCAGGGCAGTTTGCATATATATACGCACTTGGCAGTAATGCAATCGTTGCGGCACCGCTCATTTCGTCCTACTGTATCTTTTCACTCGTGTGGGCGAGAATCATTCTGAAAGAAAAACTGACCTGGAAGCAGTATCTGGTTATTGCGATTGCCGCAGTAGGGATTGTGATCCTCGGCATGGAAGGATAAAAACATTTCAGAGAGGGTATCGTATAGCTGAAAGGTTATTTTGGTAAAAACCGGATACGGTTTTATCAGACAAAAACAAACTGAACCAGGATCATATACAGGATGGTGCCTGCGATAATGCACAGCAGTGTGTTTTTCTTCCATCTGTATAGAAGAATGATACCTGAAATTGCGATGATCTCAGGTAATCCGTGCTGCCCTGAAAAAAATGACATATTTTTCAGACAATATATTACCAACATGCCGATTACAGCAGAAGGCAGAACCTTACCCAGGTACTGGACATAACGCGGAGGTGTTTTACTTTCCGGGAAGATAAGGAACGGCAGAAACCTGGTCAGTACTGTTCCGATTACCACGATTATGATTGTTATGATGCGTTGTGTGAAAGACATGGACATTTTGTCATCCTCAGCTTTCCGTATGTGTTTTTAACAGTGTCAGAACCAGTATGATCACGATCATTGCCGGAATCATGAATTTGCCTGAACCAAAAAGAAACAGGCAGACTGCAGCGGACAGCAGCCCGGCAATAGCCGGTAAGTGATTGGAGGTTTCATCCCACTGATTCAGGAAAATAACAACAAACAATGCCGTCAGAACGAAATCAATTCCCTTTGTACTGCATTTTATACAGGAACCCAGGATTCCGCCAATCGTTGCACCTGCAACCCAGTAGATGTGATTCAGCAGTGTGACGAAGAACATGAACCAGCCATGGTCGACATCTGCGGGCGGTATAACAGAGCAGTTGATGGAAAAAGACTCGTCACACATACCGAATATCAGATACCATTTTTTTATTCCCATATTTTTGTATTTTTCCAGCATGGAAATTCCATAAAACAAATGTCTGGCGTTTACCATGATGGTCAGCAGAAAAGCGGAGAGCGGGTCAAAAGCTGATAATAAAAGGCTTACGGTTACGATTTCCATTGAACCTGCAAAAATGAACAGGCTCATCAGCATGGGATAAATAAAGGAAAATCCGCTTTTGTTCATATAGATTCCATATGCGATCCCCAGTGCCAGAAAACCGGTACATATCGGTAGTGTATAGGGAAAAGCTGCTTTCAGTGCTTTTTTCTGAATCATTTTGTTACCTCTTATTTCCGGAACTTGATTTTATGTATGAATTTGCGTAAAGTTGTAATAACGGATTTTATTATAAAACAAATATATTTTACGATTGTAAAATATATTTGTCAATTCAGGAGAGGATTCAATATGGAACTGAATGAAATTATTGCTGCAAACCTGAATAAATTGCGAACGGAAAGAAATCTGAGTCTGGGACAGCTTTCCGGACTATCCGGTATCAGTAAGGTAATGCTTTCGCAGATTGAAAAAGGTGAAACCAATCCGACGATCAATACCATATGGAAAATTGCAAACGGGCTGAAGGTTCCGTATACAGAGCTGATTGATGAGCCACTCGGTCATGCTGTTGTTATTAGAAAATCAGAATGCAGTAAGCAGGCAAATGAGACCACAAATTATCGTGTATTTTGTTATTATACAAATTCTCCGACACGCAATTTTGAGATGTTCCGCATAGAACTGGATCCGTATTCTTCCAATGAATCCATCGGTCATTCAGAAAAATCTGAAGAATATATTTATGTTACTGCCGGAGAACTGGTTCTGGAAACAAAGGGAGTGGAGTATGTTTTAGCCGAAGGTGATTCCATTTGTTTTGATGCATCCGTGCAGCACAATTATATCAACCGGAAGGATCAGTTACTTACCTGTGTCATCATAAATTATTACCCGTGAAGTCGTTTTAACAGAAAAAGAGAATAAGAGAAATCAACCCCGGAAATCAACCGAAAGGCTGATTTCTTTTTTTGGTGAAAGTATAAAATGAAAAACATCAAAAAGAAAAGGAGAACGATAGATATGGGTGAGATATTGAATGTAACAATGCTGAATAAATCATACGGAGAAAAGAAAGTTGTAAATGATCTGTCCTTCCAGATTCATAAAGGAGAGATTTTGTGTTTACTGGGACCAAACGGTGCAGGTAAAAGTACGACAATGAATATTGTGTGCGGGTTACTGGGATATGACAGCGGAGAAATCCTATGGAATGATCAGCCGGTAGACAGGTGCCTGAATCAGTTTAAACAGAAACTGGGCGTGGTACCGCAGGATCTTGCAATATATGAGGATTTAAGTGCGGAGAGTAATGTTGCTTTTTTTGCATCCTTATATGGACTGAAAGGGCAGGGGTTACAGGATCGTGTGGACAGGGCACTTGCTTTTGCAGGTCTGTCAGATCGCAGCGCAGATAAAGCCTGTACCTTTTCCGGCGGAATGAAGCGCAGACTGAACATTGCATGTGCAATTGCACATGGACCGGAACTGCTGATTATGGATGAGCCGACAGTAGGAATTGATCCCCAGTCGAGAAACCATATTCTGCAGTCCATTCGCAAATTGAAGCAGGCAGGAATGACCATTTTGTATACGACACATTACATGGAAGAAGTGGAAGCAATTTCAGACAGAATACTGATTATGGACAGCGGAAATGTAATTGCAGAGGGAACAAAGGAAAGCCTCAAAGAAGAGATTTTTGATGACAGGCAGTTTAAGCTGGAAGTGGAAGAAACCGAAAATCTGAATCTTGATCCGTTTTATGCGATTGAAGGAGTCAAATCTGTGAAATACAGGGAAGGATGCATTGAAATTATTTCGCTGAAAAATGTCGAGAACCTGGATCAGATTATTTCTGTAGCAGTAAATGAGAAGTTGAAAATCATAAACCTTTTTTGTCAGATGGCAACACTGGAAAATGTTTTTCTGAAACTGACAGGAAAGAGTTTAAGAGATTAGCAGTTTGTGCGTTGCACAGGCTTGCCGGATTTTGGAAAAGGATGGGTATAGGTTGAAAAATGAGATTTTTCAATCAGCACTTTGAGAAAGGGACAGGATTTTGATATGAGAAATCTGTGGTTGATTACAAAAGAAGATTTTATTAATCTGATTAAGAATCCGATGTGGATATTTTATGGAACGGCATTTCCGATCCTGCTTGTGGCGATTGTCGGATATCTGGCACACAGTGCCTATGGAAATGAAGTTACTTCATATGACTATTACGGCGTTACGCTGATGATCTATTCTGCACTCAGCAGTGGTATGACTTCCGCCAATTCTTTTATGGAAGAACGAATCAGAAAGGCAAATATGCGTATCATATATGCTCCGGGAGATGTGAGATCAATATATCTGTCAAAAATTATTGCGTCATTTCTTTTTTCATTTCTGTTGCACATGGCAGATGCGATTTTTCTTGCAGTTGTTTTTCGGGTAAATTATCATGCCGCAGTATATTTGATTGTACTTCTGGCACTGATCGAGCTTTTTGCAGTTACCCTCGGAATCATGATGTGCTGCATTTTCAAAACAGAATCCATGACCAACCAGATACAGGGATTGTTGGTTAATTTACTTGCATTACTGGGTGGAACTCTTTTTTCATTGGATGGTTACGGAAAAACAGCAAGAGCAATCAGCCAGATCTCGCCGGTGAAGTGGATCGTGGACGCTTCTTTTCAAATAATTTATGATAGTGATTTTCATTTGTTCATACCGACAATTGGTATTATGACAGGCAGCATTCTATTCATGCTGCTGATCTGCAAAATAACATTCAGAAAGGAAAACTGCATATGTTGAGCATATTAAGAAATGACTGGAACAGGATGATGCAGCAGAAAATATATATGCTGGTCGCAATCGGACTTACACTTTGCTCCGTTGTGCTTGCGGTTATACTGACCAATAAACTGGAATCCAGAATCAATATCGCTGTTGTCGGCTCGAAAGTCAGTATGGAGCAGACGGAGGGAATTGATATTACATATTTGGATGAAATGCCTGCAAAGTCAAGTCTGGTAAAAAATCGATATGATGCTGTTATCCAAAAAGATGCAGCAGGCAAATATCAGATTGAAACAATAAAAAGTGAGAAAATCGGGCAAAAACTGCAGCTCATGTTAGAGGGAAAGGCTTCAAAAACTGCAGGACCTGGACAGGGAAGAAAAATCGGTACCGATATTTTGGGCTATATGCTGATGTTTCTGTTGATGCAGGGAACACTCTATGCAAGACTTTTTGCTGAAGACAAAGAAAAGCACATGATGGAACGGATTGCGATTTCTCCGATATCATTTTATAAATATCTTTTCGGGCACATTGTTTTCGTATGGGGATTGATTGCACTGCCATCTTTTCTGGTTATTCTGGGTGCAGATATGCTGGGCATAGCAGTCGGTTTCACACTTTTACAATATGTATTTCTGATCGGAACGCTTTCACTTTTGTCTACCTGTTTTGCAATTTGTCTGAATTCCTTCTTTTGCAATGCAGATACGGCCAATATGGCCGCCAATAGTATTATTGTGCTGTCATCCCTGTTGGCAGGATCATTTTATGATATGGGAGACGGAAATACCTGGTTTGGTCATGTACTGTATTTCTTACCGCAAAAAGATTTTGTATATTTTATTGAGCATCTGGAAAACAATATGGTTAATTCCAGAGCAGTAATCAGTATACTCTATATTATAATGTGTTCAGCAGTATTTATCATAATTGGAGTAGTAAAAACGGAAAAAGATTATATTTACCATAGGAGTTAACAAAAATGGAAGGCAGTACAATACGTATCTTACCGGCAAAATGTAAGATCCCTGCACCGAGAGAACGGTATATTATCAGAGAGCATCTGATGGACAGGCTGGATCAGATACGGCAGAGGAAGGTCACAATCATAAAGGCGGGAGCGGGTAGTGGAAAGACTACCCTTCTTTCCGTCTTCATCCGTGAAAAGAAGCTGCAGAATGTAAAGTGGATTACAGCAGATGAAAGCATGAATCAAATCTATCTGTTCTGGAGCTATGTATTGCAGGTTCTGGAAGAATATACGGGAGAAGATACAGAGAACCTGCAGGACTGTTTTGAAGGAAATTTTCAGAAGGAAATGTTTTTGCAGATACTGGAACTGTTCATCGGTAAAATGACGGGTTCAGAGCAGATTTATCTTGTGATGGATGATTTTCAGTTTATCAGGGATGATTTCCTAATCGAAACAATTGATTTTTTTATCAGAAATATGCCGGATACATTACACATGGTTTTTCTTTCCAGAGAACTTCCGAATCTGAATCTGGGTATGCTTTCAATGGAAGGCCAGCTCCTGCTGATCGATGAAAATGAGATTCAGCTGACCAGGAAGGAGTGCATGAATTTCCTCCAATACACACTACAGTTTGCTGCGGATGATCCGCGGCTTGTTTCGATTGCAGACAGTGCAAACGGATGGATCGGTGGTGCTCAGCTGATGGCAATTGCATCACGGATGAAAAAAAATGTCGGTATCACCTATTCCGGAGCCAATGAGCAGATAGCGTATAATTATCTGGAGAAAGAGATTTTTGATACTTTATCGGAAGAAGAGAAACTGTTCCTGAAAAAAACTGCATTACTGAGCTATTTCAATCAGGAAATCTGTGCACTTTATTTGCCGCAGTATAATTTTGAGCATATGATGCAGATGATTCTGGATAAAAATCTGTTTGTTATTATGATAGATGCAAACAAAAAAGAGTACCGGTATCACGATATATTGCGTGAATATCTGTTGCATCTGCTGGAACAGGATCAGGAAGAAAAGAAAAGACTGTACCGGCAGGCGGCAGAAATCTGCTTTCGACTCCTGGATTATGATGAAGGTGTGCGGCTACTCTTCGCTGTTGAAGACTATGAAGAACTGATGAGCAGGCTTATGAAAATGCCCCAGAATGTGGTGACCTTCAGTTACATGATGCAGATACCGAAGGAGCAGATCACGAAAAATGTCAATTTCGCATATCAGTATTTTTTCTGTTATTACGCAGCAATGGAATTTGAAGCGTGCGAAGAGTTATATCCGTATCTGATGGAGCATTTTAAGGAAGATTTGACTGCAAAAGCATTTCTGCATGCCAATCTGTTCTTTGATGTGAACTGGGAATTTCATGATATTGCGATTTTATCACTGAAACAGATTGACGACCCTGCCGCTGAATCGGGTGACAAAGGCATATGTTCTGGTTAAAGAGGCCTATTTTCTATTCGTTGCGGACAAAGTAGAGGACGCTATGCAGTATCTGGATGAGGCGGAGAAAATATATCAGGATACGCAGAATATTTATATTGAAACGTTTGTCCTTGCAGAGAAGACACAAATTCTGGAGGAGTATGGAGATTTTAAGCAGGCACTGTATCTGTATCATAAAATGAAACGATGTATGGCAGAAGTGCCTACTATGCGAACATCCTACTACATCGGTATTTCAGGACTGCATATCAGACAGATGCGCCTCAGAGAAGCGAAGGAAGAACTGGATCTGGCGAATGAAGCAATGGGAGAAGGGTATGTTACCATCAAGAGTGCTTATTTGTACACGCTTGCAGAGTGGTATTTTGTTACCGGCAATTTCGCCGAAACGGAAAAGATTATTATGAATCTGGCACAGCCGGACTGTTATCAGAGTGTTTTTTATCTGGCAAGACTGGTACGTTATCCGGTGTATCGTGGCAAAAACAGGGAAATGGCGGAACTTTTTCTGGAAAATTATAAAAACACAGACAGCCTGATGAAGAATATGGATACGGAACTTTTGTATGCGGGAATTGTTTATGAGCTTGAAAATGCAGAGGAGGGGATGCGGCTGGTTGATGATCTGCTGATGCGGGCCAGAAAAGTGCATAACAAGATTAAAATAGTCGAATGCTGTTTATTAAAGGTGCGTATATTATTGGAACAGAACAGGGAAAAGGAAAAACTGCTGAATCTGATGGCGGAAGCAGCCGATGCCAGTAATCGTGAGATTGCGGTTCCGTTCTGGTTTGAGAAAGAAACCATGATCAAAGTATTTGAACGGTATTCTGCAGAACTGAAAGAAAAGTTGTCTGAAAAGGATATTGCCTATATGCAATGGGCAATTGCAGGCGGACAAAAATCTGCTGAAGGAGACAGAACCACCGAAGATCAATTGACAGAACGTGAGATGGAGGTTCTGGAAGAAATCGGGAGTGGAAATTCCAATAAAATGGTGGCGGATCATTTGTGTATTTCTGTTGCAACAGTCAAGACACATTTGATTAATATATATGGAAAACTGGGAGTAAATAACAGGGTCGCAGCAATCAATAAATATAAAGTATGGAATAAAATCATCAGATAGACTGGGAGGACAATATTGTGAAGGATTTGATTATCCGGTATGCGGAAAAGGAAGAGTTGGATGCGGTCAACAGGATACGGAAGCAGGTAAATGAGATACATATAAAGGGAAGACCGGATATTTTCCGGGCAGATGCATGGGACAGTATCCGGGATCTTGTTTACAGGCGGTTTGAAGAGGAAGGAAGCGGACTGATTGTGGCAGTTCACGGAACGGAAATCATGGGATTTGCGCAGGTGCAGTATATCATAAGACCACTTTCAGCATATAACAAAGCGAGAAAGATATATCATATTGAAGAATTTGGCGTGGATGAAAAATACAGAAGAATGGGTGTTGCCAGTGCAATCATTAAATTTGCGAGGGAAGACGCGGCAGGAAGAGGATTCCCCAAACTGGAACTGGACATGTGGGAGTTTAACGAGGGTGCACTTGCATTTTATGAAAGCGTGGGATTTTCCACTTTTAGAAGGTATATGGAGTGTGATGCCGATATTTAAACAGAATGAACGGTTTATGCAAATTTTCAGACCAGAACCAGTGCCTGTCTGGGACAGGATTTTGTGCATTTTCCACAGCGAATGCAGATATCCTGATCCACAGTCGGAGCATGAAAGCCGCTTTGCCTGAGCGCACCTACAGGACATACAGAAACAGACGGGCAGGGATGATTTTGCGGGCAGTTCTCCTTTACGATCAACAGTGTTTTATGCTCATAAAAAAATCCTCCAATTAAATTGAAAGCATAATTTTGCCGGAATCAGCTATCAGATGGAAAAGTTTTTCCTTAAAAGGAAACAGCAATCATGAGACCCAGAAGCATGCCATACAATATGGTAGCAGGCATGCTGGAAGTAATCGGACAGGTGCCGCTTTTGCAACCGACTTTTTTGTTATACAGATATCCCAGCACACCACCGATTCCAGCTCCGGCAATAGATCTTAACATCATAATGAAATCCTCCTGATTTTTTGCAATAGACACAAATGCGATAAATATAATATAGCAGATAATCAAAAAACTTTTCTGTAACTTTGTCACAGAAAAGTTTTTTGATTTTGTAACGAAATTGAAACTGCTGCGTCTAACCAATATAAGAAAGGAAAGGAGGATGTACCTGATACAGATGATACAGCTTCTGCTATAATCTGATACAGGACAGAAAAATGAAAAATGGAATAGGCAGGGCAAAAGAGGGACCGTGTAATGGATTTTGAAAAACTATATCATACCTATTATATGTCTGTTTATACTTATGTAATTACGGTTGTAAATGATTCCGGTCATGCAGAAGAGATTACCCAGGAAACATTCTATCGGGCTTTGCGGGCAAAAGATGCATATCAGAGGAAAGCAAATGAATATACATGGTTATGTGCAATTGCCAAAAATCTATGTATGGATCTGTTCCGCAGACAAAAGCATCATGCGGATCAAATAGATGTTGAGCAGTTACATCCGGAAAAAGAGCAGCAGACGGATACCGGAATCAATATTGAAAGTGCATTGATCAATAGTGAAACCAGCTTTGCAGTACACCGATTCCTGCATAATATGGAAGAACCATATAAAGAAGTCTTTCAACTGAGAGTATTCGGGGAACTCAGTTTTGATGAAATTGCAAAATTATTCGGGAAAACGGAGAGCTGGGCGCGTGTTACCTATCACAGAGCCAGAATCAAAATTCAGGAAGGAATGCAAAATAATGGAAAATAAATCAAACCAATATGACTGTCAGGTTATTCAGGATCTGCTCCCGTTATATAAAGACGGAGTTTGCAGTGCAGAAAGCAGGAAAATCGTGGAGGAGCATCTCCTCACCTGTGACAATTGCAGACATATGAAAGAGCAACTGGAAAATACAGTCATTGAGGATAATCTGATCACAGAAACTGCTGATGTGATCGGGAAACACGAAAAAAAAGAGCGCAGAAGATCAGCAACGATCGGTATGACGATGGCCGGGATTTTGATGATACCACTTGTAATATGTCTGATCTGTAATCTTGCGATCGGACACGGACTGACCTGGTTCTTTGTGGTATTGGCGGCACTTCTTCTGGCAGCTTCCATACTGGTTGTACCGTTTCTGGCAGAGCAAAAGAGAGTATTGAAAACCTGCATGGCATTTACTGCAAGTCTGTTACTGTTACTACTTGTGACAGCGATCTATTCAGGCGGGACATGGTTTCCTCTGGCAGCGGTTTCTGTGATACTGGGACTCTCGGTGTTCTTGCTTCCGTTTCTGGTGAACAGTATTTCTTTTCCGAAAGCACTCAGTCAGCATAGAGGAATCTGTATTATGTTATGGGATACAATATGGCTTTATATCGTGATCTGGGTATGCGGATTTTATCCGGTTCCGGCGCATTATCTCAGAATCGCGATGCAGATTACAACCGTGTCAATCTGCATACCATGGAGCATGTTTCTGGTCATACGTTATCTTAAAGTTACCTTGCTGGAGAAGACCGGAATATGTATGATTATTGCCGGTATTGCGGAAACTGTAATGGATGAGTTGGTCGATAATATAATCGGAGATTCTGCAACACTGCCTCTTGTGCATTTGAATCTTATGAACTGGACAGGCAGCAGCATCGATGCCAATGTTGATTTCCTGGTACTGGTGGCAACTGTTGTGCTGGGAATCTATCTGATTCTGAGAGGCAGAAGCGGCAGAACGGAGAAATAGTCTACGACAGATATTTTCAGTTGAAGATGGTAAAAAATAAGTGAAGGATATAAAGTTCTGTATGATACACATTGGCGGGAAAGATTTTGCCAATGTGTATTTTTTATGGTTCATTTCGGAATAAAAGCGGATATACTAAAAGAAATATGGAATTCCTGTGAGAATTATAGATTTGATTGCAGTAGTGTAGAACATAGATTATCAGCAGATGTTAGTAAAACGCATGCATTGTTTTTTATGGTGTGCTTTCGCAAAAAAGCTTCGGCCAGGAGGAAAAATATGGAACTGATCAGTCAGAAAATGAGAACGCTTGCACCGGAAATGGATCCGCTCAGACTTGGAACAGGATGGACACCTGCAGATCTTTCGAAACCCCAGATCCTGATCGAAAGTACCTTTGGGGACAGCCATCCTGGAAGCGGTCATCTGGACAAACTGGTACAGTCGGCGCGAAATGGCATCAAGGATGCAGGCGGCTTTGGTGCAAGATATTTCTGTACAGATATCTGTGACGGTGAAAGTCAGGGAACGGATGGCATCAATTATAGTCTTGTAAGTCGTGAAATGATCGCAAATATGATTGAAATACATGAGAAGGCAACCCCGTTTGATGGAGGTGTTTTCATTGCAAGCTGTGATAAGGGACTGCCGGGCAATCTGATCGGAATGGCACGGGTCAATATTCCATCGATCGTAGTGACCGGTGGAACCATGAATGCAGGTCCGGAGCTTCTGACACTGGAGCAGCTCGGCATGTACAGCGCGAAATATGAGAGAGGCGAGATTCCGGAGGAAAAGCTTGCCTGGGCAAAACAAAATGCCTGCCCAGGCTGCGGCGCATGCAGCTTTATCGGAACAGCCAGTACGATGCAGATCATGGCAGAGGCACTTGGATTATCCCTCCCGGGCAGTGCACTTCTCCCTGCTGAAAGCCCGGATCTGATCTCGTATGCATATCTTGCCGGAAAGCGTTCGGTGGAACTTGCAAAAGATGGCATGAAACCCGGCGATATTGTGACATTGGAGAGCTTTGAAAATGCGATTCTGGTACATGCAGCTATTTCAGGAAGTACAAACTGTCTCCTGCATCTGCCTGCAATTGCACATGAATATGGAATCGAAATTACAGGAGATACCTTCGACAGATTGCATCGGGGGGCACATTTCCTGCTGAATATCAGACCGACCGGAAAGTGGCCGGCAGAATTTTTCTATTACGCAGGCGGGGTTCCGGCCATAATGGAGGAAATCAGGGACGTACTGCATCTGGATGTCAAAACAGTTACCGGCAAGACCCTGGGAGAAAATCTGGCGGATCTGAAAAAGGGAGATTATTATGAAAAATGCGCCGACTGGCTGACGCGGGCAAATGAAAAACGCGGACTGCATATTAGCAAAGAAGATATTATTCATCCGAATGATAAGCCGCTTGGCATAAACGGAAGTATCACGATACTGAAAGGAAATCTGGCACCGGAAGGCGCTGTCATCAAGCATACGGCATGTCCAAAGGAAATGATGCAGGCAGTTTTGCGTGCAAGACCTTTTGACAGTGAAGAAGCATGTCTGGATGCGGTTCTGCATCATAAAGTGCAAAAGGGCGATGCGGTTTTCATCCGCTATGAAGGACCAAAGGCAAGCGGAATGCCGGAAATGTTCTATACATCGGAAGCAATCAGTTCTGACCCGGAACTTGGAAAGAGTATTGCGCTGATTACAGACGGACGGTTTTCTGGTGCTTCTACAGGACCGGTGATCGGACATTGCAGTCCAGAGGCTATTTCAGGCGGACCGATTGCACTGATCAAAGAGAATGATCTGATTGAAATAGATGTGTATGCCCGCAAACTCAACATTGTAGGCGTAGATGGAATGCGCAGGACAGAAGATGAGATTACGCAGATACTTGCAGAACGGAAAAAGGACTGGAAGCCAAGACCATACAAATACCGGAGCGGCGTACTGAGAATGTTCAGTGAACATGCGGTGAGTACGATGAAGGGCGCGTATCTGGGGTATGGGGAGTAGGTTGAAGAAAAGCGTTGATTATATTATATTTCTGGAATACAATGAGTATCGTTATTTTAATAATTTAAACAAATATTCAGTAAACATACAGTGATGTATGGACACAAAGCTGTAAGTCTTATGTTGAAGGGAAATCCGGTGATCGGGTGAATCCCGGTACGAATAACGGCAGAATAAGACGGTTTGGCTGCAGAGAAGAGGATTGTTTTTTTCCCCTCTTTTTTGCAGCTTTTTTATTTTTAATGATTACCAGATAAAGAAAATCTCTTTGGAGGCAGACATGCAGTCCGGATCGGGAAAGTTCTATGATGCAGCAAAGACAAGGCCATACTGTGACCAGATACAGGATGAATATGACGAATACTCTCAGGCGGCAGGGAGCCCGGCGTCTATGCAGACTTCTCTGCAAATGACAGTTGGAGAGGGTCTGCAGCTGTTATGGGTAAGAAGCTGATCGGGGAAAGTGAGACAAGGACTCTTTCTGAGATCTTGCACATCCAGAAGGATATGTCGGACCTCCATGCAGACATCATAGACTGCTTCGTATATGATGTGGATGCGGCGTCGGATGCAAGGATCCGGGGAGATATCCTGATAAAGATAGAAAAGGACTTTCAGGAGCTTTTTAACAGTTATGATTCCTCTGCCCGTGAAGTGGAGCAGATGGCAGATGAGCTGGGTGCGAGATTCGGGAAATACGGCTCCTTCACCAAACCGTATTTTGAAAGCGGAAGAGATGCATTCCGGGATCTGTGCGGCGGGGAATATGACCAGGCCGGCTACCTGTATGAGTGCAGGAAAAAACTGGAGAAGTATGGCGCACAGACCACGGAGATGATACAGGATAGTGGCATCCGGGAGCGGATGGAAGAACTGGGCAGACAGATCAGTGCTTCTGATACCGCCATTTCAGGATCAGTCACCACTTCCTGCACGGGAATCAAAAAGCAGAAAGTGGAGGACCTGAACGTCACAGTGACCGGCGCAGAAAATGCTGCAGAAGGGTTTTGCCGGGACCTGTTCCGGGACGGGAAGGCACTGCTGGCAAAGATAAAGGGGACGGATTTTGTAAAAAAAGCCGGTAAGATTGTATCAGCCTATGGGAAAGCGTATGATAACAGTGACGGTTCCGGGGATGATATGGACAGAAAGATCCGTGCCAGCCTGAAGATCGGTACACACCTCCTATCCCTTGCAGCAGAAGAACTTGGGAGCAGCAACATCCGTTGAAAAGGCAGTTAATGTAATAAGCGGAGTTAAAAAAGAAAAAACTGTAGCAGGTAATGTTAACAAAGCAGGGGATGTTATAAAGTGTGAGGTTGATGATCTAAAACTAAAAATCAATATAGGTCAACAAAACAAACACATTCCAGGGACAAATAACTATAAGCAAGAATTAGCCAATGGAAAATTGAAGAGCATACTTTCGGCTGATCCACAACAATTGATTGATGATTTTGCTGGAACAGGAAAAAAATTGGAACAAACAAGGAACGTGTTGATTTTGGAAACGTAATTGGGAAATATGTAAATCCAGAGAATGGTGAAGCTGTTGACACGACAGTTGGCATAATTCATTACGGAAAGAACGGAGCCCATATCGTTCCAGCTAGACCCAAATAAAGGATGGTAATTTGCATGGATGAATTATTAAAAGTACTAAACAAGTTAGAGAATGGGACAAGATTGATTTTGAAGTTCCAAAATTACAAAATTGAGGGATCGATTGATACAATTTATGAAACAAACAATGATGCTGATGAAGATAGTGGCGATTATGTTGAGTACTATGCCTGTGCAATCGAGATAAGCAAATTCATAGCCTTTGAAAACTGTGAGGTGAACTATGAGATTGGAGAGTTAATTGAAGTGTCACAGTACAACTCTCCAGAAGAAATTTCTAGCATTGAAGGCAATCAAATTTGGAAGAAGAAATGATAACTCATTGTAAAGAGACACCTAAGCAGCACCTATAGAATGGGTTGGAAATGAGACTTTCGAGCAAACAAACATAATAGGTTCTTTTAGTATTATGAAAAATTCCACTTTTTTTATCTTTCAATTCAATTTGTTTCTTTTTTCAGACCTGTCCATCCTTATTTCTAGCAAATTCTTAAAACGCGCGATAGGTTCAAAGCCAAATTTCTTATAGAAACTATGCGCATCTTTTGTAATCAGCTGCCACTGATAAACATCAGCCAATTCCACACTATCAAGAATAGATTGAATAAGCTTCGCTCCAATCCCTTGATGTCTATAATTTTCATGTACAATAACGTCAAGTATGTATGCATATCGTGTCTTATCTGAAATGGCACGAGCATAACCTATCTGTTCTCCCTGCTGGTTAAAGGCACCTACCAAAAGAGCAGAATTATATGCACCTTTTTTCACTTCTTCAATTTCAATTCCGGGACTCCAAAAAGACTATGTTAACATTTCTGTAACCTTAACAAAGTCCATATTTTCTGTTCCTTCTTTTAATAGGACTTTACACATACTGCACGACCTCATGTATATTTATTGAATTAGGCGTTTGCGAAACGCCTAAAGCCCTGATTTTACGGGCCATTTTGTTGTCAAAATGAGAATAGCTCCTCACCGGTATGTTATAATCGAGTGTTAAGAAACAATTAAACACCACGCTGAAAGGAGTTATTCTATGGCTATTATAGCATGTAATCAGCTTTCGTTGGCAGCTGTTTTTTTGATTGTCAGGATATAAAATATGTATGACAACCGGAGATTGATTTCCTTTTTGCAATATTGTACAATGTAAATGTACAAAACGTACACAATGTACTGAAGATGCAGCATGTACACAATCAGGAGGTCATTTATGAATCATACATTGAGTGGAGATTTTAGTAAAAAAGCAACGGATGTAAGAAAAGACTGGAGTGAAACAGTTGATACTGTAGTACGTGTGAAACCGGTTTTTATTAATAGAACGCACGATAATATTCTCATGATAAGTATTGATACAATGAAACAGGTATTTGATTGGGTAAAATATAGTGTTGAATTAGTAAAAGAAGAAGATGGTTCATATACCGGAGTTGCATGTGATTTAGATCTTATTGATAATGCGGATACAAAAGATGAGTGTATAAATGCATTAGTAAATAGTATTCAGGACTACGCATCGGATTATTATAAAGAATTTTCTTTATGGTCAACAGCTCCAAATACAAAAAAACAATTACCATTTATCATGAAAGCATTATATAGCTCCTTTGATGAAATTAAGGAGGCTATCGTATGCCAAAATGGAAAGAATTAAAAAGATTTTGTGACAAAGATGGTTGGGAGTTATATAAAGAAACGGATCACTATTTTTATCGAAAAATTATGGATGATGGAACAGTTTTGCATACAAAGGTATCAAAAGGAAGTGGTGAAATTCATCCGCATATGTGGATGGAAATCAGAAATAGACAATTAAAAGTTACACAGGAATATTTCAATTCAAAAATTTAATTTAATCTATGATAGATTTACTTCTCTTATTCTTTTTGCATGCGTAAAACAGTTTACTTTTATTTTATGAGATTTTGATTATATAAAAAGTTTTATTCCGCATTTCTGCGCTTTCTAGTTGGAAATGCGTTTTTTATTTGATAACGCCAAATGGAACAATATTTTTTATCTTGACAGCTAGCAAACACTAGTATAACGTCCGATAATTAACTGGACTGTTCGAGTAGCAACGTATCAGTTCCAATTTCTTCGGTAATATCAACATCGTCAAGTTTGTATTTCCAGTGATATACAACAGGGTGTTCATTTACCTCATCAAAATATCTGTGTATTCTGGAAATAAGTTCTTCCTTTGTTTTAACACGTATTCCCCGAAGCATTTGACGGGTCATTTTACTGAAGAATCCTTCTACAAGATTGAGCCAGGATCCGTGCTTTGGGGTGAACACAAACTCGAATCGCCCAGGTAGTGTTGCAAGAAAGCGCCGGGTTTCAACGGATGTATGTACTTTTAAATTATCAAGGACGATGCGGATTTTATCCCCGGCAGGATACTTGTCATCAAGTATCCTGAGGAATTTTATGTAATCCTTGCTGTTATGTGTTTCACTAACCAATGGTATTGCTTCTCCTGTCTGCAGATCTATCGCTGTTAAAAGAGAAACTGTACCAAGACGCTTGTATTCATAATCACGTTGTATTGCACCGTTACTGCCATTCGGAAGGAGGTCATCTGATGTCGTAGAGATTGCCTGAACGCCAGGTTTTTCATCATAAGAAAGAACGTGCACAGCCTCATCATCTTCAAACGGAACCAACTGTCCATTTTTATCGAACTGCATTGAAAGCTGCTTATATACAAGCAATACATTGTGCATCTTACGATCAAAATCAGGATCGCGCTGTTCACAATAATAGTTAATGCGGAATGGCTTGATTTCAGCATCATCCAATATTTTATGTACGGTACTCTTATTAACGGTAGATAGTCTTGTGTAACCGGATGCTTCAGCAGTGAGGTTCACGTGTGCGGTTAATTTTGCATATGTCCAGGTTTCTGCGGCATACCCGAAGTCAGTTGGTTTTTTACATGCAATGTTTATAATCCAAGTCTTTTCATCATCCGTGATCTCAGCATTCCGTCCGCGACCAGGTGCATCGAACAGAGCATTTTCAACACCACCCTCTTTATATTTTTTAAGGCAGAGCATAACGCTTTTCCGGTTCATACCGATCAATGCAGCTATGTCATCAATTGGTTTTCCATCTGCTTTGAGGATTAAGATTCTTGCACGTTCTGCTGTTTGTGCCTGAATGGTGCGCGCGCGCATTTGAGATTCAAGATATTTGCGGTCCTCTATTGATAATTCTATTGATGATGCTGTTCTGCCCATGATAAACCTCCAGGAATATGTTCTTGAAGGTATTATATCATAGTTGGGATATATGGTCCATTTATTTAAAGGACGATATACTAGCTATAATATACCCTATAGCTAATAAACACTAGCCTGCGGGCTGGCAGTATGGAAAAGGGGTATATTATGGCATCATTTAATCTGGAATCTTACCTGACAAAAGGGGTAGAGAATATTGTAAAGGGCATCTGGAAAGCGTCTTTGAAAAATCCGACAGCAAGTGTTTTCATGCTGCAGTATTTGAGTACCAATAAGGAAGCAAACAGACGCAGGAAGGAAGCGGAAGAGGAAGGCAGACATATTCCGCCGTTTCTGATTGCCAGCATCACGACGAGCTGTAATCTGCATTGCAGAGGCTGTTATGCACGTGCCAATCACAACTGTTTTGACAAAGATGAGACAGAGAATACCGTAAATAGAGATCCCCGTATGCTCAGTGCAGACAGATGGGGACAGATATTTGAGGAAGCGCAGGAACTGGGCATATCATTTATCCTGCTGGCTGGCGGGGAACCGATGCTGCGCCGGGATGTACTGGAAACAGCAGGAACGAAGAAAAAGATTCTGTTCCCGATTTTTACAAACGGAACGATGTTCACACCGGAGAATATAAAGCTGTTTGCAGCATATCCAAATCTGCTTCCGGTACTTAGTATTGAAGGAAATGAGCAGACAACGGATAAGAGACGCGGAAGCGGTGTGTATGATAAACTGGCTGCAGGAATGTCGGAACTGCAAAAGAGAGGCATTATTTTCGGCAGTTCCGTAACGGTGCAGACAGATAATTTACACGAAGTAATGGGAGATGATTTCCTGCAGTCTCTGATCCGAAAAGGCTGTAAGGCCGTGATTTATGTAGAATATGTTCCGGTCGGTGCAGATACAACGGAACTGGCACCCGGCGATTCGGAACGCGCCTATATGGCAGAGCGTCTGGAGCAGCTCAGAGAACAGTATCCGGAGCTGGTATTCGTTTCCTTTCCGGGAGATGAGAAGACGTCCGGCGGCTGTCTGGCGGCTGGCAGAGGCTTTTTCCATATTAATGCATATGGAAGTGCGGAGCCGTGCCCGTTTTCTGCATATTCGGACACCAGTCTGGGAGATGTGTCGCTGGAAGAAGCACTTCACTCACCCCTTTTTGAGAAACTGCAGGACAGCGGAACACTTATGACGCAGCATACAGGCGGATGTGTACTGTTTGAGCAGGAGGAAAAGGTGAAACAGTTGTGTCAGAGTGATAAGGAACAAAAAAGGAAAGCATTATGACGACCAGGGAAAGAATCACCGAGGAAGCACTTACACTTTTTTCGCAAAAGGGCTATAAGGGAACGAGTGTAAAGAATATCGCAGATGCGGTGGGAATAAAGGATGCATCCCTGTACAAGCATTTCAGAAGCAAACAGGAAATTCTGGACAGTATTGTGGAAATGACGCGGTATAAGATAGAAAACATGTCGGATGCGTTCGGATTGCCATCCGGCGATGATCTTCAGGGCGCAGCAACTGTTTATGGTGCGTTTGACGAAGACCTTGTGGTAGAATTCAGTAAGAAGATTTTTCTGTTTTATTTAAAAGATTCTTTTATGTCCAGATTCTGGCGAATGGGAATGATGGAACAGTTTCAGAATCAGGAGGTTTATGAGTTGTTTCGTAAGCTGTTTCTGGAAGACAGCATTGCCTATCAGAGTGCACTGTTTGCCGAAATGTGTAGACTGGGATATTTTGTGCAGGCAGATTCGCAGGTGATGGCGGTTTATTTCTATACACCGATTTTTTTCCTTCTGTGCAAGTATGCTAACGCGACCGATAAAGAGGAAGAGGCGCTTACGGTGTTGGAGCGTCAGGTAAGGGAATTTTGCAGAATATATCGGGCAAAATAATCGGTACATAGCGGAAATGGGAAATGAAGCAGGTGTACGGACAGGTATAGAAGATATCCCGAAATCAAAAGAAGCTTTGGCAGGGAGAATAAGCGAAAGATGAAGATAACCATCATAAACGGACAAAATCATAAGGGCAGTACCTACCAGATGGGAAGAATTCTGGCAGAGCAGCTGGCAAAAAAGGAAGATATCACGGAATTTTTTCTGCCCAGGGATCTGCATTATTTCTGTCTGGGCTGCTACAGATGTATTGAAGATGAGACCCGTTGTCCATACTGGGATGAAAAGAAAATAATTCTGGATGCGATGGAACAGGCGGATCTGCTTATTTTTACTTCACCGAATTATTGTCTGGCACCTTCCGGTGCGATGAAATCCTTTCTGGACCTGTTTTTTGATATCTGGATGGTGCATCGTCCGAAAGAATGGATGTTCCGGAAGCGGGCCGTTATTCTGTCCTCCTCTGCAGGAGCGACCTGCGGCGGTGTGATACGGACAATCCGAGATTCACTTTCCGGCTGGGGAATACCGGATATCAGAACATATGCCAGGGCGCTTCAGGCGATGAACTGGGAGATGGTAAAGCCGGAAAAGAAGATAAAGATAGAGAAAGATCTGAAGCGGATCGCCGGGAAAATAGACTGCAGCAACGTACCGCATATAGGTATCAGGACGCGGCTGCTGTTTTATATGATGGGAAGAATGCATGCGGCAGGATGGGATTCATCTCCGGTAGAAAAGAAGTACTGGATCGATCATGGGTGGATTAAAGGGGAAAAAGATCAATGAAATTGGGACTATTTAAGGACAGGGTGTTTCTCAGACGTTTGATACAGCTGACGATTCCGATTGCATTGCAGAGTCTGATGCTGGCTTCGGTTGCTGCAGGAGACGCCATTATGCTGGGGCGCGTGGAGCAGGATGCGATGGCAGCGGTCTCACTTGCAACGCAGGTGCAGTTTGTGCAGAATATGATTATTTCATCTGTAACGGGAACGGTCACGATTCTGGGTGCGCAGTATTGGGGAAAAGGGGATCGGAAGACGGTCAATGACCTTTTCTGTATGAGTATCAGACTCTGCGGAATTGTCTCACTTCTGTTTGCAGTTGGCTGCTGCTTTTTCCCGGATCTGCTGATGCAGATATTCACAAATGATACGAAACTGATACAGATTGGAGCAGAATATCTCAGAATCGCCGGGATTTCATATTTGCTCACAGGAATCTCACAGTGTTATCTGACTACGATGAAGATTACGGAGCATGCGAACAGAACCGCTTTGATCAGTACAGTGACGGTGGTGCTGAATATTGTACTGAATGCGGTATTCATCTTTGGAACAGGCTTTATTCCGGCAATGGGTGCACGCGGCGCAGCACTGGCCACACTGATTGCGCGTGCGGTGGAGATTTTGTGGTCAATCGCATCTTCCTGTCAGAGCGGGTACATGCACCCTGCAATCAGCGGATTCCTGCATCGTAACAGGCTCCTGGCACACGATTTTGGGAAATGTGTATTCCCGCTTCTGGGCGCATGTCTCTTCTGGGGCGTCGGTTTTACATCTTATACGGCAATTATCGGGCATATGGGAGCAGATGCCGCCGCAGCCAATTCGATCGCTGCGGTTGTGCGTGATCTGGTCTGCTGTATGTGTAACGGCATTGGAGCAGCAGGCGGGATTCTGGTCGGAAATGAACTGGGAGCCGGCAATCTGGAACGTGGTAAGTTATACGGTCAGAGACTTGCCGTACTGGGATTTCTGCTCGGTTTTCTGTCAACTGTCGTAGTACTGCTGGTAACAGTACCGGTTGTGAATTTTATGATACTGACAGATCAGGCGAGAGAATATCTGACCGGTATGATGGTGATTATGGCGGTCTATATGATCGGCAGATGTGTGAATACCATTATTATCAATGGTATCTTTGATTCGGGAGGCGATACGCTTTTTGATATGTATTCCCTGGCGGTCATGATGTGGTGTGTTGCGATTCCGCTGGCCTTTGCGGGTGCATTTTATTTCCACTGGTCACCGCTTCTGGTATATGCGTGTACGTGTCTGGATGAAGTCGGAAAGATTCCGTGGGTAATTTATCATTTCAGAAAGTACAGATGGGTAAAAGATCTGACTCGTCAGGTGCTGCATGGGGAAAATGAATAATTTTAGTGCTTGACAAATAATTAAACGGTCAGTATGATTTATTCAATGATTAATCATACTGACCGTTTAACTATTTTGAAATATGCAGATTTTCAAACATTGGAAACCATATGTGTATTGGATACCTGTGTCTGCAGCACAGGCGGATTTGGCTTATTTCATACAGAGAAAGTACAAAGAGGTGCGAGATGGTACTCGGAATAGTTACAGCAGTACTTTTATTGATGGAATGTGCAATGTTTATTTTGAAATACGGTAGTAAAGCGAAAGAGTTATATACCGGCAGAGGGAAAGCTGTTATGCTGAAAGTGCATGAGATCGTGGGTTTTGCACTCCTGGTCATTGTACCGGTGCATCTGCTTATAACCTGGAAACTGCTCCTGCAAAGACCGGTTCTGACCTACATTACAGGCTTTTTAATGTTGATCTGTATCATACTGACAGCGATTAGCTTTCTGTTTCGCGGCAGATGGAAAAAGTGGCGGACGGTTCACCATTTGGCAGCAGGTCTTCTTCTGATTCTGGCTGTCATACATGTACTGTGCGGCGTGATCAGTTTCGGACAGTATAATGAGAAGGTGCATGCGATAGAAATCACGGATATGAGCGCGGCCGGAATACCGGACGGTTCCTATACCGGTGTTTGCGATGTGGGTTATATCTATGCAAAAGTGCGTGTGGAGGTATCGGATGGAAAGATTACGGACATCAAACTGCTGGAGCACAGGAATGAAAGGGGAAGTGCAGCAGAACAGGTTGTCGGCAAAATGGTGCAGCAACAGAATGTGCATGTGGATACGGTGACAAGTGCGACCAATTCCAGCAGGGTTATCATGCGGGCAGCAGAAAATGCGCTTGAAAGTGCAAAGGAGAACTGAAAATGGCCAGAAAGAAAGAACCCGAGAGGGCCTTGCAGAATAAGGCAAGGATCATGGAAAGTGCCAGAATTCTTTTTCTGCAAAAAGGAATCGAGCAGACCAGCATGGAAGACATTGCCAAAAAGACAGGTATCTGTAAGGCAACTTTATATACCTGTTATCCGAACCGTGATGCGATCAAAAATGATATTTCACTTGAGGCAATGCGGTATCTGTATCAGATTTTTACGGAAAGAACATCTGCAGATGCAGAGCCGGAGAGAAATTTTATGGCGATTTGCAGTGCACTGCTTGATTTTCGTGATAAATATCCTTTGAATTTTCAAATGGTTGTTGAAAACATATGCATAGATGATGCGGTGTTAGCCGAAAATCAAACACTTCTGGAAATATTTGAAATCGGAGAAAAGATCAATGATCATCTGTTGCAGATTTTTGAAACAGCATATCTGGGTAAGAGCCGTGCAGAAATGATAGAACTGATATTTGAAATGTGGGGCAGTATTTATGGCCTGATTCTGATCGCGGATAACAAAGCGGAATATATTCAAAAGGCAACAGGTAAAAGCAGAGAAGCATTTCTGCAGAACGGATTTATGCAGATCTATCGGCAGATATTGGATTGAAAAGCGCAACGAGATGTGCAGGAATGGAGAAATATGAAAATTGCAGTTATTTATTATTCACGTCATCATGAAAATACCAAAAAGGTACTGGAAGGTATGGCAGAAGGTCATGAAGAAGAAATCAGTCTTGTGGATGTGACTTCACATGAAATACCGGATTTGGCGGACTATGATGCCATCGGATTTGCTTCCGGAATCTACAGTGGGAAATTTCATGAATCCGTAATGGATTGTGCAGAGAAATATCTAAGCGCGTGGCAAAAGACATTCCTGATTTATACCTGTGGTGCGCCAAGCCGTAGGTATACCAGTGCGATGACTGATCTTTTGCATGAGAAAAAGACGGATATACTGGGTGAATTTGGTTGCAGGGGATTTGATACCTTCGGGCCGTTTCAGATGATTGGCGGAATAAACAGGAAACATCCGAATGCGAAAGATCTGCAAAACGCACAGGATTTTTACCGTGAAATAAGGGAAAAAGTACAACAATAGAACAGTGAACTCCATATGACCGGATTGTATCAGAATTCAGAAGTCGAACAGATCTGAATATGCTATAATGAATCACCCAAATCAGAAAACGGCTGCGGAGAATGCTTTATGATAGAAAACAGTATTGTGACAGAAGCAATGGAATATATTTTTCTGAATATCTGGCGGAATGTAACAGTGGAAGATATTGCAGATCACTGTCATGTTTCCGTTTCTTATCTGGAGAAGCTTTTCAAGGCACAGACGCAGCAGAGCGTCTATGCCTTTATGAAACGTATCAAAATGGAACAGAGTGCCATGAAACTCAAGATGGAGGCAGACAGGAGTATCACGGAAATCGGTGAGGATTATGGATACAGCTCATCGAATTACAGCTCTGCATTCAGTCTTTACCATGATATTGCACCTTCTGCATTTCGAAATGAGAGGAACAAAAGGCAGGATGCCGGGCAGAGAATATTTGAAGAAATTGATCGAAAGATACGGATCGAGATGCGCCCGGATTATACAGTCATGTATGAGCGGACAATCGGATCTTATTCGGATATGAAAGCGGTCTGGTGTGATTTTGTGGAGAGGTACAAAGACGATATAGATGAGAATACCATTTTTTTTGAGCGCACCTTTGATGACCCTACGATTACACAGAAGGACCGATGCATCTATGATATCTGTATGTCAACAGCGACACCGGAAAAGTACGCGAACAGCTGTATCCTGCAGGGCGGGAAATTTGTGATCTACAGATATCAGGGATATATCGAAGATATCTATCCGGTCAATCAGCAGCTGGTGGGAATATGGTTTCCGAGAAGCCATAACGAACTGGATGACCGATACAATTATGACCGGTATTATGCGGTTAAAGAAGATGGCTATATGGATTTTGAAATCTGTATTCCGATACGAGGATGAAAATAGATTTTCATCCTCGTATTAAATTATATGTTTTAAAAAGTGTATCAGAATTCAGAAGTCCAAATAAATTACCCCTGCTATAATCGCAGAGACAACGAAAATGATTGTAGAAAAGAGGACTTTATTATGGATCTGAACAAAATCAAAGAACACCGCGCGCAGATGATCATGCAGTTTGCATGCCCTTCTATCATCGCCATGATATTGACAGCACTTATTAATATTGTGGATGGTTTTTTCACCGGTAATTATGTTGGAACGGCCGGACTGGCAGCGATCAATCTGGGACTTCCGATTGTGTATCTGTATCTGGCAGTCGGACTGATGATCGCAGTAGGCGGTATTTCAATTGCAGGAAGGCAGCTGGGAGCAGGTAATACAGACCAGGCGAATCAGGTTTTCCGGCAGACCGTTTTCCTTTGTATTATGGTTTCGCTTTTGCTGACTGCTGTGATGTGCTTTGTATTGCAGCCGGTTGCAGGTCTTTTTACAAAGGATGCTCTTACTTTGGACTATTTTGAAGACTACTATGGAATCCTGATATTTGAGTTACCGCTTATGATAATGATATCTACACTGGGAATGTTTATCAGAGGAGAGGGAAGACCTATATTTGTCATGCTGACAAGTACTGCAGCTGTTTTACTTGATGCATTGTTCGATTATATTTTTGCAGTACCGCTCGCACTCGGGGTTTCAGGAATCGCATGGGCGTCTTTACTGTCAGAATTGATTGTACTGGGAGCCAGTATTTTGTATATGGTATTGCGACCACAGTCATTTCGGTTTGGCAGATTTCATTTTGAAAAAAATGTGATTAGAGAGATATTTTTCAACGGGAGCTCAGAATGTATCGGAGAGCTTTCCATGTGTATCTCCATGGCGGCCTATAACTATCAGATTTTGAGACATGCCGGTGTAGACGGGCTTGCCGCATTCACAATCATCGGATATGTGTCATTTGTATTCAGTATGATCATTGTGGGATTCGGACAGGGAATCGTACCGCTTGTCAGCTTTTCATTTGGGGCACGGGAGAGAAAACTTGCGGCAGGTATAAGGAATACGACAATGAAACTGGTGACGGGAGCAGCTGTAGCAACGTTTCTGATTATGTCTCTGATCAGCGGCTGGTATTGCGGAATCTTTTCTGACAGTAAAACGGTAGTACAGATGGTAATTCCCGGTCTTCGTATTCAGATGAGTTCTTTTGCATTTGCAGGAATCAATACCATTGCTTCCTTCTATTTTACCGCGATTGGCAGAGCAAAGGAGTCTGCAGTGATATCAGCATCCAGAGGACTTGTCGTTTTACTACTGGCAATTATGATTCTTCCGGCACTGATGGGCATTACAGGGGTATGGTTTGTCAGCCTCATAACGGAAACGGTTACACTTGTGCTGAGTATTGTTTATATGAAGCGGGAAAGTGCAATATCAGTAAGAACAAATGTTTATGATATCCCTTGAAGAAGAATGTATGTTCTGTTATTATGAAAATCAGTAATAGGATTTTCATAATAACAGACAACACAGTTTGAAAATGGGAAGGTGGAAAAATGGAACAGGGAACAAGAGATTATATTGTAGCAAAGACAAAGGAAATGATTGCGGTTGATTATTGCTGCGAAGAAGCAAAGGCAGCAGGTGAAGCATTTTTGAAGGCAGCAGGGACGGCTGAAGAAGATGCACAGATGAAAGCATATGTTGCGGAACTGAAGGAAGACCTGTTATCCATTGAAGAACTGATTGCATTTGCGAAATCCGAAAATGCGGTAAAGTGTTTTGGAGAGGATGATGCGCGGGAGATGCTTAAGCATGCAGAAGAAAGAAAGGCGGCAGGGGAGAAATTCTGTGACTGTGAAGCCTGCGCGGCGGCAGCGGCTATTATTGACAAGGTAGAAACAAACTGAGATCCGGATTGATGAGAAGCAGGGCATAGAACGAAATGTATGTATTGAAAGACAATATTGATATGGCCGGCATTTATGATGTGATAACCCGCGGAACAGCTGAGATTTATCATCAGGAAGATCAGAATATTTTCCTGAAGGATCTGCGAAGCGGTGCATACATGCTCTCTGTCAATGACCCGGAAAAGGGAATCCGGTGGTTACAGGAAAGAGAAAATGCCCGTTACGATCTGATGGAATTATGGCAGAAGGAATGTGCGGAATACTGCAGAGACAGATATCATCTGGACACCATAATGGAGTGCAGACAGGCAGTATGGGTAAAAGATTCGATAAAGCCTTTGGCATCTTCCGATCTGCAGATCAGAGAACCGGATGATCAGGAAATGGAACTGATTTTCAGAGAGTATAATCTGATTCCGCGGGATGAAATGATGCAGGTAAGAGCACTTCACAATATTTTTGTGGGTTGCCTTTCTACCGGTGAGATTGCAGGCTTTATCGGAATGCATATGGAGGGCAGTATCGGTATGCTGGAGATTCTGCCTGCCTATAGAAGATGCGGATACGCAGCAGAGCTGGAGCATTTTATGATTCAAAGAACGCTGGAAATGGGACTGATTCCGTTTGGACAGATTGAAGTCTGGAATGAAGCTTCCATTGCATTGCAGCAGAAAATGGGTATGACTGTTTCAGAAAAAAGTGTTTTCTGGCTGTTTTAGTATCCTGTATGAGATTGCATAGTTGATGGAAAAGAGATACAGAATAATGATATAAAGTCATTTTTGACGCACCGGTTTCCGGTGCGTTTTTTTTGCGCAATATCTGATTATCAAAACGCAACAAACAGAGGGAAAAAAGAGTTTTTTTTGTATAAAGTAATAATCAGGGATAATTTTGCGTACAGGAGATTTGTGATGAAAACTGCATTTTATGATCAGCATTATAGAAATGTTTTTTGCGAGATGGGACTGGATGAAACAGCAGTCAGAAAAAGACTGGAAGATATTTTTGATACACTTTTTTATGGTACAGAAGAGGAACGGATTTATCACCCGGTTGGAGATATGGGGTATATAGAAGACACAGGCAATCATGATGTACGGACAGAAGGAATGTCCTATGGCATGATGATGTGCGTACAGCTTGACAGGAAAGCGGAATTTGACAGGTTGTGGAAATGGGCAGTTACATATATGAAAATGGAGTCAGGGACACATGCCGGCTATTTTGCATGGTCCTGCAGGACAGATGGAACACCCAATGCACAGGGACCGGCACCGGATGGGGAGGAATTTTTTGCAATGGCGCTTTTCTTTGCCGCGAACAGGTGGGGAAACGGTATGGGAATATACGATTATGCCACGCAGGCCAGAAACATCCTGCATGCCTGTCTGCATAATGGAGATCCGGAACGAACAGTAAAAGGCTATTCCATGTGGGATCCGGATAATCATCTGATTCGATTTATTGCAGAGTGTGACTGGACTGACCCTTCGTACCATTTGCCCCATTTTTATGAACTGTTCGCATTATGGGCGGATGAAGCAGATCGCGCCTTTTGGCAGAAAGCAGCAGAGGCCAGCAGAGATTATCTGCAGTTATCCTGCCATCCTGTAACCGGGCTGGCAGCTGAATATGCGGAATATGACGGAAGTCCCTGGATCAGAGAAAAAGAACAGGGAGATTATGGCAGACATGACTGGTTCTACAGTGATGCATACAGAACGGCAGCTAATATAGCACTTGATGATGCATGGTTTGGCAAAACGAACTGGGAAAAAGAGGAATGTGAAAAGATCACATCTTTTTTCAGGAAACAGGAAGATGAAAACGGAGTATATCTGATAGATGGAACGAGGCTGACAGAAAAGGCACTTCATCCGATCGGCCTTTTGGCAACAGTTGCACAGGCAGGGCTCGCACTTACAGGAAAAGAAGCATTTTTCTATGTGCAGAAACTCTGGGATACACCGCTGCGGACAGGGGATAGAAGATATTACGATAACTGCCTTTATATGTTTGCATTTCTTGCATTGAGCGGAAACTACAGAATATGGGAGTAAGACCGGTATCTGCAGGATAAAGAGAATCACAGGAAGCGGATGCGGAAAAGGATAAGAAAATGGCAATTGGACAAATGACATTTTTCTCAAAAGCATTACAGCGGGATGTGAGTTTTCATTTCATACTTCCGAATGATGCCCAAAGTTATGTTACTGAACACAATGCGGAATATGACAGACCGATGAAGACATTATATCTGCTGCATGGATATAACAGTGCAGCAGATAACTGGATTCTGAATTCTTCCATTATGGATATTGCGCTTCGTTATAACCTCTGCGTGATTTTCCCGAATGGAGAAAACAGTTTTTATTTAAATGCAGAAGCGACCGGACGACAGTATGCGACTTATACGGGAGAAGAACTGGTGGCATATACCAGAGAAACATTTGGACTTTCAGAAAAAAGAGAAGACACGTTGATCGGCGGTTTTTCCATGGGCGGGTTTGGCGCAATCCACACCGGGCTGATGTTTCCGGGAACCTTTGGAAGTCTGTTTGCACTTTCTTCCGCATTGATCCTGCATGAATATGCACATATGCAACCGGAAGACGACAATCCGGTTGCAAATTTTGCATATTATCAAATGATATTCGGAGAGCAGGACACAGTTGTGCAAAGTGAGAATAATCCCGAAGAACTTGTGCGCAGAATCAAAAAGAACGGTGGACACCTGCCTGGGATTTATATGGCATGTGGTACGGAAGATTTTCTTCTGGAAAAAAACAGAAATTTCAGGGATTTTCTCGAAAAAGAAGAAGTTCCGCTCACTTATTGTGAGAGCAGCGGTTCACATGATTACCGGTTCTGGAATCAATATCTGGAAAAAGCTGTAACATGGATGTTGCAGGGAAAAAAGCAAGAAATATATGGGGAAATGAGGGTAAGCAAATGGGAGAAGCAGAAGAACTGAATGAATTTGAAGTGCATGCACCAAAAAATCAGCATAAAAAAGGTGACAGAATCTGTTTTCTGCAGAAAATAGATATTCAGGGAAGCCTGTGTCCGGATGGTAAAAATGCGGATGTTATTTTTCTGGATATGAACCGCATGCGTGATAAGATCCGCATGATGAATGGGATAAATGATGAGGAAATCCTTTCTTTATTTGATACAGCCGAGGGGTTTCGCAGAATTGTCAGCGGGATCGGATTTTCTTTTGATCATACGGATGCACAGCAGATCGATCTGGAGTGGATATTCTATGGCAAAGAGGACAGGTACGTATCCGGAACACATTGCCATATCAGCTGTCCAACAGATGGGAGAGAAACACTGCTTTGGATGGACGAAGTACAATTGGGAACAGATGATGATATTCCGGGACAACTTCGCTTTTGCTTTCCAGGGGAAGGAATGTGCGCTAAGGCAACGGTTGTTTTTTACGTGCAGGAAGGATATCATCTTCCGCAATTGGAACTGGAACCACCGGTAAATTTCGAAAGTGAGCAGTATGACAAAATGATTGACAGGTCGCTTCTGAGCACCGGTAATAATTTCAGGCTCAAAATGATGTTGGATAAAGTACAGGAAGGGAAACCGATCAATCTTGCATTTATCGGCGGCAGTATTACACAGGGGGCAGGTGCAAAACCGGGAAGTACGGAGTGTTATTCTTATCATGTATGGAAGGATCTGGGGCAAATGCTGGGAACGCAGCAGATCAGTTATACACGTGCGGGACTTGGGGGTACACCTTCTGAACTTGGACTTCTGCGTTTTGAAAAAGATGTTCTCAGAAAAGAACAGCCGGATATTGTTGTAATAGAATTTGCCGTAAATGATGCTGACGATGAAACAGAAGGAAGATGCTTTGAAGGCCTGATACGGAAAATTATGATGCGGGAAAATCATCCGGCAGTCATTTTACTGTTCAGCGTTTTTTCCAATGATTGGAATCTGCAGGATCGTCTTGCACCCATCGGAAGATATTACGGACTGCCCATGGTCAGCATATTGGATGCGGTCAGCCCGCAGTTCGGGAAATCAAGAGATGACGGAGGTGTCATTTCCAAAAGACAGTATTTTTATGACTGCTTTCATCCAACCAACGATGGACACAGAATCATGGCGGACTGCCTGTTAAATCTGATGGAGCATATTCTGGATGCATCACAGGATGAAAGTATATCCATGCCGATTCGGACAATGACGGGCAGAACGTTTGAAACTGCCAGACTGATCGACAGAATTTCCGAAGATATTGCAGATGGAAATATTTATATGGAATGCGGTGATTTCAGTGCGACTGATACAGAACTGCAAATGGCAGCGTATGATGATGAAGTGCGGGACCAACCGCAATTTCCGAATAACTGGATGCATACTGCACAGGCGGGAAGCAGCCCATTCGTTATCCGACTCCGTTGCAGAAGCTTTTTTCTGATCACCAAAGATGCAGGGGAGGACAATTTTGGCGAGGCAACGGTAATCGTGGACGGGAAAATGAATAGGACGATTGATCCGCATCAGGTTGGGTGGACGCATTGTCATCCTTTTCTATTGTTTGAATCCGATCGGGTTATGCAGCATGAAATACAGATACAAATGGCACCGGAAAATAAGCATAAGGCATTTACCATTTTGGGTTTTGGCGTATGCTGAGGAAGATAACATGCAGGAACAGGCAGTAAAGTCAAATTACTGAAAAGGGTGGGCAGTATGCTGGAAGCAGTACAGGGTAAAAGCAGAAGAATTGAAAAAATAGAAAAGGAAAAATCCTGTCTATATCTGATTCAGGCGTGCGGGATGATCAGAATCTGGCCGCAGACGGCATCTGTTATTCGCATATCCTATACAGAAAGCGGATGCTTTACAAAGGCGCAGGGAGCAGAATATGCCGATCTTTCAGACGACTGTGTGTGGGATTATCAGGAAGCACAGGAGGAGATTCAGGTATATACAGAGGCTTTGACCATCCATATCTGTAAGGAAACAGGGTCCATATTATATACGGATAAAAGTGGAAAGCTTCTGTTTACAGAAGCGGAAGAGAACAGTAAAACGGTAGAAAGATTTGATTCCTATCGTATAGCAGACGGACAGCATATCAAAACACAGGATATTCAGACCCCGGACGGAATAAAAAAGAAAATTCTTGCGGCAGATAAAATATATGATAAAACACTATACCATACAAGACTCTCGGCCAGATTTCAGGACAAAGAGCGCCTGTTCGGTCTGGGGCAGGCACCTGAAGGGACCTGGAATCTTCGTCATACGACGCAATATCTGCATCAGGCAAATCGTAAAATAGCGATACCGTTCCTGCTTTCGACCGCCGGATATGGGATACTTCTGTCCACACAGAGTACGGCGATTTTCAATGATACACAGTATGGAAGCTATCTGTATACGGAAGCAGATCATTATCTGGATTATTATTTTATGGCTGGCACCTGCATGGATGCAATCATCCATGCGTTCAGGCAGCTTACCGGAAAAGCAGTTATGCTGCCCCGCTGGATGCTGGGATATATACAGTCGCAGGAGCGTTACGAATCTGCAAAGGAACTGATTGATACGGTGTTGGAGTTTCGCAGAAGAAATCTGGGACTGGATACAATTGTTCTGGACTGGATGTCATGGCCCGGGAATCTGTGGGGACAGAAAAGTTTTGATCCAAAAAGGTTTCCGGATCCGGCAGGGATGATAGCGCAGCTTCATGAGCAGCAGGTTCATTTCATGCTCTCTGTGTGGCCGGTTATGAGTGAAGAGACAGAAGATTACAGAGCGTTTGCAAAAGAAGGAAAGCTTCTGCCCGGCACGGGGATTTACGATGCATTTGATGCAGATGCCAGAGCGTTATATTGGAAACAGGTAAGGGACAATCTGTATGATAAGGGAATCGATGCGTGGTGGTGTGATTCCAGTGAACCGGTTACCCCCGAGTGGGAGAGGAAAGTCTCTCCGGAAGCTTCTGAAATGTATCATAACTATGTAGAAAATGCAGAAAACTGCATGCCTGCAGAGAAAATGAATGCATTTGGACTATACCATGCCCGAACCATCTATGAAGGACAGCGTGGAGAAGGACCGGATAAAAGAGTTACGAACCTGACACGGAGTGGTTATCCGGGAAGTCAGAAATATGGGGTGATTCTCTGGTCAGGGGATATTGCAGCGAGCTGGGATACATTGCGCAGGCAGATTGCAGCGGGTCTTCAGCTCTGTGCAAGCGGGATGCCATATTGGACACTGGATATCGGTGGATTTTTTGTAAAAAATGGAGATTCCTGGTTCTGGAACGGTTCATATGACAGCACGTTGCAGGACGATAGATACCGGGAACTTTATGTCAGATGGTTTCAATATGGCGCTTTTCTCCCTGTATTTCGCAGTCATGGAACGGATTGCAGACGGGAACCCTGGCAATTCGGAGAGCAGGGAGATCCATATTACGGGGCGCTGCGGGAAGCAATAGCAGGCAGGTACAGACTGATGCCCTATCTCTATTCCCTTATGGCACAGGTATGGATGAATGACAGCACCATGATGAGAATGCTTGCGTTTGATTTTCCGGAAGATGAACAGGCAGTCGATACGACAGATGAATATATGCTGGGTCCTTACATGCTGATCTGTCCGGTTATACAGCAGATGGGGAAAGGTGTACAGGAATCTGAAAGATCCGTATACCTTCCATCCGGTACAGACTGGTATGATTACGTGACGCACGAGCGGTATGAGGGTGGTCAGATTCTGTATGTGCGTGTAAAACTGGATCATATTCCGGTGTATGTAAAAGCGGGTGCTGTGATTCCGGTAACAGAGCCTGCAGGGAGTACGTTGCAGCAAAGCGGTCAGCCGATCACAATTGAAGTGTATGCCGGAGCAGACGGGAATTTCACGCTTTATGAAGATGCAGGTGACGGATATGAATATGAGAACGGAGCATATGCACTGACTCATATTACATACAGAGACACCACGCGTGAAGTCAGTTGGAAGACAGATGGTGCTGTTGTTTATCAAAAAGGAATTATCAAAACAGTATTAATTGAATGAATTGGAAAGTATCCATGAAAATGCACCTGTAAAAAAGCATCAATAAAAGACCTATTTCAAAGAAACCCCGGATCAGTGAAACAATTGATCCGGGGTTTCTTTAATATAGAGGTGTTTCCACTTATTATTGCAGTTCAATGGCAAGACAGTTCACATATTCTGTCGGAAGCTGTTCCGGGAGTTTCATATTCAAAACACCAAAGCTCTGTTGGAAAGGAATCTCTCCGTGACCCAGAAGGCGTACGCTCTTGACCATTTCGCTTTCAGTCAGAGAACGGAGTGTACAGATGTGGGTTTCAGGTGTTTTCATAACAAAAGCATACAACGTATTTCCCTTTTGTGTGAAGCGATAATCCCAGTCTTTCCATGCAGTACGGTCTTCTGTAAAACCGTTGATGGTCACCCTGGTGTCTCCTTCACCGAATATACGGAAAGGACGTGTACCGTAAACACTTTCACTGCAGATATGGAACCATTTACCAAGTTCCTCCAGTGTAAAGCGTGCCTCAACATCAATGCTGCCATCCGGAAGCTGCGGAATATTCAGCATCAGGGTTCCGTTTTTGGATATGATATCGATCAGCATTTCAATGACCTGCGCAGGCTTTTTGTATACGACCTGAGAATCATAGAACCAGTTACCGATGCAGGTATCTGTCTGCCATGGGGCTTCCGGAATATCCGGCAGCTGGCTGCGTTCCACGTCCAGAATACCGATGCGGTAGATTTCGGGATTACGGTCTTTCTGTGTATAAACGGCACGGTTCGTGCCATATTTTTTGATCGAATTGTTATACAGATGTGCAACAGCTTCCAGTCCGGGCTGATAGTTTGTTTGATCATCATGCTCGCGTTTGAATGGCAATGCACTGTCGGAATATAACAAATCCGGAGATAAATAATCAATCATTTCACATACGGCTTTTGTCCAGTATTCATGGAAGGCAGTATTTGCAGTCATCCATTCGGGAGACATTTCACCCCAGTTCCCGTTCTGCCTCATAAAATCAGATTCACAGGTATTGTCGTGATAAAGCTGTTGATATGCGGGACGGCCTCCGTCATATGGAATATCCTTGAACGGACCATAGCTGTCATGTCCTTTACTGGGATAGAACCAGTTAAAGGAAGCTGCAAGATGTTCGGAAACGGCAAAAGGCAGATCATATTTTGCACATGCTTTTTTCCACAACAGACAGATATCTTTCTGCGGCCCGATATTGACTGCATTAAACGGATTGATCTTTGAAGCATAGTTGAAAAAGTTATCATGATGGGTGGCCTGTGTCATGAAATATCTTGCACCTGCATGATAGTACAGTTCGATCAGTTCTTCCGGGTGAAAGTTCTCCGCTTTCCAGGATTTGCAGATGTCAACATACCCGAATTTGGATGGATGACCATAATGACGCAGATGATACTCATACTGCGATGTCCCCTGAATATACATATTTCTGGCATACCAGTCGGAATCCATCGGGACACTTTGCGGACCCCAGTGACTCCAGATACCGAATTTTGCATCGCGAAACCAGTCAGGACAGGTATATTTCCGGAGAGATGCAAAGGTTGCTTCAAAGTTTTCTGACATATTATTCTCCATTTCATTAAAAGTATTATCTTCCTATATAAAAGTGTAGCAGTGTGCGCAAAAAATGGAAATAGCAGAATGCAATCATGACAAAAAATGTAAATATGTTTGCAAAAAATGGAAAGTACATATGCAACAAGTATAGTAATATACAAAATGTGATAAGCAATATAGTTAATATGCATAAAGGGAGGAACCAATGACTAAAAATGTAGTAAAAGACGCGAATTGGAAGAAGCGGCAATCGATCAAGCTTTTTCTGTATATTCTTCCTTTTCTGATTCTGGTACTGGTATTTGCATATTATCCGTTATACGGATGGATCTATGCATTTTATGATTACAAGCCGCCAAAGCCATTATCGAAAAGTACTTTTGTAGGGTTTAAATGGTTTTTATCACTTGTAAAAAGCGATGTAAAAATCAATCAGATATTGCAGGTGCTTGGAAATACATTTGCGATGAGCGGGCTGACACTCGGAACATCCTGGCTGCCAATGCTGTTTGCGGTATTTCTGAATGAGATCCGTAACCTGAAATTCAGAAAGTTCGTTCAGACTGTCACAACGCTGCCGAACTTCATCAGCTGGGTTCTGGTTTATGCCATTGCATTCTGCCTGTTTAATTCAACCGGTATGATGAACTCCTTTTTACAGAATCTTGGTCTGATTAAGGATCCGGTTCTCTTCCTGCAGTCAACCAAACATGTATGGCTGATACAGTGGCTCTGGCTGACGTGGAAAAATCTGGGATGGGCTGCCATCATGTATATAGCTGCAATTACCAGTATTGACGAGGAAATGTATGAAGCGGCAAGAGTAGATGGTGCAAGTCGTTTGCAGATCATAAAGTTCATAACGATTCCAAGCCTTCTTCCGACCCTATTTTGTTCTGCTGATGCTTAATGTAGCGAATTTCCTTTCAAACGGAATGGAACAGTATTATGTATTCCAGAATGCATTTAATCTGCAATATATTCAGGTGCTGGATCTGTATGTATATAATCTGGCAATGGGAAGCGGCAGTTATTCAGTTTCTGTTGCACTGAGTATGCTTAAGAGTCTGATCAGTGTAGTGTTACTGTTTCTCGTGAACAATTTCTCAAAACTGATAAGAGGCGAAAGTATTCTGTAACCCGGGAGGAAAAAAATGCAGGAAGCAGTTGTTAAAAAGAACAAAATCAAGGAAAGCAAGGGAGACAGAGCACTTTCAGTTTCATGCTATATTATTTTTTCAATCTGCTCTTTCCTTTGTGTTTATCCGTTTTATTACATTTTTATCAATACAATCAGTGCCAATGATTTAAGCTCCAGGGGAAAGATCCTTTTCTGGCCGCAGGGAATTCATTTTCATAATTACATCAATGCGATGAAAATCGATGGTTTGTTGCAGGCAACACAGATTTCTCTTGCAAGAACAATAATCGGAACCATTTTAACGGTTGGTGCATCGGCGTTTCTGGGATATATGTTTACACAGGAAAAAATGTGGCACAAAAAGTTATGGTACAGACTGACAGTTGCTACGATGTATTTCAATGCAGGAATTATTCCGTGGTATCTGACAATGAAAAATCTTCATCTGACCAATAATTTTCTGGGATATATTTTACCGCTCGTTGTATCACCATTTTATATCATTCTGACCAAAACATTTGTTGAGTCGATTCCAAAGGCGCTCAGTGAGGCAGCAGAACTGGATGGTGCAGGAGTATTGACGGTATTCTGGACGATCATGCTGCCGATTATGAAACCGATCCTGGCAACGGTCGCAATCTTTTCAGCAGTCGGTCAGTGGAATGCTTTTCAGGATACACTGCTCTTGATGACAGATACGAAACTGTACAGTCTGCAGTTCATACTGTATCAGTATCTGAATCAGGCAAGTTCTCTTTCCAGTCTGGCCAAGAGTACTTCCTCCGGAGCTTCTCTGGCAGGTGCACTTGCAACAACACAGACGGCTACCAGTATTCGAATGACGATTACGATCATTGTAGTTGTTCCGATTATGCTAGTATATCCGATTTTCCAGAGGTATTTCATTAAGGGTATCATGATCGGTGCAGTAAAGGGATGATGGGTAACGATGGATCGTTTATCCATAAAAGGTAACGAAGCCATTGCTTATAGATGCAAAAAAACAATAAGGGAGGGTAACATGAAGAAAAGAAATATTGGTTCCAAAAAAGTACTTTCAGTTCTTATGATGACCAGCATGACAGTTTCTACTGTTCTGACCGGCTGCGGAAGCAGTACGACTGCAACAACGGCAACTTCAGGCACAGCAGCTTCCGGTGCAACAGCGGGGGCACAGGCAGCGGCATCCGTATCGCATGATGAGGAGCTGACACTGGATGTTTATGATGTGGCATCAAACTTCCAGGGTGAACAGACCGGATGGTTTGGAAAGATCATCAAGGATAAGTTTAATCTCAAACTGAATATTGTAGCACCGCAGGTTGCAGGAGATCCCAAGTCACTTTATCAGACAAGATGTGCATCCGGCAAACTTGGAGATATCATTATACTTGATAATGCAGATATGCAGGATTGTGTACAGGCAGGATTGGTTGCAGATATAAAAGACGATATTACAGCATATCCCAATCTGATGAAGTATTCTTCACAGATCAATGAATTCAACAGTGCGATGGATGGGGTTGATGCAGGAAGTGTATATGCAATCCCGACGGAAATGAACTCCAATGGTCCGACAGCCTACATGGAAGATAAAGTATATACCTGTCCGAGACTGCAGTGGAATTATTACACAGAAGCAGGAAGTCCGGAACTGAAAAACACAGATGACCTCCTTGCAGTTCTGAAAAAGATCCAGGATGCACACGGAACAAATTCAGCAGGTGATAAAGCATATGCAATTACTCTGTGGCCGGATTGGGATAATACCAGTATTGAGAATGTAAATCAGCTGACGAAGTGGTACGGTCAGGAAGTAAATGGTTCTATCTTACTGGGAACAGATAACAGCATTACACCGTTAACAGACAAGTCCGGTGCATATTACAAGATGCTGAAATTCCTGTATCAGGCACAGGCTATGGGACTGGTAGATCCTGATTCCGCTACGCAGGACTGGAATGCAGCTTGTGACAAGATGAAACAGGGCAGAGTAGGTCTGTTATGGTACAGCTGGCAGTATGGCTTTACAAATTCTCCTGAAAAAGGTGAAAAAGGTGAGAACTATGCAGCAATCCCGCTTGCAGATATGAACATGTATCAGACTTCCGATTACTATTACGGCAGTGGTCGTGTATGGGGTGTTGGTTCAGATGTAAAGGGCGACAAGAGAGCAAGAGTTATGGAATTCCTTGACTGGCTGGCTTCTCCCGAAGGACTTGAACTGCAGCATGCAGGAACAAAGGATTTTGTCTACACTGTTAATTCTGATGGAACCTATACACTGACAAAAGACGGCCTGAACAGATACAATCAGGATATCACAGTTCCGGATTCAGAAGGCGGCGGACTCTGGCAGGATGGTAATGACAAGCTGAACCAGTGGATCGTAGCAAGTGTTGAGATTAACCCGAACACAAAGGAAACCTACGGAACAGATTACTGGTCATCTTATATCAAGCAGAATCAGACAAAGACAACAACAGAATGGCAGGCAAAGTTTGGTGCTGAAAATGAAGTAAAATATCTTGAAGATAAAGGGCAGATGAAGATCGTTGCAAGTGTTAACAAGCCTCTTGCAATTGATTGATACAGATACAGCACTGATCAGAAGCCAGTGCGGTAAGGAAATCTGTACAGATTCCTGGAAGATGATCTATGCAACAAGTGATGCTGAGTTTGATCAGATGTGGGATGCTATGTGCAAGCAGTTAGACGGATTTGGCTGGCAGGATCTTGTAAAATTTGATACAGCAAAGTACCAGGTTGTAGTAGATGCAAGAAAAGCAGCAAAATAATCTTACAGAGTAAATTATAACAGATAACATTTTATGAAGAATCGGGAACCGGTACCACTTCGGCTCCCGATCTGCATATATACAGTTAAGATACAGGGAGATGCAATCATGAATCAGCTTACGGTCAGAACCGAAAAGGAACTTTTTCCGGTATCGGAAGATTTGTATGGGATTTTTTTTTGAAGATATTAACAGAGCAGGAGATGGTGGTCTATATCCGGAAATGCTCAGGAATCGTTCTTTTGAAGATTCAATCCTGCCTGAAGGATGTACACCGATAAACGGAAAAGATGCTTTTGTCAGTCCGACAGGCTGGAAAGATACATTTCATAACGGTGAAGGGATGCGCAGCTGGACAGACGGGCAGGATGAAACAGACATTCCGGCGTGGTACAGCGAAAATGCAGAGATTGTTTTAAATGAGAAAAATGTTCTGAATCAAAACAGAAAAGCTGCACTGGAAGTGAAATTTGAAGCAGGCGCAAGCATATACAACATTGGATACCATGGTATATCGGTACAAAAAGGAGAGACATATGATTTTTATATGTTTATCCGGACATTTTCAGAAGAAGCTGCAACAGAACTTCAGGTGATGTTAAGATCTGCTGCTGACAATAAAAAGATATATGCTGTTGAACGTGTTGCAAAGATAACAGCTTCCTATACCTGTGTACGGATCCGGCTTACGGCTGATACGACAGATCATAATGCAGTACTGGCAATACAGTCAGAAAACAAGGCACATGTTCTGATCGGATACAGTTCTCTGATGCCGCACGAAACCTACATGGGACATGGGCTCAGAAAAGATCTGATGGAAATGCTTGCAGATCTGCATCCTGCTTTTGTCAGATTTCCGGGCGGCTGTGTGGTGGAAGGCTTTACCAAAGAAACGATGCTGCGCTTTCCATATATGACAGGGCCGGTCTGGGAGAGACCATCCCAGACGCTTTTATGGCACTACAGGACAAGCAACGGGCTGGGATTTCATGAATATCTGCAGATGTGTGAGGATCTGCACAGTACTGCGATATATGTGATCAATGCCGGAATGACATGCCAGGCAAGATGCTCGCAGAGTTTTTCGGGAGATTTTCTGGAGGAACTTCTGCAGGAAGCCATTGATGCGATTGCATATGCGACGGATCCTGCAGATACAGTCTGGGGAAAAAAGCGTGCGAAGGCCGGACATCCGGCACCATTTTCCATGAAGTATGTAGAAATCGGAAATGAAAACAACGGGAAAGATTATCAGGAAAGATATGATCATTTTTATAAAGTTCTGAAGGAGAAATATCCGCAAATAACATTCATAGCGAATGCGCATCTGGAAAAGATGGCAGTACCTGTGAAATGGTGGATGAGCATTTCTATGCAAATCCGCAGTATTTTATGAACAGCAGAAATGTTTTCAAGGAATATGACAGAAAGAAACCAAAGATTTTCATTGGTGAATATGCTGCAAATGAATATCCCGATATGGGGAATGTGAGATCAGCACTTTCAGAGGCTGTTTTTCTGCTTGGAATTGAAAACAATCAGGATATCATCCGGATGACTTCCTATGCACCGCTTCTCGAGAATGCAGGATTTCGTTCCTGGGAACCAAATCTTGTTGTATTCAACAATCATGCAGTATATGGACTTCCGGTCTATCATGTACTGAAGTGTCTGGCAGCCAAAAGGGGAAAGAAAGTTATCTCCGGTGCAATGTGTTGTCCTGATACCTATGAAATCACAGGGGGACTACCGGGTTTTATGACTTCCGGAGAAGGTGTAAAGGTCAAAGGCATGAAGTGCAATGGTTTGCCGGTAAGACCCTCTCATTTTATGTGTGGTAAAACGGAAGAAAATGCAGAGGAACAGGTATGTGAGATTATCCCGGGTGCAGCTCCGGATCTGCAGGATACAGATTATGCGGATTGGGATAAAATGGGAGATATTACCTTCGGAAAAAATGAAGAACTGAAGAATATGACACTGGAAGGCGAAATTCTGGTACCCGGTGCAGATATGGAAGTTGCACTTACCTGGTGGGATTACAGCGGGGAAATATTCTATAAAACAGATGAGTCATCAACAGAACGTGGTGAATGGCAGAGTATGTTTACGGCACGAACCGGATTGCATATATGCAGGGGAAAGGCGGATATCAGGAGCACAAGACTGATGCAGGATACCGTGATCGGAAAAGAAAAGGAAGTTTCCATACAATATGGGAAATATCAGCCTTTTAAACTGATCATCAGTCAGGAACATGTTGACTGTTATCTGAATGGAGAACTGATACAATCTGCAGATATGCCTTCCTGCCCGATACTGAGCAGCGTTGTAACGGCAGATGAAGATGCAGTTTATATCAAACTGGTTAACATCGGACAATACGAAGAAGCATTACAGATCGCACTGGACTGTGAAGTTGCATCCGACTATGAAGTGATGCAGGTCTCTTCCGGTAAGACAGAGGACCAGAACTCATTCGTTCATCCACAGAAAGTATCTGCGCAGGTTTTTGTAAAGCAGGGAGCAGACAGAACCTTTACACATGTGATACCTGCAGATTCATTCCAGATTCTGACACTGAAAAAGGACAGATTATAACGAAAAGATTTTTTTCAGGAAAAACGCTCTTATCCGGTATTCAGGATGAGAGCGGATGATACAGTTCACGGTAACGGGATGGATTGCAACCGGTTTTTTCCTTGAATACGCGGTTGAAGGAAGAGAGAGAATTAAATCCGACATTTTCGGCAATCTCTGTAATGCTCTTTCCTAAATCCATCAACATTGCTTTTGCGGCAAGAATTCGCTGTGAAGCAATATAGTCTGTAAAGCTGTATGATGTATACTGATTAAATAATCTGGAAAAATAAAACTTGGAAAAACCATATTTTCTGGCAACAGCTTCCAGAGAAATTTCTTCATTGTAATGATTGGCCAGATCATTCAGAATCTGATTGAATTTGTCAGCATATTCCTGATGCTTGGAACTGTGCAGATGCATGATACTCTGTGCGGTGGAAAGATAGTTACGCCCGATTTCGGTCAACAGCATCAGAAGATAGGAATATACAGTCAGTTCCCGGAATTCATTGTTACTGAAGTAGGCGGTATGCATCTGATCCAGCAGTGTATTGGCGGTGTGGTTAAGTGTATGGTTCTCTGATTCTGAAATCAGAATGGGACGTGACAGCAGAGGACTGATTCCTGCGAAGCTTTTCATTGCAGAAATGGTCTGCAGATCAACAAGGTGGACGTACCCCCTGCAATTATCAAGTGGGCAGAGTGTGTGAACAGTACCACCGGGAATGAGCAGAATATCTCCGGGGCGAACCTGATAGGTAATGTGATTGATTTCCAGAATATAATATCCCTGTTCACAGGAAATGATTTCCATAGGGTCGTGCCAGTGTTCGTCATAACAATCCGGATTGGAGGTGTACCAGAATCGGATCGAAGTTCCGGGCAGATAGTCAACCAGTTCATAAATTCCGTCATAATGTGTTCCGTCACCACCATCAAAAGGCTGCGGACGAATTGGATTCATATAAATTGATTCAGGCATAACGATTTACCTCCTGTCTATGTGTCATATTATAGCATGAGATAGAAAGAAAAAATGCTATTATAATTGAATATATTAAAATTTTGTAAATTCTGAACGAAAATCAGCGCTGAAAATTGTGAAAATAGTAAAACGATTAAAGTAAGGGATAAAAATAATAAGGAGGTGGCAAACATGGCATGGTTAATGGCATATACCCGGAAAAGCGATGCGATATATTATCCGGACGGGCTTGCCCGCAGTATGCATCTGGCATACAGTTTGGACGGCAGACAATATCATTTTCTGCATGACAATTACGGACTGCTGTTTGCAGAAGGAAAGATTGATTCCGAAAATGTGATTCTTCCGCAGGGGCTCAAAAGTCCCCGTCTGTTTGCAGAAAAGGACGGAAGATTTGCTGTTGTTGCAGAACTGGTCCGGGAAAACGGAAAAAGTGTTCCGGAAAATGAGGGAAGTCTGTTTCTTTGGTATACAGAAGATTTTCTATATTACAGTGAACCGGTTCGCATAACAGAGGAACAGCTTACAGAGAGATGGACCTGTATGCCTGAAATCATAAAAGGTTGCGGACAGACAGCGTATCCGGAAGGAATGGATGAGGCAAGTATTCTGGAAATAGAAGATTCTGTTTGCGAAAAACTGATTCATAAACTAAGAGGATCAGCAGCAAACACGAATCTGAAGAGAGATGAGCTCGGATATGAGTACCCGTTTCCATTGGCAAAGGGTTATGCGGATCCGGTGATTTTCCATTGGGAAGGCAAGTATTATTTCATTTCAACAAATGATAATACCGATGATGTCGGAATATACGTGCGGGAAGCAGATCATATACCTGCATTGTTTGACAGTCAGATACAGCAGCATCTGATTCTGCCATATGATGAAAAACGGGGATTGATGCAGACTTTCTGGGCACCGGAATTTCATGTCATTGGAGGCAGACTCTTTATTTTGTTTGCAGTGAGCGGTGAGAAATGGGAACCGCAGTGTCACATGATGCGTTTGAAAGAAGGCGGGCATATTACAGACAGTAAGAGCTGGGAAGATCCGGTCAGAGTAAGGCGCAGCAATGGAGAAGTTTTGTCGGATACCGGGATTACACTGGATATGACTTATCTGCATACCCAATCGGGTGGCTGGCTTGTATGGTCATACAGAGAGCATATCGGACAGGTAAATGACAGTGGATCCATGCTGTATATTGCAAGGGCAGATGAAACGAATCCATGGATGCTTGCCGGTGAACCGGTTTTATTATCCAGACCACTTTTGGGGTGGGAGAATGTTGCGGGTACGATTAACAATGAAGGACCATATGCTTTTATCCGAAACGGAAAAGTTTATCTGACTTATTCAGGCGGTTCTGCAAATGCTTATACCTATGCAATCGGACTGCTTACTGCAAGAGATGATGCAGACCTTACGGATCTGAGAGTCTGGAAGAAACGAAATTCACCGGTACTGTCATTTGCATCCGTACCCGGATTATATGGGCCCGGACATAACAGCTTTTTTACAGATGAAGAGGGACATCTGATGATCGCCTGTCATGGTGTGACCGGTTATGCGGAACATGAACGGTGCTCGGAGATCCATCGGATCTGTTTTGATGAAGACAATGAACCGATATTTGAAGGATATAAAGGAGAGATTGAAAATGAAAAAGCAGGCATTTAATCCATATCTTCCATCATGGGAATATATTCCGGATGGGGAACCCTATGTTTTTGATGGTCGTGTATACATCTACGGTTCACATGATTTTTATAATGGCTATGTCTTCTGTATGGGAGATTATGTATGCTGGTCGGCACCGGTCAATGATCTTGGAAACTGGCGCTATGAAGGTGTCATATATCCAAGGACAGCTGATCCGCTCAATGCGGAAGGCAAAATGAATCTGTATGCGCCTGATGTGACAGTCGGACCGGATGGCCGCTATTATCTGTATTATGTTCTGGACAAGGTCAGTATCGTTTCTGTTGCAGTATGTGATACTCCGGCCGGCACATATCAGTTCTATGGATATGTACATTATCAGGACGGAACAAGACTTGGGGAAAAACAGGGGGATGAGCCGCAGTTTGATCCGGGCGTGCTGACAGAAGGAGATGTAACATATCTTTATACAGGTTTTTGCGGAAAAGGCGATAAAGCACGTCATGGAGCAATGGGAACAATTCTGGCTGCAGATATGCTGACAATCGTGCAGGAGCCGAAGTTCTGTGCACCTGGCTGTGAATACAGCTCCGGTACGGGATATGAAGGACATGCCTTTTTTGAAGCACCTTCTATCCGTAAATATGGTAAAAAGTATTATCTGATTTATTCTTCCGAGGTTATGCATGAACTGTGTTATGCGACCAGCAGTGATCCGACCGGACAGTTTGCATATGGAGGAGTAATTGTCAGCAATACGGATATCGGAATTGACAGCTATAAGCCGGCTGAGCTTTCCATGGCATATGGAGCCAATAACCACGGGAGTATGGTAGAGATAAAAAAGAAGTGGTATATCTTTTACCACAGACATACCTGTAATACCTGGTATAGCAGACAGGGCTGTGCGGAAGAATTGCAGATCGACATAGATGGAAAGATTCATCAGGCGGAAATTACATCCTGCGGTTTGAATGCAGGGCCACTGAGCGGACAGGGGGAATACCCCGCGTATATTGCCTGCCATCTGTTTACAGAGAAACACGATGTCTATGTAGGCGGAGAGAACTGCCCGAGAGTGATGCAGGATGGAAGAGACGGAGATCAGGAAAACGGTTATATTGCAAATATGCAGGATGGCGCAACGGCAGGATTCAAATATTTTGATATCAATGATATACGGGCGATTGCAATTACGACAAGGGGATATGCAAAGGGACATTTTGAGGTACGGGACAGCTGGTATGGGGATGTTCTTGCAACAGTTCCGGTAGTCTATACAAATGTATGGGAAAAAACTACGGTTCCACTGAAGATGGAAGATGGGAAAAAACCATTGTACCTGACTTATAAAGGGGAAGGTAACTGTGCACTGAAGTCTTTTGAACTCATTGTATAAGGAGGAAAATATATGCTTCAGGTAGATGATCTGAATTCCGGGGTACTTTTGTTTGATCCGCAGAATAAGGAAATTACAGTGGATGGAAATGTGGCGCCGGAGTTCGCTTATCAGTCAATTCGTTATAAAAACTGCGATCCGGCGGTTTGCGTCATGGAAGATGGAAGCGTCCGCTTTACCTGTAGGGCACCGCAGGCACAAAGTGTTGAAGTGGCTGGAATCAGTGGAACAATGGGAAGAGAACACCATAAACTGAAAAAAAATGCGGATGGACTATGGGAAACGACTGTAAAAGGAATCGGTGCAGGATTTCACTATCTGGAATGGTTCATCGACGGTAATTCTACAATAAATCCGCAGGCACCTGTCGGATATGGATGTTCCCGTGCCATTAATTATCTGGAAGTTCCGGGACCGGATACTGATTTTTACCGTATGCAGGATGTAGCGCATGGCACCGTGCATATGGAATATTATGAGAGCAGCGTAACAGGCAGGATGCGGAACTGCTTCGTTTATACACCGCCAGGCTATGATGTCGATCAGAGCAGAAGATATCCGGTTTTATATCTCCAGCACGGTGGCGGTGAGAGTGAAACGGGATGGATCTGGCAGGGACGGATCCATATGATTATGGATAATCTGCTGGCAGCAGGCGCAGTGCAGGAAATGATCATTGTCATGAATGATGGATATGCATTTTTACCGGATGGTTCTGAAAATCCCTCCTGCGGGGCAATCGGAGAGGTTCTGGTACAGGATGCAATTCCGTTTATTGATCACAGATATCGCACCTGTGCTGATCGGGAGCACCGGGCTATGGCAGGACTATCCATGGGCGGATTTCAAACGCAGCGGACTGTTCTGCGCCATCTGGATACATTCAGTGCAATGGGCATGTTCAGCGCGATTTTCATAACAGATGATGGCAAGGATAATTATATGGAGGTCCTGTCTGATACGGAAAAAGTGAATAACAAACTGAAACTGCTGTTTGTTTCATCAGGGGAACAGGAACCGATGTGTGAACAGAACCAAAAGACACTGGAAGATCTCCGTCAGAAAGGCCTTAGAAGTGTATTTTATTCCACACCGGGATACCATGAATGGCAGGTGTGGAGATTCAGTGTAAAAGAATTTCTGCAAAAACTGTTTCGATAAAAAAATGTGAAACCGGTTCAGACTGACTTTTCCAGAATGCGTTTACGATATTCCCGCGGACTGCGTCCTGTTTTCTGACGGAAAAGTTCACTGAAATAGCTGACACCGCTGATACCGGTCAGATCTGCAATTTCGGTAACAGAAAAAGAGGAATTACGTAAAAGCTCCATTCCGATTTTGATCCGGTGGCTGTTCAGAAAGCTTATGGGTGTTGTCTGCAGATATTCCTGAAAGAGGCGGCAGCATTTACTTTCACAGATATTTCCGCTTGCGGCGATGGACAAAAGAGTGACATGATTCATATAATTTATGCGGATATAGTCCAGCATAGTCCGTAGTGTAGAAAGGTGTTCGGCTTCCATTCCGGCGGAAATACCGGCTTCCGGCATATTTTCAAATAAAAGTTCCCATATATGATAAAATTTAGACTGCAGATGCATAATGTGCGCTGTACTCTTATCTTTTGCGTTAACAGAAGAAAGAGTACGGAGCACTTTTTTTGCCAGGAGATAGCCGGCTGTAGTTTACAGTACGGAAATTGCAGGTTCTCGGTCAGGGAATTAATGACAGCGTTTTTACTAACGAGGAGACACAGAGTATGGAAGGGTTAAAAACAATACACAGAAAATCACACTCTTTGTGATCTGAAAAGCCGTAATGAATCTGCCTGCTGTTTACAAAAATTCCTTCCCCCGGATATAAAGCTACAATATTGCCGTTAATATTATAAATCATTTCTCCGCTTCGGATGTAGATCAGCTCGACATCATCATGCCAATGTGCCTGTGCAGAGTAATTACAATAGGACGACAGGAGTTCATCTCTGATATAGACAGGGTAATCGGTATAATCATAGTTGACATCTTCCCAGGCATCTTCCAGAAAAAGTCCGCAGGTTCTTTCCAGATCATTTTTCGTAGTCATGTTTTCCTCTTTTATTTTCTTTTAATCATATGATTATACAGGATTGTTATAATAATGAACAGAATTTTTGGAGAAAATCGCTTTTATATCTGCTAAAATAAATATGATTTTATAAGTCAGACAAATTGATCAGGAGTCTAAAATGGAGGACAGATAAATGGATCATATAACACGCAGGGATAACAATATGGCCTATATTTCAGATGAGCATGTAGTGGAGCAGATGACAGAATGCCGCAGGATCCTGCAGAAGTTCAATTTCATGGATCGATCGGATTTTGCGGGTTTGCAGCAGACGATAAAAGAGTTGCTTGGCAGATCGGAAGAAGCATGGATCAACCCGCCTTTTTACTGTGATTATGGGTCACATATTGAAGTGGGTAAAAATTTTTTTGCGAATTATAACTGTACGATCATTGATGTTGCACGCGTTACAATCGGAGATAATTGTCAGATGGCACCCAATGTATCCATTTACACCGCAGGACACCCGCTTCATCCGGTTTCCAGAAATTCGAGATATGAATACGGTATGCCGGTCAGTATCGGCGATAATTGTTGGATCGGAGGGAATACGGTAATTGTACCGGGCGTAACAATTGGCGATAATTGTGTCATCGGGGCAGGAAGTGTGGTAACAAAGGATATACCTGACTGGTCTCTTGCAGCAGGAAATCCGGCAAGAGTCATCCGCAGGATCACAGAAGAAGATAAGCAGTACTATTTCAGAAAAGAAAGATTTGATGCGGAGGCATGGAACGATGTACAGCAATATGAAAAGAGTCTGAAGGGAGAAGATGAATAAGGATAATTCACTTCGCAGTAAAATGTAAGAAATACCTTAATTGGTGCAGGCGATGTTATTGGAGAAAATATTCCGGTATTTGAAGAAGTGGAATTTGAATCAGATCTGTCGTATGATGTAGGGGAACCGGACAGGATCCGGAGGAAAAAGTACGTTTGGTGCGGAAACGATGGATAGAAGTAAATGAACAAGTATGAAATATTAAAGGAATATTTTGGCTATGACGGTTTCAGAGAGGGACAGGAGCAACTGATTGATGCGATTCTTGCAGGAAGAGATGTGCTGGGAATCATGCCGACGGGAGCAGGTAAGAGCCTGTGCTATCAGGTCCCGGCACTGATGCTTTCCGGCATTACGTTGGTGATTTCTCCCCTGATCTCATTGATGAAGGATCAGGTGCAGGCACTCAATGAAGCCGGTGTACATGCAGCCTATATTAACAGTGCACTGACAGAAGGACAGGTATCGAAGGCCCTTCAACTGGCAGCGCAGGGGCGATACAAAATCATCTATGTTGCACCGGAAAGACTGGAGACCAGAGGATTTCAGTATTTTGCACAAAAAGCTGATATTGCGATGGTCACGGTAGATGAGGCACATTGCATTTCTCAGTGGGGACAGGATTTCAGACCAAGTTATCTTAAAATTATTGAATTTGTCAAAGAACTCCCCAAACGGCCGATATTGAGTGCTTTTACCGCAACCGCAACAGTTACCGTAAAGGAAGATATTGCACGCGTTCTGGACTTGAATCAGCCGGAAGTTCTGGTGACCGGATTTGATCGCAGTAACCTCTATTTTGGCGTGGAGAAGCCAGGGAAAAAAGAGAACTGGCTGGTCGCATATGTACGGGAACATATTACAGAAAGCGGCATTATATACTGTGCGACAAGAAAAAATGTGGATCAGCTCTATCTGAAACTCCTGCGGGAACATGTTGCAGTGACCAGGTATCATGCAGGGCTGGAAGCACAGGAGCGGGCGGAGAATCAGGATGACTTTATTTATGACAGAAAGCCTGTAATCATAGCGACGAATGCATTCGGGATGGGAATAGACAAGTCTAATGTACGATACGTCATTCATTATAATATGCCGCAGAGTCTTGAAAATTATTATCAGGAGGCCGGAAGGGCAGGACGTGACGGGGCTCCTTCAGAATGTATTCTACTGTATTCTGCACAGGATGTAATGATCGATCGTTTTCTGATTGAGAACAGAGAAGATAATCCGGATATGGATCCCATGGAAAAACAGTTAATCAGAGAACGTGATGAAGCAAGACTGCGTGTCATGGATCATTACTGTCTGACGGATGAATGTCTGCGGGAATATATTCTGCATTATTTTGGGGAAACTGTATCCGGAGGCTGCAACAACTGCTCCAATTGTCAGGGAGAATTTGAAGAAACAGATGTAACAGAGCAGACCGGAAAAATTCTGGATTGTATTTGCCTGTTCAGAGGCAGATATGGGATTAATGTGGTTGCGGGAACGCTTGCCAGAAGCAATACTGCAAAGCTCAGAGCATATCATGTATCGGAGTGCAGTGCTTTCGGACAACTCGAATATATGACAGAAGCAGGAATCAAAGAAATCATTCAACAGCTGATCGTCAGACAGATCGTTGCTGTGACAGATGACAGATATGCGCTGCTGCATATCACGGAGAAGGCGGAGGACATTCTGCACGGAGATGAGAAGGTCATTTTGCGCAGGCCAAAGCAGGCAGCAGGCAGGACCAATACAGATTTTTCTGCCAAAAAGAGTGCAGCACGGCACAAAACAGATGCGCTTAACAGCAAAGGACTGGAACTTTTTGAAATGCTGCGCACTCTCCGGATGCAGATTGCAAAGGAAGAAGCCTTGCCGCCATATCTTGTCTTTTCGGATAAGACGCTTGTGGATATGTGTGTCAGGCAGCCTTTCTGTAAAGATGAAATGCTTGCAGTGTCAGGGGTAGGGGAGAATAAGTATGGTAAATACGGACAGAAATTCCTGAACGGGATAAAGGAATTTTGTAACGGAAAAAAAGAAAAAATGACATTCTGATGATAATTTCATAGAAAAAACAAAACACTGTATCTGTTTCAGAAAGCAGGATCTTCTGCTTATGGGGAGATGCAGTGTTTTTTTGTGTAAAAAAATTTGATGAAAAAGCATTTATTACAGTGCCCTTTATACTGTTTTGGGAAAGTGTGACCAGAAAGGATATACAGGGGTACAGTTCAAACCGCATTTTATGACAAATCCGGATAAGGAAACACAATTCCATCCATTCTTTTCAGAAAGAGAAGTGCTTACAATAAAATAAAAGCATGGAAGGATTGGTAAAATATATGAAATACGGACATTTTGATAATCAAAAAAGAGAGTATGTCATTGACAGAATAGATCTGCCGACATCCTGGACCAATTATCTGGGAGTAGAGAATCTTGCTGCTGTTGTGAATCACACCGCAGGTGGTTATTCCTTTTATAAAAGTCCGGAATATCACAGAATCAGCAGATTTCATGGAAACAGTATTCCGGAGGACAGACCCGGATATTATATTTATATCCGTGATAATGACCGGAATGATTATTTCAGTATATCCTGGCAGCCCGTCGGGAAAAAAACAGATCAGGCAAAGTATGTCTGCAGACATGGGATGTCATATACCGTGTATGAATGCGAATATGATAATCTGCAGGCATCACAGACCATGTTCATACCAATTGGAGAGGATGTGCTCTTATGGGATGTAAAAGTTAAAAATACCGGTAATTCGGTCAGAAATTTAAGCCTGTTCTCCTATCTGGAATTCTCTTTTCATTCAATTGCGGCAGATAATCAGAATTTTCAGATGAGCCTGTATTGCGCAGGTTCTTCTTTTGAAGATGGCGTGATTGAAGAAGATTTGTTTTATGAACCGGATGGATATCAGTATTTTACTGCAAATTTTGACCCGGATGGATTTGATTGTATGCGTGATCGCTTTTTGGGCAGGTATCATACAGAAAATGATCCGCAGGCGGTTATAAACGGAAAATGCAGCGGATCTGCTGAAAAGGGCGGAAATCATTGTGGGGTGCTGCAAAAAAATATTATTTTGCAGCCGGAAGAAGAAGTGCGATACATTTTTATGCTCGGAGAAGGAAATCGTGCACAGGGCAAAAAGATGCGCATCAAATATGCAGATTCTTCCATGGTAGATCATGCCAGAAAGCAGCTGCAGGATTACTGGGAAGAGAAATTTGCAAAAATGCAGATCAGAACACCAAATGAAGGTATGAATACCATGATCAACACCTGGACATTATATCAGTCGGAGATCAATGTCATGTTTTCAAGGTTTGCATCTTTTATAGAAGTGGGAGGCAGAACCGGTCTTGGTTACAGAGACACAGCACAGGATGCGATGACGATTCCGCATTCCAATCCTGCAAAATGCAGGGAACGGATCATGCAGCTGCTTCATGGCCTGGTTTCTGCAGGTTATGGACTACATTTATTTGATCCTGCATGGTTTGAAGAAAAAAAAGAAAACGGGGATGGATTCAAATCTCCCACTGTGATACCGGTATCGGATAAAGACCGGATTCATGGACCACAGGATGCCTGTGCAGATGATGCGCTCTGGCTGATTTCTTCCATCACAGAATATATCAGGGAGACAGGCGAAACCGATTTTGCAGATATGGTAGTTCCCTATGCAGATCAGGGAACCGGAACTGTATATGAACATATGAAAGCAATTTTGAATTTCTCGGAAAGGGAAGTCGGAAATAATGGCATCTGCAAAGGACTCCGTGCAGACTGGAATGATTGTCTGAATCTTGGAGGCGGAGAAAGTGCAATGGTATCCTTTTTATTCTACTGGGCGCTTCAGAATTTTATTGAGCTGGCAGAATATCTGGGCAGGACAGATGATGCAGCGCATTACCGGCAGATTGCGGACATTGTTCAGAAAAACTGCGATAACGTTTTATGGGATAAAGAATGGTATATCCGCGGCATAACGAAAAAGGGGAAGCGGATCGGAACTGCTGCGGATGAAGAAGGGAAAATACATCTGGAATCCAATGCATGGGCAGTCTTTTCAGGGGCAGCATCCAAAGAAAAAGCACAAAAAGCAATGGAAAGTGTAGATCGATATCTGTACACACCATATGGGATTTTACTGAATACACCGGCTTATACAAAAGCGAACCCCGATATCGGTTTTATTACCAAAGTATATCCGGGTCTGAAAGAAAATTCATCTGTGTTCTCACATCCGAATCCGTGGGCATGGGCTGCCGAATGCAGACTTGGAAATGGTGACGTGGCAATGCGCTTTTATGATGCCCTGTGCCCGTATTATCAAAATGATCTGATTGAGATCAGAGAGGCGGAACCCTATTCCTATTGCCAGTTTATTGTGGGCAAAGAACATACGGCATTCGGACGTGCCAGACATCCCTTTATGACAGGATCGGGCGGTTGGGCATATTTTGCGGCAACCAGGTATATGCTGGGAATCAGACCGGATTACGAGGAACTGATAATTGATCCGTGTATTCCGGCAGAATGGGAAAACTTCGAGGTTGACAGACAATGGCGCGGTGCCCTTTATCGTATTCAGGTGACCAATCCGTTTCATGTTATGAAAGGCGTACAGAAGATTCTGCTGGATGGGAGAGAGGTCAGTAAGATTCCGGTTCAGAAAAGCAAAACAGTACACAGAATTGAAGTAATCATGGGATAAAACCGGTCAATACAGCATGAATCAGAGAAAGGACAGAAGAATGATTAAATTCGGTACAGGCGGCTGGAGAGCCGTCATCGGAGATGATTTTACCAAAGAGAACATACAGATACTTGCCAAGGCACTTTGCACAAAAATGCAGGATGAAGGGGTTACAGGAAAAGGAATTGTACTGGGCTATGACAGACGTTTTCTTTCGAAAGAGGCAATGCAGTGGGCAGGACAGATTTTTGCAGCAGAAGGCATTACCGCTTATCTGATCAACAAGTCTTCACCGACACCGCTTGTAATGTTTTATGTAATGAAACATGAATTTCCTTATGGCATGATGATCACGGCAAGTCATAATCCGGCGATCTATAATGGGGTCAAAGTTTTTACGCAGGGAGGAAGGGATGCAGATGAACTGCAGACCAGAGAAATTGAAGAATATATCTGTGCAGAAAAGGAAACACCGCAGGGGATGGATTATGAAAAGGCGCTTGCAAAAGGGCTGATCAGAGAAATTTGTCCTTTGAATGAATATATTGACAGTATCATTGCCGAAATCAATATGGAAGCGATTAAAAAATGTAATCTTCGTGTCGTGCTGGATCCCATGTACGGAGTGAGCGAAACATCTCTTCGCATGATTCTGCAGACAGCCCGGTGTGAAGTTGCAACGATTCATGACAGGCATGATACGCTTTTTGGCGGAAAACTGCCGGCTCCTTCTGCAGCAACGCTGCATTCCCTTCAGAACATTGTAACGGATGGACATTTTGATATTGGAATTGCAACAGATGGTGATGCCGACAGGATTGGTGTCATCGATGATACCGGAAGATTTTTGCATCCCAATGAAATCCTGGTGCTTTTATATTATTATCTGGAACAGTATAAAAATAAAAAGGGCTCTGCGGTGCGGAATATCTGCACAACCTGTGTACTGGATAAGGTAGCGGAAGATTTTGGTGAAAAATGTTATGAAGTACCTGTCGGCTTTAAATATATTTCTGCAAAAATGAATGAGACAAATGCGGTTATCGGAGGAGAATCATCCGGCGGCCTGACAGTCAGAGGACATATCAAGGGAAAAGACGGGATCTATGCGGCTATGCTTCTGGTTGAAATGATTGCGGTAACAGGCAAGAAACTTTCACAGATTATCCGGGAAATAGAGGATAAATACGGTATGATCAGCATGGAGGAAAACGATTATCATTTTTCGCAGGAAAAAAAGGAGGAAATATATAAAATCCTTCTGGAACAAAAAGAGCTTCCGCAGCTTCCCTGTCAAATCGAAAAAGTCAGTTATCTGGATGGCAGCAAGGTTTATTTCACAAACGGCGGCTGGGTCATAGCAAGATTTTCAGGGACAGAACCACTACTTCGAATATTCTGTGAAATGCCTGATCCTGATGACGCACGCAGTATTTGCAGAATATATGAAGAATTTCTGGGACTGCATAAAGTATGATAAAATATATCTATGAAAAATAAATTGAAATGGTCTGGACAACTGAAGAGGAGAAGGGCTTCCCTGCAACATACACTGATCGGCGTATTTGCCATTTCATGGCTGATCCCGATTGGTGTATTTTCGTACTTTATTTTCCACACCTATCAGAATGCCTATATCACCAAATCGGATAATCTGATTGCAAATGAAGTCAGTCTTTCAGGAGTACTGGTTTCAACGGATCTGGACGAAGCCATTGCCAAGATACAGAAGCCGACATACGAAGGAGAATGGGAAAAGCTGTATAACAGCCTTGAGAAGGGCAATATATCGCTTTCGGATTATCTGACATCGATCAGAGCGTCCCTGATCTACAAATTCTATATGGACAGGCAGGTTTCCAGATATGCATTTTACAGGGAAGGGGATACAACACCAAGCTGTTATTCCGGCAAAAACGGGTACAGCTATTCGGATTATCTTGAACATGTGCAGCCCGTAGCAGAACGCATGATGCAGGAAGACAGTAATTATGTGACAGTCAAAATTATTGATAATCAGATTTATCTGATCAGAAATCTGTATACGGTGAACAGTTACCGTAAATATGGAACGCTTGTAGTAGGCTTAACAAGAGAAAGTCTCTTTGATAATCTTCCGGTTGAGCATGCCCGGGATGTACGGATCTATATAAATGATGACACAGCTTTTCTGACAAGAGCAGAGCAGACAGGGAAACCGGTAAAAGAAAAAGAAGATGTATACAGAGATTTGATCGCACATAAGGAAAGTTCGCTTCTGGATTATAGTATGATGGGAAGTATGAAGGACAGGTATGCAGGTTATGCTTATGATTATCAGTGCGATAATTACAAACTGCACATGTACTATCTTGTGGAAGAAGAATCGCTGTACTCCGGAATTGCAAGACTGAATACACTGATGTGCATTACTCTGATCTGTATGCTTCCGATTATTTGCGCAACATGGATATATCTGCGCATGCACATCGAAAAACCGTTGATCATGCTTGCGGATGTATCGGAAAAAATCAAGGAAGGTGCTTTTGGCAGTACAATAAATGCTGAGAAGATGCCAAATGAAGAATTTTTCTCTCTTTCAGAATCATTTAATGATATGTCAAAGCGGATCAAGCATTTGTTTGATACAGTGTATCTTGAAAAAATGGCAACAAAGGATGCGCAGATTGCCGCACTGCAGGCACAGATCAATCCGCATTTTCTGAATAATACTTTGGAAATGATGAACTGGCAGGCCAGAATGAATGGGGATATTGAAGTCTGCAAGATGATCGAAGCACTTGGGACGGTACTGGATTCGAGTATGAACCGTTCGAATGACACACTGGTACGCCTTTCAGATGAGCTGCGCTGCGGAGATGCTTTTCTGTATATTATGTCCATGCGCTTTGGGCAGCGACTTAAAATTGTAAAAAACATTGATGAAGATCTGCTGCACATTCCTGTTCCGCAATTGATTCTGCAGCCGTTGATCGAAAATGCCATCCGGCACGGAATCGAAATAGTAAATTCAGGAACCATCTGGGTCAATATCTATGCACAGGAAGACAAAATGCTGATTGATGTGATCAATACAGGGAAAAAGCTGACGGAGCAGGAACAAATGCGTATCAGAGATATTGTTTCAGGAAAATATCGTCTGGATAAGTCAGAACCGGGAATTCACACATCTATGGGTATATATAATGTCAATCGCCGTATCGCACTGATCTATGGACCTGATTTTGGCCTTTGCATATCGCAGCAGGCAGAGAACTGTGTTTTATCAAGAATTACTTTACCTTTATCCTATATACCACATCTTCCACACGATGTGAAAAAAGAGGTGAATGAAAATGGCTTTTTATAAAGTAAGACTGACACAAGCTGTGTTATTGTTGTCTCTTGTTCTGGCGTGCACAGCCTGTGGAGACAATACGCCCAAAGCAGAGACATCGTCCGCACGGGAGGTAACACTGCGGGTTGTGACGATGTTCGGCGGAACGGATCCGAATGCACCTGTTTATGAGAAAATCATGGCAGACTTTCTGGATACACACCCCAATATCAGTATTGAAGACAATTCGGATACTTCGGATGAACAGTGGAAGGCATCTGTTGCTGCCAGTTTCAGTGCAGGAGATGAGCCGGATGTGCTGCAGTTTTTTACCGATGCAACGGCAGATCAGCTGATCGATATGGACAAGTTTGTTTCAATTAAGGAAATACAGCAGATTTACCCGTCGTATGCTGCAGATACCTATACATGGGCATTGAAGCAGGTTGCCAACAGAGATGGGGTAGAACGCGCTGTACCGACAACAGGGTTTTGGGAAGGGTTATATTGCAATCAGGATCTCTTTGACAGATATGATATTCCATTACCTTCGGATTGGGATTCTTTTGCCTGTGCAGTTGAAAAATTCAGAGCACAGGGGATGATTCCGGTTGCCTGCAGCCTTGGAAATGTACCGCATTATTGGATGGAATATCTGATGTTATATACTTCAGGTGTTGACGGGTACAGTACGAACTGGACACAGACTCCTGCAGACTGGATTGATGCACTGGAGAGATTTCGGATACTGAAGCAGATGGGAGCATTCCCTGATAACACAGACACCATCAGTAACGATTATGCGCAGGATCTGTTTAATGAGAAAAAGGCAGCTATGATTCTGGAAGGGAACTGGTATCTGCCTGCGATCAGAGACAGGCAGGATACCATCGTCATACCGTTTCCCGGGGTACCGGACCAGAAGGCGGCCTCAGGAACGGTTGTAGGCGGCATGACATCAGGATTCTATATTACACGCAGAGCATGGGAAAATCCGGACAAGCGGGAGGCTGCAGTAGCGTTTGTCATGGCAAATACAGATAAAGCGGCAGTACAGAAATATTGGGAATATGGAGGCGGAATTACGACAGCGGCTACCAGAGTGGCAGAATACGCAAAACGGACTCCGCTGGAACTTTCCGCCAGAAAATATATGCAGGGAGCAACACAGATTGTGCTTTCGACAGATTCCCGTATGGCACCGGGAGCATACAGGGAGCTGATTGCCGGAATCATGCGTGTATCGGATGGCGCATCTGCAAAAGAGTTATTGGATCGGGTAATGTCGCTAAATGATGAAAACGGGAACTGGTAGCATCAGGAAGGAATGTCCATATGTATAAGGTATTGATCATTGATGATGAACCGATTATTGTAGAGGGACTTTCAAGAAGTGTGCCCTGGGAAAAGTATGGCTGTCAGGTGCTGGGAACAGCAGGGAGCGGAACAGAAGGCCGCAAACTGATAGAACAATGTCATCCCGATATGATTTTTTTGGATATTTGTATGCCGGAAATGGATGGGCTTACCATGATCGCAGGACTGAAGTCAGAATATCAGGATATGCAGATCAGTATTCTGACCGGATTCAGAGATTTTGATTATGCCAAGAAGGCGTTAACACTTGGTGTTGCGCGATATTTGTTAAAACCGTCCAGCATGAATGAAATAGAGGAAGCAATCCGCTTTATGTGCGGTAAGGTGGAAAAACTGCAGCATTTGCAGGCAGCATCCGTTTATCCGGATGAGGAAATGCCGCAGGAACATGAAAGTGTGGCCAGTAATTTTATTGTGCGTAATGCATTGGATTACATTGAGGCCAATTACAGAGAAAAAATACTGTTGTCTGATGTTGCAGAGAAAATTTATGTCAGTCAGTGGCACTTGAGTAAGCTGTTAAATAAGGAAACAGGACAGAATTTTTCGGAAATTCTGAATGGAGTAAGAATACGCAGGGCAAAGGAACTGATGGAAAATCCGGCACTTCGGATAGGTGATATTGCGGAGGAAGTAGGATTTTTGGATGTTGCACATTTTTCAAGGATATTTAAGAAGTTAAACGGAATATCCGCAAATGAATATCGCAACCAGAGGAGTAATGGATCCTCTGATTAATAAAAGAAATATAACAGAAAAAAGAAACTGATACAGGAAAAATGTATCAGTTCTTTTTTTGTATAAAAAACAATGCTGTCAAAAGTAAACAAAAATAATTCCGGAAAGAGCCAATAATAGGCAAAAAACAACAATCTCGTGCCGTGACGCAGCGTATCCAAAATCATAGAATAGAGGAAGAACAGAAAAGAGAAATGAAGTTATTCGGAATGAATGTAAAGGGGATTACATAATGGCTGAAATAAAATTAACAACAAAAAGAAACGGATCTGATCATTTTCTGACATCCGGCAGAACCAAAACACTCTTACTGACTTCAATGGTACTGCCCGGTGCAATTTGGTTCTTTTTGCTTCGTTATCTTCCAATGGCGGGCATTATTCTCGCATTTAAGAACTATAAGGTATATACCAGAGCACCCGGATTCTGGAACAATATGATACACAGTAAATGGGTGGGACTTAAAAATTTCAAATTTCTTTTTTCGGCATCGGATTCATGGACCTATATCAGAAATACACTTTGCTATAACATTCTGTGGATTGCAATCGGGCTGGTCGTAGCAGTGGGATTTGCTGTTATTCTGAATGAAATCACGCAGAAATTTGTCGCCAAAACATATCAGACATTGATGTTCTTTCCCTATTTTCTGAGCTGGGTGGTAGCAAGCTATTTTGTTATGGCATTTCTGGATCCGACCAGAGGATTGCTGGATCATTTCCTGGTTGCACATAATATGGCGGCAATTGACTGGTATAACGAACCAAAGTATTGGCCATGGATACTGACATTTTGTAATTTGTGGAAAAATATCGGTTATTCAACCATTCTCTATCTGGCTGCAATTACCGGGATTGATACCACACAATATGAAGCGGCAAGTATTGACGGTGCAAGTAAATGGCAGCAGATAAAGAGTGTCACACTTCCCAATCTGCGTCCGATGATCTGTATCCTTCTGATTATGAATGTAGGTAAAATATTCAATTCCGATTTTGGATTGTTTTATACCGTACCAATGAATTCAGGCTCCCTGTTTTCTGCAACGCAGGTAATTGATACCTATATTTATCGTGTCATGACGGCAACCAGTAATATCGGAATGAGCACTGCAGGGGGACTTTTACAGAACCTGGTCGGATTCGTTTTCATCATGGCGGCCAACCGGATTGTCAGCAAAATTGATGAAGACAGCAGTCTGTTCTGAAAAAGACTGAAAAAAAGAAAGGATCCGTGAAATGAAAATAAAAAGAAAAGAAAAATAAATGCGGTCAGTGTTCCTGTTGAAGTGTTATTCCATGTCATAATGCTCATTTTTTGTCTGGCATGTATTGTTCCATTTGTGTTTGTTGTTATTATTTCACTTTCATCAAAAGACAGTATTCGTATGATCGGTTATTCCTTTACACCTGTATCATGGTCACTGGAAGCGTACCGTTATGTGGTCAGACTTGGAGATCAGCTTTGGCGGTCATATTTTAACAGCTTTTTCATTACTGTTGTCGGGACCGTGCTGAGCATGCTGATTACGATCATGTATGCCTATGCACTTTATCGTAAAGACTTCAAATATCGCGGATTTTTTACCTTTTTCTGCTTTTTTACCATGCTGTTCGGAGGCGGACTTGCACCGACCTATGTGGTATGTAAGACCGTACTGGGATTATCAGACAGTTATGCGGCAATTATCGTTCCGATGTTGTTAAATCCGTTTAATCTGATCGTAATGCGGACTTTTTTCCAGAGTTCTGTTCCGACAGAACTGATTGATGCAGCTGCAATTGACGGAAGCGGGGAGTACAGTACACTTTTTCGGATTATCATTCCGATTTCCAAACCGGGAATTGCAACAGTCGGATTATTAACGGCACTTGCATACTGGAATGAGTGGTTTATTCCCATGCTGTATGTCAAGGATGCAGCTTACATTCCCCTTCAGTATCTGCTGATGCAGATGCAGACCAAGGTGGATTTCCTTGTGAAAAACAGTTCCATGATCGGTGCAGAAGCAGCTAATATCATGAGTTCACTTCCTGCCGATTCGCTTCGCATGGCACTGGTTGTATTGATTGTTGTACCAATTGCTTGTGCATATCCCTTTTTCCAACGCTATATCATTTCGGGACTGACAATCGGTTCTGTTAAGGGCTGAACATCCGGACAGATAGTTACGGCATAGTGCCGACTATATAAACAATATTTTAAGGAGGGTTTTACATGAAAAAGAAGGTATTATCGTGTGTTCTGGCAGCATCCATGCTGTTATCCATGACGGCATGCGGAAACAGCGGCAGCAATGTGGGGAGCAGTGCATCCTCTGCTGATACTGCAGCGGCAGCGCAGACTGCGGAGAGCAAGGAAACAGCGACGGATCAGGCAGCTGTTGATGTGAGTCAGCTGGAACCTGTTACACTCAAAATGTATTTTGACGGCAGCAATGTGACGGATGACAGTCAGGTACTGGAAGCAGCAAATGCATATCTGAAAGAAAAACTGAATGTAACACTGGAACCGGTATGGGGAACCTGGGGTGATTTTGACACGAATTCCGTGTTATCTTTACAGGGTGGAGATGATGTGGATATTTACTTCACATCTTCCTGGAGTGCAGATGAATATAACAAGTTTGCCCGAGACGGGTATTGGGTACGGCTGGATGATCCCAATAATAATATGATTGAGAAATATGCGCCGGAACTTTGGAAAACATTGCCGCAGGTATTGATCAACGGGGCATCTATCAATGGCTCTGATGGGTTTGGTGTATATGCGGTACCGGGTTATAAGGATATTGCAACACAGAACTGCTGGGATATCAATGTGACAAAGCTGAAAGAACTGGGTTATACACTGGATGACATTAAAAATGCGGATTATTACACATTTGGAGACATTCTGAAAAAAGCAAAGGAAAAATACGGAAAAGATTTCTATCCGCTTCTGGTAGAAGGCGCAGTTCTGGAAAGAATGGTAGATAATTCCATTATTGTAACAGGAGACAGTGCTACCGGAAACTTCATGTCATATTATGTAAATCCTGCAGATCTGACGCAGCCAAGTACTTATGGCAATAAGATTTTGAATAAGTTTTCGACGGATGAGTTCAAAAAGTTTGTAAAGCAGACACGTGCTTATTATCAGGCAGGTTACATTGATCCTTCTCTGGGAAATGCAAATCAGGCAAACGATACCAGAAGCAGCAAGCAGCTGACAGGTGACTATCTGATCGGGACACAGTCTTATTCTCTTGGATATGAAATGCAGGCTTCTCAGGAACGTGGAATTGATGTTGCGATGGTTCCCTGCACAGATCCCTATGTAGATACGACTTCTTCACAGGGAGCCATGATGGCCATATCCACGGCCTCCAAGAATCCGGAACGTGCGATGATGTTCCTGAACCTGCTGAACACAGATCCGTATCTTATGACACTGCTTAACTATGGCGTGGAAGGGGTTCATTACAATCTGAACAGTGACAAGCTGGTTGAATTTACGGATAAAAGAAGTGATTATCAGCCATGGACAAACGGTATGGGAAATGTAACCATTCTGGCACCTACCGCAGCGCAGGGGGCAGATTTCTGGAATGGTTTCAAGAGCTATTACGGAGAAGCAAAGCAGATTCCGATTCTGGGTTATGCGTATGACGGATCCAATATGGAAACGCAGATGGGTGCAGTTGCCAATGTAGTAGCAGAATATATGCTGCCGCTTTGCACAGGAACAGTGGATCCGGATGAAAAGCTTCCTGAATTCCAGAAGAAATTGGAAGAAAATGGTATTAATGATATAATCAAAGACGCAAATACACAATTGGATATTTTTATGGCAGCAAAGGGTAAATAAGCAAGTACAGATATATAATTGATTTCCGCAAGCGGGCCCTGCGTGATGAAATGTCATGCAGAACCCGCTTTTTGGGGAGAAAGGCATGATATGATCATACGTAAAATTTATCCCGGTGAAGTAAAGCGTACAGAAGAACTTTTTTCTGTCGCATTTGAAACGGTATATGAAGAGAAGAGAGATCCTGAAATACGGTATCTGGAAAAGTATGCTGCTTTTGAAGATGATGATAAAACAATGATGTGCTGCCTGACTGCAACAGGATATCCTGTCAATTTTGATGGAAACGAAGTCAAAATGGCGGGAATAGGTGGAGTAGCATCGCTTCCGCAATATCGCAGAAAAGGAGGGATCAGAGCGTGTTTTACAAAAATGCTTCCGGAACTGTATGCGGAGGATATTATTTTCTCTTATCTTTATCCCTTTTCAACAGAATATTACAGAAAATTCGGATATGAAATGGGATGCCGGGGATGGAAATATCATTTAAAACTTGCATTTATCCCGCAATATGACAGCAGCGGAACAGCAGTACTGATAGATCAGTACAACCGGGATCAGCTGCTTCCGGATATCAGGCAGATATATCTGTACTGGCAGAAAAAATATAACGGAATGATCTGTAATGAGGAATGTGAATACCGTTTTATTAAGGAAGCCGATCCATACAGAACGCAGGAATTTACCTGGATATATCGGTCAAAAGACGGAAAACCGAAAGCATACATGACCTATCGGAAAGTAAAAGAGAAGGAAGAACAGGTTCTGCTTTGCAGCAAAATGGTTTATGCGGATACAGAAGGGCTGAAGGGCTTACTGAGCCTGGCAAAGACGATGGCAGCTGATCACAGCAGGATTATTTTCACACTGCCGCAGGACTGTGAAATCGAATCGTTCCTGACGGAATTTTCTTTTGGTGCATATCATAAAGAGCAGGTCAATCTGGGAATGATTCGTGCGGTCAATGTGCAAAAAATTCTTGAACTAGCAGCGTACAGGGGAACCGGAAGTATCTGTCTGAAAATTTCAGATGCCTGCATTTCTCAAAACAACGCGGTTTTTGAGGTGCAGTACGAAAATGGAAGAGCAGTACGGGTACAGGAGGTAAATAACGGGGAAGCAATGCCACAGATGGAGTTATCCATACAGGCATTTTCTCAGCTGGCAGTGGGGTGCCTGCGCGGTTCACTGACAGATAACAGCGGGGTATCATTTTTATCAGATCAGACATCTGCAGAGCAGGTGTTTTACAGAAAACCGGCATATATTATGGAGTTTTTCTAAGTGCGTACAGCATGGAAGGGATACGAATGCATATTATCAAAGCACAGGATTATACAGCAATGAGCAGAATGGCGGCCAATATCATATCAGCACAGATTATCATGAAGCCGGATTGTGTTTTGGGTCTTGCGACCGGATCAACACCGGTCGGCACATACCGACAATTGATTGCATGGTACGAAAAGGGTGATCTTGATTTTCAGAAAGTAACAACGATTAATCTGGACGAATACAAAGGCCTTTCGCCTCAAAATGAGCAGAGCTACCGCTATTTTATGAATCAGAATCTCTTTGATCAGATCAATATCAATCAGTCTCATACCTATGTTCCAAATGGATTGGAAGAAGACAGGAACAAAGCCTGCCGGGATTATAATGAGATTATCAGAAAAAGCGGCGGAATTGATTTGCAGCTTCTGGGACTTGGACAAAACGGCCATATCGGATTCAATGAACCGGAAGAAGCATTTGAAAAGGAAACGCACTGTGTAAAGCTTTCAGAGAGTACCATCGCAGCAAATGCAAGATTTTTTGCAACAATGGAGGAGGTTCCGAAAGAAGCCTATACAATGGGAATCAAATCAATTATGCAGGCCAAAAAGATTCTTGTGATCGTAAGCGGAAAAGAAAAGGCGAATATTGTTAAACGTGCTTTTTTCGGACCGGTCACACCGATGGTTCCGGCATCTGTACTGCAACTGCACAATGATGTGACACTGGTTGGAGATGCGCAGGCGCTTTCTTTATTGCAGGAAGAACGGGAAGAAGGATAATATGCTGATTCTGAATGGGGATGTATATACAGAGAAATTCATATTTGAGAAACGGAATATTCGAATTAAAAACGGTAAAATAGAAAGTATTACAAGAGAAAAACCGGAGCCGGAAAATGGAGAAGAGATTGTGGATGCGACAGGAAAGAAAATCATTCCCGGACTTACGGACATTCATTTTCACGGATGTGCAGGATATGACTTTTGCGATGCCACACAGGAGGCAATTTCTGTTATCGCCAGATATGAAAGACAGGTGGGCGTGACCAACATCTGTCCCGCTACCATGACGATTTCCAGACAAAGACTGCTGAATATATGTAAAATTGCGGCACAACACAAAGCAGAAGGGGAAGAAGCAGAACTCGTGGGAATCAATCTCGAAGGACCCTTTATTTCACCGCAAAGAACAGGCGCCCAGAATCCTGCATTTGTGCACAAACCGGATACACAGATGTTATCAGGACTTGCGAAAGCATCCGGGAATCTGGTAAGACTGGTTACCATTGCGCCTGAGGAAGAAGGGGCAATGGAATGCATTCGTAAAATGAACAAAAAAGTACATTTTTCTGTCGGACATACCATGGCTGACTGTGAAACAGCCGAAAAAGCTTTTGAGGCAGGAGCAGATCATGTGACACATCTTTATAATGCGATGCCAGGACTGACGCACCGGGCACCCGGCGTTGTCGGTGCTGCTGCGGATGATGAGAAGGTTATGGCAGAGCTGATCTGTGACGGAATACATATTCATCCGAGTGCAGTTCGGGCAGCATTTCGTATGTTCGGACCGCAGCGGGTAATTTTGATCAGTGACAGTACCAGAGCATGCGGAATGCCGGACGGAGAGTATGAACTGGGTGGGATCCCGGTTTATAAGAAAGGCAGGTCAGTCAGACAGGCGGACGGAACGCTTGCCGGAAGTGCAACAAATGTATTTGAATGTATGAAAATAGCAATGCAGATGGGAATCTCACAGGAGAATGCTGTCCGTGCAGCAACCTGGAATCCAGCAAGATCGATTGGAATTGAGGATCATCTTGGGAGTATTGTTCCGGGAAAACTTGCCAGAATGATCATTTTGGATGATAACTGGGAAATAGTCAGAGTCATTATGGAAGGATAATAATTTATTCGGAAAAAACAGGGCAATAGAACAGAATAAGGCAATTTATGATATAATCAGACGCAGATTAATGATGGAATCTGTGTCTGTTTTTTATGGAAAAAGGAGAATATGGCAGAATGATAGCATTTTTTGATATTGACGGGACATTAACATCGGAAGTTGATGCTTCTATTCCTGACAGTGCTGTAATTGCAATTAGAAAAGCCCGTGAAAACGGGCATATGATGTTTATTAATACAGGCAGATGTGCACAAAATGTGGAAATGTGTTTTAGAAAAATCGGTTTTGACGGGTATGTGTGCGGATGCGGAACGAATATTTATTATAATCACAAAGAGCTTTTGTATGTCAGTCAGTCACATGAAATTGTGATGGCTTTGCTGCAGCAGGCAAGGCGTACGGATATTGATATTGTATTTGAATCCCGAAAAGAGATTATTTTTGACCGTTCAAGAGAAATACATAATCCGGATGCAATGAAATTGTACTATGATTTGAAGGGCAAACATTACGATATGTCTCACCCGCTTGAAGCAGAGGACTATACCTGTGATAAATTTATTATCTGGTTTACAGATGCAGAACAGCTTGCAGCGTTTCGGACAGTAAGTGATAAATGGTTTGTCTGCATTGACAGAGGAAATCATTTCAGAGAATTTGTTCCCATCGGATATTCCAAGGCAACAGGAATTCAATTTCTGCTGGATGAGCTTGGGATTCCCCTTTCGGAAGCATACGCATTTGGTGACAGCAACAATGATCTGCCCATGCTGCAGTATGTTCCCAACAGTATTGCAATGGGAAATGCTGAAAATGAATCACTTTTTGAAAAAGTTGCGTATGTGACAGCCAAAGCCAGTGAGGATGGAATTCAGAAAGCACTGGAACATTTCAAATTCATCTGAAAATCTGCAGGTTTATTCAAAAGCAGAAAAAAGACAGAAAAAAGCCGCGGGAGAAAAAAATGCTGCAAAAGCATGGGATCAGGAACAGTGTAGTAGGGATATATATGTTTTTTGCCGCACTGGTGCTGCTGTATGCACTGATCGGAGGAATCAGCCATAAAAAAGAAAGCCTGTGGAATGGGTTTAATGCAAAAGCGGTAACGGAGCTGAATGAAGGATGGAAGCGGAGTATCAATGGAGAACCATTTTCATCAGTCACATTGCCACAGACCGAAAGTATTCCAAATTCCGATATTACTGTGCTGGAAGGAACACTGCCACAAAAAATCGCAGCAGGGAAAACAATTGCTGTTTATTCATCTTTTCAAAATATCAGAATCTATCTTGCAGGTAAAATGGTGGAAAATTATACCGGAGAGGATGGGTTCCTGCACACGGACGTTCCGGTGACACAGATTCTGTTTGTTTCACTGAGACCGGAAAATGCCGGACAGAAAATCCGGATAGAATATGCAAGTCCGCTGCCTTCCCGAAGGGGTGTACTGCACAAAGTTCTTATCGGGAGCAGAATAGATGTGATCTATTATCTTCTGGGAGAACGTATTCTTATTATGCTTGCAGGTGGATTGCTCCTTGTTATCGGAGCAGTCCTGATCTGTTATCGCATATTTACACATGAGAAGGGAATTGTCGGAGAGGCACTGCTTTTTCAGGGAGTATTTGTGCTTCTTCTGGGACTCTTTTTTGTTTTGCAGGCAGGAATGAATCAGGTCTTTTTCAGAAATCTTAACTGGGCAAGATATCTTGAATTTTTTTCGATTATGCTGGCACCTGTCACAGCCATTCTGGAAATGGATGTGGTTGAGAAACACAGATTGAGACAATACGCTGATCTGTTGTGTATCTGCTGCATCGGGATGATTTTTACAGAATGTGTTCTGGCAGTTGTATTTCAGATTGATTATATGAAAGTAATCATGTTTACATATCTGATGATTGTGATAGCCGTTCTCTATGCAGGGGGTTCAATTATCTGGCTGTATATATCCGGAGAGAAAGAATTGCTGCGGGAAATGAAATGGATGATTTATGCCAATGCTGCACTTGCAACAGCAACAGTCGGAGAAATTATTTTATATTATGTTGCACCGTCAAGGGAGGATTGCAGAAGTCTTGCATGCGGCGTTATTTTTCACTCTTTTTTTTCCGTAAAATGGATTCTGCAGCAAAAGGAATTGCAGGAAGTTGAAAAAGAACGTTCCATTCAGCAGGCAGAGGCAAAGAGCATTTTTCTTGCCAGTATGTCACATGAGATCCGAACGCCTGTCAGTGCAATTCTCGGAATCAATGATATGATTTTGAAAAAAGTACAGGATAATGAAATATTGGAGTATGCAGAGGATATTAATGAATCCGGACACAGTCTGATGAATCTGGTTAATAATATTTTGAATTATTCCAGATTGGAATCCGGCAGTGATAAGCTGGTTAATACAGATTACAGGTTTTCAGCGCTTTTACAGGAACTGGAAGAAAGTACCAGAAGTGCGATTGGTAAAAAGCATATATTTCTGGAAATGAAGATAGAACCTTCCCTTCCGTCCGGATTGTATGGTGACAGAAATAAAGTCAAAACAATTTTGGAAAATATTCTGCAAAATGCGGTGCAGTATACCGGAAAGGGAAGGATTACACTGACAGTCTGTGCAGAAAAGACAGACAGAAAAAACATTATTCTGCAATTCTGTATTGATGATACGGGACCGGGGCTGACTGCAAAAGAACGGAAAAGAGTAACGGAAATGCTCCGGCAGGTACAGCAGAATGCACCACAGGAAAAAGGACTTGGACTCATGGTGGCGGGCGGATTTGTCAGAATGATGAATGGAAATATCGAACTGCTTGCATCAGAAACAGGCGGTTGTCTGGTGCGTATTCGGATTGCACAAAGAATAAATGATGATTCCGGGGTTGGAAACTATCACGAAAACGTTTTATTAAAGAAAGATATTTATATGCCGGAAAAGAAAATTCTGGTTGTGGATGATGAACCCATTAATACAAAGGTTCTGATTGGAATGCTGGGAAATACAGGAATACGTATTGATACAGCAGGAAACGGTTATGATGCGGTACAGTTGACAACGGACGTGGAGTATGATCTGGTTTTGCTGGATCATGAGATGCCTGGAATGGACGGAATAGAAACTTTTATTAAAATGAAGGAAATATGGCGTAAAAAGAGAGTATCCGTACCGGTTATTATGCTTTCCGCAGAACTGGAATCTGATCAGGAAGAAAATTATACCAATATGGGATTTGCTGGTTTTCTGTATAAACCGGTAAATGAAAAAGCTTTGATCCGGATAATAGAAAAGCTGTTTCATGAAAAAGTTTGAGAACAGAAGGAATGATATGGAACGTATCAATATGGGAAATGTGAGGCTTTATCATAATATAGTCATCAGATTGTATACGCTGATTCTTTTCCTGCCGTTTGTACTGGCAATAGTCAGTTTTGTGGATTTTCATGGAGAAAACAGCTTTCATACAGCCGGCTACAGGAAACTGGATGATACATTGATCGAAAGTTATACCGGCAGCAGACTTGAAATGGAAGGAAAGCTGCCGCAAGATATAGCAGACGGCAATGTAATATATGTGTATTCCAGACAGGAAAAAATTGAAATATACGTGAATGATTCAGAACCTGGCATGGAATGGAAAAGCGAGGGATCTGATTCCCGCAATGCCATGCTGGATGGATGGCACAGGGTATACCTGAACAGAGATCTTTCAGGAGCAGATTTTCGGATTATTTTGACTTCGCTGAACGGTTCCAAAGCAAAACACATTCATTCTGTTTATATGGGAGATGAAAGTGCTGTTTTGCAGCATCTGATCCTATTATATTGCTATCCGGTGTTTTCTGGTATTTTGCTTTTCCTTCTGGGTCTTTTTATGCTGGGTTATTCTCTTACAGCCTGGAAAATGGGCAGTCGTGTGTATCATTTTCTTGGGGCATTTATGATGTTTGCAGGAGTATATCTGTTCTACAGCGCACAAATACGTCAGGTATATCTGGGATGGGCAGAATATGCCGACAATATGGCATTTGTATGTTTACTCATGGCACAGATTCCGCTTGCAGCTGTTGTTGATGAAGGAACGGGGAGAATTACCATGGTTTGCTGACCGTTCTGGAGTGCATGGAAATGACATTTTCCATTTTAACGACAGCACTGATGATGGTCCATATATGGAACCCTGGACAGCTGTTTCTGATACTGCGGTTTCTATACATATGGCAGCTGTTGTTCTATCTGATACTGTTAATGAAAAAAAACGGTTCAGAGGAAAGTTCCATGAAACGCGGTAAAATGAAAATTGCATTTTTTTTGCTGCTTGGTGGTGGAATCACAGAAGCAGGTATGTGGTATGGGTTACAGATAGACCTTGCGGGAGCAGGTGTGACATCCGGCGTGCTTGCCTTTAGCCTGATTGGAATTGCAGAATTCTGGGAGTGGATGCGTGCGCTGCTTGCGAGGGAACGGCAGGCACTTGTCAGAAATGAAGAAAAGAATATTTTTCTGGCAGAAATGTCACATTCTATCAGGACACCCGCGAATACAGTTCTTGGAATGGATCTGATGATTCTGCGCAGGAGTAAGGATCCTGTGGTCAACAGTTATGCAGCAGATATATGGAATGCAGGGCAATCTCTTCTTGCAGTGATTGATAATATTCTGGATTTTTCAAAAATCGGCAGTGGAAAAATGGCGATTCATCCCTGTGCATACCAATTGACTTCCCTGATCAGTGACTGTTATCAGATGGTTATTTTCAAAGTACAGGGCAAAAAGCTTGAATTTCATATTGCAAATGATCCGCAGATACCGGATTATCTCTATGGAGATGAAACGAGGATCAGACAGATAATCACCAATTTACTGACCAATGCCGTAAAATATACTTTTGCAGGAGACATTACGCTGGAACTGGATTATGAAAAAGAAAATTCTGAATGTATTCTGTTGAAAATATCAGTAAAAGATACGGGAATCGGGATCAGAGAAGAAAATATTCCGGATCTGTTTCAGAGTTATAAACGATTGCATGAATATGATAATCCGGCGATTGAAGGATCCGGGCTTGGACTTTCCATTGTAAAGCATACGGTGGAACTGATGGACGGAAAAGTGGAAGTTGCAAGTGTATATGGCAAAGGATCGATCTTTACCGTTACGATTCCGCAAGTTGTAAAGGGGTGGGAGCAGATCGGAAATCTTGGACTTCTTCTGGAAAACGGGATCAGAAAACCGGCGGGAAAAGTGGAATGGTTCCGTGCGCCACAGGCCAGGGTATTGATTGTTGATGATGTGAAAATGAATCTGAAAGTCATGAGTGCCCTGTTGGATGCCTCCGGAATGGAAATTGATTGTGCTTTGAGCGGGCAGGAGTGTCTGAAACTTGCCGCGCAGAAAAAGTATGATATGATTTTCATGGATCATATCATGCCTGGAATGGATGGAGAAGAGACTTTTCGCAGAATGTGCGGCATGAATCCGAACCGGAATCGCAACACACCGGTCATCATGCTGACAGCAAATGCTATCATGGGAGCAAAAGAGGAATATATGGGAGCAGGCTTTGGAGGGTATATCTCCAAACCTGTGAGAGAAGAGGAGTTAAGGGATATTTGCATGCAGTATCTGCCGGACAGAAAGATACAGAAAACGGAAGACGAAGCGGAAGACAGCGAACAGCAAATAGATTTGCAGGTACAGAATATGCAGGACATCAAACTGGAAAAACTTTCAGAGCTACTGGACACAAAAACCGGAATTGCATATTGTGTGGATGATGCACAGTTGTATCTGGAAATTCTGTCGGATTATGTATTGCCGGAGAGAAAGCAGCAGATTATCGAGGCGTATGAAACACAAAAATGGGATAATTACAGGGTAGGTGTTCATTCATTAAAAAGTACATCCAAAACAATTGGTGCGATGCAGCTTTCAGAAATGGCACTTTCATTGGAAACTGCTGCCAAACAAAATAATCTTGAATATATAAAAGAACATCATGCAATGATGATGCAGGTCTATGAAAATCTGAAAGAAAATATCAGCAGGATCCTCGCTTAAGCAGCATATTACGGGAATTTTCAGCGGGGTACCATGGTATATAAAAGAAAGGATTAACAACTGGTTATGAAAAATATGAAGAAACTGATATCGTATTATGGCCCTTACAAAAAGATCTTTTTTGCGGATATGTTTTTTGCAATTCTCTCAGCAGCAATTGCACTGATGATCCCACTGGTAGTGCGTTATGTGACGGGAAAAGTGATCTACATGGGGACAAGTGCGGCCTATCACACGATTATACTGATTGGTGTGGTAATGGTGGCGCTGGTTCTGGTGCAGTGCTACTGCAATTTTTTTATTGCAAATTACGGGCATGTAATGGGAGCCAAAATTGAATATGATATGCGTGCGGAAATTTTTGCGCATTATCAGAAGTTGTCCTTTTCCTTTTATGATGATCAGAAAGTGGGGCAGTTGATGTCAAGAATCACCACGGATCTGTTTGATATCAGTGAACTGCTGCATCATGGACCGGAAAACATTGTAATCTCACTGATCAAGATCATCGGTGCGTTCATCATTTTACTCAGTATCAGTCCGCATCTGACGATTGCAGCATTTATTCTGGTTCCATTTATGCTCTGGTATGCACTTTTCCTGAATCAGAAAATGAAAAAGGCTTTTCGGGAAAATCGTGTCAGGATTGCAGGAATCAATGCGCAGATTGAGGATAATCTGTCAGGAATCCGTGTTGTAAAATCCTTTGCGAATGAAGAAATTGAGAATGAAAAATTCAGGGAAGGAAATGAAGGATTTCTGGCTGCCAAGAAAAACAGTTATTTCTATATGGGCAGTTATCAAAGCGTTTTGAGTGCATTTACTGTAATGATCAACATCGTCGTTATTGTGGTGGGTGGGGTACTGATTACCCGGCAGGTGGTAAATGTTACTGATTTTGTTACGTTTCTGCTGTATATCAATGTTTTTACGGATCCGATCCGGACACTCATTGATTTTACGGAACAGTTTCAGAATGGCTATTCCGGATTTGAACGTTTTCAGGAAATTCTGAATATTGAACCGGATATTCAGGATAAGGTTGGCGCTGTTGAACTGCATCATGTAAAGGGAGAAATTGACTTTCGTGAGGTTTCCTTTCAATATTCCGAACAGACACCTGCTGTACTTGATAAAATCAATCTGCATGTTCCGGCAGGTGCGTATGTTGCACTGGTGGGACCATCGGGAGCCGGAAAGAGTACTTTGTGCAGCCTGATCCCCAGATTTTATGAAATAACAGCCGGAGAGATTACAATTGATGGGCAGAATGTTCAGGATGTTACTTTAAAAAGTCTTCGCAACCATATTGGAATCGTACAGCAGGATGTATATCTGTTTGGGGGAAGCATAGCAGAAAATATCAGATACGGAAGACCCGATGCGACAGATGCGGAGATTGTAGAAGCTGCGAAAAACGCAAATGCACATGATTTTATCATGTCTTTGCCGGATGGTTACGATACCGATATCGGACAACGCGGCGTTAAACTTTCGGGCGGGCAGAAGCAGAGACTTTCCATCGCAAGAGTATTTCTCAAAAATCCGCCGGTGCTGATCTTTGACGAGGCAACCAGTGCACTGGATAATGAAAGTGAGAAAGTAGTACAGGAATCGCTTGAAAAACTCGCCAGAAACAGAACAACTTTTGTTATTGCACATCGCTTATCTACGATTCGAAATGCGCAGCGGATACTGGTTCTGACAGATAACGGAATTGAAGAACAGGGTACGCATGAAGAATTGATGCAGGTTCATGGAGAATATCAGAAACTATACAGCATGGCAATGGGACAGAAGTAATGCCTGTCTGTTCATGCAGACATAAAAAGCAGACGTGAAAATAAGAAGCGCATAAATTCAGGATTGAATATAGAAAACCTGATTTTATGCGCTTTATTTATTGGAATAATGATTGCTTATTTCTGAAGCAGTTTTTTCAGATCTTCAGCAGGTGTAGTAATAGGAGCAATGTTGTAATGCTCTACAAGGTAATTCAGTACATTTGGAGAAACAAATGCAGGAAGTGTCGGTCCGAGCAAAATGTTTTTGATGCCAAGATGCAAAAGTGTCAGCAGGATGCAGACAGCCTTCTGTTCATACCAGGACAGAACGAAGGAAAGCGGTAGCTCATTTACTTCACATTTGAATGCACCTGCAAGTGCTACAGCAACCTGAATGGCGCTGAATGCATCATTACACTGTCCCATATCCATAATGCGAGGAAGACCGGCAACCGTACCCAGATCCAGATCGTTAAAACGATATTTTCCGCAGGCAAGTGTCAGGATAACGGAATCGGAAGGTGTCTGTTTCACAAAATCCGTATAATAATTACGTCCCGGTTTTGCTCCATCACAACCGCCGACCAGGAAGAAATGACTGATCTGACCGTTATTTACGGCTTCAACGACTTTATCTGCAACAGAGAGAACCGTTCCGTGGCCAAAACCGGTCGTTACTTCGTGTCCGCCATTGATACCGGTAAGTTCCTGATCTTCGCTATAACCGCCAAGTGCCAGTGCTTTCTCAATAACAGGAGTGAAGTCTTTGTTTTCACCGATGTGAACAAGCCCCGGATAGGAAACAACTTCGGTTGTAAAAATACGATCCATGTAGGATGCTTTCGGAGGCATGAGGCAATTGGTTGTAAACAGTACCGGTGCAGGAAGATTATCAAATTCCTTCTGCTGATTCTGCCATGCAGTACCAAAGTTTCCTTTCAGCTGCGGATATTTTTTCAGTTCAGGATATGCATGTGCAGGGAGCATTTCGCCATGTGTATAAACATTGATTCCCTTACCTGCAGTCTGGTCAAGAAGTGTTTTCAAATCGAAAAGGTCATGTCCGCTGATAACAATAAAAGGACCTTTTTCGATTGTCAGAGGAACAGTGGTTGGAACAGGTGTGCCATAAGTTTCTGTATTTGCCTGATCAAGAAGTGCCATACATTTCAGATTGACTTCTCCTGTTTTTAAAACAAGCGGAAGCAGTGCATCCATGGTATCTTCATATCCGATCGCAAAAAGCGCACGATAGAAGAATTCGTTTACTTCCGGATCTGTATACCCCAGAACCATCGCATGATAGCCGTATGCTGCCATTCCGCGCAGACCAAAAAGAATCAGTGACTTCAGGGATCTGATATCTTCATTGGCATTCCATACTTCATTCATATCATAATCATCACTTCCGCCGCAGGGTGAACCACAGGCACTGCATGCGGGTGCCAGCATATCTTTTCCTGCATGAACCAGATCAATCATATTCTGAACAGTTTCACTGTTAAAATTAACGTTGGTGATTGTTGTAAACAGACCCTCCAGAATAATTTTATCCGTTTCTTCTGTCGGACGGTTCCCACCTTCTACGGCGCGTGCAAGTCCGATCAGTGCGCCGGTCAGTTTATCCTGTAAACCTGCAACATCGGCAGGCTTTCCACAAACACCTGCTTTTCCGGTACAACCTGTGCATCCGGCTGTCTGCTCACATTGAAAACAAAACATATCACTCATATTTTCCCCTTTCGTGCCGCGCGATGCGGCGCTCTTAAAATGTTTCACACAGTCAGTCGAGGATTTCTCCATCGGTTGAAAGTGTAACGACCTGCCATGGAATCATTTTGCCGCTTCTTTGCAGTGCGGTTTTAACTGCGTATTCAATGCCGCCGCAGCAGGGAACCTGCATACGAACAACAGTAACACTTTTTATATTGTTGTTTGTCAGGATTTCAGTCAGTTTATCTGCATAGTCGGCATCATCCAGTTTCGGGCATCCGATCAGTGTTACATGACCTTTTACGAAACGTGCATGAAAATCAGCACGTGCATAGGCAGTACAGTCAGCTGCGACAAGAAGCTTTGCATTATCAAAGTAAGGCGCATTGACAGGAGCCAGCTGTATCTGAACAGGCCATGTAGTAAGTTCGGATACGGAACCGGAGGAAACTTCCACAGCGTTTTCCGCTGCCGGTCGTAAAGCTGCCGGAGTGCTGCCCGGACAGGAATGGTTTATGGTATGCGCAGCGCTTCCGGGACATCCGGAATGTGCGGCAGTACTTTCCTGCGCTTTGGAACGAAGAACCGCTTCCTGATCATATGCAGCAGCTTCCCGTTCGGTAAAGGTAATTGCACCGGTCGGACAGGCAGGCAGACAATCACCAAGGCCGTCGCAGTAATCATCACGCATCAGCCTGGCTTTTCCATCCACCATTGCGATTGCTCCTTCATGACATGCAGCAGCACATGCACCACATCCATTGCACTTTTCTGTATCAATCTGAATGATTTTTCTTTTCATCAGAAAAACTCCCTTCGTAAAATCATATTGAAATGATATTGTTTTGCGTTTCTGAGAAAAGTGTAATACAATTCACAAGGCAAGTATGTTGCAAATGCAACGTAATGAAGAAAGAGTAAAAATTTTTGATAAATTTTTTTGCAAAATGCTCCGGCATGGAGGTAAAAATGAAAAATAATGATATTGCAGTAATTATGCGCTCAGATTTGTTTCGGGGAGTGGGAGAAAAAGAGACAGAATCCATGTTGGGATGTCTTTCTGCTGAGAGAAGGGCATATGAGAAGGGCGCATATATATATCAGTATGGAGATATGGTAGATGCAATAGGGCTTGTTACAGAAGGAACTGCCAATGTGATCAATGAAGATTATTGGGGGAACAGAAATATTGTAGCTGTGATCCAGCCGGGGGAGACATTTGCAGAGAGCTATGCAGGAGTGGGAATTCCGATTGGCGTCAGCGTACAGTGTCTTGAAAAAACACAGGTCATTTTTCTGAATATCCGGAAGGTGCTGACTACCTGTTCCTCGGCCTGCGCATTTCATACAAGACTGATTCAGAATCTGATTACCCTTCTGGCATCCAAAAATCTGCTGATGAATGAAAAACTGACCTATCTGACCAGAAGGAATACAAGAGATAAGCTGCTGGCTTATTTATCTGCCGAATCCATGAGAAAGAAATCTGCAAGTTTTTCAATTCCGTTTGACAGGCAGCAGCTTGCAGACTTTCTTTCCGTAGACAGGAGTGCAATGTCAGGAGAACTTTCCAGAATGCAGAAAGAAGGAATTATTTCTTATAAAAAGAATCAGTTCACGCTTTGTGCATCCTATGATGAACGAGATTAGTTTCTGTGCTTTTTTCTTCTCACAATATCTTCTCTTTTGTGCCGGAGAATACAATGTACGATAAAGATGGAAATATCCATAAAAAGATGCGCGATCAGAATACTGACAATGACACCGTTTGATTTCAGAAGAAATTTTGTTGTAAAACCAACCCAGCACATAAGGCCGGAATAAAGAATGATCAGAAGTAACAGAGGAAGATTTTCCCATAGATTACGCATGGTTTGTGAAAAATCTTTCCAGGTAAAATCAAAGTATATGAAGCGCCCGATTACCAGTCCGGCAAAATAGATGATCAGTTCATTATAGTTGGTGTCATTATAAATAAAACGGATATACAGAAAAATGAGGATCATATAGAAAGTACTGACAAGTCGAATAGAGGCTTTCTGACCCGGTTTCAGTGTTCGCAGTGGTACAAAGCAGTGATCAAGCAGGGTGTTCAGAAAAACAGACATAAAAATAAAGGCCATCAGAAGAACATCCGAATATCTGTCCCATATAATACGGTACTCCCTGATATTCATAAAGCGATCGATCAGATAATAAGCAGCGAGAAAGAACAGAATGGATGTACTGGAAAAAACCAGTTCATAGAAACGCTCTACAACCTGACAGGTTTCCAGTCTGATAATCCGGCTCTTTTTTCTGCTGTGGCGTGTCTTTTCCGAATGATCGGAAGGATCACAGTCCGTATCATTTTTATCTGCAATTCTTCCTGCGTCCAGGAAAATAAGTCCGAGAACAATAAGCAATCCGAAAAAAGCGACAATCAGAAACCAGGTTGCATTCTGCCAGTCAAGATAATGTGCGACATATTTGTTATTCATGGGAAAAACCTTTCATCAATCAAGATTAGTATATAAAAATATGTATCAGAGAATCAGTATACCACCATCGTATCAGAATGAAGCGTTATAATTGATGATTCAGGAAAACTTAAGGAAATATTGTTCTATATCTGTGATAAGATAGTTTTTATGTAGATACAATAATGGAAACAGATTATTTGGAAATGTGGACAAAAAAATGAAAAATGTACAGAAAGTGAAGGCGCCGGGCCATATCCTGTCCTATTTCAGACTTGAGACTGTGCCGCTTATGATTGTAACGGTTTCAGGTATTCTATATAATGTCGGGATGGTAGCCGGTCCGTATTTTGAAGGCCAGATGGCACAGTGTCTGTATGATATCATAAAAGGAAAAAAGACATATCAGAATATGCTGATACTGGCAGCGTCATATCTGGCGGTTATACTTTTGATACAGATAATGCGTTGTTTCAAAAGATTTTATGTGCGCCGTTTTGCAAATGATACCAGCAGAAATATGAGACATATGCTTTATAACAATCTGGTGAATATGAGCTATGAAGAGCTGGAAAAGGAAAAACTCGGCAGTATCATGACCAAGGCGGTTGGGGATGTAGACGCATGCGTGGAAGGCATGCGGAAATTTACAACCGAAATTTTTGATACCGGCGTGGTACTTGTTGCATATCTTGTAATGCTTTTTTCCTATGACTGGCGTCTGGCAGCTCTTTCAGTCTCTTTCACACTGGCGGCATATCTGATTGCGGGGAGACTTAAAACTGTGGTTACAGGGTTCAGTGCGGATTATCGCAAAAGTGCGGGACGGTTGAATCAGGTAACAATGGACAGGATAGGCAATGCACTTACGTACAGAGTATACGGATGTGATGTGCAGAAGGACAGGCATTATGAATCATATCTTGCAGATTATGAGAAACGTGCGGTCCGTGCAAATTTATGGGAAAACACCATGCAACCGCTGTACAATATCATTTCCATGTGCGGCATTGTATTGATACTGTTTTTTGGTGCCCGCAATGTGCTTGGTACAGGGTGGACTGTCTGGAATATTGCAGCATTTACCACTTTTATGTCCTGTTTTGTTAAAATGGCCGGCAAATCTTCCAGGGCTGCAAAGCTTTTTAATGCGGTGCAGAAGGCACAGGTATCATGGAAACGGATCAAGCCGCTGATGCAGGAATATGTTGAAAAAAGCATGGACTCAACAATTGATTTCACGGCAGGAGTTTCACTTACGGTCAGAAATCTGAATGTCACATGGGAAGATGGACAGAAGGTTCTTTCTGATATCGGATTTGAGGTTTCACCCGGTCAGATCATCGGAATTACGGGACCGGTGGCCTGTGGTAAAACGACGCTGGCAAGGGTGCTGATCGGAGAACTTGCATATGAAGGAAGTATTAAGCTTGGGACGACGGAACTTTCAGAAATGAGTGATTATGAGAAGAGCCGGATGATTTCCTATATGGGACATCAACCGGAGCTGATGAGCGATACACTGGAAGAAAATGTATGTCTGGGAGAAAAAAAGGAAACAGCTCCCTATTTCAGAACGGTATGTCTGGACGAAGAGATCGGAAAAATGCCGCTGAGAGAAAAAACTTATGTGGGAAGTAACGGCATAAGGCTTTCAGGAGGGCAACAGGCAAGATGCGCGCTTGCACGTACGCTTTTCCATGATGCGCAGATTTTGATTCTGGACGATCCTTTTTCAGCAGTGGATCAGAAAACGGAACAGGAAATATTTGATAATCTGAAAAAGATTGCAGAAGGACGTACCATTCTGCTGATATCACACAGACTGAAACTTTTTCCGCAAATGGACAAAGTCCTTTTTATGGAAAAGGGACATGCTGCGTTTGCTTCTCATGAAGATCTCCTGCGTACAAATCAGATATATGCAGGACTGTATGGAGCGCAGATGAACGGAGGGATGGAATATGCCGGGTAATCACAGTAATCTGCAAACCATACTTCTGGGAATCATCAGAAAAAAAGCATTGATGAGTTTCATGACTTTTCTGATGATCATGGGTGCTGTAATAACGGCACTTTTTCCGCCTCTTTTTCTGCAGAAAATGATAGATGGACTGACGAACAAAGAAGGTATTTCTTTGCATATGGCATTGTTTTATTTTGGTATGATCGCAGTATCCGGGATACTGGAAGCCGGGCAGAATGTGATGATTACTGTTTTCGGTCAGAGGATCATGCATGGTCTTCGCAGTGAAATGTGCGATAAACTGCATCGGCTTCCGGCTGCATATTATACAGCCAACGAAAGCGGGAAGATTACATCCCGTTTTGTGAATGATGTGGATGTTGTGGATGCGCTTTTTACAGACGGAATCATCGGAATGTTTGCAGATGCCTGCAGTGTGATCAGTATATTAATCATGATATTCATTCTGAGCAGAGGTCTGGGAATACTGATGCTGATCGTGACACCGGTTCTGTTTCTGGTAACACGTGTTTTTCAGAAGAGAATGCTGGCAGCGCAAATGGAAAACCGGATTGCGATCAGTAAAGTCAATAATCACATTCCCGAAACCATCCGGAACATCAGAATGATACACACACTTTTCAGATATAAGTATATGGAACAGAAATATGATGATTATATTCTGGAGAGCTATCACGCAACGGATCGTACGAATCTGTACGATTCTGTTTACTCGCCGATTATTATTTTTACAGGTTCCTGTGTGACAGCTGTAATGATGGTATGTGCTGCCATGAGCGGTGGAATGCGGGAATTTTTCGGTGTTTCTGTGGGGACTGCAGTTGCCATGATCGCATATGTGGGGAAAGTATTTGATCCGCTTGAAAGTATCGGGATGGAAATACAGAGCATTCAATCTGCAGTAGCGGGAGTAAAGCGGATCAACGAATTTCTGTCTGAAGAAGAAAGGGTGTTTCCGGATCAGAAGGAGCAGGCTTTTCCGATGCAGGAAAGTAAGAATGGGATACCGGCGGTCAGTTTTCAAAATGTTACTTTTCGTTATGGAGAGGATCGTCCCGTGTTTGAAAACCTCAGTTTTACAGTTCAAAAAGGTGAGCATGTGATATTTACAGGAAGAACAGGTGCAGGGAAGAGCACGATATTCCGGTTGCTATTGGGACTCTATCAACCGGAAAACGGAGAAGTGCAGATTTATGGAAAAAGCGCATCCGATTATCCGGATGACAGAAAGCGCAAAATGTTCGGTTATGTGGAGCAGACATTTCATCTGGTAAGCGGAACAGTAGCGGATCAGATATCTCTGTCTGACCCGTGTATCAGCATGGAGCAGATCAGGAAAGCAGCAGAACTGGTTGGACTTCATGCGAGCATTATGGGACTTCCGGAGGGATATGATACGCCTGCGCAGCAGATTGCTTTTTCACAGGGACAGTTTCAGCTTCTGTCCATTGCTCGTGCGGTGGCAGCAGAACCGCAGATCCTTTTGCTGGATGAGATTACAGCGGATCTGGACAGTGATACGCAGCAGCATATCCTGACAGCGCTTGCACATGCAGGAAAAGGTCGAACAGTATTATCCATTTCACATCGCCTGCAGGAGTATGTGGATAAACAGAGACTGATTGAGATTGGAAGGGAAGACTGATGCTTTTTTCAAGCATATTGTTTATTTTTCGTTTTCTACCTGTTTTTATGTTGCTGTATTATCTGGTACCCAACAGGTATCGGAATATGATCCTTTTTGTGGGAAGTCTGATTTTTTACGGAGCAGGCGAACCAAGGTTTGTTTATGTGATGTTGTTTTCCATCGGGTTAAATTATGCTTTTTATCTTGCAATATACAGGTGCAGGGATGAGCGGATGACAAAGGCAGCTTTTCCGGCGCTTCTTGTTGCAAACTTCCTTCTGCTTTTTGTGTTCAAATACTGGGATTTTACAGCAAAGACATGGGATGCGGTTTCAGGAAGTTCTGCGATGCCGCTTTTGCATCTGGCACTTCCGCTTGGAATCAGTTTTTATACTTTTCAGGTTGTTTCTCTTCAAATCGACAGTTATCGAAAAAAGAGAAGAGGGGAGCCTGGAAAAGAAATTTCACTATTGAATTTTGCAACTTATATCATGATGTTTCCCCAGCTTGTTGCAGGACCTATCCTGAAATACGAAGAAGTTGAAAAGGAAATGGAACACCGCAGCTGCAGTGCGGAGAATATGGAGAAAGGATTCAGATTCTTTGTTTTTGGTCTTGCACTTAAAGTACTTCTTGCAAATCAGATCGGAACACTCTGGACAACGATATGTTCTGCAGGAATGGATTCTTTATCAGTTCCGGTTGCATGGACCGGGGCATTTGCATATTCCTTTCAGATCTATTTTGATTTCTGGGGCTATTCACTTATGGCAATCGGACTGGGAGAAATGATGGGATTTCATTTTCCGGAGAATTTCAATCATCCCTATCAGGCAAAGTCGATGAGTGAGTTCTGGCGCAGATGGCATATTACACTGGGCAGATGGTTTCGGGAATATGTATACATTCCGATGGGTGGAAGCCGCTGCAGTTTTCCGAAAGTGATACGTAATATTATGATCGTATGGGCACTTACCGGCCTGTGGCATGGTGCGAGCTGGAATTTTGTTATCTGGGGACTTACCTTTTTCGTACTGATTTCTCTTGAAAAAATATTTTACGGGAAAAAACTGGAAAAAAGCAAAATAATCGGGCATATCTATATGATTTTACTGATTCCGATTACATGGGTGATTTTTGCAGTAAATAATCTGTCTGACCTGATCGCATATCTTCGCTGTATGTTTGGAATACCAACCGGGACAGTGCTGACAGGAATGGAGCAGTTTATGCGTTATCTGAGGCAGTACGGTGTTCTGACTGTATTCTGTATTCTTTTTTCTACGGCATTTCCCATGTGGCTCTTCCGCAGATATGAAAAAAAATGCGTGATGGTACCTGTTCTTTTTGCAGTGTTTGCTTTTTCTGTTTACGAAATTGCATGCGGCAGCAGCAATCCGTTTCTGTATTTTAGATTTTAGAAGTTGCAGTACGAAACAATACGGATCAGATTGCGATTGAGGTTATGATGAAATGAAGAAAAAAAGAAATCCGGATGAAAAAATAGTCGGAAGAATCAGTAAAATATGCAAAAAATGCCCACTCCTGATTCTGACTGCAGGTATATTTACTGTGGCAGGTGCATTGTGTGCCGGCAGCACTTTCCTGTACGGAAACGTGCAGCCGCAGCAGTATCTGAAAGAACATTTGCTGATGCCATGCTGGATGCAGCTTATTGCAGGAAAAGATATGGATACTGAATCTGCAGATCAGCAGGTGGATTCGTCATCTGATCATTTTGCATCTGCAGTACATTCTGATGCCGTCGGAAGCAGCGAAAATGCATCTTCTGAAACAGCCAAAAGTACTACCGAACAGGCTGAAAAAGATAACAGCGGGGAAAATGAAGCGCAGCCGATTGGAGAGACTTCTTTCACAACCTATGAACCGGTAAAAATCAAATCAAAATATTATGAAGATGCAGGTAAAACAGCACATACTACAACATATCCTTACAGGGAAGTCGGAAATGATTATTTTGCGGATGCGGCATTTATAGGCGATTCCAGAATGCTTGGACTGCATGATTATGCAGGTTGGCAGGACAGTGCTGATTTTTTCTGTGACAATGGATTTTCTGTATATAAATGGGCAAAGGATGGAGAAGCAGTTGATCAGAAGAATGGGAAAAAAGTAAATCTGCAAAAAGCCTTATCAGAAAGAAAGTATGGGAAAATATACCTGATGGTCGGTATGAATGATCTGGGGTATGGAACAACGGATTTATATACTGCAAATATGAAAAAAATGCTAACCATGCTTCGAACGGTTCAACCGGATGCCATCATCTGTCTGATGGGGAATCTACATATGGCGGAGTCCAAGAGTGATATGACCAGTGTTTATAATAATATCAGCCTGAATGCCAAAAATGTAGCAATGGCAATGCTGGCAGATGGTGTAACGACCTTTTATCTGGATGCGAATCCGGAATTCACGGATGAGAAAGGCTTTCTGAAATCAGAGCTGACTTTTGACGGATTCCATCTGTATGCAAAAGGTTATAAACAATGGGCGGATTTTATTAAAAAACATGGAATTATGAAACAGAAATAATATACAGATGGGATGACATTAAAAAAAGATTATTGTATAATTAAGCCCGAATGCACAATTACATATTTTGGAATCGGAATGGAGCGCAGTATGGAAATCACTACAGTAGTCGGTATTATAGTCGGGTTTATCGCGGTAATCGGGGCAATGTATTTTAAGGGAATCAGTTATGGCGTATTCCGGAATCCGGCGGCAATTTTTGTTATTTTTGTCGGAACAATTGCTACAATATTGAATTCTTATCCAGGGAAGAATCTGAAATGTCTGGGAAAACTTTTTAAAGTTATTTTTACTTCACAGGGGAATGATAATCAGGATGTGGAAATGATCAGGGAATTCATGCGTCTTTCTTCCATCGCACGTAAAGAGGGACTGCTTTCGCTGGAAAATGAAGTGGAGAAGCAACAGGATCCTTTTATGAAAAAGGGAATCAGAATGATCATTGACGGAATGACGGAAGACTATATAAAAGATGTTCTGACGAATGAAATTGATGCAATGGAAGAAAGGCATGAACTGAATGCCGGTATCTTTTCATCTGCAGGTGCCTATGCACCGACACTGGGTGTTCTGGGTGCTGTATTCGGTCTGATTGCAGCTATGTCACATATTGATGATACAGCAAGAATGGCAGAAGCAATTTCAGCAGCATTTATTGCAACAATCCTTGGTATCTTCACAGGTTATGTTCTTTGGAATCCGTTTGCAACCAAACTGAAAACAAAGACGCAGGATGAGGTACTGATAAAAAATATGACAGTAGAGGGAATTCTTTCAATTTATCATGGCGAATCCAGTTCGCTGATAAAAGAGAAGATGTTGTCATGGCTTTCTGAAAGCCGTCAGAGAGAAATAGAAACATCGCTTGGTGATGTCAAGGAAGGAACGGAAGATGGCAAGTCGTAAAAAAAAGAAGCATTCAGAGGGCGCGGGTGAAGCCTGGCTGTTGCCATATTCTGATCTGATGACACTTTTGCTTGCAGTATTCATTGTTCTGTTCGCAGTAAGTAAGGTTGACCAGGTCAAGGCGACAGAAATGTCGAAATCGTTTCAGAAAACAATGATGGTGCAGGGGGGAAGCGGCGTATTACCGGGAGATGGAACTTCATTAAATCCTACATCGCAGACACAGCAGGGGAATGGTGTACTGCCTTATAATGTTGACGAGTCAGACAATGATAATGCATCCGATACCACAAATGGTACGGGAACCGCAAATGATCAACAGCTACAGCAGTTGCAGGAAAAAATCAATGACGAGATAGCAGACGACAAGGAGAGCGGTTCGGTAACTACGGCGGTGGATAACAGAGGCGTGGTTATTACTTTTAACAATGTGCTTCTTTTTGATTCCGGTAAAGCTGATATCAAGTCTGATAATACAGCATTTTTGCTGAAAGTTGCCAAATTGATCAACAGCGTTGATAATTATGTTCGTGTGGAAGGCAACACGGATAATGTACCGATTCAGAATTCAATTTATCCATCTAACTGGGAACTTTCTACCGCAAGAGCAACCGCTGTCGTCAGATTTATGATTGACAAGGGAAATGTCGCACCGGAACGCTTAAGCGCAGTCGGATACGGAGAATACAGGCCGGTTGCGGATAATAAAACAGAAATCGGCAGGAATAAAAACAGAAGAATTGAAATTGTAATATTAAATGAGGAGTACAGTAAACTGGAACAGAAATAGTTTTGAAGTGAAACAGGAAAATTCTCTCTATACTCCGGATAGGGAGAATTTTTTGTGAAAGGATATGAAACAGTAAAATGGTTGATTTGATTGGGAAAAAAGTCATGCACAATTTATCTGAAAAACAGATGTCGGAAGCATTCATCAACAGCGTTTTTCTGGCGTTGTCCGGCGGATTTCAGGATGCCTACACGTATTTTACCCGAGGCGAAGTTTTTTCAAATGCACAGACAGGGAATGTCGTTCTGATGAGCCGACATTTCATGTTGGGCGAATGGACGTCAGGAATGCGATATCTTTTGCCTATATTTGCTTTTGCAGCAGGCGTGTTTGTGGCGGAAACAGTTCAGGGAAAATATAAGTTTGCGCAAAAGCTTCATTGGAGACAGGGAATCCTTCTTGCAGAAATTCTGATTTTGATTATAGTTGGTTTTATTCCGGGTTCGTGGAATACGGCAGCGACGATTCTGGTATCATTTTCCTGTGCAATGCAGGTACAGAGTTTCCGCAAGGTAAAAGGATATTCTTATGCAAGCACGATGTGCATCGGAAATCTCAGAAGCGGAACGGCAGCGCTCTCCTTATATACAAGGGAGCATAATTCTGATCAGCTTAGACAGGCACTGTATTATTTTGGTGTGATTTTATTTTTTGCAATCGGTGCGGGGATTGGTGGTATCCTTTCGGCAGCATTGGGATTTCGTGCAATCTGGGTTTCAGGCGGACTTCTTGCGGTAAGTTTTTTACTGATGTTTCTGGAAAAAGTAAAATAAGAAGGAAGTGTCAAAACCGGAATGCATAAATAGAAAAGGTGGTTTTGTGAATCAATTTGAACATGTAATCAAAACGGTATATGAAGGTTCTATTGCACAGGAAATGGAGATCGAACCAGGAGATGTACTTCTGTCTATAAATGGAGAAGAAGTAGAGGATGTTTTTGACTACAGATATCTGATCAAAGATGAAAATATAGATGTTCTGATACGTAAACCTTCGGGTGAAGAGTGGGAACTGGAAATTGAGAAGGAATATGAGGATGATCTGGGGGTTGAATTTGATAATGCTCTGATGAGTGATTACCGCTCCTGCAGTAATAAATGCATTTTCTGTTTTATTGATCAGATGCCGCCGGGAATGCGTGAAACCTTATATTTTAAAGATGATGATTCCAGACTTTCCTTTTTACAGGGGAATTATATTACCCTTACCAACATGGATGACAGAGCCGTTGAAAGAATTATAAAAATGCAGCTTGCCCCGATTAATATATCAGTACAGACAACCAATCCGCAGCTTCGATGCAAAATGCTGGACAATCGCTTTGCAGGAGATAAGCTGCAGTATCTGAAGAAGTTGTATGACGGACATGTGGAAATGAACGGACAGATTGTGTGTGTGAAAAATGTAAATGATGGAAAAGAACTGGAGAGGACGATTCGGGATTTGAAACAATATCTTCCGTTTATGCGCAGTGTATCGGTTGTTCCGGCAGGTATTACAAAATTTCGAAAAGGTCTTTATCCGATAGAACTTTTTACAGAGGAAGAAGCAGGAGACATAATTGATCTGGTAGAAAGTTATCAGAAGGAATGTTATGAAAATTATGGGCTTCATTTCATTCATGCAAGTGATGAATGGTATATTATGGCAGGAAGAGATTTCCCGGAAGAAGAACGGTATGACGGATATATTCAGCTGGAGAACGGTGTTGGAATGATGCGGCTTTTTATGACCGAGTTTGAGGAAACACTGAAACAGGTGGTAGAAAGTGAGGAATACGCACAAAAATCTCAGGCCTATAGCAGGACTCTGACACTTGCAAGCGGAAAACTGGCATATCCCGTGATTCGTGATTCTGCAGAAAAGATAATGCGTGTTTTCCCGAAGGTCAGGATACATACCTATGCGATCCGAAATGATTTTTTCGGAGAGACGATAACGGTATCAGGACTGGTCACAGGACAGGACCTTGTGAAACAGATCGGAGAATATAAAAAGCAGGGAGAAGAACTGGGTGATGTATTGCAGATTCCTTCTAATATGCTGCGAACAGGAGAACAGGTCTTTCTGGATGATATGACTGTTCAGGAAGCTGAACAGGAGTTGCAAATGAAGATTATTCCGCAGGAGGAAGGCGGAGAAGCATTTGTTAGAGCGATTCTGGATCCGGATTATGAAATGGAACGTGATAACAGTAGTTTTGCATATATCAGGGCATTTGATCGAAATAATGGTAAAGAATAGCAAATTAACGGGAAAAATCTATACAATAATCGGTTTTTTGTCAACAAATGCCGTTGTTTTTTATGAAATACATAGTAAGATAGATGCTGTTCCCTGATTTAATGTAAAAAAATCTGTTATGCGGATGCAATGATAGTAAAATCAATATCTGAAGGGGACGGGGGACAGTGTAGTTGGTATGAATAAAAAAATTCTGATTGCGGGAACTGTTGTTTTGACGGTTTCAGTCATAATATATCTTGCGTTATCCATTTTTTTTCTGAATCATTTTCAGTTTCATACAATGCTTAATGATAACAATGTTTCGCTGAAAACGGCGGAAGAAATTGAACGTGAATTTAAAAATGAAGCAACAGATTATCATATTACGATTGTGGGAAGATCTGATTTGCAGGATACGATTTCTGCAGATGAGATATCCCTGCAGCCTGTTTTTGACGGCAGTATTGAACGGATTCTGCACGAAAGAAGTGCTTTTGCATGGCCGCTCAGTCTTTTTGCAAATAAAACCTATACCTGTGATTCTGTAGCAGAATATTCAGCAGAAAAATTAAAAGATAAAATCAACGGATTATGTTTCTGGAAGCAGGAGAATATGCAGCAGCCTGTGAATGCATCTTACACCTATTCAAACGGGAGTTATCAGATCATTCCCGAGCAGGAAGGCGCTTTGCTGGATCGCAGCCGTGTTATGCAGACATTGGCAGGCAAGATCGGCGCAATGGAAGAGACTGTTTCTCTGGACGATACGGGGTGTTATCAGGAACCTGCTGTCAAATCAGACAATGCAGCCCTGAAAACCACAGTGGAGAATCTGAATCAATTTGTTGGAACATCGCTTACGTTTACGTTTGGAGACAATAAAGAAGTTCTGAACGGGAACACCATAAAAGACTGGCTGACAGTAGAAGGAACATCGGTTAAGCTGAATGAAGAAGCCGTCAAATCATATGTCAGAGGGCTTGCGCAGAAATATGATACATTTGGTAAAAGGCGCAGTTTTCAAACAACGGGTGGAAAGAAGATTACGGTACAAGGCGGAAATTATGGCTGGTGGATGGATCGGGTTTCTACGATAAAAGCGGTCACAGATGCAATCAAAACTAAAAAAACAGGGGAAATGTCTCCGATATATTTTGCTACAGCTGCTGCCTACGGGGAAAATGATTATGGAAACAGCTATGTAGAGATAGATCTGGATGCGCAGCATGTATACATATATCAGGATGGTAAAATGGTAACAGATGCAGCGTGTGTTTCAGGTAAAGCAATAGCAGGGCATGGGACACCGGATGGAACCTATGCGATTACCTATAAGGAAAAAGATGCCACTCTGGTAGGAGAAAATTACAGTTCTCCCGTTAAGTTCTGGATGCCGTTCAATGGTAATATCGGCTTGCATGATGCTTCCTGGAGAAGTAAATTTGGTGGTGATATATACATAAATGGAGGATCTCACGGATGTGTAAATCTTCCGCCTAAAAAAGCAAAGCAGATCTTTTCGGCAGTTCAGAAAGGAGAAGCAGTTATTGTGTATGGCGGGATGACACAGGGGCAGGCAAAGGCATATAATATAAAAAATCATAAAAATGTACCGGATAATAATCCTGTAGGTGCAGGAGTATCAGCATCTGTACCGGATGTTTCAGGAGCAGCAATGTCTCAGAATCCACCGGTTACAGGAGCATCAGTTACAGGGGCATCAGTACAGAATGCTGCCACAGCAGGGACAGAATAAAAATAATATATTATGCAGACAGGTTATATAAAAAATGCAGCTTCTGATTTAATCAGAGGCTGCATTTTTTATATAATGATGTACTTGCCGAGTACTGTATCTTTTGGGAGGAGGGGCCATTCGGCGGGGAACCGAACGGCCCGGTATGAAAAAAGTTTTGTTGGGGATTCAGAAGCTTTCTCGCTTCTGATGGTATTTATATTACAGGAGTTTTATGACGGAACTGTGTCCAATTTCTAAAGCAATTCTAAAGGAAAATGAAAAAAACGGGAGCAGTTCATGAACAGAAACTAAACAGCAGGTGGAGAGTATGATACAATTAGACACAGGTGGAGAACCACCTGTGTCTAATCGAGGTTGCGACGCAACCTCGGCAAAGAACACAGATGGAAAATTACGAACCACCTGTGTCTGATCGAGGTCGAAATACGACCTCGGCAAAAACGATCAGGTGGAGAATCAATTTCAACATGTTACTTGGTTTCAGGAGGACCGATTATGGTAAAGCATATTATTTTATGGCAGCTTAAGGACGAACTTTCTGTACAGGAAAAGGAACTGGTAAAAAAGGAGATCAAAGCCGGACTGGAAGACTTGCAGGGAAAAGTGCCGGGTCTGCTTGATATCCATGTTCAGATATCTGCTCTGGATTCATCCAACGCGGATCTTATGCTGGATGTGACACTGGAAGATGCAGCAGCGCTTAAGGGATACGCTGTGCATCCGGATCATCTCGCAGTTGCAAACAGTAAAGTAAGACCTTACACCAAAACGCGTATCTGTATGGACTTTCAAATATAAAGAATAAAACATTTTTAAAATTGCTTTTCAGATATACTATTTTGTGAAAAAAGCCATTTTGCATACTGCTATTTTGCCGGAATCAGTATGTTCCGGCTGATGTGGCTTTGTTATGATGGAACCAATGAAACTTTTTTCGGAGAACAGACCGAAAAAGCAACCGTAAATTTGGAAAAGGGGAAAGAAAATGGGATTATTAAAAGCTGGATTTGATGCTGCGGCAGGCGTTCTCGCAGATGAATGGAGAGAATATTTTTACTGTGATTCCATTGATACAGAGGTTCTGGCAGTAAAGGGTGAAAAAAGAGCTGCCAAAAGAAACAGTAATACAAAGGGCAGTGCCAATCTGATTTCCAACGGATCTGTCATTGCAGTTAATGAAGGGCAGTGCATGATAATTGTTGATCAGGGGCAGATTGTGGAAGTCTGCGCAGAACCCGGGAAGTTTGTGTATGAGAATGCAACGGAACCATCTGTTTTTTATGGTGATCTCGGGAAAACCATACAGGATAGTTTTGACCAGTTTGGGCGGCGACTTGGACTGGCAGGAGATACGGGGACAGATCAGCGCATCTATTTTTTAATACCAAGGATATTATCGGGAATAAGTATGGAACACCCAATCCGGTTCCTTTTCGTGTGGTAGATCATAATATCGGATTGGATGTGGATATTTCCATTCGTTGTCACGGAGAATATTCATATCAGATTAAGGATCCCATTCTTTTCTATAAGAATATTTGTGGAAACGTTGAATCGGAATACAGAAGAGAACAGTTGGATTCGCAGCTGAAAACAGAGCTTTTGACAGCACTGCAGCCTGCACTTGCCAAAATTTCCGAGATGGGGATTCGTTACAGTGCACTTCCCGCACATGCAGATGATATGGCAAATGCATTAAATGAAGTGCTTTCTGCAAAATGGAATAATACATATGGTATTGTAATCAGTACATTTGGAGTCAGTTCAGTAACCGCTTCAGAAGAAGATGAGGCAATGATCAAGAATCTTCAGAAAAATGCCGTTCTGACCAATCCGGCGATGGCAGCTGCAACGATTACAGCGGCGCAGGCACAGGCGATGCAGGATGCGGCTAAAAATACAGCAACCGGTCCGATGTTAGCATTTGCAGGTATGAATATGGCTAATAATGCAGGTGGTGTAAATGCACAACAGCTGTATAGCATGGCACAGAATCAGCAGAACACTTTATCACAGCAGAATCAGGGCACTGCGACGGAGCAGGTAAATCCGGGAACACCCGTGCCACAGGCAGAAACGTGGACCTGTGAATGCGGAGCGGTTAATGCCGGAAAATTCTGCTCTGAATGTGGAAAAGCCAGACCGCAGACGCAAGAATGGATCTGCAGTTGCGGAACGCACAATACCGGTAAATTTTGCTCCAATTGCGGCAGGCCGAAACAGTAAGAAAGCACAGGTGAAGAATGGCAACACAGGAATATAAGTGTCCCGCATGCGGCGGGGCAATGGAATTTGATATAAAAGAGCAGAAACTGAAATGCCTGTATTGTGATACCGTAATGTCACTGGCGGAATACCATGCAGTTGCAGAGAAGGCAAAAGATAACAAGGTATCACAAAAAGAGGCGGATCAGGCAGGTTTTGATCAGGAAAAATCGGTCTATATCTGTGAATCCTGCGGCGGAGAGATTGTTGCAGATAAACAGACAGGTGCAACCAGTTGCCCTTTTTGCGGAAATCATGTGGTTTTTAAGGAGATTTTTGAAGAAGGAAGAGTGCCAGATTATGTAATACCATTTCAAATGAGTAAGGAAGATGCCAAACAGGCCTATCGTTCCTTTGTGAAGAACAAGAGACTTTTACCGAAAGTTTTCTCTGCAGAAAATCACATTGATGAAATAAAGGGTGTATATATTCCTTTCTGGCTTTACGATACTGCCGTCAGCGTGGATGTAAATTATGAGGGAACGACTCACAAATTCTGGAGTGACAGTAACTACAATTACACAGATACCAGTTATTATGAAATCCGGCGAAAGGGCAGTATGGAATTTACAGATGTACCGGTCGATGGTTCGGAGAAAATGCCCAATGACCTGACCGAATCCATAGAACCTTTTCTGATGAAAGGTCTGCAGCCATATGATGGTGGTTTTCTGGCAGGTTTTCTGGCGAACAGGTATGATGTGGACGAGCAGGCGGCAAAGGAGCGTGCATTGGAAAGAATTCAGAAAGGGGCAGAGGATGTGGTACGCGGCACGGTCAGCGGGTATGATTCGGTAAGAACACTGAGCAGTCAGATCATGCCGGAACAGGTTGTAGCCAAGTATGCGCTTTATCCGGTCTGGCTTCTTACTACGACATGGAAGGATGCGCATTATCTTTTTGCCATGAACGGGCAGACGGGGAAACTGGTGGGAAATCTTCCGGTCAGCAGGTCTGCGGCAATCAAATATTACGCAATGTTTGCAGCGGCTTTTTCTGCAATTATGCTGCTGGTGGAATGGATAGTCAGGTTCTGAGGCAGAAGGGGAATGATAGAATGAAAAAAGGATTGAAAAAATCTGTTATGCATTTTCTGATGCTTGGGATGCTGGTACTGCTGCTTGCAGGTGCAGGTAAAATAACGGCAAAGGCAGGATCCACAACAGCAGAATCCACAAAGGCAGAATCTGCAGAGACAGAATCTGCAAAGCCGGTTGCAGCGGTGCAGGATGATGCCGGACTTCTTACAGATACGGAAGAAAAGTCATTACAGGAACAGATGCAGGAAATAAGTAACACTTATGGCTGCGAGATGGCAGTTGTGACGGTCGATTCATACAGTGAAAGTACGATAGAGGCGTTTGCAGATAATACTTCGGATCAGAATGATTTCGGATACGGAAAAGCAGGCGGTGGAATCCTTCTGGCACTTAGTATGGGTGACCGTAAATGGGCAATTTCCACATATGGTTCTGCCATTGCAGATTTTACGGATGAAGGGCAGAAATATATCACGGATCGGGTTGTTCCGATGCTTTCCGAAGGCGACTATTATGGTGCCTTTACAAAATATGCTTCTCTTTGCGGTACATTTTTGAAACAGGCGCAGACAGGAAAACCATATGATGTAGGTCATATGCCCAAAAAAACGGTGACTCCATTAATGATCGCATTGTGCATTGTTTTTGGAAGTGCAGTTGCGGTATTGCCAGTCTGGGCTATGATTGCAGGTATGAAAACAATCCGTTTTGCAGACAGTGCAGAGGCGTACGAAGATAAAGACAGCCTGCAGATGTCGGTGAAGGAAGACCGATTCCTGCGGCATTTGATAACAAGAACACCCATACCAAAGGATAACGGATCATCCGGCGGAAGTTCTACCCATACTTCTTCTTCCGGAACATCACATGGCGGAAGCAGCGGCAGCTTTTAAATATGCAGCGCTGTGCCAATGCTTTTTTGCTGTAGTGGGATGGTATGGTTGTTCTGTTCTATGCTTCACGGATATATTTTTGCAGGGTGTTGAGGACTTTTTTCTTATCTGCGCTCCAGAGAGGCGCGATCAGGAGCTTTTTGGGGCCGTCACCGGTAAGACGATGAACGATGGTTTCAGGCGGCAGGAGTTTGATGCAGCTTACAATGACATTGCAATATTCATCCAGCGTCATGACAGGGAACGGATTGTCCGTATACGTGCGGGCAAGCTCCGTTCCTTTTAATATATGCAGAAGCTGCAGCTTGATTCCGTCAAGGACAGGAGAAAGTCCGGCAAGATAGCGGACCGTATCCAGCATATCCGGAACAGATTCACCCGGAAGACCCAGGATAACATGTACGATAACCGTAAATCCCTGCGCTTTCAGTTTCTGATATGTTTTTTCAAAAACAGAAAGCGGATAACCACGGTGGATTGCCTTTGCCGTATTTTCATGAATGGTCTGCAGTCCAAGTTCAATCCAGACAGGTTTGATTTTGTTCAGTTCAGATAACATCGTAAGGATATCATCCGGCAGGCAGTCCGGTCTGGTTCCGATCGAAAGTGCTACAATTTCGGGGCAGGAGATTGCTTCATGGAATAAATCAAAAAGCCGATCAGGATCGCCATAGGTATTGGTGTATGACTGAAAATAAGCAATATACTTCCGGTCAGAAGCAGGAATTCCGGCAGGGAATTTTGCATCAATCCTGCTTTTGGCTTCTGCAATCTGTTGCCGGATGGGAGCAATGGCAGATGCAAAGTCACCGGATCCGCCTTCGGAGCAGAAAGAACATCCGCCTGATCCGATCGTACCATCTCTGTTTGGGCAGGAGCAGCCTGTCTGTAGGGAAAGCTTATATACTTTAATTCCGAATTGCTTTTTTAATGCATCGGACAGGGTATTGTAGTTCATTTTTAATATTTTCCTCCGGCTTTGATACCAAATTCTTCGTTCTTTTTGATTGTAGCATAAAAACATCTTTGCTGATGTGAAAAAAGATCATTGACTTATCATTTGAAATATGGTTTTATTAAATAAATTAAAACTTTGACAGAGTAAACCGTTGAAGCGGGGATGAAACGAAAGGGGCACTTCCAGAGAGTCCGGGCAGGTGAGAGCCGGATAGAAAGCCGATTCGCAAATGGGCCGCTGAGGGCATGGTAAACAGCCGAAAGGCTCAGTAGCACATGACGTAAGGCATACGTTAGTTGCCGGAGATATGATAGTATCTCGCAGAGGGCGTGGGAAATCTGTACACAGGCATTGAATCCGGAGATAATGTTTATTGCATTTCGGGGAAAATGGATATTGGTACAGAACAACACGAATCAGGGTGGCACCACGATAAACAGTTAGATTGTTATCGCCCCTGACGGAAAGAGCAGTAACTGCCTCTTTCTGTCAGGGGCTTTTTGCGTGCGTTTATAATGCATCTATAATCGGGAGGAATCATGCAGCAGACATCATTTGAAGAAGTCAGAAGAATTGCGGAAAAGGGAGATTACAAGCTTATCCCCATAAAAAGAGAGATCCTTTCGGATATCAGGACTCCGGTAGAAACCCTGAAAGCCCTGCAAAATGTCAGTGATCACTGTTTTTTACTCGAAAGCGTGGAAGATAACAGACAATGGGGAAGATATTCCTTTCTGGGGTATGCGCCGACAATGGAAATATGTTGCAGGGATCATGTTCTGACCGTATCTGCAAAAACAAAAATACAAATGAAGACGGACCATCCGGGTGAATATATTAGGCAGTTGATTGCAGAAAACCGTGCACCGGGACTTGCGGATATGCCTCCGTTTACGGGAGGACTTGTCGGCTATTTTTCCTATGAATATATGCAGTATGGCGAACCTTCTCTGCATTTTCAGTCACAAAATGAAGATGATTTTCAGGATATGGATCTGATGCTTTTTGAACATCTGATTGCATACGATAATCTCAGACAGAAGATCCTGCTGATCGCAAATGTACATACAGATTCACTGGAAACATCCTATCAGAGTGCGAATCTGAAACTGGATGAAATGGAGCAGCTGATCAGAAACGGTAAGCCCAGAATCAATCAGCCGGGAAAGCTGCTGGGAGAACTGAAGCCATTGTTTTCAGAAGAAACATATTGTCAGAAGGTAGAACAGATAAAAAAACATATTTATGAAGGCGATATTTTTCAGCTCGTATTATCCAATCCAATGGAAGCACCCTTTGCAGGAAGTCTTCTGGATACCTACCGGATCCTTCGGACTACCAATCCGTCGCCCTATCTGTTTTATTTCTCGGGAAATGTAGAGATTGCAGGTGCATCTCCTGAGACACTTGTGAAAGTAGAAAACGGAGAGATCCGGACTTTTCCCCTTGCAGGTACGAGACCAAGAGGGAAAGATTATGCAGAAGATCAGGCACTTGAAAAAGAGCTGCTGGCGGATAAAAAGGAATGTGCGGAGCATAACATGCTGGTTGATCTGGGCAGAAATGATCTCGGAAAATTGTGCGAGTTCGGTTCGGTAAACGTGGAAAAGTATATGACAGTTGAGCGCTATTCATATGTGATGCATATCGGATCGGCAATTAAGGGAAAGCTGCAAAAAGGCAGGCAGGCAGTTGATGCGATCGATAGTGTCTTACCTGCAGGAACGCTTTCAGGCGCACCCAAAATCAGAGCCTGTCAGCTGATTGATGAATTGGAAAATAAAAAACGGGGAATCTATGGCGGTGCGATCGGTTATGTTGATTTTACGGGTAATCTGGACACCTGTATTGCAATCCGGCTCGCATTCAAGATAAACGGGAAAGTGTTTGTCAGATCCGGTGCGGGTATTGTTGCAGACAGCGTTCCGCAAAAAGAGTATCAGGAATGCATCAATAAGGCAAAAGCGGTAGTTCTGGCAATAAAGGAGGCAGAGAATGATTCTCTTGATTGATAACTATGACAGTTTTACTTACAACCTGTATCAGCTTGTCGGAACCATCTGTCCGGATATTGTAACGATCAGAAATGATGCAAAAAGCATTTCTGAAATCAGACAGATGAAACCACAGGCAATTATTTTATCCCCCGGACCGGGGAAACCTTCACAGGCAGGAATCTGCGAAGACATCGTGAGACAGCTGGGAGCAGATATTCCAATATTGGGCGTGTGCCTGGGACATCAGGCAATCTGCGAAGCTTACGGTGGAACGGTTGATCATGCAAAAGAACTGATGCATGGCAAACAGTCAATTGCAAGACTGGATACCGCGTGCAGACTGTTTGCAGGGATGCAGGAAGAGATTCCGGTGGCGAGATATCATTCACTTGCATTAAAAGAAGAAACACTTCCCAAATGCCTGCAGATTGTTGCAAGATCCGATGACGGTGAGGTGATGGCAGTACAGCACCGGACAAATCCGGTATATGGGCTGCAGTTCCATCCGGAATCCATTATGACACCGGATGGGATGACGATTCTGCAGAATTTTATTGCAATCGTTTCCTGAGTCTTTTATGGGTATGTATGATCTGCAGCATACTGGCACATTATTCGGATCAGAATATTTTTTTCTTTGAAGAGGGCGATCTGTCAGGCGCCCTCTTTTTCCTGCTGTTTATTTAATATAACCTCTTGGATTACAGAACTTACCTCTTACCGTTTATCTGTTTACAGTGTGGGGTGCACTCGTTATGATGTGTTCATGACATAACAATTCACTGGAAGGACCGGGAAATGAAAATCAAGGTGGAGATGGATGAAAGCATCACAGAAGATGAAGTGGTGATCAGGTGCAGCAGTTACAGCGAAGACATTGCGGCCTTACAGAAAAGGATTATGGAAGCGGTTGCTGTCAGACAGCAGCTCTGCGTATACAGGGGAGATACAGACTACTATCTGTCCCTGCAGGAAATCCTGTTTCTGGAAACGGAAGGGGTAGGGGTTGCAGTTCATACAAGAACAGAAATATACAGTACGCATATGAGATTGTATGAACTTGCAGAACTGCTTCCGGGATCCTTTATCCGGGTGTCCAAGTCAACGATCATCAACATTACAAAAATCCGTGCCGTAAAAAAGAATATTACAGGAGCCAGTCAGGTGGAATTTACGGGAACGGAAAAAAAGGCATTTGTATCACGCAGTTTTTTCAAAGAGTTTATTACAAAGATGGAAGAAAAGAGGTTGGATAAATGAAAAAGACAAAAGAAATTCTGATCGGCATGATGCTGATCCTGGTGGCGGTATATCTCATGATGGCAAAGCTTGCAATATTGCCGAAGCTTCCGGTTTTCACAGTGCTGTTTACATTGTTTTTCGGGTATACGGCAATACGCGGTATGATGAAAAAAAGTATATTTGAACCTGTTATGTCCGTTGCATTTCTGGGATGTATTTATGCAAAACCGCTTGGGATAACGGCAATCACACCATGGCTTCTTCTTGGGGCGGCGCTTTTGATAGCAATCGGGCTGCACGTGATTTTTAAGGGACACATTTCGGTAGAGGTACACAACGATCTGGAGAGAGGCGGGATGCATATGACAGAAGACAATGCAATTGATCGAACAAATGAAAGTACAACAGGCACGCAGCGACAGACAGATGACGGCAGTCATATCTACTTCTCCAATTCCTTAAACGGAAGCAGTAAATATATCCGTTCCGAGCATTTTACCAGTGCAGAACTGGAAAATAATCTGGGAAGTCTGAATGTATATTTTGATCAGGCAGTGATCACGGATAACAGTGCATCTGTTCACGTAGAGAATAACCTGGGAGAAACCAATCTGTATTTTCCTGCGAACTGGAGAATTGCAATACAGGCAGAGAGCTGCCTTGGTAATATTGTTGATCACAGCACGCCGGTTTGTGATGAGACTGCTCCGATACTCAAGCTGTATGTGGAAAGTAATCTGGGAAGTGTCAATATTTATACTCTTTAAAACAAAATATGCATGAAAGTCAACGAGGAAGAGGAAGAGGGAGAGTTTGATATGGATTCATCAGTTATCGGGCAGGAGCAGGCGGAAAAAATCGGGTATCGCGATATTCTTTCACAAAAGCAGTTTATGAAAATTATTTTTGCGGATGTGATCAGCAGATTCGGTGACTCCATTGATGCAATTGCATTTACGTGGCTGATCTATACCGTAACAGGAAGTGCTGCCTGGAGCGCTGTTATCTTTGCGGTGAATCAGATTCCTACCGTACTTCTGCAGCCGTTTGCAGGAGTACTGGTGGATGGTATGCATAAGAAAAAGGTCATGGTATACGCCGATCTGATCAGAGGAATCACAATCGTTACCGTGGCGGGATTGTATCTGCTCAAAATGATCAATCCCTGGATACTGGTACTGATGACATTGTTAATTTCTTCGGCAGAAGCCTTCTGTATGCCGGCCAGTACTTCGATTATGCCCAAAATTCTGGATCGCAAATACTATGCTTTTGGCAGTTCCATGAATGCTTCGCTTTGCATGGTTTTCCAGATTATCGGTATGGGCGCGGCAGGCGTGATCATTGCTTTTGGCGGAGTAGGCCTTGCCATGCTGATTGATGCAGGGACTTTCTTTGCATCGGCGCTGATTACGGGAACAGTAAAAGTACAGGAGAATCCCGGGAAAAAAGCAGTGGACCTGCATGGATTTTTTGATCAGATGAAAGCAGGTGCAGATTATATCAGATCAAAGCGTGCAGTTTTGAACTTCTGCTTACTGGGGCTGATGCTCAATGCGGTACTGGTTCCCTTGAATGCGCTGCAGTCGCCCATGGCAGTTGAAATCTATGGGCAGGGAAGTGCTGTTCTAAGCGTTTTCGGTGTTGCACTGATGCTTGGAATTGCATCCGGTTCAGTTGTGATGCCATATCTGATGCAGAAAGTAACCATTCTGCGCATGGTGATTCTCAGCGGAGTCGGGATCGGATGCGGGATTGCCGGAATATCTTTTGGCGGAATTACAAAAGGAAATGTAATAGCCGCATATGCGTTATGTGCGGGAACAAGTTACCTGATCGGTATTTCCTGCGGATGCCTGCAGACGGTTGTTGGTGTGCAGTTCATGAAAACAGTGCAGGAGGAATATCTTGCAAGGGCATCATCCATTTTTAATGCGACTGCAACACTTGCCACACCTGTTACATCTCTTATTGTAAGTATTGCAGCAACGGTGTTTCCGGTTGCGGTTATTTTCAGAATTTTTGCAGTGATCTGTTTGATTGTAATCGCTGTTGCCGGAATTCGTAAAATTGAGTTAAGCTGATTGAAAAAGAATTGGTAAAGATTTGGAAAAAAGTAAAGGATTTTTTACTACCCGAAAATACAAGATATGGTATACTGAAAGCAGTAATCATACAAAAACTGAATAACGTTCTGTTGCCGGGAGGTAATGCCAATGAAGAAAATCTACGTATTAGACACCAATGTTCTCATTCAGGCTTCCTATGCGCTTAAATGCTTTGCGGACAATGAGGTGGTTCTTCCGCTGGTCGTACTGGAAGAACTTGACACACACAAACGGGATGAAGGTGAGCGTGGGGCAAATGTACGGGAAGCAATCCGCACAATCGAGCAGATCAGGGAACAGGGAGATCTGACCAAAGGCGTTCGCATGGATAACGGCGGGATGCTGCGCATCGAAAAAAATTTCAAGGATGTTCATTTGCCGCAGGATCTGGCTGAATACAAATCCGACAACAGAATTCTGAAGGTTTGTGTTGGCCTTTCACAAAGTAAAAAAGAACAGGTTATCCTCGTAACAAAGGATATTCTGATGCGAATAAAGGCACAGCTGCTGGGAGTCAAAGCGGAAGATTTCACAACAGAACAGGTAGCAGGACGTACCGAGCAGTATTCCGGGAGAATTACGGTTTATGCGCCGGAAGAACTCTTTCATGAATTTAAGAAAAAAGGAATATCGGTCGAACAGGTGTATTGTACGGATGCGAAAGGCAAACGGCATACACCTGTTTTATTTGAAAACGAATTTGTCATTCTGCAGGCGGATGAATCGCTGAAGAAGACCCAGATGGGACGTGTTGAGAAAGGGATGATCCGGAAGCTGGAATATGAAAAAAGTCAGCCGTATGGGGTAAGACCCAGAAATGCAGGGCAGTATTTTCTGCAGGAGGCATTGATGCAGCCGGCAGAGACTGCACCTCTTGTAATTGTAAAAGGTATGGCAGGCACAGCCAAGACGTTTTATGCACTGGCGGTAGGACTGGAGAAAATGATCAACCGCCCGACGGATGAATACAGAAGGATTCTGGTGTGCAGACCGAATTCACAGTTTGATGACGACATTGGTTTTCTGCCCGGTAACGAACAGGAAAAAATATCGCCGTTAATGCGCCCTGTTATTGATAATCTGGAGCAACTGATTGATTCCAATGAAGAAGAACGATATCAGGATGAGGGAGAACTGACCGATAAGACAACTGAAATTTTTGAGCGCGGAATCATTCAGGCAGAGGCACTGAATTTTATCAGAGGACGATCCATCCTCAAAACATATCTGATTATTGATGAAGCGCAGAATATGACACCGGCACAGGCAAAAGGAATCATTACCCGTGCCGGGAAAAATACCAAAATCATTCTGCTGGGAGATTCCAATCAGATCGACAGACCTTTTCTGGATGAAAGAACCAACGGATTATCCTATGCATCAGAACACATGAAAGGGAGTCCCTTATGCTGGCAGATCAGTCTGACAACGCAGGAATGTGAGAGATCTCACCTTGCAATGGATGCAATAGAGCGGTTGCAGGACAAATCCCGAGAATGCTGAAAAATTTTGTATTGTAACAAATGCAACATATCAGACGCTGCTTTTGTGTTAAATTCTGTTCAGATGTAGACAGAATAAACACAGGAGGGTGACCCAGATGAGCAAATTACTTGATCTGAATAAGAATGTGCAGGAACTTTGCACGCAGTATCCGGAACTGGTCGGTATTATGGCAGATCTTGGATTCAAAGATATCACCAGACCGATTACACTTGCGACAATCGGAAAAGTCATGACGATTCCCAAGGGTGCAGCGATCAAAAAAATAGCGATGCAGGATATTGTACAGATACTCAGGCAGCATGGTTTTGAAATTGCAGATGCGCAGACAGAACGGAAATTACTGTTGAAAAGTTATGTGTCGAGGCTGACGCAGGGAGAAGCACTTGAAAAGGTACGGGAAGATTTTGTACAGAATTTTTCTGATGTTTCAGCAATTGAAATTGCGCAGGCAGAGCAGGAACTGATTAAAGAAGGAACTCCGGTGAGTGATGTGCAGAATTTATGTGATGTACATTCTGCACTGTTCCATGGGGCAACGCAGGCGGAAAAAATTGAAAATGCGGAGGAAGCAGTCCGCATGTCCAAAATGGAACAGGATACAGAACGGATACAATCTGTTAAAAAAGCAAAGCTTGTGAAAAAAACGGTACATCCGGATAAGCTGTCAGGGCTTCATGATCCGGCAGGCTTTTCCTCTCCGGTCATGCGTGACATGATGCGTATGATGAATGAAACGGGGCATCCGCTCTGGATCCTGCACCAGGAAAATCTTGCAATCGAAAATCTGATCAGACAGATTGAAACCGGGCAGCAATCGGCAGCGGATAAAGTGAATGCGCTGCTGCAGCTTAGAGCGGTAGCAAGTCACTATGGGAAAAAAGATGAGCTTTTTTTCCCGCTTCTGAAAAGAAAATATGATATAGCAGGGCCTTCTGATGTGATGTGGGGTGTTGATGATGAAATCAGAAATGAACTGAAACTGGTTTCCGCAGAACCGGAAAAAATGCAGGAACGCCTGCAGGCAGTTCTGAAGCGGATGCGTGAGATGATATACAAGGAAGAAAACATTCTTTTTCCGCTTGGCGCTGAATATTTTACAGATGCAGAATGGTTCATTATCCGGCGCGATATTCCGGAATTTGGATATTGTCTGATTGCAGAAGTTCCCGAATGGGAAAAGATGCAGAAAGCAGAAAGTGAATTTCAGGAGGAAAGAAATTCCCAAGATGCAGAAATACAGAAAGGCGTAATAAAACTTCCTACCGGTCAAATGTCGGAAGCACAGCTTCGCGCAGTTCTGAATACAATGCCTTATGAAATTACCTTTATAGACGAACAGAATATGACACGCTATTTCAATGAAGGAGAAAAACTGTTTCCAAGACCGATATCAGCACTTGGAACGGAGGTTTTCGACTGTCATCCGCCGAAAGCAAAACCGATTGTAAAACAGCTGATCAAAGACCTGCAGGAGGGAAAGCGTGAATCCATGGAAGTCTGGATGCCCAAAAACGGGGAACTTACACTGGTGCGATACATTGCTGTCAGGGATGAAAACAGAAAATATATGGGCGTACTGGAAGTGGTGCAGAAGATGGGAACGATTGCAGCACATTTTGGAAAATAAAACAAATGGTATTGGCAGAAAGAATGATGTATGCCTCTTTTACCGGATATCAACGGTAAAGGAGGTTTTTTGGTCTGTGTTTCCGGTATTATAGCAGATATGCTTACTATAACAGGGAAAAGCAGGTAGAAAAACTTGTACTGTAAGCAGGACCTGTGGTATCGTAAAGGCGCCATGGAATTTTCCGATCATGTTTATTCTTTTGTGCGCAGAGATGCATTTTCAGAAGGAAATGCTGAATCGCTTCTGCAATACATGCAGGACAAATAAAGTGTATGGATTTAGAAAAGAGAATTTGAAAAGGAGTATATGAAATGAGTCGGATTTTACTGTTGGAAGATGATCTGGGGCTGATTGACGGGCTTATCTTTGCACTTGAGAAAAACGGGTTTGAAGTTGCAGTGGTCCGTACGATAACAGAGGCTGCGACAGTGGTGTCGGAACAGAAATTTGATATTTTACTGCTGGATCTGACACTTCCGGATGGGAGCGGGTTCGAAATATGTAAAAAGGTCAGAAAAACGTCTAATGTCCCGATCATTTTTCTGACCGCTTCAGATGAGGAAGTAAATATAGTAATGGGTCTTGATATCGGCGGAGACGATTATATTACAAAACCATTCAGGCTGAATGAGCTGATTTCAAGGATCAATGCATTACTGCGTCGTTCCAATATAATGAACAGATCAGGATGTGAACTTGTATGATGGGATAAGGAGCAGAATGCAAATGGAGCACATGGATATTCAGGCAGTAATCTTTGATATGGATGGTGTGATTTTTGATTCCGAACGGCTGTATCTGGAATATGAAAAAAAGGTTGCGCAGGCGCATCAGTTTTTCAACGAAGAGGAAGTTGCAAAAAAATGTATCGGTGTAACGGAGGAAGAAACCAGACGGATTCATATGGAAGCGCATGGCCCCGGATTTTCATATGATGTTTTTCGAAGTGAGATCATGGCGGAATTTGAGAAACGGGCAGATAAGAGTATTCCTTTGAAACCGGGCGTTTTTGAACTGCTGCATTTTCTGCAGCAGAAAAAGCTTCCGATTGCAATCGCATCTTCTACACAGACGATACAGGTACGTGCAGAACTTACGGATGCAGAAATCATCTCTTTTTTTCAGCATATTGTAGGAGGCGATCAGGTGGGCAGAAGTAAACCTGCACCGGATATTTTTTTGAGAGCAGCACAAAAACTTGAAAAAGAGCCGCAGAAATGCCTGGTTATTGAAGATTCCCATAATGGTATCCGTGCCGCGCATGCAGCCAAAATGATTCCGATCATGGTACCGGATCTTCTGGAACCGACGAAAGAGATGCACATGCTTGCCACACAGATTCTTCCGTCTCTGACAGCGGTCAGAGATTATCTGGATCAGGCGCTTGCCTGGTGAGAGTTGAACGGAGATTACAGCTGATTTGATCAAAAAGGAGCGGTATGGAAAAAGAAAAACTGATTTTTCATATTGATGTTAATTCTGCATTTCTATCCTGGTCAGCTGTAAAAAGACTGCAGGAAGATCCGGATGCAACTGATCTGCGAACGATACCCTCCGCAGTGGGAGGCGACAGGGAAACCAGGCATGGTATTATTACGGCCAAATCCATCCCGGCCAAAAAATATGGTGTGACAACGGGAGAGCCCGTTGTAAAGGCTTTGCAGAAGTGTCCGAATCTGGTGCTGATCAAACCTGATTTTGAGACCTATCACAGTTTTTCCTGCTCATTTATCAGCATTCTGCATCAATATGCACCTGTTGTGGAACAGGTATCCATTGATGAAGCATTTCTGGATATGACAGGAACGGAACAACTGTATGCGCATCTGGTGACCTCCGGACATCCTTTTCCGATCTGTCTTGCAGAAAAAATAAAGGGTGAAATCCGTGATACACTTGGCTTTACAGTAAATGTCGGAATTTCCGTCAATAAACTGCTTGCCAAAATGGCAAGTGATTTCACCAAACCCGATAAAGTTCATACACTTTTTCCGGAAGAAATAGCAGAAAAAATGTGGCCGCTTGATATCGGAGAACTGTACGGATGCGGGAAGGCAACAGCGCAGCGTCTGCGCGGACTCGGGGTGCGGACAATCGGTGATGCGGCGCATATGAAGGAAGAGACATTGCAGGCCGTCCTTGGAGAAAAAGGCGGCGAATATATCTATAGAAGTGCAAACGGGATAAGCGATTCACTGGTAGAGGAAGCTGCAGAAGAGGCAAAAGGTTATTCGAACGAGACCACTACTTCGCAGGATATTACGGCGGATAATTATATTGCGCAGGCAACGCCCATTTTACGGTGGTTATCTGAAAAAGTGGCAGAAAGATTGCGTAGAGATGGTGTATTTGCGCTTACGATCGGTGTCAGTGTCAAGACAGATGATTTTAAAAGACACTCCAGACAGACGACGCTGCCGGAATCTGTGAATCAGACGGATACGATTTTCAGAACAGCAGTAGATCTTCTGAATCAGCTCATGTTGGGAAAAGGAGGACTTTTTCAGAAAGGCAGTTGTGTTCGTCTGATCGGGGTATCCGCAACCAATCTGGATCATGGCATGTACCGGCAGCTGAATCTATTTGAACTGAACGGGATACAAAGCGGAGTTTCGAAAGAAAAAAAGATGCCGCCGCAAGCGGATGGTAAACAGGTAAGGTCACCGGAGAAAGAACGGAAACTGGATGAAATGACAGACAGAATCCGTGGAGAATTCGGGAAAAGTGCTTTGATCAGAGCAAGTGAGCTGGAAAAAAAGAACAGGAAAGAGAAGGACAAAGACTGACAGAAAAAAACTGCCGGTCTTTTTTTATGCTGCAAATTACTTTTGAAAAGGCTTCTTTATAAATCATATTGAAACATACGTTCGAATTGTGTATAATAAGAACATACATTCGATATATGCTTTTGATTTATTCATAAAACGAGGAAAAATAATGATTATTGGTGAGAATCTGACATTGGAGCAGAAACTTGAAATTCTGGGAGATGCTGCAAAATATGACGTGGCGTGTACGTCAAGCGGAGTTGACCGCAAGGGTAACGGTCAGGGAATCGGAAATGCAGTAAAGGGAGGAATCTGTCATGCTTTTGCAGCAGACGGCAGATGCGTTTCTCTTTTGAAAATTCTGATGACAAATGAATGTGCTTACAATTGTAAATATTGCATCAACCGTTCGCAGAACGATGTTGTCCGTGCAACTTTTACCCCTGAAGAGGTTGCCAGACTGACCATTGAATTTTACAGACGTAATTATATCGAGGGTCTTTTTCTGAGCTCAGGAATCTATCCCAATCCGGAAGAAACGGTAAAGAGGATGCTGGAAGCGATTCGGCTGCTTCGTGTGCAATACCGTTTCAATGGCTATATTCATGTCAAGACAATTCCGGGAGCTTCCATGGAACTGACGCAGGAAGTAGGATGGCTGGCGGATCGCATGAGTGTGAATCTGGAACTGCCGACGGCAGAAGGCCTGCAGAAACTTGCCCCGAACAAGAACAGGACCAATATCCTCAAACCCATGCGAATGATCCAGAATGGGATCGTGCTTGATAAAAGTGTACAGCAGGAGAAACTTGGCAGAATTGGAATCACAAATAATGGAATGAATACAAAAGCAGAGCCTGTGCTGCAGATACCGGATGACCGGTTCAGCGTTCACAGAATGCTTCCGCAGGAAAGTACAGAGCGTTTTTTTCTGCAGACAAGACCGGAAGGCAGTACAGGCAGATTTGTGCCTGCAGGACAGTCTACACAGATGATCATTGGGGCAACAGGAGAAAATGATTACCAGATCATGTCAGTAACACAGGAACTGTATCACAAATTTGATTTGAAAAGGGTATTTTATTCGTCTTTTATCAATGTAAACAATGATGCCGATATGCCGCAGTGGACGGGACGCACCATTCTGGACAGAGAGCACCGGCTTTATCAGGCTGATTTTTTGCTTCGTTTTTACGGGTTTGACGTTAAAGATCTGCTTACACCCGACAGACCCAATTTCAATATGCTGCTTGATCCGAAATGTGATTATGCACTCAGGCATCTGGACAAATTTCCGATAGAAGTTAACAGGGCATCTTACCATATGCTGTTGCAGGTTCCGGGAATCGGGGTTACCAGTGCCCGGAGAATTGTTGCAGCAAGACGCGGCGGACAGCTTGATTTTAAGGATTTGAGCAGAATGGGTGTTGTAATGAAAAGGGCAGTATATTTTGTGACCTGTGCCGGTAAAATGATGTATCACATTAATATGAATGAAAATGCGCTCATGAGTTATCTGGTGGATGACAGCAAACGGTTTATACTGACCAATGAAGGAGTCCAGTATGAACAACTTTCACTATTTGATTTCGGGATTGGCAAAGAGACAAATCAGCCAATTATCAGTGCATAAACAGGGAGAAATGTAATGAAACATATTTTGTATTGTGAAGATACACCGGAAGGAATTTTTTCGGCAGTGCACAGGGCTTATCGAAGCAGATGGGGACATTCCAATATAGAAATTCGAGCCAGAAACGGGAAAGAACAGGAACTGGAGTTCTTTACAGAAACAGAAGAAGTTCTGACAGACAGGCAGCATGCGGAAAGTGTCAGAAACGCACTGATCAGGCAGATTGGTTCGCAGGCATATGATATGATAATGGATACAGCACTTTCGGATGCAGCAGATAAAGCAGATGTGATCTATCATTTTCTGGTAAGGGGATTTGAAAATGGGGAACGTACAATCGGGTGTTATACAGATCATTATGTAGCGCGTTTAAATGAAATTGATCGTCGTGTGAGCAGGGAGGCGGGACACTGGAATGAATTTCTGCGTTTTCATGAACATTTAGCGGTGAGAAACAGCGAACAGGACACGGAAGCAGCATTGATGCAAAAAAACACAAAAAGTTTAATGACGGCAAGAATTACGCCGCAGGCCAGAGTAACGGTACTGATCATGCCTCATTTTGCAGATCGTTTTCCGGAAGAAAATTTTCTGATATATGATGCCGTACATGATGAAGCGGGAATTCATACAGCAGGAGCGGCATGGTATCTGACTCAGGAAATCGGGCAACAGTACCCTGAACTGGTTCAGATCATCAGAAAGCCGGAGGAAACGGAGGAAGAAATCGAGCGTCTCTGGAAAGTCTTTTTTGATACGATTGAGGTCAAACCAAGGCATAATGAAAAATTGCAGCAGAGTCTGATGCCTCTCCGATTCAGAGAATAAATGAAAAAACACCGATAAAAGAATTGTAAACAGGATATTTTGGAGTATGCGGGAGTGTGGTATACTACAAATAGATGCAGGCGGATCGTCGCCTGTATCTATACGAGATTGCTGTGCAATCTCGGCGAAAAAGACATGCAGGCAGGGTTTGGACTGTAAAAAAAGTGGAACGGTGTGGATCAGGGTATGGCAACGAGAAAGTTAATATATAGTGTAACCGAAAAAGACAGCGGCTGTATCGTACGCAGTATTTTACAACAACAGTTACAGCTTTCCGGCAGAGAAATCAGCCATGCTAAAATGTATGCGGATGGAATTATGATTGCCGGACAACAGGTAACGGTGAGGCATGCGGTAAGACCTGGTGACATTCTGGAAATTACCCTTCATGAGAATATGGAACAGGCATCAGAAATTATTCCGCAGGAGGGGGCGCTTGATATCCTTTATGAGGATGAAGATCTGATCTGTCTGAATAAACCGGCAGATATGGTGGTACATCCCTCTCATGGGCATCTTACGGATTCTCTGTGTAATCGATTGGCATGGCATTATCTGCAAAACGGAGAAAAACATGTGATGCGGGCAGTAGGGCGCCTTGACAGAGAAACGTCCGGAATTATTCTGTTTGGAAAGAACAGACTTGCTACGGCAGTCCTGTCCAGACAGGGGCAGGAAGGGAACCGTTTAAAAGAATACCTTGCTTTGTGTTCAGGGGAAATGGAACAGGCAGACGGCACAATTGATCTCCCGATCGGGGATACGCCCGGAGTTAAGATGATCAGGCAGGTGTGTGCTGACGGGAACCGTGCGGTGACGCATTTCCATGTTGAAAAACAGTTTGAAGGATATGCATTGGTACGCCTTCGTCTTGAAACAGGCAGGACACATCAGATACGGGTACATATGGCGGCCATAGGGCATCCGCTTTTGGGGGATCATTTATATGGAGCTTTTTTGCAGGAATGGCATGGTATGAACAGGACGGCGCTTCATTCTGCGCATGCGGAACTGATACATCCGGTTTCCGGTAGAAAACTTGAATTTACGGCTGCACTTCCGGCTGATATGGAAGCATTGCTGTAAGGGGTGAAGATATGAAAGAACGGTTTGGTTCTTTGATCAGATATGTACTGATTGGCATCTGCGCGGCAGTGGCAATTTATGAAGGTGTACAGATTTATCTGGATCAGAAAGAATATCGTGTTGCAGATAAAGAATATGAGGATCTTGCAAGGCAGCTGGTTGAGATTCCGGCTGCAGCGGATACGGAAGTACAGGATACGGCAAAAAAGGCGGACGAAGATGCGCCGCCTGCTTTCAAAGTAGATTATGCTGCGCTGGAAAAGATTAATCCGGATTTCATCGGATGGCTTTATTTTGAAGCGCTTGATATCAGTTATCCGGTGGTCAGGGAACAAAAAGAAAATCAATATATTCACCTTACGTTTGATGGGAAAACGAACAAATCCGGCTGCATTTTTATGGATACATTAAGCAGTGCAGATTTTTCAGGGAAAAGTGATTTTATTTTTGGACATAATATGCGAAACCTCTCCATGTTTGGTTCGTTGAAACTTCTGTATAAAAAAGGAAATGAAAATCTGCTTCAAAAGCATCCGTATGTATATGTTTATACGAAAAAGGGAACCTGTCAGTATAAGGTATTTGCTTACGAAACAACGCATACAGGCAGCAGTGTGTATGATGAAATCAAGACGGATGACGGGTATGATCAGTATGTGGCAGGTGTTATGAAACGATCGATCTATTCAGGTGCAGAGGAACCGGATTTTTCGGAAAGACCGGAGATTTTGAACCTGTCTACCTGTTCAGGAGAGGCTGGTGGAACAAAAAGATTTGTGGTTCATACTGTAAAAATCAAGACCTGGCCAAATTAATGGGATATCGGGATATAATCGGGTGCAAATATGATAAAAGGGCGAAAGAAGAATTTATCCGGTTCGGAAATTTTACTTGACGTATTGTCTTTTTACATGGTAACGTTGTGGCAGATATTAGGGAGTAGTTCATATCTGTTCAGGTCAGATATTGCATTTTTCGTCATCCCGTTTGAAAAAACCGGAAAATGCACTGCGAAAGGAATGAGACTTTTATCGTACTTTGTTTGTGTACGATGAAAGCCTTTTTTTGTACATATGCAAAGACCGGCAAAATTTAATTAACCAAACAGAAAAAAGAAATGAGGCGAATACTTTGAGTGAGAAAGATATGAAAGAAAATGAGAAAAGAGCTTGGGAAGAATCTACTGAAAAAATGCTGGAAAAGGCAGGTGTAACAGAAGCCGGGTTAACAGAGGAACAGGCAGAGCTGATTCGTAAAGAAAAAGGAGAGAATGTTTTAAGCGAAGGAAAGAAAAAAGGTATTATACAGATATTCCTGTCACAATTTCTTGATCTTTTGGTGATCATTCTGATTATTGCAGCCATTGTTTCCATGCTTTCAGGAAGTGTAGAGAGTACATTTGTCATCTTTGCGGTTCTGATTCTGAATGCTTTTTTGGGAACGGTGCAGCATGTGAAGGCAGAAAAATCATTGAGCAGCTTGAAACAGTTGTCATCGCCAAGTGCCAAAGTCATGCGTGGCGGAATTAAAACAGAAGTTTTATCAAAGGATCTTGTGCCCGGAGATATTGTTCTGCTGGAAGCAGGTGATATGGTGGTGGCGGATGGCAGAGTAATTCACAGCTATTCTTTGCAGGTGAATGAAAGCTCCCTTACAGGAGAATCCACGAATGTTGAAAAGGCGAGTGAAGTGTTACCTGAACAGACACCCCTTGCCGATCAGTCCAATATGGTTCATGCGGGAAGCCTGGTAGTTTATGGTCGTGCTATGGTTCTGATAACCGAAACGGGGATGGGAACAGAACTTGGCAAAATTGCGGGACTGATGAATGCGGCAAAGGAAAGGAAAACCCCTCTTCAGAAAAAACTGGATGATTTCAGCCAGAAGCTTGCAATTATGATCATGGTAATCTGCGTGATTGTTTTTGCACTTTGTATTTACCGGAAAATGACGATTCTGGATTCCATGATGTTTGCAGTTGCACTTGCGGTTGCCGCGATACCGGAAGCACTCAGCTCAATTGTTACAATTGTGCAGGCTATGGGAACACAGAAAATGGCGCGTGAAAATGCCATTATCAAAGAACTGAAGGCAGTGGAAAGTCTCGGCTGTGTATCTGTAATTTGTTCAGACAAAACAGGAACATTGACCCAGAACAAAATGACGGTTCAGAAAGTTTATCTGAATGGAACGGAAATGAATCCGTTTAAACTGGATATACGGGATCATTTATCAAGATATCTTTTGTATGATGCGATATTGACCAATGACTCAAGTATTGTGGAAGGAAAGGGAATCGGAGATCCGACAGAATACGCACTGCTTGAAATGTTCCGTAAAATTGAAGTGCAGGACAATGTGCTCTTCAGAGAAGAAGGAATGAATGAAGAAGATGTCCGTCAGGTTATCCTGCGTGACGAGGAAGTGCCTTTTGACTCTGACCGTAAACTGATGAGCACGAAATGTAAGCTCCATGGAATTGAGACGGTTCTGACAAAAGGTGCTGTAGATGTATTGATCGACCGTTGCATCAGTCTGGAAGATCAGAATGGTGTCCGGCCTCTGACAGAAGCAGATAAGGAAGCAATTAAACTGCAGAATCAGAAATTTTCAGAGGATGGACTCAGGGTACTTGCATTTGCATACAAGGAGACAGCAGAAAAACTTTCTGTTGAAACGGAATACAATTATATTTTCCTGGGACTGATTGCAATGATGGATCCTCCGAGACAGGAGTCCGCAGAAGCAGTAAAACAGGCAAGAGAAGCCGGTATCAGAACAATAATGATTACAGGGGATCACAAAATTACAGCTACGGCAATTGCCAGGCAGATCGGAATATTCGGAGATGGAGATATTGCAGTAACGGGTGCTGAACTTGATGCAATGTCAGAGCAGGAACTTATGGAAAAAATAACGCACATTTCTGTTTATGCCCGTGTTTCTCCCGAGAACAAAATCAGAATTGTTGATGCGTGGCAAAAGTGCGGGAAAATTGTATCAATGACCGGAGATGGTGTAAATGATGCTCCTGCTCTGAAGAAGGCAGATATTGGCGTTGCAATGGGAATAACAGGTACGGAAGTTTCAAAAGACGCTGCGGCAATGATCTTATCGGATGATAATTTTGCAACGATTATCAAGGCAGTTCTGAATGGAAGAAATGTTTACAGAAATATTAAAAATGCGATTCTGTTTTTATTGTCCGGCAATATGGCGGGAATTATGTCCGTGCTTTATACATCAATCATCGGTTTACCTGTGCCCTTTGCTCCGGTACATCTTCTCTTCATCAACTTGCTGACAGATTCACTGCCTGCTATTGCAATAGGAATGGAACCTTCTGATCCGGCACTTCTGAAGGAATCACCCAGAGATCCTGCGGAAGGTATTCTGACCGGAAAACTGATGTGGAAAATCATAGGACAGGGTGCATTGATTGCTGTTGCAACTATGACAGCATTTTATATTGGACTGCAGACCAATGCTGCGGTTGCTTCCACAATGGCATTTGCTACCCTGACGCTGGCAAGACTGTTTCATGGGTTTAACTGCCGTGGTACGAAAAATATCTTTCAGCTCGGGTTTTCTTCAAATCCATATAGTCTGGCAGCGTTTGCAGGTGGTGTAGTGCTTCTTTCAATTGTGATTTTCGTTCCGTTCATGCATGGACTTTTCAGTGTCGCAGATATTACTGGAACAGCAGTTTTGCAGATTGCAGGGCTTGCATTTTTGCCTACAGTAGTGATACAGCTTTTGAAGACCATATGGACGAAACGTTGAAACAATGTCGATATTGCATTTTCATCCATTTTGATATATGCTGAATGTGTAATAGTGGTTGCAATATGCACGGAAACGGAGTGGCCTATGAAGAATAAAATATCAAGAATTCTTTCAACATTGGCACTTGTTATCATTACAGGAACCTGTGCGGCATGCGGAGCTTCTCAACAGGCAAGCCTTGACCCGGCAGCTGCAGTCAGAGGCAAGGGTGTTGGTGCAGGCGAGACTTATATTGATGATCAGGCGATTGCACTTGCAGGAGAGACACCTTCAAGCAGTGATATTACAAGTGCTGCTGCTTCAGCGCTTGCACTTGTAAATGTACAAAGGACAAATGCAGGACTTGCGGCGCTTCAGTGGAGCGATGGCCTTGCAGAGGCTGCAATGGTAAGAGCACAGGAAATCGTTGGTACCTTTTCACATACAAGGCCCAATGGAAGCGATTGGTGGACAGTTAACAGTAATCTGCAATATGGTGAAAATCTTGCGAAATTGTATGGATCGGCAGACAGCGTGGTAGCAGCGTGGATGGCCTCTCCGACACATAAAGCCAATATTCTGGATTCGGGATATAAAACTTGTGGAATCAGTATTTATAAGACTGGGGACGGACAGTGGTATTGGGCACAGGAATTTGGTTATTAAGAAAATATTTTGTGATTGACATTTTATGATTGTTCGCTTTATAATGATAACAATTTAAATCGATGAAGAAGAGTAGTACATATTATATATTCCGATCAAGAGAGCTGCGGATGGTGGAAACGTGGCAGGCAAGATAATATGGAATGGACTTCCGAGAGCAATCCGAATAACAGTAGGTGAGCCGGAGTATCGTCTCCGTTAATAAAACAGCATCTGTGCTAGCAGATGATGAGAGGATAGACTGGAAAACAATCTATCAAGCAGGGTGGCACCGCAGGTAAATTATAACCTGTCCCGGCAGATAACAAACGTTATTTGCCCGGACAGGTTTTTTGCGTGCATAAGCAGAGCCATGTGGAAGGCTGTAGCCATCGTGCTTGCACGAAGGGATGCAGAAATCCATATGGCGAGCAACACGACCGAGGAACCAGGGGTTCCGAAGGTGGTGACTGCTTATGCACACAAAAGAAAACAGCAGAGCCATGTGGAAGGCTGCAGCCATCGTGCTTGCACGAAAGGATGCAGAAATCCATATGGCGAGCAAAGAGGCCGAGGAACCAGAGGTTCCGAAGGGCAAACATTCAGAGGGAGGATTTTATTATGAAAAGAAAATTTTTAACGGTAGTAATGGCAGCATCCATGATAGTAATGACACTTTCCGCATGCGGAGACAATCGTAAGCCGGGGGCGGAAGCTTCTGACAGCAGTGCTACGGTGCAAAGTACATCCCCTACAGCACAGGCTTCTGTTGCAGGAAGTTCGGATACAGCCGCAGATACTGCATCGGTTACCCTTGCAGATGGGAAGTATACAATTGGGATATCACAATTTGCAGAACACGGCTCTCTGGATAATTGTAGAAATGGTTTTTTGCAGGGACTTGCTGAAAGCGGATTTGTAGAAGGACAGAATCTGACAGTAGATTATCAGAATGCACAGACAGATACCGGCACGGCCAGTACCATTTCAGACAAATTTGTATCTGATAAGGTAAGTCTGATCTGCGCTATAGCGACACCAAGTGCCATGAGTGCTTACAATTCCGCAAAAGATACGGAAATTCCGGTAATTTATACAGCAGTTTCAGATCCGGTAGGCGCAGGACTGGCTTCCGCAGATGGTACCCCTGCGGGTAATATTACAGGAACTTCCGATGCGCTTGCAGTTACAAAGCAATTGGAAATGATCAGATCAATATTGCCTGATGCTAAGAAAATCGGTATCATATATACAACAAGTGAAGCCAATTCTGTCAGTACCATTGCAGAATATAAAGCATGCGCAGCAGATTATGGTTTTGAAATTGTGGATAAGGGAATCAGTGCAATCGGAGATATCGATATGGCGGCATCCGATCTGGTGACAAAAGTGGATTGTATTAATAATCTGACCGACAATACAGTTGTTTCTGGGCTTCAGACTGTTATCAATGCCGCAAACGGAGCAGGAATTCCGGTGTTTGGTTCAGAGGTGGAGCAGGTAAAGGCAGGATGTGTTGCAGCAATGGGACTCGACTATACACAACTCGGAATTCAGACAGGTGAAATGGCAGCAAAGGTTCTTAAAGGCGAAGCAAAAGCTTCAGATTTAAAATTTGAAGTAATTGATCAGCCAAGTCTTTATGTTAATACTGCAGCAGCACAGAAGATCAAACTGACAATTCCGGACAATATGACTTCATCTGCAGCACAGAGTTTTGATACGATCAGCAACCAGTCATGAAAGTGACGGCAATGAAGTAGAGGATAACCGCGGTCAGTATAGCGGTAAATTTTTCTAAGGAAGGTATTATCATCGTGGCATTAATTATCAGTATACTTGAACAGGGGCTCATCTATTCCATTATGGCTCTTGGTATGTACATAACCTATAAAATTCTTGATTTCCCGGATATGACGGTGGATGGTGGATTTCCCTTTGGCGTTGTTCTGGCGGTTGTTATGATACGGGCAGGAGTCCCCCCGATTCTGACGCTTCCGATTTGTTTTGCTGCAGGATGCGGAATCGGAACGCTGACGGGTCTGATTAATGTAAAGTGTAAAGTGAGAGATCTTCTGGCGGGAATCATCATGATGACGGCATTATATTCCGTTAATCTGAAAATTGCCGGAAGAGCGAATCTTCCAATGTATGATTATTACACGATTTTTGATAATACTATTGTAAACGGTATTTTTCCGGTTTTTCTGCAGCCATTTAAAACAGTAATTATTCTGATTGTGATTATGTTTATCGTGAAATGGATTCTGGACTGGTATATGAATACAAAATCAGGATTTATGCTCAGAGCGGTTGGAGACAATGATGTGCTGGTAACCTCTATGGGAGTTGATAAGGGTTATGTCAGGATTGTAGGACTGGCAATTGCCAATGGGCTTGTATCTCTGAGCGGTTGTATTTACGCGCAGCAACAGTGCTATTTTGATGTTTCAATGGGAACCGGTACTGCTGTGATCGGACTTGCCAGTGTTATTATTGGAACAAATCTGTTTAAAAAAGTAACGGCAATGCGTGTAACAACAAGTGTTGTGATCGGAGCTGTTATTTATAAAGCGTGTGTTGCAACGGCAATTAAATGCGGTATTGATTCAACCTATATGAAGCTGATTTCGGCTGTACTGTTCCTGGTGATTCTGGTATTTTCCATGGACAGGAAGAAAAAAGCAAAAATAGCAGAAGAAAGAAAAGCAGAATAGAGGGACAGGAAAATGCTGGAACTGAAAAATATTCATAAATATTATAATCCCGGTTCAGTTAATGAAATGTGTCTGTTTCATGATTTTAATCTGACGGTTCCGGATGAACAGTTTGTTGCTGTAGTGGGAAGCAATGGTTCCGGAAAGACATCTATGCTGAATCTGATCTGCGGAAGCCTGGAAGCAGATCAGGGACAGATTCTGATCAATGGCAAAAACATTGCGGGGGAAAAGGAATACCAGAGACATCAGAAAATCGGACGTGTTTTTCAGGATCCGTCTAAGGGGACCTGTCCCAGTATGACGATTCTGGAGAATATGTCGATTGCAGATAACAAAGGCAGGAAATATGGATTGGGACATTGTGTGAACAAGGCAAGGATTGACTTCTATCGTGAGCAGCTGACAACGATTGGCCTTGGACTGGAAGATAAAATGGATACACTGGTCGGTTCCTTGTCCGGTGGTCAACGGCAGTCACTTGCGCTTTTAATGTCCACGATGACACCGATTAATTTCCTGATTCTGGATGAGCATACAGCAGCACTGGATCCCAAAACCGCAGATGTCATTATGAAACTGACAGATAAGATTGTGCACGAGAAAAAAGTCACAACGATTATGGTAACGCATAATCTCAGATATGCCGTTGAATATGGAGACAGATTAATTATGATGCATGAGGGGAGAATTATTCTCAATCAGACAGGGGAAGAGAAAAAGAAAACTGATCCGGAAAAGATCATGCGTATATTTAATGAAATCAGTGTGGAATGCGGAAACTAAAACACAGTGTATAAAAGAAAAACTGTTCGGAAACATGCTTTTTTAGAAAAATGGAGGCATGATTCCGAACAGCTTTTTTGTTTCTGAATAAAGTCAGCAGATAAAATCTGCGTCATTGTCTGTATATTTCTCATCACAGTATTTGCAGCGATATATTTCATTTGCTTCGTCAGCAAGATAGAAGATATGCGGCAATTCCTGCTCAATTGATGAGATGCAGCGCGGGTTATGACAACGGATAACACCGCGGATTTCCCCTGGCAGGATCAGAGCCCGTTTCTCAACAATTTTGCCATCTTTTATCACATTGACTGTAATATTATGATCAATGAAGGCAAGTACATCGAGATTCAATGTATCAATATCACATTCTACCTTCAGGATATCCTTTGTTCCCATTTTGCCGCTTCTGGCATTCTTGATAATGGCAACGGTACAATCCAGTTTATCAAGGCCAAGATGGTGATAAATCGCCATACTTTTTCCTGCCTGAATATGATCCAGAACAAAACCTTCTTCAATTTTTCCAACATTCAACATGGTAATCCTCATTTCTGCGCAGCTGTGCGCACTAAGATTTTTATCACAAGCAGATTCAGAATATTTTGCATGAAACACGGGATTCAGTATTTTTTCAGCAGTCCGTCATTTATATGCGCATCGGTCATATCAAGAAGTGTCAGGATCAAAGCCATGCGTACATAAAGCCCATACTGTACCTGACGGAAATAGGCGGCACGGGGATCATTATCAATATCCACAGATATTTCATTCACTCTGGGAAGCGGATGAAGGACATACATACTTTTCTTTGCAAGTTGCATTTTTGCTCTGTCAAGAACATAAAATCCTTTCAGACGGACATAATCTTCCTCATTAAAGAAACGTTCTTTCTGTACACGGGTCATATATAGAAGATCAAGGCGGGACATGACATCTTCCAGGCGGATAACTTCTTCATAGCTGATACCTTTTGCGGACAGCATTTCCGTAATGTAGTCAGGGACACGCAGTTCCTGCGGAGATATGAAGACAAAATGAATGCCCTCATAGCGTGAAAGTGCATTGATCAGAGAATGTACGGTCCGGCCAAATTTCAGGTCACCACATAAGCCAATGGTAAAACCGGAAAGAGAACCATATAATGATCTGATGGTAAGAAGATCTGTCAGGGTCTGGGTGGGATGCTGATGACCGCCATCGCCCGCATTGATAACAGGAATAGCAGACTGCTCAGCAGCAACCATAGGCGCACCTTCTTTGGGATGGCGCATGGCGCAGATATCCGCAAAACAGGAAATAACACGGATTGTATCCGATACACTTTCTCCTTTGGATGCGGAGGAATTGGAAGCATCAGCAAAACCGATTGTCTGACCGCCCAGTCGCAGCATGGCAGTTTCAAAACTGAGTCTGGTTCTTGTACTGGGTTCATAAAAGCAGGTTGCCATGATCTTACCGTCGCAGGCATGGGAATAGGCATGCATGTTGCGCTCAATATCTCCTGCTACATTAAACAGTTGATCAAGTTCCTGCGTGCTGAAGTCAAGTGGACTCATCATGTGTCTTAATTTACTCATCATATTCTCCTTTTGCGCATGATCCTGCGCATATCAATTTTGTGTCTGCACAAGTATGTAGAAAGTAAGGTACCATTTTCATATTTCTTTGTTACAAAAATGGCATAAAAAAATCGAAGAGAAAATGAAAATCCCTTCGACTGCGTTATTGAAAAAGAAAAGAATATAAGAAATGAAAAAAGTGAACACGTGGCTGCATGCGTACAAACATATATTTTGGATTGTTTATATTAAAAGCCATGGTTTCCTCCTGATTCTTTCATTTCAATTCTTCTTATGATAACATGATTAAAAGAGCGAATCAACCTGTTTTTGTTTGTCAGCATATAAAGCAGATAGCAGTTCAGAACAGGAGCAGACACAGCAAGGGGGCAGATATATTTTGGGAATTACGAAGAAACAGGAAATAGATATGACGAAGGGGAATCCTTCTGTGTTGATTCTGAAATTTATGACACCGCTTATTATCGGAAATATTTTTCAGCAATTTTATAATATGGCAGATACGATTATTGTGGGAAGATTTGTCGGAGTTACGGCACTTGCAGCAGTTGGTGCGACAGGAACCGTTATGTTCCTGATTCTCGGGTTTCTGATGGGACTGTTACAGGGTTTTACGGTTATTACAGCACAAAGATTCGGAGCAGGAGATTATGACGGTGTGAAGCAAAGTGTCGCAAATGCATGTATCCTTTCCGCCGGCATAACAGTAATCGTTACATTTGTAAGCGTTCATTATATGGATGCTCTTTTGCGGATCATGAATACCTCCGAAGATATGTTTGCGATGGCAAAAACATATATCACCGTGATATGTCTCGGTACCGTTTTCAATATGCTGTATAACCTGCTTGCCAGTTTTCTGAGAGCGGTAGGAAACAGTAAGGCACCCTTATATTTTTTGATGATTTCAGCGTTATTGAATATTTTTCTGGATCTTTTTCTGATTGTAGTTATTCCAATGGGCGTAGCGGGTGCTGCGCTCGCTACCATTCTGTCTCAGGGCATATCAGGAATACTGTGTCTGATCTATATGTTGCGAAAGGTTCCGGTACTCATACCGAGAAAGACAGACTGGCACCTGGATGCACAGTGTACCTACAATCAGTTGATGATCGGTTTTCCAATGGCATTGCAGTTTTCCATTACAGCGATTGGAACGATTCTGGTTCAGTCATCTCTGAATTTACTTGGATCGGTTGCGGTGGCTGCATATACGGTAGCCTGCAAGGTAGAGCAGCTCTTTACCCAGGTATTTTCTTCCATAGGAATGACAGATGCGACCTATGCGGCACAGAATATGGGAGTTGGAAATGTGAAGCGGATCAAAAAAGGAGCGGTATTATCAAATGCATATTCTGCAATATATGCGGTGGTGATTTACGCAGCGCTCTTTTATTCCTGTCCCTTTTTTACAAGAATTTTTATCAGCGGAAGTGTTACAGGTGATCTGACGCTGATTATCGGATATGTGGAAACCTATATTCATTTATGTGGTCTCTTCTTTATTCCCCTCGGAATGATTTTTATATTCAGAAATATCATGCAGGGATGCGGATACTCATTCTGGCCTATGATGGGTGGGGTGACAGAACTTGTGTGCAGGGCAGTAGTAGCAGTTCTTGCGGCAAAAGCAGGAAGCTTTGCCGGAATCTGCTGGGCAAATGCAAGTGCCTGGTTGATTACCGGAATTTTCCTCTGGATCTGTTATCTTTTTGTGATCAGAAAGATAGAAAAGCGTTTCAAAAATTTTACTCCGGATTGAAGGGTACCGGAGCAGAAGAACCATCAATGGGCATATGATAGGTTGTGATATCATCACCATATCGCATGAAATATACATATTTGGATGTCAGGTTGATGCTGTTATAGACACCACGTAGAATAACCTTGTTATCTGAACCATCCAGGCGCATTCTTTTCAGTGAAGGGTTACTCTCTGAAGAGTATGCGTAATAGATATAGGTATCATTCAGGTTGAAAAAGTCGATCCGGTCGTTTGTCAGTATATCAAAAGAGCCGTTTGCAAGATTAAAACGGCATAGTCGGTAGTTATTTGATACATCCATATAATAGATATAGTTATCATGGAAAACCGGATTATAGAAATAGCCGTTGAGAACAACGGAGGAGGAATCACCCTGCAGCGTATTTATCCTGTGCAGATTCTGCTCTTTTTCGACTCCGCTGTAATAAATCATCCCGTTTGCGTAGCAGGCCGGATTGATCATTTCCTTTGTGACGATTGAATGTTTTGCCTTGTCAATTCGGATTTTCTCCAGAAAGCCATTGTTTGACTGCGGAACCTGATAATAAACATAACTTCCGCAGACCTGCATGACTTTTGTAAAATCACGAACCATGCAGGTCATATTTTTGCCATTCGTATGGCTGCGATAGATACCATATTCATTTGCAAAATGTCCCAGACCGGTAGCCTGCTCTGAAGCACTGGAATCCATATAGAAATACAGAAAATCGCCGACACTTGATATATACTTGACATTCAGGGAAGTGAGCTGCTTTACATCTGTTTCATCTGAATTCATGGAATAAAGACAATGATTTTTGTTTGAATTGGAAAAATATACCTTACCGTTGTTTTCACAGAAATAGCCGTTGTTGTTGATATTGCCTGCTGTATTTCCGATGGCATTATCCGGATTGAGTGGAACTCTCTGCCTGAGAAAGGCAAGTACACTGAATGAAGCAAGTGCAACAAAAAACAGTACCATAATTATGACGATTTTAACATTTTTATACATATTTTCCTCCACTCAAATAGAGTGATATTAATCTCTTTTCTGTGCTATTATCTGATACTATTATTATAGTGGAGTTAAACCTTGCTATCAAGCCGCATTTGTTCTAAAATGCCAGTAAGAGTCCATAGAATCACAGAAAGATAAGGAAAAATATATGGAATTGACAGAACTTCGTAAGCAGATAGATGAGATTGACGAGCAGATAGTTGCATTATATGAAAAAAGAATGGATATTTCATCACAGGTTGCAGACTATAAGATTGCAACCGGAAAAAAAGTTTTTGATAAAGCAAGAGAAAATGAGAAAATCAGCAATGTAAAGAGTCTTGCGCATAATGAATTTAACAGTATCGGAATAGAAGAACTGTTTGAACAGATCATGTCTATGAGCCGCAAATTCCAATATCAGAAGCTTGCGGAACAGGGCGCGGCAGGAAGGCTTCCTTTTATCGGAGTGGATGATCTGGATAAAACACATGCAAGGGTAGTGTTTCCCGGTGCAGAAGGCGCATATTCACAGATGGCGATGCAGCTCTTCTTCGGAGAAAATGTGCATAGTTTCCACGTGGATACTTTTCGGGATGTTATGAGTGCAATTGAAGAGGGAAGTGCAGATTATGCGGTTCTTCCCATAGAAAATTCCACTGCGGGAATTGTCAGCGAGATATATGATCTGCTGAGCGAATATGAGAATTATATTGTCGGAGAGCAGATTCTGAAGATTGAGCATTGCCTGATCGTCAGACCTGGTACCAGGATAGAGGATATTAAAACGGTATACTCGCATCCCCAGTCTTTGATGCAAAGTGCCAGATTTCTCGGAAATCATCCGGAATGGCAGCAGGTAAGTATGAAAAACAATGCTTTTGCGGTGCAGAAAATTGCCCGGGAGGCAGATCCTTCACAGGCGGCTATAGCAAGTGAATATGCGGCGAGATACTATGGAATGGAAATTCTGCAAAAAGAGATTAATCAGTCAGATACGAATTCTACCCGTTTTATTGTTGTAACCAATCAGAAGATTTTCCTGAAAAATGCGAACAAAATCAGTATATGTCTGGAAGTTCGGCATGAAGCGGGATCATTGTATCATATGTTGTCTCATTTTATATATAATAATCTGAACATGACCAAGATCGAGAGCAGACCGATTGAGGGACGCAACTGGGAATATCGTTTTTTTATTGATTTTGAAGGAAATCTTTCTGACAGTGCAGTAAAAAATGCACTGCGCGGCCTTCGTGAAGAAACCGTAGAACTCAGAATTCTGGGGAATTATTGATATGAGTTTCACAGGTTGATAAGTAGGCAAAATTCTATAAAGTCATAAAAGAGGAGAAGGATCATGCGGGAAGATGAGCTGATTGTCTATAAAAAATTTGATAACGGAGATATTCTGGATAAAATGTCCAGACTGTTTGAGCATAGCGCTGCAGAAAAAATTGATGTGACAGGTGATCGGGAATGTCTTTATGAATGTATGAACGGACTGACAGAAATTGCAGGCAGAAGTGGATTTTACGGTAATCTCTGGCACTGTTATCTGACCACGCTCCTGGTTAATGATGAGAACAGTTACAGTATGGCAACCGAGATACGTGGAAACGTTGAAGGAACGATCAATCAGCTGGCACTTCATGATATTGCTATATTCAAAGAATTTTTGATTATGATTTTACCAATTTACTGCAGCAGCTTTCTGTGCCGGAATTTGATATGCTTTTTGATTATCACCCCTGTTCAGTGGAGAGCAAGATGTATAATCACAGAATCAGAGACCGGATATGTGTTCTGGCCAGGGCACTTGCAGAAAGCCGGAATGCAAATGAAATGAAGGATATTCTGACACAGTTCTATCAGGAATATGGGGTTGGAAAATTTGGACTGCATAAGGCATTTCGAATTTCCCATACGGATGACGGGGTGCAGATTATACCAATTAAGAATATCCGTCATGTTAATCTGGAAGACCTGGTAGGTTATGAAATTGCAAAGAAAAAACTGATTGATAATACAGAGGCATTTGTAGAAGGAAGAATGGCCAATAATTGCCTCCTGTACGGAGATGCAGGAACAGGGAAATCATCCAGTATCAAAGCAATTGCGAATACGTACTTTGACCAGGGACTTCGCATCATTGAGGTTTATAAGCATCAGTTTCAGGATCTGAACGATGTAATTGATCAGATAAAGAGCAGAAATTATCGCTTTATTATATATATGGATGATCTCAGTTTTGAAGAATTTGAAATAGAATATAAGTATCTGAAGGCTGTAATTGAAGGCGGACTGGAGAAAAAACCGGAAAATGTTTTGATATATGCAACATCCAACAGGCGGCATCTGATCAGGGAGAGCTTTAAAGATAAACCGACTCTGGAGGATGATGATATTCATCGCAATGATACGGTACAGGAGAAATTGTCACTGGTTGACCGGTTTGGTGTGACGATCTATTTCGGTGCGCCGGATCAGAAGGAGTTTCATTGTATCGTAAAGGAACTTGCAGAAAGAAACCAGATTAATATTTCTGAAGACGAGCTGTATCTCAAAGCCAACAGGTGGGAAATGTCACATGGCGGCTTATCCGGCAGGACTGCGCAGCAGTTTATTGATTATCTGGTTGGTACGGAACGCATGGCCTGATACAGGCAGACAGGGAGTATGAGAATATATGGCGGGTGAGATTTTTGCGGCGATCGATGTAGGTTCATATGAACTTTCCATGAAGATATTTGAAATTTCTTCCAAGAAAGGTGTTAGAGAGCTGGATTATATCAGACATCGGATCGACCTTGGAACCGAAACCTATGCAACAGGAAGAATCAGTACGGAGCATGTACATGAAATGACCCGGGTTCTGTTGGATTACGATAATATTATGGAAACCTATGGGGTAACGCATTATCAGGCATACGGAACCAGCGCCATGCGTGAAACACATAATATCAGGGTTGTTTTGGAACAATTGGAACAAAGAACAGGTGTTCATATTGATGTACTGAGCAATTCGGAGCAACGTTTTCTGGATTATAAATCCATTGCTCTGCGCAGTGGTGAATTCTCAGAAATTATTGTCAAACCGACTGCGATTGTGGATATTGGTGGAGGAAGTATTCAGATTTCTCTTTTTGACAATGATAAGCTTGTTACAACACAGAATATGAAGCTTGGGGTACTTCGTTTACATCAGACACTGGATATGCTTGGTTCAGGAACCAGAAAATACAGGGAAATGATAACGGAACTGGTTGAGTCTCAGTTGTCTGTGTTCGAAAAACTGTATCTGAAGGACAGGAAGTTTAAAAATCTGATTATAATTGACGATTATCTTTCACCTGTGATACAGAAAGTAATATTCGGAGATTGCCCAAAAGGATATGTGGATGCGTGCGGATTTGAGAATTTTATCAGTAATACGGGAGAGAAATCGAAGCAGGCGCTTGCAAAAGAACTGAATATACCGGATGAGAACATACCGCTTTTGTACATTTCAGGTTTGCTGGTCAGAAACATTGCGAAAGCAATGGGAACAGAACTTCTGTGGGCGCCCGGAATGACTCTTTGTGATGGAATTGCATATGAATATGCAGAACGTAAGAAAATGATCCGGACGACACATGTTTTTGAACAGGATATCATTGCCTGTGCACAGAATATATCCAAAAGATATATGGGCAGTAAAATGCGTGCCGAGACCCTGCAGGCAATTGCGCTTCCGATTTTCGATCACATGAAAAAAATTCACGGACTTGGAAAAAGGGAGCGTCTTCTGCTACAGATTGCGACGATTCTGCATGATTGTGGAAAATATATCAGTCTTGTGAATCTGGGAGAATGTTCCTACAATATTATCATGTCTACGGAAATCATCGGACTGTCACATAAGGAACGTGAGATTGTTGCGAATGTTGTTCTGTTTAATCATGAACCATTTGTATATTATAATGATCACAGTGAGCGATATTCCAAAATTGATCAGAATGCATATCTGATAATTGCAAAACTGACTGCAATCCTGAGAATAGCGAACGGACTGGACCGTACGCACAGACAGAAATTTAAAGATGTGCATGTTATGTTAAAAGAGAATGAACTTATAATCAATGTGGACACAATGAATGATATAACGGTTGAACAGGGGCTGTTTAAGAACAGAGCATGTTTTTTTGAAGAAATTTTCGGAGTTCGCCCGGTAATCAGGCAGAAACGGACAATTTAATCTCAGAGGAGTACGGATGGCAGGTAAAGAAATCGATTTTCTGAATACAAAATATTATACAAATCGGGAATTGAGCTGGTTACAGTTTAATGAAAGGTGTCTTTCTGAAGCAAGAGATCACTCCAATCCTCTTTTTGAACGATTGAAGTTTTTGAGTATTACCGCAAGTAATCTGGATGAGTTTTTTATGGTCAGAGTGGCATCTCTAAAGGATATGGTTAATGCGGATTATAAAAAGCCTGATATTGCCGGCATGACAGCGCAGGAACAGTTAAACGCTGTTGGGGAAGCAGTACACAGATTCGTGGATATGCAATATTCGACCTATAACAGATCTCTTTTGCCGCAACTGGAACAGAATGGGCTTGTAATTGTGAGAAATCATGAGGAACTGACGCAGGAGGAGGGAAAATATTCAGACCGGTATTTCAATGAATTCGTGTATCCGGTGCTAACTCCTATGGCAGTGGATTCTTCAAGACCGTTCCCTCTGATCAGGAACAAAACGCTGAATATCGGGGCGCTTGTCCGCAAAAAGGGGGGAGATGAAGATCTTGATTTTGCAACAGTTCAGGTTCCGGATGTTATTCCAAGAATATTGGAGCTCCCGGTAGAAGAAGGACAGCCAAGAAAACTGATTCTTCTGGAAGAGATTATTGTTCGTAATATGTCAAAGCTTTTTCTGAACTATGATATTATTTGCTGTAATCCATTTCGGGTAGGTAGAAATGCGGATCTTTCCATTGATGAGGATGAAGCGGAAGATTTACTCAAAGAGATTGAGAAGCAGCTGAAAAAAAGACAGTGGGGTCAGGCAATCAGGCTTGAAGTTGAAAATAGTGTTGACAAAAGGCTCTTGAAAGTAATTGCACAGGAGCTGTGTGTTGATGAGACGGAAATATACAGGATAGATGGACCACTGGATCTGACTTTTCTGATGAAACTTTATAAGCTCGAAGGCTTTGACCGCCTGAAAGAGCATGCTTACAGTTCGCCCCAGTCGGTTCCGGAACTTCCTGCAGATTGTGATATATTTGAAGAAATCAGAAAAGGCGATATTCTGATGCATCATCCCTACCAGACGTTTGATCCGGTAGTACGGTTTGTGTCCTCTGCTGCGGCAGATCCTTCTGTCCTTGCAATCAAACAGACACTTTATCGAGTGAGCGGAAACTCTCCTATTATTGCGGCTCTTGCAAAAGCGGCGGATAATGGCAAGCAGGTGACTGTACTGGTAGAACTGAAAGCACGGTTTGACGAAGAAAATAATATTGTCTGGGCAAAAATGCTGGAAAAAGCAGGATGCCATGTTATATATGGACTGGTAGGACTGAAAACACATTGTAAAATTACTCTTGTTGTGAGAAGAGAGGATGACGGAATTCGCAGATATGTTCATCTTGCAACCGGTAATTATAATGATTCTACAGCAAGACAATATACAGATGTGGGAATGTTTACCTGCAGGGAAGCATATGGAGAAGATGCGACAGCAGTATTCAATATGCTGTCAGGATATTCGGAGCCGCTTGCATGGAATCGCCTGAGCCTGGCACCGCTTTGGCTTAAGGACAGGATTTTGTATTTGATTCAAAGAGAGACGGAGAACGCCAGAAAAGGGGAATCTGCACATATCATTGCCAAGATGAATTCAATCTGTCATCAGGAGGTCATTGCGGCACTTTATGAAGCAAGTGCTGCCGGTGTCAGGATTGATCTGATCGTCAGAGGTATCTGCAGTTTAAAGACAGGGATTCCCAGAGTAAGCGATAATATAACGGTTCGCTCAATTGTCGGAAATTATCTGGAACATAGTCGGATATTTTATTTTGAAAATGCCGGAAAACCGGAGTATTACTGTAGCAGTGCAGACTGGATGCCCAGAAATCTGGAACGACGTGTTGAAATTATGTTTCCGGTGGAAAATACCGGGCTGCGTGCAAAAATCATGCATATTCTGGAAACCGAACTGCATGATACGGAAAAGGCACATATTCTGAATCCGGATGGGATATATATAAAGGTTGACCGCAGAGGCAAGATGCCTTTGAATTCACAGAAACTGTTTGGAGAAGAAGCAAAAGAGGCAGCAAAAAGCAATGAGATCCAAAACAGCAGAATATTTGAGCCTGAAACGAAAGGACCGGAAGGATGAGTAAAATAGTACTGGCTTCGGCATCCCCAAGGAGAAAAGAATTGTTGGAGCAGGCAGGAATATCCTTTTGTGTTATGCCTGCGACGGGAGAAGAAATCATTACAAAGGTAATTCCTTCAGAAGTTGTCGAAAATCTTTCAGAACAAAAAGCAAATGAAGTATGGGGAAAGATTTTGGATGGAAGAACCTCTGCAAAAAAAAATCTCCAGAATCGTGAAACGATAGTTGTCATAGGGGCAGATACCGTTGTATCATATAAGAATAAGATACTTGGAAAACCGAAAGACCATGAAGATGCAGTACGCATGATCGGGATGCTGCAGGGGGAGATACACCAGGTTTATACCGGTGTAACCCTTCTCTGGAGCAGAACGGATGGTGATTGTGGTAGAGTGGTTTTTCATGAATGTACACAGGTTGAAGTTTATCCCATGTCACAGGAGGAGATAGCGGCCTATGTTCAAACGGGAGAACCGGATGACAAAGCAGGCAGTTATGGAATTCAGGGAAAATTTGCAGTGTATGTAAAGGAAATTCATGGTGATTACAACAATGTTGTAGGATTGCCGGTTGCCAGGGTCTGTCAGGAGATGAAAATACATCACCTGATGTAATTCATGTAGGAGGGATGATTATATGCATGAATACGATGACGCAGTATTGAGATGCTTTCTGGAAAATCAGGGTCAGCTTTTTCCGGAAGATGTGGCTTCCACGCCGGAAGAGGCAGAAGCATTTCTTGAAGACTGTATGGCTGTTGTCGTGGATTCTGCAGAAGAAGTTGAGGAATATCTGGAAGAAGAAGGTCTTGATTCCGGAGAAGATGATGTCCTTGAAGCTGCAGAAGTATTCGATGTTGGCGATGGAAGATATCTGATTGTAGAAGGATAATCTTTTTTATGCCAGGTACAGTTTTTACTGCTGTACGAAATGATCTGATACAGATATATTATCACTGTATCAGATTCTTAATTGATTTTATGGATTTGAGCAAAAAAATGACTGCAAAAGCAGTCATTTTTTAATGAAAAGAGATATTTAGGCAAGCAGAAAGGGAACAAGACCATCGTGATCGTTATCTGCGGTTGTGATAAAGTCAGCGGATAGCTTGACATCAGCTGTTGCATTTAACATTGCAATTCCTGTACCGGCTGTCTCAAGCATGGAAATATCATTTTGTTCATCTCCTGCGGCAAGCGTGTTTTGAATCGGAATCTGCAGATAATCGCAGAGTCTTGTAACAGCAGACCCTTTTCCTGCTTCAGCAGGAAAAATCTCAAGGTAGTAAGGATTGGAATACATAACATGCAGTGTGTTACCGACAAGCGGAAGCAACGCTTTGCGGAACTGTTCCATCTTCTGATGATCATGCAGTTCTATGGCGATACATTTACAGGGATCCACAGTCAGAACAGAAGATATGTCAGAGGATAACAGGAGCGGAGAAGGAATAAAATGCCTGTAATATTTCGTGCATTCATCATCAGATGTTGTGATAATGTGTGTATCGGAATATGTTTGCATATGAATTCCATGTTCAGCTGCAAGGTCAAAAATCCGGCGGACAAGTTCAACACAGATACCGGTACGGTAGATGGTTTTTTCTTTGTCACAATCGTAAATCTGTGCGCCATTGAAGGCTGCCAGAAAAGTACCGGGATAAAAAAGGGAAAGTTTCTTTTGAAGCTGCAAAATGCTGTCCATCGCACGTCCTGTACAGATCACAAAATGGTTACCGGAATCTGTAAAGGTTTTCAATGCTTCTTTTGTAGCAGGAGAAACGATTTTCTGACTGTTCAAAAGGGTACCATCCAGATCGAAAAAAAATATTTTTTTGTCCATGTGTAAGCCTTCCTTTTGACGATAGAATGGTTTGATCATTTCATAAAATTTCACGGGGGATAGATTTGTAGGCAGTGATAGAGTGCGGTATACTTTGATTAGAATTTACTATAGCACAAAAAAGCACAAATATGGAATGGAGAAAAAATGAAAGCAGTTGATTTACATACACATTCAACAAAATCAGATGGAAGTTTCTCACCATCAGAGCTGATAGATTATGCTGTACAGAAAGACCTTGCAGCAATTGCACTGACGGATCATGATACCACGGCAGGACTTGATGAAGCAATTTTACATGCAGCAGAAACTGCCCCTGAACTGGAGGTAGTACCCGGAATTGAATTTTCTACCGAGTATGAGGGCAGAGATATTCATATTGTCGGATTATATATTGATTATCACAATACTTTTTTTGAAAATGAACTGCAGGAATTTGTAGATTCCAGAATACAACGGAATGTCAGAATGTGTGAAAAACTGACACTTACAGGAATACCGGTCACATATGAACAATTGCAGCAGGAATTCCCGGATGCGGTGATCACAAGAGCGCATTATGCAAAACATTTGTTGAATGGCGGGTATGTGAAGAGTATCAAAGAAGGGTTTGAACGATATATAGGAGATCGTGCACCCTGTTTTGTTCCAAGAGAAAAGGTAACGCCGGGGCAGGCTGTACAACTGATTCTGAAAGCGGGAGGCATTCCGGTTCTGGCTCATCCCGTATTGTACCGGATGAGTGATGCCAGACTCAGGAAACTGGTAAAGGAACTGAAAGAAGACGGATTAGTCGGAATAGAGGCTATTTACAGTACCTACGCATCATCAGAGGAACGGGATATCCGTAGAATCGCCGCAGATTATAATCTGTGCATCAGCGGTGGGTCTGATTTTCACGGTACCAATAAACCCGGACTTGATTTGGGAACCGGCTATGGTCATCTGTTCGTGCCGGAAGAGGTACTGGGGCTGTTAAAGGAACATAGAAACAAAGAAACAGGATGAAAAGCAGAGCGTTTAAAATAACATCTGAAATCGAAAAAACGACCGAATTGTAAAACATCGGATCAAATTATAAAATCCCTGATAAACAGACTTTGAAAATAAGAAGTCTGCCTGTCAGGGATTCAATTTTATACCGGAAAAAGAATAATCAGCAATAAATCAATCATCTGCCTCGTCATCTTCATTGGTACTGTATACCGTACGTTTTCTTGCCATTTCATCACTGTCAAGATATTCATCATAGGTACTTCTCTTATCAATCAGAGAACCGTCCGGAAGAATTTCCATAATTCGGTTTGCGGTTGTTTCAACGACCTGGTGATCTCTGCAGGCAAAAAACTCAACACCCGGAAAACGGATCATACCTTCATTCAAAGCGGTAATGGATTCCATATCCAGATGGTTGGTAGGCTCATCCAGAATCAGGCAATTGGCACCGCTGATCATCATTTTGGAAAGCATACAACGAACTTTTTCTCCACCGGAAAGAACCCGTACCTTCTTAACACCGTCTTCTCCGGCAAACAGCATACGTCCCAGAAATCCACGGACATAGGTGACATCCTTAACGGGAGAGTAGCCGGTCAACCAATCGGAAATGGTCAGATCATTGTCAAATTCTTTTGTATTGTCTTTTGGAAAATATGCCTGTGATGTTGTAACCCCCCATTTTGAAACTACCGGAATCAGGCTCCATCTCACCGATCAGAATCTGAAACAGAACAGTCTTGGCAAGTTCATTACCGCCGACAAAAGCGATTTTATCATCGTGCTGTGCAACAAAAGAAATATTATTCAGAATCTTTTCCCCATTAATGGTCTTGGTAATACCGTCAACGGACAAAACTTCATTACCGATTTCGCGGTCAGGGCGAAAATCAATATAAGGATACTTTCGACTGGAAGGACGCATACTATCCAGTTCAATTTTTTCAAGCGCGCGTTTTCTGGAAGTGGCCTGTTTTGATTTTGAAGCATTTGCGGAGAAACGGGAGATGAATTCCTTCAACTCCTTAATCTTTTCTTCTTTCTTTTTATTTGCTTCTTTCATTTGACGAATAATCAGCTGACTGGATTCATACCAGAAATCATAATTGCCGGCATATAGTGTGATCTTGCCGTAATCAATATCGCCAATGTGTGTACATACTTTATTCAGAAAGTAACGGTCATGGGATACAACAATAACAGTATTTTCGAAGTTGATCAGAAATTCTTCCAGCCATCCGATCGCATCCAGATCCAGATGGTTGGTCGGCTCATCCAGAAGCAGAATATCAGGGCTGCCGAAAAGTGCTCTTGCAAGGAGTACTTTTACCTTTTCTGCACCGGTCAGCTCCCCCATCAGTTTATGATGCAGTTCGGTTGCAATACCCAAACCGTTCAGAAGGCTTTCTGCGTCAGATTCAGCTTCCCAACCGTTCATCTCGGCAAATTCACCTTCCAGTTCGCTGGCACGGATGCCGTCTGCATCAGAAAAATCAGCTTTTGCATAAATAGCATCTTTTTCCTTCATGATCTCATACAGACGGGAATTTCCCATAATAACAGTATCCAGAACAACAGATGCATCATATTTGAAATGATCCTGTTCCAGGAAAGAGAGACGCTGTCCGGGAGTGATAACAATTTCACCGGTTGTTGTCTCAAGCTGACCGGAAAGAATTTTGAGGAAGGTTGATTTGCCTGCACCGTTTGCACCGATGATGCCATAGCAGTTTCCTTCCGTGAATTTGATATTTACATCTTCGAAGAGGGCTTTTTTACCTACACGAAGCGTTACATTATTTGCACTGATCATATTACAGAACCAAGCCTTTCTTTTATTAATGGCGTTAAAAGGTACTTATAGAATTATATAGGAATAAACCTGTTTTGCAAGTCCTATTTATAAAATTGAAAACGTATTTTCGAAAATTTATTTATACATTATTTTACAAGACCTTTATTGAGTCATTTATCATAACGATATATAATGATTACCTGGGGATTACATATTTATAAAAAAAGGACAACAAAAGGGGATTAGCATTTATGAAACTGAATTATCGACGTACGATTCTTGTAGGACTTGCATTTCTTTCCATCTGTGTATTCTGGCAGTTTTATGACAACGAAATACCCAAGATCCTGAAAAATACATTTCATCTTGGAGAAGCCTGGACAGGAGTCGTTATGGCACTCGATAATGTTCTGGCACTGTTTTTGCTTCCTTTTTTTGGGACGATTTCCGATAAAACCAATTCAAAGATCGGGAAACGAATGCCCTATATTCTGGCAGGTACTGTTTTGTCGGTTGTTTTTCTGCTTCTGCTGATCGGAGTAGCAAACAGTCCCGGACGATTGGCTCTTTTTATTGTGATATTGTTGTTACTGCTCATATCGATGGGTATCTATCGTTCTCCGGCAGTATCACTGATGCCTGACCTTACGCCATCGCCACTTCGCAGTAAAGCAAATGCGGTGATTAATCTGATGGGAACCGTTGGTGCCATTTATACACTTATTATGATAAAGGTATTGCTGAAAGAGCCTGCAGATGGTTCACTTACCAATTATATACCACTTGTACTGAGCATTGTATTATGTATGGTTGTTACGGTAGCTGTTTTATATCTGACGATTTCCGAAAAAAAACTGGGTGAAAAAGTTCTGGAGGAAAATGCTTCTTTCGGAATCAATCAGGAACCGGAAGAAGCAGATATGGAAAAAAAGCAGAGCGCAGATGCTACCGCAATGCCGGCACCTGTGAAAAAAAGCATGATTTTTCTTTTGCTGTCAGTTTTTTTATGGTTTACGGCTTATAACGCTGTTACAACAGCATTTTCCAGGTATGTGGAACAGGTATGGGATCTTCATAACGGTGCGTATGCAGACTGTCTGATGGTTGCTACAATTGCGGCAGTATTGAGTTATATTCCGATCGGACAGATTTCCAGTCATATCGGACGTAAAAAAACAATTTTAATCGGAGTGGCACTGATGAGTATATGTTATCTGATTGGCGGTTTTATGGGACATTATTCATTTGGTGTCAATATTCTGTTTGCGCTGATCGGTTTCGGATGGGCATCCATAATGTGAATTCCTATCCGATGGTGGTCGAGATGAGTCGTGCAGGAGATATTGGCAAATTCACAGGAACCTATTATACTTTTTCCATGGGAGCGCAGGTCTTTACACCCATTTTTTCAGGATTTCTGCTTGAATATGTCTCGTACAGGACACTTTTTCCTTATGCGTTTGTATTTTCAACTCTGGCTTTTCTGACCATGCTGATGGTACATCATGGTGACAGCAGACCGATCCCGGCAAAGAGCAAACTGGAAAATTTTGATGTGGATGACTAAAGACATAGAAAAAGGGTTGCCATAAGAAAAAACGTGTATTAAAATAAGCAAGGATGTTCCGCAAAGGTAACATCAGAAAGTGTCAGTATAAAAATGTTTTCAGGTAAAATGATTCTCGTTGTAATTGTAATCCTGGCGGTATTGGCCGCTCTGTATTTTCTGGCTATTATGCCGCGTTTGTTTCGAAAACCGGAGAGAGCGCCATTTCTGGGAAGACTCTATGCGCACAGGGGATTACATGATAACAGGAGTGATGCCCCTGAAAATTCAATGAAAGCGTTTCGACTTGCGCTTGAAGCAGGGTATGGTATTGAACTGGATGTCCAACTGAGTAAAGATGGAGTTCCGGTTGTTTTTCATGATTTTGCACTTGCGCGTGTGGCGCGCTATCCGAAAGGAACAGAACCGCAGGATGCAGTTCACAACGCAGACGGAAGTCTTGGTGTAAAAGGAAAGGTGTGTGATTACACTTTTGCTGAACTTCAGAAATTTCATCTGATGGATTCGAAAGAACAGATTCCGACATTTGAAAGTTTTCTGAAACTGGTAAATGGTAAAGTGCCTTTGGTCATTGAACTGAAGATTGAATTTACAGATCTGTCTGTTTGCGGAAAGGCAGACGGACTTCTCAGAGAATACCATGGTGCATATTGCATAGAATCTTTTAATCCGCTTGGACTTTTCTGGTATCGTAGAAATCACAGTGAGATCATGAGAGGACAGCTGTCGGATGCTTTTCACAAAGAGGACCCGGTGGCTTTTCGCGGTCCGATTTATTTTGCATTGACAAATCTGTTGTTTAATTTTATGACAAAGCCTGATTTTGTGGCATATAATTATCGATACGCACGTAATCTTTCAAGACGTTTATGCAGAGGCCTTTATCATAATACAGCGGCGGCATGGACAATCAGAGATCAGAAGGCATTGGAAGAAAGCCGTAAGAACTTTGATATCTTCATATTTGACAGTTTTATTCCGAAAGAAGAAACGTCGGAAAGAGCAGACGCTTGAGTGTTCTGCAAATGTATGGGTGTTAATTCTCCATATTTACTACAGAATATGGATTATTATATAAATGATGTAACATGATGAAAGGGTTTACCGATGCGAAAGTCGGTAAGAAAGGGAAGAAAATGGCTAATAAGTGGGTTTATTTGTTCACTGAAGGAAATGCCGGTATGCGTAATCTCCTTGGTGGTAAGGGTGCGAACCTGGCAGAAATGACTAATTTGGGACTTCCGGTACCGCAGGGATTTACAATTACTACGGATGCTTGTACACAGTACTATGAAGATGGAGAAAAGATCAACGAAGAGATCCAGGCTCAGATCAATGAGAACATAGTTAAGATGGAAGAAATTACAGGTAAGAAGTTCGGTGATATCAAAAATCCGCTTCTTGTTTCTGTTCGTTCCGGTGCCAGAGCTTCTATGCCGGGTATGATGGATACCATTCTTAACCTTGGATTGAACGAAACAGTTGTTAATACAATTGCAGCTCAGACTGGTAATGAGAGATGGGCTTGGGACTGTTATAGAAGATTTATTCAGATGTATTCTGATGTTGTTATGGAAGTTGGTAAGAAATTCTTTGAAGAGCTGATCGACAAGATGAAGGCTGACAGAGGCGTTTCTCAGGATATTGAATTGACAGCTGCAGATCTGAAGGAACTGGCAGGTCAGTTTAAGGATGAATACAAGCTGAAGATCGGCAACGAGTTCCCGGATGATCCGAAGGAACAGCTTATGGGTGCTATCAAGGCAGTATTCCGTTCATGGGATAACCCGCGTGCAAATGTATATCGTCGTGATAATGATATCCCGTATTCATGGGGAACAGCTGTTAATGTACAGATGATGGCATTTGGTAACTGGTCTGATCAGTCCGGCACCGGTGTTGCATTTACAAGAGATCCTGCGACAGGTGAAAAGAAGCTCATGGGTGAGTTCCTGATCAATGCACAGGGTGAAGACGTTGTTGCAGGTGTTCGTACACCTCAGCCGATCGCTGCTCTTGGTGAAATCATGCCTGAGGTATATGAGCAGTTTCAGAAAGTTTGTTCAACTCTTGAGAATCATTACAGAGATATGCAGGATATGGAGTTCACAATCGAAGAGAGAAAGCTTTACATGCTGCAGACCAGAAATGGTAAGAGAACAGCACAGGCTGCTCTGAAGATCGCATGTGATCTGGTTGATGAGGGCATGAGAACAGAAGAAGAGGCTGTTGCAATGGTTGAGCCCCGTAATCTGGATACACTGCTGCATCCGCAGTTTGATGCAAAGGCTCTGAAAGCTGCAACACCTCTTGGAAAAGGCCTTGGCGCTTCACCGGGAGCTGCATGTGGTAAGATTGTATTTACAGCTGAAGACGCAGTTGAATGGGCAGACAGAGGCGAAAAGGTCGTTCTTGTTCGTCTTGAGACATCTCCGGAAGATATTACCGGTATGAAATCCGCACAGGGAATTCTGACAGTTCGTGGCGGTATGACAAGCCATGCTGCTGTAGTTGCCCGTGGTATGGGTGAGTGCTGCGTATCCGGTTGTGGTGAGATTGCCATGGATGAGGCTAACAAGCAGTTCACACTGGCAGGCAAAACATTCCATGAAGGAGATTTCATCTCTATCGATGGTACAACAGGTAATATCTATGAAGGAATTATCGCTACAGTAGATGCAACGATCGTTGGTGAGTTCGGCCGTATCATGTCTTGGGCTGACAAGTTCAGAAGACTTAAGGTTCGTACAAATGCTGATACCCCTCGTGATGCTATGAAGGCTCGTGAGCTTGGTGCAGAAGGTATCGGACTTTGCCGTACAGAGCATATGTTCTTTGATGAAGACAGAATTGCAGCATTTCGTGAGATGATCTGCTCTGATACAGCTGAGCAGAGAGAAGAAGCGCTTGAGAAAATCCTGCCTTATCAGCAGAACGATTTCGAACAGCTCTATGAAGCACTGGAAGGATGCCCGGTTACCATTCGTTTCCTGGATCCGCCGCTGCATGAATTTGTTCCTACAGAAGAGGAAGATATCAAGAAGCTTGCAGATGCACAGGGTAAGACTGTTCAGCAGATCAAGGATATCATTGCTTCTTTGCATGAATTCAATCCGATGATGGGTCACAGAGGATGCCGTCTTGCAGTTACCTATCCTGAAATTGCAAGAATGCAGACAAAGGCTGTTATCCGTGCAGCAATCAATATTCAGAAGAAGCATTCTGACTGGAATGTTGCTCCTGAAATCATGATTCCGCTTGTATGTGATATCAAAGAGCTGAAGTATGTTAAGAAAACAGTTGTTGAGACTGCTGATGCAGAAATTGCAGCTGCAGGTGTTGATCTGAAGTATGCAGTTGGTACAATGATCGAAATTCCGAGAGCTGCACTGACAGCTGATGAGATTGCTACAGAAGCAGATTTCTTCTGCTTTGGTACAAACGATCTGACACAGATGACGTATGGCTTCTCCAGAGATGATGCCGGTAAATTCCTTGGTGCTTACTATGACAGCAAGATCTTTGAGAGTGATCCGTTTGCAAGACTGGATCAGACTGGTGTAGGCAAGCTGATGGAAATGGCAATCAAGCTTGGCAAGCCTGTTAATCCGAAGCTTCACGTAGGTATCTGCGGTGAGCATGGCGGAGATCCGACATCTGTTGAATTCTGCAATACAATCGGTCTTGATTATGTATCCTGTTCTCCTTTCCGTGTGCCGATCGCAAGACTTGCTGCAGCACAGGCAGAGATCAAGAGAAACAAGAAATAAATTTTCACAGTAATGTGATGAATACTCCCCCGGAGAAGAAATTCCCCGGGGGTTTTCTTTACAGGCTTATCTGGGGAGCTCATATATATGGACATTGCAGTATTAAGTGATATACATGGTAATCATTCAGCGTTTCAGGCATGTTTTGATTATGCAGTGGGAAAAGGCATTACCAATTTTGTATTACTTGGTGACTACATAACAGATGGTCCTTATCCACAAAAAACGATGGAACTGATTTATGTGATTCGGAGATATTTTAATTGTTGGATGGTGCGTGGCAACAGGGAAGAATACCTGCTGAATTATGTGAAAAACGGGAGACGGGGATGGCATAAAGGATCTGCGAGCGGATCACTTCTTTATACCAGTGAAAATCTGACACAGAGAGATTATGAACTTTTTGAAACACTTTCAATATACCAGATCTGGAATCAGAAAGGTTTTCCTAAATTCGAAATGTGCCATGGATCTCCGGAATCATCCCAGGAACTTCTTTTTAAAGATAAGAGAAATACCAGAAAAACATTGTCTCATCTGAAAACAGATATGCTGTTGCATGGGCACAATCATGTCCAGGAATCATATGACTACAGAGGTAAGAAATCCGTGAACCCCGGATCTGTTGGAATCCCCTGGTACTTTGGCGGAAAAGCGCAGTTTTCAATTTTACATGGAAACGGGCGTGTGTGGGAGGAAGAAAATCTACAGTTGGAGTATGACAGAAATGAGATTCTGAAAGAATTCTCATCCAGTGGGCTAATGGAGATTGCACCGGCTTGGGCTGCTCTTACCATGCATACAATCCGAACGGGTAAAGATCTGAATGAAACGGTACTTCTTCGTGCAATGCGGTTATGTGAAGAAGAACGAGGAGAAGCACGCTGGCCGGATATTCCGGAAAAATACTGGGCTATTGCACTCAAAGAAAACTACATTGATCTGTCAGGAAAAGAAATACCGCATAAGGCAGAGACAATACGTCAAATGTAAAAAAAAAATTAAAAAAAGTAAACAAAACAGATATTTTTTGGAGAAAACGGTTGGAAAGCTTGATTTTCGGCACTTTTCTAAAAGAGGCAGGGCATTGGACTTAATTTACAGTGCGCATTTAAGAGAAAAAAAGAGGAAAAAAGAGAAAAAGCAAGAAAAGATGAAATAGTACAGCGCATTTCCGGTTGCAATCAAATGCTTATCTCTTTAATATATCTTTTTAGAAGTTAGCACTCAACAAATATGAGTGCTAACAAAAATAGCAGATCATAAAATTGCATGTATAAAGGAGGCTTTACAATGAAATTAGTACCATTAGCAGACAGAGTTGTATTAAAACAGCTTGAGGCAGAGGAGACCACAAAATCCGGTATTGTTCTTCCTGGTAAGGAGAAAGAAAAGCCACAGCAGGCAGAAGTGATTGCTGTAGGACCTGGCGGAATGGTTGATGGCAAAGAAGTAAAGATGGAAGTTTTAAAGGGAGATACGGTTATCTATTCAAAATATGCAGGAACAGAAGTTGAAATGGAAGATACAAAATACATTATCGTAAAACAGAGCGACATTCTTGCAGTTGTAAAGTAAATTCAATATGAAAATAATCAGAGACAATAAACAGGAGGTCATTTGAAATGGCAAAGACAATTAAGCATGGTGCAGAAGCACGTCTTGCAATGGTAGAAGGCGTAAATAAACTTGCTGATACAGTAGGTATGACAATTGGACCGAAGGGAAGAAATGTAGTTCTGGATAAGTCCTATGGTGCTCCGACGATAACCAACGATGGTGTTACAATCGCAAAAGAGATCGAACTGGAAGATCCATATGAGAACATGGGAGCACAGCTTGTTAAGGAAGTTGCTACAAAGACAAATGATGTAGCAGGTGATGGAACAACAACGGCTACCGTGCTGGCGCAGGCTATGATCAATGAAGGAATGAAGAATCTTGCTGCAGGTGCAAATCCGATCGTTCTGCGTAAGGGAATGAAGAAAGCTACCGAGACTGCAGTTGCAAGCATAGGCAAGATGGCAACAAAAGTTAAGGGCAAAGAGCAGATCATGAGAGTTGCTGCAGTTTCTTCAGGAGATGAAGAAGTGGGCAAGATGATCGCTGATGCAATGGAAAAGGTTTCAAATGACGGCGTTATCACAATCGAAGAATCCAAGACCATGCAGACAGAACTTGATCTGGTAGAAGGTATGCAGTTTGACAGAGGCTACATTTCAGCATATATGGCAACGGATATGGATAAGATGGAAGCAGCATTGGATGATCCGTTTATTTTGATTACCGATAAGAAGATTTCCAGTATCAATGATATTCTTCCGTTACTGGAGCAGATCGTAAAGACCGGTTCAAAGCTGTTGATCATTGCAGAGGATGTTGATGGAGAAGCACTTACAACTTTGATTGTAAATAAGCTGCGTGGAACATTTAATGTAGTTGCGGTCAAGGCACCTGGTTATGGTGACAGAAGAAAGGCCATGCTGGAAGATATCGCTATTCTGACAGGTGGTAAGGTAATCAGCTCTGATCTGGGTCTTGAACTCAAAGATACAACAATGGAAGATCTTGGACGTGCCAAGAGCGTTAAGATTGAGAAAGAAAAAACAACCATTGTTGATGGTGACGGTGATAAGAAGGAAATACAGGCAAGAATCAATCAGATCAAAAAGCAGATTGAAGATACAACTTCTGATTTTGATAAGGAAAAATTGCAGGAACGTCTTGCAAAGCTTGCAGGCGGCGTAGCAGTTGTACGTGTCGGAGCAGCTACAGAGACAGAAATGAAAGAAGCAAAATACAGAATGGAAGATGCCCTGAATGCAACCAGAGCTGCAGTTGAAGAGGGTATTATTTTCGGCGGTGGCAGTGCATACATTCATGCATCCAAAGATGTTGAGAAACTTGCCGAGAGTCTGGAAGGCGATGAGAAGACAGGTGCAAAAATCGTATTGAAGGCACTGGAAGCTCCGTTATATCACATTGCAGTAAATGCAGGGCTGGACGGATCTGTTATTGTCAATAAGGTAAAAGAAAGTAAGACAGGTATAGGTTTCAATGCATACACAGAACAGTATGTTGATATGGTAACAGACGGAATTCTGGATCCTGCTAAAGTTACCAGAAGCGCACTTCAGAATGCAACAAGTGTTGCAAGCAGCTTCCTGACAACAGAAGCAGCTGTAGCAACGATTAAAGAACCAATTCCGGCTGCACCGGCAGGAAATCCTGGAATGGGAATGATGTAATTACATAATTTACCGGATGGATGATAGTTACTGATTCCCCGGTCAAAGTCGGATTCAGTAAATGAAAGACGCCCTGCAGATGTATTTGCAGAGGCGTCTTTCATTTCTGATTGTTTAAGTAGCTATTTATACATATGCCAAAAGTGAAAAGAATGTAACAATACAAAAGCAATACCCTATGCAAAAACACAGGGGAGCATACAATAACTGCCTCTTGTAACTCATAACCCAATTTGATAGAATAGTCCGGTAAGTTTGTGCAGAAATAAAGGGGAAAAGGCTTTTTGGAGGGGATACAGGATGCCATGACATATATTGTGCTGATTGCAATAGCGCCGTCGCTGCTGCTTATTTTATACATATACAATCTGGATAAAATTGAGCGTGAACCTGTCAGGCTGCTGACCAGATTGTTTTTTTGGGGAGGCCTTTCAACAGTCAGTGCGATGCTTCTGGAGATTGTTGGTGAGAAGCTTTTGCAAAGTATGGTACCTGATTCTACAGCTGTGCGTTATATGATACTGGAGAATTTTCTGGTCGTTGCATTGATAGAAGAAGGTGGAAAGTATCTTGCAGTTCGTTTCAGTACATGGAAGAACAAAGCTTTTAATTTCCGTTTTTGATGGAGTAGTATACTGTGCCACTGCATCTCTTGGGTTTGCAGCTTTTGAGAATATTCTTTATGTAATCAGTTACGGAACATCTATTGCGCCGACACGTGCGGTTACAGCTATTCCACTGCACTGTATTGCGGGAGTATTTATGGGACATTACTATGGGCAGGCCAAGCTGATGGAAGACAAAGGCCGACATAATATGTCAGTTATATATACAGTATGCAGTCTTCTGGTCCCGATATTGATTCATGGGTGTTATGATTTTCTTGCAACAGCAGAAAATGAGTTCTGTTCCTATATTTTTCTTGCATATATCATCGTGCTTGATCTTGTAGCATTTCGGAAGATCCGCAGATATTCCAGAGAAGATAAAGCAGTATAGGTGATTATAAAATAAAAGGATTAAGCGTAAGTTACTTACGGGAGGAAAAAATGAAAGAATTAAAAGATTATGTACGAACGATACCGGATTTTCCTGAAAAAGGGATCATGTTCAGAGATATTACAAGCGTACTGCAGGATGGCGACGGACTTCATCTTGCAATTGATACCATGCAAGATAAGGTGAAGGACCTTGACTTTGATGTTGTTGTCGGAGCAGAATCCAGAGGATTTATATTTGGAACTCCAATTGCATATAATCTTCATAAACCTTTTGTACTGATTCGTAAAAAAGGGAAGCTTCCCTGTGAAACAGTAGAAGTAAGTTACGACCTGGAATATGGTCAGGCAACACTGGAAATGCATAAGGATTCTATTAAAAAAGGGCAGAAAGTGTTGATTGTGGATGACCTGATTGCAACAGGTGGTACGACCGAGGCAATGATCAAACTCATAGAGTCACTTGGTGGAGAAGTTGCAGGTGTCCTGGTTATGATGGAACTTGCAGGTCTGAAGGGACGCGAAAAATCAGTGGATACCGTCTTGATTCAGCAATTGTATACGAAGGAAAATAATCGTTCGTCCGAGGCAGAGCAAAAGTATGGCAGAAGAGAATTTTGATGATGGAAAAATAGAAGAAATAAAAGAACATCAGTCACCTGAAAAACTATATCAGGGCTTGATTGAGCGCGTCCGGAAATATCACCCGTCTGATGATATTACGCTGATTGACAAAGCGTACCATACTGCAGCAGAAGCTCATAAAGAACAGCAGCGTAAATCAGGAGAGCCATATATCATACATCCGCTTTGTGTTGCCATTATTCTGGCAGATCTGGAAATGGACAAAGAGACAATTGCGGCAGGGCTTCTGCATGACGTTGTGGAAGACACCATTCTGACCAAAGAAGAGATTGAAAAAGAATTTGGGGCGGATGTTGCACTTCTGGTCGACGGCGTGACCAAACTGCAAAGCTTACAATTGTCTACGGATTATAAGGATAAAACACCGGATCAGCTTGAAATGCAGGCACAGAATTTGCGTAAGATGTTTCTTGCTATGGCAAAGGACATCAGAGTAATACTGATCAAACTTGCAGACCGGCTGCACAACATGAGAACGCTGAATTATATGCCGCCCGAGAAACAGCACCGGATCGCGCAGGAGACGCTTGATATATATTCTCCGATTGCAGGAAGGCTTGGTATATCCAAGATTAAGGTCGAACTGGACGATTTATCGCTGAAATATCTCAGACCGGAAGTTTATTTTGATCTGGTTGAAAAAGTAAAGGAAAGAAAAAGTGAAAGAGAACAGTATGTGGAAGACATTGTAAAAGATGTTGAGACACATATTGAAGCGGCAGGGATTAAAGGAGAAGTGAATGGCCGTGTAAAGCATTTTTTCAGTATTTACAAGAAAATGCGTAATCAGGGGAAAACACTGGATCAGATTTATGACCTGTTCGCGGTAAGAATTATAGTGGATACGGTAAAGGACTGCTATGCAGCGCTTGGCGTGATTCATGAGATGTACAAACCGATTCCGGGCAGGTTTAAGGACTATATTGCAATGCCCAAGCCCAACATGTATCAGTCACTTCATACGACGCTGATCGGACCGACAGGGCAGCCTTTTGAGATTCAGATTCGAACCTATGATATGCATCGTGCGGCTGAGTATGGTATTGCAGCACACTGGAAATATAAAGAAGCTTCAGATGGAAAGAAAGTTCGGACGCAGGAAGAAGAAAAACTTGTATGGCTGCGTCAGATTCTGGAATGGCAACGCGATATGTCTGACAATCAGGAGTTCATGAATTTATTAAAGAGCGACCTGAATCTTTTTTCAGAGGATGTATATTGCTTTACGCCGCAGGGGGAAGTAAAAAATCTTCCGGCAGGTTCCACGCCAATTGACTTTGCGTACAGTGTGCACAGTGCGGTCGGTAATAAGATGATCGGTGCCAAAGTAAATGGCAAACTTGTTCCCATTGATTATAAAATACAGAACGGGGATCGGATTGAGGTCATTACCAGTCAGAATTCCAGAGGCCCCAGCAGAGACTGGCTCAGCATTGCCAAAAGTACATCGACGAAGAACAAAATCAATCAATGGTTCCGAAATGAACTGAAGGATGAGAATATCGCAAGAGGCAAGGAAATGCTTGCGGCATACTGCAAGACCAAGGGCATTGAATATTCGGATCTGTCCAAGAACGAATATATGGATATTATTATCAGAAAGTACGGATTTCATGACTGGGATGCCGTTTTGGCTGCAGTAGGACATGGTGGACTCAAAGAGGGACAGATCATCAATAAGATGGAAGAACTCTATGAGAAAAACCATAAGAAAAACATTACGGATGAAGAAGTTCTTGCTGCTGTTGCAGAAAGTAATACCGCACCCAAAATATCCGGAAAAACAAATGCAATTATTGTAAAGGGTGTTCATGATGTTGCAGTCCGATTTTCCAAATGCTGTAACCCGGTTCCGGGTGATGATATTGTTGGTTTTGTGACAAGAGGAAGAGGTGTCTCGATTCATCGGGCTGACTGTATCAACGTGATGAAGATGGCACAGGATGATCGCAGCAGATTGATTGATGCCAAATGGGAGAATGAGACCTCTACAGGCGGAGAAAAATATACTGCGGATATTAAAATTTTTGCGAATGACAGAAATGGTCTGCTTGCGGATATATCCAGAGTTCTGGCTGAGAATAACATTGATATCATGTCCATGAATACGAGAACCAGTAAGCAGGGACTTGCCACAATGGAGACTTCTTTTCAGGTGACCAGCAGAGAAGAATTAAAACGTGTGATAGACAAAATAAGAACGATTGACAGCATTATTGATATAGAAAGGGCGACGGGCTGATGGCAGATGCGCAGATCAGGATTAAGTCCATGATTCTCGGAATGGTTCGTACAAATTGTTATATTGTCTACCGTGAGGATGAAAAACCACGTTGCATCGTGATTGATCCGGGTGATCGGGGAGATTATATTTATGAAACACTTTCTGAAAATAATTTTTCTATTGATCTGATTTTATTGACGCATGCGCATTTTGATCATATTGGAGGCGCAAATACGCTCAGAAAGCTTTCCGGTGCACCGATTTACTGTTATAGTGCAGAAAAGGCTCTGTGCGAGGATGCTGCTGTGAACTGCTCGTCAGAATACGGGGAGCCTGTTACGGTCGTGCCGGATGCATATCTCGATGACCTGCAAATGATTGAAAAGGCAGGAATGAAGTGTCAGCTTTTGGCAACTCCCGGGCATACGGCAGGAAGCTGCTGTTACTATTTTGAGGAAGGGCATATTCTGTTCAGCGGAGATACTCTTTTTGAGGATTCGGTCGGCAGAACCGATATGCCTACAGGTTCTATGAGTGCACTTGTACATTCTGTGAATGAGAAACTGATGGTATTGCCGGATGATACAAATGTATATCCGGGACATGGGGGAATGACGACAATCGGGCATGAACGTGCCTGCAATGTGTTCCTGTGAAAGACTGGAAAAGTAAATGCTTGCTGTTTTTTTGAATAAAGATAAATATAAATATGATATTCATTCTCTTGTTAAGGCATTCTACCCTGATCAGGATGTTAAAATGTTTCTGCCACAGGAATCCGAAGGGATGCATTCAGATGAGGGAACTATTTCAATTACACTGTATATGTGTGAAGAGCAGGGATATATTGAACTGGTACTCACACATCCGGACGGAACTTCTATGCGGAAAAAGATTGCCTGCAGTATGGGGGATCATGGGCACAATACAGTTCCGGCAGACTATGCAACAAATGGTTCAAAAGAGTCTTTGCAGACACCTAAAAATGCTTTGAAACAAATTATATACGAAGCTCTTTCTGCGGAAAAAAAGGCAGTTTTACCTTGGGGAACCTTAACAGGGATCCGCCCGGTGAAAATTCCGATGATGCTGTTAGAGGAAGGCCGGAGCAGACAGGAAATTCATGATTACATGAAATCTGTTTTTTATGCAAGTGAAGAAAAAACGGAGCTTAGCATTGATATTGCAGAACGGGAGCATCGTCTTCTGCAGGGAATAGATTACAAAAAGGGATACAGTCTTTATATCGGGATACCTTTTTGCCCGACAACCTGCCTTTATTGTTCCTTTACTTCGTATCCGATCGGAGCATGGGAAAAAGAAGTGGATGATTATGTAACATGTCTGGAAAAGGAAATTGATTATGTTGCGCAGTCATTTGCGGATAAGCAGCTGGATACAATCTATATTGGCGGTGGTACACCAACCACACTGCTACCGGAACAGATGGACAGACTGCTTGGAAAACTGGAATCCGTACTGGATTACAGCCACCTGCGGGAACTGACCGTTGAATCCGGACGTCCGGATTCTATTACGCCTGCAAAACTTGCAGTGATGAAAAAACATCATGTCAGCCGCATTTCTGTAAATCCCCAGACAATGCATGATAAAACACTGAAAATGATCGGAAGACAGCATACGGTTCAGCAGACAATCGATGCATATTATATGGCGCGGGAACAAGGATTTGATAATATTAATATGGATATCATTCTGGGACTTCCAGGGGAAACAGAAGATGATGTCAGAACTACAATGGAGGAAATCCGGAAACTCCGGCCGGATGATCTGACCGTTCATTCACTTGCGATCAAACGTGCATCCAGATTGCAGGAATGGATCAGGGAAAATGGTATCAAAACCATCAATAATACCGATGATATGATGAGAATTGCTGCAGAAGGTGCTGATAGAATGGGACTTAAGCCATATTATCTTTACCGGCAGAAGAATATGGCGGGTAATTTTGAAAATACCGGATATGCAGTTGAAGGCAAGGCAGGTATTTATAATATTCTGATCATGGAAGAGAAAGAGTCTATTATAGCACTTGGTGCAGGAAGTGTTTCAAAGGCGGTATATGACGGCGGACGAATAGAACGCTGCGATAATGTCAGAGACGTTAAGCTTTATATGGAAAAAATTGAAGAAATGATTGCAAGAAAGCACAGACTTTTCGGAAACTAGAAGAGGGCTGTGCCTTTTTTTGTTGCAACATTTAAAAAATTAGTGTATATTTCGGTATTGTGAACATGATCACTTAGAAAGAGAGATGTGCAAATGGCAAAAAAGTATTTATTGATTGTGGAGTCACCCACCAAAGTGAAAGCAATAAAGAAATTTCTGGGAACCGGATATGAAGTTGCAGCAAGCAACGGACATGTTCGTGATCTTCCGAAAAGCCAGATGGGAATCGATGTGGAGCATGATTATGAACCCAGGTATATTACCATACGTGGTAAAGGCGATGTCCTAGCCAATCTTCGAAAGATGGTCAAAAAATCAGATCATATATATCTCGCAACGGATCCGGATCGTGAGGGAGAAGCAATTTCCTGGCATCTGAAATCGGCACTAAAGCTTGAGGATGCAGCGGACAAGGTATCCAGGATCACATTTAACGAAATTACCAAAAATGCTGTTAAGGAAGCACTGAAGCACCCAAGAAACATTGATATGAATCTGGTTGATGCCCAGCAGGCAAGACGTGTGCTTGACAGAATGGTTGGTTACAGAATATCTCCTCTTTTATGGTCGAAGATCAAGAGAGGCCTTAGCGCAGGAAGGGTACAGTCTGTTGCACTCAGAATCATCTGTGACAGAGAGGATGAAATTAATTCCTTTATTCCGCAGGAGTACTGGACACTTGATTGTGCACTGAACATACAGGGAGAAAAAAAACCGCTTGTTGCACACTATTATGGAGACAGCAAAGGGAAAAAAGAGATTCACTCCAAAGAAGAACTGGATCAGATATGTGCATCTCTCAAAGGTGCAAAATATCTGGTAACAGAGGTTAAAAAAACCGAAAAAAGTAAAAAGTCACCATTTCCTTTTACCACTTCCACGTTACAGCAGGAGGCTTCAAAAGCACTTAATTTTTCAACTCAGAAAACAATGCGGCTGGCACAACAGCTGTATGAAGGAATTGATATAAAAGGAACCGGCACGGTGGGGCTTATCACTTATCTGAGAACGGATTCAACACGTATTTCAGATGAAGCGGCAGCGGCAGCGGCAGATTATATTAAAAACGCATTTGGAACTGAATATATCGCAGAACAGACGAATGAAAAAAAGAATAATGTCAAAATTCAGGATGCACATGAAGCAATCAGACCAACGGATATAACACGCACACCCGTTATGGTCAAGGAGTCTCTTAATCGGGATCAGTTCCGCCTGTATCAGCTGATCTGGAGAAGATTTATGGCCAGTCGTATGGCTGCAGCAAGATATGAAACGACCTCCATAAAGATTGCAGCAGGAGAAAGCCGATTTACGGTTGCAGCATCCAAAACTGTTTTTGATGGGTTATGAATGTCTACACAGATGAAGAAGATCAGATTGAAAAGAACACGCTGATAAAGGGAATTGATGAGAAAACCAGGCTGAAATTTGATTCTTTTGATCCCAAACAGCATTTTACACAGCCGCAGCCGCATTATACAGAAGCTTCTCTTGTTCATGATCTGGAAGCACTCGGAATCGGCAGACCAAGTACTTATGCACCCACGATTACAACGATTCTGGCAAGACATTATATTACCAAAGAAAGCAGAAATCTGTATGTAACTGAGCTGGGAGAAGTGGTTAATAAAATGATGAAAGAATCATTTTCATCTATTGTTGACGTAAACTTTACAGCCAATATGGAGACATTACTGGATGGGGTTGCAGAAGGAAGTGTCAAATGGAAGACGATTGTTGAAAACTTCTATCCGGATTTGAATGAGGCTGTAAATAAGGCTGAAGCTGAACTAGAGAAAGTACAGATTGCAGATGAAGAAACCGATATTGTGTGTGAACTCTGCGGCAGACATATGGTTATAAAATACGGACCGCATGGTAAATTCCTGGCCTGTCCGGGATTCCCTGCCTGTCATAATACCAAACCTTATTTTGAAAAAATCGGTGTGGCATGTCCGAAGTGTGGTAAAGATATTGTGATTAAAAAGACACGCAAAGGCAGAAAATATTATGGCTGTATCGATAATCCGGAGTGTGATTTTATGGTCTGGCAAAAACCCTCGACAGTCAGATGCGAAAAATGCGGCGGATTGATGCTTGAAAAAGGTAACAAACTTGTATGTGCAGATCAGGAATGCGGATTTGTTTGTGATAAGCCGAGCAGGGAAGAAGAATAAACCGATAAATAATGAGTTTATCTGAATATTTACAAAATTTGATAAGTATATATATATAAACTGAATTTTCAAAAAAATGCCTTATTTTCCAATTGATGTAAAACTCCTTTTGTGCTACTATAACAATAGTTGTATCACTTCCACATATTTATTGTACAAATTGTAAAGGAGACAAGTCATGAGCAGTGTGCAGTTGCTGGATAAGACACGTAAAATTGGTAAACTTTTACATAACAGTAATTCAGGCAAAGTGGTTTTTAATGACATCTGCAAGGTATTATGTGATATTCTGTCTTCCAATATGCTTGTGATCAGCAGAAAAGGTAAGGTTCTGGGGATCGGAGAAATGCCGGTTGTAGATTCACTTGGAGAATTACTGGTAGATCATGTCGGAAGCTTTATTGATCCGATGTTGAATGAACGTTTGCTTACAATTCTTTCTACCAAAGAAAATGTTAACCTTGAAACGCTTGGCTTTGAAATATCGATACACAAAAATATCAGGCGATCATTACGCCGATTGAGATTGCAGGAGAACGTCTGGGAACACTGTTTATCTACAAATGTAATGAACCGTATGATATTGATGATATTATTTTGTGTGAGTATGGAACAACGGTTGTAGGGCTTGAGATGCTTCGTGCGGTAAATGAAGAGAGTGCAGAAGAAACAAGGAAACTTGCAGTTGTTAAATCGGCAATCAGCACCCTTTCTTTTTCTGAAATGGAAGCAATTGTTCATATTTTTGATGAACTCAATGGCATGGAAGGAGTCCTTGTTGCCAGCAAAATTGCAGATCGTGTCGGTATAACGAGAAGTGTGATTGTAAATGCGCTTCGTAAATTTGAAAGCGCAGGGGTAATAGAATCAAGATCTTCCGGAATGAAAGGAACTTATATTAAGGTCCTGAATGATGTGGTTTTTGATGAGATCAAGAAACTTAAACAGCAGATATAGAGCCGTCAGTAAACATAAAGGATTATGAGAAAAGGATGAAGGGATTTATCGCTGACAAGACGATAGATTCCTTTATCTTTTTTAGAGCGGCAATATCTTGTATTGCCAAATATGTTCAATACAAGATAAAGCGCTCTTTTTATATGAAATTACTTGTATTTTTCAATGAAAAATCATAATATAGATAAAGGTAGTTTATCGTATGATATGGTTATTGTGCCACCGGAAGGAGGAACGATTATGATTAATTCTAACGCATATGATTACATTAATGTCCTGGATAAGGCAGCAGATGCGGCATGGATCAGGAATGATGCAATTGCGAACAATATTGCAAATGTAGATACACCCGGTTATAAAAGGCAGGATGTTGATTTTGAGGGAGAACTGCAGAGGGCACTTGGAAATTCCAAATACACTTCTATGGACGAGAAAGTTTCAGCCTTGAAGACAAGAGATCTTACACCCAGGACTTATACGGATTCTGCAAATTTCTCATATCGACTGGATGGAAACAATGTTGATATTGATACAGAAAATGTTACGCTGGCATCAAATGAATTGAAATATAATGGTATTATGGGTGCGGTACAGACAGAGTTTGCAAATCTGAAAACAGCAATGTCAGGTTCATAAAAAAATGAAAAGAAAGGAATATTCATATGGGAATATTTGACTCTTTTAATATTAATGCATCAGGGCTTACAGCACAGCGCTATCGTATGGACATTATTTCCCAGAATCTTGCCAATGCAAATACAACACGGACAGAAGACGGGACACCATATGTACGTAAGGTGGTTACTTTTTCAGAAAAGGATTCACAGACGCCTTTTTCAAAAGTTCTGAATTCGGCAACCGACAGATATTCCGGTAACGGGGTTAAAGTATCTTCGGTTCAGGATGATACCTGGACACCGATGAATTCTGTATATGAACCATCTAATCCGGATGCAGATGCAAACGGGTATGTGACATACCCGAATGTGAATACGGTAACAGAAATGACAAATCTGATCGATGCAAGCAATTCCTATCAGGCGAATGCAACAGCTTTTACGGCAAGCAAAGCGATGGCAACCAAAGGACTTCAAATGGGACAGGCATGACAATATAAAAGCTGACCGGTAAGGTCCCCTGATCAGAAACGAGGATTAATATGGCTGATATTTCTACAATTACAAATATATCTTCAAATGCGATTAAGGCTGCAGAAAAAACAAATAGTAATGTGCTCAATCCGGTGGGGACTTCCGATGGAGAAGGGGACAGTTTTTCAAATATTTTTTCAAAAGCCGTTGATAATCTGAATACGACAAATTCATATCTGTCGGATGCAGAGAATGAAGAAGTTAAGTGGTCTCTCGGAGAGACGGATAACACGCATGATCTGACAATTGCACTACAGAAAGCATCGACAGCACTGCAATATACCGTTGCAGTAAGAGACAGGGCATTGACAGCCTATCGGGAATTGATGCAGATGCAGTTCTGATTTCTGATTGAAGTAAGGGGAGCATAGAAAGGGGATTTTGGTATGCCTGAAAAACTGAATGGCCTACTGCAGAGGGGAAAAGACTGGTGGAATAAATTCACGACCAGGCAAAAGACGCTGATCATTGTTGGGGCGTCTGTGGCTGTACTGACAGTAGTGATTCTGGTTTCCGTGCTGACCAGACCGACGTACGTGCTTTTGATGAGTGCAGAGAATGCGACTGAAGCTTCTCAGGTTAAGTCATTGCTGGATGATAACAGTATCACTTATACGATGTCCAATGATGGATTGCAGTTCAGAGTATTGGAGTCTCAGGAAGCAGACGCTAATATTCTGCTTGGCGCGAATAATATTCAGGCGGAAGATTATTCGATTGATAATGTTACAAACGGGAGTTTTTCAACCACAGAGTCTGATAAACAAAAAAAGTATGTAGCATATCTGGAAACAAAGCTTGCATCAGATTTTGCCACGATGGAAGATATTGAGAGCGCAAAGGTAAATTTGTCCATACCTGAGGATGACGGTACGCTTCTTGCAGGACAGCAGCAGGCTTCAGCGAGTATCCTTTTAAAACTGAAGGATCCGGATGGGTTTACAGAGGATAATGCTGCCTATATTGCAAAAGCAACTGCAGCAGCGGTTGGAAATAAGACTACTGATAATATTGTTGTTCTGGATACAGAAGGCAACATGCTTTTTTCAGGTGAGGACAGCAGTTCTACGACCGGAACGGCGAACAGTCAGTTATCACTTAAGAATAAAGCCGAACAGTCTATTAAAAGTGAAGTGAAATCTGTTCTGCTGGGAACGGATTTATATGATAATGTAGAAGTTGCAAGCAATCTGGTAATGGATTTTTCCAACAAAGAGGAGACAACCCATAATTATACACCGGTATCCGGAGGAACACAGGGGGTTTTGAGTCATGAGGATACCTATAATTCAACGGGAACAAATGGAACCGCCGGCGTACCTGGAACAGATTCCAATAACCAGACTACTTATGTAACGCAGGATAATAATAATTCAACATCTTCTGTGGAGGAAGAGTCAAAAGATTATCTTCCCAATGAGCAGATTACTACCACAACGACTCCGGCAGGGGTAATTGACTATACCAATTCATCCATTTCTGTAACTGCGATTAATTATGTGGTTATGAATCAAAGCGATTATGATTCTGCGGCAAACGGTGGATTAACCTGGGCACAGTATAAGGCGGCCAATACCAGTCCGGTAGATGTTACAGATAAAGTGGATGCGACGACAAAGCAAAGATTGGTAGATGTTGTAGCGCATGCAACGGGAATTACCAGTGGAAACATTACATTGGCTCTGTATGATGAAAATGTTTATTTTGATAATACGGGAGCCAATATCAGTCTTACGGATATTCTTCAGATCATTTTGATTATTGTAATTCTGGGACTCCTGGCTTTCGTAATTCTCAGGAGTTTGCGTACGGAAAAAGCACCGGAGACACAGGAACAGCCAGAGGAATTATCTGTGGAACAGCTTCTGGAATCGCAACCGACGTCAGAATCACTTGAGAATATTGCAGTAGATGAAGGATCAGAAACAAAGCATCTGATTGAAAAGTTTGTGGATGAAAATCCGGAAGCAGCGGCCAATTTGCTACGTAACTGGCTGAATGAAGACTATACATAACAAATAGTAATTGTTTGTTATGTCCAAAAATGTTCAAAATATGAGAAACGGGGAGCAGACATAAGATGCCATCTGCCAGTAATAGTAAGGACAAGGAACTGATAAGTAATTTGACCGGTACACAGAAAGCAGCAGTTCTGCTGATTGCACTCGGACCGGAAAAATCATCGACAATCTTTAAACATCTCAAGGAAGAAGAAATTGAGGAACTCACTCTGGAAATTGCAAATACCAGAAGTGTTACGCCTCAGATTAAGGAAGCGGTGATTAACGAGTTCTATGGTATCTGTCTTGCGCAGCAGTATATTGCAGAGGGTGGAATCACATATGCCAAGAGCTTCTTGAGAAAGCACTGGGAGAAGACAAGGCAATGGATGTCATCAGTAGACTGACAGCGTCGTTGCAGGTTAAACCTTTTGAATTTATCAGAAAGACGGATCCTTCTCAGATATTGACTTTTATTCAGGATGAGCATCCACAGACAATTGCGCTGATCCTGTCTTATATGTCGGCACAGCAGAGTTCAATGATACTGTCTTCTCTCCCGCCAGACAGACAGGCAGACGTTGCAAGGAGAATCGCCAAAATGGATCGTACCAGCCCGGACACAATAAAAGATGTTGAAAAGTTTTGGAATCAAAACTTTCTTCGCTGGTCAATCAGGACTATACCATTATTGGTGGTGTCGATGCTGTTGTTGAAATTCTCAATACGGTTGATCGTGCTACCGAAAAACATATTATGGAAACACTTGAGATTGAAGAACCAGAACTTGCTGATGAAATCAGAAAGAAAATGTTTGTATTTGAAGATATTCTTATGCTGGATGACAGATCAATTCAGCGCGTACTTCGTGATGTTGATAATAATGATCTTGCAATGGCGTGCAAAAGCGCAAATGAACAGGTGCAGAATGCTATCTTTAACAACCTTTCCAAGCGTCTGGCTGTTATGATACGGGAAGATATGGACTTTATGGGACCTGTCCGCATGAAGGATGTCGAAGAAGCACAACAGAAGATTGTAAACATCATTCGTAAACTGGAAGACTCGGGAGAAATTGTAATTTCCAGAGGCGGAGGTGATGAAATCGTTGTCTAATCTGTATAAAGCCGGTTGGGTCACTCTGGATCAGGGTGATAAACGTATTATTGATAATAATGAGCTGATTGACCAGAAAATCCTTCGATTCCGTGAAGAAGAGAAAAAGCGGCAGAGTGCTTTACAGAACGATGCTGCAAAAAACAGCGGAGAAGACAATTTCTCAGAAGGACTGGATGCAGAACAGCTGGATCAGTTGACGGAAGATCAGGATGTACTTTCCGATGCTGAAATATTGAATCAGGAAGCTGCACAGGAACTGATAAACAGCCAACTTGCCGATGCGCAGGAACAGGCTGACAGAATCCTTGAGGAAGCAAGCGCCAAAGCACAGGAGATTCAGACGAATGCCATGGAAGAAGGCAGGGCACAGGGTTATGATGATGCTTATCAGCAAGGTGCAAAAGAGGCTGAAGCTTTGAAGGAAGATCTGCTGCATCAGAAAGAACAGCTGGAAGCGGATTACAAAAAAATGGTAGATACTTTGGAACCGGAAATGGTCGATGCACTTACACAAATATATGAACATGTATTTGCGGTTGATCTTCGGAACGATAAAAACATTATTCTTCATTTGCTTCAAACAGCGCTTAGTCGGCTGGAACCAGGAAATGATTTTATTGTTCATGTCTCACCGGATGATTATGATATGATCGTAGATGAAAAGAAACGACTTCGTGAGAATATCACATCTCCAAATGCTACGATGGAAATTATTGAAGACCCCATGCTAAAGGAAAATGAATGCATAATAGAAACGGATGGCGGGGTGTTTGACTGTAGTATCGGAGTTGAGCTTGAGGAACTTTCCAGAAAATTGAAACTTTTGTCGTTTGAAAGAAAACGCATTTAGGGTATAGGGAGAGTTTTTAATCCAGGAGGTTCTGATTGAGCAGTCTGATAGATTTTGATAAATATAAAAAAATGGAATCACAGACCTACTATCGCACGCGTGGTAAGGTTGTTAATATTATTGGATTGACAATAGAATCTGCAGGTCCGGATGCGAAACTGGGAGATATCTGTTTGATTTATCCAAAGAATAAAAATGAAAATTCACCTGTTCAGATGACAGGGAATCCCACTATGGCAGAAGTAGTAGGGTTTAAGGATGATCATGTGCAGCTTATGCCCTATGAAAGCACAAATGGCATTGGATGTGGAAGTATTGTAGAAAATACGGAAGCACCACTTCGGGTAAATGTCGGAGATGGGTTGCTTGGCAAAACACTGGACGGACTTGGCAGAATTGATGGAACAAATTATGGGAAAGGAATGCAACTGGAAGATGGTATTTCCTATTCTGTTGAAAATCAGCCGCCTGATCCGATGTCAAGAGATCCGATTTCTGATGTACTCCCGCTTGGCGTAAAGGCTGTTGATGGACTTTTGACGGTTGGAAAGGGTCAGAGAATCGGAATATTCGCGGGGTCAGGTGTTGGCAAATCAACTTTACTCGGTATGTTTGCACGAAATACAAAAGCAGATATCAACGTGATTGCACTGATCGGAGAACGTGGCAGAGAAGTCAGAGAATTTATAGAAAGAGACCTTGGACCGGAAGGAATGAGCCGCTCTGTAGTTGTGATTGCAACATCTGATAAACCGGCACTGGAACGTGTCAAGGCAGCAAAGACAGCAACCTCTGTTGCTGAATATTTTAGAGATCAGGGAAAAGATGTGCTTTTGATGATGGATTCATTAACCCGTTTTTCGATGGCACAAAGAGAAATTGGTCTTGCGAGCGGAGAGCCTCCTGTATCAAGAGGGTACCCACCGAGTGTGTATGCGGAGATGCCGAAGCTTCTGGAGCGTGCGGGAAGATCTCAAAAAGGTTCGATTACAGGCTTATATACAGTATTGGTAGATGGAGACGATTTTAATGAACCGATTACTGATACGGCAAGAAGCATTCTGGACGGTCATATTGTTTTGAATCGTAAACTTGCGCAAAAAAAATCATTATCCGGCGATTGATGTTTTACAAAGTATTTCAAGGTGCATGAGTGCAATTGCAAGTCCGGAGCAGAAAAAGGCATCCGGAAAACTGAAGAGTGTTCTTGCAACCTATAGTGATGCAGAGGATCTGATTAATATTGGCGCATACAAGAGTGGTGCAAATAAAAATATCGATTATGCGATTGAAAAAATCGATCAGGTAAATGCTTTTCTGATGCAAAACACTGAGGATCGATATACATTTGAAGAGATTGTTGATCAGCTGGAAACAATATTTGCAGTGAATGAACAAAATGACAGCTTATAAATATGGATGCATCTTTATAAACATATAGCAGAAATAAGAGGGCTGTAAATAAATGGCCAGATTTATTTATCGGATGCAAAGCATTCTGAATATTAAACTTAAGACGGAAGATCAGGCAAAAATGGAGTTTGGGGCTGCCAGACACAAACTGGATTTGGAAAATGACCGTCTGGGGATTCTGCAGGGAAGACGACAGCAATATCTGGAAGAAGGAAGAGATCTGCAGAAAGATCGGCTTAGCGTCAGAGAAATTATAGATAACAGAGAATATGTTAAGAGAATGGATGAACAGATTCAGCAACAAAAGCAAAATATTGAATTTGCAGAAAAAGCACTCGAACAGGCCAGAATAAAATTACGAGCGGTCATGCAGGAGAGAAAAATGCATGAGAAGCTTCGTGAGAAAGCTTTTGAAGAATTTGTCATGGAAGAAAAGGAAGCAGAATCCAAGGAAACAGATCAGAGAACGAGTTATACATATGGTCAGAGAATTCAAAATGCTGACCGTTCAAACTGAAAAAATGTCAGGAGCAGGATATGCCCAATAAAGCAGTAGAATCATATGAAAAACCAAGCGAAAATTTAAATGAAGAACTACAGCTGGATGATAATCCGGAAACAGCAAAGGCACAGCTGAAAGAAGAAAAGAAACGGCTGAAAGAAGAAAAAAAGCAGCAAAAGAAGGATGCAAAAAGACGAGAAAGAGAAATTGCAGATAAGGAAGCTGAAGTTGGTGGAGATGACAGCGGTGGTTTTGCAACTTTTTTAATTTTTATACTGATTATTTTTATGTGGCTGATTATTATGGCATTGCTGGTTAAACTGGATGTCGGCGGATTTGGATCAACGGTACTGTCACCTATTTTGAAGAATGTTCCCTATATCAACAGAATATTACCGGATACAAAGACAGAAAATGCAGGCACGGCACAAAGTGGAGGAGCAGTAAGCGACAACAGTGCGCAGAATAAGATAGATACCGCATATGTTCAGAAACTGGAGTTACAGCTTCAGGAAGCACAAAGTAAGAACAGTTCTTATGAATCGAGCGTTTCACAGCTTCAGGCTGAGGTAGAGCGACTGAAGCCATTTGAAGATGAACAGAGCAAGCTTGAAACGGAACGCAAACAATTTTATCAGGATATCGTTTACAACAACAATGCCCCTGATGCTGCAGAATATGCTTCTTATTATGCTATGATCGAACCGGATATTGCTGCTTCAATTTATCAGGGAGTGATAGCAAGTCAGCAAAATGATGCGGAAGTTACCAAATATGCCGCAACCTACTCAGCAATGAAACCCAAGCAGGCAGCAGCAATTTTTAATAAGATGAACGATCTGACGCTTGCAGCAAGAATTTTAAATCAGATGAGTTCAGATGATCGTGGTGCGATTCTTGGTGCAATGGATGCGACTGTTGCGGATGAAGTGACTAAACTGATGGAACCTGCCGGATTACCTGAGCTTTCTAACAGCAGTAGTACCGGAAGCGGTAAGTGAATGGTATTTTGTGTAAAAAGATAAAATATATCGGTCGTACAGGTTAATTTATTGATTTGTACGGCCGATATATTATCTGAAAAAGACTGGTCTCGTTCTATGTATTTTTATAGATTGGTCTGTACCTTGAAAACAAACAGGATAAGCGAAAAACGCGGAAAGGAGGAAAAATGTCAGCTACAATGTTACAAAACATCGGTCTGCAGAATATGACAAATGTATCATCAGGACAGACACAGAATACCCAGCAGTCGACAGAAGGAAATAGCGGATTCAGTAATATTCTGGATGCTGCAAAAAACAGTACACAGACAGCGGGACAATCCGGCAGTCAGAACGTGAAAGCACAGGTTCAAAACAAAATCAGTCAATCTGCTAAATCAGAAACCGGTACGGATAAGACAGACAAAGCAGATAAAACGGTGTCGAAAGATCAGTCTCCCAAAACCAGTCAGTCAAATCAAGCGGACCAGACTGATAAGACTGAAAAAATCGATCAACCTGGACAGGAAAGCCCTGATAAAGTTACGGATGATACTGTAGCAGATACTGGAAATGTATCTGATGCGGATGCCGCTACCGATATCAGAGAAGCAATTACAGAAGCAGGAAAACAACTTGTAAAAGATATAGCCAAAGAACTTAATCTGAGTGATGTGGACGTCCAGAATGCAATGCAAGTATTGGGACTTACGGTTGCAGATCTGCTGAATCCACAAAATCTGACACAGTTAGTAACTACTTTAACCGGAGAAACAGATTCCATAGGGATACTTACGGATGGAAAACTGTATCAGAGCCTTCAGGATCTTTTGCAGACAGCAGATGAACTCAAAAATGATATTACAGAAACATTTCAGTTAAGTGAGGAACAACTTCAGACAGTAATTGATTCCGTTTCGAAACAGGGAGAAAACCCCGAACCTGCAGTTGTTTCTGATTTTACCGATAACAGTGCAGAACAGGTAACGGATGATAAAACACATGAACCGCAAAAACTGCAACAGTTCAATGTTCTGAAAACAGCACAAAACGGAGAGATAACCCAGGTAAAAATAACAGTGGATGATCAGTCCGGATCCAGAATAGAGGGTGATCCTGAAGTTGTAACGCTGAGTGAACAACTGAACCCGGAAACCAAAGGTGATACTTCTGAAAACAACCTCACAGAAGATACAACCGGCAGGAACATAATGGATCAGATTGTGAACAGTCTTGGAAAAGCCGATAATTCCGTTTCAGCGTCAACAGGAACTTTTCAGGAGGCAATGGCTCAGGGTACAAGACAGACCTCATCCGATATGCAATCCATTGTAAATCAGATTACTGAATATTTGAAAGTGCAGATGAAACCGGATATGACATCCATGGAACTGCAGCTTCACCCCCAAAGCCTTGGAACAGTTAATGTAATTGTTTCAGTCGCCAGAGATGGGAGTATGGTGGCACAGTTCACTGCACAGAACGAAACCGTAAAAGCAGCAATTGAAAGCCAGGTGGCGCAGCTACAGCAAAGATTCGACGAACAGGGAATCAAGGTGAATGCAGTTGAGGTTACTGTTCAGAGTCATCAGTTTGAACAAAACCTGGAACAGGGTGCCCAGCAGCAGGAAAATACCGGAAATACCCGCACCAGAAGCGGCAGAGCAATCCGTAGAATCAATCTTGGAGAGCCGGTTTCACAAGACAATGATATGGAGCAAATGGACGATGCCAGCAGGATAACGGCACAGATGATGGCAGCAAACGGGAATACCGTAGATTATACTGCCTGAGGAAAGGACAAATATGAGTGTAAGTGCAGTAGTAAATGATGGAGTGATAACCAATGGATCTTCAAAAACAAGTTCATCAAGTTCTACCTCCGGAACAACAAATTCCATTGCGGCACAAAAAGATCAGTTTATGCAGCTTTTGGTTGCACAGATGAAATATCAGGATCCGCTTGAACCGACTTCCAATACGGAATATATACAGCAGTATGCAACTTTTTCCGAACTGGAACAAATGCAGAACATGAGTCAGAATATCTCACTTTCCAGAGCGTCTGATCTTGTTGGAAAAACAGTAATTGTCAATACAAAGGATTCAAGTGGTAATACAGTACAGGTGGAAGGTAAAGTTGATTATGTGACCTACAGTTCAGGCGAGGCATATGTAAATATCAGTGGAGACAGCTACAGTGCAGACGATGTATATGCGGTTGTGGACAGCACCTATAAGGATCAGATAGACGCGGCACAGGCAATCGTAGATGAGATTGATAAACTGGGAAGTTTACAGGAGATCACGCTCAAGGATGCAGATTCCATTACCAATATCAATACTGTATATAATGCGTTGACTTCTGATACAAAAGCATATATCCCGAGTAAGTATGTAACGGCGTTGGAACAATATGTTGCAAGAATAGCCGAGTTGAAGGCAGAAGCGGCTGCAGCAAGTTCCTCTTCTTCAACGTCAACAGGAACATCTACAGGATCAACGACTGACACCACTACAAATACTGCAACAACTTCGACAACAGAAACCTGAGTGATCGCCTGACAGGATAAACAATCTCATGGAGGAGACGAATATGACAATACAAAATGGTCAGTTCCTTTCCATCGGGCAGGTACAGGATCAGTACCTTGGCAGTTCAGTACAGAGTAAAAAAGCGCAGACAGGAGAAAATACATCATTTCAAAAGATACTGGATCATATCAGTAGCGAACAGGAATCGGTGAAATTTTCCAAACATGCAGCGAATCGTCTGAATGACAGAAATATTGAGCTTACACAGGATCAGATGGACAGACTGAATCAGGCAGCAGCCCAGGCTAGTGAAAAGGGTATCAATGAATCACTTATTCTGGTCGATCAGCTGGCATTTATTGTAAATGTACCTAATAATACGGTCGTTACAGCAATGGATCAGAAAGATAAAAGCAATCAGATATTTACGAACATCGACGGAGCAGTAATCGCGTGACCGGACCAAAATCGGCAGAAGCTGATCAGGAGGCCATGGAATTCCCGACTGACAGAAGGAATTCTACAATATACGAAATCCGTCCTCATATGAATGAGTTATTTACAATAAGGAGGACAAACTTATGTTAAGATCAATGTATGCAGGTGTTGCCGGACTCAAGACACATCAGACCAAAATGGACGTTATCGGTAATAATATTGCCAACGTTAATACAACTTCCTATAAGGCACAGTCAATTTCATTCAGTGACCTGATGTATCAGACAACACAGAGCGCTTCTGGTGCTACGGCGACAACAGGCGGTACTAACGCAAGACAGATCGGTCTTGGTGTACAGTCCGCTGCAATTTCAACGGCAATAGACACACAGGGTGCCACGCAAACAACCAATAACCCGTTTGATCTGATGATTACGGGAAAATCTTTTTTCGTAGTTAACAATGGAACATCGAATCTGTATACGCGGGACGGATCATGCTATGTAGATGGCTCAGGAAACCTTGCCATGCAGTCAAACGGATATTATGTATACGGATGGACAGCACAGACAGATGCTGCTACCGGTGTAACCAGCATCAATCAGAACAGTGGCCTTGGTAAATTACAGGTCATGAGTAAAGAAAACCTGACATATCCTCCGGAAGGTACAACAGCAGCAGTAATCAGCGGAAATATTGATGCAAAGGACACGAATGTAACCTCAACAGCCGGAAAAACTATGACATTGGAATTTTATGATAATCTGGGATATCTGTATACAGGCGAGTTCACACTGAAAGATACAGGAACGGACCATCAGTATTCCATGCAATTGACAGATATTCTGGATTCCAAGGGAACATCGGTGGGAGCAGAACAGATGTCAAAAGTCAAGTTTGGCGGTGCTACAGTAAACTCATCTAAAAATAATGTGTTACAGGATGGCTATTATATGAAGAATTATGATGCCAGCGGTGCAAAAACAGATATATATGATGGAGCAGGCAGCGTGGAAACTGCTGTTCCGACATCCGGGACAATCACAAGTTTGACCGCATTATCTGGTTATGCGACAATTAAAAGTGCCTATAATCTGACATATGCGGCAAATATAACAGATGCAACTACATACAGTATTGCAGCAGATGGCACATTGACAATCGGATCTACGTCCTATCCCAGAAATACGATTGATCTTACTTATGATGCTGCAACCGGAGCAATTAAAACTCCTTCCGGTACAGTTGCGCTTGATTTTGCGAATGATATAAACGGTGGCGGTGGATTTACTGACATTAGCGTCGATCTCTCCAATACAACGAATGTAAACTCATCCGGAACTTCCACGATTAAAGCATCCAAGGGAGATCTGAAAAATAATAATACCGGACGTAAACTTGGAACCATGACGGGTATAACAGTTGAAACGAATGGTAAGATCAATGCAACATATAGTAATGGACAGACCAGGCTGCTCGGGCAGATTGCAGTAGCAGAATTTTCCAATGCATCCGGACTTGAAAAGGAAGGCGATAATTTATACAGTTCGACATTGAATTCAGGTGATCCTACGGTTATGGATGTATCAGAAGACAGCGGCAAGATCAGTACTGGCGTTCTGGAAATGAGTAATGTGGATCTTTCCAATGAGTTTACCAATATGATCACTGCACAGAGAGGTTTCCAGGCAAACAGTCGTATTATTACAGTATCAGATACGCTTCTGGAAGAACTGACTAACTTAAAGAGGTAATAGTTCTGTATAGTCTATTTAATTACAGAGTAAGGTTCAGAATAGTGTTTAGATGTGGTGGGCCATACAACAGTTTTTGTGCTGTATGACCCACATTTTGTTTTGTAACGAGGGGAATGCAAGTCGGAGAAAAAAACATATAATTTGAATAATTTGAAAAATATCATAAAAAAGTACAGATAAAAAACTTTTTGAGAAAATATACAGAACAAACGCAATTCTTTTGAAAAAAGCAACAGACAAACAGGATGAAAAGTGATAAAATATGATTTGAGGATATTCCTGCAACAATTGTGTGAGGATACATATGATTGAAGTAACCAGAATGGATGGCAAGAAAATTTTACTGAATCCGAATCTCATGGAAACGGTTGAAGAAACCCCGGACACGGTTATTACTCTGACGACCGGGCGCAAGTTGATTGTGAAAGAGAGTAGACAGGACATTCAGAACTTAGTAAAATCTTTTTTAAGAGATTGAAAAAGTTCTGAATTTTTGTATGATATTTTAAGCGTGAAGGAGAGAATATTGTGGATTTAGCATCGATTATCGAACTGGTCGGTGGTATTATGGTCATGCTGATCGGTATAGCAACCAGCGGCGGTTTACAAACTATTTCAAACTTTCTGGACATTCCTTCCGTTTCGATTACTTTTGGCGGCGCATTTCTCTGTGTCCTTGGTATGAATACATTGGAAGAATATGTTGCCGGGCTGAAAACATTCAAATTGATACTGAAGATTCCCCAGAATAATGTCGGAGTTATTGTCAAACAGATTGTTGATTTATCTAACACAGCTCGTAAAGAAGGCCTTCTTGCACTGGAGGAATCAGCAGAGCAGATAGAGGATGTCTTTCTGAAAAAGGGACTTTTGCTGATTGTAGACGGCACGGAGCCTGAACTTGTAAAAAGCATTCTGGAAGCAGAGATTGATTCCATTGACTCCAGACATAAGAGCAGAATAAAAGTCTGGGAAGACATCGGAAGTCAGGGCCCTGCATGGGGAATGATCGGAACACTGATCGGACTGGTAAATATGCTTAAAAATATGAGTGATGCTGCTTCAATCGGACCGTCTATGGCGACAGCCCTTATTACTACTTTTTATGGTTCTGTTCTGGCGAATTATCTGTGTGCGCCTGTTGCAAATAAACTGAAAGTACGTAATAACGATGAGTTTATGATGAAGAGTATTATGATAGAAGGCATCTTATCAATTCAGGCAGGAGAGAATCCGCGTGTAACAGAAGAAAAATTGAAATCATTTATGTCACCTAATGATAAGAAGGCATATGAAGTCGCAAATGCGGAGCCGGATACAGGTGAAGGTGGTGAAGGCTGATGGGAAAACAGAAAGAGGATGCACCTGCTCCGGGCGCACCTGCGTGGACAGCGACCTTTGGGGATTTGATGAATCTGTTACTGTGCTTTTTTGTTTTGCTGTTTGCAATGTCTTCCGTAGATGCTGCAAAATTTGAACAGATCGCAGCATCTTTCAGTACAGCCTTTGGTATTTTTAACGGTGGATCCAGTTCCTTCGGAACAGGGGCATTGATAGGCAATGGAGTATCTCAGCTTACCGAAATTGCAGATTATGTGAATTCGATGGGACTATCCTCAGAAGGAGATACCAGCAGTGATACGACTTCTGTCACGGCAGCACAGGAAGTTGAATCGGAACAGATGAAAACCTCCGAAGAACTGGCCGAAAATATTCAAAAGGCTGTTTCAGAAGCAAAAATTGATCATGATATTGAACTGAATTATACCAGTCAATATGTTCAAATGACGATTCAAGGGGCGATATTGTTTGATTCGGGGAGTGTTTCGATAAAGAAAGATGCACTTCCGATCCTGGACAAAGTTGGATTAATATTAGAAACCTATGCAGGCGGAACAATTGAAATTGAAGGACATACGGATAATGTGCCAATGTCTGGTGCAAAATATTCAAATAATAATGAACTCAGTTCCGGGCGGGCATTGTCAATTTTTGATTATTTAATTGCACATACCACACTTGATCCGGCGAAGATCATGCACACCGGACGAGGTGAATACGTACCGGTTGCAGATAATGCAACACCGGAAGGACGTGCAAAAAACAGGCGTGTTGAGATTAGAATATACAATCCGCTCAGCGCGCAATACTGATGGAGGTAGTGGGGGATGAAAAGAAATATGCTGTCCATTTTGATTCTGGCACTTTTGGTAGTCAATCTGGTAATGAATGCGGTGATGCTGCTATCTGTTATGTCGACGAACAGCAAAACGGCAAAGATTATTTCAGATGTTGCTACAGCGCTTCAATTGGAAAATGGTGATTTGAAAAGCGATAATGCTGCAACAGGCCGTGAAAGTGGAGATATTCCGGTATCAGAATCTGCATATTTTGAACTTTCAGGAGATGATGAAATGACCATCGCACTGAAAATCGGAGCAGATGGAAAACAACATTATGCACTTGTAGATATCGTCCTTTCTATGGATACCAAAAATGAAGATTATGCGACATACGGAACAAGTAATAGTCTGACTACTCTGAAAGGAAAGATAAAATCAGTGGTACAGAATGTAGTAGGTGGATATACAATGGATAACGCAAATAATAATGAGGAAACAATTAAGAAAGAAATTTTGAAGCAACTTCAGCAAATGTATGGTTCAGAATTCATCTATGATGTTTCGTTCAGCAAATTCTTATGTCAGTAAGTGAGGTGATCCTTCTTGAGTGAGGTACTGTCTCAGAATGAGATTGATAATCTGCTAGCAGCCCTCAGTACTGGCGAGCTGGACGTGGAGCAGATGCAAAGTTCAGATGAGAAAAAGGTTAAGGACTATGATTTCAGGCGTCCTGCTAAATTTTCGAAAGAACATCTGCGTACACTGGAAATAATATATGAACATTATGGGCGGATTTTATCTACAACATTACCCCTTTATCTGAGAAAGAATGTTTCGATCTCAGTAGCGAATTCAGAAACAGTTACTTATTCTGAGTTTAGCAATGCACTTTCCAATCCGGTTATTCTCGGCATTGTGAATTTCCAACCTCTGCAGGGTCAGATTATTCTGGAATTGCAGGCCAATATTGGATTTTCCTTTATAGACAGAATGCTTGGAGGAGAAGGCGGGACGCTCGACAGACCGAGACCTTTTACAGACATTGAGATGCCGTTGATTGAGAAGCTGATAGGAATCTGTGTCCAGCAAATGGTAGAACCCTGGCAGAATGTTCTTGCAATTGATCCCCTGTTGGAAAGGATAGAAACCAATCCACAGTTTGCACAGGTCATATCACCAACAGATATGATTGCAATTATAACACTGAACATTAAAATTGGTGATATAGAAGGTCTGATGAATATCTGTCTTCCATATTTCACGCTGGAAAGTGTTATGGATAAACTGAATACAAAATACTGGTTTTCAACAATGCAAAAGCATAACGATGAAAATTATGAAGAGCATCTGGAATCTTTGATTAAAAGAGTGGACGTTCCGGTTAAAGCAGTTCTTGGAAACTGTCATGTGTCTGTAAATGATTTTCTGCATTTACAGCAGGGTGATATTATAAGACTTGATAATCGTGTAAATACCGAAATGCATATTTATGTTGGTAATATCGATAAGTTTACGGCAATGCCGGGAACATCAAAAAACAAGTACGCCGTCAGAATTACGTCGGTGAATAGAGAGGAGGAATAAGGGGCATGGATGGAATGCTATCACAGGATGAAATAAACGCGCTCCTGAACGGTATGGATACAACCGGAACTCCGGCCGATGGAGGTTCTGCAGCGCAGGGGGGAAGTGCAGACGGAAATATACAGATGCCTTCAGAAAAGGATTCCATAGATGAGTCACTTTTGACAGATGTAGAAAAAGATGCGATTGGTGAAGTTGCCAATATCAGTATGGGATCTTCTGCGACAACACTTTATTCGCTTGTTAATCAGAAAGTAAGTATTACGACACCGGTTGTTGAACTGGCAAACTGGGAAACAACGACAAATAACTATGCAAGGCCCTGTGTTTTTATTCAAATCAAGTATACAATGGGGTTAGACGGGACCAATATCCTTATTCTGAAAGAACATGATGTAATGGTAATCACGGATCTGATGATGGGTGGGGATGGAACAAATGTAGATGGAGAGATCGGAGATCTGCAGTTATCTGCAATATCGGAAGCGATGAATCAGATGATGGGAGCTTCCGCAACTTCTTTATCTACGATGATAGGTAAGAAAATAGATATCAGTCCGCCACAGGCATCTCTTTTGAACATGGTAACACAGAATCCGTCTGAAGTTGCAGACTTTCTGATGGGAACTTTTGTGAAAATCACATTTAAAATGCAGATAGCGGATCTGGTTGATTCAGTGCTTATGCAACTCTATCCGATTGACTTTGCAATGAGTTTGTATGATACTTTTATTACAAGCACAAAAGAGGATAAAATGGCTGTACCGCCAAAAGCACCTGCAATGACACAGCAGCAGACAGCTTCACAGCCACAGATGATGGCTCAACCGCAGATGATGGCACAACCGCAAATGATGATGCAACCACAGATGATGGCGCAGCCACAGATGATGCAGGGCATGAATGTGCAACCGGCACAGTTTCAAACCTTCAATGCAGATATGTCTAATCTGGTAGGCGGTGAGAATATCGGACTGATTAAAGATGTTCCATTGGAAGTTACGGTAGAACTTGGCAGAACGGCCAAACCAATCTCAGATATTTTGGATTTTGCGCCGGGAACAATTATTGAACTCGACAAGGTAGCAGGGGAACCTGTTGATGTACTTGTAAATGGTAAGTTTGTTGCTAAAGGTGAAGTTGTTGTAATTGAGGAAAGCTTTGGTGTACGGGTAACCGAAATTATAAAATAAGAATGGAGAGAAAACAATGGCAAGAAATGTTTTGGTTTGTGATGATGCAGCATTTATGAGAATGATGATTAAGGACATTCTGACCAAGAACGGCTACAATATCGCAGGTGAAGCAGAAAACGGAGTGAAGGCAATAGAGAAATATAATGAGCTGAAACCCGATCTTGTTCTGATGGATATTACGATGCCGGAAATGGATGGTATTCAGGCTCTGAAAAAAATCAAAGAGGCAGATGCAAAAGCTACTGTTATCATGTGCTCAGCAATGGGACAGCAGGCTATGGTTATTGAGTCTATTCAGGCAGGAGCAAGAGACTTCATCGTAAAACCTTTTCAGGCGGATCGTGTTCTGGAAGCAGTAAAAAAGGTTATCGGGTAATGTCAGCGGATGCATTTGCACAGTTCTGCACAGTAGTCTTCCTGTTTTTGCTGGTTCTGCTTCTGACCTATTTTGTTACGAAATGGATTGCAGGATATCAGAAAAGCAAGACTGTGGGAACAAATATCGAAATTGTTGAAACATACAGAATATCCGGAACGAAGTATGTACAGATACTTCGTATTGGAGAACGGTATGTTGCTGTTGCTGTGTGCAAAGACACAGTTACCAAACTTACCGACATGGCTGCGGATGAAATTCACAGTCAGGGGCATTTGGAAAAGAGCAACAAGAGTTTTCAGGAAGTCCTGGATCTCATAAAAAAGAAAAAAACAGACGGGACTGGCGATCAGCTATGAGATGGATGATTGGAAAAGACAACATAAATGTGCTGAAAAAAAAAGTGGCTGTTACTGGCTTTTTGACAGTACTGATGTTGTCTTTTCTTTTTGTGATTTTTCCGGTGAAGACATATGCAACGGAAAATGGTACTTATTCAACTGATCGTACAGGAACAACAAATCCGGCGACAGGGATTTCATCCAATCTGACCGGATCATCTGAAAACAGAACGAATGTAACCAAGCCCGGAGCTTCCGATTCCGCCGATGATCTTAAGAAACTGAATATAGCCAATTCGGTTACCGTAACCTATGATAATGGTAATGGATCACTTAATGGTGCTCTTCGGATCATGATTACGCTGACGCTGATCGCACTGGCTCCGACGCTGATCATGATGATGACTTCTTTTACCAGAATCATCATAGTACTTCATTTTACACGAACAGCACTCAATACACAGACGGTACCACCAAATCAGGTAATGATAGGACTTGCACTTTTTCTGACGTTTTTCATCATGCAGCCGACAATGACGGCAGTCTACAATCAGGCTGTTGTTCCTTTTGAAGCAGGACAGATCGATCAGCAGGAGGCATATGAAACTGCAATGAAGCCGATTCGTGCATTTATGTATCCGCAGACACAGAAAAAAGATGTTGTTCTATTTATGGAAATCAGCGGGAAATCATGGGATGGAAAGCTTGACAGTATTCCGAATATGGTTCTTGTGCCAAGCTTTATTGTAAGTGAACTCAGAACTGCCTTTATCATAGGCTTTTTGATTTATATACCGTTTATTGTAATTGATATGGTAGTAGCATCTGTATTGATGAGTATGGGTATGATGATGCTGCCGCCAACAACAATTTCCATGCCGTTTAAGATTCTGCTGTTTATTCTGGCAGATGGATGGAATCTGATTATAGGAAGTCTTGTAAAAACTTTTTACTGATGAAAGAGGTGCTACATGTCAATCGGGGAAGTTACACAGATTACGTCGGATGCATTGTATCTGGTCATTAAGGTTTCAGCTCCGATTTTGCTGATCTCACTTACAGTTGGACTTATTGTTTCCATTTTTCAAACAGTTACTTCCATTCAGGAGCAGACACTGACTTTTGTTCCCAAGGTAATTCTTACGTTTCTTGGAATTATTATACTAGGAAACTGGATGGCAACCAGCATTACGGAATATATGACGAAGTTGTGGTCTGACTTCAGTCTGTATATTCGATAATCCGATATGATTAATTATACGTTTACTTATGGTAATCTTGAATACTTTCTCCTGATTCTCATCAGGGTCACATGCTTTGTTTATGTGGCCCCTTTTTTCAGTACAAAAGGCGTTCCGAACAGAGTGAAAGTAGGATTCAGTATTTGCCTGGCGGCTATTTTATATGGAGGCGTTGCAAAAGCACCGCTTTCCTATAACACGGTTCTGGGCTATACGATTATTGTATTGAAAGAGGCTGCAACAGGACTTTTGATCGGGTATGGGGCAATGATCTGCACGACGATTACATCATTTGCAGGTCAGATTGTTGATATGCAGACCGGATTGTCCATGGTTACAATTTTTGATCCAAATTCAAATGATAATGTTACTATTTCCGGCGTTCTATATCAATATGTACTGATGACCATGCTGATTGTAAGCGGTATGTATCGTTTTATCCTTCGTGCATTGGCAGATTCGTTTCAGTTGATACCGGTAAACGGTGCCGTTTTTCATACGGATAAGTTGTTGAACGCGATGCTTACATTTATGTCGGATTATCTTGTAATCGGATTCCGAATCTGCCTGCCGGTATTTGTTGTAACATTTGTACTGAATATGGTGCTTGGCATTCTTGCAAAGGTTTCACCGCAACTGAATATGTTTGCAATTGGAATTGAACTTAAGATTCTTGTTGGACTGAGTGTCATGTATCTTACCTGCAGTATGCTTTCCGGAGCATCCGATTTTATTTTTCAGAATATGAAAAAGCTGATGCAGGCATTTGCAGAGGGAATGGTGTGACAGAAGAAAAACAATTCATAATCACATATGATCTGCAGTTTTTTGCAAAGGAAGGGCCTGGAGGAGAAAAAACAGAGGAACCGACCGGAAAAAAGATCTCAGATGCCAGAAAAAAAGGGCAGGTAGCGAAGAGTCGTGAAATATCAATTGCGGTTGAACTGTTGGCTTTTTTTATTATGCTGCGAATTTATGTAGATAATATCGGGTTTCGGTTTGAACGATTTTTTCAGAACGTATATGGACAAATTCCTGAGATTATTAAAATGTATAACGGAGAAGTTCCGGTTTCTGCAATACAGACGATGGTGAATGGTATGATTCTTCAAGTACTTACAATCATGATGCCTTTTTTGATTGCAGGTGTTGCGATTGCTTTTGTTTGTAATCTTTTGCAGGTTGGATTTAAGGTTACAACGGAACCGCTTAAACCCAATTTCGGAAAAATGAATCCGCTTTCCGGTATGCAGAAACTTTTTTCAGTGCAATCACTTTTTGAACTGGGGAAATCCATTGCCAAGATTGTTCTGATTGCATATGTTGTATATTCCTATCTGAAGGGCGAACAAACATCGATTTTTTTGCTATATGATATGTCATTACAGCAGGGAATTGCTTTGATGGGTAATCTGACGATCAATATGGGTATCAGAGTATCTATTGTATATATGACTATTGCTGCGGTTGATTTTATATATCAGAAAAGAAAATTTCATACCGATATGAAGATGACAAAACAGGAAGTTAAGGACGAAATGAAAGAGTCGGAAGGTGATCCGCAGGTAAAGTCGAAGCAGAGACAGCGTATGAGGGAAGCTTCCCAGCGGAGAATGATGCATGAGCTTCCAAAGGCTGATGTTGTTATTACAAATCCGACCCATTACGCAGTGGCGATTCAATATGATCAGGAAAAGAATACTGCACCGATCGTACTGGCCAAAGGAGCGGATTATCTAGCAAGAAAGATAAAAGAAACTGCGAAAGAAAATAAAATTGAAATTGTTGAAAACAAGCCTTTGGCCAGAATGCTGTATGCAAATGTAGAAGTCGGGGCGGAGATTCCACCGGAACTTTATAAAGCAGTGGCGGAAGTTCTGGCATTTGTTTATCATTTAAAAGGAAAAGTATAGGATGAAAGTAATGTGATTTTCTGTTATGATGGTAATATGAGTTTGTATTATGCTAAATTAGTAATTTTGTGCAGAGAGGAGGATAAATGGTATGAACAGAAAAAAAATAGTCAATCGGATTTATGATTATGGTGTTGCATTATATCTTGTTTCTGCAATTGTTATGCTGATCATTCCGGTTCCGGCTGTTCTCATGGACATACTGCTTTCCTTCGACATGGCACTTTCTTTTGCCATTCTTTTTACGGCAATGTATGTGACAGAAGTTCTTGAAATGTCTTTTTTTCCATCTATATTGCTGTTTACAACAATTTTCAAAATTGCTTTGAACGTTTCATCTACGAGATTGATTCTGACAACAGGAAATCCCGGACAGGTTATTGAAACCTTTGGTAATTTTGTCGGCGGCGGAGATCTGATTGTCGGAATTATCATTTATATCATAATAATTATTGTTCAGTTCGTAGTTATCAACAAAGGTTCAGAACGAGTTGCCGAGGTAACAGCCAGATTTACACTGGATGCGATGCCCGGTAAACAGATGGCAATAGATGCAGATCTGAATACCGGAGCGATTGATGATAAGGAAGCAAGAAGAAGACGTGAAAAGATTCAGGAAGAAGCAAGTTTCTTTGGATCAATGGATGGTGCATCCAAATACGTCAAGGGAGATGCTGCAGCAGGACTGATTATTACCGGTATCAATATTGTTGGTGGTATTGCTATGGGTATGCTGCGTCAGGGACTGGATATCAATGCGGCATTGAACAAGTATACGATTCTGACAATTGGTGATGGTCTTGTCAGTTCCATTCCATCTTTGCTGATATCTCTTGCAACAGGTATTCTGGTAACCAAGGGTTCTAAAGAATCAGATTTCGGACATGTATTGATCAGTCAGCTTTTCGGACTTCCGAAGGTTTTATATCTTGTAGGAACAGTAATTGCAGTACTTGGTATAGCAACACCTTTGCCGGATATTATTTATGTCGGGATTGGAATTTGTTTTATTGTAGGGGCGCGTGTAACACAGGGAACGATTGAAACGACAAAGATACAGGAAGCAGCTTCTACAGAAGAAACAAAAGCAGGAGAAATACGGCAGCCGGAAAATGTAAACAGTTTGTTACAGGTGGATCCGATCGAGTTGGAATTTGGATATGGAATCATTCCACTTGCAGATGTAAATCAGGGAGGAGATCTTCTGGATCGTGTTGTTATGATCAGAAGACAGATTGCGCTTGAACTCGGAACCGTTGTACCGATTATTAGATTACGGGACAATATACAGCTGAATCCGAATCAGTATATTATCAAAATCAAGGGAATACAGATCAGTGAAGGTGAGATTCTGTTTGATCACTATATGGCGATGAATCCCGGGCATGTGGAAGATGAAATTACCGGTATTCCGACATTTGAACCATCTTTTCATCTGCCGGCGATCTGGATTACGGAAAGCCAGAGAGAACGGGCCGAAAGTTTTGGATATACAGTGGTTGATCCGCCATCCATTATTGCTACGCATTTGACAGAAGTTATAAGAGAACATATCGCCGAGCTTCTTACAAGACAGGATGTTCAGAATCTGGTAAATAATCTGAAAGACAATAACCAGGCGCTTGTAGAGGAACTGGTACCGAAGCTTATGAGTCTTGGTGAAATAGAAAAGGTTCTTCAGAATCTGCTGAAAGAAGGAATTTCAATCAGAGATCTGGTTACTATTTTTGAGACACTTGCAGATTATGCACCAACTACACATGATACGGATATTCTGACAGAATACGTCCGGCAGAGTCTGAAAAGAGCGATTTCGGGTAAATATTTTTCTGCCGGAGAAACGACAAGTGTTGTGACGCTTGATCCCAAACTGGAACAGGATATCATGGGAAGCGTAAAGCAAACGGAAACAGGGGCATATCTGACACTGGATCCGGACAGAACAAAAGCAATCCTCAAATCAGTTGGTTCAGAAACAAAAAAATTGGAAGATGCAGGGAAAAATCCCATTATTATGACATCGCCAATTGTGAGAATGTATTTTAAGCGGATGACGGAAGATTATTTCAGAGATTTGATTGTGATTTCTTATAATGAGGTGGAATCCAATATAGAACTACAGTCAGTCGGGATGGTGACAGCATAATATGATAATTAAAAAGTTACGGGGAAAACAGAAGAAGACGCGACAGCCACTGCTCAGAAGGAACTGGGTGGCAATATTGTGATCATGAATGTCAGACCGCTTAAAAGAACCGGTTTTCTGTCTTTTTTGAAACCCAAAAGGACAGAAGTAACGGTTGCGTTGGAAGAAGAAAAGGAAAAAGAACATCAGACAGTTTCTGGACAGGCAGGTTTTCCGGTGGTCAGGCCTGTAATTTCTGCTCAGGAAGAGAAAGATACACCTGCGGGGGAGCAGCTTGCAAAAGCTTCAGCGGAGGGAGTAATTCCTCCATTAAAAGTTGGCGGTGCGGAACAGCGTGAAATAGTCAAAACAGTTTCCAAAACGGATGAAAACAGTGTAATCGAAGAAAAACTGGACAATCTGCATAACCTTCTGGAACAAAATATGCTGCGTCCGGAGAATCAGAAAACAGCAGCGCAGGAGACAGGGAAGACAACATCACAAAGAGATGTTGTAAAAACAGAAAAAGAGAAAGTTTCAGAAGAAATTCTTTCTTTTATCAAGTTATTATATAATACACTTCTGGAAAATGAAGTGGATGAAATATACGCGAATGAACTTACGGATGAGATTGAGAAAATCAGTAAACCCAATATGCCTTTTGAATATGCGCTTTCAAATGTTTATCAGAAAATGGTTTTGAAATTCGGAAAACCGGAGACGATACAGCCTGCGAAGGAAGGACTTAAGGCAGAGATCTTCATAGGACCGACGGGTGTCGGAAAGACAACAACAATTGCAAAACTGGCTTCCATGCTGTATGTTACAGAAAAAAAGAAAGTGGCACTTTTGACAATGGATACCTATCGTATTGCTGCAGCTGAGCAGTTGCGTACTTATGCATCCATTCTGGAAATTCCGTTTCGCGTGATATATTCTATCGAAGAGATGAAGCAGGCAGAAGAAGATTTCAGGGATTATGATTATCTGATGGTTGATACAGCCGGCCACTCTTTTCACAATGAAGAACAAAAGAACAATATCTCAGAATTTATCCATGTTCTGACAGATAATATGGAAAGTGATATTTTTCTTGTACTGAGTGCAACAACGAAATACAGAGATCTTCTTGAAATTGCAGATTCCTATTCAGAGCTTTTGAAATATAAGCTTATTTTTACGAAAATGGATGAAACAGGCGCAGCAGGAAATCTGTACAACCTCAGGATGCATACAGGAGCGTCTATGTCTTACATTACGGACGGACAGAATGTTCCCGATGATATTGCGGTGTTTGATGCACAGAGAATAGTAAAGGGACTTCTAGGCGGAAAAAAATAAGCTGGAAGAAAAATACCTTTATATGTCTATATGTTGAGGAAGTGAAACAGTATGGATCAGGCAGAGCAGCTTAGAAATATCATTAAAAAAGAGAATACTCCGCAGAGACCCAAAGCCCGGGTCATTACAATTACCAGTGGAAAAGGCGGAGTTGGTAAGTCAAATGTGGCGATTAATCTTGCTGTCCAGCTTAGAAAACTGGGACAGAAGGTTATTATTCTGGATGCTGATTTTGGACTTGCCAATATTGAAATTATGTTTGGGACAGTCCCCAAGCACAATCTCTGTGACCTGATATACCAGGGAAAGAATATCAAGGAAATCATTACCTGGGGGCCTATGGGTGTAGGCTTTATTTCCGGAGGATCCGGAATATCGGGTATGTACAATCTCAGCAGGGATTATCTGGTATATATCATTGTAAATCTTGCGGAACTGGATGCGATTGCCGATACAGTTATTATTGATACAGGAGCAGGAATTTCAAATGCTGTAATGGAGTTTCTGGTAGCAAGCGGAGAAGTAATACTTGTAGCAACTCCTGAACCGACTTCAATTACAGATTCCTATTCGTTACTGAAGGCATTGAATCAGTATCCACGTTTTTCGATGGAAAACACATTGATTGAAGTAGTATCAAATAAGGTAGCGTCCGCTGAAGAAGGAGAACAGCTGTTTCATAAATTGAATGCCGTTGTTGCCAGATACCTGAAATTGCCGCTTACTTACCTTGGTGCGGTTCCACAGGATCAGATGCTCGCCCAGAGTGTAATGCAGCAGTCTCCGGTTTCATTGCAGTATCCCGGAGCAAAATCTGTGCATGCATTTGAAGAAATCGCAGCGCTTCTTACAGGACAGGATGGAATATCGGAAGCTACACCTCGCGGAATGGCCGCTTTTTTCTCTCATATTATTGCAGGTAGAAAACTTGAAAAAACGCCACAATTATAAGGAGTTTAGATGTTGACAGATTATATTTTACCGGGGACGCGCATCGAATTGAAACCCAGTGGAGATTCATGGACGTATCAGGAAGAAGAAAAAAAGATACATATCAGTGAAGTATATGATGTGGTTTCTGAAGATCGGATTGATGTTATGATGCCGCTTGAACATGGGAAACTTGTTTTATTACCCATCAATTCCGAATATAACATTGCTTTTTATTCACCAAAAGGCTTGTTTCAGTGTGAAGCACAGGTAGCGGACAGATATAAATCAAATAACATGTATGTTCTGTCAATGAACCTGACTTCAAGCCTGCAGAAGCTGCAGAGAAGAGAATATTATAGATTCAGTTGTGCGATTGAAGCAGAAACAAGAATTCTTTCAGAATATGAAACAATGGCAACCCGCAGTAATCCTCATTTTGAGACAAATCAAAATGAAGAGATGCAGAAAGCCGTGATTGTTGATATCAGTGGAGGAGGTATGCGCTTTGTTTCAGAGGCCAGATATGAAGAGGGAGCAGGGGTTTTTTGCAAGTACACGCTTTTTCAGAATGATGTACAGAAATCGTATCAGGTTACAGCCAAGATTCTTAGGGTGAAGGAACTGGATAACAGACCTGACCTGATTGAATATCGAATTAAGTATACCAATATCAGTAGGGCTGACAGAGAAGATATTATTCATTATATTTTTGAAGAAGAACGTAGGATCAGGAGAAAGTAGAGGACAGCTGTTTCTGATTTGCCAGAAAGAAATGGAGAAAAAATGAAAAAAATTTTACTGGTTGATGATTCTGCACTTATGAGAAGCGTACTTAGTGATATTATTAATGCAGATTCTAGATTCCATGTAGAAGATAGAGCAGCAGATGGAATGGAAGCACTGGAAATTCTGAAACGAAAAACATATGATGCGGTTGTACTGGATGTAAACATGCCTCGTATGGATGGAATACAGTTGCTTCGTGAACTTCAGAAAAATCAAATTGCTGTAAAGATTATGATGGCCAGTACAGATACGGTAGAAGGTGCCAAGGTTACACTGGATGCATTGGAGCTTGGTGCAATTGATTTCATCCATAAACCGGACAGAGCAAATGCATGCAGGAGTGAAGATTTTTCAAAGGAATTTATTGAGACGCTTGCAGCAGTTTGTGCAGGTCAGATTCCAAAACTTACAAAGGCGGTTTCTATCAGTGAAATGCAGACTTCGCAGAAAATAAATCGCATTGTGGAAAGACATTCCTACCAGGTAACTGGAAATAGAGTTGTGGCAATTGCAAGTTCAACAGGTGGACCAAGAGCCTTGCAGTCACTTATTCCCAAACTTCCACAGAATCTGAAAGCACCGGTTGTTCTGGTGCAGCATATGCCGGTTGGCTTTACAGCATCTCTTGCAGAACGCCTTGATTCTCTGAGTGCAATTCATGTCAAGGAAGCGGCGGAAGGGGATATTTTACAGGCAGGAACGGTCTACATTGCAAGAGGCGGAGTACATATGTATATTCGTTATTCGGGTGGAAAACATATCATCCATCTGGAAGACGGCCCGAACAGAGAGGGCGTTAAACCCTGTGCGAATTATATGTATGAATCACTTGAAGACAGCGGATTTGATGAGGTAGTGTGCGTTGTTCTTACCGGGATGGGATCTGACGGAACAGAAGGAATCAAGAATCTGAAAGCGCGGAAACGAGTGCATGTTATTTCACAGGACGAAGGTTCCTGTACTGTGTACGGAATGCCGCGTGCAGTTGCACAGGCGGGATTGTCGGATCAGACAGTAAGGCTGGATGACATAGCCCAGGAAATCATTATGAACGTTGGTATCCGATAAAGGATGCAGCAAATAGTGGAGGTAAAAGAATATGGATGTTTCTCAATATCTTGGTGTCTTTCTGGATGAAGCAAAGGAACATATTCAAAGTCTGAATGATAATATTATGACGCTTGAACAGGATCCTACAAATGAAGATTGTATTAATGAAATCTTCAGAGCAGCACATTCCATGAAAGGAATGGCTGGCACGATGGGATATAAGCGGATGCAGCAGCTGACACACGATATGGAGGATGTTTTCTCAGATGTCCGTGGTGGCGTGCTGAAAGTTGACAGCAATATGACAGATACATTATTCCAGTGTCTGGATGCAGTACAGGCATATGTTGACAAGATTACAGAAACACAGGATGAGGGCACAGAAGATAATGCAAATCTGATTAAGGCACTTGCTGATATTCGTGCAGGCAAAGGCGGCAGTACAGCAACCAGGACAGATGCGGCGCCCAAAGCAGAAAGTGTTTCGAAAGATGCAAATGATGTAGAAATGTCAGGTGCATCCTGGCAGACAATTCAACTTGAACCTTCTGCGAAATCAACATTGGAAACTGCGATGGAAGATGGTAAAAGAGTATACGGAATGACCGTTCATATTCAGGAAACCTGCATTTTGAAGGCAGCAAGGGCATTCCTTGTATTCAAGGGATTGGAAGAAGTTGCTGAAATCGCTGTTTCAGAGCCTTCCGCACAGGATATTGAGGATGAGAAATTTGAATTTACGTTCAGTCTGATCCTTATTTCGGATGCAGATATGGATAAGGTTGCGGATGTTGCCAGAAATGTTTCTGAGATTGAGTCAGTGGAAATAGGAGAATTTGACGTTTACAATGCTAAATCAACGGAAGACAGAGATGTACCTGCGATGTCTTCGGAACCGTCTTTTTCGAAACAGGATCAAAAAGAAACAGCAGAAGTTTCGACACCTTCAGTTGCAGCGGCACCTGCGGCATCGGGGAATAAAAAACCGGTTGGTAAGCCGGTTGTAAATCGTACGGTTCGTGTTGATATTGAAAAACTGGATATTCTTATGAATCTGGTAAGCGAGCTTATTATTGCCAAAAATTCATTGATATCGTCAGCCAATTCATCAGGCGTAACAAACAGTGCTGTTGATGAGCAGATTGAATATCTGGAAAGTGTTACCACCAATCTTCACGAATCAGTTATGAAGGTCAGAATGGTTCCCATTGAAAGTGTTCTCCAGAAATTCCCAAGAATGATCCGGGATTTGAATAAGAGTCTTGGCAAAAAAATGGAACTGACAATGACCGGTGAAGACACGGAAATGGATCGTACCGTAGTAGATGAAATCGGTGATCCGCTGATGCATTTGCTCAGAAACAGTGCAGATCATGGAATTGAAACTTCTGAAGTTCGTGCGCAAAGGGGTAAGCCGGCGGTTGGTCAGATATTCCTGCATGCATATCAGGACGGTAACAGTGTTGTAATTGAAGTCGGAGATGATGGTAACGGTATAGATGCAAAGGTTGTTAAGCAAAAAGCAATTGAAAAGGGCATTGTTACACGCGAACAGGCAGAATCATTGACTGAGAAACAGTGTGTAGAGTTACTGTTCCATCCGGGATTCTCGACAGCGCAGCAGGTATCAGAAATATCAGGACGTGGAGTAGGTCTTGATGTTGTCAGATCCAAAGTTGAGTCGCTCAGTGGCGAAGTTGATGTTAAGACAAAGCTTGGAGTCGGTTCTACATGGACGATCCGTTTGCCGCTTACACTTGCAATCATTCAGGCATTGATGGTTGTAATCGGTGGAGAAAAATATGCGATTCCGCTGGATTCTATTCAGAGCATTGAAAACATTCTGCCTACAGATATTAAACTGGTGTCAAACAAAGAAGTGATCAATCTTCGTGGCAGCGTTACAAGACTTGTGCGGATGAATCATGTTCTTGATATAGAGAGTAAAAAATTACCGGAAGAAGATCTGGTTGTGGTAATTGTCAAAAAGGGAGAACAGTTGGTCGGACTGGTCATTGATGAACTCATGGGACAGCAGGAAATTGTTATCAAACCGCTGGGCAAATACATCAACAAATGTAAATTCATCAGTGGCGCGACAATTCTGGGAGATGGAGAAATTGCCTTAATTCTTGATACGAATGCACTGGTATGAAGCTGCTGACCGGATGCATGATGATTACTTTGAAGAAAGGGTGAACGGATATGGATGAGCTTAGGAAAAAAGAGGATGTCGGAGAACTGATTCAGTATATCGTAATAAAACTTGGTGAAGAGCAGTATGGCATAGATATAAAGTTTATAGACAACATTGTCAGAATGCAGCAGATTACAAGAGTACCAAAGGTAGAGCATTTCCTTAAGGGTGTTATCAACATTCGGGGTGAAATTGTTCCTGTTATGAGTATCAGACTGAAAATGGGAATTGAAGAAGACAATATTACATCAAAGAGCCGGATTATAATTTTGAGACTGGAAAGCGGCGATTTAATCGGTATTATTGTTGATCAGGTCAATCAGGTTCTTACCCTTAGTACTTCTGATGTCGAGAAGGTACGCTATGACGACAAAAATCAGAAAAACGGCAACAGTTTTATCAGTGGAGTAGGAAAATATGAGGGCGGTCTGGTTTCTATTCTGGATCTTTCCACACTTGAGCTGGACACCAAGGATAAAAAGGACAAGAAAGACTGAAGTATCTTCTTCTGCGACCGTCAATGATGAAGGAGGGAAAATTGTGAGTGCAATGAATCTGGATGATTTGTCAAAACAATATTTTGATGTTTTGAAAGAGTTGGGGAATATAGGAGCAGGTAATGCAACAACAGCATTGGCACAGATGCTGAACTGCAAGGTCGATATGTCTGTTCCGCAGGTAAAACTTCTTGATTTTAAGGATGTGGGCGATATGATGGGAGGCGCCGACCAGATTATGGCCGGCATCTACCTGAGTGTAGAGGGAGACATTGATGGGAGCATCATGTTTCTGGTTGGCTTACAGGAAGCAAGACATCTTGTAAACCGGCTTATGATGCAAAACAGTACCAGTCAGGAGTTTTCTGAAATAGAACTTTCTGCATTAAAGGAAGTAGGGAATATTATTACAGGTTCATATTTGAATTCTCTTTCTACTATGACAAATCTGAAAATGATTCCCTCTATTCCATATGTGACAGTCGATATGGCAGGCGCAATCCTGAGTGTACCGGCAATTGAGTTTGGTATGATGGGAGATAAAATTCTCATGATAGAAACTCAATTTTTTGATGAAATAAAGTTAAGTGGATATTTTATTTTATTACCTGATCTGGAAGGATATAAAAAGATACTTGCATCACTTGGTATAAGTGGAGTATGAAAAAGTTGACAATAGGAGCCGAAAAGCATGGGACAGATCATTAAGGTTGGCATGGCTGATCTGAATATTTGCGTAAGTCCTGATGGAATTACCACTTTGGGACTTGGTTCCTGCGTTGGCATAGCAATTCGCGATCCGAATACCAAAATCGGAGGACTTGCTCATATAATGTTGCCGGATTCGCATGAGATCAGGAACAGTTCCAACATCCCTAAGTTTGCGGATACTGGAATAACAGAACTTGTTCGGCTTATTGTGGCAAAAGGAGCGTCACGCGACAGACTTGTAGCCAAAATTGCAGGTGGAGCGCAGATGTTTGCGTTTCAAAATACAAATCAGGCGATGCGGGTAGGCGATCGAAATGTAGAATCTACTCTGAAAGTACTGAAAGAAATGAATATTCGGGTCTTAGCACAGGATACCGGAAATTCTTACGGTAGAACGGTTATTTTTTATCCAGAGACCGGAGACTTCGTAATCAGAGCGGTCGGAAAGCCGGAAAAAGTCATATGAGTGCTAAAGGGAAGAAGCCTGTTAAACAAAATGTTAAAAAAAGCGTTAAAAACGGAGTCAGCGCGAAAAGCAGATTGATTGCTCCTACGATTATGCTTTCAGCAACTGCTGTAGTTGCAATATATACTTATCTGCAGAGATATCCAATTGCCAGATGGCTTGTGATTGTGCTTGGAACAATGGTGCTGTTTCTGATTATTGGATTGATTCTTGAAAAAATGATCGAGCATTTTGAAAAGGTTAATTTTGAAAAAGAACTTCAGAAAAAAGAGCAGGAAAAACAAGATGAATTGAATACAATGCAGGATGCACAGGATCAGAATCAGACCGGGACTGAACCCGGAAATAATCAGTCTGCGACTCATGGATGAGTGGTGGGATGAGTCTGGAGATAACCTGTTATGGATGAAACAGCCAGAAATAAATTATGGAAAGAATATGAAAAAGAAAAATCCGTACCAATAAGAGAAAAACTGATATTGGAATATGCGCCGCTTGTGAAGTTGGTAGCCGGAAGACTCAGCATGTATCTTGGCTTTAATGTAGAATATGATGACCTTGTCGGATATGGAATTTTTGGATTGATTGATGCAATAGATAAATTTGATACCATGAAGGATGTTAAGTTTGAAACTTATGCAAGTCTCAGAATCCGTGGCTCCATTCTTGATCAGATACGTAAGATGGACTGGATTCCGCGGACCGTACGTGACAGACAGAAAAAGATCGATGCCGCAATAAGAGAAATTGAGGCCGAAAGCGGGCATGTGGCAACAGATACGGAAATTGCGGCCAGAATGAATATTTCCGAAGATGAATATTTAAACTGGCAAGGGCAGATGAAGGTAACAAATATTGTATCTCTGAATGAGTTTATGGAGCAGGGAAGCGATATTCCTGAAGATTCATCCGGAAATGCACATTTTGAAAGACCGGAAGAAGTTATTGAGAAGCAGGAATTGAAAAAAAAGCTGGAAGAGGCTTTGCAGCTTCTGACAGAAAAGGAAAGAAAAGTTATTTTGTTATATTACTATGAAGAACTTACTTTAAAAGAAATCAGCAATGTGATGGAAGTTTCGGAATCACGAATATCACAGCTTCATACAAGAGCATTGCAGAAAATGAAACAGAAAATTGGGAAATATATGGGAATCCTGACAGACAGAGAGTAAATCTGCCAGGATTTTTTAGAATACTATATTAGGCGGGAGAAAAAAGAATGAATGGGTATTTTCAGCTTGTGACAACACAGCAGGGAACCGGAATTAAGGTGTATCCACCGGAAGACGGGGGAACAGCAGTAAGACTTGATATTGTTATGGAATATCTTAATTTGCATAAGATTCAATATGATGCAATAGCATTGGCAAATGCATTTAAAAATGCCGGTGCTGAAATAAGCTTTTTTACAACCAACCAGATCAGTCCCGAGAGAGAATCTTATAAACTGGATATTTCTGCTGATCGTATGAGTGCGGTAGCTTTTTTTTATCCACCTACAGAAGGTGGAGATTTAATGACAGAAGACGAATTTGTCAGGGATCTGATTTTCAAAAAAGTTAAATTCGGAATTTGTCAGGATAATATAAAAGCTTTTTTTCAAAAACGGCAGTATTGTACAGAAATCACAGTTGCACAGGGGAAAGCACCAAGAAATGGAAGTGATGCTTCTATTGAGTATGCATTTACAACGGATCTGCGAGCCAGACCGACAATGAAAGAAGATGGAAGTGTTGATTATTTTCATTTAAATCTGATCAATAACTGTCGCAAAGGGGATCTGCTGGCGACACTAATTCCTGCTGATCCGGGTGAACCGGGACAGAATGTATATGGTGAGCCGATCGGAGCCAGAACGGTAAAGGTTTTGAATCTGCATTATGGCAGAAATGTCATTGCAAGTGAAGATAAGCTTAAAATATATGCGGATGCGGATGGACATGTCCTTCTGCAGGACGAGAAAGTTGTTGTTTCCAATATAATTTCATTGAAAAATGTGGATGTATCTACAGGAAATGTAGACTTTGAGGGAAGCGTAGAAGTAAGTGGTGATGTTTGCTGCAAACTTCTCTATCAGGGCAGGCGGAAACATTCAGGTCAAGGGGAATGTAGAGGGAGCACAGTTGGAAGCCGGGGCTGACATTATTCTGGAACGTGGTATTAATGGTATGGGGAGAGGAATTGTCAATGCAGGCGGAAATGTTGTTACAAAATATATTGAAAATGCATTTGTAACAGCAGGCGGTAATATAAATGCAGAATCAATCATTCATTCTGAAGTTTCATCTGGAAAAGAAATATGTGTGGAAGGTAAAGAGGCTTTATTGCCGGTGGGCATGTAGTTGCTGCAGAGAAAATAACGGCAAGAACATTTGGCTCTGAAATGGGAGTCAGTACGCAGATTGATGTGGGGGTTGATCCGCAGGTTAAACTCAAACTGCGTAATCTGCAGAATGATATTGTCAATGCAAAAAAAAACGCTTGAAACGATAAAACCTACAATTGACGGAATAAAACAGAAACTCAAAATGGTGCGAAACTGTCACCTGAACAGATAAAATATGCACAACAGCTGATCGAACTGAATAAAAGTCTGGTTCTGGAAATTAGCGAAAAGATGGAAAAAGTCACAGTACTGCAGAATCGGATTTCCGATAGTCATAGAGCGGAAGTGGTTGTAATGGAAAATGCATATCCGGGAACAGTCATATCCATAGGTGAACTATCCATGGTAATAAAAAATACAGTGAAATACAGTCGTTTTGTGATCGCGGATGGTGAAGTTAAAATTACATCAGTATAATAATCAGGCAATATATATCATTTATAGTAGGAATGCATGCTGCAGCGAGGTTCCTGCTTATTGACTGTATATTTTTGTTTCAGCAGCATGAGGTTTGCTTTATGTCGATCAACAGAATTGATGTGCAGGGTGCAATTGCCCGAACCGCAGATTTTTCTACAATTAAACAGAATGAGGATAATAAGGGTCAGGTTGATCAGACTAATTTCCAGGCTCAATTTTCCAAGGAAATTGATCAGAAAGGTTCAACAGTGACTGAAACAAAACATACACAGGAACAGCAGTTTAAATTTGATGCCAAGGAAAAAGGGAATAACGAATACAGTGGGAATGGCGGACAATCGGGTAAAAAAAACCATCAGGAGTCTAAAGAAGCTGTGTTGTTCGGATCGGATGGAAAGCGGATCAGTGCAGAGGGCGATTCGAGTTTTGACTGCAAGATCTGACCGATGGCTATGTGGAAAGCATGAGGAACAACATGAATATTACTGAAATCTTATTGATATTTGCCGGAGTTATCGTAATAGTGGCAGGATATCTGATACCTGTCGGCAGGGGAACAAATGATCAGGATAAAGCCTTTGCGGAAAAAGATGTGCATGATATGGTGAGGCGCAGTATTGAGGATGCACAGGAAGAAATTCAAAGCAGGGTTGATGATACGGTCGAAGAGTCTCTTGTCAAGACCGAGAGAGGACTGGATCGGATTACAAATGAGAAGATCAATGCAATCAGTGAATATGCAGAAACAGTGTTAAACGATATTCATAAAAATCATGATGAAGTAGTATTTATGTATGATATGCTCAATGATAAACATAAAAGCCTTACAAGCACAGTGACAGAAGCTGCAAAAAAGGCGGAAGAAGTGAAAAGAACAGTACATGATGCAGAAATTGCAGCAAATGAAGTCAGGGGTGTCAAGGAAACAATAGAATCCAAAGAAGCTAAGGAAACAGATCTAAAGCATAAAAACGCGGGATTTGAACCGCTTATTTCTGAAACGGCAGTAAGGCACCCGGATGTAGAAAAACATGTTATTAGGAATCTGCCGTCCGAAAGTGAAAAAAGAGCAGAAAAGGAAAAAGAAATTCCGTCCTCCGAATTGCAGCAGAATTTGAATGAAAAAAGTGTACAGCCTGTAAAAAATGAGGAAGCAGATAAAGTTACGGAGACAGCTTCACAAAACACGCAGATATTGGAAATGCATAAGGCAGGAAAATCCAATATGGTCATAGCAAGAGAACTGGGACTTGGGATAGGAGAAGTCAGTCTTGTCATCGAACTATCTCAAAAACACAAAAAAGTCAGATAAATGAGGCAATGAATGAAATTGAAATTTTATCTTCAAGGTCTGGGAGTTGGACTTATCGTAGCTACGATTATAGTGGGATTGCATTCTGGGCAGAAAACGACAGAAATGAATGATGCACAGATCAGATCCAGAGCATTGGAACTTGGAATGATCGACGGATCGGTATTAACTGATCGCTCAGATGGGGGTGCTGAAAGTGAATCGGAAAAAGATAACGCTTCATCCGGTCAGACAATGGATCAAGCTGGAACGGAAATATCTCAGGAAATCAACGAAGGGAAGTCTGCATCAACTGCATCTGTTTCAGCAATGGTTGCACAGACGCAGGCGACAGCAGAAACGAGTAAAAATGATTCGGCAGTTTCTGCATCTTCCACAGCAGATGTGCAGGTCGCAGCAACTGCTGCAACAGGTACGCAGATTGAATCAAAATCTGTTCAGGAAGGGAGTACAGTAATTGTGATTCCAAAAGGTGCAGATTCTGATGTCATCAGCACAATACTAGAAAATGCCGGATTGATCGACTCCGCAGATTCTTTTAACAGATATTTGATAGACAGAGGACTGGACAGACGGATAAGGGCAGGTAATAAATCTATCCCGGGTGGTGCATCTTATGAGAAAATTGCGTCTATTATTACGCGCTAGAAAAAGCTTTGGCTTATAGTGTAAAATCCGAGATGGCGGTGTAAAAATACTTGCCATCTTATATATTATGTGATAATATTGTAAAGCTGTGGTAAGACTGCAGCCCGCTGAAACAGCGGAACAAAAGAAAACACGTATGTTCTATTCCGTTTCCGGTGTCATGCTGAAACATGATCAAAACGGAGCTTACTGCAGCGGTAACGTTCTTCTGCAGAAACATGAGTCAGGGATGTACGGAAGAAAAACCAAATGGAGGTAATATCATGAACGTTGTTAGTATGAAGCAGTTATTGGAAGCAGGTGTACATTTCGGACATCAGACAAGAAGATGGAATCCTAAAATGGCTCCTTATATCTTCACAGAGAGAAATGGTATTCATATCATTGATCTGCAGAAATCTGTTGTTAAGGTTGATGAGGCTTACAAGGCAGTTTTTGAAATCGCTGAGCAGGGCGGAACAATCCTTTTTGTTGGAACAAAGAAGCAGGCGCAGGATGCTGTTAAGTCCGAAGCTGAGCGCTGCGGTATGTATTTTGTAAATGAAAGATGGCTTGGCGGTATGCTGACCAACTTCAGAACCATCCAGAGCAGAATCGACAGACTGAAGAAGATTGAGAAAATGCAGGAAGATGGAACTTTTGATGTTCTGCCCAAGAAAGAAGTTGCAGGACTGAAGAAAGAATATGAGAAACTGGATAAAAATCTTGGCGGTATCAGAGATATGAAGAGAATTCCGGATGCGATTTTTGTTGTAGATCCCAAGAAGGAAAGAATCTGCGTACAGGAAGCTCAGACACTTGGAATCACATTAATTGGTATTGGTGATACAAACTGTGATCCTGAAGAACTTGACTATATCATTCCTGGTAATGATGATGCAATCAGAGCGGTAAAGCTGATTGTCGGCAAGATGGCAGATGCTGTAATCGAAGCAAAGCAGGGTGCAGAGGCTGTAACAGAAGCAGTTGCTGAAGAAGCAGCTGAAGCAGTTGAAAATAACTGATTGAATATTATTTTGATATAGAGAGGGACAAATATAATGGCTATCACAGCAGCAATGGTAAAAGAATTACGTGAGTCAACCGGTGCAGGCATGATGGAATGCAAGAAGGCACTCAGTGAGACAGATGGCAATATGGAAGAAGCAGTTGAGTTCCTGAGAAAGAACGGTCAGGCAAAAGCTGAGAAAAAAGCAAATAGAATTGCTGCAGAGGGTCTTACAAGAATTGCAGTTAAAGATGATCAGACAGCTGCAGTTGTTGAAGTGAATTCCGAGACTGACTTTGTTGCACAGAATGAGAAGTTTCAGGCATTTGTTGAAGCCGTTGCAGAGCAGGCAGTTAACAGCAGTGCAGTTGATATGGATGCTTTCATGGCAGAAAAATGGGTAAAGAATCCTGAAGAAACCGTTCAGGAAGCTCTTGTTGAAATTACATCTGTTATCAGTGAGAAACTCAGCATTCGTCGTTTTGAAAAGGTAACAGCTGAGAATGGTATTGTTGTTCCGTATCTGCATGGTGCAGGAAGAATTGCAGTTCTTGTAGAAGCAGCTACAGATGTTGTAAACGATGATATCAAAGAAGCACTCAAAAATATTGCTATGCAGGTTGCAGCGCTGGCTCCGAAGTATGTTGATATGAATGACGTATCGGAAGAATACAGAAATCATGAGAAGGAAATTCTTCTTGCGCAGGCACTCAATGAAAATGAAGAGTTGCCGGAAGATAAGAGAAAGCCGCAGCAGATCATTGAGAAGATGCTGATCGGAAGACTTAGCAAGGAATTAAAAGAAATCTGTCTGAATGAGCAGGTATATGTTAAGGCAGAAGATGGCAAACAGACTGTTGCTCAGTATGTTGCACAGGTTGCAAAACAGAATCATGCAAATCTTTCCATTACCAGATTTGTTCGTTTTGAGACCGGTGAAGGCATCGAAAAGAAGAATGAGAACTTTGCGGAAGAAGTTGCAAAACAGGCTGGTATGACAAAGTAATTGTTATACAAAGCAAAACTCTTTTTCGGAGAAAAGAACTTAAGGAGGTCTCGGTTTTTATTCCGGGGCCTCTTTCTTTTATGAATCAAATGATATAAGATAAGGGAGTATGATTTTCAGACTGTATGATCGGGAGTGTTGCTTAATATGGAATCTGTAATGATTAAGGGTGTCAGATCCGGAATTATTTTGGCTTTGGATGCAAAACAGCCCTATGAACAGCTTCAGGAAGAAATTGCACATAAGTTTGATGAAGCATCGGCATTTCTTGGAAAAGCGCGAATGGGACTGATGATACGAGGAAAGGAACTGACGCAGGAACAGGAAGCGGATGTCCTGAAGATTATAGCAGAGCATACGGATCTTGATATTGTATGTGTGATACAGGAAAACGGAAGTCTGGATGAGACTTTTGAGAAATATATCAATCAGAAAAAAAATTCCGATACAGCCAAAACTGTTCCGGCACCTGAAAAAGTACCGGATAAAAGCCGGGCAGTTGCAATGGGAAGTCCATCTACCGGAAATGCATTTATATATAAGGGAAATGTCAGATCGGGACAATCTCTTAGATCTGAACACAGCCTTATTATTTTGGGAGATGTAAACCCAGGCGGAAGTATTATTGCAGATGGGAGTATTTTTGTGATAGGTTCGCTTATGGGCAATGCATTTGCAGGAGCAACGGGTAATCAGAATGCATTCATCATGTCAAATGATTTTCATCCTTTACAGGTTCGAATAGCAGATGCAATTGCTGTTTCTCCAAATGAGGAAGGTGGCAGAAGCGGTAAATTTCTTGGACGTCATAACAGGAATATGATTAAAGGACCTGAGGTTGCATTCATATCTATGGGTCAGATTATCAGAAGTACTTTTACGGAACAGTTTATTAAAGACAGTCGGTTTTTCTAATAAGATACAAATACCATAATTGGAGGATATCAGAATGGGTGAAGTCATTGTAATAACATCTGGAAAGGGCGGTGTAGGTAAGACAACAACTACAGCCAATGTAGGTACAGGCCTTTCAATGCTGAACAAGAAAGTCATACTTGTTGATACAGATATAGGTCTTAGAAATCTGGATGTCGTTTTGGGACTTGAGAATCGAATCGTGTACAATCTCGTGGATATTGTTGAAGGTAATTGTAAGCTGAAGCAGGCAATGATCAAGAACAAGGATAATGATAATCTGTATTTGATTGCAGCAGCGCAGCAACGGGATAAGACAAGCGTGACACCTGAACAGATGAAGACATTGACGCAGGAACTGAAGCAGGAGTTTGATTATGTAATCATTGATTGTCCGGCTGGAATCGAGCAGGGATTCAAGAATGCAATTGCAGGTGCAGACAGAGCAATTATAGTAACGACTCCGGAAGTCTCTGCAGTAAGAGATGCAGATCGAATTATCGGGCTGCTTGAAGCAGAAGAAATGAAACAGACACAGCTGATTGTGAACAGACTTCGTCCTGATATGGTAAAACGTGGTGATATGATGTCAGCGGATGATGTAGTTGATGTGCTGCGGGTTGAACTTCTGGGGGTTGTTCCGGATGATGAAGATGTTGTTGTGGCCACCAATCGTGGAGAGCCGCTTGTTGGGGACAGCAAGTCACTTGCAGGGCAGGCCTATATGAATGTGTGTCGCAGGATTACCGGTGAACAGGTGCCGTTTCTTGATCTGGATGCAAAAAAAGGTTTATTTGGTGCAATTGCAGGTGTATTTAAAAAGAAATAAAAGGGAGATACAGGATGAAGCTGTCAGATTTTTTTAAAAAGAAAAATTCAGGTGATGTTGCCAAAGATCGTCTGAAAATGGTTCTGGTATCTGATCGGTCCACATGTTCTCCTGAAATTATGGACCGGATCAAAAATGATATTCTTGAAGTTCTTTCCAAATATGTTGAAGTGGATCAGGATGGTCTTGACATCAAAATTACAGAGATGGAAACGGATGATAATGGCACAAAAACAGTGCCTGCTTTATATGCGAATATTCCGATCCGGAATATGAACCATACTGCCAAAAAAACAGAACAATAATATTGCGTCAAAGTATAGCAGGCTGTGTACACGGCCTGCTATCTCTTTTATGTTTTGTAACCGCGATTGAAATTTTTATGAACCGAATTGTTTTTATGATTGACTTCATTCTATAAAAAGTGATTTGTGACATAAGAACAGCGATGCGCGTGCTGAAAGCACAGAAATGAGGACTAAAATGACAGGATTAACTTCGGAACAGGCGCATGAAGCACTCAGACAGGGATATGGTAATATCCAGATTGATAATACACAGAAAACAACGAAAGATATTTTAAAAGAAAATATTTTAACTTATTTCAATCTTATTTTTCTGATTCTTGCAATTCTTCTGATTGTAGCAGGATCTATCAGCAGTCTTACCTTTTTACCGGTAATTATTGCAAATACGCTGATCGGAATATTTCAGGAACTGCGTGCAAAAAAGATTCTGGATCGCTTATCAGTACTCAATGAACCTACGGTCTGTGTAATGCGTGATGGAGAAGAACGGATTGTCAGAACACAGGAAGTCGTCCTGGGAGATATCATTGTTCTTCGTACAGGTAATCAGATCTGTGCCGATGCAGTCGTAATGGAGGGAGAAATAGCAGTAAATGAGGCTCTTCTGACAGGAGAAGCGGATGAAATTACCAAAGCGGAAAATGCGGAACTGATGTCGGGAAGTTTTGTTGTTTCGGGAGAATGTTATGCAAAGCTGATCCGTGTCGGAGCTGACTCCTATATTTCCAGGTTGATGATAAAAGCAAAAAAAATGTCAAGTGTTGAACAGTCTGAAATGATCCGGTCAATCAATCGCCTGGTTATTGCTGCAGGTATTGCAATTATACCAATTGGTATTACCCTGTTTGTACAGGGGATGCTGCATGGAAATTCTTTCAGCGAAAGTGTTGTTTCAATGGTAGCGGCTGTTATCGGAATGATCCCGGAAGGTTTGTATCTTCTGGTCAGCATTGCGCTTGTAATGAGTGCGACAAGACTTGCAATGAACAAGATTATGCTGCACGATATGAAGAGCATTGAAACACTGGCAAGAGTCGATGTACTGTGTGTAGATAAGACGGGTACGATAACCGATAACAGCATGCTGGTAGCAGATGCGGTTCCGGCTCAGGAGGTTACAGCGCAGGAATTTGCAGAAATGAAAAAAACTGGTAGGAGATTATATCAATATTCTTCCGGATGATAATATTACAATGAAAGCACTGGAAGAATATTTTCAGACATACAGTCAGAAAAGATGCCTGTCCTATCTGCCATTTTCATCCAGATATAAGTACAGCAGTGTTCAGTTCGAGCATGCCACCTATTTAATGGGTGCGCCGGAAATAATCCTGCACGGGCAGTATGACAGATGGAGAGAACGTGTAAATGAGTTTGCAGGAAAAGGACTGCGTGTTCTTGTTTTTGCACAATATCAGGAAACATTTCTTCCGGAGGGACAAAGAAGCGATGAATCAGTACCTGTTCCCAAAAACGGGTTGGAAAATGGAATCACAAAACCGCTTATGTTCATATTACTGGAAAATCCGATCCGGCAAAATGCACCTGAGACTTTTGCATATTTTGTGAAACAGGGAGTAGAGGTGAAGGTTATATCAGGAGATAATCCTGTTACAGTATCCGAAGTTGCAAAAAAAGCAGGGATATTGAATGCCGACAGATATGTGGATGCATCAGTACTGGAAAGTGACGGGGATATTCGTGACGCAGTTCGTGAATGCACTGTATTTGGAAGAGTAACACCGGAGCAGAAGCAGAAGATTGTAAAAGCACTTAAAAGAGAAGGCAAAACCGTTGCGATGACCGGTGATGGTGTAAACGATATTCTGGCTATGAAAGATGCAGATTGTTCAATTGCAATGGCCGCAGGATCGGATGCAGCAGTACAGGCAGCGCAGGTAGTACTTTTGGATTCGGATTTTTCTCATATGCCACAGATTGTGTCAGAAGGCAGACGCATTATTAATAATATCGAACGTTCTGCTACACTTTTTCTGGTAAAAAATATTTTTTCATTTTATTATCGATTTTTGCAATAATAAATGTGTGGAGTTATCCGCTGCAACCTTCGCAGATTTCACTGATCAGTATGTTCAATATTGGGATTCCGGCATTTTTCCTTGCAATGGAACCCAATACCAGAAAAATTTCAGGACGTTTTATGCTGAAAGTTCTGCTTAAAGCGATGCCTGCAGCATTGACAGATTTCTTTGCAATTGCAGCACTTGTTATATTTGGTAATATTTTTGGCGTTTCGCAGGCAGATGTTTCTGTTGCATCAACATTCCTGCTTGCAATTGTCGGTTTCATGATTTTGGCAAAAATCTGTGTCCCGCTTAATAAATACAGGAATAGCGTTATCATTGGATGCATCATTGGAATTGCATTTACTGCACGATTTTTCAGTGATCTGTTTGCAATTACCTTTGTATCCAGAGAGTGTATTATGCTGTTCGTATTATTTGCAATTGCAACAGAGCCCTGCATGAGATATCTGACAGTATTGTTTGAGGTAATCGAACAGAAAGCGCAGGAATATTTCCTGAGGAAAAGTAAACAGAAGAGAAAGTAAAGGATAATTTTCAGGCATGAAGGAAAAAAGAAAAAAAGTAAAATATGCAACAGGAGTTGTAATGACAGTCTTCTTTCTGCTCCTTATACCCGAATATTATAGTATTCTGCAGGTCGATGCTGCAGCACAGACAGACAAAGCAACGAAACAGGACATCGAGATTACGCTTGGGTTTGCAGGAGATATGAACCTGGATGAAAACTGGGCTACTACAAAATATCTGGATCAGCAGCCCAATGGTATAACAGATTGCCTTTCACCCAACTTGATGCAGCAGATGCAGGCATTTGATATTTTCATGCTGAATAATGAATTTACATACAGTAAACGTGGAAAAGCACTCAAAAATAAACAGTATACTTTTCGTGCGGATCCGGCAAGAGTCAGCAATCTTCAGACGATGGGAGTGGATATTGTTTTACTGGCTAACAATCATGTATATGATTATGGAAAGGATGCGTTTACAGATACACTTGAGACGTTGCAGAATGCAGGAATCCATTATGTCGGGGCGGGTAAAAACATATCAGAAGCTTCTGAACCGTATTATTTTTCCTGTAAGGGAAAGAAAATAGCATATGTTGCAGCTTCTGAGGCTGAAAAACTTAAAATGACACCACAGGCAACAAAAACGATGCCAGGAATACTCAGATGTTATGATACATCCATGTTTCTTGCAGAGATTGCAGAGGCAGATGCACAGGCCGACTATGTGATTGCAAATGTACATTGGGGAACGGAGTACGATAATATGGCTTCCAAAGAACAGCGGGGCATTTGCCAGAGAGATGATTGATGCAGGGGCGGATGCAGTGATCGGAACACATCCGCATGTGCTGCAGGGAATGGAATTTTATCAGGGGAAACCGATTATATACAGTCTTGGAAACTTCTGGTTCAATGACAAAGATCTTTATTCCGGTATGCTTGCACTCACACTCCTTGTGCCGGGAGATGGAAGCGGCATATCGCTGAAAGAGACAAGTTCATCCCGTGCCTGCAATATGATCTGATAGCAACAGAGCCGACAGATAATACGCAAAGGCAGAAAATCATTGATTTTGAACAAAAGATATCTTACGGTGTGGTAATTGATGCAGACGGAATTGTAACGGAATAGGAATTTGAACTGGTATCCGAATTTGTTTTACACACAGGAATTTCGCAAGAACAGAAATCTGTTGTTGACTATGAGAGTTTATGGAAATATAATAATCCGTGGTACTTGGATCTGCTGATTCAGGTACCAGTTTCACGTAAAGAATAATTCCTGATGTTTAATGCCACCATTTGTGATATAATTAACAAATGGATTTATTACATAGGAGAGGCTGAATGAAACAGGAAAGAGACACGAACATAACGAAGAACATGATCATGGATCAGGTCATGGCAGCGTAGAAAATGGACACATGCATTTCCATAAAGATGCGCAGGGAAATGTCTGTCTGCATCATCATGATCCGGAGGATATGAAATCAATTGTAAATCGTCTTGCAAGGGCAATCGGACACCTGGAATCCGTAAAAAGAATGGTGGAAGACGACCGTGACTGTACAGAAGTATTGGTACAACTCGCAGCAGTTCGATCTGCAATTAATAATTGCGGTAAGGAGATCCTGAAAGAACACATCAGTCACTGCATCGTAGATGCAGTTCAGCAGGGCGATGAAAAGTCGATCAGTGAATTGAATGATGCAATTGATAAATTTATGAAGGCCTGAGTGCCTGAAAGGGGTGTGTAACTTGCCTATCATTAGTGTTGTGGAATTTCTAATCGTATTCCCGTTTATCATGGCCGTAATTGTCGGTTTCATGAAAAAGGCAAATCATGCAAGAAGTGCGGTGGTGACCGGCGGCGGTTTCATTATTATGGCTGCGTCAGTTTATGTTGCGGTCAAAGCCCTGCTGAATGGAAACAGCGGTTATCAGTTTCTTGCAGAGACAGAAGGGGCAGATATCGTCATCATGTGTGGCGAAGCATTTTTACTCTGTCTGGTCATTTATTTAAGTATTAAGTATAAGAAGTATTACTGTATTCTGCTTTCTGCTGCAGGAACACTTCCCATTCTGTGGATGGATCTGTCCGGAAACGGGATTGCGGGACAGATGCATATCAGAGTTGATGCAATGACAGCTCTCATGTATCTGATCGTTGGTGTCGTAGGTATTTTGATCTGTATCTATGCATGCGGATATATGAAGGATTATCATCATCATCATACAGATGTACAGAATAGATCCAGTTATTTCCTTGCCATGCTGTTCGTATTTATCGGCGCAATGTTTGGTCTGATTTCTTCAGATAACCTGTCATGGATTTTCTTTTTCTGGGAAATCACAAGTGTAGTTTCTTTCCTGCTGATCGGATATACCAGAACACAGGAAGCGGTAGACAACTCCTTCCGTGCATTGTGGATGAACCTTATGGGTGGCGCTGCATTTGCAGGTGGTATTCTGTTCTGTACTTTCGGACTTGGAATCTGCAATCTGAGTCAGCTTACTGCAATGGATTCAAAGAGTGTTCCGCTTGTGCTTGCACCGGTAACATTGTTTGCATTTGCTGCACTTGTCAAGAGTGCACAGATGCCGTTTTCCAGATGGCTCCTTGGCGCCATGGTGGCACCGACACCCAGCAGTGCTTTGCTGCATTCAGCTACAATGGTTAAAGTCGGCGTATATATGTTGCCTGCGTCTTTCTCCTCTTATGTTTGGAAATATTACAGGAGTTATGGTTACGGTTATCGGCGGATTCACTTTCTTTGCAGCTTCACTGCTTGCAATTTCACAGAGCGATGGCAAAAAGGTACTGGCATATTCCACCATTCCAATCTGGGTCTGATCACAGCCTGCGCGGGTGTAGGTCAGCCTGAAGCTGTATGGGCAGGACTGATGCTGATGATGTTCCATGCAGTATCCAAGTCTTTGTTGTTCCAGACAGTCGGTGATATTGAGAATTGTATGGGAAGCCGTGATATTGAAGATATGCACGGACTGATCATCAAACTTCCCCGTCTTGCGTTTGTTATGATCATCGGAATCTGTGGTATGTTTATGGCTCCGTTCGGAATGCTTGTCGCAAAATGGGCAGCACTGAAATCATTTGTCGATACAGACAGTATATGGCTTGTCCTTTTCCTTGTATACGGAAGCGGCAGCACTCTGTTTTACTGGGCAAAATGGCTTGGTAAAATGTGTACAGTCATTCATCAGTCCAATAAGATCAAGGATATTACACATAAGAGTGAGTATATTTCCATTATTCCTTTGACTTCTATGATTGTAATTATGTGTTTTGCATTTCCATGGATGTCCAATCATATGATTGATCCGGTTCTGGCACAGACCTTTGTGAATATGCAGATTGCCAATGTCATCGGGGGATCTGATGTTGTGATCATGCTGATTATGCTGGCAATGCTCTTCATTGTTCCGATTGGAAGCAGAATTCTGGCAATTGGTAAGAAAGACAAAATGACAATGGGCTATTCTGCCGGAGTCAACACTGGTGATGACCGTCATTTTTATGATTCTTTTGGTCAGCCCAGAGCCATATATATGGCTAACTGGTATATGCAGGATTATTTCGGAGAGAAGAAGCTGCTGTGGCCCAGCATCTGGCTTGCTGCAGCAATCATTGTAATGATGCTGATTCTCGGTATCGGAGGTGCAATATGATTACAATGAATAATATTCTCTTTGCAGTACTTTTTGTAGTGCTGGCACCGTTCATTGGAGGATTTCTGGATGGTGTGGATCGTGTTTTCACTGCCAGAATGCAGGGAAGACAGGGGCCGCCGGTTCTGCAGCCGTTTTATGATGTATATAAGCTGCTGAACAAGCAGACAACAGTTGTAAACAGTATTCAGATTCTGTTTATCATCAGTTTTCTTATTTTTACAGTATTTACCGGTGCTGTATTTTTCATCGGAGGGGATCTGCTGTTGGTATTCTTTGCACTTTCCATGGCAGAGATTATGCTGATTCTGGCAGCCTTTTCAACAAATGCGCCATACAGCTATATGGGTACGCAGCGTGAACTTGTTCAGATGATGTCATATGAACCGATGACTTTGCTTCTTGCAATTGGATTTTACCTTGCAACCGGCAGCTTTAAGGTTGAGCAGATCATTACCGCAGATCGTCCGGCTATTTATCAGCTTCCCGGCATGTTCGTTGCATTTATGTTCATACTGATCATTAAACTCAGAAAGTCTCCGTTTGATATCAGTACATCCCATCATGCACATCAGGAAATGGTAAAAGGTATCACAACCGATATTTCAGGACAGAATCTTGCTCTTACAGAAATCACAGAATGGTATGACAATGTTCTGATGCTGGGATTTGTAGCATTGTTCTTTATTACCAAGAATCCTGTCAGCTATATTTGGGCTGTGATTGCATGTATTGTTGTCTATTTCCTTGAGACACTGATTGATAATGTTTTTCCACGTGTAAAGTATATGACGATGCTGGTATCCGCATGGGTTGTAACACTGGTATTCGCCGGCGTGAACATGCTGATTCTGTCACTGATTAAATAATGAGAAGAGAGGTACAGGCGAAGCCATGAAAATTTCTAAATCCCCATGGGTGCTCCATTATGATGGATCCAGCTGTAACGGCTGTGATATTGAAGTACTGGCAGCGATGACACCTTTATATGATGTTGAACGTTTTGGTATTGTTAATACAGGTAATCCGAAGCATGCAGATATTCTGCTGCTGACGGGTGGTGTGAATGCACAGACGGCTCCGGTTGTCAGACAGTTATATAAGCAGATGCCGGATCCAAAGGTCGTAATTGCCTGTGGAATCTGCGCCTGCGATGGCGGTATTTTTAAGGAATGTTATAATATTCTCGGCGGATCCGATAAGGTCGTACCGGTAGATGTTTATGTACCGGGATGTGCTGTTAGACCGGAAGCACTGATTGAAGGTGTGGTCAAAGCAGTCGGTATTCTGGATGAGAAGAGAGAAAAGATGAAGCAGTCCATGAAGCAGGGCTACTGCACAGTTGATTACCATAAAGTGGCTGTTCACACAACAGAAGAAGATTATGATCCGGAAACACAGTATGATGCGGTTCTGACTGAAGAAGCACTTCGGCAACAGGCAGAGGAGAAGATTCGTGCAACTGCAAAACCTGCACCAAAGCCGCCGGTTCAGAATGCAGCACCTGCAGCAGAGACGCCAAAAGGAGGACAGGCCTGATGAATACAGAATATAAGGTAATTGAGGCTGGTCAGGTACTTGAGGAAATGCAGAAACTGCAGTTTGATGGATATCATCTGATACAGCAGTGTGCAACAAGAATTGATCACGGATATGAACTGATTTATAGTTTTGGTAAGGAACTGGAGATTCTCAATCTGAAAATCATTCTGGATGAAGATTCATCAATCTCAAGTATCACCAGCATTTTCCCATGTGCGTTTGTATATGAGAATGAAATGCATGATTTATTCGGCGTTGATATTAAAATGATCAATCTTGACTACCACGGGAACCTGTACCGTACGGCAGTTGAGACACCATTTAAATAAGCTGTAAATTCGCAAATACGTATGCTACTGGGAAGGAGTATATATGTCTAAAAGAAGTGTAATTCCGTTTGGGCCTCAGCATCCTGTGCTCCCGGAACCAATACATTTGGATCTGGTTATGGAGGATGAAAAGGTCGTTGAAGCAATCCCTTCCATCGGCTTTATTCACAGAGGCCTTGAGAAGCTTGTTGATAAAAAAGATTTTGTTGAAATGGTATATGTTGCAGAGCGTATCTGCGGAATCTGTTCACTTGGCCATGGCCTTGGGTACAGTGAAGCAGTGGAACATGTAATGGATATCGAAGTTCCGTCACGTGCAAAATATATTCGTACGATCCTTTCAGAAATGAGCCGTATTCATTCACATATTCTGTGGCTTGGACTGCTTGCTGACGGATTTGGATTTGAAAGTCTTTATATGGAGAGCTGGAGACTGCGTGAGCAGGTGCTTGATATGTTTGAGGAAGCAACCGGCGGACGTGTCATTTTTTCTATTATGAAGATCGGTGGTATCCGTAAGGATATTCCGAATGAAATGCTGGCTGATTTCCAGAAGAGATTTGATAAAATGGAAGAAGAACTGAAGAGTCTTTCCAAGCCGTTTCTGGATGATATTGCAGTGCAGTCCAGACTTAGAGATGTTGGTTTCCTGACCGCACAGCAGGCAGAAGATCTCGGATGTTGCGGACCGTTCCTTCGTGCCAGCGGTGTGAAGAGAGATATTCGTTCAACCGGTTACGAAGCATACGGCGAACTTGATTTTGAGCCTTGCTACAGTGAAATCGGAGACAGTTATGCACGTACGGAAGTTCGTATCAAAGAGATTTTCCAGGCATTTGATCTGATTCGTCAGGCAATTGAGAAGATCCCGGCAGGAGAGATTGATGTTCCGGTAAAGGGCTTCCCGAACGGAGAATATCTCACCAGAATCGAGCAGCCTCGTGGTGAAGCAATTTATTATGTAAAAGCAAACGGGACGAAGTTCATTGATCGTTTCAGAGTTCGCACTCCTACCTTTGCAAATCTGTCAGGACTTACAGAAACACTCAAAGGCTGTGATCTTGCAGATGTGCCGATGCTGGTTCTTACAATTGATCCATGTATCAGCTGTACGGAAAGATAAGATGCTGTACTGACATTAAGATTTCTAAGTAAGCGGTTTATTTCCGCGATAAAAGGACAAATTATGGCGATTATAAATTTTAATAAAACAGTACTTCATAATCTGGTATCCAAACCGGCAACAAGATTATATCCTTTTGAGGAGCGTGTATATCCGGAAAGAACCAGAGGACATATAGAAAATGATATGGACGTCTGCGTATTGTGCGGACTGTGTTCAATCAAATGTCCGACACATGCAATCACAGTTGATAAAGCGGCTAAGACATGGGCAATTCGTCCGATGAGCTGTATCCAGTGCAGATGCTGTGTAGACAGTTGTCCCAAGAAGTGTCTGTCAATGGCACAGAAGTTTCAGGAACCGGGTCCGGAGAAGGTAACTAAAACCTTCCACCAGACCGAAAAAGCAATTGCAGCGCAGGAAGCATTGATGCAGGCGGCAAAAGAAAGAGCAGCGGCAGCGGCGGCAGCAAAAGCAGCAGCACCCGCAGCGGAGCAGAAACCTGCAGAGTAAAAAGGATATGTGAGGTGGCATGACTGCTGAGATAACAGTAACTGGGGCGGTACAGGGAATCGGATACCGTCCGTATGTCGCAGAACTTGCAACTGAATATGGATTACAGGGAAATGTACGCAACAGTGGCGGAATCGTACGTATTCTGGTAAGGGGTGAGGAATCGGTTATCCGTTTATTCGTGGATCATCTGAAGAATCATTTTCCGGCAGGTGCGATCATTATCAGTGTTACGTGCAAAACCTGCAGAGATGACAGGATAAAGTCAGATGCGTTTGCATCTGGCTTTATTATTATTGAAAGTGAGCAGGGAGCTCTTTCAAAGGAGTTGCCTGTTTTTCCTCCGGATATCGGTATCTGTGATAATTGTATGGAAGAAATGCGAAGTGCAGCTGATCGCAGATTTCATTATCCGCTGATCAGCTGTGCATCATGTGGTCCGCGGTTCAGCATTCTCAAGAAACTGCCATATGATCGACCGGTTACGACGATGGATCGTTTTCCCATGTGTCCGGAATGTCAAACGGAGTATGGACGGGGGAGGCGTCGGTATGCGCAGACGATTTCCTGTCATGATTGCGGTCCGCAGATGATATTTGACAGGCTGCAGGATGGCAAGATCGTCAGAACAGAAAAAGATGAAGCAATGCATCAGGCTGCTGATATCCTTTCTTTGGGCGGAATAATCGGAATGAAGGGAATCGGAGGATATCAGCTTCTTACTTCAGCATTTGCGGACGCATCCGTTTTAAGACTGCGCAGTATAAAGGGAAGAGAAAAAAAACCGTTTGCCATTATGTTCACAGAAATGAAAGAGCTGAAAAAATGGTGTGTTGTCAATGAGAAAGAAGAAGCACTGCTGCAATCACCAGCCCGTCCGATTGTTTTGCTGGAAAAACGTGATCATATAAAATGGAAACCTTTTTCAGATGAAACGAGTAAAGAAAGCAGATATATCGGTGCATTTCTGCCGGCAACCGGTGCACATCGATTATTGCTGGAACAGACAGATCCTTTGATTGTGACAAGTGCAAATCTTTCAGGAGAACCGATGATCACAGATGATCAGATGTTCCGTGACCAATATCTGCAGGATGTTGATGGAATGCTGTATCATGAAAGAGAGATTCTCAGACCACTGGATGATTCTGTTGCCTATTGTCTGAGTCAGGCTGATGGCACCATTTCAGAACATTTGATCAGGCGTGCCAGAGGATATGTGCCGCTTCCCGTTTTTCTGAAAAATGAGGAGGGTTCCGGGCAGCATACGATTATGGCTTTTGGAGGTGATCTGAAGGGTGCGTTTGCTTTTTATAAAGGGAAACGCGTCATACTCAGTCAGTATCTTGGAGATATTGCAAATCCAGCTGTACAGCAGAATTTTGAACGTGAGAGCGCACGAATGGAAGAGATATTTCAGGCACATCCGGATCGGATCGTCTGTGATATGCATCCCGGATATTTTTCTACTGCGATGGCATTCAGATATGCAGCTATGCTGAAACTGGATCAACCGATTCAGGTACAACATCACCATGCACATATCGCATCTGTCATGGCGGAGCATGGACTGCAGAACTGTATCGGCGTCGCTTATGACGGGACAGGATATGGAACGGACGGAAAACTGTGGGGAGGAGAATTCCTTTATTGCAGGGATGATCATATGCAGCGTATGGGACATCTTTCCAATGTTCTTTTGTGCGGTGGTGATAGAGTATCTACGGATGCGGCACTTGCAGCGGCCTGTTATCTGGCATCGGACAGTGTCAAAATGGATGCGTATGAGCCGGACCGGACCAGAAAACAGATGATTCATGCAGCACTTGCAAATCATATCAATACGATTGACAGTTCCAGCATGGGAAGACTATTTGATGCAGCAGCCTGTATTATGGGTATTCGAGCGAAAAACTCCTATGAGGGAGAATGTGCCATCGCACTTGAGAATGCAGCCGCAGAATATATGGATATGCATCCCGGAGTTCTGGAAAAACGTATGGAAGATGATACAGCGCTTCATATACCGGTTCAGGAAGACAGTGCCGGTAATCTGCTGGCGGATCAAAAAGCGTTCGTAAATCAGATCGCTGAGGATATGCTGCAGACAGGAGAACTGTCTTTGGAAGAGCAGGAGCATTTTCGGCAGGCAGAGGCGTTACAGTTTCATGCTGCAGTCATTCGCATGACGGTTGAAATATGTGAGAAAATAAGAAGCAAAACAGGAGAAAACACAGTTGCCCTCAGTGGCGGCGTTTTTGCCAACAGAATCCTGCTGCGCGGTTGCATCGGTTACTTACGAAAGTCGGGTTTTATGATATACTGGAATAAAACTGTTCCGGCCAATGATGGCGGAATCAGTCTGGGACAGGCATTTCTGGCAGGTATGCGGAAATGAAACAGTGATAAGAGAAAGGCAGGATATTACATATGTGTGTTGCATTACCGGGAAAGGTAATTCGTGTAGATGGACATAAAGCTGAAGTTGATTTCAGCGGAAATATTGTTACGGCAGAGGCAGGACTTGTAAAGGTGGAAACAGGAGACAGAGTGCTGGTACATGCTGGATGTATCATTCAGACAATGACCGAGCAGGATGCGGATGAACTGGAAGAACTGTTCCGGGAGGTTGAGGATATTAATGTCTGATTTTGATAAAATTGTTGCATATCTCAGAGATTATGACGGTCCGGATATCCGACTGATGGAAGTGTGCGGAACACATACCGGCGCAATTGCCCGGAACGGCATTCCTTCTATGTTGTCACCCAGGATCCATCTGATCTCGGGACCCGGCTGCCCTGTATGCGTAACAGTTACGGCAGTGATTGACCGACTGGTTGAGCTTTCCATGCGGGCAGATACAGTTGTTCTGACATTTGGAGATCTGATCCGCGTAAACGGGACGACCATGAGCCTTGCGGATGCAAAAGCAAGCGGTGGACATGTTGAGATGGTCTATTCTCCTATGGATACGGTGAGAATGGCACAGCAGGATCCATCCAAAGAATATATTTTTGCTGCAATTGGTTTTGAAACGACTACGCCCGTGTATGCGATGGTGTTGCAGGAAGCGATTGAAAAAGGAATTCATAACCTGAAACTTCTGACTTCACTTAAGACAATGCCGGAGGTAATCCGCTGGGTATGTGAGAACAGTGGAAATGTAGATGGATTTATTGCTCCGGGACATGTATCGGTCATAACGGGCAGCAGAATATATGAGGCATTGTCAGAAAAATTTCAGATTCCGTTTGTTGTTGCAGGATTTGAAGGACCACAGCTTTTGGCGACGATCTATGCACTGACCAAAATGCGCGGCCATGCGGGAGTGAAAAATCTATACCATGACGCAGTCACTGAACAGGGAAATGTTGCAGCACAGGAAGTGGTAGACCGTTTCTTTGAACCTTCGGATGCATCCTGGAGAGGAATGGGTAAAATCCCGGGTTCGGGTATGATACTTCGTCAGGAATATGCACAGTATGATGCCGGAAGTTTTGGACTGGATGAAGATCATATGCCGCCCGGCTGCAGTTGTGCATCGGTTCTGACAGGAGCCATGTCTCCGGTACAGTGTCCGCTTTTCGGCAAAAAATGCACCCCGGATAATGCACACGGGGCATGTATGGTTTCTACGGAAGGCAGTTGTTACAATTACTATATTTCCGGACGAAAGGATTGACAGATGAAAATAACAATGGCACATGGAAGCGGCGGAGAATCCACTTCCGAATTGATCAGACAGATATTTGCAAAACATTTTCACAATGAAGTACTGGATCGAATGGAGGATTCTGCGATTGTTCCGGGAAGTGAGAAAATAGCAGTGACAACCGACAGTTTTGTTGTTACACCCTATTTTTTTCCGGGAGGAGATATCGGAAGACTCAGTGTCTGCGGAACGGTAAATGATCTGCTGATGAGCGGTTCTATTCCCAAATATCTGACCTGTGGATGCATTCTGGAAGAAGGAATGGATATGGATGATCTTGACCGTATTATTGCTTCTATGGCAGATACGGCAGAAGAAGCAGGCGTTAAGATTATTACAGGTGATACAAAGGTTGTGGATGCAAAAGGTGCAGAGGGCGGTTTGATGATTAATACTGCAGGTGTCGGTTTTGCACGCGGAAATGTTAACTGTGAACCGTCACTGTGTCAGGATGAAGATATGGTCATTCTGTCCGGAACACTTGGAGAACATCATGCTGCAATTCTTGGCAGCCGAATGGGAATTCATAATAATATCGTGTCGGATGCGGCACCGCTTACAGAGATGGTTGGCAGCCTGATTGAACACGGGATACAGATTCACGCCATGCGGGATGTCACAAGAGGCGGACTTGGAACGGTACTGAATGAGTTTGCAGCAGCTTCGCACTGTTGTATGAATCTGCAGGAGAAGGCACTGCCTGTTTCAGAACAGGTCAGGGATTTCTGCGGTATTCTGGGTCTTGATCCGATGTATATGGGCAATGAAGGCAAGATGGTTGCAATCATTCCGGCTGCGCAGGCGCAGGAAGCGGTAGGAATCATCCGCGCATGCAGATACGGAGAACATGCGGCTATAATCGGACAGATTGAAAAAGCTGAAACAACAGAGCCTGCAGTCATTCTACATACAGGAATTGGCGGAAGAAGGGTAATCGGACTGATGTATGGAGAAGGTCTGCCAAGAATCTGCTGATGTTTGAAAAGGTAAATATGAAATCAGAAACGATCTCTGCACAAGCGGGGAGATTCATGTTATAATAGCAGTTGCAACAGAACCGGTACAATTGTTCTGTGCAAAGAGGAGTCAGGGTAGGAAAGAGGTAGTTGTCAGGAATGAAGGAAGTTGAACTGTACCGAACGGATGATATGAAGAAAAAGGAACATCTTCTGAATATGCTGATTCGTGAGCGGATATCTTATCTTGAGAAGCAGGAGAAGATACCGATTTTAAAAAGAAAAGAGTATAATGGCAATCAGATCATGTATATTATCTGTGTTGATGAGATGCAGAAAGATGCTGCAGATGTTATTTTGAAGGGATTTGATATTGCATGAAGTTTATCAGAGTAAATAAGGATACGGTTAATTGTATCATTACAGAGGATGATCTGGATGAACAGGGAATCCGGCTGGAAGATTTATTTGAACGTAAAAAGGAAGCAATGGATTTTCTGCATGAAGTGGTAGAACGTGCGACGCAGGAAGTGGATTATAAGCCGTCGGGTTCCTATACACCAATGCAGATATCTATCCTGCCGGATCATACGATCAGCCTGACTTTGTCAGAAAATGCAGAGGGCGCATTTGAAGAAATCATGCGCAATCTGACGGACAAGCTCGGTCTGCGTTTCCCACAGTCATTTCTGGAAGAACTGGGAGATGCTCCGGAACAGGATAGAATACCCAAGCTGCAGGAATATCTTTCGAATTTAAAGCAGTTTGCGGGTTATATCAAGGATATGACGGGGACTGTCGGCAAAACATCTGCCGAACCGGCACAGCAACAGCCCGCAGAAGCCGATCAGACTCAAAAGGTACGTAAAAAAGCACTGGAACGGCTGAAATTTGAAGGATTTGTTTTTGCTTTTGACAATATCGGCGCAGTCATTTCATTTTGCGGACATCTCACAGGACAGGTCAAGGTGCAGAGCAGACTGTACAAAGATGTTGAAAAGAACAGATTCTTTCTGCATTTCCAGAGAGGGAGAGAGAGCATGATTCATTTTGCTGCACTCTTTACAATGGCATATGAGTTTGGTGAGTTTGCGACAACCAGTCCGGTCACCATCGCACATATGGAGGAGTCCATGGAGTGCCTGATTGCAGAAAGAGCAGTCAACAGACTCAGAAAGATTTCAGGTACTGTGTAAACGGTATAATACAATACAATGGAACACGAAAAGGTGAAAGAACGGTTTTATACATGACCGTTCTTTTTTCGAAAGATGACAACAGGAACGGCATGGTGAGAGACCATATGGATGAAAAACAAAACGGAAAGAGACTGAATCAGTATATTGCATCCTGCGGAGTATGTTCCAGGAGAGAAGCAGACAGATATGTAGAAGATGGACGCGTTACCGTAAATGATGCACCGGCGCAGACCGGGATGCGGATACGGGAAGGCGATCAGGTATGTGTGGATGGAGAAAGAATACAGCCTGATCAGGAAAAGGTAGTTCTGGCCTATTATAAGCCCTGCGGAGTAGTATGTACGGAACGCGACACCCATGCGGAGCAAACCATCATCGAGGCACTGCATTATCCGATTCGGGTAACCTATGCAGGACGACTGGATCAGGATTCAGACGGACTGATGATCATGACCAATGATGGAATGCTGATCAATGCCATGATGAAGGTGCCAATCTGCATGAAAAAGAATATCTGGTGCAGGTGGATCGTACGGTAACACATCAGTTTATGGAACGTATGGCAGCCGGAGTATGGCTGGAGGAACTGGAAGTCAGGACAAGACCCTGCAAAGTGATACCTGTCGGGAAAGATACCTTTCGGATCATCCTCACGCAGGGACTCAACAGGCAGATTCGCCGAATGTGTCAGGAAAACGGGTATGAGGTCATAAATCTTACAAGAACACGTATCATGAACATCAGGCTGGATGGATTAAGTGTCGGAGAGTACCGGAAAATAGAGGGACAGGAACTGGCTCAGTTGTACAGAGACTGTCAGATGGAAGCGGAAGGAAGCAGGATAAATGGGAACAAATGATGACCGGACACGGGAATATCAGGATCTGATCGAGCAGATCCGTTATCATATGGACCGATATTATAATCAGGATGCGCCCGAAGTATCCGATTATGAATACGATCAGTTGATGATCAGACTGCGTAATATGGAAAAAGATCATCCGGAACTGACAGCGGCTGATTCCCCGACACAGATTATCGGCGGAACCGCTAAAAGAAAGGCAGGCGTGATCGTGGCACATGATGTGCCGATGCTTTCCATACAGGATGTTTTTTCAAAAGAAGAAGTACTGGAGTGGGTACATGAAGTTCGTGCAATGCACCCGGATGTCAGATTTGATGTGGAACAGAAAATCGATGGACTGTCCATGAGCATTCGTTATGAAGACGGGGAACTGAAAATGGCAGAAACACGCGGAGATGGATTTCAGGGAGAAGATGTTACAACAAATGCGCTTGTCATTCCGGATGTTGTGAGGAAACTTTCAGGTATGTACCGGAATCTGGAAGTCAGAGGGGAAGTCTATATGAGTCACGCAGACTTTGACAGAACCAATGAACGGCAGGAAATAGCAGGAAAAAATGTTTTTGCCAATCCCAGAAACTGTGCCGCAGGAACGTTGAGACAGCTGGATAGTGCGATGGTGCGTGAACGTGGTCTGTCGATGTTCATATTCAACATTCAGCGTGCAGATCAGGAACTGATGCAGTCGCATCATGCAGGACTGCTTTATTTGCAGGATAAAGAGAAGATGGCAACCGTCCCTTCCGTATTATGCCAGACGGATGAAGAAATTCTGGCACAGATCGATGCAATCGGAGATCTGCGGGGAGATCTGCAGTATGACATTGATGGTGCAGTGATCAAGATCGATCAGATAGCCTATCGAAATGATTTTCCTGCAGGATCCAAATACAGTGCAGGGCACATTGCATATAAGTATCCACCGGAAGAGAAGGAAGCAGTTATCACAGATATTGAGCTCTCGGTCGGGATGACAGGAAGAGTGAATCCGACAGCGGTGTTCACACCGGTCCGCCTGTGCGGAACAACTGTTTCAAGAGCAACGCTGCATAATCAGGACTTCATTGATAAGCTCGGGATCGGAATAGGCGAAACGGTTCTGGTCTATAAGTCGGGAGAGATTATTCCAAAGATAAAGGCAGTCGTATCGCAAAAACATCCTGCAGATGCTGTGGTATACCAGATTCCGGATCGTTGTCCGGTATGCGGAGCGCCTGTTGTAAGGGAAGAGGATACCGCAGATATGCGCTGTACCAATGATGACTGCCCGGCCAAACTGGAGCGCAGGATCATTAACTTCGTCGGGCGGGATGCCATGGATATCAAGGGATTTGGTGAAGAATATATCAGGATACTCATACAGGAAGGCTATCTGAATAATATTGCCGACATATATGAACTGAAGAAATACCGGGATGAACTGATTACAAAAGGTCTGATCGGAAAAGAAACCAATACCGATAAGATTCTGAAGGCCATTGATGATTCCAGGCAAAATGAGCCATACAGGCTGCTCACCGGTTTTGCAATCCCGAACGTTGGAAAGGCTTCCGCCAAAACATTAATGAAGCATTTTGATTCGATTGATACCCTTATGCATGCCAGAATGGATGAACTGCAGGAAGTACCGGATATCGGAGAAACAACTGCACTTGCGCTGCATGATTTTTTCCATAAGGAAAGTAACTGTAAATTGATCGGAAGACTGCAGGATCTTGGCATGAATATGACCGCAGTGCAGTCAGCCGAAGGAGATGCGCTTGCAGGGAAGGTCTTTGTAATTACCGGAGATCTGAGTCATTTTGCGAACAGAGACGAGATGATCGCTTATATCGAGCAGCGTGGCGCCAAGGTTACGGGAAGCGTATCCAAAAAGACGACAGCACTGATCAATAACGATGCTGCATCAAATTCCTCCAAAAATAAAAAGGCAAGGGAACTGGGAATCCGAATCATGACAGAAGAAGCGTTCATAAAGGAGACTGAAAATGCCGATTAAAATACAAAATGATCTACCGGTCAGAGAAATTCTTGAAAAAGAAAATATTTTTGTAGTAGAAGAAAACAGGGCGCTCCATCAGGATATCCGTCCTCTGCAGATCTGCATTCTGAACCTGATGCCGCTCAAAGAAGATACCGAGCTGCAGCTGCTACGAGCCTTATCCAATACACCGTTGCAGATCGATGTATCCTTTATGCGGGTCAGTTCTCACCAGGCGCTCAACACCTCGCCAAATCATCTGAACAGATTCTATAATACATGGGATGAACTCAGGGATAATACATATGATGGAATGATCATCACAGGTGCGCCTGTGGAACAGCTGCAGTTCGAAGAAGTGGACTACTGGAAGGAAACTGTGTAACATCTTTGAGTGGACGAAGACAAATGTAACCTCAACCTTTCATATCTGTTGGGGCGCGCAGGCAGGTCTTTATTATCACTATGGACTCAAAAAAATCATGCTGGAGGAGAAATTGTTCGGAATATACAGACATAAGGTCCTGCAGCGAAAGGTGCCGCTTGTCAGGGGATTTGATGATATTTTCCTGATGCCGCACAGCCGTTATACGGCAGTTCCCGCAAGAGCAATTCATGAATGCAAAGATCTTGTTGTACTCGCAGAATCCGATGAAGCAGGTGTTATGCTGTGTATGTCAAGGGATGGCAGGCAGATCTTCAGTATGGGGCATGCCGAGTATGATCGCCAGACACTGGACAAAGAGTACAGGAGAGATGTGGCAAAAGATCTGGCAATTGATGTTCCCAAAAATTATTATCCTGATAATGATCCCAATAACAAACCGCTCCTGGAATGGCGTTCCCATTGTGACATGCTCTATTCCAACTGGCTCAATTATTACGTCTATCAGAATACTCCGTATATGTGGGGTCAGATACTCGATGAAGGCAACCGCAGAAAGGCTTCCCACGTGCTGACGGAGCGCACTTCTGACATCGATATGACAGGCAAGTGAAGTATGGAAAAGTGCGGAAAAACCGCTATTTTGTAAAATTGACGTAAAAAAATGGGGTATGAAAATGGGAAACTACTTTCCCAATAAAATTGAATGAAGAGATAAAAGAAGAGATTGACACTATTGTCAGTCTCTTCTTTTATACGTGAAATTTATAATGACAGTCATGATCATAGTCAGGAAAAATACGATCCATATGATAGTTTCAAGATTTTTTCGCAAAAACGAGAGTGTGAATTCCTTTCTGTAAATTGATCTTCTATGATGTGATTTTGAAGGCTTATAATGGTTCAGTTGTAAAGACAAAAATATAAGCTTTTTATAATGAACTGATATGGTAAATAAGTAACGTAATATCTGGGTAGTGTGATGAAGCCCATATCATTTATATCTTAAGCTATATATGACAGGAGCATTGCCGGATAGTAGCATGCTGCTGGGGTTTGATAATTAAGTGCTACGAGGTTTACACATAATAAATTACACTCGGGGGTGCGGACGTTATCTTGGATTAGCTACTTAGCTGGTCCAAGATAACGTTCGCACCCCCGTCTCAAGAAAGACTTCAATCAATATTGAAATATGAAATACTCAGTCTCTTTTGAGAATTCTTTAAATTACACCAGATTGATTACATACGAATTAAATCATACTCGTGCTTTTTTTCATTATATGCGATGCCGAGATCGTAATTAGTCTGCAAATTAATCCAAAATTCAGGTCCGGTTTTAAAATACGTTCCAAGGCGTATTGCTGTGTCTACGGTAATTGCTCTTCGTTCATTGACAATTTCACCCACGCGCGTTGCCGGAACGCCAATTGCCAGTGCAAGCCTGTTCTGAGATATCTTCATTGGAATCATAAATTCTTCTCGTAAAATTTCACCTGGATGTATAAGGTTAGTTTTTCTCATAATTTTCTCCTGTTAAGTTTTGTAAAGTCTTAGTGATAATCAACTATTTCCACATTTTTTGCACATTTAGTACCATTATCCCATACAAAACATATTCGGTATTGATCATTTATTCGTATGCTATATTGCCCGATACGATCACCATTAAGAGGTTCAAGTCTGTTATTTGGTGGTACTTTTAATGCTTCAAGCGTTACCGATGCGTTTAACATGTCAAGTTTTCTGAGCGCTACATGCTCTATGGATTTATATTTTTTGCTATGTCCGGTCTGGTATAGTTTTTCGGTTTCTTTATCATTAAAACCAATTATCATTTTATTCCCCTGGAATATTCACGCATGTGTTTAATATGTATACTGTATTTTACTTTATCATATAACGCGTGACGTTATATGTCAAACGTTATATATATATTTGATAAGTACAGAAAAGGAATCCTTATTTTTTGAATGAGCTTTCAAAAGTTCCAGAATCAAAGTCTTTTACCCTTCCGGTTGATTGCGCCGGTTGAGGGCATATTATATCATTAGTTGAATACGAATATTTTTATGTCAAAACATTATGTGCTTTATTGAGGAAGGATCAGGTGGGAATGGGAGTAGAAGAAGGTAATATGCAGGAAACTTTGCATGAGGTACTGAAAAAGGTATTTGAGCAGGAGATTACAGTACTGAGTTGTGAGACAAGGCAGCTGAAAGGCGGAACAGTGGGGGAGGTAACATTTGTATCCGGCATGGTAGCGACAGGAAAAGGGGAGAGGTTGCCATATAAGGTTGTCTGCAAAAAACAGAAAAAATGGGAGCGTTACGGGGACCCGGATTCCTGGAGAAGGGAATATGATCTGTATGGAGAAAACCTTGATATGGCGTTTTCCGATTCCTTTTGCTGGCCCAAATGCTATGCTGCGGAGATTTTCGAGGATGAGACACAGATCTGGATGGAATACATGGATGGTGTTTCGGGATCTGATCTGACAGGTGAGATGTATGAACAGAGTGCACTGGAACTTGGGAGATTTCAGAGCAGACTCCATGCAGATAAGCCGGAGGGACTGGAGCAGATTTCCAATCTGAGCGGAAAGAACTATTGCAAAAATTTCTATTATCACTATCGGTCATGGAACGAAGTATATGACTATATTCGTGCAAAGGACTGCGAGATACCGAAGCATTTGTGTGAAATGCTCATTGATCTGGATGAGCGTGCAGAAGAAATCTGGAATGAGATTGAGCAGCTACCGATAGTACTGTGTCACAGAGATTTCTGGGTGGCAAATATTTTTTGCTCAGATCAGAAGATACGCGTAATTGATTGGGATACTGCAGGCTGGGGATATGCGGGAGAAGATATTGCGAGTCTGCTCGCAGATGAAGCGGATGTTACACATATGGCTGAAAATTACAGGCGTTGTGTGAAGGCATATTACAGGGGCTTTGCGGAATATACGGACGTATCACATATCAGATATTCCCATATCAAAGAATTCATTCTTTTTCTATTCGGATACAGACTGGTAGAAGGAATCAAATTTGCAGAAACGCAGGAAGAAAAGAGACTGCAGCTGGATACACTTCAGAAAATATATGAGATAGAGGATGAATTTGAGGGCGAAAATGAAAATAGAACAGATAAAAGATGATGAAAAAAAGAAAGAAATAACCAGAGCGGTATTGGAGGCACTTCCGGAATGGTTTGGAATTCCGGAAGCGAGGGAAGAATATATTGAAAAAAGTGCAGGCAGACTATTCTGGTGTGCATATGAAGACGGTCAGGCTGTCGGATTTCTATATTTGAATGAAACGGGGAAAGCCACGGCCGAACTATATGTCATGGGAATATTGAAGGCATACCATCGGAAGGGAATCGGACGATTATTGTTTGATACGGCAAAAGAAACGGCGCGGGAACAGGGATATTCTTTTATTCAGGTTAAAACGGTTCAGATGGGAAAATATGAGGAGTATGATTGCACCAATCGGTTCTATCTTTCTCTTGGATTTAAGGAGTTTGAAGTATTCCCGACGTTGTGGGATGAATGGAATCCCTGTCAGATATATGTCATGGCATTAGACTGAAAAAATTTTACTTTTGATGCGATATGATATATGGTTTGATCTATAGAGCAGAAATAGACGGAGGAAAACCATGCATTACAACTGCCTGATTGTAGATGATGAAACCGAGCTGGCCAATATGTCCAGAGAATATTTTGAAATGTTCGATGTGAGCTGTGCCTGCGCACAGAGCGGGAGCGAATGCCGTGCATTTCTAAAGGATAATCGGGTGGATCTGATCCTGATGGATATCAATATGGAAGACGCTACGGGTTTTCAACTGTGCAAAGAGATAAGGGAAACGCAGGATCTGCCGATTCTGTTCATCAGCGCAAGACAGAGTGATGATGACATTCTGATGGCACTGAATATCGGAGGGGATGATTATATCAAAAAACCTTATTCGCTCAGTGTCCTGCTGGCCAAAGTGAAGGTGACGCTAAAGCGGCTGGCTGCAAAAGATGAAATGCTTCCGAAGGAAAAAGATGAAAAAAACGGACTGACACTGAATGATGAGCGCATGAGTGTGTACCGGGATGGCAGGGAAATAGCGCTCAAGGCAAGAGAATACAAGCTACTGGCATATCTGTATGCGCACAGAAATGTGATTGTTACCAAAGAAGAGCTGTTTGATAATGTATGGGGCAACGAATTTTTTTCAGATGGTACGCTGAATGTGCATATCAGAAGACTGCGGGAGAAACTGGAGGATAATCCCAATGACCCGGGGCTTATCAAAACAATCTGGGGAACAGGATATATGATGGAATTATGAGAATAAGGAATATAGGTATCTTTTTTACAATCATGATGTGTATGATCCTGGGGCTGACGATCTTCCTGTTTTCAAAAAGTAGTACAGACAGGCGGAATATGGTTGATTACAGTGAGCGGATGGACACGGTCATAAGCGCTTTGCAGGATAGCAGCGATACAGATGCGATTCAGGCAAAATATGACTGTGTGATCATATTCCGTGATGACGCAATGTATGAAAGCCGATTGATGTCAGCGATTGCAGCGGATGATGTTGTAATGGATTATGAAAGAGACGGGATGCCGGTTGCCAAAGTTGCTTTTCCGGGAAAGGCAGACCATTATGAAGCGCTCAGACATGCAACGATGCTGGTGATATGGGGGATTATCGCAGGAGTGCTGGCAGCAGGCTATATTGTTTTGATACTTTTATATAACCAGTATGAACGTCCGTTTCACAAGCTGCAGAATTTTGCACAAAACGTGGCAAGAGGTAATCTGGATATCCCGCTGAAAATGGAGAAGAATAATTACTTCGGTGCGTTTACTGAGAGCTTTGACCTTATGCGGACAGAACTGAAGGCGGCAAAAGAGAGTGAATATCGGGCAAATGCCAGCAAAAAGGAACTGATGGCAGAGCTTTCTCATGATATGAAAACGCCGATTGCTACAATAAAGGCATCCAGTGAGGTGATGTATACAACTCTGGCATGCGGCAGGAGCAGGGAACCGCAATATTATCTGGATAAACTGTCTGTTGTCATCAAAAAAGCAGACATGATGAATCAGCTCATTGATAATATGTTTCATGCAACGCTGGAAGAACTGCAGACACTCAAAGTGAATGCGACGGAGCAGTCTTCTGCAGTTGTCAGTCAGATTCTGAAGGATCAGCAGGATTATATCGGTATTCATTTTGAACATGAGGTTCCGGAGATGCTTGTTTACATTGATACCCTGCGTTTTGGGCAGGTCGTGGACAATATTGTCAATAATGCCTGTAAATATGCGGGTACGGATCTGTTTGCAGATTATATGGAGAAGGACAAGGGGCTTCTGGTTAAGCTATATGATAAAGGTCCCGGTGCAGACGAGGAAGAGCTTGCACTTTTAACACAGAAGTTCTATAAAGGCAGAAACGGGAAAAGCCAAAATGGTGCAGGGCTCGGACTGTATCTGGCAGATTATTTTATGCAGCAGATGGGTGGATCGTTCAGCTGTTATAACGAGAATGGATTTGTTACAGAACTTTTCCTGCGTAAGGTCTGAGGAATGCGGTTAAGAATCAGGTAAGGATTACACAAGGTTCATGTTAAGACTTGTAATGCAGTTCCGTTTATAGTTGGTATTGCAAAGACAAGGAGGAATGATATATGGAAACATTACTGGAAGCAAAAAACCTGTGTAAGACATTTTCAAATGAAAGTGCACAGCAGCATGTTCTGAAAAATCTGAATATAACAGTCAACAAAGGTGATTTCGTAGTTATAATGGGCAACTCCGGATCCGGGAAAAGCACGCTTTTATATGCGTTATCCGGGATGGATCGTCCTACACTCGGGAGTGTTAATGTCAATGGTCATGAGATAGCAGGTTACTCCAATGATAAACTGGCACTTTTTAGAAGAAGTAACTGCGGCTTTATTTTTCAGCAGAATTATCTGAACGATACGATGAATGTACTGGATAATATTCTTGTAAGTGGTCTTTTGCTCAGTCGTGATCGCAGAAAGATTAGTGAAAGAGCAAAAAAACTGCTGCTTCAGACAGGACTGACAGAGGAATCTTTTCATAAATATCCGTCGCAGCTCTCTGGCGGTGAAGCACAGAGAGTGGCACTGGTACGCGGTATCATCAACGATCCGGCGATTCTTTTTGCAGATGAGCCGACAGGAGCACTGAACTCGCAGAATACCAAAAACGTACTGGATATTATGTCTGAGATCAATGCGCGGGGACAGACACTTTTGATGGTTACACACGGGGTAAGTGCAGCCAGAAGAGGAAACCGGATATTATATCTGAAGGACGGCGTTATTATCAGCGAATGCAATCTGGGAAAATATGTTTCCGGAGACCAGAAGCGGCATGATAAACTGCTTCATTTCCTGACGGAAATGGGGTGGTAAGGTGGGAATCTGGCTTATTGCATGCAACAATATCAAAAAGAAAAAAGGCAATGCGATTCTTCTTTTTCTCATGATCGCGTTTGCTGTAATGATGTTATATGTGGGCATATCCGTGCTGACCAATTTGTACAAAAACATTGATAATCGAAATGCGCTGATGAACGGAGCCGATATTACACTGATTTCTTCAAGTGGCAGTTCCGATCAGATTCTGAATAAAATCAAAACTGCAAAAGAAGTTACATATGCAGAAGCAGAAAAGGCTTTGTATCATCCGGATGTAACTTTCTATAATAAGAAGACCGGCGCAGAAAAAACACAGAATAAAATCTCCTATATTTTTCAGAAAAGGGATAATGCACGTAAACTTTCGGTTATTAATATCATTGATGAAGGAAAAGAATGGACAAAGGATTCCATTATCCTTCCCTACTATTTAAAGGCTGGTCTGGGTTATAAAACGGGCGACGTGATTGCATTTGAAATAGATGATAATGTGTATCATTTTATTATCTACGGTTTTACGGATGATATTATGTTTTCCACACCGACCAATGTATCTTTTGAGAGAGCTTTTGTTGATGATAGCATGTACGAAAAGCTGGCAGAGCATTGCAAAGCGGAAGTTACCATATACAGGACTTTATTAAAAGCGGGAACGGATCAGGAAGGCTTTCAGAACAGCATGGTAGATCAGTTGAAAGCAGACATTCCGGGATATACGGATGCTATGAATGTAGCACTGAATTATGCAACGATGAGAGTCGGAACCAGTATATCTGCAATGATCTTTATGGGAGTTCTTACTGTTTTTGCCTTTTTGCTGATCATGATTGCCATGATTATTATCAATTTTAATATCAATAATTCAATTGAAGTAAATATCAAAAATATTGGTATTTTGCAGGCAAGCGGATATACAGCAGGACAGCTGATGATGACCACCATTCTTGAAGTTCTGATAGTTGGTGTGCTTGGTATGACGGCGGGGCTTCTTCTTGCAGGAACTGCAGCAAGTATGATCGGCGGAATTATTTCAGCTTCGATTGGTATGTTCTGGAGCATCCGTTTTGATGCGGTAAGTGGTGTATACAGCATTTTGATTACACTCATTATGATCTTTACTGCAGCATTTGTCGGAGCACTCAAATATAAAAAAATCAATATCCTGGATGCACTGCGAAGCGGAATCAGAACGCACAATTTCAAAAGGAATAATGTCAATCTGGATAGAACGCCACTGCCTCTGAATATAGCACTTGGCATAAAGAATGTTTTTTCTGCAAAAATGAAGAATGTGATTATTATTCTGATTATAGCAGTTCTTACTTTTTGCTGCGATGCAGCACTTAGTATGTATCAGAATTTTGTTCAGGATAAAACAAATTTGCTGAACATAACAGGATTTGAAGTGCCAACAGTTGGAATCACCTTTGATCAGAGTGCGGGATATTCTGATCAGAAAATTGCGGAGATGGAAAACCGTATTGGTACATTAAAAGGGATAAAAGAGATTAAGCAATATACATCTTATGATATGACCTGTGTAAGCACAGGCGGATCAGAAGCTCTTAACTGTGATGTGTATGATAATACAGAGCTGTATGTTGACAATATTGTAGAAGGAAAAAACCCACAGACCGATAATGAAATCATGCTCTCAACCGTAATGGCGGATCGGCTTGGAGTCGGTACCGGAGATGTTGTGTATCTTGAAATGAACGGAAAGAGGCAGTCCTATATTGTAAGCGGTTTATCGCAGGGGATTAATCATCTTGGGAAAAAGGCATTGATAAATCTGGATGGAGTTCGGAGACTGGATAAAACAGTTATGCCATCCATGCTGTATATTTACAGTACAGGTGAAGTTTCTGCAGAAGAGCTCATCCGTGATATCAAAGAAGTATTATCAGATGATACGATAACAATTACCAATTTTGAAGACTACATTGCAATATCCATCGACTCGATTATTTCAATCATGAAGATATTCAGTTATGTACTGATACTGGCTGTTGGTTTTGTTGTAGCACTTGTAATGATTTTTCTGGTTAAAACGCAGCTTGTAAGGGACAGCAGGCAATACGGTATCTATAAGGCGCTTGGTTATACGACAGGTCAGCTGCTGCTGCAGACCTCCATGAACTACCTTCCGATCGTAATGATCGGTACGCTGACAGGCTGTATTTTTTCAGGATTATTCATGAATTCGCTTTTTGTAATCTGTCTTTCCATGTTTGGAATCAGGAAATGCAGCATGGATCTCGGAGCCGGTTATATGCTGCTGGTACTGGTGGTGATCATCATCTGGTCGCAGCTGATTATTATCGCAAACGCAATCAGGATAAGGAAAATCGTACCATGTGGTATGATACAGGAAATATAGATGGACACAGGCCTGACTGGTTGCCAGGTACTGTAAAAATGAGAAAATACAGTAGGAGAACAGGATGGGGGAACTGATTGGTTATGATGATCTGCCGGAGAATATTTTGCGCCAGATAGACCATGTAGTGATGATATGGAAAAAATATACTGCAGAAGATCTGGTCGGTGTATATCTGCACGGATCAATCGTACTGAATGCATTTTGCCCGAAATCCGGTGACATTGATATTCTGATTGTTGTCAATAAATCATTGGATGTTGCAACGAAACTGGCAATTGCAAAGGAAATCATTGCGATTGACAAAGACCCCCGTCCACTTGAAATGTCTGCAATTCTGAAAAAGGATGCAAAAGAATGGAAAACGCTGGGCAACTGCGTGTTCCATTACAGCGATGCCTGGACAGAAAAATATCAGGAGAAACTGATGGATCAGGATGCAGCGTGCTATGTAGCAGATCAGGAATTTCCGGATGCAGATGTGACCGGCTATATCAAACTGATCAGGCAAAGCGGAATCGTTTTGTACGGGACAGAAATAGAAAAGGTATTTGGCGATATTTCCGACGCGGATTTCTGGTCGGCAATCAGTGCAGATATTGACGATTATGATTTTCACGATTATGCACCCGGATATTTTGCCAGTAACATTTTGATTCTGGGCAGAATATTGTCATTTAAGAAGGAAAAGAAAATCTTATCAAAATATGATGCCGGTTTATGGATGATGAGGCAGGTACCTGAACATTTGAGATATCTGCCTGAACTGGCAATGAAAATGTGGTTTGAAGAAGAACAGCGTGAACTGCCGGAAACGGATCTGGAACAGTTACGGATTTTTTTAATTGATGAAATAAAGAAATAAAGAATAAAAAAATGAATATTGATTTGAACAAGTATTTCGAAAAACAAAAGAGATTCAGCGGAACTGTGCTGGTAGCAAAAGAAAATAAAGTCCTGTTTCATGAATCGTATGGATATGCAGACAAGGAAAACGGAATAAAAAATGCACCTTGGACAAAATTCCCGATTGGTTCTATGACGAAGCCGGTTACGGCAATCTGTATCATGCAGCTGTCAGAGAAAATATTTTAAATGGAACATGGAATGTATTGCAGCACATTCATATTTGAGCGGAGGCGGGAAATGGATCATCAGCGGCGTAAATGATTGTTATATCAGTGGTATCATTGTGCGGAGAAATCATTTTTATATAATATGGATGTACTTGCAATAGGTTGAAAGGTAAAAATCTTTCAGCCGGCATTTTGTACAGCATAAGCATATCAGGTTATGGAAAGTGCATATTTGTTATGAAAAAAAGTAAAAAGCGAAAAGCTGGATTTCCCAAAATCAATTCAATAGATTATGGTGGGAAATGGATCATGGCCGGTCTGCTGGCAGGTGTAGTTCTACCGGTGACGGTTTGGTTTATTTTCCATATTTTTGTAGGGGAAATGTGCATAATCGGTGGTGGAGTCATAGTAGCCTTTATACTTTTGTTCATAATCGAGATGCATCAGGATAATGGACGGATACCCTATTATGAAAAAAAGCTGAAAGAAAAGTTTCCCTTTGATAAAGAAACGCAGTACGCGGTAATGCATGTTTCTATCTGTACAGGGGAGAAGGTAGCCGGCTTCAAAAATCTTTCCGATTCACATTTTACAGAAGTGATGGTCATAAAAACGGAAGAAGATCTGAAACGATTTAAGAAAATATATGATTTGGAAGATCTGAAGAAAGAATATTAGAGGAGATAAAGACGGGAATGATACATTTGGAAGAAATTACAAACAAAAACATCTGGAAAGTATGCACACTGGAAGTAATGGAGCAACAGAAAAATTTTGTTGCTGAAAATGTACAGAGTCTTGCGGAAGCATATGCAACGCGTAATGAAGGAAATCATGCATTGCCGCTTGCAGTATACAATGATGAGGATCTGATCGGGTTTGTCATGATTGGAAAAGGGACGGTCGGCAATGAGAATGAAAGTGAACTGATCCGGAATGACTACAGTTTATGGCGACTCATGATAGATCAGAAATACCAGGGGAAAGGACTTGGAAAAATGACATTGGAAGTTGTTATAAATTTCATCAAAACATATCCTTTCGGTCCGGCAGCGCAGGTATGGCTTTCCTATGAACCGGAAAATACGCATGCAATAGAGCTTTATCACAAATTCGGATTTGTTGAAAACGGAGAGATGTGTGGAAGTGAGACCGTTGCAGTATATCATTTGTGATGATTGTTATTCTGTATCACAGTATCGATAATTTTGTAATGGCTGTATGTTTTAATAATTTTATGAGTGAATTCAACAGTTATTCAATTGTTTCATGGATACTGAGAATCATCGTGCTGGTGTATATCGTCATTGATCTGCTGAGACATCCGGTGAAACAATTGAATTAGCACTGAAAAGGTCACAATTTTTTTTTATTCAAAAAAAGTAAGTATGCTTCCATCAACAGTAGTAACAGAACAAGTTTTACTTCCCCAGGGCTGAATGGCGATATCCGAAATCTCATTCCAGCCCTGTTTTTTTACATGATCATGCAGTTGTTCGATTCCCTGAACAAGCATAAAACTAACCATTGTTTTCATAGGCTCTCCGTAAAACAAATGGATGCCTGTAAATGGTGCAATGTGCAGGGCTTCAATTTCCATCGGAATATTATTGACACATCCATAGGTACCCTCACTTTGATCATTTCGGGCTTCAATCTGGCCATACCATCCCAGAATTTCCTTAAACCACTTTAAGGTGCTGTCCATATCTTTTGTGTAATATACTGCTCCGGTTTCTTTTACAATGTAGCCTCTTTCGCCTAAATTTCCCAACATAATGTTTCCTCCTGTTAAATTTTTTAGTAGCGAGATTCGTGCAAATGCTTTCAGATTGGATTTGTTTTTTCTGGCAGCCATTGGCGTGATGCCATGAAATCTTGTGAATGCTTTTGAGAAACCTTCAGCGGAATCGTAACAGTACTGCACGGCGATATCCAGAATTGACTGCGGGGTATCAATGATGTCATATCCTGCCATGGTTAAACGTCTGTTTCGGATATAGTCTCCAACGGTACAACCGCAGAGTGCCGAAAACATTTTCTGAAAATAAAAGGAAGAGACAAATTGATGCTCTGCAAGTAAATCCGCATCTACGTTTTCGCACAGGTTCAGTTCGATTTCGTCAATTGCATTTTGTATGATACGTATCCAATCCATTGTGCTTTCACCTCGCTTGAGTAAATAATAACAGCCGGTTCGTTTATCTTCCCGAATAAACTTGCACGGAAATGTCTGTTGATAATAACAGGTTATTCGATCTGCTTATTATATTTTATATTGGTTTTATTAAAAAGCGAAAAGATGATTTTTATGGATATTGAATTGATGTTGACAGTATTATGAAAAAAACATAATATAAAATTGAACAGCGTTCAATTTTGGAGATAAAACGATGAAGTCAGATGATACGAAAGAAAAAATCATTCTTGAAACTATAGAACTGATTCAGGAAATGAACGGAGAGACAGATCAGGTTACCATTCGTAAAATCGCTGAAAAGGCAAAGGTTGGAACGGGACTGATCAATCACTATTTTGAATCAAAGGATAATCTGATCCGTGTTTGTGTAAAGCGTATTATTGAGCAGGTCGTATGCACTTTTAAAGTGAAAGAGTCAGATGAAAGAGGGCCGGCTGATATTACGAAGGCAGTAGCATGTCAGGTCATGGATTTTCTGATGGAAAATGTGCAGATAGCCAGAATATCCATATTGGGAGATTTGTCCGGACCGCAGGAAAACGATAATTCCATGCGAACCGCACTTGGGTTTGCAAGATGTATGGCAGGTGACGTTCCTGTAAGGCAGTATATGAAAAAAGCTTTCTTTCTGGTTTCGATCCTGCAGGAATCTTTTTTACGCAGAGAAGAAATACCTGAGATTACAGGAACGGATTTTTATGATAAGCAGCAACGAGATGTGTATATAGAGAAAATTGTTAGTATGGTTATGGTTATGGGATCAAAAATGTGAAAGATTTTTTTGATAAAAGTATTTCATGAAGAAAGCTTCGGCAAGGAGAACAGATATGAGATATGTCATGATAAACGGGAGTCCGCATAGAGGCAATACATGGAAACTGGCAGAACTTGTCAGGGAAGATTAATTTGAACTGGATACCGATTGTGAGATCGCAGAAATCCATCTGGCAGAACTGGAGATACCATTTTGTACCGGCTGCAGTAACTGCTTTCGCCTGGGACATGAGAAATGCCCGCATTATTCCAAAATGAAAGTAATCATTGATGCGATGGAACAGGCGGACGGCGTGATTTTTGTTTCATCGACCTTCAATATGCTGCCTACTGCGCTGCCTTAAAAATCTGTTTGATCATTTATGCTTTTATATGCATAGGCCGCACTTTTTCAAAGGAAAGGCACTGATTCTGACAACAACAGGAGGCGTTGGAGGGAGAAAGGCTGCCAAAGAAATAGCGGCTACATTGTATGGGATCGGATTTAACCGGTGCTATTTGTTCAGTCAGGCTTCTTACAGCTGGAATAATTACAAAATAGCAGAGCAGGTAAGAAGAAAGTTACGCAATGAGACAAATCGGTTTTATCGTGATGTAGAATCCCAAAGACTGCATGCACCTTCCTGCGCACTGCTGATTCCCTACAACATGTTCAGGGGAATGTCACTGGCTTATACGAAGGGATCAGAATATCCTACAGCGGATGGGGAATATTGGACACAAAAGTGCCGAATCAGGGGATTTTATGATAAAACAGTACCTGTTCCATTTTATGAAAAGCCAATCGGATACTTTTTCTATTATATAGGCAAATATATGGGAAAGAAGATTCTGGTCACATACAGGAAAGAATCAGATAGATAAACAATGTTTTAACGTGCATGATTTGCAGGGAAACGAGCTGAAGAAAAACAGCAGCTCTTTGTTTGTAATGCATTCCGGTATTGATATATTAATAATTTGAAAGTCAAAGGTTGTATATTTTGCCAGGATCAAAATGTATAGAGGAGCGCGTGCGATATGATACGGACATTTGAAACACACAAAGTAAGAGTACAAAAGGAATTAACCGGGAGATTATGGGATTTTTCACCCTGTATGGGAGAAAATGCAGGGAAAAAATATAAGGTGGCAACGCCTTGCTGCTGGGAAAATCATCCTGATTTTACAGACTATAGAGGCGAAGCGGAATACACAACAGATTTTGTGGCAAAGGGAAATATTCGTCTGGAATTTAAGGGAGTCAGTCATACAGCCACAGTTTTTCTGGATGGAGCGGAAATCGCGCGCCATTATAATGCGTATACGAGTTTTCAGGCAATTGTTAAAAATCTGGATGAAGGCGTGCATACATTAACCATTCGGGCAGATAACAGATTCAGTGAAAAAAGTGCACTTCATATTCCCAATGATTATATGTCGTACGGAGGAGTAAGCAGACCGGTTCTCTTTGAAAATATCGGTGATGCGTATATAAAATGGATCCATATTACTCCTTCAATGATTGATGGGGGATGGACAGCAAAGATAGAAATAAATGTGGAAAATATATCAGATGTAGATATTCAATATGATGTTGCGGTAGAAATAGATAAACAGATCATACATTGGGAAAATGTGTGTTTGAATAAAAATGCGGAAACAATTGTCTGCAAAACGGCTCAGTTTGATGATGTATCACCATGGACAGCAGAAAGTCCCAGCCTTTATGATGCGGGTTGCATCACTTGTAAAAAATGGGGAAATAAGGGACGACTATATTGACCGGTTCGGATTCAGGCAGATATCGGTATCAGGGAAAACCATGCTGCTCAATGGAGAAAAGATCAGGATAAAGGGTCTTTGCCGCCATGAGGATCACCCGCAGTTCGGTTGTGCACTGCCTTTTGCTGCAATGGCAGCAGATCTTGAAATAATAAAAGATCTCGGGGGCAAATTCGATCAGAACGGCGCATTATCCAAATGATGAGATCTTCCTGGATTTGTGTGATGAACAGGGAATCCTGGTGTGGGAAGAAAATCATGCAAGAGGACTGAGCGAAAGCGATATGCGTAATCCGAATTTTGAGTCGCAGGCTGAAAAGGTGATTCGTGAAATGATTACAGCGCACTATAATCATCCGGCAATCTATATCTGGGGGGATATTGAACGAGTGTGCCAGCGAAACCGGATATGGAAGAGAATGCTACCAAAGACAATTGGAAATCATAAAGGAAATGGATACAACGCGTCCGGTTTCCTTTGCAAGCTGCAAGTTCAAAACGGATATATGTTTGGATCTGCCGGATGTCGTATCCTACAATATTTATCCGTTTATGGTATCATGATACACCTGTGGAAGAATATCTGGATGATCTGTATCAGTGGGTACAGAATGAAACGGAAGGTGCAGGCAAACCATTTTTGATTACGGAGATTGGTGCAGGCGGAATATATGGATATAGAAATGCATATCATTCCAAATGGACCGAAGAGTATCAGGCGGCGGCACTGGAAAAGCAATTGGAAGCAGTCCTTGGATATGCAGATTGTACAGGTGTATATATATGGCAGTTCTGTGATGTGCGGGTCAGTGAGGAGTGGTTTGCTGCCAGACCGCGAACAATGAATAATAAGGGAATCGTTGATGAGTACAGAAGACGGAAACTGGCATATGATGTGGTAAAACGGATTTTCAATGAAAATTAATGCAAAACAGTTCACACTTTCCGGTAGTTTCACTATACCTCTCCATGGAGAAGCTCCAGAAAAGCTTTTGCGCTTGCAGTCAGATACTTATCTTTATGATGAACCGCGTAATAGGTTCGCTGCAGCGATTCCCCTTTTATCGGACGCGTACAGATTTTCCCTTCCTGCAGTGCATTTTCGACAAGCCGTTCCGGAAGGATGGAGATACCGATGCCAACGGCGACTGCCCGGATGAGTGCGTTGGTGCTTCGGCTTTCCCATATTGGATCAAGAATCAGATGATGCGCAGCGAAGACGCTTTCAACATAGTTTCTTCCTGCGCTTCCTTTTTCACGCATCAGAAGCGGATATGCTGCAATATCCTGCAGCATGATTTCGGAATGCATCAGAAGCGGATGCATCGGAGGTGTGATCAGAATCAGGTGATCCGTTGCAAAGGCAGATGAGACGAGATGACTGCGCTGGATGGTATCTTCAATCAGGGCAAGGTCTAACATGTTCTCTGAAAGGGCATTCTGGAGTGTTTCAGAGTTGGATATGGTGACTTTTAGTTCTGCAGATGGGTATGTTTTCTGGAACTGCATCGCAAGAGAAGGAAGCAGAAAGTTTCCGATCGTGATACTGGCGCCGACCCGCAGGAGACCGCAATCATTTCCATTCTGGAAGGATTGTTCCAGAGAATCGAAAGAGGCAATCATCTGAAGAGACTGTTCGTACAGTTTTGCGCCGTAGGTTGTGGGAACAAGTCTGCGGTGCAGCCGCTCAAAGAGGCATAGTGAGAACTCATGCTCCAGTTCGTGTATGGCTCTGGAAACAGCGGGCTGTGCCATATGAAGCTGTTCTGCAGCTTTTGTCACAGAACCGCAGCGACAGACTGCAGTAAATATTCTAAGATTCTGAATGGTCATTCTGATACTCCCGGATTGGTTTGTGAAATGAATACATTCTATAATATAACATATTTGATATGAAAATCATAAAATATTAGTATTTTATTTATCCTTTAGATTGCGCTATGCTGATAGCAAAAGAAAATATGAAAGCATAGTGATTTGCAAAAGGCAGGCTGGATGCTGCATACAGGTTTAATATATGACCATTTTGCAGGATGAGAATCACAATATAAGGTGATGAGATGGAAAACAGAAAAATGGAAAAGGAAAATGAAAAGAAAACAGTTGTATCCGATACGGAACAAAATGCATTGCAGGATAAGACCTTATCACAACGCCTGAGAAAGTTGTTTTTCTCAACGCTTTATTTAAGTACTTTTACGTTTGGCGGCGGATATGTAATTGTAACGCTTTTGAAAAAAAAGTTTGTGGATGAGCTGCACTGGATTAGTGAAGAAGAGATGCTGGATCTGGTAGCGATCGCACAGTCCTCTCCCGGTGCAATTGCAGTAAATGGTGCAATTGTGGTCGGTTACAGGGTAGCGGGTATTCCCGGCATTATCTGTGCAACGATAGGAGCAGTGATACCGCCTTTTGTGATCATAACACTTGTTTCCTTTTTTTATAATGCGTTTAAAAGTAATTTTGTGATTCAGGCACTTTTATACGGAATGAAGGCCGGAGTTAGTGCAGTGATTGTATCTGTGACATGGGATATGGGGACCGGCATAATAAAGGAGAGAGATCTGATATTGGTTACTGTTATGATTGTCTCTTTTGTCGCCAATTATTTTCTGAATGTGGGTGTTGTATGGATTATTCTTGCAACGGCTGTATTCGGGATGATTCGCACAATTTTGCATGATCACAGAAAGGAGGCAGCAAAATGATATATTTAAATTTATTTTTTGCCTTTTTGCAGATTGGAGCATTCAGTTTTGGCGGAGGATATGCCGCCATGCCACTGATACAGGAACAGGTCATCGATAAGTATCACTGGATGGGCATGAGTGATTTCACAGATCTTGTGACAATCTCGCAAATGACACCCGGACCGATTGCAATAAATGCAGCGACTTTTGTCGGAGAGAAGGTCGGCGGAATTCTCGGTGCACTGGTAGCCACACTGGGATGTATTCTTCCGGCGTGCCTGTTTGTATCATTTTTGGCATATATTTATACAAAATACAGAAAATTGTCATTGATGCAGGGAATTTTGACATCCCTGCGTCCGGCAGTGGTTTCCATGATTTTTGCGGCAGGTCTTCTGATTCTGATACCGGCACTTTTTTCCAGTGGTATGATTTCTTTTGCAGCGGGAAATTTTCAGAAACGTATTTTCCTGTATTTTATCGGAGCATTGATTCTTTTGAGAAAGTGTAAACTGGATCCGGTACTGGTTATGCTACTGACAGGAGTTGCAGAGCTGGTGGCAAGGCTTGTGCTGCGCATGGCATAAAACAAACAGGATTGCAGGAGAAATATGGTATATCACCCCAAATTGTGCGTTTGATGGAAAGGGAGTGCTACGCAGTGACTGATTTTTAGTCACTGCGCAGCACTCCCTTTTTGCATAGAAGATCAGTACAACGAGCTCTAATTGCATTTACCTTCCAGAAAATCATTTATGCATAATATCAATGAAAATCTGTGGTCTTTCCGTAGAAAATTTTGTATCTGAGATAAACAATTTCCTGTGAGGCGTCCGGATTTTCCATTCGATAAAGAAGCTGATGAACAAGCCTTTACCAAGTCCGGAGGTATCAATCTGTACGGTTGTCAGATCTGCACTGATATTCCCGTATTCATTGTTTCCGTCATATCCGGAAACGGCAAGATCATTCGGAATACAGATATCATGTTCCTGCGCATACTGTATAACCAGATTGGCGACAAAATCACTGACACATACGAATGCATCGGGAAAATCTGTCAGATTGTCGAGAAAATGATATATTTCCTCTTTGTATGTATTGATACCGATGTCACCGGTCAGACAGCTGGCGGGTGAAAAAGGCAAATGATAATTGTTCATGGCTGTTTCATAACCGTGGTAACGTTCCAGGTTGGTTCTTGCATAATTGGTCGCACCGATAAATCCGATGTTGGTGCGGCCTTTTTCTATGAGAAAAGAGGTTATTTCATAAATACTGTCCCGACCTTCCAGAAGCACGAGATCACCGCTCAGGTTTTGGTCAGAGATACCTGGAATACTGTCCAGGAAGACTTTTGGAATGGAGAGCTGATTCAGCATACGGAATAATACGGGATCATAAACATTCAGCATAATAATGCTTTGTACCATACGACCGGTCAGTGTATCAGGGAGCTGGTAACCGGGTGTGTAACAATCGGGAAGATAGGTATAGATCAGGCTGATATCATGCTGCGCAAGTTCCTTTGCAATCTGATGAATAATATTTGTCCAGAAAATAGAAGTATCAGGACGTGAAACAACAACAGAAACCACGATTCCATTTCCGCCGGAGGCCAAAGAGTGGCTGTTTTGCGTGCAGGCAGCATCAGATCCGGTAGAATACCCGAGTTCTTCTGCTTTTGATAAAATTTTATTTTTCAGTGAACTGGAAACACCGGGGTATTCGTGAAAGACTTTCCAGACAGATACACGAGATATGGATAATGCATCAGCAATATCCTGCATGGTTACTTTTCCCATAATAATTTCCTCTTTTGTTTACAGAATGAATTACATATAGCTTAGCATAACATTCGAATTTATATTTATCAATCATAAACGTGAAAATGTTAAAAAATGATAATTTAGTATTAAAAATGTACTTACAAAAGATGATAATGGATTACTCTAATAGTATGACAAAATAACCAATTTTATTTATACAACAGAAAATATGATAGAAAAAACAACGAACGAATTTGATATTTTAACATTGAAATTATACAAAACATCATATAACATGATAAATAAAGTATAAAAATGATAAATATATTTGAAATAAATGTTAAAAATGTTAAAAACGATTCAGGAGGAATAATATGGAAAAAAAACAAGCATGGAATAAGCATAATCTGCTTAAGGCAATAAAGCGCGATTATATTTTGTGGCTTTTTGTTTTGCCGGGACTGATTCTTACGTTTATATTCAGTTATGTTCCATTATATGGTGTACAGATTGCATTTCGAAATTACAATGCAAAACTGGGCTTTTTTGGAAGCCACTGGGTAGGAATGAAATATTTTATACGATATTTTAATTCACCCTATTTCATTTCAACATTACGCAATACATTCATTCTGAGCATCTATTCAATTGTGGCAGGGTTTCCGATTCCCATCATTTCGGCACTGATGCTCAATTCATTCAGGCATAAAAAATATGCAAAAGTGATACAGACCATTACATATGCTCCCAATTTCATATCAACAGTTGTTATGTGCGGAATGCTGGTACTGTTTCTGTCTCCAAGCGTAGGAATTGTTAACCATATTATCGAGAGCTTTGGCGGGCAGGCAATCAATTTCATGGCGGAAAAAAGCCTGTGGCGACACATTTATGTATGGTCAGGCGTCTGGCAGACCATGGGATGGAATTCAGTCATCTTTTTTGCAGCACTTGCAGGAGTTAATCCGGAGTTGCAGGAAGCAGCAGTTATGGATGGTGCGAGCAAGTTTCAGATAATCCGGTATATTGATTTTCCAAGCATCCTTCCTACTGCAACTATTTTGCTGATCATGAGCTGCGGAAGTGTTCTTTCCGTCGGATTTGAAAAAGTGTTCCTGTTACAAAATGACCTGAACCTCAGTGTGTCTCAGGTAATATCGACCTATGTTTATCAGGTGGGACTAATTGATAACAATGTTTCCTATTCTACGGCAATCGGACTTTTTAATTCACTTGTTAATGCAATACTTTTAATCATAGTGAACAAGGTTTCAGATAAAATGTCAGGAATCAGTTTATGGTAAGGAAAAGGAGTAGTGACATGTTGAAAAAGAAAGCAGGAGTGAACGGAAAAGTAAAGCACATGAAACGCTCACGGACAGATGTGATTTATGATGGCATCATTTTTATTTTTCTTACACTGATTTTTTTGGTTGCTGCCTATCCGCTTTATTTTATTGTCATCTCATCTATCAGTAATCCGGAGGCGGTTGCAGGCGGTAAAGTAGTATTTTTCCCGGTGGGAATCAATTTTAAAGGATACATAGAAGTATTTAAGAACAGTGAGGTTTTGAGAGGCTTTTTCAATTCTGTTCTATATGCGGTAATCGGAACAGTTCTAAACCTCGTTGTTACGCTTCCGACGGCATATGCAATATCAAGAAACAGCTTTGGAGGGAAAAAATTTGTGACCTTTTTTTTATCTGATTACGATGTTTGTCAGTGGTGGTATGATACCGACCTATCTGGTAGTTAAAAACATGCATATGCTTGATACAATGTGGTCACTCATTTTACCAAGTGCAGTTGGCGTATACAACCTGATTGTGTGCAGAACCTTTTTTAAAAGTAATATTTCAGAAGAATTATATGATGCGGCAGCAATTGACGGATGCAGTCAGGCGAGATTCTTTTTCAGTATTGCACTGCCGCTTTCGGGAGCAATCATAGCAATTATGGTCCTGTACTATGGGGTGGGGCATTGGAACGAATATTTCAATTCTCTTTTATATATGAAAACGGATACAAAATTCCCGCTTCAGTTGGTATTGCGATCGATCCTGGTTCAGAATCAGTCACAGTCATCGCAGACAGTTACCTCTGTGGCACAGCAAAAATCGGTAGAAGAAAAAAGACAGCTTGTAGAACTTATGAAATATTCATTGATCATTGTATCCAGCATTCCGGTTCTGGTAATTTATCCGCTGGTGCAGAAACATTTTGTAAAAGGCGTGATGATTGGATCAGTCAAAGGCTGATGATTCATAAAAAACAAGTAAAGGGGAAAAAGAATGAAAAGAAAGAGAATCATGTCAGTGATACTGACAGCGGCACTTCTGACAGTTACAGGATGTGGCGCACAGGAAGCAGCAGATCAGAGTAAGGCGGAGACGGGGACGTCTGCGGGTGCATCAGCAAGCAAGGCAGCAGGTACGGATACAGGAGAATTCTCATTGTTTGTGGATGATTCCAGTCAGACAGGTGATTATGTTATGATGCCGATTCTGGAAAAAGAAACAGGAATAAAAGTAAATATCGAAAATTATGCATATGATATTGCAAAAGAAAAATATTCTCTGGCTCTTAGTTCAGGGGATTATGCAGATTGTATCGGTGGCTGGTGCCTGAGCGATACGGACATTCTGAAGTATGGAGTAGGCATGGGAACATTTGTCCCGCTGGAAGACTATTTTAAGAAGGATTGTCCCAATATTGAGGCAATTCTGGATCTGGAAGGTGTGCGTGATGCAATGACGGCACCGGACGGACATATTTATTCGATTCCCTATGTGTGTGAAGCACCCAAGGTTGATTTCAATCCCTATATCAATACAAAATGGCTTAAAAATCTGGGACTGGAAATGCCAAAGACAACAGATGAACTCCATGATGTTCTGGTAGCCTTTAAAGAAAAGGATGCAAACGGTAACGGGGATCCGAATGATGAGATTCCGCTTTCTTTTGATCCGGACAATAAACACATTGGATATCTCTGTGGCTATTTTGGGATGCCTGTAGATATTTATGGATTTACAATGCAGGGCGATAAGCTTGTATTTGGAGCCAATACAGATGAATATAAGAAAGGAATTGAATGGCTACACAGCCTTTATGCAGAAGGGTTGATTGATCCGGAAACATTTACGCAGGATAAGGCAACCTGGAAGGCGAAAGGCGGACAAAATGTTTATGGTGTGGCAATGATGTTCTCAAGTGCGGATATTATGCCATATCCTGCAGGAACAGAACCTGACTGGAGTCCGCTTCCGGTTCTGTCAAGCCCGGACTGTCAGAATCCGATCTGGCTTAAGAGTTCATATGGAACGACAGTATATAAAAATCAGGTTGTAGTTACTGATAATGCAAAAGATCCGGCAATGATCTGTAAATGGTGGGATAATGTTTTTGGACTGGAAAATTCTTTGCAGACACAAAAGGGTCCTTTGGATGTTACACTGTTTAAGGATGGAGATAAATACAAGGCAATTGATATAACTACTTTATCAGAAGCAGATCAGACAAAGTACAGCTGGGGAAATCTCTGACCGCAGTCTTTGCCGAAATATGTTCCGGCAGGATTCAAATTTGAGGAAGAGAATCCGATCTATGATGAAAAACCGGTTGTAGATAAAGAATATGCAAATCAGCTTACAGAATCCATTATTCCTCCTTATTGGGCATCAGAAGATGATGCGGAGACAATTGCGGACCTGCAGGCTCCGATCAAAGACTATATTGATCAGAAGGCAGCAGAATGGATTTCCGGACAATCCGATATTGAAACAGATTGGGATAGTTATTGTCAGCAACTGAATAATCTTGGTTTGCAGAAATATGTTGAGATCAGACAAAAATCACTTTCTGCAGAATAAGCAGAACTGAATTTCCGAATTAAATATGTAAGAACAGAATGACTGATGGAGAAAAACAATGGCAGAAGAAAGCGTAGTAAACGGTAAGCATAATTACAGTGCAGAAGATGAATATGTCTGGCCTGAGGATAAGAAAGTCCTGGAAAAACTGGAATGGTTCCGTGATCAGAAACTGGCACTTATGATGCACTGGGGACCATATTCACAGCTTGGTATTGTAGAATCGTGGGCACTGAGTGATAAAGATGCAGACTGGTCACGAGACTGCATTGACTGGAATGTGACAGGAGAAGAATTCAAAAGAGAGTATTTTGCGCTGAATAAGACCTTCAATCCTGTCCGTTTTGAACCGGATAAGTGGGCAGAATGTGCAAAAGAAGCTGGAATGAAATATGTGATTTTTACAACAAAACATCATGATGGCTTCTGCATGTTTGACAGTCAGTTTTCTGATTATAAAATCACGGCAAATGATTGCCCTTACCATGATGCACGCTATGCCGACATCAGTCATTATCTGTTTGACGCATTCAGAGCAAAAGATATAGGAATTGCGGCATATTTTTCCAAAGCGGACTGGCATGTGGACAGTTACTGGCATAATAATTCTGATTGCACTATCATGCAGAGCAGAGGGCCGTCCTATGTACCAAAAGATGATCCGGCAGAGTGGGAACGCTTTGTTTCCTTTACACAGAATCAGATCATGGAACTGGGCACCAAATACGGTCCGCTTGATATTATGTGGTTTGATGCCGGCTGGGTATGCGCTGAAAACGGTCAGGACATCAGACTGGGAGAAGTAATTGATAAAGTCCGCGAATTTCAGCCGGGCATGCTTTGCTGTGATCGTACAATTGGCGGAGAATATGAGAATTATGTTACACCGGAGCAATGTGTTCCGGAGGAGCCCATGAATATTCCGTGGGAAAGCTGTATTACACTTGGAACTTCTTTCTCTTTTAAATATGAAGACCGGTATAAAACGCCTAAGGAAGTGATTAAACTTTTGACGGATATTGTCTGCAAAGGTGGTAATCTGGCAATCAATGTCGGACCACAACCGGATGGAAGATTACCGGAGGGCGCAATCCGTTCCATGCAGGGATTTGGAAAATGGCTGCAGGAATATGGAGAAGCGATATATGGAACAAGACCGGTGAGTCCCTATAAGAAGGATGGAATTGCATTTACACAGAAAGCGGAAAATATTTATGCAATAAAAATATTCGATGAAATGTGTGATGACCAGAAAACATTGTTTATTCCGATGACGGAAGAAATAGAAGAAATTACAGCACTTTCCGATCCGGATAAAAACAAAATCAGAATGGACAGAACAGAAAACGGATACATGTTATATGATATCGAGCCTGCAGATAATGAGATCGGTGAGGTATTTGTTCTGAGAAGAAAAAATTCATAATAATAGGGAGAAGCTAAATGTATATACTGCCTGTACCACAGAAAACAGAAAATCAGGAAGGGGAGTTCCGGCTGGACTATCAGACACAGATTTGTACCTGCGTGCCGACAATGACCGAGATGCTGTATCAGGCGATTGAAGACCTGAAGCAGGAAATTTTCCTGCAGACCGGGATGCGGCCGCAAAGAACCAGCGGATTAGTAAAGGAAAACTGTATTTATATCTGCCGGACCACAGAGCTGCAAAATGGAACTGATCCGGAAAGCTATCTGCTGGAAGCAGGCAGGCATGCGATTGTCATAAAATCTCCCGCAGAACAGGGATTATTATACGGAATTCAGACACTTCGCCAGATCATCAGGCAAAGCGGCTGTGTGATCGCATGTACCAAAATAGAAGATTATCCTGAAATTGCAAACAGAGGCTTTTTCCATGATGTGACAAGAGGTCGTATCCCGAAACTGGAAACGCTGAAAAAGCTTGCAGACAAAATGTGTTTTTATAAATTAAATCAACTTCAGCTATATGTAGAGCATACCTTCATGTTCCAGGCAGAAAGTGAAGTGTGGCGGGATGATACACCGCTTCAGGCAGCAGATATCATAGAGCTGGATCATTACTGCAAAGTCAGAGGAATTGATCTGGTACCTTCAATTGCTTCTTTTGGACATTTATATAAGGTGCTGCGCACAAAGACATTCGATTCGTTGTGTGAGTGCCCGGAACCGGAAGGTACGCAGTTTTCCTTTATTGACAGAATGAATCATCATACGCTGAATGCTGCTGATCCGAAAGCATTACAGTATGCAAAAGAGCGAATTGCAGAATATGCGTCACTTTTTTCTTCTTCCTATTTTAATATTGGTGCAGACGAAACCTTTGATCTTGGAAAAGGGAGAAGCAGTGTGCGTGCAGGGGAGATCGGCACAGATGAATTGTATATGGAATTTGTGGAAGAATTATGCAATTATGTCATCAGCATTGGCAAAAAACCGATGTTCTGGGGGGATGTTATTAATAAATTCCCGGATAAAATCAAACAGCTTCCAAAAGAAACGATTTGTCTGAACTGGGGATATGCTGCAAAGCAGACAGATGAAATCGTTGTAAAAATGCAAAAGGCCGGTGCAAAACAGTATGTTTGTCCGGGAGTCTGCGGCTGGAATGAATGGATAAATCTCCTGCCTGAATCTTATTCCAATATCAGCAGAATGTGCAGTTATGCACATCGGTGCGAAGCAGAGGGAATATTGAATACAGACTGGGGAGATTACGGCCATATCAATCAACCGGATTTTTCTACAGCGGGGATGATATATGGAGCAGCTTTTTCATGGAACAGCAGGCAGTTACCGGAAAAAGAGATTAATCAGATGATATCGGTCATAGAATATGGCGATTCGGAAGGCCTTTTCATAGAAAAAGTAGCAGAGATAGGACAGTACGAATTGTTTGACTGGCATACGGCAGTATATTACAAGGAAAAAAATGAGCTGTTGACGGAAGAAATAACAAAGGAAAAGTTAGAGCAGGCAAATACAGAAATACTCCGGATAAGGGAAGAACTGCAGTATAGAATTATGAAACTGGAGGAAACGCAAAGATATAGAATAAGGGCATATCTGATAGCCATTGATGCGATATGTATCTGGAATGATATCGGAAAGGTGATTCTGTCTGGTAATGAGAAAGCGGATCCTGATGGTGCGCTGCTTGCAGAGAAACTCGAAAAATGGTTCCAGTACTATTGCGGTATCTGGAGAGAAGTGAGCAGAGAATCTGAACTCTGGCGTGTACGTGAGGTTGTGGATTGGTATGCGGATTTTTTACGAAAAAAATAGTATCAGAATATAGATAGAGGGGCATAAAAAGGAATATGAGTAAAATAATCGGAACAGCCCTGCCCAATATACCATGGCAGGACAAAGAAAAAAATGACAACGGGCCGGTGTGGCGTTATCAAAATAACCCTATTATCGGAAGGCATGCAACAAATATATCGAACAGTGTTTTTAACAGTGCTGTTGTACCTTTTCAGGGAGGATTTGCAGGAATCTTTCGCTGTGATTCCGTTTCTATCAGTATGGATCTTTTTGCGGGTTTTTCAAAGGATGGAATCAATTGGGAGATCAGTGATATCCCAATCGAGTTTACAGGCAGTGATCCGGAATTTATCAGAAAAGAATATCGATACGACCCGCGTGTCTGCTGTATGGACGGAAAATACTATATTATCTGGTGCAACGGCTATCATGGACCAACAATCGGTTTGGGTTACACAGAAGATTTTGAAAATTTTGTCGAGCTTGAGAATGCGTTTTTGCCATATAACCGTAATGGGGTCCTTTTTCCAAGAAAAATCAATGGTATGTATATGATGCTGAGCAGACCCAGCGATACAGGACATACTGCGTTTGGAGATATTTTCCTGAGTCAGAGTAAGGATCTTGAGTTTTGGGGAAAACATCGTTTTGTAATGGGTACTGTCAGCGGAAATGCTTCGGCATGGCAGGCTACTAAAATCGGTCCGGGACCTATTCCGATTGAAACAGATGAGGGATGGCTGCTGATTTATCATGGTGTACTGATGACCTGCAATGGTTTTGTATATCGCATGGGGTGCGCACTTCTGGATATTGATGAGCCCTGGAAAGTAATCATGCGCAGTAAGAACTATATACTGGCCCCCAATGAGCCATATGAATGTGTGGGTGATGTCCCTAATGTAACATTCCCCTGTGCAACGCTGGCTGATGCACAGACAGGGAGAATCGCCATCTACTATGGCTGCGCAGATACCGTAACAGGGCTCGCGTTTACAACAGTGGATACACTGCTTGAACATATGAAAAAGAATCCATTATAAATGAGATAAAAAACCGGCTGCCGAATATTGGCAGCTGGTTTTTTGCACCCGGTTGGTGCACATTTCAACAGGTATAAGACCTGAATTCATTCGGTAGAGGTAAGAATATAGCCAATGGCAGGGTTCAGTGCAGTGATTGTCACAGTTTTGCAGCAGGTCTTCTGATTCTGATACCGGCACTTTTTCAAGTGGTATGATTTCTTTTGCAGCGGGAAATTTTCAGATACGTATTTTCCTGTATTTTATCGGAGCAATGGATATCAATTTTTTTACTGCAAAACATTCGAAAAACAGATATAGCATGCAGGTTGGGAGGAGATGAATCTATCAACTCTGTTGAAGATATGGTAAAAAGAGCAGATTCAGCTATGTATCAGTCAAAAAAACTTGGCGGAAATCAATATTCGATATTCGGCGAATGAATTTTTTCACAGCCAATCGAGGAAAGCAGTTATTGTTATCGTAAAAGTACTATGATATATTGTAGGTGCTAACAAATTAATTCAAATAAATGGAGGATATCAGTATGTTGGTAAATGCAGTAGAAATGTTACAGAAAGCAAAGGCAGGTCACTATGCAGTGGCACAGATCAATATTAATAATCTGGAATGGACCAAAGCAGTTCTCATGACCGCTCAGGAACTGAATAGCCCTGTCATCCTTGGTGTATCAGGTGGTGCCGGCAAATATATGACAGGTTATACAACCGTAACAGAAATGGTAAAAGCGATGGACAAGGCAATGGGAATCACTGTTCCGGTTGCACTTCATCTTGATCATGGAACATATGATGATGCTAAAAAGTGCGTTGAAGCAGGATTTACCAGTATCATGTTCGATGGAAGTCATTTCGGAATTGAAGAAAATATTGAAAAGACCAAGGAACTGGTTGCACTTGCTCACAAGAACGGAATGTCCATTGAAGCTGAAGTAGGAAGCATAGGCGGCGAAGAAGACGGCGTAATCGGTATGGGTGAAGTTGCAGATGCCGGGGAATGCAAGAAGATCGCTTCTCTTGGTATTGATTTCCTTGCAGCAGGCATCGGTAACATTCACGGTGTATATCCTGCTAACTGGAAAGGCCTTGATTTCGATGCACTGGATCGAATCCACAACTGCACAGATGGTATTCCGCTGGTACTGCACGGTGGTACAGGTATTCCGGCTGATATGATCAGAAAAGCAATCAGCCTTGGCGTTTGCAAAATCAATGTAAATACGGAATGTCAGCTTGCTTTTGCAGCAGCAACCCGTAAATATATTGAAGAAGGCGGAGATCAGAAGGGCAAGGGCTTTGATCCTCGTAAGCTGCTGGCTCCTGGTTTTGAAGCAATTAAAGCTACCTGCAAAGAAAAATTTGAATTGTTTGGTTCAGTAGGCAAAGCATAATTTAAAAAAATTTTTTGTCTTTATATCAAAAAATCCGGACTGTCAATCGGCAGCCCGGATTTTTGTTGGAATAATGCAAAAAAAGATGCCAGGGTGTATGCTTGAAGTAGAACATTGCTGCAGTTCCTGAAACTGATTGAAGCGCTCCGAAAAGGGAGGAATTAGTTATGATGACACAAGAACGCAAGGAAGCAGTCCCGGCGATTGAGACCAGAAAACTGACCAAGTATTATGGTAAGAGCAGAGGTATCATTGATGTGGATCTGAGAGTTGAGCAGGGAGAAATTTTTGGATTCATTGGTCCCAACGGGGCAGGCAAATCCACTACGATCAGGACACTTCTGACGCTTATTCACAAAACCCGCGGAGAGGCGAGAATCTTTGGCCTTGACTGCGAGCAGGATCGGGAGAAGATTCTGGCTCAGGTAGGATATCTTCCGGGAGAAGTTTTCTATTATGATCATATGCGTGCAGGGGACCTGCTTCGTTATTCGGCGAGCTTCTATCAGGGAGACTTCTCACAGCGGATTCGTGCGCTTTCCGAGGTAATGGAACTGGATCTGAACCAGAAGATCGAGGATATGAGCCTTGGCAATAAAAAGAAAGTCGGCATTGTGCAGGGACTTCTTCATAGTCCGAAACTCATTATTCTCGATGAACCCACGAGTGGATTGGATCCCCTGATTCAGAAAAAGTTTTTCAATCTCATTCGGAGAGAAAATGAAAATGGTGCCACAGTCCTGTTTTCATCACATATTCTCACTGAGGTGCAGAAGATATGTGACCGTGCAGCCATCATCCGGGAAGGCAGGATCGTTACGGTTGAGAATATCGCGCAGCTTCGGGCAAACGCCTACAAGAAGGTGGAGTTTACCACGCAGGAAGAACTTGGAGAGATAAGTCTTCCGGGCATGGCACAGGTAGAAAAAGAAAACAGTCATATTTCCTTCTTATATAAGGGAAATCTGAATGAACTGCTGTCGATGATCGGACAGTATAAACTCGAGAACGTGAATATCTCTGAGCCGGGTCTGGAAGAAATATTCCTGCATTATTATGAATAAGGAGGCGCTTTTATGAATATGATTGTTTTTGAAATAAAGCGCCGCCTGGTGCCGGTTCTTATCTGGGCGGTGGCGATCTGCCTGGCGCTTTGGGGCTTTGTTGCAGGGGCATATCCCTATTATGAAAGGAGCACAGCTGCAATCAGGAAGGTGATGGAAGGATTTCCCAAAGGGTTTGATGCTTTCTTTGGGGTAGATATCCAGATTCTTTTTTCATTTGGCGGATTCTATAATTTTGTTTATACCTATATCAGCCTTTTGGCGGCGATTTTTATGCTGTACCTTGGCATTTCACTTTTTTCAGAGGAAAAAAAAGCTGGTTGTACCGATTTTCTTATGACGAAGCCGCTGTCCAGGGAAATGACTTTCGCAAACAAGACCGCAGCGGGCCTGCTGATGCTTATACTCGTAAGTATCCTGTACGGCGCAGTGAATCTGGCCTTGTATGTGAAATTTTCAAATGAAATCGGCGTAACGGTGAGCCATCTTCTCCTTGGTTCGTTGTCTATGGGGATGACGGGGCTTGTTTTTTACGGGATCGGGATAATGTATGCAACGGTGGTCAATCGGGTTCGCAGTGTGGGAGGAACGGCAACGCTTCTTGGGTTTGCATTTTTTATTTTAAGTGCTGTCATAGAGCTTCTGGATCAGAAGGTTCTGAATTATTTTGCCCTGCTGCGTTATTTTGCACCTTATACAGTATTCAGTGGCGGTACATATCAGGCGGATCGGATTGCAGCAGGAGCAGTAGTGCTGTTCATCTGCCTTGTCATATCCTGCAATATATATGTGCGCAGGGATGTGAAAGCGATGTGAAAGGAGAAGCGTTATGCATGTAATGTTAAGAGAGCTGAAAGCTGGTTGGAAACCTTTTCTTTTCTGGGTAACGGGACTCTTTTTTGTGATTTTTGCAGGCATCGCCAAATTTGAAGGACTTAAGGAAGGCGGGGAAGCTGTGAAGGTTATGATGGAATCATTTCCGCGAATCCTAAAGGCAATGTTCGGGATGGTGGGACTAAATCCAATCTCTCTGGAAGGCTACTATGGGATACTCATGTATTATGTTCTCATCTGTGCAGCCGTTTTCGGGATGAATCTCGGGAGTGGAGCAATCGGGAGGGAAGTGGAAGATCATACGGCAGAGTTTCTCTTCAGCAAACCGATGAAGCGGGACAAAATCCTGCGGGATAAGCTTCTGGCGGATGGGATATATCTTATTATTTTCTGCTTACTGAATGTCGCATTTTCCTTGGCAGCATTACTGACACTGGGAAAAAAAGAAACTATTTATGGAGAAATCCTTGCATATACGACCGCTGTTTTTCTTGTCGGACTGTGGTTCTTTACACTTAACGTGATGTTATCAGTGACAGCAAGAACAGCGAAAGGCGGCTCGACAGCCGGGATGATTGTGCTGTTGATTGCTTTTATCAGTTCGGTTCTGTATGATATGTTTCAAAAAGCAGATGTAATGCGCTTTTTTACCCCGTTCCGATGGTTCCTTCCGCAACAACTCGCGGAGGGGAGGGTGAATATAGGTATAACACTTACTGTGACGGCGATGTGTATTCTTTTTCTTGTGATTGCAACAAAAGAGATAGGCAGGAAGGATATTGTATGAGTAGAATTATTTCATGATGAAAATAGGCAGATAGAATTACTTCACTTTCAATACGCATAGAAAATATACACTTTTTAGCAGATATGAAAGGCTGGCAAACATGCATATATATTTTGAAGCGTCCAATCTGCTCATACGCCAGTATACGATGCAGGAAGTGAAAACTTAACATTATCCAATTTTGAATGGAATAGAGAGACCCGGATCATGTTATACGGGCAGGTTGATTTTCCATAGGGAGAAATTCTGCAGAAACCGGATATGCAATACGGTAATCCGACCAGACTTTATACTTTTAATGAGATAAAAGGAATTATGCAGGACAGAGGAATGGATGTTGTTGCGGCATATCAGGACTATGAGGGAAGAAAAGCAGGTGCGGATGGTATTCAGCTTATGGTCAGCAGTATCCGAAAAAAAAATGAGAATAGATGTCAGTGAAATTTTATTAATCATACGGACCAATTATTTATAGGTGTATTTATCATTATGACTGCATATTTTGTAAATATGCAGTCATAATGCGATAAAGTAAAAATACCGTGATGGATATATGACTATGCGGTTGCGTATAATGGAAGATATATTTTTTATACATCAGAATGCATATTTATGAAAAAACGCCTGAAACATACCGGATAAGTTGCTAATTTTGTGAAAATGTAATAAAATATATAGTGAAGTGATTGTCGGTTTCTAAAGAAGGAGAGACAATATGGGTCTTGAACTGGAAAACGAAGAGACAGCAGAAACTGCAACAAAAAAGAAAACGAAGAAGACGAGAGAAATGCTGGAAGAATGTGACAGAAAGATGCAGGAACTGCAAAAGCAACGTGCGGACTGTGTGACCTCATTGGCTGAACTGATGAGTGAAAATGAAGAGCTTGGGGAGCGTTCTGCGCTTAATTTAGAGGTGGAACACCATAAATTCGGTAAGGGTGAGATTATTCATCAGGATGGAAAATATGTTGACGTGCAGTTTGATACTGTCGTTAAGAAATTTGTTTTACCCGCCGCAATTGCTGAGAAATTTCTGATATTGGAAGACGAAGAGATACTGAATTACTACCTTCGGAGTGATGAAATTCATAATAAAATTCTGAAAGTGCAGTTACAGATTCGTTCTATTGATTTTGCTGTGGAACGATTGAATGACAGTATTGAAAAGCTTGGCCATAGAGCATAACAGACCAGGATTTAGCCGACTAAAAAAGAGTGTCACGAGAGTGACACTCTTTTTTCTTAAGCCCTTTTTCTTAAGCTTCTTTTTCTTAAACTTCTTTTTCTGATGAATTTTCTGAACGGGTAATGTTTTTTTCCGCAGTAGAGAGCATCAGTTTGATTCGGTTCAGCTGATTGACTTCACTTGCTCCGGGATCATAATCGATTGCAACGATATTGGAACCCGGATACAAATGCCGCAGCTTTTTAATAACACCTTTTCCGACAACGTGATTTGGCAGACATCCAAAGGGCTGTGTACATACAATATTTGCAACGCCGCTCTTGATCAGTTCGACCATCTCTCCGGTCAGGAACCATCCTTCACCGGTTTCATTTCCGATCGAAACAATCGGTTTCGCATAATCTACGAGTTTATAAATGCTGGTAGGTGCATCAAAATGCTGACTCTTTTTGAAAGCAGCAACAGCACCGCCGCGCAGTTTTTCAATTCCCCAGATACCGAGACGGCATACCGCAGCAGCTTTTTTACTGGTACCGAGTTCCTGTGCTTTATAGATCTGATTGTAGAAGCAGTAGAGCATGAAATCCATCAAATCAGGAACAATCGCCTCCGCGCCTTCACTTTCCAGAAGGTCTACCAGATGATTATTGGCAGCAGGAGCAAATTTTACGAGAATTTCTCCGACGACACCGACCTTTGGCTTTACTTCATCTGTAATCTCGATTCGGTCAAAGTCCTCCACAATTTCACGGCACATTTTCTGAAAGGTGAAGAAATTCATATGCCTGGAGGAGACAAAGTCCTGGCTCTTTTTCAGCCATTTCTGATGTACTTCTTCCACAGATCCTTTTACTTTTTCATATGGGCGCATGCGATAAACACAGCGCATGAAGATGTCTCCGAATACGGCGCCATAGGCAGCTCGGGTGAGCATTTCCAGATTGATATGGAAGCCGGGATTACTTTCCAGCTTGGACAGATTGATGGAAACAACAGGAATCTGTTCCCAACCTGCCTTTTCCAAAGCTCTGCGGATAAATCCGACATAATTGGTCGCACGGCATCCGCCACCGGTTTGAGACATCAAAATGGCAACCCGGTTCAGGTCATATTGTCCGGAAGCCAGCGTATCCATAATCTGTCCGACGACCCAGAGAGAAGGATAGCATGCATCATTATTTACATATTTAAGTCCCATATCGATGGCATTCTTATTGTCATTCTGCATGACAACAAAATTGTAACCGCAGGCGCGCATTGCGCTTTCCAGTACATCGAAATGAATCGGTGACATTTGCGGACACAAAATGGTATATCCATCCTGACGCATTTCTTCTGTAAAAAGAACCCGCTGCAGAGCAGCAGAATGAATCTTGCGTTCATGACTGTTCTGTTCACGTACCCGGATAGCGGCAAGCAGAGAGCGTACACGAATTCTGGCACTTCCCAGACTGTTTACTTCATCAATTTTCAGGCAGGTATATATTTTGTCTGAGCCGGATAAAATGTCATTTACCTGATCTGTGGTAACGGCGTCCAGGCCGCATCCGAAGGAATTTAGCTGAATCAGGTCAAGGTCATCGCGGGTTCGGATATAGCTTGCTGCAGCATATAATCTGGAATGATACATCCACTGATCGGAAACGATCAGGGGGCGTTCCGGTTTTCCCAGGTGAGAGATAGAATCCTCAGTCAGAACAGCAACACCATAGGAACAGATCATATCAGGAATGCCGTGATTGATTTCCGGGTCAATATGATAGGGGCGTCCGGCCAGAACGATACCATGTTTGTGATTTTCTTTCAGCCAGCGCAGTGTTTCTTCTCCCTTTTGTTCAATATCAAGGCGGGCAGCGGACATTTCATCCCAACCGGCGGAAGCGGCATGCATGATCTCAGATGCCGGAATTTCTGTAAATTCCTTCACGAGCGCCTGCGTCGCCGTTTGCAGATTGGTAAAAGCCATAAACGGATTACGGAACTTTATTTTTCCGCTTGTAATGGCATCCACATTGTTACGGATATTTTCGGAATAGGAAGTTACGATAGGGCAGTTATAGTGATTTGTAGCACCAGGTACCTCATCCCGTTCATAGAAAAGAGCAGGATAGAAGATAAAGTCAACACCCTGCCGGATCAGCCATTCAATATGTCCATGTGAAAGCTTGGCAGGATAGCATTCTGACTCACTCGGAATACTGTCGATTCCCATTTCATAGAGCTGATGTGTGGAACGTGGAGATAATACCACACGGTATCCCAGCTTTGTAAAGAAAGTATACCAGAACGGATAGTTTTCATAAAAGTTCAGAACTCTTGGGATACCGACTGTACCGCGGACTGCTTTATCTTCAGACAAAGGTTCATATCCAAAGAGTCTTTTATATTTGTAATCAAACAGATTTGGAACATTATCCGCATTCTTAACTTTACCAAGACCGCGTTCACAACGGTTTCCGGAGATATGTTGACGACCTCCGGTGAATTTGCTGACAGTAAGGCGGCAATGGTTCGTACAGCCCTGGCAGATTGCCATGCTGGTGCTGTATTCCAGATGATTGATCTGGTCGATACTGAGCATACTGGTCTGATAGGACTTGTTTTCCATAAAACGGTCCCGTGCAATCAGGGCAGCACCAAATGCTCCCATGATACCGGCGATGTCGGGACGGATTACTTCAACGCCTGCAATCTGTTCAAAGCTTCTGAGAACGGCATCATTATAGAAAGTGCCACCCTGCACAACAATGTTTTTGCCTAGTTCTTTTGCATCGGAAACTTTTATGACCTTGAAAAGTGCATTCTTAATAACAGAATAGGCAAGGCCTGCAGAAATATCGGCAACTTCGGCACCTTCTTTCTGTGCCTGTTTTACTTTTGAGTTCATGAATACAGTACAGCGTGTTCCCAGATCAATCGGATGCTTGGCAAATAAAGCGGCCTTTGCAAAATCCTGCACACTGAAATTGAGAGATTTGGCAAAAGTTTCAATAAAGGAACCGCATCCTGAGGAGCAGGCTTCATTGAGTTGTACGCTGTCAACGGCATTGTTGCGGATACGGATGCATTTCATATCCTGACCGCCAATATCCAGGATGCAATCTACCTGTGGGTCAAAAAAGGCTGCAGCATTATAATGCGCAATGGTTTCAACTTCCCCGTCATCCAGCATTAAAGCGGATTTCAGAAGCGCTTCTCCATAACCGGTTGAACATGCTCTTGCAATATGGACATCCTGCGGCATCAGGGAAAAAATTTCCTGCAGTGAATGAATTGCCGTTTTAAGGGGGCTTCCGTTGTTACTGGAATAAAAAGAATACAGAAGATCACCGTTTTCGCTGACAAGAGCGCATTTGGTCGTGGTACTTCCGGCATCGATTCCCAGGAAAGCATTGCCATGATACGTATTCAAAAGTGCTGTTTTTACCTTATACTGATCCTGACGGCCACGGAAAGCTTCATAGTCCTCTTTGGTCGGGAAAAGCGGATCCATTCGTGCAACTTCAAATTCCATATGGATTTTATGAGACAGTTTTTCAACCATTTCATCCATTGTATAGTGAATGTCTTCTTTGGCATTCATGGCAGAACCCATAGCTGCAAATAAATGCGAATTCTCGGTATTGATTGTGTGTTCCTCATCCAGTTTAAGTGTTCGGATGAATGCAACTTCCAGTTCTGAAAGAAAGTGAAGCGGACCACCCAGAAAGGCAACATGTCCGCGAATCGGTTTACCGCAGGCAAGACCGCTGATGGTCTGATTGACTACAGCCTGAAAAATAGAGGCTGCAAGATCTTCCTTTGTGGCGCCTTCATTGATCAGCGGTTGAATATCGGATTTTGCAAATACACCGCAGCGCGCGGCAATGGTATATAAGGAGTGATAATTTTTGGCATACGCATTCAGACCGGAAGCATCTGTCTGCAGAAGGGATGCCATCTGGTCGATAAAAGAACCGGTTCCGCCTGCGCAGATACCGTTCATACGCTGTTCTACGTTTCCGTCTTCAAAATAAATAATTTTGGCATCTTCACCGCCAAGCTCTATCGCAACGTCTGTCTGCGGAGCCCGTTCTTTGAGTGCAGTTGATACAGCAATTACTTCCTGTTCAAACGGAACAGCAAGATGTTTGGCAAGCGTCAGACCGCCCGATCCTGTAATGACAGGGTGCAGGATAATATTTCCTGTCTTCGCCTGTGCCTCAACGAGCAGATCGGAAAGTGTTTCACGGATGTTGGCAAAATGACGCCTGTAATCAGCAAAAATGATCTGGTGCTGTGCGTCAAGAAGTACAATTTTAACAGTGGTGGAACCAATATCAATACCCAGTGTATAATCTTTGGAAATCATAAATTTAACCTCATTCTTTACATAAAAGCAGGAATCTTTCTTATTAAAAGAAAACATCTGTTTGGCATACCGGATTATTATAAAGCAAGGGTGGGCAAATTGCAACGGACATCATTTGCAATCCGGGGTACAAAGTGGTAGAGGTGTATCCGCCACATGAATAGATGTAAAATCCTGCTTATGAATGCAGGCATTCAGCGCATGATTTTACTTAATTCGCGTAAGTCTGACAATAGGCCACGAGCCATGCAGGTTCGGAATTTGCATGGCAAATCCCTCACTGTGGCGTATCCGCCACATGAATAGATATAAATCATGCTTATGAATGCAGGCATTCAGCGCATGATTTTACGTAATTCGCGTAAGTCTGATAATAGGCCACGAGCCATGCAGGTTCGGAATTTGCATGGCAAATCCCTCACTGTGGCGTATCCGCCACATGAATAGATGTAAAATCCTGCTTATGAATGCAGGCATTCAGCGCATGATTTTACTTAATTCGCGTAAGTCTGATAATAGGCCACGAGCCATGCATGTTCGGAATTTGCATGGCAAATCCCTCACTGTGGCGTATCCGCCACATGAATAGATGTAAAATCATGCTTATGAATGCAGGCATTCAATGCATGATTTTACATCTATTCGCATGGCTCTGAATCATAAACACTTTCTTAAATCCTTGTGAAAAAAGGTGACTCTGGTTTACAAGCGCTTTGCCGAATGTTAGAATTACACAGTAAAGATAAAGAAAGACATCAAAGGTAAACAATATGCTGAATAAATTGGAACGTAAATTTGGTAAATATGCAATTTCAAATCTCACACTTAAGCTTTTGATTCTGTATGCGATCGGTTATGTACTGCGCTATGTGGCGGGAAACAGTTCGATATATACTGCAATTCTTTTGTCACCGGCACATGTGATCCATCAGTTTCAGATCTGGCGTCTTTTTTCGTGGGTGCTTGTTTCTCCCAATATGACGCTGGTATCCTTTTTGATCACGGCAGTTTTTTTCTATTATCCGATTGGGAGAAAGATGGAATCGGTATGGGGAGATTTCCGTTATAATCTGTATTTGTTTTCAGGCCTTTTATTCACCCTGATCGGTGCATTTCTTCTGTATGGATTCTATGCAGTCACAGATCCTGCCAATCTTGCATATTATAATCTGACGATTGCGGCTAACTTTACACCGTATTATGTTACAATGTCCATATTTTTTGCATATGCTGCAACCTTCCCGGAAGATATGGTTCTTCTGATGTTCATTGTACCGCTTAAGATGAAATATCTGGGAATCATATACGGAGCGTTTCTTGCATATGAGTTCTTTATGGGAACGACGGTTACGAAGGTTGTTATTATTGTATCTGTTCTGAACTTCATTTTGTACTGGATCATAGCGGATCGCACCAATATCTGGCGTATGAGACCCAAAGAGGTCAAGCGCAGAAAGAACTTATCAGAAAGCAGTACAGATAACCCCACCCGGAATGCCCAGGCACAGATGTACCATATGTGGAAGAACAGAGTTGGATGATCCCAATCTGGAATTCCGGTATTGCTCGAAATGTTCGGGAAGTCATGAGTATTGTCAGGATCATCTTTTTACCCATGTACATATTAAGTAGTGTATGTCGGTGTTAATTTTACACAGAAACAATATTGCAGGAAAGAACTGAGGATAGCAGATTGGACAATAAGGAAAAAGAATTTGCGCAGAATCTTGAGAAAGTGACCCGTCTCGCGCGTGAACAGAAAAATGTGATTTCAAAGCAGCAGGTAGATGATGCTTTTGCAGAACTTGAGTTGAACGAGACGCAGATGCAGCAGATATTTGACTATCTCAAGAAACATAACATCGGAATAGATGAACAGGTTGATCCACAGGAGTATCTGACAAGAGAAGAAAACGATTATCTGAATGAATATATCGAAAGCCTGAAGGAATTGCCGGGAGCTACTGATGCAGAAAAAGAAGGAATAACCATTTCAGCAATGTCAGGGGATAAAAGTGCACAGAACCGTCTGATCGAAATTTATCTTCCGATGGTAACCGATATTGCCAAAATCTATGCGGAACAGGGCGTTTATCTCGAAGATCTGATCGGAGAAGGGAATGAGGCGCTGACAAGAGGCGTAAGGTTGCTCAATGCGATGGAAAGTCCTTCTGAAGCAGATGCTTTTCTCAGTAAGATGATGATGGATGCAATGGAAGAAGCAATTGCAGAGAATCTGGATGAGGATGCAAGAGGCGATAAGATAATAAAAAAAGTCCAGGAGGTCGCAGATCGCGCAGGTGAAATGGCACTTGAAATGCGCCGTAAGGTTACCGTTGCGGAATTGATGGAAGAGACAGGCTGGAAAAAGGAAAAGATCATGGAAGCGATTAAGCTCAGCGGAAATGCAATTGAAGATATTGATTTATCAGAAAACGGACCGTTGTAAAATGAAGAAGTCAACAGCGAGGTAAAATTTTTTTTTGAAATGATTGTATGAATAAAGTGACTGCCTGCAGATGTTTTTTATCTGCAGGCAGTTTTTCTGATTAAAGAAGTTTTAACTAAAAAAACCAATGTAATTCAATTGCAAAAAAAGTAAAGTAAAATTATACTGAATAAAGTTACTGCAGAAAAGAGATATGGTTTGAACCATATAAATTAATCGGAGGCTTTATGAATATTTCTTATCTTGAAAAGTACAGGATTTTTAAACTTGATACGCCCCACTGCAGCTATTGCATGGCAGTTACGGATGACGAAAAATTTCTGACACATGTTTATTTTGGAAGCAAAATCAGCGAAGATGATCTGACCTATCTGCTCAGAACAGATGAGATGCCATTTGTCCCATCCCAAAACGGCAGAGACAGAGGAGCATTTCTGGACTCCTGCCCGATGGAATATCCTGGAAATGGCGTTGGAGATTATCGTGAAAGTGCAGTCTGTGTAGCAGATAAAAATGGAAACAGTGCAGTACAGTTTTATTATACGGGACATAGAATTCTGAAAGGTAAAAAGAAACTGGAAGGACTTCCGGCAACTTTTGCAGATGATAACGGCAGTATGACACTTGAAATTGATGTGGAAGATCCGGTATTGCATCTTAAAGCGGTTCTTTCCTATTCAGTTTTTGAAGAACTGGATGTGGTAACGAGATCTGTACAGATCATCAATGAAGCTTCTGAACCGATTTTTTTGACCAAGATCATGTCATTGTCGTTGGATATGGATCAGACTGATTATCAGCTTCTGACTTTGCATGGTGCATGGGGCAGAGAACGTCAGATGGATTATCGGCAGATTGGATATGGACGGACAAATGTGGGATCTGTCCGTGGAGAGACTTCTCATCAGGAACATCCCTTTATCGGACTTGTTTCAGAGAAGGCATCACAGGAAAGCGGCGCAGTATATGGCTTCCATTTTGTTTATTCCGGTAATTTCCTGGCACAGGTGGAGAGAAGTCAGTTTGACAGTCTCAGAGTCAGTATGGGAATTCATCCGGATCAGTTCCGCTATTGTCTGGAAAGCGGAGCAGTTTTTCAGGCACCGGAGGTGGTCTGTGTTTATTCCGGGCAGGGACTTGGCGGTATGACACGTACATTCCATGATTTGTACAGAAATCATCTGATCCGCAGTCCATACAAAGACAGAAAGCGTCCGATTCTGATCAATAACTGGGAAGCAACCTATTTTGATTTTGATACGGATAAGCTGATTGCAATTGCAAAAGAAGCACAAAAAGACGGTATTGAAATGCTGGTCATGGATGACGGCTGGTTTGGGCGCAGAAATGATGATAATGTCAGTCTCGGAGACTGGCAGGTAAATGAAGACAAGTTGAAGGGCGGATTAAAACATCTGGTAGACGAGGTTAACAAAATCGGATTGAAATTCGGTATCTGGTTCGAGCCGGAAATGATATCACCTGATTCGGATCTTTACAGAAAACATCCGGACTGGGCAATTGCAGTTCCTGAGCGTACACCCTGCCGTATGAGAAATCAGTATGTACTGGATCTGTCCAGACAGGAAGTCAGAGAATATGTGTATGAATCTGTTGCAGTCATTCTGCGCAGTACCAATATCGCCTATGTCAAATGGGATATGAACAGGCAGCTGTCTGATCTGGGAAGTGCTTTTCTTGGCAAGCAGAATCAGGGAGAACTTTGCCACAGATATATGCTTGGTGTATATGAACTGCAGGAGAGACTGATCACGGAGTTCCCGGAACTACTGCTTGAGAACTGTTCAGGCGGAGGTGCGCGGTTTGATCCCGGAATGCTTTATTACAGTCCCCAGATCTGGTGCTCAGATGATGCGGATGCGATTGAAAGACTTTCCATTCAGGAAGGAACTTCTTTACTGTTTCCGCTTTCAACCATGGGAGCGCATGTTTCGGATTGTCCCAATCATACCGTGGGGCGTGTTACCCCATTTGCGACAAGAGGGAATGTTGCACTTGCCGGAACCTTCGGGTATGAACTGGATATTACCAGAATCGCACAGACAGATCGTCAGCAGATTCCGGGACAGGTTGCACTTTATCACAAATACAATGATCTGGTTCGTTCGGGTGATTATTACCGGATTGCGTCCTATCGGGACAATCACCTCTATGACTGCTACAGCATAGTTGCAAAAGATCAATCCGAAGCACTGGTTACCTTTGTGCAGGTGCTTGGCAGACCGAATATGCACAGCAGAAGAGTCAGTATACCCGGACTGGATTTGCAGAAGAAGTACAGAATAGAGGGAACAGATATTGTTTTGCACGGAGATACACTCCTACATGCAGGACTGCAGATTCCGAATATGTGGGGAGATTATCAGTCGGCGTTGTTTCATCTTGTTGCGGAAAAGTAATATTGATCGTGGGGGGAGAAGACTGCTGCTGCGCACAGTCGGAAAAAACAGTGATTCAAAAATAACAGTCGCAGCATGAGGTGGATAATGGCAAAAGCAGTAAGACTATCCGATATTGCCAAAAAAATGAATGTAAGTACCGTAACCGTTTCGAAAGCACTTTCCGGTCAGAAAGGTGTAAGTGAGGAAGTACGGGAACAAATCAAAAAAACGGCGGATGCAATGGGATATGTTCCGCTTATGGCGAGAAAAGTCAGAGAAAGTAAGAAAAGTTACAATATTGGGGTATTGATTTCCGAGCGTTTTCTTGATAAATATTCTTCTTTTTATGCACAGATGCATCAAAAAGTGGCGGCGGAAACAATTCTCAGTGAAAGTTTTACCATTTTCGAAGAAATCACAATGGAAATGGAAGAATCCATGACCATGCCCAGAATACTGGCGGAGAAAAAGGCTGATGGATATATTGTGATCGGAAGACTCAGCGATGCGTATCTCAAGACATTACAGAATGCAGGACGGGTTCCGTCCATGTACCTTGATTTTACCGTTGACAAAAGAGATTCGGACTGTGTTATTTCTGATAGTTATTATGGGGCATATTCACTGACGAATTATCTCTTTGAAAAAGGACATCGCAGTATTGCCTTTGTCGGAACCGTTCTGTCCACAGGCTCCATTACAGACCGCTATCTCGGGTATACAAAAGCCATGCTGGAACATAACATTCCGATTCGAAAGGAATGGATCATTGCAGACAGAGATCTGGAAAGAGGAGAAATGGACCCGGAGAAATTTTTTGTTCTGCCGCAGGAACTTCCGACCGCTTTTGTCTGCAACTCGGATCTTACAGCCAGCGTGCTGATTCGCAAGCTGGAGGAAAGAGGTTTGCGGGTTCCGCAGGATGTTTCTGTGACCGGATATGATAATTTTCTGTATCCTGGTTTATGTGATGTAGATATTACGACCTATGAAGTGGATATGCGTGAAATGGCCAAAAAGGCGGTACGAAACCTGATACACAAAATTAATGGAGAGAATTACCGCAAAGGAGTTCTGATTGTGGAAGGGCATCTGGTAGAAAAAGGAAGTGTCAGCCAGAGAGAATAATGCATTATGCTGTTAAGATGTCTTATTTCACATTACAGGAAGGGTGACAATAAAACAGGCTCCTGTTCGGGAGTAGAACCTACTGATATGACAGCCTGATGCAAATCGAGAAATTTCTTTACCATGGTAAGTCCATTGTCTTCACAGGTTTGGGAAGAATCATCCTGGTAGAATTCATTAAAATTGTGCAGTTGTGTTTCTGCATCTATTCCGAAACCATGATCCATACTTCGGATAAAAACCAATGGTTACCCATAAAAATCACAATCTGAAAGCTCTGCGTAAAAGCAGAGCTTTTTTTCTGCTATTTTTTATCTGTTAGGGGAAATTGTGAATGAAATCTTTACGTAACAGTTCGGTACTGCAATATATGGTTTTTCTGAAAGTATTTTATCAGGAAAATCTATACATTACTTTTTTAAGTAATTAATTCACAAAAACAGAAATATTAATCTGTTAAAAAGAACTAAAATGTATATTTTTATTAAACTAATTAGCTAAAAAACATTGACTTTAACTATAAAATAAATATACTTAAAAATAGCTCAAAAAAAGAAATATGTTAATTAAATTAACTAAAACAGGAGGGTAACAATGAAAAAGAAAAAGGTACTTGCAGTATTACTGTCAACCGTAATGGTTGCCAGCATGACAGCGTGTGGTTCTTCTTCAAAATCAGATACCACAGCATCTGCGAATGCATCATCAGAGGAAACGGCACAGGCAGAAGTAAGTGCAACAGATGCGTCTGCAGAAGCTGCAGAATCAGAAAGTACAGATGGTCTGAGCTATGCAGGAATCAAATTGGGTCAGGACTATACGGATCTGAAAGCTACCATTACAATGTTTAATCACAGAACAGATATGGATTCTGATGATTACGGCGGAAAGAACTGGAAGTCATATCTTGCTGATTTTAATAAAGAGTACCCAAACATTACAGTCAAGATCACAACAGATACAAATTATGCTGACGACGCACTGACACATCTGCAGTCCGGTAATTATGAAACGATCACAATGATTCCCGCTGTAGACAAGGCTGATCTTTCCACTTATTTTCTTTCCTATGGTGATCTGGAGACAATGAAGACACAGATCAATTATGCGACAACATGGGAGTATGATGATCAGGTATATGGTGTACCCTCTACTGCAACTACACAGGGAATCGTATACAACAAGAAAGTATTTCAGGATGCCGGAATTACGGAACTTCCCAAGACTCCGGAAGATTTTATTGCAGACCTGCAGTTAATTAAAGATAAGACAGATGCAATCCCGATGTATACAAACTATGCAGCAGGCTGGACAATGGGTGCATGGGATGCTTATATCGGAAATAATGCTACAGGTGACAATACATACATGAATCAGAAACTGGTTCATACAAAAGATCCGTTCCAGAATTATAACGATGATACACATGCCTATGCAGTATATAAGACACTGTATGACGCTGTGAACAAGGGGCTGACAGAAGATGACTACACAACAACCGACTGGGAAGGCTGCAAAGCGATGCTCAACAGTGGAAAAATCGGATGTATGGCACTTGGTTCATGGGCTTATCCGCAAATGGAAGCAGCTGGTAAAAATGCATCAGATGTTGCTTATATGCCATTTCCAATCACAGTAAACGGAAAGCAGTATGCAAGCGCAGGTGCCGATTATTCATATGGTATCAATGTGAATGCAACAGATGATGAAAAAGCGGCAGCAATGGTATTTGTAAAGTGGATGACTGAGGAATCAGGATTCTCCTACAACGAAGATGGTCTTCCGGTTAAAGCAGGAGATACCAAGACAAAACTTGCATTTGACGGTGTTACGTTCCTGACAGATGAACCGGCAAAAGATGGAGAAGAAGATTATCTGAATGAAATGAATTCAGAATCTGAACTGAACATCAATGCAGGTGGAAACGAGAAAGTTCAAAAGATCATTGAACATGCAGCAAATAAGGATGAATCGTTTGATGACATTATGGGTGAATGGAATAAAGCCTGGGATGATGCACAACAGACAAATAATATTTCTGTAGATTACTGATCAAAAGAGATTTGCAGGCAAAAGGCTATGGCGGGCCGGGGCGAAGTCATCCCCGGCCCGATTTATGAGTAAGCGTATAAATGTTTTTGGCTTCAGTACAAGGCAAAACCGGAGGAACCAGATATGGCAGAGATAGTCCAGCAAAAAGAAAATCAGAAAAGAACAGCCTTTGGAAAATGGATCAAAAGCAGACAGGGGCAGCAGCTTCTGATTATTGTTGCTTTTATGATCATACCGATTGCGCTGCTGATAATATTTACCTACTTTCCATTTGGAGAGATGGTGAAATTCAGTTTTTATAAAATGAAATATACGACGCCGGTAGATAAGAGAAAATTTGTCGGTTTACAGAACTATATTGATGTATTCAGAAGAGATGACTGTTTTGGAGCGTTGAAACTGAGTCTGTATTATATGGTCGGAGCAGTGATACAGTTGGTACTTGCTTTATATATGGCAACGATTTTGAGTTTTAAAGTAAAGGGTGGAAATTTCTTTAAAGGATTGATGTTCTTTCCCTTTCTGATTAATGGTATTGCAATTGGATTTATTTTTAAATTTTTCTATACCAGAGGATTTGTTTTTGATTCGATTCTGACATGGTGTGGATTTAATCCGGAAAATCTTCCGTACTGGCTCAAAGATCAGGCGGTTAATAACTGGGCGCTTGTCGCAACAAGTGTCTGGCGCTATTTTGGACAGAATATGGTCCTGTTTGTAGGGGCAATCATGTCGGTAGATGCTGAACTGTATGAAGCAGCAGAACTGGACGGCGCAAATAAATGGCAGATATTCAAAGCGATTATTCTGCCAAGTATCAAAACAATCGTGACATTAAATGTGATCTTGTCCATTACAGGATCGTTAAGTGCATTTGAGCAGCCTTATGTCATAACCAGTGGTGCGAACGGAACCGGAACCTATTTTGTAATCATGAATGATATTGCACATACGAGCCAGAAAGTCGGACTTGCATGCGCGATGGCGGTTGTATTATTGCTGATTATATTTGCATGTACGATTCTGCAGAAATTGTTTTTTAAATATATTTTCCGCGATGCAGAATCTGAGGATGAATCGTATCGGGCAAAGCATGCAAGGCTAAAAGCGCAGAAGGAAGCATTAAAACTGGAAAAGAAAGGAACTTTGAAAATATGAGTACAGTACAGAAGGTCAAACTCAGAAAGCCTCAACAGAAGTATACACCGCTGGGAATTTTATGGCTGTTCGTTGAATATGCATCTCTTCTTTTCTTTGGTTTCTGGGCGGTTATTCCTGTAATATCCTGTTTCATTACGGCATTCAAGACATCTGAGGAATATCAGCAGACCAGTGTGATGTCTCTTCCGCAGAACTGGCTGAATTTCAGTAATTTTGCAAAAGCTTATACAACTGCTAATATGGGGCGTGCCTTTTTGAATTCCTTTATCGTTATGATCTGCGTGCTTACGGTATCTGTCATCGTTGGTACACAGCTGGCATATGTTCTGACCAGATTTAAATTCCCGGGAAATCAGCTGATCCGTAACCTATATTTACTGGCGTCCCTTCTTCCGAGTGTTGCCATGCAGGTAACTGTTTATAAGATTATGTCAGGTTTTCACTTTGTGAATCATCTATATGGATATATTATAATGAGTTGTGGAACGGACGTTATTTCGATATATATTTTCATTCAGTTTATGGAAAATATTTCCACATCTCTGGATGAATCTGCTATTATAGATGGTGCAGGTTATTGGCAGATTTACTGGAAAATTCTGCTCCCGCTTTTAAAGCCTGCAGTGGTTACCGCCTGCATATTAAAAGGTGTTGGAGTTTATAATGAATACTATTGTGCCAATCTGTATTTGCAGAATAAAAATCTTCACACGATTGCAACGTCTCTTTATACATTTGTGGGACCTATGGGAAGTCAGTACAATCTGATCTGTGCAGGTGTGATCATTTCATTTCTTCCTGCACTGATTGTATTTCTGCTTTGCCAGAAACAGATTTACAGCGGTATTACACAGGGGGCAGTAAAGGGATAAGGAGAACGTGTTTTGGATAAAATACAAATGAAACAGGAAATCAAAGAACATCTTACAGAAAAACTGATTCCATTCTGGGAGAATCTGCGGGATGATACATACGGCGGATATTATGGCTGGCTGTCCTATGATCTGCAGCTGGATCGCAAGGCTGAAAAAGGATGCATCCTGAATAGCAGAATAACCTGGTTTTTTGCAAATGCATATACATTTCTGCAGGACCCGCAGCTTCTGGCAGAAGCAGAGCATGGTTATACCTTTTTAAAGGAACACTGCATAGACCTGAAAAATGGCGGTATATTCTGGTCTTTAAATTATGATGGGACACCGGCTGATACAACAAAACATACTTACAATCAGGCATTTTGTATCTATGCACTTGCATCCTATTATGAAGCATCAAAGGATCACGAGGCACTGGAACTTGCTGAACAGCTGTTTCATCTGATAGAGGACAAATGCCGGATGAAGCAGGATATCTGGAAGCTTTTACCATTGATTTCAAACCGCAGTCGAATGAAAAACTTTCTGAAAACGGCGTCATTGCAGATAAGACGATGAATACGTTACTACATGTTTTTGAGGCATATACGGAATTGTATCGTGTTTCACACAATCCGGAAGTTGGAGAAAAGCTTGCATGGATCCTGGATCTTTTTGCAGATCAGATATACAATCCTTCACTTCACAGACAGGAAGTATTTTTTGACAGTAAGTATCATTCCATTCTGGATCTGCATTCTTATGGACATGATATCGAAACGAGCTGGCTGATCGACCGGGGAACAGAAATTCTGGGAGAAGAAAAATATAAAAACAAAATGGCACCCGTTACGATGGATCTGGCAAAGGAAATCCTGAAAGTGGCTTTTGACGGGCATTCTCTTGCAAATGAAAATGATCGCGGCAGGGTAAATAAAAATCGTATATGGTGGGTACAGGCAGAAACGGTGATCGGATTTCTGAATGCATGGCAGAAAGAACCTGAGCGCGATGAATTTTTAAATGCCAGCATTGCAACCTGGGAATTTATCAAAAAAAGTATGATAGACAAAGAGAAGGATCCGAGTGGTTCTGGGAGGTCAACCCCGATGGAACACCGATTGCTGGCCGGCCGATTGTGGAACCCTGGAAATGTCCTTATCATAATGGCAGAATGTGTATAGAAGTCATAAAGAGACTTTCCTGATACAGTTGTGAAAATCAAAAAGAAAAAATAAGAAAAATAAAAAAATAATATGAATAGAAAGGTGGCCATATGGTACATCCCAAGTATTATGAACGATGTGAAGAACAGAACAAACTGCTGGTACGAAAAAATGAAAAGACAGATTTTTATAACGGAATTTATGACCGGTATACATACCCGGTATTGACAAGGGAGCATATTCCGCTGACATGGAGATTTGATTTGGACAGTGAAACGAACCCGCATTTCATGGAACGACTTGGCGTGAACTGTGTGTTTAATTCCGGCGCAATCTATTTAAACGGGAAATATTATCTGGTGGCCAGAATAGAAGGAAATGACCGCAAATCATTTTTTGGTGTGGCAGAGAGTGAGAATGGCATAGATGGCTTTCATTTCTGGGATAAACCGATTCTCTTTGCAGATACCTGTCCGGAAGAGACCAATGTATATGATATGCGTCTGACACAGCACGAAGACGGATATATTTATGGCATTTTCTGCTCCGAAAGTAAAGACAGAACGAATGCGGATCTGTCAGCAGCAGTTGCAGCGGCCGGGATCGTACGTACGAAGGATCTGATTCACTGGGAGAGACTTGAGAATCTGAAAACACTGCATTCTCCGCAACAGCGCAATGTGGTTCTTCACCCTGAATTTGTGGATGGAAAATACGCTTTCTATACAAGACCTATGGATGATTTTATTGAGACAGGATCAGGCAGCGGGATTGGATTTGGACTTTGTGAGGATATCACACATGCAGTAATTGATGAAGAGAAGATGACCAGTCTTCGGAAGTATCATACAATTACAGAGGCCAAGAACGGAGCCGGTGCGGTACCGATCAAAACGGATCGCGGCTGGATTCATGTGGCACATGGCGTACGTAACACAGCAGCAGGTCTTCGTTATGTCCTGTACTGTTTTGCAACGGATCTGGCAGACCCGACAAAAGTGATCGCACAGCCCTCCGGAATGTTTCTTGGGCCAAGAGGGGATGAGCGTGTGGGGGATGTCAGCAATGTCGTGTTTACAAACGGCGCCATTGTAAATGAAAGAAATGAAGTCTATATCTACTATGCATCTTCCGATACGCGGCTTCATGTTGCGACAACGACAGTTGAAAAACTGACGGATTATGTATTTCATACACCGCAGGATCCGGGAAGATCAGTGGAGTGTGTTGCACAAAGATGTGACCTGATCGATCATAATCTTGCGCTTCTGGCAAAAGAAAAGAACAGATAAGAAATTTTTTTCATATTAATATTTCACGGGGAGAAAATGTATGAGCAAATATAAAATGATCAGTCCTGCAGTACCGAATATGCCATGGCAGGAACAGCCGGAAAATTTATCCGGTGCACCGATCTGGAGATACAATGATAATCCGATCATCGGAAGGAATCCGATTCCGGGAGTTGCACGGATATTCAACAGCGCGGTTATACCATATGAAGGCAAATTTATCGGTGTATTTCGTGGTGAACAGACAAACGGCATACCATATATTTATATGGGCAGAAGTGAAGATGCGATTCATTGGGAATTTGATCAGAATAAGATTCCGTTTGTGGATGAAGACGGACAGCCGTTTATGCCAAGATACGCATATGATCCGCGTCTTGTAAAAGTGGAGGATGCCTATTATATTATCTGGTGCCAGGATTTTTATGGTGCATCCATCGGAATGGCCAGAACAACAGATTTCAAAAAATTTGTCAGACTCGAGAATCCTTTTATACCCTATAACAGGAATGCAGTTCTTTTCCCCCGTAAAATCGGTGGAAATTATGTAATGATGTCAAGACCTTCCGACAGCGGACATACACCTTTTGGAGATATCTTTATTTCGGAAAGTCCGGATATGGTTTACTGGGGCAAACACCGTCATCTGATGGGAAAAGGAAATGAATGGTGGGAGTCTGTGAAGATCGGAGGAGGTGCAGCACCGATTGAGACATCTGAAGGATGGCTGCTGTTCTATCATGGAGTGAGCAGTACCTGTAATGGCTTTGTTTATTCAATCGGCGGTGCAATCCTTGATATTGATCAGCCAAGTGTTGTAAAATACAGATGTGAGAACTTTCTTCTGACGCCTGAGCAGTGGTATGAAGAGCGAGGATTTGTTCCGAATGTATGCTTCCCATGTGCTACGATACATGACTCTGAAAGTGGCAGAATTGCCGTTTATTACGGAGCGGCAGACAGTTATGTGGGACTTGCATTTACGACAGTCGATCAGGTCATTGATTATATCAGGGAGCACAGTGTTACCTGTGAAATGGATACGGAGATCGGAAAGCGCTGATCTGCCGGATGGAGTGTCAGACTGGAATAAAAAAGAAACGGTTTATATCAGGCTTTGTGTCATACGGCATGAAGCCTGTATTTATTAGAACGGATAGCATTTTTTAGTGATGATACAAGACAAAATACGGAGAAAAGAAATCATGGAATATCAGATCAGTTATGAACATGCGGTCAGTAACCGTGGTAATCTGGAGAGAATGAAAAAACTGATGCAGAGGGCGGCGGCAGGAGAGAGCCTGACAATCGGGTTCCTTGGAGGTTCCATTACACAGGGCTCACTTGCAAGTACTGCAAGGTTATGCTATGCATATCATGTATATGAATGGTGGTGCAGGGCGTTTCCAAAGGCGCAGTTTACCTATCTCAATGCCGGAATCGGGGCAACGGATTCGCAGTTTGGATGTGCACGCGTACAGGAGGATTTGCTGGCCTTGCATCCGGATTTTGTTATTGTAGAGTTCTCTGTCAATGATGAACCGAGTGAACATTATATGGAAACTTATGAAGGACTGATCCGGAATATCCTTTCAGATGAAAAGAAACCTGCTTTGATGCTGGTACATAATGTTTTCTATGACAGCGGCAAAAATGCACAGCTTTATCACAGCAGAATCGGCAGATATTATGATTTGCCTTCTGTCAGTATGCAGAGTACAATTTATCCGGAAGTTTTATCAGGGAGAATCCCTAACAGGGATATCACACCGGACGATCTGCATCCAAATGATGCCGGGCATATACTGGTTGCTTCGGTAATCACATTTTATCTTGCACAGATACAGGAACAGATGATGCAGCAGGAAGATCCTGAGCAGAAATTGCCGGTGCCGCTTACGCAGAACGGATATGAAGATTCTGTCAGATATCGTAATATGGATTTAGGTTGTCAGCCGATACTACATGGATTTCTTCCGGATATGATTAAACAGACCGAAATAACAGACATATTCCGAAACGGATGGACGGCAGCCGCACAGGGTGATTCCATTCACTTTGCAATCAGGGCGTCTTCCATTGCAGTGCAGTACCGCAAAACAATTGCACTTCCGGCGCCTGTGGCAGAGCTGATTCTTGATCAGGATGAGCAGCATCCGTTTGTTCTGGATGCAAATTTTGATGAAGCATGGGGAGATAAACTGCAGATGGATACGATTCTTGACCATGGAGAAAATTGTCTGCATACAATTGACATCAGAATCAGTCAGACACATGTAAATGATCAGAAACCGTTTTATCTTGTTTCTGTCATCGCATCAGGAAATAAAGAGTACAAATTTTCCTGATCACAGATAAGGAATTTCGTGCGCAGTTTTCACATCATGCGCTTTTGTCAGAAATCAGGTATGGAGGGAAAAATGTTCAAAGATGATTTTATATGGGGCGTAGCCTGCAGTGCATACCAATACGAAGGAAGAGATCCGCAGGATGGAGCAGGCGAATGCATGTGGGATACCTTCTGTAAAAGCGGTAGGGTATATGAGCAGCAGAATGCAGAAGTTACCTGTGACGGAATTCACAGATATCCGGAAGATTTCAGGCTGATGGGACTTTTGGGAATTAAGGCATATCGTTTTTCCATCAGTTGGAGCAGAATTCTTCCAAATGGTACGGGAGAAGTGAACCCGAAAGGAATCGCACTGTACCGGGATATGCTAAAAGAGCTGCGTCAGAATGGTATCCGGCCATATATTACGTTATATCACTGGGAAATGCCGCAGGCGCTTTCTGTTCAGGGCGGCTGGATGAATCCGGAAAGCCCCCGCTGGTTTGGAGAATATGCGCGGATCGTAGCAGAGAATTTTGCTGATCTGTGCGATGATTTTATTACCATAAATGAGCCGCAGTGTTCCATTAATCTGGGATATCTGCGTGGGGTGCATGCACCCGGAATAAAGGTCAGTTTGTCAGAAACATTTCTGGCTGCGCATCATATTATGATGGCACATGGAATGGCTGTCATTGCACTGCGAAGGTATGCAGGCAGACCGATTCGTGTCGGATACAGTCCTACCTGCGGCGTGGCATATCCGGAAACAGATTCGGCTGCAGATGTGGATGCTGCCAAAAAAGTATATTTTGGATTTGATCAACCGATGGATAACTGGGCATGGAATGTTGCCTGGTTTTCGGATCCGGTCGTGTTGGGCAGATATCCGGAAGAAGGATTGCAGAAATTTGCAGAATTTCTGCCGGATATTACAGAGCAGGACATGGAACTGATCCATCAGCCAATTGATTTTCTGGGACAGAATATTTATAACGGATATGGGATCAGGGCAGGACTGGATGGTAAACCACAGTATGTGGACAGAGAAGTCGGCAGTTCACATACGGATACAGGCTGGCCGGTAACGCCGCAGTGCCTGTACTGGGCGGCCAGATTTTTGTATGAGCGTTATAAACTTCCGATTTATATTACGGAAAACGGAATGGCAGCAGCCGATGTGGTATCAGCGGACGGCAAAGTACATGATCCGGAACGAATCAATTTCCTGGACAGATATCTTGGTGAACTGCAAAAAGCAGCGGATGAGGGAATAGAACTTTGCGGCTATTTTCTGTGGAGCTTCCTGGATAATTTTGAATGGGATCAGGGATATTCCAAACGATTCGGAATCGTATACAATGATTATGTGACACAGAAACGGACAGTGAAAGATTCTGCATTCTGGTATCGCAAAATAATAGAAACAAATGGAGGACTTTTGAGTGTGAATACAAAACCGAGACAGGTTCTGTTTCTGCAGCCTGTTTTTACACATAATATCTGGGGCGGAACAAAGCTTAGAACGGAATTTGGATACGATATTGCAGGAAATGACATTGGTGAATGCTGGGGAATCGCAGCACATCCAAACGGAGATGTTACGGTAAAAAGCGGCGATTATCAGGGTATGCATTTGTCGGAAGTATGGGAAAACTATCCGGAACTGTTTGGAGCAGGAAAGGGAGAGCAGTTCCCGCTTCTGATCAAGATCATTGATGCAAAGGATGATCTGAGTATTCAGGTACATCCGGATGACAGCTATGCAGCACAGCATGAAAACGGTTCGCTTGGCAAAATGGAATGCTGGTATGTACTGGAATGTGAAGAAGGTTCCTCACTGGTGGTTGGCCATAATGCAGGAAACAGGCAGCAGCTTTGCGATATGATAGACGAGGGCAGATGGCAGGAACTGATCCGTGAAATTCCGATTCGCAAAGGGGATTTTGTACAGATAGATCCGGGAACCGTGCATGCAATCAAGGGTGGAATTTTGCTGTTGGAGACACAGCAGAGCAGTGATATCACTTACAGGCTTTATGATTATGATCGCCTGCAAAATGGCAAACCACGCCAGCTTCATCTGCAGCAGAGCAAAGATGTGATCACAGTTCCGGCACCTTCGGCAGAAGAAAGTGTCTTACATGATACGGTTACACTGGAACAGACACATTCGACGCCGGAACGAATCACCGACAGTGTCAGAAAACTGGAAAATTGTCAGTATTACAGTGTCTATCGGATCAATGTGAACGGAAGAATTTCGTTCATGCAGGATGCACCTTTTATCCTGATGACAGTTTCAGAAGGAAGCGGATTAGTAAACGGATCTGTATTAAAGAAAGGCGATTTCTTTATTTTACCGGCAGGGCTTGGGCAGGTTGAAATAGAGGGAAAATTGCAGCTCATTGCATCTTCTGTTCAGCCGATCGGTGCCTTCGCAGGATAAAGGTCTGTACGATACAAACAGTGAAATTGATGAAAAGATTTGAGAAGCCATCCTGAATTTGTGATTGAGGATGGCTTCTTTATAGAAAAATTTTATAAATGAAATCAGAATTATGATATGGATAGACTGGACAAATCATATTGAATCGTGGACAATAACATAGAATATGACAAACAGAAAATTGAGACGGACAGGAACAGGAGAACAATATGCTGATCAATCACGAGGAAGATTTCAAATATTGCATGCAGGATATGGAAAGAGATTATTTCGGTGCAAGATATACGTATCAGGAACTCATGCAGAACGAACTGGTACCCTTTAAATTCAAAACCATTATTGAAAGATATCTGGTCAGGGATATTGACCGTGACACCTCTCTGGAAAGTCATTTTTATCATATGACAAAGGAAAATCCCGAATATCGTGTATACAGGCAGCTGAAAGCCCGTGTACGTGTAACGCAGATAAAAAACAGAAAATCCAGTCAAACGGAATATACGGAAAAAGTATACACACTGGAGCAATTGACGGCTCTTTCTCAGGAGGAAAAGATGAAAAAAGGAATAGCGATACGGGAAATTATTCTGTCCAAACTGGCACTCTTTGCTTTTGCTGTCTGATTCCATGAACCGGAACGCACATGAATGTTCCGGATGAATTTAGTCAGGAGATTCCGATTCGGGACAATACATTGTCATTGATGAAAAAACATACTTGCTTTTCGGCTATCTCCATGATATATTGGCAGAGCGCACATTTTCTGTGCATTCAGCTTTGCAATCCGGCGATTCTGCCAAAAATTTCAGAGCAAAACAAAATACTTAATTGACAAACGGGGGCATTTGTTTTACTATAGATAAGAACAAATGTTCTACCGGAAGGGGAAAACAATGGAACGAGAAGAAAAACAAAAGCATTGGATGCTGCTCTTGGGCAGATCGAAAAACAGTTTGGTAAGGGAGCTGTAATGAAGCTTGGTGACCCATCAAACGCAATGAGTGTTGAAACAATTCCGACCGGTTCTCTGAGCTTGGATATTGCACTTGGGCTTGGCGGGATTCCAAAAGGTCGAATCGTTGAAATATACGGACCGGAATCCAGCGGTAAAACGACCGTGACGCTTCATATGATTGCGGAAGTGCAGAAAAGAGGCGGTATTGCCGGATTTATTGATGCAGAACATGCACTTGACCCGGTATACGCAAAGAACATTGGTGTAGATATTGATAATCTGTATATTTCTCAACCGGACAGCGGAGAACAGGCACTTGAAATCACAGAGACCATGGTTCGTTCCGGTGCAATTGATATTGTTGTAGTCGATTCGGTTGCAGCACTTGTTCCCAAAGCCGAAATCGATGGTGAAATGGGTGATTCGCATGTAGGACTTCAGGCACGTCTGATGTCTCAGGCGCTTCGTAAACTGACAGCGGTCATCAGTAAGTCCAACTGTACGGTTGTCTTTATTAATCAGCTGCGTGAGAAGGTCGGAGTGATGTTTGGCAGTCCGGAAACAACAACAGGCGGTCGTGCACTCAAATTCTATTCTTCCGTACGACTGGATGTTCGCAGAATTGAACAGATCAAACAGAGCGGAGAAGTAATCGGAAACAGAACAAGAGTCAAAGTTGTAAAGAATAAGATTGCTCCGCCATTTAAGGAAGCAGAGTTTGATATTATGTTCGGTAAAGGAATCTCTTATACTGGTGATGTTCTTGATCTGGCAGCAAATTGCGATATTATTAATAAAAGCGGTGCATGGTATCAGTATGAAGGAGAGAAAATCGGACAGGGACGCGAGAATGCCAAGCAGTATCTGGAAGCGAATCAGGGGATTCTTGCTGAAGTAGATGAAAAGGTGCGTGAACACTATGCACTTCCGGAAGATGCTTATACGGCTCAGAAGGCTGCAGAAGCAAAGAAACAGGCAGGAGCAGCTGCAAAAGCAGCAGAGAAAGCTGAAAAAGCGGCAGAAAAGGCTACAAATGCTGCAGATGAAAAATAAAGACTAAATAATATAAAATGCAAGTGATAGATAAAAGATGATCCATAAGTAAGAAAACAGGAAAGAGGGCTTATGGCCCTCTTTTCTGTTACATGACATTTATATATAAATTGTAGTCTGATATAAATTACCAAAGCAAAAGGCAGAGGCGGGTGACATATGATTGTATCAGAAATCGTTCCCTTTGATAAAAAAAGGAGCAAAATTTACCTGGATGAAGAGTATGCATTTCTTCTCTACAAGGGAGAAATCAGACAGTATTGCATGGAGCAGGGATCAGAGCTGTCAGAAGATGTCTATGAGGAAATCCTTTATACAGTCCTTCCCAAGAGAGCAAAACTGCGGGTCATGAATTTGTTACAGAAACAGGATTATACCGAGAAAAAACTGCGGGATAAACTGCACGATGGATGTTATCCGGAGAGATGTATCGATGAAGCGATTGAATATGTTAAATCTTATCATTATATTGATGACAGACGTTATGCAACTGATTATGTGCAATATTATATGAGCCTGCGCAGTCGGAATCGTATTGAAATGGATTTAATGAGAAAAGGGATCACGCGGGAACTGATTTCAGATGTAATGGCAGCGTGTTATGAATTTGCAGATCCCCAAATTGAGATAAGACAGGCAACAGAACTTTTGCATAAAAAGCATTACGATTCAAAAACAGCTGATATGAAAGAAAAGCAGAGAATCATGGGCTTTCTGTATCGCAAAGGGTTCTCTCAGGACGTGATTCACAAGGTTCTTTCTCTTGACATAACAATGGATTAAGCGTAAGATTGAATTGTTGTAAAATTGTATAAGAGGAAGACTGAAAAAGCCGTTCTATACAAAATATTGTACAATGAAAACTGAATAAGGAGGTGCTCCTGTAATGATTACTGTGATTGCAGTAGTAGCAACTCTTGTCATTTCTGTTCTGATATCGGTTACTGCAACAAATACTTACCATAAAAAAGTTGCGGATCAGAAGATCGGTAGTGCGGAAGAAAGGGCAAGAAAGATTATCGATGAAGCACTCAAATCTGTGGAAGACACCAAACGTGAAAAACTTCTGGAAGTGAAGGAAGAATCATTAAGAGCAAGAAACGACCTTGATAAAGAAGTACGTGAGCGCAGAGCGGAAGTACAGCGCTCTGAACGTAGGGTTCAGCAGAAAGAGGAAAATGTCGAGAAGAGATCTGATGCGATTGAAAAGAGAGAAACCGGGTTAAATGCACGTGAAGAGGCGCTTGCTAAGAAAAGTGCCGAGGTTGCGAAACTTAATGAACAGAGGTTACAGGAACTGGAAAAGATCTCAGGCTTAACCTCCGAACAGGCAAAGGAATATCTTTTAAAAATTGTTGAAGATGATGTGAAGCATGAATCAGCTCTTATGATCAAGAATATGGAGTCTGAGGCAAAAGAAGAAGCGGATAAGAGAGCAAAGGAAATTGTGGTAAATGCAATTCAGAGATGTTCTGCAGACCATGTGTCCGAGACAACCATATCCGTGGTACAGCTTCCAAATGATGAAATGAAAGGCAGAATTATCGGTAGAGAGGGAAGAAATATCAGAACTCTTGAAACGATGACCGGAGTTGATCTGATCATTGATGATACACCTGAAGCAGTTGTTATTTCAGGATTTGATCCGATCAGAAGAGAAGTTGCACGTATCGCTCTTGAAAAGCTGATTGTAGATGGACGAATCCATCCGGCCAGAATTGAAGAAATGGTTGAAAAAGCTCAGAAGGAAGTTGCGGCAAAGATCAAGGAAGAAGGAGAAAACGCTGCTATTGAAGCAGGCGTTCATGGACTTCATCCTGAAATTATTAAACTTCTTGGTAAGATGAAATTCAGAACAAGCTATGGACAGAATGCGCTTAAGCATTCCGTTGAAGTTGCACAGTTATGTGGACTGATGGCATCTGAACTGGGACTTGACGTGCGTGTTGCAAAACGTGCAGGCTTATTACATGATATTGGAAAATCTGTGGATCATGAGATGGAAGGTTCTCATATTCAGTTAGGTGTTGATATCTGTAAGAAGTATAAGGAATCTGCTGTAATAATTAATGCAGTTGAAGCACATCATGGTGATGTAGAGCCGACATCTTTGATTGCAGTTCTGGTACAGGCTGCCGATACAATTTCCGCAGCAAGACCTGGCGCAAGAAGAGAGACACTGGAGACTTATACAACAAGACTGAAACAGTTAGAAGATATTACGAACAGCTTTAAGGGAGTAGATCATTCCTTTGCAATCCAGGCGGGGCGTGAGGTCAGAGTAATGGTGGTTCCTGATCAAATCAGTGATGCGGACATGGTTATAATAGCACATGATATTTCCAAGAAAATTGAAGCGGAGATGGAATATCCGGGACAAATCAAGGTAAATGTTATTCGTGAAAGCAGAGCAACTGATTACGCAAAGTAATATGAAATCTGTTATAGGATAACGGACATGAGAGAAATAAGCGATTCAGAATTTGAAAACAATATGTTTTCGGTTCTGAATCGCTTTTTTTATTATAGAATCAGAATTTGAAAATATACAAATTGAGAAATAATTGCTTTGATCCTTTCACATGTTGTATTTGACAATTATGTTAGCAAATGCTAACATAATAATTACAGAGGGAATACAAGATAAGAAAACGAGGTTTATATGTCAAATATTGTTATTATTATAGTGATAGGTATAATTGCTCTTTTTGCAATAAAGGGAAGCGTGAGACATCTGAAAGGAGAAGGTTGCTGTGGTGGAAATTCTGATATGGAAGAGAATAAAAAGCTTGAAGAACCGGAAATTGGTAAAATGGTACTCAGAATTACAGGAATGAAATGTGAGCAATGCAAAAGGCGGATCGAACATGCAATCAATAGCCTGGATGGGGTTGCTGCAAAAGTGAATTTGCATAAAGAACAGGTAATTGTAAGGTACAGCAGACCTGTTACATTGCAGGAAATTAAAGAAAGAGTGGAACAGGTTGGATATGGTGTTAATGACTATATCTGAAAAAAAGTTTATCTATCTGAAAAAGTGCTTTTCTCATATAAAATTTCTAAATGTAACATTGGATACTTGATTTTTAAAGAAGTAGGCATAAAGTAAAATATGGAGTATGAACAGACATACGCAAAGGAAAGGGGTTGGATGATATGAACTATCTGGAAATTGAAAAAGTAACCGGACGTGAGATTCTTGATTCAAGAGGAAATCCTACAGTAGAAGCAGAAGTTACCCTTGTGGATGGTACAGTTGGCAGAGCATCGGCACCAAGTGGAGCGTCTACCGGAGAATTTGAGGCGCTTGAACTTCGGGATGGTGATAAAAACAGATATCTTGGTAAAGGAGTTACAAAGGCAGTTGCGAATATTAATATGGTCATCCGAAAGGCATTGATCGGAATGGATGCTTCTGACATTTATGCAGTTGACCGTGCCATGTTGGAGGCTGACGGAACAAAAGAGAAAACAAAACTTGGAGCAAATGCAATTCTTGCCGTATCAATTGCAGCTTGCAGGGCTGCAGCGCTTTCTCTGGATATTCCTCTTTATCGTTTCCTTGGTGGAACTGCAGGCAATCGTCTTCCTGTACCGATGATGAATATTGTAAACGGGGGTGTACATGCACCTTCATCAGGATTGGATGTACAGGAATTTATGATCATGCCGGTTGGTGCGCCCAGCTTCAAAGAAGCTTTGAGATGGTGTGCTGAGGTCTTCCATACACTGGCAGGAATCTTGAAAGAAAAGGGCCTTGCAACTTCTGTGGGAGATGAAGGTGGTTTTGCTCCTGCACTTGCTTCAGATGAAGAGGCAATTGAGACAATTCTGGAAGCGGTCAGAAAAGCAGGGTATCAACCCGGAAAAGACTTTATGATTGCTGTTGATGCGGCATCTTCCGAGTGGAAGACAGGGAAAAAAGGGGAATATAAACTTCCCAAGGCAGGAACGATATATACAGCAGATGATTTGATTGCACATTGGAAAAAGCTTGTAGAGAGATTCCCTATTATATCTTTAGAGGATGCTTTGGATGAAGAGGACTGGGAAGGATGGGAGAAACTTACAGCAGAATTGGGAGATAAAGTACAACTGGTAGGTGATGATCTGTTTGTAACCAATACAATTCGACTTGCAAAAGGAATATCGCTTGGATGTGGAAATTCCATTTTGATTAAACTGAATCAGATCGGATCCGTATCAGAAACGCTGGAGGCAATTAAAATGGCACATGAAGCAGGATATACAGCTATTGTGTCGCATCGTTCAGGTGAAACGGAAGATACAACAATTGCTGATCTTGCAGTTGCTATGAATACCTGTCAGATCAAGACCGGTGCTCCATCCCGTTCAGAGCGTGTTGCCAAGTATAATCAGCTCCTTCGGATAGAAGAGGAACTTGGAGATACTGCAGTGTATCCCGGCATGAAGGCTTTTCATGTAAGCAGATAAACATATGAAATAAAGATATCGGAAGAAATAAAAGAATTGATTTACAGAGTAGAAAAAAGGATGCACATCCGGTTTGTCAGATATTAACCGGATGTGCATCCTTTTGGTTTTGAAAAACAGCAGATGATAGATACGAAATATGTTTTCCGTTACAGTTTGCATTTTTGAGAGTGAAAATGTAATGATCGAATCACAGCATACTGATAAACAGACCGATATTAAGTGCAGTAACAATCAGAGCTACGATCCAGAGCACAATTTTAAGAACAGAAGAATTGGCGTATTTACCCATAACCTTTTTGGAGGAAGTAAGATAGATCTGTGTGAAGATCGTAATGGGTAATTGAATGCCAAGCAGCATCTGTGAATAAACAAGCCCGTCAAAGGGTGATTTGATCAGTAAAATAATAAGTGCAGCAGGGATCATGGTTATAAGAATTCCTGCTTTTGTATGGATGTCCTTGATATCATAAGGCTCGGAAAATATGCCGGCAAAAATACTTCCACCGGCCATACCTGCCGTAATACTGGATGAAATACCGGCAAAAAGAAGAGCAATAGCAAAGATAACAGATGCACCGCTTCCCAGAAGGGGTTTCAGCATCGAACCTGCTACTGCAAGATCATCTACTTTTTCACCTGCAGCAAAAAAAGTTGAGGCTGCCATCAGGATCATTGCACTGTTGATTGCCCACCCGATCAGCATGGAAAAAAGCGTATCAAGAAATTCAAAACTGAGTTGTTTCTTAATAACAGCCTCATCCTCCAGATTCCATTGACGACTTTGTATGATCTCGGAGTGAAGGAAGAGATTATGCGGCATGACAACGGCACCCAGAACGCTCATGATGACAGGCATGGAACCGGAGGGAAAAGAGGGAGTAACCCACCCTATTGCAGCAGAAGTCCAACTGATTTTGGCGACACAGATTTCAAAAAGAAAAGACAATCCGATTAAAGAAACAAAAGCAATAATAATTTTTTCGATTTTTTTGTATCCGTTTGAGAACTGACAAAGCAACACTACAAACAGGATGATCATGGATGCAAATTTAATCGGAATATGAAACAACATTTCAAGTGCAATGGCACCACCAAGGATTTCAGCAAGCGCAGTAGAAATGGATGCTCCCACTGCAGTTGCGAGAACTATATTTTTGATATGTTTATTCATATAGCGACTGGCCGCTTCTGACAGGCACAGTCCGGTTGCAATTCCCAAATGTGCGGCATTATGCTGCAGAATGATCAGCATGATAGTAGAAAGTGTTACCATCCAGAGAAGTGCGTAGCCATAATCAGAACCGGCAGCAATATTGGAGGCCCAGTTACCGGGATCGATGAATCCAACAGTAACCAAAAGCCCTGGACCAAGATATCTCAAAAATTTGAGTGCTTCCGATCTGCCGGAATGGTTGTCACTAAAAAAATTTTTCATAACAAATCTCCCTGTTTATTTAATTAATTCAAAGATGAATGTAACAGTAGTTATGGGAATATAGGCGTATACGGGCAAAAAAGACAATCTGAAAATATTTGAAATATCAGTTACAGATTCACATTAGCATTCCATACTATTTCATTGTATCGCACAAAAATATATAAAACAATATTTTTTGAGAACCATTTTCAAAATATAATCAAATAATATTGACAATCATTATCAATAATGTAATAATGCCTTTGGTTGTCAAAACCACACAATAATCATGGAAGGAGCTGAATGTGATGCCGCTTACAATGGTAAATCCAGGGGATATGGTTCAGGTTAAAAGAGTTGGTGGACTGGAGGAAACAAAAAGATTCTTGATAAATCTTGGTTTCACAGAGGGGGCAGATGTTACTGTTGTTAATGCAATCGATGGAAATATGATTGTAAAAGTACGCGACAGTCGTGTTGCAATCGGCCAGGATATGGCAAAAAAAATCATGGTTTAAACCGGTTTATATTGAAAACGGAAGGTTTGCTATTGCAAAAGTTGAAAACAGGAGAGATGCAGATATGAGAACACTCAAAGATGTGAAAATAGGGGAGTCCGTAACGGTTAAAAAGTTATCCGGAAACGACGGTGCACTCAAACGCAGAGTCATGGATATGGGGATTACAAAAGGCAGCACGGTATATATCAGAAAAGTGGCACCGCTTGGAGACCCGGTAGAAATTACAGTAAGAGGATATGAACTATCACTTCGTAAAGCAGATGCGCAGATCGTGGAAGTTGAGTAAGAAGCTGAACAGTAAATTGCGTGCAGTCATAGAGCGATAAACCCGCGACTGCTTTTTTATGAAGCAAATATTAGCAATAACTAACAAAAATAGATTAAAGAGGAGAATGAAAATGGCAGTAAGAATTGCACTTGCAGGAAATCCAAACTGCGGAAAAACCACAATGTTCAATGCACTTACAGGTACCAATCAGTATGTTGGTAACTGGCCTGGTGTAACAGTAGAAAAAAAAGAAGGAAAATGCAAAGGGAAGAAGGATGTCATAATAACAGATCTTCCGGGCGTTTATTCTCTTTCACCATATACACTGGAAGAGGTTGTCAGTAGGAATTATCTGCTCAGAGAGCGGCCGGAGGCAATTATCAACCTGGTGGATGGTACCAATATTGAACGAAATCTCTATCTGACTACTCAAATCCTTGAGCTTGGTATCCCGGTAGTAATTGCACTTAATATGATCGATGTGGTCAGAAGGAACGGAGATCAGATCAACACTTTGGAACTTGCCGGGAGAATGGGATGTGAGGTGGTTGAAACATCTGCACTCAAAGGAACGGGGCTTGATGAGGTTACTGACAAAGCAATCAAACTTGCTGCTAAAAAAAAGAACGCAGAAACCGCAGTCCGTTTTGCAGATGATATTGAAAAAGCCATTACTACTGTACAGCAGCTTATTCCGGAGCAGTTTTGCCGATCGGAACAGCGCAGATGGTATGCAATCAAATTAATTGAAAAAGATGAAAAAGTTCTGGAGCAGGTTAAATTTTCTCCTCAGGAAAGGGACACACTTCTTGCGATTCGCAGTCAATTGGAAAAAGAAAATGATGATGATGCGGAAAGCATTATTACTAACGCAAGATATGACTTTATCGCAACAGTAGTTGCAGCAGCAATAAAGAAATCTCCGCGAAAAACGTCAACTTCAGATAAAATAGACAGGATCATTACAAACAGAATTCTTGCACTTCCTATTTTTGCAGCAATTATGACCGCCGTATACTATTTTTCCATTACGACAATCGGGACAATGGGAACAGATTGGGCAAATGATGTTCTTTTTGGAACATGGGTATTACCGGGAGTTCAAAAATTTCTGGAAAGCATCGGGGTTGGAAGCGTTCTGATCGATCTGGTTGTGAATGGTATATTGGGCGGAGTAGGAACGGTTTTAGGGTTTGTTCCGCAGATGGCATGTGTGTTCCTGTGTCTTTCCATTTTGGAAGATGTCGGGTATATGGCCAGAGTTGCCTTTATAATGGATCGCATTTTCAGAAAATTCGGTTTGTCCGGCAAATCTTTCATACCGCTTCTGGTGTCGAGCGGGTGTGGTGTACCGGGGATTATGTCCACGAAAACCATTGAAAATGATAATGACAGACGGCTGACGATCATGACTGCAACATTTGTACCGTGCGGAGCAAAGCTTCCCGTTATTGCATTGATTGCAGGAGTAATGATGGGTGGAGCATGGTGGATGGCTCCGCTGATTTATTTCATCGGAATAGCAGCTGTGCTTGTTGCGGCAATTATACTCAAAAAGACTAGAATCTTTGCAGGCGAGGCAGCTCCATTTGTTATGGAACTTCCGGCATATCATTTACCGGCAGTCAAAACAGTTCTGCTTCACGTGTGGGAAAGATTATGGGGATATATTAAAAAGGCCGGTACGATCATTTTCCTGTGCTGTGCGGTGATGTGGTTCCTGTCTTCATATGGGGTAGAAGCCGGTGCATTCGGACTGGTTGATGATCAGGCACATTCTCTTCTGGCTTATGTCGGCAGCGCAATTGCATGGATTTTCATTCCGCTTGGATTTGGCAACTGGCAGGCAGTTGCATCTATTATTTCCGGATTTGTAGCAAAAGAGTCGATTGTATCCACCATATCAATTTTGGGAGCAGGACAGGAGCTGGGAGAAGATTCTACAGCATTATGGTCCAGTCTGCAAAACGGTATGCTTCCTACTGCAGTTGCAGCATTTTCATTTCTGATCTTCAATATGCTGGATTCACCCTGTCTTGCAGCAGTTGGAACGATGGCAAAAGAAATGAATTCCAAAAAATGGACATGGATTACAATATTGTTCCAGAACGTATTTGCATATCTTGTTACATTGATGATATATCAGTTCGGGGTACTGCTTGCATATGGAACATTTACGACAGGAACAATCGCAGCAATTATTGTGCTGATAGGTATGTTGTATGCACTTTTCAGACGAGATATATACAAAAATCAGAATATTGTGGCAAAGCGTTCTGTTGCATGAAAGCTCATATCATGTTCTATTTTACAGGAGTTTTTTTAACAATTTCCCTTTTGGATATAAATCCTGACTTGACAGTGATCTGGAAGTTCGGTAATATAAGAATGTCAAAAGATAACACTGTTATGCAGAAAGAATATGCAAATGAAAGATGAAAAGGAAACCAGAAAAAAACTGCTGATCTGTGCAAGAACAGAATTTATCCAAAAAGGGTATATGCAGGCTTCACTTCGCAGTATATGCAAAAATGCAGGCGTGACAACAGGAGCACTTTATTTTTTCTATAAAGATAAAGAGGATCTTTTTGCTTCTGTTGTGGAAGCACCTCTGCAGAAGATATATGTGGAAATGGCGGAACATTATGCAGAAGAAAAGCAACAGATTGCATCAGAAGATCCAATGCATATGGATTTTTCGGATGATATGAAGCGGGCAATTGCAATCGTCCACATGATGTACCAGTATCGGGATGAACTGCAGCTGGTATTGACAAAAGCACAGGGATCAAAATATGAACATATTACAGATACGTTTATTGCAGCAACACAAAAACATTATCGACTGATTGCGGACATGATGTGTGAAACGGCCGGCATAAAGCCTTTTGATGACTATTTCATCCACTGGACAGCACATATGCAGATTGATATTTTCATTCATATGATTACGCATGAACCGGAAGAAGACAAGGCAGTCGAACATATGAAGGATATTGTTTCCTACCTTGTAGCGGGATGGATCGGGATGCTGCAGAAGAAATAAAAAAGTTCTAAAACATAGCTATGTTCTTTCTTTAGAACATAGCTAAAAAAATACATAAAACATAACACTGTTACGTAAAATGGGAGAAGAAAAAATGTATTTGCAGATAACAGATTTAAAAAAGAGTTATGGAGAAAATGAAAGTTACACACAGGTATTAAAAGGGATTTCAACCGGTGTGGAAAAAGGAGAGATGTGTGTAATTCAGGGAGCAAGCGGATCGGGAAAGTCGACATTGTTGAACTGCATCGGAGGACTTGATTATCCGGAATCCGGTTCCATACAGGTTGCAGGTAAGGAAATAGTAGGGCTGAGTCAATCCGAACTGTCATTTTATCGCAGAGAAAATCTGGGATTCATTTTTCAGTTTTATAATCTGGTACCAAATCTGACAGTCAGAGAAAATATAGAAGTATGTAAATTCCTGACAGATCAGCCACTTGATATGGATGAACTTCTTATTATATTGGGACTGACGGAACAGCAGAATAAGTATCCGTCACAGTTATCAGGAGGTCAGCAGCAAAGATGTGCAATTGCAAGGGCACTGATCAAAAATCCCAGATTACTGTTGTGCGATGAGCCAACGGGGGCATTGGATTCCAAAACAGCAGGAGAAATACTGATTCTGATGGAAAAAGTCAATCAGAATTATGGAACAACAATGCTGATTGTCACGCACAATGATGCAATCAAAAATATGGTGCATAAGGTCATTCTGATCAAAGACGGTCAGATCAGTAAAGATTATGAAAATGAAAAGCGGATATCTGCAAGAGCGCTTTCAGGTTTGCAGGAATCATATCTTTGGGAAAGGTATCAAAAATAGTTATGCGTCAAAGCGGCGCGGAAACGGGGACTGGAATGCATAAAGTTCTGGGCAAAAGAGTATTTCGTGATTTTAAAAAGAATATTTTATCCTATCTGGCGTTGATGCTGCTGATCATCCTGGGAATGTATATGATCACAGGTATGGTTGGGGCTGCAGAAACGATTATACATGGAACAAAGCTTACGGCAAAAGAGCATTTTCTGGAAGACGGAGAATTTCAGGTATTTGTTCCGCTTAAAAGCGGTGAAATACAGGCGCTTACAAAACGCAACATAACGCTTGAAAAGATGTTTTATCTGGATTTTACTGTCGCAAATGCAGGAACACTGCGTGTTTATCAAAACAGAGAAAAGATAAATCTGTTTCAGCTTGAAGAAGGCAGTATTCCGGATCAGAACAATCAGATTGCATTGGAAAAAAGATACTGTGAGGAACATGGTTTTCATGTTGGAGACACCATAAAAATAGGAGACATGGCTTACCAGATTGTCGGGATCGGAACCTTGCCGGATTATGAAGCTCCTTATCGGAAAGTGGGGGATATGGCAGTTGACAGCAGTCTTTTCGGAGTCGGGATTGTATGTAAAGCCTCCTATCAGAGGTTGGAACACAATCTGAATATGGAACAGAAAGAGCAATATACCTACGCATATCTTTTGAATAATGCAATGACCGATGCAGAACTGAAGGAGGAACTGAAAAAAGATGTAGTTACCGCTGATCAGGTACAGGATCAGAATTTTCAGGAATATTGGAAAAAAACCGGTGGTGTGAAAGATATGTACTTAAATGCAGCTGAAAGCATACGGGATGGAGGAAACAGGTTATCAGATACGCTGACCTGTATAGATGGCAGCAGCAGTGCATTACAGCAGGGTGCGGAACAGATATTGAGGCAATACCTCAAAGAAGCAAATGCAGGCATAGTAAAATATGGAGTGAGAGAGGAGCTGACCGAAAACAACTACAACGAGATCCTTTCCAAAATCAGAAAACAATCAGATGATAAATATATAAATGACAAACTGTCTTCTTTACAGGAGACAATTGGAGATCTGAAGCAGTACAGGGACAGTGTATCTGCATATACAAAGGCAGTGGGGCAGGTACAGAAAGGGAGCAGTCAGTTAGCAGACGGATTACAGAAATTTGATCAAAAGACAAATGATATGGCAGAAAAATACTGGAATGTGAAACTGAACAATATGACAGCGTTTATGCCGCGGGGAGAAAATCCCAGAATCGGAGCAGCGGCGGATGATCAACGGATCAATAAGATGTGTGGTCTTGCAGCAGGTGTGATTGTAATGATCCTTTTTACATATGTAATATCAGTGTTTGTAATACATGGAATTGAGAAGGAAAGCAGTGTCATAGGTGCTCTATATGCACTGGGAGTGCAACAGAAAGATTTAATATTACATTATTTGATGCTCCCGGTTCTGGTAACACTGATTGCAGCTGCACTTGGAAGCATACTTGGATTGAGCAGATATGGGATCATGTTTCAGATGCAGGACTGCTATGCATATTATTCGATCCCAACTTTGGCATTTTTCTACCCCAAATATCTGATCCTGTATGGATTTGTTATGCCACCTGCCATTGCAGCTGCAGTCAATTTCACAGTCATTCGAAAATATCTGGCAGGGACACCGCTCAGTCTGATGCGAAAAGAACAAAGGCAAGTAAAAATAAGAAAATTGAAACTGGGAAATATGGGGTTTATCAGAAAATTTCAAATTGCAAATATGATAAAAGAGCTCCGAACAGGCATTACTGTTTTTTTCGGAATGTTTATCTCACTGTTGATTGTTATGCTTTCGCTTAACTGTTATCTGATGTGCAGGCATGTTGCACAGGAAAGTGAACGGGATACCGGATTTGAATATCTTTATCTCTACAAATATCCTGATAAAACAGTACCGGAGAGCGGGGAAGCGGCATTTGCGAAAACAATGCACAAAAAAGCAATGGGTTATAATATGGACATTACACTTCTTGGAATCCGTTCCGGTAATCCATATTTTAATGTGAAAACAGAAAAAAGTGAAAGTAAGGCAGTGATTGCTTCAGCTTTTGCGCAGAAGTTCAGACTGAAAAAGGGAGATACTTTTTATATTACAGATGAGGAGGAAGATAGAAATTATGCATTCACAGTGTCAGATATAACGCAGTATGGAACCGGAATGTATGTCTTTATGAATATCGACAGTATGAGAGATTTATTTGATGAAAGTGATTCATATTTTAATGCGGTATTTTCAGACAAAGAACTTGCAATTGATCCCGGGAAACTGTACAGTACGGTAACAAAGGCGGAAATTGTAAAATCATCTGCGATCTTTACTGATATGATGCGTCCGATGATTCTCATGCTGGCAGGCGTTTCAGCACTGATTTTTGCAGTTGTTCTGTATTTGATGATGAACGTGATGATTGCGCGCTCGGCTCTGAATATTTCAATGTTCAAGATGTTTGGATATCATAAGAAAGAACTGCAGAAACTGTATCTGAATGGTAATATGGATACAGTAGCTGCAGGCGCACTGATATGTATACCGGCAGCAAAAATTTTAATGAATCGAATTTATCCTTATATGATATCCAATGTTGCGGCAGGCATGAATGTAAAAGCGCAGTGGTGGATGTATGCGGGGATTTATGCGATGATTCTGGTATTGTATGGTGTCATCAATATGCTGCAGGTCAGAAAGATCGACCAGATTACCCCTGCCGAAATACTCAGGAACAGAGAATAAAAAATAAAAATAAAATTCCCGTATCCCGGTGTGAGCGGAATACGGGAATTTTACAAAATGTCCGGCAGGATATTATGCAGGGTATTATTTTGCAGAATCAATCGGTTCATATCGGTTAAAGATTTTTTCACTGCTGCATACATGTTTGGTAAGGTCATCATCTATGATGAGGTAGTCGCCTTCACAGATAAAAGTGCGGCCTCTTCGATGATTGATATACGGACATACGACCAGACCATTCTCACGGGTCACTTTTATCAGATTATCCGTGATGAACCAGCCTTTGGTAATAATGTCAGCATAGGATTCAAAACCATCTTCCAGACCTTTGTTCAGTTCATAGGGAACAATGGTTGCTTCAATCGGGGTTCTTCTTGCACGCATTTCAGTCCTCCTTTTTGCATGGAATTTTGTTTTCTTACATTTATTTTAACACGATAATTTGTTAATAACAAATAGAGAAATATAAAATCTTTTTTTTGTGATATTATAATAAAAAACGCAGTAAGAATAATACGTGTCAGAACAGAATACGGATGATTCTGAAAGGAGCCTGATGGAGCAGGAGTTGTTGCAGAAAAGGGATGCAAAGTATGCTGAATTTCAGCGTAAGCTCATTCCGACAGCTATTCCGGAGAGTATTATCGGAATACGGACACCGGATTTGAAAAAATATGCAAAAAAGCTTTTAAAGGAACAGAGAGCAGAAAAATTTATAGAGGAACTGCCGCACAGATATTTTGAGGAGAATCAGATACATGCTTTTGTGATCTCAGAAGAAAAAGATTTCGATCAGTGTATCTGTGATCTGGAAAAATTTCTTCCATACGTGGACAATTGGGCAACCTCCGATCAGATGTCGCCAAAGATTTTTATAAAAAACAAAGATCTTCTTTTGCCATATATTGAAAAGTGGATTATATCGGATCAAACCTATACGGTGCGTTTTGCAGTCGGAATACTGATGCAGCTTTTTCTGGATGATGATTATGATACGAAGTATCCGGAGATGGTTTCCCATATCCGATCGGGAGAATATTATATCAATATGATGGTGGCGTGGTACTTTGCAACGGCGCTTGCAAAGCAATATGAAACCATCATTCCGTATATTGAACAGAACCGACTGGACGTCTGGACACACAATAAGGTAATTCAGAAGGCAAGAGAAAGCTATCGTATCACACCTGAGCAAAAGGAATATCTGAATACATATAAGAGAAAGAAGCAGGTCTGAGTATGGGAGAAAAGGATACTGAAAAGATGGAGAACGATCAGCAGATGCAAGAGAATGCATCGTCGGGGGAAAAGCGCCTGGCAGGATATTGTAAGGGTGCTGGAATCGGACTGCTATATATTATGTTCTTTCTGGTCCTGCAGATAATCGGAACCTTTGTTTGTGTGATTGGTTATATGATCATGGGCATAGCCAAAGGCGTGGCAGACCCGGGGCAGGCGATAACAGAACTGGCAGGCAAGGTACAGACACCTGAGATCATGACGAATATCACTTTTATCAGTATTCTGATAGAAGGATTTGTCATTTATCTGATTTTCCGCGTGAAGTGCAGACCGGACAGCAGTATATCGAAGGAACAGCGGATCCAAAAAAGAAGGCAGCTGATCCGTTCTTTGCTGAATGTGAGAACGGTCCTTTTGCTCGTGGCAGCAACAGTGGCAGTATATGGAATGGCACTGTTGATATCATTTGCGGTTTCCGCAGCATTTCCGAAAGCAGAGAAAGATTTTGAAAGTATGATGGGCAGTGCAACAGGAGGAAATCCGGTAATTGCATTTCTTACTGTGGTTATTCTGGCTCCTGTCGCAGAAGAAATGGCAATTCGTGGAATTGTAATGAAGTCATTGTCAAAATATATACCGGTAACAGGTGTAATCATTATTCAGGCTGTTCTTTTCGGAATTTATCATATGAATCTTATGCAGGCTTTCTATGTATTACCGCTGGCATTACTTTTGGGATATACAGCCTACCATTTTGATTCAATCATTCCATGTATCTGCATCCATATGCTCAATAATCTGATGCCATACTTTTTTGCGCTGATATACAGTAAGGAAGTGGGCATTATGGTTCCGGTTATGATTCTTGCGGTGGCTGCTGCGGTACTTTTTCTTACATGGAAATTCATTCCAAAGCAGGACAAGGCAGAGGTGTAGCAAAATGAAAAGGAGAACAGACCGATTTTTTGCGGTCAGATATGGTGTCTGCTATGCATGAAATCAGAGCAAAGGCGATTTTATCCGCGCAAAACGGAATGAATATATACAGAGGCTGCCAACACGGCTGCATATATTGTGATGCCAGAAGTACCTGTTATCAGATGGATCATGCTTTTGAAGATATTGCAGTTAAAATGAATGCACCGCAGCTCCTGGAACAGGCACTGCTGCATAAAAGAAAGCGCTGTATGATCGGAACCGGTTCCATGAGTGATCCGTATATTCCACTGGAAAAGGAACTTGGTCTGACCAGAAAATGTCTGGAACTGATTCTGCAATACGGTTATGGTCTTGCGATACAGACAAAGTCGGATCTGATCCTGCGGGATCTGGACCTGCTGCGGCAGATCAATCGTAACACCAAATGCGTGGTACAGATGACGATGACCACTTATGATGAGGAATTGTGCAAAATTCTGGAACCAGGTGTTTGCACGACAAAAAGGCGTTTTGAAGTACTCGATATCCTGAGACAGGAGGGAATACCAACGATCTGCTGGATGACTCCGATTTTGCCGTTTATCAATGATACCAGAGAAAATGTAGAGGGACTTCTGGATTACTGTGTTCGGGCAAAGGTATATGGCATAATGGAATTTGGAATTGGTGTGACACTGCGGGATGGTGACCGGCAGTATTTTTATGCACAGCTGGACCGGCACTTTCCCGGGATGAAAGAACGCTATCAGTGCGCATACGGTAATCAGTATGAGCTGCCTTCAAAAGAACAGGAAGAGCTGTTGCAGATGATCCGTGATACCTGTACACAAAACGGTATTGTAAATGGTGCTGAAAATCTGTTTTCTTATATGCATACGTTTGAGGACAAGGCAGCGGGAGAGCAGATCAGCTTTTTGAATCAGATTACGGGGCAGGACAGATTTTGACACAAAATGACAGGACAACGGAAAAGGTAACTGATAAGATATTCTTACCTGCAGGAGGGTGGACAGATGGAGTGGATTATCAGTATTCGTGAATCGGTAGATTATGTGGAACATAATTTACTTACCGTAAGCGGACCGGAAGAAGTAGCACGGGAAGTTCATATTTCTTCATTTTATTTGCAGAAAGGGTTTGCTGTTATGACAGGGTATTCGATCGCGGAATATATCAGGGACCGAAGACTGTATCTGGCGGCTCTTGATGTGATTACAGGACAGGAAAAAGTGATTTCCATTGCTATGAAATATGGTTATGATACGCCGGAAAGCTTTACAAAAGCATTTTCCAGATTTCATGGAGTATCGCCAACTATGCTTCGAAACAATCCTGGTAAGATACATGTATTTCTGCCGCTCAAAATAACAATTCAAATTCAGGGAGGCAATGATATGGATTTTACAGTAGAAAAGATGAATGGATTTAAGGTAATTGGTTTTGAAAGAGATTTTTCCAATGAGGATTCCTATCAGAAGATTCCGAAATTCTGGGAAGAATATGCAGAGAAGTATATGAATAAAATGCTATGCAGCGGTGCAGATCCGCAGAATCAGACAGAACAGGCAATCTGCGACAATAAGATCGGTGAATATGGCGTATGTGTGGATGACATCGGAAAAGATAATAAATTTCGTTATTTTATTGCAGGAAAATATCAGGGAGGGGAAGTGCCGGAAGGTATGACCTTGTATGAATTTCCGGATATGGAATGGGCGAAATTTCGTTGTGTCGGACCACTTCCGGGTGCACTGCAGGCTGTAAATACCAAAATTTTCAAAGAATGGCTGCCGGGTAATCCGGATTATGAAATCGCTGTAGGAGCCAATATCGAGTGGTACTCCATGGCGGATGGCAGCAGTTCCGATTATGAAAGCGGGATATGGATTCCTGTCAGACACAAGTGAGAGAACAGGCAGTATAAGACCGGCATTTGTCGGTCTTTTTTGCGTAGGAATCGTGCCGTCTGTGCGCACGGCTATAAGAAAATATTAAAAAATATTTTTTTCATAAAAAACTTGACCTGGAGTTACTCCAGAGATTTATACTGAATCTGTAACATGATTTGTCAAACGGGACAGATCAATATAATGTTCTGCTGAGGTGGTCAGAGAAATGGAGTGTACAATGACGGAAAATCTTGGAAAAGAAATACCCAAATTGGGGTTTGGGTTTATGCGGCTTCCCAGAAAAAAAGAGGATCAGTCAGTGATTGATATGGATCAGGTCAAGACCATGGTAGATCACTTTATGAACGCCGGGCTGTATTATTTTGATACTGCATATGTATATGATAACGGGAAATCAGAAGAAGCAATTAAAGAAGCTTTGGTAGACCGATACCCGAGAGATCAGTTCAGACTTGCGACTAAACTGAATGCATGGATGGGCTGTTCAGATGAAGAAACAGCAAAACAGCAGTTCTATACCAGTTTGGAACGGACAGGAGCAGGATATTTTGACTTCTATCTTTTGCATGCTTTGCAAAAAGGAAATTATGAAAAATATGACCAGTATCACCTGTGGGATTTTGTAAAGGAACAGAAAGCGAAAGGTCTGATCAAACACTGGGGATTTTCTTTTCATGCAGATCCGGTGCTTTTGGAGGAACTTCTGACCAGACACCCGGATGTGGATTTCATACAATTGCAGATTAATTATGCAGATTGGGATAACCCAAGCGTAGAATCCCGTGCAAATTATGAAGTTGCAAGGAAACATCAGGTTCCGGTTGTAATCATGGAACCGGTTAAAGGCGGAACGCTTGCGAATCCGCCGGAGGCTGTCAGGGAAATTTTCCATAAACAGGATCCGGATGCGTCCGCAGCGTCATGGGCGATTCGTTTCGCTGCTTCCCTGGATGGCATTATAACTGTCCTGAGCGGAATGTCCACACTGGAACAGCTGGAAGATAATATATCCTATATGAAAGATTTCAAACCGCTTGATGATTCAGAAATGAAGACGGTTCATCAGGTACAGGAAGTATTGCAGTCAATTGATGCTATTCCCTGTACAGGCTGTCACTATTGCACGGAAGGTTGTCCAATGCATATCGACATTCCCGGAATATTTACAGCAATGAATCTGAATATGGTTTTTGAACGACTGGAAGATGCCAAAAGAGAATATAACTGGCGTACCGGAAAAGGCGGAAAAGCTTCTGATTGTATTGCCTGCGGGCAGTGTGAGAAAGCCTGTCCGCAACAGATCAAGGTGATCACAAGACTGAAAGAATGTGCACAGATACTGGAAAATTAGTCTGATGCAGTAATCTCGTCGGATTTGGATTGGAAAATGCAGACCTGATCAGAAAAAAGTGAAACATATCAAAGCTCTTTGTACGGATTATCTGAAAAAGAATCCTGCAAAGAGCTTTATTATGTTTTCATGTTGAGCGTATGAAAAAAATGATATAAAATTAAAATGATAACGTAATGAAATAAGGTCTAATTATATCTGTCCATTTTAATAATCCGTAAAACTGCAAGAATTATCCGATGAGGTGAACTGATGGGGGAAGCAGATGATAACCGGCTATGGAATCAGCTTTTGGAGCTGATTCCGACCGGAGTAGGGGTTTTTGACTTTGCAGATCAGAAAATATGTATGGAATATTTAAATGACGGTTATTATCAAATGATTCATGCTACAAGAAAGCAGCGCGCAGTTTTTTGGGGAACCGGCGTAATTGATGCGATTTATCAGGACGATGTGAAAGGGCTCATGGAAGAAGTCCGTGCAGCCATTGCAGAAGAAAGAATGCTGCAATATCGTTTCCGTTTGCTGACAGGTATGGGGAATTATATGTGGGTGGCCATTCGTGCCAACCACATCAAAAAAGATGACGGTGATGTCAGATTTTTTGTAGCTTATTATGATATGGATGAAGTAATTCACATGCAGGAGAAAATGCAGGATTGTGAAATTCTGCAGAGGGAGTTTGTCAGGTATTCGGAAGCGTTGTATTTTTCCTATTATCCGGGAGAGCATCGTTATGCGGTAATTTTCAGACCGGAGAGCCAGAAGAGTGCACCGGTTTCATTGAATGATTATCCGGAATCGTTTATTCGAAAAATGAAGCCTGACAGAGAAAATGCAGAAAAATATAGAGAAATGATCCGCAAAATAGATAACGGCGCGCAGGAAGCGGAATGTACATTCTGTATTCCGGCAGGAGAAAAAAAGCGTTGGATCAGAGTTCATATGTGGGGACTTCCCGGCAGGGGAGAAGACCCGGTACGTGCAATCGGCAGTCAGATTGATGTGACCGGTTATGTGAAAGCAGAACAGGCATTTAATGATGAACAAAAAAAGATGCAGTCACTGCAGGGGAAAATTCTGGCAGTATCCTGTTTCAATGTAAGCAAGGATATGGGGATAGATTTAAGTGATGATTATAACCTGGGATACAACAGAATTGATAAAGATACGTTGTATCAGGAAGCATTGGAAAGTGATCCGCAAATTGTACTTCAGAATCGGGAGACGCTGGATATTCTGCTCAAAGTTGTGGAACAGGTTCCGGATAGAGAAGAACGGATTAATTTTATCAGAACATATTCAAACAGTGGATTACTCAGAAAATATGCGGATGGCGAGCGTGAAAGCAAACTGACGTACCGGAGATGGACCAAACGTGGAATATTATGGGTTGAAACGAGGGTAGTACTGCTTCGTAATCCCGATACAGGTGATATTGTAGCCTTTTTCTATTCTTCGGATGTGAATGACAGGATGATTTATAATAAGCTCACCACACAGCTTCTGATGCAGGATTATAAGTCTTTTTCCTATTATGATGTTTCTTCCGGAAAATTTTTTGTAAATCCGGATCCGTCTGAAAAAGGAACTGAGTTTACAGAATATCCATATGAAGATGCAGTATTGGATGAAATTGATCGCTGCGTAATTCCTTCTGAAAAAATCGAAGTACAAAAAAAATATGTAATTGAAAATATTCTTTCGAAATTAACTTCAGTTAAAATTTATGAGATCTATTATACCTGTAATGAAAGAGACCGGAGTGTATCCGGATACCCGCACAGAAAAATGAAATGTGATATTTTTTATCTGGATGCAGGCAGGGATATTATTATTTTTGCTTATTCCGATGTTACCGGAGTATGTGAACAGGAACGCAAAAAACGTGAGAAAATGACCAGAGAAATGCAGGCGCTTGCGGTAGCGGGAAACGCCAAGACAGAATTTGTGGCAAGAATCAGCCATGATATCAGAACGCCGATCAGTATTATCAGCAATATGACAGATTTTGCGTATGAAGATATACATGATGAAGAGAAGCTTTGTTATGATCTGGACAGAATAAAGGCGGCCAATCATTTCCTGCTGAATCTGATTAATGATGTATTGGATATTTCACAGATTGACAGCGGTAAGATCAGATTGAATCCGGAACCATACACATATGAAGAGCATGCAGCTTACGTCAGAAATGTTCTGGAACCTCTTTGCGAAAAAAAAGAACTGAAATGTTTCATCAGTCAAAGAACGAACAAAGGAATTATTGTTGCTGATAAGATCAGAATCAATCAGATTATTCTGAATCTGATCTCCAATGCGGTAAAATATACGCCGAAAGGAGGCATGGTTTCTTATATTTCGCACAGTGAAGATCTTCCGGATGATAAAATCAGGTACAGTTTTGAAATCAAAGACACGGGAATCGGAATGAGCCGTGATTTTCAAAAGCATATGTTTGATTCTTTTGTCCAGGAATATGATAATCCCGCAAGGGCAAAAAACATTCAGGGAACAGGGATTGGATTGTCCATTGTGAAAAAAATGCTGGATTTGATGGATGGAACGATAACAGTAAAGAGTGAGATTGGAAAGGGAACTTCGATCAGCTGCAGCATTGTTTTTCCGGATGCACTGCGAGATCCGAAATATCGGAAAAAAGTAAAATTAATGCAAAAAAGCAATGCAGAGTATGATAAACTCACCGGACGGATATTACTTGCAGAGGACAACCTGATCAACACGGAAATTGCTGTCCGGATTCTCGAAAAACTCGGGCTAACAGTCGAGTGTGTACAAAATGGAGAAGAAGCAGTTAAACTGTTTGAGAAGAAACCGGACGGATATTATCGTGCAGTTTTAATGGATATCCAGATGCAGATAATGAACGGATATGAGGCAACAAGAAAGATAAGAGCCATGAAAAAGGCGGATGCCGCTACGATTCCAATCATTGCAATGACAGCGGATGCCTTCTCAGATGCGGTTCAGAAAGGGCGCGATTGCGGAATGTCCGAGTATCTGATCAAACCGATTGATCCGGCAGGTCTTTACGGCGTATTACAAAAAGCATTTGGCAGATCAGATTCAATATCATAGATATCGTCAAAAGAAATTCTGGTGTTCACAATCTGAAGCAACCGGCTTGTCTCGTCAATTCTGGCGACCATACCGGTTGCTTTTATGTACTGACCTTTTTGAAAAAATATGATACATACAATATGACCGCATTTGAGCTGATGCATTTTGTAGTCAAGTTCATCCGCCATTTCGGGAGAAAGTTCTGCTTTTGGAATGACAATGCGCTCCTTTGCAGAAAGCGCTTCGGAAAGCCCTTTTACTGCGGAAAAGGGCATAAACTGCTTTGCTCTGTCTGTAACAGGCATTTTGCTCCGCTGACTGGGATTAAACACCACTTTTATGACCTCCGATCTGATGATTGCGTGTTGGGGTCATGGCACCTTCCTGCAGATTCATACCTTTCAGAATGGCATTTTTACCCCATTTGCTGCGGATATCTATAACGGCTTCCTGAATTTTGTGATCTTTTTCGAGCAGAACGGGATCGGTAAAAAAACTGTATTGATGATATTCTTCCGGAATAACATTATTACAGGAAAGATTGACTCTTCGAATCGAAAAAGCGGGATTTACAATACGTTCATATAGTTTTGCAACGGCCGGCACTATAACTTTGTCGGCACTGGTTTCCGAGTCAAAACTAACAGTACCGTGTGCAGCGGGCATGTTTAAATGATTGGAGTAGCCCACCATCAATGTAACAGATTTTGTAAAAAGCCCTTTTTCCACAAGATCGAGGCAAAGCAGATCCGTCATTTCCTTGACAATTAATTCCCCTTTGTCATAAGGATAATCTTCCATCAGCACCTGTCCGTTTGTGAGGCTGTGTGTAGAAGGCCTGTATGATTTGATATCCGGCAGGGTAACAGGTTCACGTCCCCAGGCATGATCGATCAGAAGTTCTGCGTCAATTCCGAAGAGGCGGTAAAGAAGGTTTTCATCAGCAAGCGTGATTTCCCGCATGGTACGAATACCATATCTGTTTAGCCGCTCTGCACTGCCGGCTCCAATACGCCAGAAATCGGTGATCGGACGATGATCCCAAAGTGTTTTCCGGTAGCTTTCTTCATTCAGTTCGCCGATGAAATCAGCAGCATGTTTGGCGGTAATATCCAGTGCTACTTTGGTCAGATAAAGGTTGGAGCCGATTCCGCAGGTGGCACGGATCCCGAGCTGGGCATAAATATCTGCAATGATAAACTGTCCCAGTTCTCTGGCTGTCATATGATACAGCAGGAGATAATCAGTTACATCCATAAAAGCTTCATCAACGGAATATACATAGATATCTTCTCTGGAAATATATTTCAGGTATATGGCATATACTTCCGCGGCATAGTCAATATATAACTGCATTCGGGGAACTGCCATAATATAGTCAATTCCTTTGGGAATCTCAAATACTCGGCAGCGGTTATGGATACCGAGCCGTTTCATGGCAGGTGTGATAGCCAGGCATATGGTTTTGTCGGAACGTTCCGGGTCGGCAACGACCAGATTCGTGGTCATCGGATCAAGTCCGCGTTCCACACATTCAACCGAAGCATAAAAGGATTTGAGATCAATACAGAGATAGACACGTTGTTTCATGCAGCGGACACCTGACTCCTTTCCAAGTTGGCAGATATTACATTCATATTATACAGAACATACATTCGAATAGCAATAATAAAATAAGATCATGAATGATTTTCTGATATAACAAAAAAGTGTGCAGAACAGAATGAATAACAAAAAAACAGCGCATCTACGGAATTTTCAGTAGATACGCTGTTTTAAAATTAATGCCGGTGATGGGACTTGAACCCATTGAAAAACAATAAAAAACAGCGTATTTACGTTGGTTTATTAAAAACGTGGTGCATTTCGTGGTGCACATTACAAATTATTATCCTTGCAGAATTTCTCAAAATTAATCCGATTTTCTTTTGAATCCTCTTTCCCAAAAAGAGATAACCAGTTTTTATATTTTTCTGAAACATAAAATTCATTGCTCCCTATGACATTCTCATTGAAGTAATTATCTACTTTTGTATCAACAGCTTTTCTCTCTGCTGAAAAAGTTTCCTGATACACACTTTTCAAAATATGTTCACTTTTCCATCCGCCACGATCCTGTGCATATTTATCTGGTATCTTCAAAACAACCATAAGAGATGCATTAACATGACGTAAATCGTGAAATGTAATATGTTTTATCCCTTTTTTATCTATAGCCTTTGAGAAGCGGGAGAGAACAGTTTTTTCCGTTTCCGGTACAAGAACGTCACCGTCCACTTTGTCAATCAATGATTTTATATATTCAGGGATCAACTGCGCACGATTCCTTTTTGGATTCTTGGCCTGTTCCCGGTATATATGCTTACCATTCACAGTAAGCTTAACGCCTTTTATAAGTATAAAATTTCCATCGGTAGATATAGAATTCGACTTTGTTAATCCCCTGACCTCTGACATAGTAAATGACAGCCACATCGCCAGCATAACAGGAAGCTCCACATTTGTACCTTTTACAGCGTTGAAAATATCCTCTGGAGAAGGAAGATCACGGAATTTGACCTTTTTTTGCGGGAGTTTTACCGATGTATTTATTTCTTTTGCATAAAAGTGAATGGCAGCTTCTATAAGTCCATATTCATTTATAAGGGTTTTTACGGAAATCGTCTTTGACGGTTGGCTTTCCTTAGGGCGATTTATCTCACGTCCAACAGCTTCTTTCAAAAGTATATTATCAATATCAGATAGCTTTGTATCCATAATATCCTGAAAGCCATATTTTGTATTTACTTCATATCCGGCTATTGTTGAAGGAGATAAAACAGATCTGGATGTTTCAATATATGACCTAACCGCTTCACGCAGCGTCATGTTACGATTAGATATTGGTTTCTTACCCGATTTTATTTTTCCTGCTTCAATTTGTGCCAGCTTTTGGTTTTGCAGCAGTAATGGAAATATATATTCTTTTTTTCTTTGCTTTCCGGTCTTTTCATCTATTACGGGTATCCCTTTTTCATCAAATATCAATTCTGAATGATCATACACTCTTTTCCTGATATTCCCAGAAGGGAGTTCCCCTTTTTTCTTATATGACATATTACCTCATTTCAGGGCATAAAAATACCCGATACTATTGTTCATACCGGGCAGAAGCAGTATAATAATTCTTGTAGAAATCGGGTTCTGCTCGGTTTACAGCATCCTTTGGCATTCGCAGTGCCAGGGGATGTTTTTTTATTCTATAAAAAGTTTGGAATATTTATCTGGTATTTTTCCGACTTTATCCATCTCAATAGAATCCATTATTAATTTGTTGTTATTAATTTGTATATCATCTATTTTTTTTGACAAATCGTATTTCGACAAGTCAATTTTATTATAAAAATTATCATATCCAACAGCTTTTCCATTTTCCAACAAAATTGTGTATTTTTGTTTTCCAATGGAAGTCATTCCATATCTGCCTACCTGAGGATCATAACATACGGGCGGTATAATATAATTCCATTTATACATCTTAAATGGATAATCTATTTTAATGAAATAGACTGGCATTGTTTTATCTGTTGAACCATTAAAATTGTTAAAAATATATTCTGTCATTATTGGATTAGATTTATCGGAAGAATCAAATTTTATATATACGTCCGAAAAGGTATCATTATCTGTTTTTTCTCTTGCATGGTATACCGATGATGGTGTTTCCCATGAAGTTACAAAATATGCAAAATAAAACCATACTACAAGAATAAAAATAATAATAGGACTTATTTTTTTGATATTCATGGTTCGCCTCCATTACAACATTAATCATTTGAAATTTTATCAACATTTTTTTGCAAAATATCTATGTATTCTTCTGAATTATATTGATTATTAATGTCAATATCATCCAAACGAGTAAATATGTCTGTAAAGTTTACATAGTCTCTGTTTTTGTCGTATGTATAATCATCTATATCCGACAGCATTTCTTTTTTTAAATGTAGTTCATTTTTCGTTCCAATTGAATTTTCGTATGCACAGATTGAATCGTAGACATCTTCTGGTACAATATACCCAACTTTATCATCGGATGACATTATGTCGAAACGATCTTCATCAGTACATAAATAAAGATTCTGCACTTTTTCATTTATATCATATAAGTTATCAATTTGATTTTGCTGGTCAGAAACAGATTCAGATATTTCATTACGATAATTGTAGTATTTACTTTCACCATAACTTTTTCCAAACAAAAAAGAAAGTGATAACATAAAAATAATAATTACTGCTTTAGCATTAAAATCATTACTATTTTCACCCATATAATTCTCCTAGATTGTATTTTACGCCATTTTATTATGTGCTGTTCTTTCTATATCCTGAACATTTTTACCCTTTTCAAAATCACAGTTACATATATGAGTCAATGCGTGAATGTATGCTTTTTGTTTGTATTCCCGTGAAAGAGAATCACTAATAAAAACAGTGTAACTCCCATCTTCATTTTTTGTAACAGCTTCATCTACTGAGATATCCATCATTACAACGTTAATCTGCTCCATCTTTCTTTTCTTTCTTTTTTAGTGCCATAAGTATGTTGTATGTTGCTTCCAAGTCTTCGGGAGAAGCATCTCTTGCAGCGGAGAAAAGTAGTTTTAACTGACTGTTATCATGCATTTCCTGTGCGATCTTTGCAGTTTCTTTATTAAAATAATAATCTTCTTTTTTATCTTCCAGTAAATCAGATTTTTCTATTCCGAAATAATCCGCAAGCATTTGTATTGTTCCCATCCTAGGAAGTTTCAAACCTGTACACCAGTTTGAAACTGTGGAAGAGCTCAATCCAAGATCACGAATCAAATCAGATTGATTTTTTTCTATTTTGTACAAGATAATAATTTATTTTTTGCGCAAATATTTTTTTGTATTCTTCATCAGACATTTTGTTACCTTCCTGTTATGTGATTTTTTTTCTCGTTAAATTAATGCTATCACATTTAGCGAGAAAATCAACTAGAAAAAACAAAAAAAACTCGCTTTTAGTATTGACAATCCCCTCAAAGCGAGATAATATTATCAGTATACAGAACAGAAAGGAGGTTTCAAAAGATTGGGAAGATCAAATTAAGTCTTGCTGCAGCTAGAAAAAACGCAAATTTTTCACGTGATGAAGTGGCTGAAAAGCTGAATGTAAGCGCAAGAACGATACAGGCATGGGAAATCGGAGAATCCGAACCGAAAGTTTCACAAGCATATGAACTTTCTTTTATTTACGGTCTTCCGATAGATGTTATTTTTTTTGCCTAAGAATCTCGCAAATAGCGAGAAAGGAGACACATGAAGGGATTAACAGATGCAGAAGTAGAAAAAGAGATAGCAAGGCTCCGCGATTCCGAGTACGTGAAACTTGCAAAGAAGAAAATACGGAACGATTACAGGCGCAGGCAGAGGCTATACAGTCTTCGTGATCTGGAAAAGAAAGGCAAGAAACTGGCAGAAGCAGGAATCACAATGGAAATGTTGCAAAACGAATCATTTGATGATGAAGAGAATTGAGAGAAAAGGAGAATAAGAATATGAACGAATTAAAAAGAATGATTGAAAGCAGGAGACTTCTCCATGAACAATCCGAGCGTATCGCAAAGCTCACGGAGAAGACAACGTTCCCGCCTGAAGTTGGTCAGTATACAGAAATCATGACCAACGTTTACAGGGAATTAGCACGGCCATACAGAGACGTCCTGTTCCTTTTCGTAATTGTACATCTTTGCTTCTACGTCTTTGTAAAACTTAAAGAAATCTTCCGGAGATAAATTTGACGTATCGGCTTTTTGCACGTAAAGCTTTGCTGCAATTTTTACATCAGAATTTGCATCAAGAGAATTTATCATTTTGGAACCTCCTTCCAATTTTACTCGTCTTTGTCGGAAGCCTGTAAACAATATTTTATCACAAAAAAATCCGCCCAGTGCGGGAACACCGAGCGGAAACAACAATTTTTTATAGTCGCTGTAATTATACAGCAGAAAGAGAGATTTATCAATGGAAAATGATGTTCGTATTTTTAATAGTCCCGAATTTGGTCAGGTAAGAACAGTGATTGTCAACAATGAAGTCTGGTTCGTAGGGAAAGACCTTGCGGATTCTCTTGGATATTCAAACACGAGGGATGCAGTAAGCAAACACGTGGATGATGAAGATAAGCTGGTGTCGCAATTCGCGACGTCAGGTCAAATCAGAAACATGACAGTGGTTAATGAATCCGGTCTTTACAGCCTCGTACTTGACAGCAAACTTCCGTCAGCAAAGAAGTTCAGAAGATGGATCACATCTGAAGTACTTCCGCAGATTCGCCAGACTGGTTCTTATGTAGTACCGCAGACAACTGCAGGTCAGATTGTACTTTTGGCGCAGGGGCATGTTGAACTTGAACAGAAAATAGATGCTGTAAATGAAGATTTCCAGACTTTCAAAACAGACCTTCCCATGCTCCCGGCTGAAATTGAAGAGGTGACAAGAGCAGCAAAGAGAAGAGGACTCAAGGTACTTGGCGGTAAATTATCAGTTGCTTATTCTGACAGGTCCCTTGTTACAAAGGTATACAAAGACATTTATGAGCAAATACACAGACAGTTCGGTGTTGAGAGTTTCAAGGCAATTAAGCGCAGAGAAAAGGAAGCAGTAATAAAGATTATTAACAGTTATGAACTCCCTCTGGTACTTAAAGAAGAAATTGAAAGTAAGAACATATAAAAAATAAGGAAGGTATTTACCATGCCAAAAATCATAACTGATGAAACAGAAAACATAATCAGGGCAGCAATAGCAAGAAGTGGAAAGACATCCATACAGATCTGCAAACAGACCGGTATGAACGTGTCAACACTGAATCATCACATTCGCAATCCGGAAATGCTGAGATTGGATGAAATAAGGACTTTGATACGCACCTGCAGTTTCTCGGAAGAGGACAAAAAGTATTTGATGGAGGGAAAGAAATGATTCAAATGGATAAAGGGCGTTTGATCGCAGTTGGAGAAGCAAAAACCGTGATTTCGGAAAGCTGTGCTATTACAGAAAGAATATTGGTAGATCAGCCAAAACCGGTACAAATCTCAGTAATATGCACTATTTTTGACAGACTTGGAATCACAGAGGAAGACATGAAGGAAATATCTGCTGCACGTAAAGAAAACAAAAAGAGGGAGGAAAAGAATGAATAAATTTCAGGTAGGAGATCATGTAAAGGGAAATAAGGGATACGCATATGAAAATTTGATCGATGCGGAAGTGTCAGTAATTGTCGATGAAGATCGCATGTGGATTAAATTATTGCGATTTTTAGATGGAGATACTAAACAGGTAGGAACAGAAGCCTGCGTTTATACAAAATACTTTGAACTTGTAAACAAAAACCAGCAGGAACCGAAGGAAAATAAACACAACGATTTTTTAGATTCATTCCGGTATGGAGTTCATTTTTATGCTGAACCTGTTTGCAGGAGGAGTATTGATAGTTCTGTTCTTTACAGACCTTTTACAGTAGCTTCATTTGTAATTAACGGTGAGGAATACACCAACGAACAGTATGTAAAAGATGCAGCAAGATTCGTGGAAGATTTTCCGAATGACAAACACATTGAACTGTCACACGCAATCGAATATGTTCTGATCGTTCATCAGTATGCGAAGGATAACCCTACGAACCTTGAACACTACGCTGCTGAATTGGGATGGGATAAAGAACAGTCTGATTTTGTTTATTTTGGTGTTTGTCCAATTCCTTATACCAATTATGAAACTTGTCCAAAGAGAATTTCAGGAGGGGAATTTACGTGTAAAAAATGCCGTAAATGGTGGGATCAGACATGGAAAGGAGCGGAATGTACTATTCGGTGACAATACCAGACGAAAAGGAACTGAATGCATTTCGCCAGGCAGTAAAGATTCGGATGATCAAAAAGGGAATAGACAGGAAAGGCCTTGCAAAATTAACCGGATACAGCGTGGGAAGTATCAATCAACTTTTCGCGGACAACGGAGTATATCACAAGAGAAACTTTAAGGCATCAAAGCCTTTGGTAGCTGCGATATGCAACGAACTCAAAATGGAAAGGAAGGACTGGAATCCATGAAAACAAAAATTGCAGTTGTAATCGGAATCATTATTGCAGGAATAAGTTGTTTTGGAGCAGGGCAGTCACAGGGTTACAGACCGGAGAAACGTGTTTTACCGGAACCGATTGTGATGCAGGTGGAAGCGGCGGAACTGGAAAGTCCGTCAATCGGATTTGTAACAGCCACAGGGGATAATCCGTTTTCGGATGTGAGAGTAAATGCTAACGGATCATCACCGTACACAGACGATTACTACCAGATGATCCACCATCCGGTATCGATTGCAGCTAAAAAAGAGTCCACTGTACAGCAGGATATGACCGCGAATCAGATCCAATACGCTGCACAGCAGACACTCAAAAATTACAAAGTCAGTATACCACAAAATATCAGGGAATATTGTACCGATGCAGGAAATAAATATGGAATTTGTCCGGAACTGCTTATGGCAATGTGCTGGAAGGAATCAAGTTGCAACCCTGATGCGGTAAATGGAGATTGCATTGGTGTCATGCAGGTGTCGGTTACATGGCACACGGACCGCATGGCAGACATTGGAGCAACCAGTCTGACAGATCCAAAAGATTGTATCAATGTAGCTGCGGATTATCTGGCAGATCTGATAACTGAATATCCTGATGTACCGAGTTGTTTGGAAATTTACAACGGAGATAGCAAGGTAGGGGATGGTTACATCAGTGATTATGCAAACGATGTGTTGACAGTAGCTTACGCACTGGAGCGTGCGGATAACAAATAGGAGGTGACTGAATGAACGCAGAAGATTATATCCAAATTACGCAGGAAGAATATAAAGAACTTCTGAAAGCTAAGTTTGCAGTTGAAAAGGTCAACGATTACATCCGTGAACGTGATCTTAAGGAATCTGAAAAATACGGAGTGCTATCGTTATCGGAAAGCACAACATTAAGGCTTCTGACCGGATATGAGGTCGGAAAAGACGTAATGGACGCAATTGAGAAGTATCAGAAAAACCATAACACAGAAGATGGGGAGAAAAATAAATGAACATTACAAAAATCAAGATCAGAAATCTTTTTGGAATAAAGGAATACGAGCAGGATGGAAGCAGCATTGAGTTGTCCGGGAAGAATGGAATTGGTAAAACATCTGTCATTGATGCAATCCGGTACGCACTCACAAATAAGAGTACCCGCAAATATGTGGTGCATAAAGGCGAGACAGAGGGCGAAATCATCGTTGAGACTGACAACGGAATCACAATCGACCGTAAGGCACGGACAAATGCTGCAGATTACAAATCCATAAAGCGCAACGGTCTGGAAGTCAACGGACCCGAAGCATTTTTAAAAGATATTTTCACACCGCTGCAGCTTAATCCGGTCGAGTTTATGTCAATGAGTGAGAAAGAGCAGAACTCTATCATTCTGGACATGATCGAATACAAATGGGATATGACCAATATTAACGAATGGTTCGGCGAAATTCCTGCGTGGGTATCATACGATCAGAATATCCTTGCTGTACTCAATGACATCCAGTCGGAGAGCGGAGAGTATTACCAGAACCGCCGGAATATTGATCGGGATATCCGCAATAAGAAAGCTTTTGTTGAAGAGATCGTTGCTACTATCCCGGATGGGTATGACGTGGAGAAATGGGAAAAGGAACAGGCAGGGGAAGTATATAAGCAGATCGAACGCCAACTGAAAGAAAATCAGCAGATCGAAAAGGCGAAATCTCTTATTGAAAACCGTGACAATAAGGTCCGTAAGTTTGAAGCGGACAGGGAAATTTCAGTTGCTGCATTGGAACGTGAGATCAATACAAGATCAGGGCAGATTGATAAAGATATCGCATCCCTGAAGGAACAGATCAGGGCATTGGAAGTTGAAAAGGATGGTCTTGCATCCAAGAAAATCGACAAGATGGCAGTCATTGACAGCGATTACAAGGCAAGCATGGCTAAATTCGATGCAGAGGTTGATGAGTACAAAGACCTTGCGGATAAAGAGCCAAATGACGTTACAGAACTGCAATCACAGGCAAAGACAATCGAGGATATGCAGAGTCATATAAACGAATATAAGAGAATGATGCGTATGCAGGAAGAATCTCAGAAATGGGATTAAAGTCTCAGGGACTTACGGACAAGATCGAAAAGGCTCGTTCTCTTCCGGGCGAGATTTTGGCAGAATGCACAATCCCAATTGAAGGTCTGACAGTCGAAAATGGTGTTCCGCTGATAAACGGACTTCCGGTAAGCAACCTGTCGGATGGAGAAAAGCTTGATCTGTGCATCGATGTTGCAATCCAGAATCCAAACGGACTTAGCATCATCCTGATTGACGGAGCAGAGAAACTGTCCACAGGATTGCGCGAGAAGCTATATGCGAAGTGCAAAGAAAAAGGCCTGCAGTTTATAAGCACAAGAACAACAGACGCAGATTGCATGGAAGTTATTGAACTATAAGGGGGATTTGATCAATGGAAAACGAATTATCAGAAGTAGTGCAGCAGCCTATATCTACAATCGGGTCATTTGCAACATTGGATGCCTTTAAGGAACTTTATGACATAGGGAAGATGTTTGCATCATCTTCTTTGGTACCTGACACATATCAGGGTAAATCAATGGATTGCACGATAGCTGTCGATATGGCTAATCGCATGGGAGTATCCCCTATGTTTGTCATGCAGAACCTTTACATCGTCAAGGGTAAACCGTCATGGAGCGGTCAGTCCTGCATGAGTATGGTAAAAGCTGCGCCTGAGTTCACAGGTGTATCTTACGAATGGTCCGGTAATGAAAAAGCAGATGATTGGGGATGCCGCGTTGTGGCTACAAGAAAAGCTACAGGGGAAATTATTAAAGGAACTGAGATCACTATCCAGATGGCAAAAGATGAAGGATGGTATGGCAAGAATACAAAGTGGAAGAATATGCCACAGCAGATGCTTATGTATCGTGCAGCAGCCTTTTTTGCAAGAGCATACATACCGAATGCTTTGATGGGTTGCACGGTGGAAGGGGAAGCAGAGGACAGCGCAAAGACTGTTCTCCCTGCTGCACCGAATCCTCTTGGGGTAACAGAAAAAGTCATGAAAGAAGCGGAGGAACAGTTTAAATGATATTGACAGCAGAGAATTATTTCAGCCGCGAAGCAGATGAAGCGTTCCTATCAGTTTCTCAGTACAAAGATTTTTGCGGAACATATGGCAAGCCGGGATGCGAAGAACATGCCCTTGCTAAGCTGCATGGAGAGTGGATTGAGAACATGGAAGATTCAGTTGCGCTGATGGTTGGTTCTTACGTTGATGCACACTTTGAAGGAACACTGGATCTGTTCAAGGCAAAGCATACATCAATTTTCAAGAAAGATGGATCGCTGTATTCGCAATATAACAAAGCCAATATTATGATCAACCGCTGCGAACGTGACGAATTGTTTATGTCGTATATGTCAGGGCAGAAGCAGGTAATCATGACTGCCGAAATGTTCGGCACACTTTGGAAAGTAAAGATAGACAGTTATCATCCGGGAAAAGCCATTGTTGATCTGAAGACCTGCCAGAGTATCACAAAGACGTTTTGGCATGGTGATGCGGGTTATATGAACTTCCTTGCAGAGTGGGGTTACTACATTCAGGGGGCGGTATATCAGAAAGTTGTTGAGATAAACACAGGAGAAAAGCTTCCATTTTTCATTGCAGCTGTCAGCAAAGAGGATGAACCGGACATACAGGTAATTGCAGTGGAACAGACGTTGCTCGATGAAGCACTGGCAGAGGTTGAAAAGAACACACCGTCAATCCTTGCATTAAAGGCCGGAGAAGTACCGCCGATCAGATGCGAACTATGTTCATATTGCCGACATACAAGGATTCTGCAGCAGCCGAAATGGTCGTCTGAACTGATTGGAGAAGCATGAAAGATTCAATCGTAATTAACATGAAATATGCTGACTACGACCTGATAGATGGGACACCGAACATAGAGAGACACCACTTGTTCGGTGGTCCCAATAGGGATAAGTCAGATGCGGATGGACTATGGATTCCGCTGACAAAGGAACACCACACAGGCAAGCAAAGCGTGCACATGAACCATGAAATGAATGTCATGAGTCACATTATAGGACAGCTTGCATGGGAAAAAACACGCGGTATCTGGCGGGATGTCAGAGGATGATGCGAGAGAAGCTTTTCGCAAAAGATACGGAAAAAGTTATTTGTGAAGGGAGTGCTATGCAATATAAATTTGTTATCCCTGGCAGATTAGAGGGATTGAATGAATATACTGCTGCTAATCGGCGAAATCCGTATGCGGGCGGTAAAGTGAAAAAAGACTGCGAGACCCTTATTATTTTGACGATACGGCAACAGTTGGGACGCTTGAGGATAAGTAAACCGGTATTGATCTATTATCACTTCTTTGAGCCAAATAGGCGGCGTGATAATGATAATATTCTGTCCTGTACCTCGAAATTTGTGCAGGACTCACTTGTAAAGACGCAGGTGCTTGCCGAGGACAACCAGAATGTATACACCGGTTTTATTTTGACACCGATGTTGACCCGAAGAATCCGAGAATAGAGGTCACGATAACAGAACTCACACCGGAGCAACAGAAAATGAATCTCGCTGATATTTTAAGGCAGTTGGGAGGATGAAATGGCAGATAGAAGGATGTTTTCAAAAAGGGTTACTGACAGTGATGCATTTATCGAAATGCCATCTGCAACACAGGCTTTGTATTTTCATCTGAATCAGGCTGCTGATGATGATGGATTCAATAATCAAATTCAAGTAGCAATGATGAAAGCACATGCCAGTGCTGATGATTTGAAGATATTACTCATGAAGCGATTTATCATCCGATTTGAAAGTGGAGTAATAGTTATTAAACACTGGAGAATGCACAATACTTTGAGAAAAGATAGGTATACTCCCACCTCATTTCAGGAAGAGTTTTCCCAACTGGGAATTAAAGAAAATCAATCTTATTCATTGCTTCCCGATTCTGATGGTTGCCATGTGGTTGCCAATCCGGTACCACAGGTAAGTATAGGTAAGTTAAGTAAAGTAAAGGAAAGTAAAGAGAAGAATAAAGATACTTGTTCTCAGCAATCAGAAGATTGCACCGAACTCACAGCAGATGTTGAAGCAGTTATTCTGAATACTGGTCAAGAATGGAGACCTAACATAGAACAGTATCAGGAATTTAAGCGACTATATCCAAATGTTGACATAGATGTAGAGTTTCGCAATATGAGAGCATGGTGCATAGCAAATCCGTCAAAGCGTAAGACTGTAAAGGGAGTTATGAGATTCGTGAATGCATGGTTGTCAAGAGATCAGGATAGGCCAAAGAAAGGCATTGAGCAAAATACGCAGCTTGATCAATGGGCGAACGCATGACAAAAGAAGAAATGCAAAAAATTCATATGACGATAAGTGTTTTTTTTTCCAAATTATCATCCTGAAAATAAAACACAAGTAATCGAATCGTGGATGGAAATGTTATCTGATTACAGCTACCACGACATATTTAATGCTTTGAAAACGTATGTGGCAATAGATCATACCGGATTTGCTCCGACAATAGGTCAATTGTTACATTGCCTGTCAATTGCTGATGAAGATCTCGGAGAACTGGAAGCATGGTCAATGGTGCGGAAAGCAATCCAGAACGGAATATACAACAGTGTTGCCGAATATGAAAAGCTGCCACCTGTCATCCAAAAAGCAATCGGTACAGCAGACAACATCAGGGAAATGGCGCAGATGGATACTGATGCACTGGAATCCGTGGAACAGTCGCAGTTTGTAAAAAACTATCGTGTGCAGCTGCAGAGGGATAAACAGATCAGAAACCTTCCACTGAAGCTGCAGGATGCAATCGGGATATCGCTGAAAGAAGTACCGTTTTTTGACTGAAAAGGAAAAGGAAGAACTGCCAGATCAGGAACCGGCATCAACTGGAAATTTTGATTATGAATCAAAGATCGAAGAACTGAAAAGGAAGTGGAACCCATGAGTGGAAGAGTTGGAAAACACAATGAAGAAATTATTGCGCTGTATAACAGTGGAGAAGGAATTGGAGATATTACAGCAGCGTTGGGTCTTCAGTGGAGCAATGTGTATGCGATTTTGAAGAATCACAATCTGCTGTCTGACAGGAAAGATTTGAGGATACCGGAGATACAGAAACTGTTAAAGAAAGGTATGGAGCCGGAAGAAATCAGAAAAAAGTATCATCTGGATCGTTGGAAAGTCAAAAAAGCAGTGCTGAGGGAAAACGGAAAGGAATATGAACCGGAAGAAATCAAAGAAACGGAAGCAAAACAGGAACAGGAAAAAATTGACGATTCGCTACTGGAATACAGCATCGACAAACGAAAGATCAGGCACATGCAGTACGGTGGAAAAAAGTACATTGATCAAACAGATTATTACAGCGAGACAGGGGGTGCGGGATGGTAATTGTGATAGCGGTAGTAATTGTAACAGTACTTGTTATATGGGGCGCGCACAGGCTGGTTGAAAAGGTCAACGCAGAGATTGACCACATAAACGGATCGAGGTGATCAAAATGGCATATGCGGAGAAAACCACAGTATCGGTATCAAAAAGCAGGGCAGATATCGAGGACTTGATACGCAAACACGGCGCAGGACAGTTTATATCAGGATATTTTGGCAGCAAAGTTTTAATTGGATTCACAATGCAGAACCGGCAGATCAGGTTTGTGATTGAAACAGAAAACGGGAAAACAGACAAGCAGACAGAACAGATTGAACGGCAGAGGTATAGGGCGTTGCTTCTGGTGATCAAGGCAAAATTCGAAGCAATTGAGTCAGGAGTAAGCTGCTTTGAAGAAGAGTTTCTTGCACATATTGTACTTTCATCCGGACAGACAGCTGGAGAATGGATGCAACCACAGATAGAAAGTGCATATGCAGATTGTAAAATGCCGGAACTACTTCCGGATCTCAATAGGGGGTGATTGAATGATTAAGTAAAAGAATAACCGTAACTGAAAACTATTCGTATTTGGCTGCTACATCATATCACGGGCGCACCGGACGGCTAGCCACCCAATCCGGTGCAAGGAAAGGAAAACATGACAAGACGCGAGATAAGAAATAAATATAAGCTCTCTATGATAGAAAACCCTCTTATTGCTGATAGAGAACTAAGTGCTGATGAAGCTATAGAGTACGAAAGGCTTGTAAGGTGTCTTGTTAATGATTTTAATAAATCGTTCAAAAATCGCGAAAACGATGATGGACTGGAAAAAATTTGAATAAATAACACGAAAGGGGTAAGAGGTTTGCCGGCCGGCATAAAGACGTCTTTACTCCAATGAAATGAAATGACATATCAGGAATTTTTGAAAAGCAAACAATTAA